>BNJS01000606.1_pt1 | contig 2128856 bp, 2023 predicted proteins | sample 8540461 | NCBI WGS metagenome assembly BNJS01 (sample SAMD00202454, study PRJDB9452) | human saliva metagenome | isolation source: human saliva | place: Japan | reverse complement strand
GTTTATTTTATAACATCTGCTTTATGTTGTTAAAATGCCTGTTTTCTGAACGCTGTCAGCCTCAACCTTATCATCGAAAAGCATAAACATGTGGCTTTCTCGTTTTTTATGCGTACCTTTGTCATCATCCCTACAGATGCTGTAAAGAGTTTTAGAGATGGAGACAAAGGCTCATAAAGAAGGCGGAAATGCCATCACAATACTACATTACAGGTCATGCAGCGACTAACCAACTTATTATCAATGGAGAAGAAGCAGACAAAGCATCTGAAGCAAGACACATAATGGACAAAAAACCGACAAAAAGCATGATACATTTTAATAAAATTGCCCTCACACTTGGAATAGCATTCTCCTTTTCTATGTTACCTAGTAGCCTACAGGCACACACACAATCCCTTCAAGAGAAGGTGAAGAACTACTTTCTGCAGACTTTAAAATCTAAACAGAATACGGACTGGATGAGCAAGGAGGCCTTTCAGCGTAACAAAAACTACTCTACTGACATCCGCAGACAACTCAAAAAAAATGAGATAGACGCCAATGAAAAGATGGTATGGACGGCATGGTGCGAGGCAAACCGCGAACTAAAGGAAGAGAAACTAACACAGCTGGGAAGCCTGCAAAAGGGTGACCAGGACGCATGGAACTTACCTCAAGGACTAGAACCGAATGCCACTATGCCCTACTACTACGGCTCAAAAGGAAAAGCTGAAGGCGAACTACCGCTTTTCCTCTACCTGCATGGGTCAGGACCAAAATCACAGGAGTGGCAGACAGGACTACTCTTAGGCAACAGATTCAATGATGCTCCATCGATCTATTTCATCCCACAGATACCGAACGAAGGCAACTATTACCGCTGGTGGCAAGTCGCTAAGCAGTTTGCCTGGGAGAAACTCATACGCCAGTCACTCGTCAGCGGAGCCGTTAATGCCAACCGCATCTACGTGTTCGGTATATCTGAAGGAGGCTATGGCAGCCAACGTCTAGCCTCATTCTACGCCGACTACTGGGCTGCTGCTGGACCGATGGCTGGCGGAGAACCGCTAAAGAATGCTCCTGTTGAGAACTGTGCGAACATTGGTTTCTCATTCCTTACAGGTGCTGATGACACTGGATTCTACCGTAACATACTTACTCGCTACACGCAAGAAGCGTTCGAAGCAGCCCATAAGGCGCATCCGCTTTCGGCTGATAAACGTCCGCTTTCCGCCATAGTATTACTCTCATTCCAGGTATGCAGCACCGTATAGACTATGATCCGACCACTCCCTGGATGAAGAGCTATGTGCGTAATCCTTATCCAAAGACAGTTCTCTGGGAGGATTATGAGATGGATGGGCGTCATCGTTCTGGCTTCTATAACCTGCAGGTGATAAAGTCGCCGTCAGCCAACCGAACCTACTACGAGATGAATATCAGCAATAATGTCATTGAACTTAATATTAAGAACGTTGAATACACCACCATCGAAAAAGATAAGCATTGGGGTATTGAAATGAAGTTCACTCGTTCCTACACCATTGCTAAGGGTGGTCAGTTGCGCATTTATCTGAACAATCATCTTATTGACATGCGCAAACCTGTTACCGTAATCATCAACGACAAGCAACTTTATAAAGGTAAAGTAAAAGCCACATTGCAGGATATGATCAACAGTTGCACAGAATACTTCGATCCTTACCGTGTCTTCCATGCATCAATTGAACTCAATTATTAAAGGTAAAAAGACAAAAAGTAAATGAAAAAAAGGTTGCTCCTTCCTCCAATCAGTACTAATCTCACCTCCTCTTCCCACTCGGAGAGGGACTGGAGATAAGCTTCCAATCCCATTTTCATAGTATCAACTTTTATCAAACGTTGAAAAACAAAGAAAGGAAGTCCTCAAGAGACCTCCTTTCTTTCTTATTTATTATGCTGTAAATACTATTTAGCGCTTCAGCAATTCTTATTTTCCAATAGCTGCAACACCAGGAAGGATCTTGCCTTCGATAGCTTCGAGCATTGCTCCGCCACCTGTTGATACGTAAGAGACCTTATCGCCCAAACCGAACTTGTTAACAGCAGCAACTGAATCGCCACCTCCAACGAGCGAGAATGCACCATTCTTCTGTGTAGCTTCAGCAACATACTTTGCTATTTCTTCTGTTCCATGAGCAAAATTATCAAATTCGAATACACCAACAGGACCATTCCAAAGAATAGTTTTTGACTCAAGGATAACCTTCTTCCAGCCCTCAAGTGTTTTAGGATCAGCGTCCATACCCTGCCAATCGTCAGGAATCTGGTTTATTGGGAACTCTTTACGCTCTGCATCGTTAGAGAATTCTTGTGCACAAATAGAAGCCTCAGAAAGTAAAAGCTTTACTCCCTTTTCCTTTGCAGCTGCTATTACGTTTAAAGCTTCAGGCATTAGATCGTCTTCGTGCAATGAATGACCTATCTTACCGCCTTGTGCCTTTACGAAAGTATAGCCCATGCCACCTCCAATGATAAGATTATCCACCTTATCGAGTAGGTTTTTGATGACTCCAAGCTTTGAACTAACTTTAGAACCTCCAATAATCGCAGTGAAAGGATGCTCTGCATTCTTCAAAACATTGTCTATTGCAGTTACCTCTTTCTCCATTAAGAAGCCTAACATCTTATGTTCTGCATCGAAGTAATCGGCAATTACAGCTGTTGAAGCGTGCTTACGGTGAGCTGTTCCAAAAGCATCGTTTACATATACGTCAGCATACGAAGCTAATTTCTTAGCAAAATCAGCTTGACGAACCTTCATTTCTTTCTTAGCAACCTCATACTCTGGAGTTCCTTTTTCTACGCCAACAGGTTTTCCTTCTTCCTCTGCATAGAAGCGAAGGTTCTCCAATAAGAGCGCTTCGCCAGGTTTTAGTGCTGCAACTTCTGCTTCTGCATTGGCTGCATCCTTAGCAAACTTTACTGGAACCCCAAGGGCTTCGCTTACATTTTTTACTATTTGGCTTAATGACAGTTCTGGTTTCACTTTACCTTTTGGCTTTCCCATGTGGCTCATCATAATGAGTGAACCACCATCAGTAAGCACTTTATGGAGTGTTGGTAGGGCACCACGGATGCGTGTATCGTCTGTTACATTGCCATTCTCGTCCAATGGCACATTAAAATCGACGCGAACAATTGCTTTTTGTCCAGCGAAGTTAAAGTCATTTATCTTCATCTGATTTGTTTTTATATTACTATTATAATGAATACGTTCCTAACGGCAAAAATACTAAAAAATATCCTATTAGGAAACTAAACGCAATCTTTTTTGTAATTTTGCAGTAATAAACTGACATAAATGAAAGATTCTATTATCATCGTTAGCGGCGGTCTGGATTCCATTACGCTTTATATGACAAGGCAGAAACTATCGCCTTAGCCCTTTCGTTCGACTATGGGCAGAACCATGCAAGCAAGGAGTTGCCCTTTGCAGCGTTGCATTGCAAACGCTTAGGCATCCAACACATTATTATCCCATTGCATTTTATGCAGCAATACTTTAAGAGTTCGCTTTTGGAAGGGTCTGATAAAATTCCAGAAGGTCATTACGAAGAAGATAATATGAAGTCTACAGTTGTGCCATTCCGCAACGGAATCATGCTCGCTATAGCTGCAGGCATTGCCGAAAGTCATAATCTCAGCCGCATTTACATTGCCAATCATGGTGGCGACCATACTATTTATCCTGATTGTCGTCCCGAGTTTATCGATGCAATGACTGCTGCAACTCAGGCAGGCACATTCAATAATACCCGTATAGAGGCAGCCTTTACCAATATTACAAAGGCTGACATTGTGCGCGTCGGTACAAAATATGGCATTAACTATGCTGAAACATGGAGTTGTTATAAGTCTGGCGATTGCCATTGCGGTAAATGTGGCACTTGTATTGAGCGAAAAGAAGCTTTTATTGAAGCTGGATTAACCGATCCAACAGAATACGAGGCATAGCTAAAGCGTCCAAATTCAGGAATAACAAAGAATATATTGTATCCAGGTTGTACTTCGCTTTAAAAACAATATATTTAATATATAATTGATTTTAACACGTAATTTAAATTAAATACCAATACAAATATGAGCAAAATTACACAAAAACAGATTTACAGAGAGATTAAAAACTTCTTAATTATTGCCATTGTTATATCTATAGCCAGCTTTGGTTGGTGTGCATTTATATTGCCCCACAAAGTTCCTATTGGTGGTATTGCAGGTCTTTCATCAGTTCTTTACTGGGGACCAGGAATACCAGTGCAGATAACTTACTTCGTTCTGAATATCTCGTTGTTGTTGATTGCCCTGAAAGTATTGGGCTGGCGCTTTTGCATTCGTACCATTTTTTCGGTAGTAGTGTTTACCATTTCCAGTACAATCTTCCAAGAAATGATGGAAGGAAATACCCTTTTTCCTGACGACCCTTTCCTTGCCAGCGTTATAGGTGGCGTGCTTTTAGGCTTCGGAACAGGCATTTCCTTACAGTATAATGCCAGTACGGGCGGCTCAGATGTGATTGCTGCAATGATAAGTAAGCATCATGATGTCTCGTTGGGTAAGATAATATTGGGTTGCGACCTTATCATCATCACCTCTGGTTACTTAGTTTTGCATAGCTGGGAGAACGTTATATATGGTTATATCACACTTTTCATAATGACAGGAGTGGTAGATTACGTTATCAATGGTATGCGTGGTTCGGTTCAATTCTTTGTTGTTTCCGACAAATGGAAGGAGATTGGCAATGCCATCAATAGCGATGTGGAACGCGGTTGTACGCTTATTGATGCTCGTGGCTTCTATACGGGAAAGGAATTGGGCATGCTTTTCATACTTGCACGCCGCTCAGAGACTCGTGATATATTCCGTGTTATTGACGAAATAGACCCTGAAGCCTTTGTATCACAGAGTGCTGTGAATGGTGTTTACGGCATTGGCTTCGACAAAATGAAGGTTGGAAGCCGTAAAAAGATAGCTAATGATGGTGCAAAAGTTTATGAAAATCAGTAACTTTGCATTATGAATTATGATGAAATAAAGGATAAACGCATTGCAATACTGCTTTCAGGCGGTGTTGATAGTTCTGTTGTTGTCGACGAATTTGCTCGGTTAGACTTGCTCCCGACTGCTTTTATATCCGTATTGGACCAGAAGAGAAAGAAGAATGGGACTGTAATTCGGAAGAAGATGTAGAGATGGCAACGGCTGTAGCGCGGCGTTATGGCTGCAACTTCAATGTGATTGATTGTCATAAGGAGTATTGGAGCCAGGTAACAAAGTACACAATGGACAAGGTACGTGCTGGTTTCACGCCTAATCCCGACGTTATGTGCAACCGAATCATTAAGTTTGGTGCCTTCAACGAGAAGTGTGGGCACGACTACGACCTTATTGCTACGGGCCATTATGCACAAACGAAATGGATTGATGGAAAGAAATGGCTCTGCACAAGTCCTGATCCAGTGAAGGACCAGACCGACTTTCTCGCACAGATATACGACTGGCAACTTAAAAAAGCTATATTCCCGATAGGTCATTATGCCAAGAACGAGGTGCGCGAACTAGCCGAACGCGAACATCTTATCAATGCTAAGCGTAAGGATTCGCAGGGTATTTGTTTCTTAGGCAACATTGATTACAACGAATATGTGCGCCGTTATCTTGGCGAACAGGTCGGTGATGTAGTGGAATTAGAAACTGGAAAGAAGATAGGACAGCATAAAGGGCTATGGTTTCATACCATTGGGCAACGCAAAGGCTTAGGCTTTGGAGGTGGTCCATGGTTTGTTGTGAAGAAAGATGTAGATGCTAACGTGTTGTTTGTTAGCCATGGTTACGACCCAGAAACGGCTTATAAGAAAGAGTTTAAGGTGCATGACTTGCACTGGCTCACCGAAACGCCACGCCTCGAAGTAGACAATAACGATGCGAAAACAGCTGGCAGAATTTCTATTTGCTTCAAAATTAGACATACGCCCGAGTTTCATAAGGGTTATTTGGAGTTGCTTCCTACTGATGATAAAAGCGAACCGACAGAAGCTATTGTACACTCCGAAGAGAAGATACATGGTGTAGCACCTGGACAGTTCTGCGTTATCTACGATAAAGACCACAACCGCTGCTTTGGTTCAGCAGAAATTACAATATAAAAGAGATATTTTAATTCCACGTTGAGACGATTCTATCGCAACGTGGAATTTTTCGTTTTAGTCTGCCTCAAGAGTGTACAAGCAAACTAATTGTCCAAGAATTGTAGGTTTGTTTTACCCTTTTTGTAAGGTATATTGGCATTTTGCGTTCGTCTATTTTTTCTCGAAAGAAGACACACACTACTACTTGTATCAGCAAAATGCTTACAGATATAGCAATCAAAAGAAATGTTTTAGATGAAAATAGCGTAACAAGCATAACAGATAAATAAAGCTTCTACTTCTATTAGAATATACCAAGAGGTTGTGAACGTTTAGAGATAAAAGTTCTTTCTATGGACAATAGGAAAGTAATAAAAGTGTAAAGAAATACAGAAGTATAAATATCACGTAACTATTTCATTATCAACATTAAACAATAGAGCCTATTTTGCGTTGCAAAACAGGCTCTATTGCACAGTAAAACAGGTTCTTTTGCGACGCAAAACAGGCACTATTACAACATCAAAGCGCCATCTCTCATTTTTATTAGTATTTTTCTTGACAAATAAAAGTCATTTTCCTCTTTTTTCGTAAACAGACAAAAAGGCCTTAATTTCTCAATTTATGCACCACTTATGTCATCAATAAACAGGGCGAATACTATTCAGCGAGTCGCTTAAAGGCTTTCGGTAAATAGTCTATAATATCGCTTGCTATAAGACTTTCTTTACCTAAATCGTTGGCAGCAAGGTCGCCTGCCAAACCATGGAGGTACATTCCCACTGTGCAAGCATCTGTATGACTATAACCGCGAGCCAGTAAAGCTGTGATAATACCCGTCAGTACATCGCCGCTACCGGCTGTTGCCATGCCACTATTGCCTGTTGGGTTGAAGATAATATTACCATTTGGCAGGCAAAATGCACTATTATGCCCCTTCAGCAATATGTATGCACCAAGATTTTGTGCCAAAGTTTGAGCCTGTTCCAATCGTTCATAGTCTCCATTAGAAGGCGTTCCGTTCAGTCGGTCAAACTCTGCTGCATGCGGAGTCATAATGATATTCTTTGGTAACTGCTGTAACCATGCTCTATGAGAGGCCAACATGTTCAACGCATCAGCGTCAACGACAACAGGACATTGAGCTCTTCGTATCTGAGAAATCATTGCAATGGCAGTATTTTCCTGCTGTCCTAAACCTGGTCCTATGCCTAATGCATCGAAATCCTCTACACTAACCGCTTCAGAAAAGCAAGTTTCCTCGTAGTCCATCTGCATTATGGCTTCCGGAACAGCCGTCTGCATAATGTCATAGTTCTTCTTTGGCGTATGAACAATAACCTTTCCAGCACCAGAACGCAAGCAGGCACGCGTTGAAAGAATAGCAGCACCAGCCATTCCGTAGCTACCAGCAATTATCAAAGCCTTACCCATACTGCCTTTATGGGCGAAATCGTCGCGCGATAGCAATTTTGCTCGCACTTCGTTCTCCTCTAAAATGGCATATTGAGCGCCTGTCTTACTGATAAATTCCCTGCTTAGTCTTATGTCAAGCACCTTTACTCGTCCAAGAAATTGCTGCGATTCACCAAGTAGGAACGACAATTTCTTCTGGTGTAAAGTTAGTGTGAGGTCAGCTTGAATGATGTTAGCACGTACATTACGTGAGTTATCTTCGGCCAAAAGTCCCGATGGAACATCAATACTGACTACCTTTGACGGACTCTGATTGATATATTTAACAAGCGAAGCAAAGCCGCCAGCAAGAGGTTTGTTCTGTCCAATGCCAAACAAACCATCTATTACCAATGTTTCGGCAGTAAGTTCTGGAGGGTCGAACGATACATTTACCTCAGTGAAATCCTTAAAATGCTTTGTATCTAATAGTCTGCTTTTATTCAAAGCACAGTTTTCTGATAATTGATTAGATATATTAAATAATACTACTTTACCTGATAGCCTTCAGTAAAGAGCAAACGTGCTACTGCCAAAGCATCTCCACCATTGTTTCCTGGACCTGCAAATACCACTACAGGAGTATTGTTTCCCCATTCCTCCATGATGGCATGGGTAATTGCTTTAGCTGCCCTTTCCATTAGATCAATTGATCTTATAGGCTCGTGTTCTATTGTATATTGGTCAAGCTCGTGTATCTGAGCACTCGTAAATATCTTCATAATAGTGGCAAATTTACAAAAATAAATGCTATTCCTATTAGTTTGTTCCGTATAATTTTCGTAATTTTGCGCAAAATAATTGATTTATCACAATGCGTCGCGTAACAATTAAAGATAAAACATTCGAAACTTCTATCCCTGAAGCAGTGATTCTTGAGAAAGTGAAACATGTAGCTGAAAAGCTGAATAAGGACATGGCGGGCAAAACTCCCTTGTTTCTTGCAGTTCTAAATGGCTCGTTTATGTATGCTGCAGATTTAATGAAGTTCATTGAAATACCTTGCGAAATAAGCTTTGTAAGGGTAGCTTCCTACACAGGCACCGAGTCTTCAGGAAAGATTACGGAAATTATCGGCTTGAATGAAGACATTGCTGGGCGCGAGGTAGTGGTAGTGGAAGACATCGTTGATACTGGAAAGACCATGGAACGCATGCTCGAAATACTGCGTAAACATAACCCTGCAAATATTCATATCAGTACTTTGCTATTGAAACCAGGTAAATTGGGAAGTGAATTTAGATATTAAATATGCTGCAATGGAAATACCTAACGATTTCATTGTAGGCTATGGTTTAGACTACGATCAGCAAGGAAGAAATTTAAGAGACATATATACTTTAGTACAAGAATAATGAAAAATATCGTAATTTTCGGTGCTCCTGGTGCAGGAAAAGGCACACAGAGCGACAAAATGATTGAGAAGCACGGCTTCGAACACATCTCTACAGGAGATGTGTTGCGTGCCGAAATCAAGAACGGTACAGAACTTGGTAAAACCGCTAAGGGCTATATCGACAATGGTCAGCTAATTCCTGATGAACTCATGATTGACATTCTTGCCAGCGTTTACGACAGTTTTGGCAAGGAACACAAAGGTGTTATCTTCGATGGATTCCCTCGTACAATCCCACAAGCTGATGCTTTGAAGTCCATGCTTGCAGAACGTGGACACAAAGTAGCTGCTATGATTGAGCTATTTGTACCAGAAGACGAACTCATGAAGCGTCTTTTGCTTCGCGGACAACAGAGTGGACGTTCTGATGACAACGAAGAAACCATCAAGAAGCGTCTGAATGTTTACCACACACAGACTTCACCACTTATTGATTGGTACGAAAAAGAAGGCATTCATCATCATGTTGAAGGTCTTGGAACTATTGATGACATCTTCGGTCGCATCGAAACTGTTATTGACGCACTATAATATAAAAAGATGATAGGCAACGGAAAGTAATGCCATGTGCATACTTTTATCCGCTGCCTATCATCTTTTTTTCTTAATTCCAATTTCGCTATTCATAGACTTACGCAACATTATTGATTATTTAAAACTCCCCATCAAGTTATGGCAGAAACAAACTTTGTAGATTACGTTAAGATATATTGTCGCTCAGGAAAGGGTGGCAAAGGCTCAATGCACCTACGCCATGTGAAGTATAATCCTAATGGTGGACCTGATGGAGGAGACGGAGGAAAAGGTGGAAGTATTATTCTGCGTGGCAATCACAACTACTGGACATTACTTCACCTACGTTATCAACGCCACATTTTTGCTGAACACGGAGGCAACGGAGGACGAGATAAGTGCCACGGAAGCGACGGAAAGGATGTTTATATTGATGTTCCTTGTGGCACAGTGGTTTACAATGCCGAGACAGGAAAGTTTGTTTGTGACATTTCATACGATGGTCAAGAGGTGGTATTACTGAAAGGTGGCCGTGGAGGATTGGGCAATTTCCAGTTCCGTACTTCTACAAATCAAGCCCCACGCTATGCTCAACCTGGTGAGCCGCTACAAGAAATGACTATTATTTTGGAGCTTAAACTTCTGGCTGACGTAGGTTTGGTAGGCTTTCCTAATGCTGGTAAGTCTACATTACTTTCGTCTTTGTCAAGCGCAAAGCCTAAAATAGCCAACTACCCTTTCACAACTATGGAGCCATCGTTGGGTATTGTTAGTTATCGCGATAGCCAAAGTTTTGTTATGGCAGATATTCCGGGCATTATTGAAGGTGCAAGTGAGGGCAAAGGATTGGGATTACGCTTTCTCAGACATATAGAACGCAACTCTCTTTGCTGTTTATGGTGCCTGGAGATACCGACGATATAAAGAAGGAATATGAGATATTGCTGAACGAACTTCGCCAGTTTAATCCCGAAATGCTTAGTAAACACAGAGTATTGGCAGTTACAAAGAGCGATCTTTTAGACGAAGAACTAATAGAAATGTTAAAGGAAACGCTGCCTACCGACTTGCCAGTGGTATTTATTTCAGCTGTTGTTGGTAATGGAATTGACGAATTGAAAGACTTGTTGTGGAAGGAACTCAATTCGGAAAGCAATAAATTGAACGATATTGTAGCAGAAGATACTCTCGTACATCGTGATAAAGATATGTCTCGTTTTGAGGCTGAGATGCACGAAGAGGGAGCTGATGTAGAGGATGCAGAGGTTTACGACGAAGATGACTTTGATGAAATAGACGAACTTGACGACTTTGAATACATTGATGAATAATCCTGAACTACATCATTATAAACTAGCTGACAATGTTGTAGCCTTTTCTTCTACTCGTCACGGAGGTGTTAGCGAAGGTAATTATGCTACTTTTAACATCAATCGTTATTGTGGTGATGCACCCGAAAACATAGAAGCAAATCGAAAGGCATTAGCTAGTTGCTTGGGATTAGATATTAGCAGAATTATTGTTCCGCATCAAATCCACAGTGATAATTCGCGAATAATAGCTAAAGAGTATTTCAATTTGCCCGATAATATTCGTCAACAAATCATTGAAGGCGTTGATGCTGTAATGACAAATGAACCAAATGTGTGCATCGGAGTATCTACGGCCGATTGTATTCCTATACTTCTTTACGACACAGAACATCATGCTGCTGCAGCAATACATGCAGGTTGGCGTGGAACAGTGAAGCACATTGTGATGAAAACTATCAAGGAGATGGGCGTTGTTTTCAATTCTGTTCCGCAAAATTTAAAGGCTGTGATTGGCCCTGGTATTTCGTTAGACAACTTTGAAGTGGGCGATGAAGTTTACGAAAAGTTTGCAAATGCTCAATTTGATATGCAGCGAATTGCCAAACGCTATAGTATTATGCAACCAAAAGAAGGAGAAGCACCTTTGAAATGGCACATAGACTTGAAGCTTTCTAATCGCTTGGATATAGAAATAATGGGTGTTCTGCCTGAAAATATTATTGACGAAGGCGTTTGCACCTATGATGTTACAACCGATTACTTTTCTGCCCGTAGACTTGGAATTGACTCTGGGCGCATTTATAATGGTATTGTACTGAGGTAAGAAATTACTCCTTTTTCTCTCTTTTACGCTTTTGGTTTGCCACGACCCTTTATTATTTTGTCGTGCCAAATCATCTTTCTTGCATATAAGGTGTAATTAAACGAATTACACCAATTCACCAAGTTGAGTTTTCAAATCTTTGAGTTGGTCTCGTACCGATATTAAGCTTTCAAGAATTTTCTGACTTTTATCGGCTCCGCTGCGGTTTTCTTGCAACATCTTACGAGCTGCAGCAATCTTAAATCCACGTACTTTCACCAGATTATAGATAATCTTTATTTGTTCAATATCCTTGTCAGTATATTGGCGAACCCGATTTCCAGTGGTTTTTGGGCGAAGATGTGGAAACTCTGTTTCCCAATAGCGAAGCAAACTTTCCGATACACCAATCGTCTGTGCCACTTCTTTTATGGAATAATATAGTTTACGAGAATTATCTGTCATAGCTTAATCATTCTACAATTCATTTGCAAAAATAGTGAAAAATCAGTATCTTTGCAACACTTTTAGATGAATTTTAGAAAATAAAGTATATGAAAATGATGACAGCAAATGAAATCCGCGACTCTTATAAGAAGTTTTTTGAGTCGAAAGGACACGTCATTGTACCGTCCGCGCCTATGGTTATAAAGGACGACCCTACGCTGATGTTTACTAACGCTGGTATGAACCAGTGGAAAGATATAATTCTTGGAACAAAGGAACCTGAGCCACGTCGCCGTGCTGACTCACAAATGTTTGCGTGTTAGTGGCAAACACAACGACTTAGAAGAAGTAGGACACGACACTTACCACCATACAATGTTCGAAATGCTTGGTAACTGGAGCTTCGGAGATTACTTCAAGGAAAAGGCTATTGATTATGCGTGGGAATATTTGGTTGATGTATTGAAATTAAATCCTGCTGATTTGTATGTTACTGTATTCGAAGGCAGTCCTTCAGAAGGTATTGCACGTGACGATGAAGCCGCTCAATATTGGCTTAAATACTTACCAGCAGACCACATTATTGATGGTAACAAGCACGATAACTTTTGGGAAATGGGTGAAACTGGTCCTTGTGGTCCTTGCTCTGAGATACATGTTGACTCTCGTAGTGCTGAAGAAAAGGCACAAATACCAGGTCGTGAGCTTGTAAACAAAGACAATCCGCAGGTGATTGAAATATGGAACATTGTTTATGCAGTTCCAACGCAAGTCTGATGGTTCGCTCGAACCTTTAGCAATGAACGTTATTGATACTGGTATGGGCTTCGAACGTCTTGTACGCATGTTACAAGGAAAGAATTCTAACTACGATACTGACATTTTCCAACCTACCATTAAGGAAATGGAACGTCTGAGCGGAAAGAAGTATGGATTCACAACTCCATCGGGCGAAAACGGAGAAGCAAAGAATGAACAAGAGAAAATAGACATTGCTATGCGTGTCGTAGCCGACCACATGCGTGCTGTTGCGTTCTCTATTGCCGACAGTCAGTTACCTGGTAATGCAAAAGCGGGTTATGTTATCCGTCGTATCTTGCGCCGCGCTGTACGTTATGCTTACACTTTCTTAGACCAAAAAGAAGCGTTTATCTACAAGTTGCTCAATACGTTTATTCACGAAATGGGCAATGCATATCCTGAATTAACAGCTCAACGCGAACTTATTGCACGCGTTATCAAGGAAGAAGAAGATTCGTTCTTGCGTACTTTGGATAAAGGTATCAACCTTTTAAATAATGCAATGGACGAAATGAAGGCACAAGGAAAGACCGAACTGAATGGAAAAGAAGCTTTCCGCTTGTTTGATACTTATGGTTTCCCCTCTCGATCTTACCGAACTAATTTGTCGTGAACATGGTTTTAGTGTTGACGAAAAGCAGTTTGAAGAAGAAATGGCACAACAAAAGGCACGTGCCCGCAATGCTGCCGTTGTAGAAAACAGCGATTGGGTTGTATTGAAAGAAGGCGAACAAGAATTTGTTGGTTACGACTATACGGAATACGAATGCCGTATTTTGCGTTACAGAAAGGTTACACAAAAGAAGAATACTTTCTTTGAATTGGTGTTAGACCACACACCTTTCTATGGTGAAATGGGTGGACAAGTTGGCGACCAAGGTGTTTTGGTGAACGAAGAAGAAACCATCGACATTATTGATACAAAGCGTGAAAACAACCAAAGCATTCATATTGTAAAGGAATTACCAAAGAACGTTGAGGCCGACTTTATGGCTTGCGTTGATACAGACAAGCGTGATGCTTCGGCTGCTAACCATACAGCTACTCACTTAGTAGACTATGCTTTGAAACAAGTATTGGGCGAACATTGCGAACAGAAAGGTTCGTATGTAAGCGCAGATACTTTGCGTTTCGACTTCTCTCATTTCCAAAAGGTAACTGATGAGGAATTGCGTCAGGTAGAACGTATAGTAAACGACATGATACGTCAGGACTTACCACGTGGCGAATATCGTGATACTCCATTAGAAGAAGCAAAGAAAATGGGTGCTGTAGCATTGTTTGGCGAAAAGTATGGCGACAAAGTACGTGTTATTAGCTTTGGTCCTTCGTGCGAATTCTGTGGTGGTATTCATGCTACTTCTACAGGTCGTATCGGTTTCTTTAAAATAGTTAGCGAAAGCAGTGTTGCTGCGGGCATTCGTCGTATAGAAGCTCTTACAGGTAAACATTGCGAGGAAACCATCTATACGCTTGAAGACACCATACGCGACTTAAAAAGCCATGTTCAACAACGCAAAAAGACTTGAAGAGCGTTATAGAAAAGTACATTCACGAACACGATACGATGAAGAAGGAAATGGAAAGTTTCCGTCAGCAAACTGTTACTCGTTGGGCAAATCGTTTGGTAGAACGTGCAGAAACTATAAACCATATTAAGGTGGTTAAGGCAGTTCTTCCTATCGACCCAGCTTCGGCGAAGGATATCGTATTTAAAGTTCGTGAAGCAATACCCGAAAACCTCGTTTGCGTATTGGGTTCAACACACGAAAACAAGCCTTTGCTCTCAATTATGTTGAGCGACGATATGGTGAAAGACCACGAATTAAATGCTGGAAAAATTATCCGCGAAGCTGCAAAACTGATTAAAGGCGGCGGTGGTGGTCAGCCACATTACGCACAAGCGGGTGGTAAAGATGTCGAAGGCATCAATGCTGCTGTAGATAAAGTTATTGAAATGGCTAATTTGTAAAGCAAAAAATCATAGCAATTTGTAAGAGCCTCGATGTTTAAATAAACAGCGAGGCTCTTTGTTTTCTATTGTTAAGTTCAACTTTCCGCCTTTTTTACTTCACAAAACATATCTCACCTCTCTCTGAACATGCGCTACATTATAAAGAAATCACCATCTAAAAAATACACCTTTCCTCCTTTCTCCACACATTGATCTTACATGGCAAAAATTATAATTATAAGTTAGGAAAAATATAATAACAAAATAAAAAATTTATAATTATAATTTTTTTATTTTGTTATTATAATTTTATTAGGGTATAATTATTTCTTACAAAGCAGTAATTATAAAGTTGTCTCAAGAAAATATTATATAGTCCTCCCTTATAAAACCTAATATTTCTCTGATTCATAGTATATTATCCTGTAAATTATTTGTTTGAAACACAAACTATTTTGTAAACGAGCTGGTATAGAGCCAACGATAGGACATCTTAAAGCAGACCACCGATTATCTCGCAACTTTTATAAAGGTGTGAAAGGAGATGCTATCAATGTATTATTAGCTGCAGCAGCATATAACTTCAAAAGAGCTATGAGAGCTCTTTTGTACCTTATAAAAAGAATCAGCATAGAACTTGTCAATACAAGCTTTATGCTGAAATATAGTTTTTAAGGAACGACTACATATGTGAGAATCATAAGAAATAAACTATATGGGCCTCCCCCTATATGATATGACGTTATATAAAAAGCCTGCTCTGACAGGCTTTTATCTTAATATTTTTTTTCGTCCAAAAAAAAAGGAAAGATGAGACCAATCTAGAATTCTAGCAATATAGAGGCTACCAATAATACTTATCAAAATCGTGAGAAATGAATGTAATACTCCTGTAGAATCAAATCTGAAAATAGGTAATATAAATTTTGATAGCATCGTAAAATTGGATGGAAAATATAATTGGGAAAGTAGTTTCTCCCTATATACTGATAGTAACTTTTAGCCCATCCTTTTAAAAAGGAGGTGAAGTATGAGGAGAAAGATAAGAAAGAAAATACACATACCAAAACTGATATTGTACCCAATCATGAAAGATGTATTTGTAATCAATAACCCGAAAGGAATTAGTGGCCACAAACTGTATATTCGCGAAAATCTTTGTGATATTGTCTTATTCTCCCTATAAAATAGTAAATAGTTTCGATGCTTAAAAAGGGTCACATGAAATGGTATAAGTAATGATGCAAAAGAATACTTTCAATATCGATTTTGTGAAATATGGAATGCAAAATAATATAGGATTCCGCATACAATCATCGATGTAAAACCAATAAGGACCAATAGATTTAATAAAAGAATATCAAGAATGCAGGTAAATTAAAAACCCAATTCATTTCTGTAATATTTTCATATTAATACCAGAAGCTATTTTTATTGTCTCACGAATAGTTTTAATCGTAGTTGCTAATAGCTTTAGAGAATCATAAGTTTATGAACTGATATTATACTGTCATTTATGTCTCCATTTTTCCCATGACTGAGATAACTGCAGCGTTGATAGCCATGTGTATCCATATCCATTCCAACATGTTATAAGGGTTCTCAAGTTTGATGTTAGAGGACTTGAATAGATTGCAGATAGCTCTCATAATTTGATATTGTTGTCTTATTTTAGACTCTATCATAAATGATTAAATAAAACAACAATCAAGTTGAGCCTTTGTACAAGCTCTTCTTTTTATCTTTATGCAACCTCCAGCAACAACAGGAAAGGCTAAGATATAATCATATCTCTTGCATAATTTATCGATATTGTTTGTCATACCATAGATTACAGCATAAGAGTATAGTTTTGATGCTTCTTTTCGTAGTATCTCCATTACATTAGCAATCTTCCTTGTGAGATACTTTCATGCGATAATCATGTCATCATGATCTTTCTTTGAATGTAGGAGTTTCACTGTATACTCTTTTAACGGTGAATATACCTTTTGGATGATTCGTTCTCTTCCATCTAATAATGTAACTTCAATATTGCTTATATATTCCTTATTACTTCCTTCCGAATATAATGTTCAATATTGTGTCCAGCTCTCTTTAAACACTAGAAGCTATAAGTTGTTCCGATAACTCCTAATCCTATAATTACATATATCCATGTTTATGTTTATTTGACAAAGGTATAATTATTTGGGCTTCCTCCTTATTTTTGTAATTTTTGTAAGTCTAAGGATAAAATAGAAACAGACTTAATAAAGGAAGTAAAAGATATGGCAAAAGAGGATAAAGGGACTCACCCTGATGATGAAATAGTTCTTCTCAATGAAGGCGCAACATCCTGGAGCATTGATGCTCTTTAGGTGTAGTGACTTCTGTCTGTATACCATGGAATTCAATTAGTTATAAAGTAGTAAAGCAAAAAAGTGTCTTTATTGGACTTCAAAAGGGCCTTAGTAAGCGTCTTAAAGAGCATCTTTTGTCATAAATGCCAATTAGGCGTCTTTTAGAAGCTCAAAATGAGCATGTAGTTGGTTTTGATATATAAGGAAAGATAATTTTACAAACCTCAACTAACAAGGAATAAATTGTTTGTAGAAGACATACTGAGACCTCGACACTAATTACAGTTTGATTATGTAGTTTATTCCCCGTGATAAAAACCATCTAATTGGGGTAATCATACCATGTATGTGGGTTAATCTCATTCTATTAACCATCTACGCATTTAACTGGAAGAACCTCATTTTTATACAGAATATACTTGCTATAAAAAGGGGTACAGAAAACGAAAAACTGGAGTGAAAAAGAAAAAGAAAAATACCCGTATCAGTTGTGTAGTAACTGATACGGGTAAACGTATGAAATAGTATGGATTATTTTTTAGTTGAGGAGGTTTTCGTTGTAGTCTTCCTCGTCTGTTTCAAAATGTTCTTTAGCTCCACCTACGCCATCACTTGGATTTCCATTTTCAATAGGTATTTCTATGGTTTCACCCGAACCTGCTAATAGGTTTTGAATATCTATTGACAGCGTTTGTATAAATGGTTTATAATATACCTTTTGTTTTACTTTCATGGTGTCTTTAGCGTACTACTTGTTTCTTTCCATTGTGAATGTAAATGCCTTTGTTAGGCTTACCATTCAATTTGATTCCTTGCATATTGAACCACGAATTGTCGTCATTTTCAGTGCTAAACGATGGTGTTTCTATTTCGGTTACTGTTCCTTCTTCTAACACGACGGTTTGCTTAACACCAGAATTCTTATTGTTCAAATGGAGGAATGCGTGGAAAGGAGTTATTCTTGCACCCTCACCAGCTCGTACGAAACTACCTTTTCCTTCTTTTCCTGCTGGGTTGTAAATGTAAAGCATACCATTAAGATGCTGGTCGGCAGCAAGTTTCTTAACAAAATTAGCCTCGTAAACAGCAAAAAGATTTGATGTTCCAGAAAGTGTAGCCTCAACTAATTGTGGATTTACTTCTACGTTGTTAGCAGAAATTTCAGTTCCATCAGCAATGTAGATGTAAGGTTTGTTTGCCTGCATTTCGCTTTCTTTAGAAAACACGATGGTTTCTTCTGCTCCGTTGCCGCCTTTTGTCTTATTAAATGCATAGACTTGTCCGCTTGGTTTTGCAGTGAAAGGTAGAACGATAGTTTCTTGTTTTTTCTTTTGGAAAGATGAACGATAGAAAGTTGCCTTATTGGCTACAAACTTGTAAGGAAGGTCGTATATCATATTTCCAGCTAATGCAAGTTCGTTGAAATTATCATCAATATTCAATTTGAAATAGCTGGCTTGGCGCTCTCCATTATCTGTTGTGAGAACTATATTATAAGCACGATACTCTTCGGTTTGTCCCATTGGCGCATATACCACAGCGTTTTCAGGTAGTCCGTTTAAGAGTTCGTCGCTTTCGTTTTTCTCTAATGGTTTCATATTCGATAAGTCGAGCGACACAAGTGCCTTACAATTTGCAAATGCGTTTTTAGCATTTTTAGCCTCAATGCTTGATGGTAAAGCAATGTGATGTAACTTTTCAATGCCTTCACCTGCAAAGAACTCTTGTGTAATACCATTCACAAAGAATGAAGGTTTCCATTTACCTGCAAACGAATTGTTGAGTACTTCAGCTTTAATATCGTTGAAAGTGTGGTTCCATGTAGCTTCGTTACTCTTCTTGTGTGCTGAAGCTGTAAAGTAACCTGGATACATTCCTTCTTGAAGAACTGTGTAAATAACACCACCTGTGGTAAATTCTTTTTGTGGAATCATAGCACTGATAGGCAGCAAACCTTTACAAAAACTATTTGTTTTATAGATTTCTGGGTTTGAAGCAAACCAATGTCCTTTCAGATTAACGCTTTTATCGTTTACATTTGGCGCTGTTTTTCCATCGAACATATAGAAGTTGCAGTCTGCTGACAGACGGAATGCGTCTTCTTCAATGCTTGTAATTGAAGGTGGCAATATTACAATTTGAAGTTTAGTACCTTCAAATGATGCCAGCGGAATAGTTGTAATCTTGCTGGGGATTACTATTTTATTATCAGTAAATTTATTCTCTGCAAAAGATTCCTGTCCTATTTTAATAAGATTTGCAGGCAAATTGGTGTGTGTAAGATTCTTACAACCTCTGAAAGCACTTCTGCCTATGGTTGTCAATGTGGTTGGATAACCGATAGTTTTCAAAGCGTTGCAACCGAAGAAAGTATGTTCTCCAATTTCTGTGATTCCCTCTTCGAGCACAACCTCAGTTATTTTGTCGCAAAGACTAAATGCAAAATCGCCAATCTTTGTTACCTTATACTGACGTTTGTCTATAGTATTTATAAACGAAGCGGGGATAACAAGTTTGCCCTCAGCGTACTGACTAATAGCTGAATTCTTACCATTTCCAACTTCTGCAGTGCCTTCTCTAGTGATATTAAACCAAATTGGAATATCTTTACCATTCAGTTTAGCAATACCTTTTACTACATTGTCGTTCTCTAAGATAGAGCCAAATGCAGAAAGCTGTGCGCAGATAGCGATTAAAAATATCAATATATGTTGCTTTTTCATATCTTTCAATGTTGAAATTATAAATATATTTGTGCCTGATGCGGTTATGGGTTAAATAAGTTCCATGTCCTTTCTCCGCCAGCAATAGCCTCTACAGCTTTTTGTTCGTAGCTCTTACCAAAAATAGCAAAGAAGAAAGCTAAACCACTCATGATATGTCCACCACTTTCAACGTAGGTGTATTTAATAATGTTAGGGTTTTTATCAGTTCTCATTCTTTGGTAAGCACTTTCCGCATTACCGATAGGAACAACTTCGTCTACCTTTGAATGGAAAAGATAAATAGGATACTTTGGTTTCCAGTTTTCAGTAAGGTTATTAACATTCAAAGCTGAATATAGATCATCAAACTTAGGATTCTTCTCAGTTGGTTCGCCTTTTATCTTCTTAGACATAAAGGCAAAAACTTCGGGTGTGAATATTTCAGAAGCCTTTAAATAGTCTCCTCTCTTATCCTTATGGAACTTATAAAATTTCCTTAGTGCTTTCTGTATGTCAAGAACATTTTGTTCTTTCAATTCAATCCAATCAAGAATACCTGTCTTGAGAAATTTTTCTGTGAAGTAATCTTTTGCCTTATGTCTTCGCATATAAGGGTTGTAATCGAGCATACCTTTTAATATAAGAGGAATAGCAACAGGCATAAATACCTTGTCTTCTTCAACAGAGAACTTCATTGTTGCAATCGGATCGTATGGACCATCGCCACATACTGAACCACCTAAGTGAAGGTCTTTATCAAGAAAGTTAGTTTCCATAAAACGATGACAAGCCATTGCTACCGAACCTCCTTGAGAATATCCAACACAAATAGTTTTCCAACCATCTCTAATTTTTGCTCTACCTTTCTTACTTTTTTTGTATAACTCAATGCCATAGCGTAGAGCATCAACACTTTGTCGTGCTGTTATTTCCTGTGCCAAGTAAGGGTGAGCTTGATATCTTGTATTTCCGTATCCTTGATAGTCTGGTAAAATTACCAAACAATTATATCCAAGTTCTGAAGCACTTTTACTTTTTGCATGCATAATGAGCATACCGACATCAGTTTTCCAGTCTCCGCTCTTGATATATTCAGAAGGAGTACTTTTGTTATCTGTTATTGTTGCATGGCAACCCAAAATGATATTGTTAATTGGAACATCATAATTAGTTGGCATTGCTGCCAAGGCTGTTAAGATAATAGTCTCTCCTTTCGTGTTAATTGTGGGATAAGTGTATTTGTAATATTCATAATTCAATCCCCAACCTTTTGTTGCGTGATGCTCAGAATTGTCGTCATCAAAGCTGTTTGCACGCCTTGGAAGTCGTCTTTCTATCTCTTCGAAAGATTTAACACCACTTTCAATAATCTTCGCGTCCCCTACATCAACGCCTGTTTGGATAGAAGAGAAGTCTTTCTGTGCAGAAACTGAAACAGAAAGCACAATTGTAACTGTTAGACACAAATAGCGTCTGAGGTTTTTTGATAAACTCTTATTCATTTTATTTTAGATGTGATATATTATACAAATTGCTTGTTAGGTTAAATCTCAAATTGTTTATGAGTAGAAACAGAGCTAAGTTTACTATGTAAAGCTTAGGTGCAAAGTTCTAAAAAAAACTCGGAATTAGCAAATTATTCATAGCAAATCAGTTTGTTATCTCTTTTAAAGAGAAAAGAATAAAGTAATTAATCGCTTTATTTACAATATATTACAAAACCTGAGTTCGGTATAAGCTTTATGCAATTAGCCTGCTTTTGTCAATGATTTCAATATTCATAGTTGGCTTTTTTGGCATAAGATTATAAGCAATAATTGCTGCAATAAGATTGGCTACAAAGTTGTCAATGCTTCTGTGTCTTGTATGCTCTATGTGGCATACATTCTTGAGTTCGTCATTGACCGTTTCTATAGTAGCCCTTTTTCGTAGTCTAATTCTATCCTGCAATAGCATCATAGAATTTTTCATATTCCTTCGTAGCTTTGTTATCAGATGTATATCATCAATAAATAGCTCCTCAAATAGACTTTGTGAAATGTACCCTTTGTCCGCATACAGCTTGCCAAAGAGCTTTTCTGTGAAGTGTTTGTCCTTCAATGGGTATCTGTCATCAGTGTTGCCAGGTGTGAGCATCCACTGTATAATCTCTCCTTTGTCATTGATGATAAGATGTAGCTTGAATCCATAGAACCAACCCATAGTACACTTGCCCTTGGCAGCCCAGCCTTTCATAGTCTTATGCTTGTACATACGCTTGATGTGGCAACTGCGCAGAGGAGTAGAGTCTATAATTGAAATGCCTGTGCATTTGCCTAGGGCACATGTCTGTAGAAATATCAACAAGAGCATATTTACCTTTTGCTGACGCTCGACAAATCGGTTATAGGATAGTGTATGGGGAAATTCGGAACGATGATGTTCACAAATCTCATGAAGATAGAACGTTTTAAGATCTATGTAATGAGACTGATGATACATGATGAGGATAGTCATTATTTCACTATCGCTCATTACACACGGACGGTTTCGGCGATGCTTACTAGACTCGTCTAACAGACGTTTTTTGAGTTGAGGAGCAAAAAACTTGCAGAATTCATCAAGAATACAGAATATTTCTATTAAATTTGTACTATTCATAGGAGTGGATTTTTTCGTTAATACTCTGATTATCAACTATAAAGATACGAAAAATATTCCACTCCTACAACTTTTTTGAAGAATTTCTTATACCGAACTCAGGTATTACAAAGTAATATTACTTTAATTTTCGGACTAAAAGAGAGTGTTAAAGTCTATTTATTCTTTGCAAAAATAAGTATAAATATTGTATCTTTGCATTTAATAATGAGAAAGATAGTCAATATATTACTATTGTTTTTGTTGTCCGTAATGATTGTATGGACTGCAACAGGCGTTGTAGTAATGCAATGTACACATACAGGAAACATTTCCATAGGCGAGATATCTATGGACGAAGAAAATTGTGAAATGGCTTCGAAAGACAATTGTATGAAGACACATGTGTTGAAACTGACCGAAATTAATCAGGCTTCACCACTGCATATTGACTTGCAGCCCCTACAAATTTCGTTACTTTCACCTCTTGTAACGCTTCTCATTGTACTACCAATATTTGTTTTTCTAGTATCGCCGATACGATTAACGCCCTATTGTTGGCATAGTCCACCGCGACGGTATCTGCAAAAACTGACAATGCTCCTTATTTGATTTTGTGATTTTATAATGTTTTTATAGTCTGACGAATAGCATTCATGTTAATTCTTCAGACGCAATTCTTATATTCACAAAATCGAAACAAATGAATTATAATATCATTTTTGCAGGTTTATTCCTGCTGTTTTCTACGCCAACAATGGCGCAGACAGATACTACAGCTATCAAAAAAGAACGCGAATTAGATAATGTTACCATAACTGCAAGGCGTGCTACGGTGCGTACATTGGGTGGCGCTATTAACGGACAAGATATTTTGCGCGACGAACTCTTCAAGGCTGCATGCTGTAATTTGGGCGAAAGCTTTGTAAATAACCCTTCGGTAGACGTTAATTACTCTGATGCAACTACAGGAGCACGTCAAGTTAAGTTGCTTGGACTAAGTGGAACGTATGTGCAAATGCTTACTGAAAACTTACCAAACTTCCGTGGTGCAGCGCTACCTTACGGACTTGGATATGTACCTGGTTCGTGGATGAAGAGCCTACAAGTTAGTAAAGGTAACTCTTCAGTAAAGAATGGTTATGAAGCAATGACTGGACAGATTAACGTAGAGTATCTAAAACCAGAAGACGAACAAGGTGTTTCTATTAATATCTACAGCAATACGATGGCTAAAATAGAAGCTAACGCTGATGCTAATTTGCATATTGGAGGCAATAAGAACCTAAGTACGGAGGTGCTTGCCCACTTTGAAGACAACTATAGTCAACATGATGGAAACGACGATGGCTTTCAAGATGAGCCACAGGTACGCCAATACAATCTACAAAACCGATGGTACTGGAAGAGTGGAGGCTATATGCTGCATGCTGGAGTAGGTTTTCTGAAGGAAGACCGAACCAGCGGGCAAACTACACACACGCATCATCTTGCTGTAGGAAACTCTCCGTATCGCATAAACATAGGTACAAATCGCTACGAAGCGTATATGAAACACGCTTTTATACTCGACCCAACGCATGGAACCAACATCGCTTTAATGGGTAACATGTCGATTCACGAACAGCAGGCAGGTTATGGAATAAAGCATTATGATGTGAATGAGAAAAACGCGTACGCATCTTTAATGTTCGAAACCAATATTGCTGAAGTTCACAACCTTTCTGCTGGACTCAGTCTGAACCACGATTACCTGCGCCAGAACCTTATGTTGACATCTTCTTCGGCTATTCCTTCTGATTATGGAAACCTCTATCCGCTTATAAATAATGTGGAAAGCGAAACTACTCCTGGTGCTTACATTCAGTACACATACAACCTTCACAATCGTTTTATAGCGATGGCAGGTCTGCGAATAGACCATAGCAGCGTTTATGGTACGTTTGTTACACCACGCTTTCATGTGAAATGGATGCCAACTGATTTCATTACGCTCCGTCTTTCGGCTGGAAAAGGATATCGAAGTCCGCACGCTTTAGCAGAAAACAACTATCTTATGGCTTCTGGTCGACGTCTTATGATAGACTCGCAACTGAAGCAAGAGGCTGCATGGAACTATGGCACGAGTGTAGCTTTCAATATTCCTATATTGAATAAGACACTGAAATTAAATGCAGAATACTATTATACAAACTTTGAAAACCAAACTATCATTGACTACGACTCTAATCCGCTGATGCTTTTTGTGGGCAATCTTAACGGTAAGAGTTATTCGCATACGTTCCAAATAGATGCTTCCTACCCATTCTTCCATGGCTTTGAATTAACCGCGGCTTACAGATACAATCTTGTAAAGGCTACTTACGGAGGACAACTACTTGCAAACCATTTCAAGGTAGGTATAAAGGATTGCTCACTGCAAGCTATAAGACACCACTTGGTCTATGGCAATTCGATGCAACATTAGCTCTTAATGGTGGCGGAAGAATGCCTACACCATACACAACGGCTACTGGAACACCATCGTGGGATACACATTACAAGGCTTATGGACAACTAAACGCACAGATAACACGCAATTTCCGCCACTTCTCTGTTCAGCTTGGTGGTGAAAATCTGACGAACTTCAAGCAGCAAAATCCTATTATTGGATATCACGACCCGTGGACACAGACCTTCGAACCTACGATGGTTTATGGTCCAGTGCAGGGTGCAATGGGCTATATTAGTATCCGCATGAACCTTGGACAACGTCTTTAAACATATCAAAGCATAAAAATTATTTGCCCAATTGGGCTTAGTTAAAAATAAAAAGACAATGAAAAAAAGTTTAATTACTATGATGTTGGCGATGGTAGCCATCGTTGCATCAGCTAAAGACATCAAGACTGTCATCTTCACAACTACTCCTCAGATGCATTGCGCCAACTGTGAGAACAAGATAAAAGGTAATCTTCGTTTTGAAAAAGGTGTGAAAGATATAAAGACAGATATCGAAATGCAGAAAGTGTTCGTTACCTACGATGCCGACAAAACTACAGAAGAGAAACTTCAGAAGGCTTTTGAAAAGTTCGGATACAAAGCAGAAAAGACAACCAAAGAAGCCAAAACTACTGTTCACGAAGGCGAAGAATGCCAGAATATATAAGGTTCATAGGTTCCAGAATCTTTTCAGGAACTCTTTAGAAATCCGACATGAATAGTGGGTTTATCTCATTCAAGCCGATTGTTAGGAGGTCAATCGCATTATAAAAATTGATACCTTAACGGTCGGCTTGGATTAGATAATAAGATGATAAAATCGTAAACATTTTTCAAAAGAAGGAATATTGCGTAATCATCTTATTATCAACACGTTGTAATATAGGTTGTTTTGCATTGTAAAAGTGCCTGTTTTACACGATAATAGCGCCTGTTTTGCATTACAAAATAGGCGCTATTGCAATGCCAAATCGCTATAACCATTTTCTACTGGTATTTTTCTTTACAAACAAGAGTAGCTTAATAGGACCATCTACCCTTTTATTGAGAAATACCAAAGCACGGCTTTTGATATATCAAGACGAAGTTATTATTCCCCTATAAAATTATATTTAACAAATGAAAGTTATTTTTAGCAACTACTTTTATATAGAAAGATAAGAGGTATTCAACCCCTAAAACACTGGCTATTCCATTATTTGCAGACACATAAAGACTGAAGTAAGAGTAACTGAGAAACCCTATTTAACAATCTATTTGGTTAATTTTCCAACAATTTTTATTACCTTTGAAGCCAATTTAGAAGGATAAAACTATGAGCTACAACTTATTAAAAGGTAAAAGAGGTATCATTTTTGGTGCCCTTAACGAGCAGTCAATTGCATGGAAAGTTGCTGAACGGGCTGTAGAAGAAGGGGCAAAGATAACACTTTCAAATACTCCAATAGCCGTTAGAATGGGCACTGTGAATGCATTGGCAGAACAATTAAATTGTGAAGTAATAGCTGCTGACGCAACAAGCGTAGAGGATTTGGAGAATGTTTTCAAACGTTCTATGGAAGTTTTAGGTGGAAAGATTGATTTTGTATTGCACTCTATCGGTATGTCTCCCAATGTTCGCAAGCGTCGTACATACGATGACTTGGACTACAACATGCTTGGTACGACACTCGATATATCTGCAGTATCATTCCATAAGATGATTCAAAGCGCAAAGAAACTTGACGCTATCAACGAGAACGGGTCTATTTTGGCCTTATCATACATTGCTGCACAGCGCACATTCTTCGGTTATAACGATATGGCTGACGCTAAAGCTCTATTGGAAAGCATTGCGCGTAGCTTCGGATATATATACGGCCGCGAAAAGAATGTACGTATTAACACCATCTCACAATCACCAACAATGACTACTGCAGGCCAAGGCGTGAAGGGAATGGATAAATTATACGACTTTGCTAACCGTATGTCGCCACTCGGAAACGCTTCAGCTGAAGAATGTGCAGACTACTGTATCGTTATGTTCTCAGACCTAACAAAGAAGGTAACTATGCAAAATCTCTACCACGATGGTGGTTTCTCTAACATCGGTATGAGCCTTCGTGCCATGACTACCTACGAAAAAGGTATCAGTGACGAGTACAAAGACGAGAACGGAAAGATTATCTACGGATAAGCCTTCGGCTGTCTAACACACATAAACGACAAAGGACGTCACCAAGTGTGCCGTCCTTTGTCGTTTTATAGTCCCAAAACCATACTTTACGACCTTATTTCCCACTACCTAATAAAGTATAAATAACTTTGCTTACAAATTATAACAAATTCGCTTATCATTTACTTTAAAAAGTAAATTTTAGGCCTATTTCTTGCCTATCACGGGCTACAAGAAATCCATTTTGCAAGGTACAACTTACAATTTATAAGCAAAAAATATTCTAATCTAAGTATTCGTATTTTTGATAACCAGTATCGCTGCATAACGATAGACAAGACATCGAAAATTGAAAGAATAAAACTTACTTCGGTTTTTCTTATTTTATCGAAAAATGACTCTTCCCTATATAATAAGGTGTAAATGGCCTTTTTCGCGCCCAAATCATAATCACAGCAACAACAAAGTTATGAAGCAGCAATACATTTTCTTACCTTTGAAAAAACAAGAAAAACAAATTGCAAACACATTGTTTGGGTTTCAATAATAGACAAAAATGGTTTGGTTTACTCTCAATACTGACAAAAAAACGAAAAACCATGAAAAAAATTACAATGTAAAGTGTATTTTTGAGTATTAAATATTTGTTATGTCATTTAAATAATGTAATTTTGCAGCGCATTAAAAGCCGCCTTATCTTAATAACCATAAAGAATTGAAAGGCGCATGCACACAATAAGAGAAAACAAAAAAAGAATAAAAACAATCTAACTTAAATCGATTTAAAATTATGAATCAAGATTCTAAGAAAGTTAGTCCATTTTCAGCGGAAGGCATTAGCAATGGTCTTTCACTAGTAGGAGGACTGCTTAAGACTAAGAAATTCTGGGTTGAATTGGTGATTATGACTCTTGGTATGTTCGTTGCAGCCCTCGGTGTCTACTTCTTCCTTATCCCAAGTAAGCTCATTGTAGGATCTATTACAGGTCTTTCTATCGTAATTTCTAAGCTTTTACCGATTATTTCAGTTGGTAATGTTATCTTCATCATCAACGCTTTCCTCTTAGTTCTGTCATTCCTTCTTATTGGAAACGAGTTCGGTGCAAAGACAGTTTATACCGCACTTATCCTCGGTCCAATGGTAGACCTTATTGGAAAGTTCGTTCCTATGACCGAATCCATGTTTACACAGCATCTCGCTAATGGTGGCTTAGTTACCAATCCGTGGTTCGATTTGCTCTGTTTCGTATTGGTTTTAAGTGCTTCGCAGAGTATTCTTTTCAGTATCAACGCTTCTACAGGTGGCCTTGATATCCTCGCAAAGATTATCAATAAGTACACAGGTATTAACCTTGGAACATCTGTAACAGTAGCTGGTGGTGCCATTTGCTGTACTGCTTTCGCTATCAATCCTCCTTATCTTGTTATCATTGGTCTTATTGGTACATGGATGAATGGTCTCATTTTGAACCACTTCATGATGGGTATGAACATGAGAAATCGTGTGTTCATTATTTCAAAAGAATACGAGCGCATTCAAGATTACGCTATTAACACACTTCATCGTGGCGTTACCATGCACGAAGTTATAGGTGGTTTCAGCCATCAGAAGAGTATACAGCTCGAAATTATCCTCAATAACGAAGAGTTATCAAGCCTCATGGCTTTCCTTGCTAAGGAGGATATTGACTCATTCTGCACCACTGATACCGTTAGCGAAGTACGTGGTTTGTGGAACAAAAGTAAGAAATCAAAACACTAAAAGATAGGAACGGGAACGCAATTGGCACCGTGTCCAAAGATATAAAGAAAGAGACGGCATAGCTTTATGCCGCCTCTTTGCAATGTAAAAGAGCATTGAAACTAAATTTATTGATTATCTATATATGAAAATTAAAAGCATTATTGCATCTTTATTGCTGCTAAGTTCAGTAACAGCAATGGCGCAAGAAGCGAAGCCAGTAAACCTCAATCTTGAGGCAAGAGCCGACTATCAGCGCACAAGAATCGATGGAAAGAACATCAAAGCAGAAAGTGGCTTCAAGGGATACATTGTAAATATTATCGTTAAAGGCGATATTTCGCCAAAGTTCTCTTACGCTTTCCGTAATCGTTTGAACGGTATTAACAAGGACTACAACTTCTTTAACTCTACCGACTGGCTTTACTTGAAATATAAACCCAGTAAGAACTTCGCTTTTGTAGCAGGTAAACAGATTGTATTGGTAGCCGGTTATGAGCTGGTTCCAGCCCCTATTGATTGCTATTTCCTCTCTGAATTCTGCTATAACTTCCCTTGTTACCAATGGGGAGTAGCTGGAGAGTATGTCTCAAATAGTGGAAACGACATGTTATCACTACAGATTTGCACAAGCCCATACCAGAAAATGTATGAAGCTAAGAGCGGAAATGCAGCAGAAATGTATGCCTACAACCTATTTGGAATGGCCGTCATGGTATTTGGGAAACTTACTGGTCGGCTAATATGTTAGAATACGCTCCTCATAAATATATCAACTACATTTCATTGGGCAACAAATTCCACCTTGCAGACAATGTTCAAATAGAGTTGGACTATTGGAATCGTGCTGCTTCAGGACAAGGTTTCATTGGTAAAGACTGCTCTATTGTGGGCCAAGTATCTTACCAGCCTACTGAAAAACTGAACGTTTTTGCAAAGGCGAGCTACGAGGTTAACAATGCAGGAACCGACGCTGACGTTGCTTTAACAGACGGAACAGAGCTTACACGCGTAGGTGCTGGTGTGGAATACTACCCATTAAAAGAGAAAAATGTCAGAGTACACGGCTATTACAGCTACGCATTTGGCAAGAATACAAACCCTAATGGTGTAGTTCAAGACAAGATGTCGCAGTTCAATGTTGGTGTAACTTGGCGCGGCAAAGTGCTCTAATACATATTTGTAATTACAGTTGAGCTAAGTGGCTCATACGTTATAAAAGCGAACCAACGCTTGTGGCAAGCATTGGTTCGCTTTCGTTTATACCCTTTCAGCACCCTTAAGCCATCAATAATACCTCAAGAAAAGCAGTCGCAAAATAACACTTTACCAAATAAGAAAACCTCTTTTACTGCTCCACTACCCCACTCTAAAACCGCCTGATAACATCAAAAACAACACCATAAAACTGTAAATATTTATTCAAAGTATCACAAATGCGTAACAGTATGATTACCAATACTTTGTAATACCCATTGTTTGACACACCAAAAGAGCCTGTTTTGCGCAACAAAACAGGCTCTTTTGCATCGTAAAACAGGCACTATTACAATGCAAAATCGAAACTATTGTTTTCCTATTACTATTTTCTTTACAAAAGAAGCAAATTTCTTCCTCTCTCATTGGCCTTGAAAAGCAAATACTATTTGCTTACTATCGCACTTCTACTAAACGCTTATAAGGCTTTTAATAAGCAAAAAAATGGTGAAATCTTTTGGGCATTCACACCTTTTAATGTAACTTTGTAGCAATGAATACACAGAATTCACAGAACATAAATATGAGCGAAAACATCATCATTGTCGATGGAGACTATATCGATAGAGTGGCGTTTAACCTCATTGTGAACTTTGAGCGTATGCTCAACAGGAAGATTCCACCAGCTGATTTCAGTCAATGGGCGGTAGATATAGCACTTGATGGGCGGCTGAAACCAGGTAATCACGAAACACAAGTGGTGGTATTGCACGATAAAAACAAAGTAAAATTAGAAAACTTTGTGCCTTCCGATTTTCATAAAGAACTCGATAAGCAGGCATTTACCGATGAACAGTTGGGCGAATTCATTATCAATACTATTGCAACAGGTAGTGAACTGACTGAGAAAGACGATGTTTTGCTTGATATTCTCCATATTGCACTAAGCCACGACGAGGTGCACCGCATAATGATAGTGCCAAATGCAGAAGACAGCAACATTTACAGCGTTATACGAAATACACTGAAAGACGTGGACGATGAACAGAAACGCATTACCATGTTTGCCATGATGCCTATGGAAGGCGGCAACTTTAAACAACAAATATTAGGTTATTCGCTAATGAACGCCATGGGCATAACATCACAAGAAATAGATAAAAACATTGAATAAAAACAAATAAGAAAATGGGAAAAGTACTTATGATTGGCGCAGGTGGCGTTGCCACGGTAGCCGCATTTAAGATTGTTCAGAATCAGGACGTGTTCACTGAGTTCATGATAGCAAGTCGCCGTAAAGAGAAATGCGACGAGTTAGTGAAGTCAATTCACGACAAAGGCTACAAAGCCGACATTAAAACTGCACAGGTAGATGCTGATGACGTTGAACAATTAAAGGCACTTTTCAATTCGTTTAAGCCAGAATTGGTTATAAATCTTGCGTTACCATACCAAGATCTTACCATTATGGAGGCTTGTTTGGCATGCGGGTGCAACTACTTAGATACCGCTAACTACGAGCCAAAGGACGAAGCACACTTTGAATATAGCTGGCAATGGGCCTACAAAGACAAGTTTGAGCAGGCAGGACTTACTGCAATACTTGGTTGCGGATTCGATCCTGGCGTGTCACAGTATTCACTGCCTATGCAGCAAAGCACCATTTCGACGAAATTCACTACCTTGACATCGTGGATTGCAACGCTGGTAATCACCATAAAGCATTTGCTACAAACTTCAATCCAGAAATTAACATTCGCGAAATCACCCAAAAGGGACTGTATTATGAGAATGGTGAGTGGATAGAAACGGAACCTTTGAAGGTGCATCAAGACTTAACGTATCCTAATATCGGCCCTCGTGATTCTTATTTGATGCATCATGAGGAGCTTGAATCGCTCGTTAAGAACTTCCCAACCATTAAACGTGCGCGCTTCTGGATGACTTTCGGACAGCAATACCTTACATATTTGGATTGCATACAGAACCTCGGAATGAGCCGTATCGACGAAATTGAATACGAAGCACCTTTGGCTGACGGCTCTGGAAAGCCTGTTAAGGTAAAGATTGTGCCACTTCAGTTCCTCAAAGCCGTATTGCCAAACCCACAAGACTTGGGCGAAAACTACGATGGAGAGACTTCAATCGGTTGTCGCATCCGTGGTATCAAGGATGGAAAAGAGCAGACTTACTATGTTTACAACAACTGTAAGCATCAAGAAGCCTACGAAGAAACAGGCATGCAAGGCGTAAGTTATACCACAGGTGTGCCTGCAATGATTGGCGCAATGATGTTCTTCAAGGGCATTTGGCGTAAGCCAGGCGTGTGGAACTTGGAAGATTTCGACCCAGATCCATTCATGGAGCAACTCAACAAGCAAGGTTTGCCTTGGCACGAAGTGTTCGGTGGCGACTTGGAGTTGTAGGATTTGAAACATCAAAGAAACGAAACAGCAAAACAAAATGGCGTGTTCTTTAGACTTCATCGAGTTTGTTTGCCAACAGATAGAAGCTGTTGGAACAATCAGATACCGCAAGATGTTTGGCGACTATATGATATACGCCAACGAAAAACCTGTCATCATAGCTTGCGACAACATAGCTTTCGTAAAGCAACACGAGGCTATTGAGGCTTTAATGGCAGAGGCTGAAAAAGGTTATCCATACGAAGGAGCAAAAGAACACTACATACTCGACGTTTCAAGAGCGGACCACGCAACAAAGGTTGTTGCAATCTTGGCTGAGGTGTTACCCTATCCTAAGAAGCGAAAGAAGAAGGAATGAACGGCAAAGCATTGCACAACAAAGAATGAACATACACAAACTTTTAAATGTTTAACAGCGAATAAAAAGCCCGAAAGTAAAACTTTTGGGCATTTTAGCACTACATGTAAGCAGGTAAGAAAAGCCATAAGGCAACATCAAAACCTACAACAATGTGCACCAATCGCTAATAAAGAGTTTAAATTACAAGATAAAATAGATTAATTTATATATGGCAAAAGAAGAAGCACAAAACCCTGCTGAAGGCAAATTGAAGGCCTTACAAGCAGCGATGTCAAAGATAGAAAAAGACTTTGGTAAAGGTTCTATCATGCGTATGGGTGATGAACAGATTGAGAACGTGGAAGTTATACCCAGCGGCAGTATCGGTCTTGATGTTGCTTTAGGTGTAGGCGGCTACCCACGTGGACGTATTATAGAGATCTATGGTCCTGAAAGTTCAGGTAAAACCACCCTCGCTATCCATGCCATTGCCGAAGCACAGAAGGCTGGAGGCATAGCTGCGTTCATCGATGCAGAGCATGCTTTCGACCGATTCTATGCTCAAAAGTTAGGCGTAGACGTGGATAACTTGTGGATTTCACAACCTGATAACGGCGAGCAAGCATTGGAAATAGCCGACCAACTTATTCGTTCTTCAGCCATAGATATTCTTGTTGTAGACTCTGTTGCAGCGCTTACACCTAAGAAAGAGATTGAAGGCGACATGGGAGACTCTAACGTTGGCTTGCAGGCGCGCCTCATGAGTCAGGCTTTACGCAAGCTTACATCTACCATTAGCAAGACAAACACTTGCTGTATCTTTATCAATCAGCTGCGCGAAAAGATTGGTGTGATGTTCGGAAACCCTGAAACAACAACGGGTGGAAACGCTTTAAAGTTCTACAGCTCGGTGCGTTTAGACATTCGTCGCGTTACTTCTATCAAGGACGGCGACAATGTTATCGGCAACCAAGTACGTGTTAAGGTTGTAAAAAACAAGGTTGCGCCTCCTTTCCGTAAGGTTGAATTCGACATTCTCTTCGGTGAAGGCATTTCTAAAGTGGGCGAAATACTCGACTTAGGCGTTGAATACAACATCATTCAGAAGAGCGGAAGCTGGTTCAGCTACGGCGGAACGAAGCTCGCACAAGGCCGTGATGCTACCAAAGTGATGCTGAAAGACAATCCAGAACTTGTAGAAGAGATTACAGCACTGATACAACAAGCCATTACTGCAAGACAAAACGCATAATGGAAATATAGAAATAAGGCGAAGAAAGCTACTGAAAAATGGGCTTACTTCGCCTTATTTTTTTGTTCAGAAAAGAGGAAATGACAATGGAAAAAGCTACAACTACCAACTTTGAAGCTATCTTCAAAGACGATCTTTACCAGTATTTGCTATCTCATAACGAGGTAGATGCACGCTTACCAGAGGCTCCCGACCTAGACGAACTATGGCCGAAGGTGGCAGAAGCATACATGCCCGACGCCATACGCGAGTTTCCCAACTATCCAACGGTTGCGCTTGGGTGGATTATGTACGTTGGAATGGCAGTTGCAAAATACTGGGACGAGGACTGGGAACTATACAGCAAGGTGGAAAACCTGTATGCCTACCTGCGCGACCAAACCGATTTCGACCACACTGATGACTATATTCGCGAGAAGGTTCTATTGCTCAATGCAGACGAAGCTATTGATTTAGAACGTCTTGTGGGCGAATGTGCAGCACGTACTTATAGTCAATTACGTCGTTTAAATATCGAACCAAGTACTAAAGATGCTTATCGCGCATTTGTAGAAGCACTTCATCAGCTTTACAATTTTGGGGTGGCCGTAGAGCTAAAACGATTAGGTTACCACATGACAGCTATGCAATAAGAACTAAAAGCTGTAACTAAAAAGGTAGAAAAGTATAGTAAGCTGACCGATGTAAGGTTGTTCTATTTTTACGAAAATAATCTTATGACAAAGTAATACCTACATTATGGTTTTGTAATAGTGCCTGTTTTGCAACGCAATAGTGCCTGTTTTGCAACGCAATAGTGCCTGTTTTGCCTTGCAAAATAGGCGTTTTTGCAACGTAAAACAGGCACTATTGTAAACCATTGATAATAAAGATGTTATACAAGTACACTTTTCATAGAAGCCGATTGTACAATTCTTCTATTTTTCCTATACTATTAATAATACGTGGTTGTATCTTTCAAGCCTCAACGAACAGCAATATCTTTCTTTATACAGTGCTTGCGCAAGAACTCTTCGTATTGATTTTTATAGCCATTAAAGACATTTATATCAACATCGCCATGTATGCCTTGCACTCTTCCATCAGGACTTAATTGCCAATAGGTCAGTTTTAATTCGGGCTTATATTCTCCATAACGGGCTATCCACACAAAGTATTCGCCTTGCAAATCGATAGCTAACGGAAGGTATCGCTTTGTAAACATCTGACTAACGTAAAGGATTGGACGCACGCCTGTAGCACGATAAACTATAGTAAGCCAATCACGAATGTGCTTAAACATTACTTCTGAACCGCCCATCTGTTCAATTTGCGCATCAGAAGGCTCAACATCGAGCACTGGAGGAAGGTCGCCTTTGCAGAAAAGACTACTTTTTAAGAAGTAACGAGCTTGGTCTGAGCCTGCCGAAGTGGTAGAAAAGAAATGATATGTTCCCACTCTTATATTGCGTTTACGCGCCTGCGCATAGTCGTCCTTATAGTATGAGTTCAACACAGTGCATCCTTCGGTAGACTTAATATACATAAATGCAATGGGATAGTCAACCTTTCCACGTATTTCTTTCGCACTAATCTTACCTAAATCCGTAATACGAAGCTTATCCCAATCTATTGTGAAGTGCTTACTTCCTTTCTCGTGCTGATGCTTAGAGATATCTATTCCATAAATACGCTCGTGGTGATGGCTTATTCGTTCACCCTTAAATACTCCTTCTTTCCACTCTCCTACTTGCAAATATTCGTGCGGTGCAATGTAGAAACCAAAACCATTAGGCTTTCCATCGTTCCAATGACCATCGTAAAAGCTACCGTTATTGCCGAAATGTTGGCCATAACCATTCGGTTTTCCTTGTTTTATCTCGCCAACATAATAGCCTAACGAATCTGGAATACCCCTTTGAAGTGGTTTGTTAAGCGCCATTTCGGTACTCTGTGATACCTTTGCCAACTCTTCTTGGGCTCTGTCTATGCCTATAAGAGTAGTAGTTCCAATAGGTGTAAGCCTTTTAGCCGTTTGTAAAAGCAAGTTTCCATTGTCTTCATATATGGCCAAGCGATTGCAAACTAAGGGAGTTTTGTTTGAAGAAGTACGCAATACGGTGTACCGATTGATTTGTTTTACACGCAATTGGGCATTGGGTGGTATGGTCTGTAACACCCTAATGACAGTTTGAAGAGAGTCGCGCTGTCGCTCTACGTGTCTATTATAGTCAGCAACTTTATTATAACCATAATCGCTTACATTGTGAACACGCATATAATAACCCAATTCGTTATGCTGAGTTTGCAAGCCTGACAACTCTGCATCTGCTGTTTCCAATTCATTAGCCAATACTTTATGCAAAGCATTGCTACTAAGTTTTAAAATATTTGAAGGCTTATTGCCCCACTTTGTTACGATACGACCAAAGCAAGAAGGCAAAATTGGGAAACGATTGACCCAATAACCCCGGGTACGAACCTTACGAGTGCGGATTGAATCCTTATTTATAACGCCGCCAATAAGCTCTGATTTTTTGTAATCAGCAAAATAAATGGTAGGTTTTCCGTTTACTTCCAACTGGTAATAAGCTTGCTGTTCCACTATTACAGCACTTTCATCAATGTCTTTTTGGGTAGGTGGAAGCAGTCGATAAACTACAAATGCAAGTAAAAAAAGCGACAATACAGCACCAGCAATGCTGTATTGTCGTTTCGTAAAATGCCAACGCGCCATCTTTCCAAGTACTTTAGATTGGTTGAAATACGTTTTTATAATCTCAATAAGGTGCGTTTTAGAATATAAAACAGCTAACGAGCGCCAACAATGGAAGTGTTCCTTGCTTTAAAAAGATACGCAAACCAGCACTATAACCACCGTATGCAGCAACTCCTACACAATAAATGAGGAGGAAAACAACACACTGGCAATTAGGAACAACATAGAGTGCAGCCAATAATAACAAGCCTATCAGCCCATTATACACGCCCTGATTTTGGAAAAGACGTGCAACCGAAGGTCTACTTAACTCCTCTTTACTCAACCCAAACACTTCTGATGTTTGCTGAGATGTAGTTGCAAAGGTTTCAAGATACATGATATAGAGAAACTCCAGTGCAACAAATGTTGTTAAAACGATGGGTACAATGTGCATTTTTTCACCATTATATGAATGTTAGTTGTTGATTGTGAACGATTGTTCGCCTTCTGTTGTATAGAAAATAATGATAATCTTACCTTGTGGGAACTTGTTCAAATCCAAACTATATGTCTTTGCAGGTTCAGCAATATCAATTTCCTTGATACTATTTCCAGCTTCATTCTGTACCGAAATCTTGGTTATTGGTGAGTTAGCAGTAGCGGATAAGATACCTTTATCGCTTATATTAACACCTACTTCCACTGTTTTGTGGTCGATAGTCTGCTTCGTTATTGAAGTTGTTTTACGAACTTCAGGGAGTTCGAAGCCTATTCCTTGTAGTGCTTTGATAGCATATCTGTGTCCAAGATGCTCAAATCCTTCCTTAGAATAGTAGATTTTATCGTCTGCCAATGGGCAATTGTCCGAAGGAACTACAAGCGAATATTGCAAGACTCTGTTCATTTTACCAATTACTTTATTGGCTGCAGCATACTTTCCGCCATATTCTGCACGACCAACTTCGCCAATTAGCAATGGAACTTTGGTAGAATCGAGAGATAAATCTCTAATGATGTTATAGTAAATCTTCTTCACACGTTTCTGCCAAGCATCATTATAGTCGTCGCTACCATCTTGTTGAAGCATTATTCCTTTTATAACACCTTTGCTTTTGGCTGTACGTGCCATGCTTATAAGTTGTCCGTATGGATTGTTATCATACTTACCTAAAGCCTTTTTGTTGCTTTCATCAGTTACTTTTGATACATAATTACGATAATTATCCTTATCAAAAGCAACGATAGGACTAGTTGGCAATGTTACTGCAACAACTCCAATGCGCTTCCCAGGCACATTTTCAGACATTGTTTTTACAAACGAATCGAGCAAGAAATCATAAGATTTAGATTCAGCATTGGGTTTACCAACCATGTTTTCTTGGCCAATAACAAGATAAATCCAATAGTTTTGGTCTTGCGCATTTACCGAAATTCCCATTAAGAACAAAACTAATGAAAATATAAACTTCTTCATTTTCTGTTTTATTTAAAATACTATTATTCTATTCTATTAAGTGGAAAAGAAAGGCGGAACTCCTCTCCAAGAGGATTCCGCCTTTATATTGATTATTGATAATAATTAGTCAAGGTTAGCCAATTTGTTGTCTGAACCAAGAACATCTTTAATCTTTTCAGAGTAAAGATCAATCATATACTCGCGAGCCTTACCACAATACTGACGTGGGTCGAAGTATTCTGGATGCAAAGCCAATGTTTCGCGAACACCAGCAGTAAATGCAAGACGAGAGTCAGAGTCGATATTGATCTTACATACAGCACTCTTAGTAGCCTTACGTAGTTGTTCTTCAGGAATACCTACAGCATTTGGCAATGCGCCACCATACTTATTGATTATCTCAACATACTTTTCTGGAACAGAAGAAGAACCGTGAAGTACGATTGGGAAACCTGGAAGTTCTTTCTCTACAGCTTCTAATACATCGAATGCCAATGGAGGAGGAACTAAACGACCAGTCTTTGGATCACGTGTACACTGCTCTGGCTTAAACTTATAAGCACCATGAGAAGTACCAATAGAAATTGCCAATGAGTCGCAACCAGTACGTTTAGCAAAATCTACTACCTCTTCAGGACGTGTATAATGAGATTCTTCAGCAACAACATCATCTTCAACACCTGCTAAAACGCCAAGTTCGCCTTCAACTGTTACGTCAAACTGGTGTGCATATTCTACTACTTTCTTTGTCAAAGCTACATTTTCTTCGTAAGGAAGTGAAGAACCATCGATCATTACAGAAGAGAAACCGAAGTCTACACAGCTCTTACATACCTCGAAACTATCTCCGTGGTCAAGGTGCAATACTATTTCTGGGTGATTGCAACCCAATTCTTTTGCAAACTGAACAGCACCTTCAGCTAAATAACGAAGTAAAGTTTGGTTAGCATAGTTACGAGCTCCCTTTGAAACCTGAATAATTACAGGAGACTTTGTTTTTACACAAGCTGTAACAATTGCCTGGAGTTGCTCCAAGTTATTAAAGTTAAATGCTGGTACTGCCCAACCGCCGTCAATGGCTCTCTTAAACATCTCGCGTGTGTTTACGAGACCTAAGTCTTTATAATTTACTGCCATAATATTGTTATGTTTTTAAAATGTGATTACTAAATAGTAAGTAATTATTTGCAAATATAACCTTTTATTTTGTGAATACCAAACCTTATAAGCACATAAATCGATATGATGATTAAATTATACTTATTTCTTGATTTAGGCAAAAGAATTGCTGAATAAAATATTTAGAGTCTCTTTTTATCTCATGCGAATTCAGCTCCCTTCCCAATAAAATGGCATAAAAAAACTAAGATAATGAAGACTTTCTTTTCTATCTATTCACTATGATTTTTATATACAACAATGCGGAGTAACAAATTCCCTTTGTTGCTCCGCATATTCAGTATTTTTTATCTTTTTATTTGTCTTATAGTATTGTTGCCTCAGATATCATTCTATAGTTTACTTTATTAGTACTATACGAAAACCGGCATCGTCTAAGCGACTATTATATTCGCTTCCACCACGATAAGCACTACGACATTGCTTAGCACGACTTGTCCAGCTACCACCTCTCAATATACGATATGTGCCATTTTCTGGACCTTTTGGGTCTATTTGTTCAGTTTTCGAATATTCGTCATACCAATCATAGCACCATTCTTGCACATTTCCATGCATATCATAGAGTCCCCAAGCGTTAGGTTTACCTACTGTTCCTACAGGCATCGTACGCTGGCGGTAGGTTCCTTGTTCATAATCGTTATAAGGATATCCTCCATCGTAATTGGCATCATCCGTTGTTAAGTTCTTTCCTGTATTAAACGGAGTAGTTGTTCCTGCCTTACAAGCATATTCCCATTCAGCTTCAGTTGGTAAACGACAGCCTATCCATGCACAGAAAGCCATAGCATCCTCCCAACTTACATCAATTACCGGACGATTATTACGTCCCCAGGAGTAATCGCTTGGTTTCGGTCTACCAGTTGCTTCACAGAATTTATCGTATTGTGTAAAAGTAATTGGGTATTTGCTCATATAGAAATCCTTGCTCAATGTAACTTTATGCTGCACCTCACCCGATTCGCGTTGAGGCTCGTTTTCAGGACTTCCCATTAAGAAAGAACCAGCAGGTATTTTCACGAACTCAATGCCTAATTCCTTAGGGTCTATAGTTCCAGAAGTCTTTTTAAAAAACGTTACATCTTTCACTTTTTCTACAGCAATCGTATCAAACGTGCCGTCATTGTGCGTTATTACCATGTTCCAAGATTGAGCACAAACATTAGCTGCGAGAGCAAAAACAGCCATCGTACAGAGTAAAAATCTCTTTTTCATAGTTCGGATATTTTGGTTCCTGTCAGTGAAACTAAATTAGTGCGTACTTAATTCTACAGAAAGGATTGTGTTAATGTTGCTTAGATATTGAAAGTTGGTCATCGCACTAATCCTGCCAATGCTTTAGGCAGAAACGACCAATATGCTTTTAGTATTTTTCTTGACGACTCTACCTCTTCGTCAACTTTGTAAAATAGCGTTCTATGTGATTATGGGTATGACGGAAAGTGTGATGATTCTATATTCCTTAAAATAAGTTCCCAACAGCTTAGTTTTACTGATAGGTTAATTCCGTCAAAAGATATTCAAAGGTTGGAAAGTTTGTCTTTCGACAACTTTTTAAGCTACCGAAAGACTCTATCCTTTTATTACTTCTTTAGCCACTTAAAGGCACTCTTTCCGGTGTTAATAATATAAACTCCGGCTGGTTGATTGCTCATATCAAGTTGTGCATTACCACTTCCGTCTACAACAACAGCGGCAACTTTACGTCCACCTACTGTAAATACATTGATACGATTGCCTGCTGGATAATTTGTGAAGACAACAAAACTTTCTGAGAAACTCGTGTTTCCTTGTTGTATAGCTTGTCCTTCTACTTGTCCTATTCCTGCTGGAACACGTTCATCAAAATGATAATTCTTTATATCCTTTAATGCAAAGTTTAATTGCTGGTTATCATAAACTACTGCCAAGCTATCAGCAAAATACATCAACTTAGGATTTTTTCCTAAGAAGAAAACGCTTTCGCCCTCTGTCTGCAATTGAACGACAAGGCATGTTGCTTTTTCTGCTTCATCTTGCAATGAATTTTGAGTCTTCGATGCGTTGACCACACTTAACATACTGCCCCATAAGCCGGCTACTAAAGTAAGTAAAATTTTTGTCCTGATTTTCATATTGTTAAAAATTTATTATGATTCAATGAATTGAATGTATCTATTATCACCACTTTGCTATCTTACAAAAAAATAGGCATTATAATTTGAACTAACAAGCAAATCTTTTAATTTTATTGTTTTTAACACGCTTTTCTTATGGGAGAAAAGAGGACTATTATCTGCCTGAGTGGTCTTACGCATCACACGAGATAGTCAAAAACAGCCATTTCTTATACTGTAAATATTCGCTATCAAAAAAATATAATTACAATTTTTAAAAATTATAATTATAAACTTTGCTGTTTATTATTATAAACTTCAAAGTTTATAATAACAAAAATGCGTAACATTAAATACATGGGTTTCACTATTCCTTCTTTCTTATTGGCATGAAGTATAGTAATAAGAAAAAGGGATTTATTTTTGTTGAACAATATTTTTCGCCGTATTAGAATATGGCAAATAATAAAAAGAAACAGTATGTGGGAATCAAAAAGAGGGTATAACCAATTAAAAAAACTTGGCATACCCTCTTATATATAAATGATAGAATTGAAGTCTAACTATCTACAATTACTTACCTAACTTTTGTTTCAAAAGTACAGGAATTTCCTGAGTTTCACGAGCTACAGGAATACCAGCAGCTTCGAAAGCAGCTACTTTTTCTGCAGCAGTACCAGAACCGCTAGAAATAATAGCACCAGCGTGTCCCATTTGTTTTCCCTTAGGAGCTTCGCGACCAGAGATGAAAGCTACAACTGGTTTTGTTACATATTTCTTAATGTATTCAGCTGCACGCTCTTCTGCATCACCACCGATTTCACCAATAATAGCAATACTATCAGTTTCTGGGTCGTTTTGGAACATTTCGAGCAAGTCTTGGAAGTAAAGACCTACAATTGGGTCACCACCTACACCAATAGCTGAAGACTGTCCCATACCTTCTGCAGTAAGTGAAGCAACAACTTGGTAAGTCAAAGTACCAGAACGGCTAATAACGCCTGTATGTCCCTTCTTGAAAATGTTAGTTGGCATAATACCAACCATGCTTTCTCCTGGAGAAATCAAACCTGGACAGTTAGGACCGATAAGCTGCGCACCTTTAATTTGAATATAGCGATAAGCCTCAACAACATCAAGTGTAGGTACACCTTCTGTAATACAAATAATCAATTTAATACCTGCATCAGCAGCTTCGAGCATAGCATCTTTTGCAAAAGCTGCAGGAACGAAGATAACTGATGTATTAGCGTTGGTTGCTTCAACTGCATCACAAACAGTGTTGAATACAGGAATACCAGCAACTTCTTGGCCAGCTTTACCTGGTGATGTACCACCTACAACGTTAGTACCATATTCTTTCATCTTAGTAGCGTGGAAACTACCATCACGACCTGTAATGCCTTGAACGATAAGGCGTGTATCTTTGTTAATTAAAATACTCATTTTTCTCTATGTTTAAAAACGAAATAAATTATTTGCAGAGATCTACTGCCATGTGGCCAGCTTCACTCATAGTTGTAGCAACGTGGAACTTAGTACCTCTTAGCAACTCGCGGCCTTCAGCTTCGTTAGTTCCTGTAAGACGAATAACGATAGGCATATCGGTTTCTATGAGTTTAAAGGCTTCGATAAGTCCTTGAGCAACGTCGTCGCAACGTGTGATACCACCGAAGATATTGATAAGAACAACCTTCACGTGCTTATCTGAAAGGAGAAGTTTCATAGCCTCAACTATCTTTGTTGGGTTAGAACTACCACCAATATCAAGGAAGTTTGCAGGATTGCCACCATAGAGTTTAATCATATCCATAGTAGCCATAGCAAGACCAGCACCATTTACCATGCAACCAATTTCACCACCGAGATTAACGTAGCTGAAACCTTTGTCTTTTGCTTCTTGCTCTTTCTTTTCATCTTCTGTTGGTTCGAAAAGTTCAAACACGTCAGGATGACGGAAGAGAGCATTGTTATCAAAGGTCATCTTTGCATCTACAGCAGAGAGTTCGTCGTCTCCGGTAATAACGAGTGGGTTGATTTCTGTTAAAGAAGCATCTTTCTCTACGAAGAGACGATACAAATTCTTGAACAATGGAACAGCTTGATTAACGTATTTCTTATCGTCGAAAAGTTTGAAAGCAATTTGGCGAGCTTTATAATCGTTTAATCCAACTGCTGGATCGATAGCAATTTTAGCAATTTTTTCTGGTGTTTCTCTTGCCACAGCTTCGATATCCATACCACCTTCACGGCTAACCATGAAGATTGCTGACTTAGAATTACGATCAGGAAGGATACTAACGTAGAACTCAGACTTGATGTCAAGTGCTGCACAAACAAGCACGCGGTCTACGATGAAACCTTTAATATCCATACCGAGGATATTGGTTGCATGTGTACGAATTTCTTCGGCTGTCTTGCCCAACTTTACACCACCAGCTTTACCACGACCACCTGTGTGTACCTGTGCCTTAACAACAGCCAGTTCTACACCCAGTTCTTCGTATGCCTTTACAGCTTCTTCTGGTGTACGGCAAACAATACCGCGCTGTACTGGAATTCCATAACTTGCAAAAAACTCTTTTGCCTGGTATTCATGAACTTTCATAGCAAATATAATTAGTTAATACTATATGTTATTTAATTGTTTTTTCAAACATTCTGAAGTGAAACGTCTTGCGTTAAAAGCAGTCTTATGAGGTAGATTGCTAATACAAGAAAGAAGTCCTACTTTTGTCTTTTTTTAAATACAGAAAAAACTTGTTTCTTTTACGCAACAAATTTACAAAAATTACTTTCAGCTACAGAAAGAGTAAAAGTTTAAATTTATATTCAACGCTTCAAATTAACAATGTCTTGATTGTATAATCTTAGATTAAGCCCAAAAGAGGGTGTGTCTTGATGTCAAGGACACCCTCTTTTGTTTTTAATATAACTTTTTCAAAGATGATTTACTTTACTTCCCAAATGTCGTTAGTTTCTAGTAACTCTGTGAAGTTGTGGTATTCTTTCTTTGCTTTTACCTCTTCTATTTGTTGCCAAACAGATTCATCGTAGGTAGGAGCATCAACATCGCGAATAATTCCCAATGCAACTGGGAATCCGTCCTTAGTATCCATCATTGCTAACTTCAACTGTAAAGTATCGTCTACACAGTGTGCATCGTGAACAAGGATATCGTTGATGGTATATCCATCTTCACCTATCTTCACAACCTTCAATCCAAAACCTTCTTGTACTAAACCAAATTCGTTATCTACACCGAATACTAATGGTTCGCCATGCTTTACATAGATAGCATTTGCCTTGCGACTTTCTTTATTGTAAACTGCATCATGACAACCTTCATTGAAGATTACACAGTTTTGAAGAATTTCGCAAACTGCAGCTCCTTTGTGCTGTTTTGCAGCTTTTAATATGGCAATTGTTTCAATAGTATCGGTAGCTACGGCACGAGCAAAGAATTTTCCACGTGCGCCGAAGCAGAGTTCGGCAGGACGAAAAGGATCTTCCACTGTTCCGTAGGGACTTGATTTAGAAACGAAACCACGAGGGCTGGTTGGTGAATATTGACCTTTTGTTAAACCATAAATTCGGTTGTTGAGAAGAATAATGTTAATATCAATGTTTCTTCTTAAGGCATGAATAAAGTGATTACCACCAATAGCCAAACCATCACCATCACCAGAAACTTGCCAAACTGTAAGTTTTGGATTTGCAACCTTCAGTCCCGTTGCAATAGCAGCAGCACGACCATGAATAGTTTGCATGGCAAAAGTGTTGACATAGTAAGGCAATCGGCTTGAGCAACCAATACCTGAGATAACGGCAGTTTCGTATGGAGGAACTCCTAACTCTGCCATTGCTTTATGTAAACTCGCCAAGAAGAAATGGTCGCCACAACCAGGGCACCATCTTGGCTGACCTTTCTTATAATCTTTGTCTGTATACTGAGTCATCTTGTTTTCCTCCTTAAATTATTGTAAAATTCTTGAATAGAATGTACCGCATTCGTCCTTTGGTGCAGGAAGTGTTAATAAACGTTCGAAACCTTGTACAAGTTCTTGAACAACGAATGGCTGACCCTTCACTTGGTTATACTGATATGGGGCGAAGTTATTTATGCGGATACGAAGCAAAGCTGCGAGCTGACCAAGGTTCTGCTCTGCTACAACTACTTTCTTGTAACGAGATAATACTTGGGCAGTATTCTTTGGCAATGGGTTTACATACTTAAACTGTGCAAGTGCTATCTTATAACCCTTTGAACGAAGTTCTTGCATTGCTGAATACAAGTGTCCGTATGTACTACCGAAACCTACGATGAGCAAGTCTGCATCATCTTTGTCACCTTGTACTTGCAAGTCTGGTACTGGTATGCGTGCAACTTTGTTGAAACGCAAGTTGTCCATAAGGTCGTGGTTATCAGCATCAGTTGAGATTGCACCAGTCTTACCATCTTTCTCAAGTCCACCAAGAATATGTTCATAACCTTCCATTCCAGGAACAGCCCAATAACGAACGTTGCTGAACTCTTCGCGCTTATATGGAGTGTATTTATAACGTTGAGCGTCAGTAGCGTAGTGAGGACGTATTTCAGGAAGGTCTTCGAGTTTAGGAAGTTTCCATGCAGAAGAGCCGTTGGCAATGAAAGCATCTGTAAGCAATATAACAGGAGTCATGTGTTCGAGCGCCATCTTACAAGCTGCGAATGCTGCATCAAAGCAGTCAGTCGGGCTTGTTGCTGCAATAACCGGCATAGGACTTTCTCCATTTCGGCCGTAGAGAACTTGTAAAAGGTCGGTTTGTTCACTCTTTGTTGGAAGACCTGTAGATGGACCACCACGTTGAACGTCAATGATAACAAGTGGTAACTCGTCTATAACGGCAAGATTCAAAGCTTCACTTTTCAAACAGATACCTGGACCTGATGTAGAGGTAGCAGCCAATGCTCCTGCGAAAGATGCACCGATTGCAGATGCCGCACCAGAAATTTCGTCTTCACATTGTACTGTAACAACGCCCATTGACTTGTGTTTTGCCAACTCGTGAAGAATATCAGTTGCAGGAGTGATAGGATAAGAACCCAAAAAGAGGGTTAGACCAGCTTTTTCTGCAGCGGCCATCAAACCATAAGCTGTAGCTTTATTACCAGTGATATCCATGTATCGGCCTGGTATCTTTTCTTTTGTTTCAATACGATAGGTATTAGGAACCGATGCATGTATGTTGTGTCCGTAATTGTAACCTGCAGCAACAACTTTGATGTTAGCTTCAGCTATAGCTGGCTTCTTCTTGAATTTATCTGTCAAGAAGTTGTTTACTAACTCGATGTCGCGGTTGAACAACCAACAAACTAAGCCTAGTGCAAACATATTGCGGCACTTCAACATAGCTCTGTTATCCATTCCTGTGTCAGCAAGACAGTCCTTAACCATCTTTGTAATAGGACAAGCAACAACACAGTCTGGATCAATTCCCATTTCTTTTAGGTAATCATCGCTCTTAAAGTCTGCTTTCTTCAAGTCGCGTGAGCTAAAAGAATCTGTGTCGATAATAACAGTTCCTTGTGGTTTACAATTTTTGTACTGAGTTTTAAGGGCAGCTGCATTCATTGCTACCAATACATCACATTTGTCACCTGGTGTATAAACTTTACCTGCACCAATGTGCACTCTAAATCCACTAACACCAGTTAGCGAACCTTGCGGGGCGCGAATGTCGGCTGGATAATCTGGGAATGTAGAGATACCATTACCGACAGTGGCAGATACATTTGAGAAAATGTTACCTGCTAACTGCATTCCATCACCCGAGTCTCCAGAGAACAACACTACAACGTGTTCAAGCTCTTTTCACTTCGATTTGTTCTTCCATAGAATTATTCCTTTGTTTCTTATTTATAGTTAGCTGTTGCTATAATTTCGGTGTAAAGGTCTATATAATTATTGGAATGACAAAATATTTTATAAAGAAAAAATAAAGGATAAATATTTGGTTCTTTTTCAAGCACTTACGATATGTATAACGTTCTATTAATAAGTGTGCAGAATGGTATTAAAAACGTTGGCGCTATTACCAAAATATTCGCTATTTTATGAAATTGTGTCAAGTATGTAAGATGATAAAAAATATTTCGAGTTTTTCTTTAGTTTTATAGCTAAAGTTATGAAATGTCTTTTTAGCACAATTTCTTTCTCTTTTCCTTTTTTACTTCTCCATTTTAAAAGGTCTGATTTCGTAGATCGGAAACGAAATTTGATATTTAACCTTAATTCCACAGTATTTTTTCTTGTGAGGAAATTTTATATGTTGAGATGTCTTTTTGGGCTCTATATGTTGATATAAGGTGCTTCGGTGTTTCTTGGGTCTTTTCTAAGCATAAAAATGGCTTGACCTTATCGCTGGTATGACGGACGAGATAGAGATAGAAGTTCTTCAGCATGGCGGTAACCATTATGAAAACCATGTTCTCAGCCATAAAGGAAAAGGGCAGATGCGACCATCTGAAGTCATTGTTCTGTATGTCGAAGTTCTTTTCGCTTGCTCCACGCTCATTATAAAATGTAATGATGTCTTTCTCGGTAGACATCCAGTTATTGGTGAGGATACAGCGGTATGTGTATATTACTCCGAAGATATCTGTCTGTTGCTTGCCATCCTTGTCTTTCAAAGGACTACGCTGTACGATAAGCCTGTATAACTTTCCTTCTATTAAGTTGTCTATGCTGACGGAGGTGACATCGCATTTCTCATAACCAACCTCAACACTCTTCCATTCTTTCAGCTGGCGGAAGTCCTCACATCGGCTGTCGCAGTTGGCTGCACGTATATAGAACGTGTTGCAGCGCTGCTCTACGGTTTGGATAATTTCCTTTGAGAACGATCCACAATCAGCACAGAAACGCTCTATTACCACACCAAGTTCTGAGGTTACACGGTCTATAATGCGACGGAGCGTGTCTTCTTGATGGAATCTCACATTGGTGTTTCCGTCACGATTCTCACCGCCGACTGTGATTCCCCCCCAATGGAAACCCAACCAAGGAAATAGCCTAAATCCTGCTTGTAAGAATACTTTGCATCGAACTTGTGAGCTGGAATAAACTGATGATCAAAGTCTAAGTCAACATGACTGCCCACCTTTATAAGCCCCATTCTTCGTATCATCCGTAAAAGTAAGGTACTCAACTTTTCTACTGTATTGAAACTATACGATTTGTCGGAGGTCTCGCTCTTATAGACAATATTTTTCTCGGTAAGCTCCTTTAGTCCGCGCCCCACAGTGTCGACACCGGGTAACAGCGTATCAGGTCTCTGCTTGAACTGCCCAATAAGCGCATTGATGTCCTCAAGGCATTCTCCACCACAAAGGTAACTGAAGAAGATAGAGCCAAAAATACTTCCATAGCAGAATGCTTTGCCGCTACTTCCACGTTTGCCCAATACAGATTCGGTAAGTTTTTCAAAGCCCAACTTTGAGAAAACGTCCATAATATGATAAATTCCACCGAAAGAAGTGATTTTCTCGTTTAATTGCTACCTTTGTCATGTCAGATTTTTGCTTACTTGTTATGTTTGCAGCACCAAGATAGGTGAAATTTCTGACATATCCAAGTGTTTTGAGAACTTTGTTTCTCAGGTACTTGGAGTTCTCACAAGAATTTATGCTGCGGAATTAAGGATATATATTATAAGCAATAGATGAGACAACAGTATCAAAAAGAATTAGAAAACCGACTCGTTATACCCACTTTACAGTTTTTGCACCGCGAGCATTCAAGCGGTATTGTGCTTGGCATCTTTGTGTTATTGGCCTTAGTGTTAGCCAATTCGCCCTTGCGCGACACTTATACACATTTTCTTGAGCATCATTTTGGTTTCTCTATCAATGGTCAAAACTATTTGGATTTTAGTTTAGAACATTGGATTAACGATGGATTGATGTCGATGTTCTTCTTTGTTGTGGGGCTGGAACTCAAGCGCGAGTTTATTGGTGGCGAGCTACGCGACCTTCGTAAGATTACACTTCCAGTAGTGTCAGCCCTGTGTGGCATGCTCTTTCCTGCGGTTATTTATCTTATTTTCAATGCTGCAACTCCCACAACGCATGGTTGGGGCATACCCATGGCCACGGATATAGCCTTTGCTTTGGCCGTGCTTCAGCTCTTGGGCAATCGCGTTCCTGTGTCGGCGAAGGTGTTTCTCACCACGTTAGCCATTGTCGACGACCTTGGTTCGGTGGTTATTATCGCACTTTTCTATACCACCGAAATTTCATTTGCCAGCTTAGCCATAGGCTTTGTAGTGCTTGCAGTGATGCTAGTGGGCAATCGTTTGGGTGTAAAAAGCGTGTGGTTTTATGGCGTTTTGGGTATTGGCGGAGTGTGGGTGGCCTTCCTCACATCGGGTATTCATGCCACAATATCAGCAGTTTTGGCGGCTATGGTTATACCTGCCGATGCTCGTATACCCGAAGCAGCATTCCTAGCACGCATTAAGAAGCTTACGCGACAGTTTGAAAACGCTGCATCCAATGATGTGCGAACCCTCGAACCCGAACAAGTGGAGATATTGGCACGCGTACAAGTCGAGTCGGCAAAGGCCACTCCGCCACTTCAACGGCTCGAACATGGGCTTCATCCCTTTGTTGCATTTGTGGTGATGCCCATCTTTGCGCTTGCCAATGCTGGCGTTTCGTTTGTTGATTTAGATTTTGGCATGTTGTTTTCCAATGGAGTTGCCATTGGAGTTATGACCGGTTTGCTTGTTGGTAAGCCAGTGGGAATAGTCTTTGCTGTGTGGATATGCGAGCGTTTGGGTATTGGTAAGCGTTCGCGTGGCATAACTTGGCGCAGCATTATTGGGTTGGGTTTTCTTGCAGGCATAGGTTTCACCATGTCTATGTTTGTAACGATGCTTGCTTTTACATCGCCCGAACATGCCATACAGTCTAAGATAGGCATTTTTGCAGCATCCATCATGGGTGGAATTGTAGGATATATGTGCTTGCGTAAGTCTAATCGTGGCATAAAAAAAGCGCCTAACTGAGGTTAAGCGCTTGGTTTGGGGCTTGTGATTTACTTGTTCACAAGCCTTAAACCGTTTTTTTTAAATGATTATCAGTCGGTGTTTATACAAGTCGCCCACCGCTTTTTTTAACACCCTTTTGCTCACAGCAAAGCGGCGTTTGATGTCTTCGGCTTCACTTTTGTCGCCAAGATTGCAATAACCCTTGTTGTCTTTAAGGTATTGCAACAACTGTTCGGCAAAGTCGGTTGTTTGTTTTCTGCCCAGCGGTGCAAGCTAATGTCAATCTTACCATCTGGTCTTACGCCCATGATATACCCGCGAAGACGGTCGCCAACATGCAGCGGACGGAATACTTGTGAGCGATAAGCCAGTTTGGGATAGGCGTTATCAATAATCATTTTGAAACCAAGGTCGGTGGATTGCCACACTAAAAGGTCAACTTCGTCACCTTGTTGATAAGGCGGAAAGTCGTTGGCAAAGAAATGTTCCACCTTAGCCGAGACCGCAATGCGGTAGCTTTCTTCGTCGATAAATACAGCCACCACGTAGCTTTCGCCCATTTCCATACGTTGTTTTTGTTCGTGGAAGGGGCAGAAGAGGTCTTTCATCAGGTTCTTCAGGAATTTGGAGTGATAAAACAGATAAAATAAAAAAGAAACCTCTGTAAATATTGTATATTTGAATAAACACAACCAAATGTACAAAGATGAACAGCAGTTTCCTATATCATGCTTGGGGTCTTTACACCCACGAATGCACTTGTGAAGAATACAAAGGTAATAGAATTATTTTGTATGCACAAACAAAAGAGCGAATAAGATGTTGCCCTTGTTGTGGGGCTCGCTCTGTTGTGAAGAACGGGTATTGTCTGCGGGACTTTGTTGGACTTCCCATAGGTGGCAAGCGAGTAACTATCCGCAGTGTCAAAGGAGATGCTACCAATGTATTATCAGCTGCAGCAGCATATAACTTCAAAAGAGCTATGAGAGTTCTTTTGGACCTTATAAAAAGAATCAGCATAGAGCTTGTCAATACAAGCTTTATGCTGAAATATTGTTTTTAAGGGACGACTAAATAGGTTATATTTGTAAAAAATAAAACGAATTAGTTTACAAACTTAACTGTAGATTTGCTGCCATCAGCAAAACGAGCAGTAGCCATGAATAGACCATGGCCAAGCGAAACAGTTGTTGCAGTACTAGCCTTAAGTTCCAAACGGGTAACTAAACTACCATTGAGGTCGGTTATGTCTATTGTACATGCTACAGAACTTTTCATTATGAGGTTGCCAGAAGTATGGTTGACTGACAATGAAGGCGCATCTGAAATAGTATTCGAAACTCTAGCAGCATCTGCTTTATAGTCAGGCTGTACACTGAGCGGGAAGAAACAAGGTTTTCCATCTATATATGACTTTCCTACCATACCATAAATAATGAAGTGTTGTGTATCAGCTTGAAGGATTTGAGAGGTTTGGAAATTGTCGGGATAGATGTTCTGAAGTATGAAACTATTACCTTTCAAGTCCACTATCTCAATGCGTCCATTAGGAGTATGGTCAATTTTATTGAATGGCTGAACAAGTTTCACACCTGTAAGCGCTAGCGGATAGGCCATATAGCTTTCAGGATTGTTGCTAATGATACTTAAATTATCACAAACGTAGTTGCGGAAATGGAAGTTAGAGTTAGCTACATCTTCTATTTCTGGTTTGCTATCAAGACGGAATACAAGATTATTGTCGAGCATAATAAGCTGACCGCGCATTTTTTTTTTTTACAACTTGATCGTTTGGTGAAAGTGTTGGAGAATAATCAAGATAGTTTGGATCATCTACCAATATTCCTGCTTTACCGTCAAAGAGCCACTTCTGAGCACGGGTCTTCTTAATCCAGTTTACAAAAATACTATCGTTACCATTTGGAACCAAATCATAGAATTTGCCAACTTCTGCACGTCGTAATGCTGCAACTCCTTTCATTGTACCACTAACTGGACGTACGTAAAAATCGAAGTTTGTTTGTAGTGGTCCTGTCCAAGGCTGGTCATCAGCAGCACGCATAAACTTAACATTGAAGCTATGTTTACCTTCTGTTAGATTTTTAGCTGTAAACTGAATACCCTCTGGCATAATGTAATAGTTGGTAGGCTCATTCTCATCGATACGTGTTTGTATATAAGTATCTGCGTATGGACTTCCTTTTTCACCAAAGAAGAAAGTCGAACCACTCATTAATGGATTGAAAGTGATATTATCTTGTGATGTTTCGAAGCCATCGAAGAATCGTCCAGGCTGTATATACCAAGGCACTTCTATATTTTCTCCTTTTGTTACATATATATTATCAATTAAGATACGCCAGTTGCTGCCGTATCCAAGTTTATCAGTAAAGCGGATTCTGAAGCGGAATGGCTCTCCTGCATAAGGAGAATCGAATGACGACATTGGAGTTACATCAGTATCATCGAAAATGAGCGGTTTTGACATCCAATTCTTTCCATCGTCGTTAGTAACTTCAATTAACCACGCTTCACTACTGCGGCTTATGGTTCGATCCATTCCAGAATGACCAAAACAAAATGCTACAGAACCGCCATGAACAGTGTCAAGAAGTTCAAGACAAGCAGGTTCGTTGTTAGGTGTGCCTGAAAGAATTTCAGCAGCACGCTTTCCTTGTGGAATACCATTGATAGACGAGTCGGTAATACGGGCATTATGAAGTCTCCAACGTTTACCATTGATAGTAATAACTTGGTCGGTAAAATCAGTTGTTGCCGTGTTTTCAAAATCACAAGTATATGCTGGCTTAGGTGCAATAGTGCCAGTTTCCTGTGAATAGATTGCCTGTACATTTGCAGTAAGTGCTGCAATGGCAAGAAGAATAGTTTTTCTCATAATGTAAAATTTCCTATCTCTACTTCCTTCTGAGGGGAGGAGGAATGGGACAAGAAGTGCTTTAAAATTGTTTATAGATGGTTTTGTATTTCTCCGTAATCTCTCAGAGAAGATTAAAATTGCGAAATCAGAGTTTAGCTCGAATGCAATAATTAATAGAAAATGCTAAATAAAAAGTTGCAACGGGCAGTTTTTCTTCATTCGAAACTCCTCTTCTCTCCCTCTGGAAAGAAAATAAGGAGAAGTTGTTTAATCGTTTTTAGTCACAGGTAAACTACTTACAACCGACTTATTAACCTATCGGTACTGTACGAAATACAGCTTAGTAAGAAAAGTACGTCTAGCGCGTCTACTCGACGCTCTATACCTTGACTATGATGTCATATGTCGAAACCTTGCTCAAAGTATCTTATATGCCTTTTTCATTCTTATAATCTTTGTTGTATAGTAAAGAAGAACAATTCGCAAAGATAAATGTTTTTTTTGAAAGTTAGACATAATTTCGGCAAAAACATACTAAACGATTAAAAAATCAATGAACCCGCAGAGTCAACCAGCAAGTGCAAAATTACAAAACGTGTTTAAAGAACTCGCACTTTGGATTAGAAAAGTTTAATTTTTCTCTTGGTCTTTCGTTCAATTTCTTTTGTATGGACATAATTCTCTTGTCCGTATAGTTATCAAACGAATCCTTTTTAGGTATATACTGCCTGATTAATTTGTTTATATTCTCAACAGCTCCCTTTTGCCATGAACAATATGGATCAGCGAAGTACACGGGCACTCCTAAGTATTTTGTGATGTCCTTATGTGCTGCAAATTCAGGTCCGTTATCTGTTGTAATCGTCTTCAGGCTGTCCTTGTAAGGCAGCAGTAGTTTCCTAACCACCTTTACCAGAGGCTTTGACTGTTTTCCAAATGGCAGTTTCTGCATAAACAACATATTGGTGGATTTCTCCACTATTGTGAGTATGGCGTGCTGGGCAGGGTCAACGATCAAGTCCATCTCCAAATCTCTTTCCGTCAACTTCTTTACTTCTTTCATGGATACTCACCCTGTCCTTTATTGGAAGATGTCCGCCTTTGGGACGATGTCTGTATTTCATCTTATGCCTTGTGTGCTCTGCAAGTTTCCCTGTTATGTCATTGTGGATGATGTTATAGATAGACTGGTGGGATACCTCTATGCCCTCATTCATGCGCAGATACCCTGATATTTGTCTTGGAGACCACTGGTCGTTGGTAATATATTCTTTAATTCTCCAAACTAATTCGTCGGAGAGTTTGGCGTTAGTTACCGTGCTCTTTCTGCGCTGCATAGCCATATCATGCGCCTTCGTCCAGATATACTTTCCCGAAGGCGTGCTTTTGCGTTTGATTTCACGTGAGAGTGTTGACTGACTAATACCGACGATGTCGGCAATTTCTTTTCTCGCTGTTTTCTTTTGGAGTAAGGCAAAAATTTGCGACCTTTGCTCCGAGATTAATTGATGATACATTTGCAATACAAAGTTAGTTAATCTTTGGGAGACTTCGGTCTCCTTTTTTATTTGTATTGCTGGTTGTTTCTTTTCCCTCTCCGAGAGATGCAGACTTGACGATATCAGACGTAAAGTTTATAGTATGAAAAAAGATATAAATAAGCGTAAAGTACTCAAAGGAACAAGGTATCTGCTACTGGGCAATGGTGCAGACATCTTTGATAAACAGCACAAAACAAGGCTTGAGAATGCTTTAGCTATGAATGAGCCATTGTCAAAAGCATACTATTTGAAGGAACAACTGCGTCAGATATGGTCGCAATCCACGAAAGATATGGCAGAAAAAGTGCTTGATGACTGGATAAGGCAAGCAGAACAAAGCAAGATAGCCCAACTACAGAAAATGGCTGTTACCGTAAAAACTATAAGAAAGGAATCCTTGCTTGGTACGATTGCCATCTATCAACAGGAAAAGTCGAAGGCATCAATAACAAGATTAAAGTAATGAAACGAAATGCCTATGGATTCAGGGAGGAGAGGTACTTTACACTAAGACTCTATGCACTGCATGACTGCCGTATCACTCGAAATGTCGGATGAACCGTAAATGTTTCCCAAACGACAATGTATTTCTACTGATTATCTGTCACAAAACAAAAATCCTCTTCACCCGAAAGAATGAAGAGGACGCACATTTTATATTGTTTTGACTTACGACGCAGTGAAAGCTGCTACAAAACCAAAGATGATGCCCGGTGTGTTAGCAATTGCTAATGGCCAATCACGCTTCTCCTTAAACAATCCGTAAGCAACCCATAAGGTGCAGTTAACACCTGCCATAAATGGTTGAATAAAAGTACCCTTGTTGCCTGCGAGGTTACTTTCTATCTGTGGTATGTAGAAAACATACATTAAAATAGATGTCACCATACCAACCCATCCCATTGCAGTGAAAAACTTTTCTTTTGTCATATTATTCTGATTTTATTAGTTTATGAATACAAGAAAGATTTAGTTTACATCTTTTCCTTAGCTATCCAAAATCTCATTATAACGCCACAAAGGTATAATTTATTTCCTTATTAAAAAGAAATAATAGATAAAATTCATCGTTCCACCTATTTCTTTTCTCATTTTATAATAGTTGTTTGATATAGCTCAACCCTATTTAATCCTCCCTTATAAAACCTAATATTCTCCTGATTCATTGTATATTATCCTGTAAATTATTTGCTTATATCTGCAAGTTTTTGTACCTTTACATTACCTGAGTTCGGTATAAGAAATTCTTCAAAAAGTTGTAGGAGTGGAATATTTTTCGTATCTTTATAGTTGATAATCAGAGTATTAACGAAAAAATCCACTCCTATGAATAGTACAAATTTAATAGAAATATTCTGTATTCTTGATGAATTCTGCAAAGTTTTTGCTCCTCAACTCAAAAAACGTCTGTTAGACGAGTCTAGTAAGCATCGCTGAAACCGTCCGTGTGTAATGAGCGATAGTGAAATAATGACTATCCTCATCATGTATCATCAGTCTCATTACATAGATCTTAAAACGTTCTATCTTCATGAGATTTGTGAACATCATCGTTCCGAATTTCCCATACACTATCCTATAACCGATTTGTCGAGCGTCAGCAAAAGGTAAATATGCTCTTGTTGATATTTCTACAGACATGTGCCCTAGGCAAATGCACAGGCATTTCAATTATAGACTCTACTCCTCTGCGCAGTTGCCACATCAAGCGTATGTACAAGCATAAGACTATGAAAGGCTGGGCTGCCAAGGGCAAGTGTACTATGGGTTGGTTCTATGGATTCAAGCTACATCTTATCATCAATGACAAAGGAGAGATTATACAGTGGATGCTCACACCTGGCAACACTGATGACAGATACCCATTGAAGGACAAACACTTCACAGAAAAGCTCTTTGGCAAGCTGTATGCGGACAAAGGGTACATTTCACAAAGTCTATTTGAGGAGCTATTTATTGATGATATACATCTGATAACAAAGCTACGAAGGAATATGAAAAATTCTATGATGCTATTGCAGGATAGAATTAGACTACGAAAAAGGGCTACTATAGAAACGGTCAATGACGAACTCAAGAATGTATGCCACATAGAGCATACAAGACACAGAAGCATTGACAACTTTGTAGCCAATCTTATTGCAGCAATTATTGCTTATAATCTTATGCCAAAAAAGCCAACTATGAATATTGAAATCATTGACAAAAGCAGGCTAATTGCATAAAGCTTATACCGAACTCAGGTTTTACATTATAAATCTTGAAGATATTTAGTCCTCCCTTAAAAACAATATTTCAGCATAAATTTGTATTGACAAGCTTTATGCTGAAATATTGTTTTTAAGGGAGGACTATATAATATGTGGATTAGAGCCTTTTGTTTGCAGCGTAAGTTAGGTATTAAAAAGTAGGTTGAAAAATTATAATTATAAATTTCAAAAACATAATTACGTTTTTAAAATTTATAATTATAATTTCTGAATTTTGTAATTATATTTTTTTGAAAAGTTGAAAACCTTCTTGCAGATATATGTCAAACAAGTATCTGTTTCAGCAAGAAAGTTGCATTTTGGTTTTGTGCAACGCCTCTTCCTATTTTATATGTATAGGTAACATTGGTGCCAAGTTCTATTTCGAACGAGTAATTGTGGAAGCGTTGCGGTTTCTCATCTTCGAGTTTAGATAATTCTAAGTCGTGTGTCGCAATTACGCCTGTAACATTTCGTTCGGAAATATACTCTAAGAATAAGCGCGAACCATTGAGTTTATCCAATGAGTTTGTACCTTTTAATATCTCATCGAGAATTATTAGGCTTGGAACATTTGGGTCTAAACTTGCAATCAGTTGTTTTAAGCGAAGTAGTTCGGCATTAAAATAACTAATACCATGAGTAAGGTCGTCAGTTGTACGCATATTTGTGAAAAGACGGAATACTGAAACGCACATTTCTTCAGCAAATACAGGTAGTCCGTTCATAGCGAGAATATAGTTCACGCCCAATGTTCGCAAGAATGTACTCTTTCCTGCCATATTTGCACCAGTTATAATATAGTATTCGTGGTTTTGGATATCAAAGTTGTTGCGTACAGCCTTTTCTCCTAAGAAAGGGTGGTAAATGCTACGTGCTTTATAACTCACTTTGTTGTCACCGATTATAGTAGCTTTTTGTGCTTTATCTTCATTGAGGCGGAAAGTAGCCATTGAAACAAGTGCATCGAATATGCTTGATGCAGTAATCCATTGGTCGGTAATTGGTTCGTAAGTACGTTGCCAACGCAAAAAATGCCGAACGATAGTTATATCCAATAGACCAAAACAATTGAAAAGTACAATACCTATTTCATTGCTTCTATTATCAATCTTTTGCAGAATACGCTCCAATTGTTCGAATGATGCCATGGCGCCTGATAAATTGTTTTTTAGTTCGCACAATTCTGTAGCAGAAAATGATTGTTCATCTATCAGAGATGCCATTTTTACGTAGCCACGCACTTGGTATTTCAGTTTAGAACTAACTTCGTTTACTAATTTTATATACTTGTTACTGAAGAAAGTAGCGAGAAAAAAGTTGAAAATTGCCCACCAAAGTGGAAGAAACGAAGTTACAAAATTGCCAATGGATAAAAAAATGCTGAGATAAAAACCCACAAGAATGGTGTAAATAAGAATTCGGAAAGTAGGACTGGCAAAGTAGGAAGGTATTTGTAGTGCGTGAATACTTCCAAAAGCTTCCCTTACAGCATCTGTATCTATTAGCTTTTCTACTCCTTGCGCCTTGAATTGCGATAAAAAAGGCTCATTCTTTGCAAGTTCGTCAACAGCTTCTGCACGTTGCTCAATTTGGTTTAAAAGTTCTGCCGTAGATAAAGATTCCCATTTCCCAGAAAGACTTTCAGCTAAATAATCGCTTCCTCCAGAAGAAATGGTGCGATTGATACGTTGGAATAAAGAACCTTTTCCGAAAATATCAAGGTCGAAAGTGAAAGGGTGGGCGGGTTGAAGGTAGCGTTCGCCCGCATCAAAATTGGTATAGTCGCCTTTTTGATAGGCAATTTCTTTTTCGTAAACCTGTTTTAATGCAGTTGCATCAGCAATTTTCCTATCGTTCTTTGTGTCTAAATTCCGAATATAGAAATATAGAAATAACACACATAAAGCTGCTCCTAACGTCCACGAAGCTTTGTCGAGAACAGTGAAAAGAACAATAAAACCAATAGAAACTACAAACGATAATATTTCGGCTATTATAAAAGCACGACTTTTTGCACGTAAACTGTTAATGCTTCGTGTCAATCCTATAATTTTATCCTTATATAATGTAATTAAATTCTCATTCATATCGCAAAAGATAGGCAAAATAATTTTATCTGCAATAATTTTCATCTTTTGAATTGGAATTATAAGTTAAAAAGGGAAATATATATCAAATAAGCAAATGCTAAGGATAGATAAGGGAAAACTACAAAACGTTATAATATCTCCCGCAACTATTTCTTAAAGTTACAAAAAAAGCAAGTGTAAACTATTTGTTTTGCTTTGTTTTTAAAACAATTAAAAAGCTTTTAAGACTTTAAAAATTTGTTAGTAGACAAGAAAAAGACAGGTTTTTATTTGGCACTCTAATATAAAATCAATACATTTGCGGATAGATTTGATAATTAAAAAATACTAACATAAACGTTTTATCAAAAATTACTATGGAAGTCAAAAAAATTATGCAGAGCCTGGAGCAGAAGCACCCAGGAGAGTCTGAGTACTTGCAGGCAGTAGAAGAAGTTCTCGAGTCTATCGAGGAAGTTTACAACCAACACCCTGAGTTTGAGAAAGCTCAGATTATCGAAAGAATGGTTGAGCCAGAACGTATCTTTACGTTCCGTGTAACATGGATTGACGATAGTGGTAAAGTTCAAACAAACATTGGCTATCGTGTACAATTCAATAGCGCTATCGGTCCTTACAAAGGCGGTTTGCGTTTCCACAAAGCAGTTACACCTTCAATGTTGAAGTTCCTCGGTTTCGAACAAACATTCAAGAATGCTCTTACCACTTTGCCAATGGGTGGTGGTAAAGGTGGTTCAGACTTCGATCCAGTTGGTAAGTCAGATGCTGAAATTATGCGATTCTGCCAAGCTTTCATGCTTGAACTCCGTCACAATATAGGCCCAGATCAGGATATTCCTGCAGGCGACGTAGGTGTTGGTGGTCGTGAAATTGGTTACATGAATGGTATGTATCAAAAACTTACACGCCAATATCACACAGGTGTGCTCACTGGTAAAGGCTTAACATGGGGTGGTTCTTTCTTCCGTCCTGAAGCAACTGGCTTTGGTGCACTCTATTTCACAATGCACCTTTTGAAAAAGGCTGGTAAAGATATTAAGGGTAAGAAAGTTTCTCTCTCTGGCTTTGGTAATGTAGCTTGGGGTGCTGCAACAAAGGCTACTGAACTTGGTGGTAAGGTTGTTGCTATTTCTGGTCCTGATGGTGTTTGCGAAATACCAGAAGGTATTACACCTGAAATGATTGACTACATGCTTGAAATGCGTAACTCTAACCGCAACAAGGTAGAAGATATGGCTACTAAGTTCCCAGGTAAGGCTAAATTTACTGCAGGTAAAAAAGCTTGGAGTGTTCCTGTAGATATCGCTCTTCCATGTGCATTCCAAAATGAACTTAGCGAAGAAGACGCTAAAGAATTGGTTGCTAATGGTTGCTGGTGCTGCTGTGAAGTTTCTAATATGGGTTGCCAACCTGGAGCTATTCACTACTTCCAAAACAATGGTATCCTCTTCGCTCCTGGTAAGGCTGTAAATGCTGGTGGTGTTGCAACTTCTGGTCTTGAAATGACACAGAATGCTGCTCACTTGAACTGGGCACCTGCTGAAGTAAATGAAAAGTTACAATGGATTATGGAAAGCATCCACGAGCAATGCGTGAAGTTTGGTGAAAAACCAGACGGCACAGTAGACTACGTTAAGGGTGCAAATATTGCCGGCTTCATGAAGGTAGCTCAGGCTATGCTTGAACAAGGCATAATTTAATAGAAGTCTTCTCCTTTCCCCTTTCCCACATTATTATTTGTGGGAAAAGGGAAATAGATATTTACGGAAGGGGAGAACGAATTTAAACTTATATTTATGGATAAAATCGGAAATCTCCTTTTTGTAACAACAATAATAGGCTTTACCGTTTCGACAGAATGTTTAGCACAGTCGGATGGTAAAGCCTCTTATTATAGTAATAGTTTGCATGGGCGAAAAATGAGTAATGGAGAACGTTACGACCGTAATGCTTTTACTTGTGCCCACAAAACATTGCCTTTTGGAACTCGATTAAAGGTAACAAATCCCCAAAATGGTAAAGAAGTAGAAGTACGCGTTACCGACCGTGGCCCTTATGCGCATGGTAGAATTATAGATTTATCGTATGCTGCAGCTCGTGAACTTGGTATGATTGCCAGTGGAGTAGCCTATGTTAAGGTTGAGGTGTTGAAGAAAGATACTGAAATTCCATACGCAACAGAACAAAATGCTTTGCAGGTACCAGAAATTGAATATGGCTTTGCTGGTGTTTGTTATGAATTTATACCAGAATGGGAGGCTCAAGGGAAAGAAGATAAACCGAAAAAGATAGAGAGAAAGGTAAATACATCGTTACACCCAAAGAAAAATAAACAAAATGTAACTACGCCTGCAAAGACTAATACGAATACCAATACGAAAACGCCTCAGAAGCCTGTTGATAATAATAAAACAACGCAGCAGAAAACAAACTCTAAGAGTTGGACAAATTTCTTTACGAATATAAAAAAAGGTATTAGCAGTTTGTTTGAATAAGCCAATACCTATTTATCAATGCATAATAATATACTTTGTTGCAATCAAGTAGGGATTCAAAATGAATTCCTACATATATTTTTTGCTTCAATCCTTGTTGAAGTTCTTTTATTTTCTCTTTTATCGTGGCCCTCAATAAAGAAAATAAAGCCAACAAGTCTCAACTTACAGGTCATATTTGCTCAATAAGTTTGATATACATGGTTTTTGGGATATCTATTGCTTAATAAAACTAACGATATCTTCCAAAACCTCAGGCGAAATAGTTTCTTCAATCATTCTATATTCCGAAATGTTTCCCGTTGTGCTATGTTGAAAGAGATGGTTAAGAGTAGGGTATTCCTTAATGAAGTTTTTGGGGTTGTTTTTCAGATGAGCCCTAATTCCTGTAAGGTTTAATGTTGAGATTACTTGAACATCATGATTTCCATTAATAGCCATAACTGGGCAAATCGTCTTAGCGATATCATCAGATGGATCATAATCAATAAAGAAATTTAACCATGAAGACTTCTCCTTTGTAGCATTCATACGATATTGCCGTGTTGAGATACGCATTGATTGTCCAGAAAGTTCGAGTATTTTGTTCGTTTGTGCAGTCAAAGCCGTATCGCCTCGAACTCCAATACCAGCCATGCTAATAATAAAATCTGTAATCTCTTTTGAACCAAGCATGAAAGCAATTGAAGCTCCTTCACTATGTCCAAGTACACCAACCTTACCAAACTGCTTTGATCTGCGTAAGAAATTAATGCCACTGGCTGCGTCTCGTGCAAAATCAGCAGTCGTAGCATGCTTTATATCACCAGTTGACTTGCCAAATCCACGATCATCATAACGCAAAGAGGCTATTCCATGACGTGCCAAATAATCTGCTATAACGAGAAAAGGTTTATGATTGAATACTTCTTCGTCTCGATTTTCCTGTCCACTACCTGTAATCATTAGCACTACAGGTGTTTTTCTCTTCTTATAATCAATAGGGTATGAGAGCGTTCCGACAAGTGTTGCATTGTCAGTTTTATTTTTGAACATCACTTCTTTCGTCCTATATGGATATGGACCAATAGGATTCTGTGGACGATTCAGCTTTTCTTCTCCACGTTTCAAGGTTAACGGAAATGATAACCCTTGTATCAAAGTGCCAATAATCTCGTCATCTTTCAGTCTTCCTTGATATTTAAGTGCCAAATCTGCAAAACTAACACTGATAGAATCAGACGAGCAATAGTCAGTGTTTAAGGCTATTCCCATTGCTCCTTGATCAGGACTATCAAACGAACATTCTATATTTCCCTTTTCATTGCAGCTTACATGCAACACAAAGGTCAATGATTGTGAGCCAAGATTTAACTTACCCGTCCACACTCCTTCCATGGGTTTCTGTGCGGAAATACCAATCCATGACAATAACAAACAAAATAATAAAACTTTCTTTTTCATTTTCATAAAATTCGCAGCACAAATTATGTTAAGAGAGACGAGTGCATAAGGAACAACTTTTCCACGACACTTTATTGTGTTATATAGTTCACTTGCTTTTGCACTGCTTAACAAACAAGTAAAATATCGAACATGCAAATATAGCAAAAAAAATGATATATTCTTTCCTTTTGAAGAAATAAAAAGGACGCACCATCAACGGTGCGTCCAATTTGAGTAATTAGTTAATTAATAGTTTTTGAATCTTCTTCATTTTTGCATTTTCAGACATCTTTGTTTCTTTTCCTTTTTACATAGAAATTGAGTCTTAGAAATTTAGATATTGAGTCAGTTTATTTTTGTGTACTCAGGCGTAGTTCCATCACTTTAGATATACTTCTATTGTCTTTAAGTATTGCGATGGAAAAATTGTATTCTCCTGATTTTATTCGTTTGTCAGCCTTTATAGTAGCTGTATATCTCACTACTTCGCCAGGCATCATCACGTCAATACGTGATGATGGGCTTATTTTAAAGTGATTTGAGTTTGCGGTTTCAGTTATTGTTGGATATAAATTGCCTATTGCTTGAGTGCCCTTATTGTGTATTTCAAAAGCAATTTGTCCTTCTTCGCCACGCGACAATATATTATTGCCGTTGTTATCCGTGAAAACTAAGTTACTAACTTCAATCTGTGGTGTTTCTTTTGTTATTAGTGTAAGTCTTTCTATGTTTGCTTCGTTGCTAAACTGAAGAGGTCTTACACTGGTATCGGCAGGATATTCGGAAGGTTCCATTTGAAAACCATATAGTCTGTCGTCTCCTGAATTAGTGCTATCAAATCCACTTTCATCTCTTGTTTCTGATAAATAATCTTGTTGTTCAATATCCCGATTTTCCTGTAATTGCTCGTAGCGTTCATGAAGAATACCTTTTGTTTTTTTATTTGCTTGAGCATCTATTGCTGCTCCCGCAGCTGCACCGCCTACCATTCCAATAATTGTACCAATGTCTGACCCTCTTGCACCGCCAGCAATCCCTCCGACAGCACTTCCTAAGACGCTGCCTAATGAGCCACCAATATAGGTTCCGCCCATAAAGGAACTGCAACTGCTAAGTAGCAAAGTTGTAGTCATTCCTAATACAATTATCTTCTTCATATCTTCGTTTTGTTTTGCGATACAAAGTTAGTTCGAAAAAAGGGACTTCTGAAAATAAAATCCCTACTAAGAGAGGGGAATTTCCCTAAAATGAATAGAGTTTTCATTTTTATAGATAGAATGAAGCATTGATATGGTTGTAATTATATACTTTGATACTCAAAGAAAAAGTCAGAAAACAAAGACAAACCTTGTGTTTTTCAGACCGCTGTTTACGTATGCTTTTATTCTCTTTTCAATATTGTTATTTGTGAATTGAAAGTTGTTTGCCCATAATAGAAAGGATACAACCAATACCTTTTATTTTTCTTATATTTTATTTGCCGTTATATTCTATTTTATTTATATTTGTACTCTATTTTTGACAATTGGTGTGATGTGGTCATATCAAAAACAAATGTTGTAGTATAGCTATAGTATAGATAAGAGAATAAAAAGCAATCGGAAAGAACTAATATTTTAACAAATTAATTATGAAAAAGCTCCAATTTTTTCCTATGGTAACTTTTAGGCCAAATTATAGGATGTGTTGTATGTTTTCCTCTGCTGATATTCCTTGTCAATGTTTTTTTATTATTCAAATAAATACAACGATGACGCAGTTCTGTATTATAAAGATTATATAAAAAAATCTTATAATATAATTGTTACTATGCCTGAAGAAAAATCTAAATATTATCTAAAGAATCAAGACGAAGATATAAAAACAAGCGAAACTTTCATTAAAAAGATAGATAACAATCTAATCCGGAAGCATACTATATTCCATTTTATTCCGTAGAATACAAGAAATATTTCAGCATCATGTGTTTTATAGGTATGAATGAAATGTATTGGCCTTATGGAATGAAAGTTACTTTGATGGTAAATAAGGACGAAAATGAACAACCCAAAATATGGAACAAAAAGAAAAATCCTGTACCTATTTTAAGATATATTGGTGTAGACGAGTCCATCAGAGATTATGACAAGGATTACAATAGGAAATATATGGATAGTGTTTATTCTGAAAATGTCATAGGATATTTGAAATATAAGATGCCAAAGGGCGAATTTAAACGGCGTTTTTAAAAAAATAAAAGGTGATTAGAAATAAATGATCTCAGAAATTTATAATTACAAAAATAAAAAAATTATAATTATAAATTTTGAAATTGTAATTATAATTTTTTTATTTTGTAATTATGTTTTTTTCAGTTTAAAAATAATTCTTCTATAAAGCCACTATTATTTATGTGTGGCGAATAGTTTTTTTATTGCAAATGATTTACACCATCTTTGCTCACGTCTTTAACGCCTTTTACTTTTTTGAAGTAAGCTACGGCTTTATCAACGTCCCAACCTTTTGGTATTTTGATAGCCACTCCATTTATTTTCTTATATTCATAAACAATTGTGCAATCTTTCTTCTCGATAGCGTTCATTAAAGCTTTGCTACCTTTAGCCCTATCGTAGTAAATTATAATTGTTTGATTTGCTTGCGATGCACTTTCTTCTTCCTCTCCGCTACCCATAATTTGTTCTTTTATTGGGCATTGTGCAGATACAAATGTTGATTGGGTAAATAAAAAACCCATCAATAATATACTGATTTTTAAAGTATTTCTTCATATTACCTATTTTTTTATTTTACATATATGTTCTGCAAATATAGGAATAAATTCATATTTTACCGCCAATTTTTATAATTATTTCAAAAAAATATTTCATGATTTTCTGTAAGTTATGCTTTATGAATTTATCTAATCCTATAATAAGTAAACTTATAAAAATGTTGCTATGAAATAAGTGTTTGAAAGAGTAAATAGGTAAGCAAAATACAGCTTTTTCTGTCCCGAATGCAATAAATTACAGGGTATGTCGTTTATAAAATGTATATACAAAACCCTGTTTAGGCAGGGAAGGCTAAGGAAAGTTTTTATGATAGAATATATAAAGGGTGAACTAACAGACCTTTCGCCTGCAATGGCAGTTGTAGAAGCACATGGCGTAGGTTATGGACTGAATATTTCGCTGAATACTTATAGTGCTATTCAAGGCAAAAAAAGTGTAAAACTATTTGTGTACGAAGCCATTATGACAGGTGGACACGACGACAACTATACACTTTATGGCTTTGCAACAAAACAAGAACGTTCGCTCTACCGACTACTTATTACGGTTTCTGGAGTGGGTGCAAATACTGCGCGCATGATATTGTCGTCGCTTACACCTGCAGAATTGTGCAATGTAATCGCCAATGGTGATGACAAAATGCTTAAGTCGGTAAAAGGTATCGGACTGAAAACTGCACAGCGCATTATAGTTGACTTGAAAGACAAGATATTGCAAAGTGGAATAGCCGAAGAATTACACGTTAGTAGTCAGCCAACTACTGCAAATGTAAACAACGCTGTAAAAGACGAAGCTGTAGGAGCGCTCACCATGTTAGGCTTTTCACCTGTTCCATCGGCTAAGATTGTGGTAGCCATTTTAACAGAACAGCCCGATTTACCAGTAGAACAAGTTGTAAAGTTAGCATTGAAACAAATAAAATAGACAAACCATTCTGCTCTCTTTTTTCGTTGTTAAAAGGATTTACGAAAGAAAAAATATTGAGCAAAGTTTTCATCAATGAAACAAAGAAAATACATAATACCCCTTCTTCTGTTGCTTGCAGGTATTAGTCTGTTAGCATGGGGGCGTTCGCTTGCTAATGTGTTGCCTTTTATGAACACATTCCAAGCAATGATAGCGCCAGCCGACACTACGAAGAAAGTAAAAGTATTGGATGTTGAATTGGAAAATGAAGATATTCCCGACTCGTTGTTGCATCCACGTTGGAAAGTGCAACGTACTACACCTGTTACTTATAGCGATTTACAACAAATCCTTACGACCTTGCACGTCCTGAAAACTTGAAACAGAGTGTAGAATACAACGATACACTAAATATGTACATAATAGGTAATAAAATTGGCGACACTTACATTACCACACCTATTATGATGACCCCAGAAGAATATAAAGCGTGGAGTGAGAAACGAAGCTTTGCCGAATACTATCGTCAAAAGAATAAGGAAATTTTAGAAAAAAAAGGAAAAGAAAAGTTTGACTTTACTGATATGCACTTCGCACTCGGACCTGCAGAAAAAATATTTGGTCCTGGCGGTGTACGTGTTAGAACACAAGGTACAGCCGAATTGCGCTTTGGCGCAACACTTAAAGGCATAGATAATCCATCGTTGCCCATCAGAAATCGTAAGATGACAACGATGAATTTCGATGAAAAAATAAACTTGAATGTAAATGGTAAGGTGGGGGATAAGGTAAATATGAACCTTAACTACAATACTGATGCTACATTCGATTTCGATGCACAGAACTTTAAGTTGCGTTATGAGGGTAAAGAAGACGAAATTATAAAACTCGTAGAAGGTGGTAACGTTTCGTTCCCATCAAATAATTCATTAGTGCAGGGCTCGTCATCGCTTTTTGGTATCAGAACCGATATGCAGTTTGGTAAGTTAAAACTGCAAACTGTTTTGTCGCAGAAAAAATCTTCTAACAAAAGTGTAAGTTCAAGTGGTGGAAAACAACTTACTCCATTCGAATTTGATGCTGCTGATTATGAAGAAAATCGACATTTTTTCTTGTCTCATTCATTCCGTTCGCGCTACGATGATGCTATGAAAACTTTGCCCAACCTAACTACTGGCATCACTATAAATCGTGTAGAAATATGGGTTACCAATAAAACGGGTGTAACTACCAATACCCGCAACATTGTTGCATTGAGCGATTTGGGAGAGAATAGCAAAGTTAGCCGAACAGATTTATGGGAGCTGGAACAGGCAATGTTCCATCAAATAATGCAAATACAGAGTATAGCACAATAGCGCAAGGACATCCACAGGCAAGAAATATAGATCAGGTATCTACAGTTCTCGATGGCTTAGGACTTATTGGTGGTGTAGATTACGAAAAATTATCGAATGCGCGTTTGCTTAATAGTTCTGAATATACTGTTAATCAAGCATTGGGATATGTTTCTTTGCGTACAGGATTACAAACCGACCAAGTGTTGGCAATAGCTTATGAATATACTTCTGGTGGTATAACTTATCAAGTAGGAGAATTTTCAAGCGACCGCACTGATGTATCCGAAGCTCTGTTTGTAAGATCGTTGAAGAATACCAGTAATAACCCAAAGCAGGCTAACTGGGGCTTAATGATGAAGAACGTATATTATCTTGCTTCATCAGTTGAGCGCGATAAGTTCCGTTTAGATGTTAAATACCAAAGCGATACAGCAGGTGTTTATCTTTCTTATATTCCTGAACCGCAAGTTAAAAGTCAACCTATCATAAGAATATTAGGAGCCGACCGCTTAGACAATAACAATAATCCACATGCAAATGGATATTTCGACTATGTAGAAGGCTATACCATTTCTAATGGTCGTGTATTCTTCCCTGTAGCAGAACCTTTTGGCGAATATATGTATAACTATTTGGTTTCAAAAGGAGTTTCAGCTGCAACGGCTAGTAAATATGCCTTTACAGAATTGTATGACTCAACAAAGACAGTAGCGAAACAAATTGCTGAAAAAGACAAATATTTGCTGGTAGGACAATATAGAGGAACAAGTGCCAACGTTATTTCTTTGGGAGCATATAATGTTCCACAAGGTTCGGTAGTAGTTACGGCTGGTGGCGTAAGACTGACAGAAGGTTCTGATTATAGCGTTGATTACAATGCAGGTGAAGTTACGATATTGAATCAAAGCATTATAGATGCAGGAACATCAATAAATGTATCGCTGGAAAGTCAAAGTGATTATGGGCAACAGCGTAAAACAATGGTGGGTTTGAATTGGGAATACGATTTCTCGAAAAACTTTATGATTGGTGGTACCTTTATGCACTTGTCGGAACAAGCACTTACCACAAAAGTTAATATGGGTACGGAGCCTCTCAATAATACAATATGGGGACTCAATATGAGCTGGAAAAAGGAAAGTCAATGGCTCACAAATATGCTTGACAAGATTCCTTTCTTGCATCTTACACAACCTTCTCAAATTTCTTTCTCAGCTGAATTTGCACAGTTAATAGCTGGTCAGAGTAATGGAACACAAGATAGGGCATCGTACTTAGATGATTTTGAAGATACAAAAAATACAATCGATGTAAGTCAACCTACCAATTGGGTTATCTCAAGTGTACCTTCTGACTTCCCTGAATCTACGGATAAGACAACTTTGCGAAGTGGTTTTAATCGTAGTTTATTAGCATGGTACAATATTGACCCATTGTTTACACGTATCAGCAGTTCGCTAACACCAGCCCATATAAAGAGCGACCTTGAACAATTGTCGAATTTCTATGTTCGTGAAGTTTATACACGCGAGTTGTTCCCTAATCGTGAGCAAAGCAGCTATAATGGATCATCATCTACTTTGTCGGTTCTTAATCTTGCTTATTATCCAACTGAACGTGGTCCTTATAACTTCAGTCCGACACTTGATATTAACGGACATTTACCAAATCCGCGTAAGAAATGGGGGTGGTATGATGCGTAAAGCTTGATACAAATGATTTCGAGATGGCCAATATTGAGTATATTGAGTTTTTGGTTGCTCGACCCATTCATTTATTCTAATAAGCAATCAGATGCTAATCTCTATGGTGGAGACTTTTACATAAATCTTGGAGAAGTTTCGGAAGATATCTTGCGCGATGGTAAGAAATTCTATGAAAGTGGTATGCCAGTAGATGGGAGTCAAGCATGGACAACTACTCAGTGGGGCAGAATACCTACACAAACTACAGTAACATACGCTTTTGCTACAACAAAAGGTAGCCGCGCTTTACAGGATGTTGGTCTTAATGGACTTAATGACGAAGAAGAACGTAATTTTGCTTCTTATCAAGATTTCTTGACATACGCTCGAAGTCATACAAACCAAGCTGTGTTCGATTCTATATGGGCAGACCCTGCTAACGATAATTATCGCTATTTCCGTGGTTCAGATTGGGATAGAATACAAGCACCTATTCTCCAACGTTATAAATATATAAATAATCCGCAAGGAAACTCGCCAGATAATGATAACAGAAACGAACGTTACGACACATCATACAAGGCTGGACCAGATGTTGAAGATATAAATCAAGATTATACGCTCAACGAATACGAGAAGTATTATCAGTATAAGATAAGCATTCGACCAGAAGACTTGGTGGTAGGACAAAACTATATCGTTGATAAGAGAGAAACTGTTGCACCGCTGCGCAAAGGCGGAAGCGCACCTGTTACGTGGTATCAGTTCCGCATTCCTGTGCGAGAATATCAGAAACGTGTAGGTGGAATTAACGACTTTACGAGTATTCGTTTTATGCGTATGTTCCTTACTAATTTTGAAAAGCCTATTGTAATGCGCTTTGCTACATTTGACCTTGTACGCGGAACGTGGCGTCAGTATCAGCAAAATCTTACTAACTCTGCTTCTACTTCAGGAACAATGTCAGTTGGTGCGGTTAGCATAGAGGAAAATAATGATAAGACACCTGTAAACTACGTGCTGCCACCTGGAATTTCGCGAGAACAAGATCCTTCGCAACCACAACTTGTACAGAGTAACGAGCAGGCTTTAGCTATGACGGTACATAATTTAGGTTACAAGGAATCGAAAGCTGTTTATAAAAATACTACACTTGATATTCGTCAATACAAACGTTTGCAAATGTTTGTGCATGCAAATGCACTTAAGCCAAATGTTTCTAATCTTGCCGATAATCAGTTGGCCGTGTTTGTTCGTTTGGGTTCTGACTATAAGAACAACTATTACGAATACGAAATACCATTGAAGCTTACTCCTGAAAAGCAATACGATAAGTATTCTCGAAAAGACTGTGAAGAAGTTTGGCCAATAGACAATATGCTTGATGTGCCTATTTCTGTATTTACCGATGTTAAGAAAAAGCGTAATGCAGGGCGTGGTAATGGAACAGCAAGTTATAATCGTGAGTTTTCAATATACGATGATAAGCGTCCAGCGAATCGTGTCAGTGTGATGGGTAATCCAACATTGGGCGAGATTAAGACAATGATAATTGGTGTACGTAACCTTTCAAGTAGCGAAAAGAGTGGTGAAATATGGGTGAATGAAATGCGCTTACTCGAATTCAATAATGAAGGTGGTTGGGCTGCACGTGGTCAGCTTAATATTCAATTATCAGATTTTGGTACGGTAGATGTTAATGCTAGTCATAGTACTGATGGCTTTGGTGGTCTTGAAGAAGGTGTAAATGCACGAAAGAAAGAAACAAATACCGATGTTACAGTTACTACCAGTCTCGAATTGGGTAAGTTCTTCCCGGATAGGCTAAAGTATCTGCACCTTTATATTATAGTGTTACAAAGAGCGAGAGACGTCCAAAGTATAATCCGCTTGATACGGATATGCAATTAGATGCAGCTCTTGATGGTGCTGCTAATGAACATGAGCGCGATTCAATAGAATCTATTGCGATTACAAAGCGTACAACGACTAACTTCTCGTTGTCAAATGTGCGTGTAGGTATACAGAATAAACGTCATCCTATGCCTTACGATCCTGCTAACTTCTCATTCTCTTATAGTCATTCACATTCACGTACGACAGGTGAAACTACTGTTTACGAGAATGAAGATAATTGGCGTGGTGCAATGAATTATAACTGGACACCAGTTTATAAGTCGGTATTACCTTTCAAACGACTAATAAAAGGCAAGTCTAAATGGTTCGATATTCTCAAACGCTTTGAACTGAACTGGTTGCCACAGAATATAGCTTTCAATACAGAAATAACGCGTAACTATTACGAATTGCAACAACGCGATATGGAATCGACAACTATGAATATGTTGCCGTTAACCTTTAGCGAACAATTCTTATGGAATCGCGATTTTGCTGTGCGATGGGATTTGACACGCAATTTGCACATGAATTTCCAAAGTGCTACGCATGCTGAAATAGAAGAGCCTTACACACCTATCAATAAAGATCTTTATGCTGACCGATATGAAGCATGGAAAGATTCTGTATGGACAAGTTTGAAGAATTTTGGTACACCATTAGATTATCAGCAGAGTTTTACACTTTCGTATCAGTTGCCGCTTAATATGCTGCCTATATTCGATTGGATAAATTCTGATGCTACTTACAATTCTACTTATACGTGGGTTCGTGGTACAAGATTAGAAAATGGTGCATCGTTAGGAAATATGATAACCAACAACCGAGCGTTGAATATCAATACGACATTTAATTTAGAACGTCTATATAATCATATTCCTTTCTTGAAGAAAACCAATGAGAGGTTCAATAAGTCGCGTCCAAGTATCAGTAGAAGTGGAACACTTGATAGTAGGGGACGTGTAGACGCTGGTAACTTAGCTGATCAGTTGAGTAAGGAATTAGGAAAAGACTCAAAGAAAAAGATAGACGGCGATAAAGATAAGAAAAAGGCATTGCCTAAGAATTCAAAGAGTTTCGAACAAGAAGTAACCCTTCCTGCAGATACTACAATTGTTGTTTCGCACTCGAAGAAAACGAAACGTATTATTGTTTCACTGAAAGATGCAGATGGACATTCTGTAAAACTAAAGTGGAAGAAAATGGACGATAATAGAGTAAAATTGTATAATAAGACTGACTCAATAATGCGTTTAAAACTTACCGTTACGCCAAAAGAACCGCTTGACGATAAAGGTTGGTATAAACAGCACAATGTGTTGCACGAGCTTTGATGATGGTACGAAGTGCCAGCATATCTTATCGTGATCAATACTCTATGTCTTTGCCAGGATTTATGCCTACTATTGGTGATGCGTTCGGACAGATGCGTAGAAGTGGAATATTGGCACCAGGTCTTGATTTCGCTTTTGGTGTTATTGATGAAGATTATATTGGTCGGGCAAGAGATAATGGTTGGTTGCTAGTTTCAGATAGTATAGCTACACCAGCAACAACAAACAAAACAGAAGATTTGCAGCTTCGTGCAACATTGGAGCCTATTCGCGACTTTAAGATAGATCTCAACGCTAGTCGTACAGAAACAGTTTCAAAGAGCATTCAATATATGTATGTTGGAATTCCTACCACGCAAAGCGGTACACTCACAATGACAACTATCTCTATTGGTTCTGCTTTTGAAGGCTTGGGTAATGCTAATAATGGTTATCATAGTGCAACTTTTGAGAAGTTTGCTAAATCGCTTGATGGATATCGCAACCAGGTTGAGGCTCGTTATATTGGGGCTGAATATCCAGCATCAATGGGAGGAGGTAGATTTAATCCTGCCATAGGAACAGTAGATAAGTATAGTGCAGATGTAATGATACCTGCCTTCCTTAATACTTATACAAGCATAGGAAATAACGGACTGGAGATATTCCCTAAATTGAAGAGTTTGTTACCTAACTGGACCATTCGATACAGCGGACTTTCACGTTTGTCTATCTTCGAGAACATTTTCAAGAGTGTAAATATCAATCATTCATATAAGAGTATTTTTGCTATTGGTTCTTATCAAAGCTTCAGCACATGGCAAGAATATATGAATGGTTTGGGATTTGTGAAAGATGCTACATCTGGTGCGCCTATGCCAAGTTCAATGTATAATATTTCGCAAGTAAGTATAAACGAAGCATTTGCTCCATTGTTAGGTATTGATGTGACCTTAGAAAACAATCTTACTGCTCGTTTAGAATATCGTCAAACACGTGTTCTGTCGCTTTCTATGACAAGTGTTCAGGTAAACGAAGCTATATCGAAAGACTGGGTTATTGGCTTTGGCTATCGTATTAATAATGTAAATCTATTTGGTGGTCGCAACTCAAGATTGGTAAAGAGTACTAAGAAAAAAGGCGATCAACAAGATAAACAGAACAGCAATTCTCAAAGCACGAACAATAGAAATAATGGAGGTATAAATCGCGACTTAAATCTCAGATTAGATTTAAGCTATCGCAAACAAGCTTCTATTACCCGCGATATTGCATCAATTACATCAGCAGCATCGAGTGGAAATACAGCTTTCAAAGCATCATTCATTGGCGATTATACGTTAAGCCGTCTTATCACAGCAAGTATTTATTATGACATACAAGTAAATGCGCCATTGCTTTCTTCAAGCAGTTTCCCAACAACTACTCACGATTTTGGTGTCAGTCTAAAGCTTAGCCTTACTCGATAAGCTTCTGTTTACTTGCCTTGGTAACTACTTTTATCTTTATATCTTAATACTTAATATTTTTCCTTTTGCTACATACTCTATATGTAAAGAAGTTATACGAGTTGTTTTATAAATTTGAGAGGGGATAAAATTTTAGCAAAAAAACCACAAATAGTTTGTAATAAATCATATTTTTGGTGTACTTTTGTAAGTCGTAAGAAATAGGTATAATAAAATTTAAGGTAAAGGTTATGAAGAAAATAAGAGCAGCAGTTGTGGGTTATGGAAACATTGGCCAATATGCAATTGAAGCACTAGAAGCTGCCAAAGACTTTGAGATCGCAGGTGTCGTACGACGTCAAGGAGATAAAGACAAACCTTTGGAGTTGACTCCATACGAAGTTGTAGACGATATTGCAAAATTAAAGAACGTTGATGTGGCTATACTCGCAGCACCAACACGTAGCTGTCCAGACTATGCAGAACGTATTGTGGCTATGGGTATCAATACTGTAGACTCGTTCGATATACACACAAGCATATTAGAGTACCGCACAAAGCAAATGGAGAACTGCAAAAAGGCGGGTAAAGTGAGTGTTATTGCAGCAGGTTGGGACCCAGGATCTGACTCTGTTGTACGCATTTTAATGGAAAGTTTGGCACCAAAAGGTCTTTCTTATACCAACTTTGGACCTGGTATGTCAATGGGACACTCCGTTTGTGTGCGTGGCAAAGCAGGTGTTAAGAATGCGCTTTCTGTAACAATTCCCTTGGGAGAAGGTATTCACCGACGTATGGTTTACGTTGAATTGGAAGATGGAGCAAAGCTTGAAGATGTTACAAGGAATATTAAAGCTGACCCATATTTTGCTAATGACGAGACACATGTGTTTGCAGTAGCAAGTGTAGACGACGTTCGCGATATGGGACATGGAGTTCATCTTGTTCGAAAAGGTGTGAGTGGCAAAACTCAAAATCAGCATTTTGAATTTAACATGAACATCAATAATCCTGCTCTAACCTCACAGGTTCTTGTAAATTGTGCGCGTGCGACTATGCGTTTGGCAGCAGGTTGCTATACCATGCCAGAAATTCCAGTGATAGATTACCTGCCTGCTTCACGTGAAGAAGTAATTAATACGCTGGTATAAAAAACAAAAGTGTTATGCCATTGTGCGCTTTGTAACAACTTTTAGTATAGCATTGTGTAGCATTGGTCTAACTTTATGTTTGCAAGCTTGTGTTCATACATATAATATAATGTTGGAATAACATACATGGGAACAGCATTAAAAAACTTTCTTGCGGAGTTTCATCATAAACTTCCGCAGCATATCAACCTAACAGCCGACTACGAAAAGGTTTCAGCTAAGTTGAAACAGTATCATATAAACTTGGAGTCGAAGTCGTTACGAAAACTATGGGGATATATGATTACAAAGGAAAGCCATCGAAGAAAACTCTAGATCGATTGGCATTATTTGCTGGTTTCCAAAACTGGAAGGACTTGCAAGCTGCTATTCATGGCGACGGTGATGCGCAATTGAACTACGAAAACAAGGACGAAAAGGAAATAAGAAAGAAATGAAAGCTTCGATTATGAAAATAAAAAAAAGTTCAGAACTACAAAGTTCTGAACTTTTTTTATTTGTGGATTTCTCAAGAGAGAATTACTTGTTAGTCTTAGCAGTAACCACTCTTCTTTCCTTAATACGAGCAGCTTTACCTGTAAGATTGCGCAAGTAGTAAAGCTTAGCGCGACGTACCTTACCATGCTTGTTCACCTCGATAGATTCGATATTAGGTGACTCCATTGGGAAAATACGCTCAACACCGACAGTGCCTGACATCTTACGAACAGTGAAACGCTTCTTTTCGCCCTCACCGCTAATCTTGATTACTACACCACGATAAAGCTGAACACGTTGCTTATTACCCTCGACGATTTTGTAAGCGACTGTAACAGTATCTCCAGCTCTGAATTCTGGGTGCTGTTTGCCGGTTGCAAATGCTTCTTCAGCAATTTTAATTAAATCCATTTTTTTCTTAATTAAATATTGTTTGTCGTTCCAATACAACATGGCTCATGACTCTTCCACGGCCAGCGGTTATACCGAAAAGCTCTGCAAAGTTACTATAAATTATCCGATTAACGACGAAAACTATATTTTATTAAAACTTTCTTTAACTATATTTCACTTATACCAAGCGAAAACGACAGATACTAATACCATTGACTAACAAGTTTTTACTATCTTTGCAAGGAGAACAAAAGCGCAAATTATGAGTAAAAAGATGTTTTTAATAGGTGGTATGGCTGCTGTATTGACTTACACACCATGTGCAGCACAACAAGGAAAATACCAACTTACAGGCGTACAACGTAGTAGAATACTGATAGATTCCCGCTATGACAAAGCTAAAGACCAAAAGGCAGCAGCGTTTTTAGCACCCTACAAGCATGTAGTAGATAGTATTATGGGACCAGTAGTGGCACATTCTGACCACTATATGGCGGCAGGCCGACCAGAAAGCGATTTATCTAATCTTCTTGCAGATATTCTAGTATGGGCAGCAAAAAGAATATAACGAGAAAGTAGATTTCGCCGTTTACAACATGGGAGGCATTCGTGCTGCACTACCCGAAGGCAATGTTACAGTGGGAGATGTGAATGATATTGCGCCATTTGAAAATAAAATATGTTTCCTAACACTTACTGGCGATAAAGTGTTAGAGCTCTTTCGACAGATTGCTCATACTGGTGGAGAAGGTGTTAGTAAAGGTGTGAGATTAGTTTTTGAACCGAGGGGACAAACTTGAGTATGCAAGTCTGAACGGAAAGCAGATTGACCCTAAGGCCAAATATCGCATTGCTACTATTGACTACTTGGCACAGGGCAACGACAAACTGGAGGCTTTTAAGGATAAAACCGATCTCAATGCACCTCAAGAAGCATCGAATAATTCTCGATTTGTTATTTTGAACTACTTCAAAGCAATGACAGCAGAAGGAAAAACCATTAACAGCACGAAAGAAGGCCGCATTTCTTACTTTAGTAAAGAAAGTGATAAACCTGCTGTTATAGTGAAGTAACGTTGATAAGTGGTACTATAAAAAGGAAGTGAAAAAATGAAAAAGAATATTTTACTAATAACCTTGTTTTTGTTTAGCGTTATTGCACTTGCACAAAAGAAGCAGCTCACTATTCTACATACAAATGATACGCATAGTCAGATAATGCCTTTCAACACAACACTTGCCGATACGTTGAGGGCAGGACGGGCTGGTTTTGAACGTCGTATAGCTATGTTGAAAGAGGAAAGAGCCAAAGATCCCAACTTATTACTATTCGATAGTGGCGACTTTTGCCAAGGTTCGCCTTACTTTACCATGTTTAAAGGCGATGTGGAAGTAGGACTAATGAATCTTATGCACTACGATGCGGGAACAATAGGTAACCATGAGTTCGACTTTGGACTTGATAATATGATACGAATGTTTAAGGCTTTGAACTATCCGATAGTATGTGCGAACTATGATTTTGCAGGTACAGAATTGGCAAAGATAGTGAAACCTTACACAATATTAAAGCGTAAAGGTCTGAAGATTGGTGTATTTGGTTTGTCTCCACAGCTTGATGGGTTGGTTGTAACGGCTAATTATGGTCCATTAAAGTATCTAGACCCGATAGAATGTGCCCAGAAATGTGTTAATGAACTAAAGAAAAAGAAGTGCGACCTTATTATATGTATATCGCATTTAGGCATAAACATAGAAGGAGTTAGCGACGAAGAACTTGTTGCAGGTACGCGTGGAATCGACTTAATACTGGGCGGGCACTCACATTCTTTCTTAAAAGAGCTGGTTTATGTGAAGAACTTGGATGGCAAGAAAGTGGGTATCGACCAAAACGGAAAGTCAGCTATCTTTATAGGAAAGATGGTTTTAGACTTAGAAAAGAAGAAATAGGAAAGAAAAAGGAGTTAAGACAACACAGCGTCTTAACTCCTTTTACTTTATATCCACTAATAAACTTACTCAAAATAGAATGTTAGCGCAATCATTTTAGAACGAGTTTCTTTCGCAAAATTAGCATACATCTGCGTATTTTTATCGCGCAAATCCTTTATATGATTGGCATCTAAGCTGTTCGATAATCCATACATAAACTTCAGTTCAGGTCGTAACTTGAAGAAAGGAAGATAGAAATCACAACCTACCCCCAACTCTAAATAAGCATCGCCTCGCTTTAGTCGCAAATAGTCGTTGCTCTTTCCCGAAAGATTTAACATAGGATTGATACCTAACATTAGGTAGGGACGATAATTATTGAAGCGTGGAGCAGCTGCAATTAGGTCGAAAGCACATGAGATATAAGCAGTTTTTAAATCTTGTGTCTTCTCCGTTGGTTGCCCATTAGCATTTAAATCCGTAAGATTTCTGAAAGTAAGGTGGCGTGTTCCAAAGTACATTGCAGGAGCAACGCGTAACTGAAACGTTGTATTAAGACGCAATTCGCCTAACACACCCACCGTAAAGCCAGCATCCCAGCGGTCCTGATCTACCGAAATAACCTTCTGTACAGGTCCACTACCATCGCCAAGATCTACCATTTGTGGCCCTGAATTCAGTATTTCAAGGTCTTGAAAGTGCGTTCCAACCATAACACCGAAATGGAATGGGCGCAAGTCTGTATAGGGACGATTCTGCACTGTGCGGTCTTGTGCAAAGCTAACGACCGACGTTGTCCATAATAATATAATGTATAGAAGTCGTTTCATATCTATTGTAATAACGCCCTTTCTCTTTTCTTATTGTAAAATAAAGCCTCCATCTTTACTTTTTAATCCACTAAACTCGTTATCTTTATTTGTATAAAGTCTAAATATTTTTAAATTTTTATCATCATTTGTAGGTATTAGAAAAAAATATTTTTACCTTTGCACCATACAAAAGTAGGTATTGAAAAAACAATCCTATACAAGAACATTATTAATATAATAAAAGATTTATAATTATGGCTTATGTAATTGGCAACGACTGTATCGCTTGCGGTACATGTATTGATGAATGTCCAGTAGGTGCAATCTCTGAAGGCGACATCTACAAAATTGATGCTGATGCTTGCACTGAATGCGGCACATGCGCAAGTGTTTGTCCAAGCGAAGTAATTACTTTGGACTAATACACTTATAATTGTTACTGATTAAATTGAAGCGGATTCTAAGGAGTCCGCTTTCTTTTTATCCTCTTTTTCACCTTCATCTTGATATAGATAATAGGTTCACTAACATTTGATAGAAAGCCAATAGTTTCCTATTTTCTGTGCAAAGGAAATAGCATAGAATGTTTACAAGAGTGTAAAAGAAATACAGGGAAAAAGTAATCGTTTTGCTTTTACATTGCAATAGTGCCTGTTTTGCATCGCAAAACAGGCACTATTGCATCATAAAAATAGACACTTTTACACTTCAAAACAGACTATTTTGTAATGCATTGGTAAACAGATTGTTAGCTAATTGTTTTGGTTTTGAATAATCTTTACACTTTAATAGCTTTCTTTTTCTGTTTCGAGTAGGTTAATCTAACAAAATTTCTACCCTCCTAAAAATATGTTCTTGTAAGATTTTGTTTCTTGTTTATTGTTGAAATATCACTACTACTTCCACTTTATAATAGCGGGCTTAGCAAGCGAATAACCGATTCCCAAAGGCGATAAAGGAACATTTTTTGGTCTATTCCCTTTATTTTTCCTAACGGAATACACTTGGCTTCGTCGGCAAGAAATATACTTTTAACACGTTGAGCCATTGATTTATCATAAAAGAAAGCATTGGCTTCAAAGTTATTTTCAAAACTACGAAAGTCTATATTCGCAGAACCTATTGTGGCTATGTTGTCGTCTGCAACAAGCAATTTACCATGATTGAATCCTTCTTCGTAGCATAACACCTTTACACCGGCTTGTATCGTCTGTCTGAGATAAGAACGAGAGGCCATCTGAACTAATTTTGAATCGCTCTTTAACGATACCATCAATCGGACATCTACACCCGACAAAGCTGCTGTTCGCATTGCAAAGAAGATGGGTTCGGTAGGCAAGAAGTAGGGCGTTTCCATATAAATATATCGCTTTGCACTCAGCAAAATCTTAATATAGCCTTGTTCTAATTCTTCCCATACGTTGGTAGGACTGCTTGTTACAATCTGTACTAAACAGTTGTTTGTTGTTTTTGCTGTTGTGACGGGGTAATATTTGCGGTCGGTAATCAATGTTCGGTCGGCATGAAACCAATCTACAAGGAAAGCACGTTGTAGTCCATAAACTGCTGAACCACTTATTTTTACATGAGTATCTCGCCACTTCGTTCCCTTTACACCATGCACATAGCGTTGTGCTAAATTCATTCCGCCAATGAAACCGACCTTACCATCGACAACAATTATCTTACGATGGTTACGATAATTCACCTTTCCTGTAAAGGCAGGAAAGCGCACTGGCATAAAGGAATGTACCTCGATGCCTTCTTCGCGCATCTGTTCAAAGAAGCGATTTGGTGTTTTCCACGAACCAACATCGTCGAATAGCAGGCGCACTTCTACTCCCTTACGTGCTTTATCAATAAGTGCATCGCGCAGTAAGCGCCCCAATGGGTCGTCGTCAATGATGTATGAGACAATGTGAATATGGTGTTCGGCCTTTCCAATTTCTGATAATAACGCAGGAAAGAACTCGTATCCCGACACATAAACATCGGTTTCGTTGTTCTTAAACGGTAGGGCTAAATTCTGATTCATAAAGAGTTGAATCAGTTCTCTGTGTTCTTCAGGTAGTTCTAACTGCTTTTGTTCAGCAAATTCTATCATTGAACGCTTTGTCAGTTGGTCTAAACTATTTTGCCAAATATGTCGATCTTTGCGTGTTCGACGTCCAAAAAAGAAGTAAAGAATGATTCCTAACAAAGGTAAAAACGATAATACCAGCACCCAAGCTATGGTTTTAGCAGGCTGACGGTGTTCCAGCAGCACCGTAATCATGGCGATAATGGCAACCACGGTGTAGGCTACAAGAACTATCCAGTGTATGTAAATCATTCTCTTCCCCTCCCTTTTTATAAGTATTATGTTCTATTCATTATACCACAATATCATTTCCCAACTTACGTGCAAGAACGTTTCTCATGTCTTGCATCTTCTTTATTTCGCCCATTATCTCCATTGTTTTGCTTAAATCGCTTTCTGTTGAAAGGCTAACTTGAAGTTCTTTCAACTGTTGTTCTACATAGTCCATGCGGTAATCGAGTATAAGGTGCATGATGCGGTCGCGGAGATCAACCTCTCGTTCCTTTATCTGCATACTCTCCGATAGTTGGAAACGGTCTACACTGAGCTTTACTGCCAATGTTGAAACAAGTATATCGGGGTGGTGAGTAAAATATTCTTCTGCTTTAAAATCCTCATCTGCACTATGTTCAATAGCCTCGCTCAGTATCTGAACTGACAATGGATTACTGAAGGAAAGGTTGTCTAAGCCAAGGTCGTAGGCTATGTATTGTGCAACGTTAAGGTTGATGCGCTCGCCTGTTTCGTCGTCTTGTACATTGCGAATAATAATCTTTTCGCCATCTCTTACAATTGCCTGCACCAACATTGTTTCAACTTTCGAAGCTTGTTGCATAGGTGTTGCTGGACGTAACACCTGTTGTTCTCCTACAGTTTGTTCGGTTTCGCGTACCTGCTCTTTGCGTTGCTGCTCCCTGTCGTTATAGATAAAGCGATTCATCTGGGCAATAAGGGTATTTTCTTTCATACCTGTTCGGTGAACACACTCACGTAAATAGGTGTCGCGCAAGATAGGATCTTTATTACAGCAATGCTTTGCACGATAGAATTGATAGCCTCTGATCGTTTAACAGGGTCAGTTACACCTTTTAATAATACGTTTATCTTGAAGACAATGAAGTCTGTCTGATTCTCTTCGATATACTTTCTGAATGCTTCAGCAGTTAAATTGCGTGCCAATTCATCAGGATCTTTCCCATCAGGAAGCAATAATACTTTCACATTCATACCTTCTGATAGTAACATATCGGTACCGCGTAAGGCTGCATGTTGCCCAGCTTCATCGCCATCGTATAACAATACAATGTTGGAAGTAAATCTACGAAGCAGCTTTATTTGGAAAATTGAAAGTGCAGTACCGCTGTTTGCAACCACATTTTCTATGCCACACTGGTGCATTGATACTACATCGGTATATCCTTCTACCATATATACAAGGTCGAACTTAGCAATTGCTTTCTTAGCTTGGTATATTCCGTAGAGCGCATGGTCCTTCTGGTAAATCTCACTACCTGGTGAATTGACGTATTTTTGACTTATTCCCTTTGTTCGTGCATCCAGTAAACGACCACCAAAGGCTATTACTTTACCGCTTACATTGAGCCATGGAAAAATGACTCTTCCATTGAAACGATCTAAAAGTTCGCCATTATCACGTTCAAAACAAAGTCCAGTCTTTACAAGATATTCTGCCTTATATCCTGCTTTCAGTGCAGCATTGGCAAATTCTTGCTTCCCAGTAAGACAAAAACCCAGCTGAAACTTCTCTATTATATCGTCTCTAAAGCCACGACTTCGGAAGTATTGCAGGCCTATAGCCTTACCATCTACATGGTTATGGAGTAAGTTGTTAAAGTATTTTGCTGCCCATTCATTTACAAGAAACATCGATTCGCGTTCGTTTTCGAGCTGTTTCTCTTCAGTAGTCAACTCTCGTTCCTTAACTTCAATGCCATATTTCTTTGCTAAAACCTTTAGAGCTTCGGGATAAGTCATTTGGTCGTGCTTCATAATAAAGTTCACAGCGTTGCCCGCCTCGCCACAAGAGAAGCACTTATAAACTCCTTTTGCTGGACTAACCGAGAAAGATGGCGTTCGATCATCGTGAAAAGGGCATAGTCCTTTATAGCTTGTACCTGCCTTTCGCAGCGAAACATACTCTGAAACTACGTCCACAATGTTCGTGGCTTCTAATATTCTATCCATCGTTGGTCTATCTATCATAAAGCTTTTTCTATCATTGAAGTTGCTACAAAGGTACAACAACAAAACAGGTATTCCAAATTTGAAAGCACTGAAAAAGCTGTTTATGTAGACTTTCTTTGCGCTTTTATTATTTTCTAATTGTATTTCCTTTTTAAATCAGAGTTCTTTTACAGATAAATTAGACCAATTTTACAAAACAATAATTACCATGTTTCTAAAGAATGAAGACGTAGATTTATCATAAAAATAAAGATAATTAAGGAGGAACGAACCTTTCATCGCTTCTACTACTATCATATTTTATACCTTCATACACAAGCAAAGGTAAAGGAAAGAAACTAGACTTTGAGAGGATAATGATATTTTTTGTGATTTGAATCAAAAAAATGTCGGATTGATTCGGATAAAATAAAAAAGGAGGGATGCGTTGATAAAGCGACATCCCTCTCTATAAGTATTAAGTTAAGTTTGTTCTAAGCAGTGCTTTAGAAGTTGTAGTATACACCGAAGTAACGTTGTTACCATCGAGGCTTACACCTAAAGCGTGTGAATCTTTTTCAGCCTTTTCAGCCTTCAATGACTTCCAACCAGCAAAACCTACGTGAGCAACGAAGCTAACCTTCTTGCTGAGGTTTACAGCAACACCAGGCTTCAAACCAATGGTCCACTGATCGTATGAGCTACCACCTACGTGAGCATGGTTGTAGTGTGTATAACCAACAATACCATCAATGAAAGCGTTTACAAACTTTGAGTGGGCGAAAGTGAAACGTGCGTAAGGTTGGAATGTTACATAGTTGTTTGTTTCTGTTTCTATTGAAACTGGCTTACCCTTACCCCAACCGAGAACAGTACCAATTGCCCAGTTGTTGTTGATGTTATAACCGATTTCAGGAAGAACCTGATAAGTTGTTACATCGTCACCACCTTGAATTTCAGAAGAAGCAACACCGAGGCTACCACCTACATAAACTTGCGCATTAGCTGCAACTGCTACAAAGGCAACAGCAAGAGTCATTAAAAATCTTTTTCATCTTTTAAAATTAATTTGTTAATACTGAAATATCATTCTTTCTACGAACTTCAAACTCTATAATAAAGAGAAAGGAAGTCATGAACTTGAGTGCAAAGGAACGGTTTTTAAAAAGAATGACCAAACTTTTACACGAAGTTTTTTTATAATGATGTAAAGGAACGTTAATCTTTTGGTAGTTTGAAAAATATTTTTTTATAATAGAAACCCGATTATAACTATCAAATAATGATAAAATGGTATTATGACACTATCTGATTTAGCTTTTTAAGAATAAAAACGAATTAAAAATTTGGTAGTTAAATAATTTATGTTTACCTTTGCACCACTTACGAAAAGTAAGGGCGTTTAGCTCAGTTGGTTTAGAGCATCTGCCTTACAAGCAGAGGGTCGGCGGTTCGAATCCGTCAACGCCCACAGGGGTGTTCCCTGTAACCTTTCGGGGTTGCGGGGAGTTTTTAGAGGGCGTTTAGCTCAGTTGGTTTAGAGCATCTGCCTTACAAGCAGAGGGTCGGCGGTTCGAATCCGTCAACGCCCACAAGAAGACGAGGATTACCTTACAACATAAAGTTGTGAGGTGTTTTTGTTTTATAAGCAACCTTTAACCTTTAAATAAAGAAAGATTATAGCAAAACTTTGCTGCGATATCAATTAAAAACACTAAATTTGCAATTAAATAAATAAAAGACTATGGTTCTTGATGTTTTAACCGCCGTGTCGCCAGTAGATGGCCGCTACAGAAGCAAAACCGAAAAGCTTGCAGATTACTTCTCTGAATTTGCACTTATACGATACAGAGTACGCGTAGAGATTGAATATTTTATCTCTTTGTGCGAACTCCCTTTACCACAACTGACTTCGTTCGATAAACAGCTTTTTGCTAAATTGAGAAGCATTTACGAAAAATTTACCGAAGAAGATGCGGCAAGAGTAAAAGATATAGAAAGCATAACTAACCACGATGTTAAAGCTGTAGAATATTTTATTAAGGAAGAATTCGATAAAATTGGTGGATTAGATGCTTACAAGGAGTTTATACACTTCGGACTTACATCACAGGATATCAATAATACCAGTGTGCCTTTGTCAATATTGGAAGCACTGAAAGATGTTTATTATCCACAAATAGAAGAACTGATTGCACAACTGCAAGAATATGCCAACGAATGGAAAGATGTACCAATGCTGGCTAAAACACATGGCCAACCAGCTTCTCCAACTCGTTTAGGAAAAGAAATAGAAGTGTTTGTCTATCGTTTGCAGGAACAATTAGAAACATTAAAGTCTTGTAAAGTTACTGCAAAGTTTGGTGGTGCAACTGGAAATTTCAATGCGCATCATGTTGCTTATCCTGAATATAATTGGAAAGAATTCGGCAATAATTTTGTAAGCAAATATCTTGGACTGCAACGTGAACAATGGACAACTCAGATTAGCAATTACGACCATATTGGTAGTATATTTGATGCCATGCGTAGAATCAATACAATTATCATCGACTTGGATCGCGACTTCTGGTTATACATTTCAATGGAATACTTCAAACAGAAGATTAAAGCAGGGGAAGTAGGTTCAAGTGCAATGCCACATAAGGTTAATCCTATTGATTTTGAAAATAGCGAAGGTAACCTTGGAATAGCAAACGCAATATTCCAATTCCTGGCACAGAAACTTCCGATTAGTCGTTTGCAACGCGATCTTACAGACTCTACAGTATTGCGCAATATAGGTGTACCATTCGGACATAGCATAATTTCTATTCAGAGTACATTAAAGGGACTTCGTAAACTTATTCTAAATCAAGAAAAGCTAAACGCCGACTTGGAAGAAACATGGGCAGTAGTGGCTGAAGCTATTCAAACTATACTCCGCAGAGAGGCATATCCAAATCCATACGAAGCTTTGAAAGCGCTGACACGTACTAATACGCATATGACAGCTGATAGTATTCACGAATTCATACAGACATTGAATGTTAGCGAAAAGGTGAAAGCCGAACTAATGGCTATTACACCACTCAATTATACAGGAATATAAAAAGAAATAATAAATAAATCACACCTTACCTTATTATATAGAACGGACATAGAAACAAAACTTAAACACAAGTATAGTTAGTTTTCGACCGTGAGGTTAAGTATTATTTAAAAAGAATTAAAATTATGGCAGAAGAACTCGAGAAGAAAGAAAATCAATCTGGTCAGATTGAGAACAGCCGAGAAGGCTACTCAACTACCGGACAAGGAAATTATTACGAAAGAAGCTACCAAAACGCAGGACGTCCACAACGCCCACGTATCCAAGCACAACGTGCTTACGGAACAGACCGTGAAAACAACAAAGAAGAAGGTTTCCGTCCTGAAGGCTTCGGTTCAAATTTACAGGGAGGTGGCGTAGCTGATCGTAAAACTGGCTATCGCCCACGTACTAGCAGTTATGGTAATAACTACCAAAGTCGTCCACAGCAAGGCGGATACCGCCCACGCTACAATAATAATGGCGATGAAGGTGGATACCAAAATCGTGGCGGCTATCAGAACAGACAGAATAATTACAATAACCGTGGTGGTTATCGTCCTCATTACAACAATAACGAAGGCGAAGAAAATGGATATCAAAATCGCCAACAACAAGGCGGATATCGCCCACGCTACAACAATAATGGCGACGAGGGTGGGTATCAAAATCGTGGTGGTTATAATAATAATCGTCAAGGCGGATACAACAATAATCGTGGTGGCTACAACAATCGCGGTGGCTACAACAATCATCAAGGTGGATATAATAATCGTGGCGGATACAACAATAACCATGGCGGATACAATAATCGTGGTGGTTACGGACAACAAGGCGGTTATCGCCAGCATAGTGCCGACTTCGATCCAAATGCAAAATACTCGTTTAAAAAGCGCATAGAATATAAGGAGGAAAATATCGATCCTAACGAACCATTGCGTTTGAATAAGTATCTTGCAAATGCTGGAGTTTGCTCACGTCGTGAAGCAGATGAATTTATCCAGGCAGGTGCAGTAACAGTAAACGGAGAAGTTGTAACAGAACTTGGAACAAAGATTTTACGTGCTGATGAAGTGAAATTCAAAGACCAACCAGTTTCACTTGAAAAGAAGGTATATGTTCTTTTGAATAAACCAAAGGACTATGTTACTACAAGCGACGACCCACAACAACGTAAAACTGTTATGGACCTTGTAAAAGGTATATGTCCAGAGCGTATCTATCCTGTAGGACGTCTTGACCGCAATACCACTGGTGTATTGTTGCTCACTAACGATGGCGACCTTGCAAGTAAACTTACTCACCCTAAGTTCTTGAAGAAAAAAGTTTATCATGTATTCCTCGACAAGCCTGTAACACCACAAACACTTCAGCAAATATCTGATGGTATTGAACTCGAAGATGGAGAGATCAAGGCAGATGCTATTGAATATGCTGACGAACGTGACCAAAGTCAAGTAGGAATTGAAATTCACAGCGGAAAGAACCGAATTGTTCGTCGTATTTTCGAAAGCCTTGGCTATCGTGTTGTAAAACTTGATCGTGTTCAATTTGCAGGACTTACAAAAAAGAATCTCCGTCGTGGTGATTGGCGTTACCTCACAGAACAAGAGGTAGACATGCTTCGTATGGGAGCTTTTGAATAATAAGAAACTAAATCTCCTCACACATAGCTGTGGCATTAAGACGTGGCTATGTATGAGGAGTTTTTTAATAAATAAGCAATAATGAAAAGAACAAAAGTCGTCGATGCTTTAAGTTGCACCGACTTTGGAAAAGATATAAACGTAAGAGGATGGGTACGTTCTCATCGTAGCAGTAAAGCTGTCGATTTCATTGCGTTGAACGACGGTTCTACCATTAAGAATATTCAGGTAGTTATTGACCCAACGTCTATTGATGCAGAAATACTAAAAAACATTACGACTGGTGCTTGTATCAGTGCAACTGGTGTTCTTGTTGAGAGTCAGGGAAAGGGTCAGACTTCTGAAATACAATGTAAAAACATAGAGATATACGGACTTTGCCCAAACGATTATCCGATGCAGAAGAAGGGACAAAGTTTCGAATACATGCGTAAGTATGGCCACATGCGTCTTCGCACCAATACTTTTAGTGCTGTATTCCGTATTCGCCACCATATGGCAATGGCTATTCACCAATATTTCCACGAACATGGATTTTACTATTTCCACACACCAATTATAACAGGTAGCGACGCAGAAGGTGCTGGAAATATGTTCCAAGTAACTACACTTGATTTAGACCGTGTTGCTAAATCGGACACAGTAGATTATAGTGCAGACTTTTTTGGCAAGAAAACTCATCTTACTGTATCAGGACAGTTGGAAGGAGAACTTGGAGCAACAGCACTTGGAGCTATCTATACTTTCGGTCCTACTTTCCGTGCAGAAAATTCTAATACGCCAAGACACTTGGCAGAGTTCTGGATGATAGAACCAGAAGTGGCTTTTATCGACCAGCAAGAATTGATAGACTTAGAAGAAGACTTTATTAAGTATTGCGTTCGTTGGGCATTAGAGCATTGTAAGGACGACCTTGAATTCCTCAATCAAATGATTGACAAGGAACTTATTGCTCGTCTTGAAGGAGTTTTGAAAGATACTTTCGTGCGCCTTACCTACACTGAAGGTTTCGAAATATTGAAGAAAGCGCAAGAAAATGGCGTTAAATTCGAGTTCCCAGTAGCTGAATGGGGAATGGACCTCAGCAGCGAGCATGAACGTTACTTGGTGGAAGAACACTTCAAGCGTCCGGTAATCATGACTGACTACCCAAGTCAGATTAAATCTTTCTACATGAAGAAGAACGAAGACGGAAAGACAATGCAGGGTACCGACGTACTTTTCCCACGCATTGGCGAAATCATTGGTGGTTCTGTTCGTGAAGAAAACTACGAAAAGTTGCTCGAAGAAATTCGCAATCGTGGCATGAAAGAAGAAGTTTATGACTGGTATCTCGACACTCGCAAATACGGAACTTGTCCTCATGGTGGTTTCGGTCTAGGTTTCGAGCGTCTCATTCTTTTCGTAACAGGTATGCAGAATATTCGCGACGTTATTCCATTTGCACGCACACCAAAGAACGCAGAATTCTAATTTGGTGAAAAGCAAAAGAAGATAAACACAAATCAGCCCACAAGTTGAAACGCTTGTGGGCTTTTTCTTTGCCCTAATCGAACATGCAATATCAGTAGTTTGTCGTTTTAATTATCTCTGGAAAAGCCACACTAATTTGACCCACCCTGGCAAAGTATTTTAGACCCAGTAAGACGATTTATTATTGACCCACTAAATGCCCTGGTCGGGTGGGTCATTTTATTTCGCTATTACTTGGTAATATTCTTTGCTTTTATCTTTCTAAGACTCTCTCCAGTTAGTTCTATTTGATATGAGGTATGCACAATTCTATCTAGTACAGCATCTGCCACGGTAGGGTCGCCTATTGCATCATACCAGTTGTCTACAGGAAGTTGAGAAGATATGATAATCGACTTCCTTTCATGCCTATCTTCTATAATATCAAGTAATATAGGACGCTCTTTTGCATCTACAGGTACAAGGAAGGCATCATCGAGGATTAACAAGCGACATCGCTCTATCTTCTTTAGCTCTGTTTCTAACGTTCCTTTGTTCTTGGCAACCTTAAGTGTCCCCAGCAGCTTTGACATGTTAGCATACATCGTTCTAATACCATTTTTTTACAAGCATGATAGCCTATAGCTGTAGCGATAAAAACTTTTTACCAGTTCCTGATGAACCAGTAATAAATATATTGCGTCCTTGCTTGATAAAATCAAGTGAGAGTATTCTCTCCATTTTGTTTTGGCTAAGGTTGCGATTGATATTATAATCTATTTGCTCAGGATAGGCTTTATATCTAGTCCTCCTTTATAAACCTAATATTCTCCTGATTCATAGTATATTATCCTGTAAATTATTTGCTTATATCTGCAAGTTTTTGTACCTTTACATTATAAATCTTGCAGATATTTATGCTTAAACGTACATCTAAACAGCTCTCTATGTTCTCTTCTTTAGAGGACATGCTTAGCCATGAACATCCCCTTTTCCAACTTAGTAATAAGATTAATTGGAAATGTTTTGAAAATGCTTTCTCTCCTTTGTATTGCAGTAATAATGGTCGCCCTGCTCATCCTATTCGCTTGATGTGTGGTCTTTTAATTTTAAAACATCTGCGCAATGTGTCAGATGAAACGGTAGTTTCTCAATGGAGCGAGAATGCTACTACCAATATTTCTGTGGTGGACTTGAATTTATGCCCAAACAACCCTGTGACGCTTCCGAGTTAGTTCACTTCAGAAATCGTATAGGTGAAAAAGGTATGGAGTTAATATTAGCCGAGAGCATCCGCGTTAATACTGACCATGATAACGAAGATCATTTTGATACGGCTTTCATTGATTCTACCGTGCAGGAGAAGAATATAACCTATCCTACAGATGCGAAGTTGCATAAAAAGATAATCAAAAACGTTCTGAAGATCGTTCATGACAATTGTCTTCCTCTACGACAGAGTTATACGCGCACCTTGAAAGGCATTTATCGTTCCCAACGTTTTCGTAATCATCCCAAGAATCGTAAGAAAGCTCTTAAGGCAGATAGGCAACTCAAGACCATAGCAGGAAGATTGGTAAGAGAGCTAGAGCGTAATCTTGGGAGAAGGAAAGGATATGAGAGGATGTTTGAGCTATATTACAGAGTTCTTTCTCAGAATAGGAAGTCAAAGAACAAAGTATATTCTCTGCACGAACCAGATGTAGTTTGCATCAGCAAAGGTAAGGAACATAAGCAATATGAGTTTGGCAATAAAGTATCTATTCTTCGCTCATGGTCAGGACTTATTATTGGTGCATGTTCTTTTAGGAATGAATATGATGGGCATACTATCGAAAAGACGTTAGAACAAACCCAAAGGATGACAGGAAAGAAGGTTGATAAGTTAGCAGGAGATAGAGGGTATAGAGGTATAAAGCAGATTGGGCAGACAAAGATACTCATCCCAGACACTCCTAAAGCTAAAGACAGTTACTACCAAAAGAGAAAGAAACACAAACTATTTTGTAAACGAGCAGGTATAGAGCCAACAATAGGACATCTTAAAGCAGACCACCGATTATCTCGCAACTTTTATAAAGGTGTGAAAGGAGATGCTATCAATGTATTATTAGCTGCAGCAGCATATAACTTCAAAAGAGCTATGAGAGTTCTTTTGGACCTTATAAAAAGAATCAGCATAGAGCTTGTATTGACAAGCCTTATGCTGAAATATTGTTTTTAAGGGAGGACTATCTAAACCCTGCTGATTTTATGAGTCTTTCAATGGCTGCTGCAGAACGATAGTCCCATTCTCGAGATAAGAGCCATGATAAAAAGGCATCTGGTGTCATCGTATCTGCAATTGTAGTTGTTAGACTTTCTTCAAAGGCAGTTGCCATACCCGTAAGCCTCATTCTATGCATTAAATCAAGAGATAACTGATTCTTATCCATTTCTTGCACAATAGGTGCTGTCTTATTATTATTTAGTTCCATAGTTGTTTACTTTAATTGTTTGCTATTATTGGATAATTGCTTTGAGAAATAATCCTTGCCTCGTATGTTCTTATGAGTTTTTGGTTTATATTCAGGAGATAGCTCCATATTATCTTCATCCATAGATATATAGGAAGCATCATCACCCTTCTGTAGTATATCCTTTATCTCATTATAGCCATAGCGTCGTCCTTCCGAGGCACAGTTACAAGCTGCTACTAGACGAGCCATGCCATACTTCTTCTCCAGCGACATGATACCACGGCAAGAGCGGAAGGCTTTTGGTGGATATTTCATCTGCGTAGCGACTTCCTTGAGATAAAGCAGAAGGATGTTGTCTATTTGCCCTGCCCGTTGATATATTTCCTCCAAATCCTTTTCAAAGCTACCATGATGACCAGGAAGATTATGTGCATCTTTCTGTGAGTAGGTATAGGGGAGTATCATCTCGCTGATGGATGGTAACTAACTTTAACCCATAGTAGATTTGAACATTGTCATTATCGTAAATAAGCTCCATACGTTTGCCGATATACTCTGTTGGAACACTATAACTATGCTTTCTTAGCATAACGAAGCTATTAGCCATGACAGTAGCAGACTTTCTAGACTTCATCTGATAGCGAGCGGTAGGAAGAGGACGAAGAAAAAATCTTTTTCCATTTCCTCAAATAGTTCTTGACAGGGATTCCTTACGCCCACTCAATCTACGGCTGTTAAATGCTTCTAAAGATGTGCGTATAGCAACATTAAGTGATTCTAGATTATGGAAAATTTGCCCTTCAATATCTACATATACCGACCGATACATTAGCTTTTACAGCATTCTCAACCAGTGCCTTGTCCTTGGGACGGCGCACCCTAGCTGGATAAACAGCCATGTCATAAAATTCAGCCATAGCAGCGAAGTCGTCATTGATAACAGGCTCATTACGATCACTGCGAATAACGGCTGATTTTTAAGTTGTCAGGCACAACAGCCTTGGGTACACCACCAAAGAAATGAAGAGCATTCTCACAAGCAATGATAAGGTCTTCTTCTTCTGGGACCACACTGCCTCGCAATAGGTGTAATGACTGCATGGAAGGGTAGCCACAAAAACCTCTACCTTCCGCACCTCACCCGTCTGTTCTTCGACTATCTCTAGCTTATCACCTGCATAATCAATACATCTGATCGCCAGCAAGGGTGCTCTACATGTCCTACGGCTCGTGTTTGACATCTGTAGGCATGGATTGCGTGTTTGAAAGTAGAATACTGGTAACCATTAGGATGAGTTTTGAGATACTCCGTGTGAAGAGATAAGATAGAAACACCCTTCTTGCTAAGCCGTTTCACATAATCAGGAACAAGTGCCTCTAACTCCAACTTGCGAGCAGAAGGCGGACGGTTACGAGAATGCCCATCTGAAAACAAGTCCGCCAGCTTATCATCTGAAAGCGACAGAATTTGCTCCATGGACAAGCCACTTTCTTGGAATTTACGGACATACTTGCGGAGGGTGTTACGAGATATATGGAAAGTACTAGAAATACTTCTTATTCCCATACCAGATGCGTAACAGCGCAATAAATTCTTTAATTTTGTCATATAAATAATAGTTTTATGTTTTAATGCCGGCCAGGGCAGTAACACAAAACTACAAAATGACCCTAAAAAACTAGCGTTTCAAAGGGTCATTCTTATTTTGGCGAGGTGGGTCTCATTATTTTAACCTTACTGGGTCTAAAATACTTGCCAGGGTGGGTCAAATTAGTGTGGCTTTTCCAATCTCACCAAAACGCAGAAATATGCAACTCTTCTTCCCCATTTTGTCATAATAATTTCATTCTGCATTATTCTTTTTTCATCAGAAATCATTACCTTTGCAACTGTTGGAACCAACCAACTCACACCATTAGAACACAAAAGTTATGACCAAAGAAGAATACAACCAACTCGACATCCACTTTGCGCACTGCGCCAGTAATCAATGTAAAAAAGCAAACAAGTGTTTGCGCAACATAGCCCATAGCATGCTTGTTCACAACAGACACGATTTTTATTCTGTTATTAATCCATCAGTAATAAAAGGCGACCAGCCTTGCCCTCATTTCATATCAGACCACCGAGAAACTTTCGCTTGGGGTATCTCCCATATCTACGACAAAGTGCAAGTAACCGACTTAGACAATATAAGAAAGAACATCATATACAACTTCGGGAAATCGATTTACTACCGTATTAAACAACAAAAACGTGCTATTACGGAAGACGAACAACAGACCATACGAAACGAGTTTACCGAAATGGGATATGATGGAAATGCTATCGAATTCGACCGATACGAGGAGAAATATCCTATACTAATGCAACTGTATAAGTACAACTAATCAAATCTTTATCAATATAAAATGTGATTATCATATGTCTGATAATGGATTAACATACGTATGATAATGGATTAACATAAGCATGATAATGGATTAACATAAGCATGATAATGGATTAACATAAGCATGATAATGGATTAACATAAGCATGATAATGGATTATTATAAGAGTATTTCCGAACAAAATAAAGTAAAGCCCCGATAGCAATGATAGCTATCGGGGCTTTTATTCTCTAATAAACCACTGGTAAATGAGAGCCACAGAGGACTACACTCTACTTTATCATAGTCTTTTTGCCATTGATGATATACACACCAGCTTTGAGTCCTTCGAGCGATTCAGACTGATACTTCACACAAATACCATCGGGTGTGTAAACATCGTAGCGGACTTCTGCAGCCGATAGATGCTTAATTCCTGTAACTACAACAGAAATTGTTATCGGAGCAGACTCGATACCGCCTTCATAAACTGCTGTTACTTGGTAGGTATGATTACCTTCAGGTGCATTCGTATCAATATAATTGCAGTCGGCAGTTGATGCAAGAAGTGTACCATCGCGATATATATTATATTTCTCGGCACTACCACCACCAACATGATAAGTTATATCGTCGATAAGCAGGATATATGCCGTTTCTGGAGATGTAATGTTTCTAATAGCAAAATGCTTGGTACCTTCTGGGAGTTCGGCCTCAACTTTCTGCCATTTTCCACCTGCAATTTCAATAGTCTTAAGCACTTGGAAATGGGTTGTATCGGTATCTAACGTTGAGTAAAGGATTTGCACAGTCTGCTTCAAATCAACCTTTTGACCCGTCATCTGGTTGGTTGCCACTACGTTGTTGGCATAGAACGAAATATTCTGAGCATCGCCAGGAAGCGCAGGACTAATTATCCAGTCGTTATTGGCAGCTGGTTCCTGGTCGAAAGTGTAAATATTCATCTGCGTTCCATGTACAGACGCCAACGACTGAATGCCGCTGTGAGCATCGAATTGATGCAATCCCCCAGCAGATAAATTGCGTCCACTATAGTCTTGAGGATTGAATACGATGAATGCAAATGGGTCACCTTCGTGTGTATAAGGAATTTCAGCACCATTCGAATCGTAAAGGAAATCGCCAGCTGTTGTCGCTTCATCACCATCAACAAGAGTCCAATTTCCAATTCCCGATATCGACCATGCAGCATAAGATTCGAAGTCATCAGTTCGTGCCATCAATGGAGATGGTTTTTCCCAAGCGAGTTTCACATCGTTACCAACTTTCGTTCCTGAAAGATTTTGTACAGGCGACAAATCGGGCGAGCTTACCGAAATGTTTGTTTTTGCTGAATTGTTCTTGGTATTAGTATCGCCGTCAGCAACTACGGTTACTACTATTTCCAACATATCCTTAGCCTCTAAGCTTTCAACCTTATAAGGCAATTCAAAATTCTTCACCTCAAGCGAAGCCAAAGGCTCGTTCACTTGTTGTTCGCTTATCTTCTTTCCATCGACAGTAAGAACAAGTTTGTAACTATCTACTTGCTTGTCGCCAACATTGCTAACCTTTACGCGTACGTTTGTTGTTTCCGAACGCATAGCCTCTTTATTGGCAGATACAGCAATAGCAAGGTCTTTGTCTGCCAAGTCGCCTACATGGATATTGTCAATAAACATCACCTTCGTGCTATTATCATTCGACTTGTCGGCAAGTGCAAAGCCCAACTGAATGTAGCGTTCGCCGATAAACTGAGAAAGGTCGTACTTGCGTGTAATCCACTTGTTCTCTCCTACTGCTAACTGTTCTTTGTTCAAATATACAATTCCTTTGCCTGGAATGGTAGCATATACATAGAATGTTCCAGTAGATGTAGAATTCTTTAGCTTGAAAGCCAATACAGGGTGCTGTGTTCCTGCCAACGAAATCTTAAAAGTATTGACACCAACAGAGTCCTTCATAAGAGTTTGAAGATAAAGACTTCCACCATCATCATCAGATGATTCGTCGACAGTTCTGCCAGCTCCAGCCATTTGGAATGTTACTCCCTGTCCTTCAGCAAAAGGAAGAAGAACCTTCTCTTCTTTTCCATTAACGAAGCTTTCGTGATACGGAGTGCGGTCGGGTTTACCCAAGAGAAGTGTGTTTGATATGTTTCCTTTTTCGCTACGTCCTTTCTCGTTCTCTGCAGTAACAGCCAATTCAAGTTGGCGCGGATTACCTTCATCGGCACCGAAACCTAAAGCATATTGTGTTTTGCCATCAGTTACTACATCCATTTCGTCAGCCAATTGTGGTTGTCCCCAATTGTTGTAGCTTACAGTATGAATACGATAAGTAATCTTATTTGGAAAGAATGCACCATTATGAGCAGGCGTTGCTGCGTCCCACGAAAGAATAATATTATTTGGGTCGTCAGAAAGCATTACATTTGTAGGAGCCGATGGCACATCAAGTCCGATATAAGCCGAAACAACATACGATTCGCCATCACCTTTCTCATTGTAAGGAAGGAAAGTAAGGCATTCAAACCCTCTTGCGAAATATTATCAACTATGAATGTATGCTGTTCGCCAGGTTGCAGATTCTTTATATCTTTTACCTGTGTACCATTCAGCAATACACGAATACCATTCAGCGATGTCAATGCACTTCCATCGTAAGCAGTACTGGGCGCATTAAAACTTACAGTAGCCTTGAGTGCTGCCGAAGCATCTGGTGTTATCGTTACATTAGTTACTTTGCTTGGCGAATCAGCCTCTGGAGCTGCCACCACAGATACATCATCAACATATAAAGCAATGCGGAATGCATCGCTGATTGCATGAAATCCAATATGGTAAACACCATCTGTTGTTGGCTTCAATACCTGTGTATAGCTTTGAAAGGTAGTATTATTCAGTTCCGTTGGGGCAAGAATCTCTCCTGTCATAGCCTCTACAGTTGCAGCGTTACCATACTTTACTTCTATTCGTTCAGGATAAGTGGCCTGAACGCAGCGAAGTTTGAAGTTTACATAATAGGTTTTTCCACCTTTCAGATTGATTCCTGGCGAAATCAACCAGTCGTCAGCTGTATTCTTGGCGTTGTAATAATACATAGCCATGCCGTTGCCATCGTTGAGCAATAAGCTCCAAATACCATTCTTCTTACTCTCATCGGCATTTTTATCGCCATTTGCATCTATGGTTATAAACTGGTCCCATTGGTCAGCAGTATTGAAATCAACACTCCAGCCTGGTTCGTAAACAGGTTGAGGAGTCTTTCGTGCAATACTGTTAACACTCTTGTGTGTTCTTTTGACAAATGTTGTAGCCGACTTTTTTATCGTCTCACTACTTTGTAATGTCGCTCCAAATCTTTGCGTGCGTTCTTGCAATGAATGTTCTCGAATAAACGATTGTTCAGTAGCAGTCTGCCCAAAAACAGAAGTTGCCGTCAGCATCGCCCCTTGTACAAGGAGCAAGGATAAACTTTTTCCCATAAAAAAATGTTTTTGGATGATTTATTATTCTATTAAATTCAAATACTCGGTTTATAAACCATTTAGTCCTTCTTAAAACGCAAATCTAATGCTTTTTGTTGATTTATACAAATTTGGACAGCTGTAAATTCTATATTTAAAAACATTTCGATATCCTTGTATATTCTTTTCTTTACCCTTTATATAAAAAGGTATATGGCACAAATAATAAGCATTTAAATAATCACCGACTTTCAGTTAATGTCCCAAAAGTCCTTGTTGCTAAATCAAAGGAAATAGAAAAATCGTTATTACGTATAATTAAATGAAAACAAGAATGTTGAGCCTTCGCAAATAACTCCTTCTACAAAACACAAATTAGAAATACCATTTGCTATATTTTTTTAAAAAAAGTAATGTTTTAAAAATCACTAATCATTAATTCGTTTTCGGCATTTAAAAATGTACACATTATTAAACGCTTTTTGAATAAGGAGCTTCTACAACAGCAATAGCATTATAACTTTTAGAATAATCGGCTATTAATCTGTCTGTTATATTTTCTCTTTTTATACGTTTTACCTTTGAAAGACCAAGTAATAGCTATTGGAGTTCTATCAAAAATATTAGAATGTTCTTTTAAAAACATCTGAATAAAGATACTTGAAGTCTTTTTATTTCTTCCATTTTATTTATTTCATAACTGTTCAATGTTATACAAAAAGTAATGAAATCTAAGAAATGAACAAAATAATTATTCATCTCACTATATATTATTCGTTATAATTTGCGACAAGTTCTTCTATTTTTGGGTGCTTACTCAAATATAATTTCGCAAAGGTTTAGCTTTGTCTGATCGTCGCTAATAAACATCTTGTTGCCCCATATATCCAATATACGGAAGGAAGTATAACCTCTTGGCATAACAACATCTATTAGTGTACAGTCTGAAAGACGTAACAGTTTAGGTTTTCCTTTCCATTCATCATTCTTGAATATAGGTGAAATAATCAAGTAATTCTGGTCTGCTGAAAACTTGCCCCTTACTCCATGCTTTCCTGGTAATTGATTTAAGTTATCTTTACCCCATAATTTTCTTTTAATCAATCCATCTTTGCTTATTTCTACATAAGAGTAATATCCCATCATACTTAATCCTGCTGGGTTTATTGTACTGCTTTCCAGAAAGGCATACAACTTCTCATTTTGTTCATAGATTGAACCTATCAAAGGATAATTATAATTATAATCGGCTAAAGCAAAATTTCCATTTACCTTTTTTACAGCATCAAGATGTTGCTGACGAATTTCTTCTTTGTTATATATACACGAGCCATTATGAGTCCAACGGGCAGTTTTCTTATTAAAATCAACAGAAAGTATAGCAAAAGAATTGGTAGCTTCTAACATAGAATCAACCCTACATACTATTGGAAAAGTATCATTTATTCCTGTAACAGCCACTTTCATAGGTATTCCTCTGAGCGTCCACTCTTCAATTGAAATAGGTAACCATTCACTTTCCTGAGTTTGTAATAACCATAATGTATTACTAGCACCACAAAGCAGCAATATTCCTTTATCGCAGGATAAAAGTACAGGCATCTTCCAAATATCCTGTTGTTCTTTGGCTTCTGGAGTAGGGAAAAAGCGGACGTTTTTGCCCTTTATCCATAGTATTCCATCTTGTTTTTTCTCTGAATGATAAATAGAAAATACTATTTCGTTCTCACCACGTATCACCATTTCTTACCACCGGTTGGACTATATTTAAAGGAAGTTCTAGATAACTGTATATCTTCAAACTCCCAACTGTCTATTACTTTTAGTTTTGCTTTCATATAAATTTATATTTTATTGTGCAGTTAAAGCCAAATATTATTTATTAGAAATGTATTGGCTATTCGTTTTTTCATTTACTCTGTACATCTTACACAAGACAATCGTATGCATCTCCTATACTTTCAAAGTCTTCTTGTAACCAATAAAAATAATTGCCCTTGCTTTGATATAATTGTTCTAATAGTTCTGTAAATGAATTTGCAATAATTGGCTGTTCTCCTACAACTCCATGCCTATCCCAAAAGCTATCATAACATCTTCCTAAACGTTCTTTAAATAAATCTATTGTTATGAATTGTGGATTATCTTCTGCTATTATAAACCAGTTATTACTAATATCATCAGGAGCATCTTCTCCTATTATAATTGGGTTTGCTTTTTTTAAAACCTTCTATTCCGACTATTTTCACAGAATAATTTGATTTTTCCCAAAACGTAATAGAAGTATAATTTTTCAAAAATAAAATCTCAAATCATCAGGTAATATAATACCTATTTCAATATTTATAGGCTTTTCTCTTTTCACCAATTTACAGCCGTTTGTTTCTGAAATTGACTTAAGAATTCTTTGGAGTCTTTCCATAACGTTCTTTTTCATTACCATTGTGCAAATATACATTTTTATTGGTAACTAACAAAAAAACACTTACTTAATTTTTGGGGACTTACTTATGTATTTTCTTTTTATAACTACTGCTTGAAAAAAATTATAATTAGAAAATTAAAAACATAATTACAATTTTAAAATTTATAATTATATTTTTGGTGGAATATAATAAGAATTTTTCTTCTCTGTAATCCCTTCTTTTTGAACAGACTCATTTTTCTTTGAAGTGTTGGTGATATCAATATTTATAACTATATTTTGCAGCTGTACACTTTGGTTTAACAACATACAATTTAAAAGCTTTTTGCTAATGAACCCCATTCGGAAGGGTTGAAAATAATCATAGATACAGAAAAAAATAAAAATAAGGTATTGAAGGAGATATTAGCATTAGAGGAAAAATACAAAAATAAGAACATACAATGAAATATGAAAAGCATTGGTATCGCCTGAAAAAGGCTGAATGGAAAATAAATAGGCAAGAATTTATTTTAGAATTACAAGAAAAATATAATGTAATTGAACTAAATGAGATAACAGATATAAAAAGACATTATTGTTATGAATGGACTATAAAAAAAGATAACCATTTTATAGAAGGTATGCTTGACAACACGTTGAATTGTGTGTGCATTGACACAGATTCTATAGGCTTGTGTTGCTCTTTTGCCCTTTGGGTAAGAACCTTTATGCCAGATAATGCAGATATTATGCTTTACGATGAGGATTTTATAAACCACATCTATTTTAAAAGGGATACAGACATCGGTAAATTAACTGAGGTTTTTTCAAAATAGTTAGCCACACTTTACAAATTTTGGAAGTTGCTCCTGAACATAGTTCCTATGACAAAAATGCTTAACATGCATTGAAAGAAAAGAATGTTATTGGTAATATGAGAATAGGCAAAGAAAAAATATTTGATTGATAACACCGATGATTAAAAATTAGTTTATGAAAGAGAATATTGAAGTTTTAGAAGGACTTAAGGATAAATTGTGCAATTGGAAATGTTACGATGAAACAGAATTGCAAAATACTGATGAACGAGTTTGAGAAATTTCCAAGAAAAAGAGTTTTCTTTAAACTACGCTCCCATTTTTACCAATAATATTTTAATTGAGAATATTGTAGAAATTGGTAAAGTGTTTCATTCCAATCAAAAATAAGCATAAACGTTATTTCAAGTTTGGGTTATATTGTGTGTCGTTATATGCCAAACCCTTCTTCTGAAATATTTAATTTGTTCGTGGAAGCCACAAAGGACAAGAAATTTAATTACTATGTGTCGTTGAATATAAGTTCATTTCCTCAATTTAGCACATGGGAAGATAAATGGGAATATTTGCTATCAATGCCCTTAATTTCTCCTAAAAAGAAATCAATAGTAAACTTTCATGGAGAAGTAAAAAAACTGCTTAGTTCTAACGAGCATATTCCTTCAGATATTCTAAAGAAAATTATAGAAACTCTAAAATCGCACATCAGTTCTAATGAGTTAAGCGAATATAGCAGGGTTGATTATTTAAAAACCATTAGTTTATTAGAACAAAAAAAGGTGTAGAACTTCAGAAGAATAATTAGTCGTTCCTTATACGGTCTGGAAAACCATACGGAGAAAAATAGAAATAATAACAGAGGGGATAAAAACAAGCTGTATAAAAAGAAGCCTAATCCCAATAAAAAGAAAGGGGAAGTAATGGAAAGGAAAATAACACTATCAAAGGAAGATAGAAAGATGTTTCAAAACACCTTAGATAATTTGAAAAAGTAATTCTAATTGGCAAGTTTTAAAGACATATTTGATAGAAATGAAAAATTAAATACCCATCTGAATATTTTATATGTACGGAATTATCAAACGCTTATCATATGCTTGGCATGTATAAAGAAAGTGAACAGGCTTCCATGGAAGCTATGCAGTTAGAACCCAATGATGTGCTTGTAATATACAATTATGCAGTTGCTTTATACTCAAATGAAAAATATTTAAAAGCCATTGTACAATTGAATAGAATACTTAAAAGAAGGATAAATTCTATTGCATATGGAGTTCATGGGGAAGGCTTGAAATGGGCAATGTCTATTAAAAACGACTCTTTATATCTAAAGGCTATTTGTCAATTAAATCTTGGAAAATTAAATGAAGCATATAGCCTTATAGGAAAACACCTTGCGCAGAGACGAAGAGGTGTATATAGTGATTTTACCAAGAAGCAAGTTAAGCGAAAGGAACAATATATTATAAATGAGTTAAATAACAAAGTTGTGAAATAAATGTTAGAAGCATTAATTTTCAAAAATATAACGGTCAAATTAAAGAATAACAAATGTGGCATCAAAATTGTAAGCCACAACAATGATAGGTAACAGAAAATATAACATTAAACAACAAGACAATGCTAAACCATATATAGACTGTTTGAACTTACCCATATAAGGGGTAACAGGCAATACCCTTATATGGGTTATATCTGCATCCAAATCTAAAAATGTAAATCCAAATAATGATAATAATGAGACGCTTAACAAATAGTATTAAATGTTTGATAGTTTTTGGTATATGGTTACTTGGTTTTAATGCATTGAGTGCTTGTAATATCAAGCTCAAAAATTGTTTACACCCAAGCTGACCTAACAACAATTTTTAGTATTACCCCAGAGTTTTTTGACAAGGGATTTGTCAGTCATTCGCTTGATAGTGTAATCGTGGCGTCAGATATGGAAATTTCCAAATTCTTCGACACCATAAAATCTCTTAAAAAAACAAGTGAAATACGCCCTTCTATAAATGTTCGTGCAAAAATTATATTCTATTTGAACGAACAAATCTTGGATACATTTTATTTAGGAATGTTTTATATATACAATCGGAATGAAATATACGAAGTAAACGAAGAATTCAGAAAATATGATTAATGCTATAATAAAGAATGGTGGAAAGTTGCCTATGTATTGATTAAAAAAGTGTTATGCACTAACACCCATATAAGGTTAACAAGCAACACCCTTATATGGTAAACTATAAGAAAACGAAATATGAGTAATTTGAAAATATGGAAAGTATCTCATGGGCCCAAAGATATTAATTGGGACGATTTTGTCAAGATGAAGAAAGAGCATCTAGTGTGTGTTCATTCCAATACAAAAGCAAAAGCTACAAGTTCATCTTCACAAGGAAATGACTTTGTTAATATAGCAAATGAAGGAGATTTCTTTTATTTATGTAGAGGAAATACATCAATCGAATTGATAGGGAAATTTGTTGGTACTTGCGAAATAGATAATGACGGATGGGCATATCGACGATATGAGATGATAGCAGAGTCTATTAAAAAAAATGTTAGTTACGATGGTGATAAAAGGTGGTGGACTCCAAACGATAACTCAACATTTATACAAGTAAAAGACATAAACGAGTTTAACGACTTTATTTTATCACAATTTTTTGGATTAAGCATTGGCATTTTAAAAGATATGGATACAGTACAAGCAATTGCAAATCAACTAGAAGCCAATCATAACCTTATTATGCATGGCGCACCTGGAACTGGTAAAACTTATCGTACCAAGGACATAGCTACGCTATTAATGGGATGGGGCACGTATAAAAATTTAGATGACGCTCAGAAAGATGAATTTTATACTCGTTACAAGATGGTCCAATTCCATCCATCATACGACTACACAGATTTCGTAGAAGGCTTACGTCCTATAAAAAAGGACGAGAACGTTGGTTTTGAACGAAAAGATGGTTTATTCAAAGCTTTTTGCAAAAAGGCACTAGAAGCATACAATAAAGCCGAAGACAAAAATAATGCTCCAAAGTATGTATTTGTCATTGATGAGATTAATCGTGGAGACATGTCTAAGATTTTTGGTGAGCTATTCTTCTCTATAGACCCTGGCTATAGAGGTAAAGATGGTAAAGTTGATACTCAATACCAAAATCTCATTGATATAGATCCCAATACAAAGAATGAAGATGTATTCAAAGATGGCTTCTATGTGCCAGAAAACGTGTATGTTATAGGCACCATGAATGACATAGACAGAAGTGTAGAATTCATGGATTTTGCGATGCGTCGTCGTTTTGCATTCGTGGAAATATCTGCTAAAGAAAGCCAGTCAATACTCACATTGGAAGCATTCCGCAAGATAAACTATGTAAATGCAGATAAAGCCTATACCGAGGTTGATGAGTTGAAGAAACGAATGAATGCATTAAATGCTGACATCATTAGTCCACAAATTGGACTTTCTACAGATTATCAAATAGGGGCCGCTTACTTTCTGAAATTTGCACTTTACGCAGACCATGATAAAGCTCAGGCGTATGAAGCACTTTGGGACAATCACTTGAAGAGTGTTATAACGGAGTACCTTAGAGGTACTGGTGATGAAAGTTCTAAATTTAATAAACTGAAAGCTGCGTACGACAATGGCAAAACTCAGAATAACTGACAATGCACGCCAAGACGGAAACGAAGGTTGGTTGTTAGAACGATGTTGTGAATCACCTTTAGAAGCATCAACTCGCCCTGAAATCATCCATGATCTTCGTATAATAGGTGGAAAAAGGCTGAAAGATGTTGTGGATGAAAATCCTAATATCCTTATCTTTCCACCTGTTCTTGGCGGGCATCAAGATGGTGTAGAGGATTTGCATATCTGCTCTTATAGTGAGGCTTACGACCGTGTATACACCGGAAATTTAATGGGCTTTGTCGGTGTAAACGACACACAAGTGAGCATAACGTCTAGATTCGCAAAAGGCAAAGAGGATTACTTTTTGCATTATATGCTGATAAAAGTGTTTTGTCCTAATATTTTCGACTTAAAGCATGATACGAGCAAAGACGCAGCTTTCGATTTTCTCCTATACCTATTCCCTCGTTACTTCAATGAAGCTATGAAGCAGGGCGTGTTTAAGATGTACCGAACGCTTGAAAGAAATGACAGCAAGATAAATGGGACGATTGACATTTCACGGCATATCCGATCCAACATTCCCTTTAAAGGAACAATAGCGTACCATACCCGAGAATTTTCATTCGACAATCCCGTCACTCAGCTGATACGCCATACGATTGAATATTTAAAGACTTCACCCATTGGACGCTCCTTGCTTACGGGAAAAGAGACGCTAAATAATGTGCGCATCATCATTGATAACACAAGTTCGTACTGTACAAGCGAACGTTGTAAAGTGATTGCAAGCAATCGTAAAACGCTCCACCATCCCTATTTTACAAAATACAGCGTTCTACAAAAGTTGTGCACTAGCATATTGCAGCATGAGGAACTCAAATATGGTTCTGATAAGGATAAAATCCATGGCATCCTATTTAATGGCGCTTGGCTTTGGGAGGAATACCTAAATACGCTGTTCAAACCTATAGGAATTACTCATGCCCAGAACAAGGCGGAAAATCATAAAATCTATTTGTTTGAAGGAAACAAGTATGTTCGTTACCCAGATTTTTTTACTGAAAATAGAATCGTAATTGACGCTAAGTATAAACATTTAGGACATACTGATATAGCTAGAGACGATATACATCAAATCATTACATATCTTCATGTTCTTAAAGCAAAAGGAACCTATCTTGCTTATCCTATCAATAATGATGATGTTTCTGATATTAGGATCATTGGCAGCCTGAAAGGCTTTGGAGGAGAAGTCGGCTTAATTGGATTGAAAGTTCCTCAGAATGTTTGTTGTTTCGCTGATTTCCAAAATGCGATTAACAAGGAAGAAGAAATGGTTATCAACAAGCTTACTCTGTTAATCTGCAAACAATAAGCAGTGATTCACTATGCAGAAACCAATCTCTTAACATGTGCATGATGATAAAAATGGTTGGATGCGTAAAAAATACGCTATTTTATTTGGTTGTGTAAATAATACGCAGCAGCTTTGCAGCAGAAATTAAAACCAAAGCTATATGAGCGAAAAAATGTATTGTTATTTATTGCTGTCCGGTAAAATGTGTACTTTTGCCCATGTTATTGAAGTTTTATCGCAGAAACAAAAGTAACAAAAAGGGCTGAAATCCAAATACGGATTTTAGCCCTTAACTTTTATATGTGGAAAAGATTTACCAGACAGCAATAAAAGAAAAATGAAAATAACAAGGATAAAAAAGAAGAATAGATTACACTCTTTTAAGGACAGTACCGTAATATTTACATATACAAAGATAAGAAAAGTAGGGGCTTCACACCTTTTTAAGACAGTACCATAAAAAACAGATATGTCCATACGGACATATCTGCTTATATTATAAAGATATAATTTACAAAGATTATTCGGCCTTTGCTTCTTCTGTAGCAACTTCTGTTGCTGGAGCTTCTGCTTCAACTTTCTTTGTTGAACGACGGCTACGACGTGTTTTCTTTGATTCTGCCTTTGGAGTTTTAGCCATGTTCTCATCGTAATCAACCAACTCAATAAAAGCAATAGGAGCAGCATCACCCTTACGGAAACCAAGTTTGATAACACGAGTGTAACCACCTGGACGATCACCTACCTTCACTGAAATTTCTTTGAACAATTCATTAACAGCGTCCTTATCTTGCAAATAACGGAAAACTACACGACGTGAGTTAGTAGTATCGTCTTTTGCACGTGTAATAAGAGGCTCAACAAACTTCTTCAAAGCCTTAGCTTTTGCGAGGGTCGTAGTGATTCTTTTGTGCATTATCAAAGAGTTAGCCATGTTAGAAAGCATAGCACTACGATGACTTGCAGTACGACCTAAATGGTTGAATTTTTTATTATGTCTCATTTTATTTTTCTTATTGTGGACTAAAACAGTATTAATAATGTATCTTGTTTATAACAATGGTACACACTAACTTATTCTCTGTCCAATTTATACTTTGTAATGTCGGTTCCAAACGTAAGATTCAGACTCTCGAGCAAATCATCAAGCTCAGAAAGCGATTTCTTACCAAAGTTGCGGAACTTTAAGAGATCAGTCTTATTGTATTGTACAAGATCACCGAGTGTTTCAACATCAGCTGCCTTCAGGCAATTGAGTGCACGAACACTAAGGTTAAGAGTAGAATCTGTTAACTTAGTCTTAAGTAACTGACGCATGTGCAATACTTCCTCATCAAACTCTTGGTTGCCCTCCTGATCGGGATTCTCTAACATTATCTTCTCGTCTGAGAACAACATAAAGTGATAAATAAGGATTTTGGCTGCTTCTTTAAGTGCTTCCTTTGGGTGAATAGAACCATCTGTTGCAACTTCAATAACAAGTTTATCATAGTCGGTCTTTTGCTCAACACGATATGGCTCAACTGAATATTTTACGTTGCGTATTGGGGTGTAGATTGAATCGATTGGTAGTACATTTACATCAGTGCAGAATTCACGATTCTCTTCAGCAGAAACGTAACCACGTCCCTTGTTGATAGTCAAATCAATCTGCATTGTTGCTTTTGAGTCTAAATGACAAATCACCAAATCAGGATTTAACACTTCAAATCCAGTCAGATACTTACCAATATCACCTGCTTTGAATTCTGTTGAATTCTCTACTGTGATACTAACTTTCTCATTCTCGAATTCTTCTACTACTTGCTTGAATCGAACTTGTTTGAGATTCAAAATGATGTTAGTAACATCTTCCTTAACGCCAGGAACTGTAGAAAACTCATGCTCAACACCAGCTATACGGATAGTGTTGATAGCATAACCTTCTAATGACGAAAGAAGTATGCGGCGCAAAGAGTTACCAATGGTAATTCCGAAGCCAGGCTCTAGCGGACGAAATTCGAATTTACCGAACTGGTCGTTAGCCTCCAGCATCACTACTTTATCAGGTTTTTGAAATGCTAATATCGCCATTAATTTAATGATTTTTATTGTTTAGAGTACAACTCAACGATTAACTGCTCTTTAATGTTCTCTGGAATATCTGCACGATCTGGCTGATGAAGAAACTTACCACTCTTACTGTTTTCGTCCCATTCAATCCAAGGGTACTTGCTATGATTGAAACCAGCCAAAGCTGCTTCAATAATTTCAAGAGATTTAGCTCTTTCACGAACACCTACGATATCGCCAGCTTTAACTGCGTAAGAAGCAATATTTACAACTTTACCATTTACAACAATATGCTTGTGACTAACCAACTGACGAGCAGCTGCACGGGTAGTGCAAGACCAAGACGATAAACTACGTTGTCGAGACGACTCTCAAGACTCTGCAAAAGAACCTCACCTGTAATACCACTTGCCTTAGCTGCATGATCAAACAGATTGCGGAATTGACGCTCCAAAACACCATATGTATATTTAGCCTTTTGCTTTTCAGCCAACTGAGCACCATACTCAGAAACCTTACGACGACGATTATTACCGTGTTGACCTGGAGGGAAATTTCTCTTAGCTAACACTTTATCTGCGCCGAAGATTGGCTCACCAAAGCGGCGTGCGATTCTAGATTTTGGACCTATGTATCTTGCCATAATTAAATTTGATTCTTTAAATTGTTAAAAAGATGTGATTATACACGACGACGTTTTGGAGGACGGCAACCATTGTGTGGTAATGGAGTTACATCGACAATCTCTGTAACTTGAATACCTACTGTATTGACAGCGCGGATAGCACTTTCACGACCATTACCTGGACCTTTAACATACGCCTTTACTTTGCGCAGACCGAGGTCGAAAGCTACTTTAGCACAATCTTCTGCTGCCATCTGTGCAGCATAAGGTGTATTCTTTTTTGAACCACGGAATCCCATCTTACCAGCTGAAGACCATGAAATAACTTGACCTTCATTGTTTGCCAAAGATACAATAATATTATTAAATGAACTATGTACGTGGAGCTGACCTAATGCATCAACTCTTACGTTTCTTTTCTTAGATGTTGCTGATTTTTTTGCCATAATTTTCTTTTAGTATAAAAGTTTTAAGTATTTAAGTTAAACCCATAAAATGAGCAAAACTTTTAACTCTCAACTAAATTTTACTTAGTAGCCTTCTTCTTATTAGCAACAGTCTTCTTCTTTCCCTTACGAGTGCGAGCATTATTTTTAGTACTCTGACCGCGAACAGGAAGACCATTACGATGTCTAACTCCACGATAGCAACCTATATCCATGAGGCGCTTAATGTTCATTTGGATCTCTGAACGAAGATCACCTTCAACTTTGAATTCAGCACCGATAATTTCACGGATTTTAGCAGCTTGGTCATCAGACCACTCGCTAACCTTGAGGTCGCGGTTTATACCTGCTTTATCCAATATCTTTGCTGAACTACTTCGACCTATACCATAAATATAAGTCAATGCGATTTCGCCACGCTTTTCTTGGGGCAAATCTACTCCAACAATTCTTATTGCCATTGATTTTTATAAATTAAAATTTTGTTTACGATAAACTTTGCAAAGTTACTCATTATATATTAAGCAACAATAAGTTTATGCTTTTTTAACATTAACCCTGACGCAATTTAAACTTAGGGTTTTTCTTGTTAATAACGAACAGACGACCTTTACGACGAACTATCTTACAATCAGCTGTACGTTTCTTTAATGATGCTCTTGTCTTCATTTTTATTATTTTATTATTTGTATCTGAAAACTATTCTGCCTTTTGTCAAGTCGTATGGACTCATCTCAACCTTCACCTTGTCTCCAGGGAGAATTTTGATATAATGCATTCTCATCTTGCCAGAAATATGTGCTGTAATATCAACACCATTTTCTAACTCTACACGGAACATAGCATTAGAAAGAGCTTCTAAAATAGTTCCATCTTGTTCGATAGCGGTTTGTTTTGCCATAATTAAAAAACTTGTCTAGATTATGTTAAACTCCTTCAAATGAAAACAAAATAATTATCACCGCTGAACTTGTATGTAAATACGATGAAAATAAGGTGGTCAATTAATAGTGGGATTACTCAACAATATAATTGACCAACCATATTTGTATTTTATCTTCTTTCTAAAGAAATATTTTCCACTTTCTAAGAAAAAGATTTAATATGCTGCAACAGTTCCATTGCCTCTAGTATGACCAGAGTTCAAAAGGCCATCATAGTGACGCATCATCAAGTGAGATTCTATTTGCTGTAAGGTATCAATTACCACACCAACAAGAATCAATAATGAAGTTCCACCAAAGAACTGACCAAATGAATCTTGCACATTCAGTAAACCTGCCAAAGCTGGCATAATTGCAATAAAAGCAATGAAAATAGAGCCAGGACCTGTAAGTCGAGTCATTACAGTATCAATATAATCTGCTGTATTTTTGCCAGGCTTAACTCCAGGAATAAAACCATTATTTCGTTTCATGTCCTCAGCCATTTGAGTAGGATTAAGAGTAATCGCAGTATAGAAGTAAGTAAATGCTACAATTAAAATAACATAGATTACATTATACAACAAACTCTTTGTATCCATCAAAGATTGAAGTACAGGACTAGCGCTATCAGTAGAGTACTGAACAATGGCCAATGGAATGAACATTAAAGCTTGTGCAAAAATAATAGGCATAACGTTAGCGGCAAATAACTTCAGAGGTATATATTGACGCGCACCGCCATATTGTTTATTTCCAACAACTTTTTTAGCATACTGTACAGGTATCTTACGCGTTCCCTGTGTAAGGAGAATAGCTGCACACATATAACCAAGTAAAGAATGATTATCTCAGCAATAAACATCACAAGACCACCACTAGTAATTGCCGTAAAACGGCTAGTAACTTCTTGGAAAAAAGCTTGTGGAAGACGTGCGATGATACCAACCATAATGATGATAGAGATACCATTGCCTACTCCTTTATCAGTAATGCGCTCACCGAGCCACAAGATAAACATAGACCCAGCAGCCAAGATTATTGAGGCAGATACCATGAAGACAGTCCAACTCACACCTGATGCTAAAGCACCGGTAGCCTGAGTCTTCAAGTTAATCAAATACGCAGGAGCCTGGAAAAATAAAATAAATATTGTTAACAGACGTGTGTACCAATTAATCTTTTTATGTCCACTCTCACCTTCACGCTGCATCTTTTGGAAATATGGCACTGCCACAGCTAAGAGCTGCATTACGATTGAAGCTGAGATATAAGGCATAATTCCTAAAGCAAAAATTGATGCTTTAGAGAATGCACCACCAGAGAACATATCCAACAATGACATAAGACCGCCAGCTGTTTGTGACTGGAGTTGTTCTAACAATTTTGGATTAACTCCAGGAAGTACAATAAAAGAGCCAAAACGGTAAATGGCTGTGAACAAGATGGTCACGAGGAGTCGCTTACGCAAATCCTCGATTTTCCAACAGTTCTTCAGTGTCTCAATAAACTTTTTCATTTACTTAGATTATAGTTGTGTTACCACCTACTGCCTTGATTGCTTCTTCAGCAGTCTTTGAGAAGGCATTTGCTTCAACATCTACCTTCGTCTTTAATTCTCCATTACCAAGAATCTTGACAAGTTCCTTACCATTTGTCAAACCAGCTTCTACCAATTCAGTTAATCCGATCTTAGTAAGATTCTTTTTTTCAACAAGTTCTTGAAGAGTAGATAAGTTTACAGCAAAGTATTCCTTATGGTTAATATTCTTGAAACCACCCTTTGGAACACGGCGCTGAAGAGGCATCTGACCACCTTCAAAACCAATCTTTCTCTTATAACCAGAACGAGATTTTGCACCCTTATGACCACGGGTAGACGTACCGCCTAGTCCAGATCCTGTACCACGACCAATACGACGACGAGAGTGGGTTGAGCCCGCTGCTGGTTTCAAATTATTTAATTTCATACCTTATTGTCTTTAAAGGATTTATTAATCAATTACTGATACCAAATGATGTACCTTCTTTATCATTCCACGAATGCTTGGAGTATCTTCTACTTCTACAACTTGCGAAATTTTACGAAGTCCAAGAGCCAATAAAGTGGCCTTTTGGTCTTTAGGAGCGTTAATACGGCTCTTAATTTGCTTAACTTTTATTGTTGCCATTATTTTACCTCCTGTAATTAACCGTTAAAAACTTTGTCCATACTGATACCACGTTCGCCTGCAACAGTATAAGCATCTCGCATTTGAGCAAGAGCAGCTATAGTAGCCTTTACAAGGTTATGAGGGTTTGATGAGCCCTTAGACTTTGCAATCACATCAGTAATACCAGCACTTTCTAATACAGCACGCATAGCACCACCGGCCTTCAAACCAGTACCGGCTGCAGCTGGTTTAAGAAGTACATGCGCACCACTAAAACGAGTTTCAACTTCATGAGGAACTGTACCTTTAAGAACAGAAACTTTTACAAGGTTCTTCTTAGCGGCATCTGTACCCTTTTGGATAGCAGCAGTAACTTCTCCAGCCTTACCAAGTCCCCATCCGATTACACCTTTACCATCACCTACAACGACGATAGCCGCAAATGTGAAAGTACGTCCACCCTTAGTTACCTTGGTCACACGGTTGATTGCAACCAAACGGTCCTTAGTTCTACGTCACTATTTACTTTAACTTTATTCATTGCCATAATCGTTTAGAATTTAAGTCCTCCTTCACGTGCGCCATCTGCCAAAGCTTGTACGCGTCCATGATAAAGATAGCCATTACGGTCAAATACTACTTGTTGAATGCCAGCTGCTGTTGCTTTTTGAGCAACAAGTTCACCAACTTTCTTAGCTTGTTCTATCTTAGCCATTTTCTCAAGACCAGCAGAAGAAGCTGCAGCAAGTGTTGTACCTGTTAAATCATTAATAACTTGTGCATAAATTTGCTTATTACTGCGGTAAACGCTCAAACGTGGGCGTTCTGCAGTTCCGTTCACACTCTTACGAATGTGGAACTTTATCTTTAGTCTTCTTTGTTCTTTCTTTGTTGTCATAATCGTAATGAATTATTAAAGTTACTTAGCTGCAGCTGATTTACCAGACTTTCTGCGAATAACCTCTCCCTTGAACAATATACCCTTACCTTTATATGGTTCAGGTTTACGGAAAGAACGAATCTTAGCACAAATAAGACCTAACAGTTGCTTGTCAGCTGATTCAAGAATAATAATTGGATTCTGATTACGTTCACTTTTGGTTTCTACTTTTACTTCTTTTGGAAGTTGTAAGAAAATTGGGTGAGTATAACCAAGTGTAAATTCTACCAAGTTACCCTGATTAGATACACGATAACCAACACCAACCAACTCAAGTGTCTTTGTATAGCCTTCACTAACTCCGACAACCATATTATTTACGAGTGAACGATAAAGTCCATGGTAAGCTTGCTTCTGTTTGTAGTTTTCAATATGATTCTCATCAACTTCGAAAATAATTTGAGCTTCTTCGATATTTACCTTAATAGAAGGATGAACATACTGAGATAATTCGCCCTTGGGTCCTTTTACTGTAACAACATCATCCTTTTGTGAGATTGTAACTCCAGTAGGAATACTAATTGGTAATTTTCCAATTCTAGACATTTCAAATCCTCCAATTAATAAATATAGCAAAGAACTTCACCACCGATTTTCTCAGCAGCAGCTTCTTTGTTAGTCATTACACCTTTAGACGTAGAAATAATTGCAATTCCAAGTCCATTAATAACTCTCGGCATGTCTTTGTAACCAGTATACTGGCGAAGACCTGGTGAAGAAACGCGCTTCAAGCTTTTGATTGCGTTTTGTTTTGTGACTGGGTCGTACTTTAATGCGACCTTAATAGTTCCTTGTGGGCCATCTTCTATGAACTTATAGTTCAAGATATAACCCTTCTCGAAGAGAATCTTAGTAATAGATTTCTTCAAGTTAGACGCAGGAACTTCAACAACACGGTGATGAGCCATGATTGCGTTTCTGAGTCTTGTCAGATAATCTGCTATTGGATCTGTCATAAATATAAAGTTTAATTAATCGGGACTTCCCCGACAATATTAAAAAAATCCTTTATTGTTCCTACGCCATGAACATCTCATATGTTCATGACGTAAGAAATTAGGTTTACCAGCTAGCTTTCTTTACTCCAGGAATCAACCCTTGAGATGCCATCTCACGGAATTGTATACGAGAAATACCGAAGTGACGAATATATCCCTTAGGTCGTCCAGTAATCTTGCAACGATTATGCAAGCGTATGGGATTAGCATTCTTAGGAATATCTTGCAACTTACGAGCAGCCTCGTAAGCTTCAGCTGGATCTTCAGTAGTAGCGATAATCTTCTTCAAAGCTGCACGCTTCTCAGCATAACGAGCCACTAACTTCGCACGCTTAACCTCGCGAGCTTTCATTGATTCTTTTGCCATATTTCTTAATCGTTTTTAGCGTTCTTGAATGGAAGTCCAAAAGCCTTAAGGAGTGCATAACCTTCTTCGTCAGTTTGTGCTGATGTAACGAAAGTTATATTCAAACCTTGAATTCGGTCCACTTGATCAATGTTTATCTCTGGGAAGATAATCTGTTCGGTAATACCTAATGTGTAATTACCACGACCATCAAACTTGCTTTCAATACCTTTGAAGTCGCGGATACGTGGCAATGAAACGCGAACAAGTTTTTCTAAAAACTCGTACATACGTTCACGGCGTAATGTTACCATAACACCAATAGGCATTTTCTTACGAAGTTTAAAGTTAGCAATATCTTTCCTTGAATAAGTTGCTACTGCTTTTTGTCCTGTAATAGATGTTATCTCATTAATTGCAACTTCAATAATCTTTTTGTCTTGAGTTGCATCACCCAAACCTTGGTTGATAACAATTTTTTTCAAAACAGGAATCTGCATTGCAGAAGTGTAATTGAATTGCTTCTGTAGAGCTGGAGCAATTTGCTCTTTATACTCTTTTTTTAATGCTGCTGTATTCATTACTTAATTACCTCCCCTGACTTTTTAGCGATACGCTTAACTGTCTTACCTTCACGTTCAATTTTAATACGTGTTGGTTTACCGCTTTTTGGATCGATAAGACTAACATTTGAGATATGAATAGGTGCCTCCTGCTTTATAATACCACCCTGTGGATTTGCAGCAGATGGCTTTGTGCTCTTTGAAACCATATTGATTCCTTCAACCAGTACGCGTTCTTTGTCAACGAGAACTTTGAGCACCTTACCACTTCTGCCCTTGTCTGAGCCAGCAAGGACGACAACTTGGTCGTCTTTCTTTATATGGAATTTTGCCATTTTACTTTCGTTTTATTAATTAAAGAACCTCAGGTGCCAAAGAAACAACTTTCATATTGACTGCACGAAGCTCACGAGCTACAGGACCGAAGATACGGCTACCACGAAGTTCGCCAGCGTTGTTTAGCAATACACAAGCATTATCATCGAAACGAATGTATGAACCATCAGCACGACGAATTTCTTTCTTTGTGCGTACTATCAAAGCTTTTGACACTGCACCTTTCTTAATATCACTAGATGGGATGACGTTCTGCACTGCAACTACGATAACGTCACCAACACTTGCATAACGACGGCGAGTTCCGCCAAGTACACGAATACATTTAGCTTCACGTGCACCGCTGTTATCACATACTGTAAGTTTTGATTCTGACTGTATCATAATTACTTAGCTTTTTCTACTATTTGAACTAATCTCCATCTTTTTGTTCTACTCAAAGGACGAGTTTCCATGATCATTACTGTATCACCAATATTGGCCTCGTTCTTTTCATCATGAACATGGTATTTTTTTGTCTTCTGAACAAATTTACCATATATAGGGTGCTTTTCTTTGAACTTCGCAGCAATAACTATGGTTTTATCCATTTTGTTGCTCGTTACGACACCCTGTCTTACTTTCTTAAATTTCTTGTTTCCATCTGGACCATTGTTATTTGTTGAGTTCTCTGTGACGAAGTTCAGTTTTCATACGTGCAATATCACGACGAGCTGTCTTAATCTGTGATGGATTCTCAAGAGGAGTGATCTGATGGTTCAGCTTCATTTTATCAAGAGCTGTTTCAGCAGTCTCTATCTTTTCTACCAATTCCTTGGTATCAAGTTGTTTAACTTCTTTAATCTTCATCTTTTAAGCGTTTTTATCGTAATCACGTCTAACAACAAACTTTGTCTTCACAGGAAGCTTCTGAGCCGCAAGGCGAAGAGCCTCTTTAGCAATATCAAAGCTTACACCTTCTACTTCAAAGAGGATACGACCTGGAGTAACAGGTGCAACCCATCCAGCAGGATCACCTTTACCCTTACCCATACGCACGTCAGCAGGCTTGCGTGTGATAGGTTTATCAGGGAAAATTCTAATCCAGACTTGACCTTGACGGTTCATATAGCGGTTTACTGCTATACGAGCAGCCTCAATCTGTCGGCTGTCAATCCACTTTGGTTCAAGAGTCTTGATACCAAAGGAACCGAAAGCTAATTGTGTACCTCTGTGAGCGTTTCCTTTATTACCGCGCCCATCTTGAGGTCTTCTATATTTTACTCTTTTTGGCTGTAACATGATAGCTTGTACTTTTAACGGTTATTGTTTCTTCTACGATTACCACGTCCAGAGCGTGCACCACCATTATTTGTGCGTCCACTGGTCTTTTCCTGAGTAAAGTTTTGTGTTAAATCTACCTTGTTATAAATTTCACCACGGCAAATCCATACCTTAATACCCAAGAGACCTACTTTTGTAAGAGCCTCTGTCTGACAATAATCGATATCTGCACGGAATGTATGAAGAGGTGTACGACCTTCTTTAAACATTTCCTTACGGGCCATTTCGGCACCATTCAGACGACCTGTAATTTGAACTTTGATACCTTCTGCACCAGCACGCATTGTATTAGCAACAGCCATCTTGATAGCACGACGATATGCTACCTTGCCTTCAACTTGACGGGCAATATTAGTACCGACAATATTTGCGTCGAGTTCAGGTTTCTTAACCTCAAAGATATTAATTTGAATTTCTTTCTTGAAAAGATTCTTCAATTCTTCTTTGAGTTTATCAACGTCCTGACCACCTTTACCAATAACTATACCTGGACGGGCTGTGCAAATAGTGATGGTAACGAGTTTCAATGTACGCTCGATTACAATGCGTGAAACGCTTGCTTTTTTCGAGACGCTTGTTCAAGTAAGTACGGATTTTCTTATCCTCCAAGAGGTTATCTCCGAAATCCTTACCACCGAACCAATTTGACTCCCAACCGCGTATAATACCTAAACGATTGCTTATTGGATTAACTTTCTGTCCCATTCTACTATTTATTTATCATTGTTAGCATCAACCTTTGAATCTACAAAAAGGGTGACATGATTAGAACGTTTGCGAATTCTGTAGCCGCGACCCTGTGGTGCAGGACGCATACGCTTCATTGTAACACCTTCATCAACGAAGATCTTAGAGATATAAAGTTCACCGTCTTCAGCTTTGCGGTCATTCTTTGTTTCCCAGTTAGCAATAGCTGAGCGCAAAAGTTTTTCAACATTCTGAGCTGCTGCCTTCTTAGAGAACCTTAGTACGCCTAAGGCACGATTTACTTCCATTCCACGAACCATGTCTACAACATAGCGCATTTTACGTGGAGAAGAAGGGCAGTCCTTGAGCTTTGCAAAATACTGGCTTTTGAGGGCTTGTTTACGCTCCTCGGCCTTTATATGTTTTCTTGCTCCCATTATATTTATCTTTTCTAAGGGTTATGACCTGTTACTTTCTATTACCAGAGTGACCACCAAAACGGCGTGTAGGGCTGAACTCTCCAAGCTTGTGACCTACCATATTCTCGGTAATGTAAACAGGGATAAATTTATTTCCGTTATGAACTGCAACAGTGTGACCCACAAATTCAGGGGAAATCATTGATGCTCTGGCCCATGTTTTAACAACATTCTTCTTACCACTCTCATTCATAGCGAGAATTTTCTTCTCGAGTGATACGTTGATGTATGGACCTTTTTTTAATGAACGACTCATAATTTACTCTTAATTACTTTGTTTACTTCTTGTTAGCTCTTTCAATAATATACTTGTTTGAAAGCTTCTTAGGTGCACGAGTCTTGAGACCCTTAGCATATAAGCCCTTGCGTGAACGTGGGTGACCACCAGACTGACGTCCTTCACCACCACCCATTGGGTGATCAACAGGGTTCATAACAACACCTCGGTTGTGTGGACGGCGTCCCAACCAGCGTGAACGTCCAGCCTTACCAGACTGTTCAAGTGCGTGATCAGAATTACCAACACTACCGATAGTAGCTTTACAAGCTGAAAGAATCTGACGTGTTTCGCCAGAAGGGAGCTTAATAACACAATAACTGCCTTCACGAGAAGTAAGCTGAGCAAAGTTACCAGCCGAACGAACGAGCAATGCACCCTGTCCTGGACGTAATTCAATATTATGAATTACAGTACCGACAGGAATATTGCAAGTGGAAGAGTGTTACCAACTTCAGGTGCTGCCTCAGCACCTGACATCAGTTGTGCACCAACCTGCAGTCCGTTAGGAGCAATAATGTAACGTTTTTCACCATCAGCATAGTACAACAAGGCAATACGAGCAGATCTATTTGGATCATACTCGATTGTCCTAACTACAGCTGGAACACCATCTTTCTCACGTTTGAAGTCGATAAAACGAAACTTTCTTTTATGACCTCCACCCATATAGCGAACGGTCATCTTACCAGTGTTGTTTCGCCCACCAGTAGAACGCTTACCGTAAACGAGAGACTTCTCTGGCACGGATGCAGTAATATCCTCGAACGTGCCAATAACCTTGTGTCTTTGTCCCGGTGTAACCGGTTTTAATTTACGTACTGCCATTTTTTATTTTAAATATTGCTGTAAAAATCAATTTCCTCGCCTGCCTTAATTGTTACGATCGCTTTCTTGAATGCGTTCTTTTGGCCTTTCACAAGTCCTGCTTTTGTATAGCGTGATTGACGCTTACCAGCGTAGCGAACTGTATTTACATCAAGAACTGTAACATTGTACAGGCTTTCAATTTCCTTCTTAATCTCAAGCTTATTTGCCTCAGGCTTAACGATGAAGCCATATTTTGGCTGTGCAGGCTTAACATAAGAATAAACTGTCTTTTCCTTCTTTAAACCTTCAGGATGACGCTTGTTCTTAACAACATAGCTACGAACTTCAGCTGTTGCATTATGTGTTTTAGCTGACTTCTCGTTTGCTACTCTAATTGTCTTGTCAACAGAAGATTTTTCTGTAACAGTGTTCATCTTTTCAGTGACCACTGGCTTAATGATAAATCCCATAATTCTTACTGTCTCCTACTCTTTACTTGGTTAAGATTTCGTCAATTGTTTTTAAAGAGTTCTCGGTAACAACAAGCACATCAGCATTCAAAATACCATAAGTATTTACCTGAGCTGCAGTTGTAACTTGAGTCTTCTTCAAATTACGAGCTGACAAATATACATTATTTTGAGCTTCTGGCAAAACCAAAAGGACTTTCTTGCTATCAACTTTAAGATTTTTAGCAATATTTATAAATTCTTTTGTCTTTGGAGCATCAAAATTGAAATCTTCAACAACTATAATAGATGATTCTTGAGCCTTATAAGCTAATGCTGATTTACGAGCAAGAACCTTTACTTTTTTGTTGAGTTTGAAGCTATAGTCGCGAGGTGTAGGACCAAATACACGACCACCACCAACGAGTACAGGTGAGTTAATATCACCACGACGTGCACCGCCACCACCCTTTTGGCGACCTAATTTACGTGTTGAACCTTTATGTTCACTTCTTTCCTTTGATTTAGCAGTTCCTTGACGTTGATCTGCAAGATATTGCTTTACATCAAGATAAAGTACGTGATCGTTTGGCTCAATTCCGAAGATATTCTCGTTAAGAGTAACCTTACGGCCGGTCTCCTGACCTTTGATATCTAATACGTTAATATCCATTACTTATTAATTATAAGGGTTGAACCATTGCATCCAGCTACACTACCTTTAACAAGTAAGATATTGTGTTCTGGAATTACTTTTAACACTTGAAGGTTTTGAGTTGTGATTCTATCACCACCCATTTGGCCGCCCATTCGCATACCTTTAAATACTTTTGCAGGGTATGAACAAGCACCAATAGATCCTGGTTTACGAGCGCGGTCGTCCTGACCATGAGTTGTTTGACCTACACCACCGAATCCATGACGCTTAACAACGCCTTGGAAACCTTTACCTTTTGATGTGCCAACAACGTCAACAAACTTTGCGTCGTTGAATAATTCAACTGTAATGGTATCACCGAGGTTGTATTCCTCATCAAACTTGAACTCGGCCAAGTGCTTCTTTGGTGTTGTGCCGGCTTTTTTAAAGTGTCCCTGCTGTGGCTTAGAAGTTCTTTTCTCCTTAGCTTCGCCGAAACCTAACTGAACAGCCTTGTAACCATCTTTTTCGATTGTTTTAACTTGGGTTACAACACAAGGACCAGCTTCGATAACAGTGCATGGTACATTCTTACCATCGGCACTGAAAACGGATGTCATTCCGATTTTCTTTCCTAATAATCCTGGCATTTCAATTAATTTTTAAAAATTAAATTCTTTATTTTTCGTAACTGTAATTACACTTTAATTTCAACTTCAACTCCTGAGGGCAACTCAAGTTTCATCAATGCGTCAACAGTTTTTGGTGTTGAACTATAGATGTCAATAAGACGCTTGAAATCTGAGAGTTGGAATTGCTCACGTGACTTCTTATTAACGAAAGTTGAGCGGTTTACTGTGTAAATACGCTTATGTGTTGGCAATGGAATAGGACCACTAACGATAGCGCCAGTAGCCTTTACAGCCTTCACAATCTTCTCTGCAGACTTATCAACCAACTGGTGGTCATAAGACTTTAGTTTAATACGAATTTTCTGACTCATATTATTTTGAATTTATAAATTTATACTAAACTTAGGTTACACCCTCATAAGAGTCATTCGCTATGAGAGTGTTCCTAAGTAATTTTCTTATTTAAGTAGATCTGCGTTTCCGTTCAACTCTTCAAGGATTTCCTTTGCGAGGCTGTTAGAAACTGGAGAGTGGTGATCGTACTCCATTGATGAAGTCGCGCGACCAGAAGTAATAGTACGCAAAGCTGTTACATAACCGAACATTTCTGACAATGGTACCATAGCTTTTACAACACGTGCACCGCTGCGAGCTTCTTCCATACCTTGAACGAGTCCACGACGCTTATTTAAGTCACCGATAACATCACCCATGTTTTCTTCAGGAGTAACAACTTCAACCTTCATGATTGGCTCCATCAATACAGGACCTGCCTGTGGACAAAGCTTCTTGAAAGCTTGATGCGCTACAAGCTCGAATGACAACTGATCAGAGTCTACTGGGTGGAAAGAACCATCAGTCAAAGTAACCTTCAAACCTGTGATTGGGAAACCACCAAGAACACCATTACTTAAGCAATCTTTGAAACCTTTTTCTACAGAAGGAATAAATTCCTTAGGTACGTTACCACCTTTCACAACATTGATGAACTGCAAATCGCCTTCCTTATAATCTTCGTCCTTTGGTTCGATTGTAACGTCTATACAAGCAAACTTACCACGACCACCAGACTGCTTCTTGTATGTCTCGCGACTTTGAGCTGCCTTGTGATTGCTTCTTTGTAGTTAACCTGTGGTTTACCTTGGTTACATTCTACCTTGAACTCACGCTTCAAACGGTCGATAATAATATCGAGGTGAAGCTCACCCATACCAGAGATAATGGTCTGACCGCTCTGTTCGTCTGTACGTACAGTAAATGTTGGGTCTTCTTCCGCCAACTTCTGCAAACCAGTATCAAGCTTAGCTATATCTGCCTGACTCTTAGGTTCAACAGCGATAGAAATTACAGTATCAGGGAATGTCATTGATTCGAGTACAATAGGATGTGCTTCATCACAAAGAGTATCACCTGTACGAATATCTTTGAATCCAACACCTGCACCGATATCGCCTGCATCAATTGATTCCATTGGAATTTCCTTATTAGAGTTCATTTGGAACAAGCGACTGATACGTTCTTTCTTACCAGAACGTGGGTTGTAAACATAAGAACCAGCAACAACCTTACCAGAGTAAACTCGGAAGAATACCAAACGTCCCATAAATGGGTCGGTAGCAATCTTAAATGCGAGAGCTGCAGTAGGTTCATTGATACCTGCCTTACGTTCTTCTTCCTCTTCAGTGTCAGGGTTTATACCCATTGTAACAACTGTATCAAGTGGAGAAGGCAAGAATGCACAAACATAGTCGAGCAATGTCTGAACACCCTTATTCTTATATGATGAACCGCACAACATTGGGCAGCAATCCATTGAGATACAACCCTTACGGATTGCACCCATCAACTTATCTTCTGGTACATCTTGACCTTCAAGATAAAGTTCCATAACTTCATCGTCATAGTTAGCTGCACCTTCAATAAGTTTTTCGCGCCATTCATTAGCTTCATCTACCAAATCAGCAGGGATGTCCTCGACATCATATTTAGCACCCATTGTTTCATCGTGCCAAAGGATAGCCTTCATTTTAATAAGGTCTACAACACCCTTGAAGTTTTCTTCTGCGCCGATTGGAATTTGAATAGCGATAGGGTTAGCACCTAATATATCTCTCATCTGGCGTACTGTTTCAAAGAAGTCAGCACCAGAACGGTCCATTTTATTAACATAACCAACACGTGGCACATTATACTTATCAGCCTGACGCCATACAGTTTCAGACTGTGGCTGAACACCATCAGCAGCTGAATAAGTTGCAACAGCACCATCAAGTACACGGAGTGAACGCTCTACTTCTGCAGTAAAGTCAACGTGTCCCGGAGTATCAATCAAATTAATTTTGTATGACTTACCTTCGTAGTTCCAGTTACAAGTTGTTGCAGCTGAAGTAATGGTAATACCACGCTCCTGCTCTTGTGCCATCCAGTCCATTGTTGCAGCACCATCGTGTACTTCACCAATTTTGTGGGTTTTACCTGTATAGAACAAAATACGTTCTGATGTTGTTGTTTTACCGGCATCAATGTGAGCCATAATACCGATATTGCGTGTCAAATGTAAATCGTGACTTGCCATTTTTCTTTAATATCCTTTTTAGTTATCGTTTAGAATCTGAAGTGAGCAAATGCACGGTTAGCTTCTGCCATGCGGTGCATATCTTCTTTACGCTTGAAAGCACCACCCTGATTGTTGAATGCATCCATGATTTCAGCAGCGAGTTTGTCTGCCATACTCTTACCACCACGCTTGCGAGCAAACGCGATCATATTCTTCATAGAAACACTTTCCTTACGATCTGGGCGAATTTCTGTTGGAACCTGGAATGTTGCACCACCGATACGACGGCTCTTTACTTCCACTTGTGGAGTAATATTATCAAGTGCTTGTTTCCAAACTTCCAATGCAGACTTTTCCTTATCGCTGTTCTTTTCGTTTACGATATCAAGAGCTGCATAGAAAATTTCGTATGATGTATTCTTCTTACCATCATACATAAGGTGATTTACAAACTTTGAGACCTTCTGATCGTTAAACTTAGGATCTGGCAAGATCACTCGTTTCTTTGGTTTTGCTTTTCTCATTTTTATTTGAAAATTTAGTAATTCTGCGGAGGCTGTCGTTTTTTCGTTCTTCAACGTTCACTCTTGAACATTTACTCAACCTGTTATAAACAAATCTCCAGCAAAACTTATATTTTTTGTTAATGCCTTCGGCTTACCAACCATCACCGACTGTTAAACCAAAAGACTTTATCCTACAAAGTTTCTTTCCCTTAAATAAGGAAAGAAACCCGAGGGATTTTTACTTCTTAGCTGCCTTTGGACGTTTAGCGCCATATTTGAACGACGCTGTGTACGACTTGCAACTCCAGCAGTATCAAGTGTACCACGAACAATGTGATAACGTACACCAGGTAAGTCCTTTACACGACCACCACGAACAAGTACGATACTGTGTTCCTGCAAGTTGTGCCCTTCTCCAGGAATATAAGAGTTAACTTCTTTTTGGTTCGTCAAACGAACACGGGCAACTTTACGCATTGCCGAATTAGGCTTCTTAGGTGTTGTTGTGTAGACACGTACGCAAACTCCACGACGCTGTGGACAGTTATCCAAAGCTGGAGATTTACTTTTTTCTACAATCACCTTTCTACCTTTTTTTACCAATTGTGAAATAGTAGGCATAATTGTACTTTTTTATTTATATTTATTTTGTTTATTATCAATATCTTAGACCTCTAATCGCCCATATAATAATGTATAAATGACGCATAAAGGTATTTCGAGGTGCAAAGGTACAAACTTTCTTGAAAAAACAACTCATTATCATAGAGGTAATAAACAGTGATGTTCTTTTATTTAACATTATATAACTATCATAACAACACATTAACTTTTTAAAAATTCTCAATCTAACAATAAATTTAGGGCTATTTGCTCAAAAATAAAAAAATACTTTAGACAAAGATAAGCGGAAATATTTAACAGAATTATACCGCTTTTTGATATTATGTCTTTCGTTTGACTGTTAAGTTACATATAGCTTTTTAACTATAGATCTACGGCATATCAACAAAAAGAACAGAATTAGAAAGTACACACTCTAAGTATTTGCCTTGTAACAGATTTCCGCCTTTATTCTACAAAATTTATGGTTATAAATATTTAATTTTTTGTATATCAACACTATAAAGATTATATATTATTTCAAGCAACCTATTTTTTTAAGTATCTATTTACTTTTCCCAATATATTATTAAGACAGCTCAATATGAAGCAAAACATCAAAGTTATTAAAAAAAGAAATGAAATACTGCACAGATGAAGGAGTAAATTCTGATAAACTTGAAAGGAGTTATATTCAGCAAAAAAATCACTTTTAACATTTATAATTGAATTCAGTATAAAAAAATGACTGAAAAAGTTGCAGCAGTGGAATCTATTTTTTTGTAACTTTGTTTATGAATTCCTATCAAATAGAGGGACTTCTTTAAGTGAAAAACATTTCTTTTTAATTGAAAAATAGAAAGTATGAATAAAATAAGTATTATTCTGCTTGACGGACTGCTGTTGTACGTTTGGGTGGGCATATTATGGGCTTTTAAAAGCCTTTGCTTAGACAAGATTAAGAGTGGGGTTTTGAAATATTCATTAGGAATGATGTTTGTTTATGTAATATTGTTCTTGCTTTATGTTGCTGCGGAACAATATTTACCTCTAAAAACTTTTATAGTCAACTGGTATTTTCAACGCGCACCTGGTGGAATCGTCTTGATTTTATTCCCTGCCTTTTATTCTATCTTCCTCATAGGGAAAGGCTACTTTCAAGAAGGAGGTGAGAAAGCTCCATTTAAGTGGAAATTAAAGATGATAGCGTCTGTTTTCCTAAATGCTTTTATAGCACTATTCAGTCTGGTGTTCTTTTCTTTCCTCTTACGGGGCAATAGTTTTGCTGATTTAGTAACAACAACCCAAGAGGCAGCACAAGAAATCAGTTGGGGTTTGATGCTTGCTTTCGTGGCTTTTTGGGGTCTTATCCTGATTATTATTTGGTTCAATCATAAAAAGAGCCTTCAAAAATCTAAGCATAAAAAGAAAAAATAAGGCAGTTAAAACTATCATCAGTTCGGTATAAATCACTATAAAATACGCAAGAATGAGAATTCCTTTTTATAGAAGTATTTGTTTCATGAGAATTTTATTATTATTATCTATCAAATTTATAATTACAAAATTATTTTTTTATTATTATAAATTTTTATTTTGTAATTATAAATTTTTCTGCTCGCTGTATCTAACTCATGTTTAATGATTTACAGGTGCTAAAATTTTAAAATATTCACTCCTTGTTACGTAGTCTTTCAGCTTTATAGGCAACAAGTGATGGACCCAATCTTTTGCTATATTTCGGATAAAAAGAAGTTAGACATATTTACTAACTTCTTATCAACATTAAGAGCACTCTTTTAAAAAATCTTTTTACTTGTATCAGTCCTCTGATTGTAGACATTTATAATTAGTCTTCTTCCCTATCCCAATCAAAGTCATCTTCTTCAAAATCATCTTCCCAAAAGCCCTGTATCACTCTTTCACTATGACTTCCATCTTCTTTAGTTTCAAGCAAAACCCAATTTAAATCATCTTCTGCTGCACGAGGATTGCCTTCTTCAAAAAAGTCGTAAATTCGTGCAATAACACCTTTTGTGTAAATACGCAAAAACTTCTCTGCATCTTCTTTTGAAAAACACTTTTTAAACTTTTCTATTAGATTGTCCCAATCGCCACTTTCATCTAAATCACATGCATAATCACAATTAACTTCTACGTTTCTTGAAATTTTATGTAACTCTTTGAAAACCGTCATTCGAGCAAATTGCGGGATATTCTCAGTTACTTCACTAAAGGCACTGGCAAAATTATTCTTAAAGCCTGCTTGTTCCATTCTCTCAACAAGGTTTATAATTTCTTGTTGATTTTCTTTTTTGAGTTCAGATATTTCACGCAAATAAAAATCTTTAGAAGATTCGTTTAATACTTCGTTTTCTATTATTGCTTTTAACTGCTCCAATATTTCCATGACTTTCCTTCTGTCTTATTATATTTATGATTAATATTCACAAAGAATGGTAATTCTAATTTACAAAAATAGCCTTTTTAATTCAGAAAAACAAAGATAATATTTGAAAGTTATTGATGAGTAAATTAGCTCATACATTGGTAAGGTTAATCATTTTTTTAATACTCTTATTAAGCAATGCACCATTCATTAAGGTGCATTGCAAACTTTCAGCAATAAAATAATTACTTATAGATTTCTATAAAGCAATTTCCATTTGTTTTCAAATAAATGTGTGCTTTTACACCTGCTGCTTTATTCTCATAGATAGCACCAGGAGCATTCGATTTTTTCTGCTTTTTAACAAAAGTATATCCGTTAGTTGCAAACCACTGATTAATTTCTTTACGATCTAAATCCTCTACCTTTTTAACCGCTGGACAGCTGAGTGCAATAAATGAGATAACCTTTTCGCTTGCTTCATAGAAATACATACAAGCATTCAAGTTTGAGTAATTTTCATACCCAGGTTTCGTACGGAACTCCGCCTTGCCTTCATCACTTCCTTCTTCATCGTAATAGCGAAGCCCCAAAGCGTTTTCCATTTCGATAAGCTGCTGTTTAGGCAGACTTTCATATTCTTCATTCAACACTTTCACATCAGGAAAATCAGTAACGTCTGTAAGGATAACCGTTTTATCTTGTTCATTACCTTGATTTGACTGGGGCTCATTTTCATCAACTTTAAATTCGACAATGGCACGTATCGACTTTAATTCCTTATGCTTTGCGTCGTAAACAATTGCCTTTAACTTCAACTTTCTATTCCAGTAAATACGACAAGGTGCAACATTAGCATTACCATCGGAAATAATATTCGTACCATAATCAGCAAAACCTGCATCAGTCATCATCTTTGTAAACGCGGTATCAATCTTTACAACTGGAATTTCCAACATACCATATATTACATCAGCTGTGTACTTGATGCCTTTAAAGTATTTAGGTGCATCTCCCCAATACACTTCGCCTAACTTCGTGAAGGTATGCTTTTGACGCTGAGCAAATTTCTTTTCAAATTCATCTGCACCTTTTGCATCACCATGTTTAAGTAAGGTAATTCTCCAAATGCGTAAGCCTTGTCAAAATTGATAGTTTCAACAGGTTTTTCTTCTTCTGTTTTCTTTGAGCTATTATCTTCATCAGTATCACAGGAAGAAGTAATTCCCAACATAGCTAAACAGATCAGTACGTAAAAGAAATTTAAAGTTTTGGCTTTCATAATGTAATTATTAAAAAGTAATAGGACATAAATTAGTTGTTGACCATATTTATAACTTAACCATTAACTCATACTTCATGTTTAATCTGTATGTAAGAACCACATTTTACTGGTTCATTATCTAAGTTACAAATGCAAATATATGCTATTTATCACACATTATACAAAAATTATCGCAATTATCCATATTTAATATGGATAATTGCGATATTAAAACAATATCGTTTTTCCTTTATGCGTCGTTTTTTTATAGGACCAAAAGGTGTTGCAGTTTTTGGTTGCTCATTAGGCATTTGGATTTTTCCAAACTCTTGTTCATAGCGAAGAATATTTTCTTGTAAAGCTGATAATAGACGTTTTGCATGTTCTGGAGCTATCACTACTCTACTTGCTACTGTTGGTTTCTGTACACCTGGCAACATGCTGATAAAAATCGAGTACAAACTCTGAACTTGAGTGTGAGATAATTTGAAGTTTGTATAAATTCCTTTTGCTACTTCAGGACTCAAGTCTATCTGAAGCTGCTGTCCTTGTTGGTTTTGATTGTTGTCCATGTTTTATATTTCAATTATTTATTTATAGATTGCAGAGTATAAAAACAACTCTGAGGTATGCAAAGATAGCATTTTTTTCAAACAATTCTCCAAGAAACACACTTTATTTTATCATACAGTAACAAATGTTGTGATTTTTTTCATTGTTAAGTCAATTTTATTTGTTACTCTTTTGTATTAATAATCCATCTTTTTATTTATGAAGAGAAACCTGAGTTCGGTATAAGAAATTTCTTCAAAAAGTTGTAGGAGTGGAATATTTTTCGTATCTTTATAGTTGATAATCAGAGTATTAACGAAAAAATCCACTCCTATGAATAGTACAAATTTAATAGAAATATTCTGTATTCTTGATGAATTCTGCAAGTTTTTTGCTCCTCAACTCAAAAAACGTCTGTTAGACGAGTCTAGTAAGCATCGCTGAAAACCGTCCGTGTGTAATGAGCGATAGTGAAATAATGACTATCCTCATCATGTATCATCAGTCTCATTACATAGATCTTAAAACGTTCTATCTTCATGAGATTTGTGAACATCATCGTTCCGAATTTCCCCATACACTATCCTATAACCGATTTGTCGAGCGTCAGCAAAAGGTAAATATGCTCTTGTTGATATTTCTACAGACATGTGCCCTAGGCAAATGCACAGGCATTTCAATTATAGACTCTACTCCTCTGCGCAGTTGCCACATCAAGCGTATGTACAAGCATAAGACTATGAAAGGCTGGGCTGCCAAGGGCAAGTGTACTATGGGTTGGTTCTATGGATTCAAGCTACATCTTATCATCAATGACAAAGGAGAGATTATACAGTGGATGCTCACACCTGGCAACACTGATGACAGATACCCATTGAAGGACAAACACTTCACAGAAAAGCTCTTTGGCAAGCTGTATGCGGACAAAGGGTACATTTCACAAAGTCTATTTGAGGAGCTATTTATTGATGATATACATCTGATAACAAAGCTACGAAGGAATATGAAAAATTCTATGATGCTATTGCAGGATAGAATTAGACTACGAAAAAGGGCTACTATAGAAACGGTCAATGACGAACTCAAGAATGTATGCCACATAGAGCATACAAGACACAGAAGCATTGACAACTTTGTAGCCAATCTTATTGCAGCAATTATTGCTTATAATCTTATGCCAAAAAAGCCAACTATGAATATTGAAATCATTGACAAAAGCAGGCTAATTGCATAAAGCTTATACCGAACTCAGGTGAAGAGAACGAAACTACCCTTATTTGGAAATTCCACTCTTCCAATGATATCTCCATCTTCAATATTAGAGGTTTTAAATTTATAATCATATCATTTTTTGCGTGGGTAGCAACTAAATAATACCGTCCACCAATACTATTTATTTCTGGCTCAATAGTTACTCATATTAAGTTTGAAAGGAACATATTATTATAATACTAATATCTAATATTAAAAGAACAACACAAAAATATTCGGTAAAAACTATTCGATGCACTTTTTAAATTCATATTTTAGCAATAGAAAAGAGAATATTAACAAGGTTATGCTTGTCAAGTAATACAATAAATATTGAAGAATTGTTGGACGATAGATTTCAGCATCTCCCTTCTCAACAAACTCTTCAATGTCAAACCATGCACCTTGCATAATGCCCAAAAATGCAAGAATAATAAGAGGACTTACTATTGATAAGATTTTAAACAAAACTCCTTTCAGCTTCTTTGCGCTTTTGATTGAGGGAACTTCTTCTATCATTACATACTTATTTTTTCTTTCTTTGCAAAGATAGTTTTTCTATCTGAAAGAAAAATACAAAACAATAAATTAAGGAAAGTTTGAGTAATTAGTCGTCCCTTAAAAACTATATTTCAGCATAAAGCTTGTATTGACAAGCTCTATGCTGATTCTTTTTATAAGGTACAAAAGAACTCTCATAGCTCTTTTGAAGTTATATGCTGCCGCAGCTAATAATACATTGATAGCATCTCCTTTCACACCTTTATAAAAGTTGCGAGATAATCGGTGGTCTGCTTTAAGATGTCCTATTGTTGGTTCTATACCTGCTCGTTTACAAAATAGTTTGTGTTTCTTTCTCTTTTGGTAGTAGCTGTCTTTAGCTTTAGGAGTGTCTGGAATGATAATCTTTGTCTTCCCAGATACTTTATTACCAAACTCATATTGCTTATGCTCCTTACCTTTGCTGACGCAAACTACATCTGGTTCGTGCAGAGAATATACTTTGTTCTTTGACTTCCTATTCTGAGAAAGAACTCTGTAATATAGCTCAAACATCTTCTCATATCCTTTCCTTCTCCCAAGATTACGCTCTAGCTCTCTTACCAACCTTCCTGCTATGGTTCTTAGTTGTCTATCTGCCTTAAGAGCTTTCTTACGATTCTTGGGATGATTACGAAAACGTTGGGAACGGTAAATGCCTTTCAAGGTACGCGTATAACTCTGTCGTAGAGGAAGACAATTGTCATGAACGATCTTCAGAACGTTTTTGATTATCTTTTTATGCAACTTCGCATCTCAAGGATAGGTTATATTTTTCTCCTGCACGGTAGAATCAATGAAAGCCGTATCAAAATGATCTTCGTTATCATGGTCGGTATTAACGCGGATACTTTCTGCTAATATTAATTCCATACCTTCCTCACCGATACGATTTCTGAAGTGAACTAACTCGGAAGCGTCACAGGGTTGTTTGGGCATAAATTCAAGTCCACCACAGAAATATTGGTAGTAAGCATTCTCGCTCCATTGAAAAACAACCATTTCATCTGACACATTACGCAAATGTTTTAAAATTAAAAGACCACACATCAAGCGAATTGGATGAGCCGGGCGACCATTATTGTTGCAATACAAAGGAGAGAAAGCATTTTCAAAACTCTCCCAATTAATCTTATTACTAAGTTGGAAAAGGGGATGTTCATGGCTAAGCATATCCTCTAAAGAAGAGAACATAGAGAGCTGTTTAGATGTACGTTTAAGCATAAATATCTGCAAGAATTATAGTATAAAGGTACAAAAACTTGCAGATATAAACAAATAATTTGCAGCATAATATACTATGAGTCAGCGGAATATTAGGCTTTTAAGGGTAGACTAAATAATAAAACATATTGTGAAAAGAAAGTTATGAAAAAGTTTTTGTCCTTTAAATTAATTTTGCATATCTTTTGCGAAATAAAACTAAATATTCGTATGTAGAGAGAGTATAACAAACAATATATAGAAATGGAGGTGTAGTTCTGGCTGCTTATGCGCCACATTGCAATGCTGTTGTTTTGTGGAAGGTGTAATGCTAAAACAAATTTTTATGTTTGCCTAAATGCCGTTTATGGTAACAAAAAGAGAATTTTGTGGCACACTAATAAGCGCACGAACACGGTTAAAATAACCACTTACTTTCTGTAATACAACCAACAAAGAAGCTCAATCGCACAAAAACAATATAAACAAAACGTAAAATGAAGAAACTATTAGTATTAGTATGTGCTGCCATAGTAAGTATTTCTGCTTCAGCACAAAAGGGAGATAAGGCAATAGGTGTAAACCTTTCGTATGGTACAAAAGTAAAAAATATAGGCTTAGGAGTAAAAGGTCAGTACTATTTTACCAACCGTTTGCGTGGCGAAGCATCTATAGATTACTTTTTAAAGAAGGACGATGTATCTATGTGGAATATAAATGCAAACCTCCATTACCTGTTTGATGTTGCTCCAAAACTACAAGTTTATCCTGTTGTGGGGGTAGGTTATACAAAGTGGAATGTGCAATTTATACTGTTAGACGGCAAGAAGAAGTCGGCATCAGAAGACAGATTTGCGGTTAATCTTGGGTGTGGTGTACAGCATCAGCTTATCGGTAGGATTAATGTGAATGCAGAATTGAAATATCAAATTATAGATGATTACAACCAATTGGTGCCAAGTGTGGGACTGACATATAGATTATAAAGTTCTTTTATAGAGGTTGTTAAACCGTAGGTTTGCCTCTATTATGATAAGAAAGGTGTGGCTGAAGCATTTGCTTTCCACACCTTTTATAGTTTAAACCTAAAAAACTGTTAGAATAAATATATACTTTGTTTTGTTGCAGGATATGTTATGTTGCGTATAAACAAAGTATAACGAGCTATAATAAACGGCAAACGACGAACAAAAGAGGGGGAGGAGAATATAGTATTAACAAGGTGTGGCGGTTGTTTTTGTGGGTTTATGCGGTAGTGTCTTAAAAAAGTGTGTAAGCCCATATTTTTCTTATCTTTGTATTTGGTAACATTAAAATAAAGAAATAATGGAACTTACACAATTACAAATTTCAGAAATTCTTTCGAATTACACAAGCAGCAGCGAAGGTTTTGTTACCCTTCAGTCTTTAATCATGAATTCTCTTATGAAACATGAACGTGATTTATTTGTCAACGAGAGCGAGCATGAACAATGTAATGGCTTTTGTACTCGTCGTTAGTATAGTCAAGGTTTTGAGTTTTCTCTTCGTATTCCACGCAGTCGCAGCGGTAATTTCTATCCTGTTCTTTTGGCTTAATCTGCAGTGAAGACGAAAAACGTGAAAAGTTCTTCAATCTTCTTTACACCAAAGGTCTTACTACAGAACAGATAGGTGAAATATCAGAAACCATTTATGGACGCACATATAGTAAACAGCAAGTATCTTAATTAAGTACCAGTTGTCGTGAAGACGTTGATAAATGGCTCAAACGATCGCTATCTTCTCATTATTTGGCAGTTTATATCGATGCAACTTTCATTGCCACTCGCAGGGATAAACAAGTTTCCAAAGAGGCTTATTATACTATTTTAGGAGTATTTGACGATGGAAGTCGAGAGGTGTTAAGTGTAGTCAATTATCCTAGTGAGGGGGGGCTATATGCTGGAGGGAAGAGCTTGAAATGTTGAAAGAATGATGAGTCAGTCAAATAGACTTAGTGGTATCTGACGCACTTCAAGGAATAGACAATGCTGTTTGTGCAGCTTTTCCCCAGGCATCTCATCAGTTTTGTGTAGCTCACGTCAAGCGACAAATACTAAATTGTGTCTCACATAAAGATAAACCACAGATGGCTGAGGAACTCAATGAGGTATTTACTTTAGAAAACAAAGAGATGGAATCCTTGTCGGGACATAAACAATTTATTACTTTTGTAACCAAATGGGAAAAGAAATACCCAATATTGAAAAAGTATAAAGCCGATCGAAACATCGCTTACTTCACATATATGGACTTTCCTGTGCAAGTGCAAAGGTGCATATATACGACTAACTGGATTGAAAGACTCAATAGAAAATATGAGAACGATAAAAATGAGAACATCAATGCCAACAAGTAAGTCGGTACTTTTCCTACTTGCAAGTGTTGCAATGCAAGAAACAAAAACAACATATGCAAAAAAAAATCATCAATGGAAATTCTGGAAACAAAAGAAAGAAAATGAATAAGAAACAAAGAAAAGAAAGAGAATACTTACACACTTTTTAGGACACTACCAATAGCAGCAGATATAAACCAATGGGAAGTTGGCACTCTTTAATAAGTTTACTACAATAAAAACAAAAATGAGGGTGTGTCAAAATTGATACATCCTCTTTTTTATGCACAAAGCCCCGACTTTCTCAAGCCAGGGCTTTGCTATTTCCTAAAGTTTTTGTACCTTTAGGCATTAAAAAAATCTCATTATGACAAAGATACACTTTCGTTCTTACATACACAAGAAAATGATTCTTTTTCCTCAAAGAATCGATAAGGATATCGCAGAAGACGACCCTGTTCGTCTTTTAGACGCCTTGGTGGATAATCTTATGTTGGATAATGTCTACAAGCTTTATAAGCCCAGTGGTCGCAAGCCTTATCATCCACAAATGATGCTCAAGGTGATTCTTTACGCCTATATGAATAATATCTATTCCTGCCGTCGCATAGAGTCGCTTCTCAAGCGTGACATTCATTTCATCTATCTGGCAGGATATGAGCAGCCTGACTTTATTACCATCAATCGTTTTCGTAATCGTGTGAAAAAGGAAATCAACAATATCTTTACACAAGTCGTATTAGTACTTGCAGCCAAAGGTTTGATAAGTCTTGACGTTGAATATATTGACGGCACAAAGATAGAATCGAAAGCCAACAAGTATACCTTCGTTTGGAAGAGAACCGTGGAAAAGAACCGCGCCAAGTTGCAGGAACAAATACGCACACTCTTGCTTCAGGTTGATGATGTCATAGCGCAGGACAATGCCGCTAAGAGAGAAGGTGTCGAGTTTACTGCAGCTCTGCTCAATGAGATATCCGAGGAATTGAACAAGTCTTTGGAATCAGTCCCTGAGCCTAAGACAAAAGAAGAGAAGCAGGCTGTTAGAACCAAGAAAAAACAGCTTAAAGAGCTAGAGAAGAAACGTAATAAACTCCAGGAGTATGACTGGCACCTTGAGGTTATGGGAGAGAGAAACTCCTACAGCAAGACCGATCCTGATGCCACGTTTATGCACATGAAGGAGGATGCTATGCGCAACGGACAGACTAAGCCTGGATATAATCTGCAGATAGCAACTGAGAACCAGTTTATCACCGACTTTGCACTCTATGCTAACCGTACCGATACACTCACACTTTCTTCTTTCTTGGAGTCTTTCAAATCACGCTATCATCGTTATGCCAAGACAGTCGTAGCCGATTCAGGGTATGGCTCCGAGGAGAACTATCTGTTCATGGACGTACATAATATGGAAGCCTATGTGAAGTATAACTACTTCCATAAAGAGCAGCGTCCACGTTACACACCCTAACCCATTCAGTCCCGCAAGCCTTTATTATAATAAGGAACAGGATTTCTACGTCTGCCCTATGGGACAGCATATGAAGCGTATAGGTATGAAGCGTTCCCCTAACCTCTAACGGATTCGTTACTTACAGCGTACGTTATCAGGCAGAACGCTGTGATGGTTGTCCGTTGAGAGGCTCATGTTTTAAGGCAAGAGGGAACAGAATTATAGAAGTAAACCATCAACTACAGCACTATAAACAAAAGGCACGGGAACTACTGACCTCGGAAGAAGGCATCAAGCATCGAGGACGAAGGTGCATAGAACCTGAAGCTGTTTTTTTGGACAAACAAAATATAATAAAGCCTATAAGAGGTTTAGGCATTTTGGAAAAGACAAGGTCAATATGGACTTTGCCTTCTTTGCTATTGCCTTTAACATAGGGAAAATGTGTAGAAAAACCAATCTCAAGGAACTAAAAGACATTATGGAGGTACTTTTAGGCACCTTCAGATGCTCTATACAAGTTTATATAGGCTATTTAAAGCCCTATAAATCATTTTATATGAAATTAGCAGCATAGCTGCAGTAAATAACGAATTATGTGGTAGACAAGGTAAAGGAAGAATAAAAAGAGGATGTATCAATTTTGACACACCCTCATTTTAGGTTGTATAGAGATGGTTGATTTAACCCTCTGAGTTTTCTTTATCGGCAAAATCAATAATGCTCTTTTTATTAGCTTCTAAACGAATATGCTCTTCTTTAGAACCTACTATAAGCTTTTGCCATTGACGAAGACCAGTACCTGCTGGTATAAGGTGTCCACAGATTACGTTTTCTTTCATTCCTTCGAGGTCATCATTCTTGCCACGAATAGCAGCTTCATTGAGTACCTTGGTTGTTTCCTGGAACGAAGCAGCTGACATGAAACTCTTTGTACCAAGTGCTGCACGGGTAATACCTTGAAGCATTTGGGTAGCAGTAGCCTGAACTGCATCACGTACTTGAACAAGTTTGAGGTCACGACGTTTAAGATTTGAGTTCTCATCACGTAGCTTACGTACAGAAATAATCTGTCCCTTGTAACAATTCTCTGAATCACCTGGATCAGTAACTACTTTCTTACCCCAAATACGATCATTCTCTTCCGAGAAATCTAGTTTATCAACAAGTTCTTGTTCGAGGAAAGTGGTATCGCCAGACTCTTCAATACGAACTTTACGCATCATTTGTCGAACGATAATTTCAAAGTGCTTATCATTAATCTTCACACCTTGGAGACGGTAAACATCTTGTACCTCGTTAACGATGTACTCTTGTACTGCCGTTGGACCCTTAATAGAAAGAATATCAGCAGGTGTTGTAATACCATCAGAAAGTGGAGTACCAGCACGCACAGCATCATGTTCTTGAACTAGAATTTGCTTTGATAAGCTAACAAGATACTTGCGCTGGTCGCCTGTCTTTGATGTAACAATAATTTCGCGGTTACCACGTTTCACCTTACCCATTGTTACCTCACCATCAATTTCTGATACGACAGCTGGGTTTGAAGGGTTACGAGCTTCGAAAAGTTCAGTTACACGTGGAAGACCACCGGTAATATCACCAGCACCACCTACAGAACGTGGGATCTTAACAAGAGTTGTACCTGTTTTAATTTCTGCACCATCTTGAACAATTTGTTCCAAGTGACCACCTACAGGTAAGTTGTAAGTTCCAAATATATCTTCTGCTGCATATAGTCCATCAGCACCTTTCTTAGCACCTGGACGTACAACATCGACTGTAGGAACACGTGATTTGTCACGCGACTCTGTAATAATACGCTCTGTAAGACCTGTGGCATCGTCGGTTTCAGCCTTATATGTAACACCTTCTACAACATCATGTAGACGGAGAACACCAGCATATTCACTAACAATAACAGCGTTGAATGGGTCCCAACGACAAATGAGATCACCTTTCTTAACCTTGTCGCCACTCTTGAAATAAAGTGCACTACCATAAGGAACCCCCTCGGTCAAGAGAACAATACCTGTATTGATATCGACGAAGCGGATTTCAGCCAAACGGCTTACTACCTTTTGACAATTGCGGTCTTCATCATCAATAAATGGAACTGTACGAAGCTCATCAAACTCTATCTTGCAATCGTTCTTAGCTACAATAGAAGCATTAGCTGCTGCGTTAGAAGCAATACCTCCAGCGTGGAAGGTACGGAGTGTAAGCTGAGTACCTGGTTCACCAATAGCTTGTGCTGCAATGACACCTACTGCTTCTCCCATCTGTACCATACGAGCAGTTGCAAGGTTACGACCATAGCACTTCTTACATACACCTCGCTTGCTTTCACAAGTAAGTACAGAACGAATTTCAACCATTTCAAGTGGTGATTCGTCAATAATCTTCGCCTTTGCTTCTGTTATCTCTTCGCCTGCAGCAACAATGAGTTCTCCTGTTGAAGGATTGATGACATCATGCACAGATACACGACCAAGAATACGCTCATAAAGAGAAGCTATAACTTCATCTCCATTCTTCAATGCACGACACTCAAGACCACGGAGAGATCCACAATCTTCTTCGTTGATGATAACATCGTGTGAAACGTCTACCAAACGACGAGTAAGGTATCCTGCATCGGCAGTCTTCATAGCCGTATCGGCAAGACCCTTACGAGCACCATGTGAAGAAATAAAGTATTCGAGCACTGACATACCTTCCTTAAAGTTAGAAAGGATAGGATTTTCAATAATCTGGGCACCTTCAGCACCTGCCTTTTGAGGCTTAGCCATCAAACCACGCATACCTGCAAGCTGTGCAATCTGGTCAGCAGAACCACGGGCACCAGAATCAAGCATCATATAAACGGCATTGAAACCTTGGTCGTCTTCAATCATGTGCTTCATCACGCTTGCTTTCAAGTTATTGTTTACGTGTGTCCACGCATCAATTACCTGATTGTAACGCTCTTTATCAGTAATGAAACCCATTTCATAGTTAGCCTTTACTTGATCTACTTCAGCCTGCCCCTTACCTACGATATCTACTTTTTCTTCAGGCACAATAATATCGCCCAAGTTAAATGAAAGACCTGCGGTATAAGCCATTCGATAACCTAAGTTTTTGATACCATCAAGGAAAGCACAAGCACGTGCCATACCTACACATTTAATAACATCAGCAATAAGACCGCGTAGTGATTTCTTAGATATAATACCATTAAAGAAGCCTACCTCGGTTGGAATAATCTGATTGACGATTACACGACCAACAGAAGTTTCAACCATACGTTTCTGAAGTTTTTCCATCAACAAGGTCATCTACAATGACCTTCACTTGTGCATGAAGATCGCAACGTCCTTCATTGTGTGCAATGATAGCTTCTTCTGCTCCATAGAAACACAAACCTTCACCTTTAGCACCTGGACGAATTTTAGTTATATAATAGAGACCCAATACCATGTCTTGAGAAGGAACGGTGATAGGTGCACCATTAGCCGGATTTAAGATATTATGGCTTTGTAACATCAACACCTGTGCTTCAAGGATAGCCTCATTGCTTAATGGGAGATGCACAGCCATTTGGTCACCATCGAAATCGGCATTAAACGCAGTACAGGCCAATGGGTGGAGCTGAATTGCTTTACCTTCAATGAGTTTAGGTTGGAAAGCTTGTATACCCAAACGGTGAAGTGTAGGAGCACGGTTAAGGAGCACTGGATGTCCCTTCATTACATTCTCCAATATATCCCAAATAACGGGTTCGCGACGATCTACAATTTTTTTGGCACTCTTTACAGTCTTTACTATACCACGCTCAATAAGCTTACGAATAATGAATGGTTTGTAAAGTTCTGCTGCCATAAGTTTAGGAAGACCACATTCTCCCATCTTTAATTCTGGACCAACTACGATAACAGAACGTGCTGAATAGTCTACACGCTTACCAAGAAGGTTTTGACGGAAACGGCCTTGTTTTCCTTTCAATGAGTCTGACAATGACTTTAAAGGACGATTGCTTTCACTCTTAACAGCTGATGACTTACGACTATTATCAAACAATGAGTCTACCGCCTCTTGCAACATACGCTTCTCGTTACGAAGAATAACATCCGGAGCCTTTATTTCAATCAATCGCTTCAGACGATTATTACGTATGATCACACGACGATAAAGGTCATTCAAGTCAGAAGTTGCGAAACGACCACCATCAAGTGGAACCAATGGTCGAAGCTCTGGAGGAGTAACTGGAACAATTTTCATTATCATCCATTCTGGACGATTAATACCTTCCGACTGACGGAAAGCTTCAACAACCTGTAAACGTTTTAAAGCTTCTGTCTTACGTTGCTGACTTGAATCAGTTGTTGCACGATCGCGAAGTTCACCAGCCAAACGATCAAGATCTATATCAGTAAGTAGTCATAGATAGCTTCTGCACCCATCTTTGCTATAAACTTCTTTGGATCAGAATTCTCCAACTTTTCGTTTCCTTCTGGTAAACGATTATCAAGAATATCTAAGTATTCATCTTCAGAGAGAAGATCAAACTTGTGAGAACCAGTTAAGTCTTCGCCAGTATCAGGATGTTTCATACCTTCCACAACACCAGGTTGCACAACAATATATTTCTCATAATATACAACACTGTCAAGCTTCTTTGTTGGAAGACCCAACAAGTAACCAATCTTGTTTGGAAGACTGCGGAAATACCAAATATGTGCTACTGGAACAACAAGTTCAATATGTCCTGCTCGTTCACGACGCACTTTCTTCTCTGTTACTTCAACACCACAACGATCACAAACAATTCCTTTGTAACGAATACGCTTATACTTTCCACAAGCACATTCATAATCTTTTGTAGGACCGAAGATGCGTTCACAGAACAAGCCGTCGCGTTCGGGCTTATAAGTACGATAGTTTATTGTTTCGGGTTTTGTTACTTCTCCGAATGAATTTTCAAGAATTTCCTCTGGAGAAGCAAGTCCAATAGTGAGCTTGTTAAAATTACTCTTAACTTTATTATCTTTTTTAAAAGCCATGTTTCTTTAATTTTGGGGTGTGCAAATTAATCAAGATTGATGCTTAATCCAAGACCGCGAAGCTCGTGAAGCAACACGTTCAATGATTCAGGAATGCCTGGTGTTGGCATTGGTTCTCCTTTAACAATAGATTCGTATGCTTTAGAACGTCCAACAACATCGTCAGACTTAATTGTCAAAATCTCTTGGAGTACGTGTGAAGCACCAAATGCTTCAATAGCCCAAACTTCCATTTCTCCAAATCGCTGTCCACCAAATTGTGCCTTACCACCTAGTGGTTGTTGTGTAATAAGTGAGTATGGACCAATACTACGTGCGTGCATCTTATCTTCAACCATATGACCTAACTTCAAGAAGTAGGTTATTCCTACTGTTGCTGGTTGGTCGAAACGTTCCCCAGTCTCACCATCATAAATATAAGTAGAACACATTGGAGGCAAGCCTGCCTTGTCAGTCCACTCATTTAAATCGTCAAGTTTAGCACCATCAAAAATTGGAGTAGCAAACTTCACTCCCAACTTCTGCCCTGCAGCACCAAGGATAGCTTCAAAAATCTGACCAAGGTTCATACGAGAAGGCACACCCATAGGGTTCAATACCAAATCTACTGGACGACCATCTTCGAGGAATGGCATATCTTCTGCACGAACAACCTTAGAAACTATACCCTTATTACCATGACGACCAGCAAGCTTATCACCTACCTGAATCTTACGTTTCTTAGCAATGTATACTTTTGCCATCTGTAAAACACCTGATGGTAATTCATCACCAATAGTAATTGCAAATTTCTTACGCTTAAGTTCAGCATCCATTTGCTTATACTTACGAATGTAGTTCATGATAAGCTTTTGAATCATAAGGTTGGTGTGTTCATCATCTGTCCAACCATTTGACTGAATTCCTTCATAGTCAAGATTCTTCAAAGCAGCCATAGTGAATTTTGTTCCCTTGGTAATAATCTCTGCATTTGAATAATCTTTAATACCTTGCGATACTTTATCTTCAGTTAATTCAAGAAGTTTATCAACTAACAAGTCCTTTAGATCATTGATTTTTGCTTCTTGCTCTTCATCAAGACGTATTAATGTAGCTTTATCATGACGCTTGCTTTCGCGTGTCTTGATAGCACGTGCAAACAATTTCTTGTCAATAACAACTCCACTCAAAGACGGGTTGGCCTTCAAAGATGAGTCTTTAACATCACCCGCCTTGTCACCGAAGATGGCACGGAGTAACTTTTCTTCAGGTGATGGGTCGCTTTCTCCCTTTGGAGAAATCTTACCAATCATTATATCGCCGGGCTCAACGCGTGCACCAATACGGATGATACCATTTTCATCGAGATCCTTCGTTGCTTCTTCGCTAACATTAGGAATATCGGCTGTAAACTCTTCAACACCACGTTTTGTTTCGCGAACCTCAAGAGAATACTCGTCTACATGCACAGATGTAAGTACATCTTCACGAACCATTCGCTCTGAAATAACAACAGCATCTTCGTAGTTGTAGCCCTTCCAAGGCATATAAGCTACAAGAAGGTTGCGTCCAAGTGCTAATTCACCGTTCTCGGTTGCATAACCTTCGGTAAGTATATCACCTTTCTTAACACGCTGTCCCTTATTGCAAATAGGACGAAGGTCTACCACCATATTTTGATTGGTGCGACGGAACTTAGAAATATGATACTCCTTTAAAGCTGGCTCAAAACTTACAAACTCTTCATCATCTGTACGATCGTAAAGAATACGGATTGTTGTTGCATCTACATACTCTATAACGCCATCACCTTCTGCTGTTACCATCGTTCGTGAATCATCACAAACTTGCTTTTCTAAACCTGTTCCTACAATAGGAGCATCGTTATGAAGCAAAGGAACGGCTTGACGCATCATGTTACAACCCATCAAAGCACGGTGACCATCATCGTGTTCTAAGAACGGAATTAAACCAGCTGAAACTGATGCTATCTGTTGAGGAGCAACGTCCATTAAAGTTACTTGACTTGGTTCCACAACAGGATAATCTGCATCTTGACGACACTTCACATAGTCTCGAATGAATGTTCCATCAGAATTCAATGGCGCATTACCCTGTCCTACAGGAAGGTCTTCTTCCTCTTCAGCAGTCATATAAACAACGTGCTCGTTATCTAAATCTACCCTTGAATCTGTAACCTTCCTATATGGCGTAACTATAAAACCAAGGTCGTTAATTTTTGCATAAAGACACAAGGAAGAAATCAAACCAATGTTTGGACCTTCAGGTGATTCAATTGGGCATAAACGTCCATAGTGTGTATAATGAACATCACGGACTTCAAAACCAGCACGTTCACGAGAAAGACCACCAGGACCTAATGCTGAAAGACGACGTTTATGAGTAACTTCTGCCAGTGGATTTGTTTGATCCATAAATTGGCTTAATGGATTGGTGCCAAAGAATGAATTAATAACGCTGGAAATTGTCTTTGCATTAATCAAATCAGTTGGTTGGAATACTTCATTATCACGTACATTCATACGTTCTCGAATTGTACGGCTCATACGAGCCAAACCTATTGAGAACTGATTAGCTAGTTGTTCTCCGACTGTTCGAACACGACGATTTGATAAGTGGTCAATATCATCAACAGTTGCATTTGAATTTACGAGGTTAATCAAATACTTGATAATTTCGATAATATCATCTTTAGTTAAGACACGAACATCCATATCGGTCTCTAGTCCTAACTTTCTATTGATTCTGTATCTACCTACTTCACCAAGATCATAGCGCTTATCAGAGAAGAATAAGTTTTGGAATACTTCTCTTGCACTAGCATCATCAGCAGCATCTGCATTTCGCAACTGACGATAAATATAATTTACAGCCTCAATTTCGGAATGGCTAGGATCTTTTGCTAGAGTATTGAAAATAATAGAGTATTTGTTTGCAATATCTTCGTCTTTATGCAAAAGCACTGAAGATACGCCACTTTCAAGAATAATATCAAGATTATCATCAGTGATTTCTGTTTCGCGCTCTACAACTACTTCATTACGTTCAATAGATACAACTTCTCCAGTGTCTTCATCAACAAAATCCTCGTTCCAACTCTTCATAACATTACCAGCCAACTTACGTCCTAAGGCAGCCTTCATGTTCTTTTTATTAACCTTAATTTCTTCACACAGATTAAAAATTTGAAGTATATCTTTATCACTTTCAAATCCTATGGCACGCAGCATTGTTGTAACAGGCAACTTTTTCTTACGATCGATATAAGCATACATTACATTATTAATGTCTGTCGCAAACTCAATCCAAGAGCCTTTGAATGGTATGATACGTGCACTATAAAGTACGGTCCCATTCGCATGGACTCCTTGACCAAAGAAAACACCCGGGAGAACGATGTAATTGAGATACAACAACTCGCTCGGCACCATTTATGACAAATGTACCATTACTTGTCATATAAGGAATTGTGCCAAGGAAAACATCTTGTATAAATGTGCCAAAATCCTCATGATCAGGATCAGTACAATAGAGTTTCATTTTTGCTTTCAATGGTACGCTATAAGTTAACCCACGTTCCAAACATTCTGAAATAGAATATCGAGGCGGATCAATATAATAATCAAGGAACTCAAGTACAAAATTATTACGTGTATCAGTAATTGGGAAGTTTTCTACAAACACCTTATATAGACCATCACTCTTGCGTTCCTCAGGCGGAGTGTCAAGTTGTAAAAAATCGCGAAACGACTTTAATTGTAAATCTAAAAAGTCAGGATAAGGATACGGACTTTGTACACTGGCGAAGTTTACTCTGGGTTTATTTTCTGTTGCCATAAATATCATTTATAATGTTCGTGGTAATACCACAATACAAGCGTAAAGTGTCAAAAGACACAAAAAGGTTAGGATTCACCTACTTAGTAAATCCTAACCATTTTATAAAAAGTGATTTTATGCTATAATAAAAGCATGAACCACATATGAGAGTCTTATTTCAACTCTACTTTAGCACCTTCAGCTTCAATGAGCTTCTTCAAGTTTTCTGCCTCAGCTTTAGCTACTCCTTCCTTGATAGTAGAGGGTGCCCCATCTACAAGATCTTTAGCATCCTTCAAACCAAGACCACAAGCTTCTTTAACGGCCTTAACAACCTTAAGCTTGTTGTCACCAGCTTCTGTGAGCACAACATCAAACTCTGTCTTTTCTTCAGCAGTAGGAGCTGCACCAACAGCAGCTGGACCAGCAACTGCTACAGCTGCAGCAGCAGGCTCAATTCCATACTCGTCCTTGAGGACAGTTGCTAACTCATTTACTTCCTTAACAGTAAGATTTACTAATTCTTCTGCAATAGCTTTAATATCTGCCATTTTATTCTAAATATTTTAATTATTTTCTGTTATTAATGTAATTTTTGACTTGTTATGTACTATTCAGGACGCTCTCCTAAAGTCTTAAGCACACCATGTATTATGTTTGCGCCAGATTGAAGAGCTGAAACAACATTTTTTGCTGGAGATTGAAGCAATGCAACAACGTCTGCAATAAGTTCATTCTTGCTCTTAAGAGCAACAAGTTCTTCTAGTTTATCAGCACCAACGAACATTGACTCCTCAGCATATGCTGCCTTCAAAGCAGGTACACCTTCTTTGGTATATTCTTTAAGGAGCTTTGCAGGAACATTAGCTACTTGTGTAAACATAATAGCGGTATTTCCTTTCAAAGAACCATAGAGAGGTTCATAATCTAAATCTGAAGCCTCAAAAGCTTTATGGAGGAGATTGTTTTTTACAACAACCATTTTAATCTCACTTTTGAAGCACTTACGACGTAGAGAACTTGTAGCCTCAGCATTCAACCCAGTTACATCTACAAGGTAGAAATGAGGATATTCCCTAAGTTTCTCACCAAGTTCAGTGATAATCGTATCTTTAACTTCTTTTTTCATTTTACAAAACTTTTAGAGTTACTCAGCTGATTTAGGATCAATCTTGATACCCTTACTCATTGTGCTTGAAATAAAGATACTCTTAATATATGTACCTTTAGCAGCAGCTGGCTTCAATTTGACAACTGTGGAAATAAATTCTTTAGCATTACCAAATAATTGTTCAGCAGACATACTGATTTTCCCAATTGAAGTATGGATAATACCAGCTTTATCAACTTTAAAGTCAATCTTTCCAGACTTTACATCCTTAACTGCTTTCGCAACATCCATAGTCACAGTACCACTCTTTGGGTTTGGCATCAAGCCACGAGGACCGAGCACTCTACCTAAGGGACCAACCTTACCCATGCAAGATGGCATTGTAATGATTACATCAATATCTGTCCATCCACCATTGATCTTCTGAATATATTCATCAAGACCAACGTAATCAGCACCAGCTTCCTTAGCTGCAGCTTCCTGATCAGGGGTACAGAGACACAGCACACGTGTCTGTTTACCAGTTCCATTAGGTAAAGTAACGACGCCTCGAACCATTTGATTTGCCTTACGTGGGTCTACTCCCAAACGTATATCAACATCAACAGATGCGTCAAACTTTGTTGTAGTAATTTCCTTAACAAGTTTTGACGCTTCAGTCAAAGTGTATGCCTTCCCTAGTTCAACCTTCTCAGCTACTGATTTCTGATTTTTTGTCAGTTTACTCATTTTTACTTTTGAAGTTTAATATTATTTACCAGGGAAGTCCCCTTTTACAGTGATTCCCATACTACGCGCAGTACCAGCGATAAGTTTCATTGCACTCTCAATTGTAAAGCAATTGAGGTCAGGCATCTTATCTTCTGCTATCGCTCTAACCTGTTCCCAAGTTACTGATGCAACTTTCTTACGGTTGGGCTCGCCTGAACCGCCTTTACCTTGGCAGCCTCTAGCAACTGAATAGCAGCCGGAGGTGTCTTGATAACAAAGCTGAAAGACTTATCGTTGTAGTATGTAATAACAACTGGAAGAACTTTACCAGCCTTATCCTGGGTGCGGGCGTTGAATTCCTTGCAAAAACCCATTATGTTAATTCCCTTAGAACCTAATGCAGGTCCTACAGGGGGAGAAGGATTCGCAGCGCCACCTTTAATCTGTAATTTGATTAATCCAGCAACTTCTTTAGCCATTTCTTTGTTAATATTTAAAATTTATATATATAAAAGAAGAATACTCGTAACAATTTATTCTTCTTTCGATACTTGCATAAAACCCAACTCCAAAGGATTTTGTCGTCCAAATATCATAACCATAACTTTCAGTTTGTGTTTCTCGGTATTGACGTCTTCAATAATACCATGGAAACCACTGAATGGACCATCAGTAACTTTAACGGATTCTCCAACAGTATATGGTATATCTGACACTTCTTCAAGTACAGAATCCTCAACATTTCCAAGTAGTCGGTTCACTTCTACCTGACGAACAGGCGTTGGCTCAGCCATTCCACCTAGAAATCCTAAAACATTAGGCATAAAACGGAGTATTGAAGCTATCTCCGAATTCATATTGGCCTGGACAAGCACATAACCAGGAAGACTTAACTTCTCGGTAACAACTCGCTTACCATTACGCAAAGAAGCATGACTTTCAGTAGGCAGTAAAACCTCGAAAACACTCCCTGCTAACTTCAAGTTTTGTCGTAACTCAGCATCAATATATTCTTTTACCTTTGCTTCTTTACCACTAATTGCTCGAAGTACATACCATTTCTTTTCTGTTTCAGCCATTCTTCCTAATGATTTAGCCAGGATATACTAATCCCATCACATGCTGTGATATGAAATCAAAAACAAACACAACGAGAGCAATGACTAGGGAAGCAGATAATACTATCATCGCACTATGTGTAAGTTCGGCACGTGTTGGCCATGTTGTCTTATGCGCAAGTTCGTTATAACAATCCTTGCAGTATTCTAAGATTTTCTTAAACATATAATCTTCTTTTAGCACGGGTTGAAGGGCTCGAACCCTCGACACCTGGTTTTGGAGACCAGTGCTCTACCAACTGAGCTAAACCCGTAAGGATAGATTCCCGTCGTAACGGGAATCTATTTAATATGGTATATCGAATTAATCTTCGTAAACCTCTGTAATCTGACCAGAACCTACTGTACGACCTCCTTCACGTATAGCAAAACGGAGACCAGCGTTCAAAGCAACAGCGTAGATAAGTTCAACCTTAATTTCCACGTTATCACCAGGCATTACCATTTCAATTCCTTCTGGTAATGTGATTTCACCTGTACAGTCCATTGTACGGAGGTAGAATTGTGGACGATACTTATTACCAAATGGAGTATGACGACCACCTTCTTCTTTCTTCAAGATATAAACTGAAGCCTTGAATTTCTTGTAAGGCTTAATCTGACCTGGATGGCAAAGTACCATACCACGCTTAATTTCAGCCTTATCAATTCCACGAAGAAGCAAACCTACGTTATCACCAGCCTGACCTTCATCAAGAAGCTTACGGAACATTTCCACACCAGTAACAGTAGATTTCTTATCTTCGCCAAGACCGAGCAATTCAACTTCATCGCCTACATGGATAACACCAGTTTCGATACGACCTGTAGCAACGGTACCACGACCAGTGATTGAGAATACGTCTTCGATAGGCATCAAGAATGGCTTATCAGTTGCACGAGGAGGTTCTTGAATCCACTCATCTACAGTATCCATGAGTTCCATAACCTTATCAGTCCACTTTTCAACACCATTCAAAGCACCAAGCGCAGAACCACGAATGATTGGAGTATCTTCCTCATATTCGTATTGTGTAAGGATTTCGCCGAGCTCCATTTCTACAAGTTCAAGCATTTCCTCATCATCAACCATATCACACTTGTTCAAGAATACAACCAAGCGAGGTACGTTTACCTGACGAGCGAGCAATACGTGCTCACGTGTTTGAGGCATAGGACCATCTGTCGCAGCACAAACCAAGATTGCACCATCCATCTGAGCAGCACCAGTAACCATGTTCTTTACATAGTCGGCGTGACCCGGACAGTCTACGTGTGCATAGTGACGCTTTGCAGTTTCGTACTCAATGTGTGAAGAGTTGATGGTAATACCACGTTCCTTTTCTTCAGGAGCGTTGTCAATCTGATCAAAAGACTTAGCTTCCTCACCGCCAAAGCCCTTATCGTGAAGGGTTTTAGAAATGGCAGCTGTCAATGTAGTCTTACCGTGGTCTACGTGACCAATTGTACCAATGTTTACGTGCGGCTTGGTACGCTGAAATGTCTCTTTAGCCATAGCTTATTGTTTAATTTATAAATGAATAATCTTTGTTTTTCTTTCTTATCTGTAATAGAAGAGAAAAGTAGAGCTGTAACTGAGAGTTGAACTCAGGACCTCTTCCTTACCAAGGAAGTGCTCTACCACTGAGCTATTACAGCAAGAGTGAGCGGAAAACGGGGCTCAAACCCGCGACCCCCAGCTTGGAAGGCTAGTGCTCTATCAACTGAGCTATTTCCGCATTTCTCCGTTTAGTCTCTGTTCAAAATGAAAGTCGACTAATACGGCAAGTATCTCTCTACTTGTGTGGGTAGTGATGGATTCGAACCACCGAAGCTAGAAGCAGCAGATTTACAGTCTGCCCCATTTGGCCACTCTGGAAACTACCCTATTATCTTTAAGTAGAGCCTCTTGTCGGATTCGAACCAACGACCCCGAGATTACAAATCACGTGCTCTGGCCAACTGAGCTAAAGAGGCGGATTGCAGCCGCTTGGCTACTCATTATTTACAATTAGTCGTAAAACGGCTGCAAAGATACTGCTTTTATTTTTATCCTCCAAGAAATAGAGGTTTTTATTATTTTCTTTGTTTTTTTCCTTTTGCTTTGGTGAGTTGGACCTTCATAGCATCTAAGCATAAATCTACTCCTTCCTCGAAGGTATCGCAAGTTTTTTTCTGCGAATAGTTTATTTCCTGGTATTGAAAACCGTCAAACTTGTAGTTTTATTCATTGCTGCAGCAGGCTTCTCAACCTTCAATTGCACCTCAACTTTCTGAATATCTTCGTAAGTTTTTTTCAAGTTTTTCGACTTTCTTATTGATGAAAGCCTCTAATTTTTCGGTAGTGTCAAAATGAATTGCTTGAATCTTAATATCCATAATTACCTCCTTTTATTTTAAGGTTATGCCCTTGGGTGGGCTTCTTTATATGTCTCCTTCAACTGCTCAAAGGTTACATGCGTGTATATTTCTGTCGTTGCAATATTCTTGTGACCGAGCAGTTTTTTCACGCTTCCCAATCCAGCTTTATTGTTTAGCATTGCTGTCGCAAACGTATGCCGTAGCACATGTGGTGATTTCTTCTTCAATGTTGAGACTTTTGCAAGGTTAGCCTTTACCATTGTTCTTACCAAAGTATCGGTAACACGCTCTCCTTTCTCGGTTACGAACAGGGCTTCGCACGCTCCTATTTCGGAATTACGCCTATGCAAATAAGCCTTCAGCGTTGTTTCGAGTTCTTCACCATATGGGATAACGCGCTGTTTATTGCGCTTTCCCGTTACTTTTAACTCACGAGTAATAAAGTTTATATCCTTTATATCTAACCCAATGAGTTCGGAAACTCTGATGCCTGTAGAATAAAATGCTATTATTATTGTACGCGCGAGTACATCTTTATAAGTATTCGTCCACATCCTCCGGTCAAGTAACCTATCCATTTCAGCTTCTTTTAAAAACTGAGGCAAGGCTTTTTTTCTTTTAGGTCCTTGGATGTTGTAAGTTGGATCGGTATCTACGAGTCCTCTTTTCAGCGCATAACGATAATAAGAACGAAGGGCGCTCAATCTTCGGTTAACCGAAGCAGAAGCATTCCCTTTATCCATCATTTGTTCTATCCAGTCTCGAATAATGTCAGAATCGACACTTTCCCAAGATAGGCTAGCTTCCAACTTTTTGTAGAACAGTTCAAATTGTTCTAAATCTGCCCTGTAATTGTCTATTGTTTTTTGCGAATAGTTCCGCTCAAAACGCAAGTACTTCAAAAAAGTTCTCTATGCTCAACACGTTGCAAATGCTTAACTCTTGGCAACGAAATTACGGATTTTTCCTTGAACTACCAAATTTTTACGCAAGAATTTTACTCTTCTGCGTCGCGAAGATGCTGTACATAAACGGCACGTTCCATCTTCAAACGCTTCTTAACAGAAGGCTTGTCAAACTGCTGGCGAGAACGAAGTTCTTTTACTACGCCTGTTTTTTCAAACTTTCTCTTAAACTTTTTGAGCGCTCTTTCAATGTTCTCACCGTCCTTAACTGGTACAATAATCATGCTTTTTAGTTTTTATTTATTAATATGTTAAACGTTTGCCAAGCGGCACTACGCCACTTTAAACGGGTGCAAAATTACGGCTTATTTTCCTATCTACCAAATAATTGCCTATTTTTTCTATGTTTTTGACACTTGAAAAGTACTAAAACATAGTTTCCACGACTTTTTCCTTACCTTCTTATGACTTACCATTTAATTCTCTTCTTCGCAAGTAAGTCTACTAAATCACGCACAAGCACATCGTATTTGTACCATTTATTTTCGCCTAAACGTACGGCGACAACATTATATTTAGGATAAATGAAGATATTTTGACCGAAAAGCCCTTCAGCAGAAATAGCTTTGCTGTTGGTAAAATTATACCAACCTAAAGAGTATTTATCTTTGTCTTCTTTCATTGCAGGCACGTACATCTGCGCTATCCAAGCAGAATCGACAATCTGTTTTCCATTCCAATTGCCTGATTCAGCACCAATCTGCCTATCTTTGCCAAGTCGCGCACATTGGTATTTATGCCTCCATAGCTCTTCGCATTGCGGTGTTTCTTACTATCGAGTGTTACAGTTGCCTGTGTTTCCATACCCAGTGGTTTCCAAAGCCTTTCACTGAGATAAGTCGCATACTTCACTCCCGTCGCCCGTTCCAACACATAGCTCAATATAGCAGTAGTCATACTGTTATACTCATATTTTGTTCCCGGCTCATCTTTAAACTTCAATTTCTTTATCTGTTTAACGGAATTGTGCCCAAAATACAGCAATGCCATTGAGCAAAATGGATTAGAATAGTTTTCACTATACTTTAGACCAGCCTGCATATTTAGCAAATGGCGTATCGTCAGCCGCTGAAAATGCTCGTCAGCATTGCGCAATTCCGGAACATAATCGGTAACATAGTCGTCTATGCTCCGTATTTTCCCCTCCTTTACGGCAATTCCACACATCAGCGCAGTTATTGATTTAGACACAGAAAAGATATTAGAATGACCCAATTTCTTCAGCCAACCATTGTAATGTTCGTACTTTATCGTGTCGTTCTGAATGATGATAAATGCCGATGCTCCACCGTCCAAACAGGTATATTCAGCAAAAGTCTTATCCTTTACAGGCTTCTTGTAATTAGCAAACGTAAGTTTCAAAGTATCCAACACACGCTGATACGATGGCAATTCGGCAAAACAAAAAACATTATTGGCATCGTGGGCAATGGTATCGTGGGTAAACAGCCGACCATCACGAATACTAGGTGCGTGGTTCACCAATGCACGCATCTCACGAAAGACAATACACGAGTTCAGCATCGTCATCAATACAAAACAGAACACAAACGTAAAATATCTCTTCATAAACTTGTTTTTAGTTCATCTCGTTACATAAATACGAATACAAAGGTAGAGAAATATAATTTATCAACAAAAATTCTATAATCCATTTTAACCCCTATCTAAATGTTAATAATATTCAAACACAATACTATTTTGTTAAAAATAGAGCGTGAAACAATGACAAGAATGCGAGTTTTACGAACTAAAAGAAGATCATTCGCAAATAAGCGCAAGGTTTATGTGCAAGTTCAAACTTTTTATTATAAGATATTTACGCTCTATTTATAGTATAAATGTGCAATAAAGCACAGAGGTTTTACTCACAGAACGAACAATAAAAACAACCTATAGAACCAAGATAACGCTACAAAAGTAGTTGTTTTGCATCGCAAAAGAGGCTCTTTTGCAAGACAAAAGCATAGGTTTTACATTTCAAAAGCGGTTGTTTTAAAAAACAAGAACGTTTTTTTTGTAAAACAACAGCATTTTTATTGTTTCACGATTCTATTTCAACGATCTCGCTTAAGTTTCTGCATTAAACATTTATATACAATTTTTAATAATTCAAGATATAAAATATGAGGTCTATATACCCTAACAAATACAAGTCAATACATAAAACATGTGGTAACCAAAACTTTAAGATGCTTATTTTTTTGCAGTTCTGTTATTTTTCTTAACTTTGTGGCACGTGTCGTTAAACAGTTCACACAACCTTAAAAAAAATAGACGTTTCATGACACATTGTGCGGACAAGGACCATAAGAAAACAAGAGTTGTCCGACATCTAAATACTGCAAAATCGAAACAAAAACAACAAAATTATGGAGAACAAAATACAGCAACGCTTGCAGAAATTGCGCAAGCTAATGAAGAAGAACAATCTTTCGGCATTTATTTTTCCAAGCACCGACCCGCATCAAGGAGAATATATACCCGACCATTGGAAAGGTCGTGAGTGGATTTCGGGCTTCAATGGGTCTGCAGGAACAGCAGTAGTAACCTTAAAGAGTGCTGCTCTTTGGACAGACTCGCGCTATTTCATTGCTGCAGAAGAACAACTGAAGGGAACCGACTTCGTTCTAATGAAAGAGCGTATAGAGGGTACTCCGTCGGTTTCGGAATGGTTAGCGAATGAGTTTAAAGGCTGCGAAGACGTTAATATAGGCATTGATGGGTGGCTTTGCTCGGAAATTTATGCTACCGAACTTATTTGGGACTTACGTGAAAAAGGCGACTTCTATGTTCATACCGACTTTGATCCATTGGAAGAGATATGGAATGATCGTCCTTCCATACCGAAAAACAAGGTAGAAATACAGCCTTTACAATATGCTGGAGAGGCAACTGCATCGAAATTAGCACGCATTCGTAAAGCATTAGCAGAACAACAAGCCGATGGTCTCTTGGTTTCTGCACTCGATGAAGTAGCTTGGGTGTTGAATTTAAGAGGCAGTGATGTGCACTGTAACCCTGTTTTCGTTTCTTATCTCCTTATTGATGCAACGAAGGCTACCCTATTTATCGATCACGATAAGCTGACAACAGAAGTTCAAACCTATCTTGAAAAAGAACAGATAAGAACAAAAGACTATCGCGAACTCACATTGGCATTACAGGAATATGATGGTAATGCATTGCTTGTTAACAGCAGCGAAATGACTCACAAGGTATATAACAGCTTCAAAAGTAGCCGCGCTGTAGTTGGAACATCGCCCATTCCTGCAATGAAAGCTATAAAGAACGACACCGAAATAGAAGGCTTCAAACATGCCATGTTGCGAGATGGCATAGCAATGGTGAAGTTCTTAAAGTGGCTTAAGCCCGCTGTTGAAGCAGGAGGACAAACCGAAATATCGCTCGAAAAGAAACTAACATCGCTCCGTGAAGAGCAAGATTTATTCAGAGGCATATCGTTCGACACCATTGTTGGATATGAGGCACATGGCGCTATTGTGCATTACGAAGCTACACCAGATACAGATATACCTGTAGAACCACGTGGATTGGTACTCATTGATAGCGGTGCGCAATACCAAGATGGTACAACCGACATTACACGCACCATTGCATTGGGCGACATTACCGAAGAACAGCGTCGCATTTATACCCTTGTTCTGAAGGGACACATACAGCTTGACCTTTGCAAATTCCCTGATGGAGCATGCGGTTCTCAGATTGATGCCTTTGCACGGCAGACTATGTGGCGCGAAGGATATAACTTTATGCACGGCACTGGGCATGGTGTTGGAAGTTATTTGAACGTGCATGAAGGGCCGCATCAGATACGTATGGAATGGAGACCTGCCCCATTGCATGCTGGAATGACCGTTACCGACGAACCAGGCATTTACCTTATAGGCAAATTTGGAGTACGAATAGAGAATACCTTATATATTAAGCCTTACAAGAAAACAGACTTTGGCACCTTCCTACAGTTCGAATCACTCACGCTCGCACCTATTGACACAACACCAATCGATTTTGACTTGCTCACCGATGAAGAGGTGAAGTGGCTCAATAACTACCACGCAAGAGTGTACGAAGCACTCTCTCCTCACCTAAACGAGGGAGAAAGAGAATGGCTTGCTGCTAATACAGCTGCTGTAAATCGCTAATTTACAACTAAAAATGTAATTAACAAACAATACCAACATAATGAAAAAGATTCTTACTGCGGCGCTTTTGGGACTTTCGCTCAATAGCTTTGCTGACAACGCACCATTGTGGTTACGCTTCAGTGCTATTTCTCCTGACGGACAAACTATTGCCTTTTCGTATAAAGGCGATATCTTTTCGGTTCCTGTAAATGGTGGAATTGCAAAGCAACTGACCACTAATCCGTCTTACGATGCCTATCCTGTATGGAGTCCTGATGGGCAAAAAAATAGCCTTTGCATCTACTCGTGAAGGTAGCATGGATATCTATTTGATGGACAAAAATGGCGGCGTACCGAAACGACTTACTACCAGTAGTAACAACGAAACGCCTATGGCGTTCAGCGATAACAGCCATGTGCTGTTTACTTCAGCCATTATGCCAACCTCAAAGTCTATCTTCTTTGCTTCGGGAATATTCCCACAGACTTACGAAGTAGGCACCGATGCAAGTCGTCCGCGCCTCTATTCGCCCATAACTATGTGTGATGCGAGCGTCAAAAGCAATGGCGACATACTTTATCATGACGTTAAAGGCTATGAAGACAACTTCCGTAAGCACCACCGTTCGCCTGTTACGCGCGACATTTGGCTTTATAGTAAAGGCAATTATACTAAGCTTACCGACTTCAACGGCGAGGACCGAACACCTGTTTGGGCCGGGAACAGCAATACATATTACTACTTAAGCGAAGAAGATGGAACGTTCAATGTGTACAAACGCAACATCGATGGTAGTGGAAAAACGCAACTAACATTTCACAAAAAGAACCCTGTTCGCTTCCTTACAGTAGCAAACAACGGTACATTGTGTTATGGATATGATGGCGAAATCTACACGCTAAAAGACGGAGAACAACCAAAGAAAGTGAATATCAACGTTGTTACCGACCAGATAGATAAAGACCTTATGCGCCAAGTGCGGACATCTGGAGCAACCGAAATAAAACTTTCACCTAAAGGGAAGGAGATTGCTTTCGTGTTACATGGCGACGTTTACGTTACTTCGTTAGACTACCAAACAACTAAACAGGTAACAAATACAGCAGAACAAGAGCGAAATATTGACTTCGCACCAGACGGACGAGGCATCGTTTATGGCTCTGAACGCAACGGAATCTGGCAGATTTACGAAACAAAAATAAAGAATAAAGCTGAAAAAAACTTCACTTATGCAACTGAGTTGGTGGAAGAACGCCTTACAAACACGAACCAAACGTCGCAGATGCCGCAGTATAGCCCCGACGGAAAGAAGGTTGCTTTCTTTGAAAACCGTGCTTCGCTGAAGATAATAGACCTCAAGTCGAAAGCTGTTACAACAGCTACCGACGGAAAAGACCTTTACTCTTACAGCGACGGAGATATATGGTTCTCGTGGAGTCCTGATAGTCGTTGGCTCTTAGCTCCGTACATGGGCAATGCAGGATGGAACAATACGGACATCTCACTCATAGATGCTACGGGCAAGAAGGCACCTTTCAACCTTACACAAAGCGGCTACAACGATGGCGGCGGCAAATGGGTGTTGAAGGGGAAAGCCATGTTATTCTTTAGCGATCGTGCTGGATACCGTAGTCATGGTAGCTGGGGCGCAGAGTCAGATGCTTACTTAATGTTCTTCGATCTTGATGCTTACGACCGTTTCCGCATGTCGAAAGAAGAACGAGAATTGCTCGACGAGGCTGAAAAAGAGCAGAAAAAAGATGATAAAGACGCTAAGGATAAGAGCGAAAAGAAAGATAAAAAGGACGACAAAAATAAGAAGAAAGACGATAAAAGCAAGAAAGACGAAGAGAAGAAGAATGAGGAAATCAAGCCTCTTCAATTCGATTTGGAAAACTGCCGTGATCGTATCGTGCGCCTAACAGTAAACTCTTCTCAACTGGGAGATGCTGTTTTAAACCCTGAAGGAGACGTGTTGTACTACCAAGCAGCCTTTGAAGGAGGATACGACCTTTGGAAACATGACTTAAAAGAGGGAAAAACACAAATCGTAATGAAGGAAGTGGGCAGCGGTTCGTTAGAGGCTGACAAGGACTTTAAGAACCTTTACCTCTGTGTTCGTAACGGAATCAAGAAGGTAGATCTTACTAAACAGTCAAGCGAAACATTGCTTTTGAAGCTCGTTTCGACTATAAGCCTTACCAAGAACGCGAATATATCTTCAACCACGTATGGCAACAAGTGAAGGATAAGTTCTATGTGGAGGACATTCATGGTGTAGATTGGGAAGGTTACCGCAAGATTTACCAACGCTTCTTACCTTATATAAATAATGAGTATGACTTCCGCGATATGCTCGGAGAACTGCTTGGCGAACTGAATGCATCGCATACGGGTGCACGTTACCAAGGCGAAAGCCCTTCACTTACAACTGCTACACTCGGTCTTTTCTTTGATAATGCATATGATGGTGATGGTCTGAAGGTGGAAGAAGTGATTAAGCGTGGTCCATTTGCCGTACGCAAGACTGATGTTACAGCAGGTTGCATCATCGAAAAGATTGACGGCGAGCCTATCCTTAAAGGTAAAGACTACAACTATATGCTTGATGGTAAGGCTGGAAAGCGTGTCATCGTATCTGTTTACAACCCAACAACGAAGAAGCGTTTCGACGTTATGGTAAAGGCAATCAGTAAAGGTCAGCAAGACGAATTGCTTTACAAGCGTTGGGTAGACCGCAATCGTGCTTTCGTAGACAGCATCTCTGGCGGACGCATAGCTTACGTTCACGTTAAAGGAATGAATAGTCCAAGCTTCCGTACAGTATATAGCGAACTGTTAAGCGCTGAAAATCGTGTGAAAGATGCAGTGATTGTAGACGAGCGCCACAATGGTGGCGGTTGGTTGCACGACGACCTTTGCACACTGCTCAGCGGCAAAGAGTATCAGAAATTCATACCTCACGGCAAGCATATCGGTAACGACCCGTTCAATAAATGGAACAAACCATCGTGCGTTTTGATTTGCGAAGACGACTATAGCAATGGTATGGGCTTCCCTCAAATCTATAAATATCTCGGCATTGGTAAACTTATTGGTGCGCCAATTGCAGGAACTATGACTGCCGTTTGGTGGGAAACGCTTATCAATGGTATGATTTTCGGCATCCCACAAGTAGGTTGTCAGGATATGAATGGCCGATTTGCAGAAACTTGCAGCTCAATCCAGACATCGAGGTGTATAATACACCAGCCGATTACATTAACGGTTACGACCGACAATTGGAGAGAGCGGTACGCGAAATGATGAAAAATAAGTAATCGCTCACAAACTTCTATCGTAATACTTAAAGTCTGATGGTCGGTAAATCTACTTCTTTGAAAAATGCAATTAGCTGACTATACAACTTACAACAGCGGATAGAACAATAAAATAGAATGGGCAAACACTAAGTTTGAACACTTATTTTATAATTTCATCAATAATAAAAGGTTTTGGCAAAGTTGCTAAAACCTTTTATTGTTTTATGTTTGTCGGTCTCCAATCCTTTTTACAATTGGGCAATATCTGGGTAAGAAATAATTTTTTTCTTTTCTTACCGGAAATAGTACTGAAAAAGGTAATTCCATTTAATAAAAATAACTCTTTTGTAAAACTAACAATTAAACTTTGACTTACAACTATTACTATATTCCAACATCAAACCCATTATTATAGCATCGTTTACGTACGTTTCTAAGCTATTTTAACAAGTAGAGCAAGACTTAACAAAATGGCTTATTTCGTAAGAAACATATAGATTTCTATTCTTGTGATACTGGGGTAAAATGCCTTTAAAAGCACTCTCTTTTGTAAAGAAAAGACATATTGAAAACCAATATCAATGCTTTGACGTTGTAAAACCCATTGTTTTGCATCGCAAAAGGGCCTGTTTTAGCATGCAAAAGAGCCTGTTTTACAACGCAAAACAACATGTTTTACAACACATTAAAAATCAAATAGTTACATAATATATACACGCATGTAAAATATTTACACTTTTGCTCCTCTCATTTTTATTATAAAACGAAATGTTATCATTCCTCTTTCGTAGTCTTTTCGCCTTTTGTTCGTACAGATGTAGCCTAATATTTTAAAGAAAAAATAGCCAATAACATGACTAAATGGGTAAATAAATCATACAGAATTTTGAGTCTCCAAAAGAGCCTTAATAGCTATATGAAACTGCTTTTACTATGTGTTAATTATTGTATACAACTGATTAATACTTGCTTTTATTTGTTATTTTATGGTAAAATTGTAAACTTTCCTACATAAAAATATGCTTATATTTATCAAAAAATAATAACTTTACCCTCTAACGCTATAATCCTAACCTTATCTAAAGACAACTTACAATGAGAAAAAAGTTATTTATTGCATTAGCAATACTATTTGGTATTAACAATCTTTGCAGTGCACAACCGTTTAAAACAGGCGTTCAAGACAACAGAATCCCTATATACGATGTGCCAGATGGAGAAGCAAAGGTCAGCGGTTACCTGCGCTACGACATGAAATACCGCACCAATGGTCTAACCTCCTTTAGGACGGACAATCCCAACAACTACACCTTAATAAAAGATTATGGTACTATAATGGGGAAAACACCAGTCTTTACAGCAGGTACATACGTTGGAAACAAATACATTGCCTATGAAACAACACTCTACACAAACGTACTTATGCCGCATGGAATAAGCATTATTGACCCAACAACAGGTGAATATGAAAGTAAAACAACTATTCCGGCAAACACTCCAATACTTATTTTAGATGAAATGACATACGACCCAAAGACTGAGAAAATCTTTGGAATACACTACGACACAGACAAATTCACCACTGACTTATACGAAATCAACAGCACAACCTACGCTTTGGTTAAGGTTGCAAGCATTAAAAAGCCTTTCTTTACGCTCTCTGCTGATAACGGTTTCCTCTATGCTGTAACAACAGAAAGGGACCTTACGAAGTCTTTCCTCGTACGAATAGACCAGAGTTCCATAGATGCTGGAAACAAACCTGCAAGGTAGAGATGGTAAGCCCATCTACAGGCATCGGTATAAACATAGGTAACTATAGCCAATCTATGGAGTTTGACAAAACTACACACCGTCTATGGTGGGTTGCTCAAACGGCTGACGACAAGGCATATATGGTAGAACTAAATCCAGAAACAGGAACTTCAATTAGTAAAAAGCTTATAAATGACGGATTGCAACTACTTTCAATGGCAATTCCATACCAGTATGTGGCAGACGAAGCCCCATCGTATGTTAAAGCACTTACCATACAAGCTGGAGAAAAAGGAGCCAATAACGCAACCTTGTCTTGGACTACTCCAATGCTCAATTACCGCAATAAAACCTTAACAACTATCGATGGAATAAAGATTTATCGTAACAACGAACTTGTTAAAACCATAGCCACAACTGGTAAAGGGGAAAATATGACGTGGAAAGACGCAGAAGTTTCTGAAGGTTACTATATATATAAGGTGGTTCCTTACAACCAGAACGGAGATGGAATTTACAAAGAAACAGCTACGTTTATTGGTGAAGATGTACCAGGAGCACCGCTAAATGTAAAACTTGTAGCAACTGGTACAGAAGGTACCATCACATGGAATGAACCTACAACAGGTGCGCACGATGGGTATTTTGATAACTCTACCCTCACCTACGATGTTGTTCGCTTGCCTGATAGCGCAAAGGTTGCAACAAGAACTGCTGCCCGTTCTGTAAAAGATAACGTATCAAGCCATGCTGGCTATAGTTATATTGTTACTGCTTACAACAAAAAAGGCAAAGGACTTTCTGCTACTTCCAACACCGTTGCTTATGGTTCAACAGAGTCTATACCTTTCATTTCTAGTCTTGAAACAAAGTCTGAATTTGACAGATGGACTATAATCGACCACAATCAAGACCGAATGACGTGGAATTTCAACGAAAATACTTCAAGCACACTATACGATCGAAGCGAGAAGAGTGCCGATGACTGGTTGGTTTCTCCACAATTAGTATTTGCAAAAAAACAAGAAATACCAACTCCGTTACACCTATTCTTCAGCAAACTGGATAGACCCTACAACTCATAAACCAGTGATGGAGAAGATGAAAGTGTACTATGGTACGCAGGCAACTCCTGAGAAATTAACAACGTTAATTAAGGATTTAGGAGAGTTCCATACCGCTTCAGAAAATTATTACTACGGCAAAGATGTGTTCACTCCTTCTGAAACAACAGGACATATTGCCTTCCACGCATGTTCAGACGCTCTGAAAGGCAAGATTTTCTTAAAGGATATTTCGCTTCGTGAGTATAGCGATAAGGACTTAAGTGTTAAGGAAATAAAGGGTTCTGTTACGGCTAACTGCAACATAGAACAACCTTTCATCGTTACTGTAGGCAACGAAGGATCAGCAACTGTAGGTAATTATACTGTTGAATTGTTCAATACCGACAATCAAGAAGTACTTGGAACAGCTACAGGAACAAGCGTTGCGCCTGACACAACAACCACAATTATAGTGATTTGGACTCCAAACAGCAAAGGCGATGTAAATGTTTCTGCACGTGTAGTACTGGCTGGTGATACTTATCCAGCCGATAACGTTTCAGCAACTCCATTGAAAGTGAAAGTTGATGCAGCCGATGCAGAAAAATGGATTACACTGAACGGAATAGAAAACTATGGCTGGGTAATGCCTTTCTATCTCACGAAAGCATACGCTCAGTCGCAATGTTTATACCTTGAAAACGAAATCCGCAAAAAGAATATAGACATCGTAGCAGTACAATTTAAATATAATGGTAAGAACAAATTGTCTTATACATTCCCTGCTAAGATTTCGATAAAAACCACAAATCGTAATAATACGAAAGCTCCAGATTCAGGATATCTTGGTTTCTTCGACCAAACTGATTGGACAAATGTATATGACGGTAAGATTACAATAGAAGGAGTAGGCGACAACAAGGAAATTAAAATTGTATTCGACAAACCTTTCAAGTATACACAAGGGAAACCTTCTCTTCAAGTTTGAAGCATTTCCTGGAGATGATGTCATAGCTGATTCGGAACACCCAGAATGGCTTTTTGATATGCCTAAAGGCGACGCTCGCTCAGCAAGATACGATGGTCAGACTGAAGATATAAAAGAAGACGACATCCTTATTTCCGAGTATATTCCATTCTTGATGGTAGAATACAAGGAAAAAAATTCATCAGGCATCTTCACAATAGGTAACGATGCTTTCAAAATTATACAGAATAACAACATACTATGCACTTCTACAGTGTGCGAACGCTTAGAGATAGCAAACATTTCAGGCGTTACTGTCATCTCAGCTAAGAACACTGACAAGCTCAACTTGGACATAGTACCATCTGGTATCTACTTGTTGAAGGCTGTAAAGAATGGCGTTACGCACACAATGAAGTTTCTTAAGAAATAAATATTACTATTAAACATATTCCATTTTCACTTTAAATCATTTTAAACATGAAACATTTTATTTATTCTTCAGGCGTTCTGCTGGCAAGCTTGGTGGCTATTCCAAGCTTTGGACAGACGACTGCGAACTCTTTCCCAAAGCTGGGAGAAAAAACATCATCGCCTATTATGATGGCCCCACCCTATCAAATACCACAGGCAATTGATGACAAAGCAAAAGGTATTACCATGTATGCTGGCCAGTTGGTAAGCCAAAACAAGAAGCGTGGTTGGATTAAATTCCGTACTGGAAAAGCTTCAGAATATGTAACACTAAAGAACTTTACATCAGATGAAGACCAGCACCAAGCTCATGGTCCATATTGTTCTGCATTCGATGGCAAAGACTGCTACACTATTTTTTGCCAATCTTATACCTATGGAGTGCAGCCTTTGTATTTTGCAAAGTTAAACGTTGCTACTGGAGATACCACTACTATCTACAAGTTTAATGAAACTGAAAAGAATAGATGGTACATTGGTTATGATGTCTACGCTATGAGTTATAATCATGCTACAGACGAAATTTTCGGTCTTGGCAAAGATTATGAAACACAAATTATTGATGGAGAAGAAAAAATTGTAAACGCTTACTCTGTACTTTATACCATCAATAAGGAAACTGGTGAATTCTCTGAAGTTAAGAAATTAGATCGTGTCTATTACAATTTCACTTTTGATTATGATGGCAACTGCTATATGTTACGTCCAAAAGCTAAAAGTGAAACAGACGAATCAATCGTAGGTACTGAACTCGTTAAGTTTAATGGTGACTTCAATCAGATCTCTGCAATAGAATGTAAGAGCAAATGGGGCGAGACTTATATCCAAAAATACTTTGGTACTATGAGCTTTGACTTTACCACAGGAGACCTTTGGTGGATACCTGTAGGAGACTATGGAGCAACAACTCTCTATACCATTGACACCGCAACTGGTATTTACGATGGCAAATCATGGTTCAATGTTGGAAACTCATTTGTTGGTCTTACTATTCCATATATGACTGCTGACGCACGTACTGCAGCTGCACAAGTATCAGGTATTGATGCAAGAGCTGACGTAAATGGTGCAATGGCTGATACCATTAAGTGGGTAAACCCAACAAAGGCATGGAACAATAATGACCTTACAGAACTCAAAGAGGTGTTGGTTTATCGTAAAAAGCAAAATGTAAATACAACAGAACTTACACCAACAGCAACTCTTCTTTCTGCAACCAACGCAGACCTCATTGCCACAATCGATGCTACAAATATGATGGGTAAACCTATGTCATATGTAGACACACACCCATATTCTGGCATAAATACTTATTATGTTGTTGCTTCACGTGTGTCTGGCGAAAAGGGTGTGCCTGATAGCATACGTTGTTACATGGGTATCGATGTTCCAGGAGCCGTTCAAAACATACAAATTAAGAAGAAAGGCACAGGTATTGATTTGTCTTGGGAAGCTCCTACAAAGGGCTTGAATAATGGTTATATCAAAGCATCAGAACTTACTTATACTTTAACACGTATGCCAGACAATGTTGTGGTAGCAAAAGATATAACTACAACAACATACGAAGACAAGACTTTGGGCGAACAACAAAAATACTCTTACAAGATAATGGCTAAGAGTAATGCTGGAAATGGAGAAGTTGCAGAATCTGAAGGCATTATGGCTGGTAGTGCTTTAGCAACTCCTATTGACCTCAAGTTTGGAACTCAAGACGATGCAAATCGTTGGTATTGTCCAAACACTCAATCAATCTTCTTCTACTATTGTGGTGGATACGATGAAGATTCTAAGTGTTTGATTGGATATAGCAACTACAAAGAAGCTGAAGGATTTGTAACTTCACCTCCTCTCAAGCTTGAAGCTGGTAAGACTTATCGTATTACAACCGACTTCTATGCACACCAAAAGGAGACTCCTTTCGACTTAAGCTAACAATGGGCACTAATGGTGAAGACCTCTCAGGCGCAACTGTTATCAGAGAAGAGAAAGATTACTCTTATAAGAATATGTATACTCGCGAGAAATTCGAGGATATGTTTACTGCACCAACAGACGGAACATATTACTTTGGAATGTCTATCGCTACACATAGTCAATACAATAACTTCAGATTGTTTGGTATCAACGTAGATTATGTTGCAGAAATGACTTGAAGGCATTCTCTATTAACGGCATTCAAGAAGCTGTTGTTGGTTATGACAACAAGTGTACTGTTAAAGTTCGTAACGTAGGTTCTAAGTCACAAAGCAAGTATAGCATCAAGATATATTGCAATGATGAAGGTAACAAGACTCTTGTTGGCGAAACTACTAACGTTCCTACATTAGAGGCTGGTAAGATTGCTGAAGTTCCTGTAACATTCAATCCAACAAAAGATGGTATGTTCGATTTCTACGCTATCGTAGGACTTGATGGAGACCAAGAGCACAGAAATGATACAACATCTGTTGTTCGCATCAAGGTTAATCCTGCTGGTACCACTCCTTGGACAAATATCGTAACAAGCGGTAAGGACGAAGGAGAAGATACTCACGGACCTTGTATGAACAGCGATATGTACGAGAAAACACAATCAGTTTACCTTGCATCTGAAATTAATGCTGACAAGAATGGCAATATCACACGTTTAGGTTACATCTACAATGCTAATAGTAACTTGACAGATAGAACTGATCCATTCAAGGTTAAGATTTATCTTGCACATACCGACAAAGAAAGTTTCAGTTCTCGTTCACAATGGTTGAAAGATGACGAACTTACTCTTGTTTACGATGGTGAATATACTCTTGAACCAGGACAAAACAACATTTTGGCATTCGACCTTCAGACTCCTTTCAAGTACGATAAGACAAAGAACCTCATCGTAGTATTCGACAAAGAAGGTGCAGTTCCATCTAATCTTATGTTCTGTGCAGTATATAAAGTATTCAACGCTAACTCTTCTAATGTTTACAGAATGTTGGAATATGCAGAAGCTGCTCCATTCGATATGTCTAAGTCACATGCTTACAACTCGGCTCCAATCCTATATCTTGGTTTCGACGTCGCAAACAATATCAGCAATACACACGTAGCAGGCAAAACATTCTTCTACGATGTTAATAGTGGTATAATGACATTCGGAAAGGATATCAAGACAGCCAACATCTATTCTGTAGATGGTAAACTTGTCAAGACGATCAATGTTACTGGCAAGGAACAAACAAGACTCAACTTGTCTGCCGGACTTTACATTGTACGTACGATTGACAAGAATGGTGTCGCTACAAGTATGAAATTTAATGTTAAATAGAACAATGAACTCTTTCAGAAAATATATATTTCTGTTATCGCTTGCAAGTCTCCCCTTTACGGGGGGAGGCTTGTTTGCTCAAACAGCAAACGAAAGTCTGTTTAAATTAGGACCACTTTCTTCAAACCAGAGCCTTAAAGCACCATCTTCTAACGAAAAAATGCGCATAGGCTATAGCACACCTGAAGTAAGCAGAGGCCTTATTGCACAGATAACAGGTTCACATACGTATCATGCAGCGGTTTACTTCCCTGCAGAATTACTAAACAAGTATGTTGGCGACAAAATCGAATCTATCGAATTTGCCATTGCACCTAAACGTGGACATATGGTTGAATACTTCATTTGTTCAGACTTAAAGAACATGAAGGAAACCACATTAGCTCAAGGAGCTACTACCAACTATAAAGAAGGTTGGAATAAAATGAGCTTCAATAAGCCTGTAACCATCAAAAAAAATATGAATCTCTACATCGGTTACATACTTTATTTGAATGATGGTGAAGATTACGACTGCCTCTTATTCGACCAAAGCCGTTATGCTGTAACAGGTAGAAACTGGTATGGTTATGATATGAACTGGTTTAACAATACAGCTGGTATAGATAAAAATATTTGTATCCGTGCCGTTGTATCAGGTAATACTGTTCCAAACAACGATATCTCGTTAATGAGACTAACATCTGAAGATGGAGGCGAATATGTTGAACAAAACAAACCTAAGTCATACATTGCTTATATTCAGAACAACGGAATCACTCCAATAAATTCTCTTACACTTACAGTATCTGCAAAAGGACTCCAAAGCAAAGAGGTTGTACTTGATGGTTTCGATGTTCCTAACAATACTCCTCAACAAGTTAGATTAGATAATATTTCTATTCCAGCAGAAGGAAACTTCACAGCGACATTTACAGTTACAAAAGTTAATGGAGTTACCGATCCTGACATAGCAGACAACTCAGCAGAACGTAAAGGTTACTCTATTAAAGAAGGAACTGGTCCTGTAGATCGCACAGTTCTTTTTGAGGAATTTACTTCTGAAGGTTACAACGAGTGTGCTATAGCAGACGAAGTATACACTGATATTTTAGGAACACGCGATGATGTTATTCGTGTAAACACCACTTAGATTATAAGCAACAAAAGGACCAATTCAAAATTGATGCAGATAAAGAATACGAGCAACTATATGGCAATTCTAAAACCTTCGTTCCAGCGATCGCCGTTGACCGTATTATTGTAAGTGGTCTTGAAGATCCTGGTCCAGCTTATTTCATTGCAGACGGCGAATCAGTATCTCAACTAACTGATTTAGCAAAAGGTGTATATTCTTTCGTAACTTTGAAGGCTGAGCCAAAAGTTAATGGCAAACAAATCGATGTAAAGATAAGTGGTCATGCAGGAACAAACGAAATGCCGCTACAAACTGATTTACGCCTAACAACTTGGCTTGTAGAAGATAATATTAAGAGCACACAGCAACAAGGCAAAGATACTTATGTGCAGAATGGTGTAATAAGAGCTGTACTCAGTGGTAACGCATGGGGCGATGCTTTAGATATTTCAAAGTATGACTTCGAAAAGACCTACTCAGTTCAGATAAAGCCAGAATGGAATGTAAACAATATGCGTATCGTTTCTTGTGTTAACAACTATAATGAGGATGCTGCAAAACGCACCATTTATAACTCTACACAAGCATTCTGCTCTAATACATCAGGAATAACCTCACATACTTCTGATGATAACAGCAAGGCTTTCTCTATTCTTAATGGCAAACTATACATGTCTCAAGGTTACCATCTTGTAGGAATCTACGATGTATCTGGCAGAAAAGTTAGCACAAGCCAATTAGGAGATGGTCTATACATTGTGAAAGCAAGCAATGGTAAGAATGTTATTACACAGAAAATTTGTATAACTAATTAACATTATGTGTATGAAAAAAATAGCTTTTTTATTCTCGTTATTACTTTGTCTTTGCTCTTTTGAGGCAAAAGCAGAAATAGGTAGCTGTTTCTGGGGATATTGTAACAATAAGGTTACAGGCGAATTTGGTTCAATGAAAAAAGCCAAAGGTGCCATTTTTGTTCCTGCTGAAGTTGCAGAACTCTACAAAGGCAAGACCATATCTACTATCAAAATAGGATTGGCAGCAATGGCGAATGATGTTAAGGTTTTCATCACAAAAGATCTTAATGGCGAAAGTAGTAGCGTCAAAACAGCAGGAAAGTTATTCAATGGCTGGAACAATGTAAAGCTAAGCTCTCCTTATACGATAGATGGAGATGGTTTCTATATCGGCTATAGCTATGAAGGCGACAACTATTCAATGGGACATGCAGACATGTATTCACCAAATGGTTGCTGGGCTGACTTAGGAGATGGTTGGAAAAACTATGCTACTAACAATGCACTTGCGCTTACTATTCAAGCACAAATAACAGGGGAAGATATGCCTAAGGATTTATGGCTCTTTACAAAACGCAACGTTATTGTGCAAAAGAACAAGCCTTGTAAGTTAGAATTTGGTGTAATAAACTTAAGTCCACGCATTGCAAGAATCTTAAAAGTAGGTTATTCCGTAGACGATGCTGAAGAGCAAACAATGGAATTCAAAACCACAATGGGCTCTAACGTAGAGAAAATTTTCTCTATTGATTATCCTGGATTCAGCAAAGACGGCTTACATACAATAAAGTTCAGACTTATTAGTGTTGATGGCGAGGCTGATGCATACGCTGGCAACAATAACGACTTTACAAATATAAAGGTTAAAGGTAGCGTTCCAAAGCAACGTTTTGTTGTAGAAGAAGGTACAGGAACATGGTGTGGTTGGTGTCCAAGAGGTATTGTAGCTTTCCGACACATGGCTGAGAAATATCCAGAAACCTTTATTGGTATTGCTGTTCATAAGAGCGATGGGTTGGAAACAAAGTCTTATAGCAATCTTACATTTAGAGGATATCCTGGTTGTTATGTCAATCGTAATTTGAAGAACTCAACTTCACCAGAAGCAGCAACTTTGGAAGTAATGCACAACAAGTATGTTACTAAGAATCCTCACGTAGGAATTGAAGTCCAAGCAGACTTTACTGATGACAGCAAGAAGAAAATAAACGCAAAGGCGCTCTCTTCATTCTTTGCTGCTGAACAAAATTTGGAGTATAAGATTTCCTTTGTTCTTATTGAGAATGGTATAAAGGGCTATAAACAAGCTAACTATTATACTGGCGGTAAGAATGGAAAGATGGGAGGTTTGAAAATCTTCCTGGTTCAGTTGCTATCGATATGGACCACGTAGCACGTATGAACTACAGCTATGAAGGAATAAAAGGAAGTATTCCTACCAGTGTAGAAGCAGACGAAACTATAGAGTATGCAGCACAACTTGAAGTTCCTGGTAATGTTCAAAATGCCGATAATCTGTATCTTGTTGCCTTATTACTTAATAGTAAAGGCGAGATAGAGAATGCTGCAGAAACTAAGGTTATGCCAAATCCAACAATGTCTATTACTGACAATAGAAATCTTTTGGTACCTGAATTTAGCTTCGCTAATGGAACCCTCAATGTAAATGGTTTCGCAGGAAAAGTATTCATCTACAACGTCTATGGTGTTGAAGTACCTAACCGCGATATTCCAAGTGGCATTTACATTATCAAATGTGTAGATGGTAACAATTCTTTTGTAAAGAAGATGGTATTAAAGTAAAACGAGAAACTTCTTCTGAAGTTTGCTCTTAATAGCACTATACTTTTAAGCGGGTATGCCAAAAAATATGGCATACCCGCTTTCTATTTCTATATATTTAAAAACTAAGTTCTTGGCCTATATGACAAAAAAATGTGCTTAAAATTCTTGTAACTATCTAATAATCATTATCTTTGTTCTATTTATATTTTTTTATGGCAAAAAAATCTGCTTTTATTGTGGGGCAAAAATCGACTATAAAAACGTGGTCATCTTAATGGTAGTCAACGCTGGTATTGTAAGTGCTGTAAGAGGAGCTTTGTTGGACATAAGCGCCTTACCACTACCATCGTCAACCATCGTTATTCCAAAAGGTAATCTAACAGTCAAAGATCTATCAGAGGAGTACGGAGTTTCAACCAGGACAATCTATAGAAAACTCACCAAATCTTATAAAGAAGAACTTCCCAACCTTCTTGTTCGCCCTGTAGTGGTTTTAATGGATGCCACCTATTGGGGACGTAATTTTGGTGTCGTTATCATGAAGGATTCATTGTCTGGTGATGTACTTTGGTTTAAGTTTATCAATAGGCATGAACGTCTTGAAGACTATAAGGAGGGCATAAGCTACTTGGAGTCACTTGGATATACCATTCAAGGGCTTGTATGCGATGGTTTTAAGGGACTTAGGCAAGCTTTTCCCAATTATAAATTCCAATTATGCCAGTTCCATCAAGTAATGACTATAAAGACAAAACTAACTTCAAGACCCAAGCTTGAGGCTTCAAAAGAACTGCTTGAAATATCCAAGATGTTATGTCATACGGATAAGGAGTCCTTTATTGGGGCTTTAAAGGAATGGTACACCAAGTGGGAGGATTTTCTTAAGGAACGGACAACAATAGAAGACGGAAAATCACATTATACTCATAAAGCTCTACGTAGTGCTTTTTTGAGCCTTAAAAGGAATATGTCGTGCTTGTGGACATACTATGATTACCCTGAGTTGAAGATGCCAAATACAAACAATGCCATTGAATCACTCAATGCAGATTTAAAGACAAAATTGAACCTACACAAGGGGATCAGTATGGAAAGAAGAAAGATCTTCATCCAAGACTTTATAAAGTCCCATTATCCTAAGAAATAAAAGGGGAATGGGAGATTTTAAGCACATTTTTGTCACATAAGAGAAAACGACGCTAAAATAAGCACACTTTTTGTCATATAAGCCAAGTTCTTTATATAAAAAGAACTGTGATAATTTCCTTTTAAGCAGATTGTTGGGAGAATTCTTGTATAATTCTTCTATAACACAGAAAATTTCTATAACTTTGTCTTTAGCAACCATCAACTAGTTGTTTTATAAGTTACTGGTAATCAATTATGAAGTTGCAATAATCACAAGATTAAAAGATATGGTCAAAATAAAAACAGAAGATAAATCAAGAACTTTTTATTGGCTATGAGAACGATTGTTGGGAAAAAAAGTATTTACAGTCAATGATTTAAAAAAATAAGATTATTTGATATAATCAATAACCCTTTAAGAAATCTGAAAAAGTAAAATAAGTGAAGAAGATTTTAATGTTATAATTCAGGCAGAAAAAAATTAAAAGTTAGATAGTCGCATTTGTGATTCATATCGGACATCTGAAGGTTTAGATACGTATTTCCTACTTTATAAAAAAATAACATATATGTATTTTTCCTTTGGAGAATTACAACCAACCAGAGTTGTCTTGAACATTGAGAGTTGTTGGCAAATGGATTAAGATTGAAGTTGAAGTTCCGATACTGACATACAACGAAAAGATTATAGAACAGGAATTAAAGAAAGGGAAGAAATTCATACGCAGTTTGACACGACAAACACGTACTCTGGAGCTTAATAACAACTGCCTGAAAAATTATAATTACAAAATAAAAAAATTTATAATTATAATTTTTTTATTTTTATAATTAAAAACTTGATGAAATATAATTATAATTTCTTCGCACTTATTACCTTCCTCTTTAAACAGATTTATTCATCTTTGAAGCGTTGAGAATATCAAACTAATAACAAGTCATCCCTTAAAAACTATATTTCAGCATAAAAGCTTGTAGTAAAGGCTTTATGCTGAAATATAGTTTTTAAGGGATGACTAAATAAGTTTTGGATTGTCATTTATTTCATCAAGCTTTATCCTCTCTGGAACAAATATATCTCTATTATGAATCATGAAATTACCACTTTTGTCATTATAGTTTGCAACGGCATCCGGTAATGCAATCAAATTACTTTTTCCTTCATCGTAATCTCCCTTGTTGCATCAGGTAAAGTATAGTACCAATATACCTTCTGCCCTAACTTTTTAAGAATATTATATACCTTGCTCTTCCATTCTCTTTCTTCAAGATCATTTACATCATACGAATCTGCAATTCTCTCATGCTGAAAACCATTCTCCTTTTCTTATGGTGCGATGTAAGCCACAATGGAAGCAGTTTTTTGTCATCGAAAACTTTTATGCTTATAACTATAGTAAATAAAGGGGTATAAAGAGATTTTAGTTCTCATTTTATCATATAAGTCTTTATTTAATATTTCTTATGTTCATCTTTTTAGATGTAAATTGTATGGATACCAATCCTCAACACCATTTTTCTAATTGAATACGAAGCCAATACCTGTCAATAGTTTTGTCTATTACTTCAAAAGTTTACATGTACAGGAATCCATTTATAATCATATTCTGTAAGTTCCGATAATTTTTTTCTTTATCAATCGTTTAGGGCTATTTTTTTGCTTCGTTTGAGTAGTGATTAGCTATTATTAGCGAGTCATTTTTGTACTTAATAAGGAAATTCTCAGATACATTTATATTTTTTTCATCTTTTATTATATACATCTGCAGACTTTTTATGCCTACTGGCTTAACATATCCGCTAAAGTTTGAAAATAGAGTATCTCCATTTTCATGATAAGCTCGTGCATATTCTAAGAATTTAGCTTTATTTTTTTCTTCTGAATAGTTTTCTATAGAAGGTCTATGATCGAAGTAGAGGTAAAATTTAGTCGAATCCATTACGCTCTTTTCTTTACCATCTACAACAATCTTTTTAAAATCTTCAATACCACCTTGAATGCTGTTTGGTATAAAATATTTACTTAGCCAGTATTTAGTTGTGTACTCATCAGTTTTATTGTGATAAGGATTGTCGTCGTGGCACGAAGCCATTACTACTGCTGCGATAAGTAATAAGATATTCTTTTTGTTCATAGCTGTTTTATATTATGGATGGACATTTAATATAGCTCTCATTTTAAGCTTATAATCTTGATTGTCTTGTTTATTAGTATTTTTTTCGTCTTCTGCATTATCGTATGTTGCCTGTAGTGTTGGATTAAAGATATTAGCATAGAAATAACCATTATACTTTCCTCCCATGCCCCAATTTATATGTAACTGTTTATACTGATGTCCTACGGGATATTCTGAATTATCATACTTTATGCCACCTTTTAGTCTTATCTCTAATACCCTATAACCATCACAAAGCCATGAATATGGTTTGGGAGAGACATGACTATTTCTGGTCTTTTTAACCTCAGCATACATAGGTACAGGGCTATAATTATCAATACTTTTTTTATTATATCTTAAACTAAAATTTGTTGATATTTTTTTGAGGGATTAGAGTAACTTATTTTTGTCATAAAAAGATTTATTAGTTTTTGCAAAGATAATAAATAATATTTGATATAGTTATTCATAAATTAAAAATTTTTTTAATTTTAATTTATTATTTTATGATTAAAAACTTGATGAAATATAATTATAATTTTTCTTTTGCGCTTATTACTTTCCTCTTTAAACAGATTTATTCATCTTTGAAGCGTTGAGGATATCAAACTAATAACTATACTTTTGGCTGTTTATTTTTGATTTAACAACATATAATCCACAAGTCATTATAGCTTTCTTGCGCTTAAGATAAGTTACCCTTATTAAAGTATGCCTTAAAAGAGATGGAAAGCAGTTAGAATTTGTAGGTTATTGCACCAAAAGGAATACAGCCACCATTCAACCTATAAGAGAAGTTGAATGAAAGTTCATCTTTCGACGGATTACCGATAAGATTATAAAGTCCAAAGCGAAGGAAAAATTTAGAATTCATAAATTCCTTTCTAAACGCATAACTAACATCTATACGATAGCGCGTTGGGTCGCGTTGGGTACGGAACGTTTCGAGTTTATTATTCTCATCTCCGTAAAAAGAATCATAAGGGAACTTTCCAGAATTAACAATACCACCAATTGTGAAAGTAGAATGCGGAAAAATATCGTATGAAATAAAAGCATTAAAATCGTGTGGGAGGTCAAACAATGATGGTATTTTACCAAGTTTAGGAAGTTCGGCATACCATTCGCGACTCTTAGAGAAACTATAAGACAGCTGCCAACTAAATCGACGCCAACGATTATACATATATAGATTTATACCATAGCTTTCTCCATTGCCTTCCATCATATACTTATCCCAATTGCTATCTTCGATGAACGAGTTCGGACGGAAGGCCAATAAGTTGTAACGACGCTTGTAATAAACCGACAAGTCGATAATGCCAGCAGGTAGATAGTGTTTCCAACCCATTTCATAATGCGTTGCCGATAAAGGCTTAAATCCCTTTATACTGGGCATAATAAAGTCGAATGGGGCAGAAATATTTGAAACAAGTACATGGTGATAATATTGTTCCATACGCAAAAACGTAAGATAGAACAAATCTATATTGTTTACAGCAGCCTTTAATGTCAGACGTGGCTGTAAGCTTTGATAATTCTTGTAGTTCTTAGGCGCATATAAAACATAATGTAAACCCGCTTGAGCATAGAACCAATTCGTAAAGAATATGCGATTATCCAAGAACGCAGATAACTGTTTTATAGGCTCTTTCACATTGTATAAACCCTTACCAAAACCAGAAAGTTCGTATTGTTCAATATTTGTTTTTAGTCCTAAGTTCACCTTATAGTGCGAACTCATCTGATAAGAGAACTCAGTATTGGCATAAAAACGCTTTGAACCATTAGTAACAAACTTATCTGCACGAAGTATAAACGCCTCTGCGTCGGCGCTACTTCGATTATTACTATATGCAATTGCTGAAGAATTGGTAAGTCGGTGATTTATTATTCTATTGAATTGCAGGGTGTATAGTAGGGTGTTCCACTCCAAAACTGCATTCTTGTAGTTATTATTCGGCTCCTTGTATTTATCATTTGAATTATAAACAGACAATTGTAACATTGTAACTGAGTCTAAATTCCAAGCCAGTTTAGCATTAACGTCGTTAAAGATATGCGTAGAATACTTATTCGAACTAAAATACTTATCAATCAAATCAAGCCAACTTCGCCTTGCACCCACCAGATACGACAATTTATTCTTCACAATAGGACCTTCTGAAACTATCGAAGCCGATGCAACATCGAGCGATAAAGAATGTTCAAATTTGCTTTTATTTCCCTCACGAAGTTTCACGTCCATTACTGATGAGAGGCGCCCTTCATATCGCGTAGGTATATAACCATTGTAAAACGAAACCGATTTAATAGCATCGCCATTAAAGATTGGAAGTAATGTATTAAGGTGATTAGGACTAAAAACAGGAAATCCTTCTAGCAACGTAAGGTTTTCGTCAGTTCCACCACCTGCAACATTGTAGCCAGTATTGGCAGTAGAAAGCGAAACACTGGGTAATATTCGCACTTGAGAGAATAGATCTGAATTGCTAAACGACAACATATTAGAAGGCGAAGCGTCGTTTAAATCTTCTTTACTCTTACTCCGTTGCACTTGCACATTCTTTATTTGGTATGGAATTGCGGTCAGTGCAATGGTCTTTTGCATATTATCTTGCATGTTGAGCGTCTGCTCGTAAGGAGAATAACCCATATAGGAAACCGATATTTTTCCTTTTCCTCGATTTAGCATAAGAGAAAAAGCGCCATTCTTATCGGTTGCAGTAATGGTTTTAATTCCCTTTCCATCAGTTATCTTAATAGTTGCACCAAATAACTTCTCTCCTGTTCCTTCCTCCTCTACAACACCAGAAAGGAAGACACTTTTTGCCTTTTGAATATCTATTTTCAAACGTCTGTCTAATCCAACAGATAATTTATACTCGTAATCCTTAAGCAATGTAGCAAGGAGTTGTTTCACAGTTATCTTTCCATAACGTTGAAACTTTACCATTCGCGTAAGATCAATGCTGTTTGAAGGATAAGAAAGTTCGATATGCGCCTGCTTTTCTATGAGATTAAACCAGCTTTTCACTGTTGCAGGTTGCATATCAATAGTTAGAATAAAGTCTTCAATTGAAGGTTCACTCTTTACTATTTGAGGAAGTTTTTTCTTGCCTTGTATCTGGATAAGCAACTTACGATTATCCATAGAAATAAGGTTATATTCGTAGTCTCCTAGTATTATGTTAAGCAACTGCGATACCTTTATTTTTCCCGATGCACCAATCGTAATTTTTTGTTTCAGGTCGATTAACGTCGAATTATATGAGAGTGTTGCCTTCGCTTTGCGTTCAATACTCTGAAACCATGTAAGCATAGTGGCAGAAGAAGCATCTATTCCGATGACTTCTTCTGCCACTGAATTTTGTCCGTGCGCCACTAACGTGACGAGTAAGAACACTATTGATAAAAGCAATCTAGGCATTTATCTCATAATTAACAATTATTTGTGCATTTTAAAATGGATAGATGATACTGCTTCGTATTGGCAGTTACAAAGAATAGCCAGCTCGGCAACAGCTTCTTCTGGATTTTCTGTGCGCAATTTAGTTGTAATTCTGTTGTTTGAAAGTCCTTTTTCCATTTCTATGCGTACGTCCATTCCTTTCTCTATTTCCTTTATTGCTGTTGCTAAAGGTGTGTTGTTGAACACAAATTCTCTAACTTCTCCTGCTTTTTTCTTTTGTTTGCTTGCAATTAACTTTCCGTTTTCATTTACAGCAGCTTCTCCTTGGGTAAGAGTAACAACCTGCGAATTAGCTGAAACACAAACTCGACCAGTTGCTACAGCTACACTTTCAGCACCTTGTTCTTCTGCATTTACTGTAAACGATGTACCTAATACTTCTACCTTCAAAGCACCTGCCTCAACTGCAAAAGTCTTTTCTTCATGTTCAACATCGAAGAAAGCTTGTCCTTCAAGTTCAGCAAGACGCTTTCCGTCTTCTTCTTTAAACGTCAATGACGCCTGAGGAGAAAGCGTAACACTTGAGCCATCAGGAAGTGTAACCGTATTTTCTGTTGGAGTATTATTAGCATATGTTGCTATTTCTGCACCATTTAGGTAATGATACGCAAGTGTACCAATACCGATGAGCAGTAAGAGCGATGCTGCGATATTGAATATACGTCGCAATGTTAATACTCTTGTATTATATTGTGTAGTGGCATCTGTCAAACGGTTTTCTATTTTATTCCATGCAGTTTCTACATCATATTCCATGTTTTTTGTGGTTTCTGCCTGTGCCATTATACTTTTTAGCATATCAAATTCAGCCCTGTTGGCATCTTTATATGCCATCAAAGTTCTCTTTTCACCCTCTGCAAGTGGCTCATTTGCAAGTATTTACCCAGAATTTCGTCTATTTCAATTAAGTTTTTCATAAGTTCAGTGCTATTGATATAAGTAGTATCACAGTTGTAACAATAGGATTGGCAGCAATATAAGCTCTGATTATCTTAATAGCTTTGCCTATATGGTTCTCAACTGTTTTCTCAGAGATATCCAAATGTGCCGCAATTTCTTTGTATTTCATCTTTTGCAGTTTGCTCATAGTAAACACCTCTCTACATTTTGGAGGCATTTCTTCTAACACTTTCTCTAACAATTGCTTGTAATCAGTAGTCGGATTGTTTTCCGAATCTTCTGCAGCTAGCTTCAGAGTGTTATCGTCATGCGATATTTTCTCGTATGTTTTGTTGTTATTCAAGAACGTTAAGCAGTTGTTGCGTATAGCCACTTTCATGTAAGCAAGCATTTCTTCTTCGGGCAAACAGTCTTTCTGCTTATCCCAAACGCTAATAAAAAGTGTCTGCACGATATCTTCACAATCGTCTCTATCAGCAATATAACCGTTTGCTATTTTGCATAGCATTGGGTAATACTTTTTAAATCGCAGCCTAAATTGTTCTTTTCTGTTTTCACTCATTATATTTGAAGGAGTTTGACACTTATGTCTTAACCTCTCCTAAACGGCAGTACAAAGGTACAGTAAATACTTTTATTTCCATTCGTTTTTATGTTATAAAATATTTCTTATCGTCTTTATTCATAGAAACAGCATAATGATAAAAACCCCTATTAGGCACACGTGCTTTATTAACATGATTTATTATTATGCCCGAAAATATCTTGATGTTTTCCAATGGATAATATTTTTTCTTTGTATATTTGCATTCATATAACAACATTAAAACTTTTAAAAAGAGAAAAAGTCAAAGGTATGGAGATAGTTAAAGATAAAAAATACGGAGGGGAACGCCCACTATTTGGCGTAAAAGACTTACGCATGGAGAACATTGAGATTGTAGATGGTGAGTCAGGCATTAAGTGTTGCGAGAATTTAGAGTGCCATAACTCTCGCTTTTATGGCAAATATCCATGGTGGCATGTTGATAAGAGCCTTATAACGAACTGTTATTTTGCTGCAGGATCGCGCTCTGCGATTTGGTATTCGAACGATATGATAATGAAAGACAGCATTATTGATGGTCCAAAATTCTTCCGTGAGATGAAGAATTTGATATTGGAGAACGTTAAAATCAATGATGCTGACGAGACTTTTTGGAAGGTTGATGGACTAAAGATAAAGGATGTTGAGCTACATGACGGCACTTATCCTTTCATGTTCTGCAATAATATATATATAGATGGCCTTGTTTCAGATTCCAAATACGTCTTCCAATATTGCAAAAATGTAGAGGTTCACAATGCAAAAATAGTAACAAAGGATTCGTTTTGGGAGTGTGAGAATGTTACAGTGTACGACTCTGACCTTAACGGAGAATATCTAGCATGGCATAGTAAGAATGTTAAACTAGTGCGTTGCCACATTAGTGGCGAACAACCATTGTGTTATCTTGATGGAATAACATTGGAAGATTGTACCTTCGATGCAGCTTGCGACCGTGCATTTGAGGACAGCCGCAATATAAATGCACAGATAAAAGGAACTATCAGCGAAATAAAGAACCCTATTTCAGGCAAGATTGTTGCTGAAAAAATTGGCAAAGTAACTTACGACGAATATGCAAAGGGTAAGGATTGCGTAATCGAAGAGAAGTAAAAAAAAGATAAAAACACCTATGGGAAAATACAATTTCGATGAGCTTGTCAACCGACGTGGCACAAATTCTGTGAAGTGGGACGAGGAAAAAGAAGACGGAATTATTCCGCTTTGGGTGGCAGATATGGATTTTCCAGCTGCTCCAGCTATTCGTCAAGCAGTAGAAAAACGTGCTCAACATGGTATCTTTGGCTATGCAATTGTGGGCGATAGCTATTATGATGCCATAACAAACTGGTTCAAGCGTCGCCATAATTGGGCAATAAAACGCGACTGGATAATTTATACTACAGGCGTAATACCTGCTATTAGTGCAACAATACACGCCTTGGCAATGCCTGGTGAAAAAGTCTTAATACAAACACCTGTCTACAATTGCTTCTATTCTTGCATTCGTAATCAAGGTTTGCAGGTTTTGGAAAGTCCTCTAAAGCGAGATGGAAACACGTATATCGTAGATTGGGAGGACTTTGAAGCGAAGTGTGCAGATAAGAAACCACGCTATTTCTACTTTGTAACCCTCACAATCCTGCTGGTCGTGTATGGACAAAGGACGAGTTAGCACGTATGAATGAAATTTGTATGCGCCATGATGTAAAGGTCATCAGTGACGAAATTCATTGCGAACTCATAATGCCAGGCTATGTCTTCACTCCTTTTGCTACTGTTAATGCCGAATGTCAACGCAATAGTGTCGTCTTCAACTCGCCTACCAAGAACTTCAATATAGCAGGTTTGCAAATTGCCAACATTATCTGTGCTAATAAAGAATGGTACCGACGTATTGATCGCGCCATCAATATCTTTGAGGTTTGCGATGTTAATGCGTTTGGACCATTGGCACTTGAAGCTGCTTATAACGAGAGCGAGGAATGGATAAACGAACTTATGCCATACATAGCGAACAACTATGCATTGCTCAAAGAGACCTTTGAAAAAAACTTACCAAGCTATGAAGTCTTGAAATTAGAGGGAACTTATTTAGCATGGGTAGATATTCGAAAGAGTGGTTTAACCGCTAATGCAATAACGGATAAGCTACTTCGTGAAGGAAAAGTACAGGTAAACAGTGGCGTTATATATGGCGAGAATGATGGCGAGGGTTATATCAGAATAAACCTTGCATGCCCACGAGCCACATTACAAGAAGGATTGAATCGTATTGTAGGTGTATTGAAAACTTAAAAACAATTTTAATAACAGAAAGTTATGGTTTTGAAAAACTCTATAAGGATAGCTTTTCCAAAACCAGAAGTACTCTTTACAGTTCTGAAACAATAAACAACAACTCCCAAACCTTCTAAAAGAGGTTTGGGAGTTGTTGTATAATAAGGTTAGAGTTCTATTCTTATCGCTTAGTAATTGATAATTTTACTCGTATAAGTGTGTCCCTTAGCATCAGCTACACGTACGATATATACACCCTTCTGCAATGGAAGTACAATAGGAGATGCAGTAGAAATGTTGCGGAGTGCGATAGTTTTTCCTTGCGTATCGCTAACGGTCAGCGACACAATGCCTTCAAATCCATTAACAATGAGCGCACCTTCATGATAGTTTACAGATGGTTTGAAGTTGGCAACATCGGTAGTTGCAATTCCAGAAGGCGTAATATCGCGCAACGCTACACGTGCAAAGTAAGGCAACAAGTGGTCGCCCATCTTTGTAAAGAAGCCACTAATATATGCGTAATCGCCCGAATCGTCTACCTTAATAAAAGAAGCGATTTTGTTTGGCTGGTCGTTTATCTTCAACGTAGACGAGAACTTAGCACCATCTTTGGTAAGTACATTGATGAAAGAATGGCCGATTTCAACAACATCACCACCTACAACTATCACATTATCGCCAACAACTCTTGAGCCAAATACAGCGAGGTTCTCTGTTTCTGGCGATTCTGTGAAGTACGTTGGGCGTGGATCGTAGGTATCATATATAGATCCATCCTTGTTAATAACACAAGTAAGGAAACGCTCTCCGCATTCAGTAGTAAGGAAATCGCCACCTACTAATATCTTGCCATCGCCATAAGGTGATATTGATTTAACGAATCCGTCAAGCTTAGGTTGGCGGAAATTGCGATCGAGTGTACCATCGGCATTGATGCGTACAAGTCTTTTATGAGTGAAACCACCATCGTATCCACCGAAAGAACCGCCCATATAGATTGCTCCATCAGGCGCCATCCATATTGCATCTACGTTTGGCGAGCTCTTTAAGTGTATCTCTTTGTCGGTAGGAAGGAATGTTTCGTCTCTCGTACCATCTGCATTGAAACGTGCAATGAGCGGTGCCAGTTTTCCATTGATACGATTAAAGCAGCCCGCAACATAGAACTGACCATTGGGCAGCACAATTATCTGTTGCAGTTCTACCTCTGTTACATTCTTATGATTGACTATTTCAAACTTATTATTGTCTTTAAAAGTTTCGTCAAGGGTACCATCGGCATTGAGACGCACCATCTTTCCGACTTCCTTATCGTTATACTTGCTAAAGTGTCCCACCACAATATACTTGCCATCTGGTGTTTTTGCTACTGCGGCTGCATAACTATCAAAGCCTTTTCCGCCTTTGTTGAAGGTCTCGTCCTCCGTTCCGTCAGCATTCAAACGTATCAATCCACCCACATGTCGGTCGCCCACGTTGTAGAAAGCGCCTGCACAGATGGTCTTTCCACCATCTTCCATCAACATTGATAGTACGTTTCCATCAAGTCCTGGTTTGTAATTTACATCAACTTCTCCAGCTTTAGCTGTGCATTAGCAGACAACGCAAAGGCAGATGCCACTGCGACAAACGAAAATTTAACTAATGTTTGCTTCATAAGATTTACTTTTTTTGATGAACATAAAGGTAGGGTTTCTGTTCTCCCGTTCCCTAATTTATAGATTGTATAGACCACAAAGTTAGTTATATTTCATTATATATGCAAAGCATTTAATGATAATTTTTCACACAATATATGCATATTTTTTTACATCAAAGCTAAATATTTATTTTATCAATATGGCGGTTTTTTTGTCTTATTGATAATTACATTTGGAGGTAAAAATCTATATTTTATATCTTTGCCATGATTTATTTTTTTAACACAAACAACAACTTAAAACATTAAAGAATGAAGAAGTTTTTTACCCTATTAGTGGTCTGCGGACTATGCCTAAACATGAATGCGCAAGCATTAAAGAACAAGATTGTGCTTTCTATTGCACCTAATACGACTGACGTACAGTTTACTGTTAAAGTAGATGAAGGTACCAATTATTCGGTTGATTTCGGCGAAGGTGAAGCCACAAAGTCTTTTGAAAAGACTACAGAAGAGTTTATCACGGTCAAATATACCTTCACCAATCCGAAATCAGATGCACGCGAAATAACTTTAGATGCCACCCATCTTCTTTCTCTCCGTGCTGCTGCAAGCAAATCAATCAATGGTATTAAAGAAATCGTATCAGACAAAATAACCGAGTTAGGCTTTACTGCTACCAATCTTGATGCCTACTCTTCGTTAGATATATCGCAGTGTCCAGCATTGGTAAATGCTGTTTTCATAGGCTCAAACCTTGAGTCTATAAAATTACCAAAAGGCAAAACGCTTGAAAGCATACAGGTTAGCGGAAGCTGGAGTGGTGAGAAAAAGGCACTCAAAGATATCAATTTAAGCGATGCAGAAGGCTTGAAAACAATACTCATCACCGATGCTGGGCTCACAGAAGTAGACCTTACGAAACAGCAGGACTTAGTAACGCTCTGTATTTACAATCCGCTTAAAATTGGTTTGCGCAAGATTAAAGGTGCTAAAGAGCTAATGAAAATTACTCGTCTGTGCTTAAATGGCAACAATTTGGGCTTCGATCAAATTCCAGATAGAATTGTTGAGGAGGCTCCTCTTGAGCAATTCCAATATACCCAAAGCTATTATTACTTGGACAAAGCAGGGTAAACAATAATACTATCGACTTAACCCACTTGTTAAAGGCTAAGGGAATAGCTACAAAAGAGCAACCTTCGTCGTTCACATGGGTATGGAAGACAGAAGAAAAGAACGCAAAGTTTGCAGCAGTTCCAAAGGAATGCATCAAAGAAGATAACGGAAAGTTCACCTTCGACCCTACTCCATTAAAGACAGATAAGTTTATTGTGGCTGTAAGAATGAGCAATCCTGGTTATCCTGAAATCGGTGGTAAGAAGGGATACTTGCAAAGTTATAATATCCATTTGGTGAAAGAAACAGCTAATAGCATTGCAACAGTAGCAACAGAAAAGGCTGTAGACTTTACCTTAACCGCTGATGGGGTTCAGCTCAATGCAGCAAATTCGACTCAAACATCTATCTTTAATGTAAACGGACAGAAGATATGGGAAGGTGTTGCGCCTGCAAAAGTATCGTTACCTAAGGGTATGTACATTCTCAGTACAGCAGAAGGCAACACTAAATTTGTTCGATAACATAACAACAATAGGGGATTGAAAAAATCTTGATAGCGTTTAAATAAACCGAATAAGCCGATTTCTCTTTGAACAAATTGTTATTCTATGTACCATTTTGTATGCAAGAAAAAGGCAAGAATATTGTTTATATTTTTCAATCTCTCAAGTGTTGTGTAATAAACTTATTATCAATAAATTACAAAACAGGCTCTTTTGCATTGCAAAAGAGCCTGTTTTTTACCGACAAAGAGGGTGTGTCAAAATTGATACATCCTCTTTTTTATGCACAAAGCCCCGACTTTCTCAAGCCAGGGCTTTGCTATTTCCTAAAGTTTTTGTACCTTTAGGCATTAAAAAAATCTCATTATGACAAAGATACACTTTCGTTCTTACATACACAAGAAAAATGATTCTTTTTTTCCTCAAAGAATCGATAAGGATATCGCAGAAGACGACCCTGTTCGTCTTTTTAGACGCCTTGGTGGATAATCTTATGTTGGATAATGTCTACAAGCTTTTATAAGCCCAGTGGTCGCAAGCCTTATCATCCACAAATGATGCTCAAGGTGATTCTTTACGCCTATATGAATAATATCTATTCCTGCCGTCGCATAGAGTCGCTTCTCAAGCGTGACATTCATTTCATCTATCTGGCAGGATATGAGCAGCCTGACTTTATTACCATCAATCGTTTTCGTAATCGTGTGAAAAAGGAAATCAACAATATCTTTACACAAGTCGTATTAGTACTTGCAGCCAAAGGTTTGATAAGTCTTGACGTTGAATATATTGACGGCACAAAGATAGAATCGAAAGCCAACAAGTATACCTTCGTTTGGAAGAGAACCGTGGAAAAGAACCGCGCCAAGTTGCAGGGAACAAATACGCACACTCTTGCTTCAGGTTGATGATGTCATAGCGCAGGACAATGCCGCTAGAGAGAAGGTGTCGAGTTTACTGCAGCTCTGCTCAATGAGATATCCGAGGAATTGAACAAGTCTTTGGAATCAGTCCCTGAGCCTAAGACAAAAGAAGAGAAGCAGGCTGTTAGAACCAAGAAAAAAACAGCTTAAAAGAGCTAGAGAAGAAACGTAATAAACTCCAGGAGTATGACTGGCACCTTGAGGTTATGGGAGAGAAAACTCCTACAGCAAGACCGATCCTGATGCCACGTTTATGCACATGAAGGAGGATGCTATGCGCAACGGACAGACTAAGCCTGGATATAATCTGCAGATAGCAACTGAGAACCAGTTTATCACCGACTTTGCACTCTATGCTAACCGTACCGATACACTCACACTTTCTTCTTTCTTGGAGTCTTTCAAATCACGCTATCATCGTTATGCCAAGACAGTCGTAGCCGATTCAGGGTATGGCTCCGAGGAGAACTATCTGTTCATGGACGTACATAATATGGAAGCCTATGTGAAGTATAACTACTTCCATAAAGAGCAGCGTCCACGTTACACACCCTAACCCATTCAGTCCCGCAAGCCTTTATTATAATAAGGAACAGGATTTCTACGTCTGCCCTATGGGACAGCATATGAAGCGTATAGGTATGAAGCGTTCCCTAACCTCTAACGGATTCGTTACTTACAGCGTACGTTATCAGGCAGAACGCTGTGATGGTTGTCCGTTGAGAGGCTCATGTTTTTAAGGCAAGAGGGAACAGAATTATAGAAGTAAACCATCAACTACAGCACTATAAACAAAAAGGCACAGGGAACTACTGACCTCGGAAGAAGGCATCAAGCATCGAGGACGAAGGTGCATAGAACCTGAAGCTGTTTTTTTGGACAAACAAAATATAATAAAGCCTATAAGAGGTTTAGGCATTTTGGAAAAGACAAGGTCAATATGGACTTTGCCTTCTTTGCTATTGCCTTTAACATAGGGAAAATGTGTAGAAAAACCAATCTCAAGGAACTAAAAGACATTATGGAGGTACTTTTAGGCACCTTCAGATGCTCTATACAAGTTTATATAGGCTATTTAAAGCCCTATAAATCATTTTATATGAAATTAACAGCATAGCTGCAGTAAATAACGAATTATGTGGTAGACAAGGTAAAGGAAGAATAAAAAGAGGATGTATCAATTTTGACACACCCTCTTTGAAATACCAAAGTGTAACTATCACTTTTTCATATCATTTTCTTTACAAAATCGAAGCTATTTTTCGGTCTTTCTCATGCACTAAAAAGAGGAAGCTATTCCGCAGCAAACGTATTATTTTTCAGCCTTTTGTTTGAACCTTTCAGCTTGACTTTGTATTAGTTCAGCGTCTTCGAAATAGTTTATTTGCATCGCTGCTTTCACTTCAGCAAGGGTCTGTGCTGCTGTTTCACGGGCTGCTTCAGAACCCTTTTTCAAGATATTATAGATTTCAGGAATATCTTGTTCGAACTCTTGACGGCGCTTGCGAATTGGCTCTAACATCTTATTCAACACGTTATTGAGCAGTTTTTTGCACTTCATATCGCCAATTCCACCCGCTGTATAAGCAGCTTTCAGTTCGTCAAGCGATTTGAACTCTGGCCAAAATTCAGCAAAATCATCATCAGTAGAGAATGCGTCAAGATAGGTAAACACAGCATTTCCTTCAACATGTCCAGGGTCTGAAACATTCAAATGAGTAGGGTCCGTGTACATACCCTTTACCTTTGTCCATACAATATCAGCATCGTCAGATAGATAAATACAGTTGCCAAGGCTCTTGCTCATCTTCTCTTTACCATCGGTTCCAGGTAAACGACGTGCTGTCGCATTCTCTGGAAGCATGATAGTTGGCTCTACCAACACTGGCGCATATACTTGATTGAAGCGGCGAACGATTTCGCGTGCAACCTCCAACATAGGCTCTTGGTCTTCGCCTGCAGGCACAGTAGTAGCCTTGAAAGCCGCAATGTCGGCAGCTTGCGATACGGGATAACTAAAGAAACCCATTGGAATGTTTGCTTCAAAGTTGCGCATCTTAATCTCGGTCTTTACCGTTGGGTTGCGTTGAACGCGGCTAACGCTTATAAGATTCATAAAGAAGGTTGTCAGTTCGGATATTTCTGGAATCTGACTCTGTATGAAAAGCGTGCACTTCGTAGGATCAAGACCTGCCGAAAGGTAGTCTAACGCTACTTCGATGATGTTCTGACGAATCTTCTCAGGGTTCTCAGCATTATCTGTAAGCGCTTGAACGTCTGCCATAAATACGAACATCTTCTCGAAGTCGCCAGCATTTTGAAGTTCCACACGGCGGCGCAACGAACCAACATAATGGCCAAGATGCAACTTACCTGTGGGGCGGTCGCCTGTCAATATTATTTTTCCCATATCTTTTTTATCCTTTCTTTACAAGTTACTTTGCCATATCTTGCAATTTTGTTTGCTTGTTATTAACTATCTTTCAGTAGTTTTTTATCAGTCTACAAACGTTGTATCGTTTTCCTGTTTGCGCTCGCGGCGAGGGCGAACTACTGTATCTTGTACTTCTTTTTCCACCTCTATATTTGGTGCTGCAACTGTATCAACAGGCACTTCCGATACCGATTCTTGTTCTGTATCATAAGGAATGGTATCCATCGTTGTAGGTGTTGGATCGGGTTCGGTAGGGTTTGGACGCAGCCATAAGTAGTAAGCACCTATGCTAAGGGCTATAATCAGCAAGCCAATAATAATTCCTAACAATAGGGTTTGCTTTTCTACCTTCATAGAAGTACCTTCTATAGGCTCTTGAATATTGTCATTGAGTTGTTCAAGTGGTTGTTCTTCGAGAGATTCAACCCCCGTAACGATGGGCAAAGTAACCTCCATCGTACCATGACAATGAGGACACTGGCATTCTATCACCTGTCCTTCGCCAGCCTCTACAATAAACTGGGTACCGCAATTATCACATGTTATTTGATATTTCATAACTTAATGCTTGTAAAAACCTTATCGGTTGCACCCGATAACTTCTGTACAAAGTCGTTGGAAGCCTGCCCACTCTGTTGCAAATAAGCCTCATCAGAGCTGAACTTTCTCTATAATCTGGGCAAAAGTTTCGTAGTTATTCACCTCGAAACCGCCTCCCGAAGCAAGTAAACTTTGCGCTTCAGCAAAACGTTTGTTGTTCGGTCCGAAGATAACAGGCATTCCCCAAACTGCTGCTTCCAACACATTGTGAATGCCAACGCCAAAGCCTCCGCCTACATAAGCGACGTTGCCATAATGGTAAATTGAAGATAACAGACCGAAACAGTTTATTATTAGCACATCGGCATCAGCAATTTCTGCTTCATTTGCCTCTGTATAGAGTACCACTTTCTTCCCTTTTAATAACTGTAATATCTGTTGCAGATGGCTTTCAGCGATTACATGAGGCGCAATAATGAGCTTCCAATCAGCGTGTTCGTTGAAGTATTTAATGAAAATTTCTTCATCGGGCAACCATGAAGAGCCTGCTACGAAGACTGGACGCTGCTTTATTGCATGGTCATCGTTCGCCTTTGTCTTGTCGTAGCCAATGAATTTCTCAACCAAAGGTAGCTGTTTGCTGGCTTCTTTTATCTGTAACACACGGTCGAAGCGTGTATCTCCCACTACCGTAACATCGTTTATGCCGATTTTTTTCAAGAGATCTTTACTTAAATCATTCTGTACGAAGAAGTGAGAAAAGCATTTCAGCACTGCGCTATACCGCTTTCCATACGACCGAAAGAAGATTTGGTCGGGCCGAAAGATACTTGACACACTGTAAACGGGTATGTTTCGATGGCGCAAAATGTGCAAATAGTTGTACCAAAACTCGTATTTAATGAAGAAAGCCATTACGGGACGCACGATACGCAAGAACTTTTGCGCGTTCGCCACCGTATCAATGGGCAAATAAGTAACGATATCTGCCTGCTCATAGTTCTTTCTTACCTCGTATCCAGAGGGCGAAAAGAATGTAAGAAGTATCTTATAGCTGGGGTATTCCTTCTTTATCTTTTCGATAAGTGGCCGCCCTTGCTCGAATTCGCCTAAGGAAGCTGCATGGAACCAGATGTATTTTGCGTTTGGGTCTACCTGCTTTTGGAGCACGTCGAAAGCTGCACGCTCGCCCATCCACATCTTTTTCACTTTGCCATTAAAGCGACTGTAGAGAGCTATGCCAGCCTGATACGCATACATTATTATATTGTATAACATGGCTTTCCGTATTTGCGAATTAGTGCATAGTGCGTTTTAACCTAACACCTCAATAGCTTTGTGCAAACGATGCAGGGTTTCTTCTTTACCAAGGAAGGCCGAAATATCAAACATTCCTGGACCTTTGCCAATGCCAACAAGGGCAAGACGGAAGGCATTCATGATGTCGCCGAGTTTGTAACCCTTATCTTCAACCCACTTTAGTACGATAGGTTCTTGTCCTTCGACACTGAAGTCTTCGATATCAGCTAATACTTGAGAGAGTTCAGACATCTGTTCTGCAGAGTTTTCCTTCCATCGTTTCTTTGCAGTTTTAGCATCATACTCTGTTGGAGGAATAAAGAAGAAAGAACAAAGTTCCCAAAGTTCGTGTACGAAGTTTACACGGTCTTTCATCATGTGAACCACTTCTTTCACTTGTTGCATGGTTGCATCTACGCCATTATTGGCTACGATAGGTGCAAAAAGGTTTGCTATTTCTTCGTCACTCTTATGCAATATGTACTCATGATTGAACCAAATGCCCTTCTGATAGTCGAACTTAGCCCCGCTCTTTGAGCATTTTGTAATATCAAACGCTTGTATAAGTTCGTCAAGAGTAAAGAGTTCTTGCTCTGTTCCAGGGTTCCAACCCAAGAGAGCGAGGAAGTTTACGACAGCTTCAGGGAAGTAACCGCTTTCTCTATAGCCCGAACTTATTTCTCCAGTCTTAGGATCTTCCCACTCTAATGGGAACACTGGAAAGCCCAAACGGTCTCCATCGCGTTTACTAAGCTTGCCTTTACCTTCTGGTTTCAGCAATAATGGAAGGTGAGCAAAGCGTGGCATGGTTTCTTCCCAGCCTAAAGCACGATATAAAAGAACGTGCAAAGGTGCGCTTGGCAACCATTCTTCGCCGCGAATAACATGGCTTATCTCCATTAAATGGTCGTCCACGATGTTAGCAAGATGGTAAGTTGGCAGTTCGTCAGCACTCTTATAGAGCACCTTATCATCAAGTATGTCTGTCTTAATGCACACATCTCCACGAATCATATCGTCTACGTGAACATCTGTTCCCGGTTCTATTTTGAAACGAACAACATGTTGTTCGCCATCCTCAATGAGCTTTTCAACTTCTTCTTTGGCAAGAGTGAGCGAGTTACGCATCTGCATACGAGTGCGAGCGTCGTACTGAAAGTTCTCAATCTCGTTACGTTTAGCTTCCAATTCTTCAGGAGTGTCGAATGCTATGTATGCTTTTCCTTCGTCTAAGAGCTGGTTTACATAAGCCTTATAAATGCTACGGCGTTCACTTTGACGATAAGGACCATGCTCACCACCATAGGTTACGCCTTCGTCGAACTTGATTCCTAGCCAATGAAAGGCCTCAATGATATATTCTTCTGCCCCAGGAACAAAACGATTAGAGTCTGTATCCTCGATTCTAAATATCATTTCGCCTCCATGCTGACGTGCAAAGAGGTAGTTATATAATGCTGTACGTACGCCACCGATATGCAATGGTCCAGTAGGACTGGGTGCAAAGCGTACTCTTACTTTTCTTTCTGCCATTGGTTTAAAACAAAATTTTGTGCAAAATTACTCATTTTTTTCGACTATAAAGCTTTTTTTTTGTATTTTCGCATACTGATAAAGAATGGGAAAGTGTTGATACTTGCCCTTCAAGTGATAATTATTGGAGAATTCGTTGCACAGTAACGCTTTCCTATTTAATTAAGAATGGATTAGAAACAAAGGGTAACTCCTCGATAGAAAGCATTGCAATGTTTCTATAAAATATAAGAATAAAGATGATAAAATTCACCAATCCAGACAGTTTTATATGGCGTAGCCATGCTATTAGAGTTGTCTTAGTACTCATTACATCGGCTATTATCATTGCTGTATTACCACGTACACAGGGTAAGGTATACCACTACGACGAAGGAAAGCCATGGATGTACGAGCAACTGATAGCTAAATTCGATTTCCCTATCTTTAAAAGTGAAAAGACGTTGAAGAACGAACGCGATTCAATAATGAAGAATTTCGTTCCTTATTTCAATAGAAATGAAAACGTTGGAAAGGCAAAAGTAGCAAAATTCCGCCAAGATTTTAAAGCCGGCATACCTGGATTGCCAGGTGAATATGTGGATATTGTAGCGCAAAGACTGCAAGAACTATACGAAACTGGTATCATCAATGGTGCTAACTTCGCCTCTTTAGTGAAGGATAGTAACAATATTGTACACATAGTAGAGGGCAAACAAGCTACAAGTAAGCCTGTAGGGCAACTCTTTACAACGCTTGGCGCTTACGAAAACCTTTTTGCTACTCAACTATTGAACAATAAACGTTCTGAATTACAGCAATGCAACCTGAACGAATACATCGAGCCTAACCTTATATACGACAAGAAACGCAGCGAAAGCGAAATGAATGATATGCTCAGTCTTATTCCTCAGGCTTCTGGCATGGTGCTTGAAGGGCAACGAATTATAGACCGTGGCGATATTGTTGACGCACATACTTATCGTGTTCTCTATTCTTTTGAGCAGGCAACCAAGAAGCGTAACGAAACAAAAGACCAGTTTACGTCTACGTTCCTTGGACAATCGCTTTATGTTTTCATACTTGTTATACTGTTTACGCTTTACATCTCGCTCTTCCGCAAGGACTATTTTGCGAATCCAGGGTCTATTTTATTCTTATATGCCTTGCTCATTATCTTCCCTGTTATTACTTCTTTGATGATAAAGCACACTGTCTTCAGTGTTTACATTGTACCTTTTGCAATGGCACCTATATTTGTTCGCGTCTTCATGGACTCACGAACGGCTTTCAATTCCTATACTATCATGATCTTACTCTCAGCTGTTGCTGTGCGTTACCAATACGAGTTTATTGTTGTACAGCTTGTTGCTGGTCTTATAGCCATTTTCTCTCTGCGCGAATTGTCTAAGCGTAGTCAGATATTCCTAACTGCTTTACTTGTTACTGTTGGCTCAGCTGCCATCTATTTGGCACTCCAACTGATACAAACAGACGACTTCTCTAAACTTGATAGGTCTATGTACACTCACATTGCCATCTATGGTGGTTTCCTTCTCGTTACCTATCCATTGATGTTAATTATGGAAAGACTTTTGGTTTCGTATCTACTGTAACCATGTTCGAGCTGTCTAATACCAACAATGAACTATTACGACGCTTGAGCGAGGTGGCTCCAGGAACTTTCCAACACTCCATCACGGTGGGAAACCTTGGTGTTGAGATTGCCAGTAAGATACGTGCAAAGGGACAACTCGTCCGTACAGGTGCACTCTACCATGATATTGGTAAGATGGTTAATCCTGTTTTCTTTACCGAAAATCAAGTTGGTGTAAACCCACACGATAAGATTTCCGACTTAGAAAGTGCTAAAATTATCATTGGACACGTTACAGAAGGTCTCCGATTGGCTGAGAAATACAACCTACCTAATATTATTAAAGCGTTCATTACCACCCATCACGGCATGGGATTGGTTAAGTATTTCTACATAAACTACAAGAATGAGCACCCCGACGAGGAGGTTGACGAGGCTCCATTCCGCTATCCTGGTCCAAATCCGTGGACGCGTGAGCAAGCCATACTGATGATGTGCGATACTGTTGAGGCCGCTTCGCGCTCGCTTCCAGAGTACACTGAGGAGAGTATAAGCAACTTAGTGAACAGACTTATAGACTCGCAGATGGCCGACGGCTACTTTACCGACTGCCCAATCACCTTCCGCGACATTAGTATAGCTAAGCAAGTGCTCATCGAACGTTTGAAATCAATTTATCATACACGTATCCAATATCCTGAACTGAAGTCGTAGTGAAATACGTTGAGGTAATTTTGCCGCTTCCACTTGAGGGAACTTTTACTTATGCCGTACCCGAAACACTGGTTCAAAAGGTCGTTCCGGGTGTACGCTTATTGGTTCCTTTCGGCAAAACAAAGACGTATATTGGTGTTTGTAACGCTGTTCCTACCGACCAACCTAATCAGAATAATACTGACGGAGTGGTGGAATACAAGTCCATTCTCTCCGTTCTCGACAACACACCCATACTGCTTCCGCAGCAGTTGCAACTCTGGCATTGGATAGCCGACTACTATATGTCGCCTCTCGGAGATGTTTACAAAGCTGCACTACCTTCTGGTTTGAAGGCAGAAGATGCTTATAAACCGCGTACTGAAGTATATGTTTGTCTAGGGTAAACAGTTCCGTGGCGAACGCGAACTGCATATTGCATTCGATAGTCTTGCCCGTTCGGCAAAACAACAGAAGGTACTCACCACCTATTTGCAGCTTAGCGGTGTTGCCGAATCGCCAGAATTGGCAAGCCTTGATGTAATACAAAGTGGAGAAAACGAAGACTGCAAGATAAGAACCGTAACGCAAGAGGAGCTCATGAACGAGTGTCATTGCACGGCAGCAGTATTACGTGGTGTTATAGGAAAAGGCATCTTGCAAACCTATCGTAAGAAAGTAGGACGATTGAATAACAGTTATGGCGAGGTACAACCTAATGTTATTCACCCGCTGAACGAAGCTCAGAGCACTGCTTATGATAAGTTGTTGCTGCAAATGATGGCGCACAACGTCACTCTTCTACATGGTGTTACCTCGTCAGGTAAGACCGAAATCTACATACATCTTATTCAAAAGGCCCTGCAAGAGCACAAGCAGGTGTTGTATTTGTTGCCCGAAATAGCGCTAACAGTGCAGATAACAGATCGTCTGCGCCGCGTATTTGGCAACAAACTCGGCATTTACCATAGTCGATACAACGACGACGAGCGTGTAGAAATATGGAACAAGCAACTTTCCAGTACCCCTTACGAGGTTATACTTGGTGCTCGAAGTGCCGTATTCTTGCCTTTTCAACGTCTTGGACTGGTGATAATCGACGAAGAACACGAGACAAGTTTCAAGCAACAAGACCCTGCTCCGCGCTATCATGCACGCTCAACAGCCATTGTTCTTGCCCAAATGTATGGGGCAAAAACACTATTGGGCACTGCAACACCATCTGCTGAAAGCTACAAAAACGCCCAGTTGGGAAAGTATGGACTCGTTACTTTATCGCAACGGTATAAGGATATCCAGCTACCTGCTATTGAAGTGGTGGACGTAAAAGACCTTCGGAGACGTAAATGATGTCGGGTCTGTTCTCTCCACACCTGCTTTCTGCTGTCAGAGAGGCTCTTCAGCGTGGCGAACAAGCTATTTTGTTTCAGAACAGACGTGGGTTTGCTCCTATGGTAGAGTGCCATGTCTGTGGGTGGGTGCCACGATGTCCTAACTGCGACGTCTCTCTTACACACCATAAGAACATGAATTTGCTAACGTGCCACTATTGTGGATACACCGAACGGGTGCCAGAGCAATGCCCAAGCTGCGAAAGTAAAGACATAAAAGGGCGGGGTTATGGAACAGAAAAGATAGAAGACGAGATTCTAAACCTATTTCCTGACGCCCGTGTAGCGCGTATGGACTTAGACACGACACGTACAAAGAACGCCTACGAGCGCCTAATATCCGACTTTTCGGCTGGTAAAACAAATCTACTCATAGGCACTCAAATGGTTTCAAAGGGGTTAGACTTCGACCGTGTATCGGTTGTTGGCATACTTGATGCCGATAATATGCTTAACTATCCCGACTTTCGAGCTTACGAGCACGCCTTCACGATGATGGCGCAAGTGAGCGGAAGGGCTGGCAGAAAAGGCAAGCAAGGGCGGGTTATCTTGCAGACAAAGAGCCCCGAACTGCCCGTAATACACCAAGTAGTGAAGCACGACTATGCTGCTTTCTACTCATCGCTGCTCGAAGAGCGTGCTGCTTTTCGCTATCCGCCTTTCTTCCACCTTATATATATATACTTAAAACATCGTAACGACGACACTGTAAACTCGGCAAGTCTTGAAATTGGTTCCCGACTTAGGGAGATTTTTGGAGATAGAGTGCTCGGTCCTGACAAGCCATCGGTAGCCCGTGTGAAGACATTATATATACGAAAGATTATCTTAAAGCTTGAAAACGGAGCCGATTACAAGTTGGCAAAGCAGTATTTACGCACGATAAAAGATGCTATGATGAAGGAGAAGCGTTATGGCGCACTCACTATCTACTACGATATAGACCCATTATAAAACCTTGTTACAAAAGTAAGAGAACTGCGAAATATATGTAAAAGTTTTTTCAAAGCGTAGTTTTCTTGTAACTATCTTATTATTAAGCTATTGCAACACCCATTGTTTTGCATTGCAAAAGAGCCTCTTTTGCATCGTAAAAGTGAGGGTGTGTCAAAATTGATACATCCTCTTTTTTATGCACAAAGCCCCGACTTTCTCAAGCCAGGGCTTTGCTATTTCCTAAAGTTTTTGTACCTTTAGGCATTAAAAAAATCTCATTATGACAAAGATACACTTTCGTTCTTACATACACAAGAAAATGATTCTTTTTCCTCAAAGAATCGATAAGGATATCGCAGAAGACGACCCTGTTCGTCTTTTAGACGCCTTGGTGGATAATCTTATGTTGGATAATGTCTACAAGCTTTATAAGCCCAGTGGTCGCAAGCCTTATCATCCACAAATGATGCTCAAGGTGATTCTTTACGCCTATATGAATAATATCTATTCCTGCCGTCGCATAGAGTCGCTTCTCAAGCGTGACATTCATTTCATCTATCTGGCAGGATATGAGCAGCCTGACTTTATTACCATCAATCGTTTTCGTAATCGTGTGAAAAAGGAAATCAACAATATCTTTACACAAGTCGTATTAGTACTTGCAGCCAAAGGTTTGATAAGTCTTGACGTTGAATATATTGACGGCACAAAGATAGAATCGAAAGCCAACAAGTATACCTTCGTTTGGAAGAGAACCGTGGAAAAGAACCGCGCCAAGTTGCAGGGAACAAATACGCACACTCTTGCTTCAGGTTGATGATGTCATAGCGCAGGACAATGCCGCTAAGAGAGAAGGTGTCGAGTTTACTGCAGCTCTGCTCAATGAGATATCCGAGGAATTGAACAAGTCTTTGGAATCAGTCCCTGAGCCTAAGACAAAAGAAGAGAAGCAGGCTGTTAGAACCAAGAAAAAACAGCTTAAAGAGCTAGAGAAGAAACGTAATAAACTCCAGGAGTATGACTGGCACCTTGAGGTTATGGGAGAGAGAAACTCCTACAGCAAGACCGATCCTGATGCCACGTTTATGCACATGAAGGAGGATGCTATGCGCAACGGACAGACTAAGCCTGGATATAATCTGCAGATAGCAACTGAGAACCAGTTTATCACCGACTTTGCACTCTATGCTAACCGTACCGATACACTCACACTTTCTTCTTTCTTGGAGTCTTTCAAATCACGCTATCATCGTTATGCCAAGACAGTCGTAGCCGATTCAGGGTATGGCTCCGAGGAGAACTATCTGTTCATGGACGTACATAATATGGAAGCCTATGTGAGTATAACTACTTCCATAAAGAGCAGCGTCCACGTTACACACCTAACCCATTCAGTCCCGCAAGCCTTTATTATAATAAGGAACAGGATTTCTACGTCTGCCCTATGGGACAGCATATGAAGCGTATAGGTATGAAGCGTTCCCTAACCTCTAACGGATTCGTTACTTACAGCGTACGTTATCAGGCAGAACGCTGTGATGGTTGTCCGTTGAGAGGCTCATGTTTTAAGGCAAGAGGGAACAGAATTATAGAAGTAAACCATCAACTACAGCACTATAAACAAAAGGCACGGGAACTACTGACCTCGGAAGAAGGCATCAAGCATCGAGGACGAAGGTGCATAGAACCTGAAGCTGTTTTTGGACAAACAAAATATAATAAAGCCTATAAGAGGTTTAGGCATTTTGGAAAAGACAAGGTCAATATGGACTTTGCCTTCTTTGCTATTGCCTTTAACATAGGGAAAATGTGTAGAAAAACCAATCTCAAGGAACTAAAAGACATTATGGAGGTACTTTTAGGCACCTTCAGATGCTCTATACAAGTTTATATAGGCTATTTAAAGCCCTATAAATCATTTTATATGAAATTAGCAGCATAGCTGCAGTAAATAACGAATTATGTGGTAGACAAGGTAAAGGAAGAATAAAAAGAGGATGTATCAATTTTGACACACCCTCTCTTTTGGAACGCTAAACCAATTCTTTCACTTTCCCTTACTATTTTCTTTACAAAACCAAAGGGAATTTCTTACTCCTTTTCAGCGATTCTTAAACACTGCTCACACTCTTTTATTGAGGTTTTAAAGTAAAATTATCGACATGCACCTACCTTGCTTCTTAATATAAAAAATGGGGTTGTAGGAAGTTTCCTACAGCCCCGTTGAACTATTAGTAATAAAAGTATGTCCGATTAAAGGGTGATATCGAGTCCGACACCGAACACTTTATTGGTACGTGTAAACTCGTCTGTGTTCAGCATTTTCACCTCTTGAGTGCCAGTTTTTGCTGTTGTTTCATACTCCTTATTGAACTTTTCGTATTTTGTAAAGAAGTATGCTACATTGAGATCTGCATTCTTTGCCACCTTAATTTTAGCACCAACGCCAAGCTATAGCTGCTTGTTACGAAGCTAAGGTCCGACAAATAGCTGCCATCGCCAAGTCCGTACTGTGTACGTTGCGCACCCATACTTACTGTAATGCCTGTTTTTATGTCCCATTCTATACCTGTAAGATACTCACGAGTGTTGCTTGAGAGCAGGCGTTGCTTGTTGTTTGCCATGCGAGCGTCCTTGTCGAAGTAGTAATGAAAGCCTGCCAAGAGACGCAGATTGTCTAATACTTCGTATTGAGCACCTAACGATAACAGACCAGGAAGGTCGTTAGGAGTGTTCACTCCATTCTGAAATTGTCCAGTATCGTCGCGCTTTGTGTTGTTCTCAATGTTGAATTTAGTTGTAAATTCGTAGCGTGCTGCAAGGTTCCAACGACCTGTTTTATAGTCGATACCGATGATAGGAGTAATTCCCCAGCCACGTTGTGTGCAGTCTAAGTAGCGGTCTGCAAACTGGGTTTTGGTCTTATTCAACTGGTCTGCACCTGCTTGATACTTCTTTGCAGCAGCTTCATACTGTGCTTTTGCGGTAGGATCGGTAGCCTGTGCTGCCATTTGTGTGTTCTGAATAGCAAGCTGTGTCATCGCATTTGCCTTTGTACTGAAGTAGTCGTATAGGTTTTCCATCTTTCCATCTATATTGGCTGAGATGTTCACAATATTACCTTCGTACTTATTATAGATATAATTGAAACGCGCTCCACCATAAACAGCAAGCTTATCGTTTATCTTATAGGTTGCACCCAGCTGCAAACCGAAGTCGTATTGCTGGCCGTGCATATAGCTACTTACACTATATCCTGGTTCGGTTGTGGTAAGACCTTGATTTGCAAGCATACCAGGAATCATCGCAATTTGACGTTCAAACGATGGCAAACCACCATTGAAAGTAGCTTTACCGCCACCACCTACAATACCGAAACCCATCTGGAAGCCCCACTTGTCGTAGTTCTTAGCAATTTGGAACGATGGAACAAAGGGTGCAGAAGCCTCTCCTTTAAATTTCTTGATACCGTCTTTGTTGCCTCCGTTCATTTTGAAAGGCTGGTGATAAGGTGTGCCTTGCAATACAGGAATGGTTAATCCAGAGTTGATAGTACGGGTTTGATAAACGTTTTGTACGTTGAACGAAATATGAAGTCCGTTTGGTAAAAACGCAACACCAGCTGGATTGGAATAAACTCCATCTATTCCGATAGCACCATTACGTGCAAGACTACGCAAAAAAGCAATGCTTTGATTTGTATTTGTTAGCAATCCGCCAGCCTTAACACTTGACGATAGGGCAAGAAAAACTAACATTAGAGGTAGTGATTTCAGTCTCATAATTTAACGTTTGTTGTATAAATATTTACGAAATTGACTACAAAGTTATATTAATTGTTCTTTTCTACCAAATTAACTTGCACGATTTTTCTTCATTTGTGTAATTATGCGAGGATTAGAACAAGATGTTATATGGTTTCTTCCGTACGCTATTTTATTCTTATCCGTATAAAAAGCTGATTTATTTTTCTTGCATGAATTGTTGAAATGTAGTAACTTTGAACCAACATAATTCTATGACGATTAAAGAAAAGAAATAATTAAAATTGAAATGAAGAAACTTACTTTACTTTTACTTTTTGGTCTTTTAGCAGTTGTATCAACATGGGGACAATCCACTTTTACAATCTTGCCTAAGTTCCAAGTAGGCGATACGCTCCTCTATGAAGTGCAGCAATCTAAAAACGATGTGCAAGCTGAATACATGTTAGCGTGCAAAGATTTTAGCCGAAAATTCTATTTAATAATAAAGGAAAAGGACAGGGAAGGAAACTTTAAGGTCGATTATTTATTAAAAGAGACCAACTTTAAGATTGACAAAGAAGTACAAAAGGAATTCGTTGGTATCAGTCAAGTAGAGAAATTCCTTACTCAAGATATATTGAAAATGCCTATCCTACTTACCATTGATAGGGCTGGCCGCCTCTTAGATGTCGATAATAAAGAGGAAGTTGATAAGGCTCTTGCGAATAGTTTAGTTCCAATGGCTACTCATCTGGCCAATAAGACAATGAAAAGAAAGCTAACTGCTGATGAAAAAAAGCAAATAATGGAAGGCTTGACCTCTAAATTCAGCATTACAGATGTATTCGAAGAAATCCCAGCTTTGTTTAAATACTATGGTCAACCGCTAATAGAAGGCAAGTCGGAAACTGTTGATTCGGTTACAACAAAGTACATCATAGCACGCATGGGCGATGGTACAACATGGCTGAAAGCCAATATAGACTTTCTAAATGGGGAGGAGGTAGTAACCGAAAATAACCCTGGAGAGGAGTTCTTAGAAGAATCTGACGATGAAAGCGAGGATGAAAGTTCCGAAGATATCCTTGATTTGGGAATAGCAGTAATACAGGAAGACGAATATAAATATAACAAGGAAGGAATCGTAACCTACTTAAAATACGCCTTTTTGATAGGCAGTAAAGATGTAAACGAACTAGATTCGTCCTACCAAAGTAAGACGGAGGTAAACCTATTAGCAATAAAAAAGAAGCAATAAGTATAAGAAATAAAAAAACACCAAACTATTTCGGTTTGGTGTTTTTTATTGTTTTTCCTACCATTATATCTGAAGGCAGAAGGCAAGACTTATGAATACCTAACACATTAATGTTGTGTTTTCGACCTTCTGAAATATCAATACCAGCGTAAAGATATGCTTTCCAAACAAGTTCTGTACAATAAAACTTAGTTGTATCAGCCGTATTGAAATCGTCATCAAATGGGTATCCCACCTTATTTAAAGCATATTGAACAGCCTTTTCAGCAACATTAGCATCGTAGGACACACGAACAACCTTTGCTTTAGTACACCTTTCGGGGTGAAGGAATGCACCGACAGGCTCGATTTTCACGATGTCTACATTGTCATCAGACTCTCCGGGGACAGCATGAACAACCTTCCATACACCATCAGACTTACAGAGCAATCCCACATGAGAGTAGCTACTGCTGTCTAACGTCATCACAACTTTACTTTCAATACTATTTCCTTCGCGAAAGATAAGGTCGCCATTGTGCAACGACAATGTATCAATATAGGCAGCAAGAAGTTTCTTTTCATGCTGCCTATAACAAGAAGTAAATAGGAAAACTGTGGCAGATAATACTGCAAACAGCTTGTATCTCATTCTATTTTAATAATATTAGTCTTTAAAGAGCAGTAGTTTTCCCTTTCTTATCCATATTTCCCAAAACATCTTTATCAAGCCCAAAGGTGAAAACATGACCTAAAATGCCAAACGAAACAATCTTGCTACTTCCGCTATCTTCAAGCGAACCTGTACTAAAAAGAACGTAATTGTTCACGTCAAGCTTTGCAGCGAGCACCTTATCTATTAGTCCTGCGCCCAAAGAAGCGAACATTGCGGTTTCATTACCTTCCTGTTTCTTTATATAATCCATCAGTTCTGTATGGATAGCATCTATATGTTGCTTCTTGTCAGGACATGTAAAGCCAAGCACAGCAAGTATTAAAAGAGGGATTATAATACGTAAAGCCTTCTTAGAAACATTGAAAATCTTTCCTTTTTCGGATTCTTCAAAATTATCTTGCTGAGGTTGTTGTTCGTTTGAACCGCCACATTGAGGACAGAAATTAGAATTCTCAGCGAGCGGAGAACCGCATTTAGAACAGTATGCCATAATCTTATTATATTTTTAAAGTTACTATAAAATTCTACCATTTCATCGATAGCGGTTTGCAATACAACGCATCTATCGGTGCCACTTATGGATACAAAGATAATAAAAAAATGGATAACATATTAAGATTCGTACGCTATTGTTAACAAATACGCATAAAAACAAGTGGATGTACCAAAGCTTAAACTACACGTTTGTAGTTCGCTTTGATACACCCACCCTTATTGTTGTATGCCATCAACCTAATGGTCGCGGGCTATTTACATTAGAGATTAGCGTTATCAGCCTTCCATTCAGCAACTGGAGGAATGATTCCAAGGCCTACAATCTCTTCGCGCATCTTACAAAGATGCTCATAAGAAGCCTTCAATGATGCCATTTCTTCATCAGTACCAGTTGGCAATTCGTAATGAACACCAGTGCTATCGATGGTCGTTGGCATAGCCATCATTACGTTCTTGAAGCCAAGACGATCGTCGTTTACATAGCAACCAGCTGGCAATGTGAACTTTTCGCCACCCATTGCAGCCTCAATCATCTTGACAGCGTTGTGTGCTGGGCTTTGGAAAGAACTGCGACCGCGGAGCTTAATGATGCGTGAGCCACCTTGAATGGTGTCGTGCTTGATTGCTGCCCAACGCTCATCGCTGAGATTCATCTCTGACAATGGCTTGCCATCAATCTTCACTTTAGAAGCGAATACTGCCATTTGTTCGCCGTGTCCGCCATAAGTGTGTGCGCCAGTAACCTTGTCTTGCTGAACACCAAACTCTAAAGCCAACGCTTGTTGCAAACGAGTTGAGTCGAGAGCAGCCAATGATGTGAGTTGGTTTGGCTTTAAACCAGAGTGGATAAGAGCTGTAAGCGCAGTAACATCAGCAGGGTTAAAGATAACAACAACGTGCTTAACATCTGGGCAATACTGCTTGATGTAGTCGCCAAACTCTGCAGCAATCTGGCAGTTTCCCTTCAATAAGTCTTCGCGAGTCATACCTTCTTTACGAGGTGCACCACCTGAAGAGATGATATACTTAGCACCTGTGAAAGCTTCTTTTGGGTCGGTTGTCCAAGTTACATTTGCGCCTGGGAAGCCACAATGAGCAATTTCGTCAGCCACACCGTGCAATCCTGGTTCAAAGATATCGTACAGACAAACGTTAGGAGTAAGTCCTAATGTAAGCACACTCTGCGCCATGTTTGAACCAATCATACCGCCGGCGCCGACGATAACGAGTTTCTCGTTTGTTAGAAATGACATAATTATGTTTTGTTTATATTTAAAATGAAACTTTGAAATTATCCGTACAGGTATGTTCTAAGCATTCCACGTTGTAGTAGTTTTATAACAAAACAGTTCTACTTTTTGTGTCTTTTCGCTCTTATTCGGCATCTTCTGTTTTCTCTTTTCAGGCGTATAGCCTGCTATACTTCTTCAAAATGAAAGCAGAAACGACTTGTCTAAAAGGCTAAAATCCAACATAGGAAATTCATAGAACCTATCAATAGGCTTTTATACCGCAAATTTACAAAAAAGAAATAGATAACTGCAACTTTATGAAAGGATATTTGTTATTTAATGTCAAAACCAAAAGAATGCTATCTCTGAGTTACAAAAGCAAGGAGAATAAAGTGTTTTTGAAATGGTTAAGTGGCTGAATTTCTGTATTATTTTCACATTGTAAGGATGTCGTCGCGCCGACTCTACACAGTTATTTAGGCAGGACTATACAAAAACTACTATGTTCTTTCTCTATTTACAATAAAGAATTGTATTTTTGCACACAGCTAAGAACAAGATTAAAAAGCAGTGTGCGTACCGCAAAAGGTGATATAGAGCACATTGGATATAAAACTATTATTATAGAAAAACAATGGAAATACGTTCTTTAACAAGTGTAGGAAATGCTGTAGGCAAAGGTTTCGAGCTGACGCATGTTACAACTATGATACCTGTTAGCGATTATGCTGCAGGATATAGAGATGTGGAGAAGTTTCTCGGATTGTGTAAACAATGCCCTAAATTTGGTCTTTCGTGGACTTGTCCGCCTTGCGAATTTGATGTAAAAGAGTTTGTTGACAAGTTCAAATATGCGCATATTCTAGGATCGAAAATGACTTTCGACGAGGCTACACTTGCCGAAACAAATACCCCAGAGGCTTTAGATGTAGTGTGTAGAAAGGCTATGCGCTACGGATTAGTTAAGGCTTCGGCGTATTTGCGTGGCTATGAGCGCAAGTCGCCTGGTAGCATTTGCTTTCTTGGTTCGCAGTGTTTGCTTTGCGGCGATAAGCCTTGTTCGCGCATAGACGGCGAGCCTTGTCGACATCCGAAGGATGTTCGTGTTTCGTTAGAGGCTGTTGGATTCGACCTGAGCAAGACTACGCAAGAGCTTTTAGATATAGAATTGAAATGGGGCAAGCATGGTCGCCTACCCCAATATATTACACTTGTTACAGCATTGTTTACCAATGATGCTACGTTACGATTAGAATAAGGTTGGCTCTGAACTCCTATCGTGCAGTCGAATGGCGACTAAGGTCGTCTTCAGAACTAACCTTAAGAGAAAGAAAAGCTATTGATTAAATCTTTCTCACCGTAACATGAATGCAACGTTGGTCGCGTTCTAAGATGGCCCAGCATTCGCCTTCCTCTCGCAAATCGTAGATAATCTTACCTAAAATATTGCACATAACTTCGTTACTCACAGCTTTTCCCGTCTTTCCAATACGGTTAAAGCAAGTGTAGCTTAAGTCGAATGTTGTGCCATACATATGTGCTGAATTTCGCCTGCTTTACTATTTACTCTTCTGAGTGCCTCTACATCTCTGCGAGTTCTGAACAATGAAGTTACAATAATGCGGTGTTCGCGATAGCCTTGGCGGTCTAATTCCTTTTGGAAACGTTTACCAATCTCTTTCAAAAGACTCTTGGCACCCTTTGTTAAGTAAGGTGCTGAGTGAGTCAATTGGTCTATCAGATAGAGATTAGTGGTTTCAACCTTCTTCAATCTTCTTTGATTTTCCTCTAATTCAGCTCTTGATTCGATAGGTGTAACCCCATATTTCTTCGCAGCATACAACTGTTCGCCATGCATATCTTTGAACTGATAAGTGCTACGCATAGTTACATTATCGTCTCTAAAAGTCTCTCCTTGGGTTGTAGAATTACTACTTGCGCACGCTGCTGCAAGCATTGTTACTGTTGCAAAAACGCCTCCATAGAGTACGTTTCGCCAATTTTTCTTTGTGTTGTACATCTTTCTAATCTGCATATTTATTTTATTTGAATTATTATATCTGCCACGTCTTTCGGCTCATTAAATAGCATTCCTTCGCTCAACTGGTCGTCTGTGAGTTCATTCAACAAATCTTTTGCCTGTTCTTCGCTAATAGCAGCCTCGCCCTTAGCGTTCTTTCGAGCTAAAAGGTCGTCTAAAACGAGCTGTCTAAATTCGTGTACGTCCATATTGTAAAGATTTAATAACGGATAGAAATTGCTGCAAAGATACTATATTTTTTTCATTCAACAATACTTTATTTTGTATCTTTGCACTATAAATAATGTATTTTTCACATAATGCAAAAAATACAAATATACGAGTCGCCTTTGGGTAAATTAACTTTCGTTAGCGATGGTTTAGCATTGACAGGAATCTGGTTTGATAAGCAAGAACCATTACAACTAATCTTGAAAGCTCCTCACGAGGTTTGCAATTTGCCGATTTTCGATGAAACAAGGCTATGGTTCGACACTTATTTTAACGGACAGCAGCCTGCATTCATACCTCGTTTAAGTCTTATCGGCACTGCTTTCCGTCAGCAGGTATGGCGCAATTTGCAGCTCATTCCCTATGGCGAAACGACCTCCTACGGCACTCTTGCAAAGCAAATAGGCCAACAACTGGGCAAAAATAAGATGTCGGCTCAAGCCATTGGCGGTGCAGTGGGAAACAATCCTATATCGATTATTGTGCCATGCCACCGTGTTGTGGGTACCAATGGAACGATGACGGGGTATGCAGGAGGCATTTGGAGAAAAGAGTTTCTACTGGATTTAGAAGCCAAAAATAGGCGTTAGAGGTGTACTCGCAGTGTCCTCTCATTGATTCGAAAGGTAATTACTCTCCTATATCAAATGTAAATATAATTCCAAAAACACACTAACACATAACAACCTTATGCTCAACGCGTTACAAAACCCATTGTTTTGCAATGCAAAAACGCCTGTTTTACCGTGCAAAAGGGCCTATATTGCCGTGCAAAACAACCTCTTTTGAAATACGAAAGTAATTGTTACCATTTCTTAATCATATTTCTTTACAAGACGAGAGTGATTTCAATGGTGAATATAAAGAAAAGAAAGAGGAAATGATACGAAGATAAAGACTTTATAGAAACGAAAAAACGGGTACATCGAAAGGTGAAATCGACATACCCGTTTATTCGAAAATATAACGTGTTTCCTGCCTAGAAGTAGTAAGCAAGAGATATTTGCCAAGAGTTGTTAAAGCTCTTTGCCTTTTTACCAATGAGCTGTTCTGCTGCGTTTTCTACTGCTTTATTAATCTTAACGTCTGCTGTCTTGCCCATAGCCATATTATAATTCGCGCTAATTTGCAAGTGATCCATGAATGTAACACCCACACCAGCATTTATACTGAAGTTGCTATCCTTGAAAGAATAGTTACTACCCTTTGACCAATCAAACTCTTTTTCGCCAATATTAAGACTCCATTGTGGACCAGCAAAGAGGATAGCGCTGGCTCTTGGCCCTAAACCGATAGAGTAACTAAGGTTCACAGGAATTGAAATTTGCTGTTGCTTTATTGTTTTTTCTTGGTTGAAAGGGTCGACAACCTTTGCCTCACGGAAATCGTAGAGGGTAGATGCATCAACGCCAAAACCTATAATAGGGAGAGTAAACTTAATAGTTGGACCAATAAAGCCACCTATACGGTTTGACTGACTGAATAGTTCTGGACTCAAATGCATATCAGTTACATTCAAACCACCCTTGACACCAAACTTAACACCTTGTGCATTAGCTGATGTTGAAATAAACATTCCTACATAGAGGAGTGCTAATGAAACGATTTTCTTCATAATTAAAAAGCTTAAAGATATGCCCAAGCTGTTCCAAAATAGAAACTGCAGAGACATAAAGATGAATTACGAATCTTCTTTAACTCTCATTTTTACTTAATGTCGTTGGCGTCGTACGCTGACACGAGCAGCATTAGAAGATGATCCGCTTGAAGAAGTTGAACGGCGAGAAGGGCGAGCTGTTGTGGTTTCAGTACTGCGACTAGAACGACGAGTGCGGCTCTTCACAGCCTTTACGTCTGGTTTTACAGCGGCAATACTATCTAAACTATCACGCTTTGCGCATTTCCAAAGATGTTCTTCTCAAATTCTTTCAACTCGTTCTCTATCTTCTTTTGTTCTTTTGTCATAGCCGAATCGGTTGTACAATACTGTGCAAGCGTTCTGCCAAGCATGTTTGTAGTCTTGTAAATCTTACCTTGATAGAGGTTCATAGTAAAGTAATCCTCTACACTCATAGTTGCAGCATTGTTCAGATTGCTCGTCATGATAGTCTGTTTTGACAAGAATGGTGCCAAATCATCATACTTAACCCAGAACAAAGGATACTTAACTTCGCCATCACCAAATTCATCTGAACGATACATAATAGGACAAAGCGCAATGACTTTGCGGTGGAATGTAGAGGTTCCTTGGTCGTAATAGGCACTCTCCTTTAGGTAATAACCCTTTACTTCAGCTGATGGAATATCGCTGTTGTCAAGGCGAATGCCACGATCGGTACGTTCATAATAGATGTGATAGTTATCTAAGAATTGCAAAGGCTTTACGCGTGCTGAGTCGGTAAAAACCTCGTTGCCATCCATTCGATACTCGTATGCACTGATACCGCCATTACGTGGTCCCAACATCATAAGCTTAAAGATGTAGCAGAAAAGGTTCATCTGCGAGCCAACAGGTTCAGTTGGATAGTACAAACCAGCGTTTGCATCATCTGTAAGATTAAGTTCACGATAGATGTCGCGACGCCAAACCACATCTTCCTCCATCGGAGCAGAGGTTGGAAATGATATTTGCGCACGCGTTGTTATGGTGTTCGCATTCGAACGAGTGCCCTGTTGTTGCTCTGCTCTACGACGAGCAGGCTGAGCAAAGGTGCTCATTGCAACTGCGGCAACACATACTATCAAGAATATTCGTTTCATTTTATGTATCTTAAATAATTGTTCTTACTACGGTTTTCACTGCCGAAGCAGAACGAATAATGAATCTTCGTTTTATTATTACTGCACTATTACTTCCATATTTCGTCCGTTGAGCGTACGAGTTGTACCATCAGGACCATGAACAACAACATTTGTTATGTAGAAACGCTTGTTGCGGCTGAGATGACGGAACTGCTCTTTCTGCTGTGCAGAGAACTGTGCGCCATTACTTGCCAATGGTACTGCGTTACCCATATTGTCGAAGAACACTGTGCGGAAGCTTGTTACGCTGAACGGAATATCAAGTAATCCATCGTCAATAGCAGCATGTATACCTGTAGCCGACATCAAAGCAGCTTTAGACAAGGCTCCGCTCTTAAATCTGTCGCCTCCCATAGCAATGTAAGGAGCAGGATCTGGCAACTTACGTACGCGGAATTTGTACTCTCCTATCTTCCTTCCCCTTCGCCGAAACAGATATGGTTACAGGATTACCGACCGACGCTGGACGAGCAATAAACTTACCACCACCACGCGATACCAACGAACCGCCTGACATTGAAGCCTGAACATCGTTCTGACCGGTATTCGGAATACTGATGGTTATAGGGTTATCAAAACCTGCATAAAGTACATTCATCAAGTCTGCAGCGATGGTTGCCATACCTTCAAAGGCAGGCGTCTTCTGCATTCCATCAGGACTTATGTAGCGTTCAGGCTTTGGTCCGCCAGTAACCCAATAGTCTTGTGTAAAGTTACGGCGTATTACGTTGCCTGCAAGATCCTTTATCAGCATATAACCGCTTATGGTATGTTTACCAGGGGCGCCTGCTTTCAGGGTAATTGTATTGCCTTTTATAAGCTGTCCGTTTACATATACCTGTGGCTGCTGGGTAGAATCGACAGCTCCCATCAGCATCTGCGCAGTGAGAGTTTCACCCGGATAAAGGCGAGTTTGACTTGGAACAACGAATGCCTGCAGCTTGTTTACTCGTAAATCTTTTAGACCAACATTAGCTACAAGAGCATGAAGAACTTCTCCTTCAGCATAACGAATATCACTTTGTAGCTTTGAAAGCAAAGTTACAGCAGCCGATGTCGGCATATTCTCAAACATATACTCCTCCCAATTCTTATTTAATGAATGGTCAGGAATAGTAGTTGATAGGTTGCTTGCTATGATTTTCTTCTGCAAAGGGTCTGTTACAAAACGGAGAATACGCTCGCGATAGCTATTAATTGCCTCGAAAGCTTATGACCTTGCCCAGTTCCAGGAGCCAACATAACGATTCCTGAAGCTTCAAGGTTCTCTTTATTCTTAATATTAAGCGGATCGCCATTTTTTCCATCTGCCTCTTTTACAATCTCGACCTTCAGTTGTTGTGCGTAGTTAAAAAGCGAATCGCTCATATTTCGCACTTTTGAAGCCATTGCAAACCATTCCTTTACCTTCTCTGGATTCTTCTGCATCATCTGCTCAAGCTCCTCAAAGATGGCTTGGTTCTCCATGGAAGAGTTTCCCGTTGTACGATTTAGACTCTCCTCTACAATAGAAAAGCCGTTAAGAACTTCCGTTGAAATGTTCAACGCAAGCATTGCCATAAGGACGATATACATCAAGTTAATCATCTTTTGGCGGGGGGAAACCTTTCTTTTTATGATTGCCATGTAGTTCTTTCTATTATTATATTCGCTTGTTTGCTGTGCTATTAAACTGATTTGCCATACTTATATAATTTGCTTGAAATATCCAAATATGGCCTTGTCTGTTGCGCTTTGAACCGACATTCGCACGTTAGATTCTATTCCTCTGTTGTAGGTTGAGATGGTACAGCAGGCGATGCAACACGCATATTTACTGTCATTGCCTCTATCATTCGAGCATAAACCTTGTTTAATTGCTCTATCTGTTGTGCCATCTTACGAGTCTGTTCATTAATCTGATCAATTGTTCCAATCTGTTGACTCGCACCTTTCAGCTGCATTTCGTATACTTTTGTAATACCAGTAAGGGTACGATTAAGATTTTCCATCTCCTCGCTATCACGTGTAAGACGTTGACTTTGGTCGTTTACCTTACCCAACATCTCGGTCAAACTCTTCAATGCATCAACATAATTAGTTTGCGCTTCTACCATTTCAGGTGTCTGTTGTTCTGCATTGGCTATAACTTGGCTTTGCTGATTAACCACTGCCGCTGCTATTTGGTCTGCCAATGGCATTGTATGACGGGCTACTTCTTCAGCTGTTTCAGCAGTAGAGTTTGCTGTTTGACGTACAGAAGATACTTTACCCTGTACATTTGCACTTGCTTCAGCATATTCTTCTTCCTCCTCTTCATAATGAACAGGTAGCTCTTTGCCATCATCTGTCTTATCAAAAGGTCGGTCGAAAGCAGATAAGAAGAACACAATAACTTCTGTTCCCATACCCAAGAACAACCAAATATTAGCTCCAGGAAGGTGGGTTAGCTTAAACAATGCACCTAAAATAACGACTGAGGCGCCCCAACTATATCCATAGTTCAAGAATGTTTGTCCTGCAACTGTATCAATCCACTTCTGCAGACGATATATAATGTTGTATTTGCTGTACTGTGTCATTGTTACTTTCTATTCTTTTTTCTTTTCTTACTACTTTTCTTTGCCTCTTTTGCTGCCTCGCTTGAAGAGCTTGCTAAGCTACGTACACAACGGAAACCAATGTAACTGCGTGGTTGATTTTGATATTCCCAAGTACGCCATGCGCTTCGGATATAGCTTTCAGGGTCTTTCCAACTACCGCCACGAACACTCTTTTTCTTCAGTCGGTAAGGGTCTTCTTTAGCAGCCTTATAATCCAACTGCGGATTTAAGTCGTTCATAGACTTTACTCCTGCCTCAGTATAAACAGTACTTGTCCATTCTGCAACATTACCCGCCATATCGTAAAGTCCATTCGAGTTGGCACTGTAAATACCTGTTCGGCTGGTTATAAGGTTACCATCCTTGGTATAGTTACCTCGGTCTGGTTTAAAGTTTGCATAGAAACAACCATTACCACTCTTTACATCTTGATTCTCCCAAGGGAATTCATCTTGATTTTTTCCACGTGCAGCATACTCCCACTCTGCTTCAGTTGGTAAGCGATAACGCTGAACAAAGCGTGCTTCCTTGCCCAAACCTTTCAACAAATACTCGGTACGCCATGCACAGAATGCATTTGCTTGCTCCCAAGTAACACCTACAACAGGATAGTCGTTGTATGTATCGTTGGAGAAATAACTGCGCAAGTAATTTTCATTATCAGAATTACGGAAGTCGTTCACCCAGCAAGTTGTATCTGGATACACATTTACGATATAGGTATTCAAGAAATCCCACGGTCCTGTTAATGGGCGATTTATAGTTTCTCTGTGTATATTTCCCTCATCGTCCACATAGGCCGTATCTTTCGAAATCATTACTACCTCGTCTGGATCAACCTCTATATCAGTATTCAAGTTACGATCTGCAGGATTCAAACGATTGCGACGAAGTGCTGCCGCTGTATAATCATATATTTCGTAACGATAGTTTAACTGTTTCACATCAAGATTCTTTTTCTCCCGTAGCAGGGTTTGTTGTATACAAACTCTCAAAGGCTCTCATCTCGTCTTCGTTTGGTTTCTTGGGCAATCTCTTGTTCCAATTTAAGTGAGGCGTAACAGGATTACCACTCTTATCCTCTGTTATCATGTAGGTTTCATCGCCTCCATAAGCAGGATCGGCTAAACGTGTACGAACGATAGAATCGCGAACCCACTCTACAAATTGCTTATATTTAGAGTTCGTAACTTCTGTTTCGTCCATCCAAAAACCATCTACAGAGATGTCTTTTACTGGTGTAGTTTTTCCCCAAAGGCTATCTTGGTCAGCAAGACCCATCTTCAGCCAACCTCTTTTTACTAAAGTCATGCCATAAGGTGTAGGTTCGCGGAACGATTTACCACCGCCAACACCAGTAACCTCACCTCCTCTACCTGGCACCGAAGCCGATTTTCCAGCAAAGCAGCCAGAAAGTGTGCTGAGCATAACAACACCAAGACAAAGAGTTAATATGTTCTTTTTCATTTTCATATCTTGTTTCTATAGAAATCTTACGCTTTTATGTTTATTCCGTCCCTTCTTCTGAAGGTTTATATCAGTTTGATAACTCACCACCAATTCGTGGCTACCATTACCAATATCGGCAGTTCCAGTGTAAACTTCGTAACTATATCCTACATTGATTCCGTGGAAACTGCCTCCGACATATGCTGTTACAGAATTTCCAGGACTATAAGAAGCACCACCGTACAGCACTTTTTTCTCATTTGTATAGACCAATCGTGCTGTTATATCTGCCCGATAGCCGTTACCATCATAGCGTGCCATAACAGAGGTTGGTATAGTTAGAAACGGATTTCTCAGTTTTATATTGTATCCACCTGTCAAATAATAGGATCTATCTATCTGCAATTCGTTCTTCTCCCCCAGCTCAACAAGTGGTGCATTTAGGTGTTGTACCGATGCTCCAACATACCAATTCTTATGTATATAATACAATCCGAAGCCTAAATCAAGACTCTGCCCATTTACGTCTGTTTGTATAAAAGCAGGGTCTCCCGAATCTTCCACATCAACTTTAGAACCATTGAATTTTTCTAAAATAAGACCTAACTGAACTCCACCTGCCAACATTCCTCCAAACATTTCTTTACGAAAAGCATATTGCCCTGCAATACGTTGATGGGTAAAAAGTCCAATTTGGTCGTTTAGTATGGTCGCTCCAACGCCATGATACTGCTTCATAAAGTATAATGGAAGATTGCGCCTACACACTGCCCGTGACTATTCTTATCCCAAGAAGTTTAAGGCGTAAGCACCTACTATATTGAGATGGTTATCCTTTCCAACAGAAGCGGGGTTATAGTAAGGTTCCATTTCCCAATAATGGCTGAATGCAACATCATATTGCGCCAATGCTGAAGCACTGACGAACAAATACAGGCTGATTATGATTGTTAAGCGTTTAAACACGTATGTATAACGACCGTTTATGCTTATTATTGCATTTTTCATTAAAATAAGATTGCTAAAGAATATAAACAAAAAACAACTCACCATAGATTATCTTCAATGGTGAGTTGTTCTCGTTATTCTAATGTACTAACTAATATTCGTCTTCGTTCCACAAGAAGTCGTCCTTAGAAGGGTAGTCAGGCCAAATGTCTTCAATACTATCGTAAACATCTCCTTCGTCCTCTATTTCCTGAAGATTTTCTAAAACTTCTAAGGGCGAGCCAGAACGAACTGCATAGTCTATAAGTTCTTCTTTTGTTGCTGGCCATGGTGCGTCTTCCAGCTTCGATGCTAATTCCAGTGTCCAATACATAGGCTTATAAATTTTAACTTTAGTTTGTTTTGCGTGCAAAAATACTATTTTATTTTTTATTTGCAAGGATTTTGCCATATTTTTTCGTCAACTTTCTCGATATTATTCAAATAACGTGAAAGTACAAAGAAATAGTCAGATAGGCGGTTGACGTATGCCATGAGATTCTTGTCTACCTCTGAAGTTTCGTCTAAAGCAATGATAAGTCGTTCTGCACGTCTACAAACTGTACGACAAACGTGTGCTATTGATGCTGAACGACTGCCGCCTGGAATAACGAAGCTTTTCAATTCTGGAATTGCAGCCTGCATTCTGTCAATTGCTTTCTCTACGTGTTCTATGAGCACATCTGCAACAACCGACTCTTTTATTTCTTTTTTGAAGTTCTCTCCCATGGCCAAATTACAGCCAATATTAAAGAGTACGTTCTGCATTTCAGCCAAAAGTTCGGTAGTATCTTGCTCTTCTACGTAAGTAGCAAGCAATCCAACAAACGAGTTAAGTTCGTCTACTGTACCATAAGAATTGATACGAATATCGCTCTTTTTAACTCTTGTACCTCCTATCAGACTGGTTGTTCCTTTATCGCCGGTCTTTGTATATACTTTACTCATATCGCTTTATAAATTAGAAATTAATGATATAGTTCTGTTTAGGTCGCTTATCGAAAAAGGCTATACCTATATAATATAGGTCGAACGAAAAACTAACACGTTCGTCAGCCACTATTTGCTTCCAAAATGCTTTTGCCGTTGCATTGTGTTTTATACTATCTACAATAACAAGACTTTCTTCGTTAATGGTAGTTCGCAGTGTTTCATAAAATTTTTGACAGTGTTCGCCTGCAGTTAAAAAATAGATATTACGCTGACAAAGGTTATCATTTACGCTCGTTTTATCTGTCTCTCCCACTTCTTCCACCAATGTTTTGTCGCACGCAGCCTTAATATAGCGTTCGTAAGCTGCTGACATCGCAGGACAAAAACAGAAATTGTCTGCTTTGATAGAACGATTTATCCGATACAACAAACGAGCTTTCTTGCGCTCTACTGCCGTTAAAGTTTTGTCAGTTCGCCTCAATTCAGCATAAATGGGATAGAAAGTGTGGTCATTTATCACCTCTCTATCAAATGAAAACGCTGATGGCGACTGAATGCCAAAACCCTGAATGTACTTCATTCGTCGCAGCCAGACCACCAAAGCTTTTATCTTGTATGGTAAAATATTTCGTTGTGCCATTACAATAGTAATGCAAACTTACATAAAAAAATAATAAAAAAACAGAAAAAGATAAATCGCTTTTTGTAAAAAGACCAATATTTCTAACTGCTTTCTTTTTAATATATACAGCCTTCAGAAGTCTGCTACTTTCTAAAAAAATATGTGTATTGTATTAAATCTTCCAATGTAATTGTACTTCTAAATCAGTCATATCTGAACGGTCTACTTGCTGCAAACCGGAAGAAATATGCTTACGATCGAAATAGTATGTAGTACCAACTTTCAGCAAAATATTTAATTTCTTGTACAAATTGGCACGAGCTAACAGCGCCCAACGAATACCTTCTCCATAAAAAGTAGGAAAATTGAAACTATAAAGCATGCTGCGCTCGTAAATATACAAGCGAGATGCAAAATCGGTAGTATGGAAATATCCAATGTTTGCTGATGTTTGCAACCACGGAAGAGGTTGCCAATCAACAAATTCGCTTAACATAAAACCAAAACTGTTGGCTTTATTTCTACTATAAGAAAGGTCTGCTTGTGTTTTACAATCCCAGTTCAGTCCTGAATATATGAATGCAAAACGTGCTCTTTGCGTATATTCATTGACGAGTTTGGTGTGGTCTTTATTATCCTTTTGGCGTAATTTAAATCGGTAACGAACTAAAAACGAAAGATTCTTATAGGTGTAAACACCCGAAATATAATTATCCCATGCACTACTTGCTATTGATGCTTGATAGCGTGGTTTATGAAAATAAGCATAATCGGTATATGCCGTGAGCGTTAAAAAGCGGTTTACAGTCCAGTTTGCTCCAATTAGCATTCCCATTTCATTGCGCATTTGTCCACCTTCGCTTAAGGAATTGGCATGAAGTGCCCAATATTTAGAAGCATAATAGCGCTGAATACCTATTACAGATAACCGTCTTGATGGTTGAAATGATATGTTATTCAAGGTTGCAATAGATCCGTTACCTCCCATTGCAGTCTCTCCATTTACGCTCCAATGTGGATTCATATAGCCGTAACTTAAACTAATATTCCAAAAATCGTAACCCGCAGGATAATCAACACGATAGGTTTGAGAAGTTTTGGGCGACAAGGGACGGTCGAATTGTGTGTATAATGCTGTCAGACCAGCACGAAAGCCATAATTACTCCATTGTAAGTTGCCTCCGAAAGTGGTTTGAGAAATATTGTTTTTCTTCTCCATTTCAGTGGGGGTACGATGGTAACCAGATTTTAACAATGTTCGTATTGTACCATCATTATTAAGCGTTGCATCGCTTTTGCGGTAAGATGCAAAAGCAGTTAAGTCTGTATGGTGTGTTAAAGCAATTGTAGTAGCACCACCTTGCATATAATTAGCTTGCGAACGTGAGGTGTTTGGACGAACTGTTGTATAAGAACGTCCTTGGGAAAGAAGACTCATCGTTTTGCCAAAATTAAAATCATTATTGATAACAAGACCTTGACCGAACCGTACTTTATAGCGCCCTACAACGGCAGACTTTATGCGACCCAATTTGCGTACAGCAATATAAAAGCTATAATGGTCGTATCCAAGCATATTTTTATGGGCAAAGAAAGGTTCGCCAGCATCTTGTGCACCCACAAAACCAGCTTGAAAGTAGTCGGAATAAGCAAATTTATAGCGTAACGAGTGCGTAAAAGGATAGCCCAGATAACCATTTTTATCGCCCTTCCGCTCGTAAAATGGAACTTTCATAGTAAAAGTTATATCGTGCTTACCACGTTTTAAAATTGTTGATAGTGCTGGAAAATGCTGCTGTTCATCTATATTTATCGTTATAAAATAACTCAAAAGTTCGCTCCTTACAGCATCGAGCGACTCTATCATCAGTAGTTCGCCCACCGACCGCATACCACGATACTGATAAATGTAAGCCAAAATGTCTTCCACCTGTGTAGCCGTAAGAAACGGAAGCTGCTCCAACTCCTCGCGAGTTGCCTTATTCAAGTCGATGGGATGCGATGCTAAGTTGGACAATAAATCGTAATTTTCCTCATTCATCATTCCCTCCTGCTCCTCCGAAACCATCAATTCGTCGTATAATCGTTGCCAATCACGTTGTTCTTGCGCATTTGCAACAAGAGAAAGTAATGCAAAAACACACAGTAAAATATAGTTTTTCATCATATAATGACAATTCTCCATTTTACAAAGAAAGTATTTCTCATCTTATCGAGCCCAACTTCTCGGCAAATAAAGGCTATAAGGTTAATATGTTAAACACGTCTTACCCATCTATCAAACAATGGGGGTTGTCTGCAAAATTACATGATAATTACGAGAGCAACAAATAAAAACAAGATAAAAAATGAAATTATTATCTCAGTGATGAATAAATTGGCAATCAAAACGACCCATGTTTTTATTTATATTATTGCTGTCCGGTAAGATGACTATCTTTGTTCATGGTTATTTTTTTATAAAATCAAAGATAACCAAAAGGGCCGATACTTCGTGAGAAGTGTTGACCCTAATTTCAGACGTTCCTAAAAAGTTTTACCAAACAGCAATACTTTTTATATATCTTCAATTGATTTTTTTATATGAACCTTTGAGTTGATTGATAAAAATATGATTTACAAAATCCTTTTTCTTAGGTGAAATAATGACACAACCATGCTTATACGTTAACTTTAATCGATCAATTGAAGCTGCAGGTGACGAATCTAAAGTGTGCGTAGATTCTATTAACAAAAATATCAAAAAAATATCAATTACCTGTGTTGAAAAAGAAAGGACAATGAATAGATAAGACTTTTTCCATTAATTGTATATTTAATTCCTAATGGATACAAGGTTAACGCTGCGAGGATAACAAATAGAAAAAATAGTAACAATCCAATTAAAATCAATTAAAAGAATAGGTACTGCAGATAATATTATACTTATATATATAAACAGATATAACCACAAGTCAACTTTTTGAATTATATTTTTTCCATCTTGTCCTATTCTAAAGTATATGACTTATTTGAAAATTCTGGAAGTTTGCTAAGATTAAGGTTTACGAACTTCTCCAAATCTTCTACATTTGTTCTTTTTGCAAATTTAGCACATTTCAAATACATATCTAAACATTTTCGCAATTTCTTTTTAAGAAATTCATCGTAGAGTCAACCAGTAAGTACAAAATTATTATATTGTTCTGTAGAACTCGCATTTTGGTGTTTTAAAATTTAGTTTTTGTCTCGGTCTTATGTTTATTTTCTTCTGTATGTTCGCAATCTTTTTGTCTGTGAAATCATCGAAGTTTGCCAGTACATTTCTTATCTTAATTTATTCAGCATTTCTTTCTACGATTTGTCAGCCACAACCAAAATTATCACTTCTAACCGCAATGTTTTTTGATAATTTATTTTTACCTTTGCGACTAAGCCGCCATTGTTGCGGTTTCTTAATCATTTAACAAATCAACGTATATGAAAACATTATCTACTTCGTTTAACGCGACGTCATTTAGTCGCTTGTTATTACCGCTTTTATTCTTTATGATTGGAACTGGTACTATGATAGGACAGAATCCTAAAGATATTATTCGCTTGCAAACTTCTAAGGCTGTGGGTGAGGAATTTAATATTGACATAGAAGCTGCAAATGGTGAAACTTTCAGCATAGAAGGAGTAAATGGAAATGAGGAAGATGGTTATACCGTAAGTTCTCAAAACATTGTAGTGAAAGGCAATATCGTATCATTAACTTGTTATAAGAACGACTTGATTCAAATTGACTTATCTGATTGTCATCAACTTAAAAAATTGGACTGTCGTGGTAATAAACTCACAACTTTAGACGCAAGTGCTGTAAGTTCGCTTCAATGGTTGGCATGTAACGATAATTATTTAACAACACTAAATATAGCTAATCTAAAACATTTAGAAGAATTATACTGCCACAACAATAAATTGAAGAATCTGCAAGTAGAAACAAATACTGCACTCAATCAATTATATTGCGCGTCCAATGCTTTATCGACACTTGATGTCAGCAAAAATACAGAATTACACGTGCTAATTTGTCATCAGAATCAAATAAACTCTATTGACGTAAGCAAAAATGTGGCTTTAACGCAACTTTCATGTGGTGATAATAATATAGAAAACCTTGACCTCAGCAATAACGCTGCATTAAAAATATTAGGTTGTGGAGCAAATAAATTAACAGCACTTGACGTAAGTCACAACCCGGAATTAGAGACTTTGTTTGCCTTTGATAATAAACTATCAACTTTAGATCTTTCTCATAACTCTGGTTTACAACGCTTATCAATTGGTAATAACAACTTATCAAATCTTGATTTGAAACCTACTCCTAAAATAACACAACTGAAATGTAGACAAACCTATTTACTAATTTGGACGTAAGTGGACTTGAAAAACTTTCGATTCTCGATTGTAGTAACAATCAATTAAGCAGTTTAGATATAACTCATAACAAAGCATTATCAACACTGCGGTGCGCAAATAATCAACTGATGAACATAGATGTAAAAGCGAACACTCTTCTTGTAACACTTGATGCAAGCCAAAATCGTTTAGCTACAATCGATCTTACTACTAATAAAATATTAGCAGAACTTTACTGTGCTGGAAACTTACTAACTTCAATTGATTTGAAAATAAACACTGGATTACGCACTTTGGATGTAGAAAGCAATAAGTTAAGTAAACTTGACCTTGCTACAAACACGATGCTAATGGGAATAGCATGCAGTAATAATGCGATTGAAACTTTAAATCTTTCAACTAATACGCAACTAAAAGAACTCTATTGCAAAAATAATAAGCTGAATGAAATAGATTTAACGGGCAACACTAAACTTAAAATGCTTCATCTCAACCAAAATCAATTGCGCGATATAAAGTGGACAAAGTTTAATAAGTTATACTCTTTAGGGGTTGCTAATAACCAACTATCAGCTGATATTCTAACTCGTTTACTTGATGCACTTCCTAAAGCACCTAATGCTACACCAAAAGAACAAGATTCTTTGAAATGGAGTGTTGCAGATATCAGCGAAAATCCAGGTACTTCAAACGCAAACACAATAAAAGCAACTGAAAATGGTTGGAAAGTAATAACAACAGGAACTACTGGAATATTTAAGCAGCAAGCAGAATCTAAATCGTATCTACGCTATAATCAAGCAGAAAATGCAATCTGTAAAACTGCAGCTGTTGCCAAAATACTTCTTTATTCAGCTAACGGAAATTTAATATTGTGCTCAAATGGTCACCAGGAGAATATCTCTTTAGTAAATATACCTAATGGAGTCTATATAGCTGTAGCTTACAACGAAAATGAACAATTCTTAACGAGTATTCGTTTTGCACACTAATGTTCATATAGTAATAGGAGGTAAACTTCGTATTTATTCGTAAATTGTACTTACAAAATATGTAATAAAGCATATTACAAAGCAATGTTTAAACTTCTCACATCACAACTTTAAATGGCGAACAAAAAAACTTTTTGTTCGCCATTCTTGCATAAATATTAAGTTGATAAAAGCTATTAGTAACCTGAGTTCGGTATAAGAAATTCTTCAAAAAAGTTGTAGGAGTGGAATATTTTTCGTATCTTTATAGTTGATAATCAGAGTATTAACGAAAAAATCCACTCCTATGAATAGTACAAATTTAATAGAAATATTCTGTATTCTTGATGAATTCTGCAAGTTTTTTGCTCCTCAACTCAAAAAACGTCTGTTAGACGAGTCTAGTAAGCATCGCCGAAACCGTCCGTGTGTAATGAGCGATAGTGAAATAATGACTATCCTCATCATGTATCATCAGTCTCATTACATAGATCTTAAAACGTTCTATCTTCATGAGATTTGTGAACATCATCGTTCCGAATTTCCCCATACACTATCCTATAACCGATTTGTCGAGCGTCAGCAAAAGGTAAATATGCTCTTGTTGATATTTCTACAGACATGTGCCCTAGGCAAATGCACAGGCATTTCAATTATAGACTCTACTCCTCTGCGCAGTTGCCACATCAAGCGTATGTACAAGCATAAGACTATGAAAGGCTGGGCTGCCAAGGGCAAGTGTACTATGGGTTGGTTCTATGGATTCAAGCTACATCTTATCATCAATGACAAAGGAGAGATTATACAGTGGATGCTCACACCTGGCAACACTGATGACAGATACCCATTGAAGGACAAACACTTCACAGAAAAGCTCTTTGGCAAGCTGTATGCGGACAAAGGGTACATTTCACAAAGTCTATTTGAGGAGCTATTTATTGATGATATACATCTGATAACAAAGCTACGAAGGAATATGAAAAATTCTATGATGCTATTGCAGGATAGAATTAGACTACGAAAAAGGGCTACTATAGAAACGGTCAATGACGAACTCAAGAATGTATGCCACATAGAGCATACAAGACACAGAAGCATTGACAACTTTGTAGCCAATCTTATTGCAGCAATTATTGCTTATAATCTTATGCCAAAAAAGCCAACTATGAATATTGAAATCATTGACAAAAGCAGGCTAATTGCATAAAGCTTATACCGAACTCAGGTTATTAGTAAGTTTGTATACCATTTAAAAAATCTCTCACAAAAACACATTAGATTGAAATTTAAATATCATTATAAAAAAATACATATATATTATTTTATACTATCGGTAAAATAATTAACTTTGCAATGTAATATAATCTAAATTTTAATAACAAAAAAATATTCGTATCACATAATTGAATATTAATTCACGCTATAGATAATTTCAAAAATATAAAACTTATCCTATGAATAAAAAAATTATGGAACTATTATAAGCAATCATCAGATGGTCAAAATGCAATTACGATGTTTAATCCAGAAACAGATGATGTTTATCAAAAAATAGAGAATATAGCAACTTTCTTACAAAAGTTGAATGGTTATATTAAACCTCAACATTTTGCAGATCGTGTATTTGTGCACGAAGTTAACCTTGTCGAACGGAATCTCTTAATCGAAGAACTTTCCGAGCGCAAGAATTTCGAAACTTTTGTAGAATCCTATGACTTAAAAGAGTTTGAAATTCAAGAAGAAAAGATTATTTGGTTTGAAGAAAATTATTTTATCAAAGCAGATAAATTCAGACAAAAAGCAGCTACAATAGATGCTTTATCAATGTACTTATACTTTTATGATGCTTACTTTAAGCCTATTCTTCTTCCACGTAGATTTGATATTATTCAAAAAAGCTGTGATGCGTTGGGTATAGAACTGCCACCTATTCCGCGCACAAAAAGTTATAAAGAATATTTAATGTACTACTATGATATTTGTGGCGCAATAAATAAATTTCAAGTAGAAAATGGACTAACAGACGCTGAAGTCTGCGCCTGCATATACGATTACGGAGCAAGAGTTTTGTTAGAAGAAGGAAAACAAGAGAATGAAGAATTGCCACCACCTACAAATGTATGGCTAACTGGGGGATCTGGCAAAGGAGATTTTGAGTTTCTTGATTCATTAGGGAAAGATTCACAAGCCCAAACATCTATTTGGGCTTGCAACGAGAGAACACGTAAAGGAGACCTCGTTATTATATATTGCACATCGCCAAGAAGTTTTATCCATTCTATTTGGCGTGCAGAATCTGTTGGTATCTTTAACCCTTTCGACTATTACCATTGCAGAACTACAGTATGTAAAGGAGTAAGACTTCCACAAATATCGTTTGCTGACTTGAAGAATGATTCTTATTTCTCGCAACTACCTATTGTTCGCAAGAGTTTACAAGGAATAAACGGCATAGCATTTACAGCCAAAGATTATTCGGAGTTATTGAGGTTAGCAAAAGAAAAAGGTGCAAGAACTGATAATTACCCCCAACTTTATGTTGGGAAATCAATTGATTTTGGGGAAATTAAACAAGAAAAGGATGTAGAAGAGAATATTCTAATTCCTATCTTAAAAGAATTGGTTATCGAACTTCTGACTGGACAAGACAATTGCAATTAAAAGCGGGAAGGAAAGAGAAAGCTATTCCCGATTTCGTATTCTTTCCAAAGGGAAGAACACATTTTGAAAGTGCTCCATTGGTTATAGAAGTTAAATTTGATATGTCATCAATGTTAGAAGAACAGAAAGCATTTCGTCAAGCTTTATCTTATGCACGTATATTACGTTCTAACATAATGGGTATTTGTGACAAGGAAAGGCTAATTATTTATGCGCTTGATTCTTTGGGGAATTGTAATATAGAAAATCCATTATTTGAAAACCACTGGCAAACTATTTACTCTGATAATATTCTAGGCGCTCAATTAAATCAACTTATAGGAGCGGAGGTTATAAAGCTCGTATGTACTAATAGCTAATATTACACTACAAAACAGACTTTTGGAGGAAAAAATAAAGCTATATTTTTAATACTAATAAGAAAGAAAAAAATATAATAAAAAAATCTATCAAAATTATAATTATAAATTTTATTTTTTTATAATTATAAATTTAAAATCCGTAATTATAAAAATTAATTTAGTCTTCCCAAACTGAAATCACTGATAAAAAAATGATTGAAAAAAACGATTTATCAACCTCAAACTTGATCGATATGATTCGAAGAACAGAAGGGCTAAATATGAATATTTCACATCCTAATAAAAATTTTTGGCTATGATGTCTATATGAGGGGCTACTAAAAAGCAACACATTAAGTAAAATCAAATGTAATCCATAAATAAATACCACCACTAAAAAAAGACTCCATTCTGAAATAATAATGCATTTCAATATATAAAAGAAGAATTTAAGTCACAAAAATACTGTCAAATAAGTCCTACAAATTCATAACCATCCTTTTTTTGTTAACTTCAAAGCTTATTATCTTATACACATCGGTTGTCCGATAACAAAAAAAGTTGGTACAAACAAAAAAAGATTCTCACTTTTATGTGGTTAACAAATATACCTAATCAGCGATAATCTGAACTTCATACTTGTATTTCTCAACGTCCGCCAAACAGCAATAAACAAGAAAAAAAGGAAAAAGAAGAAATATCTTAAACACTTTTTAAAAAACAACTCTAAAAAAATTTCTGTATATACAATACCTATCATTAGGCAATTCAGAAATAATTTCATTGAATAAGGCAAAAAACAAACAACAATGCTGTAAATATTTTTCGCAACAGTATTATGTAACTATCTAATTACCATTGCATTACAAAACCTATTGTTTTGCGTTCCAAAAGCGGCAGTTTTGCACGGTAAAAGCGTATGTTTTGCGTTGCAAAAGAGCCGCTTTCGCAGTGCCAAACCGAAACTATCGTTTCTGTTCAGAACTTTCTTTACAAAACAAGAGCAATTTTATGCCTTCGCAATAGGTAAAGGAAAGAAAACAAAAATACCAAGACATTGGTATTTCAGCATTTCTTGTTGGTAGCTGATAAATGGTTTCTCCACTACTATTTTCTTCTTCACGAGAAAGATTATACAGCTTTATAAACTAAGAAATCAAGTAAAATGGAGAGAAAAATACTCGATATTTTGTAACTTTGCACATACAATATAATCACTTTATACTTATGGGAAATAAAACAAAAAACTCACAATCAAATACCATTAGTGCAACAGAAACAGCTAATTTTCAACTAATTGCTATTAAAGTAAATAAAGACAAAACCATAGGACAACGAAAGTTAACCGCAAACAAGCCATATTTTTTCTCTGAAGGATATGAAATTACTAATAATGTCTTAACTATTAAAGAAGAGAATAAAATATCTTCAAATATTTATAATCTCTTCCTGAAAGATAAAGAAGGGCAGCAACCATCAATTTCAATAAATGCAATTGTTGGCGAAAATGGTTCTGGCAAAAGCACTATTGTTGAGTACATCATTAGACTGATTAACAATTTATCAGCTGCTATATTTGGGGAAAGATTTTCAAATCCTGCTGCTGAACATTTACATTATATTGAGGGAATGGACGGAGAGCTATGGTACTTAGTAGATAACAAAGCCGTACGTCTTGTTGTAAATGATAAAAAGGTAAACCTATTCTCTTATACGAAAAATAAAAAGGGAAAACGATTCTGCAATGAAACCCTTCTTCTATCAAATGAAAAAACGGATAGCCTTATTCCTATGAAACCTTTAAGCTTAGATAAATTAAAAGAATTTATCCCTTCTCTATTTTACACCTTAGTTTCTAACTACTCTATTTATGCTTATAATTCTATCGACTACCTTGATGAAAACAATAGTATCAAATTAGAAAAAAAGATAAGAGGTAAGGTTACTAACGCTAAATACGAATGCAATTGGCTTAGTGGCATTTTTCACAAAAATGATGGGTATCAATCTCCTATTGTATTAACTCCTTATAGAGAAGAAGGCAACATTAATATCAACACAGAAAAAACTACTCTCAAAAAGAAAGATTAATTAGCTTACTACTTATGGACAGTAAATACTACCGAACCATAAATGGTCACTTAGATGTCATTGGCTTAAAGATCATAAAAAATAAGAAAAGTAAGAACAGGAAAACATTAAAAGAAGAAGGACTTTACCACTTAACCGAGAATGGTTTTAAGAATATTAAGAAGAGAATAATAGAATTATGGATTGAAAAAAATAGGTATTTCGAAGAAAGAGATTGAAAATAATAATTATAAAGAAGAAATTTCAACTTACATAGCATATAAAAACTCTTAAAATAGCAAGTAGATATAAACAATATAGCAATATATTTTATACTAAACAACATCAGAGAATGTATAGTCGTTTTGATGAAGGGCTATTAAAAAAACTCATAGGCAAAATGTGTAATGATACTTCTCATATCACGAAAAAAATACGCCAATGCTTTTTGCATTTACTATATAATCCATTGGGGTTAAAGCCTGAAGGAGAAACCATAATAAAAATTGATGAGGCTGAAAAAAGAGTAAAGAAGGGTTTAACAAACTCTTATAGCCTTAGGAATAACCCATTCTTCAAGAATATATCAATAGACGACCTTCTACCACCTCCTATTTTCTCAATAGAAATTATACTTAAAGAAAAAGATAAACTTAACAGTGATAATGTCCCCTTTAATACATTAAGTTCGGGTGAACGGCAGCAAGCTTTTTCAATAAGTTCTGCTTTATACCACCTTGCTAATATAGAATCTGTTCATAATGATGAAAATAATGAAAGAGTTTGCTATTCTAATGCGCTTATTATCTTTGAGGAAGTTGAATTATACTTCCACCCTCAGCTGCAAAAGCAATTAATCAAGAATTTATTAGATGGGATAAAGCAAATGCATTTTAAACATATTAAGTCTATTCAGATTATTTTTGTTACACATTCCCCATTTATACTTTCAGATATTCCCACTGAAAATATTCTCGCATTGAAGAAAAATTGTACTGAAACTAAAGAATTAAAGACTTTTAGTGCTAATATTTATGATATACTGAACACCAGCTTCTTTATGGAAGAAGGTGCAATTGGAGATTACGCACAATGGATTATCCAATTTATTGTTAAATGCTTTGAGGATACACAGTCAATACCACCAGAAGACCTTTTTAGAACTCATTTCATTAATTGATGAACCTTTATATCATAAAGTTCTAATGCAGAGGTTTTATAAAAAAATATCCTAATCAAACACCTCTTAGCAAAAAAATAGAAGAACTTGAAATGCAATTAGACGCTTTGAAAAAAACAACAAAATAAATAGGAGAATTATATTATGTGGTATCTTGAGAAACCTTCAGAAAAAGAATTAAATACCTACAAGGAGTTATTTTTATGAGAAAAATCAAAAAAATAAAAATAGATAAAGATGGCTGTTTTAAATTTCTATTCAACAAAGACAATACTGGGAAAGACTATATTGAGAAACTATTAATTTCAGAACCAGAAAAAAACTTAATAAACTAAATAAGAAATTAATAAAAAAATTATTCCAAAAGGAATCTACTAAAGAATTTAAAAAAATACCAAGATACTAAAAAGAAAGAAAAAGAAGGATAAAAAAATGACATTGATTTGATAAATAAATGTGAAAAAAACGAAAGAGCTTCAAGAAATATTTAATTACAATACTCTTATATCAGGCAATAAAGATAATTCTTATAAAAATAGCAGAAATAAAAGGTAGAAATACATGTACATATTGCAATAGGCAATATACAATAACCTTAAAGGAAGATGGAGAATTTATTACCCGCCCTCAATTTGACCATTGGTTTCCTAAAAGTGTATTTCCTTTATTGGCATTAAGTTTCTACAATCTCATTCCAAGTTGCTCTATATGTAATAGTAGTGCTAAAGGAGATCAAATATTTTCTTTCAAAAAGCTTATTCACCCATATAAACGAAGTAGCTCAGAAACAGATTTCAGATTTTCCTATTTACCTGATGGAAAAGGTGGTTGGAAAATAGACTTATATAATCTTAAAGGTGTAGAGAAAGATACATTTGAAGTTTTTAAACTAAGAGACATTTATAACTATCACTATAAACTTGAAGCAAAAGACCTACTTGATTTAGCAATAAAAAATAATGGAACTTATATAGAATGGTTACTCAACGATATGAAAGAAAAGGAAATGAGGGTGTGTCAAAATTGATACATCCTCTTTTTATTCTTCCTTTACCTTGTCTACCACATAATTCGTTATTTACTGCAGCTATGCTGTTAATTTCATATAAAAATGATTTATAGGGCTTTAAATAGCCTATATAAACTTGTATAGAGCATCTGAAGGTGCCTAAAAGTACCTCCATAATGTCTTTTAGTTCCTTGAGATTGGTTTTTCTACACATTTTCCCTATGTTAAAGGCAATAGCAAAGAAGGCAAAGTCCATATTGACCTTGTCTTTTCCAAAATGCCTAAACCTCTTATAGGCTTTATTATATTTTGTTTGTCCAAAAAACAGCTTCAGGTTCTATGCACCTTCGTCCTCGATGCTTGATGCCTTCTTCCGAGGTCAGTAGTTCCCGTGCCTTTTTGTTTATAGTGCTGTAGTTGATGGTTTACTTCTATAATTCTGTTCCTCTTGCCTTAAAAACATGAGCCTCTCAACGGACAACCATCACAGCGTTCTGCCTGATAACGTACGCTGTAAGTAACGAATCCGTTAGAGGTTAGGGGAACGCTTCATACCTATACGCTTCATATGCTGTCCCATAGGGCAGACGTAGAAATCCTGTTCCTTATTATAATAAAGGCTTGCGGGACTGAATGGGTTAGGTGTGTAACGTGGACGCTGCTCTTTATGGAAGTAGTTATACTTCACATAGGCTTCCATATTATGTACGTCCATGAACAGATAGTTCTCCTCGGAGCCATACCCTGAATCGGCTACGACTGTCTTGGCATAACGATGATAGCGTGATTTGAAAGACTCCAAGAAAGAAGAAAGTGTGAGTGTATCGGTACGGTTAGCATAGAGTGCAAAGTCGGTGATAAACTGGTTCTCAGTTGCTATCTGCAGATTATATCCAGGCTTAGTCTGTCCGTTGCGCATAGCATCCTCCTTCATGTGCATAAACGTGGCATCAGGATCGGTCTTGCTGTAGGAGTTTCTCTCTCCCATAACCTCAAGGTGCCAGTCATACTCCTGGAGTTTATTACGTTTCTTCTCTAGCTCTTTAAGCTGTTTTTTCTTGGTTCTAACAGCCTGCTTCTCTTCTTTTTGTCTTAGGCTCAGGGACTGATTCCAAAGACTTGTTCAATTCCTCGGATATCTCATTGAGCAGAGCTGCAGTAAACTCGACACCTTCTCTCTTAGCGGCATTGTCCTGCGCTATGACATCATCAACCTGAAGCAAGAGTGTGCGTATTTGTTCCTGCAACTTGGCGCGGTTCTTTTCCACGGTTCTCTTCCAAACGAAGGTATACTTGTTGGCTTTCGATTCTATCTTTGTGCCGTCAATATATTCAACGTCAAGACTTATCAAACCTTTGGCTGCAAGTACTAATACGACTTGTGTAAAGATATTGTTGATTTCCTTTTTCACACGATTACGAAAACGATTGATGGTAATAAAGTCAGGCTGCTCATATCCTGCCAGATAGATGAAATGAATGTCACGCTTGAGAAGCGACTCTATGCGACGGCAGGAATAGATATTATTCATATAGGCGTAAAGAATCACCTTGAGCATCATTTGTGGATGATAAGGCTTGCGACCACTGGGCTTATAAAGCTTGTAGACATTATCCAACATAAGATTATCCACCAAGGCGTCTAAAAGACGAACAGGGTCGTCTTCTGCGATATCCTTATCGATTCTTTGAGGAAAAAGAATCATTTTCTTGTGTATGTAAGAACGAAAGTGTATCTTTGTCATAATGAGATTTTTTTAATGCCTAAAGGTACAAAAACTTTAGGAAATAGCAAAGCCCTGGCTTGAGAAAGTCGGGGCTTTGTGCATAAAAAAGAGGATGTATCAATTTTGACACACCCTCTATCGACTTTTATTTGGAACAGAATATGATATAAAAAAGGTTTTAGACAGACCCTTTAGCAAACTTAAAAGAGATTTACTAATAGCTATATCTGAGCTAAATCCTAATATAGCTATTCTTGAATATTTGAATAAAGAAAAATAAGAAGCCAGCATTAAAAATAGAAATAATTGATAAAAGCAGACTAATAGCATAGAACGTGTATCGAACTCACGTTACTTAGAGAAAGGAATCGGTCTTACCCGACACTATCTTTTGATAAGACATCATGAAGACAAAAAACTATACCCGATTCGGGATAAGTCTAGCATGAACTTACCAACTTTTTGAAGGGTACTATCCTATAAAAGTGTGTAAGCCCATATTTTTATTATCTTTGTATTTGGATATAAACTAAGATAAAAAATGGAACTTACACAATTACAAATTTCGGAAATTATTTCTAATTACACAAGCAGTAGTGATGGTTTTGTTACTCTTCAGTCTTTAACCATGAACTCGTTGATGTTTCACGAGCGTGAATTATTCGTCAATGATAACAAAGCTGAACAATGCAATGGTTTTCGTAGTCGTCGCTGGTATAGTCATGGCTTTGAGTTTTCTCTTCGTATTCCCCGTAGCCGTAGTGGTAATTTCTATCCTGTGCTTCTTGGACTGATACGTAACGAGAGCGAGGAACGCGCTCGTCTGTTCAACCTTCTTTATACTAAGGGTCTCACAACAGAGCAGATAGGCGAGATATCTGTGTGTCTATGGTCGTTCTTACAGCAAACAACAGGTTTCCTATTTGGCAAATAGTTGTCGTGATGATGTTGAGCAATGGCTTTGCCGTGATCTTTCCTCTCACTATTTGGCAGTCTATATCGATGCAACTTTTATCTCCACCCGTAGGGACAGACAAGTGTCAAAAGAAGCCTATTATACGATATTGGGCGTACTTGAGGACGGTAGCAGGGAGGTGCTTTCCGTGGTCAACCATCCCACCGAGGGCTCTCTATGCTGGAAAGACGAACTTGATACTCTGAAAGAAAGAGGCGTTAAGGAAATAGACCTGGTTATCTCTGATGCACTAACAGGCATAGAGAACGCTGTCTGTGCCGCTTTCCTTTGTGCTGCGCATCAGTTTTGTGTGGCACACCTCAAACGTCAGGTTATCAACAGTGTTGCTCACAAGGACAAACCCACCATCGCCAGTGAACTCTCAGAAGTCTTCCGTATGGAAGATAACAGTCTGGATTCCTTGTGGGGATACGAACATTTTCTTACTTTTGTAGGCAGATGGGAAAAGAAGTATCCAACCCTTAGGGAATATAAGGCAGAAAGAAATATGGCATACTTCACCTATATGGGCTTCCCAAAAGAAGTGCAAAGGTGTATATACACGACAAACTGGATTGAAAGACTCAACAGAAAGTATAAGAGGACTATCAACATGAGAACATCCATGCCATCAGTACAAGCGGTCATCTTTCTCTTGGGGTCCGTAGCAATGGAGGAGACTAAAAGTGCTTACAAAAGAAAAATATACCAATTCAAAAGTTGGGAGAAAATAAAGAAAAATGGAAATAACAAGGATAAAAGAGAAGAATAGCTTACACACTTTTAAGGACAGTACCTACAGTTTTTTGTTCATAGGTTTCAAATGCTGCAAAGGTAGTAAATAAAAGTCATACAAGAGTTTTTCAGCCTACTAAATGTCCATTACTCCTAAAATTATCATGGTAAATCTAATCCTTCTCAATTATTATCATTATCAATTTATATGTTTCATAATTCATGATTCATCCTCCTTTCCACATTCAACCAATGACAACAAAAAAGCCCCGACTACTCATCGTAATCGAGGCTTGAAGAAAAAAGGCAGCTACCTACTCTCCCACATTGCATTGCAGTACCATCGGCGCAATTGGGCTTAACTTCTCTGTTCGGAATGGGAAGAGGTGGAACCCCAACGCAATAACCACCTAATAAAATCTGCAGTGTATATATAAACACCGTAAGGGTGACTATGCCACAAGCAAAAAAACAAATAAAAATAAGCCATAACAAAAATAAATACAGCAAAAAAAGAATAAACAACAGAATGAAAGTTTTGGGCAATTAGTAGTGCTCGGCTTTGACATCGCTGTCTTTACACCTACACCCTATCAACGTCATAGTCTATGACGACCCTTATGAGGAGTTCTAATCTTGCGGAAGGCTTCGCACTTAGATGCTTTCAGCGCTTATCCATACCAGACTCAGATACCCAGCGGTGCACCTGGCGGCACAACTGGTAAACCGGAGGTCTGTCCACCACGGTCCTCTCGTACTAGTGGCGGCACCACGCAAAACTCCAACGCCCACGATAGATAGAGACCGAACTGTCTCACGACGTTCTGAACCCAGCTCGCGTGCCACTTTAATGGGCGAACAGCCCAACCCTTGGGACCTTCTCCAGCCCCAGGATGTGACGAGCCGACATCGAGGTGCCAAACCACCCCGTCGATATGAGCTCTTGGGGGGGATCAGCCTGTTATCCCCGGAGTACCTTTTATCCTTTGAGCGATGCAGTTTCCATACACTTGCACCGGATCACTATGCCCCAGTTTCCTGCCTGCTCGGCATGTCTGCCTCCCAGTCAAGCGCCCTTATGCCATTACACTCTATAAGGTCGGTTACCAATCGACCCGAGGGCACCTTTGGAAGCCTCCGTTACGCTTTTGGAGGCGACCACCCCAGTCAAACTACCCACCAAACAATGTCCGCGAAAGTACGCGTTAGACCTCAGACAGCCAAAGGGCCGTATTTCAAGGATGGCTCCACACACACTGGCGTGCATGCTTCAAAGCCTCCGGCCTATCCTACACATCGGATGACCAAGGTCAATGCTAAGCTGTAGTAAAGGTTCACGGGGTCTTTTCGTCCCATCGCGGGTAATCGGCATCTTCACCGATACTACAATTTCACTGAGATCATGATTGAGACAGCGTCCGGATCATTACACCATTCGTGCAGGTCGGAACTTACCCGACAAGGAATTTCGCTACCTTAGGACCGTTATAGTTACGGCCGCCGTTTACTGGGGCTTCAATTCAAACCTTCGACATACATCTAAGCTCTCCTCTTAACCTTCCAGCACCGGGCAGGTGTCAGGCTGTATACATCATCTTACGAGTTAGCACAGCCCTGTGTTTTTGTTAAACAGTTGCCTGGACCTATTCTCTGCGCCTCATTAAAAAAATGAGGACCCCTTATCCCGAAGTTACAGGGGTCAATTTGCCTAGTTCCTTAACCATGAATCTCTCAACGCCTTAGTATATTCTACCCGACTACGTGTGTCCGTTTACGGTACGGGTTGCTCAAACATTAAGCTTAGCGGATTTTCTTGGAAGTATGATTACCTGTACTATCGGTTCACCCAGAAGGGAAAACCGTACTATCGACCATCAGCTCAAGGTGTGGATTTGCCTGCACCTATCAAAGCCTAAAGTCTTCAACGCCCATATCCGTAAGGGCGCGACAGTGTCACTACTCCGTCTCCACATCGCTGAATGAGCAAGTCACGGAATATTAACCGTGTCTGCCATCGCCATCGCCGTTCGGCTGAGACTTAGGACCCGACTAACCCCGGGATGATTGACATCGCCCGGGAAACCTTAGTCTTACGGCGAGGGGGAATCTTACCCCCTTTATCGTTACTTATACCTACATTTGCGTTTCCATACGCTCCAGGATCAATCACCATCACCATTCAATGCATATGGAATGCTCCCCTACCGATACTTTTAATATACATTACTATCCCGCGCCTTCGGTATCTGACTTATACCCGATTATTATCCACGCCCGGACCCTCGACTAGTGAGCTGTTACGCACTCTTTGAATGAATGGCTGCTTCCAAGCCAACATCCTAGCTGTCACGGGGACCAGACTTCGTTAGACTAACTTAGACAGAATTTGGGGACCTTAGACGACGGTCAGGATTCTTCTCCTCTCGGGGACGGACCTTAGCACCCGCCCCCTTACTGCACGACTACAATCCGTGAGCATTCGGAGTTCGTCAGGTCGCGATAGGCGGTGAAGCCCTCTTGACCTATCGGTCGCTCTACCTCTCACGGAGAACATCGTACGCGGCACCTAAATGCCTTTCGGGGAGTACGAGCTATCTCCAAGTTTGATTGGCCTTTCACTCCTACACTCAACTCATCGGGAAGCTTTTCAACGCTTATCCGTGCGGTCCTCCATTCCGTGTTACCGGAACTTCAACCTGGTCAAGTGTAGATCACTTGGTTTCGCGTCTACCCCATCCAACTAAACGCCCTGTTCAGGCTCGCTTTCACTGCGGATACGGGGCTTAACCCCTTAACCTCGCTGGACATGGTAACTCGTAGGTTCATTATGCAAAAGGCACGCCGTCACATAAAAAAATATGCTCCGACCGCTTGTAGGCGTATGGTTTCAGGAACTATTTCACTCTCCTAATAGGAGTGCTTTTCACCTTTCCCTCACGGTACTAATTCACTATCGGTCTCACGGGAGTATTTAGCCTTACCGGATGGGCCCGGCAGATTCACGCAGAATTACTCGTGTTCCGCGCTACTCAGGATAACACTACGCCTTCTCATGCTTCGGATACGGGATTATCACCCACTACGATTGAACTTTCCAGAACATTCTCCTCACAATCAAAGTACGATAACGTGGTCCTACAACCCCTATAGCGCATTGCTACGTCATAGGTTTGGGCTCTTCCCCGTTCGCTCGCCACTACTAGGGGAATCATTAAATTATTTTCTCTTCCTACAGGTACTAAGATGTTTCAGTTCCCTGCGTTAGCTCCCATAAAAAATATATAGGTGACTGTCCTTCAGACAATCAGGTTGTCCCATTCGGAAATCCTCGGATCAAAGGTCATTTGCACCTACCCGAAGCTTATCGCAGCTTATCACGTCCTTCATCGCCTCCGTGAGCCCTAGGGCATCCGCCATACGCCCTTAATTACTTTCTATTCGCCGAGTGATACATATAAATAATACATACCACAGGTTGCTCATACTTTCAGCTGTATTTTGAAATTAAAAACTTCACACTAAAAAAGTGGAAGTAAATGTCTTACTTTACAGTCTTGCTTGTGTCAATATGTCAAAGAACGAAATTAATGCAGAAAATACATAAAGTATAAAATGCATCAATAAAGTGGAGAATAACGGATTCGAACCGTTGACCCCCTGCTTGCAAAGCAGGTGCTCTAACCAACTGAGCTAATCCCCGAAAAAGAATATCAAAGAAGTGTAGTCCCAGGCAGACTTGAACTGCCGACCTCCACATTATCAGTGTGGCGCTCTAACCAACTGAGCTATAGGACTGAGTTGGGCAAGAGCCTTATGACTGCTACCGCGGCTTCCTTCATCTCTCTATATGTAAACAAAGATGCAAGTACAAGAAGAGAAACTCCAAATCTCTCTTTAAAAATGTCTCAAACAATAAATAGATACTTAAATAAAAGTTCTATCCAGAAAGGAGGTGTTCCAGCCGCACCTTCCGGTACGGCTACCTTGTTACGACTTAGCCCCAATTACCAGTTTTGCCCTAGGTCGCTCCTTGCGGTTACGAACTTCAGGCACCCCCGGCTTTCATGGCTTGACGGGCGGTGTGTACAAGGCCCGGGAACGTATTCACCGCGCCATGGCTGATGCGCGATTACTAGCGAATCCAGCTTCGTGAGGTCGGGTTGCAGACCTCAGTCCGAACTGGGACCGGCTTTTAAAGATTTGATGCAATTTACATTACACCGTCCCTCTGTACCGGCCATTGTAACACGTGTGTAGCCCCGGACGTAAGGGCCGTGCTGATTTGACGTCATCCCCACCTTCCTCACACCTTGCGGTGGCAGTGTTCCCAGAGTGCCCAGCATAACCTGATGGCAACTAAGAAAAGGGGTTGCGCTCGTTATGGCACTAAGCCGACACCTCACGGCACGAGCTGACGACAACCATGCAGCACCTTCACAGATGCCCCGAAGGGCGTCAACATCTCTGTATCCTACATCTGCAATTCAAGCCCGGGTAAGGTTCCTCGCGTATCATCGAATTAAACCACATGTTCCTCCGCTTGTGCGGGCCCCGTCAATTCCTTTGAGTTTCACCGTTGCCGGCGTACTCCCCAGGTGGGATGCTTAATGCTTTCGCTTAGCCGCTAACGCTAGGCGCTAACAGCGGGCATCCATCGTTTACTGTGCGGACTACCAGGGTATCTAATCCTGTTCGATACCCGCACCTTCGAGCTTAAGCGTCAGTTACACTCCCGTACGCTGCCTTCGCAATCGGAGTTCTTCATGATATCTAAGCATTTCACCGCTACACCATGAATTCCGCATACGTTGTGTGCACTCAAGTTCGCCAGTTCGCGCTGCAAGTTAAATGTTGAGCATCTAAATTTCACAACACGCTTAACAAACCGCCTACACTCCCTTTAAACCCAATAAATCCGGATAACGCCTGGACCTTCCGTATTACCGCGGCTGCTGGCACGGAATTAGCCGGTCCTTATTCGAAAGGTAAATGCAAAAAAAGCACACGTGCCTTCATTTACTCCCCTAACAAAAAGCAGTTTACAACCCATAGGGGCCGTCATCCTGCACGCTACTTGGCTGGTTCAGACTTACGTCCATTGACCAATATTCCTCACTGCTGCCTCCCGTAGGAGTTTGGACCGTGTCTCAGTTCCAATGTGGGGGACCTTCCTCTCAGAACCCCTACTGATCGTAGCCTTGGTGAGCCGTTACCTCACCAACAAGCTAATCAGACGCATCCCCATCCTTTACCGATAAATCTTTGGTTCAAATCAGATGCCATCAATGAACAACATCGGGTATTAGGCCGTCTTTCAACGGGGTATCCCCAAGTAAAGGGCAGGTTGGATACGCGATACTCACCCGTGCGCCGGTCGACGTCCAAAATGTGCAAGCACATAATGCCGTTTCCCCTCGACTTGCATGTGTTAAGCCTATAGCTAGCGTTCATCCTGAGCCAGGATCAAACTCTCCATTGTAAAAAATCTTTATGAAATACACACTCTGATAAATAAAGAATAAACCCTAAATAAAAAAATGTGCAGTAATATCTCTGCTCAGAACTAATTATCCAAAGTATCAAGTTTAAAACACCATTCAAAAATTGAAAAGGACGTTTCTTTTAACCCATCTACCACACATAAAAGTACGGCAGACGCTTCTTGTACTACTTCTCTGTCTATGTAAATCTTTTCAAAGAACGATTGAGCATCAGTTGCGAAATTCCTTCCGAACTTTGCTCGGCTAATCTTAAAAACAAAACATCATTGTATTTCGGAAAAGCGTTTGCAAAGGTATAACTTTTTTTATTATGTTCCAAACATTTCTAAAGTTTTTTCAAAAATATTTTTCGCTTCATAGAAATTTTGAAACATAATTTTATACCACATCTCATCCAAATCCCTGTTTTACAAGCAATTAAGCAAAAAAACACAAATATACCACCAAAATTATGTTTGAAATGAACTTCTTTTAGAGCGTTGATTTAGTATAAGAAAGCAAGAAGAGAAATCATAATTACAAAATTTGAAATTTTTAATTATATTTTTTTGATAGAATGTAATTACAATTTTTCATTAACGATTGTATTAAGCCAACACCACATTATTAAATATAAAGAGTCTTTAGTTGAAGTTTATATTTTTCGCCAACTATAAAATGATTGTATAAAGGAAGTATTCCTTCTTATAACGTTTATATATATCAAAAAGACAAAAAGAGAACAAAGTATTTGTTCCAACTATTATAAAATTGTATCTTTGCAGGGAACAACTTTACTCAGAACGCAAACATAACATAGAACATGAAAATAGGTGTATTTTGCTCGGCAAATAATAATATTGATCCAGAGTTTTTCGAACGTACAAAAGAATTTGGACAATGGATAGGTGCTAATCATCATACTGTAACTTATGGCGGGTGTAACATTGGACTAATGGAGTGTATTGGGAAATCTGTGCACGAAACAGGAGGAAAAACAATTGGTGTCGTTCCAAATATAGTAGAAGAGGGAGGAAAGAAAAGTGAGTATATTGACATTACTTTCCCTTGCGACAACTTATCAGAACGCAAAGACTTAATAATGATGCAAAGTGATATTACCGTTGCACTTCCTGGAGGTATCGGAACTATTGACGAAATTTTCACAGTTGCAGCTTCGGCTTCCATAGGTTACCACGACAAACGTGTTATATTATATAATGTGAAAGGTTTTTGGAATCCACTCATTGCAGTATTAGAGAATTTGCAAACAATGGGATTTATACGTGGCGATTATCATAGACATATTGATATTGCCAATAGTTTCGATGAACTCATAGAAAAGATTACGCAAAAGTAAGCATGCTGATGTTGAAAATAGAACTCTAACACAGGAAGAATAAATGTTGATGATTGAGCATTAAAAAAAATCAACTTATGAAGCTCGTAGCAGAAATTATCAATTAGTTCGAATGAAAGTCTTATCAAATGAAGGTAAACTGCGTGTCAGTTTGATTTTTTCCTTAGGTTTAATAAGGGTTTCCACTAACGCCAACAAATACTAATTTCTTCATGGCAACGGACTAAGCATTTTGTAGGAGATAAATATTAATGTTAAATATTTATCTCCTACATTTTTAATTGCTATCAATTAAGCCTCCTGGGATCTATAACCATGCAGTATTTTTATTGATTTATACACTTTTATTGTTTTTATCAGCAATTTGAATAAATATTATATCTTGGATATCAGCTTTTGGTATTATTAGATTCTGAGACCCTCCTTTACACACATCTTGTTTTAGAACATTTCCTTTAATATCGTAAATTAAAATATTCTTTCCTTGTAAGTTTTGTGGAGTTGTAATCTTCAACAATCCATTATTTGCAAAAGACACATAGAAACTTCTAGTACTCTCCGTTTGATTTATCCCTGTGGGAGTTTCTACCCCTTCATAGATATTTTTACCATTGTTTTCTTTGTTCTTGTAATTATAAACCAACCAATTATTATTGTTCGCAGCTTCTACATCGCTTTTTGTACACAAATTTTTCTCTATGGGGTTTGCTGTATCAACAACATAAAACGCACCTTTCTTTTTCTCTTCCTTTGCTGGTAACATTTTACATACCATTTCCATTTCCTTACCTTTAATTTGATTACAGAAGCAATATATAGCTTCCAGTTGTTGATTTTCTTCTAGGAAAATATTAGTGAGATTATTATATTCGCATGAAAGCATTCGTAAATTCTTAAGTCTCTTTAGATCTAAAAATCGAAAGTTTATTCTTTTTGAGCATAAATACTCTCCAAAAAACTATTCATACTTAAATCAACTTCTTGAATATCATTATTCTCAAACGCTATCGTTTTAAGGTTTGTACAAGGCTTTAAATTCAGATCTTTAAGTTCATTATTTGAAATAAATAAAGTTGTCAACGCATGATTAGAATTAAAGTTTACAGATGACAATTTATTTGTATTAAGTGAAAGTATAGTAAGCTCTTTATTTTTCACTCAAATCAATTGTTGTCAACTCATTTTCAAAGCCCAACAACTCTTTCAGTCTCTTATTATTCTTAAGATTTAAATTCTGAAGTTTATTCTTTGAACAATTAAGAGATTCTATTGTTGTACATCCTTCTATATTAAGATCAGTAAGGCTATCATTCATGCATACTAGTTTATTCAGCTTACCATATATAGAAATTTTTGTTTCAGTAATAGGTAGGCGTACTTGTTGATTAAAGACGTTTTGTTCCTCGCCATAATCATATTCATTATTATTATTTAAATCTACCCATACACTATCAATATCTTGCTCTAAGACTCCAATATTAAGCAACCATTCACCACTTTGTTTAGCTGTTGTTAAAATTGTTTTGGGCATTGAAGTTAGATACCGATTATGATCTGAACCTGAATAATCAATTTGACCTGTAAAGTATTTTACTTCCCAATTCTTAGCTTTTGCTTGTTCTACCGAAACTTTTAGAATCTCATTTTTCTCTTTCTCATCTATACTATAGAGTACAAATAGCCTGCCTGCTTTAGTTTCTTGAGAGCGATCGGGAAGACTCTCCACAAGTTTCTGCATGCTATCAGACATAAGGTCATTTTTAAAACAATCGATTCTTACTAAGTTTCCACAATTGGTAACATCAAGCTCATTAATTTGATTATCGTTTACATCTAACTCCTCTAGCGCAGAAGGTTGGGAAGGTAATATTATCTTGTTAGCTTACAGCCGCTAACATTTACTTTCTTTAAATTGATATTTTCTGAAAAGTCTAATGTTGTAAGTCCTATTGAATATGTACATTTAAATTTCTCAAGACTATGGTTATTCTTGACATTAACTGCAACAATCGCATTGTCTTTACTACCACAATCAATTTCTACGATAGGACCATAGATTTTTAAAGTTTTGGCTATTCGTGGTCTACTATACCAATACCATTCCCACATTCCGATAGTTTCGTTTTCATCTTTCTGATCATTATTATTTAAATCTACCCATACTTTAGCTTTATCATCGTCGTTAGCCACAGCAAGAGATAATGCCCATTTACCTGTTTCCTGTTCTGAAGTAAGCTCAATATATGATTCAGTGGAAGAAGTTTGAGCCATACAAACATTGCCGAACAAAGCAATTGTTGCAATAATCATTAGAGAATAGTTTCTTTGCATAATTTAATTGTTTTTAAAAGATTAGTACTATATTTGGTTTCAAACTATTTGGCGATAATATTTTACCACTCACTTCTGCATGTACATACTATAAATCCTTCATCACGAAGTCCTTTCCCACCAAGAGGAACATACTAGCCAACAAAAGGAATGTTTTTCTCATTGTATAATTCTCCTATATGCAGCGTGATTGTTTAGTTTGTCCAACGGGTCTCAAAGATGAAGCCGTTAAGGTTTGACAAATAATAATTATCCGTATTCCTGCTGCACGGAAAAGGATATGTTAAAGGTGCTACAAATATAGCATTATTCTCAAAAATTGCAAAATAAAGAAACAAAAAAATATTACACATTCCTTAAAAATTCTCTATAATTAGTAATAAAACTTTGATTATTTAGCATCACTGCTTAAAAAAGATTTTTAGCTGAATAAATGAAATTTCACCTAACAACATTTCAACACAAAAACTATAGTTTGAAATTTATAATTATAAAATAAAAAAATTGTAATTATAAATTTGAAATTTGTAATTATATTTTTGATGGAATATAATTATAATTTTGATGGAATATAATTATAAATTTATAATGAGCATTTACCTTCCTCTAAAAAGCTTTATTTTTATCTTGCGCAGGAATAGAAAAATATTGCTATATCATAACCAAGAATACAGAATTACAAATACTTTTTCGTTCGCTAATTATAGTATATCAACTCTCATTGAGGAAAGATTTATCTTTATCCGTTTCTTTTGTCGTTATTTTACACAATTATCACACAAATAAACAAGAAAAAGCAATAGAAAGTTTGCAAATTAATGAAAGAAACATTATTTTTGCGACATGTTGTGAAACTTAAATTTATCTACTAATATTTTTATTTAATGCTTATGAAACAGAAACTATTTACCAAAGGAAACATGAAGGTTTTCGTCACATTAGTATGTATGTTGCTATCGTATACGATGGCTTTTGCACAAAAAACAATACATGTAGAAGAAGCGGGGTCGTTAATGAACAAATTAACGGAGGAAGAAATGCTTTCGCTTACCGAACTAAAAGTTACGGGAAACTTAAATGGTACTGACATATTATATATTCGTGCCATGGGCGGAAGTACAATTGCAGGAGCAAAAACTGATGGAAAATTACAGATTCTTGATTTATCGGAAGCAAATATTGTATCGGGCGGCACCTCTTATTATTATGTTGACGAAGATTTGGAATATTACACAAAAGACAACACTATATCTATAAATATGTTTTGCAGATGCAGTGAATTGCGTAAAATAACTATTCCGAATAGTGTTACAACGATAGAAAGAAATGCATTTTTATTGTGCGACAATCTTACGGAAATTATTGCAAAACCTGAAAACAACAACTTTAAAACAGCTGATGGTGTACTCTTCGACAAGGAGATGATTACATTAATTAAGTGCCCAGATGGTAAAACTGGCACTTATATTATTCCAGAAGGCACACAGAAACTCTCTGACGAAGCTTTTTCTAATACAGAGAAATTAGAGAAGATAGTTATTCCTGCATCGCTAAACAATATCGGTGGCTCTAGTGGCATGGTTCCTTTCTATATCTGTAATGAATTGAAGGCTTTCGAAGTACATAAAGACAACCAAACATTTGCATCGACAGATGGTGTGCTCTTCGATAAAAATATGGAAACACTTCTAAAATATCCCAAAGGTAGAAGCGGTGAATATATTGTACCAGAAATGGTAAAAAAGATTGGTAAATACTCTTTCTACGAAGCTACCGAACTTACCAATATAATTCTGCCAAAATCGCTTACCGAGATAGAAAGTTCTGCATTTGCACACATCAAAAATCTTACAACGATTACTTTACCCGAACTTGTTGAACAGATAGGATTTGGTGTATTTATGAATTGTACAGGACTAACCGAAGTGCACGTTCTTGCTGTTTCACCTCCATATTGTGGTTCAATGGCATTTTATAATATAGACTTCGAACAATGTAAACTTTTTGTGCCTCATGGTAAACGCGATGTCTACAAAATAAGTACCCCATGGTCGTCATTCAAACATATTGAAGAAGCTGCAGAAAAACCTTATGCTACCTTTACAACAAGCAAAAAAATAGGCAGCGAAGTTGTTTCTCGTATTCTTGGTAATGGTATTACATTCGACGGAATTAAGTTCATAAGAACAAAAGAAATGATGGGAGAACGTTTAGACTTCTATGAGGTTATGAAGAAAGATGTAAGAATCGAAGGCAACATAACAGAGATGAGCATTGATAACTTTGATGTGGAAGCACTCGATGTAAGTCATTGTCCTACATTAAAAATATTAAGCTGTAAAAATGGAAAGTTGGAAAAACTCGATTTATCTAACAATAAAGAAATTGACACGCTAAACTGCAGTTATTGTGGATTAAAAGAACTGAATATTACACAATGTGGTAAGCTTGTTTTTCTTGATTGCGACGAAAACGAACTTACAAAATTAGATATCAGCAAGAATCCTCTTATTAATTATCTCTCGGTAAATAATAACACGATTGGTACCATTGATGTCAGCATACAAAAATATCTTGAAACGCTTGCTGTAAACAGAACTGGAATTGAAAAATTGAATATTTCAAACAACCAATATCTTGCTAACTTGTATGCAAACGAAAATAAACTTGCTGAAATCGATCTTACAAAGAATAACAATTTAAAGGAACTACAGTTGGCAAAGAATAACTTTAAATCATTCACACTTAAATCGTCTACATTACAAAAACTTTATATCAACGATAATAAGTTGACAGCAATGCAACTCGACCTTCCCGAATTGGAGTTACTTGTGCTTATAGTAATGAACTTTCTGAACTTGATTTATCAAAGCTGAAGAAAGTAAATACGCTTTCGCTACATCACAACCTGCTAACTGATGTAAACTTAAAACCACTTGAAGAGTTAGAGTATATCTGGATTGATAATAACAAACTAAAATCGCTTGACTTATCGCAAAACCAGATGATTTTAACCATAACATGTTATACTAATCAGTTATCACCAAATGCTTGTAAATCGCTTATGACAGGACTTCCACAACGTAATGCCAGTGATATTGCCGACATCATCATCGTAAATACTAAGGAAACCGAAGGCAATATTTGTACTAAGTCGGCTGTAGCTATTGCTAAAACGAAACAATGGAATGTTATAGACTTTGCTGGTGGTACCGAAGGATATCCAGGTTTACCTTATGAAGGAACTGATGATCCTACCAATATACAAGGTGTAGATAATAATACCAACGCAGAAGTTTTCACAATTACTGATGGAAAGATAATATTCAATGGTAATTATGGCGAGGTTATACTCTACAATGCACAAGGTGCAAAAATTAGTTCATTCAATAATCCTACGACAATAAACCTTAACAATATGCCACATGGTATTTATGTTGTGTCTTTCCGTGGAACTTCAACAAAGTTGGTATACTAACATACATTACCATTATCTATGACGGAACGAAGTAATTTCTTTCTGTCATTAATATATAACAAAACGTCCCTTGCAAGTTATTAGTTGCAAGGGACGTTTTTTGAAGTTTATAAGCTCCTTGATTATCATAAACTCCTCCATCTATCAGTTTTGGAGCTTCGGGTTCATTAAGACATTTATCGTGTTCTTCTATCATTTTTTGTTTTAAAAAGACACATTCACACTGTTTTTGAACCATCGCTAATAACTAAAATCTCTTTTTTACCTATCTCTAAATTGCTTTTCATGAAAACATAATTATTTTTTTCAGAAAAACATAATTATGTTTCAACTAAAGATAGAACTTTTCGCCTAAAAAGTATAATCTTTTTAAGCGAAAAGTATGATGGTTTTGTTAATGATTTAATATTGGCAAGCGAAAAACATATAAATATTCGAGGTGAAACTAATTAAATCGCATCACTTTCTGAATAATGAACGTTCTGTTATAAAAAACTAAAAAAATTAGCTGAAACAGACAAGAGCAGAAATTTCTAATATAGTATTTGAATTAAAAAAATTAAGGAAAATATTGTGTTAGTTCTTTTTAATATATCTTTGCGACCGAATAATAATATTTTAAGAAAACAAAAATTATTATGGTTTTGTCATTTAATTATAGCAAACAAAGGATAGAAGAAATAATAAAAAGCTATATGAAGAAAAAGAATTTGTACGTATTGGTACTGCTGGTTGGAATGCGACTCGTTTAGTTTCTATTTCTCGTATAAGTGCCGAATTAAAATATATTAGCGAAGATGAGCTATGGTAATTTATCGATAAAGCCGATGAAAGGCACATCAGTCGCTTACTTCTTGGAAGGATTTCGGTAAAAGTAATATCATCGGACCTTTTCTTTGGGGTGCCGACAAATATGAAATTAAGCGTCAGATTCGTGAAATTTATAAGTTGCTTGATAATCCTAAAAGTACTTGTCTTACTTTCTCCTTTGCTAAATAAATGCTTATTTTTGAAACAACTAAACTATCGTTATTTATAAATTAGCGTAGTTAGGCTTTCCTTTGCAAACAAGTCTTTTGCTACATTCTGAATGTCTTCTGCCGTAACTTTATCTATCTGTGCATAAAGGTTTGTAATATCTTTCTCCCAGCCATAATGTAGGTAACTCTTTCCAAAGTCGAGAGCAAAACTCTCGCGACTATCACAAGCAATTCCTATCTGCCCCTTTATTTGTCGTTTTGCAATATTAAGTTCTTCGTCCGAAAGAGGGCATCTCATCATTTCATCAAGTTCTTCATAAACTAATGCTAAACAGCGGTCAGTATCTTGCGGATCACAACCGAAATATGTACTCCACATTCCTGTTGCACTAAACGATGCAAATGTACTTTCAACTGTATATACCAACCCATTTCTTTCTCGCAACGAAAGGTTTAAACGAGCACTCATACCAGGTCCACCCAAAATATTGTTGAGTAAATAAAGTGCAATACGCTGTTTATCGTGAACAGAATAGCCTCGTGTACCTATCATAACATGGGCTTGATGTGTCTTTTTATGCACAACAATGTTCGATGCTTGGTATGTTTCTGCACCTTTTATTATAGTAGCCGTAGCATCTTCGGTATAATCGAGTTGTAGTGGTTCGGTAGGAATAATATCTCCTGAATACTGTTGCAAGAGTACAACAACTTGGTTGAAATCTACATCACCATAAACAAAGAAAACAGAGTTATCGGGACGGTAATATTTATTTGTAAAGCGCTTTGCATCTTCAGAAGTAAATTGGCGCACCGTTTTAGCAGTTCCAAGAATACTATGCCCTAAAGGAAGGTTTTTAAAAAGAAGATTCTCGAATTCGTCATAAATTAGTTCTGCAGGACTATCATTGTACGATTCTATTTCATCGCATATCACTTCAACTTCTTTTCTATTTCCGTTTGCGGATAAACGCTTCGAAAAACAATATCAGATAGTAAGTCTACAGCTAACGGAAAATGTTCACGGAGAATTGCAGAATGATAAACCGTAGTTGTTTTTGTAGTATAAGCATTTAGGTCGCCACCTACATTTTCGAGACATTTAATAATATCCAAACTATCCCTTCTTTCTGTTCCTTTGAACGTAACGTGCTCGCAGAAGTGAGCAATACCCTCTTCTGTTGTTGTTTCGCTTGCTGCTCCCACATTTATTTCGTAGCCACAATAAACTACGGGTGAAGTAGAAGGCAGATGAATAATGCGTAAACCATTATCTAACCTTGTTGTGTTATATTTCATTATGGCTACAAAATTACTGATTTTCTTTTTGAAATATGACTAATTTGTGTTACATTTGCACTGAAAAAACTAACAAACAATATGATAGAAATAACAAATAAGCTCTACTATGTAGGCGTAAACGACCGCAACAAGCAGCTTTTTGAAGGCTTGTGGCCATTGCCCAATGGAGTAAGCTACAACTCTTATCTCATCGATGACGAGAAAGTTGTACTGATAGACACAGTAGAAGTAGACTTCTTCGTGCAATTCATAGAGAACATACGCGAAGTAATTGGCGACCGAAAGATCGATTATCTTGTTATCCATCACATGGAACCCGACCACTCGGGCGGTTTGGCACTTTTGAAACAATATTATCCTGACATTCAAGTTATCGGAAATAAAAAAACATTCGACCTTATGTCTGGCTTTTATGGCATAAAGGAAAACACCATAGAAGTAAAGAATGGAGATGTTTTGGAATTTGGAAATCATTCGCTTCAGTTCTTTATGACACCAATGGTGCACTGGCCTGAAACAATGATGACATTATACAAAGGCGAAGATTCTGCACTTTTCTCTGGCGACGGCTTTGGTTGTTTCGGTGCTTTGAATGGTGGTATTATTGACAAAGATATCAACACAGAACCTTACTGGCTTGAAATGGTGCGCTACTATTCAAATATTGTTGGCAAATATGGTACACCTGTTCAGAACGCATTAAAAGAAACTTGCCGGTGTTAAGTTCGATTATATTTGCTCTACACATGGTCCTGTTTGGCACGAAGAAGTAGAGAAAGTAGTTTCATTATACGATAAGATGTCGAAATATGAAACAGAACCTGGTCTTGTTATTTGTTATGGCACAATGTACGGCAACACTGAACGAGTAGCTGAACAAATAGCACGCGCTGCTTCGGCTGAAGGTATTAAGAACATTGTAATGTACAACATTTCAAAAAACTCCACACAGCTATATTCTTCGTGATATTTTCCGCTACAAAGGTCTTATTGTTGGTGCGCCAACTTATAACAATGGTTTGTATCACGAAATGGAAGTTTTGCTTTCTGAGATTGCTAACCACGACATTAAGAACCACTATATTGGTTGGTTTGGTTCGTATGGTTGGGCAAGTAGAGCTGTTCATGCTATCGGTGAATGGAACGAAACAAGAGGACACTTCGAAAAAGTGGGTGAACCAGTAGAAATGCGACAAGCTCTTAACGAAGAGGTGAAGGCTGAATGCTGGCGATTAGGCCGCGAAATGGCAGCAAAATTGTTGGCTGACAAGGCTTAAACGTATGCGTATAAGTATGAACACGGCTGATATTCAGTCGCAAGTTATCAATTTTTTGCGATTACCATTGGTGGTGTTGGTACTTTTTGTTCATTCTAATTTTCATGGTATTGGCGCTGATTGGGACGTTTTTTGGACAACTAATTCAACGGGAATAGGTCCACAACTTCCGTCTCTTGGTGCTATTATAGACTTTATATCGGGTTCGCTGGCTCTACTGGCGAATCCGTTTTTCTTTTTCTTTAGTGGTGTTTTGTTCTTTCGTGAGGGAACATTTTCTAAGGATTTGTATTTGCAGAAGTTGTTAAGGCGGACATTTTCTTTACTCTTGCCTTACGTACTTTGGATTGCTACATTTCTTTTTCTTTTATCTGTTGCCGAAGGTTTATTGCCAAACTGGACTGCTATTGTGCATAAACCTATCGAGCAGTTTAGCGTTTCCGATTGGTTTTTGTGCTTTTGGGATATTAGTAAGATTGACGGACAGGGCGGAATAGCTGCGCCTTTAGTAATTCCTTTTTGGTTCATTCGCGACTTAATGGTACTTTGTCTTTTCTCGCCTATAATATATAAGGTGTTGAAATGGCTTACCGATGTGCGAAAAGAAGTGCCGATTTTGTTGTTTGTTGCTTTGCTTTACGCTTCGCGCTGGGTTCCTTACGATTTGCCTGGACTTAATTTGCAAGGACTTTTATTTTTTTCTTTCGGTGCTTTCTTCAGCATTAAGCAGATAAAATTTGTTGATGTTATGCGTCCGTTAAAGTGGGGTGGATTGTTTTTTGCAGTGTTTGCGTGGCAGGTAGAGAGTGCTAACTTAATGTATGCAGGTTTGATTGTCTTCACAATTTCGATGGTAACACAGTTTTTAGAGCATCGCAAACGTCAAAATAAAATTGGATTTCTACTGCCTACATTCTTAACTGATGCTTCTTTCTTCGTATTTGCTTATCACACGATGGCGCTTGGCGGAATTATTTTCTTGATGAAACGTGGAATAATAGTTCCTCATAATACATTCGAGGGCTTTGCTATTTATTTGCTGAGTCCGTTTTCGATGCTTGTTCTCGGTGTAGCTTTACATTGGTTGCTCAACAGAATTACTCCTCGCATTGTTGCTCTTTACTGCGGTGGCAGATAGAAGTAACAAAAATAATATTTTCTTACAAAAAATTGATTGTATAGAAAATTATTCGAACCAACTAGGTTTTTGCATTCCTAATAATAATTAACCATAAGTAGGTATAAATGGAATAGAATGATGCCTCAATAAAGAAGATATCTTTATTTTATTTGCTTTTTGAGCGTTTTTAGTTAAGTTGTCGCCCATTGGTTTCTATTATTTTTTTTGCTTTTTTTCATATAATATTTTCGTCTAGTTTATCGGTATCTTATTCCGTTATCATCGGCATGATAACGCATTATCATATGTATGAAAAATTGATTATCATACGTCTCGATAATGCATTATCATATGTATGTTAATTGATTATCACATGTCTGATAATGCGTTACCATCGGTATGATAATGGACTTTCTTACCGATAAGAGTAAGAAATGAAAAAGAAGATTTCTGAACTTAATCAGTCTATAATGACCGAAAAAGCAAAAAAAGATACCTACTCGAATTGACTCAAAATACTAAGTATAAGGTATTGTGCGACTTTTTCATATTCGGTAATTTTGCACCCAATTCAACTAATTTTATAAATTTAAATACTATCAATGATGAATATTAAATCAATTTTGGCATTATCATGCCTTTCTGTATTGTTGCTTACATCGTGCGGAAGCGAAGATGCACCAACTCCGAAACCTGACCAACCAGAAGATGTACCAACAAAAACACTTTCTTTCGTCACACAAAGAAAGACAATGGAAGACTACGACAAGTGGGTTTACGTTAATCTTGAAACTGGAGAAACTGTAATGAAAGATGATGTTAGTGCACAGGAATGGCGTACCTATTCGGCAGATGGTAAAAAGAAAGACCGATTTGGAACATTCGACGTAACAAAAATGGTAGACGAACGCCCATCTAATGCACCTGAAAAATGGCACTTGGCCTTTCATGTTTACGACGTAATGACCAATGGCGGAGAAGCTCACATGTCTGATACAACCGACATAAACACCATTAAAACATTGCCAACAAACGTAAAATGGGTAAGCGATGTAAAGGCTTACCTTATCTACGATATGCGAGGTATGATGCAAAAGCCTGCCGTTCTCGGCTATATGAAAAGCTATGTGAACATGGGACTCTACTACTGGATGCACAAAGTAAGTGGTACTATGGGAGAATATGCACTCACAATGGCAAAATCAGACCCAGAAAAGACACCCGTATTCCTTGTTAAGTTCAAAGACGGAAGCTATGCTGTTATCCAGTTTACAGGTTTGAAAGACGCAACAGGCAAGCAAAAGGAAGTCAGCTTCAGATATAAATACGTAAAAAACAATTAATCAGAAACATAGAAAGGAACTCTAAAAAGGTTCCTTTCATTCTCAATGACGTACGTACAATTGCATAGTTGTACGACACGTCTACCAATCAGTAACAATTAAATAATTAAAAACAAACAATGAAAAAACTATTACGTTTGACCTTGGCGACAATAATGCTCGCCACAACACAAGTTAGTACAGCCCAAGTTAAGATGGCTCCCAACTATTTTCGCGCCGACCCAGCAGTCTACAAATACAGAATGGCGCAGGTAGTAGATTGGAAAGGTTCGGAAGACGAGCAGACAACAAAGTACATTTACGATGAACGCGGCTGTCTTATCAGAGAAGAATACGGCATGAATAAAACCCCTGCAGTTTATGTTTACAACTACTCATACGACGAAAATGGCTACATGATTAAGAAAGAAGAAGTGGCTTTAAACACCAGCAATAACTTTCCGGTTACTTCTTCCAGACACATTTACAAACGCGATGAACACGGATATGTAACCGAATATACTCGCGCTACGCACCACGGCACTGAACCCGATGTAAACACACTTACCGAAGATGTCATTATGAAGTTTGTTTACGATGACCAAATGCGCCTCGCTCGTGTAGATATTCGTCAATACGACTATCCATTAGATAAGATAGAAGAAAACGTTGGACGCATTTGTAAAGTAGAATATGACGATAACGGACACGTCAGCTGTGTTAGTCAGATATACCCGGAGGGCGATGAACTTGTGTGGAAAGAAGAATTTAAATACGATGAAAAAGGTCGTCGCATTTCTATAAAGAAGGTTCCTGGTCCTAACTACACTGTTCAAGACCGACTGACATGGACATGGCACTACGATGATGATGGCGATATTGATGAACACGGTAGTAGCAATGGATTCCAAAAAGAATACGTATACGACAAAACAAAACTTGCTTCTGAAACATTTATGATACTCGAAGCTACCGAAGCTGAATGGGCATTGCAAGGTCCTCTGAACTGTACGCTATTCAAAGAGTTGCCAATGGAGAAGTTCTTCTCACATGCGCCGGTAGGCGAAACAACTGATGAATCAGAAATAACTTACGAGCCAACTGGTACAGCCAGCAGCATTAACGACATTGAAACCACCGTGAAACCGCTGCAAACATACGTCGTTGGAAATCAGCTCATGATAAATATTCCAGCAAATCTTGTAGGAAAAACCTTGCAAATATTCAGTGCTACCGGTGCATGTATGCGCACTATTGCCGCAAATGGTTCGCAAGCAACACTCAACATCGAGAACTTTGCTCCAGGAATGTACGTCGTTAAAATTGCTAATCAGTCTGTGAAGTTCATCAAACGATAAATAAATGTCTGCTAATTGATTTAATCTTAAAAAGCGAAACATCAATTTGATGTTGAAAATAGCAAATGGAAAAGGGAGTAGCTCATACAGTCTACTCCCTTTTCTTTATTCTAATGAATCCTGTTAATATTATCGTTGCTTCTTAAGAATTCGCTGTGCGCAATCTGCTAACACTACTACTGCCGAAGCAAGAATACATACATCTTTAATAACCAATCTGCCTGCGCCCGTCAATAACGGGAATCCATGCTCTCCACTTCCAAGGTCGGGCACCCATGCTTCGGGCGTTGTAACAAGGAAAGAAAGCGTTCCGATAGTCATTATTATAACTAATCCCGTTCCAACAAAGCCAATCTTTGGGAACCAAATGCCCAACAATGTCAAGATACCAAACGACATAATAGCCAAACCCAAGCCATGTGAGAAGGTATAAGTGTTATTCTCTTTATGCCATTCGTGCTTAACTTTGTCGAATTCTCCCTCTTTCAGCTTATAATCTTTATACTCAGGCGCGTCCTTAGCATAGAAGAAACTCATAAACGGACTATTAGCAACGAAAGGTACAATACCTTCTGCCTCGTAGTTCCAGAATTTCAAACCACCAATCCATACAAAAATTATAAAGATTGCAACGCGTACTAAATGAATTCCTATCCCTTTTAGAGATGCTGCCAGTTCGAGTACGAACTGTACTAATGATGCAATTTTGTTCATAAATGTTTAATCCTAAAATGTTATATCCTGTTTATAAATGTAAATAAATTGCTACAGCATAACAACAACCTCCTCTATTATTTGCTGTAAGCATCTAACTGTAAATAGTTAATATGTCGCAAAGGTATACATTTATTTTTAAACAACAAGCAATATTATTGTAATTGTTACAATATTTAGCTACATTTAATTGCCAAGAAAACGGATAATGCATAATCATCTGACCACCAAAGCTTTACAAAATAGGCTCTTATGCAATGTAAAACAGGCACTATTACACGACAAAACAGGCTCTTTTACAATGTAAAATAGGCACTTTTGAAAAACGATAGCGAAACTATTGTTTTAGATTACATTTTTCTTTACAAATCAGGGCAACTTAATTTGTAAATCCATACATTATATAGCAATTTGTTTTGTAATTGTTTTCATGGCACATTAAGAAAGATTTGAGAACAAAAAATGGGTGTGCTCAACAGATTGTTTGAGCACACCCACTTTAATACATATTGGTTAAAGCAGTGTCAGATATTATGCGCCGTGGAACAAATACTCTGCTTGAATATCCTTTGTAAGCTGTGTAAACAACTCTTCTTGCAAGCGGTCGGCAAGTTCAATACCCTTAATAAGAATCTTATCGGAAACTCCTGCAACATATCCTTTGCACGCAAAGGCTGTGTTTTGTAGATACGCAAGTACTCTTCCTCCATTTCGCGTTGGCGTTGGTCGGTTTCTTTCTCAAACTCCAGATATGCTTTCTTAATTATTGGTGCGTATTTGTTGTAGTTAACCATGCCCAATGTCATTACCTTACGGAACTTCCAGTAAGCCGAATCTACGCTCGCGACATTCGTACCTTTCTTATAAGCCTCCGGATAAGAGGTTATTCCCTGATAGAGCGGAAGGAATAAGCCAAGATCAGCCATACCCATTGCCACGTAGTTCACACATCCAATGGCTTGTGGAAGTTCTGGACGAACCTGCAAAATATGTGTTTGTGTTGTACGGAAGATAGAAACTGGACGATAGGGTTCCTTAGGATTGCTATGCAAATAAGGGTCGTGTTCTGTATTATCGTAGTGGAAACGGAAGGCATGACGCATATCTGCAATGCTAATTGGCTTCTCTGCTTTAGCATAAACTGGGAATGTATTCTTTGTAACATCATTCTTAATGCTTGGCGAGAACATTCCTTGCAATCCCCATACACGTGGATAGTTGTATGTGGTATCAAGTTTTATGTCGCGTGCATAAGCCTCGTGGAAATCGAAAGCGCCTTTCTTAGGGTCGTATAAACCATGTTTTTCGGCAAACTTCCAACAGGTCGTTTGAAGCCATATAGTTTTCTGTATCCAGCGGGTCGTAAAGGCGGAAACGACTCTGATTACCAGTAACGAAATATTGGTCTTTAGGCATACGACAAGCCAACCAACGATGACCACACGCTGTTTCAAGATACCATATCTCCTTATTATCTACAAAACCGATACCAAAACCTTCGGCAATACCATGTTTTTCAATCAACATGCCTAATCGTTCAACGCCTTCGCGCGCTGTGCGAATATAGGGCAGAACGACATTAAACACGGCATTCTCAGCTATTCCAGTCTCTACGAGTGGATCATACTTCAACACTTCATCGCTACTGAATATACTTTCAGTAGCGCTCATGCCTACACCAGCAGTATTAAAGCCTGCACTTCCCCAGTGATTGGGCAGACAATAGGGTGCCAAAGCGCTATAACCCAAAGCCTCTTTAGGGAGTTCACAGCGGAAAGGACTATCTTTGCAACGTATTCGGTTGCTCCTTCTGTTGTATCTTCGTAGATTTCGTAGTTCTTTGCCTCCATGGCGTCCCAGTCTTCGGAACGTGCTACTATCATAGAACCATCGCATGTCATGTCTTGTCCCACTATCATCGTGGTACATTCTGATGGTAAATTGCTTACCAAAACTTTGTTTTCTTTCATAAATATGTTCTGTTTTAAGATATAACTTCTAAGAGCAAATGTAAGTAAAATAATTGAATTGAAGAAGGAGATAAGCTGATTTATTATTATTTTACCTAATTGTAGGTAATCAAAAAACATAATAAAAAGACTGTCCAATTACTCTAAAATACAACTTTATAGTATTTTCTATGGCCTGGTAGACTGACTTACTTTCTATTCGAGATGACACAATAAACAATGTGTTCAAAAAGAGAATAGAAAGGTTCGGGATGGTAAAAATATATCAAACTAATTTACAAGAGGCCTGATACCAATAGAGGTGTTTTTGGAGAAATAACCTTACTAAACAAACTTAAAAAAATAAGAGATAAATTCAATAATTTACATAATTAACTAAGAAAAATAGGATATTATCTAAAGAATTCTAAGTAAATTTGCAGACAAATTGTATAATTACCGCTCAATGAGAAATAAGATATATTCCCTTGTGGCAATGCTTACAATGGCACTTGCACTGACTTCGTGCTTTGAAGACGAAGAGAAAAAACCAGAAAATAAGTCGCATGCAATTGCGATTATAGCTTTCTCTATAAAGGAAGTTAAGGCTCCTCGTGATACAGTTACCAAGTCTGGAAAAGACACAACAGTTATCGCTAAGATCCAATCCAAAGCATATAGATTCTATATCGACCAAAATAACGGCACAATCTACAACCCTGATTCGCTGCCTTATGGTACAAGAGTAAAGGCTACACTAGCAAACATCGCAACTAAAAGCGGTGGAAAGGTTTTCATTAAGGCTATTTCTGGAGAAGAACAGACGGCATTTAGTGAGAACGATTCTATTGATTTCTCGCAACCACGTATGGTTATGGTGTATTCACAAGACGGAAACTATCGTCGTTCATACACGATAACAGTGAATGTTCACAAGCAACGTGGCAACGAATTTACTTGGAAGGCATTCGATAACAATGCTAACTTTGCCATGTTTGAGAATGCAAAGATGATAAATTATAATGGTAAAATCTACGTATTCGGTAAGAAAGGCACCCAAACCATTGGTTACTTTACGGCTGAAAACGATGGAAACACTTGGACACAGCTTCCTACCACCTTTGCTGCAGAAGCTTATAAGAGTGCTATCGTAAGCCAAGGAGCCATATATTTGCTTGACAACGGACAAGTAAAGCGTTCGAATGACGGCTCAACATGGACAATAATGGGTACAGCATCACTTAAACAACTTGTTGCGACAAGCGAAACAGAGTTGTATGCTCTCTCTAATAGTAACACGCTTATGGCTTCTAAAGATGGTGGTGCAAACTGGATAACCGAAACATTGGATACTGATGCAGGTAAATTACCATCTGAAGGAGTTGGTTATATGTTTCAAATATTGGCAACAAACAGCAAGATAAGCAGAGTTGTTATCTTCGGAACAAATGCATCAAGCAACTATGTGATAACATGGAGTAAGCTGTTAGACTCTTCCAATCCAACAACAAACTACAAGTGGTCGTATGTTAAGTCAGAGGCAAGCGAAGCTTATCTGCTTCCTAAAAATAATTATCTTAACATTCTTAACTACAACAATAAAGCAATGGCATTTGGCGTTTCAACAGATGGAACGTTTGCACAAGTAAAGGAAAGCAGCAATAGTGGTATTGACTGGGTAACCAACAAAACTTACGTTTATCCTGCTACTTCAGCCTCAGGATGCTTCGCAATAACAGCAGATAGTCAAAACTATCTTTGGATTATCAACGGAAATAAAGTTTGGAAAGGCAGAATTAATAGCATGGGCTGGACAAAACAACAGAAAGAATTTACAAGAACTACCTTCTAAAAGGAATGTAACTGAAAGGTTGTAAACACTTTTAGCAATCATAAATTAATAGCAAAGATATGAAACGTATCCTCTTTTACATATTGCTCCTTATTATTTCTGCACCTCTTCAGGCGCAGGATGGTGAGGAATATAGAATGGAACTGGGTGCGGGAGCAGGCTTAATGGGCTACCTCGGCGATTTTAATGGTTCGCTGACGAAGAACCTTCAGCCTATGGGAACTATATTGGCACGCTATGCCTTCAACCCATATATGGGATTAAAGTTCAATATTTCGTATGGAAAGATGAAAGGAAAGTCAAGCGATGTAAAGACTTACTATCCTAAATTTGCAACATCTCCCTACGAATTCAACAACACTTTAATAGACGTTGGAGTTGCTTACGAATACAATTTCTGGCCGTATGGCACAGGAAGAGAATACAGAGGAGCACAACGATTAACTCCTTTTGTGTCTGGCGGATTAGGTGCTACCTACGTGCAAGTTAACAATGGTGATAAAAAATCAGTCTTCTCAGCAAATGTTCCTATAGGTATAGGTATCAAATACAAAATGGGTGAGCGAACAAACATCGGACTAACATGGGCGATGCATTTCTGTTTTTCTGATGAATTGGACGGCCAAAAGGACCCATATGATATAAAAAGTAGTGGTGCTTTCAAGAATACAGACAGCTATTCGACACTGCAACTCACCATTACTTATAGCTTTATGACAAAATGCCGTACTTGTCACAATGAAGATGAGTAGACTAAATCTGTCCTCATTGATTGGTAATTAAAATAAGAAACAATAAATCTTCGCAAACATGGCAGAAGAATTAGATATGAAACGCATACCACAGCACATTGCAATCATTATGGATGGCAATGGTCGCTGGGCTACCGAACGTAATAAACCACGCTCGTATGGTCATCAGGCTGGGGTTGATACAGTGCGTCGGATAACTTCAGAATGTACTCGGTTGGGCGTAAAGTATCTCACACTTTACACCTTTTCTACAGAAACTGGAACCGTCCGACGGACGAAATCGCTGCACTTATGGGACTGGTACTTACTTCTCTTGAAGATGAAATCTTTATGAAGAACAATGTTCGCTTCCGAGTTATTGGCGATATCAAGCGTCTTCCAGAAGCAGTAGCAGTTAAACTGCAAGAAACTATGGAGCATACGGCTAAGAATAACGCCATGACAATGGTGGTAGCTCTTAGCTATTCCGCTCGTTGGGAGCTTACAGAAGCGACTAAACAGCTTGCTGCAAGGGTAGAAAAAGGCGAGTTAAACATTGAAGACATTGACGAAAGCACTATCAGCAATAGTCTTTGCACAAGCTTTATGCCCGATCCCGACTTACTTATCAGAACTGGTGGCGAGTTCCGCATATCGAATTACCTTCTTTGGCAGCTCGCTTATTCTGAACTATACTTCTGCGATACCTATTGGCCAGACTTCTCTGAAGAAGATTTGCATAAGGCAATTGCAGACTATCAGGGGCGTCAGCGTCGCTTTGGAAAAACAGAAAAGCAAGTAGAAACAGAACTAGAAAATAAAAAAGATACGCAATAAATGAGTAATACGAAAAAGGTCTTAATACTCTTGGCTGCTATTTTCACTTTCAGCTTACAGATGAAAGCGCAGCAGAAAATAGTTAACCCTGTCATTTCATACGCTACCAATCCGCAGCAGTATAAGTTAGCCGGTGTCGCTGTATCGGGAGTGGAAGGCTACGAAGATTATGTTCTTGTGGGAATCTCGGGATTAACTATAGGGCAAGACATTGAAATACCAAGTACAGCAATCACTAATGCTGTGAAGCGTTATTGGAAACATGGTTTGTTTTCTGACGTTTCAATAGCTGTCGATTCCTTGGTTGGTGAAAAGGCATACCTGCACATTTACTTAACTGCACGCCCACGAATTTCTACCATTAACTACTCTGGACTAAAGAAAACAGAGCGCGAAGACATGGAACAGAAGCTAGGTATCATGAAAGGTGGGCAGATAACACCTAACATGATAGACCGTGCAAGAATTATTGCAAAGAAGTATTTTGAAGACAAAGGATACAAAGATGCTGTAGTGCAGATACGTCAGCGCGATGATGTTACGGCTAAAAATCAAGTTATTCTTGACGTTGATATTGACAAAAAGAGAAGAAAAAGGTACGTAACATTATTATAGATGGAAACAATCAGCTTGCTGATAAATCTATAAAAGGTTCGCTTATTAAAAAAGGAGCATTTGAAAAAACAAACGAGGCTGGCAAGCTTTCGAATATTTTCAAGCCTAAGAAGTTTACGCCTGAACGCTGGGAAGAAGATAAAAAGCACCTTATTGAAAAGTATTACGAACACGGTTTCCGCGATGCAACTATCCTAAAAGATAGTATTTGGAACGAAGACGATAAGCACGTGAATGTATATGTAAAAGTTGACGAAGGGAAGAAATATTATATTCGCAACATCAATTGGGTGGGAAATACAGTTTATTCAACTGATTATCTTAATGCATTGCTTGATATGAAGAAAGGAGACGTCTACAATCAGAAATTCCTTTCCAAGCGTTTAATTGAGGACGAATCTTCTGTTGGTAACCAATATTGGAACCACGGATACCTCTTTTACAACTTACAACCTACGGAAATAAATATTGTTGGCGACTCTATTGACCTTGAAATGCGTATTTTCGAAGGTCAACAAGCACGTATCAAACGAGTGCGCATCAATGGTAACGACCGTATTTATGAGAATGTTGTTCGCCGTGAAATGCGTACAAAACCAGGCGATCTTTTTTCTAAAGAAGCTTTGATGCGTACTGCTCGTGACTTGGCATCTATGGGACACTTTGACCCAGAGTCAGTGAATCCAGATCCAAAACCAAACTATGAAGATGGCACTGTAGACATTAACTGGAACTTAAAACAGAAATCTAACGACCAAATACAGTTATCATTAGGTTGGGGACAGATGGGTGCATTGTTGCAAATGGGCTTAAAACTGAACAACTTCTCTATTGCAAACTTGCTTAAAAAGAACAAGGAGCACAGAGGTTTCTTGCCTATCGGTGATGGCGAAACAATGTCGCTGAATGCCCAAACTAATGGTAAATATTATCAGTCTTACGGTTTGCAGTACGCCACAAACTGGTTTGGAGGCAAACGTCCTATACAATTTACACTCGGTGCAAACTTCTCGAAGTCTACCGATTTGAACTCAAACTACTACAGCCGCAGCTACATGGAGAACTATTATAATTACATGTATGGAGGCGTAGGAAACTATAATTACAACAACTATGAGAACTATCTCGACCCTAACAAATATATTCAAATTTGGGGTTTCTATGCAGGTTGGGGTAAGAGACTAAGATGGCCAGACGACTATTTCCAGCTTTCTGTACAGCTATCGTATCAGCGTTACATGTTGAAGAACTGGCGTTACTTCTTCATAATGTCTAATGGTACAGCCAACAACCTGAGCTTAAACCTTTCGCTCAATCGTAGTTCGACCGACAACCAGCTCTTCCCACGCACAGGTTCAGAGTTCACTGCGTCGCTCTCAATTACTCCTCCATGGTCTAAATTCGACAAGAAAGACTACAAGAACCTTGCTAACGACCGTTTCTCTGCTACTTATCAGCAAGAGCAACAAGAGAAATACCGCTGGGTAGAATACCACAAATGGAAGTTTAAGGCACGCACCTTTACGGCTCTTACCAATGGTAGCAAATGCTTTGTATTGATGACTCGTGTTGAATTTGGTTTGTTAGGAAGCTACAACCGCTATAAGAAGAGCCCATTTGAAACCTTCTATATGGGTGGTGATGGTATGAGTGGATATTCATCTAACTATGCTCAAGAAACCATAGGTTTGCGCGGTTACGATAATGGACAGCTTACACAGCACGGCGAAGGCTATGCTTACGACCGTATGACTCTTGAACTTCGCTATCCATTCCTCCTTGGTAATACAACCATTTATGGTCTTACCTTCTTAGAAGCAGGTAATGCTTGGACCGAAACATCGAAGTTCAATCCATTCGATATGAAGCGTTCTGCAGGTGTAGGTGTCCGTATCTTCCTTCCAATGATAGGTATGATGGGTATCGACTGGGCTTACGGATTTGACAAAGTCTTTGGTAAAAGAGGTGGAAGTCAGTTCCACTTCATATTGGGACAAGAATTTTAATAACTTAACAATGCCATTTCTCAACAGAAGAGGCATACAGATAACAAGAAGAAATATTGACAATGAAAAAGTTATTTGCATTATGCTTGGTAGCTGTTGTCGCTATAACAGCCCATGCGCAGAAGTTTGCGCTCCTTGATATGGAGTATGTGCTCAGCAATGTTCCTGCTTATGAACGTGCCAACGAGCAATTGAACCAAGTTAGTAAGAAGTGGCAAGCAGAAGTAGAAGCACTCAATACAGAAGCATCTACGATGTATAAGAATTATCAAAACGAGGTAGTATTCCTCTCACAAGAACAGAAAAAAAAGAAACAAGAAGCAATATTAGCAAAAGAAAAACAAGCAGCTGACTTGAAGCGCAAGTATTTCGGTCCAGAAGGAGAATTGTACAAGAAGCGTACTAGCCTTATCACTCCAATTCAAGACGAAATATACAACGCCGTCAAGGATATTGCCGACCAACGCGGTTATAGCCTCGTTATTGATCGTGCAAGCACAACAGCTGGCATCATCTATGGTTCTCCAAAGATTGATATTAGCAACGAGGTATTGGCAAAATTAGGTTACAGCAACCAATAAACGTAATGGTTGTAAAACCATAGAATAACAAAGAAGAAAAAAATATATAAGCAATTACAAACATTTTAAACTATAGAAAGAAATATGAAAAAGCTAATTTTAATGTTGATGCTCTGTGCTCCAATGAGTTTATTCGCACAGAAGTTTGGTCATCTTGACTCTCAAGCACTCTTGCAGTCATTGCCAGAAGCTACTAACGTACAGAAAGAACTCGAAGCTAAAGGCAAGGAGTACGAGAAACAGCTTACTGATATGCAGACAGAACTGCAACGTAAGGCAGAAGAGTACGACAAGACAAAGAGCACAATGAACGCTACTAAGCAGGCTGAAACAGAGAAGGCACTTCAGGATATGTACACTAAGATTCAGCAAACTGCACAAGACAACCAGAAGGCTTTCAACGATCAACAACAGCAAAAGCTTGGTCCTGTACTCGATAAGGTACGCAAAGCTATCGAAGCTGTATCAAAGGCTGGTGGTTATGTTTATATTATGGAAAAGGCAGCAGGCCAACCCCTTTACATCAACGAGGCTATCAGCAAGGATATCACTGCTGAGGTGAAGGCTCAACTTGCTAAAATGAAGTAATAAGATACGGAGGTCGGAGTGGACCTAAACGCCCATTCCGATGTTCCTAAAAGCGGGTGTCGTTTCCCCGTTACCATTTCCCAACGCTACAAAGCGAACAGGAAAGAGTGAGACCACCGCAAGAACATAATTGTTGCGGTGGTCTTTTTTTATTTACTCTTACAAGGATAAAACCAAAATATTATGATGAGAAAGACTTTATTATTTCTCTTTCTTGCTGCCTTACCGCTCTTGGTAAGTGCACAAAGTGCAATGAAATTTGCCTATTTCAATTACAACGAAGTTTTGAATGCTATGCCCGAATATGCTGTTGCGACACGTAACATCAACGATCTTCGTGCCAAATACGATGCTGAAACAAAACGTTCGGAAAACGATTTCCACGCAAAATACGAAGATTTTCTTGAGGGTCAGCACAACTTTGCTCCTTCAATCCTAAAGAAACGTCAAGCAGAACTGCAGGAATTGTTAGACAAAAACATAGCATTTAAGAAGGAATCTGACCGCTTAATAGAGCAAGCTGAACAGCAAGCATATGCTCCAGTACACGCTAAACTAAAACGTGAAATTGCTAAAATGGCGCAGGAAAGCGGCTACGCTTTCATTCTCAATGCCGACAACAATGCTTTGCCCTACGTGAACAATATGGTTGGCGAAGATATTACAATAGCTTTGAAAACAGCTTTACAATAAATTTATGAATAAGTTGCTACCGCAAGCACCTGGTCCGATAGGTGTTTTTGACTCTGGATATGGCGGTCTGACCATACTAAAGTCTATTCGTGAATTGCTGCCACAATACGATTACGTTTATCTTGGCGACAATGCACGTGCTCCTTATGGCTCTCGCTCGTTCGATATTGTCTACCAATTCACCCGTCAAGCGGTAATGAAGCTATTCGAAATGGGTTGCCAATTAGTTATTCTCGGTTGTAACACTGCTTCGGCAAAAGCACTTCGAAGCATTCAACAAAACGATTTGCCCAACATCGACCCACTTCGTCGTGTGCTCGGAGTCATCCGTCCTACAGCTGAAGTTGCAGGTAAACTAACCGAAACTAAGCATGTTGGCATTCTCGCTACACCAGGAACCATTAAAAGCGAAAGCTACAATATGGAGATAAACAAGCTGTGGCCAGAGCTAAGTGTTACAGGCGTTGCTTGTCCGTTGTGGGTTCCTATTGTCGAAAACAACGAGGCTGAAGGTGCAGGTGCCGATTATTTCGTTAAGAAACGCATCAATCATATCTTGTGGTTAGACCCCGATATCGACACACTTATATTGGGTTGCACCCACTACCCTATTCTTATGCCAAAGATAGAACAATACGTTCCAGACGGCATACAGATTGTATCGCAAGGCGAATATGTAGCTGACAGTTTGAAAGACTATCTTTCTCGCCACACCGATATGGATGCTCGCTGCACCAAAGATGGCACAGTGCGTTATTATACCACTGAAAATGCCGAAAAGTTCAAGGAGGCTGCACGTATATTCGGGGCCGAAGATATGAATGTAGAACACATAGATTTAGAGTAATAGGTAGGTGTTTAAGTTTGGACACCTACCTATTATTTTTTTATCCCTCCCTTTTCTTCCCCATTATTTGTATGCATCTAAAACTTTAAACAGCAGCATACTTATTCTTTCAGCAACTAATTCAGAAAAGTAATGATACCTTCTGATACTACTTTAAACACTGCTACATTTCGCATCAGACGAAAGAAAACAAGATAAAAAATATGTAAATATTTTTCACAACCGCTACTACTATGCAAAACGCTTACTACCAATGCTTTACAATAGGTATTGTTTTGCATTACAAAAGCACCTCTTTTGCAATGCAAAACAACCTATACAGCAACGCAAAACAGCTACTTTTGCAATATCAAACAACTATCATCGGTTTACACTTGCATTTTTCTTTACATAAAAAAAACAGTTCTATCTTGAAAGCAAAAACTGTTATATGCGAAAAATCGCACCCCCATAATGGGGGTGCGATTATTCTTAATTCAAATGTTAAATCCACTGATTCTTTTGCGTTAGCAAGGTAATAAGCGGCTGTCTTACTTTGATTCAGGACTGGAAAAAGTATGCTACCACCACTCCTTAAAACCATACTACTTGCGACCGAAGTCAGCTGGAATTTCGCCCCACTCTTTTGTTTCCCACTTTATAATGGGCGTAGTTATGGTGTGGGTGCGCAACCATTGTTCTGCGCGCGCTATGATAGTGTGTAGCTCTGCAGTCTTTTCGTTATGCTCCAAAGTAGTTTTACATTTCTTTTTACCCACCCATAAGATAGCGTTGTACGAGTCGCTGTATATAACTTTGCCCTTAATGCCTTGCTTTTCCATTAGTGCCAGCGCATGAACTATCGCCAGAAATTCGCCAATATTGTTCGTTCCCATTGTAGGACCGAAGTGAAAGATACGCTGTCCTGTAGCAAGATCGATGCATTGGTACTCCATTGGTCCAGGATTTCCTGAACACGCAGCATCTACGGCCCACGCATTTGCTTTCACACACATGGGTAAAGGCAACACGGTGTCGTGTCTATTCTCGGGTGGGTTTTGTAGTTTCATCGGCTTATATATATAAATAAGGTGTAAATCAAAGGTTTTTTGGATGTGTTTTTTTACTCTTAACAGTAAGTTAGAAAGGTCTTACAAATCTTTTATATCATACCCTTCAGCTTTCAATTCTTCAACTACGCTTTGCAATACCATTAGTCCTAATTGTTCCCCAGCTTGAAAAAGGTCTCTCGAAAGCGAAGGGGTTGTTCTCGCAACTTTGCGCCCTAAGTCGGTTTCATAAAAGGCAATAAGTCCTTTTATATCCTCTAACGTATAATAACGCTCATAAAAGGGCGCATAGAGTTCCACTGCTCGTTTAAGAAAAACTACTTGAAACTTAGCTTCTATCTTAGCAAACACATCGTCAGAAATATCTTTCAACATTTTTCTAAGATTGTTCATAATAAGTGGAAATTGCGCTTTCAATGTCGTTTTACTGCCCGACACCTCCATAAACTTATCCACTGCTTCGGCAAAAGCTGTATCAGTGCCTTCTGGAACTTCTACGCTTTGCGCATTCAGTTTGCAAGAAAAGGCTGCAAAAGAAACGAGAAAAAGGGTTAAAAATACTTTTTTCATAATTTCGTTATTGTTGTTTAGTGTGATAATAAATGGTTTTCAGTATTTTTAAAGCCAGTATATTAATAGAGATGGGGGTGTGTCAAAACTAAGAATTCAGAAAAGCTTCTTTTCATATTAACAGTTTCACTCCCTCATAAATATTAAAGTAACCGTTATCATTGAGTTATTAACTCTTTGGTAACGGTTATTCTTTACAAAATGATAGCTGTCTTTAGCTGAAAACGAGTTTTGACACACCCTCATAGGGATATATTACATACGTTCTGGCACTTCGATGCCCAAAAGCTCCATACCGTTCTTGATTACTTTGGCTACATTCTGCGCCAAGACAAGGCGTGTAGTCTTTTCGTCTTCGGTGTCTGCGTTCAGAATACTGTAATCGTGATAGAACTGGTTGAACTCTTTTGTAAGTTCGTAGCAGTAGTTCGCAATACCACTCGGGCTGTAATCGACGCCTGCCTGTGCTACGGCTGCGCCAAAATCGTTCATCTTCTGAATGAGCGCAATCTCCTTTTCGTTCATCGGAGCATTGTCGGCAACTGCCGTCGGAATAGCGATGCCTTGTGCAGCAGCCTTGCGAAGAATGCTGCGAATACGTGCGTAGGTATATTGAATGAACGGGCCCGTGTTGCCGTTGAAGTCGATTGACTCTTCCGGATTGAAGAGCATATTCTTTCGTGCGTCTACTTTCAGAATGAAATACTTCAGCGCACCCAGACCCACGATGCGTGCAATTTCGTTCTTTTCCGCCTCGGTAATGTCTTCCAACTTGTTCACTTTGTCCTCGCTAAGCGTACGGGCGTTCTGTATCATCGAAGCTATGAGCTCGTCGGCATCTACCACTGTGCCCTCGCGGCTCTTCATCTTGCCGTTTGGAAGTTCCACCATACCGTAAGAGAAGTGCACCAAATCCTTGCCCCACTTGAAGCCGAGGCGGTCTAAAAGAATGGAAAGCACTTGGAAATGGTAGTTCTGCTCGTTGCCTACGACGTAAATCATCTTGTCGATAGGATAGTCCTTGAAGCGCATTTCGGCAGTTCCTATGTCCTGTGTCATATACACCGATGTACCGTCGCTTCTCAAAAGCAGCTTTTGGTCTAAGCCCTCGTTGGTTAGATCAGCCCATACAGAGTTGTCGTCCTTGCGCACGAACAAGCCTTTAGCCAAACCTTCTTCCACCTTTTTCTTTCCTTCAAGATAGGTTTTGCTTTCATAATATATCTTGTCGAAGCCTACACCGAGTGCCTTATAGGTTTCGTCGAAGCCTGCATATACCCAGTTGTTCATCTTTCCCATAGCGCACGCACTTCTGGGTCGTTTGCTTCCCACTTTACAAGCATAGCGCGCGCTTCCTTCATCAGTGCCGATTCTTGTTCAGCCTTAGCTTTTGCAGCCTCATCATCTAAGCCTTCGCCTTTGAATTGAGCCATGAGTGTAGCGAGTTCTTCACGATAATGCTTGTCGAACGCTACATAGAAATCTCCGATAAGGTGGTCGCCCTTCTTTCCTGCCTGCTCTGGTGTGATGCCGTTTCCCCACTTCTGCCACGCAAGCATCGACTTACAGATGTGAATACCACGGTCGTTCACAATGTTGGTCTTCACCACTTTGTAGCCATTAGCCTCCATAATCTTCGACAACGACCAACCTAAAAGATTGTTACGCACGTGTCCTAAATGGAGTGGTTTATTGGTATTAGGCGACGAATACTCCACCATGGCGAGCGGACTGTCTGCCGTTACTTGCTTTTCGCCGAACTTCTCGTTGGCGTGTATATCGTTTAGAAGGCCTATCCACGCTGCAGGCGCAATAACAAAGTTTAAGAATCCCTTTACAACATTGAAGTCGGCTATTGCCTTGCAGTTGGTTTTCAGGTACTCACCCATTTCCTGCGCCGTTGCTTCAGGGCTTTTTCGAGAAGTCTTCAGCAACGGAAACGTTACCAATGTAAGGTTCCCTTCAAAGTTTGCTTTTGTCTTTTGCAACTGTATCATCTGTGCCGGAATTTCCACACCGTACAATTCTTTTACGGCAGCCAATGCCGCAGTAGTTATCTGGTCTTCTATTTTCATATTCCTTGATTATTTATATTTTGTTGCAAAGGTACTAAAAACTTTGTAACTTTTGCCAACCGACACCTTATATATAATAGAGGGAATTCTGAAAAAATAAATGCAACTGCAAACTTTTTTTCTTTGATTCAGCCAACGAGAAGAAAAAATACAGAACGAGAGTACTTAAAACTTATCACATATCGCAACAAAAATTCTAACAAGTGATATTTCTTTTGTAATACGTTTGCCATTTAAAGGATTCGTTTTTCATGGTTTTGGTAATGCTGTGTTTGCTCTACTATGATGCTATTCCAATAATTTTGTTATTTGCTCTTGAACTTTCTCAGCAGGTACAACATGCAAACCACTCTTGTCTAATTCTACCAATCGGTCGGCAATGCGCAGTGCTAATTCCAAATCGTGGGTGGAAAGGAACACCACCTTATCGGTTTCCTTTGCCAAACGATGAAGGAGTTGCAGCATTTCCACCTTCGATGGAAAGTCTAAAAACGATGTAGGTTCGTCTAATAAGATAATGGGTGTTTGTTGTGCCAATGCTTTTGCTATCATTACTTTCTGACGTTCACCATCTGATAATGTCTGTACCATCCTGTTTTTCAAGTGATTGATTCCCACCATATTGATAGCTTCAGCCACTATTTTTGGTCGTTATCACCGAGCTTTCCCCAAAAAGCCTGTATAAGGCATACGTCCCATACCTACCATTTCGGCAACATTCAGGTTTTGCACATCGGTTTTATAGGTGAGAACAATACTGATGTACTTCGCACGTTCGTGCTGCGAAAAGCAAGTCAATATCGCGACCATCCAGCAGAAGTCGGCCGCTAAGTTTCGGCAAAAATCCTGTCAATGTTTTCAGTAAAGTAGACTTTCCTATACCGTTTGAGCCTATCAAGCAAGTAAGTTCTCCACTCTTTATCTCTACATTTATGTCGGTTACAACAGGCGCAAATCCCTTATAGCCCACCGATAGTTGTTCGAGCGATATTTTTCATTAGTTCGCTTGCTGATTTAATATGTCGTGCAAGTTGGCAATTTTTCTTCTTTCTTTCAACAGAGTAAACGCTTTGCTTTTCGTCTACGTACGCAAATAAAAGATACGCTTTATTAAGCAACATACTGCGCAAAGGGTTTGTTTTGTAGCTGCCTTCTGCATATAAAAGTTCAGCTAACATCTCTAAACGATCAATTCTTTCCTTGTCATCCCATTCGTTATTAGCATAACAGATTAACTCTTCCACGCTCATGTTACGCAACATAGTGTAATCTCCAATATACTGACGATACATATCTTTCAGAATATCGTCGCGCTCGTCTTCTTTCTTTTTCATCATAACGGCAAGCGCAGTTGCAAATTCTTCTACCAATCTAAGGAAATAATCTTGTTGTATCATAACTTTATATGTATAATCATAAAACTACGACAAAGGTAATAAAACTTTTAAGAACAGAAAGTAGTTCCTATCTAATTTGTAGCAACAGAGATAGTTTACTACGATTTTTAAAGCATCGTTGTGAAAGGGAAACAAGTAAGTTGTATATTATTTAACATTCGCTTGATACTATTTGTCGGTAAAAAAGTTGTCTTTGTGGTAATTTAAATAAATATCAACACATAAGTTAGACTTTTAAAATATAAATTATGAGTGCGTTAATTGCTATTATTCCGATTGTATTGCTCTTCATTCTTATGTTAGAAATGATTTCTCCTCAAAGCATCGCAATAGCAACAGCTGCCTGCGATATGCAAGGATGCGATGGCGAGATTTTAAAAGCGGCTATTCCGTATGCAATCGCCTACATTTCAATCGGCGGATTGATGGTTCTACTTGCTGTTTGATAAGCCATCGTAAGAATTTCTTGATTACTTCGAGAAATATATCCAGAAGAAGAAGAAGATATTGAGAGTACTAATATCCTTTCTTTTCAAATATGACGTCATATTTTGCAAAAAATGACGTCTTATTTATTTTAGCATCTATTCAGCACTACCTTTTTTAAGGTTCATATTTTATAAGTAATATGTAAATGCTTGCTATTCTGATAACAAATGCGTACCTTTGCACGCTGACAAAACAAAAGAAAATTTAATGAAAAAACTCTATATAGAGACATACGGCTGCCAAATGAATGTGGCAGACTCGGAAGTTGTTGCTTCCGTTATGAAGATGGCAGGATACGATGTGTGTGAGAACGAAGATGAGGCTGACGCTATTTTCCTCAATACTTGTTCCATACGAGAGAATGCAGAAAATAAGATTTATAACCGCTTGGAAACTCTTTATGCCGAAAAGAAAAAAGGTAGAGAGGTTATTCTCGGTGTGTTAGGTTGTATGGCAGAGCGTGTACGCAAAGATTTAATAGAAAATCATCACGCTAATCTTGTTTGCGGACCAGACTCGTATCTGAATTTACCTGAAATGATAGCACGCTGCGAAAATGGACATAACGCAATGGACGTAGATCTTTCTACTACGGAAACTTATCGTGACATAGTTCCACAACGTATTGGCGGTAATCGCGTATCGGGCTTTGTAAGTATTATGCGTGGTTGTAATAATTTCTGCCACTATTGCATCGTACCATTTACACGAGGAAGAGAACGTTCTCGCGATGTAGAAAGTATTTTGCGTGAGGTTAAAGACTTGCACGATAGAGGTTTCAAAGAGGTTACGCTATTAGGTCAGAACGTAAACTCATACGGATTATTAGCAAATGGAAAGCGCCCAGAAAACGGAACTTCCTTTGCTGAATTATTACGTTTAGTTGCACAAAGCGTACCCGATATGCGTGTACGTTTTTCAACTTCCAATCCAGAAGATATGACAGAGGATATTCTGCATGCAGTAGCCGACGAGCCAAACCTTTGCAACCACATTCACTTCCCAGCACAAAGTGGAAGTAATACCGTACTGAAGAATATGAACCGTAAATACACCCGCGAAGATTATTTGGAAAAAGTCGCAGCTATTCGCCGAATTATTCCGAACTGCGGACTTACAACCGACATCTTTGTGGGCTACCATAACGAGACATTAGAAGACCAAGAACTTACGCTCTCTTTGGTTCGTGAATGTCAATTCGATTCTGCCTTTATGTTCAAATATTCTGAACGTCCTGGAACTTATGCAGCAAAGCATTTACCCGATAACATTTCGGAAGAGGAAAAGGTACGCCGTCTGAATGAACTTATCAAACTTCAAACCGAGATTTCTGCAATTCAAAACAAGAAAGACGTAGGCAAGGAATTTGATGTACTGATAGAACGTTTCAGCAAACGTAGCCGAGAGCAACTTATGGGCCGCACCGAGCAAAACAAAGCCGTTATCATTCCACGCGGCAACCATCATATTGGTGAAACTGTGCGTGTCCGCATAACAGATTCAAGTTCAGCTACACTCATCGGAGAGGTAGTGGAATAAGATTACAGCTCTTCATTTAAACATATAACTTTGTAAGTAATGAAAGAATTTCTCCAAATATTGCGAAGGTTTGTTCCACCTTATAAAAAGTTTCTTGTAGGGTCGGTAATCTTCAATATCCTGTCTGCATTACTAAATATCTTCTCTTTTGCAGCACTCATTCCTTTACTCCAAATACTTTTTAAAGTAAATACGGGTATAAAAGCAACTCATTTAGTGGCGTGGAGCGATGGTTCTTTTAAAGAAGTGTTGGCAAACAATGCCGACTATTACACACAGATGTTTATCACAGACTGGGGACCAACAACAACTTTACTTATTATTGGTTTAATGATGGGCTTTATGACATTCATGAAAACAGGTGCCTATTTCCTGTCTTCAGCTTCTATTATCCCAGTAAGAACAGGTGTTGTTCGCGATATTCGCAATCAGCTTTACCAAAAGATCACATCACTTTCGCTTGGTTTTTTCAGTGAAGAGCGAAAGGGAGATATTATTGCCAGAATGAGCGGTGATGTGCAAGAAGTAGATACTTCCGTAATGTCTTCGCTCGATTTGCTATTCAAAAACCCAATCCTTGTATTGATTTACTTCATTACCTTGATGGTTATATCGTGGGGAACTGACTGTTTTCACCCTACTTTTTGTTCCAATTTTTGCTTGGTTTATGGGCATTGTAGGAAGGAAATTAAAGCAAAATAGTATTACTGCACAAGCCCTTTGGAGCGATACCATGAGTCAAGTAGAAGAAACTTTGGGTGGACTACGCATCATCAAGGCTTTTTGTGCTGAAGGTATGATGAACGATAGGTTTCATAAAGTAAACTCAATGTATCGCAGCGACATTATGCGCGTAAACATTCGACAACAGATGGCTCATCCTATGAGCGAGTTCCTGGGCACAATTATGATTATTGTTGTCTTGTGGTTTGGCGGTACACTTGTATTAGGAGAGTCTCCTGTCATCAGTGGTCCTACCTTTATTTATTATCTAGTCATTTTATATAGCATTCTTAATCCATTAAAAGAAATATCAAAGGCTGGCTATAACATTGCAAAAGGTTTGGCCTCAATGGAGCGAATAGACAAGATATTGATGGCAGAAAACAGCATTAAAGAAGTGGAACAACCCAAGCATATTGAGGCTTTCAACCACCAAATAGAGTTCCGCAACGTCAGTTTTGCATACGATACGATTATAAAAGAAGATGGTACAACAGAGCCAAAATGGGTTTTGCGTAACATCAACCTGAATATACCAAAAGGCAAAACTATTGCACTTGTAGGACAAAGTGGTAGCGGAAAATCTACATTACTCGATCTGATTCCTCGTTATTACGATGTACAAGAAGGCGAAATACTGATTGATGGTATCAATATCAAAGAACTCGGACTACACGATTTGCGCCACCTTATTGGCAATGTAAACCAAGAAGCCATTCTTTTTAACGATACATTCAAGAATAACATTTCGTTTGGGGTGTCGGCTGATGATAACAAAATTGCTGAAGCTGCTAAGATTGCCAATGCTCATGACTTTATCTCGCAGACAGAAGAAGGTTACGAAACAAATATTGGCGACCGTGGAAGTAGACTTTCTGGTGGACAACGCCAACGTGTTAGCATTGCCCGTGCCATTTTAAAAAACCCTCCTATTCTTATTCTTGACGAAGCAACTTCAGCACTGGATACTGAAAGCGAACGTTTAGTGCAAGAAGCACTCTACAAACTAATGAAGACTCGTACTACAATTGCAGTGGCACATCGTCTTTCAACGATTAAAAATTCAGATGAAATTTGTGTTATGCACGAAGGAAAAATCGTAGAAAGAGGAACACACGACGATTTAATGAAGATTGGTGGATATTATAAGAAACTGCACGATATGCAAGAAATTTAATCCTATGATAGTTTCAAGCAAGAAAGATTTATTATTTAAAACTTTGCAACCCATGTTTTCATTGGTTGCAAATGTTGTATTAGCATACTTCATTTACTTTTTTGCTCGCTTAGCTTATCTGCTTGAAAACTATTCTTTCTTTAAAGAGGGATTAAATTTTGGACATTTAATGAGAATATTCCAAGGTGGTTTAATGTTCGATACTACAGCACTTGTTTATAGCAATGCACTCTATATTCTACTAATGCTGTTCCCTCTTTGGTTAAAAGAAACAAATGCTTATCATCGTTTTTGTCGGTGGTTGTTTGTTATTGTAAATTCAATTGGCTTATTCTTAAATCTTTGTGATGCCGTTTATTTCCCTTTTACATTACGCAGAACCACAACCAGTATATTCCGTGAATTTAATAACGAAAATAATTTAGGAAGTATCTTCGCCACAGAACTTCTTAACCATTGGTATTTTGTATTGTTTTTCGCAGTTGTTGTGTGGGGAATGTATAAACTTTATAGAATGCCTAAAAGTAAAGTTTCCGACTTCAATACTCCAAAAACGAAAAGGCAATTTGCTGGAATCAATTTTCTTTCCTTAGCACTTGCTGCAGTTTTATGTGTTGGCGGAGCACGTGGTGGATTACAAAGTGGAGTGCGTCCTATTACAATTAGTAATGCCAACGAATATGTAAAACGTCCTATTGAGTGTGCTTTAGTACTAAATACACCTTTCGCACTGATGCGAACCATCGGTAAAAGCATTTTTAAAGTACCCACAACTTTTGCATCTCTTGACGAAGCTGCAAAGGTTTTCACTCCTATTCATACGCCCGATGCGAAAGCAAAAGCCAACAAAAAGAATATTGTCATACTGATTATTGAAAGTTTTGGACGCGAATATATTGGCGCATACAATACACAACTCGAAGGCGGACGCTACAAAGGTTATACCCCCAACGTAGATAAGCTTATCAAAGAAAGTACTGTATTTGAATATTCGTTCGCTAACGGACATAAAAGTATTGACGGAATGCCATCTTCCTTATGCGGTATTCCAATGTTCATAGAACCTTTTATCCTAACTCCTGCATCCATGAACGATTACACCGGAATTCCAGGACATCTTTCAAAATGGGGCTATCAAACAGCCTTTTTCCATGGAGCCAACCGCGGTTCTATGGGCTTCCTTGCCTTTGCCAATAAGATAGGTTTCCAAAAATACTATGGCAGACAGGATTATGCGCAGGACAAACGTTTCGGAGGAGATGCCGATTTCGATGGAAACTGGGGCATCTGGGACGAACCTTTCTTGCAATATTATTGTGCAAAGATGGGCGAAATGAAACAACCCTTTATGACTGCTCTCTTTACTGTTTCGAGCCATCACCCATTTGTAGTGCCAGATAAGTATAAAGATAGTTTAAAAGAAGAACAGTTGCCTATTCATAAATGCATTCGTTATACCGATATGGCCATTGGTCGTTTCTTTGAAAGTGCCCGCAAGCAACCTTGGTTCAAAAATACTATCTTTATATTGGTAAGCGATCACACAAATCAAAGTAACCACCAACAATACAAAACCGACATTGGTGAATTTAGTGCACCTTTTATTCTCTACGATCCATCGGGCGAAATAAAACCAGGAATGCGTAATGGAATCGCACAACAAACTGATATTATGCCGACTATCTTCGGTATCTTAGGCTATAACAAGTCCTATCTCTCGTTTGGTTGCGACCTTCTTAATACACCACCTCAAAAAACTTATGCACTCAACTATATCAACGGAGTATATCAATATACAAAGAACGGTTACACAATGCAGTTTGATGGTAACCAAGTGACAGGCATTTATAGTTTGAAAGACTTACTGATGCAGCACAACCTTATGGGTAAAGTACCCGAACAAGCACAGATGGAAAAAGAACTAAAGGCTATTATTTACCAATATATGTACCGCATGGTAAATAACGAACTCAGATAAGTGCTGTATTGATCTAGAAATTCCACAAACAACATGTCTTATTGTAATAAAGAGACAACACTAAGTTTTTATGAAATATATAAGAGGGTGTGTCAAAATTGATACATCCTCTTTTTTATGCACAAAGCCCCGACTTTCTCAAGCCAGGGCTTTGCTATTTCCTAAAGTTTTTGTACCTTTAGGCATTAAAAAAATCTCATTATGACAAAGATACACTTTCGTTCTTACATACACAAGAAAATGATTCTTTTTCCTCAAAGAATCGATAAGGATATCGCAGAAGACGACCCTGTTCGTCTTTTAGACGCCTTGGTGGATAATCTTATGTTGGATAATGTCTACAAGCTTTATAAGCCCAGTGGTCGCAAGCCTTATCATCCACAAATGATGCTCAAGGTGATTCTTTACGCCTATATGAATAATATCTATTCCTGCCGTCGCATAGAGTCGCTTCTCAAGCGTGACATTCATTTCATCTATCTGGCAGGATATGAGCAGCCTGACTTTATTACCATCAATCGTTTTTCGTAATCGTGTGAAAAAGGAAATCAACAATATCTTTACACAAGTCGTATTAGTACTTGCAGCCAAAGGTTTGATAAGTCTTGACGTTGAATATATTGACGGCACAAAGATAGAATCGAAAGCCAACAAGTATACCTTCGTTTGGAAGAGAACCGTGGAAAAGAACCGCGCCAAGTTGCAGGAACAAATACGCACACTCTTGCTTCAGGTTGATGATGTCATAGCGCAGGACAATGCCGCTAGAGAGAAGGTGTCGAGTTTACTGCAGCTCTGCTCAATGAGATATCCGAGGAATTGAACAAGTCTTTGGAATCAGTCCCTGAGCCTAAGACAAAAAGAAGAGAAGCAGGCTGTTAGAACCAAGAAAAAAACAGCTTAAAGAGCTAGAGAAGAAACGTAATAAACTCCAGGAGTATGACTGGCACCTTGAGGTTATGGGAGAGAAACCCTACAGCAAGACCGATCCTGATGCCACGTTTATGCACATGAAGGAGGATGCTATGCGCAACGGACAGACTAAGCCTGGATATAATCTGCAGATAGCAACTGAGAACCAGTTTATCACCGACTTTGCACTCTATGCTAACCGTACCGATACACTCACACTTTCTTCTTTCTTGGAGTCTTTCAAATCACGCTATCATCGTTATGCCAAGACAGTCGTAGCCGATTCAGGGTATGGCTCCGAGGAGAACTATCTGTTCATGGACGTACATAATATGGAAGCCTATGTGAAGTATAACTACTTCCATAAAGAGCAGCGTCCACGTTACACACCTAACCCATTCAGTCCCGCAAGCCTTTATTATAATAAGGAACAGGATTTCTACGTCTGCCCTATGGGACAGCATATGAAGCGTATAGGTATGAAGCGTTCCCTAACCTCTAACGGATTCGTTACTTACAGCGTACGTTATCAGGCAGAACGCTGTGATGGTTGTCCGTTGAGAGGCTCATGTTTTAAGGCAAGAGGGAACAGAATTATAGAAGTAAACCATCAACTACAGCACTATAAACAAAAGGCACGGGAACTACTGACCTCGGAAGAAGGCATCAAGCATCGAGGACGAAGGTGCATAGAACCTGAAGCTGTTTTTGGACAAACAAAATATAATAAAGCCTATAAGAGGTTTAGGCATTTTGGAAAAGACAAGGTCAATATGGACTTTGCCTTCTTTGCTATTGCCTTTAACATAGGGAAAATGTGTAGAAAAACCAATCTCAAGGAACTAAAAGACATTATGGAGGTACTTTTAGGCACCTTCAGATGCTCTATACAAGTTTATATAGGCTATTTAAAGCCCTATAAATCATTTTATATGAAATTAACAGCATAGCTGCAGTAAATAACGAATTATGTGGTAGACAAGGTAAAGGAAGAATAAAAAGAGGATGTATCAATTTTGACACACCCTCTTTATTTTTATTTCCTATTCTTAGTAGATTAGCATTAGGACTTGATTTTCTTAATATCTTTAACCCGTTTTACGTTTGCTGAGCACCAATATGAGTACTGCAGCAATGATAAGCACAAAACCAACAACGATAGGAAGTGTCAGCGGTTCGCCAAAAAGAAGAATACCCACACACATTGCTGTCATAGGTTCAAATACTCCAAGCACAGCAGCCATCGTACTACTTATCTGCTTTAGCGAAATTATAAGTGTTACGTTGCTAATAGCAGTAGGAAGCAAACCCAATAAAAATAAATTGATAAGCTGACTATTTGTTTCTATCGGATCGATACGACCTTGAGTAAAGGTTCCATAGAGAGTTAAAATGAGCATCGCAAAGAAAAAGATGAAGAAAGTAAGCTTTAGCGATGGCATTTTACGAATACGCATTCGTGGAAAAGCAACCATATAAACAGCATAAAGAAAACCTGAAGCAAGAAGTAAAAACAATCCAGTTAACCCTTTCATACTGCCGCCCCCATCAAGAATTCCAGAAAGAAAGAATACACCAATAAAAGCGATGGCAATAGAGATTGTTGTAGTTGCCGATAGTTTTTCGTGCAGAAAAACTACCGATAGCAGACAAGTCCATACAGGATAAGAAAAAAGCAACGTGGTTGCAATTCCGCTGGCCATATAGTTATAGCCTTCAATAAGAGTAATAGACGACACTGCATAAACAGCAGAAAGAAACAATATTCGTAAGAAATCGCCAAAAGCAAGCCACATTCGGGTGCGATGAAACATAAGCATTCCCAACATTGCAAGACAGCCGAAGGCATAACGATAAATTAAAACAGATGTTGAATGCATACCTGTAGCAAGCACAGGAACGGCAAAAAGAGGAATTAGTCCGAATGTAATGCCTGAAATACTGGCATTGAAAAAACCTTTTATTGTAGGTGACATCTAATAATTTGTTATGATGGAGATGCAGGCATTTTGCCATAGTGCTTTTATTTTGTGGGGCGCACTAATTTTCTTTACTCCTTATTATATTGGTATGAAATGTTATTTTTGTGTCTATATATTAAGCCAAAACGAGCTTATAAATTGTATCTTTGTAACACTTTGCGAGTACAAAGTTATAAAGATGTTTTGCAATAAGTCTGAAAAAGCTCATTGATTTTGATATTATTAACGGCAAAGTGATAGAACAAGATGAAATTATAAAGTCCTATCAAACAAAGTAACTATAGTTGCAGTTATGTACTTTTGTTTGATAACGTACACTTACTTTAAGAAACAACACAAGTTGAAAAGACTTACACTTATCTCTTCAGAACAGAACCTTTATAGTCTTTGTAAGGCGACTTCATATCCATATAACAAAAATTCTGAGGCGGTATGTTTTTGGGTAATTCCATATAATTGCCATAACAACAAGAAAGATAAATATCGGGTTTTGCCACTCCCATTAGTTCTATTCCTTCGAACACAATAGGTGTTGGCGTACCATATACTTCTTTTGGAAGTATGCCTCGTTTAGGACTATTATCGTGGTCGGCTACTAATTTACTATCCGAAAAAGAATATTCTGCCTGTAACTTATCTATTGCTCTGTGCAGTTTCTGTGGCGAAAGTATTTTTTGCATTGTTTTATAGAAAAAGCTGCCCATACCTTTACCATGTTTATAAGGATCGCGTAATGAATAGTAAAGTAACTTATCCAAAATGTTATAACGCAGATAGTGAAACTTACGAGCAAATTTGTTTTCTGTCATTCCATCTATAGGAAATACATCTACGGGAATGCCACCTAAGAAGTCAAAACTACGACGTAAAATATAAGTTGTACGTTTGTCTTGTATGCGTGCAAAAGGATAAGGATAATGGTTTGCTTTCGTATAATCTACGAGTTCATATTCTTCGGGCAACCATTCATTAGCATGAGCTAATAACACGTTGTAATCATAGCGAGGAAGAGCAATATCTGCATCATCATCCCATGGAATAAAGCCTTGATGACGTACGGCACCAAGCATTGTTCCAGCAATTAGGTAATATTGTAAGTTGTGTTCGCGGCAAACTTTATCGATGGCTATTAGGATACCTAAGATAACTTGCTGCATCTCTTTTGTTTCTTCAATGCTTATGCGTTTGTCGCCTTTTATTTCTGGCATTTCCATTGTGCTTTAAACGATATAGAATTAGTCTGTTTGTTTCTTTCTCAAAACTTTACCATCTACCACTTCCCAATTTTTGTTGAATTCTTCTCGTGTACGTTTCCAACGATTATGACTCCAAAGATAGTATGAAGGAGCATTTTTAATGTTCTCTTCGAGCATACGGAAATAGGTATCTGTAATTTCAAACTCGGTAGCTTTGGCAGGTGTATCGGTCATTAAACGCATTTCGCATTCATAATAACCACGTTTAGGACGGCGCATATAACCATAAAAACAAACTTGATTGGTATGTCGTACGATGCGTTCGGCACCTGTAAGTACCGGCGTATCATGGTGAAGAAAATCTATCCAATGGTGTATATTCCACCAAAGTGGTGTTTGGTCGGCAATATAACCTACAACAAGCGACTTGCTATTACGCTTAAAGCCGATAATTTTTCGTAGCGATTCCTGCATAGGAATACAGAGAGCATTTTGTCGTTCGCGAACTTCTTTGAACAAATGGTCTAATGGTTCATTCTCTAAAGGGTGATAAAGTTCGCAACATTGCACATGTTCTGGAATCCAATAAGGTATAGATGTTATCCATTCCCAGTTGCAATAGTGACCGAGATATACTGCACACGAACCACCATTATTCAGCACTTCGTTGAATTTCTCCATACCCGTAAATTTCATTCGCTTACGCAACTCATCGGGAGACATAGACATTAGCTTAATGGTTTCAACGATATAGTCGCAAAACCAATGGTAAAATCCTTTTTCAATATTGAGTAGTTCGGCTTTTGTCTTATCAGGAAAGCTTTCTTTAAGGTTCTTCCGAATAACCTTACGACGATATTTTACCACCTTAGCAACAAGGAAGTAAAGACAGTCGGAAAGTAGAAAAAGCAAACTAAATGGTAACAGCGAGAATATAAACCAAGCGCTGTATGCCATTCCGTAAAGTATTTTATTTTTGATATTCATCTGTTTTCTGTTTGTTAATACGTATGCATAGGAGGTGCTAAGCTTGTACGTTGTCAAACAAAAGTATACAACTGCAAATGTAGCTATTTACTTTGAAATGCCATTATTTTATCATCATAAATTCTATAATAAGTCGTTCTTCAAAGTCCAATTTTGTTCATCTTTTTATTTCTCTCTTAAATTCAGCATTGCTTGTTTAGATAAAAATAATTACCAAGCACCTGTAAAATCGGAAAGTTGAGATACTTTTTTTAAGAAAAATATCCTCATAGTGAACGTTCGTTTCTTTAAAACGTATGAATCCAAAGCCTGTATCATCATGAGGATAGACAATTAGTCCTAATTCATCAAAAATAAAGAAACAATGTCCGTCAATTCCGTCGTCCATCATCACCAACAAAGATAGCATAGAAACAATATCAAAATCGGAGCTTTGAAAACTCTTAAAACCTAAAGTTAAACAATTAGGATTATCGTAAACAGAGGCATTCGTTACTTTTATATACTTAAAATCAATCAGATACTTTTCTATAAATCTTATGTAATTGCTTACATTGCTGGAAATTAGTGTATGTTCTTTTACTTTAAAAAAATATTAGAAACAATGGTTACATTATTTGAATATTCTCTGAAGAAAAGATATAAAAATTATCAACTATTTTATTTGCACGAAAAATGGTAAAGGGCTTATTTCTTTTGCAATATCCTTTCCAGCCTTTTGCTATCTGTATATGAGTTTAAATTTACCCTTTCTTGAATATTAAAATTTGAGGTTTCCATTATCATATTCATCTAATTATTTTCTCCCACTTTTTTTATAATTAAAAAAATAAAAAAATTATAATTATAAATTTTTGAATTTGTAATTATAAAACTTCAAGTTTTTAATTATAATTTTTTTGGAGCATAATTACAGCATAAAAAAAGTAGTCGTTGCACTTTGACGACACAAAAAAAGAATTTATTGTATAAGAATTTAATAATCAGCGTTTTACTCTTCCAAAAGTTTTAATACTCGTGTACTTTCTCCAAAGATTAAGTTTGCGCTGTCGGGGCACACCATAGCGCTCAATAAATTCACGTGCAGCGTTTAGCATTCGGTGCGCACATTGTCCGTCAAGATAAGGGTCGTAGTTATCTATCACCCATTTGCGAAGTGCAGCAATCTCTTTATTCGTAAAAATATCATCGTAAGCTTCACAAAGTTGGGAAGCATCGGTAATATTTTTCCAATACAAATCTTTCGATATAGCATTGAGAGTAATAACTGGTTTATCCATTAACAACGCCTCGTAAATAGCCGATGATGTATCGCTTACTACCAAATCAGACATCAAAAGGAATTGCGTAAGGGAAAATTCGCCTACCATTATAATGTTTTTATTACCATCGGCAAGTGTTCGGCAAGCTTCTACCCATTCAGATTTGGTCAAAGGGTGCAACTTTATGATAACCAATACACGGCGTGTATCAGCAAGTTTACGCAGATCGTCAAGAATAAAAGGTATTGATGTTAATTTGGGAGAGAATGTTGGTGCATAAACTACTATGTGCTCACAAGCATGTTTTTGCAACAATTCTGCCTTCTCCTTGTCGAAATCATGGCGATGCGCATAGATATAATCTTGACGAGTCCAGCCTGTTTCTACCACAGAAAAATCGCCATACTTCTTTGCTAATGCCGCAAAATGACTTGTAAAGTAAGGACCTTGTGTACAGTAAATATCGAAATATCGGCGTATTACCCAATGGTCTTTCTTTTCGGCTGCATAGCCGTGGAATATCTGAATTTTTACTCCTGGCAAATAATATGGAACAATATTTCCTGGAACGTAGATAGCTTCAGGACTGAAGTTGAAACTTTCTTGTATACTGTTAGTCCACTTCACACTATCCTTTAGTGGGAAATCGGGAATTTTTTCTTTGTGAACATACCACAAGACATCGTTTCCACCTTCGTTATCGGCTTCTGTCTGAATAGGCTGTAGAATATCTACGGCATATTTGTTCTCACAAAATAGTAAAATGCGCATTGCTGTTATATTTTTGTGCAAAGATACTTTAATTCAACGACAAAGCGAAAAAAAAGCTGTAACTTTGCAACTAATATACGACAACAACACAGTTATGAATATGCTGAATTTCACAATAGGGCCCGTAATGTCGGCCGACGCAGTAAGAGAAATAGGCGCAGAACAAGTGCCATATTTCCGCACTTCTGAGTTCTCTGAGATAATGAAAGAGAACGAACGACTTATGAAAGAGTTTGCAAAAGCCGATAACGACGCCCGCGTAGTATTCATAACTGGCTCTGGAACTGCCTCTATGGAAGCTTCTGTTATGAACCTTCTCACTGTCAAGGATAAAGTATTGGTTGTGAATGGTGGTAGTTTCGGACAACGATTTGTAGATTTATGCGAACTGTACGCAATTCCTCACACTGTTATCAAAATGGAAGTAGGACAGCAAATTACTGCTGAAATGCTTGAACAATACGACGGACAAAATTATACTGCGTTTCTTGTAAATGTAGGTGAAACATCTACGGGTGTACGTTATGATATAGAATTAATTAGTAATTTCTGCCGTCGGAACAACATTTTCTTACTTGTCGATGCTATCAGCTCTTTCCTTGCCGATGAGTTTGATATGAAACAATTAGGTGCCGATGTTATGATAACAGGTTCACAAAAAGCTTTGGCTTGTCCGCCAGGTATCTCTATTATTGTTCTTTCGCCAAGAGCAATTGAACGAATTGAGCGTAACGACATCCGTTGTATGTATTTAAATCTTAAAGATGCGTTGCGAAATGGTGAACGTGGACAAACTCCTTTCACTCCTGCTGTGGGTATTTTATTACAAATTCATTGCCGCTTAAAAGAGATAGAGCGCAATGGAGGTGTAGTAACGGAAATAGAACGAACTCGCAATTTGGCGATGGATTTCCGTCAAAAAATAGCTCATCTTCCTTTGGAACTTATCACACAATCGCCTTCAAATGCAGTAACTTCATTGCATCCGTTAAACAATTCTGCATTCAGCATTTTTGAAACACTAAAAGACGAGTACGGAATTTGGATTTGTCCGAACGGTGGAGATATGCGTGATACTATATTCCGTGTAGGTCATATTGGAGCATTAACACCTGCTGATAACTCTACACTTGTAGCAGCCTTCGATGAACTACATAAAATTGGCAAACTATAAACAGCTATGAAAAAGGTTATTACCTACGGAACTTACGATTTATTGCACAAAGGACATGTGCGTTTATTGGAACGTGCAAAATCTTTAGGCGATTACTTGATAGTGGGCGTAACAGCCGATACATTCGACCGTGAACGTGGAAAGATTAATGTTCAACAATCGCTTGTAGAACGAATAGAAAATGTTAGAGCTACAGGTTTGGCTGATGAAATTGTGATTGAGGAATACGAAGGTCAGAAAATAGACGACATAAAACGTATGAACGTCGATATTTTCACTGTGGGTTCTGACTGGCGGGGTAAGTTTGATTATCTTTCTGAATACTGTGAAGTGGTTTATCTTGAAAGAACAAAAGGCATTTCCAGCACCGAACTGCGTTCAGACTTATGCGAAATACACATCGGACTGGTTGGCGAATCGCCCATTATCAACAAATTCGTACACGAAAGCAAGTTTGTAAACGGCATAAACATCAGCGGTGTCTACACCGAAAGCGACCGAAAATTAGGCAATCTGCGCAATGTAGTACAACTGTTTACCCGTACTTACACTGAGTTGCTCGAAGTTTCAGATGCCGTTTACATCATTTCGCATCCAGAAAAACATTATGCACACATAAAGAAAGCATTGCTATTGGGGAAGCACGTGCTATGCGAGTCGCCCATTTCGCTGAAAACGAAGAGTGGGAAGAATTAAACAGCATTGCAGATGAACAAGGACTCATCTTGATGGATTCTATAAAAACGGCTTATTCTATGGCATACGACCGTTTATGTCTACTTGCAAAAAGTGGAAAAATAGGTAAGATTTATTCTATCGATGCCACCTGCACAAGTCTTTCTCACTATAATACAAAAGATAAAGAGGAACTACCATACACATGGAATAGTTTCTGCGCATGGGCACCAACTGCACTTTTACCTATCTTCCAACTATTAGGAACAGACTATACACATAAAACCATTTGCACACACCTTATTAATGATGTGCCAAACTTCGATACTTTCACAAAAATATCGTTTATTTATCCCCACGCTGTAGCTTCTTTAAAAGTAGGACAAGGTATAAAATCGGAAGGCGAACTCGTTATTTCTGGTACAGAAGGCTATATCTACGTACCTGCTCCGTGGTGGAAAACTGACTATTTCGAGGTACGTCGAGAAAATCCAAGCGACAATAAACGGTACTTCTATCAACTTGATGGCGAAGGCATTCGTTACGAATTGCTCACCTTTATTAAGTCTATTCAAAATCTGCGCAACCTTTCTTATGTCAGCAAAGATGTTTCGGAAGCAATTGTTCATATCACTGCCGACTTCTATCAGCGCAAGGATACAGTACTGATATAATTGCCCATTGGAGTTCCATATATAGAAGCAGCAACTTGCTTACTATTTCAGCTATAGTAGCATTTCTCATAGAAATGCTACTATAACTATTAAAAAGACTTATTTACAAGCGTTTATAAGTAACTATAGTATTTCCGTAAATCTCTTTTTTTACAACCTCAACATTATGGGGAAGTTGCGGAGCTGCAACACCATTATCTATTTTAAAGGGTGCTGTTTCTACACGAATTTCGTCCCATAATCCTGCATTTATAAATGTTTGCAATGTATGTGCGCCTCCTTCTACAATAAGAGAACATATTTTCTGTTCTTTTTCGTTTTGTCGCTTTATAGTTTCTATAAGGTGTTGTAAGCTTTTTACACACAAAGTTCCGTCTACCAAACTATCGGTTTTATATGTTGAAGACATAATTATTTTCTGTGGATTTCTACCGCTCCATTCTCTCACTGTAAGACGTGGATGCTCCATTTCTTCTGTATTACGCCCAACAAGAATTGCATCGTTCTCTGCACGAAGTTTATGCACAAGCATTTTAGTAAAAGCATTGGAAATCTGAAGTACTGGCTTTCCACTGCCAACAGATTGCGAATAGCCTATGAAACCATTGGCCGTCTGCGCCCATTTTAGCAAAATATAAGGACGATTTTCCATATTTCGCACAATAAATTCGCGATTTAACATTAAACATTCCTGTTCTAACACACCTACTGTAACGTCTATTCCCGATTTGCGAATACGTTCAATACCACGACCTTGCACGGCTGAAAATGGATCTATACAACCACAAACTACTCTACGAACTCCTTTCCGTACAATTAAATCGGCACAAGGCGGAGTTTTACCATAGTGCGAACATGGTTCAAGACTTACATAAATGGTAGCTTTTGAAAGTAGATATTCGTCTTCACTACGCACCGATTGAAAGGCATTTACTTCAGCATGACCTTCTCCACAGCGCACATGATAACCTTCACCAATAATTTTTCCCTCATGGCTTACAATAACTGCTCCCACCATGGGATTAGGTTTTGCTAATAGTTGACCATTCTTTGCCAACTGCAAACAACGTCGCATATATATTTCGTCTATATCTTTTTGCTCCATTTACATTTATTTTTTATCTTTGCAATATGTTTACAAGCTACCAAAATTTATACCAACGGCTTACGAATGTATATCCGATAAGCGAAGCGAAAGCCATTGTTCGTATGGTTTTAGAAGAATATTTTGGTCTAACGCTTGCCGATATTTACACCGACAAAGTTACGCAATTATCAGCAGACGATGTTAACGAACTCGAAAAAATAATGATTCGGTTAGAAAAGGGCGAACCAGTACAGTATGTTCTTGGCTTTGCTGCATTTTGTGGACGGCAATTTAGAGTAGCACCAGGAGTACTTATTCCTCGTCCTGAAACTGAATTATTATGTGATTGGGTAATTAATGCTCATAGTTGTCCTTTCTGTGGTTTACAACCTCCTGCTCCTTTGCGTATTTTAGACGTAGGAACGGGTAGCGGATGTATTGCTATTACACTTTCATTAAATATGCCAAACTCCGTTGTTACAGCTTATGATATTTCTGCGGATGCACTTTTGATAGCGCGCGATAACGCTATCAGATTGGGAGCAACAATAAATTTCCAACTAAAAGATGCTTTACAGCTTACAAAAACCGATGAAACCTTCGACGTAATTCTTAGCAATCCGCCATATATCTGCGACAACGAGCGCACAGAAATGATGCAAAATGTGCTCAATTTCGAACCTACAACTGCGCTTTTCGTACCTGACAACGATCCATTACTCTTCTATCGTGCTATAGCAGAATATGGAAGTTCTGCTCTTTCACATGGTGGAGAACTCTATTTTGAAATCAATTCTTGCTTTGCTGACAAGGTTTCAGACATGCTAAACGCTTTGGATTATGCGAAAATAGAGGTGCGCGAAGACCAATTCGGCAAACAACGATTTGTAAAAGCCATACATCCATGATACAAAAGAAACAAATAAGCGAAGCAGAAGCATTACGTAAACTTGGAGATCTATGTGCGCGTGGCGAGCATTGTTCGGGCGAAATGGCAGAAAAATTGCGCAAATGGGGCATTGCAACTGATGCACAAGAACGTATTATTGATAAGCTCATAGATTATAAATATATTGATGACGAACGATTTACTCGCTCGTTTGTACGCGACAAAATCGTTTTTAACAAGTGGGGACGTCGAAAAATAGAGCAAGCATTGTGGCAAAAGCGAATTCCACAATACATTTCACAACCCATTCTCGATGAAATTGAACCAGAAGAATACTTAAATGTGCTACACCAACTATTGAAAAGTAAGTATTCCACCATCAAGGCAGAAACTGATTACGAGCGTTCCATGAAGTTAATAAAATATGCAATGGGACGTGGATTCACGCTTGATATCATTCGACAGTGCATAGACGATGTCTCAATAATAGAAGATTTAAACGAAAATGACGCAGATTAGCTTCTTTTCCAGAGTGCTTGATCTCATTGTACCACGTGCTTGTCCATCTTGTGAAAGGCGACTTGCTATTACAGAAGGTCCACTTTGCGCTGCATGCAATATGAGTTTGCCTCGTACTATGCACCATCTTCAACCCTTTGAAAATGAAATGGCACGTCTATTCTGGGGAAGAATACCCGTAGAAAAGTGTGCGGCATTCTTCCTCTACAAACCTAATTCGACTTCAAGTTATCTTATTTACAAACTCAAATATTTCGATCATCCCGAAATAGGAGAACAGCTTGGACAACTTGTTGCAACCGAATATGAATCCGAAAACTTCTTCGATGAAATTACTGCCTTATTGCCCGTGCCTCTTACATACCGTCGTACCATTCAGCGTGGTTATAACCAAAGTATAGAAATAGCACGTGGAATAAGTTCTGTTACTGGGTTACCTATAATTACAAAAGCTATTCGTCGAAAAACGTTTATAGAAAGTCAGACTCACAAAGACCTATGGGAACGCAATAAAAACGTGGAAAACACTTTTGAACTCAACGATGCTGCCAAACTGAACAATCAGCATGTTCTCTTAATTGACGATGTAATTACTTCAGGAGCAACGATAACAGCAATTGGCAAAGAACTTATTAAGGTTCCAAACATAAAGATTAGCGTCCTATCCCTATGCTTTGCAAGCGACAAATAGTTTTACGGTTTCAGGTTCTAATAAATTCTAAAACTTTTGCTTTTATTTTGTTATACGGATATGTTGCCGTAACTTTGCATTCTTATAATAATAGGTAAACGTAAAAAGATATACAAATGGCATATTTATTTCTTCAGAATCAGTTTCAGAGGGTCATCCTGACAAGGTTGCTGACCAAATTAGCGATGCTCTTCTTGACCAATTCCTTGCTTACGATGAAACTTCTCGTTGTGCAATAGAAACTTTCAACACTACTGGTCAAGTAGTTATCATGGGAGAAGTACGCTCAAAAGAATACATTGATATTCCTACCATCACTCGCAAGACTATCAATAAAATTGGCTATACAAAGGCAGAATATCAGTTTGACGGCAATAGTTGTGGTATTCTTTCAGCCATTCATGAACAAAGTTCAGATATCAATCGTGGAGTAGACCGCACCGATGAGGATAATCAAGGTGCAGGAGATCAAGGCATGATGTTTGGTTATGCCTGCAACGAAACGGCAAATTATATGCCTGTAACGCTGGATTTAGCTCACTTGTTAATGACTACTTTAGCGGATATACGCAAGGAAGGAAAAGAAATGACCTATCTTCGCCCCGACTCAAAAAGTCAAGTTACTGTTGAATACAGCGACGATAATATTCCACAACGTATTGATACCATTGTTGTCTCTACTCAGCACGACGACTTTATAAAACCTACTGACGACTCTGTTGAGGCACAATTAAAGGCTGATGAGGAGATGTTGTCAAAGATTAGAGAGGACGTTCTGAAGATATTGATGCCACGTGTAAAATCTCAAATAAATTCAGAGAAGGTATTGGCATTGTTCAACGACAATATAAAATACCTTGTAAATCCTACTGGTAAATTTGTTATCGGTGGTCCTCACGGTGATACTGGTCTTACTGGTCGAAAGATTATTGTAGATACTTATGGTGGGAAAGGTGCACACGGAGGCGGTGCCTTCTCTGGAAAAGACTCATCAAAGGTAGACCGTTCTGCAGCATACGCAGCTCGCTACATTGCAAGAACATGGTGGCAGCTGGCATTAGTGATGAAATACTGGTTCAATTGGCTTATGCTATTGGCGTTGCGCAACCTGTTAGTGTTTATGTGAACACCTATGGACGTGCCAATGTAGCCCTAACAGATGGCGAAATAGCTGAAAAAGTTAAGCAAATGTTCGACCTTCGTCCTAAGGCGATAGAGCGAATGCTAAAGTTACGCCAGCCCATGTACGTCGAAACAGCTGCATATGGACACATGGGACGTAAGAACGAGATTGTTAAGAAAACGTTCACTAGTCTGTATCACGAAAGAAAAGAAATCGAAGTGGAACTATTTACATGGGAGAAGCTTGATAAAGTAGAAGAGATTAAAAAAGCATTCGGACTATAAGACTATATGCCAATAACCGATTCCATCGCTACACCGCTAATTTTTAGGCAGACACAAACCTCACCTCAGCAGTCTGAAAAGGCAGCAAAAACGGAGCGTGAGGAAACTGGCGTTGGACAGACAGATTCTATTAAGAGTCGAGAAAATAAGAGTTTGCTGAAATGGAAGGCTCCTAAACCTTTCAACCTGAAAGATATCAAGTTTGCAAAAGAAAGCTATTTCAAGAACAGTCCTTACTATCGTCCCGAACTGGGAATGACGCATAGCGGTGTACTTGGCGACCCTGTTCCTTACAGCGTTAGCAACGATAATGTTGTCGCAGGAACTCTATTAGTTTGTTTTGCTTTAGCGATGATAGCCTCATCGATGTCAAGTAACTTTATTGTAAGACAGATTAAGAGCCTCTTCCATCGCCCTTATCGAAGTAATAATGTCGGAGAAACAAGCCACGAAATACGTTTCCAGACGTTCTTAGTAGTACAAACAGCATTGCTTCTAAGCATTACCTATTATCTATTTACACGACCTGCAAAGAGTAGCAACTACATTATTGATTCTCCACTGCTTGCCGTAGGCATCTTCTTAGGCATCTTCTTAGGCTATTTTTTGCTTAAAAAGATTCTTTATTCGATTGTTAATTGGGTGTATTTTGACCGCAATAGCAATCAGAAATGGTCGCAACTAACTTTATTTCTTGTATCAGCAGAAGGCGTTCTCATTTTCCCTGCAGTACTATTGATGATTTATTTCGGTCTGTCAGTGCAATATACGCTCATCTATGTCGCCACTATTATCGGTTTAACCAAATTGCTTCTCTTTTACCAAGGATATGTTATCTTTTTTAAAAGAACAGCTGCCAGTCTGCAAATAATTTTGTACTTTTGCACCCTAGAACTGATGCCGCTGATGGCATTAGTCGGAATTTTGGTATATACCAGTTACTATTTGACTATAATTTTTTAGGACACGATGATTAAAAAGATATTAATATCACAGCCTAAGCCTGGGAGCGATAAGTCTCCTTATTATGAAATAGCCAAGGATTTGGGTGTAGAGATGGTGTTTCGCCCATTTTTTAAGGTAGAAGGCTTGTCTTCAAAAGAGTTTCGTCAGCAGAAAATTAACTTGCTTGATTATACTGCTGTGGTATTCACATCACGCCACGCTATTGACAATTACTTCAAGTTGGCACAGGAAATGCGTATCACCATTCCTGAAACGATGAAGTATTTCTGTGTAATAGAAACAATTGCGCTCTACATTCAGAAGTATACACAATATAGAAAACGCAAGATCTTCTTTGGAACTTCTGGTAAAATAGACAGTTTGATTCCCACAATGGTAAAGCACAAGGACGAGAAATTTCTTGTACCATTAAGCTCTGTGCACACCGATTCCATTGAATCGCTGCTTACAAGCAATAAGTTGAAACATAAAGAATGTGTGATGTATCGAACGGTAAGCAATGATCTTACAGAAGAGGAAAAGCAATCTTTCGATTACGACATGCTTGTTTTCTTCAGCCCTACAGGTGTTCGTGCCTTAAAAGAGAACTTGCCAGACTTTGAGCAGGGCAATATTAAGATTGCGGCTTTTGGACCAGCAACAGCCAAAGAGGTTAAAGACCAAGGTCTTCGCCTTGATTTGGAAGCACCATCAGCAAAGTTTCCTTCTATGACAGGTGCATTACGTGCTTTCTTAGAAGAGCAAAAGAAGTAAAAATACATAGAAGATTTTCCTACCTCGGATAATCTTTAAAACATAAAAAGCTAATAACCAATGTCTATTACCCGTAGATTTACATTGTGTAAAGAGGAGCGAATATGCAGCAAATTGCTCATTGATCAACTCTTCAATGGGGGGAATAGTCATTCTATGGTTGCTTTTCCTTTACGAGCAGTATATCTAATAAAGGAACGTACCGACGCGCAATGCCCAACATCACCACAGGTTAAGATACTCATAAGCGTACCGAAGAAGCACTTTAAACGTGCTGTAAAGCGTAACAGAGTAAAACGACAGGTGAGAGAATCATATCGAAAGAACAAGTATATGCTGCTTGACAAGTTGCAGCCAATGCCTGAACAGGAGATGTTAGTGGCTTTTATATGGCTTGATAACATACTTCACACATCTGTTGATGTAGAAAACAAAGTGTGTAACCTACTTCAACGCATTGGAGAAAAGATTGAAACAGACAGAAAGGAGATTACTCTAGAATGATTCATAAGAAGGTTTTACACGCTGTTTCGCGCTTGTTATCGTGGCTACTGATACTTCCAATTCTGTTTTACCAACGGTTTATCACGCCTTTTACTCCTCCTTCTTGCAGATTTACACCTACTTGTTCGGAGTATGCAAGGCAAGCGCTCATAAAGCATGGGCCTATTAAAGGACTAAGATTGGCTATTTGGCGCATACTAAGATGCAACCCATGGGGCGGAAGCGGGTACGACCCAGTTCCCTAAACAAATATAAGTTTACCCCATTTAAACAATATAAATAATACAGCCCATGCGGGCTTTAAACACAATAATAGATGAAAAACTTTGTTGAAGAACTAAAATGGCGTGGTATGTTGGCCCAAATCATGCCCGGTACAGAGGAGTTTCTACAGAAAGAAATGGTATCTGCATACCTCGGAACAGACCCTACCGCCGACTCTTTGCACATTGGACACCTCTGCGGAATAATGATGCTCCGCCATTTACAGCTATGTGGTCACAAGCCGTATCTGCTTATTGGTGGCGCAACAGGTATGATTGGCGATCCATCGGGTAAGAGTCAAGAGCGCAATTTGCTTGATGCAGTAACCCTTTACCATAATCAAGAGGCGATAAAGAAGCAAGTTAGCAAGTTCCTCGACTTTGATGGCGATGCCCCCAATAAGGCAGAGTTAGTTAATAACTATGATTGGATGAAGGAATTCACCTTCCTTGACTTTGCAAGAACAGTTGGAAAGCACATCACCGTAAACTATATGATGGCCAAGGACAGCGTGAAACGTCGCTTAAATGGCGAAGCAAGCGATGGTCTTTCGTTCACAGAGTTTACCTATCAGCTATTGCAAGGCTACGATTTCCTCTATCAATATGAGAAATTTGGTGTAAAACTGCAGCTCGGAGGTAACGATCAATGGGGCAATATGACTACTGGCACAGAGCTAATCCGCCGCACACTCGGACAAGAAGCCGAGGCTTACTGCCTGACTTGTCCACTTATAACAAAGGCAGACGGCAAAAAGTTCGGTAAAACAGAAAGCGGAAACATCTGGCTCGACCGCAATCGCACCACACCATACGTATTCTATCAGTTCTGGCTCAATGTAAGCGACGACGATGCAGAGAAGTATATAAAGATATTTACGTCGCTTGACAGCCTACTATCGATGCTCTTGTAGACGAACATCGCCAAGATCCAGGCCGTCGCAGCCTCCAACGCCGCTTAGCAGAAGAGGTTACACGCATGGTTCACTCACAAGAAGACCTTGATATGGCGATGGCTGCTTCGAACATTCTCTTCGGTAAAGCTACCAAAGAGAACCTTTTGCAACTTGATGAGCAGACTTTCAACGACGTTTTCAAAGATGTTCCACACTACGAAGTATCTAAAGACTTACTCGGACAGCCTGCAGTAGACATCTTCAACCAGGAAGGTATGCAGATATTCCCAAGCAAGAGTGAGATGCGCAAGCTTGTTAAGGGTGGTGGTGTATCGCTTAATAAAGAGAAATTGCAAGCCTTTGACCAGGTAATTACTGCCGAAGACCTTATCGATGGTAAGTATTTACTAGTTCAGAAGGGCAAGAAAAACTACTTCCTTGTAATTGTGAAGTAAAGATAAAAAGCAAATAATAGTAAACAAAAAGGGGACCGATAATGCAAGCTGAACAAGCTTCTTTGTCGTTCCCCTTTTTGTTTTCTCTTGTTTTTCTACTAATATATAAGACCTTTAGAGCTTCTTCTTCAACACAGCAACCTTCTTTTCATTCTGTTTTGCCCAAAATTTCAATCTACGAAAACACTATCACTCCCTTAACAGATCCATACTCCACATTTACTTATTCCCCATACCCGTTTGATATTCAAAGTGCTATTTATTTTTCAAAGAAAGCTCAAAAAAGTTGCAAATGTATGATTACATTGCAGAAAAAACTGTATATTTGCTCCCAAACTTATAGTAATACTTAACTATGTACAAAAGATACATCTTACAACTCTTACTTTTATTGTGTCCACTTTGTGGTATGGCACAAGATAACACCTCTATTTTCCCAGTAGATTGGAAGCAGATTGAGCAGACTGTAAAGACTTACCCAGATAGTGTAAAAGCACTTGTTACCCGCCTTACTCAGCCTGAAATTGATACAACAATGACAAAATCAGAGGGTATTCTCGCCTATTTTGGACAGTCGTATATCAGCAAAGGAAGCGAAATGGCAGATGTCATGAAAATGAATGAGTTGTCAAAAGACAATCCTTCAGTTGCACTCAAGCTGGCAGAAAAGGTGCTTGCAACAAACCCACTGAATATTGAAGCACTCATAGTTAAGGCTATAATTCTACTAAACAATGCCAAAACTACTTCTGCAAACTCGGAAGAACTCAGAGCGAAAGCACGCCATTGTTTGATCACCACGATTCAAATTTACAACATCATCAACGCCACTGGCAACGGCACAGCCGAGCAACCATTCCGTGTTCTCTACGTAAGCGACGAATATAACTTCATTCACTACTACCTCGAAATAGAGAATATAGAAGGTCAGTCGCTTATTATGACTGGCGAAAATAAGTTGCCTTGCGATTTATTACATTTAGGAGAGAAAAGCCAAAACTGGGATAAAGAAAAGATTTATTTCGATATTACACGTGTACTCGAATTAGAACGTTAAACATTTGAAGTTAATAACTAACATAAATACATAGATTATGAAGATTGAACAAAAAGAAATTGTAAAGGTAGCACTGGGCATTATCATTGGTGCTGCAGCTGTTGCATCTTGCTGGCAAATTGGTCGTGGACTGCAAAACTTCCGCCGTGGAGAGAACAAAATCCAAGTAACAGGTATGGCAGAAAAACAAATAACAAGCGACCTCATTGTGTGGAACCTTACCGTTAAAGGTAGTTCATTCTCCAAAACCGAGGCTTATAACGAGTTTAATAATTCGATTAAACAGGTAAAACAGTTTTTCATCAACAATAATATCCCCGATTCGTGCTTAGAAATGAGTAGTGTGAGTATTAACAAACAGACTCGCAGCGAATATAGTTCAAAGGAAGAACGATATATAGAGATTGACGAAGGCTATGCCGTAACGCAGAATATTACGATTAGTTCACACGATTTACCTATCGTAGAAAAGGCGTATCAGAAAATATCTTCACTATATGAACGTGGCGTAGACTTCAATAGCAACGACCTACTCTACTATTATACGAAGCTAAACGACCTAAAAATGGAACTGCTGAACAATGCCAGCATCGACGCATACAAGCGTGCTGAAACCATTGCTAAGGGCTGTAACGCATCTGTTGGTAGTCTTCAGACATCATCAATGGGTGTGTTCCAGATTGTAGGTCTAAATAGTAGCGAGGACTATAGTTGGGGTGGCACATTCAATACAACTGACAAAGAGAAGAAAGCAAGTATTACAATACGTGCTACTTACTCTCCTCGCTAATAGTTAAACCCGATTGTTAGAAGAACGAAACAGACGCACATTTAATTCTTAACACACGAAAAGCGGATATATCAAAACGGATATATCCGCTTTTTATATTACTTTTTCCACTGACAAAAGATTTAAACCGCAAGTTCCAACATGTCTTGCAAGGCTACTGCAAGGGCTCCGCAGCACTACTGCTATACGATTGCAGCATTACTGTCATATAGGAACACTCTTACTGCAGAGCCTCTGCACTAAAAGTTCCATCTAACAAAAAGATTTAGTAAGTTAAGATTATAAATTACATTCCCCATCTATTCGTCAACGCCAAAAAACCTTCTGCGCTTACGAAATTATTATTCAGAGCGTATATTTGAGACATACAAAAAAAGCCAGACAACCTTTTCGATTATCTGGCTTTATAGTTTTTATATACTATTCTATAAGGTATAGCTTAGCGAAGCCATTGCTCTGGATTCAGCTTTTGAGTTTCCTTATGAAGCTGGAATTGGAAGATACCGCTCGAATCTACCGTTCCAAGCGTCTGACCAGTTCCCACTTGTTGTCCCTTACTTACGCTAACACTTCCTAAGTTAAGGTAAACAGAGATGTAAGCACCGTGTCGTACCATAACAAGAGTAGAACCACCAACATGCGAAACGCTGGTTACTTCGCCCTTGAAGACACTTCGAACAGGTGCGCCTGGCGAAGCCTTAATGGCTATACCATTGCTGCTTAGCTTAACATGCGATAGTCCTGACACGTTGTAAGTACCAAAGCGCTTAACAATTGGTCCTGAAACAGGCATTGGCAAACGTCCCTTATTATTAGCAAAACTACCCGTCATAGCACGGTCGGCAGACGAAAGTAGCGAGTTATTCTCGTTGGCTCTGTTGGCTGCAGCCTGCTCTCTGTCGGCACGTTCTCTATCGGCTGCTGCCTTACGCTCGGCTGCTACACGATTAGCTTCGGCCTCGCGAGCCTGCTGGTCGGCACGTTCACGTTCGTAATTTTCCTTTGCACGTGCTTGGTCTTCGGCACGTTTAGCCGCTGCCGCACGCTCTTCGGCACGCTTCAATTCACGTGCTTTCCTTGCCGAAGCCTCAGCTTCAGCAGCACGGCGAGCCTCTTCTGCCTCACGACGGGCTTGTGCTGCTCTTTCTTGAGCAGCCCTACGTTCACGTTCTAACTGTGCAGCTCTGGCCGCAGCTTCGGCTTTTGCCTTTGCTTCTCGTGCTTTAGCTTCGGCTATTCGTCGTGCATTCTCTTCAGCAGCACGGCGTGCCTCTTCTCTCTTTCGAGCCAATTCTTCTGCACGTTGTTTGGCTGCTGCAGCACGAGCTGCTGCCTGTGCACGTGCTTCTTCCATTGCACGTTCACGCGCTTTCTGTATTTCGATAGCGATAAGTCGGTCGATTTGTGCGTTTATCGCCTGCTGTTTCTTTTGTCGGTCAGATATAACCGTTTGCAAAACCTTTTGGTCGTTCTGCAGCGAAGCGACTACTTTCTGCTGTTCAACCTTCTTGTTTTCCATCTGAGCGTGTACTTGTCGTCCTTTCACTAAGAGGTTACTCTTGTGTCCACGTACATGTTCTAACTGCTCATGCTTTTCGTCTACCTGCGCTTGTTTCTGCTTTAAGAGTTCTCCTTGCGCTCTTTGATAAGCCGCATACTCGCGGACGAAGCGAAGACGACGGTACATTTGCGTGAGCGTTTTGGCTGAAAAGATAAACATTAGCTTATCTTGAATACTACGATGGCGTGCCATGTAGCGCATAGAACGAATGAAACGAGAGCGACGTTCGCCCAATTGCGTTTCAAGAGACTTTAGCTGTCCTTTCAAAATACCAATATTGCCATCGATGTTTTTAATATCGGTTGCAATGGTATCAATGGTTTTCTGCTGATGCCCTATCTCGGTATCGAGCGTCAAAATCTTCTGAAGTCTATTGTCAACGTCTTTCTGCTTCTCTTTCAGTTCGTGTTCGTTCTCTGTAATTTCTTTCTGTATTTGCTTGTTCTGTTGCTGCAATCCTTTTATTTCTTCGGTAGTAACATACTTTATTTGTTGCTTACCACCCTTCTGTCCTTTCTTGGATAACGCTGCCGCAGCCTTTTTTTGTTGTGCTGTAAGCTTTGGTTCCTGTTGCTTCCCCTTACCTTGTTTTGCAGCTGGTTGGTGCTTATCAGCTTGGTGATTTCCTTGCTTTGCCACTGGCTGATACTTATCTTCTTGCTGCTTTTTGCCTTTTTTTGTTGCAGGCTGGTGCCTGTCTTCCAATTGTTTTTCAGCCTGTTTCTTTCCAGACTTCGACTTGGAAGTTTCCTTTGTTGTAGCTTGTTTGTTTATAATTTGATGCTTTGCTACTTCCTTTCTTGCTGGTTTCCGCTTATGCTTTTGTGCATACGGACTTAGAAGGCAAGCCGTCAGCATTAACAATACAAATAATATACGCTTCATTTAAAGTTGCATTAGTTTACCTAAAATTTCTTCTACGCTTACCTGTTCGTACTTCGACGATGGGGTTGTAAGCTCTCCCAATCAGCTGTATCGCTGACTTTGTCAAGTTCAAAGGTTGCTGTTATAACCTTCTGAGCCTTTGTAACAGGCGTTTTAATCACCACGTTGTGGTAGCAAGGGAACATTTTCGAACCGAACTTTTGGAAGTTTGAATAGTCCCAATTCAGTGTAGATACACCATGTTCTGCACTGCTATACTTAGCTTCAGCGCCACGAATAAAGCCTGTTAACGATTCAGCCATCCATTTATACGCCATCTTTCCATCGTTCAATGTGATAGGAATACCTGGTTGGTTACCCGATTGAGCAACATTAAAGTCTACATTAAACTGCGATAAACTGCGCTCGCTCACACGCTGTTGTCCTGGAATAAAGAGTTGGTTCCAAAATAAAGCCTGTAGCGAATAGAAGTTAATACCATTGTTTCTAAGGAAAGCGACATCGGTATATTTGGCCTGTACATACTGCTTATGCATTCTGTCGATAAACAAAACATAATCTTTCGTAAACTCGATACGCCCTACTTCGCTGCGAATAAGGGGGATAAGGAGTTGTATTCGAATAACTTCGTCCTTACGCATGTGAAGAAGACCAGGCACCGTAATATCTTTCTTACCAGTATTTACAGTGAAAGTTAATTCTGAAACGAGATTCTTTTGATAAAGCGCTCCATCTGAAACTCGTTGAATAAACTGCATTTTCTGCTGTTGCGTAGACGATGATGACGATGCAGAAGGCACACCAGACGTACCTGATGCTCTTACTGCCGACTTCTGTGCTCCACAGCTTAACGTGAGAAAAGCTGCGAGTATGGCAATATATATATTCTTTATTTTCATTCTGCTATGTATTTTTTCAATTCAATTTTCTTTTTAAGTGTTGCGCTTTTATTGCCCAACTCCAACGCTTTTTGCCACGCCACCAATGCTTCGGCAGGTTTTCCGACATGATAATAGATGTCCCCAGCATGCTCAAACAACACACCACTGGGGGTAGAATCGTTCTTAATGGCTTGGTCTATATAGATATTGGCCTCTTCATATCGTTCTTGCAAGAAGAGAATCCAGGCGTAAGTATCAAGGAAAGTAGGGTTTGTAGGTTCCTTCTTTATTGTTTTATAGCTCATCTGTTCCGCCTTTTTAAGGTCGGTTTTCTTCAAACTCAGATAGTAAGCATAATTATTTAGTGCTGCAATATTTTCAGGTCGCCAGTGTAAACAGCTGTCGTAAGCCTCAAAAGCCTCCTTATCGAGTCCCTTTTCGTGTAGGATATCGCCCATAATAGCGTAGAAATCGGAAACAATATTGGGGTCGCTGTCTGGCTTTATCTGTGCTACTCCTTTCTTAAACGTCTGTAATGCAGCCTCGTTTTCCTTCTTCATGTATTGCGCAAAGCCTTCGAAGTAATAGAAAACCATTTCTTCTGGATTGTATTCGTGGGCAGGACGTGCAATAGAAATCACCTTATCGAATTGTTCTTCATTCCAAATGTTTTGTATAAGGGCTATACGAGCACGCGAATTGTCGGGTTCTATGGCGATAGCTTGCTCATAAACCTTGTTCAAACTATCTATAGGAGCTTTCTTTAAGCTAAGATAAGCCGCCTTCATCATGATAATATCAGCATCTTCTTGAGGATAAGAAAGCACACGATCGAAAAGCTTTATTACTTCAAGGCTGTCTTTGGTTGTGTTTGCCTGGTTATCTATGATAACTTGACGGAGCAGTGCCATTTTAGTTTCCTTCTCTGTTTTCTTCGACTCTAATAGTTTTTTAGTGAGTTCTTCCACCACCTTTTCGTTCTTCGCATCTCTATAATAATCCAGCAAAGAAAGTTGTGCGGCTGCGTTATTAGGGTCTTCTTTCAGTACAGACTGATATTCCTTAAAGGCTTCTTTCTTCTTGTCGTTTTGGAAAAGCCAGTTTCCTAACATAATTCGATAGCTTAATTCCAATGGGTTTTTCTGTACAAGGCGCATCAATTCAGCCTGTGCTTTGCGCTTATCACCCATTTGTTCGAATATCTGCATCTTTGTAAGAGAGAGCTGTTCGCTGGTTCCTAAAAGCAATTCCATGCGTTCAATTACCTCAATCATCTTCTTATAGTTGTTTTGTGAGCCATAAAGCTGATAGAGGATCTGCAAAATGTCCTCGCGAGTCTTATTGTTTGCATAGAGTCTTTCGTATGCAGCCAATGCCTGTTCGTAGTTATTCTGCGAGATATAGAACTGCCCTAACTTTTCTAAATAGTAAGCGTTGTCGGGTGCAAGTTCTGCCGCTTTCTCGAAGTTATAGCGTGCAGCCTTGCTATTTTGCATATCAATGTAATATCCTGCAATCTCATAATAGACCTCAGGAGCCTTAGGATTGATGTCGCGAGCGTGGCGTAACAAGTCGAAAGCAGCAGATAAGTTACCCATTTCCTGCTGTCGAATCGCCTCCAGAAAGAAATAATTGTAGCGTGTTATCTGATTATCTGTTTGTGCTTTTGCTTGAAAAGCTATAGCAATAAGCACTGTTACGAGCGATGCTCTTACAATGATTTGTTTAAAAGAAAATATCAATCTATTATCCCTCCTGTATTTTTTAGACCATTCTTATTTTACTCCTGTGTGGCCATAACCTCCTGCACCACGTTCTGTTTCGTCGAGTACTTCTACTTCAACAAACGATGCTTGCTCATGACGAGCTATTACCATCTGTGCAATACGCTCGCCAGCATTGATAATAAAATCCTCAGTAGAGAAATTAACAAGCAGTACCATCAACTCACCACGATAGTCTGCATCTATTGTTCCTGGTGTATTGAGCACTGTAATTCCATGTTTTAATGCCAAACCGCTACGTGGACGTACCTGTGCTTCATAGCCTTGAGGAAGTGCAATATACAGACCTGTAGGAACAAGACGACGTTCCATTGGCTTTAAAGTAATGGGATTATCTATATTTGCACGCAAATCCATGCCAGCGCTCTGCGTTGTTGCGTATGTTGGTAAGGGTTGATTTCCCTTATTTATTACTTTTACTTGAACCATGATGTTATTATATAATAATGTGCAAAAATAATGAATTATACGCATATAGATGAATTTTAAGGCCTAAAAAGGCTGAAATTTGCCAAATTTAAGTACTTTTGCGTAAGCGAATCTTTTAGATAATTACGATGAATTGGCAAAATCTTATCTCCAACAAACGACTCGGGCAGGAAGACCGACATGCTTTACGACACGACGATAGGTCAGAATTTAAACGCGATAGCGACAGACTTATTTATTCAGCGCCTTTTAGACGACTGCAAAATAAGACTCAAGTGTTTCCTCTACCTGGTAGTGTTTTCGTTCATAATCGTCTCACCCACTCGTTGGAAGTTGCATCATTGGGAAAATCTTTGGGCGATGATGTAGCACGAAAACTCATAAAAAAGCACCCAGAACTACAAGGAACGCTTTTTGAAGAAATCGGTACAATCGTACAAACAGCATGCTATGCTCACGATATGGGTAATCCTCCGTTTGGTCATAGTGGAGAAAAAGCCATACAAACTTTCTTTACAGAAGGCTCTGGTGCATATTTAAAAGATAAAGTCAGTCCACGTTTTTGGGACGATATCACCCATTTTGAGGGAAATGCCAATGCTTTCCGCTTGCTCACTCATAGATTCTTAGGACGCCGTGAAGGTGGTTTTGTAATGACTTATTCTACTTTAGCAAGCATTGTAAAATATCCTCTATCTTCGTCTTTAGCAGGAAAGCATGGTAAATTTGGTTTTTTTGCATCGGAAGAAGATATTTACCAGAAGATAGCCAAAGAACTTGGAATTATCAGTAAGCAAGTTTCTGATAACGGGACAGCTTACGCTCGCCACCCATTGGTTTATTTAGTGGAAGCGGCTGACGACATTTGTTACGAGATAATGGACATCGAAGATTCGCACAAACTTAAACTTTTGTCGTTTGAAGAAACTGCCGAACTATTATTAGGCTTCTTCGATGAAGAAACAAAGAAGAGTATTCGTAATCGTATTGTTGAAGAAGGAGTTACTGATAAGAACGAACAAGTTGTCTATTTCCGCGCTTGTGCCGTTGGATTACTCGAAGCTTTATGTGTAGATGTATTCGTTGAGAACGAGGAAGCCATACTCAACGGAACATTTGAAGGTTCGTTAATCGACCATATTCCTACACTTCAGCGCAATAACTATAAACATTGTTCAAAGGTTTCTGTTGAGAAAATATACAGTAGCAAAACTGTACTTGACGTTGAATTGTCTGGTTATAAAATTATGGAAACACTAATGGAAGCACTCATTGGTGCTGCTGTTGAACCTGAAAAATTTCATAGCAAACAACTTATCCGTCGCTTTTCAAGTCAGTACGATATACAAAACCCTCATCTTGAAGACCGTATTATGGCAGTAATAGACTACATCAGCGGTATGACAGATATATATGCGCTCGACATTTATCAGAAAATTAACGGCATTAGCTTGCCTATAATTTAAACATTCTGTTGAATATGGAAAATCAATACAGGAAGATTTTTTCTGATTTAATGGCGAACAAGAAACTTGTTTATGTACATGGTTTCATGTCGTCAGGGGCAACACACACTGCTAAAATATTGCAAGAATATATGCCACAATGTACGGTTATCGCTCCCGACTTACCCATTCACCCTGAAGAAGCAATGGAATTGTTGCGGAAAATACAGACCAACGAACGTCCTGATATCATTATTGGTACGTCAATGGGTGGAATGTACACCGAAATGCTATATGGCACTGACCGCATTTGCGTAAATCCTGCTTTCCAAATGGGTTCAACCATAAGCGAAAGCAATATGCTTGGCAAGCAAATATATCAAAATCCGCGCAAAGATGGCGTACAGGAAGTTATCGTTACAAAGGCTTTGCAAAAGGAATATAAGGAAATTACGGAACGTTGTTTTGCTTCTGTAACGCCTGAAGAGCAAGAAAGGGTGTATGGTTTGTTTGGTGATGCCGACCCAATTGTGCATACTTTCGATTTATTCCACCAGCATTATCCGCAAGCTATTTACTTTCATGGCGAGCACCGCCTTATCGAAAAGGCCATTTTCCACTATATTATGCCTGTCATTAGATGGATTGATGACAAACAGGAAGGGCGCGAACGCAAAATCGTTTTCATTGATTGGGAAACGCTTAGAGATAGTTACGGCAAACCTAAATCGTCGTTGCACAAAGCTTACGAGTTTCTCCTCGACCATTACAATGTTTATTTCACCGCGCCAGCACCTACCAATAATCCAACTGCTTTGACAGAAATGCAAACTTGGATTAAAGATGTCTTCAGCGCACCTGCATGGAATCGCATTCTCTTCGTCAATCAACCTCAATTTCTTCTTGGCGATTACCTCATCAGTACACAGAACAACGAAGATTTTATGGGAACGGTATTGCCTTTTGGCAGCGACGAGTTTAAAACATGGGAAGAGGTTATTACCTTCTTTGAACGATTGGGCGGACAATGACACAAGATTCTTCAAAGGCACAAGAACTATTCGCTCGAATTTTAGAAGTTATCGAATTTCCCGATAACCGCTCTGATATGCAAACCGTTTAATGCACGAAACTCTTGTGTTGGCTTGCCATGAAGGACTGAAAGGTACACGACATGGATTTGGTAACTTGTCTTCTCAAGTGGATTCGCTTTGCAAACAATTCCATATAAAACCACAAGACGCAGTTGCTATTCACCTAATGCGTCGCCATAGCAACTCTATTGCTCCTATTCTTCATAACGATTTGCTGTATGATTGTAGGGCGTTGGCGCTTTTTATCTCTGCTGTTTTCAACACATCTATTCCGTCTTTTCTTGTTGGGAAAATCCCGACGGAAGGCCGCCGCACAGCAAATATTCAGATAGCCAACTACAAATATATCCGCTGCACAGTGCAATCGTGGGACGATAAATACATAAAAGTAAATGTACTGAACCAGGAATGTGGCGAAGAAGAGGTTTTAATAGACTATATCAACACCCCTGAACATATTGATTTAAGCTATATCCGCAAGATTTTATGCGAAGGTATGCAGCTTAATCTCTTAGATTGCAATGTTACTCGCAAGCGCATTGTACCACGCATTATTGTGGTTGAACCCGACTTTCTTGTCGATATTTCCTCGATTGCCAATTGTTTTGAAGACTACGGACACCATCCTTTGCTCTTTACCGTTAATCGTTTGCAATCCAGAAAGGCTACTGCTGCCACTCTTTTGGGTAATTTTGCAGGAAAAGCACTCGACGACATCATTAACAATCCTAATTATAACATTAACGAAACCTTAAAATCGAACTTCCGAAACAAGGCTTTAGACTTTGCTACATGTACCGACTTTAATTCTGATGTATTTAAAAAGGACGGCACAGAGCAAGCTAAGAATATTCAAGACATTGTTGAAGAACTATTTAAAAATTACGATCGTAACAAGGCTATTCTTGAACCGTCCTTCGTTTGCGAAAGTTTAGGTATTCAAGGACGGGTCGATTTAATGACGACTGATTTCCGTCTACTCGTAGAACAGAAGTCGGGAAAGAATTTCTATATTGCAAGTAACCGCCTCAACAACCATGGTTCAAAATATTTAGAGAAACATTACGTACAGGTTTTGCTCTATTTCGGAATTCTGCAATATAATTTTAACCGAAGCACACGAAATACAAACATTCATTTACTTTATTCTAAATATCCGCTACCCAATGGTCTTTTAGAAGTTGAATCGCTGCAATCGCTGATGATGGAAGCGATTAAGTTTCGCAACCAGGTGGTTGCTACCGAATATTGGATAGGCAACAACGATTTCGCAAAAATTATTCCGCACTTTACTCCCAATACTTTACAGCTAACTCGTGGAAACGAAAGTTTTTTCCAACAGTGGATTTTACCACGCCTAACCGAAACTTTAGCACCGCTGCATAAGCTTTCTCCTTTGGAAACAGCTTACTTCAGCAGAATGATGCGCTTTGTTGTAAAGGAACAAATTATATCGAAGGTGGGTTATCAAGAAGGTGTAGGTAGCAGCAATGCCGATCTTTGGAATATGCCTTTAGCGGGTAAGATTGAATCGGGCAATATTTACACGGGCTTAACCATTACGCGAAAAGAACAAAGTACAGCTTATAATGGTTACGATAGCATTACGCTTGCTGTACCGAAACAAAGCGAAGATTTTTTTGCCTAACTTCCGTCGTGGCGATATGGTATATCTCTATGCGTATCGCAAAAACGAAATGCCTGACATTCGAAAAAGCTTTTTCTTTTTCGGGGCACATTGCAGGAAATTCATACCAACACTGTGATGGTACGTTTAAACGATGGACAGCAAAACCCTAATTTACTTGTTGGCGACCAATTTGCCATCGAACATAGCGGTAGCGATATTGGTTGCACAACTGCTATTCAAAGGCTTACATACTTTTTATTACGGCCAGTAAAGAACGCAAAGATTTGCTTTTGGGGCAACGTTCTCCTGAGCGAAATACAGAAATACAACTTTCCAAAACTTACAATCCTACATACGACGATATAATTTTTGCGCGCCAAGCAGGCTACTGATTATTTTCTTTTTAATTGGTCCTCCTGGAACGGGTAAAACGTCAATGGCATTGCAATATCTCGTAAGAGAACACGAAGGGAAAAACACATTTTTGTTGCTTTCTTATACCAATCGTGCCGTAGACGAAATTTGCGGAATGCTTGCCGATAACAACATCGCTTTTCTTAGACTTTCGAAAGAATATTCGTGCGATTCCCGCTTTACTGATAATTTGCTTAACAACGCTGTTAAAACAAATCCCACGCTCGAACATATCCGACAAACTATCGAGTCATCGCGCATCATCGTCAGCACAACGGCAAGTCTTGCAATCCATACGGCTATCTTTAGCATTAAACATTTCGAACTTGCTATTATCGACGAAGCAAGTCAGATTCTTGAACCGAATATTGTTGGCTTACTTGCTGCACATAATGGAGGAAAGCAGGTTATTGACAAATTTATTCTGATTGGCGACCACAAACAATTGCCTGCTGTTGTGCAACAAGATAATAACGAATCGGCTGCCGACTCGCCTTTACTCGAAGAAATACATCTTCCAAATTGTGCCAACTCGCTTTTCGAACGCCTTATTCTTACCGAGCGGGCAGCAGGACGTAATAACTTTGTTGGCACACTTCGTAAACAAGGTCGTATGCACCCAGACATTGCAACCTTCCCCAACACTTATTTTTATGTTCGCGAACAGTTGGAATGTGTTCCTTTAGCTCATCAGACAGAACTTAATCTGCCTTATAACAAACCCAGTGAAGATAAAATGGACGACTTTTTAAAGGCACATCGAATGATATTTATTCCTTCCAAGTTGTGCCGACAACCTAATATTTCAGAAAAGGTAAATACAGAAGAGGCACGTATAGTAGCCAATCTTGTTCGCCGTTTATATCGTCAGATGAGAGAAACATTCGATGCACAAAAGTCAATTGGTATTATTGTACCTTATCGCAATCAAATTGCAATGATTCGAAAAGAATTGGAGCAACTCCAATTACCCGATATCAATAATATTAGTATCGACACTGTGGAACGCTATCAAGGTAGCCAGCGAGATGTAATAATCTACTCGTTCACCATTCAAAATCGTTTCCAATTAGAGTTTCTCACTGCCAATACATTCATTGAAGACGGCAATCCGATTGACCGCAAACTAAATGTTGCCATTACCCGAGCTCGCCAACAACTCATACTTACTGGAAACGAAGCCACCTTGCGCCAAAACTTTCTCTTCGGTAAACTAATTGATTATATCGACCAAAAAGGCGGAAGAACAATGATTTAAAACTTTTCACAAGCGACTTCCTTCCGTATATATTGCTGTCCGGTAAACCTTTTATATAAAAAGGTTTACCGGACAGCAATATAAATCTTTATTTTTATAATAATAAAAATAGAAGTGCTATTGTTTATACAGATGAAATCCTTTTTCATTCTATAGTTAATAGCACTTCTATTACAAATTAGTAAAGAAAGTTCAAACAAACTTATTGTTGTAAAACATTAAGTAATTTGCACTAGCTTTTTAATTTACGCCTAACAATATTTTACTATATCATTATCGTACTATCTTTTGTGAAATGCGAGAACCATCAGAGTAGATTGTGGTTTGCACGTAGATACCTTTTTCTGGGCGATTAACACTGCGGCCTGAGAGATCGTGGTATTCTACTTTTTCAACTTGTTTTGCTGTATTGACATTTATACCAGTACTTGACAAGAAATACTCTGATATACCAGAGCTAAGACGCTGGTCGCCATCTATATAAACTGCTTCTAAGCCTACTTTGTCTTTTGCTTCCTTGTAGAAATAGATTGCACGCGAGTTTTCATCATACTTATAGAATTGGTATTGGTCAGAGAAAGAATAAGGAACGTCTGTCATGTTTGACTTTAAATTCTTATAAGTTTCGGGAGTGAAAGTCTGCTTTTCACCATCAATATAAAGATTGTAATAAAGATGCGCTGGGTCGAGATAATTGAAATCAGCTGAATAGTAGCTCAATGTAAATTGTAATCCACCAGGACCTCCCCATGGATTTGGATCAAAAGGTTGGTATGCAGTAAGTTTCGGTGGCATTGGAGCTGCTGCTTTTTTATCCCATTGGTTAATCAGTGCGTAACGATAAGAATCGAAAATATAAGTACTTCTATCGTCGTCCATACTCTTATGTACCATTAAAATGCCTTTTGTGCTTAATGCATTTTTCTCTGCGTCATAAGAAAATACAAGCGGTTGATGACTCAAGCACGGTTTTTCATATTCGTTGCCCATTTCGTCCTGACCTTTTCCCATTACTGCAGAAGATACAAATACGTAGCAAGCAGTTGTGCGGTCAATACCAAGATAAGATGTTGCAGGGAAAGTTACTGTTGTACCATTCTTGGTTCCTTTTATCCAATAACCTTTTACATTTGCTGTTAAGTCGCCTAAATAAACATCATCGCCGTCAAAAGCATATTTCACTGGATATAACTGCGACTTTCCTTCCATATCCATATAAAGTACAAGTCCGTCCCAAACTTTTGCCGATGCAGATGGTGCTATTTTATTTTCGTCCATGCGTGCACTTTTGTAAGTAGCCTCTGAATAGCTTGTCCAAGCACCGTTATCACGACACATACCAATCACCTCTCCTTCTTTTTCAACCATCAGAAGCGAATCGTTGCGCCATACATATTTTAGAACTTGGTTTTCTTTACCTTCAATGGGTACATATGTTTCCTTACCATTTTTTGTTCCAATATGGATTCGATACAAGTATCCATACTTAGGTTCTCCTGTTGAAAAGTCTTCCTCTGAAAAAATTGCTTGTGGAAGTTGGAAAGCAATGGTATCTCCTACAGTACGTGCGCCTTTAATCCAAGTCTTTGTATAAAGCGAATTGAGAGGATTCTCAAGATAAACTGCACCGTCCTTACCAAAAACTATACGTTGCCAATCGCCTGTACTTTTGTGTGGTACTCCATAATAGTAAACCGACTCAAAACCTGTAGTAGTGCGATATAGGTTAATTGTATCGCCTTCTGCTGGTTTCGTAATAATTGTAGGATTATCTTGTGCCATCGCTATTACTGCTGATAGCACTGAAAAAATAAATAATGTATAAAGTCTCTTCATAAGTAATTGTGGTTTAAAAGTTATTTAAAAAGTCATTATGTGATTGAACACTCCTAATAATAGAAACAAATACGAGCGTATAAAAGTAAAACGGGTTAAGCCAACTCTTAAAATAGTTTGCCAGTTAGTTTTTACTATATACGCTCGTTTATTTTATTTAAAAATTACTTTTGAATCATTTGGAACTTTGGTTGTCCCTTCTTCATATTTACAAGTGGCATCATTGTAACTCCATGTGATGTTCCTTGTGCAATACGAACTGGAGCTGTAGGTTTGCTTCCAGATTCACCTGCAGGTGTAGTAAATTCTATCTTTACAAGTGGGCCCCATTCATCGTTAATATTCTTTGCTAATGAGCAAGCATAATAAGTTGTTGATGGGTCTGCGCTCCAAGTTGCGTTATCAACACCAAACTGATTCCAATATGGATCTTGTTCATGGTCTTCTTGCAACAATTTTATTACTCCAGCTTCGCCCATATCAGCCTTATCGAATGCACTCTTTGTGATGATAATATCTCTATGAACTGAACATTCTGCATTTGGTGTATAGATAACACGCTGGTAATAAGAATCGCCACTCTTTGCAAATTCCTTTATTTCGATATTTACTTTAGCAACACCAGTGCCGCCCAATTTCTTAGTTGTAACAGGAATAACAACCATATCTGAATAAGTTCCAGCTGCGTCCCATGCTTGTACATAGATTTCATACTTAGTGTTTGGTGTTAAACCAGTCCATTCGTATGAGTATTCGCCAGTACATTTAACACCCCATTGCTTAATCATATCGCCCATATTGCTTAGTCCCATCATTGGACCAAACTGTTCGAATTGTTCTTTTGCCTTACCTTCTTGGAAAATACAGATAGCATATCCCTGAACATCTGCATTAGCAGAGAACTTAGCTTTGATACTTGTTGCTGCTGCTTCTACAACTTCTCCTGTAACCTTAGGTGTTCCGATAAGAGGTTTCTTAGGAGTTGTAAATTCTGCCTTTGACATACTGCAAGGAACACCATACATATCGTAACCAAGTGTAATGATAGTATAAGGTGTGTTATCTTTGAACGAATCGTCGAAACCTGTCATTTGTGCATTTGTGAAATCGTCTTGCATCATGCTTGCATTGATTCTTTCAAAGTAAGAAACTGCGATTTCATCAGAAGTTATCTTATTTGAAAGTGATTGTGGGACACAAGTGATTTTATAAGACTTACAGTCTGGAGTCTTTTTTACTGCAACCCAAAGTGTATCACCAGTAGATCCACTCTTATAGTCTTTATATGTAACATCAGCTGCAACTCTACCTTCAACGTTTGCGAAGAAGATGTTATCGATTCTATCCACCATAAATGCCTTGTGAGAGTTGGTTTTCTCCATAACTATCACACGGTTTGGTTCTGTTTGTGCAAATGTTGCCAAACTAAAAATTGCCATTAGGCTAAGTAATATGCTTTTTTTCATTGTTTTACGAATTTAAAGGTTGTGTTTTTAACTTTGATAATAAATACGCCATGATGTAAGTTCGATACATCGATGCCTTCTTTGTCAGCAACTTTAGTGCGTAACAATGTCTGGCCTTTCAGATCGTAGATAGCGACATCGGCTTTCCGAATTTAATCCGTTAATGTAAAGCATGTCTTCACGTTGAGAAATTTTAATTCCCTCTGTCTGATTGCTTACATTGCCGATTCCAGCAGTTGATTTAACAAACCTAATGTCTTTAATGGCAGATAATTTCCACACAGGTTCTACTGAGAATTTACTTCCCATAATGTGCATGCCATCAGCTGCAAAGGTTATCTTCTGGATGTCTGTAATGGCATACTTGCCTACATCACCCGATTTAGGTGTAACCACGAGCTCTGTCTGCGCATGAACTTGCGAGAAACTCATTGTCATTATGGCTGTTAAGACAACTAAAAAAAGTCTTTTTCTTCATAATGATTTGGTGTTTAAGTTAACATTTAAATTATATAATTTCAGATTTCATCAATCCTTAGTTCTGTGATTTTCTTGATTTCTATTAAAAATCCTTGGTATAGAAAGTATGTATATACTTGTCATATTAAGGGAATTTTTGAAATTTTTTTGTAAAAGGTACAAGTAAATTCGGAAATACTTAATTTCCATTAAAAATTTTTTTGTATTAAATTAACAATATTACAGACTCTTTATAGAAATGTGTTATAAATTGCGAAGCTATTCAAGAAATTAACTTTAATTACAAGAATATGCTAAATGAAAAGTAAATAAAAAGGCTGTCAAAATATGAATTGAGATAGCTATTTCAATTGCATATTTGTATTATAATAATGCAGTATTTAAAAAGATACAAAAGAAAAAAAGTTATGCGCAAAGAATAATAAACTACGATGTCTTTTTCCTTGCCCAAATGATTTAAAAAAATAAAAACGTAATTATGAAGCAGAAAAAAATATAATAACAAAATAAAAAAATTTATAATTACAAAAAAATAAATTTGTTATTATAAATTCGATGGTTTATAATTATAATTTCTTCATCAGAAATTTTTAGCCCTAAAAAGCGTTGTTGTTCATTCCATTTATAATAAAAAATGCTCCTGTCGGCGTATGATTTTCATCTTTGCTGACAGGAGCATTGTTCTTTATAAATTTTCTACCTACTATCAATTATTCCATTCAGGAAAACGATAGTATTTTATTTCATGTTGGCCGATTAGAATTCGTTTGGTTGGAATGATATTGTAAACCAACCCATTTGGAGAAGGTCAACCAAGTCAAACTGAACCATAACATTATTTTCCTTATTGATAAATGTAGGCAATGCGCTCACACCAACTCTGTTTTCGTAACCATTCTTTTGGAGAAGTTCTACGATATAAGGCGAACGAGCTGTTAAGTTGCTAAAGGTAATAACCATAGCTGCAACATACTTGCCACCATCTTCGAGAAGAAGTATCTTAGGGAAATCTTCAGAAGTAGTGTTGATAACAATACCTAAGTCGATAGTTTCTTCGCTCTTATAATAAGATTGTTTACGATATTCTGCTGCAATTTCTGCAACAGTATTTTTGCCAAATGTTACTATTGGCATTGGAAAATCGACTTTAAGTGGTGGAACTTGCTTGCTGAGGTCAGCATATGCGTAGTGCATTTGTGGCATGAATTCGGTTTTTCCTTCAGTCTTGTCCTGCATCTTTACAAAGCAAGCAGCCTTATCATCGTAGTTGTAGTAGATAATATCTCCTTCTGAATCGTTCATACCTGTGTAGATATGGTTAAGAGATTTCAGATAAGTTGTTACTTGCTCTGGAGTAGGAAGGTTGCTTGGATTTACAAAGAGAGAAGTTTCTTCAAGACTATTCTTTGTATAAACATCAAACCAGTATTTTACACTTGGCCAGCGTGCATCGCCAGTATCATAAACGTAGATACCACTTGCTGGTTTAGATCTTTCTGCATTCAATTTGTGGTTCATACGCTTTTCAAAAAGCTGCATAAGTTCTACAGATCCGCCACGTCCATAGTATGGCAACCATGTACCTGAAGCATTATCTTTTAGGAGAGATACACGTGTCCAAGAACTATAACTTTCATCATAAGCTCCAAAGTAATATTCAGCGCCGTTTTCTACCTTATTGATATATACAACAACTTTAGCAGTTTTGTTTACATATACCTTTACTTCATCGTTCAAAGACGCACCTGTTTCAAGTTCGTAGCCTTGCTTGCGTAGGAAAGCTTTGAAAGCATCAACCTTTTCTGATTTAAGCAAACATTTAGCATACATGTAAACTCCTTGTCCGTTACCATTGTATTCCCAATGAACTTTTTCTCCGTCAACAGTTTTCTCTAAGATAAGTTTACTGCTATTTGGTTCATTAACGCTAAATCCTCTTGCTTTTTCAGCAGCTTTAAGGTCGGTAAGTGTTTTTGCAAAATCAACAGAAGGAAGTTCAAAATTCTCGTCTGTAACACTTGGTGTGGTGTTATCGGCAGCCGAGAAGAAAACCAAACTGTCTACTTCTTCTGACTTAAATACTTGTTTCTTACCATTCTTATAAATATATACACCTTGTGCAGAAGCCATTGAGGCACATAAAAGAAAAGCTAAGGTGAGGGCTGTAGAGATAAAATTCTTTCTCATTTCTTTATAAACTTAAATGATTTGTATTGTGTTTTAACGATATAAACTCCTTGTTTAAGTGCGCTGAGCGCAATGGTTAAGGTTCCATCAGAATTGATTTTTTCGCTCAAAGTGAGACGGCCAGAAGCATCAAAAACACGTACTGTTTCGCCAGCTTTAAATCCAGTAAGTGTCATAAACTCCTGTGTAAGCGTAGCTTCTCCAGTTTTACCTGTCGTTGTTGCTTGTTCAATACCATCGGTTTCTCCATCAAAGGTAACCTTTTTAATGTCTTTGGCAGCGTAAATAATATCTGCCGTTTTTGTGGTTAGATGTACATTATCGTCCTTAACAACCATCTTAGGACGGTCGGCAAGATTGTACGTCACTTGTTCGCCCGTTGCAAGCCATACGAATATTTTCGTAGGTTGTGCGTGCACGGCAAGTGCTACCACGAGAAGTAGTTGTAAAAAATAGATTCTCTTCATATTAAAAATTTTAAATTAGGTTATTCTCATTCATCATTTAGCAAGCCTTCCCAACTCATATTCTAATTTACCCTATTAAATTAAGGATATAAATATTCTCACATAATTTTTTTGTTGATAGTAAGAAGTTCTCTCTCGTTTAGTTTTATAATTATAAGTTGTTAGGCTTTCGCTGCAAATGTAGTAATAAATTTTTAAAAACCTAATAATTTTATAGCAAAAAAATAAATTTCTATCTATCTAAAAAAACAATAAAATGTTCTTTTTTTCTTTCCGTAAAAAACGCATATTTTTTTCGGCTTAACAGGCGCAAACAAGTGTAGATTTTTCTCATTGGACGAAAAAAACGTTTGTAGATAAAAAAATACAACTACAACTATCGGAAGTTATGAAAAAGCAAGATTTATAAAGAGAAATGGACATTTGGTAGGTTGGTAGCCTACCAAATGTCCATTATACCTTTTTATATGTTTAATATTTGAACGATGAGCCTCCTAAGAATTCTCGAAGTAACGATGTTGGTGGCAAACTGCGGAAAGGCAACGATGCAAAATAAGATAAAAATTTGCGTAATCGGTAAGCCTCTGCATACTCATCGCAATTTTCTGGCACTTGTTCCAATACAGCTTCTGCTTGTGCTTTCAATACTGCTACTTCGTAAAGCATAGCTGTATTAAACATTACATCGGCATTTTCTTGATAAGGGAATATCCATTTCTTTTCTCCTGCACGCACACTTGGCCAACGACGTATGGTTTCTTGTGCAGAACAACCACGATACTTATAATCGCGCACAATACGACGAATAAGTCGGTTGTCGGTTGTAGGTATGTAATTATGGTCGTCTAACAGAATAGTTGTCAGTGCTGAAGCATAGATGCGGAATTTCTTGTCATCGCCAATATCCTTTGTAAGGATTGGATTGAGAGCGTGAATGCCTTCCACAATTAAGACGTTATTGGGTTCTAAACGCAATTTCTTACCTTTCATTTCGTTTATACCCGTTTGGAAATTGTAACTTGGCAACTGTACTTCTTCTCCTTTAAACAAAGCTGTAAACTGCTCGTTGATAAGTGGAATATTCAGTGCATACAAACTTTCATAGTCATAATCGCCTGTTTCGTCTTTAGGTGTATCTACGCGATTTACAAAATAATCGTCCAAAGATATTTGTACAGGTTTTATTCCACACGTCAGTAATTGCACCGAAAGGCGTTTACAGAATGTTGTTTTACCACTTGATGATGGTCCAGCAATCAGAACAACGCGTACTCCTTCTTTATTTGCGATGGTTTCTGCCATTTGCGAAATCTTCTTTTCCTGCAATGCTTCGCTAACATTTATAAGATCGTTGGAATATCCTTGCTTCACAGCTTCGTTAAAATCGCCTACTGTTCGTACACCCAAGATTTGTTGCCAACGATGGTGAATTCTAAATACTTCAAACATTTTATCTTGCGCTATCAATTCGCCAAGCTTTGAAGGGTCTTCTACTGAAGGAACACGCACCAGCAATCCATCAAAGAATTTCTCTATACCAAATAATTTAATCTGAGATGTACTGGTTAACATTGAACCATAGTAGTAGTCTACATAATCGTCCAACTTAAAATAAGTGGTATAAAGCGAACCCATGCTCTCAAGCAGTTTTACTTTGGCCTCATCGCCCAATTTACGGAACATGCTGATAGCTTCTTCGGTGGTTGTTTCATAATGTTGTATGGGTAAAGCTTTATCAACAATGGTTTGCATCTGCTTTCGTATGTCTGCAACATCATCATCGGTGAGGGGTCTTCCAATGTTAATGTTACAATAATAACCATTTGACACAGGAATATCTATCACAACCTTGCTTTTTGGATAAAGGTCGTGAACAGCTTTACATAAAACAATAAACAATGAACGTGTATAAGTGCGCATTCCAGAAGCAGAATAAAGGTCGAGAAATTCTACATCTTTACTATGAAAGACCCGATATTCCAATCCTTGCACTTTATTATTCACCTTTGCGCTAACAGGTCCGAAGTCCATTTTCAAATTAAATGCGCGATAAACTTCATAAAGTGTGCTACCAATTGGGACTTCTAAAGTTTTTTTATTATTTTTGCAACGGATTTGTATTACTTGTTTCATCTTGTAAGAACGTTTAACGATTTAAATCAGGGTATAAAGTTAACAAGTTCCCTTTAAAGAGCAAAACAAAATTGCATTAGAATACAATTAATTATGACAACAGGTGTTTATTTAGCCATTCTTTTTAAGATTGTAGGCTCATTGGCATTGCTTATTTATGGCATGAAAGTAATGAGCGAGGCATTACAGAAAATGGCAGGTTCACAATTACGCCACATTTTGGGCGCAATGACCACTAACAGATTCACAGGTATGCTACAGGAACGTTTATTACCTGTGCCGTTCAGTCTTCTTCAGCGACAACGGTAATGACTGTTTCTTTCGTAAACGCCGGATTGCTAACACTCGCACAAGCTATTTCCGTGATTATGGGTGCCAATATTGGAACCACACTCACAGCTTGGATTATGTCGTTAGGATATTCGGTAGACCTTACAAGCTTTGTTTTTCCTGCCTTTCTTGTAGGTATTGTGCTGATTTACACTCGAAAGATGCGCTATGTAGGCGATTTCTTATTTGGTCTTTCCTTTATGTTCTTCAGCCTTGTGCTACTGAGCGACGCTGGAAAAGCATTACATTTAGACACAACACCTGCGGTAATAGATTTCTTTAAGTCGTTCGACGTAAACAGTTACTTTACTATTTTGGCTTTCCTTGCCATCGGTTCCGTTATCACTTGCATTGTTCAGTCGTCTGCTGCCGTTATGGCTATCACCATTTTGCTATGCTCTACGGGTGTTTTACCTATCTATCTTGGTATTGCTTTGGTCATGGGCGAAAACATTGGAACTACTGTTACAGCCAATTTAGCAGCGTTAGCTGCCAACACACAGGCTCGACGAGCAGCTTTAGCACACCTTTTGTTTAACGTTATCGGTGTTGTTTGGGTGCTTGCAGTATTCTATCCTTTCGTAAATATGGTGTGCGGATTTGTTGATTATGACCCTACTGTAGGCGCAGTTAATGCTAATATTAAAGTAAAATTACCTATTGTATTGGCAGCTTTCCATACTTCGTTCAATGTTGTCAATACTTTCTTGCTAATTTGGTTTATTCCACAGCTCGAAAAGTTAGTTTGCTGGATTATAAACCACGCAAGAGCGAGACAGAAGAAGACTTCCGTTTGCGTTTTATACAAGCTGGAATTATGAAGACTCCAGAACTTTCGGTGCTCGAAGCAAGTAAAGAAATACAATCGTTTGCCGAACGTTTGCAGCGTATGTTTGGCATGGTTAGAGAGTTATTGCATACTACTGAAGATTCGAAATTTGTGAAACTATACTCTCGCATAGAGAAATATGAAAGCATTTCGGATAACATGGAGATTGAAATAGCTAAGTACTTAGATCAAGTTAGCAATGCTCACCTTAGTGATGAAACAAAGGAAAAGGTTCGTTCTATGCTTCGTGAGATATCTGAACTTGAAAGTATTGGCGACTCATGCTTTAACATTGCACGTACAATGAACCGACGTATGTCGGCAAAAGAAGACTTTACTGAAAGTCAATACAACCATATTGAACAGATGTTTGAACTTACCGATGATGCTCTAACACAGATGAACAACTTGCTGGTAGGCCATAAACACGAAAATGATATAAATCATTCGTTCAACATTGAGAACGAAATGAACAACTACCGCGACCAATTAAGCACACAGAATATTCGCGATGTGAACGAACATAAGTACACTTACGCGATTGGAACAATGTATATGGACATTATTCAAGAGTGCGAAAAGCTCGGTGACTATGTTGTAAATGTGGTTGAAGCACGTATGGGTGTAAAACAAAGTATTTAATTTTGCAACGCTTATATTAAAGTTTAAAGAGCTTTTAGTAACTTTGCCTAATATGGAAAAAAATAGTTTTGCACAACAACTTAGCCCAGTTAGCTATACCATCAACGTAAGAGGAGAATTGTTCGACCTTTCGAAGCCTTGTGTAATGGGCATCTTAAACGTTACTCCCGATTCGTTTTACGCAGACAGCCGTATGCAAACGGAAGCGGAAATATACAAGCGTACTAATCAGATTATAGCAGAAGGGGCAAAGATTATCGACGTAGGTGCATGTTCTACACGCCCTGGAGGAGAGTTTGTAGACGAAAAAGAAGAAATGCGTCGTCTTACTATGGCACTGCCAATTATTCGTAAAGCACAGCCAAATGCTATTATTTCTATCGACACTTTTCGTGCTTCTATCGCCCGACGCATGGTCGAAGAGTTTAATGCAGATATTATAAATGATGTTGAAGAAGGCAGCGATCCAGACATGTTTCGCACTGTTGCCGAACTGGGAACACCTTATATACTGATGTCTAAGGCTGCTAACATGCACGATATGCTTATCAACTTATCGCGCGAAGTGCAGGAATTGCGTGCTCTTGGGCAGAAAGATATCATCTTAGATCCAGGCTTTGGCTTCGGTAAAGACCCTATTGATGGTAACTTTGCACTAATGGGCGTCATGGAACAACTACACGCTTTAGAGCTTCCTATACTTGTTGGTATTAGCAGAAAGCGCATGATTCATCAACTATTGGGTATTACAGCACAAGAGAGTCTGAATGGAACAACGGCTCTTAACATGATTTCTCTCATGAAAGGAGCAAGCATCTTGCGTGTTCACGATGTGAAAGAAGCAGTAGAAACTGTGCGCATTTACGAGCGATTGATAGCTACTACAAAGGCAGAATAGGCTGATTGTTGCGTAAAAGAAATAGCAGAAAGGAAGAAATATGTTTTTTGATTTTGGCTTAAAAGACATCATTGACATAGTGTTGGTAGCGCTTATGCTCTACTACCTCTATCGTATCATGAAAGAATCGCGTTCGCTTAACGTGTTCGCAGGTATTATGATATTCATTGTTGTCTGGCTTATTGTCAGCCAAGTATTGGAGATGCGCCTCTTAGGAAGCATTATGGACAAGCTTGTTTCTGTAGGAGTTATCGGCATTATCGTGCTTTTCCAGGAAGAAATACGCTACTTCCTCTACAATCTTGGTGCGCATCAGAAAGCAAGAAACATACTGAAATCTTCCGAAGCGACAAGAATAAGAAGGGTGTAGACCGTGAAACGATTCTTCCTATCGTTATGGCTTGCATGAATATGGGCAAGGGTAAGGTAGGCGCACTGATTGTTATAGAGCGCGGAGTTATTTTACAAGACATAGTAGAAACGGGCGATTACATTGATGCACGCATCAATCAACGACTCATAGAAAATATTTTCTTTAAGAATTCGCCTCTCCACGATGGCGCAATGGTAATATCGAAGAAGCGTATAAAGGCTGCTGGCTGTATTCTTCCGGTTAGCCACAACCAAGATATTCCAAAGGAATTCGGACTTCGCCACCGTGCTGCAATGGGTATTTCGCAGGCTTCTGACGCTCTCGCTATTGTGGTTTCAGAAGAGACGGGTAAGATTTCGGTAGCAATTCGCGGTGAATTTCAAGTGCGACTTTCGGCAGAACAACTTGAAAGTATCCTTACGAAGGAACTCGAAAACTTATAAAAACAAAGGTAAACACATATACAATAAACCTACTTTAAGTCCATTACAGCTGGACATAAAGTAGGTTTATTGCTTTTATAACATACCGAAAGGGCGCTTCTTCGATAGTCTTATCAGATTGTATTTTTGCTGAATAGCCATGCGCCAATACTACAAGCCAACTTGTTTTTTCAGTTCCAGACGTTTCTCCTTAAGTTCTTTATCGTCAACATAGGCTAGTGCATATCCCCAATAAAGGTAAGCCTCTTTGAACGATTTAAGGCTATTCTTTGCATCACCCATATTCTTATATTTTATAAACATGATGGATTTGCTCGGTTCATATAGCTCCGCTGCAACTTTTAGATGTTCTATTGCTGCATCGTAATGTCCCAATTGGTTTTCAACAACGCCTAACCGATAGTTCCCAACAGCTATTTTAGGGTCGTATTCCACGGCTTTTGTAAAGTAAAAGGCTGCTAAATTGAGCTTATTCAGATATTCGTACGCACCAGCAGTATAGTAAAGTGCATTGTAAGTGGTGTCGCCTGCTGCCATCACCTTATTATATATAGCGATGCACTGCTCGTATTTACGATTCAAGAAATAGGCTCGCCCAGTGTACGATTCACTTCCACATTGTCGGAATCGACTTTACAATAGCGTTCGCCATACAGAACTGCCATGTTAGGATTGCTGTCTTCTTGGTTTAAGAATACTTTCATAAGGTCGGCAACGATGTGTCCGTCCATCGGAAACTTCTCTATAAGCGTCATTCCCCAATAAGTCTGTAACGTTGTTTGTTGCATTGCTCCCTGTGCATAGTACATTTCGCGCAGTGCATCGTGGGTAAGGCTGTCTTCTGGAATGGTTTTCAGCACATCAACACATTGTTTATATGCTGTACGAAGATAATAACACGACGCCAGTTTCATGCGTATGGCATTGTCGTCGCCCAGTGTCTGCGCCTGCTTATAGTGCGAAATGGCGTGAAAATAGTTGTAAGCTTTCATACAACTGTCGCCTTTTTCAATAAGTTGCTGGCGGTTTTGCGCCATTGCGTGCAGGCTGAAGCTACACAAGACTATAAGAAGGAGGAATGTTTTCCGCATGGATAATTGGTTTAGAACGTGATCGATAGATGTTTAGATAAGGAATTCTGTGGGACTTTTAAACGGTTGCAGTCCCACAGAAACGATTACAGAATGGTATGTTTACCTATTGTCATTGCAATCTGAACGTTATAGGCAGCACGAAACGCACAGCAACTGGTTTCCCTTTTAGCTTGCCCGGGTTCCATTTCGGCATAGCCAACACTATGCGGCAAGCCTCCTTATCGAGTGCCGGAGAAACCGAACGGATAATCTTTGGCTCTGAAACTTCACCATTTTTCGATACGATGAATTGCACAATAACCTTTCCTTGCTCTTTTTTGTTCATAGCCTCAACTGGATATTTCATATTCTGAACTAACCATTGGTTAAGGTTTCCATTGAAGGTAGGCATATTTTCTATGTGATCGTACACTTTCTTCGGGCTTTTGTTTGGTCCCTTTTCTACAGACTCTTCGTTTGCAACTTCTGTCGTTTCTTCTACTTTTTGAGCCGACATTTCACTATTGCGGTTGTCGGCTTGTACTTCCATCTTGTTGTCTTTGCGTTCAATAGCCTCCGTAGACTGCACATTCTTTCGACTTTCTACTGCTACAGTAGCCTTGTTGCTAAATGACAAATCCACCATCGTTTCCTGTTTAACACTTGCCTTTGCCATAGGCATTGCCTTCGCAACGTTGGCTATATCGCGTGCAACTGTTTCGATGTTGCTCACAACGAGCAGTGCTGCTGCCAACGGAATGTAAAGTGCATACTTTACTTTTGCTATTCTCTTTGTTCGTTTTTTGTTCATCATTTTGATACGCTTTTTAAGAGGTAAAACATTAAAATTATTTGAAATAGTAGCTACATTCTTTCTATATGCCAATCCAAGCAAATGGTATTGGTATTTTTTGCTGTCCGTTCCGCCTACCAAGACATTGTTGTCGGCAAGATATTCGAGGTTCAACCGCACTTCACGCTTCAGCAACCACACGAACGGATTTGCCCAAAAGACAATGGCAAACAGTTCTGTAAAGAGGACATCTATGGAGTGAAGCTGCCTGCAATGAGCCAGTTCGTGCGTCATTATCTCGTCTGTTTCCTGTCTGTTGTGCTTCGTCGGGTTGATGAAAATCCAGTTGAAGAACGAGAAAGGTCCTTCGTTGCTTTCCAAAAGATACACCTTCGTTCCATTTATATCGGTTGTTCTGCATTTATTCCTCAGCCGTACGATGGACACCAACTGCCAGAAGAAGCGCAGCAAGAACAGACAAGCCACCATAGTATATATAGTTATCGCCGTAGTTTCCCAGCCTATCGTACCTCCACCACCCGGTGTTATGGTTACAGCCGGCAGGACAATGGCAGCATATTCGTTTGCCATCGATACCATTCCTACGCTCTTGTTAATCCAATAGGAGAAGTTCAGCCCTGGCACCAATATCGCAACGAAATACATTCCAATAAGAGATGCTCTGCGCCACGAGAAGAATGTGTCGCTCGAAAACATCAACTTATAAAAGCCGAAGAGCACGATAAGGGCAATGTTGAGTTTCAATAAATACATCATCATAGCTATTTCGTTTTCAATCGATTATTGTTTAAAAATATGTTTGAAGGCAGATGCTAAATGTCTTTGTGGGCATTCAGCTTCTATTTTGTGTCTTTTCCTTTTTCAATTTCACTGATAATATCTTTCAAATCCTCTGGTGATATCTTGTCTTCCTTAGCAAAGAACGACACCATTTCACGAAATGAGTTCTTAAAATAGTTGCCTACGAAACTGCTCATAAAGTCTGATTTATATTCAGTTTGCGCTATTTGTGGCGTAAAATGATAAATCGCACGATGCTGTTTCGCCTTTATGTATCCCTTACGCTTTAGGTTATTCATCACCGAAGCCACTGTTGTGTAAGGTGGTTTAGGCTCTTCCAGATGTTGTAAAACCTCTTTCGTCGTACAGCTTCCTAAGCGCCATACTTGCAACATTACTTCTTCTTCTTGCTTTGTTAACTTCTCCATATTCGAATTTGGTTTATTTGTTTCTGCTGCAAACTTACGATAAATTCGTAATGAAAACAAATTCACAATGTTAATAAACACTAAAAATTAAATATTCGTCATTGTTTATCAAAGCAATACGAAAAGTTAGGAGAGATAAAAACTAAAATAAACCACACTTAAAATACGTCGATTGCGAATAGAAAGCACTTCTCTCTCTTCTCAATAATTGGCTCTGAACATCTTCATATATAGATGAAATGAGAACAATAAAGATGTAAAGATTTCACAGAATATCTCGTATTGCGTAACCGTTTAATTATCAAGACTTTATTATAGGGGTTGTTTTGCATTGCAAAAGCGGCTCTTTTACCTTGCAAAACAGGCACTATTGCTACACAAAACAGGCACTATTGCGACGCAAAAGCATATACACAGCTTTTTACTTGTATTTTTCTTTACAAACTAAAGAGATATTCTATATAAACATTCTCTACTCAATAGCGGAAAAATATATGCTGTGCGATATAGCCAATCTACCTTTTTGCTGCAGTAATGGAAGCAACTATTATATGTAAACAATGGCTTCTTGCAATTCATAAATATTTTTCTCATCTGCTATTAATTGCAAAAGGCTGATAAAAAAATAGCTATACCACTCAACAAATTCAGTATCCTAACACTATCTGCAAGTTATCAGCACTGAACAATAGCATATAAAAAGAGGCTGGAGTCCTATGTCGGAATCCAGCCTTTATAACGCTTTTGCTTCAGCTACTAAACGTTTTCAGCGTCAGCAAAAGTAGGGATTGTTGTCAAGCAACAATAATAATTCTTATATTCTATAGCAGTTTTAAATTACTTTACAACTACTCTAACAACCTTACCATTCTTGTACTTCACAATGTTTACACCCTTCTGAGCCTTGTCAATCTTCTGACCAGCAAGGTTGTAACGTGCTACTATCTCGTTGTCAGCGTCCATACTTGCATTTTCAATGCCTGCAGTTAGAACAACAACGTCTGCCATATTGGTTTGGTTTACTACGTGTTCGTCTACAGCAATAGATTTATCGCCTAACTTAGGAGCCACAAATGCAACTACATGCATATTGTCTGCCTTGTAACCAGCAGGGATAGTGTAAGTGAATTGCTTATCAAAGTTGTCGCCAGACCATGTAATGTTGTCACCGTTGATGTTTGTTAAGCACTGACGGAATGTGCCATTGTGAACATAGTTCTTAATTCTTTGACCCTTATCAATCTGTGGACTAACGAGTCCATCTTCAGTTACATAAACGTAAAGAACATAGTCTTTAAGGAAGTTTGCTGCACTCTTAACACCCAAACCCTTTACATCTACAACCAATTGGTCGTTATTTTCGTTAGCAACCTTGTCTACCTTAGCAGCAATTTCAAGGTTTACGAATGCAGGAAGATTAGCATCTGTTTGTTCAAACATTTGGTTAAACATTTGAACTGCTTGGCTAAATGTCTCATCTTGGAAAGCAATTGCTGTTGTAAGAGCACCTTCCATTGCTGTTCTGTTGAATGCTGCCATTGGATAACCACTTGCGCCAAGCGCGTTCATAATAGCAATACTTTGGTTTGTCTGATATGGGTCTGGGCTACCCATTGGGCCGTGAAGAGCCACCCAAGCCAAGTCATGACGATTATCTTGCAACTGCTTAAGAATCTTGAACCAGTAGGACACCATGTACAAGTAACAGCTGTAAACTGCTCAATGAGCTGCTTTTGTCTCTTAAGAGCTGTTTCGTAGAAGTTGATATCTGATTCGTAAACGTCGTTCTTAGTGTTGCCTGATGGCTCAGCACCATCTACCTTAGTGATAGCAAACTTAATTTTGTGTGCGCCAAGTTCTACATCTGTAGTAGGAATTTCAACTACATCAGCCTTGATAGTACCATTTACGACACCTGTAATAGTTTGTTCTTTAATTTGCTTACCATCAATTGATGCTACTAAAGTATAAGCATTGATGTCTGATGTACCTAAGTTGCTAACGTTTACAACGAATTTTGTGTTGCTTGAAGCCTTTGTAAACTTGTTGAATTTAACGCTATGAAGCATGATATCCTTAGCTGGATAATTTTTTTCTACTATCGCTTGCACTGCAAGGTTTCCGTATTTCTCAGAAGAGAAAGCGTACAATTCATTGCTACCTTCCATAGTAACGTATGTTGGAACAACTGTTCCTTCTTTCTGCAATGAGATAGCATAGCACTCAGGAGTAGAACCTTTCTTCTGTGTATAAGTAAATCCTAACATCACACCTTCAGCCTTTGTGAAGTCAAGAGTATAAGGAGTCGTGAATGTTACATCGTTCCAACCTTTCTTAGAGCTAGCAACTTCTTGTTCAGCAACTACCTTAAAGTCCATCTTTCCATCTACTGTATTGTAGGTAAAGAGCTTTAATGTGATAGCGCCAACACCATCAGCAGGTATTGCAGCACGCATACCAACAACCTTACCGCCATCGAATCCTGCAGCAATATCTTTGAAAATAGGAGTCATAAGGGTTAATTTGCCTTCGTTTTGGGTAAAGCCAACACCCTTATCATTATAGTTATCACTGCTGTAGTTACCCATGTAACGCTGGTTAGCAGGCAAGTTTGCTCTTGTAGCCTTAACGTTGTTGTGGAATTTTACAGAACTGATTGGTTGAACAAGATTGTAGTCTTGCTCGGTTACTTTCAAGCTACCATTCTGTGCAGTAGCTGCGATTGCCATTGCAAATGCAAAGCAAGATAATAGAAGTTTTTCATTTGTTTTTGGTTTAGTTAATATTCGATTAATTACTTCTTATTAGGTTTTTCATTCAGCACATCTAATTTATAGACTAATGCTTAGTTGCTTCTGTTTGTCTTCATATTATAAAAACTATTAAAACCTTCTATTGTTATAACAGATAATTATTATATGATGATTTGACAAAAGTACAAATAAAAAAATTAAATAACTATTTTTGAAACTTTTTCAAAAAAACAACTACAATAGTGTATTTTGCCAATTAAAGGAATATAACTATAGACTTTACACTGCTATTCCATATTAGGTTAAACTAACTGAAAACAGACTATAAAGGAGAACTTTACAACAAATAAGGGCATATCTTCCATATTGCTTCTTAACTTATATCTATCAAATAGAATAGTTGTAGAGTTCATTTCTATCAACGTTATTGATGAAGCTAAAAAATGTTTCAACATTGCTTCTGCTACTTAGTTTTTTAGTTTTATGCCATAGGAAGAAAAAAAATATCGTACCTTTGCACCTTATTATATATAAGGTGATAACTGCTGAAACAGTAGTTACCTACAAATAAAAAAGGTATGAAGCATAAACAATGGATAACTGCCGTAATGGCGACAATAGCTCTAACACTGGCAAGTTGTGGTACAACACAGAAGTCTACAACGGCTTCCGATGCGACAACTACGCCGGCAGTAGCAACCGAAAAAGTAGAGGCAAGTAAGGAATTTATTAGCATTGCAGAAGGCATAGATATCTTTGAAAATCCTGAAAAGGTAACAGCAATAACGAAAAAATATGGTTACAAGCTAAAAGAAAACTACGAAATCTATCGTCTTGATAAGTTTACGAAGCTTTATTATAAGAATTGTCGTCTTGCAAAAATCCTAACAGACAACAAGTACGAAGACTATCCGAAGCCATTACAAAAGGGAGTTTCAAGCTACATAGCCTTTAAAGATGGAGCTATTATTATTGGAGTTTTCAACCAAATAGCTTACGATAATCTTGTTGCACAGGTGAAAGCAGCTGGCTTCGTGCTTGATATGCCAGGAAACGAGGATATATATAAGAAAGGACAACGCACTATAGGCTGTTACGAAGGTGCCAAAACGATAAGAATACAATAAAATGGTGAGATTATAATAACCTTTGCAAGTTTCAGTAAATTGCCGTAACTTTGCAATCTGATTAAAAACAAACGATATACATATATGGGAGAAAAGAAATTCAAAAGAACCACTGTTACGGCAGCATTGCCCTATGCTAATGGTGGTGTACATATAGGACATCTTGCAGGAGTGTACGTTCCTTCAGATATTTACGCACGTTATTTGCGACTTAAGAAAGAAGAAGTTGTTTTCATCGGGGGCAGCGATGAACACGGAGTACCTATCACTTTACGTGCTAAGAAAGAGGGAATCACACCACAAGCTGTTTGCGACCGCTACCACAAAATGATAAAAGACTCGTTCAAAGAGTTTGGCATTTCATTCGATGTGTATAGCCGTACTACCAGCGAAACCCATCATAAGTTTGCTTCAGACTTCTTCCGTAAGCTCTATGATGAGGGCAAATTGATTGAGAAAGAAAGCGAACAGCTTTACGATGAGGAGGCTAAACAATTCTTAGCCGACCGCTATGTGATTGGAGAATGTCCGCATTGCCACAACGAACACGCCTATGGCGACCAATGTGAGAAGTGCGGTAGCGACCTCAGTCCTATGGAACTTATCAATCCACAATCTACTATTTCAGGCTCAAAGCCTGTGATTAAGGCTACTAAAAACTGGTATTTGCCACTGAATGACTACCAAGAATGGTTGAAAAAGTGGATTTTAAGCGACCATAAAGAGTGGCGTCCGAACGTGTACGGACAATGTAAGAGCTGGTTAGACATGGATTTGCAGCCTCGTGCCATGACCCGTGACCTTGATTGGGGCATCCCTGTACCTGTTGAGGGAGCCGAAGGTAAAGTGCTTTACGTGTGGTTTGATGCTCCTATTGGATATATTTCGAACACAAAGGAGCTTGCGACAGCAATCCAGAGCAGTTCGGAAGTTGGCAAAAGTGGTGGCAAGACCCTGAAACACGCCTTGTTCACTTCATCGGGAAAGACAATATTGTGTTCCACTGCCTTATCTTCCCAAGCATGTTAAAAGCACATGGCGACTACATTTTGCCTGATAACGTGCCTTCTAACGAGTTCCTGAACCTTGAGAACGATAAGATTTCAACAAGCCGCAACTGGGCGGTATGGCTGCACGAATACTTGGTAGACTTCCCTAACAAGCAAGATGTGCTACGCTATGTGCTTACTGCTAATGCACCAGAGACAAAGGATAATAACTTCACATGGAAGGATTTCCAAGAGCGTAACAATAGCGAGCTCGTGGCAGTATATGGCAATTTCGTGAACAGAGCATTGCAATTGACGCAGAAATACTGGGATGGCGTGGTGCCTGCGTGTGGCGAATTGCAAGACGTAGACCGTCAAACAATTCAAGAATTTAAAGATGTGAAGGAGAAAGTAGAAAGCTATCTCGATGTATTTAAGTTCCGCGAAGCACAGAAAGAGGCCATGAACTTGGCACGAATTGGCAACCGTTACATTGCCGAATGCGAACCTTGGAAAGTTTGGAAGACCGATCCTAAGCGTGTAGAAACTATTTTGAACATCTCACTTCAGTTGGTTGCCAACCTCAGTATAGCCTTCGAACCATTCCTTCCATTCAGTAGTAAAGAGCTTCGCAATATGATCAACCTGGCTGAATACGACTGGACACAGCTTGGTAGCACCGATATTATTCCAGCAGGACATAAGCTTAACGAGCCACACTTGCTGTTCGAGAAGATCGAAGATGAAACTATCGATGCTCAACTCAAGAAACTTGAGGATACCAAAAAGGCTAACGAAGCTAACAACTATGTGGCTGAACCTATCAAGAAAGATGTTTCTTTCGATGATTTTGAGAAGCTTGACATTCGCGTTGGACACATTATTCATTGCGAAAAGGTAAAGAAGAGCAAGAAACTCCTTAAGTTTACAATCGACGATGGCAGCGGTTCAGAGCGCACAATCCTTAGCGGTATTGCTGCATTCTACGAACCAGAGCAACTCATTGGTAAGGATGTTCTCTTCATAGCCAACTTCCCTCCTCGTAATATGATGGGCATTGAAAGTCAAGGTATGATTCTTTCTGCTGTGAACTTCGATGGCTCTCTCAGCGTAACAACCACACTCGGAGAAGTAAAACCAGGTAGTAAAGTAGGCTAAAGATATAAGAACTTTTATATAAGACTGTATAAACAAAACGGCAGTAGTACTTTCTTCTTAGTACTACTGCCGTTTTTCGTATAATAAAATGAACACATCAAACCCTCAAGCTAGCTGTGTTTTACTTTGTATTGTTGCTTTTAATATAAAAGGAAGGCATATCAAATGTTGTCTGATATGCCTTCTTTGGCTATCTCCAATGTAGAAAAGAGCATTACATTTACTCCCCTCCTCCATTTCCGTATGGCTTACTTCCGAAGTCTTCATCCATCTCCATATTGTTGTCTTTCTTCTTATTCTTCTTCGAATTACCGAAGTTCCATGTAAGCGTAAAGCGGAAATTGCGCCCAGAACGCCAGCTTCTTGATTGCGAGTAAACGACTCGCTGCTGGTATAAGTCTTCCATCTGCGTGTATCGAGCAAGTCACGACAGTTTACCGACAGCACTAACATCTTGTTAAAGAAGCTCTTTCTGAAACCAAAGTCTATGCTTCCGCTTGGTTCTCTATAGCCTTGAGCCAGCGTTTGGCGGCTGTTGTAGTTACCTGTAAGCTGTACCGACATATCATATGGCAGCATAAGACTTGCCTGCATACGTGCATTCCATGTGAAACTGCTATTGCCTTTTCCTATAATTGTCTGCCCATCGATGTCGAAATTAAACCCATCGAGCTTGTAATAGTAGAAGTTTGCTGAAGTAGAGAGGTTCAAAATGCGGGACAACTTGTTCTTTGCAGTAAGCTCTAAACCCGTAGCTGTACTCTTAGCAACGTTGAAATTGGTTTGATAAAGCAGTCCATCGGTTGAGTTACGATAAGTAATGCGTTGCATCACATCGGTAGTTGGACGATAATAAGCCGATACTAACAGCGAATGTTCAGGCCAAGTGCGCAGATAGTTCAACGAGAACGAATTGCTATATTCTGGTGTTAGCTCAGGATTACCGAACGAAATAACAGTTGCATCGCTTGTGTTTCTGAACGAATTAAGCTGTCCTCCCCATGGTCTACGCAGGCGACGGGTGTAGTTTAATTGCAGTTGGTCGTTCTGAGTTAGCTGATAACTCATAAAGATACTTGGGAAAAGCTGGAAGAAATCCTTCTCGAAAGGCGTACTTCTCAAGCTTGGATTGTGTTCCTGAGCCCACGAATAGCTTTCCGTATTCACCTTCCAGTATTCGCCACGGAGGCCTGCCATCAAACCGAACTTGCCCATATTATAAAATAAGGTGGTGTATAGGGCATGTATGTTGTTTTTATATATAAAGCGATTATAGTAGAGTTGGTCTTCCACAGGGTTATATCCTGCCCAGCTGTTGCGGTCTACAAAGCTTTCTTGTGGTGTATTTTCTTTCGACAAGTTGGCTTGATAACCAGCCTGAAGTCGCAACGCTTTTGATATTTGATTTTCGTAATCGAGCTTTATTTCCCATGAATTATTGTTCACATACATTGGTCTACGCTGATAGTTTCCACTTGTTCCAGGCATTGCTTTAGGATAACCAGCTGCATCAAATAAGTGGTTGAGTCTTGATAAATATTCTCGTTGTCTGCCTTCCACTTATCGTAGCCCACACTAAAGTCCAAGTAATGCTTATCAGAGAAGCTGTGTCGATAGTCGAATTCAAGGTGCGTCATGTGCGAATCGTTGCTGCTGTTGCTGTTACGATACATCAAACTGCTGTTAATGGGCGAACCAATGGGTCCGTATTCATATGGTGTAAGGCTACCATTATTATGTTTTCCGAGTGTAAACATACCACTCAGCGAGATGTCGTCCTTCTTTGTAGCATGCAATGTTATGCCTGCACGTGTGAAAAGGTTGTTGCCTTGTCCTTCGCTAAGGCTTTTATATCGTTGATAAGTATTTGTGTTGAAGTTGTTTTGTTCGCTCCACACCCCTCCTTCTTTCTTATTATGGCGATAGCCAACATTAGCGTAGGCATCGATTAACGAACTGTTGTAGTTGATACTTACCGATGTATTGGCACCTCCTCGTGTATCTCCTCCAGCCTGAACGCTACCATAATAGCCCGCTTTAAGGTTCTTTTTTAAGACAATATTGATGATACCTGCCGAGCCTTCAGCCGAAAATTTCGACGAAGGATTATCAATTACTTCTATACGCTCTATGCTTTCGGCTGGTAATTGTTGCAATATGCTGGCACGATTGTCGCTTGTTAGTCCCGATGACTTACCATTTATCCATATCTCAACACTTGAATTACCACGCAACGATACGTTGCCGTCATTATCAACCTCCACGCTTGGTATGTTTCCAATACGTCTGAAGCTGCTCCGCCCGCATTAGCTATCTGCTGATCTACGCTGAATGTCTTGCGGTCTACCTCTAATTTCATGTCCGAACGCTGTGCCGTTACCACCACTTCGCCAAGCGATTGGGCGTCTTCAGACATATAAAGTGCTATAAAACTCTTGTTAGGCGCAGTTGCTGTAAGGCTGAACTTTCTTACAACATCTTTGTATCCGATACTACTTGCGGTAAGTGTGTAGTTACCATTAGGAACATCTTGTATTACGAAATGCCCTTCGGTGTCGGTTATAGCACCTTTAAGTATTTTGTCGCTCCCTTCTTTTCGTATCACGATATTTATGAATTCAATACCTGAATCAGTCTTTTTGTCTAATACTTTGCCCTTCACAGAGCCTTGTGCAAGCGTTGCTGTCGTATTCAATACAACGAGTAGCAATAACGTAATCATCTTGTTCATAACATAATCTAAGACTTTTCTTACGATTAAAAGTTTAACAGAAAACGAAAAAAAAGTAGCAAATAACTAATAAAACACTTTTTTTTGCTATCTTTGCATAGGATTATGTGTGCGTAAAAAAGGCTATACGCAACAATAAACCAAGCATAATGCCCTTGTAGTTCAATGGATAGAACACGGCTCTCCTAAAGCTGAAATATGAGTTCGATTCTCATCGGGGGTACAACATTACTAATTTCTGGACGTCTTAATTAAACTATTCCACTGTATGCTTGGAGCAATTATAGGAGATATTGTAGGTTCACGCTTTGAATTTGGACCTGTACCGGAAAAAGATTTCGAGCTTTTCACCGACGAATGTTCTTACACTGACGACACAATCTGCACTGTTGCCATTGCCGATGCCGTTCTAAACGGACGCTCTTATAAGGATGCGCTGTTGGATTGGTGCCACCGTTACCCTACTCCAATGGGCGGATACGGCAACATTTTCAGCAATTGGCTGCACGAAACCGACCCGCAACCGAAGAATTCGTACGGCAATGGTGCCGCTATGCGCGTTAGTCCAGTGGGCTGGCTCTTCTCGGATTGGGAGGAAGTAATAGACGAAGCCAAGAAAACGGCAGAGGTTTCGCACAACCACGAAGAGGGCATCAAGGGTGCACAGTGCATTGCCGAGACTATATGCTGGCTAAGACACATGCGCTTTACCAAGTCTGACGTAGAGCGAAAAATACGAAAATTTTATGCATACGAGCTACCCTCAATGCGCGATATACGCAAGATTGGAGCACAAAACCATTTCGACGCTACTTGCCAGGAAACGGTTCCGATGGCTTTGCGATGCTTTATGGACGCCAATAGCTTCGAGGAAACAATACGTTTGGCTGTGCTTTGCGATGGCGATACCGATACAAAGGCTTGCATAGCGGGTTCGGTTGCCGAAGCATACTACGAAATTCCAGAGTCGATGGCAGAGAAAGCATTCAGCTATTTGCCCGATGATATGTTGGAAATCCTATCTCAATTCTACGACAGAATACAATCGGACATCAGCAGATAAACTGGTAATACACCCTTACATTTTTAAAAATACAAGGTCAAAAATATGTAAACATTTTTTCAAAGCATAATTATTGTGTAACAACCTTTATATCAACACGTTGCAATAGAGCCTGTTTTGCATTGCAAAAGTGCCTATTTTGCACGATAAAAGCGCCTGTTTTGCGATACAAAACAGGCGCTTTTGCAATGTCAAACCGATTCTTTCGTTTTAACTCCGAAATACTTTTACAAATACGAAGTACTTTTCCTATAAAATCGTTATGTTAGAATTTTGTTTTATCCTTCTCGTTGTTACGTTATGCTGTTAGTTCAGGAATAACGAAAGAGAGCGATTTCAGTACTTCATCGTGTGTACAACCCTCCTTAAAAACAATAAAAATCGTATCATCACCAGCTATCGTTCCCAATATCTCGGGCAAGTCGCTATTATCTAAATTATAGGCAATCGCACTGGCATAGCCTGGGCGTGTCTTTATAATAGCCATCTGACCTGAGAAGTGAATGGAAAGATAACCGCTACGAAGAAGCATCTCTGATGCCTTTCCAGGGGTAGAAACACGCTTATACATTGTGTCGTTAGGGAGCACATAAACATATTTTCCTCCCATTGAGGCAGCCTTTGCCACCTTCAACTGCTTGAGGTCGCGGCTCAACGTAGCCTGTGTTAGCTTAAAGCCTTCCTTCTCTAACGCTTTGATAACTTCTTCTTGTGAACTCAACTCCATGCTTGAGATAAGCATCTTAATAGTCTCTAATCTTTTAGTCTTTACTTTCATATTGCGGCATATCTATGCGTTAAACATGTGCAAATATACATATTGTTTTTTTGTTTATGCAAGAAATATATTAAAATTCTTACTTTTTAATAGTTCTTTTTTTTCGCCTCTCATACAAAAATCATCGAATATTTTTTTACAACAAAATGAATATGCATATTGCATTTTCTTTTTAATTGACTTGTATTTCAATTGCTTTTTCTTGCATTTCATAATATTGCTTTTTATATATAATAAGGTGTAATCCTATTAAAAATGCAATAGTAAAAAGAAATATTTCACTGTTTTTATGAAAAAAAGTTGCCCAAAAGTTTGGAGGTAATGAAATAAAACAATACTTTTGCAGTGTACTATTAAAGTATTACAGTATTAAACAACATAACAATTAAAAATATAAACGGCTATGATTGAAATCAAAAACTTAGTATTCAGTTATCCAGGAAACAAGAAAAAGGTGTTCGATGGATTGAATCTTACACTCCAAGGAAACCAAGTTTATGGTCTGTTAGGAAAGAATGGTATGGGTAAAAGTACCTTGCTTTACCTAATATCAGGCTTATTACGCCCCAAAGGTGGAGAAGTTTACATCGATGGAATGGAGGCTAAAAAGCGCCACCCAGAGATGCTTCGCGAGATATATGTAGTGCCAGAAGAATATAATCTTCCCGATCTCACGCTGAAGCAGTACGTAAAAGTTCACCAAGACTTTTACCCTCGCTTCAGCGAAGAGATCCTATTTAACTGCTTAAAAGACTTCGAAATGGAGTCAGACATTAACTTCAAGCACCTCTCAATGGGTCAGAAGAAGAAGATTTATATGAGTTTCGCAGTGGCTTCTTGCTGCCAGCTGCTCCTGATGGACGAGCCAACAAATGGTCTTGATATTCCTTCTAAGGCTCTTTTCCGCAAGGTGATAGCAGGAAATCTACCCGCTGACTCTTCACTTATTATCTCTACACACCAAGTTCACGACGTTGAACAACTGCTCACCCATGTGTTTATCCTCAACAACTCGGAGATGTTGGTAAACGCATCGGTAGAAGACATTGCGAAAGAATACGAGTTTAGCTATCGCAATAGCAACGAAATGGACAGTAGCGTGCTCTACGCCGAACCATCATTGCAAGGCAATGCTGTAATAGCACGCAGAAAACCAGACAGCCCAGAGACTACTATCAACTTAGAGTTGCTCTTTAATGCAGCTACTTTAGGCAAATTATAATAATATGTAAAAGGAGACAATAACATGAAAAAGATATTTGGTTTTACATTTAATATTTGTCTTTCGCTATTCATTTTCGGTTTGTTATTTGCATCATGCATACGTAAAAAGCAAGAATTTGGCAAGCTAAGCACAAAAGAAATTAAGACAGAATCATTCAAAGATATTGAGATTCACGACAACATATCAGTAAAAATCATTCCTGGCAACACAACTAAGGTAGTTCTGAAAGGCAAGGAAAAACTGGTTAAAGAAACAGAAGTAAAAGTTAAAGATGACGTATTGATTTTATCAAATGTAAGCGATAAATTCAATAACAAAAGGGAGATAGATTTAGGAAGACACGATGGCTATGACTATTTTATCGAGGCTATCATCACAATACCTACCTTACGAAAGATTAAGCAAGTAGGAAACTCGTCTATAGACATCAACAAACCGATAACAGGAGACAATGTTGACTTTAACATTTTCGGTAATTCCTCTATTGATATCACAGGTCTTACAGCAAAAAAGCTAACGATGAAGTTAGAAGGAAATGCCAGTATTGATTTGTCGAAGCTAACCATAAACGACTTAAATATGAATATTATGGGGAATAGTTCAGCAGATATAGACTTTGCCTTGGGCAATAATGTGAACGTAGATGTACAAGGCAATTGTTCTGTAACACTCAAAGGTGTAACCCGCAACAAGCCAATCTATACAATGAGGGGTATGGGAAGCATAGATGACCAAACCACTCGTGCTAAATAAAACAAATAAAAAAACATCATAAAACAAAAATAAACAATACTATAAATATGGAAACTTTCAATATACAAAGATTTGGTAATGTGTTCTTAAGACTCCTTATGGTAAGGAAAAAAGAGTACGTCAAACTATTCTTAGGAATAATTTTGGGGGTTGCCCTAACTTATTCCTTCGCATACAACCCATTCAATCTTGAGGCAATAAGCTACGATTATCATGAACAAACCATGTTTGCAGCCACATTTTTTATATTCTATGGCATTATAATCTTATTTACTGTTAGTGGTGGAAATATTATTTCTGACTTGAAAACAAAGCAAAAAAAGGATAAATGAACTAACATTGCCAGCAACCAACCTGGAAAGGTTTACAGCACGCGTATTAGGTGTTACTATTGTTCCTTTGGTACTTACAATAGTCGCTTTCTTCGTAGGCGACCTCTTGCAGATGCTCATTAACATGCTACTACATCAAGGAACATATTATTCAGCAACTAAGTTTATGCATGAATTTCTGAGTTATCTGATAGATGATAAGATCCTATCATTTTTTTACATAGACCATAATGCATATTTTGCCATTATCGTAATGGGCATAATAAATATGAATGCGATTTATATGTTGGGGGGTATGTTATTCAGAAAAACACCATGGCTGCAAACATCTTTAGTGCTCATGGGTATTGGTATGGCGTTTTCAGCCTTGTTTTTAAGCTATGCTTTCTTCGTAATAGAAAATACAGAATACACTTTATACATACCAGAATGGATGCAAACGACTTGGTGGAACATATTTATTAACGCCATTCAGATTGTTCTTTGGTACTTCTTATCTTACCGCATCTACTGCAGATTGCAGGCTATCAACACTCGCTGGCTAAATATTTAAACAGTTATTGCATGTGGATAGGGCTGTTCGCAGCCCACCACAACCCCCTCTCTCTCAACTTCAATAGAAAGGATTTAATTATGAATTTCAATAGTAACAAGGCAATATACGAGCAGATGGCAGAACGCCTTTGCGACGAAATAATTGCCCAAAACTACAAGGCAGACGACCGAATACCCTCGGTTCGAGAATACGCTATCATGCTTCAGGTGAACACAAACACTGCTGTTAAAGCGTATGAGCTACTCGCTCGCGAGGAGATAATCTACAATAAGCGAGGCTTAGGCTATTTCGTGTCGTCCAATGCACGTACGAGAATACTCGCACAACGCAAGAATGAATTTATGAACGATATGCTACCAGAAGTTTTTAGACAGATGACGCTGCTCAATATCGATATCAAAGAGATTGAAAAACAGTGGAACCTAATACAACTTGTGTAGCTTTTAAGGAAATATGATGTTATATCCCATCGGACATAACATCATATTTCGTAAAACCCTATAAAGCAAGTCGGGGCACATACTTTACGCTTTAAAAACTTGCTACATATAAAAATTATTTATAATATTGCAGTGAATTTAGTATGATATATAGGAGTCTCACTAAAATCGTGGGGCTTTTGTGCGCAAAAAACGTCAATAAAGAAATATTATAACAACAAAATAACAACTTAAAACATGAAAAAGAGAACACTAATAGCAGCTTGTCTGTTTGCGGCAATGACTGCTAATGCTCAAAACACAACGTCAGGTATCGACAAAAAGAACATGAATCTGAACGTGAAACCAGGCACTGACTTCTACCAATACGCTGCGGGCGGTTGGTTAAAGAACAATCCTTTGGATGCAGAACATACCAATAACGGTGCCTTTACAGACCTTTCGAAGAGAACCAAAAGCGTATTCAAGAGCTAATCATGGAGTATGCCAACAAGCCACAGCCACAAGGAACGCTCGGACAAAAGCTTGGAAGCCTCTATAACATGATGATGGACAGCGCACGCCTAAACCGTGAGGGCTGGACACCGCTGAAACCAACACTCGATCGTATTGCTGCTATCAAGAGCAACAAGGAATATCAGGTTGTAACAGCGCAGCTTGACCGTCGTGGAGAAAACACTATGATGTACGGAATTGGCGTAGGTGCCGACATGCGCAACGCATCTATGAACATCGTTTCTATTGGTCAAGGCGGCTTAGGTATGGGTACACGCGACTACTATCTGAACAATGATGCGCAGACAGTGAAGGTTCGCGATGCTTACAAGACCTATATGAAGAACCTTTTCAAGATGGTTGGCAATGACGAAGCTACTGCTGCGAAGAAGGTTGAAGCCATAATGGCCATCGAAACACGCATAGCAAAGGCAAGTTATTCGAACGTTCAGCTCCGCGATATAGATAAAAACTATCACAAGATGAGCTACAACGAACTCGTAATGAACTTCCCTGGCATCGACTGGGGTAATGTTTTCCTTCAGACAGGCTTCCCTCCTTTCGATGCAGTAGACGTTGGTCAGCCTGAACCAATACATGAAGTAGAGAAGATTCTCGCCGAAACAAAGTTGGAAGACCTTAAGGCTTACGCTGAGATTAAGGTTATATCAGGTGCTTCAAGCCAGCTGAGCGATGCTTTCCGTGCTGAAAGTTTCAAGTATAACAGCGTTGTAAGCGGTGCACAACAAGACCGTCCACGTTGGAAACGTGCCGTAGGTACTGTGTCAAGTGTATTCGGTGAGGCTGTAGGAAAGCTCTATGTAGAGAAGTATTTCCCTGAAAGCAGCAAGAAACACATGATAGAACTCGTGAAGAACCTGCAGGAAGCACTCGCACAACGCATACAAGAATCAACTTGGATGAGCGCTGCAACCAAAGCACAAGCAAAGGATAAGCTCGACAACTTCATTGTTAAGATTGGCTATCCAGACAAGTGGCGCGACTACAGCGGGCTACAAATAGACGAGAAACTATCGCTCTATGCTAACATGCAGAACGTTAGTGAATTCTTCTTGCAAGACGAATTGAACAGAAAAGTAAACAAACCAGTAGACAAAATGGAATGGGGCATGACGCCACAGACCATCAATGCTTACTACAATCCTACTACAAACGAAATCTGTTTCCCTGCTGCTATCCTCCAACCTCCATTCTTTGACCCTAACGCAGACGATGCAGTGAACTATGGTGGTATCGGTGCTGTAATCGGACACGAGATGAGTCACGGCTTCGACGACCAAGGTTCGCAGTTCGATAAGACTGGTAATCAACGCGATTGGTGGACCGCACAGGATAAGAAGAACTTCCAAGAGCGTTCAAAAGTTTTGGTAGACCACTTCAGTAAGGTAGAGGTCGTAAACGGCAAGAAGGTGAACGGCCAACTCACTTTGGGCGAAAACATCGGTGATAATGGTGGTTTGAACATCGCATTCCGTGCTTTACAGAACAGCATGAAGAAGAAACCATTGAAGGTTATAGATGGTTTTACACCTGAACAACGCTTCTTCCTCTCATGGGCACGTGTATGGGCAGGCAACGCTCGCCCTGAATACCTCGAGTATCTCATCACTGTTGATCCACACTCGCCTAACATGGCACGTGTAAATGCTGCGCTCCCAGAAATCGATGCATGGTACGATGCATTCAAAATCAAGAAGAGCGACAAGCTCTTTATCCCTGCTAACAAGCGCGCTCACATCTGGTAATCAACACTAAACGCACGGCAGCAGATAACTAATAGGCTGCCACAGCAATATATTAAAATCCCTGTAAGCATGTTATTATACTGCTTACAGGGATTTTTCTCTACTTATAACATACTTTCTAATTATTATCCCTACAAGCTGTATCATGGTATTTTTAAGACCACACACAAGCATGGAAACAACTTCTTTTAAGAACAAAAAGAAAGCAGAAAGATTGTAAAGAAAGTTTACGAGTACAACCAACACTCAATAAGCTGAATATCAACGCATTGCAATACCCATTGTTTTGCGTTGTAAAAGTGCCTGTTTTGCACGCCAGTGACTATATTGCAGCGCAAAACAGGCTCTTTTGCAATGCAATAGTATCTATACTGCTTTTTATTTGTGTTTTTCTTTTACAAATAAGAGCGGTTTTATAAGCAAACTACTCTGACTTCTTAAGAACAAAAATAGGAGAAGTCTTCTAACAGTCTCACCACTTTGATGGTGCGAAAAAAAAGACATCATGCCTTAATGCAGTTATCTTGCCCGCACATTTACACACTAACAATCGAAAAAATAGTTTTTTTAATACAGACTAAAACGTCTTAACAGACAGCCAATTGGCAGAAAATAGTTAGCAAATAGCATACGAATGTAAAATATAATCGCTATCTTTGCAAATATTAGGTAGCCTTTAGCAAGGCCTTTAACGAAGTAAAAAGATTATGACACAAGAAGAAAAAACAAAGATAGAAGAAGAAATTGTAGACGTTTTAAAGACCGTATACGACCCCGAAATACCTGTAAACATATACGACCTCGGTATGATTTACAAGATAGATTTGCAGGAAGACGGAACATTGGAAATGGATATGACTTTCACTTCGCCATCTTGTCCTGCAGCCGACTATATCTACGAGGACGTAAGAACAAAGGTAGAAGGTGTGAAAGGTGTAAAAGTTGCTAACATAGAACTTGTCTTTGAACCCACTTGGGACCAAAGTATGATGTCGGAAGAAGCACGTGTAGAACTCGGCTTCGACTAATTTCACCCGTAGTAAACAACCAAACTGTAAGATAATGAAGAATGTTTATTTCCTTTCCGATGCCCATCTCGGTTCGTTAGCCATAAAGCACCGACGAACACAAGAGCGACGTTTAGTGCGCTTTTTGGACAGTATAAAGGAGAAAGCAGAAGCAATCTATCTGTTAGGAGATATGTTTGACTTTTGGGACGAGTACAAACACGTTGTCCCGAAAGGCTATACACGCTTCTTGGGAAAGATTTCTGAACTTACAGATATGGGGGTAGAGGTACATTATTTCGTAGGAAATCATGATATTTGGACCTACGGATACTTGGAAGAAGAGTGCGGAGTAATACTGCACAGACGCGATATTACAACCGAAATTCACGATAAGGTATTCTACTTAGCACATGATGACGGGCTTGGAGACCCTGACCCGCTGTTCAAAATACTGAGAAAGATATTCCATAACCGTGCCTGCCAGCGACTATTGAACTTCTTTCACCCATGGTGGGGAATGCAATTAGGACTTGGTTGGGCTAAAAAGAGCCGACTGAAACGTACAGATGGAAAAGAACTTCCCTTCCTTGGAGAAGAGAAAGAATACTTAGTGCAATATACCAAGGAATATATGAAGACGCATAAAGATATAGATTACTTTGTATATGGGCATCGACACATAAAGCTCGACCTTATGCTTGACGACAAAGTGCGTATGTTTATTCTTGGAGATTGGATATGGCAGTTCACTTATCTCGTATTTGATGGAGAACATACCTTCCTCGAAGACTATGTGGAAGGGGAAAGCTTGTTATAATAAAACACTTTTATAACATTATCTTTCCTTCATTCTTTCTTATCGATTACGAGTTCGTTGAAAGAAAAAGGCCGTTCGTTGAATAAATTTGGACAGTTAAACGAAAGAGTGTATATTTGTAAACAGTTTTTAAATAATAAAAACTAACACTCTCAAAGAGTAGAAAAAGATGTGATAAATAAAAGATAGAAATTCATCATTTAGAATAAAACTCAGGTTTGTAGATTAAGTTTAGTCAAAAAGGTGGTTGTCGTGATGACAACCACCTTTTACCTTTTAGGAGATAAAAACCTATCTTCCTTTTTATTTCTTTGCTGCCATCACAAGCTCTTGTGTGTCGCGAGCAATTACAATTTCTTCGTCGGTAGGTATCAAAACAACCTTTACCTTTGAGTCATCGGTAGAGAGAACACGCTCAACACCGCGGCACTTGTTCTTCTCTTCGTCCATCTTAATACCAAGGAACTCCAGTCCTGTGCATGCATCCAAACGAAGACCTGTTTGGTTTTCGCCTACACCTGCAGTCCAAATAATTATATCAACACCGCCCATGGCTGCTGCATAAGCACCAATATACTTCTTAATGCGGTATGTATACATCTTTAAAGCAAGGATAGCACGTTCGTTTCCAGCAGCTTCAGCAGCCTCAATTTCGCGCATATCAGAACTAATTCCAGTAATACCGAGTACACCGCTCTCCTTGTTAAGGTAGTCTGCCATTTCTTGTGGAGTCTTTCCAAGCTTCTCCATCATATAGGTTACGGCAGAAGCATCGATGTCTCCACAACGTGAACCCATCATCAAACCTGCCAAAGGAGTAAGTCCCATTGATGTATCAATAACCTTTCCGTCCTTGATGGCAGCCATTGAAGCACCGTTACCAATATGGCAAGTGATTATCTTTTGGCTCTTATAGTCAACTCCAAGGAATTCGCAAGCACGCTTAGAAACGTAACGATGACTTGTTCCATGGAAGCCATAACGACGTACATGATACTTTCGTACATTTCATAAGGCACAGCATAGAGGTATGCATGAGGAGGCATTGTGCTGTGGAAAGCATTGTCGAACACTGTTACCTGTGGTGTATGAGGCATCAATGAATCTACTGCTCTAAGACCACGGAGGTGTCCTAAGTTGTGAACAGGTGCGAGATCGATGAGACTTTCTATACCTTTTTCAACTTCTTTGGTTACGATACAGCTCTTTTCGAAGAGGTCTCCACCCTGCACAACACGGTGTCCAACAGCGTCAATCTCGTCCAAACTCTTCAATGCACCATACTTTGGGTCAAGCAAAAGTTCGAATACAAACTTAACACCTTCCTTGTGATCGGGCATATCATGCATTATTTTCTCCTTGCTTCCGTCCGGTAAGGTAACCTTAACAAACGCTTCGTCCAATCCAACACGCTCTGCGCCACCTTGTGCAAGTACACTTTCGTCAGCCATATCGTACAACTTGTACTTGATAGAGCTACTGCCACAATTTAATACTAATATCTTCATAATGTCATTTTTGTTTTCTGATTAAAATAAAATAGAGGAGTTAAAGAACTGTTGTGCGCTCTCTAACTCCCCTTAATTCCTTAATTTACGCCTTAGAATCTTGTGCCTGGCAAGCTGTAATAGCTACCATATAGTAGATATCATCTACCGAACATCCACGTGAAAGGTCGTTTACTGGACGTGCAATACCTTGAAGGATTGGGCCAATAGCAGTAGCACCACCAAGGCGTTGAACCAACTTATAGCCGATATTTCCTACTTCGAGGTTTGGCACAACAAGTACGTTTGCCTTGCCTGCAATATCAGAATCCTTAGCTTTCTTAGCAGCAACAGCAGGATCGAGGGCTGCATCAGCCTGCAATTCGCCGTCTACTCTTAAGTCAGGATACTTTTCTTTTGCTATTTTTGTAGCCTCAACAACCTTGTCAATAATATAAACGCTCTTACCAGTAGCCTTATCTATTGCATCGGTTGCAGAACCTTTGGTAGAGAAACTAAGCATAGCTACGTTAGGATTCTTAAAGCCTGCCACACTTCTTGCGGTTGCTGCAGTAGTATAAGCAATCTGTGCCATCTGCTCAGCTGTTGGATTTGGTGTTACTGCAACATCACCCATAACTACCACACCGTTCTCTCCGTATTGTGCTTCGTGCGTCAATACGAGCATAGCACCACTTACAACGCTAACTCCAGGAGCGCATTTAATAATCTGCAATGCAGGGCGAAGTGTATCACCAGTAGTTGAAAGAGCACCCGAAATCTGTCCGTCTGCTCCTTCTGTCTTTATAATCATGCAACCTAAGTATAGGTTATTCTTTACCAACTCGCGTGCTTTCTCAATCGTCATACCCTTTTTCTGACGCAGTTCAGTAAGTTTCAGCGTATTCCTCACTGCGTGGGTTGTTCTCAGGGTCTATAATCGTAGCCTTGTCAATATGTTTTAACCCCCATTCGCCAGCCAACTTCTTAATGTTATCAGGATTACCGATGAGAATTAATTCTGCAATTTCATCGGCTAATACCTTATCTGCAGCTCTAAGAGTTCTTTCTTCCTCTGCTTCCGGAAGCACAATGCGCTGCTTGTTCGCTTTAGCACGTGCGATAATTTGGTTAAGTAAATCCATAGTATATTTTTATTTTTAAATGTTTTTATGTCTATTTTGCGATGCAAAGATAGCAATTTCGACCTATAAAACCAAAATAAACGTACTTTTTTTACACCTTATTAAAATAATAAATTTTTGCTATGTTTGTTTGATGTTTTTAAAAAGATATGGTTGGACATTATTAAGCAAAAATAGAATCTCAAATAGCTTTTGCTTGTTTCTACACAAAAAGCTTTTACAATTGTACCTTTATACAGCAACAACCCCTTTTTATCCGTTTTTTCTTTTATGTAAGCAAGTAGTACCAAAAACTTGCAAAGTCATAGATTAAAGTTCTAAAACCTACCATAATCAATTGATTTAAATCAATAAAACCAACAAATTGGTAATTTTGTCGGCATAATATTTTCATTATCGAATAAATCACCCTATCTTTGCATCGTGTTTTTCATAGTATTAGATTTAAGGTTAACAAAGGTTGGAGTACAGCGGTACTCCTTTTTTTATGCCCATAAGTGAAACCATCATAATTCAACAAAATTATGACGAACTTGCCTTACAGATGGTTCAGTTAGAAAAACAGGGAGTAATTCTCATCTTATTGCGTAAAAAAGAAAATCGGTTAACATGCTGTAAACAACATATTAACCGATAATAAATCTTTATAAAAAGTTGTCCTAGGCGGATTCGAACCACCACAAACAGAACCAAAACCTGTTGTGCTACCATTACACCATAGGACAATTGCGGGTGCAAAGATAATGCTTTTTTGCATTATACACAAATTTTTTATGGAGAAATTGCATTATTTTATGCTTTAAGGAACCTTCATCTGGCTTGTACTAATTGACTTAACTGTTTTTAAAACCATATTTCAGATTTATCTTAACCGACTTTACCTTATTTAGAACTCTTGTTTCTTACTTATCTTCATAGGTTTTACAACATTCCCATACCATGCTTTTGATATTACAAACGGAGCCTACAAGTTACGGAAACTGAGTATCTACTGCTACGCTTCTTGCCTGTTTCCGATATTGTCCAGGCGCACATCCTTTCATCTTTTTAAAGAATTTGTTGAATTGTACTTGCGATGAGAAACCGAAAGCAAAGGCTATTTCCTGAATATTTCGGGTTGTTCCAGCCAGATTTGCTTCTACCTCTTTTATTATATAGTCATCAATCAGCTGTTTCGGAGTTCGTCCTGCAACACGCCGTGTTACTTGTGCCAAGTAGCGAGGAGTAACGTTTAGCGCATTAGCATAGAATCTTACTTCTCCCGTTTTGCGGTGATTGGCAGCAATGTTATCCATCAATTGGTTATACAATTCCAACATTCTGTCAGATATAGTTTGCCTTGGTAAGTCACTACTATGATCAAGCAACTGTGCATTTGTACCAAGATTAGAGTCGGCAGAGCGCAAAATAAGTTGACACATATAATCTGAAGCTTGTCCGATAGCACATTCTAAAGTATCGCCTGCACATAGATGAACAGCTACTGCCGATGTAAAGGCACCACCAGATCCATGTGTAATTCGGTCTATAAAGCCAGGACGTGTATAGAAATGGGCTACTGTGCTATTGCTTTCCACCAACACATCGGTGAGGGAAGCCTTAGTTATAACTCCTCCCTGCAGTGCTACAGCTTCGCAACCAAACTGCAATATCTTCCTTGCCATTTGTTCCAACGCTTCGTTGCTGTGTGTTTCACCCTCCTGTAACATATAAGCAGCACTATTTTGCTTCATGATTACGATACTACTCAAAGGGAAAAGGCGTTGTACCATTGCGTCTACCACCTTCTTCGGCATAAGCATTTTGCCTTTACTACTGATAATAACGGCATCTAAAAGTACAAATTCTGGATTATATTCGTGCAACAATCGCTCCACAGTAAATACTTGTTCCACATTTCGAAGCATACCAATCTTCACCGCATTAGGTTTTAAATCGCTCAATACGGCACGAATCTGCATATCCAAAACCTCTGCAGGAATATCGTAAAGTTGTTGTATGCCTTCAGTGTCCTGCGCCGTAACCGAAGTAATAGCAGTTGCAGCGTATGCCCCTAACATGGTTATGGTTTTTATATCAGCTTGTACACCAGAGCCACCTGTACTATCTGAGCCTGTAATGGTGAGTATGGTTGTTTTCTTTTCCATTGTCCGTGGTTGTTTTCGTTATTGTTTTTTTATTGCTCAAACTCTTTATTGTAGGCAATATTTCGTGGGTGATGGTTAAGAATTTCCTCTCGCAATGTTGTTGTATCAATGTGCGTATAGATTTCCGTTGTACCGATACTTTCATGCCCAAGCATTGCTTGAATAGAGCGTAAGTTGGCTCCTCCCTCAAGCAAAGCAGTAGCAAAAGAATGTCGTAATGTGTGTGGAGATATTGTTTTCTTTATTCCTGCCTCTCGTGCGTAGTTCTTTATCATTATCAGAATCATAGTTCGGGTAAGATGTGCTCCTCTTCTATTCAAGAAAACATAATCCTCTTCTCCCTCTTTTATCTTCATTTGATTACGGTCAGCAAACCAAAAATCTAATTCTTTCAATGCTTTTGGCGATATTGGTACAAGGCGTTCTTTGGAACCTTTTCCCATAACGCGAATAAATTCCTCCTCTCGATAAAGGTTGGAAAGCTTCAGATGTGTAAGTTCCGACACACGCAAACCGCAAGAAAACAGTACTTCTATAATAGCACGATTACGATGTCCTTCCCATTTTGACAAATCAATGGCGCGTTCCAGCATATCAACTTCAACTGTAGAAAGTACTTCTGGTAAATGTTGTGGCTGTTTTGGCGATTCAAGAAGTTCGGTTGGGTCTGATTCCATGTAACCATCAAGCACTAAAAAACGATAAAATTGTCTGACACCGCTCAATATTCGGGCCAGCGACCGAGCACCTATACCAAGATCACACACAGTTGCTGCAAAATTCTCTATATCTTCTAGCTTTGCCTCTTGTGGCGTCTTCTTTTCACCAGCAAGGAAATTCAGCAACTTTCTAAATCGCGAATGTAAGCATCAAGCGTATTTGGCGAATAGCCTCTCTCTAGCTTCAGATAACGCTGATACTTACGAATAAGATTAGAAGATGTTTCTTTGCTCGTTTCCATATTATTGTGTATTTTTGCAGCCGTAGTGCGCCAATTGGTGCAAAGATAAGTAATTTCTGTGTAATATGAAAATAATCATCATCAATGGTCCTAACCTTAACCTCTTAGGGAAGCGCGAACCAAATATCTACGGCAGCCTTTCTATGGAGGAATACTTGCTTAAACTTCGTGCAATGTACTCCGATATCGACATTGAATATTATCAAAGCAATGTAGAAGGAGAACTTATTGACAAGTTGCAAGAGGTTGGATATAACTACAACGGCATTATATTGAACGCTGGAGCATACACTCATACCAGCATTGCGCTTCAAGATTGTATTCGTGCCATTACAGTTCCTGTGGTGGAAGTACATATAAGTAATGTGAAAAACCGTGAGGAATATCGTCACCATTCAATGATTGCACCAGCTTGCATCGGTACTATTCAAGGATTTGGAATGAACTCTTACCGCTTGGCAGTAGAGGCTTTAAAAGGTATAGATAAAACATCTGAATAGTAAAAGATCAAGTAACGATGACAGAAACCGAACAATTAGATAAGTATATTCTCGACCATATAACTCCAGAAGGAGATTATTTATATCGACTTTACAGAGCAACGAACATACACACCATTCACGGACGAATGGCCAGTGGACATCTGCAAGGTCGCCTTCTGAAGATGTTGGTACAAATGATACAACCGAAAAACGTGCTGGAAGTGGGCACTTTCAGCGGATATTCTGCCATTTGTATTGCCGAAGGACTACCTGAAGATGGCAAACTTTATACGTTTGAAATAAACGACGAAATGGAAGATTTTACACGTCCATGGATAGAAGGCTCGGCAGTTGCACAAAAAATAGATTTCCGTATTGGTGATGCAAATATCGAAGCGCCTAAATTAGGCATTACTTTCGATATGGTTTTTGTAGATGGTGATAAGCGTACATATCTTGAAACCTACGAAACAGTTTTGAAAATGTTACGCTCCGGTGGTTATATACTTGCCGACAATACACTTTGGGACGGCCATGTTACCGATAAAGCTTACGACCGCGACCACCAAACACAGGGTATTCGCCAATTTAACGATTTTATTGCGCAAGATGACAGAATAGAAAATGTAATACTTCCATTGCGAGATGGACTGACCATTATACGGAAAAAGTAAAGATAAAATAGTAACCGTACTTTTAATTCATAAAACATAAACAATAAGAGGGTGTGTCAAAATTGATACATCCTCTTTTTATTCTTCCTTTACCTTGTCTACCACATAATTCGTTATTTACTGCAGCTATGCTGTTAATTTCATATAAAATGATTTATAGGGCTTTAAATAGCCTATATAAACTTGTATAGAGCATCTGAAGGTGCCTAAAAAGTACCTCCATAATGTCTTTTAGTTCCTTGAGATTGGTTTTTCTACACATTTTCCCTATGTTAAAGGCAATAGCAAAGAAGGCAAAGTCCATATTGACCTTGTCTTTTTCCAAAATGCCTAAACCTCTTATAGGCTTTATTATATTTTTGTTTGTCCAAAAAAACAGCTTCAGGTTCTATGCACCTTCGTCCTCGATGCTTGATGCCTTCTTCCGAGGTCAGTAGTTCCCGTGCCTTTTTGTTTATAGTGCTGTAGTTGATGGTTTACTTCTATAATTCTGTTCCCTCTTGCCTTAAAACATGAGCCTCTCAACGGACAACCATCACAGCGTTCTGCCTGATAACGTACGCTGTAAGTAACGAATCCGTTAGAGGTTAGGGAACGCTTCATACCTATACGCTTCATATGCTGTCCCATAGGGCAGACGTAGAAATCCTGTTCCTTATTATAATAAAGGCTTGCGGGACTGAATGGGTTAGGTGTGTAACGTGGACGCTGCTCTTTATGGAAGTAGTTATACTTCACATAGGCTTCCATATTATGTACGTCCATGAACAGATAGTTCTCCTCGGAGCCATACCCTGAATCGGCTACGACTGTCTTGGCATAACGATGATAGCGTGATTTGAAAGACTCCAAGAAAGAAGAAAGTGTGAGTGTATCGGTACGGTTAGCATAGAGTGCAAAGTCGGTGATAAACTGGTTCTCAGTTGCTATCTGCAGATTATATCCAGGCTTAGTCTGTCCGTTGCGCATAGCATCCTCCTTCATGTGCATAAACGTGGCATCAGGATCGGTCTTGCTGTAGGAGTTTCTCTCCCATAACCTCAAGGTGCCAGTCATACTCCTGGAGTTTATTACGTTTCTTCTCTAGCTCTTTAAGCTGTTTTTTTCTTGGTTCTAACAGCCTGCTTCTCTTCTTTTTGTCTTAGGCTCAGGGACTGATTCCAAAGACTTGTTCAATTCCTCGGATATCTCATTGAGCAGAGCTGCAGTAAACTCGACACCTTCTCTCTTAGCGGCATTGTCCTGCGCTATGACATCATCAACCTGAAGCAAGAGTGTGCGTATTTGTTCCTGCAACTTGGCGCGGTTCTTTTTCCACGGTTCTCTTCCAAACGAAGGTATACTTGTTGGCTTTCGATTCTATCTTTGTGCCGTCAATATATTCAACGTCAAGACTTATCAAACCTTTGGCTGCAAGTACTAATACGACTTGTGTAAAGATATTGTTGATTTCCTTTTTTTCACACGATTACGAAAAACGATTGATGGTAATAAAGTCAGGCTGCTCATATCCCTGCCAGATAGATGAAATGAATGTCACGCTTGAGAAGCGACTCTATGCGACGGCAGGAATAGATATTATTCATATAGGCGTAAAGAATCACCTTGAGCATCATTTGTGGATGATAAGGCTTGCGACCACTGGGCTTATAAAGCTTGTAGACATTATCCAACATAAGATTATCCACCAAGGCGTCTAAAAGACGAACAGGGTCGTCTTCTGCGATATCCTTATCGATTCTTTGAGGAAAAAAAGAATCATTTTTCTTGTGTATGTAAGAACGAAAGTGTATCTTTGTCATAATGAGATTTTTTAATGCCTAAAGGTACAAAAAAACTTTAGGGAAATAGCAAAAGCCCTGGCTTGAGAAAGTCGGGGCTTTGTGCATAAAAAAGAGGATGTATCAATTTTGACACACCCTCTTATTGTTTTATAATAATTGTATCAGAATCTTATTTCAGCACACCGAGTTCTTTACCAATCTTAATGAAAGCGTTGATACACTTGTCGAGTTGTTCACGATTGTGACCAGCAGAAATTTGAACACGGATACGTGCTTCGTTCTTTGGAACTACTGGATAGTAGAAACCTGTAACGTAGATGCCTTCGTCGAGCATCTTTGAAGCATAAACTTGTGAAAGTTTAGCATCGTAAAGCATAACAGCGCAGATAGCACTTTGTGTTGGTTTAATATCGAAACCTGCAGCCATCATCTTCTCGCGGAAGTAATTTACGTTTTCAACCAACTTGTCGTGCAATTCGTTGCTTTCCTTCAACATCTTGAAAACTTCGAGACTCGCACCAATAATGCTTGGAGCCAAAGAATTAGAGAAGAGATAAGGACGGCTACTTTGACGAAGCATATCGATAATTTCCTTACGGCCAGTAGTGAAACCTCCGAGAGCACCACCGAATGCCTTACCGAGTGTACCAGTATAAATGTCTACACGACCATAAGTTTTGCAGAGTTCGCTTACACCATGTCCTGTTTCTCCAACTACACCTGCAGAGTGGCTTTCGTCAACCATAACAAGTGCATTATATTTTTCAGCAAGGTCGCAAATCTTATCCATTGGAGCAACATTACCGTCCATAGAGAATACACCATCAGTTACAACAATACGGAAACGTTGTGCCTGTGCTTCTTGTAAACATTTCTCCAACTCTTCCATATTACCATTTGCATAACGGTAACGCTTAGCTTTACAAAGACGAACACCGTCGATGATTGAAGCGTGATTCAATGCGTCAGAAATAATAGCATCTTCTTCGTTAAACAAAGCGCCAAATACACCGCCGTTTGCATCGAAGCAAGCTGCATAAAGAATAGTATCTTCGGTTTGGAAATAATCAGAAATAGCAGCTTCTAATTCCTTGTGGCTATCTTGTGTTCCGCAGATAAAACGTACAGAAGACATACCGAAACCACGCTTGTCCATCATATTCTTTGCACCTTCAATAAGGCGAGGGTGATTAGACAAACCAAGATAGTTATTAGCACAGAAGTTCAACACATTCTTGCCTTTAACAAAGATTTCTGCTTGCTGTGGTCCTTCAATAATACGTTCTTCCTTGTAAAGACCTGCATCTTTAAGTCCTGCGAGTGCTTCGCAGAGATGTTCTTTCATTTTACCATACATAGCATTAAAGTTTTTAATTATTTTCAAGTACAAAGGTCTTGATATTTTTTGAAAAAAGGAACTTAAATTCCGATTATTTTAAATCAAGCCCTTTTTTTTATACAACATTAATACTTTTTAATTCCTAAATTAATCAAAAAAAGTAGTTAACTTTGCGCCATAAAACAAAAAAATCTATTCAATAATAATATGAAAAATATTTTGGTTATTGGCTCTACAGGCCAGATTGGCTCAGAGCTTGTAAGAGAATTGCGCAACATTTACGGTGGCAACAACGTAGTTGCAGGTTTCATTAAAGGTGCAGAACCTACTGGCGAACTTCTTGAAGGTGGTCCATCGGCTGAATGCGATGTTACCAACCCTGAAATGATTACTGCAGTAGTGAAGAAGTACAACATTGACACAATCTACAACCTTGCAGCATTATTATCAGTAGTAGCAGAAGGAAAACCACGTTTGGCATGGAAAATAGGAATTGATGGTCTTTGGAATATTCTTGAGATTGCTCGCGAAAACAATTGTGCAGTCTTCACACCAAGTTCTATTGGTTCATTCGGTCCAAGCACTCCTCACGACATGACACCACAAGATACTGTTCAGCGTCCTGGTACAATTTATGGTGTATCTAAGGTTACTACCGAGTTACTTTCAGACTACTATCAGAAAAAATATGGTGTAGACACCCGTTCGGTACGTTTCCCAGGTATCATTTCTTATGTAACTCCTCCAGGTGGCGGTACAACCGACTACGCTGTAGATATTTATTATTCTGCAGTTAAGGGCGAAAAGTTTGTATGTCCTATCGCAAAAGGCACCTACATGGATATGATGTATATGCCAGATGCATTGCACGCTGCTATTTCTTTGATGGAAGCTGACCCAACAAAACTTATTCACCACAATGGTTTCAATGTTGCGGCTATGAGTTTCGAGCCAGAAGAAATATTTGCTGAAATAAAGAAACACAAACCTAACTTTGAAATGGTTTACGATGTAGACCCATTGAAGCAAGGTATTGCTGATAGCTGGCCAGATCGTTTGGACGACTCTTGTGCTCGTAGCGAATGGAACTGGAAACCACAATACGACCTCAAGAGCATGACTGTAGATATGCTAGAACAGCTCAGCAAGAAATTGCTCTAAGCTAATGTAAAAATAAGTGGAGGTTGAAAGAAATCTCCCAAAAAATAAAAGAAAAAAGCCTGAAGCATTTGTCTTCGGGCTTTTTCTGTTTATAAAGACCACTCTATTTTGGCACATTCAAGCCATCAATAACAATGCAATTTTATTCACATTATAAATAGCTTAAAATCAAGATGATAGAGAGGTCCGAAAATTTATAATTAAAAAAATAAAATTTATAATTATAAATTTTGAAATTATAATTAAAGTTTTGAGCGATTATAATTATAAATTTTACTTCCATATACCATCTCACTGAAATAGTAATAAAACCCTCGCTACTACTTGTGTAATTCGAAAGAATTTCCGAAATTTGTAATTGTGTAAGTTCCATTATTTCTTTATTTTAATGTTACCAAAATACAAAGATAAGAAAAATATGGACTTACACACTTTTTTTAGGACAGTACCAAAAATATCTTTCTCTAGGTTTCTTGACTTGACAAAGTCATTAAATGAATAAAATTATGGAAATAACAACAACGTATTATGATAGAACTATGTGTGATGAATTGGCTCAGCACATAACTAAAAATTTGGATTGGCTCGTACCTTTTGTAAAGAGACATGAATCTCTTGATTTTCAGACTGGACATGACCCCAAACAAAATCGATCTTGGTTTTCTGTTTATAGAGGAACTGGAAGAGTTTTCCAGATATTATATAGAAATGGGAAGTTTGCAGAATATACAGCAGATGAAAAGTACATGAGATTAGATGAAGAACTTTTCACATCTCCTTCACCCTCACTTTTCGAGAATTATCTCTCTAAAATTGAAACCGAGAATGTTTTCGATAGATATTATATTGCTACAAATGGAGTACGTAAAGAAGGCTATTATCAGACATTGATAGGCAGAAGATATACATTCGATTATCAGGAATCTGATGATTTTATTATTATCGATAAAGAATTTGTTATCGGATTTTATGATGAGGTAGTTAAAGCAGAATGGAATAAAGATATCGTAGATGAGCAACTAAAAAATATTTCACTGTTGCGTTCTAACTATAAAGGTAATTTGCCTAAGGATATAAAACCAGAATATGGAGAGTTTGATTTCTTAGGTCTCAATAAGAATGGCGATATTATAATCATGGAAGTTAAACAGGATGATCCTTCAAAAACTTCACTTTCACCTATACAGACTGCCTTTTATTACAAGCAGTTGATTAAGCTATTGTCTAGCGACAACTTCCTCTATGAACATATTAAGACTATGGTTGAACAGAAAATCAATATGGGATTAATATCGAAATCCTTCCTTAAGTACTTTCCAACCAAATTGTCTGGCAATATAATCCCATGCGTCATAAACGGTGAAGATAGTAGATTGTCAAAAAAAAATTGTGAGAGGTATCGCTTTACTAGAGACATATTTATTCCGTACATGAAAGCTTTCACATGTGATGAAAAAGGAACTCTTCTTACTTCAAAGAAATTAGAAGGTTAGCAATATGAGGATAACCATTCACAGAGCAAATCAGATAGGTGGCTGTATTACAATCATTGAGCATAATGGCTGTAAGATAATTATTGACCTTGGTAGCAATCTTCCTGGTAGTTGTCAGGAGGAACTGTCCAAAGACGATATCGACACACTAACAGCTGGTGCCAATGCAATATTCTATACTCATTACCATGGTGACCATACAGGTTTGCACCATTTGGTCAGCCCCGAAATACCTCAATATATAGGAAAGGGTGCCAAAGATATAATGGTCTGCAAGTATGAGGTATTATGTAAACATGATAATCGTTTCATAGATATGCTCACTTCAGCTGAGCTGATGAAAACATATGTTGCAGATCAGCCAATTAAATACTCTGGAGCTGACAAAATCATTGTAACTCCATATTTTGTCAGTCATTCAGCCTTTGACGCATATATGTTCAAAATTGAGTGTAATGGCATTAAGATCCTGCATACTGGTGATTTTCGTAAACATGGTTATCTTGGAAAGAGCTTGTTCAAAATGTTGGGAAAATATGTCGGTCAAGTAGATTTACTTATTACAGAAGGAACTATGCTTGGTCGCAGACAAGAAAAGGTTGTAACCGAGAATGATATCAAAATGAATATAATTGATGTTTTGAAAAATCATAAGTATATCTTTGCCCTTTGCTCCTCAACAGAACTTGATCGTCTTGCGTCTTTTCATGCAGCTTGCAAGGAAATAGGTAGAGTGTTCTTAATAGATCAGTATCAGCAAGACATTCTTGATGTGTTCTCTAATTATGCTGGTAAACAGTCTGGCTTGTTTAAGTTTGACCAAACCTTCAGACTGATCAATTTCAGGACAAAAAACGTAGTCAAAAAGTTGAAGCATGATGGTTTTTTAATGCCATTACGAAGTGGTATGGAATATCTTGTTAAAGGAATGTTGGACGTTTACAATGATGAGGATGCCTGGCTAATATACTCCATGTGGAATGGTTATGCTGAAGAAGGTAAAGTTTACGCCAACGATAAGATACTTAGTATCAGAAATCTCTTTGGTAAACACATTTTTGATGGTTCTAGAGAGGGTTTCCATACCAGTGGACATGCGGATGTAAGTACCCTAGAAGATGTTTGTACTTTTGTCAATCCATCTATCGGGGTTATTCCAATTCACAAGGATGAGAATAGTCAATATGACATGCTTAAGGTCAGGGGATATAAGATCTTTCGGCAATCTGAAATAGTAACAGATAAAATAAGCATAATTTTACAATGAGGATTCTTCAAATCTCAGATACACACAACAAACATAAGCAGCTGACTAACTTGCCAGCTGCGGATATTATTGTGCATTGTGGTGATTTTACGGACATGGGAACAGAGCAAGAAACTCTTGATTTTCTCAATTGGTTCATCAAATTACCTTACGCTCAAAAATATTTGTGGTTGGGAATCATGACCTGTGTCTTTGGGATGCAGATGTAATAGAGGATCTTCCTAATAATGTGCATTTCCTTCAACATAATGGATGTGAGATATTTGGTGTAAAGTTCTTTGGATTGGGATATAACCATCCAGAGGAGTTGATACCGGATTATGTGGACATTCTTGTTACTCACGAACCTCCTATGATGATTTTAGACGAAAGCAATGGCAAGCATTGGGGTAACAAGCTATTAGGTGAGAGAGTGATAAAAGTAAAACCCAAATATCATCTTTTTGGTCATGCTCATGAATCATATGGAACCGAAAAGCGTGGTGGAATAATTTATTCTAATGGGGCATTACTCAATGACTTGTATGAAATGTGCCACAAACCGAAATTATACTGTTATTAGACTTCTCCTTCGGTAGCTAAATTTGTAAAATAGATAGGCTACTTTATTCTTATTTAGTTATAACTATGACTTTTACCAAATTGTTTGCCCACTTCACAAAATATACGCCTGCGCCTTGTGCGACGAGTTTTGCTACACTTTTTTTACTTATTGTTTTATCAATAAGCATACCATTTGCAGCATAGAGCATTATAGTTTCGCCGTTGGCAATACCTTCCATGTTTATCGTGTTATGAACAACGTAAGTCTTAATATTATCTACTGCAGATGTTGTGTTGATTCCTGTTGCATCAGTTCCGTTATAAGGCTTTGGTGCACTTGAACCATATTCTTCAATATCTATTGCAAAAACAGGCCAATTCTTATCTTTGGCAATTTTTACATCGCTTACCAGTGCCAAATTCTTTTCGAGTGCGCCCGTTATTTCTGTTACATAGAGTCCTTGCAAATTTAGTCCTCCATAGTCGTCCCATTCGTCTGAACCATAAGCAATATATACAGGAAGCGCTTTCATAAACTCTGTCATGTTTGTACCTTTAATATTATTGCGTTGCATTTCAATGTGTCGCAAACTTGATTGTGGTGCTAACTTTATCTCAGATATTGCGTTGTTATAACAATTTACTTGTTCTACCTTTGGATTTTTGCTAAGGTCGAGCGTTCCTTCAATAAGATTATCTCGACAGATTAACGAGATGAGTACAGGGTTTTTACTAAGATCGAGTTGTTTTATCTTATTGCCGTAGCAACTAAAATCAGCGAGTGCAGGCATAGAATTGAGGTCTACTTTCTCCAAATCCTTGTTGTTACCACAGTAAAGTGTTGCTAATACTGGCACGTAGTTCGCTTCCAGTTTTTTTAGTTCATTATCGTCGCAGTAGATTTCTCGTAATTGTGGTTGATTGGTAATAAGAATTGAAGATAGTCTATTGCTACTACAATCTATCTTCGTAATTTTTCCGTAAAGCGTTACTTCGGTATCGGTAAGAATCAACTGGTCTTGAGCGTTGTACGATGCACCTTTTATTCTAATTTCTTCACCTTCTTTTGCGCCAACTTTCAATGATAGGACGTCGCCCACAGCCCTATTGGTTTTAAAAACAATTGTATTAGGTTCTGTACTTTCCTCATTGATACCTAAAAAGTTTTCGTTCCACTCTTCGTTTGCTTCGTAACTAGCCTTTGATCCAAAAGGAACATACAGGTAAGCTGTATAGTTTTTAAACATAACGCCAAATGCTCCAGTATCAGCAGCAGGTGCCTTTATAGCAGCAACGTGTAGTTCGCGTAATTTTTTGCAACCATCTATTGCGCCAACCTTCACTTCGGTAATAGTAGCTGGCCAATACATGCGTTCTAATGCCTCGGCATTGCAGCATAAACTAACAGGAATCGTTTTAACTCCTTCGTTAATATAAATATCTTTAAGGTTTACTGCACCTTCAAATATGCCTTGATAGATAGTTGTTGCTGTTGACAATGTTTTGTATAATGGCCTTTTATCTGCCAACGGATAAACAACAAGTGTGGTTTCGTCAGCATTATAAAGTACGCCATCTACCAGTTTAAAGTTGGGATTATTTTCGATTTCTATCTTGCAAGTTGCTTACAAGCAGCAAATGCAGCTTGACCAATTTTCTCTAACTTATCGTTTAGTACGACTTTCGTAATTTGTGTACCATATAAGGCATTGTCGCCTAATATTTTTAACGATTTTGGAGCAACAAATTCTGTAATTGCGGTCATATAGAGTGCATTTCTTCCTATGCTTTCCAGTTCATTTGGAAAGTTAATTTCGGCAAGAGTAGAGCAACTCATAAAGACACTTTCATTCAGTTTTTTAATAGTTTCTGGCAATATAACCTTTTTTAATTTAAGGCATTTAAAGAATGCACCATTACCTACCGATGTTATCGTTTTAGGGAATGTAAGTGTCGTTAGCGACGAATGCTTACGCAATACGTAACCAGGAAATGCTGTTGTTTCCTTTCCTTCTGCATCTACGATGGCTGCATCTAAAAGATTTAATACTTCAAGCGCACTTGCCTGTGTAAGTCCGTCAATATCGGACGAGTTAATTTTTCCAGTAACTGTAAGGTTCTTAACCGTCTTTAGGTCCTCGCCAAGTGTTGCTGACAAAGTTCCTGGTTGGGTAACATCTACAGTTTTTGTTGTTTGTGCGTTTAAAGTGCAACTAAACAATACAGATACAAGTAATGTAAATAAATAGGTTTTTCTCATAATTGTGATGTTTTAAAGGTAAATTGCGATGCATACAAAGATATAATAATCGCTAAGAAGTACCAAATTTTAATTACAAAAATGTTTATCATTTGACTAAAAAAATCTAACATACTAATATTATTTTTGAAAGTATATTTAGCAAAGTAGATTATCACAACAGCAGTCGTTTGACCTTCTAACAAATATTAGAACTGTATAAAAACAAAGGACTGACCCTTAAGAAAGAGCCAGTCCTTAATTAGTAGGATTCACATAAAATATATGTTGTATCTATTGAATCCTTTATAGAATACTTATTTTATAATGCACTTACGATTATTAATAATGTATATGCCTGGACGCAAATTGCGAAGGCTTTCAGATTTCTTGCGAACCAAAATGCCATCGAGAGTGTAAACATCGTAAGCAATGGTTTCATTACGATTGATTGTTTCAATATCGTTTGAAACTTCTATGCTTACTGGAGCAGACTCTGAACCATCAAAGTATACAGCTGTAATGCTATAATCGCGGATAACATCTGTATTGTCTACCATATCTGTGAAGCTTGTTTCGGCAGTATTGCCTTTGAATTCTTTATTGCAATAAACATTGTAGCTTGATAGAATATTACCAGTTTCATAGCTTGCATCGTCAATCATAAAGATAGAGGCTTGCTCTTTAGAAGTATTCTGATGAATTGCAAAATAGCGGGTTCCAGCTGGCAACTTAACAGTAACTTCTGTCCACTTAGCAGATTCTTGTACGTGGGTTTCACCAATTTTTACGAAGTTCAAAGTATCAGTATCAACCGATGAAGCCAATACATCGAAGGTCTCACGACCTGTGCTTTGCGACTTAATATTGTTTACCCAGAAGCGAATAGTTTGTTCCTTTCCAGAAAGCAATGGACTAATCAACCAGTTGTCAGCGTTTACATATTCTGTTCCACTCTTATTGAATTGATAAATAGCAACAGCTGCTCGTTTTCCAGAATGAGGTGCCAAACCTTGACCAGCACCAAAGGCATCGCTTGGTTGCCAATTCATAAATGCAAACTTTTCGTCTTGATGTGGATATGTTCCTTTCTCTGAAAGAGCACCTGCATAGCCGTGGTCAGCATCAATAGTTGTCCAGTCTCCAAATGTAGTAGACCATGCATCGTAACTTTCAAAGTCGTCTTCTATAACATTTGTTTCAATGTATGGAGCCTTCCAAGTAAGCTTAACCTTGTTATCTCCTGCTGATCCTGCCTTAACATCGCTTGGACCTGCAAGTTTCGCAGCTATTAATTTAACTGTCGAATTGGTTGTGTTGTTATTGGTTTCAAGGTCGTTTGCCATCTCAACTCTGGCCTCAATATTCATTTCTTGCGACTCGTCTAAAGAAGTTGTCTTTACTGCTACAGGAATCTTTACTTGTTGCATCAACAACAAATCTTCGTCGATTGTAGAAGTATGAACTTCCTTGTTATTAGCTGTTACAATCAGTTTTGAGCCACGGATATTATCAAGACCTACGTTTGTAACTCTAATATCAAGATTGATAGACTGGCCTTTCTTAACGCTTTCTACAGTGTTCATTGAGATAGAAGCATCTTTTTGGAATGGGTCTATAACGTTGATATTATCGAAATAGATAGGAGTTGATTCAAGAGAAGCAGTTGCAGCACCACGGATTCGTACTCGGGAAATACTCTTGACTGAGAAGTTCTGATGGTAAATCAAGAATTACATGGTTCCACTTTGCAGCTCCTGCAGGCATAGTAGAGAAGTCAGATGTCCAGAAGTTCATGGTTGAACCATCTTTCTTTACTAACTCTATACCCAAAGAGCCCTTAGCTCCTGGCTGTGCATAATAGTCGAAAAGAAGTTTTGGTGATGTTGCACCTTGCATACTAATCTTACCTGTAACAATAGCAGCTGTTCCTGGTCTTGAAGGACGGAAAGCTATCGCTCCACCATCGTTATCGATTGTTTTGTCGTTTGTAATATCCCAAGATATTTCCTTATTAGGACGCTCGATAGCGAAGAATTGGCCTTCGAGTGTTAGGTCTTTGAAACTATTATGGAATGGAAGAAGGTATGGCGCACCTACAACAATAGCACCTACACCATATAAACTTGAACCCATTGACGTGTTAGCATTAACTGCCCACTGCTTATAATCTTGTGTTCCTTCGTTGTTTTGAAGTCCGTTTACAAGGTATTCGGTGCCTCCTTGAACTGAACCAATCTTCTCTCCGACAGCTCCAGCCTCTGTTACATTATATACATCGTACCTTACTTCCGATGGAATAATAACTCCACCGTTAGCACCCTTCACTGGTTGCCATGTTATTTCGCTGATGTTGTTTGGTCAACTACACGCACTGATGGTACATCTGGCTTATCAATACCAACGCATACCTTAACAACAGCACGTTCACCAGGTTCTTCTCCGTTAAAAGCAACAACAGAATATTCGCTAACACCCATTGTAGCCTTATCGTCGGTTGCGGTAATAGTTGCGCCAACAGCAGGATTTGCGATGGTTTTAATGATGTAATTACCCTTACGAATCTCAACTTTCGAGATTGAAGACAATGCATCACCACTTGTTGTTTTGGTTGGAGTTTTAAATGTAAAGATAGCTTTGAGCGTTCCAGTTTGGTCTGGTGTAGCCTTCAAATTGGTTACAGCTGCAGGTCTTGAAGCTTCTGTTGATTCGATAGAGAGCGAATCCATATAGAGGAAATAGGTCTCTGCATCAGAAATTGCATGGAATCCGAAATGATAATCTCCATCTGTTGTTGGAGAGAAAGTATTGCTATAAGACTGATAAGCAATTGATTTCAAATCGGTAGGTGCAATAAGTTCATTGGTCATATTGGCTGCTTTATTGCCATTACCCCATTTAACTTCAATGCGTTCTGGGTAGTTTGCTAGTCCCGCACGTGCTCGGAAGCTAAGCTTATAGTTCTTTCCTGCCTTAAGATGGATAGGAGGTGTGATGAGCCAGTCGTCTCCTTTGACGCTACTATGCTTATAGAAGAAGCAGTTAGTGCTACCGCTTAGCCACTTCCAAGTAAGTCCATCGAAGTTAGAATCGATGATAGTGTAAAGCTCAGAGTCTGCTTCTGTTAGGAAGTCGTCGAAGTATGGCACTTGGAAAGCAGTTCCGACAGCCTGTCCGTTACTCAATGCGAGTGTACTTTCATGCTTTTCATTCTTTGCACGAATAGCATATCTGTACTTCTTCAGAAGGTCTGATGGAATAGTTTCTGTATAGGTTGTTCCTGTAAAATCAGTTGCAACAAGAGCTGTATCGCCGTCTGCAACCTTATAAATATCATACTTCAGCGAACCAAGGAAGCCGTTATGTACGCCCTTAGTAGGCGCATTCCAAGTAATTGTTGCAAGGTTAGCAGCATCAATATTAAGCTTACGTTCTTCACAGGTAATGGTGTATCGAAACCAATGTAAGCTTCTTTCTTTACCTTCGGACTTGGACCGACAATGTTGCTTACTGTTACTGCAATCTTATTGATACCTTCTGGCAGCGTAACAGTGGTTTCGCACATATCTCCAGCCTGCACTGTTCCCGTCGCAACTTCTTTCTTATTGCTTGTTATATTATATGTAAGAGTTCCGTCCAATGACTTTCCAGCGAATGTTTCGTCAGGTGCGCGGAACTTAATTTTACCTGTTAGCGATGCGCCAACAAACTCGTAAGAGAGGCTTTTCACCTTATCTGGTGCTCCGTCAGCAGCTTTTGGTGCAGGTATTGTAAGTGCCATTACGTTGGTATTACCCATAGGACTAACTTGCGTAACGTGTCCGTCTGCCAAATCAACGGTATACAACATTGACAAGCCTGTAGAGTCTACAGATGCCCAATAGAACTCATCGGTACGCGGATCTATCTCTCCACTCTGGAAATAAGCGTTTCCGTCGTGGCGTGCTACTTGTATTCCTGTAGAGCCTTTGAGCGTTTCCTTACCATTAGAACGGTCGATATGATAGAAGTTACCATCGGTAGCTACACCATAAGCTCGCCATCGCTCGTTATTCCCATGGCTACATACTGGTGTGCCGATTGCCCTATGGTTGTTCTGGTCATGGTCTGATAGTCTATAACACCAAACTCTCTGCGAGTTAAATCAGAGTTATAGAACTGACCAAACACCTCTCCAGTGCGTGGGTCGTTGGCTGTTTCGGTTGCTACTACACGGTAGTCTCTAATTACTTCTGGCTCGCCTAACATCTCCCATGTACGGGTATCGTAAGCAAAGTGAACCACAAGAAGGATTCCCCAACCTGAGTATGTTGTATCAAGATAGATACCATGCAACTGCTCAGCGTCTTCAACGAGTCCGCTACCTGCATTGAAATACCCCTTATCATAGCCTGCTAAAGGAGTGAACGAGATGGTTTGTGTTGGGTTAAACCAGCAGATTCCCACGAAGTTATTAGACAAAATGTTTGCCCACAGCTCTAAATTAGGCAATACCGAAAGCTGTCCGTTATTGAACTTCGGTGTTACCAACATTCTTCCGTCTACCACTTCGCGCAGCAAAGACGACTTTGACTGAGGAAGCATCATTTGGTTTAACAACGGGAAAGTCTTGACTTCTTTGAACTTTACGTCTTGTTTTTTAACTCCAGGCAGCGACTTCTCGAATTGGAAAGTCGCCTCTGTTTTCGGCAATGTCTGTGCCGATACCGATAAAGCCATTGTGCTTGCAAAGGCTAAAGCGGTAAGAAAGTGCTTTTTTCTTTTCATGTTGTGTTAGGATAAATTATAAATTCAGGATATTTGTAGCGAACTACAATGTTATCATCTGCCAGCTATTACGTTGGCTAAACAGCGAGATGAGTCTCTTTAAGTGTACTGGTTTGTATGTGTAACAACGGGTACAATCCGTGTAAATAGATAGGTTTTTCTCATATAATCTTATATTATGTGATGCTTCAAAGGTTATTTCTGGTGCTTGCAAAGATATAATATTCATTATTAAATACCAAATTAAAAATAATAAAAAGTTTATTATTCTTCAAAAAAATAATATTATCACATAACAATATAGTATTTAAAAATATTTTGTATCTTTGCTTTGACAAACAGAAAATTGAGCTTATGAAACCTTATGCAGCCGTTATTGTGTTCCTTACATTGGTCTTGTCGTCGGTATTAACAAGCCTCAACAGCTACAATCGTACAAAGGCTACGATTGTAAACGATATGAATCATGCTTTAGCACTAACGCTTTCCCAACAGCAGGAAGCATGGATAACGCCCGATACTATTATGAACTATCGGCAAAACCTAAAGATTGAGGTGCTCCGCAACGAGTCGTTCGTTACTTATGCACTTGCTAATACGCCAAAAGTAATATGCAGTAAGCCTATGAAATGGATAGGATACAACAACAGAAACGTTGTTCTCCAGTCGTATGCCACCTGTTCTATCCTCACCATCTACGGCCTTTCCAACCAGCGTTCTGCTGCTTTGCTCTTACTTTTATCCCTCGTTTGGCTTGCCAGTTCGGTTTATTGGCTGCGCAAACGTAGGTTAGGCACACTCGTATTAAGTAGTTTAATTTATTCAAACGATAGGCATATGTTCTACAACCTAAAGCAAATGCCTGTTCCTTTCACCCCTATGCAACAGCAACTCATGCAGCTTTTCGTTGCTTCTGCCGACTATCGATTGTCTAAACAAACTATTTGCGATGCACTTTGGCCTAAGAAACCCGATGCAACCGAAACGCTTTACACACTTATTCGACGCATTAAGCCTGTGCTGCAAAAGTATGGCGGATTGAACATCGTTACCGAACGAGGTGGCGATTATCGTTTGGAAAAACAGTAAGAAAAGCACTTCGATTTTGTAAAAATAAAAGCACAAGAAATCAATACAAACACTTTCGTATGGTAAAAGTGCCTGTTTTGCGTTGCAATATAGGCTCTTTTGCCGTGCAAAACAGGCACTTTTACAACGCAAAACAAGGGGTATTACAACACATTGATAACAAGCTTGTTACACATTACAAATGCTTTGAAAAATTATTTACATATTTATCCTATTTCCTTCGTTCATAAAATAGGGCTTTAGCATCGAGTTTTTTTCTTCATCAAAAGGTCGAATCAGACTATGTCGGTTATGTTTCAGCAAGATGTCAGACACTTGTCAGCTTTGTTTTGCCTTACTTTTTGCCGTTCAAACTAACTTTGTCAAATAAACTATAACCGCTCGTTTGTAATGCCATGATTCGACAGCAGAGGAGCGAAACTAAATTTATTCAATGACGATGAAACGTTTTTTTGCTTTATTTTTAATTGCTATGACAGGGCAATATGGTTTATTTGCCTACTCTTTTTCGCTGAATACAGCGGGTTTACAGCACAATCTCACAATGAAAGGGGTTTGCGATACGGTGCAAACGGATAGGAAACAAAAGCCCGTAGAGCTGTCGGAGGTAACAGTAGAGGCTGCAAGAGTGGTGCAAAAGCCTGACGGACAACTTATTTTTCCATCGCAAAAACAGCGCAATAGTTCTACTAACGGATACAGTTTGTTGGCTAAACTCAGTCTACCTCGTATCCGTGTCGATGAGACGATGCACGCTATTACAGCATTAAACAACAACAGCGATGTGCAAATTCGTATCAATGGCGTGGTGGCAACGAGGGCGGAGCTAACCAATATGGACCCTAAACTGGTGAAAAATATCGAATTTATCGACAATCCTGGCCTCCGTTATGGTCAGAACGTGGGCTATGTGCTGAACATTCGTACCGCAAAAAGCAAGCGAGGTGGGGCAGTTGGCATTGACATAAACAATGCTTTTACAGCTAAAAGTAGCAGTAGCACTGCGTTTCTAAAACTCAATCGGGGCAATTCGGAACTTTCGCTTTCTTATTCTTTCAATTATCAAGATTTCAAAGGCAGTAGAACTATGGAGGTGGCTGACTATCTGTTGAACAACAACACTCGCTATCGTATCGAGCGAGCCGACTTATCGAGCCGCAACCGTTCGGTTGGAAATGAGCTTCAACTAAAGTATAGTCTTGCCGATTCGGCACTATCTTACGTATTCCAAGCCAACCTATCAAGCAACTTTAACCATCGTCCTAATGCAGATAAATCCTATCAGACACTTACACCTGAAGGCAATTTCCTCTCGGAAAACCGCAGTTCGGAACGGAGCTTCTCGCCTATTCTTGACCTTATTACTATCGAAAGTTGGGTAAAAGCAACAATATTACGGCCAATATGGTGGGTACGATTATCGAAACAAAGGCTAATGAATACCTAAAAGAGGTTTCACCTTATATATATAATGTAGATGGTAGAATGCGTTCGCTATACTCTGAACTTATTTACGAGCACCAGTTGCGCCCTTTCACCATATCGGTAGGTATCAATAGTACGTTGAAGTACATACGAAACGAGTACACTGGCGATGTAAAATCGTTGAACCAGATGGACTATTCCACGTTATATATGTTCACGGAAGTAAAGGGAAATTGGCAAAAACTGGGTTATGTGTTCGGTATTGGAGCTACACACGCAGGTTATAAGCAAGCAACCGACGAGTACAACTATTGGCTTTTTCGCCCTAAACTTAGCTTGAACTATTCTGTTACACAAGCTTTTTCAGTACGATATAGCTTCGAAATCTACGAACATATATCTCGTATAGCAATGATTAGTAATACTAAAGTCAGAGAGAACAGCCGCGAATGGCGTGTGGGCAACCCAAATATAGAACCAAACAAGGTTGTTCAGCAAAGCATAAACGTCAATTATGTTAGCCAACGATTCTACAATATGATTGATTTCTTTTGGCGATTTAACACCAATCCCAATATGTCTAAATACGTTCGCAATGCTAACGACCAGTTCTACTATATGCAAGCCAACCAGAAACGCATAGAAATGTTCTGCATTTCAGATGTTTTCAACTTCAAAATCATACCCGATGTGCTCGAAACAACATTGGTCGGAGGACTCTATCGCTTCATTAACGAAGGCGACGACTATAAGCATAGCCTTACAACATTCAACTTTCAAGCCAGCATACAGGCGTACTTAGGACGTTGGACACTTACAGCGTATGCCGATAACGGCTGGAAATTCAACGAGGGAGAAACGGTTGCGCACAACGGAAGTAATGTCTACATTGGCAGTAGCTATCGTTTGGGCAATCTACAACTATCACTTTATCTTCGAAATCCGTTTATGCAACACCATAAAGACTTACATTCGCACATATTAAATCGCTATGTAACGAAGAATATAGTACTGCGTAACCATGAGATAGGTAATCTTTTAACCTTCAATCTGTCGTGGAATTTAGAGTTTGGACATAGGAAACAGAACGATAAACAACGCAATCAACACAAGGATACCGACACAGGAATAATGTAAACAAATAGAAAATGCAGCGTTAAACATGCAGCTTTTCTTTACAATATCTATACTCGTTTTATGTAATTGTTGCGCTATTCTTCTGTTTTATTGTTCTGTTTTCACTTAAAAAAGGTGGATGTAAAATAATAATAACTTTAAAATAATTTCCTTATATGACTTAAAATTATTATTTTTGCATAGATTATAAGGTATTTGGACATTTGTGTCCGCTAAAGAAACAATAACTATGCAGGCAAAATATCACTACGCAGTACTCATACATGAGCAAGCAAAGAAATATGGCACAAAGCCCGTCATAACGTTTAGAAACTTTGGGAGCCTCGAGTGGAAGTCGGTTTCATGGAACCAATTCTCCATGCGCGTAAAGCAAGTATCAAACGCTTTGCTCAACTTCGGACTGAAACCGCAGGAAAATATCGCAGTGTTTGCGCAGAACTGCATACAGTATCTGTATACCGACTTCGGTGCATACGGTGTTCGTGTTACCACTATTCCATTCTACGCATCAAGTTCTGAACAGCAAATACAGTTCATGATACAAGATGCTGGAATACGTTTCATCTTCGTTGGAGAGCAGGAACAGTACGATAAAGCGCATCGAATATTCGCTCTTTGCCCAACATTAGAACGCATTATCGTCTTCGATCCAAGTGTACGCATAAGCTCTCACGACTCGCATGCTATCTTCTTTGAAGACTTTTTAAAGCTTGGCGAGGGACTTCCACGCCAGTCTGAGGTGGAACAACGATGGGCGGAAGCTAACGATAACGACATTTGCAACATTCTCTACACCAGTGGAACAACTGGCGATAGTAAGGGTGTTATACTCACACATGGTATGTACAATGCAGCGATGGACGCTAATAGCAAGTGCGTACCAGTTTCTGAGAAAGACAGAGCAATAGATTTTCTTCCGTTCGCACACGTCTTTGAACGCGCTTACTCCTATTTAGTATTAGGTAACGGAGGCGAGTTGATTGTAAATACGTACCCTAAAGAGATTCAAGAAAGCATGCGAGAGACCAACCCAACATGCATGGCTTCAGTGCCACGCTTCTGGGAAAAGGTTTATATTGCAGTGAAAGAGAAAATCGAAAAGTCGAGTGCTGTGCAGCGAAAGGTATTCGAACATGCTCTAGAAGTAGGCCGCAAGCACAACGTAGTGTATCTTGGACGTGGTAAACGTCCGCCTTTGAACTTGCAATTAGAGTACAAACTGCTCAATAAAACGGTTCTTAGCCTCGTTCGTAAGCAGTTAGGACTGAAGAACCCTAACTATTTCCCAACGGCAGGTGCATACATTTCGCCTGAAGTAGAGACCTTTGTACACAGCATTGGACTGGATATCCTAACAGGATACGGCCTCACCGAGAGCCTTGCTACGGTTAGTTGCGACAACAGAGGCAGGCCTTACACAGTGGGTTCGGTAGGTATTCCTATAGAAGGACTACAGATAAAGATAGGAGAAAACGACGAAATTCTACTCAAAGGTCCAACTATTACGCCAGGATATTACCGCCGCGACCACATCAACGAGACTGCTTTTACTAAAGATGGCTTCTTCCGTACAGGCGATGCAGGCTACTTTAAAGATGGTGAACTATATCTGAAGGAACGCATTAAAGACCTTTTCAAGACATCAAACGGCAAGTATATTGCCCCACAAATGATAGAAGGCATGCTCTTAGTAGACAAATTCGTCGACCAAGTAGCTATTATTGCTGACCAACGCAAGTATGTTTCTGCACTCATCGTGCCCGAATTCAGAATCTTGGAGGACTGGGCGAAGGAGTATAACATAGCTTATGAAGACAGAGAAGCGCTTTGCAAGAATCCTCAAATAAACAAAATGATGAAGGAACGCATAGGGACTTTGTTACAGTTACTTGCTCCGTACGAACAGATTAAACGCTTTACACTGCTGCCACATCACTTCTCTGCAGAGAGTGGGGAGCTTACAAGCACATTGAAACTACGCCGTCCGATAATCTATAAGAACTACAAGGATATTATAGAACAGATGTACGAGGAATAAAGAAAACACTATCTAAAGACAAGAAAAGGAAGTGATTACAGCTGAACAACTAAAGGATGTGGTGGCTCGCGTAGAGGCTTTGCACCATTATCTGGGTATAGATAAGAAGAAAATAGAGTTCGAAGAGGAGCAACTTCGCACACAAGCACCCGACTTCTGGGAAGATGCTGACCGTGCAAGGGAGCAGATGAAGAAGGTAAAAGGTATTGAAAAGTGGCTCAAAGGCTACAATAGTGTACATTCGCAAGCCGAAGAACTGCAGCTCGCATTCGACTTTTACAAGGACGAACTCGTTACAGAAGAAGAGGTAGACAGCGCTTATGCGAAAGTAATTGCAGACATTGAGGACCTGGAACTTATGAATATGCTCCGCCAAGAGGAGGATCCTATGGAGTGTGTCATGAAGATTAACTCTGGCGCGGGGGGCACAGAGAGTCAAGATTGGGCCTCTATGCTGATGCGAATGTATATGCGTTACGGCGAAGCGCACGGCCATCACGTTACGATTTCGGATATTCAAGACGGCGACGAAGCCGGTATCAAGAGCGTAACCATGAAGTTTGAAGGCGGAGAATACGCCTATGGCTTCCTGAAAAGCGAGAACGGGGTGCATCGTTTGGTGCGTGTTAGCCCTTTCAATGCACAGGGTAAGCGCATGACAAGCTTTGCCAGCGTGTTTGTTTCACCCCTTATTGACGACTCTATCGAGGTATATGTTGACCCAGCACGTGTGAGTTGGGACACTTTCCGTTCGGGAGGCGCAGGAGGACAGAACGTGAACAAGGTGGAATCGGGCGTACGTTTGCGTTATCAATACGAGGATCCTGACACTGGAGAGCAGGAAGAAATCCTCATAGAAAATACCGAAACGCGCGATCAACCTAAGAATAGAGCAAAGGCAATGCAGCTTTTGAAGTCGCAATTGTACGACCGTGCCATGAAGAAACGAATGGAGGCACAAGCTAAGGTTGAGGCTTCGAAGAAGAAAATAGAATGGGGAAGCCAGATAAGAAGTTATGTTTTCGATGACAGACGTGTAAAAGACCATCGCACAAACTACCAGACTTCTGATGTAGATGGCGTGATGGACGGCAACATAGATGGCTTTATAAAAGCCTATTTGATGGAGTTCCCAACAGAAGAAGAATAGAAAAGGTGGACCTAATAACCTTTTTTCACCTTATTATATATACTAACCAGCGAGGAGTTGCAATGGCTTCTCACATAAAATAATATCATTATGAGCAACAAAAGTAAAAGTCAGAAGAAAGCACGCGAGGTGCGCCAAGAGAAACAAGCAAAGACTGTTATCAAGTGGATTGTTATATGCCTCATGATATTAGCTCTTATTTTAATGTCTTGGGCAATGTATATCTAATTACAAATGAGCAGCGGATTAGAAATAGAACGCAAGTTTCTCGTTCATAAGAATATCGATTGGAAAAGCAGAGCGTATAGCGTTAGCCACGTTCAGCAAGGCTATTTTGCGGCTATTAACACTGTGCGTGTACGTATTCGCGACGACAAAGGCTACCTAACCATTAAGGGAAAATCGAACGATGGAGGTCTTTCTCGCTATGAATTTGAGAAGGAAATAACGCTCGAAGAGGCTGAACAACTTCTTCGTCTGTGCGAAAAAGGCATCATAGACAAGCACCGTTATCTTATAAAAAGTGGCAATCACGTTTTCGAAGTAGACGAATTCCATGGTGCAAACGAAGGTCTTGTAATGGCAGAAGTAGAGTTAAGCAGTCCAACAGAGATATTTGAGAAACCCGATTTCATAGGAATAGAAGTTACAGGAGACCCTCGCTTCTACAATCGGCAGATGCGTCACAATCCGTTTAGCGTTTGGAAAGATACCTTACCAGCAGAGTTCCGATAACCAAAGCGAGGCTACAGCCCACCATATCAGCAACGAAGTCGAGCCATTCGCCACTCCTATTCCCGTTGGTACAATAGGCTTGAAGCAGTTCTATGGCCCCTCCCAGCAGCGTAGGTAGCAGCCAAACGCCTAAGAACATACCCTTTCGTGTTACGTGCTTGTAGTTATGGAAGTATTCGTGCGCCACTGTCAGTCCCAGAACAGCATATAAACCTATGTGTGTCCACTTGTCGATGAGTGTGATACCGCTGAGTGGCGTTTCTGGAATAGGCACTAACGAAACGATTAGAATAACTATCGTCATGCCAACAGACATTGGAAACTTGCGTAATACGTGAAGAATTTTATTCATAAACCTATTCTATTTTAGTGCAAAAATAACAATATTTTTGTACTTCCACAGTCTTTTGACTGAATAATCTGAAAACAAACACATTCCACACTATGGATTTTCGTGAATTATTTTATCTGCAAAAATCTGACAGAAAGGTACTTGCTTTTCTGTTATGCCTTGCCCTTGCTGTACTTGGAGCCATGTTCTTACTGGGTAACAAACACGGGCACACACCACTAAATGCCGCAGATAGCTCTGCATTTGCCGCCCAACAAGGGCTGAATAGAGGCAAAAATACAGGCAATCGAAGCCATTATGAACTGGAAAATGGTAAGAATATTGAGTTATTTCCCTTTGATCCAAATACAGCTGATAGCTTACAACTTAGTCGTTTAGGCCTTGCGCCTTACCAAATACGCAACATTTACAAATACAGAGCGAAGGTGGCGTGTTCCGTTCGCCTCAAGCGTTTGCCAAAGTCTATGGTCTGACACGTAAACAGTATCGCGATTTAGAACCTTACATCACAATTGGCGACGACTATCAACCTGCTTTCACCATGGAAAACATACGAGGTTACGAACGTGAAAGGGCTGAAGAACAACGCAAACTGCATGAAGCGTACGAGGCTTACAAGCAGAACGATGCGTACAAACCATACAAGAAGTATGACAGGGATACGATTCGCTATCCTATTAAAATAAAGGTGGGCGAACATATCAACCTCACTCATGCCGATACAACGATGCTAAAGAAGGTTCCAGGCATTGGTTCTGGGTGGGCAAAGACTATTGTCGCCTATGGCGAACGGCTTGGCGGTTATGTCGAAGTGGGACAGCTGAAGGAGATAGATGATTTTCCTGCAGAGTCGCTCCCCTTCTTTGAAGTGCGCAATGCGCAACCCAAGCGCCTTAATCTAAACACACTTACGGTGTCACAGTTGCGCCGCCACCCTTACATCAACTTTTATATGGCACGTCAAATAGCTGAATACAGACGACTAAAGGGCAAATTAAGCAGTCTTTCGCAACTCCGATTGCTCAAGGATTTCCCTCCCGACGTAATCGAACGCCTACAACCTTACGTCTGCTTTTAGGTGTTTTGCTGAAAGCAAAATATTCGAATTTATAGACCGGAAATAGTCTTTAGTTTGCAAATCGCTCTATGTTAAAAAGTGATAACAAATACCATCGTTCAACGAGGACGTTGTGTTAAAAAATAAAAACAGATTATTTGACATTGTAAAAGCGCCTGTTTTGCATTGCAAAACAGGCGCTTTTGTCGTGCAAAATAGGCGCTTTTACAACGCAAAACAATGGGTATTGCAACACGTTGATAAAGAGATGGTTACACAATAGATTCGTTTGTGAAAAATATTTAAAACTATTTAAAACTATCTTGTGTTATCGTTCGTCTTTTTAAACCAAATCTTCGTAGGCTTGATTCATCTCGTTCATCAGCACTTCGAAGTTGTCAGAGTTCAGTGCTACACGGCGAAAGATAAGTTCTAAGTTGTCGCCTTCGAGCGAAACAGGTTCTTCGTGTAACAGTGCCATTGTACCTTGCAGCATCAGGCGGAAGACGGTAGCCTGGTGTAAGGTTGCCATTTCTGGGTTTGCTGCTTTCAGTACCATGCTATATGCCATCATCTGTGTACGCACCATAGAACGGATAGCAAGGGCAACATCAACCGATTCGACCTCTTTTGTACCACGTTCGTAGTTCTCGAAGAACTCAGTTATGGTCTGTAGCCGTCCTGTAAGCAGGATAGCAATCTGTTGTTGATACTCTTTAATGGCGGCATCGTACACTTCTTTCGAGCCACAAGCATAGCGAAGAAGAATCTTTGGCGATGTTTCGTTACTAAATTTTCTTCGTTTCATGTCTTCAGCAACAGCCTCTCCGTCTGCATAATTCAGACGAATGAGAATTGGAAACATCACTGAAACGTAACAAGCCGACAACTTTTCGTAGTTGTCGGCTATTATTTTCTTGTACTCAAGGGGGTTATCTCTTTCTTTCCAGGCTGTGTGGCATCTACATTACCACTTATAAAGGCTTGAAAAAATCCCCTTGTCATTGCTGCTACCACCTTGGAGCGGCTAACAGTTGTTATGCGCATATATCTAATTTCTTATCTATGTCCTCCGAAAAGAACCATTGTTCTGTGCAGGGCGTTCTACTGTTTGAGCGGGTTGTATGGTAGAACGTGGAATGCTGTTACCAAACGAACTTCCGTTGCCTCCGTTATTATTGAAGCCGCTATTCGACGGTGGTGTACTTGGACGATGGTTATCTGACCCGAACGAGAAGGTACGTTCAGCATTGTGTTCCCCTATTGCTGTTATTGCCGAAGCCAGAGTTTTGCGTCGTATTTCCTTGTCGTGAGCCACCGAAACTGCTGTTATTGTCGCGTCGCTGTGGTGTTCTTTGTGGCTGTAGCTCGTACGGACGGCCTTGTATAGTGGCGTTTCCGAAGCTTGCTCTGTCGTTTCTATCGTTGTTGCGACGTTGGTTTCCAAACGATGGTTGGCTATCGTTGTTTCTGGGTTGTGGTGTTTGCACAACACGCGAATTGCTGTTATTGTAGCTACCAAAGTTGCCATTGTCGCGGTATATTACCACTGGCTGACCCGTACGCTTGCCAAATCGGCCTGCATAATAGCTTTCGCTGAGCAGATTTCGGCCGCCTCTATAAGTGTCATAGTAAACCGGACGTTGGCGATAATAGTAGCGCGGGTTGTCGTATCGGTTGTAAATACTGAACGCATACGTATTGTCGTACCAGTAAACAGGGCGATAGAAGTAGTCCATATTTACGAAGTAGTTGTACTGAGTAGCGTTCAACACATAGAATATATCACTGTTTCGACGTGCCCAATAGTCGCCATAGATAGAGTTTTCACCACGCATATTGAGCAGATAATCAAGGTTTATCTCGTAGATAGCCTCATATTGAGCATCGTTAAGCCCCAATTCGTAAGCCATTTTGTCGGACAAGAACAACGCCTCTCGACGTGCTTCTTCGTATCGCATACTTGAATAGGAATAGTCTCTGTCGTATCTTGAGCCGTAACCAGCATTGTAAACAGAACCTCCTGAGGAATAAACTGCACCTGAAGAACCGCCATCTATCGCAAGCAAAGTGTCACACGAAGTGAGAGACAGCATCGCTGCAACAGCACCCAAAAATAATATATATTGACGTTTCATGACTTTATAGTTTTAAAATTATTGTACTTTTGTTCAAGTTTATGATGCAAAAGTAGCGGTAATTTCCCACACAGCCAAAGGTGTATGCCTATTATTGAATGGAAAATCCCTATACTTTCAAACTATGAAAAGAATGGTACTGATGAGCTATATCATCTTTTATAGGTATGATATAATTACAAATGATATTGACGAAGTGCTGATTCTATTATACTTTTTATTTATGTAATCCGAACATAAACTACTATTTTTTTAACATATAATCATTATAATAACAACAAATTAAACGCATTTTACTACAAACTAACACTATACACTAACCAATTGCAATAAAGATGAAATAATAATGCATAGCAATACATTTACTAATTATTAAGTATTGCTAATTGCCTGATAAATAAATACCTTTGCACTCTGATTTTATAATTAAATATAAACCTAACAAATAGATTTGTAATACATGAAAAGAAATCTTACTTTATTTCTTAGCTTACTTTGTGCCGTAATAGCAATGGCGCAGAGTACAGACGCTATGCTCTTCGGCGACGTTAAGTCCAAAGAAACAGGCGCACACCTTCCCTATGCCACCATCACAGTGAAGGGAACGACTTTAAAAACCAAGTGTGATGCTTCGGGACACTTTAAGATGTCAGACCTGCCATTGGGCAAACAAATAGTCGTTGCAAACCTTGATGGCTACCAAGAACAGGAACTTGAGGTTGAAATGATTGGTGGTAAAGGTACTGGCGCATACTTTAAGCTCGACAAAGATGCCTTGGAACTCAGCCAAGTTGTGGTAACTGGTACGCGCACAGAGCACTTTGTTAAGAACGTTCCAATACGTACTGAGGTGCTAACATCGCAGGCGCTCAAGCGTAAAAACGCTCTTAATATCTACGATGCATTGGAAGGTATGCCTGGTATTCGTGTAGAACAACAGTGCCAATTCTGTAACTTCTCAATGGTTCGTATGCAAGGTCTTGGCGCAGAACATACTCAAGTGCTCCTCGATGGCGAGCCTGTTTATTCAGGATTGGCTGGAGTTTATGGCTTGCAACAGATGGGAACAAACGATATTGACCGCCTTGAAGTAGTGAAAGGTGCTGGTTCTGCTCTCTATGGAAGTAGCGCAGTAGCTGGTGCTATCAACATTATTTCAAAGGAACCTACCCTCGAACCTTCAGTAACAGCAGACATACAATATGGCAACTTCGGCCATAAGAGCTACAAGGGTGCTGGTTCTATGCGCTATAAGAATATCGGTTTACTGGTAACAGCGCAACGTACAGAAGAAGATGCAGTAGATGCTACACAGGACGGACTTACTCGTGACGAGGTGAAACATAAAGACCAAATCTCTGATCGTGTTTATAGTTTGATGAATAACGTAGGTGCAAGCATTTATATATATAGCCCTTTCACTCATAACGATAAGCTTGTGCTACGCACAAAGGCCATGAACGAACTGCGATATGGCGGAAATATGAAGGATAATCTATTCCTTAACCCTTTCTCTGAAGGCACAGAGAATATCCGTACCAACCGTATTACAACCGACTTGGCTTACACTTTGCCTCTCGGATCGCGCTCAGAGCTTAACTTAGCAATGGCTTACGTTCACCATAAGCGTAACGCTACGAACGATACATTCCTATCTAACTACAAAGAAGCAACCACCGATGCAACGCATCCAGAAGGTGTTAGCCCTGATGTTGAGCTGATGCGCCCTTACATTGCTAAGGAAATACATTCACTCCTTCGCTTACGCTGACCTCAATCTTTGGTAAACACACTGTACTTGCGGGCGTTCAAGGTTACTTTACACGCTTACACGAAACTGGTCTCTACATTATTTCAGCAGACGACGAACGCGGTAACCCTTACTTTGGTATTCCTTATACATCTATTGGTAAGAAACATGCAAACGAGTTTGGCTTCTTTATTCAAGACGAATGGAATGTAACACCTAAGCTTACCGTAGTTCCTGGCTTGCGTATTGATAACCACTCTTCTGGCGAAGAGTATACAACAAGTCAGAAAGTTTCTGATTCTGCATTCCCATTGACTCACTTCAACAAGACTTCATTCAACCCTCGTCTTGCTATTAAGTACGCTGTTAGCCCTTCATTTGTACTCCGTGCTAATGTTGGTACTGGCTTCCGTGCTCCTTACGGATTCTCTGAAGACTTGCACCTATGCTCTGGTTCGCCACGTGTATGGAAGTCATCAGACCTCAAAGGTGAGCGTTCTATCAGCTATAACTTCTCTGCTGACTACTATACAAAGAATGTTCAGTTGAGCGCAAACATCTTCCGTACCGACTTAAAGGATAAGATTCAGTTTGCTCCAGCAAGCGAAGACGTGAAGAAATTTGGCTATACATACCAGTGGGAGAACGTTGACGACGCATATGTGCAAGGCATTGAGCTTGGAATAAAGTGGAATCCGCTTAGCAATTTCAAGACTGGACTGAACTGGACAATCAATCAAGGCAAGTTCAAACATGAGCGTTCAGAATGGTCTGACCCTCTATCTGACGAGTGTAAGGAAGCTCCTCAACGCTTAGCGTACGCTAAAGACAGTAAGTTTATATCTCGTTTCCCAGCTATGACAGGGGATTTAATCCTCGAATACACTCCTGGCACTTGGTCGTTCTCAGTTACAGGCTCGCTCCAAGGTACGATGTACATCGACTATAACTCTGAAGATGCTCCTGAAACATCTAAGATTAAGAAGACAACTCCTTTCACTTTGTGGAACGTCCGCGTAGCTAAACGCATCGGCGCATTCAATATTTATGGTGGTGGAAAGAATGTCTTCAGCTATCTTCAAGACGAGAAGCATGGCGACGATGCAGCATTTATGTATGCTCCTGTATATGGCGCTACATGGTATGCAGGCGTTAGCATCACCCTCTAATGGGCTTTCAAGTCTGACAATATACAGATTTACAGTCCATCGTATAAGTAGTACAACCACAGTATAGCTGTGTTATACTTCGAGTACAGCGATGTTTTTGTGTTAGTACCATGGCTTGGTAGCATTACTACCACAGCATGGTAGCATTACTACCAAGCTGTGGTACTATCACGATAACATCAGTTTGAGAAAGCTAAATTGACCAACTAAGAAATCTATATCAGCATTTAAAGAAAGCTGAATAGGTAGTTTAATGATACGTTCTCGTTGAGAACACAACAAAAAAGGTTCGCACACAAATTGTATGCGAACCTTTTTTATATCTTAAAGCTGATGTTGTTAGCAGCTACTTTTATGTGTCATGATGTCTAAGACCATAATATCCATTTCGTTCATGGCTTCCTTTCCTAAGCTGGTAAGGTTACGAATAGACTTATCAATGTCCTTATCGATGATACCTTCAGCCTCTGTTACATGGTGATTTTCCATTGACAACATAGCAGAAAGCACAGCAGTAGAAACGCCAGATGAAACTTTCAGAGCGCAACTTGGCTTCGCTCCGTCGCAAACCATACCTGTAAGGTTAGCTATCATATTCTTTATAGAATAACAAATGTTGTTGTAGTCGCCACCCATCAAGTAGGTTATACCACAGCTTGAACCTGTGCATGCAACGATACAACCGCATAATGCTGATAAAGTCCCAAGGTTTTGCTTAATGTAAATGGCTGTAAGGTGGCTTAATGTAAGTGCGCGAACAAGCTCATCAGGTGTGTTTTCGTTCTCTTTAGCGAATACTACGACTGGGTTTGTCGCACAAATGCCTTGGTTTCCAGAGCCACTGTTACTCATAACAGGCACCATTGCTCCGCCCATACGGGCATCACAGGCTGACGCAGTCTTAGAAAGAATGTGCGAATAGATGCTATTTCCGAACAAACCGCGGCTCAATGGGCGGTCCATACTCTTACCAACGCAGTGTCCATAGTTTCCTTTCAAAGCCTCTTCAGCCGCATTCATGTTGTAACGCTTAGCTTCTAAGATGAAATCTATCTCGTTTATAGGTGTCGTTGTAGCGAAATCCCACACCATTTTTAGGTTTAACTGAATGTCATCGTTATTGGTTGGCGCACCATCTTCAGTAGATGACTGTGCATCAAGCACTATTTCTCCATCTACTTCTTCGTAAACAAAGTTCGTATGCGTCTTAGATATAATGGCAGTAGCCTTCTTTCCACCTGCTTCACATATCATTTCGATGTACAATTTCTCGGTAATTCCCTCCTTTAGCTTTATGTCTATGCGGTTTTCTGCTACATATTGCTTTCCCTCTTCCAAGGTTTCGGGCGTCAAATCCTTAATTACTTCAAGCTGATATTCCGATTTTCCGATGAGCGCACCCAAAGAAATAGCAATTGGTAAGCCTATCATTCCTGTGCCAGGAATACCCACTCCCATTGCATTCTTTAAGATATTTGCAGATAAGAAAGCCTTTATTTTCTCTGGTTTCTGTCCCAATAATTCTGTAGCACGTGCGGTACAGAGCGATACCGCCATTGGTTCGGTACAGCCAACAGCAGGAACAACCTGCCGATTTATCAAATCAATGATTTGTTCGCGTATGTTTTTCTCAAGCATTTCTATTTAAATTTAGTTGTTTGGATGCAAATGTACGTAATTTTTAGCAAACCAAAATGAAAAACAAAAGAAAAATTATTGACCCAAAAAACTTTATCTTATATTTTGGGATTGTCGAACATTATCGTACCTTTGCAGGCAGATAGACTTTCGGATAGTCCGAAAAGGGGGTGCCACTCCATTGAGTGAGCTGAGATTATACCCGTATAACCTGATGCAGGTAATGCTGCCGTAGGAAGTGCGAATATACAAACATTTGCGTTTATCTGTCCTTAATTAGTGTATCCCCCTATACTTTGGTTGTTCCGGAAAGTACCATTTGTTACTTTGATAGCTTATGATGCACTATGTAAAAACTCTCACAATAGCAGGCTCCGATAGCGGAGGAGGGCAGGAATACAGGCAGATATTAAAAACAATGTCGGCTTTAGGGTGTTACGCTTCTTCGGTTATTACGGCTGTTACTGCACAAAAATACGAAGCAAGTGTTCTGCGTTCAGAACATTGAAGCTGCGGTTGTAGAGGCTCAATTGCATGCCGTTCTCACCGATTTGCGCCCCTGATGCTATTAAAATAGGTATGGTGGGATGTACCGAAAATATCAAAACTATCGCACAAGTATTGGCTGAATATAGTGATATTCCGCTCGTTATAGACCCCGTAATGATTTCCACTTCAGGCCATAAACTTATGGAAAAGGAAGCCATAGACACCTTCTGCCAACAGCTTTTACCTATGGCAACTCTACTAACACCCAACATTCCCGAAGCAGAAGTTTTAGCTCGATGCGCAATTGAAACGATATTTGATATTGATTGTGCGGCTATACGAATCTTAGAACTAGGGTGTAAGGCGCTAATAATAAAAGGTGGACACATCAAAGGCGGTACAAAGGCAGACCGACTCTATTTTACCGACAACAACAAACCACTAATCTTTGAAACCGAAACTATTGATTCGCTTAACACACACGGTACTGGTTGTACGCTCTCATCGGCAATTACGGCTTTCTTAGCTCGTGGTTTAAGGGTCGAAGAAGCTGTTGCTATGGCTAAAAACTATGTATCGCAAGCCATAAAAGAGGGATCAAACGTGCGCATTGGCAGTGGACATGGAGCGGTAAATCATTTTTTTTGTCCTGAAAAACTAATAAAACGATGAACAACATACAGTTTATAACACACGAGAATAAACGATTTGGTTATATCGAAGGTGCTGAAATGGCACTCCGTGGTGGCTGCAAATGGGTGCAGTTGCGTATGAAAGACGCTACAGACGAAGAGTTTTTATGCGTTGGAAGAAAGGTTGTTACACTCTGTCGTAGCTATAATGCAACCTTTTTGCTTGACGATCGTGTGCATTTAGTGGACGAACTCGGTGCTGACGGCGTACATTTGGGTAAGAACGATATGCCTATTAGCGAAGCACGTAGTCTTCTTGGCGAAGAAAAAGTAATTGGAGGCACTGCTAATACCTTTGCTGATGTGCAGTATTTAGCCAAACAAGGAGTAGATTACATAGGCTGTGGCCCCTTCAGATACACTTCAACGAAACGCAATCTTGCACCTGTGCTTGGCTTGGAAGGTTTTCAAAACATTCTAAAACAAATGAAGCAAGCAGATATTTGCCTACCACTCGTTGCAATTGGCGGTATCGTTAGCACAGATATAGTAGCACTTCAAGCTATAGGCGTAAGCGGAATAGCCGTCAGCGGAGCCGTTCTTGGAGCAGAAGAACCTATAAAAGAAATGAAAAAACTAATAGAAAAACAAGATTATGAAGAACGAAAACATTAAGATTTCTTATCCTAATTCGGAGAAAATCTATAAGTATGGCACGCTCTACCCAGAATTAAAAGTGGGTATGCGCCGCATTCTTCTTACACCAACCGTTAAGAACGAGGGTGGTAAACGTATTGAACAACCCAACGACCCAGTAGTAGTTTACGACACAAGTGGTCCATACAGCGACCCGAACATAGAGATTGACCTTAACAAAGGTTTGCCTAAACTGCGCCAACCATGGATAAAAAAGCGTAAAGGAACGCAGATGTACTATGCCAAGAAAGGCATCATTACAGAAGAAATGGAGTATGTTGCCATTCGCGAAAATATGGATTGCGAGGCTTTAGGCATAAAAACACATATTACACCAGAGTTCGTTCGTGACGAAGTAGCAGCAGGACGAGCTGTCATTCCAGCCAATATCAATCACCCAGAAAGCGAACCTATGATTATTGGAACGAACTTTTGCGTGAAAATAAATACCAATATCGGCAACTCTCACGAGAATTCTAGCATTGACGAAGAGGTTGAAAAGGCGGTATGGAGCTGCAAATGGGGTGGCGATACCCTAATGGATTTATCAACAGGAACGAACATTCACGAAACAAGAGAGTGGATTTTGCGCAACTGTCCCGTTCCTGTTGGCACCGTTCCAATGTATCAAGCATTTGAAAAGGTGGACGGAAAGCCTGAAAAACTAACGTGGGAGATATTCCGTGATACGCTTATTGAACAGTGTGAGCAAGGCGTTGACTACTTCACAATACACTGTGGCATTCGCTTAAAGAATGTTCAGCTTGCCAACGGCCGCCTTACTGGCATGGTAAGTCGCGGCGGTAGCATCATCTCTAAGTGGTGTCAGGTTCACAACGAGGAGAGTTTTCTGTACAGCCACTTCGATGATATCTGCGATATCTGTGCCAAATACGATGTCGCAATATCGCTTGGAGATGGTCTTCGTCCTGGTTCCACCTACGATGCGAACGATGCAGCACAGTTTGCCGAACTAGATACAATGGGCGAATTGGTAGAACGTGCATGGGCGAAAGACGTTCAAGCGTTCATAGAAGGTCCTGGTCATGTACCAATGCACAAGATTAGAGAAAACATGGATAGGCAAATTGAGAAGTGCCATGGTGCTCCTTTCTACACATTAGGACCTCTTGTTACCGATATTGCGCCTGCTTACGACCATATTACGAGTGCTATTGGTGCAGCAATGATAAGCTGGTACGGCACGGCAATGATTTGTTATGTTACACCAAAAGAGCATTTATCGCTGCCGAACAAGGATGATGTGCGCACAGGAGTGATTACTTACAAGATTGCTGCCCACGCTGCCGACTTGGCAAAAGGTCACCCTGGTGCAGCTATAAGGGACAATGCACTCAGCAAAGCCCGCTATGATTTCCGTTGGAAAGACCAGTTTAACCTTGCACTCGACCCTGAAAAGGCTCTCGAATATTGGAAAACGTCGAACAAGGTAGGGGGAAAATACTGCACAATGTGTGGCCCTAACTTCTGCGCAATGCGCATTAGTCAGACATTAGAAAGCGATGAATGTAACGAATAAACAAAATAAAAATCACTTAAAACAATAATATTATGATTGAGAAAAAAGTATCAAAAGGAATTATCAGCACCTATTTTGCTAAGATGGAAAAGTGCCTCGAACTCGATGTAGCCATTGTTGGTGGAGGTCCTTCAGGCATTGCAGCAGCCTACTATATGGCAAAAGCAGGTCTGAAAGTGGCACTCTTCGACCGCAAACTATCGCCAGGCGGCGGTATGTGGGGCGGTGCTATGATGTTCAACCAGCTGGTTATACAGCAAGAAGCCTTACATATCATTAAAGATTTCGATATCAATTACGAGCCTTACGAAGATGGTTTGTACACTGCGGACTCTGTTGAAAGCACCTCTGCCCTACTCTATAAGGCGACACATGCAGGTGCAACAATCTTTAATTGTTACTCTGTTGAAGACGTTGTTTTTAAGAATAACATGGTAAGCGGAGTTGTTGTGAACTGGACACCCGTGCTTCGCGAAGGCTTACATGTAGACCCTTTGAACATCATGACTAAGTTTGTGATTGACGGAACAGGCCATGACAGCGAGATGTGTCAAGTGGTTGCACGCAAAAACGGCATTAAACTCAACACGGCAACGGGCGATGTGATTGGCGAACGCTCGTTAGACGTGGCTGAAGGCGAACGCCAAGTGGTGGAAGGAACAAAGGAAATATATCCTGGTTTGTATGTTTGCGGTATGGCATCGTCGGCAGTTGGTGGTACACCTCGCATGGGACCAATCTTTGGCGGCATGCTTCTTTCTGGGAAAAAGGTGGCTGACGCTATCATCGAACGTTTGAAACAATAATATCAATGGGTGGCAATGGTTGCACAATAGCAACGATTGCCACCTATTATTATATATAGACGAAAGTAAAAGAGATGCATTTTATCGTAATCACCGAGCCACAATTTACCGACAACGAGGCAACTACCATTGTGCAACTGCTACGTTGGGGTGTAGACCTTGTGCACCTTCGGAAACCCGAAAGCAGTGCCGACGAGTTGCGAAAGCTCGTCGAAGCCATTCCCACAGCCTATCATAACCGCCTTGTACTGCACGACCACTTCGATTTAGCTGCCCATTTCACACCGCACGGACTACATTTGAACCGCAGAAACAGCGTATTGCCACCAAACCATAAGGGCACCATTTCGCAGTCGTGTCACTCATTAGACGAAGTAAAAGTCTACAAAACAAATTGCGACTACGTTTTTCTCAGTCCTATTTTCAATAGTATTTCAAAACAAGGGTATGCTTCATCTTTTACCTCCGACACCCTTTCCGAAGCAAAAAAACATGGTATTATCGACCAAAAAGTAGTAGCCTTAGGTGGTATTACAGCATCCAACATCGATAAAATAAGGTACTATGGATTTGGTGGGGTTGCACTTTTGGGCGATATTTGGAACCGAACAACAGACCAAAACTTCGAAGACTACGTTCGAAAACTTGCCGAATGCTGCCATAAATAAGCACTAAAATTCTGTCTTAATGATAGAAAAGCGAACGCTGTTATCTTAAAAAGCAAACAGCAACAACCCATATAAAAGCTAAAAACAGACTTTTACTTGATTTAAATCTATTAATATTGTAGTTTCACCTTCTTTCTTAATGGTTTGTTATCGTAATATTTCGATAACCATTATCGAAACTATTCATTATCAATGGTTGCACGAACAGGATACAACACCTACCTTTGCAGTGTAAATAAGAAATTGAACAGACTTAAAAATCAAATAGTTATGAGTATTCAGGTCCTTATATGGAGTTCAGTAATGTTATTCCTTTTAGTTGGTTTTGTACTTCGCATAGCCGTTAACACCCGCCTTTCGAGTGGAAACGGAAAGATATTTGAAGTTAGCGACGAATTTGAAATATACGATTTAAACGAAGATGAAGCATAACAATCCAACTTCCCTTGTAAACGAAACAAGTATCTTTATTGCTGAATATGCAGCATGGCTGTATGGTTGCGGAGCCACTTGTACGCGCATTAAGGAGAATGTTGCCCGCATAGCCAAGAAGTGGAACATTAACTGCCAGCTTCTCATAATGCCTGGAAGCGTAGAGCTCATGGTGTTAGACCCTTCCAATAATCAATCGTCCGTAGTCATAAAGAGAGCGCCTCATACAGCTATCAGTTTTTATAAGAATACGTATTTAAGTCGATTAAAGTTGGAATATTGCCGATGGCCATGTTGATTTAGATGAGGCCAACAAGGTGCTTCACAAAGTAAGCACGGCCCCTTTCACCAACAAATGGTTGGTTTTGGTTCTTACATCGCTTGCTAATCTTTCGTTCTGTCGCATCTTTGGTGGCGATTTATGGGCCATGCTGATAGTCTTTGTAGCTACTTTTATTGGTTTCCGACTAAAGCAAATACTACTTGAAGACGGCATGAACGCTAAATTGGTTTTCTTGATTTGCGCTTTCTTCTCTTCTGTTATTGCCACCTCTGGACACATTTTCAACTTAGGAGATAAGCCCGAAATAGCTCTTGGAACTTGTATATTGTATCTTATTCCAGGCATTCCCTATATCAACAGCGTAAGCGATTTGATTGCTGGAGAATATCTTGTGGCATTCAGTCGATTCATGGACGCCATTGTATTAACCTTCTGTTTGACGGTTGGACTATCGGTGGGAATCCTCCTTATGAACCTCCAATTATTATAAACTATGGACTTTCTTTTTTCAATACTACAAGATGCGTTCTTCGGTGGCGTAGCGGGCATTGGCTTTGCAAGTATCAGTAACCCTCCAAAAAACGCATATAAATATTGCTTTATCATCTCGGCTGTGGGCCATGCTATTCGTTTCATTCTCATGAACAATGGCTATTATCACTTCGGACTTATTGTTTCCAGCTTCATTGCTGCGCTAACCATTGGCTTCATGAGTGTGTTTATGGCACGTAAAGCGAAGTGTCCGCCCGAAACTTTCTCGTTTCCATCGCTCTTACCCATGATTCCGGGAATGTATGCCTACCGCACTGTGGAAGGCTTGGTAATGTGTTTATTCACCGAAACGAAAAGTTATTCAACCATTATTTGTATCTTTGTACATCGAACGGCTTTACTTGTGTCTTCGATATATTAGGAATGGTACTGGGAGCTACCCTGCCTATCTTTATCTTAAATAAGATTTCGTACACCGTAACAAGGTATACTAATTAGCAAAAGGTCAAATGTAATGGAAATCAGACAACTACGTTACTTCTTAAAGGTTGCAGAATTATTAAACTTTTCAGAGGCTTCGAAAGTGCTGTACGTAACGCAAAGCACGCTATCGCAACAGATTAAACAACTTGAAGCAGAGCTTGACACCACACTTTTCGAGCGCAATAGCCACGAAGTTACGCTTACTGAGGCTGGTCAAAAGCTTGTGGAATATGCACAGAAAGTAGTGGTTGATGCTGATATATGCCAGCAGAAAATGACCGATTTAAAGGATTTGCTGACGGGAGAACTGAACATTGGTGTTACATTTACGTTCAGTCCGCTGCTCACCGAAACCGTTCTCGAATTCATGGAACGCCATCCTGACGTTCGCCTCAACATCATTTACAAGACAATGGCCGAACTTATGGAAATGCTACAACGCCACGAAGTAGACTTTGTTTTGGCATTTAAACCAACTGAAAAGAACGAAAGGATAGAAAGCTACATGCTGTTTAACAATAAACTTGTGGTTGCAATGAGCAACACTCACCCCCTTGCGAAGCGTAAAAACATAACATTCGACGACTTGAAAAGCTGCCAAGTGGCCATGCCCGCACATGGTTTGCAAATTCGCAACGCCTTTGATAACATGACAGAATTGGCTATCAACGAGCTGAACGTACGCTTAGAGATTAACGATATCAACATTTTGCTGAAGTTGGTAAGCCAAAGTAAACTTGTAACTGTACTTTCAGAAGCTGCTCTCCACGAGGAAGAAGGACTCGTAGGAATACCGCTTGAAATGGGAAACACCGATATGGAAGGTTGCATTCACATGCTGAAGAATGCTTATATTAAGAACTCTGCGCGAGAATTCTGCCGCTTGTTAAGTCAGTCGCGCAGTATTATGAAGTATTCGTCTATATCCCGTCTACTTTAAAAAGTATGCTACAATCAAGGCCTCATTCCGCTTATTTCACCGCCTTTACAGGCGAAAGAAATCACAAGAATAGTGTAAAGATTTTTTAAGAACATTACTATAGTGTAATCGTCTTTCCATCAATGCGTTACAACACCCATTGTTTTGCGTCGTAAAAGAGCCTATATTACACGACAAAAGCGCCTGTTTTGCAATGCAAAACAGGCGCTTTTGTAATGTCAAACAGCAACTACTAGTTTTTACTTGCGCTTTTATTTACAAAAAGAAGAAGTATGATGGTTCCATAATAATGGTTGAACACCATTCATAAAAAGGTAGTAGTGTTGACTTTTTCCGTATTTTCTTTATTTCAATTTCAGCACGGCACGAATACCAGCCTCAACATCTTTCATGTCAGCAGTAGGCTCAAAACGATCTACAACATGGCCTTCGCGGTCGATTAAGAACTTCGTAAAGTTCCATTTAATGCTTGGATCTTTCGCATAATTAGGGTCTTGCTTGCTGAACTTTTCGTCCAAATACTTTCCAATCTGACTATTCGTATCGAATCCTTTAAAGCCTTGTTGCGCCTTTAAATAGCTGTAAAGAGGCTGTTCGTTCTTGCCATTTACCTCTATTTTATCGAACTGAGGGAAAGTAACACCGTAGTATCCCGTGCAAAAAGCTTTAATCTCGCTGAGAGAACCAGGCGCTTGGCCACCGAATTGGTTGCATGGAAAGTCGAGAACAACGAGTCCTTGCGCCTTATAAGTATCGTAAAGTTTCTGCAAAGCCTCGTATTGAGGAGTGAAACCGCACTGTGTTGCCGTATTAACAATAAGCAATACCTTGCCTTTATAGTCTTTTAGCTTCACCATACGCTCGTTAGCAGCCTTCACTTTAAAGTTATAAATGTTCTTCTGCGCCATAGTTGGAACAGCCAAAAGCACACAGATAAGGGCTAATATCAATTTTTTCATCATCTATTATTTAATTTATTATAGGGTTATATTTAAATTCTTTCAATGAGTTCACGCATTCCTTCGCTTGCTCCCTTGCGGATAATGGTAATGTTAGGATTATGTCCTGACTCCACATCGTTAGGGTCTATCAAGAAAATAGGTACTCCGGGACGCACATAATGCACCAATCCTGCAGCAGGATAGACGTTCAGCGAGGTACCAACAATCACAAAAATATCGGCTTCGGCAACTGCTTTCGCAGCTGGTTCTATCATTGGAACGCTCTCACCAAAGAACACTATGAACGGACGAAGCAGACTTCCGTCGGCTGCTTTCTCCCCTGGTAGCACGTCAGGAGCGTCTTCTGACAGCTCTTTTATATAGTTTGGGTTGTAAGCATCAGCGCTTGAGCAAGCCTTTTTCAACTCTCCATGCAAGTGAATAACATTGGCTGAGCCTGCCATCTCATGCAAATCGTCTACATTTTGCGTAATGACGGTTACGTCGTAGTTTCCTCCAACGTCTTTACCAGCTTATGCCCATCATTGGGTTTCGCTGTAAAGAGCTTCTTCCGCAACTGATTGTAGAAGTTATTCACAAACTCTGGATTGTTCTCCCAAGCCTCGTGAGTGGCCACTTGCTCTACTGGATGATTCTCCCACAAGCCATCGCTGCCACGGAAAGTCTTAAAACCACTTTCCACCGACATACCAGCACCCGTTAGAAACACTATTCTTTTCATACCGTTATTTTACTTGTTGATTCTACAAATTTAGTAATTTTAATTAGATAAATGCTAAACTATATTCTAAAAATAGTATCTTTGCACATTATTTATATACAAACAAGAAAAGAAAATCAATGGACAAATTAAGCTACGCTTTGGGAATTGGCATCGGCACACAACTCAGTGGCATGGGTGCAAGCAACTTAAACATCGACGATTTCGCACAAGCGATTAAAGATGTAATAGCTGGCAACAAGTTACAAGTAAGCAATGAAGAAGCACAAACGCTTGTTAACAACTTCTTTGCCGAGCAACAAGCAAAGCAAGAGGCTACTGCTGCAGAAGCAGGCAAGGTGGTTAAGGCTGTAGGAGAGGACTTCTTAGCAGAGAATGCAAAGAAAGAAGGCATCGTTGTATTACCTTCAGGACTTCAATATGAGGTTATTACAGAAGGAAACGGCAAGAAACCAGGCGCAACAAGCAAAGGTAAAGTGTCACTATGAAGGCACTCTTGTAGACGGAACCAAGTTCGATAGCTCGTACGACCGCGGTGAACCTGCAACATTTGGGCTTAATCAAGTGATTGCTGGTTGGACAGAAGGCGTGCAACTCATGGGCGAAGGGGCGAAGTATCGCTTCTTTATACCTTACAATCTTGGCTATGGAGAACGTGGAGCAGGCGCATCTATTCCTCCTTACGCAGCATTGATATTCGTAGTAGAACTAATTGAGGTTCTATAAAAAAGTACGTTAACAATAATAATACATAAAATAAAACATTAGAAAATGAAGAAACTTACAGTTGTAGCCGCATTGGCTATCGCCGCAGCATCGTTTACAGCATGCGGCAATCAGGCTCCAAAGAAGAGATGAAATCTGACATTGACTCATTGAGCTACGCTTTTGGTGTCGATCAAGGTCAAGGTGTTAAGCAATACTTGCAGCAGATGAACATCGACACAGCCTACATTAACGAATTCATTAAAGGTTTGAACGATGGCGCAATGAATATGGACGATAAGAAGAAAGCAGCTTACAACGCTGGTATCGGTGTCGGTATGAACATGAGCATGGTTATTAAAAACCAAATCAATAAGAGCATCTTCGGTGAAGATTCTACTCAGTCTATCTCATTAGGCAACTTCCTCGCTGGCTTCGCAGCAAGCGCAAAGGGAGACAATAAGAATATGACCGTAGAGAAAGCACGCCAAATTGAACAAAGAGTACCACAGGCTCTTCAAGCTAAAGCTGCTGAAAAGAAGTACGGAAATGAAAAGAAAAAGAACGATGCCTACATGGCAAAGATAGCAAAGACTCCAGGTATGAAGGCTTTGAAAGAAGGTGTTTACTACAAAGAAATAAAGGCAGGAACAGGTGCAAAGCCTACTGCTTCTCAGATAGTAAAGATTAGCTACGTAGGTAAGACCATTGATGGAACAGAGTTCGACAAGAACGATAACATGACCATGCAAATTGGACAAGCTGTTCCTGGCTTCAACGAAGCATTGTTGAATATGCCTGTTGGTTCAAAGTGGGAGGTTTATATTCCTTATGAAGCTGGTTATGGCGCACAACAACCAAGCCCTAACATCAAGCCTTTCTCTACTTTGATATTCACAATAGAGTTGTTATCTATCGAGAAAGCACCTGAAACAAATGCACCAAAAGCTGTGCAGTAATCTGCAATAGGCTTTTAAGCTATATATATAATAAGGTGGGTTGGGATACGAGTTAGCCCAATCCACTTTTTCGTTATTACACCATTTTATGGAAAACAATAAGGGATTACAACTTGTATGTATTCCTGTATAATCAAAAAGAACTATGAAGAGAATAGCATTTATGGCATTGCTCGTTGTGGCAAGTGCAAGTTTCAACACTGCAAATGCACAGAGCAAGAAAGAGAAAAAACAGAAAAAGCAAGAGCCAAAAGAAGCAATTGCAATCACAGCACCTGTCAGCAATGAGACCGCAATAATCAAAATAAAGTTCGATTCGTTAAGTTATGCAGCAGGTATAAGTATGACACGTGGACTGGAAGACTATCTTTCAAGTCAGTTAGGCGTATCGAAAGAAGATATGCCCGACTTTATGCGCGGACTGAAAGAGGGCATTTCAAAACGTAAGGACGCTTCTTTCTCTGCTTACACTGCAGGTTTGCAAATCGCAGCGCAAGTAGAAAGAGCGATGCTTCCCAATATAAAGAAGCAGTTTAAAGGTACATCTGCAGAGATTGACGATAGAGTTTTCTTCAAAGGTCTCGTTGATGCTATGGAAAAAGACACAACCTTCTTTAAACAAGAAGAAGCGCAAGAATACGTTTCTAAAAAGCAAAAAGCATTGGGAGACGAACGCAATGCTCAGGTAAAAGCCACAGGAGAGAAGTTCCTTGCTGCGAATAAGAAGAAGGCAGGAGTAGTTACTTTGCCAAGCGGATTGCAGTACAAGGTGCTCGTTAAGGGCAATGGACCGAAGCCAACAAAGGACGACCAGGTTGAAGTTGTATATGAAGGACGCACCATTGACGGCAAAGTGTTCGACGCAACAGAACGCCACGGCAAGCCAAGCGATACTTTGGAGTAAGCAATCTGATTAAAGGATGGACCGAAGCCCTCACGCTTATGCCAGTAGGATCTAAGTGGGAGATTTATATACCACAGGATTTGGCTTACGGTGCCCGCGGTGCTGGTGAAGATATTGCACCTTATTCAGCACTTATCTTTACCCTTGAGTTGAAAGATATAGTAAATACTCCAAAAGGTTCGAATAAGTAATCGTCTATATACTCACTTGACAAAATGTGCCCTCGGGCACATTTTTTTATGCTTTTTTATTGTTCAATCCATTTAAAATGCCTACTTTTGCTTTCAATTTGTAAACTAACAACCATGCCTAAGATAGGCAAGTAAACCTAAAACCTATATGGATAAGATTGATAAATTAGACAAAAAGATTCTTAGTATCTTGTCGTTAAATGCTCGTATCCCATTTAAAGACGTAGCAGCAGAGTGTGGAGTATCACGCGCAGCCATTCATCAACGTGTGCAACATCTTATTGAGAACGGCGTAATTGTGGGCAGTGGGTTCCACGTAAACCCCAAAAGCCTCGGCTATACTACCTGTACTTATGTTGGATTGAACCTTGAACGCGGCTCGATGTATCGCAATGTTGTGGAACAAATCAACACCATTCCAGAAGTTATAGAGTGCCATTTCACCACAGGTTCATATACTATGCTCGTTAAACTCTTTGCAAAGACAACGAACAACTGATGGATTTGCTCAACAACAAGATTCAAAGCATTCCTGGTGTAGTATCTACTGAAACGCTTATCTCGCTCGAACAGAGTATCAAGCGCGAAATTCCAATCACCGAATAACCATTCATAAAGCGAATAGCATAGTGCCTCAAGCATCAGAAAATAGGTATTAACAACATTAAAGAATAGCGGCATTTATTGATACTTCGCAGCAGCTTTTACAACAACTCCGTTACGATGATTGTCGTAACTAAGTTGCGACGTTTTCAGTAACTCCTTTGCGATGATAGCCGTAACCTCGTTGCGATTTTGGTAACTACTTAGAAAAAAGCCATCATCGAACCTACACCATTCTAAATTCGTTGAACTCACGTTATTATATATAAGTACGATTATGACACTAAATTATAATTTGGACGCCCATTTAGAAGAGCTTTACGGAAGCTATACAGAGGGAAGCCACAAGCCTATTATTGGTATTACCACCAATTTCTCAGGGCAAGACGTTACCATTCGTGAGGTTTTCCACAAACAGGTGATAGATGCTGGCGGCACACCGCTACTTATTCCACCCACCACAGATAAGCAAGTACTTACCAATATACTCGACCGCATTGACGGACTCCTACTTACTGGCGGTGCTGATGTGAACCCTTTGTGGGCTGGCGAAGAGCCAACGCTCAACGTAGGTAGCATTAACGATAAGCGAGACCTATCCGAACTGCTCACTACACGGTTGGCTTACAATCGCCAAATACCCATCTTTGCCGTGTGCAGAGGTATGCAGGTCTTAGCCATTGCCTTAGATGGAAAGGTGCAACAGCACATTTACGACCCTTATATCGTTGAGGAGACAGAGGAAAAGAAGCTCACACGTTTGAAAAGTGTTACTACCTTGCGCCCTGCAAAGCTTAAGCACGACCAGAGTGCAGCCTTCACTGAGCCTACACACAGCATTGCAATAGAGCCCAATTCCATACTTCATACCATTTACAAGCAAGACAAAATCTTTGTAAATTCATTCCATCACCAAGCCGTTTCAGTTACAGGCAAACGCTTTAAAGCAACAGCTTACGCTCCCGACGGCCTAATAGAGTGTATGGAAAGTGCTGAATTCAAACCTATCTTAGGTGTTCAGTGGCACCCTGAATGGTTGGAAGAAGAAGGTCAGAAGCTATTTAAATGGTTTGTTAACGAAGCTAACAACTTCCGTACAGCCAAGCATCTGCATACACGCATACTCACACTCGACACCCATTGCGACACTCCTATGTTTTTCCCACAAGGTGTAGACTTTGCCAAACGCGACCCGCGCATTCTCTACGACTTACATAAATGACGGAAGGACACCAAGATGCCGTTACAATGGCAGCCTATTTACCTCAGCCACGCATAGGAGAGAAGTTCTCATCTAAGATAGATATCGAAGGATTAAAGCGATTTAACCCTGAACTCGCCGACGTTTTAGACAACCTTACTCCCACTTCTTATGCCGATTTAATCTTCAACAAGATAGAGAAAATCGTAAAAGATAACAGCCGTTACCTTAGTATTGCACGCACACCGTCCGACCTTTACGAAGATAAACGCAAGGGACGCAAGAGCATTATGTTTGCAATTGAAAATGGTTTAGCCTTAGAAGGCGACCTTTCCAACGTGAAATACTTCGCACAACGTGGTGTTACGTACATCACACTGTGCCATAATGGCGACAATGACATCTGTGATTCAGCACGAGGGAGCAATCTTCACGGAGGTGTAAGCAAGTTTGGTATTGAAGTAATCAAGGAAATGAACCGCAACGGCATTATGGTAGACCTCAGCCACGGCAGCGAAAAGAGTTTCTACGACGCTCTTGAAATAAGCAGTCAGCCCATTGTTTGCAGTCATTCCAATAGCAAAGCCCTTTGCGATGTGCCTCGAAACCTTACCGACGACCAGCTGAAAGCATTAGCAAAGAAAGGCGGTGTGGCACACATAACGCTTTATCAAGGTTTCTTACGTAAAGGAGAAACAGCCTCAATTCTCGATGCTATCGCGCATTTAGAGCACGCCATTGATGTAATGGGCATTGACCACGTAGGTATCGGAACAGATTTCGACGGAGACGGAACAGTACGTGGAATGGCAGATGCAAGCGAAATGATAAACTTCACCCGCCATTTGCTTGCTCGCAAATATAGCGAACGTGACATAGAAAAGATATGGGGAGGCAACTGGCTGCGCGTAATGGCACAGGTACAGGCTGCCAAACAAAAATAAAAAGAACAACGATGAACGGAAAAATAAAGTTTTTATGTAATGGTATGGCAGTACTTTCCTTACTGCCTTCGCCTTTGGTTGCAAAGGACAGTCGTCTAACAAGAGCACCGAACCCAGCGATACAGTGGCAACAGCAAAGCCCGTTGGTCCTAAATTCAACCCCGATTCGGCATTCGCCTATACTGCAGCGCAATGCGATTTCGGCCCTCGCACAATGAATTCGTCGGCTCATGACAAGTGCGAACAATGGATTATCAAGAAGTTTAAGCAATACGGATGCGATGTTCAGACCCAGAAAGCTGACTTAAAAGCCTTCGATGGTACAACATTAAAATCGACAAACATCATCGCTCGTACCAATCCTAATGCACAACGACGTATCTTGCTTTGTGCACATTGGGATAGTCGACCATGGGCAGACAACGATCCTGATTCAACAAACCATAAGAAACCCGTTATGGCAGCCAACGACGGAGCCTCTGGTGTTGGCGTTATGATAGAGTTAGCACGCCAGTTACAGGCAGACAGCACGCTGAATGTAGGTGTCGATTTTGTTTGTTTCGATGCTGAAGACTGGGGTGTTCCGCAGTGGGAAACCAACTATCAAGAGCAGTCGGGCGATAGTTGGGCTTTAGGTTCCAACTATTTTGCAAAGAACTTGCCCCTCGCCGTTCGTCCTGAATTTGGCATTCTACTCGATATGGTAGGTGGCGAAGGCGCTCAATTCTATAAGGAAGGCGTTTCAATACAATTTGCACCAGACGTTGTAAACCGTGTTTGGGAAGCAGCAAAGAGTGCTGGTTTTGAGGCGTACTTCCCCACAGCGACAGGCGGAATGGTTACCGACGACCACTATCCGCTCAACAAAATAGCAAGCATTCCTACGATAGATATCATTCCTTACTATCCTGATTGCGCTCAAAGTTCGTTCGGTCCTACATGGCATACCGTCAACGATACGATGGAACATATAGACCGCTCTACTTTACAGGCTGTTGGTCAGACCATCATTCAGGTACTTTACAGTATGTAAGATTGCCATTGCCACTGCATACGCTCTAATAAGTTGTAAGCTCAAAATGAAGAAATCAGTACTCACAATAGTTGCTTTAATCCTCCTTGTGGGGTGTTCAAAGCAACCTAAACAGCACCACCCAGTTGTCAATTTCACCGATGAAGTACGATTAAAGACTACTCCTGTGAAAGACCAAGGCTCCAGTTCGCTATGCTGGGTGTATGCTATGCTTGCCACAATAGAGACCGAACACCTTATGAAAGGCGACTCTGTAAACCTCAGTCCCGACTATGTGGCACGTATGTACCTTATGGAACAGGCTAAACAAAGCCTACTAATAAGGTCTAGAAGTAATGCTTCTGCCAACAGAAGTGCCACTATTACAACACGTGGTATGGCTTCTATGTTGATAGACCTTATACAAACGTATGGTTTATTCCCCTTTGACGCATACCATAAGCGCGAAAATGCCGACTACAAAGTGATTACACGCAAGCTCGAACGGGCAATTTTATCGCCCAAGACAAACACTTTAGCCGAGCAAGTGAACTATATCGATGCGCTATTGGACGACAAAATCGGTTTTATACCAAAGCAAGTATTTCTTTATCGCGCCACTTACACCCCGCAGCAGTTTGCTCGCAGCGTGTGTAAGAACAACGAATACTTAGGATTAACAAGCTTACGCACCACCCTTTCGGCGAGTTCTTCCCATTAGAAGTGCCCGATAACTATTTCCACAATACATTCTTGAACGTTCCTATCGACACTTTGATGCACCGAATTGAACAATCTGTCCGCTCTGGACACCCTGTTTGCTGGGAGGGCGATACCTCTGAAGATGGCTTTTCGTTTGCTGAAGGTGTAGCAAAGTTGGACAACGACAACCAACAACCAACACAGGCAGACCGCCAAAGGGCCTTCGAAACCTACCGAACCACTGACGACCACTGTATGGAAATTGTGGGAATAGCCCACGATAAGGCTGGCAACAAATACTTCTGCTGCAAGAATAGTTGGGGTAAAAACAATCGTTTTGATGGCTTTATGTACCTAAGTTACAACTATGTGCGGCTGAAAACTATTGCCGCCTACGTTGTAAGAACCTAAGAAACTATCGCTTGCGCACTTCTAAATATTCTTTGAAGTGCGCAAGAAAGGCTCCGGTAACGTGTATAATCTCGTTGCCTATGTAAATACAATCGTTCCTATCCACCTTTCTTATTTTATCTAAAGCTACAATATACGAACGGTTTACACGCATAAAATCGTTGTTAGGCAACAACTCTTCTGCCGTTTTCATTGTCATGTGTGTAACCAATCGTCGGTCGGAAAGGTGGAAAATAACGTAATCTTTCATTCCTTCCACATATATAACATCGCTCAACGACACTTGCTGTAGCTCTCCATCTACTTTCAGAAACACCGTTGTGTGCTGGTTGTTGAGTGGTTGCGACGCCATTTCAAACCATTTTTTAGCCTTTTCGGCAGCCGCAAGAAACTTGTTATAGCGTATCGGCTTCAGCAGAAAGTCGAGCGCATTCACTTCGTAACTATCGAAAGCATATTCCTTGAAGGCTGTGGTAAAGATGATTCGGGTATGCGATGGTACCATGTGCGAAAGCTCCATACCGTCCATATCGGGCATTTGTATATCGAGAAATAGCACGTCTGCACTATCGTTTACTATGGTTTGCAAAGCCGCAACCGAGTCGGTAAACGATGCTTTGAGTGTCAAAAAGGGTGTACGCTCTATGAAGTTCTCCAATAAGCGGATAGCCAGCGGTTCGTCATCGACGATGATACACGATAAATTCATAGGCAAATATTAACTCGTTACATTTATTTTTATACTCAACTTATAAACTCCCTGCTCCAGCGTTTGGTGCATTTCATAGCGTTTGGCATACATCAATTCCAAGCGTTTGCGCATATTTTCTGTTCCAATGCCGCTACCGCTACGACCGCAATTGCCTTTCGGATAGTTACTATTCTGGCACGAGAACAAGACAATCCCCTTGTCTTCAGTCAACGAAATATCTATAAACGATGGCTTTCCGTTACTTACGCCGTGCTTAAAAGCGTTCTCAATGGGCGACAAGAACAGCATAGGAGCAATGGTTAGTGCCGTGTTGGACGTATCAAAATGCGTCGTTATCTTCACATTTTTGTCGCAACGCAGTGCCATAAGAGAGATGTAGTTCTTCATAAAATCAATTTCTCCACTCAATGGAACCTCTTTTTGTTGCGTTTCGTAGAGTGCATAACGCAGCAAATCGGATAGTTCGCCAATGGAGTTTTGCGCCTCATCGGCATCAATCTGTGTTAAAGAAGAGATGTTATTTAGTGTGTTAAACAGGAAGTGCGGGTTCAGTTGATTCTTTAGCCAAGCCAATTCGGCTTCTGTATTGCGCTGTTTTTCTTCTAAAAGTTGTTTCTGAAGATTGTTCTGTCGTATGAAGTAGCGTACAGATATAGCGGCAATCGCCACGACATAGTTAAGAACCAGCCAGATGATAGCGAACTGATAGTGGTACAAATGTACCACCACACCATGGTCTGTATTGCTGCGTGGGAAGAACAAGTCGTAGTTCAGTAAAAATACCAAGGCAAATTCTACCAACCAAAACAACCATCGGTGCAGCTTACTTTTATCTTCGTAGAGATACGGAACAAGCACATAGAAGTTTGCCATAAAGACCACGAGGAGCAGAAAGAACATAACAGCGTTGGTGCGCACCGAAGCCGTTGCCACCCATGGGTCGCGTTCGGTGATATATACCACCACACACCACGTTGCAGTAAGCATTAAGTAAATGCCTATCTGTGCAAGAAATATAAGTATATTGCGCTTCTTTAACCACGCCTTCATTGTTTCCAACATTGCTTTTACTATTGTAAAGGTATTCCTATTTGCATACAAAGATAATTTTATTCCACCATACCTACAAATTATTTTCGACGAGTAATGCTCCTTGCTTCGACGAAATACAAATAAATAGAGAATGTAAAAGTAAATATAAGTCTTTCTAACACGAAGTTTGAGTAACGATTTAGAGATGGTAGACCTATCCTTCTACAAACTGATTGTTTCGCGATACCTGTATAAAATAGCCTTTTAATGGTCTGAAATATAGCCATTGAGAAGCTTTTTATATGGGTGGAGAAAGACCATACCAATGTAAATATTTTTCAGCAACACCATTACCATATAACACCTTATGTATCAATATATTGCAATACCCATTGTTTTATATTGCAAAAGAGCCTGTTTTGCTGAGTAAAAGAGCCTATATTGCAGCGCAAAACAGGCACTTTTGCATTGCGAAACCGATATTATTGTTTTCAGCTGTTATTTTTTTTACAAAACAAGAGTATTTTCCTTGTAAAGTCTCCCTTATATCCTTTACGGATTAGAGGATTTATTGCAGGGGCAGAACACACTCCGTTTCCAGTTTCTAAACATCTCTTTTATCGTATTATGAAGATGGTAATTCGTGGCTCTACAATGCACTAAACGGCCCAAAAATATAAAAAGCGTGAGGGTCTGATGTACATAATGCAATTTCAAACAATACGTTTTTTTACGTTGTAATTTAATTTATATTACACAAAACAGTTGCTTTCGATAACTTAAATAATTGATATTTTTGCCAAAGCATTAAAAAATACCTCTCTGTTCGCTTTGCGCATCATCGGTAATTCGTTATCTTTGCAACATAAATAGAAGCATACTATTGAAATATATGGAAGATTTAAGGAAAACATTTGCAGGCAAACTGCTCGGTATTAAAGCTATTAAGTTGCAACCCAACGACCCTTTCACATGGGCAAGCGGATGGAAATCGCCTTTCTACTGCGACAATCGTAAAACCTTGTCGTACCACGATGTGCGCTCATTCGTAAAGTTAGAACTTGTACACGCTATCTTAGCGCACTTCCCAGAGGCCACTGCTGTGGCTGGAGTAGCTACTGGCGCCATTGCACAAGGGGCATTAGTGGCTGAAGAACTGGCTATGCCGTATGCCTATGTGCGCCCAAAACCAAAGGACCACGGTATGAAAAACCAGATAGAAGGGCAACTACCAGAAGGTGCAAAGGTTGTTGTGGTAGAAGATTTAATATCTACTGGAGGCTCATCTCTTAAGGCTGTGGCTGCATTACGCGAGGCTGGCTTTGACGTAGTAGGCATGGTAGCTTCTTATACCTATGGTTTCCCCTGTGGCAGAAGAGGCTTTTAACGAAGCAAACGTACAGTTGGTAACACTCACCGACTATCAAAGCGTAGTGGAAAAAGCTTTGGAAACAGGATATATTAATAAGGAAGACGTGCCAATGCTTGATGAATGGCGCAAGGATCCTGCTAATTGGAAGAAGTAATAATGAGTAAATTTGAAAGTAGCGTAAAGCAGATTGCTTATCCTCAACAAAGTGTTTACAACATGTTGAGCGACCTTACAAACATTGAACGCGTTAAGGATAAAGTGCCAGAAGATAAGTTGAAGGACTTAACTTTCGACAAAGACACTATCTCTATAAGCGTTGATCCAGTGGGACAGATATCTATGCGCATCATAGAACGCGACGAACCAAAGACCATTAAGTTTGCAAGCGAAAACTCACCGATGTCGTTTAACTTCTGGATTCAGATTCTTCCAGTAGACGAAACATCTTCAAAGATGAAGCTAACCATTGATGCTGACATTCCTTTCTTTGCAAAAAGCATGGTTTCTGGACCTTTGCAAGAAGGCATAGAAAAGATTGCCAACGCCTTGGCAATGATTCCTTTCGAATAGAAAAAAAACGAAACTAAGATTGGAAGGGCGTGATTTTTCACGCACCTTTCACAAAGTTTCGCTTTCAAAATGACTATTATTTGCTTTTCAAGGTATTAGGAATATATAGGGTAATGCGGTGTTAGAGAAAGTCGGACCAATGTTATTACAATTGTCCAGCCTCTACTTGCAACACTATTCGCTCCACAAGACGGTCGGAACCTTGAGGGTCGTATCGCTTTTTAAGGCTAGCACCAAACACCCAAGCAAAGGCTTGATAGAAGCCAGCACGCACTGGACCGAGGAAAGCTTGTATGAGTTCGTAACCCGTAGAGTGGGTTTCGCGGTCGATAAGCTTAATAAGGAGTTTTCCTTGTGAATAACTTAGCTTCTTAATACGTGGGGTGTACTCCTCTTTCAAGTCCTTTTCAACGGCTTTCATGTGCTCGTCACGTTCCCTTTTCGTAGGAATCGTCTGGAGATAAGCACCTGTTTCCAAGATAATTTGGTTGCATTCTTTCGCCAATGGCAACACCTTTTTAATATTATATACAAGGCGGTTGTATTCGTTACGCTGTTTATCGTTCTTAAATTCCATAGGCGGAAAGATGTAAATCTTGTTAGTTCGCACGTATTGTATGCTGTCTCCGCCTACCTTTGCCTTGCCAATATGCACCATTGGTACAAATGTGGGAGAGTTTAAATCTACCACACGGTCTTCAGGATTGATATGTTCTTGAGATGAAACGCCCATAGCGACTAACAAGAACCAAAGGAAAAGTATTATTCTATAGTGTATCATAACGACAGCAAAAGTAACAATAATTTCACAATCAAGTGCTTTTTTATATTATTTTATGGTTTTCTAAACTCAATAAATGCAACAATTTATCGTTAACATATAATAGGGTTAAATTGAAAAAATATAAATTGTCATGAAATTAAGAAGTTTTATAGGAAAAGGCATAATAGCACTTCTGCGCTGAACGTAGCCACAGCTTGTAGCGACATGGTAGACTACGAGTTCAGCAATTACCACTGTAACCTTGCAATTGACAACAATGTGCATCTTGATGCAACGCTTGCCAGTTCGATGAACCATCTATCGCCAGGTGTATTTACAACAATAAAGCCTGACAATAAAGATGGAGTGTATTACTTTCACTTTCAAAACAATCAGGGTTTGGTGTCGGAAAAACGATTCAATGCCATTGATGAGCGTTTGCAAAGCCATCTGCGTATTGGTATGAACAAAGGTCTTATAGTGGGCTTTGGCAATCTGGACGCACCTGCAAGGTTCTATGCCTACGACTTACAATGCCCAAATTGCTTTGATATAAACTCTCTACCGTTCCGCTCTTTCGAGCTAACAATAAGCGGAACAGGTTTTGCTACTTGTAAAACATGCCAGAGAACATACAATCTTAACACTGGTGGAAACATTGTAAGTGGCGATAGAGGCAAAACATTAACACGCTATAGAGCAAATACAGCGGGACCAAATGGAATGCTGAGTGTACGTTAAGCATTGTATCAAGCATAAAATTAATAAAGATTAAAGGCTAAAATACAAAAAAACATCAATTATCTTGTGAAATCCGATATTTAGCATTATCTTTGCACTCGGTTTGCCGCAATGGTGGAATTGGTAGACACGAGGGACTTAAAATCCCTTGGCCAGTAATGGCTGTGCGGGTTCAAGTCCCGCTCGCGGCACTTTTTTAGATTGCGTATTCGTACGCATACAAATGAAAAGCATATAAGAGCGTTTGCTCTCAATAAGCTTTTTGCTTTTTATAAAACCTAATTAAACATCGTCCGTATGAAACGAATAGTTTATCTCTTCTTACTTTCTATACTATTAGTTTCATGTGGTGAACGCAACGGATACTTTAAATTGATGGTAGATTGCTGCATGTAAATCAAGGACAACTATTTGTTTATAGTCCTGAAGGAGTCATGAACGGACTTGATACCATTCAAATCAATGGCGGACGATTTACTTATGAAATACCATGTCAGTTCGATGGTACGCTTATTCTCGTATTCCCAAACTATTCTACCCATGTAATCTTTGCTGAACCAGGCGAAGCTGTGGAAATAAAAGCTGACGCTTCACACCTAAAAGAGATGGAAGTGAAGGGGACAGACAACAATGAACTGATGGGACAGTTCCGCAAACAAACGGCAATGGCGTCTCCACCAGAAGAAGTTAAGCTTGCAACTCAGTTTGTAAAGAACCACCCTGACTCTCCTGTAAGCATATACATAATAGAGCGTTACCTTGTTTCGAATAAAAGAGCGAACCTAAAGGAAACAACTGAACTCGTAAAACTGATGGAGAAAGAACAACCAGAAAATGGCGCTTTGGCACGTTTAAAACAGTATTTACAGGGTTTACAAAATGGAAATGTAGGGCAACCATTGCCTAAATTCACAGCAAAAGACCTGAATGGCAATATCATTAACAGCGCTAAACTAAAGGGTAAAAATACCATTATTTGCTCATGGGCATCTTGGAACGATGACAGTAGAGACATTCTTATGACGCTTAATAGTATAGCACAAAAGGATTCAACTACGATAATCGGTATTTGTCTCGATCCATCACCCAATGAAGCAAGAAGATATATCAAGGAAAACAATATAACATTTCCCAACATCTGCGATGGAGAGATGCTGGAAAGCAAACTTATAAAGACTCTTGGGCTAACATTAATCCCTGACAACATCATTGCAAACAAGGGCAAAATAACTGAACGAAGGGTAAGTGCTAACATGCTCAGAGGACGAATGATAAAGTTAGAAATCTAATTCATGCTTGTAAAAACTTATTGTGCTGCTGTAAACGGAATGGAGGTTACCACAGTTACAGTGGAAGTTAGCATTACAAGGGGAGTGATGTTTCATCTCACTGGATTGGCTGATGTGGCTGTAAAAGAAAGCCACGACCGCATTGCCGCAGCACTATTGAATAATGGATATCAGTTTCCTGTCGCGGATATCACAGCCAATCTTGCTCCCGCAGACTTACGTAAAGAGGGTTCAAGTTTTGACTTACCACTTGCAATTGCTATCCTTGGTGCAACCGAAAAAATAGCTTCCGACCATCTTGGTAAGTATATGCTGGTAGGAGAACTAAGCCTTGATGGTACATTGCAACCTATTAAAGGAGCATTGCCAATAGCAATTAAAGCAAGAGCAGAGAAGTTCAAAGGACTTATCGTACCAAAAGCAAACGAACATGAAGCCGCCGTAGTAGATACACTTGAGGTATACGGAATGAATAATATAGGCGAAGTTATAAGTTTCCTTAACGACGCTTATACGCAGGCACCATGCAAAGTAGACACACGAAAAGAGTTTTATGAAAATCAATATATTAGCGATTTAGACTTCGCAGAGGTTCGAGGACAGGAGAATGTAAAGCGAGCTTTGGAGGTCGCAGCGGCTGGTTCGCACAACGTTATTATGATAGGACCACCCGGAAGTGGCAAAAGTATGATGGCAAAGCGACTTCCTTCCATACTTCCACCATTGGCATTAACCGAGAGTTTAGAGACTACGCAGATACATTCTATTGCTGGAAAGCTAAAGAAAAATACAGGACTCATCACTCAACGTCCGTTCCGAAGCCCGCACCACACCATCTCTGAAATTGCTTTAGTGGGCGGAGGAACCAACCCTATGCCTGGTGAAATAACCTTAGCCCATAATGGAGTCTATTCTGCGACGAACTTCCAGAGTTCAGCAAGCATACCCTTGAAGTCTTACGCCAACCTTTAGAGGACCGTGCAATTACTATTTCGCGCGCCAAATATACTGTTACTTATCCTTGTAGTTTCATGTTTGTAGCCAGCATGAACCCTTGTCCTTGTGGCTATTATGGAGATATTACACATCATTGTGTTTGTTCTCCAGGACAGATACAACGCTATCTTTCTAAGATTTCAGGACCTTTACTCGATCGTATTGATATTCAATGCGAGATTTCTCCACTCCCTTTCAAAGATCTTTCCAAAGCTGAGCAAGGCGAATCAAGTGCTAATATTCGCGAACGAGTATTGAAAGCGCGCAGTATTCAGACCGAAAGATTTAAGAATTACCCCAATATTCATTGTAATGCACAGATGTCTGAACGCATGATTCACGAATTTGCAGAACCTGATGAGCAATCGCTTGAAATACTTCGTAAGGCCATGGAAAGTTTGAAATTATCGGCCCGTGCTTATAATCGTATTCTGAAAGTAGCACGAACCATTGCTGATCTCGAAGCATCACCGAAGGTTCAAGTCCATCATATTGCCGAAGCCATTGGTTACAGAAGCCTAGACAGGGGTGATTGGGGCGAAAGATAATACTGTTTTTATTTTGCTATGTTTTTAGTTTGCAGTACCTTTGCAACCTGATATAATATAGAATTAGAATGCGTAAGAAACAAATTCTTCTCATTAACGATATTGCTGGATATGGTAAGGTAGCCACAGCAGCAATGCTACCAATCTTGTCTTATCTTGGTCATCCAGTGTATAATTTGCCAACAGCATTGGTTTCTAATACATTGGACTATGGCAAATTTCGCATCCTTGAAACCACCGATTACATTAAAGAGGTATTTCCTATTTGGAAAGAATTAGGCTTCCAATACGATTCTATCGCCACTGGCTTCATTGCATCAGAGCGCCAAGCCAAGCTTATATCAGCTTATTGTCGTGAGCAGGCTGCCACTGGTACAATGATATTTGTAGACCCTATCATGGGCGATGAAGGTAAATTATATAATGGTGTTACGCCAGCAACCATCAATTCGATGCGCGAAATGATTAGCGTTGCCGACCTTTGCTTCCCCAATCATACCGAAGCGTGCTATCTTACCGATTCTGAATACAACGCTAAAGGCGTAACGAAAGAAGAAGGTTTCGAGCTTATTAAGAAGTTAAGACAGATAGGAACGAAGTCAGTACTTATTACTTCGATACATATCGACGGCCAACCCTCTGTGATAGGATACAACCATCGCAACGACAAATACTTTAGTTTGCCTTACAATGAAATCCCTGTGCATTTTCCTGGTACTGGAGATATCTTCTCAGCCATCCTCATTGGTCACCTGCTTGACGATGAACCACTCATAGATAGTACCCAAAAAGCCATAGACGGAGTTTACAAACTCATTGAACTCAATAAGGAAAACGAGGATAAAAATAGAGGAATACCTCTCGAACAGTATTTGGATATACTATAAGTAACATCACATTTAACTGCTAAGAATGGCTTAAAGATAGTAAGATGGATTGGATAAACGGACTTTTTAATATTCACTCAGCACTTCAAGGCGTTATTATCGTTTCGCTTGTATGCGCTATTGGACTTGGTTTAGGTAAGATTAAGTTCGGTGGAGTTTCTTTAGGCGTTGCCTTTGTGTTCTTTGTTGGCATCGCTGTAGGAAACTTTGGTTTCAACATAGACACACAAATGCTTAACTATTGCGAGACTTTTGGTCTTGTATTGTTTGTTTACACGTTAGGATTACACGTTGGTCCTAACTTTTTTAGTTCCCTTCTTCACGAAGGAAAAGCCTTAAATATGTGGTCGTTAGCTGTCATTTTACTTGGAACCGTTATGGCTATTGGACTCACATATACCCTCAACATTCCTATGAGCGACATGGTTGGTATTCTCAGTGGAGCCACAACCAACACGCCAGCCCTCGGTGCAGCACAACAGGCTTTAGAGCATATTGGTGTAAGCGGTGGCCGTGCTGCCCTTGCAACAGCCGTTACATACCCACTCGGTGTTGTTGGTGTTATCTTCGCAATGATAATCTTACGTAAGTTCTTTGTAAAGCCTCAAGACTTAGAAATAAAAGGCAGCGATGAGGAAAACCATACTTATGTAGGACAATATGTTGTTGTAAATCCTGCCGTTATTGGCAAAACCATTGCAGAAGTATCGCAAGGTTCTCATACCAAATTTATTATTTCGCGCATCTGGCGTGACGAAAAAGTAATACTTCCGCAGGGAACAACCCAACTGGAAAACCACGATAACCTTCTCGTTATAGCCAATAAGGACGACGTTGCCAGCATGGAAATACTCTTTGGACAGACTGTTCGTCGCGATTGGAATAAGGAACAGATAGATTGGAACAATATTGATTCGAACATTGAAAGCCGCATTATCGTACTCACAAAGCATGAACTGAACGGCAAACGACTTGGGCAGTTACAGTTGCGTGATATATATGGTGTAAACGTCAGCCGTGTATTACGTGGTGACATTAAGCTACTTGCTACCCAAGACTTGCGTTTACGCTACGGCGACCACCTTACAGTTGTCGGCACTCCCCATGCTGTTGATAATGCGGAACATTTCTTGGCAATTCCATAAGAACTCTGAACGAACCTAATCTTGGCAATATCTTCCTCGGAATGATACTTGGTCTTGCTCTCGGAACCATTCCTTTTACGTTGCCTGGCATGGATTCTCCAATCCGTTTAGGTATTGCTGGCGGTCCAATTATTATGGGAATCTTGGTCGGAACATTTGCTCCGCGCCTGCACATGATTTCTTATACCACTCGAAGCGCATCGCTTATGCTGCGCAAATTAGGTCTTTCGCTATATTTGGCATGTATCGGTTTAGATGCAGGTAAAGACTTCTTAGACACCGTTATCCGTCCCGAAGGTTTAATGTGGGTGGGATTAGGCTTCCTGCTTACGGTACTTCCTATCATTATTATTGCCCTTATTGCCTTACGAACGAAGAAATACGACTTTGGTACAATCTGTGGAATCCTCTGCGGTGCAATGGCAAATCCGATGGCGTTGGTTTATGCTAACGACACCACCAAGGGCGAAACATCTAACATTAGTTATGCTACGGTTTATCCGTTGGGAATGTTTATCCGAGTGATCATTGCCCAAGTGCTGGTAATGTTCTTTGTTTAGCAAGACTTAAAAAGCAATATTAGCTTATATTTTCTTCTCGAAACGAATGCGTTTTCCCGTCGTTGGATGCGTAAATTCAAGATATTCAGCGTGCAGATAGAGTCTATCTGCACGTTTTCCGTATAGGGTGTCACCAAGAATAGGACACGACAATCCTTCAGAATGTGCACAATGCACCCGCAACTGGTGCGTGCGTCCAGTAATAGGACATAACTCTACCTTTACCGCCTCGTTGTAACGACTATCTTGTAAAGGTGTTTTTCCTACTATTTTATAATGTGTTATAGCAGTCTTTCCTTTGTTTTTGTCTACTATTTGGCGCGGTCGATCGACCGCATCGGCACACAATGGCAACGAAATAGTGCCTTCACTGGGCAACCCTACCCTATTTAATAAGGTGGCGTCCAACAAGGCTATATAGCGTTTTCTCACCATTTTTGCTTTAAATTGTGCCTGCAAATGCTTATGTGCTTCCTTATTTCGTGCCACAACAAGCAATCCGCTGGTTGCCATATCAAGGCGATGCACAATGATGGGGGTAGTCTCCTCGTAACCCCAACGCTGGCGAAGAATAGCCTCAACCGACTGCTGTTTGCTACGTCCAGGCACTGTAAGCATACCGCTTGGCTTGACTATGACAGCCAAATCGCGGTCTTCGTAAACGATATCAATACTTTGTTTGGCTTCCACTTCCAACGCATTGGCAGCTACATTCATACCTTTCAGCATCCAAGTTAGCAAGGGTTTGCACTTTCCATTGCATGCAGGATAGAACTGTCCGTGCTGTCTTATCTCGGTTTTAGGGGGCTCTCCCCACCAGAACATCGCCATTTCTACTGGTCGCATGCCGTGTGTAAAAGCATATTGAAGTAATTTTGGTTCGCAACATTCGCCTGTTCCAGATGGTGGAAACAGCGTTATCTGCTCTCCCACAGTGGCAAAATGCGTAGCAAACACAGACTGTGGACGATTCAAAATATAGTAATTGCGAAAGATAGAAAGTAAATCGCTGCGCTCACCCTGAGCATTCAAGAAAGTAAATTGCGAGAAAAGCCAACGCTGCAGATAGTCCGACTTAAGCTTACGGTCATTCTTTAACCCTGATATCCTACTGCTATACGCTTCCACTTCGGCTTCTGCCTCTTGTAACAGCGCTGCATAACGCTTCTTTATGCGGTGCAATTCTGCCTTCATATACTGACTTTCGCGTATCATCTCCCTTTGTTCGTCTTCCGAAACAATAGCTTTTCCCTTCCTCCGCTCGTCGCGTAAACGTTTCGCAATAGCCATTTTTTGTTGTGCTTCTGCAACAACCTGCTGTGCTTCTACCTTGAGATCAGCAAATTTTTTTATTGCTTTTTCGTAATCGTCCGACTGCTTTAAAACTTCAATTTCGTGGTTTAAAGCAGTTATTTCGGCTTCATGTATTTTGAAATACCCATTAGGTTGTAAGTAATCGAACACAAGTGGAACAAAGCTATCGTCACTAATACCTTCTAACTGACCTGAGTAGGCTTGCAGATAGCCTAACTTTCCCCCGTATTCTACTATTAGTACACCAAACATTTTGCCTTCTTTTAGCATAGGAAGCGACTGCTGCAACAACGTAACAGCACAGTGCGCAAGCGGAGAGGGCTCATAATAGAAAGGATTGGGAAAGACTTTCATCTTGCCCATCGCTTCCTTTTCATTGCCAGTTGGCAACCTATGAAAACACTTATCCTCCATTTTTACTTCTTCTATCCTGCCAAAGAATAGCATTGCAAATATACTGCTTTTCAATGGCAATACGCTTATTACACTTCAAATAAATACTATTTAGCCTACAATTTGAAAAGTTTTGTTAAGAAAAACACCCTTTCTTACATATATACCAAACTAAAGTAAAAAAACAAAAGAATTAATATTTATATCTTTCACGATATATTTTAAGTTCTTATCTTTGCACTCGTAAAACAAAAGATAATAGTTCGGGTGTTTTAAAAACATGCAATATAAAAAACCAAGGATAGCGATTTACAAAATCAGGAAACAAATAATAAAGGTAGAACAATGGACAAAAAGACAATATACGACTTTATAGTCAAGGACAAAAAAGGCAACGATGTAAGCCTTTCAACATACAAAGGCAAGGTTATTTTGGTTGTTAACACTGCTAGCAAATGTGGTTTTACTCCACAGTTCGAGGGATTAGAGAAGTTATGGAAGGACTTTGGAGACAAAGGTTTACAGGTAATTGGATTCCCATGTAACCAGTTTGCCAATCAAGAATCGGGCACCGACGACCAAATTCAAGAGTTTTGCTCGCTCAATTATGGCGTTACCTTCCCTATAATGAAGAAGATTAAGGTGAACGGAAGCGAGGCAGATCCATTGTATAAATGGCTGAAAAGCGAAAAAGGTGGTTTCCTTACAAGTGCCATTAAGTGGAATTTCACAAAGTTCTTAATCAACAAAGAAGGTGAGGTTGTGGGCAGATTCGGACCTACCACAAGCCCTGCGAGTATAGAAAAGTATATCGTAAAGGAACTAAATAGATAAGTAACAATGGCAAACGATGCACTTCTTTTAGACAATCAGTTCTGCTTTCGCTTCTATACAGTGTCGCGTTTAATCGTCAAACACTATCAGCCTTTCCTCACAAAGTTAGGCATTACCTATCCGCAATACTTAGTTTTGCTGGTTCTTTGGGAACAAAACGACATGCCGGTAAACGACATTGCCAAGCGCTTATACTTAGAAACAAATACGGTAACACCTATTTTGCAACGCATGGAGAAGCAAAAAATAATTGTCCGCAAGAAGGATAAGCAAGACCATCGTAAGGTTATTGTATCGCTCACAGCACATGGTGAGGAGCTGGAAAGTTGGCAAAGGACATTCCATCGGCAATGGCCAACACTGTATCGGAAGATGTAAAACAGCACTTCATCAACTGCAATGCCGAAGCAAAGAAGCTATTAGACAGGATGATAGCTGAGTTATTATAAAATAAAATAGGATTCACAACATTAAAAAAAATATTATTTTATGCCCACAGACTTTAGGTTTGTGGGCATTTTCTTTTAATCATCTGATGGTAAAACATAGTATTCAAAATCTTGCAAAATTCATTTTCACTTCTTATTAGAATCCTGGCAAGTCTGCTATAAAAGTGTAAATATTTTTTCAAAGCACATAAACCATATAACTACCTTGCTACCAACATGTTGCAATACCCATTGTTTTACACTGTAAAAGTGCCTGTTTTGAACGGCAAAAGCGCCTATATTGCAACGCAAAACAGGCTCTTTTGCAAAGCAAAACCATTTCTTTCGTTTTAGCTTACTACTTTCTTTACAAAATAAGTACTATTGTAAGGCTATTCCGTAAGCATTCTTTCGTCTATTCATTGAGGTTTTTTCAATAATGTTATAGACTTACAAAAACTTACTGTTGCTTGCCTATCTGAAAGATATTCCTTACATTTGTAGCAAATAAACGAGCATCATTAACAACGTAAAGAAGTTGAGAACCAATTGCAAACAGGTACTATCTATCTTGCAAAATATAGCGAAAATATGCTCGTTTGCCGAATATAATAGAATATAAATACTCATTAAATGGTATCAAACAAAGATATTTACTTCGGAGATGAATTGGAAACAAGTATCTTTCTCGATGCTTTAAAGAAGAAAGTGCGCATCGTTTTGTCTGACGATTTAGAGGCATCAGAGCAAGAACTCACCGAAGAATACAAACAAAGGATAGTGCAATTTCTTGAAGAAATTAGTATATGGTACGACAAAACCACTGTTGCTGTTAAGCAATATGCTGATAATAAATATAGCATTAAGGATATTTCCGACTCTGATATAGAGTTAATGGCTATATTTATACTATTCGAACAAGACGAACCAGACCTATTTGGACTGAGTTACAGAACCAAATTCGATGTAGAACATGGCTGTGGAATAAAGTTGAAAGGCAACAACCAACAGTTTGAAATCGTCGAAATAGGTTGTGCAGATGTTGCCTTTTGCTAATTAAAAGCCATCGTACAATCACATTATAAACAACTTATTACAGAACATAACTAACGAAATTGAATTTATGGCAGTATTAGAACAAGAGCTATTTGACAAGGTAATTGAATACGGCAAGGAAGCTATTACAAAATATAACGACGGAAAATACGACGACGCTTTTGCATTAGCAGAGCAAGGTTGGGCACAATTTCCAACACCAGTAGAGAACTGGAACCAAGCATATAACTATGCAAAGTCGTTCTTTGGAAAGGCTTTAGGGCGTCAAGACTTTGACGAAGCCAAGAAATGGCTAAATAGATTGATAGACAATAACAACAATCTGCACCTGTCAGACGAGGAAATTCGGTTCTTAATGGGCCAGTATTGCTATGAGAAAAAAGATAAAAAACAAGCCTTTGAGCATTGGGATATCTTGGTAAAAGAAACAGGTTTCAGATACTTTACAAACGCTAAGCCTGAGTATTCGGAGTTTTATAAGAACTATAAAGATACAGAAGATGATACGGAAGAACTATCTTCTGAACAATACGAAGCTATCTGCGACCTATTAGATAAAGGCGATGAACTATCTGAAGAAGGTAAATACAAGGAGGCTATCTCCACATACGAAGAAGCCTTAAAGGGCTTACCTGAACCCAAAGAAGACTGGGATATCTTCGACACAATTGTTGTTTGCATTGGCGATTCCTATTACGAAATAGAACAATATGAAAAGGCTAACACATACTACTCTATGTCTTTAGTTTCTGGAAATGGTGTAGAAAACCCGTATGTGTGGTATGTTAAAGGACGAAACCATATCAAATTGGGAGATATAGAGAACGGAACCGATGCACTGATGCGCGCTTATATGTTGGACGGAACAAACATATTTAAGAGCGATGACAACGAATTCTTGCAGTACATCGAAAAGTATATCGACGAGAAAGAATAACTATAGAAATACAAACCATATATAAAAAAGAGATTGGACATGAACTATGATGTTTTATCTGAAGCGACAGCTGACCTTGATGCAATAGAAAAGAAACTGTCTGTAAGCCTTCCTGCCGACTACAAAGAATTTTTGTTGAAACACAATGGTATTTATACAGAGGATTCAATCGTTAAGATTGATGCCATTGAAGAGGAAACTTTACTAAATGCTTTGTTCAGTTGCGACAATCAATTAAATAGGGCTTTAACGCTCGAATATTGGAATACAGAGTATAAAGACGATATTCCTGAAGGTGCATTGCTTATTGGCGACTTCCAAGATGGTGGCTTCTTGCTCTTGATTCCTGATGGAGACGACAAGGGTGTGTACTACTACGACCATGCCTTCACGTTCGAATCGTCGGACGATGATGGCAATACTTACTTCCTTGCCGATACTTTCGACGCATTATCAATAATATTCAATAAGCCAATAAGAGCCATTAGTACACTATGGAAGCGTTCAAACTGGTAAACTTTCAGCACGAACACAACACCAATATGCCTATTGTCAGAAGCATAGAAGGTAGCGAATGCGAAGCAGTGCTGTGTGCTTTATTCCACAGTTGGCACGTAACCACGCTCGAAGAGTTCTTTAAAAAGGAAGAGCAAGAGTTTGTTTTAGTGGACAATGTAAATGCTGAAGATGATAATTTCGACTGGAACAAGGTGTTCAATCGTATAGGAATACCTGTTCCTAACGAGGTTTTCATTAACTTTGAACGCTTCAACAGCATTGATGTTTTCCTGTTTAATGACTTCTGTAAGTACTTTGGTGATATTTGGTATCCCGCTGCTGACGATATAGAAGTATTTGATGCAACTTTTAACTGGATAGTTTCCGTAAAACATTATGGATTAGTACACTATGCAAAAATAGAGAAAGTCAAGAAATGAAAGAGCCAAATAAAATAACAAAACCACAGAAGAAGAAAAAGGAATTTAGCTTCTATGCAGCACCTTTAAGTATAATCCATATTTTAGGACTGCTTGTTTTAGCTTTTCTGATAGACCATTTTATTAATTCGTTTCTGGAGTCTTCTCGTTATTTTTCACGCTATGAAAGCGCTTTACCCTATGTAATTTGTGGCTTTATAATAGTGTGTTTGCTTCGTAAAAATAGGGTTGAAATAGTTGATAACCATACATTTAATTTCTATAGAGGTGGTAAACTGAAATATACAAATACCATAGACAACTTCTTGTATATAAGATGTGCAGGACAAGGAAATATAACTTCTTCTGTCGTTTTTGCATTTAATGATAAACGAATAAGACTCGCTATGCCTTTAGTTATGTTTCCTAAACGCTTCAAATTATACGAATTAGAAAAGCTATCTGGGTATTTAAAATCACAATTCAAACTTATACAGAGGGAACATCGTACCATTTGGTGTTTCTAAATACATGTTTACCTTTTGGAATCCAGATAAAGACCAGAATTATAAGATATATTCGGAAAGCAAAGGTAGGCGCGTTTGCTGATAAATCCAATGCTAACGAAACTGTAAAAGAGAGTAATAACAAACTTTAAAACCTTTGTTTATGGCACTTATAAAGAGCAGTACACAATGGTAAAATATAGAAAAAAATAAATCAAAGATATCAGATGAAACTATTAACAATGCAGGAAATCATGCTTTTCATTATAGAAGAGACACGCGATGTAGACCCTGAAATCACAGAAGATATTATTTTAAAGGAGGCTGTTATCTCTCATTCGGAAATCGAAAAGCTAAAAAACAAACTACGTATCGATACGTTAGACGAGGTATTTGCGGAGTTAATACTTAGTTACAACTGGGGTAATCACTGCTTTTTGAGCTACCAATTCGGAGCAAACGATAAGGAAACACTGAATTGGTTGATAACAAAGAACTTGGAATATCACGACTACGACATTCTGCAACAGCTCGGTTTGATGATTATTGCTACTGGAGATCCTGCTACAATCTTATTGGAATGTGCAACAGGAAAGGTCTATGCAATCGATAGCGAGATTGCTTATGAAGACCGAATACTAATAGCTGATAACTTCGATATGCTTGTACGGGCGATGGGTACTGGGCAATACGCAGTGTGGAATGGCAAGGAAAGCGAATTCATCAGCATGATACAAGAGTCTGTAAACGCAAAAGGACTTGAGTTTTGGCGGGGATTTGTTGGCTATTACAAATAAGATATGAATGTAATACATGTATTAGAGCCTTTAGCTTCAAATGCTATGGCGGAGAAAATAAACGAGTTAGAACATACAATAGGTACTGTTTTGCCTTCTCATTTCAAGGATTTGCTGATGCAAAAATAATGTCTGCAAGCCTCATAAAAACCATTATAAGGATAAGGAAACAGAGTTCACTATTAACTATTTTCTCGGATTTTCGGAAAGCAAAAACGATGATATTATCACAACATACAACGATTATGAGGGCAGAATACCAGAGGAATTGATGCCCATTGCAAGTGTTGATGGGGGCGATTGGCTATGTATAAACAAGATAACAGGTAAGGTTTACTATTGGTTTCATGAAGAAAACGATTGGGGATTAGAGGGAAATGACAAATATCCAACACTGGTTTCGGAAAACCTTAACGACTTTATTGAAAAGCTAACCCCTACCCCTTTGCCAACAAAAGAGGAGATTAGGCGAGCAATTGCAAGCGGTAAGGTAACCATTACCCCTAAGTATGTTGAGCTGAGAAACGCTATGCGAGCAAAGGAAGGCCTACCTCCTCTCACCTTTGAAGAGTGGGATAGGCTGCTAAACGACCCTAATAGAGACGATATATAGCTTATTCTTTGAGAACGGAAGCAGGCATATTTATCAACAAAACTTTACTATTCACAAAGATATGGAATATATAATCCAACCTCTTATCGGTGTCAATGAATTTGTTTTCGGTGGATATCGGAAGGATATCTTAGCTAAAACAAGCTTAAAAATCAAAACAACCAGAGAAGAAAAAGACGGAAACAACAGTTTCATTATAGATGACTATGGCGATTTTCTTGCCTATTATAATCAGCACGACCAGCGATTATTCTTCCTCACCTTTGCTCCGTTACCTACAGTAAAACTCATTTTTGAAGGGAAAAACCTATTCGAAATGAAGGCATCAGACGTCTATCAACAGTTGTCTTCCCACGATAATATATTATTGGAAGAGGACTACGTCGGCTTCGTTTCTACTATTTTAGGCATAGATATTTATGCGCCAAATTTTGCAGACGACAAAGATTGCACATGCGAAGGCATTAGTATAGCGGTTAAAGGCTACTTTGATGCAATATACAAAGCAGAGAATTTGGATATAGATAAGCTGCTGTCGGAGGCTTTATGAATTTGTTTTTAAGACACATTGCACAAGAAAGACAACCATTTTCGGTCAAGAACAAATTGCTTTCATCGTAGCAATGAACGGCAATAACAGCAAATTATAAGTATAAAGAACGAAATTATTGTGATATGAGAAGGATAAATCAACGCATGGCAATGCTTTTAGAGAAGTCGGTTCCTGCAAATAAGGAATTGATAAGCAAGGTTTGCGAGAGCATTTTAAGCAAAATAAAAGTCGCAGAATGTTGCATTTTATACGATGCAAACAACGATATTAACACTTCATTCATTAACAACATATCCGAACAAATAGAGAAACAAGGCGACAGGACTGGCTTGGAGATGTGGCATAACGAGATATGTTTGTCGGCTTTCGAAGGCTTTTCGCTTAGTTGTATTCTGCCTTTTATAGAACAGTTTAAGCAGCGTTTAAATGCCGTTTACCCTCGTCCATATTGCCTTATAGTGTATATTACCAATACACAAGATATTTATTTCCGCTTCCATGTGTTTAGAAAGGACGAAGGAATGTGGATAAACAGCGACATAGAAGCAGACGCTAACCCGCTATTATACGACTTAGAAGAGCATCTGAACATTGATTCCATTATTCAAAGAATACAAGATTTCAAAGAAGAATACGTTGAATGTTTCGATCCTATCAGTGATGATGCGCTCCAACTTGCACAGGAAAACATTCCTTTTCAGCTACCAGCAGATTACATAAGACTGCTTCAGTTCTCGAATGGAATACTAATTTGTGGCGATGAAGTGCTCGGAATAAACCATAAACCTTTCGACCTTATCAAGGCATACAAGACTGAACACGAAGCAACACAGATGCGTATGCCCAGCCATATTGTTCCGTTTGCACCAGACGGCAGAGGCAACTACTACTGCTTCGATGCTCAACAAGGCAACCAAATCGTGTTTTGGGTGACCAACTATCAGTACTCTGAAGAAGATAAACCCGAAGTTGTGAACTTCGATTTCTGCGATTGGTTCAACGAAGTGATGATAGATTGGTGCATAGAACTTGAAGGACAAGACATCTTTACATAGGTTACAACATCGTAAAAACAATATTACATCATGGAGATAGAAACTATATTAAAAGAAAACGGCTTATCTGGAGCAAGGATTTTATCGGCAACTGACGAAATAAAAATACCCGAAATGTGGTCTTTCTTGCTGACTGAAGAAGATAAAGACAAAAAGAAATCCCCTCGTTATAGAACGCTGGTCGTACTTCAGTAGCCTACTTCCTAAGACGCTACATTTATTAGAAGAGCTACTCGAAGATGTATTTTTGATGTTTCATCAGCAACAAATTAAGATGGTTTACCTGCTGTTGGTGGACGAAGAATACGTGCTATATGTAGGCAATATGCCCACAACAGACAGCCAACTCGCACTGTTCCCCCACAAGTTGCAGCTATTTTACAAGCAGCTACATAATGGTTGGTTCGAGAATATAAGCGGTGGCTTAGGATTACTTCCTATAGAAAAGGTTCGTTTCCTAAGCCAATCGGAATGGGGTTTGCCCCAAGAGATATTGCAATCTACCGACTTAAACCAAACGTACTACGTGCTTCATAATGGCGGAAACGGCTATCTGTGCATCAACATAGAGGACAAAGAAAACCCCAAAGCGCTAATTTGGTGGACCAACGATGCGCCAAAGATGGACATAGACTTTTGGAGTTACCTTGATTCGTGGATAGAAATTGGCATTTCCTACTGATGTTTTGCCGCCACGAAGCAGAACTATAAACTTGCAAAAAGCATCTGTGTAACAAGCACAAAAAGGACACTTTACGTGCTTTTTTGCTTGTTTATCTAAGATAATCTCTCTATATTTGCAGTTGAACGAAGTAAAAAACGATGATGATAAACTATCAGATTACGAACAGTGCGCCGCCTATTACAGAGGCAGATATATTAGATTTAGAACACAAGATAGGCTTTTGCCTTCCTGCTGATATAAGAAACTTCTACTTAAAACATAATGGAGGATTGGTAGAAGATGGCGATAGAAACGTTTACTTAGACGATTCGGAAAACGAATATACCCTGAAATACATTGCACCCATCAAACATTCGCTTTCGCCTTCTCAATATACTATGGAGAAATTGTGGCACACTTTCATCGTAGAAAAAGAATTAATACAAAAGAAACATATTCCGTTTGCCATTGACAGCGGGGGCTTTCCATACTGCTTCGATGCAGAAACAGGGCACATTTTCTTTGCAAATTTGGAGCATTACGATGATAAAGAGAAGATGATGGAACCTGTTGCTCGGTCGTTAACCGACTTTATCAATGGTATGAAGACGGAAGAGGAAGCGTATGAATAGACTACTTCATACAAGAAAAAAGGTATAAATCCGATTTAAACATAAGTGAAAGGAGTGAATCAATGAGTAAAATGTGCGATCCGATTGCCGATTTAGTTCAATCATTACACAATTTTGGTTTTACAATCGTCGAACAAAAGGTGTCCGATTATCACTTTTCTGAACTCTATATCAAGATGAAAGGGAAGCAAAATAACAAAATAGATACTATCAACATACCAGACATTCAACGAAATAACGACTCTACTTTTTCGTGTTCGTGCCATTGGTCTACCGTCGAACTATGCTATGAGCAGGAATAAATAAAAGTGATTGCAAAGTCAGACAGAAAGAAACAGAAAACAAGATATAATCAAGTGAAATGAAACAACTATCTAAAAGCCTCATCGCAATTCTTTTGTTCGTAGCCAATACTTGTGCATACGCCGGACAGAACATGAGAACAAAAGACTCGCTCATGGTAGTTACCGAGAGTAACGACGACGCTTGCACGAGCCATTTGGTACGAGATAAAAGCGGTGTACGGGATACATTGATAAGTATTTACTGTGCAGATGGCAGTGAAATAGAACCTTTAAAAGAAGTAAATAGCAAGAACAAGCAAACGCAAATAGAAGTATTCGCCATTTACAATGCCGCAGCTGACGGTAGCCAATATGTGCTTTACAACCATCAAACACAAAGAACTTATATCACATTTGCTACTATTGCCGATTTTAAACCCGCATCGGTATTGTTGAAAGAAGACGAAAAGTATGTTTTATTGAAAACCAACAACAGTGCCAAAGCATTTCCCAAAGAAACTCTGAATGCTGGAAATAGAGAGAAATATATTGCCAACGGAAGTAGATATAAGGTGATTAAAGCAGGCGTAAAAGCCATTAAAAACAAGCCATAAAATTGTAAAGATTTTACAGAACACCTTTTAATGTGTAACATTCTAATTATCAATACTTTGCAATAGAGCCTATTTTGCATTGTAAAAGAGGCTGTTTTGCACGGTAAAAGAGGCACTATTGTAACGCAAAACAGGCACTATTAGAATGCGAAACAGAAACTACTGTTTTTTGCTACAATTATTTTTACAAAATATTAGTGCTTATCTTGGTTTTCTATCCTACGCAATGAGGCTGGGAAAAATTTGGTTATTAAACTTAAAATGAGTAACTTTGCCATAATCAACAACTGCATTTAAACGTATGACAACACACCCGTTATGGTCGGAAGAATATTGGCTTCTGCTCTTACAAACATACTTGAAGAAGCCCATAGGCATAAAACGGACTTATGCTCGTCCAATGGTTGAACTCAGTTTGGAGCTGCATATTCCACCACGCATACTATCTGAAAAGATGGAACAGCTTGCAAGAAGAGACATTCCAAGCCTGCAAACACTATGGGAAACATACGCCAACAATCCTAATAAGCTGAGAAGAGAAGCGAAACGCATCAGGGGAATGAAGGGATTTGGCAAGCCTGAGAAGTTCTACGAAGGCGTAGAAGCAGAAGAAACCTTCGAAAAAGACTTCCTACCCATAGAGAGAGCGACCGACTTAACGCCTGCTGCACTCATCGTTGTGCTTGACTTGTATTTCCATCTCACCCCAATTACAATGGTAGAAGAAACCCCTGAAGTGAAAGAAGTGGCTCAACTGCTGGGTATTACCCCCCGTCGTGTGGTGGAAATTATGGACGTTTATCGTTTCTGCGACCCTTACCTGAACCACGACGACCTTATTATTTCGCCGCTTTTACTGCCCTGCCAGAACGTATGGGATAGATATGGCAATGCCAATACAAAGAAACTTTCGGCATTAACACAAGAATTACACTACTATTTCAAATGATTTATGTTTCTTTTTTCGTAATTTTGCAAACATATTTAGGTAATTATGGCACAAAAACAAATACAGATACAAGAGCAAAAACAGTTGCAAGTACAGCGACTTTCCCAGCAACAAATGCTGCAAGTGAAGTTGCTTGAGATGCCATTGACCGAATTAGAAGAAAGCGTTAATGCCGAACTGGACGATAATCCAGCCTTAGAAAAAGGACAAGACGAAGGCGAATTGAACGAAATATCGGATAGTTCAGAGGCTAACAACGACGATTTCGAAGCACAACAAGAACAGCAAGAACGACAAGATGCACTCGACAATGCGCTTGAACGTATGGGAGGCGACGACGAACTGCCTGTTTACGACGGACGACAACGCCACGATAATGCTGACTACGAAGAGATTGTGTATGGCGATACAACATCGTTTATCGACAAACTCAACGAGCAAGTGGGCGAAAGAGAGCTTAGTGAAAGACAGAAAACCATCTTAGAATATCTCATTGGAAGTCTTGACGACGACGGATTGCTGCGCAAAGAGCTTGACGTAATAGCTGATGAACTCGCCATTTACCAAGGTATTGACTGCGACGAAAAGGAGATTTCCGACACATTACAGCTATTACAAGACTTCGACCCTGCTGGTATTGGGGCACGTTCGTTACAAGAATGTTTGCTCCTGCAAATCAAACGCAAAGTGACAGAAGGCGAATGGGAACGCGATAGCAATATTTATGGCTATCTTAAAACTATCTTTACCGAATATTTCGATGCCTTTACAAAGAAGCATTGGGACAAGATACAAGCAGCACTCTCGCTATCTGACCTCCAAATAAAAGCACTTCAGGCTGAGATTCGCAAACTAAATCCAAAGCCTGGAGCCTCTATGGGAGAGACAATGGGCAGGAATGTGCAGCAAATAACGCCCGACTTCATTATCGATACCGACGATAACGGCAACATTAGCTTTACTTTAAACCACGGAAACCTGCCTGAATTGCATGTCTCGCAAAGCTTTAACGATATGTTAGCAGCCTATAAAGACAACAAACAGGGCATGAACCGACAGGAAAAAGAGGCATTGTTGTATGCTAAAGGTAAGGTAGAGAAGGCGCAAGGCTTTATAGAAGCCATTAAACAACGCCGTAATACACTTTACACAACAATGAAAGCTATCATCGAAATACAGAAGAAGTTCTTCCAAGAAGGTAACGAAGCCGATTTAAAACCGATGATTTTGAAAGATATTGCCGAGAAAACAGGTCTCGATATATCTACTATTTCGCGTGTAAGCAATATCAAATATGCGCAAACAAGATGGGGAACGTTTCCTCTTCGCTTCTTTTTCACAGACAGTTATACTACGGAAGATGGAGAAGAGATGTCTACAAGGAAGATAAAAGTGGCATTGCGAGAAATCATTGACAACGAAAATAAGCAAAAACCGCTTAGCGATGATGCGCTGGCAAAGGTGATGAAAGAGAAAGGTTTCCCTATTGCAAGACGCACAGTGGCTAAATATCGCGAACAACTAAACTTACCTGTGGCGCGTCTGCGTAAGGAATAAGTAAACCAAGAACATGGGTACGACACATTAAAATATGAGCGAAAAAAATATCATACTAACTGCACGAATAGCGAGCATGCTGCTCACGCCGTTCTATTTGCCTGTATTGGGCATATTGGCGATATTCATTTTCTCCTACCTTAGTATGTTTCCGTGGCAGGTTAAATTGTCTTTGGTGGTGATGGTTTACCTTTTTACTGTGCTCATACCTACTGTACTCATTCATCTTTATAGGCAATATCATGGTTGGTCCCTCTTGCAATTAGGACAAAAAGAACGCAGAATGGTGCCTTATGCTATTTCCATAATCTGCTATTTCGGCTGTTTCTATCTTATGAATCTATTACATATGCCGCATCTGATAACTTCTATCTTGATTGTAGCGTTAGTAATTCAGATTCTTTGTGCCATTATAAATGTGTGGTGGAAAATATCTACACACACAGCAGCCATAGGAGGTGTGCTTGGAGCACTACTTGCTTTCTCGTTTATGTTAAGCTTTAATCCAGTATGGTGGCTATGCTTAGTCATTGTTGCATCGGGAGTTGTGGGCTCAAGTCGCATTATATTACGACAGCATTCCCTTACGCAAGTAACGGCAGGATTCTTCTTAGGCACGTTAAGTGCGTTCTTTACAATTATACTTATATAAGCAAACAAGATATTAAAACAAAGATATATGAAACCAATAGTCAGTATTATCATGGGTTCAACAAGCGACCTTCCTGTTATGGAAAAGGCTTGCAAGTGGTTAGAACAATACGAAATACCATTTGAAGTAAACGCACTTTCAGCTCATCGCACCCCTGCTGCAGTAGAGAAATTTGCCAAAGAAGCAAAAGAACGTGGCATTAAAGTAATTATTGCAGGCGCTGGTATGGCAGCAGCATTGCCTGGTGTGATTGCAGCCTCAACCTCTTTGCCTGTTATTGGCGTACCTATTAAAGGTATGTTAGACGGCTTAGACGCTATGCTTTCTATCATACAGATGCCTCCTGGCATACCTGTTGCTACGGTAGGAGTAAATGGTGCGCAGAATGCAGCGATATTAGCAGCTGAGATGATAGCACTTGGCGACGAGGAAATTGCTAAGAAAGTTGAAGCATGGAAGGCTACTTTAGGACAAAAAATAGAGAAGGCCAACCAAGAATTGGCTGAAATAAAGGATTATAAATTTAAGTGTTAAGAAAGGAACAAAAGCTATAAAGAGATTTAGACAAGCGTTTGTATTTGCTCAAAGTACCTTGCGTTTGTCTGAATCTTTATTGTTTAATCCCCTAAGCCCTTAACACTCAAAAGATAAAGATGATAGATTTATTCAATTACGAACGTAGAAAAAGTTCTGTAACACATATTGGTGCGTTAGATATGGGTGGCGAAAATCCTGTCAGAATACAATCAATGACAACCACAAACACTAACGATACAGAAGCGAGTGTGGCGCAAGCGAAACGTATTATCGCTGCAGGTGGAGAGCTTGTTAGACTTACTACGCAAGGAAAACGTGAGGCTGAAAACCTCAAAAATATCAATTCGCAACTACGCACAGAAGGTATTATGACACCACTCTGTGCCGATGTGCATTTCAATGCGAATGTTGCAGACGTAGCAGCAGTATATGCTGAGAAGGTTCGCATCAATCCTGGCAACTATGTAGACCCAGGACGCACATTCAAGATATTGGAATATACCGATGAGGAATATGCCAAAGAACTTCAAAGAATAGAAGACCGCCTTACTCCTTTTTATTCAAATATGCAAAGAAAACCATACAGCTGTACGCATAGGTGTAAACCATGGCAGCCTTTCTGACCGTATTATGTCGCATTATGGCGATACACCTGAAGGCATTGTAGAGAGTTGTATGGAGTTCTTACGTATCTTTTAAAAAAACAGGACTTCAACGATATTGTTATTTCTATCAAAGCTTCTAATACAGTAGTTATGGTGCGTTCGGTACGCCTTCTTGTATCTGAAATGGAGAAAGAAGGTATGAACTATCCTATCCATCTTGGTGTTACGGAAGCTGGAGAAGGAGAAGACGGACGCATAAAGAGTGCCGTTGGTATCGGTGCATTATTGAATGACGGCATCGGAGATACTATCCGAGTGTCTTTAAGCGAAGAACCAGAATGCGAAATACCTGTTGCTAAATACTTGGCACGCTACATTCGTCAGAAGAAAGGACACATTATTGTTCCAGCAGAAACCTTCAAAGACTTCGATTATTTACGTCCTGAACGTAGAAAGACTAAGGCAGTAGAAAACATTGGTGGCGAGAATGTTCCTATTGTAATAGCTACACGCAATACAAAAGAAGAAAATGTCGATGTTGCTTCTACACTTCCAACGCCCGATTACATCTATGTAAACGATACGTTACCAGCAAAATTGAAGAGTGGACAAAATATATTCTCGACTACAATGCTTATATAGAGTTAGCAGCAAAGGGCGAATTACTTTCTGAAAATATTTTCCCAATCTTCCCAACTCCTGCCATTCCATTCATTGGAACAGTGAAATCGAAAGTAAAATTCTTAGTTTTGAAGTATGGAACACCATCAGAGGAATTTCTCGCTTGCTTGAAATACCACCCCGAAGTAGTGGTTGTTTGTGTAAGTTCGCATCAGAACAAGCTTGCCGAACAGCGTGCATTGGTTCACCAAATGATGATTGCAGGAGTAGAAAATCCTGTTGTTTTTGCACAAATGTACCAGTTTTCAGTTGAAGAAAGCAAAGAAAATGCCAATGAACCGAGCGCAAAAGAACAGTTCCAACTATCTGCTGCTGCCGATATGGGTGCATTGATGATTGACGGGCTGACCGATGGTTTATGGCTTATGAATCATGGTAATATTTCGCAAGACGATGTAGAACAAACTGCCTTTGGTATTCTTCAAGCAGGCAGATTACGTATGGTAAAAACCGAATATATCTCTTGTCCTGGCTGCGGTAGAACTCTTTACGATCTCCGTACTACCATTGCACGCATTAAAGAAGCCACAAAAGGCATGACAGGATTAAAGATTGGCATAATGGGTTGCATCGTAAATGGTCCAGGAGAAATGGCTGATGCCGATTACGGATACGTCGGTGCAGGACTGAAAAAAGTGAGTCTATACCGCAAAAAGGTATGTGTTGAAAAGAATATACCCGAGGAAGATGCGGTAGAACATTTGCTCGCACTCATTAAAAATGACCAAAATTAAGACCATAACTATAGGATTCGCAACGTTTTAGATGTGTTATCCATAAAACATACAAAAATGGACATAAGAAATTTATTTAGACATCAGCTGCGTTCTGTTATTGAATGGAAAGAACAAAGCACCGATATTTTGTTTCATCGATTGGAAACTTCAACTGATGAGATAAAGAATTCAAGTAAGTTAATCGTAGCACCAGGTCAAGGTTGTCTACTCGTTTATGATGGAAAAGTAAAAGCAACATTGACAGAGCCTGATACTTATGAATTGAAAACAGCTAACCACCCCTTTATAACAACGTTGCTCAATCTTGCACAAAATATGGAGAGCGAGCATAAAATGCGTTTCTATTTCTTCCGTACAGCAGAACTTGTAAATGTACTTTGGGGTACTGCTACACCTGTAAAGTATATGGAGCCCCACTATAATATTCCTGTTGCATTGGGTGCTTGCGGTAACTTCTCTGTAAAAATTGATGACGCAGCCATTATGTTCAGTACACTTTTGGGTACAGTAAGCGATTATACTGCAAGTGATGTTCGAGAACTTGTATCATCACGTATCGTTGCTCCGCTTACTTCTTTCCTTGCTGAAAAAGCTTATCCATATACAGAAGTGGACAAGCATCTGCTGGAATTGTCGACTGATTTACAAACACGCACAACAGAAGAACTACAAAGATTGGGACTAATTCTTACTGATTTCCGTATTGATTCTGTTACTTTCGATGATGAAACACTAACACGTATCGGCAGAATTGCAGATATGACAGCAGAAAAACAAGCTGCTAATGAAGTAGACTTAGACTATGCTGGCGTACAAAAACTTGCTGCATTACGTGATGCTGTTCGTACTGAAGGTGGTCTTGCAGGAGCTGGTATGCAAATTGGTGCAGGTGTTCAATTGGCAAAAGAATTCTTTAATACGAATAATAATACAACAGCACCAGTAAACGAAACAACTACAACAACTCCAGATGCAAGTAGTCGCTTAAAACAATTAAAACAATTGTTTGAAGAGGAACTTATCACCGAAGAAGAATATAATAAGAAGAAAAACGAAATACTTGGATCATTATGAAAAGAATCATTATCATTGCTTTAATCGTACTCATCACAAACCTACTTGTAGGATTGATAGTAACAGCATATTCACCGCTTAATTTACTTTTCACCAGTTCAGCAATCGTTATCAATGGACTGCTGTTAGCTTTGTCATTTTTAGGGCGTGCTGAGAGTACACATCGTTTAAGTCTTGGTTTTATATTCGCAGCGATAGGTGCATTAGAATTTGTTACAGGGTTTTTCGCACCTGAAACTTGGAGCAATAACTGGTGGCTAATAGGTGTTGTTTCTCTTACTGCCATACAATGTATATTGCTTTTCTTAGCAATTTATTATTCAAAAGAAGTTTAATACTCGTAGATGGCAACAAAAATTAAAGCTGTAAAATGTCCACAATGTGGTAGCGAGAAACACGAAAAGATAGACGAAAAGCGGTTCAGATGCAAGAGTTGTGGTACTGAATTTTATATAGAAGATGATGATATAAATATCAATATCAATCATCGATATCAATATGAAGAAAAACCAACTTCTCCATTTAGCAGCTATCTAAACATAGGAACTAAGGTTGGTATTGCGGCTTTATTAAGTCCAATAATTTTTATTCTGTTAATATTTTTCTGGATATTCTCCGGTAATAGCGATAACAGCAGTAAGAAGGTCTTCCGTAAATGAAATAAAAAAAGATTCTATTGAGGTAACAGATAATAGAAAAAAAATCTTAATGATGGAACATAATGGGAAACCATGTATATTCTATCTCGTTAATCGAAATTATTCTATAGGCTACAACAATGAGAATCCTAATTATATCAATGGAGCTTATGTTGGTTTCCGCGATGCAATATCTGGTCAAATACTCACTGAACAGCTATTAATCTCAGAAAAAGATTTGCGCAACCATAATATTTCTTTAATAACAACAATGCCTGAAATACGCTATTTCTATCAAGCCAACCGATATTTTCTTATCGTTTCAAAGCGTTTCGTATATGAAATCAACGCAAAGAAATTGACGATTAGTAATGTTTCACAATCGCTTTTTAAAGGAAAAGATGCAATGAATACAGGTCTTTCGTCAATTAACTTTATAAATGAAGACAATGGAGAAGGCTTTGAAGTACACAACAATTTGGCAGAAACCTACTTTTTACTTCCCCGCCACAAACCGACTCTATACTGAAGAGGCTTATAATTATGCCTGTGAGTTGTCGCCAAAGCAGTTGAACGGAGAAGTAAAAGACACTATTTACTTGAATCTACAGCAAGAGAATATGAGCAAATCTACAAGTAATGGAGGACGCTTACGTATATGGGAAATAAATGCTATATTCCATAATGGAGACCCACAAGACTTCAGTTTCTACAATTGGATTAACAAATCTTATGGTCAATCCCGTGGAAATCGTTTAGTCAGTGCAAAACCAATTACGAACTGGTTTACAGGTTTCAACAGCAAAATGCTTTATCGAAATAAACATTACATACTGATAACATTCAGACCTACAATATCTGAAGATGCTAATTCTGTATTCCAATTGCGCGATAGAAACGGAAATATCTTATGGACACAGGTATTTGATTATCAGTTTAATGAAATAAGCGACGCTATACTTTGTGGCGATAAATTCTGGATATGGGGAACAAGAAAAGATATTGATAATTTTTCTTCTCCACGTATTTATAGCTTCAATTTAAAGGACGGAAAAATGGAGGAGCATATCTCCATTCCTTATGAATATAAAATCGAAGCTAAATAATTAACTTACTTTTTCTTGTGTTTGTAGTATCGCAGACACAAGAAAAATAAGAAAAGTTCTACATCGATAATTGGAGCGGATATAGTGAAACAAAGTTGAAAAAACACAAGTATCAAGGACATCCTGCTAATTATAGAAAAAAAGTGATAATTATTTTTACAGATGATGATGCTTTTCAACTTTAACATCAATCATCGCTATGAGTATCAAAACGTATCCTTGTCATTATTCGATAAGTATCTTAAAAAGAAAAACTAATATACCTTTTCGAATATAATATTAAAATAAATAAGACAATGAAGCAAGCATTCATATTACTTTTTGCTTTTTCTTGCCTCTGTAACATCGAAGGCTCAAGAAAAATATACAGAATATTATTCTAATGGTAAAATACGTGTATCAGGATTTGTTGATAAAAATACAGGTAAACGTGAAGGACATTGGATTACTTATAGAGATGATGGCTTAAAAATATGTGAAGAAAACTATAAAAATGGACTGAAAGAAGGACCAGAATATACGTATTTTGATAATGGAAATATCTTTACGATATCAAATTATCGAAATAACTTATTAGACGGATACCGCTTACAATATCACTATTCAGATAATAAGAATAGTAAAAAACTTTATTATAAGGGTTTTTATCGTGAAGGGGAAGAAGATGGTATGGCTTATGTTTACGAATTTGATGGAAGGATTATTTCCAAAAGACGTTATGAAAATGGTCACCAAGTTACAGACACAACTTACTCTTACGATAAAATATATTATAAAACTTGGCATCGCGTAAAAGACACTTCATATCCATACAACTATATCTATAAGGTTACTGAATGGTCAGAACCATATAAACATTCATCTACAAAAAAAGTGCAAAACAAAGCCATAACACAAAAGAAAACACCATTAAAACCCAAGCAAATTCGTATTGCTGACCAACATAAAACCAAACAGACTGTTCCTAATAATGGTAAGAAGAAACAAAGCTCACCAAGTTTTAATAATACGCGGAATAAGTCTGAAACACCCAAGAAGTCGAAATTAAAAGTGGCGGAAGATGGTTCAATACGATTAGAATAAAAAACCCCAACCATCTTGCAGAAACAAATAAAACTACACAGAAACCCATACCTGTCAACAAAACCATTATAAACTTTTATTATACAAAAGTAAACTGCAACTTCCACCTGCCAACCTCATTCGTTGGCAGGAATCACTCACCACATACTAGTCTTTCATACCATAATTGCACAGAAAAAACGCATTTTTACTGAAAGCATAAATAGATAGTATTCAGGTATTTACGAAACTATTATTCTTTTTCCACGTCCGTACTTTTTCTAAGAATGTACGGACGTTTTTTGAAAAAGTAGGCTGGAATAACCAGTTTTCCAAATGTCTATCACACTGAAATATTAGATAAAAATAACTACATTTACAGTTGCGCACTTTGCTGATAACGTACCATTAAGTTTGATAAAAACACCTATTGGTATATTAAATTTTAAATTTTCCTTGTTTTGTATTTGTTTTCTTCTTATATTTGCACTATAACTATACTAAGTTATAATTAAAATAAAAATTGTTCATCTGAACCTTAACATACCTTATTTAACCCTTGCTAGGTTTTTGATGGTTTTATTGAAATCTATTATTAATTAAAACAAATGGTAGCATAAATAAATGTTTCAAATCTATCACCAATTTTCGACATTTATACTCATTCACATAGTCTCTTTAAAAACGAACTTATTGAACAAGGTCTATAAAAATAACTAAAAATATGAGAAGAATTATCTTAATTTCGTATCTAATATGCCTTATCCTTTTAGTTAGCTCAAAAGCTTACTGCCAAATTCATATAAAATTCCAAATAGGTGGGCAAGAGAAAGAAGTAATACCACGTGTTGAAAGTGTTGTTATGCAGAACGACTCTGTTATAAGTTTCTCTACATTCAATACTTCTAATACTGAATTGACTATTCCTGCAAAAGGAGCATATAAAATATCATTATCAGCACACAATTACCAACCGTGGGAAAGCAATTTGAACTTAAGAAACGACACAGTAATTAACGTCATAATGCAGAAAAGTCCAATTGCTCTACAAGAAGTAGTAGTTAAAGGAACAAAGACTCCAACCGTTACAGCTACAGGTGAAACCTTTTATCTTTCAAGTAAAGCCCGAAAGGAGAAAGATCCGTTTAAAGCTTTATCAGAGATACCTGTTCTAAATGTAAATCCCATCTCGCAAAGCATAACAACTCGAGATGGTAGTTCTCCTTTGATTTTAATTGACGGAAGATTGGTAAACTCTGGAATTAACCCCATTCTACCCGCAGATATAGAGTCTGTTACTGTAGAAGATGTTGTAAGCGCTCGCTATTTAGATCAAGATATTAATAAAATAATTAACATTCATTTACGAAAAGAACGTCCTCTCTATGTGTATTTCGAAGAACGTACTCGCCATGATATTCCATTAAGAAAAGGTTTTGTTGGTTCTAATTTTGAAATAGGACGAAGCCATTTTGCTGTTTATGGAAGTGTTTTCTATAACTATCTAACAAAAAGATAGAATTGATTATGAAACATTAGAAAAACAAAATAATCAGCAGAAACAATTAATAGGCTCGAATATTTCTAGAAAAATGATTTTGACCTAAAACTATTATTTAAATATGAGCCAAATGCTCGAAATTATTTTTGCTTGGAATATAAGTAATCGCATAAGTAATATGCATAAGTCAGCTACATATAATGGAGAATATTTAAATAATAACATTTCTAACAAGATGACTGCCGACGACCATACCAAAGATAAATCAAATGGGTGGTTAGGATCGTTTTTCTATGAACATACATTTAAAGATAAGTCAAGTTTAGATGTGTATTCGTATTTTAATCATGCAAAAGCAAATCATGAGGCAACAATATGCTGAACATATCACCTCTGATTTGATTCCTACGTTTCTATCGCTCGACAATATAAGAAATCAGACTGGTTTAGATGTAGATTATAATGGGGTTCGTCATAAATATGGACAGATAGAGGCAGGCAATCATTTTTTATACACGCACGACAATCTTTGGGATAATGTATTTTCTCCATCAGTTTTAACACATGTATCTCAGTCTAGTAATTATTCATATATTTCTTATTCAAAAGTATGGAAAAAAATTATGCTGATGACATCGGTAGGTTTGCAGGGATTGTTTGTGAAAGTTGATAGCAGGAGTGATAGTTATTGGCGTCCAAAGACGTCTGTTGCTATAGGGTTTAGAGTATCAAAAGCGCAAACCGCACGCTTGTCGTATACACTCAATAATATTCTCCCATCACCTCAACAATTAGCACCAGTCTCTTCATCTGTAAATCCATGGCAGAAAGTAGAAGGTAATATGAATCTGCGTCCAATACAAACCCATGATTTGGCATTAACTTATGATATAAAAATATTGAATTGGTTACGCTTGCAGACTTTCGCAAAGCATAAGATTACCACAAATATGATAGAAAGTTTTTTGCGAAAAGAGAATAACTATGTTATACAATCGTATAGGAACAATGGCTGTTATAATAGATGGAACACTGGTTTTGGGTTGAGTATAAATAGTAATTCTGTTCAAGCTTACTTATCACCAGCAGTGAGTTGGGAACATTATGAAGGAGGAAAATCGTCTATCTTCATGGGGTTTAAAATGGTAATCTCACGTGGTGGGCTTTAGATCAGATGGCAATTCAAGTAGAAGCTGAATGGAAAAAAATAAGAGTTATTCTGCAATCTCAATAACAAAGTATTCTAATCCAATGAGTGCTAATATATCAATGGCTTGGTATCCAACAGATAATATTCAAATTTCTGCAGGTATCACTTATTTAGGAGGAATAAGAGAGCAAATAACAACGATTGATACTCCTAATTATTATCAACGTCAAAAAGATGTCATTCCATAGTGAAAGTTTTCGCCCTTGGATACTATTTGCATATACTATCCGAAAGCATAATAAATTAAGAATTGAGAATAAGATGCCGTATTTTGATATGGACCGTTAAAGCTTTGATATCAATAATCACCCACCACATACCATCTTTTCATACCAAAATTGCACAGAAAAAAACGCATTTTTACTGAAAGCATAAATAGATAGTATTCAGGTATTTACGAAACTATTATTCTTTCTTCAAAAAACGTCCGTACTTTTTTCTAAGAATGTACGGACGTTTTTTGAAAAGTAAGATGGAATAACCAATCTACCAAATATTCATTGTGCCACAATCTATAAATTAAGCCAATGGAAAAAGAATAAAATGCAGCGAAAATTTACATTTCTTGCCTACGGTGTAATTCGCATCATCTACAACCTCAATATCTTTCCTATCTCTTATCCTTATGTTGTTTAGCACTTCCTTCACAACACTACCAAACAAAATTTACCCACTAAAAATTTTTCATTAAAACACAGATGAATATTAATAAGAAATGAAGAGAAATATAATTAATTCAATTTCTTATTATTATTTTGAAATCATAACCAGCATGTCACACTTTTAATATAAGAAAACAAGAGAGAATAAGGGCAAAAGAAAGATAAAATGGAAAAATATTTTGCAATAAATTTGAACGTAACGCTTTTTTTCTTTTACATTTGCAGTAACTTTAGTCCATAGTGTATTTCTCTATTTTTTTAATATAGAGTTTCCTACATTAACTTATAAACAATTGTAACTTCGCTAATTGATGAAATTCATTACTATCATATTGTTCTATTTGTGCTTGTGTACCATCTGTGATGCACAAGTTAAATTTATAGGTAGCGTAAAATTACATAATGGAAGTCCTGTTGAAAGTGCCATTATTATAGCTAAAATTCCATCAGAAAAAGGAGAACGTATTGTTGCCAATACAAGAACCGATGAACAAGGACACTATGCTTTTACACTTTCAAATAGCAGTCCGCAAATTGTTTTATATATTTCCAACTTCAATATCAAACCCATTCGAAAGGAAATAGCCAATATTTCTCAAACTTTAGACTTTGTTGCAGAATCGCAAAGCATAGAATTAGAGGAAGTATATGTAAAACCGACGATTATAAATGCCAAAGGCGATACGCTGACTTATCATCTTTCTCATTTTAGAGATAAAAATGACAGAAAGCTCCGAGAAACCTTAGAACGTTTACCAGGAATTACCATAAACGATGCAGGAAGAGTATTATATAATGGTAGGGAAATTACAGAATTTCAGATAGAAGGGGGCAATCTTTTTGAAGGAAAATATTCTATAGCACTTGAACGTATAGACCCAAAAGATATTATTGCAGTAGACATAATGCAACACCATCAGCCCATACGTGCTTTGCAGGGTAGCCGTATTACAGATGATGTAGCACTTAATGTGAAACTTTCTCCAAATTCAAAAAACACTTTGACTGGAAAAATGGAAGTTGGTGGTGGTTATAGAGAAGGCAACAAAGATAATTTAGCTTATACCGCACGATTATATGGAGGTTTATTTAATGCCAAACATCAAATTTTTGTCACTGCTTCGGCAAATAATAGCGGGCGAACAATTAAGAGATATTTATGCCGTGCCTTTAACCTCGCTATCCAGTAATTTACTTTCTTCTCCCACACCACAAAGTGGTATGCTCAACAAGAATGATTATATGACAAATAAGAGTGAAGCGTTGTCTATAAACGGACTATACAATAAAACTCCTGATTCCAAATGGAATTATGCAATAATAGCAATGAACGAAAATACCGAAGGGTGCGCAAGTATGGAATATACTTATCATATTAACCAACAAGAGAAAACGCATAAACGAAGTTTTGAATTTGGAAATAATTACCGAAATATAGATTTCCTTCTTAAATACGAACAAAATAAATCGCGATATTTTTTTATGAACAAATTGGTTGGAACTTGTAATAGAGAGTTGCCATTCGTACAACAACTTATACAAACTACACAACTTGACGAAAGTCTCAACCAAAGAGAATTTGCACTTGATAATAAATTAAGGTTAATATACAAATGGAACGAAGTAAATGGACTGGATACGCAGTTCAACTTACAATTTACCAATAGTCGTGAGCTGCTCTTTTTAGCACAAGAAGCGAGAATCAACTCTTTGCCACAGCCCACAGCACGGCAAGAAGTAAAGCAAAAATTCTATTACGCAGAACTGCGACAAGAGATGCTTTCTACAATCAGACTTGGCAATTGTACATTCGATCCTTATTGGTTTGGCATTGCTGATAAAAATATGCTATCTACTGCATTGTATTCTTCAGGTTTATTTTCTCCAGAAAGTAGTTTTGCTTTAAGTGACGATATGCATTATAACCGTGCGAAAGCTGGATTTGGTTTATCGTTTCAGTCGGTTATGGCACATTTTCGAATCTATGGATATATTCCGTTAGTTTATTCACATATCTCCGTATATTCTCCTTATATCACCCCCAAAAAACATTCACTACATATCCTTCCGAATTTAACGATAGAACGCTCTTTGTTATCTCATATTTCGCTGCAATTACAATGGTCTAGAGAGGTTCACGACAATAAACCAGAAGATTTTTTGCAAGCTTTTATTATCCGTAACAGCTACGAGCAGACTCGTGCAAATATAAACGATATAACTTCAACAAATAATCATTATCTTTCAGCAAAAATCAATTATGCCAACGCTTTCAAATTACTCTTTGGTAATTTACGCATAAATTATAATTATCTGAACAGCGATATGATGACAAATAAAGTGGTAAAGGATAACCACATAGCACTTTATCTTATTCCACTGAATTTTGATACCCATTCATTGAGTTTAAGTGGCGAGTTATCGAAAGCTTTTTATTGGAAGAAAACAAACGTGGGTTTAAAAGTAAGTCATACACGGTTTTCTTCTTCACAAATGCTAAATGATATTAGTTATCCCTTTCAGATCAATGAAAGCAGTTTCTCTCTGAAGGGAGGTATTACGCCTGTAAAAGGTTTGCTCACCGAAATTCAGATGTTTGTCAACCGAAGCTGCATGTCAGAACCCACCAATAAAAATACCAACATTGTTACAACTCGTGCAATGTTAATAGGGAAGATAATGGCAACGTTCAGAAAATGGAGTATTTCCTGCAACACCTTATATTCGCAGCAAGACCATACACATACTTTTCTCGCAAATGCGAAATTGTATTATAAGACAAAATTAGTTGAATGGAGTTTAAACCTTCGTAATCTGTTCAACGCACAACAACTGAATATAGTTTCGGTTAATGCACAAGAGCAGCAGCGCAACACATTCTTTCTTGTGCCACGCAGTATGATTCTTTCATTAAAGTTCAACCTATAAACTTATTAGATAATATGAAACCTTCTTTTAAAAACCTTGCACGTAGAGGAATTCTATTTCTTTTCCTAATTGGTTTGTCAGAAACCTCTTTCTCACAAGCATTTGTGTTTGGCAATTCTCCTTCGTATACGGAATTAAATATGAAAAATAAAAAAACCGCTTGATACAGTACTCTTAGAAGTGCGTTACCAATTCACATGGACTTATGCTAACAATTCGCAGCCACATACAGAACAACGAACTTTATTAATTGGGCGCAACCATATCTATTCACGTAACGAAGCACTCTATCAAAATGATTCTGTAGCAACATCACTCATTGCTAAAGGTGCAAAAGGAGTACCGCTCTATTCTAACCCTACTATTCCATACGAAGTTTGGACAAATATACAAGCAAAGACAATAGAAATAGGTTATCGAGTGCCTTTCGACAATCTAATTATATCGTTTATCCAACCAGCCAATGAATTACAATGGAGTTTCTTCGAAGATGAAAAACAAAAAATTTTAGGTTATGTTTGCTCAAAAGCAACAACAACCTATCGTGGCAAAAACGTAGTTGCATGGTTTTCTGAAGAACTTCCATACGATGCTGGTCCTTATTGTTTTATGGGATTACCTGGATTGATTATGAAAATTGAATTAGAAGGTGCAAGTTGGCAAGCAATAGGAATTAGAAAAGGTAAAAATTACGAACAAATTTATACATTTGCACGTCCGCAGCAAATAATGACACGCGAAAAAGCCATTAGTTTTCTTACCAACCTTTACAACGATCCTGTAGCAACTTATAGTGCACTTGGTGTAGAATGTAGTTCTACTGAAAAGCCAGACCAAGTACTTACTTCGGGAAGTATTAAGTGGGAAATACCTAATTTAATGAAATGGAGCGATGAGTCTGAAAATGATGACTATTGATAAATTGAGATTTATCAGCGAAGCCTCACAATATGATAAAAGTTCCTTAGGCGTAGTCGTTGCTCCTACATTAGATTATAATAACAAATCCTTAGTTATACTATCGCTACCACAGTAGTTGCTCTTGTTTTAATGATCCTAATTGTAAGAAATGTTTTTTTATCTTCCTATTTGTAACGGGAAATGTTCATGGTACCAATTAAAAATAAATATAAAGGAGGAAAAATTTAACCTGTATCAACGCCTTTTAAAAAGCACCAGGTATGAGAAATAAAATACTAGAGAAATACTATGATCATATTACAAAATAAGATTATAATCATATTATTAGTCCTTTTGGGGATTTCGGGAGTGTGTTTTGCTCAATCTAATTCTTCACTATCTGGAAAAGTCATTGACGATAAAGGAAATACTTTATCCGGAGCATATATAGATATGTTTTTATCATCAGAGACCTCAGAACCCATTGCGACTGTTATATCTGATAGTCTTGGCGAGTTTCATTTATCTACAGAAAAGAAAATTAAACTTATTAGAGCACAGTATATTGGATATGAAAAGGTGTTACTGAAAGCTCCTTTTGCAGATTCATTAATTATTAAAATGGAATCTATGCCTTTGGAACTAAAGGAAGTAGCGATTACAGGAAAAATTCCGACTAAAATAACACCTAACGGAATTAAGTTTACTCCCACTCAAATGCAAAGACAATTGCCTAATATTAGTCATTATATTTCACAATTGCCTTTTGTTGAAAAATCTGGTGATAGTTTTGTTGTCGTTGGTAAAGGAAGAGCTGTCTTCTACATTAATAATCGACGAATAGAAGATTTGAAAGAGCTGAAGGAACTAAAAATGAATGAACTTCAATCGGTAGAAGTAATTCCTAATCCAGGAATAATGTACGATTCTGATATTAAAGCTGTAATAAAAATCAAAACAAAAAAGAAGCAGACTGGAATGGGCTTTGAACTAACCAGTGGTATTATTCACAGTGAACGTACTGAATTATGGAATCAAGGAAATTTCTCGTACAATACTCCTACTCTTTTGTTTACAAACTTCATTGGTTTATGATTACGATCCAACATTTGCACACCTTGAGATTGAACAACTAATGAGAAAAGAGCATACTTCATCAGTTTATTACAATAGTACGGAAAAACAAAAATATAGAAATCTACGGTTTCGTAACAGCCTAATTTATACGCCTAATAAAAATAATAGCTTTGGAGTTTCTATGAGTTATGGACATTCCAATTGGACTACAGATGTAGATAATGGATTACATTACACTGATGATATAAATAATGTGGAATATGGACAAAAATCACATTCAACAAGTCCAAATCATAAGTGGGTAGGGAACTTGTTTTACAATTATTCTAATAAAAAAATAGAGTTCTTCTTCAATACAGATATTTACAGAGGAATTGGTTCAAGGAATATGACTTCAATTAGTTCCAATCATACAGTAGAACCAGATGTTGATACACGTTCGGAAGATAGTAACTTCCTTTGTTATTTCCAAGCATTAGGGAGCTATAATATTTCTGAATTTATTAAATTTCAAATAGGTGCAGACTATGCTCATACATCTGTTTTACAAGCATATAATGTTAATAGTGCTCATGCTGTTTTAAAACCATTTGACATTAAAACTTACCAACATCGTTATGCTGAGTATGCTTCTTTGAATTATGCTATTACTAACTTTGCCTTTTCTTTGGGACTTCGACACGAAACATTGTCTATAAATAAGAGAAGATGATGTAAAGAAAGGACGTAACAAACTCTTTTCAATTTCAAAACTATATCCGTCAGCATCTGTAACTATGACAAAGGGAGCTTTTCAATCTCAACTATCTTATTCTTTGAAAACAGAATATCCCACGTATAACCAGTTACGTGCAGGGTTGAGTTATAGTTCTCCTTATCTGTATGAAAGTGGTAATCCTGATTTGTGTCCAGAAACACGACATGAATTATCCTTTCTTGGGAAGTTTTTGAATAGCTCACTGATGCTCAATTATACGGCGATTCGTGATGAAATTATTCAGGTTCCTACGCTTTATTCTGATAATATAATGTTATATAGACCAGAAAACACAGGAACAAACAAATATCTTTCATTGTCGGTCGGGCAGCAAATAAATTGGGGAGATATTATAGAAAGTTCATTAAAAGTGAGCTATCATTCTCAATGGTTGAATGTTGCAGGTTTTACAAAAAAGAGAGGTGACGGATACATTTTTAGTGCAAACAATGCAATCAACATAAATAAAAATATTCAATGCTTTATAAATGGCGCTTATCAAAGTGCAAGCGAAGATGGATTATTCAAAATCCCACAGGCATGGAATGTGGATTTGGCATTAAATTTATCTTTTCTATCAGATCGTCTCAACATCTATCTTGAATGTACAGATATTTTTTCAACTCTACATGCAAAACGAGGTTGTTACGGAAACAATATCTCTATGGATTATAATAGAAACTATCAAACTCGTACATTCACAATACAGGTTTCATATAACTTACCTAACATTATCAATGGTAAGAGATATAAAGGTAATACAACTAATAGTGAAATTCAGCGTCTTTAAAAACTTATTGCAGATACGAATGAAGATAATCAGACAACGTAATGCAATGGATTGTGGTCCATCTTGTTTGGCAATGATTGCAGAACATTATGGAAGAAGAGAAGAAACAAGAACGCAGTTACGAACTTCGTAGCGAAAAAGTACGTAGCATTGTGGGGCAAATACCATTTTCACTTGTTCACTATGGCATCACCGCCATTGGGGTTGTGTTGCTTTGTCTCTTTGTTGTGGGTTATTTCTTGCCCTACAAGCAGGTTTATTCAGTAACAGCAACCATTAATAGAATAACAAATACAGCAGCCGATAGTGTAGATATAACTATTTTTGTCAAATTCGATAACAAACGTCCTGGCAATATAACTGAACAAATGCTCTGTCTGCAATTACCTAATGGTACATTTACTGGACAAATACAAAATCTTTCCTCAGTTCGTGATACTTTGGATCGTCAAGAAATCCTCTGTCGTTTCAAGTCATCAGAAATAAAATCGGTAGAAAACCAAACTTTAGACTTTCAAATAGTACATTCATCGGGCAATCTACTGCAAAAAATGCCATAACGCAAAAGAAAACACCATTAAAACCCAAGCAAGTTCGTATTGCTGACCAACATAAAACCAAACAGATTGTTCCTAATAATGGTAAGAAGAAACAAAGCTCACCAAGTTTTAATAATACGCGGAATAAGTCTGAAACACCCAAGAAGTCGAAATTAAAAGTGGCAGAAGATGGTTCAATACGATTAGAATAATCTTTAAAATCAAATATTTTAATTGAAAGGGCGAGTAAAAATCTGCTCTTTATTTTTGCAATAAATTCGATATAAAAAGGTGTTTGAAAAATTATTATTATAAAATTAGAAATTTATAATAATAAAATCCAAAATTTATAATTACAAAAATAAAATTTATAATTATAATTTTTGGATTTTATTATTACTGCTAAAAATGCACAATTCTCCTCCCTATTTTTCAATATGAAAAAGAGAGATTTATTAGGAACTAATATTCCACCATTTGTGCCCATGCCTGCACGATATTATCGTCTAATTGTGGCACTGAAGAAGGAATACTGAAGGTAAATGTACGGTTTTTTTCTTTCTTTATACGCTTCATTTCCTTTTCCGATATTATTGTACGGTCGGTGATAAACAAGTCAGACCATACATCTATTTGTTCGTCTACGTCTTCTCCACGATATCGTGCGATAAAAGTTTGGTGTTTACGCGCCGAATATAAATCTTTTAATGTATAGGTTCCTGCATGTTCTACGTAAGTTTCTTGTTCATCAAATTGCGTCATACGTGCTATGATACCATACATTTTTAGCTGGTCCATAGCTATTTCGTGGTTTTCTTGTCCCATCAAATTATCCATGTTAATGGTTATTCCAGTAGTTGCTATTTTTTGATTAGGAAACTTATGCTTTGAAATTGTACCGCATTTGTCAGCCCACCGATAAATATCGCCATTGTTTCGAGTAGAATATTCGTCGCTTTTAATGCTCTCGATGAGTGGTACCGATTCTAAAGCTGGCATGTTTATGCGAACAAATGTTTCATCTCCATTAGCTTGTTTGGCTTTTCTTCGGCGTTCGCCAAGAAACTTTCGGTCTACGAAGGTTGCTTTCTTGGCTGTTGTATCGAGAGGGACATACATTTCTACCATACCATCAATGAAATAGCTAAGCATAAAATTGGTAGACTGATAGACGCGGTAGTAGCCTTTCAGTCGAAGGTATTGCTGTTCTTGTGCCTGTATAGTAAGTGCTATGAGCAGACTAACAATTGCTATTCCAAATCGTTTTATCATCATGAATGTTTTTTATTTACGACGTTTTCTCGACTTTGTCTGTTTGCCCGATTTTACATTCTGAGGTGTTTTAGGTGTTACCTTATCCTGCTTGTCGGTAGCTAAAGTAAAGTCGAGTTGTTTCCGTTCTAAGTTTGCATTTGCAACTTGAATTCTTATAGGATCTCCCAACTGATATTTATGATGATGGCGACGACCAACAAGACAATAATTTTTTTCGTCAAAATCATAATAATCGTCGTCCAAATCACGCATTGGTATCATGCCTTCGCAATGGTTTTCGTCAATTTCCGCATATATACCATAGCTTTGAATTCCACTAATGTGGGCATCGTAACATTCGCCAAGATGGTCGCCCATAAATTCAACCATTTTATATTTAATGGAATCGCGCTCAGCATTTTGTGCTACTTGTTCCATGTCCGAACTGTGTTCGCAAAGTTCTTCTATATGGTCTTGGTTAGCCGAACGTCCACCTTCTTCATATCGTGTTAGTAAACGATGTACCATTGTATCAGGATAACGACGAATTGGCGATGTAAAATGAGTGTAATAATCAAAAGCGAGTCCGAAGTGTCCAATATTATGGGTGGTATATTTTGCCTTCATCATAGCACGTAAGGCAATAGTTTGAATAACTTTTTGTTCGCTTTTGCCTTCTACTTCGTCCATTAAGGAATTTAATGCACGTGCTGTTGCACCTTTAGTACCTGCAGATTTTAGTTTATAACCAAACTTTGCAGAGAACTGTCGCAGATTTTCAAATTTCTGTGGGTCGGGATTGTCATGAACACGATAAGGAAATGTCTTTGCTTTCTTACCACGTACTACCTTTCCTATATGTTCTGCAACATATTTATTGGCAAGCAACATAAACTCTTCTATAAGTTTATTGGCATCTTTCGAACGTTTGAAATAGCAGCTAATAGGTTTTCCATGCTCATCTATATCAAAATGTAGTTCTTCTGAATCGAATTTTACACTACCTTTCTTTATACGTTCAGTACGCAACCTTTTTGCTAAAGTATCGAGTATAATAAGACTTTCAGCATTTTCACCTTTATAGCCTTCTTTTCCTGGTGCGGGAGCTGGTTCTCCAGTTCCATCTACGACACCATTATCTTCTAATAACTGTTGTACTTCTTCATAAGCATAACGGCGATTACTTTTAATCACCGTATGTGCTATGTGGAAATGCTTTACTCCTGCGTTATCGTCTAATTGGAAGATGACACTATACGCTAACTTCTCTTCATCTGGGCGGAGAGAACAAACAAAATTGCAGAGACGTTCTGGCAACATTGGAATAGTTCTATCTACAAGATAAACTGATGTTGCACGTTTTTGAGCCTCTTTATCAATTATATCTCCTTCTTTTACATAGTGAGAAACATCGGCAATATGTACACCAACCTCCCATAATCCGCTATCTAATTTACGAATAGAAAGTGCATCGTCGAAATCTTTTGCATCTTTAGGGTCAATAGTACAAGTCCAAATATCTCGGAAGTCTTCACGTTCTGCAATATCTTGCGGTGTAATTTCGGCATTTATCTTTTCTGCCGCTTCTTCTACTTTCTTTGGATACTTATAAGGCAAGCCATATTGTGCAAGGATTGTATTCATTTCTACATCATTATCACCAGCTTTCCCCAGAATATCTACTACTTCTCCTATAAGATTTTTATGATCGGCATCGGGCCATTTTGTTATTTTCACAACAGCTCTATCGTCAGTTTTTCCACCATTTAACGCTTTCTTTGGGATAAGAATATCGTGAACAAATAGATTTTCTTGTGTGATGAGGAAACCTATTTCTGGTTCTACTTGTAAACGTCCTACAAAAGTTTCTTTCTTTCTTTGCAGAATTTCGATAACCATAGCTTCTTTGATATGATTACGACGACGCGCAAAGATTTGTACTTTAACTTTGTCGCCATTTAGTGCCGACATAGAGTTGCGTTCTGATATAAAAACTGGAGTTCCGCCATCATCGGGAAGGAAAGAGTTTTTACCATTCGATTTCCTAATAAATACACCTTCTTGAACCTGTCCTTTAGTATTAAGCATATAAGCATGTTCGCCCACTTTTGCAAGATAATCGTCCCATGCCATTTCTTCCATAACATCGATGGCGAGCATTTTAAGTGGGTGGGTAGTTAATTTTAAGGCTTTAAAAATTTTCTTAAGACTAAAGGTTTCGTTTGGTTGTGTTTGGAAAAAACCTGTTATTTTTTCAGCAAGTTCTACTTTGGTCAATCGCTTTTTATTCTTTTTTTCCTTTCCCATTGTTAATTGCGCTTTGATTATATTTACAAAGTAACAAAAAAAGTTCGTATCTTTGCAAGCGTTTCACAATATTTTAATGAAAAAGAATATTAATAACAGGGGCTTCGGGCTTTATAGGCTCGTTCATCGTTGAGGAAGCATTGCGCAAAGATATGGAAGTTTGGGCGGCAATGCGTGCTACTTCGTCGCGAAAATATTTGCAAGACGAACGTATTCACTTTATAGAACTTGATTTTTCGTCGGAAGAACGACTTACAGAACAGTTGCGTCCATTCTGTTTCGACTATATAGTTCATGCTGCTGGTGCTACAAAATGTACGAAAAGAGACGATTTTTTCCGCATAAACACACAAGGAACGCAGCATTTTGCAAATGCAATTTTGTCGCTGAATATGCCTATTGAACGTTTTATTTTCGTTTCAAGTCTCAGCGTTTATGGTGCTATTCACGAGCAACTTCCCTACAAAGACATTGAGGAAAACGATACTCCACGCCCAAATACAGCTTATGGAGAGAGTAAACTACAGGCTGAAAAGGTTTTGGCAAATACTTCTTATAACGGAAAGACATTGCCTTACGTTATTCTTCGCCCTACAGGTGTGTACGGACCAAGGGAAAAAGATTATTTCCTTATGGCAAAATCGATAAAGGGACATACTGATTTCTCGGTGGGTTTTCAGCGTCAAGACATTACATTTGTATATGTAAAAGACCTTGTTCAAGCTGTTTTCCTGGCTATTGATAAGGGAAAAACAGGAAGAGCATATTTCCTAACCGACGGAAAAGTATATCAAAGTACCACTTTCAGCAATCTTATCCATGCAGAATTGGGTAAACCCTGGTGGATTAGAATTAAGGCTCCTATTGCCTTTTTACGCATTGTAACTTTCTTTGGCGATATCTTTGGACGTGTTACTGGTAAACTTTCGCCACTGAACAACGATAAATATCAAATATTAAAACAACGAAATTGGCGTTGTAATATACAACCAACCATCGACGAACTGGGTTATCGTCCAGAATATGACTTAGAACGAGGTGTGAAAGAAACAATGGATTGGTACAAAGAAAATAATTGGATTTAGAAAAAGGATAACTGATATAAAAAACAAAATGGTAAAATTCATACTCGACCTCTTCCAAATAGAGAAAAAACCTCTAAAAGGATTGATGGCAATAGAATGGGCTGCGGCAGCCTATATGGCATTCACGTTCATACTAATAGTGTTTTTTTACACTAAATAGAAGCACTCGAAGCAATGATTTACGGACGAATGCGCATCATTGCTATGACAGCTGCATTATGGTTAGTATATCGCATCTTTCCTTGTCGCTTTACTCGTCTTACAAGAGTAGCTGCACAACTTGGATTATTAGCATGGTGGTATCCTGATACTTTCGAGTTCAATAGATTATTGCCTAATCTCGACCATTTATTTGCACAATGGGAACAAAATATATTTGGCTGCCAGCCTGCATTATTGTTCTCTAAAGAATTACCCGATGCTATTTTCAGCGAGTTATTCGATATGGGTTACGCAGCCTATTATCCTATGATTGCATTAACGATATTCTACTATTTCATATGTCGATATCAGGAATTCGAACGTGTTGCTTTCATCATGTTGTCATCGTTTTTTATCTATTATGTAATTTTTATCTTCGTTCCTGTAGCAGGTCCTACATTCTATTATAAAGCAGTAGGAATGGAAAAGATTGTAGCAGGAATATTTCCTAATATACACGATTACTTTAATTTTCATCAAGATTGTTTGCCAAGTCCTGGATATACCGATGGTTTTTTCTATCATTTAGTAGAAGATGCTAAGGCAGCTGGCGAACGTCCTACAGCAGCTTTTCCAAGTTCTCACGTTGGAATTAGCACTATTTGTATGTTCTTAATAGCACATGCGCGTAATTATAAACTACTTGCTATACTTGCTCCGCTCTATTTTTTACTTTGTTGTGCAACAGTTTATATTCAAGCTCACTATCTTGTAGATGCTATCGCAGGTGTTATTTCGGCTATTTTAGTTTACCTTCCACTCTTCTATTTCTCAAAAAGAATGATAAAGAAAGGACGTTAAAAACATTGTGTATTAATGTGTAATTTGCTAAAGTATTAATATCTATCAAGCACATTACAATCATCTATCTTTTAGTTTATATAATAACACAAGTTTGTGTGATACATACTTGTGTTATTTCTTTTTTCTTATTGTATTTGCACTTTTAAGATGGATTAGAGCATCAAATTATGTGCAAGAAATTTGTTTATGGAGTGGCTGTTTCCAACTATAATTTCATAGGAAGAGAACGAGAAACAAATCGGCTTTTTAAATAATTTTAAAAGGTGGAATAAACGGAATTATATTATCAGTTTTCATATAAATTTAACTTACAGAAAAATAGATATAATGAAAGTAATGCTGGAGTGACTGAACGATCAAGACTGTAAAATTACAAAAACGAACTATGTTATTAACTAACAAAAATGCAGATTGATTTAATATGACCATATAATTATCGATATAAATCAATTCAAATAGTTTGAAAAATTGTATCTTTGCAAAATGAATAATAAAAATATTCAACTTAATCAAATAGAAAAAGATGAAGCTATTAAATAAAAAAACTAAATAGAATGCAATGGATAAATAAAGGAATACTATTTTTTTCATTCTTTTATTTGCTTTAGAACCTATATTAAGTTCGTCTAATATATATTGGTATCTTTTGGCAGTATCAGCAAGTATAGTCCTTTTAATTTTCATTGGCTTTATATTAGGTATATTCTTAAAAAGATACCAATAAAGAATAATCTTATAAACGAAGGGAAAAATATCTTATGGATATCTTTTAGCTTCATTGTTAGGGTTAGTTATATACTATATATATAAAAGGTGAACTACTAAATTTTTGGATAGTTATAATTTTTGAACTTAGGAAATATCTATTTAGAACAAAGTTCTAAAGATACTAAACAAAAAGAACTTAAGCTTCTTTCAAATATAAAATTAAAAGAATAAGAATATTTAGTTAGCAAATAAAAAACGTAATTACATTCTTCAAAAATGTAATTACGTTTTTAAATCATAATTACAAAATAAAAATTTGTAATTATAAATTTTCTGTCTTTTTGAAACCCTTTAAAACAAAGGGTTTAATACTATTTCTTTTGCTTCTTCTTTTTCACCTTTTCTACTACTCCATTTTTAGGATTATATTCTAATCCTAACTTTTTGGCACGCTCATAGTTTCGCTTTCTTATCTTTTGTTTTTCCTCCGCTTTTTGCTTAGTTATCTTAGCTGGCTTTTGCAAATAAAGCGGTGTTTGGCGTGGATTCCACGAAACTCTTACATCGCGTTTGGCTTTACATTCTATGTCTTTTGAATAATAGTAAACTGTTTCTGGCTGCTTCGTATTGTAAAGTCCTGTATCCCAACGTCCATTATCGTTGTCGTCTACTATTAAGCGTAGGTAAAATATACCTGGCCTTACATAATAGAAGATTGCTTCGTTGTTTTTTGCAGTTACTTCCTTTACAGGTTTATCCGATTCGTTTAGTAATTGCAACAAGCAGTTTTTACCGTCCATACCTTGTAACGAAACAATAAGTGTACTATATTCATCGGGCGAATTTACTTTAATGCCCTGTTTTATCTGTCCAGATGCCTTGCCATAAATATCAATAAAGGCAGCAGAATCGACTTCAAGATTGTATTCGTGTCCAAAATCCCATGCAGCTACAAGTTTGTATTGCCGAGGAATACCTGGCACACTACCAAACTGATATTTGGCTCGTTGCCAAACTGTATCTATTCGTTCGTAAAGATGTATTTTCGATGTATCGCAGACAGCCACTGGCGACGGCAAAATAAATATTGGATTTTCGTCGGGTGCTATTTGCGAACCTATTTTTATTCTTGCGTCTAAAGGTTTTTTAGGGTATTCCGCCTGATATGGATTACCTTTTTCTTTGTTTTTATCTTGCTGTTTTTTCCATTTATCGTATTCTTCCTTATGCTGTTTCATTCGTTTTGCATACGGAACTTTCGATAATATTTCTAAAGTATCGGTCTGACTTACCAACGCACCTAATGAATCGCTTGCTAAATAAGATAGCTGCATGCGCAAAGTATCTTGATTTACGAGCATTGTATCGCGAAGCCAGTAGGTAATTGTATCTTGATTCAGACTGGGTTCAGTTATAAAAGCATTCTTTTCATTAAAGTTTAAACCTTTAATTTTTGGTAATTCAGCATTGCCATAACTGAAAAACAAGGTGAAATGATCGGCTTCTTTTCGCTCCGACTTCAGTAAATAACGATTGGTTTGCACTTCAGTAAAGGCCGAAAGTACAACATCGTCGGGAAGGAAATGTGTATAAGGAACACGTTTATATCGGAAATACGCAAAGAATCGCGCCAAATTGTGTCTTGACGAACATCTGGTTTCGATGAAGGAACAATGATTTCAGGAGTAAAAGCTAATTTTTCGCTTTGCTGACTAAATCTATAATTGCCATCAACATCTTGTAAAGCGTAAATGCGATAATCGCCTTTTGCCACACCTTTTATTATAAAACGCCCGCTTCCATCGGTACGTGCAACTCGCAACATAGGTTGACGTTGGAAAGCTGTATCGTTTAAATTGCTGTATAATCCTACTAAAATACCTTTTACAGGCTCTAAGTTCTGCGCTTCAAACACATATCCTGCCACTTCCATTGTATCGATTGTATTACCCGTAGAGAACGAATAAGTGTAATTTCCTAATGGATTGCCCTCGTTATTATCGGCAATAGCGTCCGAAAAATCTATTGTGTAAGTAGTATTTTCCTTAAGTTTATCTTGCAATTCAATTGTAATATGCTTACCACTTACTTTTATTTCAGGAGTTTCTAATTGTGGAGGCGATACCACTACCTTTTCGGTTGGATTGTTGAGTGTTATAAACTCGTTGAAGAGAATGGTAACTTTTTTACTATTCACATCATTAGAACCATCTGCAGGAGATGTTCCGAGAATACGTGGTGGTTCTTCGTCGTACCAACCACCATCAGGATTTCCCATTCTAGCACATGAGAAAACAGTAAGCATAAATAAGCAGAAAATGATTATACTTCCTGCTTTCCAACTTGTATTCTTGATGCTCTGTTTGTTCATAACTTCTTTAAATATTGTTTGTTTAATATCGCCTTACAGCTTGTATACAATCTGATGTGTTTAACCTAAGTCTTCGTTTTTTGTATTCATCGATAACATTTCTTCGATGTTTTTACGACTATTCGATAAGCGTGGTACTTTGTGTTGTCCACCAAGTTTGCCTTTCGATTTTAGCCAATCACTGAATAATTCCTTTCTGGCTACCACAACTTCTAATTGCTGTAATGTAATATCGTGGAAACGTTTGGCTTCGTAATCGGAATTAATTTCTTGTAATTTACTGTCTAAAATGCGTTCAAAATCATGAATATCGTTGGGTTGTTTTGTAAATTCAATAAGCCATTGATGACGACATTTAGCATTAGCATCCATAAAAATTGGTGCTACTGTATAATCTGATATTTGCGCACAAGTAGCTTTACAAGCTGCTTCTAAACCTTTTTCAGCATTATCCATTATAAGTTCCTCACCGAAAGCATTGATAAAATACTTTGTGCGCCCTGTAATTAAGAATTTATAAGGGCGAACAGAAGTAAACTGAATGGTATCTCCTATTTCGTAACGCCATAATCCACAGGCAGTACTAATAAGCATTGCATAATTGCGCCCTACTTCTACTCCTTCTAATGGAACAATATTCGGTTTTTCGCTTTCAAACTCGTCCATAGGTAAGAACTCATAGAACACGCCATAATCAAGCATTAACGACATACTTTTATCAGTTGGGTCGTCTTGAATACCAAAAATCCTTCTGAAGCATTATAGGTTTCCATATACTTCATATCCGACTTTGTAATAAGCTGTTCATATTGTTCGCGATAAGGGGTAAAAGCGATGCCTCCATGGAAGAAAACTTCTATGTTTGGCCAAACTTCCTGCAGATGTTTCTTACCAGAAAGTTCAATTACGCGTATTAAAACTGATAACATCCACGATGGAACTCCCGAAAGATTGGTAATGTTTTTTGAAAGTGTTTCTTGTGCAATACGGTCGCGTTTTACTTCAAAATCGCTTAATAATGCTACTTCTTTTGAAGGTACACGTGCAAGATTGGCTAAGGGATTTATATTTTCTATAAGAATAGCACTTAAATCTCCTACAAGCGAATTAGGAAGATTATAGTTTGGTGAATGACTTCCACCAAGAATAAGACCTTTTCCACTAAAAATTTTACTATTAGGATTATTACTTAAATAATAAGCCAAAACATCTTTACCTCCTTGATAATGTAAAGATTGTAAACCTTCTTCGGTAATTGGAATAAACTTACTTTTATCGTTTGTAGTACCAGACGACTTTGCATACCATTTTACTTGTCCAGGCCATAAAATATCTTTTTCTCCGTGTCGCATACGGTCGATATCGCCTTTTAATTCTTCGTAGGTATTTACAGGAATATTTTGAACAAAGTCTTCATATGAATTGATAGTATAAAACAAATGGTTTCTTCCATATTCAGTATCTTTTCCACGTTTTATCAAGTATTGTAATATTTCGTGTTGGATAGCTTCTCCCTCGTTAATATAACGCTCTAATTCACGTCTACGAGGTTGGAAGTACAATTTATTTACTATGCTTGTAAGATTCATTTTTATCCTATTGTTTTAAATTACAAAAGTACTGCAAAATTACTGAATACCGATGTTTTTTAGTTATTTTTATTATACTTAGCCTGATATTGAAATCATAAAGCATAAAGCATATAGTATATACCGATATTAACCAACATATTTCCAAATTGTGGATAACTATATGAATAACTCGGTTAATAACTTTAAAATAACTATACACTTATCACAATCGATAAAAGGAAGGAAAGATATAGGGGATAACCACAGAGTTATTAACGTGTTTTTATAGAAGTTTTACACAGCTTTTGTAAGATTAAAGATATAAACTTATTATCTTTGCAAGATAGAGTGGAAATGTGGATAACTTCTTATATGAGTTGAATATCAATAAGAAAACAAATATTTTAGTTGTGGATAACTTTTTATTCACGGGTTGATAACTAAATATGCAAGAAATTGATAAAAAACTTATGAACGCTATCCACAGCATATCATACTACTCTTTTCTTTTTCTTTTTAAAAGAAGAAATAAGAATATTATGTAACAAACAAGAAAAACGGGGATAATATGAAAATATTAAAATTTTTATATCGTGTCTCTTTTTACTGTTGTTTTTCAGTATCTACTTCGGCACAATGTTCTTTTCGTAATACAGCTTTTAATAGTGGCGAATACTTAAACTACAATCTTTATTTCAATTGGAAATTTGTTTGGGTAAAGGTAGGAACTGCTTCATGGTATACTATTTCTTCTACTTACGAAGGAACTCCTGCTTTTCGTGCTTCGTTAACAACGCGTGGAAATGGAAAGTTAGATAAGTATTTTATAATGCGTGATACATTGCTTTGTTACAATACAAAGGATTTGGAACCACTTTATTATCGTAAAGGAGCAAAGGAAGGTAAAAGATATACCGTAGATGAAGTTTTTTATTCTTATCCAAAAGGAAAAATACAAGTTAAGCAACATAGAATAGACAATGATGGAGAACAACATTGGAAAACTAGTTCGCCAAAAGAATGTGTTTATGATATGATGAGTATTTTTTTAAGGGCAAGAAGTTTTAATCCTGCAAGTTGGAAAAAAGGATTTGTTGTAAACTTCCCATTGGTTGATGGAAAATCGCTCTCTCCTGCACGTATCATTTATAATGGTAAGAAAACAATAAAAGCTGATAACGACAAAAAATATCGTTGTTTAGAACTTGCTTATTACGAAAAGGACGATGATAAGTGGCGTAATATAGCCAACTTTTTTGTAACTGACGACGAAAACCATATTCCAATTCGTTTAGATATGAACCTGAAGTTTGGTTCTGCTAAGGCTTTCCTAATTTCAATGAAGGGAATTCGCCATAAAATTGAATCACAAGTAAATTAAAATCTATTTTCGTCGAAAAGATAAGTAAAGTGGTCGAAATCTATTTTCGGATACTTTATATTATGCTTATCTTTGTACCAGAATAAAAATACAAAAAAACAATTATATGAAAAAACGTTACTTACATTTGCATTAGTGTGGATAGCCACAATAATGAATGCACAAACAACAACAATTACAGGTGAATTACTTGATTCGATTACGCGTGAAAGCGAATCGTTTGCAACTATTCGTATATTTAAAGGTGGAAAATTAGATAAGCCTGTTGCTATGTCTGTTACTGATGATAATGGAAAGATATTGCAGAAAGTAGAAGGAACAGGCAACTTTACACTTACTATTAGTTCGATGGGACGCAAAGTTATAAAAAGAAAATTGCATCTCAGTGCTGAAAATAGCATGGTTAATCTTGGAACTATTTTAATTCAAGACGATGCAAAGTTAATGAAAGGCGTGGAAGTTGTAGTGCAAAAGCCACTTGTAAAAATGGAAACTGATAAAATGACTTACGATGTAGAAAGCGATGTTGATTCTAAATCGAAGACTGTACTCGATATGTTACGTAAAGTTCCAATGGTAACAGTAGATGGACAAGATAATATAACTGTGAACGGACAAGGTTCTTTTAAAGTTTATGTAGATGGCAAACCAAATGTAATGTTTTCTGCTAATCCTTCACAGATATTTAAATCGATGCCTGCATCTTCAGTTAAGTCAATTGAAGTTGTAACTAATCCTGGCGCAAAATACGATGCTGAAGGAGTTGGAGGTGTGCTGAACATCGTGATGAATAAAATAGGTGGAAAGCAAAAAATTATGAATGGTTACAATGGAAGTTTAAGTGCGATGATTAGTAACTATGGTTGGAATGGTTCAGCATTTGTAAGCGGGCAGCAAGGAAAACTTACTTATAGTGTTAATGCTGTGCACAACGAAGTAGAATCTGGTAATGTGGAAATGATAAACGAACGTACTTCTACTGACGGAACAAAAATGTATTCGTATCAGAAAGCAAATCAAAGGTGCCTTTTAATATGGTCGACGTTAGTTTAGGATACGAATTAGATTCAATGAGCAATATTGGTGCTTCTCTTGGAATTATGGATTACAGCGTAAAAAGCACAGGACACCCTACTACTACTTTCTCTGGAGGCATTTTTGGTAGTGGTTTCTCGTATGGTAATGATATGATGACACAAAACAAAAACTTTTCTTTTAATGGAAATGTAGACTACCAACGCTTTTTAAACAAAGAAAGAACAAGTAATATAACCTTGAGTTATTTGTTTACAACAAATCCTGCAACAAACGAAAGTAGAAATATTTACGATCCACTCCCAGTTGGAATACCGCTTACATTAAACGATTTACATTCTGATGCACAAACACGTGGTACAGAACATACTTTCCAAGCCGATTATACAACTCCATTATCAAAGAAAGAAACATTTAATGTAGGTGCTAAATTAATCAGCAGAAATAATACTTCCGATTCGAAGTATTATAACATAATAGGTGGAAATGAAATATTTGATAGCAATAACAGCATAAACTACAAAAACAAACAAAGCATTTTAGCTTCGTATATTGAATATAGTATAACTCTCGGTAAGTTTGGAGCAAAGCGGGCGCACGTTATGAACATACATGGGAGAATGTGGAATTTATACTTGGAAGGGGCGATAATTTCAAAAAGAATTATGGAAATTTAGTGCCATCAGCAAGTTTTACTTATAATCTCGGTGCTACAATAAATATCGGATTGAACTATAATATGCGCATTTCGCGTCCAGGTATTTCATATCTTAATCCATACATCGACCGTTCTATACCTACCGTTCTTACATATGGTAATCCTAATTTGAATGTAGAAGAGAGCCATAATGTTAGTTTTGTGTTCAATTTCTTTACTCCTAAATTCATGATGAACCTTACTTTAGGCGAAGCATTTGCAAACAATCAGATAGAACAATATTCGTTTATGGATGCTAACGGTTTATTGAACACTACTTATGGTAATATTGTACGCAGCCGTTGGACTAACTTCAATACATTCATGAACTATTCTATAACGCCAAAAACACGTATTTATCTAAATGGTGGTTTCGATTATGGCGATTTGCGTTCCGACAAACTTAATCAAAAGAAATATGTTTGGCAAGCAATGGCATTTATTGGAGTGCAACAAACTTTGCCTTGGGATATAAAATTAAGTATCAATACAGGTGGTATGACGAAGCGACAAACTTTGCAAGGCAGTGGAAGTGGTTTCAATATGATAAGTTTTGCATTAGCAAAAGATTTCTTTAATGAAAAACTAAATGTAAGTATGAACTATTTTACACCATTCTCAGGTAAGATGAATTATGGCCAATATAGTGAAGGTCCCGACTTTACACAACGTGTTGATATGATTATACCTGTTCAACAAATAGGATTAACACTTAAATGGAACTTTTGGTAATACTAAGAAACAATTCCAAACAAATAAAACCAATATTTCAAACGACTTCCAAGAAAAAGAAAAAAACAATCAAGTTGGTGGAGTTGGTACAGGAATGGGTATGTAAATTTCTGATTGAATTTTTAATTTGTAAGATTAGCATAACAGCTAAAAATAAAAATATGACGTTATATTTACTAAAAATATGATGTCATATTTTTAATATTTATTTTGAGGAATACTACTTGAAAAATTTATAATTATAAAAATTAAAAATTTATAATTAAAAATTTTTGATGGTTTATTATTATAAATGTTATTATAAATTTTCAAGCCATTTTCTTATGTATTGTTTTATTAGAATAAGACGAAACTTTATTTCAATAATTTAGTTGCAAGTTTATATGTAAACAGAACTCGTGCGTCAGATAAATTCCATTGTTGAGTTTCAATTCTTATTAGTTCTGCATGTTTCTTACTAATATCTTTCAAGGCATTTCCTACGGATTTTCTTAGATACTCACTTTCGTTTGTTTTATGTTTACTAATTAGGTTAATAGCAACCGATGGATTTTCTTTGAAAAAAGGTCTACTTGTCCAAATTCTCAATCCTTCTGTAACAGCACGAATAATATTTGGGTTGTTATTATTCATCCATTCTTCAACGAGTGGCAAAGACGCTTCATACCCTCTACATTTGCAAACTTCATCAAAAGCCTTTGCTAACATTTCTTGTACACGCCAATTTTTATCTTTACTTACTTGTTCTTTCAGAAAACATAGTGCATCATTATTTTCTGCACCTAATCGTCCAAATATCATTGTTGCCAACATTCTCACTTGGTAAGCTTCGTTTCTGAATAGTTCTATAGCAAGTTTAAGACATTGTTCGTTGGAGTATGTAGAAAGAATTTCTTCACATCCATCAATGATATGATTAAACCCATGCTCTATTTTTACAATGCGATTAAGTATGTTACTAATATCCATTACACTTTTTATTTTATTACAGACTCATCTGTTTATTCCAGCCATAAGGGTCGTCTTTTAATACTTTAAATATAGAATTCTCTTCCTTTTTAAAAAGTGAACTTATAGTAAACTTCGTCTTCTTCAATACTTTCTAAAGGTTTTCCCATACAGATTTCAAATAACATACTATAATTACCTTTTTTTCAAAGCTATATTCATTTAATGTATTCAGCGGATAATAATTTCCCTTTTCCTTTTTCTTGAATTATATCTTTGGTGGTATCTTTATATAATCTAACGGATTCCGAAACTGTATTTATACTAAAAATCACAAACATTGGTTACCTCAAAAGGAATAATGGCAGCCCCTAATAGAATCTTCGCAAGGTTGTAATATATCTTTTTCTTCTATAAAAACCAACTTCCAAAAGACTCATCAACTAATGGGTCTAAAATTACATAGTTTTTATTCCACAATATTCCTCTTTCAAGAGTTTCTTCCGTCCATTTTTGTTTTTCATGATTAAATGGAATAGAACGAACTATAATTTGATTGTGAGATACTAAAAATATTTTTCTTTAATCATATTTCGTTGTTTAATCACTTTTTCTAAAAAAATACCACCTTTTTTTATTTATATTGCGATATTACAGATTTTACTTTTTGCTCTAAAGAAGTAAGATCAATCGTCAATTCTTCTTCCTTAAATTTTTTTCTCCATTTCCAAATGACTTTATAAAAATAAGTTCACTGAAATAGGGTATTAGTTTTAAAAAGTCTACTTCTTTATTGTTTACTAAAGACGACTTTTTCGTCTGTATGCAATAAAAAGTCCATTGCTTCTTCTGGCAAAAAGCCTTTTTCTTTATTTTTATTTTTCAACTCATCGTTGCCATAATCTAAGGTTGCCAGAATTTTATTCTTTAATTCTATATTATTAAAGTCATCAAGATACAGCTGTAGCATAATGGCTGCTTCTATCCAAGTCCATTTATTATAATCGCCATCAAAAACTGTAATTTACTAAATCAGATAGAATTTCTTTCGTGTGTGTTATATCACCATCAAAGTAAAAACAATAAGCTGAAAACATTAGATATTTCAACTTTTGTTCTGAATTTATATTTGCATCTCCAAGTTCTTTAAAAAGAGACTTAAAAGGCATTTTATTGGCTAAATTAGAAGTGATAACATTAAAGATAGTTTCCATATTTTATGAGTCTGTTATTATTATTCCTACTGTTGTTTTCAACAAGCAAGTACAAATATAAACAATCTTTTTATTAAAGCATTAATTTGGTAGTGTAAAGTTTATTTTTCTCTCTCAGAATCGAACTTAATATTATTTAACGTGAGTTCGACGGATTCAGAACGATGTAAGGGGAGTGTAAATGATCTTTGTGCATTGATGGACGGCTTCTTTGGAAACAGGAAATAGGTGGTAATTGCCTATAATAAGTTGATGATGAAGCGGTCAAAGTATCTATGTATGGAGTGTTCCACCTGCGAAATGTTCTTAAGTTCATCATTCACCGTTTCAATAAAGCAGCGATAACCAGAACCGTGAAAAGGAATCATTACCAGCATAACTTCTGCCTTTGACATTGTAGAATTTCGATGATATTTCCTTTTTCCTGTAGGTTTTAGCGTATATTTTGCCGTCATTACATCAAAAAACTTGCAGAAGTCGTCTGCCATATAAAATATTTCAGTAACTCCTCCATAGGTGATCATAACGGTTTTTATTTATAACTATTTGTATATTAGCTTCTTAATGCTACAACGATTTTCACTAATTACCAAATCCATAGACACTTATAATTCGTCGAGATCACGGTAACATAAAAGCAAAAACAAGAAAGACTGCGATCTATACGAGGCTTTACGCGGATACCATCAGTAGTGAGAACATTAATCTTAATATAAAGATTTACACGCTCATAACAGCTGTTTTTTAGGGAATCTCTGCGCTTTCTCTCCTCGCATTAGAGCAGAACGGAGGGAGGGAAGAACTGTTCAGATGTAAAGATTATTCCCATCTGCTTTTTAATCTACGATCTTTTGATGTGTAAAAGGGCATGTTTTGCAATGTAAAAGGGCACCTTTTACAAGCCCGTTTATAACCTATTGATATCTTGAAGGTTACAAAGGTGATAAAGAAGGGATATGGTAGGGAAAGTGAAAGATAGCGAAGTGAGAAGTGTAAGGATTTTTGTTATTGTTCGTTCCGTTGTGTTTTTCAAAGTAAGGTCAGTGTGCTTTGTCATCAGGGTAGCGGCTTTACCGATTCAAAAGGTGGGTGAACAGACTGAGAAACGGACGTGAAGAAGACGAAAGAAACGGCGGGATTGGCAATCAAAAATGTGTCTTTCAGTCGGTGATTTTTTAACGTTCCAACGACAGTTTACAAAGAATTAATTGTGTTTCAGCGACAGAACCATGACCAATAATATAGACCATGATGGATATACAGTAAGCTGAGAGCCTACTTAATAGATTCAGCTCGCACGCTCTATGTCCTCCTTTAAAAAGGACAAAAGAGCTTCACGAGCTGTAGAAGGAGAAGTTTTTCAATTCAACTTATATCACTTCTCAAATAGATTACCGATATCCTTATGCTATAGAAGAAGAAGTTTTTTTATCTCAACTTATAGCCCTTGAATGCATAGAAAAGGATATAAGAGAAGCTGACAAAACAGATCCCATACGCATATTGAATGTTGCTAACATCCTTAATAAGTCCGAACAACACAGTGATAACAGCACCACCGATAAGTCCCATTGTCATTAGTGATGAGCCTTCCTTGGTATATTTACCCAAGTCCATAAGAGCCAAAGGCCAAAATGCTGGCCACATCAATGAGCAGCCTAATGCCATAATACCTACAGCATAAATACTATAAACACCCGGGAGTAACAATACAAGTAGCGTTCCAAACAGTGCAACGAAGGAACAGATCTGTAAGGCTTTCGTCTGTGAAAGATACTTAGGAATAAGAATAATACCTGCGATATATCCTATACTGATGCTGATTGGGGTAATCCATGAGTACGTATGAGGATGAGGAAGACCTAATTCACTTGCATAATCTATAAGTGTACCCAAGACGATGGTCTCTGAACCAACATAAAAAGAATATGGCAATTGCTCCAAGAACAAGATGTGGGAACTGGAAGACAGAATGCTTACTGTTTGCGTAGTCGGATACTGCTGAATCTGCATCAGCGTCATCTTCTCCAGCAGCTTTCACCTCTGGCAATGGTGATATGAGTGCCACGACACCTAAGATTACAAATAAGCAGATTATAACCAAGAACGGTTTGTCAAGATCTTCCAAGCCAACACCTCCACTATTACTTGCAAAAAGAGCAATAAACAAAAGGTGATACAGGCCATGCTAACTTGTTTATCATGCCCATAATAGAATTCTTTTTGCTGCACTCTCCGTTGGTCCAAGGATTGTTACATAAGGATTTATAGCAGATTGTAGGAACGTATTAGCTGTTCCACAAAGGAAAGATGCCAATAAAAAGATAATGAAACTCCTTTCAGCTGCAGAGAATAAACACTCCGAAGGCTATAGCAAACATGGCAAAAGCTGCAGCCATCGTACGCTTATATCCAATTTTACTTATCAATAAGCCTGCTGGATAACCAAAGATAAGGAACGGTAAGAACGTAGCTCCTATAAGCATATAGGCTTCTGTGGACGAAAACGCTTAGCGAAACCTTCAATACTGGTACTAATAAGGAATTGATTCCCAATGCAAAGCCACAAGTAAAGAACATGAAAGCAAGGAAAAAAGCATTGGTGTAATGAAGTTGTTTTTCTTTCATAGAGAATCTTTTTGAATTAAAAATTAATTGTTATGTTTTAAAAAATCCGCTTTTTGACTACAGTTATCTTGAAAATGCAAAGTTACTACTTTTTTTAATAATAACATACACTATTTTTGCGTTATTATAGACTATATTTACATTTGCAGAAAAAGATGGTAATACTTGATAGAAAGATAGTACATAATGTGCAAACCATGTGCAGTCACATTACATACACTGAGTTTAATCTACCATTTCATAGACATTCCGAATATGAACTCATCCTGTTTACCAGCGGAAGTGGGACTGAATTTGTTGGAGAGGTGGTTGCTGACTACAAAAAGGGCGACGTTGCACTTATCGGCAGTAATATTCCCCATCTGCATTTATGCAAAAGTAGAATGGGAAATAGCCAAGAGACAGAAGCTATGGAACATAGTACAAGTGAAACAATACAGTTCTGTCCAGACATGTTTCCACCCGATATTCTTAACCTACCAGACTATGAACATATTGCTGATTTGCTATCGAAAAGCCAGTATGGCATACGTTTCTATGATGAAGGATTATATGAGGAACTCCTCTCAAGGTTATCTTTGTTCGATTCACAGTCCTATACAAGGCGTCTGATTGCTTTGTATGAGATTCTCGAAAGATTATATAACTGTTCACAAACAAAGCTATTATCACCAATAGCATTCAGCCATTACAAAGCTCCTAATACCGATACTGCCATTGACAAGGTATTCACCTATTTATATAATAACTTCCAGAAGAAGATTGTTCTCGCAGAACTTGCTGACTTTGTTGGTCAGAATCCGACGTCACTTTGCCGATATTTTAAGAAATGTACCAACAAGAGTATATTCCAAGTACTTGCCAATATACGCATTGAATATGCTTGTAAATTACTAACTCATTCGAACCTTACGGTCAATGAAGTGGCTTTTAACTCGGGATACAATACACCAACATTGTTTTACGAACAATTCTTAAGAGAGATACATCTAAGCCCAAATGAATACAGACAACACATTAACGCTGAGAAAATCAGCAACCATATGAATATAACAATTGGTTCGCCGCAAGACTCAACACATAGTAAATAACATGAGTTCGATGAATTCAGAATAATGCAAGCTGTGGGTCAATGATCCTTTGTACATTGATGCACGGCTTCTTTGGAAACAGGCAATAGGCAGCAATTGCCCCTAATAAGTTGACGATGAAATTGTCAAAGCATCTATGTCTGGAGTGTTCCACCTGCGCAATGTTCTTTAGTTCATCATTCACCGTCTCTATAATGGCTCTTTTTCTGAGTAAAAGTCTATCTGAAACACTCATTAACGCTCCTTCCATGTTACTTTTCAATTTGGTAATAAGCTGTATTCCGTCAACGAAAAGCCTTTGAAAAAGGTTAATAGTTTTAAAACTATTATTGGGATATTTTGTTGTGCTTATTATGAGCTATACAGATACTGTTTCTTGGGGACTTTGGAAAAGAATTCCTTTTCATCTTGGCATGGTCTTTATAGCAGTTTTTGATAGAATACTTAAAAATATGCTTTTCGCTGACGAAGATAAAAAATAAATAAAACGCGCCAATAGAAATAGTTCTATTGGCGTGTTTGCTTTATTTTTATTTATTTCTTGTACTCAATTATTTTTTTTGAACAATAAAGCCTAAGTAGCGATAGACTGCCCACGCAATGATAGAAGTAAAGGCATAGATAAGTAGGAAAGCGATAACAACACGATAGTATTGACCTGAATAACCCATACCGATGCGTTGTAATAAAGAAGAAACAATAAGTGGTATGCCACCAGAAAAGAAATAATAAACAATACTTCTACGTCCTGTCCATTCTAACCAAGTAACGCTTTCTAACTGTTTAGCCAAACTAACAAGGAATAAGGTACAAATAAAGGTATCGAAAATAAATATATACCAATTGTTTACTTGTATAGGTTCTATAAGTAAACTTATGCCTTGTGTATGTTCATATACTTTTATAATTACTAAAAGTAAAAATAAAAAGAAAGATGATGATAGGTTGTGGAAACGGTGGAAAACATTTTCCCACTTATGGTAAAAATAGCCAAAACAAAGGATAGGGAGCGCAATACAGGCATTTTCTATTTGCCAATAAAGGTTGGTATAATGTGTGGAAAGAAAATAACAAGCTACTGACGCTATCAGAGAAAGTGTTAATAATCCCCAAGTTTTACCTTTGCATGCCCATAACACTGTGGATAAAACAATTTCTGCTACAATAAGAGCCGCTATAAACCACGATGCTTGTCCTGTAATAACAGAAAGTAAGGTTTCTGAAATATCGAATCCGTGTGCAAAAGCTTTAGGAATAGCAATAAAGGTTGTAAAAACAACATAAGGCAATAATAGATATTGTGCAATGGCTTTAAGCTTGTGTTGCAGCAAAAATGGTGTGTCTTTATAAAAAAGATAACCAGAGAGAAAGAAAAAAGCGACCAACACATTGGCTACATAATAATTGTAGCCGATAATGTTGTCGCCTGTATAATATATTTCAGTATGGTCGAGCAATATAGCCACCATACAAAAACCTCGCAATAGGTCTATCCAGTGTTTGCGTTTATTTTGTTTTAATTCACAACTGCTATCTTGCATACTGTTCCGTTATTACCTTCTTGGTCGGCTGTTTGCACCATGTAAACTCCCGATGCTACACGTTTTCCGTTTAAATCGTTGCCATCCCATGTAAATGTACCGCCATTACTTGTACCTTTTGCTACGAGTACGCCATTTGTGGTAACAATTTTTACATCAGAATTGTAAGCTAAACCAACAACTGTTATCAAACCTGTGTAACCTGGACGTACAGGATTAGGATAAGCATAAGTGTCTTCTCCGCCTGGATTATCAGATGGTTTTGTAGCATCACTCATATACGAGCATAATCCTTTTTCGGTTCCGATGAAAACTTCGCCTGTTTTGTCGTTGATGGCAATACTTTCTATATCGTTTGAAAGAAGTTTGCTGTTACTGCTTAGAAAGTGTTGTACCTGTTTCATGTTATCGGCACTGATAAGATAAACACCATTTCCATTTGTACCAAACCATTTTCTGCCGCCTCCATCAATAGCTATGCTCGAAATATCTACACCAGCCAATAAATAATCAGCAAGATTTGTTCCATCGTTACGTGGTATTTTTATTTGTTCGAAAACAGCATCTGAAGGATTTTGCATCTGGTCTACATTAAGACGAAGTGGTCCAACATTTGTTCCAACCCATATATTTTGATAAGCATCTTCTACTACGCAACGCATTTGAATTACCATGATAGGCGAACCATCTTGGTTTTTGAAATTCTTGAAAACACTTAGCTTGTCGGTTTCGGGATTATAGCAAAATAAGCCTGGTGCTTCGTAGTGGTTGTTTACAAACCATATTAAACCGCGACTATCAAGAATTGGACGACGCATTACTTGCAGAGTTAATTTGCCATTCATAAGTTCTGGTTTAGAATGGTCGGTCATAGTTCCGTCGGGCGATAACTTTAATAAAGAAGTTTCTCTGGTACCGCAATTCAATATCCATAAATTATTTTTTCTATCGAAAATCAATCCTTGAATAGGCACATAGTCGTTGCCCAAATCTTCATTATTATTAGTATTAATAGTGGGGCGCAGAAGACTATTTTCTTTATTGAAATACTTCTTTAATTTGCCATCTAAAAATTCGTATAATCCTGCTCGTCCTCCCACAAATACGTGTTCAGGATTCTTCGGGTCTACTGCTAAACAGTTCATATCGTGATAGTAATAACCCGTTATTTTGTCTAATTCGTCTTGGAAGATGCTCCATTCGTCTTTCTTTAATATCTGAATGGTTCCAGGTTGGTTTAGTCCTATTGCTCCTGGTTCGAATGCTCCACCTGTTGAATAAAGACGATCGTTAAGATATTGCATGAAGAAAAAACGATTGTATTTAGGACCACCTGGTTGTAAAGCTTTTACTTTCTCCAATAATTCAGGTGCAATAGTTTTGTTTGTGCTACATAGTTACTTACCCATTGCCAATTGTTTTTATCCAATAGGTTATCGGAAAGCAATGCTCGAAAAAGTCCTTGTTCGCTGCTTGCAGCATAAATATAGTTTCCTTCTATATAAGTATAGTTTACATTGAAACCAAGATTGTAAGTATCGCTTATTTCAGCCTTGCCTACATTTACTTTTAATATGCCAAATCCTGTTGAGATATAGCAATACGCCCCATTTGTATAAAGACTATTTATCTTCTTATTGGCTGTCATTGCCTTTCTGTAATAATCGGAAAGGCTTATAATTTCGCCTTTTGGGGTAAGAAGATCAATATTTTGGTCCGAATAAGCAATTACCAATCGCTGGGCTACATTGTTCCATGCAATAAATTCAATGTGAGTACCATTCAGTCCATTTATCTTGTCGAATGTCTGAATACTATTGTCCTTTTCGTTATAAGTGTAAAGGTCATTAGATGCAAGTACATAAAGCAGATTGCCTCCTTTCTCAATCCATTGCACATTACTATATGCCATATAGTTTTTCCATGTACCTGTACCACTGCTAAAACTATAGAGTGGAAACATAAGAAGCAAGCAAATAATTGCAAGTATATTTGTTCTTTTCATCATTTTCTGATCGAATTATAGTGTAAGAAATAAATAAGCTTATAGATATTAAACAAGAAAACGCTTGGATTATTGCCTTTAAGGTTGTGTTTTAACGGTTTATGTAGAAGTTTATAAAGCCACACCCCTACCCAACTGATGTGCATTTTACGCAGTTTTTCAGCCATTTCTAATAGGTTAGAATATCCTTTCAGTTCAGTTTGGAAAATAGAAAGGGTACGCAATGCCTCTTCTGTTTTGCGTAGAAACACTGCGTTAAGTTCAAAATCGTCGAATAAAACAGGATTGTCGATATGGTTGATTTGGGCATTTAATGCTTTGAAGCGTTTTCCAAGCAGTACATCTTCAAAGCCATATTGCTTTATATCTTCATTATAAGGTGTTGTTCCTACCAATTTTCTGTGAGCCATGAAATTGGTACTGAGGTGCTGATAAGGTGTTTTTCTTCTATTTTTAGCACTGATTGCTTCTTTTGAAGCATGTTCATAACGGTATCTAAGGTTGTTGTTCCATCTGTTTTCGTCTTCAACAATACTAATACCACCCACCACAACATCGCCTTCGGCTTTTAGATAATTGTGTATGAACCGTGTATTGTTAAGGGAAAGGTCGCCATCAATAAATAAAATCCATTCTTTTGACGACTGAGAAACAAGATAATTGCGGATAGCCGACCTACCAACATTTTGTTCTCGTTCTATATATTGAACGCCTTCAAGTTGCGAAATAACTCTGTTTTTTATTATAAACCTTTTATCAGGCGATGCATCGTCGGCTACAATAATTTCGAAATTTGTTCCTTCTGCAACACACTGTCGTTGCAATTCACTGATAAGTGCAGTGCAATCACAATTGTAAGTGGGCAGCAGAATAGACAAATTTTTACTCATTATAGTTGCTTTAGATATTCGGCAAGCTTACGAACGGCACGAGCTCGGTGAGAAATTTGGTTCTTAATATCTTCTCCAAGTTCCGCAAAACTCTTGTCATAGCCTTCAGGAATAAAGATAGGGTCGTAACCAAAACCTTCTGTTCCCGATTTTTCTGTAGCAATATGACCTTCTACTCTACCTTCAAATTGATGTTCTTTACCATCAATAATTAAAGATATTACTGTTCGGAAGTGAGCTTTTCTATTTGTTGTATCGCCTAATTTACAAAGCAATTTGCGCATATTTGCTTCGCTATCGTGGTCGGTATGTTCATCGTATCGTGCTGAACGTACACCAGGTTCACCATCAAGTGCATCTACTTCGAGGCCCGTATCATCGGCAAAGCAATTCAAACGATAGTTATCGTAGATGTAATGCGATTTTATACTTGCATTTCCTTCCAACGTATCGGCTGTTTCTGGTATGTCCACATCACAGCCAATATCTTTCAACGATACTATATCAAAGTCGTTTCCAAGAATGTCTTTAATCTCGGAAAGCTTGTGTTTATTATTTGTAGCAAATACTATTTTCATTTTATTGTTCGTTGTTTGTTTCCGATTGATTGTTCGGATAGACTTGAGACAGCACCTTTTCAGCATTCTTAGTGCTTACTTTTATTTTGTCGAAGCCTTCTCCATAGACACCAATTACTGAACTTTGGCTGACAAAAGCCAATGGGTCGATAATCTTGACAATGCGGAATATAGACTGACTTTCGTTGCGTTTTGCCATTAAGCAAATTACTTTTACGTCCTTTCCAGTGTACCAACCATGTCCATCAAGTATTGTTATGCCCCGGTCGCGCTCTTGCATGATAGCGTCAGCAATTTCTTCGTACTTCTTTGAAAATATGAGAAACTGCACAGATTGGCGTCTTAAGTTCATTACGTGGTCAAGTATGAAGCATTCAATAAACATGGTACATAAACCGAAAACGACTTTATGCAGACGTTCAAGATAGCTTCCAAACTGTGGGAAGAGCATACAACTGCCTATAATACATATATCGACAGCCATTAGAACTTGGCCTAATGAAATATTTTTATATTTGTTTATACAGGCTGCCACAATATCTGTACCGCCCATACTGCCACCATTGAGGAAGATTACAGCCATTCCTGTACCTGTAATACAACATCCCACAATGAGAGACATAAACTTTTGGTCTTCACCTAATATCTTTATAAAATTTCCGCTCGTATCTAAAGGCATTAGTTCTTGTGCAAACTTTAGCATGAAATACAAGGCCACAATAGCATAAATAGTCTTCATCAAAAACTTTATGCCCAAGATTTTCAATGCAACGCCTAACAATGCGAGGTTGACAATCATATAAGTGTTCTCCAGTTTAAACTGTGTTGCATAGTAAATAATAGCCGATAAACCTGTTACGCCACCTGTTACAATCTCGTAAGGCATTAAAAATACTGTGAATGCCGATGCATATAGAAGCAGACCTATTGTTATTAAGACATAGTCTTTTATCTCGCTTCTGATTAATTGTTGATTTATTGTCATATCCTGATAATTATTAGGCACATTCGTGATTGTACTTTCAGTTCACGAATGTGCCCTATTTAAAATTTATTTATAAACGATGTTTACAATCTTCTTTGGTACAACTATCACTTTTACGATAGTTTTTCCTTCTGTGTATTTCATACTTCTCTCATCGTTTACAGCTGCTTTTTCAATATCTTCCTTGCTTGCATCAGTAGGGAAAGTCATCTGAAAGCGTGCTTTTCCATTGAAAGAAATGGTGAGTTGAACCTCGTCTTCAGTCAGATTAGCTTCGTCCCAAGTTGGCCATTGTGCATCGCAAACACTATTCTTCTCACCAATCGCCTCCCAAAGTTCTTCAGCAATGTGTGGAGCAAATGGAGCTATTAAGATAAGTAAGCTGCGTAATAAGCCACGATTGTTGCACTTTTGCTGTCCCAACTCGTTTACACAAATCATGAAAGCAGAGATCGCAGTATTGTAAGAGAACTGTTCTATATCGCCAGAAACCTTCTTTATAAGCTTATGAACACTCTTCAGCGACTCTTTTGAAGGTTCGTTGTCGTTTAATTCCTGTTGATATAGCTTCCAGAACTTCTTCAAAAAGCGGAAACAACCATCAATACCATTGGTGTCCCAAGGTTTACTTGCTTCGACAGGACCAAGGAACATTTCGTATAAACGCAAGGTATCGGCACCATATTGCGCTACAATGTCGTCGGGATTGACAACATTGAACATCGACTTCGACATCTTTTCCACTGCCCAACCGCAGATATACTTACCATCTTCAAGTATGAATTCGGCGTTTTCGTATTCTGGACGCCATGATTTGAAAGCTTCAATATCGAGTACATCGGCATGAACAATGTTCACATCTACGTGGATTGGTGTTGTTTCGTATTCACCTTTCAATCCATGACTTACGAATACGGGAGCTTTAGAATGGTCGTCTGAATTGATACGATATACAAAGTTAGAACGTCCTTGTATCATTCCTTGGTTCACCAACTTTTCGTATGGTTCTTCTTTGCAGCTATAACCATAGTCGTGAAGGAACTTATTCCAAAAACGACTATATATCAAGTGTCCAGTTGCATGTTCTGTTCCACCCACATATAGGTCTACATTCTGCCAGTATTCATCTACTTCCTTACCCACCAAAGCTTTGTTATTATGTGGATCCATATAACGAAGATAATAGGCAGAGCTACCTGCGAAGCCTGGCATTGTATTCAATTCCAATGGGAAGATAGTTTTATTGTCTATCAATTCCTTGTCTACAATCTTCTTATTCTGTTCGTCCCAAGCCCAAGCTTTTGCTCTTCCCAATGGTGGTTCACCTGTTTCGGTTGGTTCAAATTTGTCGATTGAAGGCAATTCGAGCGGTAAGCATTCCGCTGGAACCATATAAGGCATACCATCTTTATAGTAAACTGGGAAGGGTTCGCCCCAATAACGCTGACGTGAGAAAATGGCATCGCGCAGGCGATAGTTTACCTTCACCTTGCCTAATCCTTGTTCTGTAACATACTTTTTAGTTGCTGCAATAGCTTCTTTCACCGTAAGTCCGTTCAAAGAAAAACCTCCTTCAACAGATTTTACTGGGCTATTGATAACAATACCTTCCTTTGCGTCGAAGCTTTCTTCCGAAACATCAGCACCTTCAATAAGTGGTCTGATTGGCAAATTGAAGTGTTTAGCAAATGCATAGTCGCGACTATCGTGTGCAGGTACAGCCATGATTGCACCTGTGCCATAGCCCGAAAGCACATATTCTGATATATAAATAGGAAGACGTTCACCTGTGAATGGGTTTATGCCGTACGAACCCGTGAAGACACCAGTAACTTTTCGGTCGGTCATACGATCGCGTTCTGTACGTTTCTTTACGTATGCCAAATATTCTTCTACTTCTATTTTCTGCTCTTCGGTTGTAAGTTCTGGAACCAATTCGCTTTCTGGTGCAAGTACCATAAAGGTTACACCAAACATGGTATCGGCACGTGTTGTAAAGATAGTAATGTCGTGTTCTATTTCTTTATTCTCATCTTTGCTGGGTGTAAGGCTTTTAAATACAACCTCTGTTCCCTCTGAACGGCCTATCCAATTGCGCTGTGTTTCTTTCATAGACTCTGTCCAGTTTACCTTTTCCAAGCCTTCCAGCAAGCGTTGAGCGTAAGCTGATACACGCAGACACCATTGTTTCATTTTCTTTTGAACGACAGGATAGCCTCCACGTTCGCTAACTCCATCAACAACTTCGTCGTTTGCCAATACCGTTCCCAAGCCAGGGCACCAGTTTACCATTGTTTCGCCAAGATAAGCAATGCGGTAGTTCATCAGTATTTCTTGCTGTTCTTTCTCGCTCATGCTTGTCCAATTGCGGGCAGAGAATATTTTTTTCTTCACCTTGCGCTACGTTGAGATTGAGTGTTCCCTCTTCTTCAAAATGGAGAATGAGGTCGGAAATAGGTTTTGCCTTACCATCGTTGTTATCATAATACGATTCAAACATACGTTGGAATGCCCACTGTGTCCAATGATAGTATTCAGGATCGCAGGTGCGCACCTCACGATCCCAGTCGAAACAAAAGCCTATTTTATCTAATTGTTCACGATATCGTGCAATATTTTTATCAGTTGTAATGGCTGGATGTTGTCCTGTTTGAATGGCATACTGCTCGGCAGGCAATCCGTAAGCATCGTATCCCATTGGGTTTAGCACGTTGAAACCCTGCAAACGCTTATAGCGAGCATAAATATCGCTGGCTATATAGCCGAGAGGGTGTCCCACGTGTAGACCAGCTCCCGATGGATATGGGAACATGTTAAGCACGTAGAACTTTTGTTTGTTCTTATCTTCAACAACCTTATAGGTTTTGTTTTCAACCCATTTCTTCTGCCATTTCTTCTCAATGTCGGTGAAGTTGTATTCCATTCTTATGTTTGTTTTATTTTGATTACGTCGTTTGTGAACCATAATTTTGGTAAGGCGAAAACGCTTCTCCCTACCCTACAATTAGTTCAAGTAAATAACAATGTGTTACTATCCAATTTGCAAAATTACTAATTTTCATAGGGATAACAAGTCTTTTACCTAATTAATTTAGTGAAAAGCAGAAAAGAAGGGGCGGTTACATATAATTGTTTGGCAGAAATATGATAGGAAATAATTTTCTTTTTTTGTTGGACAAGAACGTTGTTATTGGAGATTTGGGAGTGAATTAACATGTCTCTGGCAATAAACGATAATGGTTATATCTAAAATTTATAGTCTTTCTAAAGTCCCTATTAACCTTTAAGCTGATAGGTGGAAAAATGGTTTTTGTTTTTGTAAATATAATCTCCTTAAAAAAATAGTAGTTTCGGTTTTTGTATTATAATAGTGCCTGTTTTGCCTTGCAATATAGGCACTTTTGCCTTGCAAAACAAGCCGTTTTATAACGTAAAACAATGGGTTTTATAAAGCGTTGATAAAGAGATTGTTATACGAAATATATGCTTTAGAAAATATTTTACATGCTTTTGTTCTATGTAAATTAGAGGTTATGAGAAGGAATTGATACTTCTTTATTTTACAATAGAGTATGATTATTTAAGTTTAATTAGTGTGTAAAATAAACTAAATTACAAGTTTAACCGTTCAATAATGGCATTTGGACTAATACTATTCATGCATTCAAAGTCGCCACGGTGGCACGGTTTGTTACCGAATACAGAGCAAGGGCGGCATTCCAATTCGGTGTTTTGCACGGCATCTTCCTCTTTTTGATTCCAACCGAGGAACCCACAGTAAGGGTGAGTGGCTCCCCAAACGCTTACAACACGTGTTCCAACGAGAGAAGCAAGATGCATATTGGCACTGTCCATAGAAATCATGGCGTCAAGATGGCTAATTAAAATAAGCTCTTCGTTAAGTCCATGCAGCACTTCAGAAGCGCAAATGCAGCCTTTATACTTTGTTGCCCATGCGTTAAGGATTTGTTTTTCTTCTTTTCCGCCTCCAAAAAAGAATATGCGGAGATTGGGATATTTCGTAGAAAGCACCTTTACAACTTCTTCCATCTTCTCTTTTGGATACATCTTTCCATTGTGAGCAGCAAAAGGAGCAATACCTATCCAGCGTTCGCCATTAGGTTTTTCACCTATTATATTAGGGAGCTGTGAGAGCTGGTTGCCACCATTTGCAAATAAAGAGTTATAAGAAAGATTGATGGGATAGCCCAATTTGGTTAATACTTCTGCATAGTTTTGGAACGATGTGGGCTGTTGTTCCATAACTTTATCCTTTTTCCGGCACAGCTTTCGCTTACCATTCTTGTGCTTATCAATGTGTGCTGTTTTGTTTCCAGCAAGGATAAAGCGTGTTCTTATGTATTTTGAGCGTAGCACATTATGGAAATCGGCAATGGCTGTAGGCTGTTTTGCCTTAAGCCTGCCGTATAGTTGGTTCAGTCCCTTGATGCCTTTGTATTCGTTTTTCAAGTCAGCTGCAAAGAAATCTACATTCTTTGGCATATTGCTGAAAAATGCTTGGGCAAATGGACGAGAAATAACGCTGATACGAAGATTGGGATATTGATGTGCAAGAGAATAGACCACAGGGACCGTCATAGCAACGTCGCCCATTGCAGAGAAGCGTATGATGATGATGTGGTTGGTCTTCACCTTTTACTTTTTGTATAGTACAGGGTTGGTAGCAGGGTCGTTGTACATCTTCATTTGGCGATAAACCTTCATGTATTTACGTCCTGCTTGGATGTCATCAAGCAATTGGTCGATAGCAGTTCCAAGGTCTACTTGTTGTTCAAGTAGTACGTTCAACTTGTTTTTGCACTTTTGAATGTGTTCTGCAGAGGCATCGGTACGTTCAGCTTGCTCCTTCATATGATATATTTTGAGTGCAAGAATAGACAAACGGTCTACTGCCCATGCTGGACTTTCAGTATTGATGGTAGCTCCTTCTTGTACTTTTACGTCAGAATATAGTTGGCGGAAGTATGAGTCAATCTGTTCTACAAGGTCTGTACGGTCTTGGTTAGAACGGTCAATACGACGCTTTAGACTCATTCCATCTTCTGGAGCGATGTGCGGATCGCGTATAAGGTCTTCAAAATGCCACTGAACTGTATCAATCCAGCACTTCAAATACAATCTGTTTTCAATAGAATCTCTTTCGTATGGATTATTAATAGGTGTGTCTACATTGTCCGTGATGTGGTAATCGCGGATAGCTTGACTAAAAATCTCATTACAATGTTCCGTGAATGACATATTTTTTCTCTTTTTATTTTTTCTGCAAATATAGCTCAAATAAATCATATACACAAAATAAAAGCAAGGCATTTTTACATATGAAAGACCCTTTATGATAAAAGATATATTACAACGATACACGAAAGGTGGTTAAAATGATTCACCGAAGAAGTACAAGTAAGTTTCTAATCATCTGTTATAATGTATTGATTTAGCGCAATATAATAGCAAAAGTGCTATTTTTATTGCACAAATGCATATAGTTTGTGCATAGATAAGTGCTTTTTTAAGCAAAAAATTTGCGTGTATGGAAAAATTATCTTTCCTTTGCAGCCGAATTTTAGAGTTAGAAAGTTAATATTAAACATTTTAAAACTTACGATTATGTCAGAAATTGAATCAAAGGTAAAAGCAATTATCGTAGATAAGCTTGGTGTAGACGAAGCAGAAGTTAAGCCAGAAGCAAGTTTCACAAACGACCTCGGCGCTGATTCTTTGGATACAGTTGAACTTATTATGGAGTTTGAGAAGGAATTTGGTATCTCTATTCCAGACGATAAGGCAGAAAAGATTGCTACTGTAGGCGATGCCATTGCTTATATCCAAGAGAACGCAAAGTAAGAAGATATATAAATGATGGTTGGGAGCTTCGGCTTCCAACTAACTTTTAATCTTTAACATTTACTTATTTCTTACTTAGGTTTCGTTCATTCAGAGTCTAAGACAAGAAAAGGAAGTTAAGGAGTTAAGCTAATCGTTTTACTTACGTTTTAGAACTGTTATAGTAGAACTTATTGCTTAACTCCTTAATTTTATTCTCTGAAAAGAAACCAAAGGCGTCTCGTAAAATCACGATGACAGAATTTAAATTAGCAAATTAATGGAACTAAAAAGAGTAGTAGTAACAGGACTTGGTGCAGTTACTCCATTGGGAAACAATCCTGAAGAAACATGGAAAGCAATGCTCGAAGGTAAGAGTGGTGCTGGTCCTATTACTAAATTCGATACAACTAATTTTAAAACAAAGTTCGCTTGTGAGGTAAAAGACCTTAATGTGAACGATTATATTGATCGTAAAGAGGCACGTAAACTAGACCGTTATACACAATTGGCACTCGTTAGTGCTATTCAAGGCGTAGAAGATTGTGGAATAGATTTGGAAAAAGCAGATAAAAACCGCATAGGTGTGGTTTATGGTGTAGGTATTGGTGGTATCAAAACCTTTGAAGAGGAAATCAGTTATTATGCTCTTCATAGAGAAGATGGTCCTAAGTTCAATCCTTTCTTTATACCAAAGATGATTGCCGACATTGCTTCTGGACACATTAGCATTCGTTTCGGTTTCCATGGTCCTAACTTTACCACAACATCGGCTTGTGCTTCATCTACAAATGCCATTGGTGCAGCGTTCAATTTAATTCGATTGGGCAAAGCAGATATGATTATTAGTGGTGGAGCTGAGGCTGCTATTACCGAATCAGGAGTAGGTGGCTTTAATGCAATGCACGCCCTTTCAACTCGCAATGACGATGCAGAACATGCTTCTCGTCCTTTCTCTGCAAGCCGTGATGGCTTTGTTATGGGTGAAGGAGCAGGCTGTTTAGTTCTCGAAGAGTTGGAACACGCAAAGGCTCGTGGCGCTAAGATATACGCAGAGTTGGTTGGTGAAGGCGAATCAGCCGATGCTCACCACATCACAGCGTCACATCCAGAAGGTTTAGGAGCGCACTTGGTAATGCAAGCAGCTCTCGATGATGCAGGTTTGAAGCCTGAAGACATCGACTATATCAATGTTCATGGTACATCAACTCCTGTAGGTGACGTATCAGAAGTAAAGGCTATTGCTCAGCTTTTCGGTGAATCAGCCTTCAAACTCAATATTTCGTCAACAAAGAGTATGACTGGACACTTGCTTGGAGCTGCTGGTGCAGTTGAAGCAATGGCTTGTGTGCTCTCTGTTCAAAACGATATTATCCCTCCAACCATTAACCATGAAGAGGAAGATAAGGACGAAGAAATTGACTACAACCTGAATTTTACGTTCAATAAGGCCCAGAAACGCGAAGTACGTGCTGCACTTAGCAATACATTCGGCTTTGGAGGCCACAATGCTTGCGTGATTTTCAAGAAGTATGCTGAATAAAATTATCGATAGAATAAAGCTCCCTTTCCGCAAGGAAAAGGAGCTTTATTTGTCTTTATACCCAAATAATAGGGGTGCTTCCCCATAACCTTTCCTATTATAAAACCGCTCTTTTGCACAAGAGTGTGGCTCGAAGGAACGATAAAGGGAAGCCCGTTAATAACGAACGCTTAGAGTTTCTGGGCGATGCCATATTAGATGCCATTGTGGGCGATATTGTTTATGCGCGCTTTCCTGGTAAACGTGAAGGCTTTCTCACCAATACTCGCTCGAAGATTGTGCAGCGCGAGACCCTTAATAGATTAGCCAACGACTTGGGAATAACGAAGTTAATCTTATCGAGTGGGCATTCTCAATCACATAATAGCTATCTAGGTGGTAATGCTTTTGAGGCTTTAGTGGGCGCATTATACCTTGACCATGGCTACACAGCCTGCATGAAGTTTATGCAACGACAAATCTTAGGCGACCTTATCAATATTGATAAGCTAGCTTATAAGGAGGTAAACTTCAAGTCAAAGCTTATAGAATGGACACAGAAACACAAGGTTTGCCTTGAGTTTAAGCCGCTTTCTTTCGGTAAGGATAAGGAAGGTAGCCCTACTTTTAGCTTCCAAGTTGTGCTGGAAGGCATTGCTTGTGGTGAAGGAAATGGCTATTCGAAGAAAGAAAGTCAGCAAGAAGCTGCTAAAGTAACCCTCCAACGTATTCGTAAAGAGGCAAAGTTTGCTGATAAAATCTTTGCTGCCAAGAAGCAACGCATTGCTTTGGAAGAACCAGGAAGTTCCAATACTATTGAAACAACGGAGGAAGAGGCACTTATTTTGCAATCGTCTGTTGAGCCAAACGATACCCTTTCTGTTGTAGAAGAGCAAGAACAAGTTTCTGTTACCGAAATCGACGAGAAGGAAAGCATAATAGCTGAGGCTGAAGCGAAGGCGTTTGAATAAATCTATAATAGCAATACGGCCAAACGCAAAGTATCCCGAAGAATTGAAATTGAAGTGTAAAATAATGTTCTTTTGATAATCAATATCAAAATAAAGCAGTATTTTTGCACTACAAAGAAATAAACGTTTATTTAGAATATGGCATTAAAATGTGGTATAGTAGGTTTGCCAAACGTTGGCAAATCTACACTTTTCAACTGTCTGAGCAGTGCCAAAGCACAGGCAGCAAACTTTCCTTTTTGTACAATTGAACCTAACTTGGGTGTTATCACTGTGCCCGATGAGCGCTTGAACAAGCTCGCTGAGATTGTTCACCCCGGCCGAATTGTGCCTGCTACCTGCGAGATAGTAGATATTGCTGGTCTTGTTAAGGGTGCAAGTAAGGGCGAAGGACTGGGCAATAAGTTCCTGGCAACATTCGAGAGTGCGATGCAATTATTCATGTTATACGCTGTTTCGAAGACGATAACATCGTTCGTGAAGGTGGAGCAGCCGTAAATCCAGTTGAAGACAAAGAGATTATAGATACCGAACTCCAGCTTAAGGACCTTGAAACCATCGAGGCTCAGCTTGCTAAACAACAGAAAGTAGCTGCTGCAGGCAACAAAGATGCTAAGGTTATGGTAGCCGTTCTTGAAGCTTACAAGGCTGTTTTGGAGCAAGGAAAGAATGCTCGTAGCGTGCAATTCGATAGTAAAGAAGAGCAACAAGCGGCTCACGACCTTTTCCTTCTTACTACAAAGCCTGTTCTTTACGTTTGTAATGTAGACGAAAACAGTGCCAAAGATGGTAACGAATACAGCAAGCAAGTAGAGAGAATAGCTGCTGAGGAAGGTGCAGAAGCGATGATTATTGCTGCAAAGACGGAAGAAGACATTGCATCGTTAGAGAGTTACGAAGACAAGAAGCTCTTCCTCGACGAGCTCGGATTGGAGCAAAGTGGTGTAAATCGCCTCATCAATAAGGCTTATCACCTCTTAAATCTTCAGACATTCATTACTGCTGGCGAGATGGAAGTAAAGGCATGGACATTCCATAAAGGCTGGAAAGCTCCTCAATGTGCAGGTGTTATCCATACAGACTTTGAGAAAGGATTCATTCGTGCAGAGGTTATTAAGTACGAAGACTATCTCAAGTATGGTTCTGAAGCAGCCGTTCGCGAAGCTGGAAAGCTTGGTGTAGAAGGCAAAGAATACATTGTTCAAGACGGAGACATCATGCATTTCCGTTTCAACGTATAGTTTTAAGGAGGATTAGATAATGTTGAACAATCTGCTTTATATAGCATGGCAGCCTAACGAATACCTTGTACGCTTCGGCTCAATGGGCATTCGTTGGTATGGAATGTGCTGGCTTGTGGGCTTTGCTGTTGCATATCTCCTTATGAGATGGCTTTTTAGACACCACAAGATAGCCGACGAAAAGTTCGAGCCTATGTTCCTTTACGTCTTCCTTGGGGCGTTTATAGGTGCTCGTTTGGGTCATTGTTTCTTTTACGAACCTAAGGAATTCTTCGATTCATGGCAGCATTTTATAGAGATTTTCCTTCCAATTAAGTTCCTTGCAGGCGGTGGTTGGAAGTTCGTAGGCTATCAAGGATTAGCTTCTCATGGTGGTGTTGTCGGCCTCCTCGTAGGTCTTTACCTTTATATAAAGCGTACAAAGCTGAATGCTTGGGTGGTTTTAGACTTTATGGGCATCTGCTCTACCGTAACATCGGTGTTTATTCGCTTGGGCAATCTAATGAATTCGGAGATTATAGGAAAGGTAACTGACGTGCCTTGGGCGTTCATCTTCTACGATGTCGATACTTATCCACGCCACCCAGGACAACTTTACGAGGCGATAGCTTACTTTGTTTTCTTCTGGATAATCTTCCTTATTTATAGAAAATATCCTAAGAAAGTGGGCACAGGACTTTACTTCGGACTATGTCTTGCGCTGATTTTCACTTTCCGTTTCTTTATCGAATACACGAAGGAAGTACAAGTAGACTTCGAATCAAATCTGCCTATTGATATGGGACAGATACTCAGTATACCATTCGTAATACTGGGAGTATGGTCGATTATGAGGTCGAGAGGTAAGGAATACAACGGCTAAAGTAATTGAACAATACCAGAAATAATTCACAATGACGGCTCTGCAAGTTTATTGCAGAGCCGTTATTGTTAGTGGGCAGAAAGGTTCTTATAAAACATTATGGAGGAAACAAATTACTTATTGTAGCCTTCGGACATGAACTAAAAGCTGGTTTGGTTTTATATCAAAGATACTTTGTTTTTGTAAAGAAAACAGTATAAAAAAACAATAGAACCACTTTGATTTTACAAAAGCGGCTGTTTTGCGATGCAATATAGGCTCTTTTACCGTGCAAAACAACCGCTTTTGGAACGCAAACAATGGGTTTTGCAATGCTTTGATACAGAGATAGTTAAGCGATAAATATTATTGAAATAAATCTTTACACTTTATTTACTGTTCGGAAGTACAATTCGCTTGATTTCGTTGAGCTTGTTCAATGCCTCAACAGGCGTAAGGTTGTTGATGTCTAAGCCTATAATCTCGTCTCGTATCTGCGTTAATACAGGGTCGTCAAGTTGGAAGAACGAAAGCTGAACCCCTTCCCTACTCTGCTCAAGCTTCTCTGCTGATGGCTTTCCTACGCTACCTACCTGCGCATTGTCGGTCTCCAGTTCTTTCAAAACAACATTGGCACGCTTTACAATCGACTTCGGCATACCTGCAATGTCGGCAACATGGATACCAAAAGAGTGCTCGCTACCACCTCGTTCTAACTTTCTTACGAAGATAATCTTGCCGTCTAACTCCTTCACAGATACGTTAAAGTTCTTTATTCTTCGGAAACTCTTGGCCATTTCGTTAAGCTCATGGTAGTGCGTAGCGAAGAGAGTACGAGCCGTTGCACGTGGTTGTTCGTGCAGATACTCTACGATTGCCCAAGCAATGCTGATACCATCGTAGGTGCTTGTGCCTCGTCCCAGCTCGTCGAACAATACCAACGAGCGAGGCGTAACATTGTTTAGAATGTTCGATGCTTCGGTCATTTCAACCATAAACGTAGACTCTCCAAGCGAAATATTATCGGAAGCACCCACTCGAGTGAATACTTTATCGACCAAACCTATTCTCGCACTCTCTGCGGGAACGAAACAACCAACCTGCGCCAATAGTACTATGAGAGCGGTTTGACGCAACAGAGCCGATTTACCAGCCATATTAGGACCAGTTATCATCATTATCTGCTGTTGCTCGTTGTCGAGATATACATCGTTCGGAATGTATTGTTCGCCAAGCGGAAGTTGAGTTTCTATCACAGGGTGGCGACCTTTCTTGATGTCAATTACCAAACTATCGTCTACCGAAGGGCGTACATACTTGTTTTCTTCAGCTATGTTTGCGAATGCCAATAGGCAGTCGAGGCGTGCCACGAGGTTGGCATTGATTTGTATTTGAGGGATAAACTCCTGCATATCCTGTACCAATTCGTTGAAAAGACGCGCTTCGAGAGCGAGTATTTTCTCGTCGGCACCAAGTATTTTAGCTTCGTATTCCTTCAGTTCTGGGGTGATATAGCGCTCTGCTTGTGCAAGGGTTTGCTTGCGAATCCAGTCCGCTGGCACCTTATCCTTAAAAGTATTGCGCACCTCAAGGTAGTATCCGAAAACGTTGTTGAAGCCAATTTTCAGCGAATTGATGCCTGTTTGAGCCGCTTCTTTCTCTTGAATGTCAAGCAAAACCTGCTTTCCATTGTCGCGAATCGACCTCAATTCGTCCAGTTCAGCGTTGAAACCATGTGCTATAACGTCGCCTTTAGTAATCAGTTGTGGCGGTTCTGGCTTTATTTCTTGCTCTATTCGGTCTCTAATCGACTCGCAAAGATTCAGTTGTTCGCCTACTCTCTCTTCAGCGCTTCGTTGTTTGCATAGAGGCAAGCGGACTTGATTGGCAGTATAGCACGTAGGGCAATCTTCAGCTGAACAACCTCTCTCGGCGACACTCGGCCTGCTGCTACTTTCGAAATAATGCGTTCTAAGTCGCCCATACGGTGGAGTTGGTCGTTCAAACATTGGCGGAATTCGGGTTCACGGAAGTAGTATTCCACTATATCCAAACGCTCGTTAATCGGCTTTACGTCCTTTAATGGGAACACAAGCCAGCGATGCAGCATTCTGCCACCCATTGGAGTAATGGTTCGGTCTACCACGTTGAGCAGCGAAGAACCATCTTCTTGCATTGGCGCAACAAGTTCTAAGGAACGAATAGTAAAGCGGTCGAGTCGCACATACTTCTCTTCTTCAATGCGAGCGAGCGATGTTATGTGGTTAATATTAGTATGCTGGGTAAGTTCTAAGTACTGCATAATAGCCCCAGCAGCTATTACTCCGTTGTTAAGATGGTCTACACCGAAACCCTTTAAGTTCTTGTTCCAAAGTGTTTCAGTAGTTTTTGGCGCGCAGAAAGGTCGGTAAATACCCAGTCTTCCATTTCAAACACACACAAACGAGTGCCGAAATGACGCTCAAAGTCCGACTTTCGTATGCGATCGTACAATACTTCCTTTGGCGAAAAGTTACCAATGAGCTTTTCAACATAGTCAAATGTGCCCTCACCGGTAAGGAATTCTCCTGTAGAAATGTCGAGAAAGCTAACTCCGCACGCCCCTTTTCCGAAGTGAACAGCCGCCAAGAAGTTGTTTTCCTTATAGTTTAGCACGTTGTCTCCCATAGCAACGCCCGGTGTAACAAGCTCTGTTATACCTCGTCGCACCATTTTGTCTTCGGCAGACAAGCCCCGTTTGCCCTTTAAAGCCTCACGTTTCTTCTTCGGATCTTCGAGTTGGTCGCATATTGCAACGCGTTTTCCAGCACGAATAAGCTTTGGTAAGAAGGTATCAAGCGCATGATGGGGAAATCCAGCCATCTCATCTCCAGCGGCAGCACCATTGTTTCGTCGTGTCAAAGTAATGCCGAGGATTTTAGAAGCTTCTATGGCATCGTCGCAATACGTTTCGTAGAAGTCGCCACACCTAAAGAGCAATAATGCATCGGGGTGCTTTTCTTTCATCGAAAAGAATTGTCGCATCATCGGAGTGAGCCCTTTGTTGTCTTTTGCCATATTGTTTTTACCTTTCTTACCTTTCGTTATCGTAATTCGTGAAATGCAAAAATACGAATTTCAGCATACTTTCCAAACGATAATCAATTTATTTAGACTTGGTTTAATGGTCTGTTTTATGAACTCAGCACTATAATTTGAAACCGATTCCAAGCCTTACATCGTAGGTTGTTGTGTGACAATTGGGCCGATAATGATAATGAAAATTGCGGAAAACAAATAGCGAAGAAGCTGCCATAAACCAATGTTTAGATAGTGAAATCTCTATTTTGGGTTGTAAAAGAAAGGTTATTACCTTGCCACGGTCGCCCAAAACACTGTAATCAATGTATTCTTTAGCCTCATCTTCGTCTTCGTAACCATGCCAAGAGAATAGTCTTTTTAAGTCGGCAAGTAGGCTAAAGCGAGCAATAGAGCCATAATTGAAACCAGAAAAGCTTTTAATACTATAGCCACTGCCTAAGCTATACTCGCGATTATAGCGGTTGTTGTGATAGTCGGATAGGGCTCCACCCAATAAAACACCATTGAAGTAAAGTTCAGAAAAGCATTTTAGCAGTCCTAAATGGTAATACCAAGCTACACCAAGTCCCATACTTGCAGCTTCAGACACTTTGTATGGCACTGTTCCATTGATGGAATCGGTTGAATAAAAGTCGAAATTCTGATACAATCCTATGGTTGTCGTGCTATGTTTGCTTTGTAATAATGGCCAGTTGCGTAGTTGTCCGATGATATTAGCATTACTTACGAGTGATTGTTCCATACCTGGACTGAGCCCTAAGTTAGCTCTAAAGAAGTCGTAAGGGCGTTTATTTGATGCTTCAACGGGCGAACCATAATTAAAACTAATGTTGAAAACGGTGCGATAATGTGGTTTTACTCCTGCATTATGGCTGTCGAGCATTTGTATATTAGTAAGAATGGAACAGTCAAGCGGTATATTTGTAGTTGTTTCCAGCTTGCTTTGACTTTTCGATACAAGGAAAGCTTCACCCGATATTAAGCGAGTAAAGCCCCGAGAAGGGTTTGTTATTGTACCGATTACTTCGCTTACAACACGTTGAAAACCACGTTTGCGGTTATCGAAAATGCGGTCTGAAATCCTATGCAGTACCTCCCCCATTGCCAATCCGCCCGCCGATGTTGTTATAAAGTCGTTGATAGACGGGCGTTCCATTTCTCCGCTGATTTCCCACATTACGCTTCCAAGAGCTACATAAGGTATGGTTTCAACGTAAGACAAGCCATTACTGCGTGCTGCATTATAGTATATTGAGCCATGATAGGGGTGTAAGAACATGTTAGTCCTAAAGATATCGCTGTCCCAATACCACTTTTTGGGCGATAGATTCCTGCTTATCGTTTTCGAAGTAACTTTCGAATAAGGAGTATCGAGTATGTATCTGTCAAAAGCAAGAATACTAAGATTAGCCGCAACAACTTGTGTTGCTGCGCACCAAAGGATTCTTCCGAACAACAATTGTATCGGGAATAGAGTCTTTCTGCTGTGTTCTCTCTATTGAAACTGTATCCTTATACGTGTCAAGTAATGTATTGCTGCCAATGAGGCCTATTTGAGTGGCAAACAAGTTGGCAAGCAAAAGTATATTTGCAAGTAGCACTTGTGTTATATTTATTGCTACAAAGGTAGATAATACTTAGAGAATTGCTTAAAAGAACAGATTTTTTTAACTACAATTACGACATTCAACGCTCTTCATAGATATTTTAACGAGTGCTTAATGTTACTCGAAAAATAATATATTGGTTTTACTTTTCTGAATAGAAAAAATCTCTTTTATTTCTTATTTCATATGTGATGATTAAACAATAAGAATGTAAAGATTTTACATAAGATGTAGTATTGTGTAACAAGCTTGTTATCAGTGTTTTGCAATAGAGCCTGTTTTGCATTGTAAAACAGGCTCTATTGCACGGCAAAAGTGCCTATATTGCAATGCAAAACAGGCACTATTACAAAACGAAATAACTTATGTCGTTTTCTAATAAAGAAATCTTTACAAAATCAATGCTATTATGTGAACTTTTAATTCAATTTTTTTAAGAGAAGGCAGAAGATTACTATAATTTTTAGAAAAGTATTCCGTTATAATGGTAACGCAGTCAAAGCGATTGCTAATAAAAACTTAAAGAATAACAGATTATGATTCTTACAACAACTCCAAACATCGAAGGTTATAAGATTTTAGAGTACAAAGGACTTGTAACGGGTGAAACAATTATTGGTGCTAACTTTATAAAAGACATCTTTGCAGGTATCAGAGACATTGTAGGCGGACGCAGCAAGTCGTACGAAAAGGTGTTGCAGGAAGGCAAGGAGACTTCTATTCAAGAAATGATGCAACGTGCACAGGAATTGGGTGCAAACGCTATTGTGGGCATCGACATCGATTATGAGACAGTAGGGCAGGGCGGTTCGATGCTGATGGTGGCTGTTTCGGGCACCGCAGTGCGTATATAATAAGTCTTCAGCACATATATAATAAAAGGAGTTAAAGCGTAAAGAGAACTTTGAAGAGGTTGTTTTTAATCCTTATTATTCCCTTTACGCTTTAACTCCTTTGTAGTTTTCAGCCTTTATTTATCCAACTTCCAAGTTACACCGTCCTTGGTATCTTTTACTTGGAAGCCAGCTTCAGCAAGTGCATCGCGTATTTGGTCGCTTACAGCCCAGTCTTTATTGGCTTTTGCTTTTGCGCGTAAATCGAGCACCATGTCCACTACTTTGCCGTAAGCAGCCTCTCGTGCATCGTTATTAGCGCCACGTTCGTTTACTAAACCAAGTATATCGAAGGCAAAAAGATGCATAGTTTCGCTGAGTTCCTTTAAGTCTTCTTCGCTAATTTGCGCTTTATGGTCGATAAGAAGGTTCACTATGTGGCACGCTTCGAATAGGTTTGAGATGACAGCAGGGGTCATAAGGTCATCGTTCATCGCATCGTAACACTTTTGTCGCAGTGCTGCAACAAACTTTTTAGTATTCTCATCGCTTGCAGTAGCGGCTTGAATACGCTTCAAATCCTCTATAGCGTTCATCAATCTTTCGTATCCTTTCTGTGCAGCTTGTAGGGCTTCGTTTGAGAAATCTACCGTTCCGCGATAGTGAGCAGATAGGATAAAGAAACGAATCGTCATAGGAGAGTAAGCCTGTTGTAGCGTTTCGTGGTTGCCAGTGAAGAACTGTTCCAGCGTAATGAAGTTGTTTAACGACTTACCCATCTTCTGTCCGTTGATGGTTATCATGTTATTGTGCATCCAATACTTCACCATTTGTTCACCTGGGCTGCTACTGCCTGTGCAATTTCGCACTCGTGGTGAGGGAAAACCAAGTCCATTCCGCCACCATGTATATCGAAATGCTTGCCAAGATACTTTCTTCCCATCGCCGTACACTCACAATGCCAGCCTGGGAAGCCCTCACTCCAAGGCGAAGGCCATCGCATTATGTGCTCAGGCATAGCTCTTTTCCATAAAGCAAAGTCTACTTGGTTTCGCTTTTCGCCCACTCCGTTAAGCTCACGCGAGTTGTTTATCATGTCATTAAGGTTACGACCAGACAGAATACCATAACGATGGTCCTTGTCAAACTTAGCTACGTCGAAGTAAATGCTGCCGTTACTCTCGTAAGCGTAACCGTTTTGCATTATCTCCTTAACGAGTTCTTCTTGCTCTATAATGTGTCCTGTAGCGTGAGGCTCTATTGATGGCGGCAGAACATTAAGCGAACGCATTGCATCATGATAGCGATTGGTGTAGAATTGCGCTATTTCCATAGGCTCAAGTTGCTCCAATCGTGCTTTCTTTGCTATCTTATCGTCGCCTTCATCAGCGTCGTGCTCTAAGTGTCCTACGTCAGTTATGTTGCGAACATAGCGCACTTTATAGCCAATATGCTGTAGATAGCGAAACAAAATATCGAATGTTATTGATGGACGGGCGTGTCCCAAGTGTGGATCACCATATACAGTAGGGCCACAAACATACATTCCGACATTCGGAGCAGCTATCGGCTGGAAGCGTTCCTTCTGCCGATGCAGTGTATTATATATAACTAAATTCTGCATTTGCTTAGTTCTTTATCATTAATAATAGGTGCAAATTTACAAAATAAATAGGAGTTAGCCTACTTATCCATTAAGTTTTATTATCTTTGCATAGGATAAAGCTTTAACAACAAGGCTGAGATTTTAGAAAAGATATGCGACAAATAATTCAACATTTCACCGATAACGACGCTTATACGTTTAGTTGTCAGTACTACATTATGCAGACTTATCCTCGTGCCGAGGTAGAATATACATTCTTCGATCGCAATGATACAATCTATCCGAAGGGGTTTGCCGAACTTCTAAACGAACAATTAGGATATATGCCTAATGTTATTATCACGGAAGAAGAGATTGCTTTCATGAAGAAACGTATGTATTACCTACCTCAATGGTACTTTACCTTTCTTCGAGGCTATCGGTTCAATCCGCACGAACTTACTGTTACACAGGACGAAGAGGGGCATTTGGATATTAAAGTACGTGGCAAATGGTACTCAACTATTATGTGGGAGATGCCGATTTTAAGTATTGTTTCGGAGTTAATGCATCATCTTCAAGGCGATATAACGGCGTATAATCCTAAGCGAGAGTACGAACGTTGCGTGGAAAAGACACATAAGATCCTCTCAAACGGACTTATTTTAAGTGATATGGGTACTCGTCGTCGTATGTCGTTCGACCACCACAACATGGTTATCCGCACGATGAAGGAGGTTTATGAACAGGGTGGCTTTACCGATAATGATGGTTTTCACCCTTGGACAGGCCGCTTTGCAGGTACCAGTAACGTATATCTTGCGATGCAATACGACCTTGTTGCGATTGGTACAATGAGTCATCAGATTATCGAATTCGAGGAATGTGTAAGTGGAATATTTGAGTGTAACTTCAACGTAATGCGCAAATTCAGCGATGTTTACGATGGAGACAATGGTATTTATCTTTACGATTGCTTTGGCGATAAGGTGTTCTTCAGCAACCTTTCTAAGCGTATGGCGATGATGTTTAACGGTTTACGTGTAGATAGCGGTGTGGAAGAGGAGCAGTTAGAGAAGATTATTGCAAAGTATAAGTCGCTCGGTATCGACCCTGCCACCAAGCAAGTGGTATTTAGCAATGGCCTTGATATCGACCGTGCCATAGAGATTCATAAGTATGTTGACGGAAGAATGAAAGATAGTTATGGTATGGGAACCTACCTTACCTGCCATGTTGAGAACGTAAAATCAATGAATATTGTTGTGAAACTCACCCGAATGCGTATTACAGAAAGTCGCGAGTGGCACGATTGTGTGAAGCTTTCGTGTGATAAAGGTAAGACACTTGGCAATCCAGAGAAGTGTGCTTACTTGCAAATGATGATAGGGTAGGGCAACAATTGTTTTATTTTTAGGCTGCCTAAGTCCTTATAATAGTAGTGCACGGGCAAACTCCCAGACCACGATACCTGCTGTAACACTTACATTTAGTGAGTGTTTTGTGCCGAATTGAGGTATTTCGAGGCAGCCATCGCTTAGGTCTACAACCGATTGATGCACACCTTTTACTTCGTTTCCAAGTACTACGGCATAGTGTTTTTGGTCAGATGTATCGTTACTGATAGGCAAAATATACTCCGAAAGGTCTTGTAATGCAGTCGAACCCTCTACTTGTTCAACACTATAAACGAAGCAACCTTTCTCTTTTAGCTGCTTTACAGCATCTTCAGCACTACTAAAATACTGCCAATCGACTGAGTTTTCAGCCCCCAAAGCCGTCTTGTGTATCTCTGCATTGGGGGGTGTTGCTGTGATTCCGCATAGATAAATCGCCTCAATACGGAAGCATCGCACGACCGAAAGACGCTGCCAACGTTGTGAAGCGACCGCACATCGTCGAGAACAACGACGAGCGGTAGCTTTCGACTCTGCTTAAATTCCTCAAGCGAGAGGCGGTTAATTTCTATGGTACGTAGCTTTCTCACTCGCCTTTTATATTGAATGCCAATGCGTAAGCCTTTATCTTTTTTACCATCGACAGCAGTCCGTTGCTGCGTGTAGGCGACAAATGTTGGTGCAAACCTATGCGCTCGATGAAGTAAAGGTCGGTATCGAGTATCTCTTTTGGTGTATGTCCGCTTACAACCCTGATGAGCAGGGCAATGATTCCCTTTGTGATAAGTGCATCAGAATCGGCTGTAAATACTAGTTTATCGTCCTTAATATCGCATTGAAGCCATACTCGGCTTTGACAACCGTCTATTAAATTCTGTTCAGTTTTATATTCTGCACCCAGTCCTTCAAGCTCGTTTCCGAGGTCGATAAGCATTTGATACTTATCCATCCATTCGGTAAACTCGTCAAACTCAGCAATTATTTCGTCTTGTATTTCGTTGATTGTCATCTTCGTAAATATATTATTGTTTATCTAATCATGTGAATACGACGGTAGTTATAGCGTCGGCGACCAAACATATTGTCTATTTCCAAGACACCATTTCCGCAGGCGAGTATGCCAAAAGCAGCTGCAGAAGCAGTAAAAGCTGAGTAATCTAATGCTGCCTTAAAGCCCATAGATGTTGCCATTGCGATAGCGAAGGTAAGTATCATCAGCCCTGTAATTGATGCAGTCCACTTCAATTTCAGTCCAGCAAGCAGACAAATAGAGAGCAAAACCTCAAGTACCGTAGCTATCCATGCCATTACGGGCACAGCATCGGCAGTCATATAAGGTATCAACGATTGTGTATAGGCAATGAATTTGTCCATGTCGCCCCACATACACAGTTTTTTTGGCCATAATCCGAAGCGGTCTGCAACTGCCGAAAGCATTGATGAAGCTACGGTAAGGCGCAGAAATAGTTTGGCAATTTGTCGTAGGTCTATCATGATTTATTATTTTTTTATGAAGTATTTTTACTCTATATTGGTCTTCAGAAGCTTGTAAACCTTATCGTTCGGGCGCACTTTGTCGGGCACAGGAATAGACACTCGCCAGCCCTTCTCAGCCTTATCAACAGGTTGAAGGTCGTATCTTATCTCGCTTGCATCGAACTTTAGAATACCAGTTGTGGGCCCTGTGATGAGCATATTCTGTCCTTTCTCTATCTCAGAAGCCTCTACTGCTATTTCAGCAACACCGAGTTTAGAGAAGTATTTCATTACTTTACCCACCAAAACCTTCTTTTCTGTTGCCTTATTTCCGTAGTTCTTTGTCCATTCGCCCAAGCGTTGGCCTTGATAATAGCCGTCCCAGAAGCCACGATTGAACACAGTTGATAAGCGTTCGTCCCATTGGTTCTTCTTCTCTTCGGTATAATTGCCGTCGAGTACGCTCTGTATTGCCTCCTTATAGCACGTTACCACCTCGTAAACGTATTCTGGACCACGTGCTCGTCCTTCTATTTTAAAGACTCTAACACCTGCTTTCATCATCTTGTCGATAAAGCGAATGGTCTTTAAATCCTTAGGACTCATTATGTATTTATTGTCTATCTCAAGCTGATTGCCTGTCTCGTTGTCGGTAACGGTGTACGAACGGCGGCAAATCTGCGTGCATTGTCCACGATTGGCAGAGCGGTTCGAGTCGTGCAAACTCATATAGCATTTTCCCGAAATAGCCATACAGAAAGCACCATGACAGAACATTTCAATGCGAACAAGCTCGCCACGAGGTCCTCGAATGTCCTGTTCTTCAATCTGTCGGTATATTTCTGCTACCTGGTCCATGTTCAGTTCGCGTGCCAAAACAGCTACATCGGCAAACTGTGCATAGAATTTCAGTGCTTCTATATTCGAAATATTGAGCTGTGTAGATAGGTGTACTTCCATGCCAACCTGGCGACAATACACCATAACAGCTACGTCGCTGACGATGACAGCGGTGATATTGGCAGCCTTTGCAGCGTCAATTATCTCGCGCATAGTATTGATGTCCTCGCCATAAATTACGGTATTCACCGTTAGGTAGGTCTTTATGCCACGTTCGTTGCAGTTTCTGCTATCTCATTGAGGTCTTCTATCGTGAAGTGGTTGGCCGAATGAGAACGCATATTCAGCTGTCCGATACCGAAATAGATAGAGCCTGCACCTGCCTGAATGGCTGCTGCGAGACTTTCGCGAGAGCCAACAGGGGCCATTATTTCATATTCTTGTATATCCATACTTATCTTTTGTGCAGGCAAAGTTACTACAAAATAATGAGAATGATTGCAGTTTGAGAACGAAACCAGTATTTTTCGACTTTACTACCATGGCTTGGTAGTGTTAGTACCATGGCGTGGTACTATTGCTACCAAAGCATGGTAGCATTACTACCACGCCTATATATTAAGCGCTTATCGACTATATGCCACCGTTTCAAAACCTCTTTTGCAAACCTATGCTGCTACTTTTGTTGGTTTTTAATGTGCTTCCAGCCAGTTCTTTCCCCAACCAGCATCGGCTATCAGAGGCACATTGAGCGGGTAGGCGTTTTGCATTTCCTCTATAACAATGCGTTCTACACGCTCTTTTTCGTCGGGAAGTACCGAGAAATTGAGTTCGTCGTGCACTTGCAAAATCATCTTTGAGCGAATATTTTCGCGTTTAAAGCGTTGCCAAATGCGCACCATGGCCACCTTTATAATGTCTGCTTCGGCTCCTTGTATAGGTGCGTTGATGGCATTTCGTTCGGCAAATCCCCCTCACAGTAGCATTACGACTGTTGATGTCGGCAAGGTAACGGCGTCGGCGGAAGATGGTTTCGGCGTAGCCTTTTTGCCTTGCTTCCTCTTTAGCTCGCTCCATATAAGCCTTTACCTTTGGGAAAGTGGCGAAGTAACCGTCTATTAGTTCCTTCGCTTCAGCGTTAGGAATATCCATGCGTTGGGCTAAACCGTACGTGGTAATGCCATAAATAATGCCGAAATTAGCCTGTTTTGCTTTCTTACGTTGCGTGTCTGATACGCTATCCATGCTCTCGTGCCATATCTTAGCCGCTGTTGCGCGGTGTATATCCAGCCCTTCGCGGAAGGCTTCCATCATGTTTTCGTCTTCAGAAAGATGGGCCATGATGCGCAATTCAATCTGACTATAGTCGGCAGAGAAGAACTCGCACCCTGCTTCTGGTATGAAACACTTGCGTATTTCCTTGCCATCGTCAGTCCTTACAGGAATGTTTTGCAGGTTCGGATCGCTTGATGAGAGTCTGCCTGTAGCTGTAAGAGCTTGGTTGAACGACGTGTGTATGTGTCCAGTATGGGGTTTTATAAGTTTTGGAAGGGCATCAATGTAAGTGCTTAGTAGTTTTTTAATACCTCTGTATTCCAATATTTTATGCACGATAGGGTGCTTATTCTCCAAGCTCACCAATACTTCTTCGCTTGTAACATACTGTCCTGTCTTGGTCTTCTTTGGCTTTTCCATTACCTGGAGCTTACCAAACAGAATTTCGCCGACCTGCTTTGGACTTGAAATATTGAAACTTTCGCCTGCCAATTCGTATATTTCCTGCTCGTATTGGTTCATGCGTTGCGTAAAAATATGCGAGGTTTCTTCCAGCGCCGCTGTATCTAAACGAACGCCATGCAGTTCCATATCGGCAAGCACAGGCACGAGAGGCATCTCTATTTCCCAGAATAATTCTTCGGCTTCCACCTCCTTTAGCTTCGGTTCGAGCACGTTTTTCAGTTGCAATGTTATATCTGCGTCTTCGCAAGCGTACTCGTAAATATCGCTTGGAAGTAGGTCGCGCATATTCTTTTGTTGCTTTCCTTTGGCACCTATGAGGCTCTCTATCGAAATGGTTTTGTAGTTTAGAAGAGTCTCTGCCATGTAGTCCATGTTATGGCGAAGCTCTGGTTGGATAAGATAATGCGCTATCATGGTGTCGAAGAACTTACCTTTTAATGTAACGCCATATTTATGTAACACTTCGTAATCGTACTTAATGTTTTGTCCAATCTTCAGAATCTTCTCGTCTTCGTATAATGGTTTAAATATATTTACCATCTTTAAGGCTTCTTCACGATTGGCTGAGACGGCGACATAGAAGGCCTCTTTTTCGGCAACGGAGAAGCTTAAACCCACCAATTCTGCATCGATAGCGTCTGAAGATGTCGTTTCTGTGTCTAAACTGAGGAACTCTTTTGTCAAGAAATAATCACAAAGTTCCTGCGCTTCTTGCTCATTCTCAATGAGTTTGTACTTGTGTGGCACTGTTGAAAGGCTGCAGGAAGGGCCTTTTTTTGCCTCTTCCGCATCTTCGGGCGTATTTTCTGCAAACAAATTGAGCTGTAAATTGTCTGTCTTTTGCACTTTTTGATTGCCTTTAACAAACTTGTTAAGAATTGTTTTAAACTCTAATTCGGTGAAAATTGTACACAGTTTGTCTTCGTCGGGTTGCTGTATCTTCAATTCGTCCCATTCCATATTGAATGGAACATCGGTGCGAATGGTTGCTAAGAATTTTGATATCTTAATATCATCGACAGCATTTTCCACTTTCTCTCTTAGCTTTCCTTTGATCTGGTCGGTATGTTCGAGCATGTTATCAATAGAGCCAAACTCGTTGATAAGCTTTACAGCAGTCTTTTCTCCTACGCCCGGGCAACCAGGAAAGTTATCGGCTGAGTCGCCCATAAGCGCCAGAAGGTCGATTACTTGGGCTGGGGTAGGGATGCCATACTTATCTTCTACCTCTTGCACACCTATTATATCGTAGCCCCCGCCATGCCTTGGCCGATACATATAAACATTCTCTCGGATAAGCTGACCATAGTCTTTGTCGGGCGTAAGCATAAAGGTGGTAATGTTGTTGTTGCCCGCCAGTGTTGCAACCGTACCGATAATGTCGTCAGCTTCGAAGCCATCGACTTGCAAGATAGGTATGCGCATGGCATCAAGGATTTGTTTTATGTAGGGCACAGCGAGCTTTATATCTTCTGGTGTCTCCTCTCTTTGTGCCTTATATTCGGGGTATGCCTTGTGGCGAAAGGTGAGTCCGTGGTCGAAAGCCACAGCAATATGTGTGGGATTTTCCTTTGTTAGCACTTCGTTCAGCGTATTGCAAAAGCCCATAATAGCCGATGTATTCATTCCTTTTGAGTTGATACGTGGGTTTCTAATGAGGGCGTAATACGACCGATAGATAAGTGCGTAAGCGTCGATGAGAAACAATTTGTCCATTGTAAAAATATTATTTAAGGGTAAAATTACTAAAAAAATGCCATATTTACCGATATTATTCATTATTTTTGTATCAAAATAGTTTTAGAAATGGATTATCTGTCGATTATAAAAGAGCCGATTAGTCAGGAATTAGACGACTTTATATCACTGTTTAACAAATCGTTAACGCACGAAGAAGGTTTACTTTCGCATGTGTTAGAGCATATTAGAAACAGGGGAGGGAAGCGTATGCGCCCCATACTTATGTTGCTGATAGCGAAGAATTTTGGCGAAGTTACATTCGTGGCGCAACATGCTGCCATTGGCTTGGAACTGCTACACACAGCCAGTTTGGTGCATGACGATGTGGTAGACGAAAGCGGAGAACGCCGTGGACAGGCATCGGTGAATGCTACTTATAATAATAAGGTAGCCGTATTAGTGGGCGATTACATTCTTTCGACGGCGCTTCTGAACATGGCTTATACGAAGTCGGAAGATATTGTGCGCGACCTTGCAGAATTGGGACGTACTCTTTCAAATGGCGAAATACTGCAATTGACCAACATTTCCAACCAAGAGATATCGGAAGAGGTATATTATCAGGTAATAAAACAAAAGACAGCGGCTTTGTTTGAGTCGTGTGCGGTGATTGGAGCAAAGGCTGGAAAGGCATCGGAAAGTGACATTGAGGCTGCTAAAATGTTTGGACAGCGCATCGGAATCATCTTCCAAATAAGAGATGATATATTCGATTACTACGATTCTAAGGAGATAGGAAAGCCTACGGGCAACGATATGCTCGAGGGGAAAGCTGACACTTCCTATTATATACGCACTGAAATCTACGGGTAATAAGGAAATGACTGCATTGGCAATGAAGGTGAAAGAAGGAACGGTAACTGCTGATGAAATTGCCCAATTAGTGGCTTTTGCAAAGGAAAGCGGCGGTATAGAATATGCTGAAAAGAAAATGTTAGAGTTCCACAGCGAGGCTTTGCAGTTTATTTCAAACTGTGTTCGCAACGAAGCGATAGCTCGTGCGCTAAAAGCTTACTTGGATTTTGTAATTCAACGAAAGAACTAAAGCAAACCTAAAAATATCTTTTTTCTTGATGAATAAGAGTAAATAAGGCAAAGTGTCTGTAACAATGACCATCAATTAAAACCTCTTTGCCAGACAAAAAATAAAGGCTGAACTTCCATAAAGTGGGGGTTCAGCCTTTTAGTTTGCTTGTTTCAACCTGTGTGTAAAGCCTCTGCAATGCTGCTGCGAAGGCTCTGCAATACTGCTGCAGATATCTTGCAGCGATGTTGCAGAATCGTAACACTGGTTTTGCAAAGCCTATTCGCTATTTTAAAGCGCTATATACGGCAATTTGTGTGTATTGGTACAAAGATATAAAAAGCCCGATTTCAGCGCTGAAATCGGGCTTTATTGTGTTTTTTTGAAAGATGGTTTAGAAGAACTTAACCTCTTTGCCTTCAATGTCACTTAGTAACAAATTCGTTAGACGACTGGTGCCAAGACGGAACCAATAGTTCGTTAGCCACTTCTCGCCGAGTATTTCTTTGTAAATGGTATAGAAAATAATAGCGTCCATAACGGTATTTATGCCGCCTGCAGGCTTTAGTCCTACTTGGATACCAGTCTTGTCATAGAACTCTTTAATAGCTGTACACATCACGTAAACAGCCTCTGGTGTTGCGCTAATCTTCTCTTTTCCTGTACTTGTCTTGATATAATCAGCACCTGCAAACATAGAAAGTAGGGCTGCAGTCTTAATGTTTCGAGCGTTCTTAAGGTCGCCTGTTTCAAGGATAACCTTCATTGGTATGTCGCCACAAGTCTGCTTTAACTCGTTCACTTGGTCGTAAACATCTTCATAATCGCCTGATAGGAACTTGCCAACAGGTAGCACTATATCTATTTGAGTAGCCCCATCCTTGATGGCAAGAGCTGTTTCGATGGTCTTAACTTCAAGGAATGTTTGCGAAGAAGGGAAGTTTCCTGTTACGTTTGTTATATCTACACCATCTACTTCCAAGCTGTCGGCAATGAGTTTTGTGAAGCATGGATACGCACAAACAGCTCCAACGTGTGGAAGGGTAGGGTATTCTTGAGCAAATTTGTTCACTTTCTCTACCATTGCGAGCACTCTTTCCTCTGTATCATCGGTTTGAAGAGTCGTTAATTCTACGCTTCCAAGAAGGAATTTCTTAACGTCTAAAGTGTCGTTTTCATGTACTTTGTCTTCTATAATCTTTTTAACTGCCTCCTTAATACCCTCGTCTGTTATATCGAGATTGTATTGTTTCAGCATCTCATCATACTTGCTGGTAAGTTTAATTTTACCGTCTTTGCTTTGCATAATAATCTATTATTTAATTTAAATATATGTTTTCTTTAATCTATTATACGTAACCTTAGGCTTGAATTCAGATGTTATCAGTCGGCTGCAGTAGATGTTTCGATTTGCGTTAGCTTCTTGTTTTCTTTGTGTCTGTCTTTGTCACGCTTTGTTTTCTTGTCGAAACTCTTTTGTAATTCATTTGTAAGGTCTACACCAGTTTGGTTGGCTAAGCACATCAGAACCCACAGAACATCTGCCATTTCCTCTCCTATATTGGGCTTTCGCCTGCTTTAAAGCTTTGGTCGCCATAGGTTCTAGCCATCACACGCGCCAGTTCGCCTACCTCTTCGGTAAGGCAAGCCATGTTAGTAAGCTCGCTAAAGTAGCGCACTCCATATTGTTTAATCCAATTATCAACAAGCTTTTGCGCTTCTCTAATGCTTATTTCGTTCTGCATTTTGCTATTCTTTGTTCTTAGTGTCCATACATATTGTAACAGGACCGTCGTTAAGCAATTCAACTTTCATGTCTGCACCGAACTCTCCTTCGCCCACAGTTTTGCCCATTGCAAGACTTAATTCCTTGCAGAAATTGTTGTATAAAGGAATGGAAATATCGTGTTTGGCAGCATGAATATAGCTTGGGCGGTTTCCTTTCTTATAGCTTGCCATGAGTGTAAACTGCGAAACAACAAGGGCTTCGCCACCTATTTCCATAACACTTTTGTTCATTACACCTTGCTCATCGTTGAAGATTCGTAGGCCAACAATCTTGTTTACAAGCCATTTAATATCGTCTTCGCTATCGTCCTCGCCTATGCCAAGCAGAATAAGTAAGCCTTTTTCTATCGCTGACTTAATGTTTCCGTCGATTGTTACTGATGCGTGTTTAACGCGTTGTATTACAACTCTCATATCGCAAATGTACTTATTTTATTTTAATTATAGGGAGTTTGGGTGGAAATAATTGTATATTAGCACAGCTTTTGAGCCTCCTATGATGTCAGTAAGTGTTTGAATATCAGCTTCTTTTACCTTTTTTACAGTCTTAAAGTGCTTTAATAGCTGCTCTTTACTTTTACTTCCAATTCCTTTAATATCGTCTAACTCGCTATGTAGTAGGTGTTTTGAGCGCTTATCTCGGTGGAAAGAAATTGCAAAACGGTGTACCTCGTCTTGTATTTGGGTAAGGATTTAAAGAGTTCGGAGTTTGTTGGAATACCAATTGTTTGTGGTGGAAATCCAAATAGTAACTCGTTGGTTCTGTGTCGATTATCTTTTGCTAATCCAGCTATAGGGATTTTGAGCTCTAACTCGTCTTCAACGACAGTTCTTACAACCTCCATCTGTCCCTTACCACCATCAGTTATGATGAGATCGGGTAGGGAAGTACCCTCTTCTATCATACGTTTGTAGCGTCGTCGTACTACTTCTTGCATGGAAGCATAGTCGTCTGGACCTACAACAGTCTTTATATTGTATTTTCGATAGTCCTTTTTCGAGGGCTTCATGCCCTTATATACCACGCAAGCAGCTACAGCATCGGTGCCTGAAATGTTTGAGTTATCGAAGCATTCTATTTGGTAAGGTAACTTCGCAAGCTTAAGCCGTTCTTGCAATTCTTTCATTAAACGTGTTTGTTTCTGCTCAGGATTAAGCTTTTCTACTTGCTTTAGTCGATCGAATTTGTGCTGTTTAGCATTCATTTGAGACAGTTCAAGCAAATGTTTCTTATCTCCTCGTTGTGGAATAAAGAAGGTTGCGTCTTTTATATGGAAGTCTAATTCAAAGGGAACGATAATCTCTTTAGCTGTACTCTTAAAGCGTTCTCGGATCTCTGGAATAGCTTCGTTAAGTAGTTCAGCGTCCGTTTCATCTAACTTTCGCTTATATTCGAAGGTGAAACTTTGGTTTATAGCACCATTTGTAACGTGTAAATAGTTGATAAAAGCATTTTTCCTGCTATCATCATTTACGATGGAGAAGACGTCTACGTCGGCAATTGTGTAGCTAACAATTTCGCTTTTTGCAGCAAAATTCTCTAATGCGATATAACGTTGCTTGTATGCTTCTGCTTCCTCAAAGCGTAAATCCGCTGCACATTCTTCCATTTTGGCTTTCATTAAGCGTTGTACTTCGCGCGTATTACCCTTTAATATTTGACGTGCCATTGCAATGTTCTGCTGATAATCTTCGTACGATTGCTTATCAATACATGGCGCTCCGCAGTTTCCTAGATGGTATTCTAAACACGGCTTATACTTCTTTTGTTCAATCCCTTCCTTTGTAATCGGGAATCGACATGTGCGTGGTTTATAGAGTTTCTTAACTATTTCGAGTATGGCATACATACTGCTGATGTGGCTGTAAGGCCCATAAAAGCTGCCATATCTCTTATTTATGTTACGAGTATTAAAGATTCGAGGATAAAACTCATTTGTTATGCAAATGCTTGGGTAGGTTTTGCCGTCCTTTAGCAGTACGTTGTAGCGTGGTTGGTACTGTTTTATAAGCTGGTTCTCTATCAATAACGCATCCTCTTCGCTATTTACGACAGTATAAGTTATATCATAAATTTTAGAAACAAGTACTTTTGTCTTGAAACGGTCGGCTTCTTTGTGGAAGTAAGACGCTACACGGCTCTTTAAATTCTTAGCTTTGCCCACGTAAATAATAACGTGTTCCTTGTCATAGTATTGATATGTTCCAGGTCTCGAGGGCAAATTAGATACTATGTTCTTAAGATAAGCTATTCGTTTTTCGTTCTCTTCTTTTGTCATACGTCTTACTTTATTGTATTAAAGCGTTTTACTTAAATCTTGTTTCACGTGAAACAAAGTAGCAAATAACGCTGATTAAATCTTTAGACTCTTTCTTTAAAGCAAATACCTTATATTTACAGTCTAATGCAGAATAGTTTTTATATAGCTAAAACCGAAAGACAAGGATGTTGTGCCTTTCGGTTTATTTGCTTTTTCTGCTCTTTCTTAAGATTGAAAACCATATATAATAAGGTGATAGTCTTGGTTTGGGAAAACAGAAATGTCTTTTCTAAGTGATAGTAAATGCTGTTTTGTGATGCAAATTAGCGCTTCTGAAAAGAGGTTCAGGAATTAATATCACAATTAGCACAGCTTAAAATTGCAGTAAAGAGGATATTTCTATATCCTTATCAAAAGTATTACGGCAGTCAGGAAATTCGCTTTGCAGTTCTATTATGAAGTTACAATAAACCTTCTTAGGCTTAAACTTCTTTACTAGATTACACGCGGCGCGCATTGTTCCGCCTGTAGCGAGTAAGTCATCGTGTAATAGAATAACATCATCTTCACATATAGCGTCTTTATGAATCTCTATTGTGTCAATTCCATACTCCTTTGCGTAGTTTTCTTGAACGGTTTCACAGGGTAGTTTACCAGGCTTGCGACAAAGCACAATGCCCGCTCCAAGTCGCAAAGCGAGTGCTGATGACATTACAAAGCCACGACTTTCAATACCTACTATCTTTGTAATTCCTTTATCTTTATAAATCTCATGCATTTCATCTATGATTTCTTTAAGTGCTTCAGGAGATTTAAACAAAGTGGTTACGTCGCGGAAATTGACACCTTTAATAGGCCAATCCGGTATACATCTTAAATTTTCGAGTAGTTTTTTGCTGTTCATAATCAATTAGTTATGTATTTATTGTTTTTTTAATTGTTACACGTGAAACGTTTAATAAGTTATCTTCCCATGAGTACTAAAAGCACGTTGATGTCGCTAGGGCTAACGCCTGGGATTCTACTTGCTTGTGCAAGAGTTTCAGGTTGTATGCGTTCTAATTTTTGGCGGCACTCTGTTGATAAATCATGAATCTCACTATAATTGAAGTGACCCTTTATTTTTATATCTTCAAGGCGGCGCATTTTCTCTGCAAAAGTACGCTCACGTTCGATATAACCTTTATATTTTATTTTTATTTCAGCTGCTTCTCTAATCTCATCTTTTCTGTTTGGTGATTCTTCCAATACATCTTTAAGGTGTGATAAGTGTTCTGCCAAACCATACAAACTTATACCAGGACGTGCAATTAGTTCTGAAATTTTAAATGGACCCTGAATTGCAGAACTTCCAATTGTGTCTAAATAACCATTAATTTCGTTCGGTTTAATCGAAGTTATATTGCAATAATCAATTATTCGTTCTATATTTTTTTTCTTTTGGAGCCACCAATCATAGCGTTCGCGCTTTACTATGCCAAGATTATAACCTTTTTCTGTTAGTCGTGCATCTGCATCATCTTGGCGAAGCAATATCCTATATTCAGCTCTGGAGGTAAACATTCTATATGGTTCGTCAACCCCTTTTGTTGTTAAATCGTCGATGAGTACGCCTATATAGCTTTCATCACGCTTCATAAGGAAGGGTTTACTTCCTGCGCATAGCAGTGCTGCATTTATTCCTGCTACTATTCCTTGACCTCCTGCTTCTTCATAGCCCGTAGTTCCATTTACTTGACCCGCTAAGAACAATCCTTCAATAATCTTTGATTCCAACGATGGATTGAGTTGCGTCGGGTCAAAGTAATCGTATTCGATTGCATAACCTGGGCGATACATCTTAGCGTTGCGTAGGGCTGGAATCTTTCGTAGCGCTTCTAATTGTATTTCCCACGGCATAGATGAAGAAAAGCCATTCAGATACATTTCATTTGTGTCTACACCTTCAGGCTCTAGGAAGAGGGGATGTGTGTCTTTGTCTGGGAATGTTACAAGTTTAGTTTCAATAGACGGGCAATAACGAGGACCTATACTTTGTATTTGTCCGTTGAAAAGGGGAGATTCTGTAACTCCTTTACGTAGAATATTGTGAGCTTCCTCATTGGTGTTACATGTCCAACAAGGTAGTTGTGGAAGAGTTCTGCGCGGCCCGAAATAAGAAAATTGATGGTAATCATTTTCGCCTGGTTGTGCTTCCATCTCATCAAAGTGAACCGAACGTTTATCTATTCGTACTGGAGTCCCCGTCTTCATTCTATCTTTGCGCACTCCCCAATATGTTATACTTTCCGCAAAGTTATGTACTGCTGGTTCAGCACAGCGACCGCCTTCCACCTGTTTTTTACCTATATGCATGAGTCCGTTAAGGAATGTTCCAGCTGTAATGACTATTGCGCGTGCAAAAAGCTCTATGCCCCATATTGTACGTACTCCTATTGCGTGCCCATTCTTTACGATTAGTTCTTCAGCTTGGTCTTGGAATATATCAAGATTATCTGTAAGGTTCAGAGTTTTTTTTTCCATTCTGTTATAAACCTCTCCCTATCGCATTGCGCTCTTGGGCTCCAAACAGCTGGTCCTTTCGAGCGGTTGAGCATCCGAAACTGAATAGCAGTAGCATCAGTAACAAGTCCCATTTGACCACCCAAGGCGTCAATTTCTCTCACAATTTGCCCCTTTGCAATTCCTCCTATTGCAGGATTACAACTCATTTGGGCTATTTTGTTCATGTCCATTGTTACCAAACATACCTTTGCACCAATATTAGCAGCGGCTGTAGCTGCTTCGCAACCAGCATGTCCACCGCCAATCACTAGCACATCATATTTGAAAGTAATGCTCATTCTTTTTCTATTTTTTGGCAAAAGTAAGAAATTAAATTCAATTATTTAGCACAATTCCGACATATTGCTATTACATATTCCTTCCTTTTCCTATTTTCCCATTTGAATTTTTCTTCAGAAATATTGTGATAATATCATTTTTCTATATATTTGTAATATCACTATAAATGTGTCAAGTAAATGCTACTTACTTGTTATAATTATAAGATTGTTTTCGCTTAACTTTTTGTTACTTTTACCTACGTTTTCACTTCTTTATCTACTTTAATAATTGAGATTGTAGTTTCATTTCGTTTCTTACTGCTTGTTTAGACGATGTCAATATTACGCTTAAAGCTCCTATTGAAAGGTCGTTTTTATTAAAAAAACTTCGCTTTATCATTATTTTATAGTATTTTTGCAGCGGATACATTCCCACTTTATACCAACTTTTGGGTATTTGCTGAAAGAATGATACTTTATCAGTATACCCCTTGGATTATGCATTTACAAAAACAAGATCAAATTAATTCAAACAGTTTAAATATTAAAAACAAAAACATTTATGTGGTTAATCAATTCTTCTATTGGTAGAAAAGTTGTGATGTCTGTAACAGGTATCGCACTTATTCTATTCCTGACATTCCACATGTCGATGAATATTGTTGCGCTTTTCTCTGGAGAGGCCTACAATATGATTTGTAAATTTCTTGGTGCAAACTGGTATGCAGTAGTTGCTACTGTAGGCCTTGGAGCACTGACAGTGGCTCACATCGTTTACGCTTTCATCTTAACTGCACAGAATCGTAGTGCACGTGGTAACGAACGTTACGCTGTAACAGGTTCAAGTCCTAAGGTTGAATGGGCGTCTAAAAACATGTTGGTGTTGGGTATCATTGTTCTATTGGGCTTGTTGCTTCACTTGTTTAATTTCTGGTACAACATGATGTTTGCAGAAATAATTGGTATGCATCAAGATATTGACCCTTCAAATGGCTTTGAGTACATTATTAAACATTTGAGAACCCAATTTATGTTGTAATTTACATCATTTGGCTTTGTGCTATCTGGTACCATCTATCACATGGTTTCTGGTCAGCAATGCAGACTCTCGGTATCAGCGGTAAGGTTTGGTTCAACCGTTGGAAGAAGATAGGTTTGGTTTATACCACACTTCTCATGTTAGGTTTCTTAATTGTTGTGCTTGCTTTCGCATTCAAATGTGCACCAAGCCTTTGTGGAACCTGCTTTATTCATTAATTCTAATAGAAAGATACAAAGATTATGGCTAAGATATTAGATTCAAAAATTCCAGAAGGACCAGTAGCAGAGAAGTGGACCAACTATAAGGCTCACCAGCGTTTGGTTAATCCTAAGAATAAATTAAAGCTTGATGTAATTGTTGTTGGTACTGGTTTGGCTGGTGCCAGTGCTGCAGCATCGCTTGGCGAAATGGGCTTTACTGTTACAATTTGTGTATTCAGGACTCACCACGTCGTGCTCACTCTATTGCTGCTCAGGGTGGTATTAATGCTGCAAAGAATTATCAGAACGATGGCGACTCAGTTTATCGTTTGTTCTATGATACTGTAAAGGGTGGCGACTATCGTGCTCGTGAAGCAAATGTTTATCGTTTGGCAGAAGTTTCTAACAGCATCATTGATCAATGTGTGGCACAAGGAGTACCTTTCGCACGTGAGTATGGTGGTATGTTAGCAAACCGCTCTTTCGGTGGTGCACAAGTTTCACGTACATTCTATGCAAAAGGTCAAACAGGTCAGCAACTTCTTCTCGGTGCTTATTCAGCATTAAGCAAGCAGGTTAATGATGGTCGTGTAAAACTTTATACACGCTATGAAATGGAAGACGTAGTTGTTATTGATGGCCATGCACGTGGTATTATAGCAAAAAATTTGGTAACTGGCGGACTTGAGCGTTTCTCTGCAAATGCAGTTGTTATTGCAACAGGTGGATATGGTAATGCATATTTCCTTTCTACTAACGCTATGGGCTGTAACTGTACAGCAGCTGTTCAGTGCTATCGTAAGGGTGCTTATTTTGCAAACCCTGCATACGTTCAGATTCACCCAACTTGTATTCCTGTACATGGTGATAAGCAATCTAAGCTTACATTGATGTCAGAATCATTGCGTAACGATGGTCGTATCTGGGTTCCAAAGAAGATAGAAGATGCTAAGGCATTGCAGGCAGGAACAAAGAGAGGTTCAGATATTCCAGAAGAAGACCGCGACTATTACTTGGAGCGCCGTTATCCAGCATTTGGTAACTTGGTTCCTCGCGACGTGGCTTCACGTGCTGCTAAAGAACGTTGTGACCATGGTTTCGGTGTAAATAATACAGGTTTGGCTGTTTTCCTTGATTTCTCTGAAAGTATCAACCGTCTTGGTTTGAATGTTATTCTCCAGCGTTATGGTAACCTCTTTGATATGTATGAAGAAATTACTGACGTAAATCCTGGTGAATTAGCTAAGGAAATTAATGGAGTTAAGTACTACAATCCAATGATGATTTACCCTGCTATCCACTACACAATGGGAGGTATTTGGGTAGATTATGAATTGCAAACCACTATTAGTGGACTCTTCGCTATCGGAGAATGTAACTTCTCTGATCATGGTGCTAACCGTCTTGGTGCTTCTGCATTGATGCAAGGTCTAGCAGATGGCTACTTTGTATTACCTTATACTATACAGAACTACTTGGCAGATCAATCTCTTTGGACTAAGATCCCTACCGATCATCCAGAGTTTGTTAAGGCTGAGAAGGGTGTTCAAGACGAAATAGATCGTCTTATGAATATCAAGGGTAAGCGCAGTGTAGACTCTATTCATAAAGAGCTTGGCCATATCATGTGGGATTACGTAGGTATGGGTCGTACAGAAGAAGGATTAAAGATAGGTCTCCAAAAGATGAAGGAAATACGTAAAGAATTCGAAACTAACCTCTTTATTCCAGGAAGCAAGGACGGACTCAACGTAGAGCTTGATAAAGCAATCCACCTTCGTGACTTCATTACAATGGGTGAGCTTGTAGCTTACGATGCACTTTCGCGCAATGAAAGCTGCGGTGGTCACTTCCGTGAGGAGTATCAGACTGAAGAAGGTGAAGCTAAGCGTGACGACGAAAATTACTTCTACGTAGGTTGCTGGGAGTATAAGGGCAGTGATACTACTGAACCTGAACTCATCAAGGAACCTCTCCAGTACGAGGCAATTAAGGTTCAAACACGTAACTACAAGAACTAATTTAAGTCAAAGTTGCTTTGGCAACACATTAAAAAGAAATCAACGTAATGGAAAAAATAATAAGTTTCACGCTTAAAGTATGGCGTCAGAACGGACCTACAGCACAAGGTCATTTTGATACATTCGAGATGAAAGATATCCCCTGGTGATACTTCTTTCCTTGAAATGCTGGATATTCTCAACGAGCAGCTTATCGAAGATGGCAAAGAACCTTTTGTCTTCGATCACGACTGTCGTGAAGGTATCTGCGGTATGTGTTCTCTTTACATTAATGGACACCCACATGGTCCAGCTACAGGTGCTACAACCTGTCAGTTATACATGCGTCGTTTCAACGATGGAGATGTTATTACTGTTGAACCATGGCGTTCTGCTGCATTCCCAGTAATTAAGGATTGCATGGTAGATCGTGGTGCATTCGACAAGATTATACAGGCTGGAGGTTACACAAGTATTCGTACTGGACAACCACAAGATGCTAATGCTATCCTTATTCCTAAGGAAGATGCTGACGAAGCAATGGATTGCGCTACATGTATTGGTTGTGGTGCATGTGTTGCAGCATGTAAGAATGGTTCAGCAATGCTTTTCCTTTCTTCTAAGGTAAGTCAGTTGGCACTTCTCCCACAAGGCCGTCCAGAAGCTGCTAAGCGTGCAAAAGCAATGATTATGAAGATGGAAGAACTTGGCTTTGGTAACTGTACAAATACTCGTGCATGTGAGGCTGAATGTCCAAAGAATGAATCTATTGCTAATATAGCTCGTTTGAACCGAGAATTTATCAAGGCAAAGCTTGCTGATTAAAGCATGAAAAAGTAAGAATAGAGAGACAAAAGTTTCTCTTAATCAAAAAAGAAGAAACCCCGCGATGCAGATTGCATTGCGGGATTTTTTTATTTTTTATATACGACTAAAGCCATTTTCATTGAGCTTATGCTGTAAGCATAATGAATGGTATCCTTGAAGGGACTCCATATTCTCTTTTCTTGCTTATGATAAGTTTCCTTTACCTTATTATATTATTATATATAACAAATGAAAAAAAGAAGCTTGAAAAAAATATAATTATAAATTCAACAATTTGTAATTACAAAAAAATAAAATTATAATTAAGTTTTTAATTTTGTAATTATAATTTTCTGATAAGTAAATCCTCTTCTTTTGACCGACAATATTTCCTTTTGCAAGGGAAGGATATTTACTTCACCTGATAATAGAAAAAAACAGCACCAAGTTTAATATAATTGGTCTGCTGTTTTACATTTTAACTACTATAACTTTTTAAAAATTACAATATAATCTTTTGCGTCACACTTCGTTAGCTTTTAATTCAATATAAGAATAGCTGAAGCAAAGACTAGAATATTATTTGGGTAGGTTTTTGTGGTGGCAAAAGTGGCTAATAAGATCTTTTGATAAGTTTAACCTTAAATAATTTCTTTCAAATCACGGGTTTTGGGCAATGAATTTATTTGCACGTTAAAAAAATCAATAATATATATACATAAAATTTAAAAAGGTTTATTGTTGATATTTCTGTAAACGCCTTTAACAATAGATGAATAATATTATTAAAGGAATTAAAGAAATGTAACTTAAATACAAAAAAATCGGCACTTTTTTTGAGTATGAAAAATACATTAAATAAAAATATTATACTTTATTTTTGTTGGTATTATTATTTTTTTGTACTTTTTGACCCGATAAAAGTGCAAAAAAACGATAACTACGACCGAGTTAACGAGAGAACAATAAATGCAAGAAATTAGACTTTCTATGCTCAAATTGTTGTAAGATAAAAATAACTATTAATATCATATATCTAATTTAAAAGTATCATTATTATGAACAAAAAAGTTATCTATCTGTTGACAACAGCAGCAATCTTAGGGCTAAGTAGTTGCTCTAATGTTGATGACACAATTGATGTTAGCCAACAACAAAAGAAGGGTATTATTACCGACCAAGCAGAAATCCAAGCTTATCTTGGTAGTCTTAAAGCACCTGGAGCATCAGCTACAATGCGTGCATCTGCACCTACAACTTCTGATGTTAGTACTGAAGAAGTACCTGGTTATAACGATGGTATGCCAGGATACTGGGTTATAACAAAGAAGCACTATAAGGCTTCTGCTATGTTCGACGAAACAATGATTCTCGATCCTAACGCAGAAATCCTTTATCCAGGTTGTGTTTTGAAAGGTAGCTCTATTGAAGATGGTACCTATACTCCATTAACTGAAGCTGAAGTAGGTGATATTACTTTCTCTATTAGCAAAGTAGTAACTGAAGGTACACCTTCTGAAAGCATCAGAAAAACTATTTTCAACCCACGCTTAAGTGAATATCGTGAAGCATTCAACGATTGGGCAAAGTTGAACTATCAGCCAAATGCTGTAACATCAATGCATAGTGTTGAGTCTATTACTTCTAAAGAAGAAGCAATGGCAAAGGTTGGTGCAACATTCAGAAACCAATATGTAGACTTTGGTGCTAACTTCGGTTTCGATTTCGATAAGGAACAGAACCATATCTTGGCTAAGTTTATTCAGAAGCAGTACACTGTTACTACCGACTTCCCAAAGACTCCAACAATCTTCACCTCAATCAATCCATACCTCATCGACCAATATCAACCAGTTTACGTAAGCAACTTGACTTATGGTCGTATGATTTTCTTGAGTGTTGATACTAAGCACTCTCTCAGTGAAGTACGTGCTGCCCTTAACTTTGCAATTAAGGCTATCGATCTTAACATTGAACTTGAGACACAATATAAAAAGGTGCTCGACGATAGTAAGATCAACGTAACAATCATTGGTGGTGGTGCAAAGAGCCAGAATACGGCCCTTATAAATGGTTGGGAAGGCTTCAAAGAGTATATGACTGCAGATATCTCAATGTCAGAAGTAACTCCTATCAGCTTCTCTTTGCGTTATGCTAAGGATAACTCTATGTGCCGTGTAGTATCAAATGGCGAATACGATGTTATTACTCGTTCTTTCGTTCCTGAATTTAAGGAAATGTACCTTGAACTTAGCCTTTCAGGACTTAAGGGAACAGAAGGTAGCCGTAAGGTAGAATATGGTCCAGAATTTGAATTGTATGGTACAGGTTGGATCACTTATAATGGTGAAAGATTTCTGACATCTTCAACATTGGTCGTAAGAATTATATCAACGTTAAGAAGGGTAGGGAGTTTACACAAGTATCAGGACAAAAAAGTATCGTTTGTTTGAAGAAGAAGGATGGCGAATCATTCCAAGACTTCCTCCGCAACCGTGTACGTGTTTATACTCACATGCGCGACTACGATGCACGAATCATACCGAAGAACGATAAGGATTATAGCGAAACATACCAAGAATTCTTTGTTTCAGATCTTCTTGCAAAACAAAAGAGCATGGAACCTAAGTTCTCTGTAGTTGGTAGTGGTGCAGGCGTAACAGTTGAAGCGCAATTCGAAATTTCAAGCATTTACTTTAAGTAATAAATTATAAGGAAAGGTTCTGTTGCGGCATTCTGTTGTAACAGAACTTTTTCTGCTTTTATGACTTAATCTAATATTTATTAGTTAATCTTATTTGTAAATCTAAACTTGTTTACAATGAATAAAGTGATTAAGAAATCATTCAAAGTTGCATGTGCAGCTTTTGGAGTGGTTATTCTCTTCTCATGTTCAGATCGAGTAGAATCAGTCGATACTGTAACTAATGAAAGTGTTTTTGTTAACCAAGACGAAGCTATTGAAATCGCAAAGCGATTCATTCAGAACAATGGAACCGATGCTGCCGCAACACGTGCGGTAAGTGGAGGAAAATTAAAAGTAGTTTTGACCGATGAAAAAACTGCTACTCGTATAGGCGGAACTACTCATCCTTCATACTATGTAATCAATCTCGATTCTACAGCTTATGTAGTAGTGTCTGGTTCAAAGGTTACTTCTCCAGTTCTTGGTTTCTCTTTTGATGGTCCGTTTGTAACAGAAAATATTCCTGATGGAGCTCAGTATATGTTTAATGAGTTTGCATCACAGATTAAAGTTGCTAACGTTAAAATCAAACCTTCTGCAGAAACAGAAAATATGCGTGAAGCTTACTTAGAGCCTTCTCCTACTCGTGCAGAAGCTATTGTAGGACCATTGTTGGGCAATATTAAGTGGAATCAAAGTCCTTACTACAATGCCTATTGTCCTTCCAATACACCAGTAGGTTGTGTTGCAACAGCAACATCGCAGATTATGCGTTACTATAAGTATCCAAAGCGTGGTACAGGTTCTCACAGCTACAGATCTTCTTATGGTACATTGTCATTTAATTACGATTATGACATCAACTGGGATAATATGCCTGGTCCAGTATTGAGACAACGCAATGACGATATCGCACGTTTCTGCTATGGTGTTGCAGTTTCTATCGATATGGGCTTTAGTCCTTATGGTAGTGGTACTTGGCAACAATATGTGCCAAGAGCATTGAAAACATATTATAAATATCCATCAGCAGTACAGAGCGCTGAACGTTCTGACTACACTTACGAACAATGGGTAGCACTTGTTAAGCGCGAACTTGATGCTAGACGTCCTGTACAATATTGTGGTGGTGGTAGCGGAGGAGCTCACTCTTTTGTTTGCGATGGTTATACTCAAAACAACTACTTCCACTTCAATTGGGGATGGGGAGGTATGTCAGATGGTTACTTCCTACTTTATGCTCTCAATCCTGGTTCATTAGGTACTGGCGGTGGCGCTGGTGGTTATAATAATAACCAATCTATCGTTGTTAACTTCGCACCTCCAGGTGGTGTAGAACCAAATCCAGATCCAGAACCAAACCCTAATCCAACTCCAGAACCAGACCCAGTAGATGAAGGTGGTTATCCTAAAGCATGGGGAAAGCAATGCCAAACTACATTTATTAAGAATGTACAAATTGGTTCTGTAGGTAACGAAACTGGTAGTTCAGGTACAGGATATGCTTATTACAATAAAGACCTTATTGCATTGGCTCCTGGTGCAACTTATGAATTAACACTTACTCCTGGTTTTACAGGCACTGTATATACAGAATACTGGACAGCATGGATTGACTCCAATGGCAATAAGAAATTCGACAGCAATGAAATGATTGCTTATGGTCTTTCAATGGGAGGTGCAAAACTAACTCGTAGATTTACTGTTCCTACAAGAGCAACACGTCATAAGGTACGTATGCGTGTTTGTATGAGCTGGGGAACTTATGCGAAATCAGAAGGAAGCTTTACATCAGGTGAGGTAGAGGATTACGATATCCAGGTATCTGATGATATTAATCCAACACCAACTCCAAATCCAGATCCAAAACCAGATCCAGATCCTAAGCCAAATCCAAATCCAGAGCCAAATCCAACACCATCAGGTTATTGTCAGACTGGTGTAACAAGCCCATCTACTGCAAACATTCGCTTTGTAGAGCTTGGTGGAATCCAGAATTATTCATCTTATACTTCAGGAGGATACTCTGATTTCACAAATAGGCAACAACTGCATACTCTGGTTATAGCTTGCGTTATACCTTGAGTCCAAACGGAAAGAGTGGTTATAACTATTGGCGTATGTGGATAGACTTCGACAATGATAAAGAGTTTGATAGTTCTGAAATGGTACTTCAGAAGGTAGCTTACGGAACAATTTATGGCCGTATCAACCTTCCTCGTGGCTTATCAAAGGGTTATCACCGTGTTCGTATCTCTATGAAGCAAGGTGGATATGCTGATGCTTGCGACCGTTTCGAGGTTGGTGAAGTTGAAGATTATTTGATTTACGTTAAGTACTAAGGTTAATTTATCTCATCAATTTATAGCCCAATGCATGGATAAAAGCTCCAGCATTGGGTTTTTCATTATTTTATTGCTATATTTGCAGATTAAATAATAAGATTATTCTAAATGATAGAAGATATGAAACATTCCTTTCAATATTTATTTAGCGTGGGTCAAAGGACGCTAAAGACTTTCAATAGCATTGCGATACTATTGTTAATGCTTACTTCAGCGACTTTAATATCCTGCAGTAAAGAAGATCCAGAACCAACTGATGACGACTTTACAAAAGAAAAAACAATCTTTGTTTATATGCCTTGGACAGGTACAAAACAGAACTTGTATGATTTCTTTGTGTACAATATCGAAGATATGAAGAGAGGTATTGTTGAGCAACATGGTCTGAAAAGTACTAACTTATTGGTTCTAATTGCTAATTCAAGCACCAAAAGTCATCTTATGAGAATTACTTATCGTAACGGAAAATGCTATAACGATACTCTCAAAGTTTACAATGAAGGTGCTATGAATACAGCAGATAAGATGGCGAGCTTATTAAATAAGGTGGTTGAAATTGCCCCTGCTCCTACTTATTCTATGATTGTAGGTAGCCATGGAGTAGGCTGGGTATACGCTTCAAGTACATCAGCACATATCCGTAATCGTATTGCTGCTGACCGCGACAGAAACGAAGCGTTAGGATTACCTATTACTCGACAGACTCGTTACTTTGGTGGTTCAGACATTCAGATGGATATTGATGCTCTCGCTAATGGAATACGACGTTCTAGACTTCAGCATTTGCAGTTCTTGCTCTTCGACGATTGCTACATGGCAAATATAGAAACAGCTTACGAATTGAACCGTGTTACCGATTATCTAATAGGTTGTCCAACCGAAATTATGGGACATGGAATGCCTTATCGCCAAATGTGGAAGTTCCTTTCGCCTACAAAACCAGATTATAAGAGTGTAGTAGATGCGTTTTATACCTTCTATTCAAACTATGCTATTGGTCAAAATAAATATCATTATGGAACTATTTCCGTAACCGATTGCAGCAAAGTAGATGCTATGATGAACGTGCTTAGCTCCATTCATAGGAAATATAAAATAGGAAAAGCAGTTAGTTCAGACCTTCAAGTACTTGATGGTTATGTTCCAGAAGCCTTTTTTGACTTCGGGGATTATATTCGTCGCCTATGCTCAAGAGATGCTGAACTAACGAAAAAGTTTGATGCTGCCTTAACAGAACTTGTTCCTTACGAGGCTCATACCGAGTATTATTTCTCGTCTTTGACCAATGCTGGAGAACATCGCATAAACACTTGTAGTGGATTAACTATCTCTGCGCCATCTACTAATACTATGGTGGTGAAGAGTAAGCCTAAGAGCCATTTCTATGCGCTTTTTAGATAACAGGCAAAACAAGTAAAAAATAGAAGTAATAAAAGTTGAGAGTAAAAATCGAATAAAACTTTAAAGCAATGGCAAATAACAGCGAACACACAGCAAGAGTAGGGTTGTTTGTGGGAAGTTTCGACCCTTCACCATTGGACACGACTCAATTGTACGTCGGGCATTGCCTTTATTCGATAAAATAGTGATTGGTGTAGGCGTGAACGAGCGCAAAAAGTATATGCAAAACACCGACCAACGTGTGTCTACAATACAGCAACTCTATGCCGATGTACCAAAAATTGAGGTGAAAGCATATACCGACTTAACGGTAGACTTTGCCCATCGCGAGCACGCCACCTATTTTATAAAAGGTGTTCGTACCATAAAAGATTTTGAATACGAGCGCGAGCAGGCAGATATCAATCGCCTTTTGGGTGGTATGGAGACTCTTTTACTTGTGGCAGAACCACAGTTTGCCAGCATCAGCTCAAGCCTTGTGCGCGAACTTATACACTTTGGTAGAGACGTTAGTGAGTTTCTGCCACAGAAACGATAAAACAATTACCGAATGATAACATACAATGCAGAGGGCGTTAAGCTCCCAAAGATAGGTAAACGCGATACTACTCGTTGGATTAAAGCAGTAGCAGCGAGCCACAACCGTAAGGTTGGCGAGATTGGTTACTTGTTTGTTGACGACGAGAAAATACTTGAAGTGAACAACGAATACCTTGGCCATGACTACTATACTGACGTTATCACCTTCGATTATTGCGAGGGTAACGTGCTCAATGGCGACATTGTAATATCGCTCGACACAGTTCGTACGAATGCAGAGAAGTTTGGAAAGACTTACGAAGAAGAACTTTTTCGTGTCATTATCCATGGTGTACTCCATCTTTGTGGTATCAACGACAAAGCGCCCGGCGAACGAGAGATAATGGAAGAAAACGAAAACAAAGCCTTAGCATTGCGCTAAGGCTTTGTTTTGCAGTCCTAATCATACTGCCCAATCATCAAAGAGAGTTGTTATAAACAGCTTCCTTTTTTTGTATCGAAATACCTGTTACTTGTAAAGAAAAATACAAATAAAAACCATGAAAACTGTTTCGCACGCTAATAGTGCCTATATTGCGTTGCAAAAGTGCCTGTTTTATCGTGCAAAACAGGCACTTTTGCTCTGCAATATAGGCTATTTTTGTAAAGCGCTGATTACGAAAGTGTTACGCAATAATACCTTTTCTGTAAATTCTTTACATTTATATTGCCTTACTTTAGTTTGTTGAATAGGTTTTTACCATCAAGTTTCAACATCCTCCTCCTCTGTTTCTACCAGTCGTTTCCCTTCTATTCCGCCCTATCTACGTGCAAGTGTTGCCCAATTATAAAATATTTTCTATAAATTAGAAAAAAAGCGCAAAAAATATTACTACCTTTGCATGACTATCCTATCTTTCTTTAGATACGGACTCTGGATAAAGGAGGAGTCAAGGAAAGAAACAAATAAAAACTAAGAGTTCTAATTTTATTCCTAAACAATATTATTATGAGAATTAAAACTTTATTATTTGCAGCTTTAGTTCTTGTGCCATCTGTTTTATCGGCACAGGTAATTGAAGGAGATGTGTTAGTAAAAGCCGATGGTGCACCTATCGACTACAAAATTCCTGAAGGAATACGCGAAATTGCTCCGAATGCCTTTGCAACTTCGTCTGTAAGAAGCGTACAATGTCCAGCTTCTCTCGAAGTTATTGGGCAGTGCGCGTTCTTCTATGCTGTCGACTTAAAGTCGGTTACGTTTGCTCCAAACAGCAAATTAAGAGTGATTGGAGAGCAGGCTTTTAGCGATTGTACTAACCTTGAGACTATCGAACTACCTAATTCAATAGATTCTATTGGTACAAATGCTTTTGTATTGTGCGAAAATCTGAAGAAGGTAACCATACCTACTGGTCTTAAAAAGCTTTCGCGCAGTACGTTCATGTCATGTTCTAACCTCATGAAAGTGAAGTTTCCAGAAACTTTAAAGGAAATAGACGAAACATGTTTTGCCAATTGTGTATCGCTTACTTCGCTTACTTTAACGGGTGTAGAAACAATTGGCGAACGTGCTTTCTACAACTGTAAGGTGCTTACAAATGTGAAACTGAACGAAGGTTTGAAGGAGATTAAAGACAATGCTTTCCAGCGTTGCGTTGCACTCGAAACTCTTGAACTGCCTGCATCAGTTGAAAAGACAGGTGCAAAGCTTTTCTTACAATGTCCAGAGTTTAGTGGTTTCACTGTGGTTGCAGGCAGTACGCACATGATGACAGCCGATGGTGTACTCTATTCTAAGGATAAAACCACGCTCTACGAGTGTCCACAAACATTGAAAAGCGACAATTTTGTTGTGCCTGCTGAAACCAAACTAATCCGCTCTATGGCATTCTTTGAGTGTCAGGATATAAAAGCGATTACACTTCCAGCAAATCTTGAGAAGGTAGGTACAGGTGCTTTGTCGAATAATGGTATGGCTTTGTTCAACTTTACTACAAACAACTATATGGTTCACGAGGACAATGCGCTTTATTATAGAAGTACAACTGGAAAAGGACTCTACCTTATTGCAGTTCCTTGCAAGGGCACTAAGACCGAATTTATGCTTCAACCAAAGACTTCTTACGTTGCTGATTATGCTTTTTCTTATAACAACAACGTGCAGAAATATATCTACCCGACTCTGTGGTAGGTATTGGCGAACGTGCTTTCTATGCCTGCCATGGCTTGAAAGATATTTACAGCTATCGTAAAACAGCCCCAACTCTCGGAGAAGAGGTGTTTGGCGATGTTGAATTTAATAAAGTGTACTTACACGTAAGAAAAGGTTCGGAGAAGTCGTATGCCGACAATAACTGGTTGTTCTTGTGGGGCGACAACATTGAAGGTGATTATCCTGCTGTTGCAGATGGTATAAATGGCGTTGTTACAGTAGGTTCAGTGCTCTCTGTTATTAGACAAAGTGAAACCGAAGTATGCATTATAGCCGATAAAACCATAGGTTCTGTAGAGCTATACAATACTTCAGGCGCTTTAATTAGCGTAAGCAAGCCACTCGGTAGTAACGAAATTGTGCTGACTTTGCCTCATTGTGGTGTTTATGTTGCAAAGTTGAGACTTGCTGATGGTAGCATAAAGGTTGTAAAAATCTAAACGGAAACTTTATTATAACGGCTTCTGTGATTCTTTCATGGAAGCCGTTTTTAGTTCTTCATGTGTTTATACTGCTCTCTTTTTATGTTGTAATAAACATTTATTCTCTGTAAAATCTCAATTTCGCAGCTATATTTTTAACCCCCATCAATCATTTTAGCATCTATAGATATTCATTTTATTGTTGAGCCGACAGATAGGCGTATTGAGAAGAAGTAGCATATTAAAGCAAGTTAGAAAGGCAATTAACCAGACAAAATGAAGACGAAAGACGACTGGGAGAAACCATATAAACAAGGTATAGTAATGTTATAGTATAATGTCTTTGAGTGGATTAAGTTGTGAAAGGGTAGATAGGCACAAGTTATATTACTTGGCTACTGATGCTCATATATTAGATTATTGCCACTTAATAGCTGGTAATGGTATTTAGAAAAGTAAAAGCGAGCAATTTGCAATGGTGCAAATTGCTCGCTTTTATGTTTATTGTAGTGTTCAATTACTTCTTCTTATCAGCCTCAATCACATCAAGTGCCTTCTGTACAATGTCGTTCTGTTCGTTCCATATTCGGAAATATTCGTTCATATCCCATAGGTCTCGTGCTACGAGAGACTTTAGTTGATGGCGCATATAAGCCAAAGTCTGATCGAGTTCGTTAGTATCTTTTGGTTCAATCTTTTGTTTCTTAGCCTCTGCAATAATTTGATTGGTAAGACTAACAGGCAATTCGTAGTTTGCTACGAAGGCCTCGAATGTCTTGTAATTCTTCTTTAATGCCTTGCGGTTGTTGTCCACATACTTCAAGAAAGCGTCCATAATAAGATTCTTTGCCATAAGTTTGCGGTGGAAAGATGTAAACTTTGTTGTATCCAACGGCACAAAATAGTCGGGCATAACGCCACCCCCGCCATATACAGGGCGATGTTTACGAACTGTATAGAACTTCAGAGAGTCAGCAAAATGAATACTATCAGGGTTGGTTAGCTCCCCGTGCTTCAGTCGATTTTCCAAGTCCATGTCGTAATCACCCTTGTCTCCTTTCTTGTAAGGCTTCTGAATGCAACGTCCACTTGGTATATAATAATGAGCAACGGTTAGTCTTATCATACTTCCATCGGGCAGTTCGAATGGTCGTTGAACCAATCCTTTACCGAAAGTACGGCGTCCAATGACAGCACCACGGTCGTTATCCATAATCGCTCCAGAAACAATTTCTGCAGCAGAAGCACTCAATTCGTTTACCAAAACATAGACAGGAATGTCCTTTAGGCGTCCGTTGCCTCTTGCTTTGAAGTCCTGCCTAGGTACACGACGGCCCTCTGTGTATACTATCATGTCGTTATCTTGAAGGAATTCATTTGCTATTCGTACCGCAGCTTCGAGGAAACCGCCACCATTGTCCTGCAAATCAAGTATCAAACGCTGCATACCTTGCTGCTTTAGCTTATCAATGGCTTGCATAAACTCCTCGTGCGTCTTTATACCGAAGCTCTCTAAGCGTACGTAACCTATACCAGGACGAATTATATAAGCTGCATTGATCGTGTGGACAGGTATTTTAGCACGTGTAACAACGAAATTTAGCATTCCTTTTACACCACGGCGAATAATGCCCAACTTTACTTTTGTTCCTTTCACACCACGCAAACGTTTCATAATATCGATGCGATTCATCTTTACACCCGCTATCAGTGTGTCGTCTACCATAACGATACGGTCGCCAGGGAGCGATGCCCACCTTCTCAGAAGGACCATTAATAATTGTCTGAACTACCACCAAAGTGTCGTCAATGATATTGAATTGAACACCAATACCTTCAAAAATCACCTTGCAAAGGCTCGTTCATAGCCTTTGTTTCCTTTGCATCTGTATAGGTAGAGTGGGGGTCTAAGTTTTTCAGCATGCCACGAATTGCATCTTCTACCACCTTTTGCTCGTCAACATCGTCTACATAAAAGTTGGAAATAGCTATCTCCGCCATTTGCATCTTTCGCATGGGAGAGTCGCTACCAAAGTTTAAGTTCACTTGCGCAGTAGCAAAAGTGCTGAACAGCAAAAGTATTATTGATATCAGAAAAATTTTCTTCATAATCTTCAGTTCTTATTTAAAGTAGAGCTGTAAGCCTACTTTGGGTTTGTTATTATCTAATTAAGTAAAACTTAATCCATCGGAACATCATTTGAAAGGTCTTCCTCTATCACTAAGTTATCAATGATAAAGTTTTGTCGCTCCATTGTATTTTTGCCCATATAATATTCCAATAAGTTTTTCACCTGGTCGTTTTTGTGAAGGGTAACCTGCTCTAACCGCATGTCAGGGCCGATGAAATGGGCGAATTCATCGGGAGAAATCTCTCCTAAACCTTTAAAACGAGTGATCTCAGGGTCGGGTCCGAGCGCCTCAATTGCATTGATTCTCTCTTCCTCGGTATAGCAATAAATTGTGATAAGGTCGTTCTTCTTCTCACCTTTTAAACGTTTTGCGTCCTGTTCTTCTATGATTTGCTTGTTCTTTATCTTTGTTCTTTTGTTACGTACACGAAACAATGGTGTTTGCAAAACGTAGACATGACCTTTCTTTATCAACTCTGGGAAGAACTGAAGGAAGAATGTTATGATGAGCAAGCGTATGTGCATACCATCAACATCGGCGTCGGTAGCAACAATTACCTTATTATATCGAAGTGTATCTAAGCCATCTTCAATGTCAAGAGCAGCTTGCAATAAGTTGAATTCTTCGTTTTCGTACACCACTTTCTTAGTTAGTCCAAAGCAGTTGAGAGGTTTTCCGCGCAACGAAAATACAGCTTGCGTATTTACATCTCGGCTTTTTGTAATGCTACCGCTGGCAGAATCGCCCTCAGTAATGAAGATAGAACTTTCTTCTTTTTGCTCATTCTTAACGTCGCTGAAGTGCACACGGCAATCACGAAGCTTTCTATTGTGAAGGTTTGCTTTCTTTGCGCGTTCGCGTGCAAGCTTTGTTACACCAGCCATGGCCTTACGTTCGCGTTCAGTTTCCTTTATTTTATTTTCCAATATGTCGGTAAAGTCTTCTTTATGAATATGCATAAAGTTATCGACATTGGTCTTTATGAAATCTCCAACAAACTTATTGATGGTGTCTCCATCAGGTGCCATTACTGTAGAACCAAGCTTTATCTTTGTCTGAGACTCGAAAACGGGTTCCTCAACATTGATAGCAATGGCCGCAACCATACCATTTCTAATGTCGCCATACTCATATTTGCCGAAGAATTCCTTGATAGTCTTTGCTATATGTTCCTTAAATGCACTTTGATGTGTACCTCCTTGTGTTGTGTGTTGGCCGTTAACAAACGAGTAATATTCCTCTCCATATTGGTTTGTATGGGTAAAGGCTATTTCAATATCGTCGCCTTTCATATGTACAATAGGATAAAGCGGGTCGCCAGTCATGTTATCTGAAAGCAAATCCTTAAGTCCATGGCGGCTTACAATGCGATGTCCATTGTACATAATGGTAAGCCCTGTGTTCAGATAAGTGTAGTTTCGCAACATGGTAACGACAATATCGTCTTGGAAACTATAGTTTTTAAAGAGTGTATTGTCTGGCTCAAAGTAGATGTAAGTGCCTTGTTCGTCATTCGATTTGGTTGTCTTATCAGTTTGTTTATTACCTTTTTCGAATGTGAGCGAGCGTACCTTACCTTCTCGAAAGCTCTTTACCTCAAACTTAGAGCTGAGCGCATTTACCGCTTTTATACCAACACCGTTCAGACCAACACTCTTTTTAAATGCCTTTGAGTCGTATTTACCACCCGTATTCAATACAGATACCGCTTCAACAAGCTTTCCTTGAGGAATGCCACGCCCATAATCGCGAACCGAAACCCGAAGATTGTCTTCTATTTCAATCTCTATGCGCGTACCTTCGTTCATCTTAAACTCGTCGATAGAATTGTCGAGAACTTCTTTCAGTAGCACATAGATACCATCTTCAGGTAGTTTTCCATCGCCCAATCGTCCAATATACATACCAGGGCGAGTACGTACATGTTCCATATCCGATAGATGTCGGATGTTATCGTCGGTGTATGCTACTGATTTCTTACTTTCTTCGGCCATATTTTCGTTTAAACGATATTTCTATATTATTCTTTTCTGAATTCTATTTCTTGTTTTATAAAATATAATTTCTTCTTTTATAAGTTCTTTCTATAGCAACGACGGCGTTTGTGATTAACACTATCGAACATCTCCCATTGGCTTTGTACTCCGCTATTGGTCTCCATTTCTACTTGACTTTCGCCCCATTTAATTCCATATTTAATGTAACGTGGGATTAAATCGTAGAACAATAGTGCATTTGCACCCTTTGAACGATATTCAGGAAGGAAGCCTAAGAGTAGCAAGTCTACTCCTTCTGTCTTCGTAAACTTTATCACTTTCAATAAATGCCACCAACCAAAGGGGAACAAACGTCCTTTTTTACACTTTTGTAAAGCACGGCTTAATGAAGGAATAGTAATACCCATGCCAGCAATTTGATTATTTTTGTTACCGTCTTCAATTACTGTAATGAAGTCTAAGTTGGCATATGGGAAGTACTGATCTATGTATTGGTCGATTTGTCGTTCGGTAAGTTCAGAGAAACCATATAGATCTTTGTATGTATTATTGATAAGTTTGAAGATCTTTCTACCATAACCACCTTCAAAAATTTCCTTTTTTGTGAGCTTTTTGATATGTAGGTTGTATCTTTTTTGGATCATTTCAGAGAGCTTTACAAGCTTTTCGGGAATAGTGTCGGGCACGCTTATCTTGTATTCAACGTAGTCTATGTCTTTTTCCCAACCTCCAATTGCCTCCACGTGCTTTGGGTAATAGTCGTAGTTATAGTTTGTTGCTATGGTACCCAACTGATCGAAGCCCATTGTTAGCATTCCTTCAGCATCCATATCGGTAAAACCTAATGGTCCTGCAATGGTTTCCATACCTTTCGAACGTCCGTAATCGGCCACTGCTTCAAGCAGCTCTTTAGAAACTTCAATATCATCAATGAAGTCTATCCAACCAAAGCGAACGTCTTTTCGTTCCCATTTTTGATTAGCTTTGTGGTTGATAATAGCTGCCACACGACCAACAATCTTGTTATCTTTAAGGGCTATGAAATATTCAGCCTCGCAAAATTCAAAAGCAGGATTCTTATCTTTAGAGAACGTGTTCCATTCATCTGTATAAAGGTTTGGTACTGCATAGGGATTCCCAGCATAAAGGTCGTAATAGAATTCTATAAAAGATTTTAGGTCTTCTTTGTTCGCTACCTTCTTAATTTGTATTGATGACATAATCTAAAATTTCTATCTTACGTTACTTTTCGACTTACAAAGGTACTTATTTTAAGCAATATTGCCAAATTTAAGTCTCTTTTTTGGTGATTATTAATATATGTCTTTTGTCGCCATGCGTAGTGGCAAAAATATAGTTTTCGCCTCCGTCGCGTAGTTTAAGTCGTTTCTTTAGCTCATCAACTCGCATCGGAAAGTTTCTAACAGCGACATTTGCTTGCGTTATATCTGATAAAGCATGGCGTAATTCTTTCTTATTCAGTGTGCAGGTATGTAAGATTTTGAATTTTTTACCAGGGAAGTCGGAAAGCAAATTAGGCGAAACAAATAAATGGGAGTTGTGTGCTAATGCTGATACATTATATGTTTTGCTTACCTGAGCAAAGCATCCTGCTTTCATTATCGAAGCGTTCGGCTCGTAAAGATAGGGTGGAAGAGCGACATCTTTGCCAAGAATGTTCTGTTGGAGTAATCCTTCTTTTTCGCTGTGAATATCTTCTTCGTAACTAAAAATATCGTTATCGTTTACGCAAAATACCTTAATCGTATTGGTTTTGTTATCTATCTCCGTCTTATTCCTATTGGTAAGTACCAGTAAAAGCTCCTTGCATTCGTTGCTAACCGATATAATGTGAACTTCCGTAACATATTTTAGTTGTGTTACCGCACTATGCCAATCTAACATCGGAGAAAGTTTCAGCACTACAAAGTGGCTTTTTTCTACCATTTCATCGCATAATTCTAATACATTGGGCTCGCAATCTGCTATTGAAACAACCTTGCCTCCATTGCTGTTGCGACGTGCTGGGTCTAAGAAAAGGATAGAAACATATTCTAATTCATGTAAAATTTCGATGGCATCGCTATTTTTTGTGCTGATATTATTTAAACCTAAGCTCTTGAAATTCTGTGTTGCAATACTACAAAGTTGCTCGTTTCTTTCTACGTAAAGTGCTTTCTTAAAAGGTTTCGACATATATGCGAAGTCTACACCAAAGCCTCCAGTAAGATCTGTAAGTATAGTCTCGCTATCATTTGGAAGTTCTTTCAGCAGACGGTTTGCTAATTTCTGTTTATATAAAGCAGTTTGTTCGCTTGAACACTGCTCCATATTGAGGTGAGGCGGATATACCATACCCTCATTACTTGCCCATGCAGGCAGCTTGGTTCGTGCTAATTGTCGTCCTCTAATTTGGTCAAGCGCATAAGGTAAATCCACCTTTGGAAAACGTTTTCCTAAGAGTGCAAGCATCTTAACATCGTCGTTAGCATACTGACGGATAAATTCTGAAGTCTCCAAGTGCTATATATAATAATGTGGGAAAATTTATTTTACTACCTTTAAATTGGCTTTTGCCCAAGCACGAGAACATAAATTAAAGTGCCACCACTCTGTTCTTAGCGGTTGAAAACCAGCTTCCTTCATCACACGGCGCAGCAATTGTCGGTTTGCCAGACTTTCTTTTGTAAGTATTCCTTTTGCTAATAGCTGCTGTTCTTTATCAATATGACTCTCGTAACCTAAGTGATCCACCTTTACACCCATTGGAATGGTATCTATTCGGCACGGTGTTGAACCCTCTCGCCATTGCTTTTCGTTCCACGAAGCTTTGCAAATGCTTATATCTACAGCCATTCCGTAGTTGTGCATGCCCCCTCCGTTGGCGGGATTTGATACGTAAAAGCTGTGATTGGTATGCTTTACAGCGTCCCACATCGTTTGTTGTACGCTCATTGGACGTGTTGCGTCGAAGATGATGAGGCTTAAATCGGGGCGAAGGCGTTTCAGTTCGGTTGTGCTTTCTTTAAAGCTGCAGCACATTGAGGTAATGCATAGGCTTCGCGAAGATTGGTATAAAGCAACTTGCGGCAGAAGTTGTCTGTCCGAGCGTACATCAAAGCTACCTTAATAGTAGGATCTACGCTTTTTATATCAACCAGTCCTTGCTGCTCCATGTATTGCGCTGTTGTCGACTTTTGAATTTGCTTGCTGGTTACTTGCACTGTTTTTTTGTTGTTTTTATCTTGCAAATTCAATATTGCAAAGCTCGAAACAGCAAGCCAAAGTGCTAAAAATAACGTTCCTTTCTTCATTGTTGTACATTTGTTTATTACACAAAGTTACAACAATATCCTGTTATAAGCGAACTTCTTCTATAGAAAAATGTAGTTGCTTATAAGTATGCTATTGCCCGAAAATACTTATCTGCAGAAATAAGAGCACGGGTTTTTGTAATTCGGATAATATGAATAGAAAGTTGTTTTGTAATTTTTCTTAAATTTGACTACAAAAACTTTAATAAAGATTGTTGAGGCTTATTTTTTTATTGTTACAGAGAAGAAACTTTGGAGTAAAAAGTCGTAATTTTGTTTCAGATATCTATTATTGAAATTATTACATAGACCAAGAATCTGTAGAAGTATAACCAATTGAATCAATCATTAAATGGTAAATTTAACATTTGTACAAAGGGGTTCTCTTTGTAACAAAGCTTTCCCGATTACTTATGTAAAGCGTAAAGAGGCTTTTCCTTTTCCTCTTTATTATCTTAACATCGGTGAATTGGTAAAAGACCGCAACCGCATTTATCGTGCAGCGGTGGATAAAAAGCTTAGAATTGCCCGTCTTAAGCAACCGCCACTTATGGCAAATAAGAGTCTTTATAGGATGGATATGAAGTGTTTTACAGAAACAATGACCTACTTTAATGCTTCCTTTTCACAAGAGATTACTAGAACTCAAAGAGTAGTCTGTAAGATAACGGAATATCAGACGAAGCCAATGCCAAAATCCTTAGGGCTCTCTCACTTCATGTATCTTATAGCCGTTGATATCGGTTTTGGTAAGATAACTAAACCTGATCCCACCTTTCTCCCTAAAGAAGTTAGTCTTAAACATCACAATCGAATCCCTTTCAGGGTAATGAAAAGTACATTTGAACAGCGTCAAGAGTAAAACCAAAACTATTTTACTGTCCCATTGAACAAGTTCTCCTCCCATTATTGTGATTAAACTATGACACTTATAAGATATGCTAAATAATTTTAGACACCTCAATCTACAGGCATTGCCTGATAAAGAAAGTAAGAAATAAATAACAATCATGAATAAATACCAAGATTTTACATACGACTTAGTGCCTCCAACTTGGCCCGTCTGTTTTATAAAAAGCTGCCCGATGGCAGAAGATTGCATCCGTCATTTGGCTGGAACAGTATTGTCTGACGATGTTGCTTTTGGAGCAGCAGTTTACCCTACTGCACTGAAGAATGGCAAATGCTGTAAGTTTAAACAAATCAGAGTTATCCATGCAGCCTGGGGTTTTGATACTATCTTTAATCAAGTGAAGCGAAAAGATAGTGCATCTCTGCGCAATTCTATTAAAGAATACCTTGGCGGACACGGCACTTATTATCGTTACCACAATGGAAAACTTCTCCTTACGCCAGAACAACAGGAATGGATTGTCTCCCTTTTCCTTTCCTATGGCTATACAGAGAACCTCAAATTTGATAATTACAAAGACATTTACGATTTTTCATAGATGCTTTATTACCACACTACCATGGCTTGGTAGTCTCCGTACCATGTGTTGGTAGCAATGCTACCAGGCCTTGGTACAGTTATGTTTTCAATATAGTGAATATATTGTTCCTTATCAATTTAAAATAAAAAACCAATATAATATGCCTAAATCATACCTCTTAGAACTAATAAGACAAGTGTTAAGTGAGAAAGATAGCCCTGTGAGTGCGTTGCTTCTTTCTTGTAAACGAATAGCCACAATACGTGCAGATGTAGAAAACCTATGGTGGATTGAGTACGAATTACATGATGGTGATGTTTGAAAGATATCGCAAACCAATTCATGTGGAGCTTTGATAGGAAGAAATTTGATGAGTTAGAAACTTTATACACAAAGATATGGACTGACGAAAGGCAAATAAATCAGTACGAAGTGAGTAATGGTAAGCTTATCATCAAAGATAATACACTGGCTTTTTCAGTAGGTGGGATAGAATCTCGGAAGCATTCGTTGGCTATAAAAATTGCATCTTTATCTAAAGCAAGCGACGATAAAATACCCGAAACCAACCATACAGAAAACAATGATGCGCAGGTTCGAAACGTTCTGAACAGCAGCATTGAAGCGATAGATTGTATTTTAAACCGAATTAAAACCCGAGCAATAGATTACCTCATAGCTAATGAGGTAGAATTGATGAGAGGCAACAGTCTTTCAAGATACTATGAATCTAATAAGAAGTTCGTAATTTCTACCCTTTCTTCTATTGACGAACAATTTAAAGAAGAGCTAAATAATATAGACGTACACCTTTATTCTGGCTCGGCAAATAATTTATCTGAAGCCCTATGGAATATAAGAAAGGTGTTGTGTCATTATGCTAATGTTGTTTGTCCAATATCAGATGAGACCATTGATGCAGAAGGAAGGAAACGGAAAGCAAAGTCTAGCGTCTGCTTAAACCATATTATATCAGCCCTATACCAAAAGGTTGACAAGCAAATATCAATAGAATTGCTTGACATTGGAGTTACGGAACTGTGGAATAAGGTAGAGAAACTAAATGCTTTAGGAATCAAAGGAGTGCGCACTAAGGTAACAGAAGATGAAGCATTTCAATGTGTTTCTCAGTTATATGTACTGCTGGGACAAATGATAAGAATATTTAATTAAAGTATCATGCAATAGTAGAGATCAATTAGAACAGCTATATTTACATTGTAAATAAGGTGATGAGGGTGTGTCAAAGTTTTTACTTTTGGCATACCCTCATACCCTTTAAATACAGTCTTCACCACCTTTAAGAAGTTCTTCTTGTTGGTAATTGTAAAACTTTATGCCTAAAATTTTAGCTATTATTACCAATCCATTCTATTAAAATCATTTATTTGTCAAAGTAAATAGTACTTTTTAAAAACAGAAATAATAGAGATATAAATGTTGCTTGAAACTATAGTTATCTTTTTGTATAGCTTATCTTTCAGTGCATAACAAAATCTGTCTAAGTGAGGTTTTTCTATCAGAATGACATTATTTGACTTGTCCTTGCACGATTTAAAAAAATTATTTTATATCTTTGCAGTGGTTTTTTCGGACAGAAACAAACTCTATTTAATTTTAATGGCGTAACTAAAAAATCATAAAATATGAAGTATGCTTTAATAACAGGCGCATCACGAGGTATTGGACGTGCCGTAGCCTTGCTTTTAGCAGAACAATATTCAATAATAATCAATTACCATTCTAATTCACAAGCAGCACAAGATGTAAAACAAGAGATAGAGGCCAATGGTGGTCATGCAGAGCTTTTACCCTTTGATGTATCTGATTCAAAGGCGATAGAAGGAGCTGTTGATGCATGGGAAGCAGCTCATCCAAATGAATTTATTTCCGTTTTAGTAAACAATGCAGGTATTCGTCGTGACAACGTTATGTTTATGATGTCAAACGAAGACTGGCATGGAGTGCTTGATACGAATATGAATGGCTTCTTCTACCTCACACGACGACTTCTGAAACACATGATGCCTCGTAAGCATGGTGGTCGAATTGTTAATATGACGTCATTGTCTGGATTAAAAGGTATGCCTGGACAAGTTAATTATAGTGCGGCAAAGGCAGCTCTGATAGGTGCGACAAAAGCATTGGCACAGGAAGTTGCACCTCGCAATATTACTGTAAATGCTGTTGCTCCAGGCTTTATTCAAACGGATATGACAAAAGAATTGCCAGAGGAAGAGTTGAAGAAGCTTGTACCTGTAGGCCGTTTTGGTAAGCCAGAGGAGGTCGCAGCTGTAGTAGCATTCTTAGTTTCTGATGCTGCAGCCTATGTTACGGGAGAAGTAATCAATGTGAATGGAGGATTATATACATAAATTGTGTTAGGTATATTTTAGTATTTTAGAAAAGTTCAGCTGTTCCATTATTTTGTTATATGAACAAAAAATAAGAGGAAAAGCTATTACAAATAAAAATGGAAAGAAGAGTAGTTATAACCGGAATGGGTATTTGGTCTTGTCTTGGGACCGATCTTGAGACAGTAAAGCAATCATTGTATGAAGGAAAATCAGGTATTGGTATTCAAGAAGAACGCCTTGCTTATGGTTATCGTTCAGCTCTTACAGGTATTGTAGAAGACCCTGTCATAACAAAGAAAATGCTGGATCGTCATACACGTGCCTGTATGTCGGAAGAAGCAAGATATGCATATATGTCAAGTCTGCAGGCCTTTGCACAAGCAGGAATATCAGACGACTATCTCTGTAAGAATGAGGTAGGCTGTATATTTGGTAATGATTCTTCGGCACAACCGGTTATAGAGGCTTCAAAGATAATGGACGAGAAGCACGATTCTGCTATGTTAGGCTATGGACTTATCTTTCAATCGATGAACTCTACTGTGAATATGAACCTAAGCACCATATTCCATTTGCGTGGTGTTAACTTTACAGTCAGTTCAGCTTGTGCCAGCGGTAGCCATTCGATTGGTTTAGGTTTCATGATGATTAAACAAGGATTGCAGGATATGGTTCTATGTGGCGGGGCTCAAGAAACAAACCATTATTCTATGGCATCGTTTGATGCACTTGGTGCTTTCTCGGTTCGCATGGATGAACCAGCAAGGGCAAGTCGACCATTTGATAAAGATCGTGATGGTTTGATACCGAGCGGTGGCGCTGCTTCATTAGTTTTGGAAGATTATGAGCATGCAAAGGCGCGTGGAGCAAATATCTTAGCTGAAATTGTTGGTTATGGTTTCTCAAGTAATGGCGGTGGTATCAGTCAGCCATCTGATGAAGGTAGCGAGATAGCAATGAATCGTGCATTGAACGCTGCAGGAATGAAAGCTGATGATATAGACTATATTAATGCTCATGCCACAAGCACCCTTCAAGGTGATATGTATGAGGCAATAGCATTGAATCGTATGTTCGAAGGGAAGCATGCTCTTATTTCATCAACAAAGAGTATGACGGGACATGAATGCTGGATGGCTGGTGCGTCAGAAGCAGTGTATAGTATTCTAATGATGCAGCATGATTTTGTTGCACCAAATATCAATTTGAGAATCCTGATGAACATTCAGAGAAATTGAATCTTGCAACGACTACCATTGACACAGAGGTTAATATTGTGCTGAGCAACTCGTTTGGTTTCGGTGGAACAAACTCAGCGTTGATCATTAAGAAGTATAAGGAGTAAACCGCAGACATTGTAATCCTTAAATATTTAAGATATGAAAAAAGACTTCAAAGGATTTATAATTTTGGTAGTATTGCTCTTATGCAGTGTTGTTGCGAATGCACAGAGCGATGAAAGTTATGGTTGGGAACAGGCTCCACGTTATAGAGGTTTCATAGGAGAAGGCTTAGTAATAGGTACGGGAGATTATAGTCAGAACCGAAATTACATATATACCTCGCATGGTATGGAACTCTCACCAGGCTTCTTTTTAGGTGCTGGTGTCGAAGCTACTTACTGGTGGGGACTTGAAGAATGGAATTTTCCAGTCTTTGTAGATACAAGGGTTGAATTCCATAAGTCTATGCGTAAGAACTTCTCACCCTACATAGCTGCAAAGGTCGGATATAGTTTAGGAAACATTGATGGTCTTTATATCGCTCCACAAGTAGGTTGTCATTTTTATTTTGGACATAGTAAAGTTGGAATCAGTACTGCTCTCGGCTATTCTTATCAAGGTTATCGTTCAGATTTTGGAGGAATTATCGGCAGTTCTTACAACTTTGGAGGTGTGGAGTTTTCAGTTGGAGTAGACATTTAAATCGTCATTAATTCATTATTAACTTAAAAATATGCTATTATGAAAAGAATCTTATTGATGCTATCGTTTGTAATGTGTTGCGTGGTAAGTCTGTTTGCCAAAGCTGACGTAACATTGAAAAGTGGTTCACTTTCTAATCTCAAGACCTCAAAAGCAAAGTTTTTGTAGTTTGGGACTACAGTCATGCTACTTTAGAAGGTAAGAGTGTAAAAGCCTTCTTGAAAGAGAAAGGTCCTGATTGGGAGCGTGATTATCAGTTAGAAATAGAACGTTCAGAAGCAAACTTTATGGAACGTTTCAATGACAAGACAAAAAGTGTTACCATTACTGACAAGAAGAGCGAAGCCGATTATACCATTGTTATTGAAGTAAAGGATTTCCATTATGGAAGTACTGGTGTTTCTGTTTTGATTGGTTTTGGTGCTGGTGATGCACACATGAGTGCCTTGATGAACTTTTATGAAAAGAATGGAAAGCAGCCATTTGCTATTATAGATGTTGATGGTGTGGCTGGTGCTGGCTATGGCAATGAGAAGCGTCGTATAGAAACATATCGTGAATTGGCTGAACAGGTCGTTAAACTGATCAAGAAGGCTAAGTAGAATTACCTACCTCTCCTGTTATTTTCAGGAGAGTTGGGCTCAAAATAGAGTAAGTCCTTGCAGAACAATTTATAAAGGAGATTAAAACAAGGGAGAAAGAATGAATCTATTTCAATCAGAAAGTGACAGGTATACACAGGAACAATTATCTGCTCGTGAGGCACAGCGTCTTGCTGAATACATAGCATGGGGTCCTGTCATTTTTCAGATATCCCGCCTTATGGTGAAGTGGGGGATATTGGGAGCATTGCGTGATAGCTTAGAAGGGTTGACCTTAGAAGAATTAGCAAAGCAGACCAAGCTTTCAGAATATGCATTAAAGATATTGCTCGAAGCATCATTGAGCGCAGGAACAATTTTGATTAACAAAGAGACCGATCGTTATACAATTTCCAAGACAGGTTGGTTTCTACTTAACGATCCAGCTACACGTGTCAATATTGATTTTAACCATGATGTAAACTATCGTGGCATGTATCATCTTGACGAAGCTCTTCTGGAAGGAAAACCAGCAGGATTGAAAACGCTTGGTGATTGGCCGACCATTTATGAAGGCTTGTCTAAACTAGATAAGCAAGTTCAAGATAGTTGGTTTGGTTTTGATCATTTCTATAGTGATCACTCTTTTGACAAGGCATTGAAGATTGTTTTTGCTAAAAATCCTAAGCATTTGATGGATGTAGGTGGTAATACGGGACGTTTTGCGTTACGTTGTGTAGAATACGATTCTAATGTTAATATTACAATTGTAGATCTGCCCGGCCAGATTGGAATGATGAAGGAGAATATAGCGGGGAAAGAAGGTGCAGTTCGCATTGATGGTTTTCCAACAAACATTCTTGATGAACAAAATGAATTGCCACAAGGAGATTGGGATGCAATTTGGATGAGTCAATTCTTAGATTGTTTCTCTGAACAAGAAATATACAGCATTCTCTCTCGTGCTGCTAAAGCGATGACCGCTGATACCACCTTATATATAATGGAAACCTTTTGGGATCGACAGAAATATGAACCAGCATCTCTTTGTTTAACGATGACCAGTGTTTATTTCACAGTCATGGCTAATGGTAATAGTAAAATGTATCACTCTGACGATATGTTTAAACAGATTGAACGTGCAGGTCTAAAGGTTGTGAATATCCATGATGAAATAGGGCAAGGACATACAATATTAGAAGTAAAATTGAAATAATTTATAAGTAAAGTAAGTAATGGAAAGAAAAGAAATTGAAGAAAAAGTAAGAATGTTCTTAATTGAGGATTTGGAAATAGACGAAGAAAACATTGCACCTGAGGCAAAATTGAAAGATGATCTTGGTATTGACAGTTTGGATTTTGTTGATATCGTTGTTATCGTAGAGAAGAACTTTGGATTTAAAATTAAACCTGAGGAAATGCAGGGAGTGGTTACGTTATCACAGTTCTGCGATTATATAGAAAGTAAAGTTGGCTAATACAACTTATGGCAGTGATTGGATGCACCGGTTGTTGATAGGATCGTTGCGTTGGTTGGACGTAAGATTACTCTATACGTTCACATCGCTTTTTGTAATTCCTGTCTGTTTATTACTGAACACCAATTACAGCCGAACGTCAGCTTACCGATATTTCCGTTGTAGGCATGGTTATGGACGCTTGCGTTCAGCATGGAGTACTTATGTCAATCATTGTTTGTTTGCTCAAGTAGTAATTGACCGCTTTGTAGTTTATGCTGGAAAGCGTTTCAAAGTTGAAATAGAAGGGTATGAACACTTCCAGCAGTTAGAAACTGAAGAGAAGGGTTTTATGATTTTTAGCTCTCACGTTGGTTGTTATGAGGTTGCAGGCTATTCACTAACCTCTAAGACAAAGCGATTTAATGCATTGGTTTTTGGAGGTGAGAAAGCTTCTGTTATGGAGGGACGGCAAGAAATACTAACTCATCATAATATCCGCATGATTCCTGTTATGGAAGATATGAGTCATCTCTTTTTAGTGAATGAAGCACTTTGATAACAACGAAATAATAAGTATGCCAGCCGATCGTATTATTGGCCCTATTAGAACTATAACTTCTAAGTTCTTTGGTGATGAGGCTCGTTTTTCCGGCAGGTCCTTTCTCTGTAGCAACGATGAAAGGGCAGGATGTTCTTGCTGTCAATGTCGTGAAAATATCTGTCAAGTCTTATAAAGTATATGTAACAAAGCTCAACTATGACAAGCTAGCTCCACGTCAGCAACAAATTCAATTATTAGTTGAGAGCTATGTAAAGGAACTTGAACATAGAGTGCGCCAGTATCCTTTACAGTGGTATAACTTCTATGATTTTTGGAGGAAATAAGGTATGAAAGACAATATGGCGAATACAGAGGTTGAGACTTTTTCAGAAGAAATGTTTCGCACAATCGATATACATGAGTTGTTGCCACAGCAAGAGCCTTTTGTAATGATAGGCTCACTTGTACATTTTGATAAGACGTTAACAATAACAGAAACAGAGGTGCGACAGGACAATATCTTTGTAGATCAAGGCAATTTCTCAGCTTCTGGTCTAATGGAGAATATAGCACAAACCTGTGCTGCTCGTATTGGATTTGTCAATAAGTATATCTTAAAGAAAGGAATTCAAATAGGATTTATTGGAGCTGTACGCAACTTTGAAGTTTTGGAATTGCCAAAAGTTGGCGATGTAATAACAACACGTGTAGAAGTAAAGGAGGAAGTCTTTGGTATGACATTGGCTGATGCTATAATTACATGCGGTGAAAAAGTGTTAGTAACATCAGAGATGAAAATTGCCGTCAAAGAGCAGAATGCTTAGAGAAAATAATAAAATCCATATAGATATGAAAGAATTGAAAGCATCGAAGGAATTTGCAATCCGCTTTAGTGAGGTTGATTCCATGAATGTAGTGTGGCATGGTTCTTACTCACTTTATTTTGAAGATGCCCGAGAAGCTTTCGGAAAGAAATTTGGGTTGGAGTACATGGGATTTTTTGAACATGGTTATTATGCACCATTAGTAGATCTTTCATTTCACTACAAGAAACCCATCAAGTATGGAATGACACCACGCATAGATATTATTTATCGTCCTACTGCGGCTGCAAAGATAGTCTTCGATTATGAAATATACGATACAGAAGATAATAGCCTCATAGCCACAGGAAGTTCCGTACAGGTTTTTATGGATCTTAATTATCAATTGGTTTGGGATAATCCATCTTTCTACCAAGAATGGAAAGAACGATGGGGACAAGTAGAAAACAGATAATTCGTACAGTAAAAATCTGAAGATATATGATTTATGTTTTAGCCGATAATATTATATCTCCATTGGGCAGAACGTCAGAAGAAAACTATCATGCAGTAAAGGCTGGCAGTTCGGCTATTCGTTCCTATGCTCCTATGACTGATGGAGTGCCTAATGGTTTTATGGCTTCTTTATTGTCTTCCGATTTTGAGGAAATAGTTTTCAGCTCTGCAAGCAAAGCTATTAGTTTATCAGGAATTAATGTATCAGATAAGCGTATAATATTTATCTTGAGTTCTACCAAAGGAGCCATTGAAATCTTGGTAAGACGGAAGATGAGAAACTATATCTTGGAGAAACGGCGCAACGCATTGCCACTAGATTAGGTTTTAGAACACGTCCTATTGTAGTATGTAATGCTTGTATTTCTGGGTCTTCAGCTTTAATCTTAGCATCTCGTTTGTTGCAATTAGGTACGTATGAATATGCTGTTGTATGTGGTGCAGATTGTCCAAGACAATTCATTATTTCTGGTTTCCAATCGTTAAATGCAATGTCTTTTGAAGCCTGTCGTCCCTTTGATATAGAACGTCAAGGATTGAATTTAGGTGAAGCAGCAGCAACAGTAGTTTTGAGCAGTAAGATTCATAGTCTGTCGGAAGAAAAAAGAAGCAAACGTATATGGCAAATAGGTCATGGATTTATTAAAAATGATGCATTCCATATCAGTGCACCCTCAAAGATGGCTGAAGGTTTATCAGAAGCGTTGCAACAGACAATGGAAGGAATAGATAAAGAAGAACTTGCTTTTATCAATGCACATGGAACTGCTACGATGTTTAACGACCAAATGGAGTCGATTGCACTTCAACGTACAGAACTTATTGATATTCCCATCAATGCATTGAAAGGATATATCGGACATACATTGGGTGCAGCAGGAATTTTTGAGACCATTCTCTGTATGAAATCCATAGATGATAATACCATTTTAGGAACACGAGGTTATGAAGAATCTGGAGTATCGGGAAATGTAATGATTACTTCAGAAAATCGCAGAACAGAAAAACCTGCTTTCATTAAAATGCTCTCGGGTTTTGGAGGTTGCAATGCCACTCTTTTTGCAAAATCTGTAGAGTTATCATTTAAGGAATCAGAAGAAAAAACTATAATAAATCGCCCTTCTAACACAAAGAAATCGCATCATGTTCGTATTACTCCTAATGGTGCTTGGTTAGATGGGAAGCTTCTTTCACTCATTGGTGAAAGAGGCGAGAAAAGTCTACTTACATCAATTTATAAACAACTGATAAACGACTATCCAAAGTATTATAAAATGGATGGTCTTTGTCGGTTAGGCTTCGTTGCGTCGGAGTTGTTACTTCAAGCTGAGAAAGCCGAATCAGAAGTGGATAATTCTGTTACCAAAGAGCGGGCAATCATACTATTCAATCACACTTCTTCCATCTCGTCCGATAAACGTTATTTAGCGTCAATAGCCGATAAGGACAATTTTTCCCAAGTCCTTCCGTTTTTGTATATACATTACCTAATATCGTTACAGGCGAAATAGCGATTCGTAATGGTTATCATGGTGAGACGTCTTTTTATATTCTCCCCCAAAGAGATGAAAAACAGATGAATGAAGTTATAGAAACTGCATTTGTAGATAGAAAGACAAAAAGCGTATTGACAGGATGGCTCGATTATGAAGACAACGAAAATTTTGAGGCAGATATGTATATATTATGTGCCGAATAAATTATAATTATAAATAAAAAAATTATAATAACAAATAAAAATTTATAATAATAAAATTGACAGTTTATAATGAAAGAATTGATAAAGGAACTTAAAGAAGAAATTATTAAGGCGTTGAACCTTGAAGAGATGACTCCTGACGATATTGATGAGAACGAAGCTCTCTTCGGTGATGGCTTGGGTTTAGATTCAATTGATGCTTTAGAACTGATAGTTCTTTTGGAAAAGAAATACGGCATTAAATTGGATAATCCTGCTGAAGGAAAGAAAATTTTCACGAACGTGGCTGCTATTGCTGATTATGTCAGTAAGAACAGAAAGAAATAAGTGAGTCCACCTCTTTTAAATAATGCGTGAACAGATAAAATGAATATTGCAATTACAGGTGAAGGAATAGTTTCTGCCATTGGCTTAAATAAGCAGGAGGTGCTACAATCATTGCTTAAAAAGCAAAGTGGTATTGGAAAGATGAAACATCTCCAGTCGATTCATCATGAGTTGGCTGTTGGAGAAGTCGACTTGTCAAATGAAAAGATGAAGGAGATTCTTGGTATTCCTGCATCACAGATGATGAGCCGCACTGCCTTAATGGGTATCATTGCAATACAACAGGCATTGGACGATGCCAATATCATTATTGACGATATCTTGGCGCAAAAAAAGAGAGGAGAACATTTGCGTATCGCTCTTATTTCTGGTACTACTGTAGGTGGAATGGATATCACTGAACTTTGTTTCGATAATCTAAACGAAGAGAGTGATTTAGAATTCTTACATCATCATGACTGTGGAAGTAGTACAAACTTTATGGCCCAACACTTCGGTATTTTTACGGAAGTAACGACATTGTCTACGGCATGTTCATCTGCTGCTAATGCAATTATGTTTGGTGCACGATTATTAAAACATGGATATGCCGATATTGTAGTGGCAGGTGGCACTGAAGCATTGTCGCGTTTTCATCTTAATGGTTTCAACTCATTGATGATTCTTGATCATCAGCAATGCCGTCCTTTCGATAATACCCGTGCAGGACTGAATTTAGGTGAAGGTGCTGCTTTTGTTGTGCTTGAATCTGACGAAATAGCATTAAAACGAGGTGTGAAACCACACGTGTATCTTACTGGTTATGGTAATGCTTGTGATGCATTTCATCAGACAGCATCTTCAGAAAATGGTGAGGGGGCATATCTTGCAATGAAAGCAGCATTGGATATGGCGCAAGTCAATCCAGATGAAATACAATATGTAAATGCTCATGGTACAGGAACTCCAAATAATGACCAAAGCGAGAGTGTTTCCTTGCAGCGTCTTTTTGGTAAAAATATGCCTTTGGTATCCAGTACAAAGTCATTTACTGGTCATACTACAAGTGCTTCAGGAAGTATAGAGGCTGTTATCTGCATTTTGGCAATGCAGAACCATTTCGTTCCTGCCAATATAGGTTGGAAAAATCAGATGGAAACAGGCATTACGCCAACGCTTGGAGTTGAAAATATAGCTTTAAAGCACGTTCTTTGTAATTCATTTGGATTTGGTGGAAATGACACTTCTTTGTTATTCTCTGTTCAACCCACAGTAGTAAATACTACTGAAGGTTCGGAAAGCGAAATTAAAATTCTATCCCGTGTAGAGATTACTTCTGAAGAAGAATTAGAAGGAATCCGTAAATACGTAAAGCCTTTAGAGGTACGTCGTATGGGAAAAATTATGAAGAGTTCGCTTCTATCTTCTATGGAAGCATTGGCACAGGCAAATATTGAAATACCTGATGCAATTATCACTGGCACCATTTATGGTTGTTTGGAATATAGCGAACTTCTGTTGGAACAGATGAAAGAAGAAGGTGAAACAATGTTGAAGCCTACTCATTTCATGCAAAGTACGCATAATACCATAGGCAGCAATATTGCCATTAAAACAAAATGTCATGGCTATAATGTTACCTATACGCAAGGAGTAGAATCTTTAGAATGGGCGATTCGCGATGCTGAAATGCTTATAAAGGAAGGAAAAGCAAAAACAGTTCTTGTAGGATACCACGATGAAAGTACACCACTCTTTAACTCATTACTGGAGCGTGATGGTGCTGAGAAACTACCAGTGGTTCATTCAATAGCAATGGTATTAACATGTGGAAAGTAGTTATATTATCAGTTATTCAGAGTTCCCTGTTGGCAGGAGGGCAAGTTTTTTTGAAGTTTGCTCTTCAGAAAATGTTACCTTTTGGTTGGACTCGTGTATTCTGGGGTAGTCTACTTCTTAATTGGCAGTTTGCTTGTAGCGGTTTATTCTTTGGGGCAAGTTCAGTTTTATGGATGTATATCATTAAGAACTATCCTTTGAGTGTTGCTTATCCAATGATTAGTTTGAGTTATGTGTTTGGTCTTTTAGCAGCACTTCTCTTTTTCCACGAATCAGTATCAGTAACCAAGTGGGTGGGAGTAGGCCTTATAATATTAGGTTGTTGCATAATAGCCAAGTAAAAATAAATGTAAGATGAAAAAGTTATTATTATTGATGGCGCTGTGTTTCGTCATGTTAAATATTTCTGCACAGGGAACAAATGAAACAAAGATAAGACAGCAGATAGAGACTGCTGCATCAAATATGAAATCGATGCAATGTGATTTCGTACAGACGAAATATCTTCGTATGCTTAATGACAAGATGGTTTCTACAGGTAAAATGTATTATCAGCAGTCTGACAAGCTTCGTTGGGAATATACCTCGCCTTATTCTTATGCATTTGTATTGAATGGGTCTAAAGTTCTTATCAGCAAAGGAAGTCGTAATGATGTCATAAATGTCAATCAAAGTAAGTTTTTTAAGGAGATTGCTCGTATTATGATGAACAGCGTTGTGGGAAAAGCACTCAATGATAAACGTGATTTTAAAGTAAGTCTTTCAACAACAACGTCAGAATATATAGCAACACTCTATCCGCAACAGAAACAAATGCAGCAGATGTTTCAAAAGATAATTCTTCATTTTAACAAACAGAAGGCGATGGTTGCAAAGGTAGAACTTATAGAGAAACGTGGAGACCATACAGTTATTGAAATGAAAAATGTGAAAGTAAACAGTCCGATAAATGCAAAGATATTTACTGTTAATTAGTTTTATTCTGCTTTCTACCTTAATGGTTACGGTGAGAGCGCAAGAAGTTGACCAAAAGCCATTGCAAGACAGCATAGGTAGCAGGGCAAATTTTTCTACAACCATAGAAATGTCAAAGGGCTATCTTAGTGGAATTTCCGTGCTGGTGAGAGAAACTGATGTCTTTCGTGGTGTTCTGTTCAATGAATTTGGTATCACAGCACTTGAATTTACTTATAATCCTCAGAAGAAGAAAGTTAAGTTAGAGCAAGTTATCGCAATGCTCGACAAATGGTATATCCGACGTGTAATAAAAAAATATTTGCGATGTGTGATAGAGAATTTATTGAAAGGTATTTCTCAATATAAAGATGAGAAATATCATATTAGTTATAAGTTCTCGCTGATGGATGAAAAAGCAGAACCCAAAGTAATAGAAGAAAGCATTGATGCAACTGAAGAATAATTTATATAAGATAATCAGTAAAGAGGAAGACAGTTCGATGGTCAATTATACCATTGAACTAAATCCTTCTTGCGTTATCTATCAAGCACATTTCCCAAAAGAGCCTATCACACCAGGTGTATGTATTGTTCAGATAGGTAAGGAGCTCATTGAAGAATTGCTTACAGAAAAGATGTCTGTATCTTGTAAATTAGAAATCGTCAAGGTTAAGAACGTAAAGTTCTTATCTGTAATTTCTCCTCGTGATACTTTGCATATTATGTATCAAATGAAGAAAGTGGAATTGTCTGACGATAATAAAATGGTTGAAGCGCAATGGGTGGTTCTTTCAGATGAAAAGGTAATGGCAAAGACTTCTTTAGTGATGAAAGTCGTATGATGAATGAGGAACTGAAAAAGCAATTAAAAAGTAGACGCATCTGTGTTGTCATTCCTACTTATAATAATGACAAGACGATAAAAGCAGTGGTGGAACAAAGTCTTCACTATTGTGATGATATTATCGTTGTAGCAGATGGGTGTACAGATAATACCATGAGCCTCTTACATGATATTGATAATATCAAGATAGTGGCATATCCACAAAATAAAGGAAAAGGATATGCTCTGAAAATGGGATTTAAAAAAGCTTTAGAAGAAGGCTTTTCATATGCTATAACTCTTGATGGCGATGGACAACACTATCCAGAAGATATTCCACATTTCCTAAAAGCTAATCAAGAACATCCCCATGCCTTAATAGTTGGTAACCGCCAATTAGAAGGTGTTGACCGTTCAAAAGGCAGTTTATTTGCCAATAAGTTTTCTAACTTTTGGTTTTATATGCAAACAGGAAAAGCTTTAGCTGATACACAAACGGGTTATCGCCTTTATCCTTTGCGTAAATTACATGGATTGTCTTTGCTCACTTCACGTTATGAAGCTGAGTTGGAATTACTTGTTTTTGCTTCTTGGCATGGAACAAAAATAGTTTCTATTCCCGTACAGGTATATTATCCTCCTCGTGCAGAACGAGTAAGTCATTTCCGACCAGGAAAAGATTTTGCACGTATTAGTGTTCTAAATACTGTACTTTGTTTCTTGGCAATTGTTTATGGATTACCTCTTAGGTTGTGGCGCGCATTGATGATTTTCGTTCGAACAACTTATTCTTTATTATTCTTCCTTTTTTTTACGTTATTGGTCTTTAGTCCCTTTGTATGGATTTATACCAAACTGTTCAAAATGACAGAAAAAAGAAGGTATCGTCTCCATCAACTCATTTATCATGCATCACGTTTTGTGATGATTCATCATGGTATCCCAGGAACGAAATATCAATATAAGGTGCCAGAAGATATTGACTTTAATAAGCCCCGTATTATCATTTGTAATCATCAATCACATCTTGACTTGATGTGTCAGTTGGTATTTTCACCAAAGATAATCTTCCTTACAAATGTATGGGTATGGAATAATCCTTTTTATGGCTCACTTATTCGAATGCTGAATATCTGCCTGTTAAGGAAGGATTAGAAGAAATAATGCCTCACTTGCGTTCACTCATAGAACGTGGTTATAGTATAGCTGTTTATCCAGAAGGTACACGTTCTAAAGATTGCCGTATCGGAAGATTTCATCAAGGAGCATTCTATATGGCACAGGAATTTGGTTTAGAAATACTTCCGATGTATCTCTATGGACCAGGAAAGATTCTTCCTAAGACAGGTTATTGTCTACATAAAGGTAAATTCTTTGTTGAAGTAGGTGAACCTTTGACACAGAATGAACTATTAGCAATGGGCGATCTAAGACAACAAGCTTCTGAGATGCGTAAGCGTTACAAGAAGAAGTATGAAGATATAGCTAATAAGATGGAACGATGACAAAGCAGAAGGTTATTATTATTGGCAGCGGATTAGGAGGTTTGTCGTCAGGAGTTATCTTGGCTAAGAATGGTTATGACGTAACTGTACTTGAACAAGGTATTCAAGTAGGAGGTTGTCTACAATGTTTTACTCGGTGTGGTGCAAAGTTTGAAACAGGAATGCATTTTATAGGTAGTGCTGCACCTGGACAGACATTAGACAAGTTGATGAGATATTTGGAAATAGACAAGGAAGTAACCCTCTCACAATTGAATAGTCAGAGTTATGATGTTGTGGCCTTAGATGGTAAACGATATGAATTTGCCAATGGTAGAGAAGCTTTTATTAAAAAGATGGCAACGTACTTTCCCAATCAATATTCTAATTTGGTGAAGTATTTTGATTTGATAGAAGAAGTTGCCAATGCATCTTCACTTCATTCTCTAAAATATGCTGAATCAGACTCTGCATTGAATATGGAATACCAGTTACGTTCTATCAGCGAAGTGATAGACGAGATAATTACCGACCCTGTTCTTGCAAATGTTTTGGTAGGAAATCTTCCGCTTTATGCAGCAGAGAAGGGAAAAACGCCTTTCTCTACCCATGCTTTTATCATGGATTTCTATAATCAGAGTGCTTTCCGAATCAAAGGAGGTAGCGATAAAATAGCATCCGCCTTAGTTAATACCATCAATCGTTATGGTGGAAAGGTGCTAAAAAGAAAGAAAGTAACAAAGATAGTTTGTGATGATACGCATGCCGTTGGTGTGGAAGTAAATGATAACGAAATGATGCCTTGCGATATTATTGTTTCCGATGCGCATCCTATTCGTACATTAGAACTATTAGATACAAAATTGATTCGTCCTGCTTTTCGTAAGCGCATCAATCAAATCCCGCAAACAGTGGGAGGTTTCTCTGTTTATCTACATTTTAAAGCAGATACGGTTCCTTATCTAAACTATAATTATTATGGTTATAAGGGAACAACGCCTTGGGATTGTGAGAAATATACAGAACAAAGTTGGCCAAAGGGATTCCTTTATATGCATTTCTGTCCAGAGAATGATTCGCAGTATGCTTCAACAGGGGTTATTCTTTCTTATATGCAGATGGCTGATGTTGAGAAATGGAAAGGAACAGCTATTGGGAAAAGAGGAGAAGATTACGAAACTTTTAAGAAGGAAAAAGCAGAACAACTTTTAGATGTGTTAGAAGAACATTTCCCTGGTATACGTTCACAAATTCAAACATATTATACCTCAACTCCGCTTACTTATCTTGACTATACTGGTACGGCAGGAGGTTCTATGTATGGTAATGCTAAAGACATCAGTTTAGGAAGTGCGTGTAGAGTTCCACAGCGAACAAAAGTCCCTAACCTCTATCTTACAGGGCAAAATATCAATTCTCATGGTATGTTGGGAGTTTTAGTCGGCGCTATCGTTACTTGCAGTGAGTTGTTAACAGCAAAAACCATCTATGAACAGATAAAGGAGGCAAATGAATGAAAACAGTAGTTATTATTGGTGGCGGATTAGGTGGACTATTCACAGGCGCTCTTTTAGCAAAGGAAGGCTTTAAGGTTACAATCTTAGAGAAAAATGCAACTGCAGGTGGCGGACTTCAGAATTTCAAACGCTTTGGTATGAAGTTCGATACGGGTATGCATGTTATTGGTGGAATGCGTCCAGGAGGAAATATTTATCGTATCTGTCAGTATTTGGGAATAGCAGAAAAGGTACAGCTGATGAATGTTGATGATAATTGCGCTGATAGTTTGTATTTTGCTGAAGATCGCACCACTTACCAGATTGGAAAAGGTAAAGAAGGTTTTATTAATTCTTTGGTGGCACATTTCCCAGAAGAAAAGAAAAATCATCAAGCATATACAGATGCCATCTTTCGTCTGACTGAAGAAGTAGACTTTTTTCATCTTCGTCCTTCTTCTGATATGTTCAATACTCATACTTCCGATTTCTTTCTTGCTGCTGATGCTTTTATTGCAAAGTATATCACAAATCCAAAGCTACGCAGTGTCGTTGCTTATATGAATCCTTTGTATGGTGGTAGAGGTGATGAGAGTCCAGCTTTTATTCACGCTATTATTAGTTCGCTATATATTCAAGGTGCAAGTAGATTTATTGGAGGCAGCGAAAGATTTGCTAATCTTTTAGTTTCTGTCATAGAAACTTATGGAGGAGCAGTTCATTGTAATGAAGGAATTGAATGGGTGGAAGTAAATAACCGTCATGTAGATTATGTGAGGTCGAAAAAGGGTAAAATTTATCAGGCTGATCACTACATATCAGCCATTCATCCTTGTACCTTACTTTCTCTTATGTCAGAAAAGGCTTTTCCTAAAGCTTATCGTACAAGACTTAACGAGATTCCAAATGCTTATTCGGCTTTTTCTGTGTATATAAAATTAAAACCAGAAACCTTCCCTTATATCAATCACTCAGAGTATTATATGACGAAATACGATGAGATATGGCATTTTGGCCAACAAAATAAGGTATGGCCATTGGGCTTTCTTTTCATGACTCCTCCAGAAGACCATCAAGGAATATACGCAGAGAAAGCGTTAGTTACTGCTCCTATGAGTTATGAAGACGTAAAAAGATGGGAAAAAACGAGTGTTGGGAACGTGGAGCCGACTATGAAGCATGGAAAGAAGAAAAAGCTCAGCAACTGTTAAGTCATATTGAAGAAATTCATCCAGGTTTCGGTGCCTGTGTGGAACAAGTGAATACAGCTTCTCCGCTTACTATTCGTGATTATTATGGTGCAAAGGAAGGCACCATGTGTGGCTTTAGCAAGAATTATAAGAATATTCTATTATCACAAGTACCAGTAGTAACGAAGGTTGATAACCTTTTATTGACAGGACAAAACAATAGTCTACCAGGCTTCTGTGGAGTTCCTTTGACAGCAATCAGTACTGTTGAGGCTATTTTAGGCCGCAACTATATTTTAAATAAAATCAATGAGATGACAAAATGAAAAAGCAGTGTTACATTCTCTTACTGTATTTCTTCTTGAATTCTCTGTTTATAATAGCACAGAAACAGGCTCAACGTGTCAATATCTGGCAGGGAACAGAAGTTAGAGCTAATGTTCCTATGACACCTCATTTGGCAACGGGAGAAAAAAATATCGCCATTATTGTTTGTCCTGGCGGTAGTTATCTGTGGCACGATATGAATAGTGAGGGAAAAGCTGTAGGCGAATGGTTACAACGCAATGGTATATCAGCTTTTGTTTTGCGTTATCGCACGGCAGGGGTAGGAGCTTTTCTTACACCTTATAGATATATTTTTAGAGGCATTCGTTATCCAGATGCACTTAATGACCTACAGCGAGCAATGCAATACATAAAGGTACATGCTGATGAATATGGTATTGACCCAAATCGTGTAGCAGCAATGGGATTTTCAGCAGGTGGACATTTAGTGATGTCGGCAGCAGAATTATTACCAAAAGAACAACGTCCTTTTTTTGTTGTTCCAGTTTATCCTGTTGTTACAATGATTGAGTCTTGTGTTCATAAACGTTCACGTAGGGCACTTTTGGGTGATAGTCGGAAGAATAATCATCAGTTGCGAGATTTACTTTCTTTAGAGCGTCATGTGCCTAAAGATTGTCCTCCTGTATTCTTAGTTAATTGTAAAGACGACCCTATTGTGAAATATCAAATTCTGAACTTCTTGATTCTGCATTGACTCGTCAGCAAGTTCCCCATCGTTATATTCAGTATGAAACGGGCGGGCATGGATTTGGAGCCTCGAATAATAAAGGTACAGCAGAATGCCGACAATGGAAAGAAGAATTTATTATGTGGTTTAGACGACTTACCAATAGCGATAATAACACTCGTTAGTGGCGTTGTAGTGAACTTTAATACTTTATAAGAACAATAAAGCATAAAATAGAAATGGAGATAACTCAATTTGATGACATCAGACCATATAACGCAGAGGAAATTCCTGCTGCAATGAAACGTATAGCTAATAGTTCTTCATTCCCATTATTGGCTTCATACGTATATCCCGATGAACCTTTAGAAGAAGTGCGTGAAAGGATTGCTAACTATAAAACAGTGCGGGAGTTCCAAACGGAAACAATGCGCATGGTAAATCAGCGTGTGATAGAACATAGTATCTCGGAGTTCTCTTGTTCGGGATTGGATAAATTGGACCCTGAAGCGCATTATCTATTTGTTTCTAACCATCGTGATATTATGTTAGATTCCAGTTTATTGCAGTATTTCTTTGTTACTCAAAACTTTGATACTACTGAAATAACATTCGGAGCAAACTTAATGATGAATGAATTAGTCGTTGATATTGGAAAGAGTAATAAGATGTTTAAAGTGGAACGTCCAGGCAACAACATCAAAGATTTCTATCGAAGTTCAAAGCATTTATCTGAATACATTCGCTACGTTATCACACAAAAAGGACAATCGGTATGGATAGCACAGCGAAATGGTAGAACAAAAGATGGTAATGACACAACAGACCAAGGCATTATTAAAATGTTTTGTATGTCATGCCCAGACGATAAGTTAAAAGCAATTGACCAATTACATATAGTTCCTGTAGCAGTTTCTTACGAATGGGAACCTTGTGATGTATTGAAAACTCTTGAACTTTATGAATCGCAGTTCTCTAAATATACGAAAAAACCAGGCGAAGACTTAAACAGTATTCTCACTGGTATCGTTCAAGAGAAAGGAAGAGTACATTTTGAATTGTGTGAACCAATCTCTTATGCTGAATTAGCAAAGTTTGAAAACGTAACAAACAACGAATACCATAAACTTGTAGCTCAGCTTTTAGATAGCCGTATTCGTGCTGCTTATCGTCTTTATCCTAACAATTACATTGCTTATGACCTGCGCTATGGCACGACAAAGTATAAAGACTGTTATACAGATGAACAGAAAGAAGTATTTATGCAGCATCTGCAGGCATTAGAGAAATACGATACTTGTGATATAGAAAAATTGAAAGACATCTTCTTGGGGATTTATTCAAACCCTGTAAATAACAAATAGAATGATAGAATCAATACTGAGGTTATATGATTATCTGAGAGCACACAGATGGATTGGTGTGCTTTCATTTGCAGTTGTTACCTTATTGTTGATAGGTTCGGTACTCCGATTAGGCTATAAAGAGGATATAGCAGACTTTCTTCCTGTTGACAGTAATCAACACAATGCATTAAAGGTTTATCAAGATATTTCAGGTGCAAATAAAATTTTTGCTGTCTTCCAATATCGTGATACTACGAAGGCAGACCCTGAAGCGATGATAGAAGTGTTGATGCTTTCGTTGAGGAGGTTCAGAATTCTGATTCAGCACATGTAATTACAAATCTGACATCGCAAGTAGACTTGGATAAAATGTCGGAAGTAACAGGCTTTGTCTATGGAAATATTCCTTACTTCCTTACAGAAAAGGACTATGCTCGCATGGATAGCGCACTAAGTTCTCCAGATTACATATCAAAACAGTTGCAGCAAGATAAACAAATGCTGATGTTCCCTGCTGGAGATATCCTCTCAGATAATATTCAACGTGATCCTCTCAATATTTTTACACCTGTTGTACAGAAGTTACAACGTGCTGATACTGGTTTGAGGTACGAGTTATATGATGGATATATCTTTTCTCCAGATATGCAGAAAGCCATTGTAATGATTAACTCGCCATATGGAGCAAGTGAAACAGAGAATAATACTCACCTCATAAAGCTATTGCAGAATTGTAGTAAAAAAGTTGTTGCACACCATAAAAATATAGATGTTCACATTATTGGTGGTCCTGTTATTGCTGTAGGAAATGCTTCGCAAATTAAATCGGACAGTATTTTGTCGGTCATTATTGCCGTAACTCTCATAATGGCATTATTGCTTTTCACCTTGCGCAGCGTACGTAATATATTACTGATTGTCCTTTCCATAGCGTGGGGGTGGCTTTTTGCAATGGGTGGGTTAGCATTGCTTCACGACAATGTTTCAATTATTGTAATCGGAATTAGTTCGGTTATCTTGGGTATTGCTGTTAATTATCCATTACACTTTATAGCCCATTTATCACACACTCCTAAAAAGAAAAAGGCATTACGAGAGATTATTATGCCGCTCTTAGTAGGTAATGTTACGACTGTTGGTGCCTTTTTAGCTTTGGTTCCATTACAATCATTAGCTTTGAGAGACTTAGGACTCTTCAGTTCTTTCCTTTTAATAGGTACGATTCTTTTTGTACTTATTTATCTGCCGCATGTTTCAAAAGAAACAAAGGAAGTAAAGCATACCTTCTTAAATAAGTTGAGTGATATTTCTTTAGAGAATAAGCCTATCTTCGTTGGCATTGTTATTGTTCTCACTATTGTTTTCGGCTATTTTAGTTTTCAAACAAAGTTTGATGCCAATATGGCTAACATCAATTATATGACGGAGGAACAAAAGGCTGATATGGCTTATTTCCAACGAATGATGACAGCTAATGGTGAATTTCAAAAGATTTATGCAGTAGCAACCGATTCTACAATAGATGGAGCATTAGATAAAAATCTTCGATTGCAGCCCATTCTTGATAAATTGGTAAAGAATAAAGATGTACATGATTATAGTTCTTGTAGTCAGTTTATTGTTTCTACTGTTGAACAGAAACGCAGATTGGCTTTGTGGCAAGACTTTTTAATGCGAAATAAAGAGAAACTTACCACTTCGTTACGTTCTGCTATGCAAACAGAAGGTTTTGCGGCTGATAGTTTTGATGACTATTATGCTTTATTGAACAAAAGCTTTCAACCACAATCAGCTTCCTATTTTTCACCGCTAACAACTTCAATTTTTGCAGGAAACCTTAGTGTTGATAGTGTTGGGAAACAATATAATGTGGTTAATGTGCTTTCTGTAAAGGAGCAAGATATTCAGAAAGTAAAAAAAGCTCTCTCGGACAAAGATTGCTTTAGCTTTGATATTATGAGCATGAATAGTGCTATAGCCAATCATTTGTCTGATGACTTTAATTACATTGGTCTTGCTTGTGGTTTCATTGTGTTCTTCTTTTTGTGGCTTTCGTTTGGTAATCTTGAACTGGCATTGCTTTCTTTTATTCCGATGGCAGTAAGCTGGTTGTGGATATTAGGTATTATGGCATTATTTGGAATGCAGTTTAATATCGTCAATATCATTCTTGCAACATTTATCTTTGGACAAGGTGACGATTATACAATATTCATGACAGAAGGAGCAATGTACGAGTATGCATATCGTCGTAAGATGCTTGCATCGTATAAACAATCAATTATCATTTCTGCGTTGATTATGTTTATTGGTATTGGCACTTTAATCGTGGCAGATCATCCTGCGTTGCATTCTTTAGCAGAAGTAACAATAGCGGGAATGTTTTCAGTGGTGTTGATGGCTTATATATTCCCTCCGCTTATATTTAATTTTTTGGTGAAGTCGTCAGGAAAGTACAGACAGCGTCCTATTTCTATTTTAAATCTGTTGGTGATGGGATACTGTGCTTTTGTTTTCTTTATACAGTTGATTTCAGTATATGTTTTGGGATTTATTCTTTTAGAACTGTTACCATCTTCGGAAAAACGTCGCATGTGGCTAAGACGTTATCAGCAACGTTTATTTTTATTTGATTTAAAAAATATTCCGCATGTTCGTTTTCTTGTAGAAGGAGTTACTGAAGAAACTTTTGCTGCCCCTTCTATTATAGTTAGTAATCATCAGTCGATGTTAGATTCTGCCGTCTTTATGGCTTTAAGTCCTAAAACAATTCTTGTTTCAAATGGGAAGGTAAGTAGCAATCCTGTCATTCGTAAAATCTATAAATGGAATGGTTTTATTACTTTAGAAAATAAAGACTCTATCAACGACGAGAGGATAAGAAACTACATAAAACAAGGATATAGTCTTGTAATTTTCCCAGAAGGAAAACGCAACGACCATTCTTCAATTTGTCGTTTCCATAAGGGAGCATTCTTGTTGGCACAACGTTATCAGCTGGATATTCAACCTTTCATAATTCACGGTTTGAATGTAGTTCTTCCCAAAAATAGTATTCAAGTATTCAAAGGAAGTATTACGATAAAAGCCTATAAACGTATAAAGTCTGAAGGAGATATTTCTTACTCTGAACTTACTTCAAAGGTATATCGTTTTTATAAGCAGGAATATGCTGCCACAACAAAGAAGATAGAAACAGCAGCTTACTTCTCTCTCATTTTGTACAAGATCGTTATCGCTATAAAGGTGTTGATATTTATCGTTCTGTGCGCAAAAATTTGAAGCGAAATAACAACTATGCCGCATGGGTAGATACACATGATGAACACCCTATTGTATTGGTTAAGAATGGTGGATACGGAGAATTTGCTTTGCTTTATGCATTAGTACATCGTTCAACAAAGGTGTTGGTATACGAAGAAGACGAGATTAAACGTGCATTGTTAACTCATTGTGCTAAGGATATAGCCAACAACCTATGTGTTGTTGATAGTATAGAAAAAGAGGAAATAGAAGACGCAAAGGTATTTTCTCTGTAAATTGTGGGTGAGGAATACGAAGAAGTATTTTTCCTGCGTTTATTCAAATAAAAATAACAAGAAAATATGAAAGAAGATATTCGTAAAAGATTAGAAGAGGTGTTGCCAATTGTGGATTTCGACTCTGATTTCTTATTTCAAGAACTCGATTCGCTTGGCATAACAACCATATTGATGGTTCTTTCTGATATGTATGGTGTCGAAATGAATCGTGCTGACGTAACACCAAAAAACTTCAAGACTCTGGATAGTCTTGTTGAACTTGTAAAACGGAAACTGAATAAAGATGGTGATTGAAGATAAGTTGCGCGAGAATGCCGAACGTTTTCCTGATAAAATAGCACTCATCTGTGGCGATGAGGCTTATACTTATGCGCAGTTATATAAGCTGTAAGCGTGAAAGCTGCTTCTATGGAAAACTGGCAGGGACGATTGGTACCTCTCATAGCTACTTCTACGGCAGAATTCCTTATTTCTTATTTTGCCATTCATCTTGCAGGTGCAGTTGCTGTTCCTTTACATAAGGACCTTCCAACAAGAAAGTTTGACGATTATTCAAAGTTGCTGGAAAAAGGAACAGTTCCAAAAGAAGTTGCCGATATCTTGTTTACAACGGGAACTACGGGTAACGCAAAAGCAGTAATGATAAGTCATCAAACTATATGGGCCAATGCAGAAAATCTTGTACTTTCGCAAGGATTCAACCATGATATTACATTTATTATCAATGGACCATTAAATCATATCGGTAGTCTGTCGAAGATTTATCCAACCATCTATGTCGGTGGAACGATTAAAATAATCGATGGTATGAAAGATATAAAGTCTTTCTTTACGGCTATTGATACTATACCCAATAAGGTTGCTACGTTTTTGGTGCCTGCTGCAATCCGTATGCTGATTGCTTTATGGAAGGAAGAACTTAAAAAACTTGCTGATAAAATAGACTTTATAGAAACTGGAGCTGCTCCTATGGCTGCTTCTGATATGAAGAAGTTTTGCGAATTGCTGCCAAAGAGTCGCCTTTATAATACTTACGCTTCAACGGAAACGGGCATAATTTCCACTTACGATTATAACGATGGCGAAAGTCTTGCTGGTTGCGTAGGAAAATCGATGAAACATTCCTCTTTCTTTATTACCGATGATGGTCATGTGGCTTGCAAAGGAACAACACTAATGACAGGTTATTGGAATGATGAAGAAGCTACAGAAGCTGTTATGCGTGATGGAGTAATTAAAACTGCAGATTTAGGGTATATTGATGATACAGGCAGACTTCGTTTACAAGGTCGCGGCGATGATACAATAAATATTGGTGGCTATAAAATTGCACCATCAGAAGTAGAAGAAGTAGCGTTGGCATTTCCCACAGTGAAAGATTGTGTTTGTATTTCTGCAGAGCATCCTGTGATAGGCGAAATATTAAAATTATTGGTGGTGCCACATCATAATTATGAGAGAAAGGAATTGATAACCTTCCTAAAAGATAGACTGGAAAGTTATAAAATTCCTGTCCTCTACGAAGAAGTAAGCAGTATTGAACGAACCTTTAACGGTAAGATAAATAGAAAGTTCTATGCTCTTTCACAGAAAAAGAATACGCAGTAAACTTTTCTTGAAATGCCATTTTTATAATTTGCTCCTATCTATCGCAAGTAAAGGTGTTAAAAAATAAAAAATGGGGGGTGTCAGATTAAATTATTATCTTTGCAGTTGTTCATTTTAGTCTGACATAATATATACAAAAACTTAAGTTTAATAAAAATCATTGATATGAAACACTTACGATTTTTTTCTTGGCTGCTTTGTTGCTCTCTTTTAGTATTTACGTTAGCTTCGTGCGAAGAAAAAGAGCCAGATTTAACAAAGAAAGAAATGGACTCTCGTTTGCTGGGTACTTGGAAGCCAATCAACTCCGATGTTTCGGAAAACAAGCAACTTACTTTTATGCCTAATGGAGACATTATTGGTTATGATTGGATACCGGGAGGGAAAAAGAGAGTTTTTTTATACAGAAAAATAATTTCCGTTTGTTTGTATGGGTAAAGGGTTTGGGGCCTAAAATTATCTAATTGGACATACGAACATTATTATAAAATAGATGGAAATAAGCTAACCTTATGGCATAGTCTGAACGGAATGAACTCAAATAGTTCAGACTGTCTTATTTATCAGAAAGAGAACTAAGCAGTAACAAGCACTTTTAGAGATAAGAGTTATTGATTCGGAAAAGAAGTAATTATACTCTACGAAAGTTTTAATGAAAAAAATAAATTTTATAATTATAATTTTCTGTTTTTTTATAATTATAAAAATTTATTTTTTTATTATTATTTTTTTCGAAGGTACAATATGTTGGTTTGACAACAGAAAAAATCTCTCGGTAATTTTAATAGTAAATGCCAATAGTTATAGTGTATAACTTCAAAAGAACAAAGTTCGTTCTTTTGGAGTTGAAGGAAACAATTACCGAAAGATTCAGTTAGGATAACTTTTTTCTAAAGTGGTGTTGACAGAAGGCAAGTAATTACGAAATAATTTCTATCAAATCGTCGCCTACCTTTGCTAAGTATTCTTTCTTTTTTAAGCCGTCAACGTACTTCTTGGGAATATTATTATAGCCGTATTTTGCACCCAGTACAGCGCAAGCTATTGCTGCGTTAGTATCTGCATCTCCAGCTTCATTTACTATAGTTAATAATCCTTCTTCAAAATTGCGGGCATGAAAAAAACACCACAAGGCAGCACCTAAGGCTTTTAAAGTATAACCTATACTTGATGGTTCGTCAAGTTCTAAACTATCAATGTCGTTATAGAATGCTTTATCAATATATTCCGTTATGGTATTATCATATTGATTGCCAATTTCAGTAATTTGCGACAATGAAAGTTGCTCGTTTTTCCATATCAAATGATTGATGATTTCAGAGATAATGACACAAGACCCTACACATCGCGGGTCGAAATGAGTTAGTAAACACACATCTTTAGCAGTTTTTGCCACGTTCTCTTTTAGTAATCCAACTATCGCAGTTCTCATTACAGCACCATTGGCAGCATTTTTTGTTCGTGACATTTTCCAAATTAGCTCTGCCACCTGTTGAGGTTTCTCTACATAATCGGCTATTGATAGTACCTTGAAAGTGGTTTGACCTACACCTCTTGTATCCGAAGCATAGAGCCAATTCTTAAAGTTTCTTGCAATTGTGTGTAGATTAAAATAACTTTCTTCAATAAAAGCATTGGCTATGCAGAGCATCATATCCGTATCATCACTCCATGCTCCAAGTTGGAATTTCGAACGATGATAATCCCTGATAATCTGACTATAATCTGTTAATCCGTCAGGATAATACTTTTTAGCTTCTATTTTGCTCATGAACTCTGTTCCTAAACCTAATGCGTCACCAATAGCTTGGCCAAACAGAATACCATAGATTTTGTCTTTTATCTCCATCTTAGAAATTTATCTTCTATCATATATTTTATCAATGACTATTTATTATCTAACGTAATAATAAGTTCATTATAGGGTTTTTATTGAAATCATCGTGTCTTATATTCTCTCATTTTATGTTATCTATTACTACTCTTCTATAGTAACTTCTGCATCTTTCCAATGTACCATATCATAGGGATAATACGGATTATCCTTAAGCTCCGAATCATCTATGTTCATTATCTTTGCAACTGCTGCAACTTCCCATGCCCAATAGCCACGATAACAGTTCTTCTTTAAATGATTGTTATACCAAGGTGCATCTTTGTTCAGATTATACCATTTCTCTATATAATCTTTAAGTGCTTTCTTTGCTTCTTGTGCATCTGATATTTGTGTTAACTTGAAAAGTCCTTTATACAACTTAGGGAAAGCAAGTTTATCTGCATACGTTTGTTTCGTTCTCTTTTAATCGAGAGTTTAGCATAAACCAAAGTAATAAATCAGGTGTCCAGCCTGCTGGCTTTGCTTGCTTGTCCATTTTCATCATATAGTCAACTAAACGATTAAAATCTGTATTTTTTATGTCTAATAGTATTCCTAATGAAATTCTATCTAAATCAGCTGCGTATATGGGATTCCTAAAGTTAGCTCCAAATATATAATTATCCAAAGAACTTATATATAACTTTCTTAATTTGCCAACATTTTCCCCCATAGAGTAACTTATTTCAATTAATCGTATATGATTTACTGCAGAAGACCAATATGAAAATGGACGTACGATTCCACTTTTTTTCCCTTTCTTCCTGTATGTACTTTTCATCATCCTCTATTTCTCCTAACTTAATACTCAGAATCTTATCAAAGTACTTTTTTTGTCCTTTAATTTATCCCTAATAGGTTTATCTTGTTCTTTTTAGAACCACCCAATTTAAAAATTAAATAATCCCATAAGTTATTTCATTTGAAATGGTTTCAATACCATCTGTTATATAGGTTGCTCTTCTGTGGTTGAACTTTTATCAAACAAAAAGTGCACAACTGCAAATATAGTTACTTTATTTGAAAAAGTCGTCATTTTATTTTATAAGTTCTTTTTTTGTTGTCATTGTGCAAAAAAATACCTTTTTATTTATAATTCAGACTAAAAACTCTAAACTTAATTGGCAATCAATTTGTGCACTTTTGTTTGACAACGTACATGCGAGAAACAATAAAGCAAAATCCAATCAATAAAACGTTTTTCGATGATAAGATAATGAAATATCAGAGTAAATAACTATATTTGCAGTTGTACACTTTTTGTTTGAAAAACTTAATATGAGTATCTTACTAGAAAGTGTACATTGGCAAAAAATATGCACAACAGACATTAAAGAATATATGGTAGATTTGTTTTAGGTTCTGAACAACAAAAAGATAAGGTTATGGCACGATTAACATTCGATGAAAGAAATAAAAATAACTACACCAAGTATAGCGATGTATCTATTAAAACAATCAATAAATATAAAGGATTACTACCGGAAGAACTGCTAAACATCTGGCAAAATATGGGCTTTGGTATTTTCGAAGATGGTTTTATACAGTTGGTTAATCCAGATGAGTACGAATTTGTATTCAATTACATTGATAAATTGTTAGAACCTTCTATTGTATTTGGTATTACGGCCTTAGGAGATTTGTTAATTTGGGAAGGAAATGATAATTGGACAATTTCATCTGATGAGGGAAATAGAATCTTGTTTATAAATATAAGAAAATGTACAAGCGAAATCTTAGGAGATATGGATTTTCTTTTAAACTTTACTTTAGGGGATGAAACGGCTATTATAGCCAAGGATTATTTTGACTCCCGACCTTATTTAAATATTAAGGGAAAGTTACCTGCTTTACAATATGGTCAATGTTATGGCTATGTACCAGCTTTGGCATTGGGAGGCAAGGCATCTAATAAAAATCTACAAGTGGTAGATGTAAAGACGTATATAAACATAATAGGACAAGTAGTTGGTAAAATTATAGATTTATCAGAATAAAAAAAGATGGATAAGGAAGAAAGAATAAATCAGATTACCAAACAAGTAAAAATACTGGAACAAGTACCACGCAATAAGCGAATAGAGGTGTTTAATCGTGGTGCAAAAAATATTTATGTAGTGGGCAGTATTTTATTGTTGATAGTTCTTTGGGCCGTCATTTTTGGACAAACAATTCTTGATATGGGTTCTCTTTGGCAACTGGATAGAGGACTTATGAAAAACACCTGGAACATCATCAGCAAGCTTTTCTTTCCTGTATTCTTGCCGTGTATATTCATTATTGGAATTCCAATAGAAATTCGCAATTACATTATCAAACGAATTGTGGATAAAGAATACCCCCTAAAACCAGAAAAATAGAGATTAAGCGATGAACATAAAACTAAAAAAAGTATTTCTACTCTTACTGCCTCTATAGAAGTATACTTTTGTATAATAAGTTCTTGAAAACGAAACTTTTGTGTGCTGTCAATTTAATAGTCATTTCTTATTCGTTGCTACATTTTTTTGAGAACTTGCTTTTATGTAGCAATTTCTGTAGCAGAAAATGACCGAATGATGACTATCAAAAGGTATAGTTTGGCAGTCAAACGGATATGGATAAAAAACAAAAAATCGCTGTAAAACCTTGATTTTACAGCGATTATCCTTGTTTTGAAGGCTAAAATGACGTGTTGTTTGACGTCCTTTTGAAACCTATTTGTGGACCAGCCTGGGCTTGAACCAGGGACCTCCAGATTATGAGTCTAATTGACCTATATTTCATAAAATAACAAATAATATTAAAACGCAGTAAATAAGATTGTTATACGTTTTGCAGTTTTCGCAAAATTACTTAAATTTGCAGCAGTTTGCACGTCACAAGGTCACCTGAAGGTCACCCTAATTCGTGCCAAAATACCATTGAATAAAGGATATTTTATACATGGAAGCAGTTACTAAGGTCACCAAAAGCAAGAAAACGGCATCAAAATCAACTTCGAGAGGCGACAAGTGCCTTGCAAAGTTCACTTCGTCAAACGGTAGTGTGTTCGGATCTTTGACACTTGATATTCGCAAGGCGGCTGAAGATTATACCCAAGAGCTTCCAGTAGCTGTCAGAGTAAGTTACGACAGCCAAAAAGTTTTTCTAAGACTTGGTGCTAAATACACAATGGCCGACTGGATGGAACTATGTGATTATGAGAAAACAGGAAGGCGTGTGCAGCAAACAGAACGTAATAATCTGAAAGACCTCCTGGATGGTGTGGAAATGATGACCAACCAGCTGATAGCCGAAGGCAACTTCTCGTTGCGACGTTTGAAAGATAGATTCCAAGGACGAAAGGATGATGCTTGCACCATCTACTCTATCTGGGACGAGTATCTGCAAAACAAAAAGGATGAAGGAAAAGCTGGCTCCGCCCGTTGTAGTGGGGATGTGAAAAGCCGCTTTATCAAGGATATGGGCAAAGATGTTTCTTTGGCTGATATTGACAGGAACTTTATTCAGCGTTGGGTGAGAATAATGAAGAAAGGTGGGTTGAGTGCCACGACTATAGCCATCGACTTGCGTACGTTTCGTACGATTGTCAATATCGCCATAGAGCGAGGACTGATCAATGGCAATACAAAGGAAATGTTCAAAGACACAGGTTACAATAAATCCCAAAGTCGTAAGCATGAATTTCTTGATGTGGCGACCATGCGTAGGCTATATGACTTTTGGGAAGCTGAGATAGCTGTAGATGCTGATGGGAAAGAGTTGTTCTTCCCCAAAGAGAAACATGCTATCTTTCGAGACTTAGGACTATTCCTTTTCATGTATCTCGGTGATGGGCAGAATTTAGCCGACACATTACGTTTGACTTATGATGGCTGGTACTTTGCAACGCATGGCAAACAACTGCGCTTCCTCCGTCACAAGACGAGAGATAGAAATGAGAGTGCCAGTGAGGTCATATTCCCCATTACTCCAGAATTGCAGAAGATACTTGACAAGTATGGCAATAAACCAGAGCTCGGCAAGCGTGTGTTCCCTATTATGAGCGAATTTATCACTCCTGAGAAAGAGGTTTGGGTGATTCAGAGATATAATCGCTATATACGAGAGCACATGGCTAAGATAGCAGAACTATTGGATATGGTTCAGCGTCCTTCTTCAACATGGGCTCGCCATAGCTTTGCCACCAACCTGAATAATTCTGGCATTGTTCCCTATAAATACATCAGTGACAGTATGGGGCACAGTGGCAATAGCGACATCACGTCAAACTATATAGGCTCTTACCCTTTGGAAAAGATGCTGGAATACAACTGGTACTTGCTCCACGACAAAGAAGAGAAAAGTCAACCGCAGTCTGTGGATAAGCAAGCTCTATTGGAGCTTCTGAAGAGCATGAGCGTAGAAGAGCGAAAGGCGCTACTTTTATCTTTCTGATAAATTTCCCCACAAGTTGTGGGAAAATGGAGTTTTTTTCGTAAATTTGCCAATTATAAGTATTCAAGCCTGTATGATAGACATTAAAGACATAACGAGTTATAAGGAAAACAACCAACTGGAAGCCAAGAAAGCATCAGGTGGTTTGCCAGGTAGTCTTTGGGAAACGTACTCATCGTTCGCCAATACGGATGGAGGCATCATCCTGCTTGGTGTTGACGAAAAGAAAGGCGGTGCGTTTGAAATAACGGGTGTACAGGATCCCGACCGTATGCTCAAGGATTTCTGGAATACGGTAAACAATCGACAGAAGGTAAACATCAATATCCTGACGGACAAGGATGTCACAGTAAAAGACTATGAGGGCAAGAAAGTCATTGTGGTCAAAGTACCGCGTGCCGAACGCTATCTGCGTCCTGTCTATGTTGGTACAGACCCTCGCTCTGGTGCCTATCGACGTAACAACGAGGGCGACTACCACTGTACCCCCGAAGAGGTTTCGGCGATGTTCCGTGATGCCTATCAGCTTACCCAAGACAGGAAGCTAATCAAAGGTCGCGACATGAGTGTGCTCTGCATGGACACAGTGCACAGTTACCGCAATACCTTCAATATCACTCACCACAACCATGTATGGAGTAAACTGGATGATGAAGAGTTCCTAATCAAAATTGGTGCCATGGGATATAGTTCAGATGATGGTAAATTCTATCCCACGGCTGCAGGTCTGTTGATGTTTGGTTATGAGTATGAGATTCTTCAGGAATACCCTCTGTATTTCCTCGATTATCAAGACCACCGAGATCCAAGCATCCGTTGGGTAGATAGACTTATTTCCTCCAACGGAGAGTGGAGCGGCAATGTGTTCGACTTCTTCTTTGCCGTGTCTAACAAGCTCACCTTCAACCTTCCTCGTCCGTTCAAGTTGGAGGGTATTTTCCGTGTGGACGATACTCCTCTGCACAAGGCGGTGCGTGAGGCGCTGCTGAATACGCTTGTCAATGCCGATTATTACGGCAGACGTGGTGTTGTAATCAAGAAATATCCTGATGGTTATACCTTTGAGAACCCGGGCGATTTCCGTATAGGAGTAAAAGAAGCTATGAGTGGTGGTGTGTCTGATCCTCGCAATGCTATCCTCTTTAAGATGTTTGCCCTCATAGACCTTGGCGAGCGAGCTGGTAGTGGTATTCCTACTATCGTTGATGGTTGGCAGTCGGCATACGGTGAGCAGCCCACATGGGAAGATACCCACAATCCCGATCGAACTATTCTGAAATTGCATTGCAAGGGCTTATCGGAAGTCTTATTTGAGAAATCAACGGAGGATGACACTGTAAAGCCAATAAAAGACACAGTAAACACTCTAGATGACACTGTAAATGGTGAGCATGACACTGTAAATGGCACTGTAAATGACAAGCATGACACTGTAAGCACTATAGATGACACTGTAAATGCAGATAATGACACCTTAGACAGTACCAATGTATTTTCGGCAAAATCTCTGTTGTCAACACTAATGGAGGCACCATACTCTACATATGATGAACTTGCTGTTAAGCTGAATGTTTCAAGGAGTACTATTGCAAGGGCGATAAAATCAGCGACAACTAATGGGTACGTCTTCCGTGATGGAGCCGACAAAAACGGCAAATGGATCATTACGGAGAAGGGATATACGGCTGCATCAGAAAACTAACATCGCAAGAGCATGGAAGATAATAACGATAGGAAAGACTTTGTAGAAACGATAGGAAATCAATACCTTGCACTCTGCAACCAGGCTTATGCTGTATATAAGCCTATGGTTGATGATATATGCAGTCGTGTGGCATCTCAGAACGAGGTGGAACATGTGTTCGACTATTTATTAGGCTTTGCTTGTGAAGATAAATTCTTAGTACTTTACAAGCAAGTTTGCCGAAGTTATTGGGAGATTTATCCGGACTCTGTTGCATTCTACATCAACGCATATAGAGAGGATTACGAAGAAGGGTATAATGACACGGAGGAAAACGAAATTGAGTAGCCAATGACCCTATATGATTTTTTTCAAGAAAAGGTTATCCCGTTCTTCAAGGGTGATTACCAAGATTTCAGCACAAAGGTGGTTGATGGGTATTCGCTCTATGTTGCCACATGGGATAAGGCACCGAGACAAGCCATGATTACCACCAATGCACTTGCTCTGTTACAGTGCATCTTTGATAGGTATTCAGCATCTACAAGAAGTAAGGAAACTGACTTACAAAGTTCACAAATAAGTCGCTGGTACGTGAATGGTTTCACGTCTGCCTACAATTACTGTCGCAGATATGACCTTGACCATCCGTTTGAGCAACCAGACTTTGCTCAATGGAGTAAAAACTGAAGTCTTCTGATGATTTGGAGCGTGGCGAGTGGACTTTTGAAATGTTCCGCAAATACACGATTAACTTTGGGCGGCATGAGGGAACATTATTCTATGTAGCTGAAAAGGAAATCTGTAATGGTAATGGCAAAGTTGAAGAAAGACTGGGCGACCAGCCAAATGGCGATGGGAATAGTATATCTCCAGTTGTGTCCATAGAAGAAATGGAATTTAATTTCAATGAGGAACTACTAAAGGGAATCTACGAAAACTTCAACGGAAAAGTGTTCAAAGAAGTTACTTCGTTAAATGAATTCAAGAATATCATTGAGCGCAAACCAAGTACAGAACGCTTAAAAGGACGCTCTCGAAAGGATATGCAGATGTACAAGATCCTTTATAATTTTAGTCAAAAACTGCCTAAGGAAATTTGCGATACTTGGCTTAAAGATATAGCAAAGGAAGTTAGCCTTGACCCAGAGAAAATTAATAAAAAACATAATGGTAGTGACAGTTCTGCTAAGGAATATAAAGATACGATGGAACTAATCGACCAGGTCTTTAGCAAATATAGTCATCTATAGTCATACCAAACACTCAATCCACATACAAATGGCGTATCTCCACTTCGGAAATACGCCATTTGTGTGTTTCATACGATGCCATGTAGTTCACCAGCACGCCCACTTATTCCCACTTTTGACAAATAGACAGAAAGTTACCAAAATATTTCTGATTGCAAATTACTGATTTCTAACTACTTATCATCAAACTTTATCATCAGACTAAAAATTCTTTAGGTGCCACTTGTAGCCACTTTTCCACTTATGACATTTGCAGCATCACTTTTAAATTTCACGATATGAAAGGTAATTTCATTATGCTGCAAAAGGACGACCTCAAGGAGGCTATTGCAGAAGTATTAGAGACGATGGTTGGCAAGAACCTGCTGGCAGAACAGAAGCCAAAGGACGATGCCGAGTATTTAACCCGTGACGAGCTTGCGCACGTTTGCACATCACTTATACTACGCTCTGGCGTATGGAGAAGCGTGGAGAGATCCATGTTTACAAGATTGGCAGACGCAACCTCTATTCCAAGGAGGAGGTGGATGCGCTCATCACGCAAGGCTCATCCATGAGCAATACTAATATATAAGGTGGAGTAATATGGACGAACTTGTGAAAACAATCCCCAAGCCACCAGCTGAAGACTATATCCTTTCTTCATTTCAGCAGCTTCAAGTAAAAGAGGCGGTAGATGCAGGTAGCTTTCATGTGGCATCCATGAACGACTGTCTGATCAAAGGGCAGTCGCTTCCTCCCCTTATAGTTCTCTATCCCAATATTGTCCTCGAAGGTGATCTGTGCATCATCTTCGGACAGTCGGGTATCGGCAAGACCATCTTTGCCATGCAGGTGGCAAGGGAAATTGCTGCCAAAGGGAAACGAGTGCTCTATGCTGACTTTGAGATGACGCTGCGCCAGTTGTGCTTGCGCTACGAGTCAGCCAACTTTCCTCCGACCTTCTTTCGTGCGGAAATGGACAGGGACAATCCTATCGACAATGTTCTGCAAGGCATAGAACAGGCTGCGGTGGCAAATTTAGCCGAGGTAGTATTTATCGACAATATCACGGCTCTTAGTCAATCGCTCGACAAAGGAGCTGATGCGGGTTCACTCATGGCTTCACTCAATGGGCTAAAGAAGAAGTATAACTGGACGCTGGTTGTACTGAATCATGTGCCCAAGATGTATTCAGGTACCCTTCCTCTTTCCCTTTCGGCCATCCAAGGCTCTGCCAAGCTGAATCAACTCATAGATGATGCGGTAGGGCTGGCGCAATCCCAAAAGGATAAATCGCTTGTCTATGTCAAGCAGTGCAAATGGCGCAATGGTGAGGTGATTCTCGATTCTGATAACGTAGCTCTCTACGAGCGAGGCAAAAATGCAGAGGGTAATCTGTGTTTCACCTTTCGGGGATATGATGCGGAAGTTTCCCATCTGAGTGCAGAGACAACCAATGAACGAGACGAACTAAGGCAAAGAGTCAAGGAACTTTCTGCCCGTGGCATGCGCCAGCAGGATATTGCCAAGGAGTGTGGCATCACCCAAAGTAAGGTTTCAAGGCTGTTGAATAGCTGATTTATGCACTTTATTCACTTCATGCAGTATGCATAAGTGCATAAACTGCATAAAACTAAATCACGAAGATTATGGAACAGGACGAATTAAAGCGTATAATGGCAACAAAGGTGCCAGTGTATGAACGGTTACTCATCGAAATACCCAAGTCGGATATTAGCCTGCATCACTCTTCCCTGACAGATTATCTCGACAAGCTGGTGAACTATGATGCCTCTATGATGCGAAAGATTGACGATCTGATCTCACGATTCCACTTAGGGGCAGTGAGCACTGTTATCAACGGACATTACGGATCAGTATTACCCCGTATCAATGAAAGTGGAAAGGTTGTTGGCGGTGAAGTAATATACTTTGATGTAGATAACGGCAGCATTCTCCGTAAAGACCCTATCACGGATCATCTTTATTCGTGGTATTGCTTCGACTATTACACAGACTGGGAGGTGTTCTTTGGCGAGCATCTGTTGTCGGGCAAACCCATAGCCGTAGTCATGGAGGAAAGACTGCTTTACTGGGAACACTTGCAGAGCCATTACTTGACTGGATTGCTGTGGGTAATAGTTATCTGCTTACCGACCGAATGATGAACAGGCTTCGAGGCAAACGGGTAATACTTTTCCCTGATGGTATGGCTTACGACTATTGGAACGGGCACTTTGGTATCCAGTTTAAGGTGGACAACGGATTCACTCAGCGTGACATTAACGAATACCTCATTGATAAAATCAAATGCCGGGGAAGTCCATAGTCGTTGAAGGGTTGGGGCAAACGAACAGGGCTTTGCCCTTGTTATAGCCCACTATAACTACACGGCTAAAGCCTTTCGTAGTTGTGGGCCCAAGGCGCTGCCTTGGAGAACCGGCGGGAGTGACTCTCTCCCTGCACCCTCCACTTATGGGCATCTGCCCCCAAGACCCCTGACCAGAGCGTGACCCTCTCTCTGGACTCTCCGCTTAGGGCTTATCCCTAAGAACCCTTATGAAAATATTAAGAAATTATAATATTATTGTATTATCGAATGAATTAATGATTTTAATTATGGCTAAGACTTCAATACATATCAAACCCTGTAATATCGGGCAGAGTGAAGCTCACAATAAGAGAACAAAGGAGTACCTTGCGCATATCAATGCTGACAAACTTTACATCAGGGAAGACCTGACTTCCTGTAATCAGTCGTGGATAGCCGAGCAGCAACAAGGTTTATCTCTCCAGCTGTATTATGACAACATCGGCAAGATGGTGAAGGAGAAAACTGGCAGGGCGATGCAGACCAAGGAACGTGAAAAGGTCAACAAGAAGACTGGGAAGATTACCAAGATTGCTGGTTGCACTCCTTTGCGTGAGGGTGTGATTGTCTGTAAGCAGGACACCACAATGGAGGATCTACAGCACTTTGCTTCCCTGTGTCAGTCAAGGTTCGGTATCACCGCCTTGCAGATACATATTCATAATGACGAAGGACACTTCGCTGTTCCCAATGATGCTAACTCATGGAAGTCCAACTATCATGCCCATATCATCTGGGACTGGATGAATCATAATACAGGAAAATCCTACAAGCTCAACAGTGACGACATCAGCGAAATGCAGGACATGGTAGCCGAAGTACTGGGCATGGAGCGTGGAGATTCTAAGATGGAAACTGGTAAGTTGCATCTTGAACGAAATGATTATGTCGTAGCAAAGCAGAAGCGTGAAGTGGAGGAAGCTAAGACTAAGAAAGCCGAACTGGAAAAGGGGAACAAAGCAAAGGCTCAACAGAGTGAGGCTCTTGATAAGGAGATTGAACAAAAGCAACAGAAGGCTAATCGCGAGAATGGCAACGCCATCCTATCGGGTCTGGCTAATCTTGCTGGTAAGGGTAAATATGCACAGCTTGAAGCTGAGAACATAGAGATGAAGAAACAGGTGGCACAGATTCCGCAAGTGGTAGCCCAACAGGTGGAGAGTCTGACCTCTACCTACAAAGAAGAGATTGCCAAAGAACAAAAACGAGCAGACTTTGGCTGGAAGAATGTAATAAGCAAGAACGCATCTACAAGGGATTGCTCACCAAGTCAAAGAATCGGGAAGAGAATCTCAAACTGGAATTGCAGCAGCGTGACCAAACTATTGAGACGATGAAAGCAGGCCTTACCGATTTCCTTAGTCAGTTCACCGCCATTTGGCAAAACGCCATCAAAGCCGTTATCCAGTTTGCCCGCGATACCAGAGCACAGTTTTTTACCTTCTCTCAGGTTTCCGCCGTCAACGATTTTCTCACCACCGAATCGCACGACCGCCGCAGTGGTGCCGATATTCTCATTACTTTCACTCGTCCCTTCCTCAATATGTTTGAGCACGAGAAGGGCAAGGTGGAAATCAATAATGTGGTAGACAACTTTGATTGGTACAATGAAAGACAAAAGCTGAAGCAGCAAGAAGAGGTAAGGAATAGACCGCGGTTCAAAAGATGAGAGAAAACACCATCTACTTTGTCCTTTAGTAAGACGTTGCTGCACACAATTCCATAAAATAACATGAAATGATAAAAAATGAGTAGAAAAGATGCAATACTAATAATATTTTTATTATATTTGTACCAAAACTACCCGATATGACATTACAAAAGTGGATAGAAGATAGGGCCTGGGTACCACACATTTTCAATAGACGATGTGAGAGCACAGGTGTATATTCTTCTGAACAAATTCTTTACAATGAATTGTCCAAACTTTGCTCCAACAATACTATAGCCAGTGTATATCGAGGCTTTTATGTCATCGTACCTACTCAATATGTTTTGCGAGGATCTGTTCCTGCTACTTATTATATAGACCAGTTGATGGCAAATCTTGACAAGTCCTACTATGTTTGTATGCTTAGTGCTGCAGAATTGATTGGTGTTGCACATCAACGCCCCAGCAGTTCTCAATCATGACTACATTCCCAAAGCGCAGGGTTGTTTCTGCCGGTAATGTAACCATTGATTGGTTTTATGGGGATAAGCTGCTGGAGGAAAGTTTAATCACAAAAAACACGGAGGCGGGAACTATACAGATTTCCAACGCTCTCTTGACAGCTGCTGACCTTGTGCAATACTAACAACATGTTGGGGGATTGTCTCTCGTCGCAACAATACTTGAAGAGTTCTCGGAACAGCTTGATATCAAGAGGCAATTTGCACCGCTTGTACCTTATGTGAAGAAGGTCGTGTGGCAGCGGCTTGGCTATTTACTCGAAAATATTATAGAAGAGAGGTCTTTGGCTGATGACCTGTACGAACAACTGCGCTCGACGACAGGTTATCTGAATTATCTTCCATTAAGTACATCGGCAGAAGATAATCCGTCAAACAGGGACAGCCGGTGGAAGATAAATATTAACATACAAATAGAAACAGACGATATATGATTAACAGAACAGCGATACAACATTGGAGCGAACATGTTCCGTGGATAGACAATGCCCAGATAGAGCAAGACCTGATTATTTGTCGTGCTTTCGTTTCCATCTTCAGCGACGAATTCTTGGCATCACAACTGGCATTTCGAGGTGGAACTGCATTGCATAAACTATATTTGTCTCCCCAGCCTCGGTATAGTGAGGACATTGACTTGGTTCAGATCAATCCTGACCCAATCAAGCCCATCATATATCGCCTCTGAGAAGTTCTTGACTGGCTACCAGACAGAGTTACCAAACAGAAACGGTACAACAACGCGATGTTATTCCGTATAGAATCGGAAATACCGCTAACAGTACAGATACGCTTAAAGGTTGAAATCAACTGTTTCGAGCATTTCAATGTTCTTGGTTTGACAAAGTTCCCTTTCAAAGTGGAAAATTCATGGTTCACTGGCGAAGCCGAAATAACCACCTATCATTTTGAGGAATTGTTAGGAACTAAGCTGCGTGCACTTTACCAACGCAAGAAAGGCCGTGACCTCTTTGGCCTTTATATTGCCTGCAGCGTAGGGAGGTAGTTGTTGAGAAAGTCGTGCAATGTTATAAGAAATACCTGTGGTTCCTGTGTGGAAATGGTTGATGGAGGTGTGACTTCTGAGGAAGGACGGAATTAAGGAACTACGGATAGGCGGAAGTACGGAACACACTTCGTGGGAGTTACGGAATTACAGATTAACGGATTTGCAGACTTTAATGGAATAAAAGATATGGCTTCTAAAACCAGATATACAGAAGAGTTCAAGAAAAAGGTCGTTGAAGAATATAAGATAGGCGACCTGTCTCTTGAAGAAGTAGCAACGAAACATGGGCTGCCACCAGTTCTATTGCAAGACTGGGTAAATAAGGATGATGTAAATAACATCTTCATTAGATATGTAGAGAGGCCTAAAGAAAAGACATCTATCTTTACCAAGGTTAAAACAGCATGTGTCATCGCTTTCCAAAATCTTAAAACGTATGGCTGGTTGTTGGCAGGATGCTTACCCTTACTTATATGCCTTACAACCTTCATAAAATGTAATAAGATGGTAGTGAAATCAGAGATGAATGAGAACCTGAATCCTGCTGAAGTCAAGATGGATTCGCTGTTAACTATCAATAACGAATTGAAAAGTGAGATAGGAAAATTGGGCGTGACTTTGGAAAAAATTGACAATGAACTTAAGATGAACATAACCCCCAATATAACAATCAATAACGTCAATCGAAGATTCAGCCATAGAACAAGGAATACAACGAATAAGAACCAAAAGGTTGTAAAGACAGAGGAAAAAAAAGAGATAATAAATGATGAATCAAAGGCAACGATGCCAATAGATACGTGTTGTTGTCGTTGCCCCAAAGATACAATCAAATGAAATTCGATTTCCTATATCATACATATACGCTGACCATTACTGTATTTGCTGCAGTGTTTGGTATGGCATATCCGCTCATATTGCAAGCCATTGAGAGGATTGACCAGAAATACACTTCGTCTGTCCTATCTACTGATTTACGAAAACGTTGGCAGTTTAAGGCATTTAATTTTCTTATCATTGTCTGCATTGCTTGTGTTGGTATATCAGCTTACGTACTAGAATGCGTTGATAACGAATGGTGGAAATATGAAGTTGTGTCTGCTGCCGTTTTCCTTATACTCTTATTGATGATAGACGTGGTTCTTCTTGTACAGCAAATTATTGACTATTATTCGCCTAAGGATTTGCTCGGGTTGCTAAAGAATAATGCGAAAACGAGGGATGCTGATGCTCTGCTTGATTTGGCAAAATTTGCAGCTAAGACGGATGATTTCATGTTGCATGTGAATAGTCTTTCAGAAATAGCATCTCTTTTTTATGAAGAGCAACAAAAAGCCCCCAAAGATGAGCCAGTGGAATACTCACCAGAATTATATGATATCTTGTCGAAAGTTGCAAAACGTGTTGGAGATCCGACTTTATTTGATGATAGATACAACTATATTGGTATATTGGCTACTGTTTATAACCATAGGTCGGAAGGAGGTTTGTCGTCAAACACATTGCAAAGACATGGGAGATGGTGAACAGATCTGCCAAGACTGGTAATACAGGTTGGTTCAGAGATTACTGGACTTATGCAGACCAATACTATAGGTTTTACAAATTAAACAGAAGAACTCCATTGAGCGACAACAACCTCAAAGAGTTTTACCGATATCATGTGATGATGGGCGGTTTACTTATCTACTTCAAACGATATGATTGGCTGACGCACATCATGCGTTTCAGTCAGTCACAGCCAGAAAAGTTTGAACTAATCCCCGGTACATTAGGAAGGATTTTTGAAATGGTATGGCTCGTTGATGAATTAAACGAAAAGCCTTTCGGATTATATAAGAATTATCAGTATTTGGGATTAGAAGAAGGAGCTAAGATAGATGATGTTATTGCGGGCTATACATATCAGTATTTGGCACTCCTTATTATCAGGCTATGGACCTATAACGATTATAATATCAATTATTCCGATCCTTTTATTTTGCCAGCAGCGGATGAAGAGTTTGTTGAAAATAACGAAAGAATGATCAACAGAATAGAGTGGATGAAGAAAAACGTTGAGCACTGGTATAATAATGGACTGGTAACTGAATTCGGACTTAGTAATGTGCCTGATGTTAATGTAGTCAAGAGTAAACTCGATGAGTATATAGTTATTCTAAAGCAGAAGATAATCGAGATAGATTCGCGTGATGAGGTTGATGAACATAAAGCGAAGGTGATAAGGGACGAAATGATTGTGCACAACACTAACAGTTATTGCCCCATACCGATGAAGGAGGACGATGAAGTACTGGATGAGACACAGTTTAATACCACATCTACACCTATTATTGCAACAAACAGGATAGAAAAACCATATATCACAAAAGGTTCTAAGAAGGAACTCGGTAATTTCGGGGGCAGTTTGGTACATGAGCTGAATTTCAGGATGCTCAATAAATACCTTCGGGCTGCTTTTTCGATGATGCCGTGTTCAATTAGCTATAGTATAAACCAGAAAGACCTGTTAGAAGTGATTGATAGGCTAGAATTGCCAGAAGACTATGTTATTGTTGAGATAGGAAATGCACTAGAATTATATGAATTCAGGGACAAGATAACAGTTGAAGGTAATAATCGTATGTATAATGGGCATGAAATCCTGAGTCTTGGAATGGCAGATTTTTCTAATTGCTTATGGATATTGAGGGGATCTGAAGTACCTTTTATGGAGATTGTTGAGACTGCTTTTACGGGAGGTAGCTATACAGAGATTGATACGAATAACCATCTATATAGTAATATTGATAATATTAAACCGCCTTATGATGTTCAACTTGTGCAAACAATAAAAGTATATGCTCCAAAGGATTATGGAAATACATGTCTGCTGAAGGTGATGTGTGATTATAGTGGAAATAAATATGAGTTGGATAAAGTAACGAATATCATTGAGGAAGAGGAAGTTGCTAAATGAAAGAAGTCTTGTTCAACGGACGTAATATAATGCCGAATTCTCAAGAGGGGCTCACCAAGGTCGTAAATTTCTTGAATGAAAAAGCCGATGTCGGTGAGTTTAAGTTCTGTGAGACACCATCATACTGGACCAAGCATGAGGGAATCATCAAACCATTAGGTTTGGGTCATGATGGTGCTGGCTATTATTTCGCTGCGTCTTTGGCATTTATTGCTGTAAAGAATGATGGCAGAATTGTCTTTGCAGAAAAGGATCATGTATGGAGATGGGCATGGTCATTCCATCTTATTGCCGGCATAGCTGGATGGGATCCTGATTTTATGGTACGGGTGATACAATCTTTTGAAGGGAAGGAAGATGGCATTGACGGGCTAATGAGCTGGGGCACACAAATATATGGTAACACATATTACGATAAAGCTGTTACTTTAATGTCCTTATTACCACAATATCGAGTGAGCATTATGGCTGGTCTGATGGCGAATAATTTCGAAAGATATTGTACTGAATACCCTGCCGTGGATAATAAGGAGGATTTCGCGCTGGCTTTTGTAAAAGCGAATTCATTGAAACAGAATGAAGTGAACAAGGCTTTCGATACAGCGATAAGTATTCCTCAGTTTACTTCAACCGCAGCAATGGCATTCTTCCTCACTATACACGGTAAGGTAGATAAAAAAAGAAAGGGTAAATGCGAAGGGGTTATCCTTGATTTGATAAATGGTAATACAACACCTTATGTGACTCCTTTGTGTAATTGGATGTTCATGGAGCAGGAGGTAACTGCATTTGAAGAGGAGTGCGTTTTGTCGTTGATAAAAGGTCTAAGGGGAGAGAAGAAAGAGGTATCACTCGATGCAATAGATAGTTCTATTGGGATTCATGTAAAAGACCCAGAGTTGCTAACTAAGATTTTTGTCTGTATAGCTGAGAACCTTCAACCTACCGATGTGTTAAGAATGGAAGGATGTCTTAGAAGCTTGCATGACCACAATGATTATTTTCAGAACATGGTATTGTCATTTGTGATGCACCCCAAGGGCATGTACCGTATTGTAGGCCGAAGACTTTGGGACAATTTTCATTTGGAGTCCTCGAGTTTTGATGCGCAGAAGGATTTGCCTGAAGAATTTCAATGTCTGTTTGTTATTAGTATGCTCCAGGACTATGGGAATCCAGAGACTCGTTTGCCCAAACTGCTTCCGCTCATTGATAGTAAATATGAGCGTGTGAGAAATATACTTATGGGGCAATTGGGGCCATATTTGGATGACTATATGGGGCATGTTATTAATGTTTTAAATAAGCTGAAACAGGAGAGTAAGTATGTAGATGTCATTAAGCAATACTATGAACGAAGAGCGGATGCACTGGAAAAGAGACGAAGCATGAAAGAATTGTCACCTAGATATAGCCACATGTCTGAGTTTCAGGAAACGATGCGATTGCAGAAGGTGCACATGCAGGAACAGATGAGAGAAGCGGAAAAGGGACACAAAAACATTTTGAAAGATATTGCAAAGAATGTTGTTCTTGCAAGAGGCGGTGGTTGGCGTGATGAGAATGGAGTGGTACATCATTTAGCGCACATTAAGTTCTCAATGCCTTCTAGACAACTGGTGCAATCCATGACACCGATGGAGCAGGAGAACTGGATAAATAGAGTTATTGAAGATTGGGATGTTAAAACAGGAAATAATTAAGCAATATATAGCCACCTTAAAAGAGGACAATGAGTTAGACTATATTTTCCCACTGCTCTTGAAGCAGATGGGCTATAGGATTTTGTTAACTCCAAAACAGTCTAAAGGTCAATCCCAATATGGTAGAGATGTGGTAGCTGCTAAGAATGTTGACGGGGTGGACACTCTTTTTCTTTTTGAACTTAAGGGGTTCAGTGCTAAAGATGTAACTGATAGAACTCTATCTGCAAGAGATGGCATAATAGAGTCATTAAATGCATCTAAGAATACTAAATACCGAGACGCTTCTATTTTAGGTTTATCAAAATGTCCGAGGAAATATGTCTTTGTACATAACGGTTATGCAGAAGCGAATGCACTCCTTACACTTAATGATTATGTGGAAGAGAATTTCCCGGAAGGGAGTTTGACAGATGGGATTTAGACAAGTTGACAACACTCTTCTCTGAGTATTTGTTTGATGAAACCCTCATGACAGACGAGGAGAGTTACAGGTTATTTAAAAAGGTTCTTGTTTTGTTGGATGGTGAAGGAAATAATTTCAAAGATATAGTTTCATTGATAGACTTGCAGATCCAGAAAATAGATGGTAAGAAGAAAGAGGGGGAGGAGAGCTGTAATCAATCTGTTTGCTACATTGCGGTTAATAGCCTCTATGGTTTATTTCTATTCAAAGGACTGTAATAATCTTCTACCTGCAAAATTCTGTATCGATACCATCTTGGTGAAAACATGGGCATGGATTCTTAAAGGGGAAAAAGAGAAAAAGGCTGCAATTATCAAGCACTTCTATAGTTTAGTATTACTACAGGTGCAGATTTATGAAGAGTATGTAAATAAAATATTGTCTGTAGCAAGACTCAACAAGAGTATGTATGGATTTGAGTCTTCTGATACAGAATATATATTCTATCCGCTCAGATGTTTTGATTTCTTGAAGGATTTAACCTATTTCTTTTTCTTGACAGAGTCAATAGGTCGTCCAACACAGAAAGAAATAAGGAATAGGCTTGATACTTTGAGATTAGTCATAGAAAAGAATCCCGCTTGTACAATGCCATTATTGGATACACATTCTATTCCTATTCAAATGGCATTCTTGTATATTTATGACCGTTCTAAAGGTAATGAGGAAGATGTACATTTCCTCGGAAAATATCTGATGGATGTGGTTATTAATATGACCAAAAGATATCAAGATAAAGAAATGTGGCCGGAAATGACGGGGAATCGATTGGCTTTAGCGAGGAGCCTTTACGCTAAGGATGACGACTATTGCTGCGAATCATCGCTTTTGCTTACAGTGATATTTGAACTCATTGCTTATTTGAATATACCACAGCTTTATACACCGTTTAAAAAGACTGTTGATGAGTCAGGCGTTAATTTGCAGATCGCATTTCCCATTACGGATGAATTCGATATAGAACAGACACTTTTTGAGCATCGCCTCTATGATGAAATGGCTGTTCAGACTGATATAAAACTTCCCGATACTCTTGATGGATTTCATAAGAATTATTCGAAAAAATACAGTTCGATAGCATATAGAACAGATGTCGCGGGATTTGAGTTTATGCGCGTATTGGCTCATAAGCACTATGAAACAGATTTGTTCCCCGATTTTCTGGGAAGGGCGTATTGCGTTGATTAAAACGGTTTGAAACTATGACACAAGGAATTTGAAGGAAAAGTGCGATGAAGGAAGTTGCAACGGTCATTGTAGGGGCTGGAGCAGTTTTGTATTTGATCATAAGGGCATATTTCCTCCCGTGAAGAATATTACAACTGAGGTGCTTAAACTGAGCATATAGAAGTCTGATGAAGGTGAAAGGCCGTTCTTGCATGAGTTATACGACCATGTTGTTATGAAATAATATTTATCCTGCTTTTAACTAGAAAAAACGATAAAACCTCTGTATAAATTGAACAAAATTCACTAAAATTACTCGTTTTAGTAACTTTTCAACTAACAATAGTGTAAGCAGGACCAACAACATCTAAAGAGTTCATGAAGATAATCACATAAAACCTTATGTAATCGCTTTAGCTTGCATAAGATTTATTCGTCTTAGTTTGCTGTTAAAAAGGTCACCCAAAGGTCACCCTCGGGTAAACAAAAAGGAGCTACATTGACGTAACTCCTTGACTTTCATTGTGGACCAGCCTGGGCTTGAACCAGGGACCTCCAGATTATGAGTCTGTTGCTCTAACCAACTGAGCTACAAGTCCAGTATTTATTAAATACGGCTGCAAAGGTAATGAAAAAAATGGAAAAACGTGAATGATGGTAAGATATTTTTAGCGTTTTAACACATTTTCCGTGCTGCATAGTGTTAGTTAGGGCTAATTGCTGTATATTTGCACTGCATTTTGTAGGTGGTAAACATGTTTGAAGAGATACCATTATGTATTGCTGAAACTTAAAATACATGTTTGCAGCGCTGGTTTGAATGATATGTAATATAGGATAAGGTTCTTACAGATTCTGATTATATACGTGAAATTTAGGTTGTGAGCTTACAGACTTGTATTGAAAGCATTAAAATGAGAATGAAAACAATATTTCTTGAAGGTATAAATAAAGATGAATTGACACTGGAAAAGCCTGTAGTTGCTACGATTGGCTTTTTCGATGGAGTACATCTTGGTCATCAGTTTCTTATTAATAGGCTTGCTGAAATGGCAAAACAAGAGAATTTAGAGTCGATGGTAATAACTTTCGATTGTCATCCTCGCCAGGTTTTGCAAAGTAATTACCAACCAAGAATGTTGACTACACTTGAAGAGAAGTTAGAAAAACTTGAAAAAACGGCATCCGACCATATTGTTGTGCTTCATTTTGACAAAGCTTTGGCACAACTTAATTCTAAGCAATTTATGGAAAGTATTCTTCGAGAAAGGCTTAATGTCCGCAAATTGATGATGGGATACGATAACCACTTTGGCCATAATAGAACGGAATCCTTCGATGATTATGTTCTTTTTGGAAAAGAAATAGGTATAGAGGTGTGCCAAAATACAGCCCTTTCAATGGGCAATTTTAATGTAAGTTCTTCGGTAATCCGTCAATTTATAGAGACTGGTAACATGGAAGAAGCTACACGTTGTCTTGGAGTTCCTTACTCGTTGAGTGGAAAAATAGTCGGTGGATACCAAAACGGGCGTAAGTTAGGCTATCCAACTGCCAATATTGATATTCGCAAAACTGATAAGTTACTTCCTGCAATGGGGGTTTATGCTGTGCAAGTTCGTATTGAAAATAACGAGAAAATATATGGGGGTATGCTCAATATTGGTACTCGTCCTACTTTTAATGGCTCAGATTTATCGGTGGAAGTGTACATTTTTGACTTTTCGGGCAATTTGTATGATCGTACAATAGAGGTGTTTTTATGAGTCGTGTACGTTCTGAAAGAATATTTCCAACCTTAGAAGCACTTGCTGAACAAATGCAATTGGACGAACAACAGATAAGAACAATTTTAAAGGATCAATAAACCAAATAATAAAAGAAACAGTTATGGAACAAAAAAGCATTTTAAAGAGTCTATTATACGTTGCTCTTTTTATTTCATTATTTGTCCTAATTCAAGCCATCTTCCAATTGCCTGCTGTTGGTATTTATGCTTATTTGAAAGGTTTAGACTTTACCAGTGTATTTGAAGGCTTTAAACAGGGGAAATATTCTGATGTTATCATAATTTCCGATCTATTCTCAAGTCTCTTCATAATTCTTCTTTTTATAAAGAAAGGGTGGTCGCCTATCTCTCGAAGTTATCTTCATACAAAACCTTGGACGGCATTATTCTGGATAGCAATGCTTGCATTTGGACTCATTCTTCCTTCAGAGTATATTTACGAAAAGTTACAAATAACGATGTCTGATTCTATGACTCAGTTATTTTCTGGTATTATGAAACATCCGCTTGGATATCTTGTGATAGGCATACTTGCACCTATTACAGAAGAATTGATATTTCGCGGAGCTATATTACGAGTTTTACTTGATGCTTTCGGACATAAAGGAAGATGGGCAGCCATTGTTTTAACGGCTTTGATTTTTGGCATAATTCATGGAAATATTGCTCAAGCTTCGCATGCCTTCATACTTGGAATAGCTTTAGGATGGATGTATGTACGCACGTGCAGCATACTTCCTGGAATCGTGTTTCACTGGGTGAATAACAGTATTGCTTACATAATGTTCCACTTAATGCCCGATATGGAAGATGGAAAGCTCATTGATCTTTTCCATGGCAGTGAGAAAACGATGTATTTAGGTTTATTCTTCTCTCTCTGCATCTGTATTCCTGCCATCTACCAATTGGCAATTCGATTGAAGAGAGCAGACGATTAACGTTTTTCATTCTCCTATACTCTCGCATTATGTAGGCGAAAAGTATGTGGTAAAAGTATGAAGTGGTAAAATAAATACTTATTCCGTTCAACAATTTGTTTTATCACTCTAATGAAATCCAACAAATAAGGCTGTGTCGAATAACAACACAGCCTTATTTGTTTATCGTTTATCTTTTATTATGATATGACGTTTTCGTTTATGCTTTTGCTATAGCAAATAAACTCGCCTTCGTCGTTGAAGAATGGTTTTGCATATACACCCACAACAGCAACATCTGGGAAACAAGCCTTTAATTGACGCAAAGCTTCTTTATCTTCTATTGTACGCTGCATAGGTACAATTACTACTTTCGATGTTTGAATGTAGTTAATGTAAGCCCAACTCATGTCCTTAGCATTGCGTATACCAACGTGAGTAGGATAACTAAGTTCAATTACTTCATATCCATCAGCCTCAAATTTATCTCTTAACATTTTAGCCAAGACAGGATCGTATTCTGAACAGTTAGTCATTAACACGCGTTTATTGCCAATGTGTCGTACAAGACATTCAATGTGGTCTTCCATTTTGCCATTATTACCAAGCCAAGCTGGTTTTCGTGCTTTGCAAGAATGTGTTGTTGGGTCTTCGATAAGTTCGTGCTTCACATCATAAATATCAAGTACCATGCACAATTTGCTATAAATTGGCATTACGTTGCTGTTGTTTAAAACTTCTGTTGCGAAGTAAACTTTATTAGCATTCAGATGTTCAGAAGATTTTCCCTCTCCTGAAACGTTAGTTACATCCAAGTTCTCCATATAGTATTTGTGTAATAATTTTATTAAATTGTTATAGTAATAGGAATACTGCAAAGGTACAAATATTCCAATAACAAACTAAACTTTTTGCAATTATTTACTGAAAATATGTAGTTTAGGCATCATTTTGTGTAATTTACTGCTGTTCTCAATTCTACACCTTATATATAAGGAGCGTTTAAGTGTGAGAAGATTTTTCGCTACTGATATTTGTTTGTAGCGTTAAAAAGATATAAACAAGAGCAAATAATTTGTATAGTTTCCAGTATTTTCTATACTTTTGCAGAAACCTAATGTGATGAATAAGTATTGGAATGTATGTTTTGGTGAATAAAGTTTCCTATAAACAAACAAAAAGATGAGTTTTATAAGTCCATTAGAACTGTAAATAGAACTGAAATGAGAAGAACAAATCTTGCAAGAATACTTATGGCATGGATGTTATTACTAACATTCACGACAGCACTTGCTATAAAAGATTTTCACTTCCATGATAATAAAGATATTCATGTAGAGCAATTAGCCACCACTCATAATGCTGAGGTACATGCATCTTGCTTTGTTTGTGATTTTACAATGCACAAAGCCAATGCAGTAAAACTATTTAGCTTTGTGCCAAAGGTGGTTTGTACTCTCATTCATAAGCCTCAAGCGTTAGAACCTATTATTGTTTACAGGTCGGTTGAATCGGTAAACGCCCACGCTCCTCCCTTTTTTTCTTAGTTTCTAAATATTTTTAGAACATTTTTTGGCTTGCAACATCTTGTTGTTTGTAAGCTTTGCTGTATTGTTATAGTACCTCTTTGCGTATTATTGAATATGGTTTTAGGCTGTATATCAGTAAAATATCGTATAATAGCATTACTTTTCAATACAGAAAAAAATATTGAACCAATTATTTTATTATTATTTCATAAAGAAGAATATGAAAAAACTCGTCTGCACATTTATGGGCGTAGTGGGATTATATATTTCTATGCCAACAAATAGTTATGCACAACTACAGCAAAATGTTGTTAAGGTAAAGGCAGATACAACAAAACAGAATCCTCATCTTATGGACGGAGTGGAAATTACAACAACACGTAAACTCGTTAGCAACAATGTCATAAGCTCCCAGCTTAATAGTCAAGTCATAGAACGTTCAATGGGACAATCATTGGGTGCGATGTTAGAACGTGTTAGTGGTGTAAGTTCTATTCAAACTGGCAGTACTGTATCGAAACCTGTTATTCATGGCATGTATGGAAATAGAATTTTGCTCGTTAATAATGGAGCAAGACTAACAGGGCAACAATGGGGTGCCGATCATGCACCAGAAGTTGATAAGAATAGTAGTTCAAAAATAGAAGTTGTTAAAGGTGCCGAGGCTGTACGATATGGTTCTGAAGCCCTTGGAGGAATAGTAGTAATGGAACAAGATATGTTGCCTTACGAACAAAAAAGAGTAAGCGGCAAGTTGTCAACTATGTATGGTTCTAACGGTTACCGCTATCAAGTGGTAGGAAATGCTGAAGGTTCTATGCCTTTTCTTCCCTCTTTGGCATGGCGTATACAATCTACTTATGCCAATAGTGGCGACCAACGGGCTGCAAATTATCTGCTGAATAATACAGGAACACGCGAGTTTGATTTCTCAACAGCATTAGGTTATCGCCATAAAAACTTCCGAGTTGAAGGTTATTTCAGTCGTTACGACCTAAAGTTAGGTGTACTTTTTAATGCACAGATGGGTGATGAAGACCTGCTTGTAGAACGAATTAAGATAGGAAGACCAGTTGATATAACACCTTTTACACGCCATATCGACTATCCTTTTCAGCATATTATCCATACCAATGCCACACTAAAGTTGTTCTACGATAGCGAAAAGTATGGTAGGTTCTATTGGTTGGCAGCGTTTCAGAAGGATGATAGAGAGGAAAATCGCATTCGACGTATGAATCTTTCCTATATTCCTGCTGTAAGTATGCATCTTAAAACATTGCAAAACCATTTACGTTGGCGTAAGAATTATGGTTTTTGGGGAAGTGAAATAGGCGCACAACTTATCAATTCAGACCATACTAATCAGCGAGGAACAGGTGTTGTGCCTATTATTCCGAACCATACAGAAACTCAGTTAGGTGCTTATATTTTGCAAAAATACGAAAGAAATAAACTTGGAGCAGAGGCAGGTATTCGTTTCGATTGGCAAGATACAAAAGCTGCAGGTTATGATTGGACAGGCGATTATTATGGCGGGCATCGTACTTTCTCTAATTTTACTTATAGCATAGGTGGTCATTATCACATAACCGATAAGCTAACGCTTACTTCTAACTTAGGTTTAGCGTGGCGAGCACCGCATGTATTTGAATTATATAGTAATGGAAACGAATTAGGTTCGGGACGTTTTGTACGTGGCGATTCAACAATGAATTCAGAAAATAGTTATAAATGGGTTACATCGCTTGATTATCGTAGTACATTTCTTGATGTTCGGCTCGACGCATATTTACAATGGGTAAAGAATTACATATACGATCGTCCGATGAAAGGGCAACATGTAACCGTTATTTCGGGCACTTATCCATTATTCCAATATATGCAAACCGATGCATTTATTAGGGGTATAGACTTAGATTTGCGTGTTCGTCCTCTTGCAGAAATAGAATATCATTTTGTATCGTCAATGATTTGGGCAAACGAACGACACACCAATAACTACTTGCCCTATATTCCTTCGTTCCGTTTTAATCATAGTTTGACCTACACTCCAAACTTCCAGGAAAGTTTTCGCCATGGTTAGAACTCAGACATCGCTTTGTGGCTCGCCAACATCGTTTCGATGCAGCCACCGATCTTATCGATTTTGCGCCAGCATCGTATAGTTTGTTTGGCTTTGAAGCTGGAACAGAGTGGCGAATAGATGCAAATAATGCCCTCTCTCTGTTCATTTCGGCCGACAACCTTTTTAATAAAGAATATAAAGAATATACCAACCGCGCAAGATATTACGCACACGACCTCGGTCGAGATATCCGAATCAATTTGAGTTGGAAGTTCTAAATAAGAAAATAACAAATAAAGATAAAAATAAAATGATGAAAATTAAAAACAGTATTTTACCTATTTTGTTAGGTATGTTCAGCATTGGCTTTTTCTCTGCTTGTACTCCAGAAAAGCCAGAAGATGAAAAAGAGAATAAATTACACGAAGACCCAACTCAGTCTGTCTTCACACTCACCGAAGGTAAATTAACCAACGGAGTAACGTTTGGAAATATGCCACAGGAATCAGACTTTGTTCCAACTGGTAATGTTCAGAAAATTGTTTGGGAGGTAGTGAAAGGCGAAAATTTCAGAACCAGCGATGGAGGACAAACAAAATTTGTTGTAAAAAACATAAAGACCCACCCAGATGTGGTTTATTCTCTCCGCATTGATTACTATAATTCGAAGGGACAACACATGAATAGTCAGTTCTTTGAGAACGAACAAGACCGAATTCACCAACACTTCTTTATGTATTATGTACACGATGGCGCATACAATGTATTGGTAAAAGACAAAACAAAACTACCTTACGAATACACTTATGCTGATACCTACAAAGGAAAATTTATTGGAGCAAGTAATCCTATGGGCTTTTTCGGATTTATACGTTTCTTGGAATCCAATACAAAATTCGATTTGAAGGTAGCACTTATGCATTCTGGCAATTTAACAAAGTTCGGTAACGATGGAAAACCATCTCCTTTCTGGGCGCCTTCTCCATCTCAGCTCAACAAAGCATTATGGGATTTGAGTGTAAAACTACCAATTGAAATAGAGAATTGATAAACTTAAAATAATAATTCATTAAAAAAGAAAATAGCAATGAAAAAGGTATTAAAATCACTGCTCCTCGTAGCAATAAGCACTTTCGTAGCTGCTGGCTTTACAGCATGTAGCAAAGACGAAATAGAACCAAAAGAACAAAATGAAGAAATTGTAGGTCCAAAACCTGCAAAAGTTGTCATCAATGTTTACGAAGGACACTTGCACGGCTATGCAGGTTTCCACGAAAACAAGATGTATTCTGGCGTAAAATATATGGACGCTCCACAAGAATTTGTTTATACAATGCAGAATGGTAAATGGGTTGCCGATGCTAAAAATCCTGCTTATCTTTATGCGATGAGTTATAACGAGATGCAGAATACCGAAGCAGCCACATGCCATGCATTGGATATTAAATATTATGATGCAGCAGGAAACTTAATCAATGGTCAGTTTATAGAAAATGGAAAGAGCGACCATTATCAACATTTCTTTGTAATAAAGAATCAGAAGGCATTTTCAGACTTCGACCAAAAGCTCGATAACCCTACCAATAAAGAATTTATGCGCTACGATTATGTAGATCCAACACCTTGGAATGAAACCATACATAGCGGAAAGGGACGTTACAATGGTCTTCAAGACCCACTCGGCTTTAAAGGAATTATGTCGTTTGGATATTGTCGTCAGAGTTTTGACCTCAACATCATGTTGATGGAGAGTCAAAACAAAAAGCAGGTGAATTTGAAGGAATTAGAATTTAAAAATAATAGTGGAGATGTTGTAGAGAAATATTCTAAAATTGCAGATTGGACACCAACACCGGAGCAACTCAAGAACGAAAAATGGTATCCTACAATTACAATTCCTGTAATGGTCTATATGGATAGAGCTGAATTAGGTGATGGCGAAGAGAACGTAACTTTGGAAATGAAGGAGGACGAAGTACCAACATCATATAAACGACTCATCAACACCCTCAAAGCTTGCTTTAATATGACCTATAAAGAAGCACTTACCGAACTATATTATCGTTTGAATGGTGAACCAGGAAAGCACGATAATAGCGGTTTTTGGTTCTAAATAGCTGTTGTTCATAGTGTGCGAAACTTGTTTCTATCTATGAACAGGAAGGACTCCCCAATAAAACGTGAGTTCGATATAAGAAATCTGTGTAGAAAGTTGAAGACGTATAAAGTTGATAACGTCAAACCAACCACATAGAACTTATATCGAACTCATTTTTTTTATTTAAATGAAGAAATATATCTGATTTTCAGAGCAAAAACACGACTTTTAAAGGGCGATTAAATAACTTATGAGAAAGTACCAATAACAACAAAAATTTTTTTAATTATAAATTCAAAATTTATAATTAAAAACTCAGTGATTTATTATTATAATTTTGAAATTTATAATAATAATTTTTTTCGGACTTCTTATTTCTATTGAAGTCAGGCCATAGACTTAATGGATATTTGGTGGGCTGAAACCTCTTGTTTTTTTAGTAATGTACATTCGATAGGCTGGTTATTCCATACTACTAAATATCCATTAAGCCTAATTTTCAAGATTAGTGTTCTATCTACATTAAGGCATCTATAATTAGCCTTTATCTTTTAAAGAGCAGGCTTTAAGTAAAGGATAGTTTGAAGTCTCTTGAAACTTTATTAGTTTTTGATGAATAGTCTCCATATCCTCAAATCTCTTTATCGGAAGCATATCCTTTATAAAAGGTATTGTCGGACTATCAGGGTACGCTTTCATAAATCGTTTCCACTCATCTTTAGCTTCTTTTTCTATGTCATATTCATACACAGGAGTATTGTCTACACCAAACAAATAGGCAGACTGAAGGAATTTATAGTCATCTTGTAGTCTACAGAATAATTCCTTCTGTGTTGGATATCTCTTTACGTAAGCCTCGTATCGAGCAAGCAGATTACCCAACTCTCGCCACGATATTATGAGGGAAGCATCAGGGGCAATGTTCTCCGCATCCTTTCTCAGGTACCAGTAGTCTTGATAGTACTTAGGCAATTGTTTGACATACTGAGTGTATATTTTGGTTGGTAGGGTCAATTCCACGAGACCCTCTCCTAATTCTTTTATTTCTATCCCTGCTTTCTTATAGAATAACTCCTTCTTTTTGATGGAATCGTGTGGCTCTATTTCATTGCCATCGTCGTCTATTCTAAAACTGTAATAGTTCTCAGTGTAATAGAATTCACGCTCATTGATCTTATTCAACTCTTTTTGCACTTGCGCACTGAAATCATCAAAGATTCTGCAACGCTCTTCTGGTGATGCTCCTGCTATTTTGATGTCAATTATTTGCCGATGGAGCTTAATGCGTTTCAAAGGGTCGGTTGTTTGTGCAAGTACTTGTTTAACGCTATCGAGTTTGGCATTTTGTTTAATACTATCGATATTCGATTCTTGCTTTATGCTGTCGATGTTTTGAACATCTTTATCTGTTTGATTAGAAGGATTGTTTTGACAAGCTGCCAATAAAACAATTCCAGATAAGAATAGATATTTGATTTGTTTCATAAGTTTTACGTATAAAAGTTTTAATACTGATAGAAATTGTTCTCTATCTTCTTTTCTCCATTTGCAAAGATATATAAAAAAAGAGATTAAACATACAAACACTTGAGTTTAATTTCTCTTATATGCTTCTCTGTTGAATACAAGTTTTAGGCGTAAAGAACATTTATCTACTACGCCATGCGTTTGATAGTTGTCTTTTGCAGAAAAAATAAAATCCCTGCCTTAATAAAATAGGGCAGGGATTTTAGTAAAAAGAATATATGAGGTATTATAATGCCTTGATTTTATTATTCAGAAACAGGACGAACGCCTAAGCCGTATGTGCGGGCACTGCTATATAGTGGATATACATCTGCTTGGCTGAAAGCAAAACAACGACCATTATTAAGGTCTTGTGGAATGGCTGTCCAATAGTTTGCACTAACATTGAGACTTACCATATTACCATTTCCGTTTTCACGATAACCTGTAGCAGGGAAATAGATTGTTGCTTTCTTCTCACTATTAGTCCAGAATATATGTCCAGTTTGAGAATTATATGTTGCGGGAACTTCTGTACCATCTACCATTTTAGGCCCTTGGTTCGCACCATTTGAAGTGAAACCTGTGAAGGCATTACTAGCTGGAACTTGGAAGCCTACAGGACTTGGGTCGTAAATGGTCTTAACAACAGCATTATCATTCCCGTTGGTTTCTGTATTATTAACAGACCACAAATTATAAAAATAATAGTATCGTGTTAAATAAGAAGAACCTGGAATAGTGCTGCCACCCTCTGTTACATAGAAATAACCAGGATTTTGAATTATGGCTTGCATATAAATCTGATTTCCTGCATTTTGCTTAAATAGTGTTCCTACAGTAGGATTTGTACTTGGGAAAGGATCTTTACGTCCCCATTGGTAAAGTGTAGTATTACCTCGTCTTTCCGTAATACCAGCATTCTGTGTAATTGTGAAGACTGATACTTGCTTAATACCATTGTTAGCAATAGTTTGTTCAACTTTTACCTTTACTGTTCGTGGTGTTGAATAAGATGTACCAGTCCATTTTGTTGGTTTCCAACCTAATGCTTCGCTTGTGAAGTTATAAACCTTGTTTTGTTTATTGGTAACAGGAATTTTATCAAGTGCATTCTTAGGCGCAAACCAAAGGTGCCATGACCAAACAATAGTATTACCTTTCTTAACAGCTATAACTGCATTACCGCTTTTTATATTTGCCTTTGTTACTTCAAACTTGACAAAAGCATTTCCACTACCATCACGATATATAGGATTAGAAGCTAAATTAACGAGATTTGCTTCGTCAGCCCAAACAATTTGTGCTCCATTTATACCATTATTTGCATTTTTATTTGTTTTCTCAATCCATGGGTTATTAATCTCTTTTCCATCGTGATCTACAAGTTTTGGAAGAATGTTTACTTTCTTTTCTCCATTTACATTAATAAAGCTAGCACTACCTGAAAATTGATAGGCTACGTAATTTTCATTGTTATTCTTGATGGCATTACCATAAACTAAAGGAATCATATAATATCCCGGTGCAGAGATAACATAGCAGTTGGCAGTATTCTGTACTTGTGCTTCACCTGTGCTATTCGATAAGTTGTAAGGTTTTGCTGCCGAACCTAAAGCTTTAGCATCTTGTAATTCTTTATTACGTTTAGCAACAAGGTCTACTATATCTGTTCCTAATGTAGCTGTGCCTTGTTCTGCAGCAGTACCACCATTTCCCGACTCTTTAGTCAAACTCTTTAGCCATGCTGGCTTAGTTGTTGTCCAAGTATTACCATTATCTTCACTATATCCAATAACTTTCCATGCTACTGGTTTCTTTGTGCCATCAGGAGCTTGACGAAAACTTGTAATACCATAGTTTCCTGTACTTGTTGCGTTGTAAGCAACGGCTGCTGGACTATCACTTGTGATAGAGTAAACCCAGCTTGAATTCTTATGACTCAACTTATAGGTACGGGTGGTTCCTTCTTTCCAAGAACCTTTGAGGGGTACAGAAATAGAAGTGTTATCGGTAAAAGTGATTTCGGCAGTAACCTTATTATCGAGTTCCTGCGGAATCATATAAAAGGTGTAGTTGTCGTTCAACTTAGTGATATCTCTTGAATTTTCATTAGGAAATGTACTTCTATCTCTAACAATGCTGTTTGGATTTTCATTTGTCTTGTAATTAAGACCATCGAGAGTTGCATTACCACGAGAAGTATAACCAGTAGATATCCACTTTGCGCCAGTACCATTGTATTGGTTAGAAACTACATACTTGCTTTTTAACAATACATTCTTAAGTGTTATCTGCTTAATTGTTTTGTCGAATGAAAGGTTTTGCCCAACAGCAAAGCGGATAGCTGTCAATGCATGACGGAAATTAAGACTGGTTCTTGGTGCTTGGTTGCGTGTTGCATAATTAACATCACCAGAACAAGCAGTCATAAGATCTACTTGCTTTCTAACATCTGTGTCGATTTCAAATTCTACACTTGGAAAACCATTAGCATCTGGTTTATTGATTTTCATCTTATTCTTGTAAGTGCTAAGCTCTGGATACACAGCAAAGAAACGACCATATCGTTTTTGCCAAGACCAAGGAATCTTAGTATAGAGTTCACCATTCTTTTTTGTCTTTGCATCAATAAACCATTCTTCTTTTATATTTGATGGAGTTGTGCCACGAAGACCAGTAGAAGAGAAGTCGCCAAATGAATTCAAATCGATGATATTTGCACGTGTACTTGCATCAGCTACAACTGGATTAACACCTTCAACGGTTGTTTCAATTAAACAAACATCAAGGTTTCCATTGCTTTGAGCCTCTAATTTTTACCTTCAAGGTCTTTATCAGAAAGTCCAGGAGTTATAGCGCCACGAGTTGCTGCACTATTTTGACCGAGTACTTCTTCTTGTACATTATTTACCTCAAATTGTACAATAGCTTCTTCATCGCCATCACTTAGGTTATTACCTAAGTCATCGTCAGCACAAGAAACCATTGATAATGCAATGCTACCAACAAATAATGCCGATAGTGTATGATAAGAAATCTTTTTCATTATATCTTTTTACCTTTTATTTTTACTTTCTTTGTTTCCAACTATTAGCCAACAAGTTCGTCATCATTATCTCCAACTACAGGTTTAAGCGGTTCTATGGAAATATTTCCTGGGGGATTACCATCTCCGCCAGGTCTCACATTAGGACTTGCTGCTAAAAGAAATTTGTCTTCCATCATATCAAAGACAGCAATGGCTGGTCTAAGATATTTTTGTTTAGTTACGTCTGTATTCATTTTTATTTTTCATTATTAAATAAACCAACAATCAAACTTGCAGGTAGATTGATAAGATAGAAATGAGTCTGTTGTGTAATTATATTTCCACTAACATGACAAAAAAATACCATGTTTTTTTGTTACTCTGATTCTTACAATCTTTATTCTTAATTTCTGTAATTTGATATAATTTTTTTGCAAAGTTATTAAAAATTATTTCAATTATCTTTCTAAGTTCCTTGTTTTAACACTTTTGTGGTGATAAAGGACAAGTTTTTTTGGGCTTTTTAGAGAGGTGTTTTTGAAGTAAGTTGTGGAAAAAAACCATAATAAAATGGATATTTGAATTATTTGCAGCAAAAAAATATTTGAAGTGTTGTGAGATACCTAAAATAGAATAGAGAGCAAGAATATTAAAGGAGAATAGAAACGTATAAGCTTTAAGTCTGAAATGACTTATTGAAGCAAGAAAATGTTTTGGCAGAAAGCCTTACTATTTATTTCTAAAGATGCAGCAATGACTAAGGCAGATGTACAATATTTAGAACATAAAGCAATAGCAGAAGCAAAGGTCTCAAATTCTTTTGTATTGAACGAAAACAAACAGACTCCAAAGGCTCCTAATCTTCCAGAATATCGTAAAGATGATATGGAAGAATTCTTCGAGGACGTAAAGTTTCTCACATCTTTTATTGGTTGTAATATCTTTGACATAGTAAAACCCAAAGAAGAGCATCTCTTCTTCACCAAAAGGCGTGGATGCGATGCAAAAGGCTTCTATCATAGCAAAGGATTTACAGTTCTAAAAGATAGCATTATAACAAACTCATCTGTCCCATCATTCACTTGGAAGGACAAACGTGAGAAAATGTTGAAAGAATATACTCGTCCATATAACGGTAAACAAACATTAACTTCAGATATAACTTTCAATAGTCCGAGCACAGCTGCCGATTTCTGTATAGGGAGTAGCAATAATGGGTGGATTATATGGAAGGATAAAGATGGAAACACATTAAACTCTGTATATAGAAAACAATTAGAGTAACCTTTTTTATCCAAAAAGCAAGAACAGAGCAAATAGTATCTTTGGTGATAGTTTTCAAATCTTCAGGAGTTTTTCTGATAGGGTGAAAATCTCAATCCATTTTTAAGAAAAAGTTCCATGTAGATCTGAGTCTTTTCTGTCTACATATTCCTTACTTCTTCTGCCTGAGTGTCCGTCAGTGAAAGCTCAACCTTTGTCAGAGTAAACTACCAGTCCTTCTTCTCGCATATAAAGTGCTTATATAACTTCAGGAGGAAAGATTTATTGTTTTATAAATCTTCCCTTATCATCAATAGTATATCTATCAACCACATCCTTTTTTAATAACTTTATCTTTTATGTAATTTGTTCTTATACACAGTTATATCAAGATTTTTAGATATGGTAAAGGAATTAGTTTTCCAATCTCTATTATTTTCTCCTATTTGTGAAAATACTGTTACCCCATCTATTACATTCTCATTAACTGATGTTATAAGTCTGTAAATTAGTGACGGAGTATTTTCAAGATAATAACAAACCAAATCAAGCTGATATTTTTTCCCTGTTTTGATGCGATAAAATAGACTCGGTAAAGATTTATCCCATCTGCTTTTATAAGTATATTCCAACTCTTTATTTCCTTCTATACTGGTAGGATGGTATGACATTTCATCTTGTTCCCCCATATCATAAAGTTCCTGTTCTTTCTGAAATTGGTAGAAATCAAAAGGTAATGAGATTTTTTCGATACTCACTTCAGTTTGATTTCCTACAACCACCTCCCTTTCTTTTAAGGAGTCTATAGCATTAATTTCCGCATGAAACTTATCTGCATTATAATGTGTCAATAGCACCATATCTGGTAAGTAAAACACGCCCTTGCATTCCATTAATTTCCAAATAACATCACCATTTTTTTGTTTATAAACTTTTGCGTTTCCCCTTGCATCGTCGTCATAGAAACCATAAAAAGAGAGATAGAGGGTGTCTTTTTTGAAAACACCTTTTATATTATTCACATTTTCTGTGGAACAATCTATTCTATTTCCACTGTTCCATGTACTACAGTAGTAGCCAACAACAGTATCTTGTTTTATTTTTTTCAATACAAGGTGAAAAGTTTGGTTTGTGTCAGACTGTTTTCCATTATATTGGTAATATATCCAGTTTCCCACTAAACTATCTATCGGAGTTCTCCTTGTTGTTTTCAATTCTGTTTTGGCTGTACAAGCACAGATAAAGAGGCTTACTGCCATTGATAATATAATTTTCTTCATTGTTATATGTTGCAAACAGTCATCAATCTTATTTGAACGTGAATTCGATATAAGAAAGTTGTTTTAAAAGTTGTAGGAGTGGAATATTTTTTGTACCTTCACATTTGTAAACCAAAGAGTTACAAATAAATACCCACTCCTGTGACTGATACAAATTTAATAGAAATATTCTGTATATTCGACGATTTTTGCAAGTATTTTACTCCTGAGTTGAAAAAACAGGCTTAATGGTCAAATGTACTCCTGAAAGGGGGCAAAAATGCTCTCTTTTTCATTTAATGGTCAAATGTACTCCTATAATAGTTGAACTCCCTAGTGTTTATCGGGGTTGTAAGTCCTTAATATGTTTCCAATAAGCAGTTCTCGCTTCTCTTTCGAAAGTCCACGATGAAGACGCAATCTCATCTTCAATACAGAGTTAAGAGACTCAATAGCATTGTTAGTGCGTGGAACTTGATCGGCAGGGAATTTCTCAAAGGTAAATAGTGCATTTAGATTGCGTTTTAAACTATAAATAGCACTTCTCGTTCTTTTATGAGTGAAGTGACGTATGCAAAGAAAATTAACATGAGACCAAGAAAGAAATTAGAATTTAAAACACCAAATGAGTGTTTTTACGAACTAATTAAGTAAATTTGCACTTGCTTGTTGAATTCACACATCTTATTAGTTCGAGAAGTGTTGAAAAACTTGTTAAAAACAATTCTATGCCAAAGAAATATAGAAATGGTATAACTAAGCAAGAGGCAAACGATTTATTCATATCTGACCTTAGTGTAACAGAAGAGGGGGTTAAGAAAGCGAGTGAAAGTCCCTTTATTCCAATGTGAATTTGATGTCTTGGTTAGCTTGTTGTATAATGCAGGAGTAGATCTTAAAGCACCCAAGTTGTTCACACACTTGGAGAACAAAGAATACCAAGCAGCAGAGGTGTTCAAGGATATCATCAATAGAGGAACGGCATCAGAAAAAGGTTTAAGAAACAGAAGACTTAAAGAAGTTGACATCTTTAACAACAGCAACTACATAAACAATTAGATATGAGGTGTGTTATTATTTTACTTTTATCAGCTCTATGTGCGTGTAAAGCGCCTTCAAAGGAAGTGTATGTATCTGAGCAAAGAGAAATTTATTCAGAACAAGAAGTGAAGTCTTCTTGTGTAGGAAAACGTATTAACTGGCAATTTATATCATTAGATAATATATATAATTCAGACTCACAAGCAGCTTCCTCCTTATTAACGAGACTCTCAGTTCCTCCAAAAGTAGAGACAAACAAGGACACGCTTATTATTAATGGAAAACAAAAGATTCTTTAGCCAACATAAAGAGCTACCCAAATCCTATTTTATGTATGATACCCGATATTACATAAAAGATTTACATAACTATTTCATTAAAAGCCAATAAAGAGTTTTCATTAAATATTAAAGATTCAATACCATATTTACAAATAGAAAGATATTTGGATGAAGAGAATGGTGCTTTTGATTGGGAGGATTATACTTTATGGCAAACAATACCTTGTAATGGAAAAGATCTGTTCTTGATATATAAAAAAGAATTTGTCTTACATTATAAGAATCCCCAAAGTGGATTTTATTCCAATACGGAGGATATGCACAATAAATCCCTTAGAGCAATTACGAATAAGAGTCTCTTGGTGAAGAGTAACGAAACATTGCCATACGATAAGCGTATTGACATAAAGACAGTAAAATACAATTTGATAGAAAGTAAGTACCTGAAAGGTGTTTCTGAATTTCTTTGTGATACAGGGAACAAACTCAGGTACCTACCGTTGCCCAATAAAGGCGATATATATTTGATTTTGGTTCCAATGGATTGTGGGGATTTTGACTATCGATTTTATTTACTATCTATCAAGAATAATACCATCATATCAAACCTCTATGTTGAAGGAATTTGGTTTGAACCAGACAGTGATGAGTCTAAGGAGATTACATCCTTTAGAATTGACAAAAAAACTTTTTCTATTAAGGTTAAAACTACATTTATAGATTCTTCTCAGAAAGTTAAAACTTATATAATTAGGGATGACGGTAAAATTATCGAAAAAAATAGAATAACCACCAATAGGAATACTCTCTAATTTCATTAAAATAATAAATTCGTAGGAAATAGAATATAATATAATAGACTGTATGTTGTCAAATAAAAGTGCACAAGTGCGAGTATAGTTACTTTATTTGATATTACGAGACCTCTGCAAAAGTCTTTTTACACCCAAAAGCTGTACGTTGTCAAACAAAAGTGCACAACTGCAAATGTAGTTATTTACTCTGATATTTCATTGTTTTATTATCAAAAATTCTTTTTTTGATTGAATTTTGCTTTATTATTTCTCTTATCTTTTTGATTTTCTCCCCTTGCCCTAAATAGTCGTTCCTTAAAAACTATATTTCAGCATAAAGTTTGTATTGACAAGCTCTATGCTGATTCTTTTTATAAAGTACAAAAGAACTCTCATAGCTCTTTTGAAGTTATATGCTGCGGCAGCTAATAATACATTGATAGCATCTCCTTTCACACCTTTATAAAAGTTGCGAGATAATCGGTGGTCTGCTTTAAGATGTCCTATTGTTGGCTCTATACCAGCTCGTTTACAAAATAGTTTGTGTTTCTTTCTCTTTTGGTAGTAGCTGTCTTTAGCTTTAGGAGTGTTTGGGATGAGTATCTTTGTCTGTCCAATCTGCTTTATACCTCTATACCCTCTATCTCCTGCTAACTTATCAACCTTCCTTCCTGTCATTCTTTGGGTTTGTTCTAACGTCTTTTCGATAGTATGCCCATCATATTCATTCCTAAAAGAACATGCACCAATAATAAGTCCTGACCATGAGCGAAGAATAGATACTTTATTGCCAAACTCATATTGCTTATGTTCCTTACCCTTGCTGACGCAAACTACATCTGGTTCGTGCAGAGAATATACTTTGTTCTTTGACTTCCTATTCTGAGAAAGAACTCTGTAATATAGCTCAAACATCTTCTCATATCCTTTCCTTCTCCCAAGATTACGCTCTAGCTCTCTTACCAATCTTCCTGCTATGGTCTTGAGTTGCCTATCTGCCTTAAGAGCTTTCTTACGATTCTTGGGATGATTACGAAAACGTTGGGAACGGTAAATGCCTTTCAAGGTACGCGTATAACTTTGTCGTAGAGGAAGACAATTGTCATGAACGATCTTCAGAACGTTTTTGATTATCTTTTTATGCAACTTCGCATCTGTAGGATAGGTTATATTCTTCTCCTGAACGGTAGAATCAATGAAAGCCGTATCAAAATGATCTTCGTTATCATGGTCGGTATTAACGCGGATGCTCTCGGCTAATATTAACTCCATACCTTTTTCACCTATACGATTTCTGAAGTGAACTAACTCGGAAGCGTCACAGGGTTGTTTTGGCATAAATTCAAGTCCACCACAGAAATATTGGTAGTAAGCATTCTCGCTCCATTGAGAAACTACCATTTCATCTGACACATTACGCAAATGTTTTAAAAATTAAAAAGACCACACATCAAGCGAATAGGATGAGCAGGGCGACCATTAGTGCTGCAATACAAAGGAGAAAAAAGCATTTTCAAAACATTCCCAATTAATCTTATTACTAAGTTGGAAAAGGGGATGTTCATGGCTAAGCATGTCCTCTAAAGAAGAGAACATAGAGAGCTGTTTAGATGTACGTTTAGCTATAAATATCTGCAAGATTTATAATGTAAAGGTACAAAAACTTGCAGATATAAGCAAATAATTTACAGGATAATATACTATGAATCAGAGAATTATTAGGTTTTTAAGGGAGGACTAAATATACGTCTTTGGGTGTAAGATTATCTAACGATTCATGAAACCTTCTCTCATTATAATATTTCACCCACCCATCGATAGCATTTTCCAATTCAGAGGGACAATAATAATGATTTAGCTTAATTACATTTTTCATTGATCTGTGATATCGTTCTATCTTTCCCTGCGTCTGAGGATGCAAGGGTTTGCCATGAATATGCTTGATATTATATTCCTTACAGAGATACTCCTTGAGAGAGGAAGCAATATAACATGGGCCATTATCTGATAACAGACAAGGAGGATTCTGGAATGTAACTCCTGCCTTCTCAATTGCTTTATCTATTGTTCTGGATACATCATCAGAAGTCATACTCGAACATAACTCCCAATGGATAATATACCTGCTGTAGTCATCAATTACAGTAGAGAGATAATACCAGCCCCAACCCTTGACTTTGAAATAGGTAAAATCAGTCTGCCACATCTCATTGGCAAATTTAGTCTTATGATGGAATTCATCAGCTGCAAAGATAAAATCATGCTCCATACGTTCTAATAGCCCTCTTTCGTGTAATATACGATAAAAGCTTGACTCTGAAACAAATATTTGACTCTCTTCCAATAAAAGAACTGACAATTCCCTGGGGGTGAGCTTTGGATGCTCTAAAGAAAGTTCAACCACTATTTGTCGAATATTATCAGGTATGCGGTTCCACGTTGTCGGTGCTCTACAATGTGTTGCTCTGAGAGCATTCAAACCTCCTATAGCATATTTCTTATACCAATTATAAAAGGTACGCCTTGGGATTCCTAAACGCTTAAGTGCCTGAACAATACTTAACTATGAACGCTTTATTGTTAGAATGATGCTCTCTTTCTCTTCCGCACTATAACGTATATACGATTCATGCATAGGGCTTATTCGATGAGTTTCAAGCTTTTTTTTACAACATCATATCTAACTACCAAATCGGCAAGGGCTTCTTTTAAGCGAATGTTTTCCTGACGAAGTTCCTTTACCTCGTCGCTTGTTGCTTCACGAATGGTATCACCATCGAGGCGAGCTTTGCCTGCCTCGATAAAATCCTTATTCCATTTGTAGTAAGTGCTATCTGATATACCATATTTACGGCAGAGCTCGGCAATACTATGTTCGCCACGGATTCCTTCCATCACAATCAAAACTTTTTGTTCTGAAGTGAAAATACGTTTCGTATTGCGACGAATATCCTTTAATAAGGATTCCGAAGAACTTTGATTAGGACTTACTGAAAAATTCTTTTTTGTTGTCATAGTGCAAATATACTTTTTTATTAATAATTATAACTAAAACACCAAACTTAATTGGAGGTCAAGTTGTGCACTTTTGTTTGACAACGTACAACCCAAAAGCTACTATTTATAATCAATGAGTTATATTTATGATTTTGCCATCTACATCTATATGAGGTTTTGCAGAGGTCTCTATACCTGATTTCCAAAGGGATAATTTTTTGTATTTGTAGCAGATAAAGGAAATTTCAGATGGAAGAATCTGTAAAGGAAAGAAACACTCGCAAGTTCAACATAGAACTGCAATCCCAAGTGTAGGTTTAGCTTAATAATCTATACCAGGGCTCCCATTGCAAGTTCCAAAACGAAGTGCAATAAAAGAGGGCTTAATGGTCAAATGTACTCCTGAAAGGGGACAAAAATGCTCTCTTTTTCATTTAATGGTCAAATGTACTCCTATAATAGTTGAACTCCCTAGTGTTTTTCGGGGTTGTAAGCCCCTACTATGTTTCCAATAAGCAGTTCTCGCTTCTCTTTCGAAAGTCCACGATGAAGACGCAATCTCATCTTCAATACAGAGTTAAGAGACTCAATAGCATTGTTAGTGCGTGGAACTTGATCGGCAGGGAATTTCTCAAAGGTAAATAGTGCATTTAGATTGCGTTTTAAACTATAAATAGCACTTCTCGTTCTTCTATGAGTGAAGTGACATTTGCCATCTTCACCATAAGACTTCTCTTGCAAAAAATCTTTCCACTTTTGCTCCCATTTTTCAAGAGATGTCTCAAAGTCTAGACGACTGGATTGTGTAAGTTGATGCGCCATGCCTTGAGTTCTTTGGCCGCAGGTAAGCGAGGATTAGTGGTGAGCAAATGTCTTATTCGCTGAAGCTGATGAAACTGACAATACTGATAAGGTATCTCAGGAAATGCTTCCTTAATACCTGATAATGCGTCACTTACAATGGCTCTGATTGTAAATCCTTGATCTTGGAGACAGGAAATTCCAGCTTGATAATCAGAAATTCTCTCCTTACCACGTAAGAAGCGATAATGCAAGACTTTGTGTGTTGTTGCATCCATAAAAATGACTACTCCAAAGTTTCGCCCCCAATAGGTGGCATCCATTTGTAGCGTTATAGCAATGGGATGAATTCTGCAAGAAACATCCTGATTTTGGGGTACGTTTTTGAGATATCGTTGTAGGGTAGAAACTGAAATACCATATTTTTGATCTGTTTCAAGCAATGTATGGCGCCCTTGTAAATAGAACTCAACAATGGCTGCCTTATTAGGCTTTTCACGACCACTAAAATAGCATTGACAACTCTTGCAATACCAATACGAGGAACCACGTTTAACTCCTTTGCGGATTACATCATGAGAACCGCATTTCTGGCACTTTTTTTATGATGATTTTCCATTATAGCATTATAAACACCTGCAAAGGTATGAAAAAGAGAGCATTATGCCCCCTTTCAGGAGTACATTTGACCATTAAGCCAATTTTTTTTGTTATCTTATTCTTGCTAATAAGAGTCCATTCACTTCCATTTCTATTTTTGAGAATGGCTATCATATATTGATTCTGTTTGAAGTATCCGATATAATTGGGTTTATAGCTTACTTTAATGGTGAAAAAAATGGTATTAAAAAAGAGGGTGTGTCAAAATTGATACATCCTCTTTTTTATGCACAAAGCCCCGACTTTCTCAAGCCAGGGCTTTGCTATTTCCTAAAGTTTTTGTACCTTTAGGCATTAAAAAAATCTCATTATGACAAAGATACACTTTCGTTCTTACATACACAAGAAAATGATTCTTTTTCCTCAAAGAATCGATAAGGATATCGCAGAAGACGACCCTGTTCGTCTTTTAGACGCCTTGGTGGATAATCTTATGTTGGATAATGTCTACAAGCTTTATAAGCCCAGTGGTCGCAAGCCTTATCATCCACAAATGATGCTCAAGGTGATTCTTTACGCCTATATGAATAATATCTATTCCTGCCGTCGCATAGAGTCGCTTCTCAAGCTGTGACATTCATTTCATCTATCTGGCAGGATATGAGCAGCCTGACTTTATTACCATCAATCGTTTTCGTAATCGTGTGAAAAAGGAAATCAACAATATCTTTACACAAGTCGTATTAGTACTTGCAGCCAAAGGTTTGATAAGTCTTGACGTTGAATATATTGACGGCACAAAGATAGAATCGAAAGCCAACAAGTATACCTTCGTTTGGAAGAGAACCGTGGAAAAGAACCGCGCCAAGTTGCAGGAACAAATACGCACACTCTTGCTTCAGGTTGATGATGTCATAGCGCAGGACAATGCCGCTAAGAGAGAAGGTGTCGAGTTTACTGCAGCTCTGCTCAATGAGATATCCGAGGAATTGAACAAGTCTTTGGAATCAGTCCCTGAGCCTAAGACAAAAGAAGAGAAGCAGGCTGTTAGAACCAAGAAAAAACAGCTTAAAGAGCTAGAGAAGAAACGTACAAACTCCAGGAGTATGACTGGCACCTTGAGGTTATGGGAGAGAGAAACTCCTACAGCAAGACCGATCCTGATGCCACGTTTATGCACATGAAGGAGGATGCTATGCGCAACGGACAGACTAAGCCTGGATATAATCTGCAGATAGCAACTGAGAACCAGTTTATCACCGACTTTGCACTCTATGCTAACCGTACCGATACACTCACACTTTCTTCTTTCTTGGAGTCTTTCAAATCACGCTATCATCGTTATGCCAAGACAGTCGTAGCCGATTCAGGGTATGGCTCCGAGGAGAACTATCTGTTCATGGACGTACATAATATGGAAGCCTATGTGAAGTATAACTACTTCCATAAAGAGCAGCGTCCACGTTACACACCTAACCCATTCAGTCCCGCAAGCCTTTTATTATAATAAGGAACAGGATTTCTACGTCTGCCCTATGGGGACAGCATATGAAGCGTATAGGTATGAAGCGTTCCCCTAACCTCTAACGGATTCGTTACTTACAGCGTACGTTATCAGGCAGAACGCTGTGATGGTTGTCCGTTGAGAGGCTCATGTTTTAAGGCAAGAGGGAACAGAATTATAGAAGTAAAACCATCAACTACAGCACTATAAACAAAAAGGCACGGGAACTACTGACCTCGGAAGAAGGCATCAAGCATCGAGGACGAAGGTGCATAGAACCTGAAGCTGTTTTTGGACAAACAAAAATATAATAAAAGCCTATAAGAGGTTTAGGTATTTTTGGAAAAGACAAGGTCAATATGGACTTTGCCTTCTTTGCTATTGCCTTTTAACATAGGGAAAAATGTGTAGAAAAAAACCAATCTCAAGGAACTAAAAAGACATTATGGAGGTACTTTTTAGGCACCTTCAGATGCTCTATACAAGTTTATATAGGCTATTTAAAAGCCCTATAAATCATTTTTATATGAAATTAGCAGCATAGCTGCAGTAAATAACGAATTATGTGGTAGATACAGGTAAAGGAAGAATAAAAAGAGGATGTATCAATTTTGACACACCCTCTTTTTATTTTTATTGTCTTAAAAATTTGAGAGATGAAACTTCACAGTTTCGTACTTGTTTTATTAGAAAATGATTTGTTTTATAGAGAAAGCATTAAAATGATATTCTTTTCAATTGTAATCTATATCGGTGATTGTGCTAACCTTTTGGGTTGAATCAATCTTTGTAGAGTCTACCTTTGCCACTGCAGGACCTTTAGGTGTCTTATTTGTATTCGACATTTCTACGGGTTGTTGAGTAGTAGGCTCAGCATTATTTAATGTTTCTTGCAAAGCATTTTGCAATGTTAGCAGAATAGCTACAACCGCTGCTGCCTTGAAAAGAGGCATTAACCGCTGGCGCATAGTGATAACACGAGCCTTTACAGGTTGATCCTCATTCACCTTTTCAAGAATCTTTTGGTCAAAGTCATCACCCAGAATGTCGGCTGCCTTTTGTTCCTGTTCGTAAACAAACAAGTCTTTATAAGGCTGCAAATTGGCAGGAACTTCTCCTTGAGAGAAGAACAAACGAAGTATCTCTTCCTCTTGGAGAGATGTTTCGCAGCGCCAATAACGCTCCATTAACTGTTCAATGTACTTATAATCCATATTCTTCTATTTTCTGAAATCTTTGTTTTACCGCTTGACGAGCACGGAAAATATTTATTTTTACTTGTTCTTCCGTAATGCCTAAGATGTCCGCAATTTCTTTGTATTGTTTGCCTTCAAAGTCGCGCAGTTGTATGCAGGAACGCTGTTTTTCGGGCAGAGAGTTTATAATTTCCTTTACTACACGCAATCGATCCTGGGTTATCAATTGGTCTTGCGGAGTGGAAGTGTGAGCAGAGTCAAACTTTTGCTCCTCTAAAGAGTCATTTTGATTATCTCGTTTCTTCAGCCTATCAAGCGAAATATTTCTACATACTCGCAAACTATAGGCTTCTATGGAATCGATACTGCTCCATTCGTAGCGTTTGTCCCAAACTTTTATCATTGTGTCTTGTACTATGTCCTCTGCTTCTTCCCTATTTAGGGTAATGCGGAGGGCAAGCCTGAAGAGCTGATTCTTCAGTGGTAACACGTCATTTCGGAAACTCACTTTTTCCATACTCTCTGTTTGTAAGACGAATTAGTAGGCTTGGAAGTTACAAGATAAGTACAAAAAAGTTGCACTTTAACCTTTGTTAAGAACCTGAATACAATTCCTTATAGGGAAAAACTATAATTGTTAGCTTGTGCCGATGCACCCTATTTGGAGTTTTTTACTCCAAATAGGTGTAGCCATAGAGGCCACTGCGGTAGTTGTTGAGGAATTCTTTTCCCTCTTCGAGCGATATTTTTCCTTGTTTTACGCTCTTTGTTACCCATATTTCAAGCTGGCGTACCAATTTCTTAGGGTTGTATTGAACATATTCGAGCACCTCTTCTACAGTTTCACCATCGATAATTTGATCGATGTGATAGCTGCCATCTTTCACAGAAAGGTGTACTGCGTTAGTATCACCAAATAGGTTATGTAGGTCACCGAGTATTTCCTGGTAAGCACCAACGAGGAAACGCCAAGATAATAAGGCTCATTACGACGTAACGAATGTATAGGTAGTACGTGACTAGTACGTCCTCCTGTTACGAAATTGGAGATTTTACCATCGCTATCGCAAGTAATGTCTTGCAAAGTAGCCTTTCTTGTTGGACGTTCATTCAATCTTTGGATTGGCATAACGGGGAATAGCTGGTCGATAGCCCAACTATCAGGAAGCGATTGGAAGAGTGAGAAGTTGCAAAAATACTTATCTGCAAGCAATTTGTCTAAGTTTCGCAACTCGTCAGGTACGTGTTTCATTCCTTTAGCCAGTGTATTTATCTCGTGACAGACGCTCCAATACATTGCTTCTATTTCCGCTCGGGTCTTCAAATCCACTAAACCATGTGAGAAAAGCTCTAAAGACTCTTCTCGTATCTGCTCTGCATCGTGCCAATCTTCGAGCATATTGCGTGAATTTATATTGTCCCAGATCTTGTAAAGTTCCCTTACAAGCTGGTGGTCGGTATCCTTTGCTTCGAATTCTTCAGACATTTCAGGAAGCGAAGCAGTCTCCAAAACGTTTATAACAAGGATAGAATGGTGTGCTGCAACGTTACGACCACTTTCAGTAATGATGTTAGGATGTGGTATTCCATGCTTGTTTGCAGCGTCTACGAAGGTACTTACACAATCGTTAACGTACTCTTGAATACTATAATTGACTGAACTTTCACTGCTAGATGAGCGAGTTCCATCGTAATCGACACCCAAACCACCGCCACAATCTACGAAATCAACATTATATCCCATCTTTTTAAGGTTGACATAGTATTGCGCAGCCTCAGTAAGAGCAGTTTGGATACGGCGTATTTTCGTAATTTGTGAACCAATATGAAAGTGTATAAGGCGCAAACAATCGTGCATTCCTTTTTCGTCAAGCTTATCAAGAGCCTGCAAAAGTTCCGATGCAGTGAGACCAAACTTTGATGCATCTCCACCACTTTCAGCCCATTTGCCAGAACCAGAAGTCGCTAACTTAATACGAATACCAATATTTGGCATTACATTGAGCTTTTTAGCAGCTTTTGCAATAATATCTATTTCGTTCAGTTTCTCTACTACAATGAAGATACGCTTGCCCATTTTCTGAGCCAAGAGTGCCAATTCTATATAGCTTTGGTCCTTGTAGCCATTGCAAATAATGGGTGAATCGCTTTGGCATTGCACCGCAATCACAGCGTGTAACTCTGGTTTTGAACCAGCTTCCAAGCCAAGATTAAACTTCCGACCGTGTGAAATAATCTCATCAACAACCGGTTGCATTTGGTTTACCTTAATAGGATAGATGATGAAATTTTCTCCTTCATACTTGTATTCCTTCCTTGCTAAGTCAAAACAAGACGATGTTTTCTCGATACGATTGTCGAGAATATCGGGGAAACGAAGCAAAACTGGAGGTGTAACATCACGTAATACCAACTCGTCCATTATCTCGCACAAGTCCAATTGAGTATTATCCTTGCACGGAGTAACGTAAACGTGTCCAGCTTCGTTGACACCAAAGTAAGAAGTACCCCAACCATTTATGTTGTAAAGCTCCTTCGAATCTTCAATAGTCCATTTCTTCATAACCTATTTTATTGTGTTTTGAGAGCGCTTATCCTACTATGACGCAGTTGAAGTTGACTCTCAGTAATGAAATCGTATTGTTGTTTTTATAATTATTTTTTATATCTCTGTTAAGCTTTTTTGCTTATTCCTATTGTTTCAATAAGCTGTTCTGCCATTGTAAAAATCTTTTCACGACTATCCATCAGAGGCACTTCGATTATGTGTTTTGCCTTCATGTAGAAAGCATTTCGCTTGCTTACTTGCTCGTCTACAAAGGATTTAACCTCTTCAGGCGACTTACCTTGCAACAGTGGTCGAACGTTTTTGCTCATATCAAGATGCTTGCAAATGATGTCGGTAGTAGCATTTAGATATACCGTTTCGCCCTGTTGGTTTAGATATTCCATATTATCGAAGAAACAAGGAGTACCTCCTCCGCAAGAAATAATGACGTTTTCAAACTCTGCAACCTCGTGTAGCATATTGCATTCTATGGTTCTGAAACCTTCTTCGCCCCTCTGTTCGAATATCTGAGCAATGCTTTTGCGCATCCGCGTCTCTATATACCAATCTAAATCATAGAACGAGAAACCCAAATCTTAGACAATGCCCTTCCTAGCGTGGTCTTCCCAGCGCCCATATAGCCTATAATGATAATGCGTTTCGGGTTGTTTTGTAGGTTCTCCGTCATTCTTTATCTTTCTGCCTTCCCATATAAAGGAAAGGCAGTAGTTTGTTTTGATTATTTACGTCCGCGCCTTGCTTTGGGTTCTGGTGCGTTCTTTATGATGTTCTGGCACTCCTCATAAGTTAGTTCGGAAGCCTTTTCATGCATTGCTTTAGGGATACGGAAGTTCTTTCCATCGTACGCAATGTATGGACCATAGCGTCCGTTCATTACTTCCAACTTCGGATCTTCATCGAATTTCTTTAGATGTCGCTGCTCATCTTGTAAACGTTTAGTCTCTATTAGCTTTATTGCTGTGTCGAGCGAAACCGTCAATGGGTCTTCTTCTTTAGGCAAAGAAACATACTTTTTGTTGTGCATTATATAAGGTCCGAAGCGTCCTGCGCCAATGACAACGTCTGTTCCTTCGAACTTACCAAGCATGCGTGGAAGCTTAAATAGCTCCAATGCATCTTCGAGTGTGAGTGTTTCCATACTCTTGTCGGTTGGAATTTGCGCAAACGAGGCTTATCGGTATCGTCAGCAGTACCAATTTGTACCACAGGACCAAAGCGTCCAATCTTTACAAATACAGGTTTGCCAGTCTTAGGGTCGCTACCTAACTCACGTTCACCAGCCTTATGCTCCGAACGTGCATTCATTACGGCATCTACTTCAGGCTCAAACCGCTTGTAGAAATCCTTCATTGCAGCATTCCAAGTAGCCTTTCCCTCTGATATTTTATCGAACTCCTGTTCCACTTTTGCGGTGAAATTGTAGTCCATAATGTCTGGGAAATTCTCCATAAGGAAGTCGTTTACCACGATTCCAATATCGGTTGGGATAAGCTTTCCTTTGTCGGCACCCACCATTTCCTTCTTGTTTTTAGAAGTAATTTTAAGTGCTTGTAAGGTGTCTACCACATATATGCGTTCTTCCCCCTTCTTATCTCCCTTCTGAACGTACTCACGTTGCTGAATTGTTGAGATCGTTGGAGCGTATGTTGATGGGCGTCCGATACCCAATTCTTCAAGTTTATGCACCAAGCTTGCTTCTGTATAGCGACTTGGTCCCATAGAATAGCGTTCGGTAGAAACAATGCTACGGCGTTCCAATATTTGGCCTTCGCTCATCGTTGGTAGTGCGTGAGATGTGTCTTCGTTCTCGTTTTCGTCGTCAGTAGACTCACGATAAACTTTCAAAAAGCCGTCGAAAGCGATGACTTCGCCTGTAGCAACGAACTGAAGCTTGTTTGATTCGTTCCCTTCAGCGTTGAGAATGCCGATGGAAACGGTTGTTTTATCTATTTTAGCATCTGCCATTTGCGATGCTATCGTGCGTTTCCAAATAAGGTCGTAAAGGCGCTTTTCCTGGCTTGTTCCATCAATACTGCTTGCGCTCATATCGGTTGGACGAATAGCTTCGTGGGCTTCTTGCGCACCTTTGCTGTTGGTATGATACTTGCGAGTCTTGCTATATTCAACGCCGTAGAGGTTGTCTATCTCTGTTTTTGCAGTACTAATAGCAAGATTTGAAAGGTTTACGCTGTCCGTACGCATGTAAGTGATGCGTCCAGCTTCGTACAATCGTTGTGCCACCATCATGGTCTGACTTACTGTAAATCCCAGTTTGCGAGCTGCTTCCTGTTGCAAAGTAGATGTTGTAAAAGGTGGAGCAGGGGTTCGCTTCAATGGTTTTTTAGTGATAGAAGATATCTGGAACGATGAATTTTTGCACTCTTCGAGGAATGATAAAGCCTCTTCGTGTGTTGCAAAGCGCTTGTTTAGTTCAGCTTTTACTTCATTTTTCGTTCCGTCTTCGCTTGTTGCAGCAAAGATGGCGTTCACTCTATAATATGGTTCAGACTTAAACGCTTGTATTTCGCGCTCTCGTTCTACTATCAATCTTACCGCAACGCTCTGCACACGGCCTGCGCTTAGTGCAGGTTTTACCTTGCGCCACAATACAGGAGATAGGCGGAAGCCCACCAAGCGGTCTAACACACGGCGTGCCTGCTGTGCATTTACAAGGTTCATGTCTAAGCGACGTGGGTTCTCAATGGCTGCAAGAATGGCTGATTTCGTAATTTCGTGGAACACGATGCGGCTCGTTTTCTCTTCGTCAAGGCCTAAAACTTCGCAAAGGTGCCAGCTTATGGCTTCTCCTTCGCGGTCTTCATCGGAAGCTAACCAAACCTTTTTAGCGGCTTTAGCGTTCTTTTTTAGTTCTGCAACAACCTTCTTTTTCTCTTCAGGAATCTCATAGTTGGCCTCTAAAGTATCAAGGTCTACACTCAATTCCTTCTTTTTCAAATCACGAATATGTCCATATGACGACATAACCTTAAAGTCTTCGCCTAAGAACTTCTCTATTGTCTTTGCCTTTGCAGGGCTTTCTACTATAACTAAGTTTTCTTGCATATCAGCATTAGTAACATTATTCAAGGACGCAAAATTAAGCAAAGTTTTTACATACACCTTATATATAGGGACTATTTTTTGTTTTTTTAAGACTACCATTCCTAAAAGAGTAGTACAGAACAGCGATGCTTACTAAGAGTTTGCTATGGAAAACTGTTTTCATTTTAGCACTTTGGGTATACGCAAACATAACTATAACCTGAGTTCGGTATAAGAAATTCTTCAAAAAAAGTTGTAGGAGTGGAATATTTTTTTCGTATCTTTATAGTTGATAATCAGAGTATTAACGAAAAAAATCCACTCCTATGAATAGTACAAATTTAATAGAAATATTCTGTATTCTTGATGAATTCTGCAAGTTTTTTTGCTCCTCAACTCAAAAAACGTCTGTTAGACGAGTCTAGTAAGCATCGCCGAAACCGTCCGTGTGTAATGAGCGATAGTGAAATAATGACTATCCTCATCATGTATCATCAGTCTCATTACATAGATCTTAAAACGTTCTATCTTCATGAGATTTGTGAACATCATCGTTCCGAATTTCCCCATACACTATCCTATAACCGATTTGTCGAGCGTCAGCAAAAGGTAAATATGCTCTTGTTGATATTTCTACAGACATGTGCCCTAGGCAAATGCACAGGCATTTCAATTATAGACTCTACTCCTCTGCGCAGTTGCCACATCAAGCGTATGTACAAGCATAAGACTATGAAAGGCTGGGCTGCCAAGGGCAAGTGTACTATGGGTTGGTTCTATGGATTCAAGCTACATCTTATCATCAATGACAAAGGAGAGATTATACAGTGGATGCTCACACCTGGCAACACTGATGACAGATACCCATTGAAGGACAAACACTTCACAGAAAAGCTCTTTGGCAAGCTGTATGCGGACAAAGGGTACATTTCACAAAGTCTATTTGAGGAGCTATTTATTGATGATATACATCTGATAACAAAGCTACGAAGGAATATGAAAAATTCTATGATGCTATTGCAGGATAGAATTAGACTACGAAAAAGGGCTACTATAGAAACGGTCAATGACGAACTCAAGAATGTATGCCACATAGAGCATACAAGACACAGAAGCATTGACAACTTTGTAGCCAATCTTATTGCAGCAATTATTGCTTATAATCTTATGCCAAAAAAGCCAACTATGAATATTGAAATCATTGACAAAAGCAGGCTAATTGCATAAAGCTTATACCGAACTCAGGTTAACTATAATTTTGTAAAGATAATCTCGTTAAAAAGTGATGGTTACACTTTGACGTTGCAAAAGCGGCTGTTTTGCAACGCAAAAGAGCCTGTTTTATCGTGCAAAACAGGCTCTTTTGGAATGCAAAACAATGGGTGTTGTAAGGTCTTAATAATGAGTTTGTTATGCGATAATAGTAGGTTTGAAAAATATTTACACTTTTATCATGGCTTTTGTGCCTACGAAATAGGGGTATAGATATGCCTGCACCCCTTTTTATCGTAGCTTTATGGAATTTTTAGAGCGATAGTATTATTTCGCAATACTTTTTATTTCTTCCAACGTAACACGCCCTAACAGGTTCACAATCGTTATTTCGTCGTGTTCAACCATGAGTAATACATATTCGTTTTTGCCGTTCTGATATTTCTTTTCGTATATGGTTACATCTTCACCATTACTCTTTGTTTTCATAACAACGGCATATTTAGCCTGATTGTAATAGGATAAAGCAGCGTTTTTAATGTTGCCGATGAGAGAAGGACGCTCGCATTCTAACACTTGGATATGGTCTAAGCGTTTTGCAATGCGGCTAATATCTTTGTCGCCTGCCTGTACGTTGCCCATCATTTTCAGCATTGATGCCGAGATATACACTGTGGTTACTCCGTCTTTATCGTCGAATTTATCGAAGAAAACCTTCTGTGCGAAAGTGCAATTGAATGTAAAACCGAATAGTAAAAGTAGTAATATCTTCTTCATTTTTATTTGTTTGTTGATAGATTTGTTGCGTTATTGATTGTTTTTAGTCCCTTATTGATAGATACAGAGAACTTGGTGAGCGCTTTATTTGCAGTTGCATAAGCGTCTTCTGGGTTGTCGTAAGTGTCTAACTTCTCCGTATCCGACAATTGAGAATCGCCGTTTTTATCGATGAAAATGCCCACGCCTATCAATAGCAAGATACTGGCACAAATGCCTATTGTCCAACGTAGGTTGGCCTTACGCGCCGTTTTGCGAGCTGTAAACTCTATTGTATTCCATTGATTTATTTGCCTTTCAATCTTGCTTTCCAAATCGAATGGTACTTCAATGGATTTGTTTTGTTGTAGTGCAAGGAATATTTCGCCCTCCTTGCGTAACTGTTTGTCTACCTCGTTGCTACAGAAGTACTCCGTAAGACGTTTTTCTTCGGTTTCATCGGTAATTCCGTTGTAAAACCGTTCCAATAGTTTCTCTGTTTCCTTCCTATCCATTATCGCTTCATTTCCTTAATTTTTTCTCTTATTTTCTTTCGCGCCCGACTTAGAATAGAGCGCAAATTAACTTCTGTGAGACCAGTTTCTGTACTGATTTCTTCGTATGTCAGTCCCTCCACATCGCGCATAAGCATTACCTTTCCTTGTGGATCGGGCAGTGCAAGTATCATTGTTCTGATGCGTTGCCATTGGTCTTGTGCCTCAATATGTTCGCTTAGGTTCTCGGAAGTCCTGTGTTGCATCTCTCTAATATCCTGTTCGGTTTCTTCAATGTGCTTTGTTCGTTTCACATCATAGAATATTCGACGTAGTATTACAATGCTGTAAGCCTCAGGATTGTCTATGTTGGAGAGCTGATGGCGACGTGTCCACAACTTCAGAAAGGTTTCCTGAACCAAGTCTTCAGCCTCCTGCGCATTGCCAGTTAGTTGCCATGCCACCCCATAAAGACAGCGGTGGCATGGCAAGAAAGTTGCTTTGAATTGCGAGGCTTCCATTTATAACTGTTTCGTAAGAGCACTTATTCAGTCTTCAACTTACTCTTGTTGTTGATTATATCGCTAAGTTTATTCAACGGAATTCTGCCTTTTATCAAGATAACAGAGTAGTCTGAGCCGTCAGCTTCAATTATAGCAAGTTCACGAACAACTCCGTTGTCCATCTTTACTTGGATACTTGAAAAGCTTTTCTTCTTGTTTTTTCTGATAAGTTCGCGACTATTTCTGTCGTAAACGCGTCTTGCATGCGATAAAAAACGTCTTTTTGTGCAACCAGAACAATTATCTAAGTTTAATATCTGTACTGAATTGATGCTCTTTAGTGCTGCTATCAAATCGTTGCCATTATCTTTTATAACAGCTTTGGCAGCTGTAAGTAGCAACGAACTAATATTATGGTAATCTGCACGCTTATTATCTTTGAAAGCTTCAATAAGGCTATAAACGCTCGCGTCAGCCGTTGGAGCAGCACTGACGAGGTTCGTGCTCAACGCAAGAATAAATATAAAAAGTAGTTTTCTCATATCTTTATAAATCTTTAGCTTCTTCTAAAACACTGTCTATATCGTTCGATGAGATGGCCCCATCTATTATTATAAGGGCAGAATCGTCCTCGTCTGTAGTACAAATGACTAAGCGTCTGATGATGTCGTCAGTACCTTGAGTCATAATTCTGGTTTCAGAATATTTCGTTTTCTCTTTGATTACTTCACTGTATTCCCTCCAATTAAATGCTTTTACTGCCTTTTTAAATTTTCTTTTAACAGATCTTGAAGCGTCATCGAAGCTCAATATACGCAGTCTTTCTATCTTGTCAGCCCACTGTTTGCCCTTTTTGCTGCCCATAACTTGTAGTCCGAGCGAAAGCAACTCCTTCGGTACATCTACTAAAACTACATTCTTATGCTGTCGGAATTGTTCAAAAAAGCTTTCAACGTTCTGTGCTTTAACGACAATACTTACTGTTAAAAGAGCAAGTGAAATAAAAAATGTTCTCATCATCATATACTTTTAAATAGAATTTGTAATCTGTTTATATTCCTATAGACGTTAGTTGTTGCAGTTTTGTGGCATAAAAAACAAGAAAAAATGCTTTTGGGCGGCTTTGTCTTCCTATCTGTTTATAAAAACAAAAGCTTGAGATACACATACGTATCCCAAGCTTTTGTTATTCAAAAAGCGATGGTTCGCTTATCGAAGACCCTCGCATTGTTTTGCCAAGATGCTCGTAAGCCTGTTCTGTTGCCATTCGTCCGCGTGGCGTTCGTTTAATGAAACCTTCCATAATAAGGTAAGGTTCGTAAACCTCTTCCACTGTTCCTGCATCTTCTCCGATAGCTGTTGCAATGGTAGAAACACCAACTGGGCCACCTCTAAACTTATCGATGATGGTTAAAAGAATCTTGTTGTCTATTTCGTCAAGGCCGTATTTGTCAATATTTAGCGATTGAAGAGACGATTGTGCAATAGTGTGGTCGATGGTGCCGTTGCCCTTTACCTGTGCAAAATCGCGTACACGACGCAGCAAGGCATTGCAAATACGAGGCGTACCGCGTGAGCGTCGGGCTATTTCAATAGCTGCATCAGCTTCAATAGGTACTTTTAACAGATTGGCAGAACGCTTTATAATACGACTCAAAGTGTCGGGAGTATAATACTCTAAATGCAGATTTATACCAAAGCGAGCACGCAAAGGAGCTGTTAAAAGTCCGCTTCGGGTAGTCGCTCCTACAAGTGTGAAAGGGTTTAAGTCTATCTGAATAGAACGAGCCGAGGGGCCCTTGTCTATCATTATATCAATTCTATAATCTTCCATTGCCGAGTAAAGGTACTCTTCAACAACTGGCGAGAGACGGTGAATCTCGTCTATGAACAATACATCGTTGGGTTCAAGCGATGTAAGAATGCCTGCCAAGTCGCCTGGTTTATCAAGTACGGGACCCGAAGTAATCTTAAAACCAACGCCCAATTCGTTGGCAATAATGTTACTCAACGTGGTTTCCAAGTCCAGGAGGACCATGAAGCAACGTGTGGTCGAGTGGTTCGCCACGATATTTGGCAGCTTCAACAAACACCCGAAGGTTTTCTACCACCTTGTCTTGCCCGCTAAAGTCGTCGAACTTTGGCGGTCTCAATGCGTTTTCGAACTCGTTTTCGGCTGTTGTAAATCGCTCTTCTCTTATATCGAAATCTTCATTCATACCTTCTTTCGTCTGTCTTTAATCACGAATAAATAGACCTATTGTTTGCAAAGATAGCCAATTAAAACGAGAAACGAAGTGGGTTTCTCTATAAAACATTTAGGGCTTTCGGTAGTTATATGCGTGCTAAGGCGTACGCAAACGTTCTCTGCAATCCTCCAAAATACCGATGAGTTCGTTCATTTTGTTGGCACGTAGCATTGCAATACGCGTTTGCTTGAAGTCTGGAACACCTTTAAAAATAGGCGAAGCTGCAAGATGTCGGCGCGTATGAAGTATGCCTCTATACTCGTCAATCTTCTCAACGTTGATGCGTAACATCTCTTCTAAGATGTCAATTTTATCGTCCAAAGTAAGTCGTTTGGCATCTGGCACATCGGTTTCGGAAAACAACCACGGACAGCCAAAGGTTGCTCTGCCTATCATTACAGCATCTACGCCATAGTCGTCGAAGCGCTTTTGTGCATCAGCAACACTGGTTACGTCTCCATTTCCTATGATAGGTATGTGCATTCGTGGGTTTTTCTTCACTTCACCGATAAGCGTCCAGTCAGCTTCTCCAGTATACATCTGAGCACGCGTGCGCCCATGAATGGTCAAAGCTTGCACTCCACAGTCCTGGAGTTGTTCCGCAAGCTCTGTTATAACAAGGTTGTTGTCGTCCCAACCCAAGCGTGTTTTCACAGTAACGGGGGTGTTTACAGCCTTCACAACCTCTCGTGTTATCTCCAATAACAATGGAATGTTCTTCAACATACCAGAGCCTGCACCTTTATTAGCCACCTTTTTTACGGGACAACCAAAGTTTATGTCGATTACATCGGGCTTTACCTGCTCTACAATCTTGGCAGCTTCAACCATCGATTCGACATCTTTTCCATATATCTGAATACCTACTGGGCGTTCTTCTTCGTCTATAACAATCTTATTAAGCGTCGATTTATACTGCGTATGACAGCATCTGCCGACACAAACTCCGTATAGACCATTGCAGCACCAAAGCGTTTGCACATCTTTCGAAACCCTATATCGGTTACATCTTCCATCGGTGCCAAGAACAAAGGGCGTTCTCCAAAATCTATTGTTCCTATTTTCATACTGCAAAGATACTGCTTTTTATTTGAACTACAAGCATTAAGTTAGACTTGCAAAGATTGTACAAAAATTGAATTAAAGAGATTAAAGACGTTGAAATGGATATAAAAACGAAATAAACTTTCTGTTTTTACGCAATAATATGTATCTTTGCAGAAACCTAAATAAGAGTTCTGACACATAAAACGTCTAATCTGTTTTTATGTTGTAATTATTATCAAACAAACTAAAAGCATTACATTATGAGAAAAATCTATTTAATTTCTGTGTTTCTAATGGCGGGTATTGTCGCATCGTTTGCCCAAAGTGCTGGCTGGATATTCCAACCTGGAAGTGAAGGACCATGGTTTGAAAAGGAGATAGAGCAAGGTAGACCGATGGAGTTTTACGACTATGGCGGTCCTGAAAAAGGCATGCGAGGCAATTATGCTTACACTCTTCAACGATTAAAACCACGAAATTCAGATTCACATATTACTGTTATATTCGAGCAAATAGAGTTTGGAGAAAGCGATGAACTACGAATTTACAACGGATTAATCGAGCTTTCGTGCGAGAAAGACGAGGATAGCGGCGACTATTTGTGGGGTTGGGCAAAGCAAGAACCACTTAAGATAATTAAGGGAACTCCTGAAAAGTTGCCTATCAGAATAAGTTCTACTGCAGCAGATGGCGGTCTTTCGGTTGCATGCTACGCTGCTACAACTATGCCAGGCTGGAAAGCGATGGTGTATTGTGTTAAGAATGGAGACCCAGAACCTGGAAATGAAACTCCTGCAGATAAGCCAAACTTCACCTTAAAGGTAGACCCAAGTGCGAAAATTGAGTACGATGAAGATGGCGAACCTAAGCCTATGTATCTGTATTTAGAACTACAAGGAATTAAAGATAGCCAAAGTATTCAAATAGAACAGGGCGGACAGAAGAACGATTACACGCTGAATAAGAATGTAGCGAACTCTGTACAGTTGGAAGTAGAGCCTAATGATGTTATTAAAGTATATGCCGACTTAGCTGCTTTCAAGGCGCAAGCAGGCAAATTGGTTACTTGTGAGTTAGGAAAGAACGATAATTTGGAAGTTCTTGACCTTATGATGAATAAGATAACAGAGCTCGATTTGTCGCAGCTTCCAAAGCTACGCGAGCTTGCAATTACCGATAATCGCTTGACAAGTATTGACCTTAGCAAATTGAAAAACCTAAGAGAGTTCTACGGCAGTTATAATAAGGTGGGCAAATTAGATACCAAGCAGAATCCTAACTTGGAGGTTTTAGCCTGTGCAAGTATGGGATTGACAGAGTTAGATCTCAGTAATAACCCTAAGCTTGAGAACTTAACAGCAGGAAACAATAACTATGTAACCTTCCCAGACTTAAGCAATAAGCCTGCTTTAAAGTGGATTGATATGGAGAGTTGCGGTATGAAGGAAATGGATGTAACAAAGTTTCCTAAGCTAAAATTCCTTGATTTATCGGGCAATCAGCTTACAAACATCAATCTTTCAAAGAATCCGATGCTCCGTAAGCTTGATTTAGATAACAATCAATTCGATGCTTGTGCAATCAACGATATTCTGTTTACAGTGCCAAAGGCTACTGAAGAGGACGAAGCAGTATTGCTTGTAAAAGGTAATACAGGCTCGGCTACTTGCGACAACACGTTGCTTGAAGGTAAAAACTGGAAGATGAATGTTACTGGAAACGGCTCTGGATGCAACACTGTACGCCTTCGCTTTGAAGAAAACGCACATGGTTCCTTCAAAACAATGGTTGATGGAAATAACGTTCCTGAGTGGACACCTATCGAAAAAGGTAAGGAAGTGAAGGTAGAAGCTACACCAATACATGGTTATAAGTTCATTAAGGCAATGCTTGATGGTAAAGATATTAATGACGATATGTTCAAAATCACTCAGTATGGCGTATTGGCTGCTATCTTTGATGTTGATAATGGCATTCACAACGCTCAAGCAGAGGCTGTGAAAGTGGTACGCCACAATGGCAATATTGTTGTTATGGGCTTGCAAGCAGAAAAGAACTACAGCATCTACGATGTATCAGGCAAACTTCTTAGCACTGGTCTTACTGATGCAAATAGTGAAGCTACAATCTCTTTGCCTGTAGGACACATTATTATAATAAGACAAGGCAGTCTTGCAATAAAGGTTATGCAATAATAAAAATATTGTTTGAACAATAATCAATCGTTTTTTCAAGTGCGTGCGTCAGATTATTATTTGATGTACGCGCTTTTCTTTTTCTGTATTTTCCAACTCATTTATATTCACCCAACTATAGCTTTTCAAATGTGTAAAAATGAAGGTTACAACCTATTTTATAAATATTAAGAAAGAGGAAGTATTGTCAAGATAATTCTTAAAGAGCTTTCTTGTGCAATAATCTGATTTTCAACGTTTTTAAATAGTGCCTATTTTGCGTTCTAAAAGAGCCTGTTTTGCATGGTAAAATAGGCACTATTGCAATACAAAACAATTATTATCGATTTGTACTTGCGTTTTTCTTTACAATTTAGAAAGGTTTTATATCTTGATTATACTTGTTTGTTGGATGTAAACAGGCATGTTTTTTGTATTTACACGGCAATTCTTTTGTTGTTTTAGAGTAAAGTTTGCAACTTCTTAATAGATTTAAGAAATATTTTGTTTCCATGTAAATGTGTTCAGTAAACATGCGTTCGTGTAATCGTAAGTGCCTTTAAGAGAGTAGGGAAGAGAGGGTGTCTGCACCATAAATTCATACATTTTAAGCTCCACTACCTTTAATTTCCTTTTTCCTATTCGTAGGTAATAGTTTGCTATATAGGAATGGACTTTTGGGAAATACGCTGAAAAAGCATACCTTTGCGACCACGTTGGAAAAACATAGAAATAGAAATAAATAATAAACAATATAACAACTATGAAAGAAAATAGAACAGAACTGAACCGCAACTTGGCACAGATGCTTAAAGGCGGTGTAATTATGGACGTTACAACTCCTGAACAAGCACGCATAGCTGAGGCTGCTGGTGCTTGCGCAGTAATGGCATTGGAGCGCATTCCAGCCGATATTCGCGCTGCAGGTGGTGTTTCTCGTATGAGCGATCCTAAGATGATACGTGGCATTCAAGAAGCAGTCAGCATTCCAGTAATGGCAAAAGTGCGTATCGGACACTTTGTTGAAGCACAGATTCTTCAAGCTATTGAAATCGATTATATCGATGAAAGCGAAGTACTTTCGCCAGCTGACGATGTTTATCACATTGATAAGGACAAGTTTGATGTGCCTTTCGTTTGTGGAGCAAAGGACCTTGGCGAAGCATTGCGCCGTATTGCAGAAGGTGCAACCATGATTCGCACAAAGGGTGAGCCAGGTACAGGCGATATTATTCAGGCTGTACGCCACATGCGCATGATTCAAACAGAAATGCGCCGCCTTACTTCTCTTGGCGAAGATGAACTCTATGAAGCAGCAAAACAACTTCGTGCGCCTTACGAACTTGTGAAGTATGTTCACGATAATGGTAAACTCCCAGTTGTAAACTTCGCTGCTGGTGGTGTAGCTACACCTGCTGACGCTGCGCTTATGATGCAATTAGGTGCTGAAGGAGTATTTGTTGGCTCTGGAATCTTTAAGTCTGGCAATCCAGAAAAGCGTGCTCGTGCTATCGTTCAAGCTGTTACCAACTACAAAGACGCCAAGATGCTTGCTGAATTGAGCGCTGACCTTGGTGAAGCAATGGTAGGTATCAACGAAAGCGAAATCGCTATCTTGATGGCAGAACGTGGCAAATAATTAAGCTAAATATGAAGATTGCCATATTAGCCTTACAAGGAGCATTTGCTGAACACGCTAAAATGATGCAGCAACTGGGGCACGAAACCTTTGAAGTGCGCCAGCTTGCTGATTGGAATAAGCCTAAAGACGGACTTATTATACCTGGTGGAGAAAGCACAGTAATGCTGAAACTCTTGCACGAGTTGAACTTGTTTGAACCTATAAAGAAGGATATCGAAGGCGGATTACCAGTTTATGGCACTTGCGCAGGACTTATTCTATTATCTAAAGAGGTAGAAAACGCAAAAAGTCCGTATGCTCGTTTCGCCACGATGAATATCAGTACCTGCCGTAATGCATATGGCAGACAGATGGGAAGTTTTGCAGTTGATGCACCTATGAAGGGCATTGTAGAACCAGTTCCAATGACTTTCATACGCGCACCTTATATTGAAAAAGCAGGCGAAGGCGTAGAAGTGCTTGCAGAAGTAGACGGACATATAGTTGCAGCTCGACAAGGAAAACAGCTTGTTACAGCATTCCACCCAGAACTGGGCACCGATACTCGTGTGCACGAGCTATTTGCTGATATGTTAAAGTAAAATATAAAAAAGCGGTTTTCTGTATATACGATATGCAGTAACCGCTTTTCTTATTTTCTATAATTAGTTATATTTATAGCTAACAATAAAGGCGACACCTTTGAAAGGTATCGCCTTTATTGTTTAGTTTTTAACTATGTTCTTTATGCGTTTACAGCATCAGTAAGCTCAGCTCCTGGTTTGAACTTAGCAACTTTCTTAGCTGCAATCTGTATTTTCTGCTTTGTAGCAGGGTTAATACCCTCGTGTGCAGGGCGCTCTGTTACAGAGTAAGTACCGAAACCTACTAATTGAACTTTGTCACCAGCTACAAGCGCTTCCTTAATAGCTGCAGTCATTGCGTCTAATGCCTTTTTTGAGTCAGCCTTGCTTAAGCCTGCGCCGGCTGCGATCTTCTCGATTAGTTCTGTTTTGTTCATAATCTTTGAATTATTGTTTGATATGTTTTATAAAAAATGTTCTAACGTTTTTGCAAATATACTCGTTTAGTTTTATAAAACAAACAAAAAAGCAAAGAAATCTAAACTTTTACCTAAAAAAAGTGCCTCAATGCCCTTTTTTTTACTGATAATGCAGAAAAATTAGTACTTTTGCAGCTGTAAAGCAGAGAAAACTGAAAGTTTGTCAATTGTAATATAACTTTGGCGAAAATATAAAAGTTGGCAAAGAGCTTGCTAATCATAATCTTAAAAAGATGAACAAATCTCTGTAAACAAAAATAAAAAAAGTATGCGTAATATACCAACAGTAACAAAAAATCTGCTCATTCTTAATGTATTGGCTTATATTGCCAGCATTATTTTAGCACAAAGCGGCATTGATCTCAATAATATATTAGGATTACACTTCTTTCTTGCTGATAATTTTCATCTTTGGCAAATCGTTACTTACATGTTCATGCATGGCAGTTTCATGCACATTCTTATGAATATGTTCATGCTCTGGATGTTTGGAATGGTCATGGAAAGCGTATGGGGACCGAAGAAATTCCTATTGTTTTATATGGTAACGGGTATAGGTGCAGGTCTTTGTCAGGAGCTTGCGCAATATGCGAATTATGTTGCTGAAGGATTAAGTAACTACCAATACGTTTCTACCGAGATGGGACGAATCACAATGGATAGCTATTTGAACCTTTGGACAACTGTTGGTGCTTCGGGAGCCGTGTACGGAGTTTTGTTGGCATTTGGACTTACGTTCCCTAATGAACGCATGTTTATCATTCCTATCCCAATTCCGCTCAAAGCAAAATGGATTATTATGGGTTCTATTGCTATGGAACTCTTTTCAGCAATGGGTACAAGTAACGATGGAGTGGCACACTTGGCACATCTTGGCGGTATGCTTTTTGGTTATCTGCTTATACGTTATTGGCGTAAACATCCGTTTTCAGACAACGATTTTGGTATGAATAGGGGACGACAGTTCTTCGATAACATGCGTGACAATTGGGAAAGTCGAACAAATCGTTCGACAGGAAACAATCAGGGGGATAGCAACAATGGCTTCCAATGGAATACCAACCATACACAGCAAACTCAGCAACCTGAAAGCGACTGGGACTACAATGCACGAAAGAAAAAAAGAACAAGAGGAAGTAGACCGCATACTTGATAAAATTAGAAAAAGTGGCTACGACAGCCTGAGTAAAGAGGAAAAGAAGAAGCTTTTCGATAGTAGTAAGTCGTAAGACAAATACTGAAGAAAAGGAAAGGGGACTATAAGAATATGCCTTCTAAAATAAAAAGTACAATTTATAAGGTAGTCTTGGCTGCCAATATCTTAGCAATAATCATGCTGTTATTGGTCGGCAACGTAGATAGTCTGCACCCAGTAGATCATCCGTGGTTGGCAAATTTTGGTTTAGGATTCCCCATTGTGTTGGCAATCAATCTGATATTTTTGGTATTGTGGATTGTAATTCGACCTAAAAATATTTGGTTGCCAGTGTTAGGACTACTTATTTGTTATGTTCCCATACGCAAATACACACCTTTTAATATAAAGAAGGAACCACCTGTGCGGTCTCTTAAAGTTCTTTCTTACAATGTTTTTATGTTTGCTGTATGGGATTTTGAATCTGAAGCTCACAATCCAATTGTTGATTATATTGTGAAAAGCAAAGCTGATATAGTTTGTTTGCAAGAAACAGATGCCTACGGCAAACAACGCGACTATATTTATAAAACACTCGAAAAAACTTACCCATACCACGATTTGTAAGTATGACCGAACAAGGATATCAACACATGATGCTGTTGAGTCGTTATCCTATTATAAAAAAAGAACGAATAAAGTATAAATCGAAAGGAAATATCAGTTACGCGTACATTATTAATTATAACAACCAAGAAGTATTGGTGGTAAACAACCATTTCGAAAGTAATCATTTGAGCGAAGCGGATAAGCAAGGATATAAGAATATAGTGCGTTCTCCATTTGGAGGGAATAACACAAAGAAAGAAAGTGAACGTATACTTGATAAGCTTGGCGAGGCAGCTATAATACGAGCACCTCAGGTTGAGGCAGTTGCTGCATACGTAAAGAAATATTTAGACAAGAAGATTCCTGTAATATTATGTGGCGATTTCAACGACAATCCAATTAGTTACGCCCACAAAACCATTGCTAATTGTTTGGACGATGCTTATATAAAAAGTGGAAATGGGCCCGGAATATCATATAACCGAAGTGGAATGTATGTGAGAATAGACAACATCTTCTGCTCGAATGATTTTGAAGCGTATGGTGCGAAAGTTGATGACAAAATATCATCTTCCGACCATTATCCTATATATGCATGGCTAAAATATCGCCCAAAATATTAAAAATAAGCGAATAAAAGCACTTAAATTTTCCGAAATGTGAAAAAATAACTATCTTTGCACGACTATCTGTCCCTGAAAAAGGAAATAATTAAAAATAATAAATAAAATGCAAAACAAAGGATTAGTAATTTGTGTTGCCGTCTTGCTGACGCTCGCAAGCATTTTCTACTTGTCTTTCTCAGTGGCAACAAGCTACTATGATGGACAAGCTGCGAAGATTAAAGACCCAATTGCACAACAGGATTATAAAGATTCTGTGAAGTATTTGGGCATTTATTCTTATCAAAAGTGTCTGGAGACACAGATTGGTTTAGGTCTTGACCTAAAGGGTGGTATGAATGTTATCCTCGAAATTTCAGTTCCTGATGTCGTTGATGTACTTGCAGACCACAAAACCGATGCTGCTTACGTCAAGTCAATGAAAGAAGCTAAAGAGCAGGAAGCGACGAGTCAAAACGATTTCATTACTCTTTTCATTGATGCGTTCCACAAAAATGCACCTGGTAGAAAGCTTGCAGAAATCTTTGCAACACAACAATTGAAGGGAAAAGTTAGTACACAGAGTTCGGACAAAGATGTAGAAAAAGCTCTTCGTGAAGAAGTTACTGCTTCTATTGACAACTCTTACAACGTAGTTCGCAATCGTATCGACCAATTTGGTGTGGTTCAACCAAATATTCAAAAGTTGGAAGGACAAGAAGGACGCCTTATGGTTGAAATGCCTGGTATTCGTGAACCAGAGCGTATGCGTAAGTTGTTGCAAGGTTCAGCTAACCTTGAATTCTGGGAAACATATAACAATCAAGAAATTGCTCCATATTTATCTCAACTTGATCAACGTTGGGCAAATGGTGAAACAAAGGTTGAGGCTAAAAGAGATACTACTGCAAATGCTGCTGATGAAAAGCAGACTGTAGAGAAACAACCTGCAGCGAAACTTTCGTTGAAGGGCAATAAGCCTGGCGAAAAGAATGGTAACGATGCACAGTTAGCTGCTGCAAGAAAGGAACATCCTTTGCTTTCTATTTTACAGCTTACGCCTGGCGATGCATTAAGTGTTGTAGGTTATGCAAGTGTTCGCGATACAGCTGCTGTTAATAAGATTATTTATAGTCAATTGGCACAACAAGTATTGCCAAGTGATTTGCGCCTTCGTTGGAGTGCAAAACCTGCTGATCACTTACAGCAAAAGAATATATTTGAACTTCACGCATTAAAGGTTACTACTTCTGATGGTCGCGCTCCATTAGAAGGTGATGTAATTATTGATGCTAAAGATAACTTCGACCAATATGGACGTCCTGAAGTTAGCATGACAATGAATTCTGATGGTGCTCGTCAATGGGCAGCTATTACAAAGCTAATCTTGGAAAGGCTGTTGCAATTGTGCTTGACGGACTTGTATTTACTGCACCACGTATCAATTCAGAAATCACAGGTGGCTCTTCGTCTATCTCTGGTTCTTCGTTCACCATCGAAGATACTAAAGACTTGGCTAATACTTTGAAGTCTGGTCGTATGCCTGCTCCTGCTCGTATTGTACAAGAAGAAGTTGTTGGTCCTACACTTGGTGCACAATCAATCCAACAAGGTCTTTGGTCGTTTGCTATTGCATTCGTACTCTTGATGATTTACATGGTTGTAATGTACGACCTTATTCCTGGTATGTTGGCTAACTGTGCTTTGCTTGCCAACTTGTTCTTTACACTGGGTATTTTAGCTTCGTTCCAATCTGCACTTACTATGCCTGGTATTGCCGGTATCGTGCTTACACTTGGTACTGCGGTCGATGCAAACGTGCTTATCTATGAACGTATTAAAGAAGAAATGCGAGCTGGAAAAGGTATTAAGGACGCATTAAAAGCTGGTTATAGCAATGCATTCTCTGCTATTTTCGACTCTAACTTCACATCACTCATTACTGGTATAATTCTTCTTGTAACGGGTACAGGTCCTATTCGTGGTTTCGCTACAACTTGGATTATTGGTATTGTTTGCTCGTTCTTCACAGCTGTGTTCCTAACACGTCTTGTTTACGAGAATCGTTTGAAGAAAGATAAGTGGTTAAATCAAAAGTTCTATACTTCTATCAGCAAGAACTTGATGCAGAATGTAAACATTAAGTTTATGAGTCTTTACAAGACTACATTTACAATTTCTGCAATTGTTGCTGTAGGTTTCCTGTAAGCATCTTCTTTGTAAGAGGTTTGAGCAAGAGTATCGACTTTACTGGTGGACGCAACTACGTCATCACCCTTAACAAGAAAGTCCATGTAGAGGACGTTCGTAAGATTTTGGGTAACGCATTCGTGAATACCATTGGCGAAAATGCAGGTAAACCAGCTACAACAACTGTAATTGCATTAGGTACAGAAGGTAACACCATCCGTGTTTCTACCAACTATAACATCGAATCTAACGATCCTGCTGAAGACGATCATGCAGAAACAGTGCTCTACAATGCATTGAAGAAGGGTGGTTTCGTAAGTCAGGCAAATGTAGATAGCTTTAAGAATCCAGATATTCGTGAGGGTGGTTCTATTATCAGTTCTTCGAAAGTAGGTCCTTCAGTAGCGAAAGATATCACACATGGAGCTATTCGAAGTGTTGCTTTAGCGTTGGTATTTATCTTCATTTATATCTTGGCACGCTTCCGCAACCTTGGTTTCTCTGTAGGTTCTGTAGTTGCGTTGGCACTTGATACATTAGTAGTGATAGGTTTCTACTCTGTCTGCTACGGCTGGATAGGTTTCTCTCTCGAAATCGACCAGACATTTATCGGTGCTATTTTGACAGTGATTGGTTACTCTATTAACGATAAAGTGGTTGTGTTCGACCGTATTCGTGAAAACATGCAACTACATCCGAAGATGGATTACCAAACCTTGTTCAACGATTCTATCAATCAAACATTGACACGTACTATCAATACATCGTTCTCTACGTTAATCGTGTTGCTTTCAATCTTTATTCTTGGTGGCGACAGTATTCGTAGCTTTGCATTCGCAATGATTCTCGGTGTATTCTTCGGTACTTTGTCTTCAATCTTCATTGCTTCTCCAGTAGCTTACTTAGTATTGGGTAAGAAGCTTGAAAATCGTTTGAAGAACGCTCCTGCGGAAGAATAAACGCAGATACATATTAAAATAGAAATGACAGATACTTTATAAAAGTATCTGTCACTATACTTTCATTTCTATCATATAGCTTGTTTCTTGATAGAAATAATGGAAGAAATCCATTTTATTTAAATAGCAATAAACCATTTCTAACGACTGGATTTTTATTGATTAGAAAAATTATAATTATACTCCAACAATTTTTAATTATAATTTTTTTATTTTTATAATAAAAACTCGTCGAATTTTTTTAATTATAAATTTTTTTCTTTTATAATTATATTTTTCTGAAACTACTTATTTTTTTCTTGATCAGACATTTGAACCAAGTGTATTGATACTGCATGATATAGCTGTTTAAAACGAAAAATTAAAGCAACTAATATCATTTCATTATCATCGTTGAAACAGGAAATAATGTGTAAAGATGACTGAAAAAAAGCGTTCTATATACTCTAAGAAAAATAAAATTCGATAATAGCATTTGCAATAATAAATTGATGAAATATCAAAAGTAAATAACTACATTTGCAGTTGCTCATCTTATATTTCTAATAAATAGAATAGAAGAGCTTAAAAAATATAGAAATTATCTATTTCAGTGTGTTATAATATATGTTTTGTACAATGTATGTTTACAACCCTGAAAAAGAAGTTTCGCTATATATAGGTTCGTTCATCTTCTCTTTATGGCGATTATTTTTATCGATGATAACTGAGGAATGTTGTAGAACTTAATAGTTAAGAAAATATTATTCTATAAAGAATGGGGTTTAGATAACAAATGAAAGAGAAAAAAGACGGTAATTGGACAGACTGGTTGATAGATGATAAACATCGTTTAGATGAAGAACATCCTTATGAAGAACCTAAGTCTGAAAGGAGAAAATTTCAAATAAAATTAATAGCTTCAGTAGCTACACTCTTTGTAATGATTTGTCTCATGTTTCCAGGTTACGAATGCTATGAACGTACAATGTTTCCTTTTGGCGACCGCCTGCTTGGTTTGGGATTATTTTTATTTACAGGTTCAGCAATTGTATATGTATGTGTAAACAAGTTAATGTCTGAGGCAAAAAGAGAAAATACAGGATGTTTAATAAAGGTATGTACACCTTTTGTTTTATGGTTTTGCTTCCTGTTTTTCTTTCTACTCAATTCTAATTTAGGCAAAAAGATAACAAGAAAAGAACTTGCTTCAGTAACAGAAATAGATAATCCTATTACTTCTCCGTTAGCATTTGGCTATGTCTTGACACCTATTTCATCAAGCAACTGTGCCAAGTATTGGGATGTAGAATGGAAGAAAGACGAAACAAAATCATATTGCTTGGTTACCATTTATGAAGGTTTCTTTGGGTTAGAAGTGCTTGACGAGGTTCTGCAAAAGAATATACGTAAGTAATTTCTTATTATCATCCCACGTTCAAGAAAGCACTAAAAGCTAACAAATGGTTAAAAAAAGTGTATAGAAATAAGAAAAAAGAAGCATATAGTATAAACTTTCGTTTCTTAGTACTAATATTTTTTAACCTCCTTTGTTTTGAAATGTCGGAAATTAGGGCTATCTTTGCAAAATATTAATGAAATAATAATTAAGCGGTTATAGAATTCTAGCATAGAGACTATGTTGGGATTCTGTCTTTTTTATATTCATATTGAAAAGCGTATAAACAAAAAAAATAAAGATTATGTCTTACATGTCACAAGATGGCTACGATAAACTCGTGGCTGAACTGCAACGTTTAGAAGCAGTAGAACGTCCAAAGGCATCGGCAGCAATTGCAGAAGCAGCCGATAAGGGCGATTTAAGCGAAAATTCAGAGTACGATGCAGCAAAAGAAGCACAGGCACATCTCGAAGCTAAGATTACCGAGATGAAGATGACCATAGCACAGGCAAAAATTGTGGATACATCGCGTTTGAGCAACGAAGCTGTTCAAATTATGTCTACTGTACAAATGACTAATTTGAGTAATAACTCAAAAATGGAATATACCATCGTTAGTGAATCGGAAGCAAACCTGAAGCAAGGAAAGATTTCTATTAAGACTCCTATTGCGCAAGGATTGCTCAATAAGAAAGTAGGCGACGAGGTAGAAATAGAAATTCCACGTGGTAAAATAAAGTTGAGAGTAGATAAAATCTCTATCAATCTTTAAGGTTTAAAACTAAAAAAACGGCTATGACAATATTCTCAAAGATTGCAGCTGGCGAAATACCAAGCTATAAGTGCGCAGAAAACGATAAGTTTTATGCTTTCCTCGATATAAATCCAGTTGGAAAAGCGCATACGTTAGTAATTCCTCGTAAGGAAATTGACTACATTTTTGATATGGAAGACGAAGATTTGGCAGCGTTCCAGCTCTTTGCGAAGAAAGTTGCCCGTGCCATCAAGATTGCTTTCCCTTGTAAGAAAGTTGCGCAAATCGTGTTAGGCCTCGAAGTAGACCATGCACATATTCATTTGTTGCCAATCAATAAGGAAGGCGATGTAGACTTCCATAAACATATTGAACTATCGGTAGAAGAGCAAACAGAGATTGCTGCTAAAATCTTTAAAGCTTTTCAAGAGATAGACTAAACCAAATTTACAAGAAGTAGAATAAACAAGCAAACGAGTATATATACAATGTGTATATCCTCGTTTGTTGGTATATGGAAGCTTATGAGAGAGATAAAAGATGATAATTGGATAGACTGGTTGAAAGATAATGAGCATAGTCGGAAGTTGTTCAGAAAATCAAAATGGAATTCTAAGACAGTTGTGATAGGAGCAATTCTGCTTTTTATAGCTATCTTTTATGCACTGCTTTTTATTTGTTATCAAGGCTATGTCTATTACGCAAACACTATATTTCCATTCTATTTTCCACTCTCTTGGTATTTAATAGGGGTTGGAGTTCTTGCGATTTGCACAAGTTGTTGCCTTATTGCAATAATAAAGAAATATAGAAACAGCACAAATAAGTTTGGTTACTTTTTACAATTTGCTTTTGAAGCTTGGTTCGGCATATTATTTAGTGCTGGCATAATTTTCTTTCTTGTATTTTTCTCTAATTCTTATTTTGGCTCGAGTCAGTCAGAAAGTCAAGTCGCAATCATAGCAGAAAAGAAAATAAAGAAACATTACCACCAACCGGCTGCTATTGAACAATATTTGCTCTACCTTCCTCAAAACAAAACATACATAAAATATTATACCTTCTTATATTATAATGATGAAATAGGACAAAAATATCAGCTTTACACGCATAAGGGACTCTTTGGGTGGCATGTTGCGGATAGTCTGAAGGAAACACATGAATGGGAATAAAAGGTTAATCGAAGGTAAATATAATAACATCGGGAATGTGTTAATGGCTCATTCCCGATGTTATTATAAAAGTTTTTATCCCAATTGAATAGACAGAAACGTTTATTCGCATCGTTTTGTTTACGATATTATAACCTGAGTTCGGTATAAGAAATTCTTCAAAAAAGTTGTAGGAGTGGAATATTTTTCGTATCTTTATAGTTGATAATCAGAGTATTAACGAAAAAATCCACTCCTATGAATAGTACAAATTTAATAGAAATATTCTGTATTCTTGATGAATTCTGCAAGTTTTTTGCTCCTCAACTCAAAAAACGTCTGTTAGACGAGTCTAGTAAGCATCGCTGAAACCGTCCGTGTGTAATGAGCGATAGTGAAATAATGACTATCCTCATCATGTATCATCAGTCTCATTACATAGATCTTAAAACGTTCTATCTTCATGAGATTTGTGAACATCATCGTTCCGAATTTCCCCATACACTATCCTATAACCGATTTGTCGAGCGTCAGCAAAAGGTAAATATGCTCTTGTTGATATTTCTACAGACATGTGCCCTAGGCAAATGCACAGGCATTTCAATTATAGACTCTACTCCTCTGCGCAGTTGCCACATCAAGCGTATGTACAAGCATAAGACTATGAAAGGCTGGGCTGCCAAGGGCAAGTGTACTATGGGTTGGTTCTATGGATTCAAGCTACATCTTATCATCAATGACAAAGGAGAGATTATACAGTGGATGCTCACACCTGGCAACACTGATGACAGATACCCATTGAAGGACAAACACTTCACAGAAAAGCTCTTTGGCAAGCTGTATGCGGACAAAGGGTACATTTCACAAAGTCTATTTGAGGAGCTATTTATTGATGATATACATCTGATAACAAAGCTACGAAGGAATATGAAAAATTCTATGATGCTATTGCAGGATAGAATTAGACTACGAAAAAGGGCTACTATAGAAACGGTCAATGACGAACTCAAGAATGTATGCCACATAGAGCATACAAGACACAGAAGCATTGACAACTTTGTAGCCAATCTTATTGCAGCAATTATTGCTTATAATCTTATGCCAAAAAAGCCAACTATGAATATTGAAATCATTGACAAAAGCAGGCTAATTGCATAAAGCTTATACCGAACTCAGGTATATTATAGTTGAGCTTAGATTCTTTTAACGCTCGTTTCGAACTAAATAAATTCTTCGCCCTTCTTCAGTTGTGCTTCGTTTACATATTTTCTTATCAAAGCCGAAGAATTTTCTTTCTTACAAATGAGTAGCACATTGTCTCTTTCAGCTACAATAAAACCATCAAGTCCGTTAAGAACAGCAAACTTTCCGTCGGGAAGTTTAACGATATTATTGCTCGATTCATCGAACAAAATATCACCGCTTGCCACTACATTGTCGTCTTTTCCACGACTTTTAGACTCGTACATACCATGCCATGTGCCCAAATCCACCCAACCAAAGTCACATTTCAGCACATGTACATCCTTAGATTTCTCCAGCACACCATAGTCTATTGACATATTTGGGAACGCAGGAAAGAGCTGTTGAGCGAACTTTTCCTCGTCTTCCATATCGAAATCTTGCAACGAAGCATCGAAGTCTATCTGTGCAACAGAAAGACTTTGCTGCAGACTTTCCTTTAGAAAGTTTACGTTTCCTAAGTACATTCCCGTGTTCCAAAGCCATTCATTGCTGTCTACAAACATTTGTGCGAACTCTGCATCGGGCTTTTCTGTAAATGCCTTTACCTTATATATATCGCCCATTGTGCTTGCACTACCTTTTTGGATATACCCATATGCTGTTTCTGCACGTGTAGGTTGTACACCCAAAGCCAGCAAACAATCGTGCGTGGCAATAAAGTTCAGTCCTTCTTCAATACTATTTTTAAATGCTTCCGGCTTCATTATACTTTGGTCGGAAGGCGATATAATAATATTTGCACGGCTATTTAGCTTCGAAATACGACGTGCTGCCCACGCTACACTTGGTGCTGTGTTTCTATAAGTAGGTTCAGAAATAATGTTATTTCCTGCTACTTCTGGCAGCTGTTCACGTACAATGTCGTAATACAACAAGCTTGTTACAATGAATATATTATCTTTCGGAACAATATTAAGAAAGCGATCGTAAGTTTGTTGCAGCTGTGTTCGCCCCTCACTGAAGAAGTCTATAAACTGCTTAGGATACTTTTCTCTACTCACTGGCCACAATCTCTTACCTTTTCCGCCTGCTAAGATTACGCAGTAACTATTATTATCCATTCTTTCCATAGATGTATAGATTTTCATTTGATATAGTTCAAAGGTATTCAAATAATTTCTAATTTACAAATATACAATCTATAAATAAACATATTTCTTACTTATTTATCCCATTTTCGTAAAAAAACTATAACTTTGCAGTGCCAATAGGTTTGTTAGATCGAATTTCTACCGAGTTATACTGAAGAAATGAATAGTTTTAAGAAAGTATCTTTGCTAATGATGATATTAGTATGTTTTTGCTGTCAGGCAAAGGCATACGTTTCATTGAATGATACTATCAAGCAAGTATATTCAAGAGGAATGGTCGATAGTTTAGGCATTATTGCCGATTCAAGTTCCGTTCTTGAGAAGGTAGGAAATACGCTCGACCATATTAGCAACACTCGTTTCCACAAAATTATATATACCAGTGCGCCGCTTATTGTAAACGGTCTTATAGTAAAAGGGCAGAATAAGCATTTCCGTGGTTTAAGAACGATTATTTACCAGAGTTTGATAGAAGCTTAGATAACTATACTCAGTATCTTCCTGCAGCCGTTATGGTTGGCTTAAAGTTAGGCGGTGTAGAAGGAAGAAGTAGCTGGGGACGAATGCTTATCTCCGATGTGATGTCGATAGCGCTAATGGCTGGTATTGTAAATTCGCTGAAATATTCCACTAAAGTAGAGCGTCCAGATGGCTCAGACCGATTCTCTTTCCCCTCAGGACATACTGCAACAGCCTTCATGACGGCTACAATGTTGGCCAAAGAGTATGGCTTTCGAAGTCCATGGGTGGGCATTGGAGCCTATACTGTAGCCTCTGCAACAGGTCTTATGCGTATGGCTAACAATAAACACTGGCTGAGTGATGTGCTAACAGGGGCAGGAATAGGTATCGTTTCTACGGAATTAGGCTACTATTTTGCCGATTTGATATTTAAAAAACGAGGGTTGAACGCGATAAACGTACAAGAAACGTTCGATAAGATGCAGAAACCGACCTTCCTTAGTCTTAATTTCCTCATCAGTTTGCCCTTAGGTTCCTATCCAATCGGGAAGAATTCAGAGTTCAAAGTATCCTCTGGTTGTACTTCATCAGTCGAAGGTGCTTACTTCTTTAACCCTTATATTGGTGCCGGTGGAAGATTTTCGGTAACTCGTACTTCGGTTATTGTAAACGAAGTTAAAGCAGAAAACAATGTTTTCGATACATGGAAATTAAGCGGTGGCGCTTATTTCTCTTATCCGCTATCAGCGCGTTGGCTTGTTGGAAGTAAACTTTTGGCAGAACGTGTATATTATCCGAATCTACAGCTAACGAACTATTTAATTGATTCGCAACACGGAATAGGTTTCGGTACAGGTGTTTCGCTAACATTCAGAGCCCGCCAGCGTTACGGAGTTCGCTTTCTTTTAGATTACGACCTACTGTCTTATCGTGCGAAAGGAGAACGCACTTGCGTTCATTCATTGGCATTAGGTTCTTCCTTTCTCATAACTTTTTAGGCACAATAGTGCAGCGAAACGGTATGCGCAATCCATCTTTGAGGGTTGTCCAACGCTTTCTTAATCTTGAAGAAACCTCGAACCGATAATGAAAAACACGCAACATTACACCCTAAAACAAAAGTAGTAACACATCATAATAATCCCTTTGATTTTGTAAAGATAATTGCTGGGTAAAGTCGTTGAATTGGTTTTGCGTTGCAATAGTGCCTATATTGCAGCGCAAAACAGGCACTTTTATCGTGCAAAATAGGCTCTTTTGCGATGTAAAATAGGCTCTATTGCAACGTGTTGAAAACAAGATGGTTACGCAATATTATTCCTTGTAATATATATTTACACTTTTATAGCCTCCTCCTTGCCTACAATACAAATTTTAAAAGCACTATTAACCCAACTTCTTTTAATAAATCGGAGCAAGCGAAAAAGCACTCATTCTTTTTCGTTTATGGTGGAAAAAGCAATGAAACTTCTTTATTTCTCCGACAATTTTTTGTATTTTTGTCCTCATAAAGCATTACCAACTATGGAAAAACTTATCCACTATGTGTGGAAACACAAACTATTTCCGCTGGCACAACTCGCTACTACTGATGGTCAATCGGTAGAAGTGATAGATGCAGGGCTGCCCAATAGTAATGCAGGACCCGACTTTTTCAATGCAAAAGTAAAGATAAACGGAACGCTTTGGGTGGGTAATGTGGAGATACACGATAAGTCTTCCGATTGGTTTACACATGGACACGACACCGATACCCATTATAACAATGTTGTATTGCATGTGGTGGAGCATGCCGACATGACAGTAACGAAACAGAATGGCGACACTCCGCCACAGCTTGTACTACCCGTTCCCGAATCAGTAAAGCAACATTACGCAGAATTACTCACCGCCGATGCCTATCCACCATGCTATAAATAGTGCCCGGACTATCGAAACTAATGATTCATTCGTGGCTGAGTGCATTGCAAACTGAACGATTGGAGCAACGCACAATAGCTATAACAGAACGGCTGAAAGCCTGCGATGGCAATTGGGAAGTAGCCTACTTTGTATCGCTGGCACGCAACTTTGGCTTCGGAATAAATGGCGATGCTTTCGAACAATGGGCAAAGGCCATTCCGTTTCAAGCTGTGGCTCATCACCGCAACGACCTTTCCAGATTGAAACAATATTTATGGGACAGGCAGGATTGCTGAATGTTGATACATTACCTAAGCAACACCGCGACAAAGCCATTGCAGATGAATACTTTCAGCACCTACAAATCGAATACAAATACTTAGCACACAAGTTCTCGCTCACGCCTATGGACGCACAACAATGGCGCTTCCTAAGGTTGAGACCGCAAAATTTTCCATACATTCGCATCGCACAGTTGGCGCAACTCTACTATAATCGGCAATCGGGGTTGGGCGAACTGTTAGACTGTACGACCATAAAAGAGGTGGAAGAATTGTTGCAAACAAAGGTAACCCCCTATTGGGAAACACACTATACCTTCGGTGGCAACGACAGCAAGCAGTCGAATAAAAACCTATCAAAGGCATCCTTAGAACTTATTATTATCAATACGGTTGTGCCAATTCTATTCGCTTATGGCCGATATAGAATGTCTGAAAAGCTCTGCGACCGTGCTTTTGCATTCTTGGAAGTTTTGAAAGCAGAGAACAATCACATTGTAAGAATGTGGAAAGAGGTGGGACTTACAGTGGAAACAGCTGGCGATTCGCAAGCGTTGATACAATTAAAGAAAGATTATTGCGACCGTAAGGAATGCTTACGTTGCCGAATTGGATACGAATACTTAAAGCAAAAGAAACAAGAACAATGAGAAAGAACACGAAATACATATACGAAACCCGTATGGAGGTGCGCGACTATGAGTGCGATATTCAAGGTATTGTGAACAATGCTAACTACTTGCATTACACGGAACATACACGACACCGCTTTATTTTGTCGCTTGGTGTTAGCTTTTCAAAGTTGCACGAGCAGGGCATCGACCTGTTGTGGCACGCATGAACTTAGAGTATAAAACACCGTTGACCTGCGACGACGAGTTCATATCGCGATTAGCACTTAGAAAAGATGGCATTCGTTACATCTTTTCACACGATATTTACCGAGCAAGCGACGAACGTTTGTGCTTCCACGCCGATGTTACGCTCGTTATATTGATAAATGGAAAGTTGGGAGAAAGCAAGGAATACAACGAGGCTTTCGCACCTTTCTTGGAACAAGAGTAGAGGTATAGGAATAAAAACAAACAGAAACCATGAAACAAGAACACCTCTACGCCATTGCATTAACGCGCACAAGTGGATTTAATCTGCCTGCCTTGCTCGAACTGTACCAAAAAGCTGGTTCGGCAACAGCGGTTTACGAACATCGAAACAACATACGCGACCTATTGCCAGATGCATCGCAACATCTTGTAGACGGGCTGAAAAGCATTGACAATATGTTGTCTTTTGCCGAACACGAACTACAGTACGACGAGCAACATGGCATAGAAGTGCTTTGCTTTAACGACGATAACTATCCGCAACGCATGCGCGAATGTGCCGATGCACCATTGGTTCTGTACAAGCGTGGTAATGCTAATCTGAACAAACAACGCACGTTGAACATCATAGGCACACGTAATTGCACTCAGTATGGGCGTGATTTGATTCGTGTTTTCATACGTGAACTGAAGTCAATCTGTCCCGATGCACTTATTATAAGCGGCCTTGCGTATGGCGTAGACATCTGTGCGCATCGTGAAAGTATAGCCTATGGATTAGATACTGTGGGTGTTGTGGCACATGGATTAGACACCATCTATCCACGAATGCATACAGAAACGGCAAGAGAAATGTGCGAACAAGGTGGTGGAATCCTTACCGAATACCCCATAAAGACACAGCCTGTGCCTAAAAACTTCGTACAACGCAACCGCATCGTGGCTGGTTGTGCCGACGCAACCTTGCTTATTGAATCGGCAAACAAGGGCGGAGGGCTCATAACATGTAGCATAGCGCACAGCTATAGCAGGGAAGTGTTTGCCTTTCCGGGCCCTATTGGAGCGGAATATAGCGAGGGTTGCAACAATTTGATACGCGATAATGGTGCAAGTCTGGTTACTTCGGCTTACGATTTTGTGAAGGCAATGAACTGGGACAACGATATAAAACTTGAAAAAGCACAACAAAGAGGTATCGAACGTTCGCTTTTCCCCGATCTAAACGACGACGAACAAACGATAGTAAAAGCACTACAAAAGCAGAACGACCTGCAAATTAACATGCTTTCCGTACAAACTAATCTGCCAATGGCCCGCCTTATGGCCTTGCTTTTCGAACTCGAAATGAAAGGAATAGTGAGGACAGTAGCAGGCGGCTGCTACCATTTGTTAGAATATTAAAAACTACTTTTTGAAGAACGGAATAATTTGTAAAGGGGGATAAATTAAGGCATTCCCACTATTCGAATATAGTTTTTCCACCACTTCAGCCTGTGCCTGATAGAAAGCCTTTTGGTCTATCTCGCTGGCAGCAATCACCTCTTCTAAGCTGGCAGATAGGTTCTGCATCTCCCAAGTAATAGAGTATTTCGCTGCTTTTCGGGCTGCAATACACTTCTCTAACTCGTATTTTGCATGCGGTTTATCGGTGTTAAACAAAAGGTTAGCAACCTTAAAGCGCAGCCTTTGGCGGTATTTTTTTCTTCTCGTTGTGTGGCTATTGCCCGTGTCAGTAGGGCTATTTTTAAGTTGCTTTTCGGTTATTAACTCTGCCAAATCTTGGTAAAGATACGACTTGTGGTGCCTTTTTAGTAAGTGCCGATAGATGTTAATGGCCTTTTCACGCTTCCCCATTATCGTGTAAATCGTAGCTTTATGGCGTTGGTTATTAAGGTTATAAGGGCTGTGTTTTAGCGCTTCGGCAAGAATAGGGGCGGCCTTTAGCGCCATTTCAACAGTTGGTTTGCTCTCCAATTCCTTAAATACTTTGTCTACGACACGCATTCCTAACGACTGAACAGGGTGGCCGTTGCTCTCTGTCATCAGCCAATCGTCGTCCGTTAGCTTCCCTATGACACCCCAATTAGATACAAAATCAAGAATAGAGAAGGTTGTATTATGGTCGTAAACAAACATAGCGGCACGCAAAAGAGTAGCTTGCCCACGCAAAGAACTATCGTCCATGGTTGGATAAAGGCGCATTAAGCTTTGGAATATCTTGTATGCTTCCTCCAAACGGCGCTGCTGATAACGTAGCTTCATAATGTCTACGCCCACCCAAAACATAGCTATCGTGGTGTAATGTCCCTTATGTGATGCATACATAGGACGGATAGCGTTGTACGCCTCCTCTATTTTGCCCTGTTTTCTTAGTTCAAATACGTCTTTCACTTCCATAGTATTACTCCTTTCTACATATTGTTTAGATATGACAAAGATAGCAAAAAATATTTACGAAACATAATTCCAGGCATAAAAAACAGTAATTATGAATTAAAGATAGTATCTTTGTCGGCAAAATAAAACGTATGAAATATTTATTGGTATCGGATATTCATGGCTGCCGTCCTGCCTTAGAAACAGTGTTAAAGTTCTACGACGAGCAGCAATGCGATATGCTTTGCATATTGGGAGATATATTAAACTATGGTCCGCGTAACTCTATTCCAGAGGGACTCGACCCCAAAGGCATTGTAGAAATGCTGAATGAGCGTGCTAAGAATATTGTTGCTATTCGTGGAAACTGCGATGGCGAGGTCGATCAAATGCTGCTTCATTTCCCTGTTCTTGGCGATTATCTATTGTTAGTAGACGAGGGAAAGAAGCTGTTCCTTACACATGGACACGTATATAATAAGGAGAAGATGCCACAAGGACATTTCGATGCTGTTGTCTATGGGCATACACACCTGTGGGAAATCACCCCTCAAGCAGGCACACTCATTTGCAATACGGGTTCCATAACATTTCCAAAGGGAGGCAATGTAGCCACCTTCATGACGTATGAAGGGGGAACTTTTACAGCCTACGATATGGAAGGAAAGGTCTTAAAGCAATATACGCTGTAACGAAACGTTTTTTATTGTGGTCATAATGAAGACGAAGCGAGCCGCTGTTCCTATATTATGGAGGAACAGCGGCTCGCTGTTTGTTATGTTATATAAGTCTGTTTTACAACAAAGCCTCTATCTCTTGCGGAAGATTTTTTATCTGTGAAGGGTTCTTTACAACAGTGTTGCTGCGGTCGATAAGGTAGATAATAGGTGTTGTAGTGGCAGTACTGGTGTACGCTTGGCTAATTCCTGTATTGTCAAAGACGTTAATCCATGGCAAACTTGCTACGCTTTCTTTCCAGAAATGTTCGTTTTCATCGAGCGAAACCATGTAGATTTCCAAGCCCCTTTCGTGGTATTTATCGTACAATGCACGCATTTTCATGATGTATTCTGGAGATTCTTGAATTGAGAAAGCATGGAAGTTAAGCAATACAACCTTTCCTTTTAAGTCAGTAAGATGGCGCATATTGCCTTTATTGTCGCGCAAAGGCAAGTCTATAACTCCCGTTTCTTCAGCTTTAATCTCTACTGGTCGTTTGTAAGCCGTAGTTATTCGGTCGTCTTGCATACCCTTAATTGTAATGTTGTGCAAGTTCTTCCCACGTTCTGAATTAGGGTAGAAAGCGTCCCAACTTGTAGCTACTGCACCGAAAACCTTATTATCTTTTGCGTCAATAGCAGGGTTAAGATGAGTCGCGCCTCGTTATTTACAACAATATATTGGAAGAGTGCGAAGTAGCTATAAGCCTTCATAGGCTCTTTAAATATATAATTGTGCGACACATCTTTCTTGTATGCTTGCACAAGAACCTCTATAAGCGAGTCAGCAACCTGTGGTTGTTGGTCGTATAATGCCTGACACTGAGTCTGCAAGTTAATCTGTTTCAAGGCCAACTCCTTTATTTTTTCGTTCTCGTACGACCCATTGACATTGTAATCGGTAGCCATTTGCGGATACGTTGCGGTTATCTTAACCGTTTCCATAGAGTCTATTGCAACGTTAATAATCTGTCCTGCAATGCGCAAACGATAAAATTCAGGGTTATTTACCTTATCGCTTGCAAACGAGAATGCACCTTTATCGTCGAGTTTCACAGAGTCTATGGTGGTAAAACCAGTCAAACTGTTGTGCTCAAAGTATAGAATGGAGTCCTTAGCATTACTGATTGCTCCTTCAACATGGAACTTTTCGCCACCACAACTACTCATAAACGCTGTTAATCCAATAAGAAATGCGCCTGCAACTAACGTCTTAAATATATTTTTCATTGCGTAAAAGTGTGATATTATAAGTGCAAAGGTAACCCTTTTCAATAGAAATACCAAGATGAAAGTATGAAAAAACGTTGTTCGCGGCCCATAAATGCTTGTCCTACTTTACATACTTTAGCTATTGTTATATATAAAGTTGTGGAATTAAAGTTTTTTATTTATCTTTGCAAAGTCGTCTTGTCGTATGGCTATCTCTGCATTTTGGGCATGGATAACGGCAAGTAACGCAACTATCAAGATACTATAAATACAGAAATAATCTATAAAGTTACAAACAAATTCTATGAACAAAACGACTTTAATGGTCTGTGGTTTGATTAGCTTTTCGCTTTCAATGCAAGCACAGACAAAGGCTGGAGGGATTGATAAGCAAATGATGGAGAAGATAACAGCGGGTAATTCGTCTTCTGCTAATCGTGCTCTTGCAAACGCTATTGCGACAAATTCAATCGATGACCTTGCCCGTAACTTCAAGAAAGCGGGAAAAGTTAATTCTCATTTCAGCGTTGAGACAACCAAACAGAATATTCACGACCAAAAGAGTTCGGGCAGATGCTGGCTCTTTACTGGTTTAAATGTGTTGCGTTCTAACTTTGCTCGCAAGCACAAAGACACGCTTCGAGTAGAGTTCTCACACGTTTACTTGAGCTTCCACGACCAGTTGGAAAAGGCTAACCTTATGCTTCAAGGTGTTATCGATAATGCTAATAAGCCAATAGAAGACCCTACTGTGCAGTTCTTCTTTAAGCATCCGATAAGCGATGGTGGTACTTTCTGTGGCGTTTCTGACCTCGTTGATAAGTACGGACTGGTTCCTATGGAAGCAATGCCAGAGAGTTATTCAGCTGAAAATACCTCTCGTATGGCGTCAATCATTTCTTCTAAGCTCCGCGAATTTGGCTTGGAACTTCGTAAGATGGTAGCTAATAAGAACTCGGCAGCAGCTATTAAGGCGCGCAAAACAGAAATGTTGGGCGACATCTATCGCATTCTTACCCTCTCATTGGGCGAGCCTGTGAAGACTTTCGAGTATGCTTTCAAGGATAAGAACGGCAATAGCGTTGGCCAATCAAAGACTTATACACCACAATCGTTCCGCGATGAAGTGATGGGAAATAAGCTTAATGGTACCTTTATTATGGTAATGAACGACCCACGCCGTGAGTATTACAAGACTTACGAAGTGGAATACGACCGCCATACATACGATGGACACAACTGGAAGTACATCAATCTTCCTATGGAAGACATTGCAAAGATGTCTATTGCTTCTTTAAAAGACAATACAAAGATGTATACTAGCTATGACGTAGGCAAGCAGTTAGACCGCAAACGTGGCTTCTTGGACTTGGATAACTACGACTATGGTACACTCTTTGGTACATCGTTCCCAATGAATAAGGCTGAACGTATTTCTACATTCGATAGCGGTTCTACTCACGCAATGACACTTACAGCTGTAGATCTCGATGCAAACGGAAAGCCAATTAAGTGGATGGTAGAGAATAGTTGGGGTCCAACAAACGGCCACAATGGTTATTTGATAATGACAAACCCATGGTTCAACGAGTACACTTTCCGTCTTGTGATAGACAAGAAGTATGTTCCAGAAAACATATTGAAGGCTTACGACCAAAAGCCAATCATGCTTACACCCGATGATCCATTGTTCCAAGAGGACAATTAAGATAACCCTATAGCTTATAGAGAAGGGGCATTTAAACCACTATATGCCCTGATTTGACTTCAAATTCAATCATGGAGCCCCTGCTCGAACTATCGAGTAGGGGCTCATTCTTTTTAAAAAGGTTTATCAAAAGTTGCTATTGTACGCTGAGTGGTTATATTTATTATTCTCTTAATGGGACTATACGAAGATATGTTATACATTGCATTACGTACCCACATTAGTTATGTTGCAGGGTACAGAAATTGTTACAACTTTGTAAAGAAAATTCCGTTATAAAATCAAATAACCATTATTGCTTTGTAATAGTGCCTGTTTTACACTGCAAAAGAGCCTGTTTTGTCGCGCAAAACAGGCTCTTTTAGAATGCAAAACAATGGGTATTGTAATACGTTGATAGTAAGGTGGTTACGCGATAATAATTATTTGTCGAAATCTTTACAGTTTTGCGGCATTGTTTTCCCACTTATTTTACATGAAATATAGACTTTTTTAGTGTTCTTTCGACGTATTTTTTGTTTCTTTTTAGTTCTATCTTCAGACTTTAATACATTTTTGTCTTGTAGTTTTAAAGTTTCTTAAATAGGTCATATTTTTCTTTTTAAAACTACTATCTTTTGTCTTTAAAATATATCAATTTATGAAAAGAACTATTTTTCTTTTATTCCTCTATTGCTGTGCTGCAGCAAGTATCTCTGCCCAGCAACGATTCTCTTTGCCCGAAGCAGATGCCATCGGTTATAGCAAAGGAGGTTATGATCTAAGCATCTATACGAAGCTAAATGACGGCAGGTATATACTAAAAAGATTAACCACAAGTCGAAATAACGACCGCTTATATGGGTCTTCTGATATGTATTTGATAGGCTGGAATATGCGTTCTGAAGTTGATACAGTAAGTAGAAGCGAAATGGAGAAGAACGATGATTATATTTTTGATGTTGAAAACCTCCGTTCTCTTTCTCTTAAAGACTATATTGGGAAGACCTTTGACATAGAGGAAGGTGGCGAATGGAAACGCGACAAAACTTCCTCTCAGTATGTTCTGAAATTCTTAAGAAGCGACCTTGCTGTGGTACAAGAATTGTATTACGAAAAAGTAGAGGGCATTTATGAGAGATGTATAAAGTCTTCTGTTGTTCCAGACTCTGTTAAAACTTGGCATGCATACCGCTCTAATCACCTCTTACCACTTGTATTGGAATTAAAAGGTGGCAAAAATGTTTTGCTGTTCCATGCCCGTGGTTTTGAATATACACTGCTTTCAACTACCAAAGGCGACCTGTTGATAAACCTTAAGTATGCATATCAACCTGTGAGTTTAGCCGATGCAGGAGGGAAATATGCTGATGCTAAGGCTTATGACTTCCAATACTTCTACTCAAAAAGATACTTTGGTCTTCACAAAACGGAAGAAGGTAAACTCCAATTGTTGAATGGTTTCGGGGAGAAAGTATTGAAGTTAGATTATGATTCGATAAATTACGATGATCGTTTTATCATTGCAAAGAACGGAAATAGCATTGATTTGTACAACCTTTACCTTGAAAAACTAAATGTTGGAGCTTTAAAAGCAGCACGAGAAGTAGTGAATTGCAATGTCGGTACGATAGAAGTGCTTACCGAAAACGGCCCTTTTTACTATGACGAAAAGGGTAATAAGATAAAGAGCCCCACCAAATTAAGATTGACTCTCTGTGGAACAGTACCTCATTGGGAATATAGTTTGAGGAAGAAAAATGGCAGTTATCAGTTTAAAAAATATACTGGTGGTCCTGGAGTACGCGATGAAGTGGGTGAAAGCTATATACTTTCAGACTGCCAACCTACTGATTCTGTTTCCTTCCTCAGTGGAGATAAGGAGTTTGAACGTGATGGTAATAGTGATATTGTTGGTGAAATTGAAATGTACCCAGAGTGGATAAGAGTAGGAAGAAAAGGCAAATATGGTATAATTGCCTATGATTATAAGCAGCCAGAAAGTGTAAATCCCAAGAAAACTATAAAGCGTTTGTACAATTGGGTAAGGGCTGTCCTAACCTATCCCGTCCTGAAACTCAAAGGCAAAACGTTGCTTCCAATAGTTTACGATTCTATTATTATGCGCCGTGATGGCCTTATTTATTTCTATAAAGACGGCAAAGTGGGACTCTTTCCACGTGATAAGGAACCTGTGTACGATGAGTTAGAGCAACGCACCAAGTCATTTTATTATATTAAAAAAGATGGTATAGAAGGTTGGCTCGATATAAAAACCAACAAGGAATACTTCTTTCCCAAAAGCGACCAATAGCTTATGCCCACTAAATAACATGTTCTAAAAACTCAATAATATAGTTTTTAGAACATGCTATATGTTGATTGAAGACTTAAAACCTGTATAGATTATCTGTCAAAGTAGTTGGAAAAACCAACTTTTACAACGTTTCAACCCACCCATTTTTATCTTTTACCAATGTCATTTGAGCAGTTAGATTGGTAAAAATCTCTGCCGAAACTGAACGAGCACGAAGAGTTCGCACCTTCGGGAAGTTGCGGAAGTAAGCATCTTGTGTAATATACCAAGCGTAATTGCTTATCTTTTCCACTCTTTTTATTTGCCTTTCTAAGTCTGCCAGCATTGTGCGTGCAACGGAACTAAGCAGGTATGAGCCATCGTTCATTTCTATTGCTAAGACCAAATAGGTTTCTGATGAATTACTTTTGCGTGGCGCATGCTCTGTCATTCGCTTGCTAATGGTAATATTACGATGGTGTTTGCTGTTTATTTCGTCCATTCTTTGGCGGAATAATATACCGTGTGCCGATGTGTCTTTCAGTTTTTTGTATGCAATTTCGTAGTGTATCATTTCGTGAATAAGGGTATCTTCGATGAGCGGTAGTGGCACATCGTAATAGTTAGATACCACAATAGTGAAACTGCGGCGTGTTTTTCCCCATGCTTTTTGTATGTGATAGTGCATAGAACCCAGCCTTCGCTTGGCATTAGAGACCCTTAAATTAGGCATAGGAAGAGTGTTTTCGAATATCTCTTCGTTATATTTTCGAAAGGCTTCTTGAAGATATGCTATCGTAATTTCCATTATTCTGCAGTTTGTTTCTGAGTCCAATTTACCAAGTAAAGATGCTCGGTGGCACGCGTAAAAGCTGTGTACAGCCAGTGAATATAGTCGGGCGTAAGTATTTCATCGGTCATATAGCCCTGGTCGAGATAGATATGTGCCCACTGTCCACCCTGCGCTTTGTGGCAAGTAACGGCATAACCGAACTTTATTTGCATAGCGTTGAAGTATGCATCTTCGCGTAATTGCTTCATGCGATCGGCTTTTCGGGGCACATCAGCATAGTCTTCCATAACACTTTGGAATAGTTTGTCGTTCTGTTCGCGTGTCAATGCGGGGGCTTCCGTCGTAAGAGTGTCCAGCACGACAACCGTATCTAACTCAGTATTGTTATAGTCGGGGAATTCTAAAGAGGCATCGGCAAAACGAAAACCATATAGTTCGCGAATGTTACGCACACGACGTATCACCGCATGATCGCCATTTGCAATAAACGAAATATCGGTGCTGCGATCCTTTTCTAAGTATTTGTTCTTTACAACCATCACCAAATCGCCCGTTGTAAGCTCTTCTTCACGACCCAAAATAGTATTGCGAATGCCTTGATTGAAGATGTTTGCACGTTTGTTAGAACGTGTTATGACCATTGTTTCATCTATTCCTACTGCTGAATAACTCGATGCAAGACTCTCAATCAGTTCGTTTCCTGACACAATAGAGATATCGGCAAATCCTTTTAGCTTTATTTTGGGCAGCTGGGTTGCTGTGTTTCGGGTAATCATTTCACGTATAGCAGTAGCATTCCATAGTATTCCTGAATGTTGACTTTGGCGCAAAACCTCGTTCAAATCGCATTCGTAAACTTCCAATCCATAAGATTTTAATACGTCAGAACGCAGAGCTGGACTTTCTTCTTCGCCTATTGGAGGCAGCTGAGCCTTATCACCGATGAGCAAAAGACGGCAGTTTGCACCACTACTGTAAACATATTGCACCAAATCATCGAGCAATCTGCCGCTGCCAAAGGTGGTATTGCTTTGCGAAAGACTAATCATTGAAGCCTCATCTACCATAAAAAGCATGTCGCGAAACATATTATTGTTCAGCGAAAATTGACCATCGGCACCATTAAAGGCTTTTTCTCGATATATTTTTCGGTGAATAGTAGAGGCAGATAAGCCTGCATTAAGCGAGAAAACCTTTGCCGCTCTTCCCGTAGGAGCTAACAACGACACCTTAAAACGCAATCGGATAACCGCTTTTACAATGGCTCCAGCAAGCGAAGTCTTGCCCGTTCCAGCACTTCCGCGTAGTATCATGACCGCATTTTCGCTTCTGTCGGTCATAAAACGAGCAAAAGTTTGCAAGGCTTTTCGCTGATCTTGCGTAGGCTCAAAGCCGAAATCTTGCAATATTTGGTAAACCAATTCGTCTTGTATCATTCCTTAATACACTTATTTCTTGCCGTGCAAAGTTAGCGATTTTTATTGGGTCGCCTTACTTTTGTATCGTAAAATGCTTGCAAAACAACTTCGTCGCTGAATGAAAAGCCTACTATAAGACTGTAAAAAAGTCTATCCTGCAACGGCTATATGCAACATTTGTAACACGAAAGGCAGAATAATCGAAAAAAAATGTGTAAGTTTGCAGCAGTAATAGACAATGGTTCAGATAGATAATAACACATCCGATAAGCGCATACGCCTTACCATTCGCATTGGAGAAGGTAACATGTTGTTTGCAGTTGGCGACCCACAAGCCGACGATAACATCGTGTTTGAGCCTTACGAACTAAATAATAGCATGGCCATAGCAGCCAATTTGCGAGAAGCTTTCAAGAAGTCGGAACTTCTACAGAGTGGTTATAAGCGCGTTTTATTAGTCGTAGACACGCCCACTATGCTTGTTCCGTTGGACGAATATAGGGAACAAGACGTGGAATCGCTTTATAAACACACCTTTAAATGGCAACGTAGCGAAGACATAGTAACGAGTGTGCTGCCCGAATTAAACGCTGTGGCAGTGTTTGCAGTAAACAAAGATTTGAAAATGGTGGTCGATGACCATTTCGATGATATACGTTTACAACCTTTAATGCAATCTGTATGGTTGCATTTATATAGGCGAGCGTTTACAGGGACACGCCAAACTCTTCGTTTTCTTCCACGATAAGCGCATGGAAGTAATGCAATTTCAGCGTAACAGATTTGAATTTAGTAACTCGTACGAAGCAATAAACACGAGCGATATACTCTATTATCTGCTTTATGTATGGAAACTGATGGGTATGGACCGCAGCGATAACGAATTGTATATGGTCGGAAATGTGCCCAACCGAGAAGAATTGCGCAGTGAACTACAGCAATTCATCAGTCGAAACTATATTTTGAACATAGAAACCGACTTCCATAACGCGGCGATGGCAAAGCGAAATGATATTCCATACGACCTAAAGCGTTGTATTTAGATTAAAAAGAAACGATAAGAATTAGGCTATGCGCATCATAACAGGACAGTTTAAAGGCAGACACTTCGATATACCACGTACTTTTAAGGCACGTCCAACTACCGATTTTGCCAAAGAAAACATCTTTAACGTGCTAAACGGATATATCGATTTCGAAGATATTACAGCGCTCGACTTATTTGCTGGCACTGGAAGCATCAGCTTAGAACTAATTTCCAGAGGCTGTAAAGAAGTGATAAGCGTAGAAAAAGACCGCGATCATGCACGATTCATAGCCGATTGTACGAAGAAAATAAAGGTTGAAAATAATATCCTTATTCGTGGCGATGTTTTCCGTTTCCTTAAGTCTTGCCGTCAAAAATTCGACCTTATTTTTGCCGACCCTCCCTATGCTTTACCCGAACTCGAAACCATTCCCAACCTAATTTTCGAGCAAGAACTACTTACTGACGATGGTATATTTGTCTTTGAACACGGCAAACAGAACGATTTTTCAGCAAATCCACACTTTAAAGAGCACCGCACCTATGGCAGTGTAAACTTCTCTATATTTAAGTAAACACAGCCGAATTCCCTTTGTTTTTTACTCATTATTCCCTTCTTCTCTTACTCGCACATCCAAAAACATAATAAAAGAGAAGCATTATTGTTGATCCTAACAATGCTAAACCCATATCTTTTTGTGGATCCCAAATATCTCCTTGTTGCCCATTATAGTTTTCTGCATCGTTTGCTGTCATCATAATAGTAAGCAACCATTCAAACATTTCATATATCATGCTACCCGTTTGCACCATCAGCCATGCCATAATAATAGAAATAGATGACTGCTGTTTAAAGTAATTTCGGCAGATATATACCAAGTATGGGAACAATAATAAGCCAAAAGAAAAATGCACCAAACGGTCGTAATGATTGCGAGAATCTTGAAAAAAGTCTGTACCAACAATTCCAAGCGAAACCGCTACTTCCTTATATGGTACATACGAATAGATATACCGTGCGCCAATAATATGTAAAAGTGTAAAACATACCATTCCTGCAAATGCCAACATAGGCATCTTTTTCTGAAAAACATCAGTAATTAGCGGAATTAACAACAGCACAGTGCCAATATGTTGCAGTAGTTGCTCATCTGGATAAATAGGATTGATGCATGTTATTATCGCTAAAATCGGCCTATATGACAAAAATGTGCTTAAAATTCTTGTAACTATCTAATAATCATTATCTTTGTTCTATTTATATTTTTATGGCAAAAAATCTGCTTTTATTGTGGGGCAAAATCGACTATAAAACGTGGTCATCTTAATGGTAGTCAACGCTGGTATTGTAAGTGCTGTAAGAGGAGCTTTGTTGGACATAAGCGCCTTACCACTACCATCGTCAACCATCGTTATTCCAAAGGTAATCTAACAGTCAAAGATCTATCAGAGGAGTACGGAGTTTCAACCAGGACAATCTATAGAAAACTCACCAAATCTTATAAAGAAGAACTTCCCAACCTTCTTGTTCGCCCTGTAGTGGTTTTTTAATGGATGCCACCTATTGGGGACGTAATTTTGGTGTCGTTATCATGAAGGATTCATTGTCTGGTGATGTACTTTGGTTTAAGTTTATCAATAGGCATGAACGTCTTGAAGACTATAAGGAGGGCATAAGCTACTTGGAGTCACTTGGATATACCATTCAAGGGCTTGTATGCGATGGTTTTAAGGGACTTAGGCAAGCTTTTTCCCAATTATAAATTCCAATTATGCCAGTTCCATCAAGTAATGACTATAAAGACAAAAACTAACTTCAAGACCCAAGCTTGAGGCTTCAAAAAGAACTGCTTGAAATATCCAAGATGTTATGTCATACGGATAAGGAGTCCTTTATTGGGGCTTTTAAAGGAATGGTACACCAAGTGGGAGGATTTTTCTTAAGGAACGGACAACAATAGAAGACGGAAAATCACATTATACTCATAAAGCTCTACGTAGTGCTTTTTTGAGCCTTAAAAGGAATATGTCGTGCTTGTGGACATACTATGATTACCCTGAGTTGAAGATGCCAAATACAAACAATGCCATTGAATCACTCAATGCAGATTTAAAGACAAAATTGAACCTACACAAGGGGATCAGTATGGAAAGAAGAAAGATCTTCATCCAAGACTTTATAAAGTCCCATTATCCTAAGAAATAAAAGGGGAATGGGAGATTTTAAGCACATTTTTGTCACATAAGAGAAAACGACGCTAAAATAAGCACACTTTTGTCATATAAGCCCTAAAATCACTAAAATTAAAGTAAGTGCAAGCTTTGTTTTATCTATCATAATCTCAATTCTTTAATTCTTTTTTTGCTCTTTCGTTCACAACCTTATAATTGCAATTTTTCCTGCAAAGATAGGTCATATTGATTGAAATGAAGAATAATCAGACAAAAACCAAACACAGCACCAACCTATTTTACTTTTTCCTATAAGTTTTTTTCAGAATTAAAGATATAGATATAAAATGGAATGAAAAACTATTATTCTCCTATAGTAGAATTACATTTTTTTGATTAAAAATACAGATTCTTTAAGAAATAATGAGTAATTTTATAGCCTGAATATTATTGCACAACGAAACTTTAATAATATGGCGCGCATATACGATAATATAGAAACCAAATTTACAGAAGGGCTTCAAGGTATCATTTCCAATATGGGAGTTAAACAAGTTTATTTTTTTGTGTGGGCTATCTTTATCAATCAATTGAAAAGTCAAAAAGTGATTTGGATTAGCACTATTTCTTTTTAATAGAATTAGAAAATAATTTCAGATATAGGTTACTCCATTTTTTCAAACAGAGAAATCTCACTAAAAAACGTGCTTTCTGACAAGTTTAAGGTATGAGTTGAATAAAATAGTAATAAAAGAAAAATGAGGGAAGTAAACAATGACAATATGCTTATCTATCAGTCGGTAGATGGGAAAATAAAGATAGATGTTCGGTTTGAGAAAGAAACTGTATGGCTAACACAAGCGCAAATGTGTGGGCTCTTTGGTCGTGAACGCAGTGTAATCACCAAACATATAAAAAATATTTTCGAAGAAAAAGAACTTGATGAGAATAGCAATGTGCAAAATTTGCACATTGCAAATTCTGATAAACCTGTAAAGTTCTATAATCTCGACGTTATTATCTCGGTTGGCTATCGAGTAAAGTCACAGCAAGGTACGCAATTCCGTATTTGGGCAACACAACGACTAAGAGAATATATTATTAAAGGATTTGCGCTGAACGACGAACGATTTAAAACAGGTTCTTCCTACAATTACTTTAAAGAACTATTAGATCGTATTCGTGATATACGACTTTCTGAAAAAGTATTTTATCAGCAAATTAAAGATATATACAAAACAAGTATCGACTATAATCCGTCCGCAGAAATGACATTGACTTTCTTCAAAGAAATACAGAACAAATTACTTTGGGCTGTAAGTGGGAAGACGGCTGCAGAATTGGTTTATTATCGTGCCAATGCTGCATTACCGATGATGGGACTTACTTCTACAGAAAAAGAAGGAAAGATAACGAAAGCAGATATAATCGTAGGGAAGAACTATCTAAACGAGAACGAAATTAGTCAGTTAAAACTTCTTGTAGAACAATTTCTTGCTTATGCTGAGGCTCAAGCTTTGGCAGAAAAACCAATGTATATGCGTGATTGGAAAGAGAAACTTAGTCTTATACTTACCATGAACGATAAGAATATTCTTGAACATGCTGGCACTATTTCGCATAATTTGGCTGTAGAAAAAGCTAAAAAAGAATTTGTTGCCTATAAAGACCAACAACAGCAAATAGAGCACTTAGAAAGTATAAAGCAGCTAGATAACGACCTTAAACGAATTGCTCCACGTAAGCAACATTAAAAAATGCAACGCCAGCGAGAAAATACCAAAAGTAAGCTATGATAACCAAAACGGAATATCTTGGCAATAAATACTTGCTACAACAAGAAAGACAGCTTTTCTAGCGTCAAGTATTATTTCTACGGAAACAGTACTAAAGGTGTATGATTGGGCGACAGATATGCGCAACCATGGAAAGTGTGTGATTAGTGGCTTTAGTAGTAAGTTGGAACAAGACGTTTTACATTTCTTATTAAAAGGTAGTCAGCCTATTATTCTTGTGCTGGCACGAAAAATGTATAAAGTTATTCCTACAGATTTACAAGTAGCCTTAACGCAAAATCGTTTACTAATTATTTCGGTCAGTAGTTCTGTGCGACAATCGAAAGCAACAGCATTGGCAAGAAATAAATATATCTGCGAAATGGTAGATAAAATTCTGTTTGTTGGCATAACCGAACAAAGTAACCTTTATAAACTGCAAGAACATTTTTGTAATCAACAAAAACTCGTTACCCTATAATCATGTCGAAACCATAGTAAAAAAATAAAAACCCATACCATGTTGCTAATCGTTATGGGTGCAGCTACTAAATTCTTTCAATATCTTTCATTTCCTTACGCATCATTCCTTCAATTTATTCGCTCATTATTCGTATGATAATGAGACCATATTTCCCACATTTTTTATAGAGAATAAAGTCACTAAAAAGAGGAAACAAAGCCTTTGTGAGAGGGTAGAAATAAGTACGAAAAAAATTTATAATAAAAAAATCGCGAAGTTTTTTTAATTATAAAATTAAAAATTTATAATTATGATTTTTTTATTTTTTTATAATTAAAAAAATTTTTTTGAGTTGGTAATTATGATTTAATTAAGGCTAATTTCACTTGTTTTCCTTATCCTATAAAAAGAGCCATATTCACCATAAATATCAATAAAAAAGAAACATGCTACAAAAAAACTTTCTGCAATGTTCCTATAAAAAAGAAAGGAAGTAACAATATCTTTTGATATTCAATTACTTCCTTTTTCTTATATTGTACCCAGACTCGGTACAAGGCAGCGAAAACAAGAGAAACGAAAAGAATGTATAATACTGATAATCAGCATTTTAGACTTTTCCTATTTTTGCAAAATTAGCCCATTTTTGCCTGTTTTTGGTTAGATAGTACACTTTTAGTACACTTTGATATTCGAAACTTTTTAGTATCTTTGCAAAATAATAAAATATCTGAAAATAAGCGAGTTAATAATTTTACTCGGTTTGATACGCATTTAGGTACATAACTATCAATTATGGCAAAGTTAGAGAATAAAGCAAAGGAAAACCCGAAATTGGAGCAAAATGTGCTTGCTGATGGTCGGATTAGCCTCTATTTGGAGTATTATCTCGGTAGAGAAGAAACGCCTGTTTTGGACGATAATGGCAATCCTGTTTTGTATGAAACAGGTAAGATGATGGGCAAACCAAAAGTTCACATCAAGCACAACAGGCGAAAAGAAAACCTGCAGTTGTATTTAATCGCTAAGCCACGCACTCCTGCCGAGCGACAGCAAAATAAAGAAACACTTGAATTGGCTGCTAAAATTCGTGCAGAGCGTGAACAACAGTTTAAGGAAAGTATGCTCGGCTATCGTTTGAAAAAAGATAGAAGTATCAACTTCTTAGACTACTATCAGGCTTACATAGATAGTTACACGAAGAAAGACCTGCGCATGATTAAGATTGCCTTGAATCGTTTTAAGGACTTTCTGAAAGAGCACTACCCTCTCTATGAGTTTAGTATCAAGCCCGATTTGATAACCAAAGAAATGATGGAAAGGTTTGTAGAGTATCTGCAATCACGGAGTATTGGTGAAGGTGCAAAGAGCATTTACCAGCGTTTCAAGAAAGTGGTGCGCTACGCCGTTGACCATGAAGTGATGCTGAAAGACCCATGTAAGGGAGTTGTGTGCAAGGTTGACGAGCAGATTTGCGTAAGGATGTATTGTCTATGGACGAAATCCAATCTTTAATTCAATGCCATTACGACAACGAAAACCCAAATGTTAGACGAGCATTTATTCTCTGCCTGTATTGCGGTCTGCGTTTCTGCGATGTGAAAGACCTGACTTATAAGAACATCGACTACACCAACCATCTGTTGAAGTTTGAGCAGAATAAGACCAAAGGACATTCTGCTAATAGCGGTGTGGTTATCCCTTTGAACGATGGTTTGCTTTCATTGATAGGAGAAGCTCCCGAAGACTTAGATACCTCCATTTTTAATTTGCCCACATACGAGAGTTGTTGCAAGTCGGTAAAACGGTGGGTAAAGCGTGCAGGTATCAATAAGCATATCAGCTGGCATTGCGCCCGCCACAGCTTTGCCGTGAACATCCTGAATAATGGTGCCAATATCAAGACCGTTGCAAGCTTGCTAGGACATAGTGGGTTGAAGCATACCGAGAAATACACTCGTGCTGTGGATAAATTGAAGTCAGAGGCTATCAATAGTTTGCCAGAATTGACTACTATGTAAGAAAATAATGTTATATTTGCAAGGAATTTTTAAACTTATAAAAATGGAAGACTTTAATTTCAGAGAACGAGGCGGAAGATGTTGTTAATATAGAATACGATATTACATCTTATCCATCTGATTATACATTGATGGGACTTGTCGAAATGTTTAAAAATGGGGATATCATGATTCCTGACTATCAGCGTGGTTATGTTTGGAAAATTCAGCAAGCGTCACTGCTAATAGAGTCATTTTTAATTGGACTACCAGTCCCCCCTATTTTTCTTTTATATTGACGATGAGAATAAAAAAATTTGGTTATTGACGGTCAACAACGTCTATTAAGCATTGTCTATTTCTTTGAAGGATACTTTGGTAAAGAATCCCAAACTGGGAAGCGACAGGTTTTTAAATTGTCTGGATTAAATCCCCAAAACAAGTTTTATAATTGTACTTATAATGATTTAGATGATAAAGATAAAAGGAAATTAGCTTCTTCTGTTCTGAGAGCAATTAATATAAGACAACTTTCACCAGCAGAAGAAAGTACATGTGTATATCATATTTTTGAACGACTTAATACTGGGGGGACACCACTTAAATCACAAGAGATTAGAAATTGCGTGTTTAGGAGCGACTTCTTAAACAAGTTGAAAGAGCTAAATAGGAATCCGTCGTGGCGCATAGTGATAAACAAAAAAGAACTAGTTAAAAATCAATCAGATGTAGAGTTGATTTTAAGGGTTTATGGACTTGCTTACTATTTAAGTAAATATGAAAAGCCTATGAAAGAATTTCTCAACAAAGTAGCCAAGAAAGAGATGAAAGGCTACTCAAATATTGATCATTTTGCTAGTGCTTTTGAAAGGACTGCTGACTACATAAACTCTGAGCTCCGAGTTAAACCTTTTAATGTGCGCGGTCCTTTCAATGTTTCTTTATTTGATTCTGTATTTTGCAATATCTTATTGCATATAGATAATTTACCATCAAATCTGTCTCAGAGATATGAAGATCTTCTTTTAGATCAAAAGTTTACGGATTTAACAACATTAGCAACTACTGATGAAAAAATCCTTAAAGAGAGATTTAGCTATGTAGAATCCTTTTTGTTTGGCGATGGCATACACCGATAAGTTTCTGCCTACAGATGAGTTAATTAATGAGATTAATACATTAAAACCTCATATTTCGCAAGTAGCTTTACCTAAGTTTACAGGCGCAATATCGGTAAGTGCCGTAACTTCATATGAACTTGCTATAAAAGAGATACTTATAGATTATGCTCATAGTAAGCATAATTTATTTGGCTGTTTTGTTCAAAATTACCTTTCTAGGTTAAATGGTAGAATAGAAATATCTGACTTAAAAAAGGAAATAAAAAAAATCGACAATGCTTTAGCTGCGAATTGGGAAGAAAAAATTACAGAAGTAGAACGAGTTGAGCCATCCGTGAGATCCTGTTATCAAAACTTGATTCAAAGTAGGCATTCGTATGTTCATGCAAATCGAATAAACCTTGATTATGACGAATGTATTAATGATTTTAATATAGGGAAGAAGATAATAGAAGCGCTGCGTAGTGTTATGGTATAATTGATTTATGACGATACAAGAAGTAACACCCCGCAAGGAAGACCAGACATTTGATCCCAAAAGCATTCAAATAGATCTGAAGGCATTGGCTATCCCCATCGTCGCATTTGCAAATGCTATTTGTCCTCCCCAAGCAGTTCCTATTACTTGTTCTAATAGCAAACGGAGAGGTTTAACAGAAGACAAATACCTAAATAGAATATCGTTTGTTTTATTTGCAAAAATTATTTCTTTAACTTCCGATAATATGCACTTATAAGAATCATAGAAAATATGAACCCAGAAGAAAAGGCACGAGTTATCATAGACAGAATGTTTGAAGAAGCAGGCTGGAAAGTCGTTGATAGAGATAAGTATGCCCCAAACATGACGGCTGTGGCTATCAGGGAAGGATTGATGGTTGGCAATAGGGAAGCTGATTATTTATTGTTTCTCAATGGAAAAGCAGTTGGGGTATTGGAAGCTAAGCGCATTGAAACAGATATAAATTCTGATATTGTGCAAGAACAAGCTCGCTTATATACCCGTAGTTGTCCTAAGTGGTGTCAAGCATGGTTTCCTAATATACCTTTACCCCTTGCCTATGTTGCTAATAGTAGAGACCTGATGTTTTATGATACTCGAAAGAGTAATTCTGAATTTGAGTATTGTAAGAAAATTCATACTCCCAAAGAGGTTAAAAAGCTATTAGGCTTGGAAGATGATTATGTTGGCTTGCCCACATTGAGCCCCAAAGGATTGCGTGCGTGCCAATATGAGGCAATCACTCAATTAGAGCAATCTTTTCGTAATGGTGAAAATCGTGCTTTGATGGTTTTAGCAACAGGTGCGGGGAAGACTTATACTGCTTGTTTGGCTGCCTATCGCATGTTAGCTTTCACGCCAATGAAGCGCATCTTGTTTTTGGTGGATAGGAATAATTTGGGCAAGCAGGCTGAAACAGAATTTGGTACATTCCGTTTGACTGAGAATGGCGATCCATTCAATACTATTTTTACGGTTAATCGCTTGAAGTCTTCAAGCGTACCAACGGATAGCAATGTGGTAATATCCACTATACAACGACTTTTCTCATTGTTAAAGGGTGACGAAATTACCGATAATGATGAGGACGATAAAGAAATAGAAGATAAGGAAATAATACTCCCAGAGAATCCTAATCTTCCTTCAGATTTTTGATATGATAATTATTGATGAGTGCCACCGTTCTATTTATGGTAATTGGCAGAAAGTCCTCAATTATTTCTCAAAAGCAAAGTTGATAGGATTAACAGCAACACCTGTTCCTGAGACGAAGGCTTTCTTCAATGGCAATATCATCGTAAACTATACTCTGGAGAATTCTATTATTGATGGCGTAAATGTTGATTGTCGTGTTTATCGTATCAAAACACAAGCAACAGAGAATGGCGGCGCTATTCTCGAAGGTGATAAAGTAAAAAGAGAAACATGCTATACGGGGCAAGTTCAGACTATTAGCAACCAAGAAACAAAAAATTATACTCGTGAGGAACTTAATCGTAGCATTATCAACCCTGCACAGATTAAGCTGATATTGGAAACCTATCGTGATGCGGTATATACTGAAATGTTTACTGAACCGCAGCGAGAACCCAATATGGATTATCTGCCCAAGACACTTATATTTGCACTCAATGAAAATCATGCAACTAATATCGTGCAAATAGCAAAAGAAGTGTTTGGACACAATGATAATCGTTTCGTACAAAAAATCACCTATTCGGCAGGTGATAGCAATGAGCTGATACGACAGTTCCGTAATGATAAAGATTTTCGTATCGCCGTAACTTGCACATTGGTGGCAACAGGTACTGACATTAAACCCCTTGAAGTGGTAATGTTTATGCGTGATGTGGCATCAGAACCGTTATATATTCAGATGAAAGGACGAGGCGTGCGTACCATAGGCGATGAGCAACTACGAAATGTAACGCCCAACGCTTACAGTAAGGATTGCTTCTTCTTGGTGGATGCTGTTGGAGTTACCGAACACGAGAAAGTTATAACTTCACCATCTGAGGGAGCAACCTCCAAACTAATGTCCCTAAAGGAACTCTTAGAGAAAATAACGCACGGTAACGTAAGTGATGATTATCTGCGTTTATTAGCAAGTCGCTTATCTCGTATCAGTCATAAATGTGAAGAAAAAGACCGTGAGAAGTTTATCAGTCTTGCACATATAAGTATGATGGATATTGCATCCAATATCTTTGATGCGCTCGAGCAAGGATCCTTACCGGAATATGTCAATGTGAATAAGCCAAATACGACTCGCAAGGCTTTGGTGCACAACATTGCGAATGAGCCAGATGCACGTGAGTTTTTATTGATACTCAATGCAGGATTTATTGAAACATTGATGCCCGGAGAAGATATCCTTATTTCAAAAGGCTTTTCACAGGAAGAAGCGCAGGCGACCACTTCGGCTTTTGAAGCCTATTGTGAGGAGCATAAGGATGAAATAGAAGCTTTGCGCATCATCTACAATAATCAAGGCGAGCCCCTTACTTATGCGATACTAAAAGATTTGGAGAATAAATTGAAATTTGCAAGTAGTAAGTTTAATACTTCATTACTTTGGAACTCTTATGCCATCATCAATCCCCAAATGGTAAAACATAGTTCAACAAAAGAGGAAAAAGAAGCTCTTACAAATATTATCCAATTAGTGCGTTATGCTTTTCACCAAATAGAAAGGCTTGAAAGTTTATACCCATCTGCCAGCCAAAGGTTTAATCTTTGGTGTGGACAAAATCAACGCCCCCTCACAGAAGAGCAGATTGGAGTAATGCAACAGGTATTTAGCTACATTGCATCGAATGGATATTGTACAATTACAGAGATTAAAGACAATGATAAGACACAAGCGGCGCAACTTATCCGTGCCTTTGGCGGGAAAAATATAGCAAACGAAGCTTTGGCTTCATTATCACAATTTATCATTTACAGAAAAATAGCTTAACAAATGGCAACAAATATATCAACAGAGCAAGCACTTACCAAAAAGGTTTGGAATTTAGCGACCACGCTATCAGGGCAGGGTATTGGCTACACTGACTATGTTACTCAACTTACCTATCTCCTCTTTCTCAAAATGGATGCGGAGAATGAGGAATTGTTTGAGGAAACATCTTCTATCCCCGAAGGCTATCGTTGGCGTAATCTGATAGAGCTTGATGGCTTAGACTTGATAAAGCAATATGAGAAAACGCTGAAGATACTCAGTGAGCAAGACAATCTGATAGGTACTATCTTTACTAAGGCACAAAATAAGATTGACAAGCCTGTTTATCTTAAGAAAGTGATTTCAATGATAGACGAAGAGCAGTGGCTTGTCATGGATGGCGATGTGAAAGGTGCCATTTACGAGGGTATCTTGGAAAAGAATGGGCAAGACAAGAAGAGTGGTGCAGGGCAGTATTTCACGCCTCGCCCTCTTATCCAGGCAATGGTGGATTGTATCAAACCCAAGATTGGCGAAACCGTGTGTGACCCAGCCTGTGGAACAGGTGGATTCCTGTTGGCTGCATACGACTGCATGAAACAGCAATCACAAGATAAGGACAAACGTGAATTCTTAAATAATAAGGCACTTCATGGCGTTGATAACACTCCATTAGTTGTAACTTTGGCTTCGATGAACTTATATTTACATGGCATTGGCACTGACCGTAGCCCTATAGCTTGTGAAGATAGTTTGGAAAAAGAGCCTGACACTTTGGTAAATGTAATTCTTGCCAATCCTCCTTTTGGGACACGCCCCGCTGGTTCGGTGGACATCAATCGTCCCGATTTCTATGTAGAGACTAAAAACAATCAGCTCAATTTCTTGCAACACATGATGTTGATGCTGAAAACAGGTGGGCGTGCTGCAGTGGTACTTCCTGATAATGTGCTATTTGAGGGTGGTGCTGGTGAAACAATCCGCAAGAAACTATTGAGCGACTTCAATTTGCACACCATCTTACGCTTGCCCACTGGTATTTTCTATGCACAAGGAGTTAAAGCTAATGTGTTGTTTTTCACAAAAGGGCAACCAACAAAGGATATTTGGTTCTATGATTATCGCACAGATGTGAAGCACACATTGGCAACAAATAAATTGCAACGTCATCATCTTGATGATTTTGTAGCCTGCTACAATGCTAATCCTCGTGCCGAAACCTATAACGAAGATACTGCTCGTGATGGTAGATGGCGCAAATATACGGTAGAGGACATTATGGCTCGCGACAAAACAAGTCTTGATATTACGTGGATTAAGGCTGGTGGAGAGGAAGAACAATTTACGTTAGATGAATTAATGACAAATATCACAACTCAAGCCGCCAACATCAGTAAGGCAGTTGCTGAATTGCAGAAGTTAATGAGGGGGAATTAAAGAGTAAACGGAATGGATAGCAGCATTATATTAAGTCAAGAGCAGCAGTTTGATGAGGTAATCAACATCATTTTGCAGCATCAGGGTCGTGCTTCAAGAGCGGTGAATGAGGAAACACTGCTTATGGCTTGGAATGTGGGCTGTTATGTTTCCCACAAATTGAAATCAGAAGAATGGGGTAGCAAGGTTGTTACTCTACTTTCTGAATATATCCGTACCAAACAACCAAAGCTGAAAGGGTATAGCAGAAGTAGCATATACAATATGGTACTATTCTACGAGGAATACTCCTCTGAAAGATTTTTATCCACGGCATCACAATACTTATCCAAAGAATTTGTCCAGCCAAAAACTGCACAAATTAATAATCCCTCCCTATCACAGACAAACCAAGGTACAACTGTTTTTCCTATGCAGATTGTCCAGCCAAGAATTGGACAATTCCCCAAACTCCTCACACTAACCACTTTAACGAATCATATAGAGATATTGTGTCGTTGTAAAAGCAGTGAAGAACGGTTGTTCTATATTCTGTATGCTCACAAAGAACATTTAGTAAAAAGAGAACTTCAGCGTAGCATTACCAACCAGACCTACACAACATTGTTAGGCGATAAAAAGAATATGTCGAAAGGCTTATTGCAAACTTATCCTAATGCTCCTGTTGTATTTAAGGACACTTTGTTTGTTGATTTCCTCGGATTACCTCAAAAACATAGTGAAACAAAGCTCAAGAAAGGGCTGATAGAACACATGAAGCAATTTATTCTTGAGTTGGGTAAAGATTTTATCTTTATGGATCAAGAGTATAATCTCAATGTGGGTGCATCAACTTTCAAAGCAGACTTATTGTTCTTCCATCGTGGGCTACAAGCACTTGTTGCGGTAGAACTGAAAAAGACAAAGTTTCACCCTCGTGATCTCGGACAGTTGGAATTTTATCTCGAAGCCCTTGATCGTGATGTAAAGCGAAGCAACGAAAACCCTTCTATTGGTATTCTGTTATGTCCTGATGCAGATAAAATGGTGGTAGAATACGCTATGAGTCGCAGTATGAGCCCAACTTTGATAACAGAATATAAGCGTATTCTTATTCCGCAAGAGCGTATGCAAGAGCAACTCAATGAATATTGTAATCTGTTCTTGGAAGAACAAAACGACACAAATGATTAATTGGTAGATAATGGACACGAAGAAGTTAAGACAAAAGATATTAGACCTTGCCATTCACGGTAAGCTTGTACCACAAGACCCTAACGATGAGCCTGCATCAGTTCTTCTTGAGCGCATCCGTGCAGAAAAAGAACGCTTAATCTCAGAAGGAAAGATAAAGCGCAGTCGAAAGACTCTAAATACTACCGATACGCACCATTATGAGCAGGATGTGCCGAATGGCTGGTGCAAAACCGCCTTATCAGAGATAATAACTTTACTTTCTGGTAGGGATTTACAGCCGACTCAATACAATTCTTTTGAAAAGGGAATACCTTATATTACGGGAGCATCTAACATTGATAACAATACCATCATTATTAACAGGTGGACTACAGCTCCTATTACTATTTCACATAAAGGTGATTTATTAATTACATGTAAAGGCACAATAGGGAAATTAGCGTTCAATTCGGTTGGGGATTTACATATCGCACGTCAATTTATGTCACTTCAATTTATTGAGCCTTTAGTAAGCAAATATCTTTTCTATTGTTTAGAGGAAAGAATAAGCGCCATAAAACAAATGGATAACGGTTTGATTCCTGGTATTGACCGTTCTATCATTCTAAATCAAATTATTCAACTACCTCCTCTTGCCGAGCAGTATCGCATTGTAGCAAAGATAGAGCGTTGGTTCGCTTTGATAGATACAATCGAGAAAAGTAAAGAGGGCTTAGAAACTGCTATTAAGCAAACAAAGAGCAAAATCCTTGATCTTGCCATTCATGGTAAACTCGTACCGCAAGACCCCAAGGATGAGCCAGCATCAGAACAGCTCAGGCGCATCAATCCAAAGGCACAAATCACTTGTGATAACGGGCATAGTAGGAAGTTGCCCCAAAGTTGGACATGGGTGAAAGGAAAGAATATTTTTGCACCCATGAAATCTACAAAGCCTACGAATGAAAAATTTCAGTATATTGATATTGATTCCATTGATAATAAACGGCAAATAATCAGTGAAGTTAAAACAATAAAAACGGTAAATGCACCAAGTAGAGCCAATCGTTACACACAAAAGAATGATGTTGTTTTTCGATGGTTCGTCCGTATTTACGTAATATTGCTAAGGTTACTAATGATAATTGTATAGCATCAACGGGATTTTATGTGTGTAGCTCTATTCCCCAAATTCTCCATCCTGACTATTGCTATTATCTTATGATTTCTGATAATGTGGTAAATGGATTAAACCAATTTATGAAAGGAGACAATTCACCTTCTATAAATAAAGGACATATTGATGAATGGCTATTTCCGTTACCTCCTCTTGCAGAGCAACAACGAATCGTTCAAAAGATAGAAAAAATGTTTTTTATTCTTGATGATATTCAAAATGCCTTAGAAGTGTAAATGAATACACTTCTAAGGTCTGATGTGACTTTACCAATTCACCACTTTATCCACTATCTTCTGTTGCTCACTCGCTGTCCTGCGTAGATAGATACGAGTGGTCTCTATGCTTTCATGCCCCATAAGGTCGGCTAATAGCGCAAGGTCGTTGAAACGGTCGAGGAAATTCTTTGCAAAGCGGTGGCGGAAAGAATGTGGATAAACCACATCCCTATTGATGCCATACTTTTCAGCAAAATGTTTAAGCTGTTGGGCAATACCACGTGTTGTGATTCGATTGCCAAAGCGATTGAGAAATATATATCCCGAACTTAATCCCCTCTCTTTAATCCACTTGTTTGCTTCTGTCCGTAAATTCTTAGGAATATACAAACGCCTTATCTTGCCACCTTTACTATAAAGATCGAGATACCCTACTTGTACATGCTCTGCTTTAATTTGCAACAATTCACTGACACGTGCGCCCGTTGCTGCCATAAACCATATTGTGAAGTACCACTCATCAAAGCCATCAGCCTTTAGCTTGGTCTTCAAGAACTTGTAGTCGGCATCACTTATCACATTTTCTAAGAAGTTCTTTTGCTGTACCTTTACAAACTTCACTTTCAGTTTCTCTTGCTTCGAGTATTCCAGGAACTTGTTGATAGCCTGTAAGCGTAGATTAACTGTTTGCGGCTTAAAATTCTCTACAAGGAATCCTTTGTATGCTAAAAGGTTCTTTTTATTCACTTCCTTGTAATGTTCAAAGAAGTAGTTCACTGTCCACACATACGATGTGATGGTGTTTGGTGCCAAGTTGGTCTTAGCAAGATGCTTCTGAAATGTTGTTACCATATTACATTGATTTATAATGAATAAAGTAACAATATAATAAAGTATATCGGGCATTATGCGCAGTTGCCGAGAGAATGGAGTGTAATATCAATGCAAGATGTTTGTAAACTAAAGGATGGAATAAAGCTGGATAGTACTCCTTTGATAAATTTGGATGTAAAGTATTTAAGAGGGACTTCAGCAGGAAAAGTCATTGATAGTGGTAAGTTTGTAACAGCTAATTCCTATATGATCTTAGTAGATGGTGAGAACTCTGGCGAAGTATTTAAAAACCCCGATAGATGGCTATCAAGGAAGTACATTTAAGCTATTAGATATAGACCAAAATATCGATGAGAAATATATTCTCAATGTAATAAACCTACATCGAAAGGCATTAAGAGAGAATAAAGTGGGGTCTGCAATACCTCACTTGAATAAAAAGTTATTCAAGGCTATTTCCGTCCCCTTGCCACCATATAATGAGCAGGTAAGAATAGTAGAAGCGATTAAATCGACATTTAACTTACTTGATGCGCTCAAGGAGAATTTATAAGTTCTCCTTGACTGCGTCTAAGGCATTAAATAAGTTGTCTATTGCTACAACAATTCGTGCTTGTTCTTCTTTGGGAGGCAAAGGTATTTTGATGTGTTCCATCTTTGATTTATTTACTATAGAAATAGTTACAGCAGATGACTTTTCCATCAAACTATTTTGGAAATAAGTTGATGTACACAAATGATATAAATAGTCTGGGAAAATAGCTAATGAGGGAATTGCTGTGTTTATTTGCTGGTTTGTAGTGCCTTCTTGCTCGATATAGCCGACTTTTCCGATACTCCCTATACAGCATATTGCAATAGAGTTCGGTGGTATAATCCTGGAGACGTCTCGACCTTTAGTTGTTAGGTATTCCGATGCCGTATTTGTATGTCTACCAGCATCTAAATCTGAAGGTTTATAAAGAGGAAAATTTCCTCCATAATAAGAAAGGTTAGACTTGCTGGGAGTTGAACCTGTTACTATTTTTGCTACGTCCATAAGCTCACAAATACTCCATCCTTTTGGCAACTGCGCATAATGCCCGTTATCACAAGTGATTTGTGCCTTAGGATTGATGCGTCTGACCAGTTCTATCGCAGGCTCATCGTTTGGGGTCTTGCGGTACAAGTTTACCATGGATGGCAAGATCAAGAATTTTACTCTTCGTCTGCTTGATAGCGGTCTGTAAGTTCTACTTTACTTTGTCGATGGTATCTATCAAAGCAAACCAACGCTCTATCTCAGCCACAATGCGCTGCTGTTCAGAAAAGGGAGGAAGGGGTATGTAGAAATTCTTTAGCACATCAAAAGGCGGAATATTTCTTTTGATAGCAGTCCTTTACTTTCTTTTGTATGCTTCTTCTTTTAGGATATAATCAAAGTAGAGTAAATAGAATTTTTCTATATCTCTATTGTATAAACGTGACAAGCATTAAAGCTTGATTGTATTATCCTTCCATTAGTTCTTGGGAGTAGAACACAAAAGTTTCACCAATTGTCCCAGCATAGCTTACGATAATATCAAAAGGCTGAATAGCAAAAGCTATCAGTTCTTGATATTTCTCTTTGGAAATGTAGTAAGTTCCTAACTTTTCATTTTTTTGTATAGCATTCTTCTGTTCATAGACTTTGTAAGTATTATCCCCTTTGAGGACAAACATAGACTTTGTTAAGCTACTTCCAAATGGCCCTTTCTTATAAAAAGCAAGGTCATCAAGTTTACACCATACCCACCCCTGTGGCACTTCAAACGGCACATCCTGCTCATAATGGTGCGTATAAGAAGAATTAAGCTGTTATATGTTTTCTTTGGTATGTAATAAGAGAGAAAGGTATGAGTTTGCCAATAAAGAGGGAAAATACCCACAAACAGTCAAGAAGTGAAAAGGTTCTTTATCCAACTGGCTATCAATAAAAATGCAACTGTAAATACCACTGTAAATGCCGAAAATGCGACTGTAAGTCTCAGTAATTGACAAAAAATATCACTCTATCTTGATGGTCTCATTTTGAAGATTACAGTGCTAAGGGTTATGTCAGAGCAAGAAAAGTCTGTAAAGAGAATGCAGATAGGGTAACTGATACTCTCTCGAAAGTATCTAAAAAGGTTACTGATGAGCAGGCAAAGGTATCTGATAGGGTTACTGAAAAACAAACTAAGGTTACTGATAAGCGAGAGATGAGCGTGAAAAAAACGGTGGCAAAAGCATTAGAAAATGGTGATAAATTAACGCAAAATTGTATTACCATCTTGCAGCTAATGGCTGAAAATCCCTATATAACCAAGATGGAACTTGCTTCTGCTGTTGGTATTAGTGCGACTTCTATTATGCGTAATATCGAATATATGCGTAATAAGTACCTTCGCCGTGTTGGACCAGATAATGGTGGCTTCTGGGAAATCATAGAATAATATGGCATTATAACAAGCCCAACCAAGTTTCCCGCTTGGCTGGGCTGTTCCGTATAGAGTTACTTCAACTTTCTTTGCATCAGACTGTCTGCCTTCTGCTTCAATTCCAAGTCGTACCCATCAGCTTTCTTCTTGATTTTTCCGATTGTGGTTTCGTTACGATGAATGTCAAACACATCGTTGAGCCATAGTATTTCCTTCGGGCTGCAACCTCGCCATACTCTGATAATTCGGAACTTTAAAGCATCGTCATTATATTGCTGTTTGCTTTGCCACAACCAGAAGTTGCCAACCAAAGAAGCGAGACACACAACTGCTGTTATAACCACATAGGTAAAGACTTTAGACGATTTGATGTCAAATCTATGCTTGTGGATATGTTCTTGCGGTTGTGGCTGCTCTTTCTGCTCCTTCCACTCATGTAACATAGTCAATACGCTTGCCACCAACTTATCAATGGATTTGGCTTCCTCATCCTTGATACGCATTTGTATGGCTATATACTTATTGAGTATCTCCTTCGTTTTCTGCTCATATTGTTTGAGCAGTTCTTGATCATGCTGTTCATTACTTTGCGCTGGAATAGTAGGTGTAGGAAGAGAAACAGAACTGATGTCCTTTTCTTTAAGTTCCCTTACTTCCTTGTAAATTATTTCCAACTTGTTCTTGATTTCCTCAAAGAGGACAAATGTATTATTATCTGCCATAGTTATAAATGTATTTTACGTTTTTTCTTTTTCTTCTTTTTATCAAGTGTATTATAAACTTCCGCAGGGACTGTGCCGTGAGACTGAAACAGGTCTAATCCTCCCTCAATGAAATCATTGACAAGTGTGCTCGTAGCATCTGTAACATCTGATATAAGATTGATGGTTCCTTGTGCCTGTTGACAGTTTTCTTTGTTATTCTGCTGCAAGGCAAAATCAATCTTGGAATAGCTGCAACTCCTATCTACCTTTGAGCCGTTGAAATGATAGCCGTTCTTCTCAAAGATAATGCCTTGTACTTCTTGTGTATTGCCTTTGTATTTGAAGTGCACATCAATCCCTTCATTTCTCAGGTGAGCGAGTAATGATTTCCAATTCCTGCTTTTAGGAATCTTTTCCCTTAAAGCCTGATAAATCTCATACTTGGTCTTGTCTGGTTCTTTCAAGCGGTGTTCCTTGATTTTTTCCTTGCCACTGGCAAAGTATAAATCATATTTAGTGGTCAGTTCCTTACAAATCTTCTCGCTTCTGAATCTGTCGTTTTTGTCGGAAATGGTCTTGCCGTGATTGTCTATCCTATTGAAAGCAATATGGACATGCGGATGATCCTTGTCAAAATGGCGACCTATGATATACTGCGTATCTTTTATCCCCATTTTCGCCATATACTCACGAGCGACTTGTGTCATGAACTCGTTGCTTAATTTGAGAGAATCCTGTGTGGAGAAACTCAAGGAGATATGTCCGACGACCTTACTCACTCTTGGGTTTAGATTTGTTTGGTCGATGAAGCTCTGAATGATGTGGCTAATATCATCTGTCCTTACACCCGAACTATCTATAAGTTCTGTTCCCTTCTTCGGATCGAGGATGTAGTTAATAACACCCTTGAAGCCTGAACCTTTCATAAGCTTAGCTATCATCTTCGTATCAAATTTAGGATTTCATCAATCTTGGCAAGGATAAGTTTATGGAAGGGCGCAATAGCATAGAAACCGTCCGCATTGGCACGATGTGCCAACTGATTGAGATTGTTTTGCCATACCACACAGCTTGCGGATGAAGTCAGCCTGCTCAATGGTCAAGCGTTCAATCACATTTCCTTTTATCGAGAACTTTTCTTACAAATTCACTCATGGATATTCCTGCGCTTATGGCTTTGCCTTTGAGTGTATAGTAATCCTCAGTGGTAAGTTTTACCGTGATGCGGTATTTCTTTTTTTCGGCTGCGCCTTTGGTTGGACGACCGCCTTTGTTGTATCCTGATTTAGTCATAATTGTTTCTTTAATTGATTTGATGGAGACCAGCGGGATAATCCTCTACACCTATCTTGGGAGGTGGAGCAAGTGGTTTGGGTATGCCCAAAACATAAACTTGCTCCCCGAAAAATAGAAGATGTAAGGCATCTACCACATTTATAATCCAAACCCCTTGTTTCTTTTTACTTCTGCTTTCTCTGGTTGCTTAATTTCTGCACATAGATACTCGTTGAAGTCCTTAAAGCCATTGTATAGCGTGGAGCAATTAGAAACAGAATCGCCTAATTCTTTGGCTAATTGTTGATAAGCATTCCTGCCTGCATCATCATTATCCAAGTAGCATTGGATGCTGTCGTAATGCGACAATTTCTCTGTAATCTTATGAATATTTGATACAGAATTGAGTACCACATAATCTTGTTGGCTTAACCCCGTCCGCTGCGGATTCTTCAGTTTCCTTAATGTCATAAAAGACAAAAAGTCCATAAAGCCCTCGAAAAGGCAACAATTCTTCTTCGACTCATGGGCATAGAAAACACTAATATCCTTTGGAGCAATGCAGCCTTTGAAGAACGGGTTGCGTATTTCATACCCACCTGCACTATTGGGAAAACCTATCCCAAAATAATGCTTACCATTAGAGTCGTAATGAAGTTCTTTACACACAGTGGTAGCTACTTCCATGTCAATACATCTTTCATGTAAGTATCTGATAAGGGCAGGATGTGTCAAAGGTAGAACTTTTAAGTTCTCAAAGGGGTGTGCGTGTTGTGGTGATTCCTTCCTTGAATAAGGAATAGATAAGGGATGCACACAACTTGGAGCATTGCGTTCTATCTGTCTAATAAGATAGGACACATCGGAAGACTTATATAGTTCCTCTGCCAGAGCGATGATGTTTCCACCTTTTCCTATCCCGAAGTCATACCATTGGTTGAGTTCTGTATTTATCTTGAATGAAGCTTGGCGTTCAGTACGAAAGGGAGAGAGATACCATAGCTTATTACCTTGCTGTTTGATAGGTGTATGTCCCAGACTTGCAAGAAAATCTTGCAGCTTTATTGTTTTGATTTCTTGAATGTTCATATTACAGTGAAGTTGAATGGTTTGAAAAATTGATGATTTGATGAAATGAGACATAATCTGCTCGTTATAAAAGACTTATATACTCATCGTTGCTTCATCACAATGCTTACCGAAGTAGAATATGCTTCTTAGAAGTACCAATATCTCAATTGCATGATTTCGTTATTTCCCTATCTCGTTTCTTAATACTTTCCCGAAATACTGAGATTTCTCCTTTATTGCATACCTGACTTTGTTTAGCAAGTTGTACTTTTGTGCGGACAAAAGTGTTGCCGATTTCGTGAAATCGGGAAGGGGAGGCGCAATTCACGTAAAGGAGCCAACCAAAAGAGAAACTTGATGTATTTCTCTTTTGGATAGTACAGAATACTTCTTTCATCATTCCTTTATACTGATGAGCAAAAGGATGAATGAGCAAGATGTTGCCAATCAGGAATTTATGTGCTCTTTCATCATTTCATCAAAATAAATGATTAAATGTTTGTGAGTAGTTCTTTGGTCACGGTGTAGTACCTACCTGTCCTCTTGATAGGCGAATAGTTCCTGAAACTATTGTAGTCAATCTGATAGGTGAGATAGGTAAGGCTGTTGGGAGCAGGTGAGAGTTTCCAAATATCCTGTACAATCCTTCGGACTTGGCTTTTGTCAGCCTTGCAGCCTGTGTTATTCAGCAGACATACCATATCATTGATACAGAAAGAATACTCGGTAACCACCATCTGATCCATTACCTCCAAGCACAGTTCTGACATTTCCAGCTCTACCTTGTTTCTATTACTGCGTATTATACGTTGCAGAGCGGGTGTAAAAGTCAGCTTGGGTGCAAACCACATACGACTTTCCTTTTGGGTAGATAGCGTGCGATGTTGCAGAAAATAAAGAAAGGCTGGTATCTCGGCTTTCAGCTTTTGCAGGAAGTCGGTGTCGTCGCTATCAAGCCTATTTATTTTTCTTACCCAATAGCGGGTTTCTCCCACATCAATGATAACTGGGAGTAACTCGTTATTGGAACAGAGCACGAACTTGGCAAAGAAGGAGATTTCGTCTCTGTCTTTGCCTTTTGCTTCCACCTTATAAGAAAGTGTCGTACTAAGGTTTTTGAGCCGCTCGCTATCTTCCCTGCGGTTGAGCAAAACTTCGTCCACAACGATAAGCAGTTTTCCTGCCCAATCAGCATTGAACTGGCTGCGGAAGTCCTCATTCGTGTTGAAAGTTACATTGTTCTGGAAAACAGCTTTAAGAAAATTGAGGAATGTACTCTTGCCTGTATTCCTTTCCTCTGATACCATCAAAAGGATGGGAAGTTTCTGCACTGGTTGAAGATAGAGCAACTGTAAGTAGTCTATGCCCAACTCATATTGTTCCCCGAAAATGTGATGTATCAGGGATTCGATGTGCGGAAACTCTCCTTCTTTTGGCTGGTGTCCTATCGGTTCATAGAGATTAAGAAATTTATCAACCACAGGTTGATAGTTCACATGGTTGGGAACAGTGCAAAAGCCGTCATACTTTGGAACTGTGGCAATGAAATTCTTTCCATAGTCCTGCCGTAGTGTCTCATTGTTCCACACAATACGCTTCTTGACAAAGCCGCCATTAATGCGAGGTTGGTTTACAATCTTATACAAGGTTGTGCCAACACGGATAAATTCTTCCTGTGCCATAAGCTATTTCTGCATTAAGGGTTGTTGCCCATGATATACCTTTGAGCCTCTTGATTTATCTGTGCAGTGGTCTTAATAGGATTCTGCCGTAGCCACGCTTCAAGTTCTGCCTTCTCAAAATAAAGCATTTTACCTTGTGGCTTGTAATGAGGTATCAGATTTCCCGATGTGAGTTTGTAGAGATAACTCTTTGAGAGGTTTAAGAACCTGCTGGCTTCTTCAAAACTCAGCACGTTCTTATTCATGAATACCATTTGTTCGAGTTCTTCAACTCGAGTTTCTAATGTCTTGTTCATATTGAAAACATTTTGAATTAAACAATATGAAGGTGCACCTTCGCTAATTATTTGTTAACGAGGGCAAAATTAGAAACGATAAAAGTAATTGGCATTGAGCAATGTTTGAGGTATCAACTTATGCTCAACCTTTTTTCAGTTGTTTGATGTATTTATCAATGATTTCCCATCCTTTCGGCTGCTTCATGTTGATCTGATCTGTCGCAGTAGAAAGGTCGGTGCGTGTCAGTGGCGTGTCTTTTGTTTTCCCTAATATAAGCTCATGGCGAGCAATGGTCGATTGCCATTCATCTGTAATAAACCCTTTCAAATTAAGACTTTGCATGAGATATGCCAGTTGGCGGTTGTTGTTTGATTTCAGAACACCTTTTAGTTTACAGGCAAAGAAGTCTTTGAGTATCTTGGTAGATATGCAAGTCGTGAATAATTGGATTTCATTGATACAAGTAGTAAGAATCTCAATTTGCTCTTCTGTAAAAGAGGATTGAAATGGATTTGTTTCTTTGCCAACAATGGCTGGATTCTTTTTCTGCTTGCATAGTTCATCGTTTACCAAAATTGACGAACGAGGCTGAACGGTTTGCACCTCTGTCAATTCAATTCGTTCTATTTCTTCCATAAGATATTTTGCATAACGCTCATACAAAATCGCATCGACAAGATACGAGAACATCGGCAGGGCATCATTATAGTAGGTATGTGCCTCAATGTACTTCGCATATTCAAATGAAGATACGGAGAAAGAGGTATATTTCTGTTTTTGTTCTTTGGTCAGTGATTCAAAGAAGGTACTTTCCCATAAAAAGTCGCATTCATTGTAGTACTCCTCTACACATGCGAGGGCAGGATAATTCAGATAAATAGAAGAAAGTTTATCGGTTATTCGGATATATTCTTTCTGCAAAATCTCTTTGAGCTGCATATTACTAATACAGCCTTTCTTCCTCAGAACATTTCCTATGAGGATATTATAGGCTTGGGTAATACAGTAGCTTAATATCTGCTGAATACTGTCAAGCTGTATTTTTAGACTATTATCTTCCATTCGCTATATTTCTAAGGTGGGTATCTATTTGCAAAGATAAAGCATTCGGTGGAGAAAAAGCCAAAGAAGGGAAGGAAACAGAATAAAAGGGAAGAGTTGTCGTTAATTAAATATAAAACTAAGAGATGAAAAATTACAAAAGTACACCTTTCTCATTGTTTTGTTACAAAGTACACTTTTAGTACGCTTAAGAAAGAAAAATCCCTTGTAAATCAAAGACTTACAAGGGATTTATAGTACCCAGACCCGGGATCGAACCGGGATGGATTGCTCCACTGGTGTTTGAGACCAGCGCGTCTACCGATTCCGCCATCTGGGCATTAATATGCTTTCGGTAAAGCGGTGCAAAGATATATAGAAAATATGATAATAGCAAATTTTAGGAGAAATATTTTAAAAATGTACGAAAATAGAGACTCGCGGTGAGTTGAAGAAAAACTGCTTAAATGTAGAAAAAAGATGTATGGGAGTAGGGGAGAAAACCGTATGATGTAGAAAGAATATTGATAATTTTTGGTATGTAGGCCAAGTTGTAATTGCTGTTCATAGTGGGTAGCCCCTAAGCATCTTTATGCTTGAGAATAGGAAGTAGGTGGAAATGATGACTGAATTGCAGTGAAAGCATTAAAAATAATGAATATTTTTTGTGTTATCTACTAATTCTGCTAACTTTGCAGTAGTATAAAGGTATTTTTATAACGTTTCTATAGTAAAGTAGAACGATACAAATTAAAATCGAAGGATGAAGATAGCATTAATAGGTTACGGCAAGATGGGGCGTATGATAGAACAGATTGCTCTTGAACGCGGCCATGAAATAGTTTGCAAAATAGATGCAGATAACCAAGAAGAATTTGATTCTCCAGCCTTTGCGACTACCGATGTTGCTATAGAATTTACAACTCCAACGGCAGCTTATGGCAACTATCTAAAAGCTTTTGCACATAATGTAAAGGTTGTTAGTGGTTCTACGGGTTGGCAACACGAACATAAAGCAGATGTAGAACGTCTTGTACAGAAGGCGGGCAAACCTTATTTTGGGCAAGCAACTTTTCTATTGGAGTAGCTATTTTCTCAGCAGTCAATCGCTATTTGGCTAAGATTATGAATCAATATCCACAATATGATGTGGAGATGGAAGAAACGCACCATATTCATAAACTTGATGCACCTTCAGGAACTGCAATTACATTGGCAGAAGATATATTGGAAAATATCGACCGCAAGACAAAATGGGCTAAAGGAAAACAAATTGCAGCAGATGGCACTGTTACTGATGCCGAACCAATGGCTAATGACGTTCTTCCTATTGCTTCCCTTCGTAGAGGCGAAGTTCCTGGAATTCATAGCATCTGTTACGAATCTGAAGCTGATGGCATTATTATAACGCATGATGCACACAACCGAAAAGGCTTTGCTTTGGGTGCAGTTTTGGCTGCCGAATATACAAAGGAACATAGCGGATTGTTATCTACAAACGATTTATTTAAATTTTAAAAAATAACACCCACAATGTGGGATTGACATAAGTATAATTTTATATTCTATGATTGACAAAGAAAAAGCAAAACTCAACCCCAAAAAACAGTGGGCAAAGTTTATAATTGTAGCAGTGCTCTACCTTGCTTTCCTTTTTTGGGTGAAAAGCTGGTTAGGACTTATAGTGTTGCCTTTTATTTTCGATGTGTATATTACGAAGAAGATAAAGTGGCAATGGTGGAAAAACTCAGACGGTCCTGTAAGATTTATTATGGGTTGGGTAGATGCTATTGTGTTTGCTCTTGTAGCAGTTTACTTTATCAATTTATTCTTCTTCCAGAACTATGTAATTCCTTCCTCTTCTCTTGAGAAGTCGTTGCTAACAGGCGATTATCTTTTTGTGTCGAAGTTGAGTTATGGTCCTCGTATTCCACAAACTCCGCTTACAATGCCGCTTACACAGCATACAATGCCGTTCTTTAATATGAAGAGCTATATAGAATTTCCACATTGGGAATATCGTCGTGTGGCAGGATTGGGAAAAGTTAAGCTGAATGATATTGTAGTATTCAATTATCCAGCAGGTGATACTATAATGAGCGAGCCTCAGTATCAAGCTGATGACTATTATCGTATGGTTTACGAAACAGGTACAAGTTTGTTAATGCAGCAAAATCCAAAACTTGCAACTACTCAGAAAGATGCATTGCAGCAACGAGCTTTTTACGATAAAGCTTATACGCTTGGTAGAAACTATCTTTTGAAGAATGCATCCATATATGGTGATATAGAGTCGCGTCCAACTGATCGTCGTGAAAACTATGTAAAACGTTGCGTTGGTCTGCCAGGACAAACCCTACAGATAAAGAATAAAATTGTATATTTGGACGGAAAGCCAAACAAAGAACCTGAAAATGTACAATATGCCTACTTGGTTAAGTTTAATAATGTAACTGCTGCCGACTTAATGGGCGAGCAATACGATGACTTACGCAAGGAATTAGGAATTAGTAACGAGGATATTCAAAGCTTGAGCCGTCTTCATGGTTACGATGTTGAGCAAGGATTAGTATTAAATCAGGCAACATTGCAATACGATGGCTATATGCCACTTACCAAACATGCTGCAAATGCTTTAAAACAACGTGGTATTGTGAAATCAATGCGTTATGTAACAGACAAAGATATCTACTCTGGTTCTAATTATCCACGCAATTCCGACTTGGGTTGGAAAACATGGACACGCGATAATTTGGGTCCTATTTGGATTCCTGCAAAAGGAAAGAGCATTAAGCTTACATTGGAGAACCTGCCAGTTTATGAACGTTGCATAAAAGTTTACGAAGGCAACACTCTCGAAGTAAAGAACGGAAAGATTTACATCAACGGAAAACCAGCAACATCGTACACATTTAAAATGGACTATTACTGGATGCAAGGAGACAATCGCCATAACTCTGCTGATAGTCGTTATTGGGGCTTTGTTCCAGAAGACCATATTGTAGGTAAACCATTGTTTATTTGGTGGTCAAGCGATCCCGATCGTCGCGGATTAGGAGGCATACGTTGGAGTAGACTCTTTACATGGGTTGATAATATAAAGTAACAACATAATTGAAAACAAGATAGCATTGTCTATAAATCTGATTCCATCAGACCATTGAGGCAATGCTATCTTCTTTTTTACCTCTCTACGATTTTATAATGACTTGATTATGCCAGCATTACTTTCTTCTGCTTACTTTGCACCAATTCAATGGTTTCAGAAACTAAACCGATATGATGTGTGTTGGGATAGAGCAATACGATAATTTTGTGAAGCAAACCTATCGTAATCGTTGTGTAATTGCTACAGCAAACGGTGTGCAAACCTTATCAATTCCTGTTGAAAAGTTTGATGATGTGAAGTGCGAAATGCACGATGTTTGCATCAGTGATCATGATAATTGGCGTCATCAGCATTGGAATGCTTTGCAGTCTGCTTATGGAGAAAGTCCGTTTTTTGAGTATTACCAAGACGATATTCGCCCTTTCTATGAAAAGAAGTGGAAGTTTCTTTTCGATTTTAATATGGGAATTACCCATAAAATGTGTGAATTGCTTGATATACAGCCTGATATTCGTTCAACGGATGAATTTTTACCAATGGGTAAAACAGATGAAGCTGCTCTGCCTTATGCTGATTTTAGAGAAGTAATACGGCCGAAGCGTCCGCTTGTTGATATTGAATTCGTGCCTAAACCTTACTACCAAGTGTATGAACATAAAATTGGTTTCCAAGCCAATCTAAGTATTCTTGACTTACTTTTCAATATGGGAAACGAAGCTATATTCTATTTATAGTTTGATGATAGTTTACTTTTGTTTGTGATTTTTACAAGTAATTGCAAGATAGAATGCTTACAGTTTGAGATATAAATTCTACTTTTGCAAGAGTAAATAGACCACCTATGCAACATAAAACTTTTCTACTGGTTGTACTTCTCATGTGTGTTGTTGGCGTTCATGCCCAACAAGTGCAAGTTTGCGATGGTGTAACCAGTCTGCCTATACGTGATGTTGCTATTTCGGTAGATGGAAAACACTTTGGTAAAACAGATTATCGAGGTCTTATAAGTCTACCTGACATTTATACGTCTGCAACTTTTTCTAAGTCTAAGTATCACACCGAAACTTTACTGCGAGAAGAAGTGCAGAGAGATACTGTTTTCCTTTTTCCTGAAAGCAGTCTCTTGGAGAAGTTATTGTGTGGGGAAAGCATACTGTAAATGGAAGAGAATTGCTAAAACAAATGCCTAAGCGCGATATTCTTGAAAAGGCTCCAAAACGTGCTTTAGGAGAATTTGATGTAGGCTTAATGTTAGACAAACGTCTTAGACGCGATAAAGAACACGTTAAAAAACAACGCGAGATATTTAAAAAGTTTGATGGGATCAATACGGAAGACCCCATAATGCGTGCATATAACAATACTATTGCTGAACAAAAGCGCAAGAAGATAGAAGAGGAAATAGAGGAAAAACATAAAGAATTGGATAGTAAAGTAGAGAATTGACGCTTTGAGAAAAACGATATCTTTTTAATTTGGCATTGAATTAGATAAAAAGGAAGAGAGGCATTTAATAAAGAAATAAGGTGTGCCAAGTTTTATTTTGACACACCTTATTTCTTTATTCTGTTTTTAAAGCAGTTGCTTCGTTTGATTTTTTATTATTGTTTTTGCTTTTTATTTTGAATTTATCAAATCCTTGTCCAAATACTCCCATTACCTGACTTTGAGTTACAAAAGCTTGTGGGTCTATATCGTTAATAAGATGGTAGAGCACTCTGGCTTCGCGTTGGCGTGTAACAACTAATACAACTTTTGTTGTTTGTCCGCTGTAATATCCATGAGCGTCAATAATGGTACAACCACGATGAGGCGGAGTTTCCGTAACTTGCTTACAAATTTCATTATATCTCTCTGAGATAATCAGGAATTGAACAGAACGTCTTCCTGAGTTTACAACCTGGTCTAACACGAAAGATACAATAACTAAAGAAAGATAACCATAGATGACACGTTCCCAATCTTTTAGTACTACATAACTTAATGTAACGATAGACGTATCAACTAAGACGAGAACACGACCAAGAGAAATATCTCGATACTTATTAACAATGGCTGCAACAATATCAGAACCACCCGAACTACCATTATAAGATAGGCAGAATCCTAAACCTGTTCCGCAAAATAAAGAACCGATGAGAGCTGCCATAAATGGTTCTCCTTTCATGATTGTAGGGTCGGGAACATATTCTCGTAATAATCCTACCGAGATGGTCATTACAATTACACCATAAATAGTCTTGACACAGAATCGCCAACCAAGTGTTTTTAAGGCAACAACCAATAGGAGTGCATTTAAAGAAAAGTAGGTATATGAGACTTTAATATTGAATGCCCAAAACACAATAGATGATAAACCTGCTACACCACCCGTACTAATGTCGTTTGGAAGTAAGAAGATGGTCCAACCAATGCTATACGAGATACACCCGATAGCAATCATAATGTAATCTAAAGTTTCCCGATAAAGTACGTTTTTTGAAATTGTTATACCCATTTAATAAGTCTATTTATTTTTTGCAAAAGTAGTTATTTATATTGAATAAAGCGATTTAAAAGCACAAAAAATGCCCTCATAAAGCATAAATTGCAATATGAAGGCATTCGCTTTCGATTTTGATTTTAGATATTATATTTTTTGTATTGGCATATTCTTTTTTAAGACGTTAAAAGAATATACTTATTTTACTTTTAAAGCTCGGGTAGCATTTAGAACAGCAACCACCATAACACCCACATCAGCAAAAACAGCCATTCCCATTGTTGCTATACCAAAAGTAGAAAGTGCAAGTACGGCAACCTTAATTCCAATAGCAAATATTGCATTTTGGCGTGCAATGCCTATCGTTCGGCGAGAAATACCGATGGCTTTGGTGATTTTTGAAGGTTTGTCGTCCATTAAAACTACATCTGCAGCTTCTATGGCTGCATCACTTCCAAGTGCTCCCATGGCTATACCAATATCTGCTCGAGCTAATACTGGAGCATCGTTTATTCCATCGCCAACAAAAGCAAGAGTTTTGTTTGCAGATTTTTCGTTAAGCAGGCGTTCTACATGTTCAACTTTATCGGCAGGCATTAGTTCACTATAATGCTCATCTATACCTAATTGCTCAGCAACAAAGTTTGCAACCTCTTTGTGGTCGCCTGTTAACATTACAGTTTTTTCTATTCCTACTTTCTTTAATGTTGTAATAGCATGTGCGGAATCAGTTTTTATTTGGTCGGATATAATAATGTGTCCAGCATATACTCCGTCTATCGCAACATATATTATGGTACCTTTGAAGTGATTACATTTGTCGCAATTTGCTATTTCTGCTCCAATTGATTTCATCATTTTTTCATTTCCTACACATACATTTTTGCCGTTGATTTCGGCAGAAATACCTTGTCCGGCAATTTCTTTTATGTTTTCAACTTTACAATCGCAAGAGCTGTCTTTGTAGGCATTACATAATGTAGTGGCAATAGGGTGATTAGAATATTGCTCTACATGGGCTGCAAGATGCAAGAGCTGCTGTTCCGAAATATTATTTGGATGAATGGATTCAACCTCAAAAACTCCACGAGTAAGCGTACCAGTTTTGTCAAATACAATTGTCTTGGTGCGTGCTAAAGCTTCCATATAATTGCCACCTTTTATAAGAATACCAACGTGTCCAGCCCCACCAATACCACAGAAGAACGATAAAGGGATGGAAATTACTAAAGCGCATGGACAACTTACAATAAGAAATGTAAGTGCACGATAAAGCCAAGTAAATAAAGCATCAGTATAGCTTGTAGCAAAAAATGGCGGAATAAACGCTAAAAAGAGTGCAGAAACAACTACTATAGGTGTGTAAATACGTGCAAAGCGACGAATGAAAGATTCGCTTTTTGATTTGCTTTCGCTTGCTTCTTCTACTAAATTCAAAATTCTGGATGCAGTAGAATTGCTGAAAGTTTTATTCACCTTTACCTTCAATACTCCCGAAATATTTACACAACCAGATATGACAGAATCTCCAAATGCTACATCTTTGGGAACACTTTCTCCTGTTAGTGCTATCGTATTTAAACTTGAACTACCTTCAATTATTTCTCCGTCAAGTGGAATTTTTTCGCCAGGTTTGATAATAACTACTTCTCCGACTGCAATAGTAGAAGGATTTACCACGATGGATTCGCCATTTCTTAAAACGTTAGCTGTGTCTGGACGTATATCCATTAGGTTTGAAATGGAGTCACGAGTCTTGTCTTCTGCATAATGTTCAAACAATTCACCAATTTGGAAGAATAACATAACGAAGACGCCTTCTAAGAATTGAGGCTCTCCATTGGGTAGAAAGCCCACAACGAAAGCTCCTATTGTGGCAACAGCCATTAGAAAATTCTCATCAAAAGGGTCGCCCTCCATAATTCCTTCTACAGCTTCGTGTAATACGTCGTAGCTGATAAGTAAATATGGAATAAGATAAATGATGAGTATTTGCCATATCGGTAGATTACAGTTATGCTCTGTTAGCCATGCTACTAATAACAGCACGGAGGTTAGACTAATTCTTATAAGTTTCTTTTTCATTGTTTTTTAGATTTGTTACTGATTTCGATGCAAAGATAAATAAAAAGGAATGCAACCAAGTTGCAAAGTTGCTGTTGCTTGTGAATAAAAAAGCTTCATAAAAAAGGATAAATGCCAATAAGTTACCTTGAAAAGTCTGAAAAACAGGTGAAAGCAGAAAATAAATGGACTTTTATTCGTCTGTTCAGCAATTAATACTTAAATTTGTGCGATTTTAAAAAAGTTATGCGGATGTGTAAAATATTTTAGAAAAAAGCAATTGTTATTCTTTTGTCTTTTTATAGTCTTTACACCTCCTTATGATGTTAGGTCAAAACAATAAGTATTTAAATTTTAGATGAACGTAATTACGAAAACTCTTCAATTGGCTGATGGAAGAAACATCACAATTGAAACTGGAAAGGTTGCAAAGCAAGCAGACGGTGCTGCAGTAATCAGAATGGGAAATACTGTGATCCTCGCAACAGTTTGTGCAGCCAAAGAGGCAGTTCCAGGTACAGACTTTATGCCTTGCAAGTAGATTATCGCGAGCAGTATGCTGCCGCAGGCCGTTTTCCTGGCGGTTTTACAAAGCGCGAAGGCAAAGCTAATGATGACGAAATTCTCACATCACGTCTTGTAGATCGTGTGCTTCGTCCTCTTTTCCCTTCAGATTATCACACAGAAGTGTTCGTTAGTGTAATGCTTCTTTCGGCTGATGGCGTTGATATGCCCGATGCTTTGGCAGGTTTTGCAGCTTCGGTAGCTATGCAATGCTCGAATATTCCTATCGAACACCCAATCTCTGAGGTACGCGTAGCACGTGTAAACGGAGAATATATAATAAATCCAACCTTCGAACAAATGAAGGAAGCCGACATGGATATTATGGTCGGTGCCACCAAAGACAATATTATGATGGTGGAAGGTGAAATGGATGAGGTTTCAGAACAAGACCTTATCAATGCTCTTAAGGCTGCACATGACGCTATTAAGCCAATGTGTGAAATACAAGAAGAACTTGCTAAGGAACTTGGAACAGACGTTAAGCGCGAATATTGCGATGAAGTAAACGACGAAGAGCTCCGCGAACAAGTAAAGAAAGAAACTTATGATGCTTGCTATGCGCAGGCACAGAGCGGTGATGACGATAAGAAACACCGTGAAGAAGTTTATTCTAAGATTAAAGCAGATTTTGTAGAGCGCTACGATGCAGCACATACCGATCTTTCGGAAGACGACCTCGAGGAAAAACACGCACAAATTGAACGTTATTTCGCTGATGTACAGCGCGACTCAATGCGCGCAGTGTTCTTGATACTGGTAAGCGCATGGACGGACGTGCATGCGACGAGATTCGTCCAATTTGGTGCGAAGTAGATCCATTACCTATGCCACATGGAAGTGCTTATTTCCAACGCGGTGAAACATTGGCTCTCGCAACTTGTACATTAGGTACAAAGTTGGATGAGAAGATGGTGGACAACGTACTTGATAAGAGCTATCAACGTTTCTTGCTTCACTACAATTTCCCTCCTTTCTGTACTGGTGAGGCAAAGGCACAACGTGGTGTTGGTCGTCGCGAAATTGGTCATGGACACTTGGCATGGCGTGGTTTGAAGGGTATGATTCCTGAAGACTTCCCTTACACAGTGCGTCTTGTAAGTCAAGTTTTGGAATCTAATGGTTCTTCTTCTATGGCAACTGTATGTTCTGGAACATTAGCTTTAATGGATGCTGGTGTGCCTATTAAAAAACCTGTATCTGGTATAGCAATGGGTTTGATTAAGAATCCAGGTGAAGAAAAGTATGCTGTGCTTAGTGATATCCTTGGTGATGAGGACCACTTGGGAGATATGGACTTCAAGACAACAGGTACGCGCGATGGTATTACTGCAACACAAATGGATATTAAGTGCGATGGTCTTTCGTATGAAATTCTCGAAAAAGCACTTATGCAAGCAAAACAAGCTCGCGAACATATTCTTGGTAAGATAATAGAAACAATTGCTGAACCACGCGAAGAGATGAAACCACAGGTTCCACGTATCGAAGCTCTTGAGATTCCTAAGGAGTTTATTGGTGCTATTATTGGTCCTGGTGGTAAGATTATCCAGCAAATGCAGGAAGAAAGTGGTGCTACAATTACCATAGATGAAGTTGATGGTGTTGGCAAATCCAGGTTTCTGCACCTAATAAAACTGCTATTGATGCAGCTTTGGGCAAAATTAAGGCAATTGTTGCTGTACCAGAAATTGGCGAAGTATACGAAGGAACAGTACGTTCTATTATGCCTTATGGTTGCTTCGTTGAGATTATGCCAGGTAAAGATGGTTTGCTCCATATATCAGAGATTGATTGGAAACGTCTTGAAACTGTTGAAGAAGCAGGAATTAAGGAAGGCGATAAGATTCAGGTTAAGCTTCTTGACATTGATCCAAAGACTGGTAAGTACAAGCTTTCACGCCGTTGCTTACTTGAAAAACCTGAAGGATATGTCGAACCACAACGTCGTCCACGTGGCGATAGAGGCGAACGTCGTCCACGTCGTGAAGATAATCATCGTTCATAAATTAGTAGGGAAAGATAACCATAATATGGTTTCGTTCTTACTGATGAGCTGTAAATAAATTGTTTTAAAAACAAATAATAGTTTTAAGTCCCGCAAAATCAAAAAGATTTTGCGGGATTTTTTTCTATATCTAACTAAATTTATCGATAAAAATCGTGCTTTTTTTATTGTATAGAGTAGTTAAGATTTATCTATTTTTTTGCTGAAACAGATTTTTGTTATCTATTTAGTAAAACTTTGTTTTTTTACCCATGATAATTTTTCTTTATTTTTGTCTTTTGAGGGGAAAAAGTATATTAAAAAGTGCCCCGACCAAAGCGATTGGAATTGTAAAAAAAGAGAAAAATAAATGATAATGCAGCTAATAAGAATAATATAGGTGAGTAATTCACTTTTACAGCGTAAAAAGAGCATAATCAACGACATAGCTATTGTAAGTGTAATTAGGAAAAAGATATGTTTGCTTTTCACATAAGATAATAATGCAATGTAATGATATACATCTTTTTCTTGTTTAGATAGAAAGCATGGAATTATTCGCTCTTTGTCTTGAAGATATTTTTTTTCTACATAGCAACCTAAAGATTCGGGGTGTTCTTCTTTATTCCAGTAAATACTTTTAAAAAATAAGACTCCATCAAAATTATCAACTTCAAATTCCTTATATGGGAATTTATCCGATGTGAATCGCATATCGCCAGGAGTACGATACCCACCCTTTGTAAACCTAATTCCAACATCTTGAGTTGGGTATAGCTCATTATTATAACTAATAGGGACATCAACGAATACAACTTCTTTGTTTGTCTTATAGCATTCTATCAAAAGAAAACCTACATAAATAAAGAAGATAAGCAATTGTACTCCGATAATTATTTTCTGTTGTATTGGTTTTGTGTACCTTTTGACATCTTTTTTTTTCATGAATTCACCTCGTTTAATTATAAAAAGATTATTAAACACCAAGCTACTGCTGTTATCACTATCAAAAATATATGATTTGATTTTTCTTAGTGAAAAACACATAAGCATCATGAGAAGTAAAGGCAAGAGTAATAAATAAAAGTATTTATCTTTCATATAAGATATTAAACCTAAGTAATAAAAGATATCTTTCTCTTGCTCAGAATAAAAGAATGGTACCTCTTTCTCCTTACTATGCAAGAAGCTGGGTTCTAAATAACACCCCAAGGATGGCAATCTTTCCTTCTCAATTGCTCGAAAAAATCCTCTTGTAAAAACCAGAGATTTATAGTAATGTGCTCTAAATTCTTTATTGGGAAAGCTGTCTGATTTAAAGTATACGGTAGTTGAACCTGTACTACCTGTAACGCCAATACCATATGTTTGATCTGAAATTGAAGATTTGGTGTATTTTATGGGAATATCAAAAAATGCAACTTCCTTATCCAACTTGTAAAGATAAAAGAAAATCAAGCCAATATAAGAGAAAAATAAAAGTAGTTGTAGCCCGATAATGGGTACTTTATAATAGGTTCGTTTCATGCTTTTTAAATCTTTTATTCTATCTTTATAACAGCTTCTGTTGCATTAAATTAGTTTGTAGTCAAACACGATCTGTACGTACATACGATTTTCTTGTTTGATAGGACAAAGTTAATACATTATTTTTTTATATCTTGTTCTGTTTTTGAAAAATAAACTGCATTTCCCAAATATTTTTTTATTTTCTTCCACTTTCTTCGAACCATGTAAAGCCTTTCTATTTAGTTTTGATTATTGATAGATAGTAGGCTATAATACTTTTTTATTTGAGTCATAGCTGTTTTAAGAAGTTTTCTTTTTAGAATAAACTCGAATAAAAGCATGTTCTTTCCTTTGGAGTTTATACTATTTCCATTACCTTTGCATGTATATAAAAACGAAGATATGGACAGCAAAGAATTGTATAAACTATACGAACAACACCCTGTTATAACGACAGATAGTCGAAATTGCCCTGAAGGAAGTATATTTATTGCACTAAAAGGTGCGTCGTTCGATGGTAATAAATTTGCAAAAGCAGCATTGGAAAAAGGATGTAGCTATGCCATTATCGATGATAAAGAGTATGCTGAGTTAGGAAATGATTGTATTATACTCGTTGAAGATGCCCTTGTAGCCTATAAGGAAATAGCAAGGGCACACCGCCGTACGTTCCAAATTCCAGTAATAGGAATTACAGGCACTAACGGTAAAACTACTTCAAAAGAACTAATTTCGGCCGTGTTGGCTGAAAAATTTAATATTTTGCACACCGAAGGTAATTTCAACAATGATGTAGGTGTGCCTAAAACTTTACTTCGCCTGAGTTCAGAACATGAGATTGCTGTTATAGAGATGGGCGCATCGCATAAAGGCGATATTGAAAAATTGGTGGAATATGTAGAACCAACATGTGGCTTAATTACAAATGTAGGCTGTGCTCACCTACAGGGATTTGGAAGTTTTGAAGGTGTTAAGCAAACAAAAGGTGAATTATACGATTTCTTGAAAGCACATGATTGTCTACTTTCTTAAACGAAAGTAACCCTAATCTAGTAGAAATGGCTGAACAACGTGATTTTGAACGACTAATTTCTTATGGTCAAGATGAAACAGCAAATGTGCAAGGAGAAATTGTTGATTGTGCTCCATTCCTACGTTTCCGTTGGCACGAATCAGGAGGTGAATGGAAAGAAGTTCTCACCCATCTTGTTGGTGCGTACAATTTAGATAATATGTTGGCTGCTATTGCAGTTGGTTTGCATTTTGGCGTTTCGACACAACAAATATGTGATGCATTAGAAAACTATATACCAAATAATAATCGCTCACAACTGACTGAAACAAAGAATAATAAACTTATAGTTGATGCTTATAATGCTAATCCTTCAAGCATGGCTGCAGCCATAGAAAACTTCCGATTGATGTCAGTAGACAATAAAATGGCAATTATTGGAGATATGCGCGAATTGGGTGAAGTAACCGCTGAAGAACACCAAAAAGTGGTGGATTTGCTTTCATCAGCAGGCATAACAAATGTTTGGCTTGTTGGAGAGGAATTTGGAAAGACTGTTACTTCTTTTAAAAAGTTTAAGGATATTGAGGCTGTTAAAGCTGAAATAGAACGTTGTCAGCCCAAAGAACATTACATTTTAATTAAAGGTAGCAACGGAACAAAGCTATACGAACTACCCGAGCTGTTGTAAAAAGGAAAGAAATAATTTAGTAAATATCAATAAGGAAATAGTTAATGATTAGAATAAAATCATTATCTTTGTAGTCAGATAGTTATAAATATAGTTGAAAAGCATCGCTGTTTTCTAAATGTTGAGTATGAGAAGACATGCAGAAATAGATAACCGATGTATTTCTTTGCCTAAAAAAGCTGTAAAAACGAAATATTTCTGATTATGAAGCTACCTTTACACGATTTAATACCTACGCCTAATTTCTTAAAAGTTTTTTTCTGTGCGCTTTGTTTTCTTATTGCTGGCTTTTCTGTTGCGTTTGCTGATTCAAATCTTGCAACCATTCAAGGTAAGATGCTGCAATTACCGAAAGAAAAGCAATTACCCTATTTGCGTTATATTTGCGACGAAGCTATTGGAAAAGACGATAAATATCAATACGAACTACTGAAACTATATATTGCAGAAGCAAAAAAACAAGCTTCAATACCTCATGAAGTCTATGGGTTAAAAAGGTTTGATGACTTACTACTATAACTACGACAGACAGACAGAACTTCAGAAAGAGTTGCCAAATGCTATGAAAAAAATGATAAGTCATGGCTATATAGAGCACTATTATGAATTATGGTCGCTTTTGGTGGAGCATTATTTTTTTACTCAGAAAAAATTATTCGGTCACTTTCAGAAGCTAAAGAACTATTTGCCGATGCTAAGAAAAGAAAAAGCGAATATGGCCTTGCTGTTGCAAATAATCTTTTGGGAGAAATTTATGCTGGCATGTACGATGGTATCATATCACTTAGACACTTTTCTATTGCTCTTGAATATGCCAAGAAACTACAGCAAAATAATCGTTTGCTTATATTAATTTATTCTAATTATTCCGACGCTCTTTATAATGAAGGGCAATATTCTCAAATGCTTCAAGTTGCTCAAGAATGGGAAGTAAAACTAAATGAACAAGCTGAAACATTAAAAAAAGAAGGCAGATCTTTATCACCCCTGACACCATGGTATGCTTATTGTTATCTTTCTATAGGAAACGCACAAGTACAATTGGGAAACTGCGATGCAGCCAAACCTTATCTTCAGAAAGTTGCTGCAACAATAAATTCTCAAACAATAAGAGTAAAGTCGGCTTATTATTATAGTATAGCACAGTTTTGGGTATGCAAAAAAGATTTTGAAAAAGCTTTGAAGTATAGTAATATTTGCCTGAAAATAAGTTCCTCTATTAACGATGCCATGGGTATGAATAATTTGTTAATCGACCACGCTAATATTTTAAATAAAGCAGGCCGATATAAGGAAGCCTCGCAACTATACTGTAGTTTGATGGAAAAACGCGATAGTTTAGAAGAAAAATACATGCGTAACCAAATCAATGAAATGAGCGTAAACTCCCAATTGGAAATCGAAAGAGCTAACAGAGATAAAGCTAATATGAACTTAGTTATCGCTTTGGGAGCGTTGGTAGTGTCAATATTATTAGGTGTGATTTATTATATTTACACACGAAAGCTCCGAGAAAGAGAAAAGATAATGTTTAAAACAGTACAACGTTTTAAACTTACAGAACGCTTAAACCTTGCTTCATTGGAAACTTTATCCGAAGAAAAGCTAACGATGGAAGAACGCTTGTTTATAGAAACTTGCCAAATGATGGACAGAGATAAGCCTTATTGTGACCCTGATTTTAATCGAGATACTATGGCTGCGCTATTAAATACAAACCGAACTTACTTAGGTAGTGCCATAAGGAAATATGCTGACGGACTTACCATATCTGAGTTTATTACTCGTTATCGTCTGCGTTATGCAGCTGCATTGTTGGTAGGACGACCTGATATGAATATTAACGATACAGGATTGATGGCTGGTTTTAATTCAAGAAGTACCTATAATCGTCTTTTCCGTAATTTCTTTGGAGTATCGCCTACTTCGTTCCGAGATATTAGAATACATTCAGACCACGAACAAAGAATAGAAGTAGAAGAATAGTAGTTCCAATTTCTTAAAGAGTAAAAAGACTTTTTTTAAATGGGCAAGAATTGCCGATGAAAAAAATTGTAATTACATTTCAATAAAAAAACTTAATTACAATTTTTTTATTTTTTTATAATTACAGTTTTTTTGTTTTGTAATTATATTTTTTTCAAAATTACAAATAACTTTCGTTTTCTCTATATCCTTTGTTGTGTATTAAGCCAACGAAAAGGGGTAATTCCTTCCAATCGCAAGAATATTTGAATAAAGTAACTGCTTGATGAAAAACCTACTTTATAGGCTACTTCTTCAATTGTAAGCGTTGTGTCTGATTGCATTATCTGTTTGGCTTTACGGATGCGTAAACTGCTAATCCAGTTACTGAAATTAGAATTATAAGTTTCGTTGATATATCTTGATAGATAGCTGCGGTTAGTTTTTATTTCGCGAGCTACCGAATCAATAGTTAAGTCCGAATTGCAGTATTTTTCATTCGAAAGCCATATACGCATTAAACCCTTTTGTGACTCAGATAAAATATCAGCTTTGGTATCGTTTGATTTGTGAGTTTGAGGGTTTCTTAATAATATCTGCTGGTTGAAACTCAGATTAAGTGAATGTTCTACTTCTTCAAATACAAAAGAATAGTTAATGAACGATTTGGCAATATAGACATTCATGATAGTTGCTGCCAAAAAATAAACCACTCTAAATGTATATGGAGCGAAGAGTACTACAAAGCTAACAATTCCAAAAATTGCGATATACGTAATACTTCGACGTATCCAAAGCACAAAGTAATACATTTGGTCGGTATAATAATTAGAAAGTTGAACACGTGCAACCTTATACATTCTAATAAAACGAAGTACACAAATGGTAGTGAAGCAGGCCAACATAAAACTACTGAATAATACCAATACGATTTGAATTGTGTGGTTCTTAATCGTAAGCGATGTTATGCAGGCAAAACATACTATGCACCATGACGATAAATCCTGCAATATTCGTTTAAAAGATCCAAAAGAATGGTCAAGCAAATGAAAGAAAGCTAAACAAAGAAATATAAGTTCGATATAGAAGAAAGGTGTATCAATGGCAGCAAGAACTTCTGGTGAAATTGAATTTTTAGGAAGTGTCCATCCTATGAATATTTGTAAAAAGAGAAAAAAGTAAGCAAATACCATGAAGACACGCGAATGTTTATAAGGTGCAAAAGACTTACGCTTAGGAATCTTCATAAATATAAATATGAACGTAAATGCAAGATAGATGCCCCATGAGGCATTTAAGATACTTTGCACTAAATTTTCAGTTGTCATATAGGCTCTTTTTATGAGTTGTTTGCCAAATATACGAATTTTATTAAAAAAACATAACTCAATATTGTAAATAATATGTATTAAATAAGCAAGCATTTGCAAATCAGGGATTTATAATTCATTTTAAATAGGCTAAAAGTCTGATTTTAGGTGTATTTTTGCATTTTCAGCAAAAGTATTAAAATAGCAATTTTACGATTTTATTATGCTTTTAAGTAACCCTTTTATGATATTAAAACCTAATAGAAAAAGCTATTCTCTAATTTTGTAATTTATTATTATAAGTCTAAATAAGGTAAATGTAAAAAAACAAGCTATTATCTATTACGAAAGCCAGGATCTTTCTATTAGAAACATATTGCGCATTTAAGACTATACTTGTAGAGCAGACGCTAGATAATGAATGATATGTCGGTTAATAATGATGATAGTGATAGTGAAAATAAGAACATAGAGAATTTGCAGTCACATTCAGACTTAGCTGTACAAGCTGGTAATGATAGCATAACCTTTATTGCAGCAGTGGATAACAAGGATAAGTTTGCATCATAACTGACATTTTAGTAAATAGCGTAAGCATTAACTAGAAAATAAAGAAAATGTGAGATTATTAATTTAAAAGAAACGAAATGCTCATGGGCTATTGACTTACTCGCCACTTAACTTAATAATGTTCAGTTATTGACTTATTTAATTGCTGATGTTTGAATAAGAGGGTAATCGGAAAAGCGTTTCGATTTACTCTCTTATTATTTTGTTCTCATTTCTCGTATAGACGTAAAAAGGAGATGCACCATTTTTGATGCATCTCCTAATCATTTTTAATAAGTTAATCTAAAGTTTTATGGGTGTGGTTGTGAACCTCCGCCATTTTCAGGTTTTTTCTTACCTTTGCCTTTCGATTCTGCAGTAATTTTAAAGAATTCTACATCATGTAGCGTCCTAAAATCTGCACTTGGTTTAAATAAAACCTGAGTCTTAATGATGTGAGTGGAAGGCTTAAAGTCTTCTTCTTTTTCTACAGCTTTCGCTGTAAAAGTAGGGCGGAATTTGCCAAGTGGTCCCGCATCTACAATGTTTCCTTGCGAACAAAGTAAGTTTAATACAGATCGAAATTTGTAGAAAACAGCTGCAACATCTGCCTGACTCACAGTAGAACCATCAGCCATAAATTCACAAAGTTTGTCGAAACTTACACGTTGCTTTTGGCAAACTGCTCTGGCTATGTACATTGTTAAGCCTTTCTTTGGGCCAACGCCCATCTTTCTTTTTGTAATTGAATAGTTCATTAATTAAAAATATTAAGATTAATAAATATTGCACTTGCTTTTTTCGTCGCACACAAGTGCTTTTTTCCGTGCGATGGTGCAAAGGTACAAACTGAAAAAGCCCATTCAAAGTAAAAGAGGTGTAGTGTTGTGGGTAGTTTAGTGGCAGTAAATTTAAAAAGTTTTAAGAGCAACGTAATTAAAAAAAGTGTTTCGCTATATATGCTGTTTAGATGATTTTTTTAAAGTCGTTATTATCAACTATAATAATGGCACGGAAAAAAATTATAATTAAAAATAATTTTGTTATTATAATTTTGAAATTTATAATTATAAATCACTGCATTTTTTTAATAATAAATAAAAGGACGTCTATAATGCTCTGACTTTTTATGTATTTACAACTTATAATATTTAAAGATTTTTGAAGGAGCGTACTTGCTTAAGTTTAGAATGATGCTTGACAAGATTCGTACAATCTATTAGTTCTACGAATGTAAGAATAATAACTATTTTAATTTTGAACTTAATGCCTTTTGGTTCATACACATAAGATAACTATAAAATAATATGGAATGAAAAAGAACACTATCCTAATCTTCTTGTTATTGCTTATGAGTATTACTGAACTTCTAATGAGCTGATTCTACTAAATGACTATATGTCTTGATGTTTTAACATGTGTAGCTAACTATATTTTTCCCTCTTCACGATAAGAATAAAAGCGCTGGTTGGCTACAATAACATGGTCTACGAAATAAATACACATCGTATCTGCAGCTTTCTTTACAGACGTCGTAATATTGTCGTCTTCTCTGCTGGGTGAAGGATTACCACTTGGGTGATTATGGCATAAAGCAATGGCAGTAGCATTTTTTAATAACGCTTCTTTTAATATGATACGAACATCAATAGCAGTTCCAGTAATTCCTCCGTGCGAGATAAATTTAGCTTCGATAAGGTCTAACTTTTGATTCATGAGTAAAATCCACGCTTCTTCAACATCTTTATCTTGCACTTTTGGACGCATATAATTGTATATGGCATTTGCTGAATTAAGTGTGGGGCGTTTTAAAATATCTGCTACTTGTCTTCGTTTTCCCAATTCGCAGGCAGCAAGAATAGTAATGGCTTTTGCTTCGCCTATGCCATTATAAGAAGTTAGGTCGGTTATCGATAGTTTTCCAAGCGTATTAAGGTTGTTTTTGCAGTCTGATAATACACGTTTCATTAGTTCTACAGCACTTTCACGCGGCGAACCAGAACCAATCAGAATAGCTAATAATTCAGCATTAGAGAGGGTTTCGGCTCCAAGGTTCATGAGTTTTTCTCTTGGTCGGTCTTCTTCAGCCCATTGAGTGATGGTTAGTTTCTTTTCTTCCATCATATAAAGTATTATTTGTAGAAGTTCTTTTCAAAAGCTGCAAATTCATTCTTGCCTTTTACACAACGTTTCCACCAAGCTTCGAGAAATCCAAAGCCGTAGCCCATAAGTTGTACAAATGCCGCACGAATACTTAGGAAACCAATCTTTATGCTTTTATTTTGAATAGCACTATCTATCCAAATCAGAATAGAATAAAGTAAGATAGGAGCAATAGAACTTATACAAATGATAGTGCCAAAGGTTTTTGCAGCATTAAAAAGAGATGGTGCAAAAGAGAAGAAAAGTCCAAGGCAGAAAAGTAAAGTAAGAAAAATAATGCCCACAGTGAATACCATTGGTAGGAGATGGACAAGTTTCAACGATTCTGGATATTTCTTGTAAAGGTTGATGCGAGCAATGCCAGAATTATAGACTTGGCGATAGAATTTTCTAAAATCAGTACGTCGTTTGTGCCATACCCATGCTTCGGGGAACAGACGACAACGTTTTCCTGCTTTAAAAATACGGATAGAAAAATCAATATCTTCGCCAAAACGCATCTTAGAAAAGCCTTCAAGTTCCATATAAACATCGCGTCGTATGCCCATATTGAAAGAACGAGGATAGAACTTATCTAATTTCTTTTTGCCGCCACGAATACCACCTGTAGTAAAAAATGAAGTCATAGAATAAGAAATAGCCTTTTGTGTATCGGTAAACGATTCATGTGCAGCGTCAGGACCACCAAAAGCATCGGCTGGTTCTCGTTTCAATTCTTCCTCAATAGCATTTAAATAATCTTTAGGTAATACAACATCAGAATCAAGAATCAGCAAATATTCTCCCTTTGCACGTTCTGCTCCATAATTTCGGCTTTGTCCTGGTCCTGAATTAGGTTTCATAAAGTAGTGCAAATTAATGCGGTCAGCATATTTTTTGCAAATATCTTCACATGGCTTTTGTGAACCATCTTCCACAATAATTACTTCAAAGTCGGTAAAAGATTGTGTCATTAAGCTTGCGAGAAGTTCATCTACTTCGTCAGGACGATTAAAAACAGGAACAATGATGCTGTATTTCATAATACTTTAAGAGATATTGGGCGTTGTGGGGGTGGTATAGAAAAAAGAAAAGGACAAAAAGATGGGCTTGTAGTCCTAACCTTTTTGTCCTTTTAGTGTTATGAATTTACACGACCTAAATAGCTTCCGTCGCGTGTGTCAATCTGAATAACTTCGCCTTCGTTGATGAACAATGGAACACGAACTACAGCGCCTGTTTCAAGTGTAGCAGGTTTTGTTGCATTTGTAGCAGTATTTCCCTTAACGCCAGGCTCACTATGTGTAATTGTTAATGTTGTCTTAACAGGCATTTCAGCAGAAAGAATTGTGCCATCAGAAGTATCTGTAACAACTTCTACTACGTCGCCTTCCTTCATAAAGTCAGCTCCAGTAATTTGGTGGAGAGGAATAGGAATTTGTTCAAAAGTTTCCTGATTCATGAAATGTAGCCCGTTGGATCTTGGTAAAGATACTGATAAGGGCGACGCTCAACGCGTACATCTTCGAGTTTGAAACCTACTTGGAACGTACGCTCAAGTACACGACCGTCAGAAACATTCTTTAGTTTTGTAATCATAACGGTGTTACCCTTGCCTGGCTTTCTGTGTTGAAAGTCAATACAAGTCCAAATCTTTCCATCAAGGCGGATACATGTTCCGATTTTGATTTCTTGTGAGTTAATCATAATCTTTATATAATTTGTTTATTTATTATTGCTAAATAATTTCCTGTTTAAAGTTACGGAATAATTTGCTTTGCGGTGCAAAGTTAAGCAAAATATAGAAAAAAACATAAATAATTCTGCTAAAAAACTTTCTTTTCTTGGTTAATTAAAAAAGATTGAGTAATTTTGCAGCCCATAACGTGGGATTATGTCTCAACGTCGTGTTTTATACGCATAATAACATAAAAAGAATATAAAGCAATGAAAAGAACATTTCAGCCTCACAACCGTCGTCGTGTAAATAAACACGGTTTTCGTGAAAGAATGGCAACAAAGGACGGTCGCCGCGTTTTGGCAGCACGTCGCGCTAAAGGTCGCAAGAAACTTACAGTATCTGACGAGCATCACGGAAAATAATCTGGAAGGCTTGCAGAAAATTGAGTTGAAAACGGAAAGAAGGAGAGACTATTCTTTGCTTCTTTCCGTTTTTTTCTTTAACTTTGCCCCTATAAAAAGTTATTAGTAAAGTAAGATGACATCAAAAGCTTTCGTCCACAGCTTTTTTAGCACATACATTTGGGGAAATATCCTCGCAATCGGCATTCTTGTAACTATACTTTCGATAGGAGTTAGGTACGGAATTGACTATTATACGCATGTTGGCGAATCTATTGTTGTACCTGATGTTATCCATAAACAATATGACGACGCACTCGATATTATGGATAAAGTAGGATTAACAATGGAAGTTGCAGATACAGGATATGTGAAAGATTTACCACCAGATTGTATTCTTGAACAGTCACCTGCAGGTGGAAAACGTGTTAAATCTACGCGTGTAATCTATGTTACTATCAATGCTGCTTCTGCACCAACTCTTCCTTTACCTGATCTTGCCGACAATAGTTCGCTTAGAGAAGCGCAAGCTTTGTTGCTTTCTATGGGATTTAAAGTGGGCGACCCTGAATATGTTCCTGGTGAAAAGGACTGGGTTTATGGCGTTTTAGTAAATGGAAAGCCTGTTCAAGCAGGAGATCGTGTGCCTAACGATGCATTGATTGTATTACAAGTAGGTGACGGAACACGTGATGCTAACGATACAACAAGCCAACGCCCAGCATTTGAATATGAAGATGTTGAAGTTGAAGAGCCAAAATACGAAGAGTATTATGATTGGGTTGAAGTCCCTGTAGACGAAAATGGCAATGAAATAAAGACTAAAGATGGAAATGCGCCACGTACCGTGCCATCGGTTCCACCACAGTCGCCTGCTTTGCCGCCAGACCCACATTCGCCCAAGCCTACCGATTAAATGAAATATGATAGACGAAGAGGAATACTTTGACGAAGAGCTGATCGATAATCTTTTAGACGCAGACGAAACCACTATTACTGATGGTGAGGAGCTCTATGAACATTTTCGTATGGAAGTGGATAAAGGGCAAGATGCAGTCAGAATAGATAAATTTCTGTTTGAGAGAATGCAGCATTCCAGCCGCAATCGCATACAGAAAGCTGCTGATGCTGGATGTATTCATGTAAATGGGACTCCTGTAAAAAGCAGTTATAAAGTGCGACCGAACGATGTTATCACCTTGATGCTAGATCGTCCGAAGCACGATAATACTATTGTTGCTGAGGATATACCGCTTAACGTGGTGTATGAGGATAACGAAATCATGGTAATAAATAAGCCTGCAGGACTGGTTGTGCACCCTGGAGCGGGCAATTTTCATGGAACGCTTATCAATGCCATAGCTTGGCATTTGCGAGAACTAAAGGATTTTGATCCTAATGATCCTGCAGTTGGATTGGTTCATCGTATAGACAAAGATACAAGTGGATTGCTTTTGATAGCTAAACCCCTGAAGCAAAGACATTTCTCGGTAAGCAGTTCTTCAATAAAACTACTCATCGAAGTTACACTGCCTTGGTTTGGGGAAACTTCACAGAAGAAGAAGGACGTATAGAAGGCAATATTGGGCGCGACCCAAAGGATAGACTGCGTATGAATGTGTTTCCACCAGATTCCGAAATAGGTAAATCTGCTGTTACACACTATAGGGTTTTAGAACGATTTGGCTACACTACGCTCATTGGATGTACATTGGAAACAGGAAGGACCCACCAGATTCGTGCACACATGAAGCATATTGGACATCCATTATTTGGTGATGAACGCTATGGAGGTACAGAAATACTTCGCGGACAGCGCACAAGTACATACAGGGCATACATACAAAACTGCTTAAAGTTGTGCAATCGCCAAGCCTTACACGCACAAACGCTGGGTTTTGTTCACCCGATTACAAAGCAACAAATGGACTTTACAAGTGAACTTCCCGATGATTTAGCTGCCGTAATAGAGAAATGGCGAAATTATATAAACGGAAAACAAGAACTATTGTAAGCTTATTCGATAAGAATTCTTGCATGGTTGCAAAAAAAGGATATATAAATGAAAGATATGAAACGTACAATAGCCATCGTTTGTGGTGGTGATTCCTCAGAACACGATGTCTCTCTCCGTTCGGCTCAGGGGCTTTATTCCTTCTTTGATAAAGAGCGTTATAATATCTACATTGTGGATATTAAGGGCACAGAATGGCATGTTAACCTTGAGAATGGACATGTTGCACCTATCAATAAGAATGATTTCTCGTTCAATAGCGGTGATCAGACCATCTTTTTCGACTATGCGTACATTACAATACATGGTCGTCCAGGCGAGAATGGTATCATGCAAGGTTACTTTGAACTCATTAACATGCCTTATTCTACTTGCGATGTACTGACATCAGCGCTCACTTTTGATAAGTTTGTGCTGAATCGATATCTTAAATCGTATGGTATTAACGTTTCAGAAAGTATCTTACTTCGACTGGGAGACGAATTTGACGAAAATGAAATAGAGGAAAAGATAGGCATGCCTTGTTTCATTAAGCCTGCAACTGATGGCAGTAGCTTTGGTGTTTCAAAGGTTAAGAATTCAGATCAAATAGCACCTGCTCTTCGTAAAGCATTTATGGAGAGTTCGGACGTAATGGTTGAAAGCTTCCTTGATGGTATAGAAATCACGCAAGGTATTTATAAAACGAAAGACAAATCGGTTCCATTCCCTATAACAGAGGTGGTTACGAGCAACGAATTCTTTGACTATAATGCTAAATACAATGGCGAAGTAGACGAGATTACCCCTGCTCGTATCAGCAAAGAACTGGCTGAGAAGGTAACAGAAATAACCTCTCGAATCTACGATATACTCCATGCGAACGGTATTATCCGTATTGATTATATCATCACAAAGGATAAAGAAGGCAACGATGTTATCAATATGCTTGAAGTAAACACTACGCCTGGTATGACAATTACGAGCTTTATTCCGCAACAAGTGCGTGCGGCGGGCCTCGATATAAAGGATGTGCTAAGCGATATAGTGGAAAATCAATTCTAATTACATATTTTATATAAGGCGCAAACCGAAAGGATTGCGCCTTTGTTGCTTTATAACGAATATCTAAGAATTACTAAACACATAATAGAATAAGTTATGAAAACACTTTCTGAGTTTGACGATATACGGCCTTTTGCGCCTGAAGAATTGCCCGAAGTATATGACCGACTGCTTGCAAACGAGCAATTTCATAAAGTATTAGACTTTCTTTATCCCGGTGTTCCCATTGAAGTTATTGGACAGAACATGCATAAATGCAAGACCGGTCTTGATTTTCAGAAGGCTTTTGCTTATCCTTTCTTGAAAGGACTCATTGCTAAAGCGAGCACAGGCTGCGATATGGACACATCGGAAATAGATAGTTCGAAGCAACATACTTTTATAAGTAACCACCGAGACATAGTGCTTGACTCTGCTTTCCTGTCTGTAATGCAGATTGATAAAGGCTTTCCTACAACTTGTGAAATAGCTATTGGCGATAATTTACTATCGATACCATGGGTGCAGTGACTTAGCACGGGTTAATAAAAGCTTCATAGTGAAGCGTGGTTTGACACCTCGTGAACTGATGCAAGCAAGTATAAAGATGGCCCACTATATGATTTTTTTGCATTGAATGAAAAGAGGGAGAATATTTGGATTGCACAGCGCGAAGGCCGTGCAAAGGATTCTAATGACCTCACGCAGAAGTCTATTCTCAAGATGTTTGCATTGGGAGCAGAAGGAACTTTTGCTTGAAAAAGCTGCAACAATTCCATATAGTTCCGCTTACAATTTCATACGAATACGACCCTTGCGACTATCTAAAGGCGGCTGAAATGCAGGCCAAACGAGATGATATGAACTGGAATAAGGGGCCGATGGACGATGCTATCAGTATGCAAACTGGTATTTTTGGTTACAAAGGCAGTATTCATTACCATGCAGCTCCTTGTATTGATGATTATTTGGAAGCGTTAAAGAGTAAATCAAATATATCGAATGGCGATCTCTTAGACACTATTTGTCTTCACATCGACAAGCAAATACATCGCAACTATTGTCTTTATGCCAACAATTATATTGCTCTCGACGAACTCGAAGGTACTACAACTTATGCTGATAAGTACACTTATGCTGATAAAGCAAAGTTCGATGCTTATCTTAAACAGCAGTTGGCAAAGATAGAAATAGTCAATAAGGACGAGGAATACCTACGTCGGCGCATGCTTGAAATGTATGCTAACCCTACACGTAACTATTTAAAGGCAAATGCGTAGACATATATTATTCTGCTTTATTGTTGCTCTCGTATTGGCTGGTTGCACCAACGACGCTTTTAAAACGGGCGATTCGGAATATTCTTATTTGCGTTCCGACTTTGTTGAGGCTACCACCAACAATACTTCTGCTATCGTTTCGGCAATTACGGACGATGGCGATACACTTTTGTTGTCTCCTTCCCTGCGTGTAAAATGGGTAGAGAAGGCTGATACAACCTATCGGGCGCAATTATATTACAGAAAGAAAGATATAAGCATTGAGCCTATTACCCTTTCTAAAGTCTATGTTTTGTCCATTCTTCAGCGGCCTGAAACAGATACTATCGCCACCGATCCAGTTGGCTTTACAAGTGCTTGGATTGCTAAAACAAATAAGTATATTAACTTAGAATTAGCGATGAAATCGGGTAAAATAGATGCTGATAAGCAACCTTTGCAGTCGTTGGCTGTTGGAATGAAATCGGTTGAGTCGTTGAAAAATGGTGGGAAGAAATATACGTTACGTTTGTTGCATAAGCAAAACAAAGTGCCCGAATATTATACAGTACGTACTTTCGTGAGCATTCCTACAACCTTTTTCCATAAAGGCGATAGCATAGTGCTACACATAGATACTTATAAAGGCGAAGTAGTTAAAGGTTTTGCTTTGTAAAGAAAAATGCTACTAAAAAGCGATATAAATTGTTTGGCTTTGCAATAGTACTTGTTTTGCGTTGCAATAGTGCCTATTTTGCCATGCAAAAGCGCCTGTTTTGCAATGCAAAACAAGCGCTTTTGTATTCCGTTGATATGCAGGAGGTTATGTAAGGAAAAGGGTTTTGTAAAAACTTTACACTTTTATAGCATTCTTTTTATCTATTCAACAAGTTGTCCGCGTTGCTTTCTTGACGCCTCAGTGCGACTTTTGCGTCAGAAATAATGTAGTGTTTGAAACAACAAGAAAAGGCAAACGAATATTATTTCGTTTGCCTTTTCTTCTGTCGGGATGACTGGATTCGAACCAGCGACCCCTACGTCCCGAACGTAGTGCGCTACCAACTGCGCTACATCCCGATAGTTTTAGCCTAATAAAAGGGTTGTTATAACTATTGCAAAGTTATAAAAAAAAGTAGAACTACAGAAACTTTTGTCAAATAATCGAACCGTTATAATAATGCTTTTACTGGTTATTTATTTCGTAAGTTGCTTGCTCATGTAGCGTACAGGATACCATACTGCAAGCCAACCAACTATGATTACTGTAGCGAAAATACCGACAATATCCCATGGGTGTACACTAATAGGGTAGGCGTTCACTACAAAATTGCCTTCTTGACCACCGAGTTTCACCAATCCATAGGTTTGTTGTAGCCAGCAAAGCAGGAGTCCAATGCAGATACCAATGATGGCTCCAGCTGCTGAAATCATGCGTCCTTCAAATAAAAATACTTGGTTTATTTGCTTGTCGGTAGCTCCAAGGTTGCGCAATGTCTTTACATCATTCTTCTTGTCAATCATCAACATTGAGAGCGAACCAATGATATTAAAACAAGCCACCATAAGTATGAAGGTTAAGAACACATAGGCAAAGAGTTTCTCAATGCGCATAATGTTGAATGTATCAGCTTGTTGCTCGTATCTATCTTTCACTAAGAACTTATCGCCAGATATCTCTTCAATCTCGCTTTTCACCTTATTTATATCTTCCCCAGCCTTAACTCGCAGCTCAAGCGAAGTGATTTCGCCCTGCCGATTAAATATTCTACGTGCAAAAGCAAGCGAAGTAATGATGTAATTGTTATCGTATTTCCCTTGCTTTACTTGGAAAACAGCTTTTGGTGATAGTAGCGAATCTGCCACAAAAGCATTGATAGGGTTCGAAGCATCATACTGTCCTTTGCGCTGTGGAGCGTAGATATGCAAGTAATTGTTCCATTCTACTCCCGTATTAAGCTGTTGAGCAACACCAATTCCAAGCACTCCGTAGTCAAGATTAGCCACGTTTAGCTTGAACGTTCCATCGCCAAAGAGAATGTTACTAATATGAGTGAGCGAATCAAAGTTATTCGATACACCTTTCACCATTACCATCATCTGACGTCCATGATACGTTGCTAAAGCCTGGTCGGTAACACATTCTGTTGCAACCTCTATGCTTTGAAGCGACTTTATCTTTGCCAACGTAGGGTCGTCAGCTGGTATTGCCTTCCCTTTTGCTGCTTCTACCTTTATCTGAGGGTCGAAATTGGTGAAGAACGACGCCACTAAATCAGAGAAACCATTGAACCCGCTCAACACAACAACGAGTGCCATGGTAGCTACAGCAACGCCTATCACTGAAATAAAACTGATGACATTGATGGCGTGTGTGCTCTTTTTAGAGAATAAATAACGTCGGGCTATGTAAAAAGGGAAGCTCATTACTTCTTCAATAGTTCGTCGATGCGTTCAATATAGTCTAACGAATCGTCGATAAAAAACCTCAGTTCAGGAATGATACGCAGCTGATTGCGAACGCGTTGGCCAAGGTCGTATCGAATAGTTTTCTCGTTTGCAGTGATGTTTTTCAGTAGTTCTTCTGCCTTGTCTGAAGGGAATATGCTTAGATAAGCTGTACAGATGCCCAAGTCAGGGCTAACTTTTGTACGTGTAACACTAACTAACACGCCATGAATGGCACGTGTCTGACTTTGAAAAATGCTTGCCAGCTCTTTTTGAAGCAGGCGTGCTATGCGGTTTTGTCTTGTTTCTTGCATTGCTTTTCTTATTTTATTGCAAATTTACAGTAATTCTCTCATATATCAAAATAAGCCTTTGAAAATTAACATAGCTTGTGTGTAGAAAAAAATATTCACACTTTTTTTTAATCGCAGATATTTTTTTGTTTGGTATCTATATCTAGCTGTTAGATAGGTGTTTATATGCTTATTGGTGGGTGAAATAAGTGAGATGTAGATGCAAAAGAATGTTAATAATAAAAAAAGAAATAGGGGTTTTTGTTTATTTCTCCGTTTTATAATCGAAGTTCAGCGAGAACTTCTTAGAAAGGAAATGAACTTTTTAAATACGATATATGCTTTTTTTCTACAGATTAAGTTAATGTAACTATGTGATGAACAAGTTGGCCTTCTTCGTTGTTGAAACGCGGAGCCAACAAAACAAAACTTTTTCTACTTACTTTGAAAGTCTACAGTAAGGTTGATTCCTAACTATGACTTGATAAGTCTGAAGAAAACAAGAACCTACTTAAATATAATCTACAAACGGAGAGGGCGCATCTGATTTCAGGTGCGCCCTTAAAGTTTTATAATGGTGCTCTTACTTCTTTAAGCTTTTATTGTTGAGTTCTTAAAGTCTTATTGTTGCGTCTTTATAAACTTGTAATAGCATTTTTAGAGTTTGTTTATAGGATGAATGTATAATCGAAAAGATTTCTGTTTCGTGTAAAAAAAGCTGTATATCGGCTCTCAATTAAAAGAAAAATGCTACATTTGTCACAGAAATAACCGAACGATTATGCAGAAATACGCCGATTATATTGAAGAAATTGAGATAGATTCGTTATGGGCTGGCTCGAAGCACATACGTTGGACACTTGACAGAAAGGTTAATATTCTGAGTGGAATTAACGGTGTGGGCAAAAGCACTATATTAAATAAGGTGATAAAAGGACTTGCACAAGGTGGTGAATTCCCCAGCCATATGCTGAAAGGGGTGCACATTAAAGCTTCACCAGCAGATGCAACGTGGATTCGATACGATATTATTCGTTCGTTCGATCGCCCACTCATGAATATCGAAAGCATAAATAAGGTTGACCTAAATCTTACTACCGAACTTGATTGGCAGCTGTTTCAGTTGCAAAGAAAGTATCTTGACTATCAAGTAAATGTTGGTAATAGGATTATAGAAGTGCTACAAAGTGGCGATGCAGAGGCTGCTACGAAGGCGCAATCTTATTCTGCTCCGAAGAAATTGTTCCAAGATATTATCGACGAATTGTTTGAAGAAACAGGCAAAAAGATTGTTCGTACGGAAAACGAAATACGCTTTTCGCAAATTGGTTGTACGTTATTTCCTTACCAACTATCTAGTGGCGAAAGCAAATACTGGCCATCTTGCTCACTGTTTTGGTGCAAGACGAAAAACCTTATGTTTTATTTATGGACGAGCCAGAGGTGAGTTTGCATGTTGATTGGCAGAAGCAGCTGATAGCATTGATAATGAGTTTGAATCCGAATGTCCAGATTATACTTAGCACTCACAGTCCAGCGGTTATTATGGATGGTTGGATTGACAAGGTAACGGAGGTAGACGAGATTACAATCGGATAGGCAGAGGGAGAACCAAGTGATGGGAAAACGGCTTAAAGACAACTTGTCGTCAGCTTACCTTGATGCTGCAAACCGCTTAAATGGGCGCAATGCGAGAAAGCGAATAGTGGCATATGTAGAGTCGTACGACGATATTTTCTTTTGGCGCACAGTGCTTAGCGGCTTTGAAAATGAGCATCGTTATTTTGAGGTAATGCTACCCTCGCGCCACACACTAACGAAAGGAAAACGCTCTGTACTGATGAATCTGCTCTCGGAAAACGTTGGTGAAAGTATGATTGCTTGTGTAGATGCCGACTACGACTATCTATTACAAGGTGTAACGGAATTGTCGCGCACTGTAAATCATAGTCCTTATGTCTTTCACACTTATGCTTACGCTATCGAAAACCTACAGTGTTATGCTGGTAGTCTGCACGATGTGAGTGTTGCTGTAACGCTAAATGACCACAAAATCTTCGATTTCGAAGAATATCTACGCCTTTATAGCGAGGCTATTTTTCCTTTGTTTGTATGGAATATATGGTTTTATAGGAAGGGAATTTACGGCAAATTTACCATTACCGACTTCAATCGTGTCATAGAAATGGGGAATTTCACTTTTCAAACAGCTTATCAGAACATTGAGAAGTTGCACAGAAAGGTTACAAGAAAGATACGACAGCTACAACAGGAATATCCCGATGCGAAGGAATCTTACTTAGCTGTGAAAAAGGATGTAAAGCAATTAGGAGTTACTCCCGCCACCACTTATCTGTATATACAAGGACATCACTTGTTCGACAATGTCATTGTGCCCGCCCTGAAGAAGGTTTGTGATAAGCTTGTACGCGATCGTGAACAGGAAATATACCACAATGCACAGCATATTGTGCAGCAACGCAACGAACTTTCGAGCTACAATCATAGCGTTGAGGGCATTATTCCGATGCTTCGACGTAATGTGGCTTATACCAATTGTGAACCTTATTTACGTTTAAAAAGCCGACTTAAAGGGGTTCTTAGATGGGAACAACGAGGAGTAAACGGCTTCTTTCTGTTTTCAAATTTATATAACTTTTCATAAAAAAATAGCTATAAGTAGTCTACTGTTTTCGTCAGTTCAATTAACTTGCTAAGAGATTTTCAGATGAATAAGACGTCATATTCTTTTAGCATTGCTACGTAGTTGAAACTGAGAATGTATGGTATACCCCTTTTATAAATGTCTTTTTTGCTAATTTTCCTTCCAAAAAGAGGGCGTGAAGAGCACTAAAACAGAGAATAATTCAAGTCGTCCAACAAGCATTAAGAACGAGCTAATCCACTTGGCGAAGTCGGGTAATTCGTTCCATGACATGGTTGGACCAATCTCTAAACCTAACGTTGGACCAACGTTGCCAAGACAACTGAGTGTAATTGTCATAGAATTGGTTGAGTCAATGCCTGCTGCAATCATCGTGAAAGCACAAATAACGGCAAGAAAAAGGTACAAACCAATAAACCCTAACAGAGTTACACGCTTAGACATTTGAACGTTATAGCCGTCTATCTTCATCGGAAGAACAGCATTAGGGTGTAGTATTTGGCGGAATTCGTTCTTTACAACCTTTAGCAACATAACGCCACGTATGCTCTTGATACCACCACTTGTAGAACCAGAAGAACCTCCGAAGAACATGCACGCCGCAAGAACAACCCAGGTAACATGAGGCCATTTAGCTGCATCATCGCTGAAAAGGCCTGTCGTAGTAATAAAAGATACCACCTGGAAGATAGAACTACGGAAAGCACGCTCTACATCGTAGTTAAGTCGGAAGATAAGTTCTATCATGATAAAGAGACTGAACCCCGCAATCATAATAGAATAAAACTTGAACTCGCTGTTCTTAATTAGATGCTTAAACTTAAGGCCTACCACCGAAGCATAGAGCAAAGTGAAGTTTATACCCGATAGAAAACAGAAGATGGTACAGACATATTCTTCAGCTGGAGAGTGGAAAGTAGCAATCGAACCGCTTTCCGTGCTAAAGCCACCGGTAGCTGTGCTTGTCATAGCATAGTTGAAAGCATCAAACCAATTCATGCCGCATACCTTGTAACTAACAACGCATGCCGCTGTAAGAACAAGTAAACTACCCATATCCATTTAGCTCCTGTGCTGAGGCGAGGGTGCAGTTTACTTTTAATAGGGCCAGTAGACTCTGCCGCAAACACCTTAAGCGAACCGCCAACAAGAGACGGAAGAATCGCAATAGTGAAGAAAACGATACCCAAACCGCCAATCCATTGAGTTAGCGAACGCCAGAATAACAAGCCTTTTGGGAAATGTTCTGGGAAGTCAACAATGGTAGCACCAGTAGTTGTAAAACCCGACATTGTTTCGAAAAAGGCATTGGTGAAACTTGTTATATATCCACTAATGAGGAAGGGCAAGGTTCCGAAAAGTGAGAAAATGACCCATGTTATTGCCACAACAAAGTAGGCATCTCTGCGGTTAATGGTGTTGTTAGAGTGTCTTCCCAATAGTCGGAAGGCTCCACCAGCTACCGCAGTAATGATTATAGTCCATATGAATGCCGTTACATCGTTATCATGATACCAAAGCGAAACGCATAGGCAAAGCGACATCAGTAAGGCTTCTATTCCTAAAAGCGCACCTATAATTTTTGATATAGTCTTTAGATTGAGCATTGCTAACCTCTCTTACTATCTTTAATTGAACAGTTGTTCCACCTTCTTCATATTGGTATTGTAGCAGAAAACGACAACAATATCGCCCGCTTCAATCTGTGTATTACCCGAAACAAGCATACCTTCGTCGCGACGAACTAGTCCACCGATTGTCATTCCGCTTGGTAAGTGCATGTCTTTAATAGGCTTTGTGTTATCTTCGAGCCTTGAACTGGAATGAATTCAGCAACGTCGGCATCGACAGACATAAGGAAACGTACATTATCAACATTAGCATCGAGTAGCATTTGGTAGATATAGCCTGCCGCAATCGCCTTTTTGTTAATGATAGTACCAATATCTAAGTTGGCAGCCATGTCTATATAATCGAAGTTTTCTACTGCAGCAATGGTCTTTTTCACGCCCAAGCTCTTTACAGCCAAGCATGCAAGAATGTTAGTTTCGGCATTTGGAGTAACTGCAACAAAGGCTTGCGTGTGTCGGATACCTTCTTCTATGAGCAAGTCGGTATCACGTCCATCGCCATTGATGACAAGTTTCGATTCGTCAATAATATCGTTCAGATATTCGCAGCGGTCGATACTTCTTTCTATGACTTTGACATTCATGTATTCAGGCATAATCTTTACGGCACGAACTGCAGTGCGTCCACCACCCATAATCATTACATTTTTCACATCAACATAATGTTCTTTGCCTGTGAGTTTACGTATAAAAGGAATGTATTCCTTAGTTGTCATGAAGTAAGCGAGGTCTTCTTGTTGCAAAGTTTCGTTACCATTAGGAATGATTGTCTCTGTTCTGCGCTTGATAGCAACGATATGGTAAGGGTCTTTAGGCCCGCTTATTTCTCTAAGAGGCTTGTCTAATATTTCACAAGTCTTGCGAAGCTTTATGCCAAGCATGACTAATGCGCCGCCATGAACGTCCCAGCGCTGGCGAACCCACGACATTTTCAATCCGCTTATGATATCTTTTGCCGCCAATAGTTCGGGATAGATAAGGCTATCGATACCCAATTGCTTGAACAGCTCTTGGTTTTTCGGCTCCATATATTCAGGATTATCAATCTTGGCAACAGTTTTCTTAGCACCAAGGTTATGCGCCATGGTGCAAGCCGTAATATTGGTAGTCTCCATTGGGTCTACTGCTACAAAAAGGTCGGCATGCTTTACGTCAGCTTCTTGTAGCACTTTAATACTTGTTGCCTTTCCTTGCAGCGTGAGAAGGTCGTAGTCTTGTCCTATCTTATTGAGATTCTCTTCATGCTCGTCAATAAGTATGATGTCATAATTGTGGCGAGAAAGGAATTGTGCTAAATAGGTTCCGATGTCGAATGCCCCTGCTATAATAATCTTCATACTTCTGTTTTGTAAGTTGTAACTAACAAACTTTTCTCTATCTCTCGCTTTATATTGTTTTTGTCAATTCCGCATAATTGTCGGAGTTCCTGCACTGTTCCCTGTTCAATAAACTGGTCTGGGAGTCCTAATCTCTGTACGTGTATGCAATGGTTGTGTTCGTTTAGCCATTCCATAACGGCCGTTCCAAGTCCTCCATTCCTTATTCCGTCTTCCACTGTGATAACTTCTGAGAAGTTATTTCCCACCTCTTGAAGTATGTTTTCATCTATTGGCTTTAGGAAACGCATATCGTAGTGAGCAATGCGACCTACACATTTATTCTCTTGTTCCAGTTCTTCGATAGCCTTCAACACATCGTGTCCAATTGGCCCAATGGTAAGAACGGCCACACTTTTCGCTGTTTTTTTGGGGTCGGAACCCAGTGTTTTATCGTAAAGCTTACGTCCTGTGCCTACTTCTACTTCCTTCATAGAGCATTGCCAGTCTACCAATACACCGCCTCCACGAGGATATCTGATTACGAAGAAACCTTTTTCGGGCAGTTGAGCAGTATACATGAGGTGGCGTAATTCGTGTTCGTCCATCGGTGAAGCGATGGTAACGTTAGGGATTGGGCGTAGAAAAGCCATGTCGAATGCGCCATGATGAGTTGCACCATCTTCGCCAACAAGACCTGCACGGTCCAAACATAGGACGACAGGGAGGTTCAGAATGGCAGTATCGTGAATGATATTGTCGTATGCGCGTTGCGAGAATGCACTATAAATGTTGCAGAATGGCTGTAGTCCGTCCTTTGCCATACCAGCAGAGAAGGTCATAGCGTGTCCCTCGGCAATTCCTACGTCGAAGGTACGGTCGCTCATTTCCTTCATCATAATATTCATTGAGCAGCCTGTTGGCATAGCGGGAGTAACGCCAACAATGCGTGGATTGCTTTTAGCAAGCTCTAAAAGGGTGTGTCCGAATACGTCTTGGAACTTCGGTGGCTTATTACTTTCGTCCTGTATAAGGCGCTTTCCTGTTTCAGGATCGAATTTACCAGGTGCGTGCCATACTGTTGCGCTCTTCTCAGCAGGTTCGTATCCCTTGCCTTTTACGGTGTGTAGATGCAGCAGTTTCGGACCTTTCATGTTCTTAAGCTGGTTCAGTAGCCTCACCACTTCTTTTACATCGTTTCCATCGAATGGCCCGAAGTAGCGTATATTCATACCCTCAAAGAGGTTCTGCTGTTGGGAAAGAGCCGACTTTATGGCATTGTTCAGACGAATAATGCCCTTTCGGCGCTCATCGGTCAATATACCTTTAGCGTGCAACCATTGCGAAGCCTTGAAACGAATGCGGTTGTAAGTCTCGTTTGTATCAAGGTTTAGCAGGTATTGTTGCATGCCTCCAACAGCTCTATCTATCGACATGTCGTTGTCGTTCAAGATGATAAGCAAGTCGTTTGGTTGGCTAGAAGCATTGTTTAAGCCCTCGAAAGCCAAGCCACCGCTCATTGCTCCGTCACCAATAATGGCTACAACGTGACGCTCTGGGTGCTGGGTCATCTTGGCAGCTACTGCCATTCCCAATGCTGCTGAAATAGAATTAGAAGCATGACCACAAGTAAATGTATCATATTCGCTTTCCTTTGGCGAAGGGAAAGGCATGAGTCCGTCTTTCTTTCTATTCTTGCAAAAGCACTCACGGCGATGAGTTAGTATCTTGTGTCCGTATGCTTGATGGCCTACATCCCATACAATTCTGTCTTCAGGAGTATTGAATACATAATGGCAAGCTACTGTAATTTCGGTTGCGCCAAGGCTTGATGCGAGGTGTCCGGGGTTTACGGCCACTTCTTGAATGATATCTTTACGCAGTTCTTCGCATAAAATAGGTAGCTCGTCAATGCTCAATTTTCTTAAATCGGCAGGCGAATTGATTTTGCTTAAAAGCTTAAAGTTGTTATCGTTCGACATTAATTATAATGTGATAGTGGGTGCAAAGGTACGCCAAATAGCTTGAACGGCAAAATAAAAATAGGCGAATTTCAGATTATAAGTAGGTGTTGTAAATTCGCTTCATGTTTGTTCTCTTTTTGAATGCTACTTTGTTTTGTTTCTATCTTGGTTATGATGGAAAGGTGAGAGGTTTTCTTTGGTTTTGTTAAAATAATTCATGTAAAAAACAATGCTTATGTTATGGTTTTGCAAAAGAGGCTGTTTTGCGTTGTAAAAGAGCCTGTTTTGCACGATAAAACAGGCACTTTTGTCGTGTAAAACAGGTACTATTGCAATACGTTGGTAGTCAGATGGTTGTGCGAAGTTACTTTTTTTGACGTTTAATATCGTCTTTACGCTCTTGTTTTCAACTATCAAAAGAAATGTAAGAAGGATAGAGTAGGAGAGAAAAAGTGTTTTTCACTTGGCAAAATCAGGTAAAAGGAGATATATCTTAAACGCGCTAACGATTTGATAGAGCTGTCATGGCATTTGAAAAATAAGACTAAGGAAAGATGGTTGAAAAGAAGAAAGAGAGCTTATCATTGCTGATTTGCTCTCTTTTAGATTATGAATAACCAATCGTACTATTCTAATTGTTTGCTTTAATTGCGTTTTAGCTTGAACAGTAATGCAGAGTTGTTGCTTCTAGCTGTAATAAGATGGTCGTCAAGATACATGCTTGCAAATTGAATTATCTGCATTGACAATTCGTCTTTTCCTGTTACTCGCGCAAATGAACTTCTATTATTGATAAAGAAACCAGTCTTAAATACTTGGTTCTTGCCATTATACATGATATTAAGAGAAAGAACAGTTGGGTTTATTAATATTGATATTGGGTTGTTTTTCACAAATCCAATGTAACACTTTAGCTCGGTTGTACCTAAATCATCAATCGCTTTCTTCAAGTCTTTATTTTCTAATTGACCTGTTAAAACCTTTGTTGGAAGGTTCTTTATGATGAGTGTTGAGTCGGTGTTGATAGCCACAGAGACGGGTAGACTATCTGTTTCATATCCAATAGTGTTTTCTTTAATTTTGTTGTAGAACACTAATCCAGTGTAATTACCCTTTACTGTTTCGTATGCAGCCTTTATTTCTGTTGGTGTAAGACCTTGGTTGTCTTCTTTATTGGTCAGGTCGCACGATGTAATACTTAGCAATGCTATACTGCAAAACGCAGCTAACATCATTTTGTTTAATTTCTTATTCATAGTTATTTGTTTTTAATCATCTCTGTATATTAAAATCGAAAAATAGAGAAAACATTGCTTTTGTTGTGTGAAAAAAATAAAAAAAGAATGTTTTTCTATCTTATTCTGTAAAAAGTGGCATCTTTTTCAACATCTTTTCGAATTACAACTGAGTGTGTATAGGGTTCCTTAAGTACTATAAAACAAAACAGCAGATGTGCTTTTTGATATGGGCACATCTGCTATTATCTTTTTTGTTAAAGGTTTGTTTTACTTTCTTTTTCCAAGGAAACGGAGCATCTTGAGGAATAGGTTGATGAAGTCTAAGTATAGAGTCAACGATCCCAGTAATGCAATCTTTTGAACATTCTCGTCCAAATTGGTTGCTTCCATAGCCAATCTCTTAATCTTTTGCGCATCCCACGCAGTCAGACCAGTGAAGATAAAGACGCCAATACCGCTTATAATTAAATCCAATTTGGAACTTTTGAAGAACATATTAACCAACCCTGCAATGATTAAACCAATGAGAGCCATGAATAAAATACCTCCCATTTTAGTTAAATCTTTCTTGGTAGTAGAGCCAATGATTGCCATCGTGGCAAATGTTCCTGCTGTAATAAAGAAGGTTTGAGCGATAGAAGCTTCAGTGTAAATAATAAAGACCCAGCCTAATGTGAGTCCATTCACAAGGGCGAAGAGAATAAACCACATTGTAGCACTTGTCAGGGAGAGCTTTTCTATTCCCAGAGAGAGATAAAATACAATACCAAGTTCTGCAATAAGGAGCCCCCAAAATGTATATGTGTTGCCGTATAGAAGTAACATTAGGCGTTCTGATGTGCTGATACCATATGCTACAACACCTGTTATGGTCAAAGCTAATGCCATCCATGTATAAACTTTACGCATCAAGATGGGCCATATACGAGAGCTTTCTAACTTACTGAAGCGGTCATCCTTTGTTCCTAAAAAGTTGTCAAAATCCATAAATCTTTCTTGTTATATGTTGTTATTATATTTTCATTGTAAAGAATATGCCATATAGACTGGCAAAACAATTTGAAATAATATGCAAATATACTTCAAAACTATGAGAATTGCGAAGAAACTATATCTTTTTTATGTTTCTTTTGTTTTTTGATAAAGAGGAATTTGTGGGTTGCTTTATGCATTTTATTATAGCTTTCAATATGTGTTTGTTGGTCATTGAGAGTGGGCTCCTACTCTTTTTCTAGTGCTTTCATATAAATTTTAATAGGTTTCTTTCAGTTGTTAAGAGTTTTTTTATATCCTGTTTAAGGTGTTTATATGTTGAGGTATATAAGTTGCAAGAAGAATTTACTTATTTTATTTTCTGCCTATTGTATATATATTATAAGGTGTAAGTCTTTTTTACTCTTGATGAGAGTCAATCTCGCTCTTTATAATATACTTTTTTCATTTTTTTCTTTTTAAAAAACATTTGGTTTGTATTTATTTTTGTTATACCTTTGCACTCGCTTTTACGAAATACCGCGTTGTGGTTTGTTTAGTATTAGCATCGTTCTTTGAAAAGATTTACATAGACAGAGAAGTAGTACAAGAAGCGTCTGCCGTACTTTTATGTGTGGTAGATGGGTTAAAAGAAACGTCCTTTTCAATTTTTGAATGGTGTTTTAAACTTGATACTTTGGATAATTAGTTCTGAGCAGAGATATTACTGCACATTTTTTTATTTAGGGTTTATTCTTTATTTATCAGAGTGTGTATTTCATAAAGATTTTTTACAATGGAGAGTTTGATCCTGGCTCAGGATGAACGCTAGCTATAGGCTTAACACATGCAAGTCGAGGGGAAACGGCATTATGTGCTTGCACATTTTGGACGTCGACCGGCGCACGGGTGAGTATCGCGTATCCAACCTGCCCTTTACTTGGGGATACCCCGTTGAAAGACGGCCTAATACCCGATGTTGTTCATTGATGGCATCTGATTTGAACCAAAGATTTATCGGTAAAGGATGGGGATGCGTCTGATTAGCTTGTTGGTGAGGTAACGGCTCACCAAGGCTACGATCAGTAGGGGTTCTGAGAGGAAGGTCCCCCACATTGGAACTGAGACACGGTCCAAACTCCTACGGGAGGCAGCAGTGAGGAATATTGGTCAATGGACGTAAGTCTGAACCAGCCAAGTAGCGTGCAGGATGACGGCCCTATGGGTTGTAAACTGCTTTTGTTAGGGAGTAAATGAAGGCACGTGTGCTTTTTTGCATTTACCTTTCGAATAAGGACCGGCTAATTCCGTGCCAGCAGCCGCGGTAATACGGAAGGTCCAGGCGTTATCCGGATTTATTGGGTTTAAAGGGAGTGTAGGCGGTTTGTTAAGCGTGTTGTGAAATTTAGATGCTCAACATTTAACTTGCAGCGCGAACTGGCGAACTTGAGTGCACACAACGTATGCGGAATTCATGGTGTAGCGGTGAAATGCTTAGATATCATGAAGAACTCCGATTGCGAAGGCAGCGTACGGGAGTGTAACTGACGCTTAAGCTCGAAGGTGCGGGTATCGAACAGGATTAGATACCCTGGTAGTCCGCACAGTAAACGATGGATGCCCGCTGTTAGCGCCTAGCGTTAGCGGCTAAGCGAAAGCATTAAGCATCCCACCTGGGGAGTACGCCGGCAACGGTGAAACTCAAAGGAATTGACGGGGGCCCGCACAAGCGGAGGAACATGTGGTTTAATTCGATGATACGCGAGGAACCTTACCCGGGCTTGAATTGCAGATGTAGGATACAGAGATGTTGACGCCCTTCGGGGCATCTGTGAAGGTGCTGCATGGTTGTCGTCAGCTCGTGCCGTGAGGTGTCGGCTTAAGTGCCATAACGAGCGCAACCCCTTTTCTTAGTTGCCATCAGGTTATGCTGGGCACTCTGGGAACACTGCCACCGCAAGGTGTGAGGAAGGTGGGGATGACGTCAAATCAGCACGGCCCTTACGTCCGGGGCTACACACGTGTTACAATGGCCGGTACAGAGGGACGGTGTAATGTAAATTGCATCAAATCTTTAAAGCCGGTCCCAGTTCGGACTGAGGTCTGCAACCCGACCTCACGAAGCTGGATTCGCTAGTAATCGCGCATCAGCCATGGCGCGGTGAATACGTTCCCGGGCCTTGTACACACCGCCCGTCAAGCCATGAAAGCCGGGGGTGCCTGAAGTTCGTAACCGCAAGGAGCGACCTAGGGCAAAACTGGTAATTGGGGCTAAGTCGTAACAAGGTAGCCGTACCGGAAGGTGCGGCTGGAACACCTCCTTTCTGGATAGAACTTTTATTTAAGTATCTATTTATTGTTTGAGACATTTTTAAAGAGAGATTTGGAGTTTCTCTTCTTTACTACCTACTCTGATATGTTTATATATGAAGATAAGGTCTAAGGCCTGTATACAGATGGTTCAAGTCCATCGTCTTCACTTCTTCCTTATCTATAGAAATTGATTTCTTGATATTGGAACACGTTCTTTGACATATTGACACAAGCAAGACTGTAAAGTAAGACATTTACTTCCACTTTTTTAGTGTGAAGTTTTTAATTTCAAAATACAGCTGAAAGTATGAGCAACCTGTGGTATGTATTATTTATATGTATCACTCGGCGAATAGAAAGTAATTAAGGGCGTATGGCGGATGCCTAGGCTCACGGAGGCGATGAAGGACGTGATAAGCTGCGATAAGCTTCGGGTAGGTGCAAATGACCTTTGATCCGAGGATTTCCGAATGGGACAACCTGATTGTCTGAAGGACAGTCACCTATATATTTTTTATGGGAGCTAACGCAGGGAACTGAAACATCTTAGTACCTGTAGGAAGAGAAAATAATTTAATGATTCCCCTAGTAGTGGCGAGCGAACGGGGAAGAGCCCAAACCTATGACGTAGCAATGCGCTATAGGGGTTGTAGGACCACGTTATCGTACTTTGATTGTGAGGAGAATGTTCTGGAAAGTTCAATCGTAGTGGGTGATAATCCCGTATCCGAAGCATGAGAAGGCGTAGTGTTATCCTGAGTAGCGCGGAACACGAGTAATTCTGCGTGAATCTGCCGGGCCCATCCGGTAAGGCTAAATACTCCCGTGAGACCGATAGTGAATTAGTACCGTGAGGGAAAGGTGAAAAAGCACTCCCTATTAGGAGAGTGAAATAGTTCCTGAAACCATACGCCTACAAGCGGTCGGAGCATATTTTTACGTGACGGCGTGCCTTTTGCATAATGAACCTACGAGTTACCATGTCCAGCGAGGTTAAGGGGTTAAGCCCCGTATCCGCAGTGAAAGCGAGCCTGAACAGGGCGTTTAGTTGGATGGGGTAGACGCGAAACCAAGTGATCTACACTTGACCAGGTTGAAGTTCCGGTAACACGGAATGGAGGACCGCACGGATAAGCGTTGAAAAAGCTTCCCGATGAGTTGAGTGTAGGAGTGAAAGGCCAATCAAACTTGGAGATAGCTCGTACTCCCCGAAAGGCATTTAGGGTGCCGCGTACGATGTTCTCCGTGAGAGGTAGAGCGACCGATAGGTCAAGAGGGCTTCACCGCCTATCGCGACCTGACGAACTCCGAATGCTCACGGATTGTAGTCGTGCAGTAAGGGGCGGGTGCTAAGGTCCGTCCCCGAGAGGAGAAGAATCCTGACCGTCGTCTAAGGTCCCCAAATTCTGTCTAAGTTAGTCTAACGAAGTCTGGTCCCCAGGACAGCTAGGATGTTGGCTTGAAGCAGCCATTCATTCAAAGAGTGCGTAACAGCTCACTAGTCGAGGGTCCGGGCGTGGATAATAATCGGGTATAAGTCAGATACCGAAGGCGCGGGATAGTAATGTATATTAAAAAGTATCGGTAGGGGAGCATTCCATATGCATTGAATGGTGATGGTGATTGATCCTGGAGCGTATGGAAACGCAAATGTAGGTATAAGTAACGATAAAGGGGTAAGATTCCCCCTCGCCGTAAGACTAAGGTTTCCCGGGCGATGTCAATCATCCCGGGGTTAGTCGGGTCCTAAGTCTCAGCCGAACGGCGATGGCGATGGCAGACACGGTTAATATTCCAGTGACTTGCTCATTCAGCGATGTGGAGACGGAGTAGTGACACTGTCGCGCCCTTACGGATATGGGCGTTGAAGACTTTAGGCTTTGATAGGTGCAGGCAAATCCACACCTTGAGCTGATGGTCGATAGTACGGTTTTCCCTTCTGGGTGAACCGATAGTACAGGTAATCATACTTCCAAGAAAATCCGCTAAGCTTAATGTTTGAGCAACCCGTACCGTAAACGGACACACGTAGTCGGGTAGAATATACTAAGGCGTTGAGAGATTCATGGTTAAGGAACTAGGCAAATTGACCCCGTAACTTCGGGATAAGGGGTCCTCATTTTTAATGAGGCGCAGAGAATAGGTCCAGGCAACTGTTTAACAAAAACACAGGGCTGTGCTAACTCGTAAGATGATGTATACAGCCCTGACACCCTGCCCGGTGCTGGAAGGTTAAGAGGAGAGCTTAGATGTATGTCGAAGGTTTGAATTGAAGCCCCAGTAAACGGCGGCCGTAACTATAACGGTCCTAAGGTAGCGAAATTCCTTGTCGGGTAAGTTCCGACCTGCACGAATGGTGTAATGATCCGGACGCTGTCTCAATCATGATCTCAGTGAAATTGTAGTATCGGTGAAGATGCCGATTACCCGCGATGGGACGAAAAGACCCCGTGAACCTTTACTACAGCTTAGCATTGACCTTGGTCATCCGATGTGTAGGATAGGCCGGAGGCTTTGAAGCATGCACGCCAGTGTGTGTGGAGCCATCCTTGAAATACGGCCCTTTTGGCTGTCTGAGGTCTAACGCGTACTTTCGCGGACATTGTTTGGTGGGTAGTTTGACTGGGGTGGTCGCCTCCAAAAAGCGTAACGGAGGCTTCCAAAGGTGCCCTCGGGTCGATTGGTAACCGACCCTTATAGAGTGTAATGGCATAAGGGCGCTTGACTGGGAGGCAGACATGCCGAGCAGGCAGGAAACTGGGAGCATAGTGATCCGGTGCAAGTGTATGGAAACTGCATCGCTCAAAGGATAAAAAGGTACTCCGGGGATAACAGGCTGATCCCCCAAGAGCTCATATCGACGGGGTGGTTTGGCACCTCGATGTCGGCCTCGTCGCATCCTGGGGCTGGAGAAGGTCCCAAGGGTTGGGCTGTTCGCCCATTAAAGTGGCACGCGAGCTGGGTTCAGAACGTCGTGAGACAGTTCGGTCTCTATCTATCGTGGGCGTTGGAGTTTTGCGTGGTGCCGCCACTAGTACGAGAGGACCGTGGTGGACAGACCTCCGGTTTACCAGTTGTGCCGCCAGGTGCACCGCTGGGTATCTGAGTCTGGTATGGATAAGCGCTGAAAGCATCTAAGTGCGAAGCCTTCCGCAAGATTAGAACTCCTCATAAGGGTCGTCATAGACTATGACGTTGATAGGGTGTAGGTGTAAAGACAGCGATGTCAAAGCCGAGCACTACTAATTGCCCAAAACTTTCATTCTGTTGTTTATTCTTTTTGCTGTATTTATTTTGTTATGGCTTATTTTATTTGTTTTTGCTTGTGGCATAGTCACCCTTACGGTGTTTTTATATACACTGCAGATTTTATTAGGTGGTTATTGCGTTGGGGTTCCACCTCTTCCCATTCCGAACAGAGAAGTTAAGCCCAATTGCGCCGATGGTACTGCAATGCAATGTGGGAGAGTAGGTAGCTGCCTTTTTTCTTTAAGCCTTGATTACGATGAGTAGTCGGGGCTTTTTTGTTGTTATTGGTTTAAGATGGGAGGGAGGATGAATCATGAATTATGAAACATATAAATTGATAATGATAATGGGGTAGTGTCCTAAAAAGTGTGTAAGTATTCTCTTTCTTTTCTTTGTTTCTTATTCATTTTTCTTTTTTTTGTTTCCAGAATTTCCATTGATGAATTTTTCTTGCATATGTTGTTTTTGTTTCTTGCATTGCAACACTTGCAAGTAGGAAAAAGTACCGACTTACTTGTTGGCATTGATGTTCTCATTTTTATCGTTCTCTTATATTTTCTATTGAGTCTTTCAATCCAATTAGTCGTATATATGCACCTTTGCACTTGCACAGAGAAGTCCATATATGTAAAGTAAGCAACGTTTCGATCGTCTTTATACTTTTTCAATATTGGGTATTTTTTTCCCATTTGGCTACAAAGTCATAGATTGTTCATATCCCAATAAAGATTTTATCTCTTTGTTTTCTAAAGTAAAAATTTCATTGAGTTCTTCTGCTATCTGCGGTTTATCTTTATGTGAGACACAGTTTAGTATTTGTCGCTTAATGTGAGCTACACAAAACTGATGAGATGCCTGGGGGAAAGCTGCACAAACAGCAATCTCTATTCCTTGAAGTGCATCAGATACTACTAAGTCTATTTGAGTAACTCCTCGTTCTTTCAACGCTTCAAGCTCTTCCTTCCAGCATATAGCTCCCTCACTGGGATGATTGACTACACTTAACACCTCTCGGCTTCCATCGTCCAATACTCCTAAAATAGTATAATAAGCCTCTTAGGAAACTTGTTTATCCCTGCGAGTGGCAATGAAAGTTGCGTCGATATAAACTGCCAAATAATGAGAAGAAAGCCAGCGGTTGAGCCATTGATCAACATCTTTACGACAACTATTACTTAAATAAGAAACCTGCTGTTTATTATATGTGCGTCCATAAATGGTTTCAGATATTTTACCTATCTGTTCTGTAGTAAGAACTTTGGTGTAAAGAAGATAGAACAACTTTGCACATTCTTCGTCTACTGCGGATTAAGCCTAAAAGAATAGGATAGAAATTACCACTGCGACTGCGTGGAATACGAAGAAAAAACTCAAAACCATGACTATTCTAACGACGAGAACGAATGCCATTACATAGTTCATGTTTATTCTCATTGTTGGAATAACCAGCCTACAAATTATCCGGTCTATATGGTTAATATCTTCTATATTTTGTTGCTTTGTTTCTTATCAAGAATGATAGAATTCTTTTAATATTTTCAGGGAATTAAAACTGCTTGATTTCATAATCTACAAATGCACATTGTTTAGCATTGCGGATTGCTTTTATGAGTAAAAACCACTTTTTCAAATATTTAAATTTTGATATTAATTTTGTGGATTCATAACTTATACAGGACATCCACATAATTTCAGCTTATGGATATTTGTTTGACAAATTATTTTCTATTGTTCATTGCGCCTAAATCAACAAATCTGACGAGATTGAAAAGAAATATTATGATGTTTGATAACTCTTTCGTATCGTTTAGTCAATCTCTGCTCTCGATAGCAAATCGTATATGATAGAATCATTCTCGCAAGCTTTCTTAAAATTCATGACAAATCTTTTCAGTGCTTCTGGGTTGTCAGAATAAGCGCAATACATACCAGCTTCGGGGTCGTGATTAATATAGTTTTTGAGTTGCGGTTCATACTCTTTCAAGAACACATTTGCTAAAGAACACCAATCATAACCATTTCCTTCAAAGCCATCTTCTTCTCTTTTTGCGAAAATTTCTTGTTTGTAATCACCCGCATTAAGGCATACTGAAAAATTATTGTTATGTTCTATCCAGAAGAAAGGAGCAATGAGCTTATTAAATTCTTTAGTGTCCATATTGTTCCAATTCTTTAAAGAGTTCTTGGCTGTTAGTCTTTATACCTTCTCTAAATTTTGTAGGTATTTTATGTCCACAACGATCAAACCATTCATTAAAAACTTTTTTCCAGTCTTGTACTTTATCTTTCTTAATTAAAAGATTTGCATTTACGGTAAACCTACGTGCAAGCCATACAAGAATATCAATGTGAGTTAGAACCGCCTGTATAGGTTTATCCGTTGTTTTTAGCCATTCTATGTTTTGGTCAATTTGTTTTATGGCTAAGTTGATGTACCGTGCATTCTCTAATTCAGCCATTTCGTTACCTTCTGGTGCAGTACTAAATATTTTCATTTTATTCCTTTTTAATGATAAGTGTTTTTATATATTAGTAATTAAATCAGGAAACGTTTATGTACTCCTCATTCTTACTTTTTGCAAAGATATATCTTTCTCTCTTACTTTTCTATCTTTTTCTCATTTTTCTTTCTATACTCAAAATTACAGGTAGAGAGTAGAGAGCAGAGTGATGACCAATAGTTATAGATTTTGAAATGTAAAAGAAGTAAAAAAACACTCCAATAAATTTATAATGAGATGTTTAGATTGATTCTTGTAAATTGTATGGAACGAGGTAAATATTCATTTGTATATTATTATTGCAAAAAAGTTGATATTTTTTGCTGAAATATTTGGAGGATTAAAAAAAACATCGTACTTTTGCACACGCTAAAAAGAAATAGCAACACTGCTTCAGTAGCTCAGTTGGTTAGAGCACCTGACTGTTAATCAGGGGGTCGTTGGTTCAAGCCCATCCTGGAGCGCAAAGAAAGAGAGGATAGTCTAATGATTATCCTCTCTTTTTGTTTATATTCATTTCTCAAGTAATATTTAGTTTGCTTTGTATATCCTCAAATCGTTGACTTTCTTTTCCTTGCTTAACTTTCTTGTTAATATTATATCTGTTTTTGTATAAATATTTGGTTAAAAAGTGATAACTATACTTTAGTAAGAGAATAGCGCAAGTTTTAAGTTGCAGAGTAACTGTGATTTCTGCGTAATTTATGTACTCCATACCTGCGTAATAGATGAATCTATAATTTATTGATATCAAAAATGTTTAAGTACTTCTTCTTTTAGGGAAGAATAATTACATTTACACCCTAATTATTTTGTTTATTAAGTGCGTGTTTTTTTACTCAATTTTCATTCTTTTTATAGTGTCTTTTTGCAACATCTAATTGTTAATTGCTATAATAACTTATTGTTTTTTTATCTTGCATAGTAATATATTTTGCTTTATCTTTGCCTGCTGTAAAAGAAGAATAATAAATTCTTTGTCGTCTAACAACAAGCAATTTAAAATTATGAAAAAAACAGTTTTAACTCTTTTAGTACTACTTACTTGTGCTTTCAGTACAGTTAGTGCACAATTACCTTCAGTAACACTTAAGGACATCAACGGCAAGGCTGTTCGTACAGATACTTTGTCAAATAATGGTAAGCCATTTATCATTGACTTTTTTTGCAACTTGGTGTAAGCCTTGTAATCGTGAGTTGAAGGCAATTAGCGAAGTTTACAATGATTGGCGCGAAGAAACTGGTGTAAAACTTATTGCTGTTTCTATCGACCAAGCTCAGAATGTAAATAAAGTGAAGCCATTGGTAGATGAGAATGGTTGGGAATACGAAGTTTTGCTCGACCCTAATGGCGAATTTAAACGTGCTTTAGGTATTCAGATGATTCCTTATGTGCTTATTTGTGATGGCAAGGGCAACATTGTGTATAAACATAATGGTTATACTGAAGGAGCCGAGAATGAATTGATTGAAAAAGTTCGTGAACTTATAAAATAGTAAGTATTATGAAAAACAGTATCTGGTTGTTATGCCTGCTTGCATTTGGAGCAGTGAATGCTAATGCGCAAGAGGAAGATAATACCAACGATAATAAAGTTTCTGTAACTGGAAGTATACAGAGCGACATTCTTGTTCCACAAGAAGACTTAAAGATTGGGTCGCCAAAATATAAAGAGAAGGTGTTAACAAACACTTTCCTCGATCTTAATCTCATTAGTAAAAATGTAGATGCAGGTGCACGTTTTGAGTTTTTAAGATTCCCACTTCCAGGCTTTGAACAAGACTATAGAGGCTATGGTGTTCCTTATTTCTACTTAAAAGGAAAGTTTGAGAAACTTGAAGTAACATTAGGAACCTATTATGAGCAGTTCGGTTCAGGTTTTATTCTGAGAACCTACGAAGAGCGTAGTTTAGGAATAGATAACTCTTTGTTGGGAGCACGAATTGTTTACAAGCCTTATAAAGGTATTGTAATGAAAGGTATAACCGGCGAACAGCGCAGATACTGGGCACATAACAACTCTTGGATAAATGGAGTTGACCTCGAATTAAATCTTGGTGAATGGTTTAATGGCCTACAGAAGCGCGATACACGCATTATGTTAGGAGGTTCTTTCGTAAACAAATACGAAAATAACAAAGAAGACAAAATAATGGTAGATCGTACACATATGTTGAATCTACCACAAAATGTAAATGCTTGGGATGCTCGTATCCAATTGCAAAAAGGCGGATTTAATGTTCTTGCAGAGTATGCAGAAAAGACACAAGATCCATCTTTTACGAATGGTTACATCTATCGTAAGGGTAATGTAGCAATGCTTTCTGCTTCATATTCACAGCGTGGAATGAGCGTTCTTTTGCAAGCAAAACGTTCTAACGATATGGCTTTCAAGAGCGACAGAAATAGCATTGGAGTCTCTTCTTACATTAACCATTTACCAGCATTTACACAAGACCAAACTTATGCCCTTGCTGCATTCTATCCTTATGCAACTCGTCCTGATGGTGAATGGGCATATCAAGCACAATTGGGTTATAAGTTTAAACGTAAAACATTCCTTGGTGGTCCTTATGGCATGAATGTTAAGGTGAATTTCTCACACGTTCACGCAATCGATAAAACTCCAAATTTAACAGGTTCTATCGATAATATCAATATCAAGGGCACAAAAGGTTATGGTTCTGCTTTCTTTAAGTGGGGCGACCAAACCTATTATCAAGATTTGAATGTACAAATAGAGCGTAAAATTTCAAAGTCATTTAAGCTAAACTTAATGTACATGAACCAGTTCTATAATAAGACTGTTGTTGAAGGCGAAGGCGGAATGATACACTCTGATATCTTTGTAGTAGATGGTAAGTACACTTTCTCTCCAAAAGTAAACCTTCGTGGAGAAGTGCAATACCTTTCTACAAAAGAAGACCAAGGTAATTGGTGGTTTGGACTACTTGAATTAGCAATTGTTCCTCATTGGATGTTTACAATAAGCGATATGTATAATGCAGGTGAAAGCAAACTGCATTACTATCAAGGATTCATAACTTTCAATGCTGGTGCTCACAGATTACAGGTTGGTTACGGACGTACACGTGCAGGCTTTAATTGTTCTGGAGGTGTTTGCCGTTATATTCCTGCAAGTAGAGGAGCTACAATTTCGTACAATTATAATTTCTAAACAAGACATAAAATGAAAAAAATAATTCCATTACTATTAGCGTATGTAGCAATATTTTTTTCTTCATGTGCAAATGTAGATGAAAATGAAAGATTTGTTACAGTAGAATCTTCTGACGCTAAGCGTGCCGTACTTGTTGAAGAGTTTACAGGACAAAAATGTATCAACTGTCCTGAAGCACACGAGGAGTTGGCCAAAATACAGAAGGAATATGGAGAGAATAATGTAATCACTGTATGTATACATGCTTCTGCTTTGGCAGCATCTCCTTTGAAAACAACTGTCGGTGAAGAATATTATAAGCACTGGAAGGGATCAAATGGTCTTCCATGTGCTGTTATAAATCGTAATACTGGTTTGCTTGGCGTTTCAGTATGGGCAGGTGTTATTAATAACGAACTTCAGAAGACTACACCTATTACACTTTCAATGACCAATAGCTTTAATGCTGCAAATCGTCAATTGACCATTGATGTAAATACAATGAGTCAAGTAGCATTTAATGGTAAATTGCAAGTTTGGATTGTAGAAGATGGCATTGTAGCTAAGCAACTTCTTAAAGATAATCGTGTTGATGCAAACTATGTTCACAACCACGTATTCCGTGCAGCTGTAAATGGAACATGGGGAACAGATATTGCTTTACAAGAGAATGTTGAAACAAAGAGTAATTTCTCTATCCAATTAGATGAGAAGTGGAACGAAAAGAATGTTTCTATCGTAACCTTTGTTTACAACGATTCTGGCGTTCAACAGGTTATTAAGCAACATGTAAATGGTTAATAATAAAGTTTTATAATATTAAGAAAAGAACAATGAGACGAATTTTATTTATGGCAGCTGTATTGCTCTCAATGGGTATGGGAGCAATGGCTCAAAATGCAAAAAAATCACTCCAGTTTGTAGATGGTCAAGGTAAAGTAATTCCTAATGGTTCAGTTATCGAACTTACTAAAGTAACAGTTGATGAAGACTTTGGTGAAACATATATGAACCAGACCTATTTGTAAAGAATGTATCTAACAGTAATCAAGTTGTAGGCTTGAAGTTTGATTTAACATCTATGCCTTGTGGACGCTTACAAAGCTGTCCAAGTAGCTGTTCTTCATTTGCAAATCCAGGAATAGAATATTCAAGTTCAGTAGAAGTGAAGTCAGGTGCATCTCAGGACATCGCAACAGAATGGTTCCCACCAGAGGAAGGTACTACTGCAAAAACTTGGACAGTTACAATAACAGCAGGCTTATGCAAGAAAGGTGCAGCTGCATACGAATATGCTGAAGATGGTCCTTCAGTAAAAGTTAAGTTTATTTATGACCCAACAGGTATTGAAACAGTAAATAGTGGAAATGTAACTGAAGTTGTACGTTACAATGCACAGGGTCAGAAAATTTCAAAGCCTTGTAAGGGTATTAACATCATTAAGCTTTCTAATGGTAAGACCGTTAAGAAAATGGAGCTTTAATCTACAATGAGATGGCAGGATAAACCTGTCAGTATAAAATCGACTTTTTTGTATTTACAATGTGTTTGTAAATACGGAATCATATAAGAAGCCATATCTTTCCCTATTTAAGGGCTACGATATGGCTTTTTTAATTTAATTCCTTTTATTAGTGTCTGATTATTTACTAATTCTCCTATTGTATCTTGATATAGTCTTACATAGGGGGGCTAACATTGTTTTAATAAGCTATATCCTATACGCTCAGTACGGCATGAACTATCTATTTTGACTGCCTCCATTTTTTTATATTGTCAGAAATGATATATTGATGTTTCAGGCAGAGAAACTAATAGTTATTTTTAGTTGTGATGATGAGTCGAGAATTTATAATAACAAAATAAAATTTTGTTATTATAAATTCTCTATTTTTATTATAAATTTTTATTTTATAATTAAAGTTTTTCTCATCAATCATTATAGTCCTTTACAACCACTATTCTCTCATTGTTCAGAAAGTACAAAGTTCGGAAGATTTCCTTGTACAATTTATACCAGTATTATTATCTCCCAACTATATTATAATTACTTTTAGGTCGGATTTGTATGTAAAAAAATATTCATGCTTTTTAAATTCTTTTTGTCATAAAATGTATTGTTTACATAGTGTCTTTACTATATGGAAGATATTGCTAAAAGGTATTGATATGCAGTGTTGATTATCTTCAATTAGTTATATAAAGAACACTTCGTAATACTTAAAAGTCGTACAACTTAGTATAAGTATGTTTTTAAAAATTAATTTATATTCGCTTGATGGCCATAGCTTTTATGGGCTTAATATCTTGGAATCTTAGCAAATAAAAAAATTTAATTGTACTTTTTTTTATATTTTCTTGCATAATATTTTTATTTGCTATATCTTTGCTGCCGAAAGAAGAAAACTAACTACAAACATTTAATAGTAAACAATTTAATAATTAACATTTTTAAGTATGAAAGAATTTTTACGTTTAAGAGTTTTAGCAGTAGTACTTTTTGCTGCTTTTGGTGTGTCTAATAGTTTTGCTCAAGGCGACCTTGACGAACAACTCGTTTTCCTTGGTATTACAATGACTAAAGAGAATGGAAACAATCTTGATGCAGAACGCAAATGGGTAAAATCAGGAACTGTAAAATATGATGCCGATACTCGTACTATTACATTAGAGAATGCTCAGATTGTAGTAACTGCAGAAAATTGTCCACAATACCAATCCGAAAGTGGAACTTGGTATCCTGTTATTGGTACATTCCGTTTTTATTGTCCAACCGATAATATTACAGTAAAGTTAATCGGTAAGAACTCTATAACCACAACACAGACAGGTTTTGTTATGCTTACATACCAAGAAGCAGAGAATGTGAATATTGATATGATAGGTGGCGGTAGCCTTTCAATTAACGCAGGTTTAAATGGTATTGACGACAGACATAATGGTACCTTTACCATAAAAGACGTTGATTTGGATATTAAAGCAAAAAGATGTGGTATTTGTGGCGGGTATACAAGTCGTTTAGTTGTTGATAACTCAAATGTATCTTCTGAAGCTCAATATGGTGCAATTTGCTCTTTCAAGAAGTTTAGCATGAAAGGCGTAAAATGTGTTTCTCCAGTTGCTGATCCAAATGCAACAGCAGAAGATGCAGAAGACCCAAATAGCACAAAAACAGTATCATTTGAAAAAGGTGGTGTAACAAATGCGTATGGTACACCATGGGATATCGCTATTTTGCAGCGTGAATCAACTGGCATTGAGTCTAAAACAATCGTAAAAGACAATGCTCAGGTAGTTGCTGTTTATGATGTTTCTGGTCGCTTGCTTAAAGATTTGCAGAAGGGTATCAATATCGTTCGCTACAACGATGGTACAGTAAAGAAAATCGTTAAGTAATGCTGAAACCTATATTTGCATCGAAAAAATATCTTGCTTAGATGTTTTCGTCGGATGTAAAATTTATTTGAAATACTTAGGAAACTCATACCTTATAAAAGGAATGAGTTTCCTTTGAAGATTTTAGCAAACCTTTTTATTTGTAAACTATAGACCTCGAAAAGTTTTGTCAGGGTTATAGTATAGAATTACTCAGAGCTAAACATATATCTTATGAAGAAATTATTGCTTTTACTTGTACTCCTTTCAGTGGGCAGTATAGCACAAGGCAATCCTGTAAGTTTGGAGAAAGCACGTCAGATAGCATTAAATTATATCAAAGGGAATAGTGCAAAATCTCCTCGTATGCAGGCAAAAGTTGCCGATGTTATTAAAAGTGCGCAATTATCCACCGATGCTTATTTTGTTTTCAATGTAGGCAAAAATAATGGATTTGTCATTGTTGCTGCCGATGATAAGGCTCCAATTGTTCTTGGACATTCTCAACAAGGAACATTCGATGAGAAAAATCTTCCTGATGGAATGAAATGGTGGTTAGAATGTTGCCAACGTTATGTAAAGTATGTTGCTGGCAATGAAAGACCAAGAACGCTTACAAAGCTTGAAGATTTGCCAGGCTTAGTTAAAACAAAATGGAATCAAACAAGCCCTTATAACCTTAGGTGTCCTAAATTTGATGAAGGATTTGCTGCGACGGGTTGTGTTGCAACAGCAGCAGCGCAAATTATAAAGTATCATGAATGGCCACAAAATGCAACATCTCTGATTCCAGGTTACGAATCAAAAATGCAGAATTACGAACAAACTCTTCAAGACCTTCAACCAAAGAAATTTAATTGGGGAGCTATGAAAGATAGTTATACTCCTCAAGAAAATGCCGACGAGGTTGCTTGGCTTATGCGTTATGTTGGGCAAGCTGTAAAGATGAATTATTCACCGAAAGAATCTGGTGCTAATGCTTTGGTAGCAGGGTTCAAGGATTATTTTGATTATGCTAATACAGCGCAAGAATTAGAACGCTCGTTGTATACGGAAGCTGAATGGCAACAAAGAATTTATGATGAAATAAAAGCGAAACGTCCAGTGCTGTATACTGGTGGTAAGTTCGATGTTAATTCTGGAATTATTGGTTATCATGCTTTTGTCTGCCATGGTTATAAAGATGGTAAGTTTCTTATAAATTGGGGATGGGGTGGTTTGTCAGATGGCGAATACGATTTATCAGTACTTAATCCATCTATGCAAGGAACTGGTTCTTTCTCTGGTACTAGCGGTTATACCATAAAACAAGCTGTAATTGTTGGTTTGAAACCAAATAAAACAAGTGAGCAGGCTGAAACTCATAGTATCTTTGTGAAAGATATAAAAGATGTACAAGACAAGTATCAGCGTACAAATAATTCTGCTAACTTTGTTATTGATAGAATTGCTTTGAAAGTTTTAGCAAATAATTATACAAAGCAGAAAATAACATTGGTTGGCAACTCAGAAATGCTCAGAATAAACCAGTAGAAGGAACAGCAATTCTGGGTAAAGTAGATATACTCGATATGCTACCGAATAATCACTTATTCGAATGTGTAAGCAATTCATTGACATTTGGTAAAGACTTGCCTGCTGGAACTTATTATCTTGTCCCAATGTACACAACAGATTCTGATAGTGGAAATGCTTGGACTCCTTGTGTTAATTCAAGTATGTATATTAAACTTGAGGTTGCAGACCAAGAAATGCTTACAACAACTTTCAGCAATAGAAGTGATATTGAATGTAAAGCATTGACACATGATGGACAGGCAGAGGAAAATATCGAAACAAAGCTAACTGCAAAGCTTCTTAATAACGGTATATCAAATACTATAATAGTATATCTTTACGACGCAACAACAGGAAAGAATGCAAATGCTGTTGGTTTGATGATTGATGCTAAGAAAGAACAAGAAGTAACGCTTCCTTATACACCTAAAACACCAGGCAAACATCTTGTAGAGCTCTATGCGGATAATCAAAGAAAAATAAAGATAGGTGCTATAGAAATCAATGTCAAGGAAGGTGTAGAAGCAGAATTAACACAAAGTGGCTTAAAGGTTAAGAACGCCAAAGATAATACTGTCATGGATAAATTCGAATGTGAAGTTACAGTAGAAAATTGGGGCAATAAGACCTATAAGAATAAAATTATAGCTATTCTTACTGACCGTAGTTCTGCTAATATCGAAACACTTGCTCAAGATGTAGAAATAGAAGAAGACGGAAGACAGAAACTAACATTCGCCTTTAGCAAAATGCAAGATGGAGGCGAGTATTGTGTGAAGGTTTATTATATGAATAAAAACCTTCAAACAAGATTGTCTTTAGAATCTCCTATATATTATACTTTCCGTTTGAGCAATGGTATTGAGAATATAGAGAGCGATAATGCTGAAAGCAGAATTGTAACTATCTATCGCATTGATGGTAGCGTTGCGACACGTGTAGAGAAAGATATTTTGAATCAGATATTGAAAGAAATGCCAAATGGTATTTATATCGTGAATGGAAAAAAGTATTTAAACAATTAATCATATAGGAATGTCTAATTTTTAAGAACATACACTATAACATAATTGAAAGCAGTATAGGCTTTTGAGAATAATCTTAAGAGCCCATGACTGCCCAAAATCTAAAAACGAACTATAAACAATGAAACATTTATTTATATCATTACTTGTTGCTTCTGTTTCTATTTCGGCAGTGGCACAAGATATACAATTTACGAAAGCACCTGTTCCTTCAGGAACAGTGGTAAGGTGAGTCCACAGATAGAAGCTAATCAACGTATTATAAGCGACTTTTATGAAGCTGCAGGAAATGGAGCAGCACCATTTAATAATGGAGAAACCATGATAGGCTCGTATTATCCTCAAGAAATGTTGAAGCCTTTCATAGGTTGTAATATTAAATCTATCAGAGTTCTTGCCAAAGATGTAAGTAGTATTAAAAATGTCTTTATAAAAGAAGGGAGTACTATTGCTGAAGCAACAAAAATTAAAGCAGAAGAACCACTGGGATCATCAATTGGCGATAATTGGTACGAAATTAAGCTGAAAAAAGCGATTGAAATAACAGCAGACACCAAAGGATTTGTCGTTGGATATAATCTGGAAGCTGGTAATCAAGGTAAAATATCTATAGGACGGAATGGTGTAAACTCTTTTATAGGCAATATTTACACATATTTTAGTGCAACAAATGAATGGGTAAATCGTTCTACAAGCCAACCTTTAACATTACCATTGCAATTAGTAGTTGAACCTGCTACAGGGATAACTATGAGTGAAATAGTAGTCAGTCATATAGAATTGCCTCAATATACCGAAGTAGGAAAAGCTATAAAAGTCGATTATTGGTTGAGTAATGCAAGTTCTACACCAGTAAATAACTTTGAGCTTGATATATTGGTAGATAATAAGCTTATTAAAACTATATCAGTAGACGAAGGTGTTGCAGTTGGTGAAACAAATAAAAAATTCACCATTGCTGAACTACAACCAAATATAACTGAGGCAGGAAAACATAATCTTGTCTTAAAGTTCAAAAAAATAAATGGAAACGAACTGAATAATGTAAAAGGCATTGAGAATAATCACAAAGTGCTTTACTATAAAGATGTAGTTGCAAGGCAAAAAACACTCGTTGAAGAATTTACTTCTGAACGTTGCATAAATTGTTATCGAGGCATTCAGAATATAAAAGAGCTCAAGAAACGTCAGTCAGATATGGTAACGGTGGCAGTACATCTCAATGAAAAGGCATTTAGAGATGATGTGGCAGCACCCGAAAGTCAGTTTATTAAGCGAATGGCAAATGTCAGTGGAATTCCTTCTTTTGCTTGTAATAGAATAGCCTTTATTTATAATAAACAAGAAACTATAGCAAACCCAAATATTGCTCAGATATCTGAAGAAGCAACACAGGCGATTGATAATTTCTACGATTTTTCAAAGAAAAATACTTGTGTGTTCTCTACTCTTGGTATTGTGAATAAGTACGATAAGGACAGCAAGAAAATAAAAATTACTGTAACAGGAACTGGTGTAGAAAAGGCAAATGAATTGCTCGAAGATTATGCACTCTATGTTCTTGTTAAAGAAAATAATGTCAATGGCCGTCAAGGAAATGAAAATGGAATGCTCGATGACGTAAAACATCAAGATGTTCTTCGTGGATATGTTTCAGATGTAAAGGGAGATAATGATCTTGTATGGAATGGTGATAATTTTACTAAGACTTACGACTTTGCAATACAGAACAATTGGAAACCTGTTGACTTGGAAGTTGTAGCATTTATTGCTCCTAAAGTCAAGGAAATCGGTTTTAATCTTGAGAATTTAGCCGTACAAAATTGTGTAAGCGAACCTCTTGCTAATGATGCTAACGCAATAGATAATATAGCAACAGATTCAAACGCAAAAGAAATAGGACGATATAATGTAAAAGGTCAGCGTATATCAGCACCTCAGAAGGGAATCAATATCGTTAAGTTCTCTAATGGTAAGGTGTTAAAAGAAATTGTTAAGTAACAAATAAAACGCATATAGGCATGCTTTCTCAGAAATGTGAAACATGCCTATATATGACTTTATGGAACGTATGTATGTGTTAATGAAACACCCTGTTTATATAAATGAAAACTGAAATAAAAAGCCATATCTCTATCCTTAAACAGGAATAAGATATGGCTTTTTCTATTTTAACAACCTATGTGCGATTACTTATATTTTTGAAGAAAGGTAGAAAGTGCATGACGAATAGAACGTAAACCAAATTCTTCGGTATGCACTTCTTCAAGGTTGAGCCATAAAGCTTCCTCAGCATCATCGTTGGCATGCAATTCTGTTTCGTTATTTACCTTGCAGATAAAGAACGAATCAAGTGTGGGGACTACAAAACCACTATATTCGTATCGGTTGGGAAGAGTAGTAAAAAACTCAAACTCCGTAACATTCAATGCTGTTTCTTCTTTTACTTCGCGAAATAACGCCTCATTTATCGTTTCACCAATATCGACAAATCCTCCTGGTAAATCAAGCGTTCCCCTTGCAGGGGCTTTTTTACGCCGTAGTGTCAGCAATTGTCCTTTGCTGTTTAGGATAAAAGCAGCAACAGCAGCACTTGGGTTGAGATAGTATTCAAAGCCACAGCGTTTACAATGTTTGCTTTTATCGTCTTGTTCTTCAAAGTTATTACTTCCGCAAATAGGGCAGTATTTGAACTTTTCTAATACGTGCATTGTTTTTTACTCTATTAGGTTAGTTGTTAATATAAAGACTATATTCTTAAAAATAGTTTAATGGCAGAATGAATTGTCTGCTACGCTTGCAAATATACTAAAAACTCTAAACATTGAGAATTATTTCACTCTTTTTTATTACTTTTGCGTATAATACTTGATTTATGCCCTGCTCTCAGATGGTGGGCAGATAATTTTCAGAAATAAAAATAATGAGATTAAGAAAACTTTTTTTGGTAGTAGGATTAGTTGCAACCGCGATGTTTGCAACTGCGCAAAGTAGATTTGATGTAAAGCTTTATAATGGTCGTCCTCCTTATAGCAATGGCGACAATATGGATACAGCGAAAGTGCGTGTATATTTACCAGCAGAGCGAGAAGCTACAGGTAGAGCAGTTATTATTTGTCCTGGTGGTGGTTACAGTTCTTTATCTATGGATACCGAAGGCTACGATTGGGCAGAGTTTTTCCAAAATCAAGGTATTGCAGCTATTGTTTTAAAATATCGCTTGCCAAATGGTAAACCTGAAGTTCCTATTGCCGATGCAGAACAAGCAATGAAGTTAACACGTATGAATGCTTCTTCATGGAAAATAAATCGTGATAATGTCGGTATTATGGGTTTCTCTGCTGGAGGACATTTAGCAGCTATTGTAGCAACAATGTCTAAGGGAGATGCAAAGCCAAATTTCCAAATTTTATTCTATCCAGTTATTTCTATGATGGAAGGTTATGGCCACGATGGTAGTTTTCACAGCTTATTAGGCAAACACCCTGGTAAGAGCGACCAAAAAAAGTATAGTGCCGATATGAATGTTAATAGAATGACTCCTCGCGCTTTTATTGCACTTAGCGACGATGACGATACAGTGCCGCCAGCAAATGGAGTAAACTATTATACTGAACTTTATAGAAACGATATCCGTGCGTCACTCCATGTATATCCTGGTGGTGGTCATGGTTGGGGAAGTAAGATAGGTTTCCGTTATCATGAAGAAATGATGATGGACTTGAAGGCATGGTTGAGAAGTTTTTAATTTAAAAATTTCTGATTAGGTACAAGTGTAAAAAAAAAAGCAAATATTTTTATTTAAAATTTAAAATAAAAGTGGTACATTTGCACCCATCAAGAAATTATAAATTAAAATAACTATTTAAGCAATGAAAAAGAAAACCATTTTGTTAGCACTTTTATTATTAAGTGTGCTTACTGCAAATGCGCAAGAAGAAAGAGTGCGCGACAAAAGTGTATATCTCGAATTTTTCGGTCCTTCACTTGGTGTGGGCGTAAGTTATGATGCACGTTTCAGCAAAACTTCTAAATGGGGGTACCATGCAGGTTTTGGATTTGCTTATTCTCATGAATCAGGTCCATTCGGAAATTCTTCTTCACGTGTTTATTCCATACCATTAGGTGTAACTTATCTTTTCGGAAATCAAAAGCATAACTTAGAACTTGGTGCAGGTGTGAGTGTTGGAATCAATAATGACACACATAGAGTGGGAGAAGATGTAGTAGTCGACTCTTACAATCCTCAGTCTCAATATACGAGAACTAAGTTAGTAGAGGAAAATAAGTTTTTTATGTTCACCTATTCAAGCGTTGGTTATCGCTTTACGTCAAAGAAAGGTTTTCAACTTCGTGTAGGAATTACTCCTACAATACCATTATTTAATCGTGATTTCTTTGATGCTAATGTAACATTTATGCCATACATAAGTTTTGGTAAAGCCTTTTAGTATTTTTGTACTCTACAACTACCAATTTCCCATACTAACAGTGCCTGTTTTGTGTAGCAAAACAGGCACTGTTAGTATGTAGTAGAAGGAAGATAATTATTGAGGAGAAAAAAATATAATAATAAACAACAAAAAAACTTTCATTATAATTTTTAATTTTATAATTATAATTTTTTTAATTTTATAATGATAACTTTTTCAAGCCACTTTCTAACATCGGATCATGTCAAATATAATCTATAATACAGAACATTTTTCGTTTACAATATAAGATATCTTTTATGAAAAAAAGTTTTTTTCAAAAAGCAGTCTGGGTTTGCACGATTTAATGTAATAGGAAGGTTTGTATTAGCTCCTATAATTTATTTTTCGTATGTATTCATTTTCAATCGTGGCAATTCTAATGGATTGAAGTATGTGGACGAATACATCAATAACTCTGTTCTGATAGAAGTTGTTGTTCCTAAAATTCCATTATATAATGAAAAGACGTATGGATTTTATCATAAACTAGACTCGTATCGAGATGAGTTTAATGGCCTGAAATATGTTAATAGAAACACAGCTTATTCCGAAAGATATAAGAAATATGTTACCATTATTATGTTTGAGAGCTACGAATACTATTATGCGGGGGATTCCAAATATGATATGGCTGGTAAAAGATGCGCAAGTTTTTTCTATTTCGGCAACCGTATGCTCGTAAGAGCAAACAAGGTTCAATTGCAGGATTCCCACTATGGTAGTCTGCAAAATCCCGTACCAGTATTCTTTTACTGTTTTGTATCAGGAAAAAGACGTTTCAAAGGACCAGACTCTGATTATGACCCAAAGAATCCACTCCACGTAGCTTTGGATTCTGTTAATACGGACTTCAACAGATTATATGTTGAGAAATATCTTACAAGAATTATTGATGAAGATGAATTAACAAGGTTGTATGGCAAGCGATGACCATTACCCAAAATATTGGGAAAAGTATTAGTATGAATGTTGCTCAACTAACTGAAAATTTTTAAACTTGCAAAAAAAATCCCTCCCATCTATGTTTTCATCAACATAAGATGGGAGGGTTAATAGTCATTATTTCCTGTTAGTGTAAGAATTTAAATGTCTTTATTGAGCCATTTTTGTAGTAGACTTGTAATAAGAGTGTGCCTTTTGGCATTGTTGATAAGTCTACAAAATTATTTTGAGTAATAGTAAGAAGTTTTCCTTGCAAATTATAGATGCGAATTTCTTGTGCCTGTTTAAGCATTAATTGTCCATCCATAACAGCAGGTGTTTCGTTTTCGGTGATAGACTGAATACCTGTAATATTGAAAATACGTGTTGGCAAGAAGATATAACCTTCGCCAGACCGACTGAGGAATCCTTCAACATTTCCTTTATCACCAGCAGTAGGTTGTTCGTTTGCATTATTTGGTACAAATATAGTAAGTTCCTTACCAGCATCGCTTATCAACATTTTACCTGTATTACCTTGTTTAAATGAAATTCCTTCCAAGCTAATGAGTCTTGCTTCGAGAGTTTCAGTATTTTCCAAGAGAGTTTTAAGGTCTGATGGCTTGGCTGAAACAGGATTATTATAAGAAAGAATAGAAAGGTAAGTAGGTTTAAAATGTAATAAGCCATTTGCTTCCTCAACAAGTTTTCCTTTTAATTTGCCAATCTTATCGCCAACTTTCATACCATAACCAGCAAGTTCTCTTGAATCCACTGCGATACCACTTTTATCGTCTTCAAAGAAAGTATAGTTTGGATTAGCGTCAACCTGTCCAGTAACTAATACTTCGCCAGTAAGCGTGTAAATATAATCAGCATTTGCCTTTGCTTTGCGCAAAGCTGTTACATCGGCAATAAAAGTCTTGTTTTTATATCTAATTGTGAATGATTCAGATATACTCGCCTCTTTCTCGTTATATATAGGTACAACCTGGAAAGTATAAACACCATTAGGGAGAGATAGAGCCGACCAACAGCAAGTATCTGTAATTGCTGTCTCAATACCATTTACTAAGACCTTATAACCAGTTAAATCCTTCATACGGTCTGGTGCTTTCCAACGCAAAGAGTCCTTTGTAAGTGTAAGCGTTTTTGCCATGTGCGTGAAATGATACTCTTTAGATGCAACGAAATCTTCTGTAGAACCCGTTTTCCAGTTATTATTTTGGAAAGAAGAATGAACAATGCGAGTCAGAAGTTCAGTTTCAGTAGCGTATTCATATTGTGTTCGCTGCTGAGGAATAAGCTTTCCGTTCTCTTGTTTTGTTTCTACCGATGATTTAATCTTACCCTTATCGTCGAATACCTTTTCTATAGATGCTATTGGCGGGTTCTTAGTATCTAACGATGAGTAAATTGTGTCTAATTGGTGAATAAGATATTTTCCCGCAAACTCCAACGCGCTATTTGTAAAAGAGGTAAGAACAGAATCTCCTTGTTCATTAAATTTATAAGCAACGGTTTGTGTTGGATGTTGGTAAGAAATATTTGTATCAAAGAAGTAATATTCAGCTTTGTCTATTACAAAAAGCTGTTTATCTTTATTGAATACAAACATTTGCTTTCCAGATAAAGCGCCTGCAGAATTGTAAATATATATTGTTTTTTGGTTCTTTTCCCAATTCTTCTTCGATGGGTCGTAGTGGTCAATTTCTTCCGATTCAATCTTAGAAGAATACTTACGCATAGTTATCGTTGAACGTTCTTTTGGTTGTCCAAAAGCATCATATCCAACGCTGAATGCAAGAGTTTCGCCCATCGAATCACTGGTATAATAGAATTTATTGGTTTGCTTAATATTATCGGCCTCATCTTTAAGTGTTGAGTATTGATTTTTCCAATGTTCTGTAACTTGGTCAGCAACATCAGTTAAATCAATTTCAAACGTTAGAGGGTCAGAATCGCCTTCTTCGTAAACAGCATAAAGCTCTACTTTACTTTTTCTTTGTCGTAATAAGTGAAAGTGCCAAAGTTTTGATTAGGCGAATCAGTTTTACCAGTTACTTGATGTCCGTTATTAGATACAACCCATCTATAACCTTTCAGTGTAAGCCCTTGATATTGTGGCGCAGAGAACTTAAATTTTACATTCCATTTAGTATAGTATTCCTTATAAGCTAATTCAGGATTTGTAGGAGCTGGCAAATTCATCTTGATAGTATGAGTGAGCAATTCGCTGCAATTACCCATCATATCTTGCTCGTAGATAGGAACGATTCGATAGAAGTGTACACCGCGCGATTGATTATGCAAAGTGAAATGCATATCGGTAAATAACTCATCTTGTAAAGTGTAATCTACAAGAACTTTATAGCCTTTCAAGCCAGTATTATCTGTTGGAGGAGTTACTTGAATTTCTATATCTCCAAGTGTACCAGCTTTAGCTGTTATACTTGCTTGTGGCGTTTTGTCTTGATTATAAAGATGGTTCAAATAAGCAAACTTGTAAGTTTGCAGAAATTGCTGTGAGGTTGTATTAAATTTGTATTCTTCTACTTCATAAGGAATTGTGTCAGAAGCTGTATAAGCATAATTGCGTTTTTGATATAAACGGAAAGCTGAAGAACCACTTGGTTCTGTTATCTTCTTATAAATGGTATCACACAAAAGACGTTTTTGGTCATCGTAAGCAAAAACCTTCCGTTCTTGTACATCTTCGCTTGTCGCAGTAAATCTAATAATCTTTGTTTCGCTTAACAGATTATCTTCATTATAACTGAAAATTGTTTGACGTTGTTTTTTAGCCGTACTTCCTCCATTGCTATACGATAAGTAAGTAATAGTTGCTGGTCTGCCTTTTTCATCATAAGTATGTTGTTCTTCAGTATTTTTCTCACCTTTATTTGTATAGTGTGTAATGATAGACAACCTATTTTGTTGGTCATACTCACAAGCAATGGAGTCAATACGACGGGCAATATTGGTTTTATAATTATATTGGGTTGAATATTTTAATAGTCCACCATCATTGTAATAGTAGCAAGATTTAACTCTATCAGTACTATCGGAAAGTAAACGTGATTGTGAATCGTAGGTATAGACAGTATTTACAGGAGTTTGTAATTTCCCATCTCGTGTAAAATTATATTTGCTACTTTGTATTAACCTACCTTTTTTGTCGTAAAAATATCGGTCCAGGTTCTTTTTCTCCTCAGTTTGCTAACGTACCATCAGGAGCTTGTTGGAACTTTATGCGATATGTTTCCATATTTTCTTTCTTCAGAGTAGGCTCTATTTGTGCCGTCGTCAGAAGTGTAGAGAAGGAAAAGAGTATTAGAAATAACTTTCTCATAGTTGGTATGCTATTTAAATTCCACTTTTCTTATATACTTTGGCTTTAACATTTTGTCCACCAATTTGTGCAACTACAATGTAAATACCTTTAGAAAGATTACTTACGTTATAGCTTTCTTGCTTTGAGGTAGATTCAAAGACTTTTTCTCCTGCTAAGTCGTAAATGCTAATCTTTTCTGCTTTTTGAGAAATAGTAAGTATGTTGTCTTTGAAATATATAGATGCAGAAGAAGGCGTATTGAGTGTTTCAATGATGTTATTGACTATAGGAGATTTAATACAGATAACTTCTTTCTTATCTAAATCGCCATTATCGAGTACAGAACGATAAGAAGCGACAATCAAACTAAGGTCTGAACCTATTGTCTGACAATTTAAATATTTCGTATTTGAAGGCAATTGCTTATAAAGATTAAAGCCGTATTTTTTTTGGAACCAATCAGAAAGTTCTATCTTTTCATTGTTTTCGTGGAGTAAAAGCTCTATCTTTTCTCCATCAGACGATAACAAATCACCATAGTTAGAAACTGCAACAGGAACAAAATCAGGTACAGACTTAATAATTTCTGCCTCTTTCGTTTCAGTATTATAACGACAAGGATAAACCAATTGTCCAACACGTTCTAAACTCGTAGCCCCCTCAGTATATGAATATTGATTTATTACAACAGTTGGAGCAAGGAATTTTCCGTTTTCACTCATGATAACAGGAACAGAAGTAAATTCAGGACCTTTCTTCCAAGCTTTGAAAAATTCATATTGCCACTTAGCAAATGCTCTTTGATAAGCTTTAACTTGTTCGACATAATCGCTTTCTCCAGGACGAGCAGTAATATAATCCTTCGTTTGTGGTTCTTTGTTCATCCAAGTTTTATAGACGTCCATGTTATAAGATAAGGCAACAAAAGGAGTTTCATATTCCCATTCACCATTATCCTTCTTATGGTATATGATGACTTGAGAATAAGAACCACGTTGTTCCATCATAACACCAATAATAGTTTTTCCATCAGGAGAGATTGCTCGAGGAGAAATAAACTGTGTTTTGCCACCTAAAAAATCAGTTTCAGGATTAGGCAAACCTATATATTTATAGTTGTCGTCTTCTTGTTTTTCCCATAATGCTGGAATAGTTTTATAAGGGCTGCTTGCATTTCCTTTACCAATGATGTAACCTGTAATATATTTACCATCGCCTGTACATTGTGCACAACAACCATCTTGCCATTCGCCTTCGGGATAAGGAAGTGCTTCCCAACCAATTTCACTATCACGATAGATTGCAGGTTGTTTCTTATCGTTTTTGCCAACTAAAGTTCCGTCGTCTGTTACATCTAAAGCAGCCATATCCGAATAAGAATCAGCAGCAGGTATCGTGATAAGCGCTTTCTCTTCTAAATCGAATCGATAAGCTTCTTCATACATGCGTGCTCCGCAAATATATCTGCCATTGTTGGAAATACCCTTACGTTTACAGAAGTACCTGTAAAAATTACTTGAGGATTACTTCCAGTTTGAGATTGTGCAGATACTTGAACAGCAAATGCTGCACTTATTAGCGAAATGTAAAAATAATGTTTCATAAATATTATACTGTTTGAGGTAGTTATTAAAATTAGGTTATTGTTCACAAAGTTAGCGGTTATTACTGAGAAGAAGGACTTTTTAAGGTTTTTGCTTGTTTGAATTCTTGAATTCAGACAAAATCTGAATGTTTTTCTTTAATTTTAGCGTCGATGTTTCTTTGAAAGTCGAAAGGAGTTAAACCTGTTACTTGCTTAAATGCAGCTATGAATGATGAGCGGGATTTAAAGCCTACGCTGTTTCCAATAGCTTCCAAAGTAAAACCACTATACTGTTCCTCATCTTCTATGCGTTTACACGCTTCTTTAATTCTATATTTGTTAAGAAGGTTAGAGAAACTGCATTGCATTCTTTCGTTAATAACTTGAGAAATATATTTGTAGTTTACTCCAACTTTAGCAGCTAACTGGTTTGCAGAGAAATCGCAAAGGAAAATACTCTCATCATTATCCATCAATGTGAGAATTTTCTGAAGCAATTCTTCTTTGCGTTGGTCGCTAAGATTGCTTGACTTATATTTTCTTTCCTGTTTACCTTCAGCAAACTGTTCCTCTAAAGCTTGTCGGCGCAGGCGTTCTTTTTCTTCGGATTGAAAGAGTTCGATATTTTTTTGAAACAGTGCTTGGTTAGATTGGTTAAGTTTTTTATTCTTGGAAGCTACTAAGAATAAAAAAATTGCAATGATAAAACCAATTATCAAAAATAGGAAAATAACAATTCTCTGAATTTCCTTTTGGTGCTCTAATTGTTTAAGATGCAATTCCACATCCTTCATCTTATTCTCAAATTCCATTTCGTTGATACCTGCAATAAGACGATAATTGAGCAGAGAATCTTTTAACAAGACGTATTTGCTCTGATATTCTGCCGCTTTCTGCGTGTTTCCTATCCTGCTATAGGTTTCATGCAAGAGTTTGTAAGCCTCCAGTTTCGTATCCTTTGTTTCAAAATCCGCACTGATATTTTCTCCTGTTTTTAATTCTTTCAGTGCTTCCTCATATTTTCCTTGTAAACAATAACTTTTAGCTAAGTTGATATGTGCTAAATAGATATAACGGGAATATTCGAGAGAAGGCTCTTTAAACAATTGCAATTGTGCTTTGAAATAAGTCAAAGCCAATTCTGTGTTTTTCTTTTCTAAGGCTAAAGTGCCTAAATAGAGTAAAGAGTCGTATTCGTATTCCAAAACACAAAAGCTCTTAGGAATTTGCTTAAAGACAGCAACTTCAGAATGTATAGAATTTAATTCCTGCATTTCGGATACTACCATGATAATGTTGCCGAACGCATTGAGCATTACTCCCCAATCGTTATATTTTCGTGCTTCATAAAAGGCCGACTTGTAATGCCTAAGTGCTTTGCGATACAAATTCTTTTCCATACTTTGTTCGGCAATCATCTGATACATAAAACCAAAATTCAGGTAGACCCATGCAGAATTTAGTTTTCTTTCCTTGCAAACATTAAGACTCTCTTTTAAAATCTCGTTCGATTTGATATAGTCATAGTAGTGAAAAAAGTAGATATACCACAACCCTCCGAGCGTCTTTGTAAGCATCGAGTCGTTGATAACTCCTTTGTTTTCTGCATATCTCTTATAGATAATGCTGTAACACATCAGTGCACTATCCAAAATGTTTTTTTGGTCCATATACACAGATGCTTCTCTAAGCAGAACTTCGTTAGAATATGTTTTGAAATCTGTTAACTGATTTCTGAATTATAGTTTGGTTCATTTGTATTAGTATGGTATTCTGTATTACGCTTTCCACTCAAATTTGTTTTCTTCTTGTTAATACTTGATGAAGAATGCTGAGCATACGCTATTATTGCAATCAATAGGCAGGTTATTGTTAGTATTCTTCTTATCATGTATTAACTTTATTTTTGTTTAGATGTTCTTATTCTACTGCAATATTATAAATAATTTTTATAATTAGCAAGTTTTTAAACTCTAATACCTTATAAACGCATGTACACTAAGATATTATGGATATAAAAAAACATAATTATAAAAACAAAAACGTAATTACGAAATAAAAAAATTTGTAATTACGTTTTTCTATTTTTGTAATTAGTCGTTCCTTAAAAATATATTTCAGGAACGACTAAATAATTTACAGGATAATGTACTATGAATCAGAGGAATATTAGGTTTTATAAGGGAGGACTATTTACACGTTTCATAGGTGCATTGCGTTTTAATAAATTAAGGGATTATAAATACATCTTTTACAATGCAATGCCATATCCTATTGTTAAGACCCAATTGCGGTTGCAGATATTTGCATCTATGTAGTTATAGACTTTCGTTAGTCCGATATTGTATCTAAGGTCTAACGAGAACTTGTTATATTCGTAGGAAAAGCCAATAGGTATAGAGAGGTTGGTACGTTTGTAGACCTCTGTGGTGGTGCCACTTGATTTCCCAGAGCCTTCGTTGTTTGGTAGCCAAGTGTTTCCATTCTTATTATAAACTTCTGTTGTATTTTTATTTTTTCCTTTTAATAAATATCCTATTTGAATACCGAAATCAAAGGAAATAGAAGCGTTTTGCCATTTCATTATATCAATCGTTGCCATAATTGGTAACTGTAAGTAATGAAGTTGAGAAGAAAAATCTTTTATATCCCATTTTTTTACTTCGCTCTCAATTGTATAGTCAGCGAGTTTGCTGCCCTCTGTGGAATATAGAAGTCCAATGCTTGCTCCTGTCTTTTCGGTAATTTGCTTGTGCAATTCAGCCCCAATCGTATATCCAGACTTAAATTTACTTTTTGTCAGTTTCGATGGTTCATATTCTGGTTGAACTGGTATTTGCTTACTATATTTGCTGATATTATAGCCTAAGCGTGGATACAGTGTTATATCTCCCTTACTGCGTTGAGCAGTTATGGTAATACAGGAAATGCTAAAAAGCAACAATAATGCCCATTTTCTCATAGAGTGTTTATTTTAAGAATTAATTCTCTTTTCTTATTAAAACGTTCTTTTCTCGTTGTTATTATTTCTATCAATACATATTCTTAGTTTTTCTTCTTGGAAGTAAACCATCTGAACACTTCGCCAAGCAGCAGAACTCCCGATGAGGCTACGATGATGATTTCCCAATCGTTAAGGCTTAATGGCGTTACGCTAAACATCTGGCCACCTAATTCTACAATCAGAATTTGACCAACGAGTATCATTAGGGCAATAAACCCAAAGCCGCGACACTCTTTAAAATGAAATGCGCTTTGGTTGGTTGCAAAAGCACGGGCATTAAACATGTTCCAAAATTGTAGCATTACGAACATTGTAAAGAACAGGCTTAATTCGTAAGGAGTAAGTTCTTTATGATTGCTGAAATTAAAATGCAATAAGTCGGTCATTTGTGTAATATCCGAATATTCTAAAATATATAAGAAAGCTAAGAGTGAAAAGAAGAAAATTCCGCCCAAGCCAGTGATGCGAATCCACATATTACGTGTTATAATAAATGCGTTACGGTTGCGTGGTCGGTCGTTCATAACTTTTTGTGATGGTGGTAAAGAAGCCAGTGCCATTGCTGCAAAAGTATCCATTATGAGATTTACCCACAACATTTGAGTAACAGTAAGCGGACTATGTGTACCCATAAATGCGCCAGCCAAAACAATGAGGCACGCCACAACATTTACAGTAAGTTGGAAAAGAATAAAACGCTGAATGTTTTGATATAAACTGCGTCCCCACATTACGGCACGACCAATAGAAAGAAAAGAATTGTCGACAATTGTAATATCAGAAGCTTCCTTGGCAACACTTGTTCCATCACCCATAGATAATCCTACATGAGCAGCTTTTAATGCAGGAGCATCATTTGTTCCGTCTCCAGTAACTGCGACTACCTGATTGAGCGATTGCAATGTTTCTACCAAACGTTTTTATCCATTGGTTTTGCACGTGCTATAATTTTTAAATCCAGCACACGTTGTTTCAATTCTTCATCTGTAAGTGCAGCAAATTCAGGACCAGTGATAATATTATGGTCGTTATCTTCTTCTGTCCATAATCCCACCTGTCTTCCTATTTCTTTTGCAGTTCCAGGAGTATCGCCAGTTACAATCTTTACGCTGATTCCAGCATCAATACATTCTTGAACTGCAGCAGGAACTTCCTTGCGTACAGGGTCGGCAATAGCAACAATACCTAAGAAACAGAAGTTAGGAGTAATATTGGTTTCGCCGTTCATAATTTTAGCGATTATACCTGCTTTTAAATCCGTTATCATTGTTTCAGGTAATTCAAAATAAGCAAAGCCTAAAGTGCGCATTGCTTTATTTTGCCACGACAATAATTGTTCAAATATAGATTCCCACGATGTGCTATTATCTGCTAAAGATGTACAATATTGCTGTAAAATATCGGTTGCTCCCTTTATATAAAGTATAGTTTTGCCAGGCAATGAAGCAGAACGAACCAATGTAGCCATATATTTTCGCTCAGTAGAGAATGGAAGCTCGTCTATGATTTCAACATCCTCACGCATTAGCTGATAATCATTTCCTTGGTCGCGAAGCCACAAAAGTAAAGCTCCTTCGGTAGGATTACCCAAAGCAACAGGTTTTTCTGGGTCAGAAAGGTCGAGCGAAGCTGTAGAATTTACGGCAATACCTTCTTTTAATAAAGTATCAAGCGTAGCATCTTCTCTATTGGCTTGCATAGCATAAACGCGCATTTGATTTTGCGTAAGCGTTCCTGTTTTGTCGGTACAAATTACAGTTGTTGCACCCATCGTTTCGCAAGCGTGCATCTTTCTAACGAGGTTGCTGGTTTGAAGCATTCTACGCATAGAATAAGCCAAACTTAATGTAACTGCCATTGGAAGTCCTTCGGGAACAGCAACAACAATAAGGGTAACGCAAATCATAATACTATCTAATAAGTATTGAATGAAATGTACCCAGTCGAAAGTAAATTCGTTGAAGAACATTAATAAGCGTCCCGTTAATATTAAAGTTCCCAAACCATAACTTGCCCACGTGATAAGTTTGCCAAGTTTGTTAAGTTGTTCTGTGAGTGGAGTTTTTACGCTGTTATCTATTTGTGCTGCCGTGAAAACTTTTCCGTTCTCGGTAGCATCACCAACACGAGTAACACGAAATAAACCATGTCCTTCTATTACTTTTGTACCACGTAGAACATGATTAGTAGGAAAAGTTGCGTCGTTATCGAACTCTTCTGGTTTTATGCTCTTCTTACAAATAGGTTCACCTGTAAGTGTAGATTCATCTATACTTAACGAAACCGCTTTGAGAAGTTCGCCATCGGCAGGAATATTTGAACCAGTATTAAGTAAAACAATATCTCCAACAACAATTTCGCGTTTAGGAATATTTGTCGTATTTCCGTTTCTAATTACTTCTACAAGTTCGTCATCGTCTACTTGATTAAGTATGGAGAAAGCTTTGTTGGCTTTTTCTTCAAAAAAGAATGCCAATCCCGTTGCAAGCAAAATAGCTATGAAGATGCCAACGGGTTCAAAAAAAACCTGCGTTCCTTCGTTAAGGCCAAAATATTCGTAACATGATATGCCAATAGAGAAAATGCCTGCTATAAGAAGAATAACAATGAGAGGATCGTTAAACTTAGCAATAAATCTTTCCAAAGTGGGGTTTGCGCAGGAGGAGTGAGAATGTTTTCACCGAATTTCAATCTGTTTTCTTTGACTTCCAGCTCGTTAAGTCCTACATAATGTTGTTTGTGTTCCATAAAAACAATGAATATAGTGCAAAGATAATCAAACTATTAGAAATAATGGACGAATTTATGCAGGAATGCTCCTTCTAATAAAGAAAAACTATAAAACATTTGGATAACTGCAGATTTATTGCTAACTTTGCATCGTTCAGTGGAATGAGGAGCTTTTACAAGTTCCTCATTTTTCATATTTTTTATGTGGGAAAATAAAGGTTTTAAGTTAAAATCATCCTCACGAAAAGTTGTAAAAGTTCGGTGGTAATAATCAGAAACCACCTAAAACAGTATATGATAGATAAAAACGTTGTTAAAAAGCTTGTTGATGAATGGCTGGAAGGTAAAGAATACTTTCTTGTTGATATTCAAATAAGCCCCGATGCCAAAATTGTAGTTGAAATAGACCATATCGATGGAGTATGGATTGAAGACTGCGTGGAGTTAAGTAAGTTTATTGAAGAACATCTTTCTCGCGACGAAGAAGACTACGAACTTGAAGTTGGGTCGGCTGGTTTAGGACAGCCATTCAAAGTTCCACAACAATACATCAATTTCATTGGAAAGGAAGTTGAAGTGTTAGACCAAGACAGACGCAAGGTAAGAGGATTTCTTAAAAGTGTTGAAGGTGAAAACTTTGTGGTTTCGGTCAATGAAAAGGTACAAGTGGAAGGAAAGAAACGTCCTGTAAAGATGGATGTAGACCATGAGTACAACATGAATGAAGTAAAATACACAAAATATATAATTAGTTTCAAGTAAAACTATGGCAGCAAGAAAAGAAGAAGAACGTCCGAATATGGTCGAGACCTTTAAAGAGTTTAAAGACACAAAGAGTATCGATCGCACAACATTGGTGAGCGTTTTGGAAGAGAGCTTTCGTAACGTTATTGCCAAAAAATATGGTTCGGACGAAAACTTTGATGTTATTGTAAACCCAGATAAGGGAGACTTTGAGATATACCGTAACCGTGTTGTTGTTGCAGATGGTGAGGTACAAGACGAAAATAAAGAAATCAGCTTGACTGATGCACAAAAAATAGAACCTGACTATGAAGTGGGAGAAGATGTTTCGGAACCTGTAGACTTGCTAAGTTTGGTCGTCGTGCTATTCTTAATCTTCGTCAAACATTGGCTTCAAAAGTTTTGGAGTTGGAACACGACTCATTATATAACAAGTATAAAGATCGTGTTGGACAGATTATCTCTGGAGAAGTTTACCAAGTTTGGAAGCGCGAGGTGTTGCTCGTAGATGAAGATAACAACGAACTTATTCTTCCTAAAGGTGAACAAATTCCACGCGACCAGTATCGTAAAGGTGAAACTGTACGTGCCGTGATATTGCGTGTAGACAATGAAAACAATAATCCAAAGATTATTCTCTCACGTACTGCACCAACATTCTTGGAACGCTTACTTGAAGCTGAGGTTCCTGAAATTGAAGACGGACTTATCAGTATTAAAGGCATTGCTCGTATGCCTGGTGAACGTGCAAAGATTGCTGTAGAAAGTTACGACGATCGTATTGATCCTGTAGGCGCTTGTGTCGGAGTACGTGGTAGTCGCGTACATGGTATTGTACGTGAACTTTGCAACGAAAATATTGACGTTATTAACTGGACTGCAAATATTAAACTTTTTATACAACGTGCTTTGTCGCCAGCTAAGGTGAGCAGTCTTACTATTGATGAAGAAAATAAAAAGGCGGAAGTTTTCTTGCAACCAGAAGAAGTTAGCTTGGCAATTGGTCGAAGCGGTATGAATATCAAGTTGGCAAGTATGCTGACAGGCTATACTATAGATGTATTCCGTGAACTTGACGAACAGGCTGCTGAAGAAGATATTTACTTGGATGAATTCTCTGACGAAATAGATAAATGGGTTATTGACGCAATTAAGTCTATTGGCCTTGATACTGCTCGTCAGGTTTTGAACGCTCCTCGTGAAATGCTAATTGAAAAGGCAGACCTTGAAGAAGAAACCGTTGATAACGTGTTGAATATATTAAGAGCAGAATTTGAAAGTTAGGTGTTAGAAGATAGATGCTTCGCTATATAGAAGCAATATCAAAGAAAGTGTAGCATCTATCTGAAAAGTTCGAGAACAATAACATAACACCACATTCAAAAAGAAAGAAATATTAATGAGCATCAGATTAAACAAAGCAATTCGAGAACTGAATATAGGACTTCAAACGGCAGTGGAGTTCTTAGAGAAACGACAGGAACTGGGCGAAGTAAAGGGAGACCCTAACTTCAAACTCAGCGATGAACAATTTAAGGCACTTGAGAAGGAATTTAAAACCGATCAGGCAGTAAAGAATGATGCTGCCAAAATCTTCCAAAAGAAGCAAAAAGATAAAGTGCGCGTTAAAAAGACTGCCGATACAAAGGCAGATCCAATTATTAAGCAAGAGCTTCCAAAGTTCAAACCTGTCGGGAAAATAGATCTCGATCAGCTGAATAAGCCTGCAGCTAAAGTGTCTGCTGCTCCTGAAGAGAAAAAAGGAAATACTGAAACGGGTGCTGCCGACCCTAAGAAAAACGTACAGGTTGAAACTGCTCCAAAAAAAGTAGAAAAACCAGTGGAAGCAAAACCTGTAAAGGAAGAAAAGCATAAGGAAAATCCAGCTACAACAGATATAAAGAATAGTCAGAAGCGAACAGAGGAAGTACAAAAAACAGAAACACCTAAGGCTGAAACCTCAAAGACTGACTTGGTAGCTGAGAAAAAACATGAAGAAGTAAAGAATAGCGATAAAGAAATGGAAGCTAACGACAATGGCATTTTCCAGACTAAACATGAGGTGGAAATGCTAAACCAACCGAAGGTGAATATCTTAGGTAAAATAGACCTTAGTAGTATAAACCAAAGTACGCGCCCAAAGAAAAAGACAAAAGAAGAGCGCAGAAAAGAACGTGAAGACAAGTCTGCGCAAAATGCGCAAGGTAGGAAAAAACGTGTTCGTATAAATAAGGAACGCGTTGATATAAATGCTGCTGCAAACCAACAACAAGGTGGTAAGCGTAGCGGAAAGAAGAATAACAACGAAAATAATGGTAAGAATGCTGCTGGCGGAAAGAAAAACCGTAATCGTAATCAAAAACCTTTAGAGGTTGATGACGAAGCAGTAGCACGCCAGGTAAAAGAAACGCTTGCTCGCCTTACAAGCAAGAGTCAAAATAAAAAAGGTGCGAAGTATCGTAAGGAAAAACGTGAAGCGGTTCAAGAACGCTTGAATGCTGAGGCTAAGGCAGAACGTAAAGATAGTAAAACACTGAAACTGACAGAATTTGTTACTGTTTCTGAATTGGCAACAATGATGAATTTACCAGTAACACAGGTTATCTCTACTTTGATGTCTGTCGGTATTATGGTGTCAATTAACCAGCGTCTTGATGCTGAAACGATCAACTTGGTGGCTGACGAATTCGGATTTAAGACAGAATACGTAAGTGCAGAAGTTCAAGAGGCTATCAGTGAAGAAGTAGACGAAGAAACCGATCTTGTAAGTCGTGCACCTATTGTAACTGTAATGGGACACGTAGATCATGGTAAAACTTCGTTGCTCGACCACATACGTAATACAAATGTTATTGCTGGTGAAGCAGGTGGTATTACCCAACATATTGGTGCTTATAGCGTAACTTTGAAGAGCGGACGTAGAGTAACATTCCTTGATACTCCTGGACACGAAGCATTTACTGCTATGCGTGCTCGTGGTACACAAGTAACTGATATTGCTATTATCATAATTTCTGCTGATGACTCTGTCATGCCTACAACGAAGGAGGCTATTGCACACGCTCAAGCTGCAGGCGTTCCGATGGTTTTTGCCATTAACAAAATTGATAAACCTGGAGCTAATCCTGATAAAATACGCGAAGACTTGTCGCAAATGAACTTACTTGTAGAAGAGTGGGGTGGTAAGTATCAGTGTCAGGAAATTAGTGCAAAGAAAGGTTTGGGTGTTGCCGACTTGCTTGATAAAGTTTTGCTCGAAGCTGATATGCTTGACTTGAAGGCAAATCCAAATCGCAATGCAACAGGTACAGTAATAGAATCTTCATTAGATAAAGGGCGTGGTTATGTAAGTACGGTGCTTGTTTCTAATGGTACATTAAAGATTGGCGATAACATTATTGCAGGAACTTCGTGGGGACGTATTAAGGCAATGTTCAACGAACGTAATCAACGTGTTGAAAAGGCTGGTCCTTCTGAACCTGTTATTATTCTTGGTTTGAATGGTGCACCAACAGCTGGAGATACATTCCATGTAATGGAAACCGAACAAGAAGCACGTGATATTGCCAATAAGCGTGAACAATTACAGCGTGAACAAGGTTTGCGTACTCAGACACGTTTGACATTGTCGGATATTTCTCATCGAATTGCCCGTGGCGAGTTCCATGAAATGAACATTATTGTAAAGGGAGACACCGATGGTTCAATCGAAGCACTTTCTGATTCATTCATCAAACTTTCTACCGAAAAGGTGAATGTAAATGTAATCAGCAAGGCTGTAGGACAGATTTCTGAAAATGATGTGATGCTTGCTGCGGCTTCTGATGCAATAATTGTAGGTTTCCAAGTACGTCCATCAGCAGATGCTCGTAAGTTAGCAGACCGTGATGGCGTAGAAATCAATACTTATTCAGTTATTTATGATGCAATTGACGATGTAACATCGACAATGGTTGGTATGCTTGATAAGGTGAAGAAAGAAATAGTAACAGGTCAAGTAGAAGTGCAACAAGTATTCAAGATTTCAAAGGTTGGAACTGTTGCGGGTTGTATTGTTACTGAAGGAAAAGTACACAGCAAAGACAAAGGACGTGTTATTCGCGATGGCATCGTAATTCATACGGCAGCAATCAGTGCACTGAAACGTTATAAGGACGATGTGAAGGAAGTTGTTACAGGGTTGGAATGTGGTATTTCGCTTGTTAATTACAACGACCTGCAAACGGGTGATATGATTGAGACATTCACCGAAATAGAGGTAGAACAAAAACTCTAAGATATGTGTCAAACCGCCTCTCATTTCCATAGGAAAAGCGAGGCGGTTTACTTTTTGGTAACAAATGTTACGGAAAAAATATCGGCACAATCTTTGTCCACATATAATATATTATAAAGTGGCGCTCGAAGGATGAAAAGTAAATCATGAAAGTAACTTCTCGTTGCTTCAACCGCCTCATAAAAAGGTAAAAAGTACATGTCAGAAAATAATAATAATGAGTATGTAAAGAAGGTGGCCGAACAAAAATATGAGTTTGGTTTCACTACCGATGTACATACAGATATTATCCCGAAAGGCTTAACGAAGATGTCGTTAGGCTTATTTCGGCGAAGAAAGGGGAACCTGAATGGCTCCTCGATTTTCGTTTAAAGGCGTTTCGTCATTGGCAAACGATGGAAATGCCAAAGTGGCCGCATTTGAATTTACCTGAAATAGACTATCAGGCAATTTCCTACTATGCTGACCCGTTGGCGAAGAAACCTAAGAACAAGGAAATAGACCCAGAGTTGGAAAAGACTTTCGACAAACTGGGTATTCCGCTTGAAGAACGTTTGGCGTTAAGTGGTGTTGCAGTAGATGCAATTATGGATTCTGTTTCGGTGAAAACTACATTCAAGAAGCAGTTAGCTGAAAAAGGAATTATCTTTTGTTCGATTGGTGAAGCTGTAAAGGAACATCCCGAATTAGTCCGCCAATATTTAGGATCCGTTGTTCCCTATAAGGATAATTTTACTGCAGCACTCAACTCGGCAGTATTTAGTGATGGTTCGTTCGTGTATATTCCGAAAGGCGTTCGTTGTCCGATGGAGTTAAGTTCGTATTTCCGTATCAATGCAATGAATACAGGACAGTTTGAACGTACATTGATTATTGCAGACGATGATTCGTATGTAAGTTATCTTGAAGGTTGTACTGCTCCGATGCGTGACGAAAATCAGCTTCATGCTGCCATTGTTGAAATTGTTGTCTTGGCAAATGCGGAAGTGAAGTATTCAACAGTTCAAAATTGGTATCCAGGCGATGAAAACGGCAAAGGTGGAGTGTTGAACCTTGTAACCAAACGTGGTGATTTAAGAGGAAAGAATTCTAAGCTTTCTTGGACACAGGTAGAAACAGGCTCAGCTATTACTTGGAAATATCCATCTTGTATTTTGCGTGGCGACAATTCGCAGGCAGAGTTCTATTCGGTAGCTGTTACCAACAATTATCAAGAAGCCGATACTGGAACGAAAATGATACATTTGGGTAAGAATACAAAAAGTACTATTATTTCAAAAGGTATTTCGGCAGGCAAGAGTCAGAATTCTTATCGCGGATTGGTACGTGTAGCACCTAATGCTGACAATGCTCGAAATTATAGTTCTTGCGACTCTTTGCTTTTGGGGTCAACCTGCGGTGCACACACTTTCCCTTATATGGACGTACATAACGATTCGGCAATTGTAGAACACGAAGCTACAACATCGAAAATTAGCGAAGACCAATTGTTCTATTGTAATCAACGAGGCATTCCTATGGAAGATGCTATTGGATTAATAGTCAATGGATACGCAAAAGATGTATTGAACAAACTTCCTATGGAGTTCGCCGTTGAGGCACAGAAACTTCTTTCAGTTACGCTGGAAGGTACTGTGGGATAGATACAAATTACTATGAGGTCGCAAAGAAGTGTTTATATGCAACCAGCGAAAGGTTTACCAATACAAAGATACAAATGTATGCGGAAGATAGCTCTATTAATAGCGTTGTTGCTAACATTCTCTGTCTCTATAGCTCAAGGGTGGCAACCTAAAAGTTGGCAGAAGTACGTTATAGAACAGAAAGTCAAAAACGATACGCTCTGCAATTCAGGCTCAATTCTTATACGTGAAAGAATGGTAGAACCTAAAATAAATTCACGAGCTTTCTATTGTGGTCAGTTTTATGTTCCCGACCCTCCAAGTCTGTTCGCAGAGCAGGAAAAAGCTCTTGAAAGAGCACGTTGGGAAGACAGAGATTATACTTTCGGACAAGCAATGGGAGATCTCTTTTTAGACTTTGTAGGAGATATCTTTGCTGGAGCATTAGATAATTTATTATTCAAGAAACGATAATACAAAAACAACATGTTAGAAGTAAGAAATCTGCACGCTACTATTGCAGATAAAGAAATATTGAAAGGTATAGACCTTACTGTTAAAGATGGCGAAATACATGCCATTATGGGACCAAATGGTTCTGGAAAATCAACTCTTAGTGCAGTACTTACAGGTAATCCGTTGTACACCGTAACCGATGGTTCGGCAATATTCAATGGTAAAGACCTTTTGGAGTTAGGCGCTGACGAACGTGCTAACGAAGGAATTTTCCTTTCGTTCCAATATCCAGTTGAAATTCCAGGCGTAAGTATGACTAACTTTATGAAGGCTGCTGTAAATGCAAAACGCAAATATCAAGGTTTAGAACCTTTGAAAGCTGCTGATTTTATGAAGTTGATGCGTGAAAAGCGTGACCTCGTAGGGTTAGATTCAAAACTTTCGCATCGTTCCGTAAACGAAGGTTTTTCAGGTGGTGAAAAGAAGCGCAATGAAATCTTCCAAATGGCAATGTTACAACCAAAGCTCAGTATATTAGACGAAACCGATTCTGGACTTGATGTTGATGCTATGCGCATTGTTGCTGAGGGTGTTAATAAGATGCACACTTCAGAAACTTCAACTATCGTTATCACTCACTACGACCGACTTTTGGATATGATTAAACCAAGCGTAGTGCACATTCTATATAATGGACGCATTGTAAAGACAGGCGGTCCTGAACTTGCACGCGAAATAGAAAAGCGTGGCTACGACTGGATAAAAGCGGAAGTAGATAAATAGAAAGGCCAAACATGCAAAGCGAAAAACAATATATAGACTTATATAACGAGACGCAAGGAATGATAAAGCAACACTCCTGCGACGTCTTGAATAGGGTGCGCGATAAAGCTTTCGAGGATTTCAAAACACAAGGCTTTCCTACGAAAAAGGTGGAACGCTATAAATATACCGATATCCCAAAGCTATTTGCACCCGACTATGGATTGAATTTGCAGCGATTGAAATACCTATCAATCCTTATGCTGAGTTTAAGTGCGACGTTCCAAACCTTAGCACTTCTCTATATTTCGTTGTAAACGACCAGTTTTACACCGACCAGTTGCCAAAAACGCAACTCAACGATGGCATCGTTGTTGATAGTTTCTCAAACGCAATCAAGACGCATAGCGAAATCATAACCAAACATTATGCTAAACTTGCCGATACAGCGAAAGATGCGCTTACAGCTTTCAATACAATGTTGGCACAAGACGGCTTGTTTGTTTATGTTCCGAAAGGCGTAAAAGCTGACCGAACAATACAAGTTATCAATATTCTTCGTTCCGATGTAGACCTTATGCTGAATCGTCGCATACTCATCGTACTCGAAGAAGGTGCTGAAATGTCAATGTTATTTTGCGACGATTCTGCTGACGACCGTAATTTCTTGTCTACGCAAGTAATCGAAGCATACGTTGGCAATAATGCAAAGTTAGAATTGAATTGTTTGGAAGAAACCCATCTTAAGAATGTTCGCATTTCAAATGTTTATATCGACCAGCAAAGCAATAGTAGCATGTCGCACAATATTATAACCCTTCATAATGGAGTAACACGCAACAAACTCGATTTGACTTTCAGTGGAGAAGGTAGTGAATGTTTCCTAAATGGTTGTGTTATTGCCGACAAACATCAGCACGTTGATAATAATACGGTCATCAATCATGCAGTGGGCAATTGTACAAGTAATCAACTTTACAAGTATGTTCTCGACGACCATGCTGTGGGTGCTTTTGCAGGTCTTATTTATGTTGCAAAAGATGCCCAGAAGACACTTTCGCATGAAGTGAATCAAAATCTTTGTGCTGCTTCTACTGCTCACATGTATACACAGCCTATGCTCGAAATTTATGCAGATGATGTACAGTGTAATCATGGATCAACAGTTGGTCAGCTAAACGATGCGGCACTCTTCTATATGCAGCAACGTGGCATCGATAAACGTGAGGCAAAACTACTGCTTGAGTTTGCTTTTGCAAATGAAGTCATCGATAAAATGGAACTTATTCCACTTCGCGACCGACTTCATCATTTGGTAGAAAAACGCTTCCGTGGCGAACTTGATAAGTGTGGTGGCTGTAAATTGTGCCAATAAAAAAGTAAAGATTATGTACGATATATCTAAGGTGCGCGCCGATTTTCCAATCCTTTCACGCACAGTTTACGGAAAACCATTAGTTTATCTCGATAATGCAGCAACAACGCAGAAGCCCCTATGCGTATTAGACGCTATGCGCGACGAATATCTTAACGTAAATGCTAATGTGCATCGTGGAATTCATTGGCTTTCTCAACAAGCTACCGACTTACACGAAGCTGCACGAGAAACGGTAAGAAAATTTATCAACGCACGTTCTACTGCCGAAATAGTTTTTACACGTGGTACAACTGAGAGTCTAAATCTCGTGGCTTCATCTTTCTGCGAAGGTTTTATGCAGGAAGGCGACGAAGTGATAGTGTCCAATGTAGAACATCATTCAAACATTGTACCTTGGCAAATACTTGCTCAACGTCGTGGCATCGTCCTAAAAGTAATTCCTATCAACGATGAAGGTCAGTTTGATATGGATGCTTTCCAACAACTCATTACAGAGAAAACTAAATTTGTTAGTGTAGCTCACGTCAGCAATGTAATGGGAACCATAAATCCTGTTCGTGAAATCATTCGCATTGCCCATGTTCACGATATTCCTGTAATGCTCGATGGCGCACAAAGTGTTCCTCATTTCCTGTAGATGTACAAGAATTAGATTGCGAGTTCTTAGCTTTTAGTGGACATAAGGTTTATGGTCCTACAGGTATAGGTGTACTTTATGGAAAGGAAGAATGGTTAGATAAACTTCCGCCTTATCAAGGTGGTGGCGAAATGATAGAACGTGTCAGTTTTAATGGCACAACTTTCGAACGTCCTCCTTTAAAATTCGAAGCGGGTACGCCAGATTATGTAGCGACTCATGGATTGGCAACAGCTCTTAATTATGTTACCGAACTTGGAATGGAGAATATTCGTCAGCATGAACAAATGCTAACGGATTATGCAGTAGAACAGATGCGAAGTATTCCTGATATTCGTTTTTTCGGTGTACCTAATGGTTCTGCTGCTATAGTTTCTAATCATGATGCTGCTATAAGTTTTCTTGTTGGCGATATACATCCAATGGATTTGGGAACATTACTCGACCAACTTGGAATAGCTGTTCGTACAGGCCATCATTGTGCACAGCCACTTATGGAACGATTCAATATTGTAGGAACTGTTCGTGCTTCTTTTGCACTTTATAATACAAAAGAAGAAATAGACACACTTGTTGAAGGCATAAAACGAGTAGTCAAGATGTTTTAGTCTTTGATGAATGAAATTTGTTGAAACCGCATTTATTTCGTAAACAACAATTTCATGAAAATCATACCCACACTTTGATATTTAAAGTGTATGTATCACAATATAAAAGAGCCGCTTTTACTGAGGTAAAAGCGGCTCTTTTGCAATACGATAGTTGATTTTTAAATTATGTTGATAGTAAAGTGGTCAAGTCAAAAAAAGTATTTATGGGAACGCTATTACTTATTTTTTTAATCTTTGTCTGTGTAAAGATGTGAGTTATTCCCTATTTTTAAGCTAAGAAACTGTCTTTTACGATAGCAATAATAGCTACGAAAAAAAGCAGTAATTACAAAGCCTCAAAAATTATAATAATAAATTTTTTTATTTTATAATTATAATTTCAAAATTTATAATTAAATTTTTCGTGTTTTATAATAATAAAATTTTTGGCCTATATGACAAAAATGTGCTTAAAATTCTTGTAACTATCTAATAATCATTATCTTTGTTCTATTTATATTTTTATGGCAAAAAATCTGCTTTTATTGTGGGGCAAAATCGACTATAAAACGTGGTCATCTTAATGGTAGTCAACGCTGGTATTGTAAGTGCTGTAAGAGGAGCTTTGTTGGACATAAGCGCCTTACCACTACCATCGTCAACCATCGTTATTCCAAAAGGTAATCTAACAGTCAAAGATCTATCAGAGGAGTACGGAGTTTCAACCAGGACAATCTATAGAAAACTCACCAAATCTTATAAAGAAGAACTTCCCAACCTTCTTGTTCGCCCTGTAGTGGTTTTAATGGATGCCACCTATTGGGGACGTAATTTTGGTGTCGTTATCATGAAGGATTCATTGTCTGGTGATGTACTTTGGTTTAAGTTTATCAATAGGCATGAACGTCTTGAAGACTATAAGGAGGGCATAAGCTACTTGGAGTCACTTGGATATACCATTCAAGGGCTTGTATGCGATGGTTTTAAGGGACTTAGGCAAGCTTTTCCCAATTATAAATTCCAATTATGCCAGTTCCATCAAGTAATGACTATAAAGACAAAACTAACTTCAAGACCCAAGCTTGAGGCTTCAAAAGAACTGCTTGAAATATCCAAGATGTTATGTCATACGGATAAGGAGTCCTTTATTGAGGGCTTTAAAGGAATGGTACACCAAGTGGGAGGATTTTCTTAAGGAACGGACAACAATAGAAGACGGAAAATCACATTATACTCATAAAGCTCTACGTAGTGCTTTTTTGAGCCTTAAAAGGAATATGTCGTGCTTGTGGACATACTATGATTACCCTGAGTTGAAGATGCCAAATACAAACAATGCCATTGAATCACTCAATGCAGATTTAAAGACAAAATTGAACCTACACAAGGGGATCAGTATGGAAAGAAGAAAGATCTTCATCCAAGACTTTATAAAGTCCCATTATCCTAAGAAATAAAAGGGGAATGGGAGATTTTAAGCACATTTTTGTCACATAAGAGAAAACGACGCTAAAATAAGCACACTTTTGTCATATAAGCCAAAATTTTCGAACTACTTTTTAGTAAGAAACTCACGTTATATAAAAGGCGTAATAGATAATTACGCTAACTTCTTTAGTCGCCATACACAAACCAATAGCCATGCCACAAATCCTGCTTTTAATAGAAAACTTTCGGTTGTGGTGAATACTGATAAAAACAAAGCCAATTGTGTTTGTGTCATCAACGATGCTTTATGGCTGCTAACTTCTTCTTCTAACATTTCACTATAATATAAGCGCAACCATTCTGCAGGGGCTTTAACCCATGATTTAATATTACGAACCAATTCAAAAGCTTCGATGTTATTGGTGGCAGTAGCCAAATTTATTTCCCTTTTCATAATTATTTCTTATTGATTTTTCTTTTTATGTTGGCAAAATTATACTACCTTTGTGCAGTAGATGTTCAATATGCTAAAAAGTTTAGTTATATAAAGTTAATATGCTAAAGAATACTTTTTATATAAATAAGGTAGAAGCTGGCTGCGACGAGGCTGGTCGTGGCTGTTTAGCTGGTAGTGTTTATGCTGCTGCTGTTATTCTTCCGCCCGATTATAAAAACGAGTTGCTGAACGATTCGAAACAACTATCCGAGAAAAAACGTTACTTACTGCGTTCTATGATAGAAAAAGATGCGCTTGCTTGGGCGGTTGGTGTGGTTACAGCTGAAGAGATAGATAAAATAAATATTCTCAATGCCAGTATTCTTGCCATGCACCGAGCATTAGATGCGTTAAAGGTCCGACCAGAAGCCATTATTATAGATGGCAATCGTTTTAAACCCTATCAAGACGTACCTTATACAACCATTGTAAAAGGAGATGGTAAGTATCTTTCAATTGCTGCAGCCTCTATTCTGGCAAAAACTTATCGAGATGATTACATGCAGTCGATAGCCGAAGAATTTCCGCAATACGATTGGAAATCAAACAAAGGGTATCCAACAAAAAAACATCGTGCTGCCATTAAAGAATTTGGTATTTCGCCTTATCATCGCAAATCTTTTACCTTGCTTCCTCCAGAAGAATTAAGTATTGACTTCAAAGATTAAAGAATTAGTCCATCTGTAGCGTTATGCGTTTTTCCAAACTTCAAAACGAACTTCAACTAATTACTCTTTTAGCTGATTCCGTTGGTTATACTGCCGTTGAATTGAGTAAGAAGATGAATATTTCTCGTAGACAAATCTACTATTTACTCGAATTTATAAAATCGGCAGGATTTGTTCTTTTCAAGCAAGGAGATAAGTATCATATCGACCGCCGTTCTCCTTTCTTCACTCAGCTTTCGCAAACACTTCAGTTTACCGATGCCGAAGTTCGCACTATTTATAATGTATTACTCATGTCAGGTAATAGCAGTGATATGGTAAATCAACTACGCGCGAAACTCGACCGTGCCTATAATTTTTCGCATAGCATAAGTACAGCTAAGCAGCAAGCACTTATTAATAATGTGAAAATCGTTACACATGCCATTGAAAAAAGAAAGATGCTTCGTTTTGTTGGTTATTCCAGTCCCCACAGTCAATCTGTTTCCGATCGTATTGTTGAACCATTCTTTCTGATGAATAACAATCAAGATGTGCGTTGCTATGAAATTAAGTCGAAAATGAATAAAACGTTTCGTCTCAATCGTATGCAAAGCATCGAAGAAATAGATACGCCATGGATATACGAACATTGCCATCGGCAAATCTTTACCGATATTTTTATGTTTAGTAGCGAAGAACACCATAATGTAAAACTTAATCTTGGTCAGCTTGCATACAATATATTTTTAGAAGAATATCCACATGGGGCAAGTACCTTTCTGCTATTGACGATAAACATTGGATGCTGAATATTGAAGTCTGCGACTTCCGAGGACTTGGACGATTTGTCCTTGGCTTGTATTCTGATATTGAAATTATCGAGAGCAATGAGTTTAAAGAATACATAGAGCACATGCTTTCTTCCTATTTGACAAAAAAATAATTTAACAATTCTAATTACACCTTATTATATATAGGGGCATGGTATACCTGTCTTTTTCAGTTTCCTTATTTATGACAAATACTCCCTTAACGCCTTGTAATATAGCATTTCAAGGCAGTTGTAACCGCCTTGAAAGGAGGGTTTAATTTGTTTCAAGTTAATAAAAGTGAAAAAAGTAAGCGTTTCATTAAATTTATTTGTCGTATTAAATTCGAAATACTATCTTTGCAATTACGTTAAAAGATGAAAACACTTTCGGTTTTAACTAAGCTATGAGAAGTTGGGACGAGCTCCCAAACAAAAAATGAAACAATAACTGTTAATAATTAAATTTTTAAAGTGAGAGATTTTATGAAAAAAAGACTAACAATGTTTCTCGCCTGCATGTTCCTAAGTTTAGGAATGGCCATGGCACAGACACATGTTACGGGTATTGTTATCTCTGCAGAGGACAATGAACCTGTAATTGGAGCTTTTATTAAGGTACTCGGTACTACAGACGGTACTCAAACTGACGTTGATGGTAAATTCGAGTTGAATGTACCTGCTGGTGCAATGCTTGAGTTCTCATACGTTGGTATGACTCCTAAAAAGGTAAGGCTGCTCCTGAAATGCGTGTAGTCCTTGAATCAGCAAACAAGACACTGCAAGAAGTGGTTGTCGTTGGTTATGGTTCTGCAAAGAAGATCGGTTCTATTACTGGTAGTATTACAACCGTAAATGCTGACAAGTTGAAGAATGCTCCTTCTTCTTCTGCATTGGACGCTTTGCAAGGTCAGGTTGCTGGTTTGAACGTGCTTTCTTCATCTGGTGAAGCTGGTGATAACGCTGTTTCTATGAATATCCATGGTAAAGGTTCACTTGGCGCAGGTTCAGCTCCATTGTACGTTATTGATGGTATTCCATCTTCTTCACGTGCTATTATGGCGATGAACCCTAACGATATTAAGAGCATCTCCGTTTTGAAAGATGCTTCTGCTACATCTATCTATGGTTCACGTGCTGCTAATGGTGTAATTTATGTTACAACAAAGAGTGGAACTATGGTTCGTTCAGCGGCTCGTATTACTTTCCGTTCACAATTCGGTATTTCTACTCCTGCTGATAAGCGTCTCTTCAATAATATGATGAGTTCTTCAGAATTGCGCTCTTTCTGGAATAGTGTAGGTGTTGATAATGCGACCATTGATAAGCGTTATACTTATAAAGATGCCGATGGTAACGATCAAGTTTATAACAGCAATACACGTTGGTATGAGCACATTATGCAGTTTAACAACCCACAAACTCAGAACGACTTAACCATTGAAGGTGGTAGCGAACGTATTGCTTATATGGTTGGTGCTGGTCAGTTCCACCAAAGAGGTGCTGCTATTGGTAACTACTTCGATCGTTATAACTTCCGTTCTAACATTTCTGCACGTCCTAAAGATTGGATGCGTATGGGTATGAATATCTCTCTTTCTTACGATAATAGACAACGTAATGGAGATTTCGGTAACTCTAGTGGCAATGCTTCTTACTTAGCTGGTGGTCTTTCTTTCCTTCTTAGCCCATTGTATCCTGCAATAGATCCTGCAACAGGTAAAGAATATGAAAAGAAATATCCTGGTACGGACTTAACGAATCCAAGATATGAAAGAAAATTCTTCCAAGATATTTACGAACGTTATGGAGTGATTGGTAATGCATATGTTGAATTAGAACCAATTAAAAACTTGAAGCTTAGAACACGTGTTGGTACTGACATGTCATTTACACGTGGCAATGCTGTGATAAAAGCTTCTTATGAATATTCTTCTCAAGGTCAAAGAAGAAAGGACTTTGGATATGTTTTTAACAATACAATGACAAATACCATTGAGTATTCTTTCAATATCAACGATGACCATAACTTTACAATTTTAGAGGTCATGAAGGGGTCAAAGTAGGTACAGACGAATTCAGAGCAAGCTCTACAGGTCAAATAGACGACCACTTAATGATTCTTCAGAATGGTAAGAAAGAATCTTTCGCTATGTCAGAAGGCGCTTCAGATATGCGTGCATTATCTTTCTTCGGTCGTATTGATTATGATTACAAGAATCGTTATTTTGTAGACTTCTCACTTCGTAACGATGCAAACTCTCGTTTCGGTAAAGAAAATAAGAATGCAACTTTTTGGGCTGCTGGTTTCCTTTGGAAAATTAAGAATGAAGCTTTCATGAATAATTATAAGTGGATTGATGATTTGAACTTCAAGATTTCTTATGGTACACAAGGTAACTCTGCTATTGGCGACTACGCTGCTCTTGGATTGATTGGTGCTACAACAAACTATGATACTAATGCAGCTTGGGTTTATTCACAACCTTCAAACCCTAACTTAACATGGGAAAAACAGAGTATGTTCTCTCTGACATTAGATGGTAAGTTGTTTAGCAAGTTAGACTTCGAGTTGATGTACTATCTCCGCAAAACTTCAAGTATGTTGATGGGTGTTCCTTATCCTTATACAACTGGTTACGGAAGTCTTGTACGTAATGTTGGAGGTTTGCAGAACTCTGGTATCGACGTAAGAGTAGGTTATGATATTCTTCGTGGTCCAGATTATTATGTTCGTGCTGGTATCAACTTCAACTACAACAACGAAAAGGTTACAGAGCTCTTCCAAGGTCGTCAACGCTGGGAACGTGCAAATACTTTGACAGCTTATGTTGTAGGCAAACCAATTATGTTCTATTTGCCACTTTGGGCTGGTGTTAATTCTACTAATGGTGATCCACAGTGGTACCTCCCTGGAACCAATATTGATGAAACTACAATGGATCCAAACAGAGTTACTAATAAGTTCGATGAAACAACTTTAACTCAAAACTCGGGTCATCGTGTAAATGCTCCATTCAATGGAGGTTTCAACATCAGTGCAGGTTGGAAGGGTCTTACTTTCTCTGCTGACTTTGCTGTAGTTCTTGGCAAATACTTGGTAAACAACGATAAGTACTTCTATGCTAACTATGCTTTTGCAGGTACCTCTTACAATCAACACAAGATGGTGAACGACTTCTGGAGAGCAGACAATAAAAATGCTAAGTTCCCAGATTGGTCTAAGGGTTGGGGTATGCAATTTGATAGCCACTTGTTGGAAAATGCTTCATTCATGCGTTTGAAGAGCTTACAGATCGGTTACCAATTGCCAAAGTCTCTATTGTCATGGCAGAATGTAGTTGAAGGTCTTAAGTTTACTTCACAGGTCGTAACTTGTTCACAGTTACTAAGTACACAGGTATTGACCCTGAAGTTGACGGAAATATTACTTATGGCCGCCTTGGTAACACTAAGCAAGTGCTCTTCGGTGTTGAAGTTGCATTCTAATTTATAGTTCAATAATTGAATTAAATAAGAGAAATGAATATGAAAAAATATAATAAATTTTTGCTTGTTGCTGGTATTGGTGCTTTGTCACTAACATCATGTAACTTGGATGTTGAACCAAACGATGCAGTGCCAGGTGAGACAACAGAAGCACTTTTTACAAAGAAATCAATTGACTATTACTTGAATGGTATCAATCAATCATATCGTTCTTCATTCTACGGAGACCTTGTATATCCTGCAGAACTAATGTGCGATGGATTTAATGCTACCACTATCTATGGTAATAATTATGGTGCCGTTCACCGTACTGATGATGGATTTACCGCATCTGACCAAAATACAATTGAAACTTGGGCTCAGCACTATGGTGCACTTAAGAACTTTAACTTGTTCATAGAGCAGATTGCTAAGTTCCAAGCAAAGTATAATACTGATGCTGATGCTTTGGCAAAAGCTAAACTTTATGATGGTTATGCGCACTTCTATCGTGCAAATGCTTACCTTGAATTAGTTCGCCACTTTGCAAAAGCTTACAATCCTTCTACTGCTTCTACTGACGAAGCAGTGCCATTGGTATTAGAGTATAACATTGAAGCTAAACCTGCCCGTGCGACAGTACAAGCTGTTTACAACCAAATCAAGACAGACCTTGATATAGCAGCTGCTGAAATTGCAACAAAGCAAATTAGTCCAGTGTTAGGTGTTACCAACGCAAATTACAAGATGACTCCTACTATGGATGGTGTAAATGCACTTTATGCACGTTACTATCTTGACATCCAGGATTATGCTAATGCTGCAACTTATTCTAAGAGGGTAATTGATAATGCTGAATTCCAATTAGCAAGTACTCAAGATGCTTTTGAAGCAGAGTACACTTACGACAAAGGAACTGAAGCTATTATGCAGTTAGCTGGTAATGTTCAAGAAGGCGGAGCAAATACAAACTCTATGTTCACACGTATAGCTTATAATGAAGGATTTAAGGTAGCTTGGAACCCAGAAGGATACTACTATCAGCCATATTACCTTCCTTCTCAGAAGTTATTGTCTCTCTACACAGCTGGTGATTTGCGCTTAAAAAACTGGTATGCTAAGGATGGTATCATTATGTACATTGGTGGCGTAACTTATAATAAGATATATCTCTTTAAGCGCTATGTAGGTAATCCTAACCTTACGACTTCTATGCCTAACAGCCGTCACTTGGTTAAGCCATTCCTTTTGCCAGAAATGTACTTGATTAATGCTGAAGCTAATGCAAAAGCTGGTCATACAGCTGATGCTGTAACTATCCTTAACCAACTTCAAACTGCGCGTGGTGCTCAAACAACAGGTGCAAGCATTGATGAAATTGGTGACGAATGGTTCCGCGAAATGGTTGGCGAAGGTCAACGTTACCTCTTCTTGAAGCGTAATCACTTAGGTTATAGCGGTCGTGCAAATCAACCTGCAGCAGCAAACTTGTATTCACTGGCGCAGGATTTACTGACCACTCATTGCAAGCTGATTCTAAGTACTTCACTTACCCTATCCCAGCACGTGAAATCAAGGTGAATCCAAACCTTACACAAAACGCAGGTTACTAATTCACATTTGAATAAATAAATAAAAAGACTCGCAAGCGAAAGTTTGCGAGTCTTTTTTTATGCTTTCTATATACATTATATATGGTGCTGTTTCAACGAATTGTACGAAATAAGCCTTTTTATTTGTTTTATTTCTAAAATGTGTTTAACTTTGTACAATTATATTCGGAATTTATATATTAATTAATTTTTATCATTATGACGCAATTTAAGACTATCGCACGGAGAGCCGTGTGGATTTGGTTGTTGGTTGCATTGTTTGGTGTAGCTAATAATATTCATGCACAAGTGCAAGAACTTGACTTTAGCAAATTAGACGATACACAACCGCAACAATCTTTATCGCAAACTGAGAATTATAAAGAAGCCATTGGACATACTTGGTTCAGTATAACTAATGTAAAGACTGGTGTTTATTGGAATTCATCTTATTCTAATCAAGAATTTAGCTTTAATGTATTGTATGCACAAGTAAAAAAGTTGAATGAGAACTTCAAATCTTATTTAGTTTCTCCTGCATTGAACTTGTCTGATATAGCTGGCAAGCAGTTGAATGTTGATTGGAAAACAGGAACTGTAAAAGGTGATGTTAAACTTTCTGTTCTTATAATTGATAAGAATGGTGTGTTAATCTCTAAAGTAGGAGATGTAGTTCCTACGTCATCGAAAGCTTCGGATTATGAAACTTATTCAGTAGTTATCCCAGAATCTGTAAAAGATAAAGGTGTGGGTTTTGTTGCTTTCTATGAAGAAGGTAATAAAGATAACTATGCAATATTTAAGCTTAAGAATATTAAGACTGGAGAACAGCAAACAGCTGTTAGTATAACTATTGAACCTACTGAACTTGATTTTGGTTCAATCGTTCTAAATCAAATGTCTGAAGAGAAGACTGCGACAATTACAGTTGCAAACTTTAATGGCGAAAAGGTTCTTTCTGTTTTAGATGGCGATAATAAAGATGATTTTGTTGTAAGAACTGAGAATGGAGAAGAACTATCTGCAGCAGGTGGTAAGTTGCTCGTGAAGTTCCAGCCTAAAACTGCTGGCGATAAAACTGCATCGATTACAATCACAGCTGGTAGTAAGGTTGAAACCATCGTATTGAAAGGAAAAGGTACAGAAGCAACACAGCAAGACAAACCTGAAAAAGAACTATTGGAAAATCAGTTCTTCTGGGACTTCGATTCAAACAATTTGCCAAAGAATTGGGAAGTTAAAGGCGAAAAAATATTTAAGCGTGAAAAGCGCGATAGCTATCATTCAGACACTGGTTTTGGTGTCGGCATTAAGACAGGAAACAATAAAGGTTTCTTGAAACAAGTGATTGACTTAAAGAAGAACGATGTAACACTTGGCGACGAAATAGAGTGTCAGATTCATTACACAACTATTTCAAGTGCAAATAAAGATGGTGCTTTGCGCCTTGCACTTCGTTGGCTTGACGATAATGGTAATTCAGTTCAAAGTAACGAAGATGCCTTTATCAATAATCCTAAAGTTGTATTTGGTAAGATGAAGTCGTGGGGAACATTGACTTTCCGCACGATTTGTCCAGAAAATGCAACAAAGTTAGAGTTTGCCGTTGAAGTACAAGAGAATAGCGAAGTAAGTTTAGACGACTTCAGTGCTAATCGTATGAAAGCTTCAGAGGCAAAAGCTAAACCGCTTGTTGCAATTATTCCACAGGTACACACTATTTATGGTGAAGTAGGAGAGACTAAAACATACGATATTGCTATCCAAACAATGCATTTAAGTGAGGAGCAAAAGCCAAACTTTAGTGGTGGCGATAGATACACTAAGGCGAGCGATATGATGAAACTTGATATCGAAGAAATAGGTAAGAGCCAATCTGTTGGAGCAAAACTTATTGTAACTCCAACAAAGAAAGGCGCTTTCAAAGATGCTGATTCGTTCAGATTGAGTTTCTCTGGTGCAGAGGAAACGCGAAATGGCGATATGTTGTTGATTGCTTATTTCATGGAACAGGGCAAGAAACCTTCTGTTAAGTTGTCGGCAAATACACCTATCACCGAGATGAAAGCAGAGCCAGGCAAGACTGTTACACAAAACTTAGAATTTGATGTAAATGATATTATAACTGATGTAAAGATTGCCATCGAACATTCTTCTGAAGTGAATAGCTTTAAGAGTAATACAAATATCTTCATGTACAACAAGAGCAAAGGAACTATTTATGGTGAACCAAAGCTCCGTATTGATTTCCGTCCGCTTGCTGTAGGAACATATGACGCAACACTTGTTGTGTCAACTATTTTAGGCGATACAGTTCGTTACAATCTAAAAGGTGTATGCGAAGAACCTACAACTGGAGCAAAGGTGGAGAAGTTTACAGCTAACACTATTGAAGAACGTTATGCAAACGAAACAGAATGGAAGAACTTCGGAAAGTACGACCTTGGATATTGGAAGATAGAAGGTAAATGGAACAGTGCAAGCAATATAACACTGAATAAGGGCGGTATGCTCTATTTCGATGATATTTTTGGTAAATGGTTTAAATAAAGTGAAGCTAACTCCTGTTGCTGCAGTAAATTCTTTCCGTGCAGAATATTCTATTGATGGTGGTGGGCACTGGTTGCCTTTTGAATAATGATGGAAAAGCAAATGCTGCTGGTGAGTTTACACTCGATAATCATCGTCCAACACTTGTGCGCTTTGTGAATATTGCCGAAGCTGATGTTAATGTGAATACTGTTCTGCTTTATGAGAACGAAAGTGCACAGCGCGAAACATTTGCTGATATTACTAAGGCTATGATGGCAAATGCTGATGCAAGTCCATTGTCTTTGATTAATGAACGATTCAGCGATATGCGTCACAGACAAATTCTTAGCATAGATGGCTGGCAGAATTTGATTATACGTGGCGATCGTCCATTCTGGACATGGAAGTTAAGAGAAAACAACCTTGTTGATGGAAAAGTTGAACATGAAGGTGCTTACATTACATTTTGGAAAACTGGTGTTGTCGACCACAATTCATATGAATCGTGGCTTGTTTCTCCAATACTTTCTTACCAGCAGGCTGCAAGCAAAATCCTTACTTTCAGTCTCCGCTTCAATGGCTTAAGTACAAATGAACAGCGCGAAGAGCTTTTCCAAGCATACATCATTACCGAAAAAGATGGTGTTGTGAAAGAACAAGTGCTCGATATTGAAAAGTACAAACCTGCTGGTGTTGAAATCGATAATGGTACATGGTTGAACTATCGCATAGATCTTTCAAAGCATCCAGAATTAAATATCAACGACAATTTCCACCTTGCATTCTCTTTCTATAGCAAGGAAGGTGGCAATTATTCTGGTTTGAACTGGATGATTGACAATGTTTCGTTTGGTCGTACTGATTTACCAGAAATAACAGTCGATAAGGAATTCCTCTATGTTCCTTACAAGACGAAGCAGAAGACTGCACCTGTAGTGTTCAAGGTAACAACCAAGAATAACCCAACAGATAAGGTAAGCATTGCTTTATCGCCTTCAAAGATGAAGAAGAACTTTCAGTTACTTACTCCAGAGTTGAATCCAGAAGGTGGAGAAGCATCATTCATCTTCTACAGCGAAGATGGTAAGAAGCATGCTGCTGCCTTTATTGTTCAGGTTCCTGGTGCCGAACCTGCAATCGTTAAAGTACTTGCCGATATCCATACTGGTATCGAAAATGTAGAAAATGACAATGGTGCAACACCAATTGTAGTAGACGGAAACATAAAGATGGGCGGAATTTACAAGAACTACCACATCTATTCAACAGCAGGTCAGTTGTTGAAACAAGGTGGTTACGAACCAAATATTAACATTTCCGACTTACAACAAGGCATAATCATCTTGAAGGTTGCTACCGACAACGATGTAAAAACCTACAAGTTGCGTAACAAATAATGCATATTTTCTCCTAAGAGATTAGGAAAAAATAAACCTCAAAAAGCGTGTTTACTCATTTGGTAAACACGCTTTTTTCGTGTCTTTGTAAGTTGCTCGTTATAAGGTATTAAGCAAACTGATTAAAGGCTCTAAAAATATGACGACATATTTTCTGGAATGAGCAATCATATTATTTTAACTGCGGTTTTATCGTTGCTTAGAATAGATTTTCTTAAGCGTTTCAACGAATCGATAAAATTATTTTTTCTTCACTTAACAAACCCACTTATCAGTCAGATGCCCATTTTGTTCGTTACACCTATTAAGATAGTACAAGTAGATAAGCATTAACAAATAAGATGTGTAAGAAGAAAGATACATATAAGCTATTATTTCGTGTCTAAAGTTTGCTTCATGCTGTTTTGTTGCTAACAGTTTGCAAATATTGCCAGTTGTTTCGTTGCAAAAATTAAAAAAATAGGGGGTAAATATTATAATGTGATGTGTTTTTAAAAAAAGGAAATAATTGAAATAAATAACAAAAAAACCGAAATAAAGTTTTTGTTTATTATATTTTATGTCTATCTTTGTAAGCGAACATTAAAAGAGACTTAGCGAAGTTCTCTCATGTAAGGTAGCCTTATCATACGAATTAAATCAGATAAGTACATCCAAAGCAAAATCATTCTGAAGAAAATTTTAAACTAGATAATAACAATAACAACAATCTTAAAAGCGTATGAAGAAAATCTACTATGCCTTTGTCTTAGTGCTAATGGCACTAACGTCAATGAATGCTATGGCAGATACGTCAATTAAGTTAGATGTAGACGATGCCAGTAGAGTGACGGTAAAGGTTAATTACGCACCAGTAGCGAATATCGTTAATGGTGTAAACGAATTAATGGTCCCAAAGTATGGCTCTGTTCAGATAGAAGCCAAGGAAGGTTTTTATTTAAAGAGAGTTTATAAACCAAACAAAGACGGCGAGGTTGTAGAACAAACAATTTCAAGTCTTACTTCTTGCAACATTTATTTATCAGATGCCGATGCCAACCTTACTTTTACAGTAAAGTCGGGCGTACTTGCTGATGCACGTACTTCATCTTGCACAGTTAAAGTTGATAATGCCGCAAAAGTAAAGATAGAACGCTATGAGTCGCACACACCAGTAAGTTTACAAAACGGCGATAATACAGTGAAATGGATTCCAAATGTAGAGAAAACTTTAATCGTTAGTAATGCTAATTATGGCGATGTACCACTTTATAAAGTTACACTCGACGGAGTAGAAGTAAATAGTTCAGGCAATCAGTTCTTTGTAACACCTAAAGAAGGAAGCGTAGTAGTTATTACAGCCAATTATCCAGATGTAGACTGTCCGGTTAAATTCAATTTCTCAAGCGAAGACGTTAAAGCTATTATCAGTAAGGTTACAGCCGGTGGTAAAGAAGTAACCAACTTCACCGATGCCAACTTTACATTGAAGGCAGGAACAAAGCTCGCACTTACCTTCGACAAAACAAACTATTCATTAGACGCTTTCAAAGTTAATGACGTAGTTACAAGCGTTTACGGAACCTTCGAATATCTTGTGAAAGCTGAAACTACTTTCGATATTACAGCACACAAATATGCAACCATTAAAGCAATATTGAACGTAGATAAAGCCCAAAATATAACTGTTTACCAAGGCAGTAGCTACAATAACAAAGTCATAACTATTAAAGACGGCGAAAACACTATCGAATTGAACGAAGTAAGTAGCATGATTCAGATAAAGCCAAATAGTGGCTGCAAGATAGAATCCCTTAAAGTAAATGGCACAGCAATGACAGCTGGTGGCGATGGTTCTTACGAGATAAAACTCACTGAGGGAATGAAGATAGATATAACAACTTCAGCAATCGTTCGCGACCAGAAAGCAATTGTTTATATTGACGATATAAGTCTTGCCAATTACGGTTTCAATTTCTATCGTTCAGATCGTTCAATAGTTCCAATGCAAAGCGGAGAAAACACACTGATGTTCTCTGCCGATGATAATACATTTATGTTTGGTGCTTATGGTAACGACCTCAGCAAGATGATTGTAAATCTGAATGGAGAGAAAGTAAAACCTGTTTATGAAGGCGGAACCAGCTTCGAAGTAACTTTAAAGAATGGCGATCGTTTGGAGATTTTGCTCAGTGGTCCAACCGGAATTGATGGCATTCAAGAACAGTCGGCAAACAAAAAAGCAACTATCTATCGTCTTGATGGAACCCGTGTACAAGGCGACAACTTGCCTTCTGGTTTGTATATAATAAATGGTAAGAAAATCTTAATTAAAAAATAATGAGAAAATTTGCGTTTACTATTTTGAGCTTAGCTATGGCTACTTCAGTCTTTGGCCAATCAAAGCTCGACTTACAAAGTCAAATGATGCTATTGCAGTTGCGGAATACATCAATTCCGACATACAATAGTCGTTTGCGCACCTTTGAACGTGCGAAAGAAGTTCAGCAAAATGTTATGGCAATGATTGAATTCAACGGCCAAAATGCGCTTGCTGAACTTGAAAAGCAAGGAGTAAAAGTACTAAGAGTTCGTGGTAATATTGCTATCGTTACGCTTCCAACAGCTGACGTAGAACGTATTTCAGACTTGAAATGCGTCCGTCGCATGGAATTGTCACGTCCTGTTTATCAGAAGATGGACATTGTTCGCAGTGTAACAGGTATCGATAAAATTCATCAAGGTATTAATCTTCCACAGGCTTACACCGGTAAAGGAGTTGTAACAGGTATTGTCGATGGAGGTATCGACCCTAACCATATCAACTTTTTAAAGCCTGATGGTACAACACGTTTTGGGTATCTTAGTAAGATAACAGCCACCACCACAACAAAGCAAGGCTATCTTTATCAGAACTATTATCCTCGTGCGGTACTTGATACAATGCAACAACGCGACGATACATACCCTATTGAAGAGTTTGCAACCGATAGTTATACAAACTTCCACGGCACCCACACATTGGGTATTATGGCAGGTGGATACAAAGGAAATATCGTTGCTGCAAAGAGTGACAACCAAGATGTATCTTATAACGTAACTGTGCCAAACCTTTATTATGGAGGTGCTACTGAATCAGAAATTATTGCTTCATGTGGTGATTTACGCGACCAATTTATTGCATTTGGTGTTGATGACATTATCAATTACTCAAAGTTGTCTGGCCCAAAGCGTAAACCATGTGTTATAAACCTTTCTTTAGGTAGTAACGTTGGTGCACACGATTCAACAAGTGTAATGAATAGATTCCTTGCATTATGTGGTAAAGAAGCAATCATTTGTGTAGCTGCTGGTAACGAAGCAGACCAACCAATTGCTTTGACAGCAAAATTTGATAAAGCTGATTCTACAGTTCAGACCTTTATCCGCCCAATGATGGAAGGTGAATACAAAACACCAAGCAAGACTTATTATAATCTTCGTAATGGTCAAATTTGTGCTTATAGCAATAACGCAGACGAATTTGAATTGCAGATTGTAGTAACAAATGCTGCACGCGACAATAAAGTTGCAGTACGTATTCCTGTAGCAACAAATACAAATGGACAGCCAGTTACCTATTCTTCTGGTGGCGAATATGCAATCACAGGAGCTGTTGTAAATTCTACTTTTGCAAAAGCATTTAATGGTTATATCAGTGCTGCGTCTATCAAAGACCAAGAAACTGGCCGTTATTATGTACTTGCACAGTTCTTGACAAGCGATAATCAAACAACTAATAAAGATGGTAATTATAAGTTAGGCTTGATTATCAAGAGCAAGAAAGCAGGACAACGAGTTGATGTATATGGCGATGCTCAGTTTGTTTATTTTGACGATTATAATCAGAAAGACTGGGTAAAGGTTCTCGCAATGGATCTATCAGCGATATGGCATGTGCAGCCAACGTAATAAGTGTTGGTAGTTACAACGTTCGTAACCATTGGCCTTCGTTAGATGGTTATGTTTACGGTTATAACAAAAAGGGACAAAACGATGATTTCCCTGCAGGCGAAGTATCTCGTTTCTCTTCATATGGAACATTAGCTGATGGTAGAAACTTGCCAGATATCTGTGCCCCTGGAGCTTCTGTTGTATCTTCAGTTAATACATATTGTGTAACTAACCCAACAATGGGTTATACTAATGCTGCATTGCAAGCTAAGTTTGATCAAGGTGGAAAGACATATTTCTGGCATCAATCGCTCGGAACTTCAATGGCAACTCCAGTTGTAGCTGGTGCTATTGCACTTTGGTTGGAAGCTAATCCTAACTTAACTTATAAAGATGTAGTTCGCATTATTAAGGAAACTGCAGTAAAAGATAATTATGTAACAAGCACAGGCGACCCTGTACAATGGGGTGCTGGTAAGTTTGATGCTTATGCTGGTTTAAAGCAAGTATTACTTGAGAAGAATACAAGTGGTATACAAGGTGTGAAAACAGAACAAAAAGAATTGCCAATTCTCAACATGACAGGCAGCCGTTCTTTCACAGTTTTCCTTGCAAACGCTAAGCAATTAAATGTACGTGCTTATAATCTCTCTGGCCAGTTGGTACAGTCGCATGTAGCCAAAGGTAATGAAACTAACATTGATGCTTCTTCATGGGAGAAAGGAGTTTACCTTATTCAAGTGAACGGAAGCCCAGCACAACGAATTATTATTTATTAAAATATGAAGAATAAATTAAGTTTCTTAGCATCAGTTCTTTTGGTTCTGATGGCGATGATTGTAACTCCGCTCAAAGCACATGCGCAAAGCGAGGAGCCAATCATAAGTTTTCATACAAATATTTATGAAAAGGCGCAAAGTTCTGGCATTACGCCAAGTGTTTCATTTGTTCTTGGTTCATCAGATGGCAAGCAGATAGTAAATATCGACTGCGGTGCTGGTGAAGAAGAATTCGAAGTAGATGAAGCTCAATTAAAGGAAGACCAATCTATTAAGGGTTCACTTTATACAGGACAAGTTTCAAAGAAGGTTGGGTAAAAATTTATGGCGACCCCAATAAGATCTACTATTTCAATGCTTCTGGAAACGAAATTGATGAGATTAAGTTCAGCAGTAAGTTGAAACTTCGAATTCTTAATTTGGAGCACAACGTATTGAACGCTCTCAACATAGATGCTTTAAAGACCCTAAGTATTATCTATTTGCAGGATAACCCATTCACAAAGGCAACTCCTTTGATGATTGGTTCTATGCCAAACTTATTGGTATTAGAAATTGCACAGATTGGTCATATCTCATCTAACTTCTCACTCCGCAATTTCCCTGCAATTCGTTCATTCGACGCTTATCACACTTTAGGCTTGACTTCTGTAGACCCAACTGGTTGTCCTAATTTGCAACGTTTGAGTCTTGATATGACTAATGTATCTTCTGTAGATCTTACTAAGAACCCTGAATTGCAGGTTTTGAATGTCAGCGATTCACGTATTAAATCACTCGATCTAAGTAAGAACCCAAAGATAAGAGAACTTTATATTTCTCATTCTTCTGGTACTGTAAATACTGACGTTAAGTTTGAACAAATAGACATTTCACATTGTCCTGAACTCTATTATTTCTTCTGTAGTGGTAACAGATTCAAGACACTTGATATTAGTAAGAATCCAAAACTCTTTACTTTCGCTTGCGACGATAACCTCTTGCGTTCTCTTGATGTAAGTAAGAACCCAGACCTTTACAGTGTAAACGTTCGTAATAATTATATGGACTTTGCAACATTGCCTTGGCCTGGAAACTGGTTCGAATATTATCATGCACAGCATGAAATGGAATTGAACGATACTTATAAAGTTGGCGATGTTATCGACCTTAGCCATCGTGTATTGCGTCAAGGTACAACAACCAATGGTATTCTTTTCAGAGTTCCAAAGGAAGATCCAACAAAGCCTGTTGAGTTAGACAATACATATTATAAGTATGAAAACGGAAAGGTAACTTTGTTGAAAGATCTTTCAGACCAAGTGTTCCTTCAGTTTACTAATACTGTATTAAAAGATTATCCAATCCGCACCGAGAATTTCAGCATTAGAACTGCCGAAACTTTGGTAAGGATATTAAGGCTGTTGAATTAACAAGTCTTGGTTCAGCTGGTGCTCCTGTTAAGATGTCAGTAGGTGTTATTGGTGCTACTGAAGCTTCTCCTGTTACTATTAAGGTTGATTTGGGAGATGGTAATCTTACTCCAATAGCAATTAAGTCAGAACGTCCTACAGTTGCAAACATTGATACACAGCGTAAAGGTTCTGGAAACATAATTGTTTACGTACCACAAGACCGTTATGTATCATCTTTAGAAACTGATAATTTGCCTATTGATAATATCGATCTTACTGGATTAAATCAATTGCGTGTACTCTCTTTGAAGAATGCTGGTTTGAGAAATATTGACCTCAGCTACAACAATAAACTTGAAAAGCTTGACCTTTCAGGTAACATGCTTACACGTCTCACATTGAAAGGCCCATCATCTTATTTCTATAAGAGCTTGTTGACAGACATCAACTTAAGCAACAACCAGTTGGAAAGCTATGAATTTGATGATTTCTATGCTGTTCGTAAGTTTGATATAAGCAATAATAAGATGGTTAAATTAGATGTATCTGATGCAGACAACCTTCGTTCGCTCAATATTTCTAATAATGCTTTCACACGCTTGTTGCTTAATCATAGTGAACTCTTAGAGCGTTTAGATGCTTCTAACAACCAATTGACTGAAATTAAGATTCCGCCAGTTGCTCCTATGGCTTATTTAAATGTAAGCGGCAATAAGTTTACATTGGCTAATATGCCTGCAGATTTCGGATTAGAAGGTGCAAACTTTATCTATGCTCCACAACAAGTTCTCGAAATCTCAGAATCTTCTCCAGGTATCGATCTTTCTGAGCAATTCATTACAAAGAAGGGTGCAACAACACAATATGTATGGAAGAAAGCAAATGGCGACAGATTACAGGAAGGCACAGATTATACTATAAATAATGGTGCTGCTAAATTCCTAAATTTAAGTGTTGGTAAGATTTATTGTGAGATGACACATGCTGCTTATCCTGCATTTACAGGTGCAAATGTGTTTAAAACAACGCTTGTGCAACCTATTGCTATGCCTCAATACGAATTGGCATCTTTCACAACTGTAAATGCAGTAGATAGCGTTGAACTTTCTATGGCAAGTCCAGTTAAGGGTACATCTGTTTATTTCGAATGGAATGCTGATGGTAATGTTACTCAGTATACATTGGATACTTCTTACAAAATCTTTAGAGCTAAATCGAAAGCAAATACCAAGGTACGTGTTCTTGTTGCTAACGAACAAGATAAACTCTCAGTATTTAGTATTTCACACGCTAAGATTGGCGAAACTGACTTCACTGGTTTGAAAGATGCTCGCACCATTACAATTGATGATGCTGGATTGAAATCGGTTAATCTCCCTGCTTCTTCTGCACTAACACAGTTGAATCTCAGTGGAAACGAATTAACAGAACTTGATTTATCGAAGTTCCCGAACCTCTACTTCCTCTCTTTGAATGAAAATAAGCTGAAGACTTTCGATTTGTCGAAGGCTAAGAAGCTCGGTCTTGCACTACTTTCTGGCAACAACATGAAAGAGATTAAGATAGATAATCCAAATCTTTGGAATCTCGACTTGAGCAAAAATGCATTTGAAAGTGTTTCTCTCGACAATGCTCCTGCTTTGGAACAACTTTGGTTGAACGATAATAAACTTACAAAGGTTGATATTTCTAAGAATACAAAACTCACCGTATTGAATCTTGTTAAGAACAAATTAAGATTCTCTACAATGCCAATAGCAGTAGATAGCGATGGTAAGAGCAAGTTCTATAAGTATTCTTACAACCTACAAGAACCTCTCGATGTGAAGAGCGTTAATGGTAAGGTAGACTTAAGTTCTGAAGCTATAGTTGATGGTGAACCTACAACATTCCGTTGGTTTGTTGACCGTATCAATGTTATTGATGGTGAACCACAAGGTGAAGAGTTAGAAGCTGACGAGTTCTCTATCGTAAATGGTGTTACTACGCTAAAATTAACAAAGGCTGCTAACAACCTTGTTTGTTTGATGCGTAATACTCGTTTGCCTAATCTCTACCAAATAACCAACTATATTACCTTCGATCCAAATCCAGCTGGTATTGATGGCGTTAATGCTGACGATGTAACAATACAGCTTGTAAATGGTGGAATTACAGTTCTTGGTGCAAAGAATAGCATCCTCGCTGTTTATACTATCGATGGTAAGTTAGCTTATCAAAACAAATTGGCTGATAACGAAACACATGTTTCTTTATCTGCTGGTACTTATGTTGTACGTGTTGGTAATAAGGTAACAAAGGTGAATGTTAGATAAAAGAGATTTTATAATTCTCAGATAAAGAAAGAGTACTTATCCTACTGGGTAAGTACTCTTTTTCTTTTTACGAGGTTTAAATTTATTAAGTGTTTAGAATAAAGTAAATAGAACTCAAAAATATTTTTAAGCACTAACTTACTTTAAACTTTATATAAGAAAGGTACTTTCTTTTTTTAAAATGGGTAAGTCTATACTTCTTTTTATCTTTGGAAATTTAGACTTACTTTTTACCCATTTATTTGTTGCCATATTTTTTTAATTATAAAATAAAAAAATTTATAATAATAATTTGTTGATTTTATAATTATAATTTTTATTTTGTAATTATAAATTTTCAGCCCCTATATTAGCTGATAATGCAAAGATAACTTTTTATATTAAACAGCGTGTTTACAGGAATAAATAAAATTGGCCACTATTTATTGTATAATGATAAAAAAAGAAGTGTTTTTTTGCAAAAACACTTCAAAAATTTTGTTAATTAAAATAATTTCCTAAAATTGCATTTAGAAATACAGTTCAAACGTTCTGTTTTTAAGTCTAGTATAATGAAATTTTGGAACATCTATAGGTAAAGAAAGTACAAAAGTAAAAAGAAATATTATCCTAACGAATCGTTAAGTCTATTTCTTCTATTAGAAATCTCTATCTTTGATTGTCATAAAGAAGTGCCTTAAGTAGCCAGCTATCAGTCTCTGAATTAAAAAATCAGATAGACACAATATATTATTCACTAACCAAATAAAATTATGATGGAAAAAGCAGTATTTATAAATGGAGTGTTGGCTCTCTCTAATTCCCCTATTGCCAACGAGGAAATAGAAGAATTATTGAGGAATGTGGAGGAATAACCTCTCGTGAAATTGCTTTGACAAAGGGAAAATGGTTTATAAATCTAACCTATGTCGGTAATGTGGAATCAGCCATAGTCTATATGGTTTTGAAAGAATTTATAAGTTCAAAAGAAATAAGATGAGGAAAAAGTTACTTTTTCTTGTACCGAAGAGTAGCAGACTTTCTTACGAAACAGAACTGCTTTCAAGTGATTAGCAAATCTTTTTGCTCGGATTTTTTTGCAAGAATGTTAAAATAGAGTTATAGTAATATGAATAAGCGTGTATATTAACACGTTATTGTCTAATTTAATACTAAAAGCTATGGAAAAGAAAATTAAATTTTTATTCCTATTGCTTTGCTGTTTGATTAATTCACCAGCAATAGCACAACAAATGCGTGATGTCTCAAGACAGGAAGCCTTATCCATTGTCAAGATGTGTTTTAATGAACAAGATGTGGATTACTATATCTGTGATGACCCTGTTCTTAATGTAATGAGTGAAGGCGAAAAACTCTCTTTCCTGCAGAGCAATGCATGGATATTTTTCGTTGATGCAGAACCAATGAAGGGTTGGGAACATGATTGTTACATCGTTAGTATTGCAAAGGAGATAAGGGAATACCTATATCCTACACCTCTATTGACGAAATTCCGTCTTCCGCCTATGGGGAACTTCTCTCCATTAGAAGTAAAAAATCGTTATGGAGTACGAGCATTTCAAAAACCTTATGTGAAAAAAGCGACACTTACCAATGAGGTTAAAAGTGCTGCAGGACACACTTATGCAGTAATTCTCAGTGGCGGACATAATAAGTATTCTAACTACGAGCGTTACTGGAATGACTGTTCTTTCGTCTACCAAACATTGGTAAATAAATATGGTGTCCCCAAAAATAACATCGCAGTAGTAATGTCTGATGGAACAAACCCAGCAGAAGACATGCATCTAACGACAGGAGGTTACAAATCTTCTCCATTGGACTTGGATTATGATGGGCGTCCGGACATACAATATGCTGCCACGCATGCCAATGTAAAGAATGTTCTTTCCAACTTTTCACAAAGAATAGAGAAAGATGATCATCTTTTCTTTTATGTGATAGACCATGGTGGCACAAGAGACAAAAATAATCAGTCATACATCTGTTTGTGGAATGAGGAAAAACTGCACGACTATGAACTTGCAGATTGGCTTCGTCCTTTCAATGATAAACAGGTTTATGTAAATGCTGTATTAGGGCAGTGTTTTTCGGGTGGTTTTGTGGAGGAATTAACTAATGTTGGTTGCGTTGTGGCAACAGCTTCTGAAAGCGACAAATCATCATATAGCTGTCGTGATATTCCTTACGATGAGTTTGTGTATCATTGGACTTCTGCCATAAATGGGGAAGATGCTTATGGAAAGCTAGTGTCTTCTGATGTTGATAACAACAATAGGGTAACAATGGAAGAAGCTTTTATGTATGCCAAACAGAAAGATCGTGCACCGGAGCATCCTCAATACATATCTAATCCTATATCCGTTGGAGAGGATTTAGCTTTCAACAACTTACCAGAAGCTGTGGACCTTTATATTAAAGACAATGATGAAGATACAGGAAAAGAACCCAATCTTACAACAGAAATATTTTGGGATAGTCCTTCCATATGGGTGAGAAATGTAGACGATAGCATAGAAAAACATGAAAATCCTTATTATACAAAAGATCACCCCTATGCAATTATTTATGTTAAAGTTCATAATCGAGGAAAAAAAGACTATAAAGGAGGGAAATACCTTCATATGTATTGGGCGCTAGCTTCGACAGGATTAACTGCTAAAGCATGGAAAGGGCAAGAATACTATGTAGACAATAATGTTACGGGAGGACGTATGGATCCTAAACATATTGACGAAATAAAGGCAGGAGATAGTAGAGTTGTACGCGTTACATGGTCTTTACCAGATGATTTGTTGACTAAAGATAATGGTACAGAGAAACACCATTTCTGCCTATTAGGACAAATTTATGATGATGGAAATCCTGAATTAAAAGGAGAGTATCCTGCTGTACGATGGAGTAATGATATTGCGCAGAAAAATGTGTCAGTTATTTCCAAAGAAAATCTTCCAAAAGGGACAAATGTTTTCGTACGGAACATTTACAAGGGTAATCATAAATATTCTCTCGAAATACGACCTCGTAAGTTAGAAGATAAACTTCTTCTTTCTAAAGCAAGGTTAAAGATGGAAATGACATCACCTATATATGAGGCATGGAAACGTGGAGGATGTAAGGCAAGGAGCATAGCCTACAGTCCTACAATAACCCCCCAAAAAATAGAATTCAATTCATGGGATAGTCGTTTAGAAGACATTTGTATGAATGGATCGGATTTTGAAAAGGTAAAGATAAATATCGATTTCAAACTCCAGCAAAATATTCTGGTGAATCATATACATTCGATTTGATTCAAAAAGACGAGCAGGGCAATATTGTAGGTGGAGAAACTTTTGTCGTGGAAGCTCCTACACTTAGTCATAAGCCGATTGATATTGTGCCAATTGAAATCGGAAGAGGACAATATGAACTTTCAGCAGATTGGCAAGGAATGGACTACTCTGCCAATTGGACAAACAGAAGTGGTGAAAACATAGGAGACGGTAATAAGGTTAGAGTAATTCCGACATCAAAGAACAATGAATTCTCCGTTACCATCCATTCTTCTCAAGGTGAAATGGCACATGGAAGTATTGTATTGGAATGCAAAACAGGATTAAAATCAATCACCCCAACATTGGTTAATGATTTTATAGATGTTGAGTTACAGAATCCTGTTGACTCAAAAGATGCCATGCTTCAAGTAAGTGGTCTGGCACAAGGAACAATTCTGTTGACTAAGAATATTCCTATTGGAGCAAAAAAAATGCAGCTTAATACATCCTCTTTATCAAGTGGCATCTATGTACTAACATATTCTGTAGATGGTCAAATTGTTGATAGCAAGAAGTTTAATAAGAAATAATTTATTGTTTTTCGGCAACGGGGAATGCTCTTTCCCTGTTGCCATGATTTTTTAATATAATACTTTGAAGTTATGATGAAAAGATTTTATTATTTGTTTGTGTTTTTGTCCTTTATTCTCTTTTCCTCTCAAAAGGTATATGGACAAGCCTCTTTCTTTGATGCTCACGTGAGCAAGTATGGAGAGTTAGAGCAAGTATTGGGTGATAAATGGGACAAGATAGATTCATTAATTGTACATGGTCCAATCAATAAAGCCGATTTTAAGACAATTGTTCGTTGTGCGAGAGATGGCTCTATGCAGATTGTCAATTTGCAATATGCACAGATTGAGAACAATAAAATTCCAGACTTTGGATTTGTTGATAGGGATAGGGCCAGACTTGGATACCATTTGGATATTCGCCGTATTATTCTTCCCGATAATATTACTGAGTTTGGTGAATTTGCATTTTATAGATTAACATTGGAAACAATCAATATTCCTTCCTCGTTGAGAAAGTTGGGAAACAATTGTTTCGATGAAAATAGATGGCTCTCGGTGAATCCTTTGATAATTCCTGAAGGTGTTACGGAAATTCCAACCCAATGTTTTCAATTTTGTTACAAGCTCAAGAAAGTTGTTTTGCCTTCCACTATCAAAACTATAGGAATATTAGCATTTTTCGATAGTTTAGTAGATGATATGAATTTTCCAGAAGGCTTGGATAGTATCGGATATTTAAGCATGCATGGTGCGCGACTTACTGAAGTTGTCTTGCCCAAGACTATAAAAAAGATAGGATTTGAAGCATTTGGTTCTAACAGTAAATTAAAGAGAGTTGTTTTACCGGAAGGGCTTACAGAGATTCCTGATAATTTCTGTTGTTCGTGTATAGAGCTAGAACAGACAGTAATTCCAGAATCTGTGACAAAAATTAATAAGGGAGCTTTTGGTAGTTGTTTAAAACTTAAAACCAATTTGCCCCCAAAACTTAAATGGATTGGTGATGGTGCTTTTAGTTTTTGTAGCCTTGACTCCATTGTTTTCCCTGCTACGATGGAATACATCGGAAAAGAAGCTTTTAAGGATTTAGAGAAACTAAAAAAGATTTATTCTATGTCGCCAATACCGCCCGTTTGTTATTATGATCCTATGGTTAATTTCGGTGATGAATCATTTGGTGGATCTACTCCTAGTGATATTCCCGTTTACGTTCCCATCGGTTCAGGCGAAAAGTATCGTGAGGCTTTTGGTTGGAACTACTTCACGAATATCATTGAAACAGATAAGTTCCCAACCGGAATCGTTTCGCCCAAGATGAGTAATAACGAACTATGTAAAGTATATGGGAAAGGCAACGAACTCGTAATAGAAATTCCTAATTTGCTTTCATCGCCTATTCATTATTCCATTTATAGTATAGAGGGAACCATGATAGAGCAAGGCAACCTGATAAAGTCTTATACATTAAGAATGCCTGCAAAGGGAGTTTACATTGTACGTGTTGGAAATACTACACATAAAATATTTATGTAAGTGTACACTCATAAGAAGTAGGAATTAAGTTGGTTTTTCCAGTCTGCTTAAAAAGCTCTTTTGAGGAATAGAAGGAGTTTACTTTTAGTGAGATGAAACTAACTTTACTTTTAGTGGTAGTCTAGAAATTATATTTACTGCTTCTAAACTTTTACCGGACAGCAATAGTAAAAAGTAAGAAAAAGGGCTGAAATCCAAGAGAGGATTTCAGCCCTTAATTTTTTTATGTGCAAAGATGTCTTCCTGTCTGTCAAATATCCATTATGCCGAGAATTGCAATATTTGCTGAAAAGATTAAATTATGATTTCAGCACTTCGCCTTAATTATGTTGTTTAGGCGTTAATATCTTCTTATATTCTTGCGGATTTTCGAGCAACTTTACAGCTTCTTTCCATTGTTTGTCGAATTGTAAACTATTGGCCATAGCACCTTTTTGGAAATAGTAGGCAGCTACAAGGTCGGCTGTAATAAGCTGTTTAATTGTTTGTTTGTTGCGGTCAAGTTCTTTTGCAAGGTTATGCTGAAGTTTCTTTTTCAATGCTTCAAATTCAGGCTTAGCATCATCATAATAGCCTTCAAACTTAGCAATGTCCACAAGATTCTTTATAGCCTTTTCGCTTTGTCGGTCGTATTTAAAACCACTCTTTATTACTGCAGATTTGAAACTCTCGTAGTCGGCATCAGAAATAATAAAGTTTTTAGCTTCACCGATATTTGGGTGTTGTTTGATATATTCAAGTTCCCAGTTCAGCATTACTTCTGTAGAATCCATACCAGAACTTACAAGATAGAACGCAATGTTAGGAAGAGAGTCGGGAAGTATCTTTACATCTGGATTGATACCGCCACCATCGCGAACGATTCTGCCATTAGCAGTGCGAAATTCTTTTGTAAGCGAATCAGGAACGTGCTCTACATAACCTCCGCGACTATGTTTGTAGTTGATGGCTTGAATACATCTACCACTTGGAATATAGTATTTGCTTGTTGTAAGTTTTAAGTTTCCGTTGTAAGGTAAGTCCATTGGCGCTTGAACCAACCCTTTACCATAGGTTCTACTTCCCATAATAACAGCGCGGTCTAAGTCTTGTAAGCTACCACTTGTAATTTCGCTTGCACTTGCCGATTCTCCATTTACCAATACAATTATAGGCATAACGGTATCAATTGGTTCAACAGTAGTTTTGTATTCACGGTTAGCGCGCTGCAATTTACCTTTTGTATTAACGAGTGTAAGGCCTTTAGGCACAACATATTCACAATGTTTATGGCTTCTTGCAAACTACCTCCACCATTATTGCGTAGGTCGAAGACAAGCGATTTCATACCCTCCTTTTTCATTTCCAAGAAAGCACGGCGAACATCTTTCGAACAATCCACGGTGAAAGAGTTTAAGTTTAGATAGCCTATACCATTTTGCTGCACTCCATAATAAGGAACTGCAGGCATCTGAATAGACTTTCGAGTAAGCTTAAACTTCATAATTTTGCCAGTAGAGGGTCGCTTTATCTTTAATAAGAAAGAAGTTCCTGCATCGCCACGCAAATGGTCGCTGACATAGCTTGTGCTTTTCTTACTCATTGATGAGTCGTTAATAGATAATATAATATCTCCCTTTTTAAGACCAGCTTCTGCGGCAGGCATATTTTCGTAAGGTTCGTCTATTACTACGTTATCCAACTTTAAGTTGTATCTTATCAGTGCACCGATACCTGCGTATTTGCCAGAAATCATCATGTTAAGTTCCTTAACTTTCTCTTCAGGATAAAAAACAGTATAAGGGTCGAGCGAACTTAACATAGCGTTAATACCATTACCAATAACTTCATCGGCATTCAGCGTATCTACATACATCATGTCAAGATATTTGTAGATAGCAGAAAAAGTCTCTAAATTCTTTGCAACTTTAAAATTGTGGTCTTTGTCAGATTTACCTTGTGCAAAGGTATTTGTTTGCGCTACACATGTGAATATACACAGCATAACAAGCAGTTTCTTTATCATTCCTTTATGTTTATAAACGATTTTGTATTTAAGAATAAGTGCAAAATTACACTATTATAATGAAATATGATTGAGAAAAGGCATTAAAATGCTTCTAAATACGTAAGATTGATGACTACTTGAATAGCATTATTTTAGGAAGTTTTACCCACTTGTTGTTTACTGCAATGTTGATGGTGCTGCCTTTTCCCTGTTTGAAAGTATAAGTGCCATCAGCATTGTACGTAAGTGTTGCAATAAGGTCCTCACTTCCATAGTCGTTGATAATGGTAAGTGTGGCTGTGTTTCCTTCAACTTTTACATCAGTAATAATCCACTTTCGTGAATCTCGTACAGCACCAAGATAGCCTGGCACTTCGCCAAACAACTTTTGATTAGGCACTAAAATGTTTTGTTTATAGAAATCTATTTCAAACCAAACTTGATATTCTTTATTCTCTATACGAGTTTTAAATATTGTTGTGTCGGCAGGATTATCTTGCTGGCACATAGGGACAATTGCTGCATACAATTTTGTAGATGTATTTGCAGTAGCGGTAGTTGGCAATACTAAAAATAAACCCAACGTAAGCACCGATAATATAATAAGTTTTACTTTCATAATACCTGCAAAGATAATTCTTTTTTTCTTCTTTATTATAGCAGAATAGCTTCTTCTTTTTCAAAGTTTAAATATTTCATGACTTAAAAACGTGATTTATATCAATTTAAAGGTTATAACTTCTAAAATAATTGTTTTGCTTGTCAATGTTCGGTTTTTTATCGTACCTTTGCAAATATTGACAAGATGTAAAAAGGATGTTTCTGGATTTTATTTTTGAAACGAGTTGGGAAGTATGCAACAAGGTAGGTGGTATCTACACCGTGCTTTCTACACGTGCAAAGACCTTACAAGAGAAGTTGCGAGACCGCATAGTTTTTATTGGTCCCGATTGTTTTAACGGAGTAGAAAATCCATACTTCATCGAAGACAAAAAGCTTTTCAAAGAATGGGTAGCTGTTGCCAAGAAAGAAGGTTTGAAGTTAAAAGTTGGACGTTGGAAAGTTCCAGGAAGTCCGATAGCCTTTTTAGTAGATTTTGAAGCTTATTATGCCAATAAAAATGAATTTTATGGCGAACTTTGGCAACGTTATAAGGTAGATAGTTTGCATGCTTATGGCGATTATGATGAATCAGCGATGTTTTCTCTTGCTACTGCAAAGGTTGTGGAGAGTTATTATCGCTACTATTTGAGTAATTGCAAGAACGTTATATTTCATGCCAACGAATGGCAAACGGGTTTTGCAGCTTTAGTTTTGCAGTATAATGTACCGGAAATAGCAACGCTCTTTACAACTCATGCAACAGGAATAGGACGCAGTATAGCTGCTAACAACAAACCACTTTATGGTTATTTGCCAGCGTATAATGGCGACCAAATGGCTGGAGAGCTGAATATGGAAAGTAAACATTCCATTGAAAAGCAAACAGCACATCATGTAGATTGTTTTACAACGGTAAGCGAGATTACTGCATTAGAGTGTAAGGAACTTTTGGATAAGCCTGTAGATGTGGTTTTACCAAATGGTTTTGAAGACGATTTTGTACCAAAGGTAGCTACATTCACTAAGAAACGCAATGCAGCACGTAAGCATTTATTGTATATAGCAGAGGCTCTTACTGGTGCAAAACTTGATAACGACACGCTCATCGTATCTACAAGTGGCCGCTACGAATTCAGAAATAAAGGTATCGATGTATTTATAGATGCAATGAATCGCCTGAACCACGATGAAGAACTGCAAAGAAATGTCGTTGCTTTTATAGAAGTTCCAGGGTGGGTAGAGCAACCTCGTGCTGATTTGAAACAACGTTTGGCAAAAAATGGTGTTTATGATACAGCGTTAGAAATGCCAATTATTACACACGAACTGCATAATATGGACAGTGATAACGTGCTAAATATGGCGCGTCACTTAGGTATAAAGAATGCTTCGGACGACAAGGTGAAGTTAATATTCATACCTTGTTATTTAAATGGTAACGATGGTATCGTGGATATGCCTTATTATGATGTGGTGTTGGGCAATGATTTATGCGTTTACCCTTCATATTACGAGCCTTGGGGGTATACTCCTTTAGAAGCAATAGCGTTTAAAGTTCCTTGCATTACAACCGATCTTGCAGGTTTGGCTTATGGGCAAATCAACAGAAAGGCAAATGTTGTGAGATAACAGATGGTGTAAAGGTAATACATCGCACCGACGACAACTATTCAGAAGTGGCAGATGGTATAAAGGATACCATTAAAGAATATGCTGCAATGGATAAAAAGACTGCCGATAAATGTAGAACAAATGCACAAAAGCTATCGAAAAAGGCTTTATGGTGCGAGTTCATACAGGCTTATGAAACTGCTTATGATATTGCAATCAAAAATCGCGATGCAAGAGTAAACGTAAAGTAACCTCGACAGATAAATTTAAAAGCAATAATTAACGAATAAAATATAAAAACAGAATAGGTAAAATTATGAAAATTAAGTCTGATTATTCAAATGAACCTCAATGGAGAGAGGTGAATGTAAAGTCAAGTCTTCCTAAGGAATTGGCTTGTCTGGACGAGATAGCACACAACCTTTGGTATGGTTGGACACACGAGGCACGCAGCCTTTTTACTCATTTGGACGAAGAACTTTATGAGAAAGTAGGCCACAATCCTGTATTGTTGCTCGAACAATTGAGCTACGACCGCAAGGAAGCCATTGTTAAAGACAAAGACCTGATGAAGCGTGTGAAGAACGTTTACAAGATGTTCACTGACTATATGAACGTGAAACCCAATGCAAAGCGTCCTTCAGTAGCTTATTTTTGTATGGAATTTGGTCTTAACCAAGTGTTGAAGATCTATTCAGGAGGTTTAGGAATGCTTGCTGGTGACTATCTTAAAGAAGCATCAGACTCTAATGTTGACCTCTGTGCAGTAGGTTTCTTGTATCGTTTCGGCTATTTCCGTCAGAGTCTTTCTATGGATGGTCAGCAGATTGCAAAGTATGATGCACAGACCTTTAATTCCCTTCCTATCGAGCGAGTACTTGATGCTGATGGCAACCAAATGGTAGTTGATGTACCTTATAATAATTATATGGTACACGCATTGGTATGGCAGGTGAATGTAGGACGTATAAAACTCTACTTGCTTGATACAGATAATGAAATGAACTCAGAGTTCGACAAACCTATTACACACGCACTTTATGGTGGTGATTGGGAAAATCGTATCAAACAAGAAATATTATTGGGTATTGGTGGTATCCTCACTTTGAAGAAACTTGGAATTAAGAAAGATATATACCATTGCAACGAAGGTCACGCTGCACTTTGCAACTTGCAACGTCTTTGCGACTATGTTGAAGAAGGTTTAACTTTCAACGAAGCAATGGAACTTGTACGTGCTTCTTCACTTTACACCGTTCATACTCCTGTACCAGCAGGACACGACTACTTCGATGAAGCACTTTCAGTAAGTATATGTCTGGTTATCCTGCAAAATTGGGTATCAACTGGGACGAATTTATTGGAATGGGACGTACCAATCCAGACGACCATAGCGAACGTTTCTGCATGAGTACCTTTGCTTGTAACACATCTCAGGAAATCAACGGCGTATCTCGCTTGCATGGTTGGGTAAGCCAGAAGATGTTTGCTCCATTGTGGAAGGGTTATTTCCCAGAAGAAAACCATGTGGGCTACGTTACTAATGGTGTTCACTTCCCAACATGGGCAGCAACTGAATGGCGCAAAGTTTACAACAAATATTATGATAAGAACTTCATGGCCGACCAGAGTAATGAAGAAATTTGGCATGCTATATACAATGTGCCAGATGCTGAAATCTGGGAAACACGTATGGCATTGAAGAAGAAACTTATTAAATATATCCGCGATAAGTTCACACAGCAATGGCTTCGCAACCAAGGCGATCCAGCAAAAGTGGTTTCTATCCTTGAGAAGATTAATCCTAACGCATTGATGATTGGTTTCTGTCGTCGTTTTGCAACATACAAACGCGCACACCTTCTATTTACAGACTTAGAACGTTTGGAGAAGATTGTGAACAATCCAGAACGCCCAGTGCTCTTTTTCTTCTCTGGTAAAGCTCACCCTGCTGATGGTGCTGGTCAGGGATTGATTAAGCGTATCTTTGAAATTTCACGTATGCCACAGTTCCTTGGTAAGATTATCTTCCTTGAAGACTACGATATGGAACTTGCACGTCGCCTCGTTTCAGGTGTTGATATTTGGATGAATACACCAACACGTCCATTGGAAGCCAGTGGTACATCAGGCGAAAAGGCTGAAATGAATGGTGTTGTGAATCTCTCTGTGCTTGACGGCTGGTGGGTAGAAGGCTATCGTGAAGGTGCTGGATGGGCATTGCCAGAAAAGCGTACTTACCAAAATCAAGAGTATCAGGATAAACTTGACGCTGCTACTATCTACAGCTTGTTGGAGAATGAGATTACTCCATTGTTCTTTAACAAGACAAAGGGCAAGACATATTCAGAAGATTGGGTGAAGATTGTAAAGAATTCTATCGCTACTATCGCACCTCATTATACTATGAAGCGCCAGTTGGACGACTATTATACTAAGTTCTACTGCAAGCAGGCAGAGCGTGCTACTAAGTTACATGCAAAGGATAACCGCCTTGCAAAGGAAATAGCGCAATGGAAAGAAACTGTTGCTGAGCGCTGGGATAGTATCAATGTTGTGGAAAGTAACTTTGATTCGTTGTATAATGCTGTTACAGGCGAGGTTACAACTCTTACTTATACTATTGACGAACAAGGTCTTCAAGATGCAGTTGGTTTGGAACTTGTAATGTTACACAGCAATCCTGTTGATGATGTAAATATTCATAAGGTACTTCCATTCAAGCTTGTGAAGAACGAAGGTAATCTTTATACCTTCCAATTAGACTTCGATGCTTCTGATGCTGGTGCTTTCAGATGTGCTGTTCGTATGTATCCTAAGAACAACTTGTTGCCACATCGTCAAGACTTCTCATACGTTAAGTGGCTCAACTAATCGGTTACTGACACATAATATACGCGTAAGGAGGGTGTGTCAAAATTGATACATCCTCTTTTTATTCTTCCTTTACCTTGTCTACCACATAATTCGTTATTTACTGCAGCTATGCTGCTAATTTCATATAAAATGATTTATAGGGCTTTAAATAGCCTATATAAACTTGTATAGAGCATCTGAAGGTGCCTAAAAGTACCTCCATAATGTCTTTTAGTTCCTTGAGATTGGTTTTTCTACACATTTTCCCTATGTTAAAGGCAATAGCAAAGAAGGCAAAGTCCATATTGACCTTGTCTTTTCCAAAATGCCTAAACCTCTTATAGGCTTTATTATATTTTGTTTGTCCAAAAACAGCTTCAGGTTCTATGCACCTTCGTCCTCGATGCTTGATGCCTTCTTCCGAGGTCAGTAGTTCCCGTGCCTTTTGTTTATAGTGCTGTAGTTGATGGTTTACTTCTATAATTCTGTTCCCTCTTGCCTTAAAACATGAGCCTCTCAACGGACAACCATCACAGCGTTCTGCCTGATAACGTACGCTGTAAGTAACGAATCCGTTAGAGGTTAGGGAACGCTTCATACCTATACGCTTCATATGCTGTCCCATAGGGCAGACGTAGAAATCCTGTTCCTTATTATAATAAAGGCTTGCGGGACTGAATGGGTTAGGTGTGTAACGTGGACGCTGCTCTTTATGGAAGTAGTTATACTTCACATAGGCTTCCATATTATGTACGTCCATGAACAGATAGTTCTCCTCGGAGCCATACCCTGAATCGGCTACGACTGTCTTGGCATAACGATGATAGCGTGATTTGAAAGACTCCAAGAAAGAAGAAAGTGTGAGTGTATCGGTACGGTTAGCATAGAGTGCAAAGTCGGTGATAAACTGGTTCTCAGTTGCTATCTGCAGATTATATCCAGGCTTAGTCTGTCCGTTGCGCATAGCATCCTCCTTCATGTGCATAAACGTGGCATCAGGATCGGTCTTGCTGTAGGAGTTTCTCTCTCCCATAACCTCAAGGTGCCAGTCATACTCCTGGAGTTTATTACGTTTCTTCTCTAGCTCTTTAAGCTGTTTTTTCTTGGTTCTAACAGCCTGCTTCTCTTCTTTTGTCTTAGGCTCAGGGACTGATTCCAAAGACTTGTTCAATTCCTCGGATATCTCATTGAGCAGAGCTGCAGTAAACTCGACACCTTCTCTCTTAGCGGCATTGTCCTGCGCTATGACATCATCAACCTGAAGCAAGAGTGTGCGTATTTGTTCCTGCAACTTGGCGCGGTTCTTTTCCACGGTTCTCTTCCAAACGAAGGTATACTTGTTGGCTTTCGATTCTATCTTTGTGCCGTCAATATATTCAACGTCAAGACTTATCAAACCTTTGGCTGCAAGTACTAATACGACTTGTGTAAAGATATTGTTGATTTCCTTTTTCACACGATTACGAAAACGATTGATGGTAATAAAGTCAGGCTGCTCATATCCTGCCAGATAGATGAAATGAATGTCACGCTTGAGAAGCGACTCTATGCGACGGCAGGAATAGATATTATTCATATAGGCGTAAAGAATCACCTTGAGCATCATTTGTGGATGATAAGGCTTGCGACCACTGGGCTTATAAAGCTTGTAGACATTATCCAACATAAGATTATCCACCAAGGCGTCTAAAAGACGAACAGGGTCGTCTTCTGCGATATCCTTATCGATTCTTTGAGGAAAAAGAATCATTTTCTTGTGTATGTAAGAACGAAAGTGTATCTTTGTCATAATGAGATTTTTTTAATGCCTAAAGGTACAAAAACTTTAGGAAATAGCAAAGCCCTGGCTTGAGAAAGTCGGGGCTTTGTGCATAAAAAAGAGGATGTATCAATTTTGACACACCCTCCTTTGTTTGTCAGGTAGATAATGTAAGTAGTCCTCTATAGTTGTTAGCATTTTGCAAGTGAGCAATAAAACATAGAAAAGTATTAATAAGAAAACAACAAACCATTGGTAAGAATATAAGAACTGAAAGCTGAGCACATAGTTATAATCTCTCATTTTCAGCAATATTCCTTATAAATTTCCTTATAAATGATGATTGTATGTAAAAAAAGAAAGACGTAACTTTGCACCCACATTAAAAAGAACAAGAGTTATGAAATTTTCTTTCTTACTATGTACAGCACTCTTTCCACTTTGTGCAATGGCAGAAGTAACCGATTCAACAACCACACAACATCACATATTAAAAGAGGTTGTAGTGAATGGGTTTAAACAAGACAACATTAGTAAAGCTCCAATGTCAATATCTGTGGCAGGGAGTCAGTTTATTAACCACAACGAATTAAATGGCTTACGTGATGTAAGTAGTGTGTTTCCAAATATTTTTATAGCAGATTATGGTGCACGACAAAATACACCTATCTACATTAGAGGTATTGGTTCTAAAACAAATGCCCCTTCTGTTGGACTATATGTTGATGGAATGCCCTATTTTGAACGGTCAGTTGTTGATTTAGATATAGCAGGAATCAACGGAATAGAAATTCTACGCGGACCACAAGGTACACTATATGGACGAAATTCTACAGGCGGACTTATCAATATTTATACCTATTCACCATTAGAATATCAAAACACTATAGCCAAATTGAGTTATGGTTCGCGCAACGATTTACGTTTAGGCTTATCGCATTATCAGAAACTTACACAACGTTTAGGACTTCACGTAGCAGGAAACTATCATAGAAATGATGGATTTTTTCGCAATATAGCAACGGGAGAAAAAGCAGATAATTTGAAAAGTGCCAATGCTGAAATGGGATTAGCATGGCAAGCAGCTCCACTTTGGACAATGCGTTTGAATGTTCTTTTCGATCATTCTACACAAGGTGGTTATCCTTACGGAAAATATAACGCAACCAATAACACGGTAGAAGCTGTAAACTACAATCGTTACAGTAGCTATAGACGAAATGTTCTTTCGGCTGGCTTAAATTGGCTTTATAAAGGAGATAAACTCCACTTCAATTCACAAACATCGTTCCAATACAGTAAAGATAAACAATATATAGACCAGGATTTTACACCAAAAGACCTCTACTTTGTTATAACAGGACTGAAACAAACTCTCGTAAGCCAAGAGCTTACATTACGTTCGGCAAACAATAATAATCGCTATCATTGGATTATAGGTGCTTTCGGCTTCTACCAAAAATTAAATAATAGTGTTGAAACACAGTTCATAACAAAGGACTTTGCTACTCCTAAGTTCTATAATAATCCTACTTGGGGAGGAGCTATTTACCATCAGTCTACTTATGATATAACAAAAACACTACATGCATCAATAGGATTGAGATACGATTATGAACGAGTAGGCGAAAACTATACAGCAAACAAATATAATCTAAGCACAGGACTTGCAAGTAATGTACAAACAGCAACGTATAAAGACCACATGCACTTTAGTCAGATAACACCAAAATTTACACTCAGCCAGCAAATTTCTGCCAACAAAATGGTGTATGCTTCTATAGCACGTGGTTATAAAGCTGGTGGTTATAATGTTACTTCTACTACACAGAAACTTCCAGCTTACGATCCAGAATACAATTGGAATTACGAAATTGGAGCAAAGTTGGCTTTCCTTAATGGAACTCTTCAAACAGAAATGAGTTTATTCTACATAGATTGGAAACATCAACAAGTAACAACTACCGTACCTGGTGTAGGAAATATTATTAATAATGCAGGACATTCTAACAGTAAAGGTTTCGAGCTTTCGGCAACTTATCGTCCTATCACAAGCTTAGAATTGCAAGCAAATTATGGTTATACTTATGCGCAATTCCTATATTATAAGAAAAGTGCAACCGTAGATTTACTGGCAATATGTTACCGATGGTGCCGAAACAAACTATGTCGTTTGTAGCTAATTATACACTTTCTAATGTAGCAGGATTAGATAAACTTATGTTTAATGCTGCACTTACAGGTACTGGAAAAATATATTGGACAGAAGATAACAAGTTAAAACAACCTTTTTATGCGCTTCTCAATCTGAAGATTGCAGCAACAAAGGGACGTTTTACATGGGAAGTTTGGACAAAGAATACAACCAATACACATTATATGAGCTATGCTTTTGTTTCGTCTGCAGCATTTGCTCAACAAGGTAAACCTTTTATGATAGGCACATCTTTGGTGTTTAAACTTAATCCATAGTATCAGATTATCTTTTCTCTATGAACAAAAAACAAACACAGAAGGTAGCTTATCTGTCTACCTTCTTTAGTCTATATATAGCTCAAGCAGTGCCTATGAGTTTTTTTACTACGGCACTGCAAGTTATTATGCGCGAACAAGCAGTGTCGCTATCCGTTATTGGATTGCTACAAATAATAAAACTGCCATGGATATTAAAAGTGTTTTGGTCGCCAGCAATAGACCGTTATTGTAATACAGTGCGCGACTATAAACGAGCTATTATTGGTGCAGAAATTACTTATGCACTACTTATTTTTATAACAAGCCTCTTCGATTTACATACAATTCTGCCCTCTTATTTCCATATTCTAATAGCAATAATACTTTTGGCTTTGGCAGCTTCAGCCACACAAGATATTGCAACTGATGCTTTAGCTATACGCACATCAACAACCAAACAACGCGGATTACTTAACAGTATGCAATCGATGGGTAGTTTTGGCGGAAGTCTTTTAGGAAGTGGTGTATTACTTATGGTGCTCCATTCGTATGGTTGGAATAGTGTAACACAATGTCTCAGTATTTTTGTTCTTATAGCACTTGTTCCACTATTGCTACACAAGAAACTTAGTTTCCAGCAAGAAACACAAACAAAACAGCGTGCTACGTGGAAAGACTTTGTACTATTTTTCACGCAAAAGGGAATAGCACGACAAATAGTTTTCTTAGTTCTCTACTATACAGGTATCATTGGCATTATGTCTATACTTAAACCTTTTATGGTAGATTTGGGTTACTCTATGAAAGAAATAGGTTTCCTATGTGGCATTATTGGCATTGGTGCAGCCTTCGTTATGGCATATCCAGCAGGAATTTTGGTGCGTCGTTATGGCTATCAGCGTATGCGGTCTGTATTTGCATTCATAATGTTCCTGGCAACACTCATTTTTGTATTCCTATCTATAAACCAAAATTTCACAACAACTCTAACCTTAACCATAGCTATTGTTGTGTTATGGGGCAGTTATGGTATGGGAACTGTTGTGGTTTACACTTCATCTATGAAACATGTACGAGTGGGAAGAGAAGGTACCGATTTTACAGTTCAAACCGTTATAACTCACTTGATGGGAATTATAATAGCAGTTATAGGCGGTGTCATTGCACATTATGTGGGCTATGCTGGAATGTTTGCTACGCAAAGCGCCATTGCATTGGTATCTTTCTTCTACACTTTACAAATGAATAAAACAGTGAAATAATAATGAACGAAGCTCTTTTTAAGAAATATAATGTACCTGTTCCTCGTTATACAAGCTATCCGACGGCAAACGAGTTTGAAACTTTCGATGCACAACGTTATCTGAAAGCTGTAGAAGCATCGAACAATGCAATTGCCGACAATATTTCCTTTTATATACATGTGCCTTTCTGCAGACATCTTTGCCACTATTGCGGCTGTAACTCTGTTGCGATGGCGAAACCTTCACGGGTGGAAGAATATTTCAACACACTACACAAAGAGATTGATTTACTGCTGCCTCATTTGCGCAAAAATCGTAAGATAAGTCAGATACATTATGGAGGAGGAAGTCCATCGTCAATGCCTTTACACTTTATTCGTTCGCTCAACGAACACTTATTGGAGACTTTCGACACCATTGAACAACCAGAGATTGCTATTGAATGCCACCCTGGATATCTCGACACAACCGATTGGCAATACTTGCTCGACAGTGGATTTAATCGTTTCAGCTTAGGCATTCAAGATTTTAATGCGAATGTTTTGAACACCGTAAATCGCCGACCATCTATTTTGCCTGTTGAAGATATTATGAATATATTGCGTAAGGGTGGTGCAAAGGTGAACTTCGATTTTATTTATGGCTTGCCCGGACAAACTGTAGCAGAGTTTGTTTCTACTATAGAAGCTGCCATAAAACTACGTCCTAACCGCTTAGTTACCTTTAGTTATGCACACCTGCCAAGTATTTTTAAACGACAAATGATATTGGAGAAAGCTGGCTTGCCCCCACAAACCGAAAAACTAAAAATGTTTGAAGAGGCTTCTAAACTTCTTCAGGCGGAGGGCTATTGTGCTATTGGTATGGACCACTTTGTGTTGCCCGACGATGATTTGAATGTGGCTTTACAGCACCAAACTTTGCATAGAAACTTTCAAGGCTATTGTCCACGTCGCATTACAGCACAAGTTTATGCCTTTGGCGTGTCGGGCATCAGTCAGTTAGACGAGGCGTATGCACAAAACACGAAAGATATTTCTGCCTACATTTCGCAAGTAAATGCAAACCAATTGCCCATTGCAAAAGGTTACGCTTTGGCTTCGTGGCAGCGCATAACACGCGAAGTAATAGAATGTATTATGTGCAACAACTCTGTGAATTGGAACGATATGGCTAAAAGGTTGCATTGTTCGGTTGATGATATTAAGCAAGCTGTACACTACGATGAGACGCAACTGAAAGAACTTCAGACTGATGGTTTGATTACATTCGATACAAATTCGGTGAAACTAACTAACGATGGTATGACCTTTGTGCGTAATGTTGCTGCTACTTTCGACCCCATGATGCGCAACAATCATAAACTATTCTCAAAACCAGTATAAACTCTTTATTCTTTGCACAATGCAAAACGAAACACAACATATTATAGACACCATTGTTATAGGTGCCGGACTTACAGGACTAACTACTGCACACACGTTGCGAAAGCACGGCAAAGAGGTGGTTGTGTTAGAGAAACAAATAGGATTGGCGGACAAATTCAAACTCATCGACAAGATGGTTTCACGTTCGAAAGCGGACCAAACACGGGTGTTGTAAGCTATCCTGAAGTGGCTGAACTATTTAAAGAATTGGAAAAAGAAGGCTGCACACTCGAGGATGCACATAACGAAGCTAAGCAACGGTGGATATGGAAAGGTAAAAAGTTTTATGCCTTACCATCTAACTTGATTACTGCGATACGCACGCCGCTATTCAGTTGGACAGATAAGTTTGGAATATTGCTCGAACCTTTCCGTGCAAAGGGTACCAATCCAAACGAAGATGTGGCATCAATGGTTGTTCGACGACTGGGTAAAAGCTATTTAAACTATGCTGTAGACCCATTTATTTCGGGTGTATATGCTGGCGATCCGCACTCGCTCGTTACACGATATGCACTGCCAAAGCTCTACAACTTGGAACAGAACTATGGAAGTTTTATTCGTGGAGGCATAGCCAAAGGAAGGGAAAGGAAGACCGAACGCGACCGATTAGCTACTAAAAAGGTGTTCTCGGCGGTAGGCGGATTGCAACATCTGGTGGACGCTCTGGCACAATCGGTAGGATTTCAGAATATAGTTTTACAAGCCAACAATGTTGTTGTTACACCGCTGGAAGGGATATGGCAGGTGAACTATACCAATACAAGTGGCGAAAAAATAAGTTTGCATAGTAGGCACGTGGTTACAACTGTGGGGGCTTACGAGCTAAAAACTATGTTGCCCTTTGTTGATAACGCCGACATTATGCCTATCTCTGCCCTACACTACGCACCCATTGTGCAAGTTAGCGTGGGATTAACCAATGCACAAGGTGTTGAAAATAAAGCCTTCGGCGGACTTATTCCTACTTGCGAGCAGCAACAATTGTTGGGCATTCTTTTCCCATCGGCTTGCTTTTCGCATCGTTGTCCTACACAGGGCGCACTCTTTTCGTTCTTCCTCGGTGGGGTGAAACACGCTGAAATGCTTACGAAGAACGATAACGAATTGTGCGAAATAGTAACCAAAGCATTGCCTACTATGCTTCGGTTTCCACACGATATACACCCTGAGATGATACGAATATTCCGACACGAGCGTGCCATTCCACAGTATGAACTATCGAGTGGCGAGCGTTTTGCAGCCATTACACGCATTGAACAGAACTATAAGGGCTTAATAATAGGTGGTAATCTGCGCAACGGCATTGGTATGGCAGACCGTATTAGGCAAGCTGTTAATATAGCTATGCAACTTGTAAGGGCAGATGCTAAATAGGGTGAGTTTATATTGTTAAAAACAAAAGTAGCCGTTAGAAGCTCGGCTTATTTTGTTTTATTGCTAAGCATACCTATATATTTCATAACCAAAATGCAGCAAACCACCTTTTAGCAAGAATACGAAAGTTACCAAAGGTTAATGGTATAAAGATAAAACAATATGGGTGCGATGTAACGCCCAATTAAGACGAAACAACAAAACAACAGGCATCTAATTAGTTAGATGTCTGCTGTTTTTTGCTCTACACAATGGAATTGCTCCGTTATTTCTATGGCGTAGTGTTTGTTCATCAACAATTGCACATTCGTAGATCCATAGATGTACATTCGTAGATCCATAGATGCACATTCGTAGATCCATAGATGTACATTCGTTTCAGTATAGTGTATATACACTGGTAAAACCATTTATCTAACGATAAATAGAGCGTAAGCCATAGTGTTGTTGGCAGCAAACCATAGTGCTGCCAACAGAAGGCAATAGTGGTACAGAGCGGAGAGCGGATATTTACTTTTTATTGCCTTTTGCGTCGAAGTGGTAATTGAAGGTTAATGAAACGTAGTGGTGCAGAAATTCGTTCCACTTTTCGGTACGATTTGTTGAGTTTACGTTAAGTTCATAATAGCGGTTTTGGTTCAGAATATCGTCGAAACTTAATCCAATCCAGTTCTTACTCTTCTTCCAAACATAACGAATGTAGCCCTCCCATATTATGCGGTGGCGGTTCAGAGTCTGCGATAAATAGCCTGTTGTGGCTTTGTCTTGTATTTCGTTGTTTATCTCCCAGCCTTTCCACTTCAGTGTTGCGCGCAAACCGTAGACATATTCAATAGGTGTGTTGTTGTATTGGCTCGCCAGCGAGTATCTGTTTCGTTGCAAATTAATTTCTCCGAAGATGCCAGCTTTCAGCCAATCGCTTTCGTACGACAGTTCGGGATTTGATACGAAAGTAAACATTTTCAGTTGGTTTTGCTCTTGTGCAGCGTGTCCGTTGAAATCGGCAAGATAGCCATACGCTTTCTTAAAATGCGCTTCTGCCTTGTTGGAGAAGTGTATGTAGTCGCCAAAACTTCGGTCGTAGGTTACTTCAGCGAACCAATCGTTGCCGCTTCGCACGTTTTCGCTGTGGCTACGGTACACGCCTGTTTGTGGGTCGAAGTTATATACTGTAGCAATAGGATTGATAATGTGTGTGTATCCCACTTTAAAGAGGAACATAGCTTGCTGTTTTGTTGCTGTGGCAGTATAGTTTAACGAGGTTGTATGCTGATGACTGCGATGCAATAGAGGGTTTCCTTCTACTATCCAGAATGGGTCGGTGTCGTCGCGATAGCCCAATGTAGCCAGCAGGTCGGGCAGCTTTGTTGTGTAGTTGAATGCAATATCGAAGCGATTATTCTTGTTCAACTTCCATTTAACAGCCATTCCCGGCATAAAGATATTACTGTTGCGGTGTGCCACAGTGTCTAATCTACCACGCTGATAGTTCAGTTGTTCCCAATCGAAATTATAGTCTACAGTAGGAATAAACTGCCAATTGCCCACCTTGTAAGTTATACCAAGCGTACTTGTGGCATTGGTTTCTAAGTGTTTACTTCGATAGCTGTTGGCTACATCGAGCACACTCTCAGGGTCGCTTTCTATTTTCGAAGCAATAGGCGAACTGTAAAAGCTCTGCCGAATGTTATTGTTACTAGCCTTAAATTGCTCTGCTGCGGTTAGCATAAGAGCATCGTTTATGTGTATTCCAATGCAGCCTTTCCGCTTACCTCTATGTTATGATAGGGTGCGCGGCTGTATTGATAGAGTGGCGAAGATGTTCCTTTGTTTATATACTCCAGCTCGCGGTGAGCATCAAAACGATTATTGCCGTTCTGGTATTCCATTTCGGCATTGATTTCCAACTGTGCTTTCTTGGCAATGAAGTGTTTCCAGATACCTTCGAGTTTAATTCCTCCACCTTCGTTTATTTGTTGCTGGTAAGAACGTTCTCGGTTTATAATATGCCGATAGACTGCATCGCCGTGCCCTGCGCTTAGTGCTAAGTCTAAAGGAAAGTCTCCGTAAGGTTTCGTATCGGTGTCGAAGCGTGCGCTACCTGTCTCTGTATTGTTTCGTTGCAATGTGTAATTGAAGATTAAGTGTGCTGCAGCGATGTTATTTCTATCTACAAACGACAGCAATTCGGCACGCACTTCGGGTGCTATTTCGTGGTTATAGTGTTTCCTTCGGTTTAGGCTCCACGTTGTTACATTGTTTGGCGAGAAGTATTGTGCGGCTTCGTAGTCGGTTCCCCAACCATCTTTGTGATTGAAGTTAGAAGAAAGTGCAACAAAGTGATATTCGTTGGCTATTGCTTTCCAATTGTGCTGATAGCCTAAGGCTGCATTCTGTGCCTTGCCGAAATAGTCGAAGTCGCCACTTTCCCACCAGCTTGTACCTACTTTCTGATATCGGTTTACATTGTTAGCATCGAATTGGAACATAATAGGATTTTTATCGCTGAGCTTTGAAGAACTTATGGAGGCTTGGTAGTTCTTGGGCGATTGTAGCTTTGCCTTTATATCGCCATACCATTTATCCATAAATCCCGCCTTTATTTTAATGTCCAACACTTGGTCTTCCTTGCCGTCGTCTTTGCCCGAATGTTTGGCAAAGTCGCTCGCTTTGTTGTAGCTTTTAATGTTCTGAACAGCCTCTGCAGGCAAGTCGGCAACGATTCCGCTTCCTCCGAATATATCGTGTCCGTTCATTTGGAGGCGCAAAGGTTTGTCGTTCCAGTAGAGTTTGCCGTCCTTTTTCGTTACGCCCGGCAGCTTTTCTATAAGCTCTTTCAGTCGTGCACCTTCGGTTAGCTTGAATGCAGCGGGGTTAAACACAATTGTGTCGCCTTGTATGGTGAAACGTTTAGCCTTTGCCGACACCATCACTTCATCGAGTACAACGTCTGACGGTTGCAGTCTGAACTCCCCTAACTTTATGGTATCGGCAGTCGAACCGCTTCCACAGTAACCTCTCTTCTTGGTATCGTGGTAGCCTAAGAGACTCACCGTAACCGTTAGTCTCCCTTCGGAGGAGCACTGATTGCTGAAATTGCCCAACGAGTCGGTAGTGGTAGTGATGGTATGAATGGATCCACCCATCTTGCACTCCATCCGTACAGACGCCATTGCCAACGGTTCGCCCGTCTTGTCGTCTACAGCTTTACCCGTAACAATATCTGCACTTACCATCATTGGTATGCTCACCAATAGGGCAAGTATAAGGCTAAATAAACATTTCTTTTGTTTCATAGATCCACGAATTTATTGTTTAGAATAGGTTTAATAGTTGAAATATGTTGCAAATATAATACTTTTTTGAGAGATTAAGAACTTACCCCCCCCCTAAATATTAACCTTTTTTTATCATCTCTCTCTGTTGTTTGAAAAAAACGATTGAGTCGATGTAGATTTTTAAAAAGTACTATTCTGTATTTTTGATAGCAGTATGGAAATCTCGTTAAAAGCTATCTTTTGTTTGCTTGTATTTTTAATATAAAGATGTAATAAGTAGCATTTTTCAGCGTTATAATATCGATGGAGAAGTTTAAAATATTTGCATACATGATGCTATTGGCTGTTGCTGGAATGTTAACAGCTTGCAACGACGACGATACATTTACAACGTCGGTAAATAATCGGCTGGCATTTTCAGCAGATACGGTACGTCTTGATACCACATTTTCGAAGATTCCAACCCCTACAAAGACCTTTTGGGTCTACAATAAGTCAGGAGATGGCATTCGTCTTTCCAATGTTCGGTTGGCACAAGGCAATCAAACAGGTTTCCGTGTAAATGTAGATGGTATCTACTTGGGGCAGACAAATGGTTATCAGGTAAACGGACTTGAAGTGCGAAATAAGGATAGCATTCGTGTATTCGTAGAACTTACGACGCCTAAGAATGGTAAAAACGACCCGCAACTGGTGGAGGACGACCTTGTGTTTACGCTCGAAAGTTCGGTGCAACAGAAGGTAAACCTAAGAGCTTATAGCTGGGATGCCGAACTATTGCAGAATATTGAAGTGAAGCATGATACAATAATACAAAGCACAAAGCCCATTGTGGTGCAGGGAGGTATCAAGGTTAATGAAGGCGCAACGCTTACAATAGGCGCTGGAACAACCCTTTACTTTGCAAATAAAGCAGGCATTGACGTGCATGGACAGCTGAAAATAGCAGGTACAAAAGACAAAATAGTTACGCTAAGAGGCGATCGTCTCGATTATATGTTCGACTATTTGCCTTACGATCGCGTTAGCGGACAGTGGCAAGGCATACATTTCAACACATCAAGTTACGACAATGAAATAGAGTTTGCAGATATCCATTCTACTTATAATGGTATTGTATGCGACTCATCAAGTGTCGATCGTACTACACTTTCGCTTCGTCGAAGCACGATTCATAACTGTCAAGGATATGGTTTGCTGGCTACCAACTGCAAATAGATATCAGCAATAGTCAGATAACAAATACATTGAAAGACTGTGCAGCTTTCTTTGGCGGTATTATAACACTGAGTCATTGCACCCTTGCGCAGTTTTATCCATTCGATGGAAATCGTGGCGCAGCCCTAAGGTTTGGAAATAGCAGCGATGGAAAGCAGTATACGCTCCATCAATTCCATGTTTTCAACACCTTGATAACGGGTTATGCCGCTGACGTAATCATGGGAGCATTTACCGATGAAACCGCTTATAACTTCAAATTTGACCATAGTATCTTGCGCACAATAAAGCCAACGGAAATCGATGCAACCAAATACATCGACGTAGTGTGGGAAGAAGCCACCGACACTGTGCAGTCGGGAGAGAAGCATTTCCGCAAGATCGATGGTGATAAGCAGGCATACGATTTCCATCTTTCAGAAAAATCGAAGGCTCGTGATATAGGAATTACGCTCCCCAATGGGCTTAGTACTACCGATCATGATGGATTTACACGAGATGCAACACCCGATGTTGGGTGCTATGAGTACAGACCCGAATAAGCGAAAGAACATAAAATAACGTATGAAGCAAATCGATATCAACATACAAATAAGTGTTTGCCAACCAGAAGAATTGTCGGCTGACGAGCAAGCGCTTATAAAATCGGCCATCGAAGCCACGAAAAATAGTTATTCGCCATACAGCCATTTCTGTGTAGGAGCAGCCTTATTGTTAGAAAATGGCGAAGTTGTGATAGGGGCAAATCAAGAAAATGCGGCCTATCCGTCAGGACTTTGTGCCGAACGTTCAGCCATTTTTGCAGCGCAAAGTACACGCCCCGATCAACCCATAAAGGCATTAGCCATTGCTGCACGCAATGGAGGAGGACTGATGAAACTACCTATTGTGCCTTGCGGATCGTGCCGACAGGTGGTGTTAGAGGTAGAAGACCGATACAAAAAGCCTGTTCGTATCTTGCTTTATGGTACAGAAGGAGTTTATGTAATCAATACGATTAAAGACCTACTGCCCCTGCAGTTTGTTAGCGAATCGATGAAATAACCCCATAATGCCCTAAATCTGGCATTGCCAATTGGGGCATTTTTCAATACCCTTATATTATACAAAGGCTGCAAAATCAGACTTTAGACTATTTTGTTGCCTTTCTTTTAAAATCCACAATCTATTATTTTGTTTTATGGAAAAGTTACCCAACGACCCTGCAATCCTCGTTAGTGCAGTGAATATGCTGTTGCGCGATGGAGAATTTGATACATTATCATCGCTCTGCAATAGTTTCAATGAAAATATAGAAGACCTGAAAAAGCGGCTACACGCAGCTGGTTTTGTTTATAGCGAAACGCAAAAGCAAATCAGGCCCATCGGTTTTGATGAATAAAAAGTAGGTGCTGAGGTTTTTCTTGTCGTGTAGCCTACATCGTTAAAATAGCTCTATACGTATGACAGGTAATACATATTTTGTCCCCATATAATAGATCTAATAGGTATATAAAACCGCTTAGATTTGTCAAGAAAACGGCAAGTAAAAAACGATACTTGCGGTTTTATGTTGCAAAAGAGCCTGTTTTGCGTTGCAATATAGGCACTTTTATCGTGTAAAACAGGCTCTTTTGCAATGCAAAACAATGGGTATTGCAATTCGTTGATAACCAATTTGTTGCACCGTTTGGTAGGTTTGGCGAAATCTTTACATTTATATTGTCCTCTGTTCTTCTATATTTTAAACACTTAATAACCTATAATGCGATTTTTGTTTAAACCATAAGATAAGATTGTTGTAAATGGCAGGCATTGGGATAACCTTACGAGCGTATTCTTACAAGGCATATAGCATAAGTTAATCGTACTTTAAATATTTTTCAATTTTTAGTTTTGTAATTGTGAAAAATATAGTAATTTTACGCCCGAAATTTTAAACCTGTGATATAATCCTAAACGAAAATGGAACAAAACCAACAGAACAACACGACTAAAAAGTCGAAGCAGATATTGCCAAAAGGTATAGTATGTCTGCTAATTATTTTTGCTTTATTCGGCGGTATCGGCTGGGTAATGGGAGTAGCACCTATGCTTAACACCATTATGCATACGGCACACGATTTGTTATTAAACACTTGTTTCTACCTAATGGCTATCTGTGTGCTAACAGGAGCATTAGGAAAGCTCCTTGTAGAGTTTGGTGTTGTAGACCTAATCGAGAAGGTTTTGCGTCCACTTATGCGTCCGTTGTTCAACCTTCCTGGTGTTGCTTCGCTGGGAGCTATACTTACTTTCCTCTCAGACAACCCTGCTATCATTACGTTAGCGCAGGATAAGCACTTCAGTGGCTACTTCAAGAAGTTCCAATACATATCACTTACCAACTTCGGAACAGCCTTCGGTATGGGCCTTATCGTAATTGTGTTCATGCTTGGACAAGGCTATTTCGCTGAACCATTGATTGGTTTTATAGGCGCTTGCTTTGGTTGTGTTGTATCAACACGTTGCATGCAGTACTTCGTATTGAGGTCTTATCCACAGTATCGTATTGAAAATGCACTCGATTCAGAGAAGTTTGAAAATCAAGTAGAACGCCCGCAGCACGAAGAAGAGAAGTCTGTCTTCTTGCGTACACTTAACTCTTTGCTTGACGGAGGAAAGTCGGGAGTAGATGTAGGTATGGCTATCATTCCTGGTGTGCTTATCATTTCTACTCTTGTAATGATACTTACGTTCGGTCCAAGCAAGACTGGCGAGTTCACAGGAGCTGCTTATGAAGGTATTGCGGTATTGCCAAAGGCCGCCAATTACCTCGGTTGGCTGTTGGAACCATTATTCGGTTTCTCTGATCCACACCAGATAGCATTCCCTATTACAGCGCTGGGTGCAGTAGGAGCAGCCCTAAGTCTTGTTCCAAACTTCCTATCTCAAGGTTGGATAGATGGTAATGCAATCGCTGTATTTACAGGTATTGGTATGTGCTGGAGCGGTTTCTTAAGCACCCATACAGCGATGCTTGATACAATCGGATACCGCGAACTTACCTCAAAGGCCATACTTTCTCATACAATTGGAGGTCTGGTTGCAGCATTAGTAGCACACTGGGGTTATTTGCTCTATACTGTTGTTATCTAAAATAGTAGCACTGAATATCCAAAAAAGTGAGTAGAATGCTGAGATTGTTTTGTGCTTTCTAAGTTTTTTCTTACCTTTGCATCAAGTAAAAATAGGTATTTAAGGAATAAAAATCATTATGGCAAAAAAAGCACTTCTGATGATTCTCGATGGTTGGGGTCTCGGAAAACATGGTAGAGGAGATGTTATTTACAATACACCAACACCTTATTTGGACTATCTAAATGCAGTTTCTTCTCACTCACAGTTAGAAGCTTCGGGTGAAAACGTAGGTCTGCCAGATGGACAAATGGGTAACTCGGAGGTAGGGCACCTTAATATTGGTGCAGGACGAATAGTATATCAAGACTTAGTAAAGATAAATAAAGCGTGCCAAAGCGGTGATATTTTGAAGAATCAAGAAATCATTAACGCTTACAGTTATGCACAAAAGACTGGTAAAGCTCCATTTGATGGGTTTAACGTCTAACGGTGGCGTACACTCATCATTGGAACATCTTCATAAACTAATCGAAATTGGTAAGGAATACGGTCTGAAGGACGTTTACGTACATTGCTTTATGGACGGCCGCGATACCGATCCGAAGAGCGGTGCAGGCTTTGTTGCAGACATACAGAAGGTATGTGATGCCAACGGAGCGCATATAGCATCTGTTGTTGGACGCTTTTATGCAATGGATCGCGATAAGCGTTGGGAGCGTGTAAAAGAAGCTTACGACCTAATTGTTGACGCAAAAGGAAAGCAAGCTACCGATATGGTGAAAGCAGTAGAAGAAAGTTATGCAGAAGGAGTAACCGATGAGTTCATCAAACCAATTACAAATGCAAACGTAAACGGAACTATTGTTGAAGGCGATGTTGTTATTTTCTTCAACTATCGTAACGACCGCGCAAAGGAACTTACTTATGTTCTTATACAAGAAGACTTGTCTGAGCAGGGTATGCACACCATAAAGGATTTGCAATACTATTGTATGACCCCATACGATGCAAGTTTTGAAGGTGTTCACATACTATTCCCAAAAGAGAATGTTACCATGACACTTGGTGAATACCTAAGTGTGAAAGGCAAAGCAGTTACATACAGCTGAAACAGAAAAGTATGCGCACGTTACATTCTTCTTTAATGGTGGTAGAGAAGAACCTTATGAAGGCGAAGATCGTATCTTGGTGGCATCGCCAAAGGTGGCTACTTACGACCTAAAGCCAGAGATGAGTGCTTATGTTGTAAAGGATAAACTGGTTGAAGCCATCAATACAGGGAAGTACGACTTCATTGTTGTGAACTTTGCTAACGGTGATATGGTTGGTCATACAGGCGTTATGAATGCGATTGCAAAGGCTGTTCATGCTGTAGACAATTGTGTTAAGGACGTTATCGAAGCTGCAAAGGCAAACGATTATGAGGCTATCATCATCGCAGATCATGGTAATGCAGATAATGCACTAAACGAAGATGGATCGCCAAATACGGCACACTCATTGAATCCAGTACCATTTATCTACGTTACTGATAATAATTCTGCACGTGTAAAGCCTGGACGTTTGGCTGATGTTGCGCCTTCTATTCTTCATATTATGGGCTTAGAACAGCCTGAAGAGATGACAGGCGAATGCTTGATAGAAGATAAATAAAGATAAAAACAATGGTTTAGCCCTATCAAACTTATGCTTGATAGGGCTGAATTGTATCTAAGAATATGTTTATGGTAGATATTGAAGCTTCTTGGAAACAGCATTTGGAGGATGAGTTTGTAAAGCCTTACTTTGCTCAACTCACCGAAAGTGTACGCAATGAATATAAGAATGGCTTGTGCTTTCCGCCAGCTAAACTGGTTTTCAATGCTTTTAATCTTTGTCCGTTCGATAAGGTGAAGGTGGTTATTCTTGGTCAAGATCCTTATCATGAACAGGGACAAGCAATGGGTTTGAGCTTTTCAGTGCCTGAAGGAATAATGCTTCCGCCATCTCTCCAAACATTTATAAAGAGATACAAAGCGACCTTGGAAAACCTATACCTACATCGGGCGACTTGACACGTTGGGCAAAACAAGGAGTGTTGTTACTCAATGCAACATTAACGGTGCGTGCTCATGCAGCCAATAGTCATCAAGCATTGGGTTGGCAGAACTTTACCGATGCTGCGATAGCAGCATTAAGTAATCATCGTGAGCATGTTGTGTTTATGCTTTGGGGTGGTTTTGCCCGTTCAAAAAAGCGCTTGATAGATACCAATCGCCATTTTATTATAGAGTCAGTGCATCCTTCTCCGCTGTCAGCAAATAGAGGAGGCTGGTTCGGTCAGCACCAATTCTCACGTTGCAATGCTTATTTAAAGCAACAAGGATTGGACGAAATAGATTGGTAAATCCATATTTGGAAAAAAGAAAAAGGAAAGAAATGAGCGATAAGAAGATGATACCTATCTTGCAGGTTGGCGATATTTTGGTTTCACCAGACATTATAACGGAGAAGTTTTGTTGCGATCTGGATGCTTGTAAAGGTATCTGTTGTGTGGAAGGAGATGCTGGTGCGCCAGTTTCTATGGAGGAAATTGCAGCCATAGAAGATGTTGTTGATACTGTTTGGAGCGATCTTAGCGCTTCTGCTCAAGCTGTAATCGATAAGCAAGGTGTTGCTTATAACGATAGAGAAGGAGAGTTAGTAACCAGCATTGTGCATGGAAAAGACTGCGTTTTTACCTTTTATGATAAAGAATGTTGCCTATGTGCGCTGGAACGTTCGTATCGTGAAGGGAAGACAAACTTTGTAAAACCTATTTCGTGCGCCCTTTATCCAATTCGCGTAAAAGAGTTTGGTAATAATCTTGTAGGTCTGAATTATCATCGTTGGGACATTTGCAAAGATGCCGTGAAGAAGGGTAGGGAGCTCGATTTGCCTATTTATAAATTTTTAAAAGGTCCGCTTATTCGTCGTTTTGGCGAAGAATGGTATGCTGAATTAGAGGCAGTTGCCGAACAGTTGTTAAAAGACTAACGCTTGAAATTGCTTCTCGCTTTTTAAGAAAGTAGTTTTTAAAGAAGAAAACGCAATTACATTTTGTGTAGAATGTAAATGTGTTGTCTTTATTTTATAGCTATCTCTTTTTAAAGGTGGTAGTTGTTCTTTTTATGTGCTGTTATCGCAGTTGTTATGTAGAACACCTTTTCTCGGATAATAGTAAAATAGTTGAAAAGACTTTTTTCTTATTTCTTACCTGAGTTCGGTATAAGAAATTCTTCAAAAAAGTTGTAGGAGTGGAATATTTTTCGTATCTTTATAGTTGATAATCAGAGTATTAACGAAAAAAATCCACTCCTATGAATAGTACAAATTTAATAGAAATATTCTGTATTCTTGATGAATTCTGCAAGTTTTTTGCTCCTCAACTCAAAAAACGTCTGTTAGACGAGTCTAGTAAGCATCGCCGAAACCGTCCGTGTGTAATGAGCGATAGTGAAATAATGACTATCCTCATCATGTATCATCAGTCTCATTACATAGATCTTAAAACGTTCTATCTTCATGAGATTTGTGAACATCATCGTTCCGAATTTCCCCATACACTATCCTATAACCGATTTGTCGAGCGTCAGCAAAAAGGTAAATATGCTCTTGTTGATATTTCTACAGACATGTGCCCTAGGCAAATGCACAGGCATTTCAATTATAGACTCTACTCTCTGCGCAGTTGCCACATCAAGCGTATGTACAAGCATAAGACTATGAAAGGCTGGGCTGCCAAGGGCAAGTGTACTATGGGTTGGTTCTATGGATTCAAGCTACATCTTATCATCAATGACAAAGGAGAGATTATACAGTGGATGCTCACACCTGGCAACACTGATGACAGATACCCATTGAAGGACAAACACTTCACAGAAAAGCTCTTTGGCAAGCTGTATGCGGACAAAGGGTACATTTCACAAAGTCTATTTGAGGAGCTATTTATTGATGATATACATCTGATAACAAAGCTACGAAGGAATATGAAAAATTCTATGATGCTATTGCAGGATAGAATTAGACTACGAAAAAGGGCTACTATAGAAACGGTCAATGACGAACTCAAGAATGTATGCCACATAGAGCATACAAGACACAGAAGCATTGACAACTTTGTAGCCAATCTTATTGCAGCAATTATTGCTTATAATCTTATGCCAAAAAAGCCAACTATGAATATTGAAATCATTGACAAAAGCAGGCTAATTGCATAAAGCTTATACCGAACTCAGGTTATTTCTTAGTTTCCTTTATTTCTGCATTTAAGTATTCACGACTAACTGCAAGTTGGACAGTTGGGCGGGTTGTAAAGCTTTGGGGGCTCTTTTCTTTTACTTCATAACCTAAGATAAGCTCGCCGGTACCATTCTTCTTTAGTGATATGTTGATAATTTCTGGTGATTTGTTGCTTTCTGATAAGACTTTTGCAACGACGAAATCTTTGCTAAAATCAATCTTTGTAGGTTCACCATCTTTGCCCATAAAGGCACTTTCACCAAAGTAATGGTTAAATTCTTCTTGTGTTGTTAGCTTCAGTAGTTGGTCGCCTTCTGGCGCATCATTCTTATAAAAATAATTTTGGAGTACTGTGAATTGTATGATATCCTTTTCTGTTGAGCATGAACTTGCCATTATTGTAAGGCATGAAATGACGATAAATATAATTTTCTTCATATCGCTTGATATTTACTAAGTCTAATTTTAAAGCAAAGATACGACTTTTTTTTCGTACAATTGTATTTGTCTTGTTAAATAGGAATAATTTAAATGCAGCTTGTTAAGACGATGGAAGAGGATAGAGAAAAATGGAATGACGCTCAAAGCCAATTTTAAAAGTAGTATTAGAATCTACTTAGTCGGAGTAAAATCAACATGAAATGAATGTAAGAAAATCTCTCAATGGTGCATTGGAAATACAGAAAATGTAATCTTTAGAATTGAAGAAGCTTATTAAGAAAAAACTTCTCGTAGGATATCGAAGCTTTGTAGCTCAGGCATATTAGGGATGTGGAGACGATAATAATGTAAGGCAAGCTCCGTAATTCGATTACGTTCGTTGTGCGAGAGTTTGAAAAGTTTCATTGTTTCAAAGTTCATTCGCATTAGTGTATACATATGTTCAGCATCTTTTGCGTTTAAAAAGTCAGAATGAAGAGGTGTTGATATAGTAAAACAACCATTGCGAAGGTCGAAGAAACACCCCTCCGTGAATTCTTCAAGGAAGGGTTGAAAGCCAAGAAATCTACTCAAGCGCATCATAAAAACAAGATGGAAGTTTGCAAAATCAACACAAGCGCTGTCATACCATTCCAAGCTTGTACTTATATAATTAAATAATGTAGAGTTCTCTTGCTCATCGCGTGTCGTATAAAATAAGAATTCTGCAAGGAAAAGCAGTACGCTCGACTTTATAGGTTCAAAAGGAATAGACGAATAAGGTTGCGCTATTCTCACATCTTTAATATGCTGCAAGCTACTTTTTTGCCTGAAATCATATTCAAACTCAAGCAACGTCATGGGTTGGAAATATTGTTTCTTAATTTTTCCTTTCGATGTTTTAGGAATGCGTACAACAAAAGAAACACGTCCCGATAGTTCTGTTAGAACATCAATAATTAATGATGATTCGCCAAAACGAATGCTACGCAGTACTATTCCTCTTGTTTTCGTTACCATAAACCTATTTCTTAATACAAAGATACAAAAAACGCAATAGAAAGAAAAATATATTCAAGAAAATTTGGACGATTAAAATAAAACTGCTACCTTTGCACCCGCAAAACAAAAGATGGTCTCTTCGTCTATCGGTTAGGACACAAGATTTTCATTCTTGTAAGAGGGGTTCGATTCCCCTAGAGACTACCAAATAAAAATAAGAAGTAAAGATGGCAAATCACAAATCATCACTTAAAAGAATCCGCCAAGACAAGGTGAAGACTTTGCACAATAGATATTACGCTAAGACAATGCGTAACGCTGTTCGCAAGTTCCGTAACATCTCTGATAAGGAAGAGGCTGTTAAGTTGTATCCAACCCTACAGAAGATGCTTGATAAACTTGCTAAAACAAATATTATTCATAAGAATAAGGCTGCAAACTTGAAATCTGGTCTTTGCCAGCATATTGCTGCGCTCGGATAAGACATTGTAAAGTCATAGCAAATAAAGAATAATGAAAGGTTACAATCTGCTAAAGATTGTAACCTTTTGCGTTTTATAAGCTTATGGTATCTAAGAAACAATTATTTATTTCTTCGTTTCTAATACTATACAAATACCCCTAATTAAACTTTTTTTCGTATAAAACGTTACTTTAAATAAGGTATTTTTTGTATCTTTGCAAGTAGATAGCCTTTAGGCTATATAATATCCCAAATAGCGTTAATACGCTTTTAGGCTATCAAAAAAAGAATAAGCAGATTCAAAAAATAAAATGGCAGATAACTTAGGAAACGAGAACAACTACTCGGCCAGTAATATTCAAGTTCTTGAAGGACTTGAAGCAGTGCGTAAGCGCCCTGCAATGTATATTGGCGATATAAGTGAAAAAGGACTTCATCATCTCATCAATGAGACTGTAGATAACTCTATTGATGAAGCTATGGCTGGCTATTGTAGCCATATAGAAGTAACAATTAACGAAGATAACTCAGTAACAGTTGAAGATGATGGTCGTGGTATTCCTGTAGACGAACACGAGAAATTGCACAAGAGTGCGCTCGAAGTAGTTATGACAGTGCTTCACGCTGGTGGTAAGTTCGATAAAGGCTCATATAAAGTCAGCGGTGGTCTGCATGGAGTAGGTGTTAGTTGTGTGAATGCATTATCTTCACACATGAAATCTCAAGTGTTCCGTGATGGAAAAATCTACCAGCAAGAATACAAGCAAGGAAAACCACTATATTCTGTGAAGATTGTTGGCGACACTGATAAGACAGGTACGCGTCAACAATTTTGGCCCGATCCTACAATTTTCACAACAACAGTCTATCAATGGGATATAGTAGCGCGTCGTATGCGAGAACTTGCATTTTTGAATGCAGGTATAAAAATAACATTAACCGATTTGCGTCCAGATGAAAATGGAAAGACTCGACAAGAAGTTTTCCATGCAAAAGATGGATTAAAAGAGTTTGTAAGATACGTAGATCGTCATCGTACACATCTTTTCGATGATGTTATATACTTGAAAACTGAAAAACAAGGCATTCCTATTGAGGTTGCTGTTATGTATAATACGGATTACAACGAGAACATACACTCGTATGTAAACAATATCAATACGATTGAAGGAGGAACTCACCTTACTGGATTCCGTGCGGCATTGACACGTACATTGAAATCGTATGCTGATAATGAACCACAAATCGCAAAGCAAATAGAGAAAGCAAAAATAGAAATTACAGGTGAAGACTTCCGCGAAGGTCTTACTGCAGTTATTTCTATCAAGGTTGCTGAACCACAATTTGAAGGACAAACAAAGACAAAGCTTGGAAATAGCGAAGTGTCTGGTGCAGTTCAACAAGCCGTAGGTGAAGCGCTTTCATATTATTTGGAGGAAAATCCTGCCGAGGCAAAACTTATTTGCGATAAAGTTATTCTTGCAGCTACGGCTCGTATTGCAGCTCGAAAGGCACGTGAAAGTGTTCAGCGCAAGAATGTTATGACAGGTGGTGGATTACCTGGAAAGTTAGCAGACTGTTCTAATAAAGACCCGAAGGAATGTGAAATATTCCTTGTTGAGGGTGACTCTGCAGGAGGTTCTGCTAAACAAGGACGTGATAGATATACACAAGCTATTCTTCCTTTACGAGGAAAAATCTTAAATGTAGAGAAAGTTCAGCGTCACAGAGTGTTTGAAGCAGAATCTGTAATGAACATTATTCAATCGATTGGTGTTCGTTTTGGAGTTGAAGGTGAATCAGATTTCGAAGCTAATACAGATAAGTTACGCTACGATAAGATTATCATCATGACCGACGCTGATGTCGATGGTTCTCATATCGACACTCTTATCATGACACTTTTCTATCGTTATATGCCACGCGTTATTGAAGAAGGACATTTATATATTGCTACTCCGCCTTTGTATAAGTGTACTTATAAGAAGGTGAGCGAATATTGCTATACCGAGCAGCAACGCCTCCAATTCCTTCAGAAATACGCTGGAGGTGATGAAGATAATAAGGCTGTTCATACACAACGATACAAAGGTTTGGGTGAAATGAACCCTGAACAGCTTTGGGAAACAACAATGGACCCCAAAACACGTCTCCTAAAACAAGTAACTATCGAGAATGCATCTACTGCAGACGAGATGTTCTCTATGTTGATGGGTGATGATGTAGAGCCACGTCGTGAGTTCATAGAACAGAATGCAACCTATGCAAATATTGATGCTTAGTATTGTTATTCAGCTGAAAGGAATTGCTTAATCTACGAACTTTCACTATTTTTTGCTTCTGCAGAAGAAGTGAATGCTCAATTTAAATAGTGCTATATGCGAGAACTTAATATTGATTTCATTAAGGCTAAATATCCTTATGGTTTCAGCATAGAGAGCGATTTATTGCTGTACGACCAAACTACGAGTTTACCTACTCTCACTGAGCCTTCAAAAATGAAGTGCCTGTTATTGGCAATTTGTACTGAAGGAGAGGTTGAATATACTGTCGATACAGTAGTGCACAAGGTTTCTACTAACGATATTATCATTGTAAGTGAAGGACAGGTTGTGGGTGATTATAAAATGTCGGCAGATACAAAGGGTGTTTGTCTATTCCTATCATACGACTTCTTTCAGGAAGTTGTAAGTAATGTCAGAGAACTTACAACACTTTTCCTCTTTGCTCGTCGTCATCCTGTATTCCATACAGAAGGCCACATGGCAAAAGAATTGCTGAACTATATACAAGCTGTAAAGCTTAAAATTCTTGACCTTGACCATGAATTCCGTCGCGAATTGGTGGCAACTATGTTAAAAGTGCTTATATACGATATGTGTAATGTAATCTATCGTGTGCAGCAAGTAGAAAAGACAGGTAAGTCGAGAGGAGAAACCATTTTTGCTGACTTTATTAGATTGGTAGAAAAGGAATATCGTTCAGAACGTCGCGTTAGTTGGTATGCTGAACAGCTTTATATCTCACCCAAGTATCTTTCAGAAACAATTAAGCATGTTAGCAAGCGTACGCCAAGCGAATGGATTGATTATTATGTGATGATGGAAATTCGCGTGTTGCTTAAAAATAGCAAGATGAGTATTAAGCAGATAGCTGAAGAAATGCATTTCCCTAATCAAAGTTTTTTAGGAAAGTATTTCAAAGATCGCTACGGAAAGAGCCCATCGCAGTTTAGGAGGGGACTATAAAATAAATATTAGAATTATAAAAAAGGAGTTGAGAATAGATCTAATTTCTCAACTCCTTTTTTTATATTCTACCTAAAAGTTTAATTTGTTTTTCTTGTTACAAGTGGTTGTGTATCAAAGGATATTTCTTCTTATTTATTTTTTTAATTATGTTTTTAAAATTTATAATTACAATTTCAAAATTTATAATTATATTTTTCAGAATTTCTTATTATAAAAAAATCAAACCAAATAAAGAGTTTCTCGTAGCCTCTCTTAAACAAATAAAACGATGTACACTTTAGAATAGGTGTACATCGTTTTGTTGTTTTGATAAATCTTATTATTTCGTTTAATTTGTATCGATAATAATGTTAGGGAAATTTGTTGTTAGTTCTCTAACATATGTTTCTTCTTCTCCAGCGTCTACGTGTATTCTACTTAATTTTGGGTTGTTGTATAGAATATCATATTCATGAGCGTCCATAAAGTTATCGTTCTTTAAGTTGATAACTTCCAGATTTGGCATTTGGAGGATTTCTAATTGTGCAATAAGTTTATTGCTACTGAAATCTATTTTATTGAGTAGGTTGTTGCTAATATAGCAACGGAAGAGCATAGGCATCTTACTGAAGTCGGCATAACTAATTCTATTATCGTAGACAGTAAGGAACATTAGCTTAGGCAAATCGAAATCAATCTTCGTTATGTTATTATCGTATGCTACAAGATGTTGTAGCTCCGGTAGATTGCTAAGTTCAAGTCTACTGATTTGGTTTTGCTCAATATACAACTTTTCTATCTGTGGAAGATTGTGAGCAATGAATTCCTCTAAAACACCTTGACGAAGATCGATGCCAGTAAGTTTTGGCATGTCTGTTAAGTTCACACTTGTAAGCTTAGTCGTACGTGCAACAATTGTAACGAGTTCTTTTAAAGGAGTAAAGTCTAACTTCTTTATATTCGTATTATGAATGTCTAATATCTGCAATTTAGAATTGTTTGCAAGATTTAGTTCTTCTATTTCACATTTGAAGACACGTAAATCTCTTAATTCTTTGAGATTTGAAACATCAATAGACTTGATTAGATTGCCACCTATATGCAATTGAGATAATTTGTCTAACTTACTAATAGGCGTAGTATCACTTACTTTATGATAATTCAAAGTAAGCGTATCAAGATTTACAAAATATTGCAATCCTTCTAAACTCTTTATTGTGTTTGCATCGGTAGTATTTTCCCCTACTGCATAGCTGAAATTCAGTTTATGAATAGTCTGTGCTTCCTTAACTGAAATATTGCCATCTTTGTTTGCATCTAAACCAGGAATATCTAATAAGCGTTGTTTTAGATATGCATCGGTAAAGTTGATTGAATTATACTGAGGATTTTCTTCTATCGTTATATTGCATTGAGCATCAGAAGAAATATCGCCTTTTTTCGCAATAACAGTTATTACGGCAGTTCCTTTTTCTAAAGCTTCTACTTTACCATTATCTATTTTAGCAACCTTCTCGTCAGACGATTTCCATAATATCTCAGCATCTTCGGGAGCATTATTGACAGTTATTATTGCTGTTTCTCCCATTTTCATCGTTAAGGTTGTAGGAGTAACAGTAATTTTAAACGAGTTTTCTACATCTTCTTTGTTTGAACAAGAAGAGAGGAAAATAATGCTAACGAGCATTAAGAAGAATGTTATTCTTTCCTTTTTCATCGTTTTTGCTGTTTGCAAATGTCTTATTTTTTATTTAAATCTAATAACTCCTTGAATTTCCTCTACCTGTGTATCCTCTTTCTTTTCTGGTGCAGCCTTCAGGTCTTTAAGCATTTGCTTTGTACGCTTATAAGTTGGTGTATTCTCAATAGCGAGGATGATATCTTCGTTGTCCAAATCATCTTGAGAGAAGATGTAAATATGAGGGCGACGTTTCGATTTTGTAGACTTGCTTCCACCATATATGCGTTCTATGCGTTCTTTTAGTTCCGCTTCGCGCTCTGCTTCTTCAGCAAGACGTGCTGCTTCTTCCAATGAGTGTTTTTTGATATGGCTGCCCATACCTTCTACATCCTTAATGCCAAAACCAGTTGCGAGGATAGTAACCTTTACCTTTTTATCAAGTTCAGGGTCGAGCGCTAAACCCCATTTCAGTTCGAAGCCATTACCGAAATGGCTCATAAACTCGTTTACATCGCTCATCTCTTCCATAGTCAGGCCTTGATTTTCGTTATTATCGCTGCTGAAATTGATAGAGAGAAGTATTTTCTTAGAATTGTAAATATCGTTGTCGTTAAGTAAAGGAGAGTTTAAAGCATCATCAATAGCTTGCTTTACACGGCCTTCTCCTTCTCCATAGCCCGTACTCATAATGGCAACTCCACCATCTTTCAGTACTGTTTTAACGTCGTTGAAATCGAGATTGATAAGTCCATGTACAGTAATTATCTCTGCAATGCTCTTTGCTGCAACGCTAAGAGTATCGTCGGCTTTACCAAAAGCGTTGAGTACGCTCATTTCTGGGTATATTTCGCGTAAACGTTCGTTGTTGATTACCAATAACGCATCTACGTGTTTCGACATCTCTTCTACGCCGTCGAGCGCCTGATTAATCTTCTTATCGCCTTCAAATCGGAATGGAATAGTAACAATACCTACGGTAAGAATATCCATTTCCTTACTTACTTTCGCAATAACGGGGGCTGCACCAGTACCAGTTCCGCCACCCATACCAGCAGTAATGAATGCCATCTTGGTGCCGTCGCTTAGCATTTTCTTTATGTCATCAAGAGTTTCTTCAGCAGCCTCTCGCCTTTGTTGGCTTATTTCCAGCTCCTAAACCTTCTTTACCAAGTTGCAAATGAATTGGAACAGGTGAATCGTTAAGTGCTTGTGCATCGGTATTACACAAAACGAAAGTTACATCATGTATACCTTCGCGGTACATATGATTTACAGCGTTGCCACCGCCGCCACCAACACCGATAACCTTTATAATGCTGTTTTGTTCAGCTTCGCCGAAGTCGAGTATTTCTCTTTTCATATTATTATCTGCCATAGCCGTATTTCCTTTGTCTTAATTTTTTTGTTTAACGCCTTTAAAGGTATTCTTACTTCTTGGTTTCTTCTTCCTACTCAGAGATCTTTATTCCTCAGCCTCTAAGATAGAACCGCCAATCTCTTTTAACTTGCGTGAGAATTTTCCCCATAAGCTGTTTTTGCGTTTCTCTTCTTCTTCTTGCCTCTGTAATTCTTCTTCCTCTTCTCTTCTTTTACGTTCTTCTTCTTCAATGCGTCGACGTTCTGCTTCAGCTTTTTCTTTTTCTGCAGCTGTTAGTACAACGCCTTGACCAATTTCAGTTGGTTTTCTTGGTTCCTTGTGAAGGTCGCTTGTGGTATTTGTTGTGGGTTTTGTGGTGTCCTCAAATAACTTTTGGTCGGGATTGATAGGAGCACCTGCACAATTTATATCGCCCTTTGCCAATAAGCCGAGAATGGTATTCATAGTTCCATTCTTTGCGTTGATATCAGCATTGCTTGCGTTAATAGTCGGTGTAACAAACTTGGCAACTCTGATTTTATCTACATGCGAGTAGGTGCGGAAAGCGCGCTCAATATTTTTCATATTCGAGCCACCACCAGTAAGAATGAAACCGCCTAATAGTTTGTCTGCAAATTCTGCTGGAATCTGATAGATGACATTCTCTATGATTTCTTCAACACGTGCCTCAATAATGTCAACGAGTTTTCTACTTTCTACTGTGAAATCGTCTGTTACTGTGTAAGATAGATTATTGTCGATGTCATTATCATCTGTATACGCACTGCCGTATGTTAGTTTCAACTTCTCTGCGTCTTTTTCTTCCATCTGCAAGCTGGCAATATCTTTTGTGATATTTGCACCACCAAGTGGTAATACTGCCAAATGACGGAGTATACTCTTGTAATATACTGATACGGTTGTGGTTTCTGCGCCAAGGTCTACAAGTACGCAACCTCCACGTTTTTCGTTGTCTGTAAGTACGCTATCAGCCAAAGCCAATGGTGCAAGATACATTTCTGCAATGGCGATGCCTGCTTTTTCGAAACAACTATTTAAGTTGTCATAGAACGATTTACGCCAAAGTATATTGAGGAAGTTACCTTCCAAATGGCTAGCTTTAATTCCAACAGGATCGATAGGGTCTTGGTTGTCTACCTTATATTCTTGTGTGGCAGCATCAAGAATTTCTTGTTCTGGATAAGTCATGTCGCGGTTTGCGTCCATCAACTCATTTATCATATTGCTTGATATAATGGTGTCGGCAGGAAGCTCCTTAACAATAACATTCTTTACACTACGGATAGATTGTCCCCCTACGCCTACATAGACATGTGTAATTTCATGCTTTAGTTGCTTCTTTAACTTATTTATGATATTGGTTAAGCACTGTCCAGTTTTGTCGATGTTATAGACTACGCCCTTGCGGATGCATTGTGAAGCGTCTTCCTTAACAACAGCGTTCACAGAGATACTGCCGTCAAGGTTCTTCTTGCCAGCTATACCCATAATTTTTGATGAGCCCAGTTCAATGGCTACAATAAATTCTGCCATACACTAAAAATACTTTTATAACTTATGTTTTTATTCTTATTCTGTTACTTCTGTCGGAATTTTTCTCTTCTTGTTTGGGTTGTTCTGGAGCAATTGTTTGTTCTTGTTGTGCACCTTTTTCTTACAAATAATCTGGTTGTCAAATTCTACATTAATGTATGAGTATTTATTCCAACCAGCTTGCGATAGCCCATAACGATAGAATTTCTCGGTTCGTTCAAGTTTCTTAGCCGTAAATTCAGCTATGCTTTTCTCGTTTGCTACCTTATTTTTCTTTATCGGTAAGTAGCCAATAAAAATTATATGGTCGCCTACTCGTGGTACAAGTTCTATACCGCGGTCGTCACAAACGTAGATTTGTTCTATCTGATTAACCCAGAATTCCGATTTGTTGATAGCCTTTGCCAATGGTGCTATGCCATAATGAGCAAACCAACGGCTTATATTTCCCGATGCAATTATTAAATCGCTGGTATATTTCGAGTTCGGAAGAATTCCTCCGTTATCGTCCAAATAGTAGTCTTCGCCTTTTAGATTCTTAATACGAATGATAGGCATACGTTGTGAAATCATGATATTTACATGCCCATTTTCCGTTATGTAACATTGTGCACTATCTACGAATGGTCCCACTTTCAAAGCTTCTTCTATTTTTCTCGGCTCTACAGAACTTATTTGTTTGTTAAGTGGATAGAGCTTTTTCTTTTCAAGAATAGATTTAATTTCCTTTGCACTAAGGAATCCAGCGTTGTTGGAATCAGAAATATTGATGTTCACTTTCGTGCATACACGATGGTTCTTGTCAGGCGTATTCCAAGATGTAATAGCCATAACAAGATAGACAGCTAGTATGATGTCTAACACACAAAAAGTTATCTTTTTCCAGTTTGTGTACATTCCTTTAGTTCTGTTCTTTTTCTTTTATTATTTCACTGAGCTGTCCCATGTAGTTATCAAGGTTTCCAGCACCAAGTACTACAAGTACATCAAAGTCTCTGTCATTTGCAAATTCCAATACATCGTCTTTCTTAATCATTTGCCTTTCAACCTTCTTATCAAGATTATTGTAGATAAGTTCCGAAGTAACACCTGGTATAGGCTCTTCTCTTGCAGGGTAAATTTCTGTGAGAATTACCTCGTCGAAATGACTAAGAGCTTCGGCAAAGTCCATATAGAAGTCGCGTGTGCGTGAATAAAGATGGGGTTGGAAAATAACTGTAATCTTACGATTAGGATAAATTTCCTTCAGACTTTTTGCGCTTTGCAGTATTTCTTTTGGATGATGTGCATAGTCGGAGAGCAGCACATGTTGGTCGTTCTTAATCTTAAAGTCGAAGCGACGGTCTACACCTTCGTAGGTTTTCATGCCTCTGCGAAGTTCTTCCGCAGTGCAACCACTTAGTTGTGCTAAAGCCATTGCAGCAATTCCGTTTTCTATATTGATAGGAATAGGTTGTCCTAACTCTATGTTCGTAACGTTTTCGATGGGCGAAACCATATCGAAAACTATGGTTCCATTTTCTATTCGTATATTTTCTGCATGGAAGTCGCCAGCTTCTCTGCTATATTCATAAACCTTAACGCCAGCTTGAACGTTTTGTTTCATCTCCAAATCCTTATGAATTACGAGAACACCATCAGTTTGTATAAGTTCAGTATAATGTCTGAAGCTTTCCAAGTAGGCTTCTTTTGTGCCGTAAATATCCAAGTGGTCGGGGTCTGTTGATGTGATAACGCTCATATATGGACGTAACCAATGGAAAGAACGGTCGAATTCATCGGCTTCAATAACTACATAATCGCTTTTGTCGGATAGTATGTAGTTTGTGCCATAGTTCTTCGAAATTCCTCCAAGAAAGGCATTACAATCCAAGTGACTTTGGTGCATGATGTGGGCACACATGGTCGATGTACTCGTCTTTCCGTGCGTTCCAGCGAAGCAAAGACCTTTGTGCGTTTGCGTTAATCTACCCAATACCTGTGCACGCTTTTCTATTTCGAATCCGTTTGTACGGGGAAGAAAGCCAACTCTTTATGTGTTTCCGGAATGGCAGGTGTATAAACCACCAATGTTGTCGCAGGATTTTTGCACGCTGATGGAATCAAGTCGACGTTCTCTTCGTAGTGTAATTGTATTTCTTCTTGCTCTAACTTGCGTGTTAAATCAGACGGAGTCTTGTCGTAACCTGCTACAACAAGTCCTTTTTGACGGAAATATCGAGCCACAGCACTCATTCCGATGCCGCCTGCTCCTACGAAATATACAGCCTGAATATCCTTAAATTCCATTTTATTTATTGTCGTGTGGTATTACAAAAACCACTTTTTAATCGTTTATTCTTTGTTTATTTGATAAGTTTCATCACTTCCTCTGCAATAACTTCTGCAGACTTATGAAGTCCCATTTTCTTCACATTCTCGCTCAAGTTTGCAAGTTTTTGCTCGTCATTAACAGTCTTTATTGCTAATTGTAAGAGTGTTTCAGGAGCTTCCATGTCTTTTACAAAGAGCGCTGCGCCTTTGTTTACAAGTGCCATAGCGTTCTTTGTTTGGTGGTCTTCTGCTACATTTGGACTTGGTACAAGTATAACAGGTTTGCCGATGAGTTGGAATTCGCTAATAGAACTTGCTCCTGCGCGGCTTATTACCAAGTCGGCTGCTTTGTAAGCTGCGCCCATATCACCGATGAAATCCATGATTTTTAGGTTCGGAAGTTCCTTTCCTTTCATTGTATCAAGGATAGTTTGGTGATAATATTTGCCTGTTTGCCATATAAACTGCACATCGGAAGCCTCTACAAGTTCTAAGTGTTCCAATACAGCGCGGTTGATAGTGCGTGCGCCAAGACTACCTCCTACGAGCAAAATAGTTTTCTTTGTAGGATTAAGTCCGAATGTTTTTCTTGCCTCTTCTTGCGAAAGCGGTGTTTCAAGCACATTCTGTCGTACAGGATTTCCTGTCATAATGATTCTGTCGGCTGGGAAAAAGCGTTCCATACCTTCGTATGCTACACAAATCTTCTTAGCCTTTTTAGACAGCAATTTGTTGGTTACTCCTGCGTAAGAGTTTTGTTCTTGAATTAAGCAGGGTATGCCCATTTTCGAACATTCATAAAGCGTTGCGCCGCTTGCATAGCCACCTACGCCTACAGCCACCTGTGGTTGAAAGTCTTTTATAATCTTGCGAGCCAAGCGCAAACTCTTCCAAAGCTTATAAAGAACGCTGAAATTTTTCAGCTTATTTGCGCGATTGAACCCTTTAATCGGCAAGCCTTTAATCTCGTAACCTGCAGCGGGAACACGTTGCATCTCCATTCTTCCTTCCGCTCCAACGAACAATATCTTTGCGTCGGGGTGTTTGCTCTGATAGCATTGGCTATAGACACAGCGGGAAAGATGTGCCCTCCTGTTCCGCCACCGCTTATAATGATTCTTAACTCTTCGTTCATAGTCTCTAAATATCAACATACAAAGTTAATCATTTTTTTTCTTTTGTCATAAATTTAACCCATTAAAAATGTGAAATATCGCAAATGTCATTTTGCTCTGGGATTGATACTGTGTTTCAGTTCATTATCGTTCGATTTACAGGATATGTAGTTCGGTTGTTTTTACGAACTACTTACTGATAGTTTTATTGTTGGTTTACTATGGTATAAAAAGTTCTTTCTTTTGTAAAAATAACGGATATGGGAAAGTGGTAATATCACTTTGGCTTTGTAATAGTGCCTATTTTACGATGCAAAACAGGCATTATTACGACGCAAAAACAGGCTCTTTTGCAATGCAAAAGAGCCTGTTTTTGTAAAACGTTGATGATTAGTTAGTTATATGATAAAATCTCTGTGTAAAAAATATTTACACCTTTATTCCATTCTTGAATTACTTTGTTTATGCTTTGACGGGCTTTACTTCGATAGGTGCTCCGCGGTCTTTCTTCTTTGCAAAGCGACTGATACTTAGTAGCATACCGATGTAAACGCAATTGATAATAGTAGAAGTTCCACCCTTACTGATAAGCGGTAACGGTTGACCAGTAACTGGGGCTAAGCCTACTGCAACTGCCATATTAAAGAGAGCTTGCGTTACAAGCAAGAACGCAATGCCCATAGAGAGGAATGCAGGGAATGAGTTTTCACACCGACTTGCTATTTTTCCAGCTCTCATGAGTATGACAATGTAGAGGAAAGCTACGAAAATGGCTCCTCCAATACCCATTTCCTCAATGATGATGGCGTAGATAAAGTCGGAGAAAGCTTGAGAAAGGAAGTCTCGTTCGTTAGAGTTTCCTGGTCCTTTGCCTATTACGTTCGACGAAGCGATGGCGATATTGGCGTGCCCCACCTGTCCGTCTTTATCAAGGTCGTAGTCTTTTGGTGCTACGTATTTGTTATCTAAGAACTTATTGATACGCGCTTTCCATGTATCGGCACGGTGGAATATTTTTCCAATATAACTAGACTCATTTTCTTCTTCAGATGAAGCAGTTTGCTCCGTTAGGCTCTGTTTGGTTGTATTCTCTTCCTTATCGTGTCCTACAGCCATAACCAACACAAGGGCGAAGACCACCATTAGAGCGACCACACCCAAAAGCTTACCTATTTGTTTTGAAGAAACACGTCCGACAATCATCATTAACAATACTGTTAAACTTGCCAATAATGCTGTAGAAAGGTTTTCAAAACTTATCGGAAGAATGATAAATGCTGATAAAATAAGGATGTATTTGAATGCTTTTTTTGGCTGCGCCTGTTTCTGTTTGCATAGCGCTTAGAATCTGTGCAACTGCCAAAACTAATGCACCTTTACCAAATTCGGAAGGCTGAAATTGAATACCCATCACCTCAATCCAACGACTCGCACCATTGGTAACACCACCAGTAAGTAGTACTACAATCAGTAATAGAAACGAACCTACCAGTGCTGGCAGTGTCGCAATCTTAAAATAGCGGCATTTTATATTCATAACGACAATCATAAGTATAAAGCCTATAAATAGCATTCCACTATGTTTTACAAGTGGTGCCCAATAGTTTCCTCCCTTGTACGAAAGTGTGCTCGATGCCGAATATACTTCTACAATGCTAATCATACAAAGAATAAAGAAGACCATCCAAATTACTTTGTCGCCTTTGAATATGTTGTTAAGGGACTTTAGGCTCATTTTTTGTCGTTTAGAAGTTTAAAGAATGTAAATGTTAAATTGTTCTTTTGTCTCTTGATTTTATAACGCACGCACAAGTGTCTTGAATTGTTCACCACGATCTTCCATGTTTTTAAACAGGTCAAAACTTGCACAACATGGACTTAAAAGTACGGTATCTCCTGGCTTTGCCATAGTGTAGCATGCTTCAATGCACTCTTTCATAGAATGAGTATCGCGTACAGGAATGCCCAATTCATCGAAGTTTTCGTGCAATTTCTTGTTGTCTGCTCCTAGATAAACTAAGCCTACACACTTCTCTTTTACTAGTTCTTTAATGGCATTGTAGTCGTTACCTTTATCCTTACCGCCAATAATAAGTATAGTTGGCGTACGCATACTTTCTAAAGCATACCAACAAGCGTCTACATTCGTTGCCTTTGAGTCGTTGATATATTGCACACCAGCTACCTTGCAAACCTTTTCTAAACGGTGTTCCACTCCTGGAAAATCGCTCAAACTTTTACGAATGTTTTCTTTCTTGATACCGCTGATATTCGATGCAAGCCCTGCTGCTAAAGAATTGTATATGTTATGTTTGCCTGTAAGCGACAAATCTTCTTGCTCCATATTGAATGGGGTAGGCTGTTCAAGGGTATAATGTCCTTCTTCTATGTAACCGATGCTGCCCTTCTCCTTGAGTTCAGAGAATGGATATTGCACTGCCTTTACATCAAACTTCTCCAATTCTTTCTTAATAACGGGATCGTCGTTCCAGTATATAAAGCTATCTTCGTGCGTTTGGTTCTGAATAATGCGCATTTTAGAGTCAGCATACTTCTCAAACTGATAGTCGTAACGGTCTAAATGATCGGGTGTAATGTTCAGCAAGATAGCAATATTTGCACGGAAATCGTACATATCGTCAAGTTGAAAACTACTTAGTTCAATTACGTAGTACTCGTGTGGCTCTTGAGCAATCTGCAAAGCAAGACTTTTACCGATGTTTCCAGCCAAACCAACATCGTATCCAGCATCTTTAAAAATATGGTAGATGAGGCTTGTAGTAGTGGTCTTGCCGTTACTTCCTGTAATGCAAACCATTTTAGAATTGGTATATCGGCCAGCAAACTCTATTTCGTTGATGATGTGTGTGCCCTGTTCGATAAGTTTTTTAACCATCGGTGCCTCCTTCGGAATGCCTGGACTTTTTATGATTTCATCGGCATTCAGAATCTTTTCCTCTGTGTGTTGACCCTCTTCCCACTCTATGTTGTGGTCGTTGAGTAGCTTTTTGTACTTATCTTTGATAGCAGACATATCCGAAACAAACACGTCGAAGCCTTTTGCTTTTGCCAATACGGCTGCTCCCGCACCGCTTTCGCCTGCTCCCAATATTACAATTCTTTTCATCTTTATTTGTCTTTTATCGTCGTTTTTGCAAGGTTACTTCCCTGCGTTTATTTTGTTCTGAAATTGCTTTTTTCGTTTTATCTAATCTTCAACGTAATGATAGTCAGTGCCACCAAAATAATGGTTACAATCCAAAAACGAATTGTGATCTTGCTTTCGTGTACTGGAGTGTGGGGTGTTTTGATGAGATATTTACAATCAACCTCTAACTGGCTATCTTGTGTTCGGAAGCTATCGTGGATTGGTGCACGCTTGAAGATACGTTGTTTTATGCCTTTGCGCTTGCCCAACTTGAAGTAGTAGACTTGCAAAATTACACTTAAGCTCTCAACAAAGAATATTCCACACAAGATAGGAAGCAACAATTCTTTGTGGATGATAATCGCACCGACAGCGATAATACCACCAATTGTGAGACTGCCTGTGTCGCCCATAAAGACTTGTGCAGGGTAAGCGTTGTACCAAAGGAAACCTATCAGCGCACCAATGAAGGCCATAAAGAAAACTACAAGTTCTTCAGAACCTGGAATATACATGATGTTTAGATAGGCTGCATATTCGATATGACTACTAACATAGGCTAAAATGCCTAGTGCTACACCTATAATGGCGGAGTTTCCAGCACACATTCCATCCATTCCATCGTTCAAATTAGCACCATTTGAGACTGCTGTAACAACTATGATAGTCATAATGACAAACAAGATCCAACCTGCTGCTGTTTTATATTTACCACAGAAGGACATGATTTCAGAGTAGTCGAGATTGTGATTCTTTATAAATGGGATTGTTGTTTTGAGAGTTTTCTCAGCTTCTTTGCCATGTTTCACCACAATTTCTTTCCCATTTTCGTTATGCATTTCCAAGTTAATGTTTGACTTAACATCGGGTGATGCCCATAAAACTAAACCTACAATAAGCCCAATGGTGAACTGTCCAACAATCTTATATTTACCTTTTAATCCGTCTTTATTATGTTTGAATATCTTAATAAAATCATCCATTCCACCGAGAAATCCGAGCCAAATAGTGGTAATGATCATTAAGATGAGATAGATATTGCGCAAACGGCCTAATAATAATATAGGTATAAGCAATGCAACGATAATAATGATGCCGCCCATAGATGGTACACCAATCTTCTTAACACCGAACGGGTCGATGCTTGCATCACGCTGCACCTCAGTAATTTGCTTCTTCTTAAGGTATTTTATAAACTTTTCGCCGAACCAAGCAGAAATTATCAATGCAAGAATCATTGCCATAATGGCTCGGAAACTAATGTAGCCCCATAAGTGTGAGCCACTAATGCCAAACTGATCAAGCCAACGGAAGATGTAATATAACATAATGTCTTTATTTTATAACCGGCTTTTAATATCTCTACTTCTTATGATTTTCTTTACTTCAATCCAAAGATTTCGCGTACCACTTCATGGTCGTCAAAGTGATGTTTAATGCCATTTATTTCTTGATAGGTTTCGTGTCCTTTACCTGCAATCAGAATAACATCGCCTTTCTGTGCCATCATACAAGCAGTACGAATTGCTTCTTTTCGATCAGATATAGAAAGAACTTTTTTCTTTTGAGTAGTGTCTAGTCCTGCTAACATATCGTCTATAATAGCTTGAGGCTCCTCGTTGCGAGGATTATCGCTGGTAAGTATAACTTTGTCGCTACGCTTTACGGCTTCAATAGCCATAAGCGGACGTTTGCCTTTATCACGATTACCACCTGCTCCACATACAGTGAACACATGCCCGCCCTTTCCATCAAGTACTTCATGTATTGCCATCAAAACATTTTCAAGTGCATCTGGTGTGTGAGCATAATCTACAATGGCAGTATAACCTTCTGGAGAAGTGATTGGCTCCAAACGTCCGTTTACACTCTTCAGCGTGCTGAGTGCTACTAAAATATCTTCAGACTTCTTGCCAAGCATAATAGCTGTGCCATAAACTGCTAATAAATTGCTTACATTGAACTTACCAATAAATTGAACACCCACTTCTTTACCATCTATTTCAAGGTACATTCCTTCAAAATGACATTCCAAAATGCGTGCACGGAAGTCAGCCATGCGTTTGATGGAATAGGTTTTTATCTGTGCTTTACAGTTTTGAACCATTACCATTCCATTTTTATCGTCAGCATTGATAATGGCGAAAGCGTCTTTATCCAAATCGTCAAAGAATATTTTCTTCGCATTACGATAATTATCAAAGGTCTTATGGTAGTCTAAGTGGTCGCGTGTGAGGTTTGTGAATAAACCTCCTGCAAACTTCAAACCACCAATACGACGTTGTTGAATGGCGTGGCTTGAACATTCCATGAAGGCATATTCGCAGCCTTCTGCTACCATCTTTGCGAGTAATTCGTTTAATGCTATTGGATCTGGGGTTGTGTGGTCAGCTGGAATAACTTCATCATCAATATAATTGCAGACTGTAGAAAGCAAGCCAACTTTATGTCCAAACTTTCGAAACATATTATATAATAAGGTGGCTACAGTCGTTTTGCCATTTGTTCCTGTTACTCCAACAAGTTTTAAATGGTGTGAGGGGTTGCCATAGAAAGTTGTTGCAACGTTACCAACAGCCTCTTCTGTAGATTTAACTTGTATATAAGTAATGCATTTATTGATGGGTTCTGTTGGCATTTCTTCCAATAAAATTGCCGTAGCACCTAATTCTATTGCCTTTTCAATATATTTATGACCATCTGTTTGTGTACCTTTTATGGCAATAAACAAATGTCCCAATTCAATTTTACGGCTGTCAATGTTAATGCCTTTAATATCTTTATCCGCATCGCCTTCTATGTTTAAAGGCTTCACATTTTTAAGCAAATCGTTTAATTTCATATCTTGCTTCTTCCTTAATTATTTATTCTTGTCGGAATTCTCGGTAAAGGGAGTTATGCAAATCGTAGTTTACAAACCATTCCTTGCTTAATTCTTTCGCCTGGTGCAAGCGATTGTTCTACAACTTTTCCACGTCCAAACATGACAACTTTAATCCCGCAATTCTCTAATAGGTAGATTGCGTCGCGTGCTCCCATATTGTGTACGTCAGGTACGAGCTGCTTGTTAATATTCTTTTTCTCCGAGAATGTAATGTCTCTCTTATTCGTTTCAACAGTTCCCCAGACGTTATTTCCAAATGGATAAGCCCCGTTCCAGCCATTTTTAACGTTGAAACCGAGAGCAGAGAGCACGTAATCAGTCGCCAAAAGGTTTCCATTCTTCACCATAGGAACAAGTGGCTTGGTAGAATCCTTTGCATCAGTAACACTAAGTTTAAGGTTTTGTGCCATAATTCCTTCTGCAATTTGGTGGAAAACAACGCCACTCATGCCACCACCTGATGCTGGTAATCCAGATTTTTGTATACAGACAATACAGCTATATCTTGGCGCGTCGGCAGGGAAGAAGCCTGCAAAGCTCAATAAATAGTCTGTAACGCCTGTTTTATAACCTGCAACACCTTTTGACATCTGAGCTGTACCTGTCTTACCTGCAACTAAAAATTTATCAGAACCAGCTTTTTTCCCTAATCCTTCTGATACTACTTCTGTAAGAATGCGTCGCATCTGAGTTATGGTAGACTCTTTTGCAATCTGCTCACGTTGGACAATAGGAGGGTATTCTGCTAATACAGTTCCATTCTTTACAATCTTCTTAACAAAGCGTGGTCGCATCATTTTTCCACCATTTGCAATCGCATTGTAAAATGTTAATGTTGAAATAGGTGGTACTTGTGTCTCGTAACCAATACTCATCCATGCTAAAGCAGTATTACTCCAGTTTGTATATTGACCTATCTTGTTTCTTTTAGGCATACGAATCTTCGCAGGAGAATAACCTGTGATAGGGATTTGAAGGTCATCGGCTAAACCTAAGTTGTAGATTCCTTGGACAAACTTTTCTGGATTCTTGTGATAGAAGTTGTCAACAATGCGACTAATGCCAATATTCGAACTATATTTGAGACACCAAGGTAATGTTAGTTTCCGTAACCTCCACGTCGCCAGTTATGATCCTTCATATCTCGGCCATACATATTCCATACACCACCACCTGTGGCAATGGTATACATAGTGTCAACAACATTGTCATCGAGTGCAACCATCATAGATGCTGTCTTGAAAACAGAACCTGGTTCGAGTAAATCACTTACCGCATGGTTCTTTATTTCGCGATATTGACCGTCTTCGCACTTGTCAAGGTTTACAATAGCTTTAATATCTCCTGTTGTAACTTCCATAACAATGGCCACGCCAACGTTGCCATTGATCTCTTGCAATTCTTCAAGTAAGGCTCTTTCGGCAAGGTCTTGCATACTAACATCTATTGTTGTAACGATATCGGAACCATCAATAGGAGGTATTTCGGTAATGCTGAGATATTTATCGCGGATTTTTCGGCGATTCTCAATACCATTTGTGCCTCGCAAAATGCTATCAAATGACAATTCTAAGCCACATCGAGCAACGTCTTTAGCACCATATAAATCGCCAACGGTGCGTTGTGCTAGAGAACCGAACGGACGGCGGCGCGCGTTAAACTCTTCTTCATGGAAGCCACTCTTAAATTTGGCATATTTGAAAATCGGCAGTTTCTTTACCTCTTTATATGTATTGTAGTCTATGCGGTTCTTCCAAATTGGGAAATGACGTTTCTCTTCTTTTAATCCATTTAATAAGTATCGTTTAAATTCACCTGCTGTTTTTTCGGGGAATAGCTCATTTAACCCTTTGCAGATGTAGTCAATACTATCAATAAAAGCTGTATCTTTACCTGTTTCCTTGAGCGTTTTGAAATCTATATAAACCTTAAACTCGGGTAACGAACTTGCCATTAGTTCACCATCTGAGCTTAGAATATTGCCACGTGTAGGTAGGATAGGGACATTATCTTTTTTTTGTTTTGCAGCAACCTCCAACCAATAATCCTTTTGCGCAATCATTATATAAGCCGATTTCGCAACGACAGCAATAGCTATAAGGCTCATAATAAGCGCTATGAGCGAATAGCGCGGCATGATATTTTTACTATTGAATTTACTCATAATTCTTATTTAGACGGCAGATTGATGATGAAAGGAGGACGTGAAGAAATCTTTAATACACTATCTTTATTTGTTTTCAGAATTTCTAATACGTGGCTTTCTCTTGAGCGTTCAGTAAGTTGACTGCTGCTTGATAAAGCTCTGTATTTTGCATCTGATAGTTCTGTTTCAAGTTTATCAATTTCAATCAAGTCTTTTTGAACACTATAACGATTCGATATATATATAATAATGAAGCCTACGATGAGTAGAATAAGACCAACGTTGTTTCTCAAAAAATGTGCTGAGAAAATATCTCCTCCGAGTATTTTCTTTAATGTGAAGTTGCTTGAAAATGGTTGTTCATCTTCTCGCGCTTGTTCTTCAATTGCATTTCTCAGTGCCTGTTCTTCTTCTGTTTGTTCAATTGTTCTTGCTTCTTCTATTTGTCGTTTATTATTTTTTCCCTCCTTTCCTTCTTCCTTTCTTTGTTTAGAGTCTTGTATGTTTTTAGTAAACTGAGGCTTTTCAACTTCTAATTCTACCTCTGTACCGCCCATAGCTACAGAATCAGTAGACTGATCTGATAAGCTAGCTATCTCTCCAGTCTCCTTAATTTCACGTTCCCTTACATTGAAAATGGGTTTCGCTACTACTTCATGTACTTCTTCGTTTTCTGTAAGCTTGTCGTCCATTTATTTCTTTTCTGCTATTCTAAGTTTTGCGCTGCGGCTTCTTGGGTTGTTTTCCTGCTCGTTGCTGTTTGGTACAATTACCTTGTTGTTTATCAACTTAAAAGGGGAATTGATTCGTCCAAAGAAGTCTTGTTCAACTTTTCCTTCAATATTACCTGATTTCATCATATTCTTGACGATTCGGTCTTCTAAAGAATGGTAAGTAATTATAGATAGCCTACCACCTGGCTTCAATATTTTAGAAGCACTATTTAGTAATTCTTTTAGCGCAGCCATCTCTTGATTTACTTCTATGCGTAGAGCTTGAAAAAGCTTTGCCATTTCTTTTTTCTCGCGTTCTCGCTTGAAAAGTGGCTCTACTACATTTTGAAAGCCTTTCGTTGTAAGTATCGGCGCCTTGGCTCTGCTATTAACAATGACAGCGGCAATTTTGCGCGAGTTCTTTAATTCTCCGTAAAGATAGAATATATTAGCAAGTTGCTCTTCGTCATATTCATGTAAAATAGCCGCAGCAGTTTTACCTGCTCGTTTATTCATACGCATATCAAGCGGAGCATCGAAGCGAAAAGAGAATCCTCTTTGTTCATCATCGAAATGATGACTGCTTACTCCTAAATCACCTAATAGTCCGTCAATTTGCTCTACACCATAGTAACGCATCCAATTCAATAAGTATCTGAAGTTAGAACGTACGAACGTAAAGTTCTCCAGTTTGTTTCCATTGGTGCCAAATTCATGTATGTTTTGTTCTGCATCGGCATCTTGGTCAAAACTATATAAGTGTCCTTTATTACTGAGACGTGAAAAAATCTCTTTGCTATGTCCGCCACCACCAAAGGTAACGTCTACATAAATTCCGTCGGGGTCAATGTTCAAGCCATCTACACTCTCGTAAAGTAATACCGGAACATGATATGTTTCTACGGCTTTAACCATAACTTCTACCTGGGTTATATATCTGTGGTGAGTGCTTTCGTATCTCCTGATTTTTCCATTATAGCCTCTAGTGTTTCACTGAAGTCGTCTGGGTCAAGATATGCGTCCTCGTTCTCGTTGTTCCAAATCTCAATGCAATCGTCCATACCAATAAACTTTATTTGCTGGTCAATGTTAGCCATCTTTAAGTATCGCTTTGGTATTAAGAAACGTCCATTTCCATCGAGTACTATGGTTTCGACGTCTGAAACAAACTGTCGATAGACCATTTGGTCACGTTTATTCCATCGATTGAGATGATTGCGAAGATTATCAAGCATTTTGTTCCACACAGATAAAGGGTAAATAACCAAGCAAGGTTGGAAAACATCCTTTTTCATGATAAGTGATTCCTCGCCAGATGTATTAAATATCTTGCGGAATGTGGCAGGGAAAAAGGCCCTTCCTTTAACGTCAGTCTTGGCTTCTATGCTTCCTAAAAATCGCATGCGTACTTCTTTATAATTGAAATTTCGCTTCAAAGTTAAGGAAAATTCCCCACATTTCACCTCTTTTCTCCACAAAGTTTGCATTCTTCTTGCTTTTTTAATATATTTAACGTAAGATGGGAGGGTGAGGAGGAGTGACAAAGAATTTTTTTGCTATCTTCCGTATGTAAAACGACAATAATTGAGCAATTTTTTTATAAAACAGTTGAATATTTCAAAAGGTTTAATTACATTTGCACTCTAATTTGAGAACTTGGAAAAATTAGAACGAAATAGCACAAGCAACATGGAGAAGACCATTGATATCCAAAGGATACTGTACGGTAAGATGGGCTTGAAAGCAAAGTTTGTCCCTCGTTTTGTGATTAATTGGATTAGAAGTATTATTCACGAAGATGAGGTTAACAAGTTCTTGTGGGAAAGTCGTGATAAAACAGGAACGGAATGGCTCTCTGAATGTGTCAAGTATCTGCGTATGACACTTGAGATAGAGGGCTTGGAAAACTTGCCAGATAAAAACGATGGTAAACTTTACACATTTGTTTCTAATCACCCACTCGGCGGTCAAGATGGTGTTGCGTTAGGTTCCATCATAGGCAAACATTATGATGGAAAGTTTCGTTATCTTGTAAACGACTTGTTGTTGAACTTACCAGGTTTAGCGCCTGTAAGCATTGGAATTAACAAAACTGGTAAACAGAGTCGAGATTTTCCCCGTATGGTGGAGGCAGGATTTAGCAGTGATAACCATATGCTGATGTTTCCTGCAGGTTTGAATAGCAGAAAGCAAAATGGAATAATTCGCGATTTAGCTTGGAAAAAGACTTTTATTACGAAGAGTGTGGAGTATCAACGTGATGTTGTTCCCATTCATTTCAGCGGGCAAAATTCGGAATGGTTTTACAGAATTGCCCATTTCAGCGATAAATATATGAAGAAAGTAAATCTTGCGATGTTCTTCTTAGTTGATGAAATGTACAAGAATGTTGGTAAAACCTTTCGTGTTAGCTTTGGAAAACCTATTCCATGGCAGACATTTGATAATAGTAAAACACCGATGGAATGGGCTGAATTCGTTCAAAATAAGGTGTATGAACTTTAGAAAGTCTTACATTTATGAGGTGATGCGAAACAATGCGATGCGACAAAAAGCTATAATATGAAGGAAGAAGAGATAATTCAACCAGTCAGTAAAGAACTTTTAAGAAGCGAACTTACTCCCGATAGGTTGCTGAGAGGTACAAATAAGAGTCATAATGATATCTATGTATTCTCAGCAAATGAGGCTCCGCATTTGATGGATGAGATTGGACGACTGCGCGAGGAGGCTTTTCGCAGCGCAGGTGGTGGCACGGGAAAGGCAAAAGATATTGATGAGTTCGACCTTATGCCAAATTGTTGCAAGCAGTTGATAGTTTGGAATCCTGATAGTGAAGAGATTATAGGAGGCTACCGTTATGTGTTTGGCGACGATTGGAAGTTAGGTAGCAATGGACAACCTATATTGGCCACAAGTCATATGTTCCATTTCTCTGATAAGTTCTTGAAGGAATATGCACCCTATACCGTTGAGTTAGGACGTTCATTTGTATCTTTGGGATACCAAAATGTTCGTGAAAACTCAAAAAGCATATTTGCGTTGGATAATCTTTGGGATGGTTTGGGTGCTCTCACAGTGTTAAATCCAAGTTGCAAATACTTCTTTGGTAAGGTAACAATGTATCCTTCGTATATTCGTCGTGGCCGTGATATGATCCTTTATTTCCTTAAGAAGTTCTTTGATGATAAGGAAAACTTGATTATACCGATTAAACCGCTTAAAATTGATACTCCAGCTTCTGAGTTTGAGTCGTTGTTCAATGCTGCTTCATTTAAAGAAAACTATCGTATTTTAAATAGAGAGATTCGCAAGTTAGGCTACAATATTCCACCATTAGTGAATGCTTATATGAATCTTTCTCCAACAATGAAACTCTTCGGAACGGGTATTAATAATGGTTTTGGCGATGTAGAGGAAACTGGAATCCTCATTGCTGTGGACGAAATATTCGAAGAAAAGCGTATTCGTCATATAGAAAGCTTTGTAAACGACCATCCAGAGGCTCTGAATATTACCAGTGGCGCTAATAACTTGATTTACGAAGAGAAAGAAAACTAAGGAACATAACTAAATAGTATTATAAAGAATAATCGGCATTTGTTGTTTTTTCAGCGATGAAATGAGCAATAAATGCCGATTTTTTTATTTTGCTTCTGTTGTCTTTTAGATATTACTTCTCTCGTATTAAAATACTTTCAATGTTTTCTTAGGTATAGGTTTGAACATCCTTATGCTATTTCGAAAATAGGCATAATAGTAATCTTATAGACTGAGTGAATACTAATTAAGGTCTTGTACAAAGACTGCAATTTTCTTATAACGTTATTTTAATTTGTAAAAGAAAATTCAAGTAAATACTGATGATACTTCTTTTGCGTCGCAATAGTGCCTATTTTACGTTGTAATAGTGCCTATATTGCCGTGCAATACAGGCTGTTTCTGAATGCAAAACTATGGGTATTGTAAATTGTTGGTATTTAAGTAGTTGTGTGTTAATTATGATAGTATTAAATATTTACACTTTTGTTTCTTTCTTTTCGTTCGCAAAGTAGGCCTCTTTTGTTGATATATTGCCTTACTTTTTTCATTCTTGTATGTAAATATTAGGGCTTTTATAAAAAAAAAAGAGGAGAATAACCTCCTCTTCAGTATATACTCTAAGCTGTATTCTACGCTATTTTAACGAATAAACAAGAGTTCGCGATACTTTGGTAAAGTCCACATTTCATCGCTTACAATTAACTCAAGCTTGTCAATGTGTTGGCGTATTTCTTCCATTTTTGGGGTAATGATATCGTGATAAGCAATGGCTTTCTCTCGTTGGCAGTCTATTTTGTTAGCTATTTTTCTTGCTTCAACAAGTTCGTCTACACCCGTTTCTATGGCCTGTATGTGTTCTGCAATATCCCTTAGTATCTTTACATTACGTGCCGTAAGTCGTTCTCCCTCTTCCTTTCCAAAGATATCAATCATCGAACTAACGTTTTTAGCCAGTCGACTTTGGTAGTGTGTGACGACAGGTATGATATGATTCATAGCCAAATCGCCCATAACACGAGCTTCTATTTGTATTTTCTTCGTGTAAGTTTCCCACTTTACTTCATTCCGAGCCTTGAGTTCATTACGCTTCATCACGTTCATTGCTTCGAACATTTGTACGGATTCATCGCATAAATAGGTATCAAAGCATATAGGACAACTTGATTCACAGTCTAATCCTCTCTGTGCTGCCTCTAATTTCCATTCATCGCTATAGCCGTTTCCATCAAAGTGAATTGGTTTGCAGGTCTTAATGTCTTGGCGAATAATTTCTATAATTGCACTCATCTGGTCTTCTCCTTGTTCAGTAAGTGCGTCTACACGTTGTTTAAAGTTTGTTAGGGCTTCAGCAACAGCTGTGTTTAAGACGATAAGCGAAGAGGCACAGTTCGCCTCTGAACCTACTGCGCGAAATTCAAAGCGATTACCAGTGAAGGCAAAAGGAGAAGTTCGGTTTCGATCTGTGTTGTCTATTAGAAGCTCAGGTATTTCAGGAATATCGAGATGAATGCCTTGTTTTCCTTTTACAGTAAATAGATTCTGTTTGTCAGCCTTTTCTATATGCTCAAGTAAATCAGTAATTTGTCTTCCAAGAAACGATGAAATAATGGCAGGTGGCGCCTCGTTTGCACCTAAGCGATGGTCATTCGTTGCACTCATAACCGATGCTTTTAGCAAACCGTTGTGCTTATAGACACCCATCAGAGTTTCCACAATGAACACAACAAATCGTAGGTTGTCGTTTGTGTTTTTACCACTTTTGTGTAACAATATACCCGTGTCTGTAGATAAACTCCAGTTGTTATGCTTTCCTGAACCATTGATTCCTGCAAAAGGTTTCTCGTGTAATAGCACGCGGAAGCTGTGTCGGTGAGCCACCTTCTTCATAAGTGCCATTAGCAACATATTATGGTCTACCGCCAAATTACACTCTTCAAAGATAGGAGCCAGCTCAAATTGACCTGGCGCAACCTCGTTATGACGAGTTTTTACAGGTATTCCAAGTTCTAAAGAATGAATCTCCAAGTCCTTCATAAAGGCTTGAACACGTTCTGGGATAGTACCAAAATAGTGGTCGTCCATTTGTTGGTTCTTAGCAGAGTCGTGCCCCATGAGTGTTCTACCAGTAAGCATGAGATCTGGACGAGCAAAGAATAGGTCTTCGTCTACAAGGAAATACTCTTGCTCCCAACCAAGGTTGGTGTGTACTTTCTTGACGTCTGGGTAGAAATACTGGCAAACCTCTTTCGCAGCATTATTCACTGCACGCAACGAACGAAGTAGAGGCGCTTTGTAATCGAGCGCTTCTCCTGTGTAAGAAATAAAGATAGTAGGGATACAAAGAGTGTCGTCTATGATAAAAACAGGACTTGTAGGGTCCCATGCAGAATAGCCCCGCGCTTCAAAAGTATTTCGAATACCACCCGATGGGAACGAGCTTGCATCTGGTTCTTGCTGTACAAGCAGCTTTCCAGAGAATTCTTCAATCATTCCTCCTTTGCCATCTGATTCAATAAAGGAGTCATGCTTCTCTGCGGTACCTTCTGTTAGTGGCTGAAACCAGTGTGTATAGTGTGTAGCGCCATGGTCTTTTGCCCACTTTTTCATACCATTTGCTACACCATCTGCAATAGAACGATCAAGCCGTTCACCATTTCCATTACGTCCATCATCTTGTTGAAGATGTCAACAGGAAGGTATTTGTACATCTTATCGCGACTAAAGACATACTTTCCAAATTGTTCTGAAGGGCGTTCGTTAGTTACTTCTAATTTTACAGGACGTTTTCTAAATGCCTCTTTTACTACATCGAATCTTAAGTTACCCATATTTCTCTTTCGTTTTTTGTCGGTCTTTCTTTGCAAAAATAACTATTTAGTTGGAATTTTCAAAATAATTATAACGTTTTTGATATATGTTTCAGCTTAAAAAATAATGTATATCATCTTCCTTTAAGCGAGTGTTGTCTTTCTTTTTAAATGGGATATAATATATAATAAGGTGAAATTGTTAAATTAGAACACTCACAGAACCTCAGTCAAATATTCTTTTTGATATGTAAAGCCCTTAGGATATTTTCTCAAACTACTAAATAATGAGTGTAGATGACTATTGTTTTTTTCTTTACAAAAAGTGATACTTCTTTTTGTAGACCTTATTATCTTTTGTATTGGTTTTATATCTTTTTTGTGTTCTTTAAGCATCTACTTTTTTTGCCTTATATGTTTATTTTTTTTGCTTTGCTGGAGATACTTTTTATCGATTGCGTATATCTCTCTTTTGAAGTAATGGCATAAAAATAGCCTATGTTTGCTCACGCAGACATAGGCCTTGCCACTTAACTAAATAACTCAAAAAAATTACTTGACTCAATTCTCGTAAGTACATTTTCATCACGAAGACGTACTAACTAACATTTGTTTGACTATTAACTTACTAATAACTATTTTTGTATGTTTGTAATCAAAAAAATTGTTCTATAATTTGTTGCAAAGGTAAGGATAAAAAAAGCATATCGCCAACAATTTGGTCATCTTTTTTTAGTGTAATTATGGAAAATTATGGTCGTTCTAGTATTCTAGTGTATAATTTTGTTCTTTATTTCGCCTTGTGATGGTGTTTTTTAATACTATTTTCTTATATCTCTAAACAATGTGTTCGCTTTTTCTAGTGGGTTGTTTAGCGGATTTATTACAAAAGTACGATAACATTACGTTTTTGCTGTTGAGAGGTGAGAATGAGGATATTTTATTGTTCGTTTTTTCGATTTGCCTTCTTGTTCTCATTCTTTTTTCTTCTTACTCTCCCTTCCTCTTATCCATCTTCTTTCTTTTCGACCAACAGAACTCCTCTTCTTCTGCTTCTTAATCGTTCTTACTCTCTTCTTGTTTTTCTCTTTTTTCTTCTGCTAATATAAAGGTAATGTCAGAGTATGTGATTCCCGATGGACAAGCATCCTTAATGTTTTTAATTCCGTCTTCAGGCGAAATGGTCTTTAGTATGCCTCGAATTATCTTTGCTTTCTGTGTATCTACGAAATCAGTAGCCTTCAGTTCGCCACTTGTAACATACCTTGCAATGTGGCTTACAATGGTTTGCGGTGTAAGACCGCGTTCTTTTGCAATAGCTTTTAAGTCCATTCCGTCTTTATAAAGTCTGTAACTTATAGCATGCGTAGCTTCTTTAGGCTTCTTTTCTGCTTTTGTTTTCCGCTTTTTTTCGCGTTGTTTGAGACCATCTTCATCGCCCATTGATGTCAGAATAGATTCTTGTTTGCATTTCAGATAGCGGCTAGTGGTGAAGTCTTCCTCCATCATATCCTCTATTAATAATAGCTTTGCCTGTTTTGTTTGTTCGAGTTCGGCAATGTTATTATCTATGCGCTTCATCGCTTCCTTATTCTTACTCTCCACCGTTTTAGTTATTTCAATTTGCTCCGAGAATATTTCAGTAAGCTCGTTGTAGAAGTATCGTGCGCCATTTCTGATTCTTTCAATAAATTCTGGGCTGTGCAAATCTTCCGTTAGCATACCTTTCACAAGATGAATCCACTTTGATGATACGGTGAGAATGCGCTTTTGCAAGTCGTCTAAGATTGTTCGATGGAGTGCTATTAACTTTGCGTACTTGTGGAAATGCTCGACTAAAGTTCTAAAAAGTGCTGTTTCAAGTTCAGAAATTTCGTTGAAGTTGAATAGTTCCAGTATCAACATTCTGTAATATTCCTCTTTTAGCAGCGGTAAATTCTTAATACTCTCTGCTGCTCGTATATTCTGTTGAGCAATATAACTATCTACTCGTGCATCGTTTATGACAGCATTTTGATTCAATGGGGAGCCCAATACCAAACCTTCCAACGACCGACAGCGGCTCAAAGCCACATAAACTTGTCCCGAAGCAAATGCCTGCTGAGCATCAATGATGGCATGTTCGAATGTAAGACCTTGACTTTTGTGTATGGTAATGGCCCAAGCTAATCTCAATGGATACTGTGTGAAGGTGCCTAACACTTCTCCTTCAATCTGCTTTGTCCGTTCGTTGAGCGTGTAACGAGTATTTTCCCATGTTTGTGGTTCTACTTCTATGGTCTCATTGTCGCCGGGACAAGCTACCAAAATCCTATCTTCGTTAATGAAAGTGATGCGTCCAATCTTTCCATTGTAGTATCTTTCGAAACGATCGTTGTGGATAAACATTACCTGCGCACCACATTTTTAGTGTTAGTTCATAGTCTGCGGGGTAGTTGTTTTCGGGGAATTGTCCTTCAATTTGAGCGCAAAACCTATACGCTTCCGATTCTATTTGCTTGAGTTGATTGTTGTTTATGTTGTCGGCAATGCGATTATGAGTTGTCAGATGAATATAGTCGCTGCCTTCTTCAGGTTTGAAATTCAGCTGATACCGACTATTCAGAGTTTTGAAATCATCGTCTGTTACGTTGCCATCTCTAAAGTGATTCAGAATGTTTATGAATGTTTCGTCTTGTTGTCTGAATACTTTTGTAAGCTCAATCGTAACATATTGTATGCTTTGCAGTGCTTTTGAGTCGAAGAAATAAGGCGTATTATAATATCTACCCAGTAGTTCTTCCTCTTCAGGCTTAACTACTGGCGTCAGTTGTTGCAGGTCTCCTATCATCAAAAGCTGTACACCGCCAAATGGTTTATTATGTTCGCGGAAACGACGGAGCACCGAATCGATAGCGTCCATAATGTCTGCGCGCACCATACTAATCTCATCGATAACGAGTAAGTCAAGCGTTCGCATTATCTTTCGCTTTTGTTTGCTGTATTCAAAGCGCGGTTTTACCATGCTTTCTGGTACGAAAGGGGAGAGAGGAAGTTGAAAGAACGAGTGAATAGTAACACCTCCAGCATTGATGGCAGCCACTCCAGTAGGTGCAACCACTACCATTCGCTTTGTGCTATGTTGCTTAATGGTACGCAAGAAAGTTGTTTTTCCAGTTCCAGCCTTTCCTGTTAGAAAGATACTAATACCTGTGTGCTCTACAAAGTCCCATGCGTTTTGCAGTTCTATATTCTTCTCCATCGCTTTAATATCGCTATCGTTCAGCAAAATTACGTAAAAAATGCGATGCTCGCAAATAGTTATTGATAAAAGTCAATCGGCTTGACGCATGGCAATAAAAGCGCCAATATTGAGCAATCTTTACTTAACTATTTGTGTAAAACACTGAGAAGCTGTAACTTTGCATACGTAGAAAAGAAATAAGATATAGGCAATATGAGTGCAAATGACACTCAGTTTAAGGTAAAAAGAAAGTATTAATAGTATCAATGATAGTTGCAGTTGCAGCTGCTGGTGAAGCATAGGCACTCTGCAAGAATAAAGATTAGTTGATTAGTTATTCTAAGAGAGTAAATTATTTAAGTTAGTTGATGATTTGAGAAAGAGAAAAGGTGATGTATCAAATAAGGATACATCACCTTTTTCTTTCATCTATTTAAGTGCAACACCTCTACTTTCTTCCCTCAGTTACCTTCGTTTTATCTTTTCGAAAATTGATAAAAACACAGTAATGGTATTTGTTTTTGGACGTTCCAAATATGATGTTATTCTGCATTTTATTGGTAAATAGAATGGGAGGGAATTGTTTAGAATTTTCATAAAGCGTTATTCAGCGTAACTATTTGATAGTTAGAGTTTTGTGATAGAGCTTGTTTTGCATTATAAAAGTGCCTGTTTTGCATCGCAAAAGGGCCTATATTGCAATGCAAAACAGGCACTTTTGTAATGCGAAAAGCGATATTATCGTTTTTTTATTGTAATTTTTCTTTTACAAAATGAAAGTAGTTCTTTTAAGTTTTTCTTGCGTAAGAAATGAGAGTTCTTGAAAGGCTAATGGTATCCGACTGGGATATGTTCTTTTGCAGCAAAAAGATGGAATAGGTATAGAAATAAATGCTGAAACTCTCAACGAGCTTCAGCATTTATGTTGTTTAACCTTAATTGTTCTTTTCTTTTGAATAGAGAAACCTCACGGCCTCCTTGCTTCCTTTGTAATACAATCTGTTAAACTTTACCTTTAAAAAAATAACTAAAAACCCTAAATCTATTACTACTAACCTAAACAATCTATTAACCTTTTGACAATGCAAAGGTAGCTATAATTTGTAATTCTTGCAAATATTTCGGGGTCTATTTTTAATGTTATTGCAAAATCTTGATGTATGTCAAAGATTGAAAATCAAATGTTTTGGAGTTTTAGTATCCTTTGATAAAAACCGTATAACACTTTTGGGTTTTGTGTTTTTTCATTGTAAACGAGGTGTGTTTCCTTTATTTTCAGTTCGTTTTTGTAGAAGTTTTATAGCATTATTTAGAGGCTTCTTTCCGTTATTTAATTGAAAACATGTATCTTTGTCAAGTAAAATAAGGTAAGATGAAAGTACTGATTGTGAATACAAGTGAGCAAACGGGAGGTGCAGCTGTGGCTGCAAACCGCTTGAAAGTCGCACTTAATAATAACGGAATCGAAGCAAATATGCTTGTTCGCGATAGGTTGAGCGACGACGAAACTGTGTTTACAATCAAGAATAATTGGTGTACAAGGTGGAATAGACTATGGGAACGGTGGTGTGTTTTTTGGCATCTGCATTTCTCTAAACGCAATCTTTTTGCCATCGATATAGCCAATGCGGGTACTGATATTACCGAGTTGCAAGTGTTTAAAGATGCTGATGTAATTCATTTAGCATGGATAAACCAAGGTATGCTCTCCCTCAAAAGTATTGAAAAGATATTGAAATCGGGTAAGCCGCTTGTGTGGACGATGCACGATATATGGCCCGCTACTGCTGTTTGTCATATTACTTTAGACTGTAGGAAGTTCGAAAGTCAGTGCAAACAGTGCCGCTTGCTACCTTCTGGTATAGGAAGAGACCTTGCAAAACAAACGTGGAAGCGTAAAGAAGCGATAGAAGGACGAACACACATTATATATATAACGTGTAGTAAGTGGCTGCAAGGCGAAGCAAAACAAAGTGCATTGATTGGGCAGAATACGATTGAATGTATTCCAAACCCCATAGATACAAATGTTTTTCGCAAGGTTGATAAGGCCGAAGCACGCCGAAAACTGGGCTTACCTGCCGATAAACGTTTGGTACTTTTCGCATCTCAACGAGTTACAAACCATAATAAAGGTATGAACTACTTGGTAGATGCGTGTCGAAAAATGGCGGAACAACACCCCGAAATGCTCGAAAATACGGCGGTTGTAGTGCTCGGAGGACACGCTGAAGACCTACGCGAACAATTCAATTTGCCAATGTTCCCACTGGGATATGTTAGCGATACGCAAAAGATAGTAGACGTTTATAATGCCATTGATGTGTTTGTAACACCATCTTTGTCCGATAATCTGCCCAACACAGTAATGGAAGCGATGGCTTGTGGCGTGCCTTGCGTGGGCTTTAAGGTAGGTGGCATACCTGAAATGATAGACCATGAACGCAATGGATACGTGGTTAAGATGAAAGATTCAACCGATTTGGCAACAGGAATACACTGGGTGCTGAATGTGGCAGACTATGAAATGCTGTCTGCCGAAGCTGTAGAAAAAGTGAAGCAGTGCTATTCTCAGGCTCAAGTAGCCGCACAATACATAGCTGTTTACGAGAAAGCGCTTGCTAATTCAAAGACGAAAGAAGTATGATAACATTCTCAGTAATCACCATTACATACAATGCTGCCGATGTGTTGCAGCCCACATTAGATAGTGTTTTGAAGCAAGACTTCCCCACAATAGAGCATATTATCGTGGATGGAGCCTCTACCGACAACACTGTTGCAATAGCTGAGGCTTACAAAGATATGTCTGATAGTGCCGAAAATGGGCACGTTGTTCGAATATATAGCGAGCCAGATAAAGGTCTTTACGATGCTATGAACAAGGGATTGGTGCGTGCGAAGGGCGATTATGTAGTGTTTAAATGCTGGCGACCGCTTTCCAACTGCCGATACTCTTGAGAAAGTGGCATTGGCAGCAGAGGTTGGAGATGGCGAGGAACGGCCTGCTGTAGTGTATGGGGATACGGATATAGTAGATGAAAAAGGAATTTTCTTATATCAACGTAGACTTCAGCCACCAGAAAACCTAACCTGGCAGTCGTTTAGAGATGGTATGTTGGTGTGTCATCAAGCTTTTTATGCTCGGTTAGACATAGCTCGTAAAACTCCTTTCGATACACGTTATCGATATTCTGCCGATGTAGATTGGTGTATAAAGATAATGCGTGAGGGCGAACGCAAAGGTCTTTTATTAAGAAATGTGCACGCTGTGGTTGCTCATTATATGGAAGAAGGGCAGACCACAAAGCATCACCGGGCATCGCTTCGAGAGCGTTTTCAAGTTATGTGCAAGCACTACGGTTTGTTCTCAACCCTTACAAAACACGCTTGGTTTGTAGTAAGAAAATTCGTAAAAAAGTAATATTGTCGAAAAGTCAACGTTCTTTATATAAATCAAATCCTCAGAATAAAATGAAAACAAAGATTATTTATACCCTGCTTACCTTCCTTTTTATAGGAATAAGCACAAGCGTTAGCGCACAGACAAATGCAGTTTTAAACTATCCAGTGCCTGCAAAGAAACAGAGTACGACCGCAAAAAAGAAACCGCAGACAGAGCCTTATGCTACAGAACAGTACGGCGATTACGATACAGGTACAACAAGTAACAGGAAGAAAACATCTGGAGAAAAGATTAAAGAAGGTCTCGGTAGCATAGGCGAAGGAGTGGGAGACTTTGTAGAAAACGAGTCTGAATCAATCGGAAATACAGCAAGTAAGGTTCAAAAGAAAACCAAACGCTTCTTTAAAGGATAAGTGATTCTGGCAAAAGATTCGGTGAAAGAGTCGGCAAAACCCTCAATAAAGCCAGCGATGCGGTATCTGACCATCAGATAAACAAGAAGAAATATTAGCATTTTGTGCATTCTTTTGGTGGTATTGGATATTTTCAGTACTTTTGTACAATACATATGACTTTGCTTTTGCATAAGTTCGATTCTACAACAATGTGCTTATGAGTCCACAAGGAAATAAGAAACCTACATACACCAAGCCTGTTGCTATTTGCGCTGGAGTACTCTTCTTCGGTTCAATATTGCTGTCAATACTGATGGCAACACGTGAGATGGCACCCCCACGTAAGTACGAAGTCGATATGTCGGGAACGGTAATAGGTATTGATACTACTTCAAAAATTCCTGTATTAACCAAGGAAGAAGCAAAAGAAGTAGAGGTTAAGGAAAATAAGAAAGTTGATTACGTTGAATCGAACGATGCAAACTTGAACTTAAAGAATATACCGGAACCTGAACCTATTGATGTTTCGGCCACTCCTCCGCCTTCTACAAAGGAAGAAACAGGAACCAATAACACGCAAATAACAGATGTGAAAGCACCTAAGATAGAGCCTATTGAGTAGGAAAATAGATGTTTATGTGCTGTAAATGTCTAAAATCGCTTAAAATAATATAAAGCTTTTTTACTTTTATAGGTATCTCCCGTCAAATGAATAACTTTGTACAAGAAGCAGGCGAAATACGTCTGCACCTGTTATATGCAGGTAAAAGAAATATTATTGAGTATAAATTTAAAAGTATTAGTAATATGAAAAAGAACCTTTTAGTATTAACCTTGTGCGCAGGCGCACTTTTGTTTACTGGTTGTGCCAGCAAGAAAGATTTGCAAAACTGCCAATCTGAGAACCAACGATTATCTGGTGAATATCAGAATGCAAAGGAAACTATTGCGGCAAACAATGCTCGTATCAAGAGCTTGGAAGACCAATTGGCACAAGCTAAGGCTAGTGCTGCAGCGTTGCAGGGCAGTCTTGACAAGAGTTTGAACAATGCAAATTCAAACAATATCAATATTTCAAAATTGGTAGACCAAATTAACGAAAGCAACCAATATATCCGTCATCTTGTTCAAGTTAAGAGTAAGAGCGACTCACTCAACCTCGTTCTCACCAACAACCTTACACGTAGTCTTAGTAAGGAAGAACTTAAGGAAGTTGATGTTCAAGTGTTGAAGGGCGTTGTTTATATCTCGTTGGCAGATAATATGCTCTATAAGAGCGGATCATACGAAGTAAATGAACGTGCAGAAAAGACTCTTAGCAAGATTGCAAAGATTATTTCTGACTACAGAGATTACGATGTATTGATCGAAGGTAATACAGATAACGTGCCTGTAAACGCTCAAAGCGATAAGATGAAGAATATTCGTAACAATTGGGATCTCTCTTGTTTGCGTGCTTCTTCAGTAGCACAATACTTGCAAACTCACTTCGGTGTAGATCCAAAGCGTCTTACTGCTGGTGGAAGAGGCGAGTATAATCCAATCGTAACTAATGATACTGAGCTTGGAAAGCAGCGCAATCGTCGTACACAGATTATCATTACTCCTAAGCTTGATCAGTTTATGGACCTTATTGGTAAGGCTCCTGAATCAGCAGAAAAATAGGATTCAATTGATTTAATAATGGAAAAGTTTTTAAAATCTCTTGCAAGTCACCCTGCATTTAAAGGATATATGCGATGGAGGACACGACCAATAATTGTTGCATTGTGTTGCTATTTAGTCTATAGTGCAGGCAAATCAGTTGGCGAAGCAGTTTATTATCTGCTGCATTAGGATTGAGAGAACATATTAAAAAAAGTCTTCAAATGTGCAAAATACAACATTTGAAGACTTTTTTTTATTGTTGTTTAGTCTGTTTTCATCTTACCATTTTAGCTTTTACTCATTGTTTTGCTTCTTTGTTGAGGCTTTTTTTATCAGTTGATAAAGTTATCTTCAATTAGTTTTTCAAAGCTATTGGCAAGTTTTTGCTTTTCTTCTATATCGTAGTAAAAGAGTACAATTTCTTCATTTGGTGCTATTGTTATTGGATTTCCTGCCCCGTCATCAGAGAAACAAGACATTAATTTATTTCGGGGAAGAGATTTGCCGTATTAAAAAGATGGCGAGCATTCGTCGTTAGGTCGATAATTGTATCTTTCCCTATCGATGTTCCGTTCTCAAAAGCATGAATGGCTATGCCTGCATAAGCACCTCTAAAGTTCAAAATAAACTCTTTGTAGTCGTTATTCATTACCACATGAAGCACTTTTTCTGCATTTTCAATTTGCTCGTTGATAGCAGCGATGCCTAATAACGTTGTGTTCTCTTTAAAGAAGGCACTCAATTTCTTAATAATAGTTTGCTTCATATCTTTTATTTGTAGTTCTCCATTTCGCTTTGAATGTCCTTAACCATATCTTCCATTGATACATTCAGTCCATAACCATCAGCAACTGGAAAAATCAAAGCATGGTTAACCTTGTTCATTTGCAGTTTCTTTACAATCGTCTCAAGGAATTCGCAAAGCTCAAAACTTTTATATGAGACACCTTTCATGTCTCTTGTGTTTGTTGCATAGTGCTTAGCAAAGTCTTTAAACGGAAACAATAGCACATATAACTTTCCGTTCTTAGCTTCGTTTAGCACAATATAGTCGTCTTCATATAGCGTCCATACCTTTTCCCAATCGCATATTTTTTTTACGAAATAGTCATAACGTTTTTCAGGCGATAGAACTATGACGGCCTCAAGTTCCTGTTTAGATACTTCCATCGTTTCTCTCCTTAGATTCAATTTATAGCTTATTCATATAATGTTCTTTTATATCTGCGTCGTCATGGTGTTCACATAAGATTTTTAAATCCGCTGGTAAATCGTTCCGAAGTGCAATGGCAACTTTGCAACCCTTGTCTCCATGATTGTAAATCAAACGCATCAACTCTTCATTTAATCCGTCCTTTTCTGCTATTTCCGATAGAATACTGAAAACTAAATCGTTCAATGGCTTTCTCAAAAGTTCGGTAACGACAGGTTCAATGTCGGGTATAGGAATGTTCAGACATAACGACAAGCTTGTCGATTTGTCCCATACGTTGCTCAATTCATCAAAGTTGCTGAATATATTCTCCTTATTTATATATAGAGTCTCCATTTGAAAAAATAGTGATAAGGTTCCTTCTTATGTTTTTTGCAACCTTTTTTAATCATCGAAGTTTAATTTCTTTTCCTTTTCTTCATACATTTCGTCTTCACTCTTTACTAATAATACACCTTTTGTATAGTAGTTATAAGCAAAGATTCAGACATAAAAAAAGCCCCGTTAAGGACGAGGCAACCTAATGTCTTCACAACGGAAAAAAATCCTTATTGTGATTGCTTTTAAAATTAGTATTGCAAAGATATAGCTTTCTAAAAACAATATGCAAGTTTTTTTCAATACATGTTTTCTTTAATTTAAAATATTTTTGTAATTTTACGCAATATTATTAACATAAATGGTCGAAAAGCATGAGAAAAATATTAGGTTTAGACTTAGGAACCACAAGTATAGGATGGGCTTTAGTGAACGAAGCCGACAATGATAATGAATCATCTTCGATTATTCGACTTGGGGTAAGGGTTAATCCATTAACCGTAGATGAAAAAAGCAACTTCGAAAAAGGTAAGGCTATCACAACCAATTCGGATAGACAGCAACGTCATGGTGCAAGAATAAATCTTCAACGCTATAAACTTCGTAGACAAAACCTTCGCAATCTTCTACAAGATCAAGGTTGGTTATGTAACGAAGCGTTGTACGAGGAAGGTAAAGGAACTACTTTTGAAATCTATAAGCTACGAGCAAAGGCTGCAGAAGAAAAGATTTCGCTTCACGAATTTGCCCGTGTATTATTTATGTTGAATAAAAAGCGTGGCTATAAAAGTAATCGTAAAGCAAACAATAAGGAAGAAGGACAGCTTTTTGATGGCATGACTATAGCAAAGAAACTCTACGAAGAGCATCTTACTCCTGCAGAATATTCTTTCCAATTGCTTAGTAAAGGTAAGAAATTTGCTCAAGATTACTATCGTTCCGACTTAATTGCTGAACTTGAAAGAATATGGAACGAGCAGAAAAAGTATTATCCAGAGATACTTACAGACGAGTTTAAACAACAATTAGAAGGTAAAACCAAAGTTAATACAAACAAAATTTTCCTTGCTAAATATGGAATTTATTCTGCTGACTTAAAAGGTTTAGACAAAAAATTGCAACCTTTAAAATGGAGAATTGAGGCATTAAAACAACAAGTTAGCAAAGAAATTTTAGCCTTTGTCATCAGCGATTTAAAAGGTCATATAGCAAATACAAGTGGTTATCTCGGTGCTATCAGTGACAGAAGTAAAGAACTCTTTTTTAACAAACAGACAGTTGGTCAATATCTTTGGGCTTCGCTAAAAAACCCACATATCAGCATAAAGAGTAAACCTTTTTATCGACAAGATTACTTGGATGAATTTGAGAAGCTTTGGGAAACGCAAGCCGCTTTCCATAAGCAGCTAACACCAGAACTGAAGCACGAAATAAGAGATATTATCATCTTTTATCAACGCCCATTGAAGAGCAAGAAAGGACTTATCTCTGTTTGCGAATTGGAGCAACGCAAAGTAAAAGTAACAATTGATGGTAAGGAAAAAGAAATAACCATAGGTCCAAAGGTAGCACCAAAGTCTTCTCCTGTATTCCAAGAATTTAGAATTTGGCAAAATATCAATAATATTTTACTTATAAATAACGATACGAATGAAAAACATTCACTCGATGAGAAAGAAAGAAACTTGCTATATCAAGAATTAAGTGTAAAGGTAAAGCTAAGTAGAACCGATGTGCTGAAAATACTTAATAAAAAAGGTAAGCAATGGGACCTTAACTATAAGGAAGTAGAAGGCAATCGTACACAAGCTATTCTTTTTGATTGCTATAACAAAATTATTTCTTTAACTGGTCGTGAAGAGTGTGATTTCAAGAAGTTACAAGCTTCCGAGATCCGTCATCACGTTACAACAATTTTTAAAAACTTAGGTTTTAATACCGATATTCTTGACTTTAATCCATCATTAGTGAAGCATGAGTTGGAAAAACAACCTATGTATATGTTGTGGCATTTACTATATTCTTACGAAAGCGATAACTCAAGAACAGGTAACGAAGCACTTCTAAGAAAGTTAGAAATTGATTTTGGTTTTCCAAAAGAGTATGCAACTGTACTTTGTGATGTTGTTTTTGAGGACGATTATAGTAATCTCAGTGTGAAAGCAATGCGCAAAATATTACCTTATCTTGAAGTAGGAAACGACTATAGTCAGGCTTGTGCATATGCTGGATATAAACATTCACGTCGCTCACTTACGAAAGAAGAGTTAGACCAGAAAGTTTATAAAGAAAGATTAGAACTGTTACCAAAGAATAGTTTGCGTAATCCTGTTGTCGAGAAAATTCTCAATCAGATGATAAATGTCATCAATACAATTATTGATGAATACGGGAAGCCTGACGAAATCAGAATAGAAATGGCGCGCGAATTAAAGAGTAGTGCTGCCGAAAGAGAGAAAGCAACACGTGCAATTAGCCAAGCTAACGCTGAAAATCAACGTATTCGTGAAATTTTGGAAAGAGATTTTGCGCTTTCATACATCAGCCGTAACGACATTATAAAGTATAAACTATATCAAGAACTTGAAGCAAATGGCTTTAAGACATTATATTCTGATACATATATTTCTAAAGAAAAACTATTCTCTAAAGACTTCGATGTCGAGCATATCATTCCAAAGGCACGTCTTTTCGACGACTCTTTCTCAAATAAAACTCTTGAAGCACGCGATATAAACCTTGCAAAGAGTAATAAAACAGCATTCGATTTCGTCCAGGAAAAATATGGTACCGAAGGTGCTGAAGCTTATAAAAAGAAACTTGATATACTTTTGTCAAAAGAAGTTATAAGCAGAGCAAAATACAACAAACTATTGATGAAAGAAGCCGATATCCCTTCTGAATTCATCGAACGAGACCTTCGCAATACACAATACATAGCGAAGAAAGCATGCGAAATATTGGGCGAACTTGTAAAAACTGTTACACCAACAACCGGAGAAGTAACCAGTCGTCTGCGTGAAGATTGGCAATTGGTAGACGTGATGAAGGAGCTGAACTTTGAAAAGTACCAAAAACTTGGTTTAGCAGAAATTGTTGAAGATAGAGACGGAAGGAAAATTAAACGCATAAAAGATTGGACAAAACGAAACGACCACCGTCATCATGCAATGGATGCCTTGACAATCGTTTTTACAAAACCCGCTTTCATTCAGTATCTAAACAATCTTAATGCACGAAGCAATAAGAGCAATTGCATCTATGCAATAGAAAATAAAGAGTTACACAGAGAGGATAATAAGCTAAAGTTTAATGCCCCAATCCCTATTCACGAGTTTCGTGCAGAAGCAAAACGCCATCTTAGTGCCATCTTAATATCAATTAAGGCAAAAAATAAGGTGATGACACAGAATGTAAACAAGATTAAAACCAAACAGGGAGTAATAAAAAAGATTCAACTTACACCACGTGGAGCACTTCATAACGAAACAATTTATGGAACAAAGAAACGTCCTATTATAACAATGGTGAAAGTTGGAGCAGCATTAGATGAAGCAACGATAAACAAAATAAGCAATCTTACTATTCGCGAAGCTCTTCTAAAACGCCTCGCTGAATACAACGGTGATGCGAAAAAGGATTTTGCAGGAAAGAATAGTTTGGAAAAGAATCCAATATATCTAAATGAAGAAAAGACAAAAGTTCTACCTGCATTAGTTAAAACTGTAGAATGGGAAACTTACCACCCAATTCGTAAACCAATTACACCAGATCTTAAAATAGAAAAAGTAATAGATAAAGGTATACGAAAAATTCTGAAAGCCCGCTTAGCAAAATTTAATGGAGATGCAAAGAAAGCATTCAGTAATTTAGATGAGAACCCTATTTATATCGACGAAGCAAAGAAAATAGCATTAAAACGAGTTAGCATAGAAGGAGTTTTAAGTGCCATTCCATTACATACACTGAAAGATCAAGCAGGTAAACTTATTATTGGAAAAGATGGAAAACCTGTATTAGGTAATTATGTACAAACAAGTAACAACCATCATATCGCTTTCTATTACGACGAAGATGGCAATCTACAAGATAATGCCGTTTCTTTCTTCGAAGCTGCAGAACGTAAATCGCAAGGAATTCCTATTGTTGACAAAAACTATAATCACGATAAAGGTTGGAGTTTTTTATTTACAATGAAGCAAAACGAATACTTCGTGTTCCCTAATGAAGCGACAGGATTTATTCCTACCGAAGTGAATTTAATGGACGAAGCCAATTATGACATGATAAGTCCAAATCTATACAGAGTTCAAACAATTTCTAAAATTATCTATGACAAGTCTATTATCCGTGATTATCTTTTTAGACATCATTTAGAAACAACAGTAGAAAGAATTCCAAATCTTAAGGGTATTACATACAAACAATTAAAATCTTTACCACACTTAAAAGGTATTGTAAAGGTGCGCATCAATGCTATTGGCAAAATAGTGGCAATAGGAGAATACGATTAATATTCTGAATCTATGATAAAGAAAACATTATGTTTCAGTAATCCTGCATATTTGAGTTTGCAGAATGCGCAGCTGGTAATTCGTTTGCCAGAAGTAGAGACTTGCAGTAATTTGTCTGATGGTTTTAAAAAGCAAACCGAGCGTACAATTCCAATAGAAGATATTGGAGTTGTACTGCTCGATAACAAAAGAATAACCATTACTTCTTCAGCATTAGAAGCTTTAATAGAAAATAACTGTGCAGTAATTACCTGCGATAGCAAGAATATGCCCATTGGACTTTTGCTTCCTTTATGCAGTAATACACTACAAAGCGAACGTTTTCGCACGCAAATAGAAGCATCGTTACCACTTAAAAAACAATTATGGCAACAAACCATTAAGCAGAAAATATGCAATCAAGCTAAACTCTTAGAAAGATATACTAAGGTTGATACTGGTTGTATGTACGTTTGGGCTGATAAGGTTAGGAGTGGCGATCCTGATAATCTTGAGGCAAGAGCAGCCGCATATTATTGGAAAAATGTTTTTTCTGATATTCCTAATTTCATAAGAGGTCGTGAAGGAGAACCTCCTAATAATCTTTTAAATTATGGTTATGCTATATTGCGTGCAGTAGTAGCACGGTCTTTAGTTGCCAGCGGATTGCTTCCAACTTTAGGCATTCACCACCATAATAAGTATAATGCTTATTGTCTTGCCGATGATGTAATGGAACCTTATCGCCCTTACGTCGATGGATTAGTGTTAGATGTAATGGCTTCAACGAACGATTATAGCGAACTAACTAAAGAAATAAAGATGAAACTACTTGCTATTCCAGTGCTCGATACAACAATTGGAAACAAGAAAAGTCCATTGATGATAGCTACACAACAAACAACCTCTTCGCTTTACAAGTGCTTCAATGGCGAATTAAGAAGAATGGCTTATCCAGAATTATAATGCAAATGAGTGGAACAATATAGGTTTAGTCAATATAGAAGCATGTGGTTAATGGTGTTTTTTGATTTACCCACAGATACAAAGAAAGAACGAAAGGCTGCTACTCTCTTTCGTCAGAACCTATTAAAGATGGGTTTACAATGTTTCAGTTCTCTATTTATATACGCCACTGTGGTAGTAAAGAAAATATGGAAGTGCATATAAAAAGAGTTTCTACCTTTATTCCAACGTACGGAAAAGTTGGAATTATGGGAATAACAGATAAACAATTTGAAGAAATAAAGTTATTTTATGGTAAGAAACCACAACGCCCCAATGCGCCAGGAGTACAATTAGAACTCTTTTAGCCCTCTGTTAGAAACAATAAAGTTCCATTCATTGAGAATGGAACTTTATTTTTCTTGCATTTTTCTTTCTCTCTAAACCTTCGTAATGATGCTGAATATCATTGCTTTATGCCTATTGAGTTGTGTTTGCTAATGCAAAGATACTAATTTTAAAGCTAATCACAACTGTAGCGTTGGCCTCTAACATTCTATCATAGTTGTGTTTGCTAATGCAAAGATACTAATTTTAAAGCTAATCACAACTAGCCAATTCTTTGCGCCTTTCTGATTTGTGTTGTGTTTGCTAATGCAAAGATACTAATTTTAAAGCTAATCACAACCCATTCGACTCCAGCATCGGGAATATCATTGTTGTGTTTGCTAATGCAAAGATACTAATTTTAAAGCTAATCACAACTATTCAGGCTTTCCTACTTGTGTATTAAGGTTGTGTTTGCTAATGCAAAGATACTAATTTTTAAAAGCTAATCACAACCTTGATGAAGATTTGCGTAAGAAAAAAAGATAGTTGTGTTTGCTAATGCAAAGATACTAATTTTTAAAGCTAATCACAACAGATGGACACAAGGCTCATCGAGGAAATAGGTTGTGTTTGCTAATGCAAAGATACTAATTTTAAAGCTAATCACAACCTAATATTCAGATAGCACGTGATACCAATGTTGTGTTTGCTAATGCAAAAGATACTAATTTTTAAAAGCTAATCACAACATAATGTGCAGCAATTTGATTAGAGTAATGTTGTGTTTGCTAATGCAAAGATACTAATTTTTAAAAGCTAATCACAACCTTATTCTTCGCCTGTTCAGCAAAGACAACGTTGTGTTTGCTAATGCAAAGATACTAATTTTAAAGCTAATCACAACTACTCAAACAATTAAAAGAAGGCGAGAGTGGTTGTGTTTGCTAATGCAAAGATACTAATTTTAAAGCTAATCACAACAATAGAAATGTTATCAGAAATGGAAAAAGAGTTGTGTTTGCTAATGCAAAGATACTAATTTTAAAGCTAATCACAACTAAAGTGCAAGGTTGCACCGTTTGTGCTTGGCTATACGGTCATTTCGTAGACGATATGCCATATCTAAGAAGCGAAGATAAGGCAGAATCCGTACGAAAATGGTATAAGATTCGCCCGAAATACTTGTATTAGAAGAATGTTTAGAAAGGGACGTTAGAAGACGCCCCGAGCGAATCTGATAATTGCTACGTACAACGCTTTCTTGCGTAGTATATATTTTAGAGATACCCTGATGGAGAGTGTCGTGAACAAATTTCTTATGAACAAGACTTTCTGTTACCATATTTACCTTTTAAGTGCAAATATAATAACAGACAGTTTTAGTGCAAAGGACAGTTTTTCCTAATGATGGATATTATTTCATTAGATGTTTGTAAAGGGAAATTCCTATTATAGGAGTAAAACAACAGCAAAGCCCCAAGTAGATACATTTTACAAGAAACGGCGTGCCACGAGTAACAAAGGGCATTGCAAGGAGGGTTATAAGGAATGAAATAGTTTCGATTATCAACATACCTGTTCTTGTTTTTAAAAGTCTTATTTTTATTATGAAAGCAAAGATAATAAATAGTTCTGTTTGCTAATGCAAAGATACTAATTTTAAAGTTAATTACTTTGCAAAATATCTGTATAATGGTATACCTATTATTGGGGTAAAGAGCATAGATAGTCCTAAAAAGAACAACTTTACATACCAAGGCTCACCATGTGTAAAGAAAGGCATAAGGACAAGCGATATCAAGAAAAAGAAAATTTCATAAATTGACATAATTAATATACAGTTGTGTTTGCTAATGTAAAGCCGATAATCATTTATTTACTATTATTGCATTTTTGTTCCAACTCTTTGATACGCATTCGGTATTTTACTAATTCACATAACAAACTCTCGTTGTTACGTGTTAGCTTCTTGTTCTTCTCTATAAGATGGTCGCGGAACTCTTTTGCCATAGCAGCTTTAAAATCACTAAGAAAAGCACGAAATTCATCTGTGTATTCTCCATCAATCATATATTTCTTTTGCATGACTTGTAAGGCATGCTCCCCACGCATTATTCTATTGTATTCTTCAATCTTTTTATTTCTTGTTTTCTCTCTCTTTGATAAAGCCTCTTTATCATCTCCATAAAGTTCTTCTTCAAGCTCTTCATATCTTTTTCTCAACGTCTGATAATTCTGCTCGAGTTTGTGCACATATTCAGTTCGTTTTTTATCATACTCCTTAAACTTTTCGATGGTTCTTTCAGCCCAAAAAAGCCTTTTTTGGTCTTTGGAAAGCATTTGAGAGTTTAATATGTGCGATTTAGGTTCTTTCTCTTCCATTTTCAATGTGTATTTTGATTATTATTATAATCCTCTAATGTTATGTTTACTAATGCAAAGGTACTATTTTTAAAGTTAATCACAACACCTTTTTATTTGTTTGTTTTATTATTACATCGTGTTTACTAATGCAAAGGTACTAATTTTAAAAGCAAATTTTTCTGTCCAAGATGCCTATATATTTAATAAAGTTTGTTCGATATAATCAAGCTGTTTGAAGTTATAATAACAAACACAAAAATTTTTTTAATTATAAAATTAAAATTTATAATTACAAAAAAATAAAAATTTATAATTATAATTTTGATGGATTATAATAAAAGTTTTTTGGAATTAAGATGTGCTTGAAAAAATGCTTTATTTCTTAGTCTGTAATATATTCGCATAACATTGTAAATTGATTGAAAGCAGAAGATAAAAACTCATATATTCAAAACGGGCAAACAGGAGAGAAAGGATTATTAGGTGGTAAAACTTGAATAATCCTATTTTTTGCCGTACCTTTGTCGCAAAGTTTAGAAAATGACTATTTTAAGCAGTATTACCAGACTTTTAGAAAAGGTAGGGAACCCTATTAAGAGTAACTTCCGCTTTTTCTTCTTTATGTATCTCGTTGGTATTTTTGTTGCATACGCAGAACTTCCTACCAACCGAGAGGATGTGTCGGTATATGGAGACCTTTGGTTGGAATTATTTTTCGATCTTTATATTGTTTGTGTTCTTCTTTCACTGATACCTGAACGTGTGCGCTGCTGGATAGTTGGAGTTTTCTCTACTATCGCCTATGCAACAAGCATTGCCGACCTTTTTTTGTTGGGTGAAATTTCAATCTCCTCTTAATCCTTCGATGTTATTGTTGGTTGCAGAAACTGATAAGCGCGAAGCAAGCGAGTTTTTCAGTAGCTATATCAATGCCGAAGTAATAACATCAAGAGTAGGATTTTTACTACTCATCGTGCTTTTGCATTGTTTGCTAACGGTATGGAGTGTATATCGCAAAAGAAAGAATATAAAATACCCTGTAATATTCAATGTTGTAAAAGAGAAAAGTGGCCTTTTCATCGGTATAATTGCGCTCATTCTGTTTGTAGTTTCGGCTATTTCGTCGTTCCATAATAAGCGTGAAATGGCGCAAATGTTCTCGTTGAAAACAATAGGAGCTGTAGAACACGAACTTACAACATCTGATTGCGCAGTATTCTATACCCCAATTTACCGACTTGTATTTAGTATTTATGCCAATCATTTAGCCGCCCAACAAATAGATAGATTGGTAGATGCAAAAGATCGTGTTGCTGTTCAAGACTGCACTTTCGATGCAAAAAACATAGTATTAATTATTGGCGAAAGTTTAGGACCACACCATTCGCAGCAATATGGCTACTTTATGAAGACTACACCACGGCAAGTTGCGTTGGAAAGTCGGGATTGTTGGTACCTTTCACTGATGTTGTAGCACCATGGAACCTTACAAGTTTCGTATTTAAGAATATCTTTTCGCTACATGTTGTTGGTCAAAAAGGAGAATGGTGCGACTATCCGCTCTTCCCACAACTATTCCGAAAGGCAGGATATCATGTATCTTTCATCACCAATCAATTCCTTCCGCAAGCAAAAGAAGCCGTATACGATTTCAGTGGAGGATTCTTTTTGAATCATAAAGAGTTATCTGCGTCGATGTTCGATACACGAAACACACGTTTACATACTTATGATGAAGGATTATTGGCTGACTACGACAAGACATTGAAGGCTGAAAATAAAGACAACAACCTTATTATATTCCATCTTATGGGTTGTCATGTGTCGTATAACCGACGCTATCCCGAAAATAGAAAGCACTTCAGAGCTGCACAATACAAAACGAAGCGTCCAGAACTAACCAAGCAACGCCGCTATATGTTGGCCCATTACGACAATGCTGTATTATACAACGACTCGATAGTGGACCAGATTGTAAAGCGTTTTGCCAACGAAGAGGCTGTAGTAATATATATGCCTGACCACGGAGAAGAATGTTTTGAAGGCAAAAGAAGTATAATATGTCGTAACCATTCTGCACAAATCGACTACGATTTGGCACGTTATGAGTTCAAAGTTCCTTTCTGGATATATTGTTCTCCGAAATATATTAAGAAGCACCCTGAGGTGTTTGAACAAATAAAAGCTGCAAAAGACAAACGTTTTATGACTGACGCTTTGCCACACTTGCTATTGCACTTAGGCGGCATTAAAGCAAAAGACTATCGAAGTGAATATGATATTTTGAGTCCGCAATACAATGAGAAGCGCCCTCGAATACTTAAAAACAAAACCAACTACGATGAACTGGTGGCTGAACAAAATAAGAAACAGCGATGAAACCGTAGATTTTAAAGATTATAACCCACAATATATGGAGAGCAAAACAAATACTGCTGTTAGCAAAGGTATAGTCGATAAGACGTTGAGCCATGCAGAGTGCAACATCTTACGTGGCATTGCGATTGCTGGTATTGTACTTCATAATTACTGCCATTGGCTCCGTCCTATTGTGAAGGAAAACGAGTACCAATTCAACCAACATAATGTGGATTGGTTTAACAACGTTATGCCACATGGCTTTAACGACCGCACCTTTTTCATTTGCTGTCATTCTTTGGACATTATGGTGTACCTATCTTCCTTTTCCTATCAGCTTATGGTTTGGTAGCGAAGTATGAGAATGCTAAACCATTATCACCCAGTCAGAATACCAGCACTAAACACGAACCCAATACTTTCCGTTTTTTGCGTTATCACTGGCTGAAACTTTTCCGTATGATGATAGTAGGTTTTTCTGCTTTCGTCTTAGTTGATGCCATAACAGAAGGGCAACATCACTACGACGTAATGGATATTGTGGCACAGATGGGATTGTTCAATAACCTTCTGCCCAATCCTGATGATATTATATGGCCTGGTCCTTATTGGTTTTTTGGTTTAATGCTCCAATTATACATGGTTTACCGCTTGTTTTTATACAAAAAAGGGTGGACATGGATTGTAGGTTTCATTGCTATTTGCACACTAATACAACTATCTTGTGAGCCAAATGGAGAAGCATTGAACCGTTGGCGGTATAATTTTGTAGGCGGAATGCTGCCTTTTGGTTTAGGATTGCTTTATGCAAAGTATATGCGTAACATACAATTGCGCATCTATGGGATAACATTTATTGTGTCGTTACTCTTTATTCGCTTTGGTAGCAATAATTTTTTAACCTGGTTTTTTGTTCCTATGTTTATATGTTCGGCAGGAATTAGTTTTGTAAAACTGCTGACTTACTGGCACGAACATTTCCCCCAATTTACTTTCGGTATAACAAAAACATTTGAATGGTTAGGCGTTATATCAGCAGCGCTGTTTATTTCGCATCCCATTACACGAAAAATTATAATTCCCATTTCGCGCAGTGGAGACTATTGGACAGGACTTCTGCTCTATATGATTACTTCTGTATGCGTGGCATGGTTGTTTAAAGAAATAATGAGGCATGTGCCTTCACCCAAGTTTTGAGATGAAAGAAAAAGGAATAGAACTTGCAAATATTAGTAAGTATCGAGGCGAACTGATGGGCTTAGCGATATTGTTCGTTATGCTTTTCCATGTAAGTGTACCTCGTACAGATGCTTTTTTTGGACTTCGACGCATGGGAAATATTGGAGTCGATATGTTTTTCTTCCTTAGCGGTATTGGTCTTTGGTATTCATGGACGAAGAATGCCGATGCAATGAATTTCTTTAAGAAGCGACTTTTACGTATTTATCCTGCTTGGCTCATTCTAGCATCGTTGTATTACATACCAGATTTTCTTGCTATTCCATGGGTAAAGCACAGCGGAAATAGTACAAATATTATTGATTTAATCGGAGATATTACGATAAACTGGGATTTTTGGTTGAACGATGAACTTACGTTTTGGTACATACCAGCAACCATGATGCTGTATTTGATAACACCAGCCTATTTGTCGCTTATTATAAAACACCCCACTTATAGATGGATTCCTGCAATAATGATAGCTTGGTGCGTTGCTGTTAAGTATGTTGTACCTATCAATGAAACTGTGGGACATATTGAAATATTCTGGAGTCGGGTTCCGATTTATTTAATAGGACTAAACTTTGGAGCGACAGTAAAGGAAAAAAGAACTTTGGAAGCAAGCTCTATTTGGCTAATATTACTGACGTTTGTCGGAATGCTTGCTACGTGTATCTATCTGGAACAGGTAAGGCATGGACGTTTTCCGCTATTTTTGGAGCGAATGCTATATATCCCACTCACCATAACTGGAATAATTCTGCTTTGCGTCGTATTAAAAAAAGCTTCAAATAAATATCTCCACAAGGCACTTATATTTGTAGGTGGAATAAGTTTAGAGCTATATTTGTTGCACAACCATTTTATACTTATCTATATCGAACGACTTGGTTGGCACTATTGGACAAAGTTTTTTGCAACCCTTATAATAGCTTTACCCCTTGCATGGTTGCTGCATATAGGAGTTGAGAAGATAACAACGAAAATAGAAAGGAATCAAGAAAGATGAAAGAAATAATCAGATTGATACGTCCGCACCAATGGATAAAGAATCTTGTTGTGTTGTTTCCAATCTTCTTTGGTGGAGCTTTAGGACATTTGGAGTCGCTATACGAAGGTTGCATCACAATGATAGCTTTTTCATTTATTGCTTCTTCCATTTATTGTCTGAACGATATTATAGATGTTGAAGACGATCGTCGCCATCCTAAAAAGTGTAACCGACCTTTAGCTTCGGGCAGAGTAAGTATTGCGCAAGGATATGCTATTATGATAGTAATGGTGATTTTATCGATGGTTTCGTTACTTTTTCTTCCGAACAAGTGTATTGAAACTACTGGAGTCGTTGGCTTTTATTGGGTTTTAAATGTGGCTTATTGTTTATTTTTAAAACAACATGCCATTATTGATGTTTGTATTGTTGCGTTTGGTTTTGTGCTGCGTATTCTTGCAGGAGGTATTGCTACAGATATAAGACTGAGTAAATGGATTGTGTTAATGACCTTCCTTCTGATGCTTTTTCTTTCGTTTGCCAAACGACGTGATGATGTTTTACGCATGAACGAAACAGGAGAAGCACCGAGAAAGAATACAATTCGTTATAATCTAACGTTCATTAACCAAGCCATTACTATTACAGCAAGTGTTACTTTGGTATGTTATATTATGTATACCGTAAGTCCTGAAACCATTGCAAATTTCCATACTGAGAACCTTTACCTAACCAGTGTTTTTGTTCTTTTGGGATTATTGCGCTATATACAGCTTGCTGTTGTAGATAAAAAGAGCGGTGACCCAACAAAAGTTATTCTTCATGATCGTTTCATACAATGCATAGTATTGGGATTCGGTCTAACTTTCTTTATAATAATATACTTCTTATAGCATCATGAAAGTATATGCTTTTGATTTCGACGGAACACTGACGACAAAAGATTCTTTTGTTGAATTCATCAGATATGCAAAAGGATTTGGGAAAACCTTTTTTGGTTTTCTTCTGTTTGCACCTATTATCTTATTGATGAAACTACATCTTTATCCAAATTGGAAAGCAAAACAACGCATCTTTTCATGGTTCTTTAAAGGAATGGATATAGATGAGTTTAACAGAATTTGCAAAGATTTTGCTGTAGCAAAACAAAATATCATGCGAAAAGGAGGACTTGCAACAATACGCAAAGCAATTGCTGAAGGAGATAGCGTTATTGTAATTACGGCCAGTATTGAGAACTGGGTGAAACCTTTTTTTGATGAATTTGGCGATAAAGTAAAGATAGAAGGAACACAGATAGATTTTCGTTTAGGTACAATAACAGGACAATTCATAACAAAAAACTGTTATGGAAAAGAGAAAACAAAACGACTTAAAAAAGTGTTTCCTTACAGAGAAGCTTATGAGTTGTTGGCTTTCGGAGATAGCAAAGGCGATAAGTACTTGCTGAAAGAAGCAGACAAAAGTTATTATAAGCCTTTTCGAAAACGAGACAGAAACGAAAAGTTCGGTGAAATCGTGCGTTTTGGTATTGTTGGAATCTTAGCAACGGCTCTGCAATACGGCATATATCTTTTATTAATAAAGTGGATAGAACCGCGAATTTCTAATACGATTGGATATTTGGTGAGCTTTATTTTTAACTATATAGCGTCTACAAAGTTTACTTTCAAGGTAGTATCTACAGCAAAAAATGGAGCAGGTTTTACATTAGCACACATCGTAAATTATAGTTTGCAAACAGGTTTCTTATCTCTATTTCTTTGGTTCGGATTATCCAAAGGTCTTGCAATGATTCCTGTTTTTGTTATCTGTGTTCCCATTAATTTTATCTTGGTGCGTTTATTTTTAAAACGGAAATAATATCACTATAACACAAATAGTTAGACGATATTACTTGGAAGATAGATTATAAATGTGTAACTTTGCAGACTTTAATAAGGAAAGGAATGTCTGTATTTGGTATTTTTGCAGTAAAAAAGGAAGAACGCTTATTGGCATGTGCCATGCTTTGCGTCTTTTTAGTTTTCAATGCCTTGCTCATAGGTAGCCATTTTGGCGTTTATACAATGGGCGCACATGGAGGATTTGGTCGTTATTTACCAATAATTTCCGTATGTCGGGTTATGATAACTGGTCGTGGATAACCATTTCTGGAATGCGTGTCCATTTTGAAACCATCCGACATCCATTATTTTTAACACTGCTTTACCCATTATATTGGCTGAACCATTGGCTTATAAACGCTGTTGGTATCAACTTTGCAGTATTCTTTATGGCGATTATTATCGTCTTTTCATCATTCTATGCAGTAATTTTTACCTATCGTATTTTTCGTGAAGTATTGGAATTACAACAGAAAGATGCAACGTTACTTACACTATTCTTATTTTCTTTTGGGCATATCCTGTTGCCAACAATAGTTCCCGACCATTTTGTAATATCGCTTATGCTTCTTACAATGACCCTATATATTGCTGGAATAAGGCAAAAACAAGGAAAGGAAATTAATACATGGCAATCATTTTTATTGATGTTTTTCACAGCAGGAATGGCAGCTTCTAATGCAGGAAAAACTATTTTAGCAGGTCTTTTCACAAATGGCAAAAGGTTTTTTAACTTCAAATATCTAACTATTGGAGTGGTTCTGCCATTGCTTTTGTTATTTGGAATTCAACAATTGCAGTATTATACGGTAGAAGTTCCGCAAGAAGAGTTTACCAAAAAGATTGTAAACAACAATAAAAAGAAACAACCAGGAAAGTTTGAATCTCATACTAAGCAACGAAATGCATGGTTACGATCTCATACAGGAAGGGCAGCAAGTAGCGATGGAATAGGAAAACTAATGGATATTTCTACTTCTCGTACAGAAACAATCATTGAAAACTTCTTTGGTGAACCTATTCAACTGCATCAAGAATATCTTTTGAAAGACGTTTTGTGGGATCGTCCTATCTTTGTTAAATATAGCTGGATTGCCAATTATGTTATTGAAGCTATTATTGTGTTATTATTATTAGCCGGAATTTTGGCTGGTTGGCGTTATAAATTTATGCGAATGCTCTTATTATGGTTTGCCTGCGACTTCACATTACATGTTATTATGGGCTTCGCCATCAACGAAGTATATATTATGACAGCTGGATGGGCTTTCATAATACCTATTTCCATAGGCTATTTGTTGCGTATTCTTTCGCACCAATCACGCTTTATTTTGCGCATCATGTTGGTGTTGTTGACAAGCTGGCTATGGGTTTATAATGGTGGACAAATTATTTATTACCTTATCTCATGAATGTTTTTGTAGGTTTTCTTACCATTAAAAGAGATGAACGCCTACCCGTTGGCTTATTCTTCGTATGGCAATTACTATTGCAAACACTTGCCATTGCGAAATATATACCATTGTTTACGAAACCATCGAGCAATTATTATAAGCTATTTGTAGACAATTACCACCTTTCTGGTTTCGATCCGCTAACCTATTTAGTTGTTTCTGACTGGTCGTTAGCCTATGATGTAAACCGACACCCCTTATTAGCACTTTTCTATTATCCCTTTTCGCTGTTAAATCAACTGCTTATCGCCATAACAGGAATAAACTTTTCAGTTTATATTGTTGCTCTAATTTTAATCTTCTTTACAACGTATGGCTTTGTTTTGATGTTGAGAATACAACGCCATATTATTGGAATTGCTTCCTTTGATGCCGCAATTTTGGCTTTTATCCTTTACTCTTTTGCTCACGTTTTATTGTCAAGCATAGCTCCAGACCATTTTATTCTGTCGTTATTTATGCTTCTTTTAACGCTCTATATTGCAGGAATACAATTGAAAGCGAAGAAAGAAATGAGCATTTGGCAAACAATTCTGCTATTTATACTTACTGCTGGCATCTCTTTAAATAATGGCTTAAAGGTTATTCTGTCCAACTTTTTCACACGAGGCAAGCGGTTTTTCACGCTAAAAAATATCTTTTTAGCTATCATCTTTCCTGCTGCAGTCATCTTTGCAATAGGAGAGTGGCAGCATAAAGAGTTTATTTCGGAGAAAGTAGAGGCGAAAAAGGTAAAGAAACGTAATGCTATCAAAGCTGAACGTAGGGCAATGTTTGCATCATTCAAGGACACTACACAGATTAAAGATAGCGCAAAGCAGGAAGAAATCTTTAAGAAAATATGGAAAGCGCACCGTAAAAAAGTGCTAAGAGCGGAAGCAAAACTGCCGCAGAAAGCCCATTCGGGAAAGCCTGTAAGCGATAAACGTTTCCTAAATTGGACAGATGTTTCCACTTCTCGCCCCAAAACAATTGTAGAAAACCTATTTGGCGAATCCATACAGCTACACCAAAAGCATACTTTAGAAGATGTAATGAAAAGTCGTCCTGTAATTGTTACCTACGATTGGATAGTCAATTATGTTATCGAAGCATTGATTTTCCTCCTTTTCATCGTAGGAATTTGGTGTGGGCGCCGTATTAAATTCTTATGGCTGTGTCTTTCTTTTGCAGCTTTAGATATAATATTACACATCGGATTAGGCTTTGGTATTAACGAGGTTTATATTATGACTGCCCATTGGATATATGTTATTCCACTTTCTATAGCATTTTTCGTTCGTAATAGCAGTGACAAGACAAGACAGAAACTCCGTATTCTTCTTGTACTATTGGCAATATACCTTATCATTTATAATGTTTCACTTCTCGTGCGTTATCTATATTTTTAATTATTAAATGTCTATGAAAGCAAGCGTTTCTATCGTCTTATGCACGTACAATGGTGCAAAATACATCAGAGAGCAGTTAAATTCAATCCTTGCTCAGACGTATCCACTGTACGAAATAATTGTGCAAGACGACCATTCTACCGATAATACCGTAGAAATTCTTCAAGAATCTGCTTCCAGACATAATATTATAAAAGTCTTTCAAAACGATTCTGAGCGAGGGGTTAATGGCAATTTCGTTTCAGCTATGGAACGAGCAACAGGAGAATACATAGCTATTGCCGACCAAGATGATATTTGGGAAACAGACAAAATAGAAAATCAGATGAATAGTATTGGAAAAAACTTACTTTGTTCTGGTTTTTCGCGTCCTTTTTCTACCGATGGTTCGTTTGCTTATTTCGACCATCGAAAACGTAATGTAAATGTTGTTCGAATGTGTTTCTTGGGGCTTCCTGGACATACATTATTGTTTCGCCGTGAACTTATAAATATGTTGCCACCATTAGAACATTCCATTTTTAAATATTCCATGTACGATGCTGCACTTTCAATAGTGGCGGCTGCGCATAAAAACATCGTATTCATCGACAAAATACTGGTTAATTTCCGCCGACATTCTGCAGCTACTACTTATAACGATTATAAAAAAAGTTTACCATCGTGGCAGAATGCTTTATATATGTTGTGGTGGGGAATAAAGCATTACAAGGAAACACGAAAGCGCATACGCCCCATTTTCGAAGCAAAACTATTGCTTTTAAATTATGTAAATGCAAATAACGATGAGGCAAAAGCTGCAAAAACTATACTCGAGTTAGAATTGCAAAATGGTGTTTTACCTTTCCTGAAATTGCAATATCAGTGTATGAAGAATTATAAACACCTATTTCATACCGAAGGGAAAGGATTTTTACGATTCATTCGTGCAGCTCTTTATCCCATTATGCAACTACAAATGTATGCACAATAGTTACTTTGTTATTCAACCCACCCTAAAAATTATGTAAACGAATTTTGTTTTAAATAAATTCTAAAAAATAATAAGAAGAAATATGCTGGCACAAATTTTTGGTTTCGTCATTCTGTCTTTTATACTTGTGGTAATGTATGGCATTAAGTTTAAGCTTAAAGATGAAGTACTTCCTATATTAGGCGCACTTGTTTGTATGCTTTTTAAGTAAAAATACTGCGTCAATTGTTCAATTTAAATACCATAGAAGTAACACTGCTTTCTATTTTCTATTTATTCTTGTTAGCATTACTCCTTAAAAATTTTTTTGTATCAAATAAATAGTCTGTATTTGAAATAATATATGGCAGATTTCGACGAAATTATGCCTTTCAAATTTTTATATGAAAAAAATATTTTTGTAATATAAAAAAACGATGCATTTATAATATAAAAATATTTTCTTATTATATTTTTCTGCCCTTCGTATAATTGTTTGAGAACTAATAAGTTATAAATATCTTTTCTCCCTATTTCTTTTCTATATAAATTGTCACAATGATTGGTGAAACTACAAAAATAGATAGACACAATAGAATAGAGTTTCTGAAAGATATTCAACGTTCTGTATCAATTATCAATACAAATCTGTAATTATAAATTCTATAGCAAAAAAGATAGTTTTGGACTTTCCTTTTTAGAATGCCCAAAACTATTAGTGTATAAATAAAAAAATACCATTAGACTTTTATAATACTTATTGAATTTGTACGTCTGTCAGAATTGTAACTGTCTATAATCTCTTCATCAGTTCTTTTCTTCCATAATATGTTATTTAAAATCCCTCTCAATTGAAATAGTTTATAATAACATTGAAAGCATCTTTCTAATTTTGGATATCAAAAAACGATAATACTCTGAAAGAGTAAATACAAATACTAATAATGCATTAACTTTTGCAGAGAACATATTTTTTTATGTTCCTACCTACAAATTATACTCGTCTAAAAAATATGAAAAAGCCTATAAGGAGCAACTGTTACAAAAAAATATAACCAATAATACTCCTACCTCCATCTTTTTTTCTTAGCTAAAAATAAGTTATAATTTCAGTGAAAGATTTTCCCAGGTTATACCACACAAAAAAATGACGATAAAAAAATAGGGGTACATATTGCTAAAATTATGACATCTTCTACTACTGAGCGCCAATCTTTCACCTTAATTTTTCTTGAATATTCTATATAAATGTCTTAAACCCAAGAAAGCGACAAAGATAGCAGATAGTATATGTAATACACTTAATATAACTCCTAACATATAATTTCTTTTATAATAGTAATATTTTTTTGGTTTTAATAAATTGTTCTCTGCAAAAAAATAGACATATTTATTAAAAACAACAACATAAATAAAGACATTTTTTAATTATTTTTTTAATTTCAGATGAGATGTTTTTGTATCTATGTATAATTATTGATAGAATGGTTCTCTCTGATTTGACTATGCATTTTTTAGTAGCAAACTTTAGATAGCCAATTAGTTTCTGTCTATAGACTAGCAATCTACATTGAACAAATCTATCTAAAATGGTAGTATTAATTCTTACGAATTATTTTTATGAAACACGTAATTAACACATTCGTCAAGTATCTTAGAACCTAAAAGCTTCATAACCACAAAATAGGCTACAATAGCTAAGCTTATACGTACTAATAAAAGCACAATCAGATTGTGAATGCCAGTTGTAGTAAAATAAACGGCAGCCATAATCGCAGCCGAAACTGCCATATATGGAACAATATCCAGCAATACGTCCCATAAACGAATAGAGATTTCGCGATGTGCAAAGTATTGCCAGACAAACAACCAAAGCACAGTTACCACTGTATAAGCACTTACCATGAACAACATTCCCTCGCTATTGCACAACAAAACAAGCAACAACTGAACCGCAATCAGCGAAGTTGTTACCCATAAATATACATCTGATTTGCCGCGACTGATCATTAAGTTCTGATATAATGTATAAAAAGGTAGGAATGCACCACTAATACAAAGTATGCGAAGGAGCGGAACACTCTCTGCCCACTTCTCTGCAATGAGCACAATAATGAACTCTTGTGATACCATACCTAATCCAAACATAGCAGGAAAAGCCAAAAATGCAGTGAAACGAAGCATTTTTCGGAAAACAAAAGTCTGCCTTTCACGTTCTGATTTCATCTCTGCCAATATCGGTTGTGCCACTTGTGAAGTGGTACCTGATATCATTGTACTTGCCATTGTGTCCCATTTGAACGCTTGAGAGAAGTTTCCTACAGCGTTAGCAGTATATAATCGTCCGAAAATAAACGTTAATAGGTTCTGACTAATAACGTTAACTACCGATGTAATCAGTATTTTGTAGCTGAAAGAGAACATGCGACGCACAGGACCAAAGTCTATTTTCTTCAGCGAAGGCCGCCAAGGAATAAGGAAAAAGCGCCCTAAACTTGTCAAAGTAATATACAAAACCTGCTGCCAAGCTAAACTCCAATAGCCATAACCCTGTATTGCTAACACAACACTAACAATGCCTGAGATAAGCAAAGAGGTTACTCGCAGAATCGTTGTTTCCTTTACCATGATATTCTTAAATAGATATGCCGTCGGTGCAGTGCCGATAGCAGAAAATAATAAGGAAACAAATAAAAAGCGAGATAGGTCTACCAATTCAGCATGATGGAAGAAATTGGCAATAAGAGGAGCGCTAAAGAAGAGTACAATATAAGAAAACCAGCTTACAAATGTACTGAACCAAAACACAGAATTATAGTCGTTATCGGTGGGATTCTCAAGGTTTGCTATTGCAGAAGTAAAGCCACTTTCTTGTAATGCACCTGCAATAGCTGTGAAAACTGCTAACATTCCAATCAGCCCATAGTCAGATTTAGAAAGTATACGAGCCAATAAGATGCCAATAAGCGCATTAAGAATTTGCATTGTACCATTGTTCAATGCTCCCCAAAACAACCCTTTTGCTGTCATTTCTTTTAATGTCTGTCCTGCCATTCTACCCTTATTTCCGCACAAAATGTGCTTATGTGTTCAACTTGTTCTGTCATTATATAAGTTGGTTTACTCTCCTTTATAATATCTTTCCACATCTTTTTCAATACATTCGGATACCAAACCCTTAATACTTTGCCCAGCTTCTATGCGTTCTCGTATATCTGTGCTACTTATATTGATAAGTGGAATGTCTAATAAAGTAACATTGATGGATGGTATTCTGCTGCATTTTTCTTCGGTTTCATCGTTCTTTCTTGGGTAAACGGCAACACGATAATTAGCTAATATATCTTCTGCGTGATACCACTTGTCGAAGGCTTGCCAGTTGTCGCCACCGATAAGAAGAACAAATTCATAGGTTGGGAAGTCGGAAGAAAGTCGTTGTAGCGTGTCCCAAGTATAAGAAGGCTTCGGTAATTGAAACTCGTAATCACAAGCTTTCATACCTTTTTGTCCTGCTAATGCGCTCTTAACTAATTGCAATCGCAGCTTATCGTCGAGCAATTTGTCGTTAATTTTAAATGGATTCTGCGGTGAAACCATGAACCAAACCTCATCTAAGCCCACTTGTTGTAGGAATATTTCCGCTAACTTAATGTGCCCTTTGTGAATAGGATTGAACGAACCACCGTATATTCCAATCTTCATTATAGCCTTATGCTTCTACGAATTGCTTAATAATATTGTATGCTTCCTCCTTAGCCTTGTCCAAATCGTCGTTCACTATGATATGGTCGAACTTATTAGCAAAGGTCAATTCGTATTCCGCCTTGGCTATTCTGCTCTCTATTGCCTCTGCCGAATCGGTCTGTCTGCCCTCCAATCGTTTGCGAAGTTCGGCTATTGAAGGAGGTTGTACAAACAAGCTGAGCGCCTTATCGCCATAAAATTGTTTGATATTACAGCCGCCTTTCACATCAACATCGAAGATAACATTTTGTCCTTCAGCTGCCTGTGCCTCCACTTGACTTTTCAATGTGCCATAGAAACGGTCGGTATAAACTTCCTCATACTCTAGAAACTCGTTGTCTTCTATCTTCTTTTTAAATGCTTCGGGGCTTAAAAAGATATACTCAACCCCGTGTTTTTCAGTACTACGAGGTGCACGTGTAGTACAGCTGATAGAGAAAGCCAACTTCAGTTCAGGGTGTTCGTTCATCAACCATTGTACGATGGTACTTTTACCAGCCCCAGAAGGTGCCGAAAATATAATGAGTTTTCCTTGCATCAGTTATCTTTTTATAGTGCGTTCAGCACTTGTTCTTTTATCTGTTCCAGCTCATCTTTCATCTTAACCACGATGTTTTGCATCTCAGCAAGGTTACTTTTAGAGCCAGTTGTATTGATTTCGCGTCCCATTTCCTGCGCAATGAAGCCCAGTTTCTTGCCAATGCCGTGTCCTTCTTCTGCAATAGTCTCGCGGAAGTAGTTTAAATGGTTTGTCAATCTTGCTTCTCTTCGCTTATGTCCAGCTTTTCTATATAGTAAATCAGTTCTTGTTCCAGACGGTTCTTGTCGTAATCCACCTTTGCTACCTGTTCCAAACCTTCTATTATCTTCTCTTTAATCTTTAGAACACGGCTTTCCTCGTAGGGCTCTATGCTTTTCAGAAGTGCTTCTATATTGTCTATCTTTTCGTGGAACTTACGTTCGAGCGCTGCTCCTTCCTGTTTACGGAAGTCTAAAAGACTTTCTATTGCTATCTCAATGGCTTGCTTTGTTGTCTCCCATTCTTCTTCATCGAGCACCTCTACTTCAGTTTTCGTTGTTACATCTGGCATGCGTAACAAAGTAGTAAACCAATCGGCAGGCTCTGGAATGCCCGTTTGTGCTGCTATATCCTTTATCTGATGATAATAGTTTTCTACGAGTTTGGCATTGATAGGTGTAGCATCGAGCGCTGAATCTTTCTCTACCCACAACGAAAAATCGACCTTTCCACGCTCTAAACGTTGAGCAATAGTTTGCCTTATTTCCATTTCTTTCTCTCTATATAGAGGAGCAATGCGAGTTGAAAGGTCAAGGTTTTTGCTGTTTAGCGACTTTACCTCTACGTTTATTTTCTTTTCTTTGTAGGTTACGACGGCTTTGCCGTAGCCTGTCATAGATAGTATCATAATTCTAAAGTTTTATAAATGCAAAATTACAAAAAAGAGCTGAAAGCACCAAATTGCCATCAATTCCTTTTAAAAGTTGATGAATTGTAATAACTTAAAGGCTTCTTACTACTGCTATAGCCACATGCGCCATAGGTAAAAGTCTTGAAAATCGGTGAGCATGTGGAAGAATAGTCCTATTCCAATAGGACGAATCCACCACGGCAGTTTTAGTTTCTCATAGGGAAGTATACACAGAAGTGCATAAATACCTGCCATAAAGTAGGAGTGGAGTGGGTGAAACCCTACGCTACAACGATATGGATTGAACATAGGTGTAGCCAGCAAGTGGTCTAAATCGACAAACATTGTTGCCAACATAATCCAGAATGCCTTTATTCTATGCTCACGTTTAAAGAATTGTGCAAACAGTAGAGGTGCAAGAAAATGAAGCCCATAGTGCACAATAGCCCTTAGTAATGCAATTGACATATTTTATCTCAAATCGTTACAAAGATGCAAATTTAGTCTATTTCAATAGAAATCCCATCGTTTTACCAAAAAGTTAGGATATTTTTACGTTCGGATTTACTCATAGAGGGAATGGTATTAGGGTTGTTCTTTATTTGCAAATAAAACTTAATATAATGGTGTTTTTAGTGTGAAATGTTAATTTTCAGAATGCAAGAAAAAAGCTTCTAAAAAGTGAACGGCAAGCTTTCGAAAGTCATTTCCTATGCCGTTGTTTTGCAAAACAGGTACTATTGGAATGCAAAACAATCGGTTTTACCGCACAAAATAGGCACTTTTGCATTGCGAAAGAGGCTCTCTTGAAGAGTAAAAAGGCATCAATTGGTTCGTAAAAATGTCCATTTTATAACATAAATGCTGTTATAACATTGCACACTTATACCCAATTGATACACAAAAGCTTATGAATCAATAAATTATAATAGCACGCCAAGAATGCCATTATTTATCAATCACTTTTTCAAAGCACGGAAAATAGGCCGTAATTCCGAATATAAAGCACTAAAAAATTAACATTAGCACAATATATTTAGAAATATTAAGAAATACAATATCTCTTGTTAGAGGAACAGGAAAACGCTGATGAGGTTTCGCAGATAAAAGTTTAAGATGAATAGAATCGCCATGTTTGTTCACAAATAATTTGTGAACTATCTGTAAAAATGAACTCTTTTATTTGCTCTTTCCTTGATTAAAGTGTATCTTTGCAAAAGATAATCTTATTAATAAAGGGGGCGTTGATGACAGTTGGCAACCTCTATGATACACACCTAATTACATACACAGAATATGATTCTATTTTTCTTGGCTTCTTATGACACAGTAATTGCTACTGAAATCGACCACAATCCTGCACAGGAAGAGGTTGAAAAGTTAAGTTGGCTTTATGGCAACGCAAAGTTATTGAACGACAAAGAATTGTCGGGATACTATCTTGGGCCGCGCAGAGAGATGATTACTCCATGGAGTACTAATGCCGTTGAAATCACCCAAAACATGGGAATAAGTGGTATTTCACGTATAGAAGAATATTTTCCTTCGCAGTCTATGGAAGCAAATCCAGACAGAATGATATTCCGTAACTACGATGGATTGAACCAAGACATATTCACTGTGGACCTTCAACCAGCCGAAATACAACACGTTGATAATCTTGAGAAGTTCAATGAAGAGGAAGGTTTGGCCCTATCTCCAGAGGAAATAGAATACTTACACAACGTTGAGAAACAGAATAACCGTCCATTAACCGATTCAGAAGTGTTTGGTTTTGCACAAATAAACTCTGAACACTGTCGCCATAAGATATTCGGTGGTGAGTTTGTTATAGACGGAAAGGTAATGGAAAGCAGCCTTTTCAACCTTATAAAGAAAACTACTAAAGAGAACCCAGGAAAGATATTATCGGCTTACAAAGATAATGTGGCTTTTGCTGAAGGTCCAGAAATAGAGCAATTTGCACCCAAAAGCCAAAGCACATCGGATTTCTTCCGTGTTAAAAGCATTGATAGTGTAATCTCATTAAAGGCAGAAACCCACAACTTCCCTACTACAGTAGAACCTTTTAATGGCGCTGCGACAGGCACAGGTGGCGAGATTCGCGACCGAATGGGCGGTGGTGTCGGCTCTTGGCCTATTGCTGGAACGGCTGTTTATATGACTGCTTACCCACGTTTGCAGGACGAAAACGGCAAAACACCAGCACTGCGAGACTGGGAAGACATACTTCCTGTACGCAAATGGTTGTACCAAACACCGCAACAAATACTTACAAAGGCTTCTAACGGAGCAAGCGATTTCGGCAATAAGTTCGGTCAACCACTGATTGCAGGCTCTGTTTTGACATTTGAACACCAGGAAAACAACGAGAAATATGCTTACGACAAGGTGGTGATGTTAGCTGGAGGAGTTGGCTATGGTACAAACGCGACTGCTTAAAGAAGGAACCACATCCAGGAAACAAGGTTGTTGTAGTGGGCGGCGATAATTATCGCATTGGCCTTGGTGGCGGTTCTGTATCGTCGGTAGATACAGGTCGCTATTCAAATGGTATCGAATTGAATGCTATTCAGCGTGCTAATCCAGAAATGCAGAAACGTGCTTACAACCTCGTTCGCGCATTAGTAGAAGAAGACGAAAACCCTGTTGTATCTATTCACGACCATGGTTCAGCTGGACATCTCAACTGTTTGAGTGAGCTGGTAGAGGAATGTGGAGGCAAAATAGATATGGATAAGTTGCCAATAGGCGATAAAACACTGAGCGCAAAGGAGATTATTGCCAATGAATCGCAAGAGCGTATGGGTCTGTTAATAGATGAAAAGCATCTCGATCACGTGCGTCGCATAGCTGAACGCGAGCGTGCTCCGATGTATGTAGTAGGAGAAACAACTGGCGATGCGCACTTCTCGTTTGTTCAAAAAGACGGTATTAAGCCGTTTGATCTTGACGTTGCACAAATGTTTGGGCACTCTCCAAACCATTATGAAGGACGAAACAGTGGAACGCAAGTACACTGACGTTACTTACAATATAGAAAAAATTGACGATTATGTTACTCGTGTGCTGCAATTAGAGGCTGTAGCTTGCAAGGATTGGCTTACCAATAAGGTTGACCGTTCTGTAACTGGACGCGTAGCACGCCAACAATGCCAAGGACAAGTGCAATTGCCACTTTCCGATTGTGGTGTGGTTGCACTTGACTATCGTGGCTATAAAGGTATTGCAACAGCTATCGGACACGCTCCACAGGCTGGTTTGGCATCGCCAGAAGCAGGTTCTGTGCTTTCTGTAGCAGAATCCTTGACTAACATTGTATGGGCTCCTCTTGCCGATGGCATGGACAGTATCAGTCTTTCAGCGAACTGGATGTGGCCTTGTCGTGCACAAAAAGGAGAGGATGCACGCCTATATAGTGCAGTGAAAGCATTGTCAGACTTCTGCTGTGCTATCGGTGTGAACGTACCAACAGGTAAGGATTCGCTATCACTTACGCAACAATACCCTAACGGAGAGAAGATAGTATCACCTGGAACAGTTATTGTTTCAAGTGGAGCAGAGGTAAGTAACGTGCGTCAAGTGGTTTCTCCGGTGTTGGTAAACAACAAAAGTACGCGATTATACCATATTGATTTCAGCTTCGATGAGCAGAGATTAGGTGGTTCAGCCTTTGCACAGAGCTTGGGAAAGTAGGTTCTGATGTTCCTACCGTAAAAGAACCTCGCTACTTCTGCGATTGTTTCGATGCGATTCAAGAGATGATTCGCCGTGGTTGGATACTTGCTGGACATGATATTTCGGCTGGTGGTATGATAACAACGCTACTCGAAATGACCTTTGCAAACCCTGAAGGTGGTCTTAATATCAACTTGCACGATATACAGGGCGACGACATTGTTCGTAAGTTATTTGCTGAAAACCCAGGCGTAATCATTCAGGTTGCAGACGAACACAACGACGAAGTGAAGGCATTCTTGGAGGATAATTGCATTGGTTTCGCACGTATTGGTTATCCAAATACCAAAAATCGCACACTAAGCATTGCTGATGGAGCTTGGAAACACGACTTTGATATCGATGCTTTGCGTGAAGCTTGGTACGAAACATCTTACCTATTTGAGCGTAAGCAGGCTGCAAATGGTATGGCAGAAAAGCGTCACGAGAATTATAAAAAGCAACCTATCGAGATGAAGTTCAACGATAACTTCACAGGTAAGTTACAACAATATGGTCTCAATCCAAATCGTTGGAAGGACAATACACCTATAACACATCAGACTCCGAAGGCCGCTATCATTCGAGAAAAAGGTACAAATGGCGACCGTGAAATGGCTTATAGCCTCTATTTGGCAGGCTTTGAGGTGAAAGATGTTACGATGACAGACCTTATTTCAGGCCGCGAGACACTCGAAGAAGTCAATATGATAGTGTTCTGCGGTGGATTTTCGAACTCAGATGTACTTGGTTCAGCGAAAGGTTGGGCTGGTGCTTTCCTCTATAACCCTAAGGCTAAGCAGGCGCTCGACAAGTTCTATGCTCGTGAAGATACTCTTTCGCTTGGTATTTGCAATGGTTGTCAGTTAATGGTTGAGTTGAATCTCATCAATCCCGAGCACAAACATCGCTCTCGACTAACCCATAATGATAGCCATAAGTTCGAAAGTTCTTTCCTCGGATTGAACATTCCAGAGAACAAGAGTATTATGTTAGGCTCGCTAAGTGGAAACAAACTTGGTATCTGGGTGGCGCACGGAGAAGGAAAGTTCATGCTTCCTGAACCTGAAGACCGCTATAATATTGTTGCAAAATATAACTACGCACAATATCCAGGTAACCCAAATGGCTCGAATTACAACGTGGCTGGTATCTGTTCTAACGACGGAAGACACCTCGCAATGATGCCACATCTTGAACGTTCGGTATTCCCTTGGCAACAAGCATGGTATCCATTAGATCGTCGTAACGACGAAGTTACACCATGGATAGAAGCATTTGTCAATGCGCGCAAATGGGTTGAGGAACGAATTAAATAATAATGTTAGACAACAAAAACAAAGAACTAAACAACGCAAGCCTGTCTTCTTCTGTATCAAACGGAAGAGGTGGGCTTGCCATTTATTGGAATGCCTTCAAGACATTCTTTAAGATTGGCGCCTTCACGTTAGGCGGTGGCTATGCCATGATATCTATTATAGAGAACGAAATAGTAGAAAAACAGAAGTGGATAAGTAAGGATGAGTTTGTCGACCTACTTGCTGTGGCTCAGACTTGCCCTGGTGTGTTCGCTATAAACATAAGTACTTTCATAGGATATAAGCTCCGTAAGACACCAGGAGCGTTCTGTACAAGTTTGGGAACAGCTTTGCCATCGTTCCTTATCATACTTCTTATTGCAACGTTCTTCCATAGTTTCATGGACGTTTCATGGGTTGCAGCGATATTTCGTGGTATTCGTCCTGCCGTTGTAGCACTCATTGCAGTGCCCACATTTACTCTTGCGAAGAGCGTAAAGATAAATCTTGCAAACTGTTGGATACCGATTCTTACAGCATTACTTATTGCCTATTTAGGCGTAAACCCTATTTACGTGCTCATTGCTGCCGCAGCAGGTGGCTATTTGTATGGTAAATTCATAACCCCAACCGAAGAATTATGATTTTCTTAGAACTCTTTTACACATTCTTTATTATTGGTTTATTTGGTTTTGGAGGCGGTTATGGCATGCTTTCCCTTATTCAGACAGAGACAGTGATACACCATCAGTGGCTAACATCGGCTGAATTCACCAACATTGTGGCAATTTCGCAAATGACGCCTGGCCCGATAGGGATAAACTCGGCTACTTATTGTGGTTACACAGCGACTCATAATGCAGGTTTTACAGGTGGAATGGCTGTGTTAGGTAGCGTTACTGCCACCATCGCATTGGTGTTGCCGTCGTTTATTTTAATGATTCTTATTAGTAAGATGTTCTTAAAATATATGAAGACTCCATTGGTTCAGTCTATTTTTATGGGCTTGCGTCCTGTTGTGGTAGGCTTGTTAGCAGCTGCAACCTTGCTGCTTTGCAATGCTGAAAACTTCTCGCGCCCAAACATAAACCTATGGCACTTCTGCATTAGCATCGCTCTTTTTGCTGCCACTTTTATTGGAACGATGTTCTTAAAGATAAATCCAATCCGTATGATTTGCTTTGCTGGCTTTGCTGGATTGGTGCTATTATATTAGACAAAACCAACATTTAGACTATTAAGGATAGAACTTTAACGAAAGAATAAAAACAAAAAAGATTATGTTTAAACTAAAGCAAGTCCTGTTATTTACGGTCTTAGGCATGGCTATATCGGCCTATGCACAAGCTCCTAACAATACGGGAACGTACTACAAGGGCGCAGATGGTTTCTCAGGAAAGACACTAAAGACAAAGCTATACCAGATTATTGGTAAGCTACACACTACCGATTACAACGGATTGTGGCAAACTTACAAGACAACTGACGTACGTCCAGACGGCAAACTATGGGATATGTACTCTAAACTACAAGCTATGAGGTTGGAGGAAGTATGCAAGGACACTCTTCGGGCGGCGAAGGCGGTGGTTACAACCGTGAACACTCTATGCCAAAGAGCTGGTTCAACAAACAAACTCCTATGCACAACGATGCCTTCCACGTAGTTCCTGCAGACGCATATGTTAATAGTGTGCGCAGTAACTTCCCTTATGGCGAGAACAACGGAGAGATGTTTACAGGTAAAGGCAACTTCGGAAAGAAGGGAAAGTGTACAACTCCAGGTTACAGCGGTACGGTTTTCGAACCTGGCGACGAGTATAAAGGCGACTTTGCACGTATCTATTTCTACATGGCAACGGCATACGAAGCAGCCATTGCAGGCTGGTCTGCGCCTATTATGAGTGGAAACGAATACAAACCATACGTTAAATGGCAGATGGATATGTTGATGCGATGGGCTAAAGAGGACCCTGTGAGCAAGAAAGAGATACTGCGCAACGAAGCAGTTGCTAAGATTCAAGGCAACAGAAACCCATATATCGACTATCCAGGATTGGAAGAATATGTATGGGGAAGTAAGGTTGACCAGAAGTTTAGCTACGATAATTATGTCAGCCCAACGCCTGCAAACCTTAACGATGAGGGTGGTGTGTATCCAGGACAAAGTGGAAGTAAAGACCCGACAGAGCCAGAAGATCCAACCCAATCTAACGATAAATATACGTTTAAGAAGATAACTAAGAGCATCGAACTAACGATGGGAAAAGAGTATCTCATAGTTTGTGAAGCCGAAAATACAGCTTTGAGCAAACCAGATGGGACCAAAACTGCAAAGTTCTATGCTCCTGCTAACGTAGAAATAAAGGGTTCTACCATCACCACAAAGGTTGATGGAAAGAATACTCCACACAGAATTAAGATAAGCGGACAGGAAGGTGAGTATGCTTTATACGATATTGCATCGGATCTTTACTTGGTAAACAGAACGAAAAAGAATGTATTGGATGGTGTAAAAGAGGAGTCTGCAACATGGAATATCACCTTTACAGCAGAAGGAAATGCAGACATTAAGTCTACCTTATCAGAGTATCGGTCTATCTTCTATAACCCTCAGATGGCACGTTTTGCAACATATACCACAACAACGCAGAAGCCAGTACAACTCTATAAGTTTGAGAAGGTTGTAACAGGCATATCGTATGTAAATGCAACAACAAGTCAGAGTAAAGATGGTATCTACACACTTCACGGACAAAAAGTCAGCAATAATACCAATACAGCAAATCTTCCAAAAGGCGTTTACATCGTTAATGGAAAGAAAGTGTTGGTAAAGTAAAATACAACATATAAGCTGTTTTAAGGCTACAACTTAATGGATAAAAGGCAACACACGATATTTCTGTTGCTAATCACCATAAAGTTGTAGCTTTTTTTATTATATTCAACTAAACAAAGTAATCGAAAAGATGTCGTAAAGTAGTTATTACGAAAAGATAAAGCGAGCCATTTTTCAACTTCAAAAGTTGTCTTTTGTAGTTCTAACTTTCCTATTCAAACACCTTATTCGTATTGAGAAAAACTGCATTAAATACATGAAAAAGTTTTATATGACGTTGTATTGTGCAACTATCTAACTTTCAGTAAATTACAATAGTGCCTGTTTTGCACTGCAAAAGAACCTGTTTTGCACGATAAAAGTGCCTATATTGCAACGCAAAACAGGCACTATTACAATGCGAAACCGAAACGATTGTATTTTAATCGATTTTTGTTTAGAAATCAGATCCACCCATAATGCACTTTTACACCTTTTAATTAAAAGAATTAAGGTGGCATAAATAGGACAAAAACACCTTGAAAATGAAAAATAAGGGCATAGATCTTCATATTTAACATAGTGCGAATAGAATTATAAGAAAAATGATGAATAATTACCGAAAAATAATTACCTTTGCGCAATTAGCGAATAATAATTTTTAATCTAACGTATAATAATGAAACTGAAACATTTCCTTTTTGCAGCCTTATTCTTCGTTGTAGGAATGGCAAACGCACAACAGTTTGGCCCAATTCCCGTGAATAAGAATGTAAGGCAGGGTAAGCTCAGCAATGGACTGACTTATTACATCTTGCGCAACAACTGGCCTGAGAACGTAGCCAACTTCTATATTGCGCAGCGTGTTGGCTCTATTCAAGAAGAAGAACCACAACGTGGTTTGGCTCACTTCCTTGAACACATGGCTTTCAATGGCTCTGAACACTTCCCAGACTCTACTTTGTTGGAGTTCACACGCTCACTTGGCGTACAGTTTGGTAGCGATTTGAACGCTTATACCTCTATCGAAGAGACTGTTTACCGCATTAGTAACGTACCTACTAAGCGTCAGTCAGCACTCGATTCTTGTTTGTTGGTGTTGAAAGACTGGTCTAACGGTCTGACACTTGACGATAAGGAAATAGATAAAGAGCGTGGTGTTATCCACCAAGAGTGGCAGTTAGGTCAGAACGCAATGATGCGTATCTACGACCGTTCATTGCCAAAACTCTATCCTAACAACAAGTACGGACTTCGCTTGCCTATCGGTTTGATGAGTGTGGTAGACAACTTTAAGCATCAAGCACTCCGCGATTACTATCATAAATGGTATCGCCCAGACAATCAATGTATCATTGTTGTAGGTGATATAGACGTAGATCACACCGAAGCACAGATTAAGAAGCTATGGGCTAATGCTACTGTGCCAGCTAATGCAGCGCAAGTAACAAAGCTTCCGGTTGAAGATAACGAGCAAGCTATCTATGTTTTCGACAAGGATAAGGAGATGCAGAACACTAATATCGGTATTTCATGAAGCACGACGTATTCCCTGAAGAAATGAAATCAAGTCAGGCGTACTATATCGACAGCTATATGAAGACGATGATATCTATGATGTTGAACCAGCGCTTCAGCGAAATGAAGCAGAAAGCAGATTGCCCATTCACCAGCGCACATGGTTACGACGGCAATTTCATGCTCTCAAGCACCAAAGATGCGTTCTCATTGAGTTGTAGTGCTAAGGAAGGTAAAGACATAGAAGCGCTCAAAGCTATTTATCGCGAGGCTCTCCGTGTACGCCAATATGGTTTCACTCCTTCTGAATTTGAACGTACAAAGCAAGAACTTCTCTCTCAATTGGAGTCTGAATACACCAACCGTGATAAGGTAACTAGTAGCCAGTATGGCGACGAATTGCGCGACCACTTCTTGAAGAACGAACCTATCCCAAGTAAGGAAGACGAGTACAAGATTATGAAGCAGTTCATTGAGATGCCAGCTCTCAACTATCAAGTAGTTAACGAGTACGCTAAAGAACTTATTTCTGATAACGATCGCAACCTTGTTGTGTACATCTTCTCACAAGATAAGCCCGGAAAGGTAGATGCAACAGAGGACAAGATGGCACAAGCTATTAAGGAAGTGCGCGCAGAAAAGATTGAACCATACGTTGATAACGTCAAGTCTGAACCTCTCTTGGACGTTAAGAAGTTGCCAAAGGCTGGTAAAATCGTTAAGGAAACAGAGAATAAGAAACTCGGTTATAAGGAACTTACATTGAGCAATGGTGCTCGTGTTATCCTTAAGAAGACTGATTTCCAAGCTAACGACGTTCGTTTCTACGCTACAGCTAAGGGTGGTAGCAGCTTATATGGTAAGGCTGACTACGACAACCTTAAGCTCTTCAACTCTGTTATGGGTAATAGCGGACTTGGAAACTTCTCTAAGCAAGAGCTCACAAAGGCGCTTTATGGTAAACAAGCAAGTGCAAACTTGGGACTTGGTACATACGAACAGACTGTAAGCGGCCAATCAATACCAAAGGATATCGAAACAATGTTGCAGTTGGTTTACCTCAAGTTTACAAAGGTTACCAAGGATCAACAGGCATTCGACGCTATGATGAAGCAGTACGAAGAGGCTTTGAAGCACAAAGACCTTTCTCCTGAGAGTGTATTTGGCGACTCTGTTTCGGTTACTCTCTACAACCACGAACTTCGTTATGCTCCTCTTTCTTTGAAGACTCTCAAGGGAGTTAACCTCGATCGCATACTTCAGATTTGGAAAGAGCGTTTTGCTAACCCTGGACAGTTTACCTATTACTTCGTGGGAAACTATGATGAGGCTGCTCTCCGTCCACTTATTGAGAAGTATATCGGTAGCTTGCCAAAGGGTAAAGCAGAGAACTGGAAGGAAGTTCCTGGCTTCGCTAAGGGCAAAGTGTTGAATCATTTCACCTTCAAATCAGAGACTCCAAAGGCTATGAGCGTAGAAGTATGGCATCAACCTACGAAGTACACAATGGAAAATACTGTACTTGTAGATGCTGCAGCACAGGTATTGTCTATGGTTTACTTGAAGGATATTCGCGAAGACCAAGGTGCTGCTTACTCAGTAGGTGCAGGTGGCTTCTTGAATAGAACTGCTGATAAGACCTTTGCAGTAATTCAGGCACAGTGCCCAATGGACCCTAACAAGGCTGAATTGGCTGTTAAGCTCCTAAACGAAGGCATTAAGAACAACAGCGTGAAGGTTGATTTGGATAAGCTTCAGAAGGTTAAGGACTTCATGCTCAAGCAGGCTGACATCAGTGCAAAGAGCAATGGCCACTGGCTTAACGTTCTTGACGAGTATGTTAGAAATGGTGTAGATATTCAAAACGGATACAAAGCTGCTGTTGAAGCTTTAACTCCAGAGAAGATTGCAGCATTCTTGAAAGGATTGCTCGCTACTGGCAACCACATCGAAGTGGTGATGACACCTGCAAAAATAAGAATAGTTGCGCAAGTCTTGCAATGTTAAGACTTGTGCAATAGCACTATTCAATTATACAGAAGCCCACGATTTTGCAAAAAGCAATCGTGGGCTTTTCCTATTTAAAGACCAACACATTAATGGTTTGAAGACTTATTCTTTCCCTTTCTCTTTAACCTCTTTTCGCACCTCCTTTACACCCTTTTTAGCTTACTACTAAACACTTTTTCTAAACGATATATAACACCTATCGTTGGGGAGTGTATATACACCTACCATTGCAGATGTATATACACTTACGTTCATAGATGTATATACACCTACAAGCTACAGGTGTTATACATCTATAACGATAGATGTATAACACTCTTAATACCAACTCTTTAATATGTGGTTGATAAGTTGTTGAAAGGTGCAGCTATGCTTCAACAGTGATGCATGGGCTTACACCACGGATAGAAGACGAACAAATGCCATGTGCGAGCTATGAATTTACCTTACTAATAAAGTGTGAAAGCAATTACAAAGAAGTCAAAACAACCGATAGAATGAGCCGAAATTATGTTCTTCTCATACAAAAAAATCTCACCCCTGCTATCTGCAGAGGTGAGATTATAAGTTTCAATAAAGTGTTTTATTTACACCTTATATATATTAGAGCTGTGGACCAGCTGCTACGAGAGCCTTACCAGCCTCGTTAGTTTCGTACTTCTTGAAGTTCTTAATGAAGCGAGCTGCAAGGTCTTTAGCCTTCTCATCCCACTGAGCAGCGTCTGCATATGTATCGCGTGGGTCAAGAATGTTAGTGTCAACACCTTCCAACTTTGTAGGAACAGTGAAGTTGAAGTAAGGAATTTGCTTTGTTGGAGCAGCATCAATAGAGTGGTTCAAGATTGCATCAATGATACCACGAGTATCCTTAATAGAGATACGCTTGCCTGTACCATTCCATCCTGTGTTCACTAAGTAAGCCTTTGCACCGCTCTTTTCCATCTTCTTAACCAATTCTTCAGCATACTTAGTTGGGTGAAGTTCCAAGAAAGCCTGACCGAAGCAAGCAGAGAATGTTGGAGTTGGTTCAGTAATACCACGCTCTGTACCAGCCAATTTAGCTGTGAAACCAGAGAGGAAGTAGTACTTAGTCTGCTCAGAATCGAGGATAGATACTGGAGGAAGAACACCGAAAGCATCAGCACTCAAGAAGATAACCTGCTTTGCAGCTGGTCCGTGAGATTCAGGACGCTGAATGTTCTTGATGTGATAGATAGGATAAGAAACACGAGTATTCTCAGTAACGCTCTTATCTTTGAAGTCAATCTTACCATCTTTGCCAACAGTAACGTTCTCAAGAAGAGCGTCGCGGCGGATAGCGTTAAAGATATCTGGCTCTGATTCCTTGTCAAGGTTGATAACCTTAGCGTAGCAACCACCTTCGAAGTTGAATACACCATTATCGTCCCAACCATGTTCGTCATCACCGATGAGCTTACGCTTAGGGTCGGTAGACAAAGTAGTCTTACCTGTACCAGAAAGACCGAAGAAGATAGCTGTGTTCTCTCCGTTCATATCTGTATTAGCAGAACAGTGCATAGAAGCGATACCCTTCAATGGCAAGAAGTAGTTCATCATAGAGAACATACCCTTCTTCATTTCACCACCATACCATGTATTTACGATAACCTGCTCCTTAGAAGTTACGTTAAACATAACGCAAGTTTCTGAATGCAAACCAAGTTCTTTCCAGTTTTCAACCTTAGCCTTAGACGCATTGTAAACGATGAAGTCTGGTTCTTGTTCGAAATCAGCCTCTGTCTTAGGACGGATGAACATATTTGTAACGAAGTGAGCCTGCCAAGCAACTTCTACAATGAAGCGAATCTTCATGCGAGTGTCCTTGTGTGTACCGCAGAAACCATCTACAACAAACAAACGCTTGTTAGAAAGTTCTTTCTTTGCAATATCCTTAACAACAGTCCATGCTTCCTTAGATGCACGATGGTTGTCGTTGTGATACTCTTCAGAATCCCACCAAACAGTGTCGTGAGAGTTCTCGTCATCAACGATAAACTTATCTTTAGGAGAACGACCAGTGTAGATACCAGTCATTACATTGATTGCGCCAAGCTCAGTTTCTTGACCAACTTCAAAGCCTTGAAGACCTTCTTTTGTCTCTTCATTGAACAATACTTCGTAAGAAGGATTGTAAACAACTTCTGTTGTACCTGTGATACCGTACTTAGAGAGTACGCTTTTATCAAATTTTGCCATTTGTTATAATATAATATTGATATTAAACTTCGTATCTTATAACGACTTTAATTTAAAAGTACCGCAAAGGTAATAATTTTATGATGCAATGCAAAATGATACATATAAAAAAATGCATTGATAAGACGTTCGTATGGTTAAAGAAATTAAAAAATAATAAGGCGAGCAGATATTTGCTATTCAGACGTTGCAAATAATAAACTATTTTCTTAATTTTGCCACAATTTTGGGCGCATAAAAACAGCTCCCCCTATATAACCATACTATTAAAAAGAAAAAATGGAAATCATTAACTTCTCGGAACAGAACTCCATTGTTAACCAGTACATGGCAGAGATCCGTGACAAGGACTACCAGAGAAACCGTCTCCTTTTCCGCAATAACGTTATGCGAATAGGAGAGTTTGAGGCATTCGAAATCTCTAAAACACTTCAGTATGAAATGAAGGAAGTGCAGACACCATTAGGCGTTTCAAAGATTAACGTACCTGTTGATAAGATTGTGCTTGCCACTATCTTCCGTGCAGGACTTCCTTTCCACAACGGCTTCCTTAACATTTTCGACCATGCTGGAAATGCTTTCGTAAGTGCATACAGAGAATACAAGGACAAGGAACACCACGAAGTGGGCATTCACGTTGAATATTTGGCAACTCCAAATATAGACGGCAAGACACTTATTATTGCTGACCCAATGTTGGCAACTGGTGGTTCAATGGAGCTTGGCTATAAGGCTATCCTCTCAAAAGGAACTCCTCGTCACGTTCATGTTGCTTGTGTTATTGCATCTCCAGAAGGCATTGATCATGTTAAAAAGACCTTCCCCGACAGCAATACCACCATTTGGTGCGGTGCAATAGACGAAGGTTTGAACGAACATAAGTATATTGTACCAGGCTTCGGTGATGCTGGCGACCTTTGTTACGGAGAGAAACTCTAAGTGCAAATAATAAAATCACACTATTGCAATGGTTAAAACAGACCATTGCATGATTGGTTTTTTCTATAAAATAAAGTGGAGTAGCAACGTAAAAAGCTACTCCTTCTTACTTTATTTTTTCTTTTTCATTCTCTACAACCCCTTTTCAGTTAACCACAAAATAGTATTTCTCTAATTGCAAATATATCCTAAATCGCTATCATTTTTTTGTTAAATACTAACGCATTAACTCTCAAATTACGGGCACTTTTCTACTCTTTTCACCTATTTGTTTGCAAATAACGCCAGCATTTGTGTGCTACTATAAACAGCTTATATACACTATATTGCGTACTTATTGGGTAGTATTGTGCAACGCTATCTTCGTTTTTGCACGACAAAACAAACACTTTCATGCGCATACGAACCACTTTTTTTCGTTGTCAAAGCAGCAATATTGGTTTACGAAAGAGCCTGTTTTATCATGTAAAAAGTGCCTGTTTTGCAGTGCAATAGTACCTATTTTGCATCGTAAAACAGGCGCTTTTACTTTCTCGAACCTATTTTTTTCAGTTCAAATTTCTCTATTTCCTGCTTTCTGCTTGTGTTAATTTTATCCTTCCATTTGCTTGAATATAGAACAAAAAATAAGAAGTGGTGTAAGGTAGAGTAGGAGCTACTTGTATGTTATTTTGTAGATGAGTAGTTCAATTCTTAGTATTTTCTTATTGAATAAAGGCTTAAAATTTACTTTAAAATTACTACTTGTGCATCAGTAAACAAAGCGTAATATAATTTAATCACAAATGAAGTGTGTGCCGATAGTATCCATCGCAATATTTACAAATAATTATTTTAAACCTATACAAAACAACTATGAGTTCATTTATTCTGTACAAGAGGTAGACGGAAAGTTCTTAGAGCTTATCATGAAAGATATAATAAAGGCCGCTGTGCAATGGTGGATACAGAATAGAGATAAGCTTCGTAATCCCTTAATTGCGTACTGGACTGACGTGGCTAAATAGTTTTATTAGTTTTGAAGGTATTATTAACAAAACAGCAACGGCTCTGTGTATAGAACACAGAGCCGTTGCTGTTGTATAATGTAAAGGATAATTAAGTCTGAAAACCTTATTTTAATACAGGCATTAAGCTTTTTCTATCAAGCAAACAGCGTAGGCTGCAATGCCTTCTTCCCTACCAACGAAACCCATTCGTTCAGAAGTTGTGGCCTTGATAGATATATCGTCCTCATCGCACCCGATTATTTCAGCCATGCAAGCCTTCATTGCTGGTATGTGCGGGTTTATCTTTGGACGCTCAGCACATACTGTTGCATCAATGTTTCCTACCCGATAACCTTTCGTTGCAATCAGTTCTATGGTCTGACGGAGTATCACCTTAGAGTCTATATCAAGGGTATCGTTCGCCGTATCGGGGAAATGATAGCCAATATCGCGCATGTTGGCAGCACCCAATAGTGCATCGCACACTGCATGAAGCAGTACATCGGCATCGCTATGGCCCAGTAAGCCGAGCGTGTGGTCAATCTTTATTCCTCCTAAATAGAGCGCACGACCTTCTACAAGCTTGTGGACATCGTAGCCCATTCCTATTCTTGCCATGTCAATGTGGTTTATAGGTAAGCAAGTTTCCTTGTTTAAGGATTATCTTCTATTGAATAAGTCCTTCAATCCGTCCATATCGAATGTCAGCGAGAAGCGTAAAGTCTGGTCGAGCGGATTGCTCTTAGCAGTTGCAATAACGTATCCTGCATCGAGAGAGAATACGCTCATCTTGAAGCCAGCGCCCACAGTGAAGTACTTTCTGTTACCTTTGTTCTCGCTTTCGTTATGGTAACCCGCACGAAGAGAGAACTTATCGTTATACACATATTCTGCTCCAATACTCCAATTTATCTCTTGTAGCTCTTCCTTTGCCCCACCTGGCGCATCGCTTAAGCTCTTAAAGATACCTGAAATAGACGATACATCGTAGTATTCCTTTTGCAAACGGTCTTGATAATCAATTTCCGACTCGTCCGTTCTACGCTGTGGATATGTAGGAACCAACAACTTATTGGCATCAGCAGCAATGGTAAAGCGGTTGAATTCATCTACTGGAATCATCAGAGACGCACCCAAACGCAAATTGGTAGGGATAAATTCAGCGCGGTTATCGCCACCGAAAGTAATCTTTGAACCAATGTTTGAGATATTCATACCTAAGCCTAACTGGCATTCGCGGCTACCTAAATTGATGTAATTCTGATAGTATGCAGAGATGTCAGCTGCGAAAGCAGAACCCGGAGCAGTTTCTTCGTTGAAGTCGTAAGTAAGGTCTGAATATATCCAACGCACTGCTGCACCCAATGAGAACTTATCGCTCAACATCAAAGAGTATGCAATATCAGCAGAAAGTTCGTAAGGTTTAATGACCATTGCAGCTGAGCCATCGGTGCTTCCGCCCGCCTGAACCTCGCCTAAAGAGAAGTAACGAAGAGAACCAGACACTGCGCTATAGTCGCCAATACGATAGTAACCAGAGAGATAAGCAAGGTCCATATCGTTCACTAACTGGCGCAACCAAGGTGTATAGTTGAGTGAAACACCAGCACGAGAGATAGTAAACGGATACTTAGCAGGGTTCCAGAACTGTGAGTTAACGTCTGGATCGGTAGCTACACCCTGCGTCTCCCATACCTGCTGCACGAGCATCTGGTGCTATCATTTGCGAGGTAACGGCATGGTTTACTGGGTTGAAAATATCTTTCTTGTCCTGCGCCAATGCTGCCGAAGCAACTAAAGAGAGCAAGAACAGGCTTAATATTCTATAAGACTTCTTCATTCTTTCTGTATTGATTTCTGTTTGTTTGCGTGATAGTCTAATCTCTATGTTTGCGTAAACGTTCGAGAACAATCGTTCAAGAACTTCATTAAAACACAAACGTAGGGTAGACCTTATTTATTGTTTATAACGATGAGTTTCTTTGCTTTCGACTCTTTTACATTACCACCACAGCTTAATCTAACTCGATAAAGGTAGACGCCTGTTTGTAAACGCGCGCCAGAATTGATGGTTAAGTCCCAATTCACGGTGTAGGCGTTACCTGTTGATAAGCCACTTTCGACATGTCGCCACAACAATCGGCCCGATGTATCAAGCACTTCAAGCTCTACATCTACATTCGAACCAACATAATTGTGAGTTACAATGAAAGATGTTTCGGTCTTGGCAGGGTTGTTTGTACAGTTCACATCTTCTATATCTGGTGCCAATCCCTTCTCTACAGTGAAGTCGAGAGTAGCTGTAGAAGGATTGTTAAGAATGTCCCAAACACGGAACTTCAACTGATGTCGTCCTTCAGACAGTTCAGGAATGCTGAAGTAAGTAGAGCCTTTGTATAGCTTCCGAAGTCGAAACGGAAGTTATCGTTAAGGTCATAAGTGCGCATCATGTCGCCATCGATGATGAGTTGCATATTGTGTCCGACACCATTGCCTGCTGCGTTGATGCCGTCTGCATCGCTAATCTGTGCTACAAAGTAAGGTGTGCTATTCACTTTTCCACCATTTACAAACGATGGAGTGTTGAGATAACAATAGATAGAAGGTCCTATTGAATCGTTGCTTACCTGCTCTGAGCCATTAATATCGAAATTATCTTCGGCTCCATTTGCTAATAAGTACGGTCGTTGCTAACTGCATAGACATTGATAAGACCTGTTCCGTTAGCATAATTCAAGTCGCGAGGCACTGCAAAAGTAAAGCTAAACTCACCATTTCGAACGCTATCTGAACCATTATATAGTACCTTTTGACGGTCGTAGTAGTTGAAAGGTGCACTCGTATTATCTTCTTGCGCCTTGCAAGTAATAAGTTCTTTTGTATCACGAACTGTTGCAGTCATCAGCCCATTAAAGCTTGTTACCTTATTAGAGTCTTTCGCTATATGCCCCTTCACAGTGGTAATAGTACCTCCTTTTAGCGTTATTTGCTGGCCAGAGCTTAGAGCTATGCCATTGATAGAGTCGATAACAACGTTAAGCGTAGGCAAATTAAGCGATAAAGCAGGGTCGCCCAAAAGGGAATACTGCAGTTTATTGCGTGTCTTATCCTTCTCACTATTTATCATATCAATCTTTGCCAAACGCTGAGCCTCGCCCACTGTGGTTGGTTTACCATTTTTAAAGCTCAGCACGTGCTTCATAAAAGCGGTATTTATGTGCTTATTGTAACTTGCATATACAGTTCTAGTTGTTCCCCAAAAGGCCCATGCACCACCTTTTTTATTTAATATTGCTTCTTCTCCAATGGTTGGAATGATGCCATCGAAAGGCATAATGTCGCAACTTGCAGTTATCCAAAGCGGCAGATTAGCGTTGGTAAAGTTTTGAAAATCGGTTATGCGTAGAACAGCTTCGTGGGATATTTGTATTTCAGAACCGTGCCCAGCATAGTCCATAACGAGTGCGCCTTGAGCCTGTTGTTGCTTTATGATAGAGCTAACTTCAGGATATGAAAAGCCAGTAGAGTTACCAATACGGTTATAAGCGTCCCACATTACTTTTTTAACCATATAGTTCGGGTAGGCTCTCATAATGGTTTCTGCAGTTTCATTAACGTCGTTCATGTGGAGATTGTCGTTTCCATCGTCGCCCATAAACATGATAACGTTCTGCCAATCACCCGCGTTCTTGTTGCTTGCGTAGTTGATTGTCTTGTCAACCATGGTCTGTGCGTCTGCAATAGTGGTAACAGGGAAACGCCCAACCCCAATATCTTCCTTGTCAATGCTAGTTAAGTTCACGCCTTCTCCCTCGTCCATGAGTGTGTACCAGCCGTCGTTGACGTAGCAATCGGTTAAACTAAAGGAGTTATCGCTTTCGTATGCGAGCAGATAATCGTTTACATCAAACTTCTTACATTCAGGAGTTATCATTCGATTATCCCATACACAGTCGCCAAAAAGTAGGAGCGAACTTGGTATTTCCGCTTCTGTTGTAGCACGGTCGTATAGCATTTTCATATAACGACGATAGGCCATAGCGTCTGGAGTGCCGCTTGAGAACTCGTTAAATATCTCGTCTGCAGGTACAATACGTACCTTCATGCCATCACGTTTCTCGTGTAAAGTTGCTAAACGCTGTGCTTGCACCAATAGTTTTTGACTGGTTGGAATGATAATAACAAGGTCTACTGGAGTGTGACTGTGCAAGTCTTGATTGGTAATATTGTACACATATTCTGGCACAGGGAATGTTCCTTCTGCCAAATTAGGTGCAGCACGTGGAGTATCGTAGGTCATTGACACGTAGTCAAGGCGTGCAGGACCTCCTGAAAGTGTAGTTATTTTGATAGAATCTACAGGGTTCAGATTAGTCAGTTGGTATCTTCTTTCAGCTTCTGCACCATAATCGAACTCGCCAGTAGATAGTCTTAGCTCGTCTTTTTTCTCACCATTTACTTCTACTTGTACTGTTGTACTCCCCTTGCCAGCCGTTACACCGATGGCAAGTGTACCATTAGTAGCCTTCGCCACATTCGTTAGAGAGTATGTATGCGACTTCCCTACAGGGATAGGAGTGTTCTCAAAGAACCGTCGTCCACCTGGAAACCAACTAAAGTTGTCTATTTCGTGCAGATTGTGATAGTCGTCTGCGAGAGGGTAAACCGATGCGAGAAAGGCGTCAGCATCTAACGTTAAGGTGCTTCGGCGCTTTCTGTAATGAAGTAATAGCCATAGTCGGAATAATGATTGCGGGTGCGTATAACTTCGGTATTGCTTCCCCAGCTTACTGGTCCGCGTCCATAGAAGAGGCGTTTGCCACCAATATAGCAGCTTGGAACTTCTTTTAAATCATCTAATTCCTTCAATTTCTCTACCGATAACTTTTCGTTTTGTAAGTTACCACCATATCCATAAATGCGCACTTTGCTTAAATCGGAGAAACCAGCACGGCGCACCACATCGGCAGTAAGGTTGTAAATACCATTGGCAGGTACGCGAATTTTTGCCCATTTTCCTGTTGATAACACTGAATGAGCCGCATAAATCTGTGAATTTGAAGTCGCTGCAGCATGGTTAGCACGCATCTGGCGTGCATTACGAGGCTTTGAAGTGAGTGCAACCATGAAGCTAACCATGAATTGTTTCTTGCCGTTTCGCTCTACAATAGGGACAAGTGAGAATTCAAGAATACCTTTTTTGCGTGACACTACAATTTGCTGTTCGATCTTAGGTAAGGTAGGTAGTGGAGCACCCGACAATGTATTATAGCGTGCAATATCCGCTGCGTTCATGTCAAGGAACTCAGGATATCGTATTTCTAACTGATAAATAGAATCCGAATAGTTTTCTCCGATGGGGATAGCATAGGCGAAATGCGGAATCACAGAGTCTATTGTAACATCTTCAACGGTAAGATTGAAGAAACGTTGCTTTTGTGCTTGCGATGAAACAGCAAGCAAAAGAAGAAGAAAACTTAAAATTCTACGTTTCATAGGTGTCTTCGTTTGAAGTTGGAGAGAGCTCTCCAACACGTTATTTGCAATTAAAGTCGAGGACTTTTCGGTCTTCAACGTAACCTTCTAAATGGTCATTTATAGCCACAGAGGCACACCCTGTGGGACAACCGGTATAGAGGATGTCGCCCGTTTTCAGGGTAAAGTACTGGCTAATGTAGCTGATTATCTCGTCAACCTTATGTAGCATGTCGCTCGTACAGCCTTCTTGAACGGTCTTGCTATTGATGTCGAGGTGGAAATGGATACGCTGAATGTCTAAGAATTTATCTTTATCAATCCAGCTTCCTAATACTGCTGCACCATCGAAGCTTTTGGAAAGTTCCCAAGGAAGACCCTGTTCTTTCAGCTTTTTCTGCAATTCGCGGGCAGTAAAGTCTATTCCTACCGTAACAGCATCATAGTAACGATGAGCAAATCGTTCTGGTATGGTCTTACCTAACCGACAGATACGCACCACCAATTCGGTTTCATATTCTATTCTTCCTAAGTCATCGGGAATGAAAAATGGTTTGTTGTCCTTCAGTAACGACGAATCAGCTTTCAAGAATATCACCGGTTGTTCTGTCTTATTTAACGTTCCATGTAGCGATTTATTGTGCTCGGAATAGTTCATTCCTATTGCAAATATCTTCATTTCTTATTTGTTTGCGATTTTCTTATCCTTTATATTGATAAATAGATAACAAATTGCTGATGTGCAATTGCTATTTATTTAATCTGCAAACTTACATAAAAAAATCGTAATCGAACGTTGATAAGATAAAAAATACATACTCTTTAGAATCCTTTATTTCATATTTTCACACTTTAAATAACTCTTGCGAGTGAGAGAGAGAAGTTGTTTTTCTATGTCTCTAATGTGAGAATTTATGTATAAGTAACTGATATTAGAATTTTCATAATACTTGTTCTTTTTGTAAAAGATAGTACATGTGGTAAAGTCGCAAATATACTATTACATTGCAAAAGCGCCTGTTTTGCAATGCAATATAGGCACTTTTATCGTGCAATATAGGCTCTTTTACAATGAAAAACAATAGATATTGCAATTCATTGATACACTGCTGGTTCCAAGAAATTGGATGTAGTATAAAAAATATTTACAACTTTATTTTTTTATCCATTGACTTGCAATTTGAGGGTTAAGAATTGTGGAAAGGTAAAAAAATAAGTATCCGAATACTTAATACATAATGATAATAAGATGTTTCTTATTATCTTGAAATTAGTTTCAAAGAAAAAAATCTTTGAGGGTAGAAAAGAATAGATTGATGGAAATGAAAAAAGGAATCGCAAGGGTAAAAACCACTTGGATTCCTTTTCTATATGTTTATAGAAGCTTTTACTTCTATGTATTTTGCTTATTCTGCTGAGAGTGTAAAGCGTTTGTAAGCAACCACTGCAAGATCCTTATCTTGGCTCTTCAACCAGTCTGCAACATTTACTTTGTCGCCTTCTGTGAACTGGAACTCTTGGTCAACAAGGCAGTTATCCTTGAAGAACTTGTTGAGACGACCCTTAGCAATGTTCTCAATCATGCTTTCATTCAAGTTAGCAGCCTTTTCAGCAGCTACAGTCTTCTTAATCTCAATAGCCTTGTCTGCATCCTCACGTGTAAGCCATCCCTTGTTGATATTAGACTCAATGTGGTCGTCACTGTCAACTAAGTTTGCGTTGATACCAGCCTTCTTGATTGCTGCAACAACAGCCTTTTCAACTTGCTCTTCCTTAGTTTTCTGGATAGCAACCTTATATTCTTCGTCCTTAACTTCTTGTGGAACTGAAGCTTCGTCCAAAGCTACCGGCTTCATAGCAGCTACCTGCATAGCTACTTTGTGACCTGCATCTTCGTTATTCTTATTGAGTTGAACGATGGTAGCGAGAGTATGCTTACCCATATGGTCATAAACATAGAGGTTTTCGCCCTCAATGAAGTTATAACCATCAAGTTCCATCTTCTCACCTGTGATACCAGAACGCTGTTGAACAGTAGTAGCAGCATCGTCACCGTTAGCCAACTTCAAAGCTTTAACTTCATCGAGTGTCTTAACTCTTGCAGCAACTGCAGCGTCAAGAATTTCTTGTACCATAGCGATAAAGTCCTTACCGTTAGCAACGAAGTCTGTTTCGCACTTAACAGCTACCATGGCAGCAAAGCCATCAACAGCCTTTACAAGTACACAACCATTTGAAGTTTCACGGTCTGAACGCTTAGCTGCAATAGCCAAACCACGTTCACGAAGAATTTCTTTGCCTTATCGAAGTCGCCTTCAGACTCGTTGAGTGCATTCTTCACGTCAGCAAGACCTGCGCCAGTCATAGCACGCAGCTTCTTTATATCTTCAATTGATACAGCCATTTTCTATTTTTCTTTTATATTATGGTTAAAAAAATATAGACGTTGAGGAGCGTTAATGGATTATTAATAAATCCATAAGCGTTCACCAACGCCTATTTTATAATGTCTAATAATTATTCTGCAGCTGGTGCTTCTTCCTCGTTAGCAGCTGCTTCTTGAGCAGCAGCCTTGCGTGCAGCACGCTTTGGTTTTGCTTCAGCTGCTTCTTCAGCTTGCTCTGCAGCGGCTTTCTCATCAGCTTTTTCAGCCTTACGCTCTTCAAGACCTTCTGCAATAGCAGCGCAGCAAGCACCAAGAATAACGTTTACAGAGTCTTTTGCATCGTCGTTAGCTGGAATAACGTAATCGATATTCTTAGGATCAGAGTTTGTATCAACGATACCAAACACTGGGATTCCCAAACGATTAGCTTCCTTAACAGCAATGTGCTCTTTCATTACGTCAATAACAAAGAGCGCTGAAGGCAAACGAGTAAGGTCTGCAATAGAACCTAGGTTCTTCTCAAGCTTTGCACGTTGACGTGAAATCTGAAGGATTTCGCGCTTTGAGAGGTTAGAGAATGTACCATCATTCATCAATCTATCGATGTTCGTCATTTTCTTAATTGCCTTACGAATAGTAGGGAAGTTGGTAAGCATACCACCTGCCCAACGCTCGTTAACGTATGGCATATTAACCGATGCTGCCTTTTCAGCAACAACGTCCTTAGACTGTTTTTTAGTAGCAACGAACAAAATCTTCTTTCCGCTCTTAGCGATTCCCTTGAGAGCTTCAGCAGCTTCGTCAATCTTAACAACGGTTTTGTGAAGGTCGATGATGTGGATGCCATTACGTTCCATATAGATATATGGTTTCATAGCTGGGTTCCACTTACGATGGAGGTGTCCGAAATGACAACCAGCCTGCAATAATTGGTCAAAATTTGTTCTTGACATTGTCTTCTTTTCTTTTTGTTTTGTTTACTTTCTTTTTAATTCTTTCTTGGCGAATGAGCTTCGCCTGGCTCGTTAGAATCAATCAATGAGTAGTTCCCGATTTTGAAATCTCACTGATTTAGATACTAAACTCAAGCGCATTTCAATACTGTTGAAAACGCAAAGCAAATCTCTTGGCCACGTTCCACAGTATATATAATAATGTGATTAACGCTTGCTGAACTGGAAGTGAGCACGTGCTTTTGGCTGTCCTGGCTTCTTACGCTCAACCGCACGGCTATCGCGTGTCAGGAATCCATGGTCCTTCAAGTTCTTCTTATCTTCTGGGTTAATCTCTACAAGTGCGCGTGCAATTGCAAGACGGAGCGCTTGGCTCTGACCTGTAAAGCCACCACCATTGAGGTTTACCTTAATATCGTACTGACCTTCTACACCGAGCAGCTGCAATGGTTGTTTAACAACGTACTGCAAAATTGCTGATGGGAAGAAATCATTAATATCTTTTTTGTTGATTGTAATCTTGCCTGTACCTTCTGTAAGGTATATACGAGCAACGGCGCTCTTGCGGCGTCCAATTGTGTTTATTACTTCCATATCTTTCGCCTTTATTATTTATACTGGTTAATGTCTATTGACTTTGGCTTCTGTGCCTCGAGTCCGTTCAACTCTGTACCTTCAAATACATAAAGGTTATTAAGCAAATGACGACCGAGGATTCCCTTAGGTAACATACCTTTACTGCGTGGCGCACCATTTTCTCTACACCATTCTTCTTTGTGCGAAGTTGTGCTGGGGTGTTGAAACGTTGTCCACCTGGGTAACCAGTATAGTGGGTGTAAACCTTATCGGTTTCTTTCTTGCCTGTAAATCTAACCTTATCGGCATTGATAATGATTACATTGTCTCCACAATCAACGTGTGGAGTAAAAGTTGGCTTGTACTTTCCGCGAAGCAACTTAGCGACTTTAGAGCAGAAACGACCAACAACCTGGTCTGTAGCATCTACTACTACCCACTCTTTCTTAGCTGTTTCCTTGTTTACGGAAATAGTCTTATAACTTAAAGTGTTCATTTTTAATTTTAAAATTTTACTACTAAAAAACGTTTTTAATTCTTGCTCGTTGGATTCACTAACCATGCAGCCCGGCCAAAAGCGGCACTATTAACACACAACGTGCTGAGAGCTCTAAGTTCACCCTCGAAATAATCGGTCTGCAAAATTACTCATTTTTTATCAGCTACGAAATGTGTAGCCGCGTGAAAGTATTTGTATTAAATATTATTAACATAGTTTAGGTGTTGTAAAACCTTTATCTTTGCATCAGCTTATTATTTCTTTGAACAATAAAGTGCAGTCAGATTAGAAGTGATAAGCAATGCCTAGTTTCACTTCAAGGTTTCTGCATGAACCTTTTTATGGTAATAGTATCGCGTGTTCCTTATATAATAAGAACTGGAAATCATGGCGCTCATGCGTTTATTGAGGTCGAATTCCCATATTGGTTTCAGCACAAATAAATCGGAATTGCCCTTATCTCCTTGTGCATTCAAATATAAAGGGTCGATGGTTCCAAGTTTATCCTCGTCGTACCCCTTCCATGTATAGAGGTGATAGAAGTCAGCATGCATGATGAAACGTCCTAATTTGCGGAACTCCATAAAGGTTTTTGTCTTCACAGAGAATCCCGAGCCCATGTTGTAATCGCGGTCTATCACATTATAATAATCGCTTTTTGTACCTCCAAGTAATATTCCCGATAGAAAAACGCGTTGTTCCAACTTCGCTAAACCACCCATGTTGAGGAACGAAATTAGCACACCCGGTCCAAGACTGGCAGCTTCCGAGATGCGATAAGGAGTTTGATTGCTACCTTCTTTTACAGGTTTTGAATTGTAATAGTTAAAGTGTTGGAAGATACCAACCTGTGCTTTAAAGTTCTTTCCTGTGAAAACGGGTGCAGCCCACAAACGTCCCAGCATGTGAATAGCGTTTATAGAAGATTGTTCTCCAACTACTCCTATTGTTGTTTCCAGCGAAAAAAAGTCGTAAGGCTTGCTGGTTTCTTCGTTCAAAGGGTCGCCATATTCCAAGAAGAAGTTTAGAAACATATTGTGGTCGCCACGAAACATGGCACCGTTATCAGCTAAATAGCGAGCTCCAAGCGAGATAGAGAAATCTATTGGCAGTGCTTCGTAATCGTGATATTTGTAGTATTGATTCTTCACACGCCATGCTTTGCCCGTTAAAATTCGGTCTAATCCGTTCATAGGGTCAATGAATGTAGCACCCAACTCTCTTAGGAAGCGACGGAACCCTCTGCTTCTATCGTTCAGTAACAGGCGTGATATGCGGTGCGTAATTTCGCCAAAGCATATTCCTCCCATCGTTGTTGCCATGACATCGTTAATAGCTGGTGGCTCTGTTTCGCCCATAAACTCCCACATTAGCGAGCCTCCCAAAGCGTAAGGCGCTGATTGCCAGAACGACAGATTGTGGGAACGTGCTGAATTAAAATACAAATTACCATGATAAGGGTGGGCAAACAAGTTGGTAGAAAACTTATCGTTATCCCATACAAAGCCTTCTTTAAAGTTGTCAACAATATGCCTAAAGTAAACTTTAGCAAAGTCACGTTTCAGTACAAACCTATCAAAGCTATGCACAAGAGCGTTGATTCCCGTTGCTTGAACTGCCGCTAACCATGGTCGTTTTTTTTGTTCATTAGGGTCGTTGTTGGCATATTGGAGGTTATGAATGTGCAAAGCCGAGTCGTTTTCCATTAATGTTTTGTATCGTTTTGCTATGCTTTGTTCGGTAGAACCCATTGTCCCGCCATACGAATGCGTACTCTCTGGTTTAAACCGCATAACCAATCCTGCCTCCAAAAGTACCTTATTTCTATAAAGTTTGTGTCCTCCGTAGTAATGTGTAGTACCAACTCCAGTTGAAACGAATGCGCCTAATTGATTGTTTATACGATAGTCTAAGTTGATACGACCCTGTAAAGAGTAGAGTCGTTTAGGCTTATTGGAAGACCCTTTCTCGAAGGTTTCTATGTGCGAAAAGCCTAAATCACCGCTCAACATCCACTTGGACGATAGTGTTTTATAGCGACCTATTCGGTAAGTTAGTGCACCTGAAAAGTCGTTATCGAAGCCCATGTAGTGTGTTCCTAAGGAAAGTAGCGAGTAAGTGTTTCGGTTTCTGAAGCGTAAAGCCATATTTATGGTGGCTACATTGCTCCAGTAAGCCAATACATCTATCTTTGTTTGCGGTCCAATGTTCACCAATCCAATCTTGTTTGTCAATGTGTCGCGACTATAATTGATAATACCAATCTGCAAACCCTTAGGTTGTTGTAATGCAATATTGAGCAATCCAATCTGTAAACCAGTTAGTGTGTCAGCGTAATTGTAGGTTCCTAACTGCAGACCGCGCATTGTTTCCGATGCAATATTGGCCAATCCGCTTATCTGTGCACCCTTTTTTACTCCCATAGCAATATTCGTAAAAGGGCTGAATTGCAGTCCTCGGAAGGACGATTCGGTAATGTTGGCAAATCCAGACAGCTGAACTCCTTCTATATAATGTGCTACGTTGGAGATGCCTGCCACTTGCCAGCCACGCATTTTGCCTCCAAATACATTCATTCCTAACGATGTTTGCACACCTTTAAGGCGTCCGCCACCAGCTGCAAATAGTCCTGCGATGCTCACACCCTTCATCTCTTGTTCGGTGATACTGCTTATTCCGCCTATCTGAAGACCATAAAGCGTATCCACAGCAGAGAATATGCCGACGTTTACACTACGCCAACGCGACGAGTCAGCTGCATTATGACCTATGCCTAAAGCCCAGTTGAAAAAGTTTCGCTTACGCATTTGCGTATCGGTTTGCGCATGTAGAATAGCTGATGTTACCATTAACAAGACAACAACTGCCCACATTCTTCTATTAATTTTGATGAAACGGGTCAATGCTTTTGGCTTCATAAACAACGAAAGGATACTATTATCGTGAATAAATAAGAAAACTTTTAGTTAGGAACTCCGTACAAAGATAATGAAACAAAACTAAAAAACCAAAACAAACGTATAACTTTGTTTAATTAAAAAAATAGTTGTTTGGTAGAATTTGAATTTTAGCGATACACATTATTATATATAGGGTAAGAAAGAAAAAGCAATGTAAAGATTTCGGATAACAAGTATTGTGGCGTAACACTTTTATTATCAATGCATTATAATAGAGGTTGTTTTGCATTGCAAAAGCGCCTATTTTACCGAGCAAAACAGGCGCTTTTGTCTCGCAATATAGGCACTATTGCAAAGCGAAACAATTATTATTGTTTTTCATTGTAATTTTCTTTACAAAACGGAATCGAGAAAATTACTCTTTATTTTAGCTTTTCTATAAAGCTATTCAGAATGATAATATAGACTCAAATTGTAGTGAACGTTCTTTATGCAACATAGTCTGTATTCTCAATGCAATAATTTTGCGCTAAGAATACAGACTATGTTGTTTAGCAAATCTGTACAGGCGACGCCGCCTATATTATAGTATGAAAAGGTTATACCTTCTGTTTGTCCTTGATAATCGTTACCGATAGTGCGCCAGCAAATAGGGCAACACCTGCTACAATCAGCATATTGCTTTGCACAGAACCTACAAGGTGCAGAATAACACCGCCAAGGGCAGCTGCAACAATCTGCGGTATACAAATGGTTCCGTTGAACAAACCGAGGTAAGCACCCATGTGTCCGTAACCTTCAAGAGCATTGGTAACGAAAGTGAAAGGCATGGCAAGAATAGCAGACCAAGCACAACCGATGAGTACGAAAGGTACGAACATAACGTATTGGTCGTGAATGAAAGGAGCCATAACAAAACCAATACCACCCAAGATGAGCGAAAGTGCATAAGCAAACTTTCGATTTTTAAAGGTTGGCAATACCATAGCCCAAAGCACCGAGCCTATAGCTTGAACGGCAAAGAGAATACCTACCCAGTCGCCAGCCTTTTGGTAGTTTTCCGTTGCAGTGGCATTGATGGCGTTCATGTCCACACCAAAGCAGTTCGGAGCTATTGTTCCGTTAGTGTAAGTCCACATATACATGAAGGCAAACCAAGAGAAGAATTGAACCAAACCCACCTTCCAAAAAGTTGAAGGTGCATTTTTTAGAAGATGTATCCAATTAGATTTCGATTCGTTTGCAGCCTCGTTAAGGTTATGATACTTGCATATTCCTTCGGAGGCATCTCCTTTACCATCATCGTAGTGTATAGAACGCACAACATAAGAATTGCAGCTCCAATGTAGAACGAGTAAATTACCGAGTCAGGAATTATACCTTTCGGTGCTATTCCCGAAACACCTATAGCCGCAAAGATAAAAGGAAACGCATAGCCAACGAGCGAACCAGCGTTGCAAAGGAAGCTTTGGATAGAGTAGGCCAAGCCCTTTTGCTTTTCGTTTACCTCGTCGCCAACAAGCATTTTAAAAGGTTGCATCGCCATGTTGATACTCGTATCGAGAAACATCAAGGCGATTAAGCCGAACACCATAGCCGTAGAAACAGCCATACCGAACGAACCAGAGTTGGGCAAAAGACACATAACGATGGTGGCAACAAATGCGCCCACAAACAAATAAGGTATGCGGCGTCCAAAGCGAGTCCATGTCTTGTCAGACAAAGTTCCTACAATCGGTTGCACAAGGATACCCATCAGTGGTGGTAAAATCCAAAAATAACTTAGGTTATGTGGGTCTGCTCCTAATGTAGCGAATATGCGTGAGATGTTCGCACTTTGTAAAGCGTAAGCTATTTGCACGCCGAAGAAACCAAAACTAAGGTTCCAAAGCTGCCAAAAACTTTTGTTGGGGCGAGTCTTTAATTCTGTATCCATAGTTGAAAGTGTGTAAGTTGCAGTTTATTTATTTGTTTTTGATTTGTTATATGCTGTTATTTTGTTGTACCTCTGACAATAAGTCGTGTTCTCACAATGCGCTTTTCGATAGAGTTGATAGGCAGTGCTCCTTCCACTTTGTCTATCAATATGCTTGCAGCCTCTTCTCCAACACGTGCTCCGCGTTGCTCAACTGTTGTCAGCATAGGGTCACACGACATTGCGTGAACGCCATTGGTAAAACCGCAGATAGAAATATCTGCGGGAATTCGCAAGCCCATTCGTTTGCACGAATAGAGAACACCGAGAGCCGTTTCATCGTTTACGGCAAAGAAAGCGTCAGGCGGATTCTGAATGTTCATGAGATCGGGGGTGATTGATTCCGCATCGCTACGGTTGTCACACATACGAATAAGCTGTTCGTCGGGCTGTATTCCGTGTTTCAGCAAAGCGTCTTGATAACCATTAAAACGATTCTTCCCGATTTCCAAATTTAAGGACATTCCGTAGTAAGCGATACGTTTGCAGCCAGTGTTTATGAGATAGTTAACTGCTGCAAACGCTCCCATATAATCGTCAATAACCACACGACTGGCATTAACACCAATGCTTACGCGATCGTAAAATACGAGCGGAACGTGTTGGTCTACAAGGAATTTAAAGTGATCGAACTTTGTTGTGTTCTTTGCTTGCGATACAATTACACCACAAACCTTGTTCTCGTAGAACGATTTGCATATCTCTACTTCGCGTTCATAGCGCTCGTCGCTTTGTGCAACCATTAGCTGATAGCCACGAGCAGAGGCCTCTTCTTCGATACCTGCTAATATAGATGAAAAGTAATAGTGCGTAAACTGTGGCACAATTACTCCTATAATTTTTAATGGTTGCACTTTACTTTTGCGCAACGCTTCGGCTATTAGGTTTGGAGTAAAGTTATGTTCACGGGCATAACGCTTTATTTCTTCTCGCTTTTCAGCAGAAATACGTGGACTATCCTTTAATGCACGTGAAACAGTTGCAACGGAAACACCAAGCTCCCGCGCAATATCTTTCATCGTTACAGTTCCACTTTTCATCATATTCAGGTGAGATTTGTTTCTGATTTTACTATTTCTATGGCAAAAATACATATATTTACATTAATGTTTGACACAAGTCAAGATTTTATTTCCATATTGATGATGCAATCGTTTGCACATTTTAATTTATGTTTTTAACAACCAAAAAGTGCTAATATAAAATTATCGGCCTATCTTTGCAACAATAAGCCCTATATCTTAAAGGTAAAAAGAAAGCCATATTGGCCTATTACAGAGATAATAATTTACTCAATATTAATACTTTAACAATAAAACGATGACGCAGGTAAAAAGCAAAATCCCTGTCAGGATAATGACGCTAGTTTTGGGTCTATTCCTGTCTATCAGTGCGTTTGCACAATCAACAATCAAAGGTATCGTACAAGATGCTTCTGGCGAACCTATTATTAGTGCAACAGTTCTTATTACAGGAACTTCAAATGGTGCGCAGACTGACCTTGATGGCAACTTTGAGCTCAATGTTGCACCAGGTACTCAACTAACTATTTCTTACATCGGTTACATTAAGCAGCAAGTTGCTGCGAAGGATGGAATGGTGGTTGTTCTTCATCCAAATGCTGCACAACAAATGCAAGAAGTTGTAGTGATCGGTTATGGTGCTGTGAAAAAGAGCGATCTTACAGGATCAGTTCTCGCAATGAAACCGGACACAAAAAACAAGGGTCTTGTGGTTAACGCACAGGACATGATGCAAGGTAAGATGGCTGGTGTGAACGTAACAAGCGATGGCGGTACTCCTGGTGGTGGCGCACAGATTCGTATTCGTGGTGGTTCTTCTTTGAATGCATCTAACAATCCGCTTATCGTTATTGATGGTGTTGCAATGGATAATACTGGTATAAAGGGTATGGCAAACCCTCTTTCTATGGTGAATCCACAGGATATTGAAAGCTTCAACGTTTTGAAAGATGCTTCTGCAACAGCTATCTATGGTTCTCGTGGTTCTAATGGCGTTATCATTATCACAACAAAGAGAGGTCGTGCAAACCAACCTATCGCTGTTTCGTATGGTGGTAGTGTAACTGCTAGCATTAAGAAAAAGACAATTGATGTTATGAATGGCGACCAATATCGTAAATTCATTACCGAAATGTTTGGTGCAGGTAGCAAGCAAGTGGCTGCACTTGGCACCGCTAATACAGATTGGCAAAACGAGATTTATCGTACAGCATGGGCTCAAGACCATAATCTTACCATAACTGGTTCAGTTGGTAATAGTGCTAATTCATTGCCTTTCCGTATATCTGCAGGTTATACAAATAACCAAGGTATCTTAAACATCTAACTTTGAGCGTTATACTGCTTCTGTTAACTTAAATCCATCATTATTGGATAACCACTTAACCATGAACTTTAACGTGAAAGGTATGTTTGCAAAGAATCGCTTTGCTGATGGTGCTGCTATTGGTGCTGCTGTATCTTTCGACCCTTCTCAAAGTGTTTACGACTATACATCAGCTGATGCTGCTAACTTTGGTAACTATTTCGAATGGCGTGGTGCTGGTCTTGCTACAAACGAAGACCCAACATGGCCAACTACTTTGAACACTCAGGCAACAAAGAACCCTATGGCTATATTGAATTTGAAGAACGACCGCTCTCGCAGCCGCGACGTAATAGCAAATGCAGAGTTCGACTATAAGGTTCACGGATTTGAAGACTTGCGCTTGCACGTTACTGCTGGTGCTGACATTGCACAAGGACAGCAGGATACAGACATCGCACCAACTTCTCCATTGGCTTCTTACTATGGTTACAATGGTTGGAGCAAACAGTTGAAGCGCAACCTCACTTTCAACGCATACGCACAGTACTATCACGACTTTAAGGACGCTGCGAAGAACCATTTCGACATTATGGCGGGTTACGAGTGGCAACATTTCTGGAGAAAAGACAAGAGTCGCGCTATATACAATACTATCCTTCTACCAACTCAAAGGCTGGCCAAATCTACTACGATAGTGGTAAAGACTACAACAAAGACGGTATTTTGGAAGATTATGTATATTCTACTGAGAATTTCCTCGTATCATTCTTCGGTCGTGCTAACTGGAGTTTGATGGATCGTTACTATGTTACAGCAACCTTCCGTGCCGATGGTGCATCACGTTTCCAAAACCATTGGGCTAATTTCCCCTCATTCGCATTTGCTTGGAAAGTAAAGGACGAAAACAAATTCCGCGACATTAAGTGGTTGAGCGACTTGAAACTCCGCTTAGGTTGGGGTATGACGGGTCAGCAGGAAGGTATTGGCGACTACAACTACTTCGATATTTATCAAACAGTAGCGGTACAAATAACGAATATCCAGTAACAGACGACGGAACCGTTGTTCGCCCACAAGCTGTAAACAAGGCTTTAACTTGGGAAACAACTACAACTTACAACGTCGGTCTCGACTGGGGTATATTCAACCAACGCCTCACTGGTAGCATTGATTGGTACTACCGTAAGACCACAGACCTCTTGAATAACAGTGTTACAGTTTCTGCTGGTTCCAACTTCCGCAACCAAGTTCCTTCTAACATCGGTTCGTTAAAGAACACTGGTGTTGAAGCAGCTTTGCGTTGGGAGAGCTATCGAATCAAAAGATTGGTATTGGACTATCGATTATAACTTCACATACAACAAGAACGAAATTACCGACCTTACAGGTGGCAAGGACCCTAACTTAGTTGTTGCAACGGGTGGTATTTCAGCAGGTACTGGCGGTAATGTACAAGCACACGCTGTAGGATACTCTGCCTCTTCATTCTACGTTTATCAACAGATTTACGACAAAGGTGGTAAGGCTATTGAGGGTGCAGTTGTAGATAGAAATGCTGATGGTCAAATTACTGAAGCTGATAAATATTTCTATAAGAGTCCAATGGCTCCTGTAACAATGGGCCTTTCTTCTCGTTTAGAGTATAAGAGATGGGACTTTGGTTTCTCTCTTCGTGCTAACATAGGCAATTATGTGTTCAATGACTTAATGGCTGGACGAGCTAATGTTTCTCCTGCTGTTGTATGGGCACCAACTGAATTCTTGTCAAACCGACCAATCGCATCAGTTAAAGACAATTGGCAGACAAGTCATACTACAGCTATTCTTTCAGACCGTTGGGTGCAGAATGCCTCATTCTTGAAGCTTGACAACATTACATTGGGTTATAGCTTTGCCGACCTCTTCAAGACTGGTGGCTGGCATGGTTTGAGCGGACGTGTTTATGGTACTGCTTCAAACCTGCTCACACTTACAAGTATCAAGGTATAGACCCTGAAGTATTTGGCGGTATTGACAATAACCTTTATCCTCGCCCAATGTCATTCATTGTAGGTCTTAACTTAAATTTCTAATTCTATTTAAAAAACAATAACAATGATACAATATATTAAGAAAATAGCTCCTGTAGCAGCTTTGTTGCTTTCCTTGAGCATTACTTCTTGTGTAAAGGATTTGGATGTAAAACCAATTGACCCAAACCTCCAAACGGAGATAAATCCACATCATTTGTTTAATAAGTGCTATGCAAACTTTGCTTTAGCAGGAAACAGCGGCCCTGATGGTGATTGCGACATTGATGGTCTTGACGGAGGTACAACAGGTTTTATCAGACAGTTGTTCAACTCTAATGAACTTACTACCGATGAGGCAATCTGTTGTTGGACACAAGACGAAGGTATTCCAGAGTTTAACTTCAACGCTTATGGTAGCTCTCATCCAATGCTTAAAGGATTCTATTATCGCCTTTACTTTGGAGTTACTATTTGCAATCAATATATTAGTAACTTTGGTGATTTGGATAAGCAAAAGACAGCAGAAGTACGTTTCATCCGTGCACTCGACTACTATTTCTTGATGGATGCGTTCGGCAATATTCCTTTCACAGAAGAAGTTTCTGCTAAAGCCGCACCGCAATACTCACGCAAGCAGATGTATGATTATATTGAAAAGGAACTCTTGGCTATCGAAAATGACTTGATGGAACCTCGAGCAAAGAAATCTACTGATGCAAACTATGGTCGTGTAGACAAGGCTGCCGTTTGGATGCTGCTCTCTCGTCTTTACTTGAACGCTGAAGTTTATACTGGTACAGCACAATGGCAGAAGGCTGCCGACTATGCTAAGAAGGTAATCAATTCACCTTATCAGCTATATACAGGAGCAACAGTAAACGGCTGGACTGCTTATCAACAACTCTTTATGGGCGATAATGGCGAAAACGGTGCATCAGTTGAAGCTATCTTCCCTATCCTTCAGGACGGTAAGCGCACTGCTGCTTATGGTGGTACAGTATTCTTGATTAACGCTTGCTACGACAAGGCTGCAACAGTAAACAGCAACGGCGTAGCTGGTGGCAACCTTTACGACAATGCAAACTGGGCAGGTGTTCGTGCTCGTAAAGATCTTATCGACAAGTTCTTCCCCAACAACAATGCCCCTTCAGTTACTGGAGCAGTTATGCCTACAGAAGCTGGCGATGATCGTGCATTGTTCGATGGTGTAGACAGAACTATCACACAAGAGAATTCAAAAGACCTTTCAGTATTTACTAAGGGCTTCGCAGTAGTGAAATACAACAACTTCTACTCAACAGGCGCAACTGCAAAGACCTCCGTTATGCTGATACCGACTTCTTCTTGTTCCGTGTAGCAGAGGCTTATCTTACCTATGCAGAGGCTACAGCTCGCTTAAATGGTGGTCAAACTACAACAGAAGGTACTGATCTTATCAATCAGCTTCATATTCGTGCTCATGCAACAGCAAGAACTTCTGGCGCTTATACACTTAATGATATTCTGAATGAATGGTGTAAAGAGTTCTACTTTGAAGGCCGTCGCCGTGTAGACTTAGTTCGTTTTAACAAGTTTGGTGGTAATGTAAACTACAACTGGGCTTGGAAAGGTGGTGAACTTAACGGACGTAACTTTGCTACAACACGCAATGTCTTTGCAATTCCAAATAGCGATATTATCGTAAACAAGAACTTGATACAGAATTCTGGTTATTAATTCAATATAAGTTGAGGAGGAAACTCCTCAGCTTTTACAACACAAAAGATAAGAATAGTATGACAAATATATTAAAGTCTGCGTTGCTGTTACTCTGCTCTATTTGCTTCTTTACAGCATGCAGCGACGACAATGACGAAAACCCAGTGATAAAGACGCCAACAACTTTCCACTTAAATACGCCCGCACTAGCGGCCAGTGGTGTTTACGATTTGGCAAATTCTAAATCTATCGAGCTTACTTGTTCTCAGCCAGACTATGGTTATCCTGCTGTAACTAAGTACACTGTAGAAGTTGCAACCAGCGCTGATATGTCAGATGCAAAGAGTATGGCAACAACTTTCACTACTGCTAAGATGGAAATAGATGCTGCTGAGTTGGCAAGTTTGCTTACTGATTTGCATGTAGCAAAGGGCTTGAGAGAAGAACAATTCCCTATCACAGCTCCTGTTTACATTCGTGCAAAGGCAGTCCAGACTACTGCCTACGGACAGGAAATCGAAGGTACGTCAATTACATCTAACGTTATTACTTTAAACAAGGTGTACTTGCTCTTCTCGCTTCCTCCTGTGAAGACACCGGAGAAGCTATATCTTGTCGGCAACTTCAACAAGTGGTCGTGGGACAATGCGCTGGAAATGACACCTGTCAACGGCTCACCTAACATCTTCTGGCATCTTGTTTACATTGATGGACAGGGCAACAGTGCAGGTGTGAAGTTCAACAGCGACAAGGCATGGAACGGCAAAGAGGCTGGTTTCGAAAAGATTACGATTAACCCTGCAAGCGATAATGCTGCCGATATTATCAATGCCAATGGCAACATTGGTTCTTCCAAGGCAGGCTGGTACCTGATGATTGTAGAGTGCACCGTAGTAGGTCGCGATATTAAGTACAACGTATCCTTCAACAAACCTAATGTTTATCTGCAAGGTGTATGTACTGCTGCTGGTGGTTGGGACCTTATTCCAGACAACTTGTTCTCTGTACCTACAACAGCCGATGGCGAGTTTGTTTCTCCAGCCATAGGCAATGCCGTGTCTGGTGGTCCTTCAGGCGGCGACCCGGGTGTACGTATCTGCGTGAAGATACCTGACATGGACTGGTGGAGGTCCGAGTTCATCGTCTACGACAAGAAGATTGCTTACCGCGGAACAGGTGGCGACCAGACACCACGTGTTGCTGGTGCTGCTGGTCAGAAGATATACTTGAACTTCACTAAAGAGACAGGTGAAATAAAGTAATAACAACTTATTATCATTTTAGAAAATAGTTATGAAGAAATTATCATTATATATTACACTCGCACTAGTAAGCCTCTTTCTTGGGGCTTGCAGTGGTGAGTACGAGCCATGGGGCAACCCTCAGTCATATTCAGAGGAAGGCTCAATTACTATTCCAGGTATAAAGGCAAATGCTGTAGCAACACAAGACTTAGCCAATGCAGGAGAAAAAGTTTCTCTTTTCACCCTTACAACAGCCGAACTCCCTGATGGTTACACTTTGCAGAATGCTCGTATACAACTTTATCCTGAAAGTCTTGATGGTGCAACCGCTACTACTATCAACACAACGATAGAAGGAATGGCTACTAAAACAGAGGTACAAGCAATGGTAGAGAAGTACTTTGGCAAGCGTCCAGTAGCTCGTAAGTTCAAAGCACACGTATTCCTAAATGCTGTAAAAGATGGTCAGGCAGCGCTTATCGATGCTGGTACCATTGCAGTAACGGTCATTCCAGATGCTCCATTTATTGATTCAGCTTACTATTTGATTACCGATGCTTCGTCATGGAGCAAGAACAATGCTAAAGTATTCAGCCATAGCGGTGCTGATGTATATAAAGATCCTGTATTTACACTCTTTATTACAACTACAGCACCAAACACTCGTTGGAAGATTGTTACAAAAACAAACTATGATGGCGATCTTTTAGCTGAAGGAAAGACTGGTGTTCTCGGTACAACTGTAAAAGATGACACCAGGATGGAAGGTACACTTACCACAACAAACCCACAAGCTGGTATGATTAAGAATGCAGGTATGTATCGCATTACCATCAATATGTTGACCTACACATACAAGATTGAGAAGTTAAACTTCACAGAATTCCTCTACATGGCAGGCGATGCGAACTCATGGAGCCACTCTGATATTCTCCATGGACCAGCATTCGATGGTAAGTATCATGGTTATATGTACCTCACACAGAACGGCTTTAAGTTCTCAACACAACCTAACTGGAATGGTACAAACTATGGTAAGGGCTTCAGTACAGATGGTGGTGCTGACAACATTATGATGACAGAACCTAATGGTTTCTACAAGGTTGAATTAGATTTGCAAGCTCTTTCTTATAAGCTTACACCTATTACAACCATCGGTATAGTTGGTGATGCAACAGGAAGCTGGGACAATGACGTCGTAATGTCTTACGATGCAGCAACTCACAAATGGGTAGCACAGCATGTAACTCTCTCAAATGGAGAAATAAAGTTCCGCGCTAATGGTACATGGAACATCAGTTGGGGTGGTACAGACCTTACTAAGCTTACATCAAATGGTGGTGCTAACATTGCAGTTACAGCTGGAACATACACCATTAAGTTGAAACCATCTTATGATGGTAACACTGTAGCTGAACTTATTGCAGAATAAACCGACTTCAAATACTTTAGATTTATTTTTTTAAGAGGGGGAGAATGCACCTGCGTCCTCCCCTTTTATTTACACAAAAGCAATGTTGCAACCGTTTGTTCCTACTATTTTGAGTAGTCAATGTCAAAGGTTGTGCAAAACAATAAAATAACTCTGAATATTTACGAAACCATAAATAACTAGGACAAACAATATCAAATTATGAATATGAAACGTTCCTCAACTCTGTTTACGGCTTTGCTTCTTGCAGCAACCATGTTTGCTCAAGGCTGGAAAGCCAACTATGGCGGCGTAATGCTGCAAGGCTTTTATTGGGATTCATATCAGGATACGAAGTGGACAAACCTCGAATCGCAGGCCAAAGAACTATCTGAATATTTCGACCTCGTGTGGCTTCCACAAAGTGCGCAGGCTCGTAACACAACCTCAATGGGCTACGACGACTACTATTGGTTTACTAATTACAATAGTTCTTTCGGTACAGAAGCTGAACTGTTGAGCCTCATTGGCACTTTCAAAGCGAATGGAATCAAGACCATTGCCGATGTTGTTATCAACCACCGTGCAACTACTGCTGGCTGGTTCGACTTCCCAACTGAGACATATAATAATGTAACGTACTCCATGACATCGAAAGATGTTGTTAAAAACGATGATGGAGGTGCTGCACTAACACAAGCACAGAAGGACGGTGTACAGCTTAGCGACTTCATGGACACAGGAGAAGACTGGCCTGGAATGCGCGATCTCGATCACAATAGCGCGAATGTGCAGACCATAGTAAAGGCATATTTGCAGATGTTAAAAGATAAATTCGGCTACGCGGGCTTCCGTTACGACATGGTAAAGGGCTACGCTGGCAAATTTACAGCGCTCTATAATAATGCAGCGAAGCCAGAATTCTCTGTTGGTGAATACTGGGACGGTGATATAAATAAGGTGAAAGCATGGGTTGAAAGCACTAAATCGAATAATATTCCTACGAGTGCTGTGTTCGATTTCCCTATTCGTTACACTGTTCGCAATGCTGTAAACAATGGTAATTGGGCCGCTTTAGATGGCGTTGGCTTGGCTAAGGAGGCAGAATATGCCCGCTATGCTGTTACCTTTGTAGAGAATCATGATACTGAAGACCGCGGTGGCAACAGTCATCAAGACCCTATTCGTAAAGATACATTGGCAGCGAATGCCTATATTCTTGCTATGCCAGGAACACCATGCATATTCTTGAAACACTATCAAGCTAATAAAAATGACATTAAGAATATGATTAGCGCGCGCAAGTTGATAGGCATTAACAACGAAAGTAAGGCTGTAAAATACAGCAGTAGTTCCGATTTCTATGCCTTTACTACTACTGGAACAAATGGTAATATGCTTACTGTACTTGGTCCAGCAAAGAGTTTCTCTAACACAAACCGCTGGGTTAAGCTCACAGGAGGATACCATTGGGCTTACTATGTAGAGAAAAACAAAGCCAATTTTGTATGGGCAAGTCTTGCAAGCGGCACCTATGACGGTGAACAAGTGTAACGCTGACGGCTGTAAGTAACGATGCGAATGCACAAATAGTGTACACAACCAATGGAAACGAGCCTACGGCAAGCAGCGCAAAGGCTACAAACGGTCAAGCATTGACTATCCCTGTAGGTACAACTGTGCTGAAAGCAGGATTACTTGTAGATGGTGTTGTAAAGAACATCATTACCCGTAACTACAACATAGTAGACTTTAAGCCTTACAATATCAAGGTGTATGTAAATGCAGACAATGCCGATGGCGCTTGGGCAAATGCCAAAATGACCAGCGCTAACCCTTCTATCAACTTCTGGATATGGGGCGGAACCCACAAAACAGCTAAGGGCTCATGGCCTGGTGATATTGTTACGACAACCGAAATGGCAGAAGGCAAGAAGTGGTTTGTGAAGGAATTTGCTATTACAACCTCTACTGACGTCGTGAATTTTGTATTCAGTGTCGGTGCAGGATCGCCTCAAACAGTAAATATTGAAAACATAAAAGCAACTACTTTTATCAATATTTCAAGCGAAAAAGAGGGTGGAAAGAATAAGGTAAACGTTGTTTCTACGGGTATCGATAATGTTGTTGCAGAACGTAATGGGACTAACGACCCTTATTATTACACGCTTTCAGGACAGCGTATAGCTAAACCAGCACAACGAGGAATATATATCCACAACGGAAAGAAAGTATTAGTGAAGTAAAAGATAAACGATTTATAAAAGATGTGGCGACTCTACAACGAAAATGTAGAGTCGCTACATTGTTTTTGTTTCATAGGTTTTGAAACGAATAGGCTTTACTATAGAGCTGTTGAAATTAGGTTAAGCTGCTTAATATTACTGGTTTCTTCCAACTAAAAGGAGTTGTTTACTAATACCGCTATAAACCCTTTGAACATTATTTTATGTAGGCAAAGAAGGTTGAAGTCTTGTTAATATTTTTCAAAAGCGTAAGTCTTGTGTAACACTCTTATTATCAATGTATTGTAATACCCATTGTTTTGCGTTGTAAAAGTGCCTATTTTTACACAACAAAAGTGCCTGTTTTGCAACGCAAAACAGGCACTTTTGTAATCTCAAACCGATATTATCGTTTTTCAAGATATTTTTCTTTACAAAATAATAGTAGTATTTTGCAAGAGCTAATGCTTACTTAATAATACTATTATAGAATGGATCGAACTCAATAGTTATAACCTGTTGGTCTTTCACAGGGCGTCCGTCCTTTGCTGCAGGTGTCCATTTGGGCATGCGTTTTACCAAGCGTACCGCCTCATTGCGGAAGTTTTTGGTTGCAATATCCATTGCTTTAGCCTTCTTAGCCTCTGATAACTTATCGTATTTATGGTTGTTTGTCTTCACGTCAGTAATGTTAAGAACACGTACTCCCGTAATTGTTCCGTCCATTTCTACACCAAACGATACTTCAACTTTAGCACTAAAGCGCATCTTGTAAGTCTGTAAATCGTACTTTTGATGGTCTTTTAAGTACGTTTCCATCGCCTCTCTGCCGCCTACATAGGTTGATTTGACGTCTACTGACGACATTTTCATACGTGGTTTCAGCTCCTCTAAAGTGGCACGAAGCCTTTCAATCTCGACCGTTCCCAGTACAATCTTGCCGTAAGGGTCTATCAAATACATGGTAGGAATCCAATCAACATGATATAAACGGTCTATTTTGGTTTCTTTCTTCCACTTTTTCAGTTCGCTTACATGTGTCCAATTCATTTGATATTTGTCCCAATAGGTGTTCACCCAAGCCTCTTTGTTCGTGTCAAACGATATACCTATGATGCGAACATTGTAGTCCATGAAATCGCTCCACAGCTGTTTCATGGCTGGAATGTCCCTTCTGCAGTCGGGACACCAAGATGCCCAGAAGTCCAAAATAACATAGTTACCACGGAAAGCACGGAGTTTAATGTCCTTTTCGTCGGCTGTACGCAATGTGAAATCGGGGGCAAGAGTACCTGGTTTCAGTAAGTTGGTGGCATATTTGCTGTCTAAATCCTGCGCCATAGCAGTGGCAAAAGTTGCCAAAAGAAGCATTGCCGATAGAATAGTTCTTTTCATTTTATTTTTATTTTAATTGTTTTTATCTTTTGTCAGTTGGTGTTTGCACCTGTGTTTTCTTTATATATTCCCTGTGCGAATGTTGTTTCTCTATCTCTAAAGTCTGGTCGCAATATTCTACTACCGCTGGTCGGTGGGTAATAAATATTATGGTTTTGTTGTGCTTTGAGAGGATATTCTGCAAGAGTTCTCGTTCTGTTTCGGGGTCAAGTGCAGATGTTGCTTCATCGAAAAGCATGATACTGCGGTTGCGAAGTAAGGCGCGTGCTATCGAAATGCGTTGAGCTTGCCCCCCTCGCTGAGGCCCCCTCCCTGTTCAGTACATAGCGTATTGAGTCCATCGGGAAGTTCTAATACGAAGTCGGCACAGCTCTGTTTCAATGCTTCTTCCATCTCTTCGTCAGTAGCATCAAGCTTTCCGAGACGTAGATTGTCTCGAATACTACCACTCATCAACGTGTTTCCTTGTGGTACATACACGAAATTGGTGCGCAGAAGTGGACTTAATTCGCGGCTTTCTTTTCGGTTATATATTTCCACCTTACCACTATTGGGGTGCAGAAGTGCTAAAATCATGCGCACCATAGTAGTCTTTCCTGAACCAGTTTCACCCAAAATGGCTGTACAAGAGCCAGGATAGAAGTCGTAGTTAAGGTGCTCTATAACGTTATCTTCCGAGTCTTCGTATGCAAAAGCCACATCAGTGAAACGAACGCCGCATGGTGATGCCATCTCAATAGGCTCTCCTTGTTCTTCCAAAGGATTTTCTTCTAACTCCATCAAACGCTCTGCGGCTGTGAAAACAGAAACAAATTGAGGAATAAGGTGAGTGAGTTGGCGCGCAGGATTTTGTATCTTGTTTACCAATTGTAGGAAAGCCGTCATGCCACCAAAGGTCAGAGTGCCTGATGAAAGCCTTGTTGCAGCCCATGCAAAGGCGACAAGATAGCCAGTAGAAAAGCCTAAATTGAGTACAAGATAAGAGAAAACAGAGAACTTTGTACGGCGTACGACATTTGTTCGTAGTACGCTTTGCGTGTCTTCCAGCCTATCTACCGCCGCGCCATCGCCCTCTAAGGTCTTAATAAGCATACGATGCTGAATCGTTTCTTGCAGAATGCTTTGTACTTTAGAGTCAGATGAGCGCACTTCGCTGGTTAGATGGCGCATCTGTCGTACGTAAACTCGACTGAAAAGAATAATGATAGGAATCATTATAACAATGACAATTGCAAGGCGCCAGTCCATTAAAAACAGATAGCTGAAGGCGCCAATAAAGAGCGCTAACGTTGAAAGCGAGTTAGGAATAACCTCCGTTAAGAAGTTTACAACGTTTGCAACGTCAGTCTCTAAGCGGTTTAGCACATCGCCAGAATGGAGACTTTCCTTACCATTCCATTAGAACGCAAGATACGATCAAGCAATTTCTGTTGCATTCGGTTCTGTGCTTTAATCCCTAAGAGGTTGCGAATCCAAACAGAAGCTATGTTTAAGCCAAAGTTGCAAAGTATAAGTGCACCCATTAAGAGTACTGCTATGAGAATCTTACCCTCTATTTCGTGCGATGCAACATCTATGGCGTGTTGAACAGCCCATACCGATGATAGAGAAATAATAACACCTAAAAGTCCTACCAGTGCGTTAAGTATAGCCTGTAATCGGTTACCTCGCCACGCACGCCAAAGCCAACGAAAGATGTCTCTAACGTTGTATTTGGTCTTTGGAGTATTGAAAAGTGATTTTATTCCCATTTGTTATTTAGCTAATATCGCCTCTGCTTCGTCTGTTGTTCAGTACTGTTGTTATCTTTTTATTTCCGTAAATCAGCGCCCCACATAAGCTTTGTGCGTAGCGTAGAGAAGTAACTATGGCAGCGACGCTTAACTATTCGAGTTACGAAAGGTGCTTTCCGAATAGTCAGTGTTGTACCTTCTTTTAACTTTACAGAACGTCCGTCAATGGCAACAAGGTAGTTATGGCTACGGCTTTCCACCTCTAAATGTATCACAACGTCGTCGCTAAACACAATAGGACGGAGATTTAAGCTATGCGGAGCAACGGGTGTGAGGCACAAATGCCTCCTCGTGGCACAATGATAGGTCCGCCATTCGATAGAGAATAAGCCGTGGATCCTGTTGGAGTGCTTACTATTAAGCCGTCAGCTTGGTACGTTACCAAGTATTCTCCATCTATACTAGCATGTAATGTAATCATAGAAGCGTTGTCGCGCTTTAGTATTGATATGTCGTTTAAGGCATAAGGAGAGGTTCCTATCGCTTCGTTTTCCGACTCAAGTTTGATAACTGAACGTTCGTCAATGTCGAAATTGCCATTGTAAATATCGTCTAATGTCTCTCTAAACTCATTCGGCAGCACATTGGCAAGAAAGCCTAAGCGTCCCATATTTACACCAATGATGGGGATTTTCTTTGCTCCTACCTTACTGGCAGCCCTTAAAAACGTTCCATCACCACCTAAAGAGATGGCATAATCAGTATCAAAGTCGTCGCCTTTGAATATGTTCGAAACTTTAATTTCGTTGTTTAAAGCTTTACATAGGTTGGCATAAAAGTTCTCTTCCACAAAGATTTGAGCTTCGCATAGGGTAAGATAGTCAAACACTTCCCGTAGATGGGTGGTTTCAAATGCTTGCCTTTCATTGCCAAAAATGGCGAAACTAAGTTTCTTTTCTGCCATAGAAATCTTATTTTAAATATGTTCCAGCCATTAAATGCTGCCCATTATAAATCTTTTCTCTGCTACTTTTTCGCCATTTCATGAATATTATTGTATATTTGCATTTGCGTATTTAAGCAGCGAAACGTATTGTTAAACATCTTTATGGTTGTTGTGCCAAAAAGGTTTAAAGTAACGTTTTCTCTTGCAAAAATAACTAAATAAGTTGGAATGTTAAAGATTTAAACGAAAAATATATGGCAAAAGCATATGAATTTCTTGCTAATGGCTTTGAAGATATAGAAGCTTTAGCACCTGTAGATATTCTCCGTAGAGGAGGCGTTGAAGTGAAAACAGTGAGTATCTCGGACAGTTTGATGGTGGAATCGGCAAATGGAATAATCGTAAAAGCTGACCTTTTATTCGATGAAATCGATGATTTTTCAGATGCGGATATACTGATGCTGCCTGGTGGAATGCCTGGTGCAGCTAATCTAAACCTACATGAAGGTTTACGAAAGTTACTTGTTGAACATAATGGAAAAGGCAAACGACTGGGTGCTATTTGTGCTGCTCCAATGGTTTTGGGGTCTGTAGGTGTGCTAAAAGAGAAACGCGCTACTTGTTATCCTGGTTTTGAAAAGCGACTGACTGGTGCTGAACATACAGGTGAATTGTGCACAATAGATGGCAATATTACTACAGGAAAGGGACCTGCAGCTGCATTTATCTATGGATTTGCTATATTAGAGCAACTCACTTCTGCAGAAACTGCACAGGAAGTGAAGGACGGAATGTTGATTTCAGAACTTATAAAGCTTCATTAAACAACTCACAAAATACCATCAGACCATGAATTATATCATCATAGTAGCAGGCGGAAAGGGATTGAGAATGGGAAGCGAACTGCCCAAACAGTTTCTGCCAATAGGTGGGAAGCCAGTGTTAATGCATACTATTGAGCGTTTTTGCGAGTACGATGAGGATATTAAAATAATCCTTGTACTACCCAAAGATCAACAAGGAACGTGGCTGGAGCTATGTCAAAAGCATAGTTTTAACATTGAACATCAGATAGCTGATGGTGGAGAAACACGTTTTGAATCGTCTAAAAATGGTTTGTCGCTAATCCCAGAAGGCGATGATGGTCTTGTTGGGTTCCACGATGGAGTTCGTCCTTTCGTATCGGTGGATACTATTAAGCGCTGTTACGATGAAGCACAGCGTACATGTGCTGCTGCACCAGTGATACCTATAACGGATAGTTTGCGCGAAATGGAAAAGAACGGCAATACAAAAAGCGTTCAACGGGCTAACTATTGCAGCGTACAAACGCCACAGGTGTTTAATATAGCGATGGTTAAGATGGCATTTGCACAGCCTTATCAAGAATCGTTCACGGACGATGCCACTGTAATGGAGCAGTTTGGATGCAAGATTTCATTAGTAGAAGGCAATCGAGAGAATATTAAAATAACAACGCCATTAGACTTGAAGTTGGCTGAAATACTTGTAAATGAGAAGTAAACTCAAGGATAAAAGATTTTAATGGATATACTTCAACAAGACATAATGTACCTTACGGGGGTTGGGCCGCGTCGCAGAGAGATCCTAAAAAAGGAACTCGGTGTCTGTACATACCGTGATTTGTTGGAGTATTTTCCTTATAAGTATGTAGACAGGACAAAGGTTTACCACATATCGGAGCTTGTTCCAGATATGCCATTGTGCAAATTAAAGGACAAATTCTTAGCTTTGAAGAGTTTGATATGGGGCGACGGAAGAAACGTATCGTTGCTCATTTTACAGATGGACATGGAGTTTGTGACCTCGTTTGGTTCAATGGAACTCAGTATATCTACAAAAACTACTTTATAGGGAAAGAATATGTGGTCTTTGGAAAGCCTACCTTATATAATCAACGCTTTCAGTTCACGCATCCAGATATAGACGATGCTTCAGAGTTGCAACTCAATAACATGGGCATGCAGCCTTTTTACACGACCACTGAAAAGATGAAGAAGGCGGGAATGACATCGCATGCCATTGAGAAACTTACAAAAACGCTTATTGAGAAATTGGCTACGCCATTGCCGGAAACACTTCCAGACTTCATAACACAACGGTTACATCTCATCTCACGCAACGATGCGATGCGCAAAATTCACTATCCTAAGTCGGTAGATGATACACAACGAGCGCAGGTTCGCTTGAAATTTGAAGAGCTTTTCTATGTTCAGCTTAATATATTAAGGTATGCTAGCGACCACAGACGGAAGTATCGAGGCTACAACTTTACGACGGTTGGTACGCAATTCAATTGGTTTTATTCTCACAACCTGCCTTTTGAACTTACCAATGCGCAAAAGAGGGTAATGAAAGAAATACGTGGTGATATGGGGAGTGGACAGCAAATGAATCGTCTTTTACAGGGTGATGTAGGTTCAGGAAAGACCCTTGTCGCACTTATGTCTATGCTTATTGCTGTTGATAATGGCTTTCAAGCGTGTTTAATGGCACCTACCGAAATCCTTGCCGAGCAACATTTGCAAACATTAAAAGACTTTTTGCAAGGCATGAATATACGCATAGAGCTGCTTACAGGTATTGTAAAAGGAAAGAAACGTCAGGAAGTTATGGACGGACTTATTGATGGCTCCATTCATATTGCTGTCGGAACACATGCAATTATAGAAGATAAGGTACAGTTTAATAATCTTGGCTTGGCTGTTATTGATGAGCAACACCGCTTTGGAGTAGAGCAACGTGCAAAGCTATGGAGCAAAAACGAGAATCCGCCACACATTCTTGTAATGACTGCAACACCTATTCCGCGCACATTGGCAATGACCATTTACGGCGATTTAGATGTAAGTGTGATTGACGAACTGCCCCCTGGACGAAAGCCAATTGAAACGATTCACAAATTCGACACGCAGACAACGAGTCTTTACGACGGTATTCGTAAACAGATAAATTTAGGCAGGCAGATTTACATTGTATTCCCATTGATAAAGGAAAGTGAGAAGATAGACCTCAAAAACCTTGAAAGTGGTTATGAAACTCTAAAGGAAGTGTTCCCCGAATATAAGATGAGCAAGATTCATGGTAAGATGAAAGACAAGGAAAAAGAAGCCGAAATGAAACTCTTTGTGGAAGGAAAGACGCAGATTCTCGTAGCTACTACTGTAATAGAAGTAGGTGTAAACGTTCCGAATGCAAGTGTAATGGTTATCTTAGATGCGCAACGCTTCGGCTTATCGCAGCTCCATCAGTTGCGTGGTAGGGTAGGACGAGGTGCTGAACAAAGCTATTGTATATTGGTGACGAGTCAAAAACTATCCACCGAAACACGAAAACGCATCGACATAATGTGTGATACGAACGATGGTTTTGAGATTGCTGAAGCTGATTTGAAGCTCCGTGGACCTGGCGACCTTGAAGGAACGCAGCAGAGTGGAATCGCCTTCGATTTGAAGATTGCAGACATTGCTCGCGATGGACAATTGGTACAACTTGCTCGTGATGAGGCAAAGAAGATAATAGACAACGATCCAACCTGTTCAAAAAGTGAATATAGCATACTATGGAATAGGTTAAAAGAGTTAAGAAATGCTAATATTAACTGGGCGGCTATTTCATGATTGCCTCATATAAAAAGTACTTCAAACTCTTAAAACAGGGGGATAAAACGTAAATATACAAATATATAACAAAAGCAACGATTTGGTTTTTAGATACAATAAAAACTGTTAAGAAAGGGAAGACTTTAGAAGAAATTACTTATCTTTGCAACGTTCTTAAAGTTTTTAGTTGGTCTTTTGTATTGTTCAACTACGTAAGAACAACATATTGGATACTCAGTATTTATCCAATTTGATTTGTATTCGTAAACTGAAATTAGAGAATAAATGACTTTAAAGAAAATAATTAGAACATTAGGTTTATCGGCTTTATTAGGTTTTGTAGCAACTCCAGTTTGCGCGCAAGACTTGATAGCACGCCAATCGCCTGTAGATAGACGTGCAAATCCTTAGATACAATGGTCATTAATCGTCTTCAAGAGACAGAAGAGTTGGAAAGTCCATCTTCAATGCTATATAATGACTGGAGTAATTCAAAGACTCATGCACAAGGATACCTACCTGATGTATATAAAATAGACTTGCGTGGCTTCCATATGCCTACACCAAGCCGAGTTGTTACAAGTAACTATGGCCGCCGTTGGGGACGTGCACACACAAAGGTCTTGATATTAAAGTATATATTGGAGATACCATACGTGCAGCCTTCTCTGGTAAAGTTCGTATCGTAGGATACGATGCAAGAGGATATGGAAAGTACGTTATTATACGCCATAATAATGGTTTAGAAACCTATTACGGACACCTTTCTAAGCAAATTGTTTACGCTAATCAAACGGTAAGAGCAGGCGAGCCTATCGCACTTGGCGGTAATACAGGACGCTCTACAGGTTCTCACCTTCACTTTGAGACACGTTTAGCAGGTATAGCAATTAATCCAGCGCTACTCTTCGACTTCCCTAATCAAGACGTAACAGGCGACTTTTATGTCTTCCGCAGACAAACGTTAGATACCGAATCAGCACGTGCGACCGCACTACGTGGTACTGCTGCAAGCCCAGGATACTCACGTGAGAACATTCAAGGCGTAGGACGTAGCAATACAACGTTCAACAATAGTAGTTCTGTAAATACTGATTATTCTAATCGTAACAAGCCAACTGCACAGCAGCAAAGCAATAGTCAGATTCTCTACCACAAGGTTGCAGAAGGCGAAACGCTCGAATCTATTGCACGTCAGCATGGCATTAACAAAGAGCAATTGTGTAAACTGAACCACTTGGGAGTATATACGAAGCTCGTTCCAGGCCAGATTTAAGATACAGCTAAGCACTTTCTAACAAAGAAAAAGCTATAAGATACATGAGAGCTGAACTCTATTACAGAGTTCAGCTCTTTTTGTTGTTCCTAATTAGTACCTATCTTTTTGAATATCTCAACCTTTGTGCCTGTTACTTCATTCCTTTTTCAGAACCTCTTATAGAGATAGTAATATGATATAAATATTGTAAATATTTTTCAAAAAGATGATTCTTGTATAACAATCTATAAGCCAACGTGTTGCAATACCCATTGTTTTGTGATGTAAAAGAGCCTATATTGCACGATAAAAGCGGCTGTTTTGTAACGCAAAACAGCCGCTTTTTACAATGTCGTACAGATATTATTGCTTTCTGTTAGAATAATATTTGACAAAATAAACAAGTGATAGCGTAATATTATTGCGAATTTATGCCGTAGCCAAATAGTGCATAATCACCTTTCAAAGGGTCGTCAGGAAAGACTATTAGTAAGGAATCCGATAATCGTCGGGCCACACTCATGGTAGCAGACGAGGTATTTAACAACTTCAAGTGAGTTGCTTGCTGCAACACATGCGTATCTAAGGGAATTATAAGCGACTGTTTATCGATGAAATCGTGCCATATTCCCAAATCAACGGGAGAGTTATTACGAACCAGCCAACGTAGGAACATACATATACGCTTACACGATGAAGATGCGTTCTTCGGCACAATTCCCATTACTTGTTGTTCTGCAAAGAATGTACACAAGGCATTTACAGCAACAATGGCCTTTATCTTGGTGTTTGTTTCACCTTTTATATCGTATGCATAATGTTTTATGTAGTTGCTGATTGTGCCATGTTGGTTTAGCATTTCAGCAAGTGCTGAAAAGAATAAATGCATGGTATGATTGGTATAGAGGCGATAAAAACATGCGGAATCATCGGGAATATCATGACGAAAGATCTCTTCTCTAATCCAATTGTATGGATTGCCCTTTGCACAATCAAGTATATACTGAATCCGTGGCATAAATACTTTGCGCGAGCCGTAGCTTAAACATGCAGCAATGAAAGCCATAACCTCCTTGTTTTGGTTGCCTTCAACTTGATGCATGAACCACGAAGGATCACCATTAAGAAAGTTTTCGTTCTCATATAAAGCAGCAAAAGCTACGAGTTTATCCTTCGTAGCTTTGCTTATTCGTTGTGTCTGACTCAAAATAGTGCTTTTATTCAGCTCCTAATTTCAATATTTGTTCAGCGTGTTCCTTCACTTTTATCTGCTTAGGAGTGAAGATTTCTTCTACCAAACCCTCTTCATTGATAATAAAAGTAGTGCGATAAGTGCCCATATAAGTACGTCCACACATCTTCTTTTCACCATAAACTCCAAACGTTTCGTTTAGTTTCTTATCAACATCGGCTATCAATGGAAAAGGAAGATTGTATTTCAATAAACTTCTTGTGCGATTTCTCATCTTGAACACTTACGCCAATCACAGCATAACCATGCTTTTGCATCAACTCATAGTTATCGCGCAGACTGCAAGCCTGTGATGTACAGCCCGGAGTAGAGTCCTTAGGATAGAAGTAAAGTACAATCTTCTTGCCTTTATAGTCGCTTATTTTAATTTCTTTTCCGTCTTGGTCAGTTCCCAAAAGTTCAGGAACTTTATCTCCTATTTCCATATTTAATATTGTTTAAAAATGTTTGATTGAGTTACTATTGTGGCAAAGTTAGTTATTTTTTTCTTGTATCTATTCCATTTTTTTATTGAATATTATCTTTAAAAATTAAAGTAATACACCTTTTTTACGAAAGCAAAGTTTACATTTACAGATAAATTCCTTTTCTGAATCTTGTAGCCTGTTAATGGTTGAATCATTGAGTTTTGCACGGATTGTTGTTCTGTTTATTACACATTCTTTCTGATTCGTTAAAGTTTAATAACAAGATACGTGTTTTTCAGCTACGAAGGGCAATTCATGCATAAAAAATGCTACATTTGCAGAGTATATACAAAACAAACAAAGACTAATAGATGGAATTTTTAGTAATTGCAGAATTACTCGTGGTCTTAGCTATGATTTTTATTGGCGCACGAGTTGGAGGGATTGGATTAGGAATTTATGGTATGATTGGCGTTTTTGCCCTTGTATTTGGCTTCGGACTTAAGCCAGGCTCAGCACCAATCGACGTAATGATGATTATTGTTGCGGTTATTACAGCAGCTGCAGCATTGCAGGCTTCGGGCGGTTTAGAATACTTAGTGGGAGTCGCAGCTAAGTTTTTGAGAAAACATCCCGAGCAGATTACCTACTTTGGTCCGCTCACTTGCTGGTTGTTCTGCCTTGTTGCAGGAACTGCTCATACCTCTTATTCGTTGTTACCTATTATTTCTGAAATTGCGCAAGCAAACAAAATACGTCCTGAACGTCCAATGAGTCTGAGCGTTATTGCTGCCTCATTAGGTATTACAGGAAGTCCTGTAAGTGCTGCAACCGCTGCTTTAATTAGCCAAGATATTCTCGGAGCAAAAGGTATAGAGTTAGGAACAATCCTTATTGTTTGTGTACCTGCATCGTTAATAGCTATTCTAGTGGCAGCCTTTATACAAAATCGAGTAGGCAAAGAGTTAGAGGATGACCCTGAATATAAGCGTAGAGTTGCAGAAGGAATTATCAATCCAGAAGAAGATGCACGCAATCTTGAAATTGCAGAAGAACATCCTAACCCACGTGCAAAGTATTCTGTTTGTGCATTCTTTGGTGGTGTTCTTTTAGTAGTTGTCTTTGGTTTCTTCCCTAAATTGCGCCCTGAAGGAGTAACAATGAGCCAGACAATAGAAATGATAATGATGTCAGTTGCTGCGTTAATCCTGCTGGTAGGTAAAGCAAAAGCAAGTGATGCAGTAAATGGAAATATATTTAAAGCAGGAATGAATGCTGTTGTTGGTATCTTCGGTATTGCATGGATGGGTAGCACTTTCTACACAGGTAATGAAGAATATCTTAATCAAGCACTCTCTGGAATGGTTGCTAGTGCACCTTTCTTGTTTGCTGTTGCCTTATTTATCATGAGTATTATGCTCTTCTCGCAAGCTGCAACTGTAAGTACACTCTATCCTGTTGGTGTAGCATTGGGTATCAATCCTATGTTGCTGGTGGCAATGTTCCCAACTTGTAATGGCTATTTCTTCTTGCCAAATTATCCAACCGAGGTAGCTGCACTTGACTTTGACCGTACAGGAACAACGCATGTAGGCAAGTATGTAATCAATCATAGTTTCCAATTGCCAGGGTTTGTAACAACATTTGTCTCTATTGGAGTCGCAGCACTGATTATACAATTCCTTTAAAAAGGTAGTATTGTTCGGTAAAAAAGAATTATCAGCTTATCTATAAGGATTATACTTTTCAATCAAAAGAATTATACCATTCGTAAAAAAGAACGATTAAGGTAAAAAGAACAATAAACATTAACAACTTATCAAAAAACAATTATTATGGGAAAAATTAAGTTTTCATTTCTAGTAGCATTGAGTCTGTTGATGACTACAGTCGCATTTGCACAGAAACCTAAAATCCGTATCTTAGCAACAGGTGGTACAATTGCGGGTGTTTCTGCATCAGCTACAAGTTCTGCTTATGGCGCTGGTCAAGTAGGAGTTCAGACATTGATAGATGCTGTGCCACAAATAAAGGACGTTGCAAATGTTTCTGGTGAGCAAATTGTAAATATTGGTAGTCAGGATATGAATGATGAAGTTTGGCTAAAGTTAGCAAAGCGCATCAATCAATTGCTGAATGAAGAAGGTTACGATGGTGTTTTGATTACTCACGGAACTGATACGATGGAAGAAACAGCCTATTTCCTTTCATTGACAGTTCATTCTGATAAGCCAGTTGTATTGGTTGGTTCTATGCGTCCATCTACTGCTATCAGTGCAGATGGCCCTGCTAACCTTTATAATGGTATTTGTGCAGTAGCCGATCCATCTTCAAAAGGACAGGGAGTAATGGTTTGTATGAACAATGAATTGTTTGAAGCAAAGTCTGTTTTGAAGTCTCATACTACAGATTGTGCAACTTTTAAAGGCGGTATTTATGGTGCAATGGGCTATGTTTACGATGGTAAACCAGTTTATTTGCATAAGCCAATGGCAAAGCAAGGTCTTCAATCAGAGTTCGATGTTAAGAACATGACTTCGCTTCCTAAGGTTGGAATCGTTTATGGTTACGCTAACTGTTCTGCACTTCCAATGAAATCATTTGTAGATGCTAAGTATGATGGTATCGTTTTAGCAGGTGTAGGCGATGGAAACTTCTATAAAGATGTATTCGATGTTGCTTTAAAGGCTGTTGCTAATGGTATCAATGTAGTACGTTCAAGTCGTGTTCCATTTGGTCCTACCAATCTTAATGGTGAGGTAGACGATGCTAAATACCATTTTATTGCATCTTTGAACCTTAACCCGCAAAAGGCTCGTGTACTTTTGATGCTTGCCTTGACTAAAACAAAAGATTGGCAGAAGATTCAGCAATATTTCGCTGAGTACTAATTGCTGTTCTCATAACATTGTAAAGGAGTAATATTTTTGTTTTGCTCCTTTACGATAACTAAACTATTCTTTTATTTACAACATAAAAACAAATGATAATGAAACATACTTTACTTTTAGGCGCATTGTTAGCTGTTGCAACAAGTGGTATGGCACAAGATAACCATGGTTATGGTGCAGGCGATTGTGATTTTAAGTCGCTTTCTGAAGAGATTGCAAAGTTGAAGAAACATAACGACATGTTCAATGTTTATTTCAACTATGCTGCTTCTGGACAAGTTTCGCAAGATGCCAATAAAGATTGGGGAACAAAATTTGCCAATAAGCAGTTGCGTATCGAAATTAAAGGTAATCTAACCGATAAACTTTACTATCGTTTCCGCCATCGTTTAAACAAAGCTAATGGTGCTCAGAACGAGGATAACTTTGCCAAAGCTACCGATATTATGATGGTTGGCTACAAGTTTTGCGATAAGTTGAAAATTGAAGCAGGTAAGATGTGTCAGATTTGGGGTGGATTTGAATTCGATGAAAACCCAATGGTTATCTATCAATATTCAGATATGGTTGATAACATGGATAACTTTACGGCAGGTGTAACAGTAAGTTTAAAACCAGTTCCAACACAAGAATTTGCTTTCGAAATAAGCAATGCGAACAATAATAAGTTCGCAACCGAGTACGGAAGTGCTCCTGTGTCTTTAGAAAAGAATGGAACACGCGCTTTGGAAGCTTCTAAAAATCCGCTTACTTACATTGCAAACTGGAACGGAAGCTTTTTCGGTGATAAATTTCTTACACGTTGGTCATGGGGTATTCAGACACAAGCCAAACATAAATACTCTCGTATGTTGATTTTAGGACAACAGTTGAATCTTCCTAAATTGCAATGGTATCTTGATTATATGGGAGCATTTGATGGTTTAGATCGTCTGAAGATTGCTTCAAGCGAAATAACAGCAGTTCCTTCATATGCAGGAGAATCATACTTTAGCGATGTTCATTACAATTCGTTTATTACTAAACTGAATTGGCAATTTGCTCCAAAATGGAATCTCATGGTGAAAGGTATGTACGAAACAGCAAGTGTTACAAAAGTGGCACAACTAAAGAACTACCGAAAGAGCTTCGGTTATATTGGAAGCATAGAATATTATCCTGTTAAGAGTCAAGACTTCCGTGTATTCTTGGCTTACGTTGGTCGTAAGTTCGATTATAGCAAGGCATCAGGTTTGCAAGACTACAATACAAATCGTATAGAACTTGGATTTATGTATAGAATTAAAGCTTACTAAAGCATAAAGTTTAAAGGTAAAAGAATGTCGGATTAGAATCCGAAACCTTAAACTTATAGTAAACTAAAGCGTCCTATCAAACTCGCTTCTTGAGTTCTGATAGAACGCTTTCCGTTATTTCTATTTTCTCAGTCATCTAAAAATGTAATTCCAATACTAAATATCAAAGAATTGCGGTTGCTTTCAAAATGGTTGTATTTCCTATTCTATATGCGCAATTTTAACTTTATGATATACGACGAAACACTAACATAAAGTTAAGTAATATAACGTTTGTGCTTCACTAATAAAGTTTCTTTTTATAGAAATGGAACAATTCGTTTTGAAGACGTCAGAATGAGCATGCAAAATGCTGGCTTTGTGAGTTTTGTGATATTTGTTAAATATTGCTAACTTTAAAATGTTTCCTACTAAAACTGCCCCTACCAACTAATAATTTGCTACATTTGCAATGTAAAGTAGAGATGGTAGAAAGGATTGCAGACAACTTCTTATTGACACTATTCTGTTTATAAAAAGAGCTGTGCCAAAGAGTTGAAAACACAACGTAAATACTATAAAGATGCAAAACTTGAGAAACTACAAAAGATTTACGCTACATTATCATATTTACGAAAATAAAACCGTCCTATTAACAACGAACTTAAACACAATATCTAATTTATAAAAATTTGCATTATCATGGCAAACGAGACAAACAACAAAGAATTCCGTATTGAGAGCGATCTCTTAGGCGAACTTCAAGTACCAGCTAACGCATACTACGGTGTACAAACACAGCGTGCAGTAAACAACTACCATATTTCTGGAAAAAGAATGTGCGACTACCCAGATTACGTTATCGCAATGGCTTATGTTAAGTTGGCTGCTGTTGAAACCAACCGTGAATTAGGTGAAATCAACGACGAAATCTGCGATGCAATGGCACAAGCATGTCGCGAAATTATTGATGGTAAGTTCCACGAAGACTTTGTAACCGATATGGTACAAGGTGGTGCTGGAACATCAGTAAATATGAATGCTAACGAAGTTATCGCTAACCGTGCATGCGAAATACTCGGTCATCAGAAAGGTGAACACAAATATTGTGCTCCTAACGACCATGCTAACTGCGGACAGTCTACAAACGATGCATATCCAACAGCAATCCACGTGGCATTGATTCGTATGAACAAGACATTGGTAGAGAAGTTGGCAAAGCTTGTTGCTTCTTTCCGTAAGAAGGCAGAAGAATTCAAGCACGACATTAAGATGGGTCGTACACAGCTTCAAGATGCAGTTCCAATGACAAGCGGTCAGGAATTTAATGCTTTTGCTAATTTGCTCGAAGCTGAAATTGCTAATTTGAATAAGAGTGCAGAAATGTTCCTCGAAATAAACATGGGTGGTACAGCTATTGGTACAGGTTTGAATGCTGCTCCTGGCTTCCCAGAAATCTGTGCTAAGAAGTTGAGCGAATTTACAGGAATGGCATTCAAAGCAAGCGAAGATCTCGTTGCTGCTACTCCTGATACCACAGACCTTGTACAATATAGTGGTGCAATGAAGCGTTTGGCTATTAAACTTTCTAAGATTTGCAACGACCTTCGTCTTATGGCTTCTGGTCCTCGTTGTGGTCTTCATGAAATAAACCTTCCTCCAATGGCACCAGGTTCAAGTATCATGCCAGGTAAGGTAAACCCTGTTATCCCAGAAATTACTAACCAAACATGCTTCAAGGTAATTGGTAACGATACAACTATAATGCTCGCAGCAGAAGCTGGCCAGTTGCAGTTGAACGTTATGGAACCTATAATCATGCAGTGCTTGGTAGAAGATATTACATGGATGGGTGAGGCTTTCGATACTCTTCGTGAAAAATGTATCGATGGTATTACTGTAAACAGTGAGCATAATGCAGCTACTGTAAAGAACTCAATTGGTATCGTAACAGCTCTTAACCCATATATTGGTTACAAGAACAGTACAAAAATTGCAAAGAAAGCACTTGAAACTGGTGGTTCTGTTTACGACCTCGTACTCGAAGAAGGTGTTCTTACCAAAGAACAACTTGATAAGATACTTTCTCCAGAACACATGCTTGATTCTGAAGAGAAAGTAAAGTAAGGCAAAATCCTTATTATACATATAAATAAAAAAACTCTGTACATAGATTGTGCAGAGTTTTTTTATGCTCTGAGCTAATATATGAATAGGGTAGAAGAATTAAATTCTTATACTTTATAGTATGTAAGCTAAGTTGAAAAAGGTAGCTTTGAAAAATAAAAATTAAAAAAATATAATTATAGATTTCAAATTTATAATTATAATTTCGATGGATTATAATAATATTTTTTCTATATTTTTAATAGCGCAAAAATAACGTCTGTTTAGGCAATCTCTTTATGTTGTAAACAGAATAAATGATGCCTATATACTGTTGATGATAATTACCCCCATTACAGAGTTTAAGATAAGAAAAAAGCTGAGTCAGCATTACCTAACCCAGCCTTTAAATGAATATTTCTTTAATTCTTCTATTGCGTATTATCGTTTAACTACAAACTTTATTACAGTAATCTTACCATTGGTATTTACCTTAATAATATAGAAGCCATTTATAAGTTTCTTGATAATTGTTCATATTTCTTGTATATTCTAACTTTTATTAGTAACTTTGCAACGCAATTCGGCTCGCATTAGCGATTAATAGGGAATCAGGTGAAAGACCTGAACAGTCCAGCTGCTGTAAGTTGTCTTTGTAGACACAAACAATTACCACTGAGCATAAAACTTGGGAAGGTGTTTGTGATCAGACAATAAGTCAGAATACCTGCCATTGTAATGCTTCAATAAAACTTCTGTGGGGTTAGGTTGAGAAGTGGGATAATAAAATTCTTATAACACACGATTTTAACTACATAGTATAGGCTATATAGCCTTTACCAAAGGTTGATATGTGTGTCTCTATTTGCAAAGATATGATCGATTAGAAGAAAATGATAAACTATAAACAAGAGATAAATTTTTAAATATTAATAAATTATTTTATGAACACAAAACTACTATTGGTATCGTTATCAATGGCGCTGTCGGCTATTTCTATGCCTGTTATGGCACAGGGAACGCCTACGGAAGTTAAGATTTCAGATACCAAGCAAACGATTACTGTTGGAGACAATAGTATCAATTTCTATGATGAGGGCGGTCCAACGGGACCAGCAACTCCTCGAGAAGGTGAAGCTAAACGAGTAAGTGAAATTACATTTGTGCCAGAAAACCCTGCTAAAAAGGTTATGGTTAATTTCACAAAGATGGACATCTTCCTTTCTTCTTTAGGAGAACAGAATAGTCAATTTGTAAAGGTTTACAGCGGAAAAGAAGCTAAGAAGGAGAATCTGCTGAAATCTTTTACAAAGAATGAAACAGGTCTTGTAAGGTCTACTGCCGATGATGGTGCGCTTACAATAGTATTTGAAAACGATTTTCGTGGAAGTAGAGATGGTTGGGAAGCAGTTGTTTCTCAGTTTACACCTCAACAAATGGTTGTAAGCGGCTTCGATGTGAAGCAGTTTACCAAAGGAACTGTATGTGCCGACGATAAAGGACAGCAGATTCTTAGCTTTAATATTAAGGCCACAGAAACGCTGAACCCACTTACAACCACAAGTTTTAAATTTAAAACGAATGGCACACATGCAGAAATAGCTCATGCAACACTTTATTCTACAAGAATGTCAGATGCATTCTCAACTACCAAGAAAATAGGCGAAGTTGATGTAAATGGCGATGAATTTGAGATTGCTACAGAAGCTGTAACTCTATTTGAAGGCGATAACTGGTTCTGGCTTACTTACGATATTAGTGAGATGGCCGAAGAAGGTAAGAAAGTTGATGCTGTTCTTGTAAGTGCAACACTTAGCGATGGTGCACACGAAGTTGCAAACGGAAATCCAATCGGCGATAGAACCATTAAAAATATTGTAGAGTTTGTTCAAGGTAACAATACAAAGAAAGTAAATAATAAACTTACTTTCAAAACGAAGAATGCGAATGAATATACTACTCGTTACGAGGCTTCAACAGAAGAACGTACAATGACTTTCTTGCCAGCTAATGCAGGAAAGAAAATAATGATAGACTTCTCTAAGTTCGATATCATGTACTCTAAGCGTAAAGATGTTGGTGTTCGTGCTAAATTTGCAGTTTATAGCGGTAGCGATAAGAACGGAAAACTTCTTTGGAAACTTGATAATGCAGATGCTTCAAAGTTGGACCTAAGAAGATATTGCGTTCAGAAGCTGAAGATGGTGCATTAACCATTGCCTTTAATCCTGAAACTTATGCATCTTCTTATACTGGAGATGGATTTGTAGCTGAAGTTTCAGAATTTGTAAGTACACCTCTTTCCTTTAAGGAATCAGTTGTAAACCAAGTTTCTAAAGATGTTGCATCTGTAGGTACTGCTGATATAGATATTATTAGCTTTAATGTAAAAGCTGAAGGAGACCAAGGTGAACTTAAATTAAATGGTATTACACTTGATCTGAAAGAGTCAAAGAATGCCATCAACAAGATTTCCATTTTAAGCACAGGTGATGCTGAAGAAGTTGGTAGTACAGCTAAAACAGTTGCAACTGTAACTGAATTTGGTGCAAACAATACTCTTGATATTACATTTGCAGAACCTCTTTCTCTTGTAGAAGGTAATAACTGGTTGCGCGTTCGTTACGATTCTAAGAATGATGCTGCAGCTGAAAGCAAACTTGATGCAGCAATTACTGCTCTTAATTTTGGCGCAACAAGTCAGAATATTACTAATGGAAATCCAGAAGGCGAATGCGTTCTGAAAAACATTGTAATTCTTCAGAGTGGTGTAAATGCTAAGAAAGTTATTGCTAATGGTGGCTCACTTATGTTCTATGATGATGGTGGAGCTGAAGGAAATGAGTCTAAGAATTTCGATGGCACAATTACTTTTGAACCAGCAAGTCCAGGTTATGGTATTAAACTTGTTGCAAAAGAATGGTATGTAGCGGGCAGAAATAAGATGTCTATATATTATGGTGGTGAGAAGAAGGATAAGGCTGACATGGAATATGGCAGAAGTCCTGAACTTAAAGAACTCATTACCAAATCAGCTGATGGTAAAATCACTGTAAATTATAAGACTACGACTTATGCTGGTAAGGGTTTTGCTATTGAAGTAAGTAGCGTTAGACTTTCTGAACTTGCAGTTACTTCTGTTAAAACAGAAAGCATTGTTGCAGAAAAGAACATGAAGGGTGCTACAGATCTCGCAATGATGCGTGTTGATGTAGAAACAACAGGTGATTATGGTACTGTAGAAGTTAAGAATTTTGCAGTAACAGCTACTGACGGAGCAATCGTTAAGAATGTAAAAGTATATGCAACAGGCCAAGAGAAAGAATTCTCTCCTGTAAATCTCTTTGGACAAACAACAACAAGTCCTTATGAAGTAACAGGAAGTTATGTAATGAATGACCGTGGTACTTACCACTTCTGGATTACATATGATCTTTCTACTACTGCAAATGTAGGCGATAAGGCTTCTGCTTCTCTTGCTTCAATCACAACAAATATCAAGACTGAAACTCCCGCAGCTGCAGTTACAGCTACAACAACTATTCAGAAAGGTATAAGTGGAACATTAGAAGTTGGTGCAGATAAGGAACATAAGACTATTCAAAGTGCAATCAATGCATTAAAGACTGGTATTGATGGTCCTGTAACTATCAGCATTCAGCCTGGAGATTATAAGGAAAAATGTATTTGTACCAGCAATTGATGGTATGTCTGAAAACAATACATTACTTATAACTTCTTCTACTGGTAATTATTCTGATGTTAAGATACACAACAACGACTTCAATCTTGGCTATTCTGACGACAAGATGGCTAAAGAGCATGGAGTATTTACCTTTGATGGTGCTACTTACACAACACTTCGTGGTGTAGATGTTACCATTGATGGTTCTGTGAAATACCCATCAGTTGTTCATGTTCGCAATCAAAGCCGTAACGTAACAGTTGAAAATTGTTACATTCACGCAAGAATGACAACCGACTATCAGAATAAGATAGTTCTTGTTAATATGTATTCACGTAACGAGGCTAACAAGAACAATGACAACTTTACATTGAAGGGTTCAATACTTGAAGGTGGACAGCAAGGTGTTAAATTGGGTGGTACTAGCTTTGTAGCATTGCCAAAGCAATTTGGTGGAAAGGTTTTGAACAATACCTTTAAAAACAATGGTAACTTCGCTATCTATGCAATGAACGAAGACAATGTAGAAATCATTGGTAACACAATTATCAATACAGAGTCTAATTACAAGAATTTCAAAGCAATTGATGTTACTTCTAATGGTCTGGTTAAGATCGAGCAGAATAAGATTAGCTTGAAGACAAAGGACTATTCTGGCGGTATCAATATTCGTACAATTATTGCCGATGCTGCTACTCCTGCAACTATTGTAAACAACTCAATCATCAACGAATCTAATTCTAACGATTCTTATGGTATTATTGTTGATAACAAAGAAACATCAAATGTAAACATTGCACACAATACTGTTGTTTTCCGCGGTGCTGCGAAAATGGGTAAATTAATCCAACTTCCAGCTGATGCAAACAATATTGTCATTACTCAGAATATCTTACAGAACGAAGCAGAGGGTTATGTTTATTCTCTTGTAGGTAAGAACAGCCCTGATGCTATTAAGTTCTTGAAGAATAATCTCTATACAACAGGCGAATCGTTTGCTATTAAGTCAGGAACTAAGTATGCAACATTCGACGATTGGAAAGATGTTTCTAAGGAAGCAGATAGCTACAACGAGAAAGTTGAATTCCTTGATGCTGACGTACTTGAACCAAAAACAGTTGGACATTTAGTAAATACTGTATTGCTCAATTATGCAACAAAGGATATCAATAACAAGGAACGTAATGCTAACCATCCAACAATGGGTGCTTACGAGTTCTCTACGAAGTTGTAATACCTAAGCCAGTTGTTGGTTATCCAGAAATAGCAAATATTACCGATAACTCTGTTGACGTGAAAGTGAAAGCAGACGAAAACGGTAAGGTTTATATCCTTATAGAAGCAGTCTGAAGCAGCTCCAACAGTAGATGAAGTTGTTCGAGATGGTAAATCTGTTTCAGTTAGCAAGGATACTGAAGTTATTGAAACAATAAATAACTTAACCAAAGATGAAACCTACGTAGCTTATATTGTTTACGAAGGTACACGTGGAGGCCAAAGCAGCGTTGAATCTACTCAACCATTCACTGTTACTAAGCCTGCTCCAATTCCAGAACCAGTAGTAACTGCAACAAATATTACTATCAATGCTGGAGAACCTGCAAATCTTACAGCAACTGTAACAAGTGGAACTGAGCCTTACACTATCACATGGTACAATGGCAAGCGTCAGAAGGTAGAAACTAATGTTGTTCCTACAGAATGCGACCAGTACACTGTAGAGGTAGTAGATAAGAATGGTAAGACTGCAAGTGCTGTTTGCGATGTTATTGTAAAGGGTGAATCTGTAACAGCAACTCTTGAAAACCTTTTCTTGGAGAATGAAAGCCATTGGACTGGTGCAAAAGGCACAGGTTATTTCCTTAGTGGTTCTTATAAATTCCATAACGGAGCAAACTTAGAATATAACTACTTCTACGATTGTATGTATTCTAACGAAACTGCAACATCGTATAGCGGTTTACAAGATATGTGGCGTGGCAGTGTTGGTAAGGGTTATGACAACTCTGAAAACTATGGTGTAGTTTATCCTTCTCCAGGTAAAATTGATGTATTAAACAAAGACAACGGAGATATTATTCGTGGTTTCTATGTTACAAATACAGCATGGGCATACAATGCTATTAAGAATGGTGATGGTATTTCAGATGTTGCTGGAGGTTTCCAAAAGGGCGACTACTTCAAGCTTATTATTAAAGGTTTGAAGGCTGATGGTACAGAAAGTCAGGTAGAATATTACCTCGCTGATTATCGTTCAGAAAACGAAGCTGACCATTATGCACTTAATTCTTGGCAGTGGGTTGACCTCAAAGCATTAGGTGAAGTGAAGTCTGTTTCATTCAAGATGGAAGGAACAAAGAAGAACAAATGGGGGCTTACAACACCAGCTTACTTCGCTTTCGATAACTTCAATGGTGTACGTAACGAGAAAGAAGGTACAACAATTTCAGCAAAGAACAATCAAACTATCGATATCTCGTCTAACTTTACACCTGACGGCAGCAATGCTACTGTGAAGTATTCTATTGCAGAAATTCTTCCAAACACCGTTAAGACAGAAGTTTCTATCAACGAAGCAACAGGCGAACTCACTATTAAAGGTAACAACAACGAAGAATTTACTGTTGTTGTAGGTATGACACAAGCAGGTAAGACAGAATATGTTCGTATTCCTGTGAAAGTTGCTACTGGTATCAGCACATTCGCTGAAGATTCTAACGATGCTACTATCAGCGTTCAGAACGGCGAAATTGTTGTAAATGGTAAAGCAAACGACTATACAGTAGAAGTTTATTCTACTTCTGGTATGTTGGTAGGTAAAGCTACTGCAACTGCTAACAATGCTATTCGCATACCAAGTACATCTAAGGGCTTGTATGTAGTTAAGGTTGTTATGGGCAACCAAAAGATTACAAAGAGTGTTCTTGTAAAGTAATACAAGGATATTAAAATAAAAGAAACCGTGTGTCAGCAATGGCACACGGTTTTTTTTGTTTATACAAAAATGCAGCAAAAACTTCTTAAAGAAAAATGGAATAATATATATGCTTTAGTTATTAATGACCTTTAAGAAAAATAAGTCAAACTTTGTGTATTACTCCCCCATACATGATTTTATAATAACTTATATCCTATTCTTGTTGCACATTGTTTCTGAGTATAAGCTAAAAAGCATATCGTGTAAATAAGGAACAATGAAAAACATATTATAAATGTCCATACCAAAGTTTTCTTATACTCAAGTATAATTGGAGATTTTAAGTCTCTACATATAAAAATTAAGTAGAGAGCAAACACTAATTTTACCAGTGATACTCCCTACTCAATTATTTTCTATCTGCATAAAAACTAATTATGCTGTTATGCAATGCTTAGATTTCTTTGCTTAAAAATCTTATTTAAGCATTACACCTGTACCGCCTCTTTCGCCTAAAACGGCTAAACCAACCTCAATATCAGCTGGTTTCTTGCCAGTATATGTTATGGCGTATGCCTTTTTATGTGCAGTAGTAGATATTCTTTCGATTGTTCCCCAGTTATAAATCTTAATCAATGATGCTTCACCATTAGAATGTTCTACTTCTCCATAGGTTGTACCATTTATTTCAAACTTTGTCTGTTTTTCATCAAGAGCATATACTTCGCAAATCCCCTTATTATCAGACTTGTTGATTAGTGCAATACGGAGTAATTTAAAATCTTTGTTGTCTTTAACAAATAGTGTGTCTTTGCCAGTTTGTGAATTAGAAATTTGAAATTCTTTCTTATTAACAGCTGGCGGGTAACTATCAAATTCGCCTTTATTATCGCAAGAGATAAGAGATGATACTACAGATGCGAAAAAACTACTAAATACTTGAAAATTTTCATAACTTTTTATAAGATTTATATTCTTTTTCTTGAACTACCAATTCTTCTCACTTTTGTAGGTATAACTATAATAATATAGCTTGTGGGAAGAGAGCTACTTAAAATAGACCTAGTTGAGCCTTGACTTTTTATGCTTTTTGCAAAAATCAATGGCTGTTTGAGAAATATAATTCTCGTTGTTAGGGTTTTAAATTTGTTTTTGTAGTGAAGTCATCGTCTTCATGACATGAAGTAAATGTAAATGTTCCCAACATTAACATTCCTAATAAAAAACACTTTTTCATTTTTAAAGTTAAATTAATATTTTTGTGATAATAGTAATAAAGTGATGCAAAGGTAAGGAACAATTTATATAAAAAAACAAATTAACACAAATTATCACTATTTTATCTTGAATAACTTTGAACGCAATTAATTAGATAAGACCCATATATCGTTCAGTAGAATGTATTAAAAGTCTGTAACATCCATGATTTTTAAATGATTACACCAATTCTTATTGTAAATTATGTCAATGCACTAAATTTAAAGATAATTATGATATAAGTTTTTGTTTTTGGGTGATAGCCTAAAATTTAGATTATACGTCTAAAAAGGTAACATAAAAGATATTTTTTTACATAGGATTGAATCTTTATTATGTATTAGTTGGATTGAGGTTTTTAAATAGGCCAACACATTCTATTTTTATATCCTCTTAAAAATTATAATTATAAACAGTGAAAAATTATAATTACAATTTCAAAAATTTATAATTATAAATTTTTATTTTATAATAATATTTTTTTCAGCGTAATGAGCTATCGTAGCTAAAACCCTCTCTAATTCACTTTATTTATTGCCTTTAGCATCGTTTAGTTACGATGGTATTTTCTATTGCAAAAGCGACTCTTAGTGTTTCATTTACTATTCTTTTATCAAAAAGCAAGCGAAACTCATCTGTCATACAAAAATATTTCTGTAACTTTGTTTTCGGTTATTATAGTGGTTTTTATAGGTAATTCTTCGTAGATTAGTATTATAAAGTTTTGGTGAATTTCGCTATTGATGATAGTTTTTTTGAATTGACAGATAGTTTAAATACAGGTTATATATTCTTTTTCAGTTGTTGAAAACGTTGCTGACAACGTTGTTTGTAGTTGTAATGGAAAATATGTTTCTGTATTTTTCGGAAGTTATACATAAACGAAAACCGTAGCTTATCTATAAAAGAAGGTGTTTTTTCGGCATAAATAGAGCGTGGAATACGCACAAAATATAGGTCGGCAATGGTATCGAAAGCTGAAAATTGTTGATGGTTTCGTTCGAAAAGCCATACTTCAGAATAAAAACGGTTAGAAGAAATAATATCCGATTGAAAATCTGGAAGTTTACGAATATAAGCAGACGTTGCCCACCAGAAACTTCCAGAATACATAGTGTAATTTCGAGGAGGCCAACGATAACAACTGTAAGTATCGAAACCATTTGACAAAGCATTTACAGCTACGCGCCATTTATCGAAAATAAAATATTCCAGCATTTCGCGCCAAGCTTCTATTTTTTGTTGAAAGGAACGGAAAAGATGGTCGTTTGATTCTAACGATTGATAGGAAATTCCCTTTGAATGAAAATAATATACAAGGCAATCCTTACGCTGACTTAGTTCTTTAATAAACTGTAGGGCAGGGTATTCGTACTTTTGAGGATTGGTAGAAAATGAGATAAGTTCTACCTTTTCGCTGTCAATCAATCGTTTTAGTTCATCAACTTTGGTCTTATCAGCAGCAATACAGCTAACAAAAAGTTTTTCGGTGGCAGATAAAAGTCCGCTGTTATTTAGATTTTCTATTTGCTTTCGTGCCAATTTTTCCCAACCAGTATCCAGCATAATGTGGTAAACACCATAAATAGGTAGGTGCTTTTGTGGTGCAACGTCCCATTGACGCAAGTCTTTTCGCTCGTAAACATGAAAGACAGACTGGCTGATTCTGTGGAATATATTGGCAGACATAAACTATTGTTTCAGCGATTCGATAAGGCGGTGGAACATCTCTTGTAAATTGTAATGAGGTGTCCAACCCAATTGTTGAATTTTATTGGTAGATAAACGTAATTTTGTTGTGGGCGAATAGCCCATATTCTCTTTAAGTTCTACCACAACTTTAACCTTTGGATTGAATGTTTCGGCAAGGAATGTAGCCATATCTTTAATGGAGATATAAGTGGTTTCGTTTGCAACATTATAGGCTTCGCCATCTTTTCCACGTAAAAGAATATATAGCATAGCAGCAATGGCATCTGTAGTATAACAATAGCAACGACAGAGTTCGCCTTTTGTGTGCATTATAATATCTTCGCCATTAATAATGCTGCGTGCGAATTGTGCAAATACACGATTGTCGTTTTTAGTAACTCCAGCACCGAAAGTTTGTGCTAAACGTGCAACTTTTGTATGTGTTCCATATTCTTTAGCATAATTGTGGCAGAGCGTTTCTACAGCTCTTTTTGCCATTGGATAGCTACTTCTAACATCCATTGGATTAAGAAAACCTTGTGCATCTTCAGTAAGAGGCTTGCTATCATTGGTAATTGTTCCATAAACTTCTAATGACGATGCCAATAATACAGATTGAATTTCATTTGTACGTGCATAATCGAGTAGTTTTTTTGTGCCATTAAACACAGTAACCATTGTTTCTACAGGATATTCTACAAAGTATTTTGAAGCTGTGGGACTTGCAAAATGCACAATAAAATCAATCTTTTCGGTAGGATTGAAAATCTCATTTTTTGAAAAATCATAAGCATAAAAACCCAATACATCGTTTTGTTTACCAAACATAACTTCTGCTTTTGCTATATTTCTGACTACTGCCAATATGCGTAGACCAAGATTTTGCTGACTATTTAATTTTAATAGGCAGCGAACCATACATGCTCCGAGCAATCCTGTTGCACCTGTTATGGCAATTGTCTTTTTACGAAGTTCGTCTTTTAAGGCAAATTGTTGGGCAAAAAGCTCTATGTCTTGTTCAAGAATAGTATTCATTTTCTATAAACCAAAAATTTGTTGGTCTTCGTGAACCTTTACCATAGCACGGAATACGAAGAAATCGGTTGGAGTAGTTATCTTTATGTTTTCCATTGGACCGATAATTGTTCCTAACTTATAGCCGTAATGACTCATCATTGTGCACGAATCAATAAAGTTATGACAATTTTCACTAATAGCACGGCGGTGAGCAGAAAGAATATCAGATAGATAAAAACTTGCGGTGCACGTGCAATCAGAGAATTTGCACGTGTTGGAATTTCTAAACTCCCATCTTTTTGTTTAACTATAAAGGTTTCGGTAGCAGGCGCACAGGTAATGCAAGAACCACATTCCATTACTTTATTTATATTGTCTGTTATGGTTTCCTCAGTTATCAACGGGCGCACACCATCATGAATAAGAACTGTTGCTTTTTCATCTTTCGCATACGCTTCGGCTGCACACAAACCATTGTAAATAGAGTCTTGTCCGGTAGCTCCGCCAGGTACAATTTTCACAACTTTGTTAATTTCAAACTTGCGAAGCATTTTTTCAAGGAATGGAATCCACTCTTTGATACAAGAAACTATAATGGCATCAATCTGTTGATGATTGTCGAATAGTTCGAGCGTATATATAATAATAGGTTTTCCATTTAAGTCGAGAAACTGTTTTGGACGCGATTTTGTGTGCATTCTTAGTCCTGAACCACCTGCAAAGATAACGGCTATATTCATGTTTATGCTGTTTTTGGTTTTGTTTCTGTCTTTATTGCGCATTCTCATCATCGAAGAACACAATATCAACCTTATGTCTGTCGCGTTTGTCGCGTGGAGGAAGGTCCATAAAATTTCCGTATGCGATACGACAAAGCTCTTCTGCATCGGCTGGTCCTTCAAACGTATAACCTTCAAAAACAATATCTTTATGAGGTATCATTATGCGCTTAGGATTTTGTTCGTAAAACCATGCCCCATAAGAGTGCATATACAAATTTGGATTACCAAATATCTTTCCAATGCAACGAAACATTGGAAAAACAAAATAGTGTAATAAGTTATAACATATTTGTGCAGCTCGAGGATATCGTCCTGCCATTTTAAGGTTTACATTTACCGATAGTTTAGCTGCAAGATGTTGCAACCAAGGAATCATATTTCCTTCGTAAGGAAATATATCAATATGCAATCCACGATATTTTTGTGCTTCGTGAATACGTCTATTTTCACTATTAAAGTTTTCATGGCTACGATTTTCGGTTCTTAAATCACGTAGACAAGCCCATTCTTTATAGAAACCTGAATCGGTAGAATTGTCTTGCAATACATAATTAGGGTGGGGATGCGCCTTTAGATAATCGCAGAAACGTTTAAAATCCTTCTGATTTATTACCATATCTATATCGTCGTCCCAAGGAATAAAGCCACCATGACGCAATGCTCCGAGCACATTTCCACCATCTAACCTTAGTGGAATACCTATCTTTTTAGCAGTTTCTTGCAAATAGATAGCCATATCGAGCATACGCAATTGTGCTCGTCGTAGTACAGATCCGTCAGGATTGTAGTCCTGACGGAGTGTTTCTTGAGTTTCGCCAGTGTTGAATAGCTTTATCATATAAATGTTACATAACGCCTATCCACCGCAATACATCATTTAAGTTGGCTACAACCATTAGCAAAATAAGTATGGTGATGCCTACATACTCGGCACGAATCATAAACTTTTCAGATGGTTTACGGCGTGTAATTATTTCGTATAATAAGAACATAACGTGTCCTCCATCAAGTGCAGGGATAGGAAGAATGTTCATAAAGGCAAGCATAATACTCAAAAAGGCAGTCATATTCCAGAACATATACCAATCCCAATAAGGTGGAAATAATTTTCCAATAGAACCAAAGCCTCCCAAACTCTTTGCGCCATCGGCAGAAGCAAGATATTTAAAGTTGCCTACGTAACCGCGAAGAATATTGATTCCGTAGTTTACGCCTGCTGGGAAACTCTCTAAGAATGAGAATTTCTCTTGTGTGGGCTTATAATATGAAAGCAAGCTACTTTGTATTACACCCATCTTAAGGTCTGCATCAAGTTGCATTTTTAGAGTATCAATCTTACTTGTGCCACTACGTTGCACGGTAAGTACTACGTTACGGAGCGCCAAAGAATCTTTATGTGTATTCTTTACTGCTGCAACGTCGTGCAAAACACCTATCTGATAGTTGAAGTCTGCCCATGTTTCAATTGGCTTTCCGTTGATAGACTTCAATAAATCGCCTGCTTTTATGCCTCCTTTCATTGCTGGAGTATTGGTAGCAACACTATCAATACGTGCAGGAATGTATGGCTCTGCAAAGAGCGGGCGGTCTTTAATCATAGAAAGCATGTCCAAATCACCTGGCATTTCAATGCGCATTTTCTTGCCATCTCGCAATACTTCCACATATTTAGACTGTGCAATCTGACGGAAGAAATCGCCATTTACGTTGGCATATTCACGGAATGCGCCTTTGTCGGTGCCCAACATAACGTCCTTATCCTTGAAACCGAGTGCTTTTGCTTGTTCGTTGAACTGCATACCCATACTCATATCTGATACCTTAAAGTAGGTTTCGCCCCACGTAAACATTATCATTGAGTAGATAAACAGTGCCAATAGGAAGTTTACAAGCACACCGCCAATCATGATAAGTAGGCGTTGCCATGCGGGTTTCACTCTAAACTCCCACGGTTGTGGCTCTTTCTTCATTTGTTCTGTGTCGAAACTCTCGTCAATCATGCCAGAAATCTTGCAATAACCGCCGAGAGGGAGCCAACCCATACCGTATGTTGTATCGTCATTTTTAGGTTTCCACTTGAATAGCATACCGTTCCATTTTCCGATAGCCATATCAAAGAATACAAAAAACTTTTCTACGCGAACGCCAAATAGCTTTGCGAAGAACATGTGGCCGCCTTCATGGAGAAGAACAAGCAGCGAGATTGCCATTATAAATTGGAGCAATCGTATAAGAACTGATTCCATTCGTTACTTTATAATCTTTATTTTTTATTTCTATTTTCTTAATTCTAATCTCTTAATTGCTCATCAATTCATTTGCAATTCTACGCGCTTCAGCATCAGTTTGCAAATAAACATCAAGCGATGGTGTAGCATCAAATGCTACTTTCTGCATGGTTTCGTCAACAATTTCACCCATTTTGAGGAATGAACATTGACCTTTACGGAACCCTTCGTTTACTATTTCGTTGGCAGCATTAAGGATACAAGGCATGTTTCCACCTTTTTCGATGGCTTCATACGCCATAGCAAGACAGCGAAACTTCTCCATATCAGGCTCAAAGAATTCTAATGGCTGATTGAATAAGTCTATACGATCACCTTGCAAAGTAAGTCTGTCTGGAAAAGAGAAGGCATATTGTATAGGCAAACGCATATCAGGAACACCTAATTGTGCCTTTACACTACCATCAACAAACTGTACTGCACTATGAATAATAGACTGGGGATGTACTAAAACTTGAATCTTGTTAGCTGGAATACCAAATAACCATTTTAGCTTCTATAACCTCAAAGCCTTTATTCATAAGCGAAGCAGAGTCTATTGTAATCTTTGCTCCCATATCCCATGTAGGGTGTTTCAAAGCATCGGCAGCTGTAACAGTTTTTAGTTTGTCTGCATCGAAAAGACGGAAAGGTCCTCCAGAACAGGTCAGCAATATCTTTTCAATCTCGTTATTGTCCTCTCCCACCAAGCTTTGGAATATTGCGCTGTGTTCGCTATCTACTGGAAGAATAGGTGTATGATACTCGTTTGCTAACTTACAAATAAGTTCTCCAGCTACAACAAGCGTCTCTTTGTTTGCTAAACAAATCTTTTTGCGTGCTTTAATAGCGTGTATGGTAGGTTCAAGACCTGAAAATCCCACCATAGCAGTAAGCACCATGTTGATAGGTTCGGCTTCAACAATCTGCTTTAACGCCTCTTTGCCTGCATAGATCTTAATGTTTGGTTGGTCGGAAAGTGCCTTTTGTAACGCTTCATAGTAACTTTCGTTGGCTATGACAACTGCTGAAGGTTGGAATTTTCGTGCTTGTGCTGCCAGCTTTTCCCATTGATTGTTAGCTGTCAAGGCATAAACCTCGTATAAATCGGCATGTTGTTCAATCACATCAAGAGCTTGTGTGCCAATACTTCCCGTTGAACCAAGAATACATATTTGTTGTTTCATCTTTCTAAATTATAGATCTAAAAGACCATCGGGTATTTCTACTTCTATCATTTGCTGTTCTTTGTCTATCCCTTTTATAAGGTTTTCGTTGGCAGGTATAAGGAGTTCGCCACCTGTCTCAGTCTTTATCTCAAACAGCAGGTTAATGGTTGAATCATCAACTGATACAATTTCGCCCACTATTTTAGCCGTTTTGCTGTCCATTAACTTAAATCCGATGATTTGAGCCCACGATAAATCGTCTTTATTTTCTTCAGCAATAGCACGTGGGAAGTACACTTCTGTACCCGTAAGTTCGCGTGCTCGCTCTTCGGTTTCAATGTCGCAAAACTTCATTAATGCTACTTCGTCAGAACGAAATCTGTACTCTTCCATAAAGAAAGGTACTAAAATACCCTCCATATCAAGCACCAGATAGTCGGAATCGCATTGGTCAAACACGTCATCAGTAAAGCGAAACTGTATCTCTCCCTTTACTCCGTGCGGTTTTCCCAGCACTCCTATCTTATATACATCCTCACGTCTTATCATCAGTAAGGTTTTTTAGCAAACGTCTATACGCTTTATTTTTGCTCCGAGAGCATTGAGTCGTTCCTCAATGTTTTCGTAACCGCGGTCTATTTGTGATATATTATCTATGCGACTTATGCCTCGTGCTGTTAAAGCAGCTATGAGTAGAGCAATTCCTGCACGTATATCGGGGCTAGACATTCTACCTCCTCGTAATGCACGACAATTATCGTGACCCACCACTACTGCTCTATGTGGGTCGCAAAGTATAATTTGTGCACCCATATCAATAAGCTTATCAACAAAGAATAAGCGGCTTTCGAACATCTTTTGGTGGAAGAGTACACTTCCTTGAGCTTGTGTTGCAACAACAAGCAATACCGAAATAAGGTCAGGAGTTACGCCTGGCCATGGTGCATCGGCAATGGTCATGATAGTTCCATCAATAAAGGATTCAATGATGTAGTGCTCTTGTCGTGGAATAAAAAGGTCGTCATCATCTTCTTCTATCTTCACTCCCAGTCGTCGAAACGTGTCGGGAATAATGCCAAGATTCTTTATTGACACATCTTTTATTCTGATTCCGTCGCCTATCATGGCTGCCATTCCAATGAAAGAACCTACTTCTATCATGTCTGGAAGTATGCGATGATTCGTTCCCTTTAGCTCTTTCACTCCCTCAATAGTGAGCAAGTTGCTGCCAATACCACTTATTTTTGCACCCATAGCATTGAGCATGCTACACAATTGTTGCAGATATGGCTCGCAAGCAGCATTGTATATCGTGGTAGTTCCCTCTGCCAAGACCGCAGCCATGACTATATTGGCTGTACCCGTTACCGAAGCTTCGTCTAAAAGCATATAGGTTCCAACCAGTTTTTCGGCTTTTAGTTCGTACACATTGCGCTCTTCTCTATGTTCGAAGTGCGCTCCAAGATTCTTAAAACCTAAGAAATGGGTGTCCAAACGTCGGCGTCCAATCTTATCTCCGCCTGGTTTTGCAATCGTTGCTTTGCTAAATCTGCCCAATAATGGACCGTAAAGCAGAACGCTACCGCGTAAAGAAGAGCATTTTTCAACAAATGCTACGCTCTCCAGATAGTCTAAATTTACCTCATCGGCACGGAAAGAGTATTTGTTATCGGTAAGTTTTGTAACCTTAACGCCAATGTCTTTGAGCAGTTTTATAAGGTTCTTGACGTCCAATATATTTGGAATGTTGTCGATAACAACTTCATCTGTGGTTAGCAACGTGGCACTAATCACTTGTAAAGCTTCGTTCTTAGCACCTTGAGGTACAATAGTGCCCGATAAGCGATGTCCGCCTTCAATGACAAAACACTCCATAGCTTTACTTTTTCTTTTTATTGTTGCGTGCTGGTTGCAACTCTTTTAGATTTATTTTATCGAATTTAAAGACGTCTAAGTCCAATTGTATGGCTCCATCGGTGAAGCGTGCAAGGTCTGATGCCACCTTTTCGTCGTCTGAAGAACCATGTCCCCATTGTACCAAACAACGTTTCATCTGGTTAGCAACAAGTCTTACAAGTTCGTCTTTTTCCTCGCCTTCCTCCATCGTCTTTAGCTGTTCGAATAGCTCGAACATCATTTTTCCATAGTGACGCACAGGGATTTTCGACATGGGATAGTTCATAGGCTCTGGCTTTGCTGCTATTTTCAATGCCTGAGAAACATCGTATGGGTAGTCAATATCCAGCTTAAAGTCTGCCATAATGGCTAAATGGTCCCATAGTTTCTGTTCATGGTCGGCATTTCTCTGCCTTGTGGATTCATTCTATCCATTATAGAGACAATGGTTTCGGCACATTGTTGGCGCTCTTCCTTAGTTGGAAGCTCCACACAATAGCTTACCATGTTCTGTATTTCACGTCCATATTCAGGCAATAATAGTCTCTCGCGCTGAGTATTATAATCCAGTCCGTCTATATTCATTCAACTATTCTATTTATTCAGTTTCGTTTTTATTGTTTGTTTTTCGCTTTGTTTTACAGCAAGGGTTTGGCTTGCTTAGCCACAAAGTCTTTTAAATACATTGGCACAAAGTATGCCACATCTTCGAATTGTTCCATTGCAATGCGCTTTTCTGCCAATGGAAACATGTTTTTAGCCAATGGTTCGATGCCTCTTATCAGATGTGCGTTGGGGTGATTGATAGCCTCCATGCACTTTTCGGCGCCATTGCCGAAGAAGTAAACGGGTCCTTTCTCAAGATATTCCTTGTAAGTATTTTCGTCTACAATATCTGCTTGGACAGGGCGAATTTCGTGTAAAGCACGATCGAACACTTGTGCATACACCTCCATTCGGCGTGCATCAATCATTGGAACGAGCAATGCGTTGTCCTCAATGTCGTCGTAACGTAACAATACAGGCACACAAAGCAATTCAAGTGTAGGCACTGCAATTAGCTTAATGTCTGTGCCGTAGCAGATTCCCTTAGCCATAGAGGTTCCAATACGTAGCCCAGTGTAAGAGCCAGGACCGCTACTTACCGCAACGGCATCAACGGGAATAGCGTGGCTATCAGCAAACGACAGCGCTTCATCGACAAACTTTCCCAACTGCTCACCATGGTTAGGACCGCTATGATCTTCCTGTGTGAATATGCAAGCCCCATCTTCGCTCAGTGCTACAGAGCAGACATTAGTGCTGGTTTCTATATTTAATATACACGACATCTTCTTATTTTCTTTAGCATTCTAAATCTATACAACATGCAAAGATAATACTTAATTTTGAATTTCTCCTCCTTATTATAATGAAAATGAACAATGAAGGGCCCTAATTAGTCATGTTGTGGCAGTTTTATTCTGTAAAGACAATTCTTGGAAGTAGCTTCGATGGTTTAGCCATTGAGCTACTTCTCGCAGTTCCTTGCATTTGTTTGACAATTCCATCAGGCTTACATAAGTGGTTTTTAAGTGTTCTGTTGATGATGTGAAACTATATCTTTGCTAGATGGAATGGGCAGTATAGAAATTAAATAGCAATACTCTATTGTTGCTTAAGGCCGTTGTTATAATACTACCACGGCTTGGTACGCTTGCTACCAAACTATGGTACGAATGCTACCATGCTTTGGTACGAATGGTATCAATATCTTTTTAAAAGATTAAAATAGTAGGAATGTGAAGTGATAGTTTTGCACTAATATACGAATATTATGTGTTAAATGTGATAAAAATACCACGAAAAGATTTGTATTAATATAAAACTTTGTTTAATTTTGCAAACGTAGGCAAGTTGATTTTATGCCTTGTAACAACTCTAAATGTCAAAAATAACTATTAACAGTGGGACTTTCCCACATATATCGTATTACTTAAACATTTTTAAATTATGAAAAAACTTTTCTTATTTGCTCTTGCAGCAATCTTTAGTGTTGGCGTACAAGCTCAAGGAACCCCAACTGTTATTAACGAACAACCTGCTGGAACCGCAGTAAACTTCAAACGTGAAGCTGGTAATATGTTTGCTGTCGTGAAGAATAAAGAGACGCAAAAGCCTGAACTTACAGTGTTTGACCTTGCAAAACTTGCTGAAAACGGACAAGGTGCAGGCGATTTGGTAATGGTAACAGCTCCTGATGGCAAAACTGTTTATTTGAAATATACACTTTCTTTTGCTACATTTATAAAAAGCGATAAACTCAATAGTTGGGTAAAAGGTACTAAGGAAGGAAATACTATCACAATTCCTTCAGAACAATATCTTCTTTATGGAAAAGCCGACGATGGAGAATATGGTTTGCAATTGGGTTATATGGAAGTAAAAGATGGACAGTTTGCTCCAGTAGAAGGCGATATTATGTACACTCTCGAAGGCAATACGCTAAAGCTTGAAGGTACATATGTTGAGCATACTGATGAAGGAAAGGCAAGAGTAAAAATATTAGGTGGCTACTGGAGTGATAGCAAACAGTTCTTCTGTGGCGACGCTTTGACAGTCTTTACAGGCGATCCTACTGGTATTGAAACTATTGCTACTGACAATAACAAGCAGGTTCTTGGCGAAACATACTATGATCTTTCAGGTCGTAGATTGGCTAAAATTGGCAATGGCGTAACCATTAAGAACGTTAAGTATGCTGACGGTACAACAAAGTCTGTAAAGGTTGTAAGTAACAAGTAAGCTACTCAAACAAAGTGAATTAATTTTTTAGGCATACTAATAGGGTAGAGGACACTTTCCGATATGGGGTTGTCCTCTTTTCTATTCTATATTGTTCTTACATAAATATCGCAACGAAAAGTTTGTAATATTTATGTGTTAAATAAACAAAAAAATATCAGTGTAAAAAGTTTGTTCCCACGTAAAACATTTTTCTATTTTTTTGCATGTCTATAAATGCAAAAAGATGGATTGATATAAGACTAATCTATATTTTTTTACGATTATAAACTAGGGAAAATCCCTTAAAAATATTTATTATTAAAACTTTTAGTATGATGAAGAAACTTTTACTTCTAGCTCTTGTAGCTATCTTCGGAGTTGGTGCACAAGCTCAAACAGCTCCAGACGTAATTAAAGACCAGCCTGCTGGTACTACAACTGTTTACAAACGAGTAGGCGGATTAATGCTTGCTTTCCAGAAAGGTGACGATGGTAAGCAGAAACTTTCGTTGTTTGACCTTGCAAAATTGGCAGAAAACGGACAGCCTGCTGGTGATTTGACAATGGTAACAGCTGCTGATGGCAAGACTGTTTATTTGAAAAACCTCCTTTCTTACTCTACATTTATTAAGAACGATCCTCTCGGTGCTTGGGTAAAAGGTACTAAGGAAGGAAATGTAATTACTATTCCAACTGCTCAGTTCATTTACTATGGTAAATTCGACGATGGTGAATATGGTATCCAAGTAGGCTTAATGGAATTTAAGGATGGTCAGATCCAACCAAAAGATGGCGATATCAAACTTATCATGGATGGTGTTTCACTTAAGCTTGATGGTACTTTCATGGAAGGACAGACTGCTGAAGACTTGAAGATGAATATATTAGGAGGCTATTGGAGCAATGATAAGTCTTTCTTCTGTGGCGATATTACAACTGTATTCTCAACAGACCCAACAGGTATCGAAACTGTTGCTGCTGGTGCTAACAAGCAAGTTGTAGGCGAAACATACTTCGATCTCTCTGGTCGCAAGCTTTCTAAGGCAGGCAAGGGCGTATCTATTAAGAACGTTAAGTTTGTTGATGGTACAACAAAATCAGTAAAGGTTATCAATAACAAGTAATCTTTTATATAAGCTGAAATAAAGTTTTTTAAAAAGAAACTATAGGGGGCAACTTCTCATACGAGGTTGTCCCTTTCTTTATTTTATACTATAGGTACATTAAAACTATAAAAAACGTAGAGTAATAGTAATATGTTAAACAATCTAAAAATAAACTATGAAAGTTTGCTTCTAAGTAAAACATTTTCTATTTTTTTGCAAATGTAGAAAAAGCAAATATACAGACTTCAAGTAAGTCAGTTCAATTGTGATAGATTATTATCTGTGGGGAAACCCCGTTATATATTGTATTACTTAAACATTTTAAATTATGAAGAAACTATTACTTTTAGCTCTTGTAGCAATCTTAGGAGTTAATGTACAAGCTCAAAACGCTCCTGAAATTATTAAAGACCAGCCTGCTGGTACTGCAACAGCTTACAAACGAGTAGGCGGTGTAATGCTTGCTTTCCAAAAAGGTGACGATGGTAAATCAAAGCTTTCTATGTTTGATCTTGCAAAATTGGCAGAAAATGGACAGCCTGCTGGTGATTTAACAATGGTAGTTGCTGCTGATGGCAAGACTGTTTACTTGAAACCTTCTTTCTTACTCTACATTTATTAAGGATGATCCTCTCGGTGCTTGGGTAAAAGGTACAAAGGAAGGAAACGTAATTAAGATTCCTGCAGGTCAGTTCATTTACTATGGTAACTTCGACGATGGTTCATATGGTATCAAAGTAGGTTATATGGAATTTAAGGATGGCCAACTCCAGCCAGTAGACGGTGATATTACACTTCTCATGGATGGTGTTTCGCTTAAGCTTGATGGTACTTACATGGAAGGACAAAGTGCTGATGACTTGAAGATGAAGATTATAGCAGGTTACTGGAGCGATGAAAATTCACTCTTCTGTGGCGATATTACAACTGTATTCTCAACAGATCCAACTGGTATCGAAACTGTTGCAGCTGGTGCTAACAAGCAAGTTGTAGGCGAAACATACTTCGATCTCTCTGGCCGCCAGATTTCTAAGGCAGGTAAGGGTGTATCTATCAAGAACGTTAAGTTTGCTGATGGTACTGCAAAGTCTGTAAAGTTCATCGGTAAGTAATTAGCGAAGGTACAACAGCGAATATAAAAATATAGTTAGGGACAGCTCCTTTTTGTGAGCTGTCCCTATTTTTTTGTGTCTACCTTCTTACTACTTTTCGTGGTTAGAAAAATGGTAATTCTGCTCAATATAAAAGCAGTAAATAACTTAAAGTGGTGTAAATATTTTTCAAGATGGTTGTTTTAGTTCAACTATTTCATTATCAATGTTTTATAATAGTGCCTGTTTTGTCGTGTAAAAGCGGTTGTTTTGCGCGGTAAAATAGGCACTTTTGTAACGTAAAATAGGCGCTATTGCAAAGCCAAAGTATTGGTATCGCTTTTTGCTTGCGCTTTTCTTTACAAATATAATGGGTGTTCTGAACTTTTAAATCCTTTATGATGGTATTGTATTTGGGTATATATTTCTTTTAAAAAGTTTCTTTTACTCCGTTACTCACTTCCTAAAATATACTCTAAAATAAATCTGCGAGATTGCCAGCTTACAGGCAACCTCGCAGATTCTTCAGTTATATTGTGTTCTTGCAGAATTGTAACTATAGAACAAGAAGTTTGTTTCTTAGAACTCTAAAACCATTGCTTGGCGTGCACTTAAAGGTACATCAGTTGATAGAGATATTGTTTTGCCTGTAGTAACGTCGCGTGCAATGTTTGTTTACCAATGATTTCTGCATAGCGTTTAACTTCCAGCTTGTTAGCACTGTTGCGTCCGTTGAGGATAGTCATAACGTTTTTACCATTGTATTGACGAGCAATAACATATACTCCGTTGTGAGGAATGAACTGAGTTTGCTTGCCTTGGGTAATAACTTCGTTACCTTGGCGCCAGTGGAGTAGGCGTGAAGTCCAGTCAAACATAGCATTTTCCTCCGCAGTACGCCCTTCTCGTGTGAATTTATTGGCTTTATCGCCTACGAAACCGCCAGGAAAATCTTTACGAACATTGCCGTCTGTCGTCTCTTTTGTACCATTCATGAGTATCTCCGTACCATAATAGAGTTGTGGAATACGGTTCATAGTGAGCAATAAAGCATATGCTTGCTTCAGTGCCAGGGTATCTTTGCCATTTCCAAGGAAGCGATCAGTGTCATGATTTTCTATGAATGCCATTACGCTAGAGGGGTTTGGATACAGGTAATCGTAGCACAATGAGTTGTAAATGCGGTTAAATCCCTTCCACCAATCATCGGTTTCCTCGTTCTTTGCCATTGAAAGGCGGTCGAAAAAGGCAAAGTCCATAACAGTTTTCAAGTAACTATTCTCTTCAGAAAGCTTACTGTTTTTTTGCCATGCAGCCGTGTAAGCAGGCTCAGTAACCCATGTTTCGCCCACAGTATTGAAGTTTGGATATTCCTTATCAATCCGTTTCATCCATTCAGCCATTGCTGTTCGGTCGGCATAAGGGTATGTGTCCATACGAATACCATCTATTCCAACAGTTTCTATCCACCATATTGAGTTCTGAATGAGGTACTGCATAACATGCGAATTGCGCTGATTGAGGTCAGGCATAGACCTTACGAACCAGCCATCAACAGTTTCTGCCATATCCACTTTGCTTGCATAAGGGTCAAGTACAGGTGTTAGCTTGTACGAAGTCTGTAGTCCGTAGTTAGGATTATTGAACCAATCTTTTGCAGGAACATCCTTTCCCCATGGGTGATAGTCGCCACAATGGTTGAAAATCATGTCCATTACCACCTTCATTCCACGCTTATGGCAGGCATCTGTAAGTGTTTTGTAGTCGTCGTTTGTGCCAAATCGAGGGTCAACTCGATAGTAATCGGTTGTAGCATAGCCATGATAGGTGCTATGTTTGCCTCCATCAGCAGGGCGATCGTTTTCTAAACGGGTGTAAACCAAAGAGCAGTAACACCCAAATCGGTGAAATAGTCGAGGTGTTGTATAAGTCCAGCAATGTCGCCACCATGTCTAAGACTTGGCTCATTGCGGTTGCAGAGCTGGTCTTGCATACCTTTTACAATGTCATTCTTTGGGTTGCCATTGGCAAAACGGTCAGGCATAAGCATATAAAGAACGTCAGAGTTATCAAAACCTTTGCGTTCCTCACCGCTCATAGCACGATCAAGTAAGGTATATTTTACTGTTGTTTTCTGCTTCCCAAGTTTGAAGTCAATGTTCATCGTACCAGCTTTGGCATCTTTTAGATTAAGATAGATGAGCAAGTAGTTGGGCGAATCAAGTCGAACAAGGGAGTCAATGCGCACGTTTGGATAGTTTATTGTAACTTCTGCATTACGGATATTGTCGCCGTAAGCCATTAGTTGGAGCGAAGCATCTTTCATTCCTACAAACCAATTTGTAGGGTCTATCTTCTTGATTTCAATCTTTGCGTTGGCTGTTATCATTAAAAAACAGAGCGATAGCAATAAAGTTAATCGTTTCATTTCTAAAGTTTAGTCGTGTAAAATAAGTGCATTTTGTGCGTCAACCATAACCTCTCCACCTTCCATTTGGCCAATTCCAGCCTCGTCAATCACTCCGTTATTGGCTACAATGGTATATTTCCCTTTTGGAATATTAATGCTTTGGAGATTAGAACTGCCGTTTAACACCACGTATATGTTATTCCACTTGTCGCCACCGGCATGATTTCAATCTGAAAGCAACGAGACAGTCTTGTGTTGGTAGGAATTCGAGATGCTTTCGTACGAGTTCTGCACTGCCAAGGCGGAACGCTGGGTGCGCTTTACGCATCTGAATGAGTCCTTTATAGTAAGCAAAGACTTGTGGATACTTCTTTAAGTTGTTCCAATCAAGGTGGTTTATCTCGTCAGGAGAATTGTATGAGTTGTGCACTCCCTTCTTATCGCGCAGCATTTCTTCACCAGATAGCATGAAAGGAATACCCTGTGTGGTGAAGACAGCAGTCTGAGCAAGTAGGTTTAGGCGGATAAGTGCGTCCATATCGTAGGCAACTTCAGGGATAGATGCCTTCAATCGGTCAACTAAACACATGTCGTCGTGACAGCTAACATACGAAATCATCTGCGTAGGCTCTTTTGCCCAAGCTTCTTTCGTATAGTTTACCTTTGTATAATCAACCTGTGGATGGGCTATCATACCTGTAATTCCCGCTTTAATACTTTCTTCAAAGCCAGCAAGACCACCGAGGAAAGCTGCTTGTTTATTGTCAGAGAATGGGCCACGGAGGGCATCGCGCAACTCATCAGAGAAGGCTGCAATGCCTGGCATCTGCTTTATGTGGGCTTTGAGCGCAAGTTTTTCGGTAGGGTAGGCGCAGGTTCCAGCAGTCCAACCTTCGCCATAAATAAGATATTTGGGTCGATTGCGGTAAGTTCTTTGCGAATAAGGTTCATCGTTTCGATATCGTGTATACCCATAAGGTCTACTCGGAATCCGTCAATATGATACTCATTAACCCAGTATTTCATACTTTCGAGCATAAACTGGCGCATCAAAGGCTTTTCAGAAGCAGTTTCGTTGCCACAGCCAGAGCCATTGCTTGGCTTACCATCAGCAGTATAACGATAGTATGCCTTAGGGAAAGTACGGTCGAAATTACCTCCTTCAATATCGAATGTATGGTTATAAACCACATCGAGAATAACGCGAATGCCTGCTTTATGTAAGGCTTGTACCATTTGTTTGAACTCCAGAATGCGGCGAGTAGGTTGCTCTGCATCGAACGAATAGCTACCTTCTGGCACGTTATAGTTCAATGGGTCGTAGCCCCAATTGTATTGTGGGGTGGTCGTATTGCTCTCATCTATTGAAGCAAAGTCGTAAGATGGCAGAATATGAACAGCATTTACACCTAATTCTTTCAGGTGTTTGATGGCTTTTTGTTCGGTTAATGCAACGAATTTGCCCTTGTTTACGAGTCCCGAAGAGGCATCAATAGAGAAGTCTCTATGGTGCATCTCATAGATAATCAAGTCAGCTGGACTTCTCAAAGTTAAGCGACGGTCGCTGTTCCAGCCACTTGGATTAGTCGTTTGCATATCAATGATGGCACCTCGCTTGCCGTTTATGCCAACAGCTTTTGCAAAAACGCCCGGTGTTTCGCCTCGTCCGATGTCGAAAGTGTAGAACTTTCCCTTCAAATCACCGCTGATAGTAGTTTCCCAAACATTCTCTGATGTTTGCTTCATCTTTACCTTTTGTATTGCATTGCCACCTCTTCCAGCTTCGTATATACGCAGTGTCGGTTTCTTGGAAGCGTTCAATTTGAACGTAGTTTGCTTCGGTGAGTAGCTAACTTCGTTAAAAACACTTTGTGCTTGTACTGTTAGTGCGAGCAGAAAAGTAGTCATTAGCGTGAAAATACTATATTTTAGTTTCATATTAGTTATATTGTTGCTTTGTTAAGTTCCTTATATTGTATTTCTAAAAATCTGTATTGTTCACTTTTGTAAGCTGTTCGGCATGTTCTTCGCCATTCCAACGTGCCTCCAAAGATATAGCAAAGCCACCACCAGGAGCCATTGTCAGCTTCAATACATCGCCTTTCTTCACCTTTCTATGGGTAATTTTGTATGCTTTCGGATTGTTCTTGTAGTCTGCATTCTTTGCATCGGCATAGATCGTACAATCGTAAACGTAATCCTTATCGAGGAAGTCGAGTTTCAAAACACTCTTGTGTCCGTTTTCATCGCATTTTCCTCCGATGTACCAATCGTTTGAATTCTTGTCCTGACGCGCAACTGTGATGTAATCAGCAGGCTCTGCTTCCAAGTAGATACTTTGGCTCCAGTCGCAAGGAACATCTTTTATGAATTGGAAAGCATCGTTGTATTTCTTGTAGTTTTCGGGCAAGTCGGCTACCATTTGCAGTGGGCTGTACATCGTAAGATAAAGTGCGAGCTGTCCCACAAGCGTAGTATGTACATAGTTTTGGTTGTTGCTCCATGTTTTTAGCTGCGTTTCAAGAATACCAGGAGTGTAATCCATAGGTCCTCCCTGTAGTCGTGTGAAAGGCAAAATAACCGTGTGGTCAGGACGACTACCGCCGAAAACCTCGTATTCTGTGCCACGTGCACTTTCGTTGCCTATCATATTAGGGTATGTACGACATAGTCCTGTTGGACGAACAGCCTCGTGTGCATTCACCATAATGTGGTGTTTGGCTGCTTCTTCTATGACGTGCATATAGTGATTATTGGTTGATTGAGAAAAATGATGGTCTCCACGTGGAATAATATCGCCTACGTAACCAGTTTTAACGGCATCGTAGCCATATTTGTTCATTAGGTTGAAAGCTGCTTCAAGATGCCGTTCGTAGTTCTGAGTGCTAGAAGACGTTTCGTGATGCATCATTAGTTTCACACCTTTTTCGTGCGCATACTTGTTCAGATAATCTATATCGAAGTCTGGGTAAGGTGTAACGAAGTCGAAAACGTAGTCCTTTGAATGTCCAAACCAGTCTTCCCAACCAATATTCCAACCTTCAACGAGCACCTGGTCTATACCATTTTCGGCTGCAAAGTCGATGTATTTCTTTACATTAGCAGTTGTTGCACCGTGCTTTCCATTTGGTTTTGCCTTGCTGTAGTCGGTTATTCCAAGCTGAACAGAGGGAAATTCGTCAGTATAATTCCAGCTGTTTTTGCCTACAATCATCTCCCACCAAACGCCAACATATTTGGTTGGGTGAATCCAACTGGTGTCTTTTATCTTACAAGGCTCGTTCAAATTCAGTATTAAATGGCTCGAAAGCATATCGCGTGCATCGTCGCTAACGAGTATTGTGCGCCATGGCGTATTGCAAGGAGTCTGCATATAGCCTTTCAAACCCGTGGCATCGGGTGTTAGCCAGCTCTCGAATACCATATTTTTATCGTCTAAATTCAAATGCATTGTAGATAATTGATGCAGGCAGCTTCATGTATATTGATGTAAAGACCATCGTCTGACTTCATTTGTAGAGCGGTTTGGACTCCAGTATCCGAGAAAACAGCCACAGAAGAGTTACTCCAGTTTACGGCATCGTGGAAGCGACTGCGTATTTCAGATAGTTTACTCTCTTGTGTTTCCTGTTCTTGTGTGTCATAGTCGCCTGGAAGCCACCATGCTTTGTGGTCGCCTGCCATAGCAAACTGTGTGTGTTCTTCTTTTATAACAAAGTAATTGAGATCCTTTTGTTGCGGAAACTCATAACGGAAACCTACTCCATCATCGTAAACACGGAAACGAATTATCATTTCACGATTGGTCTTTTCCTGTTTCAAAGTAACTGCCAATTCGTTGTAATGGTTGCGTATCTTGTTTGTTTCGCCCCAAACAGGCTTCCATGTTTCGTCGAAAGTAGAAGTTTTACTATCTATAAGTTTAAAACCGTCCATTAAGTCGGTTTCTTCTTTTCCTTTGCTTGCGTATTTACTTTTTGCCAATTCCAAACCGAGGAAAGATTTGTATATTACTGCTTGGTCTCTGTAAGACACAAAAATAGTTAGGTTTACCGTCATCAATACCGAACAACAAAAAAACACTTTTTATTTGGCGAGTACAACATTCTGTCCTCTTCGCCCAGACAAATTCCCACTTGCGCCATAGCCACGAGCGAGCAAACCGCAAAAACAATCAATACCTTCAATCTTTTCATACCCTCTTTTTCTTTATCCTTATATATATCGAGCAGTGGGACGTAGCAAAATGCGTCCCATTACTCTCTTCTTTTTATCGTCCAGAACTTACAATTAAGTCTGAAACCACTTTATTAAAATCTTTATTCTTCATCAGTTGCTCAATGCTAACGTGCATTCGGTATCGCCAATAGTGTTTTGGATTGGCTGGAATGTTGATGCGTTCAGCATCGGCATTGGCTAAGCGTAGGTGCTCATCAATGCTCATCCAGTCCTGAATACTAAGAATACAGAGCATACTTGGCGATGTTAAGTGTCGCTCAACTATGTCTTTTGCCAACCAACCCGGCATTGGGTGTGGAGCTGGTCCGCCCTGATGCAACATTGTATTGTAGTATTCTTGTGCTCTGTTCCAATCTTCGTCCCACCATTGTCGTAATGTAGCCATATCATGGGTAGAAATTGTGCAGACACTGCGATAGGGATTGGAACCTAAATGTCCAAATCTTACATGTGGGTCTTTAGGCATTGATTGTATTTCGAGGCTTAATATGCGTAGTTCATTCATAACCCAAGCAACACAATCGGGTACCATTCCCAGGTCTTCAGCGCATACAAGCATACGTGTAGCGTTCACTAACTTCGGCAATTTCTTCATAGCTTCTTGATACCAATATTGGTTGTTGCGGCGATAGAAATAGTCGTTGTAAAGCGTGTTGAAAGCATTCTTGTCGCAATCGTATAGACTTTCGTAGATGAAGTCCATCTGAACGCTAATGCGTGGGTGGAATTTGTTAGGGTCTTTATGGTCGCGTACAAAGAGCACATCGCTTATTAAGGCATACAATCCATCGCGAATCCAAATGTCTTTATCGGTTTCCATGCCGCTAAAAGCAGCTTCAACCTTGCGCTGAGTGTCGTATTCTGAGCGCATTTTGTAGCGGTTTCCCCATGTTTTTTCTATGTATTTCTCTCGCACTTCGTTAGCGTGTTCGCGGAAAATACGGTCTAATACCCAGTCTGTAATGAATGGTTGAGTGAATAACTCTTCTTGCCAATGAAGTCCGTAACCCTCTATTTCTTCGCGAGTCATACCCAACGATGGTGCAAACTGACCTAATAAGCCATGTACAGCATGCACTGGGATTTCCCAAATGCGGAAGAAACCCAACACGTGGTCAATACGATAAGCGTCAAAATAGTGTGCCATGTTTTGGAAACGGCGTAGCCACCATTGGCAATCATCGGCAATCATCGCATCCCAATTATATGTTGGGAAACCCCAATTCTGCCCATTTACCGAGAATTCATCGGGCGGAGCACCAGCCTGACCATTGAGATTGAAGTAGCGTGGCTCTGTCCACACGTCGCAACCATTGCGGTTTACACCGATAGGAATGTCTCCTTTGAGAATAACGTGTTTTGAAATGGCGTATTCATGTACAGCCTTTAGCTGGCTACTCAATATGAATTGCACATAATAGAAGAACTCAACCTCTTTGTAAGCCTTGTTACTACTCGTCGAAAGCATCTTTCTCTCGCTTTCGTCCCATTGGTTATGGTCGGGCCATTGTGCAAATTCGGCAGTGCCATACTTATCGCGTAGCATGCTATATTGTGCATAAGGCACCAGCCAACTCTCATTTTCTGCAAAGAAAGCCTTAAACTCTTTACTACTGATAGTAGTCTTTCCTTCTTGCTCGTATATGAGTTTTAGATACTCATTCTTAAGTTCGTTCACACGTTCGTAGTCAATTTGTGGCAGTGCATTAAGCTGTCTGCGTTCTTTTTCGAATCGTGCTTTCTGTGTTTTGTCCTTTAATGCAGGCAGACTATTTAGGTCTGCGTACTGTGGATGTAGTGCAAATATAGAGATACAGCTATACGGATACGAGTCAGTCCACGTATGTGTGGTTGTGGTATCGTTGATAGGCAATATCTGTAATACCTTTTGTTGAGTCTGACTCACCCAGTCTACCATCTTCTTTAAGTCGCCAAAGTCGCCCACTCCAAAGCTTGCGTCAGAACGTAACGAGAATAATGGCACAAGTGTACCAGCTACACGTATTGGTGGAAGGGTGAAGTTGGCTTCGCTAATTTCGTACACCAGCGCATCGCCTTCCTCCATTGCAGGCAGCTCTATGGTGCGGTTATTGCAATTTTCCCACATCGGAGAGTATTCCTTATTAGGGTTTACGATGGCCAATTTAAACTCTAATTTGTTGCTTGCCAACTGGTTTACGTCTAAACAAGCGGCCCATTCGTTGATGGCAACTTGTGTCATCTTCACTGCTTTCTGCTCTTTCCATGAACCCATAAGAGGGTCTGCGCCTATCAAACAGAGTCTGTCGCCAACACCAAGTTGCGGTGCACGCACCTTCAGACATACGGATTTGCTGTACTTTTCAAGCTTAAGGTTGTCTTCTTTAGCACCTACGATGCAATCAGTTACGGCCGATGAGTACAAGAAAGCGTTGTTTGGAATTTCTCTCCAATGGTCGAATATTCTGTAATTCAACGCTTGTACCGAGTTAAACATTACGCGATGAGGCGCAACACTCCAACCACGACGCTCTTCATGGTCGCCTACGTGAACGCTATAGAAGTAATCTATCACCGTGCCGGGCTTGATATCTCTGTTGATATCCACTGTCCAAAGCAACCCATCGTACGTGTGCATTCTGTATTGGCACACAGAATTGGCTTCGGAACCCCTGCTATTTACGATATTTAAGACAAGTTCTTGTCCGTAATATGTTCTGTATTCTATATTAAATTGTAAGTTCATATAGTTGTTAGTTATTTGGTTCAAAGGTAACAATAATATAATGAAAACGCAAAACCTTTTCGTACGTTTTTTGATTAATATCATGCAAACGTTTGCAATTTCTGAAATGAACACTATAAGGCACTATATAATGCTATGTCTGGGTAGCTTTTTGCACATTTTGCAACTACTTTTTGATGATTGAAACATATTGATTGTAATAAGTTTTTGGTGTTAATAAATGTTGATAAGTGTTTATAAAAGTCCTTGCTAAGTTACAAATGACGCCCACTTTCCGAACAAACATCTTGCTCTTCTCGAAAAAACGCAGTTATAGGTGTGTAAACTTAATTTGCTGAACAACAAATATGTATGCATTAGAAGGGTAGAAGTGTGCAACGTTATTGAGGCTGAAAAGTAGCATTTAGACCATAAATTAAGAAGTATCGATGATATTTCAAGAGGTAAAACAGCCTCTCTTGCAACGTAATAGTGCCTGTTTTGCACAGCAAAACAGGCACTATTACTCGGCAAAACCTATTGTTTTATAAAACAAGGGCGAATTAAACAGCTTTCAACAGCGTCTTTTTTATTTTTTAGCTACATTTGTCTTGCGTTTTTGAAATTAACATTTGCTGTTGTAATAACTTTGTTTTTAACTTTCGTTTGTAGAACGATGGAGTTACTTAAACACTTGCTTCTTGACCAGCAACATAGCCCGTTGTCCATGCAGCTTGTAGGTTAAATCCGCCTGTAATGGCGTCAATATCAAGTACTTCACCCGCAAAGAAAAGCCCTTCGCACACTTTGCTTTCCAGCGTATTAGGGTTAATGCTCTTCAAACTAACACCGCCACAGGTTACAAACTCATCGCGAAAGCTTCCTTTACCCGAAATCTGGTGCACGTCGTTCGTTAGCGTTTCAACGAGTTTGTGCAATGCTTTCTTTCCCAACTCGCCCCAACGCTTTTCTTTTTCTATTCCTGCACGGTCCAGTAGATACTCCCAAAGGCGAGTAGGGAGGTCGTATGGGCGAATGTTTGCCATTTGTTTCTTTGGATTCTCGGTTGCTATCGCAACGAGATTCTGCTCCACCAGCTGTGTATTCGTTTCGTAAAGCCAGTTCACTGCCACTGCCGATTGGTAGTTGTTCTCTGCCAAATGGCGTGCTGCATACGATGATAGCTTCAGCGAAGCAGGTCCACTCATACCCCAATGGGTAACAAGTAATGCGCCATCGCTACGGAATTTGGTTGCTGGAATTGAGAGTTGAACAGGTTCAACCACTGTTCCCATCTGGTTGCAGAATGCTTTTTCGGAGATGTTAAAGGTGAAAAGCGAAGGCACCGGCGTTTCTATCTTGTGCCCTAAGTCAGCTAAATACTGTAAGCCTGTGGCACGTGGCGAACCTCCAGTCGTAACAATCACCTTGTCGAATGTTCGCAACGGTTTATCTTTGAAGTGTACTTCAATTTTTCCCTGAGCTTGTTTGGCAATGCTTGTGAGTGCATGATGCAGGCAAACAGAAACGCCAAGGCGTTGCGCCGTGCGTGTTAAGCAATCGATAATGACCTGCGAATCTTGCACTTGAGGGAACACACAATTGTCGTTTTGCGTAACCAATCGAACGCCATGCACCTCGAACCATTGGTAAGCATCGTTGTAATCGAACCTTTTAAAGAGCCTTTTAAGCAGTTTGTCGCCACGTGGATACGCCTGCTTCAGGTCGGTTATATCGGCAAAAGAGTTGGTTAGGTTGCATCGTCCGCCTCCTGATACACCCACTTTAGCCAATACACGACCCGCCTTTTCAAATATGGTAACAGCAGCATTGGGCTGTGTTGTCTTTGCCGAAATAGCAGCAAAAAAGCCTGCCGCACCTCCTCCTATAATCGCAATGTTCTGCATTTACTTTCTGTTTATTATAATATAAGGTGGCAACAAAGTTACGATAAATGCGTTAAGCGCACAAACGTAAGTGTACAAAAGACGATTTTATGGGTAAAAAAAGCAAGGCACAAATTGCCGTTTTGCATTATGCTAAGAACAATTTGCGCCTTTTCTATAAAAGAAGGAGAATGGTTTTATTTCGCTTTTTCTATTAGTTCCTTTGGTAGTATAGGCATTGCGCCATTCTGAGTACACACGTATGCGCTTGCTTGAACAGCTAAACTGTGGGCCTCAGTAATACATTTGCCTGCAAGAATAGCTGCTGTGAATGTACCAGTGAACGAGTCTCCCGCTCCAACCGTGTCAGCAACGTCTACAATAGGAGTCTTTTGGAACGACATAGAATTAGGTGCAAAGACGTAAGAACCATTCACACCACAGGTAAGCACGAGCATATCAAGGTTGTATTTGCCAATGAGTAGCCAGCATTTGTTTTCCATATCCAAGCCAGGATAGCCGAAGATGCGTCCAATAGCGACTAATTCCTCGTCGTTTATCTTCAGTATATTGCATTGTTTGAGCGAGCTTCGAATGATGTTTTCGTTGTAGAAGTTCTGTCGAAGGTTGATATCGAATATCTTTAAGCAGTCTTTTGGCGTTGCATCGAGGAACTTTTGAATAGTGTTACGGCTTATACTGCTGCGTTGTGCAAGCGAACCGAAGCAGACAGTACGGCAGTTTTTGGCAATCTCTTCCATTTCTTGAGTGAACGGAATATTGTCCCATGCTACACCTTCCTTTATTTCGTAAGTTGGAATACCCGCATCGTCAAGCATTACTTGTACTGTGCCTGTTGGGTAATCCACGATTGGAATTAAATGGTTTATATTCTTTTTCTTGAGTTCTTCTAATGTTTCTTCACCCAATTTGTCATTACCAACTGCACTGATAGCAATAGATTCGTATCCGAATTGTCCTACATGGAAAGCGAAGTTTGCAGGTGCTCCACCTATTTTTTTACCTTCTGGAAGGCAGTCCCAAAGTGCTTCTCCCAGACCAACAATATACTGTTTCATAGTTATGATATTTATTTTATTTTAGGAATATACGTGAATAGGTATATAACACCCATTGCCATGACCAGCACTGCGCCAGCTTGTCCTATGCTGTCGCTTGCAAATCCCATTAACAAAGGGAAGATAGTGCCACCGAAGAGGCCCATTATCATGAGTCCACTTACTTCGTTTTGCTTCTCAGGCATACTTTCCAAGGCACGTGCCAGTACCATTGAGAAGATGTTGCTGTTGCCGTAGCCGACCAGCGCAATGGCTATATAGAGAATGGTTTTGCTTGTTCCTAAGTACAATCCACACATACTCAGTGCCATAAGAGTAACGGAGATAATGAAGAAATATTTCATTTTCATTGTGCGAAGGAAGAACGAACCCGTAAGGCAACCGATGGTACGGAAGAGGAAGTAGAGCGAAGTTGCAAACGCTGCATCGTTGAGTGTCATGTTCAAACGCTCCATTAATATTTTCGGTGCAGTAGCATTCATACCCACATCTATGCCCACGTGGCACATAATACCAAAGAAGCTGTAGAGTACGATGGGCTTACCCAATAGCTGAATGCACTCTAAGAAACTGCTGGCTTTGCCTTCAATCTTTCTTCTTTAATAGGTGTTGATAATAGGAAGAGCGATGCTAAGATTCCAATTACTAAATAGATGGGGAAGAGAACACGCCAACCAAGTCCGAAAGAAGGTATGGTAGCCAATGCTCCCCAAGTTGCAATGTAAGGTGCAAGGAACGAAGCAATGGCTTTAATGAATTGTCCGAAGGTGAAGGTAGCAGCCATATTGCCGCCTTGTAGCACTGTCATTACCAACGGATTGAGCGATGTTTGCATCAGGGCATTACCAATTCCAAGCAGCGAGAACGATACCAACATCAATTCATAAGATTGTCCGAATATTGGCAAAAGCAATGAAAAGACAGTTATGATGAGGCTTAACAGCACGGTTTTCTTGCGTCCAATCTTGTTCATTAACATTCCTGTGGGAACTGCAAATATGAGGAACCAGAAGAAAACGAGCGATGGAAACACGTTCGCTGTGGTGTCGGAGAGGTTCAAATCTGCCTTAACGTAGTTGGAAGCTGTGCCTACCAAGTCTACAAAACCCATCGCGAAGAAGCAGAACATGATGGGAATGAGCTTTAAAGTCTTAGAATTATTCATTGTTTAATAGTCTTTTTAAATTAACGAGAGTGCGACGATAATTTGCTTCTAAATACTTATAGAAGTTGTAATGGAGTTACAACTTTCATCGCAACAGAATTACAACAATTGCTGTAACGGGGTTGCGACAGTTGCTGTAACGGGGTTGCAATAAACTTCGTTAGGTGCTATTGGTAAACACGGCTACCGTTTGTAGCCGTGAATACCGATGTTTTGATGTCTGAAGCACAATGAATCATACATTGAATTATTCGTAAAACTCACGTTGATTGATAGAGTTTATTAGAGTGAAAGTTCGCTAAGTTTAATGTTACGGAAGTTTGATGATATTCCTGTATTAAAGAACTTAACCGATGTATAAGGCGTTGTTGGGAACACAAGGTTAGTCATCGCGATGCGTCCGCCATCTACAAAGATTTCAACAGAACACTTATCAACGAATATATCCACGTGGTAGGTCTTGCCTTTGCATAGACTTAATGGTGCCCAAGTACCAAGAGCAAAGTCGTTTTTATAGTTGATAGAGTTGAAAACACGGAACGGTGTGTTGCCCACTCCTTGGTGTAAGTCGGAGTAATTCTTCTCTATGTCGTGTGGAACTGCCTTTTCTCCGAATTCAACAAGTCCGCTTTCAGTGCGGTCCATAACCAGTTTCTTCTCTTTCATATCAAAGTATATCTTCACCTTCTCGCCTTTTGCATTGTAGAGCTCAATGCCTGCAACAGCGTCAGAGCCAGGTGTTACTTCCATCTCAAGCTCGAAAGCATTCTCCTTACTCTTAATGATGTCTTTCTTGTCGGCAAGGTTTTTAATGTTCATTGCAGGCAAAGAAATAGTGCTTTTGCGTAGTGCCTTCACCTCTGGAGCAACGTTGTTAGATACATAAAGCTTGCCATCAGTACCGGTGTAGAGCTTCAGTTCGCGTGGTAAAGTGTTAGCACCACGATATTGTTTAATAGGTGTAATGTTGGCATACTGCCAGTTACTCATCCAAGCAATAGAGAGAACGCGGTCTTCAACACCAGAAAAACAAACGGTAGCATAGTTGTCTTTGCCGTAGTCTAAGAAGTTATATTCGTTCGGAGGAGTATCGCATTTGAAGTTCTTTCCATCGAAATCGCCCACGAAATATTCGGTAGCCGAACCACCAAAGAGGCAACCTGGGTTGATGTTTACCAACATAACGTACTTCATTTTGCTCTTGTCTCCATCAACAGGAAGCTGAATAAAGTCGGGACATTCAAACTGATTAGGTTGCATTCCGTAACCTTTTCCAAAGGCACTGACGTACTCCCACTTCTTCAAATTACTTGATTTGTAGAAGCGCATCTCCTTGTCGGCAGAGATAATCATATACCATTTCTTTGCTGGTTCGTACCAAAAGACCTTCGGATCGCGGAAGTCTTTCAGCCCATCGAATGGCGTTAATACAGGATTTTTGTCGTATTTGGAGTACGTATAGCCCTTGTCCGTGCTGTAAGCCATACTTTCTATCTGTCCGTATTTATCGCTTGCAGAAGTGTAAAGGGCTATAATGGCATTCTTACCATAACCCGCTGTGTTGTCTTTATCTATTACGGCACTTCCAGAGAAGATGTGTCCTAAGGTGTCACGGGCTATCGATGGCTTCTCTTGTTTCCAATGAATGAGGTCCGTACTGGTAGCATGGCCCCAGTGCATATTGCCCCATTTAGAGCCATAAGGGTTGTATTGGTAGCAAAGATGGTAGACACCGTCCATATAGAACATACCATTAGGGTCGTTCATCCAGCCATATAAGGCGTATGATGGTAAGAAGGGCGATAGAAATCGGTGTTTGCCGTGTTCCATTCGTTCGATAGCTTCAGCATACCAGGCTTGTAACAGATGGCATCGTGCTTGAGATTAAGAATCTTAACCGTTGCTCTTGTGCCATTGCCCAACTCGAATGGGACGTAGTAATCTATCTTGTCTTGTGCCAAACGAATGTCCATCCACGTGTCAGAAGGGCTCGATGTATCTAGCATAACACGTGCTTCGTCTTTCGTTTCTTCTATTGGAAGCAGCAAATACTTTGTTGGATTGGTGATACTTAATATAGTGGTGTCGCCCTTTTGAGACATTTGTATTGTTTGGGCATTTGCTGATGAAGCTGCCAAAGCGATAGCAGTACTCATCAAAAGTTTATCAATACGTTTCATTATTTAATGTTTAAGTTGTTACAAATTAGAATTTGAGTGAGGCAGAGAGTTCTACTGTAAATGGACGGAGGTAGCTACCAGTCATCAATACATTAGAGATGTTCTTTGCATCGTCTTTCGTTATTAACTCAGCACCAGCTATACTGCCCTTCGCTCCAGTTTGGTTGAGGAAGTTAACAACGGTACAACCCAATGCTAATTTATCGTTTACTTGCCAGTTTACACCGCCAAAGGTTTCCCAATGACCATTGAAATAGTAGGCGTCATTGATGTTTGCGTAAGTCTTACTAAAGTATCTGAAGCTTGCCCAAAGCTTTAAATCCTTTGTTAGCATATAGCTTGGGTCGAACTCAATAAGTACTTTTGGAATCTCGGCAACAATGTTTCCTGTAGCATTAATCTTTCCTACATATCCATCAGAGAAAGTAATAGAAGTTTCATACTTCTTGTAAGTTGGTTTCTGATAGGTGAAAAGGAAATGTATGTCCAATCCTTTCAATGGGTGTGCAATAAGGTCGGTTGTCCACCCCCAAGTTTTTATATCGTATGTTAATGGTGTTGCCATAATTTCGCCACTATGTTGCAAATTTAGTGTAGAATTGTTGTTTATCTTTGAAATATAAGAGAACAGCGAAGTTAATGTTAGCCATGAATTGTTGTAATATACACCTGCTCTTCCTAAAGGCACCACTACTTTTCCTGTATTTGGTAATGTTGCTGGAGCGAACGATTCAAAACGAAGATGCTGAACAATATAAGTAAAGTCGCCAGTAAGTCCAAAGTTATTATTAATTTTATAGGTTGCAGCAGCCGAAATATCATAATTAAACCAATTGTAATCTATTGGATTTGGTGTAATTTTTGTTCCATCGGGAGCAATTGCACCAATATAGTAATCTGCAAATCTGCCAACATAGCCACCAGTGGCATTTTTAACAGCTGCATTAACACCTTTAAGTTTCTGACTTTCTAATCTGAAACCATAGTAAAGATTAAGTTTTGGCGTTACGTCCCAATCGTGAATCATGTATAAAGCTAATTTGTTTTCGTGTCCACGATAGAATTCTGAAGCATTCTTATTAAAATCGTAGAAGTAGGTTGAGTGCTTATTTGTGTCGTAAAGTCTGACTGGAAAGCTCCCATCTGACGGCACACTTTGGTCGTACATAGATGTGTTTGAACGGTAATCGATGTGGTAATACCACTCGTTTATACCTAAACGTAAGGTTGAAGTAGTAAACTTTTTCTGTAATTCTGATGTTAAAAGAAATTCGTTAATGAATCCTGAATTTAAACTTGACATTCGCGATTGGACGTAATCGCCTGTATAAGGTGTTGTTCCTCCAGTTATAGTTGGCATTACATAATTGTATGCTGTTGGATTGTCTTTTATATTTATAAGCGACATAGGACTTTGATAAACTAAAGCTCCACGTGCGTGGTCGTATCGTGCTGCTATTTTCAGCTATATCCATTATCCCAATTGTATTTATTTGTTAAAGAAAAATTCACTCGAACGGTTTACTGTGGCATCATACATCGTAGTTTGTTTCAGTTCTCCCGTATTCATATCGCGATAAACAATATTACCGTCGGTTGGTAAATACGAAGTTGTGCCAAGTTTAAATTTTCCATATTCTTTTTACACTGCCATCGCCAACGTATATAAAAAGGAGCCGATTGTGTTGCATAATTATATACTGGGTGCGAATTAGAATAATGGTACATTGCTGTAAATTCACCACGGTTGTGGTTATAACGTTTAGTTATAGAAGCTTTATAAATTTGTGTGCGATCTTGTAGTTGGCTCGATTTAATTTTAAATGTACCTGGATCGAAATCTTGATAAATACTTGTGCTATAGAACCAATTGTTTCCGAAACCGCCATTAGCATTCAGCGAAAACTCTTGCAAACCAAAGTGATTGGTCTTATAGTTAAGCGTTCCTTGGAAGCCTTCTTTACCAAGTTTGGTATAAGAATTCACTGCATAGCCAATATTACCAGTTGTAATTGCAGTTTCAGAAATCTTTAAAAGTCCTACATGTTCAAAGCTTGCGTCCGATCTCCAAATAGAGTTTACACTACGAGGATTGGTTGCATAGGTTATGGGTAAGCCGTTTTCAAGCACATTAACGTCCGACATTGGAAGTCCTATCTGTATTTCTCGTGGACCGTTTGCACTTGCTGCATTGAGCATAACGTTTCGGTTGTCTTCATCTTTCTGTTTTCCTTCGCTTTTTTCCTCGTTTTTTACTTGCGCAACTGCTCCTGTAAGGAAGCATGTTAGGGCAATTACTGTAGTTACAGTTCTTAGTTTAGTTGTAATGTTGGTAGTCATTTTATATTGAATTTAAATCGCTTTTGATTCCTTAAAAACTTGTTGCAAAGTAAGTGTATAATAAGAAAAGGTACTATAAAATATGTTGCACAGACTATTAAAATTGTCTTACTGCAACAAATATTCGCTAAGTTGAAAGATAATTACATGTGTTGAGGCATCGAATATCAAATGAACTTAAGGAATATAAAGAATTTTAAAGGCGACGAAAAACAGCGCAAAATGCCTATAATTTCTTTGCTTTTATTTTTCGTTTGTATATGAAAAACACTATCTTTGCAGGTAAGTAGGCTCGTAAAATAAGCAATATAACTAAAGACGAAACTAAAATACCAAGATGAAGAAGTATAAACAAACATACATGCTCTTCTGTTTTGTGGCATTGATCTTACTTTCTGGCTGCACCAAAACCACGAAAAAATATGTAATTGGCATATCTCAATGTTCCGAAGATATATGGCGCAGCAAACTGAAAGACGAACTTTTGATGGGAACTTACGACCATAAAGACGTGGAATTGCTATTCGCTTCGGCAAAAGATAACGACAAACTACAAACTGAGCAAATCGAAAACTTTATACAACGCGGCGTGGATTTGCTCATTATATCGCCCAATCAGGTGCACTCTATAACGCCTGTTATAGATAAAGCTTACGATAAAGGAATACCTATAATACTATTTGACCGAAAAACAGACTCTCAAAAATACACTGCTTTCATAGGTGCTGACAATGAAGAATTGGGAAAAGCCATCGGAGAATATGTTGGAAAGACTCTGAAGGGTAAAGCTAATGTAATAGAAATAAAGGGCTTAAACAATTCTTCTCCTGCTATTGATCGCCACAATGGTTTTGTTAAGGCATTAAGTGAGTACCCTAATATTGAGCTGAAACGCACTCTTTCAGGCGACTGGACAGAACAATCGGGGTATGAAAGTATGAAAAAGCAATTTCAGACGCTAAGGATTGCAACCTTGTATGGGCACAGAACGATCGTATGGCAAGGGGAGCGCAGCGTGCTTTGAACGAGAATGGTGTACGAAATGTGCTGTTTGTCGGAACCGATGCACTGCCCAGCAAGGGCGGAGGCATAGAAGCTGTACACAATGGAAAGCTGTTAGCGTCGTATATCTATCCTACACGTGGCGACATGGTGATGCAATTAGCAGTAGATATTTTAAAAAAACAACCTTTTCAACGGGATAATTATCTTAAAGGGGCATTAGTTACAAAGGACAATGCTAAGGTTTTGCTGTTGCAAGAAGAGGAGATGATGAAGCAAAGAAACAGACTTTCTAATCTGAATAGTAAGGTTGATACTTATCTTGCACAATACAATCACCAAAAAATATACATGCTTTTGTGCAGCATTATAATTGTGTTGCTCATCGGACTCATCGTTTACATTTACCGAACCATTATTATTCGTCGTGAAATAGAGGAGGAACTACCAACGCTAAGCTGCAATTCTTTACCAATATCAGCCACGAATTGCGTACACCACTAACGCTAATAGCCGACCCAATAGAGCATATTGTAAACGACGAGAACTTAACAAAGCAGCAACGCAGTATGTTGCAGATTGTAGAAAAGAATGTTTCAATCCTCATGAGGCTTGTAAACGAGATATTAGACTTCCGAAAGATACAGAATAAAAAGATGGAATTGACGCTAAGCGAGTTCGATTTGACCGACTATCTAAGGCAGTGGAGCAACATATTTGAGCCTGTTGCGAAAAAGAGGAGAATTAAAATAGACTTAAATACGCCCACTTCTATCTTTCTATGTGCTGATATATATAAGGTAGAACGCATCTGTTATAACTTATTAAGCAATGCTTTGAAGTACACGAACGATGGAGGTAGCATTACAATAACGGCAAAATGTGTTGATGAAACAGCAGTAGAAATAAGCATCAAAGATACTGGTAAGGGCATTGCAAAAGAAGATATTAAACACATATTCGACCGCTTTTACCAGGTTAGAAATGGCAATAAAGGTGGCACCGGCATAGGTTTGGCCATTGTAAAGGCCTTTGCCGAACTGCAAGGGGGCAGTGCAAAGGTAGAAAGTGAAGTAGGAAAGGGGTGCAATTTTATTATAACGCTGCCAAAACGTGTGGCTGGCGATAATCTACAATCGGTTGATGAGGCTTACAAAGTGGCTGAATTCCGAGACGAAAGCTCGGTTGTTACAGATGTTTCTGCCGAAAATAAAGTCTCAAAAATAACTTCTTACCAGAAGGAAGATAAGCCTTCAGTGCTTATTATAGATGATAATGCAGACATTCGAGCCTATACGACAGTGTTATTGGGTAGCGAATACGATGTAATTGAGGCATCTGATGGTAAAGAAGGGCTGAAAAGAGCTGTTCAAGAAGTGCCCGACGTAATTGTATGTGATGTTATGATGCCGGGAATGGACGGCTTAGAGTGTTGCAAACGATTGAAAGAAGATAGTCTTACCTGCCATATTCCTGTTGTTTTGCTTACTGCTAAGACATTAGACGAGCACCGTGAGGAAGGCTATACCTATGGTGCAGACGCTTATCTTACCAAACCTTTCAATGGAAATGTACTGAAAGCACGTATCAAAAACTTGATAGCCAATCGTAAATTGATGAAGATTGCGTTTGGTAACGATGTACAACAAGAACCGATAGAGGATGTGGCGCAGAATGCAGAAAGCAAATTTGTGGAGAAATTCCGCACTATCATACAAACCAACCTTAGTAATTCCGACTTAAATGTAGAAGCGATAAGTAGCGAACTCGGTATTAGTAGGGCGCAGTTGTATCGGAAAATTAAGTCAATAACAGGCGTGTCGCCTAACGATATAATTCGCAAAGCACGCTTAAAACGTGCCGAACGCTTGTTGGAAACGACCGATAAGTCGGTTTCAGAAGTAGCTTATGAGGTGGGATTTTCGTCGCCTTCTTACTTCACAAAGTGCTATCGAGAGTTCTTTGGACGCACACCTAATGGAAAGAAATAAGATTCTTACGATATGAAAGTCATATTCGTTGTATAGCCTATTCCTTCTATTTATGTGCTGCAGGGCTACGGCAGTAAATCTGCAAAGCGGTCAGCAGTCTTGTTGCAACGCCATTTCAGTATTGTTGCAATTCCATTGCACTCTTGTCGCAGAAGCTTTTGCAAACTGTTGCACATTAAGAATGGGAAAGCTAAATAATAATTCTACGTCTGTTACGTTCAAGTATTAGTATCAATAAAATGGTTGGATTAGAGGTTTATAATCCTATTCCTGACAGAGTATCTAATAGTAGTTTAGGCTTATAAGATATGGTTGTAGAACCTATAGAAATAGTAAAGCGTATAGAAAATAAGTATGGCAGCAGACTATCTTATTTGCCAGATAGCACCGAAATAAAGGCTTGTTTACCATTATTTGAGGACGCTGATACAGGAATCTTGTTTGTTTATATTCCCGAAGGAGAATATAATATGGGATTTTCAGAAGCAGAATATACGCAAATACAGCGTTTGTCAGACTATCCGAATATTTCTATTGAGGAGATGCAACCTGTGCGGAAAGTTAAAATTGAACCATTCTTATTGAGTATTACCCCAATATTGAATGTACATATACTTCGGTACAATAAGCTGTTTGGCAAATCAGTAGAGAAAGATGGTGCAGATTATAGTCCTTTTTTCTGTGAGTATGAATTGGCTGAAAGTATTGCAAACGACCTTTCAACAAATTCCTAACGAAGAAGAGTGGGAGTATGCCTGCCGTGGAAGGAGTCAATCGCTATTCTGTTTTGGTGATTCGATACCCTCTAATGCTGAGTTGGAGAAATGGTTAAGGTGGGATTTAACGTCTTTAACTGCGCTAAACTGCAATAGTTTTAACTTGTATGGTCTTTTCTTTGGAGAGTGGTGCTCTAACGATTTTACCAATACGCTTGCACAAGATTCCGATATTGTAACCGATTCAAAGGCTGTTAGGGGTGGCGGAGCTATGTTTTGGCCTTGGCAAGACGAAGAATGGGTGTGCTGTTTGTCAGCATTTCGAATGCCCTCAAAAGACCTATTAAACAACAAAGCAGCTTTTAGACTTAAATTAGACATTTAGAATAGGAGGGCAGGAACGTTACTCTTAAAATAAGAAAAGCAATAATTTAGATATTAGTATGTGTGAGAATGCTGTTTTACGATAGTCTACTATATACCTTATTTTTCTAGAACGACCTTATAAAAGGAGAGAAAGATAAAGTCTATATGATATGAAAGTCAAAATCGAAATAGCGAAAATACAATATTATTGAGAATAGATGATGAGAAGAATTTTATTATCTTTACTTGCGTTGGGAGTGTCTTTAGGTTGTTTGTATGCATCGCCTAAAGTGCATAAGAAGAAAGTGCAAAGAAAGAAAACGACATGGACGAATGCAAAGAGTAAAGCGAAAGATGATGCTATGGTTATCAACCCTAATCTGCCAGTAATAATCCAAGAAGGCAACTATGGTTGTTTCTATGCCGATACCGCGTCTTGTAGCGAAATATCTACAGCAGAATTGGTGAACTGGGCTGGTGAGAGAAAGGAAGAATATGATAAGAATACAGATGTAATAAAGAAGTGTCTTCGGGCATTGAAGCCACAAACAAGTGTTGTTCCTGCTAAGAATGCAGTGGCATTTCGCATAGCGATGGATAATGAAATGAGGTCTTGGAGGAAGTTGGAAGCATTGATGCGCGATTTCAGTAATATTGTAATTAATATTCAACTTGTGTTGAATGGCGGTACGCTTTTACACTTTTTCGGTGCTTGCATGCATAGCGATTTGAGTTATATGCGTTTTGCTTGTCTGCAAGAAGACTTAAATACTTTAACTGGTGTATCGGTAAAAGCAGATAAAGAAGACAAAGAATTGTCGCTAAAGACGCTTTATTACCAGATGCAGTCGCTTCGTCCTGTTATAAAAGTGCAACTTTTGAAAAAGGAAAGGGGCTATACAATGGCTGAAGCAAGTAAAGAAGCACAACGAATTAATACTTCTTGTTCTGTATCTACCATTAAAAAGGTGATGAGAGAATGGCTTGAAGCACGCAAGATAGTTAGCAGTTTGTTGACAGAACCTTATCGTGCAGCCTACAATCTGCACACTACAATAACGGTTCACTCGTTTATTGAACTTTTTATGGGCATAGAGCAATGATTGATATGGTGCGGTTTTAGTTGCAATATGATAATATAATAAAAGTGGGATTGCCTTTGAATAAGCAATCCCACTTGTGCTTTAAGAAGTAAATTGTATTTTTTTTTAGAAAGTTATGAACGCTGATTATTCTTGTTCGAAGTAGAAATAATCGAAGACATCGCCTGCTGTTACTGCAACTTCAGTATACCTTTTTGCATCGGACATGTTAGGTGCAATGGTTATAGTAAGAACTTTTTCGTCTGCTTTTGCATTACTCCAATCACCATTTATATTATGGATATCGTCATTTTGATCATGTCTTTTAACCTCGTTGTTTACTTTTTCTTCGATAGAACTTAACCAAAACCTGTTGTAGTTCGTACATTTAAACTGGTAAGTGTGTCCTTCTTTTGGAACATTAAACACCTTTTTGGGTTTTGTTTTTAATGCTGAACCCTCGTAGTTCCACTTCATTAAGTCCCATTCTCCCATCGGATCTTCTGATGAACAAGAGAAAGCAAAGATGCTAATCAACAATGTTGCGATAAAATAACTAAATCTTTTCATTGGTAAAAAAATATTTGTGATAATTTGATTAATAATGCTGCAAAGGTATGAAAAAGATGATTTTTTTGAAAAACAGTGTTGATGTTTTATTAAAGTTAAAAAAACTAAAACGAACATCAAGATCCTATATTTTTTTAGCAAATCTTCTGAGCTATAATGTAATAGAATACAAAAAAATGTTGGTGATAGCAAAAATAAAAACAATTGTGCACTAAAGAAGATAAGATGATGTTGAAAAAAATAGCAAAAAAAGCATTGTCAAAACTATAAAAACGAAACTTTATTGTATTTATTACAAGATAAATTTGCGCATTAAAAAAAGATTTCGTTATCTTTGCGGAACAAAAAAACATTAACAAGTATATATTATGACAAAAAGAAACGAAATTTATAAGTGTTCAGAGTACAACAATATTGTAGAAGTTATTATTCCATCAGATAAAGATCTTTGCGGATTTGAGAAAATAGTAGAGAATACCACTGATGCAGCAACGGAAAAGCATGTTCCAGTCGTTGAAAAGATTGATGGTGGCTATCGTGTTACAGTAGGAGAAGTAGAACATCCTATGACAGAAGCACACTCTATTTTGTGGATTGAGCTTATTACAGAGAACAATGAAGTGCTTCGTAAGTATCTAGAACCAACAGATAAGCCTGTTGCAGAGTTCAAAACAGATGCTAAAGAAGTTTATGCTCGTGAATATTGCAACCTCCATGGCTTGTGGAGATCTAAATAATTAAATCAAGTAAACATCATAAGTGTTAAGCTGTCCACATTAAGGTGGGCAGCTTTTTTTACTTCTGAATCTGTATATATAATAAGGTGTCATTCTTTATTTGAATTGATTTAAATCAATTACCCCTATTATAATATACTTTTTTTCATTTTTTTCTTTTAAAAAAACATTTGGTTTGTATTTATTTTTTTGTTATACCTTTTGCACTCGCTTTTACGAAATACCTCGTTGTGGTTTGTTTAGTATTAGCATCGTTCTTTGAAAAGATTTACATAGACAGAGAAGTAGTACAAGAAGCGTCTGCCGTACTTTTATGTGTGGTAGATGGGTTAAAAGAAACGTCCTTTTCAATTTTTTTGAATGGTGTTTTTAAACTTGATACTTTGGATAATTAGTTCTGAGCAGAGATATTACTGCACATTTTTATTTAGGGTTTATTCTTTATTTATCAGAGTGTGTATTTCATAAAGATTTTTTACAATGGAGAGTTTGATCCTGGCTCAGGATGAACGCTAGCTATAGGCTTAACACATGCAAGTCGAGGGGAAACGGCATTATGTGCTTGCACATTTTGGACGTCGACCGGCGCACGGGTGAGTATCGCGTATCCAACCTGCCCTTTACTTGGGGATACCCCGTTGAAAGACGGCCTAATACCCGATGTTGTTCATTGATGGCATCTGATTTGAACCAAAGATTTATCGGTAAAGGATGGGGATGCGTCTGATTAGCTTGTTGGTGAGGTAACGGCTCACCAAGGCTACGATCAGTAGGGGTTCTGAGAGGAAGGTCCCCCCACATTGGAACTGAGACACGGTCCAAACTCCTACGGGAGGCAGCAGTGAGGAATATTGGTCAATGGACGTAAGTCTGAACCAGCCAAGTAGCGTGCAGGATGACGGCCCTATGGGTTGTAAACTGCTTTTGTTAGGGAGTAAATGAAGGCACGTGTGCTTTTTTGCATTTACCTTTCGAATAAGGACCGGCTAATTCCGTGCCAGCAGCCGCGGTAATACGGAAGGTCCAGGCGTTATCCGGATTTATTGGGTTTAAAGGGAGTGTAGGCGGTTGTTAAGCGTGTTGTGAAATTTAGATGCTCAACATTTAACTTGCAGCGCGAACTGGCGAACTTGAGTGCACACAACGTATGCGGAATTCATGGTGTAGCGGTGAAATGCTTAGATATCATGAAGAACTCCGATTGCGAAGGCAGCGTACGGGAGTGTAACTGACGCTTAAGCTCGAAGGTGCGGGTATCGAACAGGATTAGATACCCTGGTAGTCCGCACAGTAAACGATGGATGCCCGCTGTTAGCGCCTAGCGTTAGCGGCTAAGCGAAAGCATTAAGCATCCCACCTGGGGAGTACGCCGGCAACGGTGAAACTCAAAGGAATTGACGGGGGCCCGCACAAGCGGAGGAACATGTGGTTTAATTCGATGATACGCGAGGAACCTTACCCGGGCTTGAATTGCAGATGTAGGATACAGAGATGTTGACGCCCTTCGGGGCATCTGTGAAGGTGCTGCATGGTTGTCGTCAGCTCGTGCCGTGAGGTGTCGGCTTAAGTGCCATAACGAGCGCAACCCCTTTTCTTAGTTGCCATCAGGTTATGCTGGGCACTCTGGGAACACTGCCACCGCAAGGTGTGAGGAAGGTGGGGATGACGTCAAATCAGCACGGCCCTTACGTCCGGGGCTACACACGTGTTACAATGGCCGGTACAGAGGGACGGTGTAATGTAAATTGCATCAAATCTTTAAAGCCGGTCCCAGTTCGGACTGAGGTCTGCAACCCGACCTCACGAAGCTGGATTCGCTAGTAATCGCGCATCAGCCATGGCGCGGTGAATACGTTCCCGGGCCTTGTACACACCGCCCGTCAAGCCATGAAAGCCGGGGGTGCCTGAAGTTCGTAACCGCAAGGAGCGACCTAGGGCAAAACTGGTAATTGGGGCTAAGTCGTAACAAGGTAGCCGTACCGGAAGGTGCGGCTGGAACACCTCCTTTCTGGATAGAACTTTTATTTAAGTATCTATTTATTGTTTGAGACATTTTTAAAGAGAGATTTGGAGTTTCTCTTCTTGTACTTGCATCTTTGTTTACATATAGAGAGATGAAGGAAGCCGCGGTAGCAGTCATAAGGCTCTTGCCCAACTCAGTCCTATAGCTCAGTTGGTTAGAGCGCCACACTGATAATGTGGAGGTCGGCAGTTCAAGTCTGCCTGGGACTACACTTCTTTGATATTCTTTTCGGGGGATTAGCTCAGTTGGCTAGAGCACCTGCTTTGCAAGCAGGGGGTCAACGGTTCGAATCCGTTATTCTCCACTTTATTGATGCATTTTATACTTTATGTATTTTCTGCATTAATTTCGTTCTTTGACATATTGACACAAGCAAGACTGTAAAGTAAGACATTTACTTCCACTTTTTTAGTGTGAAGTTTTTAATTTCAAAATACAGCTGAAAGTATGAGCAACCTGTGGTATGTATTATTTATATGTATCACTCGGCGAATAGAAAGTAATTAAGGGCGTATGGCGGATGCCTAGGCTCACGGAGGCGATGAAGGACGTGATAAGCTGCGATAAGCTTCGGGTAGGTGCAAATGACCTTTGATCCGAGGATTTCCGAATGGGACAACCTGATTGTCTGAAGGACAGTCACCTATATATTTTTTATGGGAGCTAACGCAGGGAACTGAAACATCTTAGTACCTGTAGGAAGAGAAAATAATTTAATGATTCCCCTAGTAGTGGCGAGCGAACGGGGAAGAGCCCAAACCTATGACGTAGCAATGCGCTATAGGGGTTGTAGGACCACGTTATCGTACTTTGATTGTGAGGAGAATGTTCTGGAAAGTTCAATCGTAGTGGGTGATAATCCCGTATCCGAAGCATGAGAAGGCGTAGTGTTATCCTGAGTAGCGCGGAACACGAGTAATTCTGCGTGAATCTGCCGGGCCCATCCGGTAAGGCTAAATACTCCCGTGAGACCGATAGTGAATTAGTACCGTGAGGGAAAGGTGAAAAGCACTCCTATTAGGAGAGTGAAATAGTTCCTGAAACCATACGCCTACAAGCGGTCGGAGCATATTTTTATGTGACGGCGTGCCTTTTGCATAATGAACCTACGAGTTACCATGTCCAGCGAGGTTAAGGGGTTAAGCCCCGTATCCGCAGTGAAAGCGAGCCTGAACAGGGCGTTTAGTTGGATGGGGTAGACGCGAAACCAAGTGATCTACACTTGACCAGGTTGAAGTTCCGGTAACACGGAATGGAGGACCGCACGGATAAGCGTTGAAAAGCTTCCCGATGAGTTGAGTGTAGGAGTGAAAGGCCAATCAAACTTGGAGATAGCTCGTACTCCCCGAAAGGCATTTAGGTGCCGCGTACGATGTTCTCCGTGAGAGGTAGAGCGACCGATAGGTCAAGAGGGCTTCACCGCCTATCGCGACCTGACGAACTCCGAATGCTCACGGATTGTAGTCGTGCAGTAAGGGGGGGCGGGTGCTAAGGTCCGTCCCCGAGAGGAGAAGAATCCTGACCGTCGTCTAAGGTCCCCAAATTCTGTCTAAGTTAGTCTAACGAAGTCTGGTCCCCGTGACAGCTAGGATGTTGGCTTGGAAGCAGCCATTCATTCAAAGAGTGCGTAACAGCTCACTAGTCGAGGGTCCGGGCGTGGATAATAATCGGGTATAAGTCAGATACCGAAGGCGCGGGATAGTAATGTATATTAAAAGTATCGGTAGGGGAGCATTCCATATGCATTGAATGGTGATGGTGATTGATCCTGGAGCGTATGGAAACGCAAATGTAGGTATAAGTAACGATAAAGGGGGTAAGATTCCCCCTCGCCGTAAGACTAAGGTTTCCCGGGCGATGTCAATCATCCCGGGGTTAGTCGGGTCCTAAGTCTCAGCCGAACGGCGATGGCGATGGCAGACACGGTTAATATTCCGTGACTTGCTCATTCAGCGATGTGGAGACGGAGTAGTGACACTGTCGCGCCCTTACGGATATGGGCGTTGAAGACTTTAGGCTTTGATAGGTGCAGGCAAATCCACACCTTGAGCTGATGGTCGATAGTACGGTTTTCCCTTCTGGGTGAACCGATAGTACAGGTAATCATACTTCCAAGAAAATCCGCTAAGCTTAATGTTTGAGCAACCCGTACCGTAAACGGACACACGTAGTCGGGTAGAATATACTAAGGCGTTGAGAGATTCATGGTTAAGGAACTAGGCAAATTGACCCCGTAACTTCGGGATAAGGGGTCCTCATTTTTAATGAGGCGCAGAGAATAGGTCCAGGCAACTGTTTAACAAAAACACAGGGCTGTGCTAACTCGTAAGATGATGTATACAGCCTGACACCTGCCCGGTGCTGGAAGGTTAAGAGGAGAGCTTAGATGTATGTCGAAGGTTTGAATTGAAGCCCCAGTAAACGGCGGCCGTAACTATAACGGTCCTAAGGTAGCGAAATTCCTTGTCGGGTAAGTTCCGACCTGCACGAATGGTGTAATGATCCGGACGCTGTCTCAATCATGATCTCAGTGAAATTGTAGTATCGGTGAAGATGCCGATTACCCGCGATGGGACGAAAAGACCCCGTGAACCTTTACTACAGCTTAGCATTGACCTTGGTCATCCGATGTGTAGGATAGGCCGGAGGCTTTGAAGCATGCACGCCAGTGTGTGTGGAGCCATCCTTGAAATACGGCCCTTTGGCTGTCTGAGGTCTAACGCGTACTTTCGCGGACATTGTTTGGTGGGTAGTTTGACTGGGGTGGTCGCCTCCAAAAGCGTAACGGAGGCTTCCAAAGGTGCCCTCGGGTCGATTGGTAACCGACCTTATAGAGTGTAATGGCATAAGGGCGCTTGACTGGGAGGCAGACATGCCGAGCAGGCAGGAAACTGGGGCATAGTGATCCGGTGCAAGTGTATGGAAACTGCATCGCTCAAAGGATAAAAGGTACTCCGGGGATAACAGGCTGATCCCCCCCAAGAGCTCATATCGACGGGGTGGTTTGGCACCTCGATGTCGGCTCGTCACATCCTGGGGCTGGAGAAGGTCCCAAGGGTTGGGCTGTTCGCCCATTAAAGTGGCACGCGAGCTGGGTTCAGAACGTCGTGAGACAGTTCGGTCTCTATCTATCGTGGGCGTTGGAGTTTTGCGTGGTGCCGCCACTAGTACGAGAGGACCGTGGTGGACAGACCTCCGGTTTACCAGTTGTGCCGCCAGGTGCACCGCTGGGTATCTGAGTCTGGTATGGATAAGCGCTGAAAGCATCTAAGTGCGAAGCCTTCCGCAAGATTAGAACTCCTCATAAGGGTCGTCATAGACTATGACGTTGATAGGGTGTAGGTGTAAAGACAGCGATGTCAAAGCCGAGCACTACTAATTGCCCAAAACTTTCATTCTGTTGTTTATTCTTTTTGCTGTATTTATTTTGTTATGGCTTATTTTATTTGTTTTTGCTTGTGGCATAGTCACCCTTACGGTGTTTTTATATACACTGCAGATTTTATTAGGTGGTTATTGCGTTGGGGTTCCACCTCTTCCCATTCCGAACAGAGAAGTTAAGCCCAATTGCGCCGATGGTACTGCAATGCAATGTGGGAGAGTAGGTAGCTGCCTTTTTTCTTCAAGCCTCGATTACGATGAGTAGTCGGGGCTTTTTTGTTGTCATTGGTTGAATGTGGAAAGGAGGATGAATCATGAATTATGAAACATATAAATTGATAATGATAATAATTGAGAAGGATTAGATTTACCATGATAATTTTAGGAGTAATGGACATTTAGTAGGCTGAAAAACTCTTGTATGACTTTTATTTATATTGCTGTCCGGTAAAACTTTTTTGGAGCTATCTGTGTTAGTGAAAATAGACTTAAACTTATTATTTCTTAGAATTATCGGTTATTATAGGTCTTTTCTTGTCAAAACAAGTTCATTTTATAATGCTTACAGTTTGAACCTGAAAACCAAGCCCTTGGATGAGTAAAACGGCTGCAATACCGATGGACAAAGAGATACAGAGCTTTCAGTTTATTTTTACCGGACAGCAATATTTTATTTAGTCCTCCTTTATAAACCTAATATTCTCCTGATTCATAGTATATTATCCTGTAAATTATTTGCTTATATCTGCAAGTTTTTGTACCTTTACATTATAAATCTTGCAGATATTTATGCTTAAACGTACATCCAAACAGCTCTCTTTGTTCTCTTCTTTAGAGGACATGCTTAGCCATGAACATCCTCTTTTCCAACTTAGTAATAAGATTAATTGGGAATGTTTTGAAAATGCTTTTTCTCCTTTGTATTGCAGCAATAATGGTCGCCCTGCTCATCCAATTCGCTTGATGTGTGGTCTTTTAATTTTAAAACATTTGCGTAATGTGTCAGATGAAATGGTGGTTTTTCAATGGAGCGAGAATGCTTACTACCAATATTTCTGTGGTGGACTTGAATTTATGCCCAAACAACCCTGTGACGCTTCCGAGTTAGTTCACTTCAGAAATCGTATAGGTGAAAAAGGTATGGAGTTAATATTAGCCGAGAGCATCCGCGTTAATACCGACCATGATGACGAAGATCATTTTGATACTGCTTTCATTGATTCTACCGTCAGGAGAAGAATATAACCTATCCTACAGATGCGAAGTTGCATAAAAAGATAATCAAAAACGTTCTGAAGATAGTTCATGACAATTGTCTTCCTCTGCGACAGAGTTATACGCGTACGCTGAAAGGAATTTACCGTTCCCAACGTTTTCGTAATCATCCCAAGAATCGTAAGAAAGCTCTTAAGGCAGATAGGCAACTCAAGACCATAGCAGGTAGATTAGTAAGAGAGCTAGAGCGTAATCTTGGGAGAAGGAAAGGATATGAGAAGATGTTTGAGCTATATTACAGAGTTCTTTCTCAGAATAGGAAGTCAAAGAACAAAGTATATTCTCTGCACGAACCAGATGTAGTTTGCATCAGCAAGGGTAAGGAGCATAAGCAATATGAGTTTGGCAATAAAGTATCTATTCTTCGCTCGTGGTCAGGACTTATTCTTGGTGTATGTTCTTTTAGGAATGAATATGATGGGCATACTATCGAAAGACGTTAGAACAAACCCAAAGAATGACAGGAAGGAAGGTTGATAAGTTAGCAGGAGATAGAGGGTATAGAGGTATAAAGCAGATTGGGAAGACAAAGATACTCATCCCAGACACTCCTAAAGCTAAAGACAGCTACTACCAAAAGAGAAAGAAACACAAACTATTTTGTAAACGAGCTGGTATAGAGCCAACAATAGGACATCTTAAAGCAGACCACCGATTATCTCGCAACTTTTATAAAGGAGTGAAAGGAGATGCTATCAATGTATTATTAGCTGCAGCAGCATATAACTTCAAAATAGCTATGAGAGTTCTTTTGTACTTTATAAAAAGAATCAGCATAGAGCTTGTCAATATAAGCTTTATGCTGAAATATTGTTTTTAAGGGACGACTACTTATTATATCAGTTAAAAACCTTAAGTACTTCGTATTCTAGGATTTAGAAAAATCATGTAGAATCAAATATTATCGTAGAAAATTATTATATGTTGTTAATTCTTCTAAGGTAATATCATATTCTTTCTTTATTGGTACAAATAGATGTTTTAACTTTGGAAGCTGTAAAAGTTCTTTTACTTTACCATCTCCAATACTTGTTGAGCCTATAAGTCTAATTTCCTTTAGGCTTCCAAGATTTTTTAGGAAATTTAAAGATGGGATTTCTCCACAATTTTCTATTATGATTCTTTTCTATTTTTTTCTTAATGTCCCAATTTCCTCCCAGTCTTTTTATTTTTCTTACAGTTCTGAATGCCCAGAGATCTTAATGAATTATTATCTTTTAGCCAACTTAGGGATTCCATCTTAGAATTATAACCTATTCCAAAATGTTCTAAATGTGGCATATTATTAATAGCTTCAAATTCATATATTTTACTCTTTATTAATCCAATTCTTTTCGCATTCTTTTAGGTTAGTAAAGGCTTTTGATGACGTTTCTGAACAGTTGTCAATGAAGATGTTTTCAAGCTGTTTACATTCAAAAATTGATGTACAACTCTTTTGGTTATAATTCAGATAGATTGTTTGAAGTGAGGGCAGAGAAGAGAAAAGGAATATTAGTTTCACATTTGCCTTCCATTCTTAGAAACTTCAATTTTTTTAAAAAGAAGACAAGTCATTTAATTCTTTGTAAGTAAGTGTATTTAGACTTAAACCTCTTAAATCCTTAAGCATGGTAATATTTTTGAATGTTGTATATTACGTCCTTCGGACTTTTAGTTAATAAAATAATCCCATCTATTCCATTTTTTTCTTTATAAAGGAAAAAAATTTAAGGTTTGCTCTATATGTACCTGCATAAAGGTGTAGCTTCTTCCAAAATATTCTTTCCTTAAGATATTCTCTTCCATAAGTTTTATTTTCTGAAATTATAATCTAATTCTTTTTAAGTCTTTGTGTAAATAGACTTTTGCAAATTTACAAAAACTTTTGGCCTATATGACAAAAATGTGCTTAAAATTCTTGTAACTATCTAATAATCATTATCTTTGTTCTATTTATATTTTTATGGCAAAAAATCTGCTTTTATTGTGGGGCAAAATCGACTATAAAACGTGGTCATCTTAATGGTAGTCAACGCTGGTATTGTAAGTGCTGTAAGAGGAGCTTTGTTGGACATAAGCGCCTTACCACTACCATCGTCAACCATCGTTATTCCAAAGGTAATCTAACAGTCAAAGATCTATCAGAGGAGTACGGAGTTTCAACCAGGACAATCTATAGAAAACTCACCAAATCTTATAAAGAAGAACTTCCCAACCTTCTTGTTCGCCCTGTAGTGGTTTTAATGGATGCCACCTATTGGGGACGTAATTTTGGTGTCGTTATCATGAAGGATTCATTGTCTGGTGATGTACTTTGGTTTAAGTTTATCAATAGGCATGAACGTCTTGAAGACTATAAGGAGGGCATAAGCTACTTGGAGTCACTTGGATATACCATTCAAGGGCTTGTATGCGATGGTTTTTAAGGGACTTAGGCAAGCTTTTTCCCAATTATAAATTCCAATTATGCCAGTTCCATCAAGTAATGACTATAAAGACAAAACTAACTTCAAGACCCAAGCTTGAGGCTTCAAAAAGAACTGCTTGAAATATCCAAGATGTTATGTCATACGGATAAGGAGTCCTTTATTGGGGCTTTAAAGGAATGGTACACCAAGTGGGAGGATTTTCTTAAGGAACGGACAACAATAGAAGACGGAAAATCACATTATACTCATAAAGCTCTACGTAGTGCTTTTTTGAGCCTTAAAAGGAATATGTCGTGCTTGTGGACATACTATGATTACCCTGAGTTGAAGATGCCAAATACAAACAATGCCATTGAATCACTCAATGCAGATTTAAAGACAAAATTGAACCTACACAAGGGGATCAGTATGGAAAGAAGAAAGATCTTCATCCAAGACTTTATAAAGTCCCATTATCCTAAGAAATAAAAGGGGAATGGGAGATTTTAAGCACATTTTTGTCACATAAGAGAAAACGACGCTAAAATAAGCACACTTTTGTCATATAAGCCAAACTTTTTGTTATAATAAGTATCTATGTTGTTTTTGCTTTTGTAGTAAACTTCATAACTATTTAACTTCAATTTATTAGTAAATACTCTTGAACAGATTCTTATAGTCTAATTTCTTGCAGTTTGAAGATACTCATTATCTTTTCAATGAGACAACATACTGATAAAATAACTTAGACTATTGCCTAAAAAGGGATACAACTAATGACGAAATTCCTTGAAGTTCTAATAATTAATACGTAATCAAGATAAGATAATCAAAGAGAATAGATATAGTTTTTTTAACGAAGACCTTATAGCGTGTTTCTAATGATAAGAAATAAATTCAGAAGTTCTATTATACTTATACGACGAATTAGATATAATGACAGCTACGAGATATTGAATATTGATACAGCTGCCATCGTATTCTTCTAATAATTTTCACTTTCGAGAAAGATAGTGTTAATATTGAAAGCATTTATCGGTTAGATTCTCGAGTGAATAATCAAAGATTACAAAACAATAGTTCATATTGGTCGGTTATTGCTTTGCTTACAGTTTTTACCTTAATATTTTTCCTCTCAGAAAAATTTATTCTATATCATTGGTAATGGGCACAATTGCCACCCAATATTCATCACTGTCTGCATCAATGAATATAATTTGAAAACCAAGAGGTTTCCATTGTTCGTTAATAAGAAGGCACCATTGGGAGATGTCTCCATCTGATGTTAATGAAGAATCGTTAATGGGAAGATTATGCTGTTTCAAGCATCGTAATTCTTTCATTTTCCATAAGAATGTTTCCAAATCATCTTTCCAGTCAAATCCAGCGACGTAGTTAGAATTGCCGATAACATATAACATAACCATTTTCTTAAGATTAGTAATGCTTTTTTCTTCTTCGTACCAATCTAATAATTGTTGGTAATCGTATTTTTTCTCTGATGCAGCTTTAATTTCCATCTGACAGAAGTCCTTTGGACTCTCTAAACCCTGAAGAACGACATTCATTATATCTTTGTCATTGCATGTAATACGCTTTGCTACTTTTATTAATTCTTTTTTTGTAGTAGGAAGTGGAATTTGAGGCACAGATGGATTCTCTTTTTTGATATCCTTTGACTTTGAAAATAAACCTATGATTGGGAGACCGAAAAGCAAGGCTCCAAGCACACATAATCCCCCTTTGATATATTCGTCATTCTTGAACAAAGTGACAGCACCCCACACCATTGCGAATGGTAATAAAATGATAACAAGGTTGATGCAACCATTGTATAGTTTCTCTTTCATTTTTATCAAATTAGTTTTTGTATATTTCTTTACGAAGTTTTATCTCTTTATTAGTAATAGATAGGAACAAAGAATCATGTTCTTTTAAGATGAATCATGTTTAATTGAAAGACAAAAACTCTATGATGATATTTTTTCTTTTTTAAATATAAAGGGTTCACGCAAATAGCATGAACCCTTAATATTTCAAGTTTTATGAAAACTCTTTATTTATTAGTCTGTAACTTGAACAGTTGCACGACGGTTGAATGAGATTGGTGTCAATGTTTCTACACCACCCTTACCAACTTGAGTAATCTTGTTAGAGTCAACACCCATCTTAACAAGTTCGCCAGCCAAAGTCTTAGCACGTTCTTCAGACAACCATTGGTTGCGCTTTGGAGTACCTGTTGCGCTATCAGCATAACCTGTAACAAGGAGATTATTGTTGTTGTCAACAGCGTACTTAGCAAGAGCACGTACGTTTACGAGGTCTTTCTGAGAAGCGATGTTTGTCTTGTCGATGTTGAAGAATACTGAGATAGGAGTAGAAATCAATTCCTTAACAGATTGACTTACTGTCTCAACTGGCTTCTGATTTGCAAGAGCGTCACGGAGACGAGCATTTTCTGCTTCAGCATCACGGAGACGTGAGTTTAATGCATCAAGAGCAGCTTGGTGTTGTGCATTAAGAGCATCAACATCTGGAGTCTTTTCCCAACCAGACTTACCGAGGTTGAATTGAAGACCCAATTCTACGTAAAGGTTGTTATCGTGTGAATCCCAACCACGATTACCATAATACTGATCAAAACCATCGAGGTCACCTTCGTAGCGGTTCCAACCAGCTTCAGCGTATAAACGCATTTGTTTGCTCAAACGAGCAGAAGCTTGAAGACCTGCGCTAAGACCTGTAGCATATAGGTTCTTGCTCATTGTACGACCTACACCAGCTCCAACGAAAGGAATAATGTCCAAAATGCGGTTTTCGCTGTAACCTAAGAACATGTTAGTAAGGTTGAACATTGCTTGACCTTGTGCAATCCAATACTTATTGCCATTGTCTACTTTAGAAGTATGTGAGTTAGTGTTACCTACGCGCTTACCCCAAATACCTTGAGCTTTAACACGGAGACCGAGACCTGGAGTAAACCACTTACCGATAGCAACAGCTACACCTGGATTTGAACGGAAATCCTTGAAAGGATTTGTTTTCAAGTCTGCACCATGTTCCTGACCAGAATACCATGCATTCCAATCTGCACCCACTTGAAGGAACCAATTGCTCCAAAATGAATTGGTAGCAACACTATACTTCTTTGTAGGCACTTCGTCTTGAGCAAAGCCAGTCATTGATACACCAGCTAATGCCAATACCATTAAAAATTTTTTCATAACCTTTATTTAATTATACAATCAATTTATCTCTTATTCTGTAATTAGTAAGTTGGATAATTCAAATTTCGATGCAAATTTAAGCATTATTTTTCATATAATCAGCATTTGCCTCAAAAAAATGCAGTTCTATTAATTTTTTTTAGCTAATACAGTTTTTTTAGCTTGATTTAGATCTTAGTTGTATGTTTCTTTGTCTCAAAAAGTAGAGATAAATTTTATAATTACAAAAAAATAATTTGTAATTACAAAATAAAAAAATTTATAATAATAATTTTGCTGTTTTATAATAATAATTTTTTTCTGGTTTGGTACGAAGTAATAAAAAAACTCAGAATAGAGGAACAATCATGAAGATTGTATACATTGAAAAACTTCGAAAATAGCGAGAGCAACAAAAAGTTGAACTTATCAATTATTCTAGATCTTATTGCTTTTTGAACTATTTTTAATTTAATCCACATCGCATGTACTATATATTCATAATACTTATCCGCCATGATGATTAAGATAATCGGATATAAAAAGCATAATAATGTCTACAATAAAAATACTATAGTTAAATATTTTGGCATTTTTCATCTTTCGTTTCATTGCAGGAGTATCTATTCGTTTCTCATACTCGGCAAAGATTTTTAAGGTATCTGTCTTTCCGAAAGAATACAAGATACTCAAATATAAGAGAAATAATTGCATAAGACCAAATAAAAAGGCTTATTAATAATTGATTGATATCCAAGTAATATGTCTAATAACCATTCGCCCAGAATCATTAATGATCCTGAAAGAAGTATGTTCAAGCTACAGGTATAGAATAAGCAAGTGTCTCTATCGTAAGTACTTCGCTTTCTATAAAACCGATACACTACGTAGTGTATCATAAAATAAAAGTCTATCATTTGGTCCAAAAAAATCTATATTTAATTCTTCCATTACATATTTTTCCTAAGAAATATCTGTGCACAGTATATTGAAAGATGACAATAATATAACGTGAATTCAACGAAATCACGTTATATTATATTTAAACATAATGCTATCCGCCATGATGATTAAGATAATCGGCTATAAAAAGCATAATAATGTCTACTATGAAAATACTATAGTTAAATATCTTGGCATTTTTCATCTTTCGTTTCATTGCAGGAGTATCTATTTGTTTCTCATACTCGGCAAATATTTTAAGGTATCTGTCTTTCCGAAAGAATATAAGATACTCAAATATAAGAGAAATAATTGAATAAGACCAAATAAAAAGGCTTATTGATAATATTTTGAATCTCAAGTAATTTACAAAGGAAGTGTGCAACCCCCAATATTAATCCAATGAAGAAAGTTAAGTTCAAGCAACATGCATAGAGTAAGCAAATGTCCCGGTCTTCAGTACTTCGTTTTCTATAAAACCGATACACTACGTAGTCGTCCCTTAAAAACTATATTTCAGCATAGAGCTTGTCAGTATAAACTTTATACTGAAAAATAGTTTTTAAGGGACGACTAATTAAATTGTCAGTCCTGATGGCATTGGTATTATTATTTTCTTTGCATTCAATTCTGTCATAACTTACAATTGATAATGTTTATCAACTGTTTTACGTCGTTCTTTCCTGTTTATTGCTCACGGCTTTTAATACCCATATAAGGGTAATGATGAACACCCTTATAAGGGTATTACCCATTACCCTTATATGGGTGCTGGGGCATAACGTTTTTTATCAATACATAGGCAACTTTCCACTTTTTTTTATTATAGCATTAATCATATTTCTGAATTCTTCGTTTACTTCGTATATTTCATTCCGATAGTATATATAAAACATTCCTAAATAAAATGTATCCAAGATTTGTTCGTTCAAATAGAATATAATTTTTGCACGAACATTTATAGAAGGGCGTATTTCACTTGTTTTTTTAAGAGATTTTATGGTGTCGAAGAATTTGGAAATTTCCATATCTGACGCCACGATTACACTATCAAGCGAATGACTGACAAATCCCTTGTCAAAAAACTCTGGGGTAATACTAAAAATTGTTGTTAGGTCAGCTTGGGTGTAAACAATTTTGAGCTTGATATTACAAGCACTCAATGCATTAAAACCAAGTAACCATATACCAAAAAAACTATCAAACATTTAATACTATTTGTTATCTGTCTCATTATTGTCATTATTTGGATTTACATTTTTAGATTTGGGTGCAGATATAACTATTTCATCCATTATAAATGGATTCTTTGGCATTTTTCCATCTTTTGCTTCTGTCGTAGTTGGCGATTTAGTTATATATGAGATGCCGGTGTGGTCTGTACGTGTAACCTCTCCTGCACTGATTTCATCAAGTGCTAAAGCTGTTTTCTGTTCAGATCCTGTTATAACTCTCATTTCCTCTTTATCATCATAATCGGGATCAAAAGTTTTAGAGTCTTGTGCATATTTATCAGGATTTTTGAGATATTGAAGTGTATGATCCGCTTCATGGTTTAATACAGCCGTAGGTGACATCTTTTTGTCAGAACTTGTAAGCACTCCCATATTAGGATCCCAATAAATAGTTTTTTTCTTATGCCTGAAAGCAGAGGGTTCACCAACTCTTTCTGTAATATAAATAATTGTAGAACTCTTATCTATCTGGGCTATGATGCCATCTGCGTTATGTTCATGTAAATACATAATAGCTGCACGAAATTTTTGTTTAAATGCCTCCGTTGTGCCTGATGCAAATAGAAGTTTTCTTCCATCTGGATCAATAAATCTTATCGGATTATTATTACAATAAGCATAAGGACTAACGCTATAATATTCCTCTGCCAAAGGATCTATTCTATCCCACGAAGGAAGAGCTGGACTATATTGCCGTGCCCCATAATCGTAAGTATTTAAACCATGCATTCTATCAAATTCTTTTCCATTATATTTGTAAGGTTGTAATGAGGCATTCAGACAGCTTAGGGAATCGCAAAAAGAAGAACCAAAGGGATAATAATTAGTAACTTGTATGATACGTCCTAAATTATCAACAACTTCTCTATTATTTCTAAATGGTCTTGATTGTAAAAATAGGGTTCGAAAGTGCTAATGTTATTTAATGTGCTATGCATGTCATCTTTCTCAGTCCTAATATATCATCAGCTAAACATACGATTTAAACTCCCTATTCTCAATTTTATGAAACTGATTTAAACTATTCTTTAAAAAGATAGATTTGTCATGGACAGTATCTCCTGTGAGATATGAGAAGTCCCAAATTACGTTTTTTCCAGATTCTCCATAATTTATTAATTGTTCTATAGAATAATAAGAAATAGTGTCACTACTAACAGGAAGAGTTTCTACTGCCGTCAATTTATACTGCGCACATATTTCAATAGTGTATAACAAAAAGAATAGAAATAAAAAAACTATTTCGCATATAATAATTGTTTGTTAAAAATGATTTTAATGTTACAAAGGTATAAAAAAATAGAAAAAAACATAAAGAAGGAAGAGAATAAAATAATTGTTTTTTTAAGGGACGACTATATAGTTATAGTCTTGTTGTTTTAATGTTATACATTCTGTTCTCTATCGCTATTGTGGCTTGCGTTTTCGTACCACGTTTTTTATTTCTTTCGATTGTTCTTTACTGTTTTGTATATACATACAATGAAACCGATAACATTCACCGCGATACCTATGTAAATAATAATGTATTGCTCTTTTGATAGACACGGTTCCCAATCATTATCTAAACAAGGTTCACACAATGGCTGATAATATCTGAACAACAGAAATAAGACGAGGTCTATTACCGTAAGTCTAAAGAAACAACTTTTAAAAAATCTATTTATCAGGGGTGTCTTTATCGATTTCATACCTAAATTCCTTTCCTTTGTTTTTAGGATTTTTAATCCAATTATTATATGCCTTCATAGAGTCTTTTAGAATACCATCTATATTTCCTTGCTCTACTTTTCCTGTGCGCGAATCACCCTTTTTTAAAAGGTCTCTTAATGCTATACATTCTTTCATTTATTGCTGCGATGGCTTGGCGTTTTGTGTGCCACGTTTGTTGTTCTTTTTATTTTGACAACTCCCGATTTGGAGCATTACCTGTGCTGTTCCTTGCCTACTAATTGTAGGTTTATTATCTTTGTATGCTTCATCTGATAATCGTCTAATTAAATAGGCCCAAAGACTTGCATTAATTGGTAAAGGAGATGTAACTGCTGACAATCGGTACTCGCCATACCTTTTGCCATCAATATCCTTTAGAACAAAATAAGAATATCTTCCACTCGTATATTTAGTATCAGGCATTTTCGTTATAAAATCCGTGTGGTACTTGCTTAAATCAAATATGGGTTCTGCCTCTGATAGTAACTGCCAGTATTGCTCCTGTTGCTTCCTCTGTTTCCTGGTTTTTGTTTCTGCTTTTACAGGACGCATTTTATCTATTCGACCTAAGCTGTCTAAGGCTACATAATATTCCTGATAACAAGGATTACTTTTAATAATGACATAAAAATCTTTATTGTCCAAAGAATATAAAAGCTTGGGAGCTATAACTGTATCAAAATGCTGCAATACTTTATCTGCTTTAGTCCTGCTGACCATTGCCATTGAGTCGGCTATGTTCCCTCTATCTTCCTGTGCTTTACACACAAGCGAAAAACATAGCATTAAAATTATGGAATACGCTGCTTTCATCTTATAATACTTTATTGGGTACGTGGTAATTTCTGTGTGTCAACAATTCCTCCATTAAATCCACCTGCGTGGTCACTGCCATCTCGTTGTGGTAACCCTAATATCGCATATAATAATTGTTTGTTAAAATGATTTTAATGTTACAAAGGTATAAAAAAATAGAAAAAAACATAAAGAAGGAAGAGAATAAAATAACTGTTTTAATGATCATTTTTAGAGAACAAAAAAATCTTTTTCTACCTTTTTATGGGTTTATTGTTCCATATAAGTAAGAAAAAAATTGGAGTATATTTATTGTGAAAAAAATAACCACTACGTTACGAAAAATATATGTTGGTTTATTGCAACATTCTTTTCGATATCCGATTGTTTTAATATTGTTAGAATAGGTTTACCATTCGGAGAATAATTAACATTTGTGCATGCAAACAATTGATTTACAATATTCTCCATTTCTTCGTTACTTAATACTTGTCCGTGTGGAATTGCTGCGTTTTGTGCAAGACTTAATGCTAAGGTTTTATCTATTTCTTCCTTCAACGAGTTTTCTCCTTCAAGAGTAGATGCAACCATATCTGAAACTAGTTTTGAAATATTTAAGCCCTCAATACCAGTGGGAACTCCATTTATAGCATAACTCCCCCCTCCCATATTACTAAGTTCAAATCCTATCGCTTCCATTTCATCAAGGATTTTTTGTAATACAGCCTCATTATTTTTTGGCAAATTTACAATTTCAGGGAAAAGCATTTTTTGCGTGTGAATCGTATGATCTTCTGTTTGTTTGAGATATTGCTCATATAATATACGTACGTGAGCACGATGCTGGTCGATTATCATAAGGCCTGACTTAACTGCTGTCATAATGTAACAGCCTTTATATTGATAATGCGCAGGCGAACGTTCCTCTGTAGCTATAGTTTTACTTGTTTCGGTGGAATTAAAGATATCCTGTTCGTATGGTTCTGTTTGAATAGATGAGGATTTCTCTATATCTGTTGAGACTTCTTCACTCAGTCCTTTATACAGTTCTTCCCAGTGTGATTGCGATGCTGTAGTAGGTCTACTATTCTTTGTTTCCTTAAATGGGTTATATGTAGGATTGAAACCTACAGTTGGAGCGTTAATGTTTTTAGAAGGATTGAAAACTGGAATATCAGGCTTTCCTTCTGTATCAAAATCTATAGATGGAATATCGTTAAATTTGCCTAATGCTTCTTTTATTGCAGCCATAAGAATTTGCCAAATGGCTTGTTCGTTTTCAAATTTTATTTCTGTTTTAGTAGGATGGATATTAACATCAATGTTCTCTGCTGGAACCTCAAAATATAAGAAGTAAGGTACTTGTTCACCAAATGGCACCAAACGTTCGAAAGCATTAACTACAGCTTTATTGAAATAAGGGTGTTTCATGTAGCGATCGTTCACAAAGAAATATTGTAATGCACCTTTTTTCTTTGCTGATTCTGGTTTACCAACAAATCCATAAATACGACAGAGAGTGGTTTCTACTTCTACTGGGAGCAAGTTTTGGTTGAGTTTTTTGCCAAATATTTCAATAATTCGTTGTCGTAAACTACAAGCTTTGAGAGAAAAAATTTCTACGCCATTAGAGTGTAGTGTAAAAGAAATATTAGGATAAACCAGTGCGATACGTTCAAAAGCAGAGATAATATTATTCAGTTCAGTCGTATTTGATTTCAAAAATTTTCGTCTTGCTGGTACATTAAAGAAAAGGTTTTCTACTTTAAAGTTGCAGCCAACTGGGCAGAGACAAGGTTCTTGTCCTGTAAATTTGCTGCCAGATATAAAAAGTTGTACCCCTATATCATCTTTCTCTTGACGAGTTTTTAGTTCTATTTGAGCAACTGCAGCTATTGAGGCTAAAGCTTCGCCACGAAAACCCATAGTAGTTAAAGCAAAAATATCGTCAGCTGTTCGTATTTTTGATGTTGCATGACGTTCGAATGAAAGACGCGCATCGGTTTCTGACATACCTTTTCCATCATCAATAACTTGTATTGATGTACGCCCAGCATCAACTATTAAAACATTTATTGTCTTTGCACCTGCGTCAACAGCGTTTTCTACCAACTCTTTTACAACGGAAGAAGGACGTTGTATTACCTCTCCTGCAGCAATTTGGTTGGCTACATTGTCGGGTAGAAGTTGTATAATATCGCTCATATCTCTTTCTTTCTTAAATAAAATAAACTATCAATAGTATCGCTGTAATCGTTAGAATAGTTGTAATTCCTACTATTAGTGTGAAACGATAGTTTGCCTTTTGACGAATATTTCTATCACTGTGGAAATAGAAACTGCTTTTCCAATTGTTCGTGTCTATTTCTTTTTCGCTTTTATTCTTTAGTGATACCTGCTCTTTTAGTTTGTTAAGACGTTCTTTTCGTTCATCAACATAAATGTATTCGTGATGAAAACGTTTTGGTTTGGGTAAATTAAAGAATATCATAAAAGCAAAACCTCTTGTCAATTATTGATTTTTTGACGAGGCGGTGCGCCTACTTCACTCGGTCGAATGTCGTTATCGTCTTTACGTGCAACCTTTCTGAAGATATCGTACTTGTCTTTTGGTCTTACTGCATCATACCAATGAAAGTTTGGAAGCTGCATTTTCTCGGCTGGAATTTGAGAAATAGGGTAAAGAGTAGACGTAAATTTGTTTGTCCAAATCTTCTCTAATTGTTGCTGGGGCGATAAATAAACCCGCATGGTATCTGTTTCTAAATAGTTTAAACCTACCAGCGAACTATCTTTTTCTTCTATTGGATAGTACACCGTTGTTACGTTTCCAATGGATTGCGCAGTTCTTATTTTGCCATCTATAAACTGTGCGTGCATAGTTTTTGATGACACTTGATTATAGTGCTGCTTGTCTTTAAGTTCCTCTATTGATAGTGCATTTCCTAATATATGAACTTCACGAATAGTAGAATCGTTCATGAACACTTTGATAGAGTCGCCTAACAATTGTCTATTATCGCTCCAAACAATGGGTTCCTGATACATTACCAAGCAAGAATCTTTAGTGTTCGCAATTAAAAAGCCACATACAGCTTGTAAATCTGTACGATAAGAACGGACATTATCTACACCAAAAATTTTTCGATATACCTGTGGCGTATTTATATTAAAGGCTTTCATACTAATTGTATCTGCATGTACAAATAGTGTGTCATTGTCTTTCGAGAAGTCTTTAGCTACAGGTCCAGGATTTCCACCATAAGCTATAGCTGCTGTATCGGTGTAATGAACATAATCTCCCTTAAAAGCATGCTTGCTTTTATAATCAATGTAGTCTACATTTCCTTTACCTTCACCAACATGCGTCTTACTATTATATAATAGGTGTTCGCCCGTTATAGTGCGTTTTTTAAGGTCGTCCACAATCTTCACGTTTCCATGTCCTTCGCTGTGTCCTGTTTTTGCATTATAGATAACATCTTCGCCTGTTATGGTACGTTGTTCCTTGTGGTCGATTATCTTAACTTTTCCACGACCTTCAGTATGTCCAGTTTTACTATTATAAACAACATCTTGACCTGTTATAGTACGCTTATTAACTTTATCGTTGATTTTTACATTGCCATGACCTTCAGCGTCGCCTGTAGTGCTATTATATATAATGTTGTTTCCTTCAATATCACGTTGCGGCGACTTAATGGTAGAGAAACCATTAAGTTGCATATGGTCGGTTTTACTATTATATGTTCCATCATTTGTATGTACAACTTCACCACGATTTGTCCGGATAACAGATTTTCCTACTACATTCATCACACCAGTTTCTGTATTTCCGTGTGCTGTCGGCGTATTGATGTTATATTTGGGTGTGCGAATAACGACATTACCATAAAAGTTTGCATCATGTGTTCGGTATTGTAATCACCTTCGTCAGCAACTACTACATTACCACCATAGTTTAATGTACCACGTCCACCAAAGTAATTTGCAACATTTGAAACCATATTATAATCAAGGCTATCGCACTTTAATGATTTGTATGGTTGACGTACAACAACTTTTTCTCGTGCTCTTAAAGTTTGCATAAAGCCATCATAGAAAGCACGTTGGCAGGTTACATTTGTACCATCTTTACGCTTTAAGTTCACATGTCCAAATGCTTGAAATGTATTTTGCTGTTCGTTAAGATATGCACTATCGCATAGCAAAGTCATATCTTTATATCTAAACTTAACATTTCCCTTTGCTATTTGTACGTTAGGCATTTCTATTTGGTTATGTCGCAAAATATCTGCATGGTCAATATACACCTTAGCTCCCTCTTTCTGCTTATTTTTTTGTGCAGAAACAGAGAGCGAGATACTTAGCCCAAACAGGCATAGAATCATGTTGATGAAGATTCTATGCCCGTATAAGTTTATTATTCCTTTGTTATTCAGAATCATCTAATCCAACCTTCATATTCGAAATCACAGTCTCGATATTCTGGTGCCATCTTTATATAAGTCTCTTTTACCTTCTTCTCAATCCATTTATGAATAATGTCTTGACGCTTCTTTGCAACAACGATATCTTTCATTGCTTGTAAGTCCTCAGTAATTGTGGCACGATGTTCATCTACTCTGCTTTTCAACTTAATGATAGCACAGACTTCTTTACCTCTTATATCAGTCATTCTGAAAGGTGCTGACACGTCGCCAACTTTCATTGTCTCGACAATGCGGGCAATTTCGGAAGGTAGTTCCTTCATAGCAAAGTGTGAAGTGCGAGCTGCTCCCGTAATATTTGTCATAAGTCCGTAATTATTCTTAGTATCTTTATCGTCTGAAAGATAAGATGCTGCTTCATCAAAAGTAAATTTTCCAGATTTAATATCATTAGAAATAGAATCTAAGCGATGTGTTGCAGCTTCTAATGAAGCTTCAGAAACTTTGGTTTCAGCAAGATATGGCGACAATTTATTTTATCACCACGGCGGTCAACTAACTGAATGATGTGATAACCAAACTCACTTTCTATAATCTTTGAAAGCTTCTTAGGATCCGTTAAGTTAAAAGCTGCAGCTGCAAATGTAGGATCTAACATACCACGTCCCATGTAACCTAATTCTCCACCTCTACGTGCAGATTCAGTATCTTCTGAATAAAGACGTGCCAATGTTTCAAAAGAAGTTTCACCATTTGTAACTCTCTCTGTATAGTTGCGAAGTTGGTCTTTTATCCTTGCGATTTCTTCTTGCTCTATTTTGGGAGCCTGTGTAAGAATTTGCACTTCTACATTAGTTGGAATCATTGGAATACTATCTGCAGGAAGCTTTCTGAAGTATTCACGAACTTCTGCTGGCGATACTTTTACATCACCTACAAGTTTTTCTTGCATTTTTTGTACCAACTGACGATTTTTGAAATCATCATGTAAGTCTTGTCTTATTTGTGCAATACTCTTATGTTGGTATTCCTCTAATTTTTCTTTTGAACCTATCTGTGGGATTGAAATCCAAGCATTGATTTGCTGTTCTACGCCTTGTGCTATTTCAGCTTCAGTTACAGAAATACTATCTAACGCAGCTTGGTGCAAGAAAAGCTTTTGCACAGCAATCTGTTCAAGAATCTCACAATTAGGATTTTTATGCCATTGCTTACCATCAGCTTCGCTTTGTAAGCGCATAATCTCGAGGTCCGATTTTAGAATAGGTTCATCGCCTACAACCCATAACACTTCATCGACAACACTTTCCGAATTGGCGCCCTTAGTTTCAACCGAATCATTCTTCGGCATAAGTTTTGATGCTGAAAGCATTCCTGCTGGCAATCCCATCATCGTGATGGCAGTGCTGGCAAGAAGAAAAAGCAACACTATATTTTTTTATATTCATAAAAGTCCTTTCAAAATTAATGCTTGTTTACCGTAGTCAATATTTCGCGATTGACTATTACCGGATATTTTTTTACGAAGTTCCTTCACCCATTCTTTCTCTAACTCCTCTTGATAGTCAGAAATTACAAGGCTACGAACATCGTCTAAATCTTCTGGTGCTTTGAGTTTCTTTCCATAAACAGCATCAATAGGGTAGTCCTTTACAGGTTTAACTTCTACTTTTTGCTTGAAAATATCTCTATCTACCAATGCATTGTCCCCCATTTTAAACAATCCTTTCTCTACACGAATACGGATAGTGCTGTCATTATTGAATGTAGTGCGCAATTTATCTCCCCATGCTTTAAATGGAATTTTAGCAACACAATCTTTAACGGCCTTTACATCTTCTTGCTTTTGTACATGGTAAGCAATGCCTTTAAAGCGCGGTTCTTTCCATGCATAGTTCTTTTTGTTCTTTTTAAAAAATGCTTGCAAACCACCTTCGTCAGTTGATGCTTTATCCCAAACAGTACGTGTACTCATTTCAATAAGTAGAAGACCGTCGTGATATTCAGTTATAAGATTCTTGAGATTTTCATCTTTGGCTTCCATTTCAGCGAGTTTCTTTTCTACCAACTGTTCTGGAGTAATACCATTACCCGCTTCTGTAGCCATATTCTTCAGTTTTTGGTCAATGATTTGTTCGCGAAGATTGCGTGCTTCTATGAACTGATGAATATCAGCTTTTAAAGAATCGTATGGCTGGAAATCTTCTTTTTTGATATATTTAATAATGTGATAACCAAATGGCGACAATATTGGGTGACTAATTTCACCTGCCTTCATCGAGAATAAAGCATTCTCGAAAGCTGGTACAGTTTGTCCTTTTGTTATCAAAGGAAGTTCACCTCCACGTGCTGTAGAACCAGGGTCTTCAGAAAACTTCTTTGCTAATTCGGCAAAGTTTCCGCCTTTTTTCAATACATTATATATAGAGTCGGCTCTATTAGCAATCTTTTCTTGTTCACTATCAGTTGCTTTTTGGTTAAGTGCAAGCAAGATGTGTGCACAGCGAACTAAGCCTCCGCTATTTTCTATTCTGTCTCTTGTTTCTTTATAAATTTTCTGTGCTTCAGCTTCTACGTCGGCATCAGTAATCATTGTCGGGCGTACTTGCTGGTCGCGATAAGTCATAAACTCCTGTTTAAAAGAAGTAAGCGTATCAAGTTTCGCATCTAATGCAGCTTGAACCTTTAGTTTATAGTTAATAAACAAGTCTACATATTCGTTAATGGACTTCTTGTCTATTACTCCGTCAGTATTATTCTTATTATAAGAATATTCAAATTCTGAACGATGAATAGGTTGTCCATTTATCGTCATAATGACTGGGTCGTTTTGTTGCGCAAAAGCCATTGTACTGCTAAGCAGTATAGATGCGAAAAATGCTGTTATTCTCATTTTAAACGATATTCATTCTATGCCTCATTTGTTTAGAGGCTTGTTTTAAACTTATTAAATTTATATCAAGACGATACTCCCTCCTCGTAATAACGAGAATGGAGTATATATTATTATTCAGGACGTGAATAGTTTGGCGCTTCGCTTGTAATTGCAATGTCGTGAGGATGACTTTCCATCACACCTGCATTAGTGATTCGTGTGAATCGCGCATTATGTAAATTTGCAATTGAAGATGCACCGCAATAGCCCATACCCGAGCGTAAACCACCTACAAGCTGATAAATAACCTCTTGTACAGTTCCCTTATATGGAACACGACCTGCAATTCCTTCAGGAACAAGCTTTTTGTTATCGTTAATGTCGCCTTGGAAATATCTGTCGCGCGAACCATTTTTCTGTTCCATAGCTTCTAACGAACCCATTCCACGATAGCTCTTAAATTTACGTCCGTTAAAGATAATGGTATCGCCTGGAGATTCTTCAGTACCAGCTACCAATGAACCAATCATAACACTGCTACCACCTGCTGCTAAAGCCTTTACAACATCGCCAGAATAACGCAAGCCACCATCGGCAATCAATGGAACACCTGTATCTTTTAATGCAGAATAAACATCATAGATAGCACTTAACTGTGGAACACCTACACCAGCGACTACGCGTGTTGTGCAGATTGAACCAGGACCAATTCCTACTTTCACAGCGTCAGCACCATTCTCAACAAGGAATTTTGCTGCTTCTCCAGTTGCAATATTTCCTACTACAACATCAAGATTAGGGAAGGCAGTCTTTACATCGCGCAATTTACCAATTACACCTTGTGAATGTCCATGTGCTGTATCAATAACGATAGCATCTACGCCAGCTTCTACCAATGCAGAAGCACGATCCATCGTATCAGCAGTAACGCCTACACCAGCTGCAACACGCAAACGACCTTTCTCATCTTTGCATGCCATTGGTTTGTCTTTTGCCTTTGTAATGTCCTTATATGTAATCAAACCTACCAAGCGGTTGTTCTTATCAACAACTGGTAGCTTTCAATTTTATTTTCTTGTAATATTTGTGCAGCCGCTGTAAGGTCGGTTTGTTGGTGTGTTGTAACAAGATTTTCGCTTGTCATAACCTCATCAATAGTTTTATCAAAACGGCGTTCGAAACGCAAGTCTCGGTTTGTTACAATACCTACTAAGCGGTTTTCTTCATCAACAACAGGAATACCTCCAATATGGTATTCTGCCATCATAGCCAAAGCATCACGAACAGTTTTACCTCTACGGATAGTAACTGGGTCGTAAATCATACCATTTTCGGCACGTTTTACAATAGCTACTTGACGAGCTTGTTCTTCGATGGTCATGTTCTTGTGAATTACACCAATTCCACCCTCACGTGCTATCGCAATAGCCATAGAGCTTTCGGTTACAGTGTCCATGGCTGCTGTAACAAACGGAATGTTCAGTTCTATGTTACGTGAGAACTTGGTTTTCAACTCCACCCCTTTAGGTAGTACTTCTGAGTAAGCCGGTATTAAAAGGACGTCATCGTAAGTTAATCCGTCCATAACGATTTTATCTGCAACAAATGAAGACATATATGTATATTAGAAAATTTATTGCGTGCAAATTTACTAATTATTATTCATTATCAGTAGGTTTTCTTTTATTTTTTTCTATCATGTATTAAAAAGTATTTAACGCATTTATTAGTTCTATGGTTTTTGTGAATATGGAAAGTGGGTGTTTTTGGTATATTTCATGCTTCGACTTATCTAAATATTCTTTTATATTCTATCAACAGACTTGATAGGATTGAAGAAATTTTTCAACTTTTTATTTTTTTACTTCCAATGATTTTAAAAAATCTAAAATGGTTTGGATACGTGATATTGGTATTTTTTTATTATTTATATCCATAAAAATAAATTAAATATCATTTTATCTTGTTTTTTTAGTAAATGGATTGCTTTTCATATATTTGAATAGTCGTATATATTCCTTTTTTTAACGAAGAAAAAGTCGTATGGCTTCATATTTTTGGGGGCAATTTTTTTGAGCAGATAAAATGATGTTATTATTTCTTGAAGTAAGACTTTTAGTAGATTCAATTTTTGCAGTCCGCAAAAATTATAATTATTATTTTTAATTTTGTAATTATAAATTTTTATTTTGTAATTACGTTTTTCATAAAAATATAATTATAAATATGATAGAACGAAGACAGAAATAATAATATCTGTACGAAAAAAATATAATGAGCTTATTTTTATACTTAATAAGCGAATTTGCAGTTGTGTGTTTGGGAAAAATATATTCACCTTAAATCGGAATATATGTTCAGGGTGTTTATTTACACGACTAAATAAACATACTCATTATTATCATAACAGCACACCCCCATAACAGCAATGCCTTCAGAGTTGTAAAAAGTATTTTTTGTCTTTGTTCTAGTTGCTCGTTAATTCTTTCTGACGATACATAAAATTGCTTTGTGCGATTAAGTCCATATGAGAACATGTATTTAAACAGAAGAAATATTAGATTTGACAAGCTGATGAACATTAACATCATAACAAACCTTACGAGAAGTTCCATTTTTTCTGTTGGCTTTATTCCAGCCAGCACTGCAGTAGGAATGAGTAAAAGAAGTGCGCCTAATACCCATTTTAAATAAAAGAAAAGTGACTTCTTGCCTTCATTCTTGTAAAACATTTTTATTGACAAGAAATAGTGCATGTAGAGTAAAATTATGAGGTAAATGATTTTCATTTATTCTTTCAAATGTTTTATTATTGCTTAACTTCTTACTTATCCGTGTTAAAGATAGCTATTGTTCAACTATTGTTATCTAATAATGGATACAAAGTTACATATAAATTTGTTTTCTTTGCTATTTTATATCTACATTTTTTTGTTATATAGGGAACCTATAATGTTTTTTTTGACAGACAAATTCCTAATAGGGAGAAAAGTCAAATAAAAGGTGGAGATATTTCTAAATAAATGAGTTATGGTAATGTCTGAGAATTGGAGATGTAGGAATGTAAAAAACCGCATTTCCAAACGGGAAAAGCGGTTTTAAATTACTATTAGTTTGCCATTTCAGATATAAACTTAATACGGACCAAACGAATTTCTTCTTCGCTGTAATCCTCATCAAGTTCTTTTAAGGCTTCATCAATTTCATCTGTTTGGCTATTCATAAAGTAATCGTAGATGTCGTCAATCTTATCTTCATCGTATATATCCTTTAAGAAGTAGTCGATGTTAATCTTGGTGCCACTATAGACAATTTCTTCTATCTTCGAAAGTAGTTCGTCGAAGCCAAGTCCTTCAGCAATGGCGATATCATCTAATGGTAACTTGCGATCAATACCTTGGATAATCTTTACTTTCTGCATAGATTTCTTAGCCACAGTGCGTACACGCAATTCTTCTGGTCGCTCAATATTCTTTTCTTTGCAATACTGTTTGATGAGTTTGCAGAATTCTTCTCCGTAGCGTTTTGCCTTACCTACACCAACACCTTGTATATTTTGAAGTTCCTGTTCAGTAACAGGGTACATCATAGCCATTTGATCTAACGATGGGTCTTGGAAGATGACGTAAGCTGGAATGTTCATTTTGCGTGCTAAATGCTTTCGCAAGTCTTTAAGCATCGCATACAACTCTGGATCAGCAACGCTTGTTCCACCCATCATAGTATCATCTATTTCATCTGTTTTAAATTCCTTATCCATTACTATCATAAACGATTTAGGATTTCAGGAATTGTTTGCCCGCAGATGTGAGCTTTAATAAACCGTAATTTTCTACGTCTTTCTTTAGATAACCATCTAACATGGCTTGTCGAATAACGGGGCTCCACACTTTAAAGTCTTCCTTTTCACCAAGTCCGAACTCTTCAAGAAGATTATGCTTGTGGTCTTTAATGTCGTCAGTTCCACGTCCTTTCACAAAATCGATAACATATTCTTGGCGGAAATTTTCCTTTAAAGCCTTAACTGCTTGTAGTACAATAGATAGTGCTTCCTGTGCTTCTATCTTCTCTTTTGGATGCAAGCAGTTGTCGCACATACCACAATTCTCTTTAAGATATTCTTCTCCGAAGTAGTGGAGTAGGAGTTTGCGACGACAAACAGACGATTCTGCATAAGTTTCAGTCTCTTGTAGCAATTGTCTACCTATATCTTGCTCTGCTACAGGCTTGCCTTCCATGAAGTTTTCAAGCTTCTTTAGGTCGTTCTTAGAGTAGAAAACAATACACATACCTTCTTCTCCATCACGTCCTGCACGTCCTGTTTCTTGATAATAGCCTTCCAAACTCTTTGGAATATCATAGTGGATAACGAAACGTACATCAGGTTTATCAATTCCCATGCCAAAGGCTATGGTTGCAACAATAACATCGATGTTTTCCATAAGGAAGTCATCTTGTGTTTTAGAGCGTGTTTCTGAATCGAGTCCAGCATGATAAGGTTCTGCCTTTATCTCGTTAGCTTGCAACACAGCAGCTAATTCTTCTACTTTTTTACGTGAAAGACAGTAGATGATTCCACTTTTTCCAACGTTCTGTTTTATGAATTTGATAATCTGACGATTGGTATCTTCCTCATTTTTCTTAGGTCGTACTTCGTAATAAAGGTTTGGACGATTGAACGAACTCTTAAATTCAGCACAATCTTCAATACCTAAACTACGTACAATATCTGTGCGTACCTTATCAGTAGCGGTAGCAGTAAGAGCTATTATAGGTGCTTTACCAATCTGATCTACGGCCTGTCGTATCTTTCGATACTCTGGACGGAAGTCATGTCCCCACTCAGAGATACAGTGAGCTTCGTCTATTGCATAAAAACTAACCTTTACAGTCTTGAAGAACTCTATGCTTTCTTCTTTGTTTAGCGATTCTGGAGCAACATAAAGTAACTTGGTTTTGCTGTTTTGAATATCGGCTTTAACATGGTCAATCTCTGTTTTCTTCAATGAAGAATTCAGATAATGTGCTACACCATCTTCTTCGCTGATACCATTTATAACATCTACTTGATTTTTCATCAATGCTATTAGAGGAGAGATAACAATAGCTGTGCCTTCCATTATGAGCGAAGGTAGTTGGTAACAAAGACTCTTACCGCCACCGGTAGGCATCAACACGAATGTGTCTTCGCCTGCTAAGACGTTGCGGATAATAGCTTCTTGTGCGCCTTTAAACTTATCGAAACCGAAAAAATACTTCAGCTTGTCTGTAAGATTGACTTCTGTTGCCATGTTAATAGTTTGGTGTTCCCTTATTAGAAGGTAGGTTTATTATCGCTGCACCTCCATCATTCTTTAAGATAGAAAAGGTGCAGCGTTCGTATGGGTTTAGGCAGTCTCAAGTTTATTGAGCTTTGCCTTGTCTAACTGTTGCTGTGCATATTCGGCTGTTACCTCGTATTTCTTCACTTTCCTTGAAGGCAATTCAAACATAGTGTCCATCATAACTGCCTCTACAATAGAACGAAGTCCACGTGCTCCCAACTTGTATTCTACAGCCTTATTAACGATATAATCGAGCGAGTCTTCGGTAAACGTAAGGTTGATGCCGTCCATTTTGAAGAGTTTCATATATTGTTTGATAATAGAATTCTTTTGGTTCTACAAGTATTTTGCGCAGTGCTTTTCTTATCTAACGGGTTGAGATATGTCAGCACAGGTAGACGTCCGATGATTTCTGGGATAAGTCCGAATGAGCGTAAGTCCTGCGGAAGCACGTACTTCATTAGGTCTTTCTTGTCTATTTTTGCCACATTCTGAACTGAATTATATCCAACAACGTGGGTATTGAGACGTTGCGCAATCTTGCGCTCTATGCCATCGAATGCGCCACCGCAGATAAAGAGAATGTTTCGAGTATCTACGTGAATGTAATCTTGGTCTGGATGTTTTGCGTCCGCCCTTTGGTGGAACATTAACTATGGTTCCTTCGAGTAGCTTTAAGAGTCCTTGTTGAACACCCTCACCGCTTACATCACGTGTTATACTTGGATTATCGCTCTTTCGTGCTATTTTTATCAATTTCGTCTATGAATACAATTCCTCGTTCGGCAGCAGCCACATTGTAGTCAGCTACCTGCAGCAATCGCGAGAGAATGCTCTCTACATCTTCGCCTACATAACCAGCTTCGGTGAATACAGTTGCGTCGACAATGGTAAAAGGTACGTTTAATAGCTTTGCAATTGTACGTGCTAATAGCGTTTTTTTCCAGTACCTGTTGACCCCACCATAATGATGTTACTCTTTTTCAACTTCTATGCCATCATCGTCTTTTTGGTTGCTGCAATCGCTTGTAATGGTTGTAGACCGATACAGCTAGATATCGCTTAGCTTCGTCTTGACCAATGATATAATCATCAAGATATGCCTTGATCTCTTTTGGCTTTGGAATATTGTTCATGTCAATATCAGCGACATCTGAAGTTTGTTTGCCCAATACTCCAGATTCAATCACGATATTGTTGGCTTTGCTGAGCACAATCCTCACAGATATAACCTGTGAGTCCTGTTATGAGAAGCCGTACTTCGTTCTCGCTTCTACCGCAAAAACTACATTTCTTCTGAGGCATTGTTTTCTTCTTTCTTTCTTATTAATACTTGGTCTATCATACCATAATCCTTAGCTTCCTCAGCTGTCATCCAGTAGTTGCGGTCGCTATCGTTCCACACCTTTTCGTATGTCTGATGAGAGTGATTGCTAATGATTGTATAGAGTTCTTTCTTGAACTTCATTATCTCTTTTGCCTCAATTTCTATATCTGAAGCCTGTCCTTGTACGCCGCCAAGTGGTTGATGTATCATTACACGGCTATGTGGTAATGCTGAACGTTTACCTTCTTGCCCTGCAACAAGCAGTACTGCTGCCATAGAAGCTGCCATACCCGTACAGATAGTAGTAACGTCGCTTGAGATAAATTGCATTGTATCGTATATTCCAAGCCCTGCTGTTACACTTCCACCAGGTGAGTTTATGTAGATGGAAATATCTTTTCCAGGGTCTGCTGAGTCCAAATAAAGGAGTTGCGCCTGTAGAGTGTTAGCTGTATAGTCATCAATTTGTGTGCCAAGGAAGATGATACGATCCATCATTAAACGTGAGAACACGTCCATTTGTGTTACGTTCAGCATACGTTCTTCCAATATGTATGGGTTAAGATACTGGTTTTGCATACTTGTAACTTGGTCTAACACCATACCATTTATGCCCAAATGTTGGGTTGCAAACTTTCTAAAATCGTTCATTTTGTATCCTTATATTATTTTAATTAGACAATAACAGGATGCGTATATCCTGCTTTTCATTATTGCCTTAAATACAAAGACCATGCCATAACCAAAGCAAGTGTCTTGCATATTCTAACACAAAGATAATCAAAAAAAGATAATTACTCAATAAAATAACCACTTTTTTAATTCGAATGACTGTAGTTCTTTTCTCATAGGGTTGAAAAAGTACTATGTAGGTGTTATTTTGGAGAATAGATGATGAAGGAGAAGTATGTAAAAAGTTATGATTCGTATTATCATGGAAGATTTATCTTAAATCCATATTTTTTTAGTCTTTATATTAAATTTTATGAACGGAAACAGACAATAAAGTTGTAATAATTTATTATTACTGCAAATGTTGCTTAATAAGTTAATTACCAATGTCTTACTAAAGAGATTGTTTTGCAATGCGAAAGAGCCTTTATTGTAAGCTAAAACAGGCACTTTTGCAGCGCAAAACAGATGCTATTACAAAGTAAAACCAATATCATTATTTTTTCTTGAGATAATCTTTACAATGATAAATGCTTTTTCTACATTCTTTTTAAGCAAGAATTGGGACTTACTTTTGTGAATAATTTACTACCAAATTGGTACTTCTGTTATTTAAACGGAGGTGTAACTTCTAATAAACACAAAAAAGCAATATCCTTTCCAACATCTTTCTTAAATGAAAGATTGCGGAAAGGATATTGCATTTATAGTTTAATGCCATCAATAGTCATGCAAATTGCACAGCTTCATGGACTAGGCATTAACTTATTTTTCTCTTTCTTATTCCTTTTCAGCTTTATCAGCCTTCTTAGTTCTCTTTGCTTTTGCTGGTTTTTCTGCTTCAGCAGGCATCATAAGTTTGTTGAATTCATCGAGAGATACAGACTTCTTCTTCAACTTAACAACACTCTTCAACGCAACCGAAAGCTTACGATCAAGAGCTGCTTCAACGAAAGAATCTATGTTCTCACGCTTCTTCATCATCTCTTCAACGTAATTGTTTACATACTCATCAGGAACGTTATTCATACCGTATTGTGCAAATTGTGCACGAGCCATCTGTGAAGCGCTCTCTCTTACATCAGCATCTTCAACCTTAATGTTATTGGCATTTGCTATCTTATCTCTTACAAGATGCCACTTAAGCTCATTGATGCTTGGTTGGTAGTTCTGTTCTACGAACTCTGCACCCTTATCTTTGTTGTTTGAAAGCATGATGCGCTTCAACAAAGCGTCTGGGAATTGTAGGTCACCAACTTTCTTTTCAGCGTATGCGCGAACATCTAACATGAACTTATAGTCAGAGTCTCTTTCAAGTTGTTTGCTTACACCTTCTGCTATAGCAGCACGGAATGCAGCCTCATCGTTGATATTTGCATCAGCGCCATAAACGCTATCCCAAAGTTCTTTGTTGTTTTCTGCATTTACAAAACGAGAGATTTCGGTAATCTGATATGAGAAATCGCCAGTGTGTTCAGCAACTTCTTTGCGGTCAATCTTCAGTAATGATGATATCTCTGCGTCGCCTTCTGGATAAGCTTTGCGTGGGTTGAAGGTAATGATGTCACCTAACTTGCAGCCATCGAAAAGTTTCTTTTGATCTTCAACCTTGATGTATTGAGGCATTAAAACAGCACCTTCCACAGTGATACCTCCTTCGAGAGTATTGCCATTTGCGTCAAGTTCGCGGATATCACCTTTGAGCATATCGCGCTTTTCAGGGTCAAACTCTTGTGCTTTATCGTAATGTCCTGCACGGCTTGCGAACATTTCGATTTGTTGATCAATAAGTTTGTCGTCTACTTTAATATCGTAATATTCGATAGTATCCTTATTTGTAAGTTCGATATCAAACTCTGGTGCGATTGCAATGTCGAACTTAAAGGTGTAAGGAGCTGGCTTTTCAAGTTCTACAGCCTCTTGTGTTTCAGAAGCCATAGGCTGTCCAAGCATATGGATTTTGTTGTCTACAATATATTTTTGAAGGTTTTCACCCAAGATTTTGTTAATGGCATCCATCTTAACTTGTGGGCCAACTTGGCGTTTTAGCAAACCCATTGGCACTTGTCCAGGGCGGAAGCCTGGGATGTTTGCGCGCTTGCGATAATCTTTGAGTGCCTTTTCAACTTCTTCTTTGTAGTCAGCTTCTTCGACAACTATAGTCAAAAGACCATTTAGTTTGTCTGGGTTTTCAAATGAAATTTTCATCTTTGAAGTATTATATGTTTATTATTTAATTATCAAATGAATAAGTTTAAGCGGGTGGAACGATAAAAATCTTCACCCACTTTGAGGCGCAAAGTTACTTATTTTTTGCCTAACTACATAATATATATATAGAAAAAAAACATTTTTAAGAAATTGTCTTGCTGAATAGAAGTGTAGCAAACAGCAGATGAAAGAAGTAGTAAGATAACACAAAAGCCTCGGAAAACATCAACGTCCTCCGAGGCTGCAAGTTATGGATAATGCTTTATGACAAGCCTTCTATTACGCCATTCACAACGTTAATATGCTCTGCTTGTGGTGTCTTTGGTAGACCTGGCATACGCATGATGGTACCAGCGATGGCTACAACCATGCCTGCACCAGCGTTAATAACAAAGTCGCGAATGGTAATTGTGAAGTCTGTAGGGACTCCGTAAGCCTTTGCGTTCTCAGAGAACGAGTACTGTGTCTTGGCAATACATACTGGAAGGTTTTCGAAACCAAGTTCTTTTATGCGCTGTAAGTTGCGTTTTGCAGCTGGAAGCAATACAACTTTAGCAGCTCCGTAAACGTTCTTAGCTATCTTTTCAACCTTTGTTGTAATGTCGTCATTCTCTTCGTAAACGAAGTTAAGTGGTGCCGATGGCTTCTTTTCGATGGTATCAACTACCAAGCGAGCTAGCTCTTCTGCTCCCTTACCACCTTCTCCGAAGGCTGTGTTGATAGCGAAACCAACGCCTTGTGCCTCGCAATGTTCTTTCACAAGAGCTAATTCTTCGTCTGTATCAGAAGCGAAACGATTCAAGCAAACAACAACAGTCTGGCCGAATGCCTTGAGGTTTGCTATGTGTTTATCCAAGTTGCAAAGACCTGCTTTTACGCCTTCTACATTTGGTTTGCTTATTTCTGTAACATCGATACCGCCGTGCATCTTCAATGCCTGTGCTGTTGCAACCAATACAGTAAGTACTGGAGAAATGCCAGCCTTGCGACATTTAATGTCTAAGAACTTCTCTGCGCCCAAATCAGCACCGAATCCAGCCTCTGTGATACAATAGTCTGCATAGCTCATTGCCATCTTAGTTGCTAAGATACTGTTGCAACCATGTGCGATGTTTGCAAATGGACCGCCATGTATAAATGCTGGTGTGTTCTCGATAGTTTGCACCAAATTAGGGTTAATAGCTTCGTGCAAGAGAGCTACGATAGCACCAGTAACATTTAATTCGCGCAAATATAATGGTTTGCCTTCAAGTGTAATACCAAGAATAATGTTATCAAGACGACGATGCAAGTCCTCTTCATCAGTAGCTAAACATAGGATAGCCATAATTTCTGATGCAGGTGTGATATCGAAACCGCCTTCTGTAAGCAAGCCATCAGTACGGCTTCCTAAGCCTGTAATGACTGTACGGAGGTTGCGATCGTTTACATCTAAGACACGGCGCCACCATATTTCTTTCATTCCGAAGCCATCGTCTTGGTGCTGATACAAGTAGTTGTCTAACAATGCAGCAATCATATTGTTAGCTGAAGTGATGGCATGGAAGTCGCCTGTAAAGTGAAGATTGATTTTCTCCATAGGTAAAACTTGTGCATAGCCACCGCCTGCAGCTCCACCCTTCATACCAAAGCAAGGGCCGAGTGAAGGCTCGCGTAGTGCTGGAATAGCATTCTTACCTATACGATTCATGCCGAGTGCCAAGCCAACGCTAACTGTTGTCTTACCAATACCAGCCTTTGTTGGAGTGATGGCAGTAACAAGAATCAACTTTGATTTTTTTACTTTCTCATCGTCGATGAGGCGGTAAGGCACTTTGGCAATGTGCTTACCAAAGGGCTCAAGTTCTTCTACTGGGATATTAACTTTCTTTGCAATACTATCAATTAATTCAAGTTTTGCCTCGTGAGCAATCTCAAAATCTGTTTTCATTTGTTAGTTCTTCTTTTAAATTTATTAGATGTTAACTGATGATAGTTCGTTGTTATTTGTTTCCAAAATTAGGTAATTTAAATCTTACAGCCAACTTTTTATCAATATATTTGTACTAAAAAATACATAATAGCACATTTTTGAAACATTGTGCAATGGTATTGCAAAGTGTAGATAGCAATACTATAGGTAACAAAGAGCGGTATTGTATTTTTTTCGATAGTGATTTACTTATTCTGTGTAAGTTTTGAGATGGTGGAGCGAGTGGGTGTGGAGTGCTTAAAAAGAAGGGCTGATGAGAAGATGCGAAAGCATAGCATAAGCAATCTGTTTTATACATTATAAAAAGGTATAAAGATACATTTCGATGCTCGAAGCGGTTGTGTTGTTTAATTTATTGAACTTCAACGTTTTATAATACCCGTTGTTTTGCTTTTTCAAAACAACCTATTTTGCTCATATATATAGTGCCTGTTTTGCATCGCAAAACAGGCACTATTGCAAAGCCATATCGGCACTAATGGTTTATGATAGAATTTTTTTATTGTAAAATTACGGATATTCTTTCAGTTTTCCTTAGTAAATAAACTAACTTGTATTTCATTAGGGTTTGAGTAGCTGTATTCTTGAAATCTTATACCTTATTTATATATAAGGTGGCGTGCAAACTCTATGATGGTGTCTTTGCCACGCTGGAAATCTTCAGAAGTAAGGCTTATTTTATAGTCTGGGTCTATGCCAAATTCGGTCATTTGCTTATTCTTGTCGTACATCGGACAAGCTGAAAAGCGTATTGACCACCCATTAGGAAGCTCGGCAGAGAATGGTAAACCAGCACCTCCACCTGTACGGTCGCCTACTGTTTTCACATTAGGGAAGCAGCGCATATACTTTACAAACTCGTTAGCAGCCGAGAAAACGCTGCGGTTAGTTAGTACAAATACAGGCTTCTGCCAGCGGATTCCTTTTCCAGGCTTGAGGATTTGCTCTTTTAAAGGCGAGAAATCACTATGCCCTTTACCCGTTTTATGTTGCATATAGCCTACCAGTTCCGACTTATTGGTGAACCTTGCAGCGAGTTCTTCTGCATTAGCAAGCGAGCCTCCACCATTGTTTCGCACATCTAAAATAATAGCTCTACAAGGTTGGAAGTAGAGAAGTATGTCGTCAAGATTACCTGCACCTATTCCTCGTTGGAAGCTTTCGCATCGCAAATAACCGATATTATCGTCAAGAATAGTATAGTCCATGCCGCTTGCTATAAGGTAATCGGTCTTTAAATACTTTCGTAAGAGTGAATCAGAAAAGTTTTGTGGGTAGTCTTCGTGCCATGACCAATAACGCGCAGCATTGAAAGAAGTATATAAATTCACGTGTCCATCTTTCAATTCGGATAGCATATTTGCCATTACTTCGAACTGTTGACGTTCTGACATCGAATTGTCGAACTGCTTTAAGTACTTATTTCGTACTGCATTCCAATCTATTCCTTTCTGTTCAAAGAAGCAATAGTGCTCATCAATAATCTTCCAAAGAGCTTCAGCATTACCCTGAATGGTATTCTGATACTCGTCGTTTGTAACACAAGACGAGAGGACCGATATTATAAATAATGTGTATGAAAGCACAAAAGCAGTATGGCGAAAGTGTCGTATATACTTTTTCATTACGGAATAATCTTTGAAATCGAAAATGTTCGTACAACGCCTAACACAAAGAGGTTGCTCCATGTGTGATATTTCAAGCTATTTACGCGTGCTTGTTGAAAGTCGCCTAAATAGCCTAAACGTAACGTTGTATGGCGCAAAGTAAAATCGAGGGTAAGCATTTGTCTAAGCGAGGGAGTAGAAAACATAGTGGTAGGCACTATGTTATGGTCGTAATCGCCTTTTGAAAATATTTCGTAGTAGCTTTGACCGAAGTTGGGTGCAAACATCAAACCGACGAGTGGGGATTGCACTTCGTATCGAACTTGGAAAGGCTTGCCCCATAACTAAATGCATAGGTAGCTGAAGCTGATGGCGCAAGATTCATGTTCAGATACAGTTGGGCAGGATTATTGCCATTGCGCATATTGTATAGGAAACCAATATTGGCATCAATGCCACCATCAGCCGTAGCTGTTAGTGTGCCATTGCCTAACATCCATTTTCCAAAAGCGTAATGCACATTGTATTGAAAGTTATACATTCCGCCTATATTGTTGTTTCTCTGCGAAGCGTTGTGCGTGTATGATAAGTGGGTTTGATGGATAATCTCACGCAAAATAGGCGTACCATTATTACGTAACGTATGAGAAATGTAACGAATCTCGCCTCCTTCGTATGCATTTGGCGACAGATAGGTGTCTAATTGGCTAACTTTTCCAAAACCAACAAGCTGTGCTTTGGTAATAATTTTACTAGAACGCAATGTGTCTTGCGCATGAATAGTAAAGCTATATAGTAAGAATGAACAGGCGAAAAGTATTTTCCTCAACATCACAATATCTTTAATTATCAAAGAATTGTAGCGTTAGCTGTTGCTCTCCGCTATTGTCATCTTTCGGTTTGTCAGTCTTTGCAGTAGGCTCTGTAGGCTCTTCGACTTTGGTTTCAGCGGGCTTTTCAGGTTGTTCTACGATAGTTTCTGCCTCAACAGGCTCTGCTATTTCAACATCTTCTACCTCTTCAGGTTCAGGAAAACGAATAGGTTCAAGTTGTTTAATCTTACTAACTTTGAAAGTTGTAAGGCGCTTTCCCTTAGCCTTAAAGCCCTTTATGCCCACAAATTCTTCAGCATCAATAATCTCTGTGCCGCGTGCTGCATCGTTTCCACCGTACGTTATCTCTGCACGAGGATAGGTATCGTCTGTGAGGAAGACGAGTTTGGACTTCGGATTGTCGCCTATTACACTCTGATGTCGCGTAGAATTCTCCATGTAGAAGCGCTTTAGGTATGGGTAACCTTGGTTATCTGCATCGTAAACAACCGCTGTCCATGGCTTTTCGGGGTCGAATTTCTCAATACGGAAGATGTTATCTTCGTAGTGATTAGCTGCATCGAAGTTGGAAGTATAGAACTCTCCATTATCAAGAATTACGAGAATGGTATCCTTATCATTGAATTCGCCCAGCAAACGACCCTGTTCTTCGTAGTTAATACGATTAACATCAGCATCAAACCATACCTTTCTGCCACCCAAAGTTGATACTCCATGAGCTTTCAAAGATACACGATCTACAATTTCTTTCGTAAGTAATACACCGCGAGCAGTCTTCGATTTGATTAGAACATTAGAGAAATCACGTTCAAAATATCGCATTAGTCGCGATCTTCCAGGTTGATCTTTCAATATAATCTTGATAGTTTCAGCCTCTCCGTTCGGGTTAGCCGTAAAATAAAAAACTCTTGAACCTGGCTTCCCTTGAGTAAGATCGTAATCTCTGTCACGGGTAATGGAAACCACATTAAAACGCTTTATGTAGTAAGGACCTTTTTCTCCGTCGCGATAAACAGCATTGTAGATGGTGCGGCGGTCGTTGCGTTTAAACACTTGTACGTGTATAACACCCTTGCCAACAAACACTTTATCAGCAATGTGGACGATGCGATACTTACCATCACGGAAGAAAACGATGACATCATCAAGGTCGGAACAGTTCTGAACGAACTCGGCTTTCTTTAAATCAGTACCTATAAAGCCCCCTTTTCGATCAATGTATAGCTTCTCGTTTGCATCTACAACTTTAGCTGCAACAATGGTATCGAAGCTCTTTATCTCTGTTCTACGTGGGAAGTCCTTACCATATTTAGCTTTCAAATGCTTGAACCATTCAATGGTTACACGCACCATTTCGCTAAGGTCCTTGTTTATTTCTGCTATTTCCGCCTCGATCTTATGGATTAATTCGTCTGCTTTGTCCTTGTTAAACTTAAGGATACGCTGCATCTTTATTTCTAGTAAGCGAAGTATATCTTCACGTTTCACCTCACGAATAAAGTCCTTTTTAAAAGGCTCTAACTTAGAATCGACAAATGTAACTACCTGATCCATTGTTTTAGATGTCTCGAACTTTTGTTCCTTATAGATACGTTCTTCTATAAATATTCGTTCTAACGAGTTGAAGAAGAGTTGTTCTTCAAGTTCACCTTTCCTTATTTCAAGCTCCCTACGCAATAGTGCTTGTGTGTTGTCTACTGAGTGCTTTAACACTTCCGATATGGTCAAGAACTGAGGTTTGTTATCAGAAATAACGCAACAGTTAGGCGAAATAGAAACCTCACAATCGGTAAAGGCGTACAAGGCGTCCATAGTCTTGTCGCTTGAAGTGCCTGGTGTCAGATGTAATTGTATTTCTACTTCTGACGCTGTCATATCTTCTACCTTGCGAATCTTTATTTTCCCCTTTTCAACAGCTTTGGTAATTGATTCTTGGAGCGAACTGGCTGTCTTGCTAAAAGGTATTTCGCGAATGACAAGTGTCTTGTTATCAATCTTCTCAACTTTAGCACGAACCTTCAAAGATCCGCCACGTTGTCCGTCATTGTACTTTGATATATCAATGTTACCGCCTGTTGGGAAGTCTGGATAAAGCTCAAACTTCTTTCCACGCAGATAGTTTACGGCGGCATCGCATATTTCTGCCATGTTGTGCGGAAGAATTTTAGACGACAATCCAACAGCAATACCTTCTGCACCTTGTGCTAATAGCAAAGGGAATTTGGCTGGTAGGGTAATTGGTTCTTTGTTTCTTCCATCATAAGACTGCTGCCATTCAGTAGTTTTAGGATTGAAAATGGTTTCTAAAGCAAACTTTGACAGACGTGCTTCGATGTATCGAGGAGCTGCAGCACGGTCGCCAGTAAATATGTTTCCCCAGTTTCCTTGCGTATCAATGAGTAGGTCTTTTTGCCCCATTTGCACAAGGGCATCGCAGATAGAAGCATCTCCGTGTGGGTGGAACTGCATCGTATGGCCTGCAATATTAGCAACCTTGTTGTATCGTCCATCGTCCATTCGCTTCATAGAGTGGAGGATACGGCGTTGAACAGGCTTCAATCCGTCGTCAATATGGGGTACTGCACGTTCTAAGATTACATAACTTGCATAATCCAAGAACCAGTTTATACATTCCTGATAGGTGTTTAACAGCCGAAGCATCAAATCTGTCGGTTGGAATATAGCCGTTTCCAGATTCGCTTACTTCATCTTCGTCTGTTATTTCAGCATCAACACTCACGTCTTCATTAGGGTCTGTGTTTGTTAAATTGCTGTCATTACCCGTTGTTTTTTCGTTCATTGAGGTTTCGCCCTCATTGTTTTCAATCATCTTATCGTCGTCCATAACTAGTTGGATTGTCTCTATTTTTGAGGCTCAAAGGTACGAAGAAATCTCGAAATATGCAAATTCGCATAGTGAAACACACATCTATTTAATATAAGCGCTGGGGGAAGCGTTAATCAATCTGAATCAATTATAACTCCCTTCTTTCGCAAACTTTCACAACTTTTAGTTACCTTATTCCATTAAAAAATCGTAACTTTGTGCCAAATTCCGAATAAATAAAGATAAAAATAATATATTATGGCACAAGAGGATACCTTCAAAAAGATAGTAAGCCATTGCAAAGAGTATGGTTTTGTTTTTCCAAGTAGTGATATATATGATGGTCTTGCTGCAGTATACGACTATGGTCAGAATGGTGTAGAACTAAAAAACAACATCAAACAATATTGGTGGCAATCAATGGTGTTGCTCCATAACAACATCGTAGGTATCGACTCTTCCATCTTTATGCACCCTACGATATGGAAAGCCAGCGGGCACGTTGATGCTTTCAATGACCCTTTGATTGATAATCGAGACTCTAAGAAACGCTATAGAGCCGATGTGTTGATAGAAGACCAGCTCGGTAAGTATGAAGAAAAGATGGACAAGGAAATTGCTAAGGCTGCAAAGAAGTTTGGTGACAGCTTCGATGAGGCTCAATTCCGTGCTACTAATCCTCGCGTATTGGAGTATCAACGTAAGTATAACGAGCTTCATACACGCTTTGCCAATGCGATGGAGGCTTCAAACTTTGAGGAATTGAAGCAGATAATACTTGATGAAGGTATCGTAGACCCTATTAGTGGAACAAAGAACTGGACCGATGTGCGTCAGTTTAATCTTATGTTCTCTACTGAAATGGGTGCTTCTGCTGATTCATCGAGTAAGATTTATCTACGTCCAGAGACTGCACAAGGTATCTTTGTAAACTTCTTGAACGTTCAAAAGACCGGTCGTATGAAGTTACCATTTGGTATTGCACAGATAGGAAAGGCTTTCCGAAACGAGATTGTAGCTCGTCAGTTTGTGTTCCGCATGCGCGAATTCGAACAGATGGAGATGCAATTCTTCTGCCAACCAGGAACAGAGATGGAATGGTTTAACTATTGGAAGCAGTATCGTTTAGCTTGGCATCAAGCTCTTGGTATGGGTAATGACAACTATCGCTACCACGACCATGAGAAGTTAGCGCATTATGCAAATGCTGCAACGGACATTGAATTCCACATGCCGTTTGGCTTTAAGGAGGTAGAAGGTATTCACTCGCGTACTAATTTCGACCTTTCACAACACGAAATTCTCGGGTAGACAGATAAAGTACTTCGATCCTGAACGCAATGAGAACTATACACCTTACGTTGTTGAGACTTCTATTGGCGTAGATCGTATGTTCTTGAGCATAATGTGCCATAGTTACACTGAAGAACAATTAGAGAATGGTTCAAGTCGTGTGGTTTTGCGCTTACCAGAGCCTTTAGCTCCTACAAAATGCGCGGTGCTTCCATTGGTCAATAAAGATGGTTTGCCAGAGAAAGCACAAGAGATTGTAGACGATTTGAAGTTCCATTTCAATACATCTATAGAAGCAAAAGACTCTATTGGTAAGCGTTATCGTCGTCAAGACGCTGTTGGTACACCTTTCTGTGTTACTGTTGATGGAGACACTTTGACCGATAATACAGTTACTTTGCGTTATCGTGACTCTATGAAACAAGAACGTGTGCCTGTTGCAAAGCTACGTGAGATTATCGAAGATCGCGTTTCTATTACTTCGTTGTTGAAGAAACTTGATGTGAAAGGGTAAGATTTATATTCACATATAAAATAGAATTATGCAAAATAAGAATAAATTAAGAGCACAATTTCAAAGCTTCTTTTTCTCTGCAGCTTTGTTGTTTGCAGCTATTTTCTCGGTTGGTGTATTGTCTTCATGCTCGGAAAGCTCTGAGGAAGATGAAGAGTTTGCAGACTGGAAATCTAAAAACACAACGTATTGGACAAACCTTTACAATGCAACAAAGCAAAAAATAGATAATGGTGATACCTCTTGGAAACTCATATTGAACTATAGTTATCAAGACCAAACGCAGAAAGATGGAACCAAGAGTTATGCTCCAGAGAACTATATTATTGTTCATGAGTTAGAAAAAGGTACTGGTTCGGGCTCTCCTTTGTTCACCGACTCAGTACTCGTACACTATCAAGGTCGACTCATACCTTCTCCAACATATACCGCAGGCCTAATGTTTGATAGCAGTTGGGGTGGGAATGGCTTGGTGTATAACCCACAAACATCACGTCCTGCACAGCTTTTGGTAGGCGGAGAAAAGGGTGCTGTTGTCGAAGGCTTTGCTACAGCACTACAAAATATGCATATTGGCGACCACTGGGTGGTTTATATTCCTTACCAGTTAGGCTATGGCACAACTAAGAATGGCTCTATTCCAGCTTATTCTAACTTGATTTTTGACTTACGTCTCCACTCGTATTACAGACCGGGAACTAAGGTTCCAGATATAATTTAAGGATAACCAACCAATTCTTAGCGAAAACTTATGGTAGGCTTTCAGTCTACCTTATCCACGCAACCTTATATATTATGGTGTTCAGCAAGACTGTAACCGACGCACTCTTGGCGAAAATCAGGAATGGTAACTCTATGACGATGAGCGAAAAGTTAAATCTCATCGTTCAATTAAGTATTCCGTCAATTCTCGCTCAAGTGACTACTGTAATGATGTTTTACATCGATGCCTCGATGGTAGGTTCGTTGGGGGCAGCCGCTTCGGCTTCAATCGGATTGGTAGAACCTGCCACATGGCTCTTTGGTTCGTTGGTTGCAGCGGGCGGAATGGGCTTTTCGGTGCAAGTCGCACACTTCATTGGAGCCAACGACTTTGAGAAAGCGCGAGCCGTTATGCGGCATGGCTATATCTTTGGATTGGCTTTCAGTTTTATTTTGATGGCTGTTGCGGCATTGTTAGCAACGCCATTACCACGTTGGTTAGGCGGTGGTGCTGATATTCAACATGATGCTTCCATTTACTTTCTTGTTTTTTCATTTGCAGTACCCATACATTTGGTAGAATATCTATCGGCTGCTATGTTGAAAGTGTCGGGCGATATGCGTCACCCAAGTCTTATTTCGGTGATGATGTGTCTAATGGATGTGGTTTTCAATTTTATCTTAATCTTTCCTACGCGTCCCCTAACTATACTTGGATTTCAGTTTGAAATGTTCGGATTTGGGTTAGGAGTGAAAGGCGCTGCCATTGGTACGCTACTCTCATTTGCCGTAGCTGCTATTCCGTTAATTTACTTTGCTATCTTCCGTAGTCCTATTTTGGCATGGAAACTTGACACCAAACGCTTTGTATGGGTGTGGGATTACATTGTTCACGCTGTAAAAATAGGTGCGCCTATGGCTATGCAATACCTTTTAATGAATGGTGCACAAGTGGTTTCTACTATGATTGTCGCACCCTTGGGTAACTTCGCTATTGCTGCAAATTCGTTTGCTGTAACAGCTGAAAGTCTATGTTACATGCCTGGTTATGGTATTGCTGAAGCGGCAACGACACTTGTTGGACAAAGCGTTGGAGCGAAACGAAAAGATCTTTGTAAGAACTTTGCTTACATGACTGTATTCATTGGTATGGGCGTTATGGCTTTCATGGGAGTTATTATGTATATCTTTGCTCCTGAAATGATAGGAATGCTTTCTCCAGTGAATGAAATCAGAGAGTTGGGAGTAGCTGTTTTGCGTATCGAAGCCTTTGCTGAGCCGTTCTTTGCAGCAGCTATTGTGGCTTACAGCGTATGCGTTGGTGCTGGAGATACATTCAAACCATCACTTATCAATCTTGGTTCTATGTGGTTTGTACGCCTTACTTTGGCTTATGCTCTCGCTTCTACCTACGGCTTACGAGGTGTTTGGTTCGCAATGGCTGTTGAACTTACGTTCCGCGGCTCAATGTTCTTGATACGGATTTACCGTGGTAGTTGGATGAAGAATATTACTGAAGCACCACCGGTAGAGCAAGCATCAGCCTCATAAATACGATATTATATAATTTTTAAAAGACATATTAAACAATGCATTGGTTTTCGTCTCTCTTAGACACACTTAATTATTGGACTATCTTTCTCGGTATGTATATTGAAGGAACGGTAATCCCCTTCCCATCGGAACTAATTGTTTCACCAGCTGCCTACCATGCAGCAGCAGGACATTTAAATGTATTCTGGGTGGTTATAGTTGCCACTTTAGGTGCTGTTACAGGCTCAACAACCAACTATGTAGCCGCTTATTATCTCGGCAGACCTATTATATATCGTTTTGCAAACAGCAAATTCGGGCATCTTTGTTTGCTAAACGAAGATAAAGTTAAGGTCGCTGAGAAGTATTTCTACGACCATGGTGTTATAGCGACCCTTACCGGACGACTTATTCCTGGTATTCGACAAATCATCTCAATACCTGCAGGTTTAGCAAAAAATGACTTTTTGGAAGTTCATTCTTTATACCACTATTGGCTCTGGTATTTGGAATTGTGTTCTTGCAGTACTTGGTTGGTATCTTCATTCTGTTGTTCCAGAAAGTCAGCTCACTGCAAAAATAGAAGAATACAATAGCTATATTAAGTATGTTATCTTGGGTATTCTTGTCTTAGTTGTGCTTTATTTTGTTGTAAGATATTTCCTAAAGAAGGCAAAATCAAATAAACAATAAAACTGAGAGCGAGTGTATTGAGATTCTGTCCCGATACACTCGCTTTTCTATACCTACCCTTTCTCTTTTATATGATATATTGAAAAAGGTTTCTTTTATATCCTCTTATTTTTAGTTTTAATATCCCTTTTATAATGTCTTATTTGCAGAAAGTTTATCCTTTTGTATGAACTGGATAATCTTTAAAAGATACCTTTTTGTATTGTAAAAAGTATTTCACAGGAAAAATCAATAGAAATTGTTTTAGTTTGCAATAGCGGTTATTTTTGTGTTACAAAAGAGTCTGTTTTGCTTGTAATAGTGCCTGTTTTTGCAACGCAAAACAGGCACTATTACAAGGCATTGATTATCAAAAATGTTATATGGTATGATGATGGTTATAAAAATATTTACATTTGTGCTGCCTATTTGTTACCTTTGTTTAATAACATGAAGATGCAAAATAGGAGATAGAGTATGCTGAAAGTTGGTTTATGTAAGCAATTGTAATAAAGTACTTATTTGCTTACTTTGAACTTCCCATTAATAAACGAATAGCTGCTTTTCTTGTAGAGTACATTCTTTTCAGGTACCGCAACAATTTCCTTTAAGGTTATTTTATTACTTCCGATGATGTGATAATGTATGTAGCAATTCTCTATTTTATCTTTCCATTGTATGTCTTTAGCTGTGTAGATGAGTAACTTATCGGTTAAGTTATACTTACTATCTAATGCACAAAGGAAGAAACGTCCTTCGCCTTTTTGGTCGTTAGCAAAGATTAAAAGCAAGTGATAATTATTGATAGAGGGAAGTTTGGCTACCCGGCAGTTAAACAAATCTGTTTTATCATCAACCAAAGTGGCGATGAATGGTATTATTGTTTTACTTGGAGTTGTTGTTTTCGGCAGGTTTATTATAAACTCATAATCATATTCAAAAGGGAGTTGGAAAGTCGAAATATTCTTAAAAAAGGATGCTATACTTTCTTTAGTTGGAAATATAAGCTCTTTCTTTTTTAGGAAGTTTTCTACAAAATCCATATATATTCTTTTATCATAGTTGAGAAGAATGGGCATTTCTGGGTCGTAAGTAATATCTTTTAGTGTGTTATTCTTAGTGTTAAGTATAAGCCAAGCTACTGAGTTTATCGTGTTTTCGCCCTTCCCATATTCAAACATTCTTATTCTATAGATTCCATCTGAAACTTCTTCTTCAATATCTGCATGTAGATTTTTCTTGTTTAATGCAGTTTTGAAATTGGGGCATGAAAGTATTAAAATCTTTAATTTTTCATTTTTTGATATATCTGAGGGGATGTTTTTCGGAGTTAGTATAAGCATAGGCTCATTTGTATTTCTTGCATTGCAGATACAAGAAAATATGATTAGAATGGAAGAAATAATAAATACTTGCATATTATTATGATTTTCGTTGGAGTAAATATACAATCAGATTGGCAGCATTATCGGGCGCAATGTGATCGCCAAGTTTCTCTTTCATCAGTTCATACTCAGCAAGCATGGTTTCACGATAAGGCTGTCCAGGCAGAATACGATAGAGTTCGTTAGCTATATTCCTAATTTTGAAACGTTCAGCAAATAGTTCTTGCACCACCTCCCTATTAGCAATAAGGTTTACCAAAGAAATAAAGCGCACCTTTATAATGTGTTTGAATGCGAAACGAATAAGGTTTGGTAGTGGAGTTTTGTAGCAAACTACTTGCGGAACATTAAATAAAGCAGTTTCTAAAGTTGCTGTTCCGCTTGTAACAAGCGCTGTTGTACAGTGCGAAAGAAGTTGATATGTGTCGTTTTTAACAACATTCGCGTTAAGTTTGCTTACAAATTGCTCGTAATAAGCACCGTCTATAGAAGGTGCTCCAGCTATTACCATCTGGTAATCTTCAAAGCGCGATGCAGCTTCGAGCATCGATGGCAGGTTATCTTTAATCTCTTGCTTTCTACTTCCAGCTAAAATAGCAATGATAGGTTTATCGTTTAGCCCATTGCGGTTACTAAATTCCTCCTTGGTTTCTGTGTATTGGCTTTTGAAAGTAGCTACTTCTTCTGCTGTTGGGTTACCAACGTAATGTATTTTATACTTGTGTTTCCTTTCAAAAAAGTCGATTTCAAATGGCAAGATAGAGAACATCTCTTTTACATCTCGCTTTATTGCACGGATACGCCACTCTTTCCACGCCCATATTTTGGGTGAAATATAGTAATAAACCGGTATTTGGGTGTTCTTATTAAGGAACTTTGCTATTTTAAGATTAAAACCAGGATAGTCTACAAGTATTACAACGTCAGGCCTCCACTTAACAATATCTTCTTTGCAGAGCTTCATATTCTTCATAATAGTAGGCAAATGCAAAAGTACAGGGATAAATCCCATGTAGGCAAGTTCCTTGTAATGTCGTACACGTGTTCCGCCAACGTTTTGCATAAGGTCGCCCCCGAAAAAGCGAAACTCAGCTACTTCATCAAATTTCTTAAGCGATTGCATCAAACGAGATGCGTGTAAGTCACCCGATGCTTCGCCAACTATTATGTAATACTTCATTCCTTTGTTGCTTGTTATAAATTATAAGAATGGGAATCAGATTTTATTTCTTACTCTTCCCATGCCTTCATCTTATCCAACATGTCATAATCTGTTATATCAATACGTGTTGGAGTTATTGTAACGTATCCTTCTTTCAATGCCCACTGGTCTGTATCAGTTGCCAATGGTTCGTCATTGCGATATTTGCCCAACATCCAATAATAATCAAAACCCCTTGGATGCTCGCAGCGAAGAGTTTCTTTCAGCCAACTTCCATATCCCATTCGTCTTACTTTTATTCCTTTGAAATTATCTCTGGCAGGGAAGTTTACATTAAGGCATACACCTTTGGGTAAACCTTCGTTAAGAACTTGCTTGACGATCTTTACTACGTAGTGGCGTAAAGGTTCAAGGTTGGCATCTGGATTGTAATCACATGACGAGAAAGCAATAGAAGGAATATATTTTAAACAGCCTTCTCTTGCAATACCCATTGTGCCACTATAATGTGTGTTTACCGACGAATTGTCGCCATGATTGATTCCCCCTAGGATTAAATCAGGGCGTCGTCCATCTGTTAAAATCTGCTCGAAAGTAATCTTTACGCAGTCAACTGGAGTTCCTGAACACGACCATACTTCACAGTTAGGGATATTGTTTTGATGTTCTAAACGTAGGGGAGGGTTTGCAGAAAAGGCACATGAATATCCAGAACGTGGCCCATCAGGTGCGCAGACTAAAACTTCAGCGAAGTCGGATAGAAATGAAGCCAATGTTTTTATGCCATTAGCAGTGTATCCATCGTCGTTTGAGATGAGAATAAGTGGTCGCTTACAATTCATAAATTTTATTTTCTTTTGACTGCAAAAATACGAAAAAAGGTTTATAAATACCGCTTTTTCGCTTAAAATTATGTATCTTTGTCGGCAAAACAAGTATAGTAAAAGATAAAATGGGAAAAATAATCGCAATGGCAAACCAAAAGGGTGGTGTGGGTAAAACAACCTCTACCATCAATCTTGCTGCATCGTTGGCAACTCTTGAGAAGTCAGTTCTCGTTATAGATGCCGACCCACAGGCAAATGCATCAAGCGGTTTGGGCGTTGATATAAAGGAAGTGGAATGCTCGTTGTATGAATGTATAATTGATCATACAGATATTCGCGATGCAATTTACACTACAGATATAGAGGGAATGGATATTGTTCCAAGCCATATTAACCTTGTCGGTGCAGAAATAGAGATGCTGCAAATAGAAGACCGTGAAGAAGTTTTGGAGAAACTCTTGGTTCCTATTCAAAACGATTACGATTATATACTGATTGATTGTAGCCCATCGTTGGGTTTAATTACCGTAAATGCATTGACTGCAGCCGACTCTGTTATCATTCCTGTGCAATGCGAATATTTCGCACTTGAAGGTATCAGCAAGTTGTTGAATACGATTAAGATTATAAAGCAAGTTGAATCCGAAGTTAGAGATAGAAGGATTCCTTCTTACGATGTATGATAGCCGTTTAAGATTGGCACGTCAAATTTATGACGAAGTAAAGCGTCACTTCCAAGAATTAGTATTTAAAACCGTTATTCAGCGCAATGTGAAACTTTCCGAGAGCCCAAGTCATGGCTTACCAGTAATTCTTTACGATGCTGATTCTACTGGTGCAAAAAATCATCTTGCTTTGGCTAAGGAGATAATCGAGAAGAACGAAAAATAAAGGAATGCGACTAAAACCCATTAAAACTTACTAGTAAACATAATGGCAGTACACAAGAAATACAATAGAAACGCAAAAATTAATGCGCTTGGCAGGGGCTTAGATGCCTTAATATCAACTGAAACGATAAGTACGCAAGGCAGTTCAACTATAAGCGAGGTACTCATTGATCACATTGAAGCGAATCCTAATCAGCCACGAAGAGAGTTCGATCAAATTGCATTAGAAGAACTTGCAAACAGTATTAAGCAGCTTGGCTTGGTGCAACCTATCACTCTTAGACAGATAGACGAAAATAAATTCCAGATTATAGCAGGCGAACGTCGCTGGCGTGCTTCACAATTGGCAGGGCTTAAAACTCTTCCTGCATACATTCGTACTATTAAAGATGAGAATGTAATGGAGCTTGCGTTGGTGGAAAATATACAGCGTGAAGACTTAAATGCGATAGAAATAGCTCTTGCCTACGAACATTTACAAGAGAAAAGTGGCATGACTCAAGAAAAGGTTGCAGAAAGAGTAGGAAAGAGTCGTGCTGCAGTTACTAATTATCTACGCCTATTGAAACTTCCTGCTCAGGTACAAATGGCTTTGCAAAAAAAGGAAATAGACATGGGACATGCTCGTGCATTGCTCTCATTGGATAGCCCTTCTCAACAAATAAAGTTATTTCACGAAATTCAAAAGAATTCTTTCAGTGTACGAAAGGTCGAAGAACTCTGCCAACAGCTTAATAATGGCGAAGATATACAGACTGCTAAGAAGAAAATTGCAGCCAAATCGAAACTTCCAGAAGAGTTTAATATATTGAAAAAACGTCTTTCCAACTTTTTTAATACAAAGGTGCAGATGACTTATGGTGCTAAAGGTAAAGGCAAAATAACTATTCCTTTTGCTTCTGAAGAAGAGTTATTGCACATTATGGAAGTAATGGATAGATTGAAATAAAAAGCGAAAGCATAGTTTAAAGTTAAGTGAAAGAAGTTCGAAACATATTCCGCATTTTATTGCTAACATTTCTTTTGGCGATAGGTTGCCCTACAATTGCAAGGGCACAAGTGGAACTTGACGATTCTATTAAGGTTCTTTACCCTAACGAAGACGCTCCTAATACAATAACGAATGCTGAGAGTGACAAGATAGAGAGTAACCTCTCGCTTTCGTCTAAGAAGGTATCGAAACTTAATAAGGTTGCTGCTAAAGATAGTATGCGCCTAATGAAAGATTGGAATAAATGGCGACCGAAGCCTAAAAAGGCTTTATGGTTGGCGATAGCATTGCCTGGAGCAGGCCAAATATACAATCGTAAGTACTGGAAACTGCCTATTTTCTATGGAGGAATAGTTGGTTGCATCTATGCAATGACATGGAATAACCAGATGTATCGCGACTATCAGAACGCCTATATGGATATATCTGACGACGATCCCTCAACACAAAGTTACAATAGTTTCTTGCATTTAGGAACAACAATAACGGACGAGAACAAAAGTTATTACCAAAATCTGTTTCGGAAGCGTAAAGATCGTTTCCGCAGATGGCGCGATTTAAGTATCTTTGCTACTGTTGCGGTTTATGCATTGTCGGTGATTGACGCATACGTAGATGCGTCACTTTCTGATTTCGATATCTCCGACGACTTGTCATTGCATATTGCGCCTGTTGTTATGAACGGCAATTCACCTGCTAATCAGACCAATCTGTTTAAAAATTCAGCAATCGGAATTGGTTGTAGACTTACGTTTTAACAGATTGTGGTAAAGGTTGGTGTGCCACGAAAAAGGAAATAATGATAAAAAAAAGAAAGATTTTTGCGATTGCTTTGCTATTGATGTGTGCTTGTCTAACATATGCACAGCAGCAGGTAGTAAAGGATAATCGTGGCAGAATAGTGCAAATCAATATTCCGAGTGCTGATGAAAAGATAAACGGAATTGAGGTAGAATATACCGATATAAAGTTCTATGAACAAAAGAATGGGCTAAGTTCTGCTACATCACAAATTGAAATGGAAGACGAGACTGCTGCTATCGGCCGTCTTGTTAATCGAATTTCGGGTTCATTGCGCCTTACTTATAACCCAGAAGTGCAGAAGTACATAGACCGATATGTAAAGCAAGGTAGACGTTCTACGAGCTATATGTTGGCACGAGCAAGCTATTATAATCCAATCTTCGAGGAGGCATTGCGCTCTTATGGTTTGCCAATAGAATTAAAGCATTTGCCTGTAATCGAATCAGGTTTAAATCCGAAAGCTATTTCAAATAAAGGTGCTGCAGGCTTATGGCAGTTTATGCCTACCACAGGACGTCAGTACGATTTACAGATAAATACTTTCGTAGACGAACGCCTCGATCCAATAAAGTCATCTTATGCTGCAGCACGTATGTTAGCTGACCTTTACAAGCGCTTTGGCGACTGGTCTTTGGTATTAGCTGCTTATAATTGTGGACCAGGAAGAGTGAGTAGTGCCATTGATAAAGCTGGTACAGGTGCAGACTTTTGGAAGATTTACGAGTTTCTACCCAAAGAAACAAGAGGTTATGTGCCAGCTTTCATAGCTGCAAACTACGTAATGAACTGTTATTCCGAATACAATATATTGCCTGAACCAACAGGTTTACCCGAAAAGGCCGGCAAAGTTGTAGTTACAGCAGACATATCGCTGGCTAAAGTAGCAAATGTTATAAATATGGATATTGCCGATTTGCGTATGCTGAATCCACAATATCGACAGGGTATCGTGAAAACCATAGGTGGTTCAGCAACTCTTTTGTTGCCGTCGGAGAAGGTGAAATGTTTTACAGAAAACTCTTCTCGGTTGTACGAAAACGAAGAAAGTTTGGAGAACCAAAGTTTGGAAATGGCGGCAAGGGTTGTGGTAGAAACTGTACTTACCCCACATAGTTAATCAACTAATCATACTAAAAGGAGGACCAAAGATATGGAGAAAGACAACGAAAATAGCAAAATTGACGAGGTAAAAGAAGACAAACTTATCGAAGATGCGTTTCAACATTTATTGAACACCTATTTGGCTTCCCCTCACCGCAAGAAGGTAGACATCATAACAAAGGCCTATCATTTTGCAAAACAGGCACACAAAGGAGTGCGTCGCCTTTCAGGTGAACCTTACATCCTACATCCTATAGCTGTTGCACAGATTGCTTGTGAAGAGATAGGTTTAGGTTCTACAAGTATCTGTTCGGCCCTTTTGCACGATGTTGTAGAAGATACAGACTACACGGTAGAAGATATTGAGAACATATTCGGAGCAAAAATCGCAATGATAGTTGATGGCTTGACAAAGATTTCAGGTGGAATCTTTGGCGATAAGGCTTCTGCGCAAGCAGAAAACTTCAAGAAATTGCTTCTCACAATGAGCGACGATATTCGCGTTATCCTTATTAAGATATGCGACCGCCTACACAATATGCGTACCCTTGCGTCGCAACCAGCCAACAAGCAATACAAGATTGCAGGCGAAACACTTTATATCTATGCTCCATTAGCCAATCGCTTAGGCCTTAATAAAGTAAAAACAGAACTTGAAGACCTTAGTTTCCGCTACGAGCACCCCGATGCTTATAAGGCCATTGAGGCGAAAATAGCTTCTACAAAAGCGCAACGCGACACGCTTTTCGACAATTTTACAGCTCCTATACGTGCTGCGCTGGACAAAATGGGACTGAAATACGACATTAAGGCACGTGTGAAAAGTCCTTATTCTATTTGGAATAAGATGCAGATAAAGCATGTGCCGTTCGAAGAGGTTTACGATATTTTGGCTGTTCGCATCGTCTTTAGTCCGAAGAGCAGACAAAATGAAGCCAACGAGTGTTTCCAAATTTATGTTGCAATAAGTAAACTCTACAAGAGCCATCCCGACCGATTGCGCGACTGGGTGAACCATCCAAAAGCCAATGGTTATCAAGCTTTGCATGTTACACTGATGTCGAAACTTGGCCAGTGGATAGAAGTTCAGATACGTTCCGACCGCATGGACGAGATAGCAGAACAAGGATTTGCTGCTCATTGGAAGTATAAGGAAGGCGCAGAAGTTACAGAGGACGAGGGAGAATTGAACGACTGGCTGCACACCATAAAGGAAATACTCGACGACCCGCAACCTGATGCAATGGATTTCCCTTGATGCTATCAAGCTCAACCTGTTTGCTTCAGAGATATTTGTATTCACGCCAAAAGGCGAAATTAAGATGATGCCAGCTGGTTGCACCGCTCTTGACTTTGCTTTCCAAATACACACGGTAATTGGTAGTCATTGTATTGGTGCGAAAGTAAACCATAAGCTCGTGCCGTTGAGTCATAAACTGCAGAGCGGAGACCAAGTAGAGATACTTACTTCTAAGGCGCAACGTGTGGAAAAGACGTGGATAAACTTTGTGTCTACAGCTAAAGCAAAGGGAAAGGTGCTGGCGATACTACGTAAAGAAGCTCGAGAAGTACAGAAAAAGGGAGAGGATATGCTCGAAGAATGGCTGAAAAAGCACGACTTTGAAATGACAACCTCTGTGCTCGACCGTCTATGCGATCTACACGAAATTAAGAAGCATGCCGATCTTTTTGTCGCTGTTGGCGAAAAAACGATTATCCTTGGAGATGCCGATTTAGACGAACTGCATGGCAAGAACAAGCGCAAACAGAACAAGGTAAACAACGTTCCAATGTGGCGCAAATATGTTCCGTTCCTCAATCGTAACAAAGCTGTAGACGACGATAACACCAACGGAAAAGAAGATGAGAAGATTGTAACAGGTCTTATCGTTGTTGATAAGAACTTGAACAAGAAGAAACCTATCTTTATAAACGAAGATAACATTGCACGTTATATTTTTCCAAATTGCTGCCACCTTATTCCTGGCGACGATGCCATGGGCTTCATCGATAATAACGACCACATCGAAATACACAACAGGTCGTGCCCTGTGGCTGCGAAGCTTAAAGCTAGTTTTGGCTCCCGCATACTTGATGCAAAGTGGGACATGCACAAAACGATGTTCTTCGATGCTACAATAGAACTTCGAGGCATAGACCGCAGAGGCATGTTGCTCGATATTTCGAAAGTTATTTCCGATCAATTGGGAATCAATATGCGCAACATTACCCTGAAAAGCGACAATGGAATTGTAGTAGGAAACATAGATATGGGAGTGCACGACCGAGAAGATGTAGAAGTTATCAAGGAAAGTCTGATGGCAATAGAAGGAATGCAATCCATAACAGATATTTATTAAACACACCATTGCATGGCAAACAGCTTGTGCAAATAATTCAACGCTAAAGAACAAAAAAAAGGTGGGCAAAGATATTTTCTTTACCCACCTTATTTTATATAGTTGATTCAGTACAAACAATGTCAGAACGCATAGTCTTAATTACTTGTACGTTGTCAAACAAAGTGTACAGCTTCAGTTTTAATTAAGCTTGGAGTGGTAGTTTGAATAATAAATAAACAAGAATTTTTGAGCAATGACAAAAAAGCTTAAAACTTATTGAATAAGCCCATGCATGAATCGTTGGATAACCTTACACCACGAGACGTATATATAGGACAAGGGATGAATATTGAGAAAAAACGAGAATTAATAAAGCTAAATTACCTATTCCACAAAGATTTTATATGCGAATAGAGCTTTACCAGATAGCTAAGAAATTTATAATTAAAAAAATAAAAAAACATAATTATAATTTTATTTTTTTATAATAATAAACTTCGATGTTTATTATTATAACTTTTCTAATCAGTAATTTCCGTTCCCAAACTGTATGTAATTAATTGGTATAAGAAATATACTACAGCAGGTATATTATCCAATGGGAGTTATGTTCGAGTATGACTTCTGATGATGTATCCAGAACTATCGATAAAGCAATTGATAAGGCAGGAGTTACATTCCAGAATCCTCCTTGTCTGTTATCAGATAATGGACCATGTTATATTGCTTCCTCTCTCAAACAGTATCTCTGTACGGAATATAATATCAAGCATATCCATGGCAAACCCTTGCATCCGCAGACGCAGGGAAAGATAGAACGATATCACAGATCGATGAAAAATGTGATTAAGCTAAATCATTATTTTTGTCCCTCTGAATTGGAAAATGCTATCGATGGGTGGGTGAAATATTATAATGAGAGAAGGTTTCATGAATCGTTAGATAATCTTACACCCAAAGACGTATATTTAGGGCAAGGGGAGAAAATCAAAAAGATAAGAGAAATAATAAAGCAAAATTCAATCAAAAAAAGAATTTTTGATAATAAAACAATGAAATATCAGAGTAAATAACTACATTTGCAGTTGTGCACTTTTGTTTGACAACGTACACCTTAATTTTTTCATAATTTTAAGTTGTTAAGTTATTATTACCCTAATATTACGCTAGGGACTGCATTTTTATTTCATGTATAAATCTGATGACTCTAAAGTTGAATCTGTTCAGAATGTCAATATTAATAAGATTCACTAGTGTAGTAATGAACTGCTCTTTTTAAGTGCTAATTTCTGTAACTTCTCCAAAAATCTTGTTTATTAATTAATTATTTGATTTTTACCGAAGGGTATCTTTTATTTTTTTCCTTATAAATACAAAAAAATGAAATAATGATAAAGAATAGCACACAGGATATGTTTAAGTATTCGCCTTTCGAAAAGTCTATTATCCCACTATAAAAACCATAGTTTAATCTCCACACTGTACCATAGGGTATAAGATAGATATAATCTTTATTTTGAGCAATAACCCCAAAGATCGTCATGAAACCAGCAAACCCGATAGGTAAAACAAAACTCTTAAAGATCAAACTAAGATAATATTGCATAATTGAAACAGCAGAAAGTGCTATAAACAAATATGAGAAATAAAAAGCTGTTAGGTTATTAACATTATAACTGGAGAATTCATATCCAGGTAATAACTTATCCAGAGCAAAACCAGACAGAAGGAAAGCAAGATAACCTATGAGGAAAGAAATAAAGTTAATCTCTAAAAGGAAGACCATTTTGCTCGAATAAATTGTCAGCTTGCTAATTGGTCTTGTAAAAAGAAGTCTAAATCCATAATTCTTATATTCTACATCGCATAAAGAATAACTCAAAATGGCTGCAAGAATTGGATAAAGCAGAGCATAGAAGTCGAAGATGTATCTACCCAATACCCATACCCAAGGATTATAATCAAAAGTTATTGTTGGATTATTGACAGCATCAGCATGTTTAAACAAAACATATATATCAATGCATAAGTCATGAACAAAGGAAATAACAAGAAGAGCCAAATGGCAATATTAAATCTTAATTTATAGTGTTCACTTTTTAAGAATAGTAAAAGAACGATATAGGTTTCATAAGTCGGTTTTTTTATTAGATGAAGGAATACAGACTCCAAATTTTCTTGGTATGTATCTGCAAAATAAAAATTTGAATGTGGTTTTGTTGCATTAATTTTTTTAAAACTGTCAAAGGAACCATCTTGCTCTATTTCTATAATAAGCGTTCCATCAGAGATCCTTTTTTTGTGGGAATCAAGTGTTCTTTACATATCTTCATACATCGTTCCGGTTGGTCCGTATGTATTAAATAAGATTGCTTTTTTTCTGATTGAGTAGACTATTAATTTCTCCTTGAAACAATAATCTTTTATTATTTAATATTCCGATGTGTGTGCATATTTTCTCCATTTCAGCTAAGATATGTCCTGAAATGAAAAATAGTTTTTTTCCTTTACTTTTTAAGTTTGAGCATTAGCTCTCTCATTTCAAAAACACCTTGAGGATCTAGTCCATTGAGTGGTTCGTCAAGAATGAGTAATTTAGGATTATGAAACATTGCCATCGCAATTCCCAAGCGTTGTTTCATTCCTGTAGAATATTTTCTAACTTTTTTGTCTTTATCTTTAGTCAAATTCACAAGCTCTAGAACCTCTTGAATGCGTTTTTGTCCACAATGATATAGTATATCCAAATAGTTTAGATTCTCATAGGCACTCAAATCTGCATAGAAGAATGGATGTTCAATCAAGCATCCTATATTTTGAAGGATATGCAATCTGTTGGAATGAAATTCTTTTTTATTGAAAAATACCGTATTTATTTTAGTTTGCTCCAATCCTAAAAGTATCTTTATCGTTGTTGATTTACCCTCTCCATTCTTGCCTAAGTATCCATAAATGGAACCTTCTGGAATCTTCAAGTTAATGTCTTCTAATACAGAATGATTTCTGTAGTTAAAAGTGAGATGGTTAGTTTCAAGTATATTCATAATCAACACTTTCTTTTTAAAAATTATTCGTATTTAAATGATTTTTGTACGTTGTCAAACAAAAAGTGCACAACTGCAAATGTAGTTATTTACTCTGATATTTCATTGTTTTATTATTAAAAAAATTCTTTTTGTTGATTGAATTTTGCTTTATTATTTCTCTTATCTTTTTGATTTTCTCCCTTGCCCTAAATATACGTCTTTGGGTGTAAGATTATCCAACGATTCATGAAACCTTCTCTCATTATAATATTTCACCCACCCATCGATAGCATTTTCCAATTCAAAGGGACAAAAATAATGATTTAGCTTAATCACATTTTTCATCAATCTGTGATATCGTTCTATCTTTCCCTGCATCTGCGGATGCAAGGGTTTCTTTCAAACGAATATCTTCTGACGAAGTTCCTTTACCTCGTCATTTGTTGTTTCACGAATGTTATCACCATCAAGGCGAGCTTTGCCTGCCTCGATAAAATCCTTTTGCCATTTGTAATAAGTGCTATCTGATATACCATATTTACGGCAGAGCTCGGCAATACTATGCTCGCCACGGATTCCTTCCATCACAATCAAAACTTTTTGTTCTGAAGTGAAAATACGTTTCGTATTGCGACGAATATTCTTTAATAAGGATTCCGAAGAACTTTGATTAGGTTTTACTGAAAAATTCTTTTTTGTTGTCATAGTGCAAATATACTTTTTTACTAATAATTATAACTAAAACCCCAAACTTAATTGGAGGTCAAGTTGTGCACTCTTGTTTGACAACGTACAACCTACTAAATTTTAGATTTAGTTGCAAATGCTTTCCGTTATATTTGCTTTATTAAGATATTATTTCTATTTTTTTGCATACCAATAGTTGTACTATCGTATATCTTTGGTAGCTAAACCATTATGAAACGTTTAATCTTTTATATTCGATATTCTAACTTTAACCTTTAAAAAGTATGACGTTTAGAAGAAAAGCTTATGTACCCCAGTTGGTATTTTTATTGAGATGTATTAGAATTTTATTTTTGTTTGTAGCAATTGTGTTTTCCTTCGCATCTTGTAACCGCGCACAAGCCTCTCATGTATCAAAACAAAAGGAGGTAAAGAAAAATGTACATGTAGATGCAAATCATCCTTTATGTAAGTTCTTTGCGTATGGTCTACCAAAAGATGCTTATCCAGTGGCTTTTTATGGCGAAGATAGCATTCCGTATAACGAATTGGACGATGCTCGAAAACGCGAATTTCTTAACAAAAGTTGTCTTGTTAATGGCATTCAAGACTTTGGCTCTTTTTACTTCTTCATTCAACCTATCGCTGGTTCAAAGGACGAGTTTAGTTCGTTTTATAACATTTGGATGTATAATGAAGCTACAAAGAAAATCAGCAAGATATTCTCACACCATATAGGGGAATACTCTGAAATGCAGATAGATGCAGTATATTGGAATTATGATATACAAAGCAAAGATGAAACATACAAAACATCATCGGGTAGCAATGGAGTAACGCATAAGAAAATCGCAACTCCTGTAGTTGTTATATCCGCGAGAAATGTACCGATGACCCCACACCCAATTTATCTTACAGTTATTCTGAACCCTTTAACCAATAACGTAAAGGTGATAGAAGAGAAGTTTATCAGCTTTATGAGCGTAAACGATAGTGGTCTGCCTGTTGCAGAGCAAGGGCTTACGAGGAAAGTTATACTTACTACAACAACAAAGTCATCTTCTACGGATATCCCTGCACCTAACGATGCAGACTTTGCTGTTAGAAATATTCTTTATCCTTCTTTAAATGCTTATTCAACGACAGGGAATCTCATCGGAACAATAAGTCTTCCACATGAGGAGATTGATGTAATACGATGAAAGCAGATATAATAGGCATATTTAAAATCTGTAATATGTGATAAGTTTAGTTTAATGCACAATTATATAAATAAAAAAGGTGAGCAAAACGTATGCTTTGCTCACCTTTTCTTTTTGATATGTCTTGCTACGAAAGCTGATTAGTCTTCCATCAATTTACGATAACGACCTTTTTTAATATCTTCGTTGCCAAGGCGGCGTGCCTTGTTTATTTCGTATTCAGAGTAAGTTCCTTCAAAGAAGAATACTTCGCCGTTGCCTTCGAAAGCAAGGATGTGCGTACAGATACGGTCTAAGAACCAACGGTCGTGGCTAATAACAACAGCGCAACCTGCAAAAGCTTCCAAACCTTCTTCCAATGCACGCAATGTATTTACGTCAATATCGTTGGTAGGTTCGTCGAGTAAAAGTACGTTTCCTTCTTGTTTCAATGCCAAAGCCAACTGCAAACGGTTGCGTTCGCCACCAGAAAGAACTCCACAAAGCTTGCTTTGGTCGGTTCCAGAGAAGTTGAAACGTGAGATGTAGGCACGTGCATTGACGTCGCGTCCACCCATTCTTATGTTTTCGTTGCCTTGTGCAATAACGTCGTAAACCGATTTATTAGGATCTATATCCTTATGTTGCTGGTCTACGTAAGCAAGTTTTACGGTTTCGCCTACCTCGAAATTGCCATTGTCTGGAGTTTCCAAGCCCATAATAAGGCGGAAAGAGTGGTTTTACCTGCACCATTTGGACCAATTACGCCCACAATGCCGTTAGGTGGAAGCATAAAATTTAGGTCGTTAAAGAGAACTTTTTCGCCAAAAGCTTTTTGTACGTGCTGTGCTTCGATAACCTTATTACCGAGACGTGGACCATTTGGTATAAATATTTCGAGCTTTTCTTCGCGATCTTTCTGCTCCTGGTTCAGCATTTGTTCGTATGAATTCAAACGAGCCTTACCTTTTGCTTGGCGAGCTTTTGGTGCAAGGCGAACCCATTCCAACTCACGTTCGAGCGTCTTTCTACGCTTAGAAGCTGTCTTTTCTTCTTGCTCCATACGCTTTGTTTTCTGGTCGAGCCAAGAAGAGTAGTTACCCTTCCATGGAATACCTTCTCCACGATCAAGCTCAAGAATCCATTCGCTTACATCGTCGAGGAAGTAACGGTCGTGAGTAACGGCAATAACTGTTCCTTCGTATTGTTGCAAATGTTGCTCCAGCCAGTCGATGCTTTCAGCGTCCAAGTGGTTGGTAGGTTCGTCGAGCAATAATACGTCAGGCTTTGAAGCAATAAGCGGCAAAGTGCTACACGGCGGCGTTCACCACCAGAAAGATGAGTAACAGGAAGGTCGCCAGCAGGGCAACGCAAGGCTGCCATAGCACGTTCGAGCTTTGAATCCATGTTCCAAGCATCGGTAGAATCTATAATATCCTGCACTTCGGCTTGGCGTTTCATCAGTTTATCCATCTTGTCTGGGTCGCCATAATATTCTTCCAAACCGAATTTTACATTGATTTCGTCGTATTCGCGGAGTGCATCGTAAACATGCTGCACACCTTCTTGTACGTTTTCCTTAACAGTTTTCTCTTCGTTGAGTGGTGGATCCTGTGGAAGGTAGCCAACAGAATAGCCTGGGCTGAATACAACTTCGCCAGATGTTGGTTGCTCTATGCCTGCAATAATCTTCATTAATGTGGACTTACCAGCACCATTCAGACCGATGATACCTATCTTGGCACCATAGAAGAACGAGAGGTAAATGTTCTTCAGAATTTGTTTTTGATTTTGTGGGATAATCTTTGAAACTCCCACCATTGAGAAGATAATCTTCTTGTCGTCTACTGTTGCCATGTATTTTTTATTGTTGTTGATTTGTTATCTTTAGGGTGTTTAAGGTTGAATAAGATGTTTTTATTCCCTTAATATAAAAAAGGTGTAACACCTTCATCTTTATTTTTATTGCACTATATAGAAAGGTTTACACTTTCATTATTGTTGTGTTCTTCTTCTGCTTCTTCTTTTGCTCGCTTACGTTCGTCCAAAACTTGGAAGTCTTTCTTTTGTAGAACGAAGTCTGTTCCGAGATACTTTTCTTTCACGATTTTGTTAGCAGCTAATTCTTCGGGCGTACCTTTAAATAGTATTTGTCCTTCGAAGAGTAAGTAAGCGCGGTCGGTAATGTTTAGTGTTTCGTGCACGTTGTGGTCGGTAATGAGAATGCCGATGTTGCGGAATTTCAATCGCCAAACAATGTGTTGAATGTCTTCTACCGCAATTGGGTCGACTCCTGCAAATGGTTCGTCGAGCATAATAAACTTTGGGTCTATTGCTAAGCAACGTGCTATTTCGCATCTGCGTCGTTCTCCTCCTGAAAGACGGTCGCCAAGATTTTTGCGTACCTTTTCGAGTCGGAACTCTCTGATAAGGCTTTCCATCTTTTCTATGCGTTGTTCTTTGCTGAGCTTTGTCATTTCTAAGACGCTCATTATATTGTCTTCGACGCTCATTTGCGGAATACACTTGCTTCCTGTGGTAGGTAGCCAATGCCTGTTTTGGCACGTTTGTAGACAGGAAAGTTTGTTATTTCCAGGTCGTCGATGTAAACGTGTCCTTCGTTTGGAACCACCAAACCAGTTGTCATGTAGAACGATGTTGTTTTGCCAGCACCATTTGGTCCTAACAATCCTACAATCTCTCCTTGTCGCACGTTTATGCTTACTCCATTCGCTACGGTACGTTTTCCGTATCGTTTCACGAGTCCTTCTGTGCGAAGAAGGCTGCTTTTATCGCTTTCGGGTTCGATGATTTTGTTTTCTGTGTCGAGCATTTGATATTTTGTTTCTGTGTTGCAAAAGTAGTAAAATAAATGCTAATATCAGTGATATTGATTAAAACAATGGCTTATATTGCAGTTTTTTAGCGGATTTTGGTTACTTTTGCATTCGCATTTAATAAACAAACAACCATGCTTATATTTAACTGGCTTACAATTTTTGGTAGATACTTGCTCTTGATGGGGCGTACATTCAGTCGTCCTGAACGTTTTCGTATGTTTTTTAAACGGTATGTAAAGGAGATGTCGCAGCTTGGTGTCGATTCTATTGGCATTGTTTTGCTTATTTCTTTCTTTATTGGAGCTGTTATTTGCATACAGATAAAGTTGAACGTTCAGAGTCCGTGGATGCCTCTTTGGGTTTCGGGATACGTTACGCGTGAAATTATGTTGCTCGAGTTTTCTTCGAGTATTATGTGTCTTATACTTGCTGGAAAGGTTGGTTCGAACATTGCTTCGGAGTTGGGAACAATGCGTGTTACGCAGCAGATTGATGCCTTAGAGATTATGGGTATTAATTCTGCAAGTTACTTGATTTTGCCGAAGATTGTGGGACTCATTACTATTATGCCTTTCTTGGTTATCTTTTCTGCTGCGATGGGTATTGTGGGCGCTTATGCGACTGCTTTCTTTGCTCATATTATTACGCCTGTTGATTTGACTTCGGGTTTGCAGCACGATTTTAACCCTTGGTTTATGTACATGAGTATTATGAAGAGTCTTTTCTTTGCCTTTATTATTGCGAGTGTATCGTCGTTTTTTGGCTACACTGTGAAAGGCGGTTCGGTGGAGGTGGGTACATCGTCTACGAATGCTGTGGTAAGTTCGAGCGTGCTGATTTTGTTCAGCGACGTGTTCCTAACTCAGCTTTTAAGCTAACTCAACACTTTTTCTTAACAGGCTTAAAACAAAATGATAGAAGTTAAAAACTTATATAAATCGTTTGGAGACAAGGAAGTTCTTCGCGATATTAACACGAAGTTTGAAGATGGTAAGATAAATCTTATTATCGGTCAGAGTGGTGCTGGAAAGACGGTTCTGCTGCAATGTTTGGTTGGACTGGTGAATCCTACGAAGGGCGAAGTGCTGTACGACGACCGAAACTTTGTTGCGATGGGTAAGAAGGAGAAGATAATGATGCGCAGGGAGATGGGAATGATTTTCCAAGGTTCTGCGTTGTTCGACTCGCTCACTGTGTTTGAAAATGTTCGTTTTCCGCTTGATATGTTTCGGATATGACGCCGAAAGAGCGTGATGCGCAGGCTCAAAAGTGTATCGATCGTGTGAATTTGACGGGTGCTGAGGGTAAGTTTCCTGGTGAAATATCGGGAGGTATGCAGAAGCGTGTGGCGATTGCGCGGGCGATTGTGATGAATCCGAAGTATTTGTTTTGCGACGAACCTAACTCGGGGTTGGACCCTAAGACGTCGTTGCTTATTGACGAGCTTTTGGCGGATATTACGAAGGAGTTTGATATTACGACTATTATCAATACTCACGACATGAATTCTGTGATGGGTATTGGCGACAACATTATGTTTATTGCTGACGGAAGAGCGGAATGGAAGGGTGATAAGGAAACGGTGATGTCGTCTAACAATAAGAAACTGAACGACCTTGTGTTTGCTTCTGAATTGTTCAAGAAGGTGAAGAAGGTTGAAAACGATATGATAAAATAGTAGCAATCGGTAGCTACCTTGTTGTATGCTTCGAAAAAGCTCCTAAGCTTAATGTGATAAGCTTAGGAGCTTTTTTCGGTTTGCTCGGTGTCTTCTTTTAGATTACTCAACAGCTTTTTACCGACTGCTCAATAACTTTTTATTGATTGCTCAATTACTTTCTTTAAAAAGCTCGCCAGCTTTCTTTAAAAAGCTCGCGAGCTTTTTGCAAATAGCTGGCGAGCTTTTTTCTGTTTACTCGGTAGGTTTCTGTTGCTTGTTCGGTTTCTATTGTTCAAATGGTTTTTATAAACAATAATGCCGCTTATCCATTTCGAGGATAAACGGCATCGTTGTTTTGTTGCTATTTATGCGGGTTGCCTTAGCGCATATACCATAAACCGTGTTTTTTTAGCATCGGAACAACCACTTGCTCGGTGGTGCTGTCGCCGTAATGCAATAAGAGGAAAGCATTGGCTGAGCTGTCTTTTGCAAGGAATCTGCCACTATGCACGCTTACTTTCTTTATTCCTTTGTGCTTTTTATCTTGCTGCTCCATGAAAACTTTGAAGTTAGCAAGCATTTGGCGCTTATAGCTTTGGGGCAGCGAGTCGGGCAGATACAAGCCTTTCAAAAACAGCTCGTGTTCGCCCGAAATAAGGTTGTCGTAGTAGTGCTTTGCAGCTTGTGCCGCAATTGCGCCATGGTCTACGTTCTTCTCCTTGCTACAAGAAGGAAGAAGAACTGCTGCGAAGAGCAAAACATAAAGTAGTTGTTTCATACCTTTATTATTGTTTACTTCTGACGTATAAACACATTGATAGGGCAGCCGTTGAGGTCCCAACGCTCGCGTATCTTGTTTTCTAAGAAACGGCGGTAAGATTCTTTCACGTACTGAGGTAGGTTTGCGTAGAATACAAACGACGGAATCTGCGTGTTCGGCAGCTGCGAACAATATTTTATCTTGATGTACTTGCCCTTTACCGATGGTGGGGGGAGTTTCTTCGATGATAGGTAGCAACACTTCGTTGAGCTTGGTTGTACCAATGTGCATGTTTCTGTTCAAATAAACTTGCTTAGCTACATCAAGAATCTTGAAGATGCGTTGCTTTGTAAGTGCCGATGCAAAGATGATAGGAAAATCAACAAACGGAGCCATGCGCTCACGAATGGCATTCTCGAACGTCTTTATTACCTTCTGATCTTTGTTCTCAACAAGGTCCCACTTGTTTACAACCACCACCAAACTCTTATTGTTTCGCTGAATCAGCTGGAAGATATTCATGTCCTGCGCCTCAATTCCACGAGTAGCATCAATCATCAAAATACACACATCTGAGTTCTCAATGCTGCGGATTGAACGCATAACAGAATAGAACTCAAGGTCTTCAGTAACCTTATTCTTACGGCGGATTCCCGCTGTATCAACAAGATAGAAATCGAAACCAAACTTGTTGTAGCGTGTGTGTAAATACTGTCGCGCGTTGTACCAGCAATTTCTGTAACAATGTTGCGGTCTTCGCCAATGAAAGCATTGATGAGGCTCGACTTTCCAGCATTAGGACGACCAACAACCGCAAAACGAGGAATCTCCTCTTCAAGCTCTTCGTCAGGAACATCTTTCATGCGTTCGAGAAGTAAATCGAGCAAATCGCCCGTTCCGCCACCCGTCTGTGCACTGATACAAATAGGGTCGCCAAGACCTAAACGATAAAAGTCTGCCGACATATAGTATTCGCCACTGTTGTCAACCTTATTGGCAACAAGAATAACAGGAAGCTTAGTGCGGCGTAGAATCTGCGCTACATCTTCGTCCCAATCAGTAACTCCTGTTTCGTTATCAACAACGAAAAGCACAAAATCAGCCTCTTCCGTAGCCACTAATACTTGCTTGCGGATAGCATCTTCGAAAATATCGTCTGATTTTACAACCCAACCGCCAGTGTCGACCACTGAGAATTCGCGTCCGTTCCATTGACATTTTCCGTACTGACGGTCGCGTGTTGTACCTGCCGTATCGCTTACAATGGCACGACGGCTTTGCGTTAATCTGTTGAAAAGTGTAGACTTACCCACGTTCGGGCGGCCTACGATTGCTACTAAATTTGCCATTTATTGATGGTCTTTCCCACGCTGAGAAACATCTCAAGGGGGCAAGGTGAGGTCTGCACCTTATGAATATTTGCCGAAGATGACCACGTCTCCAGCCCTCGCACTATGCGAGAGTTCGCCCTACATACAGTCAGGGCGTTGTTTGTTGCTTTGTTTAGCTTTTCTTCCTTCTACAGGATTTTCTCAACACGATGTTGAACTAGTAACGAAACAACTACGTACTTTATTTGAGGATATAACTCAAATAATTCAACTTTGTGTTGGTAAAATAATGAAACAGCTTGGCTTTTTATTCGGGATTGTAGCCGAAATTGCCCAACTCTTTCTGCGAATTACGCCAGTTCTTATCCACCTTAACAAAGGTCTCCAAGTATATTTTCTTATCAAAGAACTTCTCAAGACTCTTGCGCGCCTCCGTAGAAACCTTCTTTAATGCCTGTCCTTGGTGCCCAATAATAATACCTTTTTGGCTGTCGCGTTCTACATAAATGACAGCATTGATGTGTATTTTCTTATCATCTTCCTTAAAACGCTCCACAACAACCTCAACAGAGTAGGGCACTTCCTTGTCGTAATAACGAAGAATCTTCTCTCGAATAATCTCAGTTACAAAGAACTTTGCAGGCTTATCAGTAAGCTGGTCTTTATCAAAATAAGCAGGACTCTCTGGCAACAACTCTTTAATGCGCTTCATCAGTGCATCAGTGCCAAACTTATTCGTTGCCGAAATAGGCAAAATTTCAGCCTTAGGCAGAAGTCCGTGCCACTTTTCAACAAGACCAACAAGCGTCTTTTGGTCGCTTTCGTCAATCTTATTGATGAGCAATATAACTGGAATTTGCATTTTTGCCACCTTCTCCAAGAAGTCTGAATTCTTCTCAGGTTTCTCAATAACATCTGTAACGTAGAGTAAGATGTCGGCATCGGCAAGGGCTGATTCCGAAAAATGCAGCATCATCTCCTGCATTTTATAGCTTGGTTTCAGTACACCAGGAGTATCGGAGAACACAATTTGCATATCTTCCGTATTCACAATGCCCATGATACGATGGCGAGTAGTTTGTGCTTTGAACGTTGCAATACTAATCTTTTCGCCAACGAGTTGATTCATCAGCGTACTTTTACCCACATTGGGGTTACCTACTATATTTACAAATCCAGCTTTATGCATATCTTTAATAAAAAACGCATCTATCTTTATTGCAAAGAAAGATGCGTTAATCTTTATTTATACGAATTCAAACTTATTTCTTTGCCACTGCAGAAGCTCCGTCGTAAGCCCACTTATAATAAGATGCGCCATGAACAAAGCCTGCACCAAAGGCAGTGAATATAAAGTTGTCGCCTTTCTTAAATTTAGCTTCCTCGTCCCAAAGTGCAAGTGGAATAGTTGCAGCACTGGTATTTCCATAGCGCTGAATGTTTATTACCACTTTCTCTATTGGGAGGTTAGCACGTTTTGCTACAGCCTCAATGATTCTTAGGTTAGCCTCATGTGGGACTACCCATTTAACATCGTCTCCAGTAAGATTATTGCGCTTCAGTATTTCCTTAACATCGTTACTCATACTTGTTACAGCATACTTGAATACCGTTCGTCCTTCTTGATAAAGGTAGTGTAAACGACGGTCTACTGTAAATTGTGATGGAGGACAAACTGAGCCGCCACCTTTCATGTGAAGGAATGGCAAGCCTTTGCCATCAGTGCGCAGGAACGAATCCTGTACACCAATACCCTCTTCAGTGGTAACTTCTACAAGAACTGCACCCGCGCCATCGCCGAATAACACGCATGTTTGGCGGTCTGTGTAGTCTACAATTGATGACATCTTGTCGGCTGCTATAACAATAATGCGTTTATAGCGTCCGCTTTGTATCATTGTTGAGGCTACATCGAGCGAATAAAGAAATCCGCAGCAAGCAGCAGAGAAGTCAAAGCCAAAGGCATTCTTCAAGCCTAACTTGCCTATAACGATAGAAGCAGTTGATGGGAATTTGTAGTCTGGAGTGGTTGTAGTAAGGATAAGAGCATCAATACTATCTGGGTCAGCTCCTGTTTTCTCCAAGAGTTGCTTTGCAGCCTTGCGAGCCAAATAGCTTGTACCAAGCCCCTCTTCTGTTAAGATTCGGCGTTCCTTGATGCCCACGCGTTCCATAATCCATTCATCAGTGGTGTCGACCATGCGTGATAATTCCTCGTTAGTGAGGACATAATCAGGCACATAGCCACCTATACCAGTGATAATGGCATTTAATTTCTCCATTTGCGTATTACTCCACAGTTTCTTTTACGATAGCAATTTTACCACGATAGTAGCCACAAGTTGGGCAAACTGTGTGATAAATGTAGTAAGCGCTGCAATTAGGGCATACTGCCAATGTTGGAGCTACTGCTTTATCGTGAGTTCTTCTCTTGAGTGTACGAGTCTTTGACTGTCTTCTTTTAGGATGTGCCATAATTCTTTAAACGTTTAATATTTTTTTATTTTTCAATTTTAATAGGGCTTCCCAGCGCGAATCCATAGGTTTCTCCTCTTCCGAACCGCTTCGGGCGGCAGAGTGTTCCTCAAGAGCTCTTATCATAGCGGGGTTGCATTTTCCAGGTGCATGCACATGCTTGATAGGCAGAGCAAGAACTATAAATTCGTAGACAAACCATGAAACGTCAAGTATTCCTTCGTTCTCGGCTACTATAACAAGGTCGTCTTCTTCTGAGTATGCGTTACCAAACTTAGCTTCCAAACGCTGTTGCGTCTCAATAGGCTGCTCCATATCATCCAAACAAAGGTCGCACGGCAGTATAACCATTCCTTTTTCGTGGAAATCAAGTGTGAAGTAATCGTTTTGGGTGCGTACTATTTCTAATGAAACATGTACATTTCCGCGACTTACTTCGGGAGCATCAACTGCCTTAAAGTAAGTATCGTCAAGGTCGAACTCGAAGCTATTTAAGCCGTCTGCAAGACCCTTCAAATCTATTTTAAGGATATCCAAGTCCATAATCGGTGTGCAAAGTTACGAATATTTTTCTGATATTAAGCAAATTAAAAGCAAAAATTATATATTTGGCTATTCACAAGAAGTTTTATAGCGGCAACTTCACATATTTTATTTTATAGGTGGAAAGAAGGCAATAAAGGTGTAAATATTTTTCAAAGAAATATCTTTTACTTAAATCCCTTGTTATCAGTGTGTTGCAAAACCTATTGTTTTGCGTTCCAAAAGCGTAGGTTTTGCACGGTAAAAGCGGCTGTTTTGCATTGCAAAACCTACGCTTTTGCAATGTCAAAGCGCAGTTATCACTTTTTAACAGAATTATCTTTACAAAGCGGAAGCGGAAATTCGGTGTTTCCTTTCGATAGTAAAGAGGAAATGAACCTACTGTCGATAAGGATTATTGGCTTGATATAGGGTTGATTGTACGTCAAATTTCTACATATTGGAAAGTATTTCAACAAAAGGTGTAAGTTTCTTGGATTTTATTTGTATTTTTGTATACTTGTTGTACAAACTCTTTACTTAGACTTGCAACACCAAGGTAATGAATTTTATGGCATGACAAAGCTCTGAACAATGTATTGTTGCTCAAGAAATTTATAAAAAAACTAAATCAACGTGTTGCTAAATTAAGATAGTGATATAATACCAATAAACTAAAAGAATAAATAAATGGAAATTATTAAGAAAAGTATTTTACTGCAGTTATTATTTTGTGTAAGTGTCCCTGCTTTTTGTCAATTTACCTCTTATAGTAAGTATCATCGAGAGTATTCATATGTCTCTGACGTTGAGGATATGAGTTCATATGAAATTAAGATGTATAATCGTTGGACTTCAAATGAAGCTGATGATAAAGCTTATAGTTTGCTTTTATTAAATGCTGCTCGTGCGCAAGATAATTTAATAGATGCTCCTGCGCTAATTGTTGCATTTAATTTGTATAATGCTTCTGATGATAATATCGATGAGGGGTTAAATCAGATATTGCTAGAGATAATTAACACTAGCCCCAAAAATATTAAAAGCATTACTTTTAAGTTTAGCTTTGAGAGAAATGGCGAGCCTGTATATGATGTAAAAACGGGAGACAGGTACTGTGTACTGACATTTGGTAATCTTGTAGGACGAACATCTTCTGAACGATATAACGATATTAAGTCGTCCGTGTTAAAAACGTATCATTTTCTTGACTATAGAAATGCGTTATTTTTTAAGCCATTCTATAATAAGAAGGTTACTTCTACAAAACTGGAGAGTGTGAAAGTTGTTTATACTGATGGAACTACTACAAAGAATATTGCCATCTGGGATGAGGGTTATAATAATGAGGACCGTCTGCTCACAGAAGGTCCTTTACAACCTATTATCAAGTTCTTGGATGAAACAAAAGATTAAAGAAGTTTTTTGGAGAGGGCAAGTTTGCTTATTACGTAGACAACAAGTCTAAAAAACAAGCGAATAACAGAGAGCTATTTGCTTGCTTTCAGTTCTATTCTGAATGTGGTTCCCTTGCCCAATTCGGAGCTTTTCACAAATATTTTACCATTGTGGTATTCTTCCACAATGCGTTTAGCAAGACTTAAACCTAAGCCCCAGCCACGGCTTTTTGTTGTGAAACCAGGACGGAAGATATTGCGAAGGTCCTTCTTCTTAATGCCTTTTCCTGTATCGCTTATCTCTACTATTACTCGTTCGCCAATAGTTTCTACGTGTAATGTAATTGTCCCCGATACACCTCCCATGGCATCCACAGCATTCTTACAAAGGTTTTCTATCACCCATTCGAATAGCGATGCATTAAGACGGATAATGATATCTTCTGTAGGAAAATCTTTTTTAAGTTGGATTGTCTTTGAGGTGCGGCGGTCCATGTAGTCAATAACATGGTCGAGTACTTCGCTCAGACTTACTGGAATTGGTTCGGGCAGTGAACCTATCTTTGAGAAACGGTCGGCTATAAGTTGCAATCGTTTTACATCTTGGTCCATCTCTGGAAGCAATTCATCGTCAGGATAGTTTTCTTTTAGTATGGTAGTCCACGCCATAAGAGAAGAAATGGGAGTGCCTAACTGATGGGCCGTTTCTTTGCTAAGACCTACCCAAACTTTATTTTGCTCTGCTCTTTTCGAGGTGAGGAGTGCAAAAATGGCCACAACCACAAATAGCATAACTACGCCTAATTGTACGTACGGATAGAAAGCGAGCCGTTTCAGCATCAGCGAATCGTCATAACAGACATCAATATAATCGTTTGAGGTTCCTGATAGGCTTATTTTTATATTTTGCTTGTTAGCTTTTAGAAGTTTTGCCATGGTTGATACATATTGCAAGCTATCCTTATAGTTCTTTGCATTGATGGTAACATTGCGGAAGTCCGTAACGTTTTCATCGCTGTCAAGTACTACAACGGGGATGGTATTGTTTTCGTTGAGCACCTTTAAAACCAATGCAAGGTCGGTGTTTTCATCGGCTTGACTTAGTGCGCGCATAGCTTCTGCCCACACTTCCATCTTGGTGCGTTCCTGCCGAGCCAAATCTTTCGTAAGTATATTCGATGCTACCAGCGACATAACTGCTATTGCTATTGCCGCTACAACAAGGATTATTTTTACTTGCCTTATTCTATCTGTCCATTGCATAACACATATATAAACGACTGGTAACCGATTTTATTGTATGTAGTTGTGCCCTCTTTGATGCGTATGAAAACAATAAGGGCGTGCCTGAATTTCAGGTACGCCCTTGTAGTGTAAGTTTAATGATAACTGAATTAGAAGTAAGTTATCACTTTACGAAACCTTCTTGGTAGTTCCATTAGAAGACTTAACGATGTTCAGACCTTTCTGTAAGTGCTGGAGTCTGTAACCATTGACAGAGTAATACTTCTCAGTGGCATTGTCGTTAATGGTGGCATTCTCAATACCAGCATAAACAACTTCGGTGGTCATAGGGGCGCTTTCATACTTCTTACCATCTTCCTCATATACCATTACAATTGAAATCTTCTTTATAGAAGAGTCGTAGAAGTGTAAAATACGTTGATCGTCAGCCATCTTAATGTCTTCATTCTTCTTGTCTTGATAGTTGAAAGGAATATTAATCATATTTTTATCAATGTAAAAGTATTGTGCCTTTTTAAATTCAAAAGGTTCTGTACTATTGTCAATGTAGACATTATAGTACATCTTATCAGGATTGAGGTAGTTGCCGTCAACGTCTGTGTTCTTCACATAGAAAGCCAATGTTATGGTGGTCAAAGAGTAATCGTAGCTTTCAGAAGCAGAGCAATAGTGTAACTTTGGAGTTTCTGGCTTTGCAGCTTTCTGTTGGTATGGAGTCATGACCAAGTTTTCTAGATTTTCAAGATCTTCCGATGGAATATTCTTTGCGCTACTCTTACCCATTATAACCTTGAATATTTTGTCGTTGGTAAGTGCGCCTGTTGTACCATTGATGTCAAATTCGAGTTTTTCAGAAATGGTTGTTGCATCACTGTAGGTTGCTGCGAAAGCGTGATATTCTGAAGGGTCGCTTGAATACTTCAAGAAGTCTTCTTTAACAGCTTTACCAAGATATTGGTTTGTTAGCATTATTGCTTTATTGCCGTTTTTGGTAACCTTAATCCAAATGTCGGCAAGTTTCTTACTTTTTGAAATACCTTTGAAGTATATGTCGTTGCCATCTACTGCAGCTTCAATGATTCGAGGAGATGTTTCATCTTTGCAGGTAAGCATGTACTGTTTCTTGGTAGCTGAAGATGGAGGTGTAACAAGCTTATCGCTGAGAGGCTGGATTGTAACAGCCCAATCACCATAACGACTTTCCCACATATTCTTATTATCTACCATTCCTAATATTTCATCCTTAGAACCAGAACCTAACATTGTAAGTGTAGAACCGTCCCAAGTGTACTCCATATAGTTCTTGCTTGTTGCAACAACTTCGTACTTGTTGTTGTCTTTGATAGACATACGGTTAAGCGTGAATATGCGCTCTGAACTGCCTGAATCTTCATCATCGTCTCCGTTGTTATCTTTATAAATTACCTGAGGTAGGCTTGCTTATATTTTCCATTGCTAACCTTGTCTAATTTCAGCCAAGATTTACTGTTAAGTCCTGAAAGAGGATTGTAAACGTAAAGGCATCCATCTTCACCTTCCACAATTTTAGAAACCAAACCTTCGTATCTACCGAGATCTGTGCCAGTCCACCCTTTCTTTACCCAAGAGTCGCTGCTGCGGTACATATTATCAATTAACTTTCCTTTTGGTGTTTCTAATATCTGTGCTGAAGCTGTTAGACTCAGTGCTAATGCGCAGATTGATAATAAAGTTTTTTTCATAATTCAATATTTTAGATTAGATAATTAATTATTTATTCACATGTCTTTAGAAATCATATCCGATTCCAATAGTAAAATAGCTACTTCCCGCATCAGAAGTTTTTAGCATATAACCTCCGTTAAGACGTAGTCCTTGGTATTTAACTCCTGCACCTATAGTAAAGTGGCTGAGGTTGTGATCGCCATATTCGTAGCCAACTCTTACTGCTACCATATTATTATAGGTGTATTCAAGACCGCTGCCAACCATAAACACTTTAGATTCTGACGGCTGAAAGAAATAGCGTGTAGATACTGCAGCACTAACCTGGTGTTTATCTGCCATATCAACCAATAATACTCCACCTATAGCAACATGTGTTGGCATTGGAACCTTATAACCATTGCCATAATCAAGGTTAGGTCCTAATGCCTCTACTTTAGCATCTACTATGAATTTTGCTTGTTTGTTTGCTATTGATATATCGTTTTTCTGATAAGAAGCTCCTATAGTAAATGCACTACCATTGGCATTTTTAGAGAGGTGGCTAAAAACGACACTTCCTGTAGCGTAGGCAGAAAAGCTTTTATTTATCATATAAGCATAGCCAAAGTCTATGGTCCAGTCATAGGGCTTGTACTCTTTTGTGGGTTCACCAAGCATATTAGCTCCTTTAAACTTGAGTCCACCTGCATAACGAAAACCTGCAAATACTGCGTGTCGCTTAGCAAACTTATATCCTATTGTAGCAGTGTATAGCCCGAATGTCCCTTCAATATTTCTTCCTTTTCATATATGGAAGCAGAAACATCTGCTGTAAACTTCTTATCCATACCGAAGAATGCAGAAGGATTATTGTATATGTACATTCCCTCGGCAGCAACCGAAGAATTTCCCATACTAGCTGCTCGCGCGTCTGTATTTGCACTTAATATTGGGAGGGTCTGCCCTTGGGCATTAGCTTGCGTAACACCAAAAAGTGCTACGCAAGCGATTATAATGATGTGTTTTAACTTCATACTCGTTGTAATTATCGTTTAATAAACATTTGAGTGTAATTACCCTTACTTGTGTGTACGGTAAGTTTGTAAGTTCCAGAATGCAGTTTGGCGAGATCAAGCGTAGCTACATTGTTTTTATTTGGGGTTACAGTAACCTTCATTACTTGCTCTCCTACAGTAGAACTGATTACAAACTCTGCCTGTTTTACTTCTGGGTTGAGCAAAGTATTGATATCTTTCTTTACAGGAATTGGATAAACTGCATAAACAGGAGCAGACTTTTTCTCAACGACACGAATTTGGAAAGAACCTTCAGAAGAGGTTTGGTGTCCATCTGAAGCAAGAATGTTAATGCGGGTTATACCCTTTGCCAAGGGCTTTAGCTGAAGAATATCGTTGCTGACTTCCGCTGTGGCAATGCTGCCATTTGAAACATTTGCTTTGTAAGAAAGTTGATTGCTACCACTGTTGGTGTAATGTCCCTTCAAAGGAATATTTACAGAACCTTCATCTAATCCTATGATATAGTTGTCGAATTGATTTTCCAACTTTGGAGGCATATACTTGAAGATTTTAAATGTAAAGCTCTTCTCTGATTTAGCTCTAAGTCATCTGAGAAAACAAATGTACATGTGTGACTGCCTGCTTCAAGAACAGGAACAATGGTAACGGTTACAGTAGATTTATTAACAGTGTACGATACGCCTTTGGTTTCGCCAGTAGTCCTTAAATCCCATTCGTGGCCATCGGGATCAGAAACTTTGAAACTGAAAACCTTTCGATCATTGTTGTTTAACTCAATAACAGCTTCTGGGAAATCAGTAGTTTCTGGAGCATGGTTAAGTTTAGTAGTACATTTCTGAATAGCAGGTTCTGATAAGTTGCCCCAACGGTCTACTGCTACTACAGCAACGCTATACATCTTGTTGTCTTTAAGATTGTCGAAAGTAAATTTAAGCGTTTCGCCTAAATTGTGTCCAACTCCATTTATCTCCTGATAGTTCATGTCTTTGAGATTATCGGCAGTGATTTCATTAGGACTGATATATAATCTGTAGAATGCTGCAGTCTTATCCTCGTCTTTTGCAATACTCCATTCAGCGGTAATATCTATAAAGTCTGGTTTAAGAGTTAATGTACCAACTTTATCTGGAGCAATCTTTGTGTCAGATTCGAAAGCGGCTTCTGCATCAATATATCCTTTACCTAATTTACCTTTATATATAGGGTTTATTTCGTCAATGTTGAAAGGTCTATATGCAGTAATTAAACGTGCCTTTAGTTCTTCATTTGTAAAACCTTGCTTTCCAAAGTACGAAGCAATAAGTCCTGCAATACCTGAAACGTGTGGACAAGCCATTGATGTTCCTTGAAGATATCCATATCCAGAAGCTGCTTTAACTTTTGGTAAAGTACTTAATACTCCTCCTTCATTACCAAAAGTTTCTTGGTCTCCACCTGGTGCCGTTATGGTAACCCAATTAGCATAGTTACTATAACTTGCCTTAGTGAGGTCCCAAGCCATTGCAGATACAGAAATTGTTGGTGCGTAAGAAGCTGGATAAGCAGTAAACTCTTTATTCTCGTTGCCCGCAGCAAATATTACAACACCACCCTTCATAGGCGAGTCAGCCCGTTGTTGACCTGTAGCATCGCAACCTGCCATCTTAATAAAATAATCGATAGATTCTTTTAGTAATCTTGGCATTACAGTAACATTGGCGGCTGATGTATATCCCCATGAATTCTGACAGATGATAGCTCCATTATCTGCTGCATATTTAATGGCTGCTGCTGCTTCACCTTGTTCATTCTTCTTTCTGAAGATTTGGCAACTCATCAGACGCACACCAGTGCCTTCAGTACCATCACCACCAGCTACACCAGCTACACCTTTTCCATTATTATTGCGTGCAGCAATAGTACCAGCAACGTGCGTGCCGTGACCATCGTCATCAGGTTCTATTTTTCCCCCAATAACATCATCTGCAGTTACGAAGTTGTAACCATAAATGTCGTCAACAAATCCATTGCCATCATCATCAACATTTGGTTGACCATTCTTTTCCTTTTCATTGATATAAAGGTTATCCACTAAATCTTCGTGGGTAATATCAATTCCGCCATCTACAACGGCGATAATAACATTGCTTTTGCCAGTTGTATATTTTTCCCATACAGGTTTAACATTACAGTCTGCTCCTTTTTTTGCGTGTGCACTTACCGAGCCATCATTATAATAATGCCATTGCTTAGATAGATATGGGTCGTTAAATATGCCTGAAGCAGTTTGCATACCTGTATTCGCATTAGAACTTGAATAGGGCTTTGCAGTAACTTCTGGACGTTTCATAGGTAGAACACGTTCTGCATATTCTATTCCATTTACTTTGTTAAACTGCTGTAATACGGCAGCCACATCCTTGCTATCATCAAATAGATGGTATACCAGCGGTCAAGGCCTTCTGCAATTGTTCGTGCTTCATAAATTCCAGCAGGTTTGAACACTCTTTCCATTTTATAGGCTCCAGAGAATTTCATTGCTGAAGCCATAGCTGAAGGTACATTTTGCATTTCAACGTTTCCGTTAGGAGTACTAGGTATAACTCGGTTAGTACCTTTCTCTAACTTTACATTAATGCAACCCTTTACTGCAAAAATATTCTTATCTATGTTAACATAGCGTGTATCAGAATTGGCTGTATCCAAATCCAAGTTATCTTGACATGATGTTGTGAGCATCATACCTGAGATAGCACACGCACATAAATATATGATAGATTTTTTCATTACTATTCCTTTCAATATTATTTCCTTGGACAATTCTTCTTAAGTATATTTGCAACCTTTGTCATCATCTCTCGCTTACTTCCACTTGTGAAAACAGTTGGTTTATAAAGTATGCTGATTTGCATTACAGGTTGTCCATCATTAACATCGGCATACTTTTCACCAGAAATAGCCAATGTTAGATAATCAGAGCGGCGTGCATAGACATGGAATTTGCCAGTATAGCCAACAAACTCAAAGTTATTTGAAGTAAGCAACTTATCAAATTCACGAGTTACAAACCATTCTCTTCCATATTGCCATAAACCCAAGTTAGGTTGACTGAAACTCAAGCTATACTGCTCAACACTTCCTACCATTTCTTGTGGAGCAGGATAATCTCCTCCACGAGTATAGAAGAAGTAAGTACGAGCAACTAAAGTTGGATCAGTTGTCTTATAGGCAATAGCTTCAATTTCTCTATTCTTAGAAACTTGTCGATTTACTTCACTACTATTCTGACTATTTTCATATTCCTCAACTTCACTGATTTTTTTATCAACTTTATTTAATAGGTGAAGTGGTCCTAATTGAAGCTCTTTGAATGTTTCGTATTCTTTGTCTTGAATGTGTATCTGATAGAAGAACAATACAACACTATTATTCTCTTCCAAAATATCTACGTCCATTGTTATAAGTTCTTTTTCATTGACGTAGTGGTTAGGATCTTTTGTATCTCTAACATAACCATTAGCTTTGACAAAATCTTGGAAAGCTTCAGTTTTTACAGCTTCAACACCTTCTCTGGTCAATGAACGTGTGAAAATACGGGTAGGCATAAAGTATTGTGTGTCGTGAACATAGAATACTTCTTTGAATAAGGGAGATGATGTCTTGAAAATATAACTTTCTTCATATACTCCCATTGCCATGTCTGGAGCACCATATTCTGACAGTAAACTTCCACGTCGATACTCAAAGTCCATCATTTTATGAAGACTGAAAGGCGCGCCTGGGTTACATGCCAAAATAAATGTAGAGACACCTGGTTGCTTTACGACAACATCTCTGCTCTTTCCAGCACTTGAAATAGTGATCTTTATACTTCTTTCTGTTGTGCTGTAATTTGTCTTAGAAATGAACTTCAAAGCATTTTTCTTTTTGATAATTTGTAACCAATCAGGTTTTTCGCTCTGAACCATTTCATACATACTACTTTCTAGATTGACATCTACCATTGTTGTCCCTCCTGCTTGTGGCAGGATAATTTCACCTTTGGCAATTTCCAACGAAAGGTCAGCAGCACTTTGGTTTACCATTATCTTTTCAACAGCTAAGCCACCATCTACAAGAATGTAACTGCTTCTTTCTGATCCGGTAGTATTGGCGTCAACTTTAACTACGAACTTGTTTCCGTTCTGTGTGATATGTATCCAATTTAGGAGTTGTCGCCACCCATTCTTTACAGTTCGTATTAACTGTAATGGATTTCTCACCAATTTGATTGGTAAACTTTATTTCCTTCTCAGAAACGGTCAGCTGCGGTTGTTCGAAATCAATACTCTCAGTGCAACCTGCTACCATTGCTAATAGCAGACATATAGATGAGAGTCGCAGCAGTTTATATAAATTCATTATACGCATATCGAATAAAATTTAAATAAGGTATAACAGTTATTTAAAACTTCAACACTTTCTTTACTTTCATAAAGTTTTTGACCATATTCCCTTGAGCCTTTAACCCCTTGCTACCTGCACTGAATACAGTTTCGTCGTAGTTGTATAGTAATGCGAGAACAGGAACATTATTATCTATTACGCATGTAACAGCAATGAGAAGATGGTCGCGTTCACGAGCAAAGAAATGGGAGTTTTCTACAGAACGTAAGAAAGAGAATCCTTCTTCTCCAAGTTTCTTTTGGAGCTCTTTAGTAACAATCCATTTGTTTCCATATTTCCATAATCCAAGATTAGTATTCTTGAAGATAAGAGCGCCAATTTGTACGCTTCCAAGTTTTTCAGGAGTCTTTCCGTCCTTGTCAGTTGTATAGAACATATGGAGACGACTATAAGCCGAACTTGGATCTGTATTTTCTTTCAGCGTATATTGAAGCTGTGAAACCTCAGTTTTCTTATATTGGTTAAAAGAACGATCTTCTTCTTTGCTTCCTGCATGTTTTTCATATTGCTCAATTTCAGGTACCTTTACTGTTGCTATCTGCAAGAGTTCGAGTGGGTAATAAGGCATTTATCGAAGGTTTTGAACTCTCCAATTTGCTTGGTAATTGGCTTGAATGTAAGGTTTACACCTTGATTTCCTGGCTTCTCTGATATATAAACTTTTAAAGAAAGTAGTTCTTTTTCGTTTGTATATTCTCTTGCTGATTCAGAATTACTACGTACATAACCATTATCTGTGAGGAACTTTTCAAAAGCTTTATTCTTAACAGCTTCTACGGCATCAAGTCCATCACCAACAGCAACAATTTGAGATGGTGTAACACCATCAGGGCTACAATATTGTATTAATGTAAATACTGGTGAAGGAGTAATGAATGTGTACATTTCTTCAAGTCCAAAACCAGGCATCGCTGATTGATAATCGCGTAAGTAGCTGCCACGTCCAAATTCATATTCCATAATCTTGTGAACATCTTGTGGCATTCCTGGGTTGATAGGGACGATATAACGTTGTATACCCGACTGTGACACAATAATTTCACGAGTTTCATTGCCACTTTTTGCGTATAGTTTTACTTCACGCTTCTGATAGGTGTCGTTACGATCAGCAACCAATTTTATATCTTCATCATGTTTGTAAATTTTAAGCCAATCTACTTCTTCGCTGGTTGTAATTTCGTATACAGATGAGTTAGTTGTTACATCAACGGTCTTTTCTCCACCAATTTGAGGAAGATAAATAGCTGTTGGTGTGATGTCAAATACTACGTCAGCAGCACTTTGTCTAACTTCTATTTTTCTAGTAGCTCCATTAGCATTTACCAAAACGTATGTTGTACGTTCTGTACCTATTTTATTTTCAGTAACTTTTACTTTAGAACGTTACCATCTTGAACCAAAGAAATCCAATCGCCTTCTTGAGGAGAAGAAGCAACCCAATTACTTTGGTTTGTTGTGATACTAATGTTTCTTTCTCCAATTCCTTTGTCGAAAGTTACATTGTTTTCAGAAAGAACTAATGTTGGCAACTCAAATTCATCTTCTTTTGCACATGAAAATAAGCAAAGAAGAACTCCAACTAAAAATAGTGGTAAGATTGTTTTTTTTAAATCCATACTCTTCAAGGTTTTTTTATTTGATTAAAACTAAAATTATACTCTAAAAAGGAAGTACTTTTTTTGCTTCAAAAATATAATATGAAGCTGGAAATTAAATAACTATGTTTATTTTTAAAAATTAGTTTAGAGTTTGATCTCAAATATACTAATAAATGAGGGTAAAAATAAGTCTATTTGTCAAAAATAAGACAATTGCTTAACCTTTGTTGTTTATTTTTCTTTCCCGCCTTCTCTTATTTAAGAGTATTTTTGTTTGTATTACTGATTATTTGTTATATCTACTTCGTTTTTATCTTTTGTTTTTTTGTTTGTTTATTTATATAAAATTTACACAAAATTGTCTTCAGAATAGCTTTTTGCGGGCAGAAAGATAATATCTATAGATGCGATTGTGAGGTGTAAAGCAAGATTAAATATTATTTTAATTTTTCTTTTCCTACGCACTCAAATTTATAGTGAATAACAATAAAAGCTGAATTAGCCTTTTCTGATTGTTAGTATAATGATTGTGTAATTGTCGTATTTGGCCACAAACTTATTCATTTTTAAGGAAAAAAAGCAAGTTTTTTTATGAATATATTTAGTGTTAGAAAATAAAAGTCTGATTCCACCTATGGAATCAGACTTTGTGATATGTAATATTATTCAAAAACATTCAATACAATATTCTTAGAAAATTATAATTACATTTTTAAAAAAATTTGTTATTATAATTTTTGAAATTTGTTATTATAAATTTTGAATTTTATTATTATAAATTTTTAGTCTTCTTTTTAATATTAAACTCATATAGCGTAATACGTTGTAACTAAAGACCTTCTGGCAATTCTTTCTTTGGTGTTATGCCCAATGTTTTCATATTCTCGAGACGGCGAACAATATTTCCCTTTCCTTCGCTAAGTTGTGAATGAGCCTTTTCGTAATTGGCTTGAAGACGTTGAATATCTGTTCCAACTTTCAAGAATGTCTCACCGAACGAAACAAACTTATCGTAGAGGTCGTTAGATATACGTAGGATTTCTTCAACATTATTGTTCATACGGTAGTTTTGCCACATCGTATGAGTAAGTTGTAAAGCCATCAAGAGGTTGCTCGGACTTAACAAAATAATATGTTTACGATAAGCGTACTGTAAAATAGATGGATCAGTTTTAATTGCCGCAGCATATCCGCTTTCATAAGGAATAAACATAAGCACATAACCAATGCAATTTGGCACAATCTTCTCGTAACTTTTATCAGAGAGCTCGTCTACATGCTTCTTGATAGACTTAATATGTTCTTTTAATAATTGTTCCTGCTCTACGGTATCATTAGCATTTATAGCAGCTTGATAAGCTGTTAGTGAAACCTTCGCATCTATAACGGCATGTTCACCACCAGGTAAATCGATGACAGCATCAGGACGGAAAGTGTTTCCTTTTGCATCTTGGTAGCTACGTTGCAAAAAGAATTGCTCATTCTTCGTTAATCCGCAACTTTCCAAAGTAGTTTCTAATATCATTTCGCCCCAATCGCCTTGCATCTTTGTATCTCCTTTTAGCGCTTGAGTAAGCGATGCTGCATCGTTGCCAATTCGTTCAGTTTGTTGGCGTAACTCTCTTACAGCACGTTCGTTATCTTCACGAATGCTTTTTACAGTTGAGGTTTGAACCTCTTGCAATAGCTTTATAGTTTCTTCAAATGTCGTTTTAATCTCTGTTTTGTTGGTTGCTCCTTCTTTTGTTGCAGCCGTTACATTCTGATTGAATGCTTCTATGCGTTCGTGTAGCGGCTTCAGAAGTGTTTCTAACCGTTCTTTGTCTGTCGTATTTAAATGTTCCCTGCTCTCCGATAGCATTTGTGCTGCCATCGTACGCATTTCTTCCTGCATCAGTTTTTTTATTGGTTTCAATTTGTTTCTGCATTTCGTTAAGCAGCTTTTTGACTGTGTTCACGTTCTGCATTTATACTGTCGGTAGCATTCTTTTTGTGCTACTTCCAACTGACTTTTCGCAACGGCAAGGTCGGCAGATAGCTTCTGTGCGGTGGTAGCAACTTGGCTTCGTGTCCATAAATAAACAAGAAGCGCGCCTAGAAGTAAACCTAAGAAAAAAATAAAGAAACTCCATTTTATATGTATTTAATCTTGAAAAATAAACTCTTTTTACACGATTGCTAATCACCGTTAAGACCTCGTAAGGAATAGTTTCCAACGCATCGCTTAATACTGTAACAGGCAAATTATCGCCAAAAATTTCAACACTGTCGCCCTCTTCGCAGTCTATTCCTGTTACATCAATCAATGCTACGTCCATACAAATGTTGCCAATGTAGTATGCTCGTTTGCCATTTACAAGGCAATAACAGTTGTGATTGCCCAGTTTGCGATTTAATCCGTCGGCATATCCAATCGGAATAGCTGCTATAACACTGTCTTTATCAATTGCTCCACGGCGAGAATAACCTACTGTTTCACCTGCAGGCACATTCCGAAGCTGCAATATAGTCGTTTTAAGTGTCGAAACATTGTTCATAATAGCATTGGTGCGAGGATTGATTCCATAAAGGCCAAGACCTAAACGGCACATGTCCATTTGGCGTTCTGGGAAGTGTTCAATACCAGCAGAGTTGTCAATATGACGTAGAATGTGGTGTCCAAATGCTGTTTGCAACTTTTTGCTGCCTTCATCGAATAATGTAAACTGCTCAGCAGAGAAACTATCGAAGTCATTACTATCTGAACCAACAAAGTGAGAGAATACAGAACGTGGTATTAAAGCGTGCTGATGGTGCAGCTTTTCTATGAGTTTGTCTATATCGTTACGAGGATTAAAGCCTAAACGATGCATTCCCGTATCGAGTTTAATATGGACAGGATACCCAGTGATGCCTTCTTTCTCAGCAGCTTTAATTAGTGCATCCAACAAGCGGAAACTATAAACCTCTGGTTCTAATTCGTAATCGAATAGGGTTTTAAACGAACTCATCTCTGGGTTCATTATCATTATGTTGCTTGTAATGCCGTTTCTACGTAATATTGCTCCCTCATCAGCTACTGCAACAGCAAGATAATCGACGCGATGGTCCTCTAGAGTTTTGGCTATCTCTACTGCTCCAGCTCCATAGGCATCAGCTTTTATCATACAAATAAGCTTTGTTTCGGGTTTTAAGAAAGAGCGATACCAGTTCAGATTGTCAACTACGGCATTCAAATTCACCTCCAATACGGTTTCGTGCACCTTCTTTACTAATAATTCAGTGAGCTTATCGAAGCCAAAAGAGCGTGCTCCTTTGAGCAAGATAACTTCGTCGTGCAAGGATTCAAACACTTTGCTGCCGATGAAATCTGATATATTATCAAAGAAAAACTTTGTTTCCAATCCTTCGAAAGACTGTTGTTGTCGTCCAAGTGCAGTACCGATTCCGATGAATTTCTTAACACCACGTTTTTTTATCAGCGCTGCTACATCGGCATAAAGTTGCTGTTCGGTTTCGCCACTTTGATAAATGTCACTTAAAATAAGTGTACGCTCACGTCGTTTCTGGTCGGGACGGCGGTTCATAAAGTCAAGTGCAATATCAAGAGAATTGATATCAGAGTTGTATGAATCGTTAATAAGCGTGCAACCATGTTGCCCCTCTTTTACTTCAAGGCGCATAGCAACAGGTTCAAGTGTTGCCATACGTTGCTCTAATACTTCGGGAAGAATATCTAAATATAGGGCTAAAACAGCACAAGTAATGCAGTTGCTGACACTCGCCTCATCGATGAAAGGTAATGTAAAGCTGCCGTGTATTTTATTTTGCCATGTATAAATAACAGTTGATGTTGTATCGTTCTTTTCAATGCGGTTTACAAAAAAGGCTGCGGTAGTATCATTTTTTGACCATGCTAACAATTTTCCATCATAATGAGATTCTTGAATGCACTTAGCAGCAACGTTATCATCAAGCTGATAAACTAATGCTTGTGTGCCTTTGAAAAGCAATAGCTTTTCGTTACACTTCTCTTTCAATGACGAAATTCTCTTGATGGGCAGCGCCTAAACTCGTCAGCACACCAATTGTGGGCTGAATAATATCGTGTAGCGCCTGCATTTCTCCAACTTTACTAATACCTGCCTCGATTAGACCTATTTGAGAATTTTCGTTTAGCAGCCAAACAGACAACGGAACTCCTATCTGAGAGTTGTAACTCTTGGGCGAACGTGTTACATTCATGTCAAAAGAAAGTAGCTGAGACAGCCATTCTTTCACCATAGTTTTACCGTTAGAGCCTGTAATACCTACGATAGGAATATTGAATTCCTTGCGATGGCATGTTGTAAGACGTTGAAGAGCAGTAAGCGTATTACTTACTTGCAAGAAATTTGCGTGTGAATAAAGTGTAGAAAAATCCTTTGGAACGCTCTCAACTACAAAGTTTCGTACGCCGCGACGATATAATTCGGGAATGTAATGATGTCCATTATTACGATCAGAACGCAGTGCAAAGAATAGAGTTTCCTCTGGAAAGCAGAGTGAACGGCTGTCTGTTAGTAAGAAACTAATTTTAGCAGAAGTATCACCATATCGTTCTGCATTTATGAATTGTGTTATTTTTTCTATCGTATAGCTCATTGTTGAAATATTAAAAAGAAGTTGGCAGATAGTTATAATATTACAAAGCCTTCTGCTTTCTACCATTTATAGACTGCAAAGATACTGCAAAAACAAAATTGTTGTATATCTCTGCCTTTCTTTTTTTCTTTTTTTATCCTTATCGTTTCTGCTTAGCTGCACATTTTGGACATATTCCTTTCAACATAAAATTGACATTAGAGAGCTTGTAACCTTCTGGTAAATGTATCTCAGGAATATCTACTTCATGCAGACAAGTTGTATGTTGGCATTGCTCACAGTAGAAGTGGGCATGCATATCGCTGTCAGTTTCTTCATCATCGCTCATGCATAATTCATAGCGCACGATATCATTACCATCTTCCACTTGATGTACTACATGCTGATTACTGAAGACTATGAGTGTACGAAAGATACTTGATTTATCTATTGTTTGCAATTTTGTTTCCAATTCCTTCATCGAAACAGGTCCATTATATCGCGAAATAGCCTCTGCTATCAGTATTCTGTTGGCAGTAGGCTTTACGTTGTGTTTGATAAGGTGTTCTAAAATCTGTTCTGAGTTCATTGGTCTTCTACTATTAAATTATCATATTTTTGCTCCAATAATTTTGCTCGTTCTATCGTTCGCTCCATAAATTCTTTGTATTCGTTGCCATCTGGATTGAAAGGATGGTGGGAGAGAGCTTCTTTCACAGGCTTCCAATCGCGCAGAAATTCTTTGGCAGAGGCAGAGAAATAAACATCAACAAGGCGTTCCCAAATATATTCCACAGCCTGCTCGTTGGGGTGCAACATATCGGATTTATAAAAGCGATAGTCACGAAGTTCGTCGTTTACAATTTCATAGGCAGGGAAATAAGCTACGTTGCTGTCTGTATATTCAGTCATTACTTCGTGTACGGCTAAGAGTAGTGTAGCTTTAGAGAGTTGGCTCTCATGAAAACCATACTTAGCATAGCGTATTGGGCTGACTGTAAATATTATTTTCACATTGTGGTTGCGTTCTCGTAACAAGTCTATAGCACGACTTAGATAGTTTTTACAATCAGCAATACTGAGTTCTTGCTCATCGAACAGTCGTTGAGGACGCTTGTTACAATTGTCTACAATTTTTCTTGTTGCTTTCTCAATATAGACGTGATTGGTACCCAAAGTAATGAAAGCGGTGTCGAAATCTCACTTCTTCGTTCTATTGTGTGTAGGATTGAAGCAGGATTATACATTACCCCGAACGGATTTACAAGGGTACGGAATTTCCAATCAACGAACTTTGTGCCAATATTGTTAGCAAAACATGAACCAACAAACAGCACTCGTTCGCATGGCGCTATCTCGAAGGGCGGTTTAGGCACATTGACTATTGTTCTGAATTCCATATTTACAAAGGTACTGCTTTTTGTTCGGAAGCACAAAAAGTTTATAAATGTTTTTTGGAATCTTATATACGAAAAGTTAATTTAAAATGTAATGGTTCGAGTTATTACATTTCTTATACTCATGAAAAAAGTATTGTGTGGAGATGAAGTTTAACGGATGAAAGCTTTATGATAAGTCCTTATTTTTGTAAAGATAATACAAACGGAAAATAATATAATCGGTTTTACGATGCGAAAGTGCCTCTTTTGCAATACAAAACAATCTCTTTTATCGTGCAAAATAGGCTCTTTTGTATAGCAAAACAATGGGTGTTGTAAAGCATTGTTAGCAAGTTTATTATAGGATATATTAATTGCTGAAAAACATTTACATCTTTATAAAGCTTTTCGTTTAGAATATTAAAGGGGTATTGGAAAGGTGAGTTGTATCTAAAAAGGAGTTCCTTATCAGAATAGATGAGGCCTTATGATTGGCATACTTATTTAAAAAGCTTCACGATACTTGTTTTCGTCCTTGTCTTCAAGCATGGAAAGGTAGCTGTTATAGCGACTTTCAGCTATGTAGTGTTCTTCTACTGCTTTGAGAACAGCACACCCAGGTTCATGCGTATGGGTACAATTACTGAACCGACATTCTTCAGAGAACTTGAAAATCTCACGGAAGTAGCTTGTAAGTTCTTCTTTGTCAATATCGAAAGTACCAAAACCCTTAATTCCTGGCGTATCTATGATATAGCCTCCGTAAGGCAACTCCAGCATTTCACTGAATGTTGTGGTGTGCATTCCAGTGTTGTGCGAGTCAGAAATTTCAGCAGTACGAAGATTGGCATTTGGCAGTAAACCATTGATAATGGTAGATTTTCCGACTCCACTATTGCCGCTCAATAGTGTAACCTTGTCTTTTAGGAGCGGACGCAGCTGCTCTATACTCTTGTCTGTAGGCGCATCGTTGGTAGCTTGCAGCACTACACACTGGTATCCTATACCTTCATACAAGTGAATAACAGCTTCTTGGTATTGTCGTTCGTCGTCGTTTAGCAAGTCATATTTATTGAAAAGCAAAACAACGGGTACACGATAGGCTTCAGCACTAGCAAGAAAGCGATCTATAAAGGTTGTTGATGTTTCTGGATAGTTTATTGTTACAACGAGAAAAGCCTGGTCAAGGTTGGCTGCTATGATATGGCTTTGTTTGGAAAGGTTGGGTGACTTACGGATAATGTAGTTCTTTCTGTCTTCAATCTCGGAAATAAAGGCTGTTCCTTCTTGGTTAATGATGAGGTGCACGTAGTCGCCCACTGCCACAGGATTGGTAGAGCGGATTCCTTTTAGGCGGAAATTGCCTTTTATTTGCTTTCGATAGTTCGTCCATCTTCGGTCTTTACGGTGTACCAACTACCGGTGTTCTTTATTACTAAGCCACGCATCATTATACAACAAACCCTTTATTTGCCTATGATGGGGCAAATAAAGGGTAATGTTTTTATACTGTCATAATTTCTTTTTCTTTGTCAGCGAGAAGTGCATCAATTCTTTTTATGAACTTGTCGTGTATCTTCTGCAAGTCTTCTTCTGCATCCTTTTCCAAATCTTCAGACAATCCGTCTTTGATAGCCTTCTTCAGTTTGTCTTTAATATCAGAGCGGGCATTTCGCACTTCCACCTTTGTGCGTTCGCCAATTTTGTTGCTTTGCTTTACAAGGTCGCGACGGCGCTCTTCTGTTGGTTGTGGAAGATTGAGGCGAATGAGTTCTCCATTATTCTCAGGAGTAATGCCTACATCAGAGTCCATGATTGCTTTTTCGATATCTCGGATAGCCTTCTTGTCCCATGGCTTGATAGCAATGGTGCGAGGATCGGGTACTGATACGGTTGCAACTTGGTTAAGTGGCACCATCGACCCGTATGAACTAACTCGTATTCCATCGAGAATTGCTACGTTGGCACGTCCTGCGCGAATGCGTTGCAACTGCTCGTCGAGATACATAGCAGCCATTTCCATACGCTCTTCGGCTTCGTTTAATGTTTCTTTAACATCTATCATAAGTATGCGTATTAATTGTTTCTAAATACAAATTTAGGGATTTATTCGTAATTGTGCAAAGTTTATAGGCTTTTTTCTATTGGTTTGTATAGATTTTTGCAGCCATAATGCGCATAGCTTGTTCCAAGTATTGAGCGTCAATCTCGTCGAAAGCATTTAGCTGTGTACTGTCGATGTCGAGCACGCCAATCGCTTTGCCCTCCTTATTATATATAGGTACAACGATTTCAGAACGAGAAAGTGAGCTGCAAGCGATGTGTCCAGGAAACTTTTCTACGTCAGGTACAACGAGAGTACGGCGCTCTAAGAATGCGGTTCCACAGACTCCCTTTCCCACAGATATATTAAAACAGGCAGGAGTGCCTTGGAAAGGCCCCAGTTGTAGGGTGTTTTCTTTATTAAGAAGATAAAAACCTGTCCAAAAGAAAGTTTCAAAAGTGTGATGAATGGCAGCTGAAACATTTGCTAAAACACCCACCTTATTGTCGGCTTCTCCTTCAATGAGGGAAGCAATCTGCTTCATCAAGAGTTCGTATGTTTCTTTTTTGTTCATTGATTCTTTACTTATTTAAGTGTTAACTGCTGCCATTTCGGCTTCCACTATATTGGTAAGTTCTACAAATTGTGGAATCGTTAGCTGCTCTGGGCGTTTTGTCATCACTTCCTGTTCGTAGAATCCTTCGCGCGGTTTCGCTTGGAACATTTGACGTAAGCTTACGCGCAACATCTTGCGACGTTGGTTAAATACAGTTTTAACCAATCGTTTGAAAAGTTTTTCGTCGCAGTTGAGTTTGCTGACGTTATTGCGTGTCATTCTGATAACAGCACTCTTTACCTTTGGAGGTGGATTGAATACGTCTTCATTGACTGTAAACAAATATTCAACATCGTACCATGCTTGGATTAACACAGACAGAATTCCATAAGTTTTATTACCAGGCTGCGCTGCTATACGCAGGGCAACTTCGCGCTGTATCATACCTGTACAACATGGAATGAGGTCTTTATACTCAAGCATTTTGAAGAATATCTGTGACGAAATATCGTAAGGATAGTTGCCTGTAAGCACAAACTGTTTGCCATCGAAAATTTCTTCGAGGTGCATACGTAGGAAATCTTCGCCCAAGATATTCTCTTGTAGGGTAGGAAAATTCTCGTACAAGTATGCAACACTTTCGTTATCAATTTCCACAGCCTTTACCTCTCGAGGCTTTTCCACAAGGTATTGGGTAAGCACTCCCATGCCCGGACCTATTTCTAAAACAGGTATATCTGGACAAGCATCCACTGTGTCGGCAATGCGTTGCGCAATATTCAGGTCGGTTAAAAAGTGCTGTCCAAGGTTCTTTTTGGGCTTTACTAATTTCATAAATTATCTTTATTTGGCTACAAAGATAGAAAAATTATTTCGTATTTAAAAGCATTTATGTATCTTTGCTTTCAGAATGGGAACGAAGAAGTTGCTCTATAAAATCGTTAAAATTGTGCTACCTCTTATTTTGGGCGGTGGCATTCTTTATTGGATGTATCGTGGCTTCGACTTCGTACAGATGCGCAAGGTGGTGATGAATGAGATGGATTGGACGTGGATGTTGCTTTCTATGCCGTTCGGAATACTTGCACAAACCTTTCGCGGTTGGCGTTGGAAACAGGTTTTAGAGCCAATGGGAGAGCAAACACGCAGTTCTGTTTGCGTCAATTCCATCTTTCTTTCCTATGCTGTCAGTCTTGTGATACCGCGTATAGGCGAGTTCGCACGTTGTGGCGTGCTGAATCGTTACGATAAAGTGTCGTTCCCAAAAGCTTTAGGAACAGTAGTTACTGAACGTGCAGTAGACTCTTTTATCGTGTTATTGATAACTGTGCTAGCTATATTGTCTCAAATAAAAGTTTTTTCAAACTTCTTTTTTAAGACAGGAACCAGTGTAGACAATGTCTTTAATAAGTTTTCTGCGACAGGTTGGCTCGTTACAGGAATTTGCGCATTAGCTGTTATTATCTTGCTATACATTATTCGTCGTCAAATACCTATATATAAAAAGGTGAAAGGGGCCCTTACTGGAATCTGGCAAGGAGTTACCTCTGTGAAAAGTGTAAAGAATATGCCACTATTCATTTTTATAGTATGGCTATTTGGGGAAGCTACTTTCTGCACTTCTATCTAACGTTCTACTGTTTTAACGAAACAAGTTCGTTGGGTGTAACTTGTGCTTTAGTATGCTTCGTTGTAGGTTCGATTGCAGTGATAGTTCCAACACCTAATGGAGCAGGACCATGGCACTTTGCAGTGAAAACAATGCTCATTCTCTATGGTGTGGTCGATGTAAGAGCACTCTACTTTGTGCTAATCGTGCATACATTGCAAACGCTATTAGTTATTTTACTTGGCATTTACGCTTGGATAGCCTTAGTATTTACACAGAAGGCTGAGCTTAAACCAATAAATAGAATGATTAAGCAGAGCTAAAAAGAATAGATTTAAAGAAAACATATACTAACCCTTTAAAATAAACAAAACTATGAGTGAAATTAGAAATCTCAATCCAGAACTACTTTGGCGTAACTTTGATGATTTGACACAGATACCACGTCCAACAGGACATATGGAAAAGGTGCAAGCATTTTTACTTGAATTCGCAAAGAAAGTAGGGGTTGAAGCATTTGTAGACCCTGCTGGTAATATCTTAATGCGTAAGTCTGCTACACCAGGATTCGAGAATCGAAAGGAGTTATCCTACAAGCCCACATGGATATGGTACCACAGAAGAGTCCTGATAGCAACCATAACTTTGAAACTGACCCTATTGTAACTCATATTACAGATGGTTGGGTTTATGCAAATAATACAACGCTCGGTGCTGATAATGGTGCTGGTGTTGCTGCAATCATGGGTGTTATGGAAGATAAGACCTTGAAGCATGGACCTATTGAAGGTCTTATAACAAGGGACGAAGAGACTGGAATGTTTGGTGCTAATGACCTTCCTGAAGACGAATTGCAGGGCGATATATTAATGAACCTGGACTCTGAAACATGGGGTAAGTTTGTTATCGGTTCTGCTGGAGGCGTTGATATAGACTCGGTATTAGAATACAAAGAGGTTGCAAACGACCAGGAAGCTGCTGTTAAAGTTACATTAAAAGGATTCCGTGGTGGACACTCTGGTCTTGAAATTCACGAAGGACGCGCTAACGCTAATAAGGAAATGGTACGTTTTGTACGTGATGCAATGGCTGAACTTGGCGCACGATTGGCCGTATGGCAAGGTGGAAACATGCGTAATGCTATTCCTTTCAAGGCAGAAGTGGTACTTGCGCTTGCTAAAGATAAAGTAGCTACGCTTAAAGAAATGGTAGAGGCACAGCGACAATTACTCGAAAGCGAGTTTAAAACAATTGAAAGCAATATAGAATTCTATGTTGAAGACGTTGAAAAACCAGCTGCGCTTGTTCCAGAAGAAATTCAAGACAACATTATCAATGCTATTTATGCTGTTCATAATGGCGTTTTGCGTATGATTCCAGCTTATCCTGACGTTGTTGAAACTTCTTCTAACCTTGCTATTGTTACCATTGATGCAAACAAAACCTATTTTAAAGTGTTAGTTCGTTCTGCTCGTGAAGATATGAGAGAATATCTTGCAACCCAGATAAAGAGTTGCTTTGATTTGGCAGGTATGAAGACAGAACTCAGTGCAAGATATAATGGTTGGGATCCAAATCCTAATAGTGAGATTTTGAATCTATTAGAAAGTGTACAAAGATCAAACAGGTGAAGATGTAATCGTACAGGCTGACCATGCAGGACTTGAATGTTCAATTATTCTTGGCAAGTATCCACACCTTGACGTTGTTAGTCTTGGTCCAACTATTCGTAGCCCGCATACAGCAACAGAACGCTTTAGGATTGACACTGCTCAGCCTTTCTGGGACTTATTAGTTAAGGTCTTGGAAGAGATTCCTATTAAATAAAGAAAGACTTTATCAAGCTAATAAAGCTGAAAAAAATAATTAAATAAGGCAGTGAATAAACTGCTTCAAATAATATAATAAATCCGTTAGACAAACCAAAAACTTTGTGTTTTACTTGTGCTAACGGATTTTTTTGTCTATTTTTGCAGCCGTAAAACCAATATTTTAATTTATAATGGACGATTATCTTTCGAATATTTTAATCAAATAACGTGAGGATAGCACCCTGATAGTTGCTAATCCCACCAAAACTAAACTAATTGGAGATTAGCAAAATGAAGACATATTGGAACATTAGCGGAAAGCTTAATACTATAAAAGAATGGCAGCCTAACTGCTGGATACAGGTTACTTGCCCTACAGAGCAAGAACAACAAGAATTAGAAGAAACTTATAATATCCCCGATTACTTTATTTCGGACATTAGCGATACCGACGAGCGTGCGCGTTATGAGTACGATGATGGTTGGATGCTTATCATTTTGCGTATTCCTTATGTTAAGGAAATACGTTCTCGCACACCTTATACAACAGTACCTTTGGGTATTATCCACAAACGCGACGTAACTATTACAGTGTGCAACTTTGAAACTAATATGATGCTTGACTTTGTTTCGTTCCAGCAAAAGCGTGGAGAGGGGTTTACTGACTATGTCGATATGATATTTAGACTTTTCCTTTGTTCTGCTGTTTGGTATTTGAAGCGATTGAAACAGATAAGCACACTTATAGATAAAGCTAAACACAACCTTGATCAGGAAGTGAACAACGAAAGCCTTATTGGCTTGAGTCGTTTGCAAGATTCGCTCACTTATTTTGTTACATCTATTCGTGGAAATGAAAATTTGCTGGCTAAACTGAAGTTTAAGTTGCAAGTTGATGAGTTAGACGCAGACCTAATTGAGGACGTAAATATTGAGATGAGCCAGGCACGTGAAACTGCTAGCATCTATACTGATATTCTTGAATCAACAATGGACACTTACTCAAGCATCATTAACAACAATATGAACACAGTGATGCGTACGCTTACGTCAGTTTCTATTATTATGATGTTCCCTACACTCATCGCTTCGCTTTTCGGAATGAACTTGATAAATGGTATGGAAGGTTCACAATGGGGATTTGTAATAGCACTCATTATTTCTGTGTTCGTATCTGGACTGACGTGGTGGATACTGCGCCATAAGCGCTTGATATAGCCTTAATAACATCAATAGAGAAAGAAAATAGGTAAAGCAAATACGTTTTTTAAACTCAATAATAAAAAAAGCAAGTATAAATTTAGGTGGTTTAAAACTTTTTATCTAAGTTTGCACTTTGTTAGATAATATAGTGTTTGCATATCTTATAGTAGTAAGATGGTGTGGCACAAAGCAATGAAAAAACTCGAATCATAAACTAATAGTGAAATGATGGACTCTCAAGAGAATGCCCTTAATCAGGGAACAGAAGAAGTAAAGCAGTCTGAAACGACTGTAGAACAGATCGTAAATAACGCCGAAATAGCAGTAGAAGTAGCAAAAGATACGGTAATAGCGGCAACTGACAACCAACAATTAAGGGAAGAAGATACCCTCGCAAACACAGTCTATGACTCAAAGAAGGAGATAGTAGAGCGCGTTAAGGCTATTGCTGATAGCGAGGAAACTCCAGAGAAAGCAGAAGTTGACCATCTAAAGACATCGTTTTATCGACTTCATCTTGCTGAACGCGAAGCGCAACAAAAGGCTTTCCTTGAAGCAGGTGGCGATCCTGAGAAATACCAAGTTCTACCTGATGAGGAAGAAGAGGCATTTAAAATAGCAATGAGTGTTATTAAAGAGAAACGCCAGAGAGCATTCTTGGAACAGGAAGAGCTAAAACAGCAAAATCTTAAGAAGAAAGAAGCCATAATAGAGAAGGTAAAAACGATGGCAACAACGCCTGAAGAAGCAAACAATAACTTTCAAGAATTTAAGGCGTTGCAACAAGAATGGAAAGCTATCAAGCCTGTTCCTGCTGAAAAGGTGAATGAATTATGGCGTAGCTATCAGCTTTATGTTGAGCAATATTATGACTTGCTGAACCTTAACCGAGAAGCGCGTGAATACGATTTTAAGAAGAATCTTGAAAAGAAAACGCAACTTTGTGAAGCTGCAGAGAAGCTTGCAGACGAATCAGATGTTATCAGTGCTTTCCATCAACTTCAAGATTTGCATCAAGAATATCGCGAAACTGGTCCTGTAGAAAAGGAACTTCGTGAGCAAGTTTGGCAACGTTTCAAGGCTGCCAGCACGATTATTAATAAACGTCATCAGCAACATTTCGAAGAAATTCGTGCTGAAGAAGAAGATAATCTTGTTAAGAAGACTGCACTTTGCGAGAAGATTGAGGGCATTGTAAAGCAGGAACGTAAGAATTCAGGAGATTGGGATAACCACTCAAAAGAGATTATTGCTTTGCAGCAAGAATGGAAAACCATTGGATTTACGCCTCAGAAGATGAACACTAAAATCTTTGAACGTTTCCGTGCAGCCTGTGATGAGTTCTTTACAAAGAAGGGAGAATACTTTAAAGAACTAAAAGATAAGTACGCTGAAAATGCAAAACGCAAGCAAGAACTCGTTGCTAAGGCACAGGAACTAAAAGATTCTACTGATTGGAAGAAGACTTCTGATAAGCTTATAGCACTGCAAAAGGAATGGAAAACCATTGGAATGGTACCTAAACGATTGGGCGATCAGCTTTGGGAAGACTTCCTTGCAGCTTGTAATCATTTCTTTGAGGCTCGCAATGCTGTTCATGCAGATGAACGTAACGAAGAACGGGAGAACCTTGCAAAGAAGAATGAGATTATAGAAAAACTTAAACAGCTTGCTGAAGGTGCGGTTGAGAACTTGCAAGAAGAGATGCGTAAGCTCACAGATGAGTTCAATAAGATAGGTCATGTACCATTCAAAGAAAAGGATAAGATGTTTAAGGAGTATCACGACATTCTTGATAAACTCCACAAAACATTGAATGTGAAGGCTTCTCGTCATCGTATGGATAACTTCCGTAATAATTTAAAGAAGGTGGCACAGCGTGGAGAAAACGCTATTGATAACGAACGCGGACGTCTTATGCGTCATTTCGAGCAATTGAAACAAGAGATAAATACTTACGAAAATAATATTGGCTTCCTTAATATCAGCAGTAAAAAGGGCAATAGTCTTATTGATGATATGAATCGTCGTGTACAAAAGCTGAAGGATGAGTTAGCAGAAACAAAGCAAAAAATAAAAACAATAGATGACGAAAAGAAAGCTTAGTTCTTTCGCTCGTATATAAAATAAGAAGGCACTTCGGTAATCGGAGTGCCTTCTTGTGTTTATAAAAATATTCTGATGTAGAACGATGAAGTGGTTTAAATGTAGCTATTATTCTTCCTCATCTTCTGGATCAGCCCAAACTACTTGTACACCTGATGCAAAGTCTTGTGTACTTTTTCGTGTCCTAGGGTCGCGTCGGCTTGCTGGAAGGAACTTGCACTTTACGCCCTTTACATTCTTTTTAATATCAAAATCTTCTTTATTTACTACAGGATCGCTTTCTACTGTAAGGTGAAATCGGCCTAATCCGTCAAGGATAACTGTGTTTCCAAGACTAAGATTATAGCTAATTTCATCTACCAGCGCCATGATAATGCCTGTAACTTCACCTCGTGTAAACGATGTACTGGATTGAATAGCTGCTGCAAGGTCGGCTGTTGAAGTTTCCCCACTGCTCACTACTCTTGCATGCCACTTACCACCACGATTGGCTTCTTTAAACTTACTTTGTTGTAGTCTGATACTTATTGCCATATAGTTATGTCTTATTAATTATCTTTTAATTAATCTGCAAACTTACATAAAATTCTCAAATTATACCCTATCTAATGAAGAAAACCACTTCTTATTTAGGCTAAATATGCTTATTTGTCTTATAAATGTTCAAAGACGAAGCACAATTTTATACACGAAGAAATAACTATAATTGTTTGAAAAATTGTTGTATAGCATACAGAAGTCTACTTCGAAGATTCTATTTTATGAATGAATAGAAGATGATAAAGTTGTAAAAGAATTTATAAGATATTTTTTTATTATAACTATCAGATTTTTCAATGTGTTGTAATAGTGCCTGTTTTGCGATGTAAAACAAGCACTATTACATTGCAAAATAGCCGATATTGCAACGCAAAACAAGTACTTTTGGAATATCAAACAACTATCAATGCTTTTCAATTACATTTTTCTTTACAAAACGAGGAGCTTTTATGCAGTTGTATAAAGGCTGTAAGAAGAATTTCTTACAGCCATAATAGTTCAGCTACAATTAAAATTTAATGATGAGAAAGTATGGATATGAGTAGCTACTACTTATTAAACATGGTAGACAGACTTGCGCTCTTAGTGTAGCAATAGCGGACGTTAATCTGAAGAAAGAAGACAGAAAACTGTAGTATTTAGAAAGAAAGGATAAAATGTTTCGTTTGTTATTTAAACAAGTCATCATAGGTGTGCAGCTGTTTTGCTATGATATTATGCTTGAATTAACGCAAAGCATTATATCAAAGAGATATAAACCCTGTTTTCTTTGTGTTCTAATACATTGTAAATAGCCAACTATGGAAACAAAAAAACAACATTTTGTAATAAATGTTTAGTATTTGTTTTCGTTTGTAAAAAAATATTAATTATATTTGCAACACTATTATATATCAGTGTTGATAAACACATAAAAGCATATACAAAAGAAGGCAAAAGGGAATCAGCTGCCTTAGTTGAGAGGAAAATACGGTACATTATAATTTGTCGATACAGCCACATCGCCCCAAACTGCCCACTCTTATGCATTCATTCAAACAATAAATAAGAACGCCGACAAACGGCATAAACAACAACAACTATGAAAAGAACTTTACCTATTATCGCACTTTTGATGCTGTCTGTCTTACAGATCTGTGCGCAACAAAAGAACTATGACTTCCAAGAAGGAAAGCTCTATTACAAAATTACAGATGTTACAAAGCAACTTGTAGAGGTTACTACAGAACTCAGCGAACTCTTGGAAGCAACTGGAACATTATATACGAAGCCTCTCGAAGGCGATATCGTAATACCCAATAATGTAAAACACCAAAACAAAGAGTATGTTGTAACTGGTATTGCTGACAATTCTTTTGGCGGTTGCATTAAGGTTACATCGGTATCCATACCTGCCAGCATTACAACTTTAGGCGAACAAGTCTTTCTTTCTTGTACAGGCTTGAAGCGTATTACGGTAGATAAGGATAATAACACCCTTAAAGATATTGATGGAGTACTCTTCAATAAAAGTGGAAATAAGCTAATTTCTTATCCTAACAAGCACTCTGTTAATTACGAAATCCCTGAAGGAACCGAAGAACTCAGCCCTGCTTCATTCTTCCTTTGCAACGAAATAGAGGCAATAAAGTTTCCTTCTACGCTGAAAAAGATAGGTATGCTTGCTTTCGGTCATTGTGTAAAATTAAGAGAAGTAACCATTCCAAATAATATTGTAGACCTTGGCGACTTTGCTTTCTATAACTGTACTGGTTTGGAGAAGGCTGTTATCAACGCTGATATCGACGAATTGAAACGATACATGTTTAGCAGATGCACAGCATTAAAAGAAGTTACACTCCCTTCCACAATAGAACATATTCGCACTTGGGCCTTTGGCAGCTGTGCCTCAATGAAGAATATTACATTGCCAGAAAGATTGAAAGACATAGAAGCTGAAGCTTTTAACGGTTGCGAAGCACTTGTTGAAATCACACTTCCAGCTGACTTGGAGAAAATCGGAATGTATGTTTTCGATGGTTGTAAGCAGCTAAAAAATGTTACTTGTCTCCGAAATACACCACTAAAAGGGGAAGCTATGGGTGATGGAGTGTTTGAAAATGTAGACAAAAATATCTGCGAACTAAGAGTACCTAAAGGCCATAAGGCTGAATATGAGGCTGCTGAACAATGGAAAGAGTTTGCTAAAATTATAGAACACGACCTAACGGGTATTTCTTTACCAGTCAGCCAAGATAATGATGGTGAAACAACAATCTTTAGTATTGATGGTCAACGTCTGCCCAAAAATGTACAACCATCACACGGAATCTATATTATCAATGGTAAAAAGGTGAGCGTCAAGTAGTAAAAATAGCATAATACATTCATAATTCTAATGAACGGCTGATTGCAAACTAAGTGTTTGTGACCAGTCGTTTTAGTTTGATTGATACTCACTGTCACCACGATATAACTCAAAAAAAGGACAATAAGTCAACCTGCTCAATCAGTTTTTTACTTTCAAAAGTTAGTATAATATTCTTAAAGCAAAGTTATGCTTACTTCGTATCATTACTTATATGTTGTTGACGAATTAATAATTTAACATACTTCTTTGTTGATTTGCTATACAGAGAATTCAACAGAAAAAACTTTAACGATAAAAGTAGTACTCTAAACACATATTAGATAATATCAAAGGAGGGGGGTAGATTGATTCTACACCCCTCCTTTAATATTGTATTTATCAACATTGGACGTATTCAGATACGAAAATCATCTATATTCTGTGTTTTCAGGCATTTCAACACCCAGTTCTTTAAGAAGCAAAGGTGCATCTTCGTCGCCATATTCAGCAGCTTTTTTTGTACCAACGTATAGCTTCATCAATGTTCTTTTCAACGCCATCGCCACGTTTATAACAGTTTCCGATATAGAACATTGCCCATGGTTCACATCCATTTGCAGCTTTAAAGAGCCACTCTAAACCCTTTTTCTTATCGGGTTTTTCACCGTTCCAACCTTCAAAATAAAGAATGCCAAGATAGTATTGCCCTAAAGCTGAACCTGCATAAGCAGCTTTCTGATACCAATGTAATGCATTTTGAGCATTAAATACTACGCCCAAACCATAGGCATAGCATCTTCCAAGACCAGTATAAGCATCTATATTGCCAGTTTCGGCAGCCTTTTGATAATACTTAAAGGCTGTATCATAATCCTCATTATCGAACGCTTCGTCGGCTTTTCCAAGCAATTTATCTGCTTCGGTTGCAAGCTTTCCTACATAATTGGTCGATATTCTGTGAGGCACTTCCTCTTGTGCAACTCCCATCAAGGGTATAAATAGGGTGCAAAAGACTAAAGCTAACGTCTTCATTTAGATTATAATATTACACCAAGCGAATGGCAAGCGGTTCAACTGTAATGAGACGACGCTTGTAAAGGTCGCCAACGGCTTTCTTGTAGACTTTCTTTGACACATGAAAGAGATGTTTAATATCTTCTGCTTCGCTTTTATCGCCAAGGTTACATACACCACCGTTGTCCTTTAAGTATTGCAGAAGCACTTCGGCAAAGTCTTTTGCATATTGCTGTCCTGTTGGTTGCAGCGTGCAGTCAATCTTTCCGTCTGGTCGGACTGTGGCAATATAACCCTTCAGATGGTCGCCCGTGTGGACGTACTGAAACACTTGGTCGCCATAAACAAGTCCGGGATATTTATTGTCGATGATAACTTTGAAGCCAAGTTCGGTCTTTTGCCAGATCATCAAATCAACCTCCTCACCTTGCTTGTACGTTGGTTTTTCTTCCTCGAAATAATGTTCCACCTTCGCCGATGCCACCAAACGGTAGGTTTCTTCGTCAAGATGTACGTGTACAATATACGATTCGCCTATCTGCATACGCTTCTTCTGCTCGCGGAACGGACAGAAGAGGTCTTTCGTTACGCCCCAATGAAGGAATGCACCATACTCGTTTACCCACGAACACTCTAAGTATGCAAACTCGCCCACTACGGCAAGTGGCTGCTCGGTTGTAGCAATGGGGCGTTCTTCTTGGTCAAGATACACAAAGACACGTAGGTCGTCGCCTACCGAAACACCTTCGGGAACATACTTCTGAGGCATCAATATTTCGCCAGCAGGACCACCGTCAAGATACAATCCGAATGGGTCGCCATTGCCCTCGCGCAATGCTATCTTCAATACAGTCAGCGTATTGTAATCGCCTATCTTTAGTTTTGCCATTTGTTATTTCCTTTCTTACTTTATTATACTGCGCTGGATTCGTTGCCCTCTCCCACTATGCGTCCGTCTTTCAGGTGTATGGTTCGGTCGGTAAGTGTAGCCAACGTTTCGTCGTGTGTAACGATGACGAAAGTTTGTCCGAACTTATCGCGCAATTCGAAGAAGAGTTTATGCAGTTCTTCCTTGTTTTTCGAGTCCAAGCTACCTGACGGTTCATCGGCAAGAATTACGGCAGGATTGTTCATCAATGCCCTTGCTACTGCCACACGTTGCTTCTCTCCACCCGAGAGTTCGTTTGGTTTATGGCTTGCTCGTTCGCTTAGGCCCATAAATTCCAATAGTTCTTCAGCACGATTATGTGCTTCTTTAGGTTTCATGCCAGCAATATAAGCGGGAATCATAATATTCTCGATTGCCGTAAACTCGGGCAAAAGTTGGTGAAACTGGAATACAAAACCAAGATGTTTATTGCGAAATTCACTTAGTTTTTTAGTCGATAATGTGCTGGTTTCTATGCCGTCTACTACGACGGAGCCGCTATCGGGCTTATCTAACGTACCAAGAATTTGCAGCAACGTAGTTTTGCCTGCACCAGAAGGGCCGACAATGCTGACTATTTCGCCTTTCTCTATGCGCAAGTCAATGCCTTTCAGCACTTGCAACGAACCAAAATTCTTAGTAACACCTTTTATTTCTATCATAATTATTATCTTATTTTCTTTTGCATGAAATCACGAACAACATCGTAAGCACTGCGTTCTTCGGTGTGTTGCGACTGTGCAAATGTCATTCCGTCCATTCGATTACCATACTGATCGGGGAATATTATCATAAGCGTCTTGCTCTTGAAGAAGCGGTTTACCTCCTCTGGTATACGCTCCATCGCATTCTTATAAGATATTGTACCCTTTCGTGCTGTAATAATCACAAATAAATGGTCGTCGTTTACTTCGTTCGCTAAATGCGGTAACTCGTTCCAATGTTCCATTTCAGAATACTCTGCACGCACATTGGGGTGGCGGTTACGAATATATCCCATAATGAGTCCAAGAGATTCTTGACGTGCATGGAAAACTATACGGCAATCTGTATTAGCTGCTAGACGTGCCAGACGCTCCAACCAACGATAGAAACCAGGTTCAAACTCAGCTCGTGAAGGCACGGCTACTTGTATTCTGCGAATCGTATTCAGTGGTTGCACAATGCGGGCAATTGTTATTTGTCGGCTCAAACCATTGTACAAGCTCTGCGTGAATTGCCCCCAAAAGCCCTTCGATATAGCTTGTCGGGCGTGCAAACCCATTACTATTTCCGATGCTTGAAACTCTTTGAAGGCGTGTTTTATACCGTTGGCTATATTGGCTGCTATGCGCACCTGTGTTACCATCGGCACATTGGCAGACGTTGCCTGCTTTTGTAAGTGCTCTAAAAGTTGTTTTCCTTCTTCTTGATTAGCTGCTGCATTCACGTCATCGTAAACAACGTTAAGGCCAACAATTTCGCTTTTCAACTTAGAGTTGCGCATCATCATTGCCAATGAGAGCAGATTGTCTGCATAATCAGGATATTTTACAGGAATAAGAATGCGTTCGTCTCCATCAGCTTTCACCATTTCGGGTTCTTCCTTCTTTGTTAAGCGAATCTTTTGAGCTGCTCTCTCCGTTACAAGTGAAGATATGATGCAGGTAAAGAGTATCATAACAACGATTCCGTTAAGTACTTCGTCGTTGAAAAGGAACTCTCCTGGAGCGACTTCGAGCTTTAATCCAACCATAACCATGGCTATTGCACCAGCTGCATGGGCACTTGTAAGACCGAAAAGCATATCAGACATTTCTCGTTTCAAGCGGAATAAGAAGCCAGCTAAGTAAGCAGCAATAGCCTTTCCCACTGTTCCGAAGAATACAATGCACAACACAACCCAAATGATATGTACGCCTTCGAATAGTGAACGAACGTTGATGAGCATGCCTACACCTATCAAGAAGTAAGGAATAAAGAGCGCATTACCCGTAAACTCGATATGGTTCATCAATGGTGATAGGCGTGGAATAAACGATTGAGTATAAGTCCTGAGAAGAAAGCACCGAAGATACCTTCCAATCCAATGGCATCGGATAAGGCAGCAGAGAAGAACAGCACACATAAAACGAAGAGAAACTGCATCACAGCATCTGAATAACGGCGCAAGAACCAACGTGAAAGGCGTGGAAGAAAGTAGATAAGACCTGACAAATAGAGTGCTAATTTTAGCATAAACGTGAGCCAGAATATGCCTCCACTACCGCCTTGGTAAGAGTTTACTATCATTGCCATAATGATAAGTGCCAAGAACAGCGCTATCATTGTTGCACCAACACTTAAAGTGGATGCTGGGTGCTGTGAAAGGCCGTAGCGTCCTACTATAGGATAAGATATGAGCGTGCTTGACGACATAATACAACCCAACAATAAAGACGACATGACAGAGTAGTTCAATAAATGGATACCCATCAGGAAAGTTAGTATGTAGGGTGTAACGAAGGTAAGCAACCCGAATACCACGACACGCCATTTATTTTTCTTCAGTCCCTCCATATCCATTTCAAGACCTGCAAGGAACATTATATAATATAAACCGACGCTGCCAAACAATTCAAACGACGCATCTCGTTTAAGTATATTCAATCCATATTCGCCTACCAATACACCTGCCAAGACCATTCCGATGATGTGCGGAATGCGTAGTCGGCCCATGATAACGGGCGACAATAAGATTAACATCAAGACAACAAAGAAAATCAATGTTGGGTCGGTGATTGGAAAATATTGGGATATACTGAACATTTCTGCTATTATTAAATATCTGCAAAGATAGCAAAAAGTTATCGGTTGAGTAGGGATAGTAGAGAGTTTTTTGTATTTTTGCAATTGAAAACGATAGGGGATTGCACTTCGCGATAGAACATTGTAACTATTGATGATTAGCGTAGCCCCATTAAAACTATAAATACAAGGATAATGAAAGTAGCAATCGTAGGTGCCCAGCGGGGCTGTAGGACAGGAATTCCTCCGCATATTGGCAGAAAGAAATTTCCCATTAGACGACCTTGTTCTTTTTGGTTCAAGCCGTTCAGTGGGTAACAAGTACACATTTAAAGGAAAGGAATACGAAGTAAAACTTCTTCAACATAACGACGACTTTAAGGATATTGATATTGCCTTCACTAGTGCAGGTGGCAGTATATCGGCTGAATTTGCTGATACTATCACTAAGTATGGTGCTGTTATGATTGATAATTCGAGCCAATTCCGTATGGATAAGGATGTTCCGTTGGTAGTTCCTGAAATCAATGCAGAAGATGCGCTTACACGTCCACGTGGTATTATTGCTAATCCTAACTGCACCACTATTATGATGGTTGTGGTTTTGAATCCTATTGAGAAGCTCAGCCACATTAAGCGTGTGCGTATCAGCAGTTATCAGAGTGCTTCGGGTGCTGGTGCTGTAGCGATGCAGGAGCTGGAACAGCAGTACAGAGAGATTCTTGAAACAGGTGAGGCAAAAACAATCAGCAAGTTTCCGCACCAATTAGCGTATAACGTGATTCCTCAAATAGATAAGATGACGGAAACTGACTATACGAAAGAGGAAATGAAGATGTTCTACGAAACGCAGAAAATCATGCACTCCGATGTTTGCACCAGTGCCACCTGCGTGCGTGTATCGTCGCTCCGCAGCCATTCAGAGTCGGTTTGGATAGAAACTGAAAAGCCTTTAGAGATTGCTGAAATACGCAAGGCACTCGAAGCAGCACCCGGTGTTACGCTTGTAGACGACCCACAGAACTATGTTTATCCAATGCCATTGGAGAGTGCAGGCAAAGACGACATCTACGTTGGACGTGTTCGTAAAGACCTTGCTGACGAGAACGGAACGACTCTTTGGCTTACGGGCGACCAAATTCGTAAGGGTGCTGCACTGAACGCTGTGCAGATTGCTGAATATCTGATTAAGGTGGGCAACGTGAAGTAAGTCTCCTCGAAGATTATATTTAAACAAGCAGCATTACTGTACTGAAGGAACGGTAATGCTGCTTTTATTTATTGTGTATGTTGTGTTGTTCTACTTGTGCGCCTTGTAATATTTAACGGCTGCTTCTACGTTGGCTTTTACTGCTCTTGACGAGAATGTGGCTCCTGTTACGCCATCTACTGAACCTACTTTTGATATGTTTTTATCGTTGTATTTTGGCAACATCTTTGAGGTAACCTGTGCAAAATATTGTGGTGTTTCGTTGTTTTTAAGTGCTACTACTTTCACTACTTTATCCTTCTTGATGTGTACTTCTAATGGTGTTGCACCTTTATAGCCGCGCACGTTGGTTACCAAGGTGGTTGTGTTTACTACATACGTGCCGTCTTCTTGTTTACGCATTACGTTGTCGTCGTTTGCTGCTGCAAATGCAAAGCCTGCTGTAGTTAGGGTTGCTATGGCTATGGCTAAAGCTTGTTTTTTCATATTTCTTTCTATTGTTACTGATTATTATTTATTGTTGTTACTTATTTATTTACATGCAAATTTACATAAAATTATCGAACTTTATAGCTGTTGCTTTGAAAAAGTTGTGGCATATTATGAATATATAAAAGCCGCTTCTGCTTTGTTCAGAGGCGGCTTGTTGTTGATTACTCGAAAGTAGTGGGGGAGAGTTTAAGGGTGTGGTTGTCCTCCTTCTTTGCCTCCCTCTGGCTTACTTTCGTGCTTCTTTTTGCGTTTAGGGTTGTCCACGCTCAGCTCCACGTTCTTGGCAGCATCGCGCATCTGTACTTTAGGTGTGAACACGATTTTGGGCGACTTGAGCGTATCGACACACACGTCGATTTCGTTGTCCATCATCTTCGCAGGAACGAGGACACGGAACGAACCGAGGTCAGCCAAGTCTACGTTTACGCCCATAAGCAGCGCATCGCGTACGATGGCACCGAGCGAGATAAGAGCATTGCTTACATCGCCTGCAGATAACGATGTCTCACGCACAATGCGGTCTACTACCATTTTGTTTGTCAGGCGTTGTTTTGTCTTTGGCGAAGCGTAGTAAACGGTTTGTCCCTTGCGCTTGCCGATGTTGAGTTTTCTCGATTTGATTTCAAACTCGATCATAATTGTTTTTTGTTTAATAGATTAATAAAATTGTTATATAATAGTACCTTTTATATACCACTCGTGATATATGTCTGTATACCACTCGTGGTATGTTATTGTATATCACTCGTGGTATACAATCGCATATCACTCGTGATGTATTTCAGCTACTTCTTTACAGCCTTTCGTCCATTCACGATATACACACCTTTCGGCAGGTTGTTCAGTTCGCCTTGCAGGCGCACACCGCTAAGGCTGTAGATGCCTTGCTTTGCGATAGTGTCGGCAGTTGGTGTATCGATGGCATTAGGGGTGGGTGCGATGGTTACCCAGTCGGTAACTATCTTATTGTCAGCACCGCAAACATAGTAGTAGCTCTTATTGTCGCTTTGGAACTCTTTCCAGTATGCGCCCGCAGGATCTACTATTTCGCACCCGTTCAGTTCTGGTTTAGAATCCCACAGCCAGCTAATGCTACCTGCATATTCTTCTTCGCTGCTACCGCCACCCTTGGCACGCACAGTGCAGTGGTCGAAAGTCCAAAAGCCAGAAAGCAGTCCGTGAACTCCACCAATGGCTTCTAAGGTGCAACCACTTACGGTGATGGAACCATAGTTGAAGATGCCTCTTTGAAAAGCCTTTTCGTTCGATGTTGTAGAACCAGTTACGGTGAGTTTGCCTTCGCCCGTAAAGGTTAGGTCCTTGAAGTTCCACACGCCCATACCATTCTTTGCCGTAATGGTGTTGTTGCCGATGAGGTTGATAACCAATCCTTCGATTTGATTGAATATGCCCGAGCCTCTGCCGTATCTATCATCTTCAATTGTAGTGCTGATAGAGGCATTGTTAAGGGTGAGCGTCTTTGTGTTGTCGTCGTACATCACTTTACCAGATACACCCTCTATAACAGAAAGGTCGTTGCAGTTGGCAAAGTTCACTTTCTTACCAGCAATCCAAAGATTGTAGTCGTCGATAGGCTCGATGGTTACCCAGTCGGTAATGGGCTTTTTGTCTTCGCCAAACAAGAAGTAGTAGCCCGACCATTCATCGTTCTTCATGTATTCCCAATAAGTTCCTTTCGGAGCAGTAATAGCGCAGCCATCGAACTGATAAGAAGAGACAATGCTAAGGCTACCAGCATACTTGTCGTCGCCACTGCCACCACCTTTGCACGCACCGTGCAATGGTCGAATTTCCATCCGCCACAAGCCAGTCCGTAAACACCTCCGCTGGCCTCCAACGTGCAATTGCTAACCACAACATCGCCTTGATTTAAAATACCAGCCTTATAAGCCTTGTCGCCCGATGTAGTAGTGCCCTTCACCGTAAGCTTACCATCGCCAGTGAAAGTAATAGAGGCATAATAGTTCCACACGCCAACAAACCTTTCTGAAGTAATGGTGTTGTTGCCAACGAGTTGAATGTTAAGGCCACGAAGCTTGTTAAAGATGCCCGCACCACTACCATTTCTACCGCCCTCTGCTGCACTGCTGATAGTAGCATTGTCGAGGGTCAAAGTCTTCGTGTTATTGTCGTACACAACAGTGCCCGATACACCTTCGATAACAGATAGGTCGTTACAATTTTCAGAGGTTACTTGTGTCCCAGCAACCCAAAGCTCGTACTGTGTTTGTGCCCTCACAGTAGTAGCCCAAATCGTTGCCACCAAGGCAAAGATGAGCGAAAAAAATACTTGTTTCTTCATGTTTCTTATGTTAATATAGTTAATAAAGCACGTCTATTTCTCTAAGAACTTAGAGTTAATGTACCTTGTGAATTCTTCTCGATACATGTCGCCGATAGGAACATATACGCCATCGTTCATAAGAATACGACTTTTGTTTACTTCGCTAATGTCTATCAGATTGATAATCCACGAACGATGAATACGCATAAAGCCATTGGGCAGGTGTTCTTCCATTTCTTCATACTCGAAAGTATCATTAATGGTTTTCTATCGCTTATAAAATGAATTTTTAGATACTCGCCCATACCTTCAACATAACGTATATCGCTGATATTTATACGAATAATTTTATATTCATTCTTTAGAAACAGAGTGTCGTTATCTGCCAAAGAAACATTTGTTTTTGCTTGTTGCAACAACACATACTGCCGTTTTAAACTTTTAGCTGCTGCCATTAGTTCTTCTTGGCTAAATGGTTTAAGGAGATAATCAATAGCTTCTACTTTATAACCTTCTATAGCGTAGTCGCTATAAGCAGTTGTAAACACCACTAAAGGCTTTACTTCTAACGAGCGTACAAAGTCGAGTCCACTCATATCAGGCATATTAATATCTATAAATATAGCATCAACGGTTTGCCTTTCTATTTCTCTCTTTGCTTCAATAGCATTTTGGCATTCGCCAACCAGTTCTAAAAACGATATATTTTTTATATATGTAGCCAGCTGTTTCAGTGCCAAAGGCTCATCGTCTACTGCTAAAGTTCTTATTCTGTTTTCCATCTTGGAGTTGGTTTTTTGTCATTTTTCTTATTTGTTAATGATAATTCTAACCACACACTATAAGTTTTCTCGCCATCGTCTATTACGAGTTTGTGGCGGTTTGGATATATCAGGTTCAATCGTTGTTGTACACTCTTCAGCCCTACTCCGCCCTTTTCGCATTCAGTTTCAGACTGTTTACTATTTATACAGCAAAACTTTATCTTGTCGTTTTCTACAGAAAGCGAAATATCTATTGTGCTTATATGCTGATAGCTTATACCATATTTAAGGCATTTCCAACAAAACATACGAGTAGTAGTGGTGGTATTTCGCCCACTGGAAATTGTTTTTGAATATTAAGATTTATCTTTACCGTTTCTGTATAGCGCATACGCATCAACGAAATATAACTATGTATAAAGTCGCTTTCTTTCTGTAAAGGAATAAAAGTATTATTACCTTCGTAAAGAATATACCGCATCATCTTCGACATCACTATGATTGCCCACTTTGCTTTCTCAGGGTCGATATCCACTAACGCATGTATATTGTTAAGAGTGTTCATGAAGAAGTGCGGGTTTATCTGGTATTTCAAAGAAATTAGTTGCTGCTCTAAGTTCTTCTCCTGTAAATCGTGCAACTTCTGTTGGTCTTCATTTGATTTGAAAAACAGTTTTACGCCAAAGTTCATTCCAAACATTAGCACTAAGATAATCATATTTACAGCAAGCACCTGCGTTATGAGCGTAGCATGATTATGTGTAATTGTATTTTGAATACTCTCATTCTGAACGATTACCTTTGAGGCTTTTTGCCCCATTGTAACATGAAATGCATACTGTAAAAAGGTAAAAAAAAGTATCAAAGAAATGGTTCCACAAATATAAATAGCTCGCCGTTTGCGATAAATAATCTGTGGTAGCAATAAGAAATTATGTATTAAGAAAGCAACAAAGAATACAAGCACGATTATCCATACACTGAAAACACGTTCCCAATTATACTCTTCAGAAACGCTGTTAGTATGGAAAAACATCGTAATTACAGGGATAATAAAGACGAGAAGCCATAAAAGAAAATGCGCTACATTCTCTTTGAATTCCTGTGTTGCCTTTTTCCGTAATAGATTCATTATGTGTTGAACTTAAAAGATAAACGCTCATATCTAAAGATAAGACATCTGCGCAAAGATACAAAAATATTCTTTCTTCACGCAAATCTCTGCATATAATATTCGTTTTGGGCGGTATAATACTATAAAACAAATGTTTTGATAAGCTATTGCAACTAAACAAAACCAATAATACCGCCAGTAACGCTGAGGAGAATAGCTTCAATAAGGAATTTAGACCTTTCTTATACAGGGTTGTATAACGATTGAAATTAGCTCGTTGATAACCGATGTTAGCTTCAGCACTACGTAGGTCGGCCTGCGCTTTAAGTACGTTATCCTGTGCACTTGCTACGTTAGCTTTTGCACTCGCAAGGGCTGCTTTAGTCGAATTGAGTTGGTTAAGAAGGTTGGTTTTATCCAATTCAGCAATCACTTGCCCCTTCTTTACGACAGAGTTGTAATCAACATAGAGATGATTAACGATACCGGAAACCTGAGTATCAACCGTTACTGTGGTTACAGCCTCTATAGTTCCAGTTGCAGTAACGCTATTTTGAATATTTGCCTTATCTACTACAGCAGTATCAAACGATATCTTTTGAGTTTCATCACCCCTTGTAAGGAAGAATGCGGCAATGGCAACGATTACTATTGCGCCTACTATAAACCATACTTTACTGATTTTCTTTTTCATATTTCTTATTATTGGGAGTTAAAGGACAATGTGTTTACAATTATTATTTGACCTGTCCATTCTCATAAAAGTTTAACATTTGAAGATTGTATAGCGTCATATACTTGCTCTGCAGCTCATTTTGTTGAGCTGTAATCAAGTTGTTCATACCTTCGCGAAGTTCCACGATGTTCTTCAATCCGAGGCGGAACTGTTCAGAAAGTATCTAATAACTAGTTTGCTGACTCTCTGTATTTACAACAGCAGACTTATACTTCGCTTGGTTAGTACTTGCCTGAATCCAATAGTTTTCTATTGTTGAATAAAGCTGAGTACGTTGGTTTTGTAAAGCGAGTTGATTGCTTTCTAAACTTATACGAGCTTTGTTTACAGCTGTCCGCGTCTGTCGTTGATCCCAAATAGGTATGTTAATTGTTACTCCAACGCCTCCAGCAAGATTGTTTTTTAGCTGTGTTCCATACGCATTACTATTCATTGTTGTAACGTTTGATGATATTCCGCCACTCAATCCAATAGTTGGAAGGTATTGCGCTTTGGCTTGTTTGATACTTAATTCTCCTGCTTCTACGGTCAATTGCTTGCCCTTTATCTCTGGACGAGAGGTTAAAGCACGCTCATAAACAGTCTGTAATCCAGGAATCTCAGCTAACGCATCGCCGTCCAAACTGTCTGGAATAGCAATCTCAAAGTCCTCATCTGTAATTTCCAATAGCTGTTTTAGCTGGCGAGTATGGTTGAGAAGGTTGCCTTGTTGTGCCACTACATTATACTCATCGTTAGCACGTTGAGCTGTCAATTGCGAAAGGTCAGCCTTGCTAAAAGTACCCACTTCCACCATAGTATTACCACGTTCTTCGTTTTCCTTGCTCCATTCCAAACTCTTCTCATTAACTTTATGGCTTCAACAGTGTACAGAATTTGAATGTAAATCTGTGTTATCTGCTCCTGAATAGAGTTGGCTGTGATGGCAGAATCGACAGCAGCTTGCTGTTCGGTAAGCTTGTTCTGTCTAATCTTCATTCGGTTTTGGTTTCCATTCCAAATAGTCCAATTGAAGTTAATAGCATACATACCATTGTAAGACAATTTGTCTACGCTGCTTGTTACATAGCCATTGGTAACCGTTGCACGTCCCGTTTGTGGGAAAGGAGTGTACGACAGGTTTTGTGAAGTAGAAGCGTTAACCGAAGTAAACAACTCCGCCTGCGACTGAAGTACACGTTCGTGCGCTGATGCCTTTGTAAGAACATTTTGTCGAAGAGTAACATTATGCTTTAAAGCATAGTCGAGACACTCTTGAAGTGACCATTTGCGAGCCTCTGCTTGTGCCGCTAATAGCAGACAAAAGCTCAGGATCAAAAACAAATAAAATCTTTACTTTGCTTATCTTAAATCTTTTTACCGATACAACGGTAATAAAACAAAAAGCAAACTAACGCTTTTTATAAATAATTTTTAAAAAAATAAAACGATTAAATTATTCTTTTTGTTAAAAGTTATGCCCTTTAAATATCTATTTGTCTATTGGGATATTAGTAGTTGTTATGCAATTGCGTTTTTATATGTATCAATAGAAAAGGTAAACATCAACGAATAGTAATATTATCATTACTTGGGAAGCATATAAAAAGGTGATATTTTTTGCCAGTTGATTTTACCTTCGAATGGCTTTCGTTTTGTAAATATTTTATCAATAAAAAGCGAAAGAAATTGTTTTGCGTTGTAATAGTGCCTGTTTTGCAATGTAAAAGAGGCCCTTTTGCCGTGCAAAACAGGCTCTTTTGCGAGGTAAAAGAGCCTATATTGTAAAGCTTTGATAATAAGAAAGTTTGTGTGATAGATATTCTTACGAAAAATAATTACAATATAAACGCATTGCTTTTTATTCTTAAATGGCGAGTTTAGACATATTGTGTTAGATAGTGTTTTTGTTGCTTTCATGTGGCGGTAGTACAACTTTCAAGTTTTAATAATTTAATAGGATAAATTATAAAAACATGGTGCTGTAAAGTCATAATAATGGGGTGAAAATAAAAAAGGTGGGTAGTTTAGAAGAAAAAGAGTAGAAATAATTTGGTCTTTAGCGAAAGTTAGCGTATCTTTGCAACCGCTTATGCGCTTGTGGCGGAATTGGTAGACGCGCCAGACTTAGGATCTGGTGATTTCCATCGTGCAGGTTCGATTCCTGTCAAGCGCACTTTCCTTTTGTTAAAGGCGTTGTTTTACTATTAAGAGGATAACTCCACTAATCACACTTGCTTTATAAGGATTATGACTTACTTGAAAAAAAGCTTACTGACATTGGCAGTATTGCTATTTAGCAGTCCAATGCTTGTGTCGTCCTATGCACAGCATTCTGCACTTTATTATAACAAAGTAGACAGCTTAAAGTTTGGTGACCGCATCAATTTGCGTACAAATGCCATTGATTGGGTAACGTTAACTCCTAACTTCGGCATAGAATATACGTTGGGAAACAAAAGCTGGAACAAATGGACTCTCGGTATTTCAGGAAAGATTAATTGGAGTACACAAACCAAAGACCTTACTTATAATGTATACGATATTTACGCTGGTAAAGTAGAATTGCGTAAATATTGGCACGGAAAGAACCCACGTCGTGTGTTCTATTGGGGCGTATATGGTGGCGCAAATAACTTCAATATAAAGTTTTCTGAGATTGGAAAGAAGGGTAATGCCTTTTCTGGAGGACTCATGGTAGGCACTATTGCACAGCTATATGGCTACCAAAATGGTGCAAGTCTTGACCTTGATCTCGGTATAAATGCTGGTGTGGTATTAGCAAAGTACGATGAATATCGCCGTGATGTTGTTAACAATCAGCACGTTTACACTACTGTGACGCCGCAAAGTGGTTACAAGCTAACATTCGACCCATTGGTCTATGCTACTTCAACTGATATTATAAAGGTAGGACTGACCTATCATTTTGGTACAAAAGTGGCAAATCGATACAAGAAACGCGAAGTGGTGGACGAGAAATATCGCATAGAATTAGCGAACAAAGCTTATGCGAAAGATACATTACGCATAACAAAAGAAGAAAAGAAGAAGGCTAAACATATAGAAAAGGCACGCAATAAGCGACTGAAAGAATACGAAAAAGCCAAGAAATATGCAGCTAAAGCTGAAGAAAAGGTAGCAAGAGAAGCTGATAAAAAGAAGAAAGGAACAGGAAAATGAAAAGGTTATTCATAGCTTTCTTAAGTGTATTGGCTGTAATAACAGCACATAGTCAGGCCATATCTGTTAATACTGACGTGGCAATGTTGGCGCTACAGACTTATAATATAGGTGCAGAAATGACAATAGGTAATCGTTCTACATTGGGATTGAGCGTGTTTACCAACAATAAACCCTATTGGCACACGGATATGAAGATGATTGGTGTGCAACCAGAATATCGCTACTACTTCGGTGGACGCCCCATGTACCATTATTTTATAGGTGTGAATGCATTGGCTGTCGACTACGATGTGAAATGGAAAAACACACGCTACGATGGTTTTGCAGTAGGTGCTGGTCTTACATTTGGTTATGTTGTGTCGCTTTCCGACCATTGGACAATTGATGCGCATGCAGGTGTTGGAATGGTAGTCTTCCATCAAACGAAGACAACCGACGGACTCCCTAATTTGCAAACAACCTCAGGAGGAAAGACGCAAGATGGATATACAGGTTACGAAATATTGCCAACTAAGGTTGGAATCACGCTTTCCTACATATTAAGATAAAGAAATAAGATAAAAGAAATAAGATGAAGTTGAGCAGAAATCGTTACCTTGTTATTCTGTTTCTACTACTCACTTATGTGAGTATAGGCCGTGCACAGGTGTTACACATAACTGGTAACGTTTATAAAAACATGAAATCGTTCGACGGAGGGAAGGCGAATAAAGTGCCACTCTCCGTTCCTGTCTATATCTTTGATAATCGAGATGAGGCCAATAGGCAAGCTGCTACATATAGAAGCAAGAGTAAAGGATTCAGTCAAGAGGTTACAATAAAGAGCAATGCAACCGTGACACCAGACTATGATGGACACTTCGAGGCTGATATCTCGGCCAAAGGAGCACTCATGGTAATAAATGAAGGGGAGGTAAAGGTCGTTAATATAGGCTCAAATCTACAATATGACATTGTTTTTACTGATGGATCTAAGACTCTTTTACTTGCAAATACAACTGTACTTGGTAAGCGTTTAGGAGCCAACGTCGTGGAAATGAAACCTATAGACGATGGTCCGAACTTGCATTGGGACGTAACTGTGAAGTTACCAGAGTGGTACACAAAGGACCATTCACGTCTTATTTTCCAGCCAATGGTTATAAATTGTGAAGAGGAAGATACCATTCAGTATCTTGAACCATTGGTGTTTGAGGGGAAAAAGTATCATAAGAATCAAATCAGAAGAAAGAGTTTTGACTATAAACGAAACGATTCGTTGAGCAATTACTTTATCGAAGACCAACCAACAACGAAAGACGAGTTTACCTTTCGTTGGGAAGTAACGTATCCAAAGCCTAATCCTAACAAAGCTACAAATGGGGTTCGGTGTTAAGATTAGAGGATTATACACACGTTTACTTTGAAGATAGGTCGAAAAACGGAACTTGTAACACACGCAAACCTTGGAAACTGCTCGATGTTTCAATGGCAATGAAGCAGATAAAACTAACGCCTCAATATTACGAACAGGCCCGAGCACAGTTGCGAGAAATGCCCCGCGATCTTCAACTTACATTTGTTGTGGGCAAAGACGAACTTACTTCTGATGAATCAAACCAGCAACATCTTGAACAACTTGTGAAGGAACTACGTTCTTATGGCCGTGCTTTGATGAACTTTACTGTACAGGGAACAGCATCGCCAGAAGGTAATGTTGCGACTAATACAAAGCTTGCTAACATGCGTGCAAGGAAAGCTTTGTCGATAATTGGAGGACAAATATCGAGTGCTGGACTCGAAGTGAAAGAACCATTGGTTTACACTTGGTTCGATGTAGCGGACTCTTTGAAGGCTCGCAACTTAGAAACAGAGTCTAATACATTGCGTAACTACGCCTTTAACAATAATGCAAGTGGGTTGAGAGAAATGCAAACCTTGCCTGTTATACAGGAAATTCTTCAGAATCAACGCTTGATGCGTTGTACCTATACGTTAAGACAGAATAAAGTTCTTGATGCTCAAGAAGTGTTGTGGACCTATTATAATGATGCAGATTATCAAAAAGGAGGAAAGAATATTTTCTCAAATGGAGACTACTACAATCTTTTCACGCAAATAAAAGATTCAGTAGAATTACGGAAGCTGACCTATCGTGCGTGGAATGAGATTAAGTTACGTAAGACAATGCAGTTTAGTCCGTTTGCTGCTTATGTGGCAAATCGTGTTGCTTGTTATGCTATAGAGAGCGACTCTATCGACTTAAATATTCTTTCACCTTTTGTAGATATGAAGGCAGGACTAGAAGTTTCGCGTCCTATTTCTTTCGATAATGAATATCGTTACACTGTGAATAGAAGAGAGATAGTAGCTAATCAAGCTATCATGTACTTCAAGTCAATGAAGCTTGGAGAGGCTTATCACCTTGCAAGTAAGTTGCCTGATACAGACGAATATAAGGACATAAAGATGTTCACAGACTTGGAAACGCTATTCTTTAAGCAAGGAAAAACACCTGATGAAGACCGCCAGTGCGAAGGAAGCATTAAGCTATGTGATGAGATCTAACGCTGAAAAACTATGCTATATTGAGCTTTGAATTGGCTTCAGAATTAGGCAAAACATACGAAGAACTTGAACCGCTTTATCGACTCTTTGCCCGACAATAGTGCAAAGAAGTGGTATATGAAAGGTGTAATAGCAGCAGGAAAACCTGATATGAGTGACGATGATTTTATGGAATTAACGGCAAAGTATGGTCCTGATGTTGCGTTAAGAATGACAGATAACACTACTCCTGCCTTTTTAGCGTACTTCCAACACAGCTTTGATATGAAGCCACAGTACAAAGGTTTCTATAATTCTGACGCTAATATTCCTGACGATGTAAGAAAGAGAAACCCTTATGAAGAAAAGAATATAGAGCAATACAGACAGAAATTCATAGATTTGATGATTGCCGCAGGTAAGATGAAAGCGCCTGAAAGCGCTGAAGAAGCTATTGAAAATAGTAACGAAGTGGACAGCAAAAGCAACGTTGAAACAACCAATTTACCAACAGAGGAGGTTAAGGAATGAAGAAGATAACGTCCCTAATCGTAGCTTTTTTTACGATAATAGCCCTACAAGCACAAACTCCAATAGGTCAACCCACAGATACTTTAGCAAGAGATTTGAGCGATTTGGAGAATAAAATGGCATCTGAAGGTATCACTATTAAAACTGATACAGCTTATTATGGTGTCCGAAAACAGTATAATTTCAATGCTTTAGACTATAGTCTTGATGGACGACACCGCTATCAAGGCGACCGATGGGTTAAGGGAAACTTTGGTAAACATACATTTTTGGATTTCGGAGCAGGGGCTGTTTTCTATCAACACAACAACGATTACCAGCTGACAACCCAAGCTGGCGTTCATATTAGATTAGGTAAAGATCTAAGTCCAATGAGTACTTTCAGAGTTGGAATGGGGGGAGAACTAGGTTATATAAATAGTCAACCCAACGCAAACTGGACAATTCGCACAGATGTAGACTACCTTTTCAACTTCTCTAACTATCTTTTAGGTTATCGTCCTGACCGTCCTTTAAGTGTTTCTGGTATACTTGGAGTAGGTATTCAACATTCGAGTTTAACCAAATATGATGGCTCTGTTGTTTCAAATAAGATGAAAGAAAAGGCTACTGCCTATAATGTTCATACAGGATTACAGTTCAAATTCTTTGCAGGAACACAAGCAGCGCTTTCTATTGAACCTTATATAATGGCAGGAACAGAGGGTATGGATTTAGACAAAGCGGCTAAATTTAATCACTTTAGCATAGGTTATGGAGTGAATTTGTCCTATATCTGGTACTTCTATAATAATATGTCGTCGCAAAATAATGCGGGTGACTTCAAGAAACGCTTTGCCGATGGTAAACGTTTGTTCCTTGAAGACCCTGCAAGACTGCGGTGGCGACGTCCTTGGTTCTTCGAATACATCTTAGGACCGACCTTATATCACAAAACAGATTTGAAGACAAGCGAAACTCTTGGCTATAGTATTAGCGCCAGTCTTGGTCAGTGGATGTCATCTGCCATCGGTGTAAGAGGAGGTGTAAATTTAACTAATGCACCATGGGTAAAGGGTAATCATACTACATCGTTGCTTGGAAAGGCTGGTCTTTTCTTTGATGCGATACTCAATCCTTTTGGATTTACACGCCATTACAATTGGGATAGTGCTGTAGGGTTAAATCTTTTTGGTGGTTACGAGATGGGTTTGCTGCAGTTAGTGCATGCTGATATTAGTGATAAAACAAGCGGAAAGTATGCTGGATATCGCTTGGGAGCACAGATTTGGGCAAAACTTACAAACGATTTGCGCCTTACTTTCGAACCAAGTTACATTTTATTAGAACACTACGACCGCTTTGACGGACGTATGAGATACGACCAAACCGACTTTAAGTTGGGTTTATCGGTGCTATTTAGAAATAAAATGCATCGAAATTATGACCAAAATCCTGCGAAAGACGACCTACCCGAAAGAGGTATCTTTATTGGAGGAGGCCTTGGATGGAACACTACTATCAATAAATGGCGTTACACTGACAAGTCGCGTGGACTGCTTTTGAACTTCAATGGCTTTGCTGGCTACAACTTTAACATGTACCACGGGGTGAAAATCATGGCAGATCACGTTTCAAATCCTATCTGGCAGACAAGCAGCAGTAGCGGTTTAGGTAAGTTTACCTATGAGAATACGTTTGTTTCTGTCGACTATCAGCTTAACGCTCTCAATGCTATGACAGGCTATCGCCCCGGTAGACGTTGGAGTGTGAACCTTTATGGTGGTCCTTCGATGGTACTAAGCAAATACGGAAAGAAGGTAGATGTAGGCGCAAACATTGGTGGAATGCTTTTATATCGTGTGCTTCCTTATCTCTCTTTGTTTTATTCTCACACTATTTATTGGATGCTAGCAGCCATTATGACTCTAATCAGATTTACACAACCCCTGGTGCGGTGTCTAATGTTCTAACACTTGGTGCGCAATACCACATAAATGGTTTCGTTAAAACCATCAAAAACCTTCCTTGGAAGAATGCTCCTTCACCAGGACAACATCGTTTCTTCCTTGATTATGGATATGGATATGCCAATTATCCTATGCTTCCAAGCAAGGGAAAAGATTCATGGGGCACTTCTATGCAACTCTCGTTGGGTTGGTGGGCTAACTCTTTCCTCGGTGCGCGCATAGGGTTGAATATGGCAAAAGGTGTAGATATGACAACTACACATACCGTAAATAGACAAACAGAAGATATTCACCATGCCATAGGTATGGGCTCAATAGCTGGAGATATACTCATTAACCCGTTAGGATTGAGTAAGAATTATAACTGGCGGTCGCTCGTTGGTGCTAACATTCTTGCGGGATATCAGAATGGTTGGCTAATTATGAACGATGCAGAACATACCATTAAGGGCTCAAGAATCACTGTTAGTGGCTTCCGTGTAGGTTTACAGCTATGGACACGCCTTAGTCGCGACCTTCGTTTGAATATTGAACCCATGTATTCCGCACTTGATATACACGATAATATCTATATAAACGGAGCAGGAAATGCTCTATATAGAACGAAAGAAGCAGGTACTTCTCCTTTAAAATTAGGCAATTCATTCTCTCTTCGTGTAGGTTTGACTGTTCCGTTAAATCGTATTGCACGCTATGAAGATGCCGATATGACCTCTTATGTATCTAAAGAACCAATGCGATTCTTTGGTGCAGTAGGCGGCGGTTGGAATATTTTGCTTACCAAACATCGCTTTAGGGGTGATGGAGCAAAGGTTAATTTTACAGCCTTTGGAGGCTATAGACTAAACGAAGTATCGGCAGTTCGTCTTGGATTAGAGTATGTTATGGACGATGTTAAGTATGCTAGCATCGAAAATAGTAACGCTAAATTCTTTGAAGAGAAGCATAATATACTTTTCATTGCGGCCAATTATCAGGTTGACTTCCTATCTTACTTCCGTGGATACAACCCTAATCGCCCTTGGAACGTGGCTCTATATGCTGGTCCTGCGATCGGTATTCAAACGGGAAAAGAGCACAATAAAGATGGAGCTGTTAACTTAGGTATGACCGTTAGTCGCCAGATTTCGAAGAATTTCTCGGCATTCTACAATCACAACATCTATCTGATGGGCTTCTTAGGAAAGGAAAGTCTACTTCCAGGTACCAATCTTATGGGTAAAATTACAGCCTTAAACTGTATCAACTTTGGTTTGATGTATGATTTATAAGGTTGTTGAAACAATATAAGCAAGAGAGGGTGTGTCAAAATTGATACATCCTCTTTTTATGCACAAAGCCCCGACTTTCTCAAGCCAGGGCTTTTGCTATTTCCTAAAAGTTTTTGTACCTTTAGGCATTAAAAAATCTCATTATGACAAAGATACACTTTCGTTCTTACATACACAAGAAAATGATTCTTTTTCCTCAAAGAATCGATAAGGATATCGCAGAAGACGACCCTGTTCGTCTTTTTAGACGCCTTGGTGGATAATCTTATGTTGGATAATGTCTACAAGCTTTATAAGCCCAGTGGTCGCAAGCCTTATCATCCACAAATGATGCTCAAGGTGATTCTTTACGCCTATATGAATAATATCTATTCCTGCCGTCGCATAGAGTCGCTTCTCAAGCGTGACATTCATTTCATCTATCTGGCAGGATATGAGCAGCCTGACTTTATTACCATCAATCGTTTTCGTAATCGTGTGAAAAAGGAAATCAACAATATCTTTACACAAGTCGTATTAGTACTTGCAGCCAAAGGTTTGATAAGTCTTGACGTTGAATATATTGACGGCACAAAAGATAGAATCGAAAGCCAACAAGTATACCTTCGTTTGGAAGAGAACCGTGGAAAAGAACCGCGCCAAGTTGCAGGAACAAATACGCACACTCTTGCTTCAGGTTGATGATGTCATAGCGCAGGACAATGCCGCTAAGAGAGAAGGTGTCGAGTTTACTGCAGCTCTGCTCAATGAGATATCCGAGGAATTGAACAAGTCTTTGGAATCAGTCCCTGAGCCTAAGACAAAAAGAAGAGAAGCAGGCTGTTAGAACCAAGAAAAAACAGCTTAAAGAGCTAGAGAAGAAACGTAATAAACTCCAGGAGTATGACTGGCACCTTGAGGTTATGGGAGAGAGAAACTCCTACAGCAAGACCGATCCTGATGCCACGTTTATGCACATGAAGGAGGATGCTGTGCGCAACGGACAGACTAAGCCTGGATATAATCTGCAGATAGCAACTGAGAACCAGTTTATCACCGACTTTTGCACTCTATGCTAACCGTACCGATACACTCACACTTTCTTCTTTCTTGGAGTCTTTCAAATCACGCTATCATCGTTATGCCAAGACAGTCGTAGCCGATTCAGGGTATGGCTCCGAGGAGAACTATCTGTTCATGGACGTACATAATATGGAAGCCTATGTGAAGTATAACTACTTCCATAAAGAGCAGCGTCCACGTTACACACCCTAACCCATTCAGTCCCGCAAGCCTTTATTATAATAAGGAACAGGATTTCTACGTCTGCCCTATGGGACAGCATATGAAGCGTATAGGTATGAAGCGTTCCCTAACCTCTAACGGATTCGTTACTTACAGCGTACGTTATCAGGCAGAACGCTGTGATGGTTGTCCGTTGAGAGGCTCATGTTTTAAGGCAAGAGGGAACAGAATTATAGAAGTAAACCATCAACTACAGCACTATAAACAAAAGGCACGGGAACTACTGACCTCGGAAGAAGGCATCAAGCATCGAGGACGAAGGTGCATAGAACCTGAAGCTGTTTTTGGACAAACAAAATATAATAAAGCCTATAAGAGGTTTAGGCATTTTGGAAAAGACAAGGTCAATATGGACTTTGCCTTCTTTGCTATTGCCTTTAACATAGGGAAAATGTGTAGAAAAACCAATCTCAAGGAACTAAAAGACATTATGGAGGTACTTTTAGGCACCTTCAGATGCTCTATACAAGTTTATATAGGCTATTTAAAGCCCTATAAATCATTTTATATGAAATTAGCAGCATAGCTGCAGTAAATAACGAATTATGTGGTAGACAAGGTAAAGGAAGAATAAAAAGAGGATGTATCAATTTTGACACACCTCTCTTTTTGTTTTTTAAGTGTTGGTATTTTTTTAAGGAGGCATACTCCTGTATCTGAAAAATACAAATAGATACAGCAAATAGTTTAAATAGTTGTAAAGAATTTTTGAAGAGTGTTTGTTTTGTATAATTATCTTAATATCAATACTTTATAATACCCATTGTTTTGCATTCCAAAACAGGCACTTTTGCACGATAAAACAGGTACTTTTGCTTTGCAAAACAACCGCTTTTGCAACATGAAACCGATATTATAGTTTTTGAATGATATTATTTTTACATAATAAGAATAATTTTATAGCTTTGGATAAAAGCCTTTTGTAGGTGATTTTATACACTCTATGGAATAATGAGAAAAGCCAAATAGCTTAGGAACTATTTGGCTTTTGCAATGTTGGGATACTCGGACTCGAACCAAGAATAACAGGACCAGAATCTGTTGTGTTACCATTACACCATATCCCAATATATATTTGCATCTCTTTTTTAAATGCGAGTGCAAAGATACTACTTTTTTAATGAAGAACAAAAATTATCCAAACTTTTTTTCAAAATCTTGCTTTCTGTGAGTACGGAATAAGTTTTACAATTACATTACATTTCTTATGCTGATTTTGTCTTACCATTCTGTCTGTCTCAGTGTCAGGTAGTGAATGTCTATAAAGCATTCTTTATCTTTGCATTAAATTCGCAAAATAAAACGAATTTATTTTGTCCTTCAAGGCATTTGCTGTACCTTTGTACTTTAATAGAATAATGTATTTTTAATGAACACAGAAAAGAAATTTATTGAATCCATAGTAGAAGGAATACAGGAAAAGAAAGGACATGGCATAGTTATTGCAGATTTATCAGAGATTGATGGTGCTATCTGCAAGTATTTCGTGATATGCCATGGTAATTCTCCACAGCAAGTAGAAGCCATTGCAGGGTCGGTAAGCGACTATATTCGCGAACACCACGGAGAAAAACCAATTAGTTGTGTTGGACTCGGCACCAATCAATGGGTGGCAATAGACTATGCTGATGTGCTTGTACATATCTTTATTCCAGAAACAAGAGAGTATTACGATCTTGAACATCTATGGGAAGATGCAGTATTAACGCAAATCGAAGACATAGACTAAGACTGTTGCCAGCGTAAAAACAGTTTTAATTATCTTATTTAAATGAATTAAATGGACAATCAAAATCCAAACGACAAGCCAAAAATGCCTAAGTTCAATATGAACTGGCTGTATGTTATGGTACTTATTATTGTTGTGCTGTTCTTCTCAACAAAGGGTATGGACAGTATCTTCCCTGCGGGTGAAGGAGCAACAAAGGATTATACCACATTTGTAAACTACATAAACAAAGGCTATGCCACACGTGTTGTCATCAACAAAAAGGAAAGTACACTTCGTATGTATGTAAGTCCTGATCACGTGAGAGATATATTTAAGAAAGGTGTAGATCAGGTTGGTAAATCGCCATATATTACTGTAGAGATTGGTTCTATAGATAATCTTGAAACCTTTTTAAATGCTGCTATTAAGCAAAAGAAGATTTCTGGTTATAGTTATGAGAACAAGGATGAACATGGTTTTACCGATTTTATTATTGGATTGGTGCCTTGGATTCTTATAATAGGCTTCTGGTTTTTCATCATGAAACGTATGAATGGTGGTGCTGGAAACGGAGGTGGTGTATTTAGTGTAGGCAAATCGAAAGCTAAAATATACGAGAAAGGTGGCGAAATAGGCGTTACCTTTAAGGATGTAGCCGGCCAAGAAGGTGCAAAACAGGAGGTACAAGAAATTGTAGACTTCTTGAAAAACCCACAGAAGTATACCGAATTGGGTGGTAAAATACCAAAGGGAGCATTGCTTGTAGGCCCTCCTGGAACAGGTAAAACCTTGTTGGCAAAGGCAGTAGCAGGCGAAGCAGGCGCTCCTTTCTTCTCTATGAGTGGTTCTGATTTTGTTGAAATGTTCGTGGGCGTGGGTGCAAGTCGTGTTCGCGATGCGTTCCGACAAGCTAAGGAGAAGGCTCCTTCTATTATATTTATTGATGAAATAGATGCTGTTGGCCGTGCTCGTTCGAAGAATCCATCTATGGGTGGCAATGACGAACGGGAGAATACATTGAATGCATTGCTCACAGAAATGGACGGATTCGGTACAAATAGTGGCGTTATCGTATTGGCAGCTACCAACCGTGTAGACATGTTGGATAAAGCATTGCTCCGTGCAGGACGCTTTGATCGACAAATTCACGTTGATTTACCGGACTTACCAGAGCGCAAAGCAATCTTCCAAGTACATTTACGACCTTTGAAATTGGAGAAGAACCTCGATATTGACCTTCTTGCAAGGCAGACTCCAGGCTTCTCAGGCGCTGATATTGCTAATGTATGTAACGAAGCTGCGTTGATAGCTGCACGCCATAATAAAGTAGCAGTAGGCAGACAGGACTTCTTAGATGCGGTAGACCGAATCATTGGAGGCTTGGAGAAGAAAACAAAGATACTCACAACAAGTGAAAAACGTACCATAGCGCTTCACGAAGCTGGGCATGCTACCATCAGTTGGTTCTGTGAACATGCTAATCCACTCATTAAAGTGAGCATTGTACCTCGTGGTCAAGCACTTGGTGCAGCATGGTATTTACCAGAAGAAAGACCAATTACAACTAAAGAACAAATGCTTGACGAAATGTGTTCGCTTCTTGGTGGACGTGCAGCAGAGGAACTCTTTACAGGTCATATCTCAACGGGAGCAATGAATGACCTTGAGCGTGCTACAAAAAGTGCATTTGGAATGATAGCCTATGCTGGTATGAGTGATAAGCTACCTAATATCTGCTACTATAATAATGATCCTGGTTTCCAAAGCCATACTCAGAAACAACAGGCAAAGTAATTGATGAAGAAGTTCTGAAAATGGTGAACGAGCAATACGATCGTGCGAAAGCAATATTAACTGAGCATAGTGAAGGTCATGCCAAATTGGCACAGCTGCTTATAGAACGAGAAGTTATTATGGCAGAGGATGTAGAAGAAATATTTGGAAAACGTCCTTGGGTGAGTCGCACAATAGAATTGATGGAAGCAGAAGAGAATGCAAAGTTATCGCTTGATGCAATGCCTGATAGCGTGAAACAGGCACAGGCAGAACACGAAGCAGCCATTAAACAAGCGGAAGCTGGTAATGATGCAAAGACCGAATCTGCAGAGGAGAATATTGAAACTAAAGAATAAACGAAAGAACGCAATGACAGATAAACAGAAGAACCTAATTACGCGCGCCCTTACAGGCGTTGTCTTTGTGGCTGTTATGGTTGCAGGATTTACAGCACCGCAATATATGATAGTGCTTTTTGCCATCATTACTGGTTTAACTTTATGGGAATACACAGGACTGGTATCGCAGATTGAAGGTGTCAGCGTAAATCGTTTTATATCTGTTGTGGCTGGTGTTTATTTCTTCATAGCAATGGCTGGATTGCGAGTAGGATATGTAAAGGACTTCAGTGTATTTGTTCCTTACATCTTTACAATCGTTATTCTTATTATTGCTGAGCTGTATTTAAAGAACGAGAATCCAATTAACAACTGGGCGTATACCATGTTGGGGCAGATGTATATAGCATTGCCTTTCTCTATGATAAATGTATTGGCATTTCAGCATGATAATAATGGCAATGTAATGGCTGATATGCTTTTGCCTTTAAGCATCTTTATCTTTTTGTGGACAAATGATACAGGCGCTTATTGCTCGGGTTCACTTTTTGGTAAACACAAGCTTTTTCCACGTATTAGTCCAGCGAAGAGTTGGGAAGGAAGTATTGGTGGCGGTGTTTTGTTATTGCAGTTGCAGTGTTGATAGGTTATCTTACAGAAAATCCAGAAGCACCAAATTCGTTAACTATTCCTCAATGGGCAGGACTTGGCATTGTTGTGGCTGTATTTGGTACATGGGGCGACCTTGTAGAAAGTTTGTTTAAGCGTACAATAGGTATAAAAGATAGTGGAAACATACTTCCTGGACATGGTGGAATGCTCGACCGTTTCGATTCTGCGCTTATGGCTATTCCTGCAGCAGTAATCTATCTTTATGTGCTTACAATGCTTTAAAGATAATTCGTAAGTATAGAAATTACAATAGGAGAGGCAAATCAACAATTATAAGTTGATTTGCCTCTCTTCAATTATTATGTTATTAAAAAAATATAGAGAAGTTTTTAATAATTAAAAAGAAATCAATAATTTTGCATCATCGATGCATGAAAGCGATTAACCTAAAAGCATATTACTAAGATTTAAAATGTTATTATATTTTTGATAAATAATAAATGCTTATGAAAAAACTTATCTTAATGTCGGTAATGACACTAATTAGCCATTGTATTTTGGCCCAAACACCATCTTATGTTCTTTTAAATGGAAATGTTTTACTTTTGGAGAAAGCAAAAGCAAAGCAATCTAAGAGTTTAACTACGGTACTACCAGTAAAAGACGAAGAAATTATAAAAGACAAGCCTGCTGGTGAAGAGACAGACGAATTGCAACGTATTTCTATTTGTGCAGTACCTGAGAATGGAAGTGCAAGTTTTTCTCGTCAAACTTGTGCTTTAGCTAGTTATATTGTAGGCAAAGATAACAATCTTTATCTATTCAATGCACTTGGAAAATGCTATACTTTTTCTTATACGAAGTTAGAATCTAACGGAGAAGGCAAATATACGCTGCACACTCCGCAAGCTATTGATGTTGGTTATAATGACAATAATGAGAAGATAAAGCTATATGCAACTCGTTTAGTACTTACCAAAGACGGGGAAGACTGGATATATGTTCCCGAATATGATAGCAATAAGCAGTTCAAGGGAGACGTCCATTTCACATTTACCGATGGAGTATTGGCGCAAGAAGATGAAGGAATGAATAACGAAGTAGAGCTTCCAAATGTTATCATCGGACTAACTGACAACGAAGGACAATGGCATGGATTTGCCACTTCCAATATTCTTATAAAGCCATTTAAGGAAGAGAAAACAGAGTTGCCTGACGAATTGGAAGCTCAAAACTTCACTATTACTTACACAGATGTAAGAGGAAATATAAAAGAAGAAAATATAAAGGTTGCTTTATCAGAAACAGAAGCCTATATTCAATGTCCATATATGTTTAGTGGTGAAGACAACGATGCTTTATGGATAAAGGGAGAAATAAAAGGAAACACTATTGTTTTTAAGTCGCAATACATCGGAATTGCTGAAGACGAACACGCCTACGTCTTTATGTTCCCAGCAACTTGTTCGTTCAGAATAGACGATGAAGGCAAGAAACATATGCAAGCTGAAAAGGCCGATGAAGTAGTATTCAGTTACGATAAAAATACGAAAAAGCTTATGAGTGCGCCAAATAGTTTAATGATTATAAACGAAGGAAGCGAAACCATTGCTGCATGGGCTGCTTACGGAGAACCTACTATTAAAATGTATGATATGACTTTGCGCAAGCCTGCAGCACCGATAATTAAGGAAATATCGCCTTACGACGAGACGGATGGCATGAGTGTAAAGTTCGTTATGGAAACTAAAGACGTAAATGGAAAATACATAATGCCCGACTACTTATATTATAATGTGTACTTTGACACAGATGATAAACCGATGACATTTACCGAAGAGGATTATTCGGGATTGGAAGAAGACATGATAGATATCCCATACTTATTTCAGGACAAGCAATTTTTCTATCATCAAGGCGATATGCACTTATTCTTTGCAATGGTTGAAAACTACGATAGAGTAGGCGTGCAAGTTCTTCATAAGATAGGTGAGGAGGTAAGTCGTTCAGAAATTGTATGGGCAAAGAATCCTTCAACAAACATAAACGACATAGATTCTGACGCAAAGATTGTGAATACAACCTATTTCGATTTGTCTGGTCGCAGAATACCTAAGTGTGAAAAGGGAATCTATATTAAGACTATCACATACAGCAATAGTAAGAAATCGATAACAAAGGTTATTAGATAATCCTTAGCTGAAAGAATTAAATAAGTTTTTACTTTGTTTTTAGAAAAGGTGTATCAAAGCAAATGTTTTGATACACCTTTTTTAGAATGTTGATAAAGATAAATAGTCATTATCATGCTTATGATAATCCGTTATTATATGTCTGATAATTCATTTATCATATGTTTGATAATTCATTATCATACCGATGATAATTACTTTTTATCATTATCAACCTGTTGAAAAATGGCATAAGATTTATTAGCCTAACATACTAACTTTTGGGGAATACCATATTCTAAAAAATCCTAAGTTATAGGTATTGTGAAGAAAAACAAATAGCAGTAACTTTGCATTATACGAATAAACACCGATGAAAAGCTGAACAATGAAGAATGTTCACAACACTTTGATAAATTAATTAGCAAATTAAGAAACGAAATGAAACAAAAGTACACGACAGCCCTAAATGGGTTTAAACTTATAATGCTCATCGTATTGGTAATAGTGCCGATGACAGTGAGTGCAAATGGAGAATTGAAAACAAATGCAAATATTGTTGGGCACATAACTGATAAAGCCACTGGAGAACCAATACCACACGTGGCTGTGCAAGTAGAAGGAACAATGATAGTAAGCGTTACCAATGCAGAAGGCTATTATCATTTGGAAGATTTACCACTCGGTAAACAGACAGTTGGAGCGCGTGCAACAGGATATCATTCTGCAAAACAAACGCTCGAAGTGGAAAAGAATACAAACCAAACAATCGACTTTGTATTAACAACTGATGAGGTAGCATTAGACGAAGTAGTGGTATCATCAAATCGTAGTGTTTCTTTACGACGCAATGCACCAACCTTGGTGAACGTAATAGATACACGTATGTTCAACATTACCAATTCAATGTGTTTGGCACAAGGATTAAACTTTCAGCCAGGTGTTCGCACAGAAGATAATTGTGCTAACTGCGGGTTCTCGCAAGTTCGCATCAATGGATTAGATGGACATTATTCGCAAATACTCATAGATTCGCGCCCCGTATTCTCTGCTTTGCAAGGAGTTTATGGCTTAGAGCAAATTCCTGCCAACATGATAGAACGAGTAGAAGTTGTAAGAGGTGGTGGTTCTGCACTATATGGTTCGTCAGCAATTGGCGGAACAATCAATATTATTACGAAAGAACCCTTGAGCAATTACGCCGAATTGGCGCATACATTCACAGCTTACGAAGGAGGAAATACATTCGATAACAACACAACTGTTAATACTTCCATCGTGTCAAGTAATAATAAAGCTGGATTTTCTGTTTATGGACAGAGCAGAAATCGTGGTGGTTACGACAGAGATCAAGATGGATTTACCGACCTTCCAAAGCTTATCAATAAAACGATAGGCATGGGCGCCTTCCTACGATTAAATAACTATTCTAAACTGAAATTGCAATATCATGCTTTGAATGAATATCGTCGTGGCGGAAACAATTTGTATCTTCCTGTGCACGAATCAAATATTGCAGAGAAACTCGACCATAATATCAATGGTGGCTCGCTGAGTTACGATCTATTCACTCCAAACGGGTTGAATCATCTCACAGCTTATGCTTCTTTTCAAATCGTATCACGCGATAGTTATTATGGAGGCACAGGCGATGGTTCTGACGAAAGTAAAGCCGAGGCTTTAAAAGCTTATAGCAAAACACACGATACAAATTTAATGGGAGGAATGCAGTTCGTTCACAATTTTGGAAATCTGCTTTTTATGCCTGCCCAACTTACTTTAGGCACAGAATATACCTACGATGCATTAAAAGACCATGCACTTGGATATGATGTCATAACCCGACAAACTGTACGTACAGGTAGTTTGTTTTTGCAAAACGAATGGAAGAATGAACATTGGGGTATTCTCTTAGGTGGACGTTTCGATAAGCACAATCTTATCAACCATCTTATTTTTAGTCCACGATTAAATTTGCGCTTCAATGCAACACCTAATATTCATTTGCGTTTAACCTATGCCGGTGGTTTCCGTGCGCCTCAAACTTTCGATGAAGATTTACATACGAGCATGGCAGGCGGTGAACGAATAAAAACCTATTTAGCAAAAGATTTGAAAGAAGAACGTTCCAATAGTCTGAGCTTTTCTGCCGATATGTATTTAAACATTGGTAATGTGCAGACAAATTTCTTGATAGAAGGCTTCTTTACACACTTAAATAATGTGTTTGCGCAGCGTGTTTTAAACGACCACGATGAGAATGGTATTCGTATTCTCGAACGTTTCAATGCCAATCAAGCAACAGTTTGGGGAGTGAATGCAGAAGGAAAAGCAGTATTTCAAAATGGTTCTCTTTGCAAAGTGGACTAACAATACAACGCAGCGAATATAAAGATGCTGTGGAATGGGACGAAGATGCACCAGCAGAAAAGAAATTTTTACGTACACCTAACGTATATGGCTATTTTACATTACAATCATCTCCTATAAAGCGCATGTCAGTTTCTGTATCTGGTAATTACAATGGCTCAATGCTTGTAGGTCATGCTGCAGGTTCTGGTGTAGATAACCCTGTTGTAGTACATACACCTTCTTTCTTTACACTGAGTGTAAAAGCAAGTTATGACTTCAATATTTTCAAACAAATAAAAGCTCAAATCAATGCAGGAATACAAAATATAGGAAATGTTTATCAGCGTGACTTAGACAAAGGGTGGAATCGAGATGCTTCCTATATATATGGTCCGTCGCTTCCACGTTGTTTCTATGTAGGAATGAAACTCATTTATTAAGACGTTAATTCTATCTCGGGTAGGTTTACAATTGTTAGCAATTTTTTGCAATATCTCTTGCAATTCTCAAAAAAATGATTTACATTTGCAAGCGTTAGTCTAACAAACAACAACCTTTAAGAGCCCGAATACAATGAAACTATTAACGGAAAATATTTCGAAAAGCTGTAATGCAGCATATCGAAACAATAATACCAAATTTCCATAAAAGTCCCATTTGCACCTCCGTAACAAGGAGTTGTGAGTGGGACTTTCTGTATTCTCCTTTACCATTTTTTGAAAAGCTGAACCAAATAAAATATTTATCTAATTATAAAACTTTAAAAACAAAAAATTATGAAGAAAAAAGCACTACTTTCATTTGTGCTTGTAGCAATGGCTACATTGTGGACAAGTACAACACAAGCCCAAGAGTATTACGATCTCACCATTGCGCTTACACAAGTAACTTCTAGAAACTGCAAAGACCTATCTTTCATACCAGGTGTGAGTGGCATAGTAAAGTACGATGATGCAACAAAGACACTTACATTGGAAAATGCATCTATAATTGGAGATAAGTATAAAACTGCCATTTCTTCTAAAATTGATGGCTTGATTATTAAAGTATCTGGTTATAATAGACTTCAAACAGAAAGCGCCTCTGGTATTTTGTATGAAAACTCAATTACCATTACAGGTGAAGGAACACTTGATATAACCTGTCAGAAGAATTGTGCCATCTATGCAAACAAGGGTAATCTTACAATAGAAAATTGTACTATAAATGCTAAAAGTAATGAATATGGTATTGCGGGATTTAATGGTGAAACCGAAAATCTTACAATTAAAAATGCCACAATAACTGCAGAAGGTACAGAAAAAGGTTCAATTTGTGATTTTGCCACCCTTACTATGATAGGAAGTAAAATATCAGAACCTTTAGGCGCAGCATTTGACCCATCTATGCACTGTGTTGCTTTGAATGGAGAAAAAGTAACTGATAAGGTTATGATAGTTAAAGATGCAACAGCCATCGAAACTCCAAACATTAATATAGCTGTTAAAACTGCACAAGGAATTTATACTCTTAGCGGTGTTCGCGTATCTAACGACTTAAATAAATTACCCAAAGGCGTATATATTGTAAATGGTAAGAAAGTTGTGAAACAATAAAAATAATTTTGCACCTCTATCAATAAATAGAGGTGCAGAAAATTCTATACCTTACAAACTTATTACCAACTTTGTTTATTGTTTAAAAATTTGCCATCCTTATTTGGTGAATCATTTTTTGCAAAGCTGTTAGATTTATATTGATTCAAGACGACGTTATCTATTGAAATAATAGTGTGATTTTTAGAAAGTACACTAAAAATGTTTGCTAATGATAAAAAGTACTTGAAAAATTATAATAACGAATTTGAAATTTGTAATTATAATTTTTTTAAAAAACGTAATTACGTTTTTGATTATTTGTAATTACATTTTTCTAATTACTAGATTACTTACACTTCAATAAGTCATAATTGATTCATTTATAAGAAGATACAGTTTTGAACTTATTTTATTTGTTACTATGCTCATTTCTTAGTGAGTAAAACAAAAATAAGCAATAAAAAAATAAAAAGGAGTTACTCCATGTAACTCCTTTTATTTATGTAGCGGGACGGGGCTACGATCCCCGGACCTCCGGATTATGAATCCGACGCTCTAACCAACTGAGCTATCCCGCCAAAAACCCTTAAACAAACTGCTTTTTGAAAAGCGGTTGCAAAGGTATATAAAAAAGTGAACTGACAAAAATTTATTTGAAAAATTTATTGATGATATTTCAAAAAAATATGCTTTTTGATAGTTGTATATATACCTTATGATTTGTGTTTGTACATAAAAAATGAAAAATCGGTGGTTACTCTGATTATTTTATGTACTTTTGCAAAACAATTGTGCAGAGTTAGTACATTGTACAACGGAAAATGTTTCGTATCAGAAAGTTAGACATATTTATTATAAAGCAGTTTGGAACGCTTTTCGTAGGAACTTTCATCGTTAGCTTATTTGTGCTGATGATGCAATTTCTGTGGCAATATGTTGATGAACTGATAGGTAAAGGTCTTTCTCTTGATGTTCTTGGAGAATTCTTTTGGTATATGAGCTTGATGATGGTTCCAGAAGCATTGCCACTTGCTGTTTTATTATCATCGCTTATTACTTTTGGAAATCTTGGTGAGAGTTCAGAACTTACAGCTATAAAGGCTGCAGGTATTTCGCTTATTAAAGCTTTCAGAGGAGTAATAATTTTTACATTTTTTATAGCACTTGTTTCGTTTTATTTCCAAGATACCATTGGTCCTAATGCTAAAAAACATTTTAATCAGTTGTTGAATTCGATGAAGCAGAAGAATCCTGAATTGGAAATTCCTGAGGGAGTCTTCTATGATGGTATACCAGATACCAATCTTTATGTTGAAAAGCGTGATTTAAAAACAGGACGCCTTTATAACATAATGATTTACCGCATGACCGATTCGTACGAAGATCAAGCCATCATACTTGCCGATTCGGGTTTATTGCAGTCAACAGCAGAGAAGAAACATCTTGTTTTAAATTTATGGAATGGCGAATGGTTTGAAAACATGCGTTCGCAGGAATTTGGTAGTAGTGCCAGTGTGCCTTATCGTCGCGAATCATTTGTTCACAAAAAGTTAGTTATAGACTTCAGTGACGAATTCAATCGTATTGATATGTCGAGAATTTCTGATGATGCCCGTACGAAGAGTATTGCTAAAATCCGCCACGATAAAGATTCGCTTGTTCAAGTTTTTGATAGTGTTGGCAACGCATATTATCAAGATGCGCGACAAGTTCTTTATCCTGTTTTGCAACTAAAGAAGAGTGATTTGGTAAAAGCTAAGACACTTGCTTCAACCAAAAACTTTGATTTAGACACGCTTTATAATAAAATGACACCTGAAGAGCGTAGGCAAACCATTGAACGTGCTTTGATAAATTCGCAGCAAACTGTATCAGATCTTGATTTTAAGAGTATGATAACCAGTGATGGAGATAAAATGATACGAATGCACGATATCGCAGAAATAAATAAGTATTTATTATCGCTAACGTGTCTAATCTTCTTCTTTATTGGTGCGCCTTTAGGTGCAATTATTCGTAAGGGAGGATTGGGAGTCCCTATCATAATAAGTGTGTTCGTCTTTATTATTTATTACATATTAAATAATACAGGTTATCGAATGTCAAGACAAGGCGATTGGGCTGTATGGTTTGGAAGAGGACTTTCTCCTGCTATTCTTATACCAACAGCAATCTTTATTACTTACAAGGCTAATAAAGATTCGGCAGTCTTCAATATTGACATGTATCGTAATCTTGCTATGCGCATATTAGGTTTGCGTATAAAACGAAGTATTAGCAGTAAGGAAGTGATTATTAATGCACCAAAGTATGCTGTTGATGCTACTATGCTGAAAGAAATGAATGCAGATATTGTAGCTTATGTGCAAAAAAGTAATTTAAAATCACCTCCTAATTTTATTACGACATTCTTTAAATATCAGCCAGATCATGAGATAGAACAATTAAGCAATAATCTTGAAACGATTATTGAAGATTTATTTAATACACGCAATAAGTTAATTCTTTCAGAACTTAACAAGTATCCTGTATTGATAACTAAAGCACATACACGTCCTTTTGAATATAAGTGGCTGAATATAGCTGCAGCTATTATTTTACCTGTAGGCTTATTCCTTTATTTCAGAATGTGGGGCTTCCGGTTACGCTTGTATCGTGATTTGAAAAATTATTAAGCAGACCAACGATAATATTATTGAAGAAAGCGAAAAGATAATAGCTAAACAGAAACAGAAACAATAAGATAATTATAAATCAAACCGAAGGTCGTATTTTATTTAAAATCGACCTTAAACTTAGAATACAATTATGGAGAACTTCAAACTCAGTAGCATTGAAGATGCTGTAAAGGATTTTAAAGAAGGTAAATTCGTTATCGTAGTAGATGATGAAGACCGAGAGAATGAGGGCGACCTCATTATGGCTGCTGAAATGATTACGCCTGAAAAGGTGAACTTTATGTTGAAAAATGCTCGTGGTGTTCTTTGTGTCCCAATAACACTTTCACGCGCAAAAGAATTAGATTTACCACATCAGGTATCTGATAATACATCGGTGCTTGGTACACCATTTACCGTAACTGTAGATAAATTGGAAGGTTGTTCAACGGGAGTTTCTGCTCATGACCGTTCGGAAACTATAAAGGCTTTGGCTGATCCAAAGTCAACACCACAAACGTTTGGTCGACCTGGACATATCAATCCATTATATGCACAAGACAATGGTGTTTTGCGTCGTTCTGGGCATACTGAAGCTGCAATAGACCTTTGTAAAATGGCTGGTTGTTTCCCTGCAGGTGTGTTAATGGAAATCATGAATGATGACGGAACAATGGCAAGAATGCCCCAACTCATTGAAAAAGCTAAAGAGTGGGACATGAAAATTATCAGTATAAAAGATATCATTGCTTATCGTTTAAAACGCGAAACAAGTATTGAAGTTGGTGTAGAAGTTGATATGCCTACAAAATATGGACACTTCCGCTTAATTCCTTTCCGTCAAACATCTACAGGCGTTGAACATATGGCGTTGATAAAAGGTGAGTGGAGCGAAGATGAATCGGTATTAGTACGTGTACATTCTTCTTGTGCTACTGGCGACGTTCTTGGTAGCGAACGCTGCGATTGTGGTGAACAATTGCATAAAGCAATGGAGATGATAGAGGCCGAGGGGAAAGGAGTCTTGATCTATATGGAACAAGAAGGAAGAGGTATTGGCTTGATGAACAAAATAGCTGCTTATAAGTTACAAGAACAGGGATTAGATACTGTAGATGCTAACTTACATCTTGGCTTTAAATCTGATGAACGTAATTATGGATGTGGTGCTCAAATGTTGCGTCATCTTGGTGTTCATAAGATGCGTTTAATGACAAATAACCCGACAAAACGTGTAGGTTTAGAGGCTTATGGTTTAGAAATAGAAGAAAATATTCCAATAGAAATACGTCCTAACCAATACGATTACCGTTATTTGAAAACAAAGAAGGATAGAATGGGACACGATTTACACCTATAGGTATAAATAAAGAAGAATACTTCATATATATAATAAGGTGTCTTATAAATATGTTAAAGAGATTATTTCATAAGGGTAAAAAATGAAATAATCTCTTTGTTTTTCGTTTTAACTTTATATAATAAAAAATAGTATTGTGTAAGAAACAAACTATTAAGGTGAAATTAGTTTTACAACTATAAAAAGAAAGAAAAGTTTTTATTTCATAATAAAGGTTTAATAATTGATGCCTATAATATGAATAAACGAAATGGGATAGAAGGAGAAAAATTAGACTTCCACAATGATGCAAAAAACATAATAAAAAGTAGTCAAAAACAACAGTTAAAAAGATGTCAATTATAGAACGTAGTTCTCTATAATTTGTTATCTTTGCCGAAAATGTGCGGAGAAAGTTGGTCAGTTTTTGATAACTCAATATCCAATCAGTTTAAAATCAAATAGATATTAATAATTCAATTCATTTATAACTAAAAAATTAAAATTTTATCATTTATGGCAACTACACAACAAAAAGCAGCCCCACAAAAGAAATCAGAGGGCTTCACAGGAGTTAGAGGCGCATTTTGGATTATCGCAGTTTGCGGTGTCGTAGCGTTTGTATTGTTCTTTACATGGTTTGGACATGATATGCATTTCCAAGATCCTGGAACTAAAGAGCATCCTGCTGACGTATGGGGTACTATCTTTAAGGGTGGTATCGTGGTACCTGTTATTCACACATTGTTGCTCACTGTGCTCGCTATGTCTATCGAGCGTTGGTTGGCTTTAAAGACCGCTTTTGGTAATGGAACACTTCCTAAGTTCGTTGCAAACATTAAGTCTGCATTGAAAAGATAACGATATGAACAAGGCTACTCAGCTTTGCGATAAGCAAAAAGGTTCTGTTGCAAATGTTGTACTTGCTTCTTTGAACGCATATAAGTCAATGGAAAGTGGTGCTAATGCAGGTATGAAGAAGGCACAGAAAGTTGCTAAGATTCAACAGGCTCACGAAGAAGCAACTCAGCTTGAGATGCCAACTCTTACAATGAATCTCCCAATCATTGCAACACTCGTTACACTTGGTACCCTTACAGGTCTTCTCGGTACTGTAATTGGTATGATCAAGTCGTTCTCTGCTTTGTCTGCAGGTGGTGGTACTGATGCTACTGCTCTTTCTGCTGGTATTTCTGAGGCGTTGATTAATACTGCATTCGGTATTGCTACTTCTTGGTTTGCTGTAGTTTCTTATAACTACTTCTCAAACAAGGTTGACAAGTTGACTTACGCACTCGACGAGGTTGGTTACTCAATTGCTCAGACATACGAAGTAAACCATACAGAAGAAGCTTAATTTTTGCTAACCCTTTAAATACATTATCGCTATGGGTAAAGTAAAAGTTAAGAAAGAAGACGTTTGGATTGACATGACGCCGATGTCAGACGTTATGACCTTGCTGCTTACTTTCTTCATGCTCACCTCTACATTCGTAAAGAATGAGCCTGTGAAAGTAAATACACCAGGTTCTGTGTCTGATATGAAAGCGCCTGAAAATGGTGTTCTTACAGTAATTATTAGTCCTGAGAAGAATGCTGCTGGTCAACCAACTGGCGAAGGCCAGGTATTTTTGAGCTACGACAATACTAATGAGTTGGGGCAAATTGTAGATATGGTTGCAAAACTTTCACCAGAACAGAAGAAAACTTTTTTGGGTGAATCTACAATAGGAGCACCATTAGACAAACTCCCAGCTTTTTTAAGTAAATCAGCAAAAGCTCGAAGTGAAGAACTTCCCAAAATGGGTATTCCTCTCGATAGTATCGAAGGACAGGATATGACAGAATTTCAACAATGGGTTAATGCTGCTCGCACAGTAAATTCTAAAGTTAAAATTGCTTTGAAATCTGACGCAAATACTCCTTATGGTACAGTTAAGAAGGTGATGAGCGAACTCCAGGATATGGATGAAAGTCAGTACTATATGATTACACAGTTGGACGCTAAAAAGGCTGCAACAGCAGCTTCTAAGGAGAACTAATATGGCAAATAAAAAAGAAAGCAAGCAGAAAAAGATGACTGTTCGCGTAGACTTACGCCAATGGTTGATATGCTTATGTTGCTTATTACATTCTTCATGCTTTGTACATCACTTAGCAAGCCTTCAACTATGGAGCTTACAATGCCAAGTAATGACAAGAATTTAAATGACGCAAAGAAGAATGAAGCTAAGGAGTCTCACTCTATAACCATCTTTATAGGTGATGATGACAAGATGTTCTATGGTGAGGGTAAACCTCAACTTGATAATCCTAATTGGTTGAAAAAGGCTGATTGGAGCACAGGAAAGACAGGTATTCGTTACGTTCTTCAGCACAAGGAAGTAGACAATGGCGCAAGCGTTCCTTATAACGATATGCGTATTGCTGTACAAGACTTGCAAAAGAAGAAAGCTGCTAACGAAAAGGCTTATCCAGATAGCATTTATCAAGCTGAGCTTACAAATATCAAGTTAGGTAATGTAAATGGCAAGAAAGTACCAACTTTGACAGTCATTATCAAGCCTACTGATAAATCTTCTTATAAGCATCTTGTTGATATTCTTGATGAAATGCAGATTTCATATATTGCAACTTATGTCATTGATAAGGTTACACCTGAAGAAAAAGCTTTGCTTTTGAAAAAGGGTGTTAAAGCTTAATTTTAATGATGTATAACAATTAAAGAAAAGAAACATGGCAAAGATAGATTTATACGATCCTAAATGGGTCGATATGGTTTTCGCTGATAAGAACAAGTCATACGGAGCATATCAACTTCGTAAGTCTGTTTCACAGCGAAATATCAAATCATTAATTATTTTGCTTGTTGCTGCATTCATTGGTGGTGGCTATTTAGCTTATCAAGTTAAGAAACACAATGATGAGCTTGCAGCACAAGAAGCATATGCTGCTAAGATGGAGTTGCAAGCAATAGAAGCAGCTAAGAAAGAGCAGGAAGAGCGTAAGAAACAACAAAAGAAAGAAGAGCCCAAGAAGATTGAGCCTGAAAAAGTTGTTCCAGAAACTCGTGCTACAGTGAAATTTACAGCACCTGTCATTAAAGATGACAAAGAAGTTAAGGAAGAAATGCCCCCAATGGTTAAAATGAATAAAGAAACCAAGGCAGTCGGAGCTGAAACAAAAGAAGGTGTTGAAGATCGTAATATTGTAGCTGATAAAAGTACTGTGGCAACGCCAGAGCAGATTATTCCTAAGATTGAGAAGCCAGTAGAGGCTCCTAAGGTAGAAGCTCCTAAAGAAGATATTGAAAAGAAGATCTTTACTTTTGCTGAGCAACCACCAACATTCAAAGGAAATGTTCAAGCATGGCTTGTATCTCACTTGCAGTATCCTGCTTCGGCAGCAGATAATAACATTCAGGGAAAAGTAATTGTGAAGTTTGTTGTTGGACGTGATGGTTCTGTTAGCCAAGCACAAGTTATGCGTGGTGTAGACCCTGCACTTGACCGCGAAGCACTTCGCGTTGTAAACAGCATGCCAAAGTGGAATCCAGGTATGAACAACGGACAACCTGCTAACGTTTGGTTCCAACTTCCAATCACATTTAAGCTGAACTAATTAAAAAATGAATCGAACTTAGTGCTACATTTTGTAGGAATTATACAAACCATAGTCTTTCTCTCCTCTTATTTGGAGAGAAAGACTTAGGTTCATCAAGCGTAAAACCAAATGTAGTTACTAGAGAAAGTTTTGTTAATGAATGGCTTATTTCTCATTTACAGAGTTCTCAGAAAGTTGCGGACTCATCTGTAAGGTCATGTAATTGTGAAATTTGTTTTTTAAGTTATGGTTCTATCAGTTAATCGCAAAATGTGTATAGAATGTTGAACCAAACAAAACGCTCAAGCACTTCGTGATAAAAAATAGTATGCGAAAATAAAATTCTGGTTTAATTAATGGTAATCCTGAGATGTCGCGCACTATCTAAATTACATTTAAATTAAATTAATTCGTATTTTATGAAACGAACAGTATTCTACATATTCTTAGTATTTATTGTATCTGTAGTTTTTCTTTCATCATGTGGTGAGAAAAAAGCTAAGGATGGTAGAACAGATACACCAATATCAGGAACAATTAAATTTGCCGCTGATGAAAGTTTTAGTCAGTTTATTGACGAAGAATTGCAGGTATATCAGTATCGTTTCCCTCAAACTCATCTTTTACCTGTATATACAGATGATAACACAGGAATGAAGATGCTCCTTGACCTTAAGGTGAATCTTTTATTTTCATCTCACGGATTGCAAAAAGGTGAAGATGCAATATTAAGAGGTAAAGGTCCTATTCCGTCAGTATTTCCTATAGGGTATGATGGAATAGCATTTATCATCAATAAAAGTAACTTAGATTCATGTATCACAGTTAATGATGTTAAGCGTCTACTTAAAGGCGAAGTAACAAAGTGGAAACAACTTTATCCTAATTCTGATAAAGGAGACATAGAAGTTGTATTCGATAACAAAGCATCAGCAACATTACATTTTGTTGTTGATTCAATATTAGATGGAAAAAACATTAAGAGTCAGAATATCGTAGCAGCAAAGAATAGTAAGTCTGTAATCGAATATGTAAAGAAGACTCCAAACGCAATAGGTGTAATTGGATCAAATTGGTTGAATGACCGAAAAGATTCCACAAACACCACATTTAGAAATGATATTCGCGTCATGGCAATATCTAAAACAAGTAGAGCAGAAGATTATAATAGCTGGCAACCCTATCAAGCTTATTTCCTTGATGGTCGTTATCCATTTGTAAGAACTATCTACGCAATTGTTGCAGACCCTCATAAAGCTCTGCCCTGGGCATTTGCAAACTTTATTGCTGGTCCTATAGGACAAAAGATAATGTTAAAAACGGGTATGCTTCCTTATAGAGCTGAAATTACAATTCGTAAAGTAAAAATAAACACTGATTAAATCATCAAACTTTCTATTGTATATTAAGTCATAGTTACTAATCCAGTATAAAGTTTATCTAATTTATAAATGATTATGAAGACAAAGAAATATTTATTAGCTGGAGCTTTGATACTAAGTTTATCAACTCCTGTATTAGCACAAAACGATGGTTATAAGGTAGCTCTTAATCCTATTATCAGCGCTATCGAAGCTGCACCAACAGATTTAAATGCTGGTAAGGACCTTATAAAAGAATATATTAAAACCTATAAGAAAGATGAGCAAGCTCTTACAGCTCTTGGTAACGTTTTTTTTTGGCACAGCGTAACTTTACTGAAGCGATGAAGATTGCAAATTCTATCGTTTCTAACAAGAAGATGAATGGAACATTAGGATATCTTCTTCTTGGTGATATTGTTGCTTTGCAAGATAGTGTTGGTAATGCTGGTTCTGCAGCTCAACATTACGCAACTGCTATAAGCCTCGATCCTCATAATGTTGCAGCCTACGAGCGTTATGCAAAAGTATATCGTCACGTAAATTCTCAAGTTTCAATACAGAAATTAGAAGAACTTCGTCAGGTTGAGCCTAATTATCCCGTAGAAGCTACAGCTGCTGAAATTATGCTTGGTGATGGTAAATTTGCTGAAGCTCTTTCTTGGTTCGATAAAGCTAATCGTGCAAATTTAACAGAGGACAACTTCTATAAATATAGCTATACTGCTTATGTTCTGAGAAAGTATGATAAAGCTATGGAAATAGTAGAAGCAGGTTTGCAACGTTTCCCAAGTAGTGAATATCTTTCACGTGTTGGTATGATGTCTTCGGTTGAGAAGGGCGACTTTACTGCTGCTTTAAATTTTGCAAACAAGATGTTTAGCGGTTCTGGTAAGAAAGTAGCTAATGACTATGCTATTTATGGAAAAGCGTTAGCAGGTAATAAAGAATATGATAAGGCAATTGAGAATCTTAACAAGGCTCTTGATATGGACAAGAAAAATCTTGAGCCAATGAAGACAATAGCTGAAGTTTATATTGCTCAAGGTGATGTTGAAAATGCATTAAAAAGTTCAAATGGATTATCTTTCAAAGAACCAAAAATGCTAACTCTAATGATTGGGCAAAAACTTGCTCAAGCATGGATAGAAAAAAAGCTGAAACAGAAACTGATAGAGCAGTAAAGAATACCTATTTGGATAAAGCCATTGCAATTTACGATCAAATGGTAGTTAAGTTCCCATCTATTTCTGATTGGATTTGGTCTAATCAGGCTAATGCAGCACAGATGAAGAATGATGCTGACAAGGTTGCTGATATCTATAAGAAGATTGCAGCATATGAGGAAGCAAAACCACAGCTTGATGATGAAGCAAAAGCATATTTGGAGCAGGTTTACTATGGTCTTGGATATTATTATTCAAAGCTTAACAATCAAGAATGGCTAAACAATACTTTAACAAAGTATTGACAGTAAATCCTAATAACGAAAAATGCGAAAAAAGCTTTAGGTCTTTAAAAAGCCAAAATGATATTTTAATGATAAGGCGACAGCGGAAGCTGTCGCCTTTTTATTTTTATTCTTCTTTATACTTATCATTTTCATTCTATAACGATACTTCATTTTTATAAAATGGTATACATGATTCATTTCTTTTTAGATAGAAGTATATTTCTTTATCTCTTTGGTGCTAATTCAATTATTTTATGTAAGTTTGTGTTAGAAATTCCATATCGATGACCATTATTTTTAATTATAAATGGTCTGATAAGAATAGGTTTAATACTTACTTATATTCATAATGCATAATATAAATTTTATAGCTATCGACTTCGAAACAGCAACGGCTAAAAGAAATTCAATTTGTGAAGCTGGTATATGTATTGTAAATGGAGGTCAAGTGGTACAATCTAAATCGTGGTTAGTACGTCCTGAAGGCAATCGTTATGATTATTGGAACACCCAAATACATGGTATACAGCCTGCTGATACAGCTGATGCTCCATTATTTCCTGAAGTTTGGGCTGAAATTTCAGAATATTTACGCCAATGTCCTGTATTAGTAGCTCATAATGCTTCCTTTGATATAAGTTGTATTCGTCATTCTTTAAAGTCCTATGGTATTCCTGTTCCCGAAGTAGATTATTATTGTTCTCTGCGTGCAGCTCGTCATATTTATGATTTCGATTGCAACAAACTCGATTATCTGTGTGATCAATTTGATATATCTTATGGACATCACCATCGTGCAGGTGATGATGCGGAAATGTGTGCCCGTCTTTTTTTACGTGAAATAAAAGATGCAGGTTGGGTGGAATTAGAAGAAATGAGTTTTTGTAATGGCAAACTATAAATACTTGGTAAATAGCACGCATTTTTTTGCTAATCAGCAACTTATGATTTATAAGCTTTTAACGTACTCGTAGTTTTTCAAGATTCTATTTTTATTTTATATAGAAATTGTTCCAACTTTTCAGTAGTTCGTAAATGTCTTTTGAATTTATATATAATTCGCTCGAATTTATAATTATAAAATAGGAAAAACATAATTACGTTTTTATTTTGTAATTATAATTTTTTTCCGATTCATTCTTTTTCTGTCTTTTCACGAATATTGTAAAAATGTATGAGTATATTGAAGTAAATTTAAATTTAAACAAAAACAGCCTCTGTACTATGTGTACAGAGGCTGTTTTATTATTTTATTTTTCTTATTTTTTATTGGCAAAGAATACACCAATTAGGATTAACACACTACCAATAGCAGCTTCGACTGTCATTTTTTCACCTAAGAAAATGGCGCTAATAATGACAGTACAGATAGGGCTAAGATAGTTGTAGTTAGCTATTTTTACAGCACCCACTTTTTCGGTAACAAAACTCCATGCACCAAAACAGAAAAACGATGCTACTAAACCAAGGAAAAGAAGGTTAAAAGTAACAGGAAGATCTGTAAGGAAATGATCTAATGGGAATTGCCATGGTGTAATAATAAATAATGGCAAACTTGTTAGTGAACCATAAAAGAACATTTTTCTAGTAAGAAATGCTGCACCATATTTTTGACTTAATGGACGTAGCAATAAGCAATATGCACCAAAACATGCAGTTGATAACAAAGCTAAAGCATCTCCCAAAATACGATCTTCTACTACTGAGGATTCACTGTTTCCACCAAATATTATGAACGATACACCTACCAAAGCAATAAGAGAACCAATTGCAAGCGATTTTGTTAGCTTTTCTTTGCAGAAAAGTATAGCAAAAAACATAGTAAATAATGGTGATGTGCAGAGAATAAAACTAATATCGTTTACACTACCTACTTGAACAGCAAAATTTTCGGGTATGAAATAGAGCGAACCTCCTAACAGACCACAAGCCACCATCAATAGTTCGTCCTTAAGATTGTCGGACCATAACTTCTTATATGATAGTGTCCACATAGCAAGATATGCTATGATGTAGCGAGATAGAAATACTTCGTCAGGGCGCATACCACCTTGTATCACTACTTTTGTGTTCACAAGCGTCGCACCCCAAATGCTTACAACTAAAATTGCAATTAGATGATAGAGTAATACTCTATTCTTCCCCTCTGTAATGGTGTTAGTCATATAAATATCTATGTATGATTTAGAGTAGCGCAAAGTTAAGAATTTTTAGACTATAAACAAAATTCTTGCTTTCAAATATTGTAGAAACCTGAAATTTATACGTTTTTTATGTGATATTTAACACTTGAAACTAAATTTAAGCCAGTAGTTTTCTTCCTTTTATTCTCAATAGTGTTTAATCTTTCACATTCACTTTCCGCAGAGTTTCAGCAGCTCTACACAAGTCTTTAACCACTTCGCCACCTATTATTAATCCAGCTGCTGCAGGTACCCATGCGTTCGAAGCAGGCGTTGTTCGTTTCTTATGTGCAATAGTTTCAGATTTTTCAATTTCACAGTTTGATTCTTGGTTTTCTTCTATTGATAAAGATGATAATGGTTCTTCTGGACTATAAACAACCTTTATATTGCGTACGTTTGTTTTGCGCAGTTTCTTTCTTAGTACTTTTGCCAAAGGGTCGTTTATAGTTTTAAATAAATCAGTAACCATAAGTTGTGTAGGTTCCATTTTAAAAGCTGCCCCCATACTACAAATGATAGGTGTTTTAAGATTATGACAACGTGTTATAATATCAATTTTTGCTACTACAGTGTCAATGCAATCTACGACATAATTATATGCTGAAAAGTCAAATTGGTCTGCCACTTCAGGAAGGTAGAATGTTTGAAACTTCCTTACTTCACACGTAGGATTAATGTCTTTTATTCGTTCTTCCATAACATCAACCTTTGCCCGTCCGAGTGTAGAATGAGTAGCAATGATCTGACGGTTCATATTCGATAATCCGATGTGGTCGTCATCAACAATGGCTATTGTGCCCACGCCACTGCGTGCCAATACTTCTACAACATATCCACCAACGCCGCCAACACCAAAAACCAGCACTTTGCTATTCTTTAAGGTGTCCATAGCATCGCTACCCAAAAGTAGTTCTGTTCTTGAAAATTGATTATCCATATTGTCTAAATTCGTTTGTGGCTGCAAAGTTAAGATAACATTCCCATAAAATAGCAGTAGTTTCTATTTTTATGTTAGCTTTTTTCTTTACCTTTGCAACCAATGTAAGAAATTACACATTAATAAAATGCTTATAAATAATGCAAAAACAGACTCTTAAAAAGAAAATATCGCCTTGGGCGTGGGTTTCTACACTCTATTTTGCAGAGGGATTACCCAATGCGGCAGTAGTCTTGGTATCGTTGGTGTTTTATCAAGAAATGGGCTTAAGCGATACTGAGGCTACTTTCTACACATCGTGGTTCTATCTTCCATGGGTGATAAAACCATTGTGGAGTCCATTTCTTGACCTTATTCGAACAAAAAGATGGTGGGTGTTAACCATGCAAATGTTACTTGGTGCCGCTTTTGCAGGTGTTGCTTTTACTATAAATACATCGTTCTGGTTACAAGGTACCATTTGTTTTTTTTGGCTGTTAGCTTTTTCGAGTGCTACACACGATGTTGGGGCAGATGGTTTTTATATGTTAGGTCTTGAACAGCACGAGCAAGCTTTCTTTGTAGGTATTCGTTCAACATTTTATCGCATTTCAATGGTTGTTGGAAAAGGAGGTTTAGTTGCTCTTGCAGGATTGTTACACGAATATATGAAAGTACAACTTTCGTGGTCGTTAGTTTTTTATAGTTTGGCAGCATTGTTTATAGGATTAAGTCTATACCACAGATATGTATTGCCAAAACCTGATACAGATATAGAGCATAACCAACTTTCGGCTTCAGAACTATTCAACGAATTTATTGGTACATTCGCAAGCTTTTTCCGTAAAAAAGAGGTTTTGATAGCAATTGCATTTATGCTTTTATTCCGTTTACCAGAAGCTTTGTTGAATACTGTCGGGCCATTGTTCCTAAGGGCCACAGCCGATAAGGGTGGATTAAACCTTTCCTTAGAAACTTTTGGTGTTATAAATGGAATTGTTGGAGTTGTAGGATTACTTCTTGGAGGTATATTGGGAGGAATGGTAGCTAGTAAAGATGGATTAAAAAAGTGGCTTTGGCCCATGACTTTTGCCATTACCCTGCCTAATATAGCTTATGTTTATTTAGGTTTTGTAATGCCATCTTCACCTTTTTCTATTGGTGCTGCTATTTTTGTAGAAAACTTTGGATATGGTTTGGCTTTAGTGCCTATATGCTATTTATGCTATATTTCAGTCAAGGAGAACATAAAACTAGTCATTATGCCCTTTGTACTGGCTTTATGGCACTTTCGATGATGTTACCAGGTTTATTTGCAGGAGCTTTGGCCGATGCTGTAGGCTATAGCACGTTTTTTGTTTTGGTAATGGTGTCATGCATTTTCCCTTTCATTGTTGCTTCCTTGTTGAAGGTTGATCCAAAGTTTGGTAAGAAAGATGCATAGAGCATATTAATAATATCAAAGACTTTTAACGAGTAAATCTATAAGACGAGGTAGGGCATAATGCTCTATCTCGTTTTCCTTTATCCATATGAAATCAGTAGGAAGAGTTGGAGATACATCTGTTTCTAATAGATAGAAATCAGCAAAAATAATTTGATGAGTAAGGATATGCTTTACATTCTTTTTTATTAAAGTCGCTTTCTCAATAACATTACTAACCAATTCTGTTGTGGGTAGTTCCCAAAGACCCTGCCAAATATCACCTGCGCCACGGCGACGGATAACAGTCTTACCATTACACCTTATATATATAAAGGAGAAATGGCGTTCGCGTTGTTTTATTTTCTTTGATTTTATAGGTAGTTCAGCCACTTTGTTATTATTTGCTGCAAAGCATGTTTCTATTAATGGACATATTTTACAGTTAGTAGACGTTGGAGTACATTGTATAGCACCAAAGTCCATTATTCCTTGATTATATGCTGCAGGATTTTCTTTTGCAAGATATTCTTGTGCCATAGTTTTGAATACTTTTTTTCCTTGAGTAGAATCTATTGGAGTTTCAATTCCAAAATAGCGAGAAAGAACTCGATAAACATTACCATCAACTACTGCAATAGGAGTTGCGAATGACATGGATAAAATAGCTGATGCAGTGTATTCGCCAACCCCTTTTATTTCTACTAACTCATTGAAAGTCTGTGGGAAATATCCTTTTTCTACAATTTGTTGTGCAGCTTTGCGTAAATTTCTAGCTCGAGAGTAATAGCCAAGTCCCTGCCACTCCCTTAAAACCTCGTCTTCAGTTGCTTCTGCCAATGCATAAACATTAGGCCAACGTTTCATAAAACGTTCCCAATAAGCAGTACCCTGAGCTATTCTCGTTTGCTGCATAATGACCTCGCTTAGCCAAATAGCGTATGGATTGGTGGTTTGCCGCCACGGAAGTTCCCGTCCGTTTAAGGCATACCAATTTAGTATCGTCTTGCTAAAATTCATGATGCAAAGATACTTAAAAATATTGAAACAAACTTCTTTTTCAAATTTCTAGTTCTTTTTAGACGTTATTTTTTATGCGAACACATACCAAACATAACTCATATATCGTCATTCGCAAATCGTTGAAAAATGCTCAAATGCTGTTTGTTACATTGGTTTTGAATAATAATTATATGAATTATTGTTTTTATCTATTTTTTTCTTGTTTTACTTACTGTAGTATTTTGTATCTTTGCAAAGCAAAACGAAATCTTATGAAATTATGGCTGGTATAAGAGAAATAAAGACAGCATTAATCTCTGTTTTCCATAAAGATGGATTAGAGGATATTTTAAAGAAACTGAATGAAGAGGGTGTTAAATTCCTCAGTACTGGAGGTACGCAAGAATTTATTGAATCTTTAGGTTATGAATGTCAAAAAGTAGAAGACGTAACAACATACCCTTCTATTTTAGGAGGACGAGTAAAAACTTTGCACCCCAAAGTTTTTGGAGGCATATTAGCGCGTCGTAATTTTGGTGGAGACCAAAAGGAAATGGTTGAATATGATATTCCTGCAATCGATTTGGTTATAGTTGATTTGTATCCGTTTGAACAAACTGTAGCTAGTGGCGCGAGTGATGCCGATATTATTGAAAAAAATAGATATCGGAGGTATTTCTTTGATACGAGCAGGTGCTAAGAATTTCAATGATGTTGTTATTATACCAAGTAAAGCTGAATACCCAGTTCTTTTGCAGTTACTGAATAAACAAGGTGCAAAGACAGGACTTGAAGATCGAAAGATGTTTGCTGAACGTGCATTTGGTATTAGCAGTCATTACGATACCGCTATTCATAATTGGTTTGCGAAATAAAAAATGAAGTTTGCATTAAGTAAGCACTTGAAAGATATAAACTGAGAGTAAAGATAAATAATATAACGAAGGATAAACTCCTCGTTTTCACCACATATCAAATTTTTTAGAATGGGATTTTTTTCATTTATCCAGGAAATAGCAATGGACCTGGGAACTGCAAATACTATCATTATCAGTGATGATAAGATAGTTGTTGATGAACCTTCTGTAGTGGCACTTGATCGTCGTACCGATAAAATGATCGCTGTAGGTAATGATGCCAAGTTGATGTATGAGAAGGAACATCCCAATATTCGTACTATTCGTCCACTTCGTGATGGTGTGATTGCAGACTTTTCATCGTGCGAACAAATGATGAGGGGACTTATCAAGATGGTGCATAGCGGTAATCGCTTGTTTTCTCCATCTTTACGTATGGTTATCGGTGTACCTTCTGGTTCAACAGAAGTAGAGCTTCGTGCGGTTCGTGATTCTGCTGAACATGCAGATGGACGCGATGTTTATCTTATTTGAACCAATGGCAGCTGCTCTTGGTATGGGTCTTGATGTAGAAGCACCAGAAGGCAATATGATTGTTGATATTGGTGGCGGTAGTACTGAAATTGCCGTTATTTCTTTGGGTGGAATTGTTTGCAATAACTCTATACGTGTTGCAGGTGATGATTTAACAGCTGATATTCAAGAATATATGAGTCGCCAACATAATGTTCGTGTCAGCGAACGTATGGCAGAACGAATAAAAGTTCACGTTGGTTCAGCTTTGACTGACTTAGGAGACGAGGCTCCAGAAGATTATATTGTTCATGGTCCAAATCGTATAACAGCATTACCAATGGAAGTTCCAGTTTGTTATCAAGAAATAGCGCATTGTCTAGATAAAACAGTAGCTAAAATTGAAAATGCGGTTCTTTCAGCTTTAGAGAATACACCACCTGAATTGTATGCCGATATTGTAAAGAATGGCATTTATTTGAGTGGAGGTGGTGCATTATTGCGTGGAATTGATAAACGTTTAACAGATAAGATAAATATTCCATTCCATGTAGCTGAAGATCCATTACATAGTGTTGCTAAGGGAGCAGGAATCGCATTAAATAATGTAGATCGTTTCTCATTCTTAATGAGATAAAGGATTAGGATAGGGCTGACTGTTGAAGAAATGTTAAGATAATTTCTTCAATAGTCGCTTTCATTTTGTTGATAAATTGTTAGAATGAATAACCTCACTGAATTTCTTGCCAAATATAAACATTGGTTTCTTTTTGTTTTGCTGGAAATAACCAGTTTGGTACTTTTGTTCCTTTTCAACAATTACCAAGGTAGCGTTTGGTTTACCTCTGCCAATATTGTGGCAGGAAAGGTTTACGAGCTAAGTTCTACGATTACATCTTACTTCTCAATGGGTAAGTTGAATCGTGAATTGACTGACCGAAATGTACAATTGGAACGTCAAGTGAAGGAGCTATCCGAGCAACTTTATGAAAGACTCGCGATCCAAAGTACGTCCAAAAGGGACAATATAGATTTCTTTCAGAATTTAAGCTCATTAATGCGAAGGTTGTATCCAACTCTCTTGATAAGGAAGAGAATTTTATAACAATCGATAAAGGTTCATGGGACGGAGTGAGGAAAGATATGGGTGTAGCTTGTGGAAATGGTGTTGTCGGAGTAGTTTATCTTGTTGGCACCCATTATTCTATAGTTTTACCTGTATTAAATTCTAAATCGAATATCAGTTGTTCTATACAAGGTCGAGGTTATTTTGGATATCTGCGATGGACTGGAGGAGCAAAGAATATAGCTTATTTGGACGATGTTCCCCGTCATGCAAAATTCAAATTAGGTGATAGAATTGTAACAAGTGGCTATTCAGCAATCTTCCCTGCAGGAATTTTAGTTGGTAAGATAAAGCACGTTTATAATTCTGAAGATGGTCTTTCGTTCCGTTTAGCAGTGGAATTAACTACAGATTTTGGCAATTTGCGCGATGTTTGTGTCATTGATGATGCTGCAGTAAGAGAAAAGAAGAAAGTTATGGATGCAGCAAAAGATTCAATTAAGCACTTGAATACAGATTTTAGTGAGAAAAATTAGGTGCAATACGCATATTGCGTTTGCATAAGAATAGTTGGGTAGTAGTCAAACAATAAGTTCTTAGTAAGAAATTTAAGGAAATGAATATAGACTTTATAAAAACTTTGGGTTGGTTTTTGATTTTAGTACTAGCACAAGTGTTTGTACTAAACCATATTCATTTGTTTGGTTTTGCAACTCCATTACCTTATATTTATTTTATCTTCCTTTTCAGAAGAAACTATTCACAGTGGGCTATTATTTTGTGGGGATTCCTCATGGGGCTGATTATTGACACATTTTCAAATACTCCTGGAGTTTCAGCAGCTTCACTTACTTAATTGCAGCTATACAGCCATATTTGTTGCGACCATTTACTTCACGTGAAAGTGCTGAAGATTTACAGCCCGGAATTGGGACACTTGGGTTTGGACAATATGTTTGGTATAGCATCGTTTTGACGCTTATTTATTGTCTTGTATTCTTTAGCTTGGAAATGTTTAGTTTCTTCAATATTTTTATTTGGCTACAATGTGTTGGTGGTAGTGCTTTGCTTTCCTTATTTTTTATATTGGTAATTGAGCATGTAAGGAGTCGCGCATGAAGAATTATGACTTTGAGAAACGTCGTTTTGTGCTTAGCGGTGTTGCACTTGCTATCATTACAATTTATTTGATACGCTTGTTTGCGCTTCAAATAGCAAGTGATGATTATCGAAAACGTGCTGATTCCAATGCTTTTTTAAAAAAAATAGAGTTTCCCTCACGAGGTATTATTACTGACAGAAAGGGGAAACTGCTCGTTTATAACCAGCCTGCTTATGATATTATGGTGGTAATGAACGAAGAAAAAGGTCATCTTGACACTTTAGAATTTTGTAAGGCTTTAAACATTACAAAGGAATTCTTTGTTCAACGTATGAATGATATTAAGGATAGAACAAAGAATCCAGGTTATTCACGATTTACTCAGCAACTCTTTATAAGTCAGTTGAGCGATAAAGAGTTTAGTTCTTTCCAAGAAACTATATCGTTTCCCAGGTTTTTATATTCAGAAACGCAGCATTCGTCAATATAATGCTACTATTGCTGCACATGTTCTTGGCGATGTTGCGGAAGTCAGTCAAAGTGATGTAGAGGCAGATGATTATTATCTTCCTGGCGATTATATAGGTAAACAGGGTATTGAGCGTGAATACGAAAAAGCATTGCGTGGTCAAAAAGGAGTTCAAATTTTACTTCGTGATGCTCATGGACGAATAAAAGGAAGATATAAAGACGGACAATACGACCAGAAACCTAAAGCAGGAAAAGATTTGCAGTTAGGTATTGATGCCGATTTGCAAGCACTCGGAGAGCGTTTAATGGAAGGTAAGTTAGGTGCCATTGTTGCTATTGAACCAAAAACAGGACAAATATTAGCAATGGTTTCTTCTCCTACTTTTGACCCTCGTGATATGATTGGTAAGATGAGAGGAAAGAATCAACAAAGAATGACACTTGATCCATCAAAGCCATTGCTTAATAGAGCTATTATGGGACAATATCCTCCCGGTTCTACTTTTAAAACAAGTCAAGCTATTACTTATTATAGTGAAGGAATTATAAACGATTCGACTCGTTATCCTTGTCCGCATGGATTTTCTTTCCGTGGTCTTCATGTAGGTTGTCACGGACATGCATCTCCAATTTCTATTGTGCCAGCATTGAGTACTTCTTGTAATTCATTTTTTTGTTGGGGACTATATTATATGTTGTCAAATAGACAAAAATATAAAGACCTTGATGCTGCAATGGATCGTTGGCGCGATTATATGGTATCAATGGGATTTGGATATAAGTTAGGAATTGACTTACCAGGTGAAAAGCGAGGACTAATTCCGAATGCCGAATTCTATGACAATGCATTTGGGAAATGGAATCCATTGTCGGTTATATCTATATCGATAGGGCAGGGAGAAATAAATTTAACTCCTTTACAGATAGCTAATCTCGGAGCTCTTATTGCCAATCGAGGTTATTTCTACACACCACATGTTGTACGAAAGATTCAGGGACAACGTTTAGACGAGAAATATTTAAAGAAGCATAAGGTGATGGGAACACCACGTGCATTTGACGAAGTTGTAGCTGGAATGGTTTCTTCTGCACGTGGAGGTACTTGTGCTCATGCTGTACATCCTGGTTATTCTATTGCAGGTAAGACAGGAACAGCACAAAATCGTGGCAAAGACCACTCTGTTTTTATGGGATTTGCTCCCGTAGAGTCTCCTAAAATTGCTATTGCTGTGTATGTAGAGAATGGTGGTTTTGGTGCTGTCTATGGAGTTCCAATTGGTTCTTTAATGATGGAACAATATATAAATGGTAAGTTAACACCTCACGATGAAGCTCAGGCAACATCAATTCAGAAGCGTCATATCAGTTATCCTTTTAAGCAAAAGCTTAGTGCTTCAGATTCTTTGCGTTTAGATTCAATAAAGCGTGTAAACCATATAAAGGATTCTTTGAGGCTTGTTCGCGAGAAACAAAATATGGAAGCTAAACAAAGAGAACGGGAACTAAAGGCAGAACGAGAAGCAAAGGAGAAGGAAAAGCGTCAGCAACCATTAAACGACCCTATTATTAAAGCGGATGAAGAAGTAAGAATAAGAACGGAGAAGGAAGACAAAGACAAAGATAAAGATAAGAAAGATAAAGAAAAGAACAAAGAAAAAGCAAATAGCAAGAAGAAGGATAATGAAAGGCGTAAAACAAACGACAAGCAAAAGGCAGTAAAAACGAATAAAAAGCAAGAAAGTGGCAGGTAATTATAAATCTAACAAACAAACCGGTGTACTTCGTTCATTAGATTGGTGGACGATAGGCATTTATTTAGCTTTGCTTTCTTTTGGCTGGGTAAGTGTCTGCGGTGCAAGTTATACTTATGGCGATACTGATATATTGTCGTTATCGTCTCGTTCTGGTATGCAAATCGTTTGGATAGGAACATCTATCTGCCTTGGATTTGTGTTGTTAATGATGGACGATCGCATTTATGACACTTTTGCTTATGTGATTTATGCCCTTCTATTATTGTTGTTATTTGCTACGATTTTCAATCCTCACTCCATAAAAGGGTCACGTTCCTGGATAGTATTAGGTCCATTACGCTTGCAACCAGCAGAATTTGCAAAGTTTGCTACAGCTTTAGCAATCGCTAAATTTATGTCGGCCTATGGCTTTACTATATCTAATTGGAAACATTTTGCGGCTGCAGTTGGTATTGTATTTTTGCCAATGTTATGTATTGTAGGCCAGCGGGAGACAGGTTCTGCACTTGTTTACTTATCATTTTTCTTAATGTTCTATCGCGAAGGTATGCCAGGCTCATTCCTTTTTACAGGAGTTGCTATGGTAATATATTTTGTTGTAGGTGTTAAATATGATGATGTAATGCTTTGGAATACGCCAACATCTGTCGGAAAATTTAGCGTTCTTTTACTTGTACAGCTATTTAGCGCAGGAATGGTATGGACCTATTTACAAGATAAGGTAAAGGCGCAGAGAATCTTGTTGTTTTCTCTTAGTATTACTATACTTAGCCTTCTATTCTCCGAGTTTGTTATTCGTTTCGACATAGTTTGGGTACAACTTGTAATTTCAGCAGCCCTTATAGGTTATTTAGTTTATAATGCTATGAGTGCTCGAATTATTCAATATCTTTTATAGCTACGTTTGCGATAGGGTCAATAACATTTTTCTATTCAGCAAATTATGTATTGAATGATGTTATGCAACCCCATCAACGTGTACGTATTAATGTGTTATTAGGATTAGAAGAAGATCTTGCTGGTGCCGGTTATAATGTACATCAAAGTGAAATTGCAATTGGTTCTGGTGGATTACAGGGAAAAGGTTTTTTGAATGGGACACAAACAAAACTCAACTTTGTGCCAGAGCAAGATACCGACTTTATTTTCTGTACGGTTGGCGAGGAAGAAGGTTTCCTCGGTTCGGCAGCTGTGCTGTTACTATTCTTAGCTTTAATACTTCGATTGATGTATGTTGCAGAGCGACAAACTTTTAAATTTGGGCGAGTCTATGGTTATTGTGTTGCAAGCATTTTCCTTTTTCACGTCTTTATCAATGTTGGGAATGGTACTTGGCTTGACTCCCGTTATCGGTATTCCGCTGCCATTCTTTAGTTATGGAGGCTCTTCGTTATGGGGTTTCACGCTGCTGCTATTTATTTTCTTGCGCATAGACGCAGGGCGAAACCTGATAAGACAGTAGTTTTATGGAACGATGGAAAAAAACTTGAATATCTAATGTCTTAGGCTTTAGAATAAGAAAAAGAAGACTTGCAAACGCATATAATCAGTGTTTGCAAGTCTTTTTTTACACCAAAAGGTTTTAGTGTATTTAAATATTATTCAGTATGTCATTTAAGATGACCGCTGTTGGGCGTTCTTCCCTTCTTGTAAATTGATTAATGTGCCTTGAGAATAATACGTATGTTCCCTTTAAAGAAGTATTCTCATTGGTAATTTCTGGAGCTATTCTATCATTAGAATCTTGAAGTCCTGTTATTCTACATAGTTCTCCACAGCTATAATCTCTAATCTTTTCAAACTCATATCCCATCCATACATAGCCTTTATCCTTTAATTTCCCCCCCCCAGTATGCCCATGTTTCCTTATTATTGACTATAATCAGTTTAGGCTTTATAAAGTTTTCTATAATGTGCTGAGTAAGTTTTAGTTCATCTATAATAAATGAAACTCCTTCGGCTTTTTTCAGAATCTTTTGTTTCAGCACGGCTTGTTCTTTGTGTTTATAGTGGAAAATATCAAGATAGTCGAACCTGTTTATTAGATTAATACCATTTTGTTCGTCTACCAACATCTTTCGCAACGGACCAAAATATGCATTCCAACATCTCTTTCCGTCTTTATTTATCCAATTCTCGGGATAAAAGTGTATGCGGGCGTCTCCGTAAGTTTTAGGATTATTTTTCTCTTTGTCTTTCTCATTAAAAGATGGATTTATCCCTACAATTAGTAAATCAGCTTGATGAGGTTCAGCAATTGCATAGCCCAGAGTTTTTAACCATGGCATATCTTTTGACAGCTCGTCCATATACTTATTGTTCCATATTTGTTCAATGGCATTGCATACGTCTTTTTCTTTTTTAATTTTCATAATTGTAAAGTTTAAATGTTTATTTTAGGTGTAATAACCTGAGTTCGGTATAAGCTTTATGCAATTAGCCTGCTTTTGTCAATGATTTCAATATTCATAGTTGGCTTTTTTGGCATAAGATTATAAGCAATAATTGCTGCAATAAGATTGGCTACAAAGTTGTCAATGCTTCTGTGTCTTGTATGCTCTATGTGGCATACATTCTTGAGTTCGTCATTGACCGTTTCTATAGTAGCCCTTTTTCGTAGTCTAATTCTATCCTGCAATAGCATCATAGAATTTTTCATATTCCTTCGTAGCTTTGTTATCAGATGTATATCATCAATAAATAGCTCCTCAAATAGACTTTGTGAAATGTACCTTTGTCCGCATACAGCTTGCCAAAGAGCTTTTTCTGTGAAGTGTTTGTCCTTCAATGGGTATCTGTCATCAGTGTTGCCAGGTGTGAGCATCCACTGTATAATCTCTCCTTTGTCATTGATGATAAGATGTAGCTTGAATCCATAGAACTAACCCATAGTACACTTGCCCTTGGCAGCCCAGCCTTTCATAGTCTTATGCTTGTACATACGCTTGATGTGGCAACTGCGCAGAGGAGTAGAGTCTATAATTGAAATGCCTGTGCATTTGCCTAGGGCACATGTCTGTAGAAATATCAACAAGAGCATATTTACCTTTTTGCTGACGCTCGACAAATCGGTTATAGGATAGTGTATGGGGAAATTCGGAACGATGATGTTCACAAATCTCATGAAGATAGAACGTTTTAAGATCTATGTAATGAGACTGATGATACATGATGAGGATAGTCATTATTTCACTATCGCTCATTACACACGGACGGTTTCGGCGATGCTTACTAGACTCGTCTAACAGACGTTTTTTGAGTTGAGGAGCAAAAAACTTGCAGAATTCATCAAGAATACAGAATATTTCTATTAAATTTGTACTATTCATAGGATGGATTTTTTTCGTTAATACTCTGATTATCAACTATAAAGATACGAAAAATATTCCACTCCTACAACTTTTTGAAGAATTTCTTATACCGAACTCAGGTTGTAATAGGTATTTGGGAGGCTGGTATATTCAGCCTAATTTTTTTCTTATTAAAGAGTTTATGTATAAACCTCTTCTTGTTTATTTTACCCATATCATTATGGTTGTTGAGTATTCTTTTTGATAATGAGTTATGCTGTAGGGGAAACTAGCAGTACAAAGTTAATTAATTTCTTTGTAAAATATTCTTTTAGCGTCATAAAAAGCTTTGTTTCCTCTTGATTTTCCTGCAATAATATAGCGGATATACGGTTACAATTTTTCAGCTTTTAGTAGATAGCAATATATAGTTTATAGACCGAAAAAAGGGTTACAAGTATGTAAATATTTTTCAAGCGAGTGCATTTTGTTTAACTGTCTTGTTATCAAACCTATTGTTTTGCATTCTAAAAGCGGCTGTTTTGCACGGTAAAAGCGTAGGTTTTGCGTTGCAAAAGAGCCGCTTTCGCAACGTCAAATCGAAATTATCGTTTTCTTAATGAATTATCTTTACAGAATCAAGGCTGTTTTTAGCCATTGTGGTTCCTTTTGAGAATATAGATAGGACTACTTTTATATTGTTGAAATGGAAAAGTCTCGCTGTTTGTATAAGAACGGCGAGACTTTTTTAGATAAGTATTTCTGCATTTAGTTTGAACTATTGGCAGACCATTTGAAACATTCTTTCTGTTTTAATCGGAGTTGTTTTGGTATAACAGTCTGCCGTGTAGGCTTAAACCAAAGTTGGGCAGAAATGGTTTATTCTGACAGCGGAACTGCGAAGTAAGCTTTTTTTTTCCAGTAGGATAAATGCCCTGAATGTAGAGTACAGGCTCGCTGCTGGTAGAAGCTGATTTAACTATCTTCTGCAATGCATCAATTGAATTTACCATTTGGTCGTTTACCTTCTGAATGATGAAGCCACGATTAATACCTGCTTCACGCAATGCTCCACCATTGATTTTTAATACTTCAAGACCATATTTAATATTCAACTGCTTCTGTGTCGCTTCAGTTATTGGGCGGAATTGTCCACCAAGAACATCAATGTCAGCTTGTGCTATAGGTTTTGTTGTACCTTGTGCATTCTTTAGAATAACGGTCTTCGTTATTTCTTTCTTGTCGCGCATAAACGTGATAGTAGCCTTATCACCAGGACGTTTTACATTTAATAGTTGTTGAAGTTCTGACATCTTAGTTACTTTCTTGCCGTCGAACTTTGTAATAACGTCTTTACTGCGCAAACCAATTTCTGCTCCATTTCCATCTTCGCTAACCTGATCAACAAATACACCTTCATTTGTGCCAAGGTCTACACTCTTTCCTTCTTCCTTCTGTGCATTGATATAGTTAATAACATCGCCACCTTGAATTCCCAATACCACACGCTGAACGCTTCCATATTTCTTAATATCCTCTACAACTTTGTTCATAATAACAGTTGGAATAGCAAAGCCATAACCACTGTAAGAACCTGTTTGTGAGTAAAGCATAGCATTGATACCTACCAATTCTCCCTGAACATTAACAAGCGCACCGCCAGAGTTACCTTGATTAATGGCAGCATCGGTCTGAATAAAGCTTTCTACACCTTGAGTCGCACCTAATCCACGAGCTTTTGCACTAACAATTCCTGCAGTTACAGTGTTATTCAAATTATAAGGATTACCTACTGCAATAACCCATTCACCTACTTTCAGATTATCTGAATTACCAATTGGAAGAGTAGGGAGGTTGTTTGCACTTACTTTAATTAAAAGCAAGGTCAGTGCTTTTTGTCAGTTCCTACTACTCGAGCCGAAAATTCTCTATTATCGTTAAGTGTTATGGTAAGTTCATCGGCACCTTCTACAACGTGATTATTTGTAACAATATAACCGTCTGAAGAGATGATAACGCCACTACCAGTAACGCTTCGTTTTGGCGTTTGAATTTGCTGTTGTCGTGAACCTCCGCCAGGATTTCCAAAACCAAAGAAGTCGAAAAATCCACCAAATGGGTCGTCAGGAACTTCTACAGTTTTTGTTTTTGAATTCTGTGCATTTTTAATGTGTACTACTGCTGGCAATGCTTTTTCAGCAGCATAAGTAAGGTCTACTGGTTGTCCTGGTACACTAACAGGTGCTTTTGCAGCATATACCTTAATGAAAGCTCCTGCTGAGAATGATAATGCAAGCACGCAAGCCGCACCAAAGAAAAATTTTTCAATCTTTTTCATAATCTCTTTATCTTATTAAATTAATATTTTTGTTTTACTCTTATTTTTTTATATTTAAGTACTTGTAATTTATAGTTCAAGTGACAACTTGTCAGATGGTGATGGATATGTTAAAAAGCCTTTTATAATCCTGGAGCCAGTTATTTATATACAATTACTCCGTTTGAAGAATAGAGTGCAAATATAGACCCAAAAAAATGTAAATGTGCTAATTTGTCAGTTTTGTTTATTCCAATTTAACAATTAAAAAGGCCAACTTAACGAATCTTGATTAGACTAATAGTGAATTTTACATTCGTTCAACATGGTAGTTTTTATAAAAAAAGAGAATTAAAACCAATGAAAACGTTTGTAATCATAAGAATAATGCAATAGTCTTATATGATATTGAAGAGTTAAAACCAATACCTTTATAGCTTATTTTTTGACTTTAAAGTGCTCAGTCAACAAAATTCAGTAGCATAAAGGTAGTGGTTTAACACACTTAAAGATTTTAAATATCCAAATCTGGTGCTTTTTCTGCACCTTCTACAGCAGTAAACTTTGTCATTTTCTTGAAACCGAAGATTCCTGCTAATAATGAGTTAGGGAAATGACGAACGGTTTGGTTATATTCCTGTACGCTTTCGTTGTATTTTTTGCGTGCTTCGTTAATGCGGTTTTCTGTTCCTTCTTCTTGAATTTGCAAAGACTTAAAGTTATCGCTCGCTTTAAGTTCTGGATAAGCTTCAGCAACAGCGATTAAACGAGAGAAAGCTTGTGCAACTTCATTTTGTGCAACTTCATACTCTTTCATCTTTTCAGGTGTCAAGTTATCAACATCAAGGTGAATTTGTGTTGCAGCATTGCGTGCTTTTGTTACTGCATCAAATGTTTCTTTTTCATGCTTAGCATATGCCTTTACAATCTTTACTAACTGTGGCATCATGTCTGCTCTGCGTTGATATTGTGTCTCTACATTACTTAAAGCAGTAGTTGCTGCTTCTTGTGAATCAACCATTCCGTTGTAGCCAGAAAAAGCCCATAAAGCTATGATACCTACAACAGCTATTACAATTACAAGTTTTTGTTCTTCATCTTTTCTAGTTTTAAATATTATTTTTCTTATTAAATTGATTACCATCCACCACCGGAGCCACCGCCACCAAAGCTACCTCCACCGAAACTTCCTCCGCTGAATCCACCACCACCTCTAAAAAAGTGGTCGTTTATGTGGCCAGGATTACCCCAAAAACCAGTAGACCCACCACTACCACCATTATTTCCACGATTTTTATCGCCCAAATTACCCAAAATACGACAATAAAGAAAATAATGAAAGCTGCAATACTATCGTCTTCTTTCTCTTTTGGACTTTGAATACCTAGTTTTCCAGTCTTGAATTTGCTATAAATGGCCTTCGCCGTGGATAGCATAGCCATATCAGGATTGCCCAATCGCATATTTTTTACAATACATGCTCGTGCAATATCGTCGCATTCTACGTCGGTTAGGTCTCCTTCTAAACCATCTCCTGGTGCGATAAAATATTTTTTATCTTCTACAGCAACTACGATAACCAATCCTCTGTCAGTCTTTTTATTGCCAACACCATACTTATTTCCTATATCTTGTGCAACTCGAAATGGATCTCCATTTTCTACGTGGGGCACAATAACAAATACTGCTTGAATACCAGACTCCTTTTCCAATCTGCCAATATAAGCATCGGTTGAGTCTCGCATCGCTTTGCTCATAATATTTTCTGGGTCGCAGACATATCTTCTTGCGTCCTTGAGGTGAATCATTGGTATATTGTCGGCATTCCAATCTTTCGCTGTTGCCTGCAACGTAAAGATAGAAAAGAGAAATGCGCATATTGTAAATATAGCTTTGTTCATACTTGCAAAGATAACAAAAAAAGATAAAACCAAAATATTTTGCTAAAATAATATACACAGCACTTGTATTATTTGGAGTGATAAGGTATGTGTGTATTCGAAAAATATAATGCCTCTTTCATCTTAATATTTCGTATATCTGAGATTAAGCGATATAGAAAAAGAAGATGGCTGAAATTTATAATTATAAAAATAAAAAAACATAATTATAAATTTAAAAATTTGTAATTACATTTTTGATAAAATCTAATTACGTTTTTTCCCCTTGGTAATTTTTCTCTATTGAATGGTTTTATTTTCTCTTTGAAAAGTAGGGAGAAGTATTTTAATAATAAGCAAAAACATGAGTTCATATCAGTTCGATTTAATGGTTTGTTATTATCCTTTATTCTCCTACAACCATTTACTCAACTTTCTTGTATCATGCCCATGCAATATTTAAGGTAAAAGTTGTATCTTTGTACTTCGAAAAAGGAAATCCGACAGTTTGTTGGAGCGCAATAATTGCGATGAATATACAAGACATACAGAAATTATATGGGGTATTGCCTCAAGGCAATGCTTTGATAAAAACAATGGAGGAAAAGTCGGTACGAACCATTTTTCTTCAAGGATTATTGGCTTCTGCCACACCAATGTTTTTTTGCTTCAATAGTAAAAAGATGGCAAAAAACAGTACTTTTTGTGCTGAACGATAACGACGAAGCGGGCTATTTCTACAATGATTTAAAGACAATAGCAATGCCCGACGACGCAAACGAACAAACTGCTGAAGTTTTATTCTTTCCTTCCTCTTATCGCAGAGCAGTAAAATATGGACAACGCGATGCAGGAAACGAGATTTTACGTACTGAAGTTTTGTCGCATTTGTCTGTTATTAACGAAGAGAAAACTACATCTTCGTTACCTCTTTGTATTGTTACTGAACCTTCGGCATTGGCAGAATTGGTGGTTGCCAAACATAAATTAGACGAACATACTTTGTCTATAAGCGTCGGACAGACGATAGACCTAACAGAAACAGAGAAAACTTTACGCTCTTATGGCTTCCAACAAGTAGATTATGTGTATGAACCAGGTCAGTTTGCCGTGCGTGGTAGCATTCTTGATGTCTATTCTTTTTCGAGCGAATTACCATATCGTATCGATTTTTTCGGTAACGATGTAGACACAATTCGTACATTCGAGGTGGAAACACAGTTATCGAAGGATAAAAAAGAAAAGGTAGAAATTGTGCCAGAATTGGCAACATTGAGCGAAGAGAAAATACCCTTTTTGCAGTTTCTTCCAAAAGAATCAGTTCTCGTTATGAAAGATTTGTTGTATATTCATGACACAATTGAGCGTATTTACAACGAAGGCTTCACTGCACAAGCACTTACCGAACAACTTGAAGGCAAAACAGAGATAGAACAAAACGAGTTGAGAAAGCAATTACAGGCAAATATTCAACTTGTAACAGCACAACAATTTGCTGATGATGCTCTAAATTTTAAGCGAATTGAATTTGGAACAAAGCATACAAATGCGAAGGCTATTATACATTTTAATATATCGCCTCAGCCACTTTTCCACAAAAACTTTGAATTGCTTACGCAGTCATTGAAAGATTATCTGTTGCAAGGGTATAAACTTTATATTCTTGCAGACAGCGAAAAACAAACAACTCGTTTGCGCGATATATTCAATAGTAAAGAAATAGATAGCAAAGCCGAAACAACTTCAGTAGCAGATAGCATTCCTTTTATACCCGTTAACAGAACCATTCATGAAGGTTTTGTAGACAACGATTTGAAAGTTTGTTTTTTTACCGACCATCAAATATTCGATCGTTTCCATAAATACAGTTTAAAGTCAGATAAAGCCCGACAAGGAAAGATGGCTCTTACAATGAAAGAATTGCAAGAGATGGAACCAGGCGATTTTCTTGTTCATGTTGACTTTGGTATTGGCAAATTTGCTGGTTTAGTGCGCGTTCCTGCTGGTGAATCTTATCAAGAAATGATACGCTTAGTATATCAGCACAACGATATTGTAGATGTTTCTATCCATTCGCTTTATAAAATTAGCAAGTATCGCCGTGCAGATAGTGGCGATGCTGCCCCACGTCTTTCAGTTCTCGGCTCTGGAGCTTGGGATAGACTCAAGGAAAAAGCAAAGAAACGCATCAAGGATATTGCCCGCGATTTAATAAAACTATACGCTAAACGTCGGCATGAAAAAGGCTATTCTTTCTCGCCCGACTCGTATATGCAGCATGAATTGGAGGCTTCTTTCCTTTATGAAGATACACCCGATCAGCTGAAAGCAACGCAAGACTTGAAGCAAGATATGGAAAGTTCTCGTCCAATGGATAGATTAGTTTGTGGAGACGTAGGTTTTGGCAAGACAGAAGTTGCAGTGCGCGCAGCTTTTAAAGCTGCAACCGATGGAAAACAAGTGGCAGTGCTCGTTCCAACTACGGTACTCGCATTCCAACATTATCAAACTTTCAAGAAGAGACTAAAGGATATGCCTGTTACGGTGGACTATCTTTCGCGAGCAAGAACAGCCAAACAAACCAAGCAAGTATTGGCAAATTTAGCCGAAGGAAAGATAGATATTCTTGTGGGAACGCATAAGCTGATAAGCAAAAATGTGAAATGGAAAGATATTGGCTTACTTATTATCGACGAAGAGCAGAAGTTTGGTGTATCAACAAAGGAAAAACTACGCCAACTGAAAAGTAATATCGACACACTTACTATGTCGGCAACACCTATTCCTCGTACTTTACAATTCTCTTTAATGGGAGCAAGAGATATGAGTATTATGCGAACTCCACCGCCCAACCGTTATCCTATTCAAACAGAAATTGCAACTTTCTCGGCAGAAGTAATTGCAGATGCAATAAACTTTGAAATGAGTCGCAACGGACAAGTGTTCTTTGTGAACGACCGAATAGCAAACTTGCCCGAATTAGCAAGCCTTATCAAGAAAAATGTGCCCGATTGTCGTGTAGCAATAGGACATGGGCAGATGAAACCCGAAGAGTTGGAAGAAATTATTATTGGTTTTATGAACCACGATTACGATGTGTTGCTTTCAACAACCATTGTCGAAAACGGTATCGACATATCAAACGCCAACACCATCATAATAAACGATGCGCATAAATTTGGACTTTCTGACCTTCACCAAATGAGAGGACGCGTGGGACGTTCTAATAAAAAAGCTTTCTGTTATTTACTTGCACCACCATTGGCAGCTTTAAAGCCCGATGCACGCCGTCGTTTGGAAGCTTTAGAAACATTCTCCGACCTTGGTAGTGGTTTCAGTTTGGCAATGCAAGACCTCGATATTCGTGGCGCAGGCAATCTTCTTGGAGCTGAACAAAGTGGATTTATGGAAGATTTAGCTACGAAACATATCAGAAAATATTGAATCAAGCAGTTACCGAACTTAAGAACGATGAGTTTCAAGACCTTTATACGGAGGAAATGGCAGAAGGAAAACAGCTATCTGGCGATGATTTTGTAGACGATTGTGCCGTAGAAAGCGACCTCGAAATGTATTTCCCCGATACGTATGTACCTGGAAGTTCAGAACGAATGTTGCTCTATCGTGAACTCGATAACATTGAAGATGATGTACAATTAGACGCCTATCGCAAACGATTGGAAGACCGTTTCGGACCAATACCACGTCAAGGAATAGAATTAATGCAAGTAGTTTCGCTCCGCCGATTGGGTAAACACCTTGGTTGCGAAAAGCTTATTCTGAAACAAAGCACCTTGCAAATGCAATTTGTGTCCAATCTAAACAGTGCATACTATAAGAGCAACGCCTTCGGAAAATGTATCGATTATATTGCTGCAAACCCTCGCCGTTGCAACATTAAAGAAAAAAACGGCAAACGCTCAATGGTAGTTGCAAACGTAAAGACAGTTGGCGACGCCGTTTTCGTGCTGCGTGAGATTGACAAAGGGTAAATAAAAGTATAAAGAGAATTTTATTAATAGCAATGATTTTTGTTAATTAGGCTTTTTATAAAAACTTGCTTGTGTCCATTGTAATACTTGTATTTGGTTCTTCTACATCAATATGGTATAACTCCAATTCATCAAATAAAGCATTATCTCCTAATCCAATGTCTTTTAATTTATGGCATTGAGAGAACTTTATAATAACTTTCTGTTGTTTTATTATTATAGCATAGGTCTAAAAATCAATTGAGATTCTGTCTTGTACTTATACTTTTTTCCCCATACTTTCTCGATATAAATCGCGTAGATATTTTTTTATTTGCAGGGCGTGAAAAATATAAATCCTTTTTACCTTAACATCTTGTTTCTGATAGTTGGGTAAAAGATTTAGTATCATATTAAGTTTTATGTAGGTGGATACGATTTGATTATTTGCATGGTATATATCTCCAGAATCAAAAGTAGATTTTAGTTCATTAAGAAATAAATATTTATGCTTATCTCCTTGTACTAAAAACGCTCCATCGCAATCTAATGAAAAAATAGAAGCGTCTTCAGTACAACGAGCTTTTGAAAAGAATCCTGTTAAATCCTTGGCTATATTAGTATCAAAAAACTGGAAATCAGAATTTATCCATATAACCTCTTTGACTTTGGAGTCGTCTGAAGTTTCATGAACTATATATGTATTTTTCTGCATGTCCAGTATTTTTGATATAATGGTAATAACTTCTTTAGGTCGTCACAAAACATAATTATTGCTCTTTATATGTCTTAATATCTCTGGTTAATGCAATATCATTTTCAATGGCGGTGTAGAATGATTCAAATGGAATTTCTGAATCAGCTATAATGTCTTGTTCTACAATTTGAGATGTTCCGTCTTCATTTGGTTTTAGTACGTATGCACCAACATTTTCAGGATTCAATAGATATGTTTTCTTTTTATATTCCATTTAGATAAAAAAACTCCTTAAAGGAATTTTTCTTCCATCTTATCTTTTTAATAGGAAAAAGATTTATAAGGTTGTTTAAACGTTTGATGAGAAAATCGCTGTGAGTAGTTATTTGCATATGTCCCCCTTCATTTACGATACAAGAAATCATATCTGCAACTTTAATTTGTCTATTAGGGTGCAGATGTGCTTCAGGTTCTTCAAATAAAAAAGAAACTCCCTTAGTGGAATATTTGTTTAAGAATAGTGTTAAAGGAGCAAGCTCTTTGATAGAAGATGCTGCTGCGGTTAAAGGCATATCTGCTCCATGAGTAGAGTATATAATTCTACCTTCTTCACGTTTTAATTTTCCTTCGTTTACTATTGAACTACATTCTATAATATCATTATTTGGCTCTTCTGGCCGTGGATTAGCTTCATTTAGTACTTTTTTTAAATCAAAAAACTCATTATACATACCAGAAAGGAATGCTGGACGTTCATTTATTTCCATTAATGCCCCTCTTGAAGGAGGTAATAAATAGGTTGAAGACATATCACGGAAATTTTCAAATAGCAGATGTTTTAATTCTGCTTTAAGTAGTGCTGTAAAAGGAGTTTCTGTTTTTTCAAATCTTTTTGAAAGCATTGTATAGGTGATATTACTTGAGCTGAGTCTATAAATCATATCCTCTTTTCCTTGTATACCTCCTAATTCTTCTGTATAAGTAAATTCAAAGTCTTTATAACAGCATGGAAATGAAATTTCAATATCACCTTGAAAATCATCATTTCCAATGAGATATCCTATATAGGCTATTGCATCTTTGTTAATCCAATCAAGAACTTCTTTCTTTGGAATTGTAAGAATTGTTTCGCCAGATGTTGCATTGGCAAAAATAGATTCAAAGTCATATTTGTTATAGAAGAAATCTTTTAAGCGATCATTTGTCTCTGAAAGCAAATAATAAATGTAATGAACCAAAAAAGCAGCATAACTCTTGCCCAACCCTGATTCACCAGATAACACCATTAAGGGCTTTATCTTTATAGAAGAGTTTCTTATTGCACCAAGTTGGTTTATTTTAAATTCTAATTTTTTTCATAATTGTATTATTTCTTGTCTGTTAAAAGACGGATAAATTATTAAGATACATTACTTTTATTTTGATAATCTATTTTCAAAAAGTAATGTATTATGAGTGCAAAAGATAGATAAAAAAAGAATTTGAATAGCAAATAAAAAAAGATACTAAAAAGACAACTATCTACAAATAATAATATAACAAATAGTTAAATACTATTTTTCAAGAAGCAAAAAGGAGCTGTATTTGTTGTTGGAAATATGGGCAAAAAAATGACGTCTTTGTACTCGTTAATACTATGAAAGTGAAGCTTCAGTGAATTAGAAAGATTGGCATGTTTCTTTGAAAACCGAACATTGACGATTTCTTTACGTGTAGAAAAATATTTATTTACACGTAAGTAATAATTTCCATACACGTAAAGAAATATTTATTTACGTGTAAATAATTTCTGAGACAAGCGTTGAAATGGGACAGCGCAGGCAAAACTGCAGGCTGAAGAAAAAGGATTGGCTATTTGGAAAAGTGTCAGATAAATTTGGAAATATGGATTTTAATGTCTATATTTGCGAAAGACGCATAAATCTGTAATTACCAATTGGTTTCCAAAATGTGGCGGTATTTGGTTATTGCAAATGAGTTTGCTGAACTTCTCGATGCCGTTTGCAGTATTCATCAATGTTTGTATCAAAATCTATTGAAATATTAACCAACGTACAGATGTACGATAAACTATTTTATTATGAAAAAGAAATTCGTATTAGCACTTGCTTGTTTGTTATTAGCAAGTTTACAAATGAATCTGAAAGCACAAGTTAAACCCTATGATTTTACGGATGGACAGTTTTTTTTACAAAGTTACAAATAAAGAAGCAAAAGAGGTGAATGTCGTGTCCGAAAAGCCGCGTGGAAGCTATACTACAAAACTTTTAGGACTTCTAACTATACCAGAAACTGCAACTAATGAAGGAATAACATATACTGTTACTGGAATAGGAAAGCAGGCTTTTTATATGTGTGAGGGAATTATTGGTATAAATTTGCCAAATACATTACAAACTATTGGTGATAAATCTTTTTTAGGCTGTCATAATTTAACCTATGTAAAGCTTCCTTCTCTTGTTAGAAAAATAGGAAAATGGGCTTTTATGTCGTGTGCACGAATGGAAAGAATAGATGTCGACGAGAAAAATCAAAACTTTTGTAGTGTAGATGGAGTATTATTTAATAAAGATGTATCAATTCTGATTCAATGCCCAAGTGGGAAGAAGGGAGAATGTAATATCCCTGAAAGTGTAACGAAAATATCATCACAAGCCTTTTACGGGTGTGTCGGTTTGACAGCAATGAGAATACCGCACAATGTTGCATATATTGGAAACGATGCTTTTTATGGTTGTGTAAAGTTAAGAACCATCAAATGCGAACTAAAGGAACCTTTAATGGGCGAGGCAATGGGAACAGATGTTTTTGAACAAGTCAGCACGGGAGATATTGGTGGTTCTTGCAAATTGTATGTTCCCCTTGATAGTAAATGCCTATGAAGAAGCAGCACAATGGAAGAAATTTGTTCCCAACATTATGGAAGACCAAACGTTAGGAATTGATGTTATTTCAAATTCGGACATCTCTGTCAGAAGCGAAAGCGGTAAAATACTCATAGCAACCAAAGATAATGCTGCCTATATACATATATATAATGTGGCAGGGGTAATCGTTTATAGTTGCATTGTACCAGCTGCAACCAGTATCTCGTTGCCTGTGCAGATTGGCGTATACATAGTTAAAGCTGGGAATAAACAAGTAAAAGTAAGCATGAAATAAGAATTTGTCTCAAAAGATATTCTCTTTTCCACTTACATTAGGAAAAAAAGTAGTATATTTGCGGTGCATTCGCTTTTTTAGCATGCAACTATGAAAAGAAATCTCAAAACATCAACGACTATGATAAAGAAATATGTAGAAGAAAATGAGGCAAGAATGCTCGAAGAGTTATTTAGCCTGATACGCATTCCAAGCGTAAGTGCACAACCAGCTCATAAAGAAGATATGGTACGCTGTGCTGAAAGATGGAAAGAATTACTTTTGGAAGCAGGTGTAGATAAAGCAGAAGTGATGCCTTCAAAGGGCAATCCTATGGTTTATGCAGAAAGAATAGTAGATCCAAATGCTAAAACTGTTTTGGTTTATGGTCACTACGATGTAATGCCAGCTGAACCATTTGAACTTTGGAAGACTGAACCATTCGAGCCAGTTATCAAAGATGGTTATATCTGGGCACGTGGTGCTGACGATGATAAAGGTCAATCATTCATTCAAGCTAAGGCGTTTGAATATATCAATAAGCACGACTTGTTGAAGCATAACATGAAGTTCATCTTTGAAGGTGAAGAAGAAATTGGTTCAAGTAGTCTTGGCCCATTCATTGAAGAACATAAAGATTTGTTGAAGTGCGATGTTATTCTCGTATCAGATACATCACTTATTGGTGCTGATGTTCCATCAATTACAACAGGTTTGCGTGGTTTGGCATATTGGCAGATTGAAGTTACTGGTCCAAATCGCGATCTTCACTCTGGTACATTCGGTGGTGCAGTGGCTAACCCTGCGAACGTTCTATGTAAGTTGATAGGCGATGTAACGGGTCCTGATGGCAAAATACGCTTCCCAGGATTCTATGATGATGTTGAAGAAGCATCAAAAGAAGAGCGTGAACTTGTTGCTTCTATACCTTTCGATGAAGATGAATATAAGAAATCGCTCGGCATAAAGAATATATTTGGCGAAGAAGGTTATAGCACAATCGAACGCACAGGCTATCGTCCATCGTTTGACGTATGCGGACTTTGGAGTGGTTATCAAGGCGAAGGTGCAAAAACAGTAATACCTTCAAAGGCATATGCAAAGATTTCTTCACGTCTAGTACCACATCAAGATTACAAAAAGATTGGTCAACTTGTTGTAGATTACTTCAATAAGGTATCTCCTGATACTGTTGATGTGAAGGTAGAAATGCTTCATGGAGGTTATGGTTACGTTTGTCCTATTGATTTCCCTGCTTATAAGGCTGCTGAACGTGGTTCGAAGCTGTCTTTGGTAAGCGTCCGTTGCCAGTTCGTATAGGAGGTAGTATTCCAATCATCTCTACATTTGAGAAATTACTAGGTACGAAGAGTGTGCTAATGGGCTTTGGTTTAGAGTCAAATGCAATTCACTCTCCAAATGAAAATATGCCAGTAGACCTTTGGAAGAAGGGTATAGAAGCTGTTGTTAATTTCCATTTGGAATACGATAAGGAAGTATAAGGATATAAAAAAGTTCTAACATACAATTTTCCCTGCTCTATTAAATTATGGAGTAGGGAATTTTTTATATAGTATTGAACGAATAGTGTTTTAGGTTTCTATATATAAAAAAGTAACTGAAAATTTGGCTATATAATAAACTTGTAATACCTTTGCAGTCCTTATATTACAAATATAATTCGGGCTTGTATGGATTTGACGGCAAGACGAAATGGTATGTAAGCATGCGGAGCATTGGTAGCTGGCTCCTAAATATCGGTTATCAAATAATTAATTGGCGAAAACAATTACGCTCTCGCTGCCTAATCGAAGTACAGTAGATTACTGGCTTTATTCGACTATTAGATAGTTGAACGAGACACTGCTCCAAAGATGTAGTTCCGAATCGGAGGGTATAGCGGTGCAGGTTAAATCGGAAATAGTTTGAGTAGGCCTCAATGCTCAGATGAAATTAAGAGGATAAGGCATTGATTGGTGGTTCAGGTCTTGTCAATGCTCGAAAATCAAAGGCTGAAATAAGCATGTAGAAAGCATATGGTTTCCTTGTGCGGACCGGAGTTCGACTCTCCGCAGGTCCACTTTTAAGTACTCAAAAAGAGGGTAATGAAATGATTAAAACAAAAAATCGCTGTAACTTAAATGCGTTACAGCGATTTTTTATTTATACGGTTTCTATTGGGGTACACATTAAACATGCTAATAGGCAACTCTGCGCTTGTTAATTCTTGATCGAATGGAACGAATAGATCCATCTGCGAGGCCCATAATACGCATAATTTCTTTATCTGATTTTCCCAAATGTTCCATTACAAGGAAGAATTGATTCTTCGGAGAAAGCATATCGTATTCTGATTCCAGGTTATCTACAAAGTTAATGTTAATCAAACGATAGTATTCTATGAAATTTTCAAATTCTTTTTTTCGCCAAAATACAATTGTTTGTCCCTCCATTATATTAGTATAGAGTCTATGTCCTTCACTAAGTGTCTTGCGATGCTTGTCGAGTAATATTTCCTTTTTCTTATATAACGATTCTATTTCTTTTTGTTTTTCCTGTCCTTGCTTTTCAAATTCGGCTATCTGACTTTCAAAATCCTTTATGCGAAGTTGGTCAGTGGCCAACGCATTCTTGGTTTTATATGTTCTGTAGCGTAAGAATAAGAAGATAAGAACAAGAGATAGCGATAGCAATATAATGGTAAAGACTCCAATTTCTATTTTGCGCTCGTATTCTTGCTTTGCTTTTATATTATCGAAAGCTATCTGATTGCTCCGTATATCATTCTCTCTCCAGTCCATATATAGACTATCTTTCGTTTTAATGAGTTGTCTTGCTGTCTTTGTGGCCCCTTCATAGTCGGCTGTAGCACATTGATGAATGAACCTTGAATGCATCACATCAGTTTTTACTTGCACATCATTTGTTTTCAAAGCTTTGTTCCACAACTCATTTGCTTTATCTGTATCGCCTTCTCTAATATATATTGTTGCAAGATTATCGTATGCTGCTCCCATTGGTGCAATGCTAATAGCTTTAAGTAAAATTGCTTTTGCCTTTTGTGGATTGGTAGCTATGAGCTGAGCTCCAATGTTATTGAGGATGTATATTTGTTCCTTTTGCGGTATGTATTTCAACATTTCCATACTTTTTGTAATGTAAATGTTGGCACTATCAGCCTGGTGCAACTTGTTATAAGCCACAGCTATATTGTTGCAAGCACGTGCAAGTTGCACTTTGTCTTTTGCTCTTGAAGCAATACGAAGTACCTTTTTTGCATATCCGAGGGCGAGTAGTCGTTCTCCAGCTTCCTCGTTCATAATAAAAAGGTTCTCATATATTTTAAGTTTTATATTGTCTGAAGTCAGTTTTTCTGCTGTATATTCGGCTTTTTTAACATTGACAATAGCATCTTTTTCCTGCCCTTGGTCATATAGAATAACCCCTTTATAGAAATAAGCGTCTGTTAATCGTTCCAAACAATCTTTTTGATTTCATAATATGCGATGCTGTAATCTATCATGTTGGTAGACTCTATAGGCTTGTAGAGTTTGTAGAGAAGGCGCGTTTTCTGGAAAAAGAAATCGGCTGAATCTGCACTACTCGTTAGATAAGTAGCGTCTACCATGTCGATTAGCCTAAAAGCAGAGTCAAGTTGGTTATACCGAACTAGAGAGTCGATTTCGGTTAAGCGGTTGCTTGCTTCAGTTGAAATGCGTTGGCAACTACATAGTACAAATGCAAATAACAGCAAAATAGGGAACGATTTATTCATCTCAGTTATGATCTGTTCTTTGCAAAAGTACGCCTTTTTTCTTAAAAACAGACAAAATTAAGGGGTGGAAGTACTTTTATTGTTGCATTTTTATATCGTAAAACTATTTGTTTACATTAGTAAATAGACGTAATATGCTTATTATTAAGTTTTTTTATGTTATATTTAAAGTTGCAACAAAGTGTTGTAATGAAAAACCTAAATACTTGTGATTTTGTTTGTTTATTTTTATTTTTGTCTTAATAATACATAATTGTAGCCACGGAAAATCGGTAGTGACTTAAACAAAATCAGTATGGAAACGAATTTTAAAAAGGGATTATTTTTACTTACAATCTTCTTTGTAGGCTTCTTAAATGTTGCGTTAGCAGAAGACAATCAACCGGTACTGCCTTATGTAAAAATGCACTTTGCTAGTGCAATCAATAGCAAGTATGCATTTTTAATAATGGGTGCAGAAGAGGGAGAATATACTCTTGATTGGGGGAAATGGCAAAACTTTTAAAGGAAAACTCCATACGAAGGCAACGCGAATACAAGGTAATACAGAAGGACAAGACCTTACTATCTATGGAAATATAGTTGTTTTGGAATGTTCGAATAACCAATTGACAAGTCTTGATGTTACGAAACTGTCTGCGTTGACACATCTTATATCACGTAAAAACTTTGTTAGGATGTTGGATGTGTCGGCAAATCTCGAACTAAAATTTATCTATATACAAGATTCTCCATTAGAAAAGCTCGATTTAGCCAACAATTCAAAAATAGATAGTCTTATTCTTACGAACAATAGACTCAAGGAATTGACTCTTGTTTCACATCCAACTTTAGAACTTCTTACGTGTACTTCAAATGCACAACTAAAGAAATTAAACTTAAAAGGATGTCCAAAACTAAAGCATTTAGATGCCTTACAAACTCTTGTAGATGAGTATGATCTAAGTGAAAATAATGAATTGAAATATGTTGCTGTAGGTTTGGGACGCCCATTACGAACACTTTTATTGCCAGAAGATAACAAAATAGATACGTTGTTACTACCTGCTGCAGGGCTGAAAAAGCTTGATTTATCGCAAACAAAGCATTTAAAATTATTAGCAGTAGACAATAATAATCAGCTTTCACAACTTGATTTGACAGGTATGAATGAACTTCAAACTTTTTTTCGTGCGAAGGGAATAGTCTTACAAGTCTGAATCTATCGGATTGCCGAAATCTTGTTTCATTGGTATGTAACAATAACCAACTATCAGCGCTTGATTTGAGTGGAATGGATAAATTAGAAAGTTTGACTTGCTTTTTCTAACGACCTCTCTTCTCTAAAACTGGTAGGTTGTACAAACCTTATTAACTTAGATTGTTCGGTAAACCCTAATTTGAGTATGACTGAATTTCCTCATTCATTAACCTCTCTTAATTGTAGTAGTTGTAATATCTCTCAAATAGAAACAACAAAGTTGCCTTTTATTAAATAATCTTACTTGCGATGGTAATCAATTAAAAAACGCTTGATTTGTCGGCATTAACACAACTTACTGCTATCAATTGCAGTAATAATAATATCGAAAAATCTTGATTTTAGCAATTGTACCAAGCTGCTTGATGTTACTATTGCAAGCAATCCAATTACTGATAGTCTTAATTTTGAAAACTGTAATAACCTTCGTTATGTTTCGGTAAATAACACTAAGTTAGATGCTTGTGCGCTAAACGATCTATATCGGTCGCTTAGAGAGAAACGTCCTGAGGATGATAAGAACGACTTAAATGGCATTTTGTTGTTCAATAACGTTCCTGGAGTAGCTGAAGTAAGTAAAACAAAGATAGCGACTGATAAAGGATGGATGGTTTCTCTCGTAGGTGATGGAACAGGTTGTCAAAAAGATGACATTGCCAAAGTAGGTGTAGAGAATGAGTTAATTGTTTGTTTAACAAGTGCAGGTTGGGTAGTTAGTAATCTTCCAGCCAATGCACGAGAAGTTAAGCTCACTACTTATAATGGACAAATTGTAGCTCGTTACGCTGTGAAAGCACCATCGGTGCTTGTAAAAGCCCCGCAGAAAGGGGTATATATCATTTCTGTAGATGGCGAAAATGGTAAAGTGTGCGTATGGGAGCACTAAGATTGTGAGTGAGGTAATCCGATATTGATATACTTGAATGGTAAATGTAGGAGTTGTAAATTATGAAAAAGTTGATGAAATTGTTTCTCTTTCTGTATGTTTTTGCACAAGCATCTTTTGTCAATGCATCATTTATGACATCATTAGCAGGTGGTGAAGATGAGAGAGTAAATAAGGTAGTGGTTCGTCTTGATAAGGCAGGCGAACTAGAAGATAAGGTTCCTGAGAATGTTTGGCTTGATGTTGTAGATACGTTAAAGATAATTGGACCACTCAATAGTTACGATTTACGTTGGGTAAGAATGTTATGTGGGTCTGACGAATATGGTGCATTGATTCCTAAAACGCTGAAAAGATTAGATCTTTCAGAGGCTTCTTTTGTTTCAAATGGGGATACATCAGATAGTTATTATATCTTTACTGATGATTTAGGCAAGGACAGAAATATTTTGTAGATGGCGCTAAAGCAACTCTTTTGCCCGAAAAACTCTTCTTTAAATGTTGCAGTATAGAGTCAATAGTACTTCCTAAATACATCCGAGAATTGGGTATAGGAGCATTCTTTAAGTGTGTAAAGTTAAAAGAAGTAGTTATTCCCGATGAAGTTACAGAGATTCAGCACACAGTATTCGGTGTATGCGATGCACTTGAAACCATAAAATTACCATCCCAACTCAAGACAATGGGAAACTATGTGTTCACCTATTGCACGAACTTAAAGGAGGTTGTAATTCCTGAAGGTGTAACGAAAATCAATAAAAGAACATTTGACGAGACGCCCAAAATGAAGAAATTAACTCTTCCAAAGAGTCTTAGAGAGCTTTCAATTGAGGCTTTTTTCGGTGCAAATGGGTTAGAAGAAATTCAGATTCCTGAAGGAATTACAGTGTTACCCGAAGGTTCTTTCGGTTTGTGCGAAGCATTAAAGAAGGTGGAACTTCCTGCGTCGCTCGTAAAAATAGACAAGAATGCTTTTCAGGATTGTCATAGTTTAGAAATGGTTGAGTTTAAAGAAGGTCTTAAACATATTGCTGTGTATGCGTTTCAGAACTGTAAAAAATTGCATGATGTGAAACTACCAAATTCTTTAGAAACCATTGAAAACGAGGTGTTTCTTAACTGTAATGATATGTCGGGACTGAAGTTGGGCAACGGATTAAAGACAATAGGTGAGAAAGCATTCTTCCATAATCATGGTATAATATCAGTTGTATTTCCTAAAACAATAGAAAAGATTAGTTATGCGGCCTTTGCTGAATGTTTCGGATTGACGAAAGTATCGCTTGGAATGTCTACTGCTGAGATTGTTACCAATCCATTTCTTGGTTGCAGAGCACTTCAAACATTCGAAGTAGATGCCGATAATGCGAAGTATGCTATAGAAGATGGCATACTTTATTCGAAAGATTACACAATGCTTTATGCTTATCCTGGCGGAAAGGATAGTAAAACTTTTGTGATGAATCCCAACACTGAGAAGATGGACGACTTTGCTTTTTGGTTCTGTAAGAACCTTGAGAAAGTTGAATTATCACCACTTTTTAATGAGTTTGGGTATAGGGCATTCTGCGGTTGCAGTAATTTGAATACTCTGATAGTTAAGACTGAAAAACCAGTAGAGAACCCTTATACAGACGATGTATTTGAAGGAGTAAATAAAGAAGCATGTACGCTGATAGTACCTGTTGGCACTAAGCAGGCTTATTTGGCATCTCGCACGTGGAAAAACTTCAAGATTATCGAAGCAGTTCCAGATGTTGTAGAGAAAGTTTACACCGATAAACCAATAGTTAGTAACGAAGGAAACAATATTATAGTTTCAAATATATCATTAGGTTTTGATACAATAGAATTGTATGACCTTACTGGACTTAAGGTGTTAGAGGCTCCAGTACGATTGGGTAGTGCCCGAATCAATGCTATTGGTGTTCCTACGGAATCTATGTTGTTACGCTTCGAGGTAAGATTGGTAGTTGTTCGTTGAAATTAATACGTATCTAAATGATGACTTTATTATAAGAAGTATGATGTAAAAACAATAATGATGCTGTCTTGATAAATTCAAGATAGCATCGTTTCTTTTTACGTATCAATATTTTTAATGTTATTATTTGTTGAAGTTTTTAATAGGCTTACTAGAATTATAATTGTAAAAATGATCACCCTTTTTATTATTTAGAGGATAAACTAAAAATAGCACGTTAGTTTGTAAAGAAAAGTGTAGGCAGAAAGACATGGAAATGGTTTTTACATTGCAAAAAGCCGTTGTTTTGTCGTGCAATATAGATACTTTTTACATTGCAATATAGGCTCTTTTGCAATGCGAAAGAGCCTATATTATAATACTTTTGATAATAAGGTTGTTGCGTAATAGTAAAGTGTGTGAAATATATTTACAGTTTTGTGCTGTTATTTTAGTCATAAAAATTAAGATGATTCCATTTACTTCTTTAGTTTCAAGGTTATTTGATTTTAATCTCTTATTTCATTTGTTGTTGTCTGTGTAATAAGCTGTATTTCAGTATTAGTTATTGGTATATAATTTAAATGTGAGCTTTTAAAAATAGAAAAAAATAATGATAAAAAGAATACAAAATGTAGTGTAATGGTTTTGTTTTTAAAAAAATAACATTATCTTTGCACTCCGTAATCTTTTCATTTTTAAAGAGAGAATGCATGAAAACAAAGAAAAAAATATAGCAGTAATAATTTAAACAAGATAAAAACAATGAGATCTAAAATTCTTTTAGCCTTCTTTGTGCTATTTAATTTAACATTAATGGCGCAAAATCCTGTACGTTTTAGTGTGCAGCAGAAGAAAGTATCGCCAACAGAAGTAGATGTTATCTTTACTGGTAAGATTGATGCTGGCTGGCATGTTTACTCTACTGGAATTCCAGCAGGCGGTCCTACATCAGCTTCGCTTACTACTGAGAAGGCTGAAGGGGCACAAGCAGTCGGTAAACTTACACCTCGTGGAAAAGAAGTAAATGTATTTGAGAAGATGTTTGAGATGAAGGTACGTTACTTTGAACATAATGTAAGCTTCATACAAAAATACAAAATCACGGGTAAAACCTATAAAATAGCAGGTTATTTGGAATACGGTGCATGTAACGAAGAAATGTGTATGCCACCATCTACAGTAGAATTTAATTTCACAGGTAATGGTCCTGCTGATGCTCCAGCAGCAACTGAAACAGCTGAAGCGAAGGGAAATGAAACTGAAACAGCTGACGCTGCAGCTACACAAATAGGTGGAACAGATACTGCAAAGACTGTATTGACTGATAATGCTATGCAAGGCGACTCTGTACAGGCATCTGGAGCTGGTGCTGTAAGTGCGTCAGAACTATGGCGTCCTGTTATTAAAGAGTTGGAAGCGTTTAACGAAGATAAGGGTAATAAGGATAATTCTCTCATCGGTATCTTCTTTATGGGTATTTTAGGAGGATTTATTGCTTTGCTTACACCATGTGTGTGGCCAATTATTCCAATGACAGTTAGTTTCTTCCTAAAGCGTGCAAAGGACGATAAAGGCAAAGGTATTCGTGACGCAATAACTTATGGTATCTCTATTATCGTAATTTATATGGGTTTGGCTGCTGTTATTACAGCTATCTTTGGCCCACAGAAACTGAACGAATTGGCAACAAATGCGCCATTTAACGTATTCTTCTTCCTTATGTTGGTAGTGTTTGCACTCAGCTTCTTTGGTTGGTTCGAACTCCGTTTGCCAGCATCATGGGGAAATGCAATGGATAATAAGGCTGCTGCCACAACAGGTTTGCTTTCTATTTTCTTGATGGCGTTCACTCTTTCTTTGGTGTCTTTCTCTTGTACAGCGCCTGTTGTAGGTTTGCTTCTCGTACAAGCAGCCACCAGTGGAGATTGGGTTGCACCTGCAATCGGTATGTTTGGTTTTGCTTTTGCATTAGCATTGCCTTTCACTCTGTTTGCTTTGTTCCCTACATGGTTAAAGCAAGCACCTAAATCAGGCTCATGGATGAACATGATTAAGGTGGTATTAGGTTTCATAGAATTAGCTTTTGCTTTCAAGTTCTTGTCTGTTGCCGATCTTGCATATGGCTGGCATATCCTTGATAGAGAGACTTTCCTCGCTATATGGATTGTTATCTTCGGTATAATGGGCTTGTATCTCATTGGTAAAGTTAAGTTCTCACACGATGATCCTACCCAAACAGCAATGCCAGTGCCAGCTATTATGCTGGGTATGATATCTTTAGCGTTTACCGTATATATGGTTCCAGGCTTGTGGGGAGCTCCTTTGAAAGCTGTTAGTGCGTTTGCACCACCTATTTATACACAGGATTTCAACTTGCATCATCAAGAAGTTGAACCTAAATACAAGGATTATGAAGAAGGAATGCGTGCTGCTGCACAAGCAGGAAAGCCAGTAATGCTCGACTTTACAGGCTTTGGCTGTGTGAATTGTCGTAAGATGGAAGGCGCAGTGTGGACAAATGCTGAAGTAGCGGAAAAGCTAAATAACGACTATATCTTGATTTCGCTCTACGTAGACGACAAAACTCCATTGAAAGAACCTATCAAGGTGAAGCGTTCTGATGGTACAATACGTACCTTACGTACCATTGATGACAAGTGGAGTTACTTACAAGAGTCTAAGTTTGGATACTTAGCGCAACCTTTCTATGTAACAGTTGATAACCATGGAAACCCACTTAGCGGTAGCTTCGTATATAAAGAAGATATCCCTGGATACCTTGATTTCTTGAATAAGGGCATAGAAAACTATAAGAAATAAGTAGATAGAGGTTTTTAATATCCTTCTTAGGATGATGAAAGCACCTCTAAAACTTACATAAGATTACAATAAGGTCAACAAGTTATGGTTCTTAGAACAAATACTTGTTGGCCTTATTCTTTTTCATTTTTTTTGCTGTCAGCCGATATTCCTATAACTATACCTTTTCTTATTTTAAATGTGAAGTAAAGAATAAGAAACTGTATGAATAAATGAATAGATAGAAACCAAATATGAATAGGAATTTAAACGACATGTAAAAAAATCCTAATTTATTTTGACATTCAATACTTTTGGTTTACATTTGCAACGTTTATGGGTATTTTATATCTTGTACCAACACCAGTGGGGAATATGGAAGACATCACATTACGTGCTCTTCGAATTCTCAAAGAAGCGGATTTGATACTCTGCGAGGATACTCGCACGTCGGGTATTCTGCTAAAACATTTTGAAATAAAGAACCATTTGGTGGCGCATCATAAGTTTAATGAACATGGAACAGCAGCAGGAATCGTCAATAGACTAAAGGCAGGCGAAACCATTGCGCTTATTTCCGATGCAGGCACGCCAGGCATTAGCGACCCAGGATTCTACTTGGCGCGCGAAGCTATAGCAGCAGGCATTACCGTTCAGACCCTCCCCGGGGCTACAGCTATGGTTCCAGCATTGGTCTCAAGTGGCTTTCCTTGTGATCGTTTCTGCTTTGAAGGTTTTTTGCCGCAGAAGAAAGGACGTAAAACGCAGATTGAAAGTCTTGCCGAAGAAAGTAGAACGATGGTCTTTTATGAATCGCCTTACCGCATAATAAAGACGTTAGAGCAGTTTATAGAAGTCTTTGGCGAGGGCCGAATGGTAAGTTGTTGCCGTGAAATCTCTAAGCTTCACGAAGAGAGTGTACGTGGGACTCTCGCTGAAGTACTTGCTCATTTTAAGGAAATAGCACCTAGAGGCGAATTCGTTATCGTATTGGCAGGGACAGAAAAGATTAGAAAGAAAAAAAGCATTAGCGAAGATTAGTATTCTTCGAAATTATGAATGAAAATAAATAGAGTATGAAAAAGCTATTAATTTATGCAGCTTGCGGTGCTATAGCACTTGCTTCCTGCAAACAAGAGAAATCTACAATTAATCCAGCAGAAATCCAGAACGATTCTTTGCGTGCCATTATCAATGCTCGTGATAACGAGGTTAACGATATGATGGCTACATTGAATCAGATCCAGCAAGGCTTTGCTGAAATCAACGCTGCTGAAATCGTGTAACGTTAGCAAAGGAAGGAGAGAAAGCAGATAAGAATACTCAAATAAAAGAGAATATCCAATTCATTGCTCAACGTATGCAAGAGAATCGTGAGTTGATTAAGAAACTTCAGCAACAGTTGCAAGCTACAGGCTTCAAAGGCGAGGAAATGAAGAAGACACTTGGTCAGATGACAGCTCAGCTTGCACAGAAAGACAAAGAGTTGCAGGCGCTTCGTGCAGAGTTAGCATCAAAGAATATCCATATTAAGGAACTCGATCAGACCATTACAGGCTTGAATACAGATGTTTCTAATCTGAAGACTGAGAAGCAAAACCTTGAAACTGAAAATACAAACTTGCAGACTGAGTCTAAGCAAAAGAGCGAAACCATTTCTTCTCAAGATGTGCAACTGAATACAGCATGGTATGTATTTGGTACAAAGAAGGAACTTAAGGAACAGCGCATACTTGCTGATGGTAAGGTTTTACAAGGCAGTTTCAACAAGAGTTACTTTACAAGAATAGATATTCGCACCACTCGTGAGATTAAATTGTATAGCAAGAGTGCATCATTGCTAACTGCACACCCAGGTAGTAGCTACTCTCTTGCAAAGGATGCAACTGGTCAATATGTTCTTCGTATCACTGATCCAAATACATTCTGGAGCACAAGTAAGTATCTTGTAATGCAAGTAAAATAAAGAAAGTAGAATACAATGATTAAAGCGAGCACTTTATTTTTTAAGGTGCTCGCTTTGTTTTTTGTCCCTCTTTCTTTATATCTTATTTTTCGTTTGAGGTTTGCTGGAACAATCAGAATACTGTAAATATTTTTTAAGACACATAATTCTGTGTAACCATTTAACCTTCAGCGATTTACAAAACAGACTCTTTTGCATTGCAAAAGAGCCTGTTTTGCGTGGTAAAAGTGCCTATATTGTAACGTAAAATAGCCGCTTTTGCGATTTCAAAGTGTTATTATTACTTTCTGTTGTAATTTTCTTTACAAAAACAGAATGTTTTCTTGTTAACTTAAAACTTTTGGAAATGTCGGCTAAGTAAGTTTTTGTTATCTTCGTTCTTTGAAGAATTGTTGCATAAGCTTTTTACATTCTTCTTCTCTTACACCTTTTGTTACCATTGTTTTTTTGTGGAGTGCGTGTGGAGCAAAGTCTGAAAAACCTCGCTTTTCGTCGGCGCAGCCATAGACAACTCGCTTTATTTGCGACCAGCCTAATGCACCTGCACACATGATACAAGGTTCTACTGTTACGTATAGCGTGCAGTCTTGCAAGTATTTCCCACCTAATTCGTTGGCCGACATTGTTATTACTTGCATTTCAGCATGTGCAGTAACATCGGTCAGTGCCTCTGTTAGATTGTGTGCACGTGCAATTATTTTGTCGCGACACACTATTACGGCGCCTACAGGAATCTCACCTTATTGTAGGCTTCTTCGGCTAATGCCAAAGCACGTCCCATATAATAGTCGTCTTTTTTTATTTGTTCTTCGGTGCTCATATATGTATATTATATCGTCGCAAATTTACAATATTAATTCTATAATTCAGAAAAAACCTCTATCTTTGTACTATGATAACAATAGACAGGCAATCTATTAGTTCGATAATAATATGGCATTACACAACGAAACAGGTAAATGGGGCGAGCAGTTAGCGTGTGAATATTTGATGCGCGAGGGCTACAGAATCGTGGAAAGAGACTGGAAATGTGGTCAGCGTGATTTGGATATTGTTGCTATTGAAAACGATGTTTATGTGTTTGTAGAGGTTAAAACACGAAGAAATGAGCGTTTTGTCAATGCTGATGAGGCTGTAACAACACAGAAAATTCGTTCTGTTTCTATTGCAGCAAATGCTTATGTAAAGGGTCATCGTATTGATAGAGTGCTGCGTTTCGATATAATTACGATTGTTGGAACGCCCGATAAATATGAAATCCGTCACACTAAAGATGCTTTTCTTCCATTTATATGATCGAAGATTTGCAGAATAATGATATAATGTATTTACTTTTATGAACCTCATTCATAAGATAAAATCAGCTTTCCAAAAGGAAAAGAAGTCTACAACAAAGATTGTACGATTGGAAACAATCAGCAGTACTAATGATTTTCTGAAGACTTATTCGCCATCAGACGGAGAGCCAATGACAGTGGCAGTTGCCGATTTTCAGACTGCAGGACGTGGGCAAGGAACTAATAGTTGGGAGAGTGAATCAGGAAAGAATCTCTTATTTTCTGTTCTTTTGCACCCTGTTGAAGTGCCTGTTGCCTGTCAGTTTCTGTTGTCTGAATATGGTGCATTATCATTAAGAGAAGCATTGACAGACTATGTGGACGAAGGTAGCATTACGCTGAAATGGCCGAACGATATATATTGGAACGATAAAAAGCTAAGCGGTACGCTGATAGAAACTAAGTTAAGCGGTGGTAGAATTAAAGACTGCGTGTTTGGAGTTGGACTGAATGTAAACCAAACTGAATTTATAAGTGATGCTCCTAATCCTATTTCTCTATGTCAGATATTAGGCAAAGAAGTGAATAAAGAAGAACTCTTGCAAAAGATTATAGCCTCGTTTGAACGAAACTACGAGTTAATTAGAAGCGCTAACTATGGCGAACTATCAGCTATGTATCATGCAGTATTGTATCGTTCAAAAGGCTTTTATCCTTACGAAGAAACAGACGGAACGGTGTTTGAAGGTGCTATTGTAGAAGTTGAGGACGACGGACACCTTATACTTCGCGACCGTGAAGGAATGATAAGAAGTTACGAATTTAAAGAAATAAAGTATGGCAAGATTTAAAAGAATTCTCTTAAAGCTTTCGGGCGAGAGTTTAATGGGTAAACAAGGATATGGCATTGATGCAGAACGCCTTGAAGATTATGCACGTCAGATAAAGGAAATACACGATATGGGTGTGCAAATTGGTATTGTAATTGGCGGTGGTAATATCTTTCGTGGACTATCAGGCAGCCAAAAAGGCTTTGATAGAGTAAAAGGAGACCAGATGGGTATGTGCGCAACGGTAATTAATTCGCTCGCGTTAAGCTCTGCTTTGGGAGCTTTTGGTGTGAAGTCGAAGGTAATGACAGCAATCCGTATGGAACCTATTGGTGAGTTTTATAGTAAATGGAAAGCTGTTGAAGCTCTCGAAGCTGGCTATATCTGTATTTTCTCTGCTGGAACAGGTAACCCTTATTTCACTACCGATACAGGTTCAAGCTTGCGTGGTATAGAGATAGAAGCCGACGTAATGTTGAAGGGTACACGAGTAGATGGTGTTTATACGGCAGACCCAGAGAAGGACCCTACAGCTACTAAGTTTACCGCAATAACTTACGATGAGATATACAATAAAGGTTTGAAGGTTATGGACCTTACTGCTACAACCATGTGCAAGGAAAATAATCTTCCTATCTATGTGTTCAATATGGATATTGTTGGAAACTTAAAGAAAGTAATTGACGGAGAAGATATTGGCACTTTGGTGCATAATTAAACCCCAATCTGTCAATAGACCGATATTCAAAAGAAAGATTTTATAACTATTGCTTCCTGTTTTCTTTTTGTTTGCTTGTTAGCATTTTGTATGTTATGTTGTTTTTACATAGTGTGCTAGGCCTTCAAGAATAAAACAGATAATTTGTTAGAACAGTACAGAACGCTGAACGATTATAATTAAAGTTGAATTATATAGACCATGTCGAAGAAGATAACGAGCCAACAAAGAGAGGAAAGTTACAGGCGTCAACGTAGCTATTGGTGGTGTAGAGTGCGTATCACGATATACATCACGATGGCTATTTTGCAGCTGTTTCTTATCGTTTATGATAATTTGTCGGGGGTTCCGACGGTTGGTTATAAAGGCTTGCTGTGGCAACTTATTTTAAGATCCACACCTGCAATGTTTTTTGTCTACCCTGTGTTGATTATAGTCGTAACTGTTAAGATGAATAGAATAACCACTTATGAAGACCGTCACCGAAGACGAAATTTTGAAATTGAAGAGCGAAAGTGGCGCAAAAATGCTGCTAAACTTGGATTGTTCCTCATTGCAGTCTTGGCTATTGCAGCGTTTATTGGAGGCGGTATGGGTGTGTTTAATTACGTGAAAGACTTGATAAGTGAACCGAAAACAGAGAAAATGATTTTAAATGAGGTGTTGTATAAGCATTATGAATTTAGCTCAAAACAACGTTATAGTTGGCTGTTCCCTAAAACAGGAGGCGGAGAATTTACTTTGTTCTTCACTAGTTATAAAGAAAAAGACGAGTGGGGATTTAAAAAGTATTATCATTTCATGTCTCGCAGAGCGAGGTAGATGTAGTCGACCAGATGCTACATGGGGTATTAGTGCGAGATAAGGCATTTTCAGCAGACCAATTTATCCATGAAACCGATGCCAAAGGTTTACGTGGGCGTGGCTTTAGAGAAGGTTTAATCAATGGTGGGAAGCCAGTACACTACCTAGTTACTTATTATCCGCATACCCAAACTATTATAAGTACAAAGTTAATAAAACATTAATGATACTTAATGCTGTAAGAAAAGTGCATCTGTTTGCGAGTGATAGTCCATCAGAGTTGTTTTGGGAACTCTTATTTGAAGGATATAAGATGCGAGTAACATAGCATAATATGATGTCATATTCAGAAAAATATGACGTCATATTTTTAATTCTTACCTATAATGTTGAATTTACAAATAGGGGATAGTTGTTTCTAAAAGTTAGATTAGAATGAAACCAAACGTGTTCCGTCAGTTTGTTCTTCTATTCTTACTTTGACAGCATTCTCTGGTAAAATATCCTCAATCAGCTCTGGCCATTCCAATAAACAAAGGTGTCCGCTATAGAAATAGTCTTCATAACCCATGTCGTAGACCTCTTCCAACTTCTTGATGCGATAGAAGTCGAAATGGTAAATAGGGCTACCCTTACCGTCGGTATATTCGTTTACGATGGCGAAAGTAGGCGAAGTAATCACGTCTTCCACACCTAAAACTTCGCAAATGGCTTTGGTAAAAGTTGTTTTTCCAGCACCCATCTTACCATAAAAGGCAAAGACCTTGTTCTCACCAATATTGTTTATAAACTTTTTTGCAGCCTCGTGAATGGTTGCAAGGCTTTCTATTTTAATCTCCATTGTTTGTTATCTTTTTGAGTTCTGTGTAAGTTTGACACTCTTAGGTGTCAGTGTTATAAGCGGAACTATCATTTCCTCAATAGAAATACCTCCATGTTGGAATGTGTCTTTATAATATGACACGTAATAATTATAGTTGTTTGGGTAAGCAAAGAAACTATCTCCTGTTGCAAAAACATAGCTTGTGCTAAGGTTTGGAGCAGGAAGTTGTGCCTGTTGAGGTTTCTTTATAGTGAAAACTTCTTTTGAATTATAGTTCAAGTTCTTGCCTAACTTGTAACGAAGGTTAGTATTTGTGTTTCTATCACCAATAATTTTAACCGGTTTAGTGGTGCGAATAGAACCATGGTCTGTCGTCAGAATGATTTTGAATTCAGACTTAGCCAACTCTCGGAATACGTCGGAAAGAACGTTATGTCTAAACCAACTAAGGGTTAAAGAACGGTAAGCACTTTCGTCGCTCGCCAGTTCGCGAATCATTTTCATCTCTGTGCGAGCATGAGAAAGCATGTCTATGAAGTTTACAACCAATACATTCAAGTCGTTTTGTTGCAAATTATTAAGTTGCTGCATAAACTTTTCTGCACCATTAGAGTCGAAAATCTTATGATAAGAGAACTTATCGTGGCGACGATATCTGTCTATTTGCGTTTGAATAAGTGGTTTCTCGTTTAAGTTCTTGCCTTCTTCCTCATCCTCATCTACCCATAAGTCGGGGAACATTTTGGCAATCTGAAGCGGCATAAGACCACTGAATATAGCATTACGAGCATATTGTGTTGCAGTTGGAAGTATGCTCATATAAAGGTCTTCCTCTATATCGAATAGTTCAGCAAGTTCTTCTGATAAGATACGCCATTGATCTAACCGAAGGTTATCAATTACGATTAGGAAAACTTTCTCACCTTTATCTATTGTCGGAAATATACGATTTTTGAATATATCGGGACTCATGAGAGGGCGAGATGACTTTTCCTTATTTTTTTCATCGTTTGGTTCAACCCAGTCAAGATAGTTTTTTGCAATATATTTAGCAAATCCGTTATTTGCATCTTCTTCTGCATTGTGAGCATTTCGGTCATATTGCTATCTGCACTGCTAAGTTCTAATTCCCATTTCACTAATCGTTTGTAAACATCTACCCAGTCGTTGAAGTCACGGCAGTCACTTATTTGCATTGCAAGTTGTTGATATTCCTGCTGATAACCTATTTGTGTAACTTCAGTTACAATCTCTTTTCGATGGATATTCTTTTTTAATGTCAGCAATATCTGACTTGGATTTACGGGCTTAATCAAGTAATCGGCTATCTTAGCACCGATAGCTTGGTTCATAATATTTTCCTCCTCGCTTTTCGTTACCATAACAATGGGCGTGGCAGATTGTATTTCTTTAATCTTCTGCAGGGTTTCAAGTCCTGATAGACCAGGCATTTGCTCATCAAGCAATACAAGGTCGAATGTTTGAGTTCGGCATTGTTCTATTGCATCAGCACCATTGCTAACAGTAACAACCTCGTATCCTTTTTTTTCAAGAAATATGATATGGGCCTTAAGAAGTTCTATTTCATCATCTACCCATAATAAAAGTCCGTTGCTCATATATTCTTTTTCCTTTCTTATTCTTATTTAAAACTCTGTCCTATTATCCTTTTATCAGGATTCCGGTTTTCACTAAAAGCCACCTAAATCGTAGTATTCATCATCGAAATCATAATCGAGCGGTTGTTGTTTTTGCGGATTTTTCTTTTTCTTTTCCGCAGGTTTAGCATCATCCTCGAAGTATATTTCAGGCCCATCTAAATTCTTTTTCTTCGTCTGTTCTTTCTTTTCGACAGGATTTTGGGCTTTCTGATTATTTTGAACAGGTTGCTGTTTTTGCTTATCCGATGGTTTCTGGTTTTCCTTTGCGTTTGTTGTTGCAGGCTTATTTGTTGAATTGCCAGTTGTATTCTTAGGCAAAGCTGTTTCAGAATCCATAGGAATTACCATCACATTATTGTCTATTGTTGAAACCTTTTGATTACTCTTATTTGCAGGTTTCTCTTCTTTTTTATGTTCAATTGGTTTTTGTTGCGATTTCTGAGGGATAGCTTTCTCTACAGGAATAACCATTTCAGTATTTTCAATAGAGTTCTTTGAGTCTTTTTTCTTTTCTGTATCCTCTGTTGGAATCACCATTTCTGTACTTTCAATGGTATTCTTAGGTTCCTTCTTCTTTTCTGTTTCCCCAGTTGGAATTACCATTCCCGTATTATCTATAGGAGTCTTAGAATCTTTTTTCTTCTCAGTATCTTCAATCGGAATCACCACATCAGTAGGATTAAGAACCTTCTTTTCAGATGATTTTTCTTCTTCTTCAACAGGTATTGTCATACCATTGTCTACTGGCTCTAATGATTGTTCTCGTGCGTTGAGGTCAGTTTCTGTTGGATTCCTTCTTTCTATTTCTTCTTGCAAATCACGTTCTTTTTCACGTGGTGTTGCAACTTCAGCAGGCTCAGAAAGCAGGTAACGTGTCGTCACTTGTAAAGGCGCAAAGTTCTTAGCATAGAAGTCTTCGTAATCTTTATAACTGAATGCTGTTCCAATTAGTTTCAAGTTCTTGTCGCTAATAATAATAGCTTTCGTATTTTTGCTTAGCTGAGCTGTTATATTCTTATTGTTAAAAAGCTGACGTGCATATTGGAAAGCCTCATCGAAACTTCTAAAACCAGACAATTTCATCTGGTGCAAACCTTCAATATCCTCTATATCTATTTCGAAATTACGTACATAGAAACTTGTGAAATTGAATCTTGCCATTTCAAATAATAGTTTGTTCTCTGATAAAGAGTCAGGGTGATAAACTATAAGAAATTTGAAGTCTATATCTCTATCAGGCGAGAATCTCACTTGCTTAATACTATCGCTGTCGTTCAAAACATTGGTTCGATAGTTCCAAACATCGCCAAGGTCAAATTTAGAATTGTGGATTTTTTTACCAGTCTTTACGCCGTTAACTATCATTCCCGCCATTTCGCTAATTCGACTTTGTGGGTATTTTTCAACAACTACCTTCATATCGTCTAAACAACCATTGATATCCCCTTGGTTAAGTTTACTCAGACCACCAATAAATAAAAATTTATCACGATTTGAACCCATTGGGAATCGGTCGTCAGAAATGCGTTTATTAGCCGCAACTTCTCCAAAACGATTATTCTTAAATGCTTCGTATGTAGATGCATAAAGTGAATCCTCAATATGCTCGCCAAACTTTGCATTCTCCTTAAAGTATGGGTCGGTAAGCAATACAGTCCATTGACTCTTCGGATAATGTGTTTTTAGTTTATCTATGTAGCTATTTGCAAGGACAGATTCGTTCTTACGCATATATAAAAGATATAGATGATAGTACACATCGTCCATCTGTTCGTAGTCTGGATAATTATCGCTGACACGACGAAGAGTCTTTTCTGCTAATCGAAGATTATCTAAACGGTCCTTAAAAATTACACCAGATTGGTGTAAACCAACTTGAAGTATTTTATTGCTCTCAGCTAATTGTTCTGGAGTAAATGGTATTTGCGCAAGATAATATGCTCGTTGATGAGGGTCGTTCTGTGCCGAATCCTTTTTATTAGTTATTGAATCTAACTTTGCTTCTTCTTTTGCAATAGAATCTCTTTGGGCATCGGTAAGTTCAAGATTATTGTTTGAGCTACCAACAACTGTTTTATTGACGCGTTGCCAGTTGTCTATGTTTTCACGTTTACCCCACAATTGTTGGAAGGTTGTTTTACCTTGTTGTACTGCCATAGGGTTATAGAAATACCATGTAGCATCTTGTTGTTGTCTATTAGGACGATTCGGACGTTGAAGTTCGTTATCATTATCGGCGTTTATGCCTCCATTTTGTGATAATTGTTGAGCAGCTTCTTGCTCTGCTAATCTATTTCGCTCTTCCTTTTCTTTCTTTTTAAGTTCGCTTATTACTCTGTCAATTGCTGCCAAACGTTCTGTTTCCGAACATTTAGCAAGATATTGTAGAGAGTCCTGTAAATGCACAGCTTCTGTATGTGGTGTTAGTTCGTCAAGAACCTTTGTGCGTTCAGACAATAACTCATAATCTTTGCGATCTTTGTCTAATAATCCAAGAGCTTCGTTATAACATCGGCGAGCATCACTGAACTTTTCCTTTGCCCAGTATAAGTCGCCAAGTCGCAATAGTAAAACTCCTTTTTCTATTCCGTTACGTGTAGATTTTTTATTTCCTTGCTCGTAGGCAGATATAGCATTTGTTGTGTCCTTATTGGTAAGGTAAATGTTGCCCATTGCATAGTAAACCTGATCAAGGTATTCTTTGTTTTTGTCAGAAACAACCATACGTTTTAAGCGACTTACCATTTGTTGGCTTGTCCAGCTGCCATAACTTCGGTTGCTGCAATGCGTGCATTAAATTCTAATTCATAAGGTGGATTAGAACGAATAACATGTTGGAAAGCATTATATGCTGCATCTTTATTTCCAAGAGCAGCTTGAATTTGTCCCATAAGATACCATTCGCGAGCCTTTTGTTTGCGTCGCATTTCGTATTTAATAACTTTACGTAAGTAAGGGACTGCTTTCTCAAGTTCGCCAGTATGAATATAATAATCTGCAAGTGTATTATCCCATTCGCGTACAGCTCTCCAATCTATAGAATCACGTTGCATATTACGGATTACATCTTCAGCATCATAAAGCCAACCAGCCTCAATATACGATTTTGCAAGCCAAGCTCGAGCCTTTCCATAAATTGCAGGTTGAGTTTTATAGAGTCTACTCATGTAAGCAAATGTAGTAGCAGCTTCTTCGAAAGAACCTTTATGGAATTGCGAACGTCCCATAAGCATCCATGCTTTCCAAAGAAATGGATTATATTCTCTGCGCGATAGCCATTCTATATCTTTTTCGGTTTTTCGTCTAGATTTGTTCCACTCTGGTTTTTTCTTAATACTATGTCGTGCTATAGCCTTTTCAGCTTTTTCGATAGCTCGTTCAAAGTTGCTACTTCCTAATTCCTTGCTAGATTTATTACCTACAGTGTATAGTGGAATCATTTCAGTGAAGTTATCTTTATTGCCATTTTCTTTTTCCAATGATGCGTCGATATATGCTTCTGCACCATTATAATAAGTATTATACTTGGCATTAAAGGCATGCCACCATCGCGATTGCGAGGTGTTATTCTTTGTAGAACAACTTGCAATAAAAACAGCAAGTATTGCTACAAATGCGACATAAATATATTTTGTGTATCTTAACTTCACGTAATTATAAACTCATAAAAGCCCGTTTTTATTGTCTTTTGGGCCGATTACTTATAGTATTTTCTTTTTTGTTAGCCTTCTATCATTGTTATAAGTTCGTCTTTTATTTGATTGGGAACATTTATTCCACGAAGAATCAGACTTCTGTTCCATCCTTTTACTTCTTCTGGACGCATTGTATAAAGTACTTCTGAAAATTCGTCAGCCTCCTCGTCGGTATATTCGTTTGAATCTTTTCCTTTAAAACGATCGAGTTCCTCGTCATCGAAATACTCTATTCCTTTTGTTGCAGCCACCATCACACATGTTTGTTCGCAACTTTCGTCAATGCCGCTGCAAGTAGCACAATCACCAGAAGCGGGTACTATGATATCGGGTTCATTGTTATTGCGTCGGCTAATCCAAGTTGAAATGCCTACAATTAAGCCCATTCCGAGAAGTGCCAATATGCCTATAAATATAATATCCATGATACAATCAGCTTTGTTTTTTATTTTATTTCTTCGATAGAAAATCCTGCTTTTCGTAAATCGTCCCAAAAGTGTGGATACGACTTTGAAACTACTTCTGGGTTGTTTATGGTAAGTTCTCCTAACTTAATACTAATAGGAGCAAAGGCCATTGCCATTCGATGGTCTTTATATGTGTCTATTATAATTGGATTTGCCACTTCACAACGCTCACCATTCCATGAAATTTCAGAATCTTCTGAATCGTGTAATACATAACCTAATTTTGCCATTTCAATCTTCATAGCCTCAATTCGGTCAGTTTCTTTCAGTTTTAAACTGCTTAATCCCATGAACTTAAAAGGAATGTTCATGATAGGGCATAAAGCAATTAAGGTTTGTGCTAAATCGGGCTGATTTTTGAAATCATATTCCAAACGAGGTAAAATTTGTGGTTTACGAATAATTGTAACATCCGTAAGTTCATCCATTTCTTTATCAGCAAAATTCGTTTTGATGCCCAACAACGAGAATATATATTTTGCAGCAGAGTCGCCTTGACGCGAGCCATTTTTTAATCCAGGGAAGCAAATGTGCGATTTTCTATCATTTAGCAAAGTAAGTATAGCATACCAATAGCTGGCTGCTGTCCAATCGTTTTCTATAGTATAATTACGTTCCTCGTATTGTTTGGGACGAATAGTGATTGTATCAACATCAGTCCATTCAGCATCAGCTCCGTATTCGTGCATTAAGTTGAGCGTAAGGTCTATATAAGGACGTGAAATTACATTGCCCAAAAGTTTCAGTTCAAGTCCATCTTCTAATGTCGGGCCTATCATTAACAATGCTGAAACATACTGAGAACTAACATTTCCTGCAACTTCTACTCTGCCTCCTTTTAGTTTTTTACCCTTGATACGCAATGGTGGGAAACCTTCTTCGCCTATATATTGGATGTCTGCTCCAAGAAAACGCAGCGCATCCACTAATATTTTTATTGGGCGTTGCTTCATGCGTTCAGTTCCTGTTAACACGTGCTCGCCCTCCGTAACAGATAAGTAGGCAGTCATAAAGCGCATGGCCGTTCCAGCAGCCATTATATCAATTTCATATGGATTATCTTTAAAAGCACGTGCTATAACTGCTGTATCATCACAAGTAGAAAGGTTTTCGGGCATTATATTACCTCCTGCGAGTGCATGTATAATGAGTGCTCGATTACTAATGCTTTTCGAAGCGGGAAGCTGTATGGTATTTTCAATATGTGAAGGGGGCGTTATTTTGTATTGCATTGTATTTACCGGTTAAATTTATCCAACGTTTTGATGGCTGTAAGAAGCTATATTTTTACTATACAAAAATACAAAGAAAAGTTTGGAACTTGGAAAAATAACTATAAAAGTTTGCTAATCTCTTAAAAAGTAGCTAATTTTGCACCACTAAATCAAACGGGATGTAGTTCAGTAGGTTTAGAATGCTGGTCTGGGGGACCAGTGGTCGCTGGTTCGAGTCCAGTCATCCCGACGGAGAAAAGCGTAAGAATCTATTAGTTAGATTTTTACGCTTTGTCGAGGATAAAATACTCGGCGAAAACTCGGTGAAGTATAATAATAGTAATCAATAGGGCATTTCAAACAAAAATTTGGAAATGTCTAAAAATAATTTTGTTTCTCAAAAACAGAAGGCAACTATAGAAGAGATAGTTGCATGGAAAACGCCTACTTTTCATCAGGCTTCAGAGTGTTATGTTGCTGTGTCTGCTTTCGACCCGACAATAGGAAAGCTTCATACGAAGAAGTTTATGTTGGGGAGAATTAAAGGCAAACGTGAGCAACGTGTGTATGGCGAAGCCTTAAAAAAAGAGACTTATTGAAAAGTTGATGCAAGGCTGGAATCCATGGATAGAAACCATGCAGCCTTTGGAATACACGAAGTTTGATGACGTTTGCGACAAGTACCAGGACTACTTAATGAAGCTGTATAAAGAACGGGGTATGCGCGAGGATAGCGTTTCGTCGTACCTTAGCAGGCTTCGGGTATTGAGGAAATGGAAAGAGGAAGAGAAGGTAAATCTGTTCTATTCTTATCAGTTTAATAAGAATATTGTCGGACAATTTCTTGACTACATATTTATAGATAGGAATAATACTATTCGGACACGAAATAATTATCTTACTTGGCTGAAGGTGTTTTGCAAGTATCTTGTAGAACGAGGATACGTACCTAATAATCCTACTGAAGGGATGTCATCTACTCAACGGAATAGTCAACTAAAGAATAGAGACGTGATACCTGATAAGGTTATGACGGATATTAAGGAATGGCTGGAGGAACATAACAAGCATTTTTATTGGCTTGTTACATCTTACATTATCTATTTGTACGACCGAAAGAGATGAGTTTCTTAAAGGTTGGTGATTTCTCTATTAAGAATAAGACTTTAACGCTTCACGGATCTCAAACCAAGAACCACAACGACGCTACGCTCACGCTTCCCGACCATGTTCTGCGCTTGATGATAGATTTAAACATATTTGCCTTTCCAAGTAATTATTATCTTTTTAGCGATGGGTTTATGCCTGGCACGAATAGGCGAAGCGAGAAGACTTTCAGGGATTATTGGCATCTACACTTGCGTAAACATCTTAAGTTCTCTGATCGTTACAAGTTCTATTCTCTTAAAGATACTGGTATAACGAATATGCTGAAGGCTAACACTGATGTTCTGACTGTGCGCGACCAGGCACGCCACTCTTCTATTCTCATTACGGACAGATATACGCCGAAGGATATTAAAGATGCGAATGCCTTGCTACTGAAATATCATGGAGTTCTTTAATATTGTTACGACCATTTTCTTGAGTTCAGGAAAATGGTTGCCATTTATTTATAAATAAAGAATGTAGGATTGCTTATCTTGCCTTCCTACATTCCATCTATCCTACACCTTTATATATATACAAGGTGTCAATCTACTATTTCGATGTAAACTTTGCTATTTTGATATATAGCTTCTTCTATTTGTTTTTGCAAGGCTGCCATTGTGGCTCTTGAGTTTGACACTTGCCCTACTCGGTCGTTTTTACCAGGCAGAAGACATCCTTCTGTATTAGCATCGGTGTTACCAGGGTGAATGCGTACACCTGCATAACCAGGTACATTCAAAAGGATTGGTAGTTGTCTTCGAAATCGAGCAGATAATGTCACACGTATTTCATAACGACCTGAAGGAATAGCCGTCTGGCCATGAATCTTTATTTTTTTTATTTCTTCAGGTGTCATGTCCTGGCGCAACCCCCTTACGGTGTCTTCGAGGACGTTCGAGAAAAACACTCCATTGATATATAGGTTACCTATGGTGTATTTTTCCTTTTTCCATTTACGTTCTAATTTTAAATTAAGATCCATATTATCTCACTCCCATTTTTCCTTGTTCTATCATATTGAATATGGCTAATACGCCTTTGTAGGCTGTTTGTCCACCATCGTCGGGTAGGGTTTCCCACTGTCCACCAGAGAAGTGCTCTGTGTTGTGGGTGTAGGTGGCTTGACGGTGCGGGTCTAACACGTACGATGGGGATTCGCCTGTGTTATAAGTGCTACGTGGTCGGTGAATTGTAGCACTTTGGCTATTGTATTTGTGGTGTCGGCTTGGTAAGACACGGTGTGTAGGTAGCCATCTATGACTACTTCGCAGGTTACTAATTCCTGTTTTCTTAAAATTTTTGTTTGAATGTTCATAATTCTTTTATTTTAATATTACACTAACATTTCTCCTTTTATCCAATTGGTGTTGTAATAAGTTTCTTTTCCAGTTTGAGGATGAACTGAAATTTTCACTTCAAGAGCGGCAAAGTTTTTCGGAAGAACTTCTATAGATGTACCTGCTCCCCAAATGTTTATATAGCTCATTGATTGGTTAAATACAACTATTGTTTCTCCTATCAATGTTCTGGCTATTTCAAAATCACCATTACCATCATAACCTCCACTACCAGGCAATGTTATAAATATATCACGATCGAACGCCCCCTTAAATGTTGCGATTGCGCTTATCTTTCCTGCCATAAATACGTAACCAACATCGGGATCTATTTTCGCATATTTGGCGATGTTCTGTTGGGTTACTACCAGCATTTTCTTTCTGAATGAGCCTACGCCTGACATATAGCCGTTGATTGGGTCAAGAACGATGTCTGGATTGAAATTCGTGTTGCCGTAATCCGTGCTTGGACTTCCATTTAAGTCTCCGCATTGGGAAAACAGTTTTCCTTTGTCGAATACCCAACCGCCCAGCAATGCCTTTCCTTTGCTCACAACAAAAGGCTTTTCGCCATTGTGTTTGATTTCAAAATTGGCTGCTTCGACAGATACCGTACCATTGGTCAGGTCGATACCAGTACGCTCAATGCTGTCCACGACATCGGGGTCTTTCCACGTGGTGGCTTTGTGCCTTCTTCCAGTTGTATTTCTGATATATAGGCTTCGCCATTGCGGGTGCAGCCTATGAATATCTGCAAGTAGTTGTAGCCTTCTTCTATGTTGAAGGTGTGGCTGTATGGTTTCCACTGTCCGTAGGTTGATGGTATGTTGGGATAGCTTGTTTTTGGTGCGCTCATATCTTTCGATTTGCTGCGCTTTATTTCTATGTAGGGTTGGTCGCTGCCGTATATTCGCACAAACATTGATAGCGTGTAGGTGCGTCCGCCCAATGCTTTTATCACGGGGAACTTGCAGCCGTTCCATTCGTCTTGCGCGGCTCCGTGTCGTGATATGGATAGGTAGGGGTTATCGAAGTGGGCAACGCTGGGATACTTCACGATGGTAACGTATTGCGCACGTTGCAGACTTAGCAGGTTGAGTGGGCGCAGACTTGCTCCTTTCAGTAGATTTACTCCGCTGAAGGTTTGTTGGCGCACCTCCAGCTGTATGTTGTCGGCTGTTTGCTTTATGGTTGATATTTTCTGCTCCAAGCCTTGTTTGTCGGCTGCGTTTTGTGCAATGATGCTTTGGAATTGTTTGTCTGTTGTAACAAACTTTGCTTCGTTCCACTTCTGAGCACTCACTACAAATTCTACTCTTGCCGTGCGAGTTTGCCCTTTGTAGGTGGCGGTTATGGCTATGTGTCCGCTCCATTGGTTGGGACTTATGCCGTCTACTACGATGTTTTGTTCCACCAATCGGGCATAGCAGTTGTATGGCGTTACGGTGGTTGATGTGGGGACAACGGCAGTTTGCCCCTCGTATAGCACTACTTGCACTTTGCGCTGCGTGGTGTTTTCTATTTCGCCATCTCGGTTTGTCTCGAACGTTAGGCTGGCGGGTGTGCATACCAATGTTAGGGCGTTGTCGCCTGTGTCGCCCTTTTGTCCGTCCGATACGTTGGTTATGGTTATGTATGTTCGTGCTATTATCATCGGTTATGTAAGTTTTTTAATGTAGGGAGGAACGAAATTACCCTCCCTGTTTTAAGAGTGTTTATGGGTGAGGTTGAGTGCCGCCTCCAGCAGGTTTGCTGCCTTTGGTTTTCTTTGCTTTTGGCTCTACTCGTTCGTAGGTTACGCCTTCGAGTGTGAAGTAGCGGGTAGATGGACGTAGTTTCACCATTGGCTTCTTTATGTCGCGTGTGGCGTTGAAGTCTTCTATGTGGTCTACGGCTTTACTCTTGAACGATGGCGACAGTGTGCCAATGTCGCCAAAGTCTACACTTTCTCCGCTCTCTACGTGGCGTTTTGCCATTTCGGCTGCCAGGCGCAACACGGCTTCCACTTCGGCACCTGTAAAGGTGGTGGCGTGTGCTACTTCTTCGCAGAATTGGCGGTGGGTTACTCGTTGTCGGTCGGTTGGACGTGCAATGAACACTTTTTGCCCTTTTTTCGGACCTACACTCATTTTCTGTTCTCTAATTGTGAAACTTAAACATTTCGTCATAGTTGTAAAATTTAAATAGTTAATATAAAAATGTGTATCTATGGATCTACGTTGGTAGATCTATGGATCTACGCTTGTATATCCATAGATGTAATTTTGTGCTTATATACTCACCTCGCAATAGAACGTTGCTTTTTGGTCGATATCGGTGGCAGCCACGATGAGCGGATTGCCTGTTTTCTGTGCCGAAGTTGTGCCAGCAAAGTTCGACTTGTTGCCGTTCTTATCGAATTTAGTCCACGTGTAGGTGAACTTTAGTAGCGGTGGTTTCGTCCTCAATCTTTTCTGTGCCACGATACACTCGGGCGCAAAGGGTGGTTGAGCCTTGCCCGTTCTTAATTTGCAGACCTGTGGGCGAGAAGAGTTCTACCGAATAGGGGGCGGTGCGGTCCTCAAAGGTTACGATGGCTTCCGCTTTGTCAGTACCATCGATGGCTTCAACTTTGAATGTCTGCACATTCAGCACGTCGCTTGCCTTTACAGTGAGCGTTGATACACCTGCGGCAGTTGCAATGCCCTGTGAGAGCAGCTCCCACGCCTGCGTCTTTAAGTTCAGCGAGTACCACTTGTAAGTAATGCCGTCCGTGTCCTGCGTGCCGCCACGAAAACATTTGGCTTCTGCTGTAAGCGTATTAACGTTGTTGCCAGCATCGAAGCTGTTGCCCTTTGGCTGTGTGAGTATAACCTGAAAGAGCGCACCAGCGTTGGCGGTTTTGGCAACGAAGCCTTGCGCCTCGAGCGTGGTGTCTTGCCCTGTTTCGTCGTCGTGGTAAATAGCCGCTATTTATGGGTAGCGAGTTGTCCGTAATGTTGCCCTTTATGGTGAGTGCGCCTCCTGCCGATATGGCAGCCGCAGAGTATTGTCCGCTGGTCTGCCCGGCATTCACCAACGTACCGCCAACTTTGTATATCAGTGCGGTAAGTCTGCTCACCAAATTAGTGCCGTTGCCCGTAACGTAAACCTTTGGCGTAACCACGTTGTTGTCGCTGCCAAAGTTGGGCGTAAACACCTTTGTGTCGGGGTTATACATCTGCACGGGATACTTAATATCCATCAGCAGCTGCACTTGCTTTGCGTCGTTAAGGTCTACTATCGTTACCTGACCTCTTGCCTTAATTGTTGCCATTTTGCGTTGAATTTAATGTGTTTGTTGAAGTTATTCTATGTTTACTATACAATCAATCTGCGCCTTAAGGTTCACCTCTTCGGCACTAATGGTTGTTCGGTTGCCAATTGCCTCGTGTCGGGAGTTCCATGCCGTATCGAAGTCGGTATTGCCCGATTGTATCACCCACGAGAATTGGTTCGGCAGGAGCGAGGCTGTAATGTCCTGCTGTCCGTGCAGCACGGTAGCCACCAGGGCGATTTGCCCCTGCCCATTGTGTATAATGTTGCCGCCACTCTCCGACAGAATTTGCACCGTGTAGGGCGATGTGCCGTCCTCTCCTTTGGTTGCGTAATGCTTCCACTTAGGCGACTGCTCCGTAGGTTCATCGGTGTTGTTGTCTGTCAATGATAGCCACGTGCCACCACCATAATACCACGCTTCGTATCGGGCAGCCACCGTGCCTACGGTCCAGTCGCCACGATAAATCACGTTCGGAATGCGCTCGCCATCTGCACTTATCCATTCGAAGCGTTGGCTGTTCATATAGATTTTGTCGCTTGACAGGTGGAATATGGCGTTGCCTTTAGAGAGCGAAAAGTCGTGAATGTTGCGATACACTTCTATAGTTCCACCCTCCTCCTTTGAGGTGGTAATCATCGTAACGTTCATTCGGTTACGATGCAGCGTAGGGTCAATGCCGTTAGCAACGTCCCAAAGCGAGTTATGCCCGCATAGCACCACATTGTCGCCAGCCATTGGAGCATCGTTTTCGGTGCTTTTATCACGGTAAGCGTCATCGGCAGTAATAACGATATACGCCTTTTCGGTAGCCGATTTCTGTGCCACAGCCGACACGCATCGCCAATAATATCTGTTGCTCACGTTCTCGTAAACCCCAGCTTTGATATTGAAAGTCTGGCATAACGCTTGGTCTCCCGGCTCCCAATCGTTCGTAATAGCCTTGTCGCCATCGTCCGTGTGCAAGTAACATTTCCAGCCACCACTAACAGGCACCACCTTTTCTATAATGGCATTTGCACCCGACAGCACAATGTTGCCCCCGATGTGCTTATACTCATCAATCTGTAGCGAGCGGAATATAGCCTTGCCAATTACCTCTAAGTAATCAATCTGTCCGTGCGCCCTGCCATAGCTATCTAACCATACCTTGAAACCATTCAGTCCTTGTGCAAAGCCTATAGTTTGGAGACTATCTCCGAACGTAATGCCCTTTAAGAACGTTATTAATCCACGTGCCGTGTCGGCTTTTAGCTTCGAAAGGAAACGATCGTCTACTGGGTCTTCTAAATCACGTGCTTTATCAGCGTAGCCAGCCTTTATCTTGTTTCCATTCTCAAGCAGATAGCCGTTCAGCAACGAAAGACTTTGCAGCAGCGAGTAGTTCGTATGGGTGTGCCCTACGCCACCGTTAGCAGAGTAGCTTTTCTCAAGCACTTCTACGATAAAGTCAATAATGGCAGCTATCGTGGTAACGTTCCATTCATTGGCATACGGATTCTGAACAGGAAAGAGTGCCCCACCACTCAGATTGAGTCTTTGGGAACTCAACCAAGCGTGGGGCGATGGTAAAAGAACCCAATTCGGGAACTTTTATATCCATCATCTTTGCCGGTACTGCACTTCTGCGAAGATTGAGATACGGACGTGCATCGGCATATTTAAAAGTAAAATTAAAGTTAGAAGGCAGCTCCTTTGCTTCGTACGAAGCCTCGCTGTCGGTAACTACTATCCTGCGTATATAGTTGTCGATATATACATATTTCCCGAGAGAGGGGAAGAAGTCGAGCAGCCATCGGCGTTCCTCCTTGTTAAGATGACCAGTATTCTTCTTATATTCGCGCGCAGTATCAACACGATATTCTTCTGCATCGTTTTCAATCTCGGCTATATTGTGTGTGTGTTTTGCCGTAAACGTTGTGTCGCCATACGCACGAAAGGTATCAATACCACCGAGCGAGTTCTCAAACAACACCCATTGCTCTTCCTCGCTCCTGATATCCGAAGCATAGTAGCGTTGAATATACGTCAGACGCTTACCTTCGGTATCTTCTACCCACACATCGTAATATAGAGGGAGAAAGCCGAAGAGCTTCGCCATAATGGCATATTGTACAGGTATTGTCTGCGCTTTGTCCTTCTGCAGGTTTGCGATTATTTTCTCATCGCCTTTCACAACTCCCATAAGACGCTCCTCATAATAGCCCACGCACTTAACGAAGCCTTCTGTCAGTGCATAGTAAGTAAGGAACTCGGGAGTATTGTAGGTAACAGGCTTCACGGTGGGTTGCCACGTAAGGAAGTTGCCTTTCAGGAAGTTCTCTGCCGAATCAGCCAATCGGTCCACTCCTGCACGGATAGCCGTAAAGGTAAATGCCTTTGTCTTTCTCCTTCATATCGTATTGTAACCTTAAATTCGCGTGCGATATGGTTCTGCAAGTATGCGCTTTCAATATCCTGAAGCTCGAAATATAGCAATGGTGCTATAACATCTTCAAGGTTAATCTCAATTCTGTTGTGAGAGTCTGGAGTATAAGTGTGCTGCACTATCGGTGCATTGTTTTCAGCGTAGCTTAAAATAAATATTACCTCTTGCTCGCTGGAGAGAACTATTCTCTTCATTGAGCCTACAAGGCTTATATTGTCGGGCTTTATAATTATATCCATAGTAAGCAATATATTTATCGCAAAAGTAACAAAACATCACATAGTAGTAAAGGACAACTTACCAAACGTCAGTAGCGTCCTTTTCCACACATTCCAGCCATACGTCTGTACGTGAGTACTTGTATTTAGCACTACGCCAAAACGACTTATGGCGTACCTTTTGCGAACGATAAGAACTCTGTTTCATGAATTCCACGCCTAAGTACTCTTTAGAAGCCATAGGTGGATACATTGTTATAAAAGCCCTATCTTTATCAGGACCTGAATTATCGTAAGCCGACCCTGAAACTTCTACGATACGCGACCTACCTACCCATTTGTATTTTGTGTTCATGGCAGGAAAGAAACTATCAATACTGGGAGCTACAACTACGGGCTCCATGAGCGATATCGTCTTCAATTCAGACTCCATAGGTTCGTCTTTGCCACCTAAAACAAACTTTAGCTTGTTAAAGAAAAAAGCTACACCTCTAATAAGAACCTTACTATATGCAGGGAGATTCTGTTTCTGCGACTGAGAAAGCAAGAGTTTCACCTTTAGATCGTGCAAGAATTACGCAACAATAAATCGTAATCCTTATAAAAGCGTGCAAACACCCCTCTTTCTCCGTTGTAATAGAGGGCATAGTCGAATAATTTATTCGCCTTCTTCCAATCAGGAGAAGATATGTCGTATGGAGAAATAGTTCCCACTGTACGACCATTGCTGAAAGCAGCGAATGCCAACATTGTTTTTTCCTTTTCAGCATGTTCTGTTTCGGTTTCTTTATCGTCTCCAGCAATCACCATCTTAGAGTTCAGTGATTTGTATTTCCCTACAAAAAGATAATGGCCTATGTCATAATCTTTTTTTAGATTTTTCAAATCAACCTTGTACTGCAGAGTTCTAAACTCTGGTATAAGTTCAGGAACTTTCACCTCTTTCGGTTCCAATCGCTCCCCAGTGTTATAATCTTGTGAACCTTCGCCTATTTTTGTAATTAAGCGGAAGTCTCCAGAGAAACCTATCTTGTAAAAAGCTCCATCTCTCTGATCGAAATAAGCAGCAGGGTTAGACTTAGCCATATTGTTAAAGTCTTCGTATGATTCTGTTGTTTCGCTTCCAAGTTTATCCTCTGGAGTAAGCGTTATGCGCTGGTAATCCTTTTCGGTCTTGTATGCGATGGTAGGTTCTTCAGTTATATTGTGGGTAAGATCGGTTGTTGGTGTACTTGCCATAACATCACGCAAGAAAACAACATCAGCAGTACCTTTACCTTCGTTAGCCGTGAACTCACAACAGAACTTCTTGCGAAATACAGCAATAAACTCCGAGCAAGTAATATTAGGCACAAGGTCGGCAAGACGTATTTTACCCTTTACAATAGTATCCATAACATTGTTAAGTACCACCATTTTATCGAATGGATCTGTTTCCGTAAAGAAGTTTGGCAACAACTTGTAACCGAAATAGTCAAACACTCGTTGAAGAAGATAGTTGGCACGAATAAAAGGCGTAATATAATAGCCTTCGTTCAGGCTAATAGAAACGTTTTCTACATACTCTATTCTCTTTGTAGCGTTGTAGAAGTCGGAATCTGGTGTAGTCATATCGGGGTTAAAAACATCCAAAATAGGTATTTCTATATCTGCTGCGCCAGGAAGATGTTCGATAACTTTTTCTATAGTCTCGTCTCTTCCAAAAGCATTAATGATTTTATAATTAAAACCTGTAGATTGGCCCGAGTCGTCCTCAACCAATAAAGGAAAGATAGAGAACTTATCGTTCTTATTATTGCGCAAGCCACGGCAAAACGCTATAGCTTGCTGTACTGTAGACACTCCAGGAACGCATTCATCTTTGAAAATATCCTTTAACTTTACATCTTTTATCTTAGAATAGAAAGAACCATCGTTAAGATAAAACGATGTAGATATTTTTCCTTTATGTGTCGCATTTAGCACCACCTGCCGACATTGAGCAAAGTACTCACCGTCCTGTATGGTTACATCGATAGGACGTATTTTCTGCATACCTCCAAATGTTTCAGGAAACGCAAGCATTCTGCGATTACGTGGCGAGGTAGGCAAATCAAGCGGAACGGTACTCTCGCCATAATCATTGAAGAATGGATTCGTGCGTTCTACTTCTATTTTTGTATCGGGCGAAAGATTGTAGTCTTCGCCCATAGAAATATTTGTTATTTTCATATCTGCATGGATTTATTTTGACGCAATGCGTCGTACTTGATTACGAAGTTTCTGTTGCGCATCAAAATCATCGAGCGCAACATAGAGCGAATGCCATTATTGCGGAGTTCTTTCAATGTCTCCAATAATTCCTTATTATATTCATCTCTATGGTTAATTACTGTAGGCATTGGTTGTGATGTTGGTGCAGATGGAGTGATATATCCACCTGCAGCACGTCCTTGCGCCTGGTGCAAGAGAAACTTATTCATATCCAATGTGCGGATATTACCTGCACGTTGTGCTTGATCGATAATATTCAGGAATGGAGCCACTGTCGGGTTCTCTACAGCAGCATTGGAAGCTACCCACTCACGGCTACGTCCATATCCTCCCTCGCCAACAATAACCGTTGGTTTATCTATGAAACCACGGCGATAAGGGTCGTAGTCAGCATGGAAGCGTTTGCCGTCCTGCTCACGTTCGACATCAATGCTTCCACCACTTTCGAGACCTGTAACGACACGAGTTCCTGAAGCAGAAGATGTACCTCCGGCACCATTGAGCGACATGCGTTTAACACGTTGACGTTCAGCGTTGGCAGTAGCAAGTTGCGCCGCACCAGTGATACCCATCAAGGCAGCAGCGATAGGACCAGCGATAGGACCAAGTTCGCTAAGAGCCTTCATTATAGAAACAGCTGTGTCAGCTATAATCTGAGAGGCTTTGATAGCGAAATTAACATCAGCATACTTCTTTTGTATCTTTAGTTTCTCATCTGCTTTCTTCTTTTCAAGCTCTGTGGTATCTTTGCCTGCTTTCTTTGCTGCTTCAATTTCCGCATCATACTTCGCATCAACGTTCGCTTCCTCTGCTTGCTGTAGTGCCTGAACAGCTCCACTGGAGAGGTTAGAGTAAAAATCGAATGTCTCCTTCATCTTGGCGATCTTCATTCTCTTAACCGCCTCTTCATACTCTTCTTCAGATATCTCTTTATTCTGAAGGTGCATCTTCAACTGATCCAACTCTGCATTATAGAGTTCCTGCTGTGAGGCAAGACCATACTGCTGACGGATTTGGAGGCGGTGTTCTTCTGCCTGCTGGTCAAGATTAGTAAGAGCCTGCTGACGATCTTGCTCATTGAGCAGGGTATCATTCTCTATCTTCTTGCGACGTGCGGCATACTGGTCTTCGAAAGTGTCAAGCCCATACTCCTGTCGTGCTTGTGCCTTTTGCTCCTCTGCTTTCTTTGCATAATCCACAATGATAGCAGCCTTAGCAGCTTCGTAATACTCAGTAACTTCTTTCTCACGCTCGCCATTATCCTTTGCTCGCTGCAAGGAAGCCTGGTAATATCCATCCAAGAGGAGCAGCTTTGCATCACATTCTTCTTTAAGCGTCTGTGGTTTAGCAGGTGCGGACTCCTGAATCTTCTCAAGAGATTCGTAGTATTCTTTTTCAGCTTCGATATAAGCAGTATTCGCTGCCTGCTGCTGGTCAGCGACAGCCTTAGTTTGACCTTCCTGCAATGCTTTCTTTTTTGCAGCATCTTTGAATACTAAGTTTTCAGAGCGTTGCAAATATGCCTTCTCTATGTCGAGAAGTTTGTTCTGATGCTGAATATTGAGAGCAGCCACGTATGCGCTGTATTGCTCTTGCGTAAGACTCTTTTTCGCAAGAGCTTCTTTCAGGGCATTCAAACTATTATCGTAGCTTCTCTTTTCTGCATCGATATCTTGAGCGCGATCGTGAGAAAAAAGTTTAGCTGCCACTTCGTCAGGATCAGGACCCCTCTTGGTCTTATCCTTTTTTGTTTTCTTTTTAGGGTCTTTTATTCCATTTTCAATGGTGCTCTTTTTTCCTCCGCCAGAACCACTTTTATTTGCAGCATGATTTTTCACCTCGGGTGTTACATCGACAGAAAGATGAGCGACCTTCTTATTGCTACCTGTGTTTTTTATCGCTTCAATGAAATTGTCACGAACATTCGCAGCCATCTTCTTTGCATCATTACCAATCTCTACCCACGTGTCTTTGTAAGCATCCCAAAGTCCCTTGATACCTGTTGTAATTTTATCGACATCAAATGAAAAGACACCTTCAATAACTTTTGCCCAAGCCTTTGCCATTCGACCCATACCTTTGAAGCCATCAATGACAAGGTTGACTCCAAATTTGAACACCTCCCACGTGTTCTTGAAGGTATTTTTGACATGTTCAATTCCGATACGGAATATCTTGGACTCATTATAGAGGTCGATAAAGTAGTTTATTATTTTAACAGTGTAATCGATAATCTTTGACAAAGCTTTAACTCCGAATATCTTAGCTTTCATTGTAAGCTCGTCAAATCCATGTTCTCCAAGACCGAAGAACTTAGACATCTTTTCGTTAAGTTCAGCTTGTGCATCGACCTCTTCACGTTGCAATTCTCCGTACTCTCCTGTCACCGCTTTAAGTTCGTCCATATTGGTAGACATATCAGCTAAGGTCTTCACGAGTTTCATACCCTCGTTACTTGCGGTCTTTCCAAAAACAGACTTCATTACTTCACCCACCTGCATAGAATTTTCAGGCAGCTCCTTAATCTTACCTGAAATCATCTTAATAGCCTCTAAGATACTGGTCTTTCCTGATATAAGGTCAGCTTCGAGCTGCTTGCTTGAGATACCGATAGCATTCAGTGCATTCTGTGTAGCTGAAGACATAGTACGAATACGGTTCGTAGCGGTCTGAATTAAACCCATACCTGCCTCATTGAATATACCTGAGCGTGTTTGTGTGATACTGGCAACAAGGTCATTCACAGAAGCCCCAGCGTCACTGAAGGCTGGTCCGAACTGTTGAATCTGACTGAGGAATGTTCCATTAAGATCTGCGCCAGTCTGGATGCCATCTTTAATGGCATTAATAGCTTCGACAGTTGAGATTCCGTACTGATTCGTCAATGTTTCAACGGTGCCGAGAACTTCCTTGTAGTCTTTTCCCAGCTGTGAAGCGAGTGCTGATATCTGGCTCTGTGTGTGGACGAGTTCGTCACCTTGTATGTTAAAGAATTCACGTGTCAGACGCTGCGCCTCTTCAATCTCTACATTGTAATTATACCACCACTTTGCTCCTCCTATCACGGCAGAGATAGAAGCAACCGCAGCTGTAGCTACACCAACGAGTTTCGTCCATCCACCAGAGATAGAGGAGAACATCCCTTCAAACTTGCCCATGATTCCAGACGACTGCTTTCCCATAGAATCTGTCAGTCCTGAAGCATCACGACGTAATTCTGACATACGTCCATTTACGCTGCGAAGCTGTGATGTTAAGTTCTCATACTCTTTCGGATTCGCTGCCTTAGAAGTATTATTAAGTGCTGTCTGAAGGTCTCGAGCTTGCTTCTTAAGCTGAGACATAGTCATCACATTAATATCCATCGCAGAACGAAGGCTACGAAGCTTTGTCTCATTAGCCTTTATCTGTGTATTATAATTCTTTATTTCTGTTTGCAGACGCTTATACTCAGCAGACTCTTTTTTGCCTGCGGCTTCAAGTTCGAGCATTTTATTCTGTCGAGCCTTCATCTCTTTCCTAAGGTCTGACGTTGCACGCTCAAGCTGTCGTAATTCCTGCTGTGCCTTGTCTGTTTTAGCATCGATAACCAAGGCAACGTGGTCTTCTTTGATTTTGCTCATATCTATTTAATCTCGTTTGGTAATTTATTATTTGATAAGGCTTCTTCCATCTGCTTTCGCCAAGCAGCACGGACTTCATTTGTAAATCCTGCTTGAATGTCAGGGGAAAGTTTCATTGTACAAAACACCCCATACAACTCTATTATAGACAGCATAATTAGCACGATGTTTCTTGCCTCGCCTGCTGCTTAAGCCTGTATAATTTAAGCGATATTGCATATCAAGAAATCGTAGATACGACAGGACACCGATATAAACAGTAAAATTCCCATTCGATTCTTGAAGGGAGAAAGCACGCCGAGACAAGAACTGTCGAAGAGTTCCAGTGTGCTCCTTGAAGTAACGATTAGCAACTTCTTCCTGCGTCTTATAGATAATGCCGATATCACGACGAAGAATCTCAGAGACGAACTCATCTTTTACGTATTGTTCTGTAATCATAAGACAAAGATAATAGGAGATGGGTGAATAGTAAAGGACATAAAAGACGAGGGCAGCACGCTTCACAGCGCACTGCCCTCTTTAATTGAAAATGTAAAAAAAATTATTTTTCCCTGAACAACCATTTAAACTCTAACCCTTGCGATCCACGGCGATTGCAGAAATCGAAACCTGCATTGCGGAGAGCAGAGAACACCTCTGTTGGCGCAACTTTTGCCGATGGATCGATTTCCCTGATGGCATTTACCACTTCGGCAGTAGAAAAGAAATGAGTAGCATCGGCTGGCGTTGGGGCAGGGGCGTAAGTCTTCTGCAATGCAGCAATGTAAATGCTGATGTCGGTTATTGGGGTTTCGGGGGAATTTTCTTTATTGCTCATATATTGAAAAATTTAAATTAAAAATTCAGTCCATCTACTTCCTCTGGGCTTTCAGGGCAGAGGGCATTGAGTGTTTGTAAATCGTTTTTTAGGGCACGGATACTTTGCAGCATTTTGAACGTGCCTGGACGAGGTTCTCCTGTAGCTTCGACAAAGGTGCCGTTGCAGTCGGAGAAAATTTTATTCTCTATATCTTCCAATGTGGCAAGATATCCGAGGAAATATCCACCGCCCACCATTTCGTTAAGAGCTGCAATGGTGTCTTGGCTGATGTATGTTAGGGTCTGATTCATTGGTCTGCTCATTTTTTGCCTCCTTTCTTATCTGACTTGTTTACACGATGAACAAGATAACCTGCACATAATACAGATATTAGTGCGGTTGTGGGGTGTTGTTCCACGCATACTGCAGTGAAGCCCATGCACAAAGTTACAAGATTGATGCGAAGTGCCAACGACGAGTTACTGTAAACTCGCAAATTCGGCTGTAAAACTCACTCTTTGTGTCGAGCCAAAGGTTAATAGACTTGATTTTGCGCTGTATCGTAGCACGTACGTCGATTGACTTCTGTTCCTTTGCAGAGCTCTCGAATTCGATTACTTGTTGCATAATACTCGATGTTTTGACATTGCCCAGAACCGCTGGGTACGGATACAGAAAAAGCGGATGCTCTTCCTGTTCGTCAAAACATCGAGATTCTCCACAAGGGCTAAATCACTGGAAGGCATCCGCCATATCTTCGTTGCAGTAAGGCTGCAATATGGGCATAAAAATAAGCCCAACGAAGTTTAATAAGTTCGGGGCTTGATATCATCTTGCCCTCGTTTGAGAAATAATCCTCAATGTTTTGACGGTTACAAAGGTAAGAAGTCTTTTTGTAACCGCCAAATAAAAACGCAATTATTTTTGCGTGGCGCAAAAATTACCAATCTTCTCCTTTCTGTAACATTGCAGTGCGGAGAGCTGTTATGTAATTGTAACAAGCCATTTTCATAACAGACCCCTCCATTAATTTAAACATAGGGTTTTTCTCAACAGGTTCATCGCTTCCTATGGTTTGCACCATTTCTGAAATGACCCACTTATATTTGTTATCTTTAAAATTTAACTCAAGTCTTCCTTTATATATATTATCAAAAGCTCCATATATAACAAGAACTCCAGCATCTTTATCTTTAGATTTAATTACATAGTTAGGATTCTTGTATGTTGTCGAAACCCATTTGAAAGCCCTGTTATACAACTCTCCAGCCTTAGTGTTAGGTACCACGTCAACTCCTGTTAAGGAGTATGTGTTTCCTGTATCATCGAATTTACAGTTCTCTAACTCTTTCTTAGGAGTATTTTGTGTCTGCGCACTAACTCCGAGACTTACAAATGCCATAAGTATGGCTAATAGTACTTTTTTCATAAAAAATCGTCTTTGGTTAATAATTGTTGCAAAGATACGAAAAGTTTATAAAAATATGGTATAACGGAAAGAAAAAGGCCCCTCGCTGCAGCGAGAGGCTAAGGGTGCGCCACAAGCCCGGTGGCGACTTTTGTTCAAATCGGCGATATAGTTGAAGCCGGGGCTGGAATGTTGTTGGCTGCATGACGAATGCGGTTGCTCAAATCTATAAGTGCACCCTTTAATTGTTCAGCTTCTTCAGGAGTGAAACCACCTATGCCTCCGTTTCCATCAATTCCATACATTTTATGTTGGAACCAAGGAACTGACTTGTCAAAGTATGTACGAGCTATTTCGCGCCACGACACACTCAAGTAAATATCACTCATACGAAACTTCATATCGGTGATTTTTTCTGTTTTCTTTGCTGTTACTTCCATAGTTTTTTATTTTTAATGGTCCTCCCCGAGGGGAGAACCTTTTGTTTTCATTCTTTTGGCATATCCGTCATTCTATCGAAAAATGTCCTGTGCGTATTCGAGGAGGTCAGGATAACCGTTTGGATAACTGTTGCAATAGTTTCTAATTGCTTCGAGGAGGTCTTGTTCTTCAGGAGTAACCTCCATTTTAATTTTTTCTTTTTTCTGTGTCATACTATATCTTTTATTTGAACAATACAAAGGTACTACTTTTTTGGATAGTAACCAAATTTTTTACTATCTTTTTTGATAGTAATTTGTATTTTTAACATTTGACTTTATTTATCGCTGCAAATGGAAAATTCCTTGTTGCGGAAAAGTTCCGCCAAGCCTGATGGAAAAGCCACACTAATTTGACCCACCCTGGCAAGTATTTTTAGACCCAGTAAGACGATTTATTATTGACCCACTAAATGCCCTGGTCGGGTGGGTCATTTTATTTCGCTATTACTTGGTAATATTCTTTTGCTTTTATCTTTCTAAGACTCTCTCCAGTTAGTTCTATTTGATATGAGGTATGCACAATTCTATCTAGTACAGCATCTGCCACGGTAGGGTCGCCTATTGCATCATACCAGTTGTCTACAGGAAGTTGAGAAGATATGATAATCGACTTCCTTTCATGCCTATCTTCTATAATATCAAGTAATATAGGACGCTCTTTTGCATCTACAGGTACAAGGAAGGCATCATCGAGGATTAACAAGCGACATCGCTCTATCTTCTTTAGCTCTGTTTCTAACGTTCCTTTGTTCTTGGCAACCTTAAGTGTCCCCAGCAGCTTTGACATGTTAGCATACATCGTTCTAATACCATTTTTACAAGCATGATAGCCTATAGCTGTAGCGATAAAACTTTTACCAGTTCCTGATGAACCAGTAATAAATATATTGCGTCCTTGCTTGATAAAATCAAGTGAGAGTATTCTCTCCATTTTTGTTTTTGGCTAAGGTTGCGATTGATATTATAATCTATTTGCTCAGGATAGGCTTTATATCTAAACCCCTGCTGATTTTTATGAGTCTTTCAATGGCTGCTGCAGAACGATAGTCCCATTCTCGAGATAAGAGCCATGATAAAAAGGCATCTGGTGTCATCGTATCTGCAATTGTAGTTGTTAGACTTTCTTCAAAGGCAGTTGCCATACCCGTAAGCCTCATTCTATGCATTAAATCAAGAGATAACTGATTCTTATCCATTTCTTGCACAATAGGTGCTGTCTTATTATTATTTAGTTCCATAGTTGTTTACTTTTAATTGTTTGCTATTATTGGATAATTGCTTTTGAGAAATAATCCTTGCCTCGTATGTTCTTATGAGTTTTTGGTTTATATTCAGGAGATAGCTCCATATTATCTTCATCCATAGATATATAGGAAGCATCATCACCCTTCTGTAGTATATCCTTTATCTCATTATAGCCATAGCGTCGTCCTTCCGAGGCACAGTTACAAGCTGCTACTAGACGAGCCATGCCATACTTCTTCTCCAGCGACATGATACCACGGCAAGAGCGGAAGGCTTTTGGTGGATATTTCATCTGCGTAGCGACTTCCTTGAGATAAAGCAGAAGGATGTTGTCTATTTGCCCTGCCCGTTGATATATTTCCTCCAAATCCTTTTCAAAGCTACCATGATGACCAGGAAGATTATGTGCATCTTTCTGTGAGTAGGTATAGGGAGTATCATCTCGCTGATGGATGGTAACTAACTTTAACCCATAGTAGATTTGAACATTGTCATTATCGTAAATAAGCTCCATACGTTTGCCGATATACTCTGTTGGAACACTATAACTATGCTTTCTTAGCATAACGAAGCTATTAGCCATGACAGTAGCAGACTTTCTAGACTTCATCTGATAGCGAGCGGTAGGAAGAGGACGAAGAAAATCTTTTTCCATTTCCTCAAATAGTTCTTGACGGGATTCCTTACGCCCACTCAATCTACGGCTGTTAAATGCTTCTAAAGATGTGCGTATAGCAACATTAAGTGATTCTAGATTATGGAAAATTTGCCCTTCAATATCTACATATACCGACCGATACATTAGCTTTACAGCATTCTCAACCAGTGCCTTGTCCTTGGGACGGCGCACCCTAGCTGGATAAACAGCCATGTCATAAAAATTCAGCCATAGCAGCGAAGTCGTCATTGATAACAGGCTCATTACGATCACTGCGAATAACGGCTGATTTTTGGTTGTCAGGCACAACAGCCTTGGGTACACCACCAAAGAAATGAAGAGCATTCTCGCAAGCAACGATAAGGTCTTCCTTCTTCTGCGACCACACTGCCTCGCAATAGGTGTAATGACTGCATGGAAGGGTAGCCACAAAACCTCTACCTTCCGCACCTCACCCGTCTGTTCTTCGACTATCTCTAGCTTATCACCCTGCATAATCAATATACATCTGATCGCCAGCAAGGTGCTCTACATGTCCTACGGCTCGTGTTTGACATCTGTAGGCATGGATTGCGTGTTTGAAAGTAGAATACTGGTAACCATTAGGATGAGTTTTTGAGATACTCCGTGTGAAGAGATAAGATAGAAACACCCTTCTTGCTAAGCCGTTTCACATAATCAGGAACAAGTGCCTCTAACTCCAACTTGCGAGCAGAAGGCGGACGGTTACGAGAATGCCCATCTGAAAAACAAGTCCGCCAGCTTATCATCTGAAAGCGACAGAATTTGCTCCATGGACAAGCTCACTTTCTTGGAATTTACGGACATACTTGCGGAGGGTGTTACGAGATATATGGAAAGTACTAGAAATACTTCTTATTCCCATACCAGATGCGTAACAGCGCAATAAATTCTTTAATTTTGTCATATAAATAATAGTTTTATGTTTTTAATGCCGGCCAGGGCAGTAACACAAAACTACAAAATGACCCTAAAAAACTAGCGTTTCAAAGGGTCATTCTTATTTTGGCGAGGTGGGTCTCATTATTTTAACCTTACTGGGTCTAAAATACTTGCCAGGGTGGGTCAAATTAGTGTGGCTTTTCCATCAGTGCTGCGAATAAGTGAGAGTTGGAACTTTATCTTTTCCTGTGCTATCTTAAAAAAGTCGGTATAAGAAAAAGGAAGCTGCAGGTTGGAATATTGCTCAATGAGCTTCACAGTTCCCAAGAATAAGGAAGCAGTCTTCATCAGACGATCCATTTCGCCTGAGTTGATAACATCTTGTTTTAACTCATTGTACGCTTCCTGCTTTAATTGTCGGAAGTGGTCCATAAACATAGGTCGTAGCTTCAATATCTGCAGGAGGACATTTGATAATCCTACTTTGTTGGGGTCTTCTATGTTTTTGAGTTCCTCAAATATTCGCACTTCCTCTGGAGTTCTGTTGCGAGGTTTCGGAACTTCACATACGATGACACGGCTCATCAGAGCATTGTCGTCGCGCTGGGGCGTTTCCTGCCCACATATAATGACGGGGGCGAATACTTTGTCGTTTTCGATTTCCCTTCCTGATGTACCTCTTCTCTTCTGCTTACCATCGCCGTCGTAAACGATACCTTTCAAAGCTTGAAATTTCGTATCGCTTATATCCTTGTTATTGTACTCATCGAGTACAACAGGCACGTCCTTAAATGTTCCCATAATAGTGGACATCGCTGCATCTGTACCCGTATTCAGGTTGAAAATCGGAATGTTGGGTGATATGAACAAAGAACGAATTGAGATTGCTATCTGTGTTTTACCCGATGACATCGGACCCATGAAAAACGGAGCAGTGAACAAACGGTCTATACAGTGTATGTTGCTTCGGAAGGCACACATAATGGCAAATATGATAGCCCATTTTCCATTATCATTGATTTTATACACCTGATCCATTAAGGAAGCCCATTTCTCAAATGACACCCTTTTGTCTGCAGGCACTTCTTTGTAGACCAGTTGGCTTATGAGTTCGTATTTGTCTGATTGTTTTCCGCTGCCTGCGTAAATTGTAGAGAAAGCAGGTAGGTAGTAGTTCTTCTTATTGTGAGTAACGACACCCAGTTCATTGACTGGATCAAATCTCCATTGGTCATCGACATTGTGGAATATGCCATTCGCAAAGGAGAAGAATTGTTCATCTGTCTTTCTGCTCATGCCCTCACTCTGTTGATTTCCGTAGGTCTTAACCTCCGAACACATGACGAAATGCCTACTCATATATGTTTTGATAGCTTTCCATTGCCATTCCTCACCATTAAAGTTCACTGCCTCGTAATTGATAAGCACCTCTTCAATCGATGACATCTTAAGCATAGCCTTTGATGGTATTTCGATATATATGGGCGTGTCGTAGTAGCGGCGGTTGATACGCAGAACGCGTTTATTCTGCTCGAAATCATCAGAGAAAATGTGCAGCAATGGGGTCATAAAGAAGTCGGCTACCTGTGTCATGCCGTTGCCGTTCTTGTTTCGGAACATATAGCATACAGGTTCACTCTTTTTATTAAGGCGAGGGTAATAGTTACATTCTCGCCACATCTTGCGGTACTCCTCATTCTCTTTAACGTAATCGGGAGGTTCATTTACATCGAACTCTTCGTCGGCAAGATTATCGTTCAGCAGGTTTACTTTCAGTGCCGATTTACGCTTTTGGACGAAAGGCTTTCGGATTTCGTCGAAATCTCCCTTGCTGAGCTGCAGCGCAGAACAATAGTCTTTGCGCTTTATTGTTACAATGCTCTCTTCTACGTATGACGTTAGCTCGACGCATCTTTTGATAAGCGGAGCTTTATCCCCCAAATATTCCCTTAAGAAGGGAGCATGTCGTGCAATGTAGAAATCTACGAACGAACCGGTAGCATCATTATGAGTGATTTGTATATTGATACCGGAGCGGAACATCTCTGCCAACGTGTGTAGGTAATCACTCTCCTCACCATCTGCATTGATACTGCAGCCTGTCTCGGAAGATATAAAGTAACAATACACACGGCGGAGTTCTTGAATATCATTGCTCGATGGACGCCCTGCCACATATACGATAGGTTCTTCTCCATATTGGTCGAGGAAATCTTGCATCACCGGTGTTAGGATTGCAGGGCTATCCTTTTTGATATTTTCTTTCAGCGAATCTATACCGAAAAGTCCTGCCTGCATTTTTGATTTAGGCAACGTTTCTTTTATCTTCAGGCGGAGGTTCCGTACACTTTCCTCGATGATGTTGAATTTAGTTTTGAACTCCTTGGTAACAGATTTCATATATTCAAGACGAAGAGCTGCATCCTGAATACAAGCAATGAGTGAACATATTGTATTCAACCCGTCGCTGATGATTGTTTCGTCCTTGCAGCCGTGCGGTATTATCATCTTCTTAAAGGCTGTTGGAAACGATTCTGTCAACCCGTGCAGCTTTACTTTGGTCCCAGCACCATTCTCTTTCGCAAATTCGTCGGGGTCTGTTCCTTTCGGAAGACGGATACACTTCACCTTTGCTCCGGCTTTCAATAGAAGTTCGCAGTTCTTCAGCGATGCTTTCACTCCTGCTGCATCTGCATCATAGACCATTACGATGTAATCTGTAAAGCGTAGCAGCAGTTTTACCTGCTCATCGGTGAATGCGGTACCACTGCCACCGATAACATTTTCTACACCTACCTTGTGCAGGGACATCACATCGAACTGTCCCTCCACAAGGTAAACAAATCCTTGTTTTCCGATGGACTGTCGGGCTTGGTATAGTCCGAAGATATGCTTGCCTTTTGTAAATAAAGGTGTTTCACCGGTATTTACATATTTCCCGACACCATCTTTAGGTGTTATGATTCTTCCGGAGAAGCCGATGACATGCCCCTGCATATCATAGAAAGGGAACATCAACCTATCTCTGAACCTGTCATAGGAACGTCCTTCATTATTGCCCACCACGTCTACATCTTGCAACATCTGCAGGGAGTATCCAGCTTTGGTGAGTTCTGACATCGCCACATTCCCCATAGGTGCATACCCGACACCAAAATCGGTTAAAGCTTTATCAGAAATATGGTATCCGCGCGTAGCAAGGAAACTCTCCGCCTGCTGCAAATTTTTCTGAAAGAATTTTGCTGCAGCTTCTATTGCAATTCGCTGTGCTGCCTTCTGCTTGTAGCGCATTTCTTCTTCCGGATTCATTTCCTTTTCGGGGAACTCTAATCCGGCTTGAGTAGCACACCAACGAAGAGCTGACATAAAATCCATATTCAGGTGGTGCTGAATAAAGGCTATGACATCTCCGCTCGCTCCACAAACAAAACAATGATAGGTCTGCCTTGACGGGCTAACCATCATAGAGGGAGTATGGTCGTCATGAAATGGGCATACACCTTTATAGTTCACACCTGCTTTATGTAAATGCGTAAATGAATTAACAATATCTACGATATTTAAAGCGGACTTTACTTTTTCAATAAAATTTTTATCTATCATTTTTCAATTCTTCTTCTGTGAACAACTCCAACTGGCGACTATTAACAGCTTCTCTAACGGTTACGCCTAAATATTCTGCTACGGCTGCATATTCTTTCCAGGTAATAGCTTTCCGCCCAAAGTACAAATCCCAGTACCGACGTTGCCCTATGCCCGTTTCCTCGTAGAACATTCTTGTAGGAGCGAAGTCTTCAGGGTGGCGAAACTTTATCTGCAGGAGTTCTATCAACAAATTTCGCTTCACCAACTGTCCTGTTGTCAATTTACGGCGTAATACGTAAAGCCGAACAGACATCGGACTGCGTCCCAAATATATTCCCATATCTTCAAACGAAAGTCTTCCGAGATTATCTCTTACATATTCTTCGTCATGGGAGTCCCATCTTTTGTTGCCTTTCTTTCCCATATCGCATTATGCTATTAAATTGAATATCAAAACTTTATATAGTCACATTGTCCGTAGGGTGTATACGGCCAAGATTTAATTGTGCATATACCCTGAGAGACTCTCTGAGTAAAAACAATTCCCTTTCGGTTAAATCTTGAATTGAGTATTTACCCCAGCTGTCTTTATCAATATACATTTTTCAGTTGAATTTAAGGTCAAATTTAGATTCTCGCATAAGAGGTGTACCAAGAACTCTGTGGAATTTCCCATCCTCTTTTTGTGTCAAGAATATGCCTTTCTCATTTTCTTTGTTATAAGAATGAGCTCGACCATATTCGTCCCACAAAATCTGCAGATCGCCTTTATGTCCGTTTACCTGTCTGACATGTGAATGTCTTAACTTCATCTCGTCAATAACAATATCACTACCAAGAGCATCTATTGCTTCTTCAAAATCTTTTACTTTCATAGCTTCTTAGATTGACATTTTTTTATATTGCTGTATTGTACATACTCGTTTAATTTTAGACAATACAGCCCATTAATACAATTCCTGCGGAACTGACAGCTCCAGCACTCATCACACATTGGGGAAGAGTTCTTTTTCGGATTTTTGCAGATAATCTGCAATAACCTTTCTTTTTAGAGGGTCTGGCATAAAGTCGCCTCGCAACCATCTGTACACAGTGGAGTTTGAAACTCGACAGACTATTGCCAAATCCACAATAGTTTTTTTCTCTCGTTAGGAAGAGAATTTACATAATCTTTAAATTCCATAGTTAATATTTTTTAAGTTTTATTGCTACTTCAAATATTTTTTGCTATTTTCGTAGCGCACAAATTATTACGTAGCGCAAAGATGCAACATATTTTTTTGGAATATGCAAACATTTGAGTGATTATTTCACTCATTTAAATGAATTTAAATTTTAAAGTAGGGCTCATGGAAAAAGAAACTATAAACGATCGAGTTCGCTATATTATTGAAAAAGAGGGACATACTATCAGCTCTTTTGCAAGAAAAATAGACATTGGCGATCAAACTATCAGAAGTATCGCCAAAGACAGGAATAAACCAAGTTACGAACTCATCGTGAAGATTATTGAGAGCTTCGAATGGGTTGATGCCAATTGGCTTGTTATGGGAGAAAAAAGTGAGATTGATACAGATAAGAAAAAACTCTACTCAGTAATTTCCACACAACAAAAGACTATAGATAGTCAGCAAAAAACAATTGATAGACTAACAGCAAAACTCGTACAAGAGTTGTCTGAGGAGCCTTCTAAAAAAGTGGCAAATGTCGGATAATAAAACTGTATCCAAAAGGATAATATGAGTGAAAATACGGTATTTTAAATCACGCAAAAATGTAAATATATCACCCAAATGTTTGATTATCAGTTTCTTCCATAAGGTGTATAATCGGCAAAAAATCGGCGAAAAGAACTATATTTCATAAAATATCCCTATTGATAACCAGATAGTTACACTGTTATTTTTCTGTCGCCATAATCCAGTCATCCCGACTAATAAAAGTGTAAAGGTTGGCATCTTAAACTTTTGCACTTTTATTTTTTATGTTTCTCTAATCCGTATTTTTAAATTTCTGCTAACTATATCATTACTTAGATATTGTTAAAAAACTTCTCTGAAGAATAAGAAAGCCCCCCGCATTGCGAGAGGCTATGTATATACCACAATCCTAATTGTGATACTTTTTTCTACTATATATAAAATTGGATTACTATTATAATACTATCTTAACACTCAATTTTTGTCCTTTAGAATTTTGAGCAACAACAATGAATATACCATGACCGATAGCTTCAGTTGGAATATCTATTCTGTCAGCTTGCGAATCAACTTTTGCTATAATCTGTCCATTTGTATTATAAATAGCAGCTTTAGATATCTGATTGCCTTCGATGCTAAGGATACCACCTTTTTTGTAAGCCTTCAATTTATTTGTAATGCCCACTTTTTCGACAGAAGTTGGATTCTGGTACAAGAATGCGAAAGTAGATTGGTTTTTCCCTTCCTCTTTGTCAGGGTCTATTACAATCATTGAAGTTCTTAAATTAGCATTGGTTAATGCATCTTCTACTATTGAATTGTGGAATATTGGGCCGTCTAATGTAAATGGGTAAGAAGGATAGTAAGCATCTTTACCCATATATCGTTTGTTGTATTCGAACTTTATTGTTAAATAAGGCTTTTTTTGCACCAGATTCTTCATTAACGTCCGTTATTGCCATATCAGTTAATTCCATGCCATTATAGTTATATTGCACGTATCCGTTAATTTTAGGGCTAGGTTCGTCAGTGAACAAATTCTCTTTAGTTCTATTTCCATTTGCGTCATACTCGTATGTCTTGATATTTGTTACAATCTTGTTAGAGTCGTTATCTGAAGGATAACCAGATTTAATGAGTTGATTCTTTTCGTTATAGACATACTTCATGTCAACTTTTGTACCGATTGAAAGTAGATATGTGCGGATAATTGTATTATTGCCATTTTCATCGTAAAGGAATTCCTTCTTGTTGGCAGCATTGTCTAAGTCATATCAGTAATATATAATTCTTTCGTATACTCTGCCATTCTCGTCATAAGTATATTGAAGATGGGTATCTAATGGGAGCTTTTCAGGAATTTCTCTAGAAAGAACCATATATTGGTCAATGCGATTGATTCTTCCTTTTTCATCATAATAGATAGAATCTACATGAGGAACTTCTCCTTTAGAACCATAGTAGACCGATGCCTTTAATTTGTTTTGGTCGTCATAAACGTAACGGAATCCAGCTTTGGAATTAAACCTTTCAACAACTTGGAAAATAATTTTAGAATTGTTCTCTTGTGCTTTTAATCTCTGTGATAGGGAAAAATCATAATAGGAGCAATGATAAGAGATAATAATGTTTTCATTTTGTTAATTATTAAAATTATCAGTACGATTTTTTACACATGGAGACTTAATTTTAGTGCATACTTAATTCTACCATGAGATTGTTACTGATGTATTTTATATAGTAGTGCGGTTAGTGCACTAAACTTGTCAATAAATTCGACAAAGCAAAACCGTTTTGTATTTTATTATTGTTTAGGGTGCTACTATTTTTAGCTGTGAAATAGTATTTATTTCTCTTTTATATCTTGATAAAATGTATAAATATAGGCTTCTTATTGTTTTCATATACTCAATTAATTGCTGTAGGTAACTCTTGATGATTTGATAATGCAAAGATATTATTTTTTTATCTATATAAAAAGTATTGTTCAGTACTATTTTGTTTAAGATTAGTTTAAAGTAGACAATATCTTTTACTAACATTTTCTAATATGCAATCAACCTATAAATAAAGCCTTTGAGATTTTATGATAACTGAAAAAAGATAATTACAATCCATTAAAAACGTAATTACGTTTTTCAATTTTATAATTACAAATTTTAAATTTGTAATTATAAAAATTATATCAAAAGAGAATAGTACTAATAGATAATTAAAAATTTTTGTAACTAAGACGAGAAAAAGAACAAAAACAAAAAAATAATAATTGCATCCGTCCACTCTTTTTGCAATATATTGTTGGCGTCTATGACAAAAAGGATTTATAAATAGTAACTATAAAAGAAAAATTTATTTGAAGAATTCAAATGAAAACAATAAATAATAGCTTTATTAAAACTTACTGAAAGAATAGGACTATTATATGATTTAAATTATATTACATGTGATTTTTAATATTAGTTTCGCTATTTATTATTTTTTTATGAAATTAGATAAAATAGGAAATAGTTAGCAGCTTGTTTATTTCCCTCCAAATATTTTTATTCAATATACATTTTTAATCTATTCCCTATATAGTTATGCCTATGTTATAATAAAATTATTGTTATTATTTAGAGACTTTACTAAATAAATACCTTTATGGGGTGTTTAACTAAAAATCGTTAGTATTTATAAAATGAAAAATGCCCAATAGGTTAATAAAAACCTATTGGGCATTTTCTATAATTATAAAGAATAGAAGTTTTTTTCTAACCTTTTGTAAGAATTCAAATATTGGTTTTATAACTTCTTATCTTCAGACGATGTGTCACTATCTATAAAATCGACGTATTCGCCTTCATCATCGCTAATTACTTGCTTATTGCGTTTATATTCTGGGCGTTTGTCTACTATAGTATTTCCGTCTACATTTACTCCTTCTTCTATATCTTCTGGGCGAAATCTGCTTCGAGTACGTGTTATTATCTTATAAAATTTATAGGCAATAAGTAATATCGTAACGAGAAATGCAACGAATATAAAGAAAGCAAATTTTAGTATAACCATAGCTTTTTATAATTTAAACCTATATAGGGTAGGGAACTCAAACTTCTATTTCTTTATGAAATACGATATGATGACATACCAAGCAATAATAATAGCCAATCCTGAAATACCAAATATTAGAAGCAAAGGAATACAAGTGAGTAGAAATATATATTTAACTTGATTTCCTTTCCAGCCCCATTCCTTAAACTTAAGTGCAAACATTGGTATTTCTGAAATCATCAGCCATGAACTTACGAGGATACCTCCTAATATAAAAAATAACATATAGGGAGAAGATTCGATCCATTCTCCTGCTCCAATCATAAGTGCCCCCCAAAAGAGAGCATTTGCAGGTGTTGGCAATCCTATAAAACCAAGAGTCTGACGTTCATCAAGATTAAATTTGGCTAAGCGTAACGCTGAAAAGGCTGCCATAATGTAGGCTGCAAAAGGAAGTACGAAGCGTAATGAATCAAACATAGGTGGGTAAGCCATAATACTTAATTTGCTAAACAAAATTGTAGATGGCGCTACACCAAAGGTAATGACATCAGCAAGTGAATCAAGTTCTTTACCAATTGGAGAACTAACATTTAAAAGTCTTGCTGACATTCCATCAAAGAAATCGAAGATAGCTCCGATAATTATCCAAGTAAACGATAATTCAATATTTCCACTAAAAGCGAATGCAATAGCAATACAACCCGATATAAGGTTGCAGCAAGTTATCGTATTGGGTATGTGTTTCTTGATTGTCATTTTTCATTAACTAATTAGCTAACAAAAGGGACTAACTAAGTTTTGCAAGGATAGTTTGGTCACCTGTTGTAGATTGTCCCATCTTTACGCAGATTTCAGAATCTATCGGTAAGAAAACGTCTACACGGCTACCTAACTTAATAAAGCCCATGTGTTCGTCAATAAAACATTCATCTCCTTCCTTTGCGTAAGTTACAATACGACGTGCAACTGCACCAGCGATTTGACGACATAGAATATCTCTGCCGTCTGGAGTTGTTATAATAATGTCAGAATGTTCGTTTTCTTCACTTGCTTTTGGTAACCATGCTTTATGGTAGTTACCATCAAAATGCTTGGCAAGTTTTACGGTTCCGTCTACAGGAAACCAATTAGCATGAACATTCCAAAGGCTCATAAAAATAGATACCATAATACGGCGGTCGTGGAAGTACTTATTTTCTTCTACTTCTTCTACTACAACAATGTGTCCATCAGCAGGAGCAACAACAATCTTTTCCGTTTCTTCGCCATCAAAATAGCGGATGGGACAACGATAAAAATTTAAAACAATGCAATAAATTGTTCCAAAAATTGCAATGAAAATCCAAAAAGGTATTTTAGAATCTATGCCAAACCAAAGCAATAAAGCAATGAGCCCAATGCCAATACCTCCATAAAGAAGCTGGTCTGTGCCTTCGTGATGTATTCTTATTTTCTTGAGTTTCCTCTTAATCTTTCCCATTCTGTGAGAGTGTGATTTTAACGAATGCAAAGATACTTATTTTTTGTAACTCTCGCAAATTTTTACTCTTATTCTTTTGGACATGTCGCATATAAGTCGTATCTTTGAAACTCAAAAACTGTGATAATATAGAATGGAAGATTTCGTACATTTACATGTGCATACACATTATTCAATCCTTGACGGCCAGTCGAAGGTAACATATCTTGTTGATAAAGCTATAAAGAATGGAATGAAAGGTATGGCAATTACTGATCATGGTGTAATGTATGGAATAAAAGAATTTGCCGATTATTGTGCTAATATAAACAAAGCGCGAAAAAGAATGGCGAAGAACCTTTTAAACCTATCTTTGGTTGTGAGATGTATGTAGCTCGACGTCGTAAAGAAGATAAGGTGAAAGAGATGCACGATAATTCTGGTTATCATCTTATAGTATTAGCCAAGAATTACGAAGGGTACAAGAACCTTATTAGGTTGGTATCGCATGCTTGGGTTGACGGATATTATTATCGTCCAAGAACTGATCGTGCTGATTTAGAAAAGTATCATGAAGGATTAATTGTTTGTACAGCTTGCTTAGCTGGTGAGATTCCACGTAATATAATGAAAGGAGACATGGAAGCTGCTCGAGAAGCTGTAGAATGGTATCACAGAGTTTTTGGGGATGATTTTTATTTGGAGTTGCAGCGTCATGAAGTAAAAGATCCAACGTTGTTAGCCAATCGAGAAGCCTTTCCTTTGCAACAAAAAGTTAACCATGTTTTATTGCAATTTGCAAAAGAATACGGAATAAAATATGTGTGTACCAATGATTGTCACTTTGAAGATAAAGAAACGGCAGAAGCACATGATCACTTACTTTGTCTTTCCACACAAGAGGATTTAAATTCTCCTACTCGAATGCGTTACTCGAAACAAGAGTGGTTTAAAACGCGTGAAGAGATGAATGAAGTTTTCTCTGATTTGCCAGATGCTCTAAGTAATACGTTGGAAATACTCAATAAGGTTGAAATTTATAACATAGATAATGGCCCCATTATGCCATTTTTCCCTATTCCTGAAAGTTTTGGAACAGAAGAAGAATGGCGAACAAAGTTCAGCGAACAACAACTTTACGATGAATTTACTACCGATGAAAATGGAGAAAATCAGCTTTCTCCAGAAGATGGACAGGCTGTTATAGACCGTTTAGGTGGCTATGAAAAGATTTATCGTATAAAGTTTGAAGCTGACTATTTGGCCAAACTTGCACACGATGGAGCAAAACAACTGTATGGAGATCCTATTCCTGAAGACGTAGAGAAAGCGATAACATTTGAATTGCACGTAATGAAGACAATGGGTTTTCCTGGATATTTCCTCATAGTTCAAGACTTTATCAATGCTGCTCGAAACGAATTAAATGTAATGGTTGGACCAGGACGTGGTTCAGCAGCAGGTTCAGTTGTGGCTTATTGTTTAGGAATAACACGAATAGATCCCTTAAAATATGACTTGCTTTTTGAACGTTTTTTGAATCCAGATCGTGTAAATCTTCCTGATATTGATACAGACTTTGATGATGATGGCCGAGGAAGAGTATTGCAATGGGTAATGGATAAGTATGGTGAGGAAAATTGTGCACATATCATTACTTATTCTACAATGGCAACTAAGAACTCTATTAAAGATGTTGCGCGTGTTGAGGGTTTACCATTGGAGGTTTCAAATCGGCTTTGTAAAGCGATCCCAGAACGTTTACCCGATGGCATGAAAATGAATTTAAAGAATGCCATTGCTTGCACACCATTGTTGCAAGAAGCTGAAGTTAGCGAAGATAACCGCGAACGCAATACTATTAAGTATGCAAAGATGTTGGAAGGAACAGTGCGTGGAACAGGAATTCATGCTTGTGGCTTTATAATTTGTCGAAACCCTATCAGTGATTGGGTTCCTATTTCTACTGCAGCAGATCCAGATTTTCCAGACCAAAAGGTTCCTGTTACTCAATATGATGGACATGTTATTGAAACGACAGGACTAATAAAAATGGACTTCCTTGGACTAAAAACATTGTCTGAGATTAAGGAAGCATGCAAAGTAATTAAGCAAACTACAGGTGATATAATAGATATCGAGAATATTCCTATTGACGATGAACTGACTTACCAGCTTTATCAAAAAGGACAAACTATTGGAACATTCCAGTTTGAATCGGCAGGTATGCAGAAATATTTGCGTGAATTACACCCGACTGTATTTGAGGATCTTATTGCGATGAATGCTCTTTATCGTCCAGGTCCAATGGATTATATTCCTGATTTTATTAAACGTAAGAATAATCCTGCGTTGGTTCAGTACGATATTCCTTGTATGGAGAAGTACTTGAAGGATACGTATGGTATTACCGTTTATCAAGAGCAAGTGATGTTGTTAAGTCGTCAGCTTGCAAATTTCACTCGTGGTGAGAGTGATGCTTTGCGTAAGGCTATGGGTAAAAAGAAGAAGGCCATAGTAGACCAAATGAAACCTAAATTCCTTGCGCAAGGAAAGGCAAACGGACATGACCCCGAAATTTTGGAAAAAATATGGGGTGATTGGGAAAAGTTTGCAAGTTATGCATTTAATAAGTCGCATGCAACATGTTATTCGTGGGTAGCATATCAGACAGCTTATTTGAAAGCACATTATCCTGCCGAATTTATGGCAGCTTTGATGACACGTCGGTTTAGTCAGATTACTGAAATTACAAAGTTGATGGAAGAGTGCAAGTCGCTTAAGATATTAACATTAGGGCCTGATGTAAATGAAAGTCAGATGGAATTTGGTGTGAATAAGAAAGGTGAAATCCGTTTCGGTCTATCTGCTATTAAAGGAATGGGAACGGGTGCTGCTATGGCAATTGTAAACGAACGCGATAAGAATGGCCCTTATAAAAGTATTTTCGATTTTGCTGAGCGAATTGATCTTAGCAATGTGAACCGCAAAGCTTTTGAAAGTTTGGCTTATAGCGGAGGTTTTGATAGCTTTGGTTTGCAACGAGAAGAATTCTTTGGTGTGAATACTAAAGGTGTAACTTTCCTCGATTCTTTGGTTCGTTATGCGCAGTTATTCCAACAAGAGAAAGTACAAATGCAAAATTCACTCTTTGGTGGTGATGATGCTGTTGAAATAGCACAGCCTGTTGTACCCAAAACTGAACGTTGGCCTAGTATTGAAAAACTAAATAGAGAACGCGAGCTAGTTGGTATCTATCTCTCTCGGCACACCCTTTAGACGATTACAGTGTGATTTTGAATAATCTGTGTAATACGCATGTAGAAGAAATTGGTAGAGGTGCAGATTTAGAAGAACTATCAAAGCGTGAGGAAATAACCTTTGGTGGAATTATTACTGCAGTAAACGAGCGTTTTTCTCAAAAGACGGGTAAGCCTTTCGGATTTGTTACAATAGAAGATTTTGAAGGTTCGGGAGAACTTGCCTTGTTTGGCGACGATTGGGCACGATGGAATGGTGTAATGAAAGAAAACTACACGATATATGTAACAGCAAAGTGTCAGCCTCGTTATCGTAATAGTAATATTTACGAACTGAAAGTGCTAAAAGTAGAACAGCTTTATGATGTAAAAGAACACAGATTAGAGCGCTTTACCATTTCGATGGATGCTTCTTCCGTGAACGATCAAATGGTTTCAGACCTTGTTACACTCGTTGAAGGGAATGAAGGAACCACACAACTTTGTATAGAATTATACACCGCTGACCAATCATTAGTTACTTTGTATAGTCCAAGTAAAGGCGTAAATGTAGATCGTACATTGCTCGACTTTATTGCCAAAGAAGAGAATATGGATTATAGGATAAACTGACATATCAGAAAAGTTGGCATAATATTTGGAGATTATTTAGAAAAATAAGAAAAATAATTGTTTAACAAAAAAATCTAAAAAAACATGGAAGTTGAAATTACAACCGAAAAATTTTTGAGAGTTATAAGAATGGTGAATTACCATTGGTAGTTGACTTGTGGGCAACTTGGTGTGGTCCTTGCAAGATGATTGGCCCAATCATTTCTGAATTGGCAAATGAATACGATGGTAAGATTGTTGTAGGTAAATGCAACATTGAGGACAACGACGATGTAGCTATCGATTATGGAGTGCGTAACATTCCTACTATTCTCTTCTTTAAGAATGGTGAATTGGTAGACAAGTTTGTTGGTGCTGCATCTAAAGATAAGCTCGACGAGAAATTTAAGACTTTGCTTTAATTAAGCAGTTAAATACGAAAAGTAAAGGCACCGAGAATTATTCTCGGTGCCTTTTTCATACTTATTTTTTTATTCTAAAGATTCAGCAGATTTATTTTTTTAATAGCGTTACGTATCAGTATAGTCGTTCGAAGAAATTATCATTATAAAATTCAAGAAACGTAATTACAATTTTCAAAAATGTAATTACATTTTTTTATTTTTATAATTACCCTTTTCTTGTTTATTAATTCTTCTCTCAAGAACTTGTTGATTTACTCTTATTATAATAAATAAAGTTGAGTATTTATAGAACCATACACCAACGATATATCATATTATTGGAATAAAAATCCTGACAAACACTCGCTTAAGTTGCGTGCAAGGTTACGTATTAAACCTTTTCAATCGCTATATTTTACAGATAATTCCTTCTTCAGTATTGCGAATAAATTCAACAATATTGCGAATTTCAGGAGAGTCTGGCACCTGTTCGTCCACTTGTTTACAAGCATCAAAGACTGATGTCTGCCCGTGGAAAATAAGTCGATATGCATTTGCAATATGTTTAATCACTTTTTCGTCGATATTCATTTCTCTACAAATTGTAGTATTCACACCAGCGTAGGCAATAGGAGTACCTCCCACTATGATATAAGGGGGAATATCACGAGCAAAAGTAGTTCCAGCTTGTATTACGGCAGCTGTTCCAACACGTGTTTTTGCCTTCTGAATAACACTAGACGAGAAGATTGCACGATCAGCAATTTCACAATCACCTGCAATTTTGGTACCATAACTAAATATACAATTGTTGCCAACTTTTGTATCGTGGCTGATGTGAACACCTTCCATGAGGAAATTGTTAGAGCCAATAACTGTTTTACAACCACGATGGGTGGCACGATTGATAACAACATTTTCTCTAATAATATTGTTATCGCCGATGACACATTCGCTCTTTTCACCAACGAAATTAAAATCTTGTGGCAATGCACTTATAACACTGCATTGGTGTATTTTTTTTTCGTTACCTATTCGGCTACCATTCAGAATACTAACAAATGGAAATAAAACACAATTGTCACCAATTACCACATCGTCTTCAATGTAAACAAATGGAAATATCTTGCAGCCGTTGCCTATTTTGGCTTTTGGAGAAACCTCGGCTTTTTGACTAATATCACTACTCATACTTTAAAAATGTGTATTTAGAAAACTTATTTTGAGCCACCTCCAAGCGCATAGTAGAGGTTTACGATGGCTTGCAATTTAGAGAATTGGTCTTGAACTTGAGATATTTCTGCATTCAGTAAGTTCTGTTGGGCAGTAATTACTTCAAGATAAGAACTTGAACTTTGGCTATACAACATTTGAGTTTGCTCTACATTTTTCTTTAAGATTTCAATTTGTTGGCTGTAAAGCATATCTTTCTCAACAGCAGCGTTGTATGCGACAAGTGCATTACTAACTTCTGAACCAGCAGTCAAAATGCTGTTTTGCCACTTGTTGTATGCTATTTTATATTGGTCTTCAGCTACACGCAGTCCAGCTTTTAGCTTTCCTTGCATGAAAACAGGTTGTGTTAGACTTGCAATAGCGTTAAAAAGTAATTGTGCAGGATTTACCATTCCGTTTCCGTTGCTCCATCCACCTGTACCTGTAATAGTTAAAGAAGGATAGAAACGACCACGCGCTTGGTTGACATTATAAAAACATTGAGCTAATGCCATTTCGTTAGCATGTACGTCAGCACGATTACTTAGGATTTCAACACCTATACCGCCAGAAAAATTTGAAGGTAGTTTTTGATTTTCTAATGCACCTCGAGCAATGCTATGTACTGGTTCGCCCATAAGTAGACTTAATGAATTTTCTACTTCACGAATTTGCTTTTTTATATCAGTAGCTCGTGTTTGAACACTGTAATAAGCCGACTGTGCACTCTGTACACTTGTAGAACGAGCTCTGCCGAAGTCCATTTGTAATTGCATCATGTCCCATGTACTCTTCGTTAGAGTAGCCATATCGGTTACAATTTGATTCTGACGATCAAGCATTAATAAGGTGTAATATAGATTTGCAACATTACAAATAAGTTTTGTCTGCACTGCCACCTTATAATCTTGCATCTGAATCATTGCCATCTGCGATGCTTTTTAGCATTACGGAGTTTGCCGAATAGATCTATTTCCCAACTGGCTGCTATTGGCAATGTGTACGATTTAGTAGCTTCAACGTGCGAACCAAAGTGTGTAATCGTACCTTGCGGACTAAGAGCAACCGAAGGAAGGAATGCCAACTTCGCAGCACCGAGTTGTTGCTCTGCTATATCTACGTTAAGTGCAGCATTAAGAAGGTCAGGATTGTTTGTTAAAGTCTTCTCAATAATTGCCTGCAAATTAGGGTCGGCAAATACATCACGCCATGGAAGCTGGCCAAAGTCGTTTGCTCCCTCCAATGTTGTTTTATCGTTGACAGGGTCACGTACGATACCATCAGATTTAACTTCAGGGCGTTCGTATCTTCCATATAGGCTCTTGCAACCTGTCAAAGACAATGTTGCAAGACCTAAAATGATTATATTTCTTATTTTCATAACTATCTTACTTCATTAGTAAACTTTACTCTTCTACCTCGTACGTCTCAGCAGGACCACCAAGAAATTGTTTCAATTCTTTTGCTACTTGTTTGTTTTCTTCGTCTTCGAACGACATAGGTTTAATCTTTTCCTGTAAATATTGGAAGATAACAAAGAGCGAAGGAACGATAAATACTTGGCATAATGTACCAATAAACATACCACCTACGGCAGCAGCACCTAGAGTTTGGTTACCATTCTTGCCCACACCACTTGCAAACATCAATGGTAACAATCCAATAACCATTGCAAGAGACGTCATAAGAATAGGACGTAAACGTGCACCGGCCCCAAGAATAGCTGCATATTTAATAGCCATACCTGTACGGCGGCGTTCCAATGCAAACTCTACGATCAAGATGGCATTCTTCGCCAACAGACCAATCAACATGATTAGCGAAATCTGCATATAGATATCGTTGTTGTGCCCGAATAGCATTGTAAAGAGGAAAGCTCCTGCCAAACCAAATGGAATAGATAATACAACAGCCAATGGAAGAAGATAACTTTCGTATTGTGCACTAAGAATAAGATACACAAAAATTAAACACAGAGCGAAGATAATGGCTGTCGAGTTAGATGATTCTTGTTCTGAACGAGTAAGACCAGAGAATTCGTAAGTATATCCTGCTGGAAGTTTCTGCTGAGCAACTTCTTCAACAGCTTTAATAGCATCACCTGAAGAATATCCTTCAGCAGCTTGAGCAGTAACTGTGATAGATGTAAATAGGTTAAACGTGCTATGTTTGAAGGTCCATACACACGTTTCAATGTACAGAATTCACCTACAGGTGCCATTCCTCCTTTAGTTCTTACATATATATTGCTCAGTCCGCTTTCATGAATACGACTTTCCACTGTTCCTTGTATCATTACACGGTACAGCTTACCATAAGCATTGAAGTTTGATGCGTACATACCTCCGTAATAACCTTGCAATACAGAAAGAATTGCAGCAGGTGAAGTTCCAGCTTGTTTAGCCTTAGCCACGTCTATATCTACCATATATTGTGGGTAATTAGGGTTGTACGAAGTCATAGCCTTGCCGATTTCAGGTCGCTCGCCCAATGCTTTTAGATAATCTTGAGTAATGTTGAAAAACTTATTCAAGTCGCCACCAGTACGGTCTTGCATTGAAATACTCAAACCATTTGACATAGAAAAGCCAGGTACCATAGGAGGTCCAAATGCTAATACACGCGCTCCCTTGATGCTTGCAGTTTGTTTGTAAATCATACCCAATATCATGTTAGAAGATGTTGGATCAATAAATAGACCTGCAATGCCAGCTCCATTAAATACAGACTTAATACGATCGAATAAGCTATATTTTCTTTCTTCGAATGGTTTTAGCTTGAGAATGAAAGTTGCTTGGTCTGATCCTTGACCTGCGATGAAGTTGTAACCAATGATTTGAGCACGATTTTCAATGTATGGATTGGTCTTGAACATCTTGTCAATTTGTTCAGTTACTTTACGTGTTTCAGTTTGTGACATACCTGGTTCCAATGAAACAGTAGCGAAAAGTACGCCTGTATCTTCGTCAGGGACAAGTCCTGTTTTGGTAGTTGCCATTGTAATAACCAATGCAACGATACCTATAACAACTGAAACGCCAGCTACCATGCGATTGTTGATAATCTTTTCAACCGACTTTTTATACTTTGTATTTATCTTTTCGTACTGGGTATTGAATGCAAGATGGAAGCGGTCGATACGACTTAGTTTCTTGTTCTCTTCCTCGTTGTGCGGTTTTAGGAAGATAGCACATAAAGCGGGAGAGAGTGTTAAGGCGTTCAAAGCAGATATAATGATAGACACTGCCATTGTAACACCGAACTCACGATAGAAGTACCTGATGTTCCGCTCATGAAAGAAACAGGAACGAACACAGCCGCCATTACCAATGTAATAGAAATAATAGCTCCTGAGATTTCATTCATAGCATCAATAGCTGCTGTTAGTGAACTCTTATAACCCAAATCTAGCTTTGCGTGGACTGCTTCAACCACCACAATGGCATCATCAACCACAATGGCGATCGCCAATAAAAGGGCAGAAAGCGTAAGTAAGTTGATAGAGAAGCCAAACATCCATAAGAAGAAGAAAGAACCTATCAATGCTACTGGCACAGCAATCATTGGAATCAATGTTGAACGGAGGTCTTGTAAGAAGACATAAACTACAAGGAAAACCAATGCCAAAGTCAAGAAGAGCGTGAAGATAACCTCTTCCATAGATGCAAATAAGAAATCTGTTGCATCTTGCTGTATTTTAACTTTCATTCCTGGAGGCATACTCTTTTCTGCTTCTGCAAGTGCAGTCTTTACGTCTTTTGCTATTTGTGTAGCATTTGAACCAGCAATTTGCTGAACCATGCCAACCACGGCAGGCTTCTCATTGTTCAGCATTGATACTGAATACATCAAGCCTCCAAGTTTGACATCGGCTACATCGCGTAGATGAAGAGTCTGTCCATTGTTGTTAGTTGATATGATAATGTCGCCATATTCCTTCTCCGTCTTGAGTCGTCCCTTATAGCGCATGGTATATTCGTACTTCATATTGCTTTGTTCACCGAACGAACCTGGCGCTGCTTCAATATTCTGTTCTGCTAATGCACCTGAAATATCGCTTGGTACAAGACCATATTGCTTCATCTTTTCAGGCTTCAACCATATACGCATAGAGTATGTCTTCATACCAGGATTCTGTACATCGCCTACACCATTGATACGTTTTAGCAATGGGATAATATTGATGGCGTTGTAGTTTGTGAGGAATTCGTCGTCGTAACGACCATCGTCAGTTGTTAATGAATACATCACAACGTTCGAGTTCTGACGTTTCGAGACGGTTACACCTGCACGCGTTACTTCCGCTGGTAGTAGAGCTTGTGCTTGAGAAACACGGTTTTGTACGTTTACAGCTGCCATATTAGGGTCAGAACCTTGCTTAAAGTAAACTGTAATCATCGCACTACCAGCGTTGGAAGCTGTAGATTGAATGTACGTCATGTTCTCAACACCATTGATACTCTCTTCCAATGGAGTAACAACGGAGTTCAATACTGTTTGTGCGTCGGCTCCTTGATAATTTGCCATAACCGTAATAGTTGGTGGCGCAATATCTGGGTACTGTTCAATTGGTAACGAAATCATTCCAATCGTACCTAAAAGCACGAAGAAAATAGACACTACCGTTGAAAGTACAGGGCGCTTTATAAAATTAGAAATTGTCATAATCCTTTAGTTTTACAGTCTATTTCTTCTTGTCGTCGCCTGTCATCGCTTTTAAGAAACCTTCTGCTGAGCTTTGATTTTCGCCAAGTTTTGCAGCTTCTTTTAGGGCTTCTTCATATTGTGCAGGGGTTAAAGCTTTTATTTCCATACCATCTTGCAATGATGCTACACCCTTTGAAACGATTCTGTCGCCAATTTTCAAGCCAGAAGTAACTACATAATTCACACCGTCATTGTCTGAATTAATTTTTATTTCAGTGTAGTGTACCTTTCCATTATCGTCAAGTTTATAAACGAAAACCTTGTCTTGAACTTGCACAGTAGCTTCCTGAGGAATAACTAAAGCGTTGTTATTGCTCTTTGCGATTACGATTTTACCACTTCCTCCGCTCTTTAATAAGTGTTCAGGATTAGGGAAATGAGCAATAACATTTATTGTTCCTGTTGTTGCATCAATCATTCCGCTGGTCTTAACTATAACTCCCTCGTGATTGTAGATAGAGCCATCAACAAGCTGAAGGCTTACTTTTGGAACTTATTGATAGCGTTTCCTAAGCTACGATCGGCACGCGAGAGTGCAAGAACGTCTGCCTCAGTCATAGAGAAGAACACTTCCATTGTTGAGATATTACTAACGGTTGTAACAGGCATTGCCGATGATGGGCTTACCAAAGCACCTTCTTTATATGGTAGGCTACCTACAAAGCCGCTTGTCGGACTTTTTACGTAGCAGAAGCTAAGATTATCCTTTGCTGATGCCAAGCCTGCTTGTGCTTGTTTCAAGGCAGCTTCTGCTTGTTTAACACCTGAATGAGCTGCTTGAACGCTACTTTTTGCTTGATTTACGGCAGCCTGTGCTGTTTCGTAAGTGTTTTTTGCGCTCTGCATTTCGTATTCACCTATTACCTTATTACTATATAAATTCTTGCTGTTACTATAGGTAAGTTGTGCTGTTGCAGCCTGCGCTTGTGCTGAAGTTAACGCAGCCTGTGCCTGAACTACTGTAGCTTGCGCACGGCTAATGCCACTTTGAGCTGAAGCTACACTTGCTTCAGCCTGACGAACTGCCGCCTGATATGTAGAGTTATCAACAACAAACAAAACCTGTCCTGCACGAACAGCCTCTCCTTCGTGTACGTAAAGTTTTGTAATGAAACCGCTTACTTTTGGACGAACTTCCACATCCTGAATACCTTTAATAGTGGCTGGATATGTAGTTTTCATCTGTGCATTTGCTGCACCAATAGTAATCACAGGGTATTCGTTGTTTTTAGGTAAATCACGACTACCACCTCCACAACTTGAAAGCACTGTTATAGCTAATGCTGCCAACAGTAAAAAACTTACTTTTAATCATACTTCTCTCTGTATTTTATTATCTTTTCTTGTTTTATTTCCTATCTAAATGATGCTCCTTAAATACGATTCTTTTTTGAAAACTCAAATTGATAAATGAGTTTTTGTACTACAAAGGTAATGCTTTTCGTTTAATAGTAGCATTGTATAGTTGTATTATTTAACCTGAGTTCGGTATAAGCTTTATGCAATTAGCCTGCTTTTGTCAATGATTTCAATATTCATAGTTGGCTTTTTTGGCATAAGATTATAAGCAATAATTGCTGCAATAAGATTGGCTACAAAGTTGTCAATGCTTCTGTGTCTTGTATGCTCTATGTGGCATACATTCTTGAGTTCGTCATTGACCGTTTCTATAGTAGCCCTTTTTCGTAGTCTAATTCTATCCTGCAATAGCATCATAGAATTTTTCATATTCCTTCGTAGCTTTGTTATCAGATGTATATCATCAATAAATAGCTCCTCAAATAGACTTTGTGAAATGTACCCTTTGTCCGCATACAGCTTGCCAAAGAGCTTTTCTGTGAAGTGTTTGTCCTTCAATGGGTATCTGTCATCAGTGTTGCCAGGTGTGAGCATCCACTGTATAATCTCTCCTTTGTCATTGATGATAAGATGTAGCTTGAATCCATAGAACCAACCCATAGTACACTTGCCCTTGGCAGCCCAGCCTTTCATAGTCTTATGCTTGTACATACGCTTGATGTGGCAACTGCGCAGAGGAGTAGAGTCTATAATTGAAATGCCTGTGCATTTGCCTAGGGGCACATGTCTGTAGAAATATCAACAAGAGCATATTTTACCTTTTTGCTGACGCTCGACAAATCGGTTATAGGATAGTGTATGGGGAAATTCGGAACGATGATGTTCACAAATCTCATGAAGATAGAACGTTTTTAAGATCTATGTAATGAGACTGATGATACATGATGAGGATAGTCATTATTTCACTATCGCTCATTACACACGGACGGTTTCAGCGATGCTTACTAGACTCGTCTAACAGACGTTTTTTTGAGTTGAGGAGCAAAAAAACTTGCAGAATTCATCAAGAATACAGAATATTTTCTATTAAATTTGTACTATTCATAGGAGTGGATTTTTTTCGTTAATACTCTGATTATCAACTATAAAGATACGAAAAAAATATTCCACTCCTACAACTTTTTGAAGAATTTCTTATACCGAACTCAGGTATTATTTAACAATTATTATATTCAAATTGAAATCTTAAAATGCCCTTTGCATATCCCAATTTTCAATTTTTAGAATATAATATATTAGCATTTAGGCTTATCACGATGTTGTAAATTATAAGTTTAAAACCTTAAACTAAGCCCATTTCTGCTGCTTTTTCTTTTAGTAAATCCATTAGTGGTTCACGTTCATTTGGCACTTGATTGTCTAAAACAGCTTCCTTAAGTGCTTTCTTTAGTTCGCCTACTTCACGGCTGGGCTTAAGGTTGAACATTGTCATAATCTCATCGCCATCGATACATGGTTGTAGTAATCGCTTGTAATCTCGTTCTTTTAGGTCGTCTAACTTCTCACGAACAATTTTGAAGTTGTCTAAGAATCGTTGTTTGCGAGCAGCATTTTTGCTGGTAATATCGGCCTCGCATAGCGTCATTAGGTCGTCAATATCTTCTCCAGCATCGTTCATTAAGCGACGAACAGCAGAGTCAGTAACTTCCTCATCGGCTATAATGATAGGTCGCATATGTAAGTCTACCAACTTACGAACATACTTCATCTTTGCATCCATTGGGAATTTAAGTCGCTTAAAGATGGTTGATATCATCTTTGCGCCTATTATATTGTGGCTGTGGAAGGTCCAACCAGCAACAGGGTCCCAACGCTTGCTCTTCGGCTTACCTATGTCGTGGAACAGTGCAGCCCACCGCAACCAAACATTGTCGGTTGCCTTTGATATGTTGTCGAGCACCTCTAATGTGTGGAAAAAGTTGTTCTTGTGCGCCTTGCCGTTGCGTGTTTCTACCAAATCCATAGCAACGAGTTCAGGCAAAATAATGTGAAGCAATCCAGAACGATACAAATCAATGAATCCTTTGCTCGGTGTAGATGTTGCCATTATCTTATTTAGTTCGTCAGCAATACGTTCTCCACTTACAATCTTTATGCGGTTTGCGTTACGTTCTAATGCTTCGAAGGTTTCGTCTTCAATGAAAAAGTTCAGTTGCGTAGCAAATCTTACACACCGCATCATACGCAGTGGGTCGTCCGAAAAAGTAATGTCGGGGTCTAACGGAGTGCGAATAATGCCGTCCCAAAGGTCTTCTACACCGCCGAATGGGTCTACCAATTCTCCAAAACGACTTTTGTTCAGGCACACTGCCATTGCATTTATGGTAAAGTCGCGTCGGTTTTGGTCGTCTTCCAGCGTGCCGTCTTCCACAATAGGTTTACGGCTGTCGTGGCTGTAGCTTTCCTTGCGTGCGCCGACAAACTCCACTTCCATACCGCCAAATTTCACTTGTGCTGTGCCAAAGTTGTGGAAAACCGATATATGCGCCCGCTTTCCTATCGTCTTTTTCAGTTCGTTGGCAACGCTGATACCGCTCCCCACCACCACGACGTCAATATCGTTAGAGGGTCGTTCAAGGAATAGGTCGCGGACATAACCGCCCACAACATAACATTCCAAGCCGAGTTTGTCGGCTGCATCAGAGATTTTATGAAATATATCCTTGTCTATCAGCTTTGCCAATTCGGCATCAGTCAAGTCTCGCATACTATATTTAACTATTTGATAATGCAAAGTTACAAATTTCTAGCTTAGTATTTGCACAATTCAAAGCATATTTAATACTGAAAGAAACTTTTCTTTTCATATTGTTTAAAAGCTGTCAATATAATAGTTTTTGTACCTCTATTTTCTTAAAAACAATGGGTTTTTGCTGTTGTAAGCATCAGCAGAATGATATTCTATAAATTTTTGTTGGTGTTATGAAATAGACAGTTTGTATATAAAGTAATAGATATTTTTCGCTTTTTATGGTTCGTATTTATTGTTCTGAAATCCAGTAAAAGGCGTAATAAAATTAACACGAATGATTCGTGTGAAATAGAGAATTAGAAAGTAACAAAAATAAGATGATTTTTGTAAAATAGATTATATTGCTATACGAAAGAGCCACTTTTTACTGACTAAAAGAGCCTGTTTTGCATGGCAAAACAGGCTCTTTTGGTAGTTGCTTGAACTCTCTTTACGTTGAAAAAAATAGCTAAAGTAGGTTGAAAGAGTACTTGTTTTGCACTACAAACACAGTGCTTTTATTGCACATAGCTACCCTATAAGTTCGTAATAGGTTGCCTTTCAGTAACTAAAAGATGCACATGAAAAGAGCAAGAATTTGAATAAAACTTTGCAGTAATGCAGAAAAGTGGCCGTAAATCCGGTGTTGAGTCTTACAAATTTAACAGAAAAGATGCTGTTTTAATATTTGTTTGCAAATGAAATATGAGAGCTAAAAAACTCTCATATCGTTTAATAAGATGCTGAACAAGGTATTCCTAAGGCCTTCACCCGCTCACAGATGGTATCAAGTTCAAGCTTTGTTGCTTTCTCAAGGTTCGGGTCTGGTGTTTCGCGAGCAATTGTATAAATCATTACTTCGCGTGGGGCGATGTTCTTAACAGCATCAAGCCACGGAGCAATGAAACTCTCTTTCACGTTATTAACGTCGATTCCGTCTTGTGAAATGCCTTTTAAGAACATCGTTTGAACAATAAGTTTGCCGTCAAAAGCTTTCATTTCCTCTACAATTTTACTTGCTTTGTACGATGGAATAGTAGGCCGGTCAACCTTGTTGATGTATTCGTCGTCGATGGTATCAAGCTTAAGAATGTTGTTATCTACCTTCTTTAGTGCTTCGTGCACCTTTGGTCGGTGAATAAAAGTTGCATTGCTAAGTACCGAAACCTTTGCGTTAGGACAGTATTGGTTGCGTAGTCGAATAGTGTCGTCGATGATTTCAGCAAACTGAGGATTGGCTGTCGGTTCGCCATTGCCAGCAAAGGTGAGCACGTCAGGCATTTGGTTGTCGGCTTTCATGGCTATTAACTTGTCTTCAAGCTTACTTGCTACCTCCTGGAGAGTAGGGAAAGGAGACTTTGTGCGATGGTCTTTGTTGAATCCACATTCACAATAAATGCAATCGAAAGAGCAAATTTTGCCATCGTTCGGCATAAGGTTGATACCGAGCGATATACCGAGACGGCGGCTTTTCACGGGCCCAAAGATGGGCGATTCGTAAATGATGGTACTCATTGTATTATCTTCTTGTTTGGTCAGCAAAGTTACATCTTTTCATTTAGAAATGGGAATGGGCATGTTGGATTTTTCATTACGTATGTAAATAAAGCATAAATTCTTTTGTCATTACCTTATTTTACAGTATCTTTGCAATCAACTTTGGTGTATTATTCCAAATTTATAACAGATGGCGAAAAGACATAAAAAGATTGAAAAGCCTCGTAGCTTGCAAGTAATAACACTCTGTATAAGTACGGCAATGGTACTTATACTTATCGGAATGGTGGTTTTGACAGTGTTTACAGGTCGCAACCTCAGTCAGTTTGTAAAAGAAAATCTGACAATAACGATGATTCTTCAACCTGATATGAGCAATGAAGAGAGTGCTACACTTTGCGAACGAGTAGACCAATTGCACTATATCAGTAACTTAAACTTTATTAGTAAGGAAGAAGCTTTGAAAGAAGGAACACGCGAATTGGGGGGCTAATCCTGCTGAATTTGTTGGTGAAAACCCATTCACCGCGGAAATAGAGGTGCAATTAAAGGCTAATTATGCAAACAATGACTCTATCAAAGAGATAGCAGCACAATTGAAAACCTTTAAAGGTGTCAGCGATGTTACCTACCGAAAAGACTTGGTGGAAAGTGTAAACCGAACGTTGGGTAAGATAAGTATAGTGCTTTTGATTATTGCAGCCTTACTGACTGTCGTGTCTTTCTCGCTTATTAACAACACCATACGTTTGAGCATGTATGCTCGTCGATTCACCATTCACACCATGAAACTTGTTGGAGCATCGTGGAACTTCATACGAATGCCATTCCTACGCACAGCTGTTTTGCAGGGTTTTATATCTGCATTAATTGCTATCGTTGTGCTTGGATCCGGCATGTACCTATTATATAACTATGATCCAGAGATTGCTGTGGTGTTGGATGTAAATGTATTGCTGATTACGGGAGCCATTATGCTGGCGTTTGGCATAATCATTACCTTCTTCTGTTCATGGCTTTCGGTGAATAAATTCTTGCGAATGAAAGCAAGTTCGCTCTATAAAATCTAAAACATAAGGTATCTTTAGGAATGTTGCTGTGAAATAAAGAGGTGGCATTTCATAATTAATAACGAAATGAATAAAAAGAATTTAGCATTTAGCAAAATCAATTTCATATTGTTGGCTATCAGTGTTGCCATCGTAGTGCTTGGATTTATATTGATGAGTGGAAGCGGTTCTACAGAGACACAATATAATCCTGAAATATTCAGCGCAATGCGAATAAAGGTCGCTCCGGTAGTTACTTTCATAGGATTTGTTTCTATTATCGGCGCCATTATGTATCAACCAAAGCATAAAGACGAAACAGAAGAATAATGGACTTATTTCAAACAATTATTATCGCTATCGTTGAAGGATTAACAGAGTTCTTACCAGTTTCTTCAACAGGACATATGATAATAACTCAACATTTATTAGGTGTAGAGCAGGGTAATCCTTTTTGTTCATGCTTTTTACTTTCATCATTCAGTTTTGGAGCTATTCTTTCAGTTGTTTGTTTGTATTGGAAGAAGTTTTTTTTTTTAAGCCTGAGATGTGGAAACTGTATGGATTGCTCATAATTGGTGTGCTACCAGCTGTTGTTATAGGTCTAGCTGCAAAGAAAAGTGGCTTGCTCGACTGGCTGTTAGACTCTATTTGGGTGGTAGCAATAACACTTGTGGTAGGTGGAATCTTTATGCTTTTCTGCGATAATCTCTTTAATAAGGGTAAAGAAGAGAACGAAGTAACGCCTAAACGTGCGTTTCTTATTGGTTTGTTTCAATGTCTTTCGGTTATACCAGGTATGAGTCGTTCCATGTCTACCATTGTTGGTGGTATGGCAAATAAGCTTACGCGCCAGAAAGCAGCAGAGTTTTCGTTCTTCCTTGCCGTACCAACGATGGCTGGTGCAACCATTCTTGATGTGTATGATATGATGAAAGGCGACGTAAATTGGGTTACAAGCGACAACCTTTTCTTGTTAGGTGTTGGTTGTCTGGTATCTTTTGTGGTTGCTATATTTGCCATGAAATGGTTTGTAAGCTTCCTTACGAAATATGGTTTTAAAGCTTTTGGCTGGTATCGCATCATTGTTGGTGTTATACTTTTAGCGATGTTGCTCTCTGGGGTGTCGCTGAATATGGTTGATTAACGATTATCCTTTCAGACAGAAACGTATGAATTTCAAGGAAGGTGTTATAATTCCCATCGACAAACCATATGGAATAACAAGCTTTAAGGCTTTGGCGCATGTGCGATATCTGTGTTCTCAAGCTCAGGGAGGGCGTGTAAAGATTGGCCATGCAGGTACTCTCGATCCATTGGCTACTGGTGTTCTCATTCTTGCAACTGGGAAAAAGACAAAGCAAATAGAAACTTTGCAAACACATACAAAAGAGTATGTTGCCACAATACAGTTGGGAGCGACCACACCAAGTTACGATATGGAACACGAGGAAAGTGAAACTTTCCCCACTGAACATATCACAAGAGAGATGATAGAAACGGCTTTGAAGCAGTTTATCGGTGATATTGAGCAGGTACCACCTACTTACAGTGCAGTAAAAGTGAATGGACAACGTGCTTTTGACTATCGAAGAAAAGGCGAAGACGTTGTTTTGAAGCCTAAAAAAATTAGATTGATGAAATTGAAATTATCCACTTTGATGCTGATAAGATGCAACTCACATTGCGAGTTGTTTGTGGCAAAGGAACCTACATACGCGCATTGGCACGAGATTTAGGACGTGCTGTTAATAGTGGCGCCTATTTGGTGGCACTCCGACGTACCCAGGTCGGCGATATAAAAGTAGAAGAATGTATAAATTACGACCATTTCAATGAATGGTTGAACCAACAGAATATAGAAATTACAAATAAATGAAGCTTTCGCAATTTAAGTTCAATCTGCCTAACGAGCAGGTAGCTTTGTATCCACATTCATCGGAACGTGTGTTAAATCGTGCTGATGGAACGAGTCAAATATTCAAAGTAACGCGTAGAGACGAAGCCCGTTTAATGGTTGTGCATAAGAAATCGGAAACGATAGAGATGTATAACAACGATAAGATAAAGGGAGAACCTACCGAAGAAGACTATATCCATTTTAAAGATGTAGTGGATTATTTTGATGAAGGTGACACCTTTATTTTCAATGATACTAAGGTTTTTCCAGCTCGTCTATATGGAACGAAGGAGAAAACCGATGCTAAAATAGAGGTATTTCTATTGCGAGAATTGAACCAAGAGATGCGCTTATGGGACGTTTTGGTAGAACCTGCTCGTAAGATACGTATTGGTAATAAACTCTTCTTTGATGAATCGGGTTCTATGGTAGCTGAAGTGATTGATAATACTACGTCGCGTGGACGTACGCTTCGCTTCCTTTACGATTGTTCACATGAAGAATTTAAGCGTGAACTATATGCTTTAGGTGAGGCTCCGTTACCTCGTTATATTATTGATAATCGTCCAAAAGCTGCGAACGAAGACTTTGCGCATGCTGATGCAGATGATTTAGAAAACTTCCAGACGGTCTTTGCCAAGCATGAAGGTGCTGTTACTGCACCTGGAACTAACCTTCACTTCTCTGAACACCTTATGAAGATGATGGAGATAAAAGGTATTCATGCTGCTTTTATAACCTTACATTGTGGATTGGGCAACTTCCACGATATTGAGGTGGAAGACCTTACAAAGCATAAAATGGATTCTGAAGAGATGCATATCTCTGCTGAGGCTTGTAAGTTAGTGAATGAGACGAAAGCTGCAAATCATCGTGTATGTGCCGTAGGAGCAAGTGTTGTGAAAGCAACTGAAACTGCTGTCGGTACAGATGGTATGCTGAAGGAATATGATGGTTGGACAAATAAGTTTATCTTCCCACCTTATGATTTGGCTTGGCTGACTCTATGCTCGTTAATTTCTATCATCCGTATTCAACTTTATTGATGGAAACAGCAGCGTTTGGTGGTTATGACCTTATAATGGAAGCTTATGACAAGGCTGTTAAAGCAGGTTATAAGTTTGGTTGCTTTGGAGATGCATTGCTTATTCTGAACGATTAGTTCAGTATATAAAGGATTTAGAAAAGGCAAACAAAGATGCAGCACACTGTGTATCTAGGGTTAGGATCTAACCTTGGCAATCGAAAAGCAATCTTAAACGAAGCTATTTCCCTAATAGAGAATAGGGTAGGAGAGGTAATTAGAAAGTCATCTTTCCTTGAAACTGAGCCTTGGGGATTTGAAAGTCCTAATAAATTTATAAATGCTTGTGTATGTATAAATACAAAGCTTGCACCTCGTCAGCTATTAGAAGCCACACATGCGATTGAGAAAGAAATGGGACGTGCTCATAAAACCGTTAATCGAAAATATCAAGATCGTATTATTGATATTGATATATTGATGATTGATGATTTTAAAATAAATGAGCCTGACTTTAAGGTGCCACATCCTCTAATGGAAGAACGAGAGTTTGTTATGATTCCTTTAAAGGAAATCCTTCCCTAAAATCAATTTCCCACCTTATTATATATAGGATAAAAATAAAAAGGAGGCATATCAAATTCTGAATGTCTCCTTTTTATATCTTCTTTAGCTAAATAGTTTCTTAAAGAATCCTTTTTTTCCTTCTTTTTCAGTTGTTTCGTTTACAGTAGTAGGTGTTTCTGAAAGTTCCGTAGATGTATCTTCTACTTCAAGCACAGGTATATCATCACCTTCAAGAATTCCAGAAGCTCCCCATTGAGCTGTTAGTTTTGTAACATCAGCAGTTGCTGTAGCTTCGTCTACCTCGTATTCGTTTGTAAGAATATGTACCAAATCTGCTATGGTAAAACTTCCCATCTTTTGCGCTTCCTTCCAAAGAAAAGCCGAACTTTCATTCATTGAGATGATATTACTGAAATCTATATTCTCTTCGCCTTCAGCTACTATAATATTTTCGCCACAAACTTGGCGAAGGTTGAAACCTATTTTTGTTTTCATTTCTTATAGTTTTTATTTATTATCCTATTTAAATGACTCCGAAAAGTGGAATCCATATTTTTCGATAAACACCCAGTAGATAGCGTCGTATAGGTCTTAAACCTGTCCATATATAGCTATAATAGCGCCATTTTTTACCATCTGTACGGTCTAAGGTCGTTCGTCCCTTTCTATAGAAACCAATAACAGCACCTACAATATCTTTCTTTTGACAATATTCTGGAGTAAGATTACCATCTCCTAATAAAGTAATAGCCTCTCCATCAATAGCAATAATGCGATGTAACACAAAGTGTTTAGGAGCTATTTCTGCCAAAACAGGATCACCAACATTAATTCTAGAAGGCTTTATAAACAAGGCTTTATCACGGCAATTTTCTAAGAAGGGGCGCATAGAATAGCCTCGTAAAGTAAGTGTCACAGTGTGTCCCTCGTTCAGCATTCTTACTATCTCTGGTAAGAAAACAGCATTCTCAAATTGAATTTTTGTTGTTTCTGTACTATTTGTGGGCATCATTATACTTTGCTTATAGCCTTACAACACACTTCAGCTGCCTCTTTGTTAGGCAAACAATGCAATGTGTAGATTCCTGTTGTTTCTACAATCTTTGTTATGGTGTCGCAAACTGCATTATAAATATCAGAATCCCATTTCATACTTGAGCATGATGGAAGCAACGAAGCGAATGCTTGAATAGGGGGGAGCTTGTCTACAGAATTGGTAGTAGCACGATCTATGCGCGTAATAGCACCTAATCTAGCTTTCACGTTCCTATAACAAGGAGTTTTTCCACTCCATGGGCTACCGAAAATCCAAAACTCATTGTCAATATTTCGAATGATGGGATTGTCATCGTTCATAAGGTCAGAACCCTCAATGTGTCTTAGCCACATACTTACTTGCGTAGATTTCCCGGTACCGCTCTTTGCTATGAATGCATAACCAAAGTTATTGTTACGAACTAATGAAGCATGTATCAATAGAGTTTGCTTGTATGCACCAGCAAAAGCATATATCAACATGAGAGCATTATTCAGTCCAAAGCTACGCATATTGTAGTTACCATTAAGTGCACAACGGCAGTCTGAAAAGTCTTTATTAGTGATAAGCAAACAGCAATCAGCACCAGTTATATCCTTAATAATATATTGGTAGCCGCCATTTTCTAATTTATCGACAATTGTATCGCCGTTTCCCGTATCAAAATTACGTATGCGTTTTCTTTCTTCTTTGGGAACAATTGATAATTGGTCGTAAACAGTCAGCTGAAAAAATAATTCTCCATCACATTCTTCCGTGCTAAATGGTGCAAACGAAGGCAATAATTTTATGCTGTTTTTTTTGCTTTCGGCAAAGATAATGCGGATATTTAGTTCTGCTATTTTAAAGTTGTATGTTTGCATCTTATTTACAGCTTACCTTATTTTTCGATCTATGTTGCAGCTTGTTGTCGTATTAAATCCTTTCTCAATTCATCGGGTAGTACTGTTTTAAAACTAAATTGTGATGATGGAATTGAATTGATAATAAACTTTTGTTTAGCCTTTTTTGTGTACTTCTCTTGTAGTTGTAAATACTTTTTCATAGCTTGTTTTTGAGTTAAAGCATATACAACTAGACAAGTTGGATAGTTGCTTTTTGGCAGACTTTCCATATAATAGCGAAGTTGGTATGAATATTCTTCTCTGTTTACCAAGAAATGCGCTCGGTTATTTTCAATGAAAGCATCCACAGCTTGTATATCGGTGAAGTATACAGTAGAGTCATTGAACGATGCTGAAAAGCCGAACATATAGACTTTTGCTGCTTTGTAAGAGTCTTTTGCTATTATGGTAGTTGTAAGACCCAATAGCATTACTGCTATTAAAACAAATTTGTAGTATTTCATATTCTCTGTTTTTATTTTCCTAAATATCCTTTTAACGAGTTGCTTTTCGCATTGTGGCGCAAACGTTTTATAGCCTTTCTTTTAGTTGTCTCACGCGCTCACGTGTCAGTCCTGTTTGTTCGCCAATCTCTTCAAGAGACATTTCTCGTTGATTAATACCAAAATATCCTCGAAGAATGATTTGCTCGCGCTCAGGTAATGCTACTAATGCTCGCTCAATCTCTTTTTTAAGTCCTTCTTCCAACAATTTTTCGTCAGCAGATGGAGAATTCTTGTTGGGTAAAATATCAAGTAAATTACCTTCTTCGTTTGAAGTAATGGGAGCGTCCATTGATACTTTTTTCGTAATCATGGACATTAATTCCATTATTTTCTCTTTAGGTAAATCCACCTGTTCAGTCATTTCATCAATACTTGGTAAACGTTGATGTTCTTGTTCGAACTGTTGAACAATTTTACGCAGTTTATGTATTGAACCCATTTGATTCATTGGTACACGAACCAGTCTACTTTGTTCAGAAATTGCTTGCATAATGCTTTGTCGAATCCACCATACAGCATACGAAATAAACTTAAATCCCCTTGTCTCATCGTATTTCTTGGCAGCCTTTATCAGTCCCAAATTTCCTTCGTTGATAAGATCGGATAAGGATAAGCCTTGATTCTGATACTGCTTTGCTACTGAGACGACAAATCGTAAATTGGCTTTCGTCAATTTTTCAAGAGCTTTCGTGTCGCCTTCTCTAATCTTCCGTGCTAACTCAATCTCCTCGTCTAAGCTCACAAGATCTTCGTGGCTTATATCTTGAAGATATTTCTCGAGTGCCGTACTTTCTCGATTTGTAATCGACTGGGTGATTTTCAGTTGTCTCATCTGTAAGGTTGATTGACATTAGGATGGACAAATTTACATAAAATCAACGAGTTGAGCAAAGAAATATAGAATAATCTATGATTTTAACGCCTTTTTAGAAGAGTTATGTCAGTTCTACCTTTATATAATAAAGTTGTTTACTCTTCATATATTCCATTTATTTCCGTTTTACAATTTGTATTCCCACATCACTTATTCCTGGTAGTTGCTCCTTGCTCATGATATGGCGCACAGAAACATGAAGAGAATCGTGGTTTTGTAAGGGGAAAAGGGCAATGCGTTGTTCAATTTCACTTGTTGTAATACCTCGTTTCCCAACTAACCTACCATCATCATTTATGATGTTACAGATTACAGTATCCTGGTAACTATTACTTGTTTGTTTCTTTTTTTGTTTATGTATTATGGTGCGTTCTATGATGAGCGTAATACTTTTATATGGATAGCTTTGGAATGCCCTAATCCCTAAGTCCATATTATACATTCCTTCCTCTTGGCAAGGAATGTTGAACGTTACCGTGTCGTTTCGTTTCCATCCATCACTTGGCAAAGATTTATAGCTGTCGTATGTACGAGCATCATTACACGCTGTCACTATTATGACAACGATAAATAATGTAATGATATGCGAAAAGGAAAGTAGCTTCCTATTCATTTTCGTTGTTGTTAGATGTTTTAGGTTGCTGATTGCCTTGATGTGATGGACGCTTACCAAACTTCCCATTTCTGTGCTGACGTTGCTGCTTATTCTGTTCGTTTGAACTTGCTCCTTGCTGGTTATTCTCTTGATTACGAGGCTGTCCGTTCTTTTTATTGTTTCTACGATTATTCTTTTTACCTGTTTTTTCTTTATCGAAACGACTAAGGTCTGCTTCAGCCAACAAGTCAATAGGTTTCTTTGCTGGTTTTGCTTGTCCGTTGTTCAACAGCGACAATGGTTTTTCACCTTTACGATTCATTTCTATAATTTCCTTAGCACGTTTTACAGAAATAGTTTCAAGGTTTACTGCCAAATTCTTATCGGTAGAATATGTACATAGACCATTTAGAATATCAGTCTTGAATAAGAAATATTCTGCATCCATTGTATGTAAATGAACATCTTTTCCTGGGAGTCTGCGGCTTGCTTCCATATATTCGTCTACCTCATAGTTGAGACAGCATTTCAACTTAGCACACATACCAGCTAACTTTGTGGGATTAAGTGATATATCTTGGCATCGTGCCGCATTAGTAGAAACACTTGAAAAGTTTTTCATCCATGTTGCACAACAAAGTTCTCTACCGCAAGGACCAGTTCCGCCAATACGTCCAGCTTCTTGTCTGGCACCTATTTGCTTCATTTCAATACGTACATGGAAAGCTGCTGCAAGGTCTTTAATAAGTTGTCTAAAGTCTACACGTTCATCAGCAATATAGTAGAAAATGGCTTTATTACCATCTCCTTGATATTCCACATCACCTATTTTCATTTGCAGATTCAAGTTTTTAGCTATTTGCCTACTTTCTATCATCGTGCTGTGTTCTCTTGCTTTGGCTTCCTTGTATTTTTCCATGTCAACCTCTCTTGCAATTCTGTAAACACGCTTAATGTCTTCTGGCGATTTAATACCGCAAGCTTTTTTCAGCTGTAGTTTCACCAACCTTCCTGTAAGTGTAACTACTCCGATATCGTGTCCAGGATTTGCTTCCACTGCAACAATATCTCCTTTATGCAAGTCAATATTGTTAACATTGTGGTAATATCCCTTGCGTGTGTTTTTAAATTGCACTTCTACAAGGTCGGTTGTATCTGTATTGCCAGGAATATCTTCTAACCAGTCGAAAGTATTCAACTGTTTGTCAGAACGTCCACATGCTTGATGGCACAAACCGCGGTCGCAGCCTGTCCACATCTTAAATTTCATATCTTTATAGTTCATTGTTTAATTTTGAGACCTTGCTTTTTTGAAAACCTTTTTTGGTATTTCCACAAGGGTATATATATTGTTTGAAATGTACGAATATTATTTTTCTTAGAATTAGAACTATCATTTTCAATGCCATATCGTAGAATACGACTTTTCCATTGGCATTTTGCCCAATATCTCTGTGGCATCTTTCAAATAGTTCGTTTATATCTATTATGTTTTTTTCGTTAATGAAACGCGAGAAATTTTTGGCAAAGTTTTCTTCTTCCAACGACATGTAAACAAGTTCTGGGTTGCGGAAATTGAACATGAAATTTTCTCTTACTTGTTGTTGAAAGTAAACCAGCATACGTCTTTCTTTCTCTCTACCAAATGTTGCTACTGATTCGCTCCATTGTTTTAATGCTTTGATATCGCGCATATAGCACGAACGCATAAGTTGCTGAAAGAGTTGTAGGAATTCTTTTGATTCATTGTCGCTACTTAATTCTTCTATTGCATGCAGCCAACTACCTCTTGCACGTCTTGCAACACGATGAGCAATGTCTTCGTCCAAGCCACGTTGTTCAATCAATGCTTTTTCAATATCAGCATCGTCTATGCGTTTTACATCAATACGTTGTGTTCGGCTGACAATTGTAGCCAAAAGTTTTTCGGGTTCTTCGCTTACCATTAGGAATATAGTTCCTTCTGTTGGTTCTTCTAAAAGTTTTAGAATCTTGTTTGCCGAAGTCTGGTTCATTCGTTCGGGTAGCCATATAATAGAAATTTTATAGCCACCTTGACTTGATTTCAGTGCAAGTTGTCTTGAAATGCTGTCGCTTTCTGCACCGGTAATAATAGCTTGCTGTGTTGTCGCTCCCATTTCATTCATCCATTTACGAATGTTGAAATAGATTCCTTCCATTATCATTTTGCGCCATTCCTTAGCAAAATCATTACTTACTGGCTGATATTCAGAGCTTGTATTCGGCAACTTTATTGTAGGGTAAGTAAAGTGAAGATCGGGATGTTCCCATTTCTTAAGCATTGCTTTCGTATTTTCAGGCGATGTTGAAGATGTTTCGAGAAGATAACTTGCAAATGCCATAGCTAATGCCATTTTTCCTGAACCATAAGGTCCACAAAAGAGTAAGGCATGCGGAACGTGTTTGTCCGTTGCCATTTTCAGCAGTCGTTGCTTTACCTCTTCTTGTCCTATAACTTCCGAAAAATCCATTTCTTCCTCTTGTTGCTTAAAACTTTGAGAGTCTTCAATTAAACCTTGTTGTCTGTACAAAAGTCTTTAGATTGCAAAGTTAATAAATAAAAGCGAATTATAGGTCGAAAAATAGAACTATTCAGAGATTACTTCTATTCACGAGCTGTATGTAAAGATGAGCAATATGTTCAGATAGAGTTGAATTTCTTAAGAACATTCTTTTTATTATGTTGCAATATTCTATTTTTCTAAATCAATTGGAAACCAAACTGTTGAAAAATTCATATTGTTTAAATTCCTCTCTTGTAATATGAAGCTCTTCTTGAGTATCGAAATTTCTCAAGCGAAATCCCCATCAATACCAAATACCATTTTTAGATTTTGATACTTTGAGTGAATATATTTATCGTAATTTTTCGGTTTTTTTCCTATTACTCTCCATCTTTTTAATGACTCCATCCTAAAAAAATCTGTAATGGAGAAAAACATTATCCCAGAACTTTCTATTTCATGGATATTAGTGTTAGCTGAACCTATTTTTATTAAAAATTTCAACTAAAAATAGAAGAACTTGTTTCTATAACTCTACCAAATGCAAAGTTTTTTTATCTAAATCTTTATCCGACAACTTTGTTTTTTTAATTTCCAGTCATCTTTAGGCATGAATAGAGGTATACAGAATATTTCTCCTGCGTTAATGATTATTTTATTCATTATTTAGCGTATATTCTTTTCAGAAATAATTATAAGGGTAGATTTTATATAAATCCGCGTGTATGGAATTTATTTCTTCAGAAAACTTGTCAATCAGAGTCTTATCTTCATATTCTTGGTTTGTCTAACAATTTTTCTAAGTCTTGATATAAAAAAAGCCATCTGTAAGAAAGAATAAAAATGGAATATTGAAGCAGGTAAATTGGTTCATATCTGAATACTCACCTTGTTCATGATCATAAAATAAAACAAAAATTATTTTTCTTTATTTATGAACCATCCATCGCCTTGTCCTGATGCACCAATTATCCATACCTTTTTACTAATGATTTCATAATTAGTTGCCAAATAGCGATTCTCATTCAATGCTTTCTCGTACTCAAATATCTCAATATCAGGCGTAATTTCTATACCTTCATATTTAGAAATGAAAGATAGATAGAATTTATCTAATGGAGGTAACTTTTTCTAAATTTCTTATTTCCATTTTTTTCTTTGTTCTATCCTTTCTAATATTTCATTTTTCTGATAATTTTCTAAATACCATCATCATCTCTCTTTTGTATGTGGTCAAACTGCTGAACACAACTGCAAATATAGTCATTTGCTTTGATATCAACCCATGATATTTTCATAAATAATATAGATGGTTGTAAATTTCTTTTTACTTTTTCTTTCCTCAATATATTTGAGTTAGATGGTTATAACGTGAGAATTTAGATGAGAAGAAATATCCTATCGAAAGAATAAAATTGGGTTTTCAAAAAATTATAATAAGAACTTCAGGATTTTCTTATTATAATTTTTAAAATTTATAATTATAATTTTGAATTTTTATTATAAATTTTCAAGCAAATTTTTATATCAAACTTATGCTATTCAAAAGTTCAAGCAAAAACAGCTAATCCTGCTCATAGATGCGTTAGATTCTTTTTATTAGGCCAGAAATAAATGCAATATCTGCAATAAAATATAAAAGCAGATATATCAAGCAGAGTCTTTTTGATATATCCGCTTATTAAAAAAATTATTTCTTAGGGCAACCTGTCCAAGGCTTTAATTGCTTGAAAAAGTCGTTGCCTTTATCGTCAACAAGAATAAATGCAGGGAAGTCTTCAACTGTAATCTTATAAACGGCTTCCATACCCAGTTCTGGATATTCCACACATTCTATACTCTTAATACTGCTTTGTGAAAGAACTGCAGCAACACCACCGATAGTTCCGAGATAGAAACCGCCATGCTTTTTACAAGCATCGGTAACTTCTTGTGTACGATTACCTTTGGCAATCATTACGAGCGAAGCACCATTAGCTTGGAATTCATCAACATAAGTATCCATTCGGTTAGCTGTAGTAGGGCCCATAGAACCGCAAGGTAAACCATTTGGAGTTTTAGCTGGACCAGCGTAAAGCACAGGATAATCTTTGAAATATTGTGGTAACACTTCTCCAGCATCAAGGCGTGCCTTTAGTTTTGCGTGTGCAATATCGCGTGCAACAATAATAGTTCCCTTCAGACTTACACGAGTAGAAACAGGATGCTTGGTAAGTTCCGCACGAACAGCATCAATACCTTTATCCAAATCTATTTGTATTACTTTAGTTCCTTCACCTGGTTTGCGATATTCTTCAGGAATGAGTTCTCCAGGATTGGTATCCATCTTTTCCAACCAGATACCATCTTTATTGATTTTACCCTTTATGTTACGGTCGGCAGAGCAAGAAACACCCATACCGATAGGTACACTAGCACCATGACGTGGTAGACGAATGATGCGAATGTCGTGTGCAAGATACTTACCACCAAATTGTGCACCAAGTCCAATCTTGTATGCTTCTTCAAGTAATTTCTTTTCTAATTCGATATCTCGGAATGCACGACCAGTTTCATCACCTGTTGTTGGGAGTGCATCGTAGTATTTGATACTTCCAAGTTTAACTGTGAGCAAGTTCTTTTCGGCTGATGTTCCACCAATAACAAAGCAAATATGGTAGGGTGGACAAGCTGCTGTTCCAAGACTCTTCATTTTTTCTACCAAGAAAGGAATAAGAGTTCCTTCATTTTGAATGGTAGCTTTGGTCATTGGATAGAAATAAGTCTTGTTGGCAGAACCACCACCTTTTGCTACCATTACAAATTTATATTCAGCACCTTCAGTAGCTTCGATATCAATTTGTGCAGGAAGATTGCACTTAGTATTTACTTCGTCGAACATGTTCAAAGGAGCATTCTGAGAATAGCGTAGGTTTTCTTGAGTAAATGTATTGAAAACACCGAGAGAGAGTGCTTCTTCGTCCTCGAAACCTGTCCATATCTGTTGACCTTTTTCGCCGTGGATAATTGCAGTTCCTGTATCTTGGCAGAAAGGTAATACTCCCTTTGCTGCAGTTTCAGCATTGCGAAGGAACTGGAGTGCTACATACTTGTCGTTTTCAGAAGCATCTTTGTCTTTCAAGATAGCTGCAACTTGTTCGTTATGTTCGCGACGGAGGTAGAATTCACAATCGTGAAAAGCCTCTTGTGCCAATAAAGTTAATGCTTCGGGGGCAACTTTTACAATTTCTTTGCCTTCAAAGCTTGAGACAGTAATTCCTTCTTTAGAAACTAATCTGTACTCTGTTTGATCTTTTCCCAATTGAAACATTGGGGCATACTTAAAATCAGCCATAGTGTTTAAAAAAATAACCTGACACCATTATGCGTAAAACTCTATTGTTCTACAAATCATGGTGTCAGGTATCTATTAATGTTTAAATAATGTTTTTGTTTCGGCCTCGCAAAACAGATGTAATTCTGTATGCAAGGCACTATTTTGGTTTAGTAACCAAAGATTTCTTCTGTCGTTACACGCTTGATAGGTGCAATCTTCTCTAAAGCCTTCATATCAAGTTCCTTTTCATTACCAAGGATAAGATACTTGAAGGTCTTATTTGCCATGTTCTGCTTCTCGAAATTAATAATGTCGTCGAAGGTTACACTTGGTAAATCGTAATAAATCTTCTCTGCCAAAGTACAATTCATACCCTTCTTTAGTGCATCCATATAAGCAGAAAGGATAGAGAACTTAGTTGTACGAGTTGAGGCAAGACTCTTCAAGAGGTTCTGTTTGCCAAATCAAAGTTAGCTTGACGCACTGGAACATTGTTAAGAAGTTCGTTGAATTGCGTAACACAATCCATCATTTTGTCATTCTGTGTGATAATGTATGTGTTAAAATATTCCTTATCTCCCAAACGAGCAGGCATATGATAGCTTGCATTTGCAGAGTAAGCCAAGGCACGAGCTTCGCGCATTTCTTGGAATACAATAGCATTCATACCACCACCAAAATATTCGTTGAAGAGTGAAATCTTTGCAGCATCGTTAGGATTCCATTCTTTATTCTCGTTATGGAATTGAACCATGTAGATATTTTTAGCATCATATGGCGCAATAATAACTTCGTTCTTAGGTGTTGTCTGCAATGTATAACGCTTTTCTTTTGGTAATGGCGTGAACTTCTTATTTGTTTTAAAAGTTTTACTCAAGAGTTTATCAATTTCACTCATTGAAGAAGGACCATAGTAAAGTACTGTTTGCTTGTAGTTCTTCAAGTTTTTCAATACATTCAATAACTTTTGTGGGTCCATGCTCTTAAGTTGTTGTTCGCTTAGAATATTGCGAGTTGAATTGTAAGAGCCATACTTACCATAATCGTATAAAGCGTTGAAGTTTGCTTTTTGATCAGCTTTGTTGTCCTTTTGTGATTTAATCAACAAATCTACTGCAGCAGCATAAGCTTCTTTATCAACTTTTGCATTTTCAATAACATGATTGATGAGTGCTAATGCCTTTGGAAGATTTTCGTTTAAGCCAGTTATGTAGAAATAAGTTTCATCGTCAGACTGACCGATATCATAATCGCAGGCAAGTTTATACAACTCTTGTTTAATCTGTGCATTTGTCATCTTATCGGTGCCAAGATAGTCGATATACATTTTTGCATAAGTTGGCAAAATATCGCTTTCTTGACCGAATGGAATCTGCAAGTAGAGTGTAAACAAGTCGTCCGATGTATTTTGTTTGTAAATGATAGGCCAACCTTTCTTTGTTGTACCCTTAGTAAGGTCTTTCTTGAAATCAACAAATACTGGTTTAATAGGTTCTACCTTATGGTTTACAATTTCTTGTAAGAAATCAGAGTGCTTGTCGTTATTTGTTGGGATTGGTGTAATCTTTGGCTTATCTACCTTTTGGAGAGTATTATCAGGTCCTTGAACCTTGTTTATAATTGCATATCCGTTAGTGAAGAAACGATTAGCAAAGCTAACAATTTCTGCTTTTGTCATCTTTGAGATGCGGTTAAGTTTTCCAACTTCCTGTTTCCAATCAACATTGTTAATAAAGGCATCTACAAAAGCCTTAGCTCGGAATTGGTTGTTGTCAAGACTTCTATAATAGCTACGCTTGTAGTTGTTGATAACAGAAGGTAATAAGTCGTCAGAAAATTCACCTCTTTTAAGCTTTTCAATTTCAGCAAGCAACAAATTACGTACCTCTTCTAAAGATTGTCCTTTTTTAGGACTACCTACTGCAATGAACATAGAGTAGTCGGTCAATTCAGAAAAACCAGCACCAGCTGATTGTACTTTCATTGTTTGATTCAAATCTAAGTCGAAAAGACCAGCGCGATTGTTACTTAATAATTCACTTATAATGTTTAATGTATCGCATTGCAAAGAATTGCCTTTATCAGCTCTCCATCCCAAATATACAGTTTCTGCTTCCAAACCAACTACAGTTGTATCAACAGGTTGCGTAAACTTGGGTTGAGGACCATATTGAGGTGCACTTAAAGTTTCACTTTTTTTCCAACTACCAAAATATTTTTCTATTGTAGCCACAGCTTCATCAGGATTAAGATCGCCAGACAAACAGATTGCAATGTTGTTTGGCACATAATAGCGGTGGTAGTAACTCATAATGTTTGTGATAGAAGGATTCTTAAGATGTTCGCCTCTACCAATTGTTGTTTGTGTTCCGTATGGGTGGTTAGGGAAAAGTTTAGCCATCAAAGCTGTAAATAACTTTCTACCATCGCTTGTTAAGCCCATATTATATTCTTCATATACAGCTTCGAGTTCGGTATGGAAACCGCGAATAACCATATTTTGGAAACGATCGCCTTGTACTTTTGCCCATGAATCCATTTCGTTGCTTGGTATATTTTCTACATAACAAGTAACATCGTTAGATGTATAAGCATTAGTTCCCTGACTTCCGATAGCAGCCATGAGCTTGTCGTATTCATTAGGAATGTTGTATTGAGCTGCAATCTGAGATACAGAGTCTATCTTATGATACCAAACCTTACGCTTTGCAGGGTCTGTCATGTGTCGATATTCCTCGTAAAGATTTTCAATTTGTTTCAGATAAGGAAGCTCAGCCTGATAGTTAGAAGTACCAAACTTCTCTGTCCCTTTAAACATAATGTGTTCGAGATAGTGTGCTAAACCTGTTGTTTCAGCAGGATCGTTACGACTACCAGTGCGCACAGCAATGTAAGTTTGAATACGTGGTTTTTCTTTATTTACACTAATGTAAATTTTTAACCCATTATTCAGGGTGTAAATGCGTGTCTTCATTGGGTCGTTAGGCACGCTTTCATAGGTACGAGTCTGTGCTTTTATACCTACAACACTAAGAAGTAAGAGCAAAGACAAACCTATTTTTCCAAAAGAAAGGTTTTTAATCATAATGCATTATTTATGTTTTATAAATTAGTTATCAAATAATGGTTTTCTTGTTCGAGCTTTTCGATGAAGTCTTCCAAAACTTCCTTATCAACATCGCCCATATTATATTCTCTTTCTGCATCTTTACGTATTTCATCAATCCACGTTTTTAGTGCATTGTTATAATCGTCTACGATTTGTGCTTCGATGGTTTGTGATATATCTTTAGTGCCGTAGTACTGATAAATAAGAAAATGTGTCCAGTTCCAAGCATTTCTGTAATATTCAGAATGTATTTTCTGGAAACGTTCATTTACGTCTTCCATATTTTCTAAACAGCCATTTTTAATATCTTCAAGAATACGTTGTTCTTCAAATCAGGTAGAAGTAAGCCTCCTAAATCATTCCACGAATTGAATGATTCTTGTTCTAATGGTTCATAAATCATGCCCAGGTGTTTAGCTTTCTTCAGCATTTCACCCATATAAAGATGGAGTACAACGTCGTAAAGTTGGATACCTTTATTTAAACTTGACGCTTTTATGGAAAACCCATTATATGTATAGTAGTCAGAAGCAGCACCACTTGTTTTCTTTAATGTCTTTAAGATATTTTTTCCACGAACAACTTCATTTATGGTAAAAGGTGATAACCATTCGAAATTAATGATACTCTTCTGCGAACTCTGCGGGCGTAAATCGCGTTTGGGCCACTTTCGTATATCGCGATAAAGTCCTACTGTTGCAATATTACGTCCAGGAACTATGCAAGGTTTATCATTGTAAGCGATAATATATGAAAAAGGCAGTGCTTCTGTATTGGGATGATTTGTTATTTTACCAAAACATACAGAGAAAGAACCTATTGTTGCAGGCATAACTACATGACTTCCACTTGCAGTTTTACAACCTCTTTCTAATGTTCCATAATGCAATGGTCCCATTTTATATGCGTGGTTAGAGAAGTTTGTGCCAGAGCCTGCATTATAGAACGAATACATTCCACCAATAAGGAGTGTACTTTTATGATGCGAAACAGAGAAAGGTCCACAAAAAGCTGCACAAGCTTCACCATTTGCCATGTGAGAATTAGCAAAGAAAATACTCTGCGAAGCTGTAAATCCATTCGTAATATGACAAGTTTCACCAATAAAGCAATCTTGTATTTTGGCACTATTTATGATACTTGAACCTTCGCTAATGATAGAATTTTCACAGATGACCCCTGTACCAATATATACATTTGCATATTCAGAGCTAAGAATAGTGCAATCGCAAAGTCTGCTTGCTCCCGAAATTTCGCAGTCGTTATGAATAATAGTATTTGTAATTTCCTTTGAATTTACTATCTTAACATTGTTTCCTATAGTACTAACTACTGGTGTAAGACGTGCAATTTCTTCTGAAACCAATCGGCGAATAGCATTTTTTAAGTCTTTATCCTTAAAATGTTTTACCATAAGGGCAGCAAATTGACTGCTTAATTCAGGGAACATAATAATGTTTCCGTCGCCAGCTTCGTTCAATACTGAGATAACATTACCTTGTCCATAGGTTGCACCTTCGGTTGTTTCCATAACAGAAACATTCGCAATGAGACAATCATCTCCTACTGTGTAATTGTGAATATAGTTGCCAATCTTCTCTATTAAGCAGTTATTGCCTATGGTTACATTTCTTAAAGTGGCATCATTGATACCCGAATGTTTGAAAAAACCTTTTGAAACTTCAACATTCTTTTCGAATGCACCGAGTCGAATTTCTCCGTAGAATATGACACGATGTAGGAATTTAGGCTGGAAACCATCTTCATCAACTTCAATTTTGCTCCAATCTTCAGCCCAACAGTTGTTGTTCTCAAGTGCAAATATCTCCTCATCGGTTAATGATCTGTATGCCATATTTTTTTCTGAAACAATGAATAAAACGTGATATTATTGCATACCTTCTTCTACGTCTGTGTAGTATAAGAAGTCGTTGTAAGGATATTTTTTTGTACGTGAAGTTCTTTTTACCTTTTTGTATAAAAACATCTCTGAACTCATCAATATTTTCTTTCTCCTTTGCAGAAATAAATAGGCAGTCATCGTGAAGTTTAGCCATCCACGTGCGTTTCAATTCTTCAAGCGAAACGTTTTCTTTGCTCATTGGGGTCAAGTCATCTTCTTCTTTCTCTTTCCAAGTATAGTTATCAATTTTATTGAAGATTATCATTGATGACTTTTCTGCACACTCCAAATCTTTCAAAGTTTCTGTTACCACCTGTATTTGTTCTTCAAAATCTGGGTGAGAAATATCTACGATGTGCAATAAAAGATCAGCTTCTCTTACCTCATCAAGAGTTGATTTAAATGAATCTACCAAATCTGTTGGTAGTTTACGAATAAATCCAACGGTATCTGCCAAGAGAAAAGGAAGATTTTGCAATACAACCTTACGCACAGTTGTATCTAATGTAGCAAATAATTTGTTTTCCGCAAATACTTCGCTTTTCGCAAGAATGTTCATTATTGTTGATTTACCAACGTTAGTATAACCTACTAATGCTACACGAATAAGGCGTCCGCGATTCTTTCTTTGTGTTATTTTTTGTTTGTCAATCTCTGCCAAGCGTTGTTTTAGCAGAGTCATACGTTGTAGAATGATACGGCGGTCCATTTCTAATTGAGTTTCACCAGGACCACGTAATCCTACCGATCCTTTACCACCTCCGGAACCAGAACCTCCACCTTGTCGCTCAAGGTGAGTCCAAAGTCGTTGCAAACGTGGTAACATGTAACGATATTGTGCTAATTCTACCTGAGTTTTTGCATTAGCAGTTTGTGCACGCATGGCAAAAATATCAAGAATGAGAGATGTTCTATCGAGAATCTTTACTTGAAGTTCGTTTTCAATATTTCTTAATTGTTTAGCTGACAATTCATCGTCGAAGATTACCATTCCAATAGGCTCTTCTTCGTCTTCCTTTTCTTTAATGTATTCTTTAATTTCTTCAAGTTTTCCCTTACCAACATAGGTTGTCATGTTTGGTCCGCCGACACGTTGTGTAAAGCGTTTCACAGTAACAGCCCCTGCCGTATCAGCAAGGAACTCCAATTCGTCTAAGTATTCTTTCGTCTTAGCTTCGTCCTGTTCTTGTGTTATAAGGCCTACAAGTATGGCAGTTTCGGCTTTGACTTCCGATATAACAAATTCTTTCATTCAAAAAATAGTACTATATATATTGTGGCTACAAAGATAATAAAAAGTTAAGAGTTCGAGAAAAGGGTATCAGCGTTTTTTTATTTGCAATTGTTATTTTTTATAAATAATGTGCTCTTTATCGTGTCTTTATGTAGGAATAACGTAATTTTGTAGACTGAAAGGTTAAACAAATGCTACAATATTGTTAGTACAGAGAGTGTAGAAGCATTTTCGGAAGTATGTATTGACTATTATAAATACCCAAATGGAGATAACAATATCGCTTGGTTCAAATACCGAGCAAGAGAAGAATTTAAAAGAGGCTTTTAAAAGATTGAAAACAGTGTTTGCTGACATAACTTTCACGCAACCACAATGGACTGAACCTGTTGGTGTTATTTCGGATAAATATTTGAATTGTTTAGCACATTTCAATACATCGCTCCCCTTGCAAATACTAGTAGAGCAATTAAAAGAGATAGAAACTGCAATGGGCGACACACACGAAAACCATAAAAAGGGTATTGTGCTAATAGATTTAGATGTTATAAGATATGGAGATGAGGACATTAAGAAGATTGTTTGGCTTCAATAATATATACGAAAATTGTTTCTTAGTAAAGTATAGACAACATCTGTGTTGCCTTTTATGTGTTATGTGCTTATCAATTTTGTCTATATCTGCACAAAATTCAGATCCCGACCCAGTACAATTAGATAAAGCAGTAGCTTATTTTAATTCAGGAAAGTACCATGAAGCATTATTAATTTTCCAGCAATTGGATAAAAAATACAAGCTAAATGATCGTTTCCGTGCTTATATAGGGTTGTGCTATTTCCACGAATGGGAATATAAAGATGCAACAAAATATCTTGATGAAGTAACCCCGCGCCTTAATATGCTTGCTCCTCACGAAAGGTCGGTATATTATTTTGCTAATGCTGAGAGTCATTTTCATTTGCAGGAATATAACTTAGCTATTCCTTTTTATGAACAAGCACTTGTAGTTTGTTATGATAATGAAAAGGGAGAAATATATTATCGACTTGGCTTGTGCTATATGTTTGCTTCAGAGTGGGAAAAAGCGCGAGATGCTTATGTACTTTCTGAACAATTTTTCCGTAGACACCGCACTGCAACCGATGTGGAAGCTCGATTAGTACAAGTAATAAATATGCGCAAGGGATGTCAGGCTAAGATTGACGAAAAATTGGCTGCTGATAGCATTGCACGTGCTAAGGTAATAGAAGATAGTCTACGTGCTATTGCTGCAAGTATTCCATTGGATTCTATTATTACTGAAAAACCAATTGTTTCTCAACCTGTAAAGCCGACTGTAACAACACCGAAGGTTGATGAGAAGAAGAAAACTCCAGTACCACCAATTGACGACAAACCTGCAAAACAAAAGAAAAAACAAGATGATGTTGCACCTATCAATCTTGAAGATTTGTATAAAAACAAAGTGAAAGTCGAGGAGTAGGTTCTTAAAAAGGCGTGGATATGATAATAAAAAAATCGTTTGTAAAATAGGAGGCTTGGATTTCGATATTACTAATTAGAAAAAGAATAATTATATTTTCACTGAAAAACGTAATTACAAAAATAAAAAAATTTGTAATTACGTTTTTTTATTTTGTAATTATAATTTTTTTCAAACAATCTTTTTATGTCGAATTCACGTTAAATAATTTTCTGAATGACTTGTAATACTAACTTAAGTTAGTTATATTACCTAAAGATTTTAATTAACCAATCCCTTTTACTTTTATAAGCCATGCCATACCTAAACCTATATTGGCATATTTTGACGGCTCATTAAAATTGATATCGCCATACATATTAACTTGAAATCGTGGTGTAACCACGTAGGCAGCTCCAATTTCGCTCATAAAATTAAAATGGCTTGAACGTCCTGGTTTTGCCCAATCTTCCTGTTTCTGTGAATTATATAAGTTATAACTTTCTATAAAGAAGCTAAGTTTATTAGTAGCTTGGTAGTTTAAACAAGCTCCAAAGAAAATATTTGGGTTATTTGTTTCCCCGTCCCATTCAGTTCCGATGTCGTATCCTAAAGAGAAATATTCGTTAAGTTCGCTCTCGAAAAGTAAATGTGTCTGTATTCCTATATGCTGTGGAAGATAATTAGAATGGCTACTACCAGGTATAAGAAGTGTTCCTAAAAATGAAATTTTAGGAATAGATCCTTTGCTGTCGGTAATCTTTATTTTAGTTCCAATGGCTAATGTAGAGATGCCTATATAATTATTCGTTGATGTGCGAGTTGCGCTTTCGTCAATTTGGAGACGAACTTCAGCATTAGGAGAAACTCCCATTCTGAAAGTTGAAGTATTGATAACCCATGTGCGTTCGTGTGCTCCATTTTTACGATTCCATTCATGTGAAAATCCTGTTTCCCAATCAATACTCCATTGAGGCATAATATCTGGTCCTGTGGTTGCCCCTGGACAATCGGGCGAAAAGTTGTTATCATCTTGTGCATTTATTCCGATTGTAGGAAATATTAGCAATAGAAAAAAGAAGAACATCTTGTAATTTGTTATCCTTTTCATCTTAAAAATGTTGTTAGTATATGCAAAGTTATACCATAATTCTCCAATGCTATATGCCATAATTATTGAAATAGTTTATTGTGTTATTATCCTTTGTTACTTCATTTATTCTGCAAATATAGATGTTTCTTTTTAAAAATATTCGTACTTTTGAAGAAGAATTCATAAAAAAACATATTTTATACAAGCTAAAATTTAAGGTGGGACTGATAAGTATTTTAAAAAAATGGACGTTACCAGTAGCTATTGCTACGGGTGTTATTGTTTATTTATTGTTTGCTTTTATACCCCAGCTATCTTCTGCATCGGAAGTTTTTGAACCGATATTTGGTTTTCTGTTGCCAATCTGTATGTTTTTAATGCTTTACGTAACTTTCTGCAAAGTAGACTTTCGTAAACTTATTCCTGTTCAATGGCATCTTTGGATAGGATTGTTTCAAGTTCTATTAGTGCTTATTGTTGTGGGTTTTATTCTCTTTTTTAAGTTGCAAGGGAATAGCTTAATTCTTATGGAATCTTCATTAGCGTGTATTATTTGTCCTTGTGCATCGGCAGCTGCTATCGTAACACAAAAATTAGGAGGTAATATTGAAGATATGACAACTTATACATTTCTTTCTAATTTTATTTGTGCTGCTCTTATTCCTACTTGTTTTCCACTGATAGAACCAAGTGTGAATGTAGGGTTTTTAGATTCGTTCCTTGTTATTCTCAATCGTGTTTGTCTTATTTTGGTTGCACCAATGGTGGTAGCATATTTTACAAAACACTGGCAAATAATGCGACCACTTTATAATTGGATAGTTAGTGTGCGCAATCTTGGCTTTTACTTTTGGGCTTTCACGCTCACAATAGTAACAGGAACCACTGTTAAAAATATAGTACATGCCAATACTACTGTTCTTTTCCTTGTTTATATTGCCCTTTTAGGACTACTGCTTTGTTTGGTACAATTTGCTATTGGAAGATTTATTGGCCGCTTTTTCGAAAGTACAATTGAGTCTGGGCAGGCTTTGGGACAGAAGAATACAACTTTTGCCATTTGGATAGCCTTTTCTTATCTGAATCCTTTGTCGTCAGTTGGTCCTGGTTGTTACATTCTTTGGCAAAATATTATTAATAGTATAGAACTATGGTATTACGATAGACACCCACAAAAGAGAGATTAGTGATAGAGCATAATCTTTTGTTTTAATACACAATCTACTGCAAAAGTTTGTATAATCGGAGAATAAAAGGTATGTTTGCAAATGGAAATATAAATGAAGAATGAAGAAAGTCATTTTGAAACTATGTACTTCCTTACTCTATCCCAAGCCTGATATTAACGAAAACCAATTACAACATTATTTTAGAGGGCGATGGATAGTGATAACAGGAGCATCAAAAGGTATTGGTTTTGCATTGGCAAAGCAATTAATGAAAGTTGGGGCAAATCTTTATCTTGTGGCTCGTAGTGAAACAGAACTTTTGGAATTGTGCAACGAAGCAAAGACAATAGGTTGTCAAGCCTTTTATTGTGCAATTGATTTACGTAATCGGGCAGATTTAGACCAACTCTGCCATGATTTGAAAGGCCTACCCACAATAGACTATCTCTTTTGTAATGCAGGAAAATCTATTTATAGAAGAATTACCGATGCCACTGAACGACTTCATGACTTCGATCGTACGATAGATTTGAATTATCGTTCTATGGTGGCTTTGGCACTGGCTTTATTTCCTGCTTTACAACAATCTAAGGGACAATTAGTTTATACATCTTCCGTCAGTAGTCTTTATCCGCCAGCTCCAGGTTGGTCGGCTTATCATGCATCAAAATGTGCAGCAAATATTTGGTGTCGTACAGCAGAAAGCGAATGGAAACGGTTAGGAATAGGTGTTCATGTTGCCTATTTGCCTTTGGTTCGTACAGAAATGTCTATGGCTAATCAGAATTATCATTCCCTACCTGCTTATTCGGCTGATGAGGCTGCATGTATTCTTTTGCGGTTAGCTATGAATAATCGTTTTTCTTATCAACCTTGGTGGGCTCGTTTAACGGCACCAATTGCTTTAGTGTTTGCTCCTATTATTCGTTTTTTCTATCAAAAATCAGTTCGATGAAATCATCTCTCTTTCGTTCACTTTGGTCTTTACACCTTATAACTCCCCGTGGTTTTATACGTTTGCTTCGTTGTTTTCTGCACGAAGGTATTACAATGATGGCTGCTGTGCGCTTTGCTGCTCGTTATCATGCACATGAATGTGCGGTAGTAAGTGATAATCAACGTATAGATTATCAAGACTTTTATGCATTTGCAAAGAAGTTATCTTATGTTCTTTACCATGATTATCAATTAAGAAGTGGACAACATGTAGCACTTTTTTGTCGCAACCATCTTGTTTCGGCTTTGCTTCTTCCAGCTCTTTCGCGTTTAGGAGTAAACGTAAAATTACTGAATACAGACCTTTCAAACGAACAATTATTGCAATTAATGAGTCGTCCATATGCGCTTTTTATCTACGATAAAGAATTGTTACAAGTAGAGAACATTGATATAACGTGTCCTCAGGTTTCCTGCGAGTCATTATTAGAAACTATTAAAGAGCAATTACTTACCGATAATGTTGTTCTTCCGTATATAAAACGAGGTGGAAACATTAGTGTTATGACGGGCGGCTCGAGCGGTAACTATAAAGAAGCTGCACGAAAAACAGGTATTGTTCAGTTTCTTCCACCTTTTTTCTCGCTGTTAAGAGATTTACATATAGACAGTTATCAGAGTGTGCTAATTGGTCTTCCTTTTTATCATGGATTCGGCTTAGCCACCTTGATAATCTCACTTGTAATGGGCAAAAAGATATGTTTGTTGCGCCATTTTGATGCAGAAAAAGTTCTGAAGATAGTAGCGACCGAGCGAGTTGAAGTTATGCCTATGGTACCTGCAATGCTCGCTCGGCTATGGCAAATAGAAGATTCGGAAATTTGTATGCGCTCTCTGAAATGTATAATAAGTGGAGGAGATAGACTTGATGTAAAGTTGGCAAAATATACTTTGGGGCGACTCGGACCTGTACTTTACAATCTTTATGGTACATCTGAAGCGGGCTTTTTTATGCTTGCTACACCAGAACAACTTGTTTATTGTGATGAAGTTTCAATAGGAAAACCTATTAGAGGCATGCAATGTGAAGTGCGTGAAACAAATACCGAAGGTGTTGGAACTTTATGGGTGAAATGTCGTTGGGCTATGACAGGACGACAAACTGCTGGCAGAGTACAGGCGATCGAGTGTTCCAATTGTCTGACGGACGTTTCTTTCATCGAGGAAGAGCCGATAGAATGATTGTTTGTGGAGGTGAAAATGTTTATCCTGAACATGTAGAAAAAGTGTTGAAGACTCATTCCTTAGTTGCTGATGCAATAGTTTACGCTGTTACCGATGCTCGCTTTGGTCACGTATTATGTGCGCAGGTAGAATTGGAAACAGATGCTACGTTGAATGAAACTGATTTAAAAGCTTGGTTAAAACAAAAATTGTCCCGTGCTGAAATGCCTCATCATTTCCGTTTTGAGCCAATAAAAATATTATCAACAGGTAAACGTAGCCTTTTGCAATAATGTGAAATACGAAAAGATATATTTCATGTTTTCTATTGTTGTATAATTATAAATAACTGATATTAAGAGCTATATGAGTCTAATAAACTTTCTTGAAGATTGTAATTACTTTTTGAATTTATAATTACTTTTTTTGAATTTGTAATTACAGTTTTTAGTAGACGTAATTACGTTTTTTTATGAAATGTAATTAGTCCTCCTTTATAAAACCCTAATATTCTCCTGATTCATAGTATATTATCCTGTAAATTATTTGTTTATATCTGCAAGTTTTTTTGTACCTTTTTACATTATAAATCTTGCAGATATTTATGCTTAAACGTACATCTAAACAGCTCTCTATGTTCTCTTCTTTAGAGGACATGCTTAGCCATGAACATCCCCTTTTCCAACTTAGTAATAAGATTAATTGGAAATGTTTTGAAAATGCTTTCTCTCCTTTGTATTGCAGTAATAATGGTCGCCCTGCTCATCCTATTCGCTTGATGTGTGGTCTTTTAATTTTTAAAAACATCTGCGCAATGTGTCAGATGAAACGGTAGTTTCTCAATGGAGCGAGAATGCTTACTACCAATATTTCTGTGGTGGACTTGAATTTATGCCCAAACAACCCCTAGGACGCTTCCGAGTTAGTTCACTTCAGAAATCGTATAGGTGAAAAAGGTATGGAGTTAATATTAGCCGAGAGCATCCGCGTTAATACTGACCATGATAACGAAGATCATTTTGATACGGCTTTCATTGATTCTACCGTGCAGGAGAAGAATATAACCTATCCTACAGATGCGAAGTTGCATAAAAAGATAATCAAAAACGTTCTGAAGATCGTTCATGACAATTGTCTTCCTCTACGACAGAGTTATACGCGCACCTTGAAAGGCATTTATCGTTCCCAACGTTTTCGTAATCATCCCAAGAATCGTAAGAAAGCTCTTAAGGCAGATAGGCAACTCAAGACCATAGCAGGAAGATTGGTAAGAGAGCTAGAGCGTAATCTTGGGAGAAGGAAAGGATATGAGAAGATGTTTGAGCTATATTACAGAGTTCTTTCTCAGAATAGGAAGTCAAAGAACAAAGTATATTCTCTGCACGAACCAGATGTAGTTTGCGTCAGCAAGGGTAAGGAACATAAGCAATATGAGTTTGGCAATAAAGTATCTATTCTTCGCTCATGGTCAGGACTTATTATTGGTGCATGTTCTTTTAGGAATGAATATGATGGGCATACTATCGAAAAGACGTTAGAACAAACCCAAAGGATGACAGGAAGGAAGGTTGATAAGTTAGCAGGAGATAGAGGGTATAGAGGTATAAAGCAGATTGGGCAGACAAAGATACTCATCCCAGATATTCCTAAAGCTAAAGACAGCTACTACCAAAAGAAAAAGAAACACAAACTATTTTGTAAACGAGCAGGTATAGAACCAACAATAGGACATCTTAAAGCAGACCACCGATTATCTCGCAACTTTTATAAAGGTGTGAAAGGAGATGCTATCAATGTATTATTAGCTGCAGCAGCATATAACTTCAAAAGAGCTATGAGAGTTCTTTTGTACCTTATAAAAAGAATCAGCATAGAGCTTGTATTGACAAGCCTTATGCTGAAATATTGTTTTTAAGGGAGGACTAATTATATCTTTTATAATGGTGGTAAAGTAAGGGAGAAAGTAACATGAAAATGCTATTATTGTTGGGCAACTATCCTCAATAATTGATTCAAGATAGATTAAAATCAAAAAGAGAATGTATTCATTAGATACATTCTCTTTTTATGTTGTTTACTGAATATCTTTACTGTTTTTATAGCTTCTTGTATATTTCCCTTCTTTAAAGAGATTGTAAGAGGCGTAGTTTATTGACTTTAAAGAAACTCCTAATAAATCTTGATAGAAGAGGTCGGTGTACTTTCCTCGAAGTTTTGTATTGTATTTGGAGTTGTCTATCACCAGTAACGGAAAATCATTTCCGACAGCTATGAAAGCATCAAGATATGTATTTGTTATAATCAAAGCGTCATATCCCTTTGATTTGGCCTCATTTATAAGTATTTTAGGAGATACGCAATTTTCAGATCTACAAAAAGGAACATAATCGTATACAACTACATTTTTCTTTTCGCTAATGTATTGTTTCACTTGCTCCACAGTTATTTTATAGATTTTTGTGTAATCTCGTATATCTGAAATATTGCCTGCGTAGGTTACCACGTTTTCTTTCTCCTGTTTGCTTAACTTATTATAGTCTGTGAATATACCGCCTATACTACAAGAAGTGAGCAGTATGCAGAACGCAATAATTAGAAAGGGGCGTTGATACATTGGTTATCTCAATTAATATTTATGCTTCTTTATCCTTGTTAGAAACTTTTGTTGCCGAGATAAAATAGAGTATCAGAGCAATGTAAGCTACGAGTGCAAGAAGTTCAGAAAGATGGTTCTGCCACCATTCTGTATGGTCAAATTCAACACCAAAGAACTTAAGTAAAGCAGAAACAACACCCATAAGTGCACCACCTGCAATAAAGCCTGATGCTATAAGTGTACCTTTATCGCCACGTAGTTTGTTGATTTGCTCATCTTTAGAACGTGTTGTAACATACCAATTCACAGCACCGCCAATGATTAAAGGAATGTTCAGCTGAATAGGAATGAACATACCAAGTGAGAATGCCAATGCAGGTACCTTGCAACGATCTAATATTAAGGCCAAAGCTGCACCTATACCATAAAGAATCCAAGGTGCGCCCTGTCCACTCATCAATGGTTTAATAACAGCTGCCATTGCATTTGCTTGTGGTGCTGCCAACTGTCCAGAATCGAAACCATAAGTTTTATCCAAAACTATCATTACTCCTGCTACAGTTGCTGCCGATACTATAGTTCCAAGGAACTTCCAAGTTTCCTGTTTCTTCGGTGTAGTACCAAGCCAATAACCTATCTTTAAGTCAGTAATGAAAGAACCAGCCATTGATAAAGCTGTACATACAACACCACCCATCAGCAATGCTGCCAACATACCAGAATTACCTTTTAGTCCGACTGCTACCATTACTACTGAAGCTAAAATAAGTGTCATCAGTGTCATACCTGATACTGGATTAGAACCTACAATGGCAATAGCATTAGCTGCAACTGTTGTAAAGAGGAAAGCTATTACTGCAACAAGCAAAATACCAACAATGGCATGTAACAAGTTGAATTCCATTACGCCAAAGTAGAAGAATAAGAAGATAATCACTAAAGTGATAATACTGCCAAATGCAATAATCTTAAACGAAATATCGCGTTGTGTTCTGATTACTTCTTCTTGGCTTCCGCCTTTACCTTTCATTTCTCTTGCGGCCAAACCTACAGCACTTTTAATAATGCCCCATGACTTTACAATACCAATAATACCTGACATTGCGATACCACCAATACCAATAGAACGAGCGTAGTTCTTAAAAATCTCTTCCGCAGACATACTTCCTATTGTGGTTACAATACTTGGATCCCATTGATTCATAACAGTATCAGGAAATATAAGTGCCATTCCTGGAACAATCAACCACCATACTGTGAGTGACCCCATACAAATAATGAAAGCATATTTTAGACCAATGATGTAGCCTAAGCCTAAAACAGCTGCACCAGTATTAATTTTGAATACAAGTTTTGCCTTATCAGCTATGGTTTCACCAAAGCTAACCATACGACTTGTAACGGTTTCGTTCCACCAACCGAACGTTGCTACGCAGAAATCATAAAAACCTCCAATAAGTCCAGCAAGTAATAATGGCTTTGCTTGACTGCCACCTTTTTCACCACTTACAAGTACTTGTGTTGTTGCAGTAGCTTCTGGGAATGGGTATTTACCATGCTGTTCTTTAACGAAATACTTACGGAATGGTATTAAGAAAAGGATTCCTAAAATACCTCCTAAGGCAGCTGCAATGAATATTTGGAAGAAACTTGCTTGCAAATTAAGCATATAGATTGCTGGCATAACAAAAATACCACCAGCAACAACAGCACCAGAACATGCTCCAATACTCTGAATGATTACATTTTCACCCAAAGCATTCTTGCGTTTAGTTGCTGATGACATACCAATAGCAATGATGGCAATAGGAATTGCTGCTTCAAATACTTGTCCAACTTTGAGTCCTAAATAGGCAGCAGCTGCAGAAAACAGTACCACCATAACCAAACCCCAAGTTACAGACCATGTGCTTACTTCTGGATAAACCTTGTTCGGGCTCATCACAGGTTGATATTCCTCACCTTCTTTCAGTTCACGGAAGGCGTTCTCAGGAAGTTCAATGTTTTGTTTTTCTTTATTTTCCATATCCTTAGTTATATGTTAATCTCAAGGTAAAGTTATTTTGCAATTTCGCAAACTTAGTTTTACACAATCGCAAAGATAAATAAAAAATGGGAAAAGTTGCATTGAATGTCAATAAAATCGCAATAAATGCTGCGTTGTTTCTTTGTTTTTGTGTTTTTTATGTAAGTTTGCCGTATGAAAGAAATAGAACCTATCGCTTATTTTCGTTCCCCTTTTAAAACGAAGTTCGGTATTCCACGACAAAGTGGATTGGTTGATGAACTACGTGGAAGTATTGTGTTTGAATCGAAATTTAGTAACGAAGATGCTTACGCGGTTTGGAAGGATTTGATTATATATGGCTAATATGGGGATTTTCTGCGAATGAACTTGTTAATAGAACATGGAAAGACGGAGATAATCTTACTGTGCGTCCCCCACGTTTAGGTGGAAACAAAAGAGTAGGGGTCTTTGCTTCTCGTTCTCCTTTTCGTCCTAATGGATTAGGTTTATCGTCTGTGCGAATAGTATCTATTGGTAAAGGAGTTATAGAAGTATCGGGTGCTGACTTAATGGATGGTACGCCTATCTATGATGTTAAGCCTTATTTACCATACGTAGATGCACATACTAAAGTCCGTAGCGGCTTTACCGATAATAATAATTGGCACCCATTGGAAGTAGATTTTCCTGATAATATAGATAATTTCTTCGATGAAGAAGAGGTGAAAGCCTTATCGAAAGTTCTTCAGCAAGACCCACGTCCACATTATCAGAAAGATGCTAATCGTGTTTACGGAATGATATTTGCAAACAAAGACGTCCGTTTTCGGGTGGAAAACAGACGCTGTATAGTTGTTGAAATAGTTTCTTAAAATTCTATTTGCTTTTTTGCGTAGTTCTTATATCATCTTACTTCAATTTTTTCTACGCGTGGTTTCGATACCGTTGGAGCAATAGATGTAATGGAAGGAGCCACATTGCTGCCGTCTGGATTAGATGGAACGGTTACTGGAACAGTTTCTTCACTCGACTTTTTCTTTTCGCTCGAACTACTACGCTTGCTTCTTTTTCCTCGAATACTATTTAAAACCTTCTCTGCTTGCTTTGCTTCTTCTTCGGCTAACGAGTCTTTTGAAAGTGCATCTTGTGCAATAGTATCAAGTTTGATAGCGTTCTTTTCTGCTAAGTTAGAATCTGGCTCTATTGATGTAAGCGTATATTTTGGGTCGTTTTTATGGTTGAAATAATAGAAAAAGCCATAGCCAACCAACATGATGGTACCTATAATGATGAATATAACCAACCCACGACCAATGGTAGGTTCGTTATTCTTGTTATGTAAAGGTGCACCGCAATTAGGGCATTGCTGCTCGTTCTTGTTTACTTCTGTGTTGCAATTCTTACATCTCATATTGCTTTTATTCTTTTATCTGTTCTTTTTTGTTCTTCTAAAAAGTACGTTTTCTTGTTATGGCATTGCCTTAATTTGTTCAGTCTTGCTCATTTATCAATATGAAAACAATCGCAAAGGTACGTTAATTCGTACATTAATCAAAATAAAATGGCAGTTTTTAAAGATTAAATAGAGGAAGACTATTATATGTTTCTTATTCACTCTCTTGATAAGATACTAACGTGTGTTTAATAAGGGAGTGCGAATTGAATTTGAAAAATTGGAAAAAGGAGTTAGACAGGAAGTACATCCCCTCTAACTCCTAATCCTTTTTTATTAGTTATGGAATACTAATCCATCACCGAAATCGTCAATAATGACAGGTTTTTCTCTACTAACAGTCTCGGCAAGTATAGCCTTACTGAGATCGTTTAGCACATAACGCTGAATAGCTCTCTTGACAGGTCGTGCGCCAAACTCAGGGTCGTAGCCCACTTCAGCAAGATAATTGATAGCACTTTCTGTCCATTTCAAAGTGAATCCTTGTGGTTCGAGCATCGTCTTTACGCGTTCGAGCTGTAAGGTTACAATCTCAGAAATCTCGCTTTTCGTGAGTGGAAGGAACATAATCGTTTCGTCGATACGGTTTAAGAACTCTGGACGTATGTTTTGTTTCAACATTTCCATCACGATGTTGCGTGCGTTCTCAATAATCTCTTCTCTGTTTCCTTCTGTGAGATTTGCAAACTCTTGCTGGATATATTGCGAGCCAAGGTTTGATGTCATTATGATAATGGTGTTTTTAAAGTTCACCACACGCCCTTTATTATCTGTTAGATGTCCATCGTCAAGCACTTGTAACAAAATGTTGAATACGTCTGGATGCGCCTTTTCTATCTCATCGAAGAGTACAACAGAGTATGGTTTACGTCGAACAGCCTCAGTAAGTTGTCCTCCTTCATCGTATCCTACGTATCCTGGAGGTGCACCGATAAGACGAGAAACACTGAACTTTTCTTGATATTCACTCATATCAATGCGTGTCATCATCGTTTCATCGTTGAACAAATATTCAGCCAATGCCTTTGCTAATTCGGTCTTACCAGTACCCGTTGTACCAAGGAAGATGAAAGAAGCTATAGGCTTTTTGGGATCTTGCAAACCAGCACGAGAGCGTCGCACAGCATTTGCTACTGCAGCAATAGCCTCGTTTTGTCCGATGACACGCTTGTGCAATTCTTCTTCAAGATGGAGTAACTTATCACGTTCGCTTTGTAACATTCTAGTAACAGGAATACCTGTCCATCGACTTACCACTTCTGCAATATCCTCAGATGTTACCTCCTCTCTAATCATTGCCTCGCTACCTTGCGTAGACTGTAATTGTTGCTGTATGCTCTTAATGTCATCTTCCAATGCTTTTAAGCGAGAATAGCGTATCTCTGCAACACGTTCGTAATTGCCTTCGCGCTCTGCTTTGTCTGCTTCAAACTTTAAATGTTCAATCTCCTCCTTGTCTTGTTGAATCTTGTTCACTAAGTTTTTCTCGCTTTCCCATTTTGCTTTAAAACTTGTTTCCTGCTCTTTCAGTTCAGCAATCTCCTTATCTAACAAAGCAATCTTATCGGTATCGTTTTCACGTTTAATGGCTTCGCGTTCTATTTCAAGCTGTTTCAGACGGCGAGTAATCTCATCTAACTCCTCAGGAACAGAGTCTCGCTCCATACGAAGCTTTGCTGCGGCTTCGTCCATCAGGTCTATTGCTTTATCAGGAAGGAATCTATCAGATATATAGCGCTCCGAAAGTTGTACGGCAGCGATACAAGCATCGTCTTGAATGCGCACCTTATGGTGGTTTTCGTAACGTTCTTTCAAACCTCTAAGTATTGAAATAGCGTCCAATTCATCAGGTTCTTCCACCATAACAGTTTGGAAACGGCGTTCAAGTGCTTTATCTTTCTCGAAGTACTTTTGGTATTCGTTGAGTGTTGTTGCACCAATAGCACGCAATTCTCCTCGTGCAAGAGCAGGTTTCAGTATGTTGGCAGCGTCCATTGCTCCCTCTCCGCCACCAGCTCCAACAAGCGTATGGATTTCGTCGATGAAAAGAATGATATTGCCTTCAGCATTTGTTACCTCCTTAATAACACCTTTCAGTCGTTCCTCGAACTCGCCTTTGTACTTCGCACCAGCTACCAATGCACCCATATCCAATGAATAGAGTTGCTTGTCTTTCAGGTTTTCTGGCACGTCGCCACGGACAATACGTCCTGCTAACCCCTCTACAATGGCGGTTTTACCAGTACCTGGCTCACCAATAAGTATTGGATTGTTCTTTGTTCTTCGTGAAAGAATTTGCAATACACGGCGTATTTCATCGTCTCGGCCTATTACTGGGTCAAGTTTACCAGCTCGTGCATCTTCCACTAAGTTACGTGCGTACTTTGATAGTGCTTGATAGTTGTCGTCACCGCTTTCCGTTTGCACTTTTGAACCTTGTCTAAGGTCTTTGATAGCAGCCCTCATGGTTTCTTCTGTACAACCAGCATCCTTCAAAATACGGCTTGCTGTGGAATTCACTGCTAAGAGGGCGAGCAACAAAGGTTCTATGCTTACAAACTCATCGCCCATTTTTTGCGATTCGTCCATTGTAGTTTGCATCACTTTATTTGCATCAGGAGAAAGATAAGGTTCGCCTCCTGAAACCTTTGGCAAGCGAGTAATCTCGCTTTGAACGGCATTTTCTACAATCTGAAGATTGATGCCTAACTTATTGAAAAGATAGTTTACTACATCTTTTCCCTTCTCCATTACACCTTCAAGAATGTGTAATGGCTCAATTACTTGTTGCCCATTACGACTCGCTAAACCTACTGCGGCTTGGATAGCCTCTTGTGCTTTAATTGTAAATTTGTCTAATGTCATAGTTCGTTCCTTTTATTTAATTATTCTGTTTTGTAATAATCAAACTCTATTCCCAAGTATTCAAAACTGACAAAATGGTTAAAATTCTGACATTTTGTCGCTTTTTATATTCTTTCTTTGGGCTTTTGAAATATTATTTGTAGCTTTACAATCGAAAGGAAGTTACCTTCCTGTTTAATCACAAAGCTTTTAATGGCATTATATTTATGAATAAAGGAAAATCAACTTGTAAGGTTTTGAAAGCTATTCGACAAAAGATAGCCGATGCAAATGGTATCAGTTACTCTCCAAATGAGTGTCATTACGAAGGAGAATGTAAGGGAACGTGTCCCAAATGCGAGGCTGAAGTACGTTATTTAGAGGACGAACTCAAACGAAAGGGACGCAATGGCTTCGCTATAAAGGTTGGTGGCATTGCGGCAGGCTTGTGCGCAATGGTTGTTCCTGCGCAACTTGAGGCACAGAACATAAATAAAGACAGCCTGAAAACTTCCGTTCCACAAGTTAATGCTTTAGATACTATTGCCGTGAAAGACCTTTCCGAAGGAGCAGAAGATGCTATCGTGGTGCGTGGTAGTGTGATTTTTAAAGAAGATAAAGAACCCCTGATAGGGGCTTCGGTAATAGTTTTGGGAACGCAGAAGGGGCTTGTAACTGACTTAGATGGTAATTTTGCAGCGAAAGTCCCCCAAGATGCGAGTTTGGAAATATCTTATATCGGTTTGAAAAGCAAGGTTGTCAAGGCAAAAGATTTGTTGGACAGGAAGAACAGAATCATTGTTTTCGAATCTGACGAACAAGCTTTATTGGGCGAAGTTGTACTGTCAGGCGTAGTCGTTACACGCAATGGAGACGATGTTTACAACCGAACGACACCTAAATACAAGTCGCACAAGAAGAAATGCAAGAAGTAAAAGCACCCATAATAGGCATTAATCGCCACCGACTGACTACTGATGGCGAGGGCGTAACTACTCTTGTGGCTTTTCACGGCTGTCCGTTGCATTGCAAGTATTGTCTGAATCCGCAATGTTTGTTGCCCGATGGAGTGTTGAGAACCATTACACCGAGCGAACTTTATAGCGAAGTGGAAATAGACGACCTTTATTTTATGGCAACAGGTGGAGGCATTTGCTTTGGTGGTGGCGAGCCTTTGTTGCGTAGTAAATTCATTGTTGAGTTTGCAAAAATAATGAATCCTGAGTGGAATATTGTATTGGAAACATCGTTGAATGTACCTTTAGAGCAGCTGAAAATAGTTGCACCGCTTGTCAATGAGTTTGTTGTTGATGTAAAAGATATGGACGAACCAATCTATAAAGCCTACACTATGCAAAACAATAATATGGTTGTGAGCAACTTAAAGTGGCTTGCTGAAAATAGATATACAGATAAAACAATAGTCCGTTTGCCGCTAATACCTTATTACAATACTGATACAACACAAGAAAAAAGCAGAAAACAATTAGAAAGAATGGGCTTTTATCGCTTCGATATATTTGAGTATATCGTAAAATAGGTATAAAATACAAACTTAGAAGTCGATGAACTTGTATGAATAATCTCCTCTTACTACTCGCTAAAATAGTTATTAAATATTACGAAATATAACTAGAAACATTCTTTAATTGCACAAATCATTTAATCATAAAATCATTTTTAATTTGTAAAGAAAAAGTACAAGCGAAAATCAATATATATTGTATTACGTTGTAATAGTGGTTGTTTTGCAATGCAAAACAGGCTCTTTTACCGCGCAAAACAGGCACTATTGGAGCGTAAAACAATAGGTGTTGTAATGTGTTGTAAACGAGAATGTTATGTAAGATAGATGTTTGTATAAAATCTTTACATAATTATTATCAGTTATTGTTCTTTTTCTATCTCACTTTAATACATACTTCTCCATAATATTCTTTTGCCTTGTTGCGCAGCAAAAAGCCATATACAGCAGTCTGTTTGCGGACAGAAAGATTATGGTATAGGTCGGTTTGGTTTTCAATATATCCTCTTTCAGTGTGTTGGAGGTCGTAAATGCAGATGCGCCCAGCATGGTGTGGCGCTACTTTCGCATAGCCAACGAATAGTCCTTCTTTATCTTCTTTTACTGCATTAGCTACATCTAAATGGTAATATAGGTAGCCAGCACGGCACAAAAGTTCTCCATTGGAGTAGAAATCCTTAACTTCGTCCAGACTTAAAGCTTTATATGGCAAAGGCTCAACGTATTTCTGTGGTTTGCTGAATGCTACTTTTGTTTGCTTTGTCAGCCATATAATGCAGAGTACTGTAAGCAAAATGAGGGCAATGTTTGTGAGTGTCATTTTTCGAAAGTGTTTGTTTGGCATGGAAAAGTTGCCGTATTGGGTAAATTATTTCTGTCTACAAAGATACAGAAAAACTATTAAAAATATCGTTCAATTAAATGAAAAGTACAGCTTCTTTAATTGTTTATGATATAAAAGACGTATCTTTGTACCATATAAAGATTTGCTCTTTGTTGATAGGAATTTCATAAATGGTGTTCCTACGTATAGAGAAAGGGGCAATATAATGGGCATTATATAGAGAACAGGGGCATGAATAGCCAGATTTCTAATTATCTAAAACAAGTGCTCGCAAATATTTTTAGTTATTTCTAAAGCAGAGAAGGTTATGAGAAAACTATTAACTGTACTTACATTATTATTTGTGGTATCATTCAATTTGTTTGCACAGAGCTACGTCGAATTGTGGAAACAAGTTGATATAGCAGGCGGTAAAGACTTGCCTAAGACGCAAATAAGTGTCTTGAAGAATATTATACGCAAGGCTCAAAAGGAGAAATCGTACGGCAACTTGTTGGCAGCTGAGTTGCTGACCTCAAGTTTACATACGAAAATATCGCCTGATTCAGCGGATGTGGAAAAGGCTCGTCTTGAAAAACTCTGTGCTAATGCCGAGAAAACGGACAAGGTTTTGTATGCTGTTTATAATTGTGTTTTGGGCAAAATCTTGGACAGAGATGACACTGATGGTAAGGTGGCTGATAGTTATTTCGATAAAGCGATGGCCAATCCAGCCTTGTTGGCAGGTGTGCAGTATAGTAAGTACACGCCATTGATAAAAGAAGGAAAGGACGACGCAATATTTAAGAACGACCTTCTCCATGTTATTGCGTTCGAATCTGGCCAGTATGACAAGGCAAGTAAGTATTACACATCGGTGGGAAACCGCGAAGCAGCTTGTTATAGTGCCTATATGGGTGTAAAAGAAGACAGCAACAAGGAGGCTTTAGATTCGCTCATTGCTCTCTATGGAGACTTGCCCATATGTGGAAATGTGGCAGTAGCGAAATACAAATACTTGAAAGACGAAGAGGAGCTAGATGTAAAGCAGCGCATCGAATATATAGACAATGCCTTGAAACGTTGGGGAACGTGGAAAAACACCAACTATCTGCGCAACGAACGCGAAGCTCTTACTGCGCCAATGTTCGAAATGTGGGTCTCAGAAAAAGTGGGTGCTCCTAATAAGGAACGAATCTTGAAAGATGTTAAGGTTAGAAATATCACCGATTTAACGCTGACTATAACACGTACAACGCTGACAGGAGATGATGGTTTATCGGCCAGTAACCAGAAAGATTTAGCGAAAATTAAAACGAAACTAGTATCAGCTAGTGCTCAGACCGTAAAACGATCTTACACAATCAATGCCCCCTTATGAGGTAATAGACGATTCGTTACAACTTCCTCGCTTAGATGTTGGTGTCTATTTGTTAGAGTTGTCATCATCAAATAATCGGTTAGCCCCACAATACGAACTATATTACGTTACCAATCTATATGTAATAGCAGAAGAACATCCCGGAAATAAGATACGATATGTAGTGGTTAATTCAACAACAGGACAACCTATACCTAATGCTAAGCTAAAGTTGAAGAGGCGTGGTTACAATAAACAACCACCCGTTATCAAGTATGTAGATACTAATGAACGAGGCGAGGCTTATTTTAATTATGGTAATAAAGAGTTAGACGAGGTATATGTCTCTACAAATACGGATAAAGCGTGCCCTAATTCGGACATTAATACCCATTATTACTTCCATGAAGAAGTTCAAGAATACGATGTTTATGATTTGTTTACCGATAGAAAACTTTATCGTCCAGGGCAAACAGTTCACGTATCATTACTTGTTCATAAGAAGAACAATAAGAACTTGAAGAGCAAGGCTATTGCTAATAAAACCGTAAAGCTAACATTACAAGATGTAAACTTTGAAGATATTGTTTCAAAAGAAGTTGTTACAGATGAGTTTGGTACGGCTGTTGCCGATTTTGAGTTGCCCAAAGGTTTGCTCACAGGAGTATTTTATGTCTCTGCCAATGATGAAGATGGAACTTCAGTAAGCTTTAATGTTGAGGAATACAAGCGTCCGACGTTTACGGTAGAGATTGACGAATATAAAGAAAAATATGCCATTGGCGATACAATTAAACTGAAAGGACGTGCAAAAACATATTCGGGTATGCCTGTTCAGGGTGCTGAGGTGTCATATACTGTTAATCGTAATCCTGTATTATGGTGGTGGTATAGTAATGAAAGCAGCGAGACTGTTTTTGAAAGCAAAGCAATAACCGATGAAAAGGGTGAGTTCGATATTGAATTACCTTTTATATTCCCTGATGAAAAGAAAAGTAAGATGTCGGCAATTCGTGGTTATTGGCAATCAGCAAAGTTTTATAACTTTGTTGTAGATGCCGATGTTACCGACCTTGCTAGTGAAACACGTTCGGCAAGTGCATCGTTGCCATTAGGCACAAGACCACAGTGCTGACGAGTAATATGCCCGACAAGGTGTTGAAAGATAAGTTGCATCAGCTGAAATTCTCTTATTTGAACGCTGCGGGTAAACCTATTGAAGAGAAAGTTCGTTACGCCATAGCACCTTATAAGAAGGAAAAGCCATCGTTTGACAACTATACAACAGTGGAAGCCAATAAGGATATAGACTTGAAACCATTGCGTTCGGGTCGTTATATCTTGCAAGCCATTTGTGAGAACGATACATTAGAGCAAGAGTTTGTTGTGTTTTCAATGGACGACAAACGCCCTGTTATAGAAACACACGATTGGTTCTATATAAGCGGACATAAATTCCCAAGCGACGGAAAGCCTGTTTACGTGCAGTTTGGTGCCACCGATGCCGACCAACATGTGCTTTATTCCATCTTCTCAGGCAATAAAGTGCTGACAGTGGGGCTATCGACCAAAGCAATAGCCTTACCACATGGAAGCTTACGTATAAGGAAGAGTATGGCGATGGCATTGTCGTGAACTTCGCATGGGTGAAGAATGGCAAGCTGTATAAGCACAATGAAAGTATTGCACGCCCTATGCCCGATAGACGTTTGAACGTGAAGTGGACTACCTTCCGTAATCTTTTGCTGCCCGGACAGAAAGAAGAATGGACGCTTAACATAAGCTATCCCGACGGAAAACCTGCAAAGGCGCAGCTCATGGCAACGCTTTACGACAAGAGTCTCGACCAGATAGACGAACACTCGTGGTACTTCGAGCCTGCGTACAATAACAATTTTCCCAGTTATATTGACTGGAGTAAAATGATTTATTCATCTTTAAGCCTCAGTAGGCTCGCCAATTATAAGTCTTTGAGTCTACCTCTGCTGTCGCTTGCTAAGTTTGATACACGCTTTGTAGACAACTTTGAATACCAACAAATCTTTATCAGAGTTTATGGAAGTCGTGCAGGAACCAAGGCTTATGCAAAGATGGAAATGATGGAAGTTGTAAAATCAGCTGATGCAGAGTCTCGTAATTCTGAAGAAGCACGTAGTTCTGTTAAGTTCACCGCACCTGTTATAAAAGAAGATTCAGCCATTCGCAATGAGGCAGAGGCGGACTATGCTGTTGCCGACTCTGTTTCTGGTGTTGTAAAAAGAGGTACTAATAATGTTCAGATGCGCGAGAACTTGAACGAAACAGCGTTTTTCTATCCCCGTCTGAATACAGATGCCAATGGCAATGTAAGCATTAAATTCACGCTGCCAGAGAGCCTTACCACTTGGCGTTTTATGGGACTTGCACACGACAGAGACATAAATTACGGTATGCTAACCGACGAAGTGGTAGCCAAAAAGACGGTAATGGTGCAGCCCAATATGCCTCGTTTTGTTCGTATGGGCGATGAAGCGATGCTCTCAACACGTATTTTTAATTCGTCAGATAAAGCTGTCAATGGCAAGGCTACTATGGAAATACTTGATGCTGAAACTGAGAAGATTCTCTACACCGAAAGCAAAGACTACGCTTTAGAGGCGAACGGAACAACAACGGCAACGTTTCACTGGCAAGTTTGCTGTCGGAAGAAGGTGCTAACAAACTCTCTGTTGCCAACGATGGTATACTTATTGTGCGCATCATAGCCAGTGGCGATGATTATTCTGACGGAGAACAGCAATATTTGGCAGTACTTCCAAATCGCGAATACATAGTAAACACTTATCCGTTTACGCAAAACAAGGCAGGAGAGAAGAGTATTGACCTTACAAAACTGTTCCCAACAAACACCACAGACCAACGATTGACGGTTGAATACACCAATAATCCAAATTGGTTGATGATACAAGCCTTGCCGTATGTTGCTGATGCGAACGAGCTAAACGCCATTAGCTTGGTGTCAGCTTACTATGCCAACAGCTTAGCAAGTAAAGTTTTAAAGACCTCACCTAAGATACGACAAACTATTGAAAGCTGGAGAAACGAACAAGGAAGTGAAACCTCATTGATGTCAGCGTTAGAAAAGAACCAAGACTTGAAAGAGTTTGCTCTTAAAGAAACACCTTGGGTAATGGAAGCAAAGAACGAAAGAGAGCAGAAACAAATGCTTGTGCGTTTCTTCGACGAGAATCAGATAAAGTATAACTTGTCGTCTACTATTGAAGCACTAACTGAATTACAAACCCAGATGGTTCTTTCTCTTGGTGGGAGAATATGCCAGGTAGCTTCTATATGACGATTGAAGTGGTGAAAACCCTGACCCGCTTGAACGTGTTGATGGGCGAAAAAGATGAGAAAACCGAAGATATGCTACGTTTTGCATTTACTTTCTTAGACAAAGAAGTGGCGGAACGTGTTGCAGAGATGAAGCGTCTGCAACGCAAAGGATATAAGAACATCTTCCCATCTGATGCGCTTTGCGACTATCTGTATAGCAATGCGTTGGCAAAACGCAAGACAACAGCAGATATAACCTATCTTATCGACCTGTTATCAAAGAAGCCTGTAGATTTAACAATATATGGCAAGGCTAATACGGCAGTTATCTTGCAGCAGTACAAACAGACACTAAAGGCTAAGGAATACTTGCAAAGCATCAAGGAATATACTGTTTACAAGGAAGAAATGGGCAGATATTTCGATACAAAGAAGGCTTATTACAGTTGGTTCGATTATAAGATACCAACGCAAGTTGCGGCAATAGAAGCGTTCAAGACAATAGCTCCAGACAACAAGCAGACTATTGAAGACTTACAACGTTGGCTTACAGTCGAAACGTACACAAGCGTGGGATACGCCAGTGAATTCTGTAGACGCTATTTGGGCATTTATGAATAACGGTCAGTGGACAATGGACAATGGCGAAGCAAGCATTTTAAAACTCGATGGAAAGGTTATAGAACTCCCAAAAGTTACTACAGGTTTGGGATATGTGAAGGTAACACAGCCTGTGGTAGTTAATTCACGTAACGAAAACGAAGGCAAGCAAGTTGCAAGCACGCTTACCGTAGAGAAAATAAGCAGCGGAACAAGCTGGGGAGCAGTGTATGCGCAGTTCTTCCAACCTGTTACAGAGATTAAAGCAAGTAATGCAGGACTTACAGTCAAGCGCGAATTGTTTGTACGAAACAGCAACAACAATGCGAAAGATGCCGTTCAGGCAAAGGTTGGCGATAAGGTTGTGGTGCGCATAACCATTGTGGCAGATCGTGATTACGACTTTGTTCAGGTTTCTGACAAGCGTCCAGCGTGTCTTGAACCCGTATCGCAAATCAGCGGATACCAATACGGTGGCTACTACATAGCACCGAAAGACTACTGCACAAACTATTATTTCGATATGATGGCAAAGGGAACTCACGTTGTGGAAACAGAGTATTTTGTAGACCGTGAGGGCGTTTATCAGTCGGGAACGTGCACCGCACAATGTGCTTATGCACCTGAATACACAGGTCGCCAAGGAGCAATTAAAGTAAAAGTGAATAGCAACAATGCTTCAAAATTGAAATAGATGAAGGCAGCGGCTTCTGCTTTGGTGTTACGACAGCCATAAAAAAAGCCGAAGAGGAATTAGAAAAAGGAAGGCAGTTGTATTGCCTTGGCGATATAGTACATAATAGTATGGAGGTGGAAAGGCTTGCAAAACGTGGGCTGATAACCATTAATCATGACCAGTTGCGTGAACTTCACGATGCAACTGTATTGCTTCGAGCTCATGGAGAACCTCCTGAGACCTATGAATTGGCACGAAAGAATAACATAGAAATTATTGATGCCACATGTCCTGTTGTGTTGGCATTGCAGCGTCGCATAAAAACCAATACGAAAAGAATGGTAATACGATAGTAAGCAAACTTGAGAAGGTTGATTTGAAAGCAGAATTAAAAGATAAGAAGAAAGCTTCTGCATCGCAAATCGTAATTTTTGGCAAATTAGGCCATGCCGAAGTATTGGGTTTGGTGGGACAAACACATAGTAATGCAATTGTGATAGAGAAGTTCGAAGATGTGCATCAACTTGATTTTAATCGTGATATATATCTTTATTCTCAAACAACAAAGAGTTTGAATGAATTCCATCGCATCATTGAATACATTCAAGGACATATTTCCGTAAGTGCTCAGTTCCGTAGTTTCGATACTATTTGTCGACAAGTAGCTAATCGCATGCCAAACATTTCGTTGTTTGCTGCAAAACACGACCTCATTCTATTTGTTGCAGGACGCAAAAGTTCTAACGGAAAAGTTCTGTTTCACGAATGCTTAAGTGTAAATCCCAACTCACATCAAGTAGAAAGTGCTGATGAAATAGATATGGAATGGTTTAAGAATGTACAAACTGTAGGTATTTGTGGCGCAACCAGTACTCCTAAATGGCTAATGGAAGAGTGTCGCGATGAGATACTTCGTAGAACAGCTAATGCTTAGAGCTTAAACCATTTAATATATCACTCCTTTTTTGTACTTTAAAAGAAGACTTCATACTCCACTCGTAATATATTTTCATATAATACGAGTGGAGTATGTTGATATATTACGAGTGATATACAAATTATATTACAGCTATCTAGTTCTCCCTTAAAAACCTAATATTCTGATGATTCATAGTACATTATCCTATAAAATATTTGCTTATAGCTACAACTATATAGAAACATAACTAAAAAATAATCTTAGTGAGAATACGAAGCTTTTTATTTCATCAGACGCAAACGAAGACTATTTAGTACAACACTGACACTTGAAAATGCCATTAGTGCACTTGCCCAAGAAGGTGTGATCTGCCAATTAATATCAAACAAAAATAATACTCCAGCAGCAAGTGGTATGCAAATAATATTATAAATGAATGCCCAGAATAAGTTTTGCCATATCATTCTTACTGTACGACGACTTAATAATAAAGCTTCTGGCAAAGTTATGAGATCGTCCCCCATAAGGGTGATTTGTGAAATATCCATAGCGACATCAGTTCCTTTACCAATAGCAATACTGACATCAGCTAATGCCAATGCCTGTGTATCATTTATTCCATCTCCAACCATCGCCACACATTTTCCTTCATGCTGTAACTTGCGCACTATATTTTCTTTATCTTGCGGTAAAACCTTACTTTGAAAATGTTTTATTCCAGCCTTTTCTGCCCAATACTTTGCAGCATCTTCTTTATCGCCACTCATCATATAAACATCTACACCACTATTTTGTAGAATCCCTAACGCCTTCCTTGCATTAGGTTTTAGAGTTTCACGTTCTTCTAAAGCTAAATCATCAGATCTTGTAAAATCAATATCTTTGTTGGGTATAGTTAATGTACCTGTTTTATCGATAACAAGTGCGTTTATCTTACGTAGTTTTTCCAATGCAGCAGCATCTTTAATTAGTATTTGTTTTTCTGCTGCCTTTCCTATACCTACCATCAAAGCAGTAGGAGTAGCCAATCCCATTGCACAAGGACAAGCAATAACCAAAACAGCAATTGCTGAAAGAATTGCTTGCGGAATATAATCATTTCCTCCAATTAGCCACCATACAAGAAAAGTAAAAATTGCTATTACTGTAACAATTGGAACAAAAATCAAAGCAGCTTTATCTACAATACGCTGAACAGGAGCTTTAGAACTTTGTGCATCCTGTACCATACGGATAATCTGTGCTATCATTGTATCCTGTCCTACTTGTCGTGCACGCATTCTCAGCTTACCTTGATTAGGAATTGTTCCTGCTAACACTTTATCCCCCTTACATTTCTTTGCAGGATTAGGTTCTCCTGTTATCATGCTTTCATCTATGTAGACAGCATCAGCGGTCATAAAACTTTCTGCCCAAATAACTTCACCATCTACAGGCACTTTTTCTCCAGTTCGCACCTCAAGTAAATCTCCCACTTCAATAGTAGAAATAGGGACCTCTTCTACCTTATCACCATCTACAATATGTGCAGTTTTCGGTGTCATACCCATCATATGGCGAATAGACGAAGCTGTTCCATCTTTTGCTTTCTCTTCTAAAAGTTTACCCGTAAGTACAAAAGTAATTATCATAACAGAAGCGTCGAAATAGGTATGCCACATTATTCCTCGACTTCCCCAAACAATTTCTCCCCAAAATGTATTGAAAACACTGAATAAAAAGGCTATCATCGTCGACAATGATACAAGTGTATCCATGTTAGCTAAGCCGTTTCTCATTTGTTTCCATGCAGATACATAGAAACTATGTCCACAATACAACATATTAGATAAAGCGATGATTAACGCAATTTGATTGGCAGTGCTTCTATTATCAAAATTTATCCAACCCATTGAAACCGCCATGACACCCAAAGCAAACAACCATGAAAATACTGTTTTTCGTTTCAATAAGGCAAACGCACGTTTTTCTATTTCTACTGCCGAGCGACCTTCTTCTATTACTAGATCATAGCCAATTGTATTAACAGCAGCTTTCATGTCTCCCAAAGATATTTCATCAGGATTAAAGTCTATTAATACTGAACGTGAAGGCAACGAAACTGAAGCACTGATTACACCTTTTAGGCTATTGAGTTTCTTTCAACATTAGCAGAACATGCAGAACATGCCATACCAATAACAGGAATGTTTTTCTTCATTCTACTTTCCTCCCTTTTATTCAATTAGTTGATATTTGTAAACTATTACAATATCATTTCAAAGCGTCCTAAAGCATCGACTACACTTTTTAATAACTCTGGCTTTACTAGATTTTCATCATAAGAAACATTAACTATCTTCTCTGCCAAGTTTACTTCTGCCACTTCAACACCTACAACACTTTTAAGAGCTTGCTCAACATTTAACTTGCAATGCTCACATTTCATACCATTTACTATAAAAACCTTATTTTCCATAATCTGTAAATCTGTTGTCTTTCTATATCAGTTCTCTTTGTTCTTTACTAAATTCCCTAAATGTATAAATCGTAATCGGAACGGTAGCTATAAACGCTAATGTATCGCTCACTGCTTGGCACATCTCTACACCTAAAAGACCAAAGAATCTCGGAAGAATAAAAATTAAAGGAACAAAGAATAATCCTTGACGAGCTGCTGCCAAAAAATTAGCGCGCCAAGTTTTTCTACATGTTTGCGTAAGCATATTACTAGCCAAAATCATCGCATTGAATGGATAAGTACAAAGCTGCCATCTTAAAGCAACTACACCTATACTGATAACTTTAGGGTCGTCACGGAACAAACCAATTATTGACCCGCTGAAAATCCAACCTATAACTGTACAAACAAGCAAGAAAGCAGTACCTACTTTAACTGTAAACTTATAACCTGCTTCTAACCTATCGTACATTTTAGCTCCATAACAAAATCCACATAGCGGTTGAAAACCTTGTCTAACCCTATGACAGTGGCGAGTACAAGCATAGATATACGATTAACAATACTCATTGCAGCAATCGCCTCATCTCCATAAGTACCAGCTGCAATATTCAATGACATTGTTGCCAAACAAGCCAACCCCTGACGAGAAAGCGAAGGACTTCCTCCTAAGAATATTTCTTTTAAAGTCAGCCACGAAGGAACAAAATTTCGGAAATAAATACCGATATTTTCTCCTTTTCTAGCCATATAAAAAAGAATAAAGAACGACACAACCTGTCCTACAAGTGTAGCAATAGCTGCACCAGTTATCCCCATATCAAATCCAAAAATAAGTATTGGGTCTAATGCAACATTCAGTATAGCGCCCACAACAATTCCATACATGGCATATGCAGCATTACCTTGTAAACGCATCTGATTGTTTAAAGTAAGCGAAGAAGTAAGAAAAGGTGCGCTAAGAAGTACGATTCCCAAATATTTCTCAGTATAAGGGAGAATTGTAGGGGTACTTCCCAACAAAACCGATAAAGGTTCAAGAAATAGCAAACCAAGTGCCATTACAAACAAACCTAATAGGAATGAGAAGAAGAAACCATTCGATGCCATGCGAACAGCATTATCGCGTCGTTTTGCACCCAACTCTCTTGATATATAATTCCCTGATCCATGCCCAAAAAAGAAACCACATGCTTGAACAAAAAACATTAACGAATATACAATACCCACTGCTGCGGTAGCTTGCGTATTTATCTGTCCCACAAAATATGTATCGGCAATAACATATAAACTTGTTACCAACATCGAAATAATAGTGGGAATAGCCATCGTTAGCACAACCTTATGAATGGGTTCCACTGTAAGGAACGTATAATTATCTTTTCCTTTATGCATAGTTACTGCAAAAGTACAAAAAACGCAATTAGAGAAAGAATATGAATATTTAATTAAAACTAAAAGTTGCGTTGACTTAACTTGAGGATAGTAGTATAAATAGTTGAAGAATGTTGTATCAATTTACAACAGACTAATAAAAATTTAATCAAGTATCTACTTAAGTATTTTTATTATTTTGAAGAAGGGTGTCCTTTTTTTCAAAGAGAATAGAAAAACCTTCCATCAGAAGATAAATAATACGTAGAAAAAAATATAATTACATTCCATCAAAAATTATAATTATAAATTTAAAAAAACGTAATTACAATTTTTTTATTTTGTAATTAAAAATTTCAAACACCTGACTTATTGTAAAAATCTAATAATAAAGATATAAAAAAATAAAAGCGGATATGCATTCATTGACGTATCCGCTTTCTATTTCTTTTATTTTACTAAATCAACAAGAGTTTTGAACAATGCGTTCCGCTGAACGGCCATCCCATCTATCCGGAATTGAAGTAGCTTTCCACCTACCTTCTACCATATCCGAAACTACTGCATAAAGTTTCTGTGCATCTTCACCAACAAGAATATTTGTACCTTGTTTCACAGTTTCGATATGCTCAGTATAGCTATTCAGTGTAGCACAAGGAACATTTGTAAAAGTAGCTTCTTCTGCAACATTTCCCGAATCAGTTACAATACCTGCTGCATTCGACAATAAAAAGCTAAATTCTAAATAGCCCAAAGGTTCTACAAAGTTCAGATTTGTATGCTTTGACAGGTCAAGCGAACGCACAACTTGAGCAGCATTTTCGCGTAAAGGGGCAACAATTGGCATATCTCCCGCAGCTTCCAGCATAGCTTTCAACATACGTCCTAAGTTTTCTTTGTCGTTCATCAACATCTTTCGGTTGAGCGTAAAGACAAGATATTGCTTTGTTTTCAAATGCAAATTGCTCACTGAATGAATATTCTCTAACGACAAACTACCCATTCGTTCACGATTAAAGCGAATATTGTCAATAAGAATATTGCCAACCATATAAACACGAGACAGTTCTGCACCTTCTTTATTTGCGATACTGTTATTACTTAGACCAGCTGTGAAAAGAACATCCGATAGTCCATCAATAACCAAACGATTAATTTCTTTCGGCATATTTATATCGAACGAACGAGTTCCTGCAGCAATATGTGCCAATGCAATACCTTGCTTTTTTGCTACAATAGATGCAGCCATTGTCGAAGCAAGGTCGTCTACAACAACTACAACATGTGTATTGTTTTGCTGTAAATATTGCTCGAATTTTGACATTACTTGACCTGTCAATTCGTTCAAATTTTCACATTCAATACCAAGATAAACATTTGGACGTGGGATTTGTAGGTCTTCAAATAAACTATTCTCCAACGTTGGGTCGTTTTCACTTCCCGCATAAACTAACGAGTAAGAAATATTTCTACCATCCCATCCTTCGGTATGTTTCTTTTTTAGAATTCTAATAATAGGCGCAACCTTCATAAAATTAGGGCGTGCGCCACAAAATATACAGATTTTAAGTTCGCTATTTATTTTTGTCATTTGCGTTTTTATTGTCCTTTAAACATCTCTTTTATACCTCCTAATGAGCCCATTACTCCCGTTGCCTCATATGGAAGATAAACCGTCTTTTGATTTTCATTCTTTGCAAGTTCTTCCATCATTTGTATATACTTCTGTGCAATGAGGTAATTTGCAGGATTTGTGCTTTGTCCAAGAGCTTCTGTAATCTTCTGAATTGCTACAGCTTCTGCTTCAGCTACACGCATTTTTGCTTGAGCTTGACCTTCAGCAATAAGTATCGCTTGTTGTCTGTCTGCTTCAGCACGATTTATTCTTGAAGCTTTTTCACCTTCAGATTTAAGAATAGCAGCTTGTTTCTCACCCTCACTGGTAAGAATAGTAGCTCGTTTATTACGTTCTGCCTGCATTTGTTTCTCCATTGCTTGCGATACACTTTCTGGTGGTGTAATATCTTGAAGTTCTACACGATTTACTTAATACCCCACTTGTTAGTTGCATCGTCAAGAACAGAACGTAACTTTGTGTTAATGGTATCTCGAGAAGTAAGTGTTTGGTCGAGTTCCATTTCACCAATAATATTACGAAGTGTTGTCTGCGTAAGTTTCTCTATAGCGTTTGGCAGATTGTTTATTTCGTATACAGCCTTAAAAGAGTCCATTATTTGGAAATAAAGGAGAGCATTGATTTGCATTTGAATATTGTCTTTCGTAATAACATTCTGTCTGTCGAAATCATAAACTTGTTCACGCAAATCAATAACAGTTGTGTACACATATCGTCCAGCACGAACTGCTACCATTTCTTTGGCTCTATCAATAAATGGAATGATTAAATTAACACCTGGTTGTAAAGTTGCATGGTATTTTCCCAAACGTTCTATGATGCGTGTTTCACTCTGTGAGATTATAACAACTGCTTTTTTTACAAAGATGAGTGCCAATGCTATAAAGGCAATCACGATATAAGTTCCAATGTCCATAATGATTAAGGATTTTAATTATTTATAAAAGTAAATTATTCAACTCTTTCCACTGTTACAATAATGGAATCTAAAGCAACAATACGTACTCTTGTTCCTTCCTCAATAGAAAGATTATTTACTGCAACAGCCTTCCAAGAGTCACCATCTATCTTTACTCTCCCATGTCCATTTGCAACAATTGATTCTGTAACATTACCAATTCTGCCTATTATGGCATCAGCGTTACTTAATCTTTGCTCTTTATTTATGTGTAAATACTTTAACACAATTGGTCTAATAAAGAAGACACTTAGCATACTAACTACTGCAAAGACAATGACTTGCAACATGAAACTATCGCTAAAAGCCGACACAGCTGCTGCAAAAACACCTCCAATTACAAAACACATGATAAAAAAATCACCATTGGTTAATTCTAACACAAGGCACAAAAGGCTTACTAAAAGCCAAACTAACCAAAGATTTTCAGAAAAATATTGTATCATAGCGTTATGGATTTTTATTTGAATGTAAAGATAACACTTTAAAGCGAAACGGACAACTTTTTAGTAAAAAAAAATAAAAGAGGGAGCAAAACTCCCTCTTTCTTTTATTCTCCGTTCTTTATTTCTTTTGTTTGGTATCTTTTAGTTTTCTAACCTTTCTACGATATGTCCAAGCAACACCGTTATCTTCCAATGTTATGGTTTTACTTATTTCTGTTGGCCAATTGTCCTTCCCAATACGTGTTTCAGTGTGCGTATGTACTGCTCGGTCGGTTTCTTCCAAGGTCGTATCGGGTTCGTATTTATAATCTTCTACAACCGAATCCCATTCAGTTGTATCCCATTCTGCAGTATCAATGTAATCTGAATCAACGATTGCTGTGTCGTAATCATAATCTTCATCAGACACCATTGAATCTACCTCAACGCTGTCAATCTCAACACTATCAGCCCAATTGTCTTCATTATCGCTGCTGTAATAAGGTGTGGTGTATTTGTACAAATCGGTAATAGATGTCCATTCTCCTTGTTTATCCTTCGTTGTAATTGATGTAAAATACTTCATAAGTCTGTTTGTACCATCGAGTGGACGCCCTTTCGTAACAGTACCTTCGGTCAGCGGATTGGCAAATGTCTGAATTAAATCAAGCAGACTTGGTGCATATAAAGCATAAAGATTGGTTAAGAATCGTATAAAGGGTTTTCCCATAAGGTTCAAAGCCTGCGCTGCATAGCTATTATAGCTGCATATGGGGACAGCTGATTCTGAGGGATTCTCGCCATAAATCAGCTTTATTAGGATTTCTGATAATTCTGCTGACATCTCTTCTGAATTGCTCACAATATATGATTTCATATCGGAAGCAAAGGTAAGAATAAGCGGACGCTTCTTTAAAATATCGTCCACACGATGATAAAACAAACTATCAGAAACTGGTTCTAGTTTCTTTTTTGTATAATTGACACTCTCTAACAAGTCTACTTGTATAGTTGTAGTGAACGGAGAAACATCTAAAACTGTTAAACGAACTTTACACGAGAGGTTGGGTTCTCGTCTTTCTACTCCACCGAAAAGGTTATTATCATCTCCTATAATAGAGGTAAAGTCGAGCATTGTGTTTATTGAATCTGGGGTACCACTCTGTGTTTGTTCGAGTGAAAACTCGTAAACAGCAGATTGTCCTTTCTCAAACTTAGGTCTATATCCACTGTTCTTCTGTGCCCATAAACCATTGGTTGCAAGCAATGTTATGATGGTTAAGAATACTCGCATCTTATTTTGTTGTTTCTTTATTGTTTTCATCTTGTCTGTTTCTTTAATTCTTGCGTCGTCTTACTACTTGATAAATTGTGCCAACACCATTTGGATAATTGATGGTAACAGTATTTTCGTACTTTTCCAACCAACTTTTCTTATCCATTTTCACATCTATTACATTCTGAGCCTTGCACAATACCCTTCCATCGTCATATAATAGCGAATCTTTTTCATCTGTTGCAATTGTATCTACATCGACATAATCCATTTCAATAGAATCTATACTAATTGAATCCACATTACTTGCATACGTGTCGTTGTCAGGTTCGTATAAACTTGAATACATATCCATATTCATTTTAAGGTTCATTTCTCTGCCTTTACCTTTTGTTGCATCGCTTACAAACTTAAACGAACGCTCTTCTTCTTTTAGCTCTCCTTCTTCTCGATGCCCCTCTTCACAGCGCAGACTATAGACTTCAGTAAAAGTATTAAAGCCTGGTACAAACATATAGAAGAAGATATCTATTGCCCTTCCTTTCTGCATCTCTGCTATCATCTTTTCATCAAGTTCCTCATCTTCGTTATCTAAGAAAGAAAGTTTTCGTTTGCGGCCTTCAGTAAGAAATTGCTTGTATAGCTCATTAGTGTTGATTACTACCCATTCGCCTAACTTTCTTGACATCATCAAACGCATTTTGAAGTTCTTTGCCAAATTAATTATCTCTAAGAAATCTTTTGCATCTGAACTTCTTCTTAATTCCTTTGGCAAGCCTACATCAATAAGTTTAAGTTCCATAATATAGGCGTATGGTGTTGCCTCGAGTACCTTCAGCGAGAATTTACTTGATATTTTATCGCCAGTAGGAACCATTCTTACTATATCTATTAAATCAAATCCTCCCATAGAAGTTGTAAACGGAGAATATAATTCCAACCCATCAACAGTGGTATTGTCACTGTTTCGCTGATAGGTTTTCTTCAATAAATGCTCGTAAATTACGGTTTGCCCTTTCTTGAAATCGGGCAAATAAGTTCGTCTATTTTGTGCTGATATCCAAATATTTGTAAGCAGCAATATAAATAAAGTAACAGTTCTACGCATATAATATTAATTTAATATTCTTTATACTTTTATTTTTAATGTTGCAAAATTACCATTTCTAACTTAAACAAAATAAACAAAGTAGCATTATTTTTACTAAAAAGACGTAAAAACGACAATTATCGAAGAAAAAGTTTGTAATTTCGCAAAAATAAAAGAAGCAAACTGCAAAAGCAGGATAAGATAACTTAAATAAAGAAAAAGATGAAAAGGATTAAGTACATATTGATTACTATTGCCATCGCTACACTCACTGCATGTGGAACAACATCAACGGTGCCACTTACAGGTCGCAAGCAAACGATTGGTGTATCTGATGCAGATATTCTAAGTTTAAGTAAAACACAGTATGCAAAGTTTATGTCAACTGCTAAGAAATCAACAAACACAAAAAATATTCAAATGGTAACACGTGTTGGACGTAAACTTGCTAATGCCGTAGAAACTTATTTACGCAATAATGGATATGCAAACGAGGTAAAAAACTTCCAATGGGAATTTAATCTTGTACAAGATAAACAAGCAAACGCATTCTGTATGCCTGGTGGCAAAATTGTTGTTTTTGAAGGATTATTACCTTATACTCAAGGAGAAGATGGTCTTGCAATAGTATTAGGGCACGAAATAGCGCACGCAGTAGCAAAGCATAGTGCTGAACAAATAACAAAACAACAGAACCAAAGCGTAGGAACTGCTATCTTAGGAACTGTATTGAACTCTACAATTGGAAGCGGAACTGGTGATCTTGTAAGTTCAGTAGCTTCAACAGGTTTATCACTTTTAAACTTAAAGTATAGTAGAAAGAATGAAAATGAAGCTGATTATATGGGACTTATCTTTGCAGCAATGGCTGGATACGATCCACAAACAGCTATTCCGTTTTGGCAACGTATGTCTGCCTCTTCAAAAGGTGCACCAATGGAATTCTTGAGTAGCCACCCTTCTGATGCTGCCCGCATTAAAAATATTCAAGGATGGATGCCTGAAGCTCTGAAATATTATAAAGGAAACCAAAGAAGATAAGACTCTTAAAAGTCTACTACAATGTGATAAAGAGAAAACAAAGTGCTTTTATAAGTATTATATATCTTTCTTGGATTCAACATATTGCTAAATTCTTTATTTTACGTTTTAATAATGCCTGTTTTGCTTGGTAAAACCTCTTGTATTACCTTACGAAACAGGCATTATTAAAATGAAAAACATATATAGGCTTTACTCATATTTCCTTCATAGGCCGAACTGATTTGGTGTTGTGTGTTCAGTTAATATCCTTATATTGAAAACACTAAAAGCCTTTTTGACCAAGCTTTTATAATATATGATGATGGAAAGTTCTATAATGAATAAAAAAATCGCAGATAGAGAACGATAACGTTCATATAATAAAACTCTGTCAAATTCACTTATAAATATTTCATTAGAACTATTTGCAATTACAAAATTAAAGAAAAAAGAAAAGGCTGACTTCACAGTCGGCCTTAATCCTATACAAAAACATTATGAAATAATTTTATTTCGCGAACAAGATTTTCACTTACTAAGATGGTATGGTCTCTACCATATCCATTATTTCATTGTATCTGATTGCAAGTGCGACATTTCCTTTCGCAATAGCGTTCGCACTGCACTCTGATATCATATCCAAGCATTGCTCCGAGTATAAAATCTTCCTCAGGAGAAAGTTGGTTTAGGGGTTTGGTTACAAATAATCGTATAGCATCTAAACACTCTTTACGACCAAAAAACAAGTTTAAACTGCTGTTTCCTACAGGCTGAATTATAAAAGGTATTTGCTGACTATGAAGTCGTGCGATAACAAAATCTTGATACTTCTTGTTAAAAGTATAAAGTACCATCTGTCGCACTCCTTTCTTGAACTCATAAATATGGTTCAGCAAGACTTTCATATCTGTTGCCATACCTTTCATAATAGTTGTAATTTTTTAGACGCTATCTACTTCTTCTTATAAAGAACCTTTGATGCTATCTAACCAAGCATCAATTCTGCTTTCGGTCTGATCGTCTTCGTTTACATCATCAAGTGCAAGACCTATAAATTTACCATCTACAACAGCATCGCTATCGTCAAATGTATAACCTTCAGTAGATACACCACCAATGATGTTTGCGCCCGCAGCAGCATCGCATATTTCTTTCATTGCACTGCAGAAAGTATCAGAATAAGACTCGCTATCGCCACAACCGAAAAGAGCAACTGTTTTTCCTGAAAGGTCAGCTTCTTTTAAAACATTCACACCATCATACCAGTCGTCTTGCAATTCACCTGCTCCCCAAGTAGAAGTTCCAAGGATAAGGTTGTCATAATTAGCAACTGTATCAGCAGAAAAATCTGTAACGTTGATTGCTTCTACACCTAATTTCTCAGCAATTGTGTTTGCAATATTCTCACATGTACCGGTTGATGAACCGAAAACTACTATTGTACTCTTCATATTTGTATTAATGTTTTGTTACGTTTGTTTTGTTTACGTTTGCAAAGATAGAGAGTTTCATTGTATCGTGCAATACCTAAAAGTAGGGGTTCTTGCAAAATACCTACTTTTAAGTAGTTGCTTATAAGACCATACACTATTTTTCTATAAGAATAGAAGAAAAAAATTAGGCTTTCATATTTTTATTTTACAATCATTAAAGAAATCGGAGGAAATCTCCTAAACGAAGTTAGTAAAACGTAAAAAAGATGGTAGTATAAAATGTTTGCTCATCTTTTACTGCCATCTTTTATCATCAGAAATTGCCATTGTCACAATTTCTGAATACCTATTATATGCTATTTCATTATAAGTTTATCGCTTCCTGCAGCCTTAAAACTCATATCCAAACCTTTTACACTATGTGTTAAAGCACCAAATGAGATAAAATCTACACCAGCTTTTGCGTAGGGTATCATTGTTTCATAGGTTATTCCTCCACTTGATTCTGTTTCGCACCGACCAGAAACAATATCTACTGCCTTCTTAGTTTCCTCTGGAGTGAAGTTATCAAACATAATTCGGTCACAACCTTCTACTAATGCTTCTTCAAGTTCTTTGAAGTTACGTACTTCACATTCTATCTTTAAGTCAATTCCTTTAGCTTTACAGTAAGCCTTTGCTCTTGAAATAGCATTATGAACTCCACCGCAGAAATCTATGTGATTATCTTTTAAAAGTATCATATCAAAAAGTCCAATACGATGATTTGTGCCTCCACCAATATAAACAGCCTCTTTCTCAAGCATACGCATGCCCGGAGTTGTTTTTCGGGTATCTAAAACTCGTGTTTTTGTACCCGCATCAATAAGGGCTTGTTGATATTTATGTGTCATTGTTGCGATGCCGCTCATACGCTGAAGTATGTTAAGCATTAAGCGTTCTGTCTGTAAAAGACTTTGTTCAAGTCCTTTTACGCTCATAACTATATCTCCAGGTTTTACATGCGCACCATCTTCAATATAAACATCTATCATTAGCTTTGGGTCAAATCGATGGAAAACGCGCTTAGCAATTTCTACACCAGCAAATATACCTTCCTCTTTTATCAGTAATTTACTTTCACCCATAGTATCTGCTGGTATGCAACAAAGGGTTGTATGATCTCCATCGCCAATATCTTCGCTAAAGGCAATGTCAATTAGTTTGTCGTTTAATTCTTCTACTTTTAACATCTTACTATATATAAAAGGTGAAAAACATTTTTGTAGCATACTACTACAAACCAAGTTTCTTTGATATTTCCAACATCTTATTAATTGGTCGTACCGCCTTTTCTGCAATTTTCTTATCTACCTCTATCGATGGCCATTCATACTTTATGCAATTGTACAACTTGGTTAATGTAATAAGTTTCATATAATTACACTCGTTGCAAGTAAATGGTTCTTCGATTGATGGCGCAGGAATAAAAGTCTTTTGCGGTGCAGACTTCTGCATTTCGTGAAGAATACCTACCTCAGTAACAACTATAAACTTTTGTGCTTCGTCGTTAATACTGAATTTCAGTAGAGCAGCCGTACTCCCAACTTTATCTGCAAGCGCAGCTACTTCACCCGTACATTCAGGATGTGCTAAAATCTTTGCATCAGGATATTGTTGCTTCAGTTGCTTTATACCTTTTGTAGAAAATCGTTCATGCACATGGCAACCACCATTCCAAAGCAACATATTACGTCCCGTAATACGATTGATGTAACCTCCGAGATTCTTATCAGGACCGAAAATAATTTTTGCATCTTTAGGGAATGATTCAACTATTTGACACGCATTACTACTGGTAACTACTACATCTGTGAGCGATTTTGTTGTAGCTGTAGTGTTTACATAGCTTATTACAGTATGGTCAGGGTGCGCTTTCACAAATTTTTCAAATGTTTCAGTAGGGCAACTCTCCGCTAAAGAACAAGATGCATTTAGGTCTGGCACTAAAATAGTCTTATCAGGACAAAGAATTTTATTAGTTTCGCCCATGAAATGCACACCACACATTATAATAATATCAACATCGGATGTAGCAGCTTTCTGAGCAAGAGCAAGACTGTCGCCTACGAAATCTGCAAGTTCTTGTACTTCTGGGACTGTGTAATAATGTGCCATAATTACGGCATTCTTTTCTTTACACATACGTTTTATCTCAGCCTTCACATCAATATTGATAGGTATTGGTTCATCTATAAAACCTTGCTCTATCCATTTCTTATCCATCATATCTTTGATATTAATTGTTTTTCTTAATTACTATTTCTTATTTTGGGTATCGTTAGCATGCTTAAGATAGTCAATTGTATAATGCAAGCCACGACTTTCCTTTCGAGCTATTGCTTGACGAGTTATTAAATAACCTACATTTATCATGTTTCGTAGTTCGCAAATATCCTTTGTTGCCTTTACTTGCTTAAAGAGTTGCTCTGTTTCTTCGTAAAGAAGATCCAGTCTACTCCATGCTCGTTTCAAACGTAAGTTACTGCGTACAATTCCTACATAGTTGCTCATTACTTCACCCACCTCCTTTACGCTCTGCGTTATCAACACGCGTTCTTCGTTAGAGAGTGTGCCTGCTTCGTTCCATTCGGGTATATCGGTATTGAATTGATAATTGTCGATAACATCAAAAGTATGTTCTGCAGCAGATTTAGCATAGACGACAGCTTCTACAAGTGAATTACTTGCCAAACGATTCCCCCCATGCAAGCCTGTACAGGCACATTCACCCACCGCATAAAGACGTTTAATTGTGCTTTCACTATTTAAATCAACCTTAATGCCACCACACATATAATGTGCACTTGGACAAACTGGAATATATTCTTTTGTTATATCAATACCTAAGCTAAGGCATTTTTCATAAATGTGGGGAAAGTGTTTTCGGGTTTCTTCAGCATTTTTGTGGGTTACATCAAGACAAACATGAGCAAGTCCATGTATTTTCATTTCGTGGTCAATAGCTCGTGCGACTATATCTCGAGGTGCAAGCGAGAGTCGTTTATCGTACTTATGCATAAACTCATCTCCATTCGGAAGACGTAGGATACCACCATAACCACGCATCGCTTCAGTAATTAAGAAGGCTGGTCGCGTTTCTTTTGGATTATAAAGCACAGTAGGATGGAACTGTACAAACTCCATATCTGCAACTGTTCCTTTCGCTCTATACACCATTGCAATACCATCGCCAGTTGCTATTCTTGGATTCGATGTCATTCCATAAACTGCTCCACAACCACCAGTTGCCATAAGTGTAACTTTACTTAAATAGGTGTCTATTTTCTGCGTATCAGGATTTAAGATGTATGCGCCATAACATTCTATATTGGGCGTACGTCGTGTAACTTCAACTCCGAGATGATGCTGTGTTATAATTTCTACGGCATAATGATTTTCAAGAATTGTTATATTCTCATTGCTGCACACTGCAGCCATAAGTCCACGTTGAATCTCAGCTCCCGTATCATCAGCATGATGAAGTATACGAAACTCGCTATGTCCGCCTTCACGATGTAAATCATATGCGCCTTCATTATTTTTATCAAAGTTTACGCCCCAATCAATAAGGTCTCTAATTGCTTGAGGGGCATTTTTAACAACATGTTCTACTGCCTGTGGGTCAGAGATAAAGTCGCCAGCAACCATTGTATCAGCTATATGTTTATCAAAATTATCTACAGATAAGTTAGTTACAGAAGCTATACCGCCCTGCGCCTTGGTAGTATTTGCTTCATCAAGCGTAGTTTTACACACCAATACGACTTTGAATTTTCCACTATTTGCAACGCGAAGAGCATAACTCATTCCAGCTATTCCACCGCCTACTACAAGAATATCTGATTTATGTATCATGATAAAATTGTTGTTTTTCAGATCAAATGCAAAAGTAGTAATATTTTCTTAATATGCAAACACAAAGCATTTATACTTTTGTATTAAATTTCAAAAAGGACGCTCAATTTTACACTTGACGTGTAATCTTTCAAAAAAATGTCTTATAAGAGAATTATAATTGGCCTATAAGAGAATTTAGATTGTCTTATAAGACTATTTTATAGATTAACAAAACATGGTTATCAATGAGGTGTAAAAGCATTTATACTCCTGAAAAATAAGATATATATTTCTCGTTGTTACTTCTACTCTCTTCTAATGTTTTACAAATTTCTGATGATTTCGAATATAGACACCCCGTGGTAAGTTGGCTTCAGAGGTTCCTGCATAACGTCCATCAAGATGATAAATGCGTTTATCATTTTCAGTTGGCTTAATAGTTTCAATAGGCGTAATACCAGCAGCTGCCATTCTCAAAACTTCTTTCAATCCTTCATACACATTTATTTCTCCATAACCATACCAATTATTCGGATATGTTAATGCCGAATCATAGCGAGTACATGTCTTACGGAATACTTCCAAACAGTCTTGTGACGTAAGACGAGGATATGCTTGAAGCCATAATGCGATGGTACCTGCTACTACTGGCGATGACATTGAAGTTCCGCTATTAGCATTCCAAGCATATGTTCTGTCATTATATTCAAAGTGTTTCACATCAGATGCCAATGGTCTCCCAGTATTGTTTGGGTTCATTATAAAATAGCTACTATAAGCTGAAACAATATTTTGTCCTGGTGCTACAACATCAGGTTTAGTTCGTCCATCTATTGTTGGACCAATTCCTGAAAACGATGCACGTCTTCCATCAGTACCTTTATTATAGTCCTTCCATTCGCCTAAATAGTTCAAAAATCCTCTTCGATAAGCTGTTGCTCCTACCGAAATTACACTTGGTGCACTTGATGGCGAGTGAACACTATAGCCATTATCTCCCAACTTTAACATTGGATTTATATTGTGTGGGGGAAGATATCCTCTTATGCGGTAAAGGTCTATCTTAGCTTCGCTATTTTCGAACTCTATAGAAACTGGAATATCATAACCTAAATTAGGTCGGCTGGCAAGACGAATATCATAGACAATATCTTCCGCTTTAAACTTGATTGGTAGCCGAGAATACGCCATTCATACTTCTGTCCACCTATTTTAATAGAATCAATCAACAAAGAGTCTTTACATGCAAGCACTTTATCCATTGGGATTTCCACTATTTGAGCAGAAGGGCTGTTAGCAGGAACTTTTATCCGGAAGTTGAACGTTTTATCTGCCTTTACTGTGAAAAGAGCACTTTCTCGATTTCCCCACAACAAAGATTCTATATTCTTTGTACCTTTCGGCTTATAAACATGATTTATCCAATCAGCATCGTTACCAGCTGAAGCAACAATTATATGGCCAGGGCCAGACATTTTATCAAGCATTTCGTAATATAGTTGATCATAACCATGAAAATCTTGATGCCCTCCTTCGCTAAAATTAATTACACAGGGTTTACCTTGACTATCGGCATAATCGAAAATATATTTAAAACCTAATGCATCAGTTGCATAAGTGTACTTATAATAGTCTTTTCTGTCAATAAGCGCAATATTATCGCCAGCAGCATTTGCTACCATAACAATATCAGCCTCGTAAGCTATACCACGATAAGGACTTTTTTTGTCTGCTCCTTCTGCACCACTTCCAGCAGCAATTCCTGCAGTATGTGTGCCATGTGTCTGTGTAAGTCCATCTAAAGGATGTCCTATTTTCAAAAGTTCAGACCTACCACGATACTCACGTCCTACAGGTAATGTGCTATTCAAAGTATCTTTCGAGAGTTGGTCCCAAAGAGCTTTTATTCGGTATTCAGTCATATCCATATTATAAAAGGTTGGATGGGTTAGATCAAACCCAATATCTTGTACTCCAACAACAACGCCTTTACCTGTATATGCCTGCGGCAAGTTTTGTCCGCTATATACAGGAACAGCATTTACTATGGTAACAGTAGTATCCATTTGTACCCTATTACCATTTCCCGCTTCTATTCGCAACACATTCTTCTCATTTGAAAGTCCCGCGAGCTGATTTAAAGGGATAGACAATATATATATATCATCTATTTTTGCAAGTTGTCGACAAGCATACTTTTTTATTATGTTTTCAGCATTATTGCTAAACTTCGCAAATGCAGTAATAGTAGCTTCATATTTATCTATACTAATTGGACGCACCAGCCTATTTTCTCGAATAACATCGGTTGCAGCTTCTCTAACCAAAGGCGACATCTTCGTATAGTTCGGACGCTGTGCTAAAATGCCTAATACAAACAATATAAGCACTTGTAAAAGGAGTATTCTCTTCATATTATTGATTGCCTTTAATGTCTTTTCCTGTGCAAAGAAAGGAAAAAAAAACGAATTAAGCAAATATTCACAATAAATCGCATTGTATGTACGTTTCACTCTATATAAGTTTAATTACACCGTTACTTTAAATAAACAATTAAAACTATCAAAATGGAGACTAAAAGTTTATACCCCTGGCGCACATTAGCCTCTTTTATGCTTGTCCTTCTATCTATGCCGTTAGGACATGCAATTATGATTATTATGGAAAATAATATGTCCAAAGATGCTGTTGAAGTTGCAGGATTTATTTTAGGATTTGTTGGATTAATAATGGTTATTATAGGTGTGTTTGCGAAAGGAGATACACGACAAACTCTTTGGGGATTTATTGGTGGCTTATTATTTTGGACTGGTTGGGTAGAATTTCTGTTTATGTACTATGCACGCCGTTATGGTGTACCTCCTGAAATAGAAAATGGACAGGTCGTTACAAAACCTGAATATTTAATTATGCCTGCTTCATTTGGTATGTGGGTTGCTATTATGGTGATGTATATTTTCTCAACTCGTAACGGTTGTGATTTTATTACATGGATACAACGCAAATGTTTCGGTCAAAAACAACGTACTATATGTGCTCAACCTATGACACGTCATACCAGCATCGTTACTTTTATGGAACTAGTCATGATGCTTTGGGGACTATATCTGCTGTTAATGTTCTGCTATGATAAGAATTTCTTAGGCGACCACCATCCTGTAACCTTCCTTATCGGTATAGGTTGCTTAATTGGCTCGCTGCTTATGTTTAAAAAGCAATTATATTTAGCTTCATGGGGAGCAAATATTCGTATGTCTATTGCTACTGTTATCGTTTTTTTGGACACCTGTGGAGATTCTTGGACGCATAAATTTCTTTAAAGAATTTTGGACTGAGCCTGAAAAATATGCGTGGCAAATGGCACTTATTTTAATAACTTTCATTGCACTCGGAATATACCTTTGGATTAAAGGACATAAAAAAAAGAGAATAACGAACGAGACTAATTGATAAAGATAAAATGAGAATTTGGAAATGTAATGAGGGTGTGTCAAAATTGATACATCCTCTTTTTATTCTTCCTTTACCTTGTCTACCACATAATTCGTTATTTACTGCAGCTATGCTGCTAATTTCATATAAAATGATTTATAGGGCTTTAAATAGCCTATATAAACTTGTATAGAGCATCTGAAGGTGCCTAAAAGTACCTCCATAATGTCTTTTAGTTCCTTGAGATTGGTTTTTCTACACATTTTCCCTATGTTAAAGGCAATAGCAAAGAAGGCAAAGTCCATATTGACCTTGTCTTTTCCAAAATGCCTAAACCTCTTATAGGCTTTATTATATTTTGTTTGTCCAAAAACAGCTTCAGGTTCTATGCACCTTCGTCCTCGATGCTTGATGCCTTCTTCCGAGGTCAGTAGTTCCCGTGCCTTTTGTTTATAGTGCTGTAGTTGATGGTTTACTTCTATAATTCTGTTCCCTCTTGCCTTAAAACATGAGCCTCTCAACGGACAACCATCACAGCGTTCTGCCTGATAACGTACGCTGTAAGTAACGAATCCGTTAGAGGTTAGGGAACGCTTCATACCTATACGCTTCATATGCTGTCCCATAGGGCAGACGTAGAAATCCTGTTCCTTATTATAATAAAGGCTTGCGGGACTGAATGGGTTAGGTGTGTAACGTGGACGCTGCTCTTTATGGAAGTAGTTATACTTCACATAGGCTTCCATATTATGTACGTCCATGAACAGATAGTTCTCCTCGGAGCCATACCCTGAATCGGCTACGACTGTCTTGGCATAACGATGATAGCGTGATTTGAAAGACTCCAAGAAAGAAGAAAGTGTGAGTGTATCGGTACGGTTAGCATAGAGTGCAAAGTCGGTGATAAACTGGTTCTCAGTTGCTATCTGCAGATTATATCCAGGCTTAGTCTGTCCGTTGCGCATAGCATCCTCCTTCATGTGCATAAACGTGGCATCAGGATCGGTCTTGCTGTAGGAGTTTCTCTCTCCCATAACCTCAAGGTGCCAGTCATACTCCTGGAGTTTATTACGTTTCTTCTCTAGCTCTTTAAGCTGTTTTTTCTTGGTTCTAACAGCCTGCTTCTCTTCTTTTGTCTTAGGCTCAGGGACTGATTCCAAAGACTTGTTCAATTCCTCGGATATCTCATTGAGCAGAGCTGCAGTAAACTCGACACCTTCTCTCTTAGCGGCATTGTCCTGCGCTATGACATCATCAACCTGAAGCAAGAGTGTGCGTATTTGTTCCTGCAACTTGGCGCGGTTCTTTTCCACGGTTCTCTTCCAAACGAAGGTATACTTGTTGGCTTTCGATTCTATCTTTGTGCCGTCAATATATTCAACGTCAAGACTTATCAAACCTTTGGCTGCAAGTACTAATACGACTTGTGTAAAGATATTGTTGATTTCCTTTTTCACACGATTACGAAAACGATTGATGGTAATAAAGTCAGGCTGCTCATATCCTGCCAGATAGATGAAATGAATGTCCCGCTTTGAGAAGCGACTCTATGCGACGGCAGGAATAGATATTATTCATATAGGCGTAAAGAATCACCTTGAGCATCATTTGTGGATGATAAGGCTTGCGACCACTGGGCTTATAAAGCTTGTAGACATTATCCAACATAAGATTATCCACCAAGGCGTCTAAAAGACGAACAGGGTCGTCTTCTGCGATATCCTTATCGATTCTTTGAGGAAAAAGAATCATTTTCTTGTGTATGTAAGAACGAAAGTGTATCTTTGTCATAATGAGATTTTTTTAATGCCTAAAGGTACAAAAACTTTAGGAAATAGCAAAGCCCTGGCTTGAGAAAGTCGGGGCTTTGTGCATAAAAAAGAGGATGTATCAATTTTGACACACCCTCTTTTATTTTTTGTATCTTAACCAAAAAAACGTTGTTTATTTTGCGTAAGAAACACTGCGTGTCTCGCGGATAACAGTTATCTTTACTTGCCCAGGATAAGTCATTTCGTTTTGAATCTTTTCTGCAATTTCACTACTTAATTGCTCGCTTTGAACATCGTCCATCTTATCAGCACCAACAATAACACGGAGTTCTCGACCTGCTTGTATTGCATAAGTCTTTGTTACGCCTGGATAACTCATTGCAATTGCTTCCAAATCGTTTAGACGTTTGATATATGCTTCTACAATTTCACGACGTGCCCCTGGACGTGCTCCAGAAATAGCATCACATACTTGAACAATTGGAGCAATAAGACTTGTCATCTCTATTTCATCGTGGTGTGCAGCAATTGCGTTGCAAATTTCAGGTTTCTCTTTAAACTTCTCTGCAATACGTCCTCCGTATAATGCGTGAGGAAGTTCAGTTTCTTCATCTGGCACTTTACCTATATCGTGTAATAAACCTGCACGCTTTGCCTTCTTAGGATTAAGCCCAAGTTCACTCGCCATAATGCCACAAAGATTTGCAGTTTCACGCGCATGTTGAAGGAGGTTTTGTCCGTATGAAGAACGATATTTCATTTTACCGACAATGCGAATTAACTCTGGATGTAATCCGTGAATACCTAAATCTATGGCAGTACGTTTACCAGTTTCAATAATTTCATTGTCTAATTGCTTCTTGACTTTCGCCACTACTTCTTCGATTCGAGCAGGGTGAATACGACCATCAGATACCAATTGGTGAAGTGCCAAACGACAAATTTCACGTCTTACAGGGTCAAAACCTGAAATTACAATTGCTTCGGGGGTGTCATCAACCACAATCTCAACACCTGTGGCAGCTTCAAGGGCACGAATGTTACGACCTTCACGGCCAATAATTCTACCTTTTACTTCGTCGCTTTCAATATGGAATACGCTAACAGAATTTTCGATAGCAGTTTCTGTCGCAACACGTTGAATAGTTTGAATAACTATCTTCTTGGCTTGTTGGTTAGCATTTAGTTTTGCTTCATCAACTATTTCGTTGATATATGATGCTGCATCAAGTTTTGCCTGGTCTTTCAGACTTTCTACAAGACGATTCTTTGCTTCTTCAGCACTTAAGCCTGAAAGTTCTTCAAGCTTTGCGCGTTCTAATTCTTTTTGCTTTTCTAATTCTTGTTCCTTAACCATCAGCAACTTTTTATCGTTGTCAATACGTTGTTGCTGCTGTTCAACTTCTTGTTTGCGACGATTCATTTCGTCTAAACGTTGGTTCAAAGTAATCTCTTTCTGTTTTAAACGATTTTCGTTTTGTTGAAACTTATGATTTCTCTGTTGAACCTCTTTTTCGAGTTCACTTTTTTTGTTAAGGAACTTCTCTTTAACCTCAAGTAGCTTCTTTTCTTTCAATACCTCTGTGTCCTTTTCAGCTTTCGCCATAGCATCTTTGTATTGACTATCAATAATATAGCGGAATACAGCGTAGCCAATGATGAAACCTACTACAAGACATACGATAGGTATGATTATTGTTATCAGATTCATTTAATTATTTATAATGTTTATTTATCTTGGTTATTTCTTTAGTGCATCTTCTATCTCTAAAGTGAGTTTGCCAAGAATATCGTTGAATGGTGCAGTATCGTTTCGTGCGCCTTCCTTTTTATAGTGAAGTGCAATGTCTAACATTGCCATATATAAAATGTCTTTGTCGCTTTTCTTGCCTTTAAAATAGGTTGCATATGTATTTACAGTGTCAGTAATTAGTTTTGATGCAGCACGGTAATACTCTTCGTCTTCACGAGGAATATTTACCGATAATTCTGTATCATATACATGCAATCTTATATGCAATTTATCGTCTGCCATTCAATTCTAGGTTATTTTTCACTAATGAGAGTGATGCACTTGTTTACATCGCGGATAAGTTTTGATATACGTTTCTGAGCTCCTTCCATATCGCTATCAGAAATTTCTATCATCTTAGCCATTCTTAATGAATTATAGTCGCTTTGCGCTTGTTTCAGCTGTGCTTCAAGTTTTGCAATTTCTTTTTCGCGCTGGTCCACCAAATCATACAACTCGTTATTTTCTTTTTTAATCTCTTCATATTGAAGGATCATTTGTCTAACACGAGTCGCAAAAGTATTTAGTGTCTTTTCATTCGCATTCATTTTTCTCCATCATTTTGGCTACAAATTTACGTTAAAGTTTTAATTTAACAAAATTTCCAACCAATTTTTTCTATTCAACGACGGAACTATCTTTTATTTTGTTGTTGTGTCGTCACCATTCTGCTTAGGTTCTTTCTTTGCTAACAGGACGATTTGATAGACAAATTCAGTTGCCCACTGACGTGAAAAACCTAGACGTTGTGATAATTGACGAACTGACATAACAGTTTTAATGACACCAGGATCAGAATAATCGTTCTTGGTATAAATATCATTAACTGTCTTTTCTGTCATTGTATAGATGATTTTTTTAAAGAAACCTGGTACGCGAAGTTTAAACTTCATCAAGTTTCCAATAAGCATCATTAAATCTTGTGAATAAGCTTGGAATTGATAAAGATATCCTTGTGCATCTTGTATTTTCTTACAGTTCTTTTTGATGCTGGCATCTACTTCATCAAAGAACAAATCGCTAGTCCCATATAGGTTCTTCATCGTTTTCCTTACACTATTCTTTTCGCCAACTCCTAATTTATTATTAACAGTTGGTACACGGAAAGTTTGTTTGTAAGTGCGAAGGTCGGGCAACATTGTTAAATTTGTAATGCCTAATCTAGCTGCAAGGGCTGCTTGGAAGTAAACACGTACTAAAGTCATATAGTCGTTCATACCGCCAACCTTTTCCTGCTCTTTGTTATTTCCTTTAAATATTTTAGAAAATATTCCCATTTTAGTTCATGAATGAATTTGATTACTAATAGAGTCTATACTCTTTTGCGCTTGCAAAGTTAAGAAAAATAAAATAAGATTTATGAGATAATAAGCATATTTTTGATTCTTGTACTATTAATAGTTTGGTTTGAGTAGTTAAATTTCCTATCGGTTTTATATTAGCTTTTTAGAAGGAAAAAGTATTTTTAAAAACATTTTTGAAAACAAATATTTAGAAAGTAATAAAATGGTTTAATACTTATACTTATCTTGCTGTGTTATAAGCAAAGATATATTTTGCCCCTATGATTATATGTAATATGCTTTTAATGAAAGATAATTACTAACGAAAATGTAATTACGTTTTATAAAAATTCGTAATTACGTTTTTAATTTATAATTACATTTTTTTCTAATTTTTAATTACTTTTTTTATCTAACACGAAATACAAATAACAAATTATGATTTGTGTACTTTTATTGGTTAAATTTCTTCCATTTATTTCCTTGTTTTTTTGAGGTGTTATTATTATAAAAAAATATAAAGTTCTTAGCTTCTTTTTGTTGATGGTGTTTTTGTTTATAGATATCTGTTCCTGTATTTGCGTTTTGCTTTATTGTCTTTAGTCGGATGATAGAAACTTTTAAGAAGAAGTTTGTCTTTATGCTATTTGATGTAAAAAGTTTTAGTGTGCAGTAACATTTTTTTATAATAGATGCATTGAATATCAATTAAATTGATTACCTTTTGCGAACAATAAACAGAATAACTCAGAATTGAATGAGGGATGATAAATATTTGCGAGTAGCTATTGGAATATTTTTTTAAGAAATGTGAAGATTGAGGAAAGCGTATTGTTTACTTGTTCTGACTGGGCGTAAAATCAACATAAATTAAGTATCTTAAATAAAAAAACAAGTATGAAAGGTATTGTTCTTGCAGGAGGTTCAGGTACTCGCCTTTATCCAATCACAAAAGGCATAAGTAAACAGTTGATACCTATTTATGATAAACCAATGATATATTATCCGATTTCTGTATTGATGCTTGCAGGCATAAAGGAAATATTGATTATATCAACACCATACGATTTGCCAGGATTTAAACGCCTTTTGGGAGATGGTCATGAGTTAGGAGTAAGTTTTGAATATGCAGAACAACCCTCTCCTGATGGATTGGCGCAAGCTTTTATCATCGGCGAGAAGTTTATTGGTGATGATTCTGTTTGTTTAGTGTTAGGTGATAATATTTTTTATGGAGCAGGATTCACTGGATTATTGGAAGAGAGTGTAAAGAATGCCGAGGAAGATGGAAATGCCACTGTATTTGGTTATTTTGTTAATGATCCAGAACGCTATGGAGTAGCAGAATTTGATAAAGAAGGAAATTGTCTTAGCATAGAAGAGAAACCAGAACATCCAAAAAGTAATTATGCTGTAGTAGGATTGTATTTTTACCCAAATAGTGTTGTTGAAATTGCAAAAAATATTAAGCCATCAGCAAGGGGAGAATTAGAAATAACCACAGTTAATCAAGAATACTTGGCAAAGCAAGAATTAAAGGTACAGACATTGCAGCGTGGCTTTGCATGGTTGGATACAGGTACACATAATAGTCTGTCAGAAGCTAGTACATTTATAGAGTGTATAGAAAAGCGTCAAGGTTTAAAGATTGCTTGTCTTGAAGAAATTGCTTACAAAAAAGGTTGGATAAGCAACCAACAACTTAGAGAAAATGCTGAGATAATGAAGAAATGAGTATGGTCAATATCTTCTTTCTCTAGTAGACAACAATATCAATGAATAGAATAGTCTTATTATGATAGAAGAAAAGAAGAACGCAGAAAAAGAATACGTACATGAAGAAAACGAGAAATCGTTTATCAATTTTGAGTTAATCTATCGTACAGTAATCCTTAATTGGTATTGGTTCATACTTTCCATAATTATTTGTGTAGGTTTGGCAGCTATTTACTTGCGCTATACAACACCTACTTACCAAACAGTTGCAAAGTTACTTATCAAAGATCAAGAGAATAGTAAAAGATCTGGTGTCAAGTATTCAACAAATCTTGGAATTATGTCTAATTCTGAAGGTATAGAGAATGAAGTGGAAATACTTGGTTCAAGATCTCTTGCACAAGAAGCTGTACGCGATTTAAAACTTTATGCAACTTATACAACAAAGGGTAGGTTGAAGACCATTACATATTATGGAGATCAGCCCTTAAATGTTGATATTGACGGCGAGCACTTAGATCGTTTGAATAGACCTATAGAACTTTCAATCAAACGCGATAGTAATACTCTTATTTTATCGGGCAGTTATTCTGTTCCAATAAATGAACGTGATGCTGAAGGTCCATTTGTATTAAATCGCAAGTTCTATTCGTTGCCTCATACTATAGTTACTCGTGCAGGAACAATTACGATTAGTTCAAATCGTGGCAGAAACTTACGTAAGGGTGAAGAAATGAATGTTACATTACAATCACCTAAAGATGCTTGTGGTAAATATGTTAGTGATTTGCAAATAACACGAGGTTCACAAGGAACGAGTATTGCATTTCTTAAGATGGTTGATGAAAATCCCAATCGAAGCATTGACTATTTAAAGCAACTTATTGTTGCATACAACCGTCAAGCAAACGAAGATAAGAATACGATAGCACTGAGTACAGAGCGTTTTATAAGCTCTCGTCTTAGTAAAATTAGCCAAGAATTAGTGTAACGGAAGGAAAACTGCAAAGCTATAAGCAGCAGAATGGTGTGGTAGAACAACAATTGAATGCTGCAAGTAGTTTCTCTAATCAAACAGTGGCTGAACAGAAACTTACTGAGATTGAAACTCAAATTCAACTCTTTAATAGTGTTGCTTCAGAAGTGAAGAACTCTTCTAAAGATTTCTCACAAGTAATTCCTTCAGATGTAGGTTTGAGCGATGCCACTGCATCAAGTCTTATCAATAAGTATAACGAATTAGTGTTGGAACGAAATCGTCTTCTTCGTAGTGCTTCGGTAAACTCACCTGTAGTAGAACCTCTCACAGACCAAGTAAGAATACTCAATGCAAATATCCGTCGTGCTATTGAAACTGCACGTAATAATTTGCAAATTCAAAAAGATGCTATTGTTGGACAATTTAATAAGTATAATTCCGCAAGTATCTGAAGCTCCTAAACAAGAAAGAATGATACAATCTATCGATCGTGAGCATGAAGTTATGTCCAGCTTGTTCTCTATGTTATTACAAAAACGTGAAGAGAATAGCATGTCTCTTTCTGCAATAGTTGATAAAGGCAAGCTAATAGATGAACCACAATTTGCGGGTATTGTTAGTCCAAATACACAAATGATTTATCTTATTGCTTTAGCAATAGGTCTTCTTCTACCTGCACTTATTTTGTTCCTTATCCAACTCTTTAGATATAAGATTGAAGGACATGACGATGTGGCTCGACTTACTAACTTGCCAATTATTGCTGACGTTCCTGTTGCGAGCAATGCTGCAAAGGGTAAGGCTGATATTGTAGTACACGAAAACCAAAATAACCAAATGGAAGAAGTCTTCCGAGCAATGCGTACAAATATACAATTTGTTTGGAAGAGAATCAGAAGGTTGTTCTCTTCACTTCTTCAACTTCTGGTGAAGGTAAGACCTTTACGGCAGCTAACCTTGCTGTTAGTTTCGCATTGCTAGGAAAGAAAGTAGTGTTTGTTGGTTTGGATATTCGTAGACCTCGTCTTGCTGAACAGTTTAAAATAAATGACCATAAGCATGGTATCACTAACTTGTTAGTGAAAAACGATCTGACTTTAGAAGACTTGAAGGAACAAATTATTCCATCTGGTGTGAATGACCACTTAGACCTGTTGATGGCTGGACCTATACCTCCTAATCCAACAGAATTGATATCACGCCAATCTTTGAATACAGTATTCTATTTCTTACGTCTAGAATATGACTATGTAATAGTCGATACTGCTCCTGTCGGACTTGTTACTGATACATTACAAATAGGTAGAATTGTAGACGCAACCATTTATATGTGTCGCGCAGATTATACATTGAAATCGTCTTTCAGTATGATAAATGCACTTTCAGAAGAAAAGAAACTTCCAAAGATGAATATTGTTCTGAATGGTGTTGATATGTCTAAAAAGAAGTATGGTTATTACTACGGATATGGACGTTATGGTAAGTATGGACGTTATGGTCAAGGAAAATACGGCAATTATGGTACATATGGAAACTATGGAAGTTTTGGAAACTATAGGAGTAGTAAGTATGGAAATAAAGAGGATAATTCTATAAAACGATAACGATAAAAATGATGTACAAGAAGTGTGTCAGCGTTTATACATTGTCACACTTCTTTTTTCTTTATGCAATTATGATTATAGCAGTAGATTTTGACGGAACAATTGTAGAACATAAGTATCCTAAAATTGGAAATGAAGTACCATTTGCAACAGATACTTTAAAAGAATTGATAAAAGACGGACACCAACTAATACTTTGGAGTGTAAGAGAAGATGATTTATTACAAGAAGCAGTAGATTGGTGTCATAACCACGGAGTTGATTTTTGGGCTGTTAATAAAGATTATCCTGAAGAAGAGCAGTCTAAGAATAATCATTTCTCAAGAAAATTAAAAGTTGATATGTTTATTGACGATCGAAATGTTGGTGGATTACCTGATTGGGGTACCATTTATCATATGATAAAACATAATGAAACTTGGGAAAGTATGCGTTATAATAATAGTTCTGCCTACCAAGAACCTAAAAGAAAAAAACATTGGTGGAATTTTTAGTTGATTTTTCCATATTTATAAAATATAAGAGCCACTCTTCCTGTGTTAGAAGGGTGGCTCTTTTATTATTGTACGACGAATGAAATGGTTATTTGGTAAACTAGATAATCTCTTATTCCATTACAAGTAGAATGTTTTTTTAATAATGCCAATTATTCAACAATCCATTCTACATTTTCACTTATCATATTTTCTGATTCTTCTTCAATAGCGATACTTGATGGGTTTGGGTTTTTCATTGAGACTTTGATATTTGTCATTACATTACGCTTTAAAATAACAACTTTCTGTTCTGATTTTATTGTTCCATCGGTTTTAGTCCAATTTAATAAGAAATGAGACTCGCCTTTATAATCATCTTCAATTGCTTTGTCTGTTTGTGTGAAAGAATAAATAGCTTGATGATCGAAGACTGGGTCAGAAGCATTTACGGTTGCTGTATAATCGTCTAAATATTTGACTTCAATTGTTCCTTCTTCAGGTGGCGTAATGGTTAAATGCAATCCAAACACAGCTCGTTTTACCTTTATAGATACTATATTTGATGTTTTAGGAGTAAAATCAGATAATGTGCCATATTGTTTTATAAGTTTAGGGCACCATACTTGTTTATTACCAGTAATTGTCGTTTTATCTTTAGGCGGAAGTGCTAAGTTTTCTGAACTTGATTTTATGAATGAATTACTCAGCTTTGTTGGATTCTCCTTTGTTGTTATAAATGGTGCCATATATCCACTTTCAGAAAGATAGATACCATCTTCTTTTTCTTCTACTATCAAGCATTCAAAACGATAATGGCAATTTTCGTTTAGGGCAATGCTTATTTTTGATGGATCATCAAATAAACCATAAGCATATTTAGAATAAGAAGTACTTTTTCCTTTCTTTTCAAATACATTAATACCATACAGCTTTCTTCCCGCACTACGGGTAACATTAATGAATAAGGGTGATTCAGAAGTTGCTATTTCCTCATTTATTCTGAGCGAAATAGTTTTCGTCTTTCCTTTACCTTGTTGTTCTTTTTCTACTCCTTCTTCTAAAATTGCTTTTTCGCAACTTACGAAGCATACTGCCATTAAAATGGTTAATAGTGTGTAAATTGTCTTTTTCATATAATTTTGATTCTTTAATATATGCAAAGGTACTATTTTTTACTTTATACCCAAAAGAAAATCCGAATAATCATGATATTTATATTGAATTTATACTATACTTGTCGTAATGGAGTAAGGTCTTTAGGCTTTATTTGGGAGACAGTTCTTCTAGAACTTACATAACTTAAACTCCTTATAATAGCAAATCTAAAATCAATGGGAGATGGTCACTAAATCCACTGTTGTAGCGCATTCCATTATAGAAACGGTGGGGTTTTACTCCTCCATATTTTTTATCTTCTTCAAGTAGAAAAGAAGCATCATTTATTCTGCATTGCTGTACTTTGGCTACTAAGTTAGTGCTTACAAGTATTTGGTCCAAGCTTCCCCATTCTCCTTGATAGCGATAAGTTCCTTTGGCTCCATTTCTTCCTTTTGCATTCCGAGAAATATTTATCATTCCATGTTCATAGATATTCTGCAGTGATTTGTCGTCGGCATAATCGTTGAAGTCGCCCATTGCTACAATTTTAGCATGCTTTTCAGTTGCCTTAATCGAGTCAATAGTATTGCAAAGCTGCGCGGCAACGTGTATTCTAAATGGTTCAGAGAAGACAATACCACCTGAACGGCTTGGTGCGTGTACAAGAATGACGTGCAATGTATCGCCATTTACGAGTTCTCCCATTACGTGAAGTATGTCGCGAGTAGGTTTCATATCTTTTAATGGTGGGATGCGAATGGTGTCGGCCTTTATTATTCGGAAGGTGAAAGGCGAATAGAGTAGGGCGACATCTATGCCACGCCTATCGTTCGAGGCTGTCATAATGTATTGGTAGCGTGCTTTACGTAATAGTGAACGTTGTGTAAGGTAAATCATTGTGCTGTCGTTCTCTACTTCGCACAATCCTATCAAGTCAGGCAGATAAGTTCTTGCAGAATCCTCGCCACACGAGATAATGCCTTGTCCTACTTTGTTCAGCTTCTCCCAATACTTTGTGCGTGTCCAATGGCGTGGCGAGTTGGGTGTAAACTCCAAATCGTTTTTCTCCGAATCGTGTTCTGTGTCAAATAAGTTTTCTACGTTCCATTCTACTATACGTAAACGTTCTTGCGCCATTATTGTGCAAGGAAGAAGGCTAAGGAAAGCAAATATATGTGTTTCATGGTTGGTTAGTAAGTTATTAGTTGAGAATAGTGAGCTGTTGGCGCACGCTTTCTTCGTGTATAATTTCGAGAATGCGAGATGCAAATTTAGCATCTATTCCACATGCGTTAGCCTGTTGCTTACACTTTTCTAACATTTCGTTATAGCGATCAGATTGTAAAACTGTCATGTTGTGTTCCTTTTTAAACTTACCAATCTCGCGACAAAGTTTGAAACGTTCGGCAAGTAAGTTTATAAGCGAACTATCCATTTCGTCTATTTGTGAGCGTAGTTGATGCAGTTCTTCGCTTGTTGTGTGTTTATCGCGTACGATGAGTTGCGAAAGAATAAGGTTTAATTGTTCGGGTGTTACTTGTTGTTCTGCATCGCTCCATGCTTTGGTTGGATTACAATGGGTTTCTATTATAAGTCCATCGGCGCCTAAATCAAGACCTTGTTGACAAAGTGGTGCAATAAGGTTGCGACGTCCGCCAATGTGGCTGGGGTCGCAAATAATTGGTAAATTGGGTATGCGACGATGCAATTCGATGGGAATTTGCCACATCGGTAAGTTTCGGTATATTTTCTTTTCGTAACTCGAAAAGCCACGATGAATAACGCCCAATCGTTTAATGCCTGCTTGATTCAAACGTTGCAGTGCACCAATCCATAGTTCAAGGTCAGGGTTTACAGGGTTTTTCACCAAGACTGGAATATTCTTTACACCGCATAGTAGGTCGGATAAGGCTTGTATGGCAAATGGATTGGTTGTGGTTCGTGCACCAATCCAAAATATGTCTACATCATATTTCAGAGCCAATTCTACATGTTTGGGTGTTGCCACTTCGGTGGCGATAAGCATACCTGTTTCGTCTTTCACTCGTTTTAGCCAAGGCAGAGCTTTCTCGCCATTGCCTTCAAAGCACCCGGGTTGGTGCGTGGTTTCCAAACACCTGCTCGGAATATCTTACAACCATTAGCTGAAAGTTGTTGAGCAGTATCCATTACCTGCTCTTCGGTTTCTGCAGAGCAAGGACCTGCTATTATGATGGGTTGGTTGTCTTTATGTGGAAGTTCTAATGGTTGTAGTTCTAATTCCATTATAATAATATGTTGTCCGTTATCTTTTTGAATTAAAAGCCATAGGGATTCATTTGTTTATACTTGTCGTTGAGTTGTTTCTCAATGTTTTCTTCTGCATTTTCTTTACCATCTGTTGGCATCAACTCTTCAGCTCTTTCGGCATCTTCTTTTGCTTTTTCTTCGTTTCCTATTAAGGAATACATTTCGCTGCGTTCTTTAAATGCAGTGTAAGAAAATGGGTTGGCATCAATGGCTTTTGTGAAATATTCTATTGCCTCATCGTTGCGATTGGCTGCTCGTTCTATTCTTGCTTTTAATAGTAGTACATCTTCGTTATCTTCTGTGTGTTCCAACAACCAATCAGCGTCAGCTTCAGCTTCGCTTAGCTGCTGAGTGCGTAGATAGGTTTCTCCGCGTAGCAAATATGCGTTGCCTTGCTTGTTATCAATAGAGATGGCTTTTGTTGCCATCGCAATTGTATTCACGTCGTCGCCTTGTCCTTTGCATGCTTCGGCATATAGGTAGTGAGCTGTTGCATTTTCCGAATCTAAGAGAATAGCTTTTTCACACGCTGTTGCCATTGCGCCATAGTTTTCCATCATGAAGGCTATATTTGCCATACGAATGAATATCTGCACATTGTCGGGCTGTGCCTTACTTAATGTTTGCAGTTCTTCGTAAGCTTCCGAGAACATGCCTTTTGAAGTATAGACGACGGAAAGGTGGTCGTGAATTTCCAAATCGTCTTTTATTTCCAATGCGTGTTTAAAGCATCTCACGGCATAATCTACCTCGCCAGTCTTCATAGCTCTGACGCCATCGTATTTCAATACATCGAAATCTTTTGCTTCGTTTTGTACTTTTATTTCTTCTTTGGTTTCTTCTTTGCCACCAAACAGCTTCTGAAAAAAGTTCATACGTGTTTTATTTTATTTATGTTTAACGAAGTAGCAAGCATTGTTTTCAACTCGTTCGTTATGATTGTGTAGTTATATGTTTTTTCAATTTACCAACTCTGCTAGATATAGAGCTTTCTGAAAGAAAAATATTAGCAGTGATACTTTTTAACCCTAAAAATAGGGTATTGCAAAGATACACAATTTAATTTTAGCTGAGGAACAAGAGACTTAAAATTTTCCGATGTCTGGGAATAATCTGAAACAATTTTTAATCGAATGATTACATAAATCTTAATTTTCTGATTGTGAAAAACTAATATTTGCGAGTCTGTTAACATTTGAAATTGAGGTCAAATAGAATAGTTCGCCAGCTTTTTCTTACGTTGTTCAGTACCTTTTTATATAAAGTTCAACTACTTTTTATTGATTGCTCAATAACTTATTATAAAAAAAGCTGGCGAGCTTTTTATAATAAGTTCGCCAGCTTTTTGCAGTTTGCTCAATCACTTTTTGCCTAAATATTCTATTACTTTTTGTTCAAATTTGTAAGTTTTCTGCTCTTTTTATGATTGTTTAATGTGTTATAAGTTGCACACTAACAACACAATTATCTTGTTACTTTCTGAATATCTGTGTTTTATATATTGCACGTAAATAATAGCCTTTTTTGAGAGAGATAATGAATTTATTTTAAAAAGTGGCCTTCTTGCACTCTTTTGCGCTCTAAGAATTAACATTCCAAGTAGAAAAACTTACCTTTTTTAACGTTTTGCTCTAAAACGAAAAGGATATAGTTGTGAGATAGAAAATGAAGGGTTAGGTTGCTTTATAAATCTGTGTTTTTCTATTTTCTTAAGTAGGAAAGTATACAAAAGAAAATCCCACTGACTCAGTTTGTGAGCAGTGGGATTCTTATTAGTTTATAACGCATATTCTTCGCCATTAAGAAATACTTGGCGAATAATAGGTGTGGTGTATGCGTAAGGAATAAAGTCGATTGACGGAATAGGGTCGGTAATGTAGAAGTTAGCTACCTTACCTACGGTGATAGAACCATAATCCTCGCTTAATCCCATTGCATAAGCCGAGTTGATGGTAGCAGCATTGAGTGCTTCAGCTGGCATTAAACGCATTTTGATGCAGGCTAATGATACGGCAAACTTCATATCGCCCGATGGTGTAGAACCTGGGTTGTAGTCGGAAGCAATTGCCATTGGGAGTCCTGCGTCAATCATCTTTCTGCCTGGTGCGAATGGCATATTCAGGAAGAACGATGTTCCGGGCAAAGCGGTTGGCATAGTTTCAGCGTCTTTTAGCAGTTCTATATCGTGGTCGTCCATCGCTTCAAGGTGGTCTACGGAGAGGGCGTTGCATTCAACACCTACTTCTACACCGCCTGAAACAGCAAGTTCTTCGCCGTGAATTTTACCACGTAAGCCATATTGAGCACCTGCCTGGAGCAAACGACGTGTTTCGTCTGGAGTGAAGAAACCTTCGTCGCAGAACACGTCTATGAAGTCGGCAAGTCCTTCTTCTGCCACGGCAGGCAACATGTCGTTGATGATGTGGTCTACATATTCGGCTTGGCGACCAGCATATTCGCGACCAACGGCGTGCGCACCGAGGAAGTTGGCAACGACCTTAACAGGAGCTGTCTCCTTTATGCGACGAATAACACGCAGCATCTTCAATTCGTCCTCAAGGTTCAAACCATAGCCACTCTTTATTTCCATCGCACCCGTACCTTTTCGAATAACCTCGTCTACTCGCTTCATTGCCTGTTCGTAGAGTTCGTCTTCCGAAAGTTCGTGCAGGCGGTCGGCAGAATTGAGGATACCGCCACCACGCTTTGCAATTTCTGCATAGCTTAAGCCACGTATTTTATCTACAAATTCGCCTTCTCGGCTGCCAGCATAAACAACGTGTGTGTGAGAATCGCAGAACGAAGGCATAACAGTACCGCCTTCAGCATCAATAACCAATGTGCTGCGACCTACTTGCGGTGTGTCTATGCGAGAACCGTAAGAAACGATGCGACCGTTTTCTACATAAAGGTAAGCATTTTCAATGGTGTTTAGTTGGGACATTTCAGCCCCTCGCAGGCATCGTTTACCTTCGTGTCCGATGCCTGCCAGTATGCCGATATTTGTTACTAAGAGTTTCATTTGCGGAGGAAATCTACTGACTTAGCAATATGTGGTGCCATGAATTGGTCGTTTTCAACGAATGGCACAACCTTACGATAAGCCTCGAAGATAGCTTCGATGGCAGGAGAAGACTTCAATGGGCGACGGAATTCGAGAGCCTGTGCTGCATTGAAAAGCTCAATAGCAAGTACACGTTCAGTGTTCAGCACTACTTGATAGAGTTTTGTAGCTGCGTTTGCACCCATGCTGACATGGTCTTCCTGACCTTGTGATGAAGGAATACTATCTGCAGAAGCAGGTGTACAATACATCTTGCTCTGACTAACAATAGAAGCTGCTGTGTATTGAGGAATCATGAAACCGCTGTTCACGCCTGGTTTAGCTACCAAGAAACTTGGAAGGTCGCGTGTGCCAGATACGAGTTTGTAGATACGACGTTCTGAAATGTTGCTGAGTTCGCAAAGTGCAATGGCAAGGAAGTCCATTGGTTGTGCGATAGGTTCGCCGTGGAAGTTGCCAGCAGAGATAACAAGGTCTTCGTCAGGACAAACAGTAGGGTTGTCGGTAGCTGCATTTACTTCAATGTCGATTACAGATTTCACGTAACGTATGGTGTCTTTGATGCGCCGTGAACCTGTGGCATACAACGGAAAGAGTAAGGGTCTTGCACGTTTACCTTTGGCTGCTTGATGAGTTCGCTGCCTTCGAGCAACTCACGAATGCGAGTAGCTGTTTCGATTTGTCCTTGGTGAGGACGAACAGCATGTACGGCGTGTGTGAATGGTTCGATACGACCATCGTAAGCTTCGAGCGACATTGCACCAATCTTGTCTGCCCAGTCGCTCAATCGCTGTGCTTGGAGCAAGCACCAAACAGCAAATGAGTTCATGTTCTGTGTACCGTTGAGCAATGCCAAACCTTCTTTTGAAACGAGCTGGATAGGTTGCCAGTTCATCTTCTTCAGCATTTCCTCGCCTGAAATAACTTCACCGTTCATTTCTACACTGCCGATACCCAAGAGTGGTAAGCATAGGTGAGCCAATGGAACGAGGTCGCCCGATGCACCGAGCGAGCCTTGCATATAAACAACAGGGTAAATATCGTTGTTGAAGAAATCAATCAAACGCTCTACAGTTACCAGTTGGCAAGCTGAGAAGCCGTAGCTTAGCGACTGAATCTTGAGCAGCAACATAATCTTTACGATTTCGTTTGGCACGCGGTCGCCAACACCACAGGCGTGCGACATCATAAGGTTCTTCTGAAGGTCAGAGAGTTGTTGCTTGTCGATAGAGATTTTGCACAACGAACCAAAGCCGGTTGTAACGCCATAGATAGGTTTATCTGATGTTTCAATTTTCTTGTCTAAGTATTCACGGCAACGAACAATGCGGTTGCGTGCGTCATCAGAAAGTTCGAGTTTAATGTTGTTTTCAATGATTTCACCAATTCTTTCAATAGAGAGGTGTTCTGCACTTATCTTATGTGTCATAATTGTATTTAAAAGTTAACTTGTTTCTTTAAAATGAATATTCACAGATAAGAATATGCCTTATCTGTGAATACGTTTGTTTTTACTTGTATGCTTCGTTGATAATATCATCGTCAACAAAGTTTGGAAGCGTTACGGTTAAACCTGGAGTACGTTCCATTTCGCGCTTGATAGCGTCGATTGAACCCTTGTTGCGTGCCCAGCTGCGACGAGAAATACCATTATTCACGTCCCAAAGGAGCATTTGACGAATGTGGCGGTCTGAATCTTCACTACCATCGATAACCATACCGAAGCCACCATTGATAACTTCGCCCCATCCTACGCCGCCACCGTTGTGGATTGAAACCCACGTTGCGCCACGGAAAGAGTCGCCAATAACGTTGTGAACAGCCATATCAGCGCAGAACTGTGAACCATCGTAGATGTTGCTTGTTTCGCGGAATGGAGAGTCGGTACCTGATACGTCGTGATGGTCGCGACCCAAAACTACTGGGCGACTGATTTCACCTCGTTTGATAGCTTCGTTGAATGCCAAGGCTATCTTTGTACGGCCTTCAGAGTCAGCGTAGAGAATACGAGCCTGTGAACCTACAACGAGCTTATTCTTGCCTGCTTCCTTAATCCAGTGGATATTGTCGTCCAATTGTCCGATGATGTCAGGAGTTGCAGTCTTGCGCATTTCTTCGAGAACTTCTGTTGCGATACGGTCGGTTGTTTCCAAATCTTTAGGGTCGCCAGATGAGCAAACCCAGCGGAAAGGACCGAAACCATAGTCGAAGAACATAGGTCCCATAATGTCTTGAACGTATGAAGGATAACGGAATTTACCGTTCTCTCCCATAATATCAGCACCTGCACGGCTTGACTCCAATAGGAAAGCGTTGCCGTAATCGAAGAAGTACATACCGTCGGCAGTGAGTTTGTTGATAGCTGCAACTTGACGACGCAAAGACTCTTGTACTTTTTCCTTGAACAATTCAGGCTCTTCTGCCATCATACGGTTGCTTTCTTCCAATGAAACACCTACTGGATAATAGCCACCTGCCCAAGGATTGTGAAGTGAAGTCTGGTCAGAACCAAGGTCTACGTGGATATTTTCTTCTGCCAAACGTTCCCAAGGTCTACCACGTTGCCTACGTATGCCATTGAAACCACACGCTTTTCTTCAACAGCCTTGCGGATTGCAGAAATCAGTTCGTCAAGATTTTCGTGCAACTCATCTACCCAACCTTGTTCGTGACGCTTGCGAGCAGCCAGCGGATTGATTTCTGCTGTTACGCTAACAACGCCTGCAATGTTACCAGCTTTAGGCTGTGCACCTGACATACCGCCAAGACCAGCTGTAACAAACAACTTCATGTTATCGCCACCAACTTTGCGTGCAGCATTCAATACTGTAATTGTTGTTCCGTGAACAATGCCCTGTGGACCAATATACATATATGAACCAGCTGTCATCTGACCATACTGACTTACGCCTAGTGCGTTGTCGCGTTCCCAATCGTCTGGTTTAGAGTAATTAGGAATTACCATACCATTGGTAACAACTACACGTGGCGCATTCTTGTGTGATGGGAAAAGACCGAGTGGATGACCAGAATACATAACGAGTGTTTGCTCGTCGGTCATTTCGCTTAAGTATTTCATAACTAAACGATATTGTGCCCAGTTTTGGAATACAGCACCATTACCACCGTATGTAATCAATTCGTGAGGATGTTGAGCTACAGCCTTGTCGAGGTTGTTCTGAATCATCATCATAATAGCAGCTGCCTGTTGCGATTTGTGTGGATATTCGTCAATAGGACGAGCGTACATTTCATATGTTGGACGGAATCGATACATATAAATACGTCCGTACGTTTCTAATTCATTAGCGAACTCCGGTGCCAACGTAGCGTGGAACTTCTTTGGGAAATAGCGCAATGCATTGCGAAGTGCAAGCTTCTTTTCCTCAGCTGTAAGAATTTCCTTACGTTTTGGAGCGTGGTTAATAGATGTGTCGTATGCCTGAGGTGTTGGAAGATTTTCAGGAATACCAGCACGAATATCTGCTATAAATTGTTCTTTAGTCATTTTGTATGGTGTTTTATAATTTCTCTTCTACAATCTTCATAATTTCTGCTTCAAGCTCATTCGCCTTTTTAATGAGTTCGTTAGCTTCGCCTACAAGTTTGTCAGCAGTTTCGCGGTCCTTTAGTCCTGAAGCATTGATCTTAACGTTCAAACCAGCACCTAATACGGCTGCACGAGCTGCAAGTACACCTACACCTGCATCAGAAACACTGTTTGGATTGCCTTCTTCGGCCATTGCCTTGCAGAGTTCAAAAACTTTGAATGATGCTTGCATGGTGTGCAATGGTACCTGTGTTGCGAACAAAGTTGCCGCTTGAATGGCAGCTGAACGAGCAGCTTTCTCTTCATCAGTCTTTTTAGGAAGACCAAAAGCCTCCATAATGCGATTGAAAGCTTCAGTATCTTCATCTACGAGTACCATTAATTCTGCTTGAATCTTTTGTCCCTTGTCTGCCCAGTTACTGAATTCTTCCCAACGGTTATCCCAACCAGCTTTATGGCTTGAAAGATTGGCAACCATTGTGCCCAACGTTGCACCTAAAGCACCCATATAAGCTGAAATAGTACCGCCTCCAGGAGCTGGAGATTCGCGTGATGTTTCGTCTGCAAAACCTTTTACAGTAAGATCAATAAGTTTCGCAGTCTTGTTCTCATCTTCCAAAAGATACTCAATAACTTTTTCGCGTGGATTGAATTCCTTCAAATCGTCCAATCCCATAGATTTTATTGCAATTTGCAAAATATCTTCTTCAGGGATACCTGTAGAACGATTTTGTTTTTTTAGGAAATACTTACCAGCTTCTACCAAAGTACGTTTTGGTATCAATCCAACTATTTCTGTACCAGTTACACGAATTCCTCGGTTTTGTGCGCAACGGCAAACCTCATCGAATGCGACATGCAATGGGGTAACGTTGATATCGGTGATATTCATTGAAACCTGCGCAATGCCATATTCATCAATAAACCATCCAATTGCTTTGGTTGACTTCAATGTACCAGGAATCATAATAGTCTTACCATTTTCGTCCTTCATAGTTTACCAGCTGGTGAACCACCTTCGCGTTGTGGACGTCCTTTTTCGCGCACGTCAAATGCTATAGCATTAGCACGGCGAGTAGAAGTAGTATTTAAGTTGAAATTTGTAGCAATCAAGAAATCACGAGCACCTACAGCTGTACAACCTGTACGAGCTACACCTTCATCCCACGCACGAGCGCCGAAGTCAGGTGCTTCTGTTTCAACAGTCATTCTTTCTGCCAAGCCTTCATATTCGCCTTTACGACAAATAGCAAGGTTGCGACGCTCTGGAGTTCTTGCAGCAGCTTCGTAGCAGTAACAAGGAACTTGCAACTCATTAGCGATACGTTCTGCAAGCTTGCGTGCCAATTCAGCACATTCTTCAAGAGTAATGCCTGCAACTGGAATTAAAGGGCAAACATCGGTAGCTCCCATACGTGGGTGTGCACCATGATGCTGGCGCATATCAATGAGTTGTGCAGCCTTCTTTACGCATTGGAAAGCAGCTTCCAATACAACATCAGGAGCACCAACAAAAGTAATTACTGTACGGTTTGTAGCTTCACCTGGGTCTACATCAAGCAGTTTTACGCCTTTTACGCGTTCAATTTCGTCAGTTACTTGCTTAATAATAGCCTTGTTACGTCCCTCGCTAATGTTAGGAACACATTCAATGATTTGTTTTTCTTGTACCATTTCTTGTATTATAAATTAAATTTTTTAGGCATAATTTCTTTACGGTGTAAAATTAAGAATAACATATCAGACTACAAAATATTTATCCTTAAACTATTCAAAAATGATGTTTTACGACAGTATGTCATAAAAAGTTCTCTTCTTAGGCAGAAACAAGCAATATCTTCTTACTCTATGTTCAAATTCTTATTTATTTTATTTTAGCCTTTGAATATCAAAATAATATTCTGAAATTATTTCTCCTACAAAAAAATCGTTTCTTTCAAAAAAACAATTTATATTTGCAATATAATATAGGTGGCTTTTTATAAGTCTACTCATCTAAAAACAAAATAAATGAAGTACCTAAATTTTACCATATTAGTTTGTCTTTTTCCTCTTGCTATTACTGCGCAAGATATACAAACCTTTTTATTAAAAAACGATACAGGTATGAAAGCCGTAGTAAGCAATTATGGCGCACGTTTAATGCAGCTCGAAGTGCATAACTGGAATGGAAGGTTAGAACCAGTTATAAAGGGTTATCAGCATATATCTGAGTATAAGGATAATCCAACCCTTGGAGCAACTATGATGAGTCTTGATGGAAAAGTAAGTCCAGTATTAGCAGATAAGATATGGGAAGTGGTTAGTGCTGACCACCAAGCTGTAACTTTTCGATATATATCAGATAGTAAAGATGGTGAGTTTGATGGCAAAATGAACTTCTCTGTCACTTATACTCTGTCAGATCAAAATGCTCTTGATGTAAATTATAGAATGACTTCCACTGCTCCAACGCGCTATAAACTTACTAATGGTATTATTTTTAATCTATCAGGTGACCCTAATCGTACTATTTTAAAGCAGCATTTGTGGATAGATTCGTATAAAACAAATGTATTTGATAAGGAAATGCAACTAACAGGTGAGCAAGAAAACGTCCGTTATACTCCATTAAACTTTATTCAACCAAGAGAGATAGGAGAGCGTATTAACAACTTACAAAATGGGTATAATCATGCTTTTCAGTTACGTCATCCATCTAATGTGCAGAAACCTGCTGCTATACTTTTTGATGAACAAAGCGGTAGAGTTATGACAGTTTATACATACGAACCAACTTTGCATATAAATTCTTATGGAAAGAATAGTTCTGGTATATCTTTTCAACCTCTTCATACAGGATACAATGAGCATAAAGAAAAGTTAAGTGCTAATATCAACCCAGGACAAGTGTTCCATGCAGCAATCGTATTTATTTTTACGACCGATCCTCCTCTTATAATGAGAAGAGAGCATTCTGCTAAATAAATTCAAAGAAAAGATTAATTTCTATTAATTTCTTTGGCTGTTAGGTTTCATTATTTTAATTTTGCATTGTATGAAGGAGATATTTATCATAGCAATAGCATTGCTTCTTGGAGTAAGAATGCATGCGCAAGATGTTTATAATAATAATGTTGATACGACAAAAGTCGCACCAATAGTTTCTTCACGTCTGCAAGGAGCCAGAGAAGCAACGGAGGCAGAGAAAGAGTATGCAAGACGTATGGCTGAAGCAAGAGAACAACAACAAATAGATAGAAACCTACCATTTGTTGATGAGAACGGACAAGCCATTACAAATAATGATATGTATAATCCTTATTGGGGATATGGATGGGGTCCGACTTCATGGCGTTTGCATAAAGGTTTGAATGTAAATCTCAGTGCATCCGTGTTTGCTAACTTTGGTAATGGATATAGTCATGGCGCAGGTTTTTCTCAAGATATTTCGTTGATGTATGTGACAAACCTATCGAAAAAAGCTACATTAGCAGTGGGTGGTTATATAAATAATGTAACCTATGGTGGTTCCAACTACACTACAGCTGGTGTAAATGCTATTTTTGGTTATCGTTTCAACGAACATTGGAGTGCATATGCATTTGTACAAAAAGCATTTAATTCTGGCAATTTTCTTCCTTGGACAATTGGGTATGGTTCATATAGTGGTTATGGAATAGGACTTTCTCCAATGTATTTAGGATGGGGATACTCTCCTTATATGTGTGGTGCTTATGGAATGGCAGCCAGTAAGTTTATGGACAGAATAGGTGGCGGTGTAAGTTATCAGTGGGGGAAATATAATCAGAATTCTATCACGATAAGCGTAGAGTATGATCATATGCCTAATCAGCGTAGCGGTTTTTATGATTTTAGCAGATATAGTTATCCTGTAACAAGATAGTGATATAAAAGGGAAATAGCGTTTTAATAGGGACGTAATGGAGAGTATTCTTTAGGAAATACAAAGAAAAACCAAAATAAATCCTTTATATTGCCAACGAAAAGTATGTGATAATAAAGTTTGTGTTCTTTATAATAATGCCCGTTTTGGAATACAAAACGGGCATTATTATAAATAAAATATTAGACATGAAGTTATATACTAAAACGATTCAGAAAGATGAAAGTCGTTTGAAACTTATTATTATAAAATGCATAAAACGTAATTACAAATAAAAATGTAATTACGTTTTTATTTTTTTGTTATTACGTTTTTATATAATCTTTTTAATCTATAATTTTTAACCTTAACTTATCTCTAATAGTATTATTGATCGGTTTTACTAATAAAAATCTTTTTAAACCTAAAAACATTTTATAAGTCATTTAAACTGTTAAATTATTTGAGAAGATAGAAACTTAATATGACAGCTTTGTAATTGGGTGAAATGGTAAAAGATTCTCTTGTATGTTAGCTTTTACAGCAATTAGCTTGTGTTTTTTTCTTGTTTTTTATTCTATTTGTTTAAATATTAGTACATTTGCAAAATAAAAAAAGAGTGCAGATACCTAATTACTGTCTCGCAGCAGAAAAGTGAAGATAACTAAGTTTTTTTGCTTGTTGCCTGAAAACAATAACTACTGTACGAGAGTTGCAATTATCCCTGCACCCATTTGTTTGCAAAGATACTATCATTATTCATTTGCTGCAATACTAAATATTTGGTATTTTAAAATACCTACTTGTTGCTATTGCGCATCTCATGAAAATGTTATTACTTTGCATGGATATTGCAATAGGAATGTAAAAATTATAATATTTCTTCCAATTTGTAATGGGTCTTATACAAAGATATTAATTTAAAAGCGACCTAAATGAAAAATCATAAGATGTATGAGGCTGATGACAAGATGATTTCTCTCATCAGCGATAATTACAATCTGCTACAAGCTTTGGGCAGTTTTGGAATAAATTTGGGCTTTGGCGATAAAACTGTACGTGAGGTTTGCGATAGTCAAAATGTTGACACTTACACATTTTTGGCCATTGTGAACTTTACAATGAATGGTTACAAAGAATACGACGACGCAGATAGACTATCTATACCTACTTTAGTGCAATATCTGAAAGCCTTTCATACTTATTACTTAGACTTCCAATTGCCGTTTATTCGTAAGAAACTTGTTGATTCGTTGGATGAGAATGATAATTTGGCTAGGCTAATTTTGAAATTGTACGATGAATATGCGCATGATATTCGTAACCATATGAAGTATGAAGAGAAGACTGTATTCCCTTATGTAGATTCCTTATTGTCAGGGCAAACGAATAACAACTACGATATTGAGACCTTTTCTAAGCATCACCAACAAACTGATGTGAAGTTGCATGAACTAAAGAATATTATTATTAAGTACTTGCCTTCAGATTCACATCGTAATAGTCAGCTTACAGCAACGCTATATGATATATATCGTTGCGAAGAATGGCTTGATCAACATGCTGATGTTGAAGAAGAAATATTCATTCCTGCTATTCGTCATTTAGAACTAAAGAGTAAGCAAAATGATGTATCTGTGAAGATTTCAAGTATGCTTAATAAGCAGCCAGATACAGGAGAAACTTTAAGCGACCGAGAAAAAGATGTGATTATCTGTGTAGTTCAGGGAATGACGAACAAGGAAATTGCTAATCATTTGTGCATATCTACGAATACAGTGATAACCCATCGCAGAAATATTGCACGTAAATTACAAATTCATTCACCAGCAGGTCTCACCATCTACGCTATCGTAAATAACTTAGTAGATATTGGTACTGTAAGTTTGTAACCAAATTTAAAAAAATCAGAATAAATTGAATTTGTCCCTATTAGTAAGGGGTTAATAGTAATTTAGTATACCTATAGATATGACAAAATTGGTGAATGGGCGTCCACGAATTGCGATTATTGACCTCAATACCTTGGCAGTTCTTGGTTTGAAGAATATTCTTCAGAGTGTTGTTCCAATTATGGAGGTAGAGACTTTCTCTTCTTTCGATGACTTTTTTTGCATCTAATCCTGATTCGTTCTTTCACTTTTTTGCAGCTCAAACCATTGTTTTAGAGAATATTGCGTTCTTCAGAGAACGAAAGCAAAAGACAATATTGCTGACAATTTCTAATGATTCTAATTCGCAATTATCGGGTTTTCATTGTATTTGTATCAGCGTTAGTGAAGACGAACTAGTACGCAATTTGCTTATGGTAGTACAACATGGACACGCAGGAGGAAAGAATTTTCCAGAGATGCCCCAAGTTTTGAAGAATAAAGTATTGACGAATCGTGAATTAGAAGTACTATCTTTAGTTGTGCAAGGCTATATAAATAAAGAAATTGCGATTAAACTAAACATTAGCCTAACCACTGTTATAACGCACAGAAAAAATATTACTGAAAAGTTGGGTGTGAAGAGCGTATCGGCATTAACAATTTATGCAGTGATGCACGGATACGTTGATATAAATAAAATCTAGCCTTAATAGATTATAAGAAAGGAGAAAGTAGATAGCCAAATTTTCCTTTTAGCTTCTGCCAAGGAGTTCTCCATGTATTCCAAATCTCCTCTGTAAGTTTAAAGCAGTCTTTCTTTTGGTTCTCAAAAATTGTGTCTAATTCCTTTGTAGTTTCTTGATCTATTATTACAGCATTTACTTCACGGTCCCATCTAAGACTACGAGAATTAAGATTTGCGGAGCCTATGGTACAAATTTCCCGTCTACAAGTATAATTTTTGTATGGTGAAAGCCTGGTTTGAATAGCCATATTATACAACCGTCTTTCATTAACTTATGCGCATTATAGTATCCGCAGTCAGGTGTGAGAGGAATATCACTCTTAACACTGAGCATTATTTCTACTTTTACGCCACGTGCTGCAGCATCTTTCAATGCCGTTCTTAGCTTGGGACTAAGTGTAAAATAAGGATTTATAATCTTTATACTGTCTTTAGCATCATTAATTGCTTCCACATAAAATGTTCTGATAATATCTTTCGAAACATGAGGCTCACGGTTAATAATGCCTACCATTTTATGGCCTGCAGAACGACAAGTATCTTTTTTAAGTCCTTTTATATAATCAGCATTACTGATACCACGGTAATATTTAGGACCATGAATATTTTGTCCCGATACCCTGAACCACATCTGCAAGAATATCTTTTGCAGTGTATTTACAGCATCACCTTCTATTCTGCAGTGCATATCGTGCCATTCTCCAACAGCTTTTGTTCCTTTAATATAGTAATCTGCAACATTCATTCCGCCTGTATAGGCTATTTTTCCATCAATAACAACTATTTTACGATGGTCGCGGTTAAAGACACTATGTATCCAAGGGAAAGTTATGGGCTTAAATTCGTATATCTGTATGCCTTTTTCTCTTATATCTTTTAAATGTCTTTTGTGCATCGGACGATTATTGCTGGCATTCCCAAATCCATCGAATATAGCTCTGACTTCTACCCCTTCTTGCACTTTCTTAGCTAACCGATTAATCAGTTCGTTATTAATTGAGTCATTTCTGAAATTAAATATTCTAAATGAATACTTGAACGAGCTTGTTCGATGGCTTTAAACATATCATCAAACTTCTCTTGCCCACTTGTTAGCAATGTTACAGAGTTATTGTTACTGAATTGTATGCCCTTCATTCTTAGCTGTTGCACAATCAAAGAGTCGAAGCTTATAGGTTGAGCGCTTTGTTTTTTTATTGTAGGTTTAGCCATTATGATTTGCCCAATTGTAGCAAACCATAATATAAACAGGGTAAGTAAAAGTGGATTTCTTTCTGTTTTCTTCACAGGATTCGTCTTTTGCGTACTTTTCTATTTGTCCTTTGTACTCCTCTTTGCTTTTAACCACACAATTAAATCATACAGCTATAGTGATCTACTACTCCCAATAATCTTAGTTCTTTATCGCAAACTAACACCGTATGCACCTTATATTGGTGCATAATACTTTGAATTTCGGTGATTTTGGTATTTGGAAGAACCATCTTAGGTGTCTTTGTCATAATATCCTCAACTGTGTGATCAAAGAATTTAGCTTGCCATTTCTCCATTGCACGGCGTATATCTCCATCAGTAATGAGTCCAATAACTTTGTCGTTTTCCACAGAAACACCTAAGCCTAACTTACCATTGCTAACATGAATAATAGCTTCTGCCAAGTGCATTTCTTTAGGAATGATAGGTAAATCTTCTGAACGCATAACATCTTGTGCTGTAGTAAGAAGTCGTTTTCCAAGTTCTCCTCCAGGATGGAATTGTGCAAAATCTTTAGGTCGGAACTTTCTAAGCTCCATAAGAGCAATAGCAAGTGCGTCTCCCATTACTAATGCAGCTGTTGTAGAACTTGTTGGAGCTAAGTTTAAAGGACATGCTTCTTTTTCAACCCATACCTTTATATGTGTTGTAGAGTATTTAGCTAACAACGATTTTGGATTGGCGCTCATTCCAATGATGGGAATGTTCATGTGCAATACCATTGGTATAAAACGTAAAAGTTCATCAGTCTGGCCAGAATTAGAGAGTGCCAAAACAACGTCGTCTTTAGTCATTGCTCCCAAGTCTCCATGAAAAACATCTAATGGATTAGCAAAAAATGCAGGAGTACCTGTTGATGATAAAGTCGCAGCAATTTTAGCACCAATATTTCCACTTTTACCTACTCCTGTAACAATTACTTTTCCTTTGCAATGGTAAATTAGTTCTACAGCTTTATCGAAGTTGTCGTCCAATTGCTCTATCAAAGCTAATGTTGCATAAGCTTCATCTTTTATGCATTGTATTGCATAATCTCTAACATTTTCCATCTTACATCTTCTTACTTCGATTTATAGTAGTTGCACGATTAGTTTCTCAAGGTTTTCTAATTCCAGCATATTAGCAGCATCACTTAATCCTTTATCTGGGTCAGGATGCACTTCAAAGAAATATCCGTTTGCACCAAAAGCCTTAGCAGCTAATGCCATTGAGGGGACAAATTTGCGATCTCCAACAGTTTTTCCATTGCCTGCACTTGGTCGTTGTACGCTATGTGTGCAATCCATAATTACAGTTTTGTTAAATTCCTGCATGTCTGGAATATTCCTAAAATCAACAACAAGATTGTTATAACCAAAGCTATTGCCTCGTTCAGTAAGCCAAACTTCTTTTGCACCACTTTCTATGCATTTTTCGACAGGGTATTTCATGTCTTTTCCGCTTAGGAATTGTGCTTTCTTTATATTCACAATCTTTCCGGTTTTAGCTGCAGCAACCAACAGGTCGGTTTGTCTACACAAGAAAGCAGGAATCTGAATAATATCTACTACCTTGCCAACCTCTTCAGCTTGAAAGCTTTCATGGATATCTGTGAGTAGTCGTAAGCCATATTTATCTTTTATTTCTTGTAGCACTGCAAGTCCTTTTGCCATTCCTGGGCCACGAAAAGAACTCAAACTTGTACGGTTTGCTTTATCAAAACTGGCTTTAAAAATAATATCTATGCCATATTTTTTATTCAGACGCACCAATTCTTCAGCTACAATGTTCAAGAGACCTTGACTTTCAATGACACAAGGTCCTGCAATATAGATATTTTTGTCATTCATTTGCGGAGCGATATGAAATATAGAATGTTGAGAATTTACTTCTCAAAGTTGTTTGAAAATGCAAAGGTATATATAATAAGGTGAATATGCAAGCTATCTGCGCAACTTTATTAAGGTCTATTCTTTAAATTTATGCCGTTCTATATTTAGCATAATATGCTTTTTATTCCTTTCTCTTTTGGTTCTATAGCCCACTATTTTGCTTTAAGAAATAAATATTTGCTCAATCAAGTGAATTTTGAACTTGCTTTATGACTTTATAGTATCAATGAAAGCGATTATATTGAAGTTTTTTGTACTTTTGCAAGCAAAACAAAGCGTATGATACTAATAGCTGATAGTGGAAGTACAAAAACCGATTGGATGGTTTCAAGCGGTGAGAAAAATAAAGACGAGGTAATTTCTACGCAGGGAATAAATCCTTTTCACCAGTCGGAAAATGAGATAGAACTTATATTAAAGAATGAAGTACTACCTCAAATACAATCTTTTTTGAGAGAAACCGATGTCGCAAAGCTGATTAATTCAATTGCATTTTATGGTGCGGGTTGTATAGATATAGTACAACCTAAGATGAAAAAATGTTTGTCTGAAACTTTTACTAATGCGACAATTGAAGTTGCTGGCGACTTACTTGGCGCAGCCCGAGCCTTATGTGGGAATACTTCCGGAATTGCTTGTATATTGGGAACAGGTTCAAATAGTTGTTTTTATGATGGCAAGATGATTGTCAAAAATGTACCTCCATTAGGCTATATCTTAGGAGATGAAGGTAGCGGAGCAGCATTAGGAAAGCTCTTTTTTAACGGAATATTTAAAGGTAGTCTGCCCGAGGAAATTCGAGATTTATATCTTCGCGAAGAAAATCTTACTTATCAGGAAATAATAGAAAGAGTGTATCGAAAACCATTAGCAAATAGATTTTTGGCTTCTACTGCACAATTTATTAACAGACATTTAGAATTGCCAGAACTAGAAACATTGGTACAGCAAAACTTTGCCCTTTTCTTTGAACGCAATGTGTGTCAATATGCTTGTTATGGAGTGAAGAAAGTTTCTGCAATAGGAAGTATTGCTTATCATTTCCACAATATTTTCGAAAAGGTTGCAGCACAATTTAGCTTTGAAGTAGATAAGATAGAAAAATCGCCTATTTATGGAATGTTGGCTTACCATCAGTCAAAACACATATAGAGGTATTACTTTTGTAGATAAATGTAAGTTACTGAATTAGTGTCGTTGAAAGATATTCAGTTAATCGTTTGGCAGTTATTTATAAAATTAGTATTTTTTTGAACTCCAAAAGTATAAGGGTTGTATTGATGGATTAAAGAAAATTGTTTCAAAACTTCAAGTTCACTCTTCTAAGATTTAAATATATAAGACATAAGAAACGATAACAATATGAGAAAAATAATTGCTAGTTTTGCAATCGTCATAATTATCTTATCTACCTTTCCGTTAGGTAGTATTGCGCAGAATACTGCAGCTGAACAGCAGAAGCCAAATATTGAGGCTGTTGCAAATAGAAGTCCGAAAAATAGTGATGCGCTTGACGAATTAGCTTCGGAAGATAATGCTATAGAGAAGCAAAAAGTTGCTGCTGAAGGTGTAGGTTTTCATCAATCATTAAAACAAAAGTTTATTGATGGTAATGCTGGTTTTATGTCACTTGTAGCCTTAGCTTTAGTCTTAGGTTTAGCATTTTGTATAGAACGCATTATCTATCTTAGTCTTTCGGAAATAGATGCAAAACGTTTTATGGCAAAATTGACCGACTTGATAGTTGCTGAAGATATAGAAAAGGCAAAAGAATTAAGTAAAAATACGCGTGGACCAGTAGCTTCTATATGTTATCAAGGACTCCTTCGAATTGATAGTTCTATCGAAGATATAGAACGTAGCGTAGCTTCATATGGAAGCGTGCAGAGTGCTAATTTAGAAAAAGGTTGTTCGTGGGTAACGCTTTTTATTGCGATGGCACCATCTTTAGGTTTTCTAGGAACGGTAATAGGTATGGTAATGGCTTTTGATCAAATTCAAGTTGCTGGAGATATCAGTCCTACCATTGTTGCTTCAGGTATGAAAGTTGCTTTGATTACAACTATCTTCGGTATTATTGTGGCTTTGGTTCTGCAAGTCTTCTATAATTATATACTTTCGAAAATAGAGCATTTGACAGCTCAAATGGAGGAGTCGGCAATCTCGCTGTTAGATGCTATCATGGTGTATAAACTGAAACGATAGACAATGAATTTAAGAAATAGAATTACAAAATTAGCAGAAGAACGTATATCACAGTGCATTTTATATGTGCTGATTGGTATTACGGCTCTTGTCTTTATATTGTTCTTTTCGATAGGTTTCTATACGCCATTTGCCGAAAATCCTGCTTTCAATGCACCTTTGCTTACTGATGTTGTTATCGTTTTTATGTGGATTCTCTTCGGGTTAACAGTTCTTACTATGCTTTTATCCTTGTACCATACGACAAAGACTATTTCTGTAAAACAACGAGTTGTGAATGGAATTCCCACTTATAAAATAACAATTATTGTTTTTGGTGTAACTCTATTGTGTCTTTTATTGTCGTTTGTCTTTGGTTCTTCTGAAGCGATGATTATTAATGGTGCAACCTATTCGGATAAGTTTGGTTAAAAATTTCTGATATGTTTGTTACTTCTTCAATAGTTTTGCTTATTGCAGCAATAGGAGTAACAATATTTGGTGCTACACGTTATTATAGGAAGAAAAAATAAATATACAAATGTTTAAACGTGTCAAGCGAAAAGTCCCAGGATTAAATACGTCATCAACAGCCGATATATCATTTATGCTGTTGATACTTTTCCTTGTTACTACCTCAATGGAAGTAGACGAAGGTTTGGAACGGCGCCTTCCACCTATAGAAAAAGAAAAGAAAGAAGTTCAATCTATGGTTGATGAGCGTATGGTGTTGAAGTTTCAAATTCTTTCTGACAATAAATTGATACTTAACGAAAAACCAATGAATTTACGAGATGTAAGGCAGGTCGTTAAAAGCTTTGTTGAAGCAAAGGGTAAACAACATATTATTCATATTAAGACTGATAGGAAAACATCTTACGATACCTATTTCTCACTCCAAAACGAGATAATTGCAGCTTATAATGATTTGCGAAATAAGCATGCAGAAGAATTATATGGAAAACAATTTCTGCTTTGTTCTGCAGAGCAGCAAGAACAAATAGCTGAAGAAATACCGCAGCGTATTTCTGAAATTTATGAGGTAGAAAGATCAAATTTAGGGGAAGGAGGCGCAGAATGAGTATCTACCGACGACGCAAACGAAGTATTCCCGAACTTAATACTGCTTCTTTGCCCGATCTTATCTTTACGATTCTATTTTTCTTTATGCTTGTTACTCACATGCGTAAAACTACTATAAAGGTAAAATACCAAGTACCACAAGGTACTGAACTTACCAAATTGGTAAAGAAATCTGCCATATCTTATGTTTATATAGGAGTTCCTTTGGACGGTGATAATGTTATTTCAAACGATAGTTTATGTCTGCAATTCAACGATAAAATAGTAGATTTGAAAGATGTAAAAGGTTATTTGACAAGAGAACGTACCGAGATGACGCCAGCAGATAAAAAACAAATGAGTGTCAGTGTTCGTGCCGATAAGGGAACGCCAATGGGAATGATCAACGACTTAAAACAAAGTTTGCGCGAATGTAATGTACTAAAAGTAAACTTTGCAGCTACTTATAAAAAACGTTGAATCATTTCTCATGAACTTCAATTTTAAAAGATTCGTTATTAAATATGAATATCTTTTGAAAAAGCTAACAAAAAAACTAAAAATATATACTGAAAATGCCTCTTAATTATCTATAAATAATGGCAGAAATGAGGAAAAAGGATTTACTTAAATCCAGTGTGTGAAAAAAAGTTTACACATAAAAAGAAAGCTTTTTGGAGGTGCTAGCGTAATGCAGAGCTTATTGGTTCTGTAAAAACAGGTGGTGATACTAAAACAAAAATTTTTATTTGGCAAGACAATGAAGATGACGGAGAAAAAGAAAATTAAACCTTAACTTTTTATTTGGAAAAGGATAATTCTTCATTAGCATACATTTAATGGATAAACTTATTTAGTGTTCTCAAAAATAAATGTATAATTAACGTTATGTATGGTGGTATAAGAGAATATTTGAAAATTCATAATTACAAAATTAAAAAAACGTAATTACGTTTTTTTATCAATTTGTAATTACGTTTTTATTTTTTTCTGTAATTATTTTTATTCTCAATATTTTAATCTTCAGAAAGAATTAAGTTCTCTTTTGAAAAATAATGAGTAATTCCTCATGTTGTTTTAAAGTAGCAGAAAAAGAAATAGATGACTTTTAATCTAATCTTGCTGAGTATTTTCTGCTTTTATGTAATATCCGTTTTAATAATCTCCCTTTTTAAAAGTTTGGTCGAACAAAATAGTTTTTGGGTCTTTACCAGAATGGTAAGTAAAGCGGAAGTTGAAGCCAGCTTCTTTATATTGTTTCGAAGCTACATCTGCTTTAACTCCAGCAAGTAATGCTTGGCGAAGTAACTCTTTTGTTGCTTCAACACGATCTTTATTATCGGCATCATTAAAGAGTGAATAATAATAGCGTATTGTGCGTGAATCTGATTCATACACCATACTATCCATTCGTGTATTTGCTACAATCTGAGAAGGACATTGTTTCTTAGTATATTCTTTGCATTCTTCTGCTACACGATCCTCCATACTCTTTTGGCAGCCTACAAATATAAGGCAACCAATTGCTAAAAATAGTACTTTAATAAGTTTCATCGTCTATTCAATATTTTATTTAATAAATCTATAGTATTTACATATACTCTCGCAAAGGTAGGTCTTTTTGAGTAAATTTATGCTATGTTCCTTCGTATTTCTCGTTTTTATTGCTAATTTTGCATATTAAAAGAAGAAATCCTTAATGAACCAAATAAGAAATTTCTGCATTATAGCACATATAGACCATGGTAAGTCTACACTTGCTGATAGGTTGTTAGAATACACTAAGACCATTCAAGTTACAGGCGGACAAATGCTTGATGATATGGACTTAGAGCGAGAACGTGGTATTACTATTAAAAGTCATGCCATTCAGATGGAGTATGAGCAAGATGGGAAAAAGTATGTTCTTAATCTTATCGATACTCCGGGACACGTAGACTTTTCTTACGAGGTATCACGAAGTATTGCTGCATGTGAGGGCGCTTTACTTATAGTAGATTCTACAACAAGGCGTACAAGCGCAAACGATTTCTAATTTGTATATGGCAATCGATAACAATCTTGAGATAATACCTGTAATTAACAAGATTGATATGCCAAATGCAATGCCTGAAGAGGTGGAAGACGAAATAGTGGACCTTATTGGTTGTGATCGTAGTGAAATTATTCGTGCCAGTGGAAAAACAGGTGAAGGCGTTTCAGAAATATTACGTGCAATAATAGAACGTGTACCTGCCCCAAAAGGCGATAAAGAAGCTCCACTTCAGGCACTTATTTTTGATTCTATTTTCAACTCATTTCGCGGTATTATTACCTTATGTAAAGTTACAAACGGAACCATTAAAAAAGGTGATAAAGTAAAATTCGTGCAAACAGGAATGGAGTACGATGCTGATGAGGTTGGTGTCTTGAAAATGGATATGAAGCCTAAAAATGAGCTTTCCACAGGTGAAGTAGGCTATATTATTTCAGGAATAAAGAATGCACGTGAAGTTAAGGTAGGTGATACAGTTACTCACATAGAACGTCCTTGTGATAAAGCCATCGAAGGGTTTCAGTTAGTAAAACCAATGGTATTTGCTGGCGTTTATCCAGTAGACCCTAACGATTATGAAAATCTCCGTGCATCACTAGAAAAGTTGCAGTTAAATGATGCTTCGCTTACCTTCTCTCCCGAAAGTTCACAAGCTTAGGTTTTGGTTTCCGTTGTGGCTTTTTAGGCTTATTACACATGGAGATTATTCAAGAGCGCCTTGATCGTGAATTTAATATGGACGTAATTACCACTGTTCCTAACGTAAGCTATATGGTTTATGATAAGTTGGGCGAGAGTAGGGAAGTACATAATCCGTCAGGATTACCAGAACCAACGATGATAGAACACATCGAAGAACCTTATATAAAGGCATCTATCATTACATCGGGCGATTATATTGGACCAATTATGACACTTTGCCTTGACAAGCGTGGCGAACTCGTTAGTCAGAATTATGTAAGTGGTAATCGTTTGGAATTAATCTTCATGATTCCATTGGGCGAAATTGTGATAGATTTCTATGATAAACTGAAGAGCATTTCCAAAGGTTATGCATCTTTCGACTATCATATTGATTCCTTCCGCCCATCAAAGTTGGCGAAGTTAGATATCCTTTTGAATAGTGAACCTGTTGATGCCCTTTCTACTTTGACACACGAAAGTAATGCTGTAACATTTGGCAGACGTATGTGTGAAAAATTAAAAGAACTAATACCTCGTCAGCAATTTGATATTGCCATACAAGCTGCAATTGGTGGAAAAATAGTAGCTCGTGAGACAGTAAAGCAGGTTCGTAAAGATGTTACTGCTAAATGTTATGGTGGCGACGTTAGTCGTAAACGCAAATTGTTGGAAAAACAGAAGAAGGGTAAGAAGCGAATGAAGCAGGTTGGCAATGTACAAGTACCGCAAAAAGCTTTCTTGGCTGTATTAAAATTAGATTAAACTAATAAGAGGAACATAGATATGAAAGAGACCTTTGAAACCAGAGATATTGCACGTGAGTTAGCTCGAAAATACAGCACCATGACTCACGAAGAACTCGATATACTCGAAAGCATTCTCGTGCCTATGAAATTTGCGAAAGGTGAGATGATTTTGAATGAAGGAGAGGTGTGCGAAAATATCTATTATATTGATCGTGGACTGATTCGTCAGTTCTATTTTAAAAATGGAAAGCAGATAACGGAACACTTAGGCGAAGATCAAACCATATTTATGTGTATTGAAAGCTTGTTTCGTGAAGAACCTACTAAATTGCAAGTAGAAGCTATAGAACCTTCAATAGTCTATGCTCTGCCAAAACAAAGGTTAGAACAAGTAGCTTTACACAATGTAAATATACAAATCCTATATCGCAAGATATTGGAGGAAAGTCTTATAATTTCACAAGTACATGCTGATCTTGTACGATTTGAAACGGCACAAGACCGTTATAAGAAAATGTGCAAACTAAATCCGCAGGTTATTCTTCGTGCACCATTGGTTTATATTGCAAGCTATCTGCAAATGACACCTGAAACATTGAGTCGTGTGCGTGCTGCTACTTTGTTGGAATAGGTGTTGTTATAATAGAGAATTGTAGGGTAACAATTGATGATGATACGTAAAATCTATTTGTTTTTATTAGTAATAAGTTTCACTATAGCTGTTTCTGCGCAAGTGAATGGAGATTTGTATTCTTTAATACAAGGGGTACATGATAGTTCAAATAACATTATTCGAACATATATGGACTCGTTGATTTCTGCAAAGAATAGAATCTTTAGTGAAACAAATATGAAGGGAGCGACTTATAAAGGCGATAATTTTCAATTGGCAAAACTTTTTCTGCCTACTACCTATTATAAAGATATCATAGGCAATGCGTTTATTTTAAAAGAAAACAATGCTTATGACAGACAACTCTTGAATATTTATCTGAAACAACCTTCTTTAGTAGAGGTTACCGCTGATGAACTTCGCGGAAAACAAACTAAAGCGATGGATGTTGAGGTACCAATTCAACGGAATGTTGAGATAGTAGATAAAATTGCTCCTTCTCCAGTAGAATCAACTTTTTCTCCTGTTGAAGTACTTATAAAGAAACCAGATTTTTGGACTTACAAGGGAGATTACTCTCTTCAGTTATTACAGAATTATGTTTCACCTAATTGGTATAAGGGTGGAGAAAGCAACTATTCTATTTTGTCATCGGCGCTACTCGAAGCTAATTATAATAACAAACAGAAGGTAAAATGGGAAAATCGACTTGAATTGAAGTTTGGTATCCAAAGTAGTAAAACAGATTCTTTGCATAGCTTTAAAACTACAGAAGACTTGATACGTCTTACTTCTAAGTTTGGTTTGCAAGCAAGCAAGAGATGGTACTACTCAGTTCAGTTTGTTAGTTATACACAATTTACGCATTCTTATCGCTCTAATGACCCTTTATTATATTCAGATATCCTTGCTCCATTGAATATGAATGTTTCCTTGGGTATGGATTATACAATTGATTGGTTAGATCATAAGTTAAAAGGAAACATACACATGGCACCTTTGGCTTATAATGTAAAATATACACGCTTAAAGAATTTGGCTGGTAGATTAGGTATAGAAGAGGGCAGACACGTACGACATGACTTTGGTTCTGAACTTACAATTGATTTTGAATGGCAATTGATGGATGCTATTACTTGGAAAACGCGTCTTTATACTTATGCTACTTATAAACGAACTGAATTCCAGTGGGAAAATACATTCAAGTTGCAGTTCAATAGATATATAGGTGCCCAATTGTTTATATATCCACGATTTGATGATGGTGTTACACGTGATGGACGTCATGGATATTGGCAGTTAAAAGAGTTTGCTGCTATTGGATTTCAATATAGTTTTTAATTTGTGAATATTAAGAATTAAAAATTTGTCATACACTACTAACTGATAGTTCTTAATATTTTGCTTCTTTGACGCAAAGTCGCAAAGTCGTAAAAGGTAAAGTTATATCCTAAAATTTGGATTTTCAGTCATTTATTCTTATCTTTGCATAGAGATAATGTTGGCATGGTAGATCTCGTGAAAAAAGATTTGCCGAGCTTACTATACTTAAAAATTGAAATATACTAAATATTTAGCTTTTATGAAGGACTTTTTTAAGAATGTCTTTGCCACCTTTGTTGGCGTTTTCCTTTTTGGTTTGGCTACAGTACTATTAGGTTTGGCATGTATCTTTGGAATGCTATTATCAGATAATACAGAAGAAGTAAATGAAAATTCTGTATTGGTAATAAATTTATCTGGTGTATTAAAAGAACGTTCAGAAGATAATAATTTATTTGATAAGTTTTTCGGTAAAGGTGAAAATGGTGTGAATTTAGAAGATGTGCTTTCGGGATTGAGAAAAGCTAAGACCAATAATAAAATAAAAGGTGTTTACATTGAAGTAGGTGCTTTTGTTCCTACATCATATGCATCGTTGCAGGAAATAAGAGATGCTTTGTTAGACTTTAAGAAGAGTCATAAATGGATAGTTGCTTATGGAGATAGCTATACACAAGGCACTTATTATTTGGCATCAGTAGCTGATAAGGTATATTTAAATCCACAAGGAATGTTGGATTGGCATGGTTTATCATTACAGCGTATGTATTTGAAGGATATGTTGGCTAAGTTTGGTGTAAAGATGCAAGTGTCTAAAGTAGGAACATATAAAAGTGCTACTGAAACTTTCACCGAAGAAAAAATGAGTGATGCAGATAGGTTGCAAACCTCTACATATTTGAATGGTATTTGGAAGCATTTAACAAATGATGTGAGTAAGAGCCGAAATGTTTCTGTTGCAACGCTTAATCAGTATGCTGATAGTATGATTACCTTTTCAGCTCCAGCTGAATATATAAAAATGAAGTTGGTGGATAAACTTCTTTATACAGACCAGGTGAAGACTGAAGTTAAAAAGAGATTGGGAATTAAGTCAAATGGTAAAATTAATCAAGTCTCACTTGCTGACTTAAAAGCAATAGAAGAAAACACAAGTGGCGAAGAGATTGCAGTTTATTACGCATATGGTGATATAGTTGATTCACCTATACAAGGTAGCTTTAACCAAGGTAAGGCTATTGTAGGAAAGGAAGTCTGCAAGGATTTAGAAAAGCTAATGAAAGACGATAAAGTTAAAGCTGTTGTTATTAGAATTAATTCTGGTGGTGGTTCTGCTTATGCTTCAGAACAGATGTGGCATCAATTAATGGAATTAAAGAAAGTAAAACCAGTGGTTGTAAGTATGGGAGACTATGCAGCTTCAGGTGGTTATTACATGTCTGCACCTGCAAACTGGATAGTGGCTGAGCCAACAACAATAACTGGTTCAATTGGTATTTTTGGAATGTTCCCTGATTTTAGTGGATTGGCATCTGAGAAGTTAGGAGTTAAATTTGATGAGGTAAAGACAAATAAAAATGGAACCTTTGGATCAATAGTGCGTCCTTTGAGCCAAGATGAATTAAGAATGCTGCAAATTCATATCGATCGTGGTTATCTAACATTTAAAAGCAGAGTTGCTCAAGGCAGAAAGTTAACAATGGAACAAGTAGAAGCACTTGCACAAGGACATGTTTATACAGGTGAAGATGCACTAAAGATAAAGTTAGTGGATGAACTCGGCGGTTTAAATAAAGCAATTGCAAAGGCGGCACAATTAGCTAAAATTGATAAATATTATGAAGTTAGTTATCCTGCTCCTGTTGATTGGAAGAAACAAATAATGGCAGGAGATATACCAAATAATTATTTAAACGACCAATTGCGCACGTCATTAGGTATGCTTTATGAACCTTTCTCTATTCTGAGAACTATTAATCAGCAATCAGCAATTCAAGCAAGAATACCTTATTATATCAATATTAATTAATAAGGAGAGTTGTTTGGCTTTACCATAGATTATTTATATAAAGGAATGGAAGGCGACTTTATAAAAATACACAAGGTTTTGTTACCTCTAAGCTGGCTTTATGGTTTAGGGATAACTATTCGTAATGAACTTTTTGAACTTGGTGTATTGAAAAGTCGTACTTTCACTGTGCCTGTAATATCGGTTGGTAATATCACGGTCGGAGGATCCGGTAAGACTCCACATGTAGAATATCTTGTGCGTTTATTAAAAGACGTTTCACAAGTTGCAGTGTTATCAAGAGGATATAAACGCAAAAGTAGAGGATATGTGCTTGCGGAGACTGATACACCAGTAGAAGTGATAGGTGATGAACCATTCCAAATGAAGCAAAAGTTTCCAAATATTTATGTCGCTGTAGATAAGAATCGTTGTGAAGGAATTGATAATCTAACAAAAAATGAGCAAACTAAAAATACTGATGTAGTGTTGCTTGATGATGCATTCCAACATCGATATGTAAAGCCGGGTATAAATATCTTATTAGTTGACTATCATAGACTTATTATTTATGATAAGTTGTTGCCTGCTGGACGCTTACGCGAGCCTCTTTCGGGAAAAAATCGTGCTGATATCGTAATTGTTACGAAGTGTCCCAAGGAGTTGAATCCTATTGATTATCGTGTTTTAAGCAAGACCATGAGCCTATATCCTTTCCAAGAATTATTCTTTACAACATTAGAATATTGCGACCTTGTGCCTGTATTTGAAGATGTTGCAGATGAAAAAGAAATAGCACTGACAGATATACATAACAAAAATATTTTACTGCTTACCGGTATCGCATTACCTAAACAGTTAGAATTAGATTTAAGTCAGTATGCAGATACTTCACGAGTACAATCGTTGACATTTCCCGATCATCATTCTTTTAGACCAAAAGACGTGATGCTTATTAATGAAGCATTTGCATTAATGGAATATCCAAAGATAATTATTACTACGGAAAAAGATAGAGCAAGGTTATTAAACTTAGAAGGGCTTAACGAAGAAGTGCGAAAAAATATATATGCACTGCCGATACAAGTTAAATTCATGCTTGAAATGGAAGAAAAGTTTAACGAAAAAATATTATCCTATGTACGAAAAAATTCAAAGAACAGCATCTTGGCTAAAGGAAAGAATAAAAACAAATCCGAAAACGGCAATTATTCTGGGAACAGGTCTAGGACAATTAACTTCAGAGATAACAGATAGTTATGAAATCTCATATAAAGATATACCTAATTTCCCTGTATCAACAGTAGAAGGACATGCAGGTTGTCTTATTTTTGGTAAGCTTGGTGGTAAGGATATAATGGCCATGAAAGGCCGTTTTCATTACTATGAAGGTTACAAAATGGAGGAAGTTACTTTTCCAATTCGTGTTATGCACGAGTTAGGTATTGAAACATTATTTGTCTCAAATGCGTCTGGTGGAATGAATCCGGAGTTTAAAATTGGAGATTTAATGATTATTACCGACCATATTAACTTTTTCCCTGAACATCCTTTACATGGACCAAATTTCCCAACAGGACCTCGTTTCCCTGATATGCATGAAGCGTACGACCATACTCTCATAGAAAAGGCAGATGAAATAGCAAAGGAAAAAGGAATCAGAGTAATGCATGGTGTTTATACAGGAGTGCAAGGTCCTACTTTTGAAACTCCTGCAGAATACAGAATGTATCATATCTTAGGTGGTGATGCAGTGGGAATGAGTACTGTTCCTGAAGTTATTGTTGCTCGCCATTCAGGCATAAAGGTTTTCGGTATAAGTGTAATTACTGATTTAGGCGGATTCGACACACCTGTTGAAGTAAGCCACGAAGAAGTTCAAGAGGCTGCCAATAAGGCGCAACCTTTGATGACTGAAATAATGCGTGAAATGATAAAGCGTGCTTAATATTTCTATAGGCAGGTTCTAAGAATTTTCTTTGTATTTTTTTGTCTTTTAAAAGTGGATTGTATTTTCTCGAAATGTAGAACAATTAAGTTCAAAAAGAGATAGAATTAATATAAAAGCTACAAACAACAAAAGAATTTTGTGATATTTCTTCACGATAAGAATTTTTAGAACATGCCTATATTTAATCCTATAAAATCAATATGGAAATAAAAGAATTGGGCGAGTTTAAGTTAATAGAGCGTCTAACTAAGGATATAAAACTAAACAATCCATCAACAATTAAGGGAGTTGGCGATGATGCTGCAGTACTTCGTTATGCTGATAGGGAAACACTTGTGTCATCTCATTTATTTATGGAAGGGATACAATTCGACCTTACCTATATTGATATGGAACACTTGGCATATAAATGTGCAATGGTTGCAATGAGCAATATATTTGCAATGAATGGCCAACCTTGCCAATTAGTAGTATCTATAGCTTTAGGTAAGCGCATAAATGTAACCAATCTTGACCAGTTCTACGTTGGCTTGAAAGCAGCTTGTGCTAAATGGAATGTAGATATAGTAGGAGGAGACACAACGTCTTCCTATACAGGACTTGCGATAAATATAACTTGTATAGGTGAAGCTTTTAAAGAAGATATTGTATATAGAAAAGGTGCAAAGCCTACTGATATTATATGTGTATCAGGTGATCTAGGAGCAGCTTATATGGGTTTGCAAGTTTTGGAGCGTGAGAAGGTTGTTTATTATCAACAAGTAGAAGAATTCAATAAGAAAGTAAAAGCAGCACAAGAAGAGAATAATAAGGTAAAACTTGAAGCGTTGAAACTTGAACGTGATGCGATCGAAAATTTCCAGCCAGATTTTGCAGGTAAAGAATATCTCATAGACAGACAATTAAAACCCGAAGCACCTGGTGAGATATTACAACAACTTCGTGATGCAGGTATACGACCTACTGCCATGATTGATATTGCAGATGGACTTTCAAGTGACTTAAAACATCTTTGTAAAGAAGGTAATGTGGGTTGCAGAATATACGAAGATAAGATTCCTATCGATTATCAAACAGCTGCAACTTGCGAGGAATTTAATATGAACCTAACAACTGCAGCATTGAATGGTGGAGAAGATTACGAACTTCTTTTTACGATACCAATTAGCGATCATGCAAAGATAGAGCCAATCAAAAATATTCGTCAGATAGGTTATATTACAGAAGCTAAGTTAGGTGAATATCTGATAGCAAGAGATGGTAATGAGTTTCAATTGACCGCTCAAGGATGGTTGGAATAGCTATTACTAAATTCAAGCAAAAAATAGTTTTAGACTAATAGAGCTTAGGGTATATTGATTTCCAATAAGTTAAGTATAATACATTTTAAACTTTTCTATCGTGAATGAATGTTAAGTATTAAAATATTTCACAGAATACTTGTGGGAATCAAAAAAAACTACTATCTTTGCACTCGCAATTCAGAAATGATGTTAATTCTTTCAGAATGCTACTTATGGTGCCATAGCTCAGTTGGTAGAGCAAAGGACTGAAAATCCTTGTGTCCCCGGTTCGATTCCTGGTGGTACCACATAAGTTCTCTAAATAATGAGAGGCAAGGAAACATATTAAAAGTGTCATAACAATTAAGTTATGACACTTTTTTATTTCATTGTAGCGTAAAAATTCCATTTTTTTCAAGTGAAAAAAATTTATATATCAGTTGGAGATATCCATACTTTTTCATATTGTTCCTAAAAAAGGACTATAACACTGATGTGTATAATCCTTTTTTAGCTTGTTTTATCAATAATCCTAACAAGGCCATGATTTTGTTATAATCTTGTTATTTGTTTTACTCCCTTTATATTTTTCAGTTTCTTAATAAGCAAGTTAAGTTTTGATGTATCTTCTATCAATACGACAAGATTTCCAGAAAATAAGCCATCGTGCGAGTCAATATTGATGGAACGCATTACAATCTTTTCTTCCTTGGAAAGAACATTAGTAATGTTGCTTACAATTCCGATATCGTCTTGTCCTATAATACGTAAAGTAATGCTGTAACTTGCTCCACCTTTTCCACTCCATTTTGCTTTTACGACACGATAGCCGAAACGTTTGCGCAATTCAGGTGCATTAGGGCAATCCTCTCGGTGTATTTTTATTCCGCCATTTACAGTAACAAAGCCAAAAATAGAATCACCATAAATAGGATTACAACATTTTGACAACGAGAAGTAAATACCTTTTAAGTTTTGGTCTATTACGAGAACATCCTCATTGTTTTTCAGTAGTTCTTCAGTTTCATTTGCAAATTCAAAGTTCTCTGCACTTTCGATTTCTTTAGGTATGTTCAGATTGTGTGTCTGATTGTAAAGCTGCTGATATGTCTCAATCACATTGTTTACATCAAGTTTTTCATCAGCTATTTGCTTGTAAAACTCCGAAACCTCCTTGAATCCAAGATGTTTTATAAGATGGAAAAGCGTTTGTTCTTCTATCTCAATCTTTTTATTCTTGAATCTTCTTTCGAGCATTTCTTTAGCGTATGCTCCTTCTTTCACCTGAGTTTCTTTTAGTGCAAGACGTATTTTAGATTTTGCGCGAGCAGATTTAACAATGTTCAGCCATTCTTGCTTTGGTTTTTGAGTAGCTGAGGTTGTTACCTCTACTGTATCTCCACTATGCAATTCAGTTCTTATAGAGGCATTCTTATTGTTTATTTTTCCACCAACACATTGGTTTCCAATCTTTGAGTGAATATGATAAGCAAAATCTAACAAGGTTGAACCTTTAGGGAACTTTAGTAAATCGCCTTTTGGAGTGAACACGTAGATTTCTTTATCGTACAGGTCGCGCTTAAATTGCGTCATTACTTCTAAATTGTCTCCTGCTTCTAAGGCTGTTCTGATAGACGCTAGCCACGTGTCCATACCTTCTTCTTCCTGTATTCCCTTATATCTCCAGTGAGCTGCTAACCCATGTTCAGCAACTTCGTCCATACGTTCTGTGCGAATTTGTACTTCAACCCATTTAGCATTAGGACCTAAAACTGTAATGTGCAAGCATTCGTATCCGTTAGATTTAGGTACGGAAATCCAATCTCGCAAACGTTTAGGATTAGGTTGATACATATCTGTTACGATAGAATATGCCTGCCAACATTGCATTTTTTCTTTTTGAGACGGAGAATCCAAAATAATTCTAATAGCAAATAAGTCATATATACCCTCAAATGTGCATTTTTGCTTTTTCATTTTTTGCCAAATGGAGTGTATCGACTTTGTTCTTCCTTTTATATGAAAGCGTAGTCCTGCGTTCTGAAGTTCTTTACTTACAGGTTCAATAAATTCTTTGATATAAGAATCACGTGCTTTCTTTGTTTCGTTAAGCTTTTCTTTGATATGATAATAAGCATCGCGTTCCAAATACTTCAGCGACAAGTCTTCAAGTTCACTCTTCAACTGATAAAGTCCCAACTTTGTGTGCTAAAGGCGCATAAAGATAGTTGGCTTCTTCTGCAACTTGTCGTTGAGCTTCTTTATTGGAGGTATCGCGTATTTGTCGCATAAGATTTACTCGGTCAGCAATCATAATCAATATGACACGCATATCTTCTGCGAACGAAAGCAAAAGGTTACGGAAGTTTTCGCTTTCGATAATAGGATTTTTTTTGTACAGATTTTGAATGCGGGCCAAACCTTGAATAATCTGTGCCACATTCTTTCCAAAATCTTTTTCTATCTGCTTTATTTCTAACGCGCCATTCTCATAGCCAGCATATAAGACAGTGGCAAATACCGAATCGTGTTTCAAACCAATGCTACGAACAGCTATTAACGATGTTTGCATAGCACAAATTAGTTCGCTCAGACCGAATACATTGCGCTCCATAGCTCCTTTTTCTTCCATTAGTTTAATGTAAGAAGCTAGTTTTTCTTTGTCTTTTTCAGTTATATCGTTTGCTAACTCTTTATTTAATTCCTCAGCAAGCGCATGAAAACTTTTTAGTTCTTCGTCTGTAAAAATCATATTCGTTGCCTTTATTAATACAACACAAAGATACAAAAAATCGGCTAATTGTTCTCTAAATTAAGAAAAAGTAAGTAATTTTGCGAGAGAGACAACATTTACAGCACCATTAATCAGTTGCTGCATTTAGTACATAAAAACTTATACTATTATGATAACAAAGCAAGATGAATTATTATTAAGCTCAAAAGGAATTACGCTTTCCGACTTTGAGAACCAACTTGCCAACTTTAAAAATGGTTTTCCTTTTCTTAAAATTGAAAGTGCAGCCACAGTAGGTAATGGAGTTGTGCGTCTAAGGGAAAACGAAGTTAAAGAATTTATAGCAGCTTGGGATTGTTATAAAGCCGACAATCATAAGGTAGTTAAGTTTGTTCCAGCTTCAGGAGCAGCCAGTAGAATGTTTAAAGATCTTTTCGCCTTTTTCGAAGCAACCTACGATATGCCTACTACAGACTATGAAAAGTTCTTTTTCGATAATCTGAAACACTTTGCTTTCTATAATGAACTGAACGAAAGCTGCAAAGCTACAAACGGAAAAGATATTAAGCAGCTTTTACAAGTAGGAGACTATAAAACAATTGTTGGTACACTTTTGAGCGCAGATGGTCTTAATTATGGACAATTACCAAAAGGACTTTTGCTTTTCCATAAATATGGAGATGGAGAACGTACACCTATGGAAGAACATCTTGTAGAGGCAGCTCAATACGCATCATGTGGTGGAGAAGCGCATGTCCATTTTACTGTTTCGCACGAACATCTTGAACTCTTCAAAGCAAAAGCTAACGAAAAGAAGGCTATGTATGAAGAAAAATTAAATACTCACTTTTCAATTAGCTTCTCAGAACAAAAGCCTAGTACAGATACAGTAGGAGCAAATTCTGATAATTCACCTTTCCGTAACGAAGATGGAACTCTCTTGTTCCGTCCTGGTGGACATGGTGCGCTCATTCAGAACCTTAACGATATTGATGCAGATGTTATATTCATTAAAAATATAGATAATGTAACACCTGATAGCTTAAAAGGTGAGACTGTAATTTGGAAGAAAGTAATAGCTGGAATTTTGGTAACATTGCAGAAAAAAGCCTTTGAGTATCTCCAAAAACTGAAAGCTGCCGACTATACACCTGCTGACTTACAGACTATGAAGAAATTCTTGGAAAATGATTTGTATTGTCGAAGGAAGGATGTTGACCAATTAAATGATAAAGAATTGGCAACCTATCTGCTTGATAAGTTTAATCGTCCTATCCGTGTTTGTGGAATGGTAAAGAATAGTGGTGAGCCTGGCGGAGGTCCTTTCTTTGCTTATAATTCCGACAATACCATAAGCCTGCAGATACTTGAAAGTTCACAGATTGATAAAAATAATATCGAATCGGTGAGAATGTTTAAAGAAGGGACTCATTTTAACCCTGTAGACTTGGTTTGTGCAACCAAAGACTATGCAGGTAAACCATTCGATTTGCCAAAATATGTAGACCCTGCTACAGGTTTTATTAGTATCAAATCGAAGAATGGAAAAGAATTAAAAGCATTGGAATTGCCAGGTCTTTGGAACGGAGCAATGAGTAATTGGAATACAGTTTTTGTAGAAGTGCCTGCAATTACTTTCAATCCAGTTAAAACAGTAAATGATTTGTTGCGCGAGCAGCATCAGTAAATCAAGATATAATTTAATAATGAATTTTAAAAGTCCCTCAATCTTTACGGATTGAGGGACTTTGTCTTTCTTGGTTTCTAAGATAGAAACTTAAGGGTGTGGATGTCCTCCACCAGCACCATTTTCAGGCTTTTTCTTACCTTTCTTTTTTGGTTTAGCTGCAACTTTAAAGAATTCTACACCATTCAAAGTTCTAAATTCGGAGGTTGGTGTAAACAATACCTGTGTTTTTGTGATGTGCGTAGAAGGCTTAAATTCTTCTTCCTTCTCAACTGCTTTAGAAGAAAATGTAGGACGGAACGTGCCGAGCGGACCTGCATCTACTATACTCCCTTGCGAACAAAGGCGGTTTAACACAGTGCGAAATTTGTAGAAAACAGCTGCAATATCAGCTTGACATACAGTAGATTCTTCCGCCATAATTTCGCAAAGCATGTCGAAATTAACATGTTGCTTTTGACAAACTGGGCTAGCTATGTACATAATAGAGCCTTTCTTTGGACCAACGCCCATCTTTCTTTTGATTTAAAGAATAATCCATAAATATTTAAATTAAAAAGTTAATAAATAACGCACTGTTAAATAGTAATTAGCGCCAAAGACGCTTTCTCCGTGCGGTTGATGCAAAATTACAAAAAGGAGAAAGTGATTCAAAATGATAGGTGGGTACTTTTATGGTGGTTTTTATGGTAGTATAAATGGAAGATAGTTATATATTTCAAAATTATAATTATATTCTATGTAGACATAATTACATTTTTGAAATTCGTAATTACGTTTTTTTGGAATTTATAATTACTTTTCTATTGAAATGATATATTGTTTTTAAGAAGCGAAAAGAGTGCGTATAATCGTACAATAAATTATAAATTTGGGCTTATATGTTATTAAAAAAGCCAACCCCATATATATTGGGGTTGGCTCTTTTGATTTCTATACTTTTGTGGAGTTTTTACTCTGCTGGTTTCATGTTTGTATAAACATTTTGTACATCGTCGAAATCTTCAAGCTTTTCAATCATTTTGTCAATAGTTTCGCGTTCTTCTTCTGTAACTTCTTTTAAATCGTTTGGAATACGAGTAAATTCGGCAGAAGTAATTTCAAAACCATTGTCTTCCAAGTGCTTTTGTATTTCTCCAAAGCTAGTAGGTTCTCCATAGATTGTTATTTCACCTTCTTCATCGTCTTGATCGAAATCGTCTTCTACACCATAATCAATAAGATCAAGAATAAGTTCTTCCATGTCGATACCTTCCTTTATCTTGAAAGTAAATACAGCTTTATGGTCGAAAAGGAATGCTAACGAACCTTGTGTACCAAGTGTTCCGTTGAATTTATTGAATACTGATCGAACGTCACCCACAGTACGAGTTGTATTGTCGGTTAGAGTGTCTACAAAGATTGCTATTCCATGAGGGCCATATCCTTCGTATGGTACCTCCTTGTAGTCACTTGTATCTTTACCCATTGCATTTTTTATGGCGCGCTGGATATTATCTTTTGGCATATTCTCACGTTTGCAAGTTGCGATAATAGCACGCAAACGTGGATTAGTTTCAGGTTCTGGACCGCCAGCCTTTACAGCAATAGCAATTTCTTTACCCAACTTTGTAAATGTACGAGCCATATGGCCCCATCTTTTTAGCTTTGCAGCCTTGCGATATTCAAATGCTCTTCCCATAGGAATTGTTTATTTATCGGAGTTCTGCTCCGAGTTTTGTTGTTATGTTTTTAATTAATTTCTGCATAATGGCGTCAATTGCTTTGTCATTCAAAGTCTTTGTCTCATCTTGGAGAATGAAGTTTACGGCATAGCTCTTCTTGCCTTCAGGGAGATTTTTACCTTCGTAAACGTCAAAGAGTTCAACTTTCTTTAAAAGTTTCTTTTCAGTTTGGCGAGCAATTTCTTCTATTTGTGCAAATTCTATATTAGAATCTAGCAAGAGTGCCAAGTCACGGCTGACGCTTGGATATTTTGATATTTCTTGGAATTGTAATTTATTTTTTCGAATGGCTTTCATTAACTCAGACCAATTAATATCAGCATAGAAAACTGCTTGCGAGATATCCATTTTCTTCAACAGCTTGTGACTTAAGATACCCATTTCTACAATTATTTTTCCACCACGAGTTTTTAGTTCTAAGCCTTTATCGAAGATGTTATTTTGTGATATTTCTGCCACAAGTGCATTAGATGCCATGCCAACACGGCGGAGAATATTCTCAACGTTAGCCTTCAGTTCGTAGAAAGTTGATTCTTCATCAGCATGCGCCCACGAACCTTGCACACGTTTACCTGTTATCCAAAGTGCCAAATGATATTCTTGGCGGTAAGCTTTAACAGGATTTTCCTCGCTCCACTTATCTTGTTCGTATCTATAAGTATTGCCAACTTCAAAGAACTTTAAGTTTTGTGCTTTGCGGTTTACATTTCGTCGAACGCTTTCCAAACCACCAAATAGTAGTGTCTGACGCATTACGCCCAAGTCACTAGATAATGGATTCATTATCTTGACAGTTTGTTCCCAAGGATAAGCATTGAGCTCTGCACCCTCATAATACGATTGTGCAGTAAGCGAGTTATTTAGAATTTCGTTGAAACCTGCACCAACAAGCTGTTCACTCACAATGTCTTCTTTATGGAAGTTCTTATCAGCTTCTTCAGCAATAGTGAGAGAAGACTTTAGCTCAGTTGGAATTTCAACATTATTATAGCCGTAAATGCGAAGAATATCCTCAATAACATCGCAAGGACGTTTTACATCTACGCGATATGGAGGAACAATAAGATCAAGTCCTTCTGCATCTTCCTTAACGATTTCCATTTCAAGACTTGTAGCAATACTCTTAATCGTATCTGCACCAAGTTGTTTTCCTATAAGACGATCGGCATATTCGTAGTTCAAACGAACAGGGAATCCCTCCATCTTTGTTGGGTATTCGTCGCAAACTTCCATACTTATTTTGCCACCTGCCAATTCTTTACAGAGAATGGCAGCTTGTTTAAGCGCATAAATAGTTCCATTAGGATCAATTCCACGCTCAAAACGGAAACTTGAATCAGTAGAAAGACCATGTCGACGTGCACTCTTTCTAATCCAAGTAGGGTGGAAGTATGCACTTTCTAACACCACATTGCGTGTGTTTTCGTAGGTTCCACTACCTTTTCCACCAAAAACACCAGCTATACACATTGGTTCTTCTGCATTGCATATAGCAAGGTCGTGTTCGCCGAGTGTATGTTCTTCACCATCAAGTGTGATGAACTTCTTACCTTCGTTTTTATCTTTTACTATAATTTGCTTACCTGTTATCATATCTGCATCAAAGCAGTGCATTGGTTGTCCGTAAGACATCATAATGTAATTGGTTATGTCAACAATGTTATTGATAGGGCGAACGCCTATAACATTAAGTTTGTCTTTTAACCATTGTGGACTTTCCTTTACTTCACAATCTGTGATACTTAAACATGCATAGCGACGGCAAGCATCAGTATTTTCTATCTTAACTTTAATAGGAAGGTCATTATTATCTACTGTAAACTTATCGCAGTTAGGGACGATGTAATGCTGTTTTGTAACCATTTTGTTTCAACCATGCATATAGGTCGCGTGCTACACCATAATGACTTAATGCATCAGCACGATTGGCAGTAATGTCTATTTCAATTAACCAGTCGCTATCAAGTTGATAATATTCAGCTGCAGGCATACCTACTTGTGCATCTTCGGGCAAAACAATAATTCCATCATGACTTGTTCCTATGCCGATTTCATCTTCAGCACAAATCATTCCCAAACTTTCAACACCTCTAAGCTTACTTCTTTTAATAGTAAAAGAATCGTCTCCATCATATAAAATACAGCCTAAATCTGCTACAATAACTTTCTGTCCTGCTGCAATATTGGCTGCACCGCATACAATTTGTTGTGGTTCGCCTTTGCCAAGGTCTACTGTTGTAACATGTAAATGGTCAGAATTTGGGTGTTCTTCACAAGTAAGCACTTTACCTACAAAGAGTCCTTTCAGTCCACCACGAATAGTTTCAACCTCTTCTACGCTTCCAACTTCTAAACCTATTGAAGTTAGTGCAGCCGCTAATTCCTGTGGTTCAAGGTTGAAATCAACGTATTCCTTTAGCCAATTATATGAAATATTCATTTATCTTGTTGTTTTTATTTATCTACGATGTCGTATTTCAAATACATTAAGTAAGTGCAAAAGTACTAATTTTCATCAATATACACAAATCATATAACAAGCATTTTAATAATAAGCATGTTCTGAAAAAAATATACATAGTGATAAACGTGCAATAAAAATGATTTTTATGCTTTGTATCTTTTTAATTTTATTTGGTATATTTTTTTTCCTCTCCATAATTTATTTCAATATACTCTTTCAAGATGAAAGAAACTTCAACATTTGAAAGTTAAGCTCTTTTAAGGTTCTTCAATTATCAAGTATATATTAGAATCATTCCCTGTAATTACTGTTTTAGAATGAAAGGGTAGGTGATAACTAACTCAGTAAATGCGGCTTTAGTAGTATGTGCTTTTACATTTATGCCTAACTTTAATCCATTTAAAGATGGGAACGAATAGTTTACACCAACTCGCTCGTATATTCTTCCTGCTAGTTCTCTATCCATTGAGCCCATTCTGCGAAGTAAGTAAGTACCCAAAGCAACGTTTAATGATAAGTTGTTGTAGAAAATTTCGTGTTTTCCCGCAATTCCTACCGACCAAGGTTTGCAATCTATATTATTGCCGTCTTTTTTTTCTAATTGCTCAATATGTTGCGCATACGTATTATAAAAAGCATCTATTCCTATTCCAGAAGCCCATCTACGTGCATACCTATACATTAAATTAGCCTGTAACGAATAAGTAGGATATCGTTTGAAATCCCCAGTACGATAATTAGGCTCTGAAATTGATGTGCGGAATTGTGTTATTTGCCAATCTTCAACCAACGTTTTAGCACCGATACCGGCAGTTATATCAAGATATAAATATTTTTTAAAAGGGGCGGATTGGAAACTATCATGCTCTTTGATAAGAGTTTCGTAATAAGGAGAATAAACAATACCAACAGATGGTCCAATACTATTAGAACCTTTGTTTGGACGATAGAGTGCACCATTGCTATGATGAACAAATTCTAAACTTGCTCTTACACCCCAATTTGGAGCAAAGCGATAAGTTTGATGAATTCCAGCTCCAAAATAAACAAGAAATGGAGTTCCTATAAAGTCGTTGTCTATATTATTTTCTTTGTTGTACCATTTGCGAGTGTAACCAACTCCACCACTTAACGAATAAGACGTTTCCCAATGATAGTTACGATGTATGGCACGCTGAAAAGTACCATATAAAGAAAGAGTATTGCCCAAATGAGAGTCGTATGGTACTTCTTCTGCTTTTCCCCATGCAAAATCGGGAGTTCTATGAAAGCGTACATTACCATTCATAGTATAACGCAAGCCAATTGATAATGATGGATAATTGAAATCTCTTGCGAATGAATTATGATCAGAAGGAAGATAAACATGATTAAATTCTAAAGCAATAGAGCTATTTCCTCCTTCTTTTAAATATTTACGTTGGTTTTTATCTAAGGCGATAACTTTACTTTTCATCACACTTAAAGTAGCCCCCCAATGTTGTATAGAGTCTTTTTCTATAACATCTGCTTGTATAACCACATTGGCAAATGCTATAAATAGAGTAATTACATATAGTTTTTTAATGCTCATGATACACATATTTTACAAGAGTTAATCCTCTCCTATGCTGATTCTATTAGATTTGAGAAAATAATTTCCTATAAATCTTTAAATGTGTCATACTTAGAATAATAATTTAATGCCAAGATATAATCATCAATTATAGGATTATTTTTGTTCGAGAACATTCATAATTACATCTTCAAATTGTTCTCCATAATATAAAAAGATTTAAAGATTCTTTGATAATAAAGTCGGGATAAACTTCTTCTTCATTGTCTGAAATTGTTGGATACACGTCTAAATAACAAATTAGCTCAGGCTTTAAAGTTTCATCACACGCATACAAACAATAATTTTCGTCTGTAAATCCACCTTCTTTGATTTCCTTAGATATTATCTCTATTATTTTGCTCAATTGATAAGGCTCTTGTAGATTGATTTTTTTCCCATTTCTATTATCTAATTGCTTTTATAGAATCTGTTGAAAATGTTCGTTATGATATATTCCTTATTTAGTAAATTCCAAATATTCGTTCTACATTTTTATTTGTTTGTATGGCTATTTCATCTTCTGTTGTATTATAAACTTCAGCCAATTTGGTAACAATGTGTATCAAAAACGAACTTTCGTTGCGCTTTCCTCGTAAAGGAACAGGTGCCATATATGGAGAATCGGTTTCAAGAACTATACGTTGTAAGGGAACAGACTTTAATGTTTCTGGTAGATTTGATTTTTTGAAAGTAAGTACTCCACCAATTCCCAAAACGAAATTATCAAACGACAATAGCTCTGCAGCTTCTTTTTCATTTCCCGTAAAACAATGGAAAACTCCACCTGGTAGTTGATCTTTATACTTTCCAAGTATTTTAACCATTTCGTTTTGCGCTTTCCTGCAATGTATCATTAACGGTAAACGTGTTTCAATAGACCATTTTACCTGTTCTTCAAAAGCTATTAACTGCTCTTTTTCAAACTCTCTGCTCCAATAGAAGTCTAAACCTATTTCACCAACAGCAATGTAGTTGTTATTTTCAAGTAGCACTGTTTTCATTTTCTTAAGTACTTCTTGATAATCATCTTTCACTTCTTCGGGATGCAATCCCAACATAGGATAGGCAAAGTTTGGAAATAACTTACAGACGTAGTTTATCGATTCGATAGAATTTAAATCAATTGCTGGTACCAGAACTTTTGAAACTCCAACATTTCTAGCTCTTTCTACCACTTCTTGAATGTCTTCTTTAAATTCTATTCCATCTAAATGTGTGTGTGTATCTATTATCATATATTTTTACCTCTTCGTAAGTCTTTATTTAATACTTTTTATTATTGAATGTTACAAGCGTTGCTCGTTTCTTCTATAATAGTATATAACACCAAATCTTTGGCATTCGTTAAAGCGCTCTTTAGGTGGAAGGTCTGCAAAATGACTTTCTATTGCATTCCATAATTCTAAAATTAATTCATCTATTGCAGGACGCAACTTTGCTATTACTCGATTATCTTTATTTGTGCGTTCTTGCAGTTTTCGTTGTGCTGTATAGGCCTCATTATAAATATCGAAATGTGTAGCTACCATTCCTATCGAAGGATTGTAAATAGCTTTCCCACCTTGTTTCACTCTTTCTTTTTCCCCTGCAATAGTTTGAGGTCCCCATTGCAATAACCCATCGGCTGACTTTATATTGGGCAACGATGTTGTGTCTTCGTTTAATCCGTAAAGTAGAAGTTGCTTTCGTTTTATCTCTCCACGCTCTACTGACATTAGTAGCACTTGAATAAAATGGCTAAGAAACATACTTGCACGATATTGCTGACCATCCATTTTTCTCGCATTCCTAACTTGTGCAGTCATTGATATCTTATATTGTTCGGTAGCTGTAAGTAGATGGTCATGAAGCGTTTGGGCATTATTTATTAACTTCCAATCAATGAATTTATTTCTGACAGTATAAATATCATTGTTATCTAATAGTGTCTTAAGTGCTTTTAGTCGGGCAGCATCGGTTTTTGGTAAACGTCTGTACGGCATATAAAGAATAATTAATGTAAATAAGAAAAGAATGATGAGTCTTATTTCTGACGTTTCATCATTTTCGCTGCATATTCAGCCAATGCTTCTTTCCTTTCATTAGGTATTTTTACAGCGTCGAGAAATTTCTTACCTTGTTCATAATAGAAATCCATTTTCTCTTTTGCAAGTTTATCTACACCAATCTCATTGTACAGTCGTGTTACAGCTGCAATTTTTCTTCGGTATCGAAATCGCTTTTTATTTATCCATTTTTTTCAAGTTCTGCTCTTTGTACTATATTTGCTTGATTGAATGCAGTGATTAGCATGTAAGTCTTTTTATTTGATGTTATATCCCCACCAATTTTCTTTCCGAATACTTTAGAGTCACCATAAACATCAAGATAATCGTCTTGAAGTTGGAAAGCCAATCCTATTTGTTCGCCAAACTTATATAAGTTTTCTGCATCTTCTTTATTTGCATCAGCTAAAATTGCGCCCATCTTTGTTGCACAAGCAAGCAAAACGCTGGTTTTTAGACGTATCATTTCGATATATTCTTCTATTGTTACATCGTTACGCATTTCAAATTCCATATCGTATTGTTGCCCTTCACCAATTTGTAATGCAGTTTCTGTAAAGAGATGCAGAATTGTTTCAAGATGTTTTGTATCGCATTTTGCCAATCGTTCATAAGCTAATACTAACATGGAATCACCAGAAAGAATTGCTTGATTAGCATTCCATTTCTTATGCACAGTTTGTTGTCCACGTCGTAATGGAGCTTCGTCCATTAGGTCATCGTGCAGAAGCGTATAGTTATGATAAGTTTCTAATGCACAAGCTGAAGATAGAATGTCTTTCGGATTATCTTTATATAGGTTGTAACTTAATAGCATAAGGATAGGACGTATGCGTTTACCACCTAAATCCAATACATACTTAATAGGTTCGTATAGACTTTCTGGTTTGCGTTCGTAAGAAAGACTATTTAAATATTGGTTTACAATTTCCAAAAGTTCATTAGATGTGTACATGTCGAAATGGATTTTATATTTTCTGATTTGAATTTTAGTTGTCTTATAGGTTGTTCTTGTTACCTACAAACTAAATACAATGGGTATCTCTAATAACGATTTGCAAGGTTTATTATTTTGTATGCCTGGCTTCCACTTTCCCATTGTGCTGACAACCTTTAATACTTCTTCTTCAAAGTTAGTATTTTTTGCTTCTTTTATTTTGATGTCGCTAACTATTCCGTCGGGATTTACAATAAAAGTAACATTCACGATACCTTGCTGTTTGGCATGTATTGCTGTTTCGGGATATTTTATATTCTTCGTGAGCCATGTCATAAAGAAACTCCAACCTCCTGGTGGTGTAGGTGTTTCTGACAAGATACGCTTACTGACTTTATCATCGTAGCGTTCTATTCTTTTATCGGCATCATCATCTGTAAACTTATTTTTTTCTTTTTTATCTACTTCTTCTACTTTAGTTGGGTCTGGTAATGATGTTTCTTGTTGTGTAAGAATAGGAGTATCGCTAATATTTGGGGCAGCTGTTTTTTCATCGTTCGAAGTTGTATTTCCAACTTCGTGTGGTGTAACCTTTTGTGGCGTATCACTTCGTTTAATATTAAGCATATCTTCCACAGATGGTTTATCATTATTTTTTTCTTTTGCCAAATTTTGTTGATCAATGGCAGGCATCATTTCTTGATCATGTATTTTTAAGTCCTTTAGCAAGTTAGTCTTCGTTTGTTTATCAGTATCGTCTTGTGTAGAATATTCAATTGCAACAAAGAAAATAGACAATGCCACTATCAGACCAAGCATAAAACCTATCCAACGCTTGTTCTCTAAATCTGCATTATTTGACTTCTTTGTTTCCACTTTTAAACACTAAATCCCGTCCTACAACGTTATATACTATATGCAAAGCATTAACTCAGGAGTTAAATATGCCGACTGCATAATCAATAGACAAAAGTAATAAGATATTCGGAAAAAGATGTATCTTTGCCAATAAATTAAAATACATTAAATGAAAAAGTATGTTTTAGCCCTTTTTCTTGGGATATTCTCAATAATATCGCAAGCGCAGGAAAGTCAGACTGAATATAATTTCCTACGTTTACCAATTAGTGCACATGCTGCAGCTTTAGGCGGTGATAATATTACTATTATAGAAGACGATGCTTCGCTGATGTTTTCAAATCCTGCTTTGGCTTCATCTGTTAGTGACATGACAATAGGACTTAGCTATATGAATTATATGAAAGGTGCAAACTATATGGGGGCTTCTTTTACTAAAGCAATGAATGACAAGTCGACGCTTGCAGGCGGAATTCAATATATGAACTACGGTAAGATGAAAGAAGTAGATGAGAATAATGTGCAGACAGGCGAATTTAGTGCTAGTGAAATTGCTGTTGAGGCCATTTTTTCTTATGAACTTGCACGCAACTTAGTTGGTGGTATAACAGGAAAATTCATAACATCATATATTGGAAGTTACAATAGTATTGCTGTTGGTGTAGATTTAGGTCTTAATTGGTACGACCCAGAACGTCAGTGGTCTGTATCGGCTGTTGCAAAAAATCTTGGTGGTCAAGTAAAGGCTTATGATGATAATTTTGGAAAGATGCCTTTTGATTTACAATTAGGAGTGAGTAAAACTTTTGCAGCGCTACCAGTACGTGTGTCGGCTACGCTTGTAGACCTTACTCATTTTAATTACCGATTTATAAATCACTTGAACTTAGGTGCTGAAGTTTTACTTTCCGAAAGTTTATGGATAGGTGGTGGTTATAATTTCCGCCGAGCAAACGATATGACAATTGGCGTTGGTGACGATGAAAGTAGTCATGGTGCAGGTTTTAGTTTTGGTGGAGGTATCAATCTCGAACGTTTCAAACTGAATGTTTCATATGGTAAATATCATGCGTCAAGTAACTCTCTTATGGTAAACTTGGCTTATATACTTTAATTTCATTGGAATATAAACTAAAAAATAAATATTAGATGAGGAAGATAACAATTGCTATTGATGGTTTTTCTTCGTGCGGAAAGAGCACAATGGCAAAGGATTTGGCACGTGAATTGGGTTATATCTATGTAGATACGGGTGCAATGTATCGTTGTGTTACACTTTATGCTTTGCGACATGGAATAATTGATACAGATGGTGCAATCAACCTACCCAAATTAGAAGCCGAAATTCCGAATATAAATATAAGTTTTAAGCTTAATAAAGAAACTGGTCGTCCCGATACTTACCTTAATAATGTGAATGTGGAAAGCGAAATTCGTACGATGGAAGTATCTTCTCATGTAAGTCCTATTGCAGCTATACCATTTGTTCGTGCTGCACTGGTTGCACAACAACAGAAAATGGGTGAAGAAAAGGGCATTGTTATGGATGGTCGCGATGTTGGAACTGTAGTATTTCCAAATGCTGAACTGAAGATTTTTGTAACTGCATCGCCTGAAGTAAGAGCGCAGCGCCGTTATGATGAACTTAAAGCAAAGGGTCTTGAAGCTGACTTTGAAGAAATTTTAGAGAATGTAAAGCAGCGCGACTATATAGATTCGCATCGTGAAGTTTCTCCTATGCGCAAAGCTGATGATGCCATCGAATTGGATAATAGCCATATCAGCATTGCAAAACAGAAACAATGGCTCATAGAACAATATAAGCGTGTGTGCGGAAAATAATTTATTCTTTTATAGAAGTAAAAAAAGCTGGAAAGAATACTTATTTCTTTCTGGCTTTATTGTTTGAAGTTAGCATAAAAGGAAGAGCGGAATACGGGAATCGAACCCGCCTCCCAGGCTTGGGAAGCCCGTGCACTACCGATGTGCTAATTCCGCTTGTTAATACTATAAATGTAGAAATCGGTATTTGTACTTTTATTGGAAGTCTTCTTTTTAATAGAAGAGCCGATACCCGGACTCGAACCGGGGACCTACGCATTACGAATGCGTTGCTCTACCAACTGAGCCATATCGGCAAAAGCAATGCAAAGGTACATACAAAAAATGGAATATCGCAAATTTATGACAGATATTTTATAGTTGTTATTTGCTAAATATAATATATATAGTTTGTCTGTGGATTTGCTAATTTAAATTGTATGTGTTATAAAAGGGAGCGGGATATAGAAATAAGTTTTTAAATGAATACTATAATTATTTTTGAATTTTGTAATTACGTTTTTATTTTATAATTACATTTTATTTAAATCATAATTACTTTATTATTTAATTTAAATCACTATTATAATGCCAAAATCTCTTTTGTTTAGTTTATATTTTGCTTTTATCAATTTTTAGAATCTTCTACTCTTGGACAAAGTTCTCATTTTTATTATGAATTATTCTTATTATATTTTTGGATCTTTGCTTGTTTTTTTGTTGATTAAGACATAATAGGAAATAGAAATAAATAAAGGTGGGTTTGCTAAGCAAATCCACCTTTATTTAAAATATATGTATACTAATGTTCTTAGAAGAACAAGTAACGATTATCAACAACCTTTGCGTTTAATACTAAGTCTTGCATAAAACCACTTGCAACCTGCATATTCTGTTGCATACACATTTGCATTTGTCTATTTTCATCGTATTGAACACCTGGACGTAATGCTTTCTTTACAACCTGAAATACATATACACCTGCATTACCCTTAACTGGTTTCTTAGAGAATTTACCTGTGGCTGTTGCTGCAACTGCACCTGAAAGTGCTGGTTCTGTAGCACCTGTGGCTTGAACAAATGCTGGTGCTGCGAAGGTAATTTGGTTAACTTCACTAACCTTAGCACCCTTAGATTGAGCAGCAGCAATGCTATTTAAGCCATTGAGCTTAGAAATAAACTGTTCAGCCTTCTTATCTTTGATAACTTCGCGCTTCAAAATCTCCTTTACTTCAGCATCGTCCCATGAACGATAGCCTTGTGGATGAATTTTTGTTAATGCTACAACCATGAAGTGATCGTTATCACCACATTCGTAAAGTGGAGAAATATCACCTTCTTTAGCTTCGAATAACCATTTCAAAGCATCACGAGTAGCGTGAACACCTGCAAGGTAGTGCTCTGCAGTAGTTACATTTTTTTGCTCTTGTACCTTATAACCAAATTTTGCTGCATTCTTTTCTAGATCAGCAAGCGTTGTTCCCTTTGCAACATATTCAGAGAACTTATTGAAAGCGGTGCTGCGAGTATCTTTTGAGAAGTCTATAGGCTTCTTAATAATAGCTGCAGTTGTTTTTGTCTTCATTGCTTTCTTGTCGAGAACTTGAAGAATAACGTTTGCTTGTGTAAATGCTAAATTCTGAACATTATTTATTTCGCCATTCATGATAGCATTGATGTATCGGCGATTATCTTCGTTCATTGTATTCGCATGTTCATATTGCTGACCAGTGAACCATACTTTTTCTCCAGTTTGGCCATATCGTTTAGCAATTGCTTCAAAGTTTGCTCCACCAGCTAAGGCTTTTTGGATAGAATCAGCCTTTGCAATAGCTTGTTCTTTAGTTGAAGCAACAACTTGAATTTGGCGGAATTGAACAGAGTCTGGTAATTGCGATTTGCTTAATACACGAATGATATTCAATGTGTTATCATCTTTGTTTTCAGTAACTGCAGTTGTTCCTACTCCTAAAGAGTCAATTTTAGCTGCAATTTCTGGATATGCTTGGTAAGCACTGCTACTTACTGGCAAACCAATATAAGGAATTACGCTACCGCTCTTGCTAATAATAGAAGAAGGGTCTTCAGTTGTAGCCAATTGTTGCTGGTAAGCGTTCATTTCTTTTGTAATTGCATTACGATCTGCATTGCTTGGTAATATCTTATAGTCCACATATTTAATATCGCGTGTTTCAATAGTCTGACGGAACATAGGCTTTAGTTCTTCATACTTAGCCTTCAAGTCTTCGTCAGTATATTTTACATCTGCATCTTTTACAGAAGTATATGCCATAGAAGCCAATTGAATTTGTGCTTCTTCATTTTCGTCTTTGAAAGCAAGTTTTGCTTCTGCCTTATTAGAAAGGATACAGCTAGCATAAAGCGCTTGGAACTTTTGGCCTAACAATTGTGAACGGAGATTCTTTTCAACAAACATCCAATAGTTGTAAGCTGTTTTCATTTGTTCTGCCTGCTGTGGATTTGTAGATTTTGCCTTCTCATAACCATCAAGGAATTGCTTCAACATGGTTACATCAAAGCGTCCTGTCTGTTGGTTAATAAAAGGAGTCTGAGATAACATTGGGTCTGTACCTTCGTTAAGAACATTTTGCAACTCTTTCTCGGTAACAGTTAAACCAATTTTCTTTGCATCAGCTTCAAGGATACGATTTGTAACCATTTGCTGCCAAACTTGGTCTTTCACCTGATTAATTTCACTCTCAGACAAGTTGTCACGTTGCATCGTGAACTTGATAGCGTCTTGATACTCATCAACAAGCTTTTGGAAGTCTTGCACATTGATTTTTTCTCCTAAGACTTCGCCCACTTGTTGGCGTGCTTCGCCTTTGATTCCGTTACAAGAACGGAAGGCTTCTTCAGCAATAAATGCAAAAAGACCCAAACCGATTATAACAATCAGTGTGATGCCTCTGCTTCTGATTTTTCCTAATGCTGCCATTTTTATTTATTTATTTTGATTTATTTCTTTTACGAATGCAAAAATTGCGTACAAAAATACAAATAAAAAGATAATTAAAATAATAATTACCCAAGAAAAATGCGCTAATCGATAACTTTTAGCTTCACAAGTTCTATTTTTGTCATAGTATTCTTGATGATTTTGAATTCATATTTCCCTATTTTTACAAGTTCGTTTAATTTTGGAAAGCTTTGATACTCATGTAAAATAAAGCCGCTTATTGTCATATAGTCATCACTTTCTGGTAGGTCTAAATTAAACATATCGTTAACTTTCTCAATTTCTAAACGAGCAGAGAAGATATATTCGTTATCCGTAATTTTCTTTGCGATATACTTTGCATTATCGTGCTCATCCTCTATATCTCCAAAGATTTCTTCAACAATATCCTCTAATGAGATGATTCCGCTTGTGCCGCCAAATTCGTCAACAACAACCCCAAGGCTCTTTTTTTGTTGTAGAAACATGTGCATTAGCTTTTGAGCAGTCATTGTTTCTGGTACAAAAGGCATCTTTAGGATATGGTCGTGCCATACTTGCGGGTTTTTAAACATCTCTGAAGAATGAATATAACCTTCAATATGGTCGATGTCATCTTTGTAAACAACTATTTTGGAATTTCCGCTTTCAATGAATTTCTGTTGTAATTCCGTTACCGGACAGGTTATATCAACAGCTTTAATTTCTGTGCGTGGTATCATACAATCTTTTACTTTAGTATCTGTAAATTCTAAAGCATTCTGAAAAATCCTAACCTCTTCTTCCAGCTTACCATCATCTTTTGCGTTCTCTATAGAATTTTGAAGCAAATAATCTAAATCAACTTTTGTAAAAGTACCATCGCTTTTTTCCTCATCTACTTTTACACCTATACCTCTTAGCATTAGTCTTGATACAAAAGTAGAGAAGCGACTTATTGGCCACAATAATATAAAGAATAAATAAGCAAGTGGGGAAAAAAAAGATAAAAGTGCGTTAGGGTTACTTTTAAATAATACTTTTGGAATAAACTCTCCTGTAAAAACAACAATGACAGTTGAGAAGATGGTGTTTAGAATAACTTGTGTAACAGGCGGAAAAGATAAAAATAATGTAGCGTTAAAAATGTCAGCAAACAATATTCCATACAAAACTAAAACAATATTGTTGCCTACTAACATTGTTGATACAAAACCATTCGGATTGTGATAAAAAATTTGTAGGCATTTTTGCGCAAAACCATTTTTTTCTTTGTCCATTTCTGCAAGCATTCTATTGCTTGAAACGAAAGCAATCTCCATTCCTGAAAAGAATGCAGATAACGTCAAAGACACTAAGATTCCTATTATTAAACTAATATCCAATGTTCTTTTTTATCAATTTATTACTGTTTCTTGAATATTCTTCTGAGCTGCAGCGTCAATAGGTGCTGAAGGCATAGACATTGCTCCATCACTATTAGGAGATAATTCACGTTCTTTGAAAATACCCCATCCTTTTGTTCGGCGTATTTCATAGACTGTCATTTGCTCATCGCTCTTGAACCAATCTCCCTCTAAAACCTTGTCTGGAGTTTTTATACGTGAAAATTTACGCGACCATATTTGATGATTTCGTTCGTCCCAAAATAGTTCGCTGCTGTAGAATTCTACTTTTTTCTCAGTTACAATCTGTACATGTCCGTGAAGTTCCCAGCGACGTTCCTTGTCATAATATATCGCTGTGTCGCATTGTATAAAACCTAAAACATGCTTTTTCAGGTCAAATTGAGTAAGTAATAATCCTTTGTTAAATGTCCAGCGCGAAGGATTCTTAACTTCATTAACTTCCCATTCTTCAGCTGTAATTCGATATTTGATAACTCCAGAGTCAGAAATCAATGTGTTCACACCATATGTTGTCATAATAGGAACAGAATCGCGCTCATAAATAGCAGGGGCCTCATTAGTGCGCTTCTCACTACATGAAGTTAAGAGAGGTATGACACATAAAGCAATTATCATACATGATATGAAAAGTTTGCTTTGTTTCATTATGCAACTATGATGGGTTTTAATAGCACTTTATCGTACCTTAAATTTAGCGAACCAACGTTCGTTGAAGGTAAGACCAATATTAATTCGGAACATATTTTCCTTTATCAAACCTGTGGCACTTCTGTTTACCCATTCGGCACCAACATTTAGTGAACTTTTATGATTGTAGTTGTTCACAATAGGAATTCCCAAGCCAATGCTTGCCGAAATTTCTTTTGGTCCATCTTGGTTGTTAATCATTATATATGGTGTTGAATAGCTAACGCCTGCACGATAGTGCAATCTGCTAAAGAAACCACGATAACGATCGCCTTTACAATATTCTCCACCAAATGTAAACTTCTGCATATCTTTTAGCTGTCCTCCTTCAAGAGTATAGCTTGCTTTATTGTTTATAACATTAAATTGCGGCATTTCTATATCCGACCATTTTTGCATTTGGTAATCAAATCCTAACTTTAGACGATTGTTATGATTCCACATTACACCTATGCCATAAACATGAGGTAATTTTAAAGCATCTTTGATTGAATAATTGGTTGTATCATTCACTGCTGTTTGCGAGTTCTTTGATATAATGTTGCAAACAGCATTAGAACCTAGTTTGTGACCTAAAGAATAAGATAAGCCCAAAGTAATGGCATCTTTTGTAGAAATTTTGTGTGTATATTGAAGACCAAAGTCTACTTTGTAGCTCCTTACATCATAAGAATATGTTTTAGACAAAGTATTAATATATGAGTCGCTATAGCTATTTATAACAATACGTTCTAATTCTCCCCAAAGATATGCAATATTTGCACCAAGGGAAAGTCCTTTAATTGGTTCCCAACCAAGGCCTAGATAAACTTGTCTTAAACCGCCAGAACCTGAAAATGTGTTAGAATATGTAGGTTCTTCCAAAGATGGATTTTGCTTTGAATTTATGTTGTTACTACTTGTATAGTTATATCCAACATTAGTATACGGAAGTAAGCCAAAACTGACGCCTACATGTTTAAATGCTCTAAAGGCTGCACTGATATATTCAATATTACTATTGTTAGCGTTCTTTTGACGTCCTTTCTCTTCAAAATTAGTCATCTGTAGACTCACTCCTGCATCGAATATGAAAGAAAGCGAATCCAAAGCTGAATATGAAGCCGGATTTTGAAAATTTATTTGATTGCTTTCGTGAAAACCATATGCTAAACTATTCATGCCACGATTGAAACCAGTAGACTGGGGTGCCAATGTTCCTAATCCAAATTGGCTGTATGGGGAATTGGTACCACTCTGTGCCATAGCCGTAATAGATAAGGCTATACAGAAGACTGCTGTGAGTTTTTTCTTCATCTGTTAGTAATTTCAATATATATTCTGTGCAAAGTTATTAAAAAAAAATGATATCATGGAATATATATATACTATTTTGATTTTTAATAAGGTTTCTTTGCTGTGTCATAGTTTTTCATTATCTTTGCCAAACAAATGAAAAATGTTGTTCTAAATATAGTTGTTTGTATTTTGCTATCAGTTTTCCCACTGGCTGCAAAATCGTATTCGTTGACCTATTCTGATTCTATAGAAATCTCTCTATTGACTTGTTCGCCAGGGCATGAGGTATGGATGCAATATGGTCATACAGCTATAAGATATAACGATAGAGCAAATCAAAACGACCTTGTTATTAATTATGGTATGTTTTCATTTGCTCAGTCTTACTTTGTTCCTCGTTTCGTATTGGGATTGACTGATTATCATGTTGGGGTTTCTGCAACAGAAGAGATGCTTTATGAATATGCATACGAGGGTAGGGGGATTATTGAACAAATTTTAAATCTTAGTAAAGAAGAGAAATACCAAATATTCCTTGCTTTACAAAATAATTTGCTCCCAGAGAATGTTGTTTATCGGTATAATTACTTCTATGATAATTGTACTACAAGAGCACAACATATGCTTCTTGATCATTTAAAAGGGAAGACTGAATATAGTTTTGATAGTTCAAAACCATTGTTGTCGTATCGTGAAATGATTCATGAATGGAATAAAGATGATGTTTGGACACAGTTTGGCGAAGATGTTTTATTAGGTTTAACGGCCGATTTTAGTGTCGAAACTAAAGAGAAAGAATTGTTCTTGCCTGATAACTTACGCAAGTATATAGAGAATGCAATACACAATGGAAAACCTTTGGTGAAACGAACATCACTTATATTAAAACCTAATAAACTTACCAATGTTCAAAGTTCTCTTGTTTCTCCAATACAAATTGCATTCGCATTTGCTGTTCTTGCTGCTTTTGTATTACTTATAGAATATAAAATAAAAAAGGCTCTTTGGGGATGGGATTTTTTTTTGATGTCTTTTTCAGGCGTTATAGGTCTTCTCCTCTTTATAATGATATTTTCTCATCATCCGTGCGTAAGTATAAATATGATAATATTCTTTTTTAATCCATTAGCCTTATTCATAATACCTTCGGTTGTTAAGAGTATTAGATGTAAAAAGAAACATTGGTGGTGGATGGCATGGGAAGTTTCAATTGTGGTTGGCTTTATTGGTGCATTTTTTCAACAAATCCCAGTTCTCATTTTAATTGTGGCATTATTCTTGCTATTCAATTGTATCTTCCATCAGTGGCTGATTAGAAATGTCTATATAAAGACAATGGAATCTAAGTAAAATGATGAATAAATATATTACCGCACTACTTGTAGTATTAGCTGCAACAGGAGTAGAAGCTCAGACTTATCAGTCTGCGCTAAAGGCGGCAATGGGCAATGCTACTTTAGAAGAGCTTTGCAATCATCTTAATTTAAAAGGTATGGAAACTGACATATTGTCGGTTATCGAAGCCTACAAGAACATTTCGAAGGAAGAAGAAAACAAATCTGCAGCCACACACCTTTCTTTCTCCGATAGGCAAACGACTGTACATAACGTACGAAAATTAGAAAATCTTAGAAAAACAATATCAAACTATTTGCCGAATCCCTCGGTCAATTCTGCAATATTAATACGCGCGCCGAGTTGTTTATTTTAAATGCGTTTTGAGTAGCGTAATAATTTAGTGAGAAATTAAATAATAATATTCACCCAGTGGGCTAGTAATAATAAAAATGTAATGATCAACAAGTGAGCCCACTGAAATATTGATAAAAAAATGAACTTCACAAAAATAATGAAGTCTCTATTTGGAGACAAATCAACACGCGATATGAAACTTATTCAACCGTTTGTTGATAAAGTTAAAGTTGTTTATCCAACGATTAAAGAACTTAGCAACGATGAATTGCGTGCTAAGACAAAAGAAATCCAACAATTTGTGCAAGATGCTGGTAAACAGCAACGTGAGGAAATAGCTAAACTTCGTGAAACAATAGAAGATACTCCAATTGATGAACGTGAAGATATTTTCAATAAATAGATAAGTTTGAAAAGGAGGCATTAGATAACTATGAGAAGGCATTGGATGAAGTTATGCCTGTTGCTTTCTCTATCGTTAAAGATACAGCTAGACGCTTTACTGAGAATGAAGAAACCATTGTAACGGCTAATGATTTTGATCGTGAACTTGCAGCTGACCCAAGAAAAGACTTTATAACCATTGATGGTGATAAGGCAATTTACCACAATCACTGGACAGCTGGAGGTAATGACTTAAAATGGGAAATGGTACACTACGATGTTCAACTTTTTGGTGGTACAGTTCTACATCAAGGTAAGATTGCTGAAATGGCAACTGGTGAAGGTAAAACCCTTGTAGCGACATTGCCTGTTTTTCTTAACGCTTTGACTGGTAATGGTGTTCATGTGGTAACTGTGAACGATTATCTTGCTAAACGCGATTCTGAATGGATGGGCCCATTGTATGAATTCAATGGCTTGTCTGTTGATTGTATTGATAAACACCAGCCAAACTCTCCAGAACGTCGCCGCGCTTATCAAGCAGACATTACTTTTGGTACAAACAATGAGTTTGGTTTTGACTACCTTCGCGATAATATGGCTGTGTCACCTGCTGATCTCGTACAACGCAAACACAATTATGCTATTGTTGATGAGGTAGACTCTGTTTTGGTAGACGATGCTCGTACACCTCTTATTATTAGTGGTCCAGTACCAAAAGGTGATGACCAAATGTTTGAAGAATATCAACCATTAGTTCAGAAACTCTTTGAAGTTCAACGTAAACAAGCTACTGAACTGCTTGCTGAAGCGCGTACTAAAATCTCTAATGCTGCAAATTGCAACGATGAAAAAGAACGCCAAGCAATGCTTGAAGAAGGTTTCTTAGCACTTTATCGCTCACATAAGTCACTTCCCAAAAATAAGGCACTCATCAAATTCCTTTCAGAAGAAGGAATTAAGTCGGGTATGTTAAAGACGGAAGAGTACTATATGGCAAACAACAATCGTGAAATGCCAAAGGCAGTTGAACCTCTTTACTTTGTTACGGAGGAAAAAATGAACTCTTGCGATCTTACTGATAGGGTGCAGCATGGTTGGCTAAAGAAGTAAATGATGACAAGTTGTTTGTACTTCCTGATATAACGACAGAACTCTCTCTACTTGAACAAGAGAAAGAAGATAAGGTTATAGACGAACAAGAATATCTCGATAAGAAAGACGACCTTATGAGTAACTACGGAGTTCAGAGTGAACGTGTTCATACTCTGCAACAGTTACTCAAGGCTTATACTATGTTCAATAAGGACGATGAGTACGTAGTTCTAGATGGTGAAGTGAAAATTGTTGATGAGCAGACTGGTCGTATTATGGAAGGGCGTCGCTGGAGCGATGGACTACACCAAGCTGTGGAAGCTAAGGAACATGTAAAGGTAGAAGCTGCTACACAAACTTTTGCTACTATTACTTTGCAGAATTACTTCCGTATGTACCACAAGTTGGCGGGAATGACAGGTACAGCCTCTACAGAAGCAGGCGAATTTTGGGACATCTACAAACTTGATGTCGTTGAAATTCCTACCAATCGTCCTATTCAACGTAAGGACATGGAAGACCGTGTTTACAAAACAGCTCGTGAAAAATATGCAGCTGTAATCGACGAGATAGAAGAAATGCGTAATAGCGGACGTCCTTGCTTAGTTGGTACAACCTCTGTGGAAATCAGTGAATTGCTTAGTAAGATGCTTAGTATGCGTAAAATACCTCATCAAGTATTGAATGCGAAGCAACATTTAAAGGAGGCACAGATTGTTGCTGAAGCTGGACGTTCAGTTGATGGCCTTGGTGCAGTTACTATTGCTACTAATATGGCTGGTCGTGGTACTGACATTAAGCTTTCGCAAGAAGTGAAAGATGCCGGTGGTTTAGCAATTATAGGTACAGAACGTCATGAGAGTCGTCGTGTAGACCGTCAGTTACGTGGTCGTGCTGGACGTCAGGGTGACCCTGGATCATCTGTTTTCTACGTTTCTTTGGAGGATAAGTTGATGCGTCTTTTTGGTTCTGAACGTATTGCAAAGGTAATGGATAAACTTGGTTTCGACGAAGGAGAACGTATTGAAAGTTCAATGATTTCGAATAGTATTGAGCGTGCACAGAAGAAAGTAGAGGAGAATAACTTTGGTATTCGCAAGCGTTTGCTGGAATATGATGATGTAATGAACAAGCAACGTACTGTGATTTATGAAAAACGTCGCCATGCTTTGATGGGTGAACGCATTGGAATGGATATTTCAAACATTATCTGGGACCGCTGTGTAAACATCATCGATAACAACGACTATGAAGGTTGCCAAGAAGATTTCTTCAAAGTGTTGGCTATGGAATGTCCATTCACTGAGTCAGAATTTGAGAGTGGAAACAAGGAAGAATTGAAAGAACGTGCTTTCCAAGCAGCTATTGGAAACTTTGAGCGTAAAACTGAACGTATTCAAACTGTTGCATGGCCAATTATTAAAGAGGTGTACGAAAACCAAGGAGCTATGTATGAGCGTATTATGGTACCAATTACTGATGGCAAGCGCGTTTATAATATCCCTTGTGATCTTAAGGAAGCATACGAATCAGAGGCTAGATCGGTAGTACGTCAATTTGAAAAGGTAATTCTCTTGCACCTCATCGATGATGATTGGAAAGAGAATTTGCGACAGCTCGATGAACTTCGCCACTCAGTTCAGAATGCTTCATACGAGCAGAAGGACCCATTGCTCATCTTCAAACTTGAGAGTGTGAAGCTTTGGGATAACATGATTAATGATATGAACAACCGTACTGCCAGTGTACTGATGCGTGGACAAATCCCTGACATGCAGCCTTCAGACGAAATTCAGGAAGCAGTTCCAGAGCAACAAGCACAGCGTTATGACGAAAAGAAGGACGATTTGATTGACCAAAATCAGCAAGCTGCAGCTCATCACGATACTCGTGAGTCAGTACAACAGCAAACTCGTACCCCTTATATGGCTGAAAAGATGCCACGTCCAAATGATCCATGTCCTTGTGGTAGTGGAAAGAAATTCAAGAATTGCCACGGACGCAATATAAGATAAAGTAAACGTACACTGTGAAAGATTATAGGAGTGAAGCCTTACAAGTGGGTTTCACTCCTTTTTTATTATCACTAGCTTTTAATTCTGACTCTTACCATATTAGTGTAACAACCTTGCATTATTACTGCAACTATGATTTATTGGTATTGAAAAAGCTATGCAGTAAGATTGCTTTAGTGTTGCAGTAAAAGTGCAGGATAGCTTACACAGCATAAGAAATATTTTACTGAAATTTTGAGTTCCTTTTCTCGTTGCTTATTATTTATATGTTAAGCTTAATCCTCCAACTAAATGATGTTGTTTTTAATCAAATATCCTTGTATAATGACACTTCAAAAGTTTTAGCAGTAAAGATAAGCAATTAAATTTATTTCCAAAAAAAAGATAGTTTTGTTTGGTTGGTTAATGGAAAATTGCTACCTTTGCACTCGCCAAAAACGAAATATGCACCCTTAGCTCAGTTGGTAGAGCAACTGACTCTTAATCAGTGGGTCTAGGGTTCGAGTCCCTAAGGGTGTACATAAATTGTGCAAATTTCGTTTCTATGCACCCTTAGCTCAGTTGGTAGAGCAACTGACTCTTAATCAGTGGGTCTAGGGTTCGAGTCCCTAAGGGTGTACATATTGATTGAAAATAGTCTCAAAGTAAATTTTGAGACTATTTTTATTTTGATAGAAATTTAAACTAAAGTAGCAAAAATATACCATTTGAAGGTAATAATAACTTAGTAAGAAAAACTTATTATATAGAAAAAATAAAGAGGGTGTGTCAAAATTGATACATCCTCTTTTTTATGCACAAAGCCCCGACTTTCTCAAGCCAGGGCTTTGCTATTTCCTAAAGTTTTTGTACCTTTTAGGCATTAAAAAATCTCATTATGACAAAGATACACTTTCGTTCTTACATACACAAGAAAAATGATTCTTTTTTTCCTCAAAGAATCGATAAGGATATCGCAGAAGACGACCCTGTTCGTCTTTTAGACGCCTTGGTGGATAATCTTATGTTGGATAATGTCTACAAGCTTTATAAGCCCAGTGGTCGCAAGCCCTTATCATCCACAAATGATGCTCAAGGTGATTCTTTACGCCTATATGAATAATATCTATTCCTGCCGTCGCATAGAGTCGCTTCTCGCTGTGACATTCATTTCATCTATCTGGCAGGATATGAGCAGCCTGACTTTATTACCATCAATCGTTTTCGTAATCGTGTGAAAAAGGAAATCAACAATATCTTTACACAAGTCGTATTAGTACTTGCAGCCAAAGGTTTGATAAGTCTTGACGTTGAATATATTGACGGCACAAAGATAGAATCGAAAGCCAACAAGTATACCTTCGTTTGGAAGAGAACCGTGGAAAAAGAACCGCGCCAAGTTGCAGGAACAAATACGCACACTCTTGCTTCAGGTTGATGATGTCATAGCGCAGGACAATGCCGCTAAGAGAGAAGGTGTCGAGTTTACTGCAGCTCTGCTCAATGAGATATCCGAGGAATTGAACAAGTCTTTGGAATCAGTCCCTGAGCCTAAGACAAAAAGAAGAGAAGCAGGCTGTTAGAACCAAGAAAAAAACAGCTTAAAGAGCTAGAGAAGAAACGTAATAAACTCCAGGAGTATGACTGGCACCTTGAGGTTATGGGAGAGAGAAACTCCTACAGCAAGACCGATCCTGATGCCACGTTTATGCACATGAAGGAGGATGCTATGCGCAACGGACAGACTAAGCCTGGATATAATCTGCAGATAGCAACTGAGAACCAGTTTATCACCGACTTTTGCACTCTATGCTAACCGTACCGATACACTCACACTTTCTTCTTTCTTGGAGTCTTTCAAATCACGCTATCATCGTTATGCCAAGACAGTCGTAGCCGATTCAGGGTATGGCTCCGAGGAGAACTATCTGTTCATGGACGTACATAATATGGAAGCCTATGTGAAGTATAACTACTTCCATAAAGAGCAGCGTCCACGTTACACACCCAACCCATTCAGTCCCGCAAGCCTTTATTATAATAAGGAACAGGATTTCTACGTCTGCCCTATGGGACAGCATATGAAGCGTATAGGTATGAAGCGTTCCCTCAACCTCTAACGGATTCGTTACTTACAGCGTACGTTATCAGGCAGAACGCTGTGATGGTTGTCCGTTGAGAGGCTCATGTTTTAAGGCAAGAGGGAACAGAATTATAGAAGTAAACCATCAACTACAGCACTATAAACAAAAAGGCACGGGAACTACTGACCTCGGAAGAAGGCATCAAGCATCGAGGACGAAGGTGCATAGAACCTGAAGCTGTTTTTTTGGACAAACAAAATATAATAAAGCCTATAAGAGGTTTAGGCATTTTGGAAAAGACAAGGTCAATATGGACTTTGCCTTCTTTGCTATTGCCTTTAACATAGGGAAAAAGTGTAGAAAAACCAATCTCAAGGAACTAAAAGACATTATGGAGGTACTTTTAGGCACCTTCAGATGCTCTATACAAGTTTATATAGGCTATTTAAAGCCCTATAAATCATTTTATATGAAATTAGCAGCATAGCTGCAGTAAATAACGAATTATGTGGTAGACAAGGTAAAGGAAGAATAAAAAGAGGATGTATCAATTTTGACACACCCTCCAAGTTTATCTTTTCCTTTGAATATAACTTTATTTCAAGCTTTTCTTATATAATTCCACGTAAGCGGTCATCGAATGCTGATAAGGCTGCCTTTGCTCCTTCACCCATAGCAACAATGATTTGCTTATACGGAACATTAGAAACATCACCTGCAGCATAGACACCTTGAATGTTAGTACGGCAGAATTCATCTACCTTTATCTCGTTGCGTGGTGTCAGCTCTAAAACTTCTTTGAAAGCATCACTATTTGCTGCTAGGCCAATTTGAACGAAAACTCCATCAAATTCGTAGTCTTTTTCTTCTTCAGTTATACGATTTTTAACTGTAAGTGCTGTCAATTTTGTACCATCACCCTTTACATTTGTGGTTTGTGCATTAGTGTAAATACTCATGTTTTCAATTAGTTTAGCTTTTTCCTGAAGTACGGTATCAGCACGAAGAGTATCTCCAAACTCAAATACTATAACCTTGTTGCAAATACCTGCAAGGTCGATAGCTGCTTCTAAACCCGAATTACCACCACCAATAACAGCAACATTTTTACCTTTATAGAATGGTCCGTCGCAATGTTGACAGAAGTGTACACCATGTCCAATATATTTTGCTTCGTCACCAACGTTGAGTCTGCGCCAGTTCGCACCAGTTGCAATAATTACTGCTGGGGCTTTAAAAATCTCACCACCCTTAACTTTGATGCTCTTAATCTTATCTACTAGACTTACATCAGCAACCTTTCTATGTTCAAAAAGGTCAATAGGGTAATCTGAAAGATGCGCTTTCAAATCAGCAGCAAGCTGTGTTCCGTTTGTGTTTGGCACAGAGATAAGGTTTTGAATGCCAGTAGTGTCATTTACTTGTCCTCCAATTCGTTCAGCTATTAATCCTACTTTCAAACCTTTACGGGCAGAATAGATGGCAGCTGATGCTCCTGCAGGACCTCCACCTACGACAATCACATCGTATTCGCGCTCTATTGACTCTTCGTTTTCAAGTGCTTCACTACCTACCATGTCTTCTAACTCTTGCAAAAGAATGCCAAGATCACCACGTCCGATATGTAATGACTCATTGTTGCAGTATACAGCTGGTACTCCTTGTATGTTTAAGTCGCTTACTTCTTTCTGATAAATACCGCCATCTACCATTTCATGCTTGATGTTAGGATTGATAAGCGACATGAGATTAAGTGCTTGAACAACGTCAGGGCAGTTTGTACATGTAAGAGAAACATATGTTTTAAGCTCAATTTTACCCTTTAAGGATTTTATTCTGCGCTGTATAGCTACATCGGGAAAGTTTTTACCTTGTCCGTCTGTATTGATAACAGCCAAAGAAGCGATGTAAATTCATGTCCGTTAGGTATACCACGGAACATTATGCCCGTCTCGTTGCCATCTTTAAGTAGTTTAAAACTGAGCTGAGCTTCTTCTTTTTCAGTGAAACTAACCGACAATTTATCTGATGTTGAAGCTATATCATTGAGAAATTCTTGCAACTCGCCTTTCTTTCCATCATCTTTTTGGCTTGTAGCAACAAAGGTTATCTGCGATTTCAATGATGCAAATACACCTTTTACTTGATCCAATATATTTTTATCTAACATATTCTTGCTTTTTAATTAATCTTTTTTTATTTGTTTTGGAATGCAATTATCTTTGCCTTTTCGGCTGTTTACTAAAAAGTCTCTTACTTTCCTATTATGCCTTTTTGTCCTTTAGGAGAAAGACTAATAGGAGAGTGAGAGACTATCCATAATGTTTTGTATAGTAAAGAAACCTTTTCTATCCGCTCTTTACTTAGATCTTACCAACGAGATCAATGCTTGGTTTTAAGGTCTCAGCACCTTCGTTCCATTTTGCAGGGCAAACTTCTCCTGGGTGAGATGCTACAAATTGTGCAGCTTTAACTTTACGAACAAGTTCGTCAGCGTTACGGCCGATAGAATTATCCTGCATTTCAGCTAACTTAATCTTGCCCTCTGGGTTTACGAGGAATGTACCACGATAAGCCATACCTTCTTCTTCAATGTAAACACCGAAGCCCTTTGCTAATACACCGAGAGGGTCTGCTAACATGGTATACTTAATCTTCTTGATGCTATCTGAAGCATCTGCCCATGCTTTGTGTACGAAATGAGTATCACAGCTTACTGAGAAAACTTCAACACCCATACCCTTCAATTCTTCATATTTGTCTGCGAGGTCTACAAGTTCTGTAGGACAAACAAATGTAAAGTCAGCTGGATAGAAGAAGAAGATAGCCCACTTGCCTTTGATATCTTCGCTTGAAACTGTTTTGAACTCACCATTTTGGAATGCCTGAACCTTGAATTCAGGAGCTGCTGCATTGATAATTGTTTCCATATTTCTGTTGTTTTGTTTTCGATAGCTTTCAGTTTTGTACCATTAGCTAATTGAATGTTATTATTATTTTGAACTTTAAAATCTTTTATCTTAACTTGATGTTGCAAAGATAAACATATATATAATAGTAGCACAACAGATATTTTCTATTGGCTAATTGAAAATATCTATATAGTCTTTTAAATACTTAGCTATTAGTGTTTTATAAGTGTTAGAAAAAGTTGGGAGTTCTATTTTTTAGTATAAGTGTTCGTATGTCTTGTAAATACCATCATTAAAAAAAACAAGGAGATGGACAAATAGTCCATCTCCTTATTTATTTTTTCGAAGAAGATATTACTTAATCTTCTTGTAGCCGTATCTTGCTGTGCAGCAAAGTTCCTCTTCGATGCGGATAAGCTGGTTGTACTTGGCCATACGATCAGTACGAGACATAGAACCAGTCTTAATTTGTCCAGAGTTTGTTGCAACTGCAATGTCAGCAATTGTTGTATCTTCTGTTTCACCAGAACGGTGTGAAGTTACTGAAGTATAACCAGCACGGTGAGCCATATCAATTGCTTCGAGAGTTTCAGTCAACGAGCCAATCTGATTAACCTTGATAAGAATAGAGTTCGCTGCACCCATCTTAATTCCCTTTTCGAGGAACTTGACGTTAGTAACAAACAAGTCATCACCTACCAATTGGCAACGATCTCCAATCTTAGCTGTAAGCTTAACCCAGTTTTCCCAGTCGTTTTCGTCAAGTCCATCTTCGATAGAATCGATAGGATATTCGGTAATGAGTTCTTCCAAATAAGCAATTTGTTCATCAGCTGTAAGCTTCTTGCCATTAGGATCTTTAGGCATACCATTCTTAAGTTGGCTATAATCGTAGAACCATTTGCCATTCTCTTGTGTTGCAAATTCAGAAGCAGCGCAGTCCATAGCAATCTTAATATCCTTGCCAGGTTCATAGCCTGCGTCCTTAATAGCCTGCATAATAGAATCGAGAGCGTCCTTGATACCTTCGAATTTAGGAGCGAAACCACCTTCGTCTCCAACTGCTGTTGAGAGGCCACGCTTCTTCAAGTTCTTTGCCAATGTATGGAAGATTTCGGCACCCATTCGCAATGCTTCACGAATGTTGTCAGCACCGACAGGGCGTATCATAAACTCCTGGAATGCGATAGGAGCATCAGAGTGTGCACCGCCATTGATGATGTTCATCATTGGAACAGGCAATGTATAGGCATTGACACCACCGATATAGCGGTACAAAGGCATATCCAAAGCCTTGGCTGCTGTCTGTGCTACTGCCAAAGAAACGCCGAGAATAGCGTTTGCGCCAAGCTTACTCTTGGTAGGAGTACCATCGAGTGCCAACATCATATAGTCGATTGCGCGTTGGTCGGTTATGCGGAAACCTTTCAATTTGGGCGCAATAATATCGTTTACATTCTCTACTGCCTTCAAAACACCCTTACCGCCAAAACGTTTCTTTTCGCCATCGCGAAGTTCGAGTGCCTCGTTCTCACCTGTAGATGCACCTGATGGTACGCTTGCGCGACCCATTACACCATTTTCGAGTGTTACTTCAACTTCAACAGTAGGATTGCCACGTGAATCGATAATCTCACGAGCGTGTACTTTTTCAATCTTCATAATTTTACCTTTGTAAATGTATTATTAAAAAATGTTCTTATTTTCTTTTGCATATATAGTTGTTGAAAAGGTAACAGAATAGCTTTCTTAAATAGAAAACAAAATGTTATCCTTCACGTAGGGCTGTCGTCTCACATTTTTATAGACAAAACTTGATGACTTATTACGTTTTCGACTTCAAAATTATAAAAAAGAAATGAGAGTGGCAAACATTTCACACAAAATAACTTGGTTGTTGTCTTTGTTCTCCTTTTATTGCTTATATTGCTATCTGCACTGAACAATTTCAAGGCTTTTAAGGGGCTCAAAATGCAAGAAGAAGGTTTTAGGTGTACCCTTATAATGCCTGTTGCATTTTGTTTATTTGGAGCATCTCTGCAGGGACAGATGCGCAAATCTTCTCTATAACTAATTGTCGCAACGAAGTACGAAGGAAGTTCTTCTGTGTGAGCAATATGATATTGCGTGTTGGAATAGGGTGGGCGAATGAGCGTACTAGTTCTTTTTGTACTTCAGTAAGCTGTTTAAGTGCAAGCTCTGGTATGAAAGTTACTCCTTTTCCGCTTTCTACAATACGCATAAAAGTCTCGATACTACCAAGATTATAAGCCTTTTTACTTTTTGCAGCTGACTTAAGATGACAGAACTTTACGAGTTGTTCGCGGAAGCAATGACCTTCGTCAAGAAGCCAAAGGTATTCACCAGTTAAATCAATAGTACGAATAGCCTTGTTGTTGAAAAGGGCATCATCTTTCGATACATAAACGAAGAACTTCTCAAAGTAAAGATGTTGGCTGTCAAATTCCTCCTGTCCTTCCACCTGTGCAACTATTCCAGCATCTATATCACCATGTTTTAGTGCCTTGTGTATATCCTCCGTCTTCATTTCCGTAACGCGAATATCCAGTTCGGGGTACTCATTCATCAGCTGTGGAAGGAATCGTGGGATAAGGTAAGGGGCTATTGTGGGTAGTACAGCAACGTGAAAACTACCTGAAAGCGATTTTTCTCTTCTTGAACAACCTCTTTTAGTTGTTTCGCACGGACTAGAATCTTCCAAGCCCGTTCAATTATGAGCATGCCTTCGGCAGTCGGTTTAATAGGTTGTTTGCTTCTATCAAATATTTTTACGCCCAGTTCCTCTTCTAATTTCTGAATCATTGAACTTAGCGTAGGTTGTGTAACGTTGCAGTAATCAGCTGCCTTTGCAAAATGTTTGCATCGGTAAACAGCCATAACATATTCTAATTGTTGAAGTGTCATATACGTCGAACGAGATTTATTCTTTTAGAATTACAAAGATACTATATTTTTTTTAACGACCTTTCAAGTAAATAATAAATGTAGAAGGTTTTTCGTTTTTTATTTATTATTTTTGCGAAATGATTGTAAAAAACAAAATAAAACTGCTTGCTTTCGATGCTGACGATACCTTGTGGGACTGCCAATCGCACTTCGTAGCGGCTGAAAAGGAGTATCAAAGTATCCTGAGCGATTACGGAAGCCCCGAAGAAGTTTCTGCTGCGCTATTCAAAACCGAAACGAAAAATATGCCTTTATTGGGTTATGGGTGCAAAGCCTTCGTGCTTTCTCTTATTGAGAATGCGGTGTCGATGAGCAATGGCAAGCTGCCAGCTGATAAAATAGGGCGTATTTTAGATTTTAGTAAAAGCTTGTTGAATATGCCTGCCATTCCTTTAGCGGGTGTACGAACTGTGTTAGACACACTAAGGAACGCACGAAAAGACTATAAAATGGTGGTCTTTACAAAGGGAGAGCTGTTAGATCAAGAGAATAAACTAAAGCGATCTGGCCTGGAAACCTTCTTTGATGTCATTGTTGTAGTATCGGATAAGACGCAAAAGGAGTATGAAATGCTTTGTAAACGTTTTGGTTGCTCTATCCAAGAATTGGTTATGGTGGGCAATTCATTTCGTTCAGATATAGCACCAGTCTTAGAGTTAGGTGGCTATGCTATCTATATTCCTTCTAAAATGTTGTGGCAACACGAACATGCTGAAGAGTACGAACACGATCATCTCGTTACTGTAGACAATATAAAAGATATCGTGCAGTATCTTTAAATACGTCTTTTAATAGAGAAAAGATTTTTACTATACTTGGTTTTATTTTGTAAAAAAAGTTCACGTAAAAAACGATAATAGTATTATCGTTTTGTAATTGTGCTTGTTTTGCATTGTAATAGTGCCTGTTTTACCTTGCAAAACAGACACTATTACAATGCAAAATAGACTCTTTTGTAAAGCGTTGGATACAAGGTGATTACGTGGTTCAATTCGTTTGAATAAATCTTTACACTATTTTTAGTACTGTTTCAATTCATGACGTAAGAAATAAAAAGCATTTTTCTAATTATAATAGCATATTTTCAGTTTTATATATCTGCTTCTACTGCTAAGCTTTTTACATAACCAGCTAGTAGATAAACGCCACCTTACAGACGTATGTAAGGTGGCGTTCTTATTATAATAATGTAGTTTTCTAACCTAATTATCGTTTGTTTTTAATCTTCTCAATATAGGCATCAATTGATGCAACGGCTGTGATGTTTACAATATCGCGTACAGAACATTCAAAATCAGTAAAGTGAATAGACTTATTTAATCCCATTTGGATAGGTCCAATCACCTCTGTTTCTGGGCTAAAACCTTGCAGTAGCTTGTATGCACTATTAGCAGAAGCAAGGTTTGGGAATATAAGTGTATTCACATCTTTGCCTTTTAAGCGAGTGAAAGGATATTTTTCATCGCGTAACTTCTTATCTAAAGCAAAGTTTATTTGCATCTCTCCATCAATCAACCAGTCTGGGTGATTATCTTGCGTCATAGCTACTGCTTCTCGAACCTGCTGTGGCGAGCCTCCCTCATCGCTACCAAAGTTTGAGAACGATACCATTGCCATAATAGGTTTGTCATTAAAGAACTTCACAGAGTGATGTGCAAGACGAGTTATATCTATAAGTGCCTCAGTGGTAGGATTACGATTTATCAATGTGTCGGCAATGTAGTAAATACCTCGTTTGGTATTTAAAATGTGCATTGTACCGAAGTGTTTGTATTCAGGACGAATTCCAATCACATCTTTTGCAATCTTAATGGTATCACTATATTTAGTGTATAAACCAGTTATCATAGCATCAGCATCGCCGTTTTCAACCATTGACATACCGAAATAGTTGCGTTCGTACATTTTGTCGTAAGCCTCATCGAAGGTGTAACCCTCACGTGCACGCTTTTCGGCAAGGTGTTTTGCGTATGTAGCTCTGCGTCTCTGCTCTTCATCAGCACGCATATCAATGAGTTCAATGCCTGTTAAATCAAGCTTCAGACGGTTGGCTACTCGTTTAATACGATCGGGATGCCCCAATAATATAGGTTGACAAATACCTTCCTGCTTGGCCTGTACAGCAGCTTTTAGCATATTTTGATGTACTCCTTCTGCAAATACTACACGCTGTGGATGCCGTGCAGCTGTTGCATGAAGGTAGCGAGTGAATTTTGTTTCCTGTCCAAGCAATTGCATCAGATTGTCTTTGTAAACTTCAAAGTCTTTTATTTGTTTTCTTGCAACACCACTATCCATAGCAGCCTTCGCTACTGCTGCGCTTACAACCGTTATCAATCGTGGGTCTACAGGCTTAGGAATAAAATACTTTGGTCCGAATGTTAGGTCGTTTACATGGTAAACTTCGTTTACAATATCTGGTACAGGCTGCTTTGCTAGGGCTGCAATGGCATGCACAGCAGCAAGTTTCATCTCCTCATTGATAGCTTTTGCATGTACGTCGAGGGCACCACGAAAGATGTAAGGAAAACCTATAACATTGTTAATTTGGTTTGGATAGTCGGAACGACCAGTAGACATAATTACATCAGGACGTGCTGCTATTGCGTCATCGTACGAGATTTCGGGAACAGGATTTGCCAATGCGAACACGATGGGGTTGTTGTTCATTGACTGAATCATCTCTTTTGAAAGGATATTGCCCTTTGAGAGTCCTACAAAAACATCTGCCCCCTCCATAGCTTCCTCTAATGTGTGCACATCTTTGCGGTCGGTTGCAAAGAGTTTCTTTTGCTCTGTGAGATTTGGACGGTCGTTTGTAATGACACCACGAGAGTCTAACATCAGTATGTTTTCCCTCTTTAAGCCTAAAGCCATATATAGTTTCGTGCACGAAATGGCTGCGGCGCCAGCGCCATTAACCACTAGTCGGACCTTTGTAATGTCTTTTCGGGCTACTTCAAGCGCATTTTTAAGACCTGCAGCAGATATAATGGCAGTTCCATGTTGGTCGTCGTGCATCACAGGAATATCCAATGTGCGCTTCAATCGTTCTTCAATTGCAAAACATTCTGGAGCTTTTATATCTTCTAGATTGATTCCACCAAATGTTGGAGCAATCTTTTCAACTGCTTCACAGAACTTATCTGGGTCGGATTCGTCAATCTCTATATCGAATACATCAATGCCACCATAAATCTTAAAGAGCAGTCCTTTACCTTCCATCACAGGCTTACCGCTCATCGCACCAATGTTTCCAAGACCGAGAACAGCTGTTCCGTTCGTTATAACAGCTACAAGATTACCCTTATCTGTGTACTTATAAACGTTGTCTGGGTTTTCCTGAATCTCTAAACATGGGTATGCAACGCCAGGCGAATAAGCAAGACTCAAGTCTGTTTGTGTACTATAAGCTTTTGTGGGAGTTACTTCTATCTTTCCTGGGCGGCCATTCTCGTGATATTTTAGCGCCGCCTCTTTTGTTATCTTTACCATAATAAGCGTTTAAAACTAAATTTTAATCATTGTTTAAACAATGTACAAATGCAAAGATAATAAATAAAAAAACAATAAAAAGGATTGTGGCAATAATATTATTTTTGTAATTTTGCCAATAAATAAAAGTTCCTCCCCAATGGTCATTGAAAACGAATATAAGAAAGAAGTAAAGGCTAAAATACTCCAGTTAGCTACTACTATGTTTTTCCAACATGGCATTCGTAAGGTTAAAATGGATGATATTGCTACGCATTTAAAGATTTCAAAGAGAACGCTTTACGAGATTTATCAAAATAAAGAAGACTTACTTTACGAGGTTGTTGTACTCAACGATAAGCGTAAATTAGAACGAGTTGAAAAGTTTGATAAACCAGGAACCAATGTCATTAACATTGTAATACACATGTTTAAGTTGCATACGGAAGAACTTAGCAAGATTAATCCAGTTTTCTTAGAGGACCTTGAGAAATATCCAAAGTTAATGAACTACATCAAGAATAAACGGAGACACGATGGAGAACAAGTATATGCGTTTATAGAACGTGGTATTAAAGAAGGCTGTTTCTTGCCTGATGTAAACGTTGGAATATTTAATGCGTTTGCTGATGCTTCGGGGCACTTCATCATGAACACTTATCTTTACCATAAATAGTCCTCCCTTATAAACCTAATATTCCTCTGATTCATAGTATATTATCCTGTAAATTATTTGTTTATATCTGCAAGTTTTTGTACCTTTACATTATAATTCTTGCAGATATTTATGCTTAAACGTACATCTAAACAGCTCTCTATGTTCTCTTCTTTAGAGGACATGCTTAGTCATCAACATCCCCTTTTCCAACTTAGTAATAAGATTAATTGGGAGAGTTTTGAAAATGCTTTTTCTCCTTTGTATTGCAGCAGTAACGGTCGCCCTGCTCATCCTATTCGCTTGATGTGTGGTCTTTTAATTTTAAAACATTTGCGTAATGTGTCAGATGAAATGGTGGTTTCTCAATGGAGTGAGAATGCTTACTACCAATACTTCTGTGGTGGACTTGAATTTATGCCAAAACAACCCTGTGATGCTTCCGAGTTAGTTCACTTCAGAAATCGTATAGGTGAGGAAGGTATGGAGTTAATATTAGCCGAGAGCATCCGTGTTAATACCGACCATGATGACGAAGACCATTTTGATACGGCTTTCATTGATTCTACTGTACAGGAGAAGAATATAACCTATCCTACAGATGCGAAGTTGCATAAAAAGATAATCAAAAACGTTCTGAAGATAGTTCATGACAAGAGTCTTCCTCTACGACAGAGTTATACGCGTACGTTGAAAGGCATTTACCGTTCCCAACGTTTTCGTAATCATCCCAAGAATCGTAAGAAAGCTCTTAAGGCAGATAGACAACTAAGAACCATAGCAGGAAGATTGGTAAGAGAGCTAGAGCGTAATCTTGAGGGAAAGAAAGGGTATGAGAATATGTTTGAGCTATATTACAAAGTTCTTTCTCTGAATAGGAAATCAAAGAACAAAGTATATTCTCTGCACGAACCAGATGTAGTTTGCGTCAGCAAAGGTAAGGAGCATAAGCAATATGAGTTTGGTAATAAAGTATCTATTCTTCGCTCATGGTCAGGACTTATTCTTGGTGCATGTTCTTTTAGGAATGAATATGATGGGCATACTATCGAAAAGACGTTGGAACAAACCCAAAGGATGACAGGAAAGCAGGTTGATAAGTTAGCAGGAGATAGAGGGTATAGAGGTATAAAGCAGATTGGGCAGACAAAGATACTCATTCCAGACGTTCCTAAAGCTAAAGACAGCTACTACCAAAAGAAAAAGAAACACAAACTATTTTGTAAACGAGCAGGTATAGAACCAACAATAGGACATCTTAAAGCAGACCACCGATTATCTCGCAACTTTTATAAAGGTGTCAAAGGAGATGCTATCAATGTATTATTAGCTGCGGCAGCATATAACTTCAAAAGAGCTATGAGAGTTCTTTTGTACCTTATAAAAAGAATCAGCATAGAGCCTGTCAATACAAGCTTTATGCTGAAATATTGTTTTTAAGGGACGACTAAATATAGTATAAAAGAGACATTTAGAACTTTTGTTTTACTTTATATAAGAGGTATATGTACCGATAAAGGCATAAAGTTGCTTGATGAAGAAATGAAAGGTTTTTAGTGTTATATAATTGGAATAATAAAACAGGAACGTTCTTATAATGTAGACGTTCCTATGAAATATAAATATGAAAGCAGCTGTAAGGCTGCTTTTTCATTGCCTCATTAAAAGAAAACTATAATTTAATCAGGAAGTAACTGACTTGGCTTTTCAACAAAAAAAGTAGCACCATGTTGGGTTAAAAACTCCTTGTCACGGAATCCCCATAGCACACTAGCGCAAGGGATATTGCAGTTTTTTGCAGTCATTATGTCTACATCGCTGTCGCCAATATACACTGCTGTTTCTCTTGATGCTCCTAATTGGCGTAAGGCTTCTAGCACAGTGTCGGGTGCAGGCTTCTTTTTAATATTCTCTCTTTCACCAATAGCCACTTGGATAGTGTCGGGAAAGAAATGTCGTGCAAGTTCTTGAGTAGCAGCATAAAACTTGTTGCTAACGATAGCAAGATTTTTTCCGCGTGCCTTTAGTTCAGCAAGTAGTTCTGGGATGCCATCGTATGGTTTTGTGGTATCTAGGTTGTGTTCAAGATAATGTTGACGGAATGTAGCGTAGACTTCTTCAAACTGTGGATTGTCTAGACCATTTGGAATCGCTCTTTCCATTAGTTTTTTTACACCATTGCCCACGAACATTCTAACATCTTCAATGGAATGTTCCGGCATATTGTGTGTTCGTAAAGCATAATTGGTACTTGTAGCTAAGTCTTTTAATGTTTCGAGGAGTGTACCATCTAAGTCGAAAACATATGTTTCAAATTCTTTCATCGTCTTTATGTATATTGTAGCATTTCTTTTTGTACAGAAACAAATGGTTTATCTTCTGTTTTTCTTGCCTTTATTCCAATTCTCTTTTTGATTATACGACCTCTTTCGTCTATTTCTTTTATCGTCGTCAGGACTACTTCCTATGGCTTTAGGGTCGTAATTCACTTTCCCGTGGAAGGGTTTACTATCGTATAGTTTTACTATAAGGTCGCTTCTACCTATTCGTTTCAGCTCACGCTCTATGTTTTTTCGTTCTTCTGGCTTGTACCAAAAAAAGAATTGGCGTTGTGCTAACTTCTCGCGAGGCGTCTTAGCCGAGAATATTTGCTCCAATGTGTATGGGTCGTAGCCCGAATACCAAGCTTCTGTGGAAACTGTCATAGGTGTAGGCGTAAAGTCTTGCACCTGTTCCAAGTGAAAGTCAAGCTCCTTTGTAATTACCGCAAGTTCTGCCATGTCTTCTTCTTTGCATCCTGGGTGAGATGAGATAAAGTAAGGAATAATCTGTTGACGCAGATTCTCTTCCTTATTTATCCTATCAAAGATGCGCTTGAATTGATAAAACTGCTTGAACGAAGGTTTACGCATAAGATGTAAAACTCGGTCTGATGTATGCTCTGGTGCTATTTTTAAACGTCCACTCACATGATTTTTAATCAATTCACGTGTATATTCATGTGCCGCTTGGTTGGTTTTCTCATCTTTACTCTCGTGTAAAAGCAAGTCATAGCGTACTCCGGAACCAATAAAACTCTTCTTTATGCCAGGTAAAGCATCTACTGCTCTATAGATTTCAAGCAGTTTAGAATGGTCTGTATTTAGGTTTGGACAAACCTCTGGGTGTATGCAACTGGGTCGTTTGCAATGTTCACATGCCTTTTGGTTCTTCCCCGCCATACCATACATATTAGCAGAGGGACCACCCAAATCGGATAGATAGCCTTTGAAATCAGGCATCTGTATTACTTGCTTTACTTCTTTTATGATACTTTCTTTCGAACGACTTGCAATAAATTTGCCTTGATGAGCAGATATTGTGCAGAATGAACAGCCTCCAAAGCAACCTCGATGAATGTTCACACTGAACTTAATCATCTCGTAAGCAGGTATTACCTTGCCCTTATATTTTGGATGAGGCTCTCGTGTGTAAGGCAAATCATAAGTTGCATCAACCTCTGCTGTACTCATTGTAGGGTAGGGAGGATTTACAACAATGTATTGTCCGTCTACTTCTTGCAGAATACGTTGAGCATGTTTCTTGTTAGATTCTTCTTCAATGTGTCTGAAGTTATCTGATTGGAACTTCTTATTATGTAAGCATTCTTCGTGCGAGTGAAGTACAATGTCGTCTGCCTTTATGCCATCTGGTATATCTGCCTTTTTGCATAGATAGGCTATTTGTGGTGTTTCCTTTATATCTTTAATTTTCCTGCCACTTTGTAATTCTTGCGCAATACTTATGGTTTGCTTTTCGCCCATACCATAAATAACTATGTCAGCTCCTGAATCACATAATATACTTTTGCAAACACTATCTTTCCAATAGTCATAATGGGTGAGTCGGCGCAATGAAGCTTCGATCCCTCCTAGTACAATTGGAACGTCAGGATAAAGTTGTCGAAGAATTTTAGAATATACGATAGAGGGATATTCGGGACGTAGGTCGTGTCGTCCGTCGGGAGAATAAGCATCTTCAGAACGTAAACGTTTATTAGCTGTGTACTTGTTTACCATCGAATCCATAGCGCCAGCGGAAATGCCGAGTAAAGGCGTGGTCGCCCTAACTTCTTGAAATCTCTTAAATCACCATGCCAATCGGGTTGCGGTACTATAGCAACCCGATAGCCAGTTGCTTCTAAAGTGCGCCCAATGACGGCTGCGCCAAAGGCAGGATGGTCGATATATGCGTCTGCAGAAAATAGAATAATATCTAATTCATCCCATTTTCTCAGTTCTACCTCTTTCTTTGTAGTGGGCAAAAAATCGGTGAGCATAAAGCGTGAGGTCGTCGCTCGAGCTTCGTGTTCTTTATTTTTTTTCTCTCCGTTAGTTGATTTCTTTTGTGGAGATTTTGTGTTTTTGGTTTGTGCCGCCTTATCTTGCCTTCTTGTTGGTTTATTATTACTCAAATTGTATTACCTCTATTTAAATTTCCGTTTGTCCTAGGGAAATCGCAATATAAAATATGCGATATTTCAATGACGATAGGACTAAATAAAAAATATGACGTCATATTTTTCTAAACACCTAGAATGCGAGTTGGAAATACCTATTATTTATTTCCTTCTATTATTCCTTCTTCAAGTTGTTCTTCTGACTTCTTTTCTTTGCAATAATGTTTGTAAAGGACCATTAGGTTCTTTAATCCGAACGCTTTCATATTCTGATTATAAATAACATCTAAGCATAGGTCGAGCAGTTTTTTGTCTTTAGCTGCTTCTGATTCCAACAAACTGCGCACGTTTAATTTTAGTTTGTCAAGTACAAGTTCGTCTACTATCCCATTTGAATCTATGAGGTTGGATAACAACGAGTACTTGTGTAGGGTAGCAAGATGCTCATTGCTAACCTCTATATTCCTTGTTCCAGATGCGTTTGCTTGAATTTTATGCATAATCCATTGTTTTAATTTTAAGTTTAACTTCGGTATTCTGCCTTGTTTTAATTCAACAAGTAAGCTAAAATGCCACGCATAATTCTATTACGTACATCTATATTCTTGATACATTCAAACGGGAAAGCCATAACGAAAGTACGAAAATCTGTACCCTTATAAGCTACAGCAGCGCTTGTGTTATCGGCATATGTCATCACACTGAAAGCAGAACCTACAGGTTGGAGCACGTCAGGTGAGTAAGCACCATAGTGTTCCTCGTTCATGGTTCTGTATATATCAAATCGCGAATTTAAGCCACTGATGGTAACATCATAATTGTTTTGATTGCTTCCTGCAGCCGAAATCTTTAAGAATTTAGCAAGCCATTCTTGTTCATTACTTCCGGTCATATCAGTAGCAAGATATGCGCCATTTGCAAAGAGTCTGCCACCGCGAATTAGATAGTTAGCTATTTGAAACTGCATAGCAGGACGAAGAGCTTTGTAGTAGTATAGACTGTGTCCATCGTTCTTTTCCAATCCCAGTGCTAAGTCTACGAGTGCATACTTCTCAAGTTTGACGTATCCATTCTCGATAGCCTTACTTGAGCAACTTACAATATTATATTTTCCACTAGTTGCTATCGCTTCGGCATGTGTCCTTACATAATCAAAACTATTACCAGCTATGAATTGCCCTACAAGCTCATCGCCTCCAAAGCCTAAGGCAGAAGTACCTTCTTTACCAAACTGTGTCTTGTCGAAATTGCTTTGTCTTCCATTCCAACCAGCAGTAATACCATAGCTTACGCCAGGGTCAGCTTCTAGATTGAAGCCTTGTTCTGTTTCGTTGTCAATAATAGCTGGAGACGAAAGTCGATAAAAACCATTTACTATCAAAATTGTCTGTTTGGCACCTTCTTTATGATATGCAGACAACACTTCTGTTGGAAAACTTTCACCTCCTTGATTGCATGCCGTAATCCTAAATTGAATAATACGTTGGGCTCTAATGTTATTTCATATGAGTTTCCACGAACATTTACTCCATTATTGAATCCGCTTGTACCTGTTGCCATATAGACGTTGTACGATGTTGGCTTTGCTGTTGGCTCTAATGGATCGTTAACTCCATTCCATTTTAAGCGTACCTTGTCTTTTGATACATATTCTATTCTAAAATTATCAGGAGCTAATGGTTGGACAACGTATGACTTTTTATGAAGCGACGCTGAATAGCGAAGAATACTTTTATAAATAGAGCGTGCAAGCGTAAACTTAAAATTAGGATCTTGACCTAATCTCATATCACCAAAATTCTGATGAGAAAGTGTTTCTATAATTGCAGATGGAACTTCTGGTAAGCGAGTCTCACTGTAATTAGCATCCTTAACTCCACGCGTATTCCAAGTTCTTTTAAAAGTACCTTCTATATCTCGCTTTGCATCTGTTAGAAGTTGGTTAGCAAAAATTTGAGAAGCGTTTCGAGAGAGTCCAGTTCCTAATGTAGGGTTGCCATCTTTTGTTGTACAGATGGTTAAGGTTCCAATTGTACTTCCGTCAGCTTTTACGCCAGCATCGCTATGTACGCCTAATGTTAATTCTATTGGAACCTTTAGACCTTCTTTATTTGGGAGATAAGAAGAACCACCCGCTAACCAATTTGTATAAAGAGAACGTGTATTTATATCGTCATTATAATCGTTAGATCCATTACTTTTGCTAACAACATTTCTTGGCGCTCCTGCCCATTGTGTATAATATCTTGCTCCTTCTAGTGTGCGAGGTAAACCGCTTACTTGTCTTCCTCTTACAATATTTCCCATACCTCCACCAAAGCGAACTGCGTCTGCGGTAACAATACCTCTATGTTTGGTATGATTCGTTAGTACTACACGATTAAAGATATTGCAGCCTTTGTCAAATTCAAATGTTCCAAGATATACCCAAGTACTGCCTCCTATTTGTTGATTTACACGAAAACGTGTTTCTTGTCCTTTATGAAAAACTATATATTCTGCGTCGTCAACACTTTTTTTAATTGTTTTGTAGCTAACATAAACAGCATAATTCCCATCTTGAGGGATATAAGGCTGGTACGAAATATGACTAAGTTTGCTATTTCGTTTCCTTGATTTTATTTGTCTAGCAGAACCTGCTATGAAAGGATTTTCGGTTTCTGAATATGTTTCCGGATGAAAGGCAAAGCCTGAACCGATAACAGATTCCCATTTCTTTTTATCGTTTACTTTCTTGATAGACAGCGTTGGCACTTGATTTTGGATTATCGTTATCCACTATAACTTCCTGCTTTTGCCAATTACGTTCACGAGGTGATATAACGATAGCTCCTGCGTTTTCCAGCATTGGAAAAAGGTATGGTATTACTATAGTTTGTGTGTAGAGATCTTCAGTAGTTCCGAAAAGATTAGGACGTTGCCATTTCCAAATTCCTTTATTCACATCATAGTAGCGACCATGCGATGACCAAATTGAAAGATGTCTGCCATTCAATCCTTCTGTTATTGTGTTTGGGCGTGAAACATTCTCTACCCATGGTTTTCCTTTATATTCAGCTTTACCCCATTCTGTTTTATTTGTTTGGGCAACTCCCACTGATATATATATAGTGCTCAGAATGAAAGCCAATAATTTCTTCATCATTCTTTAATATCTCCAATGGTAAACAACTCGGGATGTTTGCCTTTGAAATTCTTAAAATATAGTTTAATAGTTTTCATATCTTCCTCAATATCTCCACTTGGCATAACAATTTGGGTGCAGACAATCGTTTTTGTATTATAATCCAAACCATAAAGTAAAATTGGAATATTAGCTTTCAATGCTATATAGTAAAATCCTTTCTTCCATTCTGGATTTAGCGAACGTGTTCCTTCTGGAGTAATACACAAACCAAAAGTATCTGCTTTTTTTGCATGTTCTGCTAAAATGTCAGTCATACAGGTGTGCTTGCTTCTGAATACAGGTATACCGCCCAATCTTTTAAATAAGATTCCTAATGGCCAAAAAAACCATTCTTTCTTCATTAAGAAATTACCCTTAATACCCTCAGCTTTGCTATAGAGTTGTCCAATAAGGAAATCCCAATTACTTGTGTGTGGTGCTAGGCAAATAATAAACTTATTGGGGAAATTAATTGTAACTTCCGTTTTCCATCTCATGCGCTTGTAAAGAAGCCATGAAGCAAAGTCTTTAAGCATATTACTTTATACTAAGTTGCAGATTTGATCAATTATTTCGTTTGTCTCTGCATCGAACTTCTCTTTTAAATCTTTGAAGTAAACTTTTGCTTTCATACCAGGTTCAACATGCGAAATGCGACCAACATATTTATTGCGCAAAAGAACAATAGAAGTTAAAAGTGCTTCTATATTCTCTTTGTTTATATTATTACCATAGAACGATGCTGCTATAGCTTCTGAAAATAAATCGCCACAGATATAATTTATGGTGCGCTTAAGAATTCTTTTATTTCCCATTTTTTAATTTATCTATCCTTTTTATTAGCTTTTGATGAGTCAAAGATAATATAAAAATAGCAAAAACAAATATGTATCAAGAAAAATTAGCGTTATTTGTTTATTTTTACCATTATTTGTTCCTAATTATCAATTTAAAACATTACTTTTGCATCAATAACATAGATTGTTTCAATAATAACGTTTAAAAAGATTAGAGTATGGAAACGAGTGCTTTGCAAAAGGAAAGAGCAAGCTATCAGCCAAAACTACCAAACGCTCTTAAGGGTGCTGTCAAGATTAAAGAAGGAGAACCTACCCAAAGTGTAGATAATCATGATGAGATAAAAAATTTATTCCCAAATACATATGGTATGCCTCTTGTTGAGTTTGTGCCTGCTGAGGAACAAGAATCTATTAGAATAAACGTAGGAGTGATTTTGTCAGGTGGACAAGCTCCTGGTGGTCATAATGTGATATCTGGCTTGTATGATGAACTAAAGAAATTAAATCCTGAAAATCGTCTGTTTGGTTTTCTTATGGGTCCTGGAGGCTTAGTTGACCACAACTATATTGAAATAACAGAAGTTCTTATCAATAAATATAGAAATACTGGTGGATTTGATCTGATAGGTTCCGGACGTACAAAGTTAGAGGAAAAAGACCAGTTTGAAAAAGGTTTAGAAATAATTCGAGAATTAGATATTAAGGCGCTTGTTATTATAGGTGGAGATGACTCTAATACTAATGCTTGTGTACTTGCAGAGTATTATGCAGCCAAAAAGTATGGAGTACAGGTTGTTGGTTGTCCAAAAACAATTGATGGTGACTTGAAAAACGATCAAATAGAAACATCGTTTGGTTTCGATACAGCGACTAAGACTTATTCTGAATTGATTGGTAATATTGCGCGTGACTGCAATTCTGCACGTAAATATTGGCACTTTATTAAGTTGATGGGACGTTCAGCTTCACATATTGCGCTTGAATGTGCTTTGCAAACGCAGCCTAATATTTGCTTGATTTCTGAGGAAATAGAATCTAACGACTTGTCTTTAAACGATATAGTAGAAGATATTGCAAAGGTTGTAGCACGTCGTGCTCATGATGGGCGAAACTATGGAGTGGTATTGATTCCTGAAGGACTAATTGAGTTTATCCCTGCAATAGGACGACTCATTGAAGAACTGAACGATTTGTTAGCAAAGCATGGAAACGATTATAAAGACCTTGATATAGATGCTCAGCGAGCTTACATCATTGAACATCTATCAGAGAGAAACAAAGCTACATTCGAAACGCTTCCTGAAGGCGTTGCACGTCAGTTATCTCTAGATAGAGACCCCCATGGAAATGTACAAGTTTCACTCATTGAGACAGAGAGACTTATCTCTGAAATGGTGGGAGTAAAACTGAACAAATGGGCTAAAGAAGGAAAGTATAATGGTAGTTTTGCTACATTACATCACTTCTTGGGTTATGAAGGCCGTTGCGCAGCGCCATCAAACTTTGATGCTGATTATTGCTACTCCCTTGGAACTTCAGCAGTTCAGCTTATTGCCAACGGAAAGACCGGTTATATGGCAATTGTTAAGAATACCACTGAAAAGGCAGAAAATTGGATTGCTGGAGGTGTGCCTATTACAATGATGATGAACTTAGAGCGTCGTAATGGCGAAATGAAGCCTGTTATTCGTAAGGCTCTTGTGGATCTTGATGGAGCTCCTTTTAAAGAATTTGTAAAATTACGTAGTAAGTGGGCAAAAGAAACAAGCTATATTTACCCTGGGCCTGTTCAGTATTGGGGACCTTCGGATGTTTGCGATCAAACAACGCGAACGTTAGCGTTGGAACAAGGTAAAGAAGTTTTTGTTTTTTAAATAAGAAACAATGATATAAAAGAAAGATAATGGATATTCCTCAAACAATCGACCAGATTCGCACACGATTGCGCAAAGTGCCCATGTGGGCATGGTGGGTTGGAGGCATATCCATTGCCTTTATTTATTGTTGTTTGCTTTATTTCTTTTTGGTTGCCCCATCAGGCTTTCGTTGGCGAGCTATTTATGGAGACCCAGATTATCCCGATGGTTATGAAATACATGGTATAGATATAAGTCACCATCAAGGAAATGTAAATTGGGGTAGACTCCGTAATGCGCTAATAGAGAAGTCTCCAGTACGATTTGTCTTTATGAAATCTACTGAAGGTGATAGTCATGTTGATAAAAATTTCCGTTCTAACTTCACCAATGCAAAGGAAGCAGGACTTATTCGTGGCGTTTATCATTTTTGGAGCAATAATTCTTCGCCTCGTCGTCAGGCTTATTTCTTTATAGCCATGACCCCTTTAGAATCGGGCGACCTACCACCTGTGTTGGATATTGAAACAAAACCCACAGGTATTAGCACGGAGGAGTTTCAGCAAAATATACTTACTTGGTTGCATATAGTGGAAGATAAGTTTCATGTGAAGCCAATTATTTACACCTACTACAAGTTTAAAGACCAATATTTGTCAGACTTTCGCTTTGATGATTATCCTTATTGGATAGCTCATTACTATGTTGATAAGATGGAATACCCAGGTAAATGGCTTTTCTGGCAGCACACAGACGCAGGCAAATTGCCAGGGATAAAAGGTTACGTAGACCTTAATATCTTTAATGGTTCGTATTATAACCTTACGCAGTTACTTATTCCAGAGTCTAATTCCGTTGAAATGTCAAACATGTCCACGAGTGATTCACTTGGCATTGATTCTTTTTCAGTCCAAGACTAATGGCTTTCTCTTCTAATAAAGCGACGTCTTCTTCATAGAAACCACTTAAAATCAATGTTGCTTGAGGCTTCAATACTTGTACAAAAGCTGACATGTCATTAAGAAGTATGTTGCGGTTTATATTTGCAATAACGATATCAAATTGTTCGTTGAAATTGCTTATAATCTGCCTATTGCCCTCTTTTACTTCAAGCAACACATTGTTAGCCGCTGCGTTTGCTATCGTATTCCTCACACTCCATTCGTCAATGTCATATCCACATACCTTTTTCGCTCCGCATTTAGCTGCAACTATTGATAAGATTCCTGTACCGCAACCACAGTCTAATACATTTTTTTCTTTTAAATCCATATCCAACAATTGAGTAACAATCATTTGTGTGGTTTCGTGTGTACCAGTACCGAAAGCCTGCTAGGGTCAATTCTTATCACTAATATAGGAATATTGTCCTCTCTATTCGCTATCAATGCCTGCGGATTTTCTTCCTTTTCACTGCAAATTATACATTTATTGTTTATAATAATAGGAGCAAATCCTGCTTTTTCCCATTCTTCATTCCAGTTCTTGTCTTCGGCTTTGTCTACCTTATATTCTATTTTTGTGTCAGGGAAGAATAAAGTTAGAAATCCCATCTTTTTAATGTTTCTTCATCGAAAATATCTTTCAAGACAATATCCTTTCAATGCGTTTTTCCTCTTCAATAAATGAATCGCAGCCAGCTTCTCCAGCCATTGCTACTAATAATTCACGTACTAATTCGGTGTCAGGACTAACTTTAAATGTTATTTGTAGGTACTTCATTACATATTTTTACGTGTTGCAAATGTACAAAGAAAAATATTTAAAATGATAAAATGATAGTTTATAAATCTATTTCTCAATATTGCTGAAGAAAGAAAAATGAGTAAATAGTTGAATGACTTTAGGTCTTCATAATTACGTTATGCCTTATTCTTTATTTACTTATGGTTGTCTGACAATTTATAAGAATAATGTATCAAAAGAATTAAAAGCTGTTTTGAAAAAGGTATTATATAATTTTTTTCTTACTCAATAAAAAGCGTAATTTTGCCTAAAAACAATATTAACTAAATCATTATGGGCTTTTAATAAGCCCATCTGAATTTTACTAACATGAGAAAGAATATTCTATTTTTGCTTGCTTTAGCCTCGTGCTTTAGTGGCAGTAGCAGTGCAGGCAATCTTTACATTTCTCAACAAAGAGATGTAAAAACAACTGTAAAGCCCGAAACTACTTATTTAAACTTCCTTTATAAGTACATGGCTTTGCCTGACAAAACCGATTATAGCAAAGCCTTTTATGAGGAAAACATAGCTTTAGCACTACAGGCTCGTCGTGAAATGCCATGGGGAAAGACAATTCCAGAGCGCGAGTTTAAGCATTTTGTACTACCTGTTCGTGTAAACAACGAGAACTTAGATGATAGTCGAAAAGTGTTTTTTGCAGAGCTAAAGGACCGAGTAAAGCATTTATCAATGAAGGATGCTATTCTGGAAGTAAATCACTGGTGCCATGAAAAGGTAACCTATCGTCCTTCAGATGGGCGAACAAGCAGTCCGTTAGCTTCAGTTTGCACTGCATACGGAAGATGTGGTGAAGAGAGTACTTTTCTTGTTGCAGCACTTAGATCGGTAGGAATACCTGCCCGACAAGTATATACGCCACGTTGGGCGCATACCGACGACAACCATGCATGGGTAGAAGCATGGGCAGATGGTAGGTGGTATTTCCTCGGAGCATGTGAGCCTGAGCCTATTCTTAACTTAGGTTGGTTCAACGAAAGTGCCTCTCGTGGTATGCTTATGCACACGAAAGTGTTTGGCGATTACGATGGTCCTGAAGAAGTAATGAGCAAGACTCCGCTCTACACGGAGATAAATGTAATCAGCAATTATGCGCCTACGGCAGAGGTAAAAGTAGTTGTTGTAGACGAAAACGGCAAACGTGTGAAAGGCGCAAAGGTAGAATTTAAACTCTACAACTATGCCGAATTTTACTCTGTTGCAAAGAAAACAACCAACGACAATGGTGTGGCTACGCTTACAGCAGGTAAGGGCGATATGATGAGTATGGGCATCTAAAGACGGTAAGGTTGGCATTGACAAGGTTTCGTTTGGCAAAAACCAAGGAACTGCGCCTTGTGTTAAAGCGCAACGGATTGCCCAAAACAAAGACTTGGGACATTACGCCACCATCGATAAGTACTGTTCTTCCGAATGTTACCGATGCACAACGAGCAGAAAATACAAAGCGTTTAGCTTACGAAGACTCTATCCGTCAGGCATACGAAGCTACGATGAAAGACAAGTCGCGTGGCAATTATGCAACCATTCAGACTTTCTTGCGCGAGGCAAAGAATAAGGAAATGGCACAGCGTCTGTTAGATGTTATTTCGGAAAAAGACCTTCGCGATGTGCAGTTAGAGGTGTTGAAAGACCACGAAGTTGCCGAAACAAATACTTCGGAACTCTATTGCAAGTATGTAATGAATCCTCGTATAGAAATAGAATGGCTTACTCCTTATCGCCATTTCTTGGCAGAAAAGATGGCAAACATAAAGACTCCGCAAGCTCTTATAGCGTGGTGTAAGTCGAATATCGTAATTGACGAGGCACACAACCCACAGCGATTGCGTATGTTGCCTATGAGTGTTTGGCGCGAAAAGAAAACCGATAAGTTGGGTAGAGCCATCTTCTTTGTTGCTGCAGCACGCAGTTTAGGATTCCCTGCACGTATCAATGAAATCAACGGAAAGTTGCAATACAATGCCAACGATACTTGGGTAGATGTGGAATTTGAAGGTAACCAGGCTGAAAAGAGTGTGCCAAAGGGTAAGTTAATGTTAGCATACAAGCCGACAAAGTATAACGACAACCCTAAATATTACAGTCATTTCACCTTAAATAAAATAGAAAATGGTGTTGCACAACTTCTTACTTATCCTGAAGATGCTACGTGGAAAGCTGACTTTGAGAAAGGTGCTGAGTTGGAAGAAGGCACCTATATGCTCATTACGGGTACACGTATGGCAAGCGGGCAGGTGTTGGCTGAAACCCATTTGTTCACGATAAAAGCTGGTAAAGAAACACGTTTACCGTTTACAATGCGCGAAAGCGAAGATGCTGTGCAGGTGATTGGCAGTTTCAATGCCGAAGATATCTACCATGATATGGCGACCAACACCGACAAGAGTTTGCTCTCTACGGCTGGTAGAGGCTACTATATGGTTGGCATTGTTGCGCCAAACCAAGAACCAACCAACCATACTTTGCGCGACATAAGCACCTATAAGGAGCAGTTTGAGAAGTGGGGACGCAAGATGATCTTCCTTTTTGAAGATGCAGACCACCTATCTCGCTTCAACTTCAAGGAGTTTGAGAACCTTCCTTCAAATGTTGTTTGGGGCACAGATGTGGAAAAGAAGATTATAAATGAGATACGTGAGCAGATGAAATTAACTAGTCCTTCGCTCCCAATATTCCTGATTTGCGATAGCTTCAATCGTGTTGTATACGTTCAACAAGGTTATACTATCAATATAGGCGAGCAAATCTTAAAGGTAATAGGAAAGTTATAATTACAACATATATAACTAAATGAGTTTTAAATAAAGACGCCCATCTTGCTACTCAATTGCAAGATGGGCGTCTTATATATAACTTATAGTAATCGCAGAAAAATGTTTTTGGTCGCGTGGAAAGCTCCGTGCAGTTCTTCTGTGATGACTTTTGCACTGATGCTGTAACCTATCAATAGTATTACTGCAAACCGCTCTGCAACATTATTGCAGAGCGGTTTGCAGTAGAATGATAGCGGTAAAAAGCAGGGAACTATATCTATTCTTTAATTAATAAAAAGTATAGTTTAACGTGTTTTGTATTCAGTGTTCTATATAGCTTTAACTACTTTATTTGTTGAAGAATCTGTGCAACTACTTCAGTAAGAGTTTCTTTTCTACCGCTTTTTGTCATACCCGATGCCGAGCCATGCACTTCTATAGCTCCACTTTCTGCAATTATCTTCTTAGCATTTAAAGGAGTAACTCCACCGCCAGGTAAGATAATCATGCGTCCTTCAGTGTGCTTTACAAATTCTTTTAATGTACCAATTCCAGCTTCAGCCGATGGAGCTTGTCCTGAAGTTAGTACACGTGTACAGTTTAGTTCTATAAGTTCATCAAGTGCTTTCAATGGATTATTGCAAATATCGAAAGCACGATGAAATGTAAATGGCTTTCCTTCGCAAGCTTCAATCAGTCGGCGTGTGGATGGAATATCTATGTTGCCTTTTGGAGTTAATGCTCCACAAACAATGGCATCAGCATATGGAAGTAATGCTTTAATGTCAGACTCCATCGCTCTGATTTCCTCTTCAGTATAACAAAAGTCTCCTTCACGCACTCTGATAAGTGCGTGAATTGTGAGTTGAGGATATAGTGTGCGTACAGTTTTTATAAGTCCTAACGATGGCGTTAAGCCGTCAAGCGATAGAGCAGAACATAGTTCTATGCGTTGTGCTCCGCCTTTTACCGCATTGATAACACTTTGCAGACTACCTGTGCAAACTTCTAATATAGGCATAATTGTTACTTTTCTACTTCTATTACATAATCTACCACGTCCTGATGCTTGCCATTGTGGATAGTAAACACTTTTGTTTTTTTATTATATATATACGAAATAGGCTGGCGTGTAACGTATTCTATAACGCGTTTAGGCTTTGATTGCAATGCGAAAGAAATGGTTTCAGCATCTCGTTTTAACACGTGCAGATAGGTCTTCTTCCCTTTTGATGTGCTCACACCCCAATCGGCTTCTGCTATATCACCTGCTGTTGTTTCGTAAATGGTTCCTCCATACTGCTTCATCCATCTGCCAATACCTTGCAAACGCTCGAGTGCAAGAGCAGGAAGTTCGCCATTTGGCTGTGGACCAATGTTGAGTAAGAGATTGCTACCCTTAGCTGCTGAGCGCACAAGGAGCTCAATAAGTTGGTCGGTTGATTTGTAATTGATGTCAGAGACTTTATATCCCCACATACCATTCATAGTTTGGCAAGCTTCAAGAGGAAGGCGGCTGATAGCTTGACCAGATAGTCCAGCCTTGTTTTCGCCAGGTAAATCGCGTTCAAACATTTGGAAATCTTCACCATCTATCGGTGATATATGATGGTTGTTGCCAATCAAACAAGTTGGCTGAATACTATGAATATAACGATAGAATTCCTCCATCCGCCAATCAAATGGAATGCTGTCGCTGTCGTGGTCCCAATAACCATCTAACCAAATAGCACCTACTTTGCCGTAGTTGTGGAGCAATTCGTTAACTTGTCCCTTCATAAAGTCGAAGTAAGTATCGTAGTTTGGTTTTAGTTTACGACCTGTATATAATCCTGTTCTGCCGATAGGATAGTCCTCTCGTATCCAATCAAGAATAGAATAATAAATATGTAGATCTATGTTTTGCTTATGACAGGCATCAGCAAGTTCTTTCAATACATCACGTTTGAAAGGAGTTGCGTCTACAATATTATAATTGCTTTCCTTTGTTTTAAACATAGAAAAGCTATCGTGGTGTCGTGATGTGAATGTAATATACTTTGCTCCAGAGGCTTTAATAGCACTTATCCACGCGTTGGCATCAAAGTATGATGGATAAAAAGCCGATGCAGCCTTTGCATATTCGTCTTTGTTAATTTTGTTATTTAAGTACCATTCGCCTTGTGCAAAAGTGCTGTAAATGCCCCAATGCAGAAATATTCCGAAGCGAAACCCTTCGAATCGTTTCCGCGCAGCAAGATTTTCTGCAATAGGAACATACTTCTTGTTTGTAGTTTGAGTTGTTAGCAACTTGTTATTGTCTTCTTTTGGTAATCCATTTGTATGTGCAAAGATTGGTGAAGTCAATGCAAGAACGAACAGAGTTGTACTAATTGATCGTTTCATAATTCTTTTTTAATATTTGTGCAAATATACTTAAAATGTTTGAAATGTATGCAACAATAATGTTTCTTTATATCTTGTGGCATGGTATTCGTATGTAATGATCATATCAATAAATAGGGAAAAAAACCTACGTTAAGTTAGGGAAAAATCCGTATATTTGCACATTAAGATATGTTATTTTTTTGCATCATATGAAAAAAATAAGACAAAAATAAAAATAAATTAAAGGAGGTAATAATATGAAAAAGTTAATCTTACTTTCTGTTATGGCTCTTGCTTTACCAACAACTATTTTGGCGCAAGATGACGTGTATTTTACACCATCTAAGGAGTCTATCCGTGAGTATAAGGATTCTAAGAAAGCTCATCGAAACGGATATTACAGCGGAATTGATAAATCGGACAACGAATATAATCGAAGAGGATTGTTGGATAAAGTTTATAAAAAGCTAGGGCAGGACTCTTTAGGAAACGATATTGTTCAGATAAAAAATCAAGATGGAACTTATCAAGTAGATACAATCTATCAGTTTGATCGTTATTTTGAGAATGCTGAAGAAGACTTTGCATATAGTCGTCGTATGGGTAGGTTTGATGACTTCTATGGTTTTTATTATCCTTGGGGATATGGAAACTCCAACTTTTTATTCTATCCATCGTATGGTTATGTAGCTCCATGGTACTTGAGATATTATAGTTGGACCTCAGGTTATTTTGACCCCTGGTGGTATTACGGCTACTATAACAGTTGGAATGACCCATGGAGATACCCTTTCTATGGCTACTATGGATATAGTATTCCAGTCTATACATACAGATATCCTGGAGGTCATTCAGGCACAGCAAACCATTGGAATGGACGTGGCGGAAGCTTTGGAAGTTACAATCCAGCATATAATGGACAGATGCATAGTGCTAATGCTCAACGTTCGTTTGGCAATATGAATGCACGTAGTGGACAATTCGGGAAACTCAAACAACCGAGTTGTTATTGAAAGAAATAACTCTTCTTATGATAGAGGTAATCGTTTTGGAACTATATCTCGTGACAGAAATGCTGATAACACTATCAGAAGAAACAGTGTTGAACGTAACAGTTCATTTAATATAGAACGTAGTAATTCACTTCCAGCAAGCGGTCCATCTCATGCTGTAGGTGGTGGAAGCTTTGGAGGCTCACGTTCTGGTGGTGGAAGCTTTGGTAATTCTCGCTCAGGTGGCGGTAGTTTTGGAGGTCATAGGTAATAGATTTTGTTTTTATAAAAATTAGTTAGATTAGGTCTAAATAAGATATAATTATGAAAATACAATATTATTTGCTTGCAGCAACGCTGTTCTCGTTGCCTTTAGAAGCACAGGAAACATACGAAAATGCTCGTTTAGTGGGCAACGACCTTAATGGTACAGCGCGTTATGTAGGTATGGGTGGAGCTATGGAAGCCCTTGGTGCTGATATTTCTACTATAAGTAGCAACCCAGCAGGTATTGGATTGTTCCGTCATACTCAGTTTTCGGTGAGTGGAGGCTTGCTTATGCAAAGCAATGCAAAGGAGTTTGCTAATGGTAAAACCACCAATACAAGTTTTGATCAAATTGGTTTAGTTTATTCTCCTAGTTCTTCTTATGGTTTTAAGCTCAACTTTGGATTTAACTATAGCAAGAGTAAGAACTTAAACAATATTCTAAATGCAAGCGGAAAGTTGGGTAATGGTTCACAAAATAACCAGTCTTACTTAAAGAACGTTCTTGGTTCAGAAGAATATGGAGGTTTTGATGTACGTAAAAATGGTGAAAGATATATTGGCTTTAAAAATCCTAAGAGCAGTGAAGTAACACTAGCTTGGAGTCAGTTAGACTATCTTTATTTTAATACATTATTACCAGATGCAGGAACTCCAGGTAAGTTCAATAGCTATTTAGCAGATTCTTATTCTTTTGATAGAGCAGGCTCAGGCTATATAGGTAATTACGATTTCAACATTAGCGGTAGTATTAGAGATAGAGTTTATCTCGGTATAACTTTAGGCTTGAAGGATGTTAATTACGATTCAGAGAGTATGTATACCGAAAAATTGTCGAATGGTGTGGGCAGTGTGACTGTTCGTGATCTCCGTCGTGTTACTGGTTCAGGCTTCGATCTTACAGCTGGTGTTATTGTTCGTCCTGTTGCAGAATCACCTTTCCGCATAGGTGCATATGTTAAGACACCTACATGGTATGATTTAACTACGGAAAATCAAACTCGTATAGATGTTTCTACTAATACAGGAGCAGTAAACGATTGGGGAGAAGTATCAAATACTTATAACTATAAGTTGTGGACTCCTTGGAAGTTTGGTTTTTCTCTCTCGGACATACAGTGGGCAACTATCTTGCATTGGGTCTTACATATGAGTACGAGAATTATGCTAATATGAACACACAAATAAATGATGGGGTAACCTATGACTTTTATTATGGAACATATTATGAAAGTTCTTTGGCCGATAGAGCAATGAACGCTCATACTAAGCAGGCTTTAAAAGGAGTAAGTACATTGAAGTTCGGTGCAGAATATAAGCCTACAAGAGACCTTTCTTTGCGTTTGGGTTACAACTATGTAAGTCCTATGTACAATACCAATGCACAGAAAGACCCTACTATTGTCTCTATTGGAACTAGCTATTCAACTGCTACTGATTTCGTTAATTGGGAAGCAACTAACAGATTTACGTTGGGTGTAGGTTATCAAGTGAAGAAATTTAATTTCGATTTGGCTTACCAATACAGCTCACAGAAGGGAACTTTCTATCCTTTCTCTACGATAAACTTTGATATAAAAGACACTGCAACTGGCAAAACAACATCGTATTCTAACGAAGCTGTAGGAACAAAGGTTGATAATAATAGAGGTCAGCTTCTGTTCACAGTAGGTTATCGTCTCTAAGAAAGAAAGTTTCAAAAATATTAAAATAAAGGCACGGCATGTACATTTCGTACTTGCCGTGTTTTTTTGTGTTATAAGCTACTGATGTATTACCTGAAAGTAATGGAAGGTTCCAAAGGAAAAGGGAATGGATATTTCTTTAATTCATTTTTGCGAAATTATTTTGTTAATTGTTTATGATTGGTTACCTAAACCTCTAAATGAATTAAATCATAAAACGAATAACACGAACGGGTAGGAGAGAACTCCCTCTTGGATTAGATTTTTTAATATACTCTTCTGTCTTTTCTCTGTTTTATTGATTATCTTTGTGCATTGGTATGCAGAGCATGGATAATACGATAAAAACAATAGAACTATTGGCTCCAGCTAAGAATTTGGCATGTGGAATAGCAGCAATAGACCATGGTGCAGATGCCGTGTATATTGGTGCATCTAAGTTTGGCGCAAGACAATCGGCTGGCAATAGTGTGGAAGATATAGCTACGTTGTGCGAATATGCTCACCGATTTGGTGCAAAGGTACACGTAACGGTGAATACAATCATCTACGACATCGAGATGGACGATATGTTACAGCTTGTTCGAGAATTGGAAAAAGCTAAGGTTGATGCCCTGTTAATACAAGACATGGGATTACTGAAAGCTTGCAAGGAATATCTAAAAACCAACCTTTCGCTACATGCGAGTACACAATGCGATAGTAGAACAGCTGAAAAGGTTCGCTGGCTCGCTTCTTTGGGTTTCGAAAGAGTGGTATTGGCACGAGAGTTGTCGGTGCAAGAGATTGCAAACATACATACAGCTGTACCAGAAGTAGAGTTGGAAGCCTTTGTTCACGGGGCACTTTGTGTGAGTTATAGTGGCATTTGCTATGCTTCTCAATATTGTTCGAGCGTTCAGCAAATCGTGGAGCATGTGCCCAATTCTGTAGAATGGCATTCGACTTGAAAGATTCTGATGGTAAGGTGATAGAGCATCAGCGTTATCTTCTATCGCTGAAAGACATGAGTCAAATAGATAATTTGGAAACTTTGATGCGTTCCGGGGCATGTGCTTTCAAGATAGAAGGGCGACTTAAAGATATCAACTATGTAAAGAATGTTGTTTCGGCTTATAATCAAAAGCTAAATGCTATTATTGCAAAACACCCTAACGAATTCCGACGAGCATCGTTTGGAAGAGTAGAATGCAACTTCACACCAGATCTTAATAAAACTTTTAATCGAGGATATACATCTTATTTCGCTGACGGACGGCAGCAAGGTATTTTCTCGCCCAACACTCCGAAGGCTTTAGGCGAGTATGTTGGCAAGGTAAAAGAAATACGTCGTGATTCGTTTAATGTTTCTTCAACGGCAAGTTTTGCCAATGGCGATGGTCTCTGCTTCATCAATAAACAAATAAATCGTGAGGGACGAACCATAGAAGCATTGGAAGGATTTCGGGTTAACAAGGCAGTTGGTAATCGTTTGTATCCTTACAAGATGTCACAAGGGCTGAAAGCAGGAATGGGTTTGTATAGAAATCAAGACCAAGCCTTCGAGAAAGAACTTGCAGGTCAGTCAGCTGTTAGACTTCTACCTATTGAAATGGAGTTTGGATTGACTCCTGATGGCTATTTTCTGGCAATTCGTTTAAGTGGCGTTGGTGTTCCTAAAGTTGAAACAAAGGCTACCATTCAGTTTGAACATCAAGAAGCTAAGAAACCTCAGAGAGAGAATATCGTCCGCCAACTTACTAAATTGGGAAATACTATATATATCTGTGAGCATGTAGATGTTGCCGATAATGCAGACCAGTTTTTTATTCCGAGCAGTGTGCTTGCAGAGTTAAGGCGCAGTGCTATTGAAAGTTTTGCTCTTCAACCATTGCTTGTTGAAGAAACGAAACCGCAGCAGGTATATGATTTAAAAAATAAGAAAGCTTCCGCCTTCGAATACATCAATCCTTCGCAATATAAGCGTTTCCCTTATCTATATAATGTTTCCAATCGTGTGGCACAAGCATTTTACGAGCAACAGGGAGCAAATGTGAAGACAGCTTTTGAGTGTATGGATACCAACCCCGCTCACGATAATCCTCTTATTATGCAATGTCGCCATTGCATTCGCTATTCGTTGGGATATTGTGTTGTGCATGGCGGCAAGAAGCCAACGTGGAAAGAACCGCTGTATTTAGAATTTGGGGACAAGAAACGATTTCGTTTAGAATTCGATTGCAAGGATTGTCAAATGAATATCTATGCTGAATAACAACCGTATGAAACAACAAGTAGACCATAGAATAATTTACAACAAACTTCAAGAGATGTATATTTCTTTTGGAGTTGTGTTTTTGTGTCTATTATCATCATTTGTTTTTACAGGTTGTTACCACAAAAAGACACCATCGAACTTCCGTCTTCCTGATAGTATCCAAGAAGCTCAAATATCAAGGCGTATACTTTCTGAGCAAGATTCGCTTTCATTATTTGATGCAAAAGATAAAAGTATGGATTGGTATGGTGCCACGACAAAGTTAGATTCGTTTGCTTTTCGTGTTAAGCATCATTATTCCGAAGGCTTTAATTTTGTTGTTAATAAAGATTCTTTGATGCTTTTAAGGCAGCAACCAGAGGAGGTTGTGAATAATCTCGAAACCGACTCATTTGCTGTAAGAAAGGGAAAGTCGTTAGTTGTAGCCGATATACGTATTCTTCCAAACGATAGTATCGATTCAGTTTGGGTGCGCGTTGCTACGGAAGATTTTGCCTTTGGTTGGGCGCGAGAGAAGCAACTATTGAAGAATGTTGACCCCGACAAGCCAATTTCTCAATTTATCTCTTTGTTTTCCAATACTCACTTGCTAATTTTCTTAGTTATTATATCATTGATTAGCGTAGGTTATTTGATGCGAAAGATTATGAAGCGCAATGCTTATATTGTGCACTTTAACGATATAAATTCATTCTACCCTACCTTATTGACAATGATTGTTGCAACGTCGGCAACATTCTATGCAAGCATTCAGCTCTTTGCACCCGAAACATGGAGAGAGTTTTATTTTCATCCTACGCTTAATCCTTTCTCGCAGCCAATACTATTAAATATTTTTTTGTTACTGGTTTGGGCTATTCTAATAATAGCAATTGCAGCTCTTGATGACGTTCGCCGATTGCTTCGCTCTAATGATTCCTTTATATATCTGTGCGGTTTGGCTGCTGTTTGTGCTGTGAATTATATTGTTTTCTCTGTTCTTACCTTATATTATATAGGCTATTTGCTACTTTTATTCTACATCTATTATGCCATTCGGGTTTGGTTCAAAAGAAGTAGGGATACATATGAGTGTGGAAACTGTGGTGCTCGTCTTCACCGAAAGGGACGTTGTCCTCATTGTGGTGTTGTAAACGAATAATTTTATTATTGCTTTTCCTTGTTTTTACAACTTAATTGCTGATTAACTATTACCTTGTTAAACTTAATCAACACGTTGTAAGTTTGTTTTCTATATTATTACGCACAACTTTCACACCTTATACTATTGTTTTCAAATGTCCATTACGCCTAAACGTTTGCAGAATACTTTAGATTTCTAATTTTCAAAGTTCTGATTATATATAGAAGCGTTTTCTTTTACAACGAAAAACATCATATTATATATAAATTTCCTAATAAATAAGGATTGTCTAATTACTTGGTTTTCCTTACCTTTGCATCTATAAAGAAATTTTTAGATAGATATAACAAAAAAATAGTAATGAATAAAAATTTTATTTACGATTCTTTTCGCTTTTGCCAATATCATTATTGGCCGATAATAATGATGAAATAAGCGATACTGCACGTATTTACGACATTGATGGGGTGTTTATCTACGATAACCCCAAAGAAGCTTATCTTCTGCGTCAGCAACCATTAAATAGTACGTCATTCAATCAGCTGCAACTACGGAACCTTAATACACAAGACTTACGTCAACTTTCTTCTTTTGTGCCTTCGTTTGTAATGCCTGAGTATGGAGCACGTTATACATCGTCAATTTATATGCGCGGAATAGGTTCGCGTATAAATTCGCCTGCGGTAGGAATGTATATTGATAATATGCCTATTCAAAGTAAAAGCGCATTCAACTTCCACACTTACGATATAGATCGCATTGATGTACTTCATGGTCCACAAGGAACACTTTATGGTATGAATACTGAAGGCGGATTGATCCGTCTTTATAGTAAGAATCCATTTGTTTATCAAGGCACCGACCTAAAACTCTCGTTAGGAAATAATTTTTGGCGTAAAGCGGAGATTAGTCATTACAAAAGAATGAACGATAAAACTGCTTTTGCTGTTTCAGCCTTCTATGACGGACAAAATGGTTTCTTTACAAACAAATATACTGGCGAGCGTGCTGATAAGTTCAATGAATTTGGTGGAAAAACACGCTTATTGTGGAATCCGAATGAGAGACTTGACCTAAGTTTTGTTGCCGATTATCAATTTGTAAACCAATACGGATTCCCATATGGTCAGGTTGTTACAAAAGAACAAGTTGTAACAACCGATATAACCTCACCATACTATAACTTAAAACCTGGTACTCAAGCTCCAAGTCAGAATCGACAGAGTGCTTACAAGCGCAATATGTTGAATACTGGAATAGGATTAAAGTATAACGGAAATAGTTTTGTGATAAATTCGATGACCTCATGGCAGTATCTTCGTGATAGATTGAAAATGGATAATGATTACTTACCCAATGACTTTTTATATTTGGAGCAATATCAATTACAAAACTCTATCACCGAAGAATTGTCTGTAAAAAGCAAAAGTCAAAGCTCTTGGCAATGGGCTTTTGGAGCTTATGGATCTTATCAGTGGCTGAAAACAGAAGCCCCAGTATATTTTGGTGGCGACATGAATAAGGCTCTCTCTCAACAAATTACTGCTTATGCGTATAACGGAATGCTGGCAGTAATGACAAAACGAATTGCAGCCGATTTAATAAAGAAGGGAATGTCTGAAGAAAAAGCAATGGAAGTAGCTGCTATTTCTGCTAAAGTTGCTATAGAAAAGGCCGGAGGTATAAGGATAAACATGCAAATGGACCCTATATTTGAAATGTTCAGAACTCCAACATTTAACATGGGCCTTTATCACGAAAGTAATATTGATATTACTGACCGCTTGCGTGCAACTCTTGGTTTGCGTTACGATTACTCGCACGTTGCTATTGATTATAACACTTCTGCACGTTTAATGTTAGACGAGAGTGTGATGGGTATAAACATAAAACCAACTATTACATCAACTCTTGCTCATAATGAGAAAAACCATTTTAAAGAATTGTTGCCTAAAATAGGCTTAACCTATCGTTTCAATAATGGCAGTAACGCTTATGCTACATGGTCGAAAGGTTATCGTGCTGGTGGTTTCAATATTCAGATGTTCTCAGATATATTGCAGACCGAACTTTCTGCCGCATCACAAGGAGCGCGTGGTGATGTTGATGTGGAACATGATAACGACTTTTATAAAAATATAGCAAAGACCATAGAATACAAACCTGAAACCAGTTTCAATTATGAGGTAGGCGCACACCTTAATCTTATGAATGAAGAAATGACGCTAGATGTGGCAGCTTACTATATGCAAATTAAAAATCAACAATTATCTGTATTGGCAAATAATTACGGATTTGGCCGTATGATGACTAATGCAGGAAAGAGTCACTCGTGTGGTTTAGAAGCTACGTTGCGAGGCGAAACCCTCAATAAAAAGCTCAATTATGCTTAAGTTATGGTTTTACGAGTACTAAATTTGATGAATATACCGAAACGACTTCTGGTACGATTGTAGATTACAAAGGCAAGAGAGTTCCATTCGTTCCACAGCATACACTTGCTGCTAATGCAGATTATCGAATTGATGTTGATCCAGCTGCATTACTCGACCCTACGAACAAATTTCATTTGCGTTTTGTTATAGTAGGATTAAACTTATCTGCGCAAGGAAAAACCTATTGGGACGAGCAAAATAGCATTGCACAAAACTTTTATGCCACATTGGGTGCACATGCTGATGCTGATTTTGGTCCTATGCACATAAACCTATGGGTACGCAATCTTACCGACACAAAATACAATACTTTTGCTGTACAAAGTGCTGCAACAGGAAAAAAATATACATTTGGCCAGCTTGGAAATCCTTTCCAAATAGGCGTTGATGTATCTTTCCACTTTTAAAGAAAAAACTTACTTGTTAGTTTGTAGTAAGCTTTATAGGCTACATCATTTACTTACTGTTAAGAATTTAAAACCGCCAAGCTCGATGAGAGTTAGGCGGTTTATTTGTTTCTTTATATTGAATTGATTTGTCTTGTGTTTCCTTTAAGCTTGAAATCTTAATGTAGAGATGTAAAAACTAAGACGTTTTTATTAGGGGACTTATACAATAAAATAGAAGTTATACATAAACCTAAACCTCTGAAAAAAATCTATTATCTTTTTGACTTTCATCAATATACTCTTTTTATGAATGATTTTTGCTCAAAAAGATGCCATTGGAGATTACTTTAGAGTAGAAATAATCTTTTTATCGGTGTATCTCGCCTTATTTGATATGAAACGTTGTCAAACAAAAAGAGCACAACTTGATCTCCAATTAAGTTTGGAGTTTTAGTTTGTATAATAAATAAATAAGAATTTTTTTGATCGATAATAAAAAAACTTGAAACTCATCAAATAAGTCCTATGTATGAATCGTTAGATAACCTCACAGCCCGAGATGTATATAGGACAAGGGTAGAAAATTAAAAAAAGATAAGAGAAATAATAAAAGCAAAATTACCTATATAATTGCAATTCTAAGAAGATTTATATGCGAATAGAGTTTTTACCAGATAGCTAAGAAATTTATAATTAAAAAAATAAAAAAACATAATTATAAATTTTTATTTTTTTATAATAATAAACATTGATGTTTATTATTATAACTTTTCTAATCAGTAATTTCCGTTCCCAAACTGTATGTATTTAATTGGTATAAGAAATATACTTCAGCAGGTATATTATCCATAGGGAGTTGTTCGAGTATGACTTCTGATGATGTATCTAGAACTATAGATAAAGCAATTGAGAAGGCAGGAGTTACATTCCAGAATCCTCCTTGTCTGTTATCAGATAATGGACCATGTTATATTACTTCTTCTCTCAAACAGTATCTCTGTAAGGAATATAATATCAAGCATATCCATGGCAAACCCTTGCATCCTCAGACGCAGGGAAAGATAGAACGATATCACAGATCAATGAAAAATGTGATTAAGCTAAATCATTATTTTTGTCCCTGTGAATTGGAAATGCTATCGATGGGTGGGTGAAATATTATAATGAGAGAAGGTTTCATGAATCGTTAGATAATCTTACACCCAAAGACGTATATTTAGTGCAAGGGGAGAAAATCAAAAAGATAAGAGAAATAATAAAGCAAAATTCAATCAACAAAAGAATTTTTGATAATAAAACAATGAAATATCAGAGTAAATAACTACATTTGCAGTTGTGCACTTTTGTTTGACAACGTACAATTATAAAGAGCTTGATGGTGTTAAAGTTAACGGAAATATTGTAACTAAGAAAGGAGGACGGAAATGAAATTTTTAAAAAGAATAGTTCTTGTTGTCTGCTTATTATGTGCAGTTTGTTATGGAGGGTTAGCTCTAATTACTGGCTACCCTATTATACTGGATTTGTCATCAAATATCCAAAGTTCAACAGAGAATTATATTAAAGGACAATCAATTAACCCATTAAATAATTTCAATTTTAACTCAGGAAAATGGGAGGCTTATTTGTTATTAAGTAATGACGATTATGAGTTGATAAAAAGGTGATTTATGTAGTAATAAACTATTTACAGATGATATATCTATATTAAATATTCTAAAGAAAAAGATGTAAGTTTATCTATACTGGTGGCGATTTGTCAACAGTAACCAGTAGTTTTATTCTTTATAAAAATGGAACTAGAGTATTTGAAACAGGAGTAGTGATAGAGAAATCTCTACAAGGATTTCAAAATCAGAATTTTGGTTGGATTACATCAAAGTATAACTTGATAAATATTTTTTTAATAGATTCGATAAGTTAAGAAGTCCATTTACCATCCTGAGGTAAAAAAACGGTAATATATTAAATTAGATGTTATTACGATAAGAAACAAATACAAAAATGATTTTTTTGGATTAGAATAAAAAAGCAATACTTCGTTAATTCCAATATAATCGTTTGAAAATGAGAGAGTTAATTAACTTAATATAACTAATAGTATTTGGTCAAGTGGATGATTATCAGTAACTTTATAGTAGCGAAATCATAAAAGCAAATGACATCAGAACCACTCGACCAATATACAGAAATCTGCAGAGATCATGTTATTTAATGACGTATCACCTAATCCTATTTGTATATGAAAATGAAAAAGTCATTATTATATGTTTCCTGATAATTGCATTGTGTGTATTTTTTTCTTGAAGTCTTAAATATATCAATTGGATATTATGGATATGGCTATGATGGAGCAAGAATGTTTTCTTTAACTAAACAGGAATCCAAAAATAATGGTGTATTTGTCAAGGATGTAAAATATAAAGTGTCCCCACTATTACATGTAAAAAAAGTATTTTTTTGTTGAAAAGGGATTTAAATGGGACAACTTCATGAACATGCACGCAATCAAGCTAACAAAAAAAGGATGATACTGGAAACAATCACCCAGAACTCCCATACCAAATAATAGTTGAATATGATAAATATAACTATGATGATAGTGTTTACTGTATCGTAACCCCATATAATAAGAAACTAAAGAATAGTCATTTCAATGATACTTTGTTTTTTAGAGTTTCTATTTCTCCCTTGAATAATATAACGCACACAAGTTATTACACTCTTAAGGTGTGGGATTGTACGTTGTCAAACAAAAGTGCACAACTGCAAATGTAGTTATTTACTCTGATATTTCATTGTTTTATTATCAAAAAAATTCTTTTTTGATTGAATTTTTGCTTTATTATTTCTCTTATCTTTTTATTTTCTCCCTTGCCTAAATATCCGTATTTACGTGTAAGATTATTCAAAGATTTATAAAACCTTTTTCAAATTATAATATTACACCCTTTGTTCAATATTTTTTTCGGTTCAGACGACTGGTATAATGATTTAGTTTTATTACATATTTCAATAATCTGAAAAATCAGTTGAAAAAGTAAAAACTAAAAAAACTTCAATAATGCTAAGAATTTAGTACAAATATATTTCAATGAAAAATATTATAGTGCATAAGTGGCATAATTATAATTTAATTATTATGCTTTGATAATTAGATTAGTTGGAAAGAATAATACGGTTTTTAAAAACAAGTTCTGGTAAGATTTATGGAAATAATGTTAATTTGCGACAGAAAAAAACTGTGCAATATTGAGTAAGATATTTGTACCATTTGTTATTAACATGTGGTGATATTGAGAGGGAACTTCTAAATTTATTCATTGCAAGTCAAGCTACTACCTTGACAGGCTCAGTGTACTACAATAAAACAAGTTAAGAACAATGCTTCTTACGCTATCAAGCGAAACTTCATTAACTGAGAAAAATTTTTAAACAGAGCCTATTAAACAGTAAGTTTCCTTTATAGTCGACGTTGAATTTAAAGCAACTTCTCGATATATCCTTAAGGAAACTGTGAAGAAGGATAAAAAGGAACCTAATAATGAGAATTCTAGAAGTTCACATCGTATCCTTGAATTTTATTACACTTACCAAGCTATAAAAAAAATAGGACTTTTTACATAAAAAAGATGTTGTATCGAGAATAGATACAACATCTTTTAAATAGAACCGCAAAGTTCTTTCATTATCTTTTTATAAACTGATAAGTCATTTACAACTTATCGTTGGTATCCTTCATATCTATGAATTGACGTTTACTGTCGTAGAACTCATATTGCATAAAGGCAAGTTTTTGAGAAGGAACAACTTTAATGCCGAAACCATATTTCATTTGCCACTTCATTTTTAGAGAAACAACGCCTTTGTTTATATAAGCAGCAACGTATGGGTGAACGTGTAGATAGAACTTCTTAATGCCAATCTTTTTTACAAGTTGTTCAATTTTTCGTTCAAGTAAATCAGTAAATAGTAAACTTGAACGTATTTTACCTGTTCCAAAACAAGTTGGACAATCTTCTGCCACATCAACATCCATAACAGGACGGACTCTTTGGCGTGTTATTTGCATTAGTCCAAACTTGCTCAATGGCAAGATATTATGGCGGGCACGGTCTTTTTGCATCGCTTTACACATACGCTCGTAGAGCATTTGCCGGTCTTCCGCTAAGTTCATATCAATGAAGTCTACTACAATAATACCACCCATATCTCTCAAACGGAGTTGACGAGCAATTTCATCAGCTGCACCAAGGTTGGTATCGAGAGCATTTTGTTCTTGTCCCTTTTCCTTTGTTCTGTTTCCGCTATTCACATCTACAACGTGCATAGCTTCGGTATGTTCAACAATAATATAGCAACCTCGTCCGTAATTTATAGTTTTTCCGAAGCTGGATTTAATCTGCTTCGTTACGTCAAAGTTGTCGAAGATTGGCAACTTGCCGGTATATTTTTTTACTATGCTTGCCTTTTCAGGGGCGATAAGAGTAACATAGTTCTTAACGGCATTGCAAATTTCCTCATCGTTTACATAAATATTCTCGTAGGTAGGGTTGAAGAGGTCGCGAAGCATGCCTACGGCACGTCCTTTCTCTTCAAAAATGAGTTGTGGTCGCTCTTGAGTTTTCTGTACCTTTGTAATGGCATCATTCCATCTTCCAAAAAGAACTTTCATCTCAGCGTCGAGTTCTGCCACCCTTTTTCCTTGGGCCACTGTACGAACAATAACTCCAAAATTCTTTGGGCAAATGCTCTGTATGAGTTGCTTTAGGCGGGCGCGCTCTTCTCCACTTTTAATTTTAGTAGAAACGTTTACTTTATCCCCGAAAGGAATTAGTACAAGGTAACGTCCTGCAAAAGAAATTTCGCCTGTAAGGCGTGGCCCTTTTGTAGAAATAGGCTCTTTTACTACTTGTACCATTACTTCCTGACCAACCTGCAGAGTGGTTTGAACACTGCTATCCTTCTGCAAATCGGGTAGTTTGTTGGCTTTCTGAATAGGGAAAAGTCGTTTCCTATCGCTTTGTACCTGTTTGAGATATTTGGCAAAGGAGTTGAATTGACTTCCTAAATCAAGATAATGAAGAAATGCGTCGCGCTCATAACCAACATCTACGAAGCAGGCATTAAGTCCTGGCATCAGTTTCTTGACCTTCGCTATGTAGATGTTTCCAACTGAGAAATTGGCTTCTCTTGGTTCGCGTTGGTATTCTACCAATCGCTTGTCCTCAAGTAATGCTATCGAAATCTCTTTCGGTTGGGCATCTATAATTATTTCGCTTGTCATTTTCTTCTGTTCTTATAAGCATCTTTTTGATGCTTATTCAAAAAAAGCGAGACGTGCCGTCGCACTCCAGGGATAAGGAGTTTAATGCGATGACATGCCCCGTCATGTTGAAAGACTTAATTAGAGTCTTTAGCCCGATGAGGCTTACTTGCTCTTATGTCTGTTCTTTCTTAATCTCTTTTTACGCTTGTGCGTAGCCATCTTGTGTCCCTTTTTCTTCTTTCCGTTTGGCATAGCTTTAAATGTTTAAAATGTTATGATTGTTTTGTTTATTATTTCTTCATATCCTCAATGAATGTCTTCGCTGGCTTGAAGCTTGGGAAGTCATGTGCAGGGATAGTAATTGTTGTGTTTTTTGAGATGTTGCGTGCTGTCTTCTCTGCGCGGTGTTTAACGATAAAGCTACCAAAACCACGGAGGTAAACATTCTCTTTTTTAGCTAATAAGCTGTCTTTTATCGCATCCATAAAAGATTCCACGACTGCTGAAACATCCTTCTTAGATATACCAGTAGAAGACGCAATCTCATTGATGATATCTGCCTTTGTCATTTTGTTTTGTTTGTCTATTAATTTATACTTATCATGTTATCTCATCATAACGGACTGCAAATATACTCATTTTCAGATAAATAGAGAAATGTTTTTCGCTTTTTTTGCAAAAACTCTTTCATAAGGTGTCTGACAATCTACTTTTTTTGTACCTTTGCCCTGTAATAATATATAAGGTGTTATGAAAATTGCTATTGGAATTGATGTTGGAATATCGACAACGAAAATAGTTGGAATTAGAAATGGAGAAGTGGTTCGACCTTTGCGTATAAAGGCTACAGATCCTGTAACCTCTCTTTATGGTGCATTTGGAAAATATCTGTACGACAATAAGATAGAATTGAGCGATGTGGGTAAAGTTATGCTGACTGGTGTTGGCTCTGCCTATATTGATAAGCCTGTATATGGCTTGCCGACAGAAAAGGCTGACGAGTTCTTAGCAGATGGTTTAGGTGCCCGTTTTGAATCAAATCTCAATCGTATGATAGTAGTTTCGATGGGTACTGGTACTTCGCTTGTTTTATGCGATGGAGATGATATTCGTCATATTGGAGGTATTGGAATAGGAGGAGGAACATTGAACGGACTTTCTCGTTTGTTGCTGAACACTGATGACATTCATCAGATTTCTGATTTGGCAAAGAAGGGAGAAATCGGAAATATAAATCTACAGATAAGCGATATTTCATCAAAACCTTTGCCTGGATTGCCGATGAATGCTACTGCATCTCTTTTTGCTAATGCTCGTGGAAATACAAGCAGTGAAGATGTTGCATTGGGACTTATCTGTTTGGTATTGCAATCCATTGGTTCAGCTACGATTTTAAGTGCTTTGAATAGTGGAATAACGGATTTCGTGATGATAGGGAATCTTTCTCGTCTCCCTCAGTGTAAGATTCTATTCCCTATGATGGAACGTTTATATGATGTACATTTTATCATTCCTAAATATTCTGAATATTGTACTGCTATAGGTGCAGCCTTACAAGCAAGCAATGAATTATAATTTTTTTATATGAAAAAAACAGCTCATAAAAGTAGAAAAATACTTTTAAATTAGCTGAAAGTGTGTCATAGCATTGTTTTATGCTCTTATTATAAGAAAACTTAGTATGTATTTTTAAATGAAATGCTATTGTTGTAGCTTTGTTAGCTAAGCAAAGATACTCAAAAGGATTTAGATATAAACTAAAAAATTAAACTTATTTTCTTCTTTTTATAATACATCTATGATAATTTTAGGGACTATTTTTATTTATTTCTGTATTCTTTTGTTCATAAGCAAACTAACAGTTAAGAAAAGTAGCAACGATTTGTTTTTTCGTGCAACTCGTCAATCGCCATGGTATCTTGTTGCGTTTGGAATGATTGGTGCAAGTGTGTCAGGTGTAACATTTGTCAGTGTGCCTGGTATGGTTATTGGGCAAAATATGACTTATGCACAGACCTGTTTGGGCTTTATTTTTGGTTATGTGTTAGTTGCTTTTGTGTTATTGCCTATTTACTATCGTTTGAATTTGATAACAATATATTCCTTCTTGAAGGATAGATTGGGTGTACGAAGTTATAAGATTGGAGCATCATTTTTTATCTTGTCCAAAATGTCGGGAGCTGCTGTAAAGTTTTATGTTGTTTGTATGATACTGCAACGGTTCGTCCTTCACAGTTATAATATACCATTTCCTCTAACTGTGGTTGTACTTGTGTTACTGATATGGCTTTATACGCGTAAAGGAGGTATAAAAACACTGGTATTTACTGATTCTTTCCAAACGTTCTGTATGTTCCTTACTTTACTCCTTATAATTTATAAGGTGATGAATGTATTAGATTTAAACTTGTGTGAAGCTTTAAATGCTATAACAAACGATTGTCATTCGCAAATATTTGTATGGGACGATTGGGTTTCTAAGCAAAATTTTTGGAAGCAATTTCTGAGTGGCGTGTTTATTGTTGTTGTGATGACAGGTCTTGATCAAGACATGATGCAAAAGAATTTAACATGCAAAAGTTTAGGAGATGCACAGAAAGATATGTGCTCTTATGGGGTAGCTTTTTTGCCAACTAACTTACTGTTTATGGCTTTGGGAGTTTTACTCATGATGTTTTTTCAGCAAGTAGGTAAACCTTTACCTTCTTCACCTGACGAACTTATGTTATATCCTGTAGCTGGTGGATTATTAGGAAGTGGGGTAGAGGTAATGTTTACAATAGGTGTGGTTGCTGCATGTTTTTCAAGCGCTGATTCAGCTCTTACTTCTCTAACAACAAGCTTTTGTGTAGATATTTGTGAACAGCCAACAAACGAAATTCTACGTAAACGAGTACATTTTGGAATGGCAGTAATATTTGTTATTTTTATCTTAGTGTTCGGAGCTGTAAATTCAACAAGTTTAATTGATGCTGTATATATTTTGTGTTCTTATACTTATGGTCCACTTCTTGGTTTGTTTGCTTATGGATTATTGACACATAAGACAGTGAACGATCGTATGGTGCCTTACGTGGTATTAGCGAGCCCGTTGATATGTTTTTTGTTAGACTATATGGTAACGCCGTTATGGAATTATAAGTTTGGCTACGAACTATTAATGCTCAATGGTTTACTAACATTCTTAGGCTTATTGGCTACAAGAAAGATGAAGTAAAAAGGATTATGTTATTGTATTGACTTTTTTACTTAATGATTTTATAACAAGAAAGAAAAAATGGTAAAAAGAATAACTATATAGGGAAAATCTTTCTACCATTTAATTTGTTGTGCTAATACTTTATTCAGCAAGCAACTTCTCTATTTCTTTTTCAATGTTTTCAATCTTTTCTGTTGGTTCGAAACGGGCAATAACTTGTCCCTTCTTATTGATGAGGAATTTTGTGAAGTTCCACTTAATATCTGACTTTTCTTTGTAATTTGGGTCTGCCTCTGATAACATCTTATCGAGAATAGGTGTCAGTTTGTGACTTTCGTCCCAACCCGCAAAACCTTTTTGTTCTTTCAAGAATTTGTAGAGTGGTTCAGCGTCTTCGCCATTAACTTTAATTTTCTTGAAGCGTGGGAACTCTGTACCATAATTTAGTTTGCAGAATTCATGAATACTTTCATCAGTACCTGGCGCCTGTTGTCCAAACTGATTGCAAGGAAAATCGAGAACTTCAAAACCTTGTGCATGATACTTTTTGTAAGTAGCCTCAAGTTCATCATAAGTTGGTGTGAACCCACATTTTGTAGCTGTATTTACAATTAGCAATACTTCGTTAGCAAACGCTTTTTAAAGAAATATCACCGCCTTTTTCTATCTTTGACAGTGAAATCATAAACTGTTTTTCATCTTTTGATTTTTTTATTTTAAATGAATATCCTGTAATATTTGCAAATATACGAAATAAATTCTGAAAAAAAGCAATCATACAGACATTAAAAAAATTCTTATAAGTGTTATATTATAGTAGGTTTTTGGTAATATGCTTTGAAACAAATGATATTTATTTTCACAGTTATATGAAAAAGCCCTACCAAATGTTGTATGTTGGTTAGGGCTTCTGTTTTGCTGATTATATCGTTGTTATGTCTTTTGAATTTCTCTTTACTTTACCAATACTTTAATAGTTGATCCGTCGGACATTTTGACAATGTTAAGGCCTTGTTGTGGTGTACTGATTCTACGACCATCAATGGTATAGCGTGCTATTTCCTTGATCTCATTATAGTTATCAGATATACCTTTGACACCAGATGGATCATCAGATAAGTAGAATTTAGCTGCATTTTCAATCTTTCCGTCATTGCGTATAATCATTGCGATAACTGCAAGCTTTGTGTAGCCAGCTTTCTCAATCGCTTCTTTCAGAACAGTATTGGTTGGCATTGTAAGTGTGTAAGTGTTTGTTATAATTTTCCCTTCTTGTAGTGGTTCTATCTTTGCTTCGTTAGCATTTTCTAAGTTGTAAGAGCTAGCGAGCATTACATCATCGTAAACCAATGTAACCTTAGTACTGCTATATTTGCCACCTTTGCAGAATAATGATAAGTATGGATCGTTGTTAACATTTGCAGCAACATATTGATAGTAACTATTCATTTGTTTCCAAATCGATGCAGTTCCTGTAAGTTCATCCCCAACAATCACATAGGCAATATCAAATTTTTCGTTTACCAAAGGTTCAATGGTTGCAGTTGCTGTTACTGCTGTTTTATCTGCATTTAGTTTACCTGTAACTGATACACTACAGTTGGAATTCTGGTAAGTGCTTTTTCGAAGTCTATACAAATATCTTCTTCTGAACCATAGAATGGATCCATCGTCTCATCGCGGTCTATCTTACAATTAGGTGCTCCGCCAAACTCAATCATTGCATAATTTTTGCAATACATAGGGTCCGTTTCATTGTACTGGTGGATGGCAATACCTACGAAGTTTTCACCGAACTTATCGCGCATCTTTTTCATACCTGCCCAACCGCGTGGACACCATCCACAAGCCGTACCTGTATACTCCTCAACAACAACTCCCCTATTAACCTGTTTACTTACGGTGGTTAGTTTAAAAGTTGTAGACTTGTTTTCTGCTTCGTTGGCCTTTCCATTTACCTTCGTAATAGTGATAATTTTCTCTTCAACGCCAGTATTTGCGTTGGCTGTAACTGGTATGTTAATTGTACATTTAGCACCCAATGTCTTGACAGGAGGATTGATATCAAGATGTTGCTCTACCCCTGTTGCACCATTAGTTGTAATGGTATAATCAATATTGTTGATGCCAGCACTGCCACCATTGAGAAGCTCAACCTTGCTATTACCTGTATTATTTTTAACTAAAACAAGATCCTGCATTTTATTTGGAGAAACAGAATTCTCTGCGAATTTACCTTCAATAAGTATATTTAGTGCCAATTTGCCAAAGCCTTCTTCAGCTAAATCGCTCCATTTTGCAGTAGTCTCAGAGGTACGTACAAATAAACTATTCGCTTCTTGACTATCGAACGTAACTATAGGAAATTTTGTTGTGCCATCTGAAACATTGGTAATAGTCAGCGTATAACCTATATAGATACCATCAGATCCAACAACGTACGGAGTGGTAAGTTCAACATCGTTAACCATTCCCTGTAGGTTTTCTGCTTCATCACCACCATTAAGAAATGCGTGGTCTACATTCTGAATATAATCTACATCGTTGATATCTTCAGGTAATTTTTTAGAAATCCATATTTTTACATCTTTTGTGTTTTCCTTGTCGCGGAGGTAGAAGCGAAATGCCTTTATAGTTTTACCTGCAATAACAGTATTACTGGGTGCAATATAGAGAGAGGCGTAGTAAGTTTCAGCTTTAGATACACCAACAGCACTACGTTCTTCATCTTCTTCTTGATATCCCCACCAAATTTGATTATTAGCAGGTTCAATTTTATTGATTGATGCTTTGCATGATGTTAATGGTTGGGCGTTTATTACACTGCTTTGGTCTATTTGGAATTGACCAGTTTGCGCATAGGTTGAAATACACAGTATAAATGCAAAAAAATTGGAAATAACAGTTTCTTCATATTTATAAAAGTTTAAGTTAATATTACCTTACTTAGTTATTGTAATGTTGTTTAATGCGTCTTTTTTTATTTTGCAAAAAGCAAGTGCCGCAATTTTCTTTTGAGCAGTTTTGTTTCTTCATTCAAATATCTTGTAATATCTGCAAATTTACTAAATTATTTTTTTAATATACTAACATTCAACTCTAAATAAATACCATATGAATTATTAAAATGAACATATATTTTTATCTCTAATTATAAAAAGCCCTGACCAAAAAGAAGTTTGGTCAGGGCTTTTTGTTTAGTTATTAGCATCAAAGAGATGCTTTATGTTTTTCTTTTTACTTTACCAATACCTTAACAGTAGAACCATCGGACATCTTTACAATGTTGAGGCCACGTTGTTGAGTGCTTATTCTGCGACCATCTATGGTGTAACGTGCAACTTCCTTAAGTTCGCTCTTGTTCTCAGATACGCCTTCAATACCAGCAGGGTCATTAGATAAGTAGAATTTAGCTGCATTTTCAATCTTCCCGTCATTACGGATAATCATTGCGATTACTGCTAGTTTGTTATAACCTGCATTAACAATAGCCTTTCAGAATTTCCTTTGTAGGCAATTTAAGTGTATAAGTGTTTGTTACAACCTTACCTTCTTGAAGTTCTTCAAGTTTAGCTTGGTTGGTTGCTGAAGAATAAGAGCTTGCAAGCAATACATCGTCGAAAGTTAATGAAACTTTACTACTTCCGTATTCTCCACCCTTACAGAACGGAACAAGGTATGGATCATTATCTACTCGGTCGGGTCCAAATGATACATAATTGTTACTTTGTTTCCATGAAGATTCTGTTCCCTTAAGTTCATCACCAATTAGGACGTAAGCTATTTCGTATGTGCCACTTATCAAAGGTTCTATGGTTGCTGTAGCTGTAACTTCTGTGAAATCAGCATTATATTTACCTGAAACTGTTACGCCTATAGTTGAAACTCGCTCTAATACTTCTTTGAAGTCTATGCATATATCATCTTTACCTGCACCATAGAATGGATCCATTGCATTTCCTCGTTCTATCATTGATTGTGGCGCTCCATCGAATTTTAGTTTTGCATAGTTTTTGCAGTACATTGGGTCACTATCATTATACTGGTGGATTCCAATACCTACAAATTTCTCCCCGAACTTATCGCGTAATTTCTTCATACCAGCCCAACCGCGTGGGCACCATGGACAACCAGTTCCTGTAAATTCTTCTACAACAACACCTCTGTTTACTAGCTTACCAACTGTAAGCATTTTACAAGTTATAGTCTTTTCTTTAGATTCGTTTGCTTGACCATTTACTTTAGTAATAGTGATTGTTTTTGTAGTTGTGCCTGTATTTGCATCTGCTGCAAGAGGTAAGTCAATCGTAAATTGTCCACCATATGTTTTGAATGGAGGATTTATATCAAGATGCTGTTCTGCACCTATTGTGCCATCAGTAGCAACTGTATAATCGATACTGCTTATACTATTTTGCCCACTATTTGTAATGACAAGTTTGTTCTTGCCTATTGTATTTTTTACCAATACAATATCTTGTGTTGAAACAGGAGTAACTGAATTCTGAGCGAAATTACCTTCAACAAGAATTTGCATAGCTACTTTGCCATAATCATTTGACAAATCAGTCCACTCTGTTATAGTTTCTGAAGTGCGAATATAGAAACTATTGGCTTTACTATCTCCACCCCATGTAACAATTGGATATCGTGTTTGACTTCCCACTGCTGAAGAAATAGTGAAGCTATATCCTATATAAGCACCATCAGCACTAATATTGTATGGATTTGTTAGTTCAATGTCATTAACAGCACCTATTTTATTATCCTCGTCGTCATTGAGCGATGCTTGATCAGCGTTCTGTACATAGTCGGCGCTATTTACATCTGATGGAAGAGTTTTAGAGATCCATACCTTTACGTTATTTGTGTTTTTATTATCGCGAAGATAGAAACGTATTGCTTTGATAGTTTCCAACAATGTCAGCATTGCCTGGATCAATACGGATAGCAAGATTATAAGTTTCTTCTCTCTTTGTACCGAGAGAGCTACGTTCTGTTTTTTCTGATTCATATCCCCACCACACCTGATTTGATTTAGGGTCAATCTTATAACTAGGTGACTTGTACGAAACGATTGATTTTACGTTTCTGGCATTATTAAGACCACGCTGCAATACTACTCTTTGTGCTTGGGTCGAAAGACTCAATACAAAAGCTAAGGTTAAAAATAAAAGTTTTTTCATACCTACAAAAATTTAAGTTAATGAATCCTACCGTATTTATATTACGATGTTATTTAACACGTTTGTGGTTTTGCAATATTTATGCAATTTATTAACAGATTATCTGATTTGATTTAATTTTTGGTTTGAATTTAACACTATGTGATATTTGCAAATTTACAAAAATATTTTTAACAATACAACTTTATCATCATCAAAAGATGTTAAAAAATTATGGGTGGGTCCACCTTTTTATTTCCTTTTTAGGATTTCCTATTATGGAGTAGAGAAAACTTATTTCAATGATTTTTCATATTATCTAAATTTGCACTATTGAAAAAAATAAAAGATTATGATTATGAAACAAATTACTAAATTCTTAATGATGCTTTCATTGATTGCAATTCCTGTTACTTTTTACAAGCTGTGGGAGCGATGATGACTATTATTATGGACATAACAATCTTCTTGTTAGAGATGCCGTTCAAAATTATTGGAATACATATCCAAGCGGTACAGACTATAATACGACTAAGACATGGTTCTGGTATTACTACCCAAGAGCTACTGATTCTGAATTCGCAGCATTTATGGAAGCGGTGAATTATGGTCACGTAGATAATAATAAGCCTGTTTATAACGAACAATTAGTAGCGCAAGCTAAAATGCTAATAGGAGAATGGGCAGGTAAGATGACCCTTGCATACGATGAAAACGGGAAGAGACTTTCTCAAACTTTCCATGCAAGAATGAAGTTTTTCCAGTATGAAGATTCAAAAAATTCATTTTTTGGGCATGGAGTAGAAGTTGATACTGATAGCAATGGTGCAACTCAGACGTTAGATTTCACTTGGTATATAGATAAAAATGGAGATATTTATATCAAGTATACTAAGTCTGGCACAATTTTTAGAATGGATGCAAAATCTTCTACTAAGGGTTTCCATCTTGGATATGAAAACCAAAAAGGTTATGACACATTCTTTGGTTATGGCGTTGGTACAAATACAACAGATGAATTTTATATTGATTTAGCTCGCCAATCAACTAATAATGCTAAAGGAAAATTGGTGAAATCGCATACAGCATCTGGAGATATTGCTGGTAAAGTGTTTGGAAACGCAACACAAAATATCGAACCTGCTTATTCTCTGAAATCTGTAAGTGGTTTGCACGCAAGATAAAACGCAGATTTTTAGAACAACAATGAGACCCCAATTGGATAATCCAAATGGGGCCTTTTACATTTGAAAAATATCATTCTAAGAATATGTTAATTTACTTATAGACAATCAACGTATAAAGGATCTGTTTGGGTTACAAAAAGTTTACTAATAAAAAAATGATTTACTTTTAAGCTTAAAAAGATATAGAAATAGACATTGAAAAGGGTAACTATTGAACAATAAAAATGTATTGTCTCTTGATATTTATTTTTATAAGGACCTAATCCTAACTTAAAAAAACGATTAAGATATTATAGTAGAGTGAGAGATACCATATAAAAAAAGAGGGCCTATATGACAAAAATGTGCTTAAAATTCTTGTAACTATCTAATAATCATTATCTTTGTTCTATTTATATTTTTATGGCAAAAAATCTGCTTTTATTGTGGGGCAAAATCGACTATAAAACGTGGTCATCTTAATGGTAGTCAACGCTGGTATTGTAAGTGCTGTAAGAGGAGCTTTGTTGGACATAAGCGCCTTACCACTACCATCGTCAACCATCGTTATTCCAAAGGTAATCTAACAGTCAAAGATCTATCAGAGGAGTACGGAGTTTCAACCAGGACAATCTATAGAAAACTCACCAAATCTTATAAAGAAGAACTTCCCAACCTTCTTGTTCGCCCTGTAGTGGTTTTAATGGATGCCACCTATTGGGGACGTAATTTTGGTGTCGTTATCATGAAGGATTCATTGTCTGGTGATGTACTTTGGTTTAAGTTTATCAATAGGCATGAACGTCTTGAAGACTATAAGGAGGGCATAAGCTACTTGGAGTCACTTGGATATACCATTCAAGGGCTTGTATGCGATGGTTTTAAGGGACTTAGGCAAGCTTTTCCCAATTATAAATTCCAATTATGCCAGTTCCATCAAGTAATGACTATAAAGACAAAACTAACTTCAAGACCCAAGCTTGAGGCTTCAAAAGAACTGCTTGAAATATCCAAGATGTTATGTCATACGGATAAGGAGTCCTTTATTGGGGCTTTAAAGGAATGGTACACCAAGTGGGAGGATTTTCTTAAGGAACGGACAACAATAGAAGACGGAAAATCACATTATACTCATAAAGCTCTACGTAGTGCTTTTTTGAGCCTTAAAAGGAATATGTCGTGCTTGTGGACATACTATGATTACCCTGAGTTGAAGATGCCAAATACAAACAATGCCATTGAATCACTCAATGCAGATTTAAAGACAAAATTGAACCTACACAAGGGGATCAGTATGGAAAGAAGAAAGATCTTCATCCAAGACTTTATAAAGTCCCATTATCCTAAGAAATAAAAGGGGAATGGGAGATTTTAAGCACATTTTTGTCACATAAGAGAAAACGACGCTAAAATAAGCACACTTTTGTCATATAAGCCAAAAAAAGAGGTAACTACTCAAAAATAAAAAAACATAATTACTTTTTATTTTGTAATTACGTTTTTAAATTTTATAATTATGTTTTTGTTTTGTAATTATGTTTTTCAGCGTATAACCCTAATATTAAAACCAGATAGATATAGTTGAATATAAAACTAAAAAGAAGGAACAAGATTATTAGCTACATATTCTATATGATTCAATAAGATACGGCTTTTTCTTTATTTAATATTCCATAAGTTTATGATAATATCCTTATTCAGTCCTTCAACTTTCTTTTCTATGTCATCGGGAAGATTGCAGAAGAAATCTATATGAGTAAGATTTTCTAGCTCTTTTATGTTTACAACATAGGGTTTGAGCGATTTCTCTTGGTTGTTTTCATGTTTAAACCAAAAACCAATAGCTTTGTACTCCCATTTTTTATGCACATTATTATAGTATTTTAAGAGAGCTGCTGAGAAGAAATAACCTGGTACAATGAATCCATTGCGCAAATAAGTCTTTACTTGCGTAGACTGGTCGATAGTACCACCTCGACATATAAACATTGTATCTAAAGAGTTGATATTGAAGGCATCGCGTATTTTATTTTCCATGGTTAGCCAAATACCACCACCTTTTGCACTTCCATTAAATGCACTAAGCTGTGGTTGCATGTTGCTAATATAAAAAGTTTGTTTTTGAGCCTCTTCAGAATTTCTGCGGTCTGCAGAAGGACAAAGGTGACCATGGTCATAACCAGTATTCCAATAAGGATCGTAGCCAAATACCATTGAAGCTGGTATTAAGGGGTCTGAAGGATATTGCGGGTTTCCATACCATCTGCCTGTATTCCATTTACTATTACTTTGGTATAGCTGATAGCAGGTCCAGCGATTTGATTTCTTTTCACCATCCCATTCAAGGCTATAGTTTACTTCCGCTGAACTTTGACCAATATGGGTAACAACAATACTTTTACCACCTTTAACTTTTGGGAATTCCAAACGATGCGTATATTGGTTTACTTCTTTTAGATTGGAGTTGTTGTTATTTGCAATAATCTTAGGAGTGTCATCTTTAGTAGAATTACCATTTTCGCTACTGCAAGAAGCAAGGGAAATTGCTGCAATAAAAATACAAAAAGCAGTGCTTAATAAAGATTTATCTGGTTTCATTAATCCAGAGAGTTTGTTTAGTTTTTGTTCCATGATTCAATTTTACAATTGTAGAAAAAGAAAAAGTGCGAGCAAACGTATATGCAACTACGTTTGACCGCACTTTATACTGTTGTGGGTAATCGCTTATTTCTTCAACTTACCGTAACGGTTCATGAAGCGGTCTACGCGACCTGCAGTGTCCACAAGCTTGCTCTTACCAGTATAGAATGGGTGAGAGGTGCTTGAGATTTCGACTTTAACCACTGGGTAAGTTTCGCCTTCAAACTCTACTGTATCGTTAGATTTACATGTAGATCTTGAAAGGAACATATCGCCGTTGGACATATCTTTGAATACGACGGGGCGATAGTTTTCTGGGTGAATACCTTTTTTCATTTTACTTTTATATGTTTTAATTAAAAAATATTTTTGTTTGTCAGGTGATTTGTAAAGTTGTACTCTACTATAGTATATTTATAGAGTGCAAAATTACTAATAATTCTGCACCCTGCCAAATATTTATGAAAGTTTTTATTTAATAGTTACTTTCTTAATCTCCCATGTTGGGTTAATAGTTGTAGTGCTATTATACTCGAAAGCAATAAATACTTTTTCTTGTCCTGCATATGAGCTCAAATCGCAAGTAGAATCTACAAAATCCCAGTTCTTTCCAGAAGGAGGATTGTTTATAGTTACTGAATTCCAGTTGTTACCATCTGTTGATACAAGTACTTTGATAGCATCGCTAAGTACCATTGTTTTCAGATAATTCAAAGCATTGTTGAAAGTCAGAGTTGCAGAACTCATTCCTTTTAAGCTAAATTCAGGAGAAATAAGACGGCTTTGAACTTCATAGTTAGTATTGTTTGCACGAGCAGTAGCTTTCATTTGTTTGAAGTTAGCATCGTGGAACCATACCTTTGTAAGTCCTTCGGGAAGTGCTTTTACATCTACAATTGTGAAATTGGCATTATCTTTGTCAAATATTATATCTAAGCCTGTTTTCGTAGTTGGAGTTGTTTCTTCTGTCTTTCCATTCAATGAATAGATGTAGTTGCCTTGACCAAGTTGCTTAATACCATTAGTATGTGTCATCAACTTACCACATATTATTACCTCGTCTCCAGTCTTTATTTCATTACTATTTTTGAAATTTACGTTTCCTAAGGCTTTTCCGCGAAAAACATAGAATTGGTTGTTTGTTGTCCCATCGTCAGAAATATAATATGTCGCATTACCAAATTCGATGCTAACATCTTTAATGCTAACGATGATTCCCTTTACATAAACTTCTTTATCAAGACCTTCTCCTTTGGCAATATAGTTTTGTGCAGCTGCAATATTAAAAGGATCTTCCTTTGTGCCATTTCCTTTTGCTACTAACTCTGATGGATTTGGTTTGTTGTTGTCTTCCTCAAATGTAATATTATATGGTGCTGGTACATCTTCACAGCTTGTAAATAATAATGCACCTATGACCATTGCAAACATTGAATTAATTAATCTCTTCATATGGTTTAACTTTTTATTTGTCTATGTTTGATTTTTATTTACTTTACTACTAGATTTTTAAATTCCCATGTAGCTGCTGTAGTGGCAGTACTATTATAGTAAAAACTAATGTATATCTTTTTGCCACAATAAGCTGTCAGGGCAGCGTTTGCAGTTACAAAATCCCAATTCTCACCTGTTGGCTTCTTATCTATTGTAAGATCTTTCCAAGTACTTCCATCAGTAGAGACTTGTACTTTAAGTTCTGAATCGAAATCTCCAAAATAGCGAGCAGCATGATCAAATGTAAGTGTAGCCTTCGTTACATTTGAGAGATCAATTACTGGTGATGTCGCACGTGCATGTGTTTCATATCGTTTACCATTTACGTAAGCAGTAGCCTTCATTCCGAATGTAGGAGAAACCCATTTCCAAACATTAGTTATACCCGTTGGCAGTGTACCTTGGTCAAGTGTCCAGTCTGTTGGTGCTACATCAAATGCATTACTATATATTGTTTTTTCTGCTGCTGCAACTTCCTTAATATCTTCGAGAGAGCGAATTATAATTTCCCATTGATTGTTGAAACGCTTGAAAATACCTGTAATATTAACTTTTCCAGAAGGAACTTTGACATTTGCAAATTTAGCAAAGTTACTATTATAGACAATTACTTTTTTTGCCGTCTTGTTCATTCAATGTCCAAGAAACACTACCAGCCCCACCTCTAGGATCAGCAAAGGTTCCATTAACAAAAGGTGTGCTTGATTTAAAACTAACATTGCGTATAACACCGAGCTTACCACTTTCATGTTCTAGACTCCAATTAGTTGTAGAAGAACCATTTGCAAACTCTTCCGCCTCAACCGCATTACTAGAGGAAAGAATTTTGTAGTGTTGGTTCCAAACAATGCGACTAATGCGTCCTATAGATGTTAACCCTTTAGCATTTTTTGTTGGTACTCCAATTTGCGCTTGTTTTCCGTAGTTGCCTACATAAAGGTCTTTCAAATCAACTAGTATTTCTGTGCCTATGGGGAGAATCGCATAGACTCCGCTTGTCCAGTAGATATAATAATTGCACCTGTTTTATCTTGAATTACAATCTCGTTAAAGATGTTTCCTGCTATATCAGAACTTGTAACAATACCCTTTATTTGTAGATTCTCCGAAACTTGTTGATAACTTAGACCTTCGCGATAATCTGTATTGATAGGTGTTGCAAACTTTGCTTTAAGTTCAGCAATAGAAATTACATTTGTTTCAGTCAAGTCATTATTACCATAAGGTGATGGCATTGTTTCATCAGTTTCCGCATAACTGTTACCCATGCACGAAGCAAAAAGTGTGCAGATAGCTGCCATCAAAAAATACTTTATTTTTTTCATATCTTCTGTGTCTATTTTAGAATTTATAAGCTATGTTCAACATGCCATTTATACCGTTAACATAGTATTTCTTTGGATTCTTACTGAAATCGTAAGCACGTGCATTGGCTTCGCCTGTGGTTGAATTGATAGTATAACTACTTCTACCTTGTTCATATCCTCCAGATACAATCTTTTGGTTATTAAGAAGATTGGTTATCATCAGATTTATAGAAAGGCTTCCTTGTTTTAAGTATATACTCTTCCCAATAGAAGCATCCAACATAAAGCCGCCATTTCCTTTACTTTGAGCATATGGAATATAATTGCCTTCAGCGTCAATACCACCAAACTTTGTTCCCAAGGTGCGTAGTGTATTTCCATATCGAAGACTTGGAGCGTAAGAAAGGAATATTCTGTTATAATAGTTACCGCTCAAGTCAATAAACCACCCTTTCTTATGGAAGCTTAAAATGCCACTATATATAGATAATGGGGTGCCACTTTCGCGCATACCTTCGTTGTAGACAACATCTTTATAGAAGGTACTTTTTGTTGAATTCATGTAAATGACATCAGCATTATTAATGTTTTTTGCCTCAGCCCATGTACCCAATGCCTTGATGTTTAAATAACTTGTAAGCTTAAAATCCATTCCTATTTCTATACCATAGTAATCCTTTTTTATGTTTGTCATACTCACATAGGTGAAAGAATTAACATCATCAAAGTAGAAATTTTGCCACTCTGTTACGTGTGTTAAGTGGTTGTAATATGCGCTCAGGTTAGCGCGGAGCCAGCTACCAACATATTGATAACTAATTTCGCTTGAGAATATGTGCTCGTTACGCAAGTTCTGAACGAAATCATTATTCATTTCAGGAGATACAAAAGCATTGTTTGCTTGTGGTGCACGTTGTTCGTAGCCCAAACCAAGAGATAATGCATTTCCTCCGGCAATAGTCCAAGTTCCACTAGCCTTACTACCACCTGTAAGGAAACCTGCATGTTTGCTTTTTCCATATGAGTTATCGGCAAACATTCCATTTCGCATGTATCCATTTCTGTATATATTGTCAAAACCCATTTTTGCACCAACCATATAGTGAAGGTTTCCAAAAGTTTGTGAAAAGTTTGCCCAAAGAGTTCCACGAAGTACATTTAGATTGTAGTCATATCCAAATTTGTCACCCTCATAAACTAAAGCACCGAGCCCTTGTGTACCCATTGTATTCAGGTCATATTGAATACGTGGATCGTTTTCTGAATAAGTTCTTATAGCATAAGTATTTATATTATGGAAGCTCTTAGCACCTAAAAGGTCTTCCATAGTTTGATAGTGACGACCAAAGTTTTGTCCAACCATAATACCTACATTAAATAATTTGTCCTTACCTATGTGTGTATTGAGCGAAGAAGAGAGTGTAACTGTCGTGTTGTCGTTGTGTTTTGCTGAATATAGTAAAGTGCATCTTGTCGGTTAGCAGCTGCTTGTCGGTTAGCAAAATAAAGTTTATCCCATTGGATTTGTCGGTTGGCTTTATTACGCCACCAACTAACAGCTGCATTCCAATCTGCAAAAGCTTGTGTTGTACGGTAGCGAGTATCTTGTTCGTTCCATACATCATAATAGCTACTTGGTAAATTCTTCCAGTAATCGGGTTGCGGATTGTCAGCATTGTTGTAGTTTAGTTTGGTACTTTTATACATTGAATACTTACCAAACAGACTTGTGGTCAGTTTCGTTTTATCGTTGATTTTCCAATCCCAGGTAAAGATTGCTGCAGGGGCAAAGTCATTTACAACACGACTATTACGTTTATGTCCATTCTGATATCCCCAATAAGGGTTGTATTGGTAATCGTTTGCCAACCAATAAACTTCATCAGTACTTGCACCTTGCGATGCACGCTCTGTAGGATTTCCCCATGTAGAGAAACTAAGAGAGTGGCCGTTATTCCATTTCTTCTGAACACCGAAGAAGTAAGAAAGTGCGTTATAAAAAGTTCCTTCTATATAACCAGGGTTGGCCCAACGGTATGTAATATTGGTTGCGAATGCCCAACCTTTACTATTAAATCCAGTTCCATAGGTGTACATTCCTCTTAAAGTGTAGTTACGATTAGCACCCGATAATGTTATTCGATGTCCTCCAGCCATAGAACCTGCTCTAAAGTTGTAGTTGTTACTTCCTGCCATGGCAGCTAATGAGAAATTATTATTCTCAAAGGGTAATGCAAAATCTACATTGCGGGTTTGTTGGTTAAGTCCGCCTACTAAAGAAAAACGAAATTGTCCACTTTCCATGTCATTCATTGGTGCACCATTGATGTACACATCATTGTACTTAGGGTTTAGTGCACGATACCTAAAGCGTAATGGAGAATATAAGAATCCAACCTCAGAGGCGTATACATTACTATTAGAATGTAAGATTGTAACATTCGAACTTCTTTCGTTATCCTCTCTTAACTGCGCTTCTGTGAACGTGAAAGCAGCTTCGTCCATCACGTTTTGTGTTTGCTCGTGCTGTATTGTGTCAACATTGTTGTTACTTTGAGCAACAACCATTGAAGAACTACAGAGCGCAAACACAGCGAGTTTTAACTTTTTTTGCATATGTTTTCGTTAGATATAATAATACTTAATAGTTTGCAAAGTAACGAAATAATTTTTGAAAAGGAAAGGAATTTTGAATAAAATTCAGCTAATCATGCTTTATTATCAGATAAAATAACGATATTTGCAAACAAAATACTCACATGTGTTTTAATGTTTATTTTGTTGAGATATGTTATCTGATTAAAAATCAATTCAATATAATAATGAAGAAATTTCTATTTTCTCTCACAATCGTTATAGTATTTTTAAGTGTTTCAGCCAATGCACAAAAAAAATATTCTGTTTATGGCGTGGGTTTTTATAATCAAGAAAACCTTTTTGATTGCACGCATGATGAGGGTAAGAATGATTATGACTTTACTCCAAATGGCTCGTATAAATGGAATCAAATGAAGTATGAAAGCAAGTTACGTAATATGTCTAAAGTTCTTGCAGAGATGGGAACCGATGTCCTTCCTAATACAGGCTGTGCATTTATTGGTTTGGCAGAGGTTGAAAATGCACATGTTTTGGAAGATTTAATAGCACAACCATCACTAGCTGGTCGTGATTATAAATATGTACATATTGAAGGTCCAGATAAAAGAGGTATTGATTGCGCTTTACTTTATAATCCTAAACTTTTTTCAGTACGAAATTCAAAGCTTGTTCCTTATGTCTATGAACGTAATGAAGATGAGAAGTACGCTACACGTGGATTTCTTACGGTAAGCGGAACAATGGCAGATGAACATGTAACAGTTGTTGTTTGTCACTGGCCAAGTCGTGGCGCAGGTTTATATTATCGTGAGTTAGCCGGCAAACAAGTAAAAGCGTTAAAGGATTCACTTTTGCGTGAAGATCCCAATGTTAAGGTACTTGTAATGGGAGATATGAATGACGACCCAACTGACAAGAGCATGTTTGAATGTTTATCAGCTAAACCTAATCTTGGTGAAGTAGGTGTTGATGATATGTATAACCCATGGTACAATAATTTGGTAAAAGAAAATATAGGTACTCTGAAATATCAAGGGTAGATGGAATTTATTTGATCAAATAGTATTGACACCAAACTTTTTAAACATGAATAATCAAAAAAATTTTTCAAGTTTAAAATTTTGGAAGAATCAAATATTTCGTCGCGATTATCTGTTCCAGGAGACTGGGTCTCGAAAAGGAAATACTAAACGTACAACAGATGGTGGCGTGTGGCTTGATGGATACTCTGATCACCTTCCTGTAATTGTTTATTTAATAAAGGAACAAAAATAAATGGAGATAGAAACACACCCTTTTAAACCATGGTTGCCAGATAACGCTAAATTGTTAATGCTTGGGACATTTCCTCCTGCACCGAAACGTTGGGCAATGGAATGGTATTATCCAAACTTTACAAACGATATGTGGCGGATATTTGGATATATATTCTTTGGGGACAGGTTTTATTTTGTTAATGAAACAGATAAGACATACAGACTCAATGAATTGAAAATTTTCCTAAATGAAAAGGGTGTTGCACTTTTTGATACAGCTTTGCGCATAAGACGAACTACTGGAACAGCTTCAGATAAGGATTTAGAAATTGTAGAAACTGCTGATCTTGACGGGATCTTGCATTTGTTGCCAAAATGTAAAGCAGTATTAACGGCTGGCCAACTAGCTACAAAAATCTTTACTGAACATTATAAAATAGATGCTCGTAATTTAAAGATGGGAGAGTATCGAACGTTTGACTTTGAAGGCAGAATGTTGAAACTATATCGTCAACCTAGTAGTAGTCGTGCTTTTCCTATGAAGATAGAGAAGAAAGCAGAATACTACGAACAGATGTTTAAAGAAATACATATTATTTAAGTATGCAGGATAATATTACGATAATTGGAATAGCCGGTGGTACAGGCTCTGGGAAAACCACTGTTGTAAAAAAAGTTGTTGAAACGTTGCCCCCCCATCATGTGGCTGTAGTACCATTAGATTCGTATTATAATGATACTACAGAACTTACAGAAGAGGAGCGAAGATCAATAAATTTCGACCATCCGGATGCTTTCGATTGGAAATTGCTGGCCAAACAAGTAAATGATTTAAGCAATGGTATTGCAATAGAACAACCTACTTATAGTTATTTAGCTTGCAATCGTCTAAAAGAAACCATTCGCGTTGAGCCCAAACCTGTGATTATTATTGAGGGGATTATGACTCTTCTGAATAAGAAACTGCGTGATGTAATGGACCTAAAAGTCTTCGTAGACTGCGATTCTGATGAGCGCTTAATACGCAATATTGAACGAGATATATTGGAGCGTGGGCGTGATGTGGTTATGGTTGTAGACAGATATCGAAAGGTTTTAAAGCCAATGCATGAACAGTTCATTGAACCTACTAAGCGTTTTGCTGATATTATAATTCCACAAGGTGGTGAGAATGAAAAGGGTATTGGAATCCTTTGCGGCTATATACATGGCTTAGTTTCGGAGATAGAGGATTGAAAAGTTCTTTCTCCTGCAATTCGTGCTTATAATTAAACAAGTAGGAATTAAATAGTCGTCCCTTAAAAACTATATTTCAGCATAAAGCTTGTATTGACAAGCTCTATGCTGATTCTTTTTATAAGGTCCAAAAGAACTCTCATAGCTCTTTTGAAGTTATATGCTGCTGCAGATAATAATACATTGATAGCATCTCCTTTCACACCTTTATAAAAGTTGCGAGATAATCGGTGGTCTGCTTTAAGATGTCCTATCGTTGGTTCTATACCTGCTCGTTTACAAAATAGTTTGTGTTTCTTTCTCTTTTGGTAGTAGCTGTCTTTAGCTTTAGGAGTGTCTGGGATGAGTATCTTTGTCTGTCCAATCTGCTTTATACCTCTATACCCTCTATCTCCTGCTAACTTATCAACCTTCCTTCCTGTCATTCTTTGGGTTTGTTCTAACGCCTTCTCGATAGTATGCCCATCATATTCATTCCTAAAAGAACATGCACCAAGAATAAGTCCTGACCATGAGCGAAGAATAGATACTTTATTGCCAAACTCATATTGCTTATGTTCCTTACCTTTGCTGATGCAAACTACATCTGGTTCGTGCAGAGAATATACTTTGTTCTTTGACTTCCTATTCTGAGAAAGAACTCTGTAATATAGCTCAAACATCTTCTCATATCCTTTCCTTCTCCCAAGATTACGCTCTAGCTCTCTTACTAATCTACCTGTTATGGTCTTGAGTTGCCTATCTGCCTTAAGAGCTTTCTTACGATTCTTGGGATGATTACGAAAACGTTGGGAACGGTAAATGCCTTTCAAGGTGCGCGTATAACTCTGTCGTAGAGGAAGACAATTGTCATGAACGATCTTCAGAACGTTTTTGATTATCTTTTTATGCAACTTCGCATCTGTAGGATAGGTTATATTCTTCTCCTGAACGGTAGAATCAATGAAAGCCGTATCAAAATGATCTTCGTTATCATGGTCGGTATTAACGCGGATGCTCTCGGCTAATATTAACTCCATACCTTTTTCACCTATACGATTTCTGAAGTGAACTAACTCGGAAGCGTCACAGGGTTGTTTTGGCATAAATTCAAGTCCACCACAGAAATATTGGTAGTAAGCATTCTCGCTCCATTGAGAAACTACCATTTCATCTGACACATTGCGCAAATGTTTTAAAATTAAAAGACCACACATCAAGCGAATAGGATGAGCAGGGCGACCATTAGTGCTGCAATACAAAGGAGAAAAAGCATTTTCAAAACATTCCCAATTAATCTTATTACTAAGTTGGAAAAGGGGATGTTCATGGCTAAGCATGTCCTCTAAAGAAGAGAACATAGAGAGCTGTTTAGATGTACGTTTAAGCATAAATATCTGCAAGATTTATAATGTAAAGGTACAAAAACTTGCAGATATAAGCAAATAATTTAGAGGATAATATACTATGAATCAGAGGAATATTAGGTTTATAAGGGAGGACTAAATAGTATTGTTAAGTTCTTATAAAACGTACACTTGTTGAGGATACTTTTAAGTACTCAACAAGAATTTTTTCATTTATTGGTTCCTATTTATGATGCTAATGTGGAGGTAAATTGAGCGGTATCAAGCTTATTCTTCTAGAATTTCAGCATCTTCAATTTTATCGTTAGAAGGTATTTTTACGCCATTTACTACTGTTTTATTTACAATTTTTTCATATGCTCGCTTCATTTGACTTATCTTGATTGTGTTAATCAATTCTACTATACCATAGAACATTAGACACCATCCAATAATCTTAAATGGTAGGGTTGCTGCTTCCATTGGCTGAGCAATGATATAGATACCAATGCATAAAGTTACCATAGGAAAAAACCAAAATAGAAGAGGTACTCGAGCAAACTGACGTGAACTTGCAAGATTCATAAATTGATTGATAGCTCCTAATATAAGGAATGCTGCAAAAATATAAACTATCCAGGTTATAAATTCGCCTGGCATTACTGTTAATATGATACCTAATACTGCACAACCAATACCTACAATGGGGAAAAATGGGCGGTTTGTTTTTACATTATTATTTTCCTCAACTATTGGTTGGGTCTTGTCTACTTTTTCCTTTTCAAAATAATATACAATAAAAGAGATAGTTCCTGAAATAAAGAAAAGTATTCCTGCAGCAATTGTTATCCAAGTCATAGTTTCTGCTCTGTATTTTACTAATAATGCACCAATAACTATTGCTACTATCGCCCGAATAATAGAACTTTGAATTAATCTCATAGCTTTTTACATTAAATTTAATAAAGACCACTTTGGTCGTTTATTATTTTGCAAATATACGAAATTATTCGAAGTTTATAGTCTAACTATCAATTTTTTTCTTATTTTTGCAAGATAAATAAATTTAAAATATGACAATAGTTTATTTGATTCGTCATGGAGAGACAATTGATAATGCAAAACACATTATTCAAGGACAAACGCATGGGAAACTTAATGAGAATGGTATCCAACAGGCAAAAGAACTTGGACAACGGCTTGTAGATGTGCATTTTGATGCTTATGTTTCAAGTGACCTATATCGAAGTGTTGAAACTTGTCAAGAAATAGTTGGCATTGGAAATCACGCAAAAATTATTACTACAAAACTATTACGTGAACGTAATTGGGGTAGTTTTACAGGTATGTTTATTCCAGAACTTTCAAATTTGAATGATCCTACAAAATGGCCTGACGATATTGAAACTTTAGAAGAATTAAAACTACGAGCTAGTACATTCTTGCAGTGGATTAAGAATGAATATCCCAATAAGGTTGTCTTAGTTGTTGGACATGGTATTATAAATAAGGCAGTGCAAAGTGTTTTTTATGGTAGGCCAATGAATGAAATTAATGTTATGAAAAATGCTGATGTTCGAATATTGCATATTGAATAATTAATTCACATTGATACAAGGCTTTAAATTATTAGATAAGAGATTTTTTTGTTATTACATATAGTCAATTATTTTTTTATTAGTGTAATACATTTTTTTATATCATAAATCTGATGTATAAATTGATTAAAAAGGAACTCCATATCACATGGAATTCCTTCGTTCAAAAATTACCTCTAAATAATCTTTTTGTAATGCGACTAAAACTTTTCCTTTGTCGCTAAAAAAATATTACTACCTATCAATTATTTATATTATCTTTTATATATGGGGTTATAGCCAAGTGGCAAGGCCTTTTATCTTTTATCTATGACCTCCAAATCGTGAGTTTCCATTGAAAGAACTTCCAAATCCTCTGTTTGGCACACTGAAAGTTCGATCGTTACCTCTTGAGGGAGTTATAGATCTATTTGGAGCAGGACGAATAGATGTTCCTCCAAAGTTACGGCTATCTCCGAATATGCTTATACCAGTATCGTTGCTAAATCTGCTAGCACCACGTGATACAGTTGTTCGCGTAGAACTTCTTCTTGGTGTATTATCGAATCCATTGTTTCTGTTACCACCAAAATTTCTTTCTTGTTGGTTTCCAAAACTCCTCGCTCTATCAGTTTGTGGAGTTCCATTATTAGCATATTGGTAAGTTTTACTATAATCTCCACGTTGATAGCTATCTCGCATTCCTAAATATCGTCCTCTATCGTTATAGTTTACATATTTACGTCCATTATACCAGCTGCGTTCTCCATTCATTCGCCAGCTATGACCTCCTCTATAAAGAGCGTAGAAACGTGGCTTCCCGAAATAATAATAGTCACGACGTGGGTATCTTGCATAGATACTAAGATGCCAATACCCAGCGTCCCACCATAAAGGACGATAAAAATATGAAGCCTCAACAAATGAACGATACTGCCAGTCAAGCAGTATATAGCTTAAATCAAGGTTTCTATGTGTCCAATATTCACTATAAAGATCATCCGTTGAATTTATGCTCATCAGATAGTCTAAGTTCACTTCGAATGCTGCTTCGTATTGTTCTTCTGTCAGATTCAACTCGTAAGCCATCTTGTCTGTTAAGAACAGCGCTTGTGAACGAGCGTGCTCATAGCTCATTGAATATGCCGAACTAGCTATTGTGAGTAGTGCCATAATGGCAATTATATATTTCTTCATATTCTCTCCCTTTCTTTTCGTAGTTACATAGCGTGGCAATGCCTATTTTTCGATAGTGCAAAGGAACATATTTTCTTTTACCAGTAAAAAGGATTTTCCCTAATAAGGGGAGGATTTTCCCTAAATTAATGTTTTAGATAGTGTAAGTATTATTAAATAGCTCTCAAAATCGGATAAATATAGTTGATTTTATAGCTGGTAACTTGCAAAATAATACTAAAATAATCAGTAATCGATTAATAAAGTTAGATAGACCTTTCGCAAATCAATTATATGTCGTATCTTTGCAGTTATGAGTAAAATAAGATATGTACTTGTTGTCTTCTGTATGTTTTCGTTTTTAGGAGTGAAGGCACAATATAATATACAATGTGAAGATACATGCGATCATGTTCACGGCCTTGATATGAGTCATTATCAAGGTGATGTTTGGTGGGAAACTGTAGCAACCAATAGTAATCACAAGCTGAATTATGTTTATTTGAAAGCCACCGAAGGAAGTTCTCTTATAGACAAGCGATATTATGAAAATATACAAGCTGCAAAGCGTAATGGGATGAACGTAGGTTCTTATCATTTTTATCGACCTACTGTGCCACAGATAGAACAATTGCAGAATTTTCGAGCTCAGTGTAGACCCCAAGATCAAGATTTAATACCTATGGTTGATATAGAAACAACTGGCGGATTGAGCGACTATGCATTGCAGGATAGCTTGTTGAAATTCTTAGATTTAATGACAAAGGAGTATGGCGTCAGACCTTTGGTTTATACGTATACTAATTTTTATAATCGATATCTTATAGGTTCACTCACTGGTTATAAACTTTTTATAGCACAATATACAGCTCGTGAGCCTGTACTTAACGATGGACGCGATATATTTGCGTGGCAATATACTGGTAAAGGTTACATTAATGGAGTCCGTGGGTATGTGGACAAAAGTCGTTTAATGGGCCGACATAGTATGCGAGAGATTCGTTTCCCTCGACGCAAAACAAATATACGCTATTATTATTAGCGGAGTTAATAACCCGAAAAATTTGACTTACTAACTATATTTTAAAATTAAAGCAATGATTATTAAATGTCCGGAATGTGGGCATCAAGTTAGCGATAAAGCTCCGGTTTGTCCAAGTTGTGGAGTAGAAATAGCGGGACACCTTGTAAAGTGTTTCAATTGTGGGGACATATACTTAAAAGAAGATGCTGTATGTCCAAATTGCCACCATTCACAATCGATAATTAACGATGAGCATATAGAAAATGTTATAACGGATTTAATAGAAGAATCTGAGGAAAAACAACAGGCTGAAACAGAGTCGGTATATAGTGGATTTGAAGAGGTTATAGTTCCTGCTGAAATTGAACCTGTTACTGAGAAAGAATACCCCCAAGTTCTACCTGTTCAAGAAACAATAGCAAAGGAGCAGGAAGCTTCACACATTGAAGAAAATGAAGTTGATAGTAAGGTGCAATCTACAACAAAAAACAATCATACTGCTCTTTTCGTTTCTTTGTTAATTGCACTTATTATATGTGCAGTGCTTTTATTCTTTTATAAAAGAGGAAATGAGAACCATGAAGCAGAAGAATATAAAATAGCGCTGAAGAGTAATAATAAACAAGTATTGGAACAATATTTAGCTGATTATCCAACTGCTCCATTAGAACATGTTAATAATGTGAAAAATCTTCTAGTACAGACTAAACAAAAACGCGATGAATGGGGAAATGTAGTCAAGCAAAATACCACAGAAGCATATAAAGCATATCTTGAGACACATCCGGATACACCGCATAAAGCTGAAATTCAGAAAAAAGTAGAAGAAGAATATTGGGAAAATGTAGTACGTTTGAATACAGAAGCTGCTTATCTTGGTTATAGAGAAAAATACCCCAATGGAGCTCATACCAAAGAAGCTGATGAGAAGTTAAAGGTAATGCTTGATAATACATCTACTCCAGGCGAAGAAAAAAAGGCTGTTGCTATAGTCCGTCAGTTCCTACAAGGCATTAATAGTAAAAGTACTTCAAAGATTCAAGAAGTAGTTGCTTCTTCATTTAACTTCTTAGGATCTGGGGGGGCGACTACTGCAGATGTTGCAAAATATATGCGTGACAGACTCTATCAAGCAGATGTTAAGAACATAATGTGGCATCTTGGAACAGCTACTAGTGCAACAACTGACAAGTTGGAAGATGGTTCAATCAAACAAACAGTTACAATTCCTGCTCGTTTAGAAATAGAAAGAGAAGGAGGGAAAGGTTCCAACAAATATACAATTAAGGCCCAAATGCAAAATGGGAAGATAACCTCTATTAATTGGGTATCACAGGCAAAGACTAAAAAAATAAAAAGTTATACAGCAAAAGATAAAAATATTTAATATAATTATCAGATTGTTTGGTAGATAGAAAAGAAAGATGTAAATTTGCACCCGCTATTACGAGATAATGGCATTAAATTCAAAACCTAATTAAAAGAATAAAAAACAAATTATGGCAACAAGAATCAGATTGCAACGCGGAGGTCGTAAAGGCTATGCCGTTTACAGAATTGTAATTACAGACGTTCGTGCACCACGTGATGGTAAATTTACTGAGAAGATTGGTACTTATAATCCAAATACCAATCCTGCCACAGTAGATTTGAATTTCGATCGTGCCCTTTATTGGGTAGAAGTTGGCGCACAGCCAACAGATACAGTTCGTAACTTGCTTAAAGGTGAAGGCGTTTATATGATGAAGCACCTCCGTGGCGGTGTTAAGAAAGGCGCATTCGATGAAGCTACATGTCAGCAAAAATTTGATGCATGGAAGAAAGAAAAGGATTCTTCAAAAGAAGCATTAGAGAAGAAGGCTGCTGATGAAAAGAAAAGCTTATGTAGCAAAAAATCTTGAAGAAGAAAAGAAAGCTAATGAAGCTATTGCTAAGAGGGTAGCTGATAAGAAGGCTGCTGCAAAGGCAGAAGAAGAAGCTGCAAAGGCAACTGAAGCAGAAGCTCCAGCAGAAGTAACAGAAACAGAAGCACCTGCAGAAGCTTAAATACTTCTTTTATAGAAATATAAAAGACTGCAAATCTTAAAATAGATTTGCAGTCTTTTTTTATGTATATATAAGTAGCCAAAAACCTGTCTTTAATTTTTGTTTCAATGTTTAAATAGTGAATGATAAATTGGAAGTGTGAAGTTGTAAAAAGTAGAATAATTACCTATTGAATATGACAAGATCAATTTATACTAATTAGCAAATTTAAATCATTTAATGCTGAGGGTGTTTTCTCATTTGTTCAAAAGAGTAAAATGGTGTAAATCAGGAGTTAAACACATATGAAGAAAAACGATAATAATATTTCACCAAAAATTATAATTATAATTTCTGAAATTTGTAATTACGTTTTTTTATTTTGTAATTATATTTTTCAGACGATTATCTTCTATCAAACTTGCATAAATCAAAAAGCTATATTTTTTTTCTTTTTAAAAATCTTTGTGTCTTCAAAAAAACTTTATTATATTTGCATCGCAAGAAAAAGGGAGAATCCCTGACCTAATCATATAATAGCTGAACCAATGATAAAATATTAAAGGACAGCATAATAAATATAAATTCTAAAGCAATTATGGAGAACAAAAGAACATGCCTTTATGACAAGCATGTGGCATTAGGTGCATTGATTTCACCATTTGGTGGTTTCGATATGCCAATTCAGTATTCAAGTATTATCGAAGAACACAATGCTGTAAGAAAGCATTGTGGTGTTTTTGATGTGTCTCATATGGGCGAACTTGTTGTTTCGGGTAATGAGGCAGAAAAATTTGTTAACTATATTTTTACAAACGACGTTACAGGTTTAGCTGTAGGCAAAGTGCTTTATGGTATGTTCTGTATGGAAGATGGTGGTGTAGTTGACGACACTTGCATATGCAAGGTAGGTGAGAACGAATTTATTTTAACCGTAAACGCTGCTAACATTGAGAAAGACTATGAATGGATAAAGAAACATACTGATGGTTTCGATATTCAACTCATCAATGATAGTGAGAAATATGGACAGCTTGCTATTCAAGGCCCAGCAGCAGAAAAGATCATTCAGAATGACCTTGGTATTGCTTGCTCTGATCTGAAGTTTTATGAAGTGAAGAAAGCACAGCATGAAGGAGAAGATATCATCATCTCTCGTACAGGTTATACTGGTGAAGATGGTTTTGAGCTTTATGGCTCTCCAGCATATATTGTTAAAATGTGGGACAAGTTAATGGCTGCTGGAGCTACTCCTTGTGGTCTTGGTTGTCGCGATACTTTACGTTTTGAAGCAGGTATGCCTCTTTATGGACACGAACTTTCTGAGACTATTACCCCTGTAATGGCTGGACTGTCAATGTTTGTAAAGTTTGATAAAGAGAAGTTCCTTGGTAAAGAAGCATTATTAAAACAAAAGACAGAAGGTGTAACAAAGCGTCTTCGTGGTTTATGGTTGGACGATAATGCAATTCCACGTAACGGCTATAAGGTATTTAAAGATGGTAAGGAAATAGGAGAAATAACAACAGGTTATAAGCTTATCTCGGTTGAAAAAAGCTGTGCTGTTGCATTGGTTGATGCTGATATTAAAATGGAAGATCGTGTAGAAGTGCAGATACGTAAGAAATTTTTCCCTGCAACCGTAGGAAAGAAAAAATTCTACGATCCACACTACGTTAAGTAAAATCCACGAGGTGTAAATGACTAACTTAGTAACAAGTACACCTTTATATATAATAAGAATAAAAATTAATACAAAGACAAATATAAAATGGCAAAGTAATTGAAGGACTCTACTATGCAGAGTCACATGAGTATGTAAAAGTTGAAGGTGATGTAGCTTACATTGGAATTACCGACTATGCACAACACGCACTTGGCAACGTTGTTTACGTTGATATGCCTGAGGCTGATGATGAGTTTGAAGCAGAAGAAGGTTTTGGTGCAGTAGAAAGTGTAAAGGCTGCTTCAGATCTCAATGCTCCTGTTTCTTGCAAAGTATTGGAAGTAAACGAAGCACTTGAAGACCAACCTGAGCTTATAAATCAAGATCCATATGCAAACTGGATTCTTAAAGTAGAACTTACAAACAAATCTGAACTTGATGACCTCATGGATGCAAAGAGTTACGAAGAGTTCTGCACAAAATAGTTTATAAATAAGCATTCTATATTAAGTTTATAGCTGTTTTCCTTCTAAAAGTAGACATTGCAGAAGAAAAGCAGCTATTTCTTTTATAAAAGCTAACAGATTAAATACTAGAAACATGAATTTTAAATTCTTTCCACATACTGAAGAAGACATACAAGTAATGCTCAATAAGGTAGGTGTAAAAACCATTCAGGACCTTTTCGCAGGAATTCCTGAAGCATTACGTTTTAAGGGAGAATACGATATTCCAGAAGCAAAGAGTGAAATAGAGATTAGAAACTTCTTTAAGAAGTTGGCAGATAAAAATCAACAATTAACTTGTTTTGCAGGTGCTGGTGTGTACGATCATTATACACCAAGTGCAGTACCGCAGATCGTAGGTCGTTCTGAATACCTAACTTCATATACTCCTTACCAAGCAGAAATTTCTCAAGGTACTTTACACTATATCTTTGAATTCCAAAGTATGATAGCAGAGCTTACAAATATGGATGTTGCTAATGCATCAATGTATGATGGTTCTACTGCTACAGCTGAAGCAATGATGGTGGCGGCTGTTCAATCAAATAAGCGTAAAACTGTTTTATATTCTGAAACAATTAATCCACAGATTATTGAAGTTCTCAGAACGTATGCTCATTTCAATGGTGTTAACCTTGTTTCTGTTGCAAATGAAAATGGTGTAACTTCTAAGCATGACTTAGAAGCTAAAATATCTGAAGGAGATGTAGCAGGTGTTATAGTCCAGCAACCAAACTATTATGGTATTGCTGAAGACTTTACTGGTTTTGCAGACATCTGTCACGATAACAAGGCATTGTTCATCGTTAACAGTGTTGCAGCTGACCTTTCTATTCTCAAAACTCCAGGTGAATGGGGAGCAGACTTTGCTGTAGGTGATGTACAGAGTCTTGGATTGCCTATGGCGTTTGGTGGACCTTATGCTGGTTATATGAGTTGTACTCAGAAAATGATGCGTAAGATGCCAGGACGTATTGTAGGACAGACAAAAGATTCACGAGGACAACGTGTTTTTGTACTCACTTTACAAGCTCGTGAACAACATATTCGTCGCCAAAAAGCAACCTCAAATATTTGTTCTAACCAAAGCTTAATGGCACTTTATTCCACTATTTATATGTCAATGATGGGTAAACAAGGTGTTAAGGAGGCTGCAAAGATAAGTTTTGATGGCGCTCATTATCTCTGTGATAAAATGGTGGCTACAGGTAAAGCACAATTGGTTTATAATCAACCATTCTTCAATGAATTCTTAGTAAAAGTTGAAAAACGTGATGCTTTCTACGATAAAGCAATTGAAAAGGGAATCCTACCAGGTGTAAAAGTTGGTGAGGATAAACTCCTTGTTGCAGTAACGGAGAAGCGTACGAAAGAAGAGATGGAAGCACTTGTTTCTCTCCTCTAATCTAATTAACTTTAAGCAAAGTTTTTATAAACACTTAAATTATTGAAGAAATGAATAACAGATTATATGGCAATTTAATATTTGAGCTTTCTCAACCAGGTTCTAAAGCTTATAGCCTACCTAAAAACGAATTTGGAAATTACGATTTTCCAAGCAATTTGAAACGTGAAATAGATGCTGAACTTCCTGAGTGTGATGAACTCACTGTTGTGCGCCACTATACAAACCATAGTGGAAACAACTTCGGAGTAGATAATGGTTTCTATCCATTGGGTCATGTACAATGAAATATAACCCCACTATTAATGAAGAAATTGCTGCAATGCCTGGTTTTACAGGTATTCACCCGATGCAACCTATAAGTACTGTCCAAGGAGCTTTAGAGGTAAATTATGGATTGGCAAATGTTCTTTCAAGCATTTCTGGTCTTGATGATTTCACTGTAAATCCATTTGCAGGTGCACAAGGTGAGCTTACAGGTCTTATGATAATCCGCTCTTACCATGAGAAACGTGGTGATATGAAGCGTAAGAAGATAATTATTCCTGATTCTGCACATGGTACAAACCCTGCTTCGGCAGCTGTATGTGGACTTGACGTTGTTGAAGTAAAGAGTACAGCTGATGGTTTAGTAGATGTTGAAGACTTGAAACCATTACTCGGTGATGATATAGCAGGTATGATGATGACCAATCCTAATACACTTGGCTTATTTGAAAAGAACATCCCAGAGATTGCCAAATTGGTTCATGATTGTGGAGGATTGATGTATTACGATGGAGCTAATCTTAACCCACTATTGGGAATTGCTCGTCCTGGAGATATGGGATTCGACGTAATGCATATCAATATTCACAAAACGTTCTCTACTCCTCATGGAGGTGGTGGTCCTGGTGGTGGTCCTGTAGGTGTAAGGTCAGAACTTATTGAATTTTTACCAAAACCGCATGTTGTAAATCTAATGATGGTTTCAGTGTAGATTTACCAGAAATAACAAATGAATACAACCTTAACAACATGCATGTTGGTCAATTTATGGGTAACTTCCTTGTGTCTTTGCGTGCTTACACATACATTTTGACATTGGGCAAAGAAAACATGAAGATGGTTGGTTCTTATGCTACACTCAATGCAAATTATATCAAAGAATGTTTGAAAGATGACTACGAATTGGCAATTGAGGGTATTTGTATGCACGAATTTATTTTCGATGGACTCAAAGATAAGAGTACAGGTGTAACTACTATGGATGTTGCTAAACGTTTACTTGATTATGGATACCATGCTCCTACCATCTATTTCCCATTGCTTTTTCCTGAAGCAATGATGATTGAGCCTACTGAAAATGAAAGTAAGAAGACACTCGATGGCTTCATTGATGTTATGCATACAATTGCACGTGAAGCTCGCGAAACTCCGCAAGAAGTTTTAGAAGCACCACACAATACACCTATCGGACGCGTTGATGATGTGCTGGCTGCGAAAGAGCCAATTCTTAACTATCGTCAGGCAATGATGAAACAGTAATCTTATAAAGATTTTATATTATGGAAAAGACCGATTTAATTATAATCGGTGCTGGACCTGGAGGCTATCATACAGCCGTGCATGCGGCAAAAGATGGCCTCAAGGTTACCATCATCGAGAAACGAAATCCAGGAGGTACGTGTCTGAACGAGGGTTGTATACCGACGAAGAGCTTTGCTCACGATGCCGACCTTTATCGTAACCCTCTATTGTCTTGCGTGGGTGGTGGCAGTGTTAATTTCGCTCGCATACAAGAGCGTAAGAACAATGTTATCGCTCAACTTCGTGAAGGCGTAAAGGGTTTGATGTCGATGCCAGGCATTACCTATATAGAAGGTGAAGCAAAGTTTGTGGATAAGAAAGTAATAGAAGTGAATGGCACACAGATGACAGCCGATAATATTATTATCGCCACAGGTTCGCACGCTCGTCTGCTTCCATTTATCCCTGCTTTCGACACCCCTGAAGGTGAGCCTTTGAAAGACAAGGTTATGACTTCTACCGAGTTACTCGATATAGACCACGTGCCACAGACAATGGCAATCATTGGCGCAGGTGTTATCGGACTTGAATTGGCTTCTGCTTTTGAAACCTTTGGCAGTTCGGTTACAGTTATCGAGTTCTTAAAAGAATGTTTGCCTACTATCGACTCTGATATTGCAAAGCGTTTGCGCAAGACATTAGAAAAACGTGGCATCAATTTCAATATGAATAGCGGTGTGAAGAGCATCGTTGCCACCGATGACAAGAAGCAAGCGATTGTTACTTTTTGAACAAAAGGGACAAGAAAAAGCAAGTAGTTGCCGATGTTGTACTTGTTGCAACAGGACGTGCTGCCAACGTTGAAGGACTCGGACTTGAAGCAGCAGGCATTAACTGTGCTAAGCAAGGCATTGAAACCAATGAGCATTACGAAACCAATGTTCCAGGTGTTTATGCCGTTGGCGATGTTAATGGTAAGCAGATGCTTGCCCACGCTGCAAAGTTTCCAAGGCACACACGTTATTAATCGCATACTTGGAAAAGAGGATAAGATACGCTTCGACATTATGCCGGCAGCAGTATTTACCTATCCTGAAGCAGGTTCGGTAGGACTATCGGAAGATGCTTGCAAAAAAGAGGGCATAAGCTATACCGTCAAGAAAGGCTTCTACCGCTCTAATGGAAAGGCGTTGGCAATGGAAGAAACCGAAGGTATGGTGAAGGTAATGGCAGACGAGAATGGAAAAATACTTGGTTGCCACGTCTTTGGTGCCCACTCTGCCGACATCACGCAAGAGATAGCTGTTCTTATGAACAACGATGCAACGCTTGCCGACCTTGCCGATATGATTCATATACACCCAACCATTGGCGAGGTGCTTTATGAAACAATAATTTAGTGCAAATATTTGGTACATTGAAAAAAAGTACTACCTTTGTACTTAGAAAGGAAAAGCTATAGTCGTATCGATTCGATTGGGATAGTCATCAAATAAATCTGAAAACCGAGAAGACTTCTCTTGACAATGGCGGGCCACATAAAACGCATTTCAGCGACTAAACCTTAGGGTCGGTGGATTACAAAAGCAGAGAGCTCTCTTATCATAGATACTCGGACTTTTCATCACATCATCGATGCGGCTTTCTCAAATCCTCTCAAGACGAGGACTACAAAAAGGTGGAGTTCCAAAGGAGTTCCACCTTCTTTTTTGTAAGTAAAGGCATTCCTGCAAGTTTAATAAAGTTTTTAATAAAAAGGAATTATGTTCTCTGGAATTGTAGAAGAAATGGCACAAGTAGTTGCCATTGAACGTTATCAAGAAAATATAGACTTCGTTTTAAAGTGTTCGTTTACAAGCGAATTGAAGATAGACCAAAGCATTGCACACAATGGCGTGTGCCTCACGGTAGTTCGTCTGCAAGGCGAAACCTATACCGTAACCGCTATGAAGGAAACTTTGGACAGGTCGAACCTTGGTTTGCTGAAAGTAGGCGACCGTGTAAACGTAGAGCGTTCTATGCTGATGAATGGTCGTTTAGACGGTCATATCGTTCAAGGACACATAGATGAGACTGCTCGTTGCGTTGCCATGGAAAATGCAAATGGCAGTACCTATTTCACCTTTGAGTACAAGGACGATGTGGAAATGGCACAGCGAGGCTACTTTACGGTAGATAAAGGCTCGGTTACAGTCAATGGGGTATCGCTGACAGTGTGCGAACCTACTGCCAATACCTTCAAAGTGGCAATTATTCCCTACACGCTTGAAAATACAAACTTTGCCGATATACAAGTTGGCTCGGTTGTAAACCTCGAGTTCGACATACTTGGCAAGTATATAGCAAGGCTCAATAGCTTGTCAAAGTAGACATTTCGTAAAAGTAAAGACCTATGTCCTGAAATCCGAAATATAGTTTTTTATATACAAGTTATGTATTCTTATAAGGTTGTTGTACCTTTGTTTTATGTATAACTAATTTGATTAGATTAATGAAATGTAATTTTTATTTAAAGAGAATGAGACAGCTCGCATTTATTGTGTTGTTTAGCAGTCTCCCATTAGTATCCGTGGCACAAACGTCTTCACCCAAGAAAGGAAAATGCAAGGGGTGTGTAACGCAGTCATGCACATCTTCCTGCAAAAAAACTTGCGAGAAAAAGGAACAATGCGATACTTCTCTCCCCTCACCTTCAACCTTTACGAACAATGTTATAGCATGGATTGATCGGCGAGTGAAATACCCTGTGGAGGCAGCAATGAATGGCCTTCAGGGTAAAGTGATGGTCCGTTTCGATGTAGAAACCGACGGAACTGTGAGCAACGTATTGGTCGCTCATAGCGTAGACCCTCTGTTGGACCGTGAGGCTATTCGTGTTATTAGTGAGATGCCCAAGTGGAAACCGGCTGTTGTAGATGGGAAAGCTGTGAAGAAAGAAATGATTTTGCCTGTTGAATTCAGACTGATTGACAGGAGATAGAAAGTGCTGTAGGAACTGCTATCGGGTAAGTCGGCAGATAAAAGGATGTGCAAATATTTTTTCACACGGTATATCTTGCCTAACATCCTTGTTATTAACGTATTATAACACCTATTGTTTTGCATTCCAAAAGCGGCTGTTTTGCAAGGTAAAAGCGTATGTATTACCGTGCAAAACAGCCGCTTTCGCAATGCCAAATCGAAATTATCATTTTTAGATAGAAATGTCTTTACAAGTTAAAGGCGTTTTTCCTTCTTTATTTCTCTTGCGTGTTGTTCTATCAGCAGAGTTTCAAGACTTGCCCAAAAGGTTTCCGTAGTATTCATTTATTTTTATTCAATACCCATCAGTTCGCGCCAGCCGCCAAAGGTGAAATGTATATAGTCGGTAATGATTTGGTTTATTTCAGTCTCGCTTAGGTTGTCGTGGGTAACGATATATCTAATTACACCTGCCCACAAATCACAGAGAATGCGAGTGAAGTGTGGCGATATATCCGAATTGATATGTGGAAACAGGCTTTTTATACGGGCGAGATAAGTTATTCCGTCGGTATATGTCGCTTCCAATAGTTGGTCGAAATAGTTCTCCAACGATGTGCCGGCAGTTTCGAATATAAGTAAACGCAACTCTTTCCGAAAGGGAACAATCAGCGATGCCACCTGTTCGCGCATCATCTCATAGTAGAATTCATGGTGAAAAATGTCGAGCGTTATATATTCTTCGCCGCCAGTTTTACTGCGATAATCCTTGAAAGCCTTGAAAAGAGGGGCAAGGACAGCCTTCAGTAAGTCGTCCTTGCCCTTATAGTAATTATATACATTGCCTACTGCTACCCCAGTTTTGTTGGCAATAGTCTTTATGGACGTATGCTTCACACCGTTCTTCATAAACTCGTTGCTTGCAACGATGAGTATCCGGTTGCGTATCTCGTCTTTCTGTATTTGCATAGACAGTAGCTTTTAGTAAATAGTAGGCACGATTGATTGTCTTATTCTGCAAAGCTATGGAAGAAATTTGGATTTCCCTTTACCTGCATAATTGGTCCTGCTACTTTCTTTGTTGCAGGGTCGTAGGTATAGAAGCCGTTAGCCTTCTTGTTGGAACTGCCGAATACAAGCAAGTTTCTGTGTTTGCCAATAGCGATGCCTTGTGGGTTGGAAATCTCCATTCCTTCGATAGTACTCATTGTCTTTTGTTTCAAATCAACTACAACGGGTATATTGGTAAAGCTTAAATAAGGATTTTCAAGACCCTTTGAGTCGAGGGCAAACGAATTGGCATAGGTGTAGACCTTTCCGTTACCTGCGTAGTAGAATGTAGAGAAGAAGTCGGCAAACTTCGTTGGCAGTCCTGCTACTTCTACTTGGTCGAGGCGTATGCAATAGTCAGGGGTCTATCTCGGTAGTTCCGTTCTTGATACGTGCAATACCGCCATGGAATTGTGGGATAAAGCCGAACGAGCCGATACAGTTAATATAGATGTCGTTGTTTTTCGTCTATAAAGATAGAGCCTGGGTCGATTGGGCGGGTGGCAAAGCTCATTTCAACGAAGTATTGACGATGTGTTTCTCCACCTTATCGGTCTTTGTGTCTATTACTGCAAGTTCTATATTGTTGCGCGCTGGCATGTATTGAGCGTTCATTTTGGTTGAGACCGACGAAGAGTTTTTCCATCTCTTATGACCATAGCTGCAGGTGAAACATTTGTGTCTGCTTGCTTAAGACCATTCAAATCAATCTCCGCAATACGGGTCATAGTGGTAGGATTGAATACTACTATGCTGCCTAAACCCTGCAAACTGACGTATGCTTTCTCGCTATTCAGTTCAGTTACGCAGCATGCCGCTGCCTTTGGTGGTATCTGTAGTGCGCCTTTCTTGTGCCATTTGTTGTCGGAATATATTCTATAACGTGTAATTTCAGCTTTCGTATTGCCCATATAGTCAGGCAAAACATAGATATTTCCCGATTTTGCAACTATCGGAGCGGTACCGAATCCCACAGGAATACCATTGCTGTTGTCGTAGTTTCCTGCCACCATATCGGGGAGACTCTGCATGTAAACGCTGCCACTGTTTCCCTCAGGATTGGTGATACCAGCGGCAAAGATAATTCCCTTGAACGCCTTTCCAGTAGGTTCGTCGGGGTTTGGTGTAGGTTCGTCGTTGTGGCTGCATGAGCTTACGAGTGCCATCATTGCAATGGCGGGAAGGATAAATCTTAAATTTCTCATTGTTTTATATGTTTATTAATTAATTATTTAAATAGGTATCTCACCTTTATTCCTATGTAGCGACCTGGTAACGGGCGGTTTAATTCAGAGACAATACGACGGTCGGTAAGGTTTTTAACCTTGAAAGTAATTGTCCAACGGTCGTTGCAGAGACTGTGTTCTAAGGCTGCGTCCATTGTCATTGAGGTTGGAATTTTGCGTTCTTGGTACTTACTAACCTCAAAATCGTAAAAGTATTGGTGTATATACGAAGCGTCGAAAAGCAGACGTGTGTTCTGTCCGCTGCCACCAAAGAGGTTTTCTTTGTGCAGTTCGACACCGAAGTTGGCAAGCAGATAGGGTACGTTGGGAATGCGCTTGTTGCGTGTAGGGTTCTCTACCTCTGTTCCTGGGATTGTTTTTCGGACGTCGCGAAGGTCTTGGTAGGTTCCGTTTGCGTAGAGATAGAGTAGGGGGCAGATGTCGCCCTTGGCTTCCAACTCTACTCCTTTCGTACGTACACTGCCGAAGTTTCGGTAGCGTGCCATGGTTGGAATCATGTCGGGAGTGAAGCGTATCATATCTTCCAGCTGATTGTAGAAGCCATTCAGTTCTACTTCTATAAGTCCTCCATCTGCCTTTATGTGGCGATAGAGAAGCCCGAGGTTTACTCCTGATGTGCGTTCGGGTCTCAATGCAGGCGAGGCGAGAATCGAATAACCGTTGCCTATGAGTTCTTCGCTTGTCGGAATACGTACTTCCGAATTGAAAGAAGCCTTCAGCATTAAGTCGTTTGTGAATTTAAAGCGCATGGCATTGCTGAATCCAATGTAGTTTTTAGAGGTTTTCACAGGTTGAGGCTCCTTCACAGAGTAGATGTCAATGCTGCGAGAGTGAGATGAAAAGAAGAATTCCTTCAATGTAAAAGCATTCTGAAAGCGTCCGTTGAAGAGTGTTAGGTCGTACGAAAGTCCTATGGTCAGCGTTTTCATCTTGCTTGGGAAGTTGGCACGGAAGCCCAACGACTTGTCCATCAGTGAGTCGTTAGGGTGTAAGGAGTTATGGTCTGCGTAAATGTTAAGGTTCAATGCGTGGTGTATATCAATAGTATAACCCATATTGAGCTTTGCCGTCAGTTCGTTGGAGCGGTTGTTGCCGTCTGACGCAAAGTTGTTTTGCTCGCCTCCAAAAGATGAAACGGGAGGAAGCACCTTGCCGTCCCAGTCGTAGCGATGTTCAGCCTTGTCGCACAATCCATATTTGCCGATGATGTAGCCAGCATTGAAATCGAAGTCCAAACCATCTAAAAAGAAGTTGTTACGTTTCAGTGCCAATGCTGTAACGTAATTGGTTGAATGGTTATAAGCCTCTCGTACGTTAAGGTCAATGCCCTGTATTTCCTGTCGAGTCTTCATGAAAATGAGTTCCCACTTCATCTCGTCGAACCACCATTGGGTAGCTTTTACCGACATACCTCCCATTATCTTGTTGAAACGGTCGTGGTCTCGCTCAACAATACGGCCGTCAAGATTAGCCAAAGTCATTTTATAGTTGTTCTTGGAATACGACACCATACCGCCAACACCGAATTGCAAGCCACTCTTGCGGTTGGTTCGTTTCAGTACGGAAGACACTTGGTGAGAATTGAACGACCCAATTTCGTAAGAAAAATCCAAGTAAATGGGTGGATATTCCTTTGTTACAACATTGACAGCCCCGCCCAATGCCGAACCGCCAAACTTGTAAGGAACGATACCTTTATATACTTCTATGCGTTCAATCATATTTGTAGGAATATCGTTCAGTGCCACGAAGTTGCTGAGTTGCGACATAGGCGTCTCGTCAATGTACATACCCATTCGCTTTCCCTCTAATCCACGAACCGATATACGCGACGCACTTCCCATGCCACCAGTGTTCCGCACCGTAACACCTACGGTACGAGCGAGCACGTCGTTGATATTAGAGGCTGTGCCTTGCAGTTGCCGCTGCCCGATAACAGATATGGGCATGGCAGACTCTCTTAGCTTCCGCATCTCGCTTCGGGTGGTTACTGTTACTTCGTCCAGCACGTTGTCAATCGGCTTCAAGCGTATGTTGCAGCATACGCTGTCGCGCAATGCTATCTCCCGACTTTCTGTTTTATAGCCCAAATATTGAAAGTTCAATCGCACTTGCTGCCGTCCTTGAATATTCAGAATGTAGCGGCCATTGGCATCAGCAACCGTTCCCCTTCCCATCTTTTGCTATCGAAACCCCTGCGCCAGCAACAGGCTCGCCAGTCTTGTCGTCGGTAATCTGTCCATATACGATGGCTTTCTGTGCTGAGATTGTCATTGTGCACAGCAGGCAAAGCAATGCCAAGCAAATCCTCTTGCCATGCAACCGCACGTCAGTTCTCCTTAATACTCCTGCCGATAGTTTCTTCTTGTCTCTTGTCTCTTTCATAATAGAAGTGTGGTAAAAACGAATATTATTCATAATTGTTCAAAAATAAAGTGCGCTGTCTTTAATTCTGACAGCGCACTTTCTGTATTAGGGCATTGCCCCATAGTTTTATTTCTCTTCCTTTTTGGTATCATTTAAAGTTCTTTGTATGTAAATATACAATTCGTGTGCAAAGGTAGGGTTAATATTATAAACTGTCAATACCTAAAAATGGGTAAATCTACTTTCTCGTTCATTATTAGGTTCTCCGTCTTGGATAGGCAAATAGGGTATGTTCAAGTATTTTTCATAGTGTAAAACCAAAACTGCTATAAATTATTTACGTGTAAATAAATTATTCTTTACGTGTAAATAATGTTGGAAACAATAGAATTTCTGACTTCTTTTGACGCAAATAGCCTCTTTCTCTCACCATTAAGCCGTTCTGTAAGATGCTTGTCTTGTTGTTGTAATGAATAGAATATGTATAGGTAAGAAACGGTACGAATGCAGCAGGCATTTGGTCTGATTTTGTATATAAACCGTGTGTTGTGTGTCTTGGTATGGAAAAGAAGTTGAGAAATGTAAAGAAAGAAAAAGCAAAATTTTCCTTATTCTGTTTTATTTGTTCTCGTTAAAAGTTTGTACCTTTGCAGAAGTAAACAATAAAAAATAGAGAAGATTATGTATCGGACTAAGACTTGTGGCGAACTTCGCTTAATAGATGCTGGTAAGGAAGTAGTACTTGCGGGCTGGGTTCAGCGCTCACGTAAGATGGGTGGTATGACCTTCGTTGATTTGCGCGACCGTTATGGTATTACACAACTTGTATTTAACGAAGCTGAAGATGCTGGTCTTTGCGATGAAGCTAACAAATTGGGACGCGAATATTGCATTCGCGTGAAAGGTATTGTAAGCGAGCGTCAAAGTAAGAATAACAAGATAGAAACAGGCGATATAGAGATTATCGCTAAGGAACTGACGGTGCTGAGCAGCTCGCTCACTCCTCCATTTACAATAGAAGACAATACAGACGGTGGCGACGACCTCCGAATGAAATACAGATATTTGGACTTGCGACGCCCTGCGGTGCGCAGCAACTTGGAATTGCGCCACAGAATGACAATTCTTATTCGTAACTTCCTTGACAACTTGAACTTCATCGAAGTTGAAACACCTATTCTTATAGGTTCTACTCCTGAGGGAGCACGCGACTTTGTGGTGCCTTCTCGTATGAATCCAGGGCAGTTTTACGCACTTCCACAAAGTCCGCAGACACTGAAACAGCTGTTGATGGTGGCTGGTTTCGACCGCTATTTCCAGATTGCAAAGTGTTTTCGTGACGAAGACTTGCGTGCCGACCGTCAGCCAGAGTTTACCCAAATCGACTGCGAAATGTCGTATGTAGACCAAGAGGACGTGCTTCAGGTGTTTGAAGATATGGCTCGCTATCTGTTCAAGGAGATTAGGGGAGTGGAACTTCCTGCTAAATTGGAACAGATGACGTGGCACGATGCTATGAAGCGTTATGGTTCTGATAAACCTGATGTGCGTTTCGGAATGGAGTTTGTAGAACTTATGGACGACCTGAAGGGTACGAGCGAGTTCTCTGTATTCAACGAAGCGAATTATATTGGAGGTATCGTGGTGCCAAATTGTGCTGATTATAGTCGTAAGCAGCTGAACGAACTTACCGATTTCGTGAAGCGTCCGCAAGTAGGCGCAAAGGGTTTGGTTTACATCAAGTACGATGAGAACGGCGAAGCAAAGAGCTCTGTCGATAAGTTCTTTACACAAGAGCAGTTGCAAAAGGTGAAGCAAACAACCGGAGCAAACAATGGCGACCTTATTCTGATACTTTCGGGCGAGAATGCCAATAAAACAAGAGTTCAGCTGTGCTCACTTCGTTTAGAGATGGGCAACCGTTTGGGCTTACGCGATAAGAATGTTTTCAAGTGCCTGTGGATTGTAGATTTCCCACTCTTTGAGTGGAGCGATGAGGAGCAACGCCTTATGGCTACCCACCACCCATTCACTATGCCAAACCCAGACGACTTGCATTTGCTTGACGAACACCCAGAGCAATTAAGAGCATTGGCTTACGATTTTGTATGCAATGGTATCGAAGTCGGTGGCGGTTCTATTCGTATTCACGATACAGAATTGCAGGAAAGAATGTTTGAAGTGCTTGGATTTACGAAGCAACAGGCAGAAGAGCAGTTCGGTTTCTTGATGAATGCTTTCCGTTATGGTGCTCCTCCTCACGCAGGTATTGCGTTTGGACTCGACCGATATGTAAGTATTATGGCAGGACTTGATTCAATCCGAGATGTAATAGCGTTCCCTAAGAACAACAGCGGACGTGATGTGATGCTTGATGCGCCATCGGTTGTTGCGCCAAAACAACTTGATGAATTACAGATAAGATTAGACTTAAAACCTTGATATGTATTGATTTAAAATCAATAAAAATTACTTCTTAAGTCATTACAGCTATGAAGTTATTACTTTTTTATTAATAAATTAGTTTCATTGCAAAAATTGATGTATATTTGCAGTAAATAATAGCAGTTTGTTATTATTTATTCAATAGTATATTAATGGTGATGAATTAATTATGGTAGAGAAAAAAGAACTTGCTAAAGTAGCAACAAAAAAGACAACGACAAAGAAAGTCAGTGTAAAGAAAGTTGCAGTAAAGGTAGATCTCAGTTCCGAAAATGTAGGTTTTAAGGCAGGTGATGTGTATAATGCACTTGCTGCAGAAGATAAAGGACTTGCTGTTTCTGAAATAGCTAAAGTTGCAAACATCAGTTTAGAGGAAGCATATCTTGGTATAGGTTGGCTTTTGAAAGAAGGTAAAGTAAGTAGTGAAGACGAAAAAATAGTTTTGGCATAATTAAAGAAATTGAAAAAATAGGGAGTCTGTATTATGGTATAGACTCCTTTTTTATGTGTTACTAGAAAGATATATTATTATTATCTGAAGCAGGTGAGAAAGGATTATTAGTTTACCTGAGTTCGGTATAAGAAATCCTTCAAAAATTGTAGGAGTGGAACGTTTTTTTCGTATCTTTATAGTTGATAATCAAAGTATTAACGAAAAATATCCACTCCTATGATTAGTACAAATTTAATAGAAATATTCTGTATTCTTGATGAATTCTGCAAGTTTTTTGCTCCTCAACTCAAAAAACGTCTGTTAGACGAGTTTAGTCGCAGAGTCAACCAGCAAGTGCAAAATTACAAAACGTGTTTAAAGAACTCGCACTTTGGATTAGAAAATTTTAATTTTTCTCTTGGTCTTTCGTTCAATTTCTTTTGTATGGACATAATTCTCTTGTCCGTATAGTTATCAAACGAATCCCTTTTAGGTATATACTGCCTGATTAATTTGTTTATATTCTCAACAGCTCCCTTTTGCCATGAACAATATGGATCTGCGAAGTACACGGGCACTCCTAAGTATTTTGTGATGTCCTTATGTGCTGCAAATTCAGGTCCGTTATCTGTTGTAATCGTCTTCAGGCTGTCCTTGTAAGGCAAGCAGTAGTTTCCTAACCACCTTTACCAGAGGCTTTGACTGTTTTCCAAATGGCAGTTTCTGCATAAACAACATATTGGTGGATTTCTCCACTATTGTGAGTATGGCGTGCTGGGCAGGGTCGACGATCAAGTCCATCTCAAAAATCTCCAAATCTCTTTCCGTCAACTTCTTTACTTCTTTCATGGATACTCACCCTGTCCTTTATTGGAAGATGTCTGCCTTTGGAACGATGCCTGTATTACATCTTATGCCTTGTGTGCTCTGCAAGCTTCCCTGTTATGTCATTGTGGATTGTACGTTGTCAAACAAAAGTGCACAACTGCAAATGTAGTTATTTACTCTGATATTTCCTTGTTTTATTATCAAAAATTCTTTTGTTGATTGAATTTTGCTTTATTATTTCTCTTATCTTTTTGATTTTCTCCCCTTGCCCTAAATATACGTCTTTGGGTGTAAGATTATCTAACGATTCATGAAACCTTCTCTCATTATAATATTTCACCCACCCATCGATAGCATTTTCCAATTCAGAGGGACAAAAATAATGATTTAGCTTAATCACATTTTTCATTGATCTTTGATATCGTTCTATCTTTCCCTGCGTCTGAGGATGCAAGGGTTTGCCATGGATATGCTTGATATTATATTCCTTACAGAGATACTGTTTGAGAGAGGAAGCAATATAACATGGTCCATTATCTGATAACAGACAAGGAGGATTCTGGAATGTAACTCCTGCCTTCTCAATTGCTTTATCTATAGTTCTAGATACATCGTCAGAAGTCATACTCGAACATAACTCCCAATGGATAATATATCTGCTGTAGTCATCAATTACAGTAGAGAGATAATACCAGCCCCAACCCTTGACTTTGAAATAGGTAAAATCGGTCTGCCACATCTCATTGGCGAATTTAGTCTTATGATGGAATTCATCAGCTGCAAAGATAAAATCATGCTCCATACGTTCTAATAGCCCTCTTTCGTGTAATATACGATAAAAGCTTGACTCTGAAACAAAGATCTGACTCTCTTCCAATAAAAGAACTGACAATTCCCTAGGGGTGAGCTCTGGATGCTCTAAAGAAAGTTCAACCACTATTTGTCGAATATTATCAGGTATGCGGTTCCACGTTGTCGGTGCTCTACAATGTGTTGCTCTGAGAGCATTCAAACCTCCTATAGCATATTTCTTATACCAATTATAAAAGGTACGCCTTGGGATTCCTAAACGCTTAAGTGCCTGAACAATACTTAACTCTGAACGCTTTATTGTTAGAATGATGCTCTCTTTCTCTTCCGCACTATAACGTATATACGATTCATGCATAGGGCTTATTCGATGAGTTTCAAGCTTTTTTTTACAACATCATATCTAACTACCAAATCGGCAAGGGCTTCTTTTAAGCGAATGTTTTCCTGACGAAGTTCCTTTACCTCGTCGCTTGTTGCTTCACGAATGGTATCACCATCGAGGCGAGCTTTGCCTGCCTCGATAAAATCCTTATTCCATTTGTAGTAAGTGCTATCTGATATACCATATTTACGGCAGAGCTCGGCAATACTATGTTCGCCACGGATTCCTTCCATCACAATCAAAACTTTTTGTTCTGAAGTGAAAATACGTTTCGTATTGCGACGAATATCCTTTAATAAGGATTCCGAAGAACTTTGATTAGGATTTACTGAAAAATTCTTTTTTGTTGTCATAGTGCAAATATACTTTTTTATTAATAATTATAACTAAAACACCAAACTTAATTGGAGGTCAAGTTGTGCACTTTTGTTTGACAACGTACAATCCACAATGACATAACAGGGAAGCTTGCAGAGCACACAAGGCATAAGATGTAATACAGGCATCGTTCCAAAGGCAGACATCTTCCAATAAAGGACAGGGTGAGTATCCATGAAAGAAGTAAAGAAGTTGACGGAAAGAGATTTGGAGATTTTGAGATGGACTTGATCGTCGACCCTGCCCAGCACGCCATACTCACAATAGTGGAGAAATCCACCAATATGTTGTTTATGCAGAAACTGCCATTTGGAAAACAGTCAAAGCCTCTGGTAAAGGTGGTTAGGAAACTACTGCTTGCCTTACAAGGACAGCCTGAAGACGATTACAACAGATAACGGACCTGAATTTGCAGCACATAAGGACATCACAAAATACTTAGGAGTGCCCGTGTACTTCGCAGATCCATATTGTTCATGGCAAAAGGGAGCTGTTGAGAATATAAACAAATTAATCAGGCAGTATATACCTAAAAGGGATTCGTTTGATAACTATACGGACAAGAGAATTATGTCCATACAAAAGAAATTGAACGAAAGACCAAGAGAAAAATTAAAATTTTCTAATCCAAAGTGCGAGTTCTTTAAACACGTTTTGTAATTTTGCACTTGCTGGTTGACTCTGCGTGAGCCATAATTTGTCTGGCTGATGTAGAAGGTAAATATAATCTTTGTCTTTTTAAATATTTATTTGTATATTTGCATTAACTCTATTTAAATAAGCTCAAATTAAGAATTTATGATACATTCAAATAATCACCTTGTGATAATGGCAGGAGGAGTCGGAAGTAGATTCTGGCCCATGAGTACTATTGATAAGCCTAAACAATTTATTGATGTACTTGGTGTTGGTAGATCGTTGATGCAACTTACTTACGATCGTTTGAAAGGTATTACAAAACCTGAAAATGTTTGGGTAGTTACAAATGAGAAATATTGTGAATTGGTTCGTGAGCAATTGCCAGATATTCCTGTTAAAAACATATTGAGTGAACCATGTAGGAGAAATACGGCACCTTGTATTGCATATGTTAGTTGGCGGATTAAAAAATCAGACCCCAAAGCAAATATTATAGTAACACCAAGTGATCATATAGTAACCAATCAAAATGAATTCCGTCGTGTTGTAACAAACTGTTTAAAGTTTACTTCAGAGACAGATGCTATAGTTACTTTAGGAATGAAGCCTTCACGTCCAGAAACAGGGTATGGATATATACAGGCTGATTTAACGACTCCTTCTGTACGCAATAAGGAAATATTCAGAGTTGACCAGTTTAGAGAAAAACCAGATATTGATACCGCTAAGAAATATATCAGTGTGAATAATTTCTTTGGAATGCTGGTATCTTCATTTGGAATGTTTCTACAATTGTGAATGCATTTCGTATTTATCAACCTGGTATAGCACGCATTTTTGAAGGAATATATAATGTTTTAGGTACTTCGGAGGAACAGAAAAATATTGATGAAGTTTATCAAGAATGTGAAGGAATATCAGTGGATTATGCTATTATGGAGAAGGCTGAAGAAATTTTTGTATGTCCTGCTGATTTTGGTTGGAGTGATCTTGGTACGTGGGGCTCATTACATTTACAATCTCAACATGATCTTTATGGTAATGCAGTAATTGGAAATAATATACAGTTGTACGATAGTAAGAATTGTATTGTACACGCAACTGATGTGAAGAAAGTTGTAGTTCAAGGGCTTGAAGGTTATATTATAGCTGAAAAAGATGGCATGCTGCTTATATGTAAACTTGATGAGGAACAACGGATAAAACAGTTCTCAGAGAATAACTAACTATATTTTTTTAGTTAAAGTTTATTAGAATCAGGAAACAAAATAATAATTAATAAATAAATGAGTAAGAAAATTGCATTAATAACAGGAATTACTGGTCAAGACGGAAGCTACTTGGCAGAATTTTTAATAGAAAAAGGTTATGAAGTACATGGACTGTTGCGCCGTAGTTCATCTTTTAATACTGGACGCATTGAGCATTTGTATTTAGACGAATGGGTGCGAGATATGAAGAAAGACCGTTTGATTAATCTACATTGGGCAGATATGACGGATTCATCTTCTTTAATCCGTATAATTGGTGAAGTAAAGCCAACCGAAATTTATAACCTAGCAGCACAAAGTCATGTTAAAGTAAGTTTTGATGTGCCTGAATATACTGCTGATACTGATGCTGTTGGTGTTCTTCGACTTTTAGAGGCCGTACGCATTTGTGGCTTAGAGAAGAATTGTAAGATTTATCAAGCGTCAACCTCAGAATTATTTGGTAAGGTTCAAGAAGTACCACAGAAAGAAACAACTCCTTTTTATCCACGATCTCCTTATGCTGTTGCAAAACTTTATGGTTACTGGATAATTAAAAATTATCGTGAATCTTATGGAATGTATTGTTGCAATGGTATTCTCTTTAATCATGAAAGTGAACGTCGTGGCGAGAATTTTGTAACTCGTAAAATTACTTTAGCAGCTTCTCGTATTGCTCAAGGTATGCAAGATAAACTTTATCTCGGTAATTTAGGTGCTCAACGTGACTGGGGATATGCTAAGGACTACGTTGAATGTATGTGGCTAATACTTCAACAAAAGGAACCAGAAGATTTGTTATCGCTACAGGTGAGATGTATACTGTACGAGCTTTTTGTACCGCTGCATTTAAAGAAGTAGGACTAGAACTTGAATGGAGAGGAGAAGGCGTAAACGAAAAAGGATATAATAAGGCTACAGGCGAAGCTATAGTTGAAGTAGATCCTAAATATTTCCGCCCTGCGGAGGTTGAACAATTGCTTGGTGATCCTACAAAAGCAAAGACAAAGTTGGGATGGAATCCTCGTAAAACCACCTTTGATCAGTTGGTTAAGATAATGGTAGAACATGATATGAAGTTTGTTAAGAAGTTATATTTGAAGGCACAATTGCCAGAATAATTTGAATACAGACGATGAAAGGATATAGTAGGTGATTTTCGGTTTAATGGGAATCACCTATTATTATTCTGTAGACTACTTATACAAAAATCTGATAACAGTGAAATGAAGTTGTTTTATTCCTTATGCTTAGTGCTAATTTCTTTATCAACCTTTAGTCAGGATTTCCCTAAACTAGTATCTTTAAATGAACAAAGCCATTTTAAGTCAACAGTTCCGAAAGGAAACTATAGTGGAATAACCCGATTAGGGGATAATCGTTATGCAGTTGTTTCCGATAAGACAGGACATAGTGGATTTTATCTTTTCACGTTAGATATAGACTTAAATACAGGTGATATTAAACAAGTTGCATCAAATGGCTTCTTTGATTCATCAACATTAAATTCAGATGAAGAAGGTATTGCTTTCCATTCAGACAGACACAGCATATTTATAGCGCGTGAAGCTGATAATAGTATTTACGAATATGACTTATCAGGCAAACTTACTGGTAAGCAATTATTTATACCATCCAATTTTCGTAATGCTTCAACTATCTATGGCTTAGAGTCCTTAACTTATAATGATAGTACACATTTATTTTGGACGACTACTGAATCGACATTAGATAACGATGGTAAACAGGCAGCGCCAATGCAACTATTAGAGAATCATTTGCGCTTACAAGCTTTCGACGAAAGCCTTCAACCTATAATGCAATATGCTTACAAGATGGATAAAAGTACAGTTAATAAGCCTGCTCAGAGTTATGCTATGGGTGTAGCAGACATGGTTGCATTAGACAATGGAATGCTACTTGTCTTGGAAAGGGAACTTTATGTTGCGCCTAAGAAGTTTGGTTCGTTTGTTAAGAATAAGATCTATTGCATAGATACTAAAACTGCAGAACAAATAGATAATGGTAAACCACTCACAGATGCAAGTCCCTATGTGAAAAAAAAAAAGTTACTTGCAGAATGGAAAACTTCATTGTCATTGTTTCACCAAGACTTTGCTAATTACGAAGGAATGAGTCTTGGTCCTAAACTTAATGATGGTTCACAAGTTTTAATCTTGTGTGCCGATAGTCAAAATCAATATGGTGGTATATTGAGAGATTGGTTTCGTACAATTGTTTTCCGATACTAAGGATTTTTACTTCAGTAACTTTTGTAGTTTATGTAATGCTTTGTTACGTATTTGACGTACACGTTCACGTTTTAATCCCATTTCTTTAGCTATTTCCGCCATCGTATAACGTTCACCATTCTGTAGTCCATAGATAAGTGTAATGACTTTTTGTTGCCTTTCATCAAGAGTACTCATACCTTTTGCAATTTCTGCAGCAATAATTTGACGCGTTAAATTTTCATCGGCTTGGGGCGAATCTTTGTTTTCCAAGACAGTTTGTAAGGTGAAATTACCATTGCTGCCAACAGGTACTGGTTGGTCAATAGATAGAGTGTGAACTTTACGTGTCTGTTGTTTATCTAAACCCTTGCTTTGTATTTTGTAAGTATCTAGTTGATCTTTTATGGCTTCTTCCATCGCTTTACGTATATAGGAAGCTGCAAACTTAACAAAACGAGTTCCTTTTGTACCATTAAACTTTTTAGCTGCATACATCATACCAATGTTTCCTTCACTTATTAGGTCATCTTCGTCAAGGCCATGATTTTTGTATTGATGCGCTAACGATACAACAAACTTTAGGTTAGCTTTTGTTAGTTCCTCTAAAGCTTTTGCATCTCCGATCTTAATCTTGGCTGCAAGTTCTCGTTCTTCTGCATCGCTCAGTAATTGCTGATTGGCAATTTCTTCTATGTATTTATCATTTGTAGCCATAATTTTAATGTTTGGTATATTTCTATAATTAAAATGGTAGTGTATTCTCGTCTGTTTTCCTCTTCCTTTGCATAGGTGTAAACTGGTTGTAATTTACTGGTTTACAATTTTTGGGGTATAGGTCAGCCAATAATTCTTTTGTTTCTACCAAGTTCTTCTTGATAGCTACATTTAGAACTTTATAATATTCTTCCATCAATCCAAGTTCATAACAACAGCGTGCATAGTAGGCATAACCTATGTTCCAATCTGTTGGCATTTTCTTCAGATTATTTGAAAACATTTGATAAGCATCTTTTATATATCCATTCCCCATTAAAGAGATAGCCATTTGTATATATGTTTCTTCTTTTGCCTCTGAGTTTTCTATGGCTTTAGTGAAGTATTGAATAGCTTGCTCTATCTTTTGTTGGCTTAGATAAATGTCTGCAATTGTAATATTAGCGAAGTTCTTTCTAGTTCCAATTGCAACTTTCTGAAAACGCTTATAATAGTTTATTGCTTCGCTACTATTTCCTATACAATATAATGCATTTGCTTTGTTTAAGAGAGCATCTTCATCTTCCGGATTGATAGCTAAAGAATATTCACTTGCTGTAATGGATTTATTATGCTCGCCACGAATGAAATGACATTCTGCTAATTCGTTCCAATAAATTGTAGAGTAGGGGTTGCTATCTATAAGTTCGTTCAACACCTCCTCACTTTCGTTACTTTCCTATCCATAGCAGAATCTTGGCTTTCAGTTCCTTATACTCCTGTGTTTCAATATCTTCATATAGACTAAGCCATTTCTGTGCAAGTTCTGCCAAGCCATAGTCACAGTAGAGAGAAGCAACATCAAAAATATAGTCTTGTTGTTCATCTTCTGCAACTCTACGAAAACATTCTGAAAGATACTTATCTGTCTCTTCATTTTTATTTTGCACCATCAATATCTCCGCTATCAGATAATAATAGTCTAAATCCTCTTTATCTATAATATCCTCTGCGAATTGTTTAGCCTTCACAAAGTCCTTGTCTATAAATAGTGCAGTGCGAGCAAGGAAACAAAGCGGAGCAGTAGCACCTGGAAAGACATTTGTTGCATATGTTGCAGCTACCCTTGCTTCTTCTTCTTTTCCTATCAGATGATAATATTCAGCAATATCGGCAAGTTCCTCAGAGTCAAGGAATCTGCCGCTATTTTCTTTACATAGTTCTTCGTATTCATGAAGAATATGTTTAAATTTATTGCTTTTAAAATATTCGTTCAATATCCTTTATCCTTTATTTTGTGTTTTAGCCCATGCATCCTTGAGACCAACAGTTTTGTTGAAAACAAGTTTTTCGGCCGTTGAGTCAGGGTCAAGCATAAAGTAACCTGTACGTTGGAACTGCAAGTAATCGCCTGGTTTCTTTTCCAACAAATACTTTTCAACGTAACAATTGTTGTAAATCTTCAAACTGTCAGGGTTTAGAAGTTCTCTAAAATCGCGTTCATCTGCAGATGGGTTTTCTATATTGAAGAGTCTGTCATATTCACGCACTTCAGCTTTTAGGCAATAATCTGCACTTACCCAATGTAATGTTCCCTTTACTTTACGATTGCACCTTCTAATCCGCTCTTACTTGTTGGGTCGTATTCTGCCTGAATTTCTATGATATTTCCTTGCTTATCTTTCGTGCAGCCAGTGCATCTAACAATGTATGCACTCTTTAAGCGAACTTCTTTACCAGGTGTCATGCGGAAGAACTTCTTAGGTGCGTCCTCCATAAAGTCGGCACGTTCTATCCATAAATTCTTAGAGAAGGTAATCGTGTGTACGCCTTCTGCCTCGTTTTCGGGGTTGTTGATGCTTTCCATTTCCTCGGTCTGACCTTCAGGATAATTGGTTATAACCAACTTCACAGGGTCGAGCACAGCACTTACACGTGTTGCTTTCTTATTCAAATCGTTACGCACAGCAGCTTCAAGCAATGCCATGTCGTTTAAAGCGTCGAACTTAGTATACCCAATGGAGTCGATGAAAGCACGGAGAGATTCTGGAGAATAACCACGGCGGCGCATTCCACAGAGTGTAGGCATGCGTGGATCGTCCCAACCACGTACAAGTTTTTCATCTACAAGTGTATGTAGTTTACGCTTCGACATCACGGTATAGGTCAGATTCAAGCGGTTAAACTCAATCTGTCGTGGACGATTATCATTTAGAGCATCAGCTGTATTATCTGATTCCTTTAGGAAATCGATGAACTTGTCGTAGAGAGGTCGGTGAGGAACAAACTCTAATGTACAAATAGAGTGAGTTACTTTTTCAAAATAGTCGCTCTGTCCGTGTGCAAAGTCGTACATTGGATAGCAATTCCATTTCGTGCCCGTACGATGGTGTGGCGTATGTATAATACGATACATGATAGGGTCGCGGAAGTGCATATTAGGGTTTGCCATATCCAATTTAGCGCGTAGTACCATGCTTCCCTCGGTAGCGTCAGGAGTATTCATCTTGTTAAAGAGTTTAAGACTTTCCTCTATTGGACGATCTCTGTAGGGAGATGGAGTGCCAGGCTCGGTTGGCGTTCCTTTCTGTGCAGCTATTTGTTCAGAGCTTTGTTCGTCAACGTATGCTAGTCCTTTCTTAATTAGCCATATCGCAAAATCCCAAAGCTTTTCAAAATAGTCGCTTGCATAATATATATTTCCCCATTTAAAGCCTAACCAGCTAATATCGTGTAGAATATTTTCTACATATTCGTTTTTTTCTTTTGACGGGTTAGTATCGTCGAAACGTAGGTTGCAGATGCCGTTATATTTTTCTGCCACGCCAAAATCCATGCAGATAGCTTTTGCGTGTCCTATATGTAAATATCCATTAGGCTCTGGCGGGAAGCGAGTTTGTATACGTCCGCCATTCTTTCCTTCGGCTATATCCTCTTCAACTAATTGTTCTACAAAGCTCAAACTACGCCTCTCTTCGTTCGTGTTACTTTCTATTGTATTCATAAGCTTATAATGTTTCTTCTGCAAAGATAGCTATTTTTTTCTTCTTATAGATAATTTTTAATTGCTAAATAATGTAATTCGCTTACTATAAGGCTTTGTGCGTTACTTTTTCTGTATAATTATTAAAGCGTTTTAATGTTAATATTGTATGTTTTTTGAAAAAAATAATTAAAGAAAAAAATTTGGTGGGTTTCGAAAATTAATATAACTTTGCACTCGTTATCCTGAATACAATCTTTTTACCTTAAATGACTAATACCTATTGAGGTTGAGTGCCCGTCGCTGCGAAGCGTTGGGCATTTTCTTTTTCCTTTCAATTTGTCTTAATTATCTTCTAGTGAAGCTTTGTAACCATTGTGTAGAATGGGTTTCTGTAGAAAACGTAGACTAAACCATGATTAAAAATATTGTTTATATTTTTTTCATAAAGCTTTTTATTTTGTAACTATTTTTATTGTCAATGAGTTATAAGACGGGTTGTTTTGCGTTGTAAAACAGCCTGTTTAAGCGTGCAAAACAGGTACTATTGGGTTGCAAAAGAGCCTGTATTGCAACATAAAAAATATTATGCCTTGTTCTCACAAGAATTTAGTTTACAAAATTGAACTATTTTAGATATATTTAGTTTGCCGAATGAAGAGAAAGTTTTTACAATAGGAAATAGAAGATATAAATACCCATGTAGTTATTTTTTTACTATATATAAAGAAATTCAAATAAAAAGTATGTTGTAATATTTTTGAATTGTATTTTTAATCTCCTAAATTTGCTAAAAAAATTGTAGATTTGTATTGAAAAATTAGTGGTCGTTATAATTAATGGGCAACGTTTACTTCATGTTTGCGATTTCTATATAGGATTTCTATGTTGATAAAGTAACACCCTAAGGTTTTCATCTTGAATACATGTTGCTATTTATTATTTTTATCGTGTAGTTATATAGCTTGGCATACTACTTGCATGCATCAATATTATAATTTATAACATCAGTAAGTATTATTTTTATATACGCTAGATAGTATTGAAAATTAACTAAAGACAAATAGAATATGAAAAGTTTTGGTAAGAAAGCGTGGTTACTTCCGCAACCTGTGCTTATAATTGGTACATATGATGAGAATGGTAATCCTAACGCCATGAATGCAGCATGGGGTGGCCAATGGGATAACCATAAAATTATGATTTCAATGGGAAAACATCAAACCTCCGATAATTTGAACCTTAAAGGGGAGTTTACTGTGGCTTTTGCTACTGTAGAAACAATGGTTGCTGCTGACTATGTCGGCATTGTAAGTCAAAAGAAAGACCCTGACAAGATGGCTAAATCAGGTTTGAATGTAATAGCTTCTGAAAATGTAGATGCACCAGTATTTACTGATTTTCCAATGACAATGGAGTGCAGAATTATAGAAAAGCAGAAAGAATCCGATACAGGTTGCTATATTATTGCAGAAATTGTGAATATTCTATGTGATGAAAACTATCTCGCAAAAGATGGAAAACCTGATATTGAAAAAATGAACCTCATAACCTTCAACCCTATTCAAATGGGTTATAATCTGTTAGGTAAACGAGTGGGCAATGCTTTTTCAGATGGTAAGGCCTTGAAATAAGGAAGATAAGAGTGATGAAAAGATAGAACGATACATTCTAAATTCGAAGATATAAAATAAACTTGAATAATTATGTTAGAACATATTGCAGATTTCACAGCATGGCCAATACTGACAGGAGTTCTTATAGGCTATATTGCAAATCGTATCATGAGTGGTGAAGGCAAAGGCTGTTGCATGAACTTAATAATAGGTATTATTGGAAGTTACGCAGGAACTGCTATCAGTCATTTGCTTAATATAGAATTGTTAGGTAAAGGTTATCTCACAAATTTTGTGTTCTGTGTCCTTGGTGCAGTGGCAGTATTATGGCTTTGGAAGAAACTCTTTGATTAGTATGATAACTATTGATACAAATAATATTTGTTCGCATTTGCAGCAGAAGCTATTTGACGAACATGGTGTTTACCATAATATTTGTCCGGCTATTCAAGACGATGACAATTTGACAGCTGTTATTCGTTCTCGTCAATTACATATTTACCGCAACGGAAAGAAGGTTTTAGTACTTGCAGGTAAGGCAAAAGCAAAGATAATAAGAGATGATAAACTTTGCGAAATGATTCCTAACACTATGTTAAGATGAAGCTAACGTATATTTTTCATAGTGGTTTTGCCATTGAAACAGAAACTTCTGTGCTCATTTTTGATTACTGGAGAGACCCGGCTAGGGTTGTTTCAAAGCTTCTTTCCACCTCAAAACCAGTCTATGTGTTTGCCAGTCATTTCCATGAAGATCACTTTACAAGGGAAATATTGACATGGCGCAGTACATATCCAACACTTTCGATTACTTATATCCTTTCTAAAGATATTTAAAACGTAGAAGGGCAGTTAAAGAAGATGCTGATGTATGGTTGGCAAAAGGTGGAGAATGGCATGATAACAACGTTAAAGTTTATGCAACAGGTAGCAATGATAGCGATGTTTCATGGATTGTGGAAGTTGATGGTAATTGTATCTTTCATGCAGGCGACCTTAATAACTGGTATGCACGATTTGTTACAGAAGACTATAAGGGTGGTACAATCTTCAGTGAGGAGTTTGGAGATGTTAATCCGATGCAAGATGAGAAGCGATTTCTTGGCGAGTTGAAAGATATTAAAAAGATATCTGACACTTTTGATGTAGTGATGTTTCCGATTGATGGTAGAATTGGAAACGGATATACACGCGGTGCTCGACAATTCATAAAACGATTTAATGTAGGTTTGTTTATTCCCATGCATTTTGTAGTTAGTGGATTTGAGAGTGCATGGCGTATGAAAGAATTCACTGATGAATGTAATATTCCTTTTTGGTCAATAGCAAATGAAGGAGATGTGATTGAATTATGATAGAAACATCATATAGTTCGGAAATAAAGAGATAGAATATAAACCCAGTAGCTTTACGCCTTCTGAATCAGTAGCTGATATCTCCTCAGTTTAATACTCCGAAAGAATTACTGAACTATATGTGTGCAATGCAAGCACAAGACTATCGTATGATGAGTAGGGCTGTTGCAATGCGTACAACAAATCCATCAGGAAAGATGTTTAAAAAAGCTTTTGATGATGGAGAAATCATCCGTCTTCATTTAATGCGTGGCATATGGCAGATAGTTTCGTCAGGTGGACTATTGGTGACTGTTAGAACAATGTGCACCAAAAGCTATTAGTGTTATTAAAGGTTGGATGAATAGTAATAAGGTCGTAATTTACTATGAAGAAGCTTTGAGTGTGCGTGAAATTATTGCTCTAACAGCTTCTGATAAGGGTAGTCTAACTAAGGATTACATTGTTAAAGCGTTATTAGATAAGGTTTTTTATTTGATTACCAACATTTAAGTTATCATATTCGTATGGCAGGATTGACAGGTACATCTGTAACGGGAACCTATTGCCAATCAAAACAACGTATGCATTAACTGCTAATAAAGTGAAACCTGTTTCCTCAATAAACTGAGATGAAGCGTTGATACGCATAGCTAAAATGTATTTAGGAGTCGTCAACCAGCTACATTAGGAGATTTCGTATGGTGGTCGGGATTGTCGTAAAGGTATTGAATTGTTAGACAATTATATTTATAAATAAGAAATACCTTGATATAGAGTTTTAATTCACAGATGATGGTAGGTTTCATGGGTTTCGTAAAGGCAACTATCTATTGATTCCGCCTTATGATGAATACCTTGTCAGCTATAAAGGTCAAGATATAGTCTTGTCTCTTAAATATATGCAAAAGGCTTATAATAATGGAATTTTCCAACCAATTATAGCTCACGACGTAATTGTATGTGGAAAGTGGACTCCTACGAAGACAATTTAAACCCATCATTCTTCTTAGGAGAACATAATAGTAGTATAATGAAAGAGTGGGAAGTTTATAAAAAAGTATCTTTTTTTCTTATTAAAAAAATAGATGCAATATTTTCATTGATACCATCATCTTCATTATCAGTTTATTATATTTATCTCTAGTTATGTTGTAAAAGTTGATACTATAGCAATATAAAAACAGCTTTTATTAAACATTTAAATAATGAATTTCATTTCTTGATAGAAGAACCTTAATAACAAAAAGCGAAGTTTTTTTGTATGTATAAAGCTCAAATTAAGAAAAATTGTTTCTAAACCTTTAACCATAGTAGAGTTGTTTTTCTTTTTATAGATTTGTTTATTTCCTTTTTTTATTTTACTTTTGTATATCTCTAATAGTGAAAAGGAAATGACACAGCAAGAAGATATTCAAAAGGCCGTTGAGGTAATGAGAAAAGGTGGTGTGATACTTTACCCCACCGATACAGTTTGGGGGATAGGATGCGATGCTACCAATCCAGAAGCTGTATCAAAGGTTTATAAAATAAAACGTCGTGATGATTCAAAAGCGTTAGTATGTCTTGTTGATTCTGATGTGCGGTTGCAGCGATATGTACGCAATGTTCCTGATGTCGCATGGCAGCTTATAGATGCTGTAGTAAAGCCAACGACCTTAATACTAGATGAAGCTGTGAATCTTGCGGATAATCTTATCGCTGAAGATGGTTCTATTGGAATAAGAATCACAAACGAACCTTTCTCTAAGGAATTATGTTATCGTTTCCAAAAAGCAATAGTAAGTACGTCAGCAAATATTAGTGGAGAACCAGCTGCGCAGAATTATCGCGATATTTCTGAAGAAATATTGTCAGCTGTAGATTATGTTTGTTTTTCTCGCCGTCAAGAGCATAAGCCACACCAGCCTTCTACTATAATAAAGATAGAAACGACTGGAGAAATAAATATAATCAGAAAGTAATTCCCTCATATACCTTATATATAATGTATCAGTAAAGAGGAACAAGTCTGAAAAATGACCAACGAAAATAATAGCAATATAATTAGTCGTATAGACGATTGGCGTAAAAACAATATTTCTGACCGCCAATTTGTATTAGTACTTGCGTTCATTGTAGGCTTTCTTGCTGCGGTGGCAGCATACGTCCTTCATATTATTATTAGAGAAATAGAAGAACTTATTACATCAGGATTTAAAATGACCACTATCAATTGGTTGTATCTTTTATATCCAGTTATAGGTATTTGGCTCACCAGCTTATTCGTCAAATACGTTGTTCGTGATCAAATTTCACATGGAATCACACGTGTATTATATGCAATTTCTACGAAACGTTCTAAATTAAAAGCACATAATACGTGGACTTCCATTGTAGCATCAGCTATTACAATTGGTTTTGGTGGATCGGTAGGAGCAGAGGCTCCTATTGTATTGACGGGATCTGCCATAGGAAGTAACCTTGGGAGGCTTTTCAACATGGATCGTCGAACATTGATGTTATTGGTTGGTTGTGGTGCTACTGCAGCTGTTTCGGGCATTTTCAAAGCACCGATAGCAGGTTTAGTATTCACTTTGGAAATTCTTATGGTGGATCTAACTATGGCGTCACTATTACCTATCTTGATAGCTTCTGTTACTGCAACTTGCTTTTCCTACTTCTTTACGGGAGGTGAACCTATGTATAACTTCAAAATAGACTATCTTTGGAGTCTTAGTAAAGTTCCTCCAACTATATTATTAGGCATCGTTTGTGGCTTTCTTTCACTTTATTTTATGCGCGTAATGTCTTGGTGTGAAGATAGATACGCAAGTCTTTCCAATCGTCCTTACCTTAATTTATTAGCAGGTGGTTTAGTTTTATCATCGCTTATCTTTGTTTTTCCTTCTCTTTATGGTGAAGGTTATAACAGCTTGCGTCTCTTTATAGAAGGAAATGGTGAAGCCGATTGGAATAAAGTATTGCGAGGTTCTATGTTTGCAGGACAAGCAAAGTTCTTGTTATTATATGTAGGGATCGTAGCTTTAACTAAAGTTTTTGCAACTAGCGCAACCAATGGAGCTGGCGGATGTGGTGGAACGTTTGCACCATCGTTATTTATAGGTGGATTTGGAGGCTTCTTCTTTGCACGTTTTTGGAATGTTCAACAGATAGGAGAGTACATTCCTGAAAAGAATTTACCCTTTATGGTATGGCTGCAGTTATGGCTGCAGTTATGCATGCACCGCTAACAGGTGTATTCTTAATAGCTGAACTCACTGGCGGCTACCATCTTTTTATTCCACTAATTATTGTTACCATTAGTTCTTATCTAACCATAAATATCTTTGAACAACACAGTATATATGCAGTTCGATTAGCTCGACAAGGAAAACTATTAACTCATCATACTGATAAGGCAGTAATGACAATGATGAATATGCAAAATATTGTCGACCGCGACTATACATCAGTAAATCCAAACATGGAGATGGGAAAACTTGTGCATGCTATTAGTTCGAGCCGCAATGATTATATCCCTGTTCTAAATGATGGAGGCATATTGTTAGGAGAGATTGACATAACAAAACTTAGACACATAATTTTCCGCACAGAATTATATCATCGTTTTTCTGTAGAGCAACTTATGACCCTTCCACCAGGAACTATTGGTGTTAACGACCAGATGGAGAGCGTTATGAAAGTGTTTGAAAAAACAGGTGCACAGGTTCTTCCTGTAATAGAGCTAGACGGAAGACTAGTTGGGTATATTTCGCGTGCACGACTTTATAATATGTATAGACAGTTGGTTGCAGACTTCAGCGAAGAGTAATTGCTCAGAATCTTCACAATATTAAAATTAAATGACAGTATGAATAAGAAGGATATAAGAATCGTTTTTATGGGAACACCAGAGTTTGCTGTTGAGTCTTTGAAAGCTTTGGTAGAAAATAATTATAATGTTGTCGGAGTGGTCACACAACCCGATAAGCCTGTAGGACGGCATCAAGAGTCACTACAAGCGCCAGCTGTAAAAGTATATGCGCAGTCAGTAGGTTTGCCTGTTTTGCAACCTGTAAAGATGAAAGATGCTGAGTTTATAAATCAATTACAAGCTTTAAAAGCAGATTTACAAGTAGTTGTTGCTTTTCGATTGCTTCCAGAAGTAGTATGGTCTATGCCTCGTTTGGGAACATTTAATGTTCATGCAGCTTTGTTACCACAATATCGTGGTGCAGCACCTATAAACTGGGCTGTAATAAATGGCGAAACAGAAACTGGAGTAACAACCTTCTTTCTCGATAAAGATATTGATACTGGCAGAATTATTGGACGGAAACATTTTTCTATTCCTGAAAATGCAAATGTAGAGTATGTTTATGATGGATTGATGCGATTAGGAGCAGATTTAGCAATTGAAACGATAGATCTTTTATGCGAAAAGATTGCAAATAATTTTGATGATACTCAGATATTATCTGTGATGAACGAAATAACTGAACCGCAACAAAATTCTGAAGACTTACACCATGCGCCAAAGATATTTAAAGAAACTTGCGAAATAGATTGGTATCAGGAAGCAAGTGTTATTTATAATTTTGTACGTGGTCTTTCACCTTATCCTGGTGCTTGGTCAAAAATTGTTCCATTTGCTAATTTTGCAACTTCAACTACTGATATGGTTTTGAAGATATTTGAAGCTGTAAAAACTGAGAAAGCTGCTAATGGTGAACCAGGAACATTTGTAATAGAAAATAAGAAAGTATACGTGAATACAAACGATTTTCTATTAGAATTGAGAGAGTTACAACTCTCAGGAAAAAAGCGTATGGATAGTAGCTCTTTTTTAAATGGCTTTAAACAAATTGTAGAGTATAAATTGAATAGAAAAATAATAGCTAAAAATGTAATTATTATTCTATGAAAAAAATAGAATCTTAATAAAAATCTTTTTAGTACTTTTGCATTATTATAAGTGATAACAAAATAATTATTTGACAGACTACTAAAATATGAAGCTTATAAATAAGATTTTCGAGTGGTATCTCACAAAGAATGCACTGCCATATTGGGTTGTGTTAGCCATTGATATACTCATTTGCTATTTGTCAGGCGTGCTTGTTTTTTGGTTCTATTATCATGGAGCCATTGAGTTTTCTAACCTGTCTCTTATTACAACTACCATATTCGTTGATATGGTTTTCGTTCTAATTGGTTTCCGTGTTTTTAAGACTTATTCTGGTATAATACGCTACTCCTCTTTTGTAGATCTTCAGCGCGTATGCCTTGCTATGCTTTTGTCGTTGGCAATAGCAGAAGTAATGCACTACATAATGTATTTCTGGCAATTTATAAGGTTCATGCGTCTTCAAGGTCGTCAAATTGCTGTTATGTATCTTGTGGCTACTATAGGAATGGTAATTTTCCGAGTGTTAGTAAAAGCAATTTACGATGTATATTTAAATCCCAATAGAAAAGTTCGAACACTTATATATGGTATTCAAGAAGGTGGAATAGGAATTGCTAATAATATATGCAACGATAGAAATACTAATTTCTTGTTGAAGGGTTTTATTTCTCATGATGATTTGTATTCTGGAAATACGTTAATGGGTGAAAAGATATACACGATTGATAGTCAGTTAGAAGAGGCCATCGAAAATCTGAATATTAAAGCTGTGCTTGTTTCGCCTATTCAAGTAAATAAGTTCCGTGCTGATACAAGACTACAAGATATGCTCATCAATGCAAATGTGAAGATTTATCTTACCGAACATACAAAAGAATGGACTGGTGAAGATGATTTGACACATGTACAATTTAAGGAAATAAATATTGAAGATTTATTGCCACGCGATGAAATAGCTGTAGATATGGATGCTATCGGTAACTTGCTAAATGATAAATGTATTATGATTACAGGTTCAGCAGGCTCAATAGGTTCAGAGATTGTACGTCAGATTTCTATTTATAAGCCTGGTAAACTTATTCTTATAGACCAGGCGGAAACTCCCCAACATGATATTAGATTGATGATGAGCTTTGAGTATCCTAATATAAAAGTTGACACCATTGTTGCGAATATAACAAATTTTGATAGAATGGAATCTATCTTTAAGCAGTATAGACCAGAATATGTTTTCCATGCTGCTGCATATAAACATGTTCCGATGATGGAAAATAATCCTTCTGAAAGTATCCAAAACAATGTTTGGGGTACAAAGGTAATTGCCGACTTAAGTGTTAAGTATGGCGTTAGAAAGTTTGTAATGGTATCAACTGACAAGGCAGTAAATCCAACAAATGTGATGGGTTGTTCAAAACGTATCTGTGAAATTTATTGTCAGAGTTTGAATAAAAAAATCAATCAAGATAAAACGAAAGAAGTTTCAACTCAGTTTGTAACTACTCGATTTGGTAATGTTCTTGGTTCTAATGGCTCTGTTATTCCATTGTTCGAGAAGCAAATAAAGAGTGGAGGCCCAGTTACTGTTACCGACCCTAACATTATTCGTTTCTTTATGTTGATTCCTGAAGCTTGTAAGTTAGTTTTAGAGGCTGGAACACACGGAAAGGGTGGTGAAATTTTTGTTTTTGATATGGGTAAACCTGTTAGAATAGCTGACCTCGCAAAGAGAATGATAAAACTTTCTGGTGCAGAAAATGTGAAGATTGAATATACAGGTCTGCGAGAGGGAGAAAAACTCTATGAAGAAGTATTAAGTACAACTGAAAATACCCTGCCAAGTTTCCACGAAAAAGTAAGAATAGCTCAAGTTAGAGAGTATGATTATGATGCTGTAAGCAAACAAATAGAAGAGCTTTTGCTGATAAGTCATACATATGATAATATGGAAATTGTAAAGGTAATGAAATCTATAGTACCTGAATATATTAGCAATAATAGTATTTATTCAGTATTAGATAAGTAATTGCATTAAAAATATATTTTACTTCTATTTTCCTTTAAGTACGTCTATTCTCAATAAAATTATTGATGACGTTAAACTACTTAGTCATCCTTTAAAAACTATATTTCAGCATAAAGCTTGTATTGACAAGCTCTATGCTGATTCTTTTTATAAGGTCCAAAAGAACTCTCATAGCTCTTTTGAAGTTATATGCTGCTGCAGCTAATAATGCATTGATAGCATCTCCTTTCACTCCTTTATAAAAGTTGCGAGATAATCGGTGGTCTTCTTTAAGATGTCCTATCGTTGGCTCTATACCAGCTTGTTTACAAAATAGTTTGTGTTTCTTTTTCTTTTGGTAGTAGCTGTCTTTAGCTTTAGGAATATCTGGGATGAGTATCTTTGTCTGCCCAATCTGCTTTATACCTCTATACCCTCTATCTCCTGCTAACTTATCAACCTTCCTTCCTGTCATCCTTTGGGTTTGTTCTAACGCCTTTTCGATAGTATGCCCATCATATTCATTCCTAAAAGAACATGCACCAAGAATAAGTCCTGACCATGAGCGAAGAATAGATACTTTATTGCCAAACTCATATTGCTTATGTTCCTTACCCTTGCTGATGCAAACTACATCTGGTTCGTGCAGAGAATATACTTTGTTCTTTGACTTCCTATTCTGAGAAAGAACTCTGTAATATAGCTCAAACATCTTCTCATATCCTTTCCTTCTCCCAAGATTACGCTCTAGCTCTCTTACTAATCTACCTGCTATGGTCTTGAGTTGCCTATCTGCCTTAAGAGCTTTCTTACGATTCTTGGGATGATTACGAAACGTTGGGAACGGTAAATGCCTTTCAAGGTGCGCGTATAACTCTGTCGTAGAGGAAGACAATTGTCATGAACTATCTTCAGAACGTTTTTGATTATCTTTTTATGCAACTTCGCATCTGTAGGATAGGTTATATTCTTCTCCTGCACGGTAGAATCAATGAAAGCCGTATCAAAATGATCTTCGTTATCATGGTCGGTATTAACGCGGATGCTCTCGGCTAATATTAACTCCATACCTTCCTCGCCTATACGATTTCTGAAGTGAACTAACTCGGAAGCGTCACAGGGTTGTTTGGGCATAAATTCAAGTCCACCACAGAAATATTGGTAGTAAGCATTCTCGCTCCATTGAGAAACTACCATTTCATCTGACACATTGCGCAGATGTTTTAAAATTAAAAGACCACACATCAAGCGAATAGGATGAGCAGGGCGACCGTTAGTGCTGCAATACAAAGGAGAGAAAGCATTTTCAAAACATTCCCAATTAATCTTATTACTAAGTTGGAAAAGGGGATGTTCATGGCTAAGCATGTCCTCTAAAGAAGAGAACATAGAGAGCTGTTTAGATGTACGTTTAAGCATAAATATCTGCAAGATTTATAATGTAAAGGTACAAAAACTTGCAGATATAAACAAATAATTTACAGGATAATATACTATGAATCAGGAGAATATTAGGTTTTTAAGGGAGGACTAATTAAAAACGATCAAAAATTGTAATTACGTTTTTAAAAATTGTAATTATGATTTTCTAATCTTTTATATCAAAAAAAGATATTATAATTATTTTTAATAGTCAGTTGGTAAATTTACCGATCGACTATTAAATAATACAAATATGCTAATTATTGCTTGCTGTTATAATTTTTAACCATATCTGAATTTAGATGGCTGAGAATTATTTGTTGACTTCCTTTACTGAATGCAAGTTTGTAGAGTCCACCTTTTTTATCTTTTCGATTGTAATTATCAGCGTAATTGTCTATTTTCCAACATGTATCCTTTAGGGCAATTTGCTCAACCTTTTTATAAAATTCTGAAGAAGGAATTGTATCAAAGCTCAATATAGCTGAATAGTTGCCACCTGCTACAGTCTCTTCGTCGAGTGCAATGCTGACAGAGTCGGGAATAATGGGTTGTTGTTTTAGAATCTTATACTTCGGAAAACGCATATTTGTAATAGCCGACAGGTCGATGTTCAGCGTCGTGTCATTTACTATTGGGGCAAACACTGAGGCTGCTACCGTATCTTTCAGTGACGACGATGGATTAGCATTATTGTTGCATGAGACAAAACCAAGAAGTCCTGCTAATGCAATACACAGCATACTACAAAGTCTTCGTTTATCTAACATACTTTTCATTAGATGCAGTTACTAAATTTCAATTGGTTCTATGCGTGGCTTGGGAGCATTGATAGGAGTATTTGAAGGTTGCTTTGGTTGTTTCGGCTTCTTTGGGCGATTGCCTTCTTCGCTATTATGTTGAGGAATCTGTGTATTTTCAATATCTAATTCCTCTTCTCCCTCAGCATTTTGCTCGTTCTCATCGAGTTCACTTCCTATTCCACTTCTGTGACGAATATGTAAACTATCTGTTTCTCGCCTTGGTTGAACAATTGATTGGCAGTTATACATAGAAGGGTCTATGTCTTTGTCTGGGTCAGGTATCCATTTTGCATGATATTTTTGGAAAGATTTATCACGCATCAGGTCGTATATAAAATTACCACACATTGGAAGTGCAGTTTTAGAACCTTGCCCTAAAGCACCTGTTCTGAAGTGAATACTACGATATTCGCCACCTACCCATGCTCCGACTACAAGTTTTGGACTTACAGCCATAAACCAAGCATCAGAATGATTGTTGGAAGTACCAGTTTTTCCACCCCAATCTGTATCGCCAAATGTGTATTGTTTTAATGAACGACTTGTACCACCTGGTTCTGTAAGGCAACCTTTTCAATAATTCTTGCATGAAGAAAGCACTCTGATAAGACAGCACCTGTTTGTTATTGTGTGGTGCAACATATACTTCATTACCTCGCTGGTCAAGTATCTTTGTAACAACAATAGGTTCACAATATTCACCATCGTTGGCAACAGTACAATAAGCATTTACCAATTCTAGCAGATTTACGTCGCTTGAACCAAGAGCTAATGAAGGCTCATTCTCAAGCGGACTCTTTATACCCATGTCTTGAGCTGTGCGAATAATGTTTTTTATACCCATCTCTTGTCCTAAACGAACAGCTATGGTATTCACACTTCGAGCAAATCCCGCTTTTAATGTTATAGAGTCGCCTGAGTAATTACCATTAGCATTACGAGGTGTCCAGGTTTTCAAAATTCCAGTTTTCTTATCAGGTACCTCCATACTGATATATTCATCTCTACGTTTATCGCATGGGGCCAATCCTTGATTCATTGCTTCTGAATAAACAAAGAGTTTGAATGTAGAACCTGGTTGGCGCTGTGCTGTAACCTTGTCATATTTCCATGATTTAAAGTCTATATCGCCAACCCATGCACGAACTGCACCTGTTTCAGGTTCTATGGCAATCATTGAACAATGCATAAACCTTACCATGTAACGAATAGAGTCCATTGAAGACATTTCTTTTATAATCTCTCCTTTTTCGTAGTCAAACAATCTGACCTTGTGAGGTTTATTAATATAGTACAATACACTGTCAGGCTGGTTTGAATATTTTTTTAATAAGTTTTTATAAAATGGCTGTCGTTCTGCAATTCCTTCTATAAAACCCGGAACTAAGTTACCATTTTCGTCTCGCCATGGATCCTGTCCACTCCAATGTTTATCAAAATCTTGTTGAATTTTACGCATTTGTTTTTCTGCAGCATCTTCTGCATACTTCTGCATGCGAGTATCAATGGTTGTATAAATCTTTAATCCGCTGCTATACAAATCGTAGTCGTTATCTTTTATCCAATCTTTTAGATAGTCTGCTACGTATTCACGAAAATATTGTGCTTTACCATCATAGTTTTCTTCTACATGAACATCAAGTGCCATTGGCATCTTTGAATACTTTTCGTATTCATTTTTTGTTAAATGTCCATGTGTTACCATATTATATAAAACAGTGTTACGTCTGCCAATAGAATTTGAAGGATGTAAAATAGGGTTATAGTAAGTTGTAGCCTTCAACATTCCAACTAAAGTTGCAATCTGTTCGGTAGTAAGTTGGCTGGGAGTTGTATTGAAATAAGTTCTTGCAGCTGTTTTAATACCATACGCATTATTTCCAAAGTCAACCGTATTGGCATACATTGTTAAGATATCATTCTTCGAATAAATAAACTCTATTTTGTAGGCAATAATCCACTCTTTAGCTTTAGCTATTAGCATTCGTATGCCAGGAATCTTACCCAAAAGACCAGAATATTCCTTATTTCTTATGTGGAACATATTTTTAGCAAGTTGCTGCGTTATAGTAGATGCGCCACGAGCACCATCACGTGTTACAGCATCTTTTACAGCACCACCGATTCCCATAAAGTCTACTCCGTGGTGACTATAAAATCTTTCATCCTCCGTACTTATCAAGGCATTCCAAATGTTGGGTTTACTTCATCATACTTTACAGGGATACGGTTTTCCTTAAAATATTTACCAATTAAGACAGAGTCGGCACTATATATTTCTGAAGCTGCATAAGTAGGAGGAGTCTTTATTTCAGCAAAACCTGGAGACTTACCAAAGAGCCACAAGAAATTAATATCAACCATTCCTAAGAAGATAAAGATTGACACAAAGAAAGAGACAATACCTACAGATAACTTAGTGTACCATACTCGTCCTTTGTATAATTTAATGTACCATGGGAAGAAATTAAGGATCCCCATAACTATGTTTTTGAATATTTTTGATTATATTTTTCATTTAAAAAGAAATTTATAAAGAATGCCTAATTCCAATAGGAATGCAAAAAATAGTAAAAATGTTTTTAAAGAAGATAACTATCTATGTGATTTAATATTTCTTTAGTTTCATTTGGGTGAAACCAATAAATATTTTTGGTCTTTTTATACCAAGTCAGTTGTTTACGTGCATATTTTCTTGTATTGCTCTGTATCTTAAAAATTGCCTCTTCAAGAGTTGTCAAGCCATCAAGATATTCAAATAGTTCTTTATAGCCAACAGTATTTAAAGCATTTAAATTCCTATACTCATACATGTTCAAAGCTTCATCTAGTATACCCGAAGTTATCATATCTTCTGTACGCTTGTTGATCCGTTCATATAGTTCTTCGCGTGGACGATTTAATCCAATCTTGATTATATTAAATGGACGTTCTTGTTTATTATTAGTACGGAATGAAGTGTAAGTTCTTCCTGTTTGAATACATACTTCAAGTGCATGAAGAACTCTACGAGGATTTTTCTTATCTACGATTTCCCAATGAGCAGGGTCTAGTTTTCTTAATAATTCGCAAAGCTTCTCTAAACCTTCTGTTTCCAATTTTTGCATTAAGGATCGTCTTATCCTATCATCAATGGTTGGAATATCGTCAATGCCATTACAAACGGCGTCGATATACATCATAGACCCACCGGATAAGATATATGAAGATGTTGGATTTAAATTTAATAAACTTATGACTTCTTGCTCGTAAAGACTTGCTGAATAATAGTCAATTACATTCTTACAAGCAACAAAATGGTGTTTTACATGATTCAGCTGCTCCTTTGTTGGAGCAGCCGTACCTATAGGTAACTCTTTGTATATCTGTCTTGAGTCAGCATTTATAATTTCTATACCATAATGCTGCGCAATCTCAAGTGTTAAAGCTGTTTTACCAACACCTGTTGGGCCCGTCAATACAATGAGAGTTTGTATATTCAATGTTATCTATCTAATAATTCCTCTTGATGAAGCTTGAACAAATTCAATGATATGTTGAATTTCATTTGTCATAGGTAAAGTTTCTTTCATTTTCTGAATCTTTTCTTCGCGAGTGCCTTCACCATAAAGTACACGATATGCATCATGAATTTGATCTATTTGTTCATTGGTAAATCCTTTGCGTCTTAAACCTACAATGTTAATGCCAGCATATCGTATTGGCTCTTTACCAGCAATAATATAAGGAGGGATGTCTTGAGAGAAACGACTTCCACCTTGAATCATAACATTACATCCAATAGTACAGAACTGATGGCAAAGAACTGAAGCAGAAATAATGGCATAGTCTTCAACTGTAACTTCTCCTGCCAACTTTGTTGAATTACCAATAATAATATTTGAACCAATTACACAATCATGGGCAATATGCACACTTTCCATAAAAAGATTATTGCTGCCTACAATTGTTGTTCCCTTTGAAGCTGTACCTCGAGAGATAGTAACATTTTCACGTATAGAATTGTTATCACCAATTTCACATAGACTTTCTTCACCGCGAAATTTTAAATCTTGTGGTTTTGTAGAAATACTTGAACCAGGGAAAAATTCGTTTCTGTTACCAATTCGTGCACCAGTGTGTATTGTAACACTATTGAGTAACTTGTTATTATCGCCAATTACTGTATTATCATCAATAAAACAAAATGGTCCGATGATATTATTGTCACCTATCTTTGCATTGGGATGTACGAATGCTAAAGGGCTAATAGTATTCATAATTATATTTATTTATTTTTTACTATTTGCGCAGTAAATGTAGCTTCTGCTACAACATTATCGCCTACAAACATATAACCTTGCATTGAGCTAATTCCATGACGTACTGGGCTTAACAATTCAACGCGGAATAAAAGAGTGTCGCCAGGAATAACTTTCTGACGGAATTTAACATTATCAATCTTTAAAAAGTAGGTTGACCATCTTTCAGGCTCCTCTACTTGAGAAAGTACCAATAGTCCTCCACATTGTGCCATTGCTTCTATTTGAAGTACACCTGGCATTACAGGCTCTTGTGGGAAATGACCTTGAAAGAAAGGCTCATTGGCTGTAATATTTTTAACGCCAACAATCGTCGTTGCTCCCATTGCAATAACCTTATCAACAAGTTGCATAGGATAACGATGGGGGAGAAGCTCACGTATTCTGATATTGTCCATCAAAGGCTCTTCATTTGGATCGTAAATTGGAGCTTGAATTTCATGTTTACGAATATCTTTACGGATCATTCTTGCAAACTTATTGTTCACAGTATGACCAGGTCGAGTTGCCACAATACGTCCCTTAATAGGCTTTCCTATTAAAGCTACATCGCCAATAATATCCAACAATTTGTGTCTTGTACACTCATTGTCCCAAATGAGCGGTTTGTTTTGTATATAGCCAATACTTGTTGCATCCATATGAGGCACCTTGAGCAGATCTGCTAACTGGTCAAGAGTTGGCTGTTCTACTTGTTTCTCGTAAATTACAATAGCATTATCAAGATCACCACCTTTGATAAGATTTGCTTGTAATAATGGCATAATATCTCTAACAAAAACAAAAGTTCTTGCAGGAGATATTTCGTCAGCAAATTTACTAATATCGTCAAGTGTTGCAAATTGACTGCTAATGAACTTAGATTCAAAAGAACACATTGCTGTTATGGAGAACTGTTCATCAGGAAGAATTGTAATAATACTGCCACTTTCATCCTTATACTCCATTTTCTTTCTAATAATATAATAGTCTTTTGGAGCGTTTTGGTCAACAATTCCTATTTCCTTAATTTTATCAACGTACATTGCAGCTGAACCATCAAGAATAGGGAATTCTGGACCATTTATTTGGATTAGACAATTATCTATTCCCATTGCATATAGGGCAGCCATACCATGTTCGATGGTACTTACACGAGCATCACCTTTTGCAATAACTGTACCACGTTGGGTGTCAATAACGTTTTCAGCAACTGCATCAATAATAGGTTGTCCCTCTAAATCAATTCGTTGAATTTTGTATCCTGTATTATCGGGTGCTGGATTAAAAGTAACAGTAAGGCTTAATCCTGTATGCAAACCTTTTCCAAAGAGGGAAAAACTTCCCTTCAATGTTTTCTGTTTTGTTGTTTCCATATATTATTTTTTCTTTTTCAGTTCGTCAATTTCCTTTTGTAAAGAATCTATATGTTTATATATCTCAGGGAGTCTTTGAAATATAACTTGTGATTTAAAATAGTTGCGTGGTTCAATAGCAGGGCTTCCCATAAGCGACTGATTATCTTTTAACTTGCTCAATACGCCTGATTGAGCGCCAAGGAAGACTTTATTACCTATTTAAATGTCCTGCTATACCAGCCTGTCCACCAAACATACACCACTCTCCAACTTTAGTAGAGCCTGCAATACCAACTTGCGCACTCATAACAGTGTTTGCGCCAATATCCGTATTATGGGCAATTTGAACAAGATTATCAAGTTTTACACCTTTACGCAAATATGTACTTCCCATAGTTGAACGATCAATACATGTATTTGCTCCTATTTCAACATTATCTTCTATGGTAACGATGCCTATTTGTGGAATTTTATCGTAGCTATTTGTTTCTGAATTTGGAGCAAAACCAAAACCATCAGCACCTATAACACTACCAGAATGGCAAATAACATTATTTCCGATTTTACAATTATGGTAAATGCTAACGTTAGGGTAAATAATACATTTGCTTCCTAAAGTTACATTATCCATAATGGTTGCATGAGGATATATCATGCTGTTATCTCCAATTACAACTCCTTCACCTATATATGCAAAAGCACCAATATATACATTCTGTCCTATCGTTGCCTTTGGAGAAATAAACGCTAATGAATCTACCCCTTGTTTTCTTGGCTTCATACTTTCATAAAGTTGAAGAAGCTTTGCAACACAATCGCGCGCATTTTTTACACGTATTAATGTAGCTTTAGTAGGCTTCTCAATCTTTATGCTTTCTTCTACAATAACTATAGAACATTCAGTTTCATATATATAATGAGTATATTTCGGATTTGCTAAAAAACTTATAGCACCATGTTTTCCTTCCTCTATCTTTGCGAAAGTACTAATGGTTGCTTTTTCATCGCCTTCTATGCTTCCTTGGATAAATTCTGCGATTTGTTTTGCGTTAAATTCCATTCTATATAATAAATGATAAATGCTTGCTTGTGCAAAGATAGCAAACTTTTGTTATATTCGATGATAACAAAAGTAATATTTACGAATTTTTTTAGATAATAGTTCTACGTTCAAAATCTCTGAAGCCTCGGTTATGTCTTTTAGACTACCATCTTTTGATAGTATACTAATATGGTCGTCGTTGATATCGTACATATTTTTTTGAATAGTATCTACTTGAATCAAGTAGCTGCTATCTTCTTCAGTAATTCCTAAGAAGTGGCAAATTCGTTCCTTACATTCGCTTATTTGTTTTTGTGAAATTGGTTCATCATGAATTTCGACCTGGAAAAGTTTGCGATTGATAAAATCATCTGCAAGAAGTGATAGTATTTTATCTTCTGATTTTTGCCATACTTTTATAGCACTCCATAAGTCGCTGTCATCTAAATTCAAGTAATGTTTCAGGGTTTCTTCATTATTTTTGAAGTATTCTGCATTTACGTCGTTGCCAAGAAAAAATGATAAAGCAGGAGAAGCAAATAATTTATATCCATCTTTTAATAGTTTCTTAGCTCTTAGCAACAAACTAATTAAAAGCTTTTCGTACCCAATGGTAGCTTTATGTAAATATACTTGCCAATACATTAAACGGCGAGAGGTAAGGAAATTCTCTATTGAATAAATACCTTTGTCATCTATTACTAAAGTATCATCTACGACATTCAACATTTTTATTATTCGCGCTGAACCTATATTACCTTCAGTTACTCCTGTAAAAAAGCTATCTCGTTTGAGATAGTCTAGTCTATCCATATCAAGTTGGCTACTGATTAATTGATGGAGGAAACGCTTAGGATATTCATTCTTAAAAATCTTAATAGCAAGATTAAGCTCACCATTCATTTCTTGATTGATGCTGTTCATTACCATTAAGGATATTTCTTCGTGAGTAATTCCTTTAATTAATGTATTCTCAAGGACGTGGGAGAAAGGACCGTGTCCGATGTCGTGCATTAAGATGGCAGCTTGAACAGCTTCTGCTTCGCTATCGAAAATAAAGGCACCTTTATGTAGCAAAGATAGAGTAGCTTCACTCATTAAATGAAATGCTCCTAATGAGTGCTGAAACCTTGTATGCTGAGCACCAGGGTAAACAACAGTAGTTAGTCCTAACTGCTTTATACGAGTTAAGCGTTGCATGAATGGGTGCTTAACAATATTCAAAAGAAGCCCCGATGGAATCCTGATAAATCCAAATACGGGGTCGCTTATAATTTTACTGTCACTCATAGAACGCTTCTCTTTTGAATTATTCTTTTAGTTTGTCAAGCTCTTTTTCCATTTCTTGCTGCAATTCTTTCGCCTTTTCTCCTGCAATTTCTGCAAAGTTTGCTTCTGAACTTGCATAAATAATACCTCGTGAGGAATTGACCAAAAGACCGCAGTCCTTATTCATACCATATTTACAAACTTCTTGCAAACTTCCACCTTGTGCGCCAACTCCTGGTACTAAGAGGAAACTATTGGGAGCCAATTTTCGTATATCAGCAAACAAGCTTCCTTGTGTTGCACCGACAACAAACATTAAATTTTCAGTTGTGCCCCATTCTTGAGACTTAGTCAACACTCGTTCGAATAAGCGCATACCCGCTTTATCTTCAAACAACTGAAAGTCGTGGCTTCCTTTATTGCTGGTTAGTGCAAGAAGAATAACCCATTTCCCTTCATATTCCAAGAAAGGCTTTACAGAATCCTCACCCATATATGGAGCTATAGTAAGCGCATCAACATTATATTTTTTAAAGAATGTTTGTGCATACATCTTTGATGTGTTTCCAATATCTCCACGTTTGGCATCAGCTATTATGAAGTGTTGGGGATAGTTTTCTTTCAAATATGTTATTGTCTTTTCAAACGCCTCCATACCTTTCAATCCATAGCATTCGTAAAATGCTAAATTAGGTTTGTATGCAATGCTATAAGGAGCCGTAGCATCGATTATGGCTTTATTAAAAGAAAAAATAGGGTCCTCTTCATTTAACAGAAACTTAGGAACCTTATTTAAATCGGTATCAAGTCCTACACAAAAGAAACGATTTCTTTGTAAATATTTGCTCTATTAATTGTTTTCTCTCCATACTTATTAATTCTTATACTTTAGTTTCAAACTACGACATATTATTTGTTACTTGCGTAAGTTTGATAAGTTATTTACAGAGTTAATTTTAAATACAAGAAAAGGGGCAAATGTTATTATTGACGAAAGTACATTTTGTGCCCCACGAAAGTACATTTTGTGCCCCACGAAAGTACATTTTGTCATCATCTCTGTCTACTATACCTGTGGAGAAAAAATTCCTTCAATATTATGAAATAATTTACAACTCTGTTTCCTTTAATTTTTCTGCGTTTTCTGCAACAGTTAGTGCATCTATTATGTCTTGAATTTCGCCATTCATGAAACCAGGCAAATCGTGAGTCGTAAAACCTATGCGATGGTCGGTTACTCGACCTTGTGGATAGTTGTAAGTACGAATTTTAGCTGAACGGTCTCCCGTAGAAACAAGACTCTTACGTCTGCTCGCTATGTCGTTTACATATTTCTGATGCTCACGGTCGTATATAAATGTACGCAATCTCGATAAAGCTCTTTCCTTATTCTTAGGTTGGTCGCGCGTTTCAGTACATTCTATAAGGATTTCTTCTACCTCACCTGTATTAGGATTTTTCCATGGATAACGTAAACGAACTCCCGATTCCACCTTATTTACATTTTGACCTCCCGCACCGCTCGAACGGAAAGTATCCCATTTAATGTCGCCTTCGTTAATGTTTACTTCAAATTTATCAGCTTCTGGAAGTACGGCAACTGTCGCTGCAGATGTCTGCATACGACCTTGCGTATCGGTGGAAGGAACGCGCTGCACACGGTGGACACCTGACTCATATTTCAAAATTCCATAAACGCCAGCACCAGCAACAGCAAAATCAATTTCTTTAAATCCACCAACAGTTCCTTCCGAAACTGATGTTATAGATAGTGTCCAGCCTTTCTTGTCGCAGTATCGTTTGTACATATTGAAAATATCGCCAGCGAACAATGCAGCTTCGTCTCCGCCTGCTCCTGCTCTGATTTCCATTTGCACGTTTTTGTCATCTTCTGGATCTTTAGGAACAAGTAAAAGCTTAATTTCTTCTTCAAGCTTTGGTTGCAGTTCTTCGTTCTCACTCAGCTCCATTCTTGCCATTTCTTTCATTTCTGGATCGGTTTCGTTGGCAAGAATATCTTTAGCTTCAGATATTGTAGCAAGGCAATTTATATATCGCTTACGAGCGTTCATAATATCACCAAGATCTTTGTATTCCTTAGTGAGCTTTACATATCGTTGTTGGTCGCTTATTACGTCTGGGTCTGTAATGAGCGTAGAGACTTCTTCAAAACGTGCTTCAAGTCCATCTAGTTTTTTTAATATATTATTCTCCTCTGGCATATCTATTGTTATTTTGTATAGATGTATAGAATATTATTGTTTAATAATTAAATTCTCCGAATTCGCTTTTGATAGTTAAGCTCTTTTTACCTTCTTCAATATGACCGATAACTTGTGCATCAATATTGAATTCCTTGCTAATAGCAATAATAGAATTAGCCATTTCAGGGCTGACATAAATCTCCATTCTGTGTCCCATATTGAAAACTTGGTACATTTCTTTCCAATCTGTTCCGCTACATTCCTTTATAGCTTTAAATAGGGGAGGTACAGGGAACATATTATCCTTTATTACTTTGCAGTTATCATTTACAAAGTGTAAAACTTTTGTTTGTGCTCCACCTGTGCAATGTACCATTCCGTGAATCTTGCTACGATACTCATCAAGTATTTGCTTAATTACTGGAGCATAGGTACGGGTAGGGGAGAGAACCAACTCTCCAGCATTTAAAGGACTGTCTTCTACAGCATCAGTAAGTTTATATTTACCACTATAAACAAGCTCATTCGGCACAGCGTGGTCGAAACTCTCAGGAAACTTTTCGGCTAGATACTTTGAAAAACATCATGGCGTGCACTCGTAAGACCATTACTGCCCATTCCTCCATTATACTTCTTTTCATAGGTTGATTGTCCTGTCGAACTTAAACCAACGATAACATCTCCTGGACGAATATTCGCATTGTCAATAACGTCAGAGCGTTTCATTCTACAGGTAACGGTGGAATCGACAATGATAGTACGCACCAAGTCGCCAACATCTGCTGTCTCTCCGCCAGTAGGATAAATGCCTATTCCCATCTCTCTCATTTCTGCAAGCAACTCATCTGTGCCGTTAATGATGGCAGATATAACTTCGCCCGGAACAAGCATCTTGTTGCGTCCGATAGTAGATGACACTAAGATATTGTCTACTGCACCAACACACAACAAATCATCGGTATTCATAACTATGGCGTCCTGCGCAATGCCCTTCCATACACTTAAATCTCCAGTTTCTTTCCAGTACATATAAGCTAAGGAGGATTTTGTACCTGCACCATCGGCATGCATGATATTGCAGTATTCTTCGCTACCTCCTAAGATGTCTGGAATGATTTTGCAAAAAGCCTGTGGGAAAATTCCCTTGTCTATATTCTTTATAGCGTTGTGTACATCTTCTTTGGCAGCACTAACGCCACGCATTGCATATCTGTTATTCATTGTCTCGACTATATTTTCAGATTATTTATCTTTATTATTCCAAATATCCCAGCTTGCAAATGCCTGCAAGAGCAACATCTCCAATCCATTCTTAATCACCGCACCATGTTTTTTACCTTTTTCCAAAAAACGTGTTATGTTTGGATTGTAAAGCAAATCGTATAAAAGCGTATGACTATCCATAGCTTCATATGGAAGTGGCAAACACTCCTCTACATTAGGATACATTCCTACTGGAGTACAATTTACGATTACATTAAACTCCTTGATAATCTTAGGAGATAAGTCATCATAAGTTAAGACATCTATATTCTTACGTCTTGACACACATATTGTTTCAAGTCCTAAAGACTTTAATCCATAGCATACTGCTTTAGATGCACCACCTGTTCCTAATACGAGTGCCTTTTTGTGATAGCGTTCTAATAAAGGTTCTATACTTTTTGTAAATCCTATTACGTCACTATTATAACCTTTAAGATATCTTTTGCTACCTATACGTTCTATACGGATAACATTTACAGCACCGATAGCTTTTGCCTCAGGACTTAAAGTATCAAGATATTTGATAACTTGTTTCTTATAAGGTATAGTTACATTAAGACCTTTTAATTCCGGAGTCGTATCAATTATTTCCAAAAGATTTTCAATAGAAGAAATTTCATAATTATCATACACGGCATCTATACCTTCATTTTTGAAATTTCTCATTAAAAATACCCTTTGGAAAAAGAATGCTCTAACGGATAACCTATCAGTCCATATTTGTCCATAAGTAACTTATATTCTATTTTTCAGCAATATACATTGTGCAAATACCAAAAGTTAATCTTTTAAAGGAAGTTTTAGTGAAGCCAACTTTTTGAAGGATTTTTATCATTGTTTCACCTTGTGGAAATGCAGCAATTGTCTTATTTAAATAATCGTAAGCGCTGATATCTTTTGAGATTAAGCGCCCATAAAAAGGTAAAACAACCTTTGAATATAGTTTAAAGAGTTGTTTCATAGGAAATGATATTGGCGTTGTAAGCTCTATAATACATAAATGTCCACCTTTCATTAGAACTCTATACATTTCAGAGAGGCCTTTCTCAAGGTCTTGAAAATTACGAATTCCAAAAGCAGCAGTTACTGCTTCAAATGTATCTGAGGGAAAAGTAAGATTTAAACAATCTTCTTTTTGAAATGATATGATCCCATCAAGCCTTTCATCTATTACCTTCTTTCGTCCGATTTCCATCATTCCTTCGGAAATGTCAGCACCAACTAATGTATTAGGTAAAAGCATTTTTACTGATAAAATAGCAAAATCACCTGTTCCGGTTGCAATATCGAGTATTGTTTTTGGTTTATATGGTGAAAGTTGTTTTATAGCTTTCTTGCGCCAGCTTTTATCTATATTCCATGACAGCCTATGATTTAAGGTGTCGTAGGTTGGAGCAATGTTATCAAACATTTCCTCAACCACTTTCCCTTTTTCATCTGTGCTGTTATAGGGCTTTATCTTTTCTTGATTATACACGTTGATGTCGATTTATTTCTTGCAACTAGATATTTTGAAGAACTTTTATTTTCTAGAAGCCAAATATTGGTTTACATTTTTTTCAATACGACCTGCCAAGTCCATTTCTTTATTAACTTTAACAAACGTTTCTCCTGTGATATGCTCGTAGAGCTCAATGTACCTGTCGCCTACGCTTGTTGCATACTCATCAGTTATTTCGGGCATTGTCTGTCCTGGTTCGTTCATAAAGTTGTGTTCTATGAGCCATTGGCGGACAAATTCCTTTGAAAGCTGTTTCTGAGGTTCACCTTTTGCAAACTTCTCTTCATAGCCATCAGCATAGAAATATCGACTTGAGTCTGGTGTATGTATTTCGTCTATTAAATAGCATTTTCCATCACGCTTACCAAATTCATACTTGGTATCAACAAGGATAAGTCCTTTTTGAGCAGCAATTTCCTGTCCGCGCTCAAAAAGTTTTCTAGTCCAATCTTCAATCGTATTGTAGTCTTCTGCTGAAACGATACCTTGCTTGATGATTTCTTCTTTCGAAATATTAAGGTCATGTCCCTCGTCAGCTTTTGTTGTTGGTGTGATGATAGGTTTAGGGAATCGTTCATTTTCTTTCATTCCATCGGGAAGTTTCACACCGCATATTTCTCTACAACCAGCTTATACTCTCTCCATGCCGAACCTGTAAGAATAGAGCGGATTATCATTTCTACTTTAAAACCTTCACATTTTAAGCCAATTGTAACCATTGGGTCTGGAGTTGCCAATTTCCAGTTAGGACAAATATCAGATGTTAGATCTAAAAACTTAGATGCAATTTGGTTTAATACTTGCCCTTTAAAAGGGATTCCCTTAGGTAATACTACATCGAATGCTGAGATACGATCCGTAGCAACCATAACTATTAGGTCGTCATTGATGTCATAAACATCGCGAACTTTTCCGTGATAAACATTCTTTTGTCCTTCGAAATTGAAGTCGGTCTTGGTTAGTGCATTCATAATTTTAATAATTTATGGAGTAGTTTTATTTTTAATTTTATCGTATGTGTCGTAAGCTGTAACTATTTTCGTTACAAGCTTGTGCCTTACAATATCTTTCTGATTTAATTCTATAACAGATATTCCTTCTGTTCTAGAAAGTATTTCTATTGCTTCTTTTAGTCCGCTTTTTTGATTATGAGGAAGGTCGATCTGCGTTAAATCTCCTGTTATTATCATTCTAGAGTTCATCCCCAAGCGAGTTAGAAACATTCTGATTTGGGCTGTTGATGTATTCTGAGCTTCATCAAGTATAATGATGGCATCATTCAAAGTTCTTCCTCTCATGAATGCAAGTGGAGCTATTTGTATTATATGCTTATCCATCATTTCTTGAAGTTTGACAGTAGGTATCATATCTTCAAGCGAATCATACAAAGGCTGCAGATATGGGTCAATCTTTTCTTTCATATCTCCAGGCAGAAAACCTAATTTCTCTCCTGCTTCAACTGCAGGCCGGGAGAGTATGATTTTTTTTACTTCTTTTGATTTCAATGCTTTTACTGCAAGTGCAATGCTCAAATAGGTTTTACCAGTACCTGCTGGTCCTACGGCAAACACCATATCATTCTTGTTAAAAGCATCAACCAATATATCCTGATTGCGTGAGCGGCTTTTTATAGGCTTTCCAGAAACAGAGTAAACTAACACTCCTTTGCCTGCATCTGTTTTTGTTTGCCTTCCATTAACTATGTCAAGAATATCTTCTTCGTTTATAATATTAAATTTTGAGATATGTTTACGTAGATTCTCGACATCTCCTTCTAATTTAGCTATCTGCTCTTCATCGCCCAATACCTTTATAACATTATCGCGAGCTACAATTCTCACTTTTGGGAAGAGAGATTTGATCATCTGTAGATGTACATTACCAACGCCATAGAACACTACGGGGTCAATATCGTCAAGAACAATATGTTTTTCTATCAATTTATTTCACCTATTTTTAATACTGCTGCAAAAGTTAATATAAAAAACATGAACCACGCAAATAATTATCAAATCTTGTAAGTCGATTTTATTAAAAAAATCATTACCTTTTGTAGCAATGAAAAACAAAGAAGAAGATAACAAAAGAATAATTTTTTAATAGGATTTATGACTACGACTGCTTTTTTTGGCGGTTGTAAGGCTTATTTTTCCTTCTGTTGCTAAATCATCTTATACAGTAAGAAAAACAACTGCTCTAAACGACACAACTATTAAGAATATAGATGTTCCAAATCAGAATGAAGAAGCATCAGAAGCAAAGATAACTGCGCAGACTCTTCTACCAAGTAATAGATTTACAAAATTTTTTGATACAAATGGAAAAGAAATTAAGCACAGAATTGTAGGTGTTGCAGATTATGATGAAAATTTTCCTGATTCACAACACGTACAACTAGAATCTGCAATGAAGTATGCTGTAAAAGCAGTTATAAATCGCGAAGATGCTGAATTGCGAAAAAAAGAGCTTGTATATATAGGTAGTAACCCTTTTTTTGAAGTAAAACGCTTATCAAGTAGTATCCCATATCTTGTACCTACTGCTGCCATCTTACTTCAAGACATTGGTCGTAATTTTTTTGATAGTTTACAGATAAAGAGTATTCCATTAACAAAACTATTGGTTACAAGTGTCTTACGCACTAAGGAAGATGTTGAAAAACTTAGACGTTACAACCATAACGCTACTGAGAATAGTTGCCATCTTTATGGAACAACGTTTGACATAGCTTATAATAAGTATTCACCTATAACACGTTCGGTACGCGACGATACACTAAAGTGGGTTTTAAGTGAAGTGCTGAAAGATTTAAGAAAACAAGGTAGGTGTCATATCAAATATGAAAAGCGACAGGGGTGTTTTCATATTACAGTTCGATAGAGAGGAATTTCAAAAAAGATTATGTAAATAATCTTTTGTAACTTTACTATAACACCAAACATAAAACAAACGCATACAAGAGTTTTAACCTTCTCGTTGTATGCGTTTTATTTATGTAATTTACTTTCCCTCTTCAGTTAGCTCATCTAAACTTATTGTTGGTTTAAGCAAACCAGCCCGCATAAGCATGTCAGTTATTTCCTCATCACTAGTTCGTCTATAGACCGTATAACCATATCGTGGTTTTCCATTAGGAAATTTACCCATGGGTTCTATCACTTCCATTGCTCCTTCTGAAAGTGTTATGACCTCTTTTTCGGATAGGTCTTTTATCGTTAGCCGATTATTTTCTGAATTATACTTGTAGTTGTATTCGTAACTGACAATTTTACCAGTAGCCGATGAAAAGAAAATAGTATGGCATTTACCATTCTTAAAATAATAGTTTATGGGGCTGACGCCAAGTATCGAACGATAGTAATCTTTTGTATCTAATTGACCATTTTCTAATACTATACGGGTAGAAACCCACATAAAACCTCCATGTTTTATTAAATCTTGAAATTCCTTTTCAGAAATTCTTTGTTTGTTTTTAACAGTGCATTCACCTTTCTTATTGAACTCAAATTTTAAACTTGGTGTAATATTAATAATATGCATATCAGACTGTTGCTTAGGTGTTTTACATGCAGAAATGCTCATTGCAACAGCTGTAGATGCTACTGCCAATGAAATCTTGTGCTGTATCGACTTTTTATTCATATTTATCATTTATATGTTGTTTTATTATTTACGTTTTTCAAACCAAGTAAGGTAGAAAGCAATATAGCTTTTATATCATTATCTAAAAAAGAAATTAAGTATTCGACTTGGATGCAAATATACATAAAAAATGATTTTCATATCAGAAAATACAATTTATCTGACACATTAAGTATTTATTGGAAGAAAAGAGTTAATATTACTAAAAATATAAAAACAATATTGTTTTTATTATTGGTGGGAATTGTTTAGAAATAACTATTTTTGTTTTATTTAAAAGAACGATAGATTATGAAGAATATTCTTAATATAGGGATTAAGTTTTCAACGATGTTGCTCACATTTGCTACTTTCATTGCTTGTGGATCTCCTAAAAAAGTTGTGATAAATGTTGATGTATTTCATTTTGATGAGATTATAAAAAATGAAAATGTCCAACTTCTTGATGTTCGTACTGAAAGCGAATATAAGGAAGGACACATCAAAGGTGCCAAAAATATTGATGTTTTACAAACAACATTTGCATCAATTGCAACTCATACGTTGGATAAAAAGAAGCCTGTAGCTGTATATTGTCGTTCTGGCAAACGTTCTGCACGAGCAACAGAAGTATTAAAATCAGCAGGATTTAAAACTTATAATCTTTTAGGAGGATTCTTAGAATGGAAGTCTAACGGGAAGAGCATAGTACAATAGTAAGTTGATTTGATTTGTTTACTTGCTAAATTTATAATAAAAAGACCATTTATCATAATGTATATTAGTTTATAAAAGTAGGAGTTTTAAATTGCAGAAAGCATGTAAAGAATTTTTATAAATATGGTTATCATATAACCATTTTATTGTTAGGGCTTTACAAAGAGGCCTGTATTGAGTTGTTAAAGGGCTTGTTTTACACGATAAAAGAGCCTGTATTGCAATGCAAGAACGACTCTTTTGATTCTTGATTGACTAATCAAAAATAAAAATGTTTACATTTGTTTCATTTTTGGATATAATTAGTGCGGATAATGAAATAGAATCAACGAGATTTTAAAATTATATTTATGGGCTAGTAGAAATAACATAATTATTATGTAAATTTGTAGGACACTTTAAAAAATAAACATTAGTTAATGGAAACATTTATAAAAAGAATTACATTATAGCCTGCTTTTTTTATATGTTTAGGAAATATTTGTCGTTCTCCCGCTGCTGATGCTGTAATGCATCATTTAACTGAGACTAAGGGTCTTTCTAGCAATTTTACTATTGACTCTGCTGGAATTGGAAGTTGGCATGTTGGTGAATTTCCAGATAGTAGAATGCGCAAACATGGAGAAAAAAGAGGTTATAATATAAATCATATTGCGAGACAATTCGATAGAAGTAAAGACTTTGATATTTTTGACTATATAGTCGTGATGGATGATAATAATTATTCTGATATTTGTAATCAGACTAAAAATGCTGAGCAAAAAAATCTAAAAGTAGTTAAGATGAAAGATTATTTTGGCCATTATAAAGGAGAATCATCTGTACCAGATCCATATTATGGAAGTCCTACAGACTTTGAATATACTTTAGATTTAGTTGAAGATGGTTGCAAAGGCCTATTACAATCTATTTTAAAAGAAGATAAAAAAATATAAGATGCAAATTATTCTCTCCTCTGCTAAGTTGATGAATACAGCAACAGATATACAGCTTGTTAAAATTACAGAGCCACTTTTTGGTAATGAAGCTAATAGATTTGCTTTAGAGCTTGGTCAACATTCTGTTGAAGAACTTAAGGCAGAATTAAAATGTAGCTTAAGTTTGGCACAAACTACAAAGTTGCATTTCCTTGATTTTTATAATCAAGAAAATAAGCTACCAGCTATTTTGGCGTATAATGGACAAGCATATAAATGTTTAAAAGCACATACGCTGACACCATGTGATATAGAATTCGGTAATAAACACTTATGGATACTAAGTTTTCTATATGGTTTATTGCGTCCAAATAATATGATACACCCCTATCGTCTAGAAGGTAAAGTAATACTTGAAGCAAGTAGTGGTAGAAATGTTTTTGATTTTTGGAAACCTTTATTGACTGACATACTTATAGAGTCAGTAAAAGCTGATGACGGTATTTTGTTGCATTTGGCAACTGAAGAGTACCAACATATATTTGATTGGAAGCGAGTTCTTGCTGAAGTTACAGTTGTTCAGCCATATTTTAAAGTCTTTGATGGTAATAAATTGATGAATATAATAGTCTACGCAAAAAGCTGTCGAGGAGCTATGACGCGATATGTTCTTCAAAATAAAATAAAAGAACCTAAGGTCTTGTTGGCTTTTGAGTATGAAGGCTTTAAGTTTTACCCTACTTCACCTGAGTTTACACTTCTTCCTAAAGGGCTTACAAAGTTTCTATGGCGATTAGATGTTTAAATAAAATATTTGCTAATATTGCTGTCCGGTAAAACTCACATTGTATATAATTTTCGGAATTGCCTTTATATAGGTAATTCCGCATTATTTTTGAATCCCCCCCTAATCAAATATATCAAGTTCTTTGGGTGGTGCAGTTGCCTTTTCTGCCATTATGATGAGTTCATCATTCTGTGGATTTTCCATAAATGAGATGAAATCGGTGTAGTACATCAGTGTAAGCCTTAGCAAAGTTACTAATTGTGAGAAAGATACATGCCTTTTTATCATTCTGTCAATAACTATATAGTCGTTCCTTAAAAACTATATTTCAGCATAAAGCTTGTTTTGACAAGCTCTATGCTGATTCTTTTTATAAGGTCCAAAAGAACTCTCATAGCTCTTTTGAAGTTATATGCTGCTGCAGCTAATAATACATTGATAGCATCTCCTTTCACACCTTTATAAAAGTTGCGAGATAATCGGTGGTCTGCTTTAAGATGTCCTATCGTTGGCTCTATACCAGCTCGTTTACAAAATAGTTTGTGTTTCTTTCTCTTTTGGTAGTAGCTGTCTTTAGCTTTAGGAGTGTTTGGGATGAGTATCTTTGTCTGTCCAATCTGCTTTATACCTCTATACCCTCTATCTCCTGCTAACTTATCAACCTTCCTTCCTGTCATTCTTTGGGTTTGTTCTAACGCCTTTTCGATAGTATGCCCATCATATTCATTCCTAAAAGAACATGCACCAAGAATAAGTCCTGACCATGAGCGAAGAATAGACACTTTATTGCCAAACTCATATTGCTTATGTTCCTTACCCTTGCTGACGCAAACTACATCTGGTTCGTGCAGAGAATATACTTTGTTCTTTGACTTCCTATTCTGAGAAAGAACTCTGTAATATAGCTCAAACATCTTCTCATATCCTTTCCTTCTCCCAAGATTACGCTCTAGCTCTCTTACTAATCTACCTGCTATGGTCTTGAGTTGCCTATCTGCCTTAAGAGCTTTCTTACGATTCTTGGGATGATTACGAAAACGTTGGGAACGATAAATGCCTTTCAAGGTACGCGTATAACTCTGTCGTAGAGGAAGACAATTGTCATGAACTATCTTCAGAACGTTTTTGATTATCTTTTTATGCAACTTCGCATCTGTAGGATAGGTTATATTCTTCTCCTGCACGGTAGAATCAATGAAAGCCGTATCAAAATGATCTTCGTTATCATGGTCGGTATTAACGCGGATGCTCTCGGCTAATATTAACTCCATACCTTTTTCACCTATACGATTTCTGAAGTGAACTAACTCGGAAGCGTCACAGGGTTGTTTTGGCATAAATTCAAGTCCACCACAGAAATATTGGTAGTAAGCATTCTCGCTCCATTGAGAAACCACCATTTCATCTGACACATTACGCAAATGTTTTAAAATTAAAAGACCACACATCAAGCGAATAGGATGAGCAGGGCGACCATTAGTGCTGCAATACAAAGGAGAAAAAGCATTTTCAAAACATTCCCAATTAATCTTATTACTAAGTTGGAAAAGAGGATGTTCATGGCTAAGCATGTCCTCTAAAGAAGAGAACATAGAGAGCTGTTTAGATGTACGTTTAAGCATAAATATCTGCAAGATTTATAATGTAAAGGTACAAAAACTTGCAGATATAAGCAAATAATTTACAGGATAATATACTATGAATCAGAGGTATATTAGGTTTTTAAGGGAGGACTATATAGAGTAGATTGGCAATGAGTAAATGCAGGGGAAAGTTATGCTTAAGCTGCTTATAAAGGGATTCTTTATTACCTGATTATAGACAGGCGGTCCGATAAAAAGTGTACTTTTGCTCATGTTTTTGAAGTTTAGAAGCTAGAGCAAAGGTAACAAAGGGGTTAAAATCCGAGTGATTTTAGCCCCTAACTTTTATATCTGAAAAAGGTTAACCGGACAGCAATAATTTGCTAACAATAAAAAATAGTAAGAAAAAAGATAATGGTTTTTAGCCAGTTACAATATTTTATACACTTTTGTTATATAAGCTGAAAATAATAAACATTTGGATGTTAAACAAAAAAGATCCTAAACTTAATTAAGTTTAGGACCTTTTAGCGGTGCGTACGAGACTCGAACTCGTGACCTCCTGCGTGACAGGCAGGCATTCTAACCAACTGAACTAACGCACCAAATGTGCTTTATCTAAATAATAGTTGCGGTGCGTACGAGACTCGAACTCGTGACCTCCTGCGTGACAGGCAGGCATTCTAACCAACTGAACTAACGCACCAAATCACGGATGCTAACTACTATTTCTGTTTAGTGAATGCAAAGATACTAATTTAATTTGTTATAGCCAAAAAGAATAGTGGTTTTTTATAAAAAAAGTTGCATTAAATAAGCATCATTGTATTCATCTGTTTGAAAAAACCAGTCTTGTAGACAAGCAGTCTTCTGAAATCCAACAGATTCCAAACATTTTAACGACTTTTCATTATCTACATCTATATAAGCATAAATTTGGCGAAGATGAAAATATTTTTGTGAATGTTCAATTATTTTTAAAATTGCAGCGTGAGCATATCCCATTCCTCTATACTCGTTTAATATAATTATTCCCAGTTCAGCTCGTTGATGTCGAGGGTCGAAATTCACTAAATCTAACAAGCCTATATTTGCTTTTCTATCATCGGTTTCAATAATTAATCTGACTTGATTATCCGCAAAAATATCGTTTTTGGAATTAGCAATATAGTCATGTAGTACATAACGACTATATGGAACGTTGGTCGTACTAACGCTCCATAAGCTTTCATCGTTTTCTATTTTATAAAGTAAATCTAAGTCTTCTGGCTCCATTGCACGAAGCCGTATTTTTTTTGTTTCTATCATCTCAAGACATCTTCTCCGGTTATGATGCAATCTGCTTGATAATTATACGTACCAATATGTATGTTTTCTTGTGGTTGAGATGCAAAAAATGAAAGAGCATCACCATACGTATACGCATCCATATCGTAAACTACATAATTTAAGATCTTTGATTCAATTAGTTCCAGCTTGTCGAGGTGTCCATTTGGCAATGTTTGTTTATTGCCAATAACATATTTTCCAACTACTCCCCTACTCTTTGCTATTTCCTCACAACGATCTATACTTTTTTTATTTCCAATAAAAATATAATTGGGTTCTACTGGATGTGCATGTGGAAGAAAACCTAAAAGTTTCTGAGATTTCCTATATAACATATTTAAAAGAGAAGTTGTTGCCTTTAAGCAAATAGCAGCCTTGATAGGTATGCTTAGTAAAATGCTCATTCCGCTATAATGTTTACGGAAGAAAATGAGCATCGCTGCATAAAAGACATGAACATATCGAAAACTTGAACGTTGTGTACTTTCACCTTTATAATGTAATATTGTAGAAGGTAAAAACCAATTTTCAAATCCTTCTTTCAATATTCTATAACTTAAATCAATGTCTTCTCCATACATAAAGAACTTCTCATCAAGTAGCCCCACCTTATCTAATACTGAACGACGCAATAAACAAAATGCTCCACTGATTACTTCTATTTTTCCTGGCTCATCCCAAGACAAATTACTCATGTAGTAGTGCCCGAACTTAGGATGTTCAGGGAAACGCTCACATAATCCTATCATTTTATAGAAAGATACCATTGGTGAGGGAAAACCTCTACGACTTTCTTTTGCACGTAAACCACTTGTGGTAAGCATTGTAACACCTAATCCGCCTGCATTTTTATTGGTGTCCATAAAGTTTAGGGCATCAACTATGGTATTTTCACTAATGAAAGTATCAGGATTCAGTAATAAAACGTACTCACTATTACTCTGCTTAATTGCGAGATTATTTGCTCTTGCAAATCCTAAATTGTGCAAAGAAGAAATACAGGTTACCCAAGGGAAACGTTGTTCTATATATTTTACAGAACCATCTTTAGAATGGTTATCTACAACAATTATTTCTGCATCAACACCTGTAATAGCTCGTTTTACACTTAACAGGCACTGTTCAAGATAATATTTTACGTTATAGTTTACAATTATGATACTTAATTTCATGGTATTAAATCATTATTTAGATCTGTTTTGTCTTGTTTAAAATTCCTTTCACTTTCACATCTTTCTTTTGTAGGATAGATAAAGAAAAATGCTAATCATTAAAAATCAACGCTAAATAAAAAGAATCCAACCTCTTCTCCATAAATATAGTAGAAAAGAATATTCAGAATGATGGGAATACAAAGTAGACAAATTCGCACGCAAGCCCATATTTGAAATCCTTTATATGACTGTATGTTAGTAATACTTTTACAAACTCGTGGAATCTTAAATAAGTAAAGAGCAAGCGGAATTAAAAGCAATGTTATCGGCTGCATAATAAACTGCACAAAAGTCAGACTTTTTTTACCAGCCAAACAGCCTGGTAAAAGAATTGGCAATTCATATATAGCAACGATACAGATTAATATGAGTAAGAAAAGACCTAAAACTTTTAAAAGCAACTTTCGTGTTTGTTCCATAGTTTTATCTTTAACCTTCGATTATAGTTCTGTTTAATATACTTCGTCCCAATGTAACCTCATCAGTATATTCCAATTCATCACCAACCGATATGCCACGAGCAATCACTGTTAGCTTTATATCAAAGCCTTTCAGCTTACGTGATATATAAAAGTTTGTGGTATCACCTTCTATAGTACTTGCTAAAGCAAGAATAATTTCATTAACTGTGCCAGTTTTTACTCGTTCCACAAGCGAATCTATTTCTAAGTCGTTTGGTCCAATGCCATCTATTGGTGAAATTATTCCTCCTAACACATGGTATAAGCCATTATATTGTTGGGTATTTTCAATAGCAAGAACATCTTGTACGTTTTCAACAACACATAATATTGAAGTATCTCTATTTGGATTTACACAAATAGAACATTTATCAGAGTCGGAAATATTGTGACAAATATTGCAGTATTTAATATCATGCCGCATTGTAGAAATTGCTTTAGTGAAGCTATCGACATCTTCTTTAGTTTCACGTAATAAATGTAAAGCATACCGGAGAGCAGTTTTTCTACCTACTCCCGGTAATTTAGAAAATTCTCCAACGGCCTTTTCGAGCAGTTGAGAAGGAAATTGCTGCATATCAAACTTGTCGTTTATACAGGCTTAATCGTCAAATAGATATATACCAAGACCAATCTTAAGACCTACAGTTGAATAACTCGTATCTTTGAACGAATGATCATAATAGAGTGCTGGTTCTATTGTTACAGAACGATTAATAAAGAAAGCATAACCAACTTCAGTACCGACTAAAAGATCATTATAACTACGATTGGCATGTAAGAACTTACATCCAACGCCTAAATATAAACCATTTTGAGAAATGTAGTAGCGTCCTCCAACACCTAACATAAAATGGTCTGCGACAGTTTCTGAACCATTATGTTCAGCACTTATAGTTGCCAACAGCATCGTATTGTCCCATGCTAAATAACCAAGCTTTGCTTCTAGTCCTATATTAAATTTATTGCGACTATTATAATGTAAATCTAATCCTGTTAGTGAAGCTCCTATGTAGCCTTTACCTTCTTGAAATTGTGCGTGAATTCCCAACGATAATGTTAAGCCTAATAAGAGGAGAGATAGTTTCTTCATCATAATTTTTATTGTTATAAATATAAAGTTTGTTTATTATTAAATTTCAATGACAAAGGTAGTAGAATTATTTGAATTACAAAAAATTATTGCCTATCTTTGTGGTCGATTTAGAATTGGCTTCTCTCCTATTTGTCAAAAATATGCTTTAAAAAGTATGAATAAGAAGATAATTACACTGTTATTATTAAATTGGTTTTTTATTAACTGTTTTGCACAAACAAACGATATATTTATAAGTTGGGATACAACTCCTTTTAAGAAGCGTGAGACTCGTGCTGTTTGGCTAACAACTTTTAGTAATCTTGATTGGCCCTCATCATTGGCAAACTCAGAAGAAGGCATCGAAAGACAAAAACAAGAACTTATTGATATCTTGGATAAGTATGTTGCAGCAAACATAAACACAGTATTATTGCAAGCACGTGTACGTGCTGCTACTATTTATCCGTCGAAGTTCGAGCCTTGGGATAAATGTTTAACAGGTAGAGAAAATGGAAATCCAAATTACGACCCTTTGGCATTTGCCGTTGAAGAATGTCATAAACGTGGGTTAGAAATCCATGCTTGGGTTGCTGCTATGCCTGTTGGTGCAGCAAAATCATTAGGATGTAGACTTATGAAGCAGAAAGGATTTAATATTAAAAGTTTCTCTTCTGGTTCTTATGTAAGTCCAGAAGACCAAAATATTGCTGGTTATTTAGGGGAAATTTGTGCAGAAATAACTCAAAATTATGATATAGATGGAATAAACTTAGACTATATAAGATATCCCGATGGATGGCCACATCCAACTTATAGAAATGGTGATACTCCTGAGGCGCGTCGAGAAAATATTACTAAAATTGTTAGAGAAATTAATCGAAGAGTAAAAGTACTAAAACCTTGGGTTAAAATATCATGTTCACCTATAGGCAAATACGATGACTTAAGCAGATATTCGTCTAAAAATTATAATGCTAAGAATCGTGTTTCACAGGATGCACAATTATGGGTAAAGACAAGAATAATGGATCAGCTCTATCCTATGCAATATTGGCGTGATGAAAATTATTATCCATTCTGTGCTGATTGGATGGAAAATTCAAATGGACACGATATTATTTCGGGGCTTGGAACTTACTTTCTTGATCCACGAGAAGGAAATATGACGCTTAAAGAACTTAGACAACAAATGTATGTTAGTAGATGGTTGGGAATGGGACATGCTCATTTCCGTTCTAAATTCCTATTAGATAACTTACAAGGTATTTATAATTTTGAGAAACGTTTTAATGCTATACCATCTATTCCGCCTGCTTTAACTTGGATGAATAGCAGAAAGCCTGAGGCCCCCAAGTTTTTTCAAGGTAATTCTGTTGTAGCATTGATAAGTGCACAAGGAGCAAAAACGATAAGTTGGAAAGGAACTTCACCTTATTATAATATATACATGAGTAATAGCTACCCCGTAGATATCAACGACCCGCGTAATCTTGTTATGGCAAGATTTCAAGGAACTTCATTTGTACACCAAGGGGCTAAACACCAGTATTATGCTATTACAGCAATGGATAGATTTGGAAATGAAAGTGTTGCATTACAAAGTGTACTTGATAAAGAAGGTTTTAAAAGTAGATTACTGATAAATGATGGTAAAAAAATTACCCTCCCAGCTAATATAAACGCAATGGATATAGACTATTTTTGTATTGAATCGTTGCAAGGCAATGTAATTATGAAAATATATTATGTTGCTTCTAATCGTAAAACCTTAAATATCTATAGTCTAAAAAATGGAACTTACAAGCTTTGCGCACATTCGGCAAAGCGCAAAATAAGTCATGAAATTGGCTATTTCTTTTATAAAGCGATAGGTAAAAATAATTCAAGCACTTTCCTTCCAATAATACAAAAATTTGTTATAACTTTTTGTTTATGGTGAAAGTGCTTGAATTATAAATTATTAATCCTTAATCTTCAATAGATTCAGAATTTTCTTCCACAGGAAAATCATTTATTGGAAGTGGGCGGTCTATTACTGCATTGTATGAGATAAGACTTACACTTCGTGATAATCCCAATGTTTGGAGCTTACTATGGATAATGTTTAAAAGATGATGATTGTTTTGAGCATAAAGCTTGATAAATAAATCATATTCGCCTGTTGTGAAATGACATTCCACAATTTCAGGGATTTTCTTCAAAGCTTCTACTACTTCATCAAATTTCTCAGGGTTCTTTAAATTCAATCCCATATACGCACAGGTTTCATAACCTATTTTTCTGGGTCAATAATAAATTGTGAACCTTTGAGTATACCCAAGTTTGTCAGTTTTTTGAATTCTTTTGGTGAATTGTTGCACCACTTACCTTACACTCGCGTGCAACTTCCAAGAATGGAATACGCGCATCTTCAGCGATAAGGCGTAAAATCTTTTTGTCTAATTGATCTAAACTTCTATGTGCCATTTATCTTAAAAATTTTGCCGCAAAGTTACAATAATCTTCTTAAATCACCAATTACTTTTTCATAACAAGTTATAATTCATAATTTTTTTCTATCATAAAAATAACACCTTTTAAATTTTAGATGTTAATAGTAAAATCTAAATGAATCCCTCTTATCCATAAGATAAGAAAGAAGCAATAATATTCATTATCTTTTTCTTAAATTTACTAGTTTTATAACTCGCTTTACATCAATATTTTTACAAAAATATTTTTCGATACAAAGAAGGGCTTTTAGAATTATAAAAAGTGCCTATTTTTGAAATGCAAAACAGACACTTTTAGAATCTCAAAATACAGTTATTGTTTTTTAACGAAATATTTTTGCAAAAATAATAGTATTTTTATGTCTTTGTCTTTATAAAGTATCTAAAAATTATCATTTCTAAGAAAAATAACATCTATATTAGCTTTTTTTCGAGTTTTATCAAACACCATTTACCTTACTCTTGCTTCCAATAGTACGACATTTTCAACATGAGGTGTATGAGGAAACATATCAACAGGCTGAACTTCAACAACTCTATAGTCATTATCTAAAAGTGATAAATCGCGTGCCTGTGTTGCAGGATTGCAACTCACATAGACAATACGTTGGGGATGTGCACCTAAAATAACATTTATAACATCAGCGTGCATACCAGCGCGAGGAGGGTCAGTTATAATAACATCAGGTTTACCATGTATTTTTACAAAGTCTTCTGTCAGAATATCTTTCATATCGCCAGCATAAAATATTGTATTGACAATATTATTAATCTCTGAATTTATTTTGGCATCATCAATCGCTTCAGGCACATATTCTATACCAATTACCTTCTTTGCATTTTTGGCAACAAAGTTTGCTATTGTTCCAGTACCTGTATATAGGTCGTAAACTAATTCGTTCCCTGTGAGATTTGCAAAGTTTCGTGCTACACAATATAAGTGGTAAGCTTGGTCTGTGTTTGTTTGATAAAAACTCTTCGCTCCCACTTTAAAACGAAGGTCTTCCATTAGTTCAAAAATATGGTCGTTGCCTTTAAATACTATCAATTCTAAATCGTTGAATGTATCATTGCCCTTTTGATTATCAACATATAATAACGAGGTTATTTCTTTAAATTCATCAGCTATAAATTGCATTAGGCCTATTGCAAGTTCTTCATCTCCAGGTTCATCGTAATGAAACTGGACCAATACTAACCATTCGCCAGTATTTGAGTTTCTCATCATAACATCACGTAACAAGCCACGTTGTTCTTTGATATCGAAGAAAGTAAGATTATGTGATAAAGCATAATTGAAAATGGCATTTCTCACCTTATTACAATAGTCGTCCATCAATACGCATTTTTCAATAGGGTAAATTTTATCGAATGCGCCAGTTATGTGGAAACCTATAGCCCCTTGAGCTAAACCTACATTTTGGGGTAATGCCTCTAATTCTTCTTTGGTATACCAACGCTTATTAGAGCAAGCAAATTCCAACTTATTACGATATTCTTCGGTTTTCTCAGAACCTAAAATAGGAGAAACTTTTGGTAAGTCAATCTTTCCTATTCGTGTAAGTTGGTCAATTACTTGCTGTTGTTTGGCAGCTAATTGTTCATTATAAGGTAGATTCTGCCACTTACAACCTCCGCAGATACCGAAATGTTTGCATTTAGGATCAATACGTATTGGACTTGGTTCTATCACATTTACTACTGTAGCTTCACAATAGCTATGACGCTTCTTAAGAACTTGTAAATCTACAATATCTCCTGGTACTACAAAAGGAACGAAAACAACCATGTCATTTACGTGTGCTACACATTTCCCTTCCGCTGCAACAGCTTCTATTTTAACCTTTTTCTAATATAGGTAATGGTTTTCTTTTTTTCTGCTCATTTTCTTTTTATTTGCTGCAAAGTTAGTTATATTTTGAACTGCACCTTGATTTAAAAGTAGTACAAATTCGATGTAAGAAAGTTGAGTAAAAATTTCGGAAATAAATATTTAAGATGACATTTTAATTGTTATCTGCTTATGTTTAACTAAAATACAAAATGAATTTCTAATAATTCAACAAGTAAATAATATCTCTCAATCTAAATAATAATTACGAATAGATAAATTTATAATTACAAAAATTGAAATTTATAATTACGTTTTTTTAAATTTTATAATTATAAATTTAAGTGCTAACTCTATAAATCAATAAGACTAGAAAATATATTAGGAATACTGAATATATAATATAAAATGTAATTTGGTAAAAAGTAACAATAGTAGCTGCTCATAAATAAAAAATTTATTGTATGATTATGCTTTTTAGATGGCTTTTTTTGTCAAAAAAAGTTAAGAATTGTTTTTAATTCCTATAAAATATCAGTACCTTTTGCCACATAAAACTTTAATCTTAAAATAATAACAGGGATTTATGAAAAAGTTATTTATGTTGGCAGGTTTGGCATTGGCACTTTCTAATGCATCTGCACAGACGGCAAAATGGATTAATAATGTGAAGCTATCTGGTTATGGCATTGCACAATATCAATTTGTTAGCCAAGATAACGCAAAATCAAATTCGTTCAACTTACGTTTAGGTCGTGTTTCTCTTGATGGACGTATTTTTGACGATTGGGCTTGGAAAGCACAAATCCAGTTCAATGGAAACACATCTACTTTAGGTTCATCACCACGTGTTGTTGATTTGTTCACAGAATGGCAAAAGTACACCTTCTTCCGTGTGAAGATTGGTCAGTTCAAAAACCCATTTACATTTGAAAATCCAATACATCCAATTACACAAGGGTTTATGGGATATTCACAAGTAGTAAGTAAATTTGCAGGATTTGCAGATAGAGCTGGTACGCATAGTTCAAATGGTCGTGATATTGGTATACAATTTCAAGGTGATTTCTTAAAGAATGCTGCAGGTAGAGAATTGCTTCATTATCAAGTTGGTGTTTTTAATGGACAAGGCATTAATGTAAAAGATGTTGACGAACAGAAGAACATCATTGGTGGTATATGGGTAATGCCAGTAGCAGGTATGCGTATTGGTTGTTTTGGTTGGACAGGCTCATATGCTCGTAAAGGAACATGGACCGATGCAGCTGGTATAACACAAACTGGTGTTCGCAAGTTACAGCAACGTCGTTATGCAATCTCTGCAGAATACATTGTGAATGATTGGACCTTCCGATCAGAATATGCACACAGCACAGGTGATGCATTTGCAAAAACATTTATAAATACAAATGATGCAGCATCAAAAGATTGCAGTCTTAGTAGCAATGGTGATAAAGCACAAGGTATTTACGCTGCCATTATAGCACCTGTTATAAAGAAAAAACTATATGCTAAAGCACGCTACGATATGTATCAGCCTTCAAAAGGAACTGAAAAACAACGTACCTTGTATGAAGTAGGTTTGAATTATGAATTTAATAAAAATGTACTACTTACGAGTGAATATGCTTATGTTCATGATCGCAGTTTAGCTAAACCAAACTATTCATTAGTAGACTTACAATTAAGTTTCAAATTTTAAATAAAATAATAAAATACATGGAGGAGACATTGTGTTAAATGTTTCCTTCATGTAATCATATTTTCTGCAAAAATTAATGGGAAAAAGACAAGTGGATAACAAAAGTAAACATCGATACGATCAGTATACAGGATTTAATCAACAAAAGATATTCTTCATCTCTTCGTAAAAGAAAACTAATATCGCGAATTATTTTATTTTTGTATGCGCAATAGCTTTAGTTATTACGCTATTTGTATTTTTAATGTATGCAAAAATAATTTAGTTTATATATCATCATTTTATTTCTAATGTATGGTATAAACCATTAAATGTAATTTGCATAACCTTGTTTTGTATCTGCATTTCATTGTATAGGGACAAAGCAACATGCCCCATAGTACGGCGAAAATTTACTTCTACAAGTGGATGAATATAATAATGTTGAGAAGTTGAATGTTCAAAAGAACATCTACTTCCAACTATCATCATGTCAATTCCTAACGGACCTTTATATTTGTCCTTAATATTTTGATTTAATAGATACATTAGACATCCTTTAATTGTATCTAATAACTCAGTTTCTATATACTGTCCTAATAGGTTGCGCTTCTTCTCTTCGCTATCAATTAAACTTCCTGTATAAGCACCATGCAAAGAGGAGAAAATTGAAAGACCGCAATAGTTCACTTTATTGTCTTCTAAATAAAATTCCATCGCAAAGTCTTGCACTTTATTATAATATGGCTCTAAGATAATACCATTTTGGTAAGCAATAATATTTTTTGCCCAATTTAAATGAACAGTAGATATTTCTTTATCGGTAAATCGTAGCCCTCTCCCACTACCACTCCACGGAGCTTTTATCACAGCATTTCCTAAACTTTTACTTTTTATGTACAAATCTGCAAGATTATCAATATAGTAAGATTCGCCAATAACAGACTTTGCTGATAAAAAGGACTTCAGAATAGAAAGTAAATGAACCGCAGTTTTTCTATTACTCAGGTTACATATCCTTGCTAAGTAATCATCTGTAGGAAGAATCTTTTGAGATACTCCAAGTCGTTTTAATTGTTCTTTTATTGTACAATCCCACCCCCATGGTATAACAGTTTCTATTTTCTCTGTTATGGTTGATAAAGTAGCTACATCAACAAAAACTATTTCTTTTTTTTTAAATTTAAGCTTATTGATGGCATCTATTGCCTTTTTTATATTATTTACCAAAATAGCATCGCCTTGTTTTGCCCATATATATGGTAAGAAAGCCAAGTCGTTACGTATTCTTAATGCAGCACGTGAAGGGGTGTAATTAGAACTATTATGTGCTAATGACATATCGTGCTCAGGGTTGAAAATATGGAGTATCATTCTGTATTCTATCAATATAACATGGCTATTGTATGGCTGGCATGTGCAAAGAAAATCTGCCTTTAACTTAATGAGCACAACCTATTCTTATGCAAAGATACAACAAAGATATAAGAAGACAAAATATAAATAATAGTAAAAATATCGTTTTTGCAATCTATAGTTTGCAAATTTAAGAAATAATTAGTAACTTTGCACGTGAGAAATGTCATTGGTTGCATGTTTCTAAAAGTATATTTTGCCATCGACATTTTCTTGGTATGAAATAATTTAGCAAATTAAGATGGACGCATTTTTCCGTACTCACGCTTACTTAGTAGAGCATAATCATGCACCAGTACGCCGTATGCTTATGGACGAAGTTAATTGGGATGACCGACTAATAGGCATTAAGGGAACGCGAGGGGTAGGAAAAACAACTTTTCTTCTTCAATATGCGAAAGAAAATTTTGGTGCGAATGACCGTCAATGCCTTTATATAAATATGAATAACTTCTATTTCCAGGAAAGAGGAATTGCAGATTTTGCTGGAGATTTTTATAAAGGTGGTGGAAAGGTTTTACTCATAGACCAAGTTTTTAAGCAGCCTAATTGGAGTTGCGATTTGAGAAAGTGCCATGATAACTATCCTGAATTAAAGATTGTTTTTACAGGGTCAAGCGTTATGCGTCTCAAAGAAGAAAATCCTGAACTAAACGGTATTGTTAAAAGTTATAATTTAAGAGGATTTTCGTTTAGAGAGTTCCTAAATTATATGACAGGGCATAATTTCCCGACTTATACTCTTGATGAGATTATTAGAAACCACGAACAAATTGCAATGCAAATTCTACCAAAGGTTAGTCCGCTAAAATACTTTCAAGATTATATTCATCATGGTTATTATCCTTTCTTTTTAGAAAACAGAAATTATTCTGAAAACTTACTAAAAACAATGAACATGATGACTGAAGTTGATATATTGTTGATTAAACAAATAGAACTGAAGTATCTCACGAAAATTAAAACACTTTTCTATTTACTTGCACTAGAAGGTCCAAAGTCCCCTAATATAAGTAATTTGGCAAAAGAAATTAACACAAGCCGTGCAACTGTTATGAACTATATTAAGTATTTATCAGATTCACGGTTGATAAATATTATCTATCCTGTTGGACAAGAATTTCCTAAAAAGCCAGCAAAGGTAATAATGAACAATTCTAATCTCATTTACGCAATTTACCCAATACACGTAGAACAACAAAAATGTAATGGAAACTTTCTTTGTTAATACGCTATTGTCAGGACATTTGGTAAATGAAGGAAATAAACAAGGAAATTACATAATAGACGAAAATAAGAAATTCAAGATTTGTGATGCGGAGAATACAAAGTTACGTTTAAATAACGAAACTATCTACGTTCGCTATAATACAGAAGTTGGGAAAGATAATAAAATACCACTCTGGATGTTTGGATTTCTTTATTAAGACAGATGTTAAAAATAAAAATACGAGACTCCATATAACATAAATATATTGATCAAAAACAGGCCTATACAAAACAGCCCAAAAACATTATAAAATCATTTAATAAATAAAGAAATGGCGAAAGAAAAAAAGTATATTACCTGTGATGGTAATGAAGCCGCAGCTCATGTGAGCTACATGTTTTCAGAGGTAGCAGCTATCTATCCGATTACTCCGTCATCTCCAATGGCAGAGCATGTGGATACATGGTCAGCAAAGGGACGTAAGAATCTCTTCGGTCAGACAGTAACAGTTCAGGAAATGCAATCAGAAGGTGGTGCAGCTGGTGCTATGCATGGTTCACTCCAAGCTGGTGCACTTACAACAACATTCACAGCTTCACAAGGTTTGTTGTTGATGATTCCTAATATGTATAAGATTGCAGGTGAAATGCTTCCTTGCGTGTTCGACGTTTCAGCTCGTACAATCGCTACACACTCATTGTGTATCTTTGATGACCACTCAGACGTTATGGCTTGTCGTCAGACAGGTTTTGCAATGTTCTGCTCTGGATCAGTGCAAGAAGTAATGGACCTTACAGCAGTTCCACATCTTGCTTCATTGAAGACAAGTATTCCATTTGTTAACTTCTTTGATGGATTCCGTACATCTCACGAATATCAGAAGATAGAGATGATCGACCAAGACGAAGTTGCAAAATTACTTGATCTAGAAGATGTTAAACGTTTCCGTGATCGTGCACTTTCTCCTGAGCGTCCTGTTACTCGTGGTACTGCTGAGAATCCAGAAACATTCTTCACACATCGTGAAGCTTGTAACCAGTATTACGAAAATATTCCAGAAATAGTTGAAGATTACTTGGTTAAGATAAAGAATATTACTGGTCGTGAATACCATCTATTCTCTTACTATGGTGCTGAAGATGCAGAAAACATCATTATCCTTATGGGTTCTGCTACCGAAGCAGCTCGCGAAGCTATCGACTATCAAATGAAGCAAGGCAAGAAGATTGGTATGATTTCAGTTCACCTTTATCGTCCATTCTCTGTTAAGCATTTGCTCGCAGCAGTTCCAAAGACTGTAAAACGTATTGCTGTACTTGACAGAACGAAAGAACCAGGTGCAGAAGGCGAACCATTATACCTTGATGTTAAGAGCGCTTTCTACGATGTTGAAAATAAACCTCTGATAGTTGGTGGTCGTTATGGTCTTGGTTCATCTGATACCACACCAGCTCATATCATTTCTGTTTTCAACAACCTTGAACTCGCTGAACCTAAGAATCACTTTACAGTGGGTATTGTAGATGATGTTACATTTACTTCTCTTCCCTTGATTGACGAAATTCCAATGGGTGGCGAAGGTATATTCGAAGCTAAGTTCTATGGTTTGGGAGCTGATGGTACTGTCGGTGCAAATAAGAACTCTGTTAAGATTATAGGTGACAACACAAATAAACACTGCCAAGCATATTTCTCTTATGACTCTAAGAAGTCTGGTGGTTTTACATGCTCTCACCTTCGTTTCGGAGACAGCGAAATTCGTTCTACTTATCAGGTAAATACACCTAACTTCGTAGCATGCCATGTTCAGGCATATTTACGTATGTATGACGTAATTCGTGGTTTACAGAAGAATGGTACTTTTCTTTTGAATACCATTTTCGAAGGTGAAGAACTTGCAAACTTCATTCCTAACAAGATTAAGCGTTACTTCGCTCAAAACAATATTACCGTTTACTACATCAACGCAACAAAGATTGCACAGGAAATTGGTCTTGGCAACCGTACCAATACTATTCTTCAGAGTGCATTCTTCCGTATTACAGAAGTAATCCCTGTTGATTTGGCGGTTGAGCAGATGAAGGAATTCATTGTTAAGTCTTACGCAATAAGGGACAAGACGTGGTTGATAAGAACTATGCAGCTGTAGACCGCGGTGGCGAATACAAGTCATTGTATGTAGATCCTGATTGGGCTAACCTTGCAGACGATGAGGATGATGCAAATGACAATGCTCCTGCATATATAAAGGAAATTGTTCGTCCTATCAATGGTCAGGTTGGTGACTTACTTAAGGTTTCTGACTTCATCAAGTACGATATGGTAGACGGAACTATGAAGAATGGATCTTCTGCATTTGAGAAACGTGGAGTTGAAGCTTTCCATCCTGAATGGACTTCTGAGAACTGTATTCAGTGTAACAAGTGTGCTTATGTTTGTCCTCACGCTTGTATCCGTCCATTTGTTCTCGATGAAGAAGAAGTAAAGGGCTTTGAAGATAAGACATTAGAGATGAAAGTTCCAAAGCCTATGGCCGGTATGAACTTCCGTATTCAGGTTAGCATACTCGATTGTGTAGGTTGTGGAAACTGTGTTGATGTTTGTCCAGGAAACAAGCAGGGTAAGGCACTTGCAATGATTCCTTTTGAGCGCGATCAAAAACAAATTGATAATTGGAACTACCTCATAAAGAACGTCAAGACTAAACAACATTTGGTAGATATCAAAAGCAACGTAAAGAATTCACAGTTTGCTCAACCATTGTTTGAGTTCTCTGGAGCTTGTGCAGGTTGTGGTGAAACACCTTACGTTAAGTTGATTTCTCAGTTGTTCGGCGACCGTGAAATGATATCTAATGCTACAGGTTGTTCTTCTATTTATTCTGCGTCTATCCCTTCAACTCCTTATACAACCAACGAGTATGGTCAAGGTCCTGCTTTCGATAACTCATTGTTCGAGGACTTCTGCGAATTTGGTTTGGGTATGGCACTTGGTAACAAGAAAATGCGTGAGCGCATTACCCAAGCTTTTGAGCGATGCATTAGCAGAACAACATGTATCTGAAGATTTTAAGATTGCTGCTCAAACTTGGATTGATGCTAAGGATGATGCCGATGCTTCTAAGGAAGCGAGTGCCGCGTTAAAGCCGATGATTGCTGCTGGTGCTGAAGCAGGTTGCCCAATTTGCAAAGAATTAAAGACTTTAGATCACTACTTAGTAAAGCGTTCACAATGGATTATTGGTGGTGATGGTGCTTCTTACGACATCGGTTATGGTGGTCTCGATCATGTAATCGCTTCTGGCGAAGATGTTAATATTCTCGTACTTGATACAGAGGTTTATTCTAATACAGGTGGTCAAAGTTCTAAGTCTACCCCACTTGGTGCTATTGCACAATTTGCTGCACAAGGCAAGCGTATCCGCAAAAAAGACCTTGGCTTGATGGCAACCACCTATGGTTATGTTTATGTTGCACAAATAGCTATGGGTGCTGATCAGGCACAGACTCTTAAGGCTATTCGTGAGGCTGAAGCATATCCTGGTCCATCGCTCATCATTGCTTATTCTCCATGTATCAACCACGGTTTGAAGGCTAAGGGAGGTATGGGTAAGAGTCAGGCTGAAGAAGGTCGTGCAGTAGAAAGCGGCTACTGGCACTTATGGCGTTACAACCCAGTATTGGCAGAAGAAGGAAAGAATCCATTCTCTCTCGACTCTAAAGAGCCAGATTGGAATAAGTTTCAAGACTTCTTGATGGGCGAAGTACGCTATCTCTCAGTTAAAAAGGCTTATCCTAATGAAGCTCAAGAACTTTTCGATGCTGCTGAGCAAATGGCGAAACTCCGTTACCAAAGCTATATTCGCAAGAGTAAAGAAGACTGGAGCGAAAATATTTAGTCGTTCCTTAAAAACTATATTTCAGCATAAAGCTTGTATTGACAAGCTTTATGCTGATTCTTTATATAAGGTTTAAAAGAACTCTCATAGCTCTTTTGAACTTATATGTTGCTGCAGCTAATAATATATTGGTAGCATCTCCTTTGTCACCTTTATAAAAGTAGTGAGATAATCGGTGGTCTTCTTTAATATTTCCTATCGTTGGCTCTATATCAGCTCGTTTACAAGCCTGGCTTATATGACAAAAGTGTGCTTATTTTAGAGTCGTTCTCTTTTATATGACAAAAATGTGCTTAAAAAGTTCCATTCCCCTTTTATTTCTTAGGGGAGTGGGACTTTATAAAGTCTAGAATGAATATCTTTCTTCTAGTTCTTCAGGAATTTGGAGTGATAAAACAGATAAAATAAAAAAGAAACCGCTGTAAATATTGTATATTTGAATAAACACAACCAAATGTACAAAGATGAACAGCAAGTTTCCTATATCATGATTGGGGTCTTTACACCCACGAATGCACTTGTGAAGAATACAAAGGTAATAGAATTATTTTGTATGTACAAACAAAAGAGCGAATAAGCTGTTGCCCTTGTTGTGGGGCTCGCTCTGTTGTGAAGAACGGGTATCGCCTGCGGGACTTTGTTGGACTTCCCATAGGTGGCAAACGAGTAACTATCCGCATGAAGGTGCCACGCTATAAATGTAAGGAATGTGATTTCGATCAGCAGGAGAATATTCCCTTTGCTACTGGCAGTCGCAGCTATACTCATCGCTTTGCCAAGTATGTAGTAGATTTACTTCGTGTTATGACGCTTCAGGATGTATCGCATCATCTGGGTGTGTTATGGGATATGGTAAAGGAAATATACTCCTCTTACCTTGAGCGTCATTATAGCCCTCCATCTCTGGATAAGGTGGAGAATATAGGTATAGATGAGTTTGCTGTTAAGAAAGGATATGTTTATAAGACCATCGTCGTGGATTTGGAAAGTGGCAAGATAATCTATGTTGGCCATGGAAAGGGTACGAAAGCTCTGAAAAAATTCTGGCAGAAAGTCAAACGTAAGAATATAAAGATAAAACATGTGGCAACAGACCTGTCTGCGGCTTTCATAGCCTCTGTCATGGAGAATTGTCCCGATGCAGTACATGTGTTTCATCATTTCCATGTAGTGAAGTTAATGAACGAGAGACTTGACGATATCAGACGTAAAGTTTATAGTATGGAAAAAGATATAAATAGTCCTCCCTTAAAAACCTAATATACCTCTGATTCATAGTATATTATCCTGTAAATTATTTGCTTATATCTGCAAGTTTTTGTACCTTTACATTATAAATCTTGCAGATATTTATGCTTAAACGTACATCTAAACAGCTCTCTATGTTCTCTTCTTTAGAGGACATGCTTAGCCATGAACATCCCTTTTTCCAACTTAGTAATAAGATTAATTGGAAATGTTTTGAAAATGCTTTTTCTCCTTTGTATTGCAGCAATAATGGTCGCCCTGCTCATCCTATTCGCTTGATGTGTGGTCTTTTAATTTTAAAACATTTGCGTAATGTGTCAGATGAAATGGTGGTTTCTCAATGGAGCGAGAATGCTTACTACCAATATTTCTGTGGTGGACTTGAATTTATGCCAAAACAACCCTGTGACGCTTCCGAGTTAGTTCACTTCAGAAATCGTATAGGCGAGGAAGGTATGGAGTTAATATTAGCAGAAAGTATCCGCGTTAATACCGACCATGATAACGAAGATCATTTTGATACGGCTTTCATTGATTCTACCGTTCAGGAGAAGAATATAACCTATCCTACAGATGCGAAGTTGCATAAAAAGATAATCAAAAACGTTCTGAAGATCGTTCATGACAATTGTCTTCCTCTACGACAGAGTTATACGCGTACCTTGAAAGGCATTTATCGTTCCCAACGTTTTCGTAATCATCCCAAGAATCGTAAGAAAGCTCTTAAAGCAGATAGGTAACTCAAGACCATAGCAGGTAGATTAGTAAGAGAGCTAGAGCGTAGTCTTGGGGGAAGGAAAGGATATGAGAAGATGTTTGAGCTATATTACAGAGTTCTTTCTCAGAATAGGAAGTCAAAGAACAAAGTATATTCTCTGCACGAACCAGATGTAGTTTGCGTCAGCAAGGGTAAGGAACATAAGCAATATGAGTTTGGCAATAAAGTATCTATTCTTCGCTCATGGTCAGGACTTATTATTGGTGCATGTTCTTTTAGGAATGAATATGATGGGCATACTATCGAAAAGACGTTAGAACAAACCCAAAGGATGACAGGAAGGAAGGTTGATAAGTTAGCAGGAGATAGAGGGTATAGAGGTATAAAGCAGATTGGGCAGACAAAGATACTCATCCCAGATATTCCTAAAGCTAAAGACAGCTACTACCAAAAGAGAAAGAAACACAAACTATTTTGTAAACGAGCAGGTATAGAGCCAACGATAGGACATCTTAAAGCAGACCACCGATTATCTCGCAACTTTTATAAAGGTGTGAAAGGAGATGCTATCAATGTATTATTAGCTGCCGCAGCATATAACTTCAAAAGAGCTATGAGAGTTCTTTTGGACCTTTTAAAAAGAATCAGCATAGAGCTTGTCAGTACAAGCTTTATGCTGAAAAATAGTTTTAAAGGGATGAGAATTTAAAAAAGCTTAAGTTTGTTGAAAGAAACTTATTAGCTTTCGTAAAAGTATATTTTTAATTTACATCTTTGGCGGATTCTTCTTTTCGCTTTCGTTTAAAAATCCATGTCGATAAGCGTAGAGCAATTCTTCTAACGCCTCGATTTGGAGTTTCAACTCAGTACCTTTATCCATATCCGCTACTTTTAAGCGACGTTGGTTCAACTCTACAATTTGTGTTGTACCTACAATGTCAATACCACGATTAATAGCGTCTTCTTCCGATGCAAATGGTTCGTGTTGAACAAGCTCGAAACCTCGAGAGTGGTAAATAAGCGTATACCCCGCAATTCCAGTTTCTTTATGATAAGCTTCTGAGAAACCTCCATCTATGACCATAAGTTTTCCGTTAGCTTTAATTGGTTTTTCACCTTTATTTACATGGACAGGAACATGGCCGTTTATAATATGACCTGTTGCACTATTTACACCAAACTCTTGCATTATCATATCGGCAATATCTTCGCGTTCACGGAATTTGAAATAGAAACCTTTTTCTTCGTGGTGTGTTTCTTTTTCCTTAATGAAGTAGCGCTCGAACGTTGTCATCGCTGCCTTATCGAAAAGTGGACTATCTGGACCCGACCATAGGTAGAGGAAATAATCAATAGCGTATTCACGTTCTTTGCAATACTTTAATTCTGTTTGCTGTTGAAAAGCACGTCGGATAATCATTCCCAACTTGTGCAGAAGGTCTTTACCTTTATCAAAGTGATTTGGCTCAATTTCAACTTCTCGTAATGTTCCGTCTTCATTGAGAGGAATAGAAGCATGATAAAGCAAGTTATTATTTAAGACCTTATACATACATCCGTGTCGAAGTTGTAGCAAAATGTGTTCGCGCAATTTTTCGCTAACAGTGAACGAATGATGGAGTCGTTCCATCAATGAAAGCTCTTCCTGTGTAAGTTGTTCTGGGTGCTTAGGGTCAACGGTAGGGAAATTGCACGATGTCAGTTTGTATTCTTTTCCACTAATGGTGATAGTTCCTTTCTTGTAGTCAATCATTTCATACAATAGGCGGTGTTCCATCTTCCAATGTGGATACTTCTTTATGAGCTGAGCTTCTAACTTGAACTGAATTACACTGATAGCCTTATGCATACGTGCGATAAGCAAAATGTTCTTCTCATCGATAGTATCAGGTTGCATAACCTTTGGCTTAAACTCAACACATGGGTCATCTCCATAAACATCCATAGCAAAGGTTGCCAACTGCATTAAGTTAATGCCATACCCATCTTCGATAGTATCCATATTATCGTATCTCAATGCAATTCTTATTACATTACAGATACAAGCATCGTTTCCTGCACATGCACCTGCCCATAAAATATCATGATTTCCCCAAGTTATATCCCATGTATGATAGTTTTTAAGGATATCCATAACAACATGCGCACCAGGACCGCGGTCGTATATATCACCTAATATATGAAGACTGTCAATAGCAAGACGCTGAATGACATTACAAATTGTTGTGATAAAATCGTCGGCTCTTCCTGTTGAAATTATGGTAGAAATAATAGTGCTTACATAATCTGTTTTATCCTTGTCAGCAGAACTTTCGTGGAGAAGTTCTTGAATAATATAAGAAAATTCAATAGGAAGTGATTTGCGCACTTTAGATCTTGTGTATTTGCTTGAAACATCTCGGCATATTCGTACAAGACGATGGATTGCGATATGATACCAATCCTCAATATCATTTTCCGCCTTCTTAACAAGTTCTATCTTTCGTTCAGGATAATAAATCAGTGTACAAAGGTCGCGCTTCTCAGATTCACGTAAAGTATCACCAAATAAGTCGTTTACCTTTCTCTTAATGTTTCCTGATGCATTCTTCAAGACATGTTGGAAAGCTTCGTGTTCTCCGTGTATATCTGCCAAGAAATGTTCAGTACCCTTTGGTAAGTTCAATATGGCTTGCAAGTTTATAATCTCAGTACTTGCATCTGCTATTGTTGGGAACGATTGCGCTAATAGTTGCAGATAGCGTTCGTCTTTTTTCAAATCATAATTTTTGTTTGTCATAGTCAATTTCTGAAAATAATTAGTTGATTAGTACTTATTTTTATTGATGATTTTTTCTATTATCGGTCGTATCTTCTTATCGTTTAATGGTACAAAAGGTGCATAACCGTCTTCCAAATATAAATACTCTGAAAGTATGTACACCATACGTCGTGCAAACTTCAATAGCCTCATACGACGCAATGTAATAAGAAGTCGTTCTTCATTGTAATCCTCAAATCGTATAACTTGATATATCTGCGATAAATGAAGCAAACTAAATTTCCTTTGTTTCAACAATACCTTTGCATGTGCCAGCATTGTCCCAATCTGCTTTATTGTATCTTCTTCTCCTTCTTTAGCATTTTCATAACGACTTTTAAGGAGGAAATTGCCAACTTCTATCTTTGTCTTTTCAAGTTCACCTTCTATTTTTTGCATATAAGGTTTATATCTTGAAATATCTGGTGTGTTGATATTTGGGATTACAAGTAATAAACGTTCAATTCCAATATCAACATAATCACGTACAAATTCATCATCTGCACATATAAGTATTCGTTGCCATTGTTGAGGAGTAAGTCCACGAAGTTCTAAAAGTCCCTTGCTTGGTATAATTTTATTAGTTGGATCTTGCTGCAATCCTGTATGTAATAAGGCACATAAACATAACCATTCAAGATTATCCATATTTCGTCTATACCTTGTGTCAATAACTTTAGTATAGATTTTTATTATGTTTACCGCCATCTCTTCAGTAGAAATAGAATGATTCAGCAAACATGAAGGTACAGAATCTATTCGCTTATTCCATCCAAGTTGTAAAATTTCATTCTTCTCTTTTTCCGATGTTGCTAACACTGCATCAGCCATTTGTACAACTTTACGCTGATAAGTTATAGAACGAACTTTCTTTCGCATTGGTTCTTCTAATTTCATTGCTAAAGGAGAAAGCTCACCATGAGGAGAAAATAGCAATGCGCAACCAAAACGTTTTGCTTTCTTAGCACAAACAAAAGTATTTAGTTTCCAACAACTATGAATATGTACAATGTCCGGCTTAAAACTTGACAGCATCTTTTTAAATTCCTTCTCGGTAGTTGCCACCTCTACCTCTACTGATTGTGCCTTTTCTTTTGTAATCAGTATCGTTAGATAATCAGAGAGAAGTTCTCCTTTTTATTTTATATGTAAGATGCAGTACTCTCATTATAATTTGTGAGAAATGAAATCATATTTATTCGCTCGCCAATATTTTATTCTATATCCAAAGTTTTGCCAAATAAGACGCAACTCGTAAGGTATAATTTTCCAAGAAGGAATAACTTCATTAAATAATAATAATGCTTTTCTTCCCTATTGATATTCTCAAAATAAAAGTTAGCACAAGTGCTAAAAAAAGGCAGTGATAGATATTATCCAATTTGTTGTCAGAATAGAAAAAACCAAAGTTGCAACAATAATAAGATAGTTAAAATGAATAGCAAACTGATCAAAATAGTATCTCAGACGATGTTTAGCACTTCTTTTAAGATGTTGTCGGGTTTCTATATAGAAGAGATGTTTGTTTATCCAATGCTTGTATATAGGTGTTTCTTCAATTAATGTTCCATCAATAGAATTTTCTACAGCAGTTGTGCCTTTCTGCGCATATTTGTTAACTATAAAGTCAAATTCTCCACGTACATATTTCAAGTTTCCTCTAAACCCTTCAGTTTCAAGAAATTCGCTTTTCTTAAATAATAAAGCATTAGAATTCCAAGCATACGCTGTAGCTTTCTGAGCTTCTCTCATAAGATAGCACGATAGATAGAATCGTTCGAATCTCCAAAAGTCTGAAGCTTCCTCGTCATAAATAGTATATCCTACTACAAGATTAATATTTTCTTTGCAGTTTCGTGCCAAAGCAGAAAGCCAGTGTTCTGATTGTGGTGCACAGAATATATCGCAAATAAGAAGCCATTCATTTTTCGCAGCCTTTGCTCCAAGTGTTATAGCCAATTTCTTTCTACTCATGTATTTTGAAGTAGAAGGAATAAATGTTGTGTATAGTCGTGGATTATCAGCATATGTTTTTAGAATATCTTCTGTTTCTACATCTCCCTTAGGTACAACAACAATTACTTCATAGTTTGAGTATTCCTGACTTAAATACTTGTTTATGTTTTTTTGAAAGTGCCAGTGCATCATCATTTGGAGTTAGGATAATTGATACAGGTGGATATTGTTGTTCTTGTACAACCTCTCGTTGTTCAGTAGTACCTGTTTCTTTAGTTAAGGTTTCGTCATCGTCCTCTTTTAGATATGGTTCTGATACATTTGGTTTTCTGAAGAATGGATTTATAAACGATGTAAACAATGCTACTAAAAGCAACATTGCTGAAATTACAATCGTATATTTATCAATTATAAACATTATCTATTTAGTAAAACAAGGTAGCTGATAAAGATTGAAGTGCATGTTTCTTGTCTTCTCCCCTAATCAAAAATGAAATATTATAATTGCTGCCGCCATAGCTAATCATTCTTACAGGAATATCTTTCAGAGCATTGGCAGCTGTGATTTCAAATCCAACATTCTGCCAGGCCAAGTCACCTACAACACAAACTATGCACATATCTGTATCAATAGTTACTGTACCACAAGCCTTTAGTTCATCAATTATTTCTTCTAAATGGGTAATATCTTCAATTGCTATTGAAACACCAACTTCACTGGTTGAAATAAGGTCAGTAGAAACTTGATAACTTTCAAATACTTCAAATACTTTACGAAGAAAACCAGGTGAACCAAACATTCTGCTCGAGCGTACTTTTATTACTGTAATATTATCTTTTGCAGCAATCGCTTTGATTTTTCCCTCTTCCATTATATTGTTTATAATGGTGCCATCTGCATCTGGTTCCATTGTGTTTTTTAATCTTACAGGTATGCTAGCATACTTTGCAGGTTGGACACAAGTGGGATGTAGTATCTTTGCTCCAAATAAGCAAGTTCAGATGCTTCTTCAAAGTTAAGTTGACTGACAGCTTCAGTATTTTCTACAATACGTGGGTCATTATTGTGCATGCCATCTATATCAGTCCAAATCTGTATTTCCTCAACATTGATAGCTGCTCCCACCAATGATGCTGTATAATCAGAGCCTCCGCGTTGCAAGTTATCAACTTCACCATAAGCGTTCTTACATATAAAACCTTGTGTTATATAAACTTGATAATCTGAGTTTTCAGCCATAATAGCAGAAAGCTTTTCTTTTATATATATGGAATCGGGTTCAGCATTCTTATCAGTACGCATAAAGTCAAGAGCATTCAAAAGCTTAGCCTTAATTCCTTTTTCTTGCAAATAGTTGGCAACCATATTAGTTGATAATACTTCACCTTGTGCAACGATGCTCTTTTCTTCAAATGAAGTAAAGATGTCATTTGTAAAAGAGCGCAGATAATTAAATTCTTCTTGAATAAGCTTTCGTGTCTTTTCTTTGTAATCGTTGGTAGAATAAAGTTCATCAATATGTGATAAGTATTTCTGTTCAAGCTTATTGATAACTTCATTTGCACCTTCATGATTCTTCTTATATAAGTATTCTGCAACTTCTATAAGTGTATTTGTAGTACCACTCATTGCAGAAAGAACAACAAACACTGGTTCTCCTGTTCTGAGCACCAGTTCTACAACTTCTTTCATTCGTTCAGGTGAACCAACAGAGGTGCCACCAAATTTCATTACTTTCATATCGTATCCAGTTTGTCGCCTTATTCTTTGTTTGAAATAGTTTCTTCATCATCAACAAAGTCGAGAACTTCTATCTTCGTTTCTATAGGTTCGTTGCTTTCTTCCAAATCATTTGTTTCAGCATCGTCTGTAACTAATTTAAATTCTCCATCTTTACATTTGAAAACTTTTCCAGGAAATTGTTCTAGCAAATGAATATTGTGTGTAGACATAACAACTGCTGCCCCATCTTTAGAGGCACGTTTCAGTATGCTTACAATATTAGTTGCAGTTTCTGGATCAAGATTGCCTGTAGGTTCGTCGGCAATAATAATTTTTGGACTATTAAGCAAAGCGCGTGCAATAGCAATGCGTTGTTGTTCACCGCCCGATAGTTCGCTTGGCATTTTATCTTTCTTGTCAAGCATTCCTACTTCATTAAGTACATCATGTATTCGGTTTTCAATAGCTTTATTTTCTTTCCAACCTGTTGCTTTCATAACAAACTGAAGATTTTTGAAACATTTCTATCATGAAGTAACTGGAAATCCTGGAATATAATCCCCATTTGCTTTCTGAGTGCAGGTACATAACTGCGCTTCAGAGTTAACAAAGACTGTCCTAAAACATCTGCTTTTTCTGCTTCGCCATCATAAATATCAAGTTCGCAATAAATAGTCTTTAGCAAAGAACTCTTACCTGAACCGACTTTACCTATAATATAGATAAACTCTCCTTCATTCACTTGAAAGTCTACATTCCTAAGTACATGTTTCTCGTCTTGGAAAAATATTTACTTTTTTTGTAATCTACTAACATTATATGTCTTTTTGAGGATTCTTTATAACCTTATGCAAAGATAAGATGATTGGCACTTATTTTCTTTGTAAAAAAAGATATTGATACTATATAAATACATGAGCTCATTATAAGAAAGTTGTATAAATGCAGTAGGTGTGTACTTTAATTGAGAGAGATATGGTTGATAATATTTATTTTGATTGCCTTATTTTTGATCTTATAAAAGCTTTATCCTCTTACTTGGGTTTAATAAGAAATCACAAAAATTGATTGTTTTAATTGCTGCAGAAAAAAATGTTATTATAATCCATCAAAAAAATGTAATTACGTTTTTTTAAAAATTATAATTACATTTTTGAAATTCGTTATTATGTTTTTTTATAGGGTAAAGGTGTTGAAAGAAATAGTTGAATTAATAAAAATAATAATTTAACCCCACATAAGATTTTTTTCTCATATTGAATTGGAATAGAGTTAATGTTTTATACAAGTATTAATATTAGATTAAAGAATTATAAACTTAAATATTACTATACTTATACTTGAATCTATTTATGTGTCTGATTAGATATGATTTCTTTAAAACTTATTTCAATATTCTTTTCTACTATTTATTACATTATGTCGGTTTTTATTTGTACTTTTGCAGTCTCAAAAAATATAAACATTGATAAAGTTAGAGAGAAATCGACAAAAGTTTAGTAAAAGCCGCTTACAGTTATTCCGATTTGGATTATCAGTTATGTTGCTTTTATATGTGCAAAACTTATTTAGTGCAGGTTGTCTTCAAAAAGATAGCTTACAGGGAGAAAGTACATATAATTTTGTATTCTTAGGAGACTCAAATTTATGGACGGGTGGTGATGATAGTTCTAATTCTCGTAGTTGGAGTTATTGGTTTTGTAAAGACCTTGCAGTTAAAAATAGTAAGAATTATGCTCGTAGTGGGGCTACATGGACACATACAAAACAGACAAGAAAAGATTTGCTGTCTTATGACGAGAAACTTTCCGACAATAATGTTATTCTTAATCAAGTCTTGCGTTTAATAACTGATGTTCAAGAGAATCGACGCTCTGCACCTACTTATATTTTCATTATGGCAGGCACAAATGATGCGTGGTTTCAAAATCGTCGTCCACAACTTTTTTCAGAAACTGTAAAACAAGCTTTTACTCGTAAAAGTAGAACGCCACAACAAACATTATCGCTCGCAGGTGCTGTAAAACTTGATTGCGAACTATTGAAACAGTATCTTCCCAAGAGTAAAATAATACTTATTACACCAATGCTGACAACGCAAGCATCAGTAGATGTAGTGAATAAAGTGGCTGACATTATTGATGCTTCAGGAAAACGTCTTAGAGTTTCTGTAATTAGGTTGGATAAAGCACTATTGATTAACCCTGAACAAGAAAGACAGAAGCTAAACTACACACTTGATGGTACTCACACAAGTCCAGCAGGGGCAGAAAAAGTTGGAGAATATATTCTCAAAAGGTTTAAAGAAATTATTCAATTAAAATAAGTAAATATTTTAACATAAACGGAATTTATGGTATTTTTCAGATTTATTTTTTTCTTATTCGTTTTTATTCCTTTATTTATGGTTTGCTATTTAATAGCTAACCTATGGGATAAGATGCGTAAGGAAACTTGTATTAACCAGACTGCTGTGCGAAACGCAGTATTAGTTGTCTTCTCACTTATTTTCTATGCATGGGGCGAACCTATGTATGTTCTGTTAATGATATTTAGTGTCTTCATCAACTTTCTTGTTGGTATTGGTATTGATAAACAGGATAAACATAGAAAATTAGCTCTTATTATAGGTCTTGTTTTTAATCTGCTTATTCTTGGAACCTTTAAATATGCTGGCTTTATAGCCGAATCTCTTAACTTTATTGGAATTCCTGTTCCAGTTCCTCATATAGCGTTGCCAATTGGTATCAGCTTCTATACATTCCAAAGTATTTCATATTTAATAGATGTATATAGAAAGCAGGCAGATAGTCAGAAGCGATTTGTAGATTTACTACTTTACATTTCAATGTTCCCACAGCTAATCGCAGGTCCTATTGTTCGTTATGACCTTATTGCAAAGGAAATAAATAATCGCCGTATTACTCGTTCAGATGTAGTTGAAGGTTCATACAGATTCTTAATTGGTTTGGGTAAAAAAGTGATATTGGCTAATCAATTTTCAGAAATAGCTAACCAGTTTTTACAAAGCGGTCTTCCACAACTTACTACAATGGGAGCATGGGTAGGTATTGCTGCCTTTACACTTCAAATATTCTTCGACTTTAGTGGTTATAGTGATATGGCAATTGGCCTTGGTCGTTGCTTAGGATTCCATTTCGCAGAAAACTTTAAGCACCCATATCGTTGTATTTCTATTACAGATTTTTGGCGAAAATGGCATATATCATTAGGAAGTTTTTTCCGAGATTATGTTTATATTCCAATGGGAGGAAATCGTACTCATCAAGTTCTCAATATTTTGGTAGTATGGTTTCTTACTGGTATGTGGCATGGTGCAAGTTGGAACTTTATTCTGTGGGGCGTTTATTTCGGTATAATCGTAACTCTCGAGAAGTACACTTTATTGAAAGTAATTGATCGTATTCCAAAACTTTTTCTCCATATTTATAGTCTTTTACTTGTCATTATTGGTTGGGGAATATTCTATTTTACGAATCTAACACAGATGCAGACATTTTTCCGTTCCTTTTTCGGACAAACAGATAAAGTTATGGACTTTGCTGCGCAGACGGCAATATATAATAATTTCTGGTTATGGGTAGCAGGTATTCTTTCTCTATGCCTGTTTATGATTTTATCAGTGCTCAATTTGCTAAAATAAAATCTCAGTCAGTACGTAATAACGTGGCACTAATTACTCGTATTACAATATCTTTGTGCTTGCTTTTCTTAAGTATAGCACTACTTGTTGGTGCAACAAACAATGCATTTATTTATACACGCTTCTAAACGATAAAACTATGAAACGATATACTTTATTTCTCGTCCACTTATTCGTCTGTGTTTTCTTTCTTCTTCCGCTCGAGGCTCAAGCACAGCAGATATATAAGAAACGCAACGGAATTATCATTGTTAAGAAAGATTCGCTACTTAGAGCTTTGTCAGCATTTACAGGTTTGCCTGAAGGTGGAACTTGGTATGCTAATGCTGTAAATGCTTATCAAGAAGCAATGGGCAATAATATTCAAGTGTATAGTATGATAATTCCTATTTCCCAGTGCTTTTTATTGGCCAGAGAATTATTATCAAGTAACAAACAATTCGCAACGTGCTACTCTTGACACGATGTTTGCGAATATGAATAAAAAGGTGAAGAAGATTGATGTATGGGAAATAATGAAACAACATAAGGACGAAGCAATTTATGCACGTACTGACCATCATTGGTTACCTTTGGCTGCTTATTATGCAGCACAAATGTTTGCAAATGTTGCAAAGGTGCCATTTCGCAATCTAATGGCATACGACGAAAATATTATTCGTCGCTTTGTTGGAAGTATGGTGAATTTTTCTGGTGATGCGATGTTGAAAAGTTCGCCCGAAGATTTTATTTATTACACCCCAAAGGATTGTCCAATAACAACAACATACGTAGAACATATTCTCAAGAACAGACGTGTTGTTGGTGTAAAACCTGAAACTGAAGGTAAATTCTATTGGAGTTATGGCGATGGTAATAGCAATGCCTATTGTACCTTTATGGGCGGTGATATTCGTACAACACATATTTCAACACCAACAAAAAATGGTCGACGTTTGCTTATTATTAAAGATAGTTTTGGTAATGCAATACCTGGTTATTTATTCTTTTCCTTTGAGGATATTTACGTCGTTGATTTCCGTTATTTCCAAGAGAATATAAAAGACTATGCGATAGATAAACAAATTTCTGACCTACTTATTGTTAATAACGTACAACATGCGTATACTCAAGGAACTGCTACGTCGTTGATGGATATGCTCAATCGTCCGAGAAAGAAGTAATCAATTTATGAAACAACATAATATATATATTATAGCTATTGCCATAGCTTTTGGTACATTGGTATGTATCTTCGATTTTTTACCTCGTAGTACATACTCTGCATTAGAAAAACGTGATTTGAAGCAATTTCCTAAATATTCATTTGAAAGTCTTAAATCTGGTGAATTTACTAAAAATATCAATGTATGGTTTAGTGATAGTGAACCTTTTAGAGATTTCTTTATGCTTGTAAATATGAAGCAAAAGAATCTTTTAGGTATTACTGCTCCAGGAAAAGAACAAGTGAAATTCCACGCTGCATCTGCTGGCAAGGGTGGTAAAAGTCCAATGGATGAAGAAATTGATGATCGAGAAGTTGGTGAATACAAAAATACTATTGCTGCGAATGAAAATGCCAAGATAGCTAATCGTGGTATAGTTGTTATTGGAAATGGTAAAAATGTTCGAGCATTAATGGCTTTTGGTGGCAGTGCTCATGGAGGTGTTGGTTATGCTGACGCTGCAAATAAGTATAAACAAACATTTGGGGCAAAAGTGAACGTATACTGTATGGTAATTCCAACATCTATAGAATTCTATTGTCCTGACCAAGCGAAAAGTTGCACAAATAGTCAACGAGCAACTATTAATAATATATTTAGTCATTTGGATAAAGATGTTCATGCTGTTAATGTATATACTCCACTTTCTAAACATGTTGCAGAACCTATTTATTTAAGAACTGACCATCACTGGGCTCCACTTGGTGCTTACTATGCTGCACAGGAATTTGCTCGTGTTGCAAAGGTGCCATTCAAACCTTTAAGTAATTATGAACGCCGTGTAGTTCGCAATTTCGTGGGTAGCATGTATGGATATGCGCAAGATATATCAATAAAAAATGCACCTGAAGACTTTGTCTATTATGTGCCGAAAAATCTTAATTATATAACTGATTATGAAGATTATAAGCTCGATAAGAGTTATAATATAATTGGAACACCTACGCACCGAAGAGGCCAGTTCTTTGTTCATTATAGAGATGGTCATGCTGGAGCATATTGTACCTTTATGGGAGGCGATTCAAGAATAGCAACAATAACAACACCTGTAAAGAACAAACGCCGGTTACTAATTCTAAAAGATAGTTTTGGAAATGCTCTACCTGGTTATCTTTTCTTCAGCTTTGAACAAATAAAAGTTGTTGATACTCGTTATTTCCCAAAGAATATGAAGAAATTTGTGAGGGAAAACAAAATTACAGATATTCTTTTTGCTAACAATATTTTTAATGCTTATTCGCCAAAGATTGGCAAAAAATATCTAAAGTTCCTCGAACAATAAATTGAATTGGAGTTATTGTGGGTATTTTTATTTCTTAGTTTTTTAACACTATTAAACTTAAAAACATAATAAATAAATTAGGGCTGATTTCTTGAGAAATCAGCCCTAATTCATTACCTTAGAAACCCTTAGCAATTATCTTTAGCGTAAAGAATAATACTTGTTGCTCCAATTGTAAATAATGTACCATCGAAAATATTACGGCGTTCATTATCAGCAAGTATTTCATTGTCAACAAATGTACCTGTATATGAAGGTCCATCTCTTAGAACATACTTTAGTTTTCCTTTCGCATTTCTAGATACATTTATAGTACAATGTGTCATGTCCATACTTGGATCGTCAGTTTCAATTGGACAGTTGATAGGATTGCCTTTCATATAACGACCTATAACATTATCTCCTAAGACTAATGGCAAGACCTGGTTATAATGAAAAACATTTTCAATTACGTGAAGTGTACCATAATTTTCAATATCTTCTGTAGTTTCTTGTGGAGTATTTTCTTCTTTTTGAGCAAGCTTAATAGCTGAAACTCCATACCTAATTCCAAATTGTTTATTACAATTAGGACAAATAAAAGTAAGTCTTTGACCTACCGAATATTTTGTTTCATCAAAAGTAATAAAGCTTTTACACTTAGGACAGCGTACCCTTTTCATATTTTTATTTCCTTATTTCCAAAATCCATGCCTGCTCAAAGTTATCATTACCTCTGAGATTATTAAGCTTGTCAGCAGCTATTTGAGCGGTTTTATATTTCCCATAAACTACTTTAATACTGCCTGCTTTTGTATAAATAAAGGCATCGTGAAAGCCATTCTTATGTAATTTCTTTATAAAAGATTTAGCATTGCTTTCATTAACATGACTTGCCAAAACTAAACTCCAATAAGGCGCAGAGGAAATTATATGTACTTTGTTTTTTGCAGAAGTTTGTGCTTCAGAACTTTTAGGTTCGTTTTTCTTACTATTATCTGAATCGAAAATATTATAGAAAACACCACTTTTCACCTCTTGACTTTGATGATTATTTCGCTTTTGTGCAGTAAATCCAACTATAAATACAATAGAAAGTAAGAATGCAGCAACAGCAAAGTCCTTTACAGCCCTAAGGCTTATACTTAAACGTTTTTCACCTTGATTATTAATGTCTAGATAAATTACTTGTGGCTTTTTATCTTTTTCTTCTTGAATATGACTATTGTCTGTTTCTATATTGGCACTACTTGCTAGATAGTTCAAATCAAAACAGCTAAAACCATAATATTTAGGGGTTAATAATCCTCCTTCGTAAGGTTCAAATGAAATTTTATCATTTCCATCACGTTTCAGAGTTCCAAGTCCTTTCAGTTCAAATGTACCAAAATCCTCTAATATTTTATAAATGTTGTTTACTTCTGATTCAATCTCTCTCATAGCTTCAGGATAACTAAGATCATAAGCTTCAATATATGATTGAACCAATAATGAATCATTCATTATTAATACAGGGTTAAAACCAACAGTTCGGTAAGGTGGAAGATAAATATTATCGGTTTTAATAAACTTTGCTTCACTATAATATGCAACGAAGCCACCAAGTCCAGGAACTATGATACAATCATTTTCCAATAATAAGATCTCAATATGTCGGTCTATTTTCTGCATTGTCTGCAAATTTACTGATTTTCTTCTTAAATGCCAAAAAATAGATAAAATAAAAAAACTTATTATCAGCGAAGATAATAAGTTTTTATCTGGTTTTGATATTATAATTATCTTATTCTGTCAGCTGCACGAACAAGTGCTTCGTCTGCTTGTATCGATTTTCTTGCAAATATCAATAATATGAGAGAACCAATTGGAAGGAAAGATGCATATTCAAAATGAAACTCTAGATCACCCAACATAAATTTACTAATAAATAATTCGGCAAAATGCCATGCTAATATAAGGAATATCGTAACGCTACAAAATCTTATTTGACGTTTTCGGTTCTTATAATCAAAAATGATGAATAAATGTAGTGGAAGCGTGACTAGCAATATTGCAAATAATGGCCAAACTTTAAAATCCTTTGCTCCATTTGCATCTATTATCCATAAGTTAGTCATTTTGCTTGGTGCTGCCATACTACTTGGTTCTAATATACCAATCGGAAGACATAGACAAATAATTAGGACTATGAATGATATAAGTAAAAAGATAGTTTGCTTTCTCTGTATCATGCTTGTGATTCTTCGTGTTCTAAACCATCTTTAGATGGATCACGCCAATAAACATTATTATCTAAAAACTCTTGAGTAGCCAATAACGTTGGTTTTGGGAGCTTCTCATAATAACGACTGATCTCTATTTGTTCACGATTTTCAAAAACCTCTTCCAACGAATCGCTATAAGAAGCAAATTCAGCAAGCTTTTTACTAAGATCTTGCTTGATTTCGATTGAAATTTGATTTGCACGCTTTGCAATGATGGCAACACTTTCATAAATGTTGTTAGTTTCATTCCAAAGTTCTACAACATCACGAGTTACTGTGTTTACAGGTGCTTTTGATTTCTTGTAATCCATTTATTTATGCTTATTTTAATATTTCTATTTTGCTTTTGCAGTAAATTCTTTGCACTTTTCTATATACTTTTCAGCACTTGCACGTTCCTTAGAGTCGGGATATTCGTTAATAAATCCGTAACATTCATCCTCTGCATCTTGAAAACGTTGTAGTTTTTTTTCATCCACACTCATTTGAGCTAATTCATACTTACATTTCATAATTAAGATAGAAAACTCTTCACGGAGTGCTGAATATGGATAATCGTTTAACGCACTTTGCGCTGTAACAATACAAGCTTCAAAGTTATTTCCACCATCGTTGCCACAATTACCAAAGTAAGAACCAAGGTTGTAATACAACTTTGCGTTAAGATATTCTTTACGAATTAGTTTGTCTTGTAAAGTAAATAATCGTTGTTGTGCAGTTCCTTTCATTTTTCCATTTGGATATAAATCCAAATAATCTTGAAATGCTGCAATTGCCGCAACTGTGGGCGTTTGGTCTAAACGAGCTTCTGGGGTTCCTTCATATAAACTTTGCCCAATGTAGAAAGAAGCCATTTCTGCATAATAACCATTGGGATAAGTCTGATAGTATTTTTTAAAAGCTTCTGAAGCAGCTTCGTAATCATGCATACCATACTCAGCCATTGCAAGCATATAAAGACACTCCTGTGCATTGTCGGTACCTTTCTGAATTGTTACTAAATCCTGAAGTAAAGGTACAGCAAAACTATATTTCCCTTTTGCGTAACACTCCTTTGCATACTCATACTTATATGTATAGTCTGAGCTCTTGTATACTTGATTGTATTCTTGCGCGCAACTAACTAAAAGAAGCGACAGAACAAATATAATGAAAAAATTCTTCTTCATAAATTCACTTTGAATTGCAAAGTTACATATAATTCTATAATAAACAAAGACGTTGGCACATTTTTAGCAAAAAATCACTATTTAATAGCAATTATCTGTAGTTTTTTATTAACTTTGTATTTAACAATGAACTTCAAACTGACATCAAAATACAAACCGACTGGTGACCAACCAGAGGCTATAAAGGAATTAACTGAAGGAATAGAACATGGCGATAAAAGCCAAGTCCTATTAGGTGTAACTGGATCTGGTAAAACATTTACAATGGCAAACGTTATTGCCAATGTTAACAAACCAACTTTAATTCTATCGCATAACAAAACTTTAGCAGCACAACTTTATGAAGAGATGAAGGGTTTCTTTCCACAAAATGCAGTGGAATTTTATGTTTCTTATTACGATTATTATCAACCAGAAGCTTATATGCCTTCAACTGATACCTATATAGAAAAAGATTTAGCTATAAATGATGAAATAGATAAGTTACGTCTTTCAGCAGTTTCTTCATTATTGTCAGGCAGAAAAGATGTTATTGTCATATCTTCAGTATCTTGTATATATGGTATGGGAGGCCCTGTTGCCATGAAAGACAACGTAATAAGGATTAAAAAAGGACAAATTCTTGATCGCAATATTTTTTTAAGAAGTCTTGTAAATGCATTATACGTTAGGAATGACATTGATTTGCAGCGTGGTAATTTTCGTGTAAAGGGCGATACTGTAGATGTTGCAATGGCCTATAGCAATAATATACTAAGAGTTACATGGTGGGACGATGAAATAGATGCTATTGAAGAAGTTGATTCTATTTCATATCATCGTTTAGGTTCTTTCGAAGAATTTGAGATCTATCCTGCTAATCTTTTTGTTACTTCAAAGGAACAAACAGAAAATGCAATTCGGCAGATTCAAGATGACTTAACTATACAGATTGATTTCTTTAATGAAATTGGGGATAGTGTTAAAGCACAACGCATTAAAGAACGTGTTGAATATGATATTGAGATGATAAAAGAGTTAGGTCATTGCTCAGGTATAGAAAACTATTCTCGATATTTCGATGGAAGAGAACCTGGTCAACGACCTTATTGCCTCTTGGATTTTTTTCTTGAAGATAATCTTATTATCATTGATGAAAGTCACGTAAGTGTCCCACAGATTTCGGCAATGTATGGTGGTGATAGAGCAAGGAAGAAAAATCTTGTAGAATTTGGCTTTCGTTTACCAGCGGCTTTTGATAACCGACCACTGAAATTTGAGGAATTTCATAATCTTATAAAACAAATCATATATGTGTCAGCTACACCTGCAAAATTTGAATTAGAAGAGGCAGAGGGTGTGGTGGTAGAACAGCTTATACGACCAACTGGTTTACTTGACCCTGAAATAGAGGTTCGCCCATCAGAAAATCAAATCGACAACTTAATGGAAGAGATTCTGGTGAGATCTGAAAAAGATGAGCGAATTTTAGTTACAACGCTTACAAAGCGTATGGCAGAAGAGTTAACTGAGTATCTTTTAAATCATGAAGTAAGAGCTGCATATATTCATAGCAATGTTGCAAGCTTAGATAGAATAAAAATTATAAACGACTTGCGTAATGGTATTTATGATGTGCTTGTTGGAGTAAATCTTTTACGTGAAGGATTAGATTTGCCTGAAGTTTCATTGGTTGCTATACTTGATGCTGACAAAGAAGGTTTTTTACGTAGTCATAGAAGTCTTACACAGACAGCAGGTAGAGCAGCTCGCAATGTTAATGGAAAGGTCATTATGTATGCTGATACGATAACAGACAGTATGCAGAAGACTATTGATGAAACATTACGTAGACGTGAAAAGCAATTAAAGTATAATGAATTAAATCATATTACACCAACACAGATTAAACGTTCAATAAAAGAAACATTGCCTATTGGAGACACAAATATGGTCGCAAATGTTTTAAATGTTAAGAAGAAACCAAAGATATATAGTATACTACAAGAAGAAACAGCATTGGTTGCTGACCCAATAGTCATGAAAATGACAAGAAAACAGCTTGAAAAGAGTATTCAAAATACAACAGCTATGATGAAAGAAGCTGCTAAAAACCTTGATTTTCTACAAGCTGCTCAGTACCGAGATGAAATATTGCGTTTACAAGCTGAATTAGAACAAAAGACGATATAAAAGAAACTATTAATCTAAATGTAAGCTCTTCTCATTATATAAATCAACAGCTGAAAATCATCTCGACTTGAAAAAAAGTAACAGGGTTAAAGAACGATCGTTATTTCCGATTCTTGATACACTAATTTTACAAACAAAACAGGTGTTTTTATTAAGTAAAAGAATAATTTATCGTTTTTAAGGGACGACTAAATATCTAATCTTTGTTACACATCAGTAAGTAGAAAATCATACCTGAAACTCCAAATGAACGTTAAAAATATAAGCATCCTACAATCAAGTATTTTTTTATAACTTTGCTCTATAAAAAATAAATTAATAAAGCGGATATGCTTTCGAATAGAAATTCTTCACTTTATAACTTTCTTTTAATAACAAATAAGAAAGGATTAATAGAGTAATTGAATAATAACAATAGGCATTATGACAGAAGAAAATGGAAATAGTATAGTACGTCCCCCCCATAATAGACGTACACTAAGAGAAAATAAACCTCGTGTATCTTCACTACGACAGTGGCTTAATATCATTTTTATGATAGGTGCCTTAATTGGTTTAATTCTTTATTTAACTTTAGCAGAACCGACTATTGGAATTATCATTATTTTGATTTCTATGGTATTTAAATTTGCTGAAGCTGCATTACGATTATTTCATCAATGAAGCGATATTTTATTCTGTTTATTAGTTTTTTCATGGTTTCTCTGCTTTCTAATGCACAAGACTATGATGAAATTACAGACGATGGTACATTTACCGCCGATAATTTCAAGCGCGATAAAAACTTTGGAGTTTCTGATTCAATACAGAGCCAACATAAAGAGATTCCCCGTGGTTTAAAAGTATGGACAATTGACGAACGTTTTGGAGATAGAAAAGCTGCTCAACCAGACACTATCTCAGATATGTTCATGAACACTTTCTTCACAACAGGATTGCGTGGAGAGTTCAATTCATTAGGAAACTTAGGCTCGCCACGTCAGAATCGTATTTTTATAGATAGAGTGGAAATTCCTGAATTCTTCTTTCTTGCTCCCTATGATAAGTTTATTATACAGCCATCGAATTTTCATTTCACATCAACATTGTCTCCAATAACCAATCTTTCGTATAGTACTGCAGGAGATCGAACTAATGGTGAAGACCAATTTAGAGCTTTATTTGCAGTAAATGCAGGTAAAGCATGGGGGTTCGGTTTTAAGTTTGATTATATTTATGGGCGAGGTTATTATAGTTATCAAAGTACATCTCACATAAATTATTCGTTTTGGAGTACCTATACTGGGGAAAAATACCAAACAAATTTCTATTTTCGCTCAATCATCAGAAAGTTTCTGAAAATGGAGGAATTGCCAATGATGCATATATCACTCATCCAGAGATATTTAGTGAGGCGTTTGAAACGAATGAAATCCCGACAATTCTTCAAAAAAACTGGAATAGAAATGACAACCAACATATCTTCTTCAACCATAGATATAGTTTGGGCTTTTTCAGAAAGGTGACAATGACAAAGGAAGAAATAGAGGCTAGGAAATTTGCAATGAAATCGATGCAAAGTCAAGAAGAAGATAAAGCACGCCAATCAGCAATGAAAGAGGCACAAGAGTTGGGAGAAGAATTTGATGAAGAAGAATATAGTAAACGCTTAAAGGAGAAAAATAAGAAAAAAATAATTCTAGTATAGATAATAAAAAAACTTGTTTCAATAGACTTGTCCAATAAAGGTGAACTGCAAGATTCAATAACTATAACAGACTTGAAACAAAAAGCAAGTATCTGATAATAAAACTGAGATTGAATGGATGAAAGACGAGTATGTTCCTGTAACAAGTTTTATCCATACGGCAAGTTTTGATAATTATAGAAGAATTTATCAAAGCTTATGAAACTCCAAACTCATTTTATTTAAATAACTATTATTACAAAAAAATGCAACGGCAAGTGATTCTATTTATGATCAGACAAAGCATTGGTCATTAAAAAATACTTTTGCAATTGCTTTATTAGAAGGATTTAATAAATGGGCAAAAGCTGGATTAAAAGCATTTGTATCTCATGAATTAAGGCATTACGAGTTGCCGACATTACTAACAGCATCAGCTGGAACGTCAAGTAATCCTTTGTTTGGAGGTTTTGAAAAAACAAATAAGAATGATATTTCGGTAGGTAGTCAGTTACTAAAAGCTAATGGTAAAACTTTACATTATGATGTAAGTGCTGAAGCATGGGTTGCAGGTGATAAAGCTGGTCAACTTCATATAGATGCCAATGCAGATTTAAAATTCCCACTTTTAGGCGATACTGTGCAGTTTGTTGCTACAGCATTTTTTCATCGTACAGCTCCTAGTTTTTATATGAATACTTTCCGTTCACGCCATTTTTGGTGGGACAACAATCTTGATAAACAAATTCATTCTCGTTTATTAGGTGTATTTGCTTTAAAAAAGATAATGACAAAGTTACGAGTTGGGTATGATGTATTAAAGAACTATACCTACTTTGGTTTGAAAAATGATCGAACTGCATATGGTAACAATTATCTGGTAAAAGACAATCAAGTTAATGTTAGGCAAAATAGTGGTGCTATTAGCTTATTGACGCTTCAATTACAACAGGATTTTAAATTTGGAATTTTTAATTGGCAAAATTTAATTACATTCCAAAAGTCAAGCAATGAAACTGTACTCCCTACACCAACTCTTAATATTTATAGCAATTTATTCGTAAGGTTTACAATTGCTAGAGTGTTGAATTGTGATCTTGGTGTTGATGGAAGATACTTTACCAAATATTATGCTCCTGAATATATTCCGGGCATCGGTGCTTTCGGAATTCAAGAAACAGAAGCAAGTCGAACAAAGATAGGTAACTATCCTATTCTTAATGCATATGCAAACTTTAAATTGCAGAACACGCGTTTCTTTATTATGCTATCGCATCTAAATAGCGGTGATGGTGGAAATTACTTTTTTACTCCTCATTATCCACTCAATCAACGTATTGTACGATTTGGTTTAAGTTGGAATTTCTTTAACTAATCGGTTAGATATAAATGAATATAAAGAAAGACATTCTAACAAAAATGGAGGCTGATGTTAAAGTAAACTCGCTTAATGCCTGGATACTAGCAGCACGTCCTAAGACGCTCACTGGAGCGAGTGTTCCTGTTATGATAGGTATTGCTTTTGCTTTTTCAATGTTGGTTGGTCTCAATTTCGAATTCTTCCTGCTGTTCTTTCTGTGCTATTTGCGTATATTATGCAAATAGATGCCAACCTTGTAAACGATTATTATGATTGTTTGAAAGGCAATGACAAAAGTGAAACACGCCTTGGACCAAGTCGTGCTTGTAGCGAAGGTTGGATTACACTACCTGCTATGCGTAAAGGAATTTTAATAACAACAGTGTTAGCGTGTATAGTTGGTTTGCCTCTCATATATTATGGAGGTTGGGAAATGATTATTATCGGATTGTTTTGTGTCGTATTTTGCTTTCTTTATACAACAAAATTATCTTATCTAGGTTTAGGTGACCTGCTTGTGTTAATCTTCTTTGGCATTGTTCCCGTTTGTTTGACATATTATGTAATATTGCCTGAAGGTAATATAAACAACATTACCTGGCAAGTTTTTACAGCTTCTATTGCTTGTGGTTTTATCATAGATACTTTACTTGTCGTCAATAACTATCGTGATCGTGATAACGATAAACAAGCAAATAAAAATACTCTTATTGTCCGTATAGGTGAAAAGAAAGCTGAAGATTTGTATTTTTTGTTAGGCGCATTGGGCGTATGTCTAATGGCAATAGTTTTCTTTTTCACTGCTGACACAATGAATATTCTTAGTATCTCTTTGCTTTTCATATATACATTACTCCATATCAAAACATGGAAAGAAATGAAAAAAAAATAAAAAAAGGCAAGGAATTGAATAAAGTATTAGGGCTAACAGCTCGCAATATATTAGTTTACGGAGTCTTAACGACGATAGGAATACTGCTTATAAAGTAAAAATATGGATAACAGAGTTGATTTAGACCTAATGGAATTTGTTGAACAACAAATATTGCCACGATATAATGCATTTGGTAAATCGCATGGAATTGGCCATGTACAGCGAGTAATTAAAAATGCACTTGCTCTTGTTTCTTCAACAGGAGCTGATTCCAATATGGTATATGTTTCAGCGGCTTATCATGATCTTGGTATGGAAGGACCTCGAGCTGTTCACCATATAACAAGTGGTAAGATTTTAATAACAGATGCAAGACTTAAGAAATGGTTTTCACCAAAACAAATACGTATTATGAAGGAGGCGGTTGAAGACCATCGTGCGAGCAGTTCTCGAGTACCTCGAAGTATTTATGGAAAGATCGTTGCTGAAGCAGACAGAGAATTAGACCCAGAAATTGTATTTTCGCGTACTGTTTTATATGGTTTAGAAAACTATCCAGATAAAAATAAAGAAGAACAATGGACTCGTTTTTATAATCATGTTAATGAGAAATATGGAAGAACAGGTTATCTGCGTTTATGGATACCAAACTCACCCAATGCAAAGAAGTTAGAAGATATACGCAAATTATTGGAACAACCAACTGAATTGAGGACAGTCTTCGAAAAACTATATAACGAAATATTTGAAATTCAGAAAAATAAAAAGAGTAGAAAATAGATATTGACTTGTATTTATCAAGCATAAAAAGTAAAAATGATGAATGAAGAACTAATGCGAAGAGCCATCGAATTATCAGAGAATAGCGTACGAAATGGTGGCGGACCTTTTGGAGCTGTTATCGCCAAAAATGGTGAAATAGTTGCAGAAGGAAGCAATAAAGTTACAATTGATAATGATCCAACTGCCCATGCAGAAGTCTGTACAATACGCAAAGCATGTCAAAAGCTAAACACTTTTGATCTCTCTGGTTGTGTTATATACACCTCGTGCGAGCCTTGTCCAATGTGTTTAGGTGCTATTTATTGGGCTCATCTTGATAAAATTTACTATGCAAACGATCGCAAAGATGCAGGAAAAATAGGTTTTGACGATGATTTTATCTATGAAGAAATAGCTTTAGAACCACAATACCGCAAAAAGCCATCAGAAATTTTGTTACGCTACGAGGCTAAAAATGCCTTTAAAATGTGGACGTTAAAAGACGATAAAAGCGAATACTAATGATATAATGGTATTAAAGTTTAAGAAAAAATAGTTTGTCTAAAGTTGCAATGCTTTTAACTAAGCAAGCAACTTTAGATTTTTAGTTTGTTTATATACCAAAAACATTTAAAAACCAACACGCTACGAAAATGAGCAAAAGGCCAAAAATGATTTTTAAAATACAGCTTGTAACTTTCTTAACAACAAAAAAATACAAGCAATAAAACAAAGAATAACTCCTAAATAGTCCTCCCTTATAAACCTAATATTCCTCTGATTCATAGTATATTATCCTGTAAATTATTTGTTTATATCTGCAAGTTTTTGTACCTTTACATTATAATTCTTGCAGATATTTATGCTTAAACGTACATCTAAACAGCTCTCTATGTTCTCTTCTTTAGAGGACATGCTTAGTCATCAACATCCCCTTTTCCAACTTAGTAATAAGATTAATTGGGAGAGTTTTGAAAATGCTTTTTCTCCTTTGTATTGCAGCAGTAACGGTCGCCCTGCTCATCCTATTCGCTTGATGTGTGGTCTTTTTAATTTTTAAAAACATTTGCGTAATGTGTCAGATGAAATGGTGGTTTCTCAATGGAGTGAGAATGCTTACTACCAATACTTCTGTGGTGGACTTGAATTTATGCCAAAACAACCCTGTGATGCTTCCGAGTTAGTTCACTTCAGAAATCGTATAGGTGAGGAAGGTATGGAGTTAATATTAGCCGAGAGCATCCGTGTTAATACCGACCATGATGACGAAGACCATTTTGATACGGCTTTCATTGATTCTACTGTACAGGAGAAGAATATAACCTATCCTACAGATGCGAAGTTGCATAAAAAGATAATCAAAAACGTTCTGAAGATAGTTCATGACAAGAGTCTTCCTCTACGACAGAGTTATACGCGTACGTTGAAAGGCATTTACCGTTCCCAACGTTTTCGTAATCATCCCAAGAATCGTAAGAAAGCTCTTAAGGCAGATAGACAACTAAGAACCATAGCAGGAAGATTGGTAAGAGAGCTAGAGCGTAATCTTGAGGGAAAGAAAGGGTATGAGAATATGTTTGAGCTATATTACAAAGTTCTTTCTCTGAATAGGAAATCAAAGAACAAAGTATATTCTCTGCACGAACCAGATGTAGTTTGCGTCAGCAAAGGTAAGGAGCATAAGCAATATGAGTTTGGTAATAAAGTATCTATTCTTCGCTCATGGTCAGGACTTATTCTTGGTGCATGTTCTTTTAGGAATGAATATGATGGGCATACTATCGAAAAGACGTTGGAACAAACCCAAAGGATGACAGGAAAGCAGGTTGATAAGTTAGCAGGAGATAGAGGGTATAGAGGTATAAAGCAGATTGGGCAGACAAAGATACTCATTCCAGACGTTCCTAAAGCTAAAGACAGCTACTACCAAAAGAAAAAGAAACACAAACTATTTTGTAAACGAGCAGGTATAGAACCAACAATAGGACATCTTAAAGCAGACCACCGATTATCTCGCAACTTTTATAAAGGTGTCAAAGGAGATGCTATCAATGTATTATTAGCTGCGGCAGCATATAACTTCAAAAGAGCTATGAGAGTTCTTTTGTACCTTATAAAAAGAATCAGCATAGAGCCTGTCAATACAAGCTTTATGCTGAAATATTGTTTTTAAGGGACGACTAAATAATTTCCAATATTTTCCATTTTCTTAGTCCTTTCCAAAAATTCGTTTAAAACCTGTTGGCATTTGTGTACTAAACTCCATACGTTGATGTGTTACTGGATGATAGAAACAAAGGATATATGCATGTAAACATAAACGTTTTAACGGGTCATCTCCATTGCCATATTTTGTATCTCCACATACAGGGTGGTTAATGTCAGCAGCATGAACACGTATTTGATTTTTACGTCCTGTTTCCAGCTTAAATTCAACTAATGAATGAGTATCTGTTGTTTTTAATACATGAAAGTGTGTAACAGCATATCTTCCCCCATTATCAATAGGTGAACTATATGTAACATACAACTTATTATCCTTTAACCAGTTAGCTATAGTTCCACCTTCCTCTTCTATTTTACCGCTAAGAACAGCAATATAGCGTCTATCGTAAACAATATTATGCCACTCATACTCAAGTTGTTTACGAGTTTCCATATCTTTTGCATAAATTAGGAGTCCCGATGTCTCACGATCTAAGCGATGTACAACATGGGCATTACATTTCTGTCGAGTTCGCTTGAAATAACCATCAAGTATTGTCTTTACATTTAAAGATGATTGTTCAACACCCATTGATAGTATGCCATGAGCTTTCTCTACTACCACTAAATATCTATCTTCATAAACTAATTTTACATGCTTGCTTTGAAATTGGTCATTCTTTTTACTTGTGCTGATAGATATTTTGTCATCTTTATGCAAAGCAAAATCAAATTGCGTGACAGTTCTGTTATTAACTTTAATACCACGATTTTGTAATGTCGCCTTAATTTTCGACTTACTTTGCTTAACATTTACTAATAACCACTCCAATAAAGGAGCATCATTTTGTACATTCATTTGAACATACTTCTCTTTCTTCTTATATGAATTATCTTTCCTCATTCTATGCAAAGATTCAATGTTTCGTTTCTTATATTAGTAGTCGTTAGAGAAGATAAAATAATGCAGAAACACAACTGCTTCTAAGGTTAATCCTTACTATTATTTTCGTTTTTATCTCTATAAACTTTATAACCTTACAAGGATTTCCTACAGCAACAACATTATCTGGAATATCCTTTGTTACAACGGATCCAGCACCAATGGTTACATTATTACCAATAGTAACACCAGGAAGAACCACGACATTTCCACCAAACCAGACATTATTGCCTACTACTATCGGATAAGCATATTCAATATCTTTATTTCTTTCTTGTGGATTAGTTGGATGTCCAACAGTGTAAAAGGAACAATTTGGGGCAATGTAAACATTATTTCCAAAAATTACTTTCGCTTCATCTAATATAACAAGGTTAGTATTGGCAAAGAACTTTTCACCAATTTGTATATTGTGACCATAATCACAAAAGAAAGGAGCTATTATTTTAAATTCATTACCAGTTTTACCCAACAACTTTCGCAACCGTAAAGTACGTTCTTTATGTTTAGAAGGTGGAAGTAGGTTAAGATTATAACACTCCTCTTGACAAATACCAAGTTCTTTCAATAATTCAGGGTCTAATGCATAATAAGGCATTCCTTTTCCCATTTTCTCTTTTTCTGTCATATACTTATTTATCGTCAATAGTTTTTTGGAAAGCTAATCGCGGGTCACCATTCTCCAAATATATGATACCACAATACGTAAACCCTAATTTCTTCAGTCCGTTACGCATGATAACATTTTCTTTGTGAGTATCTATTCTAAGGTCTTTTACTTTCTTAAAGCAATATTCTATGGCTGTTGAAAGAATACCATGTACATTTGGAACAGATGCAATGCGATGAATTGTACCATAAGGTTTGTTGTTCAACCATCCTTCTCCTTCTATTTTTAGGTAGGTTGAATCAATTCCTTGAATAAACGCAAAGGTAGCAATAGGAGAAGTATCTTCTGACAGAATAAGATAACTATTTCCATCTACAATATCTGTCTTAATTTGTTCATTTGAAGGGTGCGTATTTCCCCATTGATTCAAGTTACCTGAGGCAATCATTTTTTCTCTACCATATTGTATTATTGATAGAGTAACAGGCAAATCGGCTAAGGTTGCTTTCCTTATCGTTTTCATTCGTTATAATTCTAATCGATAAAACGCCTTATTATATCGCCATAATTGTCTATACGTCTATCACGAAGGAATGGCCACCAGCGTCGTACATTTTCGCTTCGCTCAAGGTCTATATTTACGATAATACTTTCTTCATCATCAGTACACGCTTGATATTGAAGTTCTCCTTTTGAGGACCAGCTACAAAACTACTGCCCCAAAATTGAATACCATTAGTTTGTTGGCTTGGATCAGGTTCGTGCCCTACTCTATTTACAGCCACAACTGATAAACCATTTGCCACAGCATGACCACGCATTACAGTTGTCCATGCTTCACGTTGGCGCTGTTGTTCTTCTTTGCTATCACTACTTTCATAGCCAATAGCTGTAGGATAAATCAATATTTCAGCTCCTTGTAATGCCATTAGTCTTGCTGCTTCTGGATACCATTGATCCCAACAAATAAGTACTCCCAAGCGTCCTACACTCGTTTGAATAGGTTTAAAACCAATATCACCAGGAGTAAAGTAGAATTTTTCGTAATAAGCAGGGTCATCAGGTATGTGCATCTTTCTGTATTTACCTGCTATTGAGCCATCTTTCTCAAATACGACTGCTGTGTTATGATATAATCCAACTGCACGTTTTTCAAACAAAGAAGTTACAAGTACTATACCACATTGTTTTGCTATTGCACCAAAAATCTCTGTTGATGGGCCAGGAATAGGCTCAGCAAGATTAAAGTTATTCACATCTTCTACTTGACAGAAGTAGAGTGAATTATGTAGTTCTTGTAAAACAACAAGTTCAGCACCACGTTTTGCTAAATCTTTAATACCTTCAATAAGATTTTCTATATTTTTATCTGTATCAGCTGTATTATGCAACTGTAACATTCCTATTTTCAATTCTCTCATAAATTACCATTTAGAGGTTTAAATAATGTAGAAAGTAAACTTATCTTTTATAGTACACCTTCAGGGAACTGCATTGTCAGGCAATGAATAGAACCGTGTTGACGTATAATTATTTGTGAATCAACTCCAATAATATCATAATTTGGGAAAGCTAATTGTATAATATCTAAAGCCTGCTTATCGTTTTCTGGTTGATTGTAAGTCGGAACAATTACAGCACCATTAAGAATTAAGAAATTTGCATATGTAGCAGGTAATCTTTCACCTTCATCATAAATAGCTTCAGGTAATGGTAACTTATACAAGCGATAAGGTTTTCCATCTAAAGTTCTTAGTGATTTAGCCTGTTCATCAAGTGCTTTTAAATCATGATAGTGAGTATCATTGATATTATCAGTACCAATATAAAGCAATGTGCCGTTAGGTGCACATCTGAAGATGGTATCTATGTGCCCATCTGTATCGTCGCCTTCTAACTCTCCGTGCTCAATCCAAACAACTCGTTGCATATCGGGAAATATTTCTAGCAATCGCTTTTCTATGTCTTCTTGAGTTAAAGGTTGATTTCTGTATGGTGCATTAAGACACAAGGTTGTCGTAAACAAAGTATGTTTACCATCGCTTTCTATTGAACCTCCTTCCAAAACAAAGGCTTTATGATTTTCCAAAACACCGTCGAAAGTTCCCATAAAGTAGAGTTGTCTGTTAATGAGGTTGTCTTTATCCGATTGAAACTTCTCTCCCCATCCATTAAAACAGAAGTCCAATAGATGAGGTCCATTTTTTGTTACCCCATTGTCAGATATAGGAAGTAAGGTAATAGGTGCAACATCTCTTGCCCATGTGTCGTTATTTTCACATTGACGAAATATTATCCGCTGGAATTGGTCTGCCTTTAAATGTCTTGCAAGCAGTTTTTTAACTTCCTCTAAATATTGTGCTACAACCAACAACTTCTCGTAACGTGTTATAATCTCTGCGAGTTCAAGATAAGTTGTTGTAATTTCCTTCAAATAGGGTTGCCAATCTGTTTCCTTATGTGGCCATATTAGCATTATGCCACTTTGCTTTTCCCACTCTGCAGGAAGTCTAAAAGAATACTTGTTCAATTTGTTCACTCTTTTATAAAAGTTATTAACCAAAACCGATTCACGCCATTGTTAAATCAAATAAGCGACTCGTTTACTGCAAAGATACAACAACATAAAAATCGTGAACAAGTTTTTTTCATATATTTTTATTCACAGATATGGCTTTTTAAAGTACGACAAAATGAATATAGATATACTATTAAATATGCTGGTATGTTTTTTTGATTAATGAAGTGTGTTGATAAATGTTAATATCGTGCCTTTTAGATGCAAGTATGTTAAAAAAATATAGCGTTAAACAATGACAAGAAGACGTTTTTTTAGCAATGATAAAATATTTGTTAGGAAATAACCACTCTATTCATGTGCAATAATATTAGTATAATTGCTAGATAATTACAACTGAACAAATATAATTTGTGCAATAAAAAAATCTAGAATTTATTGCTAAAAAACACTAAAAAGGTAGTGCCATTAAGCGAAAATAATAATATAAAAACCTCTGTTTTATAATGAAAAAGCCAACATTTTTATAATATAAAACCATCTGCTTTGTCATTACAAACAGACGGTTTTGACATTTAAGTATTTTCTTTAAAAGATTATTGCTCTTTTACAGTTTCACGATTCTATTTTAATGATACTAGCCGGATTTTTTTAATATAAACACTTATAAACAGAAATTAACACTAAAGATTGACAAAAGAGTCTTCATCTCATATTATATTAGTTTATTTAGAATAAAGATAAGAAAATTCTTACACACACAAGAGGGTGTGTCAAAATGCAAATTAATAACTTGACAACTTTCAATCTATAAGTAGGGTTCTTCTAAAGGCAAAAAAAGACCATTTCTTTACTCAAAATCGAGTACAGAAATGGTCTTTTTAAATGAATTGTTTCAAACTGTAAGGTTATCAAAATGGCATTTTCATTTTGACACACCCTCTATAATAATGATGTTTACTCGTTTTTAGATGGTCTTGAACCGACTAAAGCATAGAAAAGCAAATATCCAAGCATGGCAACTACCAACCAATAACTATTAATATCGCCAATTTTAGTTGCAGTTAAATCTTGAATAAATGGCATAACTCCACCACCAAAAACCATAGTCATAAACAAGCCAGAGGCAGCTGCTGTATATTTACCAAGACCTTCTGTTGCAAGATTGTATATTACCCCCCACATAACGGAAGTGCATAGACCGCATAGAACAATGAAAACAACATTGACTGGAACTTCTGCATTAATTAGTCTCCAATTAGAAATATCAGGAATCATAAGATTCATTTTACTTGTTTCAGGCATAAAGATAGCGACAAGTAATAATGAAATAGCAATGACTGATGTAGCAGTAAGCTGTGAACGAGATGAAACTTTACCACTGATAAAGGCACTAACAAAACGTCCTACAAGCATTAACAACCAGTATAAACCTGAAATAAGGCCACCTACAGCAGCACTTCCAAGTATGCCACCTTTTGAAATAGGATCACTTAGATAAAACAAGAGTTTGCTAGGAATACCTACTTCAATTCCTACATAGAAGAATATTGCAATGATACCTAGTTTCAATTGACGATAACCTAATGCTCCTTTGATACCACCTAAAACATCAGACTTTTCTGTTTCTGGTTCTGTAAGCTTCGTAAACCAAACTATACAGAACGAGAAAGCAAAAATTGCCAACGCAATAAGCAGTAAAGGTGTAACAACTTTTAGTGATGTTTGCTTTGTTATTTGACTTATCATAGAACCAGTGAGAATTGGAGTCAATGTCGCTGCAAGAGAGTTTAATGAACCTCCTGTTTGTATAAGTTGGTTACCGCGATTTCCACCTCCACCAAGAAGATTCAGCATTGGGTTTACAACAGTATTGAGGATACATACACAGAGACCACAAACAAATGCACCGAGAAGGTAAATAATATATGTATTGAGAGAATTTCCGTCCATTTTGCTTGATATTAACTGTATACCAATACCAATAAGCCCTAATGCTAAAGCCGAAAGAGCAGTTTTTTTATATCCATATTTTGTAATCATCATACCAGCTGGAATACCCATAAAAAAATAAGCAACAAGTTCATCATGTTACCCATCATGCCTGCCCATTCATAATGTTCCTTCCAAATAGTTCCAAATGGCGCTGCCATACTTGTTACGAAGGCGATCATAGCAAATAGAAATACCATGGTGATAATGGCCACTATTGCTCCTCTTTTATTAGTTTGATTTTCCATTGTTATAAATTTCTGTTTTATTAATTAATCTTATATTCTTCCTTTATTTTTCAACACCGAACTTATAGATAGTTTTTTGCTTATATTCCTTACTTGGTTCTAAAATTACAGAAGGGAAATAAGAACGATTAGGACTGTCAGGAAAATGTTGTGCTTCAAAACAGATAGCACTACGACGTGGGAAAGTTGCTCCATGTTGTCCTTTATAACCATCTGCCCAATTATCTGTATAAACTTGAAGTCCTGGTTCGGTAGTATATACTTCCATTGTTCTACCGCTCTTAGGGTCTTTTATACGTGCTGCAAATGATAATTCGCCTTCTTCTTTTTTATTCAGTACGAAACAATGGTCATAACCAGTACCATTCTTTATCTGTTCATTATCAGCATCTATATCTTGACCAACTAATTTAGGTTGGCGAAAATCAAAGGGCGTACCAGCTACTTTTAGAATCTCACCTGTTGGAATAGATGTTTCATCAATAGGAATATAAAAATTGGCATTGATTTGACATTCTAGTTCTTCAATACTTGGAGTCGGATTAGCAATACCAGCCAACGAGAAATATCCGTGACTAGTAAGATTTATTATTGTTTTCTTATTGGTTTTTGCTGAATACTTTATAATAAGTTCGTCATTATCAGTAAATGAATATGCAACCCAGACTTCTACTTCACCAGTAAAGCCTTCTTCTCCGTATGGAGATGTATATTTTAGTACTACGGCATGTTCATTTACCTGTACTGCATTCCAGACTTTAGTATTAAATCCTTTCTTTCCTCCATGCAATGAGTTTGGTCCATTGTTAATAGCAATATTGTATTCTTTTCCATCTAATTGGGAAATGTCCTTTAGCAATACGATTGCTATAGCGACCAACGAGTGTTGAAAGATAAGGCTCTGGAGAATTGATAACATCTTGAATATTATCATGTCCTTGAATGATATTTGCCAAATTCCCTTCTTTGTCAGGTACCATAATAGCAACTATTGCACCACCATAATTAGTGAAAGCTATTTCGTTACCTTTTGCATTTTTAAGTATATAGAGGTCTGTTCTCTTACCGTCTATCGTAGTCTGGAAATCTTCTTTTTTCAGACCACACACATATTGTGTCTCTTCGGCATTTACCATGTCGCTCTGATCTTAGTTATAATGTCTATATTGCAAAGGAAACAAAAATAACCGATATCACAAACTATTTTAAAATAAAAGGGGGATAACTGTGTGTTAAAAACAATTAAAAGCAAGATCAATGGATCTTGCCTTTAATTGATATTTATATGAATTAGATTTTGCTTAAAAAGTCAGCAACAATATAACTTGAACCACCAACAAATATAAAGTCATCGTTTTCTGATTCACTTAATGCTTGATTATAAGCATCTTCAACATAGGTAAAGGACCTTCCTTTAAGTCCATATCGCTCACCTACTTCTTTATCTTTTCTATTGAAAATGCCCGTTTAGTTCTGGGTTGTGTCCAATAATAAATTGCATTGTCAGGTAAAAGTGCCATGACTGCCTCTATATCTTTGTCGTCTACCATCCCAAAAACTATACGCAGAGCACTACATTTTTGTTTTTTAATTTGCAATGACAAGTCTTTCCATCCTGCTTCGTTATGCCCCGTGTCGCAAATAACAGTTGGATTTTGTTGTATTTGTTGCCATCTACCCATTAAACCTGTTGCCTTGCTAATATTAGAAAACCCTTTTGCAACACTATCAATATTTCTGATAATTTGATTATTGTAAAGTTGCATCACTGCTGTCAGCAGTGTATTAGTATTTTTATCTTGATAAATTCCTCCTAATTCACCTTCAATTGTTCCAAACAAGCGTGTTTGATAAATACGCCCCCCTTTTTGATTGGCACAAGCTGATTCTACCATAGGAATATCTTCTGCAAAAACAATCATAGCATCCATCTCTTGTGCCTTTGCTTCAAATACAACACGTGTTTCGGGCGTGGCTTCTCCAATTACTACTGGAGTAGTTTGCTTTATAATTCCAGACTTTTCAAATGCTATTTTGGGTAAGGTATCACCTAAAAACTGAGTGTGATCAAGCGAAATATTGGTTATAATTGAAAGTAGCGGATTGATAATATTAGTACAATCCAAACGACCTCCTAACCCTACTTCGATTATTGCAAAGTCAACTTTTTGTTCTGCAAAATATTTAAAGGCCATTGCCGTTGTTAGTTCAAAGAACGATGGACGTAATGGTTCAAAGAAGTTACGATAATTTTCAACAAAATCAATTACATATTGTTCGGAAATCATCTTCCCGTTTACTCTGATTCGTTCCCTAAAATCTACAAGGTGTGGACTTGTATAAAGCCCTACTTTATAGCCATCGGCTTGGAGTATTGCTGCCAATGTATGTGAACATGAACCTTTACCATTACTTCCTGCAATATGAATAGAACGGAATTTCTGATGTGGGTTTCCAAAGTATTCGTCTAATGCGTGAGTGGTTGATAAACCTTCTTTATAAGCAGAAGCACCCACATGCTCAAAGATAGGGGTGCTATTATATAAGTATTCTGTTGTTTCTTCGTAAGTCATTTTAATTACTTTTCAGTCTTTAAATTTTAGCTGAATAGTTTCTTGAAGTTATCAAATATCGAGCGTTTCGTGTGAATGTCCCCCTTGAAATTATCACTTTCTTTAAATTCTTCAATGGTTTTTCGTTCTGATTTCGATAATGTTTTAGGCACGTAAATACTTATCTGCACGATAAGGTCACCAAAACCACTTCCATAACCTTGCACTGCTGGAAGTCCTTTACCCCTTAAACGAAGTGTTTTACCAGGTTGTGTGCCTTCTTCTATTTTTATCTTAACAGAACTACCATCTATTGTTGGGATTTCAGCTTGTCCTCCTAAAACAGCTGTTGGGAAATCAAGCAATAGATTGTAGATAACATTTTGACCATCACGAATAAATGTATCGTTATCTTCTTCTTCAATAAAAACTTGTATATTACCAGTTATACCATTATGTTTACCAGCATTTCCTTTGTTTGGAACATTCACAACCATTCCTTCAGCAACACCTGCTGGAATATTGATTTCAACAACTTCTTCGCCTTTAACTACACCATCTCCATTGCAGTGCGTACATTTGTTTTTAATTACAGTACCTTCGCCACCACATACATGACAAGTTGTTTGTGTCTGCATCATACCAAAGATACTTTGTTGGGTACGAATTTCCATACCACTACCATGACAATTAGGACAGGTTTCTGTTCCACTTCCGCCTTCAGCACCTGTTCCATGACAATGTTCACAAGTTATATCTTTACGTACTTTAAATTTTTTCGTAACACCTGTAGCAACTTCCTGTAATGAAAGTCTTACTTTTAGACGCAAATCGGCACCTTTATACTTAGGAGTTTGACGACCTCCACCGCCAAAACCACCACCATGTCCACCAAAGACATCGCCAAACATTGAGAAGATATCGTCCATTGAGAAGCCACCACTGCCAAAAGGATTTCCACCACCGAAGTTTGGTCCATCAAATCCAAACTGATCGTACTGCTGACGCTTTTGTGGGTCGCTCAGAATACTATAAGCTTCTGCAGCTTCTTTAAACTTTTCTTCTGCATTTGCGTCATCAGGATTTCTATCTGGATGATATTTAATAGCGAGTTTTCTATATGCTTTCTTTATTTCGTCGTCAGAAGCGTTTTTAGCAACTTCTAAGACTTCATAGTAATCTCTTTTTGCCATTCCGTAATTATCGTGAATTTTTAAGTTTTTGAAACCTCAAAGACCTTTTCAGATTATTTCGTTTATATATATTATTGGCCTACTGCAACTTTAGCGTGGCGAAGTACTTTATCGTTTAGCATATACCCCGTTTGCACGCAATCTATTATTTTACCTTTTTTATCATCGCCCATTCCTGGTACCATTGCTATTGCTTCGTGGTAATCTACATTGAAATCTTTATCTGAAGTTTCAATTTTACTTACACCAATACCTTCCAAAGTTTTTAAGAACTTCTTAAAAATAAGGTCGAAACCTTCTTTTATAGTTGTTGCATCTTCTGTCTTGTCTGCAATAGCACGTTCAAAATCATCAAGAATAGGAAGAATAGCTGTAATTGTTTTTTCGCCACCATTAAGAATAAGTTCGGTTTTTTTCCTTTAGGGTGCGCTTCTTGTAGTTCTCAAATTCAGCATATAGACGAATATATTTATCTTTCCATTCTTCAGCTTCATCACTTTCGCCCTTTTGTTCTGCTTTGTCTACTTCTTCATTAGTTTCAGCTTCAGCGTCGGTTTCTAATGATGCCTCGTTATCTGAAGAAGTATTTTCTTCTTCCATAGTTGTTTCTTCTTGCAACTTTCTTTCTTCGTCTTCTATTTCTATCTTCTTATTCTTTTTACTCATAATCTTGTATTTTTTTTATTTCAAAACTATACAAATAGCGTGCCAACATATTAAGGACTGCACGACAAATATAACTCGTCAGCAGTCCTTATACTATTATATTGCTACTTTATACTTGATACATTTTGGCTTTCTGTTCCTTAATTTGCTCGTCGTGAATGTATTCATCGTAGCTCATAAGTTTGTCAATTGTACCTTTAGGGGTTAATTCGATAATACGATTAGCAACAGTTCCGATGAATTCATGGTCGTGAGAGCTAAAGAGGATATTACCTTTAAAGCCTACAAGGTTATTGTTGAATGCCTGAATGCTTTCCAAATCAAGGTGGTTTGTAGGAGTATCAAGTATTAAGCAGTTTGCATTTTGTAGCTGCATACGTGCAATCATACAACGCATCTTTTCACCTCCAGAAAGAACATTTACCTTCTTTTCTACCTCTTCTTGCTTAAATAGCATACGTCCAAGGAAGCCTTTCATTGCTACCTCATTACCAGGACCATATTGTGAAAGCCAATCAACAAGATTCAAATCGCAATCGAAGTATTCTGTATTGTCAAGAGGTAAGTAAGCTGTTGTAATGGTTACTCCCCAATTATAAGTACCTTCTTGAGCTTCACGTTCGCCATTGATGATATTGAACAAAGCTGTCATTGCCTTAGGATTACGTGATAGGAATACAACTTTCTGTTCTTTCTCAATATTGAAGTTTACGTGGTCGAATAATACAGTTCCGTCTTCATCAACAGCTTTTAAGTCTTGAACTTCTAAGATTTGGTTGCCTGGCTCGCGTTCCATTTGGAAGATGATACCTGGATATTTACGGCTTGATGGGCGAATTTCTTCTACATTCAGTTTCTCAAGCATTTTCTTACGTGAAGTTGTTTGCTTGCTTTTTGCCACATTGGCAGAGAAACGACGGATAAATTCTTCCAACTGCTGTTTCTTTTCTTCGGCTTTCATTTTTTGGTTTTGCGCTTGACGTAAAGCTAACTGAGAACTTTCATACCAGAACGAGTAGTTACCTGCAAACACTGTAACTTTACCGAAGTCGATATCAATTGTTTGTGTACTTACAGCGTCGAGGAAGTGACGGTCGTGCGATACAACAAGTACTGTTTGTGTTTCTTCTATTTCGCCGAGATAATCTTCCAACCACTCTACTGTTTCAAGGTCGAGGTCGTTGGTAGGCTCATCGAGCAAAAGGTTATCGGGTTTTCCGAAGAGTGCCTTTGCCAACATTACACGCACTTTTTCTGTGTTTGACAAGTCGCCTACTTTTTTTTGGTGTGCATCTTCTTTCACTCCTAAATGTTGTAATAATTGGGCTGCTTCGCTTTCAGCTTCCCAACCATTCATTTCGGCAAACTTTAGTTCCAAATCGGCAGCACGGTTTCCGTCTTCTTCGGTCATTTCTGGTTTAGCGTAAAGTTCTTCACGCTCTTTCATATTCTTCCAAAGTGGTCGTGCCCCATAAGCACCGTGTCCATTACCTTAAATTCATCGTATTTAAAGTGGTCCTGTTCCAATACCGACAAGCGTTCTCCTGTTCCTAATGTGATAGTTCCTTTGGTTGGTTCTAAATCGCCAGAGATGGCACGAAGCAATGTTGATTTTCCTGCTCCATTTGCTCCTATAACGCCATAGATATTTCCTGGAGTAAATTTAATATTAACGTCCTTATACAGAACTCTTTTTCCGAATTGAACGGCAATGTTTGAAAGTGTAATCATTGTTTGTTTTAAATCCTTTTTTCTTATTTGTGCGCAAAGGTACAATAATAATGTGACACTTGCAAGAACTATAGTTTTTAGTAGCTATTCAGACTGAATAAAGACTGATAAATTTGGTTTTGAGATGTAATTTATTATGTTTCTAACAATTGCTTTGTTTTTCATGGTAATTGTTGAAGTAAGGGATTGGTTGCAGTGGTGTAATAAATAAGACTGAAAAAAGTCCTCGCTCTGTTGGGAACGAGGACTTAGAATTTTGTTAAAATTACGGATGACTAGGCTGTGTACCTTCTTCTTTGTTTTTCTTATCGTCTTTCTCTTTCGGAGTTACTTGTTCGTAGGTTACATCGGTTAAAGTAAAGTACTTACGAGAAGCTACGAGGCGAACGATAGGTTTTTCAATGTGTGTTTGTGCACGGAAAGGTTGGCCTTTTTCAACCGCTTTGCTCTTGAATGATGGCTTAAGCGTTCCGAGGTCGCCAAAATCTACGATATCGCCGTTAGCAACTATTTCGCGTGCTGTTTCTGTAGCGAGATTCAAAACTGCAGCCACTTCTTGTGGGTTGAATGTTGTTGACTTGGAAATGCGTGCGCAGAAGTTACGGAAATCTACACGATGACGTCCTGTAGGTTGAGCGACAATAACTGTTTTTCCTGCTTGTTTGCCAATGTTGAGCTTACGCTCTTTCAGAACAAATTGAATAGGTTTATTTGACATGATGGTTTTGATTGGTCTTCATCAGTTATCCTTTTACGAGCCAGAAGACCTTTAAAACTCGTAAGGTTTTTTTTATGTTTCAACGTTGCAAAGATATGGTTTTTCTTCTAAAACAAAAAGGATTTGTAAAAGAAACTTTTATAATTTATTCTACTTTGTCGTTATTTTTCATCAATAGCTTTATTACTATTAAATAAAAGCTCAATTATTTTTACGAAAAAGCTCGCCAGCTTTTTAGGGAAAAAAAGCTCGCGAGCTTTCTTAAAAAGCTGGCGAGCTTTTGAGAGTATGCCTGAATTGTTTATTTTTCCATCATCAAAACATACATTCGTTTAAGTCCTGATGAGTGGATTTTTTGCTCTGTTGGTTTTCCGAGTTTCTTAAAGGTGTTATGAACTTAGATTCTTTTATTTGTGGTTTGAAAAATCTATTTTGTTTCTTGTTCACGAAACTGCTTCAATTTCTTTTCTATAAATGCAAAGTCGTTGATTGCTCTTATTTTATCTTTTGCACGGTCGTACTTTTCTCTCCATTTTCTTACTCCGAAGGCATAGAATTTTAGTCCTTCTGGGGTTAAATCTCCTACCTTGATTTGTGATTCGTTTGTTGCCTTTTCGCCTTTCTTCAACAAGATTCTCGTAGTAAATCCATTGTCTTGGAGAAAATGAACATAATTCTCGAAAAAACGAAATTGTTCTTCTTTAAATTCTTGAGTGTTGTACCTGTTCGAAGATAAGGGCGATTTAAATAGCCAATCTAATTTCTCAATTAATTCTTCTGGATCCATATTTCTTATATAATGATGTTTCTTTAAAAATCGCAATAGCTTTAAACTTTAAAGGACTGAACTACCTTGAAAGCTATTTAGTCCTTTGCTTAGCCATCTTTCTTAATAATTGTATAAAGTTATATGTTTATTTTCCATCTTCAAAACATACATTCGTTTAAGTCCTGATGGGTGGATTTTTTTGCTCTGTTGGTTTTCCGAGTTTCTTAAAGGTGTTAAGAACTTAGATGCTTTTATTTGTGGTTTAAACTAGCTATTTTGTTTCTTGTTCACGAAACTGCTTCAATTTCTTTTCTATAAATGCAAAGTCGTTGATTGCTCTTATTTTATCTTTTGCACGGTCGTACTTTTCTCTCCATTTTCTTACTCCGAAGGCATAGAATTTTAGTCCTTCAGGGGTTAAATCTCCTACCTTGATTTGCGATTCTTCTGTTGCTTGTTCATCTGTCTTCAATATTTCGGTCGTGGTAAATCCATTGTCTTGGAGAAAATGAACATAATTCTCGAAAAAACGAAATTGTTCTTCTCTGAATTCTTTAGTGGCATATCTTGGTGATGATACTGGAGAATTTAATATCCATGATAATCTTTCTACAACTCTTTCTTTATCCATGTTTAAGGGCATTAATGATGTTTTTTTAATCTTTTTGGAGTTTTTAAATTAAAAGGGCTGGATAACTATTAAGATAAATCCAGCCCTTTATTAAACTACTTTCTTAATGATTGTTGAAAGTTATATGTTTGTTTTTGGGAATTACCAAAGGTCTAAACGCTGTTCTTTTGGCAAGTACAGCTTGTCGCCAGGCTTCACATTGAAAGCATCGTACCATGCGTCGATGTGTGGCAAAGCACCATTTACGCGCCATTCGCCTAACGAGTGTGGGTCGCTCTTAGTACGATTGCGTATTTCAGCTTCAGTAATGTTAGCTGCCCATACACCTGAATAAGCAAGGAAGAAACGTTGTTCTGGTGTGAAACCAAAGATGTTTTGCGACTTTTTGCCCTTCATTGCATTCTTCAAAGCATTGTAAGCCACCATTAAACCTCCGTGGTCGGCAAGGTTTTCACCCATAGTAAGGTTTCCATTTGCTTTGAGGTCAGGAAGTACACTAATGTTGCTGAAGAATTCACCGAATGGAGTAGTGCGAGCTTTAAACTTGTCGCCATCTCCCTTAGCCCACCAGTCTCTCATGTTTCCGTCTTTGTCATAGTTACGACCATTGTCGTCGAAACCGTGAGTCATTTCGTGTCCAATTACCACACCGATAGCTCCATAGTTGAAGGCGTCGTCAGCAGTCGGGTCGAAGAATGGGTACTGAAGAATACCTGCAGGGAAACAAATCTCGTTAGTGGTAGGGTTGTAATATGCGTTTACAGTTTGCGGAGTCATATACCACTTATCCTTATCAACTGGTTTTCCAGCAGTTTCGTCGAGATTTACCTTATGCCAGAACTTACGGCAGTTCATAACATTATCGTAGTACGACTTGCTTGGGTCAATGGTAAGTGAGCTTAAATCTTGCCACTTGTTGGGATAACCAACCTTAACGTAGAAAGTAGACAACTTTTCGAGTGCAGCCTTCTTAGTTTCTTCGCTCATCCAACTTTGTGCTTTGATGCGCTCAGCCAAACTAACCTCAAGATTTTTGATGAGTTGCTCCATGCGTTGTTTGCTGCTTGCAGGAAAATAACGTTCGCAATATATTTTTCCGAGTGCTTCGCCCATTTGACTTTCAATCTGTTGTGTAGCACGTTTCCAACGTGGATAATCTTGCTTTGTGCCACGCATTGTCTTACTGAAGAAGTTGAAGTATTCAGCACGGACGTCATCGCTGAGATAGTTTGCAGCTTCAAGAATAACCTCCCACTCCATACGAGCACGAAGTTCGTTTGCAGTTTCAGTCTCTATCAACTTGTCTACTCCTACTAAGAAGTTAGGCTGACCAACTACCATTTCCTGTATATCAGCAGACTTTACCCCGTCGGCATTAAGCAATTGTTCCAACGAATATTAGGATATTTAGCCTTAAAGTCTGCCAATGTCATCTTGTTATAATTAGCAGCAGCATCGCGAAGCTCAGTTCTGCTCTTTGAAATCAGTGCAATAGCTGTTTCATAACGCATAATATAGTTACTATTCTGTTCAGCTTGAGCCTTAGAGAAACCGAAAAGTTCAAACATATTTACAATGAACTTCTTAAACGCATTACGTATTTCGGTTGTTGACTTATCGTTGTCGAGATAGTAATCCTTCTGACCTAAAGTTAAACCGCTCTGACTAACGTTAAGAATATTCATCTTCGCGTTCTTCTCATCAGCACCAAATCCATAGCTGATAGGCAAGCCATAGCTTTGACTTGCATACTTCAACTGAATCTTACGTAGGTCTGCTAAAGTCTTAGCATTCTCAATTTCGTTGAGCAATGGCATTACTGGGGCAACGCCTTCTTTGTTTCTACGCACAGAGTCCATAGCGAGTTTGTAAAAATCGCTCAGCTTTTGTTCAACACTTCCAGGCTTTGTTTTTGCCTTAAGCAGACTTGTAAGAATTGTGTTGATACGCTTGTTGTTGTCTTCACCTAATTGGTCAAAAGAACCATAACGTGAATAAGCTGCAGGTAATGGGTTGTTTTTCTGCCATCCACCTGTCGCAAACTGATAGAAGTCATCAGCTGGACGTACCGATTTGTCGAGATTACTTTCCTTTATACCAGCTTGTTTTTGAGCAAAACCAGTCATAGGAACAGCAGCAATCATCATCATCGGTAAGATTGTCTTAATGTTCATTTTAAATGATTTTAGTTTAAAACTTCTCGTTAATATATCACCTTTAAAACTAAACGCATGTTCTACAAGTTCAATATAAACGAAAAAGATTGTTGATTTATTTATTGAATTTAATTACTTTTCCTTATTCATCGAGCAACCTTTCCAACGCTTCTGAAAGCTCAAGCCATTGCTCGTTTTCTCTATCTAGATAGCGTTGCAGTCGGTGTATTCAGTAACGAGTTCCATATTCGATGCATTCTCTGCTACCATTAATAGTTCGTCAAGTTCAGCTTTACGCTCTTCCATCTTGGCAATCTTCTTTTCAGAGTCTTCTACTGCACGCTGAGCTTTTTTTATCTTCTTCTGCTGTTCCTTGCGTTCTGCGTAGGATGCTGCACCAGAAGAGGGTTGAGTAGCTGTTTCGTGATTAGTATTAACTATGGTTTCTGCCTCCTTATTAATGTTGTTTGCACTTGCCTTACTCAAACTTTCTTGTATTGTTTCTGCGTTATGAGCACGCAAATAATCATAAATTCCACCTAAATGCTCACGCACTTTACCTCCACCGAATTCATAAACCTTACTTACTAATCCGTCTAAAAACTCTCTATCGTGTGAAACGATAATAGCTGTTCCGTCGAAAGCTTTAATAGCTTCTTTCAAAACTTCCTTTGAAGTTATATCCAAGTGGTTTGTAGGTTCGTCCAGAATTAAAAGATTAACAGGTTCCAATAATAGTTTTATCATTGCTAAACGTGAACGTTCGCCACCTGAAAGTACTTTGACTTTCTTCTCAGACGTTTCTCCACCAAACATAAAAGCACCTAAAAGGTCGTTTATCTTCAAACGCATATCGCCTTTTGCCACTTGGTCTATGGTTTCAAAAATTGTTAAGCTTTCATCTAAAAGCTGGGCTTGATTTTGTGCAAAATAGCCTATCTGAACATTGTGTCCTATCTTTAAGTTTCCATCGTAAGGAATCTCTCCCATTATGCACTTCACTAATGTAGACTTTCCTTCACCATTCTTGCCAACAAAAGCTACTTTCTCGCCTCGCTTAATGGTCATATCTACCTTATCAAAAACAAGTCGTGGAGGATATTCTTTTCGCACATTGTCACAGATAACAGGATAATCGCCGCTTCGTAAACATGGTGGGAACTTTAACCGCATAGCTGAATTATCAACCTCGTCTACCTCTATAGGTACTATTTTCTCCAATTGCTTAATACGTTGCTGCACCTGTACAGCCTTTGTTGCCTGATAACGAAATCTATCTATAAAGGCTTTTATATCTGCTATTTCCTTTTGTTGATTTTCGTATGCACGCATTTGCTGTTCTCTACGTTCTTTGCGTAAACGAGATACTCATCGTATTTCACTTTGTAATCCTCTACCCTGCCACATGTTATTTCTAATGTACGGTTAGTTACATTATTAATAAATGCACGGTCGTGAGATACTAACACTACAGCTTTGGCACTTTGAGCAAGAAATTGTTCTAACCATTGTATAGACTCAATGTCCAAATGGTTGGTTGGTTCATCAAGTAATAGTACATCGGGGCGGCGTAAAAGTATCTTTGCCAACTCTATACGCATACGCCAACCACCAGAGAATTCAGACGTAGGACGGTCGAAATCTGTACGCTCAAAGCCTAATCCTGTCAGTGTCCGCTCTATTTCTGCTTCGTAGTTTTCACCGCCAAGTAACATAAAACGTTCATGCTCCTGCGTAAATTTTTCGACCAATTCAGCATAACTTGCACTTTCATAGTCGGTACGTTCAGCCATTTCTTGCTGCATACGCTCCAACTTTTCTTTCATTTTGGTAGCATCTGCAAATGCCTTACGTGTTTCTTCCTTTACCGTAGTATCGTCAGATAGCTTCATTACCTGTGGTAGATAGCCTATGGTGGTATCATTTGGAACAGCTACTACACCTGCTGTGGGACGTTGTAAACCACAGAGTATTTTAAGCATTGTAGATTTTCCCGCACCATTTTTACCTACCAAAGCTATGCGATCGCGGTCGTTTACCACGAAAGAAACATCATGAAAGAGTGGCTTTACAGCAAACTCAACTTTTAAACCTTCGATTGACAGCATCTTTCCTATTCTGTTTTCTTCTTAAATTAGCACTGCAAAGATACGTAATATTTTTGTAACTAATTGCAAGCTACTTTACTTTTTATTAGTATATAAAAGGCACTTCAATAAAATTATAAAGAAGAATAAGAAATCTATGAGACAACTTGTAAAGGTGATATTTGCAATTTTATTTCGAGAATAAATTTGTAAATAAAGTTCATTGATAGTATTATTTCATAACCAATTGGAGTTAAGCAAGTTACTATATAGGCTCTTGTATTCTAAAAAGAACCTATATTGCACAATAAAAACGCCTATATTGGAAGGTAAAAGGGCACTTTTTACAATACAAATATATATTCTTTATTTTCTTTTATGTGTTTTTCTTTACAGAATGTTTTTAGTTTGGTTACTATTCAAAAATAAGAATTGATATATTGGGTCTCTTTAAGAATCTTTTTGTTATGGTAAGAAAAAATTATTCCACTTATTTTTCTAAAAATTTTTAAGAACGTAATGCAGTATAAAAAGAAAATCTGTATCTTTGTGTAACACCAAAAAGCGTAAGAAATGAATGCATATACAAAGCATATAGCAGAAACGCTTAATCTATTGGAAAAGAATGTTGATGCAACCCTAACATTGCTGAATGAAGGTTGCACTATTCCTTTTATTGCAAGATATCGCAAAGAGCGAACTGGAAATCTTGATGAAGTGCAGATTACTCGGATTGCAGAAATGAATGAACGCTTAACTGAAACCGACAAGCGCAAAGAAACAATTCTGAAAACTATAAGCGAACAAGGAAAACTTACTGATGAATTAAAAAATAAGATTGCGAATTGTTGGGATAATTCTGTGTTGGAAGATTTGTATTTGCCATTTAAACCTAAACGAAGAACAAAAGCACAAGTAGCTCGAGAACAAGGTCTTGAACCGTTAGCAACACTACTGTTAATACAAAAAGAACAGAATCCTAAAGCTGCTAGTAAGCGTTTTGTTACAGATGAAATTAAGAATGAAGCAACTGCACTACAAGGAGCAAAAGATATTATTGCAGAGATAGTAAGTGAGGACCCACAAGCGCGTAATATAGTGCGTAATGCTTTTAAACGTGAAGCAAAAATTTCATCAAAAGTAATCAAGAAAGTTGAAAATACAGACGAAGCTCAAAAATTTTCTGATTACTTTGATTTTTCTGAACCACTGCGACGTTGCAATAGTCATCGTCTGCTCGCTATGCGTCGGGGGGAAGCTGCTGGTATTTTAAGAGTAAGCATTTCGATAGAAGAAGTAGAATGCGTTGAACGTCTCAAATGTCTGTTTATACATGGTAGAGGTGAATGTCAGAGCTTAGTTGCAGAGGCAATTGGCGATAGCTTTAAACGCTTAATCAACCCAAGTATAGAGAATGAGTTTGCTGGATTGAGCAAGAAAGAGCTGATGAGGAAGCCATCAAGGTGTTTGCCGAGAACTTAAGACAGCTTTTACTATCTGCCCCTCTTGGGCAAAAGCGGGTTTTAGCTCTTGATCCTGGATTTGCAAATGGGTGTAAAACGGCATGTTTGGATGCCCAAGGTAATCTTTTACATCACGAAATTATTTATCCTCATCCACCGAAACGACTTTACGGCCAAGCTACAATTGCAATTTTGAGAATGATAAAGCAATATAATATAGAAGCAATTGCAATAGGAAATGGTACAGCAAGTCGAGAATCGAAAGATTTTATAGCTGATTGTTTGACTAATTTGAGGGAAGAAAACAATACTGAAATTCCGAAAGTGTTTGTTGTTAGCGAAGATGGTGCATCTATATATTCAGCATCTTTGATCGCTCGAGAGGAATTTCCTAATGAAGATGTAACTACGCGCGGAGCAGTTTCAATTGGAAGAAGGTTGATGGACCCGTTGGCTGAATTGGTAAAAATAGACCCGAAAAATATTGGAGTTGGTCAATATCAACACGATGTAGAACAAACAAAGCTTAGACATTCGTTGGATCAAACAGTAGAAAGTTGTGTTAATCAAGTTGGTGTAAACCTTAATACTGCTTCAAAACATCTATTAATGTATGTCAGCGGTTTAGGTTCTGTCCTCGCTCAAAATATTATAGAATATCGAAAAGATCATGGAGCATTTACATCTCGTGCCCAATTAAAGAAGGTGCCTCGTCTGGGAAATGTTGCTTTTCAACAAAGTGCAGGTTTCTTCGAATACCAAATGCTAAGAATCCTCTTGACAATTCTGCAGTACACCCTGAGAGTTATCATATCGTAGAAGCAATGGCAAAAGAACAAAAATGTAGTGTAAGTGAGCTAATCAATAATAAAGAACTTATTAAGCGTATCGATTTAAAACGTTATGTAACAGAAGATGTTGGACTACTAACACTCTATGATATTGTACAAGAATTAGAAAAGCCTGGACGTGACCCTCGCGAACAACTAGAAGAATTCGATTTCGATACCGCAGTGCGTACAATTGATGACCTCAAAGAAGGAATGGAACTACCTGGTATTATTACGAACATTACTAATTTTGGCGCATTTGTTGATATTGGTGTTCACCAAGACGGACTTGTTCATGTTTCACAATTATCTAATAAGTTTGTTTCAGACCCAAATTCTATAGTACATTTACATCAACACGTTCGTGTGAAAGTTACACAAATAGATAATAAAAGAAATCGAATTAGTCTGAGTATGAAGAATGTAATGCAATAACTTTTTGTTAACTACATTAAATTCGTGTATGAAAAAAGGTTGTAAATCTTGAGATTTACAACCTTTTTTATTCTTGTAATTATCTAACTACTTAACCTTTTCTACAATAGCCTTGAATGCTTCTGGGTTATTTGCAGCGAGGTCAGCAAGAACCTTGCGGTTGATTTCAATACCTGACTTGTGTAATGCACCCATCAATTGGCTGTAGCTCATATCGTAAAGACGAGCAGCAGCATTGATACGCTGAATCCAAAGTGCACGGAATGTACGCTTCTTATTACGACGATCGCGGTAAGCATAAGTCAAACCTTTCTCATAGGTATTCTTAGCTACTGTCCAAACATTCTTACGGGCACCAAAGTAACCCTTTGTCTTCTTAAGAATTCTTGTTCTCTTTGCTTTTGAAGCAACATGATTTACTGATCTTGGCATAGTTTTATCCTTTTAATTTGTTTGACTAATGATTATTAACGAAGATTTAACAGGTCGCGTACCTGCTTCATGTTGCTACTGTCCACTATAGCATAGTGAACGAGATTTCTCTTCTGTTTTTTTGTCTTCTTAGTCAAGATATGACTGTGGTAAGCACGATTACGCTTTACCTTACCTGTTCCCGTGAAGCTAAATCTTTTCTTTGCTCCAGAGTTTGTCTTTTGCTTTGGCATTTTTTTTAATTTTTAAAATTATTATTTATATTCATCTGTGGCAACGTATATACCAAGACGTTACGCACAGGCACTTTTCAGCGTCTTCTTATCAAAGATGCATCAAGCTTTATTCTTCATTCTTCAATTTATCAAGCACCGCAGAACCATTCTTTGCATTTGCAAAAAGGCCATTATCTACATTGCTTTTATTCTCAATTTCGTTCTTAGCTGCTTCTGCATTCTTTGCTGCACCTTCTGCCTCTTCACGATCTCGACGTTGTTGACTCTTCTTTGTTATACCAGCTTTTTTAGGTGAAAGGTAAAGAAACATTTTCTTTCCTTCAAGCTTAGGCAATTGTTCAACCTTTGCAAGCTCTTCTAAGTCGTTAGCAAATCTTAACAAAAGGACCTCTCCTTGCTCTTTAAAAAGAATTGAACGACCACGGAAGAATACGTATGCACGCACTTTATTTCCTTCATTAAGGAATTCTTGAGCATGCTTCAGCTTAAACTGATAGTCATGTTCATCGGTTTGAGGTCCGAAACGAATTTCTTTAATATCTTGCTTTACCTGCTTCTGCTTCATCTCCTTTTGATGCTTCTTCTGCTGATAAAGGAATTTTGAATAGTCGATGATTCTACAAACTGGAGGTTGTGCGTTAGGAGATATTTCTACAAGGTCTACACCTTCTTTGCGAGCTAATTCTAATGCTTGTCTAGTAGGCATAACCTCTGCATTTCCTTCACTTATCACACGTACTTCCCGTGCATGAATCTGTTCATTCACACGGTACTGCAACTTCATTTTGTCATTCTTCATTCAACTATATTAAAGTTTATTTTTATTAAACGCCTGCAAAGATACTGCTTTTTACCATGATTGACCAAATTTTTAATATTCTTTTTTTACCTTCAAATCATTGATATAAAGCTAGTTTTTACCATTTTTTTATATTCTGTATTACGTTTGTGGAAAAAGTTTATTTCTTCAAAGCTAAATTGTAATTATAATACTTTGTAACACCAGTAATATCTTCTAACACTTCTATAAATGGCGGAAAAATTACATCTTCGTGTTTGATTACTCCTTTTGTTTCTAATATTTGTAAGCCATTATATGGTTGAATAAAAGTATCCAGTTCAAAGAACTGACCTTTCCAAATAAATGTTTGTCTTGTTTTATGAATTGTCTGACGATAGGGATCAGCTTGCCTAAGAAGAGATTCATAAAGGTTGTTATCTATTTGACGTTCTGTTTCTACTTGATCATTGTTTGGCAAAGTTTTTATAGTTGTGCGTACATTTACAGAAATTCCATTTAGTGTACGACGACGTAAACGAACTTCACTTTGTGGTTCCGAAGTAAGATAAGTTTGTGTAATCTTGCTTGTTATAACTTCAGGTATCACATCTTTCAGTCGTACAATATATTTCCGTTCTTCAATAGCTTGACGTGGCATTTCCAAAACATCAGAAATATCTTGAAGGACTTGTTCTAGCTTGGTTTCAAATTTCTCATGATTGTTAATAACCCGAAGATGAGGATGTTCAGACCAAGCGTGAATAACTTTCTTATCAAGTTCACGAGCCAACTCTATACCTTCAGTACGTTCTTTATTAGTTGCAGTTGTATAAAACTGTTCTGCTCCATCTGCTGCACTTACTAAGTGTAAAACAGCATCATAACGAGAACGTAATTCTTCATTATTTGTACCAACATGGGATGTAATATTTTCCCAAAGTTTAGGTTCCATATATGCTGATATATCCATTGTACCACGATCGCAAACAATGAGAACTGGCTGTTTTATACTTTTTGCCATTTGCTGGAATTTATCTTCCAATGCTATTTGCATTTCTAAAGTAGCCTTTTCACCTTCATAAAAGAATTCTCGATTATCAGTAAGATAGTCCATACCAGCCTGCAAAAATAGTGTAGGCAGCTCAGGAATAATAAACACTTTATAGCCAATACTTGAAAAGTGTTCCATTATTTTTACTAAGGCGGTCGTTTTACCTGCACAAGGTCCGCCTGTAAGTACAATTTTTTTCATAAATGAAATATCCCTTCCACCTTTAAAAAAGATGTAAGGGATAAAATATATTATAGTGTTTTAATAAACAATCTATAGAAACTCTTTCGAGAAATAATATTATTCAGCTGCAGGAGCTTCTTCTACTTCAACCTCAGTTACTGGAGCTTCAACAGTTTCTTCAACTTCTTCAGCCTTAGGCTCTAGTTGGTTTTCTGCAACTACAATTACAGGAAGCTTAACCTCAACATCTTTAAAGAAGTGAATAGTTGCTTCAAATGTACCAACCTTCTTAATGTCGCGCATTGTGATAATCTTGCGATCGATTTCTATACCCTTCTTAGCTAATTCCTCAGCTACGATGATGGTATTAACTGAGCCATAAGTAACGCCAGTTGCAGAAACCTTTGCTGAAATTACTAATTCTACTCCTTCGAGTTGTGCAGCTCGCTTTTCTGCATCAGCCTTTTTAGCAGCAATTTTAGCAGCTTGTTGTCTCAAGTCTTCAGCTAATTGCTTTTTAGCAGAAGGAGATGCGATTACACCTTTACCTGTTGGGATAAGGAAGTTACGACCATATCCGCTTTTTACATTTACAATATCGTTCTTGTAACCAAGTCCGATAATATCTTCTTTAAGTATAATTTCCATATCTTAAGCCTCCTTCTTATTTCATCAAATCGGTTACATATGGAAGCAAAGCAATCTGACGAGCACGCTTAACAGCTTGTGCAACACGACGCTGATACTTCAAAGATGTTCCAGTAATACGACGTGGAAGAATTTTTCCTTGTTCATTCAAGAACTTCTTAAGGAATTCGCCATCCTTATAGTCGATATATTTGATACCACTTTTCTTAAACGACAATACTTTTTCTTCTTAGTATCGATTGATGGTGCGGTCAAATAACGAATTTCTGTCTTTTTCTGCTCTGCCATGATTAAGCCTCCTTTTTAGCTGCCCATTTAGCGCGACGCTTCTCAGCATATGCAGCTGAGTACTTATCCTGCTTAATGGTAATGAAACGAATAACTTTCTCGTCGCGGCGGAAGCCTGTTTCGAGAGTTTTAATAACTGATGGTTCTGCATTAAACTCCAACATTGCGTAGAAGCCAGAAGACTTTTTCTGAATGTTGTAAGCCAACTTCTTGAGACCCCAAATCTCTTCGTTCAAGATTTCAGCACCTTTATCGGTGAGCAGTTTCTTGAATTTAGCGACCGCTTCCTTCATCTGTTCATCAGACAAAACGGGAGTCAAAAATGAAAAACGGTTTCGTATTGATTCATACTACTTTTAAATAAATTATTTATAAAAAAATATGCATCTCTACCTCGAAATGCGGTGCAAAATTACTACTTTTTTATGAACTAACCAAATGTTTTTTTAGTACTTTTTGCATTCTATGAAGGGATATATTAAATATTTAGGATTAATATCAGTAATAGCAGGTCTCATATTGTTTTGCTATTCACATTTTATTAAATATTAAAGGGAATGCTCTCCTTTTTTTCTGGATTAATATTAATAATAGCTGGAACTATATCTTATGTTCAGCTGGAAAAGCATTCATAGTATTAAGCAAAAATCATTATTTGCTTAACAGTAGAAAAATTATAATTACAAATTAAAAAACATAATTATGTTTTTGATAAAAAAATGTAATTACGTTTTTAGTTTTGTAATAATAATCGATTTTATTTTTAATATAATGAAAAGTTGAGAATAATACCTTTTTCTAATAAATCAATACTTTTTCAAATACTAACAAACAGTATCTTAGTGAATCTGTATAAAAGAATTCTTATACTATTTATTAAAAAAACTCATGCAACTATTAAAAATAAAAGCTCAACAGAAACTTCCATTGAGCTTTTATTTTATTTTTATTCTTCGTCTGGTACAATAAGTTTATAACCCTTACCATGTATATTGATAATTTCAATTTGATCATCAGCTTTTAAATGCTTGCGCAACTTAGTTATATAAACATCCATAGAGCGTGCATTAAAATAGTTGTCATCTATCCAAATTGTTTTCAACGCATAGTCACGCTGCAGTATTTCATTTGAGTGTGCACAAAGCAGAGCAAGCAATTCGTTTTCTTTTGTTGTAAGTTTAGTTGCTTTATCAGGATCATTGTCAAGTGTTAGCAACTGCTTCTGTGTATCGAAAGCAAATCGTCCAATCTGATAAAGAGTAGATTCCTTAGTTCTCTTTCCTCGCACACGACGAAGGATAGCTTCAATACGGAATACTAATTCTTCCATTGAGAAAGGTTTAGTAATGTAATCATCAGCACCAATCTTGAAACCAGCAAGAATATCTTCTTTAAGTTGCTTAGCTGTTAGGAAGATAATTGGTATCTCTGCATTTGACTGACGAATTTCTTGTGCCAATGTGAAACCATCTTTCTTTGGCATCATCACATCAAGTACACAAATGTCATACTTATTCTTCAAGAAAGTTCTATATCCAATTTCACCATCAGGACATAGGTCAGCTTGATAACCTTTAGCCTGTAAATACTCGCTCAGCAGTGTTCCGAGATTTTCATCATCTTCACACAATAAAATCTTGAAATTTTCTTCCATATCTTTTCTCCTTTAATTAAATTTGTTTTTATTTATCTAATAGTACTGGTAGAATAATTGTGAATTTTGTTCCTTTACCATACTCACTATCTACCTTTATTTCACCTTCGTGTAAATCTACCATTCTTTTAACGTATGCTAAGCCTAATCCGAAGCCTTTTACATCATGTAAGTTGCCGGTATGTACGCGATAGAATTTTTCGAAAATCTTCTTCAAGTTATCTTTCTTAATTCCTTGACCCGTGTCGCGTATTGTTAAATAGAGGTGATCATTTGTATTCCATGTTTTCAAATAAACATTCAGAGGTTGGTCAGCTTTAGCATATTTTACTGCATTATCCAACAAGTTGAAAATTACATTTTGGAAATGCATTTCATCCACATACATTTTTGAATCTATAGCATCTATCTCTGTATAAACCTTTCCTCCAGTATGCTCTACTCGCAATGTAAAAGAATGCGCAATAGTTTCGACCATCTCGTTCAAGTCTACATATTTTTTCTTTAACACTGCTTTTTTGCTATCATACATACTCATCTGGAGCACTTTTTCTACTAAAAAGCGTAGCCGTTTGGATTCATCGTTTACTACCCCACCAAGATGTTCTATCATTTTCGGCGTCTTGGTCAGACTTTTATCATTCATCATCTGTGCAGCTAACGAAATACTTGCTATTGGAGTCTTTAATTCGTGTGTCATGTTATTCACAAAGTCATTCTTAATTTCCGAGTATTTCTTCTGTCGGAATATAATGACAATTGTGAAAATAAATGTTACTAGCAACACCATCGTGAAGATTATAGACGGAATCATGAATCGTACACTTGAGAAAATATAACTATTCATTTCTGGAAAATGCACCTTCACTACACCCATTCTATTCGGTGGATCGTTTCTGAACAGTACTTGCGAGTAACAATTATCTTCTCCATCACTAACATAGTCAGGACATTTATAAACTTCACGTCCGTCTTGCGTAAGCACCGTAAAGTGATATGGAATGTTGATTCCATTATTCATCATCTCCGCCCGCAAATCTTGATCAAGCATTTTGAAATTAATTCGTTCATTCAGAGGCTTATCCGAAGCAGAGTAAAGTATATTGTAAACGACTTCTTCCAATAGTGCTTTCTGATAAACGTAGCGGTTTCTTACGACTTCTTGCATTTTTCTTTTGGTTGCCGCAATAGTTCCCGTATCGTTTCGAAGAATGGTTGCCTTTGTTCTTAACGAAGGATTACTCTGAGCTAATTTAGATTCGAACGAAGTATACGAATCACTTCCTTCCAATGATGCTGGTGCTTGATGCGTATGTGATGTATCTTTTCGTCGAAGTGAATCAGCACTTGTTGTTTTCAATTCATTGTTATTTACATCTTTTTCTAGGAATCTTAATGTTTCATTAAGCTCCATGTTACGAGAAGCTTGATAAAGAGCACGATTTACCGATTCGTCGAACTGCTCTTTCTTCATTTCTGCCATTTCCTCAATATAATTGAGTTGGAGCAAAAGAAGAGCAAGGAACGAAAGTCCCATGATGACTGCAATTACCCAAATCGTCTTTTTATTCATAATCTCTTTACCTATTATCTTTTATTTATAGTGTAAGATACTACACTTTAATTATACATTTTATTAAACCGAAAGCAAAGGTAATTAATTTATTAAACCATTAACAATTAAAAAGTTAATTAATAGTTTAATATTTATTTATATTAACATATCACGAAAAGATGTAATAAATAAAAATCAATTATAAAAACAAGATATGACTAATAATATTTCCTTAAAAAGAATTTAAAAAGAAGAAAAAAACAATATTCTTTTGATATACAAGTTGGTAAAGTTTTTCAGTCAAAATTATTACCTTTGCAACATATTATTTTAAATTATGGTGAAGGCAAAACGTAAAAAAAACAACTCTAAAAGACTGGAAATTGCTGCAGCAATTATTGCTATTGGCGCTTTAGTTGCATATTTCTTTCTGTTCTCTTCAATGTCAAGCAATGGTAAGACAGAGTATTTATTTATCGATCACGATGACAATATAGATTCTGTTTACAATAAATTGGAAAAGGTATCTACTAAACATGGTTTATGGACTTTCAAAGTCTTGGCTAATTTATTTTCTTACAAGGATAACATACGTTCAGGAAGATACACAATTAGTAGTTCGGGCGCATTACTAACTTTTCGCAACTTTAAGAATGGTAAACAAGCTTCTGTCTCACTAACTATTCGTTCAGTAAGAACACTAGGTGATTTAGCAACTGATGTAAGCAAAAAACTTATGTTCACCAAAAGAGAACTAATGGATTCTCTAACCTCAGAAACTGTTTGCAAACGATATGGTTATTCACGACAAAACATTATTGCTATGTTTATTCCAAATACTTACGACTTCTATTGGGCTACATCTGTTTCAACATTCTTAAAGAAAATGGATAATGAGAATAAGAAGTTTTGGACTTTCGAGCGCACCCAAAAAGCTGAAAAAAATGGTTTTAGCAAAGTAGAAGTGATGACTTTAGCTAGTATTGTTGATGAAGAAACTGATGATGAGGGCGAAATGCCTAAAATTGCAGGTATGTATATCAACCGTCTAAATAAGAAAATGCCATTGCAAGCTGATCCTACTGTGAAATTTGCTATTGGGAATTTCCAAGCACACCGCATATATCATAAATGGTTAAGTTACGATAGCCCTTACAACACATATAAATATAAAGGTCTTCCTCCTGGTCCTATACGTATTCCTAGCATAGCTGCCATTGATGCAGTTCTGAATTATGTACACCACAACTACTTGTATATGTGTGCAAAAGAAGATTTTAGCGGTACACACAACTTTGCTGAAACTTATGAAGAACATTCTGTAAATGCAACTAAGTATGCCAAAGCATTGACCGAAAGAGGGATAAAATAATCACACTTTTGTCTTATAAAATAAGTAATCTTCCATATAAAAATAGTATTGGTTCTTTTAAGCTTTTTTTCTTTAAAGAACCATTACTATCAATTAATTTGCTTTTTACCTTTTAAAGGAACAATAGTGTTTCTAAATGAGTGTAATTCTAGTTTAATATGAAAATTTGATTTAATGTTTATCTATTGAAAACACCCTTTTTATTACTTCCTTCGTTGTATTTTTTAGACGACTAGTTGCCACCTTTGGACACATAGCTTCGCTATGTGGAGTGTTTGGAGGGTTAATACAAACAGCTTCATTAAAACCTGCAGATATTAATAAATCTTTATTAGCAACGCAACCTGCTAATACGATGGTAGGAACATTATGAGTCCTAGCAATTGACATAATACCAAATGGTAGTTTGTTATTTAATGTCTGGCTATCAATTTTACCTTCTCCGGTTAATACAAGGTCAGCATTATTTAAATGATTAATAAGACCAGTGTATTCAATTAAGACTTCTACTCCTCTACGCAATTGAGCGCCTAATAAACAAAACGCATAACCTAACCCACCTGCAGCTCCACTTCCAGGTATTGTTGGATCTATTTTACAAAGATGAGCAAGATTGCGTAAACCTCTATCTAATATTTCTACATCATATTGGCTTGCTCCTTTTTGGGGTGCATAAACATATGCTGCACCATTATAACCATACAAAGGATTATTAACATCGCAAAGGACTTCTATTTGAATATCTTGAAAAACTGACAATAAAGAAAGATCTACAGACGTTAGATGAATAAGATCGCTTCCCTTAGGGTATTTAACTAATTGATTATTTATATAGAACTTTGCACCTAATGCTGCCAACATTCCTGCGCCTCCATCACTTGTTGCACTTCCTCCAATACCAATAAGGATATGTTTAACTCCAACTTTAACAGCATTAAGAATCATTTCTCCTACTCCGAAGGTTGTTGTTTTCATTGGTTTTTGCTCATTCGGTTGTAAAAGGATAAGACCTGCTACTTCTGCCATTTCCATAAGTGCAATACGTTGATTTTCTTCAATGGCATAATTAACAAAAATGGGGCGCATTAAAGAATCATTAACTTTGCAGGTACTCCACTTTGCTCTTGTATATCGCACAAGAATCTCTGTTGTTCCTTCGCCTCCATCTGCCATGGGTAAGCATATAATCTCAGCAGTCGGAAAAATCTCTCTTATTCCCATAGCTACTGCATTTGTTGCCTGTTCTGCTGTAAGGGAACCTTTAAAAGAATCAAAAGCAAGTATAACTTTCATTATTTATTTTGTAAAGTAGTAATGAGTATAACTACCTTTAATATAGGGCATATTAGGTTTTAATCCTTTTTTCAATTGCTCATGTAAATTGAAAGCTTCTGCATAATATCGAGGACGAAGACTATCAATTGGATAGTATTTCTGAAAAAAGTAAATAAACTTAGGAAGGTCCCTGTCAAGCAAGAAGCCAGCTAATTGGTAGTGCACAGAAGTTTTTGTTGCTTTATTAATAACGCTGTCGGGTAATAATAACGAATGTATTTTACCTGGACGCAATACATCTCTTCCACCAATTAGACGATATTCATATAGACTATCTGACAAATCTCCAAGGCGGGCTACACTATATATTGTAAGCATTGTAGTTGTAGAATCAATAGATTTCATTCGATGTATTCGACGCAAAGCTTCACGATATTTAAAGTTTTGGACTAAAGTCTCTACCTTAATCTTTTCATGAAACTGCTTATCAGAATTACTAAATATTCCTATAAATAAGAAAAAAACAAGCATTATACAGATGTTTATCCACAATAATTGAGAAATAAATCCAATGCCACGTAGTTCTGGCTCATAGGGTTCATAACGCCGAATATAATAAACAAATACAATATAAAGAATCAATAAGACAGGAGCAACCCAAATCCAATTCCCAAAATTAATTGTCGTAGAATTTGCTCTAATAGAAGTTAAAACAGTTAACAGGAGTACAGAAGGAAAGTAAGTAATTGCATGTCCACGTTTACTAAGTTTCAGTAAAGAATAAACACAGACTTGACAGAGTTGCAATATAATCGTTATTAATATTGCGCCCAACCACGGAACATAATGTGTTTGCCCGTTTGATGCTACATGTTGTGTAAGCACGAGAATGTCTGCCTGATAAAAAAAAAGATAGCAGAACGTAAAGACCCAAAATATAAAAGCACAGCAAATGCGCATGAATTTACTTTCAATTCTCATTAGTACTATTTTTTCTTCGTAAAACTAATGCACTGCGAGCTGGTATATATAGTTTCAACCACCCTTTATTATCTTTCTCGTAAAGTGGATCAGGTAAAGTTGCGTGTTTTACTTTTTCATCGACAAAACCAAAACCACCATATTCCCATGAATCTGTATTTAACTTAACATTATAAATTCCATTAGGAACAAGGAATCCATAATCAGAGAATGAACGTGATGGTGAGAAGTTAAATACAAAAACCAAATCATTACGACTGAAAGCTAATATTTGATCTGAGTCGTTATGCCATATTTCTTTTAGCGGTGTACCGCTAAAGTTTGGCTCACTTTTTATAACTTCTAACATTTTTTTATCAAAATCACCAAGGTAGTGATAACAAAGTTCAATATTATCAACTAAATTCCATTGACGACGGGCATATTTATAGCTCCAATCATTACCTTCACGTGGGAAATCAATCCATTCAGGGTGTCCGAATTCATTGCCCATAAAGTTTAAGTACCCACCATTAATGGTCGATGCAGTAACTAGTCGTATCATCTTATGCAATGCAATGCCCCGTCTTGCCCTATCATTCTCATCACCCTTCTTAAAATGCCAATACATATCTGCATCTATTAAGCGAAAAATAATAGTCTTATCACCAACTAAAGCTTGGTCATGGGATTCACAATAAGAAATTGTACGTTCATCGCTACGCCTATTTTTTACCTCCCAAAAAATAGATGAAGGTTTCCATGCTTCATCAGGTAATTCTTTTATAGTCTTAATCCAGTAGTCTGGAATATTCATAGCCATCCGATAATCAAAACCATAACCGCCATCTTTAAACTTTGCAGCCAATCCAGGCATTCCAGATACCTCTTCTGCTATAGTAATAGCATATTTGTTGACCTCATGTATTAAGCAGTTTGCTAAGGTTAAATAACAAATAGCATTATCATCTTGGTGACCATTAAAATAATCGGCGTAATTGCAGAATGATTCTCCTAAACCATGACTATAATATAACATTGACGTAACGCCATCAAATCGAAAACCATCGAAATGGTATTCTTCTAGCCAATATTTGCAATTTGATAGAAGGAAGTGTATCACTTCATTTTTTCCATAATCAAAGCATAGAGAATCCCATGCGGGGTGTTCGCGACGCTGACCAGGATAAAAATATTGATTAGGATCTCCAGCAAGATTTCCTAATCCTTCTATTTCGTTCTTGACAGCATGTGAATGGACGATATCCATAATAACTGCTATCCTATTATTATGCGCTTCATCTATCAGTTCTTTAAGTTCTTCAGGTGTACCAAAACGTGAACTTGGAGCAAAAAACGAACTTACATGGTAACCAAAACTTCCATAATAAGGGTGCTCTTGAATAGCCATTATTTGAATGGCATTATAACCATCATTCACAATTCTAGGCAGGACCTTATTCTTAAATTCTGTATAAGTTCCTACTTTCTCGGCATCTTGTGCCATGCCTATATGGCATTCGTATATAAGAAGTGGAGATTTGGTTGGCTTAAAAGATACATTTTTCCATTTATACGTCTGTTTAGGACACCATACTTGCGCTGAAAAACTTTTGTATTTTCATCTTGTACAACTCGTTGTGCCCATGCTGGAATACGTTCACCTTCCCCCCCATTCCACAATGTATACATTTTAAACAGATCACCATGATGCATTGCATTTTCATCAAGAATTAATTCCCAGTCTCCAAAACTTCCATCAACTCTCTTACATTGATATTCTGAAGAACGCTTCCAGTTATTAAAATCACCTATTAAATATAGGTCTGTAGCATTAGGAGCCCATTCGCGAAATATCCATTGATCATTAATTTTATGTAATCCATAATAATTATAGCCATTAGCAAATTCTGAAAGACTTTGCTTTCCTCCATTAGTAAATTCCTTTATACGCTCTAAAGCATAATTGTGTCTACCAAAGATTGCCTCGTTAAAAGGATATAAGTAACTATCGCTTTCTACTATACCCAATAATTGAGTATTGCACTTTGCTTTAATCGCTGCATTAGCGTTATCCTGAACCTTTTTAACCATATTTTTTGTTATTAATTATTATGTCTGACGCCATTATCATAATAACCCTGTGCAATTACCTTACCATTAAGATCAGTTTCAGTAAATTTCCCATCTCGGACATTATTACGATAAGAACCTTCAAAACGTACTCCTTTTTTATCTTGCTCTATGGCCGCTCCATTACGTTTTCCATCACGATACATACCACGGAACTTACTACCATCTGCATAATGGATTGTAATTTGACCATCCATTTTCCCATTCCTGAATTGTCCCTCAATCACATCTTTATTTCTTTTGGTTAATTTTCCTTGTCCACCTTGCAAACCATTTTCCCAATTTCCAACATAGATATCTCCATTTTCCCACACCATTGTTCCAAGTCCAGATCTTAATCCTTTTAGGAAGCGTCCTGTGTAATTTTCTCCATTTTTATAGCGTAATATACCTTGTCCAGTTCGTTCATCATCCAAATAGTCTCCTTCATATATATCGCCATTGCTAAACTTATATACCCCTTTTCCATTGCGTAAATCATTTTTCCATTCACCATTGTATTCTTCTCCACTATGGTAAATATAAACGCCTTTTCCTTCTTTTACGTTTTTTACCCAATCTCCTACGTATGTTGAACCATCTTTCCACACAAAACGTCCATGACCACTTTTAACGTCATCTTTCCACGCGCCATCGTAATATGCACCATTTGCAAAAGTGTAACGCCCCATACCATTGCGTTTATCCATTATCCATTGACCAACATATACGTCACCATTATAATAGCGCATTACACCCTTTCCTTGTTGATAATCCTTATACCAAAGACCATTATATACATTTCCATTTTTAAAAATAAAAATACCTTTACCATGTTGTTGGTCTTGGAACCATTGTCCTGTATATTTTTCACCATCAGAGAAAGTATAAGTTCCTTCTCCTTGTCGTTTACCTTTTACGAAATCACCTTCGTATACATCACCATTTTTATAGGTTGTTATACCACGACCAGATGGTTTTCCATTAACAACATCCCCTTTATACGAATCTCCTGTTTTTAGTACAATTGATTTTACTTCTTGACCTTGCGACATGGCAAAGTATGGTATCATACAAAATATTATAGTGATAAATAGATTCTTCATTTCTTTTTAAAAATTATCTTTAATTGCAAAGATACACTTTTTCAAGTGGCTTTTCCAAGAATCTAAACTTATTTTTTTACTTATTTATCCAGCAAACGACCATTGTATATTTGGGATTTATTAAGGAAATAAAAATCTATTGTTGTGTTGGTCTTTAGATTTATTAATTGTGTATCCGATATTATTACTTTCATCTCTTGGAAGGCAAGCTTTTCTTCAGAAAAAAAGTTTATATGCAGCTTCTTTAGCACACCATGTAATCAACAGCTTATTAGTAGTAGTATATATTTCATCATTGCGCAGGAATCTTTTTATTATCCTATCTGAAGTATATTCAATGTCAATTCCCACTTCAAATTCTTTTTGATAAAAGTATAGCAACAAAACCTTTTTGTATGAGAAATACTTATATTATACCCATCAATTAAAAGGCTTGCCAACCTCATTATGATTCAATACAACATCATACCCAAGCATAAGTTTAAGAAGTTGTAATTCACCTTGTATTTCTGCATCTCGGCCGTTTTCAATTTCAAGAACTCCTAAAACTATATCTTTAGTTAAATAACTAATGCTGCTTTTCATCTAAAATGGTAACTTTGATTTTACTAATTCGGAGATTTTCTATCGCCATAACCTCAAAAAGAAATTGCTTATAACTTAATTTTTCATGCAAAACTGGAAATTCTCCTTTAAGCTCAAGTAATAATCCTGCCATAGAATCTGCATCACCTTGTAATTCCTCAAAAGTATCATCGTCTAAATCTAGAACTTTTGTAAAAATCTCCTATTGAAGTTTTTCCTTCAAACAAATATATACCTGTGGACAAATTATGATAAAAGGACTTATCATCATCAAATTCATCATTTATTTCCCCAACAATTTCTTCGAGAATATCTTCCAATGTTACAAGTCCACTTGTACCACCAAATTCATCTACAACTATTGCTATATGCACCTTATTTTCTTGAAATTCACGTAACAAATCATCAATTTTTTTTGTTTCAGGAACAAAATAGGGAGGACGTATTAGGCTCTGCCATCTAAAATTTGTAGGCTTATTCAGATATGGAAGTAAATCTTTGATATATAAAATACCACGTATATTGTCTTCATTGTCCTGGTATATGGGAATTCTTGAGTAGTTATTCTCCACTATACATTTCAAAACTTCTGAATAGTTAGAACGTATATCAAGATCAACAATATCTCGACGTGAAGTCATTACTTCTTTAGCGGTTTCATCAACAAATCGTATAATGCCTTCCAGCATCTCTTGTTCGTTACTTATTTCATTTTTGTTGGTCAACTCCAATGCTTGCTCTATCTCATCCATTGATAGCTTCCGTTTCTCTTTTTTTAGCATTTTTTCTGCGAAAACACTACTGCGCATCAAAATACTTTCTATTGGCCAGAAAAGTTTCCGAGCTATCATTATACCATTAACAGCATGGCGGCAAAATTTCAAAGGATTCATGCTGCTATACACTTTTGGCATTATCTCACCAAAAAGAAGTAGAAGAAAAGTAAGAAGAATAGTAGCACAGAATATTTCTATCCACGCAACTTTGAATACAACTATCTCTCTCAGTACAAAACCTGAAAGCATAACTATTGTAACGTTCACTAAATTATTTAGAATCAAGATTGTAGCTAATGTACGTTCACTATCATCTCTCAAAATCTGAATATTCTTATCAATGCTACTTTTTGATGGTTCTAATTCATCAATATCATTAGGAGACAAACTGAAAAATGCGATTTCAGAACCACTAGCAAAGCCAGATATATAAAGAAGCAAGCATATTAAGATTAGAGCTATTATAGCTCCAAGTGTTGGTATATGAAATTCTACTGAAGAAGTAATAAGCGTAACTAAATCGTTCATTTAAAATGGTAATTTGGATTTATCCATTTCGTCTAAATTTGATAATGTGTCTTCATTTTCAATATTTGGACTTTCTGCTTTTTTTAGGTGCAGCTAACCATTCTAAAGAGTCAACATAAATTTCTGTGGTCTGACGTCGAATACCATTTTTATCATCATAACTTCGATATCTAACACGTCCCTCCACATATAATTTATCGCCTTTATGAATATACCTTTCTGCATATTTACCTAAGCTTTTAAACAATACTAAATTATGCCAGTCTGTATGATCAGGTACTTTTGTGCCATTTGCTAAAGTATATCCTCGTTCGGTAGTTGCTAGGGGGAAAGAAGCAACACATTGATCAGCGTCATAATAATGCACCTCTGGGTCCTTCCCAACGTGTCCTATCAACATAACCTTATTCATATTCAAAAGTATTATTGTTAATCTATGGGTGGAAGTTATTTCCACATTCCAAGATATCTAAAGTTGAAATTCTTACCTTTAGCTGAAGGGAATTGGCTTCGTGAATCTACTCGATCTTTTAAATAATCTACAATACGATTATAACAGTCAATACCTGAAATTGATTTGCATTGAGCTACAAATGTTGTATCACGATACTCATACTTTCCTGTAGCTGCAATGTAAACTACACGTTTGAAATTTAATGAACCTTCATACCATCCATCACGTTCCTCACTGAGATGCATTAATGTCGGATTGTCTTTTTTCAAAGGCATACTACCATTTCTTACAGCTTTTTTCTGTTTAAAATCAAGCATTGTTTGCGCTTCTGTTTTTATAATGATAAAATAGATGCGTGGACGTACTTTATAACGTTTTGGATAATAAACATCACTTTCTGCATATAAGCGTATATCCTCTTCCAAATCTTGAGTAAGTTGAATATCTGGAATTGATGCTAAGAAATCTAACGCTTCTTCAACATTATATGCTAATGTTTCATTATCGAAATATCTTAAATATAAATTCATTTAGCCGGTGTTAGTATGTTTCTCTAAAAAAAGAGCGGAAAAACGAGACTCGAACTCGCGACCCCAACCTTGGCAAGGTTGTGCTCTACCAACTGAGCTATTTCCGCAAACAAATAAATTTTCTTATTAAGTGAAGAGGAGGAGACTCGAACTCCCACGAAGCAATTTTCACTACCCCCTCAAAGTAGCGCGTCTACCAATTCCGCCACCTCTCCAAATTTGTTGTATACAATATAAATAAGTAGTAGTGCCCAGAACAGGACTCGAACCTGCACGTATAAACACACGCACCTGAAACGTGCGCGTCTACCAATTCCGCCACCTGGGCATTATAAGAACAGGTCTTTCTACTTATATCAAAATTTCAATAAGAGCGGAAAACGAGACTCGAACTCGCGACCCCAACCTTGGCAAGGTTGTGCTCTACCAACTGAGCTATTTCCGCAAATAAGTATTTCACCAAACACTCTAAAAAGTCGGGGCGACAGGATTCGAACCTGCGACCACCTGGTCCCAAACCAGGCGCGCTACCGGGCTGCGCTACACCCCGCTGCTATCATCAATAAATTACTCTATTTCTGAATTGCGAGTGCAAAGGTACTGTATTCTTTTTATTCCTCCAAATTTTAGTACGTTTTTTTTCGCACTTTCTTTATAAGACGAAAATAGTTTTCCAATTATATGGGTAATATTGAGGAAGTTATACAAATAATAAAAAATTATTATATTATTGTAACTTTATTCTCGCTTTATTGTATTAATAAATGAGCTCTTGAACTTCAAGCAATAATTACAGGTGGGAGAACAAATTATATAAAAAGCCTGATATCAATAAAATAAGGCTCAATTTAAAATTCAGAAGTAAATACATTAAAAATAAAAATCTACAATTTTATCTTGACATTGAACTCTTTTTCGTATACATAAGAAAAAGTATACTCTATCTTTTTTTACGACAATATTTTTTTAGAAAGATATTTACTTAATATTATGAATTTGAAAAATGTAATTAGTCCTCCTTTATAAAACCTAATATTCTCCTGATTCATAGTATATTATCCTGTAAATTATTTGCTTATATCTGCAAGTTTTTGTACCTTTACATTATAAATCTTGCAGATATTTATGCTTAAACGTACATCTAAACAGCTCTCTATGTTCTCTTCTTTAGAGGACATGCTTAGCCATGAACATCCCCTTTTCCAACTTAGTAATAAGATTAATTGGAAATGTTTTGAAAATGCTTTCTCTCCTTTGTATTGCAGTAATAATGGTCGCCCTGCTCATCCTATTCGCTTGATGTGTGGTCTTTTAATTTTAAAACATTTGCGTAATGTGTCAGATGAAATGGTTGTTTCTCAATGGAGTGAGAATGCTTACTACCAATATTTCTGTGGTGGACTTGAATTTATGCCAAAACAACCCTGTGACGCTTCCGAGTTAGTTCACTTCAGAAATCGTATAGGCGAGGAAGGTATGGAGTTAATATTAGCAGAAAGTATCCGTGTTAATACCGACCATGATAACGAAGATCATTTTGATACTGCTTTCATTGATTCTACCGTTCAGGAGAAGAATATAACTTATCCTACAGATGCGAAGTTGCATAAAAAGATAATCAAAAACGTTCTGAAGATAGTTCATGACAATTGTCTTCCTCTACGACAGAGTTATACGCGTACGCTGAAAGGCATTTACCGTTCCCAACGTTTTCGTAATCATCCCAAGAATCGTAAGAAAGCTCTTAAGGCAGATAGGCAACTCAAGACCATGGCAAGTAGATTATTAAGAGAGTTAGAGCGTAATCTTGGGGGAAGGAAAGGATATGAGAAGATGTTTGAGTTATATTACAGAGTTCTTTCTCAGAATAGGAAGTCAAAGAACAAAGTATATTCTCTGCACGAACCAGATGTAGTTTGCATCAGCAAGGGTAAGGAACATAAGCAATATGAGTTTGGCAATAAAGTATCTATTCTTCGCTCATGGTCAGGACTTATTCTTGGTGCATGTTCTTTTAGGAATGAATATGATGGGCATACTATCGAAAAGACGTTAGAACAAACCCAAAGGATGACAGGAAGGAAGGTTGATAAGTTAGCAGGAGATAGAGGGTATAGAGGTATAAAGCAGATTGGGCAGACAAAGATACTCATCCCAGACACTCCTAAAGCTAAAGACAGCTACTACCAAAAGAAAAAGAAACACAAACTATTTTGTAAACGAGCAGGTATAGAACCAACAATAGGACATCTTAAAGCAGACCACCGATTATCTCGCAACTTTTATAAAGGTGTGAAAGGAGATGCTATCAATGTATTATTATCTGCAGCAGCATATAACTTCAAAAGAGCTATGAGAGTTCTTTTGTACCTTATAAAAGAATCAGCATAGAGCTTGTATTGACAAGCCTTATGCTGAAATATTGTTTTTAAGGGAGGACTAATTACGATTTCAAAAAAATTGTAATTACGTTTTTATTTTGTAATTATAAATTTTGATGCCTTCTCTTGAGTTTACACTCATACTATAAAACATATTTTTTTAATTGTAGTTTACTATTTGGTTCGCAATATATTTTTCAAACGATACTTCTTCATAAATATTTGGATAACCGCATAAAATAGATTAGTCAATCCTAATATAGTGAAATATTTAAATTAAATACATAAGTTATCGTATAAAAAAAGCTGTACTAAGAAAAATATACATTGGAAACAATTCACTACAAAGTATTAAACCACTTGAAATAGAGTCGTACACATCCGATAGTGTTTTTAGCTTTCCACATGCTGTTCCGTAGGTCAAGGAAATAATAATAGTAAAGAAAGATGTTGCTGGAATTAGACCTACAGAAAAGCTACTTGGGAATAAACTTCCTGTAACACTTAATAAAGGCGATTCTGGCAATAATGCAAAGATAATATTCAATGCTATAAAGCACATAAACTCAAACAATGCAAGTCTTAATCCCACACGTTCTCTATAACGAAAATCTGATAGTCTATGTTTCTTGCTTAATAATTTTGAAAATACTTCATGAAAACCACTAGTTTTATAAACACCCCAAGCAATAGAAAATAGTAGCATCCATACAAGCACATTACTCTTTAAATTTTCTGTAAAATGGCCCACAAACCAGCGGAATCCACTGCCACTTAGTAAAGAATTAATATTTACATCAGGAAACACTGCAGTTACTAACCATGAACCAAACACGATTAGTAACTGTAGCACGATTATTCCTAATGCCATAATTCCGTACTTATTCTTCATCTGAATATAAGTTATCTATATCTATAATCCTTAATTCCAATGCACGAACTACTAAACGTGTAGCATTGACGCTTTGTCCCTTACGTTCATTACCGAATAACTTCTGTACTAGTTCGTTTTGACGCTTCTCTAAACTCTTTACGCCAAAAGGCATTCCACGTAAATTTGTAATCTGCTCCTTAGTATAACCCAAAGCTAGATGACGCAAGAATCTTTCATCATACTCATCTATTTCATAATCAATCAAGGCTTCTTGCCGCATCAGTTGATTATTGATACTGCTTTTAAATTTTTCTACTATTTTTTGTAAAATAGGTTGATTGAATACTAAACGCTTTCCACTCATTACGCTTGATACATCACCACGTGTAAGAAGTTCTCCACTTTTCAGACAAATACCATCAGCTCCAGCATCTAAAACATCTACCCATAGCTTCTCATTTAATATCTCACCTGTAAAAATAAGAACCTTTAAGTTAGGATGTAATTCTTTTGTTTGGCGACAGATTTCAACACCAATAGTTGTTGAGCCACCTAATCCTAAATCTAATAATACTAAATCGGGTAACTCAGCTTTCATCAACTTCCAATAAGCCACTTCATTTCAGCAGTGCCTATTATATGGGCTTCTGGAATTTCATTACGAAAAATACCTTCTGTTCCTTTCAGTTCTAAAGGCACGTCTTCGACTATGATTACTTTAAAATCTTCCATAATATCTTTTTATATTATTCTTTCTTTGCTTGTGATAATGTTATACTCAATGTTGTTCCTTTAACAGTGTTGTGTGCAATAATGCCACATCGGTGACGATTGAAATACTCTCCATTTTCGCGTACTATCTGCCTACATATCATATAAGGAACATGTTCTATGCTTGGAACAAATAAATTTGTACAAGCTTCGTCAGATAATTGCAATTGCGACATATATAAATGAAGAGTTAAATATTCGGGTGATATACTATCTACATCAACCTTAATTTTTTCTTCAGCATCTTGTTTCTGTAATAATTCAAATAGATATTCTAATAAATCTGAATCACCTAATACTGCAAATCTATCCATAACTGGAGAAGAAAGTTCCATATTTTTTGTAAGAAGTTCACTAACCTTTATTCGTTTATATGTTGGTTTCAATACAGAAACTTGATGCATTGCTTGCATGCTCAGCGTAGAATAAAGTTCTTTATAATATACCGACAACTCATCTATCGTATCTAATTCAGCATCTTTTTCAGAGATTAGTTGACTAATTCTAGATGGGTAGTACATTGTTTCGTGCTTTAATGTAGAAAGACAGTTGTCTAAAATATTGTTACTTACGTGTAGTTTATTGTTTTCAAACTCTATTCTACGCAATTCATCTTTTGCTAATTCTACATTTGTAGACCTAACATTATAACTTTCAATAGACCTCTTAAGTGCTTCATTAATTTTGTGCGTAATTTCTTTCAAACTTTCAGGGAATTTGTTTGTATCAATAGAACTTATCTTTTTTTGCTTTTCAACAAGCGTTTCATCATTTAAAAGTATTGCATTTATCTGACGTACATTTTCTACATAAGATTGGAAACGAAAACGTTGTCGATAATACATAAAATAATACAATGGGAATATTGACAAAAGAAGCAATAATAACAAGACAACTGCTACATTTTTATTAGATTTCGACCGTTGCATCATACGACAATATTCACCTAAATTCTTATCTGCCGAATTTTCTTTAAATAATAAAGTGTAAACATTGTTATTGTATTTATATAATGCCCATTCATGAAGTGCTAATGCTGCAACAGCACTTTCATTACGAATATCAAGTATAATACTAAAGTTTGTTGGAAGTTTATCGTGCAACCAATAGACCTCAGCAGGTATAATGTTATCATCAGCAATACGCTGCATGAGATGTCTTCCATTTGGGTGTAAACGCAGATAATACTTATTCAAGTAGTAACGGCAAGTATCAGCAAATTCTAATGTTCGCTTATAATCTCCTTTAATATTACTAAAGTAAGCCGAGTCAGCATATTGATTTGCAATATTTAATTCTCTAAGAGGATTATTTGGATCGTCTGTGTCAATATTCTGAGTTATATAATATTTATTTGCATACGAGAATAATGAGGAGGTAAGTAGAAAAAGCAAAATTAAGATACGTGAGATACCTTTGGGAAGACGGAAATAAAATCTACTTCCCTCACCTACTTTACTTTCTGCTCCTATTGAACAAACTGCAAATAACTTACTAACCTTTTTATATTTGTTTATAATTCCATTGCAATTCATTAAACCAAAACCATGTGATTTTACATCTTTATTATCAATAATTACCTTTCGCTCAAAAATATGAAGCAATGCTTCAGGTTCAATTCCTACACCAGTATCTTGCACAGATATTTCAACAAAGTCTTTTTCTTCTTGAGCTGATATAGTAACATTTCCTCCTTCAGATGTGAACTTACGAGAATTTTCAGCTAATGTATTGATCATGAATAATGTAAGCACTTTATCAGCCTTCACAATACTCTTTGTAGATTGTATGTTTAAGTCAATTCCTTCTAATTGAAAGCCCATTCTTGACTTTGCAACTACATCGAAAACCTGTTGTAGCGAAAAACTTTCGATGTGCAAAGACAGATCTCCTTGCCGCAATTGAACCCATTCAGTTAAAACGTTATTATATTTATTGATGTCGCTGGTAAGTTCTGCTATATAAGTATAACGCTCATTTCTTAAAGTTTCAGTTTCTTTGTTATTGCCTTTTAGTTGTTTGATTTCATGAATCATTCTATCAATTAAAGGAGTTAACGAATTAACCATGAATAGCTTGGCACGTTTTTCTACATTGCGCTTTTTGTTCTTTACAACGTTGACATGTGCAATATTGTATGCTTCTTGCACTTCTTGACATTCTTCATCAAGATCATCAAGCTCTTTTTCGTTTCGTTTCTGCCATTCTTGTAATGGTAATAATAAATCCTTCAAAGAATTACCATTAGCATTTCTTTTTCTTAAATAGTGGAATAATAAAAGCAAACCTAATACCAATGCTATCATCACCAAGACAGCAATAATCATTAAATTCAGCTGGTGCGAACTTGACTCGAGAATTCCTGCACGTGATTCTAGATATCTATCCTGACGCGTTTGTTCTTGCAAATCAAGGTAAATATTTCGATTAAAATCGCTACCATGCTTATCATCTATGGCTGCATATACCACACTTAATTGTTCACGAATTGAAGCAATTAGGTCTGGAGCTTGATTTATTGCTTTATTTTTCTCTAATGCATCTTGCAGACAGATGATGGCAGATTGGTAATCTTTAATTTGCCAATAACATGATGCTAATGTACGAAATGAACTCGCTATCTGATAAACATCACCATATTTTATAAATAAATCAGTTGCATGCTCTGCTAAATTTCCGGCTAATAAATCATCAGATACATTATCTGTATTGATAAAGCGGAGAGCCGCATAATTATCCTTCATTATTTTATCGCGTTCCGCAGATATAAGGTGTTCACTGATACCTTGTAACGAGTTTGCTTTCCAATATACATAACCATTTTGTTGTGCTGTTATAAAACAACGCATCAAATAATCAAATTCTTGTTGACTAACTTCTTTTCGTGTTCCTTTACTTAAAACACCTCCAGCTCCTACATTGTAAAGATATTTTAGATATTGTGCTGTATCATCACGAGCTATCAATTCTTCATTTATAGACTCCATTGCTTGCGCAGACAAAGAGCGTAATCCGACATAAAAATAATAAGTGGAAGAAACTATACTAAATTCCGAATTTGCATACACCATGCGTTTTCTCAAATGTTCAGTTAGTAAATTTTCTTCTTCTGCAATACGTCTTTGTCTTCTTATGGCCTTTTCTCTATAATCATAAAATTCTTTATTTTTTGATTCTCGCTGACAAAGTCGCATTAACTGAATATCAGCAATTAAAAGTTCAACTTGATTATTTGTTGAGGAAAGAACATTATTGAGTTTTTCATAAGCACTTTTATACTTCATTCTTACAATATCAACAAAAGCAAGATTATTCAATGCTTCAGCTTTTCCAGCATCGTATCCTTTCGAAAGCTTTAATGCTCGTTGAGCATAAAAATAAGCTGAATCTATATTTCGATAGTGGAAAGAATAAGAAATTCTATTCAACTTATCCACTTTCTCCCTATCTACTCGTGAACAAGCTGAAAAAAAGAACATATAACCAATATAAATATAATTATAAAGAACGTTCTGTATTTATGCCTTCTTATTTTAATATAGCTTCTATAGTTTTATTTGATACAAAAATACAAAAAGAAAAATCGAATAAACACCAAATTGAATTATATTTATATCGCTATGACTGAAAAATGAAGCACATATACGTCTTATATTCCAACTTTATTATTATTTTTGCAAAAAATTAGGAACTCTGTATGAGTGATAGAATAAGAATAAAAGATATAGCTGCAAAAGCGGGCGTAAGCGTTGGTACTGTAGATAGAGTCTTGCACAAACGTCCTAATGTTTCTAAGTCGGCAATGGAGAAAGTAGAGAAAGTTCTGAATGAAATAAACTACCAACCCAATGTTTACGCAAGCGCTTTGGCTTACAACAAAAACTATACTTTTCATTGTATATTGCCTCAACATACGAGCGAAGCATATTGGGAAGAAATTGAAATAGGTGCTATAAAAGCTATTGAGTTTAGACGAGATTTCCATTTAGATATAAAACTAAGACATTTCAGCCGACTCAATCCAAAAACTTATATAGAAACTTGTCACCAATGCTTGAATGAAAAGCCTGATGGAGTTATTTTAGTTCCTACTACTTTAGAAGCTACAAAAGTTTTTACAGATCAACTCCATAAACAAAATATTCCATTTGTATTGTTAGATTCTTATATGTCTGACTTGAAGCCACTATCCTTTTATGGTCAAGATTCATTCCAAAGTGGTTATTTTGCGGCAAAAATGCTAATGCTAATTGCTACAAAAGAAAATTCGATAATGTTAGTTAGACAAACTTTTGAAGGAAAAGTAACAAGCCGTCAACAGGAATACCGAGAAGTAGGATTTCGTAACTACATGGAAAAATTTTATCCTCAAGTTGTAATAAAGACATTAGACTTACCCATGGGAAAGGATAAGGAAACTTATAATGCAATGTTAGAAGATTTCTTTCTAGCTAATCCAAATATCCATCATTGCTTTGCAATTAACTCAAGAGCTTATGTTGTGGGAGAATTTATTTTAGAAACTAATAGAAAGGACGTTCAAATCATGGGATATGATATGCTTCCAAAAAATGCAGAATGTATGCGAAAAGGTAGTATTTCATTCCTTATAGCACAGCATGCCTATCAACAAGGGTTTTCGAGTGTTGATACATTATTTCAAAGTATAGTACTAAAGAAAGAAGTTAGGCCTATCAACTATATGCCTATAGAACTTTTGTCAAAAGAAAATGTAGATTTCTATCATCGTACACGAATTTAAAAAACGATTTAAATCATATAAATTAGATATTACAAAATGGATATAATACAGCGCAATTTCTTTAAACTTATTCGTTCTGGAGCGTTCAACGATAAGTCAGTTATAGAGGTAATGTCTCCATTTAAATGGAGAAGACTCTATGAAATTGTAATGTTCCAAAATGTTCTTGACTATTTTGTAAGAGGTGTAAATAATATTGCCAACGATAAAAACCTTAACTTACCAGCAGAGCTAATAGAAGAGATTCAAAAAGAATTAGACTTGCAAGATGGGAGAAATTATAAACATCAAGGAAATAAGGTAACTAACAACAACACAGACCTTAGTAGCAGTTTGTTAAATAAGAAATTTCATAAAATAATCTACAATGAATTGCATAGCATTGATACCTCTGTTGAAACGTTAGATATTTTGAAGCTTATCGTTTCAAATACTAATGCGATGCTAAACCATGGCATTAATCTTGACAGTATTATCAAGTTGGGACAGTATTTAAGAAACAAAGGCGATAAAATAGATTTCTTGAAGTTGGAAGGTTGGCTTTCGTCACTCCATTTACAACGTATGGCTCAACTTCAAGGCAGCATTCTTATTGCAGTTTTTGGATTTGAAAAAGAAGAGATAGATTTTGTCAAGAAGGAAGAACCTATAGCTTATAAACTAACTATAAAGATTATTTCAAATCTAGTAAAAGATACGGCAGGAGAATGGCACTTTAGACAAAATTCTGCAGGTTTTGTACAAAATAATGGTAAGATGCTCCGTAGAAATTTACGCAGAAGCTATAAATACATTAAATATGCTCCGTTGGAAACAACCAGTAATTTTATTAATGGGTTTATAAAAGGACTTTCTGAAATAGAAGAATAAATTACATTACCTAAATTATACTATTTTTATAAGACCCCAAATTTTTTTATTCATAATCATCTATTACGCTATTCATCATATCCATCATTGGTTTTCCTGTTTTGACTATTTCAATTAACTTTCCCTGCCATTCATTACCTTCAAAAAAATTATCAGGAACTTTCACCCAGCAACAATAATCTTTCATTCGAAGATATTGAGCAAATTCATAATCACGTGGAAAACCTTTTGGAATTGTCTTTAGTGCAGTTAATCCAAAGCCTTTATCAGAAACAGCGTCGTCCTCCCATTTTCCATCATTAGGATATCCAAACGTCATTATAAACTTTCCGTTCTCAACTATTTTGCGCCATTGTTCAATATTGGCCATTATTTCATTACGACACGAAGTAAGAATATTGGTTGGCAACCAATAAGAGCCAACTGCAACTAAACAATTACCTGGTTGTAAATGAATATAATAGCCCCCTCGCAAAGCCTTTCTTCCCTTTGCACAAATAAAAGCTCCTAAGTGACGTTTGTACGGACTCTTATCAGGTGAAAAACGTGTATCACGATAAAAGCGATAAGTACAATCCTTAACATTCAAATGAGCTATTTCGCTATCAATTGTAGTTAACGTAGAGATAACTGCTTCAACACCTGCCTCAAAATCTTTTCTTACAGCTTCATACTCTGTTTTATGTTCTTGAAACCATTCTCGATTATTATTCGCAGCTATGTTTTGTAAAAAAGCTAATATATTTTTTGTGTTCATTTTTTTTCTATTTATTTAATTTGCTATTGTCCATATTCTTAGGACAGAAGAATTCAAAAGGACATTTCTCACACATCGGACGGAGGCTCTTACAAATATATCGACCATGCAAAGTATCCAATGATGAGCAGATGAAACTTCATTTAAAGGTATGTTACGCATCAAATAATCTTCTACTTTACGTGGTGTTTTTGCATCATCAGGTACCAATCCTAATCGATGACTAACACGATAAACATGAGTATCTACTGCTAAAGTTGGCTTTCCAAACCATACAGCTTGTAGAACATTGGCAGTTTTTCTTCCCACTCCAGGTAATTTTACTAATTCATTTGGGTCCGATGGTATTTCACCCCCATAACATTCTACTACCATACGTGCCATTTCAACTAAATGTTTTGCTTTTGAATTTGGATAAGAAACACTACGCACAAGTTCAAATACTTCTTCTACCTCTGCTGAGGCCATAGCTTTTGCATCGGGATACTTAGCAAACAACTCAGGCGTAATAGCGTTTATACGCTTGTCCGTGCATTGTGCTGAAAGTAAAGTTGCACATAATAGCTGGAAAGCTGAACTAAACATAAGTTCAGTAGATACCTCTCCAACATTTTCCCTGAAGTAATCTAAAATATAATTGTAGCGTTCTTTTCTAGTCATCTTTTCGTTTATTATTTCTTCCTAATATGAGACAAAGGTACAAAAACTTATTTAAAATTTGGTGCTTTGGCAAACTTTACGTACTTTTGCAGTATAAATAATAAAAACATAGCATTATGACAACACCTATCATAGGATTACTTGCCTTACTTGTTATTTCAATAGTTGGTTGGGCATTAGCTGAAGCAAAGAACAAAGCAATAGAGTTTACACACTCTAAAGAGGAAGAAGAAGGATATGAAGAAATGCACGAAGCATTTGAGCATAATGGAGGTAAAGAACTAACATTAAAGGACTTACTTAAGAAAAAAACTATACAAGAGGCTATCAGTCTATTTAGTTTTATTTTCATTTTTTTCAATGTTGCATTAGCAAAAAGAAAATAAAGACCCGAATCTCAATGTGAGATTCGGGTCTTTATTATAATAAACGTTAGATTCAGTTTTTATAAAACAAACAATTGCATTATGAAATATAAAGCTAAGGTTGTATATTTAAAAATTGCTTGACGTAACTTTTTCAATTAAATCATCTGGAGAAACAAGTATCTGTTCACCTGTCTCCATATTCTTTAAAGTTACTTTCCCTTGTTCTATCTCAGTGACACCTGCAAGAACAACAAACGGAATATGTTTTGCATTTGCATACGCCATTTGCTTTTTCATCTTAACAGTATCAGGGAATATCTCTGTTCTAATATTTGCCTTTCTTGCTTTTGCTATAAATGGTAACACATAGCTAGTTTCTTTTTCACCAAAGTTGATGAATAGTAGTTGTGTATCGCTGATACTTTCTTTAGGATAAAGGTTTAATGTATTCAAAACATCATAAATACGATCTGCACCAAAACTAAAACCTACACCTGAAAGATTAGGCATTCCGAATATTCCTGTAAGATTATCGTAACGTCCACCTCCAGTAATAGAACCTATCTGTACGTCTAAAGCCTTTACTTCAAAAATAGCACCAGTATAATAGTTCAATCCACGCGCTAGAGTTAAGTCGAGTTCTATTTCGTTTTTCAACTCTATTTGTTTCAAAACATCAAGAATATATCGTGTTTCCTCTACACCCTTTACGCCTATCTCACTATTTGCAAGCACTTTAGCAATTGTATCCAACTTTTCGTCATTGGTACCACTCAATTCTATAATTGGTTGTAACTTTTTTATTGAAGCCTTAGATAAACCTTCTTTTTCAAGCTCTTCATTCACTGCTTCAAGGCCAATCTTATCAAGTTTGTCAATAGCTGTTGTAATTTGGATAATCTTTTCTTGTTCTCCAATAACCTCTGCAATACCTGTTAGTATCTTTCGGTTGTTGATTTTTATTTGTACTCTGATACCGAACTTAGTAAAAACGGTGTCTATTATCTGAATCAACTCAACTTCGTTGAGCAAAGAATCAGATCCTACAATATCTGCATCACACTGATAAAACTCACGATAACGTCCTTTTTGTGGTCGATCTGCACGCCAAACTGGTTGAATTTGATAGCGTTTGAAAGGCATTTGCAATTCATCACGGTGCATAACAACGTATCGTGCAAAAGGAACTGTTAAGTCATAACGTAAACCTTTCTCTGAAATTTTCGTTTGCAACTTCAATGGATTACGTGATAAAAGTTCCTCATCAGTTGTATTTTTGAAGAAATCACCAGAATTGAGAATCTTGAAAAGTAACTTATCTCCTTCGTCCCCATACTTTCCCATAAGAGTCTGGAGCGATTCCATTGCTGGTGTTTCTATCTGCTGAAAACCATAAAGAGCATAAACACTCTTTATGGTATCGAATATATAGTTTCGTTTTGCCATCTCATCGGGACCGAAATCACGCGTTCCCTTTGGGATAGAAGGTTTATTTGCCATCGTTATTATTTTCTTATTATAGTTTGTTCTCGGTCTGGGCCTATTGAAATTACACCAATCCTTGTTTCTAAATTCTTCAAGGAACTTCACATAATCGTTAAATTCTTTAGGGAATTGCGTCTCATCTGTAAGTCGCGTCATATCAGTTTTCCAACCTTTGAACTCTTTGTATATAGGTTTAACGTCATTGATATCATATGGAAGTTCATCAATTGCTTCTCCATTTGGCAGTTCATAACCTACGCAAGCCTTTATTGTATCGAATGTATCAAGTACATCACTCTTCATCATTATAAGTTGTGTTACACCATTAACCATTATAGAATAACGAAGTTGTATTAAGTCTATCCAACCACAACGACGCTTTCTTCCTGTAACTGCACCATATTCGTGTCCTAAGTCACATAATTTATCTCCAGTTTCATCAAAGAGTTCCGTAGGAAAAGGTCCTGAGCCAACACGAGTACAATAAGCTTTCATAATACCAAACACATTACCAATTTTGTTTGGTCCAATACCTAATCCTGTGCATGCACCTGCAGAGATAGTATTCGATGAAGTTACGAATGGATAAGAACCAAAATCAATGTCAAGCATAGTACCTTGGGCTCCTTCACATAATATAAACTTTCCTGCACGAAGTGTGTGATTGATTACGTGTTCAGAATCAACAAAACGGAAATTTCTCATGTATTCAACACCTTCCATCCATTGCTTTTCAGTTTCTTCAAAGCCTTCAAAGTCAGTCCAACCCATTGATTTCAACAAATTAAGGTGGCGTTCTTTGTGTTTCAAATATTTAGTCTCAAAATCATGAAGAATATCACCTACACGTAAACCATTTCTACTGGTCTTATCTGTATAAGTTGGACCAATTCCTTTTCCAGTAGTACCCACAAGGTCTTTGCCCTTTGCTACTTCGTAAGCCTTATCGAGAATCCTGTGAGTAGGCATAATAAGATGAGCCTTTTTAGAAATATAAAGTCGCTCGAAGAGTGGATGTCCTGATGCTGCCAAATCTTTTGCTTCGTTCATAAACAAATCTGGCGCAAGCACAACCCCATTGCCTATAATATTAATCTTCCCACCTTGGAAGATACCAGAAGGAATGGAACGCAATACATATTTCTGTCCTTCAAACTCTAAAGTATGTCCAGCATTAGGTCCGCCTTTGAAAGCGTGCCACTACATCGTAGCGAGGTGTAAGTACATCTACTACCTTTCCCTTTTTCCTTCGTCGCCCCACTGTAATCCCAATAGGACATCAACTTTACCTGTTTCCATTAGATTTTATCTTATTTTTACTTTGTTTCGTTCGCGCGAGAGTTTTGCTTGTAGCAACGTGAACAGACACCATAAATATACAAGGAGAAGCCATCCTTGCGGAAACGAGTAAACTTTGTTTCCGCAATAGCTTCCGTAATTGATGTTGATTCTATTTCCGTTACAACTCCACAAACGGTACATATCTGATGAATATGGTCGTCGTTGTTATAACAGGCTTCATATTTAGTCTGCCCTATGAAACGATGACGCACAACTAAACGCAACTCTATAAAGAGTCGCATCGTATTATAGAGTGTAGCACGCGATACTCTGAAGCTCTCTTCCGACATCTTTTCGCCTAATTCGTCAAGTGAGAAATGGCCTTGCATATCGTATACCGCATCAAGAATAGCAAATCTTTCTGTGGTCTTTCTATGATTGTTAACCTCTAGGTAGCTGTCGAGTATGCCTCTTACTTTTTCTTTGACTATATCTTTAGTCACGATTCACTGATTAAATTTCCACAAAGTTAAGGCTTTTTCTGAACAAAAACTAAATAAGAGAAATAAAAAAACGTTAAAGATATTGCCAATTCAAACAAGTATTAATATTAAAATAGATTATAATTTTTATTTTTAAATTAAAGTTTATCAAAATTATAATTACAATTTTAAAAACATAATTACGTTTTTTTAAAATTGTAATTATAATTTCTGCCTTCGTAAGAATGATAAAGTTAGATATCTTTATTATTGATTGATCCTTGTTTTTTTGCTATTGGGTATAATAATAGTGAAAAATAACAAAGCAAGAACTATCTCGCAGATGATAAATCATTTGACTGGTTAACCAATTTAGTACTTTATACTCTTTTTTGTTGTATAACTGCTGTTGGTAATTACGTCAATAAAAAAAGGTATTAACTTGCCCTTGCAGTTAATACCTTTTTGTAAATCGTTTATTTTGCTTTTTATAATATATCAAATTTCATCAATGCCTTTTTAGCAATCATCTCATACTCTTCTCCTAAATCGCAGAGGCGCATTACACAACGATAAGCAGCTTGTTTAACAACTAAATCATTTCCTCCAAGTGCAACCTCAGCTTGATCAAGAAACTCATTCATTCCTCTTTCATTGGGTTCTTTACCATCAGAGAATAAACAAGCTAATATTTGGAAACCGCACACCTGATATAAGCTTTTATTAGATGCAAGACATTGATAAGCTAATGAAGGTGCAAAATCTACATATCTTAGCAGATTAAATGAAAGGAGCTCTACAATTTCTTGCGTTGACATCTGTTCTAACCAAATGTCTGCAATTTCTGGAATCATTTTATCTGAAGGCATTATGTAGGTTGCAAGTATCTTACATTCACGACTATTCTCTTTCCACAGAGCAATAGCCAAGTCGTAATCTTTACCATATTCATTGCAATTTTTCGCAAATTAACCAAATCTATTCCCCAGTTTATTTTGTAATCTGCACCTTTTTCGCGCATTGATTGTGCAGTAACACCATTCATAAACAAACGAAATGATTGCTTTATCTGTTTTAGTTTCTCATGAGTTTCTTCTGCTGTCATAAACTATAATCTTTTGAATATCTCATCATTTGGTCTGTATAAGTTTCTGTATAATCTAACTTTACATCAATTATTTGGTTTGCAGAATTATACTCTAAAGTCATTATTGGATTTATAAAGCCTTTATAAGGCGCAATATTCAGCTGTTTATAACGCTGCAAAACTTCATTGTGAAGTATTTTATCTACCTTTATGGCATAGGTTTCAACAAGTTGTCGTGCCTTATTAAAATCTCCCATACTCTTTATTCGTTGTATTTCTGAAAGCTGTTGGGCAAAAATTTGGCGTAACAAAGTATAGTCATTGATGCGAATAAAGGTTTTAAGTTCATTCGTGATACTATCAGTTTGTTTGATAAACTCTATTACATTTTGCTCTTACCTAATTCGAATGCCCACCATGATATTAAAGCACGATTCTGCATGTGCGATTCTTCTATTTGTTTATCAGGTTTGATGCGGGCTAATTGTGTCATCAAACCATTCATAATGTAAGAATAGTATTGTGCCTTAAATGCTTCTTTAGAATTTAACAATCCTAACTCTAAAAGCTTTTCATCAGCTATATAATAAAGCCCAAATAAGTCTGCTCGTGCTTCTTCTATGGTATTACCATAGTTTTTAAGTGAGTCTGGATCTATTCCTGGAAGTAGTTTTCCACTACCATGTCCTAAGCATTCATGCAAATCCGTATGTAATTCGTCAGTTAAATTACCAAAGGTTTTTAGTAACGCTCGAGTTTGATTATCAATAACAAATTCTTCTAAAAAACCATTTCCTTTCGCAGCCATATCGTAGGCATGAGTAAGATTAGAAATGGTAACACTTTTTGAACCATATTCAGCTCTTATCCAATCTGCATTAGGCAAATTTATACCTATTGCAGATGCTGGGTATTCATCTCCACCAAGCATTGCAGCACAAACAACATTTGCAGTAACTCCTTTCACCACTTCTTTTTTAAATTCTTTATCTATAGGAGAATGGTCCTCAAACCATTGAGCATTAGTTGAAATTGTTTGTGTTCGCTTTGTCGCCTCTAAGTTTTTGTAATGTACTATGCCTTCCCACGAACCTTTTAAACCTAGTGCATCACCATAAACTTCTATAAATCCATTAATAAAATCTACTTGACCATTACATTCAGTTACCCATTTAATAGAGTACTTATCAAAATCTGAAAGTTCTCCTGATGTATAATATGTAATGAGTAATCTGATTATTTCTTTTTGATCGTCATTTTCACAGTAATCAATAGCTTTTTCCAACCAATGAATAATCTGCTCTATGGTTTCTCCATAGCGTCCATTAAGCTTCCAAAACAATTTCTTCAATTAAGTCTCCATGCTTTTACTAATGTGGAATTTAATCCAAATGATAAACGTTTATCAATTGCTTTTATTTTTGTTCAGAATAGTAGTATTCTACTTCTTTCTGGCTAACACCTTCGTAATAATTGTTTGCCGAAGTTAATATAACATCAGTTCCTTCTGCCTTGTTTACTCTTTTTGGCATGCAGTCCGGATTGAATATTACTTCGCTTAATGTATTAATGAATTCAGAAAGAGATTCTTTAGTAGAAAGACCTAGTTTAGTTTTACCAACAATATTTAGTGCTTCTATAAAATAATTGCGAGAAAAAGTTGGTGTAAATTTATCCATTGCATAATGATGATGAATACCATTTGCAAACCAAACTTTTTTTAGATACAACTCTAAAGCTTTAAAGTCATCGCTATCATCTTTATACCTTTCTTTAACTATACACTCTAAGGCTTTTCTAATTTTCAAGTTATACTGACCAAACTGATGGAAAGTTATATCTCGTCCCCACAATGTAGCTTGTGCAAGACAATAAATATATAGTTTTTGTTTTAACGTGAGGTCCTTAAATCCATCTAAACGATAGCGTAGCATTTGTATATCGTCAAATCGTTCCGACGAATAACTAAAAGAATCTTCATCCATTTTTATAACATTATTTACTAACTCCCCTACTTCGCTTCAACATCAACAGTTTCTTTACTTAGTGGACGCAAAGCATTTAGTTTAAATTCACGAGGAGTCATTCCATTAATACGATAGAAAGAAGCATAGAATGATTGGCGATTTGCAAAGCCTACCATAGTGCTTATATCTTCCATATTCAAGTCTTTATACTTCTTTGATGAAAGAATAGCCATAGCCTCTTCTATTCTGAATTTATTTACAAATGAAGTATAGTTCATATTGAACTTTACATTCACAACTGCAGAGATGTATCTTGTGTTGGTTTCCAAGTCCTCCGCAAGTTGTTTTGCGGAATAATCCTTATCCCGATATCTCTGTTGAAAGAGTATTATATTTAGGATTTGGTCTTTTAACTCTTCCATTAATTTTGGACTTACAAGACCACGATACGTGGCTGCTTTTTCCTTTTTTCCTGTTATATTATACTTTCCCATAATAGCTAATTTAGATAAGTTACTGTTAAGCTGTTTCTTTTGCAAATTTAAATATGCAAAGTCAATTTTTAACCAACCTTTTTTTCTATTATATACAAAATTATACGTAAAAAAATAGAAAAAAAGAGCGTATTTAAGCTTATTCAAAGTTAATTTTTTTAATGATTATATGTGATAATTTTTAAGGATATTAATGCCTAATAAACTAAATGAAAAAAATCGAGATACTAACTCTTCAAAAACTATATCGATTGCTCAATAAAATCTTTTAGGGTTTGTATCTCGATTACTATTTTATAAGTCTAATCCTTTTACACCTATTTTATATTGAGGGAAAAGGTTAGTCTAAGTTCTTCATCTGTTCAGCTACTTCATTTAGAATACGCTGTACAAATCCCTCTTTACTCATAGTTGCTTGATCGCCACCACCTTGCTGGCGCATAGAAACTAAGCCATCTGCCATTTCTTTTTCACCAACAATAACCATGTAAGGAATACGCTTTAATTCGTTATCACGAATCTTGCGTCCTATCTTTTCATTGCGATCATCTACCAAAGCTCGTACGTCATGCGCATCAAAGAATTGTCGTAATTCTTGTGCATATTCGTTGTATTTCTCTGAAATAGGAAGAATAGCAACTTGGTCTGGTGTCAACCACAACGGGAAGTGCCCTGCTGTATGTTCAATAAGTACAGCAGTAAAGCGCTCCAAAGAACCAAATGGAGCACGATGAATCATAACAGGAGTCTGTTTTGTGTTGTCCTCTGCTGTATATTCCAATTTAAATCGGTTAGGCAAATTATAATCAACTTGGATTGTACCTAACTGCCAACGACGACCAATGGCATCTTTCACCATAAAGTCAAGTTTAGGACCATAGAATGCGGCTTCTCCAATTTCCACTCTCGCATTCAGTCCTTTTTCTGCACAAGCCTCCTTAATGGCACGTTCGCTTTCTTCCCAAACATCGTCAGAACCTATGTATTTTTCTTTGTCAGCTGGATCACGAAGCGAAATCTGTGCTTCATAGTTTTTAAAACCAAATGTTACGAATACTTTTAAGATAATATCAATAACATCTTCAAACTCTTTCTTTACTTGTTCAGGACGTACAAAAAGGTGAGCATCATCTTGAGTAAAAGTACGAACACGAGTCAAACCATGTAATTCTCCACTTTTTTCATAACGGAATACAGTTCCAAATTCGGCAATACGCAGAGGAAGATCCTTATAAGAACGGGGTTTATATGCAAATACTTCACAATGGTGAGGACAGTTCATAGGCTTGAGCATATATTCCTCACCTTCTTCGGGTGTTTGGATTGGCTGGAATGCATCTTTACCATAATGAGCATAGTGTCCTGATGTTACATAAAGATTTTTACCACCAATTCCAGGTGTAATAACTTCTTGGTAATTGTACGGACGTTGTAATTTACGTAGTAATTCTTGTAAACGGAGACGAAGTTGTGTACCTTTAGGTAACCAAATAGGAAGTCCCTTACCAACACGATCTGAGAACATAAAGAGTTCCATCTCTTTACCAATTTTGCGATGGTCACGCTTCTTTGCCTCTTCCAACATTACAAGATACTCGTCAAGCATCTTCTTTTTGGGGAAAGTTATACCATAAATTCGTGTTAGCTGATCACTCTTTGCATTGCCACGCCAAAATGCTCCAGCAACACTTGTTAGTTTAACTGCTTTAATTGCTCCTGTAGACATAAGATGCGGACCACGACAAAGATCTGTAAAATTACCTTGTGAATAAGTTGAAATTGTACCATCCTCAAGATCTTCAACTATATGTTCAACTTTATATTCCTGTCCATCAGCAGTAAATTCCTTAACGGCATCAGCCTTTGCTACTTCTCTACGAATAATTTTAGAATCTTTTTTTGCTAATTCAAGCATCTTCTGCTCAATTTTAGGAAAGTCTGTTTCTGAAATAACTTGCCCATTAGCTGTTTGCACATCGTAGAAAAATCCATTTTCAATTGCAGGACCAAAACCGAACTGAATACCAGGATAGAGCTCTTTTAATGCTTCTGCAAGTAAGTGAGCAGATGAATGCCAAAATGTGTGCTTTCCTTCTTCATCCTCAAACTTATAAAAAACTATCGTTGCGTCCTCATTAATAGGACGATTTAACTCAGTTGTTACACCATTAATCCCACAAGATACAACGTTGCGAGCAAGAGCCGGTGAAATACTCTCTGCTATTTGAAGCCCAGTTACTCCCTGTTCAAATTCTCGAACAGAACCATCTGGAAAAGTGATTTTAACCATAATACAAATTAGTTTTATAAATCAATATGGTACAAAGGTACAACTTTCTTATGAGAATAAGCCAATATTCTCCAAGTTTATCTAATTTTTATATTATAAAACACAACCAATATAAATATAAAAGTTGAAACCATCAATTAAGTTTCATCTTTATTGCCTTCGATTGTTTATGTGTATTTGCTTTATCAACTTTCTGCATTAACAAAGAGCTATTAGTCAATGAATTTAGTTTCCATGAATCGTTCTTTGCACTTCTGATACTTTTTTCTTTAGGCTTACGTCCAGATTTAACTTCTTCAATTAATTTTTGAGCAGCAGAAAACTTTGGCCACCTTTTAATTATAAGCAACAAATACGATAATGCCTCATTATTTCTGTCTGTCATATACAAGCAATATGCTCTATTAAAACAATATTCCTGATTATTTTGATCAATTTCTAGAGCTTTTGTATAGGCTTTAAAAGCATTATCATAATCTCCCTCACGAATACAAACCATACCATAAAGATCGTAAATATCAGCAATATAAGGCTGTAGCTGTAATGCCTTTTGACAGTCATCATCAGCACCTTTATAATCTTCAAGATGATATTTGGATAGTGCCATTAAATACCATGCTTCATAAAGGTTTGGTTTTAAAGCGACAATTCGTTGGAATATCTCAATAGAAAGAATGTAATATCCATTATCAAGCGAATGTCTTCCCTCCTCCATTAGTTTTTTTAATGTTGTATTGAGCAAAGGAAGGCAAGGTAATTAAAGTCAATATGGATATTACGAGGCTCCGAAACATCTTATTTCCGGTTAGCTGATTTCACTTTATAGTGGCAATTAAAACTACCCGATACCAAAGCTTTCATCTTCTTATTTATCATTTGTTTGCGGAAAGATGAAATTCTATCAGTAAAGACTTTACCTTCAATATGATCAAATTCATGTTGAATAACCCGAGCCAAATATCCATCTATCCACTCATCATGCTCTTTAAGTTCTTCATCAAAATACTTCACATGAATTCGAGTAGGACGAGTTACATTTTCATGTATTCCTGGTAATGACAAACATCCTTCTTCAATGGTTTCTGTTTCTGTATCATCAAATTCTAATATATGTCCATTTATAAATGCACGACGAAATCCTTTATATTCAGGAAAATGCTCTGAAATTACATCTAAATCAATAACAACTACACGAATTGGCTTACCAATCTGAGGAGCTGCTAAACCGATACCATCACAGGCTGTACAAGTTTCGAACATGTCAGCTATCAGCTGCTGTAAGTTAGGATAGTCCAACGGAATGTCTTCAGCCACTTTACGAAGCACTGGTTGACCTAAAGTATATATTGGTAATATCATTTTTTCTTAATCATTATAAATAGGTATGTAAATTCAATACCTGTTTAAAATCTTTTGGACCGCATATAATCTTGCAAAATAATAGTAGCAGAAATTTCATCTACAAGTCCTTTATCCTCTTGCGTGTCTTTTTCTTCACTCCGCTAGCTAAGATAGTTTGTTGAGCAAGCACAGAAGTAAAACGTTCATCATAATACTCAATTGGAATATGAGGAATTTCCTTTTTCCAACGATTAACAAATTGCCCTACTCTTGCTAAATTTTCACTTGGTTGTCCATTTAATTGCACTGGACGACCAATCACAATGCGTTCAACTTCCTCTTTTGCTATATAATCTTTAAGGAAATCAAATAGTTTAGATGTAGCAACAGTTACCAATCCATTAGCAATAATTTGCAAAGGGTCGGTAACTGCTAAACCTGTTCTTATTTTTCCGTAATCAACAGATAAAATTCTGCTCATTATCTAGAATAAAGTAACCACGCATCAGGATACTGAGAACGTAATTGGTTACGGCTCTGAACAGCGGAAGCTTTGCTATCAAATGTAGATGCCACAACACGATACATGCTATTACCACTATTAAAAGCAACCTGCGCATCGTATCCTGTATTCTTCAATCTTTGTTGGAAATTGTAAGCATTTGCTTTTACACCAAATGACCCAACAACAACACTATAAGACTTCAAGCCTGCTCCGTCAACAACTGAAACCTCTTCATGGCGAACAGGTACATTGTCATAGTTGTCTTCAACACGTGTATCAGTTACAGTTTGTGTTTCAACTGGAGCAACTACAGGAACATCTGATGACCCAGTTGCAGTTTCGTCGGTTGTATAGCCTGAGCGCTCTTGTGCCTTAGCTTTTTCATATGCCTTTTTGTATGCACTCTCGCTCGATTTACAACCTGTAAAATGCCATCGCAACACACATAGCTGCGCCAAAAATCATCAATTTCTTCATATTCTTTTCTGTTTTTATTTGATAATATTCTCTTTATTTCAATATTCGATTGTGCGAAATTACGAATTTAGCTGCAAACTAAACAGATTATACTAACTAAAGTTTGTTAAATAAACAATTTACAAAGAAATTAACACAAAAAGCTGCCAATAATTATTATAACTCAGAATAAATTGGTATATTTGCGTTTGATAAGATTTATGTTTAACAAATAAAATTGATAAATTATGAAAACTTTAGGTTATATTGGCGCTTTTTTGGGAGGTGCTATTGCTGGTGCTGCATTAGGTATATTAATGGCTCCAGAAAAAGGTGCTGATACACGTACAAAAATTTCTGATGCTGTAGATGACTTCTGCAAGAAGCACGATATTAAACTTAGCCGCAAAGAAGCAGAAGAGTTTGTAGAAGATATTAAGGACGCAGCTTCTGACGTTCTCTAAACGATATTATGTTCTCGAACGATAACAATGTAGAAACGCTTGCACAGCTCATTGAGCGACTGAGGCATTATATAGGGCTTCAAACAGAATATATTAAGCTTGATGTAATAGAAAAGGTGGTGCACATATGCACGGCTATCGCTATACTTTTCGCAATAGTGGGCTTGTTTTCATTAGCACTTATCTACTTCTCGTTCGCTGCTGCTTATGCGTTACAAACATTAGTAGGCTCATTAGTTTATGCTTTCCTCCTTGTTGGTGGAAGTTATATACTACTTCTTATTTTAATTATTATCTTCCGCCATCGGTTTATTGAAAGACCACTTGTTAAGTTCTTGGCAAGTTTATTAATGTCAAAATAAGTTTCTTATGTATAGTAATTCAGAAAATGAACTCGTATATAAAAGTTTGAGCGAAATTCGTTTACGGAAAACACAATTGCTTACCGACATTAATAAAGAGAGTAAACAGATTTCTATTTTATGGAATAATGTTTTCCATAAACCTAAGAAATCGTCTGCTCCAACGAAGAAACTTTCTAACTTAATGTCTTCAAGTGTAAGTATTGCTAATGCTGCTATATTGGGCTGGAAGCTCTATAGACGCCTTAATGGCAAACCAAGTCTTTTTAGTTTTTTCAGTAAAAAGAAAAAAAAGAAGTGAGAATATACTACTGAGAATAGGCTTTCAACATTTACTTAAGATTAACTATAAATGCCGAATTGTTTTTATAAAAATTCGGCATTTATGTTTTATCAACCCATCTAAAAATGAAAAAGTCAAACATTAATCTAATGTATATTCCATAATAATAAAAGTCGTTTAATCAAGATATAAAAAAATTTTTGTGATAGACTAAATCCTTCAAAAATTCCATAATTTGAATGTATCATAATTATATAAAGGTATTCCTCGACTTTTCCTTTTTTTAGAAATACAATCATTTAAACTAGACAAACTACTTATAAAAAGAAAAATGTAATTATATTACCAAAAAAATTATAATTACGATTTTAAAAATTTATAATTACAATTTTTTTATTTTATAATTATAAATTAGCAAGGTCTCTATAAGCTCCAATTTCGACTAATTATTATTTTCATCTTTGTTCTACCTTATAAAGAATACATTATAATATATTGATTAAAAGTTAATTACAAATTATAATTAAAAAAATATAATTAATTCTTAATTCATATATTCTCTCTTACATAAGACAGGAGTTTTATTCTACTTAAAAAAATATCAGATAAAAAAATCGGTTATGTTATGAAGAATAATAAAAACACCAAAGTAACATTATAAATAAAATAATAATATAAAAGACAATTGCAAGATACATAAAAACAAGGATTTAATAGCAAATGTCAAGTTTACTAAGTTTTTTCCTTTCTAAAAGTTTGCTTGTATGCTAAATTATAGTTATATTTGCACTGACGAATAAAAAGATTTAAATATTTACATAAATTATTATGACTGAGAAAAGAGTTTACACCTTCGGCAATGGAAAAGCTGAAGGAAAAGCTGACATGAGGAATTTATTAGGAGGCAAGGGTGCTAATCTCGCAGAAATGAATTTAATCGGAGTTCCTGTACCTCCAGGATTTACAATCACAACCGATGTTTGTAACGAATATTTTGAAAAAGGTAAAGAGACTGTTATCAAAGTTTTAACTTCAGAGGTAACAAAAAGCGTTAAGCATATTGAAGACTTAATGAATTCAAAGTTTGGCGACCCATCAAATCCTTTGTTGCTAAGTGTTCGTTCAGGAGCACGAGCATCAATGCCAGGTATGATGGATACCATTCTGAACCTTGGTTTAAATGATGAAGTAGTAGAAGGTCTGGCTAAGAAGACTGGTAACGAACGTTTTGCATACGACAGCTACCGTCGTTTCGTACAGATGTATGGTGATGTTGTATTGGGTATGAAACCAGAAAATAAGGAAGAAATTGACCCATTTGAAGCTATTATCCAAAATATTAAGGCTAAACGTGGCATTAAGTTAGACAATGAAATGAATGTTGCTGACTTAAAAGAATTAGTTAGTGAATTTAAGAAAGCCATAAAAGCTCAGACTGGTAATGATTTCCCTACTGACCCAATGAAACAACTTTGGGGTGCTATCTGTGCTGTATTTACATCTTGGATGAACGAGCGTGCTATTCTTTATCGTAAGATGGAAGGAATTCCTCAAGAATGGGGTACCGCTGTTACAGTTCAAGCTATGGTATTTGGAAATATGGGCGATACTTCAGCAACGGGTGTTTGTTTCTCTCGCGATGCTGGAAATGGAGAAAATGTTTTCAATGGTGAGTATTTGGTAAATGCACAGGTGAAGACGTTGTTGCAGGTATCCGCACTCCACAACAAATAACATTAGAAGGTTCACGCAAATGGGCAATTCAACAAGGTGTAGACGAAGAAATTCGTCGTACAAAATTCCCTTCAATGGAAGAGACAATGCCTGAGATTTATGCACAACTCAATGCTATCCAAGAGAAATTGGAAAAACACTACCACGATATGCAAGATATGGAGTTCACAGTACAAGATGGTAAGCTCTGGTTTTTGCAGACTCGTAATGGTAAGCGCACTGGTACTGCAATGGTAAAAATTGCAATGGACTTACTTAAAGAAGGAGAAATTGATGAAAAAACAGCTATAAAAAGATGTGAGCCAAACAAACTTGATGAACTTCTTCACCCTATATTTGATAAAGCTGCATTAGCACAAGCAAAAGTTTTAACACGTGGTTTGCCAGCATCTCCAGGTGCAGCAACAGGACAAATCGTGTTCTTTGCAGATGATGCTGCTAAATGGCACGAAGATGGTCACAAAGTAATCATGGTGCGTATTGAGACATCTCCTGAAGACTTAGCAGGTATGACAGCTGCAGAAGGAATTCTTACCGCTCGTGGCGGTATGACTTCACACGCAGCGGTAGTTGCTCGCGGTATGGGTAAGTGTTGTGTAAGTGGAGCTGGTGGTGTTATTGTAAACTACAAAAAGCGTACAGTAGAAATAGATGGAAAAGTTTTACACGAAGGTGATTACTTATCTTTAAATGGTTCTACAGGTGAAGTATACGCTGGTGAAGTTAATACAAAAGCTGCTGAAGTTACAGGAGATTTTGCTCAATTGATGGAACTTTGTGATAAATACACAAAGTTACGTGTCCGAACAAATGCTGATACACCGCATGATGCAGAAGTTGCACGAACATTTGGTGCCGTTGGTATCGGTCTTTGCCGTACAGAGCACATGTTCTTTGAGGACTTGAAGATTAAAGCCATGCGTGAAATGATTCTTGCAGATACAGTCGAGGACAGAGAGAAGGCTCTTGAAAAGTTATTACCTTATCAAAAGCAAGATTTCTATGGTATCTTGAAATGTATGGATGGAATGCCTGTAAATATTCGCTTGCTTGACCCTCCATTGCATGAATTTGTACCACACGATGATGAAGGACAAGAAATTATGGCTAAAGAAATGGGCGTTAGCGTTCAGTTTATCCGTAATCGTGTAAACTCTTTATCTGAACACAATCCTATGTTAGGTCTACGTGGTTGCCGTCTTGGTAACACTTTCCCTGAAATTACTGCTATGCAGACTCGAGCAATCCTTGGAGCAGCTGTTCAATTAAAGAAGGAAGGATTTAATCCTATGCCTGAAATTATGGTACCGCTCGTGGGTATTGTACATGAACTTGATAATCAGGAAGCTATTATTCGCAAAACAGCTGATAAGATTTTTAAGGCTGAAGGTGTTGAAGTTCCATTCAAGGTAGGTACAATGATTGAGATTCCACGTGCAGCACTTACTGCCGACTTAATTGCTAGCAAGGCGGAATATTTTAGTTTCGGCACAAACGACTTAACACAGATGACCTTTGGTTACAGCCGCGACGATATTGCAAGTTTCTTGCCAAGCTATCTTGAAAAGAAGATTTTGGATGTAGACCCATTCCAGGTTCTTGATCAAGAAGGTGTAGGTCAACTTATTAAGACAGCAGTAGAGAAAGGACGTAAAACACGTAAGAATCTTAAATGTGGTATCTGCGGTGAACATGGTGGTGAACCAAGCTCTGTTAAGTTCTGCCATCGTGTTGGATTGAATTATGTAAGTTGTTCTCCATTCCGTGTACCTATTGCAAGATTGGCTGCAGCACAGGCAGCAATGGAAGAGAAATAAACTTGATAAAAGATAATAATGAAAGAGAGTGTGCTTTTATGACACACTCTCTTTTTGTATATTATCGATAAATTATAAATCGATCTTTAAACATGCAAAAAGTTTCAAAAATTAAAAAATTATAGAAAACTTTTTTGCGTTTTTCTTTTTTTCTTATCTTTGCCACACAAATAAAGAAAACATTAATAAACAAAAGACAAAAAGAAGTATTAAAACAAATGCAACTTTAACGTCTAAATACTTGCCCAAATACCATGCATTTTTAGCTTTAGAACTCAAATATAATGCATATTTTAAGGATTTAAGATTATGAATTTAAATTGAGCAACCTAACTATCCTAACAAGAAAAAAATATCATTTGTGAGTCTATAGGAAGCCTTGTTATAGGCATAAAAATGTTTTTGGCTTAATAAAAAAACCTTATACTATATATATTAACTTAATTTAAAATTTAATGATCTATGATTAAAAAACTATTCTCCAGTGTAATCGTTATGGCGATTGCCACAACTGTATTTTCACAAAAAGAAGCTCTTTGCGTTGGGCGTCAAACACCAAGAAAGGAAACGCAAAAGACTGTTTATTATCTAAAACCAGAAGGTGCGCTTTTTGAGTCAACACCTAAATCTGGTAAAATGATCGGCACAAGTTATCTCTACGTTCCTGGTTATAGCAAGACAAAATTTATACCTGTTGTATCAAAGGGAACTGAATACTTTTGGCATCAGAACATTTTCGATATGAATGGCAATTGTTCAACTTTTGATCGTACAGGTAAAACAGGAAATGCTTTCAATATTGACAACGAGGGTAACTTCTGTTTGACTACTCGTTTTAATGGAGCTGATGCACTACCGACTATTGTATGTGCCACGGATAGTTTTACGCTTTCTGAGGAAAATCCTCATTGGGGACCTCTTGATTATGACAAACCTGCTGTAATGTATTGGTATCCAAGAATAAAGAGCGGTACGTTAACAGCTACAGAAAGCCATATCCGCCCATTGCAATTCACAGATGATAAAGTTAATGGCTACTATCTTGGTGGTATGGATAATGGTTATCTATTTGGATCAGGTACAGTTTCAAATGGACAATATACTTCACGTGGAGTACAACAAGTATTAGAGAAACCAATGGCGCCATTGTGGGTTGAAGATGTTTTTCTCCCTATCATCTCTAAAAGTAATAAACCACTACCTGTAGGTACTGAATTAACTATGCTTATAACTAACGTTGACACAGATGCACAAGGTGTTAAGAAGCCAGGAAGCGAAACCATTGCTGAGCTTAAATGTACTTCTTCAGACATTGAAGAAAATGATCCCATTAAAGATAATAATGGAACTACTTACAACAAATTTGTAGCTATTTTTAAGCCTGAAGGTAAAGGTTTTCTTATTGACAAAGAATTCGCAGTTGTAGTACGGGGATTTGATCAAACTGGAGTTGATATGGGATTGTCTGGTGTCGGAATACCTTATTATAACAAAACATTAACTCCTGCTCTCTGTCTAATAACCACTAAAGATGGCAAAAAGAAGGCAGCAAACATATATTCTGATAATAACATCGCTTTAGGTGTTACTTTCTCTGCAAAGTTTGACTATGCCAATGGTTATGTAGATATGGGCACTTCTACTTCATTTAACTATGGTCTAGTACAAATGAATAACGAAGGTACTGAAGGACAAACTACATGTACACAAGGATTGGTATTCCCTGGTGCCGTTGCTCAATTAAATGGAGTTTGGTATGACGACAATAATCAAGAAGAATACACTCTTTCTGGAATGGCAAGTTGGATTAAGAGTTACAAAATAGATGAAGAAAGTTATAGAGAATATGGACTTACTATTATCAAATTTACATGTGAGCCACTCCCTTCAAATGTTCAAGGCCGCAAATGTGATATCTTAATTCATGGTAAGGGTGTTGTATCAGAAAGACCAATTACTGTTGTTCAAGGTGACATAACTGCCGGCATTGGTAATATAACATCGTCTACTTCTAAAAAAAATATTCAGATGTATAATACTACAGGTCAGCGTATACAAAAGAACTACAAGGGAATCATTATTCAAAACGGTACAAAGCGAATTAACAAATAACTTAAAATATTTAGTTTTAGATGAACCTTCAACAAAACTCTTGTAAGTATATAAATACTACAAGGTATAATTAAACAAATAACGTAAAAACCATTTCCTATGAAGAAAAGAATTTATGCTTTACTTATTGGAGGAAGCCTTGCCGTAACGATGCTTCCTCAAACAAGTTCTGCCCAAACTGCTTCTACAGCCTCTCCGTACACTATTACAAAAGAGAATCCTTACAAAGAGAATTGGGGCAGTATCGGAACAGTACTCAACAAAAAAGTGTGGACTATAGAAGATAAAAATAATGATGGTCACACATGGGAGGACATGGGTGCAGGAGCACCAGCATACAATGGAGCAAACGCCACTGTAGAAGCGGACGACTGGCTCATTTCACCTCCTCTTCACCTAACTGCTGGTCAAACTTACACACTTGAATCTAGCGCTGTTGTTGGTGGCTATTCTGGTACTGGTCAGCGCATGAACGTAGCTTATGGAATAGGAGACGACCCAACTACATATAGCGAAATTATTCCTATTAGCCCAATTTCTGGAACTGCTTTCGGTAGTCCTACTCCTTTAAAGGCAACATTCACTCCTACAGCTACAGGAGATTATCGTATTGGATTCCATGCTGTTAGTGATCGACCAGGATACATAATCATGAGGCCTGTAAAAGTAGATATAACCACTACAACCTCAGGAACACCTGTTGCTATTTCAGATTTAGCATTGCAGGCTGATCCAAATGGTCGGCAAATGGTAAAAGTATCATTTACAACGCCTACAAAGGATATTATCGGACGAGACTTGACATCAATCACTTCTGCAGCAATCTATCGTGATGGTGGCGCATTACCTATCCACAAGATAGAAAATCCTTCTATAGGACAGAAAATCGAATGGGTAGATAATAATGTCACTACTGGTGAGCATTCGTATGAAGTATACACTTATGTAGGCGATTTAAAGAGTGCTAAAGCCGCAGCCAAAGTTTATGTTGGTAGCGAAACGACTCCTGGAAAAGTCAAGAATGTTATTGTTTACGATAATCTTGATGGAACAATAACTTTGAAATGGGATCCTGTTAAAATTGGAGCAAATGGTGGCTACATAGATCCTACAACTATACAATACGGAATCTTTGAAGGAATCTATGAGCAAGCCATTGCTGAGAATATTACAGGAACTGAGTTCGTAATCAAAGATATTCCACTCAATGGGGCGCAAAGCCATAAATACTATCAAGTTGTTGCATATACAGATACTGAGCACATAGGTGCTGGAGGTTTTGCCGATCCATTCTTCTACGGGACCCCATACGACTTCCCATTCCACGAATCATGGCCTTATGGATCTTGGGAGAAGGGGCCATGGAGTGCCAGCTACAATGATACAAAGAAACATTTTAAGCTTTCTCGCGACTTCTCAGCTGATGATGATGAAGGTTCATTGATGTTTACGCCAGAAAAAGCAGGCGATGCTGCAACAATTGTAGGTCCTAAGATGAATATGGGTAAAGCTACCAATCCACGCCTTTCATTCCAATTCTATGCTTATCCAGGTAGTAAAAGTAAATTACAAGTATATCTTGATGTCAACGGACAGCATCGTAAACTTGCTTCAGAAGTAGATTACGCAACACTAACTGGCAATGCAGGTTGGCGTACTATAAATGTAGATTGCTCTGATGTAGACTACAAGAAAGCAAATGGTTATGGCCGTGTCCTCATCCATGCCATCTCAGATGGAGAGAATATCATGGTTGATGATGTAAATGTAAACGATGCTATTGACTACAACGTAATCACTACTATTACCGCACCATTACATGCACAAGTAGGAGAACAAGCAGAAATAACCATTCATGTCCGTAACGTTGGTTTAAAAGATGCAGAAGGATTCCAAGTAAAACTTAACACAAGTAATGGATCAACAACAGCAACCGAAAGTGGTACAATTGCTCCAGGTGAAACTCAGGAATACACATTCAACTATGCAGCACCTTTCGACAACAAAGATTTCCAAGTATGGGGAGAAGCTGATTGGACCTCTGATCAAAATCAAGGCAATAATGTTTCAGAGAAGAAAACTATAAAGATTGTCACTGCCCCATATCCAGCTATCAATGATTTGAGGGCCAGCAAAGAAGGTGGTAAGATAAAACTTGAGTGGACTGCTCCAGCTGTAGAAAAGTGCACAATTACTGAATCTTTCGAAACATATGCACCATTCCTCATTGATGAGATTGATCCATGGACACTCTACGATGCTGATAAGTGCCGTACGCACACATTTAGCGGCATCAGTTTCCCTGGAAATGGTGTGCCTTTGCTTACATTGTTTTCAATTGTGATGGTACTACACATGGCATGGATGCTGCTACAACTCAAATATTCAAGCAACGTTTTGCGGGACATGGCAGCGATCAGTCTATGATGAGTTTTGGTAATTTAGGCGATGCGTCAACAGGAAACAACGACTGGATTATCTCACCAGAGCTTTCAGGTAAGGCACAAACTATAACCTTCTTCACTAAGGCACCACAATGCGACTACGCAAACTATGGACCAGAAGATTTCTATGTAGCTTACTCTATGAGCGATAAAACAGCTGGCAACTTTAAAAAAGTGCTTACTGATAACGTTGCAGACAATATCAACTGGAAGAAAATATATGTTAATCTTCCTGAAGGCGCAAAATACTTTGCAATTGTTCACACATCAACAATACCTCAAACATCACATGGTTATGAACCTGCTGGTATGTTAATTGATGATGTTACATATGAAAGTGCACCGCTTCAGATAATCGGTTATAATGTTTATCGTGACTCCAAACTCATTGCTAGTACCAATAGTATGAACGAACTAATTGCTATGGATCCAGATGGCACCGAGAATGACAAATATTATGTAGTTACATTATATAATGTTGGCAAATCTGGTCCATCTAATATTGCTTCTGCAGTTCCTTCAAATATCAGCAATGTATCAACAGAAGCAACTTCTAATTACCTTGTTCAAGTATATACTGCGTCAGGTATTCTTGTTGGCAATAGTACAGCATCACTTCCCGCAGGTATCTATATTGTCAAGCAAGGTAACAAGATACAGAAGGTAGTTATTAAATAACAAGAAAAGCTTCCATTTCTAATTCAAAATGAAAGGGAATGTTTTTAGTATCATTTTCCTATAAACGGAACATAAAAAAATTATAAGTCTGAGGGTGTGTCAAAATTGATACATCCTCTTTTTTATGCACAAAGCCCCGACTTTCTCAAGCCAGGGCTTTGCTATTTCCTAAAGTTTTTGTACCTTTAGGCATTAAAAAAATCTCATTATGACAAAGATACACTTTCGTTCTTACATACACAAGAAAATGATTCTTTTTCCTCAAAGAATCGATAAGGATATCGCAGAAGACGACCCTGTTCGTCTTTTAGACGCCTTGGTGGATAATCTTATGTTGGATAATGTCTACAAGCTTTATAAGCCCAGTGGTCGCAAGCCTTATCATCCACAAATGATGCTCAAGGTGATTCTTTACGCCTATATGAATAATATCTATTCCTGCCGTCGCATAGAGTCGCTTCTCAAGCGTGACATTCATTTCATCTATCTGGCAGGATATGAGCAGCCTGACTTTTATTACCATCAATCGTTTTTCGTAATCGTGTGAAAAAAAGGAAATCAACAATATCTTTACACAAGTCGTATTAGTACTTGCAGCCAAAGGTTTGATAAGTCTTGACGTTGAATATATTGACGGCACAAAGATAGAATCGAAAGCCAACAAGTATACCTTCGTTTGGAAGAGAACCGTGGAAAAGAACCGCGCCAAGTTGCAGGAACAAATACGCACACTCTTGCTTCAGGTTGATGATGTCATAGCGCAGGACAATGCCGCTAAGAGAGAAGGTGTCGAGTTTACTGCAGCTCTGCTCAATGAGATATCCGAGGAATTGAACAAGTCTTTGGAATCAGTCCCTGAGCCTAAGACAAAAAGAAGAGAAGCAGGCTGTTAGAACCAAGAAAAAACAGCTTAAAGAGCTAGAGAAGAAACGTAATAAACTCCAGGAGTATGACTGGCACCTTGAGGTTATGGGAGAGAGAAACTCCTACAGCAAGACCGATCCTGATGCCACGTTTATGCACATGAAGGAGGATGCTATGCGCAACGGACAGACTAAGCCTGGATATAATCTGCAGATAGCAACTGAGAACCAGTTTATCACCGACTTTGCACTCTATGCTAACCGTACCGATACACTCACACTTTCTTCTTTCTTGGAGTCTTTCAAATCACGCTATCATCGTTATGCCAAGACAGTCGTAGCCGATTCAGGGTATGGCCTCGAGGAGAACTATCTGTTCATGGACGTACATAATATGGAAGCCTCATGTGAAGTATAACTACTTCCATAAAGAGCAGCGTCCACGTTACACACCCTAACCCATTCAGTCCCGCAAGCCTTTATTATAATAAGGAACAGGATTTCTACGTCTGCCCTATGGGACAGCATATGAAGCGTATAGGTATGAAGCGTTCCCTAACCTCTAACGGATTCGTTACTTACAGCGTACGTTATCAGGCAGAACGCTGTGATGGTTGTCCGTTGAGAGGCTCATGTTTTAAGGCAAGAGGGAACAGAATTATAGAAGTAAACCATCAACTACAGCACTATAAACAAAAGGCACGGGAACTACTGACCTCGGAAGAAGGCATCAAGCATCGAGGACGAAGGTGCATAGAACCTGAAGCTGTTTTTTTGGACAAACAAAAATATAATAAAAGCCTATAAGAGGTTTAGGCATTTTGGAAAAGACAAGGTCAATATGGACTTTGCCTTCTTTGCTATTGCCTTTAACATAGGGAAAATGTGTAGAAAAACCAATCTCAAGGAACTAAAAGACATTATGGAGGTACTTTTAGGCACCTTCAGATGCTCTATACAAGTTTATATAGGCTATTTAAAGCCCTATAAATCATTTTATATGAAATTAGCAGCATAGCTGCAGTAAATAACGAATTATGTGGTAGACAAGGTAAAGGAAGAATAAAAAAAGAGGATGTATCAATTTTGACACACCCTCTTCTTTTTATTGTCTCTTTACACTAATTTTTCTTCTACTAAAAACGTAAAGATTTTTACCAAGAGAGTTGAAATTCTAACAATCTCAATATAAACGTTTTACCATTCCTATTATTTTACATTCCAATAGTGTCTGTTTTGCCATGTTAAACAGGCACTATTGCATTGCAAAAACAAGCTTTTATTACAATGTGAAAACATCACATAATAAAAAAAGGCATGTCTTATTTTTTTACAAAATGAAAGAGGTTTTTAGAGAAACCATCGTAATCTTAAGAAAGAAAAATTAATCATATTAACATTCTACAGAACCATAGTTTGCGAAACAGAAGAATTATAATTAACTTTGCAGAAAAATAAGAAAACAGTATGAAAGTTTGCATTGCCGAAAAGCCAAGTGTTGCACGTGATATTGCCCGAATACTTGGAGCAACAAGTTCAAAGGATGGATACTTAGAAGGTAACGGGTATCAAGTAACATGGACCTTCGGACATCTGTGTGAGCTTAAAGAACCTAACGATTATGCTGTTAATTGGAAACATTGGAGCTTGGCAGCCCTTCCTATGGTTCCATTAAGGTTTGGGATAAAGCTAATAGATGACGAAGGAATAAAAAAACAGTTTGCTATTATTGAACGTCTCTATCAAAATGCAGATGAAATCATTAACTGTGGTGATGCTGGACAAGAAGGAGAACTTATTCAACGTTGGGTAATGCAAAAGGCAAAAATAACTTGCCCCGTAAAACGTTTGTGGATTTCGTCAATGACTGATGAGGCTATACGCAACGGATTTGCCAATTTGAAAGACCAAAAAGAGTATGAACCTCTTTATTTGGCAGGACTTTCACGTGCCATTGGCGATTGGTTGCTGGGTATGAATGCGACCCGTCTTTACACATTAAAATATGGAAATAACCATTTTGGTAAGAATGCGCAGGTCCTTTCCATTGGACGTGTGCAAACTCCTACATTGGCTTTGATTGTTGAACGACAGAAAGAAATAGATAATTTCAAGCCAGAACCATACTGGGTATTAGCAACTATTTATCGCGATACTCAGTTTACAGCTACCAAGGGAAAGTTAACATCTAAAGAAGAAGGGGAAGAAGCCTTTGCATTAATAGAGAATAAACCTTTTGAAATAACAAGTGTTACAAAGAAAAAAGGTACCGAACAGCCAAACAACTTTACGATTTAACATCCTTACAAGTAGATTGTAATCGCAAGTTTGGATATTCTGCTGAGATGACACTCAATACAATTCAAAGTTTATACGAACGTAAATATACCACATATCCTCGCGTTGACACACAACACCTTACCGATGACATTTACAAAGAGTGCCCACAGATAATGAATTCTCTATTTCAGGCAACCTTTGCAGCCAAAAAACCATATGCAAACTTGGTTAAATCTTTAGGGGGAAAACCACTTCTTAAAAGTAAACGAGTTTTTGATTCATCTAAGGTAACAGACCACCATGCTATCATACCTACTAACGTAATTCCTCAAGGCTTAACAGATGCTGAACAAAATGTGTACGACCTCATTGCAAGACGTTTTATTTCGGTGTTCTATCCTGATTGCAAATTCTCTACAACCACTGTTCTCGGTAAGGTAGATGAAATAGAATTCAAAGCTTCAGGAAAAGAAATACTCGACGAAGGATGGAGAATAGTTTACAATCAACAGGCTGAAAAGCAACCTACAATAGAAGTGACAGAAAATAATGATGCGGATGAGAAAACCCTTCCAACATTCATCAAAGGAGAAAAAGGCGAGCATACACCTACTCTTACAGAGAAACAGACAGTTCCACCAAAATATTATACAGAAGCTTCATTGCTACGTGCGATGGAAACCGCGGGCAAATTAGTAGACGATGAAGAGCTGAGAGTCGCTCTAAAGGAGAATGGAATTGGTCGTCCTTCTTCACGAGCAGGTATTATTGAGACTCTTTTCAAACGCAATTATATTCGAAGACAACGCAAAAATCTAATTGCAACAGAAACAGGAATTGCGCTTATAGATACCATCCATGAGAAATTACTTACCTCTGCAGAACTTACTGGTATTTGGGAAAAGAAGTTACGTGATATTGAACACAAAAAATACGATGCCAAGCAGTTTATAAACGAACTGAAAGAACAGATATCTAACATTGTAAACGATGTGCTTGCAGATAATTCCAACCGAAAAAAATTGGAGAAACGAAACAGAGCAAATAAGATAAAGAAAAAAATAGAAACGTGCTATCTTGCAATATAATTAATATTGCTACGTTTAATATAATATGAATAAACGCCAATTTTTCATGCAACAGAATAAAAATTCCAAAGACTTTGTAATAAACAGGTTCTTGGATTATTAGTATTGTGCACCATTGCATTGTTTTTATTTAGTTGCGGCATAGATCGGAACATAAAGAAAGGTGAAAAATTCCTTGCAATTGGCGAATACTACGACGCTGCAACGGAATTCAAGAGTGCTTACCAGCGTACTCCAGCAAAAAATCGTGCTCAAAGAGGACAATTAGCTGCAAAAATGGCATTATGCTACGACCAAATTAGCTTGTCCCAAAGAGCTATAGCAGCCTATCGAAATGTTATTAGATATAAACAAGACGACAAAGATACACACTTAAAGTTGGCTGCCAACCTCATGAAGACTGGTTCTTATCCAGAAGCAATAAAAGAATACAGCATAGCTTTAGACTCTATGCCTGACAACGATATAGCAAGAGAGGGTTTAGCTGCAGCTACTAAGGCTCCTACAATAAAAGAACAAGGTTCTTATTATCAAGTTAAAAAGATGGATAAGTTTAACTCGCGTAGGCAAGACTACTCACCAATGTTGTTTGGTGATCAGTATAATCAACTCTATTTCACCTCTACCCGCAATGAAGCGCAAGGCGATGAAATTAGTGGTATTACTGGAGTTAAGCCTGGTGACATCTTTGTTAGTGAGAAAGACGAAAAAGGGAAATGGGGAATTCCGCATGCAATTGAAAGTGGACTGAACTCTGAGGCAGACGAGGGTACACCTGCGTTCTCTGTTGATGGTAGGGAAATGTATATTACTCAATGTCTGACAGACCCTACTTACCCTCGCTTTGCACAAATATCTGTAAGCAGTCGTGCAGATGCTGCATGGGGAAAGCCTAAAAAGTTGGAAATTACTCGCGATACTTTGTCGAGTTTTGCACATCCAGCCCTATCACCAGATGGTAATTGGCTTTATTTTGTCAGCGATATGCCAGGAGGTAAAGGAGGTCTTGACATTTGGCGTGTTCGACTTATTGGCGGTACAACAGGTGGTGTTGAAAATCTCGGTGCACCAATAAATACGCCTGGTAATGAAATGTTTCCGACCTTCAGGCTTAACGGTGATTTGTATTTTTCCTCCGATAAACATGGCGGGTTGGGAGGTTTAGACTTATTCATTGCTAAGGTGGGTAAGGATAGGCACTATTACATAGAACACCCTGGCTTTCCTTTGAACTCACAAGGGGATGATTTTGGTATGACATTCGAAGGAAAACACAATCGTGGTTTCTTCTCTTCCAATCGTGGAGACGCTCGTGGATGGGACCATATTTATAGTTTTGAACTTCCCGAAGTGGTACAAACCATTAAGGGCTGGGTGTACGAAATGGAAGGATACGAACTTCCTGCTGCTCAAGTTTTCTTGGTAGGCGACGATGGAACAAACTTAAAACTATCAGTAAAGGGTGATGGATCATTTGAACAAGAGATACGTCCTAACGTTAATTATATTGTTTTAGCAACCTGCCAAGGCTATTTAAACCATAAAGAAGAATTAAAGGTAGACCCTGTTACAGTATCGAAAGAGTACACATTGCAATTCCCGCTGGCAAGTATTCGTGTACCCGTATTGATAGATAACATCTTCTACGATTTTGATAAGGCTACACTTCGCCCAGAATCAGAAACTGCTTTGGATAAACTCGTGAAGCTTCTTGAAGAGAATCCAAATATTACAATTGAACTTTCTGCCCATACAGACTATAAAGGTTCAGAAGATTATAACAAGCGATTGTCTCAACGTCGTGCTGATACTGTAGTTACTTACCTGATTAAGAAAGGCATTGCAGCTGATCGCTTGTCTCCTGTTGGATATGGAAAAGAAAAGCCAAAGAAAATTCGTAAGAAAGTTGCTGAGAAGAATCCGTGGTTAAAAGAGGGCGATGTTCTAACTGAAGAGTTTATAAAAGCACTACCAAAGGATAAGCAAGAAACGGCAAATCAGATGAACCGCCGCACTGAATTTACAGTTTTGCGTACTACTTATGGAATGTTCGACGATAAGGGCAACTTAAAAAATCCGCCTAAACCAAAAGAAAAAGAACGCTTAGAAGATGAAGGCGATGTATATTTCGATTTCAAATAAACATCTGAACAGGAGTTATAATGAGCAAGAACTATCAAACTATTGAAACAAGTTTAAACAAAGAAGTCGTTGGAATTACTCTTCCAGCAGCTTTGAAGTTTACACCAAACAATTGTTTGGAGAGGAACGTTACAACATTTTTTTCAAAGGTTTACAGCAATCTTCGTCCGTTAGCATACGTCTAAATCCTTTTAAGACAAGCGAAACTACACAAATTGCAAATAGGTATGAGCCCATTCCTATAGCGTGGTGTAAAGAAGGTTTTTATTTAAATGTACGTCCCAACTTTACTTTCGACCCACTCTTTCATGCTGGGGCATATTATGTTCAAGAAGCTTCATCAATGTTCCTATCTCATGTTCTACGCCACTTAGTAAGAAAACCTGTTGCCCTACTCGACCTTTGTGCTGCTCCTGGGGGCAAAACGACTTGCGCACGAACAGCAATTAAAGAAGGAAGCATTGTGTTTTCAAACGAGCCGATCAATAAACGTGCTCAGATATTAGCAGAAAATGTACAAAAGTTTGGTCACTCTGATGTAGTTGTTACCAATAATTATCCAAGGGATTACAAAAAGTCTAAACTCGAATTTGACGTAATAGTAGCTGATGTACCTTGCTCTGGAGAAGGAATGTTTCGGAAAGACCCACAAGCCATCTCAGAATGGAGCGAACAAAATGTAGTAAATTGCCGGCAACTTCAACGGTCTATCATAGCTGATATATGGGAAAATCTAAAACCAGGAGGACTACTTATCTATTCTACATGTACATTTAATGCCCTCGAAAACGAGGAAAACGTTGCGTGGATATTAAACGAATATGATGCGCAGCTATTGGAAGTACCTACTGAAAAGACTTGGAACATAACGGGTTCACTCATCAACAATCCGTTAGGAGAAGACAAACCTTTCCCAGTTTATCGGTTTATTCCTGGCTTTACTCAAGGCGAAGGCTTGTTTATGGCTATTATAAAGAAAGGTGGAACAAGCATAAATCTTGAGCCAAATGCAGAGAAACTCGTGGCAGAAGCCAATAAGAAACTGAAAATTATGGCGCACGGAGTAAAGCAAGGTATCATCAAAGGCAAGAAAATAATACCCGACCATAGTTTGGCACTCGCTATAAATGGCGACAGAAGCAGTTATCCAAATGTAGAAATTGACTACGAAACAGCAATAAAATATCTTCGCCACGAAGCCATTATGCTTTCTGCAGTTGTTCCCAAAGGTATTGTAACCCTTACCTATCGTGGACATGCTATAGGTTTTGCCAATAATCTTGGTAACCGTGCCAACAACCTTTACCCACAAGAATGGCGCATAAAAAGCAGCCATATTCCTAACGAACAAATCATTCTAACATAGACATACAACATGAAACAATATCTCGACCTACTTCAGCGTATTGTAAACGAAGGTGCACAGAAAGGCGACCGCACAGGAACTGGCACACTATCGGTGTTCGGACATCAAATGCGTTTCAACATGCAAGAAGGTTTTCCTCTTCTTACTACGAAGAAACTCCATCTTAAAAGTATCATCTACGAGTTGTTATGGTTCTTAAGGGGCGATACAAACGTAAAATATTTGCAAGAACATGGAGTAAGAATATGGAACGAATGGGCAGACGAAAACGGCGAGCTCGGTCCTGTATACGGGCATCAATGGCGTTCGTGGCCAAACTATAAAGGTGGAACTATCGACCAAATTCAACAAGTTGTAGACGCTCTTCGCAACAACCCAAACTCACGCCGAATGCTCGTTACTGCCTGGAATCCTGCAGAAATAGATGACATGGCACTGCCTCCTTGCCATTGTCTATTCCAGTTTTACGTAGCCGACGGCAAACTATCTCTTCAGCTTTATCAGCGTTCTGCCGACACCTTCCTTGGTGTACCATTCAACATTGCATCTTATGCACTCTTGTTGCAGATGATGGCACAGATTACTGGGTTGAAGCAGGCGAATTTATACACACAACTGGCGACACACACTTGTATCTGAACCATCTTGAACAAGCAAAGTTACAACTAACACGCACACCTCGCCCATTGCCAAAAATGAAGATAAATCCTGATGTGAAGAGCATATTCGACTTCAAATTCGAGGATTTCGAACTGACTGATTACAACCCACACCCGCATATTGCAGCCGAAGTATCGGTTTAAAGTAACAATAACAAACATAGAAATATGAAGATAAACATCATAGCCGCAGTAGCGAAAAACCGCGCTATAGGCTACAACAACGATATGGTATACTTCATAAAAGAAGACCTGCGCAGGTTCAAACAACTCACAACAGGGCATACCGTTATCATGGGCCGACGCACATTCCACTCACTTCCGAAAGGAGCATTACCCAATCGCAGAAACATTGTATTAAGTCGCACCGAAACCAATTTTCCAGGCTGTGACGTCTACACATCTCTTAGCGAAGCGTTAAAGCACATTTCCGACAACGAAAAAGCTTTCATCATAGGCGGTGCAAGTTTGTACAAAGAAGGACTGGCTGTAGCCGACCGCCTTTATCTAACCGAAATAGAAGGCATTCCCCCTCATGCCGATGTCTTCTTTCCAGAATATAACGATGGGACTTGGGAAGTAGAAACAAGACAAGAACGTGCTAAAACCGACGACACACCAGCATACGCATACGTTGATTATGTACGCAAAAAAGAAGAAGAATAAAAAAAAATTAAAGTAATAAGCCTAAAAACATCCTTGAGGGCGTGCCCAAAAAACAATATGGCACGCCCTCTTTTTTTGTTATAAATCAGTCAAAAGCACACGTTCGAACATCGCTTTTTTTACAAAAAAATAAGCATATTTCTATCTGAAGAATTAATCTTTGTAATTATTTGATAAATAAGCAATTATCATATCTCGAAAAATATGACGTCATTTTCTGGAAAATATGAGGGTGTGTCAAAACTCGTTTTCAGCTAAAGACAGCTATCATTTTGTAAAGAATAACCGTTACCAAAGAGTTAATAACTCAATGATAACGGTTACTTTAATATTTATGAGGGAGTGAAACTGTTAATATGAAAAGAAGCTTTTCTGAATTCTTAGTTTTGACACACCCCCATATTCTTTTGGAGATGTCATCAAATCTTTATACCTTTGCTTACAAATAAGAAAATACCATGCCCACGATAGAGAAAATCCCCCGCTCTGCGTGTTGGTAAAATTAAAATTTTTAGGGACAAAATTTAATACTGAAAGACTATGGCAAATAGACCATTGGCTTACACGCTCACCGAGCGTAAAGCAACCATCGGCAAGATGGCAGGAAAAACAGTGCTTCAGGCACGACCCACAGGGCGCAAACGTATCGACCACCGCAACTTCTGCGACGAAGTGGCAAGAGCAACCACATTCACGGGTGCCGAAGTAGAAGCCGTGCTGCGACTTGCAGCTGAAATAGCAAAACGGCATGTGGAGAACGGCGACATCGTGGAATTTGGCGACATCGGCACGCTCACACCCTCGTTCCAGAGCAAAATCGTGGAGAAAGGCAAGACGGAGTTCAAGCCAACACTTCACATCACAAAGCCCGTCGTGCGACTCTCGCCCTCGAAGAAATACTTCACACTTACCAACGTAAGTTACGAGCGAGTGGAAGCACCTACAAAGAAACCTAAGAAGAAACCGTCTGACGAAGGCGGAGGAAGCGAACACCCATAAATCGCTGTTTGCTGATTATTATCGCTGCGATGGGTGAACCTGTCGCAGCAATTTATTCATTTTTAAAATTAAAACGATATGAAAGTTATTGCATTAAAAAGGAGAAAAAGATAGCGGAAAGACTACAACACTAAAGAAAGTACATGAGTTATTAATGGAAACGGGTGGGGAGCAAGAAACTAATTATAAAGTAGATTTAAAAGGGAATGATGACTTTAGAGACATAATTAATTTTGCGGGTAAAAAAATAGGCATTGTTACACAAGGAGACTATGACAGGGGTAATTATAATAAAAAAATATTCCATCTGATGAAATAAAAGAAAAATATAAACAATAAAGTAGAACTTGTTTTTTTAGCAATGATGAAAAAAACAAGAATTATTTATTCTCGGATTTTCTAAAAGATGTTACTGAAATTATATTAGATTTTTTTGGGAGAAACAAGAAGGGCTAACTGTAGAGGAACACTTGAAAATTTTGGAAAGCAAAAGGTGCGATATTGCAATTTGTGCATACAGACCTGACATGCCAGAAACAGAAAAGTTCCTTGACGAGTATCCAAATCCTATTTATTTATTTTTGCAAAACAAGTCAAAAGCAGAAATATCAGACGAAGAACTACCAGAAAAAGTTAACCAAAAGGCTGAAGAAATAGTAGAATTTCTTAAAAAACTTATCCTACATGCTTAGGAATAAATTACAAAACAAATAGTACACGAAAAGGTCGTATACTATTTCTTTTATATGCCTATATGTTCAAATACGACTTTAACGCCTGCACGTGGTTTGCCAATGCCTGTATTCCTTGTGGGGTTATACGGCAAACGGTTTGGGGAACTTTGCCCTTGTAGCCTTTCTTCACCTTTATATACTTCGCCTTTTCCAACTTGTCTATCTGCACACTTATGTTGCCCGATGTAGCCATCGTAGTGTTCTTTATGTAAGTGAAGTCGGCACTGTCGGCACTCATCAGTATCGACATAATTGCCAAACGCAATTCGTTGTTCAGCAAAGGGTCGAGGGGGAGAAAATCGTTATCTGCCATTGCTGAACTTTAAATATAAACCTGGAACTATCAGTGTGAACACGGCTGTAACAGCTACACACAGTAATTCGTTCACACCCTGATTGACAAGCGAGAAGTAGGAACATGCTGCACACGCCACCGCACCGATGACAGAGATAAACAAACGATTAATCACCAGCCCAGTAACGGCAACCGACAAGCCCATAAACAGAATGATGGTTGGCGTCATCGGTATGATTTGCCTTACGGAGATTCCACCAAAAGTTATCGCACATATATTGATTGCCCACAAAACAAATACCGATATTCCGAATACGCCCCACATATAACCAATGGTACGGCTGACGATGGTGTCGGGAACAGACCAAGAACGGTTGAAATAGTACTGGTATATACCACCTATCAGCGACATCAATATCCAAAGCAAATGCCAAATGCCACCGCCTTCTCCCTTCGGTGTGTTCGTTATGAGCAACCAAATGATGAGGGAAGTAGATAATACCAATCCGCCCCAAACAAGCAACGGCTGTGCCGAAGCCGTGGCAACGTCTCTCTACTCTGCTCTATCGTTCTTTCAATGAGTTTCAGACTCTCTGCTACTGTTAGTTCTTTTTCTTTCATAATCATAGTTTTATATTATTGTTTTTATTGAAATAGTTCAAGCGTTCCGCCTCGCCATTGTCGTCGCACTTCAGCTTTCTACCGCCTTTTCCTTTGCCGAAGTTGTAAGTAAGCGTAAGTTGAATGTTCCTACTGTTACTTCCTTGCATCGTATCGTAGAAGTTGGAATAGCGGCTGTGCGCTTCAATGAATCCGTATTGCTTGTTGAATAAATTCTTTACTGCCAACGACAAATTTACTCTTGGCTTGAAAGCTTTCGACAACAGTAGGTCTACACGCTGGTAAGACCTAATCATCGAGTTGCCCGAATGCAGTCGGGATATGGCGTTTAACGATACTTCCACATTGAAATTGTGCGGCAGTCGGAAGGTTGCCTTCGTGTTGTTCATATATAGGAAATGTCCTTTTATACTTTCGCCCTTCGTTATCTGAATGGTTTGATAGCACAGAAGTGTATTGAAGTTTATGTTGAACCAATAGCAAGGCTGGAAAGGCAAACTTAGATAAGCGTACCAATGGTTTTCCTGATGATGGTTGATGTAAGTAACATAACTGCCCATAGGGTTGTCTGGTGTTTCAAAAGAGAACTCTCTAATCAGGTCGCTGTGCATATCAACACCCAACGTCAGCGAATACACGTTGTTGTAAACGAGCGTCGAACGAATGCTGTTTACGTATTCAGGGCGCAAGGCAATATTGCCTATCGTATAAGTAAACAACGATGTCTGCGTTTTCGTAGGGTTCTGCTGACTGAACAATGGGCGGGCTATCTTTCGAGAATATGATGCGATAACTTTCCATTTGCCGTACTCGTCTATGTCATAGCCCATCGAAACGTAAGGGAACAAGTCGCTGTAATTTCGCTTTATGTTCGTCGGAAACTCTTTGGTGGCTACATATTCATATCGCAGTCCCACTTCGTAATTCAGTTTCTTGTAAGCAGCTGCAAACTGTGCGTAGCCTGCAAATATGCGCTCTTTCTGCTCAAAAGCGGCATTGCTGTTGTCGTTCTGGTTCGACGAAACGCCGCCATACAGCGTATTGTTGTCTGCCGATATGGCATTGTGTTTCAGTCCAAACAGCAGACTGCTGGTCTTTGTAAACTGTTTGAACACCGATAAATCCATTGCCAATACCTTATATATAGATGCCGTGTTGCTCGAATCGCACTTGTTTTCAAACAGATTTACATTATCGCCACGCAACTGTCTGACATCATACGAAGTGGAAAACTTCACTTTTGAGCCTTCATCATCTACCTTATATGATACATCTGCCTGCAGAGAATGCAAATGATTTCGTAGCTTTTGCGTGTAAGTGCTCAATACATCGTGCATATTTATCTCTGGTGTCTGCATAGATGTGCGGTCGTTGGTTGTTCTTCTCAAACGGTTCAGCGTGAACGCATACTCTGCTCCGATATTCCAACGAGTAGTTAAATCGGCAAATCCACCTACTCTCCAATAATAGTCTCTCGCTGGAATACGATTGCTACTCATAGAATTATAATCGTATGAAGGCAGGTTGAAAACTCGCTTTATGCGCCCTTCGCCATTATTCTTGGCAGTAATGGGATTGGAAAACGAAACATACAGGTTTACGTTGTTCCATCTTGAAAACACCGAAACGGCTGCAGTGTTGCGGAAAAATGTGTTGGCAACGTTCAAACGGTTTTCTATCGAGCCATTCACTCCGTTATCTTTCTGCTTCCGAAGAACAATATTAATCACTCCGCCCTGCACGTTGGCGTCTTGCGAAGCATCGGCAACCGTCTGGACTTCCACCTTGCTGATGTCCGAAGAACGCAGACTTTGCAAGTAGCTTATCAATGCTGCACCTTTCATTCGTATCTCGTGCCCATTGAGGAGAACCTTCACTTTCCCCCTGCCGTCTATGCTAATACCCCTTTCTGTAACAGTTACGTGAGAAACAGATACTAAGACTTCGTCCATGGTTTTGTTTTCGTCTTCACGCATTTGCACGATTATCTTGTTACCCTTATTCACTATTCTACTTGCAATAACAGTAACTTCCTGCAAAGTATGTTGCTTTGATACATTAACAGTATCAGAAGATGAAACAAATAATGAGAAAATAGTTGCCAATAAAAACATTAGATACTTATTTAAAAGATGTTGCCTTTCAGTTCCTATTCATTCTAAAAAAGTATTTAATTTTATTGAAGGTAGGTAACCTTTGCTGTAAGCACACCTTTCTTTAAATCTTTGTCGGTGAAAACCTGCTGAATAAATCCTTCCGTTGGGCGTCCGTATTCGTCTTTGTCAATCTGTTTATTGTCGTTTGTATCGATAAAGGCGCTTACTTTAAACTTACTCCATTTGGCATTTCAAGTGTTATTTCCATTTTGTGCCCACTCACTGCATGCATCAACATTACAGGTTTAACAGCATTATCGGTCGCATCTAAAGTCTCTACCATTATTAAAAACGTCCCTTCTGTTTCTCTAATCCCATTAATGGATAATGTTATGGTTTTACTACTACAAACTGCGCATAAGGCTAAAGTAATAATAGATAATAGTAATCGTTTCATAATTGATTTCCTTTAATTTATTAATTACACTGCAAATATAATGTTGTTTTATAATATAAACCAAATATAAAGCCTAATTATCAGTATATTATAACTTTATTTAACAAGAAAAAAATAAAAGGACACACCATTTAAATGGTATGTCCTAAATAATTTATTGGATATTTGACTACTATAAAAGATTAGTTGTCAAACAATTTATTTACTAAAAATTAAACGAGGTATTGATTAGAAATACTTTCGTTATTTACAACACGACGGATAGTTTCAGCAAACATATCTGCAACAGAAATCTGCTTAACCTTTGAACATCTATCTGTATATGGGATAGAATCAGTAAATACAATTTCTTCTATAGCAGATGCTTCAACGCGTTCGCTTGCAGGACCACTCATAACACAATGAGATGCACAAGCACGTACACTCTTTGCACCTGCTTCTTTCATAATATCTGCAGCTTTTGTCATTGTTCCAGCAGTATCTACCATGTCGTCTATAATAACAACATTTTTGTCCTTTACGTCACCAATAATCTGCATAGAAGCAACTTCGTTAGCACGTGCACGTGTTTTATTGCAAAGGACTAATGGGCAACCAAGATACTTTGCATATGTATTAGCACGCTTAGAACCACCTACATCAGGACTGGCAATAACCATATCTTTTAAACGTAAGCTCTGCAAATAAGGAAGTAATACACCACTTGCATAAAGGTGATCTACAGGTACATCAAAGAACCCTTGAATCTGATCAGCGTGCAAGTCCATTGTGATAAGACGGTCTATACCTGCAACACTTAGTAAGTCAGCAACTAATTTTGCGCCAATACTCACACGTGGTCTATCCTTTCTATCCTGACGTGCCCAGCCAAAATAAGGAATAACAGCTATGATATTACGAGCAGATGCACGCTTTGCAGCATCTATCATCAATAGCAATTCCATCAGATTATCAGAGTTAGGGAATGTACTTTGCACAAGGTATATGTCCTTTCCACGAATACTTTCTTCGTAAGAAACAACAAACTCTCCATCAGAGAAGCGTGTCATTAAAGAGTTGCCTAAAGGACAACCCAAACTTGCACAAATTTTTTCTGCCAAGTATCTCGTCTTTGTTCCCGAGAATACTAAAAAAGAGTTTTCTTCACTCATTTTCTATTAGTTGTTAAATGTGGGTGTTATGTTGATTATTCTATTGCTTTCTGCAGTTTTTGGAAGTATTTTATAATACCTTTAAAGTCTATATCGGAATGTAAATCAAACTGATTCCAAAATTCTTCATCTACAACGACTCCTCCAAATCCATATTGTTTTAATTCTGAAATTCGATCTAAGGTTATTCCTCCCATAGCATAAACTCGTTTTCCAAGTAGTCCTTGGTTTTTAAGTTCGGTCAGTTCTAAATCAGAAAACGTATGTTCTTCGTTGGTGTCTTTATGTTCAGTACTATACATATTGCCTAAAAATACGTAGTCCGAAACTTTTCGCATTTCTTTCAGTCGCATTGAGTTCTTGCAAGTCCTACCTATCAATCCTTTATAACCAACAGGTGGAACTGCATTTTCGGTATCAAGATGAATACCTGCCAACGATTTTTCGTTCTTCAAACGATAATGCTGATGGACTGTAATATACTATGATAGGTATTAGGAATAAGCGATAGTAATCGCTCCAAATAAAGGGTAGAATTTTCATTCTTCGAGATATGGAGATTATCAAGTCCTTCCTCGAAGAGTGCAGTCAATATCTTATCTTCCTCCACAAAATATGTGGATTTAGTCATAACGACCAATTTCATACCCAGTAATTTGTTGCAAAGGTAGATATTATTTCTGAGTTTTACAAACTTTTCTGTATATTTGCAAAATGAAAATAAACGCAATAACATTCGAGGAGTTGCAACGCCCTACCTATATTTTAGAGGAAGCGAAGTTACGCAACAATCTATCGCTTATATCATCGATAGCGAAAGAGGCTGATATTGAAATAATTTTAGCTTTCAAAGCTTATGCTCTTTGGAAGACTTTTCCCATTTTTCGCGAATATATCAATGCCACAACAGCTTCATCTCTTTACGAAGCAAAATTAGGATATAATGAATTTGGTGCACCTACTCACACTTTTTCGCCTGCTTATACCGACTACGAAATAGACGAAATAGCAAAATGTTCATCGCATTTAGTATTCAACTCGCTTTCTCAGTTTAATAGACTTCAGTTAAAAGCGAAACAAGCTAATAACAATATTAGTTTTGGCTTACGTGTAAATCCTGAATATTCGGAAGTAGAGACACTACTTTATAATCCTTGTGCACCTGGAACTCGGTTTGGAGTGTCGGCAGACAAATTACCCCAGACTTTGCCAACTGATATAGAAGGGCTCCACATTCATTGCCACTGCGAAAATGGTAGTGATGTTTTCGAACGCACATTACAACATATTGAGGAAAAGTTTTCTCCGTGGTTCAAACAAATTAAATGGATTAACTTTGGTGGTGGCCATCTTTTGACACGTGAGGACTACGATATTAAACGTTTAATTGACTTACTTAAGCAGTTTAGAATTAAGTATCCATGGCTTAAAGTAATATTAGAGCCAGGAAGTGCATTTTCTTGGCAAACAGGACCTCTTGTTTCTCAAGTTATAGATATTGTAGAAGATAAAGGAATAACTACTGCCATCTTAAATGTTAGTTTCACTTGCCACATGCCCGACTGTTTAGAAATGCCTTACTACCCTACTGTTCGTACAGCTGAGCATGTTGAAAATAATGAACAACATATTCACAATATTTACCGCTTAGGAGGAAATAGTTGTTTGAGTGGTGATTGGCTCGGAGATTGGAAGTTCGACCACGAACTGAAGATAGGTGAAAACATAATTTTCGAAGATATGTTGCATTATACAACAGTAAAAACTAATATGTTTAATGGTATCACTCACCCTGATATTGCTTTACTGAAACAAGACGGAGAATTGGAAATCTTACGCAGTTTTACATATAACGACTATAAACAACGTATGGATTAATTCAGATTTAATGCCATTTTCTTATAAAAATATCTGTCAAAATGTTGATTTTTACACTATGGCATATATTTTGCTTTCTTAAATTGAAGAAAACATAAAGCAGGAGAATAAAAAATGGCATTTATAGATTACTATAAAATTCTAGGTGTAAAAAAAGATATTCCACAAAAGGATGTACGCGCAGCTTATCGAAAGCGTGCAAAACAATTTCACCCTGACCTTCACCCTAACGATGCTAAAGCAAAAGCAAAGTTTCAAGCTTTATCTGAAGCTTACGAAGTAATTAGCGATCCGGAAAAGCGCGCTAAATATGATAAGTATGGTGAGCAATGGCGTAATGCTGAAGCTTTCGAAAATTCTGGTGGTGGCTGGCAAAATCGCAATAGTTATAACACGGCATTTGATGGTTTTGACTTTAGCGGAATGGGTGGCGGATTTAGTAGTTTCTTCCAAGATTTATTTGGTGGTAGTTCAAGAGGTGGTTTTGGTAGGAGAACAGGTCAAAACAATACACCTCCTCCATCAAATGAAGTGGTAGTTAGTATTGATTTATATACAGCCTTACTGGGAGGTGAAATTGTAGTCATGCTTCCTGAAGGTAGAAAAGTAAAATTAAAGGTGAAACCTTATACGCAAAATGGAACTAAAGTAAGAGTAAAAGGTAAAGACAATTCAGGCGACACAATACTGAGATATAACATAAAACTACCAACTGTCTTGACAGAAAACCAAAAGGATTATCTTCGCAAAAATGCGTGATAATATTTAAATTAAAATTATTTACCCCGTTCGTATTGTTTATTTTTACGAACGGGGTATTTTTATCTACACACCTATATCTAATATTCGTTCTTTTTTTATAGAAAGAAAAAAACTAGAGAAGGGTATAAAAAAACGAACGTATATATAGAAAAATATACAGCATATAATTAGATGTAAGAAAAAAACATAATTAAAAAAACACGCAAAAAAACATAATTAAAAAAATTTTAAAAAAACGTAATTACGTTTTTGATCATTTATTATTATAATTTTTCAAATCAAAATTACATTCCACCCACCTATCATTTTCTTATATTATGAAGTGGCAGTAGCGACTTTCCATCATATAAAAAAATAGTTTTCTTCAATAAATACTTTATTATCAGTTTGTAGCAACATATACCCCTTTTTTACTTCTTTTTCAAAAATGGTTTTTATATCAAATTTGTTCTATCTTTAAGTGCTTTTCAAAAGTCCTGTAATAACCTCCTAACAAAAACCGCTATAAGGAAAACAATGATTTATATTTATGACAATTATAAAAAAATCCAAAAAGAAAGTTATTATACCTAAGAAATTATATATGATAAACATTGTTTCTATAAAATAAAATATGTATCTTTGCAAACAATATAAATAAGGAATCTGACTAAATAACTCTGCGGGGCATCACAAAACCTATAGGCGGAGAATGTGTTAGAGATATCGTTCCAAACCTTTTACAAAAGAAGGGAGGAGGAATTGTACTCTAAAAATAACCACATAAATTAAGACTAAAAACACATTCTCAACTATAAGTAAAGTTATTTAAGTCGTTCTAATAATTACTTTTTATCGTATTAGGATAATAACATAAGGTTCAAATAGTTAAAGTATATTGTAACAGATTTACTACAATAGGATTTATTAGAACATTCTTTACAAATAATCAAAAATATTTTTTATTACGATGTTAGAAAAATCATCAAAGATATATATCGCTGGACATAGAGGCTTGGTGGGTTCGGCTATTTGGAATAATCTAAAAGCACGCGGATATAACAACCTTATTGGTCGTACACATCAAGAACTCGATCTTATAAATCAGCAATCAGTAGAGGACTTTTTCGAAAAAGAACAGCCAGATGCTGTAGTTTTAGCAGCAGCTTTTGTTGGGGGTATCATGGCAAATAGTCTGTATCGTGCCGACTTTATTATGCAGAACATGAAGATGCAGTGCAATGTTATCTCTTCTGCTTATAAATATAAAGTTAAGAAACTATTGTTCTTAGGTTCAACATGTATTTATCCTAAGAATGCTCCGCAACCAATGAAAGAAGAGGCTTTACTAACTTCTCCTTTGGAATATAGTAACGAAGAATATGCAATTGCAAAAATTGCAGGTCTAAAGATGTGTGAAAGCTATAATCTTCAATACGGAACAAACTTTATCGCCGTTATGCCGACCAATCTTTATGGACCGAACGATAATTTCCATTTGGAGAATAGTCATGTAATGCCAGCTATGATGCGTAAGGTTTATTTGGCAAGACTTATTCACGAAGAGAATTGGAATGCAATAAAAGTGGATATGAATAAACGTCCTATCAACCCTGTTGCTAAGTTAAGCGAGCAAATTGGTAGCGAGAATGTTGATGGCAATTCACCAAAAGAGCGCATTTTAAAGGCTTTGGCTTTCTACGGAATAGAAAATAATAAAGTCACTCTATGGGGAACAGGCTCACCTTTACGAGAATTCCTGTGGAGCGAAGATATGGCAGATGCTTCCGTTCACGTATTACTTAATGTTGACTTTAAGGATATTATTGGCATTGAGAAATATTCAAGCGTATTCTATGGAGTAAAAGCTGATGGAAATGTAGATAGAAACAATAGCGATGGTCGTGGTGGTGCAATACCAAGTCTTGGAGAAATACGAAACTGTCATATCAATGTTGGTACCGGCAAGGAACTAACCATCAAGGAACTTTCTGCATTAGTAGCAAAAGCAGCAAACTTTACTGGTGAAATTATCTGGGACGAAACAAAACCCGATGGTACACCACGAAAACTCATCAATGTAGATAAACTCCATTCTTTAGGTTGGACACATAAAGTTGAAATAGAAGAAGGAGTAAAACAACTCTATGAGTGGTATCAACAGTCACTAAAAAAACTAATAATTTTTAAAAAAGAATACTGAAAAATAAACTTTTAAATCTATAGTATTATTAGATCTATTCTGAAGCTGAAAGTAAAAAGAATATGGAAGAGAATAATAAGAGAATAGCAAAAAACACCTTGATGCTGTATATGAGAACTATTCTTATGATGGGAATAGGTCTATATACATCTCGCGTTATTCTTCGTTCCTTAGGAGTAACTGATTTTGGTATTTATAATGCCGTAGGAGGAGTAGTTGCAATGTTTGGCTTTATCTCAACATCATTAGGTAATGCCACATCAAGATTTATTACAATAGCAATTGGACGAGGCGATCAAACTTTCACTAATCAGACCTTTGGAAATATTAAAGTAATATATTATGCTTTATGTGTAATCATTGTTTTATTAGCAGAGACAGTTGGATTGTGGTTCTTATATAATAAGATGACTATTCCTGCTGAGAGAATGGATGCGGCCTTTTGGGTTTTTCAATTTTCTATACTTTCAGCTGTATTAGGGCTCATAAGTGTTCCATATATATCTACGATCATTGCTCATGAAAAGATGTCAGCATTTGCCTATACTTCATTACTTGATTCTTTTTTGAAATTGCTAATTTGTTTTCTACTACAAATCATTCCTTATGACAAATTAGAGACGTATGCCTTCCTATTCTTCATTGTTGAAGTTATTGATAGAATTATTTATGCAGTATATTGTAATAGGCATTTTGAAGAAGTACATAGTAAAGCCAGGCTAGATAGAACTCAGTTAAAAGAGGTTCTTTCAATGTCTGTATATACTTTAATGGGAAATTTGTTTTGGATCTTAAATACCCAAGGAGTTAATCTTTTACTAAATATCTTTTTTGGTCCTATTGTAAATGCTGCTCGTGGAATTGCCACGCAAGCTCAAGGAGCAATGTCTCAGTTTGTTGCTAATTTCCAAACAGCAATAAACCCACAGATAACGAAATCTTATGCAGATGGAAATAGTACAAGAATGCATCACCTTTTACATTTGAATAGTAAATTTTCTTTTTTACTAATGTTTGTAATGAGTGTTCCCGTCTTTATAGAAGCACCCGTTATACTAAAATGGTGGCTAAAAGTAGTTCCCGATAATACTGTTATTTATTTTAGAATAATATTGCTATATTCTCTGCTAGGAACATTAACAAATCCACTTTGGGTATCTGTATTAGCAACTGGAAAGCTAAAAAAATACCAATTAATTGATAGTCTTGTGCAGGCATCGATACTACCTATTGCATATATTGTTTTTAAGTATCTTTATGCACCCTCTTATTGGATATTCTTAATCTTAGTCTTCTTCAAATTAATTGAGTATATTGCTAGAATAATAGTTGTTCTTCCATTAATTAATCATCGGTATTTAGATTATACCAGAGAAGTTATTAAGCCTTTTACTATTGGTTTTCTTTACAGCACCATTATTACCATTAATGTTAGCCACTATAGGTGTAGAAAATGAAATTTTAAATTATTACTGATAATATCCATTGCAAGTTGTATGATTTCTATTTGGCTGTTAGGATTAAATAAGAACGAAAAGATTTTTTTCTCTTGGAAGCATTAAAAACAAAGATATTAAAATTCAATCAACTATAAAGGTATTAAACTATCTTTATGATATATATCTAAAAATAATATTAATGTAATAATAAAAAGATAGTGCTCCTAGATGTTATTTAACTTCAAACTAATAATAAATAAGTCATCGGCTTAATAATGATTGCGATATACTGAACACTGATGAGACAATAAATATAACAAATGAAAGAAACTGATATATATAATATAACATGCAATACAGATGATAATTACGCCCAACATTGTTGCGTAATGCTGTGTTCACTTTTTGAAAAATAATAAAGATTTATGTTTTCATATTCACATTCTTACACATAATCTATCTCGAAATTCATCTGAAATTCTAAAAAAATTAGTCCTACAATATCATCATAAGATAACTATATATACAGTTGATGAGACTAAATTAGAAGGAGTTGTTTTTAGGAAAAATAGACCATTGACTAAAGCAGCGTATTATCGAGTTTTATTACCTGAGGTACTTGACCTATCAATTGACAAGATTATGTACTTGGACTGTGATATTGTTGTTATTGGTAAGATTAAAGAACTATTTGAGTTTGATTTAACAGAGTTTGCTCTTGCTGCATGCGAAGACCCTGCACCATATAATTCTCTTCATAGAAAGCAATTGAACATGGATCTTTCTAATAAAGCTTTCTGTTCCGGTGTAATGATGATTAACCTAAAATATTGGAGAGAACATGATGCAACTGAAAAACTTCTAGCATTTTCTAAAAAGGAACGAGGTGAAATTTATCTACACGACCAAGATTCTCTTAATTATGTATTTAAGGGAAGATGGTTTAAACTTCCATATAAATGGAATAAAACCCCTTTATCGATAGTACCATTAGATACTAATCAGAAATTATTTGATATGGATGAATTTCTGAATCAACCAATCATTCTCCACTATGCTAGTCCTCTTAAGCCATGGACCAATGTATGGTTCCCTGAAAAAAAGGAATATGATAAATACCTTATGCTATCTCAATTTCCAAATCCTAAGATACAGAGGTAGGAATATCAAAACGACTTTTTATTACAAAAAGTGTAATTAGATATTATGCAAATAGATACCTTCGACCATTTATTCCTAAAAATTATAGAAATTTTATTACAGGACATAATCAACCTACTTAAAATAATTTATACTATAATTTTTTTAAACCACATAAATTAAGTAGACTCTTATTTAATATTTGGATTTCAAGATATAAATAATATGAGGATAGTTTTTATATCAGTAATGATGCCTGCAGCAGAAAAATATTCGCGGGACTAGTGCACTGCCTTATCATCTATTATTAGATAGAGATAAAAAGTATAGAAATTGAGTTATATTCTTATAACTTAAATAAGCTATCCAATGAACAAATTGAAACTGTTGCTAAAGAGTTAAATCTTAAGATACATATATTACCTACACCTTGGTGGTATACGTTTATTCTTAATTATCTTTCATCCTTTAGATTATTTCTTAAAAAAATCCTATTGGGAATTACATTCGTTTAAATAATGAACAGGTAAATGAGATTATGAAAAAATCCTGATGGGATTTGGATCTATGGAGAAGAGCTTTCTCGTATCAGTGAACAATTAAAGGATTTTAAACGTGTACATACTTTACCAGACTGTGAGTCTCTCTATTATTATAGGGTACTAGGTAAACGATTTGCAATGAATGATAAAATGAGGTTTCTAAGACTTTTTATTTATGTATCCAAAATATATAAATATGGAAAGAAGTTTTGATGATTCTCCTTTAGTTTATTATCATTTGGTAGGAAAATCTGATGTTTCTTTCCTAAAAGAGATAAAACCATCAGTTCAAGCAATTTTTTTAAGACATCCTCATTATCAAGTTGCGATGCCTATAAAGACAATCTCTTTCTCATCGCCAAAAATAAAATTATTAATAGCTGGACAATACAATCTGTATATGAAACAAGATTCGGACACATTGGTTGAATGTCTGACTAATACCCCAGATATTACTGAGTTGAAAAAGAATTATACAATTACTTTTTAGGTAAAGGATGGGAAAGACATGTTAAAGATCTTAGAAGTAGTGGATATGAAGTTAATCATATAAAATTTGCACCTAACTATATAGAGGAAATTAATAAACATGACATTCAGATAACTCCAATCAGTATTGGTACAGGAACTAAAGGAAAAAGTTCTTGATGCCGTAGCAAATGGTTTATTAGTGATTGGTTCATGGTATGCATTAGAAAATATTGCAATAGAAAACAAAATTTCTTGCCTACAATACAACAACGTAGATGAAATAATTCCTATTCTTCAAGATATTTTCTTAAAAACCAAGCATTATGAAGATATTGCTAAGAAAGGACGACAAGCTGTATTAGAATTACATGATGGTAGCATAATTTCGAAACAACTATTTCAAATATTTGTAGACCAATAAATAACAGCAGATACAGAATTGATATTAAAAATGATAAAACAAATACTATCTTTCATTTCTTCGTTATTTTATTTAACACTTCTTATTCGACATAATTTCTTATGCAGAAAGCATTTACTTTTGCCTTTATATAATAAGAAATATTCTTACAATAAATGCTACTTAGATCAAAGAACTATAATATATATGGTGCAACCTGAGACTACTTTTTCGGGTGGTTTATCCGATCGTCTCAGAGGTATTATTTCCATTTATGCAGAATGTAAGAAGCAAAAATTACCTTTTTAAAAATAATCTTTGAACCATTACATTTACAAGACTATTTAATTCCTAACAATTATAATTGGCAGATGGATCAGAAGGACATATGTTGGGATACAAAGAAAGTATATCCTTGCACTATATTAACTTACAACAAGAACTTAAATAACAAAGCTCAATACATAGCTCAAAAAAAGATGTTAAGGTGCTTTTTAAAAAAACGGTATAAGCAGATACACATCTATTCTAATATGGCAATTGCAGAGAATAATTTTAGTGCTTTGTTTAATGAGTTATTTCGTCCATCTGACAAATTACAAGAACAACTTGATTATCATTTAAATGAGTTAGGAGGTAAAAGAGAATATATTTCATTAACTTTTAGGTTCCGACAACTATTAGGTGATTTTAAGGAAGGAGGATATATATTGCCAGTATCTCAAAGAGAAGATTATATTCAAAAATGCATCAAAGGCGTTGAGTACTTACATTCTTTATTTCCAAATGAACGAATTTTTAGTAACAAGTGACAGTGAAACCTTCTTGAAACGATTAACTAGTCTTGATTATATTTATACTATTCCTGGTACTATAGTACACATGGGATTTACTTTTTGATGCAAGTCAAGATACTTATATGAAATCTTTTGTTGATTACTTTATGTTAAGTTATGCAAAAAGTATATCAAATGACTGATAAATTTTTATTTAAAAGCGGATTTCCACATAGAGCAGCAATGCTAAATAATGCTCCTTATGAAGAAATTAAATTAAGGTATGACGAAGTTTAAATCTGAACGAATCATTTATTTTGATGCGGTCAAATTTTTGGCTGTTTGGATGGTTTGTATAGGCCACTCATACTATCTGGTAGATTTGGTTCAACCTTCAAAAGTTATATCAATGGATTTATTCTTTTCACATGCCATTATTTATGTTTCTTTGTGGATATTTTTCTTCTCATTCATATAAAGAAACCTTTTAAAGAATTCTTAAAACAGAAAAAGCATTCAGCTAATAGTTCCTGCAATTAGTATTTCCTTAATTACCATATTAGTTTGTGTTATTATCGGTTCCCCTAATATAAAGATAATTGCAAAAAAAGTGAAATAATAGGTGGAATGTGGTTTTTGAGAACTTTATTTTTATGTTCTATTTATTCTTACGTAATCAAACGATTATGTAGTAACGATATTTTAGCTGCAATAGGGTCTATACTTGTAGGACTATTCTTTCCACATGGTTACTTCCTGCAATTTAATTGGATGCTAATTATTTTTTTGGGCGGGATATTTCTTTTAAAGCTTACTATAAATTTTTATGAAAAATATTTGTCCATCTTTACAATTAGTTCTTTAATAATATTTATCTTTTTGTGAACATAAAGTCCCACAAGTACTCACATATGATGTTCTTTTTAATAACACCAAATATACTACCTAGACAATTACTTACTGGGTTATCAGGGACACTTTCAATTATAGGTTGTACTTATTATTTTTGCATGTTGTTGGGGAATAATAACATTATAATTCAAAAAAATAGCTAATATTGGAAAAATATACTTTTAGGAATATATGGATTACAATCAATTATTCTACAAAGGTTATTTGTACATTATCTTCGTATTAATCTTGGTTTTTACCAGAATGGATATCAGACTTTGTTATTGTACCTACGATAGCTATAATAACCTTACTCATATGTTACTTTTTAATTCTATATACGAAAAATAAAAATACTAAATATATTTATGTATGGCAATCAATATAAATGAATTTGAATTATTTTTTTATAATAAATTATTAATTATTTATTTCGAATCTTTAATCAATGCTACTTTATACTTCTGTTTTTTTATAGCTATTTTAATATATTATTTAATAGCTAAAACCAACAGCACAAAAGAAACTGGCTTGTTTTTATCCTTATTATTTCTTGCATTTTTTGTTGGTTTAGGTGATATGATTGGAGGATATGATCGTTATGTATATGGCTCTTCATTTGACTATATCGCTGACGAATCTAGTATCGGTCAAGGTTATCAAACAATGCTATTTTTAGTTAATGGGTCTGAGTATGGTTTTTGCGTGGCAATTTATAATCGCACAGTTTACTTCAAATCGCTATATATTTATATTCGTAACAACAATATTAATTTATCTTCTATTTTTTTAATGCATTTTCGAAATATATAGAAGATTATTCGTGGGCTTTGATAATATTCATGGGATTGTTATATTATTTCACAATGACTTACCTAAGGCAAGTCATTGCAGTAGGAATAGCATGGCAAGGAATTAGATTTATATGGGAAAGAAAAGCTTTAAAATTTTTTATTATTTTACTATTTGCATATGGCTTTCATAACTCAGTTCTTATTTTTGCACCGATATACTTTTTACCTGTACGTAAGTATTCTAAACAAACAGTCCTTTTTGTTTTAGGATTTGCTTTTCTTATAGGAATGACACCATTGCCAAATATGTTAATTGAAAATTCAGGAGATTTTTCGGGTATGTCTGACAGAACAGCAAGCTATATTGAACAGAATCAAGGATTTCGAATTGAATATATATTTGAAGTAATTATTTTTGTATGGATTTTATTTAAACATTATAACAGAATTGATAACACACGCAAAACACTCATCTTTTTAAATATGTGTTTTGTTTTTTGTGCAGTCCTTTTTATGTTTCATGAGATTTGGACAAGGAGGTCGTTTCAGTTGGTACTACATGATTGGTATTATTTATATGTTTAGTAAATTATGTAAAGCAAGATATAGATATAACTGGATGAGGCAACTTACCTTCTGTATGAGTTTTATTTTATTTCTACGAATTACGTATGTATGGTTACCTATGAATGCCCCATATAAAAACATTTTTAACAAACGGAAAAACCCTCAGGAGATGGTGTGATATTTAAGACATATGAATATGATTTAATGTATACCTATGATAAATTTTATCGTAAGTAATTGTCCTGCGTTATAAAAACTAATAATAATATCGTCTTTATTCCAAGACATAGAATTTATGCCTTTATTTTTCCATCCTTACACCTACATATAATAGAGGTAGACTTCTCGAATCTATCTATAAAAAGCTTAAGAAATCTTACATTTAAAGACTTTGAATGGGTTCTTATAGATGATGGCTCAATAGATAATACTGAAGAGATAGTTTTACCATGGATAGCTAATAACAAAGATAATGGTTCTTTTGCAATTCGTTATATAAAAAAAAGTAATGGTGGAAAACATACAGCAATTAATCGGGGAGTAAAAGAAGCTAACGGTGAACTTATTGTAATACTTGATAGTGATGACACTTTACCATCAGATTCTTTAGAAACAATTGTTCAATACTATGAACAAAGCAAAAAATTAGAGAATTGCGGAGGAGTATGCGGATTAATGGCTCATCATAACGGAAAATTAATAGGTTCAGGATTTCCCAAAAATACTTTATATGAAAGTGTATTGAAATTTCGATATAAATATAATGTAAAAGGGAGATTTATTAGAGGTTTTTAAGACTTCAGTTATGAAAGAATTTTCCTTTTCCAGAATTTCCAAATGAAAAAAATTCTGTCCAGAAGCTCTTGTGTGGAATAGAATAGCCAAGAAATATAAGCTGCTTTGTTTCAATAAAAATTATTTATTATAGAGACTATTTAGATAATGGACTCACAAGCAAAAATAGTTAAGATAAGAATGAATAGTCCTATTGCTTCTACTATGACATATGCCGAAATGTTAAAATATGATATTTCTTTGATTTGGAAGATAAAGTCTGCAATTAATTACTGGCGGTTTAGGTATTGTATAAAAGATAAAAAAATGCAAGCTACCGAAGTAAAGTGGTTTTTGGTTTATTTTTCCAACCTTTTGGTTTCTTAATGCATTTGAATGATAAAAAAAATCATATATGAAACAGGTTATTATCGATCCACGCTTGAAGTATAACTATGCTTCTTGGTATCTTTTAGGGATAGAAAAAATATTAAGAGGAGAGAGTATTATCTATGATGTAAATTCATTTAAAGAAATAAAATATGAAAACACTGCAGACTATAATAGTGGATTCGCCTTTATTATCAGAGATAAATCTCAAGAAAAATATTTATAGATACCGAAGACGTTGCAAAAAAATATTCTTAGACAGATATGAATGGTGTGACGTTTATGGAATGGTTAACCCAACTAAAGGAACAATTAGAAAAAAATATAGTAAGTTATTAGCAATTGGTCCTGAATTTAGTGTAACACTTAGAAGTCGTTTAGTTACATTTCTACTTTGCATTAAACTTTTCTTCAAAGGATTTAAATTAACTTCAATCTCGTTTAAAGAATATCTCCGTGATTATCTCTATACCAATATTCGACGTCGCCCCCATTGAAAAAAATATGAACATAAAATAGAAATCCGTTCAAATTATATTTTTCATGCTTCTACATTATGGTATAATCAATTTGCAGCAACTGATACAAATATGTATCGCGGAGAATTTTTAAAAGCTTGTAAAAAGGCTGACCTAGAAATTGAGGGTGGATTATTTTATGTTAAAAGTAATTCTGTATTAAAGGAAATGCCGGACTATCCTAAATATAAGGAAGAATACAAAGACTTTATCTATGAGAATCGCCTTTCGATGGACGAATATATTAAAAAGACCAAGGAGAGTGTGCTTGTATTCAATACACCAAGCGTATGCGAATGTCATGGGTGGAAACTAGCCGAATATCTTTGTATGGGAAAAGCTATTATATCTACCCCTCTTACTCGCGAGATGCCTGCAAAACTTATTCATGGAGAAAATATTCATTTTGTAGATAGAGTAGAAGATATCTTTGATGCTGTTTTACAAATCAAGAACGATGAAACTTATAGAAAGAAGCTTGAACGCGGAGCAAGAGAATATTATACCAAATGGTTGGCACCTGAGGTTGTTATTCAAAGATTAATAGAAAAAGCTTATCAAAATTAAATATGCTTATAACTATCTTTACTCCAACTTATAATAGAGGAAAACTTATTCAGCGGTTGTATAAAAGTCTACAGAATCAAACATATAATGATTTTGAGTGGATAATTGTTGATGATGGGAGTACGGATAATACAAAAGAGCTAATAGAAAAATTTTTGAAAAAGACAATAAACATAATTTTCCAATAAAATATTTCTATAAAGATAATGGAGGGAAACACACTGCTATAAATTTGGGTGTAAAAGAGGCTAAAGGAAAGCTATTTTTATTGCAGATAGTGATGACATATTACTTGATAATTCTTTAGAGATAATATATAAAGAGTACCTTAAAGTAAAAGGAATTGCAGCTTTTGGAGGTATTTGCGGTTTAGATTGTTATGCTAATGGAGAAATTATTGGCTCTGGCTTAAAAAAAGATATCATAGATTGTAATTATCTTGAAATACAATATAAATATAACATTACAGGAGACCAGAAAGAAGTCTATTACACTAAGGTAATGAGAGAATTTCCTTTTCCTGTTGTTGAAAATGAACGTTTTGTTCCAGAAGCCTTGGTTTGGAACAGAATTGCTCAAAAATATAAGTTACGATATATCAACCAACCTATTTACCAAGTAGAATATCAAGAAGGTGGACTTACATCTAAAATAATTGAAGTCAGAATGAAAAGTCCAATTGCATCTACATTATGTTATGGAGAAATGTTAGATTTTGAAATTCCTTTGAAATATAGAATAAAAGCTGCTATCAACTATTGGAGATTTTATTTTTGTATTAAGAATAAAAAGAGAATAAGAAAAATAAATCTATTATGGTTAGGATTATTACCAATTGGGTTTGTTTTTCATCTCAAAGATTATTTAAAAAAATCAAAGAGAATTTATTATGCTTCTTAAAACCTTTATAAAAAACTTTACCAATGAGCGCTGGAATATAGGATTTATTCAGAATTCTACTAATGACATTATTAATGGGCATGACATAGAAGTAAAAATGGATTATTCATAACTTTAAAGACTCTTGGTTTGCAGATCCATTTATATTAGATGTTACTGATAAAGAGATTACTTTATTAGTTGAAGAGTTTTATAAGCCTATCGGTAAAGGACGAATCGCTAAGCTTATAATTGATAGAATAACAAATGTACTCATAAAGCGAGATATCATTTTAGAGTTGCCTACGCATCTGTCTTTTTCCTCTAATAATTAGAAAAAGATAATAAGGTTGAAGACTTTATAAAAGATATTGATACTGAAATAGAAAGTTCAACAGAACCTTTTGTATATTTATTACCAGAGAATGGAGAAAGCGGACACCTTTACATATATAAATATTTCATAAAGACAAACCAAATTATTCGTCTACATTGTATCCTTAACGAAGCTGTTGAAGATGCTGTTCCAATCAAAATAGACAAGAATTCATATTTATTCTGTACACCCAGAGAAAATCCAAATGGTAACGTCTTGCATGTTTATAAATGGTCATGTATTGAGAAGCTATTTTTGTTTAAGAAAGAAATTTATCTCGAAGAAAATACAGCACGCATGTCAGGGAGTTTCTTTTACTATAAAGATATTCTTATACGGCCAACTCAAGAGTGTAATACCCAATATGGACATGCAGTAACGTTACAGGAAACAGATATAACTAATTTCAGTTTTATAGAAGTAAGAAAAATTTATTCTGTACACCCTAAACTAAATATTGGTTGTCATACTTTTTAATTCATACAAAGGTATTATTGTTACAGATGCTCTTGGTTTTGATAGGATGTGGATAAGAAAAATGCTAAAACGTTTAAAACTTATATAAACGAATGAGAATTCTTCAAGTTATAACTTCATTGGAAATAGGAGGTGCAGAAACATTAGTTGTTAATCTAATATCAAGTTTATGCGCTTTAGGGCATACTGTCGACCTATGTCTCTTTGATGGTAAGGAGACACCATTAATGGAAAGATTAAAGAAAGAAAGTCCAGATACAAAAATTCATTCATTAGGGCATGGAGTATATAATCCCTTTTATATTTTAAAATTAATAAAGATTATGAAAGGGTATGATATTGTTCACACACATAATTCTTCACCTCAGTTGTTTGTAGCAATTGCAAATTTATACTGCCATAGAAAAATAGTTTCTACAGAGCATACAACGTCTAATCGCAAACGTAATTGGAAATGGTATGCACCTATTGAAAGTTGGATGTATGGACAATACAATCATATAATTTGTATAAAGTAAAGTTGCTGAAGAAAAGTTAAGGCTATATATGCGAGGTGATTGGATAGATAATAAAAAAAATAAATACAAATGCATTTCCACAATTAATAATGGTGTAGACGTTGGAAGAATCTTTAATGCATCTCCTGATAAAGAATTAATTACACTTAAAGAAAATAGAAAAGCAATTTTAATGGTTGCAGGCTTCAGAGATGCTAAAGACCAAGACACTATTGTTAAAGCCCTATCGTCTTTAGATAAAAATAAATTTGAAATTTGGTTTGCTGGGATTGGTATTAGAATGGAAAAAATTCAGCAGTTAGCAACTTCGTTAGGCGTAGATAAGAGGGTTCGATTTCTCGGTTTAAGATCAGATATACCTAAAGTTCTAAAAGCTGCAGATATTATAGTTATGTCTTCTCATTGGGAAGGATTAAGTCTTAGTAATGTTGAAGGAATGAGTGCTCATAAGCCTTTTATAGCTTCTGATGTAAATGGTTTACGTGAAGTTACTAAAGGATATGGTATTCTTTTCCCTCACGAAGATGCAAAAACCTTGGCAAATGAGATTGAACAATTAGTAAAAAATAAAGAATACTATGATGAAATTGCTGACCGTTGTTATAATCGAGCATTAGAATTTGACATTAGTAAGATGGTTAATGGCTATGTTGATATATATAGAAATTTATTAAAAATAATATTTCAAAATAATTTCCTTCAATATAATTGACAATCCATTTTCATTAATAGAATGAAAGATATTCAAAAAAAGAAGCTAATTAGGGTAACAACAGTTGACATTTCTTTAGATAGTTTACTAAAAGGACAATTAAAGTTCTTGAATCAGTACTTTGATGTCATTGGTGTTGCAAAAGATACTGGTCTTATACAAAAAGTTAGTGAGAGAGAGGGTATTCGTGTTTTGAATGTTCCTTTAGAACGTCCAATTAGTCTTTTTAAGGATATTAAGGGCTTATGTATATTATATCGTCTATTTAGAAATGAAAAGCCTTGGTGTGTTCACGCTAATACTCCAAAAGGAAGTTTATTAGCTATGATAGCTGCATGGTGTGCACGTATACCAAATAGAATATATACTGTCACAGGTCTAAGATATCAAGGTGCTCATGGAATTCTTAGATTTATTCTTAAGTCAATGGAAAGGCTTTCATGTCTTTTTTCAACAAAAGTTATCCCAGAAGGACAAGGAGTCTTACATTCATTGCGTAAAGATAAAATAACGAAGAAACCATTACGTGTTATATTGAATGGAAACATCAACGGTATAGATACTGAGTTCTTCAAACCTATTGAAAATGGAAACAAAGAAACAAGTAAAGAATTAAACTTCATTTTTATTGGCAGGATTGTAAAAGACAAAGGCATTCATGAACTAACAGAATGTATGAGACAACTAAATTGTAAATTAATCTTAGTTGGTTCATTTGAAGAAGATGATCCTATATCATTAGAAGATAAGAACTTTTTAACTACATCTGAAAAAGTTAAGTTTGTAGGATGGCAACAAGACGTTCGTCCATATTTAGCAGAAGCAGATGTACTTGTCTTTCCTAGCTATCGAGAAGGATTTCCAAATGTTCCTATGCAGGCTGGAGCAATGGGAATACCTTCAATCGTTACAAACATAAATGGTTGCAATGAAATTATTAAAGATGGATTAAACGGAAAAATTATTTCCGCACCATTAGAAGAAGGTTCTGAATCAATGCAAAAAGCATTATTAAGTACTATGAAATGGTTCATTGAACATCAAGAAGAATCAAAAAGAATGGGAATTAATGCTCGCCCTATGATACAAGAAAGATTTGAACAAAAAGCTGTCTGGAAAGCTTTAAAAGAATTCTACGATGCTTTATAAGATTGCGCACCTCCTCCGTGATAAAACCCCTTGGATATGGGATATAATAGGAGTCCTCAATTCTTTATTATTTGGAATAAGATATGGAAAAAGAATGAAAAGTATAGCTAAGGTTCTTTTTAAAATATTCAACTATTCCTATTATAGATAAAAAAAGAAGATGGTCAAACACAGAAATATAAAATAGAAGAACTCTGCAAAGATAATGTATACTTATTAAATAAAATGTTTGCAGAACAACCTAAAACAGCATTTGATTTCTTTAAACCTCATAATTTTGATGAATCAACATTGTATAAATTAGCTAATGACAAAAGCTTTCTTGCATACATCGTCTCTACAGATACAAAAGATAAAGAACGAGTTTGTATTGGATATTTCTTTCAACGCAGCTTCTTTTGGGGCAAATCCTTCAGAGGTTATATGACGGATTATAGATGGCAAAGACGTGGGATCAATAAGTTAATGAATCTTTGCGCAACAGAAATATCTTCGCTATTAGATCTTCGCGTATTTGGAACAATAGCTCCAGAAAATATTGCATCTTTAAAATCAGCGCAAAATGCCAATGATGTTAAAATAATAGAAACCTTAGGTAATGGAGACTTTTTTGTTGAATACCTACCAAAGAAGAACTAATTAAGAAACAATATTGATAATAAGTTCATTTAAAAAATATGATATTAAAATGGCTCTTTGATAAAATAATGTCATTTATTGGGTTATTATTGTTAAGCCCTATTTTAGTAATCGTATCTATACTTTTAAAGGTGAAAATGCCAGGACCTATATTATTTTGTCAAAAACGTGTAGGGCAGAATGGTAAGTTATTTACGGTATATAAGTTTAGATCAATGACAGTTAAAGCTGAAGCATCAATTGCGAGTAAAGACTCTGAAGCAACTTCTATAGCTTCAACGGAACAAAGTAGGATAACTCCTTTTGGAGAAAAGCTTAGACGATATAAATTAGATGAATTTCCAGAACTTTGGAATGTTCTTAAAGGAGATATGAGTTTTGTTGGACCTCGTCCAGATGTCCCTGGTTATGCTGATCAATTAAAAGGTAAAGACCGTGACATACTTAAATTAAAGCCTGGAATTACAGGACCTGCAAGTCTTAAATATAGAAATGAGGAAGAACTATTGGCTTCTGTTGATAATCCAACACTGTATAATGATGAAATAATTTTTCCTGATAAGGTCAAACTAAATCTTTATTATTTACGGAATTATTCATTTATAAAAGACATTCAAATGATTATCTGTACAGTTCTCGGTAAGAAGATGAACTATGCAGGTGAAATTATATAATTGTTATGATGGAGAGAAAATATTTATGTCTTGCCCATATGAGTGGCAACGAACAAAAGTTCATTCAGGAAGCATTTGATACAAACTGGATCGTGCCATTAGGACCGAATGTAAATGCATTTGAAGAAGAATTAAGCCGTTTTTGTAAATCTAAGCCTAATAATATAGATTTTTCTAACGAAGTTTACCCACAAAGCATACAAGCACACAACAATAATCCAGATGAATTATGGCATAACGGATATAATGATTTGGAAGAAAAAGAAGTTGTTGCTTTATGCTCGGGTACAGCTGCCATTCATTTGGCACTGATTAACTTGGGTGTTAAGGCAGGCGATGAGGTAATTTGTCAGAGTTTTACTTTTTGTGCAAGCTCACACCCTGTAGCTTATCTTGGTGCAACTCCTGTTTTTGTTGACTCAGAAGTTGACACATGGAATATGTGTCCTGTATTACTTGAAGAAGCTATCAAGGATAGAATAGAAAAAACAGGTAAAAAGCCAAAAGCCATCATTGCTGTTTACCTCTATGGAATGCCTGCAAAAATAAAAGAAATTATGGAAATTGCCGAAAGGTATAATATTCCATTAATAGAAGATGCAGCAGAAGGTTTGGGTAGTCGTTACAATGGAAAGGTTGTAGGCACATTTGGCAATTATGGAGTAATGAGTTTTAATGGTAATAAAATGATTACTACATCAGGAGGAGGAGCCTTAATTTGTCCAAATAAAGAAGCAAAGAATCGTATTATGTTCTTGCAACACAAGCGCGTGAGGCTTTTCCATACTATCAACACGAAGAGATAGGCTACAATTATCGTCTAAGTAATGTTTGCGCAGGCATAGGACGTGGACAAATGACAGTTCTCGATGAACATATTTCACATCACAAATTCATTGCTAGAATATACAAAGAAGGGTTTAAAGATGTGAAAGGTATTACCTTCCATGGGAATCCAGACGAAAATTATGATTCTAACTTCTGGCTTAACACCATAACAATTGATAAAGATATAAAGGTAGTTGGTCAAGCAAATGCTTATAAAGAAGCTATTGCTGGTGCTGTTGGTGGAGCAGCTGGTGTTGTTCATTCAACTGGAGCTGTTCATACTAACTGTGAACCAAATACAAATGTAGAAGCAATGCGAATAGCATTAGATAAATTAGGTATAGAAAGTCGCCCACTTTGGAAACCAATGCATTTACAACCAGTCTATAAGAATAGTCCAGCTTATGTAAATGGTATTAGCGAAGAGCTATTTAAAACTGGTCTTTGTCTTCCATCAGGCCCTATGGTAAGTAAGGAAGATGCCAAGTTTATAATCGAATCAATAAGAAGGTCTATTGTTGAATAAAATTCTCTTCTACTAATAAAAAAACTTTATGAGTGCGGAGAAGCTTCTAAAAGAATTAATTAAAAATGAGTTATGGGGAGGGATTCTAAGCTTTCCATCCTTAGATAAAAAGGACTTTTCTGACTTACAGAGAATTGCGAGTATGCAAACTGTTAGTGGATTAGTCTTTTCATCACTCATCAACAATAACATAAAACTACCACAGCAAGAAGCTCTAGCAGCTTTTGGTAGTTTAGAAAATATTAAGAAGTCAAATCTACTTCTTAATAGCAACCTAATATTACTCACGGAGCTATTAGAAAAGCATGATATAAAGTTTTTTATTGTAAAAGGGCAAACAATTGCAAATTTATACCCTCACCCACTCCATCGAATAGGTGGAGATATTGACTTCTATTGTTTTCCAAATGATTTGGAAAAACTTATTAACATACTACATAAGGAATTAAAAGTAGAATTAGAGCGAGACGAATCTGAACAGCATTATAGTTTTCACTTCAATAAGACTTTATTCGAACTACACTTTACACTATTTAAGTTTGCAAATTCTGAAAACCAACAATACTTTGATAACTTAATAAATACAGAGCCCCTAAGTTATACTCTAATTGATAATAAGAAAGTTCCGATTTTAAGTCCAACGTTAAATCTCGCTTATACTTTTTTACATCTTTATCACCATCTTATAGAATTAGGTGTGGGACTAAGACAATTTTGCGATATAGCAGTGTTATGTTATACGGCTGCTATGGCTGAACAAGATCAGAATAAAGAGAGAAGTATAGATAAAGAATGGCTTGCTGAGATTTTATCACACTTAGATTTTCAAAAAGCTTTCACAGCAATAGGTACTATTCTTGTTGACGATTTAGGATTATCTAAAAATTATTTTCCCTATACATTAACACAAAAAGACTATAAAAGAAAGAAATATATTTTAAGCGTTGTGTATAAAAGAGGAAACTTTGGTAAATATGGTCGAACGACGGAAGTAAGGTCTGGATTAAAGTATTATATTGAACAAACAGCAATAAAAACTATCACACTATTATCACCTCTTTAATCTAAGTAAAAAGGAAAATATAGCCTTAATTTCGAAAGAAATACCGAAAAAGATTTTTCAAGCAATTAAAAAGGTGATTTGTAAAAATATAAAGCAACAGAAAAAGAGAGTGTGTCATATTAGACACACTCTCTTTATTTTTACTACATTTCACACTATTTTTGAAGGATTCATTATCTCACGAGAACCTTCTTTCCATCAATAATATAAACTCCTGGACGCAAATCGCCTTTTTCTTTTGCCTCTTTTACCTTCATACCACTAATTGTATATATTTCATCTGTATCTTCTTTAGAGAATCGATTTCAGTTATACCAGTAACAATCTTTTTATCAATCAATCTTACATTTCTTAAATAATATCCCTCTCCAGATATCTGCAAACCATACTTATTAATTGTTTTAGCACTCTCATCGTCTAACTCAATAACGTATTGCTTTTCATCACGTGCAGCTGATAGGTTTATACTCTTGTTAACTTGTGGAAGTATTATCTTACCTTGCGATTCAACATCAAGAACAGTAAATTCTAATATTTGGTTACGGTATACTCTTTCGAACATCTCCTTAGGAATGATAACTTTATCTTTATTTATTTGCTTAAAGCCATTCCATATACTGCTTTCCTTTTTTTCGCTTGCTAAAGAGAATATACGTATATTTTCACCTTCTATATAACAACCCTCCTTTTTTAATTCTTCTAGCATATTTTTATCTGTAATGAAGAATGTTACCTGCGCATCATTTCTTGATAGTTGAGGTTTTAGCGTTGTTATGCTCTTACCATACTTATTATAAATATCAATAGAAGATAGTCCAACTTTACGATGTTTAGATGAAGAGAGCGTATCAATATCCAATATAAGTTTGTCTCCTATTTTAAGATTACCCAATCGTTTAGTAGGTATTTCTATTTTAGCTTTTGTCTGTTTCATATCACCAGGTAATGGCTGAGCACCAATCCAAATCAGCTTATTTGCACGTTTATAAACACGCATCCAGTCAATATCCATTACATAGTCCTTAGGCACTTTATTTATATCTCCACCATACTGAGGATCCATTTCTGGATAAAGTATACCACCACCTTTTCCGTCTGGTTTTCCTCCTATTTGTCCTGTAATAGCAACATCCCACACACGATCAATACCATTCTTGAAATTTTCTTTTCTCAAGAGAGCATTGTATCGATATGGATACTTATCTTTCATTGGCTTCATATCAGCAGAATCTACTGCCTCACCAGACGTTTTATAGTATGATGTAATGAAAACAGATCTTACTCTACCATCCAAGAGGAATGATACAGCTATATTACGAGAAGAATCACCTGGCTCAGGGTCAATCTGTGCCCCATAAACATGGAAATCTTCTGAAGGGTCAAACATTATTTCTTTTATTCTATCACTATAATTATTATGATTATATCCGTTTTTAAGTACATACTTTTTCTTATCTTGATCGTATCTTGTACCTAAATTATAATCTATACCATGTATGGATTGATGAACATAGCGTCGTTTTTTATCAATATTATCTTTTGCAAAGGTTCTTGCATCATCATGTACAAAGAATTCTTGCAAATCAATTTCAAAAGTACTAGACCCATTGCAATGACGAAGCCACAATGCCATCCAAGTACCAATAGAGAAAGGTATCTTGGCTTTTATCTCAATACGAGAGTAAAGTGGATAATAGTTGCCTCCATTCTCTGCATCTCTGCTAGAGAGTGCACCTGACCACCAACCATATTTTGTATAACCATGTTTAGGTTTTATAGGGTTTCGCATCTTTATACTATAATCAGTATTTGCTGGATCATCTTCGTATTTGCGGAGTCCTGTCTTTATAGGTTCACGAGTAGCACGAATAGATAATAAACCATTATTTACCGTTACCATTTGGTCGCGATATATCTGAGCATTACCTTGTTTCTTGTTATTACCATAAAGTTCATAACTATAATGTTTTGTTTTATCACCATAGATTCCCCATAAACTTTTATTTATAATTGTTCCATTAAACTCATCACCTCCATAATAACTCCACCCCACTAATGAAGGGACAACTCCTTGATTTTTTTCTGTGCTGAAAGTCCCTAAATGAACTAAACCTAAAGCACAAATAGTAATTACTACTTTTTTTCATATGCTTTTATTTTTTTATATGTGAAGAGTAGTTGTAAGTTACTCGTGTTATGTGATTATTTGAAGAATTATCCTCGTGAAATAGAAAAGGTATTTAAAAACTTAAAGAATAAGACTATTATAATGTCAAATTTAAAGAGGTTATAACCTTTGGCTGCAAATTTACAATATTTCCAATAAACAAAGGTTACATAAGTGTTTACACGAGTGTAAAATAAGCGTAATTTACCGAAATAATTTTTACAGTTTGTTGATGAATATAAAAAAAGCTATCTTAATTGTTTAATATTATTTACATGTGTTTTTGTAATATAAAATGCAGAAGTAAATATAAACAAGCAATAGGATTTATGGAAAAAGATGAGCATATATCAAAAGTAAATTACTATATTTGTAGTTGTTTGTTGTGTGTTATATCTACACCTATGAAAGAAAAACAATAGATAAAATTATGGAAAAATATAGAGAAGGCAGTACAGTATGTTCTTAAAAGGAATATCAACTAGAAAAAGCTTACACATTTCTATTTCACTTCTAACGAAGATATAAATAGCTATATAAGTGGTAATAAGAGTCGAGCTATTATTGGTCTTAAATTAGAAAGAATTTCTAATTGGCAACATTGGAATTTTATTTATTCTTTTTTTAAAGAGAATAAACTAGATCATAATTTATTAGCATTATCAACATATTATGCAATAGAGTCTATTACATGGGATTATTTTTTAGGAACAACAGTTGAACAATATAAAGAATCTATTTCTTTCATAAATGCGATTAAGTATCTTGCTCAGGCATTGCTTTTAGGCTGGGATTCTATAGCATTAAAATTAGGAGATGTGTTATTAAAGATGCTTTACGGCAAACAATATAAAGGATGGAATTCTGCATATAAACACCCTTGGTTTATGTTATCAATATTTTGTAAATGGCAAGGTATAGAACTTGATTACACTCGTTTAAATTTTCGTAAGGAGATGGGTGTATATGAAAAAGCTATTCAATATTGGAATACTAAAGATAAAACCTTGCTAACTGAAATTGTAAATGAAATGGTTAGTTTTCATATTTTAGAATCAGATGAAGATGAATACAAAAATCATATTCCAGACTTCCCATCTTCTGATTATTTTGTATTCCTTATAGATATTCTTCTTTGGTTAAATATTCGTGAACGCATAGGACTTCCTGAGTATATTCCCAATAATGAGCTTATGAAAATGCCTATTAACAATTATAATACGCTAAAAATAGACGTTCCAAAAGTAGAATTAATAGAAAAAGCCAAAAATGAAATTACAAACGGAATATCCCAATGCAAATATATTATGATAGAGATTTTATTAATGCATATGAAGTTGTAATGAAAAAGAATTATCCTTTTGAATTTAGAATATAAGAAAAAATATATATTTTATAAAGAAACGTAATTACATTTTTCAAAAAAATGTAATTACGTTTTTAATTTATAATTATTATTTACGTAGTCCTCCCTTAAAAAACTAATATTCCTCTGATTCATAGTATATTATCCTGTAAATTATTTGCTTATATCTGCAAGTTTTTGGGTTCATCCGACATTTCTAGTGATACGGCAGTCATGCAGTGCATAGAGTCTTAGTGTAAAGTACCTCTCCTCCCTGAATCCATAGGCATTTCGTTTCATTACTTTAATCTTGTTATTGATGCCTTCGACTTTTCCTGTTGATAGATGGCAGTCGTACCAAGTAAGGATTCCTTTCTTATAGTTTTTACGGTAACAGCCATTTTCTGTAGTTGGGCTATCTTGCTTTGTTCAGATTGCCTTATCCAGTCATCAAGCACTTTTTCCGCCATATCTTTCGTGGATTGCAACCATATCTGACGTAGTTGTTCCTTCAAATAGTATGCTTTTGACAATGGCTCATTCATAGCTAAAGCATTCTCAAGCCTTGTCTTGTGCTGTTTATCAAAGATGTCTGCACCATTGCCCAGTAGCAGATACCTTGTTCCTTTGAGTACTTTACGCTTATTTATATCTTTTTTCATACTATAAACTTTACGTCTGATATCGTCAAGTTTCTCGTTCATTAACTTCACTACATGGAAATGATCAAACACATGTACTGCATCGGGACAATTCTCCATGACAGAGGCTATGAAAGCCACAGACAAGTCTGTTGCCACATGTTTTATCTTTATATTCTTACGTTTGACTTTCTGCCAGAATTTCTTCAGAGCTTTCTTCGTACCCTTTCCATGGCCAACATAGATTACCCTGCCACTATCCAAATCCACGACGATGGTCTTATAAACATGTCCTTTCTTAACAGCAAACTCATCTATACCTATATTCTCCACCTTATCCAAAGATGGAGGGCTATAATGACGCTCAAGGTAAGAGGAGTGTATTTCCTTAACCGTATCCCATGACATTTGCTATGTCCTCTCATTTTTTGACCATTAAGGATAGATTTTCAGAAAAAAAAACTATATTTGTAACCGATTACATTACTTAACCTAAACGCCCCTGCCTCGGTAAGGCGTTCCCTTAATAAAGGGTAAATGGAGAGGCAACGTTGAACAATGAAAAACAATTTTACTAAAAGTATGTATGCAGCAGTTGCTGCGCTGTTCTTTGCTATACCGCAGCAAGGACTTGCACAAAGTGTTTATAACCTAAAGATTGCTGGTGTTGCTGTCACTTCGGCTAACTGCGACGACCTTAGCACGATAAAGGGTGTAACTGGTAAGGCGAAGTACAACAATGAAATAAGGTGTTGACTCTTGATGGCGCAACCATACATGCCACAACAACACATGGACTTGAGAACAGGGTTGACGGACTTGTTATTCGTGTAAACAAAGAAAGTTCAATTATTTCTGATAATCATACTGCAATATGGAATATGGACAAAGAAGTGTCTATAATAGGCGATGATAAACTTATACTAACAGGTTCGACAAAAGCAACTGACGATAAATATAACAAGGCTGTTTTCAACCAAGGCTCTATTATGATAAAAGATTGTAGCGTGGAAGCAACTGGTGGAAGCAATGGGCTCTATGGTGGCTATTGGGTATTCGATAACTGCGACGTGCGTACTAAAGGTGGTGCCAAGAGTAATAGCTCTCACAAAGGTAGTATTGGTTGGGTATGGGACAATCCGCCTGTTTTTACTAATTGTGCAATTACTTCGCCTACTGGAACCTATTGGGAAGAAATTGAAGAATACGAATATCCTTACTTCTATCTTTATGGTGCAAACCGAGAAGTAGTTACTGATTGGGTTGTAATCACCAAGGGTGCTTCTGGCATTAAGTCAGCTACTATGGATACATCTGCTAAGAAGAAAGGTATATACACATTAGACGGAGGGCGAGTAAATCAGAAGCTCGAACATCTACCTGCAGGTATCTACATTGTAGATGGACAAAAGACAGTGAAGAAATAAAAAGTTTATTTCCAGTTTCATTATCACACGATCAAGTAACAGGAGACCTCGCTCGTGGGGATTTATTTGAAAATACAAAAGCCGCCTCAGGAGTTTCCTAAGGCGGCTTTTAAGTGTGTTTTTATATTGCTATATTTCTCAAGGCAGATAATGGGCAACGTATTTAAAGATTAATCAGAGAAGTTGCTTTCTGCGATAATCGGTTGGAGTTACGTCGCAAACATTCTTGAATGCTCTAACAAAGTTAGGATATGCATCAAAGCCACATTGGTCGGCTACTTCTGTAAAAGTTATATTGGGGTCTTTGTCCACCAAATTGCAAGCTTTCTTAATTTTAAGATGTTGAATATAAGCTGATGGTGCATAACCCGTCAATGCATTTATTTTACGATAAAACTGACGAGGACTCATACACATTTGCGAAGCTATTATCGGTACATCTGTTTCTTTGTTTCGGTTTAGCTGCATATACACTAAACTTGTTACTTTGCTAAGGAAACGTAAATCAGTTTCTTTAGACAAATCGGTTTCTTGGTCTGTACTTTTCTTGCTACTTACGAGTATTTTTGTAAACTTCTCCTGTAACAATTTACGCCCTGCCAATAATTTCTCTACTCGAATACGCAGTTCATCAGTATTGAAAGGTTTTGAAAGATAAGCGTCAGCACCAGCTTCTATACCTTTAATACGTTCTTCTTCAGTTATCTTAGCTGTTACCCCGATAATTGGAACATGATTGACGACATCGTTCCCCCATACTTGTCGGCACAATTCTAAACCATCAATGCCAGGCATCATCAAGTCGGTAATGATAAGGTCAGACATAAGGTCTAATGTTTTTTCCAATCCTTCCTTTCCATTCCCAGCATAGGAAATAGCATAGCTTGGAAAAAGAGTGAACCAATGTAAGTCGCTATATCGTGATTATCTTCAACGATAAGTAAACGACATGTATTGTCATTTTCAGTACTATCAGTAGGAGTTTCTGCAATTTTAGGAAGAAACGGGTCATTAGTAATTGCCTTGAGTGACATTTGTTGTTGACTACTTACAGGAACAAAAGAGGGTTCTATCCTATACTACGATGATTTTTCTCTCATAGGTTCTATATAAAGGAACCTGAAGAATGAAGATTCGACCGTTCAAGTGGTGGTCTAGTTGTCAACAGGAAAGTTGTAAAGACCAAAATTCTCATCGTGAGAGACCCAACAGGTATCAATACTACAACCAGCAACTCTGTAGCTCCACAAGAAATCTATACTCTTAGAGGTGTGAAACTCAATGGGAACGAAAAAGACTTGTCAAAGGGTATCTACATCATTAACGGCAAAAAACTGTAAAGAAGTAGTCAAAAGAATTATCATCCATGGTATTAAATTTATATACCATGGGTGATTATACATAAAAAGTTTATACCTGAAGATTCCATATAACAAATAAAGCCAATTGAAAAAAACATTTTGTACTTTTGCATTCTCTAGTTGAACACCCCTAAATATCATAAATAGCAATTATGCTGATAATTCAATTCTGTAAAAAGTCTTGAGGAGAATGCTATAAAATACTAATTATTTAGATACTATCAAATATTCAAAAGTTAACCTAAACGCCCAAACCTTCGACACGGCGTTACTCTATCAAGAGTTTCAATAGGGAGGTATAAATTTAAATGTATAAAACATTACTTAAAGACAAATGTGCAATAGTTATTGTATTATTTATCGCAATGTTGACACTAACATCACCAGTTCAGGCGCAAACCATGTACGATCTCTGGATTTCTAACTCACAAGTAAGCTCAAACAATTGTAATGATCTCTCGATGATAGCTGGAGTTAGCGGAAAAGTAAGTTATGACCCAGAAACCAAGACCTTAACACTGGAAAATGCAACTATCAATTCTGGAGAAAATGATGCAATTTCTTCAAAAATTGATGGACTAACAGTAAAAGTCATCGGCACTAATAATCTAACCTCAATACGTACAGCTGTTGGATTTAGAGCTCCAATGTTTATCACTGGTGGTGGAACCCTCAATGTAGAAGGTGGAGATAATTGTGCTTTCTTTGCAATGGGAACTGATTTGACCATAGACAATTGTATCGTAAATGCAAAAAGTGGTAAATATGGTATCACCGGAAATGACGGCATGATAGAGCATGTAACTATCCAAAATGCTTCGGTAACAGTAGAAGGTAAAGAAACCGGTTCGATACTTGATATAGCATCGCTTACATTAAATGGCTGCAGTATTACTCAACCAGCTGGAGCTGTCTATAACCCATCTATGCGTTGTGTAACAGTTGGTAACAATGTGGTAAAAAGTAAGATTGTTATAACGAAAGATCCTACTGCAATCGCTACACCAGTTGTGAATGCAGTAGCTCCAAAAGGTATTTACTCTATGAGTGGAATGAGATTGGATAAAGATTTGAAGACCTTCCAAAGGGAATCTATATTGTGAATGGTACGAAAGTTGTAAAAAAGTAGCCAGAAACAGTTTACAAGTAATACGTAATTATGTATTACGATAGAATTATAAGAAATTAGAAAGATAGATAGGATATAACAATTCTACAAATTTCTATGCGAACATAAATTCGAAATAAATAAGTCGTGTAAAAATTATAATCACAAAATCAGAAAATATAATTATAAAATAAAAATGTAATTACATTTTCGATGTAATGTAATTACGTTTTTTTCTAAATGGTCTTATTAATTTTTAAATATGTTGAGAGTGTTTTCTAACATTAACAAAGAGAGATAAGTTCTATATAATTAATTTTTCATTTTCGACATTCAGTTCCACAATTCTTCACACGACTTTCTTTTGTCTCGAACTCACACTAATCTAAGCAAGAAAGCCTTAAACGTAAAGTCGCCACAGTATTTCTTACTGTGGCGACTTTATATATTCTGCATTTAGAGAGAAAAGTAATGTTAGATTATACTTCGAACACCATACCTTCGTTGGTAAGGAAACTATTAGGAAAAATAGCCTTTGCCTCGCTTAAAAGTACATCTTCGTTTATATAACGTGCGGAATAATGGCCCAAAAGTAATTTTCCGACACAAGCTTCATGAGCTACTGTTGCAGCTTCTTGCGATGTGCTGTGATAATATGTTTTTGCACGATCCTTATGTTCGCTCGCATAAGTACTTTCATGGTAGAGCACATTTACACCACTCACCTTTTTATATAGCTGCTTCATATATCTTGTATCAGAACAATAGGCATAGCTACGTGGATTGTCTGCTGGGGTTATAAGACGATTATTAGGAATAATGTCTCCATCAATAGTAGTCCAATCTGCTCCGGCCTTTACATTATTGATTTGACTGATAGGAATATTGTAGTAATCTATCATATCACGGCGAATATGCGGTGCTGTAGGCTTTTCGCGAAACAAAAATCCGCAACAAGGTACTCGATGTTCTAATGGAATCGTTTCTACCGTAAGACTTTTGTCTTCATAGATAACATTTGTTTCTGTCGTATCTACAGGGTGGAAAGTAACTTTATATTCAAGACCTTTACAGAATAGTTCCATTGAGAGCTTAAAATAGTCTTCAAACTCTTTCGGTGCATATATCTGAAGAGGCGCGGTGCGTCCTGTCATACCAAAAGTAGAAATCATGCCGAATAGTCCAAAACAATGGTCGCCATGAAGATGCGAAATAAATACTGCTTGTACTTTCGAGAAATGCACCTTTGATCGACGCACTTGAATTTGCGTACCCTCTCCGCAATCTATCATAAAAAACTTACCACGTATTTCTACTATTTGACAAGTTGCATTATGATGGAGCGTGGGTAAAGCACTTCCACAACCCAATATATGTATTTTAAAAGGAGTCACGACTATTTCTTACGCTCGAATACAAATATCCCGGCTTTATTTTCAAGTGCCATTGAGTCTGCGCCAAGTTCTATCACGTCGAAAGTATCTCTTGACAGCAAAAGTTTGCCATTGAATATCTTCCATGATGTCCATACATTCTTCTCTGACTGAAGTATAGATGTTACTTCCCCACCCTCTTTTATTTCAAAGTTTTTATCAAGACTTGTCCAATTCCCAAGTAACGATGTTATGTTAATTGCATTACGTAAAATCATATCACCATACTCTTTATAAGCGATTACAGCAAAACGATCACCACTGAGTTTGCCACCTTTTACAACTTCAGTAGTATCGTTAGGATTTTGAATAATCTCTAATGTATCACCCGCATCGGTCAATAACAATATAGAGTTCATACCACCATCAAACATTGTACCATAGATAGTTGTATCGCCCGCATTAAGCGAATCAGTCTTATTAGCAGTTGGACTTATTACCTTGTTTGCTTTATCGTTCTTACAACCAGTAAAAATTGTTGCTATCAGTGCAAAAACAATTATTATTTGCAATCTTTTCATATTATTAATATTAAGTAATGTTACTTGTTTTTTCTATGTTTTTTGCTTCATCCCATAGTTTATCCATTTCTTCCAAAGTCATATCTTTCAATTCTTTACCAAGTTCCTTTGCCTGTTTCTCAACATATGTAAAGCGTGATATAAACTTTTGATTAGTATGTTCGAGAGCATTGTCAGGATTGAGTTTATATAATCGAGCAGCATTGATAACTGAAAATAGGAAATCTCCCAACTCTTTTGTTGAGTTCTCCTTATCTTCTCGTGCCAATTCTACTTTCAGTTCTTTAAGTTCTTCGCTTACTTTTTCCCAGACATCTTCTTTCTTTTCCCAATCAAAACCAACATTTCGGGCTTTATCTTGTATTCTATATGCCTTTATAAGACTGGGCAGTGAGTCAGGAACTCCAGACAAAACCATCTTATTACCTTCTCTTTCTTTTTGTTTTCGCTGTTCCCATGTAAATTCAACTTGTGTCGCAGTAGACGGTACATTACCATTTGAAGAGGTTGCTGCTTGACTATCTGTATTTAATTCGTCCTTATAAACAACCTGACCTTGTTTGTTAATTGCCATTTTATCATCATCAACTATCCATCCGGTCCAATCTATAAAATCATGACGGAACATCAGTTTATCCGATTGAGCATTACAAACGTCAGCAATATCGAAATCGTTTGTTTCGCTACCAAGCAACGCATAAAATACAACGTGCTCCATAACATCACCGAGTTCTTTACAGATATTCTTCTTGTCGTGCTTCATCAAAGCATCAGCAAGTTCAAACGTTTCTTCTATTGTATTGGGACGCAAACTTTCAAAGGTTTGTTTCCTATCCCATGGACATTCCTTTCTCAATCGTTCTTGTATATCAAGCAAACGTTCAAATGCCGCAATTTTTTCTTCTTTTGTATGCAATCTTATCAAATTTAAAGTTAAAAGAAGTACAGTGTACTGCTAATTGTTATGCAAAGATACAGATTTCAACTGATTTTTTCGTAAATTTGCATCGTTTTTAAAGATAATAAAGAAATAATAATATACAACTTATGGAATTAGCAAAGTAAGTACGACCCACAAAACGTGGAAGCGAGGTGGTATGAGTATTGGCTCAACAATAAACTTTTCAGCTCTAAGCCAGATGGACGTGAGCCTTATACTGTGGTTATACCACCGCCCAACGTAACGGGAGTATTGCATATGGGACATATGCTCAATAACACCATTCAAGATATTCTTGTACGTCATGCACGTATGGAAGGAAAGAATGCTTGCTGGGTTCCTGGTACTGACCACGCTAGCATTGCTACCGAAGCGAAAGTTGTAAACAAACTCGCACAAGAAGGAATAAATAAAGCCGACCTTACAAGAGAAGAATTTTTAAAGCACGCATGGGCATGGACTGACGAACATGGAGGTATTATTTTAAAGCAGTTACGTAAACTTGGTTGTTCATGTGATTGGGAACGTACTGCCTTTACAATGGACGAGAAGCGTAGCGAAGGTGTTATTAAGGTATTCTGCGATTTATATAAGAAGGGCTTAATCTATCGTGGTGTACGCATGGTGAATTGGGACCCTAGTGCAGAAACTGCTCTTTCCGACGAGGAAGTTATTTACAAAGACGAACATTCAAAGCTTTACAATCTTAAATATTACATTGCGCCAGAAGACCAATCTAAGGTTGAACGCAAACATGACGACAATGTGATGCATAAAGATGAAAAGGGTTATTACGCAGTAGTAGCTACCACACGTCCAGAAACTATTATGGGCGACACAGCTATGTGTATCAATCCAGACGATATAAAGAATACTTGGCTGAAAGGATTGCGTGTTATTGTACCATTGGTAGGTCGTTGTATTCCTATCATAGAGGACTCGTATGTAGATATTCAGTTTGGTACGGGTTGTTTAAAGGTTACTCCTGCCCACGATATCAACGACCACGCACTCGGTTTGAAGCACGGCTTAGAAACCATTGATATATTTAATGATAATGGAACATTATCCGAAGCTGCTGGCTTATATATTGGTAAAGATCGTATGGAGGTACGCAAGCAAATTGCCATTGACCTTAAAACTGCTGACTTAATGGAGAAAGTGGAAGATTACGATAATAAGGTGGGCTACTCTGAACGTACTAACGTGCCTATCGAACCGAAGCTTTCAACACAATGGTTCTTGAAAATGCAACATTTTGCAGACATCGCACTCGATCCTGTAATGAATGATGAGATTGAGTTCTATCCAAAGAAGTACAAGAACACCTATCGTCATTGGCTGGAGAATATAAAGGATTGGTGTATCAGCCGCCAACTTTGGTGGGGACATCGAATCCCCTGCCTATTACTTTAAAGACGAAAGTGGCAAACCTACAACTGTGGTAGCAGAAACCGACGAAAAGGCACTTGAACAAGCAAAGGTTTTAAATCCTAACATAACAAAGGCTGACTTGGAACAAGAAAGTGATTGTCTAGATACGTGGTTCTCTAGTTGGTTATGGCCAATCTCAGTATTTGATGGAATTAACAACCCCGACAATGAAGAAATAAAGTATTATTATCCAACGAGTGACTTAGTTACAGGTCCAGATATAATTTTCTTCTGGGTTGCTCGTATGATTATGGCTGGCTATGAATACCGCCAGACTTTCCCATTCAAGCACGTTTATTTCACAGGCATCGTGCGCGACAATATCGGACGAAAGATGAGTAAGAGCCTTGGCAATTCTCCCGACCCATTAGAGTTAATAGATAAATATGGAGCTGATGGTGTACGTATGGGAATGATGCTTTCTGCACCAGCAGGTAACGATATATTATTTGATGAAAGTCTTTGCGAGCAAGGACGTAACTTCAACAACAAGATATGGAATGCCTTCCGTCTTGTTCAAGGTTGGGAAACAGCAGATATAGAACAGCCCGAAGCTAATAAAATAGCTATAAAATGGTTCGATTCAAAGCTAAAAGAAGTGAATTCTGAAATGGAAGAACAATTCAAGAGCTATCGCATATCAGAAGCTTTGATGACAGTTTACAAGCTTTTCTGGGACGAGTTCTCAAGTTGGTACTTAGAAATGATTAAACCTGAATATGGCAAACCCATTGACAAGCAGACCTACGACGCAACGCTCCGTTTCTTTAATACCCTCTTGAAGATGCTACACCCATTCATGCCATTCATTACAGAGGAACTTTGGCAACACATCTACAATCGTAACGAAGGCGAAAGCATTATGTTGGAGAAACTCGAATTGGCACTTCCTACCAACGAAGAAAGACTTTGATTGCCGAAATAGAGAATATGAAGCAAATAGTTGGCGGCATTCGCACCGTTCGCAACCAAAAGAACATTGCTCCAAAAGTATTGCTTTCTTTAGAGGTTGTGGGTAAAAACAACTATGAGGCATACAACTGCGTAATTGCGAAAATGGGCAATCTCGAAAGCATTAATGTAGTAAACGAAAAGAGTTCTGACGCTTCTGGCTTTATGGTAGGCACTGATGGTTTTGCAGTTCCGCTTGGAAACCTGATTGATGTAAAGGCTGAAATCGAGAAATTAGAAAAGGAACTTGCGCACTTAGAAGGTTTCTTGAAAGGTATAAAAGCAAAACTCTCTAATGATAACTTTGTTGCACACGCTCCCGAAGCAGTGATTGCTAAGGAACGTAAGAAGCAAAGTGACTCGGAAGAAAAGATAGAAACCATCAAAGCAAACATAGAAGAACTACGCAAGAAATAAGTTTCGTTTGCACTGAAACAATATTTACGCATACGATTTCTACGATGTTCGTATCGTAATAAACAATAAAAACGGAGAAGTTCAAATTTGAACTTCTCCGTTTTGTTATTTATACTTCTTTGTCTATTTGCTTACATCATACCGCCCATACCTGGGTTTGCTGGCATAGCTGGAGTTTCTTCAGGTTTATCAACAATGATACATTCTGTTGTTAAGAACATACCAGCAATTGAAGCTGCATTTTCTAAGCTACACGAGAAACCTTAGCTGGGTCGATAACACCTGCTGCACGCAAGTCTTCGTACTGATCGCGACGAGCATTATAACCATAGTCGCCCTTTCCTTCGCGCACCTTATTAACAACTACTGCACCCTCGCCACCTGCATTAGAAACAATCTGGCGAAGTGGTTCTTCGATTGCACGGCAAACAATATTGATACCAGTCTGCTCATCAGCATTATCTCCTGCAAGGTCTTTCAAAACCTCTTGAGCACGGATATAAGTTGTACCACCACCTACAACAACACCTTCTTCTGTTGCTGCACGTGTTGCACAAAGGGCATCGTCTACGCGATCTTTCTTTTCTTTCATCTCTACTTCAGAGTTAGCACCTACGTAAAGCACTGCAACACCGCCAGCAAGTTTTGCCAAGCGCTCTTGTAGTTTTTCCTTATCATACTGACTCTTTGTATTTGCAATCTCACTCTTGATAAGGTTTACACGCTCAGCGATGTTCTCTTTAGAAGCTGCACCATCAACAATTGTTGTAAAATCCTTAGAAACGGTAACTTTCTTAGCTGAACCCAACATTTCGAGTGTTGCCTTATCGAGTGTCAAACCCTTGTCCTCGCTGATAACAACACCACCAGTCAATACAGCAATGTCTTCGAGCATAGCCTTGCGACGATCACCAAAACCTGGAGCCTTTACAGCACAGATCTTCAATCCTCCACGTAAACGGTTTACCACTAATGTTGTTAAAGCTTCTGAATCAACATCTTCAGCGATAACTAACAATGGGCGGCCGCTTTCAGCAGCAGGTTGCAAAATAGGTAAGAAATCTTTTACATTAGAAATCTTCTTATCGTAGATAAGGATATATGGGTTCTCCATAAGAACTTCCATCTTATCAGTATCCGTTACAAAATAGCTTGAAAGATAGCCACGATCGAACTGCATACCTTCAACAACATCTATGCTAGTTTCTCGTGTTTTACTTTCTTCAATGGTAATTACACCATCTTTGGAAACCTTACGCATAGCATCAGCTAGCAACTTTCCAATTTCTGGATCATTATTAGCACTTACGGTTGCTACTTGTTCAATCTTATCATAGTTATCTCCAACTATTTCAGCACTTTCCTTAATAAAGTCAACAACTTTATTAACAGCCTTGTCGATACCACGTTTTAAATCCATTGGATTAGCACCAGCAGCCACGTTCTTTAAACCTTCTGTAACAATAGCCTGGGTTAAAATAGTTGCAGTTGTTGTACCATCACCTGCGTCATCGCCTGTTTTGCTTGCCACACTCTTAACAAGCTGGGCACCTGCGTTCTCAAAACTATCTTCAAGTTCAATTTCCTTTGCTACTGTAACACCGTCTTTGGTTATTTGAGGAGCACCGAATTTCTTTCCAATAACTACGTTTCTGCCCTTAGGACCTAATGTTACTTTCACTGCATCAGCAAGTTGGTCTACACCGCTCTTGAGCAATTCGCGGGCGTCTTTGTTGAATTTAATATCTTTAGCCATTTTGTTTGTCTTATTTTATGTATTCTGTTTTTCTATGTTTTATTTGTTGCGATGTTCTCATACAGCCTACTCCCCCTATATAATAAGGTGTAAATGCACAGAGAACGCTCACTTTTATTTTTTATTCTACAACAGCAAGAACGTCGCTTTGACGCATCATAAGATACTTCTCGCCATCGTTTTCGATTTCGGTGCCGGCATACTTGCCATAGAAAACTTCGTCGCCGACCTTCAAAATCATATCTTCGTCTTTTGTACCGTTACCAACAGCAACCACCTTGCCACGCTGTGGCTTTTCTTTTGCTGTGTCAGGAATAATAATTCCACCTACTTTCTGCTCCGCTTCGATTGGGAGAATAAGCACTCTGTCTGCTAATGGTTTAATTGTCATAATTGTTTGTATTTTTAATTTCAAGTTTTCAAGCATATTGAAACACGCTTTCTGCGCATTCGCCAATCAATATACGAAAACCGTGCCAAAAAAGAAATAAGACGAAAATAGTAGGGCGAAAATGCAAGACATATTCTTTGACGAGGCAAAAGCGGCGTTTTCGCTTTGCAAAAGAGCCGCTTTTGGACGGTAAAACAGCCGCTTTTACCTTGCAAAATCTACGCTTTTGAAACGCCCTTATAAACATCTGATTATCTGATAATTACAGAGTAGGTTTTTAAAGAAATATTGCTTTAAGCATTATACCTACATTTATACCCTATTGGAAAAACCGCAACACAGCATTAAGGCACAAAAGGGAAATGTAGAAACAAAAAGAAATATCGGGCGAACAGGATAGGATTGCATCAAAAAAAGCTACTGACAGTATTGTCAGTAGCTATATGTCAGAATTGGCAGAAATACCTTCTAATGCAGAAAGGAAACTACGATTTAGTGTTTTGGTAAACGTAGCTGCCTTCCATATATATGTATTCTTCTGCAATAAGTTCTTCTAAGGCTACTTGCAGTGTTTCTTGATTAGTTACGGAAGCATTAGTATCTATCCCTTTAAGCTCTGTAATATGGTGTTTCTTGCCATCTGCCAACAACGAAAGTATGGTTTTACGAAGAGACTTTTTCAAAGGTTTATTTTCACCTTTATAAGATAAACAAATATCGCAACAACCACAATCAGAACTTCGGTCTTCACCAAAATAACGTAAAAGTTGACGACTACGACATGTATAATCGTTTTTCAAATAACTTATCATTGCTGCAATGCGGTTCTCAAACGTTTCTTTTCTGTCTTCGTAAACAGCTTTTGAAATGACCAACTCTTCGCTATCAACGCGATCTTGAAGATACTTAATAATTGGAATATTCTTGCGCGGAATAAAATTTATAATGCGTTTCCTACTAAGATTCTGCAATATATGATAAATTTGATCCCTATCTAAGCCAACTATATCAGCAATATAGCTTTCGTCAATATATCGATAGTCTGTGAATAAACCTGAATAATTTCGCAGTAATGCCGAGATAACCAGTTCTTCTTCATTGGTTTGTTCGCCTAACTTATATAGTTCATCACGAGATAAAATAAAATGTATACGCGCCTTTGATTCTGGGTCTGGGTCGTAGTCAATATATCCAGCACGAGTCAATATTTGCAAGGCTGCATTGACTTGGATAGGAAAATGATGAAAATAGGTACAGAATTTATCAATTGGAAACTCGAAAGTAGAGTCTCTCCCACTCTCTACACCAACCTGATAGAAGTATGCCAGATGTTCGTAAATTGTTCGTATTTCTTCTTTTGTAGGGAAATTCTCATTTATTCGCTTTTGTAAATTACGTACATCATTACCTAACGTGTGGAGCAAAATAGCATACGACCTTTTACCGTCTCTACCTGCTCGACCTGCTTCTTGAAAGTAAGCCTCGATGGAACTCGGTGGATCGAGGTGTATTACCAAACGAACGTTAGCTTTGTCAATACCCATTCCAAAGGCATTGGTTGCTACAATAACACGAATTTCGTTGGCTTGCCACGCATTTTGACGCTTATTCTTGTCGGTAGTTTCTACGCCTGCATGATACCATGTTGCTGAAATTCCACTCTTAACCAAGAATTCTGCTGCTTCTTTTGTACGCTTTCTGCTTCGACAATATACAATAGCTGAGCCATCTACCGATTGTAATATATGAAGCATCTCGTTAAATTTCTCTTGCGTTGTACGTAAAACATAAGAAAGATTCTTGCGCTCAAAACTCATTCTAAAAACATTCTCTTCTGCAAATCCAAGTCGGAGTTGAATGTCTTTCACAACTTCAGGAGTAGCTGTTGCTGTAAGCGCAAGCACTGGAACAGCAGGAAGTAACTTCCTAATATTCATAATTTCAAGATAAGAAGGGCGGAAATCATAGCCCCATTGACTAATACAATGAGCCTCATCTACAGTGATAAAGCTCACTTTCATGTGTTTTAGCTTTTTGCTTGAAATAATTCAGAACTAAGACGTTCGGGTGAAATGTAAAGTAACTTTATACCACCAAAGATGCAGTTTTCAAGTGTTGATATAATTTCATCGCGAGACAAACCTGAATAAATTGCTGCTGCTTTAATATGTCTATGACAGAGATTATCTACCTGGTCTTTCATCAAGGAAATTAAAGGAGTGATGACTATGCACACTCCTTCTTTTGTTAATGCAGGTACTTGAAACGTAATAGACTTTCCACCTCCAGTCGGCATCAGTCCCAATGTGTCTTTTCCAGCACCTATACTTTCTATAACTTCGCTTTGAATGCCCCGAAAATCGGGATAGCCCCAATATTTATAAAGGATTTCTTTGTAGGTCATAACACAACCATTTGCAGCTTTAAATCTCTTATCATTCGTTTTCTGAAGGACAAATACCTTCTATCTGAAGCTGAACAGCTCCACGTTTAAAAATATTATCCTCTATTGTATAGACTATATCAAATGAGCGTTTCGACTTTATATAGCGTGCAGAACCACTTTGACCAAAGGCTATTCCGTTCATAACATTATTGGATTTCGAATCAACAAGTTCCAACTTAATGTGCTCTTGTTCTCTTCCTACAACTTTACTAGTACCAAAATCGAATACATCTTTTGTACAGAATAAAGGCTTTACGTTCTCTGGTCCGAATGGTGCAAAGCGTTTTAAGTCGTTATGGAACTTCTTAGTGATATCTTTAAAGTCTATAATGGCATCAATATCTAATGTTGCCTCAGTTTGATAAGGTTCGATATGTTCATCAACATACTGCTGGAAGCGATTTCTAAACTCTTTTACATCTTCCCATTTCAAAGTTAGACCAGCTGCATAGGTATGGCCACCAAAATTGATAAGCAGGTCACTGCAACTCTTGATAGCAGAATAAAGGTCGAAGCCAGCGGCTGTTCTTGCTGAGCCTGTTGCTAATTCGCCTTCACGTGTAATAACAATAGTAGGACGATAGTAAATTTCTGTTAAACGAGATGCTACAATACCAATGACTCCTTTCTTCCAATGTTCATCGTATAGTACAATGCTATTCTGATGTTTTTGGTTCTCCAAGCGTTCAACAATTTGGTTAGCCTCTTCTGTCATCTGTCTATCTACATCTTTTCGTTTATCGTTATATTTATCAATATGCTTCGCTTCCAATATCGCAGTAGCTAAATCGCGTTCTACAAGTAGATCAACACTTTCTCTTCCGCTCTCCATACGGCCACTAGCATTGATACGTGGACCTATCTTAAAGATTATATCACTCATTGAAATTTCTCGTCCACTGAGTCCGCAGATATCTACAATGGCTTGTAAACCTACGCTCGGATTTTGATTTAGCTGTTTTAAGCCATGAAAAGCAAGAATACGATTCTCACCAATTACAGGAACAAGGTCTGCAGCAATACTTACAGCACAGAAATCAAGAAGTGGAATAAGACGTGAAAATGGTATATTGTTATTTTTAGCAAAGGCTTGCATAAATTTAAAGCCAACACCACAACCACACAAATCCTTAAATGGAAAACTATCGTCAGCACGTTTTGGATTTAATATTGCCACAGCAGGAGGCATATTATCATCTGGTACATGATGGTCGCAAATTATAAAATCAATGCCTTGCTCCTTAGCATACGTAATCTCTTCGACAGCTTTTATACCGCAATCAAGGATGATAATAAGCTTCACTCCACTTTCTTTTGCAAAGTCTATCCCCTTTTTACTTACTCCATATCCCCTCTTCATAACGATCAGGAATGTAGTAATCTATATTAGAATAGAACTGCCTAAGAAATTTATATACCAATGCTACTGCTGTACAACCGTCAACGTCATAATCTCCGTAAACCATAATACGTTCTTTACGTCCCATTGCATCATTCAACCTATCAACTGCAATATCCATATCTTGCATTAGAAAAGGATTTATAAGATCGGAAAGTAGTGGACGAAAGAAACGCTTTGCAGCACTCTCCGTCGTTATTCCACGCTTTATAAGCAACGAGGCAAGAACAGGACTAATACTGAGTTTCTCACCCAATTCTTTTGCCGCATTTGTCTGTTCAGATGTAGATGGTGTGTAGTTCCATTTTAGTTGCATCTTTATTATTTTTATTTCTGCTTGTAAAGGTACAAAAAAAAAGTGTAAGTCAAAACAGACTTACACTTTTTTAAAACTATCTTACCGTATTAAAATCTTGTTTGAATTTAATAAGGCAAGTTGCTAGACTTTAAATTACAAGCCTAACTTTTTGCGAATATCTGAAGGGATACCATTCTTATTAACCATGTAATCCATTGTATTTGCAGCAATGAAGTCCTTAGTCATATACCAAATACCTTTGTATTTGCCTGTTTCTCCCCAAGAGTTCTTAACCATGTAGTATTCTTTACCAAATTGGTCTTTAGCGATACCAAAGATAAGCATACCGTGGTCATCAGTAAGTTCCCAAGTATCATAACGTTCTTGACGCATTTCCTGTGTAGGAGTTACTTCAGGAACTTTTGCACCAAGTTCATCGATAAGGCTGCGCTGCTTGTAGCAGAAAGACCCAACCAACGTGCCATATCGCTACCTTGGAGGCTTTGAACCTTATTGCCATCTACCATATAAGCAAGACCATCACGTGTGAAACCTGGCTCACTAACGTCACCGCCCCATGCTACACAATAACCATTCATAACAGCATTATCGATAACCTTCATCATTTCGTCCATAGGAAGGTTGTAAGAGTGAGGCATACGCCAGTTGTCTTGCACCTCAACAGCAAATGAAGTATAGAATGGATGGTGTGTATAAGAAGTAATAGTTACATAGTCGCTCCACTTCAAACCAAGGCTAGAAGCAAACTGCTTTGGAGTATAAGTCTTACCTTCGAATGTAAACTTCTCTGGGCACTTACCAAGATAAGCATCAAGAATACCCTGGAAACCGACCTTCCACTGATTAGAAATTTTGCTTGCCTTATTTCTTGCAACTGCATTTACGTATGGCTCCAGCAAAGAGAAAAATTCATTGAAGTTGAACAATGAGTCTCCTGTTAAAGAACCTGGGAAAGGCATAGCACCTTCAGGGCAGATACCATAGTTCTCAAGACAATAAAGAGGGTCGTAGCAAGAACCACCTTGTGCGAACTGAGCATCACCATGCATACGAACTACCTGAATTGCACGATCCATGTAAGTTTTGTTTGCAACGAAGCTTTCACAGAGGTCATAAGTCTTACCTGTTGCTTTCAATATTTCTGACTCAAAGTAAGCCAATGTAGAATAATCCCAACAAGTACCTGAACGGTTTTGGTTCTTAATGCTTGTGATAGGGTTCTCCTTAATCACCGTAAAAACAGGACTGTTGTCAACTTTCTTTGCAACTTTTTTAGGAGCTGCGTTAGCACCAGCTGCAATAACAGCAAAAAGTGCGAGCACTAAAATTTTTTTCATGATTCTAAAATGCTTGCCAGTTTAATTAATCTTCTGGCTTTCTTTTAAAAATTTAAGTTGTTAATAATATTAATTTTGTTTTCTTTGTGTACTTTCATTAAGCATTCATGAATGCTTCTATATCTTTTGCATAATAAGGAATAAGGTCTTTACCTATGAAACGGCAACCATCGGCTGTAACGAGAATATCGTCTTCTATACGAATACCACCAAAATCCTTATATGTATCAGCTTATCAAAGTTCAAGAATTCAGCACAATGTTTCTTTGCACGCCATTCATCTATAAGAGCAGGAATGAAATAGATACCAGGTTCATCAGTTACTACAAAACCTTCTTGCAAACGACGTCCCATACGCAAGCAGTTTGTTCCAAATTGTTCAAGGTTTGGACGAGTTTCTTCATCAAATCCTACATGTATCTGACCAAGAGCTTCCATATCGTGAACATCAAGTCCCATCATGTGTCCTAAGCCGTGAGGTAAGAACATAGCATGTGCACCTGCTGCAACAGCTACATCTGTATCGCCTTTTGCTAATCCGAGTTCCTTCATACGTTCGAAGATAATACGGCAAACAGCGAAATGAACATCAGCATATTTAACTCCAGGCTTAGATAATTTAAGCGCAGCATCATGTGCTTCTACTACCACATTATATATATCAAGCTGGCGCTGTGTGAATTTACCATTAACAGGGAATGTTCGTGTATTATCTGAGCAGTAATGACTCATTGTTTCACCGCCACAATCGCACAAAACAAGTCTTCCATCTTCTAATTCTGCCATAGATGGATTTCCATGCATGATTTCACCATGTTGAGAGAAAATAATAGGGAAAGAGACCATTGAACCATAAGAATTGGCAATGCCTTCAATCTGACCGGCTACGTATTTCTCTGTAAGTCCTGGCTTGGTAATACGCATTGCTGTTGTATGCATCTTGTAACCTATGACAGCCGCACGTTCAAGCTCTTCAATTTCTTCAGCAGTCTTAACAGAACGCATCTTTACAACAGCGTTAATTAGATCAAGACTTGCTTCCTCTTTCTGCTTATCAGGGTGAATACCAAGCAGATCACATATTTGAATCTTAATATCTGCACGATATGGAGGCAAGAAATGAATCTTTCTATTAGATGCTTTTGCCTTGTCACAAATATTCTTCAACTCGCTCATTGGTGCAGTATTACTAACACCTACTTGAGCAGCAAGATCGCTAACAGCATCAACACTCCAAACCATACAATATCTTCGATGTCAATATCATTACCTATTAGCATATCTTTGTCTTCATTGACATCAATAACGCCTACAAGGCCATCACGTTTCTGACCAAAATAGTATAGGAATGATGAATCCTGGCGAAAAGGAGAATATCCATTCGCTGGTGAATTTACTGGTGACTCATTGTTACCAAACAAAAGTATAATGCCGTCTTTTACAAGTTTCTTAAGCTCTACACGGCGAGCTATGTACGTTTCTTTCTTAAACATATCTGCTTTCATATATTAGTTTAGCTGCAAAAGATAATAAAAATTCCCATAAATTCAGTAATTTTGCACTGTTTTTTTATTAAGATTTTAATGGAAATCAATACAAATACAGGCTTAGTATTAGAAGGAGGAGGAATGCGAGGGGTTTTTACCGCTGGAGTTTTAGATGCATTCATGAAATATTACCTCTATTTTAAATACACAGTTGCAGTCTCTGCAGGAGCCTGCAATGGTCTTTCGTACATGAGTCGCCAACCTCGTAGAGCAAGAATTTCAAACATTGATTTACTTGCAAAATATGATTATATAGGTTTTCGTCATTTGGTTACACAAGGTTGTATCTTTGATCCTGAACTTCTCTACAAACGTTTTCCTTATGAAATTATTCCTTACGACTATGACACCTACTTTGAGAAGATAAATTTAGGTTATACTTTTGAAATAGTTACTACTAATTGTGAAACTGGCAGAAGTGAATATCTGCAAGAACGAAGTGGCAATAAACATAGATTGAATGAAATAGCACTTGCATCAAGTAGTTTGCCTTACGTTAGTAAAATAGTAAAAGTAGATGGAAGACCTATGCTTGATGGTGGAATTATAGACTCTATTCCACTTATGCGAGCCATAGAAACAGGACATAAGAAAAATGTTGTTATCTGCACACGCAACAAAGGTTGGCGCAATACTGGAAGCGATTTAAAAATTCCAAAATTTATTTATAAGAATTATCCGCGATTGCGTGTTGTATTAAGTCATAGATTGGAAGCCTACAACAGACAATTGGATATGATAGACGAATATGAGAAACGGGGAGACATCATTGCTATACGTCCTATTCGCCCCATTGAAGTAGGAAGAATGGAAAAAGATGTTGATAAATTAGAAGCTCTTTACAAAGAAGGATTCGATATTGGTGAAAACTTTTGCAAGAATGTTATTGCTAATGATGTTTTCTAAGTAAACTATTTTAGCAAGTCTGGACGCAAGCGTTTTGTTCTTTCCATTGCTTGTTCAAATTCCCATTGATTGATTTTTGCCTCATGACCGCTCAATAATATTTCTGGAACTTCCCAGCCTTTATAGTTTCGCGGACGAGTATAAATAGGAGCAGAGAGCATATTATCTTGAAAGCAATCGGACAATGCACTTTGTTCATCTCCGATTACACCTGGTATGATACGTACTACAGCATCTGCAATAATTGCTGCTGGAAGTTCTCCACCTGTAAGGACAAAATCTCCAATTGATATTTCTTTTGTTATTAGATGTTCTCTTACGCGTTGATCTACGCCCTTATAATGTCCTGCTAATATGATAAGATTGCCTCCTAAAGACAAGTCGTTTGCCATCTTCTGATTGAATTGTTCTCCATCTGGCGATGTAAATATCACCTCATCATATTCTCGCTCTTCTTTTAAAGCACTGATACAACGATCTATTGGTTCTATTTGCATAACCATTCCTGCTTGTCCGCCAAAAGGATAATCATCTACACGATGCCATTTATCTTGACTATAATCGCGGAGATTATGCAATCGGACCTCAGCTAAACCTTTTTTTTCTGCTCGAGCTAAAATGCTTTCATGAACAAAGCCTTCAAGCATTTCTGGTAATACTGTAATAATGTCTATTCTCATATTGTAAGGACAAAGTTACCAATATTTCTAATAAAAGATACAAGCATTAAGATTTTTTTGTAACTTTGCAGGCAAATTCTAATCCAAACTTAAATACTAATGAAAAAAATCTTTTCTCTGGCCATCATTTGCATGGCTATTTTTGGGAGTGTTCAAGCGCAAAATGTGCAATTACACTACGACCTCGGTCATAATCTTTCAGACGATTTAAAAAATCGTCCATCTGTTACAACTACAGTAGAAATGTTTAAACCTGATAGATGGGGTTCTACTTTCCTTTTTACTGATATTGATTACAAGAGCGATGGTGTTGTAGGTACTTATTGGGAAATCTCAAGAGAATTTAATATTTCTAAGAACAAACGTTGGGCTGCCCATGTAGAATATGATGGAGGAGCAACAACTAGTGAAGCAGGAACAAGTTATTATGGAAGTCGTTTCCAACATTCAGTACTCCTTGGTGGTGCTTGGAATTGGGCAAACAAAGATTTTTCAAAGACATTTAGTGTACAGCTAATGTATAAGTACACCTTTAAGAACAAAATTAATGGTGCGCATCCTTATAGTGGATTCCAACTAACTGAGGTATGGGGCATGAACTTTGCAAAAGGTTTATGCACCTTCAGTGGTTTCTGTGATTTATGGTATGACCCAAATGTAAGCGGAAAACTTATTTTATTGTCTGAGCCACAATTCTGGTTTAACTTGAACACATTAAAAGGAATGAATGGTGTAAACCTTTCGTTAGGAACTGAAGTAGAAATAAGCAACAACTTTGTATGGAACAATAAAGGCAAGAATAATAAATTCTATGCTATTCCTACAATTGCTGCGAAGTGGACATTCTAAACTTTTTTTGTTCACTTATTAAAAATAATACTTTTTGAAAGTTTATTTGACATAGATTTTATTTAGGCTGAGTTTCTTTTTAAGAACTCAGCCTTTTTCATTTTCAATAAGAAACTTAGTACTTTTCAGTTTTCATTTATACAACCTACTTAGTTTTTATTTTGCTTTGGCTTTATGAAAAAAACTCAACGTTCTTTAATTCTCTGAATTTTTGCTGTAGGTGTAAATAGAATTTGCGTCTTAGTAATACATTCCGTTGGTTTAAAAATCTTCTTCCTTCTCCACTACTTTTTGATAAGAAGGTTGGACGGAACTTGCCTAGTGGACCAGCATTAACAATATATCCTTGTGAACAAAACTTGTTGAGCACATTACGAAACTTGTGAAAACAGCAGCAATATCTGCTTCTCCAATAGTAGAATCTGCTGTCATTCGCTCACTAAAGTTGTTCAAAAAGAGATGTGTTGTTTCTGACAAACTGCACTTGCCACAAACATTTCCTTACCTTTAAATTTACCTACACTCATTTTACGTTTATTCAATGAATAGTCCATAATAATAGATTTTAGTTTGTTTAGATACTTAGAGTGTGATTTGCTCCTCATCTCAGCAGAAGTTTTCACACCAATATATGTTACAAAGTTAATGAAAAGATTTTTTTGTTTATGAAACATACAATGTTTTTTTATGACATCTGAAATTATACTTAAAATCGAATTATAGTGGTTTTTACATGAAACGATGGAACTTTTTAAGTAAAATCATCGAACATTTAATTTAAAAATCATGGAACATTTAAAGAAGAAAGATATATGGTTTTAGTAAAAATAAACTATCAAAAACAGATATAAGAAATTACAAAAAGTTTAATCGTTTACTGAACTAAAACATTTCCTTTCAATATTTTAATTTGTAGCAAAACAAAAGCCGTCTTTGCATTTAGCTAAGGCGGCTTATCTTATCATTTTCGGTTATTTTATTGTAATATCTTTTGTGTTGTTCCGTCGCTCATGTGTACGATATTTACACCTTTTTGCAACTCTGAGAGTTTCTTACCATCAAGAGAATAGATTGCTACAACTTGCGAATCTGTAGCTGTATTTGGTTTAGCAATTCCAGTAGAATTTTTCTTTGTGAAATATCCTGTATCCGGATTTGCCATTTTAACATCTACTTTATATTCATTGTATGCTACGGCACCTCTAAGTTTATTGCAATAGCCAAACATACTTTCTGATTGTCCACAATTCCATGTGTAGTCGCAATAGATTGTTGTCATTTCTTCACAACCAAAGAACATTGAAGCCATATCAGTTACCTTGTCCAACTTGAAGTTTGAAAGGTCAAGCGAGGTAATGGCGTCGCAAGAGAAGAACATTGTGTTCGTATTGGTTACGTTATCGGTATTGAAGTTTGAAAGGTCGAGTGTGGTAATCTTTCTACAACCAGAAAACATTCCGCGCATATTAGTCACATTTTCTGTATTGAATTTAGAAACATCAATGGTTTCCATTAACATACAATACTTAAACATCGCACCCATATCAGTTACTTTTGCTGTATTGAAACCTGTAAGATCTACTGAAGGAAGCGAAGTACAATAGAAGAACATAAACGACATATTAGTTACGTTCTTGGTATTGAAACTTTGAATTTTAAGCGAATTAAGAGCTTTGCAATATGCAAACATTCCGTACATATCAGTTACATTCTCAGTATCAAAGTGTGAAAGATTGAGCGTAGGAAGGGATTCGCAAGAGAAGAACATTCCGTACATATCTGTAGCTTTTGATGTTTTGAAGTTTGCAATATTTAAATTTGTAAGAGCAGTACAACCAGAGAACATTCCTTTGAATGTAGTTACTTCAGGAGTATTAAAGCTTAAAAGGTCTAGAGTAGTAAGAGCTTTACAGTTTGCAAACATACCATACATAGTTACAACCTTCTCTGTATTAAAATTAGAAACATCAAGTGAAACGAGTTCAGAACATGAAGAGAACATAGAAGTCATATCAGTTACATTTCCTGTATTGAATTTAGAAAGGTCTAGAGTGGTAAGAGCTGAGCAGTTTGCGAACATTCCGTTCATATCTTCTACTTTCGCAGTGTTGAAATGAGAGAGATCGAGCGAAGGAAGAACGATACAACTTGCAAACATACCATTCATATTCGTTACGTTCTCAGTATTGAAGTTTGAAATATCAAGCGATTTAAGCGCACCTAAACCAGAAAACATTCCCTTCATGTTAGTAACTTTTCCTGTTTTGAAATTTGAAAGATTGAGAGAGGTAAATGCTTTACAATAGAAAAACATTACACCCATATCGGTTACATTCTCTGTATTGAAGTTTGAAATATTAAGCGAGGTTAGTGTAGTACAGCAGAAGAACATTGCGCGCATATCTGTTACTTTTGCTGTGTTAAAATTAGAAAGGTCAAGAGAATTAAGTCCTGCACAGAAATTAAACATAGAATTCATATCAGTTACATTTTCTGTATTGAACTTAGAAACGTTGAGCGAAGTAAGCGAAGCACACTCAGAGAACATTGAGTTCATATCTGTAACCTTCGCTGTATTAAAATGTGAAAGATCTACTGCAGGTAGAGCATCGCAATGGTAGAACATATGCGACATATTAGTTACCTCTGACGTATTAAGATTTTCCATTCCCTTAATTACTTTCAGAACTAAATAGTGGCCAAACCAGTAGCTTGTGTTTGTTGGCTGATAGTCCTTGAACGAAGCATCGAAAACAGCTGTAGTAGTAGTCTTTTCTTCGTTCTGCGAATTTCCTGCCCAAACAGGAATCTCAGCACCACTTTCTAATGTCTGCTTAGCATTAATGTCATAAATAATTCCTTTTCGGTTTGCTTTCTGATCATCGTAATAGAAAGTCATAACCTTGCTATCAAGGTCTTTTTGCACATAGGCTTCTTTACTTTGTGCATTTGCCTGCTGAGATAAAGCAAACAATGCAACAAACAGCATGACGAGTACTGGATACGTCTTCTTAAATAGATTGTTCTTCATTGTTTTGGTGTCTCTCCATGACTCTCTCTATTAGAGAGAGAACGCATTGCCGAGACCGGAGCGTTTTGGTTATTAATTGTTAACTATGTCTCTAAAATTTGTGTTAAATATATCTTGTTCAGTTCCTTTTTATCTAGATGTTTCTCAAATATCAAATTGTCATCGAAATACTCAATATTATGCAAAAGGCTCCACCTCTACCTCCTTTGACAGAGATATAGGCGGAGCCTTCAGTAAATATATTTGGTCAAACATAGGACAAATAGCATGAGAGCTATTCAAGCGCCTAAGAAGTCCTTCAAATAAATGAGAGCACATATTGACAAGCGTACGAGGCATACATAATTTTTTGTTCCGAGAAGGAACATGTAACCTTGCTAAAAGTAACCTCGTTAGTGCTATCATCATTATAATCTAATTTGGTCTGAGCGATTGTTTTTATTCTGCTGCAAATATAAGTTTTTTCTTTGAAAATTGCAAGGAGAAAAGTAAAAAAACTTAAAATCAGCGCTTCATAATTACAACTTTACTTTCTTTTTCTTACCTGCACTTTCATTACTCATGCGATCAAGTGCGGTTACAACATAAGTATATTTTGTTTCACCATCATTTAACTTGAGTTTTAATGCTGTTTGATAAGTGATTGCTACAATTTTTGCAGGGTTGTCTAAATCAATATCTTCTCCTGGCCCAAATTTATAAATAACATACTTATGTGCTTCATCTTTCCAACCACTTCCCTTAGGGGCTTTCCAATGTAAAATACAGCCATCATCAGACCAACTTACTTTCAATGAACGTGGTTTTTTAGGGGCTTCATCATCAATAAAAGGCATCAAAGGTTGTAAAGCTGGATAACGCCAATAATTAGTCTGAAGTACCTTAGCATAATTGCCTGGATTTTCAACTACCGATGCAGCATACCATAAAACTGTACCTTTGACATTCGTAGACATTTCGTGTAAACGATGCTTTGCTGGTAACTGATGCGAACTTGGATTTTGTGGGTCTGCTGCTTTAACCGTACGTAACACATCTTCTCCAATATATAATGGACGATTTGCTGCATAGCGATTCCACCATGTTATGAGTTCTTTGTAGTCGGCTGCCTTATTACCTATTTCCCAATATATCTGTGGAACGCAGTAGTCCACCCAACCATTGTTTACCCATTTCAATACATCTGCGTAAAGGTCATCATAGTTTTGCAATCCATTAGTCTTACTACCAATGTTTGGGGCACTCTTTTCATTTCTATAAATTCCAAAAGGCGAAACACCAAACTTTACCCAAGGTTTAACTCTGTGAATAGTTTCGCAGAGTTGCTTAATAAACATATCAACATTATCGCGACGCCAATCTTGAATACGACCGAAGCCTCCACCATAAAGACTGAATTCTTTTAAATCAGGAATACGCTGTCCTGCAGCGGGGTAAGGATAGAAATAATCGTCTATATGCAAACCATCTACATCATAACGTTGTAAAATATCTGTTACAATATTACAAATGTAATTTCTATTTTCAGGAATACCTGGATTGAGTATTTTAAGCCCATCATAATCAAAAACCCTTTCAGGATGTTGAACTGCAATATGGTTTGAAGCAAGTTGCGTTGTATTCTTTGTTTTTGCACGATAAGGATTTATCCATGCATGAAGTTCCATTCCACGACTATGACACTGCTCTATCATCCATTGTAAAGGATCCCAATAAGGAGTTGGCGCTGCACCTTGCCTTCCTGTCAAGAACTTACTCCATGGTTCATATTTGCTGGGATAAAGCGCATCACACTCGGCACGAACTTGAAATATAATAGCATTGACACCCATCTGCTGTAGCTTATTAAGCTGCGAAATGAGTGTTTGTTGCATTTGTATAGTTCCAATGCCTTGGAATTGTCCATTGACACATTGAATCCACGCTCCCCTAAACTGATGTTTCTTAGGAAGGGTTGCAGAAAAAGAATAACTACTTGTAAAAAGTAAAAACAAGATAAAAGCTACTTTTACAAATTGCAAACGATATAATTTCATTGTAAATTATGTATTAATTCTAATGGGTTAGTAATTCTTTAATTCTATTTATAAGACTGACTTACCTTTGCCGTGCTGCATTACTAAAAGATTGTTTATGAAAGCGTCTTTCAGCCTTTAAGACTTCATTGAGTTTTACTGTAGAAATTACTTCTAACATCTTTATATGATATTTTTCTATTTGTTTTAATCTGCATATGCAAATCATCAATTTCTAATATCGTATTCTTTGCACTTTTTATTATTTTGCGGAGTGCTGCTTTGTAATTTCCGTAATTGCTTGTGGAGTGTTCGTTGCTTTGAAATCATCTCATCGTAAATCGGCAAAAAGCTTTGTAGATTCTTTTTCTGTTAAATTTGCTGATGTTACAATATATTGATGCAGTTCGGCTTTAAACTTCTCAGGGTTAAACTTATTTTGTGCCAACAAACTAATAGCACTAACAAAAGCTATAATAATTATTTGTGTCCTTTTCATTATCAATAAGCTATAAAGTATACACTTTCATTTAATTATCAGCCAAATAAGCATATACATCATCGTTATCAAGCATCATGTATTCTGCGGCTTCTTCTAAATATTCTGTATTGTCAGAGTTTTCTTTTGTCGTTGAAATCGTAGTATGGGTCGAAACATTGTTTCTTTGTGCTGTTGCCTCGTTTCTTTCATTTTTAAAGAAATGCATTGCTACTGCACCAATAAGCATTATTCCAACAAAAGAGGCTGCAATCATCAATGGGCGTAAGCGCTTGTAAAAGATAGCTCCATTCTTATGACTACATTGCTTTTCAATCGATTTTTTTGTATTCTCTGATGCAATTTGCGACATAACTCGCATTTCCAAACTATCAAAATAACCATCAGGCAACTTAAAAGGCCGCCTGTTCCCAAATTTTGAAAGTAATTCCTTTTCTAATTCCATCACAATTAATATTTACTTGCTAATGTTTTGTTTTTTGATAGTTTGACGCAGATGATTCACTTTCGTTTAACTCAAATTTAAAATCTTATTCGTGAGCTTTAATATATTGCGATATTTTCTTTACTGCAATATGGTACGATGCCTTCAAAGCTCCTTCACTTGTACCAAGAATTTCATGAATCTCCGGATACTTTAATTCATCGTAATATTTCATAATAAAAACTGTACGCTGAACTTCTGGCAAAGAAGAGATAGCTTCCTGTAAAATAGCTTGTCCTCTATCTCCATCAAAATAATTATCTGCTAAAAGATTGTTAGATATGTTATTATTGACATTATCAGAACTTAAAGTATCTATTCTTTTTATTTCTCAAATAGTCTAAAGATTCATTAATAGCTATACGATACAACCATGTAGATATCTTCGATTTTCCTTCAAAGCTTTCTATGTTTTTCCACGCTTTTAAGAAAGTATTTTGCAAAACATCATCAGTATCGTCATGCGATAAAATGTAGCTTCGTATTTTCCAATACAAAGTCTTACTATATATATTTATCAATAAGGCAAATGTCTTATTACGTGTTTTAGGCTCTGATAATGCTTTAAGGAGTTCAGTTTCTTCTATCTGTCGCACAACACAGAAGCAAATTGATCAACAAATAAGTATAATTAACGTATTGAAATTTTACGAACTACTTTCCCAACCTTTATAATGTAACAGCCTTTTGGCAAATTAAGATTGTAACGTTTATCTTGTCCATCTATTCTCATGCTCATAACACAAACACCTGTCACATTATAAATCTGCAACATTTCATCGTTTGCTCCTTCAATACGAAGAACAGAACCATAAACAGAAATAGAAACAGTATGAACATCTTGTTCTATCATTTCCAATGAGGTATGAGCCTTAACTGTTGTTGGCAATGCAAAACCTAAAAGAGTTGTAGCTAACAAAAAAGTATATATTTTCTTAATCATACGCATGATATCTTTGATATGCAAAGATAATAATTTTATTTAGAAAAATAAGCTTTTTAATCATCTTAATGCGGCTTTAATGTTTATTAACTCATCATGCTATCTTCCGAGAAATAGCTTTTATATCAATCATTCATCTCTGTTTTAGAAATACTCCTATTTCTCTAAAATTCTATTCTAACATATAAATTTTATGTTAGAAAAAAATTAATCTTATTATAGATTTAGCAGCAATCATTCATTTTCTTACTTAAACTTTTCTGCAAGATATTTACCCGTCAAACTATTTTTATTATGCACTATCTCTTCAGGTGTACCACTTGCAATGAGTTTACCACCATTATCACCTCCGTCTGGTCCAATATCAATGATATAATCTGCACACTTTATTACATCAAGGTTGTGTTCAATAACAAGCACCGAATGTCCCCTCTGTATGAGTGCATCGAAAGCTTTCAGTAAACGTTTTATATCGTGGAAATGTAAACCTGTGGTTGGCTCGTCAAAGATGAATAACGACGGTTCCTGTCGTTCCTTACCTATAAAATAAGCAAGTTTTACACGTTGGTTTTCACCGCCCGAAAGTGTAGAAGAACTTTGCCCTAACTTAATATAGCCCAACCCTACATCTTCCAATGGCTGTAAGCGAGTAACGATTGTTTTCTGCTTATTGGCGGTAAAAAACTGTATTGCTTCGGAAACCGTCATATCCAACACGTCGTTAATGTTTTTCCCAGCAAAGGCAACATCAAGGATTTCTCGCTTAAAGCGTTTGCCATGGCATTCTTCACATTCCAAAACCAAGTCTGCCATAAACTGCATTTCGATGGTAATTACTCCTGCGCCCTTACACTCTTCGCACCGTCCACCATCTGCATTAAACGAGAAGAACTGGGGAGTATAGCCCATTTGCTTTGAAAGTTGCTGCTCTGAAAACAGCTTTCTGATTTCGTCGTATGCCTTCACATAGGTTGCAGGATTAGAGCGCGAACTCTTCCCAATTGGGTTTTGGTCTACAAATTCCACGTGCGCTATCTGCTCCAAATCACCTGTAAGTGAAGCATATTCACCAGGCAAATCGGTTACTTCATCAAGGCGACGCTTCAATGCGGGATAGAGTGTTCCCTTTATAAGCGACGACTTTCCGCTTCCACTGACGCCTGTTACAACTGTAAAGACGTTGAGCGGTATTTTGGCATCTAACCCTTTCAGGTTGTTCATTCGGCAACCTTTTATTTCAACAGAAAGATTCCAAGGGCGACGACTCTGCGGCACTTCAATGGTTTCTGCAGCGGTAAGATATTTTATCGTGTACGAATCGGCGTGTGCTTTCAACAAGTCTGCTTTATTTGCATCATTGATTTCGGGCACAACACCATTATATACTATATGCCCACCCAATCGTCCTGCATCTGGACCGACATCAATAAGATAGTCTGCCGAGCGTAATAACTCTTCGTCGTGTTCCACCACAATTACAGTATTTCCGATGGCTTGCAACTCTTTCAAGACGTGGATAAGACGGTCGGTGTCGCGACTATGCAACCCGATACTTGGTTCGTCCAAGATGTAAAGCGAGCCTACCAACGACGAACCTAACGATGTTGTAAGATTGATACGCTGACTTTCGCCACCACTGAGACTGTTTGATTGGCGATTCAATGTAAGATAGCCAAGTCCGACATCTACAAGAAACTGAATACGGTTGGTTATTTCCAACATCAATCGTTTACTAATGTTTCTCTCTTGCTCTGTCAGCTCTATATTATCGAACCATTCCTTCAAGTTTATAATTGGCATTTCCACCAAGTCGGTGATAGCCTTTCCAGCTATTTTCACCCAAGTAGCTTCCTTTTTCAATCGCCGTCCGTGGCAATCGGGGCAGATAGTCTTTCCTCTGTATCGGCTCAAGAGGACACGATACTGTATCTTATATTGATTGTCTTTCACCATTTGGAAGAAAGAATCTATACAGATACGGTCGGAAAGCGGATTGACGGCTTCGCTTGGCAGTCCATGCCACAGTTGGTCTTTCTCTGTTTGCGACAGTTCAAAATAAGGCTTGAAAATAGGAAAATTATCCTTTGCAGCCCGACGGCAAAACTCATCGTGCCACACCTTCATCTTCTCGCCATGCCAACATTGCACACAACCCTCGTAAACAGAAAGTGAACTGTTAGGTATTACCAAACGTTCGTCGATGCCTATAATACGTCCAAAGCCTTCGCAAGTAGGACAAGCTCCCAGCGGAGAATTGAACGAAAACATATTGTCGTTAGGATCTTCAAACTTAATACCGTCAGCCTCAAAGCGCGTAGAAAAGTCGTAAGAGAGTTTCGATGGGAAGAACATCAGCCTCAACATACCATCGCCTTCGAAGAAAGCAGTTTCGCAAGAGTCGATAAGGCGCGAGATTGCTTCCTTGCTATCATCAACCGAAAGGCGGTCGATAACAAGATAAACGTTTTCTACTCTTTCTATATCTTTCTCGTCGTGCGCTTCTATCCAATCTTCAATGCGCACAATCTCGTCTTCTACATAAATACGCGCATAGCCTTCCTGTACTTCCATTTCAAGCTGTGCCGTGAAACTCCTGCCCTCACGAACGTGCAATGGGGCAAGAATACAGAACTTTGTGCCAGCAGAATAGCTTTGAACCTTCTGTATAACATCTTCCATGGTGTGTCGATTCACCTCTTCTCCCGTTGCAGGATTAATGGTTCTGCCTATTCGTGCATAAAGCAATCTCAGATATTCGTATATCTCTGTCGAGGTACCAACCGTAGAACGAGGATTTCGTGATATAACCTTTTGCTCTATTGCAATGGCAGGTGGAAGTCCTTTTATAAAGTCTACTTCGGGCTTTGCCATTCTACCTAAGAACTGACGGGCGTATGCCGACAAACTCTCAACATATCTGCGCTGCCCTTCCGCATAAAAGCGTATCGAAAGCCAACGATGACTTACCAGAACCTGAAAACACCAGCCATAATGACGAACTTTCCACGTGGAATCTTCACGTTTACATTCGCCTAAGTTGTTTACTCTGGCACCTTTTACTTCTATATAACCGTCTTCTTGTTTATTCTTTTTATCCATCTGCTTTGGCAAGTCTATCTCTTTTTGCCGTGCAAAAATACAAAAAACTTTTGGTATCTTCCTTGAAATCTCGTATATTTGCACTATGTTGATTCCGAAATAAAATAACTGCGGTTATATATAATAAGGAATAAAGAGAGAACAAACGCAATGTCTGACTTACATAATAATAAGGAGAGATAGATATGAAAAAGCAGAATAATATCATACACAACTTTGCTGACCCTGTTGAAGAACGACAGATTAGACATTTCGCTTGCAAGGAAATGGGCAGACAAATACACCGTTACATTAAAGGTATGCGCGGTTCGAAAGCGCAAATGCTGCGTTTTGAAGATTCGTTGGAGAACCTCTCGTTAGAAGAAAGAGAAAAAGCCATAGCCCTTTACTTGGATTTAAACCGCAAGGCACTGAAAGGGCTTGACATGAAAATGGTATTGGTGCGTTCGGTTGCCAACTATTCAGATACTTTTGAATACCTTGTTACATTGGTCAACGATAAGCGCAAAATGGTAAACTATCTGAACTTATTGAAAGAAACATACATTCAATACCACCAAGTAATCGAAAAAGACGGCAAGTTCGGTATCGTAGATTATCAAGGAAACACCATACTAAGTCCGAAATACGAGTTTGTCCGCACGTGCTACGTGTATGTCGATGACTTGCGCACAATGCCGATTATAGCACAATTAGACGGAAAACTGGGGCTGGTACTACCTGACGGAAAAGAAACATTGGTTACACCTTTCAAGTACGACCGCATTTCGCTCAGAGAAGAACCACCCTACTTTGAAGCCGAATACGACGGCAAGAAAATACTCTTAACAACAGATGGCGTAGAGAAATAATAGAAGCAAGCACATCAAGAACCGAGAAGTTCAAGATGTGCTTGCTTTTTATAATAGCATTTTAAAGTAATTCAATACCTGTTGATACTTTATGCGGAAAAGCACACCGTTTCGCTTTTCTCAGTAGAAAGAACTCTTTAGCTCCCTACACCGTAAGCCTTCCATTCCTCATTTCAGAAACAGAAAACGAGCCATAAAGCTGTAAATATTTTTCACAACAGTAAGTGTTACATAGTCGTCCCTTAAAAACAATATTTCAGCATAAAGCTTGTATTGACAAGCTCTATGCTGATTCTTTTTATAAGGTCCAAAAGAACTCTCATAGCTCTTTTGAAGTTATATGCTGCTGCAGCTAATAATACATTGATAGCATCTCCTTTGACACCTTTATAAAAGTTGCGAGATAATCGGTGGTCTGCTTTAAGATGTCCTATCGTTGGCTCTATACCAGCTCGTTTACAAAATAGTTTGTGTCTCTTTCTCTTTTGGTAGTAGCTGTCTTTAGCTTTAGGAGTGTCTGGGATGAGTATCTTTGTCTGCCCAATCTGCTTTATACCTCTATACCCTCTATCTCCTGCTAACTTATCAACCTTCCTTCCTGTCATCCTTTGGGTTTGTTCTAACGTCTTTTCGATAGTATGCCCATCATATTCATTCCTAAAAGAACATGCACCAAGAATAAGTCCTGAAATGCCTTTCAAGGTACGCGTATAACTCTGTCGTAGAGGAAGACAATTGTCATGAACGATCTTCAGAACGTTTTTGATTATCTTTTTATGCAACTTCGCATCTGTAGGATAGGTTATATTCTTCTCCTGAACGGTAGAATCAATGAAAGCCGTATCAAAATGATCTTCGTCATCATGGTCGGTATTAACGCGGATACTTTCTGCTAATATTAACTCCATACCTTCCTCGCCTATACGATTTCTGAAGTGAACTAACTCGGAAGCGTCACAGGGTTGTTTTGGCATAAATTCAAGTCCACCACAAAAATATTGGTAGTAAGCATTCTCGCTCCATTGAGAAACTACCATTTCATCTGACACATTGCGCAAATGTTTTAAAATTAAAAGACCACACATCAAGCGAATAGGATGAGCAGGGCGACCATTAGTGCTGCAATACAAAAGGAGAAAAAAAGCATTTTCAAAACATTCCCAATTAATCTTATTACTAAGTTGGAAAAGGGGATGTTGATGACTAAGCATGTCCTCTAAAGAAGAGAACATAGAGAGCTGTTTAGATGTACGTTTAAGCATAAATATCTGCAAGATTTATAATGTAAAGGTACAAAAAAACTTGCAGATATAAGCAAATAATTTACAGGATAATATACTATGAATCAGAGGAATATTAGGTTTATAAGGGAGGATTAACTACATTGTTACCAGTTTTCAAGGGCTTTATCTTTACAAAACGAAGACGATTCTATGCCTTTTAGTAAGCATCAAAGCTACTAAGATGAAAGTTTTTCACCTATAAAACAAATTGAAACAATAGATATGGAAAAAAATATTTTTGAGAGGCTTTATAAAAAGAAGACTTGCAATCGCATTTTTATCAGCGATTACAAGTCTTTTTATATTCTCCAAAAGATTTCAGAAAATATCAATTAAAACAATTTGATAACGCCTTGTTCTTGGAATATCTTCTTTAGAATTTCTACACCACGTTCAACCTGTTCTTTTGTATGGGTTGCCATAAGTGCAAATCTTACGAGGGTATCTTGCGGTGCGCAGGCTGGTGGAATAACAGGGTTGATGAATACGCCTGCATCGTAAGCCATTTTGGTAACGATAAATGTTTTATGAATATCTCGCACATAAAGTGGGATTATTGGACTTGCGGTATCGCCAATCTCGAAACCTTCTTCACGGAAACGCTGCAAAGCATAGTTTGTAACTTCCCATAAACGTTCTTGTCGTTCAGGTTCTTCTTGCATTATGTGTAACGCTTCCAATGCAGCAGCTGTAGCAGAAGGCGTATTACTTGCAGAGAAAATATAAGTTCTACATGTATGACGTAAAAAATTGATTGTATCCTTATCGCCTGCAATGAAACCACCAATTGAAGCAAGACTCTTTGAGAATGTTCCCATGATAAGGTCAACATCATCAGTTAAACCAAAATGATCACAAACTCCTCTACCCTGTTTACCAAATACACCCAATCCATGAGCTTCATCTACCATAACAGAGCAATTATACTTATGCTTCAACTTTATAATTTCAGGAAGGTTTGCAAGGTCACCTTCCATTGAAAAGACGCCATCAACTACGATGAGTTTAATAGATTCTTGAGGCAATTTCTGGAGTACACGCTCAAGGTCTTCCATATCATTATGTTATAATGAAGCTGTGTTGCAAAACTCAAACGTCTTCCATCTACTATACTTGCGTGATCACGATCATCGCAAATAATATAGTCGCCACGTCCAACAACTGAAGCTAAGACACCAGAATTAACAGAAAAACCTGTTGAGAAACAAAGAACATCTTCTTTGTTCATATACTCTGCGAGTTCTTTTTCCAACTGTACATGTAAGTCGAGTGTTCCATTCAGAAATCGGCTACCAGCACAACCAGAACCATATTTATCTAAAGCTTTTTTACCCGCCTCAATAACTCTTGGGTCGTTAGGCAAGCCTGTGTAAGCATTAGAACCAAACATCAATATATCATGTCCATTGATATCGGTTACCTCTGTACCTTGCTTACTTGTGATTTCGCGAAAATATGGATATAATCCCATTTTCATAAACTTTTGCGGATCACGGTAACTCTTATATTTTTCTTGTAACTGTCCCATATATATATTAGGTGTAGCATAAGCTACGTTTTCTTTAGGCTGCAAAGATACAATTTTTTGTTGAAATATAGCATTAAATATTAACTGATTAACAAATTAAAGTTTTTCACTATAAAAATAATGATGATACTATGATAAATGTATAATTTTTGTTCTTTAATTCCCTTAAAGGAAATAAAGAGTGATATATGAAGACGAAAATTCTATTCATAATGAACCCTAAATCGGGAGTTGGTAGTAAGGAGTCTATTCCCGAGTTAATCGACAAAAACATAGACAAAGAACTATTTGACTACCAAATAGCAAATACAGAATATGCGGGTCATGCAACAGAATTGGCAAAGCAAGCAGTTGAGGATAAAGTTGGAATTGTAGTTGCTGTAGGCGGTGATGGAACAGTAAATGAAGTGGGAAAAGCACTTATAAATACTGACACTGCGATTGGTATCATACCTACTGGGTCTGGAAATGGATTAGCACGACATTTGGCTATTCCTATGAATGTAAAGAAGAGCCTTCAGATATTAAATCAAGCCTGTATTCATAAATTAGATTATGGAATAATTAACGGTATTCCATTCTTCTGTACTTGTGGTATGGGATTCGATGCTTTTATATCAATGAAGTTTGCAGAAGCAGGCAAACGTGGAGTTGTTACATACGTACAGAAAGTTTTGGAGGAAGGACTTAAGTATGAGCCTCAGACATACGACATAGAAGATAACGAAGGTGTGCATCATTATAAAGCATTCTTAATATCGGTGGCAAATGCTTCACAATATGGCAACAATGCTTACATAGCACCTCAGGCTTCTATGAGTGACGGTTTGTTAGATATTATTATCATGGAACCTTTCGATATTATTGATGCACCGCAGGTGGCTATAGAAATGTTCAACAAGACACTTGATAAAAATTCAAAGATAAAAACATTCAAAGCGAAACGTATTCACATTCATAGAAAAGAAGAAGGAGTAATCCATTACGATGGAGACCCTATTATGGCAGGAAAAGATGTTGAGATAAAACTTGTAAGTAAAGGAATAAAAGTTGTTGTAAATCCAAGTGATCATAAAGACCAGCGTAAGCCGAATATTTTACAAACATCATTCTCAGAGTTATTTTCAAACATTGATTTAATACGTTGCAACATTAACAAACAAAGCAGAAAAGTTCAGGCTTTAAACAAAACTATTCTGCGAAAACTTAATATTTAAATGAGCTTTACTTTTAAGCAGTTTCATATTGAACAGGATAAGTGTGCAATGAAAGTTGGCACTGATGGAGTTTTATTAGGAAGCTGGGCAGAAGGTGGTAAGCATATTCTTGATATAGGCACAGGAACTGGTCTGATAGCATTAATGATGGCACAGCGATTTCCTAATGCAAATATTGATGCAATTGAAATAGATAGCAGCGCGTATTTACAAGCAAAAGAGAATGTACAGAGTTCGCCTTTTGCCAATCAAATAGAAGTAAACCATTGTTCTCTACAAACATTTTCAGAAAATAAAAAGAGCTTCGACTCCATTGTTTGCAACCCACCCTATTTTGTAAACTCATTAAAGAGTAATGATAATAATAGAACCATTGCACGACATTCTGACACATTGCCTTTTAATGATTTATTAAAAGGCGCATATCAATTACTAACGTCCAATGGTCATTTTTCTTTAGTACTTCCGATTGAATCTTATTGTATTTTAGAACCAGAAGCAATAATAAATGGCTTCTCTATCAACAAGAAAGTATTTATAAAAACCACACCTTCTAAAACAACCAAAAACGTATTTTTAGTAGAATTAAGCAAAACACCAAGTGCCTATTTGTCATCTACAGAATACTTGCAAGAATGTGCGGGGAAAAATCAAATTGGTACAAAAGAAATAACAAAAGACTTCTATCTTAAATAGATATTTTAAACAAAATATAAATCTTCTACCAAAAAGGTTCTATCATTTTTCTCAAAAAGTTCCATCGTTTTTCTCAAAAAGTTCTATCTTTTTAACCGAAAAGTTCCATAGATTTACCATAGAACAATAATGATTTTGCAACTTATTGAATATAAAACTTTTAAAAGTAACTATAAAAATAGAGCAGCATATTTAAAACCAAGCCAAAAATTAACTTTCTCTACACAAAAAGAATTATCAACAGCAAAAAGATACTTCTCCTATCATCCTTCAAATTTAATAAGTTATGCATTATTAAGATTAAAGATAAAAGAGAAAAATTGCCTATCTTATTTTTATTTAGTAATTTTGCACTTTAAATGATTAATGCAATCTCAATGAAACAAAATAATTCGATACAAATGTTTGCTGATTACGAAGGAGACTTACCAGATTTTGATATAAAAGTTGATGGTGAGGTTCCTGTTTTCATAACCCGCAACCTTGTTATGTTCCCAGGTGTTTTAATGCCAGTATTAGTAGGTCGCAAGACAACTTTAACACTGGTAAAGTATTTAGAAAAACATCCAGGAACTGTTTTTGCGGTAATCAGTCAAAAAGATGGCAATATAGACGAACCTGAAGAAAAAGACTTGTATCGTACTGGTATATATGCTAGACTCGTAAGAGTATTTGATATGCCAGGTTCGATGAATGGTGAGAACAGAACAGCTATTCTTCAAGGTTTAGGACGTTGTAAGCTTGACGAAGTTACTTCTGAAGTTCCATACATGGTAGGTAAGACTCATGCCATACCTGAAGAGCAAGTAGATAACAACGATAAAGAGTTCGTTACAGCGGTAAACGATATGAAAATAACCGCAAAAGAATACATTCAAGGTAGCGATGATATTCCAGACGACTCACAATTTGCACTTGATAATATAACAAATTCTGTCGTATCAGTAAATTATGTCTGTGCAAATATGCCATTCAGTGTTTCAGATAAGATGCACTTGTTGGAAGAAGATTCTATAAAAGATCGTTTATTCAGACTGATGAAGATATTGAATAGAGAAATCCAATTCCAACATCTTCGTCAGAATATACGTTCTAAAACACGAGAAGATCTTGACGAGCAACAAAGAGAATATTTCTTGCACCAACAAATAAAGAACATTCAAGAAGAATTGGGCGATGGCGATGGTACACCTGAAAAGAAGGAACTCATCAAAAAAGCTGCAACAAAAAAATGGTCGGAAGAAACTGCAAAGGTTTTCCAAAAGGAATTAGATAAGTTAAACACGTTAAATCCGCAAAGTCCTGACTATAGTGTGCAAATAAATTATTTGCAAACAATGGTAAATCTTCCTTGGAATGAATATACCAAAGACGATTTAGACTTGAAACGTGCCCAGAGAGTACTTGACCGCGACCATTATGGAATGGAAAAAGTGAAGGAGCGTATTCTCGAATATATGGCTGTACTTAAATTAAGAGGCAGCTTAAAATCGCCTATCCTTTGCTTATATGGGCCTCCTGGAGTAGGTAAAACAAGTCTTGGAAAGAGTATTGCTGAATCGATGAAACGCAAATATGTCCGCATGTCATTAGGTGGCCTACACGATGAGTCTGAAATTCGTGGTCATCGCCGTACATATATCGGTGCTATGCCTGGACGTATTATTAAAAACATTCAAAAGGCGGGTTCATCTAATCCAGTATTTATACTTGATGAAATAGATAAAGTAACACAAAATACTATCAATGGTGACCCTGCTTCAGCCTTATTGGAAGTTCTTGACCCAGAACAAAACAACGCATTCCACGACAACTATCTTGACATGGATTACGATCTTTCAAAGGTTTTATTCTTGGCAACAGCTAACGATATAAACTCTATACCAAAGCCTTTACTCGATCGTATGGAAATTATCGAGGTTTCAGGCTATATTACAGAAGAAAAAATTGAAATTGCAAAACGCCATCTCTTCCCTAAAGAACTTTCAAATACAGGTTTAGACAAAACTAATCCAAAACTAAAGTTCACCAAGCCTGCTTTAGAAAAGATAATAGAAAGCTACACACGGGAAAGTGGAGTGCGACAATTAGAAAAACAAATTAACAAATCTCTGCGTAAATTGGCATACAAACAAGCAGTAGATAACGCTTTGCCGTACGAAAAAATTTCACCTGTTGAATTGGAGGGCTTACTTGGAAAGCCACCTTTTTATCGAGATATATATCAAGGCAACGATTATGCGGGAGTTGTTACAGGATTGGCTTGGACAAGTGTCGGTGGCGAAATTCTATTCATTGAAACATCATTGTCGAAAGGAAAGGCTGGTAAGCTAACACTTACTGGTAATCTTGGCGACGTAATGAAAGAATCTGCAATTATTGCACTTGAATATGTAAAAGCGCATATTGAATCATTAAAGGTAGATTATCGTATATTTGACCAATGGAATATACATATTCATGTGCCTGAAGGAGCAACTCCTAAGGATGGCCCTTCTGCTGGTATTACTATTGCAACAAGTATAGCATCAGCAATTACACAGCATAAGGTAAGAAAGAATACTGCTATGACTGGCGAAATAACGCTTCGCGGAAAAGTACTTCCTGTTGGTGGTATCAAAGAAAAAATACTAGCAGCTAAACGCGCTGGAATTACCGATATTATTATGTGCAAAGAAAATCGCAAGGATATTGAGGAAATTCCAGAAAAATATCGCACAGGAGTAGAATTCCATTATGTTGAAAACGTACAACAAGTATGGGATTTCGCGTTAACAGATGAAATGGTATCTAGTCCTATCGATTTTAGTATCAAGGATGATAATTATAAAAAAGATGCAGAATGACATTTGAACTTCAATGTACCGATAACGCAAGTAATGCAAGAACTGGCTTAATTACTACAGACCACGGACAAATAAAGACACCAATCTTTATGCCAGTGGGCACTGCAGGTACTGTTAAAGGAGTTCATTTTTCAGAGCTTGTGGAACAAGTTAAGGCGCAAATTATACTTGGTAACACTTACCATCTTTATTTACGTCCAGGATTAGAAGTCTTAAAAGCAGCTGGAGGATTACACAAATTCAATGGTTGGAACCGTCCGATATTAACAGATTCTGGTGGATTTCAAGTATTTTCTTTAACTGGTATACGTAAACTCTCTGAAGAAGGTTGCCAATTTAGAAGTCATATCGATGGATCAAAACACATATTCACACCTGAAAACGTTATGGATACACAACGTATCATAGGTGCAGATATTATAATGGCCTTTGATGAATGTCCTCCAGGTAATAGTGATTACGCTTATTCAAAACAAAGTTTAGGATTAACACAACGTTGGCTAGATCGTTGTATTAAACGTTTTAACGAAACCAAACCATTATATGGCTACAAACAAAGTCTCTTCCCTATTGTTCAAGGTTGTACTTATAAAGACTTACGAACAGAGGCTGCAAAATTTGTTGCCGATAAAGGTGCAGATGGTAATGCTATCGGTGGACTTGCAGTTGGAGAACCTACCGAGGTGATGTATGAAATGATAGAAGTCGTGAACGAAATTCTACCTAAAGATAAACCTCGCTATTTAATGGGCGTAGGTACTCCTCAAAATATTCTCGAAGGGATTGAACGTGGAGTAGATATGTTCGATTGTGTTATGCCAACAAGAAATGGACGCAATGCAATGCTTTTTACTTATGAAGGTACAATAAATATGCGCAATAAGAAATGGGAAAAAGACTTTTCACCAGTAGATGCAGATGGCTGCGATATTGATATAATAACATCGAAAGCCTATTTGCACCATTTATTTAAAGCTGGTGAACTGCTCGCCATGCAAATTGCAAGTATTCACAATATCGCCTTTTATCTTCGTTTAGTTACCGATGCACGTGAACATATAGAAAAAGGAGACTTCACACAATGGAAGTCTTCTATTATAGAAAAACTAGGACGACGTTTATAATAACATTAGATGAAAAGTCAATTCAACAAGATAATCAACATTGCTAACAACAACTTGGAGAACTTAAAACATCTCCAACTTATAACAACTGCAGTTATAGCTTTGAAATGGTTAAGGAGTCATTTGCATTTTCTTCACCCAAAACATCTTGTTGGTTTATTAGATTGGTACATCATTAAGAAATTTATTGGGACTTATATTTTCTCTATACTTCTCATTATTTCTATCGCAATTATATTCGACTTTAACGAAAACTTGTCGAAACTGACTGATTCTAATGCTCCATGGCGAGCTATCATATTCGATTATTACGCAAACTTTGTTCCGTACTATTCCAATCTTTTCTCTCCTCTATTTGTTTTTATAGCTGTAATTTTCTTTACATCGAAATTAGCAGGCAACTCGGAAATTATTTCCATGCTTGCAGCAGGCGTCTCATTTAATCGTCTGATGCGTCCATATATAATTTCTTGTGTACTGATAGCTGGTTTAACTTATTATTTAAATAGTTTTGTTATACCACATGGAACTGTTATACGTTTAAATTTTAGGTCTTTGTATCTTAATTCGAAAAAGAATACTGCAGCTAAAAACGTACAAATGAAAGTTGCTGATAACACAGTTGCGTATATACAGAACTATGATGACAAATACAAGCGAGGATTCGGCTTTTCTTTAGATAAATTCGATGGAAACAAACTTGTAGACCATCTAACAGCTAGTGAAATACAATACGATACAATTGCCGATGCAAAATATCATTGGAAATTATCGAATTGGAAAATTAGAAAACTGAAAGGTTTGAAAGAACACATTACAACAGGTGCTGAAATGGACACTGTTATTATGATGGAACCTACTGATTTAGTTTATTCTAAAGGACAACAAAGAAACATTTACATCACCCGAATTACTTGACTACATTTCAAAACAAACAAGTAGAGGTTCTACAAATGTTGTACAGTACGAGGTTGAATTCCATAAGCGTATAGCAATGTCATTATCTTCATTCATTTTGACTGTCATTGGTTTATCATTATCATCACGGAAGCGAAAAGGTGGAATGGGTATGTATCTTGGTGTTGGTCTTTTATTAAGTGTGAGTTACATTCTTTTACAGACGGTTTCGTCTACTTTTGCAATCAACGCCAATACTCCACCTATATTAGCAGCATGGATTCCAAATATAATTTTTGCAGCGATAGCATATTTCTGCTATCGTCAGGCACCTAATTAATAGATAAAAAAATAAAAATACCCTTTGCGAGAAGGGAAAAATAAAAATATATGATTTTTGAAAGTTTAGATTTAAATGACGATATACTCGATGCACTATATGATATGCATTTCGAGCAATGTACACCTGTTCAGGAAAAATGTATTCCAGAAATACTAAAAGGTAAAGATATTTTAGGAGTAGCACAAACGGGAACTGGCAAAACTGCTGCTTATTTACTCCCTGTTCTCTCAAAACTTGCTGACGGAGGATATTCAGAAGATGCTATAAACTGTTTAGTTATGTCTCCAACGCGAGAATTAGCTCAACAAATAGACCAAGCTTTTCAAGGCTTTTCATACTATTTAAAAGTATTTCTTGTGTTGCTGTTTATGGAGGAAATGATGGAAATCGTTACGACCAAGAGATAAAAAGCCTTTCATTAGGTGCTGATGTAGTTATTGCTACACCAGGACGTTTTATCTCACATATTTCTTTAGGAAATGTAGATCTTTCTAAACTTAGCTTCTTCATACTAGATGAAGCAGATAGAATGTTAGACATGGGATTTGTAGAGGATATTCTAACCATTCAAAAGAAACTCCCTAAAACATGTCAGACAATTATGTTCTCAGCAACAATGCCAGAGAAGATTGAGGAACTTGCTCAGACTTTGCTCAAAACACCTTCTGTAATCAAACTGGCTGTTAGCAAACCTGCTGAGAAAATACATCAAGTAGCTTACGTTTGTCACGAGATTCAAAAGATGGAGATCGTTAAGAGCATCTTCAAATCTAGTAATCTTCATCGTGTTATTATCTTCTCAGGTTCAAAGCAAAAAGTTAAACAAATAGCCTTATCACTTAATCAGAAGAAGATCAATTGTGGTCAAATGCACTCTGATTTAGACCAATCTCAACGTGATGAGATGATGTTTAAATTTAAAAGTGGACAGATAGATGTACTTGTAGCTACAGATATATTAGCAAGAGGAATTGATATTGATGACATTACAATGGTCATCAACTACGATGTACCACATGATGCAGAGGATTATGTTCACCGAATTGGGCGTACTGCACGTGCTGACCGCGACGGAGTTGCCATAACCTTCGTAAACGAAGACGATATTTACTACTTCCAACAGATAGAGAAATTCTTGGATAAAGAAGTAGAAAAAGTTCCATTGCCTGATGGAATGGGCGAAGCTCCCGAGTATAAAAGTACGGGAAAACCAAGAAGAAACACAAGTGCAAAAGCACGTCGCAGAAAAGACCGTGACCAGCAAAGCCATAAGGATAAGAAGACTCGCAACAATAAAAAGAGCAACCGCCAACAGCCTGCTAACAAAGATTTTGCAGACAAAGAGCCTAACAACGCCACTGCACAGGGCAGCGTAGAGAAAAAGCAGGATAGGGAAAAGTCAAGCAAAAACAACCATCGCAACAGAAAGCCTACTGCAACTGAAATAGAAGACAAACAAAACAGAGGTCAGAATAAGAAGGCGGAAGAAACCAACAAGGCTGACCAAAAGCAAAGAAACAACAGGAATGCCAAGTCTGCAAGTAGCAAAAAGGAGGGAAATGAGCAGCAGCGCAAGAACGCAAATCAAACTGCCGAAGCTAAATCCACTAGGTCCAATAAAAAGAAATAAGAAAAAGCAACGCCCAATAGAAGAAAACAAACCTCGAAAGAGCACAAAATACGATATTAAAGACGATATGTCGGCAGCAAGAAATTCAGAAAGCGGACTTAAATCGTTAATAAAGAAACCTTTAAAATGGTTGAGCAAGTTCGGTAAAAAGTAAACAATATGCTTGCATAACATTGTTGAAAACAAGTAAAAACGCACTTACTCAAAACCTCAATATTTACCGAATAGCCCCTATTTACTTTGCAAGCAAATCGCAAAGTAAATAGGGGCATTTTTTGCATCCTTTCATTTCAACGCAAAACCTTAACAAACTTTAAAGAGCCTAATTTATTGTAAGTGGGCTTTTTTTCGTATTTTTGCATCGAAATGGCGGAATTACAAGTCCGTCATACTAATTAGAAATTTACAAGAAATAAATACATTATGAGTAAACAAACAGAAAAAATCAAGGAACTCGTAGCCAAAAGAGAGCAAGCTCGCTTAGGTGGTGGCGAAAAAGCTATCGAGAAGCAACACGCTCGTGGTAAATATACTGCACGCGAGCGCATTGAGATGTTGGTAGATAAAGGTAGCTTTGAAGAATACGATATGTTCAAACTTCATCGTTGCCATAACTTTGGCATGGAAAAAAAGCAATATTTTGGCGATGGTGTAGTAGCTGGTTCAGCAACTATCGACGGTCGCCTTGTTTACGTTTACGCACAAGACTTTACCGTTAATGGCGGCTCTTTGTCAGAAACAATGGCACAGAAGATTTGCAAGATTATGGACATGGCTATGACAAATGGTGCTCCAGTTATCTGCATGAATGACTCAGGTGGTGCACGTATTCAAGAAGGTATCACATCTTTGGCTGGTTATGGTGAAATATTTGAACGTAATATTCTTGCATCTGGTGTTATTCCACAAATTTCAAGCATTCTTGGTCCTTGTGCTGGTGGTGCTGTTTACTCTCCTGCATTAACAGACTTCATCATCATGAAGGAACAAACAAGTTATATGTTCCTTACAGGACCAAAGGTTGTAAAAACTGTAACTGGCGAAGATATCGATGCTGAAGGACTTGGTGGTGCAAGTGTACATGCTACAAAGAGTGGTGTTACAGGCTTTACTGCAAAAACGGAGGAAGAGGCAATGGATATTATCAAGACCTTACTTTCTTACATTCCTTCTAATAATCGTGAGGAAGCACCACGTGTAGAATGTACTGACCCTATTGATCGTAAAGAAGACTTATTAAATGAGATTATTCCTGATGACCCAAATCAGGCTTACGATATGTACAAAGTTATTAAGGCTATAACTGATAATGGGGACTTCTTCGAAGTCCAACCTAAGTTTGCAAAGAACATCATTACTGGTTTTGCACGTTTCAATGGTCAAAGTGTGGGTATCGTAGCAAATCAACCATCAGCTTACGCAGGTGTTCTTGATACTAATGCCAGCCGTAAGGGTGCGCGCTTTGTACGTTTCTGCGATGCATTCAATATTCCAATTGTTTCACTGGTAGATGTTCCAGGTTTCCTTCCAGGTACAGGTCAGGAATATAATGCTGTTATTTTGCATGGTGCTCAGTTGCTTTATGCTTATGGTGAAGCTACTGTTCCTAAAATTACTATCACTCTTCGCAAGAGCTATGGTGGATCGCATATTGTTATGGGATGTAAGCAGTTGCGTTCAGATCTTAATTTTGCGTGGCCAAGTTCTGAAATTGCCGTTATGGGTGCATCTGGAGCTGTTGCTGTTCTTTGTGGTAAGGAACTCAAGGAAGTTAAGGAAGCTGGCGGCGATGTAAAACAATTCCTTGCTGAAAAAGAAGAAGAATATACAGAGAAATTTGCAAATCCATATCAAGCAGCTCAATATGGTTACATTGATGATGTAATTGAACCACGCAACACACGTTTCCGCATCTGTCGTGGTCTTGCACAATTAGCAAATAAGAAGCAAGACCTACCTGCTAAGAAGCATGGTTGTATGCCTATGTAATAATAAGATATCTTCATTAAAAACATCTATATATGAACAATAATTTATATGCTGCGATAGGTATGGCACTCTATGAGTTCGCAGGCAATAACGTTCACGATGTAGAATCTGGTATCATCACAATAAAGCCAAAGCAGACAATGTGGAATGCCAAATTCGAAATTATGACAAAGAAACCATAAGACAAAGATGAAAGAATTTAAATATACAATTGACGGCAAAGAATATAAAGTCGTTATAAATAGTGTTAACAACGACAACATAGCTGACATTACAGTTAATGGTGAGGAATATAAAGTTCAGATGGAAGCATCTGCTGAACCTGAAAAGAAGAAGGTAGAATTAGGTAAACCTGTTGCAGAGAATCAAACCGAAGGTGAAGCTACACCAGCAAATTTCAATGCTTCAAATGCAATAAAAGCTCCTCTTCCTGGTACTATCACTTCAATAGAAGTTACAGTAGGTCAAGATGTAAAAGCTGGCGACACTGTAGTTGTACTTGAAGCTATGAAAATGCAGAATAGCATTGAAGCTGAAAAGGATGGTAAAGTAACAGCTATCGTTGTAAAAATGGGTCAAGCTGTACTCGAAGACGAGCCATTGGTTGTAATAGAATAAGCGATAAAGCGTATACACAGACTTTCTATATAAAAAAGGTTTTCACGCACAATCCATTTATAATGCTTTAAGAGTTTTATAAATGGATTTTTTCATATATAAAATCATAGAAAGCGACATTGTATCAATAATAGAAGAAACCACATAAACCATACTCTATCCCCCTACACATCGTTATATACGAAGGTATAGTTATATTTCATCTTTTATTAATTAGTCCTCCCTTATAAACCTAATATTCCTCTGATTCATAGTATATTATCCTATAAATTATTTGCAAATATCTGCAAGTTTTTGTACCTTTACACTATAATTCTTGCAGATATTTATGCTTAAACGTACATCCAAACAGCTCTCTATGTTCTCTTCTTTAGAGGACATGCTTAGTCATCAACATCCCCTTTTCCAACTTAGTAATAAGATTAATTGGGAGAGTTTTGAAAATGCTTTCTCTCCTTTGTATTGCAGCAATAACGGTCGCCTCGCTCATCCTATTCGCTTGATGTGTGGTCTTTTAATTTTAAAACATTTGCGTAATGTGTCAGATGAAATGGTTGTTTTTCAATGGAGTGAGAATGCTTACTACCAATACTTCTGTGGTGGACTTGAATTTATGCCCAAACAACCCTGTGACGCTTCCGAGTTAGTTCACTTCAGAAATCGTATCGGTGAAAAAGGTATGGAATTAATATTAGTGTACGTTGTCAAACAAAGTGTACAGCTTCAGTTTTAATTAAGCTTGGAAAGGTAGTTTGAATAATAAATAAACAAGAATTTTTGAGCAATGAAAAAAAGCTTGAAACTTATTGAATAAGTCCTATGCATGAATCGTTGGATAACCTTACACCACGAGACGTATATATAGGACAAGGGATGAATATTGAGAAAAAACGAGAATTAATAAAAGCTAAATTACCTATTCCACAAAGATTTTATATGCGAATAGAGCTTTACCAGATAGCTAAGAAATTTATAATTAAAAAAATAAAACATAATTATAAATTTTATTTTTATAATAATAAACATTGATGTTTATTATTATAACTTTTCTAATCAGTAATTTCCGTTCCCAAACTGTATGTAATTAATTGGTATAAGAAATAATACTACAGCAGGTATATTATCCATTGGGAGTAATGTTCGAGTATGACTTCTGATGATGTATCCAGAACTATCGATAAAGCAATTGAGAAGGCAGGAGTTACATTCAGAATCCTCCTTGTCTGTTATCAGATAATGGACCATGTTATATTGCTTCCTCTCTCAAACAGTATCTCTGTAAGGAATATAATATCAAGCATATCCATAGCAAACCCTTGCATCCGCAGACGCAGGGAAAAGATAGAACGATATCACAGATCGATGAAAAAATGTGATTAAAGCTAAATCATTATTTTTTTGTCCCTCTGAGTTGGAAAAATGCTATCGATGGGTGGGTGAAATATTATAATGAGAGAAGGTTTCATGAATCGTTAGATAATCTTACACCCAAAGATGTATATTTAGGGCAAGGGGAAGAAAATCAAAAAGATAAGAGAAATAATAAAGCAAAATTCAATCAAAAAAAGAATTTTTGATAATAAAACAATGAAATATCAGAGTAAATAACTACATTTGCAGTCGTACACTTTTGTTTGACAACGTACACAGCATTGTAGCGATTAGTTACCACTTCACCGTCAGGATAAGTCATCGTCTGCACACGGTTCCAACTGTCATAGGCGGCACCATAGACATAAGTCCTGATGTCCGCCACGCTCGCCATAAATGGTTTGGTAACTCTCTTAATGTGGATAGAAACCGCCATTGTTTGGGTATATTCTTTTTATCTCATATAAACAGCCTTTAATGTCTACATATCTTCCATAATCCCCTCTGTAGTCATACTCTGTGTCTTTTTTTATTTCTATGAATTTTGAACAGTCATTTTTGTCAGGAATCGTATTTGTTCGATAGTAGCTGTTAAAGAAGCTGGGAATATCGAAAATACATTTTTTTAGTAAAGTAAAAGTGTATTTTACCCCTTTCTTTAAATGACAATTATATAGAAGCCCTCGATCAATAACATTGTGATGAATACTGTCATAAGGTAATCTAAGGTTCATTCTTATAGTATCTCCATCTGTTTTTAATATTAGCTCTTTATTTAGGAAGCTTCTATTTTGAGTTCCCTTGTACTGATAACCAATATAAGTTAATGATAGTTCTTCTTGTGCTTTGCAATGACAAAGAACAAGTGACATTATTACATAAAACATTATAGTTTTCATACTTAAAGTACTTTATTTGCAGACTTCAACTTTCCAGTAGACGACACTGTCGTTTCTTTGATTTCAACAGATCCAATTTATTGACCTGTTCCTTTTGTCGTAGAGATTGCTCCCTGCTGCAACTGGAATTTATTTCTAGAATTGTATTCGTAGATAATTGTCTGGAGATCATCCTGAGGAGGTCCCAGTGGATAATCCCTTCTTTCAGTAATGGTATTATCTCCTACAAGTTCTCCGTAAATTAGACCTTCTTTTTCTAAACTTGCTTGATGTGCAGTATTAAAATCACCGTCCACCTGAACTTCATTGAGAAAATATCCTATTGCAGCCCCTTGTAAAGCTGTACTTGCTTTTCCTAGGGTTTACAGGTCTGACACATCTATCTTCTTATCCGAATAACTGTCTATAAATACACCTTTGTCATCTTTTTTGTTTCCTACCAGACTAAGAGTATAAGTTTCTTTGGTATCTATACCAGACTGAATGACATTTATTAATGTCTGAGACCTGTTTCCCTTGAAATCTATATTAGTGCCTTTGTATATAAGTTTATCGTTTTCGATAGTGTACGTTGTCAAACAAAAGTGCACAACTGCAAATGTAGTTATTTACTCTGATATTTCATTGTTTTATTATCAAAAATTCTTTTGTTGATTGAATTTTGCTTTATTATTTCTCTTATCTTTTTGATTTTCTCCCCTTGCCCTAAATATACGTCTTTGGGTGTAAGATTATCTAACGATTCATGAAACCTTCTCTCATTATAATATTTCACCCACCCATCGATAGCATTTTCCAATTCAGAGGGACAAAAATAATGATTTAGCTTAATCACATTTTTCATTGATCTGTGATATCGTTCTATCTTTCCCTGCGTCTGAGGATGCAAGGGTTTCTTTCAAACGAATATTTTCCTGACGAAGTTCCTTTACCTCGTCATTGGTTGCTTCATGAATGGTATCACCATCAAGGCGAGCTTTGCCTGCCTCGATAAAATCCTTATTCCATTTGTAGTAAGTGCTATCTGATATACCATATTTACGGCATAGCTTGACAATACTATGTTCGTCACGGACTCCTTCCATCACAATCAAAACTTTTTGTTCTGAAGTGAAATTTCGTTTAGTATTGCGAAGAACATCCTTTAAAGACGTTAGAACAAACCCAAAGGATGACAGGAAGGAAGGTTGATAAGTTAGCAGGAGATAGAGGGTATAGAGGTATAAAGCAGATTGGACAGACAAAGATACTCATCCCAGACACTCCTAAAGCTAAAGACAGCTACTACCAAAAGAGAAAGAAACACAAACTATTTTGTAAACGAGCTGGTATAGAACCAACGATAGGAAATCTTAAAAAAGACCACCGATTATCTCGCAACTTTTATAAAGATGTCAAAGGAGATGCTATCAATGTATTATTAGCTGCAGCAGCATATAACTTCAAAAGAGCTATGAGAGTTCTTTTGGACCTTATAAAAAGAATCAGCATAGAGCTTGTCAGTACAAGCTTTATGCTGAAATATAGTTTTTAAGGAACGACTAATTATAATTTATCAGACTTCTTATTATATTCAATCTTATAATAATAAAAGAGAGAACTTTTATCAAAAATACACTATTGATTCTGTATTTCTTACACAATTTCGACAAGCTTTTCAGTATTATTATAAACACATTAGGAAACTTTTGTATAAAAATGCTTGGTGATAAGATATTTTTTTGTAACTTTGTTGTCAAAACAGAACATAAAATATACAAAAACGTATGCTTACATTAAAGCTCATCAGTGAGGAAACTGAACGTGTAATAGAAGGTCTTGAAAAGAAGCATTTCAACAATGCTAAAGAGACTATTGAGAGAGTTTTGGAACTCGATAAATCACGTCGTGATTACCAACAAAAACTCGATAACAATAAGCAACAGCAAAATCTTCTTTCAAAACAAATTGGTGGTTTAATGAAAGAAGGTAAGAAAGAAGAAGCTAATGAAACAAAAGACAAGGTAGCTGAACTAAAGGCTCTGGATAAGAATTTACAAAATAATATGGATAAAGCACAAGCCGATATGATCGACTTATTGCTTACAATTCCAAACATCCCTCATGCAGATGTACCTGAAGGTAAAGACGCCAACGATAACATTATAGTAAAAGAAGGTGGAGAAAAACCAACTTTCAATAATGAGGTTCTCTGTCATTGGGATTTGTGCAAGAAATATAATCTCGTAGATTTTGACCTTGGCGTAAAGATAACAGGAGCAGGTTTTCCTATTTATAGAGGAAAAATGGCTCGTTTTCAACGCGCTTTAGAAGCATTCTTTCTTGAAGAAGCACGTAAAAGCGGTTACTTAGAAGTTCAACCACCCCTACTTGTTAACCAAGCATCAGGTTTAGGTACTGGACAGTTACCTGACAAAGAAGGACAAATGTATCATGCACAGGCTGATGACCTTTATTTAATCCCAACTGCAGAAGTTCCAGTAACAAATATCTTCCGTGATGAAATTTTAGACGAAAAAGAACTACCTATCAAACGTTGTGCATATTCTTCGTGCTTCCGTCGTGAAGCTGGTAGTTATGGAAAAGATGTACGTGGACTCAATCGCTTACACCAATTCGACAAAGTAGAAATTGTACGAATTGATACCCCACAACATTCTTACCAATCATTGAATGAAATGCTGGAACATGTTGAAAATCTGTTAGTAAAGTTAGAACTACCATATCATATTCTTAAACTCTGTGGTGGAGATATGAGCTTCACCTCTGCAATCTGCTACGACTTTGAAGTATGGAGCGCAGCACAAGAGCGTTGGTTGGAGGTAAGCTCTGTTTCTAACTTCGAAAGTTATCAAGCTAATCGCTTACATTGTCGCTATCGTCATACTGACGACAAGAAGATAGAATTATGTCATACACTAAATGGCTCGGCATTGGCTTTACCTCGTATTGTTGCAGCTATATTAGAAAATAACCAAACTCCTGAAGGAATAAGAGTTCCTAAAGCACTTGTACCTTACTGTGGATTTGAAATGCTTGATGACAAAAACTTTTAAATATTAAACTTATAGCCCAAATAATATTCTTTACCAGAAGTTGAGTTGCTGTTAATGTTCATTCTGCAACAATTCTATAAAAACAGCGTCTACTCTACTTTTCGTAATATCAATAACGCATAAACACAAAAGAGAGTATATAAAATAAATTCTATAGACAACTTAACCTTTAAAACATGAACAAGATTATCAGCAAAGAGCAATTTTCCGAGAAAGTCTTTTGCATCGTTGTAGAAGCACCGCTCATAGCACGCAGCTGTAGGGCAGGTAACTTTGTAATAGTGCGCGTAGATCAAAATAGCGAGCGCGTGCCTTATACTATTGCTAAGGCTGACCCTAAAAAAGGTACACTCACTATGGTAATACAAGAGGTTGGACTTTCATCTACTAAGTTCTGCCAACTTGAACCAGGCGACGAAGTTCTTGACATTGTTGGTCCATTAGGACAAGCGTCTCACATTGAAAACTATGGCACAGTAGTATGCGCTGGTGGCGGTATAGGTATCGCAGCAATCCTACCAATTCTAACAGCATTTAAGAAAGCTGGCAACCGTGTTATCTCCGTATTAGCAGGTCGTACGAAAGAATTAGTAATTATGGTTGATGATGTAGCCGAATACTCCGACGAAGTTATCATTATGACTGATGACGGCAGTATGGGTAAACAAGGAGTAATAACAGTAGGAGTTGAAGAAGTACTTCAACGAGAAAAAGTAGACAAATTACTTGCTATCGGACCTCCTATCATGATGAAATTTACATCATTGATGGCAAAGAAATATGGCATTCCAAACGATGTTTCTTTGAATACTATTATGGTAGACGGAACTGGTATGTGTGGTGCTTGTCGTCTTACTATTGGCGGAAAAACTAAGTTTGTCTGCATTGATGGTCCAGAATTTAATGGTGACCTCGTTGATTGGGACGAAATGTTCAAGCGAATGGGCACCTTTAAAGGTGTAGAGCGTGAAGAAATGGAAAAGAAACAAAACCAGATTGGCCATCACCATATAGAAGTTGAAGCTACTGAAAAAAGCACAATAACGACAGAACTAACTCCAGCAGAAGAAACAAAACAGGATTTAGCAGAACTTACAGATCGTAATGCCGAGTGGCGTGCAGTATTGCGTAAAGATATGAAGCCTAAAGAGCGTACAGCAATCGAAAGAGTACAGATGCCTGAACTGGATCCTGCATATCGAGCAACAACACGTTTGGAAGAGGTAAATAAAGGCCTTACAAAAGAAATGGCAATGCGCGAAGCACAACGCTGTCTTGATTGCGCAAAACCAAGTTGTGTAGAAGGTTGCCCTGTAAATATTAATATTCCAAGCTTCATTAAGAATATTGAGCGTGGGCAATTCCTCAACGCTGCACGTGTTTTGAAAGACACTTCAGCTTTACCAGCAGTCTGCGGTCGTGTTGTCCTCAAGAGAAACAATGTGAAAGTCGCTGTATTCACTTAAAGATGAATGAGCCAGCAGTTGCAATTGGTTATCTTGAAAGGTTTGCAGCTGACTATGAACGCGAAAGCGGCAATATAACATTACCAGAAATTGCACCGTCAAATGGGATTAAAGTTGCAGTTATTGGTTCTGGTCCTGCAGGACTTAGCTTTGCAGGAGATATGGTTAAACGTGGATTCGAGGTTTATGTATTCGAAGCTTTACATGAAATCGGAGGTGTACTTAAATATGGTATTCCTGAATTCCGTTTGCCTAATAAGATTGTTGAAGTTGAAGTTGAAAACTTAAGAAAGCAAGGTGTTCATTTCCAAACAGATACAATTGTTGGTAAAACAATTAGTGTAGAAGAATTAAAAGAAAACGGATTTAAAGGTATCTTTGTTGGTTCAGGTGCTGGTTTACCAAACTTTATGGGTATTCCTGGTGAAAATAGTATCAATATTCTTTCAAGTAACGAATACCTTACACGTGTTAACTTAATGGATGCAGCCAACCCAGACACTGATACGCCAATTATTATTGGAAAGAAAGTACTTGTTGTCGGTGGTGGTAATACTGCTATGGATTCATGCCGTACAGCAAAACGTCTTGGTGCAGAAGTTACACTCGTATATCGTCGCTCGTTAGAAGAAATGCCTGCTCGTGTAGAAGAAGTAAAACATGCACAAGAAGAAAAAATCAATTTCCTTACACTTCATAATCCTAAAGAATACATTGCAGACGAAAACGGACGCGTTTGTGGAGCCATACTTGATATTATGGAACTTGGTGAACCTGATGAAGTGGACGTCGTAGTCCACGTACAACTGGTAAAACTATAACTATCGAATGCGACCAAGTTGTTGTAGCGGTAGGTGTATCTCCTAATCCACTTGTACCTAATTCTATTGAAGGTTTGGAATTAGGACGCAAGAACACGATTGCTGTTAATGATGGAATGCAAAGTTCTATTCCAGAAATCTATGCAGGTGGCGATATCGTACGTGGAGGTGCTACTGTAATTCTCGCAATGGGAGATGGAAGAAAAGCTGCTCTAAATATGGCAAACAGTTTATTAGAGAAATAAACATTATATATGTATAATTAAAAGAGCTAAGGAAGAACTGTTAAAGTTTTTCTTTAGCTCTTTTCATATAATATCAATATACAGTTTTTAATGAAAAAAACAAAAATAAACTTCTGCAAAAGATCGAGGAAACAACATATAGGTATCATAATAAAAAGTTTAGATTTTTTTCTTTTTCTTCTTAAAAAGGCGTATCTTTGTAAAATACAATATAATAAAGCGATTTACTAAATCTTATAAATTAAATTTATGGAAGAGAATTATTTTTGCCCCATCAGAGTTAATTATTAACGAAGATGGAGGAATTTTCCACCTTCATTTAAAACCACAACAATTAGCAGATAAGGTCATCTTGGTTGGTGATCCTGGGCGTGTTGCCTTAGTTGCATCACATTTTGATGGCGTAGAATGTGAAGTTAACAATAGAGAATTTAGAACCATTACAGGTAAGTTCAAAAATAAACGTATAACAGTAGTAAGTACAGGTATTGGCTGTGATAATATTGACATTGTACTTAATGAATTAGACGCTTTAGCCAATATTGATTTTGAAACAAGAAAAGAGAAAGCTAATGTCCGTCAATTAACTTTGGTACGTATAGGCACTTGTGGAGGACTTCAACCTAACACTCCCTATCGGAACATTCATAGCATCAGAAAAAAGCATAGGTTTCGATGGCTTGCTCAACTACTATGCAAATCGGGAAAAGTTAGACATCGAATTTGAAGAAGAATTCAAGAAGCAAGTAAAATGGCTACCACAATTGGGCAATCCATACGTGGCAAATGCAGACAAGGAATTGTTAGAACAAATCGCACAAGACGATATGGTACGTGGAGTTACTATCGCTTGTGGTGGTTTTTTTGGACCTCAAGGTCGCCGTCTGCGCATCCCATTAGCTGACCCTCAGCTTAATGAAAAAATTACCGAGTTCGAATATAAAGGTCATAAAGTAACTAACTTCGAGATGGAGAGCAGTGCTTTAGCTGGTTTAGCATTCCATATGGGCCATAAAGCCCTAACTTGCTGTATGGTAATAGCTAATCGACGACAAAAGGAAGCTAATTCAGGCTATAAGAATACTATTGACGGATTAATAAAGAAAGTTCTTGAAAGAATCTAAATATCATTATTTTACAGACGAAAACTAAAGGATTAAGGAGTTTAGCTGTTTGAATCAATAGAAATATCTTTTCTTTAATAGTGTACATATAAAGACAGCTTTAATCCTTAATTCTGTTATATACAACATTCCATAATGCAAGTAAATACTAACGTTCTCAACTCTTCAGAAACAATCTGTGCATTAGCAACACAACCAGGTGGTGCAATAGTTTAATAAGAGTATCGGGCAGTAAAGCTATTGAAATTGTTGATTCTATTTTCTCACGTTCTATACTAAATGTTCCTGCTAATACCTTGCATTACGGAGAGATACTTGATAGAGAACATCAAACTATAGATGAAGTTGTTGTTTCTGTTTGGCGTGCCCCTCACTCATATACTGGCGAAGACTCTGTAGAAATTTCGTGCCACGGTTCTTCATACATCTTAGAACAAATACTCCATCGTCTCATAGAGAATAATTGCCGCCAAGCCAAGCCTGGTGAATACACTCAACGTGCTTATCTAAACGGAAAGATGGATTTATCGCAAACTGAAGCTGTTGCAGATCTTATTTCCTCTACAAATAAAGCATCATATAAACTTGCACTCTCACAACTCAAAGGGCATTTTTCTTCTGAACTTTCTTTGCTACGTAGACAGTTACTTAAAATAAATTCTCTTCTTGAACTTGAACTTGATTTTTCTGATCATGAAGAATTAGAGTTTGCTGATCGTACAGAATTAATAAATCTTGCTGAGGAAATTGATAATAAAGTAACATCTCTTGCTCTTTCGTTCAAGACAGGACAAGCCCTTAAAAATGGTATTCCTGTAGCTATTATTGGCAAAACAAACGTAGGAAAATCCACTTTATTGAATTGTCTTCTCCATGATAACCGTGCAATTGTAAGTGATATTCATGGAACTACTCGCGACGTCATAGAAGATACTATCGGAATCAATGGTGTAGATTTCCATTTTATTGATACAGCTGGCATAAGAAAAACTACTGATTATGTTGAGCAACTCGGTATTGAACGTACTTTAGCTACACTTGAAAAGGCTCATATCATTCTATGGGTAATAGATAAAGAACCCACTGAAAGTGAAAAAAATGAGATTCTTAATCAATGCGCAGATAAACATCTTATTTTAGTACACAACAAAGTAGACGATCTTAACAACTCTACTATTCAGCAAAATAATATTTCTATTTCTAATCAGCTCAATAAATACACTTATCATGAAATTTCAATTTCTGGTAAATATAATTTAGGCATCAACGAACTTGAAACTTTAATATATGAGGTAGCCGATTTACCAGAAATTTCAGAAAATACAACTATCGTAACTAATGCTCGACACTACGATGTGTTAACTCGTGCCCACGCGTCACTTTTAAGAGTACAAGAAGCAATGGCTATGAATCTAAGTGGCGATCTAATTTCTGAAGATTTAAAAGATACAATCGCCATACTTGCTGAAATTACAGGCGACCAAATCACTCCGCAAGAAACACTACATAATATATTTAAACATTTTTGTATTGGCAAGTAGTTCTATCAAAAACAAATTATATATATACAATATAAACAAGTCATATACAGCATTTTTATAATTTTTATATTCAACTAATACTCAAAAATTAAAAAAACTTTCGTTTTATTTTTTTATAAAGTACTTCTTAATTCTTCTTTACTCATCAGCTACTCCTAACTATCTCCTGTTTCTTAATTATGGCAATTCCACAAGGCATTCTACCTTCTATTAACTCATAAGAAATATCAACATAACCAAGATTCTCAAAGAATTGCTTGTACGTTTTCTCATTAAACTTTCCTATAAACGTTTTTGTAAATCGATTGATGAACCATACAAAAACTTTAGATACTCCCCATGTATCACTTATCAAATAAGTAGGTATAATGACTTCTCCGCCTTTTTTACATACTCGCAATAACTCATTTAATGCTATTTCAGGGTGCTCTATTAGATGAATAACATTAGCTGCAACCACCTTATCGAACTCATCATTAGGATAATTAAGTTGTAGGATATTCCCTTTTTCTATCGTGACATTACCAAAGTTTTTACAACGTTTACACGACTGAGACAACATCCCATCAGAAATCGGTAGCTATAAGTTTTTTACAGATAGCAGCAATATGTATACTTATCATACCCGTACCACAAGCACACTCTAATACTATATCATTAGGAGATATTCTTTCTGCAACTTTCTTGCATATTTCCTTATTAACCTTGCCATTGTAGAAGTTCTCAAAGAACTCATAATAATTAGACACTATATCCCAGAACATAACTTTTAATATTTTGTTTTTTTACAAAGTTCGACAAATAACTTTTGCAACCTGGTTTGCAAAGTTATCTTTTGAGAATAAAAATGGCTGGATACTTTTTAATTTGGTTATCGAAAATAAATATTAGAGAATTTAGTACACAAATAGAATGTAACTTACAATCAACCAACATCATTTTAATTATTCATGAAGAGAATCTCACAAATCTTCAACTTGAAAAACCCACCTATAAAACTGGCAAAGTTATTAAAAAGAAAAAAATGTAATTACAAAATGACGAAAATATAATTATAAAAATTAAAAATTATAATTAATATTTTTTTATTTAGTAATTATAAAAAGTCGAACTGTCTTTTGCTTCTCAATAAACTATTTTTGAATAAAAAAAGAAAGAATTACCTTGATGTATAATTAAGTACTAAAAAAATATTATCAAATACCTATTTATGATGTAATATTAAGAAACTTAAGTTTACAAAGATTACTTGCTATATTGACCAAAAATCATAACTTCTTATATTAAAAGCCCTCTCAACTTCTATTTAAATCTACTAATAACTAAAAACAATGTTTGTTTGAAATAAGATATTATCTAATTTAGCTATTCATCATTTTAGAAATTATTTGATATAACAAAAAGAAATGACTCTCCAACATATTTTTAGACCCATATATAAAAAAAAGAAAGAGATAATTGCATTAAAATTTTCAAGCAATATTTTAACAAAAATTTAACTCTCTCCAGGCACAAATGTTACCCAGCCCTATTATTGATTACAATACCTTTGCACCAGAAATTTAATTAAAAGCATTATGATTGAAAATAAAATGTTCTGTTTCCAGTGTCAGGAAACAGCAAAAGGAACAGGATGCACCATCAAAGGTGTTTGTGGTAAAGAGGCAGAAACCTCAAAATGGCAAGATTTATTGCTTAGCGTTGTACGTGGTGTAGGAACTATTCAACATGAATTGGGGGAAACGGCATCAAACGAAGTAGCCGATTTTCTTATAGATGCAATGTTCTCAACCATTACCAACGCAAACTTTGATGACCAAAGCATATTAGATAAGGTAGATACAGGTATTGCATTGAAAAAACAACTGCTAGAAAAAGCTTCAACAAAAAACATTATTCTTCCTGATTACCAAGAAGTTTGTTGGGGAGGTGAAAAATCTGATTATTCAGCAGAAGGTGAGCGAGAAGGAATTCTTCGTAATGAAAATGCGGACCTTCGTTCATTAAAAGAACTTACAATTCTTGGTCTTAAAGGTATTGCAGCTTACTATGACCATGCTGGCCGTTTGGGTAATACTAGTGAAGAAATTATCACATTCATTTGCAAGGCACTTGCGATAATTAGTAATCCAAATGCTGATATGGAGACACTTCTTGGTATCGTGCTCGAAACTGGAAAATATGGAGTAGACGTAATGGCGCTACTCGACAAAGCTAATACAGAGGCATACGGCAATCCAGAACTTACAAAAGTTAATATCGGTGTAGGTAAAAGACCTGGAATTCTTATTTCTGGACACGACCTTAAAGATATTGAAGATTTACTTATCCAAACTGAGGGTACAGGCATTGATATATATACTCATGGCGAAATGTTGCCAGCACACTATTATCCACAGCTTAAGAAATACAAACATCTTGTAGGCAACTATGGAAATGCTTGGTGGCAGCAGAAAGAAGAATTTGCAAGCTTCAATGGCCCTATCGTATTTACTACAAACTGTATCGTACCCCCAGCAAAAAATGCAAACTATTCTAACAGAGTATTTACTACCAATTCTACAGGATTCCCAGGTTGGAAACATATCACAACTGGAAAAGACGGAAAGAAAGATTTCTCTAAAGTTATTGAATTAGCTAAAACCTGCAAAGCTCCACAGGAAATAGAAACAGGAGAGATTATAGGAGGTTTTGCCCACGCACAAGTATTTGCATTGGCTGACCAGGTCGTTGAAGCAGTAAAAAGTGGTGCTATCCGTAAATTTGTAGTAATGAGTGGTTGTGATGGACGTATGAAAAGTCGTAACTATTACGAAGAGTTTGCCAAAGCTTTACCGAAAGATGTAGTAATTCTTACCAGCGGTTGTGCGAAATATAAATACAATAAACTAAACCTTGGAGATATAAATGGCATTCCACGTGTTCTTGATGCTGGGCAATGTAATGATTCATACTCTTGGGCAGTAGTAGCACTAAAATTAAAAGAAATATTTGGTGCAAATGATATTAACGATTTGCCAATCTTCTTTAATATTGCATGGTATGAACAGAAAGCAGTTATCGTTCTTCTTGCACTTCTGCATCTTGGAGTAAAGAATATACACATCGGTCCTACCCTTCCAGCTTTTGTTTCTGAAGGTGTACTAAAGGTTCTTGTTGATAACTTTGGTCTTGCAGGCAACTCTACAGTTGAAGAAGATATTCAAAAATACATTCTCTAACCACATACCCCTCGATAGAAATATCGAGGGATTTTTCTTTTATAGACAATAAGAAAGTATATAATCCGTTATTCCTAAAAGCGAAACAAAATGGAAGTATCGATAAACGAAACACTCTCACATAGTCCTTTATTTAACGGATTAACTGCTAAGGAAATTAAAGAATTACTGCAAACGGTAAATTTTAAAATTGTGGAATATCCTGCCAAGGAAATTTACACCCTAGCAGGTATGCCTTGTAAGTATGCGGATTTTATTCTAAAAGGGGAACTGATATCACGCATGACAGGATTATCAGGTAAGCAAGTACAAATAGACCGCTTGAAAGCTTGTATTTTAATAGCACCTGCTTTTATTTTCGCTAAAAATAATGCTATGCCTGTTAGTGTCGAAACAGCACAACATACTACGATATTGCGTATGATGCCTTCAGAACTAAAACATTTAATAGATAACAATGAACGCATACGTATGAATTTCATTCAGCTTCTTTCATCTATAGATGTTTTCCTTACTCAAAAACTGCGTATGCTTTCCCTGTTCACAGTTCGTGAAAAAGTGGCTTATTTCTTAATGAAAGCAGCTAAAGAACAACAAAGCCGTACTATTAAACTCAGCAATAGTCGTCAGGAAATAGCTGATACATTCGGTATTCAAAAATTCTCGCTATTACGTTGTTTATCAGAATTCGAAGATAATGGAGCCATAAAAATAGATGGAAAACAAATAACTATTCTTAATTCAGATAAGATGAAATAAAGAAGATCTATTAGTTCCAAAGTTTCACAAACAAAAAAACAACTATATTATAAAAAAATACTGCCAATGGTCATTATATTCCATTGGCAGTATTTTTTATTGATATCTATATTCAACTTATTACAGACAATAATTCTTGTTTACATTATCATTGAATATTATATGTATGTACACTAGTTCCCTGTGCTGAAGGCAAATAGTTTATACCCCACCAACACATTTGTAAGAGAGCAAAATTAATAATGAGAATCCACATAGCTACCTCTAAATTACAATTCTTACGCAAACGATAATGAATATATGTAAGATATGCCAACCAAGTAGCAGCTGCCCAAGTTTCCTTAGGATCCCAAGCCCAATAATGTCCCCATGCTTCTTTTGCCCAAAGAGCACCTGTAAGCATACCTAACGAGAGAAATGCCCAACCAATATATACAAGATTGTCTGTTATATCAAGTTCTTTATGAGTGACTATCTTACTCTTTTTAAAAAACAACAAATAGACAGCCATCACAAAGGCACCACCTAAAAGCGCATAAGCAAACATATAGATAATTACATGTGGTGCAAACCAAGGACTCTGTAATGCAGGCATAAGTGTCTTACTATGAATTTCAGGCTTTAATAGATTAATACAAATAAAAACCAACGAAAGCACAGTAGAAAACGACAATAGCCATTTATAATCCCAGCGACTATAAACAATGATGCCTGCTAATGGTAAGAAAAACGAATACCATAAACGTGTTTCACCCATAGTTCTCATAGGAGGACGATCGAGAGAAATCCACATAATAAGTATATAACTAAAGAAAACAGCTAGTCCAACTATCGTTGCACTATAAGCAATCCATTTCTTGTCCTTCCATGCGGCATAGGCACCTGTTGCCCATAACAACACTGCCACTATTGCAAAATATATAAGTAATTCCAAAAAGCAATCATGTATTGTCCTCCTCTTTTTCCTTATATTTATTACGGCCTGCTGTAATGAACATGAGAACCGCACCTATTATCAACAAATAGATGCCCACATAGGTAGCGGGCAACCAAGGATCGGATACAAGTTCATATACACTAAGAGTACTCCACTTTCCTTGTGCCTTATTGAAATCAAGTTGATATATTTTCCATGAACCTACTGTAAAAGGTTTATTTACCTCTATGTGTGCTCGCATAGCATCACCATCTTTTGTGTAGATGTTCACGTCTGAAGCATAATGTAATGGTTCGCGAGCTGACATTGCTATTTCAGTCTTATTATCAAGAACTAAACTAGATAGTGGAAACATATAGCTACCAGAACTTACCCAGCCTTTTTTCACGACATTACCTTTTTGTGCTTTGATTAAGATAGCAGTTGCTGCACCCTTACCCTTATATTCAACAAATCCTCCAGTATTAATGCGCATTCCTAAATCATCCATTTTCATCATTTGCATCATTTGGGCTGGCATACCATTTATCATCTTAAGCATACCTACAGGTATTGCATCTTCAATATATTTTTCAACAGTAATATTCCATCCCATCAATTCATCTGAAGTAAAACCAGGCTCAATGATAATATTCTGCGGTTTATCATTCGGTAATATTTTCCCAGTTTTACTATCAAATATTGCCAATTTCGGAGGATACTCATCAATAGTGAACTTCTGTAATTCAATAGCAAGTGGTAACTCATGTACTTCTTGATGGTCATCGATTCCACGCCATTCAGGTTTACCTTCTTCGCAGTATATCTTGAGGCGCTGCATATCTGCAGATCCTAAAGTTCCACAAGTTACAAAGATAAAGAGTCCTAAGTGACTAATTAGCGAAGGAATAAAACGCTTTTGAAAATGCATTAGCTGATGGATACCAACTTCTGCTACAATAATAACATTCCACAAATAAATAAGAACAAATGGCCAAAAAACTGAGCATACGACTAAGTCCTATTGGGTCCATAGCTGGACGTCCTTCAGGAACTTGTCGACTCAAACCCATTATAATTGTAAGTATAGACGCTGTAGCAAGTGCAGGCACTGCAGCCTCAACTTGAGTCATAAATCGGAAAAGGTATAATTTAGACCGAAAAGTATAAAATAATCCTAAAATCACCACAAGTGCTATTAATGCAATGATATTAGCAGGCCACATAAAGATAAGCCATTCTACCGGTCCAACAGAAATTTGTAATAGGGCTCCTGTAACCAGAAGCCCTATACTTATAGCAATTCCCTCGCGATATTTCCAAGGTTTATTCCACATATTTTTATATCATAAAATTCTTTTTTCAGATATCTATCTTCAATGTACTTGATTACATTTCTTTAGTAATGAATCGGCCATTCTTCTTGGCCTTCTTCACCCACTGAGGCACAATAGTGTTTAAAAAGTCTTTTTTCTGAGCCTTAAGCTTCTTCATATCAAGACCTATATAACTCTGAGCCTTATCTTTGGTTGAAATATCAGGCATTGGAACTTCCTTTGTATAGCCATGACGAGCCAATATTCGGGCAAGATCAATACGTGCAGTTTGCGCATAATTGAGAGCTACACCAAGCAGGCGAGTAACTTCCTGAGGTGCGTGGAAGCTGGCACCATGGCTTGCCACTGCATAGTCCCAACGCCATTGGCTCTTGCGCAGTGCGGTCAATATTGGTTCCATTTCCTTTTCTGTTGCTCCCTTCTCCCAAGCAAACTTAGCCTCGATATGTGCACGAGCCAACTCTTTCTCTCTCTACACGGTTACGGATATCAAAGACTTTCTCTTGACGCTCATATACGTTCTGACGCAATGTCTCTTCGCTTTGACGGTGGCAAGTCTGACAAGTGCGGTTGATATTTGCCAATGGTGATGTGATGTGGTGACTGGTGTACTTTATACCACCTTCTTGAATGTAAGGCATATGGCAATCAGCACAACTCAGACCACGCTGACCGTGAATACCTTGCTTGAAAAGCTCGTATCCAGGGTGCTGGGCCTTTAAGATCTTTGTTTTAGAAAGCGGGTGTATGTAGTCGTAGAAGCCGATAGAGTCGTAATATTCTTCAGCTGCTTCGCAGGTCAGTCCCTTATCTTGTGGGAACTTAAGATACTGACCGTTGTCCTTTTCAAAGTAATACTCGGTATGGCACTGTGCACAAACCAACGAACGCATTTCTTGATGACTGGCTTTGTTTACATCTTTGCCGGCACGTTGCCATGCCTCATAGAGAGCAGGACGAGCTGGTTTCAGTTCCATCGTACGTGCATCATGACAGTCTGAACAGCCAACGGTGTTCATCATCTCATTTCCCCATTTGCTCCACTTTGCAGCATAGAAAGCATTCTTACCCTTCTCGCGCATCAGGCGGGAACGTCAGGACCTTTACAAGTCCAACAGGTACCAGGTTGTATGTCGTCTTGCCCATCTACGCCTGGTGAACCTGTACGCAAGATTTTACGTAAGTCTTCTATTGCATGACGGTGTCCACGAGGTGTATTATATCCACGAGAGAATGAATAGCCAGCCCACAAGATTACCATTTCCGGGCGTTGTTCCAATACATCAGCCTCTTGTGAAGAATTATATTTACTCACGAAAGAAGTATCTTCTGTCATCGCCCAAGTTTGATATTCTCTTGGGAAATCTTCAGCAAACTTTTCATTCTGACTTACAATAGAATCAGTCATCACTACTCGGCGGTTATTAAACACTGAGGCAACTTCTGCACGACGCTCTAACATAGAAGAACAGAGCATACCAAGAGCGAAGATAATGAACATTGCTCCGCCGAAGAGCAACCATCCTTGCCATTTTTTTTTAACTGTTTAGCCATATTGTTTTATTTTATTTTTTTTCAAGTAAGTTTTGTAACCATTGTGGTACAGGAGATGGAGGTATAGGCACTTGCGTTTCGGCATTCGGGGTTCTGCTGAGCGTATTCATACCGCCGTGAGCAACTTCACGGTGGCAATCCCAGCAAGCCTTACCCTCGCCACGTTTTGCTTGCATATAATCAATCTTTCCTGTCTTTACGAACTCTGTATTAAGTTGTGTGTGGCAACGTATACAGTTGTCCATTATCACTTCTGAAGAAGCTTCTTCAGCCATAATAGCCTGACGCTCTGAGCGGGTTACAAAGTAAGCCACATGCTTCATACCGTCCATACCTTTAAATAGGTATTTAGCTGCTATGCTTGAGTGTGGCACATGGCAATCGTTACATGTAGCATCTCGTCCGTGGCTTGAGTGCGCCCATGTAGCATAATAAGGAGCCATGATGTGACAGTTTACACAAGCAGCGGGGTCGTCGCCCACAATATAAGTGTGCATACGCAGAAGATAGAAAAACAATCCTCCTAATCCCACAATGACACCCGATATAACAAGCGATACCACCTTTGGCGATAAGTCAGTTCGGGAAACCATGATGTAAGCTTTCGCAGATTCATTGTGATATATTTTTTTATTATAATAATTTCAATTATTAACCTTATGGGGGCAAAGATAGTTAAATTTATGCAAGCTGTCAATAGTTTATCCTCATTTATTAGGATTTAAATTTATAATAAATATTTAAAGTGTTAATGTATTGCAAAAGATGCACCTGTGGGCACAAATGTTACCTTTTATACCAAACTAACTAAATATTTTTTTGTAAGTTAAAACATAAGAAACTATTAAGTAAAATGAAGAAAATGCATCGTTGGTTCGGACTGATTCTCTGTCTGTTCCTTATCAGTTTTTTTGTGTATCGGGTATCATCTTGAATCACCACGAAATATTCTCCAATATCAACGTTTCCCGCTCGCTTATGCCGAGTAGCTATGCGTATAAGAACTGGAATCAGGGGCTGATGCGAGGAACACTTGCAAAAGGAGACAGCGTTATTATATATGGTGAAAATGGATTTTTCCTCACCGATAAACTTGGTGTTAAGATTAAAGACTTCAACAAAGGTATGCCGTCTGGCGTTGAGTTGCGCAACATCAAAGCCATCACCCGCACCCGCTCGGGCGAAATATGGGCAGTAGGCAATTTCCAGCTATTCCATCTTGAGAACAACAGTTGGCAGACAATAGACCTTGATGGCCTTGACACTCGATTGGTAGATGTTACTTCGCGTGGCGACTCGGTGGTTGTAGCATCTCGCAACCATCTTTGGCTATCGCCCAATGTTGGTAAACCCTTTCGACAAATACAACTTCGGGCAAGCACCGACCACGATGGTAAGGTATCACTCCTACGCACCGTATGGCTGATACATAGCGGAGCACTTTTTGGAACAATCGGTAAACTCGTCGGCGACGCAGTAGCTATCGTCCTGATTATCCTCTGCATCTCGGGTGTATGGTTCTTCATTGCACGTAAAACACGTGCTGGCAAATCACAACTCAAGACACTTTATTGGGTGCATCGCCGCATTGGCAGAATCACAATCGCCCTTACACTGTTCGTTACCATCACTGGTTGGTTTCTCCGCCCACCTGCAATGGTAGCCATAGTTAAAGGACGTGTGCCTGCATTACCTTTCACGGTACAGGACAGCAAGAATCCTTGGAACGACCAACTGCGTGCCGTACGTTACGATTCTGCCGAGAAAGACTGGCTCATCTACACCTCAAAGGATTCTATGCACTGCAAGACCTCCGCTCTACCCCACGTCCTATCAAGGGAACGCCAAAGGTAAGCTATATGGGACTTTCAGCTTTCTACCAAGTAAACACAGGTCAATGGCTCGTAGGTTCGTTCAACGGTCTTTATCTCTGGAGCCGCAATGCACAAGGCAGAATGCCAAAGGTAGTGCCAATCGACGAGAATATTATGATGGTGGGCTTCAGCAACGATTTCAAGGAGCCATTCCTCATCGACTATTACGAGGGAACTTCGTCGCCAAAGATGCCCGCCCAATTCCAGCAACTACCGATGTCATTGCACATAGCAGCACTCGAAACCCACACTGGGCGCATTTTCACCTTCCTGCACGACACCAGCAACGTGGTCTATATAGCCATTATAGGGTTGGCTATTGCGTGGTGCCTTTGGACGGGCTATTATCGTCCACGTAAAAACCGCAAGAAATACGGCAAGGAAAAGGAGCCTAAGAAACGTCGCCAAAAGCTAAGATTAGAGAATGAAGAAAGCGAATGAATTGAAGATAAAGCGTGTTTACCTAACGCCTGAAGAAGGCGACGGGTATCGAATCCTCATAGACCGACTATGGCCAAGAGGAATTGCAAAGGAAAAAGCGTGCATCGACGAATGGAACAAAGCAATTACTCCTTCGTCCGAACTACGCAAATGGTTTGGACACAAGGAGGAAAACTATGCTACGTTTGCCGAAAAATACCGTTCAGAACTTGACAACAATCCTGAGGCTATGCCCTTTGCCAACCATATTAAAGCACTTCTCGAATCGAGCAATGTAACCTTATTATATGGTGCAAAAAGCGAAAACTGCAACCATGCTATCATTCTTAGAGATTGGCTGATAAACAAATAAAATAGAAATGGGTTCAAGATGCTGTATCTTGAACCCATTTTTTGTATTTTCCTATTTAACAAAAGGACTATCAATACTTATTATGGACAGCAATACAACTTCGCTCCTATTTATCATTTCATAAACGGAAAGCAGCCTTTAAATCTGCAAATATTTTTCACAAACAATATCGTTACTTAACCCTCTCGTTATCAACGTTTTGCAAAACCTATTGTTTTGCATTCCAAAAGCGGCTCTTTTGCACGGTACAAGCGTAGGTTTTGCAGCGCAAAACAGCCGCTTTCGCAATGTCAAAACGCAGTTATCACTTTTTAAGAGAATTATTTTTACAAAACCAACACAAAAAGTTCCTACTACTACACCGAAAAGGTTGGCTCAAAAAGAAACGGGATTGCCCATTTAAAAGCAACCCCGCAATTGTATATGGTATAAAAGTTTTGCCAGGCAGCAATAATATTTTATCCCCTTATCATCGTTATTATCATCTTAAAACGTTGTTCTGCCTTCACAGAGTGGAGTGCGCCGCTTGGGATAATGAAACTTTCGCCTGCCTTGATACGATGGTCTATACCCTCTACATTGAGAACCATCTCTCCATCTACCACCTGAATAAACGCATCGAAAGGCGCAGTGTGCTGCGAAAGTCCCTGACCTGCATCAAAACTGAAGAGCGTTACGCTGCCTGCACTGCTGTGAACCAATTCCTTACTCACTACACCGCCTTCTGTATAGTCTACCAATTCACTTGCTACAAATATTTTTCCTTTTTCGAACTTCATATTTTATTTATTTTAAATTGATTTACTAAATGCTAATAATAGTATGCAATCCTTGTGCCAAAGTGTTTCTATCTGCCTTCTGGTAACATATGTGCCCGACTACATGACATGCAAATGAGATAATAATAAAAGATCGTATGTTTTGACATTCAAAACATACGTTCTTAACATTATTTAAAAATGTAAGTACCACTTACTAACGATAAAATATTTATCGAATAAGGGCTGTTTCTTTACAAAGCTTTAATAAAGTATCAATGGTAAATTCCAAAATGATTTTTGTTAACCTAACCTTTATTTATGCTTGATTTACATTTCCCAACCAATTGCCGATGCACCAAGAACTGCTGCTGCGGCATCGTCAAGCGAACTTACAAGGAACTTTACGTTGTCTTTGTAAATAGGCAATACATATTTTGCGTAAGCTTCCTTTATAGGATCCATCAGTAAATCACCAGCCTTTGTCAAACCGCCAAAGAAAACAAAAGCTTCTGGCGAGGTAAAAGCCGCAAAATCAGCACATGCAGTTCCAAGCATATCACCCGTAAAAGCAAAGATATCTAATGCCATCTTATCGCCTTTTCCTGCCGCAATTGAAACATCAAGCGATGTAATTACGTCATGGTCTAATTCACGGAGTAATGATGGTTCATTTGTTTTTTGCAAGAATTCACGTGCAGTACGTGCTACTCCTGTTGCAGAACAATATGCCTCTAAACAACCTTTTCTACCGCAACCACAAGAACGCCCTTCTTCACCACGTTCCATAGTAATATGTCCAAGTTCTCCAGCGAAGCCATCAGAACCATAAACCATTTGTCCATTAACAACAATACCAGAACCAACACCAGTACCAAGAGTAATCATAATGAAGTTTTTCATACCTCTTGCTACACCATATTGCATTTCACCAATAGCTGCAGCATTTGCATCATTGGTAAGTCCGACAGGAATTCCTAAACGTTCTGAAAACATTTCTGCCAAAGGCACAACACTATCATGTGCCCAAACCAAGTTTGCAGCATGTTCAATGGTTCCACTATAGAAATTACCATTAGGAGCACCTATACCCATTGCTTTAAATTGGCCAATTCCACCGACTTTAGCAATGATTGGTTTCAGAACTTCAATACTTGCATCTACAAAGTCTTCAACTGTTTTATAGCTTTGTGTTTTTATAGATGTGGTTGCAAGGACTTGACCACGTTGGTCTACTACTCCAAAAACAGAGTTTGTTCCACCCAAATCCAATCCTATAACGAATGGCTTCAACAATGGTTTTACTTCTTGTACGTCTGTCATCATTCTATATTTTATTTAGTTTATTGAAAGACAAAGTTATGAAAAAAAGCGGAATACGACAAACTTTTAATGAGTAAATTTGCTTATTCCATATAATTTTTGCAATTTTGCACTCAAATTATGAATATGCCTCTCCTCATCCAATTAGATATACTTGATTTCATCTTTAAAGGTATATTAATCGGCCTCATTGCCTCAGCACCAATGGGACCTGTGGGTGTTTTGTGTATTCAAAGAACATTAAACAAAGGACGGTGGTATGGTTTTATAACCGGTGTTGGTGCTGCCATTAGCGATATAATTTACGCTTTAATTGTTGGCCTTGGAATGAGCTTTATTATGGAGCCATTACAAGACCCTACAAATCAATTTATACTACAGATTTTAGGAAGTGTTATTTTGATGCTTTTTGGTATTTATTGTTTTATATCGGACCCTACAAAAAAGATGCACCAAGGTGGAAAAACAAAAGGAACGTTGTTTCATAATGGACTGACAGCATTTCTTGTTACTTTTTCTAATCCGCTTATTATTTTTCTCTTTGTTGCTACCTTTGCACAATTTGCCTTTATTCAGCCATCGCGCCCTATTGAGATGGGGATTGGATTAGCTTCTATACCTGTTGGAGCATTGCTTTGGTGGTACGGCTTAACTTGGCTTGTGAATAAAGTACACGATATTTTTAATATGAATGGTATTTTGATAATCAACAAGATTATTGGTTCAGTAGTTATCATTTTCTCGCTCATAATGCTTATAGGTACAGTGTTTAATCTTTATCACTTGCCTTCTTATTATTAAAACATATTAAACTTATTATGTTTGTTGCTAAAGAACTAAGAAAGAAAAGTATTGCTGAATACTTGTTATATATGTGGCAAATCGAAGACATTATACGTGTCTATGGATGCTCGCTGACTAAGATTCGTAAAGAATATATAGACAAGTTCGACTATACTGATGAACAGAAAGAAGAGGAAGAAGATTGGTTTGGCGATTTGGTCAGAATGATGAATCAAGAAAATTGTCGTGAAAGTGGACACCTGCAAATAAATAAAGTTGTAATGCAGGCATTAACAGAACTTCATACACAGCTACTTGCTTCTTCTAAATTCCCTTTCTATTCAGCTGAATATTATCGTGTTCTACCTTTTATCGTTGAACTTCGCGGTAAAACAAAGCAAGTCGCTGACAGAATGGCACGCAAGAACGAAGCTAATTTAAAAGAAATAGCAGCTAATCTTGGACACAGCGAAGTGGAAACGTGCTTCGATGTTCTTTATGGTGTTATGATGCTTCGGTTGCAGAAAAAAGAAATCAGTAGAGAAACTGAAACAGCGGTAAAAGAAATAACAACACTTATAGGTATGCTTTCAGACTACTATCAAAAGGATAAAACAGAAGGATTGCAATTTGAAGATTAAGAAAGATAAAGTACTTTAGAAGATATGAATATATTAGTAACAGGTGCAAATGGCATGTTAGGCAACACTATTCAGTTAGTTGCAAAACAAAGTAAGGATAGCTATATCTTCACAGATGTATGCGAAGGTTATCAGAAACTTGACATAACTAATCTTGATGACATACGCAAAACGGTAAAAGAATACAATATAGAATGTATTATTAACTGTGCTGCCTGGACAAATGTAGATGGTGCTGAAACTGCAGGAAACATAGTAGAAACGTTAAATGCAACGGCTCCAGAAAATCTTGCAAAAGCTATGAAAGAAGTAGATGGACTACTTGTTCACGTTAGTACCGACTATGTTTTTGGTGGAGATCCTTATAATACACCATGCAAAGAAGACCAAAAAGGTACACCTACAGGTGTTTATGGTTTAACAAAGCTTCACGGAGAAGAAAAGATACAGGCAGTTGGTGGCAAATATATCATTATTAGAACTGCTTGGCTTTATGGTGAATTTGGTAAGAACTTTGTGAAAACTATGATGAATCTTACTGCTACAAAGCCTGAATTAAAAGTTGTTTTCGACCAATGTGGTACGCCAACATACGCAGTAGATTTAGCTAATGCTTTATTTGATATTGTTGAAAATAGAAAATACGAAGGGCGTACAGGCATCTATCATTTTTCTAACGAAGGAGTTTGTAGTTGGTACGATTTTGCAAAGAAGATAGCAGAACTCGCTGGCAACTCTGCTTGTAACATTCAGCCATGCCATAGCGATGAATTCCCTTCTCCTGTAAAGCGTCCTGCATATTCGGTTTTCGATAAAACTAAGATTAAAGAAACATTTGGTACAAATGTTCCATACTGGGCAGATAGCTTGAGGAAGTGTATGGAAAACTTAATGAAGGAAGTATAAAAACGAGGTTTCGCTCGATTAGAAACAACGAACAACATTGTTATGAACGAAATAGAACGTAGAAGAACCTTTGCCATTATTTCTCACCCGGATGCTGGTAAGACAACGCTTACCGAGAAGTTCCTTTTGTTTGGTGGACAAATTCAAGTGGCAGGTGCTGTTAAAAGCAACAAGATAAAGAAGACTGCAACGTCTGACTGGATGGATATTGAGAAACAACGTGGTATCTCGGTTTCCACTTCGGTGATGGAATTTGATTATGAAGGGTATAAGGTGAATATCTTAGATACCCCAGGTCACCAAGACTTTGCGGAAGATACTTATCGCACTTTAACTGCTGTTGATTCAGCTATTATTGTTGTAGACTCAGCGAAAGGTGTTGAAACTCAGACAAGAAAGCTAATGGAAGTGTGTCGCATGCGTAATACGCCTGTTATCATTTCATCAATAAGATGGACCGCGAAGGTCGCGACCCGTTCGAATTGCTTGACGAATTGGAAGAGGAACTACAGATTAGTGTTCGTCCACTTTCGTGGCCAATTGGTCAAGGTCAACGTTTTAAAGGAGTGTATAATATTTTCGAGCAGAACTTAAACCTTTTCACACCTAACAAGCAACGTGTTACAGAAACTGTAGAGGTTAAGTTGGACGACGAAGAGCTGGATACTCGTATAGGTGAAGATTTTGCAGAACACTTGCGCAATGACCTTGAACTTGTTGATGGAGTTTATCCAGAGTTTGATGTTGAAACATATCGCTCTGCCGAAGTTGCTCCTGTTTTCTTTGGTTCTGCTTTAAACAACTTTGGTGTTCAGGAACTTTTAAATTGTTTTGTTCGCATAGCCCCAAGTCCGAGACCTACAATGGCGGAGGAAAGAATGGTAGAACCAACTGAGAAGAAATTCAGTGGTTCATCTTTAAGATTACGGCTAATATCGACCCTAATCATCGTAGTTGTATTGCGTTCTGTAAGGTATGTTCGGGAAGATTTGAACGTAACCAGCCTTATCTCCATATTAGGAATGGTAAGACTCTTCGTTTTTCTTCGCCAACGCAGTTTATGGCACAGCGCAAAAGCACAGTAGATGAAGCCTACCCTGGCGATATTGTTGGTTTACCAGATACAGGAGGTGTATTTAAGATTGGTGATACTCTAACGGAAGGAGAAGATTTGCACTTCCGTGGATTGCCAAGTTTCTCGCCTGAACTATTCAAGTATATAGAAAACGATGATCCGATGAAGGCTAAGCAATTCCAAAAGGGATTGGAACAGCTTATGAACGAAGGTGTTGCACAGTTATTTGTCAATCAGTTTAACAACCGCCGCATAGTTGGAACAGTAGGTCAGCTTCAGTTTGAAGTTATTCAATACCGTTTGGAACATGAATACAATGCCAAATGTCGTTGGGAACCAGTACATCTGCATAAAGCTTGTTGGATTGAAGCTGAAGACCCTGCTGCACTCGAAAGCTTCAAGAAGCGCAAGTACCAGTATATGGCTAAAGACATTGAAGGGCGAGATGTATTCCTTGCCGATTCTGGTTATGTTCTCAGTATGGCACAACAAGACTTTGAGGAAATTAAATTCCACTTTACCAGCGAATTTTAAAAGAATAGAAGAGGTATAATCAATAGTATTATACATCGCTAATCACAGATGTTATATACCTATGCTCGTAGGTGTATATACACCTATAAACGTCAGTGTATATACACCTGTAAATGTGGGTGTTATACACTTAAGAAAATAAGTGTTATACACCTATTACTAAAGGTGTAAAATATAAGTGAATATGATATAAGAACAAAGACAATGGCCAACTACTGACATCTTGGCACACACTCGTTTTTTATGATTAGGACATTTCTGCTATTCTGTTGGCACACAGCACCAACGCGATACCTTCAGCATAACACCAATACCTGGGATTTCTTTTAGTAAATAATACTTCTTGCTGGAACGAACCAATCTACCTGTCATTCCTTTTAGTGGACCAAACTTCACATGCACTGCATCGCCAACCTTCAAACGTGCTTCTTCTGAAGAAATAAATTTGCGAATATGAATGTCAGGGTTACACATTAAACGGAATTCATACATCTGATCGTGCGGAATCAAACTATATTTGCTATTATCATCAGCCTTTGTTAGTACGCTCATCTTAAGGTTTGATGTATTTACCAACTTCTTAAAATCAGCATCTTCCATTAATTTCTTCACAAAAATAAGATTGCGCACAACAGGTTTCAACTTCTGATGCACCTTACCCTGCTTGTCCTCTTCGGCTACATATTGCTTTGGAATAAAAGTTTCTATTCCATTTTCGGTAAAGAATTGCGCAACTTCTTCTTGCCTTGTCGTGTATAAACGAATAGCATACCAGTCGTTCTTATCGTCTATTATCGTATCAACATATTTAGTTTTCTTATTTTCCATAGCAATTATAATGGTTTTTTAGATAGCTAACCAGTTTCCTACAATGGATTTACCCATTGGCGTCAACACACTTTCTGGGTGAAACTGAATACCACACAAATCGTATTCCTTATGCTGCAAAGCCATTATCAAGCCATCGGCAGTTTCGGCAATTACTTCCAACTCAGAAGGAAAGCTATCCTTTGAAACAACCCAACTATGGTATCTGCCTACCGAAAGATGTGCAGGTAAGCCCTTAAATAACTTTGTAGTCGTATCTACATTTATCAAAGTTTCTACCCCATGGAATACATTCGACAACTTTTCTATCTTGCCACCGAAAGCTTCAGCAATAGCTTGATGTCCCAAACATACACCTAACATAGGCTTTTTCTTACCATAGCGACGAATAACGTCGAGCAATAAACCAGCTTCAGAAGGTACACCAGGACCAGGACTTAACACAATCTTATCGTATTCCTCCAACTCTTCCAAAGCAAACTTATCATTACGCTTCACCGTAACTTCAGCCCCCAATTCACGTAAAAGATGAACCAGATTGTAAGTAAACGAATCGTAATTATCAACGATTACACACTTCTCCTTCTCCATATTATCGCCTTACACAGCTATCATTAGGTTAATGTTTGTACTGCAGACTTAACATCTGTACATTCGCCCAAATCAACACCTACAAACATAGCATGTTGGAAGCCCTTAATTACATCTAATTGCGCCAAAGTAATACCTCCAATTATAAAAGGTGTTTCACCAGCATAGGCTTTAATAGTATCTAAATTAACCTTAGCAGTATCTATTCTGAACAAGAAATAATCAACTGTACCTTCATATTCTCTACTTTGCATTAAGTCTTCTACTGTATGAATGTGCAAAGTCTTCATAATCTTTATTCCTGCATGAATATCAGGGTCGATTGTCGAACGAAGATTGTTTATCATTATACTACTCTCCTCGCCTTCTAACTGCACAATATCAAGATTAAAATTCACTACTCGTGTTACAATATTCTGTGGCATGTCATCAGCAAATATGCCAACATACTTTGATACTGTCCATAAGCAACATCATTATGCGTACTTGCCTTGCCCATAGCAGCTTCACGACTGCCATAATCGGGAATAATTCCTGCACGAGAAGATATTTGTCGCACATAATTAGGACTATCTGAACGAAAGTCCAAGCCTATCCAATCTACTCCAAATTCTGCTAAAGCGTGAATATTCTCGACATCACGAGTCCCACAAACCTTTATAATCATATCTTCAAACCTATTCCTTTAAGTTCTTTATAAATTCATCAAGTGCAAGACCTGGATTTCCTGTCTGCATGAAAAGTTCGCCAATAATAACACCACGATAACCTGCTGTAGCCAACTGTTTAGCTTTTTCGGAAGTATCAATGCCGCCCTCACTTATTTTAATCGTATCTGCTGGTATTTCTTTCACCAACTCTAACGAACGATTTATATCCATTTCAAAGCTACAAGCCTTGCGATTATTCACGATTACCATATCTGCAGCACAAGCGAGATAATCTAGTTCTTCAGCTGTATGCAATTCCAATGCTACTTCCATTCCTAACTGATGGGCAAGTGAAACCAAAGAATGGCAATGCTTTATTTCAAGCAATACAGCCGTCAAAATAACTGCAGATGCACCAGCATGTTTAGCTTGAAACAGCTGATACTCATCAATAATATAGTTCTTATATAGCAAAGGCAAAGTTACACCTACTGCTCGTACTTCTTGGACGAACTCATCGTAGCCACCAAAATATGTAAAATCAGTTGGGATACTTATAGAAGAAGCTCCATATTGTGCATAATCAACACCTATATTTCTAATCTTTGCATCTTTATTTATCCAGCCTAAAGCAGGAGTTTTGCGAACGAATTCTGCTATTACACCTAGTGTAGAGGAATTGCTTAGCTCAGCTTTTAATGAAGGAACTTCACGAGTCATTGCTCCTTCGTATTCGATAATACCATACAACTGTTTCAATGGAACATATTGTTTCCATTGCTCCAATTCTTTCTGCTTATTAGCTACAATTGCCTCCAAAATATCTTTCATAATACAAAGTTAATGAAAAGATTAGAGAAAAACATAATAAAAAGATGAAGATTACGTTTGATAGATAAAAGTATGTATTAAAAATAACACTGCCTATGATAGATTTTTACACAAGAAGAGATGTCTCCTTCGGAGAAAAACATTGAACATTATTCGCCAAATAGCTTATACTTACAAAGTTATAAAAGTAAATGGCAAGTTAGAAACGTATTGTCTTAATTAAAATGAAAACTTTAGTATCACCATCGCTACTATCAGCCGATTTCTTGCAATTAGACAAAGATATCGAAATGATTAATAATAGCGAAGCAGATTATATCCACATGGATATTATGGATGGTGTTTTTGTCCCTAACATTTCTTTTGGATTCCCAGTACTAAAAGCTGTGGGAAAAGCCTGCAAAAAACCAATGGATGTTCATTATATGATTGTCCACCCAGAAAACTACATTCAACAAACTGCTGACGCAGGGGCAGCTATAATGAGTGTACACTATGAAACATGTCCGCATCTACATAGAACTATTCAACAGATAAAGCAAGCAGGAATGAAAGCTGGTGTTGTTATCAATCCGGCAACGCCTGTTTCAGTTCTCGAAGATATTATCGTAGAGGTTGATTTGGTGCTAATCATGAGTGTAAATCCTGGATTTGGCGGTCAAGTTTTCATAGAAAATGCCATTAAAAAGGTAGAACGTTTACGCAAACTAATTGACGAAACCGGAAGCCATGCTATTATAGAAGTAGATGGAGGTGTTCAAGACGAAACAGCTCCACGCCTTGTAAAAGCTGGAGCTAAAATGTTAGTGAGTGGAAGTTATGTATTTAAATCTTCCAATCCTATTGAAACCATTAGAAGTCTTAAAGAATTATCACGCTAATTGCAAAAGAACATCATTTTCGCGTACCATTCTTCTGAGATTTAAAATGGCATAACGCATTCTGCCAAGGCTCGTGTTAATGCTAACACCTGTAGTCTTGGCAATTTCTTTGAAAGACATTTCTTGATAAAAACGCATAAACACAACTTCGCGTTGAGATGGAGGAAGATGCTTCATCATCTTTTTAATGTCTGCTAATGTTTGCATATTAACAAACTGATTCTCAATGTTGCCAATCTGGATATCTACACCACCTATATTCGAAAGGTCGTTTTCCTTTGTTGGCTCAATAATCTTATCAGATTTTTGCGCTCGATACCAATCCATTATTACATTATGAGCAATACGCATTGCCCACGCCGAAAACTTACCACTAGGTTTATAGCGTCCTTCTTGCAACTTTGTAATTATCTTCACAAAAGTTTCTTGAAAAATATCATCAGCAACATCACGATTCCTAACAACAAACAGTATATAGGAAAAGAGCTTAGACTGATTATGCGACAAAAGCAAATCAAAAGCTCTATTGTCACCATTAATGTACGACAAGGCAAGTTCCTCGTCCGTCATTTCACTAAGTTTTTTCATTATCTAAAATGATTTGTATTTAAGTAATGGTGTTCCTATAGGCTTGTATCTTTTATTTTTGTTTATTGTTTATTCGCCTGCAAATATAATTATTTTTATTTTTTCAGACAAATTATTAACCAGAAAACTATACATATGGCATAAAAGATAAGTTATTCTACCCACTCATAGTCCTGAATTGGACTTTTTATTCCCCAAATTCCAAGATACTTTCGCTTCAAACCTAAAAACCTAATACGCTTATTATAATTATCAGGATTAGTTTCCAAACCAATATTTTCTTTAAGTTCTTTCGTCCTTAACTGAATTGCAATAACCTTATCTGTATCAGTCTCTCCTGGTTCATCAGCCATTAAAATTGCATTATCAGACGAAAAAGGATATTCCCAAACAGCATTCTTTATATTATTTGTGCAACTTCCAACAATAAACCCTTCTACCCAGACTGTTGCACTTCCAAAGTCGTTTGCTATGAAAGATGATACTGTTTGGACCTTATTTATCTGTTCAGTTTCTGAATTGTGACCATCTGTTTTATCTTTTCCATTCGAATCTTCGGTTGCAGGATCTACTCCATAGTATTCATAAATATTCTTTGTACAACTTATGGATAACAAGCATACAAAAAAACTAATATTGATAAATAATAAGGTGATTTCATCATATTCTGTTTTTATTATGTTTAGGATAATTTCATACAAAGATATGAAAGTTTATTTAAATCGCAAAAACTGATGAGAAGAACGCACAAAAATAATTAAAATCCTAGAATGCATTTTATCTAATACTATTTCACTTAGAGTAGTTTGTAAGAATCATTTTATAGGCATATATCTGACTCAATATATGATAATTAATAAAAAGATTATGGGTGGATTCAATTTAATTATAACAGAAAGGAAAATGTAATTACGTTTTCCAAATTTATAATTATATTTTTATTTGTAATTATAATTCTTCTAACTCATAATTACATTTTTTTAGTGTAAATTTGAATTGAGAATAATTCTTCATCATGTCAATAATTAAAGGAAAAATCACAAAGCATAAAAAGAGGTTGGTGCAGGAAGCTACCAACCTCGAGAAAAAGATTTAGAAAACCTCTAAATCCATAAAAACACGTAGCAAATATACGTTTTTAAAAATAAGAATTCCAAATAATATCCCATTATAAAACATTTATTAACTTCTTAATAAAAAAAATCATTATTAAAAAAAACAAAAACCCCTTGTCAAAAGAATGACAAGGGATTTTAGTTTCTATTTGATGATAGGATTAGTTATTAACCGAACCTCCTACTATATCTAACAATTCAGAAGTAATGGCTGCTTGACGAGACTTGTTATACTGCAGCTTTAAACCACGAAGCAATTCATCTGCATTATCAGTAGCAGTCTGCATTGCCACCATACGAGCAGCATGTTCTGATGCGTTGCTATCTAATAAAGCTGTATAAACCATTAGATGGAGTAACTTTGGTACTAAGGAAGTTAATACAGTCTTAAGATTTGGTTCTACAATAAAGTCATCATTCAATGGCCTTACTTCATCATTTTCTTGTGATTGTCTATCCTTCCCATGTAATTTCAAATATTCTTGAGCCTTTTTAGTAGCAATATTTGAAGTTAAGTCACGCTCATTGTCAGAATTTAGCTCTGTTTCTAAGTCTATTGGAAGATAAGTTTTGCGAGTAAGGATTTGACTTCCTGCACTCTTGAAATGATGGTATATCATTTCAACTTTATCAACTTTTTCATCAAGCCACAGCTTTTCTATCTCAATGGCAATGCGTCGGCATTCTTCAGAACTTGGCTTATCAGCCAACTCCAAGAAAGATCCTGCGCTTTTAAGCCCCATCTTAGCCACCTTCTCCGCAACTTTACGCCCAATTGGATAAACAATGATGTTATCTTTAGATACTCCCTGAGCCATATATTCGTTAACTGTATTTTGGAGCATCTTTAGGATATTTGCATTGAAACCTCCGCACAAAGAACTATTTGAGGCAAAGACGAGTAAAGCTATTCGCTTAACAGGTCTTTCCACATCGTATGGAGTACTGGTATCAGGTGTAGACACTAAAAATGCTTTAAGAATATGTTCAAGCATACTCTCATATGGAAGCATATTCTCAATCGCTACCTGAGCATGGTGAAGTTTACTCGAAGCAACCATCTTCATAGCACTCGTAATCTTACGAGTACTATTGACACTGGCAATTCGAATCTTGATTTCCTTTAAAGATGGCATCTCTTATCTTCTTATTTATATTGTGCAGTTACATTAGTCATAACTTCTTTGATAACATTAATATCATCATCTAGAAGTTGACCTGAGGCAAGCTTATCAATAGTATCCTTGTGTGTATTGCGCATACTCTCAAGGAACTGATCTTGACATTCACGAATATTCTCAACAGGAATTGCAGACATCAAACCGTGAACACCACAATAGAGAATTGCAATTTGTTCTCCAACTGGCATTGGAGAGTATTGTGGTTGTATAAGCAACTGGTTATTCTTTCTACCACGATCCAAGTCATTGCTGTAACTTTGTCCATATCAGAAGAGAACTTTGAGAATGCCTCTAACTCACGATACTGAGCCATATCAATCTTTAATGTACCTGCAACCTTCTTCATACTCTTTACTTGTGCAGAACCACCGACACGAGATACTGAGATACCTACGTTAATGGCTGGTCGGAAGCCTTGGTTAAACAAGTCGCTCTCCAAATATATCTGGCCATCAGTAATTGAGATAACATTAGTTGGAATATAAGCAGATACGTCACCTGCTTGTGTTTCAATAATAGGAAGAGCTGTTAAAGAGCCACCACCCTTAACATGTCCTTTCATACATTCAGGAAGGTCATTCATTTGTTCTGCAATCTCCTGCTGATCATTAATACGAGCGGCACGCTCTAACAAACGTGAGTGAAGATAGAACACATCACCAGGATATGCTTCACGACCAGAAGGACGGCGAAGAATCAAAGATACTTCACGATACGCAACTGCCTGCTTTGACAAATCGTCATAAACAACAAGAGCAGAATATCCACGATCACGGAAGTATTCACCAATAGCTGCTCCAGCAAATGGTGCATAATATTGCATGGCTGCAGGATCTGCAGCAGTTGCACTTTACAATAATAGTATAAGGCAATGCACCATGATCACGCAATGTTTGTACAAGGTTAGCAACTGTAGATGCCTTCTGACCAATTGCAACATAAATACAATATACGGGTTTTCCTTTCTCGTAAAGTCTTTCTGATTAATGATCGTATCAACAGCAATAGCGGTCTTACCCGTCTGACGGTCGCCAATGATAAGTTCACGCTGACCACGTCCGATAGGAATCATTGAATCGACACCTTTAAGACCTGTTTGTAGTGGCTCTTTTACTGGCTGACGATAGATTACACCAGGGGCTTTGCGGTCCAATGGCATTTCAAAAGCATCTGATAAATCTATTTCTCCTTTACCATCAATTGCTTGACCAAGAGGATTAACGACACGTCCTAAGAAGTTATCATTGACACGAATAGAAGCAATACGATGTGTGCGCTTCACACTCTGTCCTTCTTTGATGCCTGCGGTTGGACCAAGAAGAATACAACCAACATTGTCTTCCTCCAAGTTCATGACAATCGCCATTGTGCCATTTTCGAACTCTAAAAGTTCATTTGCTTCAGCATTGCGAAGTCCATAAATACGAGCCACACCATCACTGATAGTTAGGACAGTACCTACTTCGTCAAATTTTTCCTCCGCATTAACGTCTTGAAGTGCTTTTAAAAGAACTTCAGAAACTTCGCTTGGCTTTATTTTATCTGACATGTTTAATTTTCTTTTATTTCTTTAACTGAGTGAGGACTGCATTGAGTTTAGTTTTCACACTTGCGTCCATTCTGTATGTATCATATTCAAGAATGAATCCACCTATGATATCGGGATTTACGGTTGTATTGAATTCTACGGTACCATCAGCATTAGCACGTACCAAGTCTTTCATTTTTTCCTCGATAACGGGTGTAACAGGAACAGCTGTTGTAAGCTTTCCCTGAATAATTTTCTTCTGCTTCCTATATAGCGTGATGTAAGAGTTCGCAATAAAAAGTAGGATTCCTTCACGCCCTTCTTTTAAGACAAGACCAATAAAAGATTTTAAAAGAGTACTAACGTTATCGCCAGATGCAATCTCCAAAATTTCTTGCTTCTTATCTTTAGATAGCATAGGATTATCTATAGTAAAACGCAATTGTGGCAACTCAGAATAGCTTCCAAGTAACGTTTGCATTTCCAAATAGATTTTATCTTCTTGCTGCTGCACTGTTGCCCCTTTAAGAAGCGCTCGCGCATAGCGAACAGATATTACACCTATATCCATAGTTTATTTATTTACTTATCGTTGCTTACAGGAGAAGAAACATTATCCAGCAATTTCCCTATCAATTCCATCTGCTTTCATCGTTAGAAAGTTGGTCGCGAAGAATTTTCTCTGCAACTTTTACACTAAGTTCAGCAACTTGTCCACGAATATCATTAAAGGCATTCTGCTTTTCAACAGCAATTTCTGATTTTGCTTCTGCAATGATACGTGCACTTTCTTCGTGTGCTTTTTCTTGTGCCTTTCCAACTATTGCATCACGCGTAGCAGTTGCTTCCTTCAATAGAAGCGCCTGCTGTTCACGTGCTTGCTGCATGACGGATTCACCTTCTTTCTGAATATTAGACAACTTTTCATTAGCTGCATGTGCTTTACGAAGGCTCTCGTCAATATATTCCTTACGTTCATTCACCATGTTAATAATAGTTGGGAAACCAAACTTTATTACGATGAAAGCTACAATAAGGAAGACAAGAGTCATCCAAAAAAGAAGTCCACTATTGGGAATTAATAAATCCATACGCTGGTTTTGTTCTTTCTAAATTCTATTTAGGGGTTATTAAGCGCACTTTGCGCAACACCCCATAATTACATTACAATTGCGAGGATTGATACAATCACAGCCAAGAAGGCAACACCTTCAATCAACGCTGCTGCAATAATCATTGATGAACGGAGGTCACCAATTTTCTCAGGCTGGCGTGCCATAGCATCCATAGCTTGACCACCAATACGACCAATACCTACACCTGCACCAATAGCAACTATACCAGCACCAATGGCAGCACCTAATTTTGCGATAGCAACATCTGCTAATAATAATGATAACATAATCTTAAAAGTTTAATTTGTTATTAATTTTATTTTATTTTCTTACTATTTCGATTTACATTACGCTTCATGTTCTTTTACATGGGCTTGCGCGATAAATACTGCACTCAACATCGTAAATACTAAAGCCTGAATATAGCTCACCAAAAGCTCAAGCAACATCATAAAGATACTTAATAAAACTCCAACTATTGACATACTAGTACCTGCGCTCCAATTCACGATGGCGTTATCAGCTATACTAAACATAATGAAGATGATTGCACAGAAACATAATGCAATAGCATGACCAGCAAACATATTTGCAAAAAGTCGGATGATCAAAGCTAATGGTTTTGTGAAGATACCAAAAAGTTCAATAATTGGCATCAAAGGTATTGGAAATTTCATCCAAACAGGTACATCTGGCCAAAATATTTCTTTCCAATATTCTTTTGTTCCTGTAAAATTGGTAATTAAGAATGTGCACATTCCCAAGAAGAAAGTACAAGTTATATTACCAGTCAAGTTACCACCTCCAGGAGGAAATGGAACTAATCCCATAAGATTTGCAAAGAATATGAAGAAGAAACATGTTAGCAACCAAGGAGCATATTTTGGAGTGTCTTCTCCCAAACAAGGTTTAATCACATCATCATGAATATTCATAATAAACATGTGCATTAAACCAGTAAAGCCCTTTGGTGCAGGATCATCTGCTTTATGTTTACGACACCAACGTGCTGGTATTAAAATTACCAACAGAAGCAATATACCATCTATAAAAACGGTACAAGCAGCCTTTGTTAGAGAAATATCAATAGGTCGTACTTCCTTATTGCCAATCTTCTCTACTATTAAGTTTGGATTGGCCTTATCTTCCCCACTCTTTATAAAAAGATTGTAAGGACCAGGTCTATCGCCATTAGCATCATGTTCTTCAGAAAATTCTTCACTACTAAATACATGCCAACCTGTAGAAGATTTCACTATAATAGGAAGATGTATTACAATTGGATAGAAATTTTCTTCCGAACCCAAATCAGTAATATGCCATTCATAAGAATCTTTGATATGTCCCCACAATATCTCTTTAACATCTACATCACCTTTCTTCGACATATCACGTGCAACTGTCGGTAGAAGTGCTGTAAATAGGAGTAACAAGAGAAGTACTTGTTTGATAAATTTCATATCGTCTTATTATTTATTTTATTATTTTTCTCAATGCGGAAGAAATATAAGCAATCAAAAAACATAGCTATAATGTAGTAAACTACAAAAACAACCACATAGGTAAGTATGTTCTCTTTGTCTCCACGATAACTAAATGATCCTATCAGAATTATAATGACCGCTAGAAACATTCTCAACATTGAACCTGCTAAATAGAATCGTCCTAATACCTTTGGAGAATTAGTTGCAAAATACTTCCATGTTTTTCCGTACAAAATACCAGTAACAAGGAAGAATATTGAGCTAACAATTAAAGGTGTTACCATGTTTGATTTCAATAAGACCTGAGAGATAAGTAGTCCTAACAAAGTTAGTGATGAAACTATCCATAGGTTAATCTTATGATAATCCCTTTCTACTTTAGCAATGTTCACCGTTTCAAAGATGTTGTTAAGCTATAAGTCTTACTCTGAGTTATATTTCAACACAGAGACTTACTTCATTTCTTTTTACTTCCACAAAACCACCTCTCACCATTATCGTCTTTTTTTCAGAATCAATGGTATAAACAACTCGTCCTTCTACTAATGTAGAAATAATAGGTGCGTGGTTTTTCAGAATTTCAAATTCTCCCAATTCACCTGGTACGAGTACATTTTCCACCTCTCCTTTAAATAGGATTTTCTCTGGTGATACAATTGTTAGAACTAACATTCGCAACCTTATTTATTTGTTACATAATTAGCCCTGAGCAGCTGCAAGTAGTTTCTTAGCCTTTTCCTTTGCGTCTTCTATAGTACCAACGTTAAGGAAAGCCTGTTCAGGGAGGTCATCAACCTCACCATTCAAGATAGCGTTAAATCCCTTAATAGTATCTTCAATTGGTACCATCACACCAGGAATGCCAGTAAACTGTTCTGCCACTGTAAATGGTTGAGACAAGAAGCGTTGTACACGACGTGCACGGTTTACCACCAATTTATCTTCGTCAGACAACTCGTCCATACCCAAGATGGCAATAATATCTTGCAATTCGTTATAATGTTGCAACAACTGCTTTACACGTTGTGCACATTCATAATGTTCTTTTCCAACTACTAATGGATCCAGAATACGTGAAGTACTTCCTAATGGATCTACAGCAGGATAAATACCAAGCTCTGTAATCTTACGACTCAACTCAGTTGTTGCATCCAAATGAGTAAATGTTGTAGCTGGAGCAGGGTCAGTTAAGTCATCTGCAGGAACATAAACAGCCTGAACTGATGTAATAGAACCTTTTTTAGTAGAAGTAATACGTTCTTGCATTGCACCCATTTCACTTGCAAGTGTAGGCTGATAACCTACCGCAGATGGCATACGTCCCAAGAGTGCTGACACTTCAGAACCAGCCTGTGTAAAACGGAAAATATTATCAATAAAGAACATGATATCAGCAGCTTCGCCATCCTTGCCTCCATGATCGCGGAATTCCTCCGCTACAGTAAGACCAGAAAGTGCTACTGATGCACGAGCACCAGGAGGTTCATTCATCTGTCCATAAACAAGTGTAGCTTGTGATTTCTTAAGCTCTTCTTTATCAATAAGCGAAAGATCCCATTTACCTTCGTCCATTGCCTTACGGAATTTTTCACCATAACGTATAACGCCAGACTCAAGCATATCTCGTATCAAATCGTTTCCTTCACGAGTACGTTCTCCCACGCCTGCAAATACAGAATAGCCATTATGGCCTTTTGCAATATTGTTGATAAGTTCCATAATTAGCACGGTCTTGCCTACACCAGCACCACCAAAAAGTCCGATCTTACCACCTTTCATATAAGGTTCAAGCAAGTCGATAACCTTGATACCAGTTGCTAACATTCCTTCTGTGTAGACAATTCATCAAATTTTGGTGCATCGCGGTGAATTGGATATGCTCCTTCCATATTAAGAGCTTCCATACCATCGATAGGTTTACCTATCACATTCATCATACGACCTTTAATTTGCTCACCTGCTGGCATTACTATAGGACTTCCAGTTGTTTCAACTTCTAAATCACGTTGCAAACCTTCGGTATTGTCCATAGCGACACATCTCACCGTATCCTCACCAATGTGCTGTTGCACCTCAATGATTAAATCTTCTCCATTAGGTCTCTTTACACGAAGAGCATCGTAAATCTTTGGGAGCACCTTTTCGGGATCTTCTCCTTTAACATCAAAGTAGACGTCAATTACTGGTCCAATAATTTGGGAAATACGTCCATTTATCTGTGACATACGCTTTGTTTTTATTATTTTTTATGCTTTAATTTTCTGTTAGTAACATTATTCATCATGGTTCACACTTATATTAAGCATATCCAAGATTTTAATAATTTCTTATCGAATGACTTATAGAAGTAAATAGTTTCTAAAACTATTGTAAATCCAGTATGTATCACAATTATAACATCAACGCCCTCACTTAATCAACATTACTTATGATTTAAAGCGCATATTGTCAAAAACCATTATCATACTTTAATTCGCTTTGTATAAATCGTAGTATTTAAATTTGGCACAAAGTTAATAAAACTTTCTATAATACAAAGAGACTTCTTGAATTATTTTTTTCAGAAAGATTAAATATAGGGTTAATTTCGTAAAAACAATTCTATTTAAAAGCTAAAAATATGGTTTTACATAGCAATGCAGTTCATCTTACTAGTAAAACTTGCAAATATTTAATTCAAAAATTAACATTCTGTCAACTACGGATTAGATTTTGATTATCTAAAAATCTATTTATATGAAAATGTTCATAGTCATATCATAGAATTATCCACAGGGATCAACCTTCCAAATTCTATTCTTTTTATATAACCTTTCAAAAAGAAATAGCTATTCATTCGGAATTAGTAATTACATTTCCTCAAAAATTATAATTATAAATTTTTAAAAATTGTAATTATAAATTTTTTTATTTTGTAATTATGAATTTTCAAACTATATTCTTAGAGCAAAACTAACACAATAATATCTTGATGCTGTATATCAAAAGCAAAATAGTCCATGCTGAAAATACAGCCTTACAAAAGGTAATAGGATCTACAATTCCTCTTTATTTCTACCGAGCAATGCACGTAAAAAGAAATAGGATTCCTCTTGTAAACGAAAAATAATCCAAGACTTTTGAAAAGGTATATATCCAAATTTTCTTTTCAAAAAGCAGGGTAAGCGGTCTTGTTCTATACTTTGCCAACTACTTTTTATAATTTCTAACCCTTGTTTTCGAGATAATTTGTCGAGTTCTTTACGATGTAAGAAATAGAACATATAAAGACCTACTACATTCCGCCATCGCACTTCTTCATATATATCAAGTATATTGCTCGAAACATTCAATGCCTCCAATTGCTGTTTCATACTTTTATTTGCCAATAAATAGTCGAAACGACGCAAGCTTACTTTGTGCGTTACCGAACCTAAGTGTTGTCTATAATAATAGATACCTTCACAAGTGCGAATTTCCTGCGATTTTAGATAATGTAAACGTGTTACATTTTCATCGCTATATGCAATGGCAGATTCGTCGTAAGGGAAACAAAGATGAAGTTCTTTTTTAACAGCATAAATACCATGAATATTCCACGTTAAACTTTCTTTGAATGCCGTAAAACCATCTAAAGTTTCAAAAGTAGGCATAGAGAAAACTACTTCTTTCTCACCATAAACGCTTTTTACTTGGAAAAGAACAGTATCAGTTGATGAATAGTTAGTAAAAACATCGTGAACCTTTTCACAAGCATCTTCCGACAACCAATCATCGCTATCAACAAATGCAATAAAATCACCAGTAGAAATACGCAATCCGGTATTTCTAGCCTTAGCTATTCCTGCATTTTCGTGCAAATGAACAACCTTTACCCTATTATCTTTGACAGCATACTCTTTAAGAATGCTTAAAGAGGAATCTGTTGAAGCATCATCAACACATATTATCTCTATATCTTGAAAAGTTTGAGAAACTAATGAATTCAAACATTGGCGTAAATACTGCTCTGCATTATATACAGCTACTAAGATACTAATCTTCACCATGTCTATTCAAATATTTTAGTACTTTTGAGGTGAGTTTATTCCATAGATTAGTTTTCGTTTTCAAGATACTAATTGATGTAGCAGCACTTATCATTGCCAATAGTAATCCTACACCCCAGTAAATCAACTGACTAGACTGCAACGTTACAATATAGGTTAAAAATCCTATAGGTATCTGTATAGCAGAATAGAGAAATACGCTTGAAGAAACTTTATAGCCATATTTCCAACGTGAATAAACAAAAACCAATACTGCATCTAAGAAGCCAGCAATAGTTATTGCCCACCCTGCTCCAAGCAAACCAAGACGATCGAAGTTCAATATTACCGCAACCACTAAAACTATGTCGTAAACGCTCTCTAAAAACAAATAAGAAATAGAATCACCTTTTGCCAAAGGTATATATTGCACAGGCAACTTCACAGCTCTAAAATACATTGCAAGCATTATGGCTTGCATCATACCCAATGCGGGCATGAATTTTCCTGTATATAATATAGGTAGCAATATCGGAAGAAATAAAGCAAAAAGCACTAATAACGGAGAAACCAACAATAACATAACTTCTATCTGTCTATTCACAGTTTGGTTAAAAGTAAATTGATATTGGTTAGCACTCGAAAGGCGAGGAAAAAAATCTGTTTCCATTGCCGCGAATACCATACCAACATAGGTCATTGTCATCATATAACCAGCATTAAATAAACCTACGGTATCAATGCTTGACACATTATTTATATAACTACGAATCAGAAAGTCTGCACCAGATCCCAAAACACCAGCAATAACAAACGCTATTCCAAGTCGTATCATTCCAATTCCTTTACGCATAGGTTTCCAACGATTCATTAATCGCAAAGGATAAATATGATACGAATAGGATATTGTGAGTATAAACTGAATTAGTGCCATGATTACCAATGATGGAACAATGGCTTTTTCGCGAAATAAATAGTACAACGGCACCGAAGAAATCAAAGCTCCTAATACATTGAAAATAGAAATCATTGCTAGTTTCCGTAATTCTCGGAGTCCTTTTAATATTGCAAGTTCTCCTCCAAACAAGGCCATTAAAGCCACAATAGGAGATAAAAGAATAAAGTGTAATCTGTGTCCGTCCCAAGAAAAAGTAAATTTACTTAATAGCGGACTTAAGACAATGCAAAAAAACATTCCTAACAATCCAGCCAATAAACTCCAGGAACGTACTAACTTTACAGTTTCCGCCAACTTTTCTTCTTCGTTTTTTTCAAAGTTTTCTGATATACTCTTAACCGCACTGATAGATATTCCAAAGTTAGTTGAGTCGCTCATCAACTTTAAAGTTGAGTTAAACAGAGAAATAAGTCCCATTCCATCAGGACCTAAAATCATTGCAACCAACTTATTTCGTACAATACCGACCAATATATTCAGCCCCTGAACTCCACCAAAGAGTCCAGTATATCGCAGAATATGGCTGTAACTGTCTGTTTTTTTCATCAATATTTAAACGTAATTTAAAAGTTTTTATTATTTTTGCAACAAGGAATTTTATGGAATTAAGTGTTATCATACCTGTTTACAATGTTGAGAAAACACTTCATCGGTGTGTCGAAAGTGTCCTCAAACAATCATTTCAAAACTTTGAAATGATTTTGGTTGATGATGGTTCTAAAGATAATTCTGCAATAATGGTAGACGAGATTGCCTTGACAGATAATAGAATAAGTGTTATACATCAAAGCAATCAAGGACTTTCAGCAGCCAGAAATACAGGTATAAAGGCTGCAACAGGAAGATACATCACATTTATTGACTCCGACGATTTTATAGCACAAGACACATTTAAAGGTATTATGGAGTTGTTAAATACCCACCCTGAATACGATATTCTTGAATTTTCGGTTATTGAAAAGTATGGATCAACAGCACAACACTCATTAATCTTAAAAGATTGTGTCTATCATAATAAGCAAGAATATTGGTTGAAAGGACAAGCATATCGTCATACTTACGCATGGAATAAGATCTATCGACGTGAACTATTTGAAAATATTGAATTTCCAAAAGGAAAGAATTTTGAAGATGCGCATACTCTTCCAAAATTAGTAAATGCAGCAAAAACCATTGCGACAACAAGTTTAGGGACATATTATTACTGTTGGAATAATGCAGGAATTACTGCTAATGCCAATGGACAAGACCTAACAAGTCTTTTAGAAGCTCATTTGGCTTATATTATGAACAACAAGAAGATTGATGCCAACTATTACACACATGTTTTAAACATTCAGTTAGATGTTTATGAAGCTACTAAAGCGATGCCATTACTTCCGATTTTTCCGTTCTATGGCAATTTAAAACTAACATTACTTCATCTTTTAGGAATAAAATACTTATGCAAACTCAACACTTTTCTTCACAAAGTGATAAAGCTCAACCGCTAATTAGCTTTATTATCACTTATTATAATGAGCATATTGATATGCTAAAGAAGTGTATTGGCAGCCTCCTTATGCTCACACTTAATGCAGAAGAACGTGAAATTATTGTCATAGATGATGGTTCTGACATTTCTCCACTCAACTTACTTACTGAGGTTGCTGACCAAATAATATATATTCGTCAACCCAATCAAGGACTTAGTGAAGCAAGAAATACAGGAATAGCAATGTCAAAAGGGCAATATCTGCAATTTATTGATGCAGACGATTTCCTTATATCAAATAACTATGATAAATGTTTAGACTTTATTAGGTTTAAAGATGCTGAAATTGTCCTTTTTGATTTTGCAACTAAAGAAGACACAAGTACGCAACTTGCTAATGATGAAGTAGTTTCTGGTACAGAATACATGCATAATAATAACCTTCGGGCATCTGCATGTGGGTATATTTTCAAGAAAATCTGTTAGTAAACTTACGCTTTACAAAGGGAATACTACACGAAGATGAAGAATTTACACCCCAGCTTATTATTCGTGCCGATAGAGTTTACAATACAAAAATACAAGCTTACTTCTACCGAAAACGTACGAACTCTATTACACACAACAAGGATAAACGTTGGAAATTAAAGCGTTTACAAGATACTGAACTTGTAATAAAGAGTTTGCAAGATAAGGCTGACCTTATGCCTGCTAAAGATAGAGTGGCGATGTTGCGCCGTGTAGCACAATTAACAATGGATTATATTTACAATATCATAATCTTAACACGCGATGAACAATATCTTAACCATGTTCTTTTACGCCTCGAAAAGCGTGGACTCTTCCCATTGCCTAAAAAAAATTACACTCGAAAATACAAACTCTTTTCTATAATGATAAACTCGAAGGTAGGACGAAAGATTCTCATTCATACTCTTCCACGTCAGTAAAAGTAGCATCATAGTAAAATGAAAATACTATTGATTGGAGAATATAGTAACGTACACAACACGTTGAAAGCGGGTTTGGAGCGTTTAGGACACAATGTTATTGTGGCTTCAAATGGGGATTACTGGAAAGCATATCCCCGCGATATCAATCTTGCCCGTCCTTCTGGTCGATTTGCAGGACTTCGTCTTATTCTTCATTTACTTGTTAATCTTCACAAACTACGCGGTTATGACATCGTACAAATTATCAATCCTGTCTTCATAGACTTAAAAGCAAAGCGTATTCAGTATATATACAACTACTTAAGGCGCCATAACAAGAAAATCGTAATGGGAGCTTTCGGTATGGACTACTATTGGGCACATGTCAATAGTACTACCATGCCATTACGATATAGTGACTTTAATATAGGAAAGAATTTAAGAACAAATAAAGACGCTATTATAGAAAAACGTGATTGGTTAGGCACTGATAAAGAACTATTAAACAAAACAATTGCTAAGGATTGTGACGGAATTATTGCAGGACTATACGAATATCAAGTTTGTTACCAACCTTTCTTTCCAGACAAAACTAAATTTATTCCCTTCCCTATTATTACCGAAGGAAAGAAAACACAAGTAGAAAGAAAAGGTGGAGTACTTAAATTGTTTATAGGTATAAGTAAGAATCGTTCAGAATATAAAGGAACAGATATTATGCTTCGAGCTGCCAAGGCGGTAAAAGCCGACTATCCCGAACTGTTGGAGTTGCGCATAGCCGAAGGTATTCCATTCGACGAATACGTAAAACTAATGGAAGGTTCTGATGCCATACTCGACCAACTTTATAGCTATACTCCCTCGATGAACCCATTGGAAGCAATGAGCAGAGGTATTATTTGTATTGGAGGAGGCGAACCTGAGAATTATGAAATACTAAATGAAACACAGCTGCACCCTATTATCAATGTTCAACCTACTTACGAAAGTTGTTACGAACAGATAAAACAATTGGTGCTCCATCCCGAACGCATACAAAAGCTTCAACAAGAAAGTATTGATTATATCCGAAAACACCACGACCACATAAAGGTGGCTAAACAATATGAATCATTTTACAAGGCTATCCTTACAAAATAAAATATATTTGGATACCATCATTCAAAAACTTCTCGCTTTATTCTTTTACTTGTTATAAAATCTTAAATTTACAATAGTTACGCACAATAGTGTTAATTTTTAAGCGTGAAACTATAACAAGAAGGCTGTTTTTGAGAACTATATCATATTTTTGCAAATATTAGACCCATTTGTGTGCAATTTCAACTATCTAGTCCTCCCTTAAAAACCTAATATTCTCCTGATTCATAGTATATTATCCTGTAAATTATTTGTTTATATCTGCAAGTTTTTGTACCTTTACATTATAAATCTTGCAGATATTTATGCTTAAACGTACATCTAAACAGCTCTCTATGTTCTCTTCTTTAGAGGACATGCTTAGCCATGAACATCCCCTTTTCCAACTTAGTAATAAGATTAATTGGGAATGTTTTGAAAATGCTTTTTCTCCTTTGTATTGCAGCACTAATGGTCGCCCTGCTCATCCTATTCGCTTGATGTGTGGTCTTTTAATTTTAAAACATTTGCGTAATGTGTCAGATGAAATGGTGGTTTCTCAATGGAGCGAGAATGCTTACTACCAATATTTCTGTGGTGGACTTGAATTTATGCCCAAACAACCCTGTGACGCTTCCGAGTTAGTTCACTTCAGAAATCGTATAGGTGAAAAAGGTATGGAGTTAATATTAGCCGAGAGCATCCGCGTTAATACTGACCATGATAACGAAGATCATTTTGATACGGCTTTCATTGATTCTACCGTTCAGGAGAAGAATATAACCTATCCTACAGATGCGAAGTTGCATAAAAAGATAATCAAAAACGTTCTGAAGATCGTTCATGACAATTGTCTTCCTCTACGACAAAGTTATACGCGTACCTTGAAAGGCATTTACCGTTCCCAACGTTTTCGTAATCATCCCAAGAATCGTAAGAAAGCTCTTAAGGCAGATAGGCAACTCAAGACCATAGCAGGTAGATTAGTAAGAGAGCTAGAGCGTAATCTTGGGGGAAGGAAAGGATATGAGAAGATGTTTGAGCTATATTACAAAGTTCTTTCTCAGAATAGGAAGTCAAAGAACAAAGTATATTCTCTGCACGAACCAGATGTAGTTTGTGTCAGCAAGGGTAAGGAACATAAGCAATATGAGTTTGGCAATAAAGTATCTATTCTTCGCTCATGGTCAGGACTTATTCTTGATGCATGTTCTTTTAGGAATGAATATGATGGGCATACTATCGAAAAGGCGTTAGAACAAACCCAAAGAATGACAGGAAGGAAGGTTGATAAGTTAGCAGGAGATAGAGGGTATAGAGGTATAAAGCAGATTGGGCAGACAAAGATACTCATTCCAGACGTTCCTAAAGCTAAAGACAGCTACTACCAAAAGAGAAAGAAACACAAACTATTTTGTAAACGAGCAGGTATAGAACCAACAATAGGACATCTTAAAGCAGACCACCGATTATCTCGCAACTTTTATAAAGGTGTGAAAGGAGATGCTATCAATGTATTATTATCTGCCGCAGCATATAACTTCAAAAGAGCTATGAGAGTTCTTTTGGACCTTATAAAAAGAATCAGCATAGAGCTTGTCAATACAAACTTTATGCTGAAATATTGTTTTTAAGGGACGACTATCTAGTTACTAGATATTTACCTGAGTTCGGTATAAGCTTTATGCAATTAGCCTGCTTTTGTCAATGATTTCAATATTCATAGTTGGCTTTTTTGGCATAAGATTATAAGCAATAATTGCTGCAATAAGATTGGCTACAAAGTTGTCAATGCTTCTGTGTCTTGTATGCTCTATGTGGCATACATTCTTGAGTTCGTCATTGACCGTTTCTATAGTAGCCCTTTTTCGTAGTCTAATTCTATCCTGCAATAGCATCATAGAATTTTTCATATTCCTTCGTAGCTTTGTTATCAGATGTATATCATCAATAAATAGCTCCTCAAATAGACTTTGTGAAATGTACCCTTTGTCCGCATACAGCTTGCCAAAGAGCTTTTTCTGTGAAGTGTTTGTCCTTCAATGGGTATCTGTCATCAGTGTTGCCAGGTGTGAGCATCCACTGTATAATCTCTCCTTTGTCATTGATGATAAGATGTAGCTTGAATCCATAGAACCAACCCATAGTACACTTGCCCTTGGCAGCCCAGCCTTTCATAGTCTTATGCTTGTACATACGCTTGATGTGGCAACTGCGCAGAGGAGTAGAGTCTATAATTGAAATGCCTGTGCATTTTGCCTAGGGCACATGTCTGTAGAAATATCAACAAGAGCATATTTACCTTTTGCTGACGCTCGACAAATCGGTTATAGGATAGTGTATGGGGAAAATTCGGAACGATGATGTTCACAAATCTCATGAAGATAGAACGTTTTAAGATCTATGTAATGAGACTGATGATACATGATGAGGATAGTCATTATTTCACTATCGCTCATTACACACGGACGGTTTCAGCGATGCTTACTAGACTCGTCTAACAGACGTTTTTTTGAGTTGAGGAGCAAAAAAACTTGCAGAATTCATCAAGAATACAGAATATTTCTATTAAATTTGTACTATTCATAGGAGTGGATTTTTTTCGTTAATACTCTGATTATCAACTATAAAGATACGAAAAATATTCCACTCCTACAACTTTTTGAAGAATTTCTTATACCGAACTCAGGTAGATATTTACAAAACTACACAACAGATTTGTGCAATAAAATAGCAAACCATTAACAACAAAATGAATAATAAAAGTAACGTTTAGAACTAAAAATACTTTATAAAAACATAGATTTCTTATTACAAAAAGTATTTTTTTACCTTATAAAAAGCTATAATTTTATATTAAAACTGATAGATTTTAAAGTCAAAAATTATTTTTCTTTAAAATATATCAGTATTTTTTTATTGTTTCACGATTCTATTTCGATTATTCAAATCAACATTTTTAATTAAACAATTATATACTCTTTTTAACCTTTTAATTATGACCAAAACTCTCTATTTCCAATATCTTCCATTTTCCCTTTGCACTGTGGACAAAAGTGCCCATCCCATTTAATAATATTCTCTGATCCACAATTCAAACATAGTCTACCTATCAGAGTACGGAATGAAGGTGCTGCATCACCAATTACTCCTCCTACTACTAATGGTTGTATAGAATTGCAGTCACAGCACATTACCATCTCGATAGTTTGTCCCATAAAGCCTTTTCCTTCGTATATATCAGCTTCATAGCTACAGGTTGTACATTTGTATTTCCGTATAAATCCCATTTTGTCAATAAAATTGTTAATAACACAAAGTTACACAAAAAAGATTGCACAATGTGTTTGTGCAATCCTTTTAATTAACAAGCGTATTATTTTTTCTTTGGATTAATGTTGAACTTCCACGCAAGAGAAAGCATTACATATCGCGGTATGCTGTTGTTCCAAGACTCTGTACGTCCTTGCGAATTAATAACGTAGCGGGTATTTGACAGCTGTTGCAACAAGTCGAAACCTTGTAGTTTAGCGGTAAAATGTCCTTTTAAGAAGGTACGTGCCAACTGAATATTCCAAATCCAATCTGTGGTATTCATCTCAGATTGCTGATAACCTCGCCTTGCAAACATCGTCATATCGGTAGTTAATTGTAATTCCCAAGGCAATACTATCTGTGCATTCAGCCCTATGTTGTAGTCAGATGCCTTGATATTCTCAAAGCCTACACGCGCACTATTTATAAGATAGTACTTTCCACCTGTATGGAATGTAAATTCATAGTTGTCGTTCAGACGATAATTAACCTTCAGTTCATCGCCAAACTCCCAGTTATTTACAATGCTTCGTTGGCTTTCAGTGCTTCCTACTATTGAAGCCATATCTACACTGTGGTTATAATTCGTAGAGAAATTGTTACTGAACAGGATTTTGTTTGCTTTATCCAATGCACGTTTAAACTCTACTTCAAACTTTGTATTCCAATTGCCATTCACACTGGTAGGATATATTGTTGAAATTCCTGTAGCATTATCGAAGATGAGCGCGTATGCCACTTGGTTGTCTGTTCGGTGATAATTGGCAGACAAACTAATTGTTTGTTCCTTTTCTCCATTAAGGGTAACATTGGCTTCTACATCATAATAATGCAGGTTGCGTAAGTCTTTATTACCCAATCGAATGTTCAGAGGGTCGCTGTCGTTGCGATAATCTGCTGTGGCAAGCAGAGTTGGAAAGTCTGATTTCATACGTGCAGTAAACACCCACGATACATTTTCGTCCCAATGGTATAATTCTATGTTCGGTTCAAAGAACAGTTTGCGGCGAGAAAAACGTTGCTCACTAATACCATAATAATAGAAATCGGCATTTAATAAACGTAGCGGAAGGTTTAGTGAAACAAAGCTATTTAATATTTTAATCTTACGATTAAAGTATTTAAAATTAAATTTATGTTCGTTTCTATACTCATTAAAGCGATAGCTATTGTTATTATCCAATACAGAAAGAAGTACATTTGAAGCAGAAGGCAAGACATTAAACTGATTAATATCTCTTCCTGCAAGCCAGTCAAGACGGTAAAGCAAATTACTTGCCTTGTTGTAAGTATAGGTATAAGAATAACTTGGAGCAAACGTTGTCTTACGTATATTTATATCATAGCCCACACCAGCAGATAGCTTCAGCTTCTGATTGGGCATATCAAAGTAATTGTTACGAAGGTCATTAGGCAGACCTCCTTGCATATATTGAATGCCATTCAACATGAACTGCTTTTGATTATTACGATTATAACTTACAGAGAAGTCTCCACGTATTAAGTCTGTAATGTACTTAACATAATTACCAGTTGAGAAGTCAAAATTGAAATTGCTTGACTCGAAACTGTTTCTCGATAGCAAAGTATTCAGCTTTGTTGTTTCATTTGAAGTGGCACTGTTCGTACTTCCAAACCCATTATTGCGCAGATAGGAAATACTAAGAGAGTTAGATGTAGAGAAATTAGTCTTATCAATAGAAAGACGGTTTATGCTTTCCCACTTATCCGAACTATTCAGTTGTTTGTTATGATTGTGTAAGAATGAGTTTCCTTCAGGCAAATAAGTCTGCGTATGTGTAATAGACTCGTTGTCTGTACTGATATGTTGCCAAGTGTTTCCAGTTGAAACCCACGATCTTTCATTATTCAAGAAACGTACATACGATACACCTGCGTTCTTTACTGTAAGCAAACCGTTGCCCACATCTTGCGGTTCCCATTCTCCAGTGAGTTCAGCACGCTGATTATCGTTCAGATTATTGATATTGAAGAAGGCTCCCATACGTTCTTTATCGGAGAACTTCATACCGAAACCACGAAGTTTGTAACGCTTCTGTGTACCGCCACCAGCTTCCAAATCGCCCATATAGCCCGTTGCATATTCACGTTTCAGTCTGACGTCCATCACGTAAGTATTATCTCCCATATTTTGTTGCATCAGCCTTGACTTTGTTCCCGCCTTGTTATATACCTTTATTTTGTTCACCGTATAGGCAGGAAGGTTCTCTAAAGCCAGTTTAGGATTACCGGAAAAGAATTCATGTCCGTTTACCAACAGAGTCTGAATAAACCTCCCATTCACATAAATCCTTCCGTCTTTCTCCAACTTGCACCTGGCAAGCGGGCAATTAAGGCATCGAGCATATTGCCTTCGGCTAAGTTAAAAGCATTGGCATTGTAGACAATGGTATCGCCTTTCATGACCATTTTCACCTTTGAAGCAACAACCGTAACTTCCTTCAGTTCGTGTTCCACAATCTTCGTCATTCGGATTTCCTTTACCTTAATATAGTCTTGGCGAGTGCTTCTCAATTCGCAATTCATATAACAAACGTCGTAGCCCTCTTTCTCAGCCTTAATAATGTACTTTCCTTTCGACGTTACAGCATCTTTAAATTCATAATAAGCCTTGTGATAACCAATATCCCAAGGCATCTCTTCTATATCCGCTGTTATCGTATCAATAACAACACTGTCGGCAGTCATCAAAGTTATCTTGGCTGTAACGCCCATGCCTGTGATGTTATCAACAACAGAACCTTCAACGGAATGTTTGTAATCACTCGCTTGAATTGGTAAAGTAAAAAGTAGTAATACTACAAAAAAACAACGAAATACTTCTTAATATTGATCTCCATAATGGTAATGAATTTAGATTGTTAAAAGATTTAGGATACAGCTATAATAATTATTGCAAACTATCAACTATTTAACGCATTTTATTTATAATTACAAATTTACTTTATAGATTAGATACAAATGAAAGATATTTATCTTTTAACATTAGATTAACAAAAAAACAATTCTCATAAAAATTACTAATTTTTCAACAATAAGATAGATAGTAGATAAAAATAAAATTTACTAAAAAAAGGATTGTACGAATATAATGTACAATCCTTTTAAATATTAGACTTTATAAGATTACTTTAAGTTCTGAACAAACCAATCTGTGATTTGTCTGAAAAGATGGTTACGTGTGTTACCACCAAAAATACTGTGATTACGATTTGTATAGAAGTTTTCTTTGAAATCTTTATCAGCTTGTACCAATGTTTCTGAATATTCGTAAGCATTTTGAATATGCACATTATCATCAGCAATACCATGACATATGAGCAATTTTGCATTCATTTTAGATGCACGTTCAATAGGATTTACAGCATATCCTTCAGGATTTTCTTGTGGTGTACGCATATAACGCTCTGTATAAACAGTATCATACCAACGCCAATTAGTTGGTGGAGCAACAGAGACACCAGCTTTAAAGGCATTGCGTCCTTCGCTTAAACTCATTAAAGTATTGAATCCACCAAAGCTCCAACCCCAAATTCCAATATTATTGGCATCAACATAAGGTTGTTTTGCCATCCAAAGAGCAGCCTCAACTTGATCTTTTGATTCCAAATCTCCTAACTTTAAATAAGTACATTTCTCAAAATCTGAACCACGTGCACCAGTTCCACGTCCATCAACGCATGCAACAATAAATCCTTGTTGTGTAAGATATGCCTCATAAATACCACCAGCTCCCATTGAGCCAAGTGCCCAACGGTCTACAACCTGCTGACTACCAGGACCACTGTATTGGAAGAAAATAACTGGATATTTTTTAGTAGGGTCGAAATTCTTAGGTTTTATTATCCAGCCGTTTAGTTGAACGCCTTCAGAAGTAGTAAACTTGAAGAAGTCACGAGCGGGCAAATCATATTTTGCCATATCGTTTATAAGTTTATCATTGTTAAGGACTTCACGCACAACTTGTCCCTTATTATTGTAAATAGCGTATGAATAAGGTGTATTTCTATCGCTCCAATTATTTAAGAAATACTTATAATCGCCTGAAAATACAGCAGCGTTCCAACCATCCTTTGTTGTTAAGCACGTTACTTTTCCGTTCTTATCAGCTACATATACTTCACGTTGCATTGGAGTTTTTGCAGCAGCTTGGAAATAAGTCTTACCAGTTTTCTCGTCAAAGCCGTAAACCTCAATAACATCATACTTACCTTTCTCGATCTGACGAATGAATTTTCCATCAATTGTATAGAGGTATAAGTGCAAATAACCATCACGGTCGGAAGGGAAAAGAATGTAATCATTCATTACAAGAATACCTCCCATTGCTTCTTCTTTTACGTATTTGTTTGCATTTTCTTTGATTAACAAACTACACTCGCCCGTATTTGGATTTGCTTATAAAGATTTAATTCATCTTGATGACGATTCATGGTGTAAATAACGATTCGATCAGCAAATCTTGTAGACTTTATACGTGGAATGTATCCATCAGCATCAAGTGGTAATTTATAAGTTAAGGTCTTACCAGACTCCAATAAATAAGCATGAACAGACACTTTAGAATTATCTTCTCCAGCCTTTGGATACTTATAAGAATAATCGCCAGGATAAACTTCGTACTTCTTAAATGTAGGTTTTGCGCCTTCAAACATTTGCAACGAATAAGTCTTTACTTTAGATTCATCGTAACGTATCCAGCTTAAAGTTTTACTATCAGCACCCCATGACAAAGCATTACTAAATCCAAATTCTTCTTCATTCACCCAATCAGGTAATCCGTTGATTATTTCATTGAACTTACCATCTGTAGTTATCTGCTTTTCAGTTGTTCCATCGGTGATAAAAATATTATTACTACGTACAAATGCTATATATTTTCCATTTGGAGAGAAGGTTGGAATTTGCTGAGGACCACCTTCAGACAGTTTTTTTAGAGACTTGGTCTTTACATTATATAGTAGGAAGTCTGCTGTAAAAGAACGACGGTAAATGCGTTTTGTGTCCGTTTGAATAAGAATAAACTGTCCGTCGTCAGAAATTTCATAACCCTCAATAGACTTTTGGTTAAAATCATGGTACTGGGTAAAATCAAAAAGCACGCCTGTTTCTTTACCTGTAACAAAAGAATAGGTTACAATTTTTTTCCAATCTGCAGAAATTTGTGCATAGTCCGACGTTCCCTTTAATGGATTTATGCCAGAAATAGTCTTCGCAGCGAAAGTGTTTTTTGTCATCTCTTCTAACTTAAGAGGTTCACCTGCAAACGTATAAATAGACGTTGCTAATAACGCTGCACACATAAGAAGTACTTTTTTCATTGTATTTTAAATTGATTTTATGCAGCAAAAGTACAAAAAAAGAAGTAAATTTGCAAAACAATGGAACAATACTATTATGATTTTGGTACTTGGATAAGAAAGCAATTTCCTTTCCGAGTACAAAAGATTTCAATTGATGCAGGATTTACTTGTCCTAATCGGGACGGCAGGATAGGTGTTGGCGGTTGTATATTCTGCGATAATAAGAGTTTTAACCCATCTTATTGCTGCCATACAAAGAGCATAACAGAACAATTGGAGGATGGAAAACGTTTCTTTGCAAAGAAATATCCAGATATGAAATACTTGGCTTATTTCCAAGCATATACAAATACGTATGGTGCAGTTGATAAGCTTAAATTGCTTTACGAAGAAGCTTTAAAAGTAAAAGATGTTGTTGGTATAGTAATTGGCACGCGCCCTGATTGTGTCAGCAACGAATTGATAGACTATTTGGAGGAATTGAACAAACAAACTTTCTTAATAGTGGAGTATGGCATTGAAAGTTGTAATGATGACACCTTAAAATATATAAATCGCGGCCACAATTTTGCTTGTACACGCATGGCAATAGAAAAAACTGCAGAGAGAAATATCTATGTGGGTGGACATGTTATAATGGGACTACCAGGAGAGGATGCTTCAGAAAGCTTGCGTCAAGCACCTATTATATCATCACTTCCGCTAACAATGCTCAAGATACATCAAATGCAGATTATAAAAGGTACAAGATTAGCAAAAATATTTAAAGAAAAACCTTTCCATTTGTATACTGTTGAAGAGTACGTTGACCTTATTACCAAATATATCAGACTATTGAGAAATGATTTGGTGTTAGAAAGATTTGTTACCCAAAGCCCATCAGAATTGCTCATAGCACCCAAATGGGGACTGAAAAACTATGAGTTTACGAACTTATTGAATAATAAGTTGAAGGCTCTAAATTTGGCAAATCAAAAATCGGATAGAAAAGAATGATTTAGAAGATATAAGAGTAAATATTGATAGTTTCAAACCAATTGCGTAAAACTTATAGCAAGTTTATTTTTCTATTTTAGCAAAAATTCTAAAACTTCTAGCAAATGGTAAGATTTATCTATGTACGCATTTTCTGCTATAATTATATTCCAGAGAAAATATAATTATAAATTAAAAAAACATAATTACGTTTTTTTAAATTCGTAATTACGTTTTTGATAGAAAAATAATTATTTTCATTGAATGAGCGCTTACAGAATCCTCTGAAGCAAATATACATTAATATGTAAGTAAGAAAACTCCTCAAGTATATATCATATTTTTTAGTATTGATTTACGTTTAACCCAATATTAAGACTTGTTGCTTTCAAAAAACTTTCTGATAAATGGTGAAGTATAACTTTCTTGGTTCTTTGCAATTTCCTCTGGAATACCAGTAGCAACAACCTTTCCGCCACCACGTCCACCTTCTGGTCCCATATCAATTATATAATCAGCTTGTTTTATTACATCAAGGTTATGCTCAATTATAACAACAGTATTTCCACGATCAACAAGTTTCTGCAATACACCCATCAGAACACGAATGTCTTCAAAATGCAAACCAGTAGTAGGTTCATCAAGAATATAAAGAGTTTTACCTGTATCCCGCTTTGAAAGTTCTGTTGCCAGTTTCACACGCTGACTCTCTCCGCCCGACAAGGTTGTAGAACTTTGTCCTAATTTAATATATCCTAAACCAACATCTTGTAAAGCTTTAATCTTCGGAAGAATAAGCGGAATATTTTCAAAGAACTCTACAGCCATATTAACTGTCATATCTAAGACGTCTGCAATAGATTTTCCTTTAAAGCGCACTTCAAGTGTTTCGCGATTATAACGCTTTCCATGACATACTTCACATGGCACCATCACATCCGGTAAGAAGTTCATTTCTATTGAACGATAACCATTACCGCCACAACCTTCACATCGGCCACCTTTCACATTAAATGAGAAACGGCCAGGCTTATAACCACGTATTTTAGCTTCGGGAAGATTTACGAAAAGATTACGTATATCTGAGAATACACCTGTATAAGTCGCAGGGTTACTACGTGGAGTTCGGCCAATAGGACTTTGGTCTACATTCACAACCTTATCTACATTGTCTATTCCTTCTATTTTTGTATATTCCATAGGAACTTTCAAAGAACGATAAAAATGATGTGAAAGAATTGGTTGCAAAGTTTCATTTACCAATGTACTCTTACCAGAACCTGAAACTCCTGTTACAACTATCAGTTTACCAAGTGGGAATTCTACATCAACATCTTTCAAATTGTTTCCTTTACACCCATATAGCCATATAGATTTACCTATTCCTTTTCTATGTCTTTCTGAAATTGGAATACTTTGTTCCCCATTAAGAAATTGCGCGGTAAGAGTGTGAGTTCTGAGCATTTGCTCGTATGTTCCTTGAAAAACTACTTCACCACCCTTTCTTCCTGCCTTTGGACCAATATCAACTATCCAATCTGCAGCACGCATCATATCTTCGTCATGCTCTACTACAATTACAGTATTACCAAGATCACGTAGTTCTTTCAATGACTTTATTAAGCGGTCATTATCTCGTTGATGCAAACCAATAGAAGGTTCATCAAGAATATAAAGAACATTTACAAGTTGAGAGCCAATCTGTGTTGCTAATCTTATACGCTGACTTTCTCCCCCCAGAAAGAGTTGCACTTTGACGATTAAGTGAAAGATAATCAAGCCCTACATCAAGCAAGAAATTTATACGTTTACGAATTTCTTTTAATATCTCTTTAGCAATAAGTTGCTGCTTTTCGCTAATGTGCTGCTCAACATCTTCAACCCATACCTTAAGATCGGTTATATCCATAGCTGAAAGTTCAGCAATATTTTTATCCCATATACGATAAGATAGTGCTTCTCGATTAAGACGTTGCCCATTACATTCTGGACATTTTCGTTCAGCAATAAACTGGTCAGCCCATTTCTTTCCTGCTGCAGTTTCATCGTTTTCCATTACTGAGCGCAAATATTTTATAACACCATCAAAGGTTGAAAAATAATCAGAATTGGTATGTACAAGTTCTTTAGATATACGAACTTTATCTAAAGAGCCATAAAGAATTTCGTTGAGTACTTCCTTAGGTATATTCTTAATAGGGGTTTTTAATGTACATTCACTTTTTTCAAGAATAGCAGCAATCTGCCAGAAAATCATTTGATTCTTATATTTTCCTAAAGGAATAATAGCGCCGTCATGGATGCTTGTGATGTATCTGATATAACTTTATTCAAATCTATCTCACTAATCTTACCCAATCCTTTACAATGTGGACATGCACCTTCTGGAGAATTAAACGAAAAGATATTCGGTGCTGGGTCTTTATAAGCAATTCCTGTAACAGGGTCCATCAATCGCTTAGAGAAATATTTAGCAGAGCCACTATCTTTATCAATTATCATAATAAGCGAATCTCCTTGTTTCATAGCAACTGACACTGTTTTTGCTAATCGTTCTTTAAAGGTTTCGTCATTAGCAGCACCAAGTTTGAGTCTATCAATTACTACTTCTATATTATGATTCTTATATCTATCAACCTTCATGCCGCGGGTAATTTCAAAAATTTCTCCATCAACACGAATATAAAGATAACCTTTGCGACGCATCTGCTCAAATAATTCACGATAGTGGCCCTTACGATTGCGTACCAAAGGGGCAAGAACATAGATACCCTTATTAGCATAATCATGAAGAATCATTTCTACAACTCGTTCTTCTGTATATTTCACCATTGCTTCACCACTCATATATGAATATGCAGTTCCTGCACGAGCATATAGCAAACGAAGATAATCGTAAATTTCAGTAGTAGTTCCAACCGTTGAACGCGGATTCTTATTAGTTGTCTTTGCTCGATAGAAATTACTGGCGACAATCCTGTTATTTTATCAACATCAGGTCGTTCCATACCTCCAAGAAAGTTGCGAGCATATGCTGAAAAGGTTTCGATATAACGCCTCTGTCCTTCTGCAAATATAGTATCAAACGCTAAAGAACTCTTTCCAGAGCCTGATAATCCTGTAAAAACAATCAATGCATTGCGAGGCATTGTTACATCTACATTCTTTAAATTATGCACGCGTGCTCCTAATACTTCTATCTTATCGTTCATAAATTAGTCTGTGTTAGTTCATTTACAGAACTGCTAAGGTTTCTGTGTTGTGGTTTCATTATATCCACGCAATAAATTAACATCTTTCTTTATATGAAAATTTCTGCCGTCTGCTCCTTTAGCCTTTACATTAACATAGTAAACACCTTGAGCTACTGGCTTTCCATTAAAAGTTCCGTCCCACCCTTCGTTTGGGTCAGTCCATTCAAATAACTTTTGTCCCCAACGATTAAAGATAATTGCACGAAATTCCACGATACTCTTAAATCCTTTCTTTGCCTTATAAACATCATTTATACCATCACCATTTGGGGAAAAAGCATTGGGAAAATTTATTTCACTTTCACTAATTGAAACAGTTATAGGGTCATAAACATTAACTGTATCGCTACCTAATACTTCATACAAATAAATTTGAAAGGAACCCGCTGTTGTAAAAGTGTACTGAGTATTCGTTTCATAACGCACTAAAAACGCATTACGACGATTATTTTGCTCGAAAAAATGCCACTCAAAATGAGTTCCATCAGGATAATTTACTACAGGATTTGCTATAAAATCTACTATTAATGGCGCGGACCCTGAAAAACCTTGTGTTGAATTTATAGTTTCCGTACTTCCACCTTCTCCAATGTATGTGCCATATGGCTCACATGATTGGGAAAAGACATTAGTGGTAAAGAAAAACAATACCACTATCAAGGATATTTTTATTGAAATATGACTTCATAATCTTCTTATTTCTGCAAAAAAATACAAAAAAATTCTATTGACAAAAAGCAAATAGTAAATACTTTTTGCTATCTTTTGCAAAAGTATTAAACTCAGAATTTCAAATTATGAAACAATATTATAAATACTTACTTTTTATTTTTTTGTTTTTGGTTTTCGCTGTTCATGTTACTGCACAGACCAACACATGGAAAGACAGCCATAAGGTAAAGAAAAAGGAAACCATCTTCGGAATAGCTAAAGATTATGGTGTAAGTATACAAGACCTGATCGACCATAACCCTGAAATGAAACAAGAAGGATATGAACTCAAAAAAGGAAGTTGGATTCTTGTACCCTATGCAAAGGAAGATGATAAGAAATATACATCTAATACAGCAAATAATATTAATAAAAGACCAATAGTTACCAATGCATCTGTTACAAATACAGTTCGAATTGGTGTAATGCTACCTCTTCACAGAGAAGATGGTGATGGTTTAAGAATGGTAGAATATTATAGAGGTATCTTACTTGCACTTGAACAAATGAAGCAAGAAGGCATCAATACTGATGTTCATGCTTGGAATGTTCCTAAAGATGCGGATATCAAAACAACATTACTTGATAAAAATGCTTCTACCTTAGATATAATCTTTGGTCCTTTATATTCTAATCAAGTAAAACCATTAGGAGATTTTTGTCAGCAACACGGCATAAAGATGGTAATACCTTTCTCAATTGAAACAAAAGAAGTTTCCATCAATCCTAATATTTTCCAAGTCTATCAAGATAATAATCGTTTAACAAGCAAAGCTATAGCTTGCTTCTTTGAACGTTTCCAAAAGACACACCACCCTATCTTTATTAATTGCAACGATACTGAAAGTCAAGTTGGTGGGTTTACGAGTGGATTAAGAAAACAATTGGAACTTGCAAATATTCGTTACAACATAACAAATTTAAATACTCCACAAGCTGATTTTATAAAACAATTCAGCATTTCACAACCTAATGTGATTATTTTAAACTCAGAAAAAAGCCCATTTTTAAATAAGGTTTTTGAAAAATTAGACCAACTAAAAAAGGCCAATCCAAACATCTATATCTCAATATACGGATATAATGATTGGTTTATGTATCAAGACTATAACTTGCCTAATTACTTTAAATACGAAGTATACATCCCATCTACCTATTATTATAACAAGGCAGCAAAAAGAACTGAAGCTTTAGAAAAACAATATATCAACAAGTATGATGAGCCGATGAAGAATACATATATACCACGCTTTGCTATTGTAGGATATGACCAAGCACAATTCTTTATCAGAGGATTTAAAAATAAAGGTAAAAACTTCAAAGGCTTAAATACTGAAGTTAGCTATACTCCATTACAAACAAGATATAACTTTGAACGTGTTGGAAGTGGTGGATATATCAATAACCACTTCCAAGTGATACATTTCATGAGTAATAAGACTATGGAGAATCTAGTCTACTAATTTTTAAGACAGCTTCTTTTAGTATAACAGATCACTGGAATTATGCATAGAAAGATAATTTTTGCATTGTTAATAACACTCTCACTTTGCGCATATGCGCAAGTAGGAGACTATCGAAATAACCTTTCTATAGGTTGCAATGTAGGTTATTCTCTTTCGAATGTTGGATTCAACCCAAAAGTTTCACAATCTATGAATGGTGGAATTAATGCTGGACTAAGTATAAAATATGTATGTGAGAAATATTTCAGTACTATTTGTTCTATTTATGGCGAGATAAACTATGTCTCAATGGGGTGGAAACAAAATATACGAACATCGAAAAATGAGCTTGTTACCAATACTAATGGTACAATAGAGGAGTATTCACGCACATTAAATTATCTACAAATACCTATTTTTGCACATTTGGCATGGGGAAGAGAACATAGTGGTTTTAATTTCTTTGTGCAGGCAGGTTCTCAAATTGGAATTCTGCTAAACGAAACAACAAAAAAGAATTATGAGACTCCTAACTTATCCAGAGATGGAACAGGAAGAAGCAACACCGTAATACAACAGGAATCTATGCCTGCTGATAATAAATTTGATTATGGTATTGCTGCTGGCTTAGGTACAGAATGGACAATTCCGCACGTTGGACATTTTCTTATAGAAGCACGTTATTATTATGGTTTAGGCAACATATACAGAAATAGCAAAAAAGATTTCTTTGGAAAATCTAATAATAGTAATATAGTAGTAAAAAGCGACATATTTATTTGATATAACAAAAAGTAAAAAAACAACAATAAAATTAATTAATAATAAATTTAAACTTTTAAAATTATGTTTGAAGGACAACCTAAAAGTCTTTATGCATTGGCATTAGCCAACACTGGAGAGCGATTTGGTTATTATACCATGATCGCAGTATTTGCCCTTTTCCTTAGAGGTAACTTTGGTCTTGAACCAGGAACCGCAGGAGCTATTTACAGTTCTTTTCTTGGATTAGTTTACTTCTTACCGCTCGTTGGTGGTATCTTAGCAGACAAATTCGGATATGGAAAGATGGTTACAACAGGTATCATGATTATGTTCGTTGGTTACCTTTGTTTAGCTATTCCATTGGGAACAGGAGCTGTTGCATTCTCAAGTATGCTTGCAGCCCTACTTTTAATTTCGTTGGGTACAGGTCTATTCAAAGGTAACCTACAAGTAATGGTAGGTAATCTTTATGAAGCTGCAGGAATGGAGAGTAAACGCGATTCTGGTTTCTCAATTTTCTATATGGCTATCAATATTGGCGCATTGTTTGCTCCTACAGCAGCTGTAAAGATTCACGAATGGGGAGTAAATTCATTACAAATGGATTCTAACTCTGCTTACCACTTAGCTTTTGCAGTAGCATGTGTTTCATTAATTTTCTCAATCGCTATCTATTATATTTTCCGTCCAGGATTTAAGCATCTTGAGGGTAGTTCTAAGAAGAAAGATGAAAAGTCAGGTAACGTAGCTGAGGTAGAAGAACTTTCTCCATCAGAAACAAAAGAGCGTATTGTTGCACTTTGTCTTGTATTCGCCGTAGTAATTTTCTTCTGGATGGCATTCCACCAAAATGGTCTTACTCTGACATATTTCGCAGATGAGTTTATACAACCAACAGCAGAAGGTGCTCAGAGCATGGCATTCGATGTAATTAACCTCTTTATGGTTATTATTATAGTATATGCTGGATTTGCTTTCTTTGGTGCTAAAACTGGAAAAACAAAAGGTATTTCAGCGCTTGTTATCCTTTGTGCATTGGCAGTAATTGGATATAAGTATAGTGCTATTGAAGGCAGTGTAGCTGTTAGTGCTCCTATTTTCCAACAGTTTAACCCATTCTATGTAGTTGCTCTGACACCAGTTAGTATGGCTATTTTTGGTGCACTTGCTCGTAAAGGCAAAGAACCATCAGCTCCACGTAAAATTGCATATGGTATGTTGATAGCTGGTTGTGGTTTCTTAGTAATGTTAGTTGCATCTATGGGTCTGAACTCTCCAGATGAGCAGAAAGCTGCTACAGAAGCTGCGAAAACATTTGCATCTCCTAACTGGCTTATTGGTACTTACCTTGTTCTTACTTTTGGTGAGTTATTGCTCAGCCCTATGGGTATTTCATTCGTTTCAAAAGTTGCTCCTCCTAAATACAAAGGTGCAATGATGGGTGGATGGTTTGTTGCAACAGCCTTAGGTAACCTCCTTGTTAGTGTTGGTGGTTTCCTTTGGGGCGGTCTCCCATTGACATTAGTTTGGGGTGTATTCATCGTGCTTTGTATCCTTTCTGCTTTCTTCATGTTTGCAGTTATGGGTAAACTTGAAAAAGTAGCGAAATAAGGAATAAAACATTTTATTAAAAAGAGGATGTGTCAGAGGTTTCTAACTTGACACATCCTCTTTTCATTTCTTACACATCCTTAGCGTTCTATTTGTATATAAGCCATTATTAAAGCAACGAGACTGAAATATAATATTTATAATTACAAAAAAATAAAAATGTAATTACATTTTCTGAATTTATAATTAAGTTTTTTCGTTTTGTAATTATAAATTTGCAGACTGCTTTCTTATATCATCCTACTCTTTTTAAATAATAGATAAAAAGATTGAAGATAGAAAGGGAGAAATAGATATTGGATTAAATCAAACACATATAAAAATGGTAACCAAAAATTGTAAAAGAACTTGTCTAAACAAAAGTTTATTAAACTACATATTTACTGATATAGATTCGCATTTTATTACCAATATACGTTAAGCGCCACGTTAAATCTGTTAATTTAGGTAAATTTACAAAGATAGAATAAACTTTATCGTTACTTTTGCATCTACAATATAAACCAAGAAGGAAATAGATATGAAAAAGTTTTTTATGGCAATATTGTTGATGTTCATTGGTATAACAATGGCATCTGCCCAAAATCAAGCAGAATTTAAGTTTGACCAAATAACAATTAATGTTGGCACTTTCCCAGAAAGCGCACCAGTTAAAAAGGCTGTCTACACCTTTACAAATGTAGGAAATGCTCCTTTGGTCATCAACGATGTTATCGTAAGCTGTGGATGTACTATTCCCAAATACGACAAGCGTCCAATTGCCCCTGGACAGAAGGGATCAATAGAAGTTACTTATAATGGTCAAGGTAAGTTCGAAGGACATTTCAAGAAGAGCATTACGATTGTATCTAACGCAAAAACTGAAAAAACGCGTTTATATATTGAAGGCGTAATGGAAAAAGGAAAATAAGAATAAAAATAGCAAATAAAGCGGGAAACCTAAGTAGAAGGCTTCCCGCTTTTATTTATAATAAACTTATAACGTTATTTTAGCCTAAGGTAGGTACAATAGCAAAATATACTACATCATGGTCTGATTTATTCTCAAACCAGTGTTTATGACCTTCAGGGCAATAATGTGCCTGTCCTTGTCTTATAATCTCTACTACTCCATCATAATGAACTGTTAATTCTCCGCTAATAACATACATCACTTCAAAAGTTCCACTATGTTCATGTTCTCCACTTCGTGCACCTGGGCGTAGTGTTGAATACATAATTCTGGCGTTATCGTCAACATAGTTACGAGTATCTAACTTTCCTTCTCCACCCTTGAAACCTTGGATATGTTCCTCTACTATTTTATCAAAATCTATTATCATAATGTTGTTTAAATGTTTCTACAAAAATACAAATATTTCTCTAATTTCCAAAATCAAGATAGAAAGTCTTGCAACTATTTAGTCGTTCCTTAAAAACTATATTTCAGCATAAAGCTTGTATTGACAAGCTCTATGCTGATTCTTTTTATAAGGTCCAAAAGAACTCTCATAGCTCTTTTGAAGTTATATGCTGCGGCAGATAATAATACATTGATAGCATCTCCTTTCACACCTTTATAAAAGTTGCGAGATAATCGGTGGTCTGCTTTAAGATGTCCTATCGTTGGTTCTATACCTGCTCGTTTACAAAATAGTTTGTGTTTCTTTTTCTTTTGGTAGTAGCTGTCTTTAGCTTTAGGAATATCTGGGATGAGTATCTTTGTCTGTCCAATCTGCTTTATACCTCTATACCCTCTATCTCCTGCTAACTTATCAACCTTCCTTCCTGTCATTCTTTGGGTTTGTTCTAACGTCTTTTCGATAGTATGCCCATCATATTCATTCCTAAAAGAACATGCACCAAGAATAAGTCCTGACCATGAGCGAAGAATAGATACTTTATTGCCAAACTCATATTGCTTATGTTCCTTACCCTTGCTGATGCAAACTACATCTGGTTCGTGCAGAGAATATACTTTGTTCTTTGACTTCCTACTTTGAGAAAGAACTCTGTAATATAGCTCAAACATTCTCTCATATCCTTTCCTTCCCCCAAGATTACGCTCTAGCTCTCTTACTAATCTACCTGCTATGGTCTTGAGTTGCCTATCTGCCTTAAGAGCTTTCTTACGATTCTTGGGATGATTACGAAAACGTTGGGAACGATAAATGCCTTTCAAGGTACGCGTATAACTCTGTCGTAGAGGAAGACAATTGTCATGAACTATCTTCAGAACGTTTTTGATTATCTTTTTATGCAACTTCGCATCTGTAGGATAGGTTATATTCTTCTCCTGAACGGTAGAATCAATGAAAGCCGTATCAAAATGATCTTCGTTATTATGGTCGGTATTAACGCGGATACTTTCTGCTAATATTAATTCCATACCTTCCTCACCGATACGATTTCTGAAGTGAACTAACTCGGAAGCGTCAGAGGGTTGTTTTGGCATAAATTCAAGTCCACCACAGAAATATTGGTAGTAAGCATTCTCGCTCCATTGAGAAACCACCATTTCATCTGACACATTACGCAAAATGTTTTTAAAATTAAAAGACCACACATCAAGCGAATAGGATGAGCAGGGCGACCATTAGTGCTGCAATACAAAGGAGAAAAAGCATTTTCAAAACATTCCCAATTAATCTTATTACTAAGTTGGAAAAGAGGATGTTCATGGCTAAGCATGTCCTCTAAAGAAGAGAACATAGAGAGCTGTTTAGATGTACGTTTAAGCATAAATATCTGCAAGATTTATAATGTAAAGGTACAAAAACTTGCAGATATTTGCAAATAATTTACAGGATAATATACTATGAATCAGAGGAATATTAGGTTTTTAAGGGAGGACTATTTAGTCATCCCTTAAAAAACTATATTTCAACATAAATCTTGTATTGACAAGCTATATAATGATTCCTTTTTTTATAAGGTACAAAAAACTCTCATGTACGTTGTCCAACAAAAGTGCACAACTTGATCTCCAATTAAGTTTGGGGTTTTTAATTAGAATTATCAATAAAAAAGTATATTTGCACAATGACAACAAAAAAGAATTTTTCAGTAAATCCTAATCAAAGTTCTTCAGAATTCTTATTAAAGGATATTTGTCACAACACGAAACGAATTTTCACTTCAGAACAAAAAGTTTTAATTGGGATGGAAGGAACCCGTCGCGAACATAGTATTGCCGAGCTCTGCCGTAAATATGGTATATCAGATAGCATTTATTACAAATGGAAAAAGGATTTTATCGAGGCCGGCAAAGCTCGCCTCGATGGTGATACCATTCGTGAAGCAACAAATGACGAGGTAAAGGAACTTCGTCAGGAAAATATTCGTTTAAAAGAAACCCTTGCATCCGCAGACGCAAGGAAAGATAGAACGATATAACAGATCGATGAAAAATGTGATTAAGCTAAATCATTATTTTTGTCCCTCTGAATTGGAAAATGCTATCGATGGGTGGGTGAAATATTATACTGAGAGAAGGTTTCATGAATCGTTGGATAATCTTACACCCAAAGACGTATATTTAGGGCAAGGGGAAGAAAATCAAAAAGATAAGAGAAATAATAAAGCAAAATTCAATCAACAAAAGAATTTTTGATAATAAAACTATGAAATATCAGAGTAAATAACTACATTTGCAGTTGTGCACTTTTGTTTGACAACGTACAGAAATAAAGTATGTACATTCACTCATTTATCAAATGGAAAACTCTTCCATCTTGTAATCTATAAGAGACTATACCTTTTCCTTTATCCCATATCACTTCATCTATACCCAATAAAGGTTGATTGCTTCCTTGTTCTGAATTAACCCCATTTTTGAAGGAAATACTGGTGGCAGCTCTATTCAAACATACTTCATTTGAATATAACCCACCGAAAGAGATTTCTGCGACAAAAGTAGAATCCATGTTCTTACTTATTATAAAGACGCCTTTCCACCATTTGGAATCATGCTTAATTTTGAAATCTATAGATGCATTGGCTATATATTCATGTTGTCCTTCTAACCAATTACATGATTTTAAGTCTGTAATTGGAATATCTTTTTATTACAAACTTTTTTTTCAATAAAAGCAAAAGAATCTATTGACAAACCATCTGTAAATCGGATGTTCTCTTTTTCATCATAGATATTAATCCACTTCATCTCATCTCCAGAAAGATGTGTCTTTTTGCAATATGGAAGCCCACAGGATATTAAACATAATACCATTAATGGGATATACTTTTTATTTTCATCTGAACTTAATTAATTTGGAAGTTTAATGTGAACAAAGTTATCTATAGAATGATGCCATAAATAGTCATGTGATTCTATTAGAATCCTTCTTCCTTTTGCCCCTATTCCAATATTATCTTGTTGTACGTTGTCAAACAAAAAGTGGACAACTGCAAATGTAGTTATTTACTCTGATATTTCATTGTTTTATTATTAAAAATTCTTTTGTTGATTGAATTTTGCTTTATTATTTCTCTTATCTTTTTGATTTTCTCCCCTTGCCCCAAATATACATCTCTAGGTGTAAGATTATCTAACGATTCATGAAACCTTCTCTCATTATAATATTTCACCCACCCATCGATAGCATTTTCCAATTCAGAGGGACAAAAATAATGATTTAGCATAATCACATTTTTCATCGATCTGTGATATCGTTCTATCTTTCCCTGCGTCTGCGAATGCAAGGGTTTGCCATGGATATGCTTTATATTATATTCCTTACAGAGATACTGTTTGAGAGAGGAAGCAATATAACATGGCCCATTATCTGATAACAGACAAGGAGGATTCTGGAATGTAACTCCTGCCTTCTCAATTGCTTTATCTATTGTTCTAGATACATCATCAGAAGTCATACTCGAACATAACTCCCAATGGATAATATACCTGCTGTAGTATTATTTCTTATACCAATTAAATACATACAGTTTGGGAACGGAAAGTACTGATTAGAAAAGTTATAATAATAAACATCGAAGTTTATTATTATAAAAAAATAAAATTTATAATTATGTTTTTATTTTTTTAATTATAAATTTCTTAGCTATCTGGTAAAGCTCTATTCGCATATAAAAATCTTTGCGGAATAGGTAATTTAGCTTTATTAATTCTCGTTTTTTCTCGATATTCACCCCTTGTCCTATATATACGTCTCGTGGTGTAAGGTTATCCAACGATTCATGCATGGGCTTATTCAATAAGTTTCAAGCTTTTTTGTCATTGCTCAAAAAATCTTCTTTATTTATTATTCAAACTACCACTCCAAGCTTAATTAAAACTGCAGCTGTGCACTTTTGTTTGACAACGTACACTAATATTAATTCCATACCTTTTTCACCGATACGATTTCTGAAGTGAACTAACTCGGAAGCGTCACAGGGTTGTTTTGGCATAAATTCAAGTCCACCACAGAAGTATTGGTAGTAAGCATTCTCGCTCCATTGAGAAACCACCATTTCATCTGACACATTACGCAAATGTTTTAAAATTAAAAGACCACACATCAAGCGAATAGGATGAGCAGGGCGACCATTAGTGTTGCAATACAATGGAGAAAGCATTTTCAAAACATTCCCAATTAATCTTATTACTAAGTTGGAAAAGGGGATGTTCATGGCTAAGCATGTCCTCTAAAGAAGAGAACATAGAGAGCTGTTTAGATGTACGTTTAAGCATAAATATCTGCAAGATTTATAATGTAAAGATACAAAACTTGCAGATATAAACAAATAATTTACAGGATAATGTACTATGAATCAGAGGAATATTAGGTTTATAAGGGAGGACTAAGTAGAAGAATCAACTCCCACCCCATTTTTAGTAAATCTTATACTAAAAGCTAATATACAATTAGGCGGATATCTCTTGAAATGGGATATCCACCAACTGTATATAATTTCTATTAAGTTATTAGAATGTGTAACGTAAGCCTATCTGACCACGCCAACGGCTGTTATAACTGTCATAATCGCGATTTACGTGTGTTCCATCAAACTTAAATAATCCATCGCCTTCATAATTGAATGGACTGAAATAACGACCGAAACCATCACCATAAGTATGTCCCCAATCCTTATTGAGCAAGTTCCCTATGTTGATAACATCGAAACTTAATTCCAAAGAATTGATTTGTCCACCCACTTTAAAGCTATATTTCTGTGCCAAATGAACATCAAAATGGTGTTCGAATGCAAGATTATCTGCATAACGCTTGAAATATTCACCACGATGTTTGCTCATATAAGAATCATCAGCAATCCATTGCTTCAACAAAGCACGTTGCTGATCTTCTGATAAGTTACCTTTATATCCTGCACCCAAAACTTTTGTTATCAAAGGATATGTATCTTTGCTATTATTTACAGTCGTTGGTGCAAAACGCATTTGGTCAATTTGTGCATCAGTAGGAATAAACATAATATCATTTCCACGTGCACCATCGTTATTCATATCACCATACATTTCTATAACGTATGGAGAACCACTACGTCCCTGATAAATAACTCCAACTGTAGTTTGCCATTGTTTTCGTGTACCATAACCAACATGATAATATGCACTTGCTTGAACACGATGAGGAACATTATATGCACTGAAGCCAAGCTCAGGATCATTAGGATTTCTATAAGTAGTATTAAACATCCAGTTACTACCTGCGACTGATGAAGTTCCACTATTCACACTCATAGAACGCGTCCATGTATAACTTGCCATTAAGTCAAGACCAAAATTAAAGTGCTTTTCACCTTTCAAAGATAAGTTCACAGTGTAACCCTTATTGGTATTATATAAGCCATAAACATATGCGTAAGGAGTTCCCTTTGTTGTCTGCTCAAACATTGGACGATTATCCCATGTATATCCGGTTTCTTGACCGAAAGTTTTGCCTGTTGCTTCAATAGCAAGATTCTTATAATAAATATCGTTTAATGTCTTTGAATAGATAGCCTCTGCCGTCCAGTCAATTCCCAATGCCTTAAAATCAAACCCAAGATTGAACTTAAGTGTCTGTGTAAACTTAAAGTTATCAGAGAAAATATCAACTTCTTGATTTCCAGTTGAAGCTTTCAGTTTATCTGCATTTTCCAATTGCTTATTAGGATCTAAGATTAGTTCTAGCCCTTTTGGATTATAAACACTATATTTTGACATCTGAATACCTGTGTTGGTAAAGTTATTGCTAATCCAAACATATGGTATACGACCTGTAAAGACACCCACGCCACCACGCAGAATATAACGACGATCATTATTGACATCCCAACGGAAACCAACACGAGGACTCCATAAAGGAGTACTAGACAACTTATGATCAGTACGAACTCCCCAACTACGTTTCTCAGCATATTGATTAAAGCCAGTATTAGCTGTAGGAGTATCGAAGAAGAGAGGAATTTCCATACGCAAACCATAAGTAAGTTGGAAAGAAGGAGTGGCATTCCATTTATCTTGAGCATAAAAACCTAACTGACCTGCAGAGAAAGGTGCCTTCCAACGTGGATCACCTGTTACTTCAGTATTAGCCATTCCAAAACGATATTGCTTAAAATAAGCATAGTTTGGATCAAGAGTTCCAGCCATAAAGTCTTCATAATACTTATTGAAATGTGCTAAGTCTGCGAAGTTATAAGTACCATTTGCATCTTGAATGAAAAGATTTGCAAACTTATAGAATTCATTGTGAGTACCAAAAGTAAATGTATGGTTACCTTTATACCAAGTAAGATTATCTTCAAATGTATAAATATCTTGGTCAAGCATATTTGCCATTGAAGAACGTTCGTTACCAATATTAAGTGTACCACCTGTTACTTGAAGAGAAATCATTGGGAAAGCTGATGTTACAGCACGTTGGTCACGTACTCGCACATAACTTGCACGAACTTCATTGCTCACTAATGGCGATAAACGGCTTTGTAATTCTGCTGTGAATGAGTTTGTTTTGCTTTCAAATGGATAATAATAGTGATTGTCGTTCAAAGAAGAAGCACTGCTGACATTACTTAATTGTTTTGCATCAACTAAGCTCCAACGGAACGAGAATTTATTAAAGTCGTTTATGTTCCAGTCTATCTTTGCACCAAACTTTTTACTTTTGGTATAAATATCTGGATTACCAAAAGCACCATTATAGTCATATCCTTGCTTTGCAGCCATAGCCTTAATCTTTGCAAGTACATCATCAGCTTCATCTGTAAGGATACGTGAACCAGTTTGACCATAACCATTAATATTTGGATATTCTTTATTTGCATCTTCAAAATTAAAGAAGAAGAATAATTTATCCTTTATAATAGGACCACCTAAAGTAATACCCCATTGGTATTCTTGCTGTTTTTGATATTTAGGCGCATAACCTGTTCCATCAGAATAAGGATAATGATTGCCAATAAGGTTCTGATTATTGCCAAATCCATAAACACTTCCTTGGAATTTATTAGTTCCCGACTTAGTTATAGCATTGATAGCACCACCAGTAAAACCACTTTGACGAACGTCAAAAGGTGCAACATTAATTTGAATTTGCTCAATAGTTTCCATAGATACAGGTTGTGTTCCTGCTTGCCCACCATTAGAGCCATCGGCAGTAAGACCAAAAACGTCATTATTCATTGCACCATCTATCATAAATGAATTATAACGGTTGTTAGTTCCCGCAAATGACATTGCACCATTACTTGATGTTGTAAGTTGAGGATTTAGTCTTGCTACATCGGCAATACCATGTGTTATGCTTGGAATTTCAGCTATCTGTTTAGCAGACAGACTCTGTGCAGCGCCAGTCTTAGTACCATTAATTCCTCCTTTAGCAACAACAACTACTTCCTGTAATTCTTTTGAGTCTTCTTGTAACTTACATGATAAGTCTTCAACTTCACCCAAACGAAGTGTTATATCTTGAAATATTTTCTTATGGTGCCCAATATAGGAAACTTCTACTTTGTAAGGTCCACCAACACGCATACCTTGAATAGTAAATCGACCATCTAAATTAGTAAGGGCTCGATAAATAGTTCCAGAAGGTTGATGAGTTGCAGTAACTGTAGCGCCTATGACTTCTTCACCATTTGACGTAATTTTACCGCTAATACCTGATGTTGTAATTTGTGCCATAGCGGAAATAGTAAAGGCAAGCAGGATTACAACAAGGGAAAGCAATCTTTTCTGCATAATAAATTGATGTTAAGATTTAATAACGTTATATCATAATTATGGTGCAAATATAACTAAAATTTACCAAAACATCATTACGAATGTTGTTAAAAACACAACACTTAACAAGAAAACTAAATTCGTTTTGCCAGATTTGCCATCATTACAGCAACTAAACCAGCTGTTTCTGTACGCAAACGACTATTTCCTAAAGTTACACTTTGATAATTATTATTTATAGCTTGACGAACTTCATCAATAGAGAAATCTCCTTCAGGTCCAACTAAGATTGTTATATCATCGGAACACTTTTCATTATTCAAGTTGCTAAAAAAATCTTTTTTTGTTATTTCATTATAACAATGGCAGATAAACTTCGAACCTTCTACATCTCTTTGCATAAACTGGTCAAACGTAACTATTTCATTAACAATTGGCTTCCACGCCTTACGACTTTGCTTCATTGCAGAAACAACAATACGTTCTACGCGGTCAGTACGCAACACTTTGCGTTCAGAGAACTGACAACTTAAAAAAGAAATTTCATCGAAACCTACTTCTGTAGCCTTTTCTACTAACCATTCAATACGACCAATATCTTTAGTAGGAGCAATGGCGAGATGTAAATGGCCTTTCCACGTTCTACTTTGAGGCATTTGTTGTTTTATTTCATAGAAGCAATGCTTTTGATATGCCAATGTAACAATAGCTTCATAAAAAACTCCTTCACCATCCATCAAAAAAATGTCATCACCATCTTTCAATCGCAAAACACGCACAGCATGAGTAGCTTCTTCGGTTGGCAATTCTGTATGAATTGCTGCATTAGGGACATAAAAGTAACGAACCTCTTTCATTTCTGAATTATTTATACCGTGTCGTCTTCAATTCCTTTACGTCGATTTAATTCATCACGTAAATTAGAAGCCAGCTCATAATTTTCATTTTCGATAGCTTTTCCTAACGCATCTTCAAGCATTTCCGATGTTAAAGCATTTAACGGAAGTGCAACTTTACTTTTTCCTGATTCATAAGGAACACCTTGACGTATGAAAAGCTTTTCTTCCATAAACATTTCTAACTGGGCTATTTGTGCTAAGAGTATTGCGTCTGAAGCACGAATTGGCGTCATTTCAAATGTTAGTTTATTTATCAATACGACCTTATATTGCCCATCAGATATAGAATTAAATAAAATTTCATAATGATCTGTATCCATATCAGGATTTATCCAACACAACACTTCAGGAAGAAGCTTATGCCGAAGTGAATTCTGTCCTATTCGAATATTCAATTCATGCGCCATTGCTTTATCACAAACAATAGCTATTTGCTTATCTTCTGACTGATTGGTTAACACCAAGAGTCCCATCTTAGAGCCACCAACTATTTCTGTTAATCCTTTAAAAAAGACTTGTACCTTATTCATTCTCTTCTTTTGGACGGAATATTAGAGCAAAGCTAATGGTTACTACCAATGCATATCCAGCAAAAATAAACCAGCATGCTTGCCAGTTACCTATTGTCAGAACATCATTACCAAATTGCTTTAATTCTGTATAATGATTTATAACGGCCTGTGCTGCAAGAGTTCCTATAGTAGCACCTATACCATTGGTCATTAACATAAATAATCCTTGCGCTGATGAACGCATTGAAGCGTCTGTACTCTTATCAACAAAGAGAGAGCCAGATATATTAAAGAAGTCAAACGCAATACCATAAACCAACATTGATAACACAAAAAGGAATACGCCAGGTATACCAGGATCTCCCAATCCAAAGAGTCCAAAACGTAAGACCCAACCAAACATTGCAATCAACATAACATTCTTAATGCCATAGCGACGCATGAAGAATGGTATAAGCAATATACAACAGGTTTCACTTATCTGAGAAAGACTTATCAACATATTAGCATGTTGCACACCAAATGCATCTGCAAATTCTGGTTGAGCTGCAAAACTAAAGAGGAATGGGTTTGCAAAACTATTTGTTATCTGCAAACTTACACCCAGCAACATTGAGAAGATAAAGAAGATTGCCATCTTCTTTTGTTTAAATAACGAGAATGCTTTGAGCCCAAAAGCATCTACCAAGTTCTTCTTTTCGTTATTCTTTGAAATTTCACAATGTGGCAATGTAAAAGTATATAAAAAAAGAATAATACTTACCACACCTGAAGCAATAAATTGGTTCTGGTTGCTTTGAAAGCCCAAAATATCTACCAGCCACATTGTAGATATGAAGCCAATAGTTCCAAATACACGAATAGGTGGGAAATCCTTTACTATATCCAATCCAGCTTTAGCTAAAGACGAATAAGCTACAGAATTAGTTAAAGCAATAGTTGGCATAAAGAAAGCAACTGACAAAGAGTAGAGAGTAAGATTGTAGTGAAATCAGCATTTGTATTAGCCTCTAATCCATACCATGCTGTACCAAACATAAATAATCCTGCTAGCAAATGACAGAATCCCAGTAAACGCTGTGCAGGTATCCATCTGTCAGCAATAATACCCATCAGCGCAGGCATGAAAATAGAAACAACGCCCTGCATGGAATAAAACAAACCAATGTTTTCACCAATTCCAATATTCCCTAAATAACGTCCCATAGACGTTAAGTATGCTCCCCACACTGCAAACTCTAAAAAGTTCATCAGTGCCAAACGCTTCTTTAAATTCATCTCTTAGATTTTTGTTTGGGAACAAAAGTACAGATTTTATCACAAACCACCAAATCAAAGTCAAGTATTTATGTTGGGAATAAAACAAAAAAAATTGATTGTCTCACGACAATCAATCTTTATTAACCTTAATAATCTAATACCATGAAAAACACGTTGCAAAGTTAATTATAAATACAATAAGTTGCAAACTTTACAAAATGTTTAATCAGCGTATTAACACTATTTAAAAGTTTTCCCATTCCAATTAAACTTTCTTTGCCTTAAAATTGCTTGCATTTCCTTTTTATCAGTAGGCGAAAGTAAAGGAACAGAATACTTTATAGTAAGACTATTGTCTTTTGCCGATAATTGTATTTCACCCATAGTTATATTGGCCATATCTAACAAATCATTGTACCGTTGTTGTGACATAGTATCTGGCTTAATAAATGTTGGCATAATATCTAACTCTATCGGTTTAACCTCCCAGTTATTTGAAAACAACTGTAATTTACTCTCAGCTATAGGGCCACACCATGTTTGAACCATAGCTATAGTAGATTCATCTAAACTTTTTATTTCGAGTCTACTCGAATGATTTAGATGAACTAATATATAATTGTCGGTAAGTTGTTCTATACGAGTAGAATCTTGCAAAGTATTCATTACTTCTGGTTTCATTCCCATCGTAACATAATCAGCTAATTCAGTTCTTAAACTTCTATTAAGATAAGGTATTATTGAGTCTGGCATTTCCAACCATATTTGACGCATATTCTGCGCATTCAAAGGCAACATGCTGAAACTTACCAATAAGAGTATAAATAACTTCTTCATATCAAATAAAAAGCGTAATAATGCATTATTGAAATGCAATATTACGCTTTTTTTAGCAAATAAGCAAGTTTATTTCCTAAAAAGCTAATTGGACCTTACACTTATTCACAATTTAGAAAAGAGAAAAACTCAAATCACAATTGTTTTTATAAGTAGCTATCATCATTACAATTCTATCTTTGTTGTTGTATCCAACTACAAATTTTCCATCATCTGCATTTTCAGAATTGGTAGTGTTATAACTTTGCTCATACTTCTTTGCTAATCTATTCATTCTAGCAACAGCAATTCCTTTGTTATTACAACAAGTTTTTAAACGCAATTGATTAAGTCTCCCTTCATTATCAAAGAAGCATTCTATTTCATTATACTTCTCTCCATCAAAAACTACATTTTTATATGTAGCCTTTCCATTACTTAATAAATAAGGGGTACCGAACTTCTTGTCTAAAGCCTCCATTGTCTTGGCTTTCTCTACCATAAATGGGACATTGTCAATTTGTCGTTGTGCTGATACATTTAACACAAAAAATAAGTAGGAAAAAAAGTAATATTCCTAAACATTTTTTTCTTCATCTTGTTCTCTCCTTTTTATATTTAGTATATATTTCATGATGCAAAGATACATATAAAAAAATGAAAGTTTATTCAAAAATAAGAAAAAGTAAAATATAAGCTTAATTATTTTTATCCCAACACCTATTTCTTTGATTAAAATATGCAAAAACGCTTGAATAGAATCAATTATTCTATTTTTAAGCATTTGCTTTGATTAACTATAAGATTATTTGTATATTTGCAATATTATAATGAAAAACTTAAAGATATTTTTTTCAGACTCTATAATATAAAATTGTAGGCAAACAGTACGTAATTATAAAAAGTATAATCATGAGTATAGAAGAAAATAAGCGTCAAATCCTTAAATTTGAAACAAAACATAATTTACAATTCCCAAGTAGATACTTTGATTTTTTATCGGAAATCAATTATGGAGATATATTCGAAATAGAGAATACTGGGATATGCATGTACTCTTACTCAGATTTGGAGGAAAGAAATCAAACATACGAAATACAAGACTTTGAGCCTAACTATCTTATGATAGGACAAGATGGCGACATGGCTTATTTTATTAACAAAAATAATTCAAATGATGATACCATATATTCAAACGATTTAGGTGCTTTAGGCTCTTTAGAAATGAGAAAAGAAGCTGATAATATTTATGATTTCTTAAAGTCATTTGATTAAATAGGTATATTCCAACATTCACTTCAGAAGAATTAAATATGCTAAAGATAATGGAAACGAAAGAAATTAAAAACTCTTTTAAGAACTAATTTAGAGTCTATCCTTTCCAAAACTTTTGCTCAGTATGGATTTAAGTGGAAGAAGAGTTCTTGTAAGTTTCAGAGAAAGATGGAGGATTTCGAACAAAGTATTTTATTCTTTTTTTCTCCAGCAAAACTTTTTGATGATAAAAGCTTAGGCCATATTGATATTATGATTCGTCTTGATTCAAAAGAAATTAATAAACTTGCAACTATTTTAAAAGGCGCTGAAACTAAATTTGATTCAATAGAAACTGTTGTGAATGTCAATGTTGGACTTATTGTCGGTAAAAAAGCTATTAACTGGAAGCCTATTTCTATTGAAGAGATGAATAGACTTATCGAGACTGACATTAAATCATTACTTGCTGAGAAGATTGTTCCATTCTTAAATGATAGAGGAAATATACGCAAAGTACTCAATGACTTTGAAAATACAGAGCCTTATTTCTTCTCAAATAGTAATGATGTTGTAGCCTTACTTGCAATAACGATGTATTCTATGCTTAACGACCACGAAAGTGCCAGAAAAGTTGCTGCTAAATATTATTTACCCGACGAAATATATCGAAAGAAGTATAAAACACTGCTGCATCAATTAAACTGCATCTAATCTATCAATTAAAAAGCATTAGCAACTAACTTTCACAATTTAATTCTGAATTCTTGTTATAATCTATAATTACGTAATTTCCTTTTGTTTGCATTTGTCAGATATTTTTATTATATTTGCAGGGTCATATTACATTAACTTATAAAAAGAAAATTATGAAAAAACATTTTTACCTTACGAAACAGATTAGTACTTTTGATTATATCTGTTTGTTTTATTTTCACAAATGCGCATGCTGATTGGAAACTTATTAAGCAATTAGATGCTACTTATGCTACATTTATTACTAAAGGAGGAAATATTCTTCTATCAGATTTTCGAATTGAAAAAGATGGTGGTATTTATATTTCTACCGATGAAGGACAAACTTGGACCAAAACCAATGCGAAGGACTATAACTACAATAGATTTATAGAAGTAGACAACCATCTTTTTGCTTTTGGTTATGGAGCAAAAATAGCTTATTCTTCAGACGAAGGTAAAACTTGGTCTGAATATAGTTATGCTGATGCGGTAAAAAATATTATCAGTGAAGAAAATATGCCTTATACCGTATGTTATGCGGCTACTTATCACAATAATAAACTTTATGTTGCAGATTTCTGTGGAGGTGGCATCATATACTCTGAAGATTTTGGAAAAACTTGGAAAAATACTGACCTGTCTTCTTTAAAATATGTAGCTGAAGAAGAAGATGGTTCTTCTGTTGAAAATACTGAGAATATCTATCAGATGGTTTCATACAAAGGTAAATTATATGCCTTCGGAGTATACTTTATTTTCAGACTTGACGAGTCAACCAATAAATGGAATGTAATAAGTGATAAAGCAATTTTATGGCAGTATCTACCATTTTCAACAATACATTATTATTGGGTAGAAGTGTTCCTAACGACGATTTTAACACCCCATTTATTCTTACACTTGATAGTAACGAAGAATGGAATTCGCTCCCTCGACCTACAGGTATAATGGACAACAATATAAGAGCTATGTCAAGCGATGTTAATAACATATATATTGGTTTGCAAAAGGGAGGATTCTATTATACTCCCAATAAAGGCACAAATTGGTATAACATTTCCAAAGGACTTCCTAATATGGGAAATATAGGTACACTTTACCTTACCCCAACCCAAATATTCACAAACAAAGATTATGTCTACGTTTCTATTTATGAACCTCAAGGTGATTCTAAGAAAAGCGGACTTTACAGATTCGATAAATCTGAACTTCCTGGTTCTACAGCAATCGAAAAAACTACTGCTACCGAAGAAATTTCTATCCGTATTTCAGAAAACGCCCTCTATGTAAGCTCAAATAAAAATTTGGCTATAAGTGTTTTCAATATAGACGGGATCGAAATGAATATAACTCTCGTAAATGGAAAAGCCGATATAAGTACTTTGAAGAGAGGTATCTATACTTACAAATTACTCTGCGGAAATCGTACATTTAGAGGTAAATTCGTAAGAAAATAACATAATATCAAATACGGTCCTTCACACTCAACCAATCATAACTGAGTATGAAGGACCACATACTATTACGACAGACCAAATAATAATCTAATATTTTTGATAAAAAAACAACTCTTTTTACGTCTCTATATTACTCTTTCTTCTTCTTGTTTATAACATAGAACTATGTAATTCCTAAACGCATTATAAAAAAAGAACGACATCGTTTAAGCAAGCTTTTAAGTCGTCTACAATGACACTTTCTAACAAACTTATAATAACCTGATTATTAGATAAGTAAGGAGTATATATAAACTCTTACTTAAAAACCTTAATTATATTCCGTAAAAATTATAATTATAAAAATAAAAAAATTTATAATTAAAAAATCAAGAAAATATAATTATGTTTTTCAATTTATAATTATATTTTTTTCTATTCATATAATAACAGAGCTGTTATGAAAAACGACTACGATTTATTTAGAATGAATAAAACTCTTTTTGTATCTTTGCAATTATTGCGCTTCTTTTAGAAGATAGAAGTTATGCTACTCAAAATCATTCTTAAAGAGACGTATTATTATTGCAAAGCAGATTATGGAACAAATTAAAGCAAAAGGATTTCCTCCTATATTATAATCCTAACATAGATGAACTTACAATTTCTTCAGGAATGAAGTTTATAAAACGTACTGGCGAAGAAATTAAAATTGATTTGAATCCTCATGGTCAATCAAAGTTAACCGAAGTTGATTTTTTAAGTTTAGATACGGAGAAAAAGACGCTGACATGCAAGATTGACAAGAAATCAATTGTCTTAACCACTAAATTTCAGATTAACATGCAAAGTTTTGAGTTCTTAATGGGAATGAAAACAAACGTTCAGAGCACTGAAAATCTTGATAAGATAGATTTATTTATTTCAAGTGATAAGTTAGAACACCTTTACCTTAGCAAGGTGAAAGACTATGTTATCATTGATTCTATACGGATATTCTTTGAAGAAGAACAATATTTCGTAGTTAAAAAACCAGCCTAAATTCATAAGGGAAGCGATTAGAAAAAAATGTTAATATCCAATACAACTATTAACATAGAAACAGAAAATAATCAATTCAAATATAGAGTAGATACCAATAATGAGATAGCGTCTTTTTGCAAACTGCTTTTAATCTAATTGACTTTACTCGATAAATGACAAAAAAACAGAATATAGAAGAATACTTTAAAATAATAGTTTCGTCAAAGAAAAAAGTAAAAAAAGCCGTATAATAGTTTAGAAAAAGAATTATTATACCTATTAAAAAAACAAGTAAAAAAATGACACATCAGAATATTATCATGATGTATCATTTTTAAATGATAGAAAGAAAAACAAAGAGACTGCATCAAAAATAATAATATATCTTGATACAGTCTCTTATTTATTTTACAGACTTTTATTACTTAACAATTTCTTTCACTGTGCTACCATCGCTATATTTAACGATGTTTACACCCTTTACAGGCTGATTGATACGAGCACCAGAAATGTTATAACGCGCAACTTCTACAACGTTTGTAGCTGTTGAAGCTGATTCAATACCAGTTACAACGTAGTCAGAAATAGAGCATTGGTCAGCATTTACAATTTTACCAGTCGATGTATTGATAACCAATACTATAACATGTAACTTAGACTTGTCTTGAATAGCTGAATATTGTGAGATATTATCAAACGAAGTCTCGTGTGTCTGAGGTTTGTCTACTACAATTTGTCCAATACTTCCCTGCATACCATTTGTAATACCATTAGCAGCAATGGCAGTATGGTCGAATGTAAAGTTACGAATAGTACCTGGAGAGTTAACAAAATAGTCTAATTCTTTTGTGTATCCTTGATACTGTGAGTTACCAGCAAAATAATTCTTCTGGTAATAAGAGCTGTTCTTCAAGCCATCAGCTGTCAATACATAAGCAAGTGCAAATGTATTTCTGTAAGGTTTTGTACGGAAAGTTGTCTTTGTAGTAACAGCAATATTTCTCTTTTGCTTATCCCACATAGCTGAAACTTTTACATCCATTTCTGCACCTTGACTCCTTTCAGAACGGAATGTATTATATCCAGAGTAATCTTTAGACTCAATTGAACGATTGAAAATAATATATGGGTATCCACCTAACCCGCTGATAAGACTTGAATAAGAACTGCACATCAATGGGTCTTGTGAACCATGAATAGCAATTCCAATGAAATCATTAGGATATTGTCTTGTCAAATAACCCAACATAGCAAGACCTCTTGGACACCATCCACACCACATTGCTGTATAATCTTCAACTACAACTTTACGTGTAGCAGTTTGTGAAAGAGTTTTACGCTCAATGGTAGTATAAGGCTCTTTCATGTTAGTTGGTTGTCCGTTTACTTTTGTAATATTGAAAGCAACTTCGTCTACAGTAGTATCGCTATATGGTGGAACAACAACATTTAATGTTGAGTTACCGCCACGTGTCATATTCTCTCCTTTAAGAGAAACTGTCTTAGTTTCGATAACTTTACCACCACTTGTAAGTGTGTATTCAATGCTCTGTACCCCACTACCTAAATTGGCAAGAGAAATTGGCACATTAACACCTTAGAGTTAATTTCAACATAAGCTTCTTGTGCTGGCGCTTTAGCTACTTGCGCATACGCATTTGTTTGTAACAAAGCCAAAGAAAAGGCAATAAATAGCCTTAAAGTCGATTTTTTTTGCATAGTTTTATTGTTTAATAATTATAAAATATGAAATAATAAATAATAACTGTAGGATGAAAAAAACTTATCAGAACTAAACAGTTCCCTTTACTGGTAACTTTTTATACGATATAAACTCTTTTAGACAAGTTCTTAAAAAGAAAAGGAGAATCTTAGTAATAAGCAATCTCTGTAAGCTATAAACATCATAGCCGACAGCAGTGCCATTGCTAAAAGTACTGATACATGTAACTGATTCATTGAAAATAATAGTAATAGCAGGCCCCTTTTCAAGAAAAATTAAGTCATAGCAAAAGCTACTCTAACCTTCATTCTTGTTCCTATGTTTACACAGTTTTTGGGCTGGCAATATTACATAGAAAATAGGGTTCTGCAAATGCATTTATATTTAGTAATAATTATATGACGCTGCAAAAGTATATATATTCTCTCAAAACAAAAAACTTACATATAAATTAAAAATATTATCTATTAAATTATATTAAACGGCTTGTATTGTAAAAATTAACGCGTATCAGATAATTTATTAAAAAGACTTATATTTTATTGATATTTAATATTTTACACAAATATGATGTTTAATTTTTGCTATTCTTATATTTATACAAAGTTCGTTGAAAAGTATTAAATCATACTTAATTAAAGTAAGGAAAAAGGGAGTATTTAGAGTAAAGAAAACTCATACTTCAATTTAATAAAGTGCTGATATCCAAAAAGAATTTGAATGTTTATAATATGCCTAATTTATGGATATTACAAACTAATTGGAGAGTTTAGAAAAATGGACAAGAGCCTTAAAATAAAATAGCCTTCATGCTTAGCAGGCAAATTTAAATAATGAAAAAACGCCACAGAAGTTACAAAAAGTACTTCTGTGGCGTTTTTCATACCAATTAAACTTTTACAAATATGAGGGATTACTTAAAATTCAAGTTCAAAACCAATCATAAGTTCTTCTGGTGAAAAACGTAAACCAAAACCATTTGTTCCGATTTCAGGTTCTTCACCACCAAAATAATTGTGTCGATAACCTACAAAACCCATACGGAGACATAAACAAAGTCCTTCAGTAAGATCTACACAAGCACCTGGACGTATACCAACTTCAAATCCATGTCGATTAGTTTTAGTATCAGCAACTTTTACTTTACCAAAATCAAATCCTACTCCGCCATCTAAAAATAAGTTGAATGGACCTTTATGTACATAATACCAACGCGCAAAAGGAGAAATCTTAAAGCTGTTCGAATACTTATTTAAGCCATCTTCATGCTCTTTTTCGTATTCATAACCTAACATCAATCCCACACCCCATCTATCATTAAATAGATAACCTATTTCGGGAGAGAAATCAAACTTCACCATTTTATCCTTAGGGTCAGACCAAAAGGTCACTGCACCACCCACAAAAGTTCTTGCACCATGTTCCTCATCATTATGCGCAACTGTGTTAGGAAATGTTGCTTGCGCATAAGAAGTCATACTTCCAACAAGCAAAAATAGAGATAAGAATAGATTTTTTTCATATTTTAGTTTTTATATTTTCTGCAAAAGTACTTCTTTTTTTTTATTAACACTAACAATAACTAAAAATAATAATTAACACCACAAAAGATATAGAACATACTTAACTTTATCAGTTTTTTTTTAGTACTTTTGCAGAAAGAACACTCACTTTTGAATGGATAATAAAAAAGCGACATTAGAGCTAGGACAAAAACCCGTGGGCAAATTGTTAGCGCAATATGCCCTGCCTGCAATCATTGCAATGACTGCAGCATCGCTTTACAACATTATTGATCGAGTTTTTATTGGACAAGTTGTCGGTAAAATGGCCATTTCAGGACTCGCAATTACTTTCCCTTTCATGAATCTTGCAGCAGCATTTGGTGCAGCAGTAGGAATAGGTGCATCTACAACTATCAGTGTTAAGTTAGGACAGAAAGACTATAAATCGGCAGAAAATATTCTTGGTAATACCATTACTCTTAACCTCATTATAGGATTGGCATTCGGAGGAATATGCCTTATATTTCTCGATCCTATTCTTCGATTTTTCGGTGCTAGTGATGCAACTCTTCCATACGCACGAGATTATATGCAAGTTATACTTGCTGGAAATGTATTTTCTCACATGTACTTTGGAATGAATGCCATACTAAGGGCTGCTTCGAAACCACGAATGGCAATGTTTGCGACCATTTTTACTGTCATTATGAATATTTTGTTCGACATTGTATTTATTCTGTGGCTCCACTGGGGTATCAAAGGTGCAGCCTTCGCTACCATTATATCACAAGTTATAGCACTCTGCTGGCAGATGAAGCTTTTTGCTAATAAAAACGAATTATTGCACCTTAAACAAGGGATATATAAATTGAAATCCAATCTCGTAAAAAATATTATTTCAATAGGAATATCTCCTTTCCTGATGAATGCATGTGCATGCATAATTGTCATCTTCATTAATAATCAGTTAGTAAGTTTGGTGGTGACTTAGCAGTTGGAGCATACGGAGTTGCTAACAGCATTGCAATGATATTCATTATGTTCGTTATCGGACTTAATCAAGGAATGCAACCAATTGCAGGGTATAACTATGGCGCGCAAAAATACGATAGAATGATGCAAGTAGTGAAGCTATCTATCATCACAGCAACTTGTATTATGTTTATAGGATGGTCTTTAGCTATGTTCGCACCTTATTATTGTGTCCGACTATTTACTAAAGACCCTGAATTGATTCAAAGGTCTATCAAAGCTATTAGTATCATCATGATGATGTATCCATTTATTGGATGTCAGATGGTAATTACCAATTTCTTTCAATGCATAGGAAAAGTAAAAGTTAGTATTTTTTTGTCGTTGTCAAGACAATTATTATTTTTACTTCCACTACTTGTAATACTTCCGAACTTTTATAATGTTAATGGTGTTTGGGCAGCAGTCCCAACAAGCGATTTTATTGCAGTAGTAGTATCAATAACAATAATGACTATCTATCTGCGACGACTTAAAAAGGAACAGAAAGAATATAAAGCTATTTAGTTTAAATAAATATTCTCGCTTATGGAAAAAAAACTGATAATCAATGTAGGACGACAACTCGGAAGTGGTGGATGCTGCATAGCAAAAGCTCTTGCAGAGGAATTTAATTGCCGATTTTACGACAAGGAAATTTTAAATCTTGCTGCAAAAGAGAGTGGTTTCTCTGAAAAATTCTTTGAAAAGAACGATGAGCAGAAAAGATTTCTTAAGTCGCATTTCCATCTTAATTTACCATTTTTAGGTAATAACGATTTCTACAAAAATAACTTCTCCCCTGAAGGATTATACCAATTCCAAAGCGATGTAATAAGAAAAACAGCAGAAGAAAATCTACGCTGCGTCTTTGTTGGCAGAACAGCTGACTATATATTGCGAGATAATCCTAATGTTATTAATATTTTCATTACTGCTGAAATTAATTTTAGAGCAAAAAATGTAACCGAACGCCTTGGCTGTACAATGGAAGAGGCCTTTAAAGTAATTGAAAATAAAGAAAGCGAACGTGCAAAATATTACAATTACTATACAGGGAAAACATGGGGTCATGCAGAAAGCTACGACCTTTGCACAGACGCAAGTATATTAGGAGTTGAAGAAACGAAAGACTTTATAGCTTTCTTCATACGGAAAAAACTATCACTTGAATAAGTTTTGTATGAAAAGAATTGGCATTATAAGCGATACACACGCCTATTGGGACAAGAAATACGAGATCTATCTTAAAGATTGCGATGAAGTTTGGCATGCTGGAGATATCGGTTCGTTAGAAGTTGCTGATAAGTTCGAAGCGATGAAACCAATCTTTCGAGCTGTTCACGGTAATTGTGATGGTTATGATATTCGTATTCGCTATCCAGAGATGCTGAGATTTAAGTGTGAAAAAGTAGATGTTTTGCTTAAGCATATTGGTGGTTACCCTGGCAGATACGATTACTCTGTACGTAATATACTTTATTATTCACCACCCAATCTATTCGTAGACGGACATTCCCACATATTAAAAATAATGCCCGATAAAACATTAAATCTGCTTCATATCAACCCTGGTGCAGCAGGCTTACAAGGTTTTCATAAAGAAAGAACTATTGTAAGACTCTCCATTAAAGGCAATAAAATGATTGATTGCGAGGTTATAACATTATCAGACAATAATAATTAATAATAACAAAATAATATCAACTTATGAAAACTTATTTAGTAACAGGTGCCGCTGGTTTTATTGGTGCAAACTACATTAAGTATCTACTTCACAAGAAGTATGTAAACGAAGACATTAAGATTATCGTACTTGACGCATTAACTTATGCAGGTAACCTTGGTACTATCAAGGATGACATAGATGATAAAAGATGTATTTTCGTGAAAGGCGATATACGTGACAGAGAATTAGCTGATAAATTATTTGCAGAAAACGACGTCGATTATCTTGTAAATTTTGCAGCTGAAAGCCATGTAGATAGGTCTATAGAAGATCCACAACTATTCTTAAATGTAAATATTTTAGGAACTCAAAATCTCATGGATGCTGCTCGTCGTGCATGGGTTACAGGTAAAGATGAACAAGGTTACCCTACGTGGAAAGAAGGAAAGCGCTACCATCAAGTTTCTACTGACGAAGTTTATGGTTCACTTGGTGCTGATGGTTATTTCACTGAAGAAACTCCGTTATGTCCTCATAGTCCATATTCAGCAAGTAAAACAAGTGCTGACATGTTTGTAATGGCATATCATGATACATATCACATGCCTATTAGTATTACACGTTGCTCAAATAATTATGGTCCTTATCATTTCCCAGAAAAATTAATTCCATTAATTATCAATAATATTCTTGCCGGCAAACCTCTTCCTGTATATGGGGAAGGGTTAAATATTCGCGATTGGTTGTATGTAGAAGACCACTGTAAGGCAATTGATATAGTAGTTCGTGAAGGTCGTGTAGGACAAGTTTATAATGTTGGTGGACACAATGAGATGAAAAACATCGATATTGTAAAGCTCATTATCAAAACTATTCACAATATGATGGCTGAAGATAAAGAGCTACGCAAAGTTTTGAAAAAGCAAGTTAAAGATGATAATGGCGATATTGATATTTCATGGATTAATAATGATTTAATTACGCACGTAGCAGACCGACTCGGTCATGATGCACGTTATGCTATTGACCCTACCAAAATTAAGAATGAATTGGGTTGGTTCCCTGAAACTATGTTTGCTGATGGTATTGTAAAAACCATAAAATGGAATTTAGAAAACCAATCTTGGATTGAAGAAGTTACAAGTGGTGATTATCAAAAGTACTACGAGAATATGTACGGAAACAGATAAACAGAAGCATTCCCCTGTCCTTTCTAAAAGGTCAGGGGAAATCCTAAACTTACAAACATGACAAACATAGGGAAGATAATAGAGCTACCTAAACGATTAGACTATCGTGGCAACCTCACCGTTGCAGAAGAAATGAAAGATATTCCTTTCAATATTTCTCGTGTTTATTGGGTCTACGATGTACCAGGAGGAGAAAATCGTGGTGGGCATTCACACAAACATTGTCGTGAATTTATTATTGCAGCAAGCGGATCATTTACCGTTACGCTCGATAATGGTACAGAAAAAGAATCATTCTTACTGAATCACCCCTACCAAGGTTTACTTGTGAACACAGATACGTGGCGGACACTCGAAGACTTTTCGTCTGGTTCAGTCTGTTTAGTTCTCGCTGAAGATCCATTTGACGAAGACGACTACATCAGAAAATACGACGATTATTTAAGATTCATTGGTAAAACAAGATAAGAACTATAATGAGAAACTGACTATAATCAAAAATTGATATATCGTTTGTTACCATTAAAAATTTTTAAATAGAGTCTATTAATACCGTAATATGATTGAAATTAAACAATATAATTTTGATGATGCAACGAAATGGAACGAATTTGTAGCCATCTCCAAGCAAGGTACGTTTCTTTTCAATCGCAACTATATGGATTATCATGCCAATAGGTTTACCGATAATTCATTTCTTATTATGGAGAAAGAGCACATTATTGCTCTATTTCCAGCCAATCGAAAAGGTGACACCCTATATTCTCATCAAGGTCTTACCTATGGCGGATTACTTACAACAGAAAAGGTAACTGCTGATAAGGTATGCAACATCTTTTCAGAATTAAATATTTTGCTCAAAAAAATTGGCATCAAACAAGTAATTTATAAAGCTATTCCATGGATTTATCACAATAGTCCTGCTGAAGAAGACCTTTATGCACTTACCAATATTTGCCATGCTGAAATAATCAGCCGCGATATTTCATCATCATTCTATCTGCATAATGTACGAAAGTTTACTGAAAGCCGTAAAAGTGGTATTCGAAAAGCGATAAGAAATCATATTCTTGTAGGAGAAAGTAAAGATTTAGCAGCATTCTGGAATATTCTAAACAACAATTTAATTGCTAAATATGATACTCATCCAGTACATTCTTTAGATGAATTACAGCTTTTAACGAATCGTTTCCCTAAAGAAATTAAACTCTATATGGCAATAACTCCCAATGGAGAGTCATTAGGAGGCACAATAATCTATGAAACACCAAACGTTATTCATACGCAATATATATCAGCATCACCAACTGGGAAAGCGATGGGAGCTTTAGATTTATTGTTCGACTATATAATAAATAATGTATATATGGGCAGAAATGGATATTTTGACTTTGGTAAAAGCACTGAAGCTGGTGGCACATTCCTTAATCAACAACTTATTCATCAGAAAGAAGGATTTGGAGGACGAGGTGTTTGTTACGACACTTACGAATGGAAAATATAAGTCATATGTTAGATTATTTATCACTCAAGCGCATCACAGCGATGCACGAAAACGAAATAAACAAAGCAATTTCAGACGTTGTAACTTCGGGTTGGTATCTTAATGGCAATGCTGTTCGACTTTTTGAAGAACATTATCGTAACTATATAGGCACACAACACTGCATTAGTTGTGGTAATGGGCTTGACGCTTTGCATCTTATTCTACGTGCTTACAAAGAACTTGGACAACTCCACGATGGCGATGAAATAATTGTACCTGCCAATACTTACATTGCCACCATATTAGCAATAACCGAAAACAACCTTAAACCAGTACTTGTAGAACCAGAAATCACAACATTAGAAATAGATGATAATCGCATAGAAGAAGTAATTACTCGTCGTACTCGTGCGATTATGCTCGTGCATTTATATGGTCGTTGTGCTTATACTGAAAAAATAGAAAATATTTGCAAACAGCACAAAATAAAACTTATAGAAGATAATGCACAGGCACATGGATGTACTTACAATGGTAAACTTACAGGAAGTCTTGGCGATGCAGCTGCTCATAGTTTTTATCCTGGTAAAAATCTTGGGGCATTGGGTGATGCTGGTGCTGTTACCACTAATGATTTTGAACTCGCAGAAACGATTCGTACACTTGGTAATTATGGTTCGAGTCGTAAATATGTTTTTGAATATCAAGGAAAAAATAGCCGTATGGACGAAGTTCAAGCAGCTGTACTTGATGTTAAATTAAAATATCTTGAGGAAGATAATGCATGTAGAAAAGAAATTGCTCAATATTTTGAGCAAAATATAAAGAACGATAGCATTATTATTCCTAAAGCTTTAAACCGCGATAACGTTTATCATATCTTCCCAATTCTCTGTGTAGAACGCAATAGATTGCAAGAATTTCTAAAGGAAAATGGTGTGCAAACTATGATACACTATCCTATCCCCCCCCATAAGCAAGAAGCATATAAGAAATGGAATGAACTATCGTTTCCTATAACAGAACGTATCCATCGTGAAGAACTTTCTATTCCTTGCAATCAAATCATGTCATTAAATGATGCTGAAAAGAATAGTTACGTTACTAAATAGTTTTTACTAATCTGAAAAATAAATAGTTTAGGAAACTTTTTGAGAGGAATAGATTTTTAAGGGCCCTCTTTCAACCCCAGATTTTTTTATTATATGTCTGATTCCTAATCATATTTATTTATTGCAAAAATACGCCTCCACACTAAAAAGTGTGGAGGCGTATTTTATTATTATTTATCTATAAGGCTTTATAGTTTTCCTGCTTCACCAAGATAACTATCTTTAAATCCTAAGAAATAGAGTACACCATCAAGTCCGATGGTATTAATAGTTTGCTCAGCTGTTTCTCTAACACGTGGTTTTGCATGGAAAGCAATACCTAAACCAGCTTCTGCAAGCATTGATAAATCATTAGCTCCATCACCGACAGCAATCGTTTGTTCCAAATTTACTTTTTCGACCTGTGCAATAAGCTTTAATAATTCAGCTTTACGACGGCCATCTACAATATCTCCAACAAAGTTTCCTGTCAATTTATTATTTTCGTCAATCTCCAATTCATTTGCATAAACATAGTCGATGTTATACATTCTTTGCAAGTATTCACCAAAGAAAGTAAATCCTCCACTAAGAATAGCTATCTTGTAACCGCAATTTTTCAACACAGTCATTAAACGGTCTACACCTTCAGTAATTGGTAAGTTTTCTGCAATCTCTTGCATAACACTGGCATCAAGACCCTTTAATAGTGCAACACGTTCTTTAAAACTTTCTTTGAAGTCAATTTCGCCACGCATAGCACGTTCTGTTATTTCCTTCACCTTATCACCAACTCCAGCTTTCTTAGCCAATTCGTCAATACATTCTGTTTGGATAAGCGTTGAATCCATATCGAAACAGATAAGACGACGCATACGACGATACATATTGTCTTTCTGCAAAGAGAAATCTATCCCTTGTTCTTGGCTCATTTTCATCAAACCAGCCTGCATCTGAACATAATCTTCAGGAGTACCACGAAGTGAAAACTCTATACATGCACGAACATTGTTGTTTTCTCTTTTAATACTTTGACGACCTGTGAGGCGTACAATAGAGTCTATATTCATTCCTTGACTTGCAATTACCTCAGCAGTAGCTTCTATATTTTCAGCAGAAAGCGAACGACCAATAATAGTTAGAATGTATCGGTTCTTACCTTGTTGATTTACCCAATCTTCATATTCATCATCTGTAATTGGGAGAGAAACCTATATTCACACCCAATTCTGTTGCTTTAAAAAGTAAATCTTTCATTACCTTACCCGAATTATCTTCGTTTGTTCGGATAAGAATACCGAGCGAAAGTGTTGAGTGAATATCTGCCTGACCAATATCAAGGACACGAGCGCCATATTTTGCCAATGTACCCATGATTGATGCAGTAAGTCCTGGTCTATCTTGTCCTGTAACTCTAACTAAAATCTGTTCTTCCTGAAGTTTATCTTTACTATTCATAATTATTCTAATTTTTTTCTTTTTATTCGGTTCTTTATCTAATAATATATGCTTTTAGTACTTTCTTATCTCATTTTCATTGACATTTTACCATCTGTCGTTATTTTGATGGCAATAACATAACTGGTAGAAGCATCAGGAATACCTATAATGGCATCAAAATACAATGCTTTTCCATCAGCATGATTAAATTCAAATTTGCGCAAAATACTTTTTTCTAAGAATTTCTTATCTATAAGCGAAGCAAATTCTTGTTTTCTGAAATCATGTGTATATATAGGTGTGCCTTGGCTTGATATTACAAGCGAGGCAACATTGTCCAGATAAGCATTATCTACTTCAATTCCGTTTTCATTATAAGAAGATTTTATTACTCTATCTGACGTTGTGTTTACAGAAATTTTAGTTTCAAAATATCCTAAATCTGTTCTCACTATTGTATCAGACTGTGTGTGCAAGAATGTATTCATCGCATACACTTGATAACCGAACGATGCACGCAAGTCTTTCTCCTTACTTTTTACCATGCGTACTTCATCGCCATTATCATTGAGGAATACAAATAAATTTTCCGACTGTTTGGTTATTTTGTATTCGTTTTGATTTTGTCCTTTCAAATAAAGTGAATCTTTATAAATCCAAAAATGCACAGGCATACTGGCAGAATCTGGATAAAATACGCTATCACCTTTTGCTAACAATGTAGGTTCTCCATTATCATCAGACACCCATAAGCCTTGAAATAACTCCTTAGCCTTTGCATCTTCAGTAGGAGAATTATCTTGTTTGCCCTTGTCAGTACATCCAACTATTAACAAGCAGAGAATAACTATGTAGAAACAACTTTGCTTCATTATTGCATTAAATGTTTTATCAATCTGTCTTAGAAAAGATCTGCATCCTTCCAATCTACAGCCCGATTCAAGTCTTTATCAGAAATAACAATATCTTTTACATCTATAGGCCATTCTATACCAACAGTTTCATCATTCCAACGAAGACTTGCTTCGCTCTGTGGTGCATAAATATTATCAACTTTATAGGTAAAAATAGCTTCCTCTGATAACACTAAGAATCCATGTGCAAAACCACGAGGAATAAAGAACTGACGTTTGTTCTCTTCTGATAGTTCTACCATAACATATTTTCCTAATGTTGGAGAGTCTTTTCGTAAATCCACAGCAACATCAAGCACTTTCCCTTTTAGAACGCGCACTAACTTAGCTTGCGAAAAATCTCCCTTTGATAGTGAAGCCCACGTAGAACTCCATAGCTTGATTTCGATTCATTATCTTGAACGAATTCAACGTGTTGTCCTATATGTTCATCGAAATCAGATTGTCTCCATACTTCATAGAAATAACCGCGATTATCGCTAAACACTTTAGGCTCGATAATCCATACACCATCTATTTCGGTTTTCTTGTATTCCATATCTTTATTTATAATAGTATTTTGCAATGCAAAGTTACAAAAAGATATTGAAATGCTAAAACAAAATGTTTATTTATTAAAAATTTTTTTAACCTGAGCATACAAAACTAAACACAAGGAGTTTTAGACAGGTAAATAGCTTGAAAAATTTATAATTATAAAAAAATTAAAAAAACGTAATTATAAAAATAAAAATTTTTAATTATAATTTTATTGATTTGTAATTATAATTTTTATCTGTTATTCTCTTGATAGAGCTGTATAATTTCTCATTGAAAAAGTAGGAATCAACTTCTTATCGCAGAGTCAATTTTCGTACAGCAGTTATTTATATCTTCCAATACTAATTTGAGGATTTACTTTTACCGAATTTACACTAAACGGACAAAAAGTTTCTTTTACTTTTTTTGCGCCTTTATTCAATGAAAAAAGTAGGATTGCAAAAAAATAAGCTAATTGCTGAATATTTTATCATGATATTTCTTTCATATCTACTATTTTATTGCTACTTTTGTATGGTAAAAAGCTAACAAGATATAACTATTTTATGAAAGTAGGATTATTTATCCCATGCTATGTTGATACCTTATATCCAGAGGTTGGCATAGCAACTTACAAACTTCTACGTGAATTAAAACTTGACGTAGAATATCCTAAACGCCAAACATGTTGTGGACAACCTATGGCAAATGGAGGTTTTCAAAGAATGTCTGGGGATTTAGTAGAAAAGTTTGATGACATTTTTAAAAAAATATGATTACATAGTAACACCTAGTGTTTCATGTGCTGCTTTTGTGCAGTTCAACCATCCACAACTTCATAAACACAAATGTTCTACACCAGAAAAAACTATGGAACTGGTACAGTTCCTACATGATGTTTTAAAGGTAAAGGAACTTCCTGGAAATTTTGAACATATTGTTTCAGTACATAATTCATGCCATGGGGTACGTGAATTACGATTGAGTTCACCTTCGGAAGAACATATTCCAAGATACAATAAAATTATTGACCTTCTGAAACTGAAGAAGGGTATTACAGTGAAAGAACCAGAACGTTCTGATGAATGTTGCGGTTTTGGTGGTATGTTTGCTATTGAAGAACCTGGAGTGAGCAGTCGCATGGGAGATGACAAAGTAAAACGACATATAGCAACAGGTGCAGAATTTATTACAGGTCCTGATTCTTCATGCTTAATGCACATGCAAGGAGTGGCTCACAAAAAAAAAAAGTATAATATTCAATTTATGCATGTAGCTGAAATTTTAGTTGCTGGAATTTAGGTTATAAGGAGGAAATCTATGGCAACAAGTCATTCAAAAAAAGCAGCAGCATTTTTATCTGACCCTGACAAAGTAACTCGTCATGACCAAACTTTTTGGGGAATTAGGGAAAAACGTGATATTCAAGCTGCTATGCTTCCAGAATGGGAAGATTTAAGAGAACACGCAAGCGAAATTAAAGAACATACACTAACACATTTAGCAGACTATTTAGAGGAGTTTTCTAAAAATTTAGAAAGCAATGGAGTTATTGTTCATTGGGCAAAAGACGCACAAGAATTTAACGAAATTGCCTACAGCATATTAGAAAACAATAAAGTTAAAAAGTTGGTTAAGTCTAAATCTATGCTTACCGAAGAATGTGAAATGAATGATTACCTTATAGAAAAGGGTATTGATGTTGTTGAAACCGACTTAGGCGAACGCATTCTTCAACTAATGAAGTTAAAACCGTCACATATTGTTGTACCTGCAGCACATATAACACGTGACGAAGTCGGTAGTATGTTTGAAAAGAAGGTATATCAAAAGAGATTGGTAACCATGACCCAACTTACCTGACACAATGTGCACGTTATAATTTGCGCGAAGAATTTATCGAAGCTGAGGCTGGATTGACTGGTTGTAATTTCGGTGTTGCAGCAACTGGCGACTGTGTAGTTTGTACTAACGAAGGAAATGCAGACATGTGTACAGCTATTCCTAAGTTGCATATTGTAGCAATGGGTATTGACAAGGTAATCCCTAATTACGACTCTCTCGCTGTTTTTCAACGCCTATTATGTCGTTGCGGAACTGGACAGCCAACTTCATCTTTCACTTCACATTTCCGCAAGGCTCGTCCTGATGGAGAAATGCATGTAATCTTAGTAGATAATGGAAGAAGTGATATTATCGCCAACCCATTACACTGGAAAACTGCAAAGTGTATTCGTTGTGGCGCATGTATGAACACATGTCCTGTTTATCGCCGTTCAATGGGATATTCGTATAGTTATTTCATCCCTGGTCCTATTGGTGTAAATCTTGGAATGTTACGTAATCCTAAGAAGCATAGTGGAAATGTTTCGGCTTGTTCTCTTTGTTTAAGTTGTGACCATGTTTGTCCAACTAAAGTTGCACCTGGTAGTCAAATATATTTCTGGCGTCAAGAACTTGAGAAGTTTGGTACGGAAAATAAGGAAAAGAAATATATGTCAGCAGCAATGAAAAAACTATATGGTAACTATACTGTTTATGACATTGCAACGCAATATGCTCATTTTGCAAATTATATACCGCAGAAGATGATGGATATAAAGCAAAATACATGGAGTGAAGGACATGATATGCCACATTTCCCTAAAAAGCCATTCCATAAAATCTATCGTCAAATGATGAAAGAGATGGAAAAAGAGGAAAAGAGAAAATAGTTATCAAAAGGTATATATCGCTTATACCTTCATAAGAAAAGGGACGATAATGAAAAAAGAAGAATTACTCAACAAGTTGCGCAGTAGTGTTACACAGCAATTTGATATGCCAAGCGAACCTGTAAAGGGAATTACCTTCACAGATATTTCAAAACAGTTTATTGAGATGTCTAAGACCGTTGGTGGAAAGGTTATAGAAGTTAAGAACACCGATGATTTAAACACTATCATACACAAAGCCTATCCTAATGCAAAAGTATTTGCATCAGTTGTAAAGGTATAAAAGCTGACTTAAATCCTGACACTGTTGCATCAGCAGCCGAATTAAACGGAACGGATGTTGGTATTATACAAGGTGTAATAGGTGTTGCAGAAAATGGATGTATATGGATTCCACAAACGATGAAAGAACGTGCTATTTGTTTTATTTCCGAAGAATTAGTTATCTTACTTGATAGAAAAAACATTGTAAACAATATGCACGAAGCCTATAAACGTATAGAAATAAATAGCTACGGATATGGTGTTTTTATTTCAGGACCAAGTAAGACAGCTGATATAGAACAAGCATTGGTAATGGGTGCACAAGCAGCTCGAGGAGTCACAGTAATACTTATTGACTAAAAAGAATTATAATTACTATCTGTTCACTCTTTATGTATCAAACAGAATTAAGGCTAAACTTTCAATGATATAAGTTTAGTCTTTCTGTTTAAAACACACGAACTCTTTTAATTATATTATTCTAATCATCTTTTTCGTATATGGTGAAAAAAGATACCTAGAGTGTAAAATGGTTCTTGAACCACAAGATTTTGTGAAAAATGCGAGTTTAGCTTTTTAGTAGCACTCTTTCAACATTTGGCATAATAGTTTAATTATCTTACTATGTAAAAACTTAAAAAAATCCCTCTTCGATTTTATGTAATGTATCTCCACTTATCGTAAGACCAAGTAAACGAATTGTGCGCTGCCGAAACTCTGTCTGATGTAAAAGGTATTTTGCTAAAGGTAAAATATCATCTTTAGTTTTCAATATTTTTATTTGTTGTAATACTTCTTGTTATCTGATTCTTAGCATCCCATTTTATTTTCAAAGATAATGTACGTCCTTCGAATTTACTTTTTATTAATTCTTTTCTACTAACTCTATAACAATATGATAAAGAGCTATTATAACTTTGGAATCTGTATTTAAATCTTCCAAAAAAGTTTGCTCACATCCTACTGATTTACGTTCACGAAAAGGCTCAACTGGACGTTGATCTATTCCATGAGCAAAGTCAAAAAGTACAGAGCCCATTTTTCCAAAAACTTGTTCTAAATGAGATTTGGAAACTTTACGCAGGTGTTCTCCTTTGTATATCCCCATTTTATGCATTGTATCTGCTGTTTTAGGACCAATCCCCCAAAACTTCCTTATTGGTAATTCAGCTATAAAATCCAACGCTTTATCAGGATGTACGATGAAAATACCATTCGGTTTACGATAGTCAGAGGCTATTTTCGCCAATAATTTGTTATAACTTACTCCTGCAGAAGCTGTTAAATGAGTCTCACGAAATATATCTTCTTTCACTTTTTTAGCTATATCAACTGCTAATTCTATTCCAACCTTATTATGCGTTACATCAAGAAAAGCTTCATCTAAGGAAATTGGCTCCACCAAGTTTGTATATCTATGGAAAATTCGATGAATTTGTTGTGATACTTGTTTATATTTTTGAAAATGTGGTTCAACTATCACAAGATGAGGACATCTCATTTTTGCTTGTGATAATGGCATTGCAGAACGAACTCCATACTTTCGTGCTTCATAACTTGCTGTAGTTACGACACTACGTGGGTGATCATGACACACCACTAATGGTAAGCCTTTTAACGCTGGATTATCTCTTTGTTCTACTGAAGCAAAGAAAGCGTCCATATCTATATGGATTATTTTACGCAATGTTAGGTCTTTTCTTGTGCAAAGATACACAAAAAACAAAAGTATTTAAGAAAAAAACATTATCTTTGCAACAAATTTCGAAAAATGGAGTTTATATATAGGTAGACATAAAAAAATAATTGTCCGCTTCTGAACTTACCCATCAAAGTGCGGTATTCAGAAGAAAATCTATTAAAACCATAATAAGAGCCGACGAACAATGAGTAAAGCAAAACTAACCGATGCCATGGGTAGCATTCAACGAGGCATAAAAAGAGCCTTGGATTTTACAATGGCTGTATTTGGATTAATATTGCTTTCACCCATCTTCGCAATCATTTCTGTTTTAATGAAATGCCAAGGGAATGGTCCCATATTCTTTCGTCAAACACGTATTGGATATAAAGGAAAACCATTTGTCATACTTAAATTCCGCACCATGAGTAGCATTGTGGAAGAAAATAAACCGCAACTGATGGCAAAAACGAATTGTAAGAATTCTACCCCATTGGAGCGATTTCTTAGAGAACACCATCTTGATGAGCTTCCGCAATTATGGAATGTATTGATTGGCGATATGTCATTAGTAGGTCCTCGACCTGAACGTAAATACTTTATTGATAAAATAATGGAGCATACTGACCTTTATCCTGTTGTTTATAAGATGAGACCAGGATTAACTTCAGAAGCCACACTTTACAATGGGTATACAGACACAATGGAAAAGATGTTAAAACGTCTCGAAATGGATATCAATTATTTTGAGAGACGTTCGCTTTGGCTTGACTTCAAAATTATCATTAAAACATTTTTAAACATCGTAAGTGGAAATAAATTTTAGGCAAATATGAAAAAATACGTCCTTTTACTTCTTGTTATCCTAAGTACGTTAAGTATTTATGCACAATCTGGTATGACCGATACACAGGTCATGGAGTTTGTTGTAAAAGAGCATAACAAGGGTACATCACAGGCACAGATTGTAACGAAATTGATGCAAAATGGTGTAGATATAGCTCAAATTAGAAGAGTTAGAGATTCATACGAGAAAATGAAAAAGGGCAACTCTTCATTGGGCAACGCATCAGATAAAGAAAGTAATACAGAGAGAAGTAGAAAGAATAATGGACAGCAACGTCCAGGAATGGATAAAAAAAAGGTTGCTGATAAAACATTGCAAGATTACGAGGACTCTGAGAATGAAGCAAATAGATTTTCTAACAAAAGATTAGAATCTGAGTCTAACTACCAAAACACATACGATGAAGATGATAAAGATTTCCTTTTAATACAGGAGGAAATGAATGATTGGATGCCACAAGATACTGCAGCAATGTATAAAAATCTTGTAAAACAACTAAAGAAAAAGAAGAAAAAAGTTTGGGGACGTGATATTTTCAACAATAAGAACTTATCATTTGAGCCTAATATGAATATGGCTCTCCCAGCAAACTATAGATTGGGACCTGGCGATGCTGTTTTTGTTGATATTTATGGTGCGTCGCAAAAGTCGTACGAAACAACTGTTGCACCAGATGGAATTGTTACTTTAGATGGTTTTGGACCTATTCAAGTAAGTGGTCTCACTATCAAACAAGCTAATGAAAGAATCAAAGCGAGACTTGGAAAACGTTATAGTAATTCTAAAATTAGACTTTCTGTAGGACAAACACACACTATTATGGTGAACGTTGTAGGTGAGGTAAAAGCACCCGGAACTTACACTTTATCAGCTTTCACAACTGTATTTAACGCATTGTACATGGCTGGTGGTATTACCGATCTCGGAACACTTCGTGATATTAAAGTTTACAGACAAGGACGTCTTATCAGCACTGTCGATATATACGACTTTTTGAAACGCGGAAAATTAACAGGCAATGTAAGATTAGCAGATAATGACGTTATTGCTGTTGATGCTTACGAGGTGCTTGTAAATGTTAGCGGTAAAGTAAAGCGACCAATGTATTACGAAATGAAGCGTAATGAGAGTCTTGATGCACTTATTAACTATGCAGGTGGCTTTGCAGGTGACGCTTATACAAAATCTGTTCGTGTAAGAAGAAAAACAGGCCGCCAATATTCTATATATAATGTGAACGAGTTTGATATGAGTCGCTTTAAGCTTTCTGATGAAGACTCTATCAGCGTTGATTCTGTTATTCCAAGATATGAAAATATGGTGGAAATAAAGGGAGCGGTATTTCGTCCTGGTATGTATGAAGTAGGCGGGCAGATAAACTCTGTACGCAATTTGGTAGAAGCAGCAGAAGGACTTACAGAAGTTGCTTTTGGACCTCATGCAGTTATGCATCGTATGAAGGCAGACCGCACATTAGAAGTTATTTCGGTAGATGTGGAAGGTATTTTGCTTGGCAGGGTTGCTGATATACCTTTACAAAACGAAGATGTCCTATTTGTTCCGACGCGAACTGATGTTCAAGAAGAGCAGACTATATCTATTTATGGAGAGATACAATATCCTGGAAGATATAAATATGCTGACAATGAAACACTTGAAGACTTTATTCTACAAGCTGGAGGATTAAAACAAACAGCATCTACTGTAAGAGTTGATGTTTCAAGAAGAATTATGAACCCGCAAGCTACTACTTCTGACTCTATTATTGCACAAAGTTTCACATTCAGCTTGAAAGATGGTTTTGTCATTGATGGTCAACCCGGATTTATACTTGCACCTTTCGACCAAGTTTTTGTACGGAAGAGCCCTGGCACAACAAGACAACAGAATGTAAGTATTGAAGGGGAAGTTCTATTTGAAGGAAGTTATTCGCTTACAGGAAGAAATACACGCCTATCAGATATCTTCAAGGCTGCAGGTGGTGCAACAGATATGGCTTATATACAAGGAGCAAGATTAGAACGCAGACCTAATAAGATAGAGAAAAATGCGCATGGAAGCTGTTTATAAAATGCAAATGGAACAAGAGAACAAGAGTTTCCTTTGATCTTGCTGCTAAAAGTTCAAATGCAGCTGGTATTCTTCAAGCTTCACAGCAAACTCAAGATTCTCTGATGAAGAAGTTCCAAATTCCTGAAACCTATCCTGTAGGTATTGAGTTAGATAAAGCTTTAGCAGCACCAGGAAGTGATGCCGATCTAATTCTACGAGAAGGCGATCGTATTATCATTCCACAATACAATGGTACTGTAAAAATCAATGGTGCAGTTATGTATCCAAATTCTGTAAGCTATCGTGAAGGCAAAAATGTAGCTTACTACATTGACCAAGCGGGTGGATTCTCTTCTGATGCAAAGAAAAGTCGTAGCTACATACTATATATGAATGGTACACTTGCAAAAGTAGGACATAATGCAAAAGTCCGACCTGGCTGTGAAATCATTGTTCCTAGCAAATCTCGAGCTAGAATGAGCCTTGCTGAACTTATGACTATCGGAACAAGTACGTCAAGTATGGCAGCTGTATTGGCTACACTTGCAAAACATCTTGAAATAAAGATAAATACAGAATGAGTAAAAAAATAACGATGAAAAAAATATAAACTTTGCGCAAGCACGTCTTTAAAAGGCGTGCTTGAATGCGGATTTATTACAATACATTTAAATAAATCATTTGGTTTAATACTATTATATTAAAGCTTCAAGCTAATGGAAAACGAAGAGAATGTAAAACAAATAGATTTACGATTGGTGTTAAAAAGAATTGGAGAACATAAAAAACTATTCTTTATAGTATTGCCAATTGTTATTGCGTTATCAACTTATATCATTCTTTGTGTGCCAAGAACATACACAAGTGAAACTGCTATGGCTCCAGAAGCAAGCTCTATGGCAGATGTTAGTGCTTTAGGCGATATAGCGTCTTCATTTGGCTTTGATTTACCAACGGGAAAAAGTACTGATGCTATCTCTCCTTTGTTGTATCCAGACTTAATGAATGATAATGGTTTTGCTACAAAGCTATTCGATGTGAATGTACAAACTATTGATAAAAAAATCAATACGACTTACTATGACTATCTAAAGCACCATACAAAACTAACATGGTGGGAGAAAACCTATTTATGGGCGGTACAAAAAGTATCTCCTAAGGATACTGCAAACTTTGCTCCTGAGAAATTCAATCCTTACCAATTGTCAAAGATTGACAATGACATAGTTAAGGGAATGAGAGACAATATAAAAATTAGTACTGATAAGAAAACAGGTATTATAAGTATTGCTACTGTAGCTCAAGATCCAATGGTAGCAAAGATTCTTGCAGATGCCACTAGAGCTCAACTTCAGGAATATATTATTGAATATAGAACTAAGAAATTAAAAAACGATGTAGAGCATTATCAAAGTCTTGTAAACCAAGCTAAGAAAGAATACGAACGAGTTCGAAAGGAATACGGAAAGATTAGTGATGCTGATATGGATGTTGTATTGGAAAGTGTAAGACTAAAGCAAAACGATTTGGAAAATGACATGCAACTAAAATACAATACATATACAACTCTAGTTGCTCAACTAAAAGCTGCTGATGCAAAGTTACAAGAACGCACTCCTGTTTTTACAACTATCCAAGGAGCAGAAGTACCTGTAAAACCTTCGGGACCTAAAAGAATGTTATTTGTGCTCGAAATGTTTATATCTGCGTTTATTATTTTGTCAGTTTACGTAATAAGGGATATACTGCATTAACTTTAATATGCCCGATATAAAAGAATCAGCAAAAACCAAAAATATAGCATCGAACACACTATTTTTGTTTGTTCGTATGTTGGTTATTACATTTCTAAACCTTTATATTGTACGTATTATCATCAAAGGGTTGGGAGTTGAAGATTATGGAATTTTCAACACGATAGCAGGTGTAGTAACAGTTGCTTCTTTTTTAACAGGTGTACTTTCACTTTCAGTTCAAAGATTTTTTTCTTTTTATATTGGGAAAAACGATATTCAAAAACAAACTGAGATTTATTCTTCGTGTATTAACATCATTGCAATACTTTCTATTCTCATTATCCTACTATTTGAGACGATTGGATTGTGGTTCGTTAATACTCAATTAGTAATTCCAGCTGCAAGAATGACAGCTGTTATGTGGTTATATCAATTTACCATATTTACTTTTATTTTTTCCTTGTTTCAAATTCCATATACTGCAGCTATCTTTGCTCACGAAGATATAGGCGTCTATGCTATTGTATCTACCATCGAATGTTTACTTAGATTAGGTGCAGCCATACTAATTGGAATGTTTATGATAGATAACCTTTCTTTTTATGGAATGTGCTTGTTGATTAGCAGTTTCATTATCTTCATAATATACATATTATATGGAAAAGCGCATTACAAAGAATGTCATTATCGCAAAACAACAGACCGAAAGTTATATAAAGAATTACTTTCTTTTTCTGGTTGGACACTCTTTGGCAATGTTGCTAATATTGGAATGCAACAAGGAAATATTATTTTACTGAATATTTTTTTGGAGCAACTATAAATGCTGCTTTTTGGTGTAGCTTTTACAAATCAATAATGCGTTTGGAGCATTATGTAATAGTATTATTATTCCTTTACGTCCAGCAATGATAAAGGCTTATGCAGAGGAAAATTTCGGTTACCTTAACAAACTATTTTCTGTTGGTAATAAACTTATACTTTACGCACTTTTAGCTATTGGAATACCAATTATTTTAGAAATGCACAATATTTTAAATTGGTGGCTGAATATTACAGATGAGAGCTTTATTTTATTTGCGCGCCTTATCATTATTTATATAGTTTGCCTTTCGATGAATAATCCGATTACAGCAATTATTCAAGCAACAGGTAAAGTTAAAGAATACCACCTAAAAGTAGAAAGTATTACTCTACTATGCTTACCTATTTCGTGGCTTTTCTTCACATTCCATTTGCCTTCTTATTTTGCCCTAATTTCTATGATTGCTGTATCAGTAGTCGCACATACTATAAGATTGTTTTGTCTACGCAAATATTATCGTAGTTTCTCTATAAATTCTTATGTTACAACTTTATTACTTCCAGGAATCACAATATTGATACTTGGAGTTGGGAGTAGTCACCTACTACAACAAAAATATTGATAGCAATTTTCTACGAGTACTTTTTTTATTTTCCTTTACTCCCCTACTTTCTTTATAGTATCTGCTTTACTATTAGGAACGAATAAATCGGAAAAGAAGGTTATATATAGTTATGTTCATTCGTTTATAACAAAACGCTTATGTCGGTAATTGAAAGTAATTATATACTATCTGCATTTCTTATAGTACTATGGGTAATAACCTTGATTTGGTATCAACGCAAAAATAAGAACTTTGACGCTGGTAGCTTTATCATTGTAATGTATATCATCTATGCAGTCTTTTCCATTATGACGATTAACGATGATTCTATTCCACAATTTACAAACTACAAGCCTTTAACACTCTTCCCATATATATACTTGTACACAATGATGATGATTGCGCTTACACCTGTTATCTATCATCACGTACACCAGACTGACAACATTGAATATCCGCATTCAAATTTTTTACGAATCATTGCAACTCTTATCATTGTCGTTGCAATATTGAATTTGCCAGGTATCATTTCTGACTTCCAAAACGGATTAATGTCAATCTTTACAGATGCTCAAGCTGGTAGAGATGCCTATTTGGAGCAAATAGATAATGCGTCAAACGCTGGTGGAGCCATTCGCAATATACCTGCAATTCTCTTTAATTCTTTTTCTGATATTAGTATATTCCTATTATTTTACTTTTTGACGATGAGCAAGAAAAACTATAAAATTATTTATGGTTTGCTATTTGCCAATATCATTAATTTGGTTATGCCTATTATGCGAGGGCAACGAAGTGGAGTTGCTTTTAGCTTTTCTGACAATAATATGCGGATATTTCTTGTTTAAGCAATACCTTTCAAAAAAAGAATTAATAAGTTTATAAAGAAAGTAGGAATTGTTTTCATTGTTGTCATTACGTTGCCTGTGGCTGCTATAACCATAAGTCGTTTTGGCACAGAGAAAGGAGGAATTGCAGCTTTCATCAATTGGTATATCGGACAAGGAAATATATATTTTAATAATTACGGTTTAGACGACAATGGAATTAGATACGGAGATAGAACCCTCAATCTTTTCAAACGGTTAGTCGATTCTAAAACTTCAATGAATTATGTTGAACGTCGAGAAATTTATTCACATCTAAAAATAAACGACGAAGCCTTTTCTACATTCGTTGGAGATTTTACCATAGACTTTGGACCTTTTTTTGCAGTCGTAATATTTTTAGTGTTCAATTTCCTTGTTATTTCTGCTTTCCAAAGGAATAAGACTACAAATAGTAAGATAAAGATACATCAGCTGTTACTCTTATATTTTGTAGTTTGCATTAACATACAAGGTGGAATGTACTTGTTCGCGTACTCAGACACTGGGAATCTAAAGATTATAGTACTCGCCCTACTCTATTATTATTTGAAATATCACGAAGCATTGCTGGAAAAGTTTCCGCTTAAAAAAGAAAATAAATAATGAAAGCAAGAGTCATAGCATATTATTTACCACAGTTTCACCCTATTCCAGAAAATGATGAGGCATGGGGTGTCGGTTTTACTGAATGGACAAATGTTGCACGAGCGAAACCTCTATTCAGAGGACATTATCAACCACATATTCCTGCAGACCTTGGCTTCTACGACTTGCGTCTACCAGAAGTTAGAGAACAACAAGCTGTATTTGCAAGAGAATGTGGCATCGAAGGTTTTTGCTATTATCATTATTGGATGGGAAATGGTAAATTACTACTTCAGCGTCCTTTCCAAGAAATATTGAAATCAGGTAAGCCAGACTTTCCTTTTTGCCTTTGTTGGGCAAACCATGAATGGACAACAAAAACTTGGCACAAAGATGGAAAGAACAAAGTAATTGCTCCGATGGAATATGGTGGAGAGAAAGATTATACTGAACATTTTAATTATGTACTTCCAGCATTTAAAGACAGGAGATATATTACAATAGATGAAAAACCTGTTTTCGTAATATATGATCCCTATCACTTTAAAGATGTAAGTATCTTTATGGAGATATGGAGAAAGTTGGCAAAAGAGAATGGATTACCTGGAGTATATTTTGTTGCTCAAATAGCTAACACATCAACTATTAAACGCAATTCAGATGGAACTTTAGCTCGTGTCATTCCTAATTTAAAGAATAGCAAGGAAGTATATAACAATATTCTTGCCTTAGGGTTTGATGGTATCAATTCTTATGGTAAATCGAGAGGAGAAATGTGCTATCAAGGCAAAACGATGCGTATAGCTAAACAAGTTATACATAAAAAACTTCCATTCTTGCCATCGCTTAAATTAGATTATTCAAAAGTTGTAAGCAATTTCTTTGCTCCTGAAGATAAATGGGACAATGTATATCCTATGATTATACCTGGTTGGGACAGAACACCACGTGCAGGAAATAGCGAAGGAATATATATCAATTCAACACCAGAGAATTTCAAAAAACATATCGAACAAGCTTTAAATATAATAGAATCCAAACCACAAGAGCATAAAATTCTATTCTTGAAATCTTGGAATGAATGGGGAGAAGGCAATTATGTTGAGCCGGATTTAAAGTATGGTCATGCTTATTTAAATGCTATTAAGGAGAACATATTTTGAAAAAATACTATGCATTTTTGTAGACCATAACTGAGGCTCTTGAGAAAGGAAGATGAAAGGGAATATGAGAGTGTGATAGTGTTTTTATTAAATCTATAAATAAGAGGTATGAAATTAGGATTATTATTACCAACGAACGTTTTTTTCTGTCCGTATGTCAGAAACTATACAGATATATTAGACGAAAACAATATTCAATATGATATAATATATGCTGATAAAAGAGGACTTAAAGAAAAAGCCGCTCACAGGTTTAGCAGAAAGATTGGAGACAACGCCCATCAAATAACTAGACTATTGTACTATTTAGAATATTCATCTTTTTTACGGAGAGTTATCAAAAAAGAACAATACGACAAGCTCATTGTCTTCGGTCCTCAAATAGCAATCTTCTTGAAACCTTTTCTTAAAAAGCATTACAAGAACAAATTTATATTAGATTATCGTGATCTTTCTATCGAACAAAAATTTAAGGGAACATATAATGAACTGATGAAACTTTCAGCATTACATGTTGTCTCATCGCCAGGGTTTATAAAATGCCTACCCAATGCCTGTTCATCTATCTTAAGTCATAATTTTGATATAAACACTTTGAAACGAGCCATCAATGATCATAACCCATCATACGAATTGGATAAAGGACAAATTGAAGTCCTCACAATAGGTGGTATTAGAAACTACGAGCAAAATGCTGCTATCATTGAGGCATTAGGAGACAAGGAAGGTTTTCTGGTAACTTTCGCAGGAAATGGTATAGATGCCCATAAATTAGAAGAGTTCACAAAAGAACGAGGATATAAGAATGTTGCATTCTCTGGATATTATGATAAAAAAGATGAGCCTTCAATTATCCAAAAGAGTACAATGATTAATATTTTTTTCCCAAGGATACTCTCTCACGATACTGCTATGGCAAATCGTTTCTATCATTCTGTCTTCTTCCGAAAACCAATGATAACGACTGCCGATACTATTCAAGGCGAATATACCAAGAATTACAAATTAGGTTTAGCGATTACTAATACAGATAATCTTGCAGAAGAAATAACAACATACTTAAATACTTTCGACAAAGAGGAATACGAAGAAAACAGAAAGAAAAATTCTTAAAGATTTCTATTCTGACTACAAGTTGTTTGAAGAAAAAGTATTAGCCTTCTGTAAGCGCTAAATATATTATGGGCTATTATGAAAACAAATAAGATAAATAAAAAAAGTGATTTCAAGGTAATCGATATTTTCACTCTGTTTAGTGATGGAGTTAGCTTTGAAGATTTTCTTTCTTACTTAAATAATCATGGTGGAATTGATGCTGTTAGCGAAAGAGGAACGAGCGCCTTTTTAGAATGTATTATCAACTATAATAATGTAATGGTTGACTTTCCTTTTGCAAATGGGTATGCAAAACGACTAATAGAATTAGGTGCAGATATAAACAAACCGGATATAAATGGGCATGTTGCACTCCATTACTGCATTACTTCTAAGAACTATGAAATGTTCAATTATCTATTGTCCAATCCCAATATCAATATTCAGGTTGAGCCTCCTTTGCTTGGATATGCTTTAGCACACGATATCGATTATACTCCAAATATCATTAAACTTCTTGATTTAGGCTTAGACCCATTTAAAAAAGGAACATTGTTCTCACCTTATCAGGTTTTAGTAGGTATTGATAATGGGAGTATTAAAATAGGAAATCAGACAAAAGATGTTAAGCCAATATTGAACCATATAAGAGAATTATACGGAGACAGAACTGAATAAAAGCTTATCAACAGCAACTATATCGAATTAACTCAATTTTTAATAGGATCTCTAAAACTTAAATTCGAATATTTTATAAAAGTATTTTAAGGCTATTAGAAACGTATTAGAATAGATACGGTTCTCTCTGCAAGCACGCGCATCTTCTTTCAGTAATAGCTTATGACTACTTACTCCACTTGTGCTCGCACCACCCATACGCATTGTTACCATATCTTTCTGAATATATTTATAACTTATGCGATGTTTCTTAAACAGACGTACCATCATTTCAAAGTCTGCCCCAATTTTATAGTCAAGACTATAGTTTCCTGCTTGTTCGTAAACAGAACGCCGAACATAGAAAGAAGGGTGAGCAGGCATAAAGCCAAATCTTAACAATGTTGGACGGAATATTTTAGAAGAATAGTATCGGGCAACTTTGTGCGGTTGTCCATCGCGTATAAAATGAATATCGCCATAAACGGCATCTACCTTACTTGTTCTAAAGGCATTTGCATAGGTAGACAACACATCGTTGCTTGTGTAATAGTCATCAGAATTTAAAATACCAATGATATCACCCGTAGCCATTTGTATGCCTTTATTCATTGCATCATATATACCACGATCACTTTCAGATACCCAACGAAGTCTACCATTAAATCTTGAAGCATTTGCTTTTACAATATCCAAGGTAGCATCAGATGAACCACCATCTATCACTAAATATTCTATATTAGGATAGTCTTGGCTCAATACAGAATCTATTGTATCGGCAATTGTTGCTTCGCTATTATAGGTAGCTGTAATAATTGATATTTTCATTCTTATAGTTCTCGGTCATACCTCTGTTAATAACGTTCAAACTTAAAAAAATATTTTAGTTTTATCCACTAATTTTTGCATTATACACAATAAAAAGTAAGAAAAATGTGTTATGTTACTAAATCTGTAAGGAAATTTTTTTAATCGACTATGAATATATACGTATATATCGTTATTAGTTTTATTGCTTTTAGCCTAAGCATCGTTTGCGGATTCCTTTTCATCCCCCGCATTCTGAACTTCTGCAAAAAAAGAAACTTATACGATATTCCTGATTCCAGAAAAGTACACAAACGAGCTATTCCTCGCTTGGGTGGAGTTTCATTTCTACCCAGTATGCTAGCAGCTACTATTGTTGCACTTCTTGTTTGGTCATTTGCTTATAATGGACAAAAAATAGAGATTAGTCCGTGGACTATCTTTTTTGCTGTCGGTTTGGTAGTTATCTACACTACAGGACTGATTGACGATATTTTTGGTGTAAAAGCCAAAAAGAAATTCATTATACAGATTTTTGTATCATCTCTACTACCTATTTCTTGGCTTTATATCAATAACCTTTATGGTTTCTGTGGAATTTACGAAATTCCGTTTTGGGTAGGAGCACCGCTGACAGTATTTATATTGGTTTTTATTATGAATGCTATCAACCTAATTGATGGTATAGATGGACTTTCTGCCAGCTTATCTTTCATTGCTTTAGGTGGTTTCTTCTATAGTTTCTTTATAGAAAAGATGTGGATTTATTGTATCCTCACAGCTGGATTGATGGGCGTTTTGGTTCCTTTTCTCTATTACAATATGTTCGGAAAACAAGAAAAAAATCGTAAAATTTTTATGGGCGACTCTGGTTCGCTAACTTTAGGTTACATTCTTGGTGTATTACTCGTGAAGTTTTGTATGGATAACCCAAACGTAATGGCTTATCGCAAAGGGGCAATATTTCTCTCAATAACTTTACTAATCATTCCTATCTTTGATGTTTGTCGTGTAATTATTGTACGAATATTACATGGTTATGGAATATTTCACCCCGACAAAAACCATATTCATCATAAATTTATGAGAGCAGGACTTACGCAGCACCAGGCACTTATTGCTATCTTAGTGTTCGCTATTGTCTTCATCAGTATGAATGCACTATTGTTTAATTTATTAGATTTTACTCTGATTATAATAATAGACATTGCTATTTTTACCTTATTTAATATGTTTGTTTTAGATCCTGCTATCAGACGAAACAACAAACAACCTTTTCAAAAAAAGATTAAATATGTCTTAAAACAGCTGAATAGGAATAACTCAACACATAAGAATAAGAGGCTGAAAAAAATATAATAACAAAATAAAAATTTATAATTATAAATTTTAAAAATTATAATAATAAATTTGATAGAATATTATTACAATTTTCTAAGTAGTAATTATCTCCTTTTTTTAAAAAAACTTTATATGCTCTTTTTAAAAGTTGGGAATATTTCCTAGACAATAAAAAAAGGCAGAGTTCTTTAAAATTAATTTTAAGAATCTGCCTTAAATATTTTACAAGGGAATCAACTTGTCAGTGTAGTTAAAATTTCCTGAAATGCAATGTTACCTTATCACTAACAAGAGCCATTGTATATTCCGACTGATGAATAATGAATGTTGTAGATAAATCATCAATACCATAGAATTTTAAAAAGCGAAGGATTTGTAAGTAGTTCGTCGCCGTTTTCACGATCGTAACGATAAGGTTCCTTCAATTCTAAAATATTATTTGTTTTATTAAAATGATACAGAATCCAACTATTTGCACCTGTTTTATCTTCCAACAATAACAAATTACCTTGGAAAGACCAATATACTTTCTTGTCTTTCAATTCTACACTCGCTGCTCCTTTATCAATATAAACACAATGCCACATACCTGACAATTTACCAGGAGTAGTGCTATCATTCTCAAGTGTACAAGCTGAAAGAAAGAACAAAGCCACTAAAGAGAACAACATTATTTGTATTTTTCTCATATTCATATCTTTATAAATTAAATAAACCCGTTTTGGTTATAGTGAACTGCAAACCATAATTGATACCACCAAGAATAGAACCAATATCCATTCCATAAGCTGCCTTTACATCTATTCCATTCAACCACCGATGTCTAATACTATGTAATTTATAAACAGCCTCTGCTAATATACTTACATTATGCCTTTCTTTAATATATGGCTCAATATAAGTTCCTAAACCTTCCTGCCATGAAGCAAGAAAACGCCAATTAAAAAACTCATTTGGCTCTCCAGATAATCCAAGATGATAAGCCATAAATCTGTTATTTTGGAACTCAATTTTTCCATTCTTATTGTAAATGGGCGAACGATATAGAGGATTTCCCATTCCTTGTCCCCAGTGCTGATAACCAGTATAAATATAATGGTTGTAATAATTATCTTGACCTCCGATATGATCGGCAATGGTTTTAGTATGGTCATGATAGATTGGACCACTCTGATATTTTGAATAAATATATTCTAATACCACCGCATTCAACCAACTACCAGTTCGACGACGATATTCAAAACCTACCATCCAATCTTTCAAACTATAAGTAAGATACTTTCGCTTTTTCTTTTGCATCCATTCTTCGCCAGTACCATAACCATCGTAATCTAAGAAAAACATTCCCGAATGATCTTCAAAATATTTATCAACATAAAGGGCATAGCTATGCATTTCACCTTCGTATTTTAAACGAGCAACCCAAGAACCTAATTGATTTCCTTCAGCATTCTGGTAGGTTGTTTCGCCAATATCTGCCCCACCTGGCATAAAAGCTTTCCAAAAAGCCTTCAAACCTGTATCTCCTTTCAGAGTTTCCATTCCTCCAGACGGTGTTGGACGATAAGCAGTGCCACCAAACATAGATACCATTTCCAAACCTAACTCTAACGACCATGGACAAAACACCTCTTCATTTCCAAGTTTTAAGTAACCTGCTTTAGAATGATATAATACATTATCGGCATACTTATTTTGCTTTTTTGTAAAATCATGCTGCCAATTATCATCAGTCATCTTTCCGTATGCAATATGTCCTTTTAAGTGTAACCAACCATTTGCAAAAGGTAATGTCCAATAATCCGCCAACGCAAGACGAACTTGTGGAACAGGCCGTGCATTAATACCTAAAGTTTGTGAACCTGAACTTAAACTATTATTTTTTAACTCCATTGGTTGCTCTTTTGTACCTATAGTAAGAGTACCATGATGCAAACGGCCTTCAATAAAAGCTTGCTGTACAATAAAAGGACTTGTATAATTTACGGGCACTGCTACATCTACTCCATAACCAATTCCCCATTTACGTCCTTCATCTACAGATAACGGACGGATAACAGCAGTTCGAATATATCCATTTGAATTCTCAAGCGAACTGAGTCCATACTTATTTGCATTTAGCCATAAAGGTGTTTTGGTGTTAGAGAAACTACCTTGCATTTCTACCTTATATTCAATACTCTTAAAAGCTCTTGCTTTTATTGTATCTTTTATTACTGGCGGCACATATTGAGAAAAAGAAGTCGTACACGCCAATACACCAAAAAAGATTGATAGTATCCGTTTCATTTCCATAGACAGGTTCTAATAATTAGTTCTGATTTGTTGAAGTCATTCTTGGCATACAAAGTATCAACAAACAAAATAGCATAAAAAAATACCATTAAGTAAATTGACAATTTGCTGCAATAAGACAACAAAACAAATTGAAACGTAACCCATTATTTATAAGTTTAAGTTTTGGTGGTAATTATTAAAACCCACCTATTATATTATATATAGGTGCAAATTTACATAATAGTTCCAACAAGAACTTCACGAAGAGAATATAAAACATATAGGCTGTTGATTTAGTAAAAATACCTTTCAAAAACCATTTTCAATTGTTTTCAATACTAAAAACCTATTAAAAAAACATTTTTATAAAATTCTTTCATTTAAGATAAGATGTCTGTATAAAAATGAGAAAGTTTGTATAGTTCCTTCAGGTCTACTTGCATAGAGAACGGAAATCACTCGACCATTAACCGAAGTACTTTATAAATATGACAAAAATTATTTTTCGAATTATAGTAGAAAAATAGCTTTCAGGAGATATTCATTAGATTTTTACTATCTTTGCAAGTTGTAAGTTAGTAAACTTCCAAAGAACAATAATATAAAAGACATAATCGTGACTGAGACAAAGTACATTTTCGTAACAGGCGGTGTAGTTTCTTCACTTGGAAAAGGAATTATTTCGTCGTCTATTGGAAAACTTCTTCAAGCAAGAGGTTACAATATTACTATCCAAAAGTTCGACCCCTATATTAACATTGACCCGGGAACATTAAATCCTTATGAACATGGGGAATGTTATGTTACAGTTGATGGAATGGAAACCGACCTTGATTTGGGCCACTATGAAAGATTTACAGGCATTCAGACTACGAAAGCCAATTCCATGACCACAGGACGCATCTACAAAAGCGTTATTGATAAAGAAAGACGTGGAGATTATCTTGGTAAAACTATTCAAGTAGTACCTCATATTACAGACGAAATAAAACGTAATATCAAGCAGTTAGGTCAAAAACACCATTACGATTTTGTGATTACTGAAATTGGCGGTACGATTGGTGATATTGAATCTGCGCCTTTCCTTGAAGCAATTCGCCAAATGAAATGGGAATTGGGTAAGCGTGCCATAAATTTACACCTTACCTACGTACCTTATCTTAGTGCAGCTGGAGAAGTAAAGACTAAACCAACACAGCATAGTGTAAAAGAATTGCAAAGTGTAGGTATACAGCCAGACATTTTGGTATTACGCACAGATAAACATCTTGATAACGATATTCGTAAGAAAGTAGCTGCTTTTTGCAATGTAGATTTAGATTGTGTTGTACAAAGCGAAAATATGCCGAGCATTTACGAAGTCCCTGTTAATATGCAGGCACAAGGTCTTGATGCTGCTATTTTACGAAAATGTGGCGAAGAAGTAAAACCAGCACCAGCATTAGGCCCTTGGAAAAAATTCCTTGATAAATTACGCAAGGCAACGAAAGAAGTTCATATTGGATTGGTAGGAAAATATGATTTACAAGATGCTTATAAGAGTATACGTGAAGGATTGTTGCAAGCGGGAACATACAACGATCACAAAACAATCCTTCATTTTGTAAATTCAGAACATCTTACTGATGCTAATGTAGGTGAAGAACTGAAAGATCTTGATGGTATTGTTATTTGTCCTGGTTTTGGCCAACGTGGTATTGAAGGTAAATTGGTTGCCATCAAATATACACGAACCAATAATATTCCAACCTTCGGTATTTGTTTAGGTATGCAAATGATGGTAATAGAATTTGCTCGTAATGTATTGGGATACAGTGATGCAAATTCACGCGAAATGGACGAAAAGACTGACCACAATGTTATTGACATTATGGAGGAACAAAAGAATATCACCAATATGGGTGGTACTATGCGTCTTGGTGCTTACGAATGTTTAATACGACAAAATTCACATACATTCAATATCTACAAACAAGAACATATACAAGAGCGCCATCGTCACAGATATGAATTTAATAATAATTATGAAAAAGAGTTTGAAAAAAAATGGTATGCAGTGTGTTGGACACAACCCAGAAAGTGATCTTGTAGAGATTGTTGAAATACCATCATTAAAGTGGTTTATTGGAACTCAATTTCATCCAGAGTACCAATCTACTGTACTAAATCCACACCCACTTTTCCTCGATTTCATTAAGACTGCAATAGAAAATAAGAAAAAATAAGAAATGGATAAAAACACTATCACTGGGTTTGTACTCATAATCCTAGTTCTCTTTGGTTTTGCATGGTGGCAACAACCTTCTAAAGAAGAAATTGCTAAACAACGTACTGAGTTTGTAAAAGACTCTATTGCTAATGCCCAAAAGATAGCAGAACAAAAGAAAGCAGCTGCCAAAGCTGCAAACAAAGCAAACGAAGCATATACTGATACTACAGCTTTATTCTACGCGGCATCAAAAGGTTCTGCAAAAGATATTGTATTAAAAAATAGTAAGATTGAACTTACATTTAATACAAAAGGTGGTGTCGTTAAAAAGGCTATTATAAAAGGTTATGAAGGTCATGATGTCGCAAATAAAGATCGCAGTACAGGTAAGGACTATGTCACACTTTTTAGTGGTAACGACCAGAATTTAAACTTTGTTTTAGCTGCGAAAAATCAAAATATCCAAACACAAGATCTTTACTTCACACCTTCTAATCTGACTGACTCAACACTTACTATGACAGCTGATGCTGGTAATGGCAAAACACTTGTATTGGATTATAAACTAACCAATACATATATGTTGCGTCTAAGTCTAAGAACGACAGGTATGAACGGATTATTTAGTCCTGGAAAAAATCAGCTTCTTGTTGATTGGCAAGATAAATGCAGACAACAAGAATTTGGTCATTCTTTTGAAAATCGTTATGCAACAATCACTTACAAGAAATCTGAAGGTGGAACAAAACATCTAAGTGAATCACAAGAGGCTGACGAAAAGACTGAAGAAAATCTTGATTGGGTTGCATTCAAGAACCAATTCTTTTCTGCTGTCTTAATTTCTAAAGATGGTTTTGCAATTGGTTCAGAACTAAAAAGTACACCATTAGCAAAAGAAACACACTACCTGAAACTATATCAAGCAAGTCTAAACACTTCTCTTGACCCTACTGGTGCTAAAGCTTCTGATTTTGAATTCTACTTTGGCCCTAACGATTTCCGTTTATTACAGGACATTGAAAATGTAAGTAATTTCGGAAAAGATCTTGAAATGCAAAGACTTGTAGATTTAGGATGGCCTTTATTCCGTATAATTAATCGTTGGTTTACAATCTATGTATTCGATTGGTTGAGCAAATTCTTCCCAATGGGTGTGGTTCTTATCCTCATAACATTGCTCTTGAAGTTTATAACTTATCCTATGGTAAAGAAAAGTTATATGAGCTCTGCCAAGATGCGTGTTTTAAAACCAAAACTTGAAGAAGCTACAAAACAATATAATAAACCTGAGGATCAAATGCAAAAACAGCAGGCGATGATGCAGATGTACTCAGAATATGGAGTGAGTCCGCTTTCAGGTTGTTTACCAATGCTCATACAAGCCCCTATTTGGATTGCAATGTTCAACTTCATTCCAAATGCTATACAGCTACGTGGTCAAAGTTTCTTGTGGATGGATGACCTCAGTACATATGATCCAATTATTTCATGGAATAGCAATCTATGGTTAATTGGCGATCACCTTTCATTAACTTGTATCCTTTTCTGTTCTGCTAATATTCTGTATTCTTGGTTTACAATGCAACAACAGAAAGATCAAATGGTTGGACAACAAGCTGACCAAATGAAAATAATGCAATATATGATGTTCTTTATGCCTGTTGCTTTCTTCTTTATGTTCAATGACTATTCATCTGGCTTGAACTTTTATTATTTCGTTTCATTGTTCTTCTCTGCTGCTATTATGTGGGCATTACGTAAGACTACAAACGAAGAGAAATTGCTCGCAATATTAGAAGCTCGACGTGAAGAAAACAAGAAAAACCCAAAGAAAAAGAGTGGATTAGCAGCACGTATGCAAGCTATTCAAGAAATGCAACAAAAACAGCAGGCTGAATTAGAACGCAGAAAACAGAACCTAAATAAAAATAAATAACTAAAATTATGAACAAAAATGTTTCAATTGCTATTGCAACTGCTCTCGTTATGAATAGTGGAATTGCAAATGCCCAAGAAGCAGTAAACATCGGAAAACACAACATAACACTTAGCAAAGATGTTATGACTCCGGAAACGCTGTGGGCTATGGGAAGAATCGGAAGTGCACAAGCATCTCCCGATGGTAGCAAGATTGTTTACCAAGTAGGCTACTACAGTGTAAAAGAAAACAAAGGACACCAAGTAATCTATGTAATGAATGCGGATGGAAAGAATGCACGCCAGCTTACAACATCAGCAAAAAGTGAAAGTAGTCCAGCATGGTTAGACAATAATACGATTGCTTTCCTTTTTGAAGGACAAGTTTGGGCGATGAATGCAGACGGAACTAATCGCAAAAAACTATCGTCTTCAGACATCGAAATAGAAGGTTTCCGTTTCTCGCCAGATGGCAAGAAGGTTATTCTTATCAAGAGTTTGCCTTACCATGGAACTATTAAGAAAAACCCTTCTGACCTTCCAAAGGCTTCTGGTCGTCTTATCACAGATATGAATTATCGTCATTGGGATCATTATGTTGAAACAATAGCACACCCATTCGTTGCAGATGTTACAGCTGATGGTATTAGCAAAAACGATATAGACATTATTGAAGGTGAACCATTCGAAAGCCCACTTGCACCATTCGGTGGTATTGAACAGTTTGATTGGAGTATTGACTCTAAGCAAGTTGCTTACACCTGTAGAAAAAAAGAAGGTGTAAAATATGCAGTTTCAACAGATTCTGACATATTCCTTTATAATTTAGAAACTAAAAAAACTACAAATTTGTGTAAACCTGCAGACTATGTAGAGCCTGAGATTAATATGACAAAGTCACTTCCGCAACCAGAAAGTAAATCACCAAGATGGTGATTTCAATGTTGGTTACGATACCAATCCAAAGTTTTCTCCTGATGGAAAGTACATTGCATGGCAAAGCATGAAGCACGATGGATATGAAAGTGATCGCAATCGTCTTTGTATATATGACTTTAGTACAGGCAAAAAAACTTACGTTACTGAGAAATTCGATTCTAACGTAGATGATTATGTTTGGGCACCAAACTCTAAAGATCTTTACTTCATTGGTTGTTGGCATGCTACTGTTAATGCGTATCAAACTAATTTAAAAGGTGAAGTAAAGCAATTAACTGATGGACAGCATAACTATACCTCAATTTCACTTTTAGGTAATAATGGTAAAAAGTTATTAGGGTTGCGTCAAAGTATGAAGAGCGCAACTGAAATATTTGCTATTACACCAACTAAGAAAGAAAAGCAAAGCGAGCAAACACAATTGAGTTTTGAAAATAAACACATCTATGATCAACTTTCGATTGGCGATGTAAAACCTCGCTGGGTAAAGACTACAGATGGTAAAGATATGCAGGTATGGGTTATCACTCCTCCTCATTTCGATCCAAATAAGAAGTATCCTACCCTTCTCTTCTGTGAAGGTGGTCCACAAAGTCCTGTTTCACAATTCTGGAGCTATCGTTGGGAATTTCCAGATTATGGCAGCTAATGACTATGTTATTATTGCGCCAAACCGTAGAGGTCTTCCTGGATATGGAAGCAAATGGAATGAAGAAATCAGTACCGATTGGACTGGTCAATGCATGAATGACTATTTATCTGCTATTGATGATGCAGCAAACAATCTTCCATTTGTAGATAAAGAGAGATTAGGTGCCGTAGGTGCTTCATTTGGAGGATTCTCTGTTTACTATTTGGCAGGACACCACAATAAACGCTTTAAGGCATTTATTTCTCACGATGGTGCTTTCAACCTTGAAAGCATGTATACTGATACAGAAGAAGCTTGGTTCAGTAACTGGGAATATGATGACGCATATTGGGAACAAAGATCGTTCTGCTGCAGCTGAACGTACATATAAAAATAGTCCACACCTTGATGTAGATAAATGGGACACCCCAATTCTCTGTATCCATGGTGAAATGGACTACCGCATCAATGCAACACAAGGTATGGGAGCATTCAATGCTGCTCGCTTACGTGGTATACCTGCAGAGTTATTGCTCTTCCCTGATGAAAATCACTGGGTATTGAAACCACAGAATGGTGTTCTTTGGCAACGTACATTCTTTAACTGGCTTGATCGTTGGTTAAAGAAGTGAAAAATTAGATGAAATTTAATAAATAACAATTATATCTATTATGACAGAACAAATTAATAAAACACTTAGAGACTCTGCTGCCGCACGTTGGACAGCCCTTTTACTTTTGTCTCTTGCAATGTTTTGTTCTTACATCTTTGTGGATATCTTGTCTCCTATCAAAGACTTGATGCTTTCACAGAGAGGTTGGGACTCAACCGCATTCGGAACAATGCAAAGTTCTGAAACATTCTTGAATGTATTTGTATTCTTCCTCATCTTTGCTGGTATCATTCTTGACAAGATGGGTGTTCGTTTTACTGCTCTCCTTTCAGGAGCAGTAATGCTTACAGGTGCTTTAATCAAGTATTATGCCATTAGCGAAAGCTTTATGGGCAGTGGACTTGAAACATGGTTTACCGAAACTTAAATCACGTTCCTTTGTTTGAACAGTTGGGTGTTTCTCCTTTCTATGAAGGAATGCCTGCTTCTGCAAAGCTTGCAGCCATAGGTTTCATGCTCTTTGGTTGTGGAACTGAAATGGCAGGTATCATGGTTTCTCGTGGTATTGTAAAATGGTTTAAGGGTAAGGAAATGGCTCTTGCTATGGGATCAGAAATGGCTTTTGCACGTTTAGGAGTTGCTACCTGTATGATATTCTCACCTTTCTTTGCTAAGTTAGGCGGTAACATTGATGTTTCTCGTTCAGTAGCATTTGGTGTTGTTCTTATCTGTATTGCTGTTATTATGTTCGTAGCTTACTTCTTTATGGATAAGAAGCTTGATTCTCAAACAGGTGAAGCTGAAGAACAAGATGATCCATTCAAACTTAGTGACCTTGGTCAAATCCTCAGCAGTATGGGCTTTTGGTTGGTATCTTTACTTTGTGTACTCTACTATTCTGCTATCTTCCCTTTCCAAAGTACGCAGTAAATATGCTACAGTGTAACCTCACCTTTACTCCTGTTGATAAGGATTCTTTCTGGGCTTCTACAGAAGTTACAATTATCCAATATGGCATCATGTTGATAGTTGCTATAACTGCATTTATGTTCAACTTCATGAAGAACAAGAGTATTAAATTCACTGTGCTTAGCATATCAATCATTTCGCTTATTGGTTATTGCTATATGGGTTATATGCGTCAGTCAGCAGAATCTATCTTCGCAGTATTCCCATTGTTGGCAGTAGGTATCACACCTATTCTTGGAAGTTATGTTGACCATAAAGGTAAGGCGGCATCTATGCTCATCTTAGGTGCAATATTACTCATTAGCTGCCACCTCACATTTGCATTCATTCTCCCAGCATTCAAAGGCCATGCTATTGGTGGTGTTATTGTAGCTTACCTGACTATCCTTGTTCTAGGTGCTTCTTTCTCACTTGTTCCTGCTTCCCTATGGCCAAGTGTACCAAAGCTTGTAGACCCAAAGATTATTGGTTCAGCTTACGCACTTATTTTCTGGATTCAGAACATCGGTTTGTGGTTGTTCCCATTGCTTATTGGTAAGGTGCTTGACAACTCAAATGTCGGCATTACCGACCCAACGAAGTATGATTACACTAATCCTCTTCTCATGTTAGCATGTCTTGGTGTAGCAGCCTTGATAATCGGCTTTATCCTTAAGATCGTAGATAAGAAGAAAGGTCTTGGTTTGGAATTACCAAACATTACAGAATAATAAATAAAAAGACTATCATAAATAAAAGAGGGTGTGTCAAAATTGATACATCCTCTTTTTATTCTTCCTTTACCTTGTCTACCACATAATTCGTTATTTACTGCAGCTATGCTGCTAATTTCATATAAAATGATTTATAGGGCTTTAAATAGCCTATATAAACTTGTATAGAGCATCTGAAGGTGCCTAAAAGTACCTCCATAATGTCTTTTAGTTCCTTGAGATTGGTTTTTCTACACATTTTCCCTATGTTAAAGGCAATAGCAAAGAAGGCAAAGTCCATATTGACCTTGTCTTTTCCAAAATGCCTAAACCTCTTATAGGCTTTATTATATTTTGTTTGTCCAAAAACAGCTTCAGGTTCTATGCACCTTCGTCCTCGATGCTTGATGCCTTCTTCCGAGGTCAGTAGTTCCCGTGCCTTTTGTTTATAGTGCTGTAGTTGATGGTTTACTTCTATAATTCTGTTCCCTCTTGCCTTAAAACATGAGCCTCTCAACGGACAACCATCACAGCGTTCTGCCTGATAACGTACGCTGTAAGTAACGAATCCGTTAGAGGTTAGGGAACGCTTCATACCTATACGCTTCATATGCTGTCCCATAGGGCAGACGTAGAAATCCTGTTCCTTATTATAATAAAGGCTTGCGGGACTGAATGGGTTAGGTGTGTAACGTGGACGCTGCTCTTTATGGAAGTAGTTATACTTCACATAGGCTTCCATATTATGTACGTCCATGAACAGATAGTTCTCCTCGGAGCCATACCCTGAATCGGCTACGACTGTCTTGGCATAACGATGATAGCGTGATTTGAAAGACTCCAAGAAAGAAGAAAGTGTGAGTGTATCGGTACGGTTAGCATAGAGTGCAAAAGTCGGTGATAAACTGGTTCTCAGTTGCTATCTGCAGATTATATCCAGGCTTAGTCTGTCCGTTGCGCATAGCATCCTCCTTCATGTGCATAAACGTGGCATCAGGATCGGTCTTGCTGTAGGAGTTTCTCTCTCCCATAACCTCAAGGTGCCAGTCATACTCCTGGAGTTTATTACGTTTCTTCTCTAGCTCTTTAAGCTGTTTTTTCTTGGTTCTAACAGCCTGCTTCTCTTCTTTTTGTCTTAGGCTCAGGGACTGATTCCAAAGACTTGTTCAATTCCTCGGATATCTCATTGAGCAGAGCTGCAGTAAACTCGACACCTTCTCTCTAGCGGCATTGTCCTGCGCTATGACATCATCAACCTGAAGCAAGAGTGTGCGTATTTGTTCCTGCAACTTGGCGCGGTTCTTTTCCACGGTTCTCTTCCAAACGAAGGTATACTTGTTGGCTTTCGATTCTATCTTTGTGCCGTCAATATATTCAACGTCAAGACTTATCAAACCTTTGGCTGCAAGTACTAATACGACTTGTGTAAAGATATTGTTGATTTCCTTTTTCACACGATTACGAAAAACGATTGATGGTAATAAAGTCAGGCTGCTCATATCCTGCCAGATAGATGAAATGAATGTCACGCTTGAGAAGCGACTCTATGCGACGGCAGGAATAGATATTATTCATATAGGCGTAAAGAATCACCTTGAGCATCATTTGTGGATGATAAGGCTTGCGACCACTGGGCTTATAAAGCTTGTAGACATTATCCAACATAAGATTATCCACCAAGGCGTCTAAAAGACGAACAGGGTCGTCTTCTGCGATATCCTTATCGATTCTTTGAGGAAAAAGAATCATTTTCTTGTGTATGTAAGAACGAAAGTGTATCTTTGTCATAATGAGATTTTTTTAATGCCTAAAGGTACAAAAACTTTAGGAAATAGCAAAGCCCTGGCTTGAGAAAGTCGGGGCTTTGTGCATAAAAAAGAGGATGTATCAATTTTGACACACCCTCTTTAATTTTTTATATTACACTTAAGCATTCCGAATCTTATGAATGAATAAGAATCATTATTAAGGATAACGAAGATATTATAGACAAATTTATTGATTGGACTCCTTTTTGCAATTTATTGTACAGACAAGTCCGTTTAGTTGAACAGATAAAGCCATACAATTAGATTAACATGTCCAAAAATAATAAGATAGCTATTGTGGCTTTTATTCGTAATTTTAGGTCAGATAAAAAAAGGTTTTTGGATAAAAAGCATTATTTACAGCAGACCCGTTATTTTGAGCTTATATTGGGTATATGCATTATGTTATTATGAGGACTTATCCCCTACTTATTAAAAATGGGAATTACCAATTATAAAAAAAGTAATGATAATTTTCAAAAAGATATAATTACAAATTCAAAAAAACGTAATTATGTTTTTTTATTTTTTTGTAATTATAAATTTTCGATTTACTTTCGTATAGCAAATTTACGTTCCCATTGGAACTTTGAATAATTTCTCTCGTTTAAGAATTTTCATTATACTCTATCTTATATTAAAATTCAAAGCTACAGCTATTATAAAGTTTAAAAATACTCGCTTGCAAATTAGCCCTAATAGAACTTTTTAAAAATTCTTAAAAAGAATAAACATCTTGAAGAAATCAAATACTGTAAAAAAATTATAAAGTAAGTGATCCGTAAGATTTTCTACAATCATGATTAAAATAGTTTAGAGCCTAAATTCAAATAATTTATTTACTTGAATTTAGGCTCTTTTGAAGTTCATTCATTAGAAGCTATCATCAGTGATATCTTCAGCCTGTATATCTAAATCTTCTGGATTAGTTTCGAATGTAGTTCTGTAACTTTCTTCTATGAATTTATCATCATCGAACTCATCTTCGTCATTATCGTCATCATTATCTTTTGGGAAGTCTTCTTCATCGTCCATATCATCAAAGTCAGGCTTCTTAGTAACAGGAATTTCGATATCCAAATCGTCAAAATCCATATCGTCATCTGGCTTTTCAATAATCTCCTTTACGAAGATAGCTTCTGTCCACCCCCCCTTATTTATTTCAAGCACTTCATATCCTTCTGCAACTTTCTTTTCATACAAGCCCCCACTTTTCTTTAAACGAGCAGTTGGCAGTGTAGTGGTGCTTACTTCAAATGCACTGAGAATAATATCTTGAATATTCTTTGATAAGCTTTCCCAACCACCACCGAAATTACGTTCAAGTACTTCAACTATCTTTCTTGCTGAAATACGATGTATATTGTCCTTAGTAAGGTCCGAAATACGATTGATAGGCTTTTTCTTTATCGCCCATTTCGCAACTGTGCTGTCGTCTAACTTAATTTGTCCGATTTTATAGCCGCGTTCCTCATATTTGGCAATTACTTCAGGTCTGTCTACTTTCACTTCTTCGATGGTAAAAGCACTCTTAATAACATCTAGATAATGATTTTCATTATCCTTTAAATCTGCATCACGCTCCGCTTGACTCCATAGGCGGAACACATCATTCTCCTGTATTTCCCAAACAGTAGATTTAGTTAGATTCTTCAATGAGAGTGATTTCCCTTGTTGCTTCATATTATTCCTTTATTAACAATATATTTATAGATAGTGGTGCAAAAGTAAATACTAAAAACTAAACTTGCAAGAAAATTATAGTAAAAATAAAGCTACAGCGAAAAATCGAGCAAAGAGGTTGGAAAAATCAAATAGATTTCTTATCTTTGCATATATACATCTACATTATACGGAATGGAACCATTAGCAGAAAGAATGCGCCCACATACACTTGACGAATATGTCGGACAAAGTCATTTAGTGGGAAAAGGAGCGGTCTTGAGAAACATGATAGACTCAGGACGCATATCTTCATTCATTCTGTGGGGACCTCCTGGAGTGGGAAAAACAACATTAGCGCAAATTATTGCTAACAAACTTGAAACTCCATTTTACACTTTATCTGCCATAGCAAGCGGTGTAAAAGATGTACGAAACGTAATAGAAAAAGCTAAAAGTGGACGTTTTTTTAACTCGCCCTCACCTATCTTGTTTATTGACGAGATACATAGGTTTTCAAAATCTCAACAAGATTCATTACTTGGAGCTGTTGAAAAAGGAATCGTTACACTCATTGGAGCAACTACTGAAAACCCTTCTTTCGAGGTTATTAGACCGCTGTTATCGCGCTGTCAAGTATATGTACTTAAGAGTTTGGATAAAGACGAACTGCTCAAATTACTCACACAAGCCATTACAAAAGATGTTTATCTTAAGGAAAAGAATATTCATCTCAAAGAAACTGAAGCACTGTTGCGGTATAGTGGTGGAGATGCTAGAAAGTTATTAAACATTCTTGAGCTTACCATTGAAGCATCGGAGAATAATAAAGATAAAAGTATAATCACAAACGATAGCGTTGTATCCTGCCTACAACAAAATCCTTTAGCGTACGATAAAGATGGTGAAATGCACTACGATATTATCTCTGCATTCATCAAATCAATTCGCGGAAGTGATCCTGATGCCACGCTTTATTGGATGGCAAGAATGATAGAAGGAGGAGAAGATCCGCAATTTATTGCTCGGAGGTTGGTTATTAGTGCAGCAGAAGATATAGGATTGGCTAATCCAAATGCTTTGCTTTTGGCAAATGCAGCCTTTGACACTGTAATGAAAATAGGTTGGCCCGAAGCTCGAATTGCATTGGCTGAAGTTGCAGTATATCTTGCAGTATCACCAAAAAGTAATTCTGCATATCTTGGAATAGACGCAGCATTAGCAGAAGTACAAAATAGTGGCAATCAACCAGTTCCATTACCGCTTCGCAATGCACCAACAAAGCTAATGACTTCACTTGGGTATCACGACGGATACAAATATCCTCATGATTTTCCAGGACACTTTATAGAACAACAATATTTGCCCGATGCGCTTATTGACAAGCGCTTTTGGCATGCACAACATTCTCCTCAAGAGGAAAAGCATTATCAATGGATGGTGCAATGTTGGGGAGACAGATATAAAAATTGAAAGATATGAAAATTGTAGATTTAGATGGTTATGCAGCTAACCCAGGCGATATATCTTGGGACGGTGTGAAAGAATTAGGAGAATTCGTATTTTACGACTACTCTGAAGAAGATCAAATAGTAGAAAGAGCTAAAGATGCTGAAATTGTTCTTGTCAATAAAATAAATATGACAAGAGAGATTATTGAACAGCTACCCAAACTAAATATATTGGAGAATTAGCTACTGGATTTAATAATATTGACTTACAAGCAGCTAAAGACCATGGTGTCATCGTAACCAATATTCCAGCTTATAGCACAGATAGTGTTACGCAATTTGTATTTGCCCATCTACTGAATGTAGCAACCCATGCTGATTATTATTCTAGCGAGACACGCAAGGGTGTATGGAGTGCTAAAAAAACTTTCTGCTATTGGGACGAGCCTCTCTTTGAACTTGCAGGGAAGACATTGGGTATAATAGGACTAGGCAATATCGGTACAAAGGTAGCATGGGTCGGACACATGTTAGGTATGGATATTTCAGCCTATACAAGTAAAAATAGTAGTAATTTACCAGAATGGATTCGCAAGACTACTTTGGAAGGTCTTTATCATACCGCTGATATCATTACTCTTCATTGTCCTCTAACTAAGGAAAATACACATATGATAAATAAAGATGTATTGGCACAAATGCGTCCAGGAACCATTTTAATAAATACTGGTCGTGGTGCACTTATTGATGAAGAGGCAGTAGCAGATGCGCTGAAAAAGAAACATCTGAAAGCATATTGTGCTGATGTAATGGAGCAAGAACCTCCACACAAAGACAATCCGCTATTAAAACAGCCGAATGCTTACATCACGCCACATATTGCATGGGCTACAATAGAAGCACGACAACGACTAATGGATATCTGCGTTGAAAATATCAAAGCATTTATTACAGGAAATCCACAGAATGTTGTTAACAAATAAATTGTAGCCGTATCACAACAAAAAACAAACAATGACATTTACTGACCCAAAATTTGCTGAAACACTTTTAGAACTTATAGAAGGCTTAGGAATATTTGCTTTCGCCATTTCTGGAATAAGGCATGCCGCAGAGAAAAATTTTGACTGGTTTGGTGGATATGTATGCGGCATTGCAGTAGCCATAGGTGGTGGAACTATACGAGATACTATGTTAGGTGTCAGACCTTTCTGGACAACTGACATTCGATACTTGCTTGTTACTACGGTAGCTTTGCTCCTAACAATAGTACTTAGGAAGCGCATGAAGAAATTGGACAACGCATGGTTCGTATTCGACACGTTAGGTTTGGCATTCTTTACTATTGCTGGTATGCAAAGACCTTATCACTGGGGCATCCATTCTGGGTTGCCATCATTATGGGGTGTATCACAGGAGTTGCGGGTGGGGTTATTCGCGATGTATTATTAAACAATGTGCCTGTCATCTTCCACAAAGAGATATATGCTATCGCAAGCGTTGCGGGTGGGGTGCTTTATTGGATGTTGTTAGCGTTAAATTGCAATATTACCTTTACAGTTATTGCAACTTTTCTTTTAATCATCCTAATTCGCTTTGTGGCTGTATATTATCACATCCAACTGCCCGTTTTGCACGATGAAGAGTAATTTCTTTTTAAAAAAATATTGAAAAAAATATTTGGCAGTAACAATAAAAAAACTTGTATCTTTGCACTCGCAATTAAAGAACGACAATTAAGTTCTAAAGATGCAACCATAAAGATTGGTTCCGTAGCTCAACTGAATAGAGCATCTGACTACGGATCAGAAGGTTGTGGGTTTGAATCCCGCCGGAATCACAAAAAGAGTTTAGATAATTATATCTAAACTCTTTTTATTTCTCAGAATAAACAGATGTAAAAACCAAAAAGACAGTAGATATTCAGTGGGGAGACGCATATAGTTTAGCAAGTCTAAAAAAGAAAGAAACTTTTGCCTTCAACGCCTCTTAAGGATCCAGTAGAAAAAAAGATTCCCATCACCACATCACAAATAAAAATAAAAAGAGCTAGAAGATTTCAACCAACCTATCAACAACAAAATTAAATTGGGACTTAAGGGTATTAGAAAATAATAGGGAGTATCATTTTTATGATACTCCCTATTGTTAGATGTAGATAAAACTATTAATGTTAGGCTCTATCTATCAAATGCATTAACCGAGACGTTTCAACTTCACAGTAAAGTGACGCATTAACGGAGCTTCCCACTCAATAGCAACGCCACGTGTAACGTTTTCGCGACGATCAAAAACATTCTTCAAAGCAGCTGCAACCACATCCATATGATTATCTGTATATACTCGACGAGGAATTGCTAAGCGTAGAAGATCAAGTCCCCCAAAACGATTCTCACCAGTTTCAGGATCACGGTCGGCAAGCATATATCCAACCTCTACACCACGGATACCAGCTTCAAGATAAAGTTCACATGTCAATGTTTGTGCAGGGAATTCTTCCTTTGGTACATGGGTAAGTACTTTACTTGCATCTACGAATATTGCATGACCACCAGCAGGACGTTGATAAGGAATTCCATATTCATCAAGTTTCTTTGCAAGATACTCTACCTGATGGATACGGGTCTGAAGCATATCAAACTCTGTATTCTCATCTAAACCTTGCGCAAGTGCATTGAGATCGCGTCCGCTCATACCTCCATAGGTTACATAACCTTCCATTGGAATACAGAACATCTTTGCGCCCTCAAACCATTCCTTATTATTTGTAGCAATGAAACCACCCATATTTACTACGCCGTCTTTCTTCGCTGACATAGTTGCTGCATCAGCTTCAGCATACATTTCACGAACAATTTCCTTGATACTCTTATCAGCATATCCTTCTTCACGTACCTTAATAAAGTAAGCGTTCTCTGCAAAACGTGCAGAGTCCATTACTACAGGTATACCATATTTGTGGCAAAGAGCACATGTCTCCTTAATATTCTTCATGCTGACAGGCTGACCACCTACAGTGTTGTTAGTAACTGTAAGCACCATGAATGGGACGTTACCTTTATTTTCTTGGAGCACCTTCTCTAGCTTTTTAAGGCAAACATTACCTTTAAAAGGAACTTCTTTTTGTGTATCTTTTGCATCGTCAGTCGTTACGTCAATAGCGTGTGCTTTACGGCTTTCAATGTGTCCTTTAGTAGTATCGAAATGTGCATTTCCAGGAATAACGTTACCTTCCTTTACAAGGAATGAGAAGAGTACGTTCTCAGCAGCACGTCCTTGATGAGTTGGAATAATATACTTCAATCCAAGAATGTTCTGTACAGTTTCCTCGAATTTATAGAACGAAGTTGCACCAGCGTAGCTTTCATCGCTAACATCATCGCTGCCCACTGACGATCTGACATTGCACCTGTACCACTATCGGTAAGCAAATCAATATAAACCTGCTCTGCTTTGAGCTGGAATACATTGTAATGAGCTTCCTTTAGCCATTGTTCTCTTTCTTCGCGTGTACTTTTCTTGATTGGTTCAATCATCTTGATTTTCCAAGACTCTGCAAATGGTATTTCCATAATTTGATTTGTTTTTTTAATTATTGGTATATAATGGTTATAAGAATTTTATTTCCACATTTAAAAAAATAAGTTTTTTTAGAGTTGCAAATATACGCAATTCTTTTTTTCATTTGTGCATGCTTTTCATTAAAAAAACTTTTCGTTGTTAATAGATATTTTGAATTCAGAAGAAAGAAAATAGAATAAGAAATAAAGAATAAGCAAGTAAGTTGCACTAAAATATTATAAAATAAAAAAAGTCCCTATCAAGATAAAAAGTTTCATTTTGATAGGGGCTTTTTATTTATTTTTTTCCTTACAATGGAGTTGTGAAAAATAAATGTACGAACAATGTAATAAGAAAGAATACCTGCAACATAGCCTACGAAAGCTATCCAAGTAATTTTCTTCATATACCAACCGAAAGTAATCTTCTCCAAACCCATAACTACCACACCTGCAGCACTACCAATGATAAGCATAGAACCACCGACACCAGCGCAATAAGCAAGTAATTGCCAGAAGATACCATCAACAGCCATATCACCTGCAGCTTGAATAGGATACATACCCATACTGCCTGCAACTAAAGGAACATTATCAACGATAGAAGAAAGAACACCAATAATTCCTGTTACTGCATAATGGTTTTCATCAAATATAGTATTTAATGACTTACCAAGATTCATCAATACTCCAATTTCTTCCAAACAAGCAACCGCCATCAAGATACCGAGGAAGAAAAGAATAGTAGACATATCTATACGTGACAATAGACTTGTTACACGTTTTGCGAAGGTTACACCATCACCTTTTACACGATGTAACTGATGGTAAAAAATTTCTGTTATAGTCCACAATAAGCCTAAAACAAGCATAATACCAACGAATGGGGGAAGATGAGTGATAGATTTAAAGATTGGCACACAGCAAAGACCGCCAACACCAATAGTAAATACTATTTTTCGTTGCGAACTTCCAAACTCTCCAGCTTCATCGTTTTCTGATTCAGATTGTCCTGTAACAGCAAGTTCGCCTTTGAGCATATACTGCATAATAAATGCAGGAATAACCATAGAAACAATTGAAGGTATAAAGATTTCACTAATGACTCCTGCTGCTGTAATTGTTCCTGCATTCCACAACATAATAGTCGTAACATCACCAATTGGCGAGAAAGCACCACCTGAATTAGCTGAAATAATTACCAATGCAGCATAAATCATTCGGTCCTCCTTGTTACTGATGAGCTTACGAAGAATCATGATCATAACGATGCTTGTGGTAAGGTTGTCCAAAATAGCCGATAGGAAAAAAGTCATACATGCTATACGCCACAATAAAGCACGCTTCGACTTCGTTTGCATAACACCTTTTACCCAGTTGAAACCGCCATTTTGGTCAACAATTTCAACTATTGTCATTGCACCCATCAAGAAGAACAGAGTCGTTGAGGTATCACTAAATGTTCTATGATAAGTTTATTCACAAACTCTGTAATGTTCCCTGTCCATTCAGAGGCATTGCTAGCATGCATTAACTGAACAAAAGGTGTAGGGTCGAACATGTATAGTGTCCAACAAAATACAAACATCAACAAAGCAATAGCAGCCTTGTCAATTTTCACTAAGCTTTCCATGGCTATCGATGCATAGCCAAGAACAAAAACGATAATAATCGCGATTGTTAATGTAGACATTTCTTTTTATTTATATTTAAAATTAGTAATAATTAAATTGCATCTTTTAAAAACGCCCACAAAGGTATATATAAAAGATATTAAGTGGAAAGGTTTTAGCATGATATTTTTTTGTAAAAAAATATTCAGACATTGGTTTATTTGTAGTATATTTGTAGAAAAATTAATGGCGGTGATGGAGAATAAGTTTATAAATGTGGTTTGTGCTGTCGTTCGGAAAGACAATAAATATCTTTGCACACAACGACTTCGAAAAGGTCCAGAATATGTAGCTGAACACTGGGAATTTCCTGGCGGAAAGGTTAAACCTGGAGAAAGCAATTACGAGGCATTACTTCGAGAAATAAAAGAAGAAATGGACTGGGATATTTACATTGGTAAGAAATTAGGAACCATAACTTACAAGTATCCCGATTTCATAATTACCCTCACAGCATACGAATGTTTGGCGCGCGACTACAATTTCAAACTTCTTTCGCACATCAATGCTAAATGGCTGAAAATTGAAGAATTCGATTCTTTAAACTGGATGGCAGCAGATAAAGAACTTATAAAGAATATATGGAAATAATAGTAAGTAACGAAATAGAATCTGTTTGTCCTAATTTTGTAGGCGCTTGTGTTGAAGCCAGAGTAAAAAACTCGCAATACAGTCAGCCTCTTTGGGATGAAATAAACACACTTGAACAAAAGCTCAAAGCTGAACTTACCACAGAAACATTGAAAGATATATCTGGCATTGCAGCCACTCGTCGTATTTATCGTGCTTGCGGAAAGGATCCATCACGTTATCGTCCTGCTTCTGAAGCACTTATAAGACGTGTTTTACAAGGTAAAGCCCTTTATCAGATAGATACATTGGTAGACCTTATAAACCTTGCTTCTATGGCGTATGGCTATAGTATTGGCGGTTTCGATGCCAATAAATTCGTGGGCAACACCTTAACATTGGGCATTGGAAAGGAAGGAGAACCTTACGAGGGTATAGGGAGAGGTATGATTAATATTCACGGTCTGCCTGTTTACAGAGATGAAGTAGGCGGAGTGGGTACACCAACTTCCGACCATGAACGCACAAAGATAACTATTGATACCTCTCATTTGCTGGTACTAATCAATGGATACGATGGTAACGAAACTTCAGTAAGACAAAATGCAGAGTTTATTCAAAAGCTTTTGCAGAAGTTTTGCGAAAGCGATGGAGGCACCTACCATATTTATAAATAACTATTAATATATGCAAGAGGACAAATTAGCTATGATGAGGGAACTTGTTGATAAGCTCAACAAAGCTTCCGATACATATTATAATGGTAAGGCAGAAATGATGTCGGACCATGAATGGGATGCAACTTTCGACCGCCTGAAAAGGCTGGAAGAAGAAACAGATACTATCCTACCCGACTCGCCAACTGCAAACGTAAGTGCAGATAGTATTGTGGGTGAAAAGGAAGAACACGAATATGCAGCCCTTTCGCTTGCGAAGACGAAGAGTACAGCCGAACTTGCAAAATGGGCTGAGGGTAAACCTATTTGGCTTTCGTGGAAATTAGATGGTCTTACATTAGTTGTTACATACGATAATGGCAAGTTATCGAAAATTGTAACACGAGGTAATGGACATATCGGTACGAATATCACGCATCTTGCAAGTGCAATCGATGGCATTTTACCTACGATTAGCAACACTGGACACATTGTTATCCGTGGCGAAGCTATTATTAGCTATACTGATTTCAACGTATTCAATATGGAAATGGGTGAAGAATATGCCAACCCACGTAACCTTGCGTCTGGGTCGCTCACACTAAAAAACATTGATGCAGTAAAGTCACGACACATTCGATGGATACCTTTCACATTGGTTCACACCGACGAGGACATCGTAACTTGGGGAAAACAAATGGCCTTTCTCGAACATTTAGGCTTTAAAACAGTAGAACATGAACAAATAATCCACCCTACACAGGAAAGCATAGATAAAGTTATTCAGGAATGGACAGTTAAATTGAATACTTTTGACTACCCTGTCGATGGTCTCGTTATTTCGTATGACGACACCATATATGCCACTTCGGGAAGCGTGACAGGGCACCACGCTACACGAGGAGGCTATGCTTTCAAGTGGCAGGACGAGAGTGCAGCTACCGAACTAGAATATATAGAATGGTCGTGTGCTGCTTCAACCATCTCACCTGTTGCTGTTTTTAAACCTGTAAACTTAGAAGGTACAACTGTAAAACGTGCAAGTCTCTGCAATATATCGGAATGTGAACGTCTTGGTATAGGCGATAAGGGTACCAAAATTGAGGTAATAAAGGCAAACAAGATTATTCCAAAGGTTATCAATGTTACGGAAACTATTGGTAAACTTGCAATTCCGTGCACTTGTCCTGTCTGCAAAGCTGCCACAGAAGTAATGGAAAGCGAAAGTAGTGCTACCAAGACATTGCACTGCATCAATCCTAATTGTCCTGCAAAACAATTGAAAAAGTTTGCTCGTTTTGTATCAAAAGAAGGTGTAAACATTGATGGACTATCTGAACAAACAGTACAAAAGTTTATCAATCTCGGCTGGATAACAGAATATGCAGACCTTTTCCACTTAGATAAATACGCCAACGAGCTTCGTACAATGGAAGGATTTGGCAGTAAAAGTGTTTCAAATCTACTGAAATCAATAGATAAAGCAAGAACAGTAGAAGCAAAAAGATTTCTATATGCGCTCTTTATCCCGCTCGTAGGACAAGATGTTTGTACACGTTTGCTATCGACTTATTCGCTTTTAGAACTTATTTCAACAGCACAAACGACTACTGACTTAACTGTTTTCTCCACTATTTCAGGCATTGGGCCAGAGAAAAGCGCAAGCTTTGTAAGGTGGATGCAGGATGAGAAAAACAGAAACATTGTTGAAAATCTGCTTTCAGAACTCGAAATTACAGAGGTTTTACCAATTGAGAAAGGTTCTCTATGTGAGGGTAAAACATTTGTTGTTACTGGTGATGTGCGTCATTACAAGAACCGAAACGAACTTAAGGCCTACATAGAAAGTCAAGGAGGCAAGGTTACTGGCAGCGTATCTAAATCTACAAATTATCTTATCAATAACGATATAAATAGCACATCAAGCAAGAATCAGAAGGCGCGAGAACTTGGAATAGACATTATCTCTGAGGATGACTTTATCAATAAGTTCACTAACAAGTAAGGTCAGAAACTAAAGAAAGCCGCTATCAAGGATAAAAAGTGTAGATCCAATGATAGCAGCTTTTTCGTTATACGCTTTGGAAACGTATTTACTAATACTACTAAATGGCATTCGGAACTTCTCAATTCAAGATGAGAAAACCTCCTTTACAAGAAAAAATGACCATAATAAAATCGTAAACTATTTTCAGTAATAACTCTCTTATTCAACAATCTGAATATCAAGATGTTGAAAAAGCATCTGTTTTGTTATGCAAAAGAGCCTATTTTACAAGGCAATAGTGCCTGTTTTGCGCTGCAAAACAGGCATTATTATAATATCAAAGCATAACCTTCATTATTTACTAAAATTTTCTTTACAGGACTAAAGCACTAGAATGAGTACAACTTTGTGGTTTACTAACATTCTATTTATTCTTTTACATAAATGTGAGAACTTAAGAACTATGTTCGGACAAATACAGATTAACGATCTATGAAAGTTCTAAATGACAACATTCTCCCTAATAGGATTCTACCATAATTAAATTTCTATGGACTAAATAGAATCTTCTAATAAGCCTGAATCATCTCTTTTAGACTTTCCTCTTAAGCCAAACCCTAAGCCATCAAGTAGTTCATCAATTGCTGAACCTGCCATCTTTTCAATCTCTTTCGCAGCAGGATCTATTACATTCTCTTTCAATAGCTTTTCAGCTTTCTTTTGAAGATCCGATTGAACATTAAATTCAGCCTTCTTATAGTACTTTTCTGTTGCTAATTTTAGTTGGTCTTTATTCAACGTGAATACATGATTTAACACACCGAACGAAACAATATAGCTTTTCCCGCCAAAGTTAATTCTGCCAATTGAATATACGAAATTATTATCAACACTTATCAAATTTTCCATGGCTGCATCTATAACCTTCTTCGTAAACATATCATTGACTGTCTGTAACGCTTTTGAAAAGAGTGCATTATCTGAACCTTGAGCAGCATTTACTGCTGTTTCAGTTACCGTAGCAGTTACAACATCGGATAAAACACGCTTATGTTCTTCCGCTGAAGGACAGGTAAAGATTAGCAAACAAGTCAAAACAACAAGTGAAATCAAAAAACCTATAAGACAACCATAATATTTTTTAGGCTTTTCGGGAGTAACTCTTTTTTTCATAAACATCGTCTATTGGCTGAGCATTAACATGGGGGATTCCATCAACAGGGGCACCGACCAGAACTGATTCACTATCTAATATATTACGCTTATTATCAGATTGTTGTGCATTATTACTCTTGTTTCCCATTAAAATTAGTCGTAACTCATCTACTTGCCACGCAGGCTTCCATTCACTCGAGTTAGTGGCCAATACCAAAGTAGTTGCTTCTATGCCTCGAACCGCAAGTTCCTGAACACTATAAGGCCCCTGCTTTTTATTATCTACATTAATATAAAATTCCATTCCTTCTGACATTATGTTATAATATTAAACTTTATGGAGTGCGAAATTATACATTATTTCCAAAACAAACAAGATTTCAGCATATTTTTATCCGTTAATGATTTCCATAAGACTATAAAAACTATAAACAAGAAAAAGTTACGTTTTTTTCTTGTCGTTATTTACCTTATTTATTATCTTTGCATATATTTCGAAAAAAAGTACACATATAAAATAATGTTTGAAAATTTAAGTGATCGTCTAGAACGCTCCTTCAAGATACTGAAAGGAGAGGGAAAGATTACAGAAATAAACGTAGCAGAAACACTAAAAGATGTCCGTAGGGCATTGTTAGATGCTGACGTCAATTACAAAGTAGCTAAATCGTTTACAGACACTGTTAAACAAAAGGCATTAGGTATGAACGTATTAACAGCCGTTAAGCCTGGACAGCTTATGGTTAAAATTGTTCATGACGAGTTAGCAGAATTGATGGGTGGAGATACTGTAGGGCTGAAATTAGAAAACAAACCTGCTATTATCTTAATGAGTGGTTTGCAAGGCTCTGGTAAGACAACCTTTTCAGGTAAATTAGCAAACCTTCTAAAAACCAAAGAACATAAAAAACCATTACTTGTAGCCTGCGACGTATATCGTCCTGCTGCTATTCAGCAGCTAAAAGTTGTAGGCGAATCGGTAGGTGTACCTGTATACTGTGAACCTGAAAATAAGAATGTAAATGCTATTGCAGACAATGCTATCAAGGAAGCAAAGGCCAATGGCAACGACATAATCATCATTGATACTGCTGGACGCTTAGCTGTTGATGCGGAAATGATGGACGAAATTGAAAGTCTGAAGAATCATGTAAACCCTGACGAAGTCTTGTTTGTTGTTGACTCTATGACGGGTCAAGACGCAGTAAATACAGCTAAGGAATTTAACGACAGATTGGATTTTGATGGCGTAGTACTTACAAAGCTTGATGGTGACACACGAGGTGGTGCGGCATTATCTATCCGTACTGTTGTTACAAAGCCTATAAAGTTCATCGGTACAGGAGAGAAGATGGAAGCACTCGATGTCTTCCATCCAACTCGAATGGCAGATCGTATCTTAGGAATGGGTGACGTTGTTTCGCTTGTTGAACGTGCACAGGAGCAATTCGACGAGGAAGAAGCAAAGAGACTACAGAAAAAGATTCAGAAGAATAAATTTGATTTCAATGATTTCTACAATCAAATACAGCAGATAAAGAAAATGGGTAACTTGAAGGACCTTGCTGCTATGATTCCAGGTGTAGGAAAAGCTATACGCGATGTGGATATTGATGATAATGCTTTCAAGGGGATTGAGGCAATCATACAAAGTATGACACCAAAGGAAAGAACAAATCCTGAACTCTTGAATAATTCACGTCGCCTACGTATTGCAAAAGGCTCGGGCACAAATATACAAGAAGTAAACAGACTTGTAAAGCAATTCGAGCAAACACGCAAGATGATGAAAATGGTTACAGGCTCTAAAATGGCAGGCATGATGGGAAAAATGAAAAACATGCCTGGCATGCCAAAAGCGCCTAAACTATAAACACAAATTAAAAACAGTATTAAATCTAAGCTCAAGACCTATGGATTACAAACTAATCGATGGAAAGGCTACCGCAACAGCTATTAAAAAAGAAATTGCGGAAGAAGTACGCAAAATCGTAGAAGCAGGCGGAAAGCAACCACATCTTGCTGCCGTACTCGTCGGACACGATGGCGGAAGCGAAACTTACGTTAAGAATAAAGTACTCGCTTGCGAGGCTTGCGGTTTTAAATCTTCACTAATTCGTTTTGAAAGCGATGTTACTGAAGAAGAATTGTTAGCTTGCGTGGACAAATTGAATAAAGACAACGATGTAGATGGATTTATTATGCAACTTCCATTACCAAAGCACATCGACGAGCAAAAGATAATTATGGCAGTGGACTATCGCAAGGATGTTGATGGCTTCCACCCTATTAACGTTGGCCGTATGTCTATTGGTCTTCCTTGTTTTATCTCTGCAACACCATTAGGCATGCTGACATTGCTTCAACACTACAACATTCCTACATCAGGAAAGAAGTGCGTTATTCTCGGAAGAAGCAATATCGTTGGTAAGCCTATGGCTCAACTCATGATGCAAAGCACTTTGGTGACGCTACAGTTACAGTTTGTCACTCACATTCAAAGACTTTGAAGGAAGAATGTTTAGCAGCTGATATCATTATTGCAGCTATTGGAAAGCCAGAATTTCTCACTGCAGACATGGTAAAAGAAGGTGCTGTCGTACTTGATGTAGGTACTACACGTGTTCCAGATTCTTCTCGTCCAAGTGGCTTCCGCTTAACAGGTGACGTTAAATTCGACGAGGTAGCGCCAAAATGTTCTTACATAACACCAGTCCCTGGTGGTGTAGGCCCAATGACAATCTGCTCATTAATGAAAAATACACTTGCAGCAGGTAAGAAAGAATTCTACAAATAAGACAACTACATTATAATTAATAAGGTGGGGAATTCGTTCTCCTACCTAAACCTATTACAAAACAACTATAAACGAAAGGAGGATTTATTATGACCGCGGAAGAATATTTCCGACAGGGCAATGAGTACAAAAAGAAAGGCGATTTTAAAAATGCAATGAATTGCTACTTAGAGGCAATAGATCTCGATCCTGAATCTCCAGCCTTAGAAGCAAAGAAAATGCTAGAAGACATTTTTAATTTTTACAACAAGGACGCTTATAATCCTTAAAAATACAAAAGCATGAGCAAGATTAAAGGAGCGATTGTCGTAAACACCGACAGATGTAAAGGATGCCAATTGTGTATTGTTGCCTGTCCAAAAGACGTGATAGACATAGCTCATAAAAAAGTTAATAACCACGGATACACTTATGTTGAACCTGCACACATTGACTTATGTATAGGTTGTGCAGCATGTGCAACAGTATGTCCAGATGGTTGTATCACAGTATACAAAAAAAGAGTGGAGGAATAAAGAATGGCAGAAAGAGAAGTAACATTAATGAAAGGCAACGAAGCTATAGCGCACGCTGCCATACGTTGTGGTGCAGATGGATATTTCGGCTATCCTATTACTCCACAGAGTGAAATAATTGAAACATTCGCACTTCTGAAGCCATGGGAAACAACAGGAATGGTTGTCTTGCAGGCTGAAAGTGAAACATCATCTATCAATATGATATATGGTGGTGCCGGTGCTGGAAAACGTGTACTAACATCTTCATCTTCTCCAGGTATAGCACTTATGCAAGAAGGCATAAGTTATATGGCTGGTGCTGAGCTTCCAGGTGTATTCGTAAACGTACAACGTGGAGGTCCTGGCTTGGGTACAATTCAACCAAGTCAAAGTGACTATTTCCCAAGCTACAAGAGGTGGTGGTAATGGCGACTACAACGTAATCGTGTTGGCACCAAACTCTGTTCAAGAAATGGCTGACTTCGTAGATTTGGCTTTTGAATTGGCATTTAAGTATCGCAACCCTGCTATGATTCTTTCTGATGGTGTCATCGGTCAGATGATGGAAAAGGTTGTATTGCCACCACTAAAGCCACGTCGTACAGAAGAAGAAATAGCAAAAGAATGTCCATGGGCAAGTATGGGCCGCAAAGCAGAGCGTGAGCCAAACATAATTACATCGCTTGAGCTTAAGTCGGAAGTAATGGAAAAGAGAAACTTACACTTACAAGAGAAGTATAAGACCATTCGAGAAAACGAAACACGCTTTGAAACAAGCCAATACAAAGATGCCGATTACATTATAGTAAGCTTTGGTAGTGCTTCTCGTATTGGCGAAAAAGCAGTAGAATTGGCACGCGAACAAGGTCTGAAAGTTGGGTTATTCCGCCCTATTACTCTATGGCCATTCCCAAGTAAAGAGCTTGTTGAAATCTCAAAAAACAAGAAAGGAATATTAGTTAGCGAGATTAATGCTGGTCAAATGGTTCAAGACGTAAGACTTGCTATTGATGGTACCATACAAGTAGAACACTTTGGAAGATTGGGTGGTATCGTTCCTGAACCAGAAGAGATAGTAGAAGCACTAAAAGATAAACTTATAAAATAAGAAATCGGAGGAATGCCCAATGGCAGAAATAATATAATTTCGCCAGAGAATCTGGTATACGCAAAACCCAAACTAATGAATGACACGATAATGCACTATTGTCCTGGTTGTTCACATGGTGTTGTGCATAAGCTCGTAGCAGAGGTTATTGCCGACATGGGTATGGAAGAAAAAACAATTGGTGTATGTCCTGTAGGTTGTGCAGTGTTCGCTTATCGCTATCTTGATATCGACTGGCAAGAAGCAGCACATGGAAGAGCACCTGCAGTTGCTACTGCCATCAAACGCCTTTGGCCAGACCGTTTGGTATTTACTTACCAAGGTGATGGTGACTTGGCTTGTATTGGTACAGCTGAAACCATACATGCTCTTAACAGAGGTGAGAACATTACAATCATCTTCATAAATAATGCTATCTATGGAATGACCGGAGGACAAATGGCACCAACAACTTTGATTGGTCAAAAGACAGCTACTTGTCCTTTTGGAAGAACTCCAGATATACATGGTTATCCACTTAATATGACCGACTTGGCAAGTCGCTTAGAAGGAACTTGCTATGTTACTCGTCAAAGTGTTGACACTGTTGCATCTATAAACAAAGCAAAGAAAGCTATTCGCAAGGCATTCGAATCAAGTTTGCAAGGTAAAGGCAGCTCACTTGTAGAGATTGTATCTACTTGTAATAGTGGATGGAAACTAAGTCCTGTAAAAGCTAATGAATGGATGCGAGAAAATATGTTCCCTCATTATGAAAAGGGCGATCTTAAAGACGAAACTGGCATATAACCAAACTTAAAGCATTTATAGTATGAAGAAAGAGATCATAATTAGCGGTTTCGGAGGACAAGGCGTTCTCTCTATGGGAAAGATTTTGGCCTATTCGGGACTTATGGAAGATAAAGAAGTAACATGGATGCCCGCATACGGACCAGAACAACGTGGTGGAACAGCGAATGTTACTGTTATTGTAAGCGACGAACGCGTATCATCTCCTATTTTGAGTAAGTATGATGTTGCTATTGTGCTCAACCAACCTTCACTCGAAAAGTTTGAAGAAAAGATTAAGCCAGGCGGTATACTTATATATGATGGATTTGGCATTGTAAACCCACCAACTCGTACAGATATTACTGTTTATCGTATAGATGCGATGAACAAAGCAGCAGAAATGAAGAACTCTAAGGTCTTCAATATGATTGTTCTTGGTGGACTACTCAAAGTTTGTCCTATTGTAAGTTTGGACGGATTAAACAAAGCATTGTTTAAAACTTTACCAGAGCGCCATCACCACTTAATACCTCTAAATATGGAAGCTGTAGAAGTTGGTGGTAGCATTATTACGCAAATCTAAAAGTAACATTTAGTTTCACCCTATCCTTATATAAAGAGGCCCGTGCAGAAATGTTGACGAGCCTCTTTTTTATATATGATCATCTCTCAAAAGCTTAAAAAATAGATAAAAAAATACTTTTTTAGTGCAATTCGTCTCATTTCACATCTAAAAACACACTTTTTACACACTTTTCAGCAAAAACATTTGGTCAATTGCGTAATTTTTTATTACTTTGCATCGTAATATAAAATATTATTTAAAAAAGTATTAATAAATTTTCAGAGAAATGAAAAAGTTAGGTTTATTGTTTGCTGCCACAGTTTTTGCAGCATCTGCATCTGCACAAACAGTTGCAGAAAGTAAGACTTTCGACAACATTTACATCGGTATTAACGGTGGTGTTGCTACTAAGACAACTGGCCACAAATGGTTGAGCGACCTCAACCCTAACGCAGGTCTTCGTATTGGTCGTTATTTCACTCCTGTATTCGGTTTAGCAATTGAGGGTAACGCATACTTCTCTAACAAACCTTGGAGATCAACAGGAACTATCGTTCGCTACATCAATACACAGTTGTTGGGTACTGTAAACTTCAGCAATTGGTTTGGTGGTTACAAAGGTGAGCCACGTGTATTTGAAGTAAGTGGTGTATATGGTCTCGGTTGGGGTCACGTTTTCAATCACAGAGACGATATGGAACCAATCAACCGCATGACATCAAAGGCAGGTCTTGACCTCGCATTCAACTTTGGTTCAAAGAAGCAATGGCAAATTTATATTGAGCCTTCTATCAACTGGGCATTCCTTGGTCAGCACGAAGGTCGTACCAAGAATGATGGTTCAGGTCAATATGGTTTCAATGCTTACTCAAATGGTGACCAACCAGTTTACAACATTCACAACTCAATGGTTCAGTTGAATGCTGGTATCGTTTACAAGTTTAAGAACTCTAATGGTGCTCACAACTTCACAATCGTTACTCCACGTGACCAAGCTGAAATTGATGCACTCAACGCACAAATTAATGAACTTCGCAATCGTAAGCCAGAAGTTATCACTAAGCAAGTTGAAGTTGTTAAGGAAGTACCTGCAGTTAAGGAATTCACTGTTTCTGACCTTGTATTCGTAACATTCGCTCAAGGTAAGTACAATCTTACAAGAGAGGCAAAGGCAGCTCTTGACAACGTTAAGGAAGGTAGCCACGTACAAGTTGTTGGTACAGCATCTCCAGAAGGTAGCGCAGCTCTCAACCAGAAGTTGTCTGAAAACCGCGCTCAGGTTGTAGCTGATTACCTCAGAAGCCGTGGTGTTATCATTGACGAAGCTACTGGTAAGGGTGTTCAGGGTGTAACCTCTAATCGTCTTGCAGTTGTTTACGTTAAGTAATTTAACACAGAACAAATAATTTTTTTAATTACATAATTAATCCTCGGTGCGAAAGTACCGAGGATTTTTTTATTGTCTAAACTTTTTAAAACAAATATCAAGTTCCCTTTTTAAAAAATAAAAATTAGAAGATTATTGAGAAGTGATATTATAACGATTATTATTCATTTTCTCACTTATCAGTCAGATAGTTACTTACAACTATTCTTTCTTATAGCTAAGATATATTTTAAAAAAATGATTGTAGAACTCGGTAATAATAAGACTAGAAATATATTGTTTCTCCTATCTATTAGCCTATAAAGAAAAAAATTATTATATATTAAGAAAAATGTAATTATGAATTCTAAATAAGTAATTACAATTTAATTTTTCGTAATTACATTTTATATAGCAATTCTATCCTCCTATTAATACTACATGTCAACGTCATTGAACATGTTGATTATTTCATCTGCACTATAAACTAGTTTAGCAGAGAACAATTAGACGTTTGAGAAAAGAATAAGACTAGATATAATTTATCACTCTTAAAAAAACAAATATAAAAATAACCTTCATTGTGGAAAGCAATTAAGAAAAATTATCACTACTTTTGCACTAAAGACAACATTATATAAATAGAGCATATGAATAACCTACCTACAATAGGCAAATACCACTTTATGGCTGAGCCGTTCCATTGCGATTTTACAAAGCATTTATTTATTGGGCATTTAGGAAATAATCTTTTAAATGCAGCTGATTTCCATAGTAACGATCGTGGTTATGGAGTAAATTATCTAAACACCATAAATAAGACATGGGTTCTAAGCAGACTTGCTATAGAATTAGACGAAACGCCTGCTATCTATGATAAATTTATAATAGAAACATGGGTAGATAGTGTTATGCGCTATTTTACAAACCGTAACTTCAAAATAACAAATGAAGACGGACACATATATGGTTATGGAAAAAGTATATGGGCAATGATTGATACAGAAACTCGGGAACCTGTAGATATTATGAAAGTTGACAACGAAACTATCTCAAAACATATAGAAACTAACTATGACAACCCTATCAAGAAATCGTCTAGAGTAAAATTGGACAGCAACCTCATACTTCAGAAATCAATTATAGCCCATTACAATGATGTTGACATCAACGGACATGTAAATTCTATAAAATATATAGAACACATCTTAGATATTTTCCCACTCGAATGGTATAAACAACATAGCATACAGAAGTTTGATATTGCCTACATAGTAGAATCTCACTATGAGGAAACACTCAATTTCTATACGGATAAAGAAATTGAGCCTATAAATAACGAAGTTGCGATACAAATAACAAAAATCAAGTATTGAAGGTGAAACTGAGGTTTGTCGTTGCAAAAATAATATTTGGTTAGGGATTATTATTTTTTTCCTTCTGTATTATTAAAATGAGCAGCTTTTTCAATACACTTTTTTTATATACAAGTATACTCTAAAAAGTAGATGATAAAAATAAACTATCAAATCTCGCATTGAATATTCATAAAATAATGCGAAATTTAGCAATTAAACAATCTTATATTTTGGATTTCCCCAATAATTCATTATATTTGCAAATAGAATAAATATATTATTAATCTAAATTTTATGAACGACAACAAAGTAATGAACCGTGCGGCGGACAATATCAGAATTCTTGCTGCTTCCATGGTAGAAAGAGCAAAATCAGGACACCCTGGAGGAGCAATGGGAGGCGCAGACTTTATCAATGTCCTCTTTTCTGAATACTTGGTATTCGACCCCGAACAACCTGAATGGGCTGGTCGCGATAGGTTCTTTCTAGACCCTGGTCACATGTCTCCAATGCTATATTCAGCATTGGCGCTTCAAGAAAAATTTACAATAGAAGAATTAAAAGATTTCCGTCAGTGGGGATCCCCTACTCCTGGACATCCTGAACACGATATTAAAAGAGGTATAGAAAATACTTCTGGACCATTAGGACAAGGACATACATTTGCAGCTGGAGCTGCTGTTGCCGAGAAATTCCTCGAAGCAAGATTGGGTAGTGAGGTTATGCAACATAAGATTTATGCATATATTTCTGATGGTGGTGTTCAAGAAGAAATTTCGCAAGGCGTTGGACGTATTGCAGGAACTTTAGGTCTAAACAACCTTATCATGTTCTATGATGCCAACGACATTCAGCTTTCTACTGAATGTAACGAAGTTATGAACGAAGACACAGCTGCTAAATATAAAGCATGGGGCTGGAATGTACTAACTTGCAATGGTAATGATGTAAACGAGATACGACAAGCTCTTGATGCTGCACATACCGAAAAAGAGCGTCCAACACTTATTATTGGTAAAACAATCATGGGTAAAGGTGCACTTAGAGAAGATGGCACAAGCTACGAACATAGTATTCAAACACATGGCGCACCACTAGGTGGGAATGCATACATTAATACCATAAAGAACCTGGGCGGCGATATTAACGATCCATTTAAAGTATTCCCTGAGGTTTCAGAACTTTATGCTAATCGTTTGAAGGAACTGAGGGATATTGTAGCGAAACGCCATGAAGAAGAACAAAAATGGGCGGAAGCTAATCCTGAAAAAGCAAAATTATACAAAGAATGGTTTAGCGGTAAAGCACCTAAAATAGATTGGACTGCTGTCAGTCAAAAAGCTGACGTTGCAACACGTGCAGCAAGTGCTACTTGCTTAAGCGTACTTGCTGAACAAGTTCCTAATATGATTTGTTCATCTGCTGACCTTTCTAATTCTGATAAGACAGATGGTTTCCTAAAGAAGACAAAGAGTATTGTACGTGATGATTTCTCTGGTGCTTTCTTCCAAGCTGGTGTTAGTGAATTAACAATGGCTTGCATGTGTATTGGTATGATGCTACATGGTGGAGTCGTTACAGCTATGGGGACATTCTTTGTATTCTCTGACTATATGAAACCTGCTGTTCGCCTCGCTGCCTTAATGCAAGTTCCTGTAAAATTCATTTGGAGCCACGATGCATTCCGTGTAGGTGAAGATGGTCCTACACACGAGCCAGTTGAACAAGAAGCACAAATACGCTTAATGGAGAAACTCCAGAACCATTCGGGAAAAGATTCTTTACGCGTATTCCGCCCTGCCGATGCAGAAGAAACAACAATTTGCTGGCAAATGGCGATGGAAAACATAGATACACCAACAGCCTTGATTCTTTCTCGTCAAAATGTTACAAATCTCCCAGAAGGTAATAATTACGAGTTAACACGCAAGGGAGCATACATTGTAAATGACTCTGACGAGAACTATGACGTAATTCTTGTTGCTAGTGGTTCAGAAGTTTCTACTTGTATTGCTGGAGCTGAACTTCTTAAAGCCGATGGAGTAAAGGTGCGTATTGTAAGTGCACCATCAGAAGGATTGTTCCGCCCGTCAATCTGCTGAATATCAAGAAAGTATTCTTCCTAAGAATGCAAAGATATTTGGTTTAACAGCGGGTCTTCCTGTTACATTACAAGGCTTAGTAGGAGCAAATGGTACTGTTTATGGTCTGAATAGCTTCGGTTTTTCGGCACCATACAAAGTACTTGATGAAAAACTGGGCTTTACTGCTCAGAATGTTTACGAACAAGTTAAATTATTTTTAGCATAATACTAACCGAGCCTCGCAGAATACTCTCCTACGGGGCTCTTAATGACTTTAACGCTTATGGAAATTAAAACAGTAGGTATTGCCTGCGATCACGCTGGCCTTCCTTTAAAGAAATTTGTCATTCAGTATCTCGAAGAAAATAAACTCCCTTATAAGGACTTTGGCTGCAACAGCGATTTAAGTTGCGATTACCCAGACTATGCGCACCCACTTGCAGAAGCTCTTTGTAATGGAGAAGTTTATCCTGCTATTGCTATTTGTGGTAGTGGTGAAGGTATGGCAATCACACTCAATAAGCACCAAGGGGTAAGAGCTGGTTTAGCTTGGAACAAAGATGTTGCAGAACTTATCCGTCAACATAACGATGCTAATGCACTCGTTTTACCTGGTCGTTTTGTTGATAACAGAACTGCAGGAAAGATTATGGATGCATTCTTTAAAGCTACTTTTGAAGGTGGACGCCACGAACGTCGTGTACAGAAGATTGACATTGCAAAATAAATACATCGCCAGTATATAAAATAAAAAGAGACTTTCCATTATGGAAAGTCTCTTTATTTTTGTTTGAACCTTTATGTTATCTTAGTTTCATTTTCTTTATTTGCCTTTTAACCAAAGAAAAATATAAGCTAATTACACTCTACTTTTTACTTTATAGTTTCTTTCTATCACTCAGATGTGAGTTATAAGACTCTTCAAATACTGCACTTACAGTGTTGATTTCTAAGAAAGTGGTAACACCACCTTTACCCATTTCCCCTGAAATATAGGCTATCTTATCGTCTAAAGAAATATAGCCACGTTGGCGTAACATTCGTAAAGCAGCCTTAAAAACCTCATGTTTAGCTTTCTTTTCCTGCTGATAAGCAACAGGAATTAAACCATAACTAAGATTCAACCAACGTTGTAACTTTTCATGATAGCAAATTGCTAATACTGGATTAGGGCCTCGGAAAGCAGCCAAATTGCGTGCTGTTTTTCCAGTATCACTATCAGTTATAATTCCTTTTACACCAAGATGTTCGGTTGCTTCAATAGCACTCTTTGCCAAAAACTCGCGCTGTCCCATATCATCGTTGAGTGGAATATCTAAAAATCCTTCGCGATGTGCATCTTTTTCAGCACGTTCTGCAATAGTAGCCATCGTACGACAAGCTTCAATCGGATACTTTCCACTAGCAGTTTCACCACTCAACATCAATGCGTCAGTGTAGCTATAAATAGCATTTGCAATATCGGTTACCTCAGCACGAGTTGGACGAGGGTTGTTAATCATTGTGTGTAACATCTGCGTAGCAACAATTACTGGCTTTCGTTTTGCTATACACTTTCTAATGATATTACGCTGAATACCTGGTATTTGTTCTATTGGAACCTCAATTCCCAAATCTCCACGCGCAATCATAATACCATATGAAGCATCAATAATCTCGTCAATATTGTCTACTCCTTCTTGGTTTTCTATTTTTGAAATAATCTTTATATCAGAGTTATGCTCATCCAAAAGATCTTGAACGACCTTAACATCTGCTGCAGAACGTACAAATGAATGGGCAATAAAATCTACATCTAAATCAATCGCCAACTTTATATTCGTAATATCTTTTTCTGTTAATGCAGGCAAATCTATATGAGCACCTGGTATGTTCACACTTTTTCGTGAGCCTAACTCCCCATCGTTCGTTACTTTTGCCACAAGCATAGGACCAGCACTTTCGATAATTTCCATATCAATCGCACCATCGTCGAATAACAATGGTCACCTTCTTTCACATCGCTTGCTATATTCTTGTAAGAAAGGTTCACTATGTCGTGGGTAGATTCTACATCAGGGCGTCCAAAAACCTTGACTATATCGCCCATTTTATACTTTATCGGCTCACCAACAGATGTTGTACGAATTTCAGGACCTTTTGTATCAATAAGCAAAGCAATATGAGGTGAAACTGCGCGCGTATTTTTTACTATCTTTCTTATCCCCTCTTCTGGTGCATGTGCAGTATTTATACGCACAACATTCATACCTGAGAAAAATAGTTTGCGTAGAAAATCAACATCACATCTAAAATCACTGATCGAACATACAATCTTCGTTTGCTTCATATTTCGTGTTATTTTTGTTTAGTTAGACATTGCCGTAAACGACGTATAATAAAGTTGATGCTATAATCAAGATGGTTGCAAATATAAGGAAACTTATGATAGCCTTCTTACCAATTTCGCTGATAAATTGTTTTCGTGTCTCTTTTTCCTTTTCTCTTTGCTTTTCGGCCGTAAGCATTGGTACTGCAATTGTAGATTCTACACTACAGAATGGACAATTACACTTCACTGTAGCGCCTTCTTCCGCTTTAATACTAAACTGTCGCATGCAGTTCTTACAGCTGACTTGGAAGTATCGTAGTGCCATAACCTTATCTTACATTCTCTATTAAGAACTTGTTATCAACTTGTTTTAGTTTAACAAGTCGCTGTTCTGTCTCTCCATTTTGCGATAATCTTACCTTATACCAATCGTCTTCATAATATGAAATTCTTAAATTACGAGCCAATTCATCTGCATTCTCTAATCCTGAGAGTGTACCAAACATTCCCCACCAAGCTGATTCTTTATCTAAATCAGAAGCATTTTCATCGTCTCCATAAAGTATTCGCTTACAACCTTCAGTCAGATAAGACTCATATTGTCTTACGTCTACTCGAGATAGTACAGCATTTAGATAGAACGACCGTAAGAAAGAGCAAGCTGAAGCCCGTAGCTTCTCTTGTTTTTCGGCTTCAATCGCTTTTACTTTAAGCATTTCCTTCACCTTCATCACTGAATCACGATGATGTTTACGTGCTATTCTTTCAAGTTCCTTTTGTTGCTGCTGATACCAATTAAACGTAAAAGCACCTCCTATAAGAAGTACTATTGCAAGAAGAAAAAATATTATTGATACTAACTTTCTGCTTTTCTTACGACTTTTTGATGTCGGAATATTTTTCTCATTTTCATGTGAAAGAGGTTCATTTACACTTTGAACACCAGTATTTTGAGAATCTGGAGCTTGTATTGTTGGTACCGTAATTTGTTCTTTAGTATCAAAATAGTTAATTTTTGCCCACAATGTGGGCAAACAGAAGTTGTTCGCAGTATGTTATCAACTGAAATACGAAACTTCCCTCCGCACTTTTTGCAAGTTACTTGATAGAGCATCTTTATTTTTTTCTGCAAATTTAATACTTTTCTTTCGTATAATAAAATATTTTCGATAATAGCTATAAACTTTTATAGACAGTTCTTTAAAATTGCTTCCTTCAATTAAAGAATAAACAAAAGAGAAATACTAAAAGACTATTCTATTAAAAACATTACTCTTTTATTTAATTGATAATAATACAAGTCCACTTTTGTTATTTTTTTACATTATAATTTTGTCATGATTTCGTTAAGATTTCTCAGTAGAACATATATATACTAACCGTCTTATTATCAACATATTGCAAAACCTATTGTTTTGCAATGTAAAAGCGCCTGTTTTGCACGCTGAAAGTGCCTATTTTGCATCGCAAAACAGGCGCTTTTGCAAAACCAAACAATTGGGTATTGATTATTAACTGGTTTTTTTCTTTACAAACCAAACCTATCTACTATAACACATTAAATCATGTGAGAAAAGCAATAAACATTGGAAAAGAGTTATGAAAGATTGGTTGTCTCATTAAAAAATTGTATTTTTGCATTATCAATATTTACTGGTTTAAAATACGAACGATACTGCAAAAAGATGAATATCTACAATCAACGGGAAGCACAACAACGCATGAACGAACTTGCAAAAGCAAATAAATCATTTGTTTTTATTATCAGTTACGATCAGAAAAAAGCTTATATAGAAGAGCTTGAGCATATAGACGCTTCGGAAATGCTTTATGCCTTTCCCGCAATAAATAATATTCCAACTGACAAAACAGCAAGTAATAACACGCCAGTAGAATGGATATTTGATGCACCAGACCGTGCAGAATATCAGCGTAGCATTGAACACGTAAAGACCAATCAACATAATGGCAACAGCTATTTGACCAATTTAACTTGCCAAATACCCATTCATACCAACCTTTCAATGCGAGAAATTTTTCTCCGCTCGACTGCTAAGTATCGCTGTTGGGTTAAAAACAACTTTGTTTGCTTCTCTCCTGAGATATTCGTTCGTATAGAAGGACAAACTATTCGTTCATTTCCTATGAAAGGAACCATAGCTGCCAATACACCAAACGCTGCAGAAATATTAATGAACAATGCAAAAGAAGCTGCCGAACATGCTACAATTGTAGACTTAATACGTAACGATCTAAGTATTGTAGCCAATCAAGTATCAGTAGAGAGGTATCGTTATATCGACAAACTAACCACTAATAAAGGACAAATACTACAGACTAGCTCAGAAATAGTTGGACAAATCCTTCCTCATTACCATACAAATGTTGGTGATTTGGTATTCAGTCTACTTCCAGCAGGTTCAATAACAGGTGCACCAAAGTCTATAACAACCCGTATTATTGCTGAAGCTGAGACTTATGAACGTGGTTTTTATACGGGCGTTATGGGACATTGGGCAAATGGAAACCTCGATAGTGCAGTAATGATTCGTTTTATTGACACCGATGGAAAACAACTTTTCTACAAAGCTGGTGGAGGTATTACAGCACAAAGTAACGATGACGACGAATATAACGAAATATTAGAAAAGGTATATGTGCCTATTTATTGAAACAATGTGTGTAGAACAAGGGAGGATTATCAACCTTGACTACCACTTAGAACGGATAAAATCCACGCGGAAACGCTTTTGGAATACAGAAAATATGGTTTCTGTAGACGATCTTTCAGCCCTTGCCGCAACCCAAAACGACCGAGCAAAGTTGCGTTTTACCTACGACAAAGAAAACATATACGACCTTTCTTGTACGCCTTATAGTATAAGAAAGATTGAAAAACTTAAGCTACTGATAAACAACGATATAGAATACGCTTATAAAAGTATTGATAGAAGCGCTTTAAACTTATTGAAGGGCCAAGTAAAACCCTCAGAAGAGATTGTCATTGTACAACAAAATCATCTTACTGACACCTCTTATACGAATATAGCACTATTCGATGGTGAGCTATGGATAACACCTTCTACACCCTTACTTAATGGAACGCGACGCAAACAACTACTCAATGCTGGTAAAATAATAGAGCGTGAAGTGCTTGTTACCGACCTAAATTCGTTTCAATCCATATCTCTTATCAATGCTATGATAGATTTAGAAGAACTCGTTTTACCCGTTTCGAGTATAGAGAACTTGCTATAAACCAATGAATAATCCACTTTCAAGCAGTCGTATAAGACAGAAAACACTCCAAAAAAAATAAAGAAAAAGTTTGATAAAAACTTGTAAGTTCAAAATAATATCGCTATTTTTGCACCCGCTTACAAAAAGTAAGGGCGTTTAGCTCAGTTGGTTTAGAGCATCTGCCTTACAAGCAGAGGGTCGGCGGTTCGAATCCGTCAACGCCCACTTAGGGGGTAGTTTCCAGAGTGGCCAAATGGGGCAGACTGTAAATCTGCTGCTTCTAGCTTCGGTGGTTCGAATCCATCACTACCCACAAAAAAGGCATCTTCAGAAATGAAGATGCCTTTTTTATGGCTTTATATTTCTTATTTAAGTTGTTCTTCCAATGCTTCTAAGTAATCTAAAAAAACTTGTTCGCCCTTTGGTTCTAACGTACAGGACTTCCGTGGACACTTGCCAAAGAGCGCACGCATAGTAGTAATATAACCTTTTTGTTCCAAAAGTTCTAACTGCTCGTTCATTTCTTCATCGGTTGCACCAGTTTGTTCACACAGATAAAGAAACGCCACCTCCCTGTTTGTCATTAAGATTGACATTACAGAAAGGCTCAACTTGTTCTGAAAAAATGGGTCTAATGGCTTCCTCATACTTTTCTTTCTCTCTTTCTAAAAGAAACATCGGTGTTAGTAACCAAGGCATCAAGAATCACAATTAGTAGGAATAAAGGAAAAAGAATTTTTTTCTCTTGTATCAAACTCAAAGATATTCTGCATAAGCGTATCAATTGCATAGTATGTAAAAATGATGTATCCTCCTACGCTTACATTATTGGAACGTTGAGGTAAACATAAACACAAACCTGACAATACAATACCTAAGAATGAGAAACAAAATGGTATGAAATTACTTTCGAACTTAGAAAACAATGTTAAACAAGCTGTAATGAAAACCATCCAAGTCCATGCAGAAAGTATTCTACATTCAACGACACTATAAGTAGCAAGTCGCTTCTTCTTTATTATGTATGTAAAGCCGAACGTACACCAAGCAATTAAAGGAGTAATGCCATACAAGTAAGATATCCAAGGGCCAACAAAGTAGCTCATAGCATAAAGAACGAGTGTCAGAACAGACCAAACAGCAATGAATCGTGGTAATTTCGAATTGATACCATCGGAGTTTTCAATTGCCTCTTTAATAGTTGCAATACTTTCAGCTACCCCCATTTGCTTTTCATCAGTAGTTTCGTTGCTGTTTTCTTTCATCACTTTCATTGTTTCTTTGGTAATATTATCCATACTAATAGAATTTATGTAATGAAACAAAGATAATGATATTTTAATCATAAACCGATACAACATAGTACTTTTTAACGCCATTTAACACCGCATCTTTCGTAAATACAGCATTTACATAGCAAACAAACAGTTTAATTTGCCTATAAAAGAAAAATATAGTACCTTTGCAATACTAAACTAATAGTAATGAAAGGTAGTTTCGCATATTTTATCTTCGCATTGTTCTTACTTATATCTTGTAATAAGCAAGAGGGGAAATCATCAACCAACAAGTCAATAGACACAATTCCAATGTTGGTAGAACGAGTGCAGAAAAGTTCTCGTTTGTACACTTCTGAGTATCATATTCACAAGATAATCACACATAGCGACAAGGTAAAAGCAGAAGGAACATTCCTCAACAAGAAGTTTTCAGTGAACCTTCCTCTTGGCGATCGTCGTGTAGCCATACCACTTGATGCCGTTGTAAAGGCCTATATTGATTTTTCAGACTTTAGCAACAAGAACGTAAAGAAAGACGGTAATGGCAAAATAACTATTATATTGCCCGACCCACGTATAGTAATAACCAGTACAAAGGTAAATCATAAAGAAATGAAACAATATGTTGCATTCACTCGAAGTAACTTTTCTGATGCCGAACTAACAAGTTACGAGCAACAGGGAAGGCAACAAATTGTTAATTCTATAGGTCAGATGGGCATTATTGAGCATGCTCAAGAGAGTGCAGCAAGGCAGCTTATTCCGATGTTAAAGATGCTTGGATATAACGAAAACGATATAACCATTAGCTTCCGCAAAGAGTTTACACTGTCTGATATTACACGGTTTATCGAAAGTTCAACCCTTCAAACCGATAGAAAGAAATGAGTAACAGCATACAAAAGTTCGTTCGTAAAACTACCAGAGCCTTTGGTTGCAAGTATTTGGAATTGCATTGCTCATCGGTGGTGGCATTTGGCTTGTGAAATGGCTTAATAATTCCAATTCCATTTCTGTGAATGTAGACCAACGTATAGACATTACACCACAACAAATACAGTCTATCCAAAGCATTGGACAATGGGAATTTCTTGCCATTAACGACGAAGAAATGGTTGATACAGTGCGAGAACGCTTTTTTTCTGATAATGAATTAGTCCGCATTTACTATGGAACTCTTCGGTTGGGAATAGACCTACATAAGGCGAAACCTAGATGGCTACGTGTAGAAAATGATTCTGTTGTTGTGGCAACGCTACCCAATATAGAACTTTTAGACCGCAACTTCATTGACGAGGCACGCACGCAATCGTTCTTTGAAAGTGGAAACTGGTCTGCTGAAGATAGAGAAAAACTTTATAACAGAGCCTATCAGAAAATGTTGAAACGCTGTTTCACGAAAGAGAACATAGCCACAACAGAAAACAATGCGCGCAAACATTTCGAGAAAATGCTTAATGCTATGGGCTATAAAAACGTGCGAGTAGAATTTGAAAAGAAGGCTACAACAAAATAAAAAATTCATTATTTAAGGATATTCAGTAGGTAAAAAGATGTATTTTAATTTAAAACCTTATTATACTCACTATAGATCACTCACTCAATTGGGCTTGCCTATCATTGTTGGACAAATAGGAACAATTATTCTTGGACTTGCCGACACACTCATGATTGGCCAGCATAGCACAACCGAACTGGGTGCAGCGGCTTTCGTAAACAATATGTTTACGTTGGTTTTAGTATTCGGAATGGGCTTTGCCTATGGTGTTACACCTATTGTTGGCTCGCTTTTCGGACGCGAAGAGAACGAGAAGATAGGCAGAATTTTAAAGAATGCTCTCTTAGTAAATACACTATTGGCAGTTTTACTCGTAGCAATCATGTGGTTACTCTACGCCAATCTTGATAATTTAGGGCAACCTGAGGAATTGTTACCCATCATGCGGCCTTACTTTATCGTTAATCTTGTATCGCTACCTTTGTTTCTTGGTTCAATACCTTTAAGCAATTGTGCGACGGAACCACCGATACGAAGACTCCAATGTGGATTATGCTGGGTGGAAACCTGCTCAATGTAGCAGGCAACTATGTCTTAATATATGGTAAATTAGGCTTTCCTGAGTTAGGATTGTATGGTGCTGGTATTTCAACAATGGTTTCGCGCATCTTGATGACGGTTACAATAGCCATCATTTTCTTTACTTCAAAGCGATATAAGTCATACCATCACGGCTTCTTCAACCAGTCTATCAATCGTTCGGACCTTACTTTGCTCTTCCAAATAGGCTTTCCTTTAAGTCTTCAGATGGGTATGGAGACGGCAGCTTTCAGTCTAAGCTCTATCATGGTAGGCTGGATTGGAACCAAAGCATTGGCTGCCCACCAGGTCATGCTGTCTATTTCGCAACTGTTCTATATGGTCTATTACGGCATGGGGCTGCAGTTGCAATTCGCGTAAGCTACTTTAGTGGGCAACACGACTACAAAGCAGTGCGTCTTTCTTCGTCAGCTGGTTTTCATCTCATTATGTTAATTGCGTTCATAGTAGCCATTCCTGTCTTCATTTATCGTAATAGCATGGGGGCAATCTTTACCGATAGCGAAGAAGTTTGCCGTATGGTAGCACAGCTTATATGGCCTTTGATGATATATCAGATAGGCGATGGTTTGCAGTGTGCTTATGGAAACGCTATGAGAGGGCTATCTTATGTGAAGTCTCTCGTCCCAACTTCATTTGTATCATTCTTCTTAATCAGTCTGCCAATTGGTTATTTGCTTGGTATAAGGTTTGATTTTGGACTACATGGTATATGGTATGCCTTCCCATTCGGATTGACTGCAGCAGGCTTGCTCTACTATTACTACTTTAACAAACAGTTAAATAAGCTAACCAAACTAGAGCAATAGTTGTCGGAAAATGGATTAACAGGCTCATTCTTTTAGCATTCCCAACTTGGCTTTCCTATTATACCAATGTAATAACAAAGCCTTTGGAGAATTTTAAATAGCCAAGAGAAATAAGCCACTTCTATCGGATAAAAAGACGCTAACGATGTAAACATTTTTCAAGCACACAATTATTATCTAATTATATGATAATCAGTGCATTGAAAAACAGCCTGTTTTGCGTTATAAAAGTGCCTGTTTTACATGGTAAAAGTGCCTATATTGCGTCGCAATATAGGCACTTTTGCAACACCAAAGCGCAGTTAACGTTTTCCCGTTGCACTTTTCTTTACAATTAAGAACCATTTGAAGGACAAATCATAGTCGTACGAAAGAAAATACAAACGACTATTTTTAATAACAAATAAGGCTGAACCCCTTAGAGTTCAGCCTTATTTGTATAAGTAAGTACAAGGTTTATCAGACTTCAGTAGCGATAGGAATACATTCTTTCCGATTCATAAACAAAGAGAGAGATAACATATATTACTATCTACTTAATCTGCTGATGTTATGCAACCAATCGACTTTAAATACATGAATCATACAGATTTGATGAACTGAAAAAGCTAAAAGCAATGCTTCGTATGTCTTACATACCTTCCTCTTCAGCCATTTCCAATTCTGTTTTTGGCTTTTCTTGAGGTGCATTGCCCTCAGTATCGCTTTCAATATCAAGTTGAACAGATGACGTAATCTTCAGTGCTCCCAAATTGTTTATAGTTATATCAATCGGAATAAACTCGTCGCTATTAGGGTCAGGCGAGCCTACGCTTGCACCAAACTTAAGGAAATTGCCATCTACTTTATCGAACATGAAACCAATAAATGCACCATTTTTGCCATACTTATTATTGGTAAACTCTTTAAAATCACTCTTTTTAAAGTGCGTTTAAAGAACTCTGTTCCGTCAGAACGGGTAATAAGAACTTCTACTTTATTGTCGTAATACTTCTTCCCATCGCTATCTATTACCATGGGAAGGTCTTTATCAGCATGGCGTTGAATATTTATCGTGTATGTTCCTCCCAACCATTCCACTTGTTTTTTATACTCAAAGTCAGCAAGTTGCTGCGGATTGTGCGACGGAACAGCCTGTGGTTTTATCTTAGTGATAATGTTATCCGACTTCTTTTCCTTCTTACAAGAAACTACGGCAACCGTAAGCAACCCGCATAATAGGAACAATGATGTATTTCTTATAGCCTTCATCTGATAAAAATAAAATGTATATTCATTGCAAATGTACTGCTTTTTCTGAAATCAACCAAATTGTAAACAAGATAAATCCTTACTAATAGCGCAGTAAAGTCCATCTACAATGAATGGAGTATCACGCTTGTGATACAATGAAAAGATGATAAACGTTACTGAAACTACTTTCTTTCGAGTGTGATATGGTACAAACCTGCATATGCATCCTCCATGTGTGTGAACGAAATAACCACTGCAAAGTCGTCTCCTTTCTTATTGTGTTCAGGGTGTCCGAGCACAAAATTGCCATTCAAAGAAAGATAATCGTCCTCCCCAAGTACTTATAACCATACGAAAGAGCATCTTCTGCAAAGCGAATCATCTCTTCTTCCGACCATGTATAAAGGTTAATGCGCTGTGTTGTAAAGCGATTGTTTAGACCAACCCCCCAAAAGCCCATCTGACGAGGGTGCGTTCCAGTAACAACATCGTTACCTAAAGCCTCATCATAATGCATGTTATAGCTGTAAGTCAGCTCCTTTTGTGCACCATATCCTTTAATTACTTGTGCTAATATTAGGCCGTGTGCTGCCCCAATGTTATCGAAAAAGTGCATTTCATTGGTACGTTGGTCGCCATTTACCAATAGTTCGTACATGAAAGAAAACTTGAAATCGGTACTTTTATGAAGACTTTGAAGTTTTTCCACAGGTCCATTCTGAACTCCTTCCATAGGAGGGTACTTTACATTATTCGCTAAATCAGTATCTGATGTTTGTTCTGCTTCTATAGAATTAGAGTACGTTACAACAGGCTCTGACTCTATTTCATGTGTTGCTATATGGGGGTTGTGATCGTTAGAGTGAGCTGCTTTCGGTGTAGAATCACTGGTAACAGCATGCGTATGTTCCTTTACGATCTTTCCTCCATAGCGATAACTCTCTACAAAATCGTCCTTACCAGTGGCTTTGTTAATGTATTTATCAGTGCCTCCAGAACGTTCGCTCACCTTCGTTCCGTTCTTCCAAACTGTCGTAAACTCCAGTTTCCGCGCTCTGAATATGTGTACGATGTTCCATTTAGCAAACCATTAGCATAGTTTAGTTTCATTCCTACATTGCCATTGGCAAAGAACGAAACCGCTCTACCATTGGCTTTGCCATTGCTATACTTCATTATCGATTCTATTTTACCCGACTTATAGAATGTACGGGCAGTTCCAGTAAGCACAGTTTGTTTATCGTCTGTCTTACTAACACTTATATATTGCTTTTCCGCACATAGCTGTCCAGTGATATAATAGTCGTGAAGTATCTTCTGACCGCGCTTATCTACAGACAAAATACGATAATAAGAGGCTTGCTTGGCTGAGCTTACTCCCTTCCAATTTGCATTATAGAAAATTGCATCTTTAGGTATATTGCGCTTCACACGTCCTTGTGCCAGCACCACAAAAGGTAGCAACAGGATTATGAGGAATAAGAAAAATCGTTTCATAAAACTCTTAATTTTAATGCAAATATACAAAAGAAGTTGAAAACTATAGCAGATTTCTAATTCTTTTTTCTCCATCTTTGCTTCTCTGTACCATTTGTATTAAATGCCTTTTGCCTTATTTGCAACAAACACTCCAATAAGTATGAAGGCACTACCAACATACGCAATGGGTGTCATATGCTCGTTCAAGACTATCGCACTCGTGATTACTGTAGTTACAGGGTTAAAGTAAATATAGTTCGAAGCGCGCAAAGCACCTAACTTTGTAATAACCCATGCCCACGCAGCGAAGCACACAAACGACGCAACAACACCAAGATATAGTAGGTTAAGACCTATAGATGGCGTAAATAACTGTTCGAATGGGAATGTCCAAGGGTGTATAATAAAGATAGGAAGTATAGTGATTAACCCGTAAAAGAAAACTTTACGCGTGATAAAAAACGGAGAATAATGCGATGAAAAGTTCTTCATAACCAACGAATAGATAGCCCAACTCGCTGCTGCAGCCAATGCAAGGAAGTCTCCCAATGGGTCTAGATGCAAAACAAAATGGCCATTAAAGATGACAAGAGCAACACCTATCAGAGCAAAAACAGAGCCCACAACAAGCGGAAGGCTCGCTTTTACACTCTTCAAGAATAGCAATGCCAAGATAATCGTAACCAAAGGAGTAGTGCAAACAATGAAGCTAACATCGTTTACAACAGCTAATTTCAACGCATAATTCTCTGTTAAGAAGTAAAGAGAGCTACCGAAGATACCTAATAGAAACACTATTAGCTCGTCTTTCAGCGAATCGCAGAACAGTTTCTTGGGAGAAATGAACCAAATACATACGTAAGCTAACAACGTTCGCAGTACATATATCTCCTCAGGCGATAGCCCTTTATCTATCAACACGCGAGTATTGACAAACGTTCCGCCCCAAATCATAACTATAACTAAAGCTACGACATGACCAAGAAGCCCATTTGACTTGATATTAGTAATATTTCCTTCGCTATTCATAGGTGCAAAGGTACATAGGTTTTACTAATATTTAAAACATATACATAAGAAAAAACAAAACGATAGTTGTATAAAGGAAATATATACAATATTTGCTTGCATATCGGAAAGGAAGCTATTTTACACTATTACTTTCGTTTCAACACTATCCGTGCTGTACTTTTCGAGTTGCTTGGCTCTACCCTTACATCGTCAGTTAAGTTTGTTACCCACGAATCAGCAGCAAAACGAAGTTTTCGATGTCGTTGTATGAGATACAAAGCAGGCTTATCTTCGACGACAACATATTCAGAAGAAGAATTTTGCGGAATATCTTTATCATCTTCATCAGTTACGTTTTCCTCACGAACATCGTTCGAATCAACTTTCATTACAATTGGACCTGTATAATCGTAATGCACTCTTGCTGTTTCTATATCAGCGTCAATGCAGAGCATTTTAGCACTGTCAATATAAGCCGTACCATTTATTTGCAGGTAATTTTCTGCTGTAACCTGCGCTGTTATAGGTTCTTTCGTTATTTTAAAACTGAACGTTGGTACAGTATAAGGTTGCCAATAAGCTTTAAGCCACGCATCAAACCCTGGGCAAAAGCTTAAAAAAACAGCCTTAACCATATCAGTTGGTAAGTTCTTTAGTTCTTCATTAAACGCTTCTTTACTAACATTCTTATTGGGAATCTGCGACTTTAGGAAATCATAAAAGCCATATAACAAATCTGTTTGGTTTACTATTTGCCATTGTTGTGCCTTCCATTCCACCTTTACAATAGGCGTTGTGTGATTAAAAATCTGCTGAATCTTCTCTATTAGTTGCTTGTCTGCTTCGTATGAGAGGTTATTTGGTGCTGCAATCTTTGTTATATCAAGTTCGAAAGTAGTACTATCAGCATCTGTTTTCAGTACTTTCAAACTAAAGTTATTATGCAACTCGCCATCAAACATATTCAACGAGAACATAAATTCCACATCGTTAAACAACCAATAAGGACTATGCTGCCAGTTTAAACTGGCAGCATAGTCGTAAGAAACATATTGCCCAACAACGAATTGTGGGCAATAATGCTGTTTATCTTGCGCTGTAGATACCAACGCAATAAGTGAAAATAATATGAAAGATAATAGCTTTCTCATTTAAAAGCTACTAATCTTACATTATTACCATAGTCCAATTGTGTTTGTCTTCTATGGTTCCGTATTGTATTCCACGTAGTGTTTCGTACAACTTCAAAGACCATGGTCCTGGCTTCTCGCCAAAGTTGTAAGACTTTCCTTCCTCTACATCGTCCAAACGAGATATAGGTGAGATAACCGCAGCAGTACCACAAGCACCTGCTTCTTCGAAAGTAGCAAGTTCTTCTTCCGGTATTGGGCGACGCTCTACCTTCATTCCGAGGTCTTCAGCTATCTGCATTAAGCTCTTATTTGTAATAGAAGGCAAGATCGAAGAAGACTCAGGAGTAACATAAGTGTTATTCTTTATACCGAAGAAATTAGCTGCTCCACACTCGTCAACATATTTCTTTTCTTTGCAATCGAGGTAGAATTCAGACGCATAACCCTTTTCGTGAGCAATCTGATTAGCCTTTAACGATGCAGCATAGTTACCTCCTACCTTGTAAGTACCAGTTCCTAATGGTGCAGCACGGTCGAAATTACGCATGATTACATAAGGATTTGTTGAGAAACCACCTTTGAAGTAAGGGCCAACAGGGGTAACAAATATCATAAATAGATATTCTTCAGCAGGGCGAACACCTACTTGTGCTCCTGTACCGATGAGCAATGGGCGAAGGTAAAGTGTAGCTCCGCTTTCATAAGGAGGTATATAAGCTTCGTTTAAGCTTACAACTTTCTTCACCATTTCTATGAAAAGTTCGGTTGGAGGTTCAGCCATAACGATACCACGGCAAGTACGTTGCAAGCGAGCAGCGTTTTCTTCAGGACGGAAGACACGTACTTTACCATCAGGACAGCGGTATGCTTTCAATCCTTCAAAGGCCTCTTGTCCGTAATGAAGACAGGTTGCTGCCATGTGTATATTGATGTTTTCGTCTGAAGAAACTTCAATTTCTCCCCATTTTCCATCGCGATAGTAGCAACGAACATTGTAATCGGTCTTCTGATACCCGAATGAAAGGTTCTCCCAATCTATTTTTTTCATAATCTTAAATTTTGTGCCTGCCTTCTATTTCGTTCCGAGAAGGAAAGTCAGAAGGTCGGCGGTTAGTAATTGTTTTATAGTTTTTATTTATCGTTTAAGTCTCTGTTATTTTGTTTCGAGTAACTTTTTAATTTCCTCGTCGGTGTGTGTTAGTTTATCTTTACACACCTTTATCAGTCCTTGCGCCTTCTTTAGTTCGCTTGCCATGGTGTCTATATCCATGTCGCCACGTTCCATTTTGTCTACGATAGCTTCCAGTTTACTAAGTGCTTCTTCGTATTTCATACTTTATTTCTTAGGTTTCTATTTCTTTACTATTGACGTTACGCTACCTGTTTCGAGTTGCGTTGTAATTTCATCACCAGCTTTTAGTTCGTTAGCATTACGCACTACACGCCCATTCTTGTAGGTTAAGCTATAGCCTAAGCGCAACATTCGTTCTGGGTTTACGGCATCTACACGCTGTACTATCAGTTGTAAGCGATGATATTCTGCCGTCAACTTGCGTTCGACTGCTGGGATTATCTTGCCTGAAAACATCTCTATTTTCATTCGATGATGCTGCAAGTGCAATCCTGTACGCTGCAAAATTGCATGCCAATAGTCGTCTAAACGTGCTTCTTCCCTATTCTTTACCATTGAAAACAGTATAGGTATATGAGCTGAAAGCTGCTGTAAATGCATTTTTTCGTGCTGTATTTTATGTCCTACTGCACGATGAATAGCCACTTGGGCTTGTTCTATTCGATGCAAAGTACTTGCCAAATGTTCTATCAAGAAGGCTGCGGCAGCCGTCGGTGTCTTCACTTTTGTATGGGCAACCATATCAAGTATACTCTCGTCGCGGTCGTGCCCAATACCTGTTATAATGGGTAAAGGGAAATTAGCCACGTTCTCTGCCAGTATCAATGTGTCGAAACCACTAAGATCGGCAGTTGCTCCACCACCACGAATGATGACTACACAGTCGAATTCGTCTTCTCTTTCGTTTATCTTGTTCAGCGCTTCTACAATGCTTTGCTCTACTTGTTCACCTTGCATAATTGCTCCAAAGAGCTCTGTTTGAAGGTTATTCCATACTCGTTGCCTGCTAATTGGTTGCAGAAATCGCCATATCCAGCTGCCGAAGCCGAAGAAATAACGGCCATTCGTTGCGCAAATAAAGACAGGCGAAGCTCTTTTTGCAGGTCGAACACGCCCTCTGCCTTCAACCGAGCGATGATTTCGTGGCGCTTGCGTGCCATGTCGCCCATTGTATATTCGGGATTGATGTCGTCAACGATCCACGAAAAGCCGTACTGGGCATGAAACTGAGCATGTACTTGTACCATGATTTGAAGACCAGCACGAAGTCTTACACCTGCAACACGTTCAAAATAAGGTTCTATAAGCGACCACGATGTGCGCCAACACTTTGCAGATGCGCGTGCAATAGGTGTGTTTGAGCGTTCGTCTTTCTGTATTAGCTCTAAGTAAAGATGTCCCCTACTCTCTCTCGCTTCCGAAATTTCAGCTTCCACCCAATACGATTTCGGCATGGCAGCGTCGATAAGCTCGGCGACCAAAGAGTTGAGTTCATGTAGCGTTAGAGCGTTCTCCATATATCTGTACTGTCCTTTCAATCGCAAAGATAAGAATAAAATTGGAATAAAACTACATTGGTATTAGAAATTTTTCTTTTTACAACATCGTCTTTACACTTTGATAATAAAACATCGTAAAACCATTCCCATTTTACAATAGTAACGCTTCAGACTTATCACGGCTATCTGAGTACACATCTTAAAATGGCATTCGGATAACACGAAACTAATAAAAACGATCTTATGATTCGTATGAAGATGAGATTATGAAAGTGTAAAGATTTATTATTAGCAATGGTATTACGTAACAATTTCACTATCAACGTGTTACGAAACCCATTGTTTTGCATTACAAAAGTGCCTACATTGCGCGGTAAAAGAGCCTGTTTTGCCTCGCAAAACAACCGCTTTTGCAAAGCAAAATAACAATCATTGCTTTTTCCTACTATTTTCTTTACAAAATAAGAGCTATACTATACTAAAACAATAGAAATAAAGTAGGTTTAAGATATGCTATCTATCTCACATCAATAGAAGTTTTTCTTCTGTATCAGAAAGATGGTTGACAATGTTCATTCTTTCAGTAATACAATACGAAAACACAGCTTACAAATGCCAAAAACTAAATAATGGGTTTAGTATTTTGCAAAGATTTGCTGAAAATACACTAGACGTAAAAGGTTACGGGCATTTATAATGCGCTGAGCTTGCGCCTGATAATCAGGACAAGCAAGTAGTTGTTCCACGTTAGCACTATAATATGTATTATCGGCTACACCCTCTTTCAGCAAGTTTTTGCCTAAACACATATACTTCGTATTACGGAAAGCAAAGGGCGCAAGTGTAGCTAATATATCGTCATGGCTTCCCCAACGCTGAGTCATTTTACGATAGTTTTCTTTCCGAAGGTAAGGTGGCAGGTAAACATATAATGGCACTGAGCGTTCCCAACGCTTATTTATCTTTGTATAATCAAGAATGGAACGCACGTTATGGTCGCCCGATATAATGACAATCGTATTGTTTGCTGCTTTCGATTGCTTAAATTTGTCTAGGAAATCGCCTAATGTTTTATTGGCGTAACGATATCCCATAATGTACTTTTTCAGTACTTCGTGGTTCTTTTCGGCAAAGCATTCATTGTTATAAATATCACTTGGAAGCTCCTTAAGTTGCGCTTCTTTAGGAAATTCGAACGGCGGATGATTGGTAGTTGTCATGCAAAGCATCATCTGTGGTTTAGTTGTTTGTTGGTCTAAACGTTCTTGTATGCTTTGGAAAAGATGATGGTCGAACACTCCGATACTATTATTTTTGTATTCGGGGTGCTGCTCTTTCAGCGTAAACTTGCCAGTAATCTTCGTAAACTGTTGGTGTTTCAGAGCCTCATAACAATTCTCCCATGCTACGTCCATACCTGAAATAAACTCTGTGGTATAGCCACTTTCGTTAAAAGGAAATGCTATCGACGAGGGTAAGCAATTGAAACGATAAGCGGATGAGAAGAAACGAGGAAACGGAACACTACTTATGATGTTCTCAATAGAGGCAATTGTGCCGTTACCAACAGACTGGAAATTGCGAAAAAGCAAATCTTCTTTAAAGTGACGGCGCATTCCAATAACATATCACAATGAGAATTATCTAAGTTCATAAGGTAATTACTCCAGCTTTCCTCATAGATTATCAACACATTCGGCTGTTTGTGCTTCATTGTATCGGGCACCTCGCAGAACAAGGCAGTGCGTAATGCAGACAGAGTATCGCTCTTTAAACGTATTGTATCCGAGTTTGTATATACGTTTATGGCTTCTTGCAGCGACCTGAACTTATATTCGGTAAGCAAACTTTCAATAGAATGAAAGGTAAAAGCGTCTTTCTTTTCCTTTATTGCCTTCTTCAACATGTAGGCAGCGTTGGGTACAAGGTCGTTAATTTGCTTACTGCTCGACACAAAAGAATCTTCAACTTGCAAAGGGAAACGCCATACAGAGCCACGAAGACAAGCTGTTTCAACAAGGAAAAATACAATTATGAGGGCGAACATCTTACCCGTTACTCTCACCTTTTCCTTTCCACTATCATAGCTTTGTGCGCTGTTTGCAATTTTCTTATTAAGAAGATAAATGCCAAAAGCTACAATTCCAACCACTGACAGATATAGCATGACGTGATATTCTTCCCAAATCGTTTGCAGTAAACTCAAGGGGTTTTCATTAAAAAAGTCGAAAGCTGTTATATTAATATGTGACTGAAAATTATGATAAAAACCTATATCAAATAGTGCAAGTATTAGCAATATAGTTTCAAGTAACCAATAATAAAAACTAACAAACCGAGATAACCTATCTGTTACATTCTTATTGCGCACTAAAAGGCAAAATAATACAACAAGAAAAGGCAGAATGGCAACGTATGCTGCTACTTGAAGATCGAAGCGTAATGCGTTAAAAAACGCTGAAGGTAACGAATTTGCATACTCACCGAAAGTAGAAAAAGGAACAAAACAGACAGCGAAGAGCAGTCTGACAATAAAGAATACACTCACTATAATAAGTGTATGCTTCAGTATTTCAACTATTTTTGCAGTAAGATAATTCATCTTTCATATTTCCTAAATGTAAGGAAAGCTGTGCAAAGGTATTATTATTTCATAAAAAGTACAAAAGGAATAAAAACAAAAAAAGAAAACAATAAGATGCAAAAACTTTGTGGATTGATGTTTATTTCTTATTTTTGCATAATGATAAAAGGGCTTGCCTATTTTATAGGAATGAAGCCTTTGGATTTTGATTGAATTAAACCGACAAAGCTTTTAAAGCTATAGATTTATGAATAATATCTTTCGTGGATTAGGAATAGCATTGGTAACACCATTCAAACAGAATGGCGAAATAGATTACGATGCCTTAGAAAGACTAATAGAATACCAAATAAAGAATGGTGCTGACTTCTTTACCATACTAGCAACAACGGGCGAAAGTCCTTGTTTATCGGCAGAAGAGAAAAACGAAATCACAAAAACCATAATAAAGATTGTAGCTGGACGCGTTCCGATACTGAAATATTGTGGTGGCAACTATACTGCTGCCGTTGTGGAAGAAATAAAACAATCTGACTGGAAAGGTATTGATGGAATACTTAGCATCTGTCCATACTACAATAAACCCAGCCAAGAAGGATTGTATCAACACTTCAAAGCCATTGCAGAAGTTAGCCCGCTACCAGTGGTTTTATATAATGTGCCTGGACGAACGGGCGTAAATATGAAAGCGGAGACCACAGTGAGGATTGCTACCGACTTCCCTAATATCGTGGCAATTAAGGAGGCTGCTGGCAGTTTAGAGCAGGTAGATGAAATCATTAAGAACAAGCCAAAACACTTTGAAGTAATTAGTGGCGATGATGCACTGACGTTCCCAATGATAGCAAGTGGTGCTGCTGGTGTTATTTCGGTTATTGGTAATGCACTGCCAAAAGAGTTTTCGCGTATGATTCGATTGGAATTTAATGGTGAATACGATGCTGCGCGCATAATTCACCACCAGTTTACAGAACTTTATAAACTGTTGTTTGTAGACGGAAACCCAGCAGGCTGCAAGGCTTTGCTTAACGATATGGGAATGATAGAAAACGTTTTGCGATTACCATTGGTACCTACACGTATCGAAACAAAACAGAAAATGAACGATATACTAAAAAAGATGAGACTTCATTAAGAAGCCTCATCTTTTTTTATTCTTTTGGTGTTCATAATTGATGAACACTATATTTAAACCTTCTATTAAAGTTTATCTTATTAAATTAACGCTGCAGGAATAGTGATTTCACCTGCAATAGATTGGTTCATGTACTTGCGCACAATCTCGTGATCACTATATTTCGCCTGAAGAAGCATTAGTTTGGTTAGCGCAGCCTCAACTGTCGTATCGTAACCACTAATAACACCAGCTTCTTTCAGCTGATATCCCGTATCATAACGATTCATATCGGCTTGTCCACTAATACATTGACTTACATTAACAGTAACTACTCCACGCTGAGAAGCCTCTTTTAGCAAGTTCATCAGCCAAGGAGAGTGAGGTGCATTGCCGCTTCCGTATGTACGCATGATAATGCCACGGAGTTCAGGAGCATCGAATATGTGACGCACTATGTTCTCTTCAGCACCAGGAAACAACGAAAGCACAAATACATTGCTGTTCACTTCAAAGTGAGGCACCATTGGTTTGCTGTAGTCAGGAGTTAAGATATGGTGCGTTTGGAAGTTAAAACTAACACCTGCCTCGCAAAGATGAGGGAAGTTGAACGAATCAAAAGCATTCAACTCGTCAGCATTTGCTTCGTAGAACGATTACCACGGAGCAAGTGTCCATTAAAGTAAATACATACTTCAGGCACCATAGGGGTACCATCTTGGTGGTGAGCTGCTGCTAACTCGAGACTTGTCATAAGATTTTCCTTGCCATCTGTGCGCAATTGACCTATTGGAAGCTGTGAGCCTGTTAGGATAACAGGCTTCGTAAGATTCTCAAGCATAAACGACAATGCCGATGCTGTATAAGACATGGTGTCTGTACCATGCAAGATAACAAACCCATCATAATCGTCATACCTATCCACTATGATTCTAACAATATCTGCCCAATTATCTGGAGACATGTTTGAAGAGTCAATAGCAGGAATAAATTGATAGGTATCAATGGCTGTTGGAATCAGCTTAAACTCTGGAACCTTATCAGCAAGGTGATCGAAATCTAAAGGCTCTAAGGCCCCCGTCGTAGGATTACAACCCATTCCAATGGTTCCACCGGTATAAATCAGTAAAACTTTCTCTGTTCTTTTCATGCTCGTATTATACTTTGGGGCAAAGATAGTAATTTATTTTCAGTAATTGTTTATTTACATCCTTCTTTTTTATCGCTTAATATTAAATTGTTACATGTTTTATCTTTCCATAAGTTGACAGAAACAAGGCTGTGCTAAACCTTAAGACACATCAAACAAAAAGATAACTATAAAATTGACGCAAACCTTTTTACTTTACAACAACATAATGACAATTGAATTATTTTACTATATTATAAAGTTATTTTTTTCTCTATATCAAAAAGTCAATTAAACTTTTGCCATTCTCAAAAAAATAATAGTATTTTTGCAACGTAATTATGGTGGAGGATTTATAGATAATAGAAGAAACTCACCTTAGCGAGAATGAAATAACGTTATTGCACTTATATTTTATGAAGAAATTACTTTTCCCTATCATGGTTATTACCATGATTTTAGCGATGGTAGGCTGTGGTTCAAGCAAACAAGTAGCTTACTGGCAGAACATTGACTCTATTAGCTTAGCAGCATCTAAAGGCTTATATGATGCTAAGATTATGCCAAAAGATGAATTAACCATTTTGGTGCAAACCACCGATCCTCTTACTTCAGAGCCATTCAACCTACGTTCTACAGGACAAACAAATAGTAAAAGTCAAGTTACTAATTATTTGGTTGATAATGATGGCATGATAAATTTTCCCATCATAGGCAAAATCCATGTAGCAGGATTAACTAAAACTGAGTGCGAAGACCTTATTAAAAGTAAAATTCAGCCATATTTGGCACGTACAGAAAATCCACTCGTTTCAGTTCGCATGAGTAGCTATCGTATCACTGTTATTGGAGAAGTAAATCGTCCTGGTGTTATTCCAGTAGCGACAGAAAAGATTAGTTTAGTTGAAGCATTAGCTGAAGCTGGAGATATGACCATTTTTGGAAAGCGCGATAATATACTTCTTGTTAGAGAAGATAAGACTGGAGAGAAGCATAAGATACGCTTAAATATGAACGATGCGAACCTTATAAACTCACCTTATTATTATTTACAACAGAATGACATCATTTACGTTGAACCGCAAAAGATGAAGGCAAGAAATACATTCTTTGGAAGTAACACAAGTATATTCTATTCAGTAATTGGTATCACAACGTCGCTTGTTTCTTTATTAATTACTATTTTAAGATAGTAAAATATAAGAAGTAAGCTAGAGAAATTAAATTAGGTTTAAAAGAAAAAGATAAAAAATATGTGTGGAATTGTTGGGTATTTAGGAACAAAAAGACAAGCTTATCCCGTCTTAATAAAAGGACTTAAAAGACTTGAATATAGAGGATACGATAGTTCAGGCGTTGCACTTATCAATAGTAATGGCGATTTAAATGTATATAAGGCAAAAGGTAAAGTAAGTGAATTAGAAGCTTTCTGCGCAGAAAAGAATATTGAAGGTGGTATCGGTATTGCACACACACGGTGGGCAACACATGGTGAGCCTTCTTCAACAAATGCACATCCGCACTATTCTGAGTCAAAGAATTTAGCCATTATTCATAATGGCATCATTGAAAACTACGCAGAAATAAAGAAGAAACTTATTGATAAAGGTATACACTTTGCTTCTGACACCGATACAGAAGTATTAGTACAATTAGTTGAATACGTTCAAACAAAGAAAGAATTAGATTTACTTACAGCTGTTCAGATAGCTCTGAATCAAGTTATTGGCGCATATGCTATAGCAATTTTAGACAAACGTCATCCTGATACTATCATTGCAGCACGCAAACAAAGTCCACTTGTAGTGGGTATTGGAAATGATGAGTTCTTTTTAGGTTCAGATGCAAGCCCAATTATTGAGTTTACTGATAAGGTTGTTTACCTGGAAGACGAGAACATTGCTGTCATGAAATTGGGCGAAGAATTAAAGGTTGTAAATATTCAGAATGAATCTTTAGCACCCGTAATAAAGAAAGTAGACATAAACCTTGGTCAAATAGAGAAAAGTGGTTATCCACACTTTATGCTCAAAGAAATATTTGAGCAGCCCGATTGTCTTATTAACTGTATGCGAGGACGCATCAACATAGATAACAACAATGTAACTTTAAGTGCCATCATTGACCATAGACAGCGCTTACTTAGTGCAAAACGAATTATAATTGTTGCCTGTGGAACAAGTTGGCATGCTGGTCTTATTGGCAAGCAATTACTCGAAACATTCTGCAGAATCCCTGTTGATGTTGAGTATGCAAGTGAGTTCCGCTATCGCAATCCTGTGGTTTCTGCTGACGATGTAGTAATTGCATTATCACAAAGTGGTGAAACTGCCGACACGCTTGCTGCCATTGAATTAGCAAAAGAACATGGAGCATTTATCTATGGTATATGTAACGCTATTGGCTCTAGTATCCCACGTGCCACCCATACTGGAACTTATATTCACGTAGGTCCAGAAATTGGTGTTGCCTCTACAAAAGCTTTTACTGGCCAAGTAACTGTTTTAACTATGCTTGCACTTACTTTAGCAGAAGCAAAAGGAACAATAAAACATGATGAGTACATCAAAGTTGTAGAAGAGCTATCCGCTATTCCTGAAAAAATTAAAGAGGTTTTAAAGACTAACGAGGCTATTGCAGATTTAGCAAGGACATTTACTTATGCACATAACTTCCTTTATTTAGGTCGCGGATTCAGCTATCCAGTAGCATTGGAAGGTGCTTTAAAATTGAAAGAAATTTCATATATACACGCTGAAGGATACCCTGCTGCTGAAATGAAACATGGACCAATTGCATTAATAGACTCTGATATGCCTGTAGTTGTTATAGCTACCCATAACTCAATGTATGAAAAGGTGCGTAGCAATATACAGGAAATAAAAGCACGAAATGGTCGAGTAATAGCATTGGTTTCTAAGGCGACAAGACAATATCACAGATTGCTGATGCTGTTATTGAACTTCCAGATACAATGGATTGTTTAGAACCACTAGTAGCAACTATACCGCTGCAGCTTTTAGCCTATCACGTAGCTGTCTGCAAAGGCAAAGATGTAGACCAACCACGTAACTTGGCAAAGTCGGTTACAGTAGAATAAAACAGAAAAATAACCTTAGTAAAATGGAAAAGAACATACATGAAGATTGCGGTGTAGCAATGATAAGATTGCTGAAACCATTGAGCTATTTTAAAGAGAAATATGGTACTTGGATGTACGGCTTGAATAAGATGTATCTTATGATGGAAAAGCAACACAACCGAGGTCAAGAAGGAGCAGGCATAGCAAGCGTAAAACTTGAGACGCAACCTGGAAACGAATATATGTTTCGTGAAAGGGCAGAAGGTAAAAATGCCGTTACTGAAATCTTTGCCAACATTCATAAGCAATATAAGGACTATACTGAAACAAAAATTGCTGATGTTGATTTCGCACAAGAACATTTACCTTTCGCAGGCGAACTTTATATGGGACATTTGCGTTACTCTACAACAGGTAAAAGTGGCTTATCATATGTTCATCCATTCCTAAGAAGAAACAATTGGAGAGCAAAAAACCTTTCATTTTGTGGAAACTTCAATATGACAAACCTAAGTGAGATTTTCGAGCATCTCACAGATTATGGTCAATGTCCACGCAAATACAGTGACACCTATTTACTTCTTGAGTTTATGGGTCACCGTTTAGACCGCGAAGTAGAGCGTAATTTCCGTGATGCAAAAGCACTTGGATTAGAAAAATTCGATATTACGCACTACATTGAAGACCATATGGAAATGAAGAATGTTTTACAAACCACAATGCAATACTTCGATGGTGGTTATGTGATATGTGGTATTACAGGTTCTGGGGAAATGTGTGCTATGCGTGATCCTTGGGGAATTCGTCCAGCATTTTTCTACATGAACGACGAATATATGGCATTAGCTAGCGAGCGTCCTGTACTTCAAACAACGTTTGATTTAAGTTGTGAAGATATAAAAGAGCTTTTACCTGGTCAAGCACTCATTGTAAATAAACGAGGAGAAAGCTCACTACATCAGATATTAGAATCTAAAGGCAATTCTGCCTGTTCATTTGAACGTATTTATTTCTCACGTGGTTCAGATCGAGATATATACAAAGAACGTAAAAAACTTGGCGAGCAACTTACCGAAAATGTATTGAAATCTATTGATTACGATACCAATCATACTGTAATCTCTTTTATTCCAAACACTGCTGAAGTAGCTTTTTATGGCTTACTACAAGGTTTTGAGAAGTGGTTGAATTCTAAAAAAGCAGAAGAAATAAAGAAATTAGGAAGTAATGCGAACGATGTAGAGATAGAGAAAATATTAAGTCAGTCTATCCGTTCCGAGAAAGTAGCATGGAAAGACATTAAACTACGCACCTTCATAACTGAAGGTAATTCGCGTAACGACTTAGCTTCGCACGTCTACGACATAAGTTATGAGAGCATTACACCTAAAGAGGATAATCTCGTTATTATTGACGATTCCATTGTTCGTGGCACCACACTGAAAGAAAGTATATTACGAATACTTGACAGACTTCACCCAAAGAAAATTATAATTGTATCAAGTGCACCGCAAATCCGCTATCCTGATTATTATGGCATTGACATGCCACGCTTAGAAGAGTTTTGCGTTTTTGATGCAACTATAGAATTGATTAAGGAACGAAATATGGAATCGCTCCTTTCCGAAGTCTACGAAGCTTGTAAAAAGGAAGTTGCTAAAGAAAAAGGCGAAACTATTAACAATGCAGTTTGTAAAGTTTATGCTCCTTTTACAGTAGAAGAAATCAATAAAAGGATAGTAGAGATGTTGCGTCCAAAAGGTATGACCACTCCAGTAGAGCTTGTTTATCAAAGTATTGAAGGCTTGCACGAAGCTATACCAAACCATAAAGGAGACTGGTATTTTACTGGAAACTTCCCAACTCCTGGTGGAATGCGACTTGTAAACCAAGCATTCATAAACTTTTATGAACAAGTTTATAATAAGTAAATCAGATAACATTAAATCATCAACATACAAAATAAAATGAGGAATGTAACTTTAGTCTTAAATGATGGTACAGAGTTTCACGGCAAATCATTTGGATACGATAAGCCTATTGCGGGCGAAGTTGTATTCAACACAGCAATGATGGGATACCCCGAAAGTCTTACCGACCCTTCCTATGCAGGTCAAATGCTTGTCATGACATTCCCCTTGGTCGGCAACTACGGTGTTCCACCATTTACGATTGAGAAGAATCATATTCCATCGTTTATGGAAAGTGACAAGATTTATGTCTCTGCACTCATCGTTTCCGATTATACGGAGGAGTACTCTCACTGGAATGCCGTCGAGAGCTTAGCATCATGGCTCAAGCGCGAAAAAGTTCCTGGAATCACAGGAATTGACACACGTGAACTTACAAAGGTATTGCGTGAACATGGTGTAATGATGGGACAAATCATTTTCGACGATGAAGCTGACAACATTCCTACTGCACATTATGAAGGAGTTAATTTTGTAGACCTTGTTTCTACAAAAGAAATCATTCGTTACAATGAAGGAGGCGGGAAGAAAGTAGTATTAGTAGACTGCGGTGTAAAAGCCAACATCTTACGTGAATTGATAAATCGCAACATCGAAGTAATTCGTGTACCTTGGAATTACGATTATTCATCATTGGAATACGACGGACTTTTCCTTGCAAATGGTCCTGGCGACCCAGATATGTGCAGCGATGCGGTAGAGATTCTCCGCAAGCAAATGAACGAAAGCACAAAACCAATCTGTGGAATTTGTATGGGAAACCAACTTATGGCGAAGGCTGCTGGTGCAACCATCTTTAAACTAAAGTATGGTCATCGTGGACATAATCAGCCCGTCAGATTAGTAGGAACAAACCATTGCTATATAACTTCTCAAAACCATGGTTATGCTGTTGATGCAAAAACATTGAGCAAAGACTGGGAAGAACTTTTTGTAAACATGAACGATGGCAGCAACGAAGGAATTCGTCACAAGACAAATCCTTGGTTTAGTTCACAGTTCCACCCTGAAGCTAGTTCGGGTCCGATAGATACAGTATTTATGTTTGATAAATTTGTAGAAGCACTGAAATAATGAAAGACGAATCAATAAAAAAAGTCCTGCTACTTGGTTCAGGCGCATTAAAGATAGGTGAAGCTGGTGAATTTGACTATTCTGGTTCACAAGCACTAAAAGCACTGCGTGAAGAAGGTGTTTCTACCGTACTCATCAATCCGAATATTGCAACCGTTCAAACATCAGAAGGTGTGGCAGACCAAATCTATTATCTGCCCGTTCAGCCTTATTTCGTAGAACGCGTAATCCAAAAAGAACGTCCCGATGGTATTCTTTTGGCATTCGGTGGACAAACTGCTCTTAATTGTGGCGTGGAGTTAGACCGTCTTGGAATACTCGAAAAGTACAATGTAAAGGTACTTGGTACACCTGTAAAGGCCATTATGAATACCGAAGACCGTGAACTTTTCGTGCAGCAATTAGACGAAATCGATGTTAAAACTATTAAGAGCGAGGCTTGTGAAACTGCAGATCAAGCACGAAAGGCTGCTGCAACATTGGGTTATCCTGTTATAATTCGTGCAGCTTATGCTTTGGGTGGACTTGGTAGCGGCTTTGCCGATAACGAAGAAGAACTCAACAAACTTTGCGAAAAAGCTTTTTCGTTCTCACCTCAAGTTTTGGTGGAAAAGAGTTTAAAGGGCTGGAAAGAAATAGAATACGAAGTGGTACGCGACCAATACGACAATTGTATTACGGTCTGCAACATGGAGAATTTTGACCCATTAGGTATCCATACGGGCGAATCTATCGTAATTGCACCTTCTCAAACCCTAACTAATAGCGAATATCACAAGCTTCGTAAGTTAGCAATAAAGATTGTACGCCACATCGGAATAGTAGGTGAATGTAACGTACAATATGCTTTCGACCCCAAGAGCGAAGACTATCGTGTAATTGAAGTAAATGCACGCCTTTCTCGTTCTTCTGCTTTAGCAAGTAAGGCAACAGGTTATCCTCTTGCTTTCGTGGCAGCCAAATTAGGTATGGGCTATGGTTTGTTCGAATTGAAGAACTCTGTTACAAAGACCACATCGGCTTTTTTCGAGCCTGCACTCGATTATGTTGTCTGCAAGATACCACGTTGGGACTTGAGCAAGTTCCGTGGCGTGGACAAGGAATTAGGCTCAAGTATGAAGTCGGTAGGTGAAGTTATGGCTATCGGTCGCAACTTCGAGGAAGCTATACAAAAGGGATTGCGCATGATTGGTCAAGGTATGCATGGCTTCGTAGAGAACAAAGAACTTGAAATCAAAGATATAGATGCAGCATTGTGTGAACCTACTGACAAACGTATCTTCGTTATTTCAAAGGCAATGCATAAAGGTTATACCATTGAACAAATTCACAAACTTACAAAAATTGACCATTGGTTCCTACACAAGTTAAAGCATATCATTGATGTTGATGAGCAATTAAAGACTTGCAACATCAACACACTTGACAAAGAATTACTTCGTACAGCAAAGGTATATGGCTTCACAGATTTCCAAATTGCTCGTGCTGTTGGTTTGGAAGACGAAGTTAACAATATGCATAAGGCAGTTCTACTAATTCGTCAGTTGCGTAAAAGCTATGGAATCCTCCCTGTTGTAAAACAAATTGATACACTTGCGGCAGAATATCCTGCACAAACTAATTATCTTTATGTTACTTACTCAGGGGTAGCTTCTGATATTAAGTTAGAAACTGACCGAAAAAGCGTAATTGTTCTGGGTTCTGGTGCTTATCGTATTGGTTCTTCTGTCGAGTTTGACTGGTGTGGTGTGCAAGCATTAAATACAATTCGCAAGCAAGGCTATCGCTCTATAATGATAAATTACAATCCCGAAACCGTATCAACTGACTACGATATGTGTGATCGTCTTTACTTTGACGAACTCACCTTCGAACGTGTTATGGACATTATTGATATGGAAATGCCACAGGGAGTGATTGTATCTACGGGCGGCCAAATCCCAAATAACCTCGCCATACATCTTGATGCTGAAAATGTACCTATACTAGGAACAAAAGCAAAAGATATTGATAATGCTGAAGATCGTGCAAATTCTCTGCTATGCTTAATGATATTGGCGTAAATCAACCTGAGTGGCGTGCGCTAACAAGTATGGAAGATATTAAAGAGTTTGTAGATCGAGTAGGATTCCCTGTACTTGTTCGTCCTTCTTATGTACTTTCTGGTGCAGCAATGAATGTTTGTTCTAACGATGACGAGTTGAAGCGTTTCCTCCAATTAGCAGCTAATGTGAGCGAAGACCACCCAGTAGTTGTTAGCAAATTCATTGAGAATGCAAAAGAAATAGAAATGGACGCTGTGGCCCGTGATGGAGAGATTATGGCTTACGCAATATCAGAACATATAGAATTTGCAGGTGTTCACTCAGGCGACGCTACCATTCAGTTCCCACCACAGAAGCTTTATGTGGAAACTGTACGTCGTGTAAAACGCATTAGTAGACAAATTGCTAAAGCCTTACACATCAATGGTCCGTTTAACATACAGTTTATGGCGCGCGATAATGATATACTTGTTATTGAATGTAACCTTCGCGCCAGCCGTTCATTCCCATTTGTTAGCAAGGTATTGAAACTAAATTTCATTGATTTAGCTACCAAGATTATGCTTGGCTTACCAGTGGAAAAGCCAAACAAAAACTTGTTCGATCTTGATTATGTAGGAATCAAGGCTTCTCAATTCTCATTTAATCGCTTACAAAAAGCCGATCCAGTTTTAGGTGTTGATATGAGTTCTACAGGAGAAGTTGGCTGTATTGGTGAAGATACACACACCGCTTTATTAAAGAGTATGCTTTCTGTTGGACAACGAATACCTGAAAAGAATATACTTCTTTCTACAGGTGGAGCCAAACAAAAAGCAGAAATGCTTGATGCTGCAAAGATATTAAAAGCTAATGGTTACAATCTTTTTGCTACTGGAGGAACTTCTCAATATCTAACAGAAAATGGATTAGAGAATACATTGGTTTATTGGCCTTCAGATGAGGGTAAACAACCACAAGCATTAGACCTTCTACATGAGAAGAAAATAGATATGGTGGTAAATATTCCAAAAGACCTGTCACCACGCGAGCTAACCAATGGATATAAAATCCGCCGAGCGGCGATCGATTTCAACATTCCATTGCTGACTAATAGCCGTCTTGCAAGTGCTTTCATTGCAGCATTCTGCAATGTTAAGTTAGACGAGATAGATATCAAGGCTTGGGGAGAATACTAATTCAAATACTTTAATAAAGGCTTACACAAAACCCATGATGTGTAAGCCTTTATTTTTATATTAAACAATATTTCCAAATATTTTTGTCCATTCATACAATTTATTTATCTTTTGCAAACATTGAAATAAGCCAATTATATTAAAGCGAAAAGATATAATAATGAATGTATAAGAATTTAGTATTAATGGATAAATCATCAATTATCTAATCTAATAAAAAAGAAATAATGAAGAAACTATTACTTTTAGCTTTTGCAGCTATTATTGGTATGAGTGTAAGTGCTCAAGAATCATTACTGACTGAACGCCCAGCAGGAATTATTAAAGTCTACGACCGCTCTGGTAAAGGTATTAAGTTACAACAAGGAGATGATGGTTCACTTGAGATGACTAGTCTTAACTTAGCAGATGCTTCAGATTTTGAAGTTGTTTTTTTAGCAGACAACAAGACTGTTTATGTTAAAAACCCAATTGCTGCGCTACCAGCGACATTTTCTGATGTAACGAATCGTTGGGTAAAAGGAAATATAGAAGGTAATAAAATTACTATTCCTCACAAATCTTTAATCTTCTCTATTAAAACTGATCAAGATCAGACTGTAAATATATACATGGGGTATTATGGCATAGAAAATAGCCAAGCTTCTCCTCTAAATCCAACTGTAGACGTTACCTACACTATAGATGGTGATAAAATTATACTTGAGGCACCAGGAAACGACAAAACTTATGTGTTATCATGTATTTCAGCAGACGATTCATGGTTTAGAATGAGCGAATATACAGGTGCTTTATATACATTAAACAAGGAAAAAACAACAAACGATGTAAAAGCTATAGAGGAAAATAGCAGTACACAAGCTGTTAACGAAACATACTATGATATTTCTGGACGCAAACTATCTAAATCTGTAAAGGGGATTACTATCAAGACCATAAAGTATAAGAATGGTACACAAAAGTCAACAAAATCAATCAACAATTAAAAACTAAACTCTTTCGATTTTTAGATAATGAGTACAAATAACTTGCAATTAATTAAGTAATACTAATATTATCTAGAAACAGATGGTAGTTAATGAAAAATCAATAAAGAATAAGATAACTATTGTCATTCAAACTTATCAAGAATAAGAAGAAATTTATAAATCGTGAGTTCAATATAAGTAGTCGTGTAAAAGTCTTAGGCATGAATAATAATGTCAGAGTAATACATAGAGCTCGTATCGAACTCACGTTTATATAATTATAAAGAAAGACTTAAAAGCACTACCAAGATAAACTATTCCATTATAGAGAGGCGGTAATTTCTGATTAGAAAAACATAATAAGAATTCTGCAAAATTATAATTATAAATTTAAAAAAACATAATTACAATTTTTTTATTTTGTTATTATAAATTTCAATCGACTTTATTAAAGTATACACATACTAAAAATTAACAGCACTTCTACATAATAAAAACCTACTGCTATTTTTGTTTCTAATTATTAGTTTTAAAATCGAATCGCTTTTAAAAAGTACATTACATCTTTTATTCTGATACCATAACTAAAATTTCTTTTGATAATCAATTTTAAATAAAAAAAGCTATAATACTCAGGCTAAAAGACATAAAAAAACCGTTGAACTATTTGAGTTCAACGGAGATTTCTTTAAATGTAAGTAAACTTAATTACTTAACTGTAGCTGTATCAGCGTTAGCCCCTACTGCAGGTGTATCAACCTTGTTTGTATCTTGGCGTGTAGTATCAACCATAGATGTGTCAACCTTAGATGAATCTGTACCTTCAGCTGGTTTACCTTTACCATCGCAAGATGTCAAAGAGATAGCTGCGAAAGCTACTGCTACAAATAATAACTTTTTCATTTTCTTTGCTTTTTAAATCTGTAAAACGATCATTAGTTTCTTAAAAACGATGCAAAGGTAGGCATTTTTTTAATTGTCGCACGTTTTTTTAATATTTTTTCACTATTTTTGTAACCATTTTATATTCTATTGATTATTAGACGATTACAGACGTAGATTTTTCTGTTAAATATTGCTAATAAAGATTTTCAATTACCCATGATGCTCTATTTAAGTCTATAAAGGATAAAGAAAAATGCTTGATTCCTTCAACAAAAAAAGAATTAATTATGACAAAACGCAAATATACATGTGAATAAGAGCAAGTTTACATTATTATAAAAAGAACAACCACATATTATTGTACGAACACTTAAAAGTCAGGTATGTCAGGCTATAAAAATCATAAAGTCAGACATGTATAAGATGTTAAATTAAGAAGTAGACTTTAAACTTGCAAAATATTCTCAACAAGTATGCTGAAATTTGGAGGTATGGTGGAATAACAGTACCTTTGCAAATTATGATAGATACATCTTCATTTCAAGGTAAAACGGCAAAGTTCTATACCTTAGGGTGCAAACTTAATTTCTCAGAAACAAGTACTTTCGCTCGTATGTTGCGAGAAATGGGCGTACGAGAAGCTAAAAAAGACGAAATTGCCGATATTTGCCTTATAAATACTTGTTCAGTAACAGAAGTTGCCGACCACAAGTGCCGCCAAGTCATCAATCGAATGGCAAGGCAGAATCCGAATGCTTTTATTGTAGTAACGGGGTGTTATGCCCAACTCGAAAGTGAACGAGTGGCAAATATTCCTGGAGTGAGTTTAGTGTTAGGAAGCAACGAAAAGGCAGATTTAATACAATATTTAAGCGATGCTTGGAACAAATTCGATGGACAAGATCAGCAAGGAACCTTCCATTCTGTAAAGACAAAAGAAATTATTAAGTTCCAACCCAGCTGTTCGAAGGGTAATCGTACACGCTATTTTTTAAAGGTACAAGATGGTTGTAACTACTTCTGTACCTATTGCACGATACCTTATGCACGAGGATTTTCACGTAATCCTGACATTGCATCGTTAGTTCAGCAAGCTAAACTGGCTGCTAAAGAAGGTGGAAAAGAGATTGTACTAACAGGTGTAAACATTGGAGATTTTGGCAGGACTACAGGCGAAAGCTTTCTTGATTTAGTAAAAGCATTAGACCAAATAGAAGGTATTGAACGTTTCCGAATAAGTTCGCTCGAACCAGACCTTATCGATGATAAGCTTATAGAATACTGTGCTCAGTCGCGTGCCTTCATGCCTCATTTCCATATACCACTGCAAAGTGGTTCGGACGAAGTTTTAAAACTAATGCACCGAAGATATGACACAGCATTGTTTGCTCACAAAATAAATCTTATAAAAACAATCACACCCGATGCTTTTATAGGTGTAGACGTTATGGTGGGTTGCCGTGGTGAAGAACCACAATATTTTGAAGACTGCTATAAATTTATTTCAACTTTACCAATCACTCAACTTCACGTATTCCCTTACTCAGAACGTCCAGGCACATCGGCACTTTCCATTCCATACGTTGTAGATGACAAGGAGAAAAAACGCCGTGCACATCAGCTTTTACAACTTTCTGACGAGATGACACATAGATTTTACACAGAGCATATTGGACGCAAAGCCGAGGTATTATTCGAGAAAGCAGTACGCGGAAAGGCTATGCACGGATTTACAAAAAACTATATTCGTGTAGAACTATCTCCTGCACAAGTACAAGAATCATATGATAACCAAATTATGCAAGTGCGCCTTGGAGACTTCAATTTCGATAAATCTGCATTAAAAGTAGAACTGTTATGAAAGTAGCCATTGTTATTTTAAACTGGAATGGGCGCGCTATGCTGCAGCAATACCTGCCATCTGTGGTGCGCTACTCACAAGCAGAAGCGGAAGTTATCGTAGCCGACAATGCTTCGACCGACGATTCTTTGCAATGGCTTGCAGAGAATTTCCCCCACATCAGAACCATCGTACTCGACAAGAACTATGGGTTTGCAGGTGGCTACAATATTGCATTGAAGCAGGTGGAAAGCGATTACTACATTCTGTTGAACAGCGATGTAGAGGTAACACATCATTGGCTGACAACCCTTATCGAAGAAATGGACGCCCACGAAGAGATTGCAGCTTGCCAGCCCAAGCTGCTTGCCGTGCACGACAAGGACGCTTTCGAGTATGCAGGAGCTTCGGGCGGGTTCCTCGACAAGTATGGTTATCCTTACTGTCGTGGCAGAATATTCGACAAAGTGGAAAAAGACAACGGGCAATACGATACCAATTCCGAAATATTCTGGGCTACAGGAGCTTGCCTTATGATACGTTCAAAAGACTATTGGGCGGTAGGCGGACTCGACGAACGCTTCTTTGCGCACAGCGAAGAAATAGACCTTTGCTGGCGTTTGCAGCTTGCCGGACGAAAAATATATTGCTTTCCAACCAGCTATGTCTACCATGTAGGAGGCGGAACATTGCCCAAATCTAATTCAAGAAAGACTTTTTTGAACTTCCGCAACAATCTAACAATGTTATGGAAGAATCTTCCTGAGGAAGAATTAAAGTCTATAATGCGTAAAAGATGGGCGCTTGACTATCTCGCAGCTTTCCAAATGCTGCTATTGAAATTAAACTTGGGCGACTTCTTAGCAGTAATAAAAGCAAGAAGAGCATTCAAGAAATGGCGCAATACGTTTGAACATACAAAACAAAAAGGTTACAAAGACAAGCGCACACCCTACTCTATCCTTTGGCAATATTATGCTAAGAAGAGTGATACTTTCGACAAATTAAAAGACATATAAGTGTTAAAAAAATACACAATTACACCAATTATAAGCCGAAAACAAAGAAAATTACATAACGTATTTTTAAGATCTTTTAGCTAATTAGTTGCATTATTAAATACTTTTTTTAGTACTTTTTGCGGACGATAACAGCATTTCAAATAAGTAAAGAAAATACAAGTGAATAAGTTCTATTATATATTGCTAGCATTTTGCATAGCTCTAAATAGTTGCCATATAAAACTTTCATCTGAAGATGAAAGTGCCAATGACAACATTGTAGAGATAGAACGTTACGACCGTTTACAATACCGTTATCTTACTACGGGAGACTTTTCTGCATTGCAACAAATGAATTCCGAGTATCCAATGGAAACTCGTACACTTATTGAAGACGTTGTCCAACTTGGCAATACAACAGACCCTGACATCAATACAAAATTCTTAAAGTTTTACCAAGATACTACTTTACAAGCACTGATCGCATCTGTTGAGTCGGAATATGCTAATGTTGACGACCTTAACGAGCAACTAAGTGTAGCTTTTAAGCACTTAACGCATAAGCTTCCTAACTTAGAGATACCACGCATTTATGCCCAAATATCGGCATTAGACCAAAGTATTGTTGTTGGAAATGGTACAGTAGGTGTATCACTTGATAAATATTTAGGCGAAAAATTCCCACTATATCAGAAATATTACTCACCATTACAACGTCAACAAATGACACGCGAGCATATTGTCTCCGATTGTATTTCGTTCTATTTAATGAGTGTTTATCAACTAAAAGAATCCGATAAACGACCTCAATTAGAGCGTGATCTTCACATAGGAAAGATAAATTGGGTCGTTAACCAAGCTTTAGGCCGACGTACTTTCCGTACAAAATATGTTGTTGCAGTGGAAAATTATATGCAGGAACATCGTAAAACCTCATATGATGAACTGTTGAAAATAACTGATTTTTCAAAGTTTAAAGTGCTTTAAACTTGAATGGTACGCCTCTTATTTATTCATTATAGCGACATTTTGACTTAACAAAATGACAACAGAATTATGTTCTGGATACATTTTTCGAGGATATAATCTTCTTCCCTCTACTGGATCATAAGAGTTAATATACCTTTAAAAACAAGCTACTTATCCTTACGAAAAATCATAGCTAAGCTTTGACTTTGCAATAGATCCCATTTTGAACAACAAAAGTGCCTGTTTTGCGAGGCAAAATAGGTACTTTTATAATATAAAACCGATTGTTTTACATTACCCTGATAACTAGAAAGATACACGACACCATGTGTTTCCAAGTGAATTTACACTCTTTATCTCTTTTTCTAACTTATAAAACAATTTGCGAAAGTAAAAATAAGGTAGCTGGAAAGTGTATTATCCCATTATAAAAAAAGTGAACTATGAATTTTGTTGCCTCGTTACTCAAACAGCATCTAAACAACTCAAGAAAAGTTGAAACGTCATAGAATAAAAAAAAAGCACTTTATTAAAAGTACTCTTAGATAGTTAATTGCTATTATTTTTGAGCCTCTTGTCGGATTCGAACCAACGACCCCGAGATTACAAATCACGTGCTCTGGCCAACTGAGCTAAAGAGGCGGAGGTGGGCAAGCTACTCTTATCGCGTCGCTACAACCTTCTGCCCTTGCTACGTTCCCATCCTGGGGGATTAAAAGGGAGCTGACCGTAAAAGACTTGCCCATATTATCTTTTCATTTCTGAAAAGCCAATGCAAAGATAGAAAGAATAATTGAAATAAAACAAGTTCGTGGCACTCTTTTTGCGTTTTTAACAAAAAAACATAATTTCACAATAGCTATACCTTATTTATAATATAATTTCTGTATTTTTGCAGTATGAAATATGAGGAGATAACACAACTCCGTGCCTACGCACGATATGATGGAATATATTTAGCTATTGTATGGGCAGCAAGTTTCACTTGCTTCTTAGCATCGCCTTTACTTGCAATATTAGGAACATTTAGTTCCCTAATTACATTATCTACCCCATTTTTTGTAGCTTACAGACTAAAGATTTACAGAGAAATTGGACTAAAAGGTATCATCTCGTTCAAACGTGCTTACTTCTATTGTATGCGTGTTTTTATGAATGCTGCCCTACTTTTCAGTTTGTTACAATGGCTCTATATGACCTTTTTAGATCATGGAAAGGTGATAAATATAATATCGGCGATAACATCTTTGCCTGAATACGATAGCTTTTTTACAGCCTTAGGAATAAGTAGGGAGGAATTTACAGCGACTCTACCTGAAGCTTTCTCTCCAACTACAATGGTGATAAACAGCTTGATGTACGAAGTTCTCTTTGGCGCAATCATCAGTCTTATCGTGTCAAGCATTATGGCTCGGAATACAAAATAAAAGAAACAATACTTGAAGAAATACAATATATGGACATATCTGTTATAGTACCGTCTACAACGAAGACGAAAGTTTGCCAGAATTGCACGCTTGGATTTGTAGAGTAATGAATGCCAACCACTTCACTTATGAGGTTATCTTTGTAAACGATGGCTCTACAGACAAAAGTTGGGAAGTTATTCAACAACTCAGCAAAGAAGATAAAAACGTGCGTGGTATAAAGTTTCGCAGGAACTACGGCAAGAGTCCTGCTCTATTCTGTGGCTTTAAAGAAGCTCAAGGAGATGTTATTATAACAATGGATGCAGATCTTCAAGACTCTCCTGACGAGATTCCAGAACTATATAAGATGATTACTGAAGAAGGCTACGACCTTGTAAGTGGTTACAAACAGAAACGTTACGATCCACTAACAAAGACCATTCCGACCAAACTCTTCAATGCAACAGCACGTAAAATAAGTGGTATTAAAAACTTACACGACTTCAACTGTGGACTGAAAGCATATAGAAAAGCTGTTGTGAAGAATATTGAGGTGTACGGAGAGATGCATCGTTATATACCATACTTAGCAAAAGAGGCTGGGTTTAAGAAGATTGGTGAAAAGATTGTACACCATCAAGCACGCAAATATGGCACTACAAAATTTGGCATTAATCGTTTTTTTAATGGTTACCTCGACCTTATAACACTTTGGTTCTTGACTAATTTCGGTAAGAAACCAATGCATGTATTTGGTTTGTTGGGCAGTTTTGTATTCTTCATAGGTCTTATTGCTTTCCTTTCTCATCATTGAAAAGGTAATTAACCTACTAAATGGTGTTTATGGCGACTTACTCACAAACCATGCAACGTTCTTTGTCGCTCTTACAGCTATGATTTTAGGTACGCAACTCTTCCTTGCAGGCTTCTTAGGCGACTTAATTAGCCGTAACAGCGATAGACGAAACGACTATTTAATAGAAGAAGAAATAAACTTATAGAACAAAAGAAAGGTTTAAGAATATGGTATTTACCATATTCTTAAACCTTTCCTCCTGTTATTTATTCCTCAACTGATAAACACAGATAAATAATGAATAAGATAACAAATAAAAAGCTATTATGGCAGCTTCCTTTCTTGACATTGCTCATCATAGGTTCCATTTTCATTATAACACAACAACGTTCTACTCCCTATCAGTACAACGAAGGACAGGTTTTTGGTACATTTTACCATATAACATACCAAAACGACCAAGACTTACAGAAAGAAATTGAAGCCGAACTCAAGAAGATAGACAACTCTTTGTCTACTTTTAATAAGCAATCTGTCATCTCAAAAGTGAACAATAACGAAGTAACAAAACTCGATGAACTATTTATAGAGATCTTCGACAAAGCGAAAGCAATATCAAAAGAGACTGACGGAGCTTTCGATATAACAGTTGCACCACTGGTAAACCTATGGGGGTTTGGTTTTAAACAAGGAACAACACCATCTAAGCAACAGATTGATAGTTTAAAGCAACTCGTTGGTTACGAAAAAGTTTCGCTTATAATGGGCAAGAGAATAAAAAAAACTGATCAACGTATCATGCTTGATTGCTCTGCTATTGCTAAAGGTTACGGCTCAGATGTGATTGCAAGGCTATTCAAAAAGTATGATATTAAGAACTTTATGATAGAGATTGGTGGTGAAATCGTCGTTAGTGGAAACAGCGAAAGCCGTGTTCCATGGAAGATTGGAGTAAATAAACCTATCGAAGACAGCACCAATACGAACACAGAACTACAAACAGTTCTCAACATTACCAACAAAGCTATGGCAACAAGTGGTAATTATCGTAACTTCTACTATAAGGGTGGAAAGAAATTTGCACACACAATTGACCCTAAAACAGGTTATCCTGTGCAACATTCTCTTCTTTCAGCGACTGTTTTAGCAGCCGATTGTGCTACTGCTGACGCCTATGCCACTGCCTTTATGGTTATGGGAATGGAAAGATCTAAGAAGGTTTTGGAAAAGCATAAGGAGCTTATGGCATACTTCATCTATTCTGACCATCAAGGTAAACTAAAGGTTTGGTATAGTCCAGAACTGGAAAAGAAAATTGTTCAGTAAATAATTACTGATAAAGAAATACTCCAAAACGAATGCTTCAGATATACGATAAACTTCTTGAACTACCTTTGTTCCTTGGTATTGGAGCTACTGATTTAGCAGAAATCGTTAGTACAACCAAGTTTGGATTTCTTAAATTGAAACCCAAAGAGATATTAGTAAAGGAAAACGACAAGGGTGGTAGGCTATATTTCCTTATGGATGGCAAACTCATAGTAGAAAGTCATGCAGACAACCATAGCTATAGTGTCATTGAAGAAATAACAGCTCCCACTGCCATACAGCCTGAGCGTTTATTCGGATTGGTACAATTTTACTCCAAAACTTTCGTTGCAGCAACTAAATGCAATATATTATACATTGATAAAAGCGAAGTTTTAAACCTCACAAACAATTATCTCATCTTCCGTTTAAACCTCTTGAATATGCTTTCCACACAGGCACAACGTTGTAGTCGCATACCTTGGCAGCAGCATCCAAAGGACATTCAAGAGAAATTTGTTTACTTTGTAAGAACACATTGCGACCATCCTGCAGGCAAAAAAAAACTATTAAAATAAATATGCAAACCTTAGCTAATGAATTGCATGAAAGTAGGCTTAACGTCTCAAAAATGTTGAATGCTTTAAACAAAAATAATACTATCGCATTGACACGAAGCGAGATTAACATTCCTTCATTAGAAAAATTGCGTTAAATGTGTTATACTCTTTTGCTTATACATACCTGAGTTCGGTATAAGCTTTATGCAATTAGCCTGCTTTTGTCAATGATTTCAATATTCATAGTTGGCTTTTTTGGCATAAGATTATAAGCAATAATTGCTGCAATAAGATTGGCTACAAAGTTGTCAATGCTTCTGTGTCTTGTATGCTCTATGTGGCATACATTCTTGAGTTCGTCATTGACCGTTTCTATAGTAGCCCTTTTTCGTAGTCTAATTCTATCCTGCAATAGCATCATAGAATTTTTCATATTCCTTCGTAGCTTTGTTATCAGATGTATATCATCAATAAATAGCTCCTCAAATAGACTTTGTGAAATGTACCCTTTGTCCGCATACAGCTTGCCAAAGAGCTTTTCTGTGAAGTGTTTGTCCTTCAATGGGTATCTGTCATCAGTGTTGCCAGGTGTGAGCATCCACTGTATAATCTCTCCTTTGTCATTGATGATAAGATGTAGCTTGAATCCATAGAACCAACCCATAGTACACTTGCCCTTGGCAGCCCAGCCTTTCATAGTCTTATGCTTGTACATACGCTTGATGTGGCAACTGCGCAGAGGAGTAGAGTCTATAATTGAAATGCCTGTGCATTTGCCTAGGGCACATGTCTGTAGAAATATCAACAAGAGCATATTTACCTTTTGCTGACGCTCGACAAATCGGTTATAGGATAGTGTATGGGGAAATTCGGAACGATGATGTTCACAAATCTCATGAAGATAGAACGTTTTAAGATCTATGTAATGAGACTGATGATACATGATGAGGATAGTCATTATTTCACTATCGCTCATTACACACGGACGGTTTCGGCGATGCTTACTAGACTCGTCTAACAGACGTTTTTTGAGTTGAGGAGCAAAAAACTTGCAGAATTCATCAAGAATACAGAATATTTCTATTAAATTTGTACTATTCATAGGAGTGGATTTTTTCGTTAATACTCTGATTATCAACTATAAAGATACGAAAAATATTCCACTCCTACAACTTTTTTGAAGAATTTCTTATACCGAACTCAGGTTATACATAGTTTTTTCAGTAACTTTGTAGCATATTAGAGAGAAAGCAAAACATGACAGAAAATACAAACAAGGAGGGACAGCAACGCCTGAATCCCTTCTTTGAGCCATACAATACTCCACACGAAACTGTTCCATTCGACAAAATAACGCTTGCCGATTACGAGGAAGCTATGTTAGAAGGAATTCGCCGTGAGGACGAACAAATAGAGAAAACAATAAACGACCCTGAAGAGCCTACTTTCGAAAATACACTTATCCGTGAAGATGAAGTGGAAGGACGCAAGCATTACTACGACCTCCTTTCACGTGTCGAAAGTGTGTTCTTCAATATGTTAGTGCAGAAACTAACGACGAAATGGACGCTTTGGCACAGAAGATGAGTCCAATTCTAACAAAACATGCTAACGATATAAGCCTTAACCCCAAACTTTTCGAGCGTATAAAGGCTGTTTATGAAAAGCACCGCGAACTTACTCCCGAAGAAAACAAACTACTTGAAGAAAGCTATGATGGCTTTGTTCGCAGCGGTGCATTACTGAGTGAAGACGACAAAGATAAGCTTCGTAAACTTACAGAAGAGGCCAGCATGTTATCATTGAACTTCTCACAAAATGTATTAAAGGAGAACAAAGCATACAAACTCCACATCACAGATGAGCAAAAGCTTGAAGGTCTGCCTGAGTCTATTCGTGAATCAGCTGCTGCAACAGCAAAAGAGCATGGTCTTGAAGGTTGGGTATTTACATTAGATGCGCCAAGTTATGGTCCGTTCCTAATGTATAGTACGCAGCGAGATCTACGAAAAGAACTCTACATGGCACATAATACGCTTTGTATTAAGGCTAACTCGGAAAACAATATTGATATTTGCAAACGATTGGTGAACCTTCGTAGAGAAACAGCACAGTTGTTAGGATACGAAAGTTATGCCGATTTTGTGATGAAATATCGTATGGCCAGCAATGTAAAGAATGTCTATAACTTACTTGACAACCTTATTGATGCATACAAACCAACGGCTATTAAAGAATTCAACGAACTATGTGAGATGGCGACAAAGCAAGAAGGAGACGACTTTAAGATGATGCCATGGGACACAGCATACTATGCGCATCAGCTGAAATTGGCAAAATACAACCTCGATCCAGAAGTTTTGCGCCCTTACTTCGAAGTAAACAACGTAATAAAAGGCGTATTTGGACTGGCTACTCGCCTTTATGGAATTACCTTTAAAGAGAATAAAGACATTCCTGTTTACCATTCTGACGTGAAACCCTATGAGGTTTACGACAAAGATGGTAGTTATCTAGCAGTGCTTTATGTAGACTTTTTCCCGCGAAAAGGCAAGCGTGCGGGTGCATGGATGACAGAATACCAAGGACAACGAATCACAAAAGAAGGTAAAAACATACGTCCGCACGTATCGTTAGTAATGAACTTTTCAAAGCCTACCGAAGATAAACCAGCATTACTACGCTTAGGTGAGGTTACAACATTCCTACACGAGTTTGGCCATTCACTACATGGTATTTTTGCAAACAGTCGTTTTGAAAGTCAGTCGGGAACTAATGTATGGTGGGATTTCGTAGAGCTCCCATCGCAATTTATGGAAAACTTTGCAGTAGAGAAGGATTTCCTGCGAACTTTTGCTTTCCATTACGAAACGGGAGAGCCTATGTCTGATGAACTCATTGAGAAAATTATAGCCAGCCAGAACTTCAATGTTGCAATGGCTTGTCTACGTCAAGTTAGCTTTGGTCTGTTAGATATGGCATACTATACACAGCAAGAGGATCTTAAAGAGGATATAATTTCATTTGAGAAAAAGGCATGGGAAAAAGCCATTATCGGTGAACAGATAGACGGAACCTGTATGACTACGCAGTTCTCTCATATCATGTCCGGTGGTTATGCAGCTGGATATTACAGCTATAAGTGGGCAGAAGTACTTGACGCTGATGCTTTTAGCCTATTCAAAAAGAATGGTATATTCGACCAAGCTACTGCTCAGAGCTTCCGAGACAATGTTCTTTCAAAAGGTAGTACCGAACATCCTATGGTGCTGTACAAACGCTTCCGTGGACAAGAGCCTACTATTGATGCGCTCTTGGAACGCAATGGTATAATAAAATCAAACTAAAGGAACAACATATATCCATATATAAGAAGAAAACATGAAGATGGAAAAGCAAACACTTCTCGACTATCGCTACCTACGTATGGCACGTGTTTGGGCAGAGAATTCCTACTGCCAACGTCGCCAAGTGGGTGCACTGGTAGTGAAAGACAAGATGATTATCAGTGATGGATACAACGGAACACCTAGCGGTTTCGAGAATATTTGCGAAGATCAAGATGGTATTACTAAACCATACGTATTGCATGCCGAAGCTAATGCAATAACCAAGCTGGCTCGAAGTGGCAATAACAGCGACGGTTCAACACTTTACGTAACAGCTTCGCCTTGCATTGAATGTGCGAAACTTATCATTCAATCGGGCATTAAGCGTGTGGTATATGGAGAAAAATACAGACTTACCGAAGGCATCGACCTACTTGAGCGTGCTAATATAGAGGTTGAATATTTAAATCTTGAAGACTATGAGTCAGAACAAGAATAATCGTTTCATGCCGTTGTGGCTGGCATTGTGTGTTGTTATCGGAGTGCTTGTTGGAACATTCTATGCCAATCACTTTTCAGGAAACCGCCTAAATATAATTAATAGCGGTAGTAGTAGGTTGAGTAACTTACTACATATCATTGATGACCAGTATGTTGACTCGGTTAATATTGATGAATTGGTAGACAAAGCTCTACCTCAAATCCTTGCAGAACTTGACCCCCACTCTGTTTATATCAGTGCTAAAGATGTGCAAATGGCAACAGAAGACTTAAAAGGTTCGTTCTCCGGAGTAGGTATAGAGTTCACTATTCAGCAAGATACCCTACACGTTCAGAATGTTATAAAGAACGGACCAGCAGACAAGACAGGCGTTCTTGCAGGCGATAAGATTGTTAGTATCGATAACAAACCATTTGTTGGAGATAGCGTTACCAACGAAGAAGCACAGCATAGACTAAAAGGGCCGAAAGGTTCTAAGGTTAAAATCGGTGTAAAACGCTTTGGAGAGAAAAACGTAAAGTATTTCGTGCTTACCCGAAACGATATCACTATGAAGAGTATTTCAGCAACTTACATGCTCAACGACTCTATCGGATATATCCGGATAAAGAATTTTGGCGAACGAACTTATGCTGAAATGCTGACAGCACTACAACAACTAAACCTTCAAGGAGCTGACAAATTGGTTATAGACTTGCGTGATAACTCTGGCGGATACCTTGAAAGTGCAGTTCACATGACTGAAGAATTTTTGAAAAAGGACCAACTTATAGTTTATACGCAGGGGCGAAAGAGTCCGCGACGTGAATATAGAAGCCGCGGAAAAGGTAGTTATCAGCACATTCCTTTGGTAGTACTCATTAACGAAGGGTCTGCATCTGCTTCTGAAATCTTTGCAGGAGCCATTCAAGACAACGATCGTGGTACAATCGTAGGCCGCCGTTCGTTTGGTAAAGGTCTGGTGCAGCAGCAAATACAATTCCCCGATGGCAGTATGATTCGCCTAACTATAGCGCGCTATTACACCCCTTCTGGACGTTGTATACAAAGCCTTTCAAGCCAGGAGGGCTTGCTGCATACGAACAAGATATGATGACACGCTACCAACATGGAGAGTTCTTCTCACAAGATAGCATTAAACATACAGGTCCAGCCTATCACACAAACAACGGACGTATTGTTTATGGTGGCGGAGGCATTACGCCTGACATCTTCATACCAGAAGATACGAGCGACATAACATCATATTACAAGGAGGCAGCAATGCGTGGACTCATTCTGCAATTTGCTTTCAAATATACTGATGATAATCGTCAGACACTGAATAAGTATCCTGATTTGATTACTTTATCAGACTATTTAAAAGGTAATAATCTTGTAAACGACTTTGCAAACTATGCTGAAAAGAATGGATTGCAGCGGAGAAACAACCTAATTCATAAGTCACATTCATTATTAGAGAACTATATTAACAGCCGCATTATCTATAATATGCTAGATGAGCAAGCGTGGAACCAGTATCTAAATCGTGATAATGATATGATAAAAGCGGCTATTAAAGTTTTAAATAGCGGCGAGGCATTCCCAAAGGCACCTATTAAAGGGGGGGGAATGGCAAATAATAAACAAAGTAAAACTACATAAAACATGATGAGGCTTATCGAGTCGAAACGACTTGATAAGCCTCATTTTCGTTTCAAACAAGCCCACATAATCTTACTTATTATGAATAAATCAGAGTTAAGAAAAGAAATCAGAATTCGTAAGCGTCAATATACACAAGAGCAGCTTAAAGTTCTATCTGCACCTATCATTGAACGATTGCGCCATCATCCTAAACTTATTGCTGCAAAAACTATAATGCTTTACCACTCATTGCCCGATGAAGTATTCACTCACAACTTTGTAGACGAAATGGTAGAAGCTGGCAAAGATGTGCTATTGCCTGTTGTTATCAGCGAAACAGAAATGGAAATACGTCGTTATACAGGGGCTAAGGATATGGCAATAAGTTCGTTTCATATCTTAGAACCCATTGGCGAACTCTTTAGTGACTACGAAAGTATTGAGTTCATAGCTGTTCCTGGTATGAGCTTTGATGCTGACCGAAACCGCCTCGGACGCGGAAAAGGATATTACGACCGCTTTTTAAAGCAAGCTAAACGAGCATACAAATTAGGTGTTTGTTTTGATTTCCAAAAACTCAATAGTATCCCTACCGACCAATATGATGAGAAAGTAGACGAAGTTCTTTAATTAGTCCTCCCTTAAAAACAATATTTCAGCATAAGGCTTGTCAATACAAGCTCTATGCTGATTCTTTTTATAAGGTACAAAAGAACTCTCATAGCTCTTTTGAAGTTATATGCTGCTGCAGCTAATAATACATTGATAGCATCTCCTTTCACACCTTTATAAAAGTTGCGAGATAATCGGTGGTCTGCTTTAAGATGTCCTATTGTTGGTTCTATACCTGCTCGTTTACAAAATAGTTTGTGTTTCTTTTTCTTTTGGTAGTAGCTGTCTTTAGCTTTAGGAATATCTGGGATGAGTATCTTTGTCTGCCCAATCTGCTTTATACCTCTATACCCTCTATCTCCTGCTAACTTATCAACCTTCCTTCCTGTCATCCTTTGGGTTTGTTCTAACGTCTTTTCGATAGTATGCCCATCATATTCATTCCTAAAAGAACATGCACCAATAATAAGTCCTGACCATGAGCGAAGAATAGATACTTTATTGCCAAACTCATATTGCTTATGTTCCTTACCCTTGCTGACGCAAACTACATCTGGTTCGTGCAGAGAATATACTTTGTTCTTTGACTTCCTATTCTGAGAAAGAACTCTGTAATATAGCTCAAACATCTTCTCATATCCTTTCCTTCTCCCAAGATTACGCTCTAGCTCTCTTACCAATCTTCCTGCTATGGTCTTGAGTTGCCTATCTGCCTTAAGAGCTTTCTTACGATTCTTGGGATGATTACGAAAACGTTGGGAACGATAAATGCCTTTCAAGGTGCGCGTATAACTCTGTCGTAGAGGAAGACAATTGTCATGAACGATCTTCAGAACGTTTTTGATTATCTTTTTATGCAACTTCGCATCTGTAGGATAGGTTATATTCTTCTCCTGCACGGTAGAATCAATGAAAGCCGTATCAAAATGATCTTCGTTATCATGGTCAGTATTAACGCGGATGCTCTCGGCTAATATTAACTCCATACCTTTTTCACCTATACGATTTCTGAAGTGAACTAACTCGGAAGCGTCACAGGGTTGTTTGGGCATAAATTCAAGTCCACCACAGAAATATTGGTAGTAAGCATTCTCGCTCCATTGAGAAACTACCGTTTCATCTGACACATTGCGCAGATGTTTTAAAATTAAAAGACCACACATCAAGCGAATAGGATGAGCAGGGCGACCATTATTACTGCAATACAAAGGAGAGAAAGCATTTTCAAAACATTTCCAATTAATCTTATTACTAAGTTGGAAAAGGGGATGTTCATGGCTAAGCATGTCCTCTAAAGAAGAGAACATAGAGAGCTGTTTAGATGTACGTTTAAGCATAAATATCTGCAAGATTTATAATGTAAAGGTACAAAAACTTGCAGATATAAACAAATAATTTACAGGATAATATACTATGAATCAGGAGAATATTAGGTTTATAAAGGAGGACTAATTAAGAAGTTGGAAGATTACTGCCTTTACTTTGTAAAAATAATTTTACTGAAAAGGAACCATAACGCTTCGGTGTTTCAAAAGCGCTTGTTTTGCATTACAAAACAGGCGCTTTTGGCGTTTAATATAGGCACTTTTACAACGTAAAACAATGGGTTTAGCAAAGCGTTGGATATGAATACGTTATAAAAGACATGTGCTTATGTAAAATATTTACATATCTTTTATTATTCTCTAACTTCTAAAATAAGAAATAATATCGTTTGTTGAACTTCAGAATGAAGAGTTTACAGTAATTTATAATCGTACAAATCACTATGCTTTAGTAAATGCGAATCTCCGATATAACAAACGAACCAACATGCTCATTTAAGCGTTTTACTAACTGTGTTCGCATCATAGACAAGTCTTGACGCAATGCGGGATTGCTTATTTTCACAAATAATGTTTGGTTACGAATGCTCTTTTCCTGCGTGTATTGTTCAACATTAGGTCCTACTATCTCATCCCAAGCATCTACAACACGTTTCTGAAGCAAAGGCAATTCAAGCCCTCCATCACGCAACACCTTACCAAGCACCTCTGATAATGGTTTCACTTTTCGTCTAAACATTGGTAATACTCCTTTCTGTTATCTCACCATTCTCAACCGAAAAAAGCTTGTAATCAAAACTACTATTACCTAATATCTTATCTAAATGTTCGCGATTAGTATCTGTTATAAATATTTGTCCGAAGCTATCACCTGATACCAACTTAACAATCTGTTCCACTCGATCAGCATCTAACTTATCAAAAATATCATCAAGCAATAACAATGGAGTCTGATTGCCTGCTGCTCGCTTTAAGAAATTAAACTGGGCAAGCTTTAAAGCAAGTACAAATGTTTTGTTTTGTCCCTGACTTCCCTCGCGTTTTATAGGGAATCCACCTAACATCATAGCAAGATCATCTTTGTGGATACCATGTAATGAGTAGCCCATGATACGATCTTTTGCCCTATCACGCTGTATAACATCGAGCAAATCTCCTCTTTCACCATGCGAAACATACCGCAAAGATACCTCTTCACGGTTCTGTGAAATAGCTTGATATATAGATTGAAACACTGGTACAAGTTGTTCTATAAAGGTAGAACGCTTCTTATAAATTTCTGTTCCATACTCTGCCATTTGCATTTCCAGCAGTTCTAACAGCGTACTATCAGGCTCCTCCTCTTGTTTTAGCAAACTATTGCGTTGCTGCAAAGCCTTATTATAGCGTAAAAGTGACTCTATGTAGGGACGATCGTACTGCGAAATGACAACGTCCATAAGCCTACGTCGCTCCTCACTTCCACCTTCTATAATTGAAATATCAGATGGCGAAACAAAGATTAAGGTATCAATCCAATATGTTCAGACAACTTCTTGTATTCCTTCTTGTTGCGTTTAAAATGCTTTTTCGAGCCTCTCTTCATGCTACAATATACTTGCTCGCTGTCTTCCGTACTTCTCGTATAATCACCTTCTAAGACAAAGAACTCGCTTCCATGGCTCATTACCTCAGAATCCTTAGAGTTAAAGGCGCTCTTACAGAACGAAAGATAATACACAGCATCAAGTAAATTAGTCTTACCAACCCCATTGTGCCCAATAAAACAATTCAGCTTTGCCGACAAATTAAGTGTTGTCGCCTCTATGTTCTTATAATTTATAATTGAAAGTTTGTCTAAACGCATGGTAGTTTCTGCAAATCTTAACTATTAACTTGCACATACAAAGATACGGAAATAAATGCTTATAATGAAGAATGTACCAACTTTTGTTTTGAGAAATAAAAAAAAGAGTTGCCTGTCGACAACTCTTTTTTATTAACAACCACTACCATCTATGTTACAAGATGGAGCATTATTCTTTCCCTTTTGTATTCCTGCTTCTTCTGGATTTAACGTTACAGTCCCGTCTTCCAACACAAAGCAGGGTATTCCTACATAGCCTTTTGCACGTGCTTCTGCAAAAACTTCATTGTTATCGCGCAAACGTAAGAACTCTTTCATAAAGCGAACGTGTTCGCCAATGTCTATAATCTCGTATCGGCTATCGCCTTTTACCTGCTCATCAACTTCTACACAATCTGGGCAAGTCATCATTCCATATACCTTTATCATAACGATTGGTTTTAATGATTACAGATTTTGCTTGTATCCACCGTAAAGTCATCGCTGCTTGAAGGCATAAATTTACCTCTTTCTTCTAAGAAATCAACAAGCTCTGCAGCTGTCATTCCTTCAGCTGAACAAGTATAATAACGTTCGTCAGCACCAAATTTATCAACAATTGCCTTTACCAAACTTTCCTTTGTACTATAGCTATTGCCCTCCATCATGTGGAGAACTTCATGTCCATGTACCATTTTTGTATCCTTTCTTTTAATTTATTGCATCGCACAAGGCGACTGCTAATTCTTAATTACCTTATAAAACACAGAACGAGGAATATTCATTGCTGAAATTCCTCGTTCGCTTTGGGTGGAAGGTGGGACTCGAACCCACGACATTCAGAACCACAATCTGACGCTCTAACCAACTGAACTACGTCCACCATGTATTGGTTTGCTTTTCAAAAGCGAGTGCAAAGGTACGAAATTTATTTATCTTACACAAATAAAATCGTACTTTTTTATTATGTTTTTATTGCTTTGCAGGTGTTGCAGGAGTTTTAGCAGCTTGTCCATTTGCAGCTGGAGCAGCTTGCTTTGCTGACTTGCACCGAAGTTAGGCAAGTTATTTGGGCTTGTAGCACCGCCATCTGATGTTGCTTTCTGAATTACACTCTGCTCTGTTTCAGCCTTTGGAGCAACATAAGAAGTTGCAACACTGAGGACAACCATGAAGATTGCACAACCCCAAGTAACTTTTTCAACAAAGTCAGTTGTCTTACGAACACCCATAATAGCGTTTGAAGACGAGAAGTTAGATGATAGTCCGCCACCCTTAGACTCTTGGATTAGAACTACTCCAATCATAAGAAAGGCCGCAATAACGATAAGTACTACTAAAAGCGTATACATTTCCTGTGTTATTTTTTATTTTTGTTTATTATCAATTTCTCCAAAAATCGGATTTGGTCTGCAAAGTAACGATTTTTTTTCGGATATACCAAATTTAATCGATTAATTATTTCCAATGCCTTAGAATATCTACCTTGTTTTATGTAAATTCGGGCTAAAGTTTCGGTAAAGTAACCATTTTCCTCTATTTCGACCTCCTCTTCGCTACTTACTTCTACTCCTTCGGGTTCATATTCGGTTTCTTCTTGCAAAACGATTTTCCCTCTTTCGTTATAGATAAAGTCGTCTATCAGACTTTGTCCTCGTAGCTTTGGAACAGCTTTCTCTTCCTTTTCTTGTTTCTCCGACTCCATTAAGAAAGCTACATAGTCTACTGTTGCATCTGCAGGCGTAGGTTTTCGTCCACTATTCGTATTTTCCTCTGATTCTTTCGGCATCTGTTCAAGGAAACTATCAATAAGCGAAACTGTTCTGTTGCTTTTTGTTTTCTGTTCTGTTTCTTTCTTCGGTGTATTTGGTGTACGCAACTGATAATGTGCGGATTCTACGAGATCGAATAATATTCTGCGGTCGGTGATGTATAAAGCAGCACGGCGCAACTCTTCGTCGAATGTTGCATCGTGCAGCAGAAAGAGATTTTTTAGAAGCAATACTCGTGCCGGCTGATAGAACGGATAGAGCGCAATAAGACTTCTGAGGTCGTATAACGTTTCCTTGTTCAAGTCTTCGGGATGATTGAAATAATGGGCTATATCCATACTTTTCTTTACTTTACTATGCTGTAACTATTTTCTTTATTATGTTATATCACTCTCTTTACCAGTTAGCAACAGTTGCATTGAATATCTGATCAGTAAGATCTTTCACCATTTGCTCTACCAATTCTTCTTGAACAGAGTTCAAACTTCTTCTGGTATCATAGCTGGCAGTAGCCGTAAACTGCTTTTCAAAGTCCTCATTATGATTAGAACTATTTGTGAAACGTACGTTTACGGTAATTGAAAGTTCTGTTTGAGCCGAATAGCCCTCGCTCGAAACACTCTTATTACGCTGTTGATATTGTGTGATTTCGCCCTCAATCTTTAAGTCACCATTGCGTTTCACCTGCTCTAAACGAGTGTGATTGGCAAAGACATCTTTCAGTTTATTGTTAAACATTGGTCCCATTGGTCCCCACACATAGGCGGAACGAATTGGGAAATCAGCTATCTGAATGGTACGCACCTTTGAATAATCAATGCTTGCACCATTGAATTTATAGCTCACAGAACAAGCAGTAAGGCACACCAATGCCACTACTATATATATAAGGTATAACTTTCTTGTTTTATTTACTTTCCAAGCCATATTGCTTAATCCGTCTATATAGCGTTCTATCACTTATACCTAACTCTTGTGCAGCTTTCTTTCGGTTGCCATTATTGCGTTCCAAAGCTTTCTCTACCATTTGTCTGCCCACATCACTGAGGTTTAAAACTTCAGGCTCTGATATCTCTTCAGCTTCTGCAAACTCTATTAAGCTTTTGGAAGAAGGAGTTTCTGCAACAGCATGTTTCGTGGGAACAGGCATAGTTTCACTATGTTTTTCGGGCAAAGGTTCGAACCCTGCCGCCCCATTCAACGCACGTGTTTCTTCTAACTGCTTCCGAACATTGTTTAAGTCTCGGCGCAAATCGCTCACGTTACCACGCAGTTCATACAATATCTGATATAGTATGTCTCGTTCGCTTTCATAGCTATGCTTTCCACCTTTATCTATAATGGCAAGCTGCGTACTATCTGGGTCGCGTGGAATAAAGCCAGTTAGCATATCAGCCGTTATCTCGCGCTGTTCACTTAGTACCGAAATTTGTTCGGTAATATTCTTCAGTTGACGCACATTTCCTGGCCATTTGTAATGCAACATAATTTGTTTAGCATCGTCGGTCAGAGTTATTTTGGGCAAACGATACTTCTCTGCCATTTGCATAGCGAAGAGTCTGAACAATAAAAAGAATATCTTCTCCACGGTCACGCAGCGGTGGCATTTGAATAGGAATGGTATTCAGACGATAAAAAGGTCTTCGCGGAACTTTCCTTCACTCACTGCCTTACGCACATTTACGTTAGTTGCAGCCACAATACGCACATCAGTCTTGCGCACCTCCTGCCCTCCTACACGAATATACTCGCCTGTTTCCAACACACGCAATAGTTTAGCTTGTGTTGCCAAAAGGCAGTTCGCCCACTTCATCAAGAAAGATAGTGCCCTTATTTGCAGTACCAAAATAGCCATCGCTTTCGCCAATGGCCCCTGTGAACGAACCCTTTTCGTGTCCAAAGAGTTCGCTATCAATCGTACCTTCTGGTATAGAGCCGCAGTTAATGGCGAAATATTTTTCCCTTTTTCGTGGCGAATTATCGTGAATAACACGGGGTATAATCTCCTTACCCACACCGCTTTCTCCAACGATAAGTACGGATAAATCGGTAGGTGCTACCTGCAACGCTACATCTAAAGCCCGGTTTAGCGCATTGCAATTGCCCACAATGTTGTAACGCTGTTTAACGCGTTGAAGTTCTGTATTGTTCATTTAGATGACAAATTTACCTATTTATTTTTAAAAGTCTGCAATTTTGGCAGAGTTTAACAAACGCTAATAGTTTTCTTTAGGTCAAATACCATTCAGCACAAGTACACCTACGCTTTTTGCAAAATACTGCTTAATCAGCAAGATACTTTCATTATGATTTTGTAAAAATAATCGTAACAAAAAAGTGATAGATATGATTCGATGTTGCAATAGTGCCTGTTTTGCATTCTAAAAGAGCCTGTTTTACCATGCAAAACAGGCTCTTTTAGAAATACAAAACAATAGGTATTATAAATCATTGATAATATGATTGTTACACAAACAACTTGTTTTGAAAAACATTTACACTTTTCACTTCTTTTTCTCACCTATCTAATCAGGTTAATTGTTCTACTTTATGGTAGAGCAAACAGCAATAAATCTAAAAACATTTCTCTTTATCTAAAAACTTTTGATTAACTTTGTAGCATGAAGATAAAGGTTAATTGGAAAATGTTTTTGGTGTTCTTCATCATCATTGGAGGACTCTATTATATTACAAAGAACGTTTGGATAGCTTCTGCTATTATGGCTATCTTGTTGCTCATTGATGGTTTTTTGCGCGAATACGAACTAAAAAAGAAAGGCAAAAAACAAGCAGAGGAGATATTAAAAAACTTGCAAGAGGACAACAACAAGGATGATAGCGACGCAGAAGAAGGCACAAAATAAAAGAAAAACAATAGTAAAGAAATGGAAAAACTCGTAGAACTATATACACAATGGGCAGGTTATGCTCCTGCAAATATAGAGAAAATGGCGGGCGCAGGCAGCAACCGAACTTACTATCGCCTTACCAACAATAAGGGAAAATCGGTGATTGGTGTTATTGGAACGAGTCGAGATGAGAACCATGCCTTTATTTATCTTGCCAAACACTTTACTCAACGACAACTGCCCGTACCTTCTGTACTTGCTGTTTCTGAAGATGAGATGCGCTATTTGCAAACCGATTTAGGGCAAACATCGCTTTTCGATGCTATTCAAGGTGGGCGTGAAGCAGGAGGACGCTATAATCTTGCAGAACAGGAACTACTTCGAAAGACTATAAAAGAACTACCTAATATTCAGCTTCGTGGTGCACGTGGCCTGGATTACAGCTATTGTTATCCGCAAGCAGAGTTTAACGAAGAAACCGTTCTCTTTGATTTGAATTACTTCAAATATTGTTTTTTAAAAGCAACAGAACTTGATTTTCACGAGTTAAAGCTACAAGCCAACTTCCGAATGTTTGCAAAAGACCTTACATCGGAGAAGATGGAAGCTTTCCTTTATCGCGACTTCCAGGCACGTAACGTTATGCTTGATGCCGAAGGAAAACCACAGTTCATAGATTTCCAAGGCGGACGTAAAGGCCCATACTACTACGACCTTGCTTCGTTTCTTTGGCAGGCAAGTGCAAAATACTCGTTTAAATTGCGCCGTGAGCTCATTTTCGAGTATTACAACAGCTTGAAACATTTTACTGAAGTGCCGTCTAAACGCCATTTCGTAAATCGTCTTTCACTGTTCGTACTCTTCCGTTTGCTACAAGTATTGGGCGCATACGGCTTCCGTGGCTACTTTGAAAGGAAGAAACACTTTATCGATTCTATCCCACCAGCCATTCAAAATCTCCGAGATGTACTTACTTTGGGCGAAGAAGTATTCCCTTATCCATACATGTTGGATATGTTACGAAGGCTAACACAGCTACCACAGTTCGCTCATATAGAACAACCTGCAAAGAATAGAGCCGATGGTTACAAGGTCGCGCAGAAAGACGTATACACAGCAAACCCATTAGACGGACCTGCAACCTTCTCAAAATACGACGGAAAGGGCCCTTTGGTAGTGCGAGTATTTAGCTTTTCGTTTAAAAAAGGTATCCCAGAAGACGCTTCAGGCAATGGTGGCGGCTACGTTTTCGACTGTCGCAGTACGCATAACCCAGGCCGTTACGAACCTTACAAGAAGATAACGGGACTTGATGAGGCCGTTATTCGCTTTCTAGAAGATGATGGCGAAATCCTAGAATTCCTTCATCCTGTTTACCAACTCGCCGAACATCATGTGGAACGCTATATCCAACGCGGCTTCACAGACTAATGTTCTCGTTTGGATGTACTGGAGGACAGCATCGTTCTGTGTACAGTGCACAACATTTAGCAGAACATTTGAATCGTAAATATAGCATTGAAGTGCACATTACGCACCGCGAACAAGGCATAAAACAGGTGTTAGAAGCTCGTCTGAAGTAAGCTCAGCCAGATTCACTCAGTTTCTGTGCTACTTCAAGAGATGCATTAAGGTTATAAGTTTATTTCTTTGTTGTCTGAAATTTAATTAGTAAATTTGCACGCATTAAAAGCAGTAGATAATGCAATCAATGATATTTGCCGCCGGACTTGGCACACGTCTAAAACCTCTGACCGACAGAATGCCTAAAGCATTGGTTAAGGTTGGAGGCAAACCGCTTATTGAACACGTCGTCAGACAACTGGTTGCAGCGGGCAGCCAACGTGTGGTTGTAAACGTACACCACTTCGCCAATCAAATCATTGAGTACTTACAGCAAAACAATTTCGGTGTAGATATTCGCATTTCTGATGAATCGGAAATGTTACTTGACACTGGAGGAGGAATAAAAAAGGCTGTACCACTTTTCAATACTGCCGAACCTGTACTTATTCACAACGTAGATATTCTAAGCAATGTAGACCTTCAGGCGTTATATAGGTATGCTTGTGAAGCAGAAAAAGTACGAAAAACTGATGCTGTTCTACTTGTAAGCCCACGAAAAACAAAGCGTTATCTTATCTTCGACAAAGCAATGCGCCTTGTAGGTTGGACTAATATAGACACAGGAGAAGTTAAATCGCCTTACGAAACCTTACATCAGTATACATTTACACAGCCTTACGACAACAACAACACAGCCAATGAACAACATGGTTTTACGCTTTTTGCTTTTTCAGGAATACACATTGTCGGCAGAAAAGTATTTGAAACGATGAACGAATGTCCCGAAAAGTTCCCTATAATGGACTTTTATCTGAAGTATGCAAAAGACTTACACTTCGTTGGAAAGGTAAAAAACGATCTTAAACTTATGGATGTTGGCAAGTTGGACACACTCTCTGAAGCTGATACCTTTGCACATCAATTAGGCAATTAGATAATAACAATAAAGAAAGAATAGAAACAATAACAACATACAGAATATGCAAAAAATCATCATTTTGGATTTCGGATCGCAGACAACCCAGCTAATTGGCCGCCGTTTGCGCGAATTAGATACTTTCTGTGAGATACTTCCATACAACAAGTTTCCTAAGGACGACCCGTCAGTAATTGGTGTTATCCTTTCAGGTTCACCTTATTCGGTACATGACCCAGAGGCATTTCAAGTGGATTTAAGCCAGTTTGTGGGCAAAGTTCCTGTACTTGGCATTTGCTATGGTGCGCAATACATCTCACATAAGAATGGTGGCAAGGTAGAACAAACGGGTACTCGAGAATATGGACGTGCTAATTTGGCAACTGTTGATACCGAAAATCCTTTGTTCCGCAACTTCGATAAGAATTCGCAAGTATGGATGAGCCATGGTGATACCATTACCGCTATTCCGGCAGACTGCAAAATTATTGCGTCTACAAGCGATGTTAAGTTTGCTGCTTACGCATCAACATCACAGCCTTTATGGGCAGTTCAGTTCCACCCGGAGGTATTCCATAGCTTGCAAGGTAAGACTCTTTTAAAGAATTTCGTGGTAGATATTTGCGGTAGTAAGCAAGAATGGAGCCCTGCTTCATACGTGGAAACAACCATAAAGGAACTAAAAGAGCAGTTAGGAAACGACCGTGTGATACTCGGTTTATCGGGTGGTGTTGACTCATCGGTATGCGCAACCTTGCTCAATCGTGCGATTGGAAAGAACCTTACTTGTATTTTTGTAGACCACGGCATGCTCCGTAAGGACGAGTTTACAAAGGTAATGGAAGCATACGAGGGCTTAGGATTGAACGTTATTGGTATTGATGCGTCAGAAAAGTTCTTTACAGACCTTGCAGGAGTTACCGATCCAGAACAGAAGCGTAAGATTATCGGTCGCGACTTCGTAGAAGTTTTCAATGCTGAAGCTAAGAAAATAACCGATGCTAAATGGTTGGCGCAAGGCACAATCTATCCCGATCGCATCGAAAGCTTAAGCATTACAGGCATGGTTATCAAGAGTCACCACAACGTTGGTGGCCTTCCTGAAGAGATGGACTTAAAGCTTTGCGAACCATTACAATGGTTATTCAAAGACGAAGTACGCCGAGTGGGCTACGAATTGGGCATGCCTGAGCACCTTATTAAGCGTCATCCATTCCCAGGACCCGGATTAGCAGTACGTATTCTAGGTGATGTTACACCCGAAAAAGTACGTATTCTCCAAGATGCAGACGATATTTACATTGAAAGTATGCGCAATTACGTTTGCGAAGATGGTGAAGTACTTTACGATAAAGTATGGCAAGCTGGTACAGTTCTCTTGTCTACAATTCGCAGTGTAGGCGTTATGGGCGATGAACGCACCTACGAACATCCTGTAGCTTTGCGTGCCGTAACCAGTACAGATGCGATGTCAGCCGATTGGGCACAACTCCCTTACGACTTTATGGCAAAGGTTTCAAACGAGATTATCAATAAGGTAAAAGGTGTAAACCGTGTATGTTATGATATATCTTCAAAGCCACCTGCAACCATTGAGTGGGAATAAACATAGCGAAAATAAAGGATAAGCAGTAAAATTCATTAGTGAAAGCAATATGTTTTGTGGCGAATAAAAAACCTATAAAGCTGTAAATATATTTCACGAAGATATATACTGCATAACCTACTCTTTACCAACGCTTTGTAATACCCATTGTTTTACATTACAAAAGTGCCTATTTTACACGATAAAAGTGCCTGTTTTGCGTTGCAAAACAGGCACTTTTGCAATATTAAAACGTACTGTCCAATTTTCAATAAAATTATCTTTACAAAACGAAACACATTCTAAGCATCAACACCAAAATAGATGTGGGACATCAATTCACTTAATAATATTCTGTTGAAACAATAAAGGCGCAACGTTTCCGATGCGCCTTTACTATTTCAAATTACCTCTTTGAGAGGTTTATTTCCATTACTTGTTCTTCAACAAATCGCGAATTTCACCAAGTAACTTCTCTTCATTAGAAGGTTCTGCAGGTGCTGCTGGCTCTTCTTGCTTCTTCTTTGAAAGGATATTCATAACCTTAATCATTCCGAAGATACAGATAGCGATAATGAGGAAGTCGATAACATTCTGAATGAACATACCATATTTAACTTCAGCTTCACCCACCATAGCACTGAGCTTGCTAAAGTCTATTCCACCAGTCATCATACCAACAATTGGCATAATGATATCATCTACCAATGAAGATACAATTTTTCCAAACGCGCCACCAATGATAACACCGACAGCCATGTCCATAACGTTACCACGCATGGCAAATTCTTTAAACTCCTTAAGGAAACTCATAAAGTACAATTTTTAAGTTATGCTGTAAGAGAACCTACAATCTTTTTAATTAACGTAAGTCAAGTTATCCCACGAGCATGTTTTTATTTAATAATGTTTAATACCTTTTTCGGTTGCAAATATAAGATTTTTGTAACTTTGCATAGGAAATAATAAAAAATATAACTTTTCCAATAAAATATTTATATAGGTATTATAGTATTCACTTTAAATAAAGACAAATGATTAAAATTGGTATTAACGGATTTGGCCGTATCGGTCGTTTCGTATTCCGCGCAAGTCTTGAAGAGGCAAACGCTAAGGATGTAGTTGTAGTTGGTATTAACGACCTCTGCCCAGTTGACTATCTAGCTTACATGTTGAAGTATGACACCATGCATGGTATATTCAATGGCACTATCGAAGCTGATGTTGAAAAGTCTCAGCTCATCGTAAATGGTAACGTTATCCGTGTAACTGCAGAGCGTAACCCTGCTGATTTGAAGTGGGACGAAATCGGTGCAGAGTACATTGTAGAGTCTACTGGTCTCTTCCTCACAAAGGAAAAGTCTCAAGCTCACATCGAAGCAGGTGCTAAGTACGTTGTTATGTCTGCTCCTTCTAAGGACGACACCCCAATGTTTGTTTGCGGTGTTAACCACGATAAATACGTAAAGGGAACACAGTTTGTATCTAACGCTTCATGTACAACAAACTGTTTGGCTCCTATCGCTAAGGTATTGAACGACAAATTCGGTATTACAGATGGTTTGATGACTACTGTTCACTCTACTACAGCAACTCAGAAGACTGTAGACGGACCTTCTTTGAAGGACTGGCGTGGTGGTCGCGCTGCTTCAGGCAACATCATTCCTTCTTCTACTGGTGCTGCAAAGGCTGTAGGTAAGGTTATTCCTGAACTAAATGGCAAGCTCACAGGTATGTCAATGCGCGTTCCAACATTGGACGTTTCAGTTGTTGACCTTACTGTAAACTTGGCTAAACCAGCTAAGTACGATGAGATTTGCGCTGCTATGAAGGAAGCTTCTGAAGGCGAATTGAAGGGTATTCTCGGTTATACAGAGGACGCAGTAGTTTCTTCTGACTTCCTTGGCGACCCACGTACATCTATCTTTGACGCTAAAGCAGGTATCGCTTTGACAGATACTTTCGTTAAAGTTGTATCTTGGTACGATAACGAAATTGGTTACTCACACAAGGTTGTAGAGTTGATTAAGCACATGGCTAAGGTTAATGGCTAATCTTACGATTTCATAAGAAAAACAATATTAAAAAGCCATTCGGTTTATTGCCGAATGGCTTTTTTTTATTATTTTTGTGCAGAAATGGGGAAAATGCTTACGATAATAGGACCAACAGCAAGTGGGAAAACTATTTTTGCCACTGCCTTGGCAGCTACTATGGGGGCTGAAATTATCAGTGCTGATAGTCGTCAGGTATATCGTCGCATGGATATAGGTACGGGTAAAGACCTTGCCGACTATGAGGTGAATGGTATAAAAGTACCTTATCATCTGATTGATATTGCAGAACCAGGCACAAAATATAATCTTTTTCAATATCAGCAGGACTTCCAAGCAGCCTATTCTGATATTGCAGAGCGTAAAAAACCGATTATTCTATGTGGAGGAACAGGACTTTACGTTGAAGCTGTATTAAAGGGTTACGCCCTTTCTCCAGTTCCACAGAACGATACTTTACGTACTTCATTAGCAGGAAAGTCGCTCTCTGAACTTACTGAAATACTTTCAGAGCTGAAAGCAAAGAACCATTCGGCAATGCACAACCGCACAGATGTTGATACAACGAATCGTGCTATTCGTGCCATCGAGATAGAAACATACGAGTTACAGCACCCTACTCCAGATCGTTCGATGCCTTCTTTCGACACAATCCTTATTGGTGTAGAAATTGATAGAGAAGAACGTCGCCGCAAAATAAGCAGACGCTTAAAAGCAAGATTAGACGAAGGCATGATAGACGAGGTGCGTGCATTACTCAATTCGGGTATTCCTGCCGACGACCTCATCTACTATGGCTTAGAATATAAGTTTGTTACACAACACATTATTGGTCAATTAAGCTATGAAGAGATGTACCGCAACTTAGAAATAGCTATCCATCAGTTTGCCAAAAGGCAGATGACATGGTTCAGAGGAATGGAGCGACGTGGCTTCAATATTCATTGGATAGACGCCAAAACGCCAATAAATGAAAAGATAGCGTACGTCCAAACACTCATCGAAAAGGCATAAAGAAAACGGTTTAAACGAGATAATATATTATGGTAGACGAAAAAAAATGGGGCATTCTTTACTGTCCAAAAGATGGATTCCTAAGTAATCCACAAAAACGCTGGGAACGAGTAGAGCGTAGTCTTAAGGCTCACAACATTGATTTCGACATGATTCAAAGCGAGAATTCGGCAGGTGTAGATCGCCTTATCCGTATGATGATAGGCAACGGCTACCGCACTATCATTATCTTTGGTGGCGATTCAGCGTTGAACGACACCATAAACTGTTTGATGCATGAAAAGAAAGAGGTACGAGAAAGCATCGTATTAGGCGTTATCCCTAATGGTGTCATGAACGACTTTGCTCATTTTTGGGGATTCGAAGAAGATAATATTGAAGAAACCATAGGGTGGTTGAAAGAGCGCCGCATACGTAAAATAGACCTTGGATGCATTCGCTACAAAAACAGAGAGGGCGAAGGTTGCCACCGCTATTTCCTTAATTGTATCAATATCGGACTTATTGCTACCATCATGAACCTTCGTCGCCGAACACGAAACATATTTGGTTCACGCAGTCTATCGTTTATTTTCTCGTTCATTCTTTTGGCTTTCCAACGCTTAGACTTCCACATGCACATCAAAATAAATACTGATGAAATAAAGCGTAAAGTCATGACTGTTTGTATAGGTAATGCTCTCGGCTACGGACAAACGCCGAATGCAGTACCTTATAATGGCCAATTAGATGTGTCGGTAGTATACCATCCCGAAGTAACTCAGTTGTTCGAAGGCATCTATCTCTTCCTTCGTGGTAGGTTCTTGAACTATAAAAGTGTGCATCCATACCGCACACAGGAGACCACAATACATGTTGAGCCACGCACCCTAATAGGTATAGATGGCAGACTTATGTCGAAAACTCCAGTTGGTCCGTTCAAAGTAATTGTAGAAAAGGAAGTTATCAACTTCCTTATCCCGACATAATTCATTCATATATAGAACTTGCAATTAACTTATTGCTGTACTCTGACGTTTAGAGTACAGCAATATTTGTTTATGGATTATAGACATGGGAAAGTTAGAAAAAATGTAAACATTATTCCATAAAGCCAATTTCACATAATCATCTCATTACCAATATCTTACAAAACCCATTGTTTTGCGTAGCAAAAGAGCCTGTTTTGCACCATAAAACGCATTGTTTTGCAACGCAAAACAGGCACTATTGCAAAGTGAAAACGCCACCATCGCTTTTTAACAAAATAATCTTTACAAAAGATAAACCATTGAAGAAGGAAATCGTACTTCGATGCTTGTTCATTAAAAGACAAAACGGGACTGCCTATTAAAAGACAATCCCGTAATTATTTCATTTGCTATTAAATTCCCTTCAAATAGCCATCACCAGCTCCTACGCTTTCTTCTTTGCTGTTTTCTTGGGGGGTACAGCTTTCTTCTTTGCTGGTTTTTCGTCATTTTCGCATATATCCAGCTTTGCTCTAAGCTTATCGTTTTCGCTTGCAAGCTTCTCCACTTTAGCCTTCAATATAACTATTTCCTTATCTTTTGTCTCTAATTCGTTCTCCTGATTGTGTATTGCTGTCAACAAACTATTCAGTTCCTCGTTCTCAATTTCTGCAGGATAGAGTGTATTAACACGGCTCATGAAGTCGCCCAAGATATTCATATAGTTGGTGAAAGCATCGAACGGAGTACTATAAATACCACGGTCCACGCCTACAGGCACAGGCTTTGTACTCATCGCACTAAAGTTATCACTCGCCTGAAGATAATCCCAGTCTTGGTTAATGCGTGGGTCATTGGCAATACGAACTCTATCCGCAATGCTGTAAAGCTTATTAAATGCTTCGCGTTGCATAGAGTTTCCCAGCCAAGTACTTATGTCGCGTTCTTCATCTCTCCAGCTTAATGGATAAGGAACAGAGAAGTCGTCCACACTCTTAGCACGGTCGCAAACCTCTGTTGGCGTAGAGAAGCTTATGCCACGCTGGCGTGCACATTCCGGTAAAGCTTTGAAGAACTCCAGTATATTGCTGTGTAATGGTTGCTCAATGCCCAATGCAGTGAGGTTCATAAAGATACCATAGATTTGTTCTTCATCGGGTTGAGAAGCTATTTTGTTTATATAATTTTCGGCAAACAATGGGTATCCCTCCCACTCCGAGTTGTTAAAGCGAAGCGATATATCGTCGCTTAAGGTTACATCGCGCAAGATAAGCTTCAGCTGTGGGGCGAGAGCACAATGGTAAAGATAGTGTGGACTTCTCCAACCCAACACGTGTTTTGCACCTTCAGTAATCATTCCTTTGAACTTCATATCGGCAGCCATTCGTCCAATATCGTCGCTATAGATGAGTGAAGAATTGCGTAATATCTTCGGTGTATAGTCGAAATATTCTTTAATCTTCTTGCTCTGTCGCTTCACTTCTGCCTTAAAGCTATCTTCGTTGCCTAATGCTGACAAGCCATGCGAATAAGGTTCAGCAAGAAATTCCACGCATCCAGTCTTTGCAAGTTCCTGTATTTTTTCTATCACTTCGGGAGCGTACTGTTCTAAACTCTCTATTCCCACACCAGAGAGGCATAGCGCAACTTTGAAGTAACCATTGCTTTCTTTATCATTTGCAGCAAAGTGTCAAGAGCAGGCATGTAGCTACGCTGCACAATATCAGTTATACTGCGTTCGTTCTCAAAGTCGTCGTAATAGTAATGGTCAGCTCCTATATCGAAGAAACGATAACGACGCAAGTGGATAATCTGATGTATCTCGAAGTATAAGCAAATTGTTTTCATTATTTTTTTGTTTTAAATGTTCTTGAATTTGAGTAATACAGCTGCGGTCGTTCTACATATTCCACCCTAATGTGCGGTAGTATAGTTCACGAATCCACGTACCTACCTTCTCCCATGTAATGTTATCTACCTCTCGTTTTCCTTCTTCTGACAAGTAACTGAATAGACTTTCGTTGTGGCAGATAGAGTATATCGCATCTGCCATAGCCTCTATATCCCAGTAATCCAACTTAATACAGTTATGCAAAATCTCGGCACAGCCACTTTGTTTTGATATAATAGTAGGCGTACCGCACTGCATTGCTTCTAAAGGAGAGATACCAAAGGGTTCGCTCACCGATGGCATAACATAGACATCTGATGCTTTCAGACACTCATAAACTTGGTCGCCCTTCATAAAACCTGGGAAGTGGAAGCGGTCTGCAATACCTCTTTCGGCTGCCAAAGTTATCATTTTATTCATCATATCACCCGAGCCAGCCATACAAAAGCGAACGTTTCGCGTACGCTGCAACACCATATTTGCTGCTTCAACAAAATATTCTGGGCCTTTCTGCATCGTAATACGACCAAGGAAAGTTACTACTTTCTCCTTTCCTTTATGCGAAGGTCGAGGCATATTCGCAACCTCTTCACGCAATGGATATACAGCATTGTGTACCGTGAATACCTTTCTGGATTCTGATAATAGTGCTTAATAACTATCTGACGAGTAAGTTCTGACACGCACATAATGCAATCTGCATTATCCATTCCATCTTTTTCTATAGCATAGACCGTAGGATTCACCTTGCCTCCCGACCGATCAAAGTCGGTAGCATGAACGTGAATACAGAGTGGTTTGCCCGAAATTTCTTGGCATGGATACCTGCTGGAAAGGTAAGCCAGTCGTGAGCATGAATAATATCATAGTCTAACGCACGTGCTACCACACCTGATATAATAGAATAGTTGTTGATTTCTTCTGTCAAGTTGGATGGATAACCACCTGCAAACTCCATTGCACCAATATCATTCACATTCATATTATTGAAGTCAGCATAGATATTATCGCGCAACTTGTAATATAGTTCAGTGTCCATCAAATTGCCTAATCTTCCACGAAGGTACTCGTTGTCGATGTCGCGATATACTATGGGCACATGATTCATTGCAACTATGTTGGCAAAAGTTCTGTCTTCATCACCAAAGGGGTGCGGTAAGCAGAGTATGGTTTCTATGTCTCCTTGTACATGCAGGCCTTCAGAGATACCAAAATTAGCAGTTGCCAATCCGCCAAATACATGTGGTGGATACTCCCAACCGAACATTAATACTTTCATTTTGTGTCCTCCTAACCTTAATATTTATACTTTTCGAGTAGTGCCAGCGTACGTAGCACTGCACCAACATTCATTGCAAACGAGATAGCACCACGGCCATGATAAGGCGGATTACCATCAAAGTATTCTGGAATTGTACCCAAACAATGGTTCAGAACTTCGTCTTCATATCCTATCAGCTGTCGTTCTACGTAGCTTAAGCGTGTGCGCTTGTAAAGTTTCAAGCAAGCTTCCAAGTAGAAACCGCCCAACCAAGGCCACGCTGTGCCTTGATGGTACATGCGAGTACGGTAATCTCTGTCACCCGTACAGATTGGATTATATCCTCCACTCTTTGGTGAAAGAGAACGTAAGCCCTTCGGTGTGAGTAGTTCACGCGTACAAATATCTATCACACTCTTCTTTGGCTTTGGTCTAATGGTGAGTAATCAAGGGCAGCAGCTAATATCATGTTTGGTCGAACACTCCAATCTACCATGTTTCCATCTACATAATCGTATAAATAACCATAGTTATTCATGAACGTATCAATGAATGCTGTCTTACATTCTTCAGCCATTTGCTCCAAATGTGAAGCATATTCGGTATCAGAGGTATCGCTAAACAACCACGCAACAAACTTTAGATTGTTATACCAGAGGGCATTAAACTCTACAATATAACCAGAGCGAGGATTTACAGGCTTACCATCTAACATTCCATCCATCCATGTTATGGCCCTATCCTTTCCTTCTGCATACAGCAATCCATTGGCATGTAAGAACAGATTTGGGTGTTTTCCGTTCTCAATATATGTCATCATCTCTCGCAAAAAGTCGCCATAGAGTTTCAAGCAGCTCTCTTTTCCTGCTTCTTTGGCATATTGTTGGGAGCGCCCAGATGCACCAAAGCATTACGTCGGGCTGGTCTATATCTTGCATTTCCACGGTTAATGGATCGTTCTTCATGAACTCTCGCAAGCCACGTTGGGCTGTTTTCATCACCAATTCAAAGTAATCTTGCTCCTCAATATTAAGTGTTAGACCAGGCAAAGATATGAATTGATCGCGCGCTCTGCACTTAAACCAAGGGTAACCAGCCAATATATAGCGGTCACCGTTCTTCTTTCGGTTATGGAATTGGTGAGCAGCATTCACAAGACAATGGAAGAAATTATCGCGTGGTTGACGAATTTCAACCTCATTGTCAAAGAGTCGCTTCAGCTTAGAGGTCTTTATCTCTGATGTAGAGCCTGAGAATACAATGCTTTCACCCTTCCGTATCTTCATTTCGAAGTAGCCAGGAACATACAAATCCTCGTCCGAGTGATAGCCCCGGTCCTCTTCTTTAGGGTATTCCAAGCCACGATACCAGTATGGTTCGTAATGAAATTCATTGTCTTTTGAGAACTGCATGAACAATTGGGGATAACCTTCGTAAAGACAAGTAGCTATTCCGTTTTCAACATTGTGGTATTCGCGATTTATAGCAGCATTCTCATGGGTAAACTCCCGTACGCTTCTAAAAGCTAAGAATGGACGGAATTGCAATAACGTAGTGCCCTGCCCTTCCAATAAGTATAGCGAACGAGAATGCGTTCCTCGTAACATTGCAACACTACTTCTTTCTTTAACACCGCATTACCTACCTTATATATTGTAGTAGGTACCTTGTCGCAATCAAACTCACGAATGTATTTGTGCCCATTTGGACTATAATTTCCTCCATGATATTTATGTAATCCAAGGTTGAAAGCAGCTCCATGCTGAATCACCGTTGGGTCAAGCGAACTCAATAGCACGTGGTTTTCGTCGTCAAGTCCGGGGACTGGCACAACAAAAAGGCCATGATACTTTCTTGTATTACAATCTACTATCGTAGAACAAGAATATGCGCCCGAGCGATTTGTTCGCAATAACTCCCTCGGTAGCGAATCCTGGAGGTTCGTCATCAGGGCTTTTTCAAATTTAAGGTATCCCATATCTCTCGTTTTTAGGTCTATATTTAGTAGTTATATACTGCTTTTACACTTTTTGTGCGGTAAGCATAAAGCGTCTATACTATTGCCCAAAGTTACAAATAATATTTATAATCAAGTGTATTATTACCACTTTTATTTATTTTGATTGCTTTTCTAAAATCGTAAAAATACACTGAAAGTTGGAGAAATCAAGCTAAAACAGCTTCTTTAATGTTCTAAATTAAAGCCATAAAAATGTAAACATAATTCACAAACTGCCTATTCGTTTAACCAGTTAATTATCAATACATTACTAGATAGCCTGTTTTTGCGTTCCAAAAGAGCCACTTTTTGCATGGTAAAAGAGGCTCTTTTGGAACGCAAAACAGCTCTCTATTGCTAACGTAACACCGATTATATCATTTTTTAGTGTTATTTTCTTTACAAAGTAAAAAGTATTTTCTGCTATTTTCAGAGGTATGAAGGAGGATAAAAGTTGATATATAACGGGAACTTCAACTAATAAATATGGGAACAAAAAAAGAGGTGCACCCTACACAGGGAACACCTCTTTTGTATGATAATTTGGATAAGAAATTACTTCTTAATGAACTTCTTACCATTCTGAATTACTACACCCTTGTAGTTCTTACCTACACGCTGACCAGCAAGATTGTAGATTGGAGCATTCTCATTTTGAGTTGCTTTGATTGTGTCAATACCAGTTGTGCTTGACTTTTCAACCTTAATGAGGTTGATAGATGGTATACCTTTGTAAACAGAAGCAACGATACCAACTACATCGTATTCCTCTGTTGCAGCAAATTTTGTCATGTCATCAAACTCAGTGAGGTGGAAGCCATTGTACACTTGTACTTTCTTTTCGCCATCTACGATATAGTATTTCTTTGAATCCTCAGTAGTAATCTTCACCTTTGACAACTTAACCAAGTCGCAAAGATTATCAGCTGCTGTAGCTGGAGTAATTGCTTTTGGCTCAGCAACAGAACCATCGACGTGGTTAAGCTTATCAATTGTTGTAACACCAGCTATCTCTAACAATTCAGGAGTAGCGTTATACTCTGTATATTGACCAGCTATTTCACCATTAAGGTCTTCGTTAGCCTTCAAGCCTAAAGTGTGCTTGTAAAAAAGAATGGCACCAGAGTTGTCACGAACATAAACGCTAGTGTTACCATTATTTGATGTCCATGCATAAAGAACCTTTGCATTGGTGAGCTTTAATATAGCGCTCTTATTCTTACCGATAGCCTTAAACTCAGCAATAGAGTTCACAACAGAGAGCTCTTCTTTTGTAAAAGTCTTTTCAGCAACAGAGCTTTGCTTACCATCCTTCACTGCAATAGCCTTTACAGTAGCTGTGGCAGTAAGTTCGAAAGGAGCGCTGTACATAGTAGATGCTGTTGTTGGAACTTCGTTATTAGTTGTATAATAAATCTTTGTACCTTCATCTGCCGAAAGAGTAACGGTAGTTTTGCCTGTAAAAGGAGTAACACCATCAATTGAAGGAGCTGCCAATGCAGTTGGGTTAGCAGCACCAACGGTTACAATAATTTCGGTTGCACGAACCTGATACTTTGCTGTAAATTCAATGGTAGCAGCATTACCTGTCCATGTTCCATGTTTTTTATCTTCTGTAGAGGTATAGCCTTCGCCTTCAAAGCCATTACTACCATACTTCTTACCTTCTGTAGCGCAGGTAAATTCTACCTTTGTTATATTACCAATAGTTGATGTAATGGTCGTCTTGGAGTTCTGATAAAATCTGTAATGCTTGTTACCATTGGCATTAAATGCTGCATCTGTAGACTCAATAGTAATACCACCCTTTTCCATCTTATCGGGTGTAGTGTTTGCATCTGTTGTTCCTTTCGTTTCATTAGGAAGGAATGTTACTACTGTTTGTGCATAAACAGATGTGCCTACCATTGCCAACACGGCAACGAATGCATTGCGTAAAAAGTTTGTTCATACTTAAATTTGTTTTTACTAATTAATAATGTTGGTTTTATATATCTTACTCTTTTTAAAAACTCTAGTTATCGAATATCTATGTATTTGTTTTGTGTTACTTTTTACTAATTTCTTTCCACCTATTATATATATGCCCTTTGGTAAGGTTGTACTATTTGTACCAATATATCGTCCATCAAGTGTGTAGATTCTCTCATTAGTAAATTTATTGTCAGTATCAATTGTACCAATACCAGTCGGATCAGCTTTCTTCAAATAATTGAAAGTAATGGTTTGTTCCGTTTCATCTTCAGTAATATTAAAAAGTGGCTTCTTTAATGTACTTAGATTAAGATGTACTTCCAATAATTCTGTTACCTTATTCTTACCTGGGAAAGGATCACCTGCATGGCTTTCTTTATATCTCTTACGTTCTTCTTCTGTATTTGCTGTGTAGCTCGAGAATAGTTCTCCATCAGCAGGAACAATGGTCATACCTGGCGTACCGGGTATATCGTTCACACGATCATACATGTTTACTTTGTTTTTACCATAATTCACGCGATAAATTAACATGCCACGACCTAACTTTGCAACACCTTTGTGCCAATCTTTCGGCTGTATATTGTGTATAATAAGGTATTCGTCGCTATTCTCACTTTCGATCTTACGAGCTTCATCAGCCTTCAATGTAACAGTTTGTGCTTTATCTTCAAGTGTTGTTAGCGTAGTCCAGCCCATTACTTCCTTCTCCCATGGAGTGTAAGGCGTTGGCGAGAAACCATTGTTAGTATATTCGCCACCATCCATTAAATCCCAATACTCCATACCTTGATTGTCTATTTGCGCTTCAGCAGCAAGAGGATAGAAGTCTGGTAAGCCCATTGTGTGAGAAAATTCGTGACAGAATAGTCCTATACCATTTATCATTTTCACAACCTTTCCATCTTTTACAGGAGATGTTCTTGTGGCATTCAGCTCGTTACTAACACCATATCGACCTACTGTATACCCATCAATAACTACACTTCCAAGCAAATATGATGATTTAGGCCAAATATCTGAATCCCAAATTTCCGCCCATAGATTGTGCATAACCAGCATAAACAACATAAACTAAGTCAATAATCTTATCATCGTTACTGTCATAGTCTTTCAAATATACCTCTCCTTTTGCAGCCTCGCAAGCATCTTTTATAAGCTCAATAATGTTCACATCATGACTTGAGTTGGTGTCTTTACCATAGTACGAAAGAGGTTTTGGCATGCGATAAGGCCCTACCAAACCAAACTCAGGTGAAAATTTTCCATCGCTCATATCCTTGAAATATTGGCGTACACTGCCATAGTTCAATTGTTCGTTTGTGCCTAACAATTTCGGCTTCCCCTCTCCATTAAGGTATTGTTCAAAGCTTTCTTTAGGGTCCTTCACAGTAAAAGGATTGTCGCTAAAGTCTACAAGAATAGTTAAAACCTTCGGATTTCCTTCGTGTGGGAAATAAGGTACAGATGGCTGACCGATACCAATAGTACGTCTTACTGCAGATACTTTTCGCGTTACGCTCTCTAAAAAGAATGATTTATTCTGTGTTTTTGCTAACTTCACTTCTGTTATTGTACGATTATCTGCATTATGTGCCAATAAATTTGAAGCCTCCAAATGCCATCAGCAGTTACATTTGCTACATAATAGGCTCTGTTTTTCCTTTTTACTAATATGCCATCGAGCGTAGAGACCCAGCTAAAATGCTCGTCACCATGCAATACCAATGTTAATTTAGTACCATCAGGTTGTTCAACAACAAATGGTGTGGGATCTGCTTTAGCTGCTCGTAGCACTACTGTAGCTACAACCAAACAAAATGTTAGTAATAGTTTTCATATAATAGTTCGTTTTTCTTTTCTTATTTTTTTAACTTCAGATTATTCAATATACTAATTTTCAAGCATTTCTAACCTTTCGCTTAATTTCTTTTACGAAAAAAATACTGCCCTTTATATTTTGTCCTTCTTCCATATTCTATGGCATGTTGCGGACAATGATGATAGCAAGCAAAACAAGTTAGGCATTTTCCGTTATTCCTCCACTTCGGTTCTTTACCCTTTCCTCCGTCTATATCTGAAACAGGACATACCTTAGCACAGATACCACACTGGACACACTTTTCACTTTCCACCCTAAAAGGTTTGTCAGTAACAAGAACATAAGTGAAAAAAGCGCCCACAGGACCAGAAAAGAAATCTGGTATTGGGCCACGTTTTAGATGTTCCCAGCCTAATGGCAAGTTACTTTGGCTTACCTTCTGATCTTTAACAACCGAAGAAAAATTGGAAATAATTTTCTCGGCAATTTCTATCTTCTCACGCTCCTTTTCAGGTTTATCTACGTCCATTCCTGGCAATCCAACATAAGATTCTGGCATTATCACAGCTTCAACAGCATTTAATGTCAATGGAGTTTCAGATTTCACATCCTTTACCAGCTTTACAAAACGTTCCATAGTCCTTCCAATAGTATCGCCTGCCGTTACTAAACAAAAGGTATAATGCCCTATGTTGTTCTGCAAATCAGCCTCATGCAACTCAAGTGTACGCATAAATTCCATAACGATACGCGGTACTCGCCAACCATGAACAGGAAACACAAAGCCAACCTTTTCACCTTTTTCTAAAGTAAAACTTGTGTTTACACCTACTATTTCTCTTATTGAGACAATACGTTCGTTAAGGCTTTGTCCTAACAATTCTGCTGCCCAATGACTATTTCCTGTACCTGAAAAGTAAAATATCATGTTGCAAAAATAGTCATAAATTCTGAAACTACAAAGTCTAATCAACCTTTTAAATCGTTTTGTTCTTTTATTTTTTATCGCCTTACTTCAGGCTTTACATTTTCCTTACATTACTACTGATAACTCGTTTGTTAGAAAAGCAACTAATAATGAGTTTTTTTCTTTTAAAACTGATAAACATTTTTAGAAAAATCACATATAAATTATTGCGGTTTACAATTATTTGTTTAAATTTGCAACCACTGAAGAAATATAATCTCAGATTTTAATATAATAAGTTTCATTTTAATATTACACAAACATGAAAAAATCTATGATGAGCCTTCTTCTCATGTTGCTGTTTACACAAACATCGTGGGCAGCACCTGTGAAGTTAAGCACAGCGAGTCAGACTGCACAAAAGTTTTTGCAGCAGTTTGGCAAACGCTTAAAGGGCACAAATGCTGTTTATGCTCCAAGAATGAATGCACAAGGAGCAGATACAACTACACCTTATTACGTCTTCAATTCTCAAGACGGAAAGGGATTTGTTATTGTTTCTGGCGATGATCGTACTTCTGAAATTCTTGGTTACAGTACAACAAGTAGCTTCGACATTAATAATTTGTCTTCTAACATAAGAAGCTTTATGGATGGTATGGCTAAGGAAATTAGTATGCTAGACAAATATCAAGTGAAAAAATCTACAAAGGCTCCTGCAAAGAATGAAGCAAGAGTTCCTTTACAGCCACTATTACCAACTATGTGGAACCAAGACTCTCCTTATAACGACATGTGTCCAGCAGACCCATATAGTTCTTCTAATGAGAATCTTGTAACAGGTTGCGTTGCTACAGCTATGGCACAGGCAATGTATAAATTCAAATGGCCAAACGAAGTAGCAGCTACTATTAGCCCATATAAGTGTAATGTACATGAAAATATCAGCAGATATGGTGAAAATAAATACAAGACTATTTCTGTAGATGGTGTTGCTGCTGGTTCAAAAATTGACTGGGCAAATATTGAAGCAACATACAATGCTGGAACTTCAGCAGAAAAAAATAAGGCTGTTGCAGAATTAATGGCATACGTTGGTCGTTCTGTTAAAATGGAATATGATAGAGCCTTGAATGGTGGTTCAGCAGCAACAAACTATAGCATTGCTCCTGCTTTGAATAAATATTTCAACTACAATGCTTCTTGTATTCTCCGCGAAGATTATAGCTTAGCAGATTTTGAAACAAGAATTTATAATGAAATTGCTGCAGAACGTCCTGTAATAGTCTGTGGTCAATCAACTGGTGGTGGTCACTGTTTCGTTCTTGATGGTTATGATGGTAAGGGCTTCTTCCATGTAAACTGGGGTTGGGGTGGATCATCTAACGGCTATTTCAAAGTTGCAATCCTTAATCCAGAAAGCATCTCAGGAATTGGTGCAAGTTCTACAACTGATGGATATGGAATGGGACAAAGCGCAATAATTGGTTTATCTCCTAACACAACAGGAGAAGCTATATCTAAGATATTACAACCAGAAATAAAGAGCGTATCAAAATGGGGTAACTCTATTACGTACGGACTTTCTAACTTCAATAGCGAACTTGTAAGTGTTGAAACAGGTTTGGGTAAAATCGAAGATAATGGTAGCGTTACTCCTATCTCAGATTTGTCTACTATTTCTGTAGAATCTGGCTACCTCAGAAGAAAGACAGTTCAAATTACAGGTTTGAAAACAGAAGGTGTTTACAAAGTTACTCCTATCCAACGTCCTTCTGGCTCTACAGAAAGATGGTTCTATGACCCATACGTTTACGTAACTGTTACAATATCAAGTGCAGGTCAAACTGCTGAAATGAGATTTAACAATTATGGTGACTTTAGCAAATTAAGAGCTTCTAACTTCCATGTAACATCAAGTGGTGTTGTAGGTAAGATGAACAATGTGAATGTAAACGTAAAGAACACAGCTGATCACGAAGTTCACACAACAGTTTACTTGGTTTACGAAAGCACAAACGCATCAGGAAAGACAACTAAGCAAGTTCACTCACAAGCACCTGTAACTGTTCCTGCAAAGGGTAGTATCGAAGTTCCAATGGGCTTCTACGCAGATAAAATTGGCGAACATAATGTTTCTTTGTGTGTAACAGAGGATTACCAAAACTATCAGACTCTCGGAAGTGGCAAAGTAAACGTAGTTAGTGCACCTACAGCAGCTGAGAAATTAACATTTACATATACTATAGATGGAGCAAATGGCAACAATGTATACGGCAATAAGCTTTCTGGCTCAGTAAAGATTACAAATAACGGAACTGCAGCATTTGCTGATAATTTGAGACTTGCTAGAGTAAATTCAGGCGACCAAAATGACCAAGCATTTGGTACTTCAAAAGATGTTTCGCTTAATCCAGGTGAATCAACAACTATAGATTTTGATTTTGAAGATTGTGCATACGGCAGACATGTTTTGGTTGTAACATATATAAGCGGTTCTAAATTATCTATCAAGTCTGGTTCATACAAATATACAACTCTTAAGAAAGGAGTTATTGTTTACAATGGTGATGGTTCACGTCAAGGCTTTGAGCCAACAGCAACATTGAAGATTCCAGCAGAAGCTGCAGCAGTAGATTTGCGCGGTATTGCTTTCACTTCAGTTGAAGGAAACAGCAATCCTAATACATTATATTATGTAGATGCAGACAAGGCTAGTGCAACTGGTCTACCAGCACAAAACGTTATTGTAGATGGTAAGGCTACAAAGGTTGTACTAATCGATGGTAACGATTTCTATTGCCCAACAACATTCACTGCTGACCAAATTTCTTACACTCGTAAGTTCGATAAAGCATCTGATGGCAAGACAAACTATGAAAGTCTTTATATGCCATTCACTCCTACTTCTATCACTGATGGTACTAAGGAATTGAAATGGCAGACAGCTGATGGTGTAACAAACGATTTCTTCTTGATGCAATATGCAGGTTCTAACGCAGACAACTTGAATTTCATGTACGCAAATGATACATTCAATGGTAATATTCCTTACCTCATGGCTGTACCTCAAGCACTTGTAGGAAAAGATATTACTTTCAGCGCTAACAATGTGAAGATTCAAGATAACGCAACTCGTTTCTGCTCTGTAGATAACTATCACTTCATCTTCAGCGGTGTTTCACATAAGAAGAATTTGTTAGAAAACGAATATGCACTTTCTGCTGACGCTAAGTCATTCGAATTGAAACCAGCAGCTACTGTTGATGCTTTCCGTGCATACTTCATTGGAAACGATGGTATCAACAAGCTCAACATTTTAATTAATGACGACTTCGCTACAGGTATCAATAGTATTGATAACAATGCTGCTGAAATCAAGACAGTTTACGACCTCCAAGGTCGCCGTCTCCCTGTAGAGGCAGCAACTAAGAAAGGTGTTTACATCATCAACGGCAAGAAAGTTGTTGTGAAATAGTAGGCGATACTTCCCACATTATTGGGAATAATAAATAAAAATTAGAGGTTGTATCATAAGTTTGATACAACCTCTAATTTTATAGTTATATATCTTAGCAACAGATGTTAGAAGATTCCACTTTAAGCTTTTTACACAATTTGTTAATTTAAAAATACCTAAGAAAGGTATATATGGAGCCTTGAAATAAAAATCTCTGTTAGCAAAAACTCTATAATTAAAAATATTTTTCCGTTTTTATCTATAAATAAATTACTTTCAAAAACAAGCTTGCAGAATTAGCTATACAACCAAATTTTAAAGAAAGAGAATTCAAATCAGTACTCGACTCCTTCAACATTTCAAACCAACTTTAAAAAGTTATTTTTTTGGTAATGTTACTAATTGGCTAATCTTGAGTTATAAATATTGTTTTATAGCAATAATTTTCTTCTTTAACTTCATTGTAATAAACTTTCTTACCTTTTAAATACTTAGAATCAAATAAGGAACATTGTTTTAACCAAAGAATAATATCCGTATTATCTTTGTTATATATATAAATAGAGGGTGGTGTATCAACTCCATTTAAAAATTGAATTATCTCAGTTCAAAGGAATATTGGCTTTCGTATAGGAGTCACTTATACTAATACATAGCATAACTTCAAATTCTAGATAAAGTTCTTTGAGAAAACTGGTTAAATCATTATACATTTGTACAGAAGCATCCCACCAGTGTTCTTTGTCTTTTGACAAACTATCACGTATTTCGTTGATGTGATAGTCATCATAAAAAAATTTTGAGATATATTAGAATATCTCTCAATCCACTGTTTGAAAAAGGATGTGTTGTTTTGTCGATTATTTTTATATTTTCTAGTCATTTTATTAAATATCTTATAGTTTAATTAGTTATAGGAGTTCTATTGATTTGTATTTCCATTCCCTATTTTATGCAAGGCTCCATTCTAATATCTTATAAAAAGTAAACATGTGCGTTTATTCCTTAATCCCTTAACCTTTTTATTTTTGCTGATCTTATAAATAGCTGAGTTTTTAAACGAGGCTAAAAAAACTAATAAAAATCTGACCCTCTCACTCTTTTTGAGAGAAATATTCCTCGTAATAAAGAAACATGAGAAGACAATATGCTCCAAAAGAAGGACTATAAAAAATAAGCAAATCTAGAAAAAAACTTTAGTTAAGAATTTGAGTCTAAAAAAATTATAATAATAAACTCTTACAGTTTTTATTAAAAAAACTCTTGCGTTTTTAATTATAAATTTTTAAAATTGTAATTATATTTTTGGTAAAGTATAATTATAGCCTTTCCCTTAATAAAATCCTTCCTTTAACGGCCTTATTTTATCTTTCACCAGATAGGGATATGCTCATATAAACATTAGTTAAAGTAATTCGTCTACTGCTATTTGCACTCCCCATTTATCGGTATTTTTCTTTATCACACTTATATAACAAAATCTTTTAGTACCTTTGCACCCGTAAAAGGATAGTATATGGCAATTAAAGCAGCATTTTTCGATATAGACGGTACACTTGTTTCGTTTAAAACTCATAAAATCCCACAATCAACTATCAATGCTATAACAGAGGCAAAGCGCAAAGGTATTAAAATATTTATTGCGACTGGACGTCCCGTTGCTATTATCAACAACATAGCAGATATTGAAAAACTTGTTGACGGGTACATCACCTTTAATGGTGCTTACTGCTTTATGGGTACTCAAGAGTTTGTATGCACGCCTATTCCAGAAGCTGATGTACAAACAATGATTACAGATGCTGAACGCCGCGACTACTGCCTATTAGCGTGTGGAAAAAGACAAGTGGTAATACACAATTATAAAAAGGTATTTACGGATATCTTCGTGAACGACCTCGGCGTAAACAATATAGATGAAAGTAGAACTATTGCTGATCTTAAAGGTCAACCCATTCTGCAACTGACACCTTTCTTTAAACAAGCTGATGAAGATGTTATTATGCCATATATGCCACATTGTGTTTCAGCACGATGGCACCCAGAATTTACCGATATTACCATGAAAGAAGCCAATAAAGGCAACGCGCTTACTACTGTCGCGACACGATTAGGTATTGATATTGCAGATTGTATAGCCTTCGGTGATGGGGGAAATGACCTTTCAATATTGAAAGCAGCTGGTATTGGAGTAGCTATGGGCAATGCCAACGATGAAGTAAAAGCCGTTGCCGATTACGTTACAACATCTGTAGACGAAGATGGTATATGGAATGCATTGCAGTATTTCGGTGCTATTGACAAAGAATAGAACAGAAAGAATATTTATTGCTCGATAGAAAAGAACTATCACTGTAACGAGAAAGTACATCGAAAAACTATTAAAGATAGAATAAACAAATTGAAAACTGAATATATAGAAACCATCAAACAAGAGAAACGTGTGCGCTTTGTAGTGCTCTTTACGTTGTTAATTGTAGCTATAGAAGCGGTAGTTGGCATTACTTCTCATTCTATGGCACTCTTGGCTGATGCTATTCATCTTATATCTCATGAACTTATTTTCGGTTTAAATTGGGCTGCATATCTCTTGGTACGCCGTCTGCAAAATAAGCATTCAGAAAGCTATGACACGCAAAAGATACTTAGTCTATCGGCTTTTACAAGTGGAATTTTTCTACTTGCTACGGCCATTTTCATAGTTATTGAAGCTGTCGAACGCTTAAATGGGCACGATGAACACATAACAAACCACAACGTTGCTATCATAACAGCTATTATAGGATTGGTGGCAAACATTATCTGCGTATATGTAATGTACGATAAGAAAGGTGACTCCGACTACAATAGTCGTGCTGTATATCTGCATTTACTATCCGATATTTGGCAAAAGTTGGCATCGTAGTTGGCATTGTGTGCGCTATGCTATGGAACATTCTATGGATTGATGCTGCAATCGCTATCGTTTCTGCACTGATAGCTGCCCATTGGGCAAGAAACTTGCTATGGGACACAGGGCGGAAATTAACGAAGATGCAAGACTAAAAACGGACGTAATAGTTTCTAAAAAACTAAGAATTAAGAAAGGAAGAAAAATGACTGGAACAATATTAGGCCTTTTAATACCGCTTTTTGGAACTGTTTTAGGTTCTGGATTTGTGTTTTTCATGCGCAAAGAAATGCCTGCCCGATTGCAAAAAGCTTTATTGGGCTTTGCTTCTGGTGTTATGGTGGCAGCTTCTATATGGTCGCTTATCATTCCATCAATGGATATGTGGGAAGACCAAGGTCGCATGCGCATCATTCCAGCATTGGTGGGTTTCCTCTTAGGCATGGCTTTCCTACTGCTTATTGACTACATTACACCTCACCTACATATAGGCAGCAACAAACCTGAAGGACCACGTACTAAACTTAGCCGTACTGCGATGCTTACTTTTGCAGTTACTATTCACAACCTTCCTGAAGGTATGGCTGTAGGTGTTGTACTTGCTGGAGCTTTACAAACGGGAAGCGCAATCTCTACAGCTGCGGCCATGGCGATGGCTATTGGTATTGCCATTCAGAACATACCAGAAGGCGCTATCATCTCTATGCCTATGAGGGAAGCTGGAAATTCACGAATAAAATCATTTATTATCGGTTCTCTTAGCGGAATAGTAGAACCTATTGGTGGTCTACTTGTTATCCTTTTGGCAAGTACAATAACACCAGCCCTCCCCTATTTATTAAGCTTTGCAGCAGGCGCCATGTTCTATGTGGTTATAGAAGAACTTATTCCTGAAGCATCAGAAGGCGAACACTCTAACCTTTCAACTATTGGCTTTGCCATAGGTTTCGCCCTCATGATGTCCCTAGATGTAGTGCTAGGCTAACACTCTAAAAGTCTTATACTAAAATTTCCAACGTATTGAGTAGATACATTCAATGCGTTGTACTCATCTATCTCCTATCATTTTCTTTGCTATTTTTGCTATTCAAGATCACTATTCAGGTGATATAATATTTTACATAATTCGTTTTTTTATTAGCATTAAAAAGTACCAACACATTGCCTTAAAGGTGAAACCTTTATCTTATTCAACAAAAATAAACAAAAAAAGTACTGAAAAATATTTGGTAGTATGAAATATAATCATTACCTTTGTATCAGTTTTTTTAGTGGTTAATTTTAGTTTTAGTATTGGAACCTTGATTGATGTGATATCAATCAAGGCTGTTTTTATGCTTTCAACCTTACATTTTTCACCAATAATTGCATGACAAATCTATTTTAACCATACATTTAAACCACATTACCATCACTTATTTTTAAACTGAACATATTACAATATAATCTTGTATTTTTACATCTTTTTGCTTTATTTTAACGCAATACCCTATCATTATGACTATAATATTTGCAATACAAACTCATAATAAAAGCTAAGATAAAGCTATTATTACAGCAAAAGTCAATTAAATTATTGTTCAACTCTTGTGCTAATAAAAAAATAAAGAATGTATTGTTTTTCACTTTTAAGAAACGCTTTTTAGAGTTCATAAGAAAAAAACAATCAACTAACACTTCATAGATGAAAGGAGTACAAGAAAGATGTAAAAAAACACAAGTACTATCATTCTATTATTTCCTTACCTACGAAGCATAATTGGGCAACTATTATCCTGATCACTAAATAAGTATTTATCCTTCCACTTGGTTTATCTCTTCACAAAATAAATAAAACCATTATCACATCGAACTACTATTCTCAACTAAACAGAAAAAGACACAAATATTGCTCCCATTTATCCTTTATTTCTCAAAACTTCAAGCGTTTTAACAAATAAAAATAATCCTCATAACAACATGCTAACGAAAGGTTTATAAAAATAATTTTCGCAATAATAAAGACTTGTTGTAAGTTTTTCTTTTCTATAATAAAAGTCAAAACATTGCCTTTATTTTGCTCTAAAAGAAACTTTTGCCTATTTTTGCTTTATAAACAAAAAATAACCAGACAAAGAGGAGTCCTCTGAAGGAGGGGCCGTTCTTAGTTCCAAGTCTTTAATATGAAAAGAATCATAACACTTTTACCTGTCATATACACTTTCATAGGAGCAACAGCGCAACCCCAACAGACCTATCAACCATACTTTCAGAAGGGGCAATGCGTCAAATACGAATACAATTACAACGTTGTTTGCAAGAATATTGCAGACGGAACAACGAACAACCAAATTAACGGATACCAGCTATTGCAGGCTGATAACATGAATAACATTTTTGAAAATGCCAAACCTGGAGAAGTATACAAAAATACATTCACGCTGAAAGTAATAGAGTGTACCAACTATACTTATACGATGGAACTCGACATTACGAAGCCGTGCAACATAATAAACGAACTAACTGAGCAGGAACGTAGAATAATAGAAATTATTACACGGGCTTTACAAAGAGTAAAACCCATTATTACGTTTCCCAAAGATATGAGCAGCTTGATAATAAACAACAAGCGAGAAATTATAAAAGAAATAGGAACAAGTCTTTGGAACGCAATAATCAGTAGTAGTAAGATTGCCGAACAGTTAGATAACAACTTACCAACATTAGACGAAACAATGCGCCAGACAATGGAACAGTTTGGCGATGGCAATTCGCTTTTCGAAGAGATAGACGTTCTTTGTCCTGGTTTCAAAGCGTTCACACTTGCATATTGTCAGCCTTTTGCAGTAGGACAATATGTTTCTGGACCACCGCTTGATGGTACAAACAAGGACGAAGTATATCAAAAACAATCGGCTACTATCAGTGAAAAAGGCGAATTAGACTTTTCAAGCTCTACCGATTTTTTCCGTTTATCTAATGTTTCTATAGACACTACCGATAATAAAGAAACTATTCAGATACTTATTTTCAAAAAGATGCACCACAAACAACAACAGAAGACGATGTTCTCTGTACGATAGAAATAAATATTCGAAGCAATACTGACACGTGGATAAGCCATTATCGTGCCAGTTCAATGGCTAAATTTGAGCATACCATCTGGACAGGGGTTGAACAATTAAAGCGAGAGAAATAAACTTATAACCATCATTTACACAAATGTCATACAGCAGGAGTATTGTTTTTCTAACAACAAGAAAAAAATAAAAAAATACTAGCCTACAATTGTACGAAAAAGAAAAAAATAGAAATGTAAATATTCTTTATAAGCGCCGCTTTAAGCTAACTATCTAACTATCACTATATTATAAAACCCACTATTTCACACTTCAAAAGAGCCTGTTTTGTTGAGTAAAACAGGCTCTTTTGCGTTACAAAACAATGGGTATCGCAATGCTAAAGCATTTCTATTGTTTCCTTTATGTATTATCTTTACAGTTTCAAAACTATTTTGAGCTATTAAACATGGATAGACTAAAGAGAACTATTATACCACTAAGTTTCTGCAAAAATAGTAGCTAAGCTATTCGTTGAGGAAATTAAAAGCGATTGAAAACACTCTTTTTTGCCCAAAAGAACTGAAGAATGCCACGAAAAGAGAGGAATAAAAGAAAAGCTATCCACAAGGCATTATTGCCCAACGATGATTCTGCAACATAGTAGAAAGCAAAGAAACATGCCATCGCTATGGCAGAAGGAATAAGCATTCCCTTTGTTTCTGTCATACCGATAAATATACCATCGTAAATAAAAGCTGCTACACCAGCAAGCGGAATGAAGTAAACCCAAATCAAATAAGGCGTCGATGCTTGGACAACATCTTCCGCATCGGTAAGTAAACGAAGGAAGTTGATACCACTAAAAATATAAACAGACGTGAATAAAACAACCATAATGCCACCAAAAATAAATAAACTGCGCACCATTTTTAGGAAACCCACCTTATCATTCGCACCATATAGTTTACCACTCAAAGCCTCGCCAGCATAAGCAAATCCATCCATAAAATAGGAAAAGAGGGTAAACATCGTCATCAATAACGTATTGACCGACAACATTAGTGCCCCTTGCTTACCACCTGCACTTGTGAAAAAGAGGTTAACAGCCACTAAACAAAGCGTACGAAGGAATATATCACGATTCACAACGAAGAAGCGTTGCCAAGCCTCAACGTGAGTAAGTGTAGACTTAAAAAGCGATAAAGAAAGATGAATAGTACTTTCCGACGCATAAAAAGTATTATTCTTAAGTCCGCTCCGTACAAAAAACAGCGCCATAAAGAATCCACTCCATTGTGCAATAAGCGTACCTGTAGCAACTCCTTCAATCTCCCAGCCAAAGGCAAAAACAAACAACAACGAAGCGAGTATATTAACAACATTCTGTACGATGGCTATCAGCATGGGTATTTTCGTATTCTGCATACCAATAAACCACCCCGTCAGTCCATATAAACCGAGCATAGCGGGTGCTCCCCAAATAGCTATACGAAAGTAATCACGCACCAATGGTAAAGAACTTTCGGGAGTATTCATAGCACGAAGCATGCCCCACTCTATTACAGATTGGCAAATAATGAAAGTCAAACCCATACCGACACCTATTGTTAAGGCACACAACAACACACGAAGGGCATCGTCCCATGATTCTCTACCATATGCTTGAGAAGTCATTCCGCTCGTTCCCATGCGCAAAAAACCTAATATCCAATACATTATATTGAATATCATAGAACCTATGGCTATGGCTCCTATGTGGTTTTCGTTGCCTATATGCCCTACAATCGTTAAATCAACCAAACCCAAAAGCGGCACGGTGATGTTGCTAACAATGGAAGGTATGGCAAGATTGAGTATTTCTCTATTCGTTTTATCCACGTTTTTCATCGTATATAGTCTTTCGACACCAAGTCATAGTAAAGCGCTTCAAGCTCAGCTAACGATAATCGCTCTACCGAATGCTCTATAATTCTTATGAGTTCTGCTCTTCTCGTGTCGTCTTGTACTTTGTCGAAATCCATAATTATAATCTTAATTCTAATTCGTTAATGGCCTCTTGCATATCTGATGTAAAGGTTGTATGATTACAAAGAAACTCTTTACGGCCTTTAGCAAGTTGGGCATAAAGTTCTTTATTCATATCGTTTACATACGATGCTATGGCAAATTCAATATCATCTCGCTGCGTTTCACTGTTAGAAAACTCGTAAACACGATACTTCTGATGTAGAAAACAATATGCAGATTCTATACTATCTTTGTTTATCATAGGCTATTAGTTATACTAAAGAGTAAAAACACATACGCAAAACAAAGCATAACTTGCTTAAATTCCATGTTTGCGCTTTACCTTTTCGTATTGTTTGCAATCACAAAATACTATGGTTTGACTTTAAATCGCACACGAAACGAACGACTATGCTCGTCCCAATTCGTACCCAAAAGTTCAAACTTACCTATCTGTAACGTAGAACGTACGTGCTTGCCAATACACGGACACACATCGTAATCGCCTATTCGAACGAGTCTTATCTTCTCCGATGCATCTTCAGGCAAACGTTCGAGCGTTACTCCTTCGGGTAATTCAGTACGTTCCACAAGTTTAAATGTTACTGGAAGGTCTGCTTCGATGAGCCTATTCATTTCGTCTTCTATTGCTTTCTCGTCTTTTCGAGAAGGTTTTTTCGAAAGTACGAAAGTCATTTTACTCTTCTTTCGCTCTATGTGCGCATTCTTACTGCGCTCTGTTCCAAACATTCTAACCATGAGTTGGTTAAGAAGATGCTCCGCTGTATGCGCAGGAGGAAATTCTTCTTTGTTGTGTGCGTTGAATGCATAGTCGTCTATTTCCATAGTTTAAAACTTATAAATTCTTCCGCTAAGCCCTGCAACTTCCATCTCTATAGAACTTTCTTGTCTTAACATAGCAGGCTTTTGTTCGCCTGATAGCAAATCAACCATATCTATCTCGCCCTCTTTTAGGCCCATATAGTCAAACGCATGAGCAGGAATATTCACGCTAACGTGAGTCTCTGCTTCACTGAAATTAACTACAACAAGTAAAGTTGTATTGCCATCATTACGTAGAAATGCGAATATTTTATAACTGTCGAAACCTTCATTGGCCTCGTTAGCATACATAAGATCGAATGTTTTGCCCTCGCTTACTGCTTTTTCGTTATTGCAAATATTCAATATTGAGCGGTATTCATTTTCTAATTGCAATTGTTCAGCAGTCAATTCATTGCGTTCAAAGAACCCCTTCCGAATGGCATCTACACTCCAATAATCGAAAATAGTGGAACGTCCATCTATTCTAGAGAAGCCTTCGCAATCCATTCCTCGCTCTCCGAACTCCTGTCCTGCATATATCATCACTGGATTTCGCTGAAATAAGGCTGAAACAATAAGTGCAGGGATTCCCTTTTGCATGTTTCCGCAAAAGAAATCGGACGCTATTCGCTGCTCGTCGTGGTTCTCAAGGAAGTAGAGGATATGCTCACGGATATCATCAGTAGCCTGCCATTGCTGCGAAATATTACTTGCCGAACGGTGCCCACACATCACATCGCGCAAGCAATCGTACATGCCCACCTTGTCGTATAGATAGTCGAAACCTGCTGCAACATACGTTCTATACTGATTAGGGTCGTACACTTCGCCAATGAAAACGATGTGGGGATACTGCGCTTTTACCTTTTCGGTGGCATACTGCCAAAACTCGTGGGGCACCATTTCTGCCATATCGCAGCGAAAACCATCAATACCTTTAGCCGCCCAGAATAGCAATATGTCAGTCATCTTGTGCCAAGTATTGGGTATTGGAGAGAAATGCGTGCTACGTCCACCCCAATTGCAATAATCAACACCATAGTTTAGCTTAATGGTTTCATACCAATCGTTGACTTGTGGGTGCGCATCGAATCTATCATTGCCCGTGCATCGCGCCACAGTTTCAGTATATTCAACCGCCATTACATTTGTAACATTAGCCTCAATACCATCGGGAAGCGGGATTGCTGAAGTATCTAAAGCTTCGTTTGGGCAATAATAGAAGTTGTTATTCGCATCAAAATGCTTGCTCGTATCATCAGTTTCGCCTAAATCTTTCATTCCTTTTGGCTTGCAAATACTCTTGTATTCACGTGCTACATGATTAGGAACAAATCTATAATCACCTTTAAGCCTTCCTTATGTGTGCGTTTTACCAAATCTTCAAACTCGTTCATGCGTTCCGAAACATTATCAGCAATATCGGGATCAATATCGTAATAGTCGGTTATGGCGTAGGGAGAGCCTGCTTTACCCTTTACTATGCGCGGTATTTGGCATGGAATACCATAATCAGAGTAGTCCGTACAAGTGGCATGACGAATAACACCAGTGTACCAAATAGTATTTACACCGAGCGTTTTTATCTGCTGCAAGGTCGCAACATCAAAGTCGTTCATCTTTCCAACACCATTTTCTGCAAGTGTACCATTTGGCTTTAGTTTGCTATTCTTATTGCCAAAGGTGCGTGTAAACACTTGGTAAATAACTAATTTCATAAGTTTTAGCTTAAATCTAATATAACAAAAAGGACACAATTCCCTGCATTTCCTTACGCCCCCCTTGGGGTTTTAACTTGGTTTTCTATGAACCAAGCAATCGGAAATACAGGGGCTTGTGTCCCTACATGAAAATTATTGAGGTGGAAACAGCACTATAATTTATAACAGTTGCTGTATTTTATTATTCCACTCCGTGGGCATTCACATCCTTATTTATCTTGCTTATCATGCCTTGAAGTGCCTTTCCAGGACCACATTCAATAAACTCAGTTGCACCATCTGCAATCATATGCTGCACACTTTCGGTCCAACGAACGCTTGATGTAAGCTGTGCGATAAGGTTTTCCTTTATTTCTGCAGCATCAGTATGTGGCTTTGCATCTACATTTTGATATACAGCGCACTTTGGTGCAACGATATTTGTAGCCTCAATACCAGCTTGTAGTTCGTCTTTAGCAGCCTGCATGAAAGGTGAATGGAACGCTCCGCCCACCTTTAAAGGCAATGCACGCTTAGCGCCAGCAGCCTTTAACAACTCACAAGCCTCATCAATACCTTCCTTTGAGCCTGATATTACCAACTGACCAGGACAGTTAAAGTTAGCAGCAACTACGAGTTTGCCTGCGTTTGTAACTTGTTCGCAAACCTCTACAACCTTTTCGTCAGCCAAACCGATAATGGCTGCCATTGTACCTGGGTTTAATTCGCAAGCCTTTTGCATGCTGTTTGCACGCAAAGCAACAAGCTTCAAGCCATCTTCAAAAGACAAAGCACCTGCCGCAACCAATGCTGAGAACTCGCCAAGAGAGTGTCCTGCCACCATTTCAGGCTTAAAATCGTCACCCAAGCAAAGTGCTGAGATAACACTATGGAGGAAAACTGCTGGTTGTGTTACGTTGGTTTGTTTTAACTGTTCGTCTGTTCCTGCGAACATAATATCAGTAATTTTAAAGCCAAGAATTTCATCAGCTTTATCGAAAAGTTCTTTTGCTAAAGGGTTGTTATCGTACAGATCCTTGCCCATACCTACAAACTGTGAACCCTGTCCAGGGAATACAAATGCTTTCATCTTTATTTCTTTTAATTTAATCTTATAGGTTACAAAAAGTACAACAATATTATGAAACACACAAATTTCAACCCTTTCACCTTATATATTAAAGGTGGAAAAATTATAAAATAGAAATAAAAGGAATATAAGCAGCGAAGTGTGTTAAGGCGAAAAATGTTTTCTTGCAACAAAACAAGGCCATTAAACAAAAGGGTATTTCACGTTCCAAAGAAACAAAGCATTGCCCGGCATACTTTCGCCTGCATCGCTACGGGTTCCATTATCTACTATTTTACGGAACTCTTCAAGTGTAATACGTCCTCTTCCCACCTCTATCAGCGTTCCAACAACGGCACGAACCATGTTACGAAGGAAGCGATTGGCAGTAATTACGAAGCACCATTCTTCTGCTTCGGTTGCATTATTATAAATGGATAGTTCCGTTTTACAACGCTCCCAACGTGCTTCTGTCAAATTGCAAATGGTAGTTTTATTGTCTCCTCCTGCCTTGCAAAAACACTTAAAATCTCGTTCTCCAATTAGATAACTGGCTGCTTCGTTCATACGTTCATAATCTAAGGCGTAAGGCATCTCATAAGAATAGGCTCTCAAAAATGGGTTTCTACCATGGTGTATATAGTAATGATAAGTGCGAGAGATAGCTGAAAAACGTGCATGCAGGTCGTTATTAACAGCAAAAACAGCTGTTACTGCAACATCACGAGGCAACAAGCGATTCAGTTTGTACGCCAACTGCTTGCAGTCGATACCCTCTTGCCCATCAAAATGGGCTATCATGGAATGCGCATGAACTCCCGTATCTGTTCGTCCTGCCCCCATTACACCTGTATTTACACGTAACAACGTTGTCAAAGCCTTTTCTAAGACTTCTTGAACCGATATTCCGTTGGGCTGAATTTGCCATCCGTGGTAGTTTGCACCATCGTATGAGAATTTTATAAAGTACCTTTGCATAAGTAACTGCAAAGATACGGAAATTTATTTCAAGTTGGTTCGATTGCTGAAAAAACTAAATAAATACCACAAACAAAAAAGAAATACATACGAAAGAAGCACTTGTAGGACGTTAGGATGTAGTTCTTCGACGCTCGCACCCTTTAAATTAGCTACCCAATGCAGTGCTGTATTCATTGTACCGACTACAAACATCAATGCTTTCCTTACTAAAAGCTGCACTTGTGGCGCAAAGAAGCAGAATAAAAGCAGTAGTGCCGCATAAAGAATAACTGTAGCACAGGGGACAACTATGAAGTTAGAGAGTAGGAAATAACAGCTAAACCGACCAAAATAGAAGGCTACTAAGGGGGCTGTACCCAACTGTGCGGCAACTGAAGCCATTACTAATCCCCACACCCAGCGTAACAACCAATGACGTTGAAGCTGCTTTCGAGAAAACAATCCATCAAGCAATGGAACAAAAAGGATTATAAAAAGTACTGCAATAAAGGACATTTGAAAACCTACATCCCACAAATTCTGCGGACGTACGACTAACAAAATGATAGCAGTTAAGGCTAAAGTATTCAGCGAAAACTTGTCTCTATTCAGCAATCCGACTATGCTGTAAACTGTAATCATCGTAGCCGAACGCACCACAGAGGGCGAAAAGTCTACCAATAGTGCATAAAGCCATATTAGCAATAGTACGAAAAGTTCGCTCAAATGGTATCGTACAAAAAGATTTAGATAGGGAATACCTTTGCAAAGGTTGAATCCAAATAGAAAGAAAGCATAGATAATGCCAAGATGCAAACCCGAAAGTGCCAACACATGACTTGCTCCTGAAATGGAATAATCATCTTTTACCTCCTTTGAGATAAGCTGCTTATCGCCCAAAGTCATGGCTGTTGCAACTGCAACCGATTGTCCATCGAGTCCCACACGGCCGTATGTCTGCATCCACTGTTGCTTTATTCGCTTCAGCTCTATAAGTGTACGATCTATATAGCCAAAGGATGACAGATCTACTGAAGTCTTTTTCCAATTACGATAGTAAATAAATGTTTCTCCATCAAAGCCATGTAATCGTAGCCAACGAGCATAATCAAATTCTGAATCGCGGAAGTTTACGGGCTCTTCCAACTGTGATAAGGCTGTAATACCATCGCCAACATGCAGTCTTTTGTAGTTTTCTGAGACTGTATCGCACAATATCGACGCCTTCACCTTTACGATTTCGTTAGCCATAGGTATTGCTAAGTCTACCTTTACAACCTTTCCGTGCCTCACAGGCTCTGTCAATAGTACAGCATCGTAGCGTAATGGTTCTGTGGGAATCGACTTCTGCATCTCCAGTTCTGTATCAGTCATTAGCAAACCTCCTACCGAAGCCACTGAGAAAAGTAGTGCCCAGCTGCTCAAAATTCGTCTTTTTCCACATAGAAATACGACCAATAGACACATGACAGCAAAGGCAAACCAAGCCCATAAGGGCACCATACTCAAGGAATACTGTCCAAGTGTCATACCTACGATCAAGGCAACGGCTACTTTCACCAATGGATTCATGTTAAAAGCAATGTTTTGTTTCATGGCACAGATTGTTTTTATATCGCCTACAAAAAGTATAAAAATATTTTTTTGCTTTAGTATCTCATTAGATTATAATTGATGCAAATTATTTAATTCTTTAATCAAACTAACAATGTATTTTATAATTTTCTTTGCTTAGTATTCTCCAATCTCAAAAACATCAATAAAAACAATTGGGATATGGTAAATATATAATAAGGTTAAATAAGACCTATAGAAAAATTAATATATTCAACTATTATTCACGGAAATATTAAACAATATTATAGAAAAATTTAACTAACATGTTTTTTTATTTTTTTAAAGAAAACTCTTATCTTTGCGATTGTAGTACATTTTTTGTGTACCTCCTATCAAGAAACAAACACAATAAGGTACTATTTAAAACTCTCTAATTAAGCTTTGAGCTTTTATCACATACACTGTTATTTACTGAGACGGAGGAAGAAGATAGTCAAGTTAACCTGAGTTCGGTATAAGCTTTATGCAATTAGCCTGCTTTTGTCAATGATTTCAATATTCATAGTTGGCTTTTTTGGCATAAGATTATAAGCAATAATTGCTGCAATAAGATTGGCTACAAAGTTGTCAATGCTTCTGTGTCTTGTATGCTCTATGTGGCATACATTCTTGAGTTCGTCATTGACCGTTTCTATAGTAGCCCTTTTTCGTAGTCTAATTCTATCCTGCAATAGCATCATAGAATTTTTCATATTCCTTCGTAGCTTTGTTATCAGATGTATATCATCAATAAATAGCTCCTCAAATAGACTTTGTGAAATGTACCCTTTGTCCGCATACAGCTTGCCAAAGAGCTTTTCTGTGAAGTGTTTGTCCTTCAATGGGTATCTGTCATCAGTGTTGCCAGGTGTGAGCATCCACTGTATAATCTCTCCTTTGTCATTGATGATAAGATGTAGCTTGAATCCATAGAACCAACCCATAGTACACTTGCCCTTGGCAGCCCAGCCTTTCATAGTCTTATGCTTGTACATACGCTTGATGTGGCAACTGCGCAGAGAGTAGAGTCTATAATTGAAATGCCTGTGCATTTGCCTAGGGCACATGTCTGTAGAAATATCAACAAGAGCATATTTACCTTTTTGCTGACGCTCGACAAATCGGTTATAGGATAGTGTATGGGGAAATTCGGAACGATGATGTTCACAAATCTCATGAAGATAGAACGTTTTAAGATCTATGTAATGAGACTGATGATACATGATGAGGATAGTCATTATTTCACTATCGCTCATTACACACGGACGGTTTCAGCGATGCTTACTAGACTCGTCTAACAGACGTTTTTGAGTTGAGGAGCAAAAAAACTTGCAGAATTCATCAAGAATACAGAATATTTCTATTAAATTTGTACTATTCATAGGAGTGGATTTTTTCGTTAATACTCTGATTATCAACTATAAAGATACGAAAAATATTCCACTCCTACAACTTTTTTGAAGAATTTCTTATACCGAACTCAGGTCAAGTTAGAAAAATTACTTTCTTAACATAGTTACATAACTTTTTTAACATGATGAGAACATGAATCTAAACAAAACAACAAGAAAAAAGATGAAAAAAAGCATTATCTATTATGCGCTATCATCACTCGTTGTAAGTGGTATGGCGCTGTCAGCAATTTCGTGTGGTGACAATGACTTAAACCCAAATCAAGAGGACGACAATGTTTTAGTCCGCTTTAGTGTAAATAATGTTCAAGAGTTGGCTATAGGGCGTGGTTTAGAAATGACACGTGGTGCTATTGCCACTGGTATTTCTGCTACCGACCTTGCAGGCCGTAAGTTTGAGGTACGTAACAATCGTGGTCTTAACGCTTGTTTGATACAGACAACTGTCGAAGGTGTTAACCCTGTAAAGGGCGACAGACACACGCGTACCAATGTTATTACTACAAGTAGCCTCGGCGACTTTTCATCTACAGGTATCCGTGGTATAAGTGAAGCTAAAATCTTAACTACTCCAGAATGGTTTCATGCTGCTAAGACTAAAAATAATGGTGAACTTTATAGTCCTGTAAAATGGTCGAATGGACAACCTTATGCTCGTTTCTTTGCTGTTTATCCTGAAGCAAGTACGTATCCAAAGATGACTATTGGTAATACTGCGGCTGTTGGTAGCCCCAGCTTAGACTTCGAAGTTGAGCCTGATGTAACTAAGCAAGTAGACTTGATGACAGCTTGCACTGGCAATGTGCACTATGCTATACGTGGTGAGCAACCAACTGCAAACCTTAACTTCCGTCATGCTCTTACAGCCATTCGTTTTGCCATAGGACAAAACCTTTCATGGAACAAGATTATTGACAAGGTTGAACTTCGCAATGTTGTTATGAAGAGTAAGTACACTCTCTCTAAAGAACTTAATGGTGATGGTACTGTTTGGGACTACTCTGGTAGTACTCGTGGTACAGCAACTCTTTCTGGTCTTAGCATCAGCACTAGCCAAAGTCCTAACGTAACCATTATGGGCAATACGGGTGACAATTATACATTCTACATGATACCACAAGTGCTTACAGGTAATAATGTTAAAGCTTACATTCACTGCACCGATGGTACTGAATTCGAAGTTGCTCTTGATGGCGAATGGAAGGAAGGAACTACCAATACTTACAAGCTAAGCCAAGATGTTTCTTCTTGGGATTATACACTTACTGTTACCAACCCAGCTCGTTCGGTGAACTATGATGAGACAACATCGGGTTCTTATAGTATAGCAAGCTATCGTGAAGACCTTGTTACACACATGAGAAGCAAGCTGTTGCTTGGAAGGTTATCGGTTACGATGTTAATAACGATGGTACTTTCTCTATGGATGAAAAGCCAACTTGGCTAACAAACCTTAGCAAAACCGAAGGCGATGGTGGTACAGCTGCTGAAGAAGGTACAGCTACGCTTACTAAGGACTTTTCAGACCTATTAGCACTACGTAACGAGGGTTTAAAGAAGGCAACTCCTTTAGGTAGTGCTGGTAACTATTACGATCTCTCTACTAAGGGTGGTTCTGTACAACGTAGCACTGCCAATAGTTATATTATTTCTGCTCCTGGCTTCTATAGTATTCCGTTGGTTTATGGTAACGCTATCAAAGATGGTAACGATAACCTGCTTCTTATCAAACAACCAATAGTGGTAAATATATCTTAACTAACTTCAAGGATCACAATGGAAATGATATTACAAATCCTTGGATAGAGAAGAGCAATGCTGCCAATACTGGTATTGATGGTGCTAAGATTGTTTGGGCAGACGAAGCTAATCTGGTTCATCTCTCATCTGGTTCTACAGTAATCTCACGCGATGCAAGTGGCAACGCTTTCTTACAGTTCGAGGTAAAGGCCTCTGACATTAAGAGTGGTAATGCTGTTGTTGCAGTAACAAAGGGTGGCACAGTGGTTTGGTCATGGCATTTGTGGTTTGCTCCTCAGAGCGCACTCTCTACAATCGAAGTTACCAACCATAACAAGATTAAATACAACTTTACTACCGAAACACTCGGATGGAAACCTACGAAGTGGGAAGGAACCACCTACGAGAGCCCTCGCACAGTAAAAATACGTGTTGAACAAGCTATTACCAATAATGGTGTAAAGCAAGTTGCTGATATTACTATTACGCAGAATTCAAGAAACGTAAGAACTGGTACTACCACTCTTTATCAGTTTGGTCGTAAAGATGCTTTCCCTGGAACTGATGCTGCTCTCGCTGTTGGCAGCATAAATAAGAATGTAGAAAACAGCATGTCGTTCGCCAATGGTATTCAGAATCCTCAAAACTTCTATACATGGGGAAATACATGGCACGGAGCTCCTCCAACAGGTTACTCTTATTATAACCTTTGGTCAGTAAGTGCTATGAAGCCAGGCCACAACGACGATGCAGTTGTTAAGTCTGTCTACGACCCAAGTCCAGCAGGTTTCAAGTTGCCTGCAAGCCGTGCTTTCACAGGCTTTACTGATAAAGGCGATAACAACGGAGAAGTAAACGCAAATATGACTGTTGATAAAGAGAAGTTTAAGGAAAACTTTGGCCATAACTTCTGGACTAATGATAGTCATACAGCAACTATATTCTTCCCTGCTTCTGGCTATCGCGTTGGTTATACTGGTATATTTGGAAGTGAAGGCAAGTATGGTTTCGTTTGGTCGGCAGTTCCATATTACACAAGCTATGGTTGCTATCTGAGCTTCACAGCAGATTATGTGGACCCACAGAACTATAGCTTCCGTGCTGATGGTCTTTCTGTACGTCCTGTTGCAGAATAATCTATAGTTTTATAATGTGTAGGTGGCGAAAGTCACCAGCACATTATAAATAAAATGATGTAAGTGTAATGGACTTACCTGCGGTTGGAAAACAAAAGCAGCTCTGACCGTGGGAATCTAAATAAATATCATGAGTACGCAATTACCATGACAAGTATGAAAAACAAACAATAAAATATTAAGAAGAACTCATTTAAAGCAAATTCGAGAAATGTGCTTGCACATTTAATTTTTAATAACTATTATTTATCTGCTGATGGGCAATAATTAGACAATTTTACGAAAGTACATTTCGTAGAGAACAAAAGTACATTTCGTGAGGCACAAAAGTACATATTGTGGGGCACGAAAGTACATTTCGTCAAAATCAACAATTACAGCTCCCAGCTTAACAATTTTTTATTATGGCTTTCTACAAAAAAATGAAGATGAAAGTGAACGGAAAATGGTATCCCAAATCCGTTTTAGTGGTAAGTCCGGCAACAACGGACCAAGTGGCAAAACGAATTGCAGCAGAATCGACTGTGAGTCCAGCCGATGTACGTGCAGTATTGACTGCATTGGGTGGAGTAATGGGCGATTTTATGGCACAAGGGCGCTCTGTTAAGCTTGATGGTGTGGGTTCGTTTTACTTCACAGCTGTGACGAACAAGAATGGAGTCGCCACCGAGAAAGAAGTATCGGTGAACCAAATTAAGGTGTTCGCGTGCGTTTCTTGCCAGAAACACGATATCGTGGTGGTGGCAAGGGACGTGTTTCCACACGTGGATTGTCGGACGTAGACATTGATTGGGAAGAATGGAAAGGCGACGACAAGAAAACTAAAAAGCCTGAAGAAGGAGGAGGAGGTGACCCACACCCACACCCATAACGCTCTAACTACAGCCCCCATTCATGTAGAATGGGGGCTTTTTGCGTCAATATATCAACAAAGTTGGAACATTATTTATCTTGCTCCTAATAATTAAGAGACAACAACAATAGATGTAGAAATACCATTAAAAGATATAAGCCAAAGGATTTTAGAAATCTAAAAGCCCTGCCAAAACTCAATTTTAGAGATTGGCAGGGCTCTTTATATTATTGTTAAAATTACTTGTACAAGTAACGTTTAATAGAACGTTTCGGTGTTTTCATAAACTCTTCTTCCATTATTTCAATGTCTGAAAGTTTGCAATAAGCAGGGTTTGAATCGTTCAATTGCTTCTTGTTTTCTTCCATTAACTTCTTAAGGTCGGCCTCGTTAAGCCCAAGTTCCTTTGCTTCTTCAGCATCTGCATAAACCAAACCTACAAGCTTTTCACCTCGTTGCACGACAAGACACTCGCTAACGAGAGGCAACGAGTTGAGTTTATCCTCAATTTCTTCTGGATAAATGTTCTGTCCGTTACTTCCTAAGAGCATGTTTTTAGAGCGTCCCTTGATGAAAATGTTTTGGTCGGCATCCATTGTTCCAAGGTCTCCGGTATGGAACCAGCCATCAGCATCAAGCACTTGGCGGGTAGCTTCTTCATTCTTGTAATAGCCAAGCAATACGTTTGGACCCTTAGTGAGAATTTCTCCAGGTACATTTTCAGGGTCTACACTATCTATTCGCACCTCTTGATGCAAGGCAGGCTTACCACATGAAGTTGGCACAAAGGTCTTCCAGTCAGTATATCCAATGATTGGCGCACATTCAGTAGCACCATATCCAACCGTAAATGGGAAATTTATGCTCTTCAAGAATGTTTTCTATTTCACTATTCAGAGCCGCTCCACCTATGATAACTTGATAGATATTGCCACCAAAAAGCCTGCTTTACTTGTTCGCAGATCTTCTCTTTCACCTTCTTTTGGATTACTGGAGTGTTCAGCAAAAGCTTCATACGGTTAGTCTGAACCTTAGGCAGTACGCGCTTACGAATAATCTTTTCAATAATAAGAGGCACAGCAATCATGAGCACCGGCTTTACTTCTGCAAGCGCTTGTGCGATAATCGCTGGCGATGGCATACGTGTAAGATAGAATATATGGGCACCTGCAATGAACTCAAAGATAAGTTCGAAGGCCATACCATACATGTGTGCCATGGGCAAAATACTTATAATATGACTGCCAGGCTTTATCATAGAACCCAATACATTGAATGCGAAGTCAGCATTGCTCCACATTGCACGATAAGGAATCATTACTCCTTTAGAGTTTCCTGTAGTTCCGCTGGTGTAATTGATAAGCGCTAACTCGTCAGGACTTTGCTCTCGATAATAGCGAATATGCTCTGGTCGGAAGTATTTCGGATACTTTTTACCAAACATTTCGTTGAGATGTTCGCGTGCATATGTAAGCTTCTCTGTGCGACTCAACGTGAGCGAGAGGTCAGGAAGATAAAAAATACCTTCGAGTGCAGGCATTTTCGTAGTGTCAATTTCCGTTGCAACGACATCACCAACAAAGAGAATCTTCGCCTCGGAATGGTTTACAATGTTGTGAATCTGGTCGGGTGTGAACTCATGTAAGATAGGAACAGCCACTGCTCCATACGTTAGCGTAGCCAAAAAAGCAGCAGCCCACATTGAAGAGTTACGTCCACAAAGAGCTATTTTATCGCCTTTTTGCACACCACTTGCTTCAAACATGATGTGTATCTTCTCTATTTTACGAGCAACATCATGATATTGAAGTGTCTTTCCTTTATAGTCTGTCAGAGCATCTAAATCCCAATGATCGATGATACTCTTCTCAATTAATTCATTAAAACTTGGAATCTGTTGCATTATAAATGTCTTTAAACGATGCAAAGATATTCATTTTTTTGCACAATTCAAAAATATTTGTGCAGTAATTGCACTTTTTGGGTTAATTTGTGCAATTCTTTTCTTGCAACAAAGCGGTTTTTCTCGTTATTCGTAATGCATTGTTTTAGCTGGGTGAATATGGCTAATCAGAAAGCTCGGAGCAATGAGAACAAAGACGCAAATAAATAAAGTAGCCAGGTTTAAAGCCAATATAAGCAGTACATTGAGTTCTACTGGTACCATGCTAACATAATAAGTCTTTGGATCAAGCGTAACAAGTCCAGTATATTTCTGCAAGAATACTAGTCCTAAACCTACAAGATTACCCCACAGCAAGCCCTTTCCAATAATGAAAGTAGCAAACCATAGGAAGATGTGGCGTATCTGAGCGTTCTTTGTTCCCATTGCTTTCAAAATACCAATCATCTGAGTACGTTCTAAGATAATGATGAGAAGACCAGAAATCATGGTTACTCCTGCAACCGAAACCATAAGCGCAAGGATTATCCAAACGTTCAAATCCATGAGGTCAAGCCATGAGAATATCTGTGGATTTTGCTCCATTATTGTAGACATAGAATAGCTACTACCATACTTATCAACCTTTCCTTTTCACCTTATTTAATATGTTTAAGGCGATAGCATCGAGTTGTTCGAAGTCGTTCACTTGCAATTCGGCACCGCTACATTGCTCTGATTGCCAACCATTCAGTTTGTTTGTGGTGTACAAATCGGTGAAACAAATCTGCGAATCGAATTGTTTTAAGTTGGTTTCGTAGATACCCGATATTGTAAAACGGCGTGTACGTACTCCTTGTTCATTTACAAAGTAAGCATAAATCTTATCTCCTATCTTCAAATTAAGCTTATCAGCAATGGTCTTTGAGATAAGTATCTGTTGCTGATTCTTTACATCTGAGAACTTTGGAATACTACCAGCAACCATATTTTGATGAATAAAAGTAGAGTCAAAGTCGTTTCCTACACCTTTCAACATTACACCAAGGAAGTCATCATCAGTCTTCAAGATACCTTGCGTGTAAGTATAACGCTGTACATGGCGCACTCCTTTTGTTTTCAATAAAGCATGTTTTACGCTATCGTTTACCACAATAGGATAGTTCTCCGAGCGCTGAAGCGACTTAAAATTGGCCACCATGATATGGCTTCCAAAGCCGACGACCTTATCACGAATAGAGTGTTTAAAGCCAAGAACGACACTAACAGATACAATCATAACGGCAAGACCAATTGCAACCCCTAGTGTTGCAATGCGAATGGCTGGTTTAGACACTTTCCTACCCTTGTCTTCATTGCCATTTATCTTTCGTGCTATAAATAAAGGAAAGTTCATTTACTTGTATTTTATTGTTCTTTTGCTTGTGCGCTGTAATTCTTTTGCTTTATAAACGAATGCAAAGATAGAACTTTTTTTCGTTTTAATAGCATGAAAAATATATTAAGCCAGACTTTTTTACTACTTTTGCATTTAAGTATAAACGATGCGGTTCATTCTTTGCAATTACGCTTTAGAGTGCCCAATAAATAACAATTAAGACAATGAGAAGTAAAACTACTTCTTGGTTTGAGACCAAGGTACGTTACGATAAGACCATGGAAGATGGTCAAAACAAAAAGGTTACAGAGGCATACACAGTAGAAGCGCTTAGCTTTTCAGAAGCAGAGAGTGCTATTACAAAGGAGATGTCGCACTATATCAGTGGCGAATTTGACGTGAAAGCAATTTCCCCAGCGACTTATGGTGAGGTTTTCTTCAGTGATGCCGATAACGATGACAAGTGGTTCAAGGCTCGCTTAGCTTTCATTACCATTGATGAAAAGACTGAAAAAGAGAAGCGTTCCACCATTACCTACCTTGTTCAAGCTCACTCTGTCAATGGAGCTGTAAAACATGTAGACGAGGTTATGGGCAAAACAATGATTGATTACGACATCGTTTCCATTGCAGATACGAAGATTATGGACGTGTTTGAGCACAAAGCAGCATCGCAGGCAGCCGATGCAAAGCCTGAATACGAATAATATAGAAGCACAAAATACCATAAAACAACTGAACTATGTACGATGTAGCAACAAACTTACACAAAGTAAAAGATAGCTTACCCGATGGCGTTCGTTTAATTGCCATCAGTAAATATCATCCTAACGAATACATTGAAGCAGCCTATAATGAAGGGCAGCGTATGTTTGGTGAAAGCCACGAACAGGAGCTTTCTGCTAAAGCAAAGACACTACCCAACGACATTGAATGGCATTTTATAGGGCATTTGCAATCGAATAAGGTGAAGTACATTGCTCCTTACATCTCTATGATTGAGGCTGTGGATACGCTAAACTGTTGAAAGAAATCAACAAACAGGCAGCTAAGCACGACCGCATCATCAATGTCTTATTGGAATTGCACATCGCTGAAGAGGATTCCAAGTATGGATTTAGCATCGATGACTGCAGAAAACTATTGGAAGAAGGCGAATGGCGCGAGCTAAAACACGTACATATATCGGGCTTAATGATGATGGCATCGAACACAGACGATGCCGAACAAATTAGAAAAGAAATGACTTTGGCTGCCAATTTCTTCGATGAAGTGAAAGCTAAGTACTTTGCCGACGACCCCGAATTTAAGGAACGGTCGTGGGGAATGAGTAGCGATTACGAGATAGCAATAGACTGTCGCAGTACGATGATTAGAGTTGGAACCGCCATTTTTGGCCCTCGAGTGTACTAATTGTTTATCTTGCGAACAACAACACCCCTTTTAAAACCAACCCCCAACTGAATTATGATACAAGAATATCAAGTACGTGTGATGCCTCAAGTGGCATATAACGAGGAGAATATAAAAGCGTTTATTGCGAAAGATAAAGGTATTGACGCACGCACAATCAACCATGTGCGCATTCTAAAACGCTCTATTGATGCTCGACACCGTGATATTTTTGTAAACTTAAAGGTAAGAGTCTATATCAACGAGGTGCCACACGACGATGAATACATAAAGACCGAATATCCCGATGTAAGTCATTCGCCTCGTGTTATCGTTGTAGGAGCAGGTCCAGGCGGACTATTTGCTGCATTGAAATTGGTAGAATTGGGGTTGCGTCCTATCGTTCTTGAACGTGGAAAAGATGTGCGCGAACGCAAAAAAGACCTTGCCCAAATATCTCGAACACATATCGTAGACCCTGAATCGAACTATTGTTTCGGAGAAGGAGGTGCAGGAGCATACTCTGATGGCAAGCTTTACACACGCAGTAAGAAGCGTGGTTCGGTAGAGAAAATACTCAATGTGTTCTGCCAACATGGTGCTTCTACAAGTATTCTTGCCGACGCTCACCCACATATTGGTACCGACAAGTTACCAAAAGTGATTGAAAATATGCGCAATACTATCATTGCTTGTGGCGGAGAAGTGCACTTTCAAACCAAAATGGTAGCATTAGAAACCGACGGCAACGAAGTTGTTGGGGTAAAAGCAGTATCTTCTTACGAGGGAGGACAACAAGAAAAGACATTCAAAGGTCCTGTTATTCTTGCCACAGGACACTCGGCACGCGATGTTTATCAGCACTGTCAAGAAACTAATATCGAAATGGAAGCGAAGGGAATTGCCGTTGGTGTGCGTTTGGAGCACCCTTCTGAACTCATCGACCAAATACAATACCACAACAAAAATGGTCGTGGTAAATATCTACCAGCCGCCGAATACGCTTTCGTAACGCAGGTAGAAGGGCGTGGCGTCTATTCATTCTGTATGTGTCCGGGTGGTTTTGTTATTCCTTCAGCTACAGGACCACAACAGATTGTTACCAATGGTATGAGCCCAGCTAACCGCGGAACAAAGTGGTCGAATGCAGGAATGGTGGTTCAAATCAACCCTGAAGACATCGAAGGCGACGACTTATTGCGCATGATGCACTTTCAAGAGCAATTAGAAAAAGATACTTGGCAACAGGGAAACATGCGCCAAACGGCTCCTGCACAGCGTATGTCAGACTTTGTAAACAGGCGTTTATCATACGATTTACCAACATCAAGCTATGCTCCAGGACTCATTTCCAGTCCGTTACACTTCTGGTTGCCCGACAATATAACCTCTCGCTTGCAGCAAGCATTTAAGAATTTCGGCAAGCAAGCACATGGTTTCCTTACCAACGAGGCCGTAATGATAGCTACGGAAACACGCACCAGCTCTCCCGTTCGTATTCTTCGCGACCGCGAAACCTTCATGCACGTGCGTCTTCAAGGTTTATTTCCTTGTGGAGAAGGTGCTGGATATGCAGGTGGAATCGTCAGTGCGGGCATCGATGGAGAACGTTGTGCCGAAATGGCAAGTGCTTATTTATCGGGACTTCAACAGTAAAATAGTCTATTAAAAATGGCACGATGCGCTTGGGCTGAAACACATCCGCTCCTTCAAAAATACCACGACAAACATTGGGGCGTACCTGTTCACGACGATAAAGTGCTCTTTATGTATCTTGTAATGGAATGTATGTCGTGTGGATTGTCATGGCTGTTGATGCTGAAAAAGCAAGAAACGTTTCGTCATTGCTTTGCTAATTTCGACTTTAAGCAGGTGGCTCGCTTCACCGCAGACGATGTTCAACATATTCTACGCACAGAGAATATGCTGAAAAGTCAACGTAAAATAGAAGCAATGATTGCCAATGCACAAGCCTTTCTTCGCATTATCGAAGAGTTTGGCTCCTTCAACGAGTATATATGGCAATTCTCTAAGGGCAAGACTTTGGTTTATCCCTCTCACCAAAAACGCCTTTGCACCCGCAACACATTGAGCGATAAAGTGGCTAAAGATATGAAAAAACATGGGTTTAAATACGTTGGTTCCGTCATTATTTATAGCTATTTGCAGGGCATAGGTATCATAAACGACCACCAAGCCGATTGCGATTGTTACAATCGGAAATAGCTTTTATTTTGTAAAGATAATTTAATTAAAAAACAAGAGTAACGCTTTGGCATTGCAAAAGCATCTATATTGCAACGCAAAAGGGCCTGTTTTACCATGTAAAAGAGCCTGTTTTACTGCGTAAAACAATGGGTATTGCAACACACTGATACTTAATTGATTATACAAAACATATACCTTTGAAAAATATTTACACTATTACAATCCTTTTCTTCCATTTATTCTACCATTCTAAATCTCCACAACAAGAAGTTCTGAACTTAGTTAATGCCCAACAATAGGGTTTTCTACTAAGGGTTTTTATTCCTCCACAACATTTTTCTTATACCAATATTCGATAGAATTTTAACTATTTCTTTCGTCTATCTCGGTCCTTTATGCTATCTTTGCATAAGATAGGCGGCACTCAGTAAAACAAGAGTGAACTCTCTTTACATTCGCTTGCACTATCTTTGCATAAGATAGGCGGCACTCAGTAAAACAAGAGTGAACTCTCTTTACATTCGCTTGCACTATCTTTGCAAAATTATATCTTACTCGAAAACAACCAACCTAATGAATATAAAGAATAAAATAGATTGCTTTGTTCCTTGCGAAAACGCACAGCAAGCACAACAATTTGCAACACAATTCATAAACGAAGACGAGGTGGCAAAAGTATTTTTGCTTACTTCCAATAGTACGAAGGTTAGCGAAAAAGCAGCTGAAAGCATCAGCTATATACAAGTAGGAAACATTCTTTCAACGGAAACCATATTGAAAATGGCACAAAGTGCTACTGCCGACTACGTGCTTTTCTATATGAAAACTTCGCCCATTACTCTAGGATACCACGCTTTAACACGACTTGTGCGCGTGGCTGCCGACACGAAAGCAGCCTTAACCTATGCCGACCATTATTCTGTTGAGGCAGGAAAGGTGGTACGCCACCCTGTCATAGACTATCAAACAGGTAGCCTTCGTGATGATTTCGACTTCGGTTCATTGGTTCTCATTGATGCAAAGTTGCTCCGTGCTTACGCTGAACAAGCTAAAAAGGCTGACTATAAGTTTGCTGGCTGGTACGATTTGCGCTTATATCTAAGCAGAAAAGGTAAAATTTTCCATTTAGACGAATACCTTTATACAGAAGAGGAAGACGACTTACGCAGAAGTGGAGAAAAGCAATTCGATTATGTAAACCCTCGTAATCGTGAGGTACAGATAGAAATGGAACGTGCAGCAACAGCACATTTGCACGATGTTGGAGGATTGGTAGACACTAAGAAGTATACACAGCCCGACTTTAAAAGTGGTGATTTTTCTGTTGAAGCTTCTGTTGTTATCCCCGTTTTCAATCGCGAAAAGACCATTCGCGACGCTGTTACATCAGCTTTAGCACAGAAAACAGATTTCAAATACAATGTTATTGTTGTAGACAATCATTCATCTGACAATACAACTGCCATACTTTCGGAGATTGCTAAGACCGATAATCGATTGGTACACCTTGTTCCTAATCGCACCGACCTCGGCATTGGAGGCTGTTGGAACTATGCTGTGAACAGTGAACATTGCGGTAGATTTGCCGTACAATTGGACAGTGATGACCTCTATTCATCTGAACAGACACTCCAAAAGATTGTTGATGCCTTCCACGAACAGCAAGCAGCAATGATAATAGGCTCGTATCGTATGTGCGATTTCGACCTTAACACACTCCCTCCAGGATTGATTGACCACGCAGAATGGACAGAAGATAACGGCTGCAACAATGCGCTCCGCATCAACGGCTTAGGTGCGCCGCGTGCATTCTATACTCCTTTGGCTCGCGAAGTGCAGTTTCCAAATACCAGTTACGGCGAAGACTACGCTATGGGCTTGGTTTTTAGCCGTCAATTCCGTATCGGGCGCATTTACGAAGAGCTATATTTGTGTCGTCGTTGGGGCGGAAACAGCGATGCAGCGTTAAGCATTGACCGTGTAAATGCGAATAACCTTTACAAAGATCGCCTACGAACAATAGAACTAATAGCACGTCAGCAACTCAACAAACAAGGCGAAGAGGAGGGCGCAAAAGGTTTAGAGCCTTTTTTTACAGCCAACTGAACCAGTGGAAAGATGCCCAAAAACGGTTCAGTGATTTACGTTTGGTGAAGACAAAGCGGCTCAATAATGGCTTAAAGCTACAATTTAACCCTGCAAGAATGGTGAGTACAGGGGCAAAGATAGATAAGGCTACGATTGCAAAGCGTCCCTGCTTTCTTTGCAAAGATAATCGTCCACAGGTACAAATAAGTCTTCCGTTTGGTAAAGAGTTCGATATATTGGTGAATCCTTTCCCCATTTTGCCTGTTCATTTTACCATTGCGGCACGTCAACATCAGCTTCAGCTTATACAAAAGCATTATGCTGACTTGCAAAAACTTAGCGATGATTATCCAAAACTTATGTTCTTCTACAATGGTCCTAAGTGTGGCGCAAGTGCACCAGACCACCTTCACTTCCAAGGAGGCACAAGTGGTATGCTGCCAATACAGGAAATGTGGAGCAAACTCGATGCTACTGCACAACCGTTATTAAGAATGAACGAGGTAGAAGGCATCTTTGAGATTGTTAATTTTGCTTATCCAGTTATTGCTATTAAGAGTAGAAGCGTTGAAAACGGCGTAAAATTGTTCAGTATAGTGTACAATTCGCTGCCTCAACAGGCTGACGAGGTAGAACCAATGATGAACATTGTTGTATGGAAAGAGGGTTTAGACACAGTGTCTGTTATATTTCCACGACGCAAACACCGCCCAGATTGCTATTCAAAGGAGGGCAACGAACAATATTTAATAAGTCCAGGCGCATTGGATATGGGCGGTTTGCTTATTCTTCCACGCCAAACCGACTTTGGAAAAGAATAGACGAAAAGCTTTTATTAGAGGTTATGCAAGAAATCGTTTTGCCCGCTGAAACGATGCAGGAAGTAAATGAAATGATAAGAAATAAAGGAGAATAACAATAAAGAAGAATGGAAACGAGTAATATAAAAAAAGGAACCAATCGTTTCAGTAGGTATTGTTAGCGCAAGCAAATTGTGCTTTTCACTGAATGCTCCCTATGCCGTTTGCAGCTTAGAACAATGTGGTAAGCAGGTTGTAGAACTATCAGAAGGTCGTATTCTATGGGAAAACAATTTCTACGATGAACCCTTTTCGAACCAAATGATACTCAATCGTCGTTTACACTCGAAGATGTTACCATCGGAGTAAACTTCCATTGGGAGCGAAAAGAAGCACAAACATTCTTAGGGAAGTTGCGTTTTATAGTAGAAAACAACAATATCTGCGCCATCAACGAACTTCCAGTTGAGACTTATCTTATCAGTGTTATCTCTTCGGAAATGCGTGCTACATCGTCGTTGGAACTATTAAAAGCACACGCTGTTATATCGCGTAGTTGGCTTTTGGCACAAATGGAACAACGAAAAGCAGAAAACAACAACGCAGTAAAGCAACCTTCGCTATTCAAAACAGACAAAGAGATAGTGCGTTGGTACGATCGCGAAGACCACAAACGATTTGATGTGTGTGCCGACGACCATTGTCAGCGTTATCAAGGCATAACGAAAGCTGCTAACAAACATGTTGTGGAAGCTATTGAACAAACTGCAGGAGAGATACTGACAAGTCACGGAGAGATTTGCGATGCACGATATAGCAAGTGCTGTGGCGGTGCAGTTGAAGAATTTCAATATTGCTGGGAGAACATTAAAAAGCCTTATCTGCAGGCACTTCCCGACACGATGCCTGACACAACACCCCTACCCGACCTCGCTGATGAGGCAGTTGTGCATCATTGGATACTATCGTCGCCTCGTGCTTTCTGCAATACGACTGACCAAAAAGTATTATCTCAGGTGCTAAACGACTTCGATCAAGAAACAACAGACTTCTATCGTTGGACTCAAACATACTCTCAAGCGGAAGTAAAACAACTATTAGAGGAGAAATTAGGAGTGTTATTTGGCGATGTTATTGACCTTATTCCATTGGAAAGAGGTAAGAGTGGTCGCATATACCGACTGAAAATAGTTGGCAAGGAGCGCACGCTTATCATTGGAAAAGAGCTTGAAATAAGACGTTCACTTAGCAAAAGCCATCTATACAGCTCGGCATTCATTGTCGAAAAGGTAGATATAAAAGATGGCGTACCACAGCAATTTGTTATAAAAGGGGCTGGATGGGGACACGGTGTAGGACTTTGCCAAATCGGTGCAGCCATGATGGGGAAGCAAGGGTATCGCTATGAAGAAATATTATTGCACTATTATAAAGGTGCAGAAATAACAAAAGCCTATCAATAGTGCTTTGACAAAAAGACAGAACATAAGCTGAAACAAGCAGAATGAATACAAACGAGCAGACAAATACAAAAACTTGGCTATGGCTACCCACCGTGTATTTCACACGAGGGTTGCCCTATGTTATTGTATTTCTTGTATCGCTGGTATTCTTTAACCATATGGGACTGTCGAATAGCACCATAACATTGATCACATCTTCGGCTTTTGTTCCTTTCATTATGCGCCCTTGGTTAGGTAGATTTGTTACTGGCTATGCCACAAAACTCTTTTGGGTGCTTGTAATGGAACTACTAATGGCAGCTTCAATGTATGGTATTTCACGGTCAATTACTACTTCATATTGGGAAATATCGTCAATTCTATTCATCTTTACAACAGCGTGTGCTGCTGTTATACACGATGTTGCCGTGGCAAGATACTACAGACTTATCATATCACGTAAGCTGCCAAGTCTGAGTAGCGTTTATTCTGTATTCTTATTGGTGGCAATTGTGATCGGAATGGGTCTTCCTTTGATGCTGGCAGGCAACTTAGAAGTGTTGAATAGAGTAGTTGAAAGTTCATGGGTTACTACCTTTTACTTTCTTGCAATAACTTTCTTGCTGCTTTTTATCTACCATGCTATCGTATTGCCACGTCCACAAGATAAGCCGTCGGCACCTATTCGCAGCGGACTTACAAGACGATGGTGGTTGGAAACCAAAACAACCTTCATGCAATTGCCCAACTATATGGCGTTGCTTTCGTTTCTGTTGCTGTTCTTAATACCCGAAGGAATGTTCTTCCGAATAGCGCCTTTGTTCTTAATCGACCCAGGAAGTAATGGTGGATTGAGCCTGTCACCTCAAGAATTAGGTCTTGTACAAGGTTCTGTTGGTGCCTTTGCAGCAATTGCTGGATGCCTTTTAGGTCGCTATGCCATACAAAAACGAGGATTATGGAACAACCTTTGGATTATGGTATGCGCTATAACATTGCCCAAAATGCTTTATATTTACCTTAGCTTTAACTTTGTTTCAACACTATCCATTATCAATACATGCGTGGCAATAGAACAATTTGGCTTTGGCTTCGGTATTATAGCTTATATATATGTGCTCCTTTATTGTTCACAAGGCAAATATTCTATCTTCCGATTCTCTTTAGCTAGTGCCGTAGCAGCATTCTCTCTTATGGCTTCTGGGTGGTTTACAGGCATCCTACAAGAATATTTAGGCTATCAACGCTTCTTTGTTATCGTTGCTATCATGAATATTTTACCTTTCATTGTAACAGGTTTCTTAAAGCAAAAAACAGATTTAGATAACGAAGTGGAATGAGTACGCCAAGAAATCTATTCGTTTTTAGAGTTCGTTTTTTTGTGTTAAGGGTAAGTATTTGTGAGAAAATAGTTATCTTTGCAAGGAATAAAAAAACACTTCTTATGGAAAAGAAATACAAAATAACTGTTGCTGGAACAGGATATGTAGGATTAAGTATAGCAACACTATTAAGTCAACATCATGATGTTGTAGCAGTTGACGTTATTAAACAAAAGGTAGACCTTATCAATAATAAACAATCGCCTATTCAAGACGATTACATTGAAAAATATTTATCAGAAAAAGAGTTGCACCTAAAGGCTACATTAGACGCAGAGAAAGCTTACTGCGATGCTGATTTCGTTGTAATTGCCACGCCAACTAACTATGATCCTGTGCGCAACTACTTCGACACAACACATGTAGAAGAGGTGATTGAACAGGTAATACGCGTGAATGCTAACGCTATTATGGTTATAAAATCGACTATTCCTGTGGGTTACACTGAGAGCGTAAGACAAAAATACAGCTGCGAAAACATTATTTTTGCACCTGAGTTCTTACGTGAGAGTAAGGCTCTATATGATAATTTATATCCAAGTCGTATCATTGTAGCTCGCCCAGAGAACGACGAACGGTTAGATAAAGCTGCTCATGAGTTTGCAGAACTATTAAAAGAAGGTGCTATAAAAGAAGATATTCCTACACTTTTCATGGGATTAACTGAAGCTGAAGCTGTAAAACTATTTGCTAACACCTACTTGGCTTTACGTGTAAGCTATTTCAATGAACTTGATACATACGCAGAAGTAAAAGGCCTAAATACATCTCATATTATACAAGGTGTATGTCTGGACCCACGCATTGGTTCGTTCTATAATAATCCATCATTCGGTTATGGAGGTTATTGTTTACCAAAAGATACAAAACAACTATTGGCAAACTACTCTGATGTGCCTGAAACCTGATTCAAGCCATTGTGGAAAGCAACAGAACACGCAAGGACTTCATTGCAGACCAAGTATTAAATAAAGCTGGTTATTACGATTATAACGAACAAGGCAACTATAATCCAACAGTAGAGAAGATTTGTGTGATAGGTGTTTACCGATTAACAATGAAGTCAAATAGCGATAATTTTCGCCAAAGTTCTATTCAAGGAGTTATGAAGCGCATAAAGGCTAAAGGAGCAAAAGTACTGATTTACGAGCCAACACTTGAAGATGGAACGACATTTTTTGGCAGTTTGGTGGTTAACGACCTCCAAAAATTCAAGGCTGAATGCGACGAAATAATTGCTAACCGATATGACAATGTATTGGACGACGTAAGAGAAAAGGTTTATACAAGAGATATTTTCCAATGCGATTAAATTAGTATCCAGCTGTATTGGGCTCTAAATTAAGGTCTGGATTTCGAACTATTACCTCATTGAAGAGATGAGTAAAATAGTCCTTTATATGAATAAAGAATGACTGAATGGAAAAGAAAAGAGATTAAGCCCTTTGGAAGAATTTACCAACATTATTGATTAGACATAAATAAAAAAGAGGATTTCGTTACTGAAATCCTCTTTGTGATTCGCATGGGGCTCGAACCCATGACCCCAACATTAAAAGTGTTGTGCTCTACCAACTGAGCTAGCGAATCTTACCAAACTTCCTTTTCAAAAGCGAGTGCAAAGGTACTGTATTTTTTCGATACAGCCAAATTATTCTCAAAATTTTTATTTATTTTTCCAAGTTTACTACTTTTAAAGAACAGCAACTACTCGCAAAAAACAATATAATAGCAGAGCAAAGCTATTAGAAACATCTTTATTCTTGAGTACTTTCCGTGCTTACCTCTGTTATCTGCTCTTCTTCTTTTGTAACATAGCGTTTCCAGTAAGCCATGATAAGGGTTGTCAATGGTAAAGCAATAATTAAACCTATGAAGCCCAACAATGCTCCCCATACAGAAAGCGAAAGAAGTAAAATAGCAGGGTTAAGATTCATTGCCTTCCCCATTACCTTTGGTGTTACAACTAAATCACAAATCAACTGTACAACAGCAAAGACAAGCGTTGCAGTGCCAAATACTACTAAGTAGTTCTGCCCTGTATCAACTGCCTTTAGTAATGAAAGGAATGCCATTGGGATAAACGCCAACGCATGCATATAAGGTATTAAAGTGAGTACGCCTATCAATATTCCCATGCCAATAGCAACTGGAAAGTCTATAATCGTAAAACCAACACAAAACAGAATACCCATGATAAGTGCTACTAAGCCTTGTCCTCGAATATAATTATTTAACTCGATTTGCACATCATCCATCAAATCATTCCAAAATGGACGATGTTTCTGCGGGAATATCCTAATGAAGTTTCTGACAAGAAACTCATAATCAAGCAAAATAAAGAATAAATATAATAAGGTAATAAATGATGCTATAATGCTCATAACTACACTTGCAGTCTGCCCTAAGAAAGAGAAAAACTTTGGAATAGAATTCTTTATCGTTTCTGTAAATTCTGTACTATTAAGATAACGGCGTATCTGTGGCTCATATTCTTGTATCCATTCTCGCACCATAGCCATGATATTGTTACTATGTGTGGTATTTTGCACATATTTATTAGCTACGTTACCTAGCCTTTCAACCTGATCTATCATTGGTGGAACAATGGTATATGCAACTCCCGTAATGACAACTATTACCAGCAACATTGTGATAACGACAGCTAAGACACGTAATTTGACTTTTAGCTTGTACTGTACGAACTTCACAACCGGATCGAGAAGATAAGCAAGGAACCATGCTACAAAGAAGGGCAATAATACATTACTAAGATAATTTACAACATATAGTACGGCAAAAATCAAGGTGGCTACTAAGAACCAACGTATGAATTTATCGAACGTAATCTTTTCATCAAACATATTTTCCTGTTTATTGAGTTTTCAACTATGTGTCTTTTAAGAATTAGAGAGTTTGCGTTCCGTTTCTTCTGACAAGGCCTTTTGATAGCATTCCCTACACAAAGGCTCATATTCTGTTTGTTCACCAAGCATAACTCTGTGATCGTTGTCGACTAAACGATGGCTTACATAAGCGAGAGCACCACATTTTACACAAATAGCATGTACCTTTGTAACTTGATCGGCAACAGCACAAAGAGCAGGAATAGGGCCAAATGGTACACCTTTAAGTCCATATCAAGGCCAGCTACAATAACTCTTACACCATTATTGGCCAATTGGTTGCAAATATCAACAAGACCTTCGTCTAAGAATTGAGCCTCATCAATTCCTACAACTTCTATATCAGAAGCTAGTAACAATATATTTCCCGATGAATTTATAGGTGTAGAACGAATGGCATTTTGATCGTGGCTCACTACATCTTCTTCCGAATAACGCACGTCAATAGCTGGTTTGAATATCTCAACCTTCTGTTTTGCAAATTTAGCACGCTTCATTCTGCGGATTAGCTCTTCTGTTTTGCCAGAGAACATACTACCACATATTACCTCAATACGTCCTTGACGACGTCTTTCACCATTTAAATTATCTATTGCTACCATATCAAATATTGCAAACTTACATAAATTATCTGACTATTCAGTACTTGTTTTTCTGAATGGTTGTTAAACGAAAGTTTCCAAGAATTTTATCTTTCCCGACACCTTTAAAGTTTGTGTTGTTGCAGGCAAAAGTACAGTCTCGCCTGCTTTTAGTTGACTTTCTGTATTATCAGTACTTAATATACATTCTCCAGACAATGCTATTAACGCAACAAAAGAATCAAGTTCGCTGTAATCAAGCAACAGTGGTTCGTCAAGATCGTAAACAGATGTTGTGAAATGTGCGCATTGTACTAATTCTACGCCCTCATTTTTACGAGTTTTGTACTTTGTTCTATAATCGTTCTCAACGCTAAAATCAATACATTCAGACGCTTCTTCGGTATGCAACTGCCGATAATTACCATCTTTATCTTTTCGCATAAAATCGTAAATACGATAAGTTACATCGCTTGTTTCCTGTATTTCAGCCAAGAAAGTACCTGATCCTATAGAATGAATGCGTCCTGCCGGTAAATAGAAAACATCACCTTCGCCCACATTATATTTAGACAAAGCATCAGTAATGGTATGATTTTCCACCATCATCTTATACTCTTCAGGAGTTATTTTTCTCTTTAGACCACTCAATAAGGTTGCTTCAGGGGCACTTTGCATAATATACCACATTTCTGTTTTACCTCTTCTTTGCCCGCTTGCCTTTGCTTGTTCGTCATCAGGATGTACTTGTATAGATAGCTGCTTATCAGCATCTATAAACTTGATAAGCAATGGAAACTCGTTACCAAAGCGCTCATAGTTTTCTTTTCCCACAAGGTCATCCTTTAGTAAAGCCACCAAGTCATTAAGTTTCATTCCTTCGTATTGTCCATTTGCAACAATACTCTCGTTGTCTTTCACACCAGAAATTTCCCAGCTTTCGCCTACTTGCTCCATTTCTGTGTCAAGTTGCTTGAAAGATATTATTTTATTACCGCCCCATAAAGCTTGTTTCAATAGAGGACGAAACTTTATTATTTCCATTCTTGATAACTTATTTCTTAGTTTATTAGTAAATTGCAAAGATACAACTTTTACACAAAAAAAATATAATAAACAAGCAAAAACATTGTATATCAAATATTTTCAGTACCTTTGCATCGTTCAAACAGAGTGTTGTCTATTATGGCTGGCTGACAACCAATTGGGTGAACAAGTAATAATAGACAAAAGTTTGGGTGGGTTATAACATTTAAAGTTTCTGACATTAAGGTTAATACACATCGTTATGGTGTGTTTGAATGGCATTATTCTTTAATTTATGCTCTATTCTTACTTTCATAAAAAAGAAATAGTTTGAAAACATTTGAAGAATTAGGCGTTAGCGAAGAGATTCGCCGCGCAATAGAAGAGCTCGGTTTTGAACAACCGATGCCAGTTCAGGAAGCAGTTATCCCTTATTTATTGGGCAATGGTAACGACGTAATAGCACTCGCACAGACGGGTACAGGTAAGACCGCAGCATACGGAATACCTGTTTTGCAGAAAGTAGACCCAACGCAGAAAGAAACCCAAGCACTTATTCTTAGTCCGACACGCGAACTCTGTTTGCAGATTGCAGACGACCTATCCGATTTCTCAAAACATATTGATGGACTCCACGTTGCAGCAGTTTATGGTGGAGCATCTATCGATATGCAAAGTCGCCAGCTTCGTAAAGGTGCACAAATCATTGTTGCTACTCCTGGGCGTCTTATAGACTTGATGAAACGCGGTGTAGCTAAACTTGACACTGTGAATAACGTTGTACTCGATGAAGCTGATGAAATGCTGAATATGGGTTTCTCTGAAAGTATCAATGCCATATTCGAAGGTGTTCCTTCAGATCGCAACACACTATTGTTCTCTGCTACAATGAGCCGAGAAATAGAGAAGATTGCTAAAAGCTATCTACACGACTATAAAGAAATAGTAGTGGGGAGCCGAAACGAAGGAGCCGAAAAAGTGAACCATATATATTATATGGTACACGCGAAGGACAAGTATCTAGCCTTGAAACGTATCGTAGACTACCACCCAAGTATCTTTGCTATTATCTTCTGTCGCACAAAGGTCGAAACGCAAGAGATTGCTGATAAATTGATTCGCGATGGTTACAATGCAGAAGCCTTACATGGTGATCTTAGTCAGCAGCAACGAGACCTAACAATGCAGAAGTTTCGCCAGCATAATGTGCAATTTCTCGTGGCTACAGATGTTGCTGCTCGTGGATTGGATGTAGATGATTTGACTCACGTCATCAACTATGGATTACCCGACGACATAGAAAGCTACACTCACAGAAGTGGTCGTACTGGTCGTGCAGGCAAGAAGGGTACGTCTATTTCGATTATCCACTCTCGCGAACGCTACAAGGTAAAGGCTATCGAGAAAATCATTCAGAAGGACTTTGTAGATGGTACGTTGCCAGCAGCAAAAGATATTTGCAGCAAACAGCTCTTCAAAGTGATGGATGAAATTCTGAAAGTTGATGTTAACGAAGAAGAAATAGAACCATTCTTAAAAGATATAAATCGCCATTTCGAATATATCGACAAGGAAGATATTATAAAGAAAATCATAAGTATGACTTTCAATCGCTTCTTGGAATACTATGCAAATGCGCCCGAAATAGAAAAGCCATCGGGTAAGCGTAGCGACCGAGAAAGCGAACGTAGCAGTCGCAGCAGTCGTGGTGAACGTAATCGTAAAGCTCCACGCACTCCTGAAGCTGGTTACAAGCGTCTATTCATTAACCTTGGAAAAGACGATGGATTCTATCCTGGCGAAGTCATGCAGTTTATCAATAAGAACGTTCATGGTCGCCAAGAAGTTGGACATATCGATTTATTGGGTAAATTTCATATATTGAAGTTCCTGAGAAAGATGCCAATAAGGTGATGAAGGCTCTTAATGGTGCTAATTACAAGAAACGTGAAGTACGCTGTAACGATGCTGAAGAAGGTGGACACGGTCGTAATAATCGCAGCAATGGAGAACGTCGTAGCAAACGAAACGAAGAAGATAATAATAGTAACCGCTCTAACAATAGCCGCCATGAACGTAACAGTAAACCAAAGCGCAATGCTCGTTCACAGCAAGAAACTGTTCCATCAGGGGACTGGCGACAATTCTTCCAACACGATACCAAACTAAAAGGTGAAATTCCAGATTTTTCCGAAGAAGGATGGGCAAGAAGAAAGCCTAAGAAAAAGCAATAATTTTACTTCACGATAATAAATATTTTGATAGTGCCAAATTATAAGCATAATCATCTATGTTTCAGCACCAATTGAATCCACACATAAAATGAATTTATATGCCACCATTTGTGGGATATAATTGCATATTATTCGTGAGGATATAAGATAACCTATATAGTCGTTCCTTAAAAACTATATTTCAGCATAAAGCTTGTATTGACAAGCTCTATGCTGATTCTTTTTATAAGGTCCAAAAGAACTCTCATAGCTCTTTTGAAGTTATATGCTGCGGCAGATAATAATACATTGATAGCATCTCCTTTCACACCTTTATAAAAGTTGCGAGATAATCGGTGGTCTGCTTTAAGATGTCCTATCGTTGGTTCTATACCTGCTCGTTTACAAAATAGTTTGTGTTTCTTTTTCTTTTGGTAGTAGCTGTCTTTAGCTTTAGGAATATCTGGGATGAGTATCTTTGTCTGTCCAATCTGCTTTATACCTCTATACCCTCTATCTCCTGCTAACTTATCAACCTTCCTTCCTGTCATTCTTTGGGTTTGTTCTAACGTCTTTTCGATAGTATGCCCATCATATTCATTCCTAAAAGAACATGCACCAAGAATAAGTCCTGACCATGAGCGAAGAATAGATACTTTATTGCCAAACTCATATTGCTTATGTTCCTTACCCTTGCTGATGCAAACTACATCTGGTTCGTGCAGAGAATATACTTTGTTCTTTGACTTCCTACTTTGAGAAAGAACTCTGTAATATAGCTCAAACATTCTCTCATATCCTTTCCTTCCCCCAAGATTACGCTCTAGCTCTCTTACTAATCTACCTGCTATGGTCTTGAGTTGCCTATCTGCCTTAAGAGCTTTCTTACGATTCTTGGGATGATTACGAAAACGTTGGGAACGATAAATGCCTTTCAAGGTACGCGTATAACTCTGTCGTAGAGGAAGACAATTGTCATGAACTATCTTCAGAACGTTTTTGATTATCTTTTTATGCAACTTCGCATCTGTAGGATAGGTTATATTCTTCTCCTGAACGGTAGAATCAATGAAAGCCGTATCAAAATGATCTTCGTTATTATGGTCGGTATTAACGCGGATACTTTCTGCTAATATTAATTCCATACCTTCCTCACCGATACGATTTCTGAAGTGAACTAACTCGGAAGCGTCACAGGGTTGTTTTGGCATAAATTCAAGTCCACCACAGAAATATTGGTAGTAAGCATTCTCGCTCCATTGAGAAACCACCATTTCATCTGACACATTACGCAAATGTTTTAAAATTAAAAGACCACACATCAAGCGAATAGGATGAGCAGGGCGACCATTAGTGCTGCAATACAAAGGAGAAAAAGCATTTTCAAAACATTCCCAATTAATCTTATTACTAAGTTGGAAAAGAGGATGTTCATGGCTAAGCATGTCCTCTAAAGAAGAGAACATAGAGAGCTGTTTAGATGTACGTTTAAGCATAAATATCTGCAAGATTTATAATGTAAAGGTACAAAAACTTGCAGATATTTGCAAATAATTTACAGGATAATATACTATGAATCAGAGGAATATTAGGTTTTTAAGGGAGGACTATATACAGACAATTATTTTTGATTGTCAAGTTTACATAAAGAGGGTGTACCAAAAAAATTGTTTTGATACACCCTCTTAATTTATTCTTTAAATATATTTTATACTTTTGCGCTTGCTTTATTTAAACAACAAGCTATCTATCAGCTTTACTTTATTACTCGCTTCTTACCATTGATAATGTACACACCACGCTTTAATCCACTTTGATCTTTAGCACCAGTACGTACTCTTACTCCATTGATAGTTGTTATATCGTATGAAGAAGATGTATCTTCAACAACCTCTATAGAAGTTGCATTAGTAGAAGCATCATTAGAGAAGCCAGATTCATTAACTTCTCCATCTTTAGAAGTATATACAACGGTAACATTATATACGTGGTCGCCTGTTACACGAGTGTTGGTATAGGTTTTTTGGTCACCTTTCACACTGGCAATCTTCTTTCCATCTCGATATATAATATATTCTGTTATCTTATCATCAGCACCTGTTGATAGCTGCTCATAGCTTACATCGTCCACACCGAATATATAAGATTTACCCTTAGGCGTGTTATGATGAATAGCAAAATATTTTGCCCCTTCTGGAATCTCAACAGTAATTTGTTTCCAATTGGCATCTTCGTTATATGCTGTAGTACCATTTGCTTTTTCACTCTTTATTTTGACAAAGTTAGCTGTATCGGTACCTTCTGTAGAATAAAGAATATCGAAATTCTCAGCAAAATTTGTATCACCAGGACGAGTAGCAATATTCAATACATAGAAAGTTACTTCCTGCTTTCTGCCAGACAAACGTGGCGAAATGAGCCAGTTGTTTTGTGCAACAAATTTACGATTTGAATCGTATCCATAAACAGCTGCAGCGTACTGGTTACCATTATGAGGCGCCAAACCTGGATTTACGTTTGTCATATCTTCAATCCACCAATTAGGATTGAAAGCAGTAAACGCAAAAGGTTCTCCTTGTCCAGGGAATGTTGAAGAAGGCTGTAATGCACCTGCCATACTCTTATCTCCATCAACCATCGTCCATGGGGTCATATCCTTTGCAAACGGAGAATAGCTTTCAAAGCCATCCATAATTCGCTTTGGTTCGGGCAATGTAGGGAGACCCCAAGTAAGCACAACCTTGTTATCTGCAACAACTTGTGCTTTCAGGTCATTTATTTTACCATAAGGTGAAGGTATAACCTTAACCGACTTAGCTTCAGTTTCATTGTCGCTAAGCTGCATATCGCCATCGTATACAACCATAGCTTTCACTTGTAACGATGTGGCCTCTTCATTGATAGCAACAGGAAGTTTCATCGTTATAGTATCACTTGCCATTGAAGGAAGCTGCTTTATTCTGCTTGCTGCATCACATTGGTTACCATTTATATAAAGAAGCGCAAAATATCTCTCTGCTGTTACAGCTCCAAGGTTTTTCACAACAACTTTAACTTGTCCTTTCTTACCAGCTATAACGCTTTCTGGTGTTGTGATACTTATTGCAGCAAGGTTACGTTCAAACTGATCAAGAATATTTATATTATCTACTCCTATCATTACCTTAGAACCCTTTGCAACACCGTCAAATTTAACAATGATGTAACGTTCGTTTGAGTAGGCACCCAAATCAATAGTTTGACGTTCCCAACCATTCTTGGTTGTCTTGCTAAGATCATATTGTGCCGCTACATGGTCTTTTCCATCAGGAGTCTGCACTAATACCTTCAGTGTAGCTTCATTACCTATCAATGAGTACAAATCGAAGAATAATTTTGGATTTGCAGCTCCCGCAAGAGCAACCTTTGGCATGTTGACAGAAGTTTCATCACCTTGCTGTATTGTGAACTCAACGTCGTTTCCAGCATACACTTCAGTATAATTTGCCCAAACGAAACTACCACCGTCTTTATCTGAAGCTGCATCAGTAACAACACGCCACGCAGCAGCAGTTTTACGACTATTATATTGTTCGTTACCTAATAATGAAGCAAAGCCATTATCTAACTGTCCACCCTTCATACTTTCCTTAAATGGTAACGGAATAGATGGTCCTACAACCACTCCTCGAGCAGTTATATACTCACTCTGTCCTCCATCACTATTAGCTCTAACAGCAAACCAAGCCAAAGTCTGAGTTTTTCCGTCTTCCATTGTGGTTTTGTTAGGGTCAAAAGGAATAGTTGCACTTGTTGCACCAAGAGTACTTGTCGTCAAAGAGTCGCCCAATTCAAACCCAAAGTCGCCTTTTTCTAATGTATAGAAAGTTACACTAACACCTTCAGGATTAAGGAATCCACCATTAGCTCCTGTTGACTTAAATCTATCCCACACAGCTTTTAGTTCTTTACCTTGATCGGTAAACATAATACCTGTAGGGTTATGGGGAACATCTATTCCTATATAAGCCTTACTTGTAGCTTTACGACCAGGATGACCATCAAGATAAGGTGTTATAGTATAAGTATGGAATCCGCTTGTTGGAACGTTCTCATCTGTCCATTCCACTTGAGCTCCAATTGCAGATGCATTTATACGACCAATTTGCATTCCATCTCTACTTATAGTAAAGCTGTCTATACGACTTAAAGCAGCTCCATTGAGACTAACATTTGGAGTTGTAAAGCGAATGATAGCTTTCAATGCACCATTCTGTGCTGGGGTAACTATCAGCGATTTTACCGAATCAGGAGCAGATGAATATGCAGTCTTAGTAATTGAGATATTATCAATTGCTATCTGATATTTATCTGTGGTACTTGTATTATCATGGAACCCAATATAGAAGTTTCCATTAGTATCAGGGATAATGTCAGCAGTGCATACTTGCCATTCTCCATTTGTTTCCGAGAATTCTGGAGTGAAAGTATTGATTAAAGTGTTTGTTAACTGTTCTGGATTATTACCTTTCCCCACTTTACTTCAAGAGTATTTTGAGGTGCTTTCATTATATTACGCACTTTAAATGACACTGTGTAAACGCGGTCAGAAGAGAGATGTATAGCAGGAGTTACAAGCCAATCATCGCTTGCGATAGTAGCGTGAGCTTGGTAACTCATGGCACCATAACCTAAAACACCATTACACCACCATGTAAACTTATCGTTATTCGCATCAATTACTTTAAACATTGATAAGGCAGATTGTCCTTCAAATCTATAACTCCAATCTGGCTCTATAGTAACTCCAGCTACTAATGATGTAGTATTTCTCCAACGGCTACCCTTTACATCGCCACTAATTGCTCTAACCGCATAAGTGTAGCTTGCCTGTTGCACAGTAGATAAGTCATCAGTACATGATGTTCCACTAATACCCGCTGCAACACTTATAGTATCACGTCCTTGAATACGAATTACATCATAAGTCAGATTACCAAGTGTTCCTTGATGCACTCCTGCGGTTGGTGCTGTCCATGATATTGTAACTATGCCATTAGCTAATGTTGCCGTAGGATTTCCTACTACTTCTGGTTCATCAAATCCAATCCATTGCTTAATATTTGATGCTGGAGATGTTCCACCAGGGTTAGAAACAGTCACTACAAAATTGTATTCGCCACTATGTAATAGCTGAACAGGCTTACTAATACTTGCACCAGGTTGTGCTGTGCCCGTAGCTATTTGTGTTCCATTGGCTGTAATAACATAATCAACATTACCATTCAAATTAGCTCCACCAACAGTTTTAGTAGGTAAAGTAAAACTTACCGTGCCATTAAGATCTGTTCCGCTAAACGCAACTGCTAATTGTGAAACAGAAGCAGGAGCATTAGCATTGAGTGCTACAGGAGCAATTGCCATACCATACATAGTAATATTGGCATCGGCAATCTTTGTAACTGCACCAGTATTCAAATCAACAGTATAGAGAGCTGTGTTATAATCTTTGTCCTGTGCATACCAATAGAAAGTATTATCTTTTGGATCTATTTCTCCAGTCTGAGAATAAGGAACTCCCCATTCGTCTGTAAGTTCAATACCTGTTGAACCAATTTTTGTTTCTGCTCCATCGGTAATCGAAATTTTATAAAGAAAACCATCTGAAGCTATACCATAAAGGCGATTATCAGAAGTGATACCCATCGCTACATACTTACGTGTGGTTGTTCCAAACGTAGTACGTTTACGTGTACGATAATCTACTGTACCCAACTCGAATTGTTGATTATTGGCTGTACTATTATAAAATTCTCCATACACTGTGCCATCTTTAGCTTGTGCTGTTTCCAATGCTGCAAGCGAGAAATCGTTATAAGTAGTTCCGCTTCCTTGCCATGTTAATAGGTCATAAGTATAAAGTGTTAATTCGCCACTTCCTACTCCATAACGTTGGAAATCTACGGTATACATTTTTCCATCAGCTATCTGTACACCATTTTAGCAATACGTTGAGTTTGCTTTCCCAATAAAGTAAAACTTATCTTGTCTGCTGTATTTTTAGGATGGAAAGAGTAATACCCCCATTGTTCATTTATACTAGCATTAGTCCAAAGTACAACAGAAGGATCTAAGGATTTCGGTGTTCCAATAGATGCCTTATGCACAATGGATTTCCCAGATGGAACAAGACCTTTCGGTTGCCGTTCTGTTTGAACTGGGCTTGGTTTCATCAATCTATGGGCTTTCTGAGCCACACTGACTGTTGGAATAAACAGCGTCAGTACTGATAGAGTGATTGTCGTAAGTGTTTTCTTCATAAACTTTTTAAATAATTGGTTTGTATTAATATAAAAAGATAAAGTTCTAATGATTAAATTCTTAAAAATATGATAAGGCACATTCTAAAAATTTCTTTGTTATGGTAAAAACCATTTAAAGATTATTTTTAGAACATGCCTTAGATATATCACCACTTATGGTTCATTGTTAAGTACCAATTGTGGATGCACATTTATTTTCCTTTTTAAGTATAAAAGCACTTAGTTGCTTTTTACTTTTTCAAGACTTTCTTTCCGTTTACAATGTAAACACCAGCAGGTAAGTTATCGAATTTAGCATTGAGACGCACACCCTGCAAAGTGTAGATAACATTTTCTTTTGCGTCTATAGTTTGAACACTGATACCTGTGGGCTTCCACGTTCCATGTGGATAGATGTTTGCTTTAGCACCTACTTCAAGTAATCTATCTCTTGCAGCCTTTGCTTCTTCTTCTGTCATATTTTCCTTGATAATGCAAGGTGCTGTTGCAATAAGTTTCTTGACAGCCATCATACCCATACCTGTAATATCTTTTACGATAGCGATTACAGCTATTTCTCTTTCACCAACTTCTTCCAATACGAGGTCGTAAGTTGTTTCTGCACCTTTAGGTTGGATAGTTACCCAATCTGTAACAACCTTACCATTTGAACCGAAAAGTGAGTAGTAAATATAACCGCTCTTATCAAGCTTCTTCCATTCTGTACCTTCTGGGGTAACGATGCTACAATCTGTAAATTCAGGAACATATGATACTCTACCGATACTGCCCTTAAATTCGTCCTTAGTTGTTCCGTTACCCTTAATGCGAACATTGCACTTGTTGAACTTCCAACGACCACTGGTGATACCATTTACTCCACCGCTGATTTCCAAAGTACAACCATCTACAACTATAGAACCTGGATTGAGAATACCATAGCAATAGTCTTCGTTTCCAGACTTTGCACCTGTTATAGTAAGCTTGCCTTCACCAGCAAATGTAAGCTTATCGTAATTAACTAAAGCACCTCTTTTATCTGAACTGATAGTGTTTTCACCGATAAGTTTAATAGTCATATTTTTAACAGATGTCCATAAACCTGCATCTTTATCTCCTGTAGCAGCGATAGTTGCATTTTCAAGAGTCAGTGTATTTGTTGCTGCATCAAAAATAGCTTTACCCTTAACACCATCAATAACTGTCAAGTCGCCACAATTTTCAGAAGTAACTCGTTTACCACAAATCAGCATATTATAGTTCTCAGGTGTAGCGTTTTCAGGCTTAATTGTTACCCAATCAGTAACAACCTTATCATTTGCAAAGAGAGAGTAGTAAACATAGCCACTCTTTTCAAGTTTCTTCCATTCAGTACCAGTAGGTGTAACTATCTTACAATCTGTAAATTCAGGAACGTATCCTACTCTACCGATACTACCTTTGAATTCATCCTTAGTTGTTCCACCACCTTTAATGCGTACATTACACTTATTGAATTTCCAGCGACCACTGGTAATACCAGTTACACCACCGCTGATTTCCAAAGTACAACCATCTACAACAACAGAACCTGGATTAAGGGAAACCATAGCAGTAGTCTTCGTTTCCAGACATTGCGCCAGTTATTGTAAGTTTGCCTTCACCTGTGAAAGTAAGTTTTTCGTAATTAACCATACCACCTCTCTTTTCTGAAGTGATAGTGTTTTCACCAATAAGTTTAATTTTCAAATCCTTAATAGAGGTCCACAAACCAAAGCCAGAAGCTTTTTCTTCTTTATTGATGATTGAAGCATTTTCAAGAGTAAGTGTATTTGTTGCTGGGTCGAATTTTACTTTACCCTTAACACCTTCTATTACTGTCAAATCACCACAGTTTTCAGAAGTTACTCGTTTACCAGCAATGAGCATATTATAATTTTCAGGTGTAGCATTTTCAGGTTTAATTGTTACCCAGTCAGTTACAACCTTATCGTTTGAACCAAAGAGAGATTGGAAAGTATAGCCACTCTTTTTAAGTTCCTTCCACTTTGTACCTTCAGGAGATACGATTTTACAATCAGTAAATTCAGGAACATATCCTAATCTACCCATACTGCCCTTAAATTCGTCTTTGTCTGTGCCGCCACCTTTAATGCGAACATTGCACTTGTTGAACTTCCAACGACCGCTGGTAATACCATTGATACCACCACTGATTTCTAAAGAACAGCCATTTACAGTAATAGTACCTGGATTAAGAACACCATAACAGTAATCTTCGTTACCAGACATTGCTCCTGTTATAGTGAGCTTTCCATCACCTGTGAAAGTAAGTTTTTCATAATTAACCATTGCACCACTCTTTTCTGAAGTGATTGTATTGTTACCAACAAGCTTAATGGTCAAATCTTTAATAGAGTTCCAAAGAGCAACACCTGCAGCTTTCTCTGCTGTACTACTAATGGTAGCATTTTCAAGGGTGAGCGTATTGGTTGTTGGGTCATAAGACGCCTTACCCTTAACACCTTCTATGGCAGTTAAGTCACCACAGTTTTCAGAAGTTACTCGCTTTCCTCCTATCAGAAGATTGTAGTTTTCTGCTTGCATTGGTTGCGGCAGAGCGAAAGCAGTAACAAACAATGCGACTATTACCGCACACATGTTCCTAAGTAGATTGTTTTTCATTGTTCAAACCGCGCCTCTCCATAATCCCTCTATTTTAAAAAGTGGGAAACGCCTTCCGAGACTGGGGCGTTTTGATTATTAATAATTGTTTAGCTATTCGGCTACAAATATAGTATTTTTTTTTAATTTATGCAAAAGTGTAGGATTATTATTGCGAAAACAACATTTACTAACACTTTTTATTTTTGCTTACTGTAAGATAAGTTTTAACCCTCTATAAAAAGTAAAAAAACTTGATTATATACCATTGTTAACGAATAAAACAAAAACTCTTAATCATATCAAATTCATTCAGTTCAAAATAGCATATAGACATCCTTGACGCAAAAATTCTCGAAATCTATGAAAAAAACAAGTTTTTTTCTGGAAATCTCGTTAATAACCTCTCCATATTTTTGGTGTATGAAAACAATATCGCTAACCATTACTTTATGTACTTCATAATGAGGAGAATATACCCGACTAAAAAGGGCTCGAAAAAAATATAATAAGAAAAATAAAAAAATTTATAATTATAAATTTTAAAATTATAATTACAATTTAAAGAGAATATAATTATAATTTTTTTCTATGTGATAAGTTCTATCTAAAAGTTTTCCATTTTTCAAGGGTTAAAAGTATTATCTCATCATTAAATTTCAGCAGATGATAACTGCTTGTTTATTATAGAATTTACCCACTTTTAAGTATTGCTCCATTCATTCTATTTTCTTATTTTTGCAATTTGAAAATAACAATACAAAAAAATGACGAGGGCAAGATACTTACTTTTTACTATATTTGTTTTTCATGCCATTATAGTTTTTGCACAAGATGTAACAAATGGACTCGTTTTGGAAAATCTAACACGTCAGCCTGTTATTGGGGCTTCCATTATACTTACAGAAACCAAAAATGTTGTAGCAATAACCGACATGAATGGTCGCTTTACAGCGAAAAATCTAAATGGAAGAACTATCCGTATAAGCTATATAGGTTTTAAATCTTTGGTGGTAAAGGCTTCAAAAGATGCTACCTACTATTTAGTAGAAGATACAAATGCATTGGCTGAAGTAGTTGTTACTGCCCAAGAGTCACGTGGGTTGTCTGCTGCTTCTACTATTGGCAAAAAAGCTATGGAGCATTTACAACCTTCTACTTTTTCTGATTTACTGGAATTGCTGCCTGGTGGTCGTTCTTCAGACCCTGCTTTGAATAATCCTAATAGTATTCGACTACGCGAAGCATCTTCGAATAGCGGAACCAACTATACAACCTCATCGCTTGGAACAAGTTTCATTGTTGACGGAGCACCTGTTTCTAATAACGCCAATATGCAATATATGAAAGGTGCATGGGATACCCCTGTAACCAATCGTGATTTTACCAACAAAGGTGTTGACATGAGAACAATTTCTACTGACGATATAGAAAAGGTAGAAATAGTGCGCGGAATTCCTTCTGTTGAATATGGCGACCTTACAACTGGACTCGTAAAAATTGAACGACGTCGTGGTGGGAATAATCTGAATGCACGTTTAAAAGCTGATATGAGCAGCAAGCTTTTCTATATGGCAAAGGGCTTCGAGTTTGGAAAGCATTGGACTCTTAACTTTAGTGCTGACTATCTTGATGCTAATCGCGACCCTCGAAACTCATTGGAGCGATATTCTCGCATTACATTCTCTGCACGTAGTGGCGCAACTTGGATAAAAGATGGTTATACGTTGAAGTGGAACAATAATTTCGATTATGGTGGTTCGTTTGATGGCGAAAAGTTAGACCCCGATTTGAATAATGGGAAAATAGATACTTACAAGTCTAAGTATAATCGTTTGGCCTTCAATTCTGCTCTAGATATAGCATTTAAGCGCACTCTTTGGCTGAAGTCTATAAGTGCTACGTTTTCTACAAGTTACCAACACGATGTTATTTCTCGTACACGTTTGGTACAATTATCGCAAATGACACCTGCTTTAACAACTACTGCAGAAGGCGAATTTAATGTTCCTATTCTTCCCTACACGTATTATGGAACTCAAGATGTAGACGGAAAACCTTTCAATATCTTTGCTCAGTTGAATACAAAACTGCAGGTTCCTTCTAATTATATTTTCAATACGCTACTTATCGGAGCTGCTTGGACATTGGATAAAAACTATGGAGATGGTCAGAAATTTGATCCTTTGCACCCACCATATTCAGGAACTTCGGTTCGACAACGTAAACTTTCATCTATTCCTGCTATGAATACGCTTGCAATTTATGCAGAAGAACAGTTACGCATACCCATAGCACGTCATACGTTTGAGTTAAATGGTGGTATCAGAGCAAGCCAAATGCTTAATTTACCTACCTCTTATTCAATGCACGGACATTGGTATTTCGATCCAAGAATGAATCTTGGATGGTCTTTTCCAAGATTTAATATTGGAAATGGACAACGAGTATTCGAATTCAAGGCGGCATTGGACAACACACAAAGAATCCAACGATGGAATATCTCTATCCTGACCCTCGGTATTTAGATATTGTGCAACTAAGTTATTATCACCCCAATGATAATTATAGAGTCATTAACGTGCACACATTTGTTATTGATGCAACGAACGAAGCATTAAAACCAGCTCGCAATCTAAAGTGGGAGTTGGGCACTGATATCAATATTTCTGGCAATCATCTCTCTGTTACTTATTTTAAAGAGAACATGACTTCTGGATTCCGTAGCAATACTATTTATCAACCCTACACTTTCAAACAATACGATACATCTGGAATTGACCCTAATAACATTACTGCTGCACCTGATGTAGCAACTCTTCCTTATACAATGGTTCAAGAGTTATTTGGACGAAGCGAATATACAAATGGCAGTCAAACATTAAAGCGAGGCATAGAATATACATTTGCTACTCGCCGTATACCATCGTTGCACACCCGTCTCACTATAAATGGTGCGTGGTTCAGAACTATTTATCGTAATTCGCAGGTTGTTGCTTATCGTCCTTCTGCTGTTATCAATAACAAGCAGATACAATTTGTTGGCTTATATCTTGATAATGATGGTGTAAAAAACGAAATGGCAAATACTAATTTTACGTTTGACACCGATATTCCTAAGCTTCGTTTGGGCTTTTCTCTCTCTGCTCAATGCCTTTGGTATACCTCTACACAACGTCTTCCTTTAAGTAATGAACCTGACCAATATATCTCTCCCGATGGTACTATACATGAATGGCAAAAGGAAGATGCCAACGATACATATCTGCGTTTCCTCGTTCGCAATCACTCAGCAGTTGAATACATCAACTATATTGTGCCCTTCTCAATGAATTTAAATCTTAAGGTAACGAAGAAGTTGCTCAACGACCGCCTCAATGTAGCGATGTTCTGCAACAGAATCTTAGATTACACCCCCGACTACGAACAAAACGGCATTAAGATAAGACGCAGTGTGCGCCCTTATTTTGGCTTAGAAATCAATGCAAAGTTATGAGATACTTTCTTCAAATAATATTTCTTGCGCTTGTTGGCACTACTTTGACATCGTGTCATAATAGCACCGATGACTATATGGCATCAGTAACCATTGTTATTAATGGTGATGATAGTTTGCAAATAGACCGTATTCAGGCAATAGCTTCTATAAGAAATCTTAACACAAAACAGGTTATTACTTCTGCAGATTTCAATGGTAATACTCTAAAACAGCAGTTATTGCGTGGTGCATATCAAGTCAGTGTGGACGGTAGCATACGGTACACTAACCAAAATAAGCAAACACGCATACGTTCATTTCGCAGTCAGACCGATTTTATTTCTTTCGGAAACAGCGAGAACTATACGCTTGTAATGAAACCTATATTTTTAGATTAAATGAAAAGAATCCGACTGCTATATATTATAATAGGTATGGTATGTGCCAATCTTGCTTTCGCACAAGATTCAGCACGCTTTGAAAGGGCAACGATAATTAATTTGCCTTATCAAACAGCATGGCAGAACCCTGCTATTTATGGTAGTTCCTTTCAGTTTACACAAAACGAGCTGAAACTGACAGGAGACTATTCACATGCTTCAGCTCCTTTGCTACTTGAAAAAGGTGATGGACATTCTGCAATAGAAGCTAAAACAACTGCTTATATTCGTCTTTCTAACCATACTACAGTATGGGGAAAGCCTCATATACAACAAAAAGAACAAATAATATAAGGTGGAATTCAACTTCCGACTACGATTTGCTTGCTCCATACGTACTTGCTGATACAGTAGGAGGCAATACACTGGGCGAGCGTTATATGTTTTCTGGTGGCTATTCCACTTCAATTGGCAAATGGTATGTAGGAGCTGAGATGTTATTTCGAGCTGAACAAGAATGGAGGAAGCGCGACCCACGTATGCGTGGAATAGTTTCTGACCTTACAGTAAAACTTGGTACAACTTATAAAGTAACAGATAATTATCAAATTGGAGCTGCACTTTCGGGTAATATATACAAGCAATCGAACGACGTTGACCTATATAATGAACAGGGAGGAGCAGCCCAATATATAATGACAGGACTTGGAACATACTACAAACGCTTCTCTGGCTTTGCTTCAGATATAAACTTTAAGGGAAGCGGAGCTACACTTCTGCTTTCGGTTCTACCAATTACTCAGCGCGGTTTCTATGGAGACATAATGTTGGAGAGCAATCGATATAAACGTATCAGCAACGAATATAACTCATTACCGCTCACAACATTATATAATAATAATGTGGCTGTAACTATGGGCTTTAGGAATAAGGGAACAAAAAGCCTATGGACAACATTCATTCACTATGCTTTTGACTGTCAGCATGGCGACGAACATATTGCAGGAAATGCTATTGCAGGTGTCTATCCAGTATTAGCCGACCTCACAATGTATAAACAATACCGCACTACAACATACGTTGGTGCAATGTTCACGGCTCTTTCAAGGAACCAATGGAGCATTGGCACAAAGCTCGGCTATATTTCCAACCATTCAAAATATGTATATCCAAGTAGGAGATTAGATTTTTCACATCTATTCGGTGAAGCAACTACTCAACTTTTAGCACCTTTTGGTAAACGTTGGCTTGCTGATTGCCAGCTTACAGCAGCTTATTTTGCAAAAGCAAGTGCCGCAATTGATATGCCATTTGGCGATATGGAGCCTTTTTTTGTACAGATGGTGAACTATAACTATATGCAACAGCGAGCTAGTTATGGGAATATTAACGCCCGTTTCCGCACCGACTACAAATTAAACAACCCTCGATATGGCATGTTTGCAGAACTACAAGGTGCAACAACCTTTACTTCAGAACGTAAAAATCAATTCAAAATGAGCCTTACAATGGGCTTTACATTTTAAATAAATTATTCAGTATTCAATTAAATAAAAAGAAAATGACAAAGAAAATTTTTAATGAGCACCATGTTGCTCTTAGCTATTTGCTTTAGTTTTGTATCTTGTTCAGACGACAAGAACGATGCAACAACAACCTCGTCAGCAGTCATCAATCTTGAAATGCCGATGACTATTCAAGACGGAACACTCCATAATGTAAAGATTATCTTTACAAATAAGAGTACAGCGCAAACATATACAATAGAGAAAGTAGAAAAAACAGCTAATGGTTATACCGCAACTATTGAGAATTTACCTATTGGCTCTTACTCAGTAGTAGCTGTTGGAACTGCCAATTTCTCTGTTGATGGTCAGCAAACTACTACCGAAGTAAAAGCGACCAATGAGAATGTAAACATTGTTGAGAATCAATCAGGTAACACTATCAAGCTTTTATTCAACGTATTCACAGGTAAAGAGGGTTTTGTTATATCTGAAATATTCTTCCGCGGCACCTCAAGAGATGGAAGTAGTGTGTATAACAGAGACCAATACTTTAAGATTACCAACAACAGCGATCAGACTTTATATGCCGATAGCATCATTATTATGGAGTCAGCCTTCAGAAACGACAATCCACAAACCTACTTAAAGGACTTGCGTAACGATGGTTTTGCTGCAAATGCAATCTATATGATACCAGGAAATGGCAACGATGTTCCTGTGAAACCAGGCGAAAGTCTTTTAATTGCACTGAACGCGAAGACCATAAGGCTGTTAGTAGCACCTCATTCGACCTCAGTAAGGCAGACTTTGAGTTTTACGATGAATCAAAGGTAAGCATAAAGGACGAAGATAACCCATCTGTTAAGAACCTCGACAAGTGGTATTGCTATACTCAATCGTTCTTTATCCTCAACATGCATGGTAATAATGCGTATGCAATTGCTAAGATTCGTGGCACAAAAGAGAACTTCTTAAAGAACAACACATACGATGCTCAGTACTATGCTGTCAATGGTAAGTTAATGACAACTAACGCTTACTTCATTCCAAATGCTTGGATTATCGATGCTGTAAACCTCTCTTATAAGGACAACGACCACCAATGGCGCGTTATGTCTATATTGCTTGATAAGGGTTATACTTATTGTTCTGATAACAAAAACGATAAGAGTGGTATTGGTACAGCTGTAGTACGCAAAATGGCAAACGGTAAATATGCTGATACTAACAACTCAACTGAAGACTTCACACCGAAGGCAACACCTACAGTTAAGTAATTTTCTTAAAGCTGTTGGAGGGATTAATAGTGCTCTCCAACAGCTTTTTCTATTATAAAAACATTATGAACAAACTTCTTACGCTTTTACTTGTTACACTCCTCTTGCCGCTTTCACTATCGGCACAGACTATGGAGACTGACAAGTCGTACCGAATAGGTAAGTTGGAGAATGGTCTAACTTATTATATTCGCCACAATTCTAAAGAACCAAACCTTGCTGATTTCTACATAGCACAGCGTGTTGGGTCTATTCTAGAAGAACCTCGCCAACGTGGTTTAGCTCATTTTCTGGAACATATGGCGTTCAATGGTACTAAGAATTTTCCAGGAAAAGAAGCTCTTTGGGTGTTGTACCTTGGTGTGAGACTATTGGTGTGAAGTTCGGAACAAATCTAAATGCTTATACCAGCGTAGAACAAACCGTTTATAACATATCGTCTGTACCTATCAAACGTGAAGGAATAATAGACTCAACTTTGCTTATTCTGCACGATTGGAGCCACTTTTTGTTGCTGAACGAGAATGAAATAGATAAAGAGCGTGGCGTTATTCACGAGGAATGGCGTACACGTAGAGCTGGAAAAGCCGTACAACGTATGATGGAACGCGTGCTTCCTATTGTTTATAAAGGTACAAAATACGAAGATTGTCTGCCTATTGGCTCTATGAACATTGTTGATAGCTTCCCTTATAAAGACCTCCGCGACTACTATCAAAAGTGGTATCGCCCGGATTTGCAAGCCATTATCGTTGTCGGAGATATTGATGTAGACAAGATGGAGCAGAAGATTCGCAGCACATTTGCCGATGTTCCAAAACCTATAAACCCTGCCGAAAGAGTTTATTATCCTGTTGCTGACAACGAGAAAATGATAGTTGCCATTGACAAAGATACTGAACAGCCTATCATGCTCGCCAATCTCTACATGAAACAAGAGGCTACTCCCGACAGCGAAAAGGGACTTTTGGTTACTGCCCGTAAGAGTTATGTAACTGAACTTATAACTTACATGATAAGCCGTCGTCTTTCTGATATAAAGGAACGGGCTACACCACCATTTCATAGTGCTTCGGTGAACGCAGGACAATTCCTTATTTCAAAGACGAAAGATGCCTTTTCGCTTTCGTTTGGCTGTTTACAAGAGAACGTGAAAGGTTCGTTCGATGCTGCTATAGCTGAAGTTGAACGTGCTCGACAGCATGGTTTTACTAAAAAAGAACTACTCCGTGCAAAAGAGGGACTACTAAAAACAGCCGAACGTGGATATAACGAACGCAACGATAGAGGTAACCGTTACTTTGTTAGAGCGGCATTACAGAACTTCCTTGCAAGCGAACCTATAACTACAGCAGAGTACAATTACAAGCTGATGAAGCAATTCGACAAAGAAATTACACTTGCTGATGTAAATAAGGAGGTTACTGAACTTATCTCAAACAAGAGCCAAGTGCTTACGATATATGCTCCTGAGAAACCCGATTTCCATGTTGCCAATGCGCAAACCTTTGAGAAATACGTTCTTGATGCACAAGCAAAGAAATACAAACCCTATAAGGAAACTGCTGTTAGTAAGCATCTTATTGCTAAGTTGCCTAAGAAAGGAAAGATAAAAAGCGAACAAGACTGGGGCAAATTCGGTGTAAAGAAACTTGTTTTGAGTAACGGTGTAAAGGTATATGTTAAGTCTACAGACTACGCTAAAGACCAAATTACCATGCGTTTCTATGGTGAAGGCGGCAAATCTCTATACCCTGACGCTGACGCACTGAACTTCCATATGCTCACAAGTGCCATTACTGATGCGGGAGTGGGCAAGTTTGACAACATACAACTGAGCAAAATGATCAACGGAAAGACTATTCGCATAAGCCCAAGTATCGATAATGAAACGCAAGCCATCAATGGTAACTCGTCAGTAAAAGACTTACAAACGCTGTTAGAACTTACTTACCTTTACTTTACTGCCCCTCGCAAAGATGCACAAAAGTTTGAAGGCAGCATCGCTACTATGCGTTCGTTCCTCAAAAACCGTGAAGCTAACCCACAAGTGGCTTACAACGACTCGGTTTCGGCTATTCTTTACGGACATCATCCACGCTTGCAACCCATCAAGGTTAGCAATATTGACCGTGTATCGTACGATCGTATTTGGCAAATCTACAACGAACGATTCAGCGATGCATCTGGTTTTAAAATGGTTTTGATTGGTAATATCGACATGGAAAAACTCCGTCCGTTGCTCTGTAAATATATTGCCACACTGCCTTCAAAGGGTAAACGAGACATGGTTAAGGATAGTTACCCCGCAATACGCAACGTAAATGAAACGCATATCTTCAAAAAGAAGATGAACACACCATCTACTTTGGTGAGCGTTTTCTATACTTTCGACGAACCTTATACAGCAAAGGCTGACCTCGCACTTGATGTTTTCAAGCGTGTACTAACCATTGCTTATACGGATTCCGTACGCGAAGAGAAAGGAGGAACGTATGGAGTGAGCGTACAAAGCGAGCTTGACAAGAACTCTAAGCCCTCTGCTTTGGTGCGAATAGGCTTCCGAACCGACCCTGTAAAGTATAAATGCTTGTTCCTATTGTGTATAAACAGATTGAACACATTGCCAATAACGGACCATTACCGCAGAGTTTAGAAAAGGTTAAGAAGTATTTGCTTAAAGCATACCAACAGAGTATCATCACAAACAGCTATTGGGACTATGTTATTTACAACTATTTACGAAATGGCATCGACTTCTACACTGGCTACGAAGAGTTGCTTAATGGTATTACCGTGCAAGATGTGCAGCAGATTGCAAAGGATATGCTGAAATCGAACCGCCGCATTGAAATAACTATGATGTCTGAATAGAAAAGTAATTGAGAACCAATGAAATATTACAAAGGCTTTTAATAGCATTTGGATGAGGATAAACGAAAGAGCTGAACTTCCACATTTGCGAAGTTCAGCTCTTTATTTATACAAACATAGAAAATTGTAACATGTAGGAATAACCGCTATCTCCAATCTTAGTACTTATATAATCGTATGCTTTGAGCAGCAAAAACTGAAAGAAATAGAGTTGAATTATTTGTTTAAGAACCCGCTTTGCCTTATTACTTTATTTCCTCTTATTTTACCTTTAGCACCTCCTTTATTCGCATAAACTATGTAAATATTTTTTCAGGTCTAAATATTTACATAACGACCTTACTTTCAGTTCTTTACAATATAGGTTCTTTTGCATTGTAAAAGAACCTGTTTTTCACAGCAATAGTGCCTGTTTTGCACTGTAAAACAGGCACTATTGCAATGCAAAAATACTATCACTACTTTTTACATGTAGTTTCTTTACAAAACGAATGCTATTTTGATACAAAATCAAAGCAACAAAGTAAAAGGAATTTTATCGCGCAACTCATCTCTACTCTAACCTATCTCAGATTGTAGATGTGCAGCGATTTATATATTCAGATAGCTGTCTCTATTGCCCATTCAATATCTAAAAAACCATAAACAACTGAACTAAGACAATGAAACAGAAGCATCGTTTGACAAGTAAAGCGATTGTTTGGTCTCTTTTCTTGGCTATTCCATTCAATTATTGTATATTTGCAACAGTTATCAGAATGATAATTAAGGGGTGCTTGTTCGGTTGAACTTGCTGAGAATAAACCCATAACCTGATACGGGTAATGCCGTCGTAGGAGAACTCCCCTTCTGTTTTATTAAATCAAAATATATACAATGAGAAAACTATTGGTATTTACAGCAATAGCTTGTGCAGCGAGTGTGCAAGCTCAAATAGTAGATACATTGGCCAGCCAAGAACTACAAGAGGTTATTGTTGCAGGCGTAAGAGCACAAAAGAACGCTCCTTTCGCTGTTGCAAACATCAAAAAGGCAGAACTATCGAGCTTTGCAAAGACTGGAAGAGAACTTCCTTTCCTCTTTGCTCATACGCCTGGTATATTCGCATGGGGCGAGAATGGAATCGGAACTGGCACTTCTGCAATGCGCATTCGCGGCGCAGGCGGTAGCCGTATTAACATAACGCTTGACGGAGTTTCGCTCAATTCTCCTGAAGACCAAACGGTTTTCTGGGCTAATATGAACTCTTATGGAGCATTGATGAGCAGTGTTCAGATTCAAAGAGGTATTGGTACATCTACCAACGGAGACGGTGCCTTTGGCGGTTCTATCTCTTTGGCAACGGCAACGCCCAACAATCAGCCGTCAGTAGAGCTTAGTGGCTCGTTCGGAACATACAAAACGTACAACACTGGAGTTAAGTTCTCATCGGGTTTGTTGGGCAACCATTTCTTATTCGATGGCGCTTACAACGAAACAGCCACTGATGGATACCTTCATGGTACTGCTGGTAGGTCGGGTTCTTACTATGGTGGGCTCACATTCTTGGGCAATAACTTCCAAATAAGGTATAAAAACATTGGTAATTTCGAGAAACAGGACAGGCATGGAGCGGTGTTGTAGCTGGAAACAACGATGCTTCGCTGATGGGTAACGATATAAAAACCTACAAAGACTTGTACGAACATGGTCTGGGACGCTTTAATCCGCTCTATGAAGGTCTGGTATTCGACTACGATAAATGGACTTTTCCAACCGATGCGAACGGAAAATACCAAACCTATCGGTACAAAATGGACAATGGAAGTTACTGGGCTAAAACTACCGACAACTTCTATCAGAACCATAACATACTTTCTGCAGCATGGAAACCAAATGATTCTTGGTCGCACAACATTGCTTTGCACTACACTTACGGACATGGATACTACAACGAATTCCGTCCAAACAACAAGTTTAGCAAGTTCGGTCTAACTGCAACAGACGTGAATGGAAAGACCATTAAACGCAGCGACTTCGTCAGAAAGAAAGGTTTAACACAACACACTTATGGTATTCTATACAACGTAAACTATAAGAACGAAAACTGGGATATGCTCGGAGGCATCAACTTACAGCAGTTTCGAGGAAGTCATTTCGGTTATTTGACATACGTAGCAAATAAAGGTCAGGTACAAAACTTCACTGGTTTGAAGTACTACGACTCTGATGGTAACAAAAAAGATTATAGCTTTTTCGCAAAAGCAACCTACCATTTGGACACAACTTGGGACTTATTCGCAGACGTACAGTATCGTTTCGTAAACTATAAAGCCAATGGAAAGAACGATAAATTCTATGAATTAGCTACTGGAGGTTACACAAATCAGATACTAAACATTAACAAAAGCTACAACTTTGTGAACCCAAAGGCGGGTATTAGCTACCATAACAACGGTCACAAGGCCTATTTGTCAATGGCATACGCAAGCCGAGAGCCTGAACGTAATAACTTTACAGACAACGGAAAGTACCCTGCGCCAAACGCAGAACACTTGTTTGACGTTGAATTGGGATACCAATATGCTGGCAATAACTGGCATGCTGGGACCAATCTCTACTATATGGGCTATAAAGACCAGTTTGTTCAGACGGGAGAACAGAGCGATATAGGCGAAAATCTTACAACAAACGTAAAGAACTCATACCGTATGGGAGCTGAATTAACGGCTGATTGGAATGCTACTTCATGGTTTTCACTCGAAGGTAATGCTGCTTTGAGTATCAATAAGATTAAGGATTTCGATGAGTTTGTGGAAAACTGGGACGATAAGAATGCACCTCTAAAAGTACATTACGATAACTCTACTCTTGCATTCTCACCTTCAGCTATTCTCAATGGCTTTATGAATTTCCACTACAAAGGGGTACAACTAGTTTGGCATACTAACTATGTAAGTCGCCAATACTTGGATAACTCTGCACATAAAGACCGTTCTCTGCCTGCTTTTTCGCAGACAGACATTAACCTTAGCTATGCTTTGAACATGGGAAAGAAGCAGAAATGCCTAAAGGAAGTGCTGTTTGGACTAAACTTTAACAACATTTTCAACAGCCATTATGCAGCGAGTGGCTGGGTCTACAGTGCAGTAAGCGACAGCTCTAAATACACAAATGATAATCGTTACTATCAGATTGGATTCATGCCAATGGCTGGATTTACAATGATGGGAAACATAACACTGAAGTTCTAAAACCTAAACGACCTCCCTTCGACAATTGCAAAGAGAGGTCGTTCATACTATTAGAGAGCACCAAATGCTAAACAACATTATTCAATACTTCCAAGAAGCCGACACATACCAACTATTAGATATGGTCGGAACCATCATCGGACTTATCTATATCTACCAAGAATATAAGGCAAGCATTTGGCTTTGGCTTACAAGTATAGTTATGCCGCTTGTCTATACCTTCGTTTATTATGAGGCAAAGCTATACGCTGACTTCGGTATGCAGCTGTATTACATTGTCGTATCCATCTATGGCTTCCTCTATTGGCAGTTCGGTAAAAGGCAAAAAGAGAATAAAGAGTTGCCCATAAGAAGGTTTCCTAAGCATAAAATAATGCCAATAATGGTCCTTTTTCTGGCTTTATGGGGTATTGTTTACTTTATTTTGATTACTTTTACCAACTCGAATGTACCCATTTTGGATAGTTTCGGCAATTCGTTAAGCATTATCGGACTATGGGCTTTGGCTAAAAAATATTTGGAACAATGGTGGATTTGGTTTGTGGCGGATATAGAACTATCGGCACTCTACTTTTATAAGGGCATACCATTTACTTCTGGTCTATATGCAATTTATGCCCTTATAGCCATTGCAGGCTACTTCAAATGGAAGCGAATGATGCAGACAACTATGTAAATAAGTAAAGGAAAACAATGAAAGAACTGAAGAACGAATACGATGCTGTAATACTTGCAGCAGGCGATTTCCCCACAGATATAACAGCAATGCATATTCTGCGCACTGCCAAACATCTGATAGCATGCGACGGTGCAGTGGAAAATTTGTTGAAAATGGATATTGAACCAGAAGTAATTGTGGGTGATGGGGATTCAGTTTCGGAATCAACAAAGAAGAAATACCAACACATTTTTCATACCATTGAAGAACAAGAGGACAACGACCTTACTAAAGCGACAAAGTATGCACTACAATATTTCAACCTTACAGATAGTACTACATTCTGCTATCTTGGTGCAACAGGCAAGCGAGAAGATCATACTTTGGGCAACATCGCACTGCTTATACATTATTATAAGCACCTTAACATTGTGCCAACAATGGTAACTAACTATGGTTGGTTTACTATTTCTCAAGGGGGAAACAACCTTTGCATCCTTTCCACATCAGCAGGTTAGCATTTTCCAAATAGGTGGAAAACACATAGAAAGCAAAGGATTAAAATGGAATATATACCCTTTTAGTGAGTTATGGCAAGGTACTTTGAATGAAGCAATGGGCAACTCATTCACCATAAACAGCGATTCGGCTTACTTGGTGTATCAAACCCATAAGCCGAAAGAATAACTTTAAAGAAATAAAAAGATAATTACGATTTCAGTTTAAACGAATTTTCAATTGTTGAAAGTTCAGCAATGAAACCTTTATCCACCTGCAAACGCTTCTCAATTTGAGAACAACTGTGAAGCACGGTACTATGATCGCGACCTCCAACAAGCTTTCCTATACGGCTTGCAGGCATCTTTGTGTGCTTCTGAGCCAAGTACATACTTACTTGACGAGCAAGTACGATGTCTTGTTTGCGCGAGCGTGAGTTTACAGCAGTGGCAGTAACGTTAAAGTGTATGCACACTTTATCAATGATTTCGTCAATTGTCAGCGGCTCATCGTCAATCTTTACCGAACGCTTAATGACTCTTTCAGCCAATCGCATGTCGATATTGCTATTATAAACAACACTATAAGCCAGCAAAGAGTTAATGACTCCCTCCAAATCTCTTACGCTTCCATTAGCTGTTTGTGCAATAAACTGAACAACATCGTTAGGAATACTCAAGCCATCGCGCTTGATTTTACTATTTAGAATATCTACACAAAGCTGTACATTAGGTTTCTCAAGTTCAGCAATAAGGCCACAGGCGAAACGTGTTAGCAAACGTTCGTTCATACCTTTCAGCTCTACTGGTGGACGATCAGAAGCTAGAATAATACGCTTTCCATTCATAAACAAATGGTTAAAGATATGGAAGAATGTGTCTTGAGTCTTGCTTGCAGTTATCCATTCCTGTATATCATCAACTATTAAAATATCTATTGTCTGATAGAAGTTGATAAAATCGTTGGTCGTATTATTCAAAACAGAGTTTGTATACTGCACTTGGAATAAGCGAGCAGATATATATAACACACGCTTTTGTGGGTAAAGCTGCTTGATACGCAAACCGATTGCGTTGATAAGGTGGGTCTTTCCACAACCCGATGGACCATAAATGAACATCGGATTGAACTGTGTGGTGTTTGGATGTTCAGCAATTGACAAGCCAATAGAGCGAGGTAGTTGTTACTATCGCCTTCTATGTAGTTTGAAAACGACTTATGCAAGTCTAACTGTGGGTCTATTTCTTGAAGAGCTACGTCTAATAACGTTGGACTTTGGTTGGCACGATTAGTTGGTAACTGCGTTTCTACTTTGTCGACTGTATCCGATTGGATGTCCTGAGTAAGGTTATGTGCCTTATCAGTAACTATTCTATATTTAAGTTGGACGCCTTTACCATATACACGTGTAAGCACTTTGCTCAACAAATCAACGTAGTTTTCCTCCAAATACTCGTAAACGAAGGGACTCGGTACCTGTACCAACAAATTATTGGTAGCGGTATCGAACGCCTCAAACGTTATTGGGCTAAACCATGTTTTATACTGCTGCTCGGTTACATTATCTCGGATAAGTTGAAGACACTGCTCCCAGAGCGCATTGGGTTGAACTTTCATGTTAATACTTGTGTATCTAAAATCGTTTATTAGTAAATATATCAAATCATCTTCCTTATTTCAAAGGTAGTGCAAAGTTACTAAAAAAAAGTTAGATAGAGAACTAATCGCGAAACTAAAATAATACATTGAAAAGCGCTAAAGTATTGTTCGATTGGTGCTTATGGCTTCTTTACATTCTAACTAAGGAAATAACGTTTTGTATATATCCAACTTTTTATATATCAAATAGTTACTTTATGTTTCTAACCTTAATGCTATAAATCATGAAACATTTATTTTCACATCTAAAAAGGCTGATTGTCAATCAAATTACATAGTCCATTTAAAGTGTGGAACTTTAACTTCTTTATTTAGACTCTTTTTAAATAACACTGTAATAACGGCCTTTTTACAACTTTATTCTTACACTCTTTAAAAGCCGATAAATTTGGTTTAGCAGTCTAATATTGGGATTACGATATCCCCATTATAGCCTAATAGGAAGTGCAAGAATTACTATCATTCTGTAAAGATAATTCGGAGTAAAAATGGTATTAGTACTTTAGCATTGCAATAGTACCTATTTTGCACGGTAATAGTGCCTGTTTTGCCGAGCAAAAACAGGTTGTTTTAGAACACAAAACAGGTACTATTATAACGGATTGATAATTAAAAGTGTTACACAAGATATCCTCTCTTGAAAAAAATTATTTACATATAATTGGTATTTATTTCCAATATTTAGATTTCTATTGGAACATAAAATGGGTGTAAAATAGTCTTCAAATAAGACTGAAATAAAACAATAATGGCGAGTAGAATAGGTTTATTCTGCTCGCCATTATTATTTAATTGCTATATCTTACTTATCTTTTCGTCCAAAAACAGAGAAGTGTAAGTATCGCTTCGGATGTGCTTTAAGATTTACTACTAAGCTATCAACACTGCGTAATGTATTGTTTAAGTTGTTATATAGCGATGGATCGTTCATTAACAAGCCCATAGAGCCCTTGTTGCTATTCAACGTTCCAGCCAACTTATTAACTTCATCGAGTGCTGTATTCAATCTTATAACTGTAGTTTGAATATCTAATGCACTTACTTTATCGTTTAGCGAAGTCATTAAAACATTTGCTCCTCTCACAGTAGAACGTGCATCTGCAATACCAGCCTTAGCCTCTGTCATTACTCCGTTTGTATTGGTGAGTAAGCCATTTGCTTTCGTTGCCAAAGCAGGAAGCGACTTATTGAGCTGTGTTAGCAAAATATTTAGTTGCTTACTTGATGCTGTCAATTCGCTACTAAGTTTATTCGCATTATGCAATGTGCCTGCCAATGAAGGATCAGAAGTAAGTGTAACGATATTTGTAAGTATGCTATCAATTTTTGGCAACATTTGTTGTACATCAGGGAAAGCATCTCTCATTTCCCAACACACCATCATTGACACGACCAACGATAATACCTTCTTCCTTTAGGTATTCTTTTGCATCGCTGAAAATAAGGTTTACTTTTACATTACCCATAAGGTCGCTCACAATTTCAGCCCTTGAGCCAGTTGGAATTCTCATATCCTTATCGATAGCAACTCCCACATTGATGGGTTTAGATGGGTCTTCGTAGTCGTAAACAATATCTTTTACTGTTCCTACTTTAAAACCATTAGCATAGATTGGAGTGGTTGGTACAAGTCCATCTACTTTATCGAACTGCATATTATATACAATGTCCGATGAGTACAGGTTAAGTCCTTTAAGGAAATTCATACCAAAGAAAAGAATAACAATGCCGACAATGGCCACCAATGCAATTCTTACTTCGGGTGATATTAACTTCTTCATATTCATTTTCTCTTATTCTTTACATATTCTTTAATAGCATCTCCCACATTCATACGGTTACCATTTTTAAATGCAACAATAAAAGCTTGGGGGAAATCGGGCTTTATTTCTTCTTTTAAACGCATGATTTCGTTATAATCTTCATTAGCTCCAATCATGTATTTATTGAGAGTTCCTTCTGTTTCTACAGATACATTAGTATATCCTTTAAACAATTCGTTATCAAGAGTCAACTCTCTGTTTACGGCAAAAATCTGTATTTTAAACAAAGGAATATCAGAAAAGCCCTCTTCAAGAGTGTCTTGATCGTTTTGTTTGTATACTTTTGTCTTTGTTGTTATCTTTTGTATTGGTCGTGGTTGTCTTACAATGTTAATCTTTTTAGGAAATTCTACTTGTGCAACAGGCTTTTGTGAATTAGTTGACAAACGATCTAAAACATTTTCAACTGGCAATTGATTATTTTTAGAAGGACGGTAAGGAATTGTAACCTTGCCATCGTATCTGTTCTTATATTCTACAAATGCTTCGTAAATACCGCGTGCCATAAGATTTATTCCTCGTGGAGAATTAAGGAATTGCTCCTCTTCTTCATGGGTAATAAATCCTAATTCTATAAGACAACTAGGCATAGATGTTTCTCTGAGTACAAGGAAACCAGCTTGATGTACACCTTTATCGTTTCGACTAGCCTTTGAGCAAACCGACCTTTGTATAAGTTTAGCCAATTCAACGCTTTTCTCCATATTAGCCGATTGGAGAATTTCGAACATTATATAGCTTTCTGAGGATCTTGGATCGAAGCCTTCATAAGTTTTCTCATATCCTTTCTCCAACGAAATCACACTATTCTCTCGCATAGCTACATCAAGGTTATCCTTTGCACGGTGCATACCTAATGTATAAACTTGAAAGCCCTGTGGAGGAGTCTTTGTAGGAGGAACCGAGTTTGTATGTACTGATATAAACAAGTCTGCTTTTGCTTTATTGGCAATATCAGCTCTTTCTTTCAATGGTATAAAAACGTCTGTTTTGCGTGTATAGATAACATTCACATCAGACAAATTACTTTCAACCAATTTTCCAAAAGCCAAAGCAATGGTTAGATTTATGTTCTTTTCATTTGAGATTGCACCTACAGCACCCACATCTTTACCGCCATGACCTGGGTCAATTACAAGTGTAAACTTATCTTTTGCACTCACTGAAGCAAGTGCAAACAAGGAGAATATTATAAGGAATAAAGAAACTCTTCTACTCATACTTCGTATAATTGCACGCAAAGTTAAGCATTTTCGTTTGAATAGCTTAGTTTAAGACCTGGTTTTTTCATTTATTAAATGTAATTCCACGCCTGCTCCGCTGCAATCTGCGCCCATAGGAGGGTTCAGTTTAGTAAGACAAAGGTCTATTGCTTCTATTTGTGGGAAAGTTTTTCCAATGCCTCCCCAATACGATATGCCACATGTTCCAACAATTTTGCAGGTTGTTGCATTACTGTTTTCACTATATCGTAAACATCAGCGTAACTTATTGTATCGCTAACATCGTCAGTTAGCATAGCTTTACCTATATGATAATGCAAACGAAGGTCGGCAACATAATCGTTGCCAACCTCTCGCTCCCAATTCGCTTACACCGATGTAGGCACGAAACCTTACACCTTTTAAATATATGTAGCTTGATTTTAATTTCATTATTCAGTTTAAATAGTTATTTATCCACAGCGAGATGCTCCGCAGTTGGTGCAGATAAGACAACCTTCTTGATAAACTAAAGTTTCCTGTCCACATACAGGGCAAGTTTGTCCTGAAGCTGTTGTGCCATCAGTTACATATTTCTTCAAAGCACGTTCCACTCCATTTTTCCAGGTATTGATACTTTCGTCTTTAAGTTGCAATGAACTTACGAGATGAATGACATGTGCTATTGGCATGCGATAACGCAATACACCTGAGATAAGCTTAGCATAATTCCAATATTCAGGATTAAATTTCTCAGACAAACCTTCTACCGTTGTCTTATATCCTCGCTTATTTTCAAATTGGAAGTCGTAACGATGAGTACCATCAGCATTGGTTTGCTTTATTACTTTACCCTTTGTTACACTCTTTGGCAATACAATTCCTTCTTCATCATCTTGCAATCCTGTGAAAATTTCATAAGGATAACCATCAAGAAGTCCTACAAATGCCACCCATTTTTCTTTATTATTTTGGAAACGAACAACATCACAATCCAAAACTTGAGGACGAACTTCTACTACCTGTGGAGGTGTGCAGATATGTTCGTGCTTTTCTTCTGAAGAATTCAAGTCATGTTCTTCGTTTGTTTCATTTTCGCTTTCGTTCTTTTTCTTCTTATCTTTCTTAGAAACAGAAATCATCACGCCAGAACGAGAACCATCACGATAAATGGTACAACCTTTGCAACCAGAACGCCAAGCCTCAACATAAAGTTTGTTTACCAATACTTCATCAACGTTATTTGGCAAGTTTACTGTAACAGAAATTGAGTGATCTACCCATTTTTGAATAGCTCCTTGCATGCGAACTTTCATCAACCAGTCTACATCATTAGCAGTTGCTTTATAATAAGGTGAACGTTTTACAAGTTCGTTTATCTCTGTCTGTGTATATTTCTTTGAAGTATCAAAACCATTTATCTCCATCCAATCCATGAATTTTTTATGATAAACGATGTATTCTTCAAATGAATCTCCTACCTCATCTATATAATCTACACGTACATCAGTATCGTTTGGATTTACTTTTCTACGACGTGTATATACTGGCATGAATACTGGTTCTATACCAGAAGTAGTTTGTGTCATGAGAGAAGTTGTTCCTGTCGGAGCGATAGTTAAACAAGCAATGTTACGACGGCCATATTTCACCATATCAGCATAAAGCTGTGGATCGGCTTCTTTCATGCGCAAAATAAATGGATTATTTGCTTCGCGTTTTGCATCAAAGATTTCAAAAGCTCCACGTTCTTGTGCCATTGTTACTGAAGAACGGTAAGCTGACAATGCCAACATTTTGTGAACTTCTACCGAGAATGCTGTTGCTTCTTCTGTTCCATAACGCAAACCCATAGCGGCAATCATATCGCCTTCAGCTGTTATACCTACTCCAGTACGACGTCCTTTTCCACTCTTTTCTTTAATCTTTTCCCCAAAAGATGGTATTCTGCAAGTTTCACCTCATCACTTTGAGGGTCATTCTTAATCTTCTCCATGATGAGTTCTATCTTCTCCATCTCAAGGTCTACAATATCGTCCATAAGACGCTGTGCAAGGCCTGAGTGCTTTCTAAACAATTCAAAGTCGAAGCTTGCGTCTTTTGTGAATGGATTCTTCACATAAGCAAATAGGTTGATAGACAACAAACGACAACTATCGTATGGACACAATGGAATTTCACCACAAGGATTAGTAGAAACTGTGCGAAAACCTAAGTCTGCATAGCAGTCTGGCAAACTTTCTTTTATAATAGTATCCCAAAATAAAACTCCAGGTTCAGCACTCTTCCAGGCGTTGTGCACAATCTTTTCCCATAATTTCTTTTGCCGAAATTTCTTTTGCTGTAAACAGGATTTTCGGCATCAACAGGGAATTTTTGTACAAATGGCTTATCGTTTACGACTGCCTCCATAAAACTATCGGTTATCTTTACCGATACATTTGCGCCTGTAACTTTACCTTCTTCCATCTTTGCATCTACAAATGCTTCTGCATCTGGGTGGTTAACACTTACCGAAAGCATTAATGCACCACGGCGTCCATCCTGTGCAACTTCGCGTGTACTATTTGAATAACGCTCCATGAATGGAACCAAACCTGTTGAAGTAAGCGCAGAATTATTCACAGGAGAGCCTTTCGGACGTACATGACTGAGGTCATGTCCTACTCCTCCACGACGTTTCATCAATTGCACTTGCTCTTCATCTATGCGCAAAATAGCGCCATAAGAGTCTGCATCTCCATCTAATCCTATTACAAAACAGTTTGACAACGAGGCGATTTGGTAGGTATTACCAATACCTGTCATTGGACTTCCTGCAGGAATAATATAGCGGAAATGGGTGAGCAGTTCAAAAACTTCCTGCGCACTTATAGGATTTTTATACTTTTTCTCAATACGGGCAATTTCATTGGCAATTCGCCAATGCATATCTTCTGGCGATTTTTCATATATATTGCCAAAGCTATCCTTCATAGCATACTTGTTTACCCAAACTCTTGCGGCTAATTCGTCGCCGTTAAAATACCTCAATGAGGCCTCAAATGCTTCGTCAAATGAGTAAGTCTTGCTTGCTTTCATTAATTTGCTTAGTAAAAAAATGTGTCTGCGAAGTTACTAATTGTTTTCTGAAATAGAAAACTTTTTTTCTAACTTTGTAACCTAAAAATTTCCAAAAAAATGAAAAACTATATTCAACAGAACAACTATTAGGAAGTACTCAAACAGAGAAGTTTCCGATACACTTTTAAAGGAATTATTGAGTAAAGCTGAACTTACTCCCACAATGGGAAATTTACAACTTTACTCGGTTATTGCGACACGAAATAGCGAAATGAAACAAAAATTAGCACCTACACATTTTAACCAACCAATGGTAGAAAACGCTGCTGTAGTGCTAACTTTTTGTGCAGATTTCAACAGAACTACTGTTTGGGCAAATAATAGAAAGGGAATACCTGGCTACGATAACTTTCTATCGTTCCTAAATGCAGCTACCGATGCCCTACTCTATTGCCAAACTTTCACCAATCTAGCTGAAGCAGAAGGACTTGGAACATGTTTTCTTGGCACAACTATCTATAATCCAAAACAAATTATAGACCTTCTGAAACTGCCAAAACTTGTTATGCCTGTAGCAACTCTTACAATTGGTTGGCCCGATGAAACACCAACACAACCCGACCGTCTACCACTTGAAAGTATTTTGCACGAGGAAACCTACACCGACTATACCGCAGAAAGTATCGACCAATATTATAAGGTAAAAGAATCGCTCGAAGAAAATAAGCATTTTGTAGAAATAAACAAAACCGAAACATTGGCACAAATCTACACCGATATTAGATATAAGAAGAGCGATAATGAAGCAATATCTACAGGATTATTGGAAACTCTTAAGCAACAAGGCTTTCTTTAATCTTTTAATATAGTTTCGAGCCCACCAGATCGAAAGATAAAAAAGCTGTTTCTACTCTGAAAAATGAGTGAAATAGCTTTCTTTATCATAACTCAACAACACTATAAGCCATTTATCATATAAAAAGGTATAAAAATACATTGATACTTTCCTCAAAAAGTATATACTTTTCACGAAAAACTTTAATTATAAATTTGAAATTTGTAATTATATTTTTTTATTTATTATTAAAGTTTTAGCGAAAAGTTATTATTATTTTTAAGGTTAGAACAACCCTAATTTTCCAAATAAAAAGAACAAAAAAAGCATATACCTTTCAGCTGAAAAAAATATGCTTTCTATTTATAACATCTTTTTATCTTTTATTCTTTCGGTAGTTATTACAAGAGAATGTTTACATCTGTATGCTGATTCCTGCAGTTATCCAAGTACCAGGCTGAGTCACATTTCCGTAATCAACATATGTTCGATTCAACAAATTATTTGCAGCAACAAAAGCTGTCCATTTACTTTCATTCCACGATAGGCGTGAATCTAAAATTCCATAAGTTGCATACTTGTGTCGTTGGTTGTTTATATCAACGTAGCTTCCCATACGATGCAACAAACGATAGTTCAGACCTAACTCAAGGTTACGCCATAAATTTAACTGTAAATTAGCAACCATTTTGTTTTTCACATATTCTAAAACATACTTACTTGTAATGCCGTTATGTTCCTGTTTATTTTGATTAAGGTAGCAATAGGCAATACCAAACTGCTTTAGGAAACGTTGTGAAGGTATTAAAGTATAGAAATCAAAATTAAGTGAAGTTTCTGCGCCTAAAAGATTGATGTGACCAAAATTCACACTCTTCCACAGTGTACTACCATTAGCATCAAGCGTTCCGTCAGAAATCCAATCTATGAGATTCTTTTGATTATGGTAAAAAAAACTTGCTTTGCCAATAATTCCACGTGTATTGTATTTTACTCCTGCCTCTAAAGCCGAAAGTTCTTCAGGTTTTAAATGCTTATCTGCCTTGTGTCCACCAACAGAATAAAAGAGTTCCGTGAACGAAGGCATACGTAACGAAGTATTATACGATGCATAAATTTTCCACGCATTACCTATTCGGTAGCTTGCATCTAAACCAGGATAAACACGCATGTTCATGTTTGCCTGACTATTCTTTACAGCTACAACACCTCCCGAAAGTGTAAAGCGCGAAAGAATAATGTTGTGTTCCAAAACAAACTGCAAATTTGTACGATTAATTCCATTCGTATAATCACGATCGGTGCCATAAATATGACGAGGATTATCCAGTTTTTCTCCGAGATTAGTGCTCACAATATTTTCGTTGCGTAGTTCAACTCCCGAAAGCCGTTCGTCCAAAATTCCAGTCGAAATAAGCATTAAGATTTACACCACAAACATCGGTTCTGTGATAATTGTAAGCATACTTTTGTGGCGCTCCACGGAAAAGTTCAAATCTATCCATGCTGCGATTCCAATATATAGACGGACGGATGTGTAACTTTCCTTGTTTATTTTCAGCCTGCATAGCCGTAAATGTTTTAAACGTATGTTCAAACTGGTCATCGTATTTGGCAGCATAAAAAGTATTCGCACCAAAATCTTTTACGCTCATTCCAGCATGCCATCTTATCATAACATTCTTGTCGTTATAGTTGCCTTGATAGAAAGCTTTACCTGTTTTATAGTCAGAATTTAGTCTATTTGCCTTATTTCTCAAATAGCCATCGCTACGTGTAAACGACGCAGAAAGTTGATTATTCCACCTTTCCTTTGCAATATTTGCACGTGCGCCTGCTGTCAGATAGCCATAAGAGCCACTTTCTATGCGTGCGGAAAGAAAAGAAGATGGAGGAGTTTTGGTTACAATGTTTATCGCACCTAATAAAGAAGATGTGCCATAAACGCGTCCTGCAGGACCTTCGAGAATTTCTATTCGTTCAATTTCGCTTATATCAACTGGAAAATCGAACGTGTTATGACCAGTTTGAGCATCGCAGATATTAATTCCATTCAGTAAAACAGTAATCTGTTCGGAGTTTCCGCCTCGTATGCTTACATCGGTAAGTGCTCCTAAAGCTCCTTTCTGGCGCACATCTACACCTACAGCATATTTCAAAAGGTCGTTTACACTTTGTACTGGAGCGGCTTGAATATCTTCACGACTCAGTACAGTTACCATTCTCGCTTGCTGACTAACTGTCAGCGGTGCTCGTGTACCCATTACATTCACTTCTTCGAGCATCACATGTTTATTGGTTACTGTAGAATCGCTACTTATTTGCAATGCTTCATTACTAACGTTATGTGCCGTTGCATGTTGAAGAGTAGCAACACTCAGTACACCAATTATCACTTCCTTGCCGAGAACAGCAAAGAGCGAATAGCTGCGATTAGAGAAGTGAGTAAACTTCAGTACACTACGCTTGTTTAAAATTGGTTTGTACATAATATGATAGATTTATAATCATCGACACCATCAGCTTTATACTAAAGTTGACCTTGCCAAATCGAGGTGCAAAATTACATAAATTCAACAAAACAGCCTATAACAAATGTACTTTATTTTAGTTTTGGTTTCATTCTTTCGCAAAAATGAAAAATAAATGCAAATATTAGCAAATAGTTTTTATTATTTACTACTTTTGCACTTTATATTCCTAACAGATGGATAGTTCCAATATGTTAGGCAGATATATAAACAATTAAAAACAAGTATGAAAGGTAAATAACTGTACAATGAAAACATTGATAGACCGCATCCGTAAAGACGGCAAATGCTATGAAGGGGGAATCTTAAAAGTAGACAAGTTTATAAATCATCAGTTAGACCCCAACTTGATGAAACAAATAGCTGTGGAACTAATCCGCCGCTATGCTTCAACGGAAATAAACAAAATTATAACAGTTGAAGCAAGTGGTATCGCACCTGCCATTATGATGGGTTTCCTTCTCGACTTGCCTGTTGTGTTTGCTAAGAAAAAGAAGCCTTCTACAATGGCAGATATGCTTTCGTCTACTGTATTCTCGTTTACTAAGCAACGCGAATACCATGTTTGTATTTCAAAAGAATATCTTAAACCTTCTGACAAAGTACTTTTCGTTGACGATTTCTTAGCCTATGGTAATGCTGCAAAGGGAATTATAGACTTATGCAACCAAGCTGGAGCCGAACTTGTAGGTATGGGATTCATTATTGAAAAGGCTTTCCAAAATGGTCGTGAAATTATTGAATCTGCAGGAATACGCTGCGAAAGTTTAGCTATTATTGAATCATTAGATAACTGCGAAATAAAAATAAGACAACAATAAAACCATGGAGCAAACAAAAGAACTTATTTATGGGCTGAACGATCGCCCACCTTTGAGAGAAACTATCTTTGCTGCTTTGCAGCACTTGTTGGCAATTTTTGTTGCTATTATTACGCCGCCGCTCATTATTAGTTCAGCGTTGCAGTTCGATTTAGAAACGACAGGATTCCTTGTTTCTATGTCGCTGTTGTATCGGGTATTGCAACATTCATTCAATGTAAACGTTTTGGGGCAGTTGGTGCAGGTTTATTATGTATTCAAGGAACTTCATTTTCTTTTATTAGTCCAATAATCGGTGCAGGAATGCTCGGTATGGTTGGCGGAAAGATGAATATTGAACTTGGATTGAGCTATATTTTTGGATCTTGTATGGTGGCTTCTGTCGTTGAAATGCTTGTAAGCCGCGTGTTACCATATATGCGTAAAATCATTACACCATTGGTTTCGGGTATCGTTGTTACGCTGATTGGTCTTTGTTTAATTAAAGCTGGTATCAATTCATGTGGCGGTGGCAATGCTGCAATGTCTGATGGCACCTTTGGTTCATTGCAAAATCTAGGTTTAGCATTACTCGTAATTATCAGTATTGTTATATTCAATCGTTCAAGTAATCCATTCTTCCGTATGGCATCTATTGTTTTAGGCCTATTATTGGGTTCTACGGTAGCTTACTTCTTAGGTCTTATCGACTTTTCACAACTGAATAATACTGGTGGAGTGAATATTCCTGAACCTTTTAAATATGGTATTCGCTTTGATATTGGTTCAATTATTGGCTTAGGACTTATTTATTTGGTAACTGCAGTTGAAGCTTATGGTGATATTACCGCCAACTCACTTATTTCTGGAGAGCCTGTAGAAGGTCCTGTATTTATGAAACGTGCGCAAGGAGGTATATTGGCAGATGGTATCAACTCGTTTATAGCAGGTTTATTCAATAGTTTTCCAAATTCTATCTTTGCACAAAACAATGGAATGATACAGCTTACAGGAGTTGCTAGTCGCTATGTTGGCTATTTTGTTGCAGGTGCTTTGCTTATTTTAGGTTTATTCCCAATAGTTGGACAATTCTTCTCTCTCATACCAAACTGTGTTCTTGGTGGCGCAACATTATTAATGTTTGGAACTGTTGCTGCTGCCGGTATACGCATCATAGCTTCTACTACTATCAATCGTAAGGCTGTTTTAGTAATGGCAATGAGCTTTGCAATGGGTTTAAGCGTAGAACTTGTGCCTGATATATTGAGTAAGATGCCTCAAATCATACAGAATATTTTCTCAAGTGGAATTATAATGGGAGGGTTAACGGCCATTTTGGCAAATGCACTCATTCGTATTAAAGATTAAAAAAATAGGGTAAAGTTTTCCGACTTTACCCTTTTTTCTGCTTTTTATGTTTATCTTTGCAATAGAATACTCACTCAATTAGATACAGAAAATTATGACAGGCGAAGATAAAAAACGAAAGTTTACAAGCACTCTAACTTTTAAAATACTCATAGGAGTATTGGTTTTATTTGTTTTAGGACTTTTCTATAACTTCATTATCGCTGAAAATGAAACTATCTCAGAGCAAAAACAGCAAGAAGAACAGCAAAGAAATGCGGTACTTGACACTGTTGATGTCATAGGAGACTATCTTTGGCCAGACCAAAAACCTCGCAAAGAAAACATAGTTTCTGATGAGTCAAGTACTAAAACTGATGATGAAATAAAACGAATAGTTGAAGAAACAAAGACTACAGAAACAAAGGAAGCAACAGAAAATATAAAAAATCATGCTGCACCAACAGCTCCATTACCTGCTCCAGCTGCTGACCCTGTACCTGCTACAACACCAAAAACAACAGGAAAACCTGCTGCAGCTCCAAGCATAGAAAGGATTTCTGCCCCTAAGGTGGAAAAAATTGAACAGTAACCTTGCTGTGTCCAGTATTTACGAACCCTATATAAAAGAAGAAGGTACGTATGAAAAAGATTATTATCTTATCATTATCAGTAGTTGTTTTATTCGGTTGCGCAACTACTTATCGTGATTCTGAAGGCAACATTGTATCGCGTGAAAAGATAGATGCGTTGAGAACTGTTGCTGTAAAAAGGAACTTAGACGAAAGAAGATTCCGCATTTTTATTGATAAGATATATCCTGTGGGTATGCCTGTACGTACTTTAAATTCTGATTACGTTATTGAAGTTAGTCGCGATTCTATTGGTATGGAACTTCCTTATATAGGAAGACTCGACCGAGCACCCATAAACGGATATGTGGGATTACATGGAATACTACCTATACGTAGTTATAAGAGCGAACCTACGAAAGACGGAGAACGTATCTTTATAGAAGCACATAATGAGACTGAAATCTATAATATACCTGAGTTCGGTATAAGAAATTCTTCAAAAAAGTTGTAGGAGTGGAATATTTTTCGTATCTTTATAGTTGATAATCAGAGTATTAACGAAAAAATCCACTCCTATGAATAGTACAAATTTAATAGAAATATTCTGTATTCTTGATGAATTCTGCAAGTTTTTTTGCTCCTCAACTCAAAAAAACGTCTGTTAGACGAGTCTAGTAAGCATCGCCGAAACCGTCCGTGTGTAATGAGCGATAGTGAAATAATGACTATCCTCATCATGTATCATCAGTCTCATTACATAGATCTTAAAACGTTCTATCTTCATGAGATTTGTGAACATCATCGTTCCGAATTTCCCCATACACTATCCTATAACCGATTTGTCGAGCGTCAGCAAAAGGTAAATATGCTCTTGTTGATATTTCTACAGACATGTGCCCTAGGCAAATGCACAGGCATTTCAATTATAGACTCTACTCCTCTGCGCAGTTGCCACATCAAGCGTATGTACAAGCATAAGACTATGAAAGGCTGGGCTGCCAAGGGCAAGTGTACTATGGGTTGGTTCTATGGATTCAAGCTACATCTTATCATCAATGACAAAGGAGAGATTATACAGTGGATGCTCACACCTGGCAACACTGATGACAGATACCCATTGAAGGACAAACACTTCACAGAAAAGCTCTTTGGCAAGCTGTATGCGGACAAAGGGTACATTTCACAAAGTCTATTTGAGGAGCTATTTATTGATGATATACATCTGATAACAAAGCTACGAAGGAATATGAAAAAAATTCTATGATGCTATTGCAGGATAGAATTAGACTACGAAAAAGGGCTACTATAGAAACGGTCAATGACGAACTCAAGAATGTATGCCACATAGAGCATACAAGACACAGAAGCATTGACAACTTTGTAGCCAATCTTATTGCAGCAATTATTGCTTATAATCTTATGCCAAAAAAGCCAACTATGAATATTGAAATCATTGACAAAAGCAGGCTAATTGCATAAAGCTTATACCGAACTCAGGTTATAATATCATTTTAAATGTATACAATAACGGAACAACTAATATCAGTTTAAAATCGAATATAAGGTCATCTATTGATTATTTGGGTTTCATGCAATTGAATGCTAAATTTGTTCCGATATACGCAAAATAAAATACAGAAAGACTAAAAAGAGGAAACTAAAATTCAATAATAAATGGTAGCAAGTATAGACTTCCCAAATCCAGAGTGAAAACAGACCATTTTATTCCTTTCCTTACTACAATTTTCACCTTATTATAATAGGTAGAAACTAACAAAAAGAGAGTCTGCTTTACGCTACAGCTATTTGTTTGGCTTTAATTAACAAGTTCTTTCGCCAAACTAAAGTTTTGTTATTACTTTTTAATGTGATTATTCTCCAATAGTAAACTTACCCAAATCTTAAAATCTGGTGTAGATAAATGGCTGTACACTATCTTGACTTAAATTGATAACAAGCTGTAAAACAAGTATAAATATTCCCAACTTAGTCAACCATGGCAATGAGATAAACTTTTGTTGTAGCCATCTATAATCGCTTTGTCGAATAGAATGAAGTTCAAGACCAACCGCTAACAGCATTATCCAAAGTAGACGTGCATTAATGAAATTCTGTATATCGACGAAATGTAAGTCTGTGGTTATCTTACCAATAATACTAAATGCTGTATTAAGGTCGTGGGAACGAAAGAATATCCACGCAACAGATATATACGTAAAAGTCATTAGCCAGCAAATAGTTTTCAAAAAAATCGTATTCTGAACCTTGCCAAAACCTCTATTACGAGCAAACTTGTGAATTGTTAAACCAACGCCATGTAACAATCCCCACAGCACAAACATACCTGATGCCCCATGCCATAATCCCGCTACTATCATTGTAATGAAAGTGTTTCTGTACGTTTTCAGTTCGCCTTTCCTATTTCCCCCCATTGGAATATAGATATAATCACGGAACCATTGCGAAAGCGTAATGTGCCAACGATGCCAAAACTCTGTCAAGTTTAGACTCTGATATGGCGAATTAAAGTTATTAGGCAGTCGGAATCCCATAAGTGCTGCAATTCCAATAGCCATATCGCTGTAGCCAGAAAAGTCACAATATATTTGCAACGTAAATCCTAAGACACCCATTAAGTTTTCAAATCCAGTGTAGGCCAAAGGATCAGCAAATATCCAATTATTATATTGTGCCAAGTAATCGGCTACTAATGCCTTTTTCAACAAACCACAAATTATAAGCCATAGTCCCAAATTTATAAGATGCTTATCGTTAAGACGCGGTGTATTTATCTGCGGAATTAAGACCTTAGCACGTGTAATAGGTCCTGCAATCAATAAAGGGAAGAACGTAAGATAAAAACTATATTCTAACAAATCGGTCGTTTTAGGAAATCGTTCTTTGTACACATCTATTGTGTAACTAATGGCTTGAAAGGTATAAAACGATATACCTATGGGCAATATTAGTTGTAAGGGAGCAAAATTACTCTGTAGTAAATGATTTAAAATATCAAGGGTGAAGTTGGTGTACTTATAGTAAAGTAACGGAAGAAGTTCTATTAAAATAACAATAAAAACCCCTACTCTACGCGGGTTACCACGTCGTAAGCGCATCATTTTCTTCGTTAAGAACCACGAAAGCAATGTTGTTATAGGCAGCAAGACCATTAAAGCGCCATTTGCCTTATAGGCAAAAAACATTCCAAATAGTACAACATAAGCTTTCATCCATGTTTTTCTGCTGCCATTTATATAAATATAGCCAGCAAAAAACAGAAGAAAAGCAATCATAAACGATAGTGTACAGAACGACCAATCCTTATTGGAAGTTGCCAAAAAGGAAAAAAATGCGCCTATTGTCTGCTTTAAATCTATCATCTATCGTACTAAAATCCTTTGAAAGAAGGTTGTAAGAGTTTTGTATTTGTTGCTTTATGATGGTGTAGAGGATCTTTCAGTACTACAGGATAAGTTGCTTTCGAACTTCTCATAAAGGCAGCAACATTGTTCAACCATAATGCTGCAGCCTCCCAAGTAGGATGATAATGATCGGAACCACGTTTCAATTTCAGTCCTCTACTATCAAAGAAACAGCCTTGTTTCGTATGTTTCTTCATCAAATCGATAATTCCTGTATCGCCATTCCAGCTCGCAGGACCTATCCAAACATAGGGAAAGTTGGCCAACTTGGCTACTATCGTCTTTATATGAGTCTCTCTTAAATCTAAGTCGTTAACGAATAGTTCGTTACTACCCAAGCAAAGTAATATGTAAGTAGGCTTATACTCCTTAATAAAATGCTCTATTGTTTTCGAATTTGCCCACTTTTCGGTGGTAGAACCATACCAAATAACAGTATAAAGCTTATGATGGTTCTCTTCAGCATAGTCGCCGAGTCGTCGAGACAAGCCTTCTACCATCGAATCTCCTATGAATAAAAACGTTTGTTTGCTCCTATGTTGTTTCTTTTTCTTGTGTTTTGGTGCAATTTCAGAGTCGTTTTTATCAGCTTTTCTCAGTTGGGCAAGACTAATTTTCTTTATCGTAAATTTGCCAAAAGATATTTCTCCTGGCACAATAGCATAACCAACAACGATTGCCAGCACAGCAACCAATAATAAGAATATCTTGCTTTGCTCGCGCACGTTGCTTATAAATTCAGTTCAACCTCTACTGGGCAATGATCGCTACCATACACTTCGGTATGTATTTTAGCTTCGACAAGTTGCTCACGTAATCGATTTGACAACAAGAAATAGTCGATACGCCAGCCTGCATTCTTCTCTCTTGCTTTGAAACGATACGACCACCACGAATAAGTTACCTGCTCTGGATAAAGTGTTCGGAAGCTGTCAATAAATCCATTTCCAAGAAATTGCGTCATTTTTGCTCTTTCCTCATCAGAGAATCCTGCATTTTTTCGATTGGTCTTAGGGTTCTTTAAGTCTATTTCCTCATGTGCAACATTCAAGTCGCCACACACAATAACAGGTTTCTTCTCATCCAATTGCTTGATATAGGCCTGGAAATCGTCTTCCCATTGCATTCTGTAACCTAATCGTTTCAAGCCATCTTGCGAGTTTGGCGTATAACATGTAACAAGATAGAAGTTCTCCATTTCGAGCGTAATTACTCTTCCTTCATGGTCGTGTTCATCTATACCCAACCCATAAGAAACATTTAAAGGCTTGTGTTTTGTAAAGATTGCTGTTCCCGAATAACCTTTCTTGTCAGCATAATTCCAATACGACTCATAACCATCGAATGCTATATCAAGTTGTCCTTCCTGCATCTTTGTTTCCTGCAAGCAGAAAAAATCCGCATTCATTTCGGCAAAACTTTCTTAAAGCCCTTTGTAACACAAGCCCGAAGACCATTTACATTCCATGAGATAAACTTCATATTATCTTGTTTCCTTTCTTTTAAATCTATTTAACTTTGGGTGCCTCAAGCAATTATTGTTTTATATTCGCATCTTATCAGAGTGCACAAGGTCCATAAACTCCTCGCGTGTTTTCGCTTGATTAAATGCTCCACTGAATGCACTCGTTGTTGTTATAGAGTTTTGTTTCTCTATTCCACGCATCTGCATGCACATGTGCTTCGCCTCAATTACTACCATTGTACCAAGCGGTTGCAGAGTATCTTGAATACAATCCTTTATCTGTTGTGTCAATCTTTCCTGTACTTGGAGACGATGACTGAATATATCTACCACGCGTGCTATCTTGCTTAAGCCTGTTATATGGCCATTAGGAATGTATGCAACGTGCGCTTTTCCGTAGAAAGGGAGCATGTGATGCTCGCACATAGAAAAGAAATCAATGTCTTTTACTATTACCATCTGATTGTATTTCTCTGCAAAAAGTGCATCAGTAAGCACCTTATGAGGGTCTTGAGTATAGCCACGTGTTAACACTTGCATTGCTTTTGCCACACGCGTAGGTGTCTTTTCCAAGCCTTCTCTATCTGGATCCTCACCTAAAAGTTGCAATACATGTCGGTAATGTCCTGCTAAGTCGTCTAGGCCTTCACGAAATTCTATATTTGACTTCATTATTATTCTTGATAAATCGTATAATATTATCTTATAAAAAAATATGTTGTTCTGCTATTCAGAGAACTTTATTTTGCTATTAAAATAGGAGTATCTTGTAGTTTAATCAGTTCACTTCGCAATTAAATCCAGGACACTCACACCTTTAAACAGATTTATTTTATTATCTGAAATGGCTTCCTCAATTGATTTAAAAGTTTAATCTAATTTTAAAATAAAGCCATTTAGTAATCCATTACATCAGGCTCATTACCAACCACTTTAGATGTTTCTATTGTTACCATAGCTCTAATTACGTTGGCATGGGTAAACCCTTCTTTCTTCAATTTCCTCATAATCTTACGTGCTTCTTCGTAACTTACATAGTTTCCGACCTGGCACATCCAACGAGGAGAATAGAAGTGAACGTATATTGGTTCGGTTTGTAATATCTGTTTAGCCTTCTGTCCCCATCTTTCAGCTTCCTTTCGGGCTTCTCTTGTATTGCCTCCAGAATAGGCTAACACACGAAATCCCCTCACTCTTCTTACGCCTTTCAGCACACGTTTAGTTACTGTTTGTTTAACTATTGTACCATCTACAGGGTCTATAATAGGACGTCTTACCTTCTTGCGCACAAGTTTTGTACGCTGATTAGTAGATGTACTTGCTGTCGGTGGGGGTGTTGGCGCTTCGATACGAGGCTCTATTCGTGGGGTAACAGGTGAAGGAACAGATAGTTTATTCACTGGCGACTGTACCTGAGTTTGCTGTTTTTTCTTATTTGCTTTAGTATTTTTCTTTCCGTTCACCAACGCGTCTATATCCTCACTCTGCGTTACAGTGACAGTACCTTGTGCACCAACAGCTAAACAGCTAAGGAGTGCGACGACCAATATGGCAAGGAATTTCTTCATTTCTTTTGCTTTTATAAAGTCCCCAAGAGCCGCTAATTCTTACGATTAGCGGCTCATAGGACTTTTTGTTTACTTGTTTTTACTTCTTCCAAGCATCAATAATACCCTTGAAATCGTCAGCTTTCAAAGAAGCTCCTCCTATCAAACCACCATCAATATTTGGTTTTGAGAATAGTTCTGGTGCGTTGCTTGCCTTGCAGCTGCCACCATATAAGATGCTTGTTTCGCTTGCAACGTCTTGCCATACTTCTCTGCTACGATTGAACGAATGTATGCGAGCATCTCTTCAGCTTGGTCAGATGTTGCAGTTTTTCCTGTTCCGATAGCCCAAATTGGCTCGTAAGCAAGAATAATGTTCTTCCAAGCCTCTTCGCTGAGGTGGAAAACAGAACCTTCGAGTTCAGCCTTCACCACTTCGTTTTGCTTATTTGCTTCGCGTTCTTCTAATGTCTCGCCGCAGCAGAAGATAACTTTCAAGCCGTTTGCAAGTGCCATTTCTACCTTTTCCTTTAAGATTTCGGCTGTTTCTCCGTAGTATTGACGACGCTCAGAGTGGCCGAGAATAACATATTCTGCACCTGTACTCTTAACCATTGCAGCAGAAACCTCACCAGTGTAGGCACCTTTTTCCTTGTTAGCACAGTCTTCTGCGCCAAGCTTTACCAAGTCCTTATCCAACACATTAGCTACACTTGCCAAATGTATAAAAGGAGTGCAGATTACAACATCGCAGTTAGGTTTGTCTGCCTTTAAAGCGTTATTGATTTCTGTTGCCAATGCAATACCTTCTTGCAGGGTCTCGTTCATCTTCCAGTTACCTGCTACAATTTTCTTTCTCATATGTCTTTTACGTTTTAAAAGTTGATACAGTTTTCGTTTCTGTTCGTTATTAAGAAGCCATTGTTCTTTTTCTTTAATCCACTCTTCTCGTTTCTTTACCCACTTAGTCCAAGCCCAAAAGCGGTCGGCAATAATGAGTAAGATAAGCGGTAACAAGTAGCATAGCACCATTGTAAGTATCTTTTTCCACGTACTACTCTCTGGTTCGTGCCCTATTGTAAGCAGCGACAGGGGTGCATTCAATTCCTCTACCTTTGGAATATCGTTATGATTCCACTTGTTTATAATTGTTCCTTTGTACAGCAACAAGAGTCCAGGGTTACTTCTTATTACAGTTTTCAGCGTTGTACCATCGGTTGTGTAGAACGGATATTCCGCTCCTGTAATGTCACGCCAGTGCTTTATGCCCTTTTCCGTACTTGCTGTAAGTCCATAGAAGGCGTATCCGTTTTCCTTTGCATACTCGTATATGCTTTCAATATCACCAAAATTCCTGTCTTGTGCTACTTCGAGCAAAGGTGAAATCAGTAAGAATGTATAGCCATCTTTGTTTAATATCTGTTCGGTAAGGTCCTCATCGGTCTTCGAGTTGGTTATAGAGAAGTCGTGAATAGGTGGCTCATAGCCTTGTTCTACTACTTCTTGCTTAGTATCTACAAACACCCATGTGCTGTCATCGTACGGATAATTGTTTTCGTCGAACTCTTTCTGAACACCGTCTTTGGTACATATAAAGGTGGTTTTATACTTTGTTTGCTTTGCTCCTTTGGGTATTTGCATTCCTTTCCATATATTTGTCCGATGTAATATGGGCGGAAATCGAACAGCGGTAAGTGGTAAAGACTCAGCAACGACACTACAATAATGAACGCCATAGTGAAGTAGGTAGCTATCCATTGGTTAGTTTTTGAGATAAACCGCACTTGATAAAGTGGCCATCGCATAACAACCACGACTGCTGCAAGCAGCACCAAGTTCTTGATAAATGTCTGACTGTTTGTCAAATGTATCGCATCGCCAAAACAACCGCAGTCTTGTATAGGATTACTAATTGTGAGCCAAAGCGTTACGATGGTCATTCCAAGCATCAGCACGAACGACAACTTACTCACTAAATGGCGACGAATGGCCAGCAACAACAAGATACCCAGCGTAAACTCTATACCTGAAAGCGAGATAGATAGAATGAGTTGTACCCATTCAGGCACCTTTCCCGCCATACCCAAGGCTGTAAGATAGTCGCCTATTTTGTATTGCGAACCGAGTGGGTCTATGGCTTTTACGAAACCAGAGAAGATAAACGTTGCGGCAAGCAACAAGCGGCAGATGTTTACTAAAAACGATTTCAGTTTACTCATTATGCAATTTTATTGCTCCAAATACAGCGTAACGATGATATCCATGTAGTTAGCATCAATGCCTTCGCTCACCAATGTTTGTCCGCACAGGTTTTCTATTTCCTTTACACGCTCTATTTTGGTAAGAATAAAGTCCGTGTAGCTGCTCACACGCATATCGCGCCATGCTTCACCATAGTCGTGATTCTTCTTCAACATCAACTCGTATGTCGCTTTTGCATGCTTCTCGTAGAGTGCCATTGCCTCTTCGGGCGTTATGTCCACAGTGTCTACAAACGGACGTTCAAGCTGTATAAGTCCTATGATTCCATAGTTGATAAGAGCTATAAACTCTTGTCGAACACTCTCTCCAACACGATTTTCGCCCGTTATTTCTATCGAACGAATACGCTTAGCCTTTATAAAGAGCTGGTCGGTAAGCGACGATGGGCGCAGAATACGCCACGATGCGCCATAGTCGTGCAGCTTCTTAGAGAAGAGCGACTGGCATTCGGTTAGAACTTCTTTAAACTCCTGTTCGGTCTTGGTCATCTGTTCTGACATAATGGATTTCTTATTTACAATGCAAAAATACTGAAAATATACGAACTGGCAAAATCATTCTTATAATAATATATAAGCAACCAATATCCCTTCTTTACACTGCAACATGATTTAAAGCTAATGAAGATAAATTCAAAGTAGCATACAAGGGTTGTTAACGAGCTGATAGATTGTTCTAAATTTCGGTATTCAATAAGTCGATTTATATGGTTTTGCTGGGTATAGGTATAGCTACAAGAGAACGCTCTATAATATACTGATTATCAATTGTTTAAAAACAGAGTTGCAATATAGCTTGTTTTGCAACGCAAAAGTGCCTGTTTTAGCGTGCAATAGTGCCTGTTTTGCAACGTAAAACAAGCACTATTACATTTCAATTGTACTTCTCTTGCTTTTCGATAGTATTTTTTCGGTTTATCGACAGTTGCGAATTGGTCTATTTTTCCTATATTTTTCGTGGCGTAAAATAAGAACGTCGGCACTACGATTAAGACCTTTTTATTGGGCGGTCTTAAGTCGTAGTACCGACGTTTCTATTGTTTTAAAGTATCGTAAATATTAGTCTTTCACAGCCTTTTGCTTCTTCCACTCTATAAAGAGGGCCGCACAAATAGCGAGAAGAAGGGCTACAAGTGCCACGTAGGCAATGGTTTCGGTGGTGCTAATGCTTGATGGGTGGAAGTCTAACACTACTTCGTGCTTACCAGCTTTCACATTTAGGCACGCAAAATATAGTTTACGCGGCCAAGTTCGGCAGGCTGTCCATCAATGGTAGCGGTCCAACCAGGATAGTATATCTCTGAGAATACAACCACTCCGCCCTTTGCTGAGTTTATTGTATAGGTTAAACTATTGGGCTCATACTTAGTTAGTACGACCCTTGCTGTAGAATCGTTAGTTTGTGTTTGTCCGAGTATAGGCTCAAACTTCTTGTCGGCTACAGCTTCGTGGCTTACATCTATCTTGCCTACTCCTGCATATTCTGCATTAGCATCAGCCACGTATGTAAGTTTGTCTACGAACCAACCATTACCTTGTGCATACGGATTTTGTATTGAAGTAGTAGCATTGCCCTGTAATGGAACTATAAAATATTTGGCGTTGAGCATATTCAGTATGGGGAATAGCTTTCTGCCATCTATTTCCGACATAACTCCACCCTTATTAGCTATGGCTTGCATAGCAGTTTGCATCTCAGGAGCAATGTATTTATCAATCATTTCTTGATAGCGACGGAGCTTGGCTGGGTGATATCCGCCAATGCTCTTATGGAAGTACGATGTGTTGTTTTCGTTGAAGGCACCCGATGCGAAGTTTAGCACCCGGTACGATAAAGATTTATCTTTCAGTATTTGCAAATCAGTAGCAGTAGCCTGTTGTGGTGTATCGCGTTCGCTCTTAGGCACAAACATCTCGTCGTTTAAATAGCGTTTATCCACTTGCCAAAGGTCTATTAAGCAGAGAGCAGATATTCCAACAATAAGGTAGATTGCTTTAATTTTCTGTGCCTTAAATAGTAAAGCATAGCAACACCAATTATTATAATCACGATTGAACGCCAAGCATCGGCACTTACCATAGCACCACGCATAGTGGCAATGCTCGAAAGCATCATATTCTGAACATCAGGAGTCATTCCTTGAATGCCGGAGAGCATCTGACGCTCTTGATCTGATACGAAAGGTCCCATCATACTTGGCATTAACGCTATTGCGAGAGCTACACCTGCTGTAAGTGCAAGACTAGCATAAACATACTTCATATTCTTTGTTAGCACTGTAGGTTCGTCTACAATGCGCTTTAAAGCAAGTGCCGCAAGCAACGGAATGGTAAACTCTGCTATAACTAATATGCTGGCAACAGTACGGAATTTAGCGTACATTGGTACATAATCGAGGAAGAAATTGGTAAAGCCCATAAAGTTGTGTCCCCACGAAAGCAATATAGACAGTGCAGTAGCTGCCAGCAATGCCCACTTTATTGGTGTCTTAACAATGAACAAACCCAACACAAAGAGAAAAAGGACAAAGGCTCCCACATAAACAGGACCGCTCGTACCGGGCTGCGTTCCAAAGTATTGTGGTATAGCCTCGTATAGTTGTGGTAACATATTTTCAACCTCTGGGTTAGCCTTTGCCATAGCCGTTGCATTCTGACTTAATGGAACGCTTGCACCGCCTTTAGCATCGGGCACAAGCAAAGTTAGTGTTTCGTCTATTCCATAGCTCCATTGCGTAATGTAGTCGCGGTCGAGACCTGAACTTGTTTGGTTAGCACTGTTCGCTTTTGTCAGTTCGCTCTTGCCACGCATACTTTCCTTCTGATATTCCCAAGTGTGGTAAAGGTTCGAAATATTGATGGCTATACCTATCAATGCTGCTGCTATGAGAATGCCCGAAGCTTTAAAGAAATGTTGTAAACGCTTTTCGCGAATGGCTTGTACAAGATAGGCTATTACCATAAACAACACTATGAAGAAGTAATAGTAGGTCATTTGCACGTGATTGGCCTTTACTTCGAAGGCTGTAAACACAGCTGTTACGATGAAACCCCACAGATATTTGCCTCGATAAGCCAAGACTACACCTCCTATCATCGGCGGGAGATAAGCTAAAGCCATTACCTTCCAAAGGTGGCCTGCAGCGATAATAATAAGGAAATAGGAAGAAAATGCCCACAGAATACTGCCTAAGGCTGCCAACGATTGGCGGAAATTAAACGCACGAAGCAGGATATAGAAGCCCAAGAGATAGGCAAAGAGGAACCAAACATAGTCGGGTAACCAAAGATGATAGGCTGCCATAACTGCCGAAAGTCCATCGGTGGAACTGTACGCAGGCGATATTTGGTAGGTCGGCATACCGCTGAAAAGCGAGTTTGTCCATCGTGTTACCTCGCCAGTACGTTGTTCGTACTCGGTAAGTTCCTGTCCCATGCCCACGCCTGCTTGCGAATCGTGGCGGAAAAGTATCTTTCCTTGCGATACAGGCACTAAAAAATAAGCAAAAGAGATTACTGCAAAGAGTGCGATAACAATCGCATCGGGCAGACATTTCTTCAAAGTATTCATATCAATTTCTATTTAATTCTTACGTGATATGCGTGCAAAGATACAAAAAACTCATTACTTACAACTGCCTGCTACTAACTTTTTAGTACCTTTGCAGTATGAAAATAGGAATTATTGTGGCAATGGACAAGGAGTTTACGCAGCTCAAGTCCATTCTCGAACATACGGAAACGGTGTGTCGCAACCACAAGGAGTTTGTGCTTGGAAAGGTTGGCGACAAGGAAATAGTGTTGCAGAAGTGTGGCATTGGTAAGGTAAACTCTGCCATTGGTGCGGTGGAAATGATAAACAACTATAAGCCCGACCTCGTTGTTTCGAGCGGCTGTGCAGGTGGAGCAGACGCAACGCTGAACGTTATGGACGTAGTTGTGGCGACAGAATGTGTTTATCACGACGTTTCTTGCGGCAGCGAAGCTGTCAAAGGACAGGTTATGGGCATGCCTGCACGCTATGTATCGCCTGCAGAATTGGTAGAAAAGGCACTCTCACTGAACGATACGAAGGACGGAAACGACTTCACCATCAAGGCTGGACTTACGGTCAGTGGCGACTATTTCGTTACAACAAAAGAGAAAATGCAGTCTATCATGAACGATTTTCCCGAAGCAACGGCAGTAGATATGGAGAGTTGCTCCATTGCGCAGGTATGCTATGTATATGGCGTGCCTTTCGTTTCGTTCCGTGTCATCAGCGACATTCCGCTCAAAGACACCGACGCGAGTATGTATTATGACTTCTGGAACAAGGTTGCCGAGGGCAGTTTCGAGGTTACAAAGCATTTTATCAACACACTTTAAACACAAAGAACAATATGGACAAGATACCTTCTTTCACCATCGACCACGACCGTTTGCTGCGTGGTATCTACATCAGCCGACAGGATTGTGTAGGAAACGAAGTAGTAACAACCTTCGATATTCGTATGAAAGAGCCTAACCGAGAACCTGCACTGCACATCGGTGCGCTCCATACCATAGAGCATTTGGCGGCAACCTACCTGCGAAACGATGCCGAATGGAAAGACCGAGTGGTTTATTGGGGACCAATGGGCTGCCTGACGGGCAACTACCTGATACTGAAAGGCGACCTGAAGTCGGCAGAGATAGTAGACCTTATGCGCCGCACCTTCGAGTTTGTAGCTTCGTTCGAGGGCGAAATACCAGGCGCAGCCCCCAAAGATTGCGGCAACTATCTGCTTCACGACCTGCCGATGGCGCGCTGGGAAAGTCGCAAATTCGTAGACGAGGTATTGAATAAGATTACCGAAGACAACCTAATCTATCCGTTCCGCGAAGAATAATAAGAAAGAAAACACTTTTACATTCCAAATTGTTGTGATTCTTAAAAAAAAAGAATTATATTTGCAACTGAACGGAAAGGTATCGTTTACCACTGACAAAAGCGTTCATAAACATTGCCCCCGTTCCGTCCCATTGTATGAGGCAAACGGGGGTAATTTGTCTAACTAATTATAAAAAAATACGACTATGAAACCAAAACTACTTTTCTCATTGTTTGCCATAGCAATAATGCTGATGGCAGCACTACCGACGCAGGCACAAAGAACGAAGCGTATGTCGTAGTAAGCGACGACGGCGCAACGCTCACGTTCTATTACGACGCACAGAAATCGAGCCGAACGGGTACGGTGTATGGTATCAAGGAAACCCGATACCAAGGCAGATGCCCGGCTTGGGCAGGAGTTCCCGAAGCTAATAATACATGGACTACTACGGTCGTGTTCGATACGTCGTTCAAGAACTACCGCCCGACAACCACCCGTTGTTGGTTTGGCGATTGCAGAGCCTTGAAGAATATCACGGGTTGGGAAAATCTCAACACGTCTGAAGTAACCGATATGACGGAAATGTTCTTAGCTTGTACTTCTTTAACCTCGCTCGACCTATCGAACTTCAACACGGCAAACGTTACCAACATGAGCATGATGTTCATGCACTGCATTGCTCTGACCTCACTCGACCTATCGAGTTTCAACACAAAGAACGTAACCAACATGAGGCACATGTTCTTCAACTGTAAAGCACTGTCTTCGCTCAATCTTTCAAGTTTTAACACGAAGAACGTAAGAAATATGAGCAGTATGTTCTCTGTCTGCGCCAATATGACCTCGATTAATGTCTCGAACTTCAACACCGAGAACGTAACCGATATGGAAGAGATGTTCATGAGTTGCACCAAACTGACATCGCTCAATCTTTCAAACTTCAATACAGCAAAAGTTACCCGTATGGGCTATATGTTCAGTGCTTGCTCAAATCTAACCGTACTTGACCTTTCCAGCTTCAATACGGCAAATACAATAAACATGGGAGGGATGTTCAATGAATGTCAAAACCTGACTTCGCTCAACCTATCAAGCTTTAACACAACTAACGTAACCAGTATGGCAAATATGTTTCGTGGTTGTAGCAGTCTGAAATCGCTTGACTTATCAAACTTCAACACGGCTAAAGTTGGTTTTATGGATAATATGTTTGACGGATGCATCAGTCTGAACACCCTCAACATTTCGAGTTTCAATACAAAGGAAGTAATCCATATGTGGAGTATGTTTCGGAACTGCAAGAAACTGACTTCGCTCGACCTGACAAATTTCAACACGAAAGGTACAGTATCGTTCAGAGAAATGTTCAGTCATTGCGAGTCTCTGACCACCATTTACTGCAATGATGCATGGAATTGCAGCACTGCAAAGGATATGTTCAGCTTCTGCGAGAAACTCAAAGGTGCAGTGGCATACGACAAGAACAAAACCGATGGGTCGATGGCAAACCCCGATACGGGATATTTCACAAGAAACACCATCGGGAATTTCGGCAGGCATGTCATCGAACAACGCTACCGTAAGAACTATCTACTCTGTCAATGGCAAGAAACAGAAGGAATTGCAGCGTGGAGTAAATATCGTTCGTATGAGCGACGGCACAATACGCAAGGTTATAAAATAAGAAATAAGAAACAAGAGACAAGTAACGGAACAACACCGTTTGTCCTAACAGAGTTATGGCATTCATCGCAACGAAGTTACGACCAACAGAGCAACGGAGTTACGACGATTGGGAGCAACTCCGTTACGGCAAAAGCCTCTATTCGGCAACTGTTTCAATGGTGTCCAAACACAGAAAAACAAAGCGAAGATATAGTTTAGACAATACAACAAACCGCCTTGGCACCTCTGTCAAGGCGGTTTGTTGTTAATGTGCGTTCGGTATAAGAAAGCGGTTCAAATAGGCATCTCTTAGGTATTTTGGGCATTCTTCTCTAATAGAATAATGAGAGTTTTTAGGTTTAACTTTGTAAAGATAATTCCATTAAAAAGTGATAACTGCGCTTTGACATTGCGAAAGTGACTCTTTTGCGATGCAAAACCTACGCTTTTACCGTGCAAAACAGCCGCTTTTGGAATGCAAAACAATAGGTTTTGTAACATTCTGATATATAGAATGTTATACGATAATTATGCTTGTGAAAAATATTTACACTCTTATCGCCTTCTTTTCTCTCATAAAATAACGTGAGTTCAGTGTAAGAATATAAGGACGAAGACAGCTCTCTTCTTTTCGATTATCAGCATATCAAATCATAATCAATCCTTTATTGGCATTGCCTTGATAAATAATATACTGCTTAATTCTTACATCAAACTCACGTTTCTTATTGTTTCCTTTTACAAATTAAACTTGTATCCTACCGAAACGGTAATGATTTTGTTTTTGCTATCGCTTAAATCGTGGTTGTAAACCTTTGAAAGTCCGATGTTATAGCGAGCCATCAGCATCACGTTTTTCATATTCGTAGCTTATGCCAACAGGTATGGAAAAAGGCGGTTTTCTTGAAAAAAAGAATTTGCATCGCCTTCACTGACTACATTCTTTTCGTACTTTATTCCACCCTTTCCGTCCGTCTCATAGTCTTGCATTTCAGTGTGCGATGTAGCCTTTGTAAGGAAAGAAGGCTGACAACCAACCGAGAACGCCAAGCCTTTCGATACATAAACGTGGGCAAGCAACGGAACATCAACATAGCCAAGATTGAAATATGAATCGTAGAAAACGGTGCCACTCCTTGCTGACAGGTCGGCAGGTACGTCCTCAAAGTTGCAACCTGCCTGTGTATAAGCAACACCACCAGACAACGCCAACTTATCTGTCAGTTGGTAATACACATCTGCACCGCCCGAGAAACCTATCCTCGTCTGCGAATGCGAAATTCTGTTATCTGCAACACCGATAGCATCATTGGTTAGATTAGCAAAGCTAACGCCGACGTGTGGTACTACCGACCACGTTCCCCACTTAGGTTGTGCCTGTACTGAGAATACAGAAAGCACAAATAAAGATAATAAAAAAAATCGTTTCATAAGTATGTTTTGTTTTACTTATAAAACGACCTTTTCACCTTATTATTATATTATAGGCAGATTTTTCAGCTCTATAATCGAACAGGCAGGGATAATGAAGAAAGTGTTTACTCCTTGCTTTCACGCTTACGCTCAAGGTGATCAAGCAGAATCTTGCGCATACGAATGCTCTTCGGCGTTACTTCGATGTACTCATCTACCTTTATATATTCTATACATTCTTCAAGACTCATCTCCACTTTCGGTATTACACGTGCCTTATCGTCGGATCCTGATGCACGCACATTGGTGAGTTGCTTCGCCTTCGTTACGTTGATAACCAAGTCTTTTTCGTGTACATGCTCACCAACAACCTGCCCACCATATACTTCTTCGCCTGGGTCGATAAAGAACTTACCACGGTCTTGCAATTTATCAATAGAGTAAGCGTATGCCGTACCATTCTCCATCGCAATCATAGAACCATTGATACGACGAGTAATCTCGCCCTTAAAAGGCTGATATTCCTTGAAACGGTGTGCCATAATCGCCTCGCCTTGACTCGCAGTAAGCACGTTTGTGCGGAGTCCCATTATACCACGAGAAGGTATTTCAAACATTATGTTCACACGGTCGCCCTCAGTATCCATACTCAAGAGTTCGCCCTTGCGACGCGTTACCATATCAATCATCTTGCTTGAGAACTCGTCGGGAACGTTAATCGTAAGTTCTTCGATAGGCTCACAACGCTGTCCGTCTATCTCCTTATATATTACTTGTGGCTGTCCCACCTGCAATTCGTAACCTTCACGACGCATTGTCTCTACCAAAACCGATAGGTGTAACACGCCACGGCCACTCACCAACCACTTATCCATGGTTCCTTCAACGAGCGAAACACGCAAGGCGAGGTTCTTTTCAAGCTCTTTTTCAAGGCGTTCGCTTATGTGTCGCGACGTACAGAACTTACCTTCCTTTCCAAAGAAAGGCGAATCGTTAATAGTAAAGAGCATACTCATGGTTGGTTCGTCCACTGCAATGGGTGGCAAAGCCTCTGGATTGTCGTAGTCGGCAATGGTATCGCCAATCTCAAATGCTCCAATCCGATGATAGCACATATATCTCCAGAGTCTACAGCATCGGTCTTGCGGTGCGTCATACCCTCGAAGGTGTGCAGTTCCTTAATCTTTGTGCGTTCCTTGCTGCCGTCTCTATGGCAAATCGTAATATTCTGACCGTCTTTCAATGTACCACGATGCACACGACCGACAGCAATTCGCCCCGTATAACTTGAGAAATCCAACGATGTAATGAGCATCTGCGGCGTACCTTCCAACTGACGTGGTGCTGGAATAGCCTTAATAATTAAGTCTAAAAGGTAGTCTATATTTTCTGTTTGTTCGTTCCAGCTTGCGCTCATCCAGCCGTTCTTTGCTGATCCATAGACTACGGGGAAGTCCAATTGTTCCTCTGTAGCATTTAAATCGCACATAAGGTCGAACACCATCTCGTACACTTCTTCCGGTCTACAATTAGGTTTGTCCACCTTATTAACTACCACCACCGGCTTCAAACCCAGCTGTAGAGCCTTCTGAAGCACAAAGCGCGTCTGCGGCATAGGCCCTTCGAAAGCGTCAACCAGCAGCAAACAGCCGTCCGCCATATTCAATACGCGTTCAACTTCGCCTCCGAAATCAGAGTGACCCGGTGTATCAAGAATATTAATTTTAGTATCTTTCCAATTGATACTTACGTTTTTGCTAAGAATTGTTATCCCCCGTTCACGCTCCAAGTCATTGGAGTCTAATACTTCGTCGCTGTTATTTTGTCCATCACGGAATAGTTTTCCAGCGAGCATCATCTTGTCTACCAACGTTGTTTTACCGTGGTCTACGTGCGCAATTACTGCGATATTTCTTATATCTTGCATTTATTATGTCTTAATTCCTAAGTAAAATGTGCGTGCAAAAGTACAAATAATAATCGTAAAAGTATTGTGGAATAAATAAAATGTTGTAACTTTGCAACGCATTTTCGGAAATACCGATGCATTTGACATTGTGAACCGTTTCGATTAAGGCGGCTTTAACAATAGAAAGATGTAATTGCAAACAACATTAATCAACAATTATTATGTATTTAAGTAAAGAAAAGAAAGAAGAAATCTTCGGCCAATACGGCAAAGCACAGAAGGTAGAAGACACTGGTTCAGCTGAAAGTCAGATTGCATTGTTTACCTATCGCATCAAGCACTTGACTGAACACGTTAAGAAGAACCGCAAGGACTTCGTTACAACTCGTTCTCTTACTCGTCTTGTAGGTAAGCGTCGTGCGCTTCTTGACTATTTGTACGAACGCGATATTGAGCGCTATCGTGCTATCGTTAAGGCTCTTGGTCTTCGTAAGTAAGATTTCGGAAAGCATACAAATCCCCACAAACATCATTTGTTTGTGGGGATTTTTTTTATTCAAACAAGTAATAAGTCATTGCACCTACATTATTCTTTCTCCTTTTTCATTACTGTTTGGGGTTAATACACAATCGCAATTTCCACAACACATCAATACTTCTGAAAAACTCCCCTTGCTCTATCCCTATTCAAAAAAGACAGCATTGCTTTCAGTTTTCTTTCATATATATAAACTCTTATTATTCAGATAATTATCAAACTATATTGATTAAATCTATTTCTGTATAGATAAAGTCGATTGGTAGCTATGTAGAAAAGGCTTAACTTTGCATCAGAAAAACAAACAAAAAGAATAATAAATAAAAAAAGAAAAGAGTATGAAGAATTTAGAATTTATCGGTTTAGAAGAGAGTAAAGTAAGTAAGGTTAGAGAAGCACTTGCAAAGTTGTTAGCAGATTTCCAAATCTATTATACCAACTTGCGCAATCTTCATTGGAACGTGAAAGGACATAGTTTCTTCATTATGCATGCTAAATATGAAGAGATGTATAATAGCGCTGCTGAACAAGTAGACGAGATTGCAGAGCGCATTTTGCAGCTGGGAGGTACTCCAGAAAGTAAGTTTAGCGAATATTTAAAGATTGCAACGATTAAGGAACTCGGCAAGGTTGAATGTGGAAAAGAGGCAATTGAGCTTATCTTAGGATACTTCAAGAATCTCATTGCACAGGAACGTGCACTCATAGCATTGGCTGGCGAGGCTAACGATGACGTTACTGCAGACCTCATGACAGGTTACATCGCAGCACAAGAGAAGACTGTTTGGATGCTCCTTGCTTTTGCTGAACACCACCATAAGAGTGAATGTGGTTGCGAAGTTAAGTAAGCAACGGTCATAAAGATTTAATTTTCAAGAGAATGTATCTATTCAGGTGCATTCTCTTTTTTGTTATATGGTAGCATCGAATCTTTGTTTTTTTATCTTTACCTTTGCATTTTAAAACTATCAGACAAGTAATACTGGGTATAAAATGAAGACTCTTAAAACAATAATTTCCATGCTTTTCCTGCTCTGTTGGCTGGGTGCTAAGGCTCAAATAGCTGTGTCAGTAGCTACAGAAGTAAACGATCGGAACATTAAAAAAGATGAGAAAACAGGGAAATTTGCGCTTTACACATCGGAAGGCAAACGACTTTTAAATGATCTTGATAGCATTAAACGCATACAAAGCAGCTTGTTTATCATTACTAAAAACAAGCTGAAAGGAGTTTACAGCGGCAAGGGAGTGGAAGTTATACCAATGAAATACAACAGAATGGAGGCTTTTGGCAATTTCTTTTGGAAGGTTTTTCTGAATGGAAAACAAGGTATTTATACCTTTGATGGAAAGAAAGTGCTGCCTACAAAATACGAAGAAATTATCTATTTGTACAGAGATTGGAACTTAGACCCCGACTTTGTTGTGAAAGAAAAGGGCAAATATGGTATGTTTAATGCTAAAGGCGACTGTATGATACAGCCAGAATATGATGAAGTAAAGTATGCTGACCAACACCAAATCTTCATTAAAGGTAACGAAAAAGGCTATCTCATGAAGCACAAACAGACGCTAATAAAAGGCATTACAATAAAAGATAAGATAACCAACTGGATAAAACAAAATGGTGATTCTAAGAGCATAAATTATTTTATATTTGAAGATAAGAACGGAAAAAATGGTTTGTTAGACATTGAAGGCAATGTATTGGTAAGTCCACAATACGAAAGTATGGCTCCATACTACAATATTTCGAGTGGCACAACTGATTATCTTGTTGTGCAACATAACTCGCTCTATGGAGTAATCAGTCTTTCTAACGAGGTCATAACCCCACTTAAATATAAATCGTATTCAAACATTTACATACGCGACCATATTACTTTAGAAGACGAAGAGGGGTATATGCTTTACTCACTGAAAGACAACAGCATTTTTCATTCGCTGCATTTCGACCATATAAGAGAGTCGAGCGGTCCGTATGCCTTAATTAAAAAGGAAGGGAAAGCTGCCTTTTTAAATAAAGTAACACTTGAGTTGGTCTTTCCTTTTAAATATGAAGACATTTCAGAATCGACCGAAGACAGTCTTTTTACAATAAGTCTGAATGGGAAATATGGTCTTGTTGACAAAAACGATAAGGTGTTTATTCCTTGCATATACGACGAGCCGCTGTACCCTTCGTGTGGAAATAAGTTTGTTGTAAAGAAAGATTATCAATATGGTATCGTTAATTTAAAGAACGAAATCATCTATGGTATGATTCCCCACCCTATTATTGCTTACAGCAATTCTTTCCAAATTATGGACATAAGCAGAAACAATCCTGAATTAGATTGCAACTTAAAGGAGATAAAAAGGGAATAATAAAAGCCGTATTCTAAATCCTGTCAAGGCATAATAATTGTACTTCAATGTAACTGAATACATCTTCTTTTTACTTCAAAATAGCCGTCTAATTATCAAATACAGCCGCTAATGTTTGTAAAGAAAAATACAAGTACAAAACGATGATTATTGTTTTGTATTGCAATAGTACCTGTTTTGCGATGCAATATAGCTTGTTTTGCTCGGCAAAAGTACCTGTTTTACAACGCAAAACAGACACTATTACAAGACACTGATAATAAGAATGTTACACAAGAATATCATTCCTGCAAAATCTTTACATTTTTACCGGCTTTTCTTCGCCCTTAAATTAGGTTAATATCATTAAGGTTTTACTATCTTTACTAAATGCATATGCATAGTAAAGCAACATATCTTCCATATAAAAAGAAACTGTATTAAGTCGTATTATTCACTTAACACAGTTTCTTTGGGTTATGTTTCTTACCCTATTTTATTGAGGGTAAACGAATTACATATTAAGTAATTGCTGATATTGGCTATCGGTTAAAATGTTCTTTAAATCTTCAAGGTAAGCTGAATGCTTTGCCATCATCTCTTTTGCGTGCTCTGAATGCATTGCCATTTTCTGCTTATCGCATTTAGCACCCTCACTCTTGCAGTTTGCTTTGCCTTGTTTTGTCGCATTGGTTAGCTTCGCCTTTCTTGCATTCGCCTTCCATCTTCTTGCTTGAGCATCTGACTTCTTGCATTGTCCTTCGGCTTTCTTGCATTCGTCATCTACTTTCTTACAATGTCCTTCAGCCATTTTGCAATGATCTTCAGCTTTCTTGCAATGGATATTTCCATGCGGAGAAGCCAGTAAATCGGCGTACTTTGTGTTAAGTTCTAAAAGGTCTTTAGCCTGACTTTCAGTAAGATTTAAGTCCTTTACAAGCTTATCTGTAAATGTCTTTGGGTCTACTTTATTAGCCCCTTCAGGGCAATCGTTCACTATATTGTTGCTGTTTGATGCTACCATAGTAGCTGGTGCAAGGGTCAAAATACCCATTGCCAAGAATCTAAAAATAGTTTTTGCATGTTCGTTTAATGTTTATTGCTTTATTTTATTTATACTATCTAAATATTTTCTTATGATTTATCAGAGTCAAAAAAATACTGATTTTTTTAAAAAAATATAAAAGGTACTCTTTTCTATCTTAATACCTATTGTAATAAGTACTATATTAATTCTTTATTCACAAATTCAGCTATCTTTTAGTGTGTTTTGTTCTTAACAGCAATCCCCTTTAAAGGAAAAGAAATAGAAAAACAAAAAGGGCAAGCTGCTGTTTTCCTTTGCAACTTGCCTTTATTAACTTGTTATTTAAATTGTTTTTCGCTTGTCTTATTTAACTAAAACTTTTCTAACCTTTCCATTTGCCATCTTAACGATATTCAAACCGCGTTGCAATTCTGTAACTTTCTTACCCTCAATGGTGTAAATTACCACCACAGTTGTTTCCTCGTTAGAATTGAGTGGTGCATCAATCTTTGTAGCAGTAGGGTGCAAATCTTCTGCACCTTTTACTTCAGTAGAAAGCTCTCCCGTCCAATTAGGCTTAGGACATTGGTCGTTTACAGCACAATAAACGCGTACAAAGTCTATCTGGTCTAACTTTACAGGCTTTCTGTTGGCATCTACTGCATTCTCTATGTTAAAGCCTTCGGTCTTATCGTTAGGCAGATTGTCTACATAGCCATAACGCAAAGCATTCTGTACCCACCAGCCTTTTTCGTTAGTATAGCTTCCAGAAGGAAGCAAAGTTCCTTTAAAAGTCAGCGGTTTCTTTATCCAAAGTGGGTAATATTCTTGAGTATGGTAGGTTAAACGCTCAATCGTTCCGCTACCTCCTTGGTTGTCAGTCCAAGGTATTGGTTGCATCGGATTAGGCGTATAAGTAATTTCGTAATTGTATTTTACCTTGCCAATACTATCTACATCGGCACTTCCCGATAGCTCGTACCATGTGTCATCTGGCTTTCCGTTGCCGTTTACATCCTTCATTACCATTACTATTCCTGGCTCTGAACTATTCTCAAAAGAATTACCATAGACAATAAAATCGGGTGCTCCTTGTACATTTATAATAGGATGATCGAAGTGAAAGGTAATATATCCGCCATAAGCACCCAATGTTATAAGACCACCTTGCTGCTTTCCTGCAATTTCATTTGTACACGCTTGTGCTGCCGTTTCGGGTGTATCGTTCTCTGTAAGTTCAGGTAACTTGTTTACAAACTGCCCTGGCGCAGGCACATACTCGTCTACTCCTTTTATATAAGGAGAGTTTTGAGCACTCAAAAGTGCCGATAATGACATGAATGCCATTGATAAATAAAGTCTTTTCATCATGTATATATTGTTTATTTTCTTAATAAAGCATCCGTGCCCTGGTATATCACCGGTTTGCGTATGCCATTTGTAATTTCCATATTTATCGAAACAGTATAGTTTTCCGCTTGAAACGTAGTTGGTTGCGTCCATAACAAAGATGTCTCCAGTAATTGGATGAATCATTAAACCATAAGCAATCTTTATCGGAAACTTCTCTGGCACCTTCAAGAAGTTGCTGTCCACTACTTTATGAGTGCGTATATCCAAAACCTTAAATAATGGTTTGCCATTCAAATTAGTATATGTTACAAGCGAATCGCCTATCATATCGAAACCGTCTACCGCTATATTCAGCTCGCTTTCTACCTTATCGTTGTCAAGAACATAGAGGTTTGAAGGTGTCTTATCATAGTCGCCACGTGACGAAACCCATAGTTTCCCATATTTATCGCTACGAAGACGGAACAGATTTATACCGACATCGATAGTTTTCGTTACGGTAAAGGTCTTTAAATCAATCACACTCACAGTACGATCATAGCCTAATGACGACATACCATTGTATCCTCCGCTGTTGGCAACATAGATTTTGCCGTCTTGTATAAGGAGTTCTTCGGGCTGAAAGCCCACCGTACACTTGTCAACTACCTTTAATGAGGCTGTGTCTACCTTATAAACAGCACCCAAAACACTCTTCTCGCTTATCTTTCCGACGTACGAACTAACGTAAGCATAGCCATCTTGGAATGTAAGATAGCGACAATTAGGTATATCTACATGTCCTCTGCTTACCGCTGTGCGGGCATTTGCAACCTCAACCTTATTGGATTGGTTGATAACAAGCCACAAACTGTTTCCATAAATCTGAACATCGTTGCCTACATCGCCCAGTTCTTTAATCTGATTTGGGTTGCGTGAGGGGAAGATATTGCGATAATACTTTCCAGAATCTAAGTCTAAGAAGTCTAATGTAGCCTTATTAGACCCCATATTTCCTTCGTTTAAGATGTAAAGACCTGCGTATTTCGTTTTCGTTTCTTCGCCTATACTGTGTTCAGAAGGGTAGATAATGATATCGTCTTCGCGGCAAGAGGCAGCTAAAAGAACTACCAATGAGCCATAAAGAATATGTTTTAATTTCATTTTAGTTAATCTCTTTTATTATAATTCTACTTGTAATCCAATCACACCGTTAATGCCTGGCATTGGATAATTGAGGATAACGTCGTATTTGGTCAAGAATGTTGTTTATTTCTAGCAATGCTCTGCACTTAGAACCGAACGCTTTGAAGTCGTATTGCAAACTTACGTCGCTCGTATACCATGGTTGCATATAATTGTTCGGTATGTTTTCTTGCTGATTATAACGCTTTCCCGAATAGATAAAGCTATAATTAAGTGTCCAGTTATGGTACGCAAGGTTTACAATAGCCGACCCACTGTTGTACGGAATGTACGGAATCTGATGCTTATAAAAGCTATCAGAAGGATCAGTAACATCTCTTGCATCTTGATAGGTGTACTGTAAACGACCTGTAATCAAGAAATCTGAAGCTAGCGGTTTAAGCGTTATAGAGCCCATAACATCTACTCCTGTAATGTGAACTCGACCCAAATTAAGCATTGTCCAGCGGAACTGCTGTCCTTTAGGGTATGCTATAATCTTATCGTGTATGGTGTTATAATATCCATCAGCTTGCAAATACAAGTTACGAACAATGCCTTGTTGGTTGTATTGTTTACTGAAGACCATGCCGAAATCGTACTGCATTGCACTCTCTGGCTTTAAGTTTGAATTTCCCAAATCGGTGTAATACAGGTCGTTAAACGTTGGCATACGGAAGCTACGCTTAGCAAACGTGCGCAAAGAGAACTTTGTTGATACACCATTATCATACTTATCAACCAACGGGAAGTCAATAAAGAGTGCAGGAGTGATTTTAGTTATGTTATCTTTTGCCTTCATTCCGTTCATTAAACTAGTCTTAGGATGGAGTTTATCGTGTATGAACGAAGCCAGCACTGAACCTTGAATACGTATGAAACGAGCTTCAAAAGCAGTGGCAAGACTTATCAAATTAGAAAAGCGTGTGGGGAAAACAAAGCGATAAGTATCTGCATTGAGTTTGTTCCAACGGAAGTCATAGCTTATAGAAGCACTCCAGTTGGGCAATATTTCGTAGGCATTGGCAGAAGAAAGATAGAACTCTTGCTGCCAGAAACGATTATCGGCAGGTAGCTGTGTAGTATCTTTGTTTATGTAATGCGTGCGGTAAAAGGCATATTTAGCCAACCATTGTGTTGAGAAACGATCGGTAATATCCTTTTGAAAACGATTTTGCACAAAGAAATTGAGGTCGCCTGTCGTTCTCCTCTGCGCCAAACGTTATTCACAATGGCTCCAGGAATACCGCGTTGGCTATTGTAGAAGTAAACTTTTGTGTTCCAATAGCCGCGTTGCAAGATACCATTTACATTGAAATCGACACGGTCTGCACGTATATCACCATTCTGACGTATTGCTGTTGTGTCGTAAGCAACATCTCCACTTGGTGTTACACGGCGATAATTGAACTTGTATTTACCACTGGAAGTAAGATGTTCGGCATTCAGCGAAGTAGAGACAGCAGACGAAAGACGTTGCTCCCACAAAGCAGAAAGGCGTACCAAGTCGCTCGAACCATACTTTGCTTTCAACTTTAAATTATAGGTTTTGCCATCAGTAAAACGGGGTTTGCGTGTTCGAATATACACGCTACCAGCATTTCCGAAGTCGGATGCTGGCTGAAAAATAGCACTTTTTTGTCCATTATAGAGCGATATCTCGTCGATATTGTCGAGTGAAAACTGCCCAAGATCTATCTGTCCGTTCTGCGCATTGCCAAGTTCTATACCGTCATAGAATATTCCTAAGTGGTGCGTACCCATACTACGGATATCCACTGTCTTGATTCCACCTACTCCACCATAGTCTTTTAGCTGAATACCAGAGAAATATCGAAGAGCATCGGCCACCGACTGACTATTGAGACGTTGCAGTTCTATGCTCTTTAAGCTTTGTGCTGGAACGATTTCACGCTGTGTAAGGCGCGCTGTTATCTCTACTCCTTTGATGGTTTGAATAGAATCTTTCTGTGTTGTTTCTGCTTTTGTGCTCACTCCAAGGGCTAGAAGTAAAGTTAATGACAATAATCTCATAACTACAATTTTAATTCTTCTGTTACTTCATACTCATTATAATGCATATACCATGTGGCGCATAGCGTGGCCACCCCATTGGTTATCGTCTTTGTAAACAAAGCCTACTACGTTGTAAAGAGCTTCTGCTTTAGGGTTATTTGTATCTACCAACAATCCTGAAGGTAGGTTCATGCGTTTACCTTTTTCTATTGTTGCACGTAGCAACAGCTTGGCTATGCCATTACCGCGATGTTTTTTTCTTACACAAAGCGAGTCGATGTAAAGTTCGCCTGCCGCTGTTTCGTCTGGCATATCGGAGAAATCGCGACCGAAAGTAGCCTTTGCTCCCTCTATAAATGCTTTGCGAAGCGTGTGCAACTGACTTCCATCGTAGCTGACACATACGCCAATAACTTCATCTTCGGGCGTTATGGCGACAAGGGTGTTAAGGTAAGAGTATTGAGAATCGGTACGTTCGACGAGCTTTTTCATCAGATTGAAGAAGTCGTCTAACGTATGTTGCGGTCCTGCAAACCATTGACAGCATTCATGATTCATAGCTTCCATTATCATTTCTGCTATGATAGCTGACTGTTCAAGGCGTGCTGAAACTACTCTTACCTTCATTTCGTATATTATTGCTTTAATGCTTTAAAGTCGGAAAGCAAGTTAAGAACTAGCTCGGTGATGCGATTGACACCTCCTTCTACATTCGATTCGATATTCAAAGGCAACACTGGGTCGTGTAAAGACTGGCGAAGCAAGAACCAACCTTGCTCTTCTTCTCCTTTACAAGCAATGCGCACACCTTCGTGGTTAGGCGATACCAGCTGCCAGTCGCTTTCCTTTTCGGCTGCTGCCTTGATGTGTTCCAACACCTGTTCGCCGTATGCTTTGAAGTCGTTGGTATCAATTTTAAAGCGTATTTCCTTACTTTCAACAGGTTGTTGTAGGTCTGCAATAAGGTCTTGAAGCTCTTTTCCTTCCTTACGCAGGCACGCTGCCTCTACAATAAGCTTTGCAACGAGATACGCTCCATCGTCTAAGAAGTAGTTTTCGCGTAGTGCGGCGTGTCCAGAAGTCTCTATTGCGAGCCACGATTCTTCACCGTTCGCATTCAAACGGAGCGATTCATTAATGACATTCTTGTATCCACGGCGGAAGCGATGATGCTTTCCGTTGCGGTCGGCAATAAACTTTGCCAGCCGTCTGACGTTACTGAGTCGGTAACGATAGTGCTTCCAGGGTGTTCGCGCAATATTACGGCTGATATCAATGCGATAAGTGCATTGCGGTTGATAGACTTTCCTGTTCTATCTACAATTGCAGAGCGGTCAACATCGGTATCGAAGATAATACCTAAATCGGCTTTATGTTCTACAACGGCTTTGCAAATAGAAGCCATTGCTTCTTTATTTTCTGGGTTAGGGATATGGTTTGGGAAATGACCATCGGGTTCAAGGAACTGACTTCCTGTTGTATCGGCTCCCAAAGACTTCAACACTTTGTTAGCAAAAAAGCCACCAGCGCCATTGCCTGCGTCTACTATGATGTGCATACCTTGCAATGGTTGATCGCCATTATTCACGCCACGACGGATATAATTGACAAGTATGTCGCAGTAAGTAGCCATAAAATCAACGGCTTTTACCTCGCCATTGCCTTTCTTTTCGGCACCCATGAACTGTGGTGCAAGCTCTAAGATGCGTGCAATGTCTGCTTTTTCCAATCCACCTTTGGCTGTAAAGAACTTCAATCCGTTTCTGTTCCAAGGCAAATGGCTTGCTGTTACCATAACGGCACCATCTGCATGAAGCTGCTCATCGACTGTTGCCATGAACATTGCTGGCGTTGATGCCATGCCAAAACTAAGCACTGTTGCACTAACAGCGGCGGCTCCATCGGCAAAGGCCTTACAAAGTGCAGGGCTGGAAATACGTGAATCGCTACCGACAGCTATTGTTTGAGCCGTCTTTCCATTCTTTTCGCCCAACCAAGCAACGAATGCTTGTGCCAAAGCAGTTGTTACTTCGTTGGTAAGATTTACGCTTTCGCCTTCTATTCCTTCGAGTGCTACGCCTCTAATATCCGAGCCATTCTGCAGTTTCTTCCAGTCCATTTGTCTTATCTTAAATAGTTCTTATTTATAAATAAAGGTGTTGAGAAGTGCACGATGTTCTATTTTCTTTGTGCATTTCGAGGGCAAAGGTACTGAATTTTTCCTGATTATTTAATTCTTAGCAACTTATCTTTTAAGACTATTAGAATAAGTTTGCTAAATTAGTAAACTTGCCTTATTTGATATTACGAAAGAAATGGTATCTTTGCAGCAGGTTTCTTAAAAAATAGAATAATAAATAATGGTAATATATAGAAGCAATGGAAGAACTAAGATTAGCTATAAAACAGTATCTTGAAAGCAGGGAAAGGCTACAAGATTGTTTGTCAAATGTTGAGATAAACAAGGCTGCTAATAGTGCAGATTCTGCTGCTTTACTTTCTATTATCAACGATTCTTTTTTTGAAGCGAAGGCTTTTGAACTGCTGTTACATGCAAATGCTGATGAGGCTAAAAGGTATATCAACTTGTTTTACCTACAAGGAGACCCTCAACTAAAAGCAAAATTCAAGGGTAATTTAGACGTTATGTTAGACGATTATAGGTGTATCTTGGGGGATATGGAGTTTAAAAAGCTAATAGATTCATTGCCAAAAGAGCACAAAGAGTTTTATGTAATCAAGGAGGCAATTGACTTTTCAGGGTCTGAATAAGCGGATATGCGTTTCTAAATTGTCAAAAATATGATACAGAACAACTTACATCATAGTTTCAAATCAAACCATAGACGATGCCAACACCCTTGTAAAAATAGTTTGTCTTTGCCATTTACAACTTTCACCATCATAGGTTTACACTAAAAGATGATTGCTAACGAATAAAAGAAAATTAAATATAGCTCACTATGAATAAGATTGCGAACATCTCTTCAGATGTGTCTTGCAGTGGAATAGGCAGGATTGGAGGAAATATTCCTGTTTGTTTCTTGAAAGATACAGAGGACTTAAAGCATTACAAATACTTTCTAACGGTTGAAAATCCAAATGCTAAAAACGAATACTTATCTATCTTTATGCCTGAAAGTTACGACACAATGATTGATAATAATATCTATCCTAATTGCTCGATGAAGGTTTTTGAACATTCATTTTCAGAGGAAAGTAACAATGATTCCTATACTTTAGAAGGACTTCGTAAATCTTCTATTGTTGGATTTGAGCAGGTTGAAGACGATGAGTTCGGCTTTATTACTTGTGCTAAGAGCCCACAGCTGATACAAGATGAGGACTATTACTTTGAGAAACTAAAGGAAGAAGGGTTCGATTTCTTACTTCAGATAGACGAAGACTACTATCCTGATGGAGTGATTACGGGGAATTACATTCTCGGATATGGTGCAATGTACTTATACAAGCATCGCATAACAAACGATATAATAGTGGGATTTTGGCAGTACACGTAACCTTATTGCAGCACTTCTTACTTGTATAAGCGCATTATACAGATTATTCTATATCTTTGATACGAATATATTCAGAATTGGTTAATGGGGTTGTGGCTTGTTACTCAACTTGTTTAGCAACGTAAAAAATAGGAATTGACGAGGTAATAGTACTTAAATTACGAGGCAAAAGAAGCGAAAAATAAGTTGGAAAGCTATAGGAAAAGAATATTTTCTACGTAGGAATATATCTCATACTACGCAGGAAATATTGGTGTAATAAGTAGGATTTTAAAACGAAAAAAAATATTCTTATACCTCAGTATAAACGTTTGTATGCCCTATACGGGTTTTACGGAGGATTGGATTCTCGCCTTCGGTCATCATATCGAGGCACTTTTTCGATGTCTTATAACTAAGACCTGTTTCTCGGCGGTACTCTTCAATCGTAACAAACCGATTTCCGCCCTTATCAGCAGAAAGGCAATTTTCCAACGATTCGTTACGTTGGCTGTAGTATTCCACTGACATTGCATGCTTGCGACGGTCTATCTCTATGCTTTGAAACTGGCTTTCTACAGCCTCTCGAAATGCCTTTGTAGGACGGAAATCTATTCCGCTAAGACTAATATCGGAGGATATAACTTTCTCGTCATCGGTCATAGTACGCGCCAGTTGAGGCTTAATGTAAAAGCTACCAAGTGGAGTATGAACTCGCTTATGCTCGCCTATCAACTGGGGAATAATGTGTATCAGTGCATCAAAACAACGTGAGACATAGCCTTTAGGCAGACTTTCGTATTCATGGCATAGGGCATCAAGCTCGTCAATGGTTATTTCATCATGGGTGTTAGAGGATACGTAAAGCATTCTGTTCCCATTTTTGCCATTGAAATTTGATGGATATATGGTTACATGGAGGGGGCTCTTTTTCTGTCTTACCATAGTATTTTCGTTTTCTGTGGCAAATATACGAAATATTATACAAAACGCAAAGAAACTTCTTATTGCCTTTCGATTGTCGTACTTTATTGATACAATTAGCAAAAGAGGATAAAATATGAAATAGAAAGAAGTGATAAGGTAGTAAAGAACAAGAATTTATACAAATAAAAGAGTTGAAAGCTGTTGCTTTCTGAAGTACGTTTACTATCGAAATAAGTGCATTTATAACAAATAAATAGACGCATGCAAACGACTTAAATCAAGCAAACGAAAGTTTTTTTAGTCGTGTTTCAAGTTGGTCGGCAAGCGATTGGCGAATGGAAAGAACGATTTCGCAAGTATTATCAAAGTTTTGTTCAACGATATTGGCATTCATTTCCTTTACAATCTTCATAACATCGTTCATCATTGGATAAGAAAAGGTGTATCGAACAATTTGTTCTACAAACTTTTCTTCTATCTGTGAATGTGCAATACCGTCTGAAGCTGCTTCACGATAGGCAACAATGAGACCACTGGTACCGAGTTTCACACCTCCAAAATAACGGATAACACAAATCAAAGCATTTGTAATTTCGTTGCTAACAAGCTGGCCGAGAATGGGTTTCCCTGCCGTTGATGATGGCTCACCATCATCATTAGCACGAAATTCTGCTCCATCTGCACCTAAACGATAAGCGTAGCAACAATGACGGGCATCATAATACTTCTTCTTATAGTGCTTTATTATCTCTAAAGCTTCCTCCGCAGAGTCTATATGATGCACAAAGGCGAGGAATTTACTCCTCTTTTCGGAATAAAACCCCTCGCCTATTGTGTTCTTATGTACAGTCTTGTACTTATCTGTCATTAAATAAATTTGATAGAATATTGATATTAAGGCAAACTCCTAAAAGCAAAAATCCACATTAAGTAGAACTTTATTGTAATGCTTCTACCCTAATGTGGATTTGTTAGAATTTGCCTTATAATGTCATAAACTTATGAAAGCTTGTGAATGATAAGACCTGAACGGAGCTTTGGTTCGAACCAAGTAGCCTTAGGAGGCATAATCTTTCCGCTATCAGCAATATCCATAATCTGCTGCATAGAAACAGGATAGAGTGCCAAAGCCATCTTCATTTCACCGCTATCTACACGCTTCTTGAGTTCTTCGAGACCACGAAGACCGCCTACAAAGTCGATACGATCGCTTGAACGCAAGTCTTTGATATCGAGAAGTTCGTCGAGAATTAAACGGCTTGAGATATCAACGTCGAGTACACCGATAGGGTCGTTGTTGTCGTATGTACCTTCCTTGGCTGTGAGAGAGAGTACCATTCACCTTCCAAATAGAGTGAGAACTCGTGCAAAGCAGCTGGCTTATAGATAGCAGCCCCCTTCTTCTCAACAATGAAGTTCTTGTTCAATGCTTCGAGGAACTGAGCAGGTGTCATACCATTCAAGTCCTTAACAACACGATTGTAATCGAGGATGGTAAGCTCAGATGCTTGGAAGCAAACTGCCATAAAGTAGTTGTACTCTTCCTTTCCTGTGTGGTTTGGATTAGCCTTTGCCTTTTCGCCACCTACAAGACCTGCAGCAGCTGAACGGTGGTGACCGTCTGCAATGTAAAGACTTGGCATCTTTGCAAACTCTTCAGTGATGGTCTTGATGTCCTTATCGTCAGAAACTACCCAAAGCTTATGACCGAAACCATCGATAGGAGCGATGAAGTCGTATTCTGGAGTAGTAGCTGCGTAGCGAGTAGTTATTTCCTTCAACACTGGATTATCAGGATAAGCGAAGAATACAGGCTCGATGTTGGCATCGTTTATACGAACGTGCTTCATACGGTCTTCTTCCTTGTCGCGGCGTGTAAGCTCATGCTTCTTGATAACACCGTCTACGTAGTCCTGGCAAGCAGCACCGACAACGATACCATACTGTGTCTTGCCGTTCATAGTCTGAGCATAGATATAGTATTGTTCCTTGTCGTCTTGTACCAACCAACCCTTGTCTTGGAACATCTTGAAGTTCTCAGCAGCCTTTTCGTAAACACGTGGGTCGTATTCGCTTGTGCCTTCTGGGAAGTCTATTTCAGGCTTAATGATATGATAAAGGCTCTTTTCGTTGCCCTTAGCTTCTTCGCGTGCTTCCTCTGAATTCAATACGTCGTATGGACGGCTTTCTACTTGTTCAACGAACTCCTTTGGAGGACGAACACCTTTAAATGGTTTTACTATTGCCATAATATATTGTAGATATAAAATAAAAGCAGACTATCAGGGCTTTTGCTGTTATATAAGCATAGTTCCTAATAATCTGCAATATGGGTTTAAATATTATTTATTTACTTGGAATTTGGTATCGCCAGTAGCGAAGAAAGCATTGATTTGCTTTGCTGCTGCAATACCAGCGTTGATGTTTGCTTCAGCTGTTTGAGCTCCCATCTTCTTAGGTGTGCTGAAGTAACGACCTTCAAACTTAGCGAACTCTGCGTCTGCGTCTGGCTTGATGTCGGTAATGAACTTCAAGTCTTCGCGTTCGCCCATCAACTTGATGAGTTCTGGTTCGTTGATAACTTCCTTACGAGCAGTGTTGATAAGGGTACCGCCCTTAGCCATCTTGTTTACGAGAGCGTAGTTGATGCTCTGCTTTGTTTCAGGAGTTGCAGGAATGTGGAGAGAGAAACGATGTCGCAAGTTTCGAACAAAGCCTCTTGGTTATCAACAGCCTTAACACCAGCAGCTTCGATAACGTCCTTTGGACAGAATGCATCGTAAGCATAAACTTCCATACCAAAGCCCTTAGCAATGCGAGCAACGTTGCGACCAACATTACCAAATGCAAGGATACCGAGCTTCTTGCCCATCAATTCAGAACCACTCTTGCCGTTGTAGAAGTTGCGTGCGCCATAAACGAGCATACCCAAAACAAGTTCAGCAACTGCATTTGAGTTCTGACCTGGAGTATTTTCAGCAACAACGTTGTGTGCAGTAGCTGCAGCAAGGTCAATATTATCAAAGCCTGCACCTGCACGAACTACAATCTTCAAGTTCTTTGCAGCGTCAAATACTTCTGCAGTAGCCTTATCTGAACGAATGATAAGAGCGTCAACATCTTTGACTGCATCCAACAACTGAGCTGTTTCTGTATATTTTTCTAAAAGTGCGAGTTCGTGTCCTGCACCTTCTATTTCCTTTTTGATACCCTCAACAGCTGCTGCTGCGAATGGTTTTTCTGTTGCAATTAAAACCTTCATAGTAATAAATTTTTATAACGCAATTACACGGATATAACCTTTTATGGGTCTATCCGTGCATTTGCTTTAATATCTTTAATTAGTGCTTAGCTTCAAATTCCTTCATTGTTTCAGCAAGAGCCTTGCAGCCTTCAACTGTCATTGCGTTGTAGCAGCTTGCACGGAACCACCAACATCGCGGTGTCCCTTGATACCAACCATACCTCTTTCAGTTGCAAACTTGAAGAATTCATCTTGAAGTTCAGCGTACTCATCGTTGAGAACGAAGCAAATATTCATATATGAACGGTCTTCCTCGCACTTAACTGTACCACGGAACAACTTATTGCGGTCGATTTCGCCATAAACAATATCAGCACGCTCCTTAGCAAGTTTTTCCATTGCTACTACACCACCATTAGCCTTAATCCAACGGAGATTCTCCATTGCTGTGTAGATTGGTACTACAGGAGGAGTATTGAACATAGAACCCTTCTTGATATGTGTACGATAATCCAACATTGTTGGTATTTCGCGCTGTACACGACCAAGAACTTCGTCCTTAATAATAAGGAATGTAACACCAGCCATAGAGAGGTTCTTCTGCGCACCACCATAAATACAATCGTACTTAGAAACATCTACTGGACGACTAAAAATGTCTGAAGACATATCACCAATCATACGAACTGGTACGTCCAAATCTTTGTGGTACTCTGTACCATAAATTGTGTTATTGGTTGTTACGTGCAAGTAATCCAAATCTGTAGGAACATCGAAGTTCTTTGGAAGGTATGTATAGTTCTCATCTGCTGATGAGGCAACTTCAACAACATCTCCAAACAACTTAGCTTCCTTCATTGCCTTCTTTGCCCAAACACCAGTATTCAAATAGCCAGCCTTCTTTACCAAGAAATTGAAAGGAATCATGCAAAACTCAAGTGATGCACCACCACCCAAGAAAAGCACTGAATAGCCTTCAGGAACATTTAAAACTTCCTTTACCAAAGCCACAGCTTCGTCCAAAACTGGTTGGAAATCCTTTGAACGATGGCTAATTTCAGCAATTGAAAGACCAATTCCGTTAAAATCTAAGATAGCACTTGCTGTTTTTTCGATTACTTCACGTGGAAGGATACATGGACCAGCACCAAAATTGTACTTCTTCATGATGATATTAATTTTTTAGTTGAACTTATTTATTATATTATTGTTATTTTCTAAAAGTGTGTATAGACTTAATCATACGTTTGCGAAATTAAAGAAATTATTTGATATGGACAAATATTTAAGCATATTTTCACAATATATTTTATTATGATTTTTTTCCTTTTTACCAACAAACTACAAATTACCCGACATTATAACACTGGTACTACCGAACCTCTTCCACAACGGTACTTATCCCTTTTATTTTCTCTCCTTTAGTCATTTTCAGAATTTGAGATATTCGTATACGGGGAACGGCAACGTAAGTAAAACGTGGCATAACATCTATTTTACCTATCTCGGTTTGCTTTAATCCCGCTTTCTTACACAAAAAGCCCACTATGTCACCTTTAGATATTTTATCTTTCTTACCCTTACCTATATATAATGTGGTCATACGAGCAGGCTTTATAGTAGGCAGTATTTTAGGAAGTTCCATTGTTTCTACTTTCTGTTGAACATATTCTGGAAGTTTTTCCTCTGGCCCAATCACGAAAAATGCTTTTCCTTGCTTATCCCAACGCGCAGTCCTACCCACCCTGTGTACGTATTCGTCATCATTCTCGGGTAGATGGTAATGAATAATATTGTCTACATCAGGAATATCCAAACCTCTTGCTCCCAAGTTTGTGCTTACAAATATGTTGGCCGAACCATTTGCAAAAAGATATAACATTGCTTCACGCTCTTTCTGTGCCAATCCTCCGTGGAACATGGAAACTGTATAACCTTCTTCTTTTAGATATGAAGCTGTACGGATAACAGCATCACGATAGTTTAAGAAAACAATGCTACTTTTATCTTCTAAACACTTTAATAAGTTAGAAAGTACTTCTAACTTATCTTTTTCTAGGCTACGAACGATAAATAGTTGAACACGATTGGGAACCTTCTCTTCATTGTCACGATAGTCAATTCGTATACTTCTCCCCATGTTGACAAACTTTGGAATAGACTCAGCTTCGGTGGCTGAAAGTAAAATACGACGTTCTACTAGAGGTAACTTATCAACAATTTCCTTCATTTCATCTTGAAACCCCATTTCCAAACATTTATCAAACTCATCGATTATAAGCCATTTAATACTTTCAGTTATTAAATTGCCTTTATCAAGATGATCATTTAATCTACCAGGAGTGGCAAAAAGAATTTGAGGCTTGATACTGCGCATTTCTCGATGTTCGTCCATCGTAGGTCTACCACCATAAACTGCCATAGGTCTTAAGCCCGATTTCATATCTAGAACCACATTAGCCGACTGCTTAGCTAATTCTCGCCCAGGAACCGCGACTACTGCTTGAACCTCATCAATTGCGACATCTAACAATTGTATCAAGGGTAATAGGTAAGCATAAGTCTTTCCTGACCCCGTTGGGGACAGCACTATAATATCTTTGTTAGAACGTAAAAAAGCTTCTGAAACAGCTTCTTGCATCGGGTTTAGTTCTATTCCCAACTTCTCTATTATTTTATTTATCTCCATTTCGTAATCTATCTATTTCATCAAACTCTTTTCCCATATTCAAATTCAGATAAATGGTATATAGTGGGGCTAACCATTTATCTTTTGCTTTTGGTGCCATCTTTCTATAACGCTCAAGATAAGGCATTGCTTTTTCATATAGCTTTATTATCTTCGTTCTATTAGAACGACTGTGTTGTACTTTAGCTAACTCAATGGCCTGATCGAAGTAAGCCAATCCTATATTACAAAAAGCATCAGCAAATTTATCGTTTTCTTTTATAATCTGTAGACAGATGTCTATACATTCTTTATAACGTCCTAAATTTAGCAATACTGTACTTTTTGTAAAACGAAATAATACACTTGTAGAGTCAGCTTTTAACGCATCTTCTGTTATACGAAGTGCCATTTCATTGTCGCCTTTCTTGGCATAGTACTCCACTAAACGGGGAAAGAAAAACGCAAAGTTTGGATACTCTTTGAAACCTACTTGCAAGGCTTTTACATACTTTATAGTATCTTTCTGTACCAAATAAGCATCAGCTTCATACTGTCTTACAAAGTTCAACATTGACGTATCACGTTCTGCTAATCGCAAATGACGCATGGTTTTCTCTGTATCTTTCAATTTATATCCACAATACATTGCCCAATAGGCAGCATGTGGCATCAACACATCTTTATGTTCATAGTCATAACCTGTAAAGAGAGACTGCTTATCGCTTTTTATATAGCTATCAAAATATTCATAAGCAGTTTGATAATCCTTTGTATGAATAAAGTATGTACCTCCATTAAACAAATTCGGCCGAATAGAATTAAGTAGCTGCGCATGCCTTTCCCGATACTTAGGACGTACAGGAGTAGGTGTATATAAGCGAGCATCAATAGAGTCAAAACTCGCCATTGTCTCATACATTCGTTTTGTTACAGAAAAGAAAGCAGCTGTATCGTATTTCTGCTTTAAATATAATTTCTCATTACCTTGCTCATATTGTTTTATTAAAATATCGCAAAGCACAACCCAAATTTTTATATTTGTGCGATCGACAGAGTCTTCCAATAAAGTTCGCATGGATTTCTCAGCCTTCTTTAATTCTTTGCCAGCCTTAAGTAAATCTCGTGCTGCAGCTATCTGCTTCTTTTGTGCAAATACTAACAACGGACAAAATATGAGTAAAAGTAATATCGTCTTCTTCAAATTATTCCTTATCACTTCTTCAATTTATTAATCAGTGTTTCCAATTCTTGTGCTTTTATCTTATCGCCAAGCAATGTATAAGCCATAAATAAAGGGTTTACCCAATCCACTTTATTGCGTCGCGGGTCTTTAGCCTTCACTCTTTCAAGATAGTTTCGCGCATCAGCAAAATACATCATATAATCATTTTCAGATATCAGTTCTCCTTTTTTCTGCTTTTCTAACACCTCATTCCTTATTTCAATTCCTCGCATATTCAGACATACCCCTATATTGAATGCTATAGGAATAAGGTCAGGTGAAAGTTCATCAGCCTGTTTATAAGCCTCTATAGCTTCATCCCATCTACCAGCCTGCATGGCAATTTCTCCTTTTAGAATCCACGGAACAGATGATTTCGAGTTATTTACAAGTTGGTAATCTATGAAACTCTCTATATTAAAGCGCGCTGTAGAATGTTGATAGAACTTCATTATCCATGAAAAATATTTAGGATTAGTAGGTTCTGTCTCATATAACTTTGCAAGAACAGTAAGATATTGCAACGAATCTTCAGCATTTTTCATTTGTTCACGCATACATTCAGCTTTCACCTCTACTGATGCTTGCGCCGTTTCTTCATATTCTAAAGCTATATCCGAATATTTTTCTGCCAATCTGAAATTCCTTATTTTTAAATAATCATAAGCTAAATAATATGCTGCTATACCACTTTCATCTGGTATATCTGCTACCATTGGATTCTTTCTTGAGTTCAAATAAAGTTCTAAAGCCTTCTGCCCTTCAGTTTTTGTATAGCTACTCTTTAACAAGAACTGACCAGCATCTATCAACATTGGATACAATGTTCTTATACGTAGTTTATTCTCCTCCTCAAATTCTGGCTTCACTTTTCCTTTACGATTAGGCATTCGATCGAATTCATCGCATTTTAGCGAATATATTGTTCCATCTACCACTGCTCGGTAAATAGTGAGCGAATCCCTATTCGTATTTATTTGTACTCGATGATAAGCAATTTGAGCCTGCTTATTAAACTTTATAGCTTCTGCTTTATTATCTTGCGCTTGTACTGACAAGAAACAAAAAGATAAAAATAAAATAAAAGTTATGTACTTCCTCATAAGCCTAAATATTAATTATAGACATCCTATTTTTAGTTCAGTACCCATTCACAATATTTTTAAATAAAAATTAAAAGAGGATATCTAAAATAGGAATTTAAAAAGATTCCCCTTATTAGCATGCAAAGATGCCAATAAGGGGGAAACTATAAATTATTCTGAGTAACCTGCGTCAGCAGCGAGTGCCTTTGTTTCAGGTGCTGTAGCTCCCTTAACAAAGTAGTAACTTCCGTAAAGAGGATATGCCCACAAGCTCTTATTTTGTTTGCCTGTATCAAGTGCTTTAGCTTTTTCTAAATAAGAAATAGCTTCATTGTAAACAATGTTAAACTGCTCGCGTGCTTCCTTGGTCAGATTCTTAACTGCCATTACACGCTCTTGAGCCTTATAGAAGAGGCATTGGCCGATTGAAGCATTGATAGCAATCTGTGCACTTTCGTCACTTGCCAACGGTAAAGCCTTCTTTAATGCTTCAACAGCACCATCATAGTTCTTCTTAATGCTTTCAAACTGACCTTTCAATACAAGTGCACTGTAATTGTTAGGGTCTTTAGCTAGGTGGTTATCAATAATTTGCATAGCCTTATCACCCATACCTAGTGAGTTATAAGTAGACGCCAATGTTGAAAGAAGTGCATCATTTGTTGGGTCTTGCTCATAGATAGATGCAAGCTTGTTAACGTATGCAAGAGAATCCTGACGTGTCTTCAATTGTGAACCCATGATTGCGAGCTTCAAGTTTTGTACTTCCTTTGCACGTTCTTTATTATTCATAGCATATTCAATATACTTTGACGCCTTAGCAAAATCATTATTTTGATAAGCATAAACAGTTGCAAAGTAAGCTATTTCTGACAAGTTTTGGTCTTGGTCCTTAAACTTAACGAATGCAGGATAATCTGCAGACTCAACGTACTCTGCCAAATACTTGTATGCCATTTTATCATCTTTTCCTTGATAGTAAACTCCGCCATTGATAAGATCGTTACGAAGTTTATAAACACGTTCAACCAAAGCAGAGAACTTTGGCTTAACTTTGCCCTTTTCGTTTGGCATATTATCAAACTTAATAGCCTCAACACCAGAATTGAAAGCAGCACCTAACGCCATGTAGAGTCCTTTTTCGTCTACAGGTTTATTGCCTTCCTTACCCATTTGCTTTTGAGTCTCATTCTCAAGCTGAATGCCTTGTTCATAATTCACTTTCTTCATTGCCAATTCGTAGAGACGATTATAAGCCTTAGCCTTTTCCTCGTTACCTGCGAGTTGATCTAAAGTTGATTGTACCAGATTAGCAGCCTCAGCATAACTCTGAGCCTTCAAAATCGCTTTCAATGGTTCGCTGTCACCAGCAAATGCAGCAGATGTACCTACTAACAACATCACTGCCAAGATTAATTTTTTTCATATTAGTTTATAATTTAAAGATTAATACTCTTTATCAAGTTATTGATTCTATGCTTCAATAACGTTTAAATATCTCTCTGTTTTATTCGAAATCAACCGATGGTGCAGCCGCTTCTTCATTATTATCAACAGCCTCTTCATTGCCTCCTACAAGTTCGTTTTTAAAATCTTCGTTCGTTTTATTCCATTGTGAACGACTTTCTTCTTCCACTTGTTCTTCTATTTCAGCACTCATTACTTTGCATACTGATGCTATTACATCATTCTTCTTTGCAAGATTTATGAGGCGAACACCTTGAGTTGCACGTCCCATAACACGGCATTCAGCAACTGAAAGACGGATAACAATACCACTTTGATTGATAATCATAAGGTCGTTTTCATCAGTTACATTCTTTATTGCAACCAATTTTCCGGTCTTCTCTGTTATGTTCAAGGTCTTTACACCCTTACCACCACGATTTGTAAGTCGGTAGTCTTCTACAACAGAACGTTTTCCGTAGCCTTCTTCCGATACAACCATTACAGTTTCGGTTTCAGCATCATCAACTACAATCATACCAACAACAGCATCATCTCCATCTTCATCTAGGCGCATTCCACGCACACCAGTAGAAACACGTCCCATCGTGCGTACTGCGTCTTCGTTGAAACGACAAGCACGACCATTACGATTAGCTATAATAAGTTCGTTATGACCATTCGTTAAGCGTACGTCTACCACTTCATCACCTTCATTTATATTGATTGCAATGACACCATTAGTACGTGGGCGTGAATAATGGCGCAGCGATGTCTTCTTAACCAAACCGCATTTTGTTACGAATACTACATAGTGTGAATCAAGGAATTCCTCATCGTCCAATCCTTTAATACGCAAGAATGCATTCACACTATCATCCGGATCAAGTGCTAACATATTCTGAATAGCACGTCCCTTTGATGTTTTATCTCCTTCAGGAATATCGTAACACTTCATCCAGAAACAACGTCCTTTCTTTGTAAAGAATAACATCGTCTGATGCATCGTAGCTGGATATATGAATTCTGTAAAGTCTTTATCTCTTGTACGAGCACCTTCGAACCAACACCGCCACGTGCCTGTTCCTTAAAGTCTGCAAGCGGAGTGCGTTTAATGTATCCAAGATGGCTAATAGTAATAACTACAGGGTCGTTAGGATAGAAATCCTCAGCATTAAACTCATGTTCGTCTGGAATAATTTCTGTACGACGAGAATCGCCATACTTTTCCTTTACCTCTTGTAGTTCTTCCTTCATCACCTCTTTGCAGCGTTCTGGATTATCAAGAACTTCTTGTAAATCCTTTATAGTCTGCATCAACTCTTCATATTCAGCATGCAATTGATCCATACGTAGACCTGTCAACTGCGACAAACGCATATCTACAATTGCCTTTGACTGTAGTTCGTCTAATTCAAAACGCTTCTCTAAATTGGTTTGTGCTTCAGCTGGTGTTTTACTTGCACGGATAATATGCACAACCTCGTCGATGTTGTCACATGCAATGAGTAATCCTTCAAGAATATGAGCACGCTCTTTTGCTTTGTTCAAATCGAACTTAGTACGACGAATAGTTACGTCACTGCGATGCTCTACAAAGTACTTCACACACTCTTGTAGGCTCAACAAACGTGGACGTCCATTTACGAGTGCAATACAGTTTACAGAGAACGAGCTCTGCAAGGCTGTCATCTTAAACAATTTATTCAAAATGATGTTGGCATTTGCATCGCGTTTCACATCAACTACGATACGCATACCTTGACGTCCTGTTTCATCATTTACATTTGAAATACCTTCCAACTTACCTTCCTTTACTAAGTCGGCAATGTATTCAATCAGCTGTTGCTTGTTAACGCCATATGGTATTTCGGTTACAACAATCTTATCGTGCTGTTCATCACTTTCTATCTCTGCCTTTGCACGCATTACTACACGACCCTTACCAGTTTCGTAAGCGTCCTTAACACCTTGCAATCCGTAGATATAGGCACCTGTTGGGAAGTCGGGTGCTGGTATATACTGCATCAATTCATCAACGGTGATTTCTGGATTATCTATATATGCGCAGCAACCATCTATAACTTCATTCAAATTATGGGTTGGAATGTTTGTCGCCATACCTACAGCAATACCATTACCACCATTAACAAGCAAGTTCGGAATCTTGGTTGGCATCACAGCTGGTTCCTTTAACGTATCGTCAAAGTTATTTACCATATCAACCGTATCTTTCTCAATGTCGTCCATTACATGCTCGCCCATCTTTGCTAAGCGGCACTCTGTATAACGCATAGCGGCTGGTGAGTCACCATCAACAGAACCAAAGTTTCCTTGTCCATCCACAAGCTTGTAGCGCATGTTCCATTCTTGCCCCATACGCACCAATGCACCGTACACGGAAAAGTCTCCGTGTGGGTGGTACTTACCCAGTACCTCTCCAACAACACGTGCACATTTCTTGTAAGGTTGGTTACTAAAGTTGCCTATTCCACGCATTCCGAAAGAATACGGCGGTGTACCGGCTTAAAACCATCGCGCACATCGGGAAGCGCACGAGCCACAATCACCGACATAGAATAGTCGATGTAAGAGCTCTTCATCTCTTCTTCAATGTTTATTTTCAAAATGCGGTCCTGGTCTATTGTTTGATTTTCGTCCATTATATATTGTTTTTTTATCTCCTTTTATAGTCGCATTCCTCAAGTCTTATCTTTTCAATGAAAATCGTCGTAAACGGCATTTATTTTCGTTTTAAGAGCTTTCGGTATTAATTTCAAGCTGTAAAAGTACAAAATAAAAACGACATACAAACCACTAAAAACGAAAAAAATCAGTATTTTAAGGATTGTTATAAGTAGAACTAAAACCGATTCTATCTCTTATCATCGTCAGTAAAGCACCATATTGAAAATGCACTGACTGTCTTATTATCCATTACTTGTAGGTGGCAACAAATGTTATAAGCTTCTAAAGATATAAGTTTTAATATTCCACACATCAGTTTTTATAGTGAAAAAGATGCTTGATAAAACTAAGAAAAAGAGATTTTTCGCATACAAATGCCTTAAAATGTTTCAGCTCAAATCCCTGATTGAACAGGCAAGATGGTATTACAAAAATGTCAAAAATAAAATTATGTAATTTCAAAAGATATTATTTCACTTTCAAAAAAACAGGTACTTTTTGCAACGCAAAACAGGTACTATTGCACGATAAAAGAGCCTGTTTTACAACGCAAAAGAGGCTCTTTTACAACACGCTGATATTCAGTTTATTACACCACACTGTCTCTTTTGTAAATTCTTTACATTTTTAATAACATTTCTTCATCTATAAAAATACAGCAAATTATTACAGTTTCTTAGCTTTGAAAAGAGCTCTACTCTTCTCCAAAAGCTTTAATATATGCTGGTATTTTTCTATATCAACAGAAACAATAACGACCCTGTATAAAAGATACAGAGCCGTTGTCGCTATAATATTTCGATAGTTTGAATTTCAATTACTCCTATTTATCCATTCTTATCCAAACGCAAAGTTGAGAACAAAAAGGATAGATAGAATACAGAGAGTCCAGTTTAGGTCCTTCCAACGATGTGTACAAAGCTTCATAATTACGAACGACAAAATACCTAAACAAATGCCGTCAGCGATAGAATAGCACAGAACCATCGTTATCATTGTTATGAAAGCTGGGAAAGCTTCGGTCATATCACTAAGGTTTATCTTCTTTACTGAGTCAAGCATGAGTACACCTACCATGATAAGGGCACCACTTGTGGCAGCACTTGGTATAAGAAGGAAGACTGGAGCGAGGAATAAAGATAGAATAAACATGGCACCTACAACCAATGAAGTTACGCCAGAACGACCTCCTTCGGCTATACCACTAGCGCTTTCTATATAAGTTGAGATCGTAGAACTACCGAGCATGGCTCCGCAAGTAGTACCTATAGCATCACTCATCATAGCTTCGCTAACACGTGGAATGCTTCCATCTTCACGTACAATGCCTGTTTTTTCAGCCAATCCCATAAGTGTTCCGATGGTATCGAAGATATTAACGATAAGCAACGAGAAGACAACGAGCACTGTTTTGAGGTTCAATAAGCCTGAGAAATCGAACTCACAGAAGATGGGCGAAATATCTTTAGGTGCAGAAACTGGCAACCAATGATCTGGGAAAATGGTAACACCCAATGGTATTCCTATCAATGTTGTAATAATAATGCCCCAAAACAATGCGCCTTTAACGTTACGTGCCATGAATACTCCACTAAGTAAGGTGGCGAAAATACCCAGCAAACATGGAGCAGTGAAAGCACCTAAGCCTACAAAAGTTCCTTCTTTCGATACAATAATACCGGCATTCTTAAGACCGATGAAGGCAATAAACATACCGATTCCCGCAGAAATGGCATAGCGTAGGTTGTTTGGAATAGCGTTAAAGATCATCTCTCGCACGTTGAAAAACGTTATCAAGATAAATACAATGCCCTCTATCAAGAGAATAGCGAGCGAGTTTTGCCACGAATAGCCCATTGCTTGGCAAAGCGTATAGGCAAAAAATGCGTTGAGTCCCATTGATGGTGCTTGTGCAAAAGGCAACTTTGCCATGAATGCCAACAAAAGAGTGGCAATCGCAGAAGCCAATGCTGTAGCAGTAAAGAGTGCTCCTTGGTCCATACCTGTAGACATAAGGATAGATGGATTCACTGCTAAAATGTAACTCATCGTTAGGAATGTTGTTACACCAGCAATCATTTCGGTGCGCAACTTCATTGTTTTAGGGTCGAACCCTAAGGTCTTTTCTAAAAGATTCATAAGATGTTTAATTTGTATTTTGATTATTATTTGTTGTCTTTTGTAGTTTCAAGCCAATCATCTATCAGCATTCTTGCAATTGATAACTTCTCTGGAAGATTGGGCAGATTGTCCTTCTTAAACCAGCTTCCATTAGATAGTTCACTCCTTTGCAGGTGTATTTTGCCTTCAACATAGTCAGCGTTGTAGCCCACCATAATACCGCAAGGATACGGCCACGGCTGTGAACCGAAGTAACGGAGATTGTTTATCTTTATTCCAGTTTCCTCTTCAACTTCTCTATGCACTGCTTCTTCAAAGCTTTCGCCAGTCTCTACGAAGCCAGCAACCAAGCCGTAGTGGTTATCTTAAAGCTGTTGGCTCGAACCAATAGCACTTCTTCGCCACGATGTATCAGTACAATGACGGCTGTTGCTACCTGTGGCCAAACTTCTTTGCCGCAGTTGGTGCAGCGTTTAGATATTGTTGTGTGCAGTTTCATCGGTGCTCCGCACACGCCACAGAACTGTGTATTCTGGTTCCAATAAAGCAATTCATAGCATTTTCCAGCTTTCTGATAAAGCGTTTGCGATAGTTTGTAATAGCTGTTGCGCAATCCACACACTTCAAGAGTGGGGTTATCGGTCATTGGCACATCTATATTTACCGCCTTTACACTTGTTCCGTCGGGCATCGAATCTATCTCTAATACCTGTGACCATGCTTTCAAGGGAACAGGACAATCCTCTGATAGTGGTATTGTATAGCCGGCTGCAGTCTTTTCCAACACAAGGTCGGTCTTGCAAAATACAAACCAATAGCACTTCATTTTGGTAATCTTTTCTCCTTTTTCTAATGCTTTAGCTTATTCGCCAAATAGTATTTTGCGGTCGCGAGCGGCAGCTTTCTCAGTCCATTCGGTAGGTACAAATTTCCAGTTGCTGTTGGGTTGTGGATTCAAAGTACCTGCTTTCTTTATCTCTTCCATAAGATAATGGCGTTGATCAAGGTCGCTTCGCCATATAATACGGTTCTTTAGTTGATCTTGTGGAATGCCTGCACCTTTTGTAAGGAGCTCTCCTCCACCATTACCACGATAACTATTAACAGCCACCTTATAGTATTTTGTTTCGTCAAAAGGCTGTCCGTTGCTCATTTTTAGTATGTTTACCTTCTGCCCATATGGCTTTGTTACGTCTACTTCATAGTCTATTCCCGCAGCAGAATCGAAGTTAAACGAGAAGTTTTTAAAGCCTAAGCGTTGTGAATCGTCCCTTGTATCTTCCGAAAGCAATAGCAAATGGTCGTCAGCCGACTTCATTGTGTTCGCCCAAAGGTTATAACTCATTTCCAAATAGTCTTTGATTTCCTTGCCAGTTAGCTTCATAACGTAAAGTTGATTCTCGTATTTATAAAGACTAAACATATCTCCTACAGTGATAGGACCTGCTTTTATACTTGAGTTAAAGCCCAAAGGAGCATTGAAAGCAATATCTGCTTTCGTGATTTGAAGCTCTAAATTAAGAATTAAATCGTTGAAAGCTGAGTTGCCAAAGAAGCAGTCTTTCGTGCTGATAGTGTTTTCAAAGCGTCCGATTTCGGTATTTGCCCAACTCTTTACTTCGTTTATTTCATTCTCAAAATGTGCCATAAACGGCTCATCAATGGTCAAATCTCTTACATTTACTAACTCTCCCGACTTCTTAATTACATTAAATCGTTTGCCATTTTTGGCATTTTTTTCTTTGCAGGCGATAAGGTTATGGTTGCCACAGCTACCTTTTTGTGCGTTGTTAGCAGGGTCGAGACACAATACCTCTTTGCCATTTTTTTATTGTTTACAATAATATTGTGTGGTGTGTGGTCGTGGCCGAAAAAAACACCACATCAAAAACCGTCTACCTCTTCTGCAACCTTCTTTGAAGCGTCCTCAACATAATTCGGAGTCGTAATGCCACCGTCCCAACCAGAGTGGAAAAAGTCCTACGATAACGTCTGGGTTCTCATTCGCCTGCAATGCAGCAACTGTCTTTTTGCCGATGAAACAATATCTTCGAAGTGCAGACCTTTCCACAAATTCTCTTCCAACCAGTTAGGGATAGCAGGTGTTAGCATGCCTACAACTGCCACCTTCACACCGTTTTTTTCTTTTTAATAATAGTGTAAGGCAACACGTACGGCTTTTGTTTGTCTGTGTCAATGATATTTGCTCCTACTACAGGACAATTCAGTTCGCGTATCCATTTATCGTAAACAGCATGCCCAGTCTCTATATCGTGGTTTCCAACACTACTTGCATCGTACTTCATAAAGTTTAATACGCTGGCAGCAATATTTTCCTTTTGTGTCTGAATATAGTTGTAGTAATAACAGATAGGTTGCCCCTGTAGAATGTCGCCATTATCTAATAGGTAAACATTTTCGGCACCTTGCTTTTGTCTTAATTCCTTTACAAAGGTTGCAACCCGTGCCATTGTTCCTGCTTTTGGCTTACGTGTAATGAAGTCGTAGGGGAAAAACGAACCATGAACGTCCGATGTTTCTACCAATTTTATAGTTATATCTTTATTCTGAGCCATTACTCCCAGACTGCTTAATGCTAATGCCATAAATGCAAATAAAAGTCTTTTCATATATATTGATTGTTAAATCGTGCAGCGGAAGAGTCTGCCTCAGTTGCTCCAGCCTATCTTATTTTAAACTTAACCGACGTATATCCCACCAACTTATCGGTTCTTCCGCCTGGCTCACGATAGTAAACCAGCACTTGGTATGAGTTTTCGGTTTGATAGTAGCTACCTTCTGTTGGCATAATTTCAGTCTTTCCGCTTTCGTTCAACACTACGTATTGATAGCTGTAATAGCCCAATTTCAGTGGAATAACAGCCTGATAGCTTTTCGATTCATTATCGTAAGCTAATTTATATTGCGGTAAAAACCTGTCATAAGTCCAATCAGCGTTTACATAAACATCGCCTTTGCTAAGCTGTGGACAATTTAATTGGAAATGAACCAGCATGTAATCGCTTTCAGTATTGATATTATTGTTGTCCGAATTACGTATTAAGAACGCTCCGTTTGCATCTTCATCGTACAGATAGTTAGGCCTTGGCAATGCAATATAGGGGTAAGCGTGAAAGTTTTTGCCGTCCCATCTAATGCGTTCGATACCCGTTGAGGCTACGTCAGTAGACAAAATCTCGAACTTTCTGTATTCGTTGCCCGCCCAAAAGATGTAGTTTACGTTGTGACTCCACCGCAATCCGTCGCTCATAACGTATTGTGGCTTTACATTCCATCGTGCATTGTCCCATCGTTTGTTCTGTAACAACACGGTCTTTAGCTGTGTTTGCGGGTTCGTTACGTTGTAACTATTGTACTTTAGTTCCATTTCCACCTGCTGATGTGCTGTGTTTATGGTAGCATCGGTATTGGTTATAATATTCAATCCTACGCCCATTGATCGCATTAGAGGTTCTTTTACCATGAAACATGCTTTTATCACCTCGTTATTGTCTTCATCGTAGATTGTAAGCAGATAATTACCTGAAAGTTTTGGACAGCATTTATCGTTTGGAATACTAAGGTGATAGTGTGTATAAATGGTATTTGTAAGCAACGATTGTTCTACGTCGTCTATCGTATTTCCACTTGCAAAGCCGTCTACATAATCGCTCTCGAACAGTGAAGTAGATTTACTCCAGTCGGCTTCGCAGTGTTCCAGCTTATAGGTATAGCGATGATACTCATGTGTAAGGTCATCAAAATCGATGTCCAACATGCCATTTCCTAATTCCATAACAGGCATATTGAGCCAATCTTTGTTCGCTACGACCTGCAACGAACGTATATTCTCGCTCAATATTTCGTGGCGTTGTGCTGCAGTACTTATTGAAAACAACAACGACAATAGCAGTAAGACAGTTTCTGCCCTTTCTCATAAGCATATTTCCTATTCTTTAAGGTAATAGTTTCTTCAAGAACTCGTCAAGATCTTCCTCCAAACCAGGCAGCAAATCGTCTCCAGCGATAATCGTATCATCGTCTGCTACATATACTTCGGCAATGTTTTCTCCTTCTTCATCTTCTAAAACCAAGCTGTAAGGCTTCATTATTCCGAAGTCGTCTACAATGTCTTTCAAAGCCAATGTTTCTGCACGGAGTAGTGCAGTAACCTTTTTATTGAATTCGTCGTCGTTGTTTTCAATCCATTCCTCAACAACACAACGTGTTATTTCTTCCCCTTCGTCGTTGAAAGCCATTAGGTCTCCGGTAAATTGAGACACTCTTAAATGAATGTCTGTCATCGTTGTGGGGGCCTCCGTTGTGGGGAATTTCTGCGCAATCTTCCTTAGAAAGCGTTCTATTTGTTGCTTGGTCTGTTCCATAATATAAAACCTTTAAAGAACTATTGAATGCTATTTAAACTATGGCAAAGTTAGTAAAACTTTTTATTTATAGTGGTACAAACACACCTTTTTTAATAAATTATGCCACTTTTATGGTCTTACGTGTCAATTTCTCAGTATCTTTGCAAACATAAAAATAGAAAAAACTCTCGCTCTTACAATGTGAGAAATAACAACAAGTTACTTGCAATATATTTAGAAACAATATGAAACAAACGATTTTAGTTACAGGTGGTACTGGTTTTATCGGTTCACATACAACGGTAGAACTACAAGAAGCAGGGTACGAAGTAGTAATAGTAGACAACCTTTCAAACTCTAAAATAGAAGTACTCGATGGTATTGAGAAGATAACAGGTATACGTCCAGCTTTCGAAAAGGTTGACCTTGAAGATAAAGAGGCTACCGAACGTGTATTCCAAAAATATCCAAATATAGATGGTATCATTCATTTTGCTGCATCAAAGGCTGTGGGCGAAAGTGTTGAAAAGCCATTGATGTACTATCGTAACAATGTTGTTTCGCTCATCAACCTACTGGAAATGATGCCAAAATACAATGTAAAGGGCATTATTTTCTCAAGTTCTTGCACCGTATATGGTCAGCCTAACAAAGAGAATCTACCTGTTACGGAAGATGCACCACACCAAAAAGCAACATCGCCATACGGCAATACGAAAGAGATTAACGAACAAATCATTTACGATTACATACACAGCGGTGCTGCCATTAAGAGCATTGTACTTCGTTATTTCAACCCAATTGGTGCGCATCCAACGGCTCATATTGGTGAATTACCTAATGGTGTGCCCAACAATCTTATTCCTTTCGTTACGCAAACTGCTATGGGAATACGTGAGCATCTGACTATTTTCGGCAACGATTATAATACAGAAGATGGCACATGCATACGCGATTACATCTATGTAGTGGACCTTGCGAAGGCTCATGTAGCCGCTATGACACGTGTATTGGATAAGGATACCGATAAAATAGAATACTTTAACATTGGTACTGGTAGCGGAAACTCTACTCTTGAGATTGTTACTACCTTTGAAAAGGCTACTGGCGTGAAGGTGAACTGGAAGTTCGGACCTCGTCGTGAAGGCGATATTGAAAAGATTTGGGGCGACTGTACCAAAGCCAACACAGTGATGGGATGGAAAGCCGATACGCCTTTAGAGGACGTACTTGCCTCTGCTTGGAAGTGGCAACAGAAACTTCGTGAAGACGGTATCATGTAATTGATGGCCTTAAAACTCTTTTAATGACTTGCTGATGACGCATTACCGCTTCAGCATAAGCATAAAAAAGTCGCTACTTATTGGTAGAATTGATTTTCTATCGCCTATCCCACATATATACAAAACAACTCTTCAACCAATTGATAGTATATGTAAAGGGACAATTCGACACGTTTCTAACTATAAAGAAACAACGAATTGGGTGTAAGGAATGTAACAAATTAGATGTCCATACTTGGGGTATGATAGAAGCATAGAATTACTCCCATTTTGTAAATATATTATCATAAGAAAAACAATAGTAACGCTTTTGACTTTGTAATAGTGCCTGTTTTGCGATGCAAAACAGGCACTATTGCGTTGTAAAACAGGCGCTTTTACAACGTAAAAATAATGGGTATTGTAACGTATTGATAACAAAACAAGTTACACAAGACTGATACTTTGAAATAATCTTTACATTATTCTTACATTATTGTACCCTTATTTTGATAAGAAAAAAGTAGATAAAACGATGTTCTTCAGCTACACTTAAAGTTTGCATTTATTTTTAATTCAAACCATATAATAAAGTCTTTTTATCTTCGTTATAAACTATAAAAAAATAATAAAAAAGAAATTAAACGATGAAAAAAGTAGTATTTTTATTTATGGTTTGCTGCGCTATGGCTATGTCGTTGATGTCGTGCCACAGAGAACCAGAGCTGACTCCAGAGCAAGATAAGACCATTGCTGTGCGCAAAGTCTACTATCAAAGGGTCTTAGGACAATGGTATTATGAAGAACAAAGCGACACCAGATATTGCTACATAGCCTACAATTTTATGGAAAAAGGCATGTTAGAAACCTATGAAAAGTTTCTTACTCGCAAGCGTATTAAAAAGGGAGATGAAGTAATTTATGGTGATTGGGAAATAGAAGAAGATTCCATAAGTAAAGGAAAGTGGAGCTTAGGATGGAAAGAAGAGTATGGAGAGATGTACCTTTCTACTTCTAAGAAAGACGATAAAGGACACAGTGTAGTGCAACTTCACTGTTTTGAATATGTAAATCAGAATGAATTGGTATTGAAATATTTCGGCACGGGCAACCATTCTATGCTTTTCAAGCGCGGCACTTCTAAGCCTTCGCTTTAGAAAAACATAGCTTTCGCTAAGGAATAACCACGTTTTCTTGTTGGTAATTAGTCTATTATTCGACAGAAAAACGTGGTTATTCCTTATTTTTTAGCTATCTTTGCACCATTATATATATAGAACAAGATATGGAAGTCGCAAAGAAACCACTCATGGGAATGAACCTTTTGGAACTGAAAGCGGTTGCAAAGGAACTTGGTATGCCTGCTTTTACAGGCGGACAGATGGCAAAGTGGCTCTATACACAGCATGTAACGTCGATTGACGATATGACTAATTTGTCGAAAGCCAATCGCGAAAAGCTGAAAGCGGCTTATACTATAGGTTGCAAAAAGCATATCGACGCACAGTATTCAAAAGACGGAACCATCAAGTATTTGTTTCCAACGGACGACGGAAAGTTTGTTGAGTCGGTGTATATTCCCGACGACGACCGTGCTACTCTTTGCGTTTCGTCGCAAGTTGGCTGCAAAATGAACTGTCTTTTTTGCCAAACTGGCAAGCAAGGATTTGAGGGAAACCTTACAGCAACCGATATATTGAACCAGATTTACTCGCTTCCTGAACGCGAAAAGCTAACCAATATCGTGTTCATGGGGCAAGGCGAGCCTATGGATAACTACAACAACGTATTGCGAACTACACAGATAATGACTGCTGATTATGGCTATGCATGGTCGCCAAAGCGCATTACGGTGAGTTCAATTGGTATAAAAAACAAACTAAAACAGTTTTTGGAAGAGAGCGACTGCCACGTTGCGATAAGCATGCACTCGCCTATTCCTAACGAGAGAGCAGAGATAATGCCCGGAGAACGCGGCATGTCGATTGCCGATATTGTGGAGTTGCTACGCAATTACGACTTCTCTCACCAGCGCCGTCTATCGTTTGAGTATATCGTTTTCAAAGGTGTGAACGATTCAGAACGCCACGCAAAGGAAATTATACAGTTGCTTAAAGGATTGGATTGCAGAATAAACCTAATTCGTTTCCATACCATTCCCAACGTTCCACTGCATGGAGTAGACGACAAAAAGATGGAAGAGTTTCGCAATTACCTTACCCAACACGGCGTATTCACAACTATACGTGCCAGTCGCGGGCAGGATATTTTTGCAGCTTGCGGCTTACTTTCTACAGCAAAGAAGATTGCTGATGAACGTGCGTAAACTATTTCGTTCGCTGTACTCGTAGCAATACTATTGCTAACGGGGTGCAAAAACAACATATTCCGCCCTACAAGCTATGGTGGAGCCTACGAAGTTGTAGTGGCGGGAGATAGCGATAGTCTTCTATACGATGTGTTTTCGACACCGATAGTGGGACTTCCGCAATCAGAACCAGCGTTCGATGTAGTGGAAATTGCGTCCGATAAGTTGCAGGGCGATAGCAAGATGGTGCGCAATTTAGTTGTTTTGAAAATAGACCAACACGAAAAAGGAGTGAACATAAGCACCCAACAGAACGTGTATGCACAGCCACAGGTTATCATAACCATCACTACTCCATCGCTAACGAGGCTAAAAGCTTTTATGAAAAAGCAGGGACATACTTTGCGTAACTATCTTACGAAAGTAGAATTGCACCGCTCTCAAGGTGATTTAGCAACACAACCGAATGTAAAAGCGGAAGGTTTGATACAGAAAATGTTTGGAATTGAAATGCAAGTGCCTGCTGAATTAACAGCAAGTAAAACTGGGAAAGACTTCCTATGGCTTTCTAACAATGCGGCATCGGGTATGGCTAATATTTGTATATATAGCATTAGCAAAGGCGATTTCGCCCAACAGCGCGACAGCGTGATGCGAAAAAACATGCCGGGAGAGCAACAAGGAATGTATATGCAAACCGCTTCCATTGCTTCAATATCACACGGACAGGGCAAATCCGTAACGATACGAGGACTTTGGGAGATGAGAAACGATGCCATGGGAGGTGCTTTCGTAGCATATTGGAGGCCGAAAGGTAAGCGCATAATAGTAACAGAAGCTTTTGTTTATGCGCCCGAAACAAAAAAACGGAACCTTATGCGCCGATTGGAAGCTGTCCTTTATACAAGAAATAAGTAAGAATTAAATAGAGATACATAATATACAGAATTAGTTATGAGCAACAATAGAAAAGTCCGAGTAGCCATTACGCATGGCGATACGAACGGAATAGGATACGAACTGATATTTAAAGCCTTTGAAGAACCAACAATGTTGGAGCTATGTACGCCTATAATATATGGTTCTCCAAAGGTTGCTACCTATCATCGCAATGCCTTAGAGATTGAAGCAACCTTTACAATCATCAACGATATAAGCGAAGTTCAAGACAATAGGATAAACTTTATTCCTGTATTCGACGAGGAAATAAAGGTGGAAATCGGCGTTCCAACTGAAGAATCGGGCAACGCTGGCTTGCTTGCAATAGACCGAGCGTTGGTTGATTACCGTGCTGGCGGCTTCGATGTACTGGTAACTGCACCGATAGAAAATAGCGAACACTTCCATTTCAGTGGGCAAAGTCGTTACATAGAAGACCATTTACCTGCCGAAGAAGCTACTCTTTCTATGCTTGTTAGCGAAAGATTGCGTATTGCTTTGGCTACTCGTAACCTGCCGTTAAAGCAAGTGGCAGAGTCTATTTCTATTGAAGGACTTACCGAAAATGGCCGTTTGCTGTACCAAAGCATACGTCGCGACTTCCGCATTTCCAATCCACGTATCGCCCTTTTAGCCCTTAATCCGAAGGCAGGCGATAACGGTTTGCTTGGTTCAGAGGAACAAGAGGTGATTGAACCTGCTATTGCTGCACTCGAAAAAGAGGGAATTCAGGCTTTTGGACCATACGCAGCAGATAAGTTTTTCGGTAGTAACGATTGGGAACAGTTCGATGGTGTGCTTGTAATGTACTATGAACAAGGACTTACTCCTTTCCGTTCGCTCACAGTAGAAGGGGGCGTAAACTATCTTGCAGGACTGCCATTGGTTCGCACTGCACCCGAAATAGCTGACAGTTTCAATATTGCAGGCAAAGGAATAGCCGATGCTATTCCTATGCGTCATGCCATTTTCCTTGCTATAGACATCTTCCGTCATCGCATGGAATACGATGAGCCAATGGGTAATCCATTGCCAAAACTATACAAAGAGCGTCGTGATGATAGTGAAAAAGTGCGCTTTGCTGTACCCAAAAGAAAGGAAGAATAATAGATAAATAGATGACTGCTTGGTGATTCAGATATTCAAAGCTTCTCTGTGTATTGTAGAGTTGTTGTAATTTCTATTCCCATGTAAGAAAAGAAGCCTATGAAAAAGAAACATCAGAATGGTTTTTTCCTCTTCGGTATTGTTGTTTTGGTGATAATGGTAACCCAATTAGACTTTGCCGAAGTATGGAATGGGCTGCAACATGCAGGCTATTGGTTCTTCGCAGTGGTGATATTGTGGGCCTTTCTCTATATTTTTAATACTTCGTCTTGGTATATCATCATCAAAAGTCAGACCAAAGGCGACGACAAACGCATGGTTCCGTTCTGGTATCTCTATAAACTTAGCGTGTCAGGATTTGCTTTGAACTATGCCACACCAGGCGGATTGATGGGTGGAGAGCCCTATCGTATCATGGAATTAACACCCCGTATCGGTGTGGAACGTGCTACATCGTCGGTGCTTTTATTCGTTATGACACACATCTTCAGTCATTTTTGGTTCTGGTTGTTATCTATTCCGCTCTTCATTCTTACGCAGCACGTCAGTGTTTTCATGGCAATAATGCTCTCAGTGTGTGCATTTTTCTGCCTAACAGCTATCTGGTTCTTCCTCTCTGGCTATCGAAAAGGACTCGCTGTTCGCGTTATGAACCTGTTACGGCATATCCCTTTCGTTAAGAAATGGGCACGACGGTATGTGGAAGAGAACCAAGAGCAACTCGAAAACATAGATAAGCAAATAGCAGCGTTACATAATCAGGACCCGAAAACATTTTTTTCGGTGGTGTTTATCGAACTCATGTGTCGCGTTTGCAGTGCTCTTGAAGTGTTCTTCATATTGCTTGTCTTGTTCCCAAACGTGAATTATCTGAATTGTATCCTCATTATTTCATTCACGACGCTATTTGCCAACATGTTGTTTTTATGCCGTTGCAACTTGGCGGACGCGAAGGTGGCTTCTTAATGTCGGTATCTGGCTTAGGACTTACGTCTAATGCAGGTATCTTTGTAGCCCTTATTGTGCGACTTCGTGAACTTATTTGGACAGCCATTGGCCTGTTACTTATCAAGGTTTCTAAAGGTAAGTAAAGGCAATTGAGCTGAAAACGACAACACCTTTTCTGATATTTTATTGACCAAAACATATTGAAACATGAAACATTTTTATTTTTTTGCAGCAGGACTTAGTCTACTTCTTACTGCGACACCGCTACAAGCGAAAGTATATCACGTTACTACGAAAGGAACAGGCGATGGTTCTTCATGGGCGAATGCTATGGGAAGCATAGACGATGCCTTGGCAAAAGCAACTTCGGGAGATGAGATTTGGATTGCAGCAGGCACCTATAAGCCTACCCAACTCATTAAATCTTCGAAAAAAAACTCACGCCATTTCCCATTAAAAGATGGTGTTTCGCTCTATGGCGGTTTTGCTGGTACAGAGTCGAAGAAGGAAGAACGTGCAAAAATAGAAGATGGTGAAGCCTACAATTATGTAAATGAGACAATATTAAGTGCCGATGATGATGTGCCTGACGAATGGGTAAGAGAAGCTAATTCAGAAACTCCGTTTGTGTATGGATGGAAGGTTGAAAACAATATCATACCAGGAACAGCGAATAATGCTAACCATATATTATTTAAAAAGGAGGAATTAACAGTTCCAATAACTATCGACGGATTTACCTTAAAGGGTGCAAATGCAATGGTATATAACGTCCAATGTTCGGGTGGAGCTATCTATGCAGTGGGCGATGTAACCATTACAACTTGCCAATTCATAGAAAACTCTTGCTACTTTACAGCTGAAGGAAACAAAGATGCCAATGGTGCAGCCATCTATTTGATAGGTAAAGGCAATGCAAAAATTGCCAATTGTTTCTTAAGCGTACTTATGGACACTCTCCAAACACCCAAGCACAAGGCGGGGCAGTATATGCAGAGAACACCGAAATAAACAATTGTTACTTCTTAGACTGCGTTTCTTTAGATGCAGGAGGTGCTGTTTACAATGTTAAAGGTAAGGTTATTGATTGCGAATTTGATAATTGCTATGCCCGTGAAGGAGGTGCTATCTATTCAACATCAGGCACTCTAAGAGACAACGAAGTATTTAATTGCCGTGCACTTCTTGGCGGTGGAATCTACAATATGGGCACTGCCATCAATAATACTGTGGGCAACTGCTTTGCCGATTATACTTTACTTGGCGATGATAAAGGCGGTGCTGGTGGTGGAGTCTATAATAAAGGCACATTCATAGGGGCTGTTGTGTATAACTGTACGTCGTTTCATGGAGGCGGAATCTTCGCCGATGGTGGCAAAATAATAAACTGTACCATTCAAAATAACACGTCGAGAAAAGCTATAACAAGTGCTAATATTGACTTCTCTGCTAACAGCAACATTGAGAAAGATGTGATAAATACCATCAGCGGTACTGATGTGAGTAAATCAAACTTTGAGGCTCCAACTGCATTTGAGGGCAGTACAACCGATGAAAAAGAGACAAAAGACATTCTTTTTGCCAGCTGGGAGCTGCAAGCAGGCAGCGAATATATTGATAAGGGTGTAGCTATCGATGTAGACGATTACGCTAAAGACATTTATGGCAACGACCGAATAATGGGCAAGAGCATTGATATTGGTGCATCTGAGTTCAATACTACAACTGCTATTGCACCCATTGTACCTGGTAAAGAAGTACTTAATTATGGCTATTACTCTATCAGCGGACAATATCTTGGCACTATTTTCCCATCTGTTTCTGGTATTTACATCGTAAAAATAACAGACAACAACAAGACTGTAATTACAAAGAAGATAGTCGTTAAGTAGACTTTCTGAAAACATTAAAAGGGTTTACACCTTATTATATATAGGCTGCGCATCGATAGAAATATTGGTGCGCAGCTTTTTTAATGGTCAAAACGATGAATAACAACAACTTTTAAGACTTCTGTTTCTTTTATTAAAAGGCTACTAAAAAGTATTATCTATAACAGTTTTTTAGATAAGAGATGAATTCATATACATATTTCTATCTATCTTTGCGACCATTAAAAAGACAACAACACATTCTTTTTAGTTTGTCAATACATCTGTATTAAAGCTTTGAATGTGGGTCTGATACTTTGAGAACGCGCATTACAATTCTTAGTTTTATGCGCGAACTAAATAACTTGATAATGATTTTAAATTATAATATAATATTAAACACTACAAGATGATGAAAAAATTACGTTTGATTCATTCATTTTTATTGCTCTTATTAGCAATCGGAATGCATGCAACAGAGCCTATTTCTGGCTTTTTCCGTATTAAAAACGCACACACACGACCCGATGGAAAGCTGTATGTACAAGTAACTGGCAAGTATCAAGCACAGCCCAATCAGACTGTCGATGCTGTAAAAACGCAACCTGGAAGCGTTATTCAGATAGAAGCAAAATGGGACAATGCGAAAAGTAGATACACTATAACTACCTTACGCTCGCAAGGTGTTGATGTTGTTAATGGCTACTTATTGCAAGGACTTAAGCTTGTGAAAGAAAACATAAACCAGAAAATACAAGATAAACTGGGTAATGGTTTTGCAGCTAACATAGCAAAAACCGCATGGGAAACCCAGATTCTTGCAAAGTGGGACTTAGACATGCACTTAGAGAAAACGGCTACTACAGGTGGGCTTGAGGCCTATTATATGTTTGCAACCGTACCATCTATGCAACCTATTGTAGATTTCTATAAAACTTATAGTTGGATTGCGGGCACCCAAATCGACAATGCTCTTGCTGGCTATCCAGAACTTCTTGCAGGCTTAAAGAATGGTAATGCCGATGCAGTTTGGAAAGCAGTAGAACAGTATGCAGTCCAAGCTATCGCCAATCGCTTTGGTGTTACCAGCGATTTAGCTATCTTAGTAAAGAGCTATGTAGATGCTGGTCGCGTGAATCACGGCCATACTTACTACTTAATGGAAGGCGCTCTTGATCGCATAACAGAGAATGGTCGCAATATAAACAAATACCGTGAAGGTGAAGCAAAGTTCAATTTTTGTAATAATAATGCTACTTCTGAGTATGGTCCTGAGCTTGCAGATGTTGGCGAAGCAGCTAAATGGATTATCGAACCTGTTAAGGATAACGCTGCAGACTACTTTGGTGTTGCTCCTGTTAGCAAGATGAAGGGCAAGAATGGTAAGTATTTTACTTCCCTTTATACCGACTTTCCAATGCAAATTGTAGACAATATGAATGCCTACATAGTAGAATCTATTGGTACAACAGGCGCTGAAAAGGGTTATGCACAATGTACTAAGATAGCATCACAAGGCGACATTATCCCTGCTGGAACACCAATTGTGCTTGAATGTGAGACTACTCAAAGTTTCTCAAATCGTTTGTTACCAATAGCAAATACAGATGCAGCTCCTACTAATAATATTCTTAACGGTGTGTTTTTTGACGAGGCTAAGGCAACTATAGAAACGGGTGGAAAGACTGTTCGTGTATTTAACATCAACCCAAAGACCACTGTTCGTAACCCAATCGGTTTCTATCGTTATAGCGGTACAACCATTAAGGGAAACAAAGCATTCTTGTTGGTAGATGCTAAAACATCTGGTGCTAAGTTAGACGGATACGATATGGAAGAAGAAGGAACGGTTAATGGTATCAACGAAGTTACATCAGAAGCTATCGTTACAGATGCTAATGCAGTCTACTACGATTTGCAAGGTCGCCGTGTAGAACGCCCTGGCAGAGGTATTTATATCGTAAATGGAAAAAAAGTAATTATCAAGTAAGGAGGGAAAACAACATGAAAAAGAAAGAATATGCAATGCCCACTTGCGAAGTGGTTACATTACAATTAAGCGGTGACTATCTTGAAAGAGGATTCGCAGGCCAGTCTAAAGTCCCAGTCGGCGGAGAAACAGATGATGAAGAAGAAGATGAAGAGGTAGACGATATGAACTAATAAAGGGCAAAATGTGCTCTTTGTACACAGAAGTCTATACTAATCAGAGTATATCAGCTGCGCACCCACGTTCAGTCGGTGCGCAGTTTTTGTTGATTTATTGGTTGTAATATAGGTCAGAACTACTTTTCTTGTCCAGCAATTTTGGCAAAACTGAATTAAGATTCTACTATAAACAACCACAAAAATTCACTTGTTAGAATAGTAAAAGAATCATGGTTTCAAGCAATATTTTGGACAAAAACAACGCAACAAAAGTGTAAAGATTTTACATAAAGCATTTTCTTGCGTAATCAACTGAATACCAAAGCGTTGCAATAGTGCCTATTTTGCATAATAAAAGAGCCTGTTTTACATCGCAATAGTGCCTGTTTTGCGTTGCAAAACAGGCACTATTCTGATACGAAAGCGCTATTATCATTTTTTTACTTACTATTTTATTTACAAAAATAAGAACCATATTCTTATACTATCACCTTGATGTTTTCTATATCTATGTGTATATGTTGTAAGGGTGAAATCTATTCCAATTATCCTTTTACCCTTGCTATTTGGTATCTTATCAGTGGGCAATAAAAAAAGCCCGAAGGTATATTTCCTTCGGACTTTGAGGTGCCTAGCAGAATCGAACTGCTCTACACGGTTTTGCAGACCGTTACCTAACCGACCGGCCCAGGCACCATTTTGTTTCATTGAACAACTAAGGCAATCCCCCTAATTGCGGTGCAAAAGTAATAAGAAATATTTGTTTGACCAAATTTTTTATCAACTATTGCAACAAGAATTTACTTTCTTTTGAGCGTTAAAGTTGTTTTTTCGTGTCATTTGTTCACGTATTGCACAGCCTTTACAGCCTCCGCAAGCGTTCCTTGAAACCTTAATCGTTCTTATAAGCATACGGATAACATAGGCTACAGCTAATGCTAAAACAATGCCAACGATGATATATTGTTCCATGAGTTCTCCTTTCTTTTATTATACAGGCTCGTCTTCTATTCTATCAACAAATAGGTTTTCAGTTGCCTTCATTTCGTCTTTATCGAACCATTGCGATAGTTTGTCTTTCGCCTTTTGTTTCGCTTCATCGTCTACATAGTCCCAAACTTTTCGCAACACATATATAAGTACACCGAGGTCGTCGCTCAATCCTACGAGCGGAATAGCATCTGGCATGATGTCAAGCGGTGTTATCAGATACCCAAGCGCCCCTATGATGATGGCTTTCTCCTTAAATGACACCTTATCGCTATCGATAGAGTAATACAGAATCAACGCCGCATAAACGAGTTTTGCACCAGCTCGCTTGGCTATACGCTGTATTTTCTCGATAAAGTCATTCTTTGTGAACTTCTCTTTGTATTTGCTTAAATCTGGTATTTTCATATATTTCCTTTATTGTTACGAATATATACCAAGCACATAGTGTGCCAAAAAGTTAGAAATTCATCACCTTTTCCACGTATTTACAGGCTTCGGGGTGGTCTTTTTTTGCGCGTTTCACCTTGTTATTTACAATAGTTTTCATAACAACACGATAGATAAAGTAAAGTACTAAACCGATAGCAACACCCATAAGCGGCACTTGATAGCCTTTTACAGGCAGCGATTCTTCAGAGAATCCTGACAATATTATAATGGGCAACGTTATCAGTACGCCTGCAATAGTATATTGCGTACGCTCTGTTCCTGCTGTATCGAGTGCGGCTTGGTGGTCAAAAAGATAATCGTCTAACTCCTGTTGGCTCAACTTTCCTTCCATTTTTGGAAAGCCAGGTTCGTCCTTATGATTTCTAATCTTGTTCTCAACTTGATGCTGAAAATCGTCTAATATGTATCTGTAGTCTTGAAATTCTTCCATAAGATATAAAGAATGGTTCGGTAATTTGTTTTTTATGAGATACTGCTCGGTAGTTGTTAAAGCAGTCAATCTCCCTTTTTCATAGCTCAACTCCCTCCCCACAAAGGGGGAGGCAGCGAGTATGTGTAAAGCAGCACTCCTATAAGCCGGGTCTCGTTTCCTTATTGTCTTTCGGCAAATAAGGATGCCTGTCATCTATCTAACCACAGGGTCACCCCATGCGTTTTAGCGTTCTACCCTCCGTTGTGCCTTATATGGCTCGGGCGAGTAACCCTCAAACAACGGTTTACATGAACTTGCAGCTCCTGAACGGTACAGCCACGCTGTCACCACCGTGCCGGTAGTCTCTTACACTACCTTCTCACCCTTACCTCGTTTCCAAGGCGGTTGTTTTCTTCTACCTACATCTACTGTTGCCAATAGCTTTCATTTTCGGAAGCAGGATACTCTTTGCTGCCCGGACTTTCCTCTCGTGTTATACAACACCAGCGACAGTGCCGGAGTACTGCCTTAGTATGCAAAGTTAGCGTAAATATGCCGAATTGCAAAGCTTTGATATTACATTTTTTGTTAATAGGTACCCTTTTGGCATACCTATAGAATGTTGTTTTAATACACAAAAGGGTAAAAAATGCAGTAAAACAAAAAGTTTATTCGTTTTTTTTTATAAATAATTGTTCTTTTCTTACCTTTGCAAATAAGAACCACAAACCCTTTTAACAAGGGCAATAAGGTGTTGAAGCAAGACGAACGAATATCTAAACAATAAAACTTTAGTACGAATGAAAATATTGTATCCTATTATTGCAGTCTTGACACTGCTCTCTACAACAGCAAAAGCACAACAAACCATTCGTGGTTGGGTAACCGACGAACAGCGTTTGCCTATTGAATATGCCAACGTTATCGCACTTTCTGTGCGCGATTCCTCGCTTGTTACGGGTATAGTAACGGATAAGGAGGGAGCATTCCAACTTTCTTTATCTACCGATATGCAGGTGTTTTTGCGTGTATCGGGCATTGGTTACGAGCAACGTAATGTATTGTTGCCTCTTATTGCTGATACTTTGCAGTTGAAAGCAGAATCAGATACAAAAGCAATAGAGGGAGTAACAGTTACAGCCAGTCGCCCTAAGATGGCTATACGAAACGATGCTCTTGTTACAACTATCATTGGTTCGTCGTTAGCTAAAGCTGGTTCGGGCAACGATGTTCTTAAGCGTATTCCACTGTTGAAAGGCAAAGAAGGAAGTTATTCTGTTATAGGTAGAGGAGCAGCAGTTATCTATATAAACAACAGAAAGATAACCGACCCTACCGAAATAGAGCGTCTTAACTCGTCGGACATTAAGGACGTCGAGGTAGTAACCAATCCGGGGGCTCGCTACGATGCCACGATGAGTGCCGTTATCCGCATTCACACGGTGCGTAAGGTGGGCGACGGCTTCGGTTTCGATGTACGTACGTCGGCTTATTATTGGGAAAACTGGGACACTAACAATCAGCTCAATATGTATTATCGCCGCAATGGCTTGGAACTGACGGCTGGTTCGGCTTACAATATTGACAATAGTCTAAACAAACAAACCACTACCAACGAGGTACAGACCGCCAATTTATGGACGAACAAGTGGACAAGCGATAGCCATAGTTGTAATACAAACAACAATTATACGCTTTCGGCAGCCTACGAGTTCAATGCCAACCACTCTGTTGGTGCGCGTTTCTTCACCAATTTGCTTGTTGGTGCAAACAACGGACACGGTGATTTCTCTACCGATGTGCTAAAAAATAATGTGCTATTCGACCATATAGAGTCTCAAATTAGTGCTAACTCTACTGCCATACCTAATAAAAGTCTCTCGGCTTACTACGTTGGAAAGGTAGGAAAGATAGATATAGATTTCAATACAGACTACTATTATGGTAGAGAAACTGAATACCGCATAACCACAGAGCAAAGTGCCACCAACGCCAATCGCACTGTAACATCGGCAGGAATACACACAAACAAGTTCTTTGCAACCAAGCTGGTGCTCTCTCACCCATTGTTTGGCGGCAGCCTGTCGGTTGGAAACGAGAATACTTTCACTAATCACGAACAAAATTATGTTAATCAAGAAAACGTGGTTCCCAGCACAGCATCAACCATTAAGGAGCGCAATAACGCTTTCTTCTTCGAATATAGCCACCCCACACCCATTGGTCAGCTTATGGCAGGATTGCGCTACGAGCACGTAAATTCTGATTATTACGAACAAGGAGTGTATAGTCCGGCACACAGCCGTACCTACAGCCAATGGTTTCCATCGCTCACTTTCGCAACAAAGATAAAGGAAGTAGGCTTGCAACTCTCTTATTCGGCAAAGACATCGCGCCCCTCTTATAGGCAATTGGGTACAAATGTAGAGTATATGAACCGCTTTACGCGTCAGAGTGGTAACCCTACACTGAAGCCAGAAACACTACACAACATTACTCTTGTGAGCAGTTGGAACTGGCTAACCTTTGTTGCCAACTACACACAGACACACAACAAAATTATGTATTGGAACGAACAAGAAAGCACTGATGAGAATATAACCAACTTGCGTTACCGCAATTTCAAAAGGTTTCCTGCCTTAACACTGAGCCTTACCGCCGCACCGACAATCGGAGTATGGTCTCCACAACTCACATTGTTCTGCCAAAAGCAATGGTTCGACATAGAGCGTTTGGGCAGCAAGTTAGATTTAAAGTAAGCCTGTGTGGGGAATACAGTGGGACAATTCGTTTGAGTTTAAGCACGATTGGACTGCCGAAGCCTTCCTGCAAGTCAATTCAAGTGGTATAACAGAGAACACTGAGCTTACCAGAACCACCTGCACATTCAACTTCTCAGTACGAAAAGCGTTCCTGAACGACCGCCTTTCCGTTACTGTAGGCGTGAGACGACCTCTTCAACCGCACTGCTAATCACGTCATACTTTACACGAATAACCTTAAAACAAGCGTAAACGAAGGGTACGATAGCCGTCAAGCCTACGTTACTTTGCGCTACAAATTCAACACAGCACGTAGCAAATACAAAGGTACAGGAGCCGGACAGAGCGAACGTAAGCGTTTCTAATCCACGGCAAGTGCGCAGAAAATAGGTTTTCAACGCCCCATTTTCTTCGTTTTTCAGGACTGAAAATATACTTTTATAATTCACTGGTAATCAGTGCTTAGAAAGCTGTCAAAATTGTCTTATAAGAGAATTAAAATTGTCCTATAAGAGAATTTAAAAAGTTTTATAAGACAATTTTGAGAGTCTTCGCAGGGAGTATAAAAAGTTTACAGAATATTTCAACAATTTACATATACAGATATGAAGATAAAAATTAAGCCTGTTTATATTGTTCATTCTTTTATCGAACAGTATGTTTTCTCAATCCATTAAAATTACAAACCATTATGGAAGCGAAAACAAAGAGATTCAAGACCTGATTGATTTTGAAAGTATTTATATAGAACAATTGAACTTTGAAGGAGAAACACTTAAAGGAAAATCGTATCAAATAGCACTTGAAGAATACATCGAAGGCAGATTATCCCATACAACAATGCTTTTCGATGGTACGGAAAGCGATTATTTCAAAATTTCATCAAGCAAGGAAGCCGTGAAATTCTTCTTTAAATTCAGTGAAGACAAACTGAAGATATTCATTCGAGGGAATAGGTTTGAAAGCAAGAAATCCTATTTTCGTTTATCAGGCGATTATGAGAAATATGCCTTAAAAGACTTCTTCGGAAACAAGAAAGAACTTTTAGTTAGCGGTTCAAGCAAGACATCAATCTTTGCAATAATAACTCCGACAATCCATAAGGACGGTTCAGCCTCTTATTGCGAAGTCGTTCAGGCAAACGAAAAGCCCGAAAAACTTGGCGAGAGGTTTAAAATACCACACTACTTCTTGCTCACTATAACCTTTCAATAAGCAGGTTCTCTACTTACTGTTTGACTCTGGATAGTGCTTTATGCAGCATTGCTGTTAAATTATAGTATTTTGGAAAGAGGGTGTGTCAAAATTGATACATCCTCTTTTTATTCTTCCTTTACCTTGTCTACCACATAATTCGTTATTTACTGCAGCTATGCTGCTAATTTCATATAAAATGATTTATAGGGCTTTAAATAGCCTATATAAACTTGTATAGAGCATCTGAAGGTGCCTAAAAGTACCTCCATAATGTCTTTTAGTTCCTTGAGATTGGTTTTTCTACACATTTTCCCTATGTTAAAGGCAATAGCAAAGAAGGCAAAGTCCATATTGACCTTGTCTTTTCCAAAATGCCTAAACCTCTTATAGGCTTTATTATATTTTGTTTGTCCAAAAACAGCTTCAGGTTCTATGCACCTTCGTCCTCGATGCTTGATGCCTTCTTCCGAGGTCAGTAGTTCCCGTGCCTTTTGTTTATAGTGCTGTAGTTGATGGTTTACTTCTATAATTCTGTTCCTCTTGCCTTAAAAACATGAGCCTCTCAACGGACAACCATCACAGCGTTCTGCCTGATAACGTACGCTGTAAGTAACGAATCCGTTAGAGGTTAGGGGAACGCTTCATACCTATACGCTTCATATGCTGTCCCATAGGGCAGACGTAGAAATCCTGTTCCTTATTATAATAAAGGCTTGCGGGACTGAATGGGTTAGGTGTGTAACGTGGACGCTGCTCTTTATGGAAGTAGTTATACTTCACATAGGCTTCCATATTATGTACGTCCATGAACAGATAGTTCTCCTCGGAGCCATACCCTGAATCGGCTACGACTGTCTTGGCATAACGATGATAGCGTGATTTGAAAGACTCCAAGAAAGAAGAAAGTGTGAGTGTATCGGTACGGTTAGCATAGAGTGCAAAGTCGGTGATAAACTGGTTCTCAGTTGCTATCTGCAGATTATATCCAGGCTTAGTCTGTCCGTTGCGCATAGCATCCTCCTTCATGTGCATAAACGTGGCATCAGGATCGGTCTTGCTGTAGGAGTTTCTCTCTCCCATAACCTCAAGGTGCCAGTCATACTCCTGGAGTTTATTACGTTTCTTCTCTAGCTCTTTAAGCTGTTTTTTCTTGGTTCTAACAGCCTGCTTCTCTTCTTTTGTCTTAGGCTCAGGGACTGATTCCAAAGACTTGTTCAATTCCTCGGATATCTCATTGAGCAGAGCTGCAGTAAACTCGACACCTTCTCTCTTAGCGGCATTGTCCTGCGCTATGACATCATCAACCTGAAGCAAGAGTGTGCGTATTTGTTCCTGCAACTTGGCGCGGTTCTTTTCCACGGTTCTCTTCCAAACGAAGGTATACTTGTTGGCTTTCGATTCTATCTTTGTGCCGTCAATATATTCAACGTCAAGACTTATCAAACCTTTGGCTGCAAGTACTAATACGACTTGTGTAAAGATATTGTTGATTTCCTTTTTCACACGATTACGAAAACGATTGATGGTAATAAAGTCAGGCTGCTCATATCCTGCCAGATAGATGAAATGAATGTCACGCTTGAGAAGCGACTCTATGCGACGGCAGGAATAGATATTATTCATATAGGCGTAAAGAATCACCTTGAGCATCATTTGTGGATGATAAGGCTTGCGACCACTGGGCTTATAAAGCTTGTAGACATTATCCAACATAAGATTATCCACCAAGGCGTCTAAAAGACGAACAGGGTCGTCTTCTGCGATATCCTTATCGATTCTTTGAGGAAAAAGAATCATTTTCTTGTGTATGTAAGAACGAAAGTGTATCTTTGTCATAATGAGATTTTTTTAATGCCTAAAGGTACAAAAACTTTAGGAAATAGCAAAGCCCTGGCTTGAGAAAGTCGGGGCTTTGTGCATAAAAAAGAGGATGTATCAATTTTGACACACCCTCTTATATTTTGTGATAACTGCTTGAAAAAGCCTTTGTTTTGTAAAGATTATTCTGTTAAAAAGCGATAATTGCGCTTTAACGTTGTGAAAGCGGTTCTTTTAGAAGGCAAAACCTACGCTTTTAGCGTGCAAAACAGCCGCTTTTGCAATGCAAAACAATAGGTTTTGCAACGTATTGGTAGCAAACAAGTTACACGATAGATGTACTTGTGAAAAATGTTTACAACCTTATTATTGTCTTTTTGCCCATAAAATGAGTTATATCAGTTAAACTTCTACTCAGTTCAGCATAGTCTATACTGATAGCAAAGCGTATTTAAAATATTGTTATGGGGGGTGTTAATGCAAGGAAGATTTGTATTGTTCTTTTATGCGTTGTTCTACTTCTTCAAGAGTTTTGCTGCTGCTTAGTCTGCCTTTTATGAGACGGAAGCCATACCAGACGATGACCATTCCGAGTGCTGCAAGGAGGAATGTCCATACGTTGCCAAGGTTAAAGCCCTGTATAAACTTTCGCAGATAACGAATCCGCCAATAGAAACAAGGTAATCGAGCCAACTCGATGATGTGTAGCTTTTGCTTATGCGTTGGTATTCTTCGTCGTTTGCGAGCAGTTGTTGGCGGTTGGCTTGCCAAAGCTGTTCAAATTCCTGTTCTGTCATAAATGTAAGTTTCTGTTTGTTCTATGTGCAAAGGTAATGAAAAAAATGGTTTGCTGCGGTTTTAAACGTACATTAATTCGCTCATAACGAAATCGCTGACGTAAATTCCGTTGCGTGTAAGGTGCAGATGGTTGTCGGTTATGGCGAGCAGACCTTGCGAGATGAGCGGGGCAGAGGCTTTTGCAATGTGCTCTTTGTAAGGAGACGGCAATGCGGTAAGGGCGATGCCGCTCTTCGTGCGCAGGGCTGTTGTCACCATATCGTCGTAGTGTGTGTCGGCGTCGATGGTTTCTATCTCGTAGATGGGGCGGTTGTTTGTAATGCCGTCGATGTATTCTTGCATGTTGTTTATGTTCCAACGGCGTGTGGAAAGATTGTAGCTGTGTGCCGATGCGCCTATGCCGAGATAGCGTTTGTTTGCCCAATAGGCACTATTGTGGCGCGAACGGAAAGGAGAAACCGCAGAATAAGTAAGTTTGGCAAAGTTGCTTATTTCGTATTGTTCGTATTTGGCGAGAGCAAGGCGGTCGATAAGCGTGTCATACATCGTGCGATAAAGTTCCTCGTCCATATCTTTCGCTTTGCCTTTTAGCAAGAGTTGGTAAAGAGGAGTACCTTCTTCATACATTAAACTATAAGCCGAAAGATGTTCAACATCTAAGGCAATGGCTTTATCTATATCAAGTTTCCATTCATCTAAGCTTTCGTTCGGGAAACCAAACATCAAGTCTATGGAGATATTCTCTATCCCAGCGTTACGCAAACGACTTATAGCAGTTTTCACATCAGCAGCTTTATGACGCCTACGAAGAAACTTTAAACGCTCGTCTGAGAAAGTCTGAGCACCCATAGATATGCGATTGATGGGCAAATGTTTAAGATTTTCGGCAAATTCGGAGGTTACATCATCGGGATTACACTCAAACGTTATCTCCATATCGTCATAGTTTACTATTCTGTCAGCATAGTTTTCTTCAATACAACTGAATATCTTCTCAATATGGCAAGCATGTAATTGCGATGGTGTACCTCCCCCAAAGTAAATCGTTTCAAGTCGTTCAGTAGTGTCAGACTTATCATCAAAGATGTATTTCTTTTCCATTACAACTTCTTTACACAACGCATCCACATACAAATCCATCGTTGTTGCTTTCTCTGCACGTGGTGTTAAAGTGGAATAAAAGCCGCAATAAATACAGCGGCTTGCGCAAAAAGGAATATGGAAGTAAAGTCCTGCCATCTATTATATAATGTAGTAAACTTAAAGAAGAATTATTTCTTTGCAAAAGTAGTAATTTCTTTTAATACTTTCATAAATTGTTGCAAATTGTTTGGAGGTATAAAATAAAATGTCTAACTTAGACGGCAGTAGTAGTAGGCACAGCTTATTACTCAGCATAGAATATAATACTAACAACCTAAAGGTGGACTTCTAACAGATTACTGCCTGTATGTAGACTTTTAGAACAACCTTTTTTTAAATCTTTTGTGGTTATGAGAGTATATCAGACAAACGAAATTAAGAACATTGCATTGCTTGGCAGTGCGGGTAGCGGTAAGACTACTCTTGCCGAAAGTATGTTATTTGGCGCCGGTATTATTAAGCGCCGCGGCACAGTGGAAGCTAAAAACACAGTTTGCGACTACTTTCCAGTAGAACAAGAATATGGCTACTCAGTATTTTCTACAGTCTTTCATGTTGAGTGGAACAATAAGAAGTTAAACATAATTGATTGTCCAGGAAGCGACGACTTCGTAGGTGGTGCGATAACAGCATTGAATGTTACCGACCAAGCCGTAATCCTTATAAATGGACAATACGGCCCTGAAGTAGGAACACAAAACAACTTCCGTTATACAGAAAAGTTGAAAAAACCTGTAATCTTCTTAGTCAATCAATTAGATTCTGATAAATGCGACTTCGATAATGTGATGAATAGCATGAAAGAAATCTATGGTTCAAAGTGTGTTCAGATACAATATCCAACTAAGACAGGTGCTGGATTCAATAGTATTATTGATGTTCTATTGATGAAGAAGTATAGTTGGAAGGCAGAAGGAGGTTCTCCTATCATTGAAGATATACCTGCTGAGGAAATGGATAAGGCGATGGAACTGCACAAAACTTTGGTTGAAGCAGCCGCAGAGAACGATGAAACACTGATGGAGAAGTTCTTTGAGACAGAAACTCTTACCGAAGACGAAATGCGCGAAGGTATTCGTAAGGGCCTTGTTGCTCGTAGCATCTTCCCAGTGTTCTGTGTTTGTGCCGGAAAAGATATGGGCGTGCGCCGCTTAATGGAGTTCTTAGGGAACGTTGTTCCTTTCGTTAGTGAAATGGACAAGATACATAACACACGTGGGGAAGAGGTGTCACCAGACTCTAATGGTCCTGAATCAGTTTATTTCTTTAAGACCGCTGTTGAGCCTCATATCGGTGAAGTAAGCTACTTCAAAGTTATGAGTGGTTCGATTAAAGTGGGCGATGACTTGACCAACGCAGACAGAGGCTCAAAGGAACGCATTGGCCAGTTATTGCTTGTGCAGGCGCAAACCGTATTCCTGTAGACCAACTTAATGCGGGCGATATTGGCTGTACAGTGAAGTTGAAAGACGTTAAGACGGGCAATACATTGAATGGTAAGGGCGTAGAACAGCACTTCGACTTTATTAAATATCCAAATCCAAAGTACATGCGTGCCATCGAATCAGTTAATTCTCAAGAAACTGAAAAGCTTATGGCAGCGTTATTGAAGATGCGTCAAGAAGATCCAACATGGCTTGTAGAACAAAGCAAAGAGTTGCGTCAGACCATTGTAAAGGGACAAGGCGAGTTCCACTTGCGCACTTTGAAGTGGCGTTTGGAGAACAACGAGAAACTTCAAACCGTATTCAAGGAAGCACGCATACCTTACCGTGAAACCATTACCAAGCAGGCAAAGGCTGAATATCGCCACAAGAAGCAGAGCGGTGGCGCAGGACAGTTCGGTGAAGTGCACCTCATTGTAGAACCATACGCTGAAGGTATGCCAGACCCAACAATGTATAAGTTCAACGGACAAGAATTTAAGATGAACATAAAGGGCAAGGAAGAGAAGACAATGCCTTGGGGAGGCAAGCTCGTATTCATCAATTCTGTTGTCGGCGGAGCCATCGACACGCGCTTTATGCCAGCTATTTTAAAAGGTATTATGGACTGTATGGAGCGTGGACCATTGACCGGAAGCTACGCTCGCGACGTGCGCGTGGTTGTTTACGATGGTAAGATGCACCCAGTAGACTCTAACGAACTTTCGTTTACGCTGGCTGCGCGCCACGCATTCTCTGATGCTTTCAAGATTGCGGGGCCTAAAATTCTTGAGCCTATCTACGATTTGGAAGTGTATGTGCCTGGCGATTACATGGGCGACGTAATGAGCGACTTGCAAGGACGCCGTGCTATGATAATGGGAATGGACAGCGAAGCGGGCTACCAGAAGCTGCAAGCCAAGATTCCGTTGAAGGAATTGGCAAGCTACAGCATCTCTCTGAGCTCGCTGACAGGTGGCCGTGCAAGTTTCACCACCAAGTTCTCAAGCTACGAACTCGTGCCTAACGAACTCCAGCAGACCCTCATTGCTGAACACGAAGCAGAAGTTAAGGACGAAGACGAATAGAAAAAAGAACATTTTTGCATTTGCAAAACACATAAAAAGAGCAAGAGCCGACATGCCGTACAGCGTGTCGGCTCTTCGTTTTTAAGGGTAATTTCACACCAGTCTCAACGCCATTGTCAGGCTATATTCCAAGTAGAAAAAGCTCATCTGTAATATTCTGTGTTTCAATATGATATGATGTGGCGAAAAATATGACGTCATATTTCTCAAAAGATGATATCATATCGGTTTAAACATGACATCATACCCGCCAAGAAGTCTGAAAACAGAGTCAGAAAACCCCGTGATGTCTTTCTCCGTACAATGGGTTTACGCTTTCCCTTTTAACAACCTTTTTATAAGCAAACCGATTGTAACATTTGGGATATTCGGATATTTATCTTACTTTGCATTATAGAATATATTTGCGTATGACAAGCGATAGTATAGTAATCATCCCTACATATAATGAAAAAGAGAATATGGAGAATATTATTCGAGCTGTTTTCGGCTTGAAAAAGTGTTTCCATATCTTAGTTATCGACGATGGAAGTCCTGATGGAACAGCACAGATTGTACACCGACTCATAAAAGAAGAGTTTGCCGACCGCTTATTTATCATTGAGCGTTCAGGTAAGTTAGGACTTGGAACAGCTTATATTTGTGGTTTTAAATGGGCATTGGAGCATGGCTATGACTATATATTTGAGATGGACGCAGACTTCAGCCACGACCCTAACGACCTTCCTCGCCTATATGCAGCTACGCACGACGAGGGCTTCGATGTGGCTGTCGGCTCACGCTATGTAAGCGGCGTAAACGTTGTGAACTGGCCAATTGGACGTGTTTTGATGAGCTATTTTGCCAGCAAGTATGTACGTTTTGTAACCGGATTTCACGTCCACGACACCACAGCAGGCTTTGTATGCTATCGCCGTAAGGTGCTCGAAACCATTCCGCTCGACGAAGTTCGCTTCAAAGGCTATGCTTTCCAGATAGAAATGAAGTACACTGCGTATAAAATAGGATTTAAGATAAAGGAAGTACCCGTTATATTCGTAAACCGAAGAGAAGGCACAAGCAAGATGAGCGGAGGCATATTCTCGGAAGCTTTCTTTGGTGTGATGCGTTTAAGAATAGACGGTTGGTTCAGGAAATATCCCGCTATAAAGAATTAAATTACAGCATAGTAAAAGAACGCTTTCGCATCGGAGGCGTTCTTTTATACGTTTAAAAACAAGCTTAATTTTATTTTTTCACGATGAAGCATATCACAAGAGATGAAGCTTTAAAACTATTGGTGCGCAATAATCCCGAACCAGTTGCGAGTCATTGCGATAAATCTATGTGGTGGTTCATAACTCGTGCCGTTGGCGGACTATGGATTCAGCACCCACTCAAAATGATAGTGTCATGGCTTTATCTGCTTATGTTACCTTTAATTTATGTGCAGAAAAGCATAGGATTTGCCATAATAGGCATACCTTTTGTATTCTTCTGTATTCTTGCTTATTATTTTTATTTCTACAGAAAGCTATACAAAGCATTAAGAGAGAATACTTATCGCATTGATGATGATGGTATATCGGTGTCGATAACCACTGTTGATGGCGTTTTGGCACGCTATCTTACCACACCGTTCTCGCTGATTAAGGATATATGGTTGGCTCAAAACTACATTTATATTGAAACGGAAGACAAAACAGATATTGGCGTTGTCTACCTCTTTTCAGACGAACCAGAACGCATTTTGGGCAATATCGTATCGTATATGCAGTTGGAGAAGAAAGCCAAAGAAGACAAATCGTTACCTTATTATAGTGCGGAGGAACGCACAAACCTAAGAAACTTTGTGGAAGAACGCTTCGGAAAGATTGACGCAGTACTAAACGATACCGATGGCGAAGGTTTCCCGGTGGACATTGCTGCAATTCCTCCCAGTTCGCAACACAACTACTGGACGCTTTGCACCATAGGGGCAGAGCTATTCGTGTGCCCAACCAAGAATATTACAACCAATCGGACAATGGCGAAACAACTTTCGATGCAACCAGATACACCGAAGGCTTTGTGGTGGAACACTTCGAATACGTTATGTATCTGCCGCCCGACTGGAACGTAACCGATGCCGATTTAAGCAAAGACAGTAACTATTGGTATCTACGCCTACTGCGCGATGTAGTGCAATACACCTATTATAACTTCCAATTTCAACTGGGCGACACGCTGAGCTACAATGATAGTGACGGCGAAGAACTGTCGTTCGATGCTTCCACAGACTTCTTTGCCGCCTTGATGCTGTGTCCGCTGCCCGATGTACCCAACGAAGTGTTTGCCAATATAGGCGGCCGCACCATTCAGTTCCATCAAGTTGTGCCTATTACAATCGAAGAATCCAACTATATAAGTCATCGTTCTGCTGCCGACTTTATGAAAAAATATATGGGCATTGATGCTGTCCAGTTGGACGAAGAACCTATAGACGTGAAGCATAAACAGTATTCTGAAGCACTCATCTCACACTTTGAGCGTCATATAAGGGGAGCAAATGTGGTGGCAATGTATCCCAAACAAAAGTAAATAGCTACTGTCTGATAAAATAGAAAACACACCAACACGTTCTCTTTCACAAACCGAAAAGAGGTAAGAATTGTGTAAACATTTTTCATAAGCACACATATCATCTAACCAACTTGCTATCAACGCCTTGCAACACCCATTGTTTTGCGTTCCAAAAGAGCCTATTTTACACTGCAATAGTGCCTATTTTGCGATGCAAAACAGGCACTATTGCAGTGCAAAACCATTCATATTAGTATTAACTTGTGCTTTTCTTTACAAATGAAAGTAGCCTTCTATGAGATTTTTTAGTATTTCAAGGAAAATCAGAAATACTGGTAAAACGATGAAATACTTACATTTTGGCTTGCTCATTTAGCCAACAAAAAACGGGGACAACGGCATAAAAGCACTGTTGTCCCCGCGGTCTAGTATTTAATGGTAGTAACTAATGCTTTAAAAAAGCACTATTTTTCAGTTTCTTCTTCCTTTGGATGTGGAAGCACTAAGTTAAGTAAAACACCTACAATTGCCGCCAAACCGATACCGCTCATGGCAAAATCTTTATAGCTAAAGACTGCTCCGCCAATACCAATAGTAAGTGTTACCGAAATAATAATGGTGTTTCGGGTGTGGTTTAGGTTCACTTTGTTTTGTACAAGATTCTGTATTCCAACCGAAGCAATGGTACCAAAGAGCAGCAACATAATACCGCCGAGCACGGCAGTAGGTATACTTTGCAACAGAGCGCTAAGTTTTCCGATTACCGAAAGACTATTGCTGTAGCTGCAGAAATACGAATTACCTGTGGTTGAGTGATTTTTGTAATGCTCATAGCGCCTGTAACTTCGCTGTAAGTAGTTACGGGAGGACCACCAAATAGGCTCGCTACAAGACAAGCCAAACCATCGCCAAGCATTGTTCGGTGCAGTCCTGGATCCTTAACAAAGTCTTTTTGTGCTACAGCACCTACCACATAAACATCGCCAATATGCTCAATAACGGGCGCAATGGCTACAGGTATCATGAAAAGGAAGGGCTTTAACTCGAATTGCGGCATGTGGAAATCGGACAATGCAGGCGGTAATGCAAACCAAGGTGCCGCTATTACATCCTTAAAATCAACTTTCCCTATGCAAACAGCAACGATATAGCCCGCTATAATGCCACATACCACAGGCACAAGCTTAATGAGTCCTTTGCCCAAAGTAAGCACTAAGATAGCCACAGCAAGCGATACGCCAGCTAAAAGCCAATTATCTTTAGCCATATCAACAGCCGAACTAGAAAGAGAAAGTCCAATTAAGATAATGACAGGACCTATCACAACAGGTGGAAAAAGTCTATTTAAGAACTTCCTTCCTTGCAATCGAATCAGCAAAGACATTACGAAATAGACCAGCGAAACGCCAATAATACCTGCCAAGGTACCTGGCATTCCCCATCTTTGTGAAGCCATAATGATAGGCGCAATAAAGGCAAACGACGATCCAAGAAAGATAGGTACCTTGCCTTTAGTAACAAAATGGAAGATGAAAGTACCGATACCTGCCGTGAAAAGAGCTGTGGCAGGGTCGAGCCCAACGAGCAATGGGACAAGCACAGTAGCGCCAAAAGCCACAAAAAGAAACTGTACGCCTACGATGGTTCGTTTGAATGGTGATAAGTTAGTTGTGTTCATTTCTTATTAAATTAGATTAACCGCATAGCTATCGCTATGGATTTTAGCTGCAAAGCTACAAAAAATAATCCAACTGCTAAAAGCAATTGGATTATTTTTGTACGGGTTTTCTTAACCTTTCGACTTTATAAGCACATAGATTACTACGGGTGCACCTATTAAAGGTGTTACGGCATTGAGCGGAATAATGCCACCTTCGGCTGGCAAATAGCAAATAAGGTTGCATACAAGGGCTATCAGTGCACCGCTAAGAATAGTAGCTGGTAGCAATAAACGATGGTTGTCGGTGGTCAATAATAAACGCGCTATGTGGGGAACAGCCAGACCAATGAAACCAATCGGACCACAAAATGCAGTGGTTATAGCCGACAATAGTCCTGTTACAATAAGCAGATAGTTGCGCACTTTACGTGTATTGATTCCCAAACTTTCAGCATATTGCGGACCAAGCAATAGAGCATTTAGTGGTTTCATCAGCAATAAGGAACAGAAAATGCCTGAGCACACAATTCCAACAAATATAGGAATGTGGTCCATAGATACTCCTCCGAAATTGCCCATGCCCCATATCATGTAACTTTTTACGCCTTCTTCGGTAGCAAAGAAATTGAGTAGCGACACAACAGACGACGACATATAGCCCACCATAATGCCTATAATGAGTAGTAAAACACTATTTCTGATAAGAAGAGAAAAGAAGAAAATCAATGCTGTTACTGCCATTGCACCAGTAAAAGCTGCAACTAAAACAGCCATAAAGCCCGACACGGAGAATAAAACCGTGGACACGTTGCCACCTAAAAACAGCATAACAAGAGCTACACCCAAGCCAGCCCCAGCGTTGATACCAAAGACATCAGGCCCTGCTAATGGATTTCTGAAGGCGGTTTGCAACATTAAACCGCTCACAGCAAGTGCTCCACCGCAGAACATTGCGGTTATTGCTTGCGGCAAACGGTTCTCTAAAACAATGAAGCGCCAACTCTCTTTGCCATCAAAACGACCTAAGCAGATATCTAAAACATCATTAAACGGAATGCGTACAGAACCAATATAGAGGTTCAGTAAGAAAAGAAAGAGAATGCCAAGAGACAGTAAGACAAATGCGAAAGTATTCTTTTTCATTGTCAGAAAGGTTGCTGCAGTTTTATAAACGATGATAATAACGCAACGAAGTAGTTCTCAAGTCAGGGTGAAAGAGTTGTACTAAGTCTGCCAAAAGCCAGTCTGGACGCCAGCTAACCTCCTCGAAATAAGGCGTTCTATCTATTTGACAGCCGTAAATCTCGTCAGTCTTGAAAGGTTTCAGTGCTGCGTAACCTGGGTATTCGGCCAAGAGTTGCTGCTTGTTAAAGTTGCCGTAATAGCCAAAAATCCAGAAATCAGCTTGCCCTACCTTATCTAAAACAGTCTCAAAAGGTAGCGCCAGGCTTCCACTTTTCTTATTATTAGCAAATGCATACTTGCCATTTGCATCTTTATAAAGCAATCCTACACTGCTTTCGCCGCCTGGCATATACCACACACTGCCTGTCTTGCGGTCTGGTAGAACCGAAAGTGTTTGCTTAGCGGTCTTTGCTTTGGCTTTCAAAGCAAGGTATTCTTTCTCTACAACCTTAAATAATGAGTCGGCAGTCTGCTGACAACCGAAGAGAATACCATAGAATTTCATCCATTCGGCACGTCCCAATGCAGAGGTTTCCATATATTCTGCACATTCAATAATAGGGATTTTTATTTCATCTAACTTGCCATATCCACCGCTATTTTCAAATGGTGATACCAGCAAACCATCGGTTTTAAGGTCAATTATCTTCTCTATGTTAGGCTTCATACCATCTCCGCAATCAACAATCTCTTTGCTCTTCAGGCGTTTTTGCACGTCAGGTATCAGCATATACTTCCCATCAGCAACACCCGCAATAGCTTTTTGTGCACCTAACATCTCCATTAAGTTAGCGTGTGCAGTCGTAAAGAACACGCCTCTCCTAATCGGAACTTGCACAAGAGTACCATTCTCAGGCTTCTCTACCTTCTCCGCATCTTCCACTAAATAGTAGGTATGCAATGTCTCACCCTTTTTCCAAGGGTTCGCAAGGATTACTTTTATACCGCCATCAGTACGTTCCATTTTGATGTTCTCGGCATACTTAAACACTAATGTGCTGTCTATTGGGTCGTTAGTCTTTGCTTCTTAACCTGATTGTTACTACAACTGAAACACAGACTTAATAATAAGAGGTATAGAACCTGAAATTTACGCATAGCAAAAGAATATTTCCTGCAAAATTACAAAAAATGTTTGAATTTTTGTAAGAACAGAAACTTTTTCGTAATTTCGTCCCAAATTTAAAACAACTATAATAAACAATCAAAATTAATTAAGTAAAATTTTACCATGTCAGAGAGTAATTTAAACACGCTGTCTACGCACATTGAGAGGAAGAAGGTGTGGCAGCTATTAGGAATTGTGCTGGTTACAGCCATTGTTTGGAACCTTCCCATCTCAGTATTTGGTATAGAAGGTTTAACCGTTGTACAGCAAAGAATTATCGCTATCTTCGTTTTTGCAACGCTTTCTTGGTTAACTGAGTGCATTCCAGCTTGGGCTACGTCATTAGCAATAATGACAATCATGTGTGTAACAGTATCAGAGAACTCGTTTTTACCATTCAAAGGCGATGGAATAGGTGAACTGTTGAAGTCTAAAGATATTATGGCTTCGTTCGCTGACCCTATTATCATGTTGTTCTTGGCAGGCTTTATCCTTGCGATAGCAGCTTCAAAGTCAGGCCTTGACACGCTGTTAGCTAAGAATATGATACGTCCTTTCGGTAAGAAGAGCGAGAATGTGCTGTTAGGTTTCCTTTTCATAACAGGTACTTTCTCTATGTTTATCTCAAATACAGCGACTGCTGCGCTTATGTTAACCTTCTTAACACCAGTGTTTGCATCGCTTCCTGCAAATGGAAAAGGCCGTATCGGACTTACCATGGCTATTCCATTGGCTGCCAACTTAGGCGGTATGGGTACACCTATTGGTACACCTCCTAACATGATTGCCATGAAGTTCTTGAACGACCCAGAAGGTTTGAACTTGGGTATTAGCTTCGGTCAGTGGACGCTTGTTATGGCTCCGCTTGTAATTATCTTGCTTCTTATTTGCTGGAAGGTAATTCTTTACTTCTTCCCATTCACTAATAAGACTATTGAATTGCAGATTACGGGTGAAGTACACCGTGGTTGGCGCATGTATGTAGTAATTGCTACCTTCATTGTAACCATCTTACTTTGGATCATTCCAAAGGAAGTAACAGGTATAAACACTAACACCGTGTCTATGATACCAATGGGAATCTTCGCCCTTACAGGCGTTATTACAGCGAAAGACTACAACAAATCGACTGGAGTGTTATCTGGATGGTAGCCGGAGGTTTTGCTTTGGGTCTTGGTATGAATGGTTCTGGCTTGGCAGATGTTGCCATTGACAGCATCCCATTCGGCACCTGGAGTCCTATTATCATTCTCCTTGTGTCTGGTCTTATTTGTTACTTCTTGTCAAACTTCATCTCAAACACTGCTACAGCAGCCCTCTTGATGCCTATTTTGGCTGTGGTTTGCCGTGCAATGGGCGATAAGCTTGACATTATTGGTGGTACCAGCACCGTGCTTATTGGTATAGCAATTGCTGCTTCTACCGCTATGTGCTTGCCAATCTCTACTCCTCCTAATGCTATTGCTTACTCAACAGGTTTGATTGAGCAGAAAGATATGTTGAAGGCAGGTCTTACTTGCGGTATCATATCTATCGTATTGGGCTACTTAGTATTGTTCCTTTTGGGCGAGTGGCACTTCTTTGGATAATCAAAGTTGATATTAAAATAGTAAAGGTCGCACTCTTTAGGGTGCGACCTTTTTTTGTTTAGCTTCATTATAAAAGTAGTTCAGTAGTATATTATCGTAGTAAGTAATATGAAAAACGTGAAAGAATTGTACATCAAAATATGAGTATGATTTGCTTATTCAACCGCTTCTTTTTGTAAAGAAAAACATAAACAGAAAACGATGATTATTGTTTTGTATTGCAATAGTGCCTGTTTTACGTCGCAAAACAGGCACTATTGCCGTGTAAAACAGGTTCTTTTGTAACGCAAAACAATGGGTATTATAACACGTTGATAACTATTCAGTTAAGCCATCGAGGCGCATTTGAAAAACATTTACATAATAATACCCTACTTTTCGTATTTGCAATAAGAACCAGAAGTGAGACTAATGAGCAATCCAACAGCTTCTTTTCTGTGAGAAAGATAGTACAATCAAAAACAACAAGCAGTTAGATAGTTTCTCATAAATAAATAGTATCTTTGCAAAGGAACAAAATTTACAAAATAAAAATAATGGAAAATAAAACACATAAATTCATTTCTGCAAGCTACGAATTATATAGTATTGAGTACGGAAACGAAGTATTAATAGAGAAAACAGAAGAAAACAGACCCCTAACTTTCTACACTGGCTGTGATATGGCGCTGCCAGAGTTTGAAAAAATAGCAATGGAAACAGTTGCAGGTAACGATTTTGCTTTTGATTTAGCAAAGGGACAAGCTTACGGCGACTATATGGAGGAAAACGTTTTAGACCTTGATAAGGCTGTTTTCTCACAAGAAGGAGAGTTTGATAGCAGTAACGTTTACGTCGGAGCAATGATTCCTTTGCAGAACCAAGAAGGCCAACGATTCATGGCTCGCGTTATTGATATAACGGAAGACAAGGTAAAAGTGGACCTTAACCACCCATTGGCAGGAAAGGAACTAAGGTTTAAAGGACACGTTATTGAAAACCGTGAGGCAAGCGAAGAAGAGGTTAAAGAGTTCTTTGAAAAGCTTAACAGCCATCATTGTGGTGGAAATTGCGGTTGCCACGGCGATGGAGAAGGTAATGGAAACGGCCAATGTGGCTGCCATGGTGACGGAGAAGGCGGTGGAGAAGGCTGCTGCTGCCATAACTAATCTCTAAAAACAATACGCTCTCAAAGGCGTCTGTAACAGAAGAATAAGGAAAGGAAAACAATATGCCGAATATAATTGGCACACTGTATACATTGACTACCTTTGGCGAAAGCCATGGTGTTGCGATAGGCGGTATAGTAGATGGAATGCCACCAGGTATAGATATCGACCTTGAATTCATTCAAAACGAACTGAACAGACGCCGACCAGGGCAGAGCAAAATCACCACTGATAGGAAAGAAACCGACGAGGTTGAATTGCTGAGCGGTGTATTTGAAGGCAAATCAACAGGTGCACCGATTGGCTTTATCGTTAAAAACAAGAACCAACAGACAAAGGATTACGATGCGATTCGCGACCTTTTCAGACCATCGCATGCCGATTACACCTATTATAAAAAGTACGGCATACGCGATTATCGAGGGGGAGGACGAGCTTCAGCACGCATTACGCTGGCCAGAGTTGTAGCAGGTGCATTGGCAAAACTTGTATTACGGAAATACAATATAAGCATTCAAGCCTATACATCGCAGATAGGCAACATTGCATTAGAAAGGGATTACAGAAGATACGACCTGTCTTTGACAGAGAAAAACGCTGTGAGATGTCCTGACGAAGCAAAGGCAAAAGAAATGGAAAGCTTGATTGCGAAGGTGAAGAGTGAAGGTGATACCATCGGAGGAGTTATCACTTGTGTTGTAAAAGGGTGCCCAGTAGGATTAGGAGAGCCCGAATTTGGCAAACTACATGCACAACTTGGCGCAGCAATGCTAAGCATAAATGCAGCAAAAGGCTTTGAGTACGGTGAAGGTTTCGACGGAAGTACATGGAGAGGAAGCCAGCAAAACGATGGTTTTGCAACAATAAAAGAAAACGAAAACGACGATATTGCAATACAAACAAACCACAGTGGAGGTATACAAGGCGGAATAAGTAATGGTGAAGATATATACTTCAGAGTTGCCTTTAAGCCAGTAGCAACTTTACTGATGGAGCAAAAGACAGTTGACATTGCAGGCAACGAACATACAATAGACCCACGCGGAAGGCACGACCCTTGTGTTCTTCCACGGGCAGTACCTATTGTTGAATCAATGACAGCAATGATATTATTAGACGCTTTATTGGTCAATAACTCCAAAAGAGTATGATATTTTACGGCAAAACGTAATTTTTCTGCATACAATGTATTATTTTGTAATTATTTAATCGTACATTTGTAACATATTTCGTAGCCGTTTGTGAAAAATAGTGCGAAAAACTTTTAGTTAAGTCTAGTTTAGTTTTTGTGTTGGTTGAGAGCGTTCGATTGAACGCTCTCAAATTTTTTATATAAGGTAAAACTTCTAAAACAAGCATATACAGCATATCTGCGAAGAAAAAGAAATGGTATTTCTTTTGAAACCAAACCTTTATTTTAGGAATAAAAACAATATAAAACAGCAAAATAATAGTTTTACAAAAAACATTAAGTATATTTGCATCCTGATATAGATTTTACCACGTTTTGAGAATAAAGAAAGATGAAATACGTAATAAAACCTTACGAGGGAATGAGCGAATACAAGTTTGGAAGCTCTCTTGAAGAAATTTTGAGTAAAAGCAGAGAATGTCTTTGAGAAAGTTGATAAAGGTCTTCTTATAAAATTGTATTCAGACGATTTGTCTTTAGTTTTCGAATATAATAGATTGGTGGAAATATCTGTAATCGAAAAAAAAGAAGTTGAATTGTATTACAACGATTACAATTTATTCTGCTACGAAAATATAATTGATAAGCTAAAGGATAGTTTTTCGTGCATACAGAAATATGGTTTTACTATATTCGATAGCATCGGTATTGCCCTCAGTGGATTTCAAGAAGATGAAGGGGAAAGGACTGTAACAATTTATAGTCCGCATTATTGGGACGAGATCATTAACTGATGCAATCCCAATGAATAGCATCTTATACTATATTAGTCCTCAAGCACTGAATTCATAACCTTTATTTTAAGCAACAACTGTAAAGCCAATAGTAGATAAATGGAAGAGAACAAAAGATATTTCAGAGTACGTCCATCAATAGAAAGTTCTGTAACAGGAATATCAGATGGTGTTACCAATCAAGTAGAAATACGACTCAAGAAACAGCAATATTCCTTTGCTAATGTGGAAGAGAAGGATTATCTAATGGAGTATTGTAGGTGTTTGTGGGAAGGTAAAATGTTCATTGGCATAGAAGACTTTCCTATAATTGACGTTTCCAAGTTGGGACAGATAGTTTATTATAAAACTAAAAAGCGGGTAAAAGAAACTGATTTCATATCGAACATGACGGACAACTCCTTCGGAATGCTCGATTTTATAGTTTCAGAAAAGACAAAGAAAGTGCTTGAACAATTCAAATTGCCCTTACATTCCGAAATTCAAGTGGGCATTCCAGAGTTCTCCACAACAAAAAACTATTATCTTTTAGCATTCCCTTGCATTCCTCTTGAGCAGATAGATTACACGAAAAGCATCATTATAGATTCCTTTTCGAGGGAACGTTTAAAGTTTAATTCGTTCGTAGAATATAAAAATCGTGAGCAGAAATTTACGGAAATAAGCCACGTTTCCCTTGTAGAAAAATACGATTTTGATATCTTGAAAGTTCGCGCAGTGGGCTTATTCTTCTCGGAAAGGCTTATCAATTACATGAAAAAAGCTAAGATGACAGGCTTGGATTATCTTGAGCAAACACTTGAATTTTAATAACAACTGTTTGTTTTGGAGCAGGAAGCAACATTAAACAATATTTATATACAACCAAAATAGAACATATAAAGACTATGTTTATAAAGACAGCACAAGCAATAGTACAAGAAGATATAGCTAATCTTGAACGTATAACGGGGCACAAATTACCCAAAGAATTTGCTTCTCAATACTTAACCTTCAACGGAGGAGTACCTGACAAGGCGCTTTTCTGCGACGCAGAGGATGAAGAAGATGGTTATGAGATTAGTTTTTACCTCCCCGTAAAGTATTATAGCGATGACTTAGGAGAAATGAAAATAGAGAAAAGCTATGCGAAATTGACTTCAGTAAACGTTCCATTGCACTACTTACCTTTCGCAGTTGATTGGGGAGGAAACTACTTTGCAATAGATTTAAAAACAGAAGAGGTTGTGTTGCTATTGATGGATTTAGGGGAATTTACAGAAGATTGCATTGAATATTTAGCACCAAACTATAGCGAATTTGTTGAAAACTTAATTGAAGCTAAGGATTAATTGCTCGCTATGCAACAATAATGAGTCCAATCCATGAAGGCATTTTAATATGCTTGAAGTACCAATATGATTGGACTGAATAAAAAATATGACGTCATATTCACCAAAATATGACGTCATATTTACTTGAAAATGACATCATTTTTGCCCGAATAAGATATCATTCTTTTCTAAATACCAAAAGTTTTAAGAGGAAGCAAGGGCTATTCTACACATCCAATGATTTCATTTATCGACTTGCAACCATGGCTATCCAACCATTCGTTTATACCATTGCGCACCTTCAACGTAACTTGTGGGTCAACGAAATTAGCAGTACCAATCTGTATTGCAGTTGCACCTGCCATCAAAAACTCTATGGCATCAGCAGCCGTAGATATACCGCCAAGTCCTATAACAGGTATTTTAACAGCATGAGCAACATCGTAAACCATGCGAAGAGCTACTGGTTTAACTGCTGGGCCACTGAGTCCGCCAGTGCGAATACTTAGGCGATGAGCGCGTTTCTCAATATCAATAGACATACCCATAAGTGTGTTGATGAGCGAAACTGCATCAGCACCTTCGTCTTCGCACGAACGAGCAATGCTTGCAACATCGGTTACGTTAGGCGAAAGCTTAACAATAAGAGTCTTATGGTAATGTTTACGTACTTCGCGAACCACAGTTGAAGCTCCGGAACAGGTTACACCAAACGCCATTCCTCCCTTTTTCACATTAGGACAAGATATATTCAGCTCAATAGCTGGAATATATTCAAGATCATTTAGTCTCTCTGCGGCTTCTGCATAGGTCTCAGGAGAGTCACCACTGACGTTCACTATGATGTTCGTATCTATCTTACTAACTTCTGGATAAATGTGTTCTATGAAATAATCCACACCTTTATTTTGAAGTCCCACGCAATTAAGCATACCCATAGGCGTCTCTACCATACGGGGATAGTCGTTTCCCTCACGAGGTTTTAGGGTAGTTCCCTTCACGATAATACCACCAATCTGGTCTAACGGAACGAAATCTTGAAACTCAATACCATAGCCAAAGGTTCCACTAGCGGTCATTACAGGATTCTTTAGTTGTAGGTTGCTTATCTTAACACTTAAATCTGCCATCGCTTTTGATTGTTTTTTTAATTCACTATTACATTATATTTGAACATCATCAAATGCCATCAGGACCCATAATTACCATAGTAACTGTTTAATATCGAACACTGGTCCCTCAGTACAAACGCATAGATTACCTTCTGTAGTCTTCTCAACACAACAAAGACAGGCACCTAATCCGCATGCCATAAGATTCTCTAAAGAAGCCTCGCAGCGAATATTAGCAGTCTGCGCATACTTTGCAACTGACACCATCATTGGCTTAGGACCACAGGTAGAAATCTGTTCAAAACGGCATTTCTGCAATATGGAATGATTCGTAACGTATCCTTGCTCGCCCATAGAGCCATCTTCGGTAGTAATAAAGACTTCACCATATTTCTTAAACTCATCTAATTCCAATAAATCGGAAGCTGTACGCGCACCTAATAAGAAGGTTACTGAAATGCCACGTTCTTTGCAAAGCATACCAAAATATAGCAAAGGAGCAACTCCAACGCCACCACCTATAAGCAAAAGACTATCGGAAGACGAAGCTGGATAGGTGAAGCTATTACCCAAGGGAAATACACAGTTAAGCACATCACCTGGTTTACAGCTGCTATAGTACGTGTACCATCACCCACTTCTGCAACAAGTAACCACAATTCATTACGTTCCTTATCAACAAAGTTTATAGAAATAGGGCGACGTAAATAGGTTGTAGATGAACCATCAACCTTAATTTCAACAAACTGACCGGGCAACATAGCAGGCAGTTTATTATCGTGAGTGAGTTTAATCAACACATTTTTCGCATTCAAACGTTCTGCAGATACAACCTTTAGGTCGAGTATAAACTTCTGTTTCATGATGATATAATAGAAAATATTACTGCAAAGATACACAAAAATATTGCAGCGAAGCACAATAAATCTCGCTTTTTAGCAAACAAATTAAATTCTGTAAATAAAGAATAGATGGAAGAAAACAAAAACTAAAAAATGGAGATTCGCAATTATTTTACTTAAAAAAACAAGAAATCATAGATAGAAAAATGGACCGCCATTATATAAAAAGAACTATTTTAAAACATATAAGAAACGAGGTTCACAAAAATAAAAAGAAGAATATTCTCATAAAGGAAATGAACTGTTACTATATAATAAGGTAAAGAAAAAAAGAAATTCAAACACGTAATATTGTATTACTATACATATTAAAAATAGATATTTATTCACAAATAGGGAGGATATAAAAATAGCCTGATAAGGCATATTACGCTAATTACCATATAGTGATAAGACCATCTTAATACAATGGAAATAAAGTAGTCTCCAAGAGATTTTAAAATCAGCATGGAGACTAAAGGATATCGATCTTACTATATTATACAAAAATAAAATGTTAATTTTTGGGGAGAAAAATCATTTTTTAGGGACAAATGTCTCCCAAGTTTGGTCATCAAAAAAAATACGAATTTCAGTAATATTACGCTGTGGTTTGTCAATATATTTCACCTCCGTTTTAACTATATCCTTGGGTGTTAATGCTGAATTTTCATCAATTCTGCGTTCATCTACCGTAAAAGTGAGGGGAGCAGATGGTACTTCATCGAAGAGATTTAAATTAGGAGGTAATACGTTTGATACATCTGGATTTTGTAATTCAGATACCTTCTCTTTGAACATTGGCTCTACTCCATACATGATCCAATCGAGACTAAGAGTCGGAAATTTTCCTTTTATAGCTTCAACTGTATTTAATGTCGGTTTTGTTCTCCCATTAAAGATACTACTAAGCGAAGCAGACGAAATTCCGATGAAGTCTGCAAATGTTTGTTGGGTCATGTGTTGACTCTCCATTAAGCGTTTTATTCTATCTTTCATAACCTGTTTGTGCTATTTAATGGCTGTTAGACCAGTTTTTAATGATTTTACAAAGGTAAAACAAATAATTCATAAAACCAAACAAATAACAAGGAGTTTTGCTTTTTAAATTTCGTGTTTTGATATTTAAAAACACAAACCAAAAGACTTAAAGCACGTGTAATAGCAATTTACATTTAGAAATATAAATAAACGATAATACTTAAACTTTAAGCTTTAAAAATAGCATTTTGCCTTATAATACTGGCTTTTAACATGTCCTTATAGTCACTTTACTGCTTTTTATACAGAAAATTATTTGATTTGCAATAGAAATCTCCTTTTTGTCGCACTTATGTTAATGCAATCTTATAAACACCTGATTATCTGTCGTTTTTAGTTCGTTTGCCGTGCTATGCATATTTAAACGTTTACAAAACGAAATGATATAATTTAGCTTTACAATTACAAATGTAAAACAGCATGTACACTTTTTACACCTAAAAATAATCAGTATTAAAATGCAAATAACACGTGTTTAGTTTTTAAAAGTAAATATACTATTCAATAATCTAAACGTTAATAAAAATCTAATTATAAATCTTTGGTTTTTAAAAAAGGGCCAAAATTAGCGTAATTTACATATTTCGAAGCGAAGTTAAGGTTGTTTTAAATAAGCCAACTACAGAGGAGTTAAAAACACGTAAATAACGTTTTACCAAGCTATTACGCGAAAAAAGCAGATAAAATAAGTTATTCATTCTAGCTCTAAAAAGTATAAAAAAGAGGCATTTTCAGGCATTATTTCTACTGAAAACGTCCATTTTAGGGTCTTATATCCCCTAAAATGGACGCATTTAGTTCTATTTTTAGCACCAAATATATGTCTTTTTAATGCAAAATGAAAAAGATTAGTTCTTTCATTAAATCCCCTGCTCCAGTGCTTGGGTTATCTAATCCTTTGCTTTTAGCATCTACTTCTCTGATCTTAGCAATGATATCCATCGTCTTTCGAGCTGTGTAATTTCTCATTCCAGTATAGTATTCTTTCGCTCCCCAGCTGCTTCTTAATTCCAATACCTGAACTATATCATTTTCTGTTTTATTGTTTGGCGAATAGAAAACTATCATTAGATTCTGAAAATAAGAGAAGAGTAAAGGCAAGAAAGAATAGAGCGAACCAGCCTTCGGATTCTTATCAAAATAATTTACAATTTGATTCGCCTTAAAAACATTGCGGTTTACGATAGAATCTCGCAATTCGAAAGTGTTAAAATCCTTACTTACTCCAACCTCTTTCTCAACAATTTCCGGTGTAATTCTTTTATCGTTTTCAGGCAATGATAGTGTGACCTTATCGAGTTCCGATGTCAGACGATTTAGATCAGTTCCGATATGGTCAGCTATCATCTGGGCTGCTTTTGGCTCAATCATGATTTTTTTCGTTGCCAAATAATTTTGCATAAAACCTGCAAGTTGGTATTCTCTTATTTTTTTACTTTCGAATACCACTCCAATAGAGTCTGCCATAGCCATCACTTTCTTTCTTGCGTCAATCTTTCCATTCTTATGACACCAAACAAGAATCGTGGTCTTGGCTGGATTTTTTAAATATTTCTCCAATGCATCGAGCGAGCGAATGTTTTGCGCTTCCTTTACAATTACAACTTGATATTCTGCCATCATCGGGAAACGCTTAGCCATATCAGTAACCTGCACTGCAGAAACATCTGATCCAAAGCACACATTCAGATTAAAATCCTGTTCTGCAGGCGTCAGCACATTCTCTGCAATGTAATTTGTTATTTGGTCGATATAATAAGATTCCTCGCCCATCAATATATAAATAGGAGAGAACTTCCGTGCTTTCAGGTCTTTCATTATGTCCTGAAATGTTGTTCCTTGTTTTGCTGACATCTATCTCTTTATTGCTATTTCTGCTGTGTTCATCCCTTAATTTCCATATAAATAGGCTCGCACTCTCAGAAAATTTATCTATATTTGTATTGAATTTGCACTCAAATAGTTCCCGTAGGTAACTTCGAAGCAATACACTTTCGCCTGCAAAGTTAGTTGATAAAAAAGAGAAAACAAAATATTGCAGGGTTTTAAATGTTCTCTCAAATCAGAAAAAAGAAAGACAACAATGCTACAATTAAACCTCCCACCCTATAATATAAAGGTGAAAGAAGAGAATGGGCGCCGCAAAATCTTTGATATTTTGCGACGAAAATATCTTGTAATAACACCCGAAGAGTGGGTTAGGCAGCACTTTATTAATTACCTTATCAACCACAAAGATTATCCAATGAGCTTACTTGCCAATGAGATATCGCTTTCGGTTGGCGACAAAGTTATCCGTGCAGACAGCGTTTTATACGACAACTATCTGCGCCCACGAATGATAATAGAATACAAGGCGCCACATATTCAGCTCACACAGAAGGTTTTCGACCAAATATCAGTTTATAATCTCCTACTCCACGTTGATTATCTCATCGTGTCGAACGGCTTAGACACTTACATCTGCAAGATGGATTATGAACACCAAACATACACTTTTATTCCTTCAATTCCCAATTACAAAGAACTATAACCTACTCCCTTAATTGACGTATTTTCCCTTTTAAGCACTACATAATTATATGCATAAAATAATAAAAATATACAAGTACAACATACCAATACGATAAATAGATAACACACTGACTACCAGTATTTTGTAAAACCCATTGTTTTTACATTACAAAAAGAGGTTGTTTTATCGTGTAATAGTGCCTGTTTTGCATTGCAAAACAGGCACTATTACAAAGCAAGCTATAGGTATTATTATTCAATAGCCTTTTCTGCATAAATCAAGAGCATTTTTTTATGCATTGTCTATACCTGAATTTTGAGCATAACTTATTGTATATTTCACATTCTATTTGCATCTTCAACACATGATAAAAGCATAAATAAATCGCTCCTATACAGCAAATATTGTATGTACAAAATATAATTTACAGATAATATAGTAGCGACATTGAAGAACTATTTATTATGTTATTCAAATGTACAACTGCCACCAATCAAATGTTAGGTGAGTACTAAACCAGACTAACAGTTCAAGATAAGACACGTATAATATGCTATCTACAAGCAACAAAACATTCAGTTGAATAAAAAAACTCCATTAGTATTGTAAAAACAACAATACCAATGGAGCTATTTTCTTGTTATAATAAGATAAGGTGTACCTACTTTTATTCAGCCGTTTCCTCTTTCTTCTTACGAGTTGTACGCTTTTTCTTAGGCTTTTCTTCTAATGCTTGTAGTTTCACACCAGCCAATTCAGGGTCGATAAGAATACGTCCACAGTATTCGCACACGATGATTTTCTTGTGTATCTTAATATCTAACTGACGCTGAGGTGGGATTTTATTAAAGCAACCACCACACGCATCACGTTGTACATACACGATACCAAGACCATTGCGCGCACCTTTGCGAATACGCTTGAAACTGCGGAGCAAACCTGTTTCAATCTTTGTTTCGAGTTCTCCAGCCTTTTCCTTCAAATCATCTTCCTCGTCTCGTGTTTCTTGCATGATTTCATCGAGCTCTGCACGCTTCTCTTCAAGCGCCTTATGACGATCATCCAACACCGCTTCTGTATTAGCAAGATTGTCTTGACGTTCCTGAATCTTAGCCTGCGCCTCGTCCATCTTCTTCTTGCAAAGCTCTATTTCCAATGTTTGGAACTCTATTTCCTTAGTCAACATGTCGTATTCGCGGTTGTTAGCCACTTGTTCTAACTGCTGATTATAGCGTTCCAAGCTTGCTTTTGCACGTTCAATATCTCCTTTGCGCTGTATGATGGCATGATGGAAATCGTCAATTTCATATCGTATCTTGTCGATACGTGTGTTCAAACCAGCAATCTCGTCTTCCAAATCACGCACTTCGAGTGGCAATTCGCCACGCAATGCACGCTTTTCATCGATTGCCGAAAGTGTTGTTTGCAACTGATAAAGATGCTTCAACTTGTCTTCTACTGATAAGTCTTTAGGGTCTTTCTTTGCCATTGTTATATTTCTATTTTGCGTTTATTTTTCTTTCTTGTTTCTTTTTACACCTTATTATATATATATAATAGGGTTTGTATTTGTTTGCGCAATGTGACATTTCACGCCCGAGCACTGCTTTTCAATGATTTCTTTGAACACTTCAGTCGTAAATTGTTCACTCTGATAGTGTCCAATTGAGCATATCTGTATTTGCTGTTCATGTCCGAAAAAGTCGTGATAGTGCATTTCGCCTGTAACGAAAGCATCAACTCCCTGACCTATTGCAGCCTTCAATAGAAACGACCCAGCCCCTCCACAGAGTGCCACTCGCTTTATAGGACGACGCAAAAGTTGGTTGGCTTGCACACATTCTACCTCAAACTGACGCTTTAAAAGAAGTACAAAGTCATCGGCTGCCAATGGTTCTGCAAACTCACCAAGCACTCCCGAACCTCCAAAAACTTCCCCTTCATCAGTTCTGACCGACTGCAACTTTCCAAAGAAACGAACATTTTGAAGTCTCATTCGCTCGGCAATCTTGAAGTTTACACCTCCCGTTGCAGCATCTATATTAGTATGCATAGCTACAACAACGATATCATTCTTAATCGCCTTAATCACAGTTCGTTGCACATAGTTTGTGTCTGATATTTGGGCAAGCTTACCAAAGATAAGCGGATGGTGCGCTACTATCAGATTGCAGCCAAGTTTTATAGCCTCGTCCACTATCTTTTCAGTTACGTCAAGGCACAATAAAGCCCCTGACACTTCCGCCCCTGTCAATCCAACTTGCAGGCCAGCATTATCGTAACTTTCCTGTAAGGGCAGAGGCGCAAACTTCTCAAGGGCATCAATAACTTCCTTAATTTTCACGCTACGCATAAATTTTTAGACTGCAAAGATACGAAATTAAACTTAAACAACAATGTATCAAGACTTAATTCTTACTAATTTGGAACTATTTTCTACGCATTTTTATGATGAGAATATCTTTTATTTATCAAAACATAGAAAAAACATAACAATCATAAAAAACCACCTTACAAGTTTTGATATCATTCTGTTTTTAACTATCTTTGCATCTAATAGATTAGTAAAAACAAATAAGAACATGGAAATAGCAGAAAGATTTATTAACTATACCAAGTTTGACACACAGTCAGCAGACGAATCTGAGACTGTGCCCAGTACTGCGAAACAACTCGTTTTCGCTAAGTATTTAAAGGAAGAACTTGAGCGCGAGGGACTAAAAGAAGTAGAAATGGACGAAAAGGGCTACATTTATGCCACACTTCCAGCTACTACAACAAAAGAAGTTCCTACTATTGGATTCATCGCTCACTACGATACTGCACTCGATGCAAGCGGTGCAAACATCAAAGCGCGCATCGTTAAGAACTACGATGGCAGCGATATTCAGCTCAACGAAAATATGGTATCATCACCAAAGCAGTTCCCTGAGCTTCTCGAACACAAAGGAGAGGACCTTATTGTTACCGATGGCACCACCCTACTCGGTGCCGATGATAAGGCAGGTATAGCAGAAATAGTACAGGCGATGTGCTATTTGCGCGACCATCCAGAGATTGAACACGGCAAAATCCGTGTAGGTTTCAATCCAGATGAGGAGATTGGACGAGGCGCTCACCACTTCGACGTAGAGAAATTCGGCTGCGAATGGGCGTATACCATGGACGGTGGCGACATTGGACAGCTGGAATACGAGAACTTTAATGCTGCTGGTGCAAAGATTTATATCAAAGGGTTGAGCGTTCACCCAGGCTATGCGAAAAACAGAATGGTAAATGCTAGCCTCTTGGCAATGGAGTTTAATGCGATGTTACCTAAAAATGAGACTCCTGAAACAACAGAAGGTTACGAAGGATTCTACCACTTAATCGGTGTTGAAAGTCGTTGCGAAGAAGCTAAGCTTAACTATATTATTCGCGACCACGACCGAGATAAGTTCGAAAATCGCAAGAAAGTGATGGAGAATTGCGTAAAAGCGATGAACGAAAAGTATGTGAAGGCACGGTTGAAATAAAGATGAACGACCAATATTACAACATGAAAGAGAAGATAGATCCAAACATTCATGTTATTGACCTCGTTGTCAAAGCCATGCAAGAAGCTGAAGTTACACCATTAGTACAGCCTATTCGTGGTGGTACCGATGGTGCGCAGCTCAGCTTTAAAGGACTTCCATGCCCTAATATCTTTGCTGGTGGTGTGAATTTCCACGGACCTTACGAGTTTGTATCTATCCAAGTGATGGAAAAAGCTATGCAGGTTATCATCAACATAAGTCGCCTTACAGCTGGTTATAACGACTAATTAGAAGTTCGTCTGTCGACTTTCGGCGGTTCATAAATACGAAGAGGAACACTACAAAGTCTGCTCTCACCACATTTCGGTGCTACGATTAGCTCGAAAAACGGAGAGAACAGTTTGTGGTGTTCATATTTTCAACAGTGGGAATGCGTTCCACCTTAATTATATTAGTGCAGCTGCGAAAACATTTTAACGTAGCTATAAAAATATATTAGCATAGATGCAAAAACGTTTCAGCATATTTACGAAAGCATGTCAGGACAGCTTTGAATATATAAATATGTAGCTAAAAAGAACATTAACACAGCTGCAACTAATGCTAACACATAAAATAAAACTACTCAAACACTTATAACGCTGCTTATGTCAGAACTCCCCGTACTTGTAGAAGACCTTGCCTTAATTCTTGTGGTGGCAGGTTTCGTTACTTTATTATTTAAGAAACTCAAACAACCGCTCGTACTCGGCTATATTGTTGCAGGCTTTTTAGTTTCACCACACATGCCTTACATTATGAGCGTGCTTAATGAAACAGACATTAAAACGTGGGCAGATATTGGTGTTATCTTCCTTTTGTTCTCATTAGGATTAGACTTTTCGGTCAAGAAAATATTGAAAATGGGAGCCTCCCCCATTATTGCCGCCTGCACAATTGTATTCTCTATGATGGCATTAGGCGTTATTGTAGGAAACATTTTTGGCTGGAAACAAATGGATTGCATATTCCTTGGAGGTATGGTAGCCATGAGTTCAACTGCAATTATCTATAAAGCATTTGCCGATATGGGCCTTCTTCAGCAGGCATTTGCCTCTACTGTGATGAGCGTACTTATTCTTGAAGACATTCTCGCCATCGTTATGATGGTAATGTTAAGTGCCATTGCCAGCGGAAACAGTCCAGATGGCGGACAGCTAATAGAGAGTGTGCTCATGATAGGTTTCTTTCTTATCTTGTGGTTTGTTATCGGTTTGTTTGCTATTCCGTCGCTTTTGCGCAAGGTACGTGGTATACTCAACAGCGAAACCCTTTTGATTGTTTCGTTAGGACTTTGTTTTCTCATGGCAGTTATTTCTACAAAGGTTGGTTTCAGTGCCGCTTTTGGCTCGTTTGTAATGGGCAGTATATTGGCTGAAACTATCGAAGCAGAGAAGATTATCAAGGTTGTAGAACCCATAAAGAACCTCTTTGGCGCCGTATTCTTTGTATCTGTGGGTATGTTAGTAGACCCTAAGATTCTTGTAACCTATGCTGTGCCAATCCTAATCCTTGTTATTACCATCCTTGTAGGTCAGGCTGTGTTTGGCACAATGGGCTATATGTTTGGCGGACAGTCGCTTAAAAATGCTCTTCGATGCGGCTTTTCAATGGCGCAAGTGGGCGAATTTGCTTTCATTATCGCCACTTTAGGATTGTCTTTGGGTGTTATTAGTAAGTTTCTCTACCCTGTTGTAGTTGCCGTTTCGGTAATAACAACCTTCCTTACCCCCTATATGATACGTGGTGCAGAGCCTACGTACAACTTTTTACTACGCCATATGCCCAAGCAATGGGTACGTCGCGTATCTCATATAGATGTAGGTACGCCGCAAAACCTATCGTCTGACAACCTATGGCGCACACTTATCAAAGCGATAGTGGCTAATACTGTCGTCTACGGAATTCTTTCTGCAGCCACCATTGCTATTATGTTCTCGCTTGTTCTGCCTATTATGCGCAACTTCTCGGTAGAATTAACAGGCAATCACTGGGCAGGCAATGCGGTATGCGGATTCCTTACTATCTTGTTTATAGCTCCTTTCCTACGCGCTTTCGTAATGAAGAAGAACCATTCTGAAGAGTTTAAAACCCTTTGGACGCGAAATCGCATGAATCGCCTGCCTCTTGTATTTACCATTCTCGTAAGAATGGTGGTGGCACTTTGCCTTCATTTTCTACATATGCAACTATCTCACACGCTTCACAAATGCGCTTATGATAGTTATTGCAATTGGTATCCTAACGCTAATGATTATGTCTCGTGGCATGAAACAACGTAGTATACGCTTAGAACGCCTCTTTATACAGAACCTTCGTAGCCGTGAGATAGCGGCACAGGTACGCGGAAGCAGAAAACCGCTGTTTGAAGGACACCTATTAGATAGAGATATCCACATCGGTGAATTCGATATTCCAGAAGATTCGCAATGGACTGGTAAGACATTATACCAACTAAAGCTTCGCAATCGTTTCGGTACGCACGTCAGCAGCATTCTCCGTGGCTCTCAAAGACTGAATATTCCGCGTGGTAATACCATTGTTTTTCCTGGCGACAAGATACAAGTCATAGGTAATGACCAGCAGTTGGCAGCTATCTCAGCAGCTATTCGAAGCGAAATTCGTCCCGAAGACAACGACATAGAGAAGCGCGAAATGATTTTACGACAGATTGTTTTATCGGAGAAGAGTCCGTTTATAGGGAAATCGTTAAAGGATAGTGGCATACGTGACGAGTACGATTGCATGGTAGTAGGTGTAGATGAAGGGCAAACACATATTACGCTCATCAATCCTTCGCATGCTTTAACCATAGGCGACATACTATGGGTAGTAGGCGAAAAAGAGAATATTAAGCAAATACAAGCCACCAACGAATAGAACAAAAAATTGTTTTTAAAACATTATAAAATTAATATTAAACATATATGTTATTGAATCTTATTTTCATTATCTTAGGAATTGCCATCGTATTATGGGGTGCTGACCGACTCACTGAAGGCTCGGTAGCAGTTGCAGAGCGCATGAAAATTCCACAAATTGTTATTGGTCTCACCATCGTAGCTATGGGAACCAGTATGCCAGAGTTTTGTGTTAGCTTGATTTCAGCACTCAAAGGTACTCCCGACTTGGCTGTCGGAAACGTTGTTGGTTCGAATATCTTCAACACATTACTGATTGTTGGTGCTGCCGCAACCATTGCTCCAATGGCTATTTTGCGCTCTACTGTAATGAAAGATATTCCATTTGCCCTCGTAGCATCGGTTATTTTGATGATGATGTGCTTTGATGGAAAGATTGGCCGCATCGATGCTGTTATATTAACCCTTCTCTTTATCACCTTCATGTACATGACTTTGAAAGGTGCTAAATTAGAAAAGCAAGAGTTAGAAAAGGAGAATGAGCTTGCAGAAAAGGCATTAGAAGTTGTTCCAAAGATGAGTTCTACCATGTCTGTGGTATGGATTATTGTTGGTTAGCATGCCTTATCGGTGGCAGTACACTGTTTGTTGAAGGCGCTTCAAAGTTTGCAACATCGTTAGGAGTATCTGAAGCTGTCGTTGGTCTAACTGTTGTAGCGGGTGGAACATCGCTTCCTGAACTTGCTACAAGTGTTGTTTCAGCCCGAAAAGGCAATAGTGGTATTGCTATTGGTAACGTTTTAGGTTCTAATGTATTCAATGTTCTTGGCATCTTAGGTGTTACTGGTGTTATTTGCCCTATGCAACTGCAAGGCATTACCATCACCGACTTGTCGATGTTGGTAATCTCTATGATTATGATTTGGTTCTTCTCGTTCACCAAATATGTTATCCAACGTTGGGAAGGACTGATTCTTAGTGCTACGTACGTAGGCTATATTGCTTATCTTATAAGCAATGTGTAAGAATATTTGACACATGTAAACAGCATATAATAGTAGTTTACCAATAATAAGAAGAGGGTGTGTCAAAATTGATACATCCTCTTTTTATTCTTCCTTTACCTTGTCTACCACATAATTCGTTATTTACTGCAGCTATGCTGCTAATTTCATATAAAATGATTTATAGGGCTTTAAATAGCCTATATAAACTTGTATAGAGCATCTGAAGGTGCCTAAAAGTACCTCCATAATGTCTTTTTAGTTCCTTGAGATTGGTTTTTCTCACATTTTCCCTATGTTAAAAGGCAATAGCAAAGAAGGCAAAGTCCATATTGACCTTGTCTTTTTCCAAAATGCCTAAACCTCTTATAGGCTTTATTATATTTTGTTTGTCCAAAAACAGCTTCAGGTTCTATGCACCTTCGTCCTCGATGCTTGATGCCTTCTTCCGAGGTCAGTAGTTCCCGTGCCTTTTTGTTTATAGTGCTGTAGTTGATGGTTTTACTTCTATAATTCTGTTCCCTCTTGCCTTAAAACATGAGCCTCTCAACGGACAACCATCACAGCGTTCTGCCTGATAACGTACGCTGTAAGTAACGAATCCGTTAGAGGTTAGGGGAACGCTTCATACCTATACGCTTCATATGCTGTCCCATAGGGCAGACGTAGAAATCCTGTTCCTTATTATAATAAAGGCTTGCGGGACTGAATGGGTTAGGGTGTGTAACGTGGACGCTGCTCTTTATGGAAGTAGTTATACTTCACATAGGCTTCCATATTATGTACGTCCATGAACAGATAGTTCTCCTCAGACCATACCCTGAATCGGCTACGACTGTCTTGGCATAACGATGATAGCGTGATTTGAAAGACTCCAAGAAAGAAGAAAGTGTGAGTGTATCGGTACGGTTAGCATAGAGTGCAAAGTCGGTGATAAACTGGTTCTCAGTTGCTATCTGCAGATTATATCCAGGCTTAGTCTGTCCGTTGCGCATAGCATCCTCCTTCATGTGCATAAACGTGGCATCAGGATCGGTCTTGCTGTAGGGAGTTTCTCTCCCATAACCTCAAGGTGCCAGTCATACTCCTGGAGTTTATTACGTTTCTTCTCTAGCTCTTTAAGCTGTTTTTCTTGGTTCTAACAGCCTGCTTCTCTTCTTTTTGTCTTAGGCTCAGGGGACTGATTCCAAAGACTTGTTCAATTCCTCGGATATCTCATTGAGCAGAGCTGCAGTAAACTCGACACCTTCTCTCTTAGCGGCATTGTCCTGCGCTATGACATCATCAACCTGAAGCAAGAGTGTGCGTATTTGTTCCTGCAACTTGGCGCGGTTCTTTTCCACGGTTCTCTTCCAAACGAAGGTATACTTGTTGGCTTTCGATTCTATCTTTGTGCCGTCAATATATTCAACGTCAAGACTTATCAAACCTTTGGCTGCAAGTACTAATACGACTTGTGTAAAGATATTGTTGATTTCCTTTTTCACACGATTACGAAAAACGATTGATGGTAATAAAGTCAGGCTGCTCATATCCTGCCAGATAGATGAAATGAATGTCACAGCGAGAAGCGACTCTATGCGACGGCAGGAATAGATATTATTCATATAGGCGTAAAGAATCACCTTGAGCATCATTTGTGGATGATAAGGCTTGCGACCACTGGGCTTATAAAAGCTTGTAGACATTATCCAACATAAGATTATCCACCAAGGCGTCTAAAAGACGAACAGGGTCGTCTTCTGCGATATCCTTATCGATTCTTTGAGGAAAAAAAGAATCATTTTCTTGTGTATGTAAGAACGAAAGTGTATCTTTGTCATAATGAGATTTTTTTAATGCCTAAAGGTACAAAAAAACTTTAGGAAATAGCAAAAGCCCTGGCTTGAGAAAGTCAGGGGCTTTGTGCATAAAAAGAGGATGTATCAATTTTGACACACCCTCTTTTATTATAAAAGTATAGTAGTAAACAAAGAGAATGAAAACTAAACGATAATAAGACCAAGAAGTCTTTACTGCTACCTTAAAAAGAAACCAATAAATCTTAGTAAACGTACTAATAATGGGAGAGAGAAACGTAAAAATTTATTATTCTTAGTTCAATCGAATAACAACCTCATATTCAACGCATTACAAAACAGGCACTTTTGCATTGCAAAAGAGCCTGTTTGAGAACGCAATAGTGCCTGTTTTGCGATGCAAAACAGGCACTATTGCAAAACGAAAGCAATTCTATCGTTTTCTGTTGATATGTTCTTTACAAAAGAAGAGTGATTTTATTGTTCTTTCCTACCCCATTATCTATTTTAAGACAACTACGTTTTGGGTTAAGGAAAGAGAGATTAATACCACTGAACAGCCTGCGTTATGCCGCTTCGTTTGTCGTATTTCAGTGCATCGGTAAGTGTTGCTGCATTACAACGGAAAGTAAAGTTGTACGATGTGTAAGGTGCTAATACGATAGAAGCACTCATATTAAAGCAGTGCAAATCGCGCGAAAGACTTGCCGTTGTCATACTTAAAGCATGATTATCAAAGTCGTATCCACTTGCAAAGTTAATATTCCAACCATCGCTAATGCGGATATTACCACTTACGTTTAATGTCTGCGAGAACTTATAAGGATAGCACATGGTCTTCTTATTAAATCGTCCTTGTTGGTTTTCGCGCATTGTTATACCATAACCGAAGGTTAAAGACCATGGCATATTAAAGCGCATATAACCTTCAGAGTCGGTTTCTGCGATACTACCTCCACGCTTTTTAGCTGCGTGTTTGCCTCGTTCCATCGTGTCGTCCATATTCGATTCCACATTTGGATCTGGTCCTTCGTCATCAGTTTGAGTATTTTTATCGTCTTTTTCCTTACCTCCTCCAAACCATTTCTTAATCTTTTCTGGTGTAAGAGTGAACGAGAAGTTTTGCGACATACCTTGGAAGCGAGGCAAACGACCATATCCCCACTCGGTATGATTACCAACATAAGGGGTTCCGTTTGCATCTAATTCATAAGCGTATGTAGCAAATTGTGCATTCATAGAGAAAGTATAGTTTTTCCACCATTTCAATCTGAGACGCACACTAAGGTCGCTCCATTTGTGGAAATCGGCAGCTGCATTATACGACATTGATGCTCCCAACTCATCAATAATACTGAGTTTCTTATATCCCGTAGAGTCTTTGTCGCTTCGTATCTTCATTTCGATGTTGTTACCAATGTCCCATGTTATCATCTGCGTCTTACTACTGCCAGGCACACCATACATGCCTTCTTGGAACGGAGAGTATGGTACAAGCTTTACGTCGCCATTTGCGTCGGTATATTGATAACTATCGTAGTATCCATAGCGTTTTGTTCCAAAGTTAGGCGAGTAAGAAAAGCTTACTTGCGGAGTGATTACGTGGCGAATAGCTTGTATCTTATTGCCAAATATCTTCTTATTTGGAACCCAAAATCCATATAACTTCGTGCTGGCACTAAGGTTTAGCGACCAGTTATAGATGTTATAGAAGCCCGTTAAGGTATCGCGTCGTTCCTCAGACTTAACGTTATCCCAACTACGCATAATCTTATTGGTGTACATTCGGTCTGTAAAATTGAACGAAGGATTAAGGTTTATGTAGTTGAATAGCGTGAAATTGCCCTGCACTGGAATATTGTGTTGGAAGCCATGTCGCCACTCTTTTGCAAAGTTAGCCTTTAAAATGCGATTCTCTTTTGATGTAATTGAATTCGACAACTGACCAGTATAGCTCATAGAAATCTTCTCATACCAACGCTCTTTACCCGCAGCTTTTTTGCGTTTGAACGGATACAGACGGCTAAGACTAATATTAAGGTCGGGTAATGTCAAACTGAGAGTTGAATCGCGCATACTCTGTGAAAGATTGACAGTTGTACTAATAGAAAGTCCTATGCTTGGAAATTGTCTTGACCAGCTTACAGATGATGTACGCGTAGACTGAGTAAGAGTCTGCGGATTATACATACTGTTTAAGTTATTGCGTTCATAACTTGAGCTGGCAAAGTTTACACTAGCCGACAAAGTACTATTTGGATTGGCCTTAGCGTCCTGCTGATGATTCCATTGAAGCTTGAAACTCTTTTCCGCAACATAGTCAGGTAGTCCCTTATCGCCCGTCTTTGTTTTCTGGAAACTAAAGAGGAATGAACCCGAATATCTATAACGCTTGCGGTAATTACTTGCTGCACTGACTCCCCAAGAGCCACGAGTATAGATTTCTCCCAATAGTTTTAAATCCCATTTATCGTTAATGGCAAAGTAATAACCACCATCTCGAAGATAGAAACCACGTTCGCTTTCTTCACCATAACTTGGCATGATGAGTCCGCTGGAATATTTTTTAGAGAATGGGAAGAAGCCATAAGGAATAGCTAATGGTAGCGGAACATCTGCAACAACAAGATAAGCTGGTCCGAAAACAACATCTTTACCGGGACGAACCTTTGCACGCGACAATGCAATATAGAAATCAGGATGTGCCTTATCGCAAGTTGTATATCGGCCATGCTGCAAGTAAACAACGCCCGAAGAATCACGTTTAGCTTTTTCTCCTGTTATGTAACCTTCCTCTTGTTGGGTATAAATGCCCTTAATCATTCCCTTTTTCGATTTGAAATTGAATGCCATCGAGTCACTACTGTATTCTTGTCCACCAAGAGAAAACTGTGGTTTACCTTTAATTCCGTTTTCTTCTGTTGAGTCGGTAGTTCCATTTGCACGCACAAGATTGCTATCTATGTTCATGTAAACCTTATCACTGCTCAGCTTCATGTTCTGATAATTCATCTTTGCAGAGCCATAAAGATGAGCAACACGAGTCTTTGCATCATAGACAAGTGAGTCTTCAGCAGAATAAGTTACGGGAGATTCTATTCCATTCGACCTTGATTTCATAACACTATCAATGTGAATAGAATCGTCGATGGCCTTATTGTGCTTGTAAATAGCAAGCTGCAAAGAGTCCATCTGCGTAGTATCGACTTCCGTTTTCACTGTATCTTTATGGTTTTTTACAGGCTTTGTTCGTTGTACGTAGGCCGTATTAGCATTGCTAACAACACTAATGAAAGGTGAAAATAAAGAAGATACGAAAGGAGTTGCCACTGCAAATGCGATGACAAACGAGAAAACGAATATGAGAAACTTTACTTTCATTACCTTAATAACTCGCAAAATTAAGCAAATATTGGGATAAATTGGAGTTATTTCTTGATTTTAACGTTTTATAGGAGCAAATCGATTGTGCCAAGCAGAGAACCTTTCTACCCCTTCATTACCAAATTTTTCCAAACTCTTTACAGCTTGTTCGAAAGTTTTTTCCACATCTAAATGAGTCTTAGAGAAGAACTTGTCTGCATAGCAAATCAGTATTTCCTCTTCTGTTTCGGGCAAAAATCTTGTTCTGGGAGAGGAATTCCTTGTTCTACTATCTCTTTTTTAGTAAGTCCTGCACCAGTATGACGTTCACAAACACGTGCATGTTGTGGATAACCTTCAGCTCTTAATAAATCTGCTCCTATTCTTCCATGACAAACATAAGGTGCTTTGCCAAAGCATTGAATACCTTGAGCATTACACTGAAATATTCCAATGTCGTGAAGCATAGCCGCTTCTTCTACAAATTGTCTATCTAATTGTAGTTCTGAATGCTGGTCTATTATTGCCAAAGCCTTATTCGCAACACTCCGACTATGTACGAGCAATATCTTTTTAAGTTCGTTTTCTTCGGGATAAAACTTATCTATAATGGCTTGAAAGTTCATTGTTGTATTGATTTTTTCTTACTTTTCTTTATCGCTTGTAATACTTTTGTTCGTGCACATTTCATTCCTGGCGAAAGAGGAATACCATCGTAAGTGTGCAATATTGCTTCTAACTCTTGCAAAAGCTCTGGGAAGAACCTGCATTGCTGGTAAGAAACATAAATGCTAAGCGACTTAATGGCTACTGGTTGAGCTATATTTGTAATGTTATCAAGACAGAAATCCAGAAATGGTGTGGTTATTTCTTCTTTCGAAAAGGGCTGTCTTAAAAGAGTTGTAAGTAACAAACGTGCTTTTGTAGTACTTGAAGTGTTCATTACTTCTGCAATTATGAGATGCTTTTTGCTAATCAAACGTTCCCGTCCATCTTTATTAAAACAACTCATTATCCATGCAACATTCTCTGAAACTCTAGTTTCTTCATCGTATAAGAGTTGAAAGAACTCGTCAAACTCACGGTCGTTGAAGGAAGTCTGAACCAAAGAAGCAAAGTCTTTAACCTCTTCTCCGCAGATTCTTTTCATTATCTGACTGCGTAATTCCATACTTTTATAACAACAAAAGCAGAAAACTTAGCTCTTTATAAGCCTCTGTTTGTTCCCGTCAGCAATGCTATTTCCCAGCTCATATAAAAGAAAAAACGATTCATTCACAGACCATGAAAGCTTTTAAGCTTTATAATTCGTGAATGAATCGTAGTTTTTCTTATTCAGTTAAAACTCTTATTTTTCGTCGCGTTGAATGTATGCAATTACATCACCCTTATTGATTTTAGAGCCTTGCTTTGCATTTATTTCTACTAATTTACCACCCAATGCAGCAGGAATTTCTACGAATTCGCCCCACGGAGCCAAGATATAGCAGAACTTTTCTCCTTCTTTATATTCCTTACCAATGAATGGTTCAACTGCAGGAGCAGCTTCTCCATCTCCTTGGAATTCCCAGAATATTTGTCCCTTAACAGGAGAAACAATAGCATCAGCCTTTGCATGTTTAAATGCTGTAGCTTCTTCTATGCTAACCTTATCACCAAGTTTAGCATCTTTCGCCTTCTGTAAATCAGCCAAGAAGTTCTTTTTAGCCTGACCGCTCTTATAGTTGCGATATTGTTCTGGGTGCATAGCAAGTTCGAAGAGTTCTTCATCGTCTTGTCCGTACTCCCAACCATTTTCGTCCATTTCCTTACGGAAATCGTCCAATGCATTAGGCAATAAAGTATGTGGATCTGCTTCTGTAAATTCAAGACCTTTTTCTTTAGCAAGTGCAATAATTTCGTCAGCAATCTTACCTGGCACCTTACCGCTCTTTCCAAGAATCATACCCCACACATAGAATCGTCCATCATAACGAAACGACCCTTACCTTGTTCGATAGTAAGAAGGTTCATCAAGGCTATATTCTTAGTATATTGAGAGAATGGAGTTACCAATGGAGGATAACCTACACGTGGCCAAACATAAGCAACTTCGTCGAAAAGTTTCACCAACATATCGTCCAAAGAAAGTTCTGCTTCGCCTTTCTTCTTACGAAGATTATTGATAGTTGCGTGAATACCACCGAGGTCGGCCATCATAGAACCCATCATACCACCTGGAAGACCACAACCGAGGAGCAAAGAACTGCTAATTTTGTTCTTCGGATTGATGAAGTAACCCAACCATTCATCGATGAATTCTTGTGTCATAGCACGTGCCTTCATGTAAGCATCCATGTTTATTTCAGGCACATCAAACCCTGCATTCTTCAGCATACTCTGAACAGAGATAAGGTCTGGGTGTACCATACCCCATGATAATGGCTCAATCGCAACATCAAGAATATCTGCGCCATTCTTGCAACTTCAAGCATTGACGCCATTGACAAACCTGGACCAGAATGTCCGTGGTATTCGATAATGATTTCAGGGTGTTTATCCTTAATCATTTTTGTAAGTTGACCAAGGAAAGCAGGTTGTCCGATACCTGCCATATCTTTCAAACAGATTTCTTCAGCACCAGCTTCTATTTCTTTATCAGCAAGTTCACAATAGTATTCCAAAGTGTGAACAGGCGAATTAGTTATACAAAGCGCAGCTTGTGGAATCATACCAGCTTCTTTTGCCCACTTTATAGAAGGTGCAATATTACGAATATCGTTCAGACCATCAAAGATACGAGGAATATCTACTCCCTGTGCATGCTTTACTTTATACATTAAGGCACGTACATCATCAGGAACAGGATACATACGCAATGCGTTCAAACCACGATCAAGCATGTGTGTTTGTATGCCTGCATCGTGTAATATTTTCGTATAAGCGCGAACAGACTCATTTGGATTTTCGCCTGCAAGCAGATTAACTTGCTCGAATGCACCACCATTGGTTTCTACACGAGCAAAACAACCCATCTCGACGAATACTGGAGCTATGCGAACCAATTGGTCCTTGCGTGGCTGAAACTTACCAGAACTCTGCCACATATCTCTATAAATGAGACTAAACTGAATTTTCTTTGCCATTTCTATACTTTTTCTTTCTTCTTTCTTGTTCAAAAAAATCATAATGCGCATAGGCATTACAATGTGCAAATTTAGGCAAAAAATATCACACTGCGGTATAATAGCCCATTTTTGCAAATATTGGCTAACTTATAGTAACAGAAAAATAATAAAAATCAAATATAACAAACAAACAGAACAAGATTGATTTTTTTATCGTCGTATAGTTTATAATATCCCACATATAACACATTTACGATGGTTGTAACGCTCTATACGCCTTTTTACATCACCTTACATAAAAAAAGTAATAATAAAAAGAAATGCAGGAAAAAGTTCTGCTTAAACATATTATAAAGAACCAGAGTTCGATAATAAGAAAGCATTGAAAGTATATCTTATAAAAAAACATTTCTAATTGTTTGTTTATTAAAAATGACAAAAAAGCTTTTTCTCATTTTTTTATTTTTATATCTTTGTAAATAATCATAGTAAAAACAAATAAAAAAACAGAAAAATTATGTCGAAATTAACAAACACATTATTCGGATTAACAGTAGGGACAACAATAGGAATAGGATTAGGTGTTCTATTTGCCATAGATAAAGGAGAAAACACTCGTAAAAAAATTAAAAGATACTATAAGCGATAAGGTTGATGAATTAAAGGAACAATTAGAACACCTTACCAAAAAATATGCGTGATAAATCATTAGAAGTTGAAAGTTCTTTAGAAGAGAAGGTAGACAAGCTTTTATCAGAGTCAGAGGATAAATCTGAAGACTTAATTGATTTATTAGAAAAATTGGAAACTTTGAAGAAAAATGGCTAAAAAAGTAATTGAGCCAAGCATTTAATTAATAATTTTAAGTTTTAAAAAGTATGAAAAAGAAATCTCAAATTAGTTACTATAATTTCTCTATTCATAGTAGCTATTTCTTTTGTTTCTTGTAGTAAGAATGATGACCCTGCAGATAACGATATTTTTGTAGGAACATACAAAGGTAGAATCACTTATTTAGATGGAAACGTACATAAAGCTGCTGATAATGGTTCTGTAACTGTTATTAAAGCAGGAGGCAGTTACTATTTTAGATTCTCAGATGGAATTCCTAATCTTAAAGGAGTTAAATTCAAAAAAGAAGGTGATCACACTTTAGTAAACATTGATTTTAAAGAAGGTGTAACATTTATTAGAATCAACGCTTCTACATTGAACATTCTTTATACTATGGATGGAAAAAAATATGGACTGCTAACGCAAAAAGATAGTTTTTAAAAAATATAATAAAAGCCCCGAAACATATTTCAGGGGCTTTTATTAATATCGGATAACTATATATAAGATAAGATAAGATAAGATAGACACCTTAAATAAAACTATCATTATTCCCAATACTATTCAAATAGCATGAATTTCCTAACGGGATAGTTTTTAAATAGTTAATTTCAAGCTACTTTCTATATTTAAAGAAATATTCTTAGAACACAACTTTAATATGTATAAAATGTTCTCTAACAGCAATTTACTATGATGTCAAAAATTATAATTATAAAATTAAAAATTATAATTATAAACTTGATGGATTATTATTATAAATTCGATGGAATTTAATTATAAACTTTCTACCCTTTATTTATTATCTAAAAACTTATCTTTCTATTTTGAGAAACTCAAAGAAGAAAAAAATTATTTCTTATTAACGTAAAGATATGTGTTAGATAAGCCTTCTTGTAACACAACTTAGTTATTATTTTCAATGCTCGAATAAAAAAAGGTGTGCCGAAAAAGAAATTCGGCACACCTTTGTAGATGTATTATAAAGCTTAAAAGCAATTATTTACTAAACTCCGCAGCAGAATAGAATTATCAATTGCGCTGCAAGTATTCTTAGGAACATACTCAACGGATAAACCGTAGAATAACCTAACGCTGGTGCTTCAGTATTACAAACTGAGTTTGCATAAGCTAATGCTGGTGGGTCGGTATATGCACCTGCGACTGCACCCATAATGGTGAAATAATTGAACTTATATTTCATGCGTGCAATTGTTCCCACAATAAGGATTGGAATAATGGTGATTAAGAAACCTGTTAACACGTATTTCAAACCATCGCCCTCTGCTACAGTTTCCCAAAAACCTGCACCTGCTTTGATTCCAACTGATGCAAGGAACAATGCTAAACCTATTTCGCGCAACATCATATTAGCCGATGTGGTGGTATAAGTTACAAGTTTTACGTGATGACCAAAACGTCCAAGAAAGATAGCTATAATTAAAGGTCCACCTGCCAATCCTAATTTCAAAGGAACTGGCATACCTGGAATTGCAACTGGCAAACTTCCGAAAAGGATACCGACCACAATTCCGATAAAGATGGTTGCAATATTTGGTGCGTACAAACGTTTTTCTGAATTACCCATTAACTCTGCAACACGCTGTACATTCTCTTCAAAACCTACAACCATAATTCTATCGCCTACTTGGAAATGGTGATTATTACTTGCAAACAATTCAATGCCTTGACGACTGATACGTGTTACATTTACACCATATACTGAACGGAAGTGCAACTTACTCAAAGTCTTACCACTCATAGAGCTATTTGTAACAATTATACGACGGCTGATCATTTGTTGTGGCTGCTTTTCTTCGTGCCAATCTACCTCAATTTGTGGACCTATAAATGCAGAAATAGCTTCAGCGTCAGCCTCTGCACAAACAACACTTATTTCGTCGCCAAGACTCAAAACTGTATCGTTTGAAGGAAGCGATATAACACCTTCGTGCATTAAACGCGTACAAACAACATCACGATTTATGAAGTTGATTATTTCCTCCAAGTACGTCCACTGATAATTGAGTTCTCAATGCGCAAATACATTGTGTGTGGTTTTGCATTTGGATTTTCAGCTTCTGCTTCAGATAATTGCTCGTTTTCTTTATCCATGTCAACTTTGCAAATAAAGCGTATAGCCAACGTTGCGCCAATTATTCCCACAACTCCCAACGGATAAGCACAAGCATAACCTGAAGCAATATCGAAGTTCTGTTTATCGGCAAAAACATTAAGTACAGCTTCTTTAGCCGCACCAAGACCAGGAGTATTTGTTACGGCTCCATACATAGTTCCTACCATCATGGGCAGGTTTTTCTGATCGCTGGTATCGAAGAAGATGTAGTAACAAGCAAACATTACTCCGATATTCAGCAAAATAGTAAGACAAGCAAGCATATTTAACTTTAGTCCGCCTTTTCCAAAAGTTTCGAAAAAGCCTGGACCTACCTGCATACCTATCATGAATACAAACAGAATAAGACCAAGTCTTGCAAAATTGTCAGCGTTGATATTGGTCCTGTGAGCCCAAAATGTCCTGCTAAAATACCAACAAAGAGAATAAACGTTACACCGAGGGAAATTCCACCTATCTTTATTTTTCCAAGATAAACACCCAACGAGATAACTAAAGAATAGAGTAACACAATGTGTGCTACACTTTCTTGATTAGTAAATAATTCTTTTAACCAATTCATAAGTGTTATTTTATGAGTGCAAAGGTACTTATTTACTTACAATTAAACAACTATATCTAAGCTATTTTGCTCTTACCATAATTTACAAGCACTCACTTTTTATAACTTCCTATTATCCAAAGGAACACATTTATTTAAAAGTTGCAGATAAACGAAAAGTTGTTTAATTAATCAAACTATCATTTTGCAATTATAAATACATACGAATGAACAAGAAGTTAAAGGCTTAAAAGCAGAAAAAAATCATTCTCTCAAATTATTAAAAAAACAAGTAAAAATGAAATCAGTTTAGGGACAACAAAAGCAACATATTCGATAAGATATTACAAACCTTATGACAGGATTTCTTTTTCAAATGGAAGTTTTTTTATAATTTTGCGCCATCATGGAATATAAAATAAGGTGCAATAAATGTGGCGATGTTTTTAAAGCAAGAACAGAACGTCAAGGCTTACAAAAAGTGCGTTGTCCCTATTGTGGTAGTGTGCTGAATTGCCAATTGGGTGGTGATAAGCCTTTCCGAACAAAGGCCAGATCGGTTATTCCCTTCTCAGAAGCTAGAGAAGTGGATACAAAAACCGAAGAAACTCGACCAACAGCAAAGGTAAAATTCCTAAAAATGGCTACTGCTGAAATGCTGCAAGCTGCAAAAACAAAACTGAATAATCAGTCTCAACAGGTATCAGTATTAGCAGCAAGTACCACAGCTGCCACTACTGAATATATATCAAAATCGAGTTCAAGATTAAAAGCATTTCAAGAGAAATACAAGAATGGCGATTTATTGATTTTCTTCATAGGTAGCTTTACTTTCATCTTGCTTGTATTCATTGGGTTATACCTACTTTCAGTACTCACAAACTTTATTTACGACAGTCATTTATGGCTGTTTAAGAAGTACATTGAACTTAAAAACTCAATAGGTTTTTAGCTAGTTGGTACGATTTTAGTACGTATAAATACAAATCAATAGAACAGAAAGATGGCAATAGGAAAATGGATTGGCGGTGCACTTGGCTGGATTCTAGCAGGCGGCAACGTTTTAGGCGCAATAGCAGGATATTGTATTGGAACTTTGTTAGACGATGGTTTTAATGCTTCTAACGAAGGAAATAATTTTAATAATTATAGAGGACCATTCCAAAATGGGCCTTTTAATACACAATTTAACCACAATCCATTCGAAGAAGAGCGTAATTCGTTCCTCTTTTCAATGCTTGTGCTTTCGTCTTACATTATAAAAGCCGATGGAAAAATCATGCATTCTGAAATGGAATGTGTCCGAAGTTTCCTTCGAAACAACTTTGGCGAACAGTCGGTATCAGAAGGAGAAGCTATCTTATTAAAACTTTTTGAACTGCAAAAACAACGTGGACCTGCAGTGTTCAAAGAGTTAATACGAAAGAGTTGTGTTGAGATTTCCATGCACATGAATAGCGGACAACGTTTACAACTGCTCAATTACCTTATTATTATATCGAAATCAGATGGCAAAGTAAGTTCTGAAGAAGTTTCAGCTCTCAAAGAGATGGCATCATATCTTGGACTTTCAGAACAAGATGTAGATTCTATGCTCAATATGGGAGGTTCGTATAATTCGCCAAACGATCTTGAAAAAGCTTACAGCATATTGGGTTTATCTCCTAACGCCACAAACGAAGAAGTGAAAGCAACCTATCGAAAGATGGCATTAAAATATCATCCTGACCGTGTTGGTACGCTTGGCGAAGATGTACGTAAAGCTGCAGAAAAGAAGTTCCAAGAGATAAATAATGCAAAAGAACAGATTTTCAAAGCAAGGGGGCTTTAAACTTCTGTTCACATATATATAAGGAAAAGAAAAAGATAATTTAGATAAAAGAAAGAAACCTCATCAAGTTTGCTACTTGATGAGGTTTCTTTTTATACGCTAATAACAATTTATTTGTATATTTCAGCCAATTTCTGTTGCAAGTCTTCGCCACGCAAATCGCTTGCTACAATTTTGCCTTGTGGGTCTAACAAGATATTTGATGGAATAGAACGGATGCCATAAATCTTACCTGCAGCACATTGCCAACCTTTTAAATCTGACATTTGTGGCCATTCCATACCAAGTTTCTTCACCATTGCAGTCCATGCATCTTTCTTTTGGTCGAAGCTAACACCAACAATTTCCAAACCTTTTGCGTGGTATTTATTGTAAGCTTCAACTACATTTGGCATTTCAGCACGACATGGTCCACACCAGCTTGCCCAAAAATCAACAAATACATAGTTGCCCTTTCCAGCATATTGGCTCAACTTAATTTCCTTGTCGTTCATGTCTTTCATTACCAAATCGGTGTACATAAGTCCTGGACGACGAAGCTCCAACGATGCAAGATGTTCTTTAGCAGCTTTCAACGATTCTTCTTTATAATAACCGCTTGTTGGATCTAAAACCTCTTTCAATTGGTCGTAGGTAAAGCCAGAATAAGCATCAGCTACATATTTTGCTGGAAACTTTGTATTCTTGAAGTTCTTAACTATCTCAAGTGTGAGCGCAGTATGCAATTCTGAGAGTGAATCGCTCTTGGCCATTATATTCTCAAATAGTTTCTCATCAGCAGGTGTAATGGCTTTTGGATCTTTCTGACGCAATGCTGCGTATTCCTTATCCAAAGTTGCAAATTCAGCGTAGATTTTGTTCATCTTTTCTTCATAAAGCTTAAAGTCTTGCGATTGTGCAAAACTTGTTAATGCCTGTGCAGCCATAAATGCTGCTAAAAACATTTTCTTCATATCATTTTTTTCGGTTTAATTGTTTTACTATTTATACCTAAATTTAATAGGACTCTCGTCCGATTTAGATGCAAAAAGTAAAGAATTGTATTGATAAATCAACCATTCTTTAATATTTTTTTGTACCTTTGCCGCACTTTTTACAAATAGGGGTACTTGCTAAACCCCCTTTAACAAAACAAGACAATGACAAAAACAAAACAACAAGTGAGCGTGCTGTTCATGTTATTCAGCATACTCTTCTGTGTTTGCCTCATTGCGGCAAACATTCTCGAGACAAAGCAAATCTCAGTTTTAGGTATTAGCTTAACAGGTGGTTTAATCGTTTTTCCAATCTCTTACATCATCAACGATTGTGTTTGTGAGGTATGGGGATTTCAGAAAGCAAGACTTCTCATCTGGACCGGCTTTGCTATGAATTTCTTTTTCGTAGCTGTTGGTGCAATTTGCAATTGGATTCCAGGTGCTCCTTATTGGACAAATCAGGAAGGATTCGATGCTATTTTCGGTCTTGCGCCACGTATTGCTGCAGCTTCGTTTGTGGCTTTTATCGTTGGTTCCTTTGCTAATGCCTACGTTATGAGCAAGATGAAAATTCACGATGGTGGCAAACGCTTTTCGCTCCGCGCTGTAGTTAGCACTATTGTAGGCGAAAGTTGCGATTCTGTAATTTTCTTCCCATTGGCACTTGGAGGTGTTATCCCTTCTAACGAATTATTGAAACTGATGATTTGGCAAGTGATACTGAAAACTCTTTATGAGGTTATTGCACTGCCAATAACTATTCGTGTGGTAAAGAAACTAAAGGAACACGAAGGAGAAGATGTTTACGACAATGGCGTAAACTATAGTATCTGGAAGATTTTCAGCTTGAATTAAAAATGAGAAAAGGGATTATATTTTCCCTAAAAGAACATTTAAGGAAATGGAAAGAAACAACGAAGGATTAACACAACTGGGGGCAGCAACTACTTACAGTATGGATTATGCACCCGAAGTTTTAGAGTCGTTTGAGAACAAACATCAAGAAAACGATTATTGGGTGCGTTTCAACTGCCCCGAATTTACCAGTCTTTGTCCAATAACAGGACAACCTGACTTTGCAGAAATTCGTATCTCGTATGTTCCTGACGTACGTATGGTAGAAAGCAAAAGTCTAAAACTTTATCTCTTCAGCTTTCGTAATCATGGCGATTTCCATGAAGACTGTGTTAATACGATTATGAAAGACCTCATAAGACTAATGGACCCAAAATATATTGAGGTTACGGGTATCTTCACACCACGTGGCGGAATCAGTATCTACCCATATGCAAACTATGGTAGACCGGGTACAAAATACGAGCAAATGGCTGAAACTCGCTTTGCTAACCATCAATAAAAGAAAGATTGAACGGAGAAGAAACAACAAATTAAAATCCCCGAGTGCTCACGCATTCGGGGATTTCATAATTACTAACAATCATACTTTATAACATCATGAATTAATATTTTATCGTAGCTATTTATTAATTCTAAACCAATCAATCGTATCTTTAAATTTATGAAACAATAACTTACACTCTGTAACAAAGCGTAATTAGCCTACTTCTATCTGTCGTGCTACCTTCTGAATGCTCTTGTTGAGTTTCGGAAGAGTAATGTTTAAGACTCCGTCAGCCATTCGTGCACCAACTTCATCTTTATTCACATCATCTGGCAAAATTAGGGTTTGCTCATACTTGCTGTAAGCGAATTCTCTGCGCAAATAACGTGTATTCTCATCTTTCACTTCAGCTTTCTTCTCCATTTTAATAACTAAGTCGCCTTCAGCGTTAAGACTAATATCGAAGTCTTCCTTTCTTAAACCTGGCGCAGCAAGTTCTACTGTATACTCAGTATCATTTACCAATACATTAATAGCTGGTGCAGTTGCATTTGCTTTTGGCATATTGTTGTTGTCAAAGAAGTCGTTGAACACTTCTGGTAACCATGAATTCTTGTAAATCATAATTTATTCCTCCTATTTAGTTTATTTGTTTCTTTGTTTACATCAAGTACATTGCAATACTTATACCAGTAGTTATTTTACGCCATTATGACATAAGTACATGTCAATTTGTCTCAATTTACAACATTACATCTATGCTATGCCTTTGTGCATTCTACTTTATAAAATCGCAAAGACTCTACGAGAATTATAAAAGCGGAATTATTTTCTTCTCAGAAAATATCTCTTAATCATCTAAAAAAATAACTCTGTATATTCTTATTCTATAAACCAAAAAAATAAACATTAAAAACATTGAGATTAACGCAAAGAATAATAGCTTCGTAACTTTCTTACAACCAATGCTTTGCAAAAGAGCCTGTTTTGCGAAGTAATAGTGCCTATTTTGCGCTGCAAAACAGGCACTATTGCAAAGTAAAACAACCACTTTTACTTTCGTGATATACTTTCTTTACAAAAGATAGGTTGTTGTTTGGCTCTAACTTGTACTTTTTTTACCTAAAAGACATCGCTTCTACAAGAAACCTGTAGAAGCGATGTTGTTATTCATATTATAGTAGGAGGTTATTGCCTACCAACTCTAAAAAGAATTTATTTATTCTTATAACTCAATGTAATCTGTAGAGTAAAGAACTTTACCATCGATTATACCATGTAAATATATCAATGGCTTTTAATTTACTCTTATTTTTCTATTTGACCAGTCCGAATATCAACTTTTACACAAAAATAAATCCTGATGTCCAAAAAACGTCGAACATATTTTTGGTATATATAACCTGAGTTCGGTATAAGAAATTCTTCAAAAAGTTGTAGGAGTGGAATATTTTTCGTATCTTTATAGTTGATAATCAGAGTATTAACGAAAAAAATCCACTCCTATGAATAGTACAAATTTAATAGAAATATTCTGTATTCTTGATGAATTCTGCAAGTTTTTTTGCTCCTCAACTCAAAAAAACGTCTGTTAGACGAGTCTAGTAAGCATCGCTGAAACCGTCCGTGTGTAATGAGCGATAGTGAAATAATGACTATCCTCATCATGTATCATCAGTCTCATTACATAGATCTTAAAAACGTTCTATCTTCATGAGATTTGTGAACATCATCGTTCCGAATTTCCCCATACACTATCCTATAACCGATTTGTCGAGCGTCAGCAAAAAGGTAAATATGCTCTTGTTGATATTTCTACAGACATGTGCCCCTAGGCAAATGCACAGGCATTTCAATTATAGACTCTACTCCTCTGCGCAGTTGCCACATCAAGCGTATGTACAAGCATAAGACTATGAAAGGCTGGGCTGCCAAGGGCAAGTGTACTATGGGTTGGTTCTATGGATTCAAGCTACATCTTATCATCAATGACAAAGGAGAGATTATACAGTGGATGCTCACACCTGGCAACACTGATGACAGATACCCATTGAAGGACAAACACTTCACAGAAAAGCTCTTTGGCAAGCTGTATGCGGACAAAGGGTACATTTCACAAAAGTCTATTTGAGGAGCTATTTATTGATGATATACATCTGATAACAAAGCTACGAAGGAATATGAAAAATTCTATGATGCTATTGCAGGATAGAATTAGACTACGAAAAAGGGCTACTATAGAAACGGTCAATGACGAACTCAAGAATGTATGCCACATAGAGCATACAAGACACAGAAGCATTGACAACTTTGTAGCCAATCTTATTGCAGCAATTATTGCTTATAATCTTATGCCAAAAAAGCCAACTATGAATATTGAAATCATTGACAAAAGCAGGCTAATTGCATAAAGCTTATACCGAACTCAGGTTATATATAAATAGTTTTCGTCTAATAAAAACGGAGCACCAAAGAGTTCATCTTTACCTATCTGTTTATCATCAATAGTTAAACTACCAATCAATGGGGAACCCTGTGCAAATTCAGTTAGCCCATCATACCTTATAGTATGTCCTCCTATTTTCGACTGCAAAGGAAATATCCAAGGCGTATCAGATGTATTTAGAATAGCCTCAACTTGCATATTACTAATTCTTTTATCTTAATATTCTATATGCTGCTGTTAGTTACATTTGACTGTCACAAACTATCTGACTAATTAAAATCTTACGACTCATTATACCGAAAAAAGCGGTAACTCCTTTAGATAAAAATCCTCTTTTATAGCAATTTAATAGAGAATAAAAGCACCTTGTCCTGGTTTAGCCGTTACTTTTCTTCTTCGTTGCTTTCTTGACTCTCGTCTACTTCTTCCTCACCGGCAGGTTTCATTACTTCTTCGAAGTTCGAAATACCAGCCTTAATCAAAATATCATACCATTGCAATAACTTCTTTATATCACTATTGTGTACACGGTCGCGGTCGAAATCTGGTAGTATTTCAGCAAAATAATCTTGCAAATCTTTTGGAGAAGCCTTACGCCAGTCTAAAGATGTAGCCTTACCTTCTTCCTTCTCACGAACCTTTACAAGTACTTCGTACAAAGGAACATCGTCGCCTTCTGTAAACATTGAGATATCTGAAAGACTCGTTACACGATCAGTAGCGAATGTTGGAATTCGCTTTTTCTTCTCATCGATAGTTTCAACTATTAGGTTCATTTTAGCACGGCTTACCAATTTGTAAAGTCCTGGCTTACCTGCAATAGAAAGAATTGTCTGTACCATTGTTTCTTTATTTAATTTATTACTTATTCGTTTTTGATATTTCGTTTATAATTTTTTGGATTTGTACATCTATATTGCACTTTCCATCATTCACTATTTCATAATGACTATGCCTTAAAACCTCGTTTTGCGATAGTTGCTGATCTATCCATTCTTGTGCTTTTATTGGTGTTATGTCATCACGTAGAACTATACGCTGCACTCGAACATCGCGAGGAGCCGTTACACAAACCACCTTATCTATATGTACACGATTGATAAAACCACTATCAAAAAGTATGGCGCATTCCATATAGTCGTAACCTGAACGCTCAAAATCTGCAGCCACAGCTGGGTGAACAATATCATTAATAGCTTGCGCATTATCTTTACTATGCAAGAGAAAGGCTGCCAATGCTGCTTTTTGCAGTTTTCCATCAACGAAAACGTTCGTTCCTATTAAATCAGATAGTTGCTTTTGAATGTCAACAGAAGTGCGCATCAGGCGTTTTGCAGCCTCATCGCAATCGTAAACCGTAATTCCGAACTTGTGCAATCGCTCACAAACGAACGATTTTCCACTGCCAATACCGCCCGTTATAGCTACTTTCATTTCTGTTCAATAAGATAATCAACTACGTTTACAACAGGATGGGCATTGCGTATACCATTTGGTGCTGCCTGAAGATATACGTGACACTTCTCTGCACTACCATTAGCTACTTCTTTGTAGTCTACAACTAGCTTAAAACCATCGGGCAAGAGTTCTCTCGTTTCTATGTTCTTAGGCATCGAACGTAGGCGTTGTGAACCCACAGCAAACTTTACTTTCATCTTCCCAGGGAAGACTCTCATATTTTTATCGGCAGGCACATTGATAGCTTGGATTGGTACTTCTACATCTTCCTCAGTGAGAATATCAGGATAGAACTGTACTTTCACTTGATTAGGCAACGCCTTAGCGTTCTTTATTTTGGCTATCCGTACTTTCTGAGTCGTAATTTCGTTGAAGTTAGATACTTCCATTCGTTCAGTGTAAACATACTGAATGCTGTCCAATAACTTCTTCGATGCATAGATGGTTACGCTATCAGGTATGAACTGAACGCGTGCAAGATAATAACCTTCAGCAGGAGTTATCTTTCCTTGCAAACGCACTGGAACTTTTTTATTCCTTCCGTGATTGTAGCTATAAATAAGATTATTAGCTTTTACACTTACTATTTTCGAACTTGAATACATCTGTTGGGCAAGCATTCGCTGTATATCAGCAATAAAAATCTCTCCAGTATTTTCTGAACGATTACAATTTTCAAAATCAAAGGATAGCGAACGAAAACCACCATCAAAGATATAGCTTCCTATAACATATCCTTTGTCGCGCACAACAACCTTTACAACAGAATCTATTTCGCCTGTTAAGATCACATTTTTGGGTACACCAGACAAGCGAATGGGCACTGCAAACTCTTTTTCATACGAATCATCAAGAACATTTGTAAGCCAAAAGAGTCCACTTAACAGGAGAAAGAATAAAAAAACCAGAAACTCCTTGTTGATTAGTTTCGACAAGAAGTTTCTGATTATATCGATTATTTGCAGTCTCCTACCTACCATTTATGAAATTAGTTTCAACGCTTTTGTAAGTGATTACTTATTCTGGCTCATACGCATAGCCTCTGTATCAGCAAACACGTAACCCTTATCAACAGTGATAACAACACCACGTGCTACTTCAATTTCAATCTTGTTAGAAGTCATATCAATGCGTTTCACCGTGCCAAAGATACCACCGCCCGTAACAACAGAGTCACCTTCTTTAAGCGCATTTTGGAAAGCACGAATTTGTTTTTGCTTCTTTTGTTGTGGACGAATCATAAAAAGCCACATGATTGCAAAGACAGCAACCATCATAATAATCATAGGCATTGCGCCACCAGATTGCCCTGCAGCTTGTGCAGCAAGTAAATAGCTGTATTCATTTTCTTATTTTATTTATTTAAAATTCTTCGTTTGTATTTCTTTCGATCTCACCTTGTGGTACGTTTCCTTCAAGATTATCATTTTGCAAGTCGGCTTCTTCTCTTGAATTATTATTGTTTCTGTTCCATCGTTCGTTTCCATTGCGTTGTTGTCTACGCTCTGGCATTTGCTTAAACATCTTGCCTGTATCAACAAGGTATCTTGCAATCGCGTCAAGCATTCCATTGATATAACCGCCACTACGTGGAGTACTATAAAGTTTTGCAAGTTCTACATATTCGTTGATAGAAACCGAAATAGGAATATTTGGGAAGGTTAGCAACTCGGCAATAGCTATTTGCATTATAACAACATCCATGTAAGCCAAGCGAGAGAAATCCCAGTTTCTACTTGTTTCGCTCATATATCGCTGATAAGTATCGGCATTCAATATGGTCGAACGGAACAGTTTTATTGCGAACTCACGATCTTCATCATCTTTGAACTCAGGTAACAATTCCTGCCCAGCTTTATTCGTAGGATCAAAACGCTTGATAGTTTTAATCACAAACGTATCAACAATTTCTTTGTCATCGTTCCAATACAAGCTCTTTTCTTCAAGAATAGCATCTAATTCTTCGTTTTCTTGGATAAGTGTACGATAAATTTCGCCACATTTCGCGATCTGCATCGTAAGAATCATCATCGCTTGCCATATACTCTTGGTATATCACACTCTCTTCTATTTGATCACAGAGTTTTCTTACAGCCTCCATATCATCTTCCCAACGATATTGTTGCCCTTCAAGAAATAAGTTTAACTGCTTATTTTCCTCAAGTTGTACAGCAAACTTATTATAAGCAAAGCGGTCAGAAGGCATGTCAGTACCTTCGCGTTTCGCTCTATTGGTTAATATTTCTACGCGGCGGCGCTCCTCCTGCGTGATAGAAACAATGAGAGACAAAAGGTAGTTGTAAAGCCCGTACGCTTTTGACAAACTGAAAAGAAGTTCTTTTTCAGCCTTATCAATATTACGTTCTCCGTTTTGATAGTAAGCGTAGGTTAACTGGACGACCTTTATTCTTATTAAATCTCTATTTATCATTGCCGTATAAAAAGTTGTGTTTTGTGTGAATCTATTACGTTCTGCAAATGTAGAAAAAATACTTGTTCCTTGCAAGAGAATAGCATTATTTTCTTGTTTTTTCTCATTATATTTGCTCATTCCAGTAAAAAGGCGTAACTTTGCACAGCTTTTTGCAAATTGAGAACAGCAAACAGATAGGTCATCAACCTCTCATAGATGCAGTATCAGTGTGTGATGGCGAATTAAATAAATATTAATTTAGAGTAACACAAACAAAAAAAATGAAACAGATTCTTATTTCAGGTAAGAAGCGAGAGAACACAGGCAAAAAGGCCTCTAAGGAACTCCGCAAAGAAGGATTAATTCCATGTAACCTCTATGGTGAAGTTAAAGTAGACGGAAAGCCAGTAGCTTTCTCTTTCACAGCTCCTATGTCAGAGCTTCGCAAGTTAATTTACACTCCACACATTTATCTCGTTGAGTTGAATATCGATGGTGTAAACCACGCTGCTATTATGAAAGAAATTCAGTTCCACCCAACAACTGACGCTGTTCTCCATATTGACTTCTATGAAGTAAACGAAACTAAGCCTATCGTAATGGGTGTTCCTGTTAAGCACGTAGGTCTTGCACAGGGTGTTCGCGATGGTGGTCGTATGAATAAATCAATCCGTAAGATAAACGTTAGAGCACCTTACGCTCAAATTCCAGAAACTCTTGACATCGACGTTACAAAACTTCGTATTGGAAAGAGCATCAAGGTTGGCGATTTGAACTTTGAAGGTCTTGAACTCGTAACATCAAAGGATGTTGTTGTTTGCTCTATCAAGAATACTCGTAACGCTGTTGCTTCTGCAGTAAGCGATGACGAAGAAAACGAAGATAGCGCAGCTGAATAAGCTTGTAGATAGTCTGAACGACTATAAAAAAAGAAACTATTCGAAACAGAATAAAAAATATTTCTAAGACGGATAAAAACAGATAGTAATATTGGACAAATATCTAATATGTGGTTTGGGAAACCCCGGGCGTGAGTACGAGGGAACTCGCCACAACACAGGATTTATGGTATTGGACGCCTTTGCTAAGGCGTCCAATATTGTTTTTGAGGATAAACGTTATGGTTTTGTAGCAGAAACCACTCTTAAAGGAAGAAAAATTATATTGCTTAAACCTACTACGTTTATGAATTTATCGGGCAATGCTGTACGCTATTGGCTCAACATCGAGAAAATAGACGAAAGTCGTTTGCTTGTTATTTCCGATGAATTAGCGTTGCCATTGGGTGCTTTCCGTTTAAAGCAAATGGTTCCAATGGTGGACATAATGGTTTGGGACATATTCAACAGCTTATAGGACAAAACTATGCACGCCTTCGTATGGGTATTGGAAACGATTATCCAAAGGGTGGACAGGTTGATTGGGTATTGGGAAAATATACTGAAGACGATATGAAAGTTCTACAACCGAGTATCGACCTTGCTGTGGACATCATTAAAAGTTTCGCACTTGCTGGTATCAATATTACAATGAACCAATACAACAAGTTAGGAAAGAAATAATGGCAGATATAGCAAGAATAGATAAATGGCTTTGGGCAGCACGCATATTCAAAACAAGGAGTATTGCTGCTGATGCTTGCAAAAATGGTCGTATTACAATTAAAGGTGTCAACGTAAAGCCTTCACACACTATAAAGGTTGGCGAAATAATAAGCGTAAAGAAGCCTCCTATTACCTATTCTTTCGAAGTTTTGCAAACTATAGAGAAGCGTGTGGGTGCAAAACTGATACCCGAAGTCTATAAAAACGTTACTGATGCGAAGCAATACGAGTTATTAGAAATGAGTAGAATCAGCGGTTTCGTAGACCGAGCACGTGGTACAGGTCGTCCAACAAAGAAAGACCGTCGCCAACTTGATGCTTTTGTAGACCCAACACTCTTTGGCTTCGATGACTTTGACGATGAGGAAGACTAAATAAACACATTATTAATATGGTGAATATAGCAATTTTTGTTTCAGGCAGCGGTAGTAACTGCGAGAATATTATACGTTATTTCGAAACCAACGAGCAAGTAAATATTGCTTTAGTTATAAGTAATCGTGCCGATGCGTATGCGCTTAAAAGAGCAAAGAACTTGAATGTACCTTCGTTAGTATTACCGAAAGTCGAATTCAACAACAAAGAAAAAGTTTTAAAACTTATGGCTGACTACCACATTGACTTTGTTGTACTTGCCGGTTTCCTACTTATGATACCCAATTGGTTCATTACTGCTTACCAATATCGTATGATAAACCTCCACCCTGCCCTACTTCCAAAGTTTGGCGGTATTGGTATGTATGGACATCATGTACATGAAGCCGTGCGTAATGCCAATGAAACAGAAACAGGAATGACTATTCATTGGGTAAGCAATATTTGCGATGGTGGCAAAATAATTGCACAATTCCGTACTCCCATTACACCAGAAGATACACCAGAAGATATTGCCGCTAAGGAGCATATATTGGAAATGGAACATTTCCCACAAGTTATTGAAATGGTGCTAAAGGAAGTAGGATTAATAAAATAGCAACTAATGCTTTTATTAAAGTAATGAACAGAACTTTCAATCATCGTATCATGATATTAGAAGGGTGTGCCATTGTGCTTTTCATAATGGGTACACTTTATGGTTTTTGGCACAGAGACAATGTAGCTTTGGTAGTACTTGGCACATTATTTTTAATACTTTCAACCATTGCTTTAGATCGTGCGTTGCATTCAAGTTACACCATTGCTGATGGAAAACTCATTCTTAAGCAAGGCAGAATAGCAAAATCAAAATGTATTGATATAGCAGAAATTGCTAGTACACGAGAACTTCCATTAGCCTTTCATCTCGGCAGCTATGTGCTGATAGAACTTAAAAATGGTAAGGTGCTAAGTATTCAGCCCGATAACAGTAAAGCTTTCATTGCTACAATTCAGAAATTATTATGAAACTACGACATTTACAACTCCTAATATTTACTGCGTTATTGGCTTTCCCTGTTCACGCACAAGTAACTTTAGATAGTGCAGAAGTAGCACGTATACTTCAAGGAAAGCCACTAAAAGAAGCTACTACAGAAGAAGAACGACCTGTCGAAAATGATGAAGAAGGTGAAGCAGTAATTCTTCCTTTCCAGAATGATAACAGCTTATCGTGGCAAGAGAATATCAAAGCACGTTTAGATGGTATTCTTAAAAGTGACATTACATCCACTATGCAGATAGGTATTATGGTTTGGGACTTATCTGATGACAAGCAAATTTATAATTTCAACGAGCGAATACATCTACGCCCCGCTTCAACGATGAAGTGTGTAACAGCTATAACAGCACTCAATCGATTGGGTAGCAATTATAACTATCGCACAAGCATTTACTATACAGGAATCATTGACGATTCTACAAAGGTGTTGAATGGAGATATCTATTGCGTCGGTGGTATGGATCCTATGATTTCTAACAGCGATATTTCATCAATAGCACAAGCTATTAAAGATTTAGGTATTAGTAAAATAAACGGAAGTATCTATGCTGATGTTTCGTTTAAAGATAAAGATGAATTTGGAGATGGTTGGTGTTGGGACGACAAGAATCCAAAATTGCTTTCACTTTTATTTGGAAAGGGAGACAACTTCATTGGTACACTACTTCGCCGACTACGTGAACAAGGCATCGAATCTAATGGAATTACTGGCGAACGTTCACTTCCCACTAACGCAACTCTCATTTCAACACGAATTCACAGCATAGGTGAAGTAATGCACGATATGATGAAGAAAAGCGATAACCTTTTTGCTGAATCAATGTTCTATCAGTTAGCTGCTGCGAATGGAAACAAATGGAGTTCTGCAAAACATGCACGCAACGAAGTGAACTCACTAATACGACAACTTGGTTTATCACCCTCCAATTATAATATTGCTGATGGTTCAGGGCTTTCACTCTACAATTATGTCAGCGCTGAACTTGAGGTGCAACTGCTCCGTTATGCTTATGGGAAATCGGATATTTACAACACGCTTTTGGGTACCCTTCCTATTGCAGGAGTAGATGGTACACTAAGAAAACGTATGCGTAATACCCCAGCCGAAGGAAATGTACGCGCAAAAACAGGAACATTATTTGGAGTAAGTTCTCTTGCTGGCTATCTTACAGCGTCGAATGGGCACCGACTTTGCTTCGCTATTATTGTAAATGGTGGAATGACCCAAGGTCCAATGAGAAGTCTTCAAAATAAAATATGTGTGGCATTGAGCCAATAAATTAATTCAAACAAACAAGAAAAAAATATGGAAATTATTATCAATTTTATCGATAACCTTCTTCGTTCAATAGGAATCGAAGGCTCAAGCATTTTCGTTGTGCGTCATGCACTGATGGTAATTATAACCTTCCTTATATCAGGGCTTTCTGGCTTTATTTGCAGAAAGACTTTAGTTCCTTTGGTTATTAGACTGACTTCAAAAACAAGCATCGAATGGGACGAAATCCTCTTCGATCGTGCCGTATTATATACAGCTTGCAATATTGTTCCAGCCGTTGTTTTATGGGGATTTCTTCCAAAAGTGTTCTTCCAATATCCCTTTGTAGAAGGTATTTTGCTACGTCTTACAGCTGTATATATTGTCATTAATTCCACACGACTTGTTCTGCAAATCGCAGATCGTCTTCGTTTTCTTCGCAAAGAAGAAGGAAGTTCAAGCAGTCAATATATTCGTTCGTTCCTTGGTGTACTGAAAATTATTTTTATCTTCATCGCAGTCATTATCGTGATAAGTATACTTTTCAAGAAAAACCCCATGAGTTTGTTTGCAGGATTAGGTGCGACATCGGCAATTTTGATGTTGGTATTCAAAGATACTATAGAAGGATTGGTAGCAGGTATACGCCTTACAAGCAATGAAATGGTACACTTAGGTGACTGGATTACCGTTCCTGGTACACCTGTTGATGGAAATGTAGTGGACATTTCACTAACAACTGTAAAGGTACAACAATTCGACAAGACGTATACTACCATATCGCCACTTACTTTAGTTAATGGTACATTCAAGAACTGGAAAGGAATGCAAGAAAGCGGGATGCGCCAAGTAGTAAAAAAAGATATATTTCGACGTGCGTAGTATCCGACTTCTTACCGATGAAACAAGACAAAACCTAACTAACAAAAAAATGGTTTCGCAAAAAGATATGGAAGGCGAAGTGGTGAATATCGGACTTTTCCGCCATTATATAGAAACCTACCTAAGGAAACGTGAAGATGTAAATAAGTCGGCAACGCTTTTAGTCCATCAGTTGGAAGCTACGCAAAATGGACTTCCAATAGAAATTATTTTCTTCCTAAACACAACAAACGGCATAGAGTTCGAAAATAAAATATCCGATATTCTTGAACATGTTTATGCATATGTAAACGAATTCGGATTACAGATATACGAGGGATTATCTGTCGCTAACAAATAAGAAAATAATAAGAGCAACAAAAACATTTGTTTTGTTGCTCTTGTTTATTTCATCTATATTGGTTTCCTTACCAAACTATTTTTTTATCTTCTTTCTTTCCTCCTTCATACTGAATTACAACCTTAGATGGGAAGCCATTGCCACTAATCGTCCAATCAAAAGTAGTTGTATTTTCGTTGATATCTACATTATATATTGGAAGATGCTTGCTGGCTTTTCCTAAGACTCCGGCATAATATGCCCAATCTAAATCGCCTAAGCCTAAGTTTATACCTTCATAATAAGCTGTTAAGCAACCTTTATTGTAGATAGGAGAAGTTACTTTTTCCGAAGTATAGAATATCTTGTAATGCTTTATCTCTTTGCCTTCTTTTTGCGACATGGTTGATGTTTCTACTGCATTTCCATCTTTATAAATTATGGTAAATGTAATTTTGTTTCCACCTTCAGATTGTATAGCTGTAGTTAGTTGTCCATCAGAGTTATATTCGAAGTTCCATACTTTTGTTTTAGAAGTATTATTCTTTTTGTGCTCTACTTCGTCGCAACGCTTTACAAATCCGTTTTGATTTAAGAATAGCTTATATTGTGTTTGGTCGCCATCATCGTTTACTGTCATCACCATATTAGGCTTACCTTTACTGTCTAAGGCATTATTTTCGTAAACGAATGATATATCTTCTTTTTCTTCTTTGCTCGAAATGAAGACTACCTGACCTTTTGAATTCTTCTTAATTTCATAACTACCGATTGATTTAGGCCCTCCATTAACGAAGACATTTGCTGGTGTTATGACAACTTTACCCTTTTCATCGTCCACTGTAGGACCATCGTTCTTCTCACTACACGCTGTCATTGTAAATGCAGCACTTAATGCTATTGCAAAGAGCCACACATAATTAGATAGTTTTCTCATTATTTTTATATTTGTTATTCAATAGTTTCTGAGCTATTAGCGACAAAGGTATAGATATTTAACAGAACAACTGAAAAAAATCTTCTTTAAAAAGTCTAAAACAACCTTTTTATCTCTATAATTTCATCTAGATTATAAGAAGTTTATGCTATTTTATGATATAACTAAAACTTAAAAATATTTTTTTCTTCATTTCAAAACCACGCTATTTTATTATTCAATTTGAACAAAAATGATATTATGTTCTTAATAAAACGATGGAACTTTTTATGAAAAAAAGATAGAACTTTTTATGTAAAATGATGGAACTTTTTAGATAAAACATATGTACTTTTTTTATCTAAGTTCAAATAAAAGACAATATAAAAAAAGATATTTCAAGATGGTTAGAAGAAGTGAGATTTCTTTTAGTCTCTAATTGTTCGAAGAGCGATTACAGCCTTCAATAAACAAAACAATAAACAATAAGGGCAACGAAGCGTTAGTTTCGTTGCCCTTGATTCTTTTTTATATGTTTCTATATTCTATACCTTTACCAAACAAAAAGAATTTGGTCTACATCCTCTTCGTCTTTAATAACGACTTTGGTTGGGAAACCGCCTTTATTGATGGTCCAATCGAAGCTTATTTTGTCGTTGTCTTTATCCAAATTATAAATAGGCAGATGCTTGGTAGCCTTTCCTAACATTCCTGCATAGTAGGCATATTCCAAATCGTCCAACTCTATACCTAAACCTCCACCGAAGAACATAATGCAACCTTTATTCACAATAGGCGAAGTTACCTTAGTAGAAGTATAGAAAATCTGGTAGCGGTTTGTTTCCTTACCTTCCTTTTGCGATACAGTTGATGATTCTGTAGCGTCGCCATTCTTGTAAGTAAGGGTATATGTTGTTTGGAATCCACTTTCCGACTGTACCGCCTTAACAAGTCGATTGTCAGAGTTGTATTCCAAATTCCATGTTTTTGACTTAGCAATTTCATTTTTTTCGTACTCATATTCGTCGCAGTACTTCACATATCCAGCTTCATTTAAGAGTAGCTTATATACAGTTTTGCTGTCATCGTCAGTTACTGTCATCACTACATTAGGCATATCTGTGGTACCTAAAACATCGCTTTTATATTCGAATGTAACTTTTACTTTCTCTTCTTTGTTTACTATAGAAGATACACGACCTTCGGCATCTAAAGTAAAAACAGAACCAGCGGCTTCTTTAAGCATACCATTAACAAAAACTTTTGCTGGGTTTACTTTTACTTTATTCTTATCAACTGGTTCGTCTTTGTCCTTACCACATGAAGTAAATGTAATAGTAGCAGTTAAGGCTATCGCCAAAAGCCACACAAAATTAGATAATTTTTTCATTGTTCTTATATTTTTATTATTAATTAGTTTACACGTTTATACACTATATCGGTACCACACTGATTGAGTGTTTGCTTTTCCTTGTTTAGTTCAAAAGTGTCGGTAAGTTCCATTTTCTCACCATCGAAAACACTTGCTCCGTGAATGGCAATGGTGCTATCGTTCACCTTTTGCCAACGGTCGTAGGGTAAAGTTGGCATATTGATAGAGGCTGCTACGCCGTTTTCCTTCAGTTCGATGCCCACTTCTGCTGTAGAATCGGTGGGAACAATGGTTGTCCAGCGTCCCAAAAGGCTAACAGTATCTGCTTTTTCTACATTGCTTTTCTTCGATGCGTTTCCACAACTCGTAAAGATTACGGAAGTGGCGAATATGGCAAAATAAAGAAATACATTTCTTTTCATATTCTAATTATTCTAAATAATTCAGCAGCAAAGATATAAATAATTGCCTATACTATTAAACTTTCTTCTTTAAAAAGTCTAAAACTATCTTTCTTATCCTTACATTTTATTTATAAAATAAAGAGATTGTATTTCTTTTTAACATCGACAAGGGCAACGAAGGTTTAGTTTCGTTGCCCTTGATTCTTTGTTTATATATTCTTATTTTGTGTTTTCTTACCAAGTAATTCGCTTGGTATCGTCGCCTTCTGAGAAACAAGTTGGATATCCATTTGAATCAAGTGTCCATCTGAATGTTGAAACTTCATTCTTTTCATCTATAGAACGAACTGGCAAATGCTTTGTAGCCTTTCCTAACAAACCTGCATAATAAGCATATTGTAGTTCTTCTATATCAATATCAAATGTGTCGTCGAAGAACATCACGTTACCTTTGTTTAAAATAGGTGTAGCTACAGTATTTGAAGTGTAGAAAATATCGTGTCTGTCTTTTTCAATGCCACTCATTCCAGATACAACCGATGTTCTTACGATATTACCATCTCTGTAAGTAATGGTTGTTGTTTCGTATCCGTCTTCAGAACTTACTACTTTCGAAAGTTGTCCTACTGCATTGTATTCAAAATCCCAAGTTTGTCTCTTAGGACTTTCACCTCTTTCGTATTCTATTTCATCACAGTGTCTGATATATCCATTATTATTCAAGAATAGATTATACACTTTTTTATCGTCATCATCAATAACTGTCATTACAACATCTGGTGCATTTGTATTGGCTAAATTAGCAGCTTTGTATTCAAATACAATCTTATCGCGACCTCTACCTTTTTTCATAAGATACACCTGTCCTTGTTCATTTCTCGCAATAGTATAACCATTTACAACTTTAGGCATACCAGTAGTGAAAATTCGTGAAAGACCTTCCGAAACATTAGCAGAACTATTTTCAATAATAGTTTCTTCGGCTGTCTCTCCACACGCTGTCATTGTTGTTGTGCTCAATGCTATCGCAACGAGGCATCCCAAATAAGATAATCTTTTCATCATTTATTAATTTTCTTGTTATTAATTATTTGCGCGTCTATACTTTGTATTTGTCGGGCTTATTTCTATTTACGTTTAGTTTAAATGTGCCAGTAAGTTCATTTTTACATCTTCGAAAACATCTGCTTCGTGAATAGCAATAGTCCTAATACTTACCTATTGCCAACTATCGTAAGACAAGTTAGCATATTGGATGTTGATAGAAGCTGCTATGCATTTGCTTTCAATTCAATTTTCATTTCTGCTATCGAATCGGTAGGTGCAGTTGTTATCCGGCGTCCTAAAAAGTAACAGTATTGGTGTTTTCCTCACTGTTTCGCTTCGATGTGTTTCCACAATCATAAAGATTGTAGAGGCAGCAAGTACGGCAAAACAAGTTTATATGTTTTTTACATATCTTTGTTGTCCGAGTTCTTTCGGTAGCAAAGATATGAATTAAACACAATATAACATAATATAATTCTTAAAAATACCGAAAAAAATTATTTTCATTTCCCACAATTCATTTATACTTGTAAAACTAATATATATTGAAAGTTTCTACATTAACACATTTTTTTATATTCATAGATTGCCACATACAAAAACAAGTAGTTGCAAATTTCCAACTCAAAATTAGAATGATAACTTAATAATAAGAAAGAAACACATTGCAATAAACAATGTAAAATCAACGAGTAGTTTTATTTGAGAGAGCAAATTTTTATTTTTTAGCAATTTTGTTGTACGCAGAAAGTCCTACCTCTCGATTATCAAAGTATGATATTGAAAAATATAGAACGATAGATTAAAAATCTCATTTTATTTATCTAACTTTTGCAACTACATTAAAAGTCTATACACACATATACCGTAAACAAAATGAAAGAATTGGAACTCAAGTATGGTTGCAATCCCAATCAGAAACCTTCGCGTATTTTTATGGACGAAGGAGAATTACCTATTGAAGTACTGAATGGTCGTCCTGGTTATATTAACTTCCTTGATGCACTCAACAGCTGGCAACTTGTTAAGGAATTAAAAGCTGCAACTGGTTTACCTGCCGCAGCTTCTTTCAAACATGTTAGTCCTGCTGGTGCAGCGGTTGGTTTACCTCTAAGCGACACTTTGAAGAAGATTTACTTCGTAGATGATATTGATTTTGAACTAACTCCTCTTGCTTCAGCTTACGCTCGTGCCAGAGGTGCCGATCGTATGTGTTCGTATGGAGATTTCTGTGCTTTGAGTGATACTTGTGATGAAGCTACTGCTCGACTTATTAACCGCGAGGTTAGCGATGGAGTAATAGCTCCTGATTATACACCTGAGGCACTTGAGATATTTAAAAAGAAGCGTAAAGGAAACTATAACGTTATTAAAATAGACCCAAACTACCAACCTGCGCCAATAGAACGCAAGCAAGTATTTGGCATAACCTTTGAACAAGGACGCAACGAAATAAAACTCAATGACCCAAAGTTGTTCGAAAACATACCAACGAAGAATAAAACCTTTACGGAAGAGGCAAAACGCGACCTTATTATTGCACTAATTACACTGAAATATACACAGAGTAACTCTGTTTGCTACGTGAAAGATGGGCAGGCGATTGGTATTGGAGCTGGCCAGCAGAGCCGTATTCACTGCACAAGATTGGCAGGAAGCAAAGCGGATGAATGGTGGTTGAGACAATGTCCTAAGGTTATGAATCTTCCTTTTAAGGAAGGAATACACCGTGCAGACCGTGATAACTCTATCAATATCTTCATTTCTGATGAATACGAAGACCTTTACAGGAAGGTACGTGGCAACTATTCTTCACCGAAAAGCCTGATCCACTTACTATTGATGAGCGAAAGGCATGGCTTTCTCAGAATACTAAGGTTGCATTAGGCTCTGATGCTTTCTTTCCTTTTGGCGACAATATAGAACGTGCGCATAAGAGTGGTGTTGAATATATAGTACAAGCAGGTGGTAGTATACGAGATGACCATGTTATAGAGACCTGCGATAAGTACGGAATTGCAATGGCTTTCACAGGCGTACGCTTGTTCCATCATTGATAAATGAAAGTTCCAAACCAACTTAAAAACAAACAACATGAGCGAAATAGACGAAATTATTGAAACTGGAATGGTCTTCCGAGCTGCACCAAAACCAAAAGTGGACGATGGAAAAGTAAAGACCAAAGCCAAGAAAAAGAAGTATATTACGGGAGCACATGGTTCTGGCAGTGCTAAGCAAAAAGCTAAATACCGCCAGCAACGTGCTAATCGTCATAAATAACAATTAAGATATTAAACATCTTTAATAACAGGTAAACATCATAAAGCAGGAATTGCAATAGTGGAAGTATGATTTTTATTTCTTATTATATAATATTATATAAGGTATAGCAGAGATATCAAATAAATCATACGTTCTTCGAAAGTTTCTTAAACGAAATAAAAGGAGGCTACTTCTCAGCGTTCCTCTTTATATTGTTTGCCGTTATTACGTTCGCCACTGTAATTTCTGAAACATCGCCTTCAACAATAAGACAATTATTTTCTATAAAAGTAACTATTACTTGATAAGACCAAACTAATCTAATCTTTGAGAAAAACATACTTTATCAAAACATCAGCAAACTTGCTGAACATACCTTTATAGCTTTAACTCCATTTTATTCTATTAATCTTAACAAGCCGTACACCATGAAACACAACGACTATCAAACTCTCTTGCATCTTTAGCTAATATTTGTTGTATCTTTTACAACATTATAAGTAATTAACACAAATACCTAGATGATATAAAAAAATATCTCTTATCTTTGCAGACGATATTCTAAAAAAATAAGAAATATGAAGAAAGTATTAGTTTTAATGGCAGCTTGCGCCACAATGGTAGCATGCCAACAAAAAGGTAAACCAGAAGCTGAAGCAAAAACAGGTGATACAACAAACGTAGAAGTAATTGACTCAATGAGCTATGCAGGTGAAGTTCCTGCAGCTGACGGACCAGGTATTCGTTATGAAATTACATTGGCATCTGATAGCACAAATGGTTTCAGCATTAAAGAAACTTACCTCGAAGCAGAAAAGGGTAAGGATAAGGTGAATAACTACAGCGGTAAGGCTGAGAAGATAGAGAAGGATGTAAATGGTACTAAGAAGGTTGCTTACAAGTTTGCAACTGGTAAAGACAATGCACTTTACTTCCTCCAAGTTAACGATTCTACTCTCCGCATGGTTAACGATCAGTTGGAAGAAGGTGTAAATAAGGACCTCAACTACGACTTGAAGTTAGTTAAGTAAGCCTTCCCTATACGGATAAGAAATTAAAATGGGGAACAATGAACCGAAAGGAACATTGTTCCTCATTTTTTATAAGCAGTATTTGTAACCAAATTATATAAAAGCCTGGCTTATTTCGGTTAGCATTTGCTTTTGTAACCTTAATTGCTCTGTTTCAGCAATATCTTCCTCTTCAATCCTATTACATTCTTTTCCCATGAATTCATTACTTTAATGAAATTAGAGAGTCTAATTATAGCAACTTCAATCTTGTCCATATTTAATTTACATTAATGAGTATTTTTAAACGTTTTCTTAATTTTGTTCATGCTTGATATAACTTCCCATATTCGGTTCATGATATCGGAATCTTTTGTAATACAGTCCTGTTTCAACATCCTCATACTGACCTTGATACTTAAAGGGAATGAAGGTGGATTTAATGTTGCCTAAAAAAACTGAAAGAATGAGGAACAAATGAAGGTTACCTTGATATTTTTAAGCATAGGTAAATGATTTAATGTAAGCTAGTTACAAAGGGTAGAAAAATTATTATTACAAAATAAAAATTTATAATAATAAAAAAATAATTTGTAATTATAAATTTGATAGATAATAATAAAAATCAGTTGAAAATTATCGGAGATACAAAGAAAAGCACTATATTTGTAAGTACTTAGGAGAAGAAAAGAATATGAAACAGCAAGTTGTCTTTACACATCAGTTCGAACAAAGTCTTTCGGAAACCATTGCAAAATGCAATCCCGACAAGGTGTTTATCCTTGCCGACGACACCACTGCCCATGTGTGTTACAACAGAATAAAGGACTTCGAATGTCTTAAAGGTGCGCAACTGATTACTATTCCGAATTCTGATATCCACAAAGACCTTACTTCTCTCACCCATGTTTGGACAACTTTGCAGACAGAGAAGGCCTCTCGCTACTCACTACTCATTAATCTTGGCGGTGGAATGATAACCGATCTTGGTGGATTTGCTGCTGCTACTTTTAAACGTGGTATCTATTTCATCAACGTACCGACTACGCTTTTGGCAATGGTTGATGCGAGTGTGGGCGGCAAAACAGGCATTAACTTTGGAGGATTGAAGAACGAAATAGGTGTATTCTGCCATGCTGAATCTGTTATTATAGACACTACTTGGCTACAAACGCTCGACAACGAAAACCTATTGAGCGGTTATGCTGAAATGTTAAAGCACGGATTGATAACCGAAAAAGCAGCATTGGCACCCTTATTATCTTTCGACACCAATACATTCAACTTACAACTACTTGCAGAAATGCTGAAAGAGAGCGTTGAAATAAAAGAAAATATAGTAGAACAAGACCCCCATGAGAAGCATATAAGGAAGGCTTTAAACTTCGGGCATACGTTTGGGCATAGCTTTGAAGCCTGGTCGATGACACGAAAGCCTATTCTTCACGGCTATGCAGTGGCATTTGGAATTGTTTGCGAGCTTTTTCTTTCGGTTATAAAACAAGGTTTTCCAACTGAAACAATGCGGAAAACCGTTAATTTTATCAAGGCTAATTATGGAGATTTTCTTATTTCCTGTAGCGACTACGATACACTAATTGACCTTATGAAGCACGATAAAAAGAATGTTAACAGCACAATTAACTTTACCTTATTACAAGATTTAGGTAAGATTTCCATCAATCAGACTGCGACAGACGATGAAATAAAGGAAGCTTTAGACTTCCTAAGAGAAGGCTAAAGTCAGTTTTAAGAAATCAGTTTGTAGGCATTTACGACGCAGAAGAAGAGAAAAACCTACGTTTTTTGGGCTGTTTGGTCTAACATCTGCATTGCTTTTGCTCGTGCAATCTTACCCGTTTCAGTGGTTGGAATACTACTTACATGTTGATAATACGCAGGTTGCCAATATCGTGGCAACACTTTCGTACAAGCATTGCGTATCTCTTCCAAGTCATTAGCCTCAGTTAGAAGCACTATTTCCTCACCAAACTTTTTGTTTTTTCGCTTCGTTATCAAGAAAGGAGCAACGATATGTGGGCGTAAAGCCTGTTCCACCTCTTCCATTTGCACCTTTATTCCACCCGAATTGATGGTGTTATCTTTGCGACCAAGTATGCGAAACTCGGTTCGTTTCCCATCTTCCGATTGTCGCAGTTCGGCTATATCATTCGTTTCTAAGCATTCTGTACAAACGGCAGGAGCATCTATAACCAAACAATCATTGCTGTTTAACGACACCTTAACACTATCAAATGGCGTGTACCAATCGCTTCTTTTATTACCATTTAAACGACGAAGGGCAATGTGCGAGAGCGTTTCAGTCATACCGTAAGTACTCCATACCGCATTCGGGAAGTCTTTTAGCTGTTCCGAAAGACCATCATCGATACTTCCACCACCTATAATTAAGTGTCGAATGCGCTGCAATCGTTCGCGTTCTTTACTGTTTTGCAGTGTATTGAATACTTGTAAAGGCACCATTGCCGCAAAGGTAATAGGTTCGTTGGGGTTAGACAACTGAGCAAGCGAAGCATCGGAAAGTGGATTTCCTGAAGGTTTCACATTCATTAAGCGTAATTTTCGCTCTATACTACGCACCACAACCATCTTTCCAGCGATGTAATCAAGCGGCATACACAACAAAGCTGTATCGTTAGGACACAGCTTTAGAAAATCACAAGTAATGCGTGCAGAGTTCAGCATACGAACTTTTTCGACACGCAACGGCTTCGGTTGCCCTGTCGAACCACTCGTATGAACAAGCATAGTAGGGTCTTCGTTATGCCATTCGTTCAGAAATTGCTCTAAAGTCATTGCTGTATTCATGTTTAAAAGTCCTGCTATCAAACCTTTCTTTCCTATCTGATTACACCCGATTACGCAATTAATGCACTATCCAAATCTGGTCTCCAACCACTTTTAAAGGCATTTCTATATTGTCGGCAAACAGTTGTCCAGTGCCTAAACCTTGAGCGTGGCGTATGTTTGAGCCGTAAATACTTGCTGTCAGTTGCGCTATGGCGTTAAGACCGACGTTGCTTTCGAGGGCAGAAGTAATCCAAGAGCCGATATTTCTTTCACGAGCGAGTTGTATCCACTCCTCTGTTCCAGCCATTCCGCCGTGCAAACTCGGTTTCAGAACGATATATTGAGGACAGATTGTGTCTAATAATTCTACCTTTTCCTGCCTATCGTTCACACCAATCAGCTCTTCATCAAGTCCTATTGGTAGAGGTGTAGCAGCGCAAAGGCGTGCCATCTCTGTCCATTGATACTGCTTTATGGGTTGCTCAATGGAATGAATATCGTATTGTGCCAACGCTTCCATGCGCGAAAGAGCCTCTTTGGGTTTGAAACCACCATTAGCATCCACCCTCAACTCTATGTCGTTGCGACTGAAAGAGGCTCGAATGTGGCGTATCAATTGCAGTTCTCGGTCGAAATCAATAGCTCCTATCTTAATCTTTATACAATGGAATCCTGCTTTTAGCTTGGCTTCCAAACGTTCAAACATTTCCTCGAACGTTCCCATCCATACCAAACCATTGATGAGAATGCCTTCTTCGCCACGTCCAAAAGGTGTATCGAAGAAGTTCAAACTACCTTTTGCATTAAACTGCGCCACTGCCGTTTCAAGTCCGAAGAGCATAGATGGATAGGCGCGCATTGCTTCATAATCAATTACTCCCGTACGTTCGTACTCATCGCAAAACGTTCTTAACTTGCGTTCGTATTCGTTTGGCGGCATCGCATCACAAGAAAGGTCAGGTAAAGTTGCACATTCGCCCACTCCTACCACATTGGGTTGCTCATCAGAAGTAAGTTTCAAGTAGAAACTTAGACGTGTATTGTAAACTCCACGCGATGTTCCTGCTGGCTGAAGAAAGTGCAACAGCTTGGAAGTAATCGTTATTTTGCGCATTGCCGCTTATGGAAATTGAGGATATTTGTCGAAGTCTGGCTTGCGTTTCTCCAAGAAAGCACGTCCGCCTTCTTGTGCTTCGTCCATCGTATAGTACAGCATAGTTGCATCTCCAGCAAGTTCTTGAATACCCGCCTGACCATCTAATTCAGCATTCAAACCTGCTTTTATCATACGCAAAGCCAACGGCGAACGCTCCATCATGGTTTCTGCCCACTCCACACACTCGTCTTCGAGCTTATCGAAAGGTACCACCTTGTTTACCAAACCCATACGTTCAGCCTCAGCCGCAGAGTATTGACGGCACAAGAACCATATTTCGCGTGCCTTCTTCTGTCCTACTATGCGTGCAAGATACGATGCTCCGAAGCCTGCATCGAACGAACCTACCTTCGGACCAGTCTGCCCAAAGATTGCATTTTCTGATGCAATGCTTAGGTCGCACATAACGTGGAGCACGTGTCCGCCACCGATTGCGAAGCCGTTTACCATAGCAATGACTGGCTTGGGTAAGCGGCGGATTTGCATTTGCACATCTAACACATTCAGACGGGGTACTCCGTCGCCACCGACATAGCCGCCACGACCTTTCACATTCATATCGCCACCTGCGCAAAATGCTTTGTCGCCCGCACCAGTAAGTAGCACTACACGTATGTTTAAAGCCTCACGACAATACGAAAATGCCTGTGAAATCTCCCAAACCGTTAGTGGTGTAAACGCATTTCGATAGCGTGGGCGATTGATTGTTATCTTTGCTATGTGGTTGTATTCCTCAAAAAGGATTTCCTTAAAGTCGAAACCTTCGATGGTTTTCCATTCTCTGTTAGCCATATTATGATTGTTTTTATTTATTGTTTCTTTTCTAATTGCTTATAAAAATTGCTCCATGCCTTGGCGTCTTCTTCGGAATTGGTGAACACTTCCAATAGTACAGAACTGTTTTTGACGTTGAGAAATGCTGCCAAACTACTTTCCAACTCTTCCGAATTGGTTGCTGAAAGGTAGCTTATGTTATGTGTTTGGCATACACCTTCTGCTGTAACGCTTGCTCCAACACCCATAATCGCTGCTCGGTGTGCAGATTTTTCCAAACCAGACAACTGCTGAAAAATGCCGCCACCATTGTTGTTGAGCAGTAAAATTGATAGATTTTCTCCTAAATTGCTATTCCATAAAGCGTTCTGATCATAGAAAAAGCTCAAGTCACCTATAACACAGAACACACGTTTGTTTTTGTTTGCAGCCGCCATACCTACTGCGGTGGAGAGCGTTCCCTCTATTCCGTTCACCCCACGATTTACGAAAATGTAGTCAGACGAGTAGAAATTGCCCAAGCGAACTGCTGAACTATTTCCGTAAACTAACGCTTTGAGATCGTTGTTCTGCTGTAACAGCGTGTGAAAGCGTCTTACAGCCAACATCTGAGAATAAATAGGAGAGTATAATTGCGCATCGGTTGTTGCGTCTTTGAGAGCTTTTTGCCAATCGTGATAGTACTTTGAAGTGGCAAACCCTCTAAACTGTTTGCCAATATCTTTATAAAGGTAGTGCTTTGACACTGCACTACGGTGGTAAGATTCATGAATGTGTCGCGAATATCGCCACGTGGATCTATCAAAACCGATTGTATTGGAGTGCAATTTCGCAAAAACTGTTTACAAGTCTTGCTAACTAAGGTGCCCCCCACATATATAATAAGGTCTGGACGTAATACTTCTGCGTCTTCCGCAATAGCAATTGCCGCATCGAAAAGCTGCGGTTCGGTATCAGAAACATCGGAAAGCTTGTCTTGTATCACCACAATTTGTTGGCGTAAACTTGCCAATTCTGCCTTCACTTCTGCCATATTAGACCTTGTTTCCTGTCCTATGATGAGTAAAGGACGTTGTGCTTGTCGGACCATTGACACAACATCGGCTGCAACAGTAGTATCGTTGCAGGCAGAAGTAGCAGAAATGCATCGCTCTATAGGCAGAGTTGCCACATCATAATTAAACAATGGTTCGCTAATTGGTACATTAATATGCACTGGAGCATACGAAAATCGTTTACATTCAATGAGTGCTTCATTTACCAAACGATTACAATACCAATGTTCTTCCTTCGTTTTTGGTTCGATAAGATGAACACTTTTGCGCACAAACGGAGCAAGAACATTAGCCTGCTGCATGGTTTGTCCGTCCGATTGTCCTATCCATTGTTGAGGACGATCGGCTGAAAGTACAATCAAAGGTAGGTTTTGGTAATACGCTTCCGCCACGGCAGGAGCAACATTCAGTAGTGCTGACCCCGACGTAACGCAGACAACAACGGGTGAGTACGTACTCATAGCAACACCTAAAGCAAAGAATGCTGCTGAACGCTCATCGGTTACAGGGTAGCATTTTACCTCTTTGCACTCGCAAAGATTATGTACAAGCGGTGAGTTTCTCGAACCAGGACATACCACAGCCTGTGTTATTCCGTGCTGAATTAACAGCGCCGTTAGGATATTTACGTTTTCTTTGCTACTGAACATCTTTATTATTGCGTTTTAACGAAGAAGTTGTCGCATTGTTGATAGCTTAGCTTCCGTTTCTTTCCATTCGCTTTCTTCCGTGCTTTCTTTCAATATTCCGCCGCCAGCATAAAGATTACATATACCTGTTTGCATCTGCATACATCGCAACGACACATATATGTGCGTGTTTCCATGTAGGTTTAATGGTCCCGCAAAGCCACTGTAATAAAGTCGTTTGCTTGATTCGTTAGCAAGAATAAAAGCTCTTGCTTCGTTTTTAGGCATTCCGCATACTGCTGGCGTAGGATGAAGGTCATCTAAAAGTTGCCCTACGGCTGCATTGGGACGTAGTTTGAAAGTGAAATCAGTGCGTAAATGCACCAAGTTTGCAGCCTGAGTGGTATATGGTCCTTCTTCTTTTATCTCATCAGCACAGCGTTCCAAACAACTTTTTATATAGAGAGAAACGTACTTTTGTTCTGCTTTATTCTTTGACGACCATGTTATTCCGTTCTCATTGTACGGCATTGTGCCTGCCAAAGCCATTGTTCGCCAACCTATACCATCGCCATCAAGGAGTATTTCAGGCGTTGCCATAATCCAAATGCCCGACTGTGGCGTAGAAAAGAGGGCAACAAACTGACGTGGATATTTCTTACAAGCCTGCCAAAATACCTCTTCAGGATTTAAATCGCGGAGAATTTGTTCTTGCACACAACGTGCAAGCACTATCTTAGCAAATCTATTGTTCGTTAATTCTTTGTGAAAAGTAGAGAAATCTCTGTGATATTGGTTTCTTTCTATTTCGTTTTCGTTTGCTTCCAGCACCTCTGTCGATAAAGGTTTTACGTCCTTTACAAGCATAGTAGTCACTTCATCGGGCTGTAAAAGCAATATTGGGCTATCGTTCGATGGACTGAAAGGTGCAATTACAAATCCTTCTTTATCATCTAATTCGGTAAGCGACGATAACTCAGAAGGTGCAGAATGTTGCACCAACATCGTACATTCTTTAGCAAAAGGTAATCGGTAAATAGCAAACGAACGCATGATAGAGACTCTTTTCTACTATTCTTTCTTTTGTGAATGAACGATATAATTAGTTACTTGAACCGATGAAATGAGTTCTCCTTCATCGTTTTTCACATCTATGTGCCATACATGTAGCTTATGTCCTTGGTGTAAAATTCGTGCATAAGCAGTAACCGTGCCACCATAAGGCATAGCTTGCACATGGTTTCCGCTTACATTTATACCCAAAGCCATCTTACCATCGCAAAGTGCCATAGAGCCTACACCGGCCACATTCTCTGCCAATGCCAACGTAGCACCACCAGAAAGGAAACCAAAGGTTTGCTTGTTTCTATCATCAACCGCCATCTTTGCCATCAGCGTATCTGGCTCTGAGGTTGATATAAAGCGCATTCCCAAGGTGCGACTCAGGCCTTCTTCATTCTCTAAAATAGTACTATATTTCTCTACGTTCATTATTTAAATATGTCTATCTGATATGTTTAATGACTAATACATCTTAGTTGATAAAAACTCAACTACTGCAAAGTTAGCAATAAACTATCAGATTACGAAACTTAATATATAAAATTCCTCCCCACTCGATATTTATCAAGCAGGGAGGAACAAAGTATGTGTTAATCAACGGTGTTTACTTCACCACGATTTCTTGCCATTGTGGATATAGATACCACGTGTTGGGTTCAGCACTCTACGTCCTTGTAGGTCGTAATAGTTGCCGTCGCCAGCATTTTCTGCAGTAGCTTCGTTGATGTTTTCAATACCATTAGGCTGCTGTCTGTATCCAAAAGTAATGGTTCCATCAGCCTTAATTTCAATTCCTTGAACGGCATTAGAGATACTAACTCCATCGTAGAATGTTAGCTTATCTATACTTTTCTTATTCACACCATATAGATTTTCTTTGTGTGCACTATAGCTAAGCTTTTCATTATCAGCAGGAATCATATAAGCACGCATCTTGTTAGCAACGGTATTTACACTGTTGTACTCCCAGATACCTTTTTCGTAAGCATAGTGACTCAACATCAATCCATCACCGAAAGTATTTGTTTCGTAACCACTTCCTCTTCTTTCTTTATACTCTTTAGGGTACCATGTGTCAGAACTTCTATTCTCAAGTATGAAGTATTCAGAACGATTACGTGGTGAACGTACTATCGCTGCCAGCTGTCCGTTTCTGTTTGAAACTGGATCGAGGGTTACTGTTTCTGGTCCTGTAAGTTCTTTTATCTTCAACCAACCTAGGTAAGAACGCTCGTAAGCTGTATAACCAATAGGTGCATTAGCCTCGTTTACATAAGGACCTGCGTCCATAATAGACCAATAACTAAATGGATCGCGTGGCAAAGTTACGAATTGACTGGTGTTATAGAAATCTGGCAAGCCCAATGCATGGCCTAATTCGTGACAGAACACACCCATACCCATAAGTTTACCATAGTAGTTTAACTCGTTACCAACAAAGAAAGAGTTAAAGGTTGTACCTTGTATGTTCTCATCAATATCTTGTTCTTGTGGCCAAATATAGTTCTCATAAAGAGGGTCGTTAGGGTTTTCTGTAGCCTGACCACGACCAGCATAGAACAAACAAATAAGCTCTACGTTACCTGTTGAAGGGTGCTTAAACTTATCGAAGCTGATATTTTGAGCCTTTGCTTTCTTTACCACATCTCTTACCAATTCGGCAGTTTTCTCATCTTTTCCATAGTATGCGTAGCTGTGTTCTACCTTGATTGGGCCAATAACCTCAAATGTTGGCACAAACATACCACGACTTTGTGATTCAAAGAAGTCTTTTACCGAACCTACACAATGGGTTTCTTCACTGTAGCCTTTCTCATTGTAGTAACGTGTCATCTTCTCTTTTGTAGTGGTAGACAAAAAGCTCTTGTCAGTAAATTCAACCATTACAACTGGTACAAGTGGCTTTCCGATACTTTGGATACCGCCCATTCCTGACTTATTATACTCGCCTAAACCATCTACAGTAGATGCGCTGATAACGCGAGTTGGTGCTTTATGCGATATATGCTTAGGAGCAACCTTCACTAAGTGTAGATTTTTCTCGGTCTTTGTCTCAGCCAAAAACGCTTTCTCTTCAGCTGTACGATCGCCTGCTTCATGGGCAATGAAAGCAGAAGGCTTTAGTTCTCCGTCACGGATAACAGCATAATAGAAGTCGTTGTTTTCGCCTTTTACGATGATTTTTCCATCAAGTGAAGTATAATAAATACCACGACCGCCTTCTCCTTGCACTAATATCTTGATACTTGTGCTGTCGCTTTGTTTCACCGTCCATACCTTTGGCATAGGTCGGATAGCAAGTGTCGGAAGTGTAACAGCTGCCGACAAAAGCATTGAAAGTAAGATTTTCTTCATATTTTCTCTATTGTGTAGAAATTTTATATTTAACAAAATGAGTTTGCAAATATAACTAAATTCATAGCAAAAACCCCCATTTTAATTCTATCTTTTTGTTTTTTTAAGAAAATATAAAGTGTCTAAAAGCCACATGATATAACGTTTATCTCATTATCGAAGTTAGACTTTATAAATGCTATTGAATGATACATTACAATAGTATATAACTAAAATGAACTAAAGAACATCGCTTTTACTTTGCTTATTCAATAATTATAGGGTGTTCGGCAGCTCTTAACAGAACAGTTAAAGATGCTTAACAAGAAGACAATTCTTTAACAATTACGAAACCATATAATAGACTCGTGAAACATTAAGATAAGGTTTGGGAAAATTAAAAAATAGCTTTGATTTTTCAAAAGCGGCACTTTTGTCGAACAAAAGCTATGCTTTTACTACACAAAAGAGGCTCTTTTACGAGGTAAAAGCATATGTTTTACAAGGCAAAAATTATCCTTTCTTTTACCTTTATAGTTCTATCTAAGTGATAAACACTGCACTATGATTGCACATTCATACCCATTACATAACGAACTTATTGATATTCAGTAGAGTTAGCGTTGCACATAAAAAGTGCCATTATTTGCAAACAATTTATCATCTGTACAGAAAACAGCTCTTCTCAGCGTGTTTCACGATTTTAAAATTAACTTTTAATGCATTTTATTTAACTTTACTTTACATTATTCTCGTACTACGATGCAAACGTAACCACCTGATTAAGGCATAAAAAAGACAAAAAGAACGAGGAATTGCAAATAATTTATTAAATTTGCAAATCATAAAGATTATAATTCGAATAATAGAGAATATGAACGTTTTAGAATTATCAGAACAAGAGATTGTGCGCCGTCAGAGCTTGCAGGAACTGCGCAATATGGGTATTGATCCATATCCAGCAGCAGAGTTTCCAACTAATGCTTACTCAACGGATATAAAGTCTGAATTTACAGAAGACAAGAAACGCGAAGTCGTTATTGCTGGTCGTTTAATGGGACGACGTGTCATGGGCAAGGCTTCGTTTGCAGAAATACAAGACAGCAAGGGCAGAATACAGGTTTACATCACACGCGATGAACTTTGCCCAGGAGAGAATAAAGACCTATATAACATTGTTTTTAAAAAATTGCTGGATATTGGTGACTTTATTGGAATCAAAGGCTATGTGTTCAAAACACAGATGGGCGAAATTTCAGTACACGCTGAAGACATCACCTTACTATCAAAAAGCTTGAAGCCATTACCCGTTGTTAAGTATAAAGATGGTGTGGCTTACGACAAATTTGACGACCCAGAACTACGCTATCGTCGTAGATATTTAGACTTGGTAGTTAACGATGGTGTGAAGGAAACATTCGAAAAGCGTGCTACAGTATTGAGAACAATGCGTCGTTTCTTTGATGATGCTGGATATACAGAAGTGGAGACACCTACATTACAGACTATTGCAGGTGGTGCAAGTGCCCGTCCTTTCATCACACACTTTAATGCACTGAATACAGAAATGTATATGCGTATAGCCACAGAACTTTATTTGAAGCGATTAATTGTCGGTGGATTCGAAGGTGTATACGAAATTGGAAAGAACTTCCGCAACGAAGGTATGGATCGCTTCCATAATCCAGAGTTTACATGTATGGAACTTTATGTTCAGTATAAAGATTATAACTGGATGATGAGCTTTACCGAAAAGCTGATAGAAAAGATTTGTATAGCTGTGAATGGTAAGCCTGAAGTAAAAGTGGGCGATCACATCATCAGTTTTAAAGCACCATTCCGCCGTCTTCCAATACTCGATGCTATTAAAGAGAAGACAGGTTTCGATCTTGATGGTAAGACAGAAGAAGAAATTCGCAACATAGCTGTGAATGAATTAAAACTCGAAGGTATCGACAGTAGCTTTGGTAAAGGTAAGCTAATTGACGAAATATTTGGTGAGTTTTGTGAAGGAACATTCATACAGCCAACATTCATTATAGACTATCCTGTAGAAATGTCTCCACTCACAAAGATGCATCGCTCTAAGCCAGGACTAACCGAACGCTTCGAGTTAATGGTGAACGGTAAGGAATTAGCCAATGCTTACTCAGAACTGAATGACCCAATAGACCAAGAGGAGCGTTTTAAAGAGCAAATGCGATTAGCTGACAACGGAGATGATGAGGCTATGATTATAGATCAAGACTTCCTCCGTGCACTTCAATATGGTATGCCTCCAACATCTGGTATAGGTATTGGTATCGATCGTTTGGTAATGTTAATGACAGGACAAGAGTACATTCAAGAAGTTCTACTCTTCCCACAGATGAAGCCAGAAGCCAAAGTTCCACAAAGTAGTATAAAGGAATGGGCAGAGATTGGCGTACCAGAAGATTGGGTTTACGTGTTGCGTAAGTGTGGTTTTAACCTCATTCAGAATATCAAAGAGGAGAAAGCACAAGGCTTGCAACAAAAGCTTGGCGAGATAAACAAGAAATACAAGTTAGGATACGACAAGCCATCGGTTGATGAAATTCAACAATGGATTGGCAAAGCACAATAACAAGAAAAAGGAAAGGCATTGCCTTTCCTTATAATAAGACATGTACGACGTAGGAAACATAGCAATCATCGGAAGCGGAAGTTGGGCTACAGCTATCGCAAAGATTGTGGTGGAACATACACACCACATAGGTTGGTACTTTCGACGCGACGAGACAATTGAGCAATTTCGCAAGTTGGGACACAACCCCACCTATCTAACAAGTGCTCATTTTGACACCAACGAAATTCGTTTGTCATCAGACATCAATCGTTTGGTGCAGGATTACGATACGCTTATCTTCGTAACTCCATCACCATATCTTAAAGGTATTTAAAGAAAGTAAAGCACAAGTTGCATGATAAGTTCATCGTAACAGCCATAAAAGGTATTGTGCCCGACGAAAATTTGGTTTGTTCGGAATACTTTAATAAGGTAATGAAGGTGCCAGATGAAAACTTAGCAGTAATAGGTGGACCATCGCATGCTGAAGAAGTGGCTATGGAACGCCTTACATACCTCACCGTAGGTTGTACAGATACCAACAAAGCACGTGCTTTGACCGAAGTTTTGGTATCTAATTACGTTAAAACAAAGGTATCTCGTGATGTTATTGGCATTGAATATGCTTCGGTTCTGAAGAATGTTTATGCCATTGCGTCGGGCATTTGTTCAGGTTTGCAATACGGCGACAACTTCCAAGCAGTGATTATTTCAAATGCAATGCAGGAAATGGAGCGTTTGCTTACCAGTATAAATCCCTTGCAACGCAGTATGGTAGACAGTGTTTATCTTGGCGACCAACTAGTTACAGGGTATAGTAACTTCAGCCGAAATCGTACATTTGGCATGATGATAGGAAAAGGATATAGCGTTAAATCGGCACAAATGGAAATGGAAATGATTGCCGAAGGCTATTTTGGAACAAAGTGTATGAAGGAAATTAACCGACACTTACACGTAAACATGCCTATCCTCGATGCCGTTTACAACATTCTGTACGAAGGTATTAGCCCCAAAGTAGAAATAAAATTATTAACAGATTCATTCAGGTAATACGCAAATGGAAAGTATAAAATTAGACATTTCAAAAGCAGCCCAGGTATTAAATCCGGGCACAGTAGAATCGTATGCACCACAGGTAGCAGCAGCACAAGAAGCGTTGGAGAAAGGAACTTGCCTTGGTAACGATTTCTTAGGTTGGTTACATTTACCTACAAGCATTACAGAGGAGTTTATAAACGAGATAAATAGTGTTGCCAGCACTTTGCGCGAAAAGTGCGACTTTGTAGTGGTAGCAGGTATCGGAGGTTCTTATCTTGGTGCTCGCGCTATTATTGAAGCATTAGACAACAGCTTTGCATGGCTTTTAAAAGATAAGAAGAACCCTACCATTCTTTATGCAGGAAACAACATTAGCGAAGATTATTTGTACGAACTCACAGAGTTCTTGAAAGATAAACGCTTTGGTGTAATTAACATTTCTAAGTCTGGAACAACCACAGAAACTGCTCTTGCTTTCCGTTTATTAAAGAAACAATGCGAAAATCAGCGTGGAAAAGAAGAAGCAAAGAACGTTATCGTTGCTATTACCGACGCCGTAAAGGGTGCAGCACGCACAGCTGCAACTCGCGAAGGTTATAAGACTTTTGTTATTCCCGATAATGTTGGCGGTCGTTTCTCTGTGCTTACTCCAGTTGGTTTATTACCTATTGCAGTGGCAGGATTCGATATTTTGCAGCTTGTAAAGGGTGCACAAGATATGGAAAAGGCAACTGGAGTAGATGCACCATTTGCTCAGAATATTGCAGCTCGCTATGCAGCCATTCGTCAAGCACTATATTCTGAAGCTGGAAAGAAGATAGAAATAATGGCAAACTTCCAACCAAAGCTCCATTTTATGGCTGAATGGTGGAAGCAACTCTATGGAGAAAGCGAAGGAAAAGACCAAAAAGGAATCTTCCCAGCAGCCTGCGACTTCACCACCGACCTCCATTCTATGGGACAATGGATACAAGAAGGCGAACGTTCTATCTTTGAAACAGTGCTCTCTGTTGAAGAACCTAACCAGAAATTGCTATTCCCACACGATGATGAAAACCTTGACGGACTGAACTTCCTCGAAGGTAAACGTGTGGACGAAGTAAACAAGATGGCTGAATTAGGTACACGTCTTGCACACGTAGATGGTGGTGTTCCAAACATTCGTATCATCATTCCAAAACTAAACGAATATTTTATCGGACAGCTTATTTACTTCTTTGAGAAAGCTTGTGGTATCAGCGGATTGGTACAACAAGTTAATCCATTCAACCAACCTGGTGTAGAAGCATACAAAAAGAATATGTTTGCCTTACTTGATAAACCTGGCTACGAGGAAGAAAGTAAAGCTATCAGACAAAGATTATAAACTTACAAGAAGCCCAACCCCTTATTTTAATAGGTTGGGCTTTTTAGTTTTACAAATAACAATGTTTCAGCAAGCAATCGCAGAATACAACAAACAGGCAGAACAGCCCTTTGCACCGAAGGTTGTTCTTTTTGACATGGACGGTGTATTATATGATTCTATGCCCAATCATGCAAAAGCTTGGCAAAGAGCAATGACCGAATTTGGAATTGTTTTTACTGCTGAAGATGCATACGCAACGGAGGGTGCAAGAGGTGTGGATACGGTACGAAAGTATGCAAAAGACCAGTTAGGAAAGGAATTAACAGAAGATGAAGCAGCTGAAATGTACCAACTAAAAGCACATTATTTTCACGAAATGCCAACCACAAATATCTTTGATGGTGTGAAGGAGTTAATGCTGAAAATACAGAATAGTGGCTTAAAAATAGGTATTGTAACAGGAAGCGGACAACGTCAGCTTATCAATCGCTTGCTTTCAGACTTTAAAGATTTTATCGACGAAACACAAGTTACCACTGCTTTCGACGTAAAACGTGGCAAACCAAATCCTGATCCTTACCTTATGGGCTTGCAAAAAGCTGGTAATTTTGCACCGCACGAAGGCATTGTCGTTGAAAATGCGCCATTAGGAGTACGTGCAGGCGTAACTGCAGGGTGCTTCACTGTTGCTATAAACACTGGTCCTCTTCCCGATTCAGTACTTCTCAATGAGGGTGCAAACACACTTTTCGACACTATTCGCGATTTTTCTAATAACTGGGAACAACTCATAAATTGTTGCAACCTATAAATAAGGTAGATTCTAAATTTGCTCTATAGTGGTAAACCTTCCACAACATTAAGCTTTCCCTTATAGCTTGAGCAGGTTGCAGCAATAAAAATAATTATACAAATATTGCCTTAATCATTGCGCAAACTATCTTATTTGTGCACGTTTTGCAGGTTTTTGTGCATTATATTTGTGTGATTTATAAAAAAAACGTACTTTTGCTACACTAATTTTAATTAAGCAACAAGTATCTAAACAACACATTATATAATATGAGTTTGAAAATTGTTGTACTTGCAAAGCAGGTACCTGACACACGAAATGTGGGTAAAGATGCCATGACAGCAGAAGGAACGGTAAATCGTGCCGCATTGCCCGCTATCTTTAATCCTGAAGACTTGAATGCACTTGAACAAGCATTACGATTAAAGAACAATATCCTGGTTCTACAGTGGGTATACTTACAATGGGGCCTCCTCGTGCTGGTGAAATAATCCGACAAGGTTTATATCGTGGTGCAGACACTGGTTGGCTATTAACCGACCGTAAATTTGCTGGTGCCGACACACTTGCAACTTCTTACGCCTTGGCTACTGCCATACAAAAGATTGGCGATGTAGACCTAATTATTGGCGGACGCCAAGCTATTGACGGAGATACAGCACAAGTTGGACCACAAGTAGCACAGAAATTAGGACTCAATCAGGTTACTTATGCCGAAGAAATACTGAAGGTCGAAGATGGCAAAGCCACAATACGCCGCATGATTGATGGAGGTGTTGAAACTGTTGAAGCGCCATTACCAGTAGTTATCACTGTGAATGGAACTGCAGCACCAGCTCGTCCATGCAATGCCAAACTTGTAATGAAGTACAAATATGCAACCTGTCCGATGGAACGTACAGGGAAAGAACCTTGGGCAGAACTTTTCGAACAGCGTCCTTACCTTACATTAAATCAATGGTCGGTAGCTGATGTTGATGGAGATGAAGAACAATGTGGTCTTTCTGGTTCACCAACAAAGGTAAAAACTGTACAAAACATTGTTTTCCAAGCAAAAGAAAGTAAAACTATCACTGGGTCTGACGAAGACATTGATAGCTTAATTAAAGAATTGTTGGACGAGAAGATAATAGGATAGAATAAGCTATGAATAACGTATTTGTATATTGTGAAATAGAGCAAACAACGGTACAGGAAGTATCACAGGAATTGCTCACAAAAGGACGTAAACTCGCCAACCAATTAGCGTAGAACTCCACGCCATTGTGGCTGGAACCGATATAAAAGGTAAGGTAGAAGACCAAATTTTACCTTACGGAGTTGATAAACTATTTGTTTTCGATGGTAAAGGTTTATTCCCTTACACATCAGCACCCCATACTGACATACTCGTAAACTTATTTAAAGAGGAGCAACCACAAATTGCGCTCATGGGAGCTACTGTTATTGGTCGCGACTTAGGTCCTCGTGTTTCATCGTCTTTAACTTCTGGTCTGACTGCTGATTGTACACAACTTGAAATCGGTGAATATGATGACAAGAAAGCTGGAAAGCACTACGACAACATCTTGTACCAAATTCGCCCTGCCTTTGGTGGCAATATTGTAGCTACTATCGTAAATCCTGATCATCGTCCACAAATGGCTACTGTTCGCTCTGGTGTAATGCAGAAAGCTATTTATGAAGGAACTGCAAAACAAGAAGTGGTTTATCCTGAAGTAAGTAAGTATGTTGATGAAGCAGCATATGCTGTTAAGGTGATTGAACGCCATGTTGAAGCAGCACAAAATAACTTAAAAGGCGCTCCTATTGTTGTAGCTGGAGGTTATGGTGTAGGTTCAAAAGAAAACTTTGAAACACTTTTCCAACTTGCCGATGTTTTACACGCAGAAGTAGGTGCATCGCGCGCAGCTGTAGATGCTGGATGGATTCCAACCGACCGACAAGTAGGACAAACTGGTGTTACAGTTCACCCTAAAGTATATATTGCCTGTGGTATTTCAGGACAAATTCAGCACATTGCTGGTATGCAGGATTCGGGAATCATTATTTCAATCAATAACGACCCTGATGCTCCTATCAACCAAATTGCCGATTATGTTATCAAGGGAGATGTGGGAGAAGTGCTGCCTAAAATGATTAAGTATTACAAGCAAAACAGTAAGTAACGGAAGAGGAAAAACAAAAATGGCAAATTATTATACAGACCAACCAGAGATTGCGTTCCACTTGGAACACCCTCTCATGAAGCGAATTGTTGAGCTGAAAGAACGCAATTACGCTGACAAAGATAAATTCGAAGAGGCTCCTGTAAATTATGAGGATGCAATAGAAAACTATAAGCGCATTCTCGATATTGCGGGCGATGTAACTGCAAATATTATCGAACCTAACTCTGAATCGGTAGATTTGGAAGGTCCACACCTCATCGATAATCGTATGCATTATGCAAGCAAAACTTACGAAAATTTAGATGCTACTCGCAAAGCTGGTCTTTGGGGTGTTAGTATGCCTCGTCAATATGGTGGTTTAAACCTACCTAACGTGGTATTCTCTATGCTTTCAGAAATGATTTCGTCTGCCGATGGTGGCTTTCAAAACATTTGGTCGTTACAGTCGTGCATCGACACACTTTACGAATTTGGAAACGACGAACAACGTGCAAAGTATATTCCTCGTATTTGCAACGGCGAAACGATGTCGATGGACTTAACTGAGCCTGATGCTGGTTCCGATTTGCAACGTGTAATGCTAAAAGCTACTTTCGATGAGAAAGAAAATTGTTGGCGTCTGAATGGTGTTAAGCGTTTTATTACCAATGGCGACTCTGATATTCACTTGGTTCTTGCTCGTTCTGAAGAAGGTACACACGATGGTCGCGGACTTTCTATGTTTATCTACGACAAACGCGATGGTGGTGTAGACGTGCGCCATATTGAACATAAACTCGGTATTCATGGCTCGCCAACCTGCGAATTAGTTTATAAAAATGCGAAAGCAGAACTTTGTGGCAATACACGCATGGGACTTATCAAATATGTAATGGCACTCATGAATGGCGCTCGTCTTGGAATTGCAGCGCAGAGTGTAGGTCTTTCAAGCGAAGCCTATAAAGAAGGTTTGAATTACGCAAAGGAACGTGCGCAGTTTGGAAAGAAAATTATTACTTTCCCTGCTGTTTACGATATGCTTTCTCGTATGAAGGCAAAGTTAGATGCTGGTCGTTCGCTTCTTTATCAAACTGCACGCTATGTGGATATTTACAAAGCGTTGGAAGATATTGCACGCGACCAAAAACTAACTGCTGAGGAACGCCAAGAAATGAAACAATATACTCGTCTTGCTGATGCATTTACACCATTGGCAAAGGGTATTAACTCCGAATATGCTAACCAAAACGCTTACGATTCTATTTCTATCCACGGTGGTTCTGGTTTCATTATGGAATATAAGTGTCAGCGTCTTTACCGCGATGCACGTATCTTCTCTATTTACGAAGGTACAACACAATTGCAAGTTGTAGCAGCGATACGCTATATTACCAACGGAACATACCTCAGCATAATGAAAGAAATGTTGGAAAACGAGGTATGCGACTGCATGAAGGACTTAAAAACTCGTGTAGCAAACCTTATTGCACAATACGAAGAAGCATTGGAAAAGGTAAAAGCAAGCGAATGTCAAGACACGATAGATTTCCTTGCACGCCGTTTGTACAACATGACTGCTGGTATTATAGAGTCGTTGCTCCTCATTGAAGATGCAAGTAAGGCTCCAGAGTTATTCAAAAAGTCTGCGCATGTATTTGTTCGCATGACGGAAGAAGAAGTAGCTGGTAGCGTTGCTTATATCAAAGCATTCGACAGCAAGGAACTCGAACACTTCAAAGCTGTAGAAACTGTTGAGTAAAAACAGATAGTTTCCTAAAAGATGGGTTCTAAAAATCTATCTTTGCAGTTTTTTACCTTCCAGTCGAACAGTTTTTTCTTCAATCCTAAAAGAGTATAGCGAAACTATACAATCGGAGAAATTAGAAAAGATGCCAACAAGAAGTAAAAACAATCCCAAAGAGCAAACCAACTCCTAATAAAGTCATTCATGACTATAAAGTTTTAGAACACACCTTGAATAAAAATAAAATTAAAGCAACTAAGCATCACCGCTTAGTTGCTTTTTTCGTTTCCATCGTTTCAACCCATTCAACTAAACCGCCACTAACAAAAAGCGAGCTAAAAAGCACCATAAAAAACGCATTCCTCTCCCTATTCCATCGATTGATTCCAACATAAAAACAAGCTGTAATAATGACGCAGAAAAATTTATAATTAAAAAAATAAAAAAATTTATAATAAAAAAACGATGAGATTATTATTATAAATTCAAGGGTTTATTATTATAAAATAAAAAAAGTAATTAATATCTTTTATTGGCATATTCTTTAAATCAGTTTTTTTCATTATCTTTGCACAGAACAAACTATGCTTTGTAATTCAAACAAATTTGGTTATTTCATTAAGTGTACGATTTTATTAGAAAGAAAAACGTCTACTATGACATCTAAAAAAATAAATAGGTTGAAAAGTATTTCTTACAGAAAGGTAAAGAACAAACAAAAAGGTTAATAAAAAAAGACCAAGTCATCTTTTCAAAATGGTATACCATTTCTTTTTAGCCAGATTTAGGGTAATTTATACATACTATCAAATTACAAGATATTGAATTAACGAAAAGTGTTACGATTTGGTATTTTTTTAAATAGAAGCAGAATGAAAAAGAATATAAAGGAATAGATTTATTCTGTGGTATTGGTGGCTTTCGATTAGCTATGGAGAGTAACGGAGTAAAATGTATATTCTCATCAGATAATGATAAATTTGCACAACAAACCTACGAAGCTAATTTTCATGAAGTTCCAAAAGGAGACATTAAGACTATTAATGAGATAGATATCCCTACTTTTGATATATTAACAGCAGGTTTTCCTTGTCAACCATTTAGTTATGCGGGAGAAAAACTAGGTTTTGATGATGAAGTTAGGGGTACACTTTTTTTTGATATTTGTCGAATTTTAGAATACCACAAACCTCCTATGGTTTTTCTAGAAAATGTTAAAGGATTAAGGTCTCACGATAAAGGAAAAACACTTAATACAATCTTAGACACTCTACGTCAATTAGGCTATTACCCGCATTGGACCATTCTATCTTCACTAAATTATGGACTACCTCAAAAGAGAGAAAGATGGTATTGTGTAGCATTTAGAACAGATGTTAAATTTGAATGGCCTAAACCAATAGACCGACACCCTATTTTACGTGATATTATAGAACTAAATGATAATAATCCATCATTAGCTATTTCTAAATTTGAACTTGAACGAATAGATTATCATTTTACAAAAAGCTAAAAATGGCGATAGAATCCAACATGATAATTCTAAATATAAACCTACTACAAAAAAAGGGAAATATGGTGTTTATTCATTTCAAAAAGCAGATGGTTCTTTAAGATTTCATGTAGGAGATCCTGCAAAAACGCAAATTCAAGAGGCATTCTATTCTTGCCTAGATACATATGCCTCTACTATCATTGCAAATAGAACTCCAAAACTATGGGATATCCGCAGAAAGTTGTCTGTTCTTGAAGCAAAAAGACTTCAAGGATTTCCAGATAATTTTGTATTCCCAGTATCAGACGCTCAAGCATATAAACAATTGGGAAACTCTGTTAGTGTGCCAATAATTATAAAGATAATGGAAAACATGATAAAAAAACTTATGAATCAACTATAGGAAAATGAAATATATAAGTCTAAATTCTGTGCTCGAAGCCTATAAAGGTTTTCAAAATAGCATGACTAATAAATCATGGGGATATTTAGCTATTTTAAAAGGTTGTAAGAGCTATATACGTACTTCAGTCCCGTATGAGGTCGATCTCGATGAAGTTTCAAACTTCCTTGAAAAATATTTTTTTAACTTAAGTATAGATAAAAAGTATAACACTAACCGTTCCTTGCATGTTGTTTTCTCTAATAAGTGGGATAAATATTTTAAAGAACAGGGGAAATTTACTCCAAGCATCTATGACGTAATAGTTTGGGCATATAGAAGAAAATCATTTGAAGATAATGTAACGAAAGAATTTCTTCTTCAAGAATTTTCTAAAGAATTCAACATACCATTAAACTTTATATCTGGTATTTTTTTAATTCTCGTATAAAAGATATTGAATTTGTAGATTCATTATATTCCGAGAGTATGCTAAAAAAGGACTAAAAAGATTTCGGAGTAGATGTTTCTAAAGAAAAATATTGATGCAAAGAAAGTAAGTACTGTAGCATCTCCAGGTGAAATAAGTAGAGGACCTTTTATCCAAACTTTATATGCTGGACTAGAAATAACAGATTATGTTATTATTTTACAATCTGACTTTAAGAATCTCTATGGAAATAGAGTAATATCCAATGTTAAAGTAGAAAATACGACCTTTAAAAAGTATTTAACTTACCGCCCCTATATTACTGCTATCAAATCAAAGCCATTCCTTTTGCTTGCAGGAATTTCAGGTACAGGAAAGAGCAGAATAGTTAGAGAATTAGCAAGAGCTTGTTGGGAAAAAGATTCGGAAGAATACAAAGCACAAAAGCCTAAGAACTTCCAAATGGTACAAGTTAAACCTAATTGGCACGATTCAAGCGACTTACTTGGCTATGTTAGTCGTGTTAGTGGAAAAGCTGAATTTGTGGCTGGAGACTTTTTAAAGTTTATTGCTAAAGCATGGGAAAATATTGATACTCCTTACTTCTTGTGTTTAGACGAAATGAACCTAGCACCAGTAGAACAATATTTTGCAGAATATTTGAGTGTAATAGAATCGCGAAAATGTTGTGAAGATGGCACCATAACAACAGACCCTATTTTAGAAAAATCTTTGGAAGACTGGTATCGTGTACTAACAAGCGAATTGACTAATAACGATGATGTACGAGATCGTTTCTTAAAAGATGGTATCTGTATTCCACAAAATTTGATAGTTGTAGGTACGGTAAATATGGACGAAACTACTTTCTCTTTCTCTCGAAAAGTACTTGATCGTGCCATGACGATAGAAATGAACGAAGTAAATTTGCATGGTGGCTTAACAGAACGCTACGAACTAATTGGAAAATTGGGGAAAGCAGAACTTATAGGTGAAGCTGTAGAAGGTATAGATTTATATGCTGATAACAAAGAAGTTTGCGACATTGTTCTAAATTATCTTGAAGAAGTAAATAATGTATTAGAAAACACTCCTTTCAAAGTGGCTTATCGCACTCGAAACGAATTCTTGCTATATGTGGTAAACAACTTACCTTATAATAAAGACGAAGAGGATAACGACCTAACAGAGAAATATATTATAGCTCGTGCTTTGGACGAAATTACAAGTATGAAGGTGTTATCGCGAATAGAAGGTGATGATATAAAAGTGAGCGATGCTTTCCTTGACAAATTAAGCAATACGATAAAAGAAAAATTAGAGGAAATTGCTGGCGAAGAAAAAGAAGATATCGGTTCTATTTCGTTGAAAAAATTAAAGGAAATGAAAGCGAAACTCGTTTCGGGTCATACTAGTTTTTGGAGTTAAACAACTTAAAGTATGGAACTACTTACCATTAAACACAAAGATTTCACAATGATTGTTGAATGTACAAAATTTGACAGCATATGGAATAAAGCAAAGAATAATGTGGGCGAAGATAAACTATTTTCCACTTACTCTTGGTCTGAAGGTGTAGTTTCAGTTACGAGATGCCAAAATTCAGAAGAGATATTTAATATAGAACAAGGAATAGATGCCCCTGCAACATTCTTTGAAAATGTAGACTACCCTATTTGGATCGAATTCAACGACAATGTAAAAACTGCACAATTTGGATCTATACTTCAAAACGATAACGATTGGAAAGCCACACTAATTTGACCCACCCTGGCAAGTATTTTAGACCCAGTAAGGTTAAAATAATGAGACCCACCTCGCCAAAATAAGAATGACCCTTTGAAACGCTAGTTTTTTAGGGTCATTTTGTAGTTTTGTGTTACTGCCCTGGCCGGCATTAAAAACATAAAACTATTATTTATATGACAAAATTAAAGAATTTATTGCGCTGTTACGCATCTGGTATGGGAATAAGAAGTATTTCTAGTACTTTCCATATATCTCGTAACACCCTCCGCAAGTATGTCCGTAAATTCCAAGAAAGTGGCTTGTCCATGGAGCAAATTCTGTCGCTTTCAGATGATAAGCTGGCGGACTTGTTTTTCAGATGGGCATTCTCGTAACCGTCCGCCTTCTGCTCGCAAGTTGGAGTTAGAGGCACTTGTTCCTGATTATGTGAAACGGCTTAGCAAGAAGGGTGTTTCTATCTTATCTCTTCACACGGAGTATCTCAAAACTCATCCTAATGGTTACCAGTATTCTACTTTCAAACACGCAATCCATGCCTACAGATGTCAAACACGAGCCGTAGGACATGTAGAGCACCTTGCTGGCGATCAGATGTATATTGATTATGCAGGTGATAAGCTAGAGATAGTCGAAGAACAGACGGGTGAGGTGCGGAAGGTAGAGGTTTTTGTGGCTACCCTTCCATGCAGTCATTACACCTATTGCGAGGCAGTGTGGTCCCAGAAGAAGGAAGACCTTATCATTGCTTGCGAGAATGCTCTTCATTTCTTTGGTGGTGTACCCAAGGCTGTTGTGCTCTGACAACTTAAAAATCAGCCGTTATTCGCAGTGATCGTAATGAGCCTGTTATCAATGACGACTTCGCTGCTATGGCTGAATTTTTATGACATGGCTGTTTATCCAGCTAGGGTGCGCCGTCCCAAGGACAAGGCACTGGTTGAGAATGCTGTAAAGCTAATGTATCGGTCGGTATATGTAGATATTGAAGGGCAAATTTTCCATAATCTAGAATCACTTAATGTTGCTATACGCACATCTTTAGAAGCATTTAACAGCCGTAGATTGAGTGGGCGTAAGGAATCCCGTCAAGAACTATTTGAGGAAATGGAAAAAGATTTTCTTCGTCCTCTTCCTACCGCTCGCTATCAGATGAAGTCTAGAAAGTCTGCTACTGTCATGGCTAATAGCTTCGTTATGCTAAGAAAGCATAGTTATAGTGTTCCAACAGAGTATATCGGCAAACGTATGGAGCTTATTTACGATAATGACAATGTTCAAAATCTACTATGGGTTAAAAGTTAGTTACCATCCATCAGCGAGATGATACTCCCTATACCTACTCACAGAAAGATGCACATAATCTTCCTGGTCATCATGGTAGCTTTGAAAAGGATTTGGAGGAAATATATCAACGGGCAGGGCAAATAGACAACATCCTTCTGCTTTATCTCAAGGAAGTCGCTACGCAGATGAAATATCCACCAAAAAGCCTTCCGCTCTTGCCGTGGTATCATGTCGCTGGAGAAGAAGTATGGCATGGCTCGTCTAGTAGCAGCTTGTAACTGTGCCTCGGAAGGACGACGCTATGGCTATAATGAGATAAAGGATATACTACAGAAGGGTGATGATGCTTCCTATATATCTATGGATGAAGATAATATGGAGCTATCTCCTGAATATAAACCAAAAAACTCATAAGAACATACGAGGCAAGGATTATTTCTCAAAGCAATTATCCAATAATAGCAAAACAATTAAAGTAAACAACTATGGAACTAAATAATAATAAGACAGCACCTATTGTGCAAGAAATGGATAAGAATCAGTTATCTCTTGATTTAATGCATAGAATGAGGCTTACGGGTATGGCAACTGCCTTTGAAGAAAGTCTAACAACTACAATTGCAGATACGATGACACCAGATGCCTTTTTATCATGGCTCTTATCTCGAGAATGGGACTATCGTTCTGCAGCAGCCATTGAAAGACTCATAAAATCAGCAGGGTTTAGATATAAAGCCTATCCTGAGCAAATAGATTATAATATCAATCGCAACCTTAGCCAAAACAAAATGGAGAGAATACTCTCACTTGATTTTATCAAGCAAGGACGCAATATATTTATTACTGGTTCATCAGGAACTGGTAAAAGTTTTATCGCTACAGCTATAGGCTATCATGCTTGTAAAAATGGTATTAGAAACCTGAGTTCGGTATAAGAAATTCTTCAAAAAAGTTGTAGGAGTGGAATATTTTTCGTATCTTTATAGTTGATAATCAGAGTATTAACGAAAAAATCCACTCCTATGAATAGTACAAATTTAATAGAAATATTCTGTATTCTTGATGAATTCTGCAAGTTTTTTTGCTCCTCAACTCAAAAAAACGTCTGTTAGACGAGTCTAGTAAGCATCGCCGAAACCGTCCGTGTGTAATGAGCGATAGTGAACTAATGACTATCCTCATCATGTATCATCAGTCTCATTACATAGATCTTAAAAACGTTCTATCTTCATGAGATTTGTGAACATCATCGTTCCGAATTTCCCATACACTATCCTATAACCGATTTGTCGAGCGTCAGCAAAAGGTAAATATGCTCTTGTTGATATTTCTACAGACATGTGCCCTAGGCAAATGCACAGGCATTTCAATTATAGACTCTACTCCTCTGCGCAGTTGCCACATCAAGCGTATGTACAAGCATAAGACTATGAAAGGCTGGGCTGCCAAGGGCAAGTGTACTATGGGTTGGTTCTATGGATTCAAGCTACATCTTATCATCAATGACAAAGGAGAGATTATACAGTGGATGCTCACACCTGGCAACACTGATGACAGATACCCATTGAAGGACAAACACTTCACAGAAAAGCTCTTTGGCAAGCTGTATGCGGACAAAGGGTACATTTCACAAAGTCTATTTGAGGAGCTATTTATTGATGATATACATCTGATAACAAAGCTACGAAGGAATATGAAAAATTCTATGATGCTATTGCAGGATAGAATTAGACTACGAAAAAGGGCTACTATAGAAACGGTCAATGACGAACTCAAGAATGTATGCCACATAGAGCATACAAGACACAGAAGCATTGACAACTTTGTAGCCAATCTTATTGCAGCAATTATTGCTTATAATCTTATGCCAAAAAAGCCAACTATGAATATTGAAATCATTGACAAAAGCAGGCTAATTGCATAAAGCTTATACCGAACTCAGGTTATTAGAACGATGTATGCTAACATGTCAAAGCTGCTGGGGACACTTAAGGTTGCCAAGAACAAAGGAACGTTAGAAACAGAGCTAAAGAAGATAGAGCGATGTCGCTTGTTAATCCTCGATGATGCCTTCCTTGTACCTGTAGATGCAAAAGAGCGTCCTATATTACTTGATATTATAGAAGATAGGCATGAAAGGAAGTCGATTATCATATCTTCTCAACTTCCTGTAGACAACTGGTATGATGCAATAGGCGACCCTACCGTGGCAGATGCTGTACTAGATAGAATTGTGCATACCTCATATCAAATAGAACTAACTGGAGAGAGTCTTAGAAAGATAAAAGCAAAGAATATTACCAAGTAATAGCGAAATAAAATGACCCACCCGACCAGGGCATTTAGTGGGTCAATAATAAATCGTCTTACTGGGTCTAAAATACTTTGCCAGGGTGGGTCAAATTAGTGTGGCTTTTCCAATAGTAAATATTCATTTTCTAGTTTCTCTCTCTTATTTGTAAATTCACCATACAGCTTATCAACTTGAATATTCACTGAGCAATCCCATGCCTGTTTTATCTGGAATTGTTTTCCATTTTTCATACAGAACAAAAATTAAACTTATCTGATTCTTTTTGTTGTAATGATTTTACAGAACTTTTGTAAAACCAGTGATGGAATTTCAATGCCAAAGTGCTCCTTAATATAGTCTTGGATGTTTAAAAAGTGTATAATAGTCTTTTCTTAACCTTTCATCGTAAAAAGAGACTTACGATAGTGTATTTGATAATAGGAAAGTAAACATCACTATATAGTCCCTGCATTAGCATTATCATATAATGCTGAAATTAATGCGAAATTACTTTTTTTGCATAATTGGATGATAATTATTTTTAGAAGATTAATTCTATGGTTCTGCTGCCATCTGTATTTCGTCCTCATGGATTTCATACATCTTGGCTGATTTTTGTTGAATAATTCTCTTGCTCATTATCCGTCCACTGCTCACATTGTTTTGATGATAGTTTCCAATGCATTGGCAGCCTCCTCTGGAGGGTAATGATATTTCTTAAGTAGGTGCTTAATCATTCTGCGCATACCTGCACGAGCTGACTCTTTTTTTTGCCAATCAATAGTGCGGTTCTTACGTAGAGAGTCGGTGAGTTCTTTCGTCATAGCTACCAATTCTTCATTACTATAGAAGTCGTGGATTGCTTGCGGTTTGGTCAAGGCATCATAGAATGACTTTTCTTCGGGAGTGAGACCAAGTTCATTAGCTGCTGAATCAGCCGAGGCAATATCTTTTGCCAACTGCAAAAGTTCTTGGATAACTTCTTCATTGGTGAGTAATCCTTTCAAATAGTTGGATAAAGAGCGATTGAGCAGGTCAGAGAATTTCTCTGACTGCACAATATTGGTCTTTTGATAGAGTGCCACTTTCTCCGCCAATAGTTTTTTGAGCAGTTCTACAGCTATATTCTTTTCTTTCATCTTAGAAATTTCATCTAAGAAGGCTGTATCAAAGAGGGAAAATTCGGCTTTAACATCAGAGAAAAGATTGATTACACCTTCACTTTTTACACTTTGTTTCAGCAATTCACTGATACGAGCATTAATTTCTTTCTTCGTAACTTTTCCTTTACCTGTCATTCGGGAGAGCAAAGTGCGCACAGTTTCAAAGAATGCAGCTAAGAAGCGTTGCTCTTCATTCAACAAGCTTCGGCAAAGAGTGATGGAATTGTGCAGCAATGCTGCTTCTTTCATATACAATGGCAGTTGTTCTTGTTTATCGGCTGCCAACATAAAGTTTACGCCACCTTTGATTATTTGAGCACGGTCGGCATCTGTTCCTGTGTGGAACTTGCTATAATTATAACCATGAAATAAGTCTTGGCACACTTCCCAACTTCTCTTTGAACTTTGTAAAAGCCACGCCTTTGATGTCAGGATTTCCAAAGTTCGTTCTGTCGCGTCCCGTATAATCACGCATGGCTTCTTTCAAGGCTTTGGCAATACCGATATAGTCAACAACCAATCCACCCACTTTGCCATTGAATACACGATTCACTCGTGCAATGGCTTGCATTAGGTTATGTCCGCTCATTGGTTTGTAAACATACATAGTTGCCAATGAAGGAACGTCGAAGCCTGTGAGCCACATATCGACCACAATAGCAATCTTCATAGGGTCGTTGTCATCCTTAAATCGTTTGGCAAGTTCTTTCTTATAGTGCTTGTTCCCGATAATGTCGTGCCATTCTTCTGGGTCTTGGTTGCTGCCTGTCATGACAACTTTCACTTTATCCGTCCATTTTGGGCGAAGCTCCAGCAGTCGATGATAAATGCTCATCGCTATGGGACGCGAATATGCCACTATCATTGCCTTACCAGTCAATTCATATTGACGGTTTTCTTCATAGTGTTTGATAATGTCTTGGCAAAGAGAATCGATGGTAGCCGGTGCACCGAGTATCTCTTCCAAGTGTGACATCTCTTTCTTGCTTTTCTCTATCTGTTCTGTCGTTGCACCTTCTTCAGCCAACAGCTCGTATTCGTCATCAAGGGTTTGCAAGGTTGCATCGTCAAGATTTAGATTGATAACTCTAGATTCATAATATACAGGACAAGTAGCACCGTCATTAACCGCCTGCGTCATGTCATAAATATCAATGTAATCGCCAAAAACCTCTACGGTATCTCGGTCTTTGGTAGAAATAGGTGTACCAGTAAAGCCAATATATGAAGCATTGGGTAGTGAATTGTGAATAATTCTTGCCGTGCCGATAGAGATTTTACCTGTAGTGGCGTCGACTTTTTCCTCAAAGCCATATTGTCCTCTATGTGCCTCATCAGTCATCACGATAATATTTCTTCGCTCTGACAAAGGTTCGTCAGACTCCTCAAACTTTTGCATGGTTGTGAAGATAATGCCATTAGCTTCTCGTCCACTTAATAGCTCTTTTAGATTCTCACGACTATTGGCTTGTATTGGAGTTTGGCGCAAGAACTCCTTACATTTAGAAAATTGGGTATAGAGTTGATCGTCTAAATCGTTGCGGTCGGTAATCACAACAATAGTGGGTTGTGATAACTCTTGTTGCAGCAAGTGGGCGTAGAAAACCATTGACAATGATTTTCCGCTGCCTTGCGTATGCCAGAATACACCGATTTTACCATTACTTACTGTAGCATGTTTGGTACGTTCGATGGCTTTCTTCACTGCAAAATACTGATGATACCCTGCTAATATCTTGGCACTCCCTTTTTCTTCTTTGGAAACAGATAAAGTTCTTGATTATGTCTAAGAGTCGATCCCTTTGAAATATTCCTTCAAAGAATGTATCATAATCGACAAATTCTGTACTTTCATAATTGCCATCTTTTGTTTTCCATTCCATGTAGCGATCTTCCTTGCTGGTAATTGTTCCAGCTTTGGAAAGAGCCATATCGCTCATTACACAGAACATGTTGAAAGCGAACAACGATGGTATATCCTTCATATAATTGCAGAGTTGAAGATATGCTTCTGAAGCGTCCGTCTCTTCACGGGAAGGTGATTTTAATTCTACAACCACCAATGGTAAACCATTCACAAATACAATGATGTCGGCACGTTTCTCTGCATTTTCAATGAATGTCCATTGATTGATAACTTGAAAAGTGTTTTTGTCCGTATGCTCAAAGTCTATCAAATAAACCATTTCATTGCGCATTTCCTTGCCATTGAAATAAGAAACTTCTATGCCATGCTGCAAATAGTCTGTAAAAGTTTCATTACGCTGCGTCAAACTACCCATATCAATATTGCGTAATTTGATAATCGCTTCGTGAATAGCTGCATGTGGTTTCTTTGGATTAACAGTTTGCAGACTTTCTTCTAATTGTGCTTCATAATATGGCACATAGTAATCTCTTTCAATATTTGGACCGTACAAATATTGATAGCCCATTCCCTCAAAGAGGGATATCAGTGCTTTTTCGTAATTATCTTCTGTGAAGGGCATTGTATTTTATTTTTATTGTTCATTCATTTCTAAAAGAAATTCTAAATAATCTATATAGTTAGCTTTATAAGCTTGATAATCTAAGTTGTAAAGAGCCTCTGATGCTGATAAGTGTACGCCTCCTACTTCTAATGGATTTTCTTCATCAAACCAATCATTAAAGCACTCGCAATCTTGATAAATTAATCTTTGGTTAGCGTGGTGGGCATAACTGAAATAAAAATGTAAAATGAACCCACAGAGTACATCTGTTGTTTTGTATATCAGTAGGGATAGTGATTTGTCTATCTGAGGATGCAAAACATCCAAACCATGTGAAGCAAATCCTGCATTATTTCGTATCTCAGCAATTGATTGGGCGACAGTAGAAATTCTACGGCATAGTTCAGATAGACCAACTATTTCCTTTCCAGTCTGTTCTATAAGATGTTCTAAGGTCTGTTTTACTAAAACATTAAATGAAATATCATCTTTGTACGTTGTATTTTGATTAGTGAGAATTGTTTTGCAAAGTGCTTCTGTCAGACTTTTGCTTACTTCAACGCACAAAGAAGGATTAATCTCAACATTGTTTTCTATTGTTGAAATATGCGTTTCAAAAGTCCTAAGACTTGCTTCTTTTGCAATATATTCTCTTGTCCACTGCATAATTAATCTTAATTTAAATTATCATTTATCCGTTTGTTTACCTCGATTTTATCATCAAGGGATTTGCATATTTCAACTATACGATCTTGCCTTTCTTTTGATGGAAGTGTTACTGGCATTTGTCCATATGTCTTAGCATTGATATTGCCACGCGTACCTCCTGTATCAAAAGAGTGTACCCAGTCATAGTACGCTTTAGAATGAGTATAGTATTTTAACATTCTAGGATTAACCTTGTTAGGATTTAAAGTAAATTTGATCAAGAATCCTGCATAACAAAAAATACCATCTGATTCTTCGTAAAAGTAAGTTCTGCCAGTACTATTACCAGTCCTTGCAAAAACAATATCATTTGGAGCAAGTAAGTATTCATCTGCTTTTTCTTCTTCTACAGACATTAAGCCATCTTTATTCAAAGTACCATCTTCGTTTATATCTGTAATTCTCAGATATGTTCGTTTATTTTTATCAAAGGGAATTGCCGGAGCCCCGATACCATAAGTTCCCTTTCCAATAGATATTTCTTCTAACGTATATGTTGTTAATTCTTCCATAAATGGGAATTTAGTTGTTTATATCATTAATTTTCAGCTCGCCTGACATCAGTTTGGGAAGAAGCGTATCACGAAGTGATGTTAAGCGCTTACTTTCGAGATAAAGTTGTCCTTTTTTTTCGAATATAGGTGTAACAATCTCATTATATTCTGCTATTTTTTCAACAAAGACAACATTCATGGGCAGTTCTGCTATATGTTTAGGATAAATATGTGGCTGCGCAGAACCTACTTGTGCATCAAATATTTCCTTTTGTCTTTTCTTTAGCATGATATACCAAAAATATACATTTGGAGTTATCGAATCATCAATGTAAGAAGAATCTGAGGCCCAAACAGGAATATGCCATAAATTTATATACCCAGCATTAGCTCCTGATGCTGCTATTGTCAAAACAGGAGCAGTCGTATTGGCTTGGTTATGGTATGTTGCAGGTTCTATACCCCCAGCTACTACTGGTATATCTCCTTTTATTGCATTCTTGGAAAGGAGTCCTTTTCCGCGTTTAGGCATAATTAGATTCCCTATCATATTTTCTCCTTCAGTAATATGGGGAAACATTTCGTTGAACAAAGCCTGTGCCTGTTGCTCTAAATTATCATTTATCCGTTTGTTTACCTCGATTTTGTCATCTAAAGAAGAAAGAATATCTGCAATTTTTTTTTGAGTTTGAATAGAAGGTATTTTTATATCAAAGTTTTGCATCACTTTAGCAGAAACTTCTTTGAAAGTTGTACCACTTCCTAAGCCTTCTATCTCCTCTTTGTTGTATTTTAGTAAATAATACAAAAAGAGATTGTTTACGAGATTGTTATCTGGTATGATGCTCTTAAATCCTTGATTTGTACATAACTCATTTGCTGCAATTGCAATATAACCAATAGGGGCTCTAGAAGAAAACAAAATACTTCCTTTAGGTAATATTTGGCATGAACTACTATCAAATCCTTTTTGTGTTATAGATCTTTCTCCTTTTTGAATATATCTTCCTGTAAAATTAGATAAGTCTTTTGGAGTAATCCAAGAGATTTCTCCATCGTAATTTGCACTATCTTTTGTAGGAGGAGTTGCACCGCCTACAATTCTACCGATTTCATGTAGTTTATATTCTTTCCATTCTTCCATGATGAAAATCAATCATTTTGTTCATAATAATATGAATAGTCTATGCCCTTCATAAACATTTCTCTGTCGTCAATCTTTGTTGTGAGTGCAGACTCTACTAAAGTCTTAATGCGCATACTATCAGACACACTATCACGCATGGCTGAAAGATACTCATTCTTGTCTATTTGGCTCCAATCCACACACCGCTTGAGAGAACGCCTCAGCATGAGATCAAGCCAGATACGAGTGCTTCGTCCATTGCCTTCCATAAATGGATGCGCTACGTTCATTTCGACATACTTGTCCATTATTTCGTCGAAGGTGTTTTCTGGCATTCTTTCAATCGTTTGTAGCGTAGCAGGGAAGTGCATACAGTTAGCAAAGGTAAAGCCTCCTTTGGAGATATTCTTCGTGCGGATTTGTCCAGCAAAGTCATACAAACCTCCAAAGAGATAAGCATGAATCTGTTGTAAACATTGTATGCTGCCTGGCTCAAGACTTTTCAGCAAACCACTTTCATATAACTGATATGCTTTCTTTCGACTTTGACCATCTAATGTATTATCACTATATGTAAACCAATCAAGGAACTCATTTGCTCGATTGTTAGATAGTGCTTTGCTAATAAAGTCACTCCTTCACTATCAAGGACATCTGCAACACGCATCTTGCCATCTGGTGCTTCAAATTTGAAGCCGTGAGTAGCACTCACGAGTTTAATATTTTCTTGTTTAAGTTTCCGTTTCAGCCAACGCCAATAGTTACCAGCTTTGGTGTAGTCGGGCTCATCGTTAATGGCACGCACAATGTCTGTTGCAGAAAACCACCAACAATTATTTTCTTCATCCCATACGGCACGTACTTCACGATCGTTGAAGAAGCGAATTGATTTCTTATGTTGTTCTTTCTTCTCTTCCATAAATGGGAATTTAGTTGTTTATATCATTAATTTTCAGCTCGCCTGACATCAGTTTGGGAAGAAGCGTATCACGAAGTGATGTTAAGCGCTTACTTTCGAGATAAAGTTGTCCTTTTTTTTCGAATATAGGTGTAACAATCTCATTATATTCTGCTATTTTTTCAACAAAGACTACATTCATGGGCAGTTCTGCTATATGTTTAGGATAAATATGTGGCTGCGCAGAACCTACTTGTGCATCAAATATTTCCTTTTGTCTTTTCTTTAGCATGATATACCAAAAATATACATTTGGAGTTATCGAATCATCAATGTAAGAAGAATCTGAGGCCCAAACAGGAATATGCCATAAATTTATATACCCAGCATTAGCTCCTGATGCTGCTATTGTCAAAACAGGAGCAGTCGTATTGGCTTGGTTATGGTATGTTGCAGGTTCTATACCCCCAGCTACTACTGGTATATCTCCTTTTATTGCATTCTTGGAAAGGAGTCCTTTTCCGCGTTTAGGCATAATTAGATTCCCTATCATATTTTCTCCTTCAGTAATATGGGGAAACATTTCGTTGAACAAAGCCTGTGCCTGTTGCTCTAAATTATCATTTATCCGCCTATTTATGAAATAGCGGTTGATATGAGCTATATGTGTGATATGCTGCTTGCATTTTGGTTTAACTGATGAATTTGCGGTGAGAGAGTTTGACGTTTGTTTGATTAACCATTGCATAGTGCATGGTTGTATCAATTTTAACATGCCCAAGGAGTTTTTGTACTTGCTCCACGGGCATACCTTTATCTATAGCCATAGTCGCAAGTGTCCGACGGAACTTGTGTGGATGGACACGGACAATCTTTGACTGCTTCCCAATCTTTCTTAATCTTGTCTCAACTCCTGATATTTGTAACCGATTGTGTGGTTTGGCAAGAGACACGAACAATGCTTTGTTTCTGTCTTTCCGTTCTGCGAGATATTGCTGTAGATGAATCTTTGCACGAGCATTGAAATACACGATACGTTCCTTGTTGCCTTTACCGAAAACGATACACTCACGCTCATTGAAGTTTATATCCTCACGATTGAGCTTTACAAGTTCTCCAACACGCATACCAGTAGAAGCCAATATGTCTATCATGGCTAAATCTCGTACCCTTGTACAGTTATCGCGCAGTTGTTCTAAATTTTCGTCAGTAAGGACTTCCTTAATCTGTGTTCCTGTCTTAACCTTGTGTATTCTACGTACAGGACTTTTAATGATGTAATCCTCATCCTCTAACCATGAAAAGAAAGATGAAAAGATACGACGGATATTGTCTATTGTAACTTTACTCGATTTGTGTTTCCGTTGAAATACAGCCAAATAAGCACGAATATCCTCTGTTGTATAGTTCGTTACTTTTTTAGGCATTTTCTTGAAAAGCTGATTAATGGTCGAGCCATAATATTTTATGGTAGGTGTGGTGCAACCTTCAACTTGCTTAGCTGACAAGAATATCTCTAACAGACGTTCGTTAGAAGCATTGTTCTCTTGCATCAGCTCGTCGTCTGCCGTAATGGAATAGTTACTGATTACTTGCAGTAATACTCCATTGAGTTGTGCCATTTGTTCTACACTTAATATACCTGCCATTGCATTGCTAATTTCTAAAATCAAATTTTCTTTCATGTTCTTCTATATTAATGAATTGATAATATGGAAGAACATGCAGACATTTATTTGATAGTGAAACCTATGCTTGCCAACTGTTTTCGTATCTCATCCTCCAAATCATGAGATTGGGCAAATAAATCGGACAATTCGGTTGTGAGTTTGTCCATCTTCTCTTGAAAAGGAATACCATCGTCTTCCTGTTCTGCAATGCCGACATAACGTCCAGGGGTAAGAATATAGTCTTGTTTTGCCACATCGCCAAGGGCTACAACTGCACAGAAGCCTTTTTCATTCTCAAGTGTACCATCATTATATTTATCAAAAGTGTCTGCAATCTTTTTTATGTCTGCTTCTTGAAGTTCACGAAGTTTCCGGGTAACCATTGTTCCCATGTTTCTTGCATCTACAAACAGAATTTTATTTTTCTGCTTTTTCTCTCGATTGAGGAACCATAGAGAAACAGGAATACCTGTGGTATAAAACAGCTGTGAGGGTAGGGCAACGATACCTTCTATTAAATCGGCCTTGATGATATTTCACGAATTGTTCCTTCCCCTCCTGTCTGTGAAGATAAAGAACCATTTGCCAATACCATACCTATTTTCCCTTTGGGAGATAAATGATGAATCATGTGTTGCAACCATGCAAAGTTGGCATTGCCAGATGGTGGAATGCCAAATTTCCAACGCACATCATCTTGCAACTTGTCTGCTCCCCAATCACTGAGATTGAATGGCGGATTAGCCATGATAAAATCAGCTTTTAATGTGGGGTGTTGGTCGTCAAAGAATGTATCTGCATTAAACTTACCCAAATCAGCCTCAATGCCTCGAATGGCAAGATTCATCTGAGCCATCTTCCATGTCGTAGGATTGCTGTCTTGACCATAGACAGAAATATCTTTGATATTGCCTTGATGCCTTTCTATGAATTTGGCAGACTGAACGAACATTCCACCAGATCCGCAAGCAGGGTCATATACTCGTCCGTGATAAGGTTTCAGAACTTCGACAAGTGTTTGAACAATACAAGCAGGTGTATAAAATTCTCCTGCTAATTTCCCTTCTGCTTCTGCAAATTTAGAAAGACAATATTCATATGTGCGTCCCAATATATCTTTGGAATCTCCATGTTCTTTCATTTGAATATTGGTAAATAAATCTACCACATCACCCAAACGCCTTTTGTCTAATTCTGGTCGGGCGAAATTTTTGGGCAGAATACCTTTCAAACGAAGATTCTCCTTTTCAATAAGACGCATGGCATTGTCGATTATCGTACCTATTTCTGGTGTATGGGCTGCTTTTGCTACCACACTCCATCGTGCTTCTTGTGGAACAAAGAAAATATTATCCGCCATATATTCATCGCGGTCTTCCTCGAATCCTTCGCCATTATTGACTAATTCTTGATATTTAGTCTCAAACTTATCGGAGATGTATTTTAGAAAAATCAATCCCAAAACTACCGATTTATATTCGGAAGCATCCAGATTGCCACGAAGCAAATCTGCTGCTTTCCATATTTCCTTTTCAAATCCAATATCAGCTGTATTTTGTTTTGCCATGATTCTTTTTTATTATGTCTGAACTCTATTCTTGATGTAAATCGAAAAACTTCTTATTACTCATCTGGTGTGTTAATCAACTCCTTTGGATTAACCTGCAAAATCTCTGCTATCTGAAATAACAATTCTAGGCTTGGCTGTCGACGATTGCAAACGTATGAGTTGACAATAGTGAAACTCTTACCGAGTTTCTCTGCAAGCCATGTTTGCTTAATCCCTTTCTCGATAAGCACCTCTTTAATTCTATTAGTTGGACTTTCCATAAATATTATATGATTGTTTGCAAATATAGTAAATTTTCTTGTATAAAATACTTAATAAGAGGGGATTTTTCCCCTCTTATTAGAGTTTATGTGTTCAACACTATTTGTTTTTCTTATTTTGCAGGTTATTCTGCATCAAACTATCCGCCTTTTGCTTCAATTCCATGTCGTAATCATCGGCTTTTTCCTTGATTAGCTTGATAATCTTTTCATTGCGATGAATGTCAAATACATCGTTAAGCCATAGGATTTCCTTAGGGCTACAACCTCGCCATACTCTAATGATACGAAATTTCAAGGCATCATCTTTGTATTGCTGTTTACTTTGCCACAAGAAGTAATTGCCGACCAAAGAAACAAAACAATACGGCAGTTGTTACAACCATATAAGTAAAGACCTTCGAGGATTTAATATCAAAGCTATGCCTATAGAAATGTTCTTGTTGTTTTGGAAGCTCTTTCTGCACCTTTACTCTACAAACCTTATATCTGTCACCAGTTTATCAATTGATTTACTATCCTCGTTTTTGATACGTATTTGTACAATAATATTATTTTTCTTAATTTTGTGACATCCTCTTTCCATTATGTGAAAAGAGCTTAAACAACATTATTATAAATAACAAAAAATGAAAATGGAAGATTTCAATAGCATTAAAAGTCAAATAGTTAAAGAGCTTAATTCTAAGAAACTGTCCGATGTGTTACCATCAATAATTGATTTTGCTCAAAGAACAGGGAGCATAGCACTAAAGCAATTGTGCGTTAATGAACTTTATGGATACGATGCAAATGTAGAGCTACCTGAATACAGAAAGATTCCTGTAATTCTTTACGATAAGAATGGAGATAAATTTAGATATTACCCGAAGGGAAGTGTGATTCCTCTAAGCGAGGTTAATAAACGTGAATACTATCCATACAGAGGTACAATTGAAAATATGGAGAATATGGCGATCAGCAGTGATATAAGACAATTTATTATTTTAAAAAAAACATTCAAGGCTTCTATCAATGGCAAAGCATTTATTGCCCATAGTTTCGAATATTTCTCACACGAAATAAAACCGTGTATTTTAACAGCAAAAAAAAAGATTAATGCCGCTATTGATAATATAGACAATGCAGATTCCTTTCAAGAAGACAAATCATTAATAACTTTGCATGAAGATATTATCAAGACTTCATCTAAATTATTCATAGATGGCTATTATAGACAAGCTGTTTTAGATGCGACAATAGGTTTGGTAAATCGAGTAAAACAGAAATCACAATGCTATGAATTAGACAATACCCCGCTTATGCAAAATGTTTTTTCGCCTAATAAGCCTATCTTAAAGATATCCAAAAGTAAAGACATACAACAAGGTATTATGTGGTTATTTTCAGGAGCCATAATGGCTTTTAGAAATGCTCATGCACACAAATTGAATTGTCAAATAACAAAAAATGAATGTCTTGAACAACTTCATTTTATCAGTTATTTACACAGAATACTTGACAAATCAGAATTAAATCCAACATAATGATGGTCTGTAGATATACGCAGGGAACTTTTAGCACAAAAATAAGTGTTTCCTCTGTGTCCTAAGACACTGAAGAAACACTATAAAAACACAATAGGTTTGTGTGTTATTCTGTTATTTGGTGGTCTGAAAGGCTTTGTACAATAGGTATAGTGCCTTTCTTCTCATCATCACGGAGGTGACTTTTTATGCTTCCAACTTCTACATCTTTGAATGTGATGGCAAAAACCTGCTTGAGGAACTGCGAAATTTCATCTTGTTTGCCAACTCTAAAATGATTCCATATATTCCAACTAAAATGAAACAGATCTAAGGCAACTAAACCTTTGATATTAATTGGTTCAACGTGTGATAAAGGAAGTTTAGCGGAGTACAACTCTATATACTCACAAAGCTTGAGCAAATCTTTGTTAGAAACATAAGGTGCGAACTATTGTTGAGTATATTTAATAGCTATAGCTTTGTTTTGCTCTTTATAAACAAATTATTTTCATAAGAATGAAACTAGAGTTTCAATATGATGAAACTGGAGTTTCATACTGATGAAATTAAAGTTTCAAACTGTTGAAACTATTGCTTAGTACTGAGAAGATATTTTGTTTTATACACGTTTGTAGGTACGCATAAGTGTAGGGTATTGTTCTTCATAGCTGTCGAACTCAATTGCAGAGCCGTCGTAACCCATGTCTGTGAAGATGTCTCTTATCTCCTTTTGCTCACTTTCAGTCAGTACACGTTCTTTTCGTTTAATTCGATAATAGGCTGTGCGCCCAAAGGTGTAGATGAGATTTTGGCGGATATCACTTAAATCAGCCACTCGCACATTGTCATATATTCGTGATATTCCCCATGCAAACGTTCCTTGCTGTTAGGGTCGAAGAACGGACAAGGCTGCTTGTCTGCAATCACATTCGTGTTCACCATCATATACTGCTCCCGTCCACCCATTTCGAGCATCGTGTAGGCGGTGTGGCGTAAGCACTGGCTGGCTTTCTCGCAGTGAGTGCCAGCACAGTGTGCGTAATCGTAGGACAATTGGTTGTATTGTTCAAGGGTCATAAGATTGTTTTACGTTTAACTTATGGCAATTCTTTCATATATATTAATTTAAGACCATTCTTTTGGGTAATAACCTTCGTTATCTTAAAAGATGTACCACGAGTAAAATTGACCTGTTTTTCATTATGCTGACAATATATTTCATAAAGATTATGTGCTTTAGTATTTCCATCTTTCAATGGTTCAATTATATACACATTCTTACTATCTTCTTGCTCCCAATTGCCTTCTGTACATGTAAGACAATGATCTACAGTAAAGATATCACCTTCAGAGAAATCTGTCTTATCTTGAGATTTGCAATATCGGCGTAGAAGAGTGCTCTTACTTTGTGGAGCTTTCAAAATAAGGGAATTGAGTACTTTAAATAATTTTTCTGCGATTTCAGGTACAGTTCCGTGATAATAATCGTCTCTAAAATAACAAGACATATCACCACAAAACATCCTCAAAATTACTCGTTCAGCTTCTGTTAGTTCATATTTTTCCTCGTTTCCAATATATCCTTTTATTCCATCATAATACCTTTGTATTTTCCCATTTTTTAAGAAGTATTCTGGATTATAAAAGTCAGCATCTATTAGACCAGTACCTTCCTCAAACATCGAACCATCGTTTTTATGCTCTGATATATATTCTTTTTTTCTTTTTTTGATAAAAATATTGTATGTCTTTTATTTCTTCTTTCATAGTGTTTGATTAATGTAAAAAAAGAG